>Ga0247808_10000001_pt1 | contig 2798748 bp, 2739 predicted proteins | sample UWRJL089202R1_FD_179914 | JGI IMG/M metagenome (GOLD analysis project Ga0247808, IMG submission 179914) | Plant litter microbial communities from Arlington Agricultural Research Station in Wisconsin, United States - UWRJ-L089-202R-1 | ecosystem: Environmental > Terrestrial > Plant litter >...
ACTCACCCGTTCGCCACTGATCCAAAAGAGCAAGCTCTTCCTTCACCGTTCGACTTGCATGTGTTAAGCACGCCGCCAGCGTTCATCCTGAGCCAGGATCAAACTCTCCATAAATGTTTGATTGCTCGACACGTAAACGCGCCGGCACATCTAGCGCAGGGATCAGCCGGAATAGGCATCAACCCTGCAAGTTTGAAACTGACAAGAACAAACCAAACCGATCGAAACCGGACTGACTTGCTTTGTTTTGTTTATATCTATTTCCAAAGGAATCCGAACATCTTCACCAGCTAAAAACTGGATTCAATGCACGGGTTTTTGGCATTTGACATTGTGCACGCTGTTGAGTTCTCAAGGATCGGACGCTCCTGGTTTTCACCGCAAAACGGCTGCTACCCAGGGCCTTACCTAAGTGTTTGTTACCCTCGCTCTCGCTCCGGGCAACTTGTCTAACTTAGCACCTCTGCGGTGTTTGTCAAATCCGCGGTTCCGGCCCGAAGGCCAGTCACCACGAGAGTTTTTTGACGAACTCACACGGGGGTTTCTCTAAGTTAGAGAGGCGGTTACCCGCGCTTTCGCGGCGGGCAACTTGAATAATCTAGCACCATGTTTGGGCGCCTGGTGACCAAATTCCAAACTATTTTGATGAGCTATCCGCAGCTGGGTCAGAAGTGGCTAAACAACAGGTGTCAGAGCTCGCGTGTGGTCGCAAGAGCCGGCCGCGCGCTACCGGGCAACACCCGCGCCGCGGGGCCTTAGCGCGCGCGTGACGCACTAGCGCGCATGCCTGAGCGCGCGGCTCGGGACATACGCGCTGGCTTAAACGAGAAGACCCCCGGCCGCGATGGCCGGGGGTCCCTCTTGCGTCAGCTAGTGACTAGTTGATGCGCGAGTACTTGTTCTCTGCGTCGTACTCGAAGATTCCGATCGTTGCTTCGGTCGGGTCGCCGTTCTCGTCGAACGTGATCGGGCCGGAGTTTCCGTCGTAGTCAACAGTGCCGCCGTCGATGATGATTGCTGCGCCTTCAGCGAAGTCGCTCACCTTCTCGCCGTCGCCCGAGCCGCCAGAAACTTCCTGGAGCTTGGCGGCGATGTCCTTGCCGTCAACCGAGTTGGCCTCGAGCGCTGCGAGAGCGAGGAGGATAACTGCGTCGTACGACTCAGCTGCGTAGCTGTAGTCCTTGAGGTCCTCTTCGCCGGTGCCGGTCCAGTAGGTGTTCAGGCGGTCGGTGAAGTCACCGAGCGTCGCGGTGTCGAGACCCGGAAGGGTTCCCTTTGCGCCGGTAAGCGTTCCCTCGGGGAAGTCCGCGCTGTAGTCAGCGAGGTTTCCGTCGACGAAGTAGAGCTTGTCAGCGGGGAACGAGGACAGACCAGGAACGATCGTCTTCGTCTCTTCGAACGCGATGAGCGCGATCGCGTCAGGGTTCTCAGCGGTGACCGCGGAGATCTGAGCGTCGAACGAGGTGTCACCCGTGTTGTAGGAAGCCTCTGCGACTACCTCGCCACCAGCGGCGGTGAACGCCTTGGAGGTGAACTCCTTGAGGCCGGTGCCGTAGGAGTCGTTGAGGTAGATGATGCCGAGTGTGGCGTTTCCGTCTTCAGCGATGAGGTTTCCAAGAACCTCGCCCTGGAGGACGTCGGAGGGAGCGGTGCGGAAGTAGAGTCCGTCGTCTTCCCACGTGGTGAAGTCAGCCGAGGTGTTTGCCGGGGAGAACTGGATTACGCCAGCGCCGGTCACGTCGTCGATGAAGAGCTTCGAGGTACCCGAAGAAGCAGCACCGATGATGGCGGAGACGCCATCAGCAAGGAGGCGAGGAACCTCGGTTGCGTACGCCTTGTTGTCAGCGTCACCCGAGTCACCGTAGGTGACCTCGACGGTGATTCCGACGTCGGCTGCGTTGATTTCCTCAGCTGCGAGGCCAACACCAGCGATCTCGGGCGGGCCGAGGAACGCGAGGTTACCGGTAACGGGAAGTGCCGTACCGATCTTCAGCGTGAGGTCCTCACGAGGACCTGTTGTGTCTTCTTCAGGAGTCGATGCGCAGCCACTCAGAACGAGTGCGCTGGCGCTCAGAACGGCGATGCCGCCGAGGACTGCCTTAAGGGTGCGTGAGCGTGAGGCCGGGGCCTTCGCGAATGCGCTCATGTTGCTCCTTGGTTTGTATGAATGTGTTTGGGACACAGTCGTGCTTGGCGCACGGCCGTTATGTCAAGCTACGGGCGAAACGGTTCCGGCACAATACGCTCGTGTTACAGCCCTGTAACACGATCCAATCGTTACAGTTCGTGACACGAATTCCACCCCCGAACGGGGTGAGCGGCGCTCTACTTTTCGACAAGTGTCGGTTTATTGCCGCTGGAAAAGACAAACGAGGCGGAGGTCGCGGCGCCACCGTTTCCGTCGGCGTCAAGGTCGACCGGGCCCGAGCGTCCGACGTAATCGATGTCTGGATCGGTGGCGAGCACGTCGAGGCACTCGGCAAAACTCGAACACTGGATGCCGCCCGCCGATGCCGCGCGCAGCTGGTGAGCGATCGACGGCCCGCCGTCGTCACTCGCGAGGGTTGCCGCGAGCGCAGCGAGCACTGTCGCGTCGTACGCCTCTGCCGCGAACTCGGTCGAGGTGAGCGAGGGATCCGTCTGCTCGAGAAGGGCCGTGAACGCGCCATCCATTCGCGATGCCCTGGTTGTGCCATGGGCGCCATCGAGCGACGCGGCGGCGACCGGTTTTTTCCATTGCCGCACGGCGTCGCCGGTGAGCCACAACTTCTCGCCGCCGTAGCCCGCTTCACTGAGAGCAGCGATGATCGTGCCCGACTCTTCGCTCGCGGGGCCGGCAAAGATCACCGCGTCGGGCCGCAGGGATGTGACCTCGTAAATCACCAGCTCGGCGTCGGTACGAGCATCGGAGACACCGAAGGGATGAACGGGGTCAAACGAGATGCCCGCGTCAGCGAGGGCCGGCCTGAGGTCATATTCGAACTGCGTTGACTCGTCGTTATCGAAACGAACGTATGTAGCGCTCGTCACTTCTGCCTCGACAAGTCCGGCGACAGTTGCCGCGATCACGCCGGCATTCGACGGAGCGGTGCTGAAGGTGAAAGCACTGGGGTCGGCAAAGGTGGCCGCTGCGGAGATGAGCGGAATGCCCGCCTCGGTCGCGAGCGGGGCAAGTTCGTCGGCGATGTCGTCCGAGCTCGCGCCGATAACAACGTCAACTCCCTTCTCGACGAGAGCGGGAAAGGATTCCGCGTCTGCACCGTCGCGATGAAAGACCTCGACCGGCACACCGTTGATTCCTCCCGCACGGTTGATATCGCGCACGGCGAGTTCGACTCCGGCGACCTGGGCAGCGCCCGAAGCCTTCGACGACTTCTTAAGACTGAAGGCCGTACCGATGCGCAGTACTCCGTCACCGGACGGCGCAACAGTCGCGGTAGGGGTGGGCGCGGGCTCTGGGGACGCGGTGCAGGCACCCAGCCCGATGGCTGCGGCGACGGCCAGGGCAAGGGTGGGTGCGGCGCGCTTCACGACTGCACCCTACAGCCGGGCTACGGACGGGCGAGCGAGGCGCGGCGCGGCGGGCGGTTGGCAACAAACATGTCGATCGTGAGCACAATGAGCGCCACCCAGACGAGGGCAAAGCCGATCCAGCGCGCGGCAGGCATCTCTTCGTGCAGCACAACGATGCCGATGATGAACTGGATGATCGGCGCGAGGTACTGGGTGAGGCCCATAACCGTGAGCGGAAGCCGGCGAGCCGCAGCCGCAAAAAACAGCAGCGGAATAGCCGTCACGGCACCCGCGCTGACGAGAAGAAGCGTGTGCGCAAGGCTGATCGTGCCGATCGTGAGCCCCGTCGTGACTCCGACGGCAATAAGCGCGGCGATGGCGAGCGGTGTCAGCCACGCTGTCTCGAGAGCGAGCCCGCTTACGGCATCGACGCGACCACCGACCTGCTTCTTGATGAGTCCGTAGAAGCCGAAGGAGAAGGCGAGAACTATCGCGATCCACGGGAACGACCCGTAGTTGATGGCGAGAACCAGCACCGCGATGGCGCTGATGCCGATCGATGCCCACTGCAGCGGGCGAAGCCGCTCACGCAGCACAAACACACCGAGCAACACGGTGACGATCGGGTTGGTGAAGTATCCGAGCGACGCCTCGACAACATGGCCGGTGAGCGCCGCGAAGACGTAGACGAGCCAGTTGACGAGGATGAACGCGCCCGCGAGGCCCATGATGAGCGTCGTACGGGTGTCGCGAAGAATGACGCCGAGGGCGCGCCATCCACGCGTCACGGTGAGGAGGAACGCGCAGAAGACGAGGGAGAAAACGATTCGCCACGCGACAATCTCGACTGCACCCGTTGGCGCGAGAAGAATAAAGAAGAGCGGGAGAAAGCCCCAGAGGCCGTAGGCGGCGACGGCGAAGGTGATACCGACGCCCGATCTGGTGGGCGGCGGAGTTGAGGTCACGAGTTCGAGCCTATGCCTCGCGAGAACTGCAGAACGCCCGGTGACCGAAGTCGCCGGGCGTTCTGGCTGTAAAGCGTTGTTTGTTGTCGCTTGGTCTACGAAAGAGACTTAGCGAACAACGACTGCGAGCACGTCGCGAGCCGAGAGTACGAGCAGGTCTTCTCCGCCGTACTTCACCTCGGTTCCGCCGTACTTGGAGTAGATGACCTTGTCGCCAACGGCGATGTCGAGCGGGATGCGGTTGCCGTTGTCGTCAATGCGGCCGGGGCCGACTGCAACAACTTCACCCTCCTGGGGCTTTTCCTTCGCGGTGTCAGGAATGACAAGTCCCGAAGCAGTGGTCGTTTCTGCCTCGACCTGCTTGATGACGATGCGATCCTCGAGCGGCTTGATGGAGACCGACACGGTTGACCTCTTCTTTCTAGAACTTCACGTACGTGGGTTGGCACACTCGGTACGAGAGTGCCAGTCACCAATCGTAGTGCGCTGTTAGCACTCGTGCAATCCGAGTGCCAGAGCCGTGGCGGTTGTACGGTGGGTCAATGGACGCTTCCGAGTTGCGCGAGATCCTCTCGACCGAGGGGCTGCGATTGCTCGACGAGGTGCCGGCCTGGAGCTCAAAAGATGACGTTATGCGGGTCGTCACCGATCTGCGTAAGGCCGGACACTCCCCCGCGCTCGTCTCGGCGGTTGTGAGTCAGGCGCGGCTTCGCGCCCGTGGCGTCGCCAAGTTCGGTCCCTTCGCCTCATCGATGCTCTTCACGGAGGCCGGACTCGAGCAGGCAACGCGCTTGCGCGTCGCAGCGATGCACGCGGGCCGGTTTCGCGACGCGGGCCTGACCAACATCGTCGACCTCGGCTGCGGCATCGGAGCAGACGCGCTCGCAATCGCCTCGCTGGAGATGGATGTCACGGCCGTCGATATTGACGAGGTAACGGCCGCGGTCGCGAGCTTCAACCTCGCCCCGTGGCCAGGTGCGACTGTGGTTCACGCCGACGCGACGAGCGTTGACCTCGCGCCGTTCGACGGCGTGTACCTCGACCCCGCGCGACGCAGCGCCTCCAAGCGCCTCGCTGACCCGGCTGATTGGACACCCTCGCTCGACTTCGCCTTTGGCATCGGCGCCGAGAAGCCCACCGGGGTCAAGCTCGGGCCGGGCATCGATCGCGACCTCATCCCGACAGGAGCCGAGGCGCAGTGGATCTCAGTCGACCGCGACGTCGTCGAGGTCGGGGTGTGGTTCGGCGCTGTCGCCCGCGAGGGCATCACCCGCGCCGCGCTCGTCATTGGCGACCACGGCACCGCAGAGCTCACGGCGCCGGCGGACAGCCCCGACGAGGCGCCCGGCACGCTCGGCGAGTTTCTCTACGAACCCGACGGTGCAGTCATCCGTGCCCGCCTCATCGGCGATCTCGCCCGATCGCTTGGTGGCCGGATGCTTGATCCGCAGATTGCCTGGATCACCGCCGACGAGCCGCACGTCACTCACTTCGCCCAGGGCTTTCGCGTTGCCGAGACCTTTTCGTTCGACGAACGCAAGCTCAAGCAGGCGCTTGCGGCGCGCGGCATCGGCACTCTGGAAATCAAAAAGCGCGGGATCGATGTCGACCCCGCGCAATTGCGCAAGAAGCTCTCGCTCAAGGGCGACCGCTCGGCGACCCTCATTCTTACGAGGGTCGCCGGCAAGCGCCTGGCGATTCTTGCTGACCGCCTTTAGTTATAGGGCGACGTCCACGCGCTGGCCGCGATGATGTAGAAGATAAAGACCGCGCCGATGAGCAGCCCGATCGCCGCCGAGATGTAGCCGGTGATCAGGCCGGTGAGCCAGAAGCCTCGAGCGTAGGGCTGGCGCTTCTGCGCGAGGTGGCCGAGGATCACAGCCGCGACGCCGGGCAAAAACCCGAGGAAGATGAAGCTTCCGAGAATTCCGACAATGCCGGTTACGAGTGACGCGATGGCAAGACCCTGGGGCTGGCCGTAGCTGGCACCCGTGCCGTAGGCCGAGGGTGCCGTTGCGTACGGATTCGGAGTGCCGTAGGCGGCGGGTGCCGTGTAGGCGCCGGGTGCGACGTAGGGCGTGGGCTCCGCGTAGGGGTTGGGTGGCTCGGGAGCTGTCGCATAGCCCGCTTCGGCGACCGACGGCGGAACCGGCGGGCCGGGAGGTGTGTGCGGGGCCGGCGGAGCGGGTGCGGCGGGAGGCGCGGGCGGTGCCGTTGCCTCGGACGCGACGTCTTCCGGCGGCTCAGGGGCTCCGACCGGGCGTGCCGGTGCACGAGTCGCGGGCGGAACGGCTCCCTCGGGGGGCAGCGGGATCGGCGGAACTGCGGGAGGAATATCGTTGGCCACGGTGTGCTCCTGATGGTTAAAAGGCTGTGGACCCACGCTATCAAGCGGGGTCCACAGCCGAGAGCTAAAAGTTAGCGGATTAGTACGTGCTGTACTGCGTCGCTGCGCCACCGAGAACGATGAGCGCAAAGATGCCGATGGCGATGAGGATCAGGTTGATCGCGAGACCGACGTAACCAGTGATGAGGCCGGTGAGCCAGAAGCCCTTAGCAGCTGTCTCACGCTTCTGGCCGAGGTGGCCGAGAACGATGGCTCCGATGGAGAACAGGAGTCCCCAGCCGACGAATCCGGCGAGCACGCCGAGAATACCCGCGATGAGCGAGATGATGCTCAGAACGGGAGCCTTGGCGGGAGCACCGGGTGTTGCGTAAGGGGCAGTGGGCGAAGCCGGCGCGACGTAAGCCGTGGGCTCCGGGGTAGGGGTGGGCTCCGGTGCGGGGGGAGGCGTGGTGTCAGTCATGGAAGATCTCCTAGATCGTGCAGAACGTGTGAGCGGTACCCAGCGTGGCACTCGAACAGGGGTTAGTCAACGACGCCGCGCCAGTGTTTCACGCTGTTATCACGCCTGAATCGTTGTAACGGGCAAGGTTGAGTCGGCTCCGAAGCCCGGAAGCGACGGCGGATGGCCCGCCGCGATGAGCTGCGCACCAAGGGCCGCGATCATCGCACCATTGTCGGTGCAGAGGTCGAGCGGGGGGATGCGCAGCTCGATACCTGCGGCCGCGCAGCGCTCTGCAGCTACCTCGCGCACGCGTGCGTTAGCGACGACACCGCCGCCCAAAAGCAGGCGGGGAACGCCGTACGCCTCACACGCAGCGAGCGCCTTTGTAAGAAGAATGTCGGTGACCGCCTCGCGAAAACTCGCCGCGACATCGGCTACGGGAAGCTCCTCGCCGGAGTCGCGCTTCTGCTCGACCCAGCGCGCGACAGCGGTCTTGAGCCCCGAGAACGAGAAGTCGTAGCGGTGCTTCTCCATGTCTTTGGCGTGGCTGAGTCCACGCGGAAAACGGATCGCCTTCGGGTTACCGCCGATCGCCGCGCGGTCGATCTGCGGGCCACCAGGGTAGGGAAGGCCGAGAAGGCGCGCGACCTTGTCGAAGGCTTCGCCGGCCGCGTCGTCGATCGTCTCGCCAAGCAGCTCGACGTCGGAGACGAGGTCGCGCACGAGAAGCAGTGACGTGTGTCCGCCTGAGACGAGAAGAGCGATCGTCGGGTACTGCAACGGGGTGGCGTCGAGCGCATCCGCACCGACGTGACCCACGAGGTGGTTGACGGCATAGAGCGGCTTGTCGAGCGAGAGGGCGAGCGCCTTCGCCGCGCCAACGCCGACCATAAGCGCGCCGCTGAGGCCCGGGCCACTCGTGACGGCTATCGCGTCGAGATCTTCGAGCGCGACATCCGCCTCGGCAAGTGCCTGCTTGAGCGCCGGAACAAGCGCCTCGAGGTGGGCTCGCGCGGCGACCTCTGGCACAACGCCGCCGTAGCGAGCGTGCTCGTCCATCGACGACGAGATCACGTTGGCGAGAAGCTCCGTACCGCGAACGATGCCGATGCCCGTCTCGTCGCAACTCGTCTCGATTCCCAGCACAAGAGGAGCGGCGGCGGTCATGTAGTAATCGTTTCTGTCGGTTCGATGGTCAATCGCATAACTATCGCGTCGACGTTGTCGGGCTGGTAATAGCGCGGCCGCACGGCGATCGCTTCGAAACCGAGGTCGTCGTAGAGGTTCTTCGCGCTCGGGTTATCGGCGCGCACCTCGAGAAAGACCTCGAGCGCACCGCGCTGGCGCGCCTCGGTGATGAGGCTGAGCATCAGCACTCGGCCGAGTCCCTGGCGTCGTGCCGTCGAAGCAACAGCAATGGTTTGGATGTCGGCCTGCGGAGAACCCTGCGCCGCGAGAAGCCCGGCATAACCGTCGACGCGACCACCCTCGATGGCGACGAGGTAGTAGGTGTGCGGCCCGGCGAGCTCATTGGCCATCGCCTCACCTGACCAGGCGTCGCTGCCAAAGGTCGTTGACTCGATGAGCATTATCGCTTCGCAGTCGGCAGGCTTTGCCCGACGCAGCTCCCACACCATCAGCTCACCCGCTTCGGGCCGTTTGACGGTGTGACATCCGGCGAGCGCAGGTAGAGAGCCTCGCTGCCCGCAAAGGCGCGCTTGTGAAAGTAGAGACCTTCGGCGAGAAGACCGAGAGCTCCCGCGGGAATCTCCGTTGCATCCACTCGCTCGTAGTTTGTGTAATCGGCTACGACCGTCTCAAGGTCGGCGGGAAGGCACAGCCCCGGTCCGTCGACCCGGATGGGCAGGCCCTGTTCGTCGGTTCCCGAGTAGGTCGACCAGTAGACCTCGCGACGACGGGCATCGGTGACAACGAGAGTCGGGGCGTTGCGACCGAGCGCGACGGCATCGTGACTGACAACCGGCACAACCGGCTTGCCCGCGCCGAACGCAAAGGTGCGCGCGGCGGCGATGCCGACGCGCAGGCCCGTAAACGGCCCTGGGCCCATACCCACGGCGACGCCGGAGAGCTCGCTTATCGCTACGCCCGATTTTTCGAGGCACGCGGTGATGAGTCCGTCGATGACCTCGGCGTGGCGCCGAGTGTCGTCAGACGAAAACTCGGCGAGCACTCCCCCGTCGCGGTCGACGACGGCGACGCTGGTTCCGGCGGAGGTATCAATTGCGAGCAGCACGGCAATAACCCTACGCGCGCAACCAGCCGAGGTCAGCCCACTTCGCCCCGTTGCCGGTCGCCGTAACGCGACGCGGTTCGATGCCCTCTTCGGTCTCGACGCCGCCGATGGGCCGCACGATGTCGAGCTCGAGCCATTCGTCGGTGATTCCGTCGAGCTTTCCGGCACCCCATTCAACAACGACGATGGATGTCGCGAAGTCGATGTCGAGGTCGTCGAGCTCCATCGCGGTCGCGAGCCGATACGCGTCGACGTGCACGAGCGGTGCGCCACCCGCCGGGCGCGGATGTGTGCGGGCGAGTACAAACGTGGGGCTCGTTACTGCGCCGCGCACCTGAAGCGCCGCGCCGAGTCCTCGGGTGAAGGTCGTTTTTCCCGCGCCGAGTTCGCCGTTGAGCGCGACGAGGTCGCCCGCTTCGAGGCGGGTCGCGAGTCGCGCGCCGAGGGCTTCCATATCATCGGGCGTAGCAATGTCGAGGGTGATCACGGCAGGTACCCGCGGGTTACTCGCGCGCCGATGCGGGTGACTATCTCGTAGTTGATGGTGTCGGCGGCGACCGCCCATTCGTCGGCCGAAGGAACGCCGGTCGCGGGGTCGCCGAACAGGATCGCCCGATCGCCGGGCTCGACCCGCGCGTCGCCGACGTCGACGACGAATTGGTCCATGGCGACGCGGCCCGCGATTGTGTAGCGGGTGCCGTTTATCGATACCGGGCCGGCGCCCGACGCCGCACGCGGCACACCGTCGCCGTAGCCCAGCGGCACGAGAACAAGAGTTGTGGGTGCGCTCGTCACGTAGTCGTGACCGTATGACACCCCGCTGCCCGCGGGAACGCGCTTGACCGAGACGATCTCGCCGCTGACTTGCATGGCAGGAGTGAGCTGAAGGTCGACTGGCTGCGCGAACGGCGAGAGCCCGTAAACGCCGATGCCGATGCGCACCATGGTGAACGCTGCGTTCGGAAGCGAGAGGGCGCCGCCCGTCGCCGCGATGTGCACAAACTCGGGGTCGAGGCCGACCGCGTGCGCCTGACCGAGCAGCTCGACAAAGCGGGCGACCTGCGCTTCGTCTTCGCAATTGGCGAGGTGGCTGAAAAAACCGGTGACGCGAATCGAACCGGACTTCTCGTGGATCGCTGCGGCCGCGAACAGGGCGGCGCACTCCTCGGGGCCGGCACCGTTGCGTCCGAGTCCGGTATCGACCTTGAGGTGCACGCTCGCGACGCCCGCCGCCTCGGCCGCACGCTCGAGTTGTGCGGTGTTGTGCACACCGATCGAAATGTCTGCGGCGATCGCGGCGTCGAAGTTTGCGTCGGCACCGTGCAGCCAGGCGAGCAGTGGAGCGTCGATGCCCGCCGCGCGCAGAGCGTGAGCCTCGTCGAGATCGGCGACCCCGAGCCAGTCGGCGCCCCCGCGCAGCGCGGCGCGGGCAACCTCGACCGCACCGTGGCCATAGCCATTCGCCTTGACGACGGCCATCGTGTGCGCGGCGGTTGTGGCGCCGACGAGCAACTCGACGTTGTGTGAGATTGCGGCCAGGTCGATCGTGGCCTCGCGCAGACTCACTTTTCACCCGCTTCAGCCTCGATGACCACATACGCGATCGAGATTCCCGCATCGTGGCTCATCGAGAGGTGAACGCTCGTGACCCCGCGGTCGTTCGCGAGCTTCAGCGCTGCTCCGGAGAGTTCGAGCGACGGGTTGCCGTGACTGTCGGCGACCACCTGCATGTTGTGCCATTGAACGCCGGTCGATTCGCCGAGCGCCTTGATGAGCGCCTCTTTCGCTGCAAAACGACCGCCGAGCGATCGCAGCGACTTGCCCGCGCTCTCTGCCTCGGTGAAGAGCCGGGGTTTCAGCGCCGGGGTGCGACTGAGCGCCCGCTCGAAACGGGCGAGGTCGACAACGTCAACGCCGATGCCGACAATCACTGCTGAACCAGCACGCTATTCGACCGTGACGGACTTCGCGAGGTTGCGCGGCTGGTCGACGTCGAGTCCCTTGGCGGCGGCGAGCTCCATCCCGAAGATGTGCAGCGGCACAACGGCGAGAAGGGGCTCGAACAGGCTTCCGGCGAACGGAATGCGAATGACTTCGTCGGCGAACGGCACTACCGCGACATCCCCGATTTCGGCGATTGCGATGACTCGGGCGCCGCGAGCGCGGATCTCCTGGATGTTCGAAACGACCTTGGGGTGCAGCGAGTTGGGGTCGCGCGGGCTCGGCACAACAACAAACACAACCTGGCCGGGCTCGATGAGAGCGATCGGCCCGTGCTTGAGTTCACCGGCGGCGAAGCCCTCTGCGTGAATGTAGGCGAGCTCCTTGAGCTTGAGCGCACCCTCGAGAGCGACGGGGTAACCGACGTGGCGACCGAGAAAGAGCACCGACTGGGTGTCTGTCATCCAGTGCGCCATCTGTCCGATCGATTCAGAGGCGATGAGCACCTCGTCGATCTTCGCCGGGATCGCCTGAAGCTCTGCGGCGTTCTCGGCGACTTCTTCTGCTGAGATGGCGCCGCGAAGGGCACCGAGGTAGAGACCAAGAAGGTAGAGCGCGGTGACCTGGGCGACGAATGCCTTCGTCGACGCAACAGCGACCTCGGGGCCGGCGTGCGTGTAGATAACGGCGTGTGATTCGCGCGGGATTGTCGCACCCTGCGTGTTGCAGATGGAAAGAACGCGAGCGCCGGCGGCCACCGCGTACTTCACGGCCATGAGTGTGTCCATCGTCTCGCCCGACTGGCTGATCGAGACAACGAGTGTGCGGTCGTTGAGAATCGGGTCGCGGTAACGGAACTCGTGCGAGAGCTCGACCTCAACCGGAATGCGCGCCCACTTCTCGATCGCGTACTTGCCGAGCATGCCAGCGTAGGCAGCTGTGCCACACGCGATGACAATGATGCGGTCGATCTCTGTGAGAACGTCGTCGCCGATCGGAGCTAGCTCTGGAAGGGTAATGGTTCCCTCGGTGATGCGACCGAGCGTCGTCTTGGCGACAGCCTCGGGCTCTTCGCTGATCTCCTTCTTCATAAATGAAGACCAGCCGCCCTTCTCGCTCGCGGAGGCGTCCCATGCGATGTCGAACTCTTCGGTCTCGACGCTGTTGCCGTCAAAGTCGGTGACGACGACCGAGTCGGGGCGGATGGTAACGATCTGGTCCTGGCCGATCGCCACGGCGCGTCGGGTGAACTCGACGAACGCCGCGACATCCGAACCAAGAAAGTTCTCTCCGTCGCCGAGACCGATGACGAGCGGCGAGTTGCGGCGAGCGCCGACAACAACACCGGGCTGGTCTTCGTGCATAACAAGAAGGGTGAAAGCGCCGTGCAGGCGGGCTACGACCTGGCGAAGAGCCTCGGTCAGGTCGCCCGACTCACGGTAGGCGCGACCGACAAGAATCGCAGCGACCTCGGAGTCGGTGTCGCTCGTGAAGGTCTCGCCCTCGGCGAGCAGCTCTTCTTTGAGAGCGTAGAAGTTTTCGATGATTCCGTTGTGAATCAGTGCGAGCTTGCCGTTGTCGCCGAGCTGCGGGTGTGCGTTGCGGTCGGTGGGACCACCGTGGGTCGCCCAGCGGGTGTGACCGATTCCCGTCGCGCCGTTGCCGAGCGGTCGTGCCTCGAGGTCGTCAACGAGCACCTGGAGCTTGCCGGAACGCTTGCGCGTGTCGATCTTGCCCTCGCGGTCGATGACAGCGACACCCGCCGAGTCATAGCCCCGGTATTCGAGTCGCTTGAGGCCCCCAAGAAGCACCTCGATGCTCTTGTTGTCTCCGACGTAACCCACGATTCCACACATGGACGCGATTTTACGGCACGCGAGCTGGGAACGTGTGCCCGTTAGGCTGAACGCGATGACCGACTCCGCTGTAAACCCAGGGCAGTTGTCGCCGTTCCTCGAGATCGATCGCGCGGAGTGGGCGGCACTCGCACCCCGTATGCCCCTCCCCCTCTCTGAGACAGAGCTCGTGCAGTTGCGCGGGCTCGGCGATGTGCTCGACCTCGACGAGGTGCGCGAGGTCTACCTGCCCCTGTCGCGGCTTCTGTCGCTCTACGCCAAGGGTGCGCGCGAACTTCACCGTTCGACCACCGACTTTCTCGGCGCGTCGTCACGCTCGACTCCCTTTGTCATCGGAGTCGCGGGCTCAGTGGCGGTCGGCAAGTCGACGAGTGCGCGCCTGCTTCGCGAACTGCTGTCGCGCTGGGATGACACTCCCCGCGTCGAGCTTGTAACAACCGACGGCTTTCTCCTGCCCAATGCCGAGCTCGAGCGTCGCGGAATCATGGATCGCAAGGGTTTTCCCGAGTCATATGACCGCCGTGCGCTGCTGCGATTTGTCAGCCAGGTCAAGAGCGGTGCAGAAGAGGTGCGCTCGCCGTTCTATTCGCACCTTCACTACGACATCGTGAAAGACGCCGAGATTGTTGTGAGGCAGCCCGACGTTCTTATCGTTGAGGGCCTCAACGTTCTGCAGCCGGCGAGCGCCGGGCACCGTCTCGCTGTGAGCGATCTCTTCGACTTCACAATTTACGTTGATGCGCGAACGTCAGACATTGCCCGATGGTACGAAGAGCGTTTTCTGCGCCTGCAACAGGGCGCCTTCGCCAACCCACGCTCGTACTTTCACCGGTTTGCATCGCTTACCGAAGACGAGGCGCGCGAGAAAGCCCGCGGCATCTGGAAAGCGATAAACGAGCCGAATCTTTTGCAGAACGTGCTGCCGACCCGCGCGCGGGCGTCGCTCGTTCTGCGCAAAGACTCGAATCACGCAGTGAGTAGCGTGCTGCTGCGCAAGATCTAGTTACGAGACCAGATGGTCTTGGCCGCGGGTGTGCGCAGTCGAAGCTTGCCGTCGGTTGTCACAGCCACTTCAGACACGCCCTTGTTTGTGGTCTTCGAGCTCCAGATGAGCTTGTCTTTTGCGCTGTAGCTCGCGAGTGAACCCTTGGCGGTCAGAATCGTGTACGACGCCTTACCCTTTGCGCCGTTGACCCAGAGAACTTTGCCGCTCAGCCTGTCGGCGAGCACAAGCGATCCACTCGATCGCTGCTCGAGGCTGTAACGCCCATTCGTCGAGACGAGTTCGTCACCTGACTTGAGAGCGACGCCGGCCCCGACCTTAGCGGGCAACTTGCTCTTGACCACGGCGGTCGGCAGTGATGTGCGCGACGCGGAGATGAACTTCGAGGCCTTGGCGGTTGTTGTGACGGTGATCGTGCGTCCGACATCAGACTCGGTGAGGGCGTAGGTCGATGCCGTGGCGTTCTTAATGGTGACGCCGCTGCGCTTCCAGGTGTACGAGAGTGTGGCTCCCGAAGGCTTCCAGCTCGCCGACTTTGCGGCGACCACGGAGCCTTCAACGAGAGTTCCCGATACCGACGGAACCGGCTGGGTGACGAAGATGCTGCGCGAGTCGGCAGTCACCGAGAGCGTCGAACTCGAGTACGAGACGCGCTTATTGGTTCCGGCGAGTACCGGGGCGAACTTTTCGACTACCTGTGTTCCGTCTTTGAGCCCAGCGGGAATCGTGATCGGGAACGCGAAGGTTGCGGCCTGGCCCGGTGACACGATTGCCTGCTGCTGCACCGCAGCACGCGATGGAGAAGGCCAGTTTGTGGCGAGCGCCGAATCGTGGTCATTGGGTGACTGTGTCGCGAGCTCGAGGCCCACCCAGTCAGCCGTGCCGGTGTTGATGTAGGACTGCTCGACCCAGTAGGTGCGGCCGGGGTTCATCACAGTGGTGAGCGCTGCGGTCTTTTTGGTCGAATCGAGCCAGATGCTCGTCGAGTTGATCTTGCCGCGGTAGTCAGGAACCTTTGTCGACGCCGCGTCTTTGAAGTGGATAAAACCCTTTGGCCAGTTGCCGTTTGCCTTGGTAATAACGCGCCAGTAGAAGTCGCCGCCCCACTGGTCTTCAGAAATGATGATCTCGGTGGGCGAGATAACGGCCTCAACGTAGGCGACGTGGCCGGAGCCCGGAGTCCACCAGGCGATCGAGCCGACGGCGGGCGTTGTGTTGGTCTTCTTCTTCATGCCAACCCCCCAGCCAGAGGCGTTGCCGGTCGCGTTGCTCCAGGGGCGCTCGTTCTTGAGACCGGCCTTGACCATCATGTAAGCCGCGTAGTTCGTGCAGTTGTGCCCGCCGTACATGCGCCAGTACATGTTCTGGTTGACCGCCGCGTAGCCGTGGTTGGTCATGCCGTAGCTTGCGCATGACGCGTATCCCTTGCACAGCACGGCGGATGTCGCCGCTGCCTGCGCGGGCGCGGCAGAGACAAGCGCGAGCCCGACGGCGAGAACTACCGTTACTGCCGCCGAAATTGTCGCGCGCACAAGCCTGTGAGCTCTGGTGAGCCTCATGAAAAACGTCCCCCGGAAGAATGCGAAAGTATGTACCCCAATCTCAGTATCAGTGAGGAGTATGGATACCGCTAGTGCTGGTGGGGAAAAAGTTCTATCGACCGCTCGTGTACGACGACCAGACTTTTGTGCCCTTTTTGGTCACAAGCACGAGCCGACCGTCGTTTCCGAGCACTGCGGCGACGGCCTTTGACTTCGTCGCACCGGCGGTCCATTTTCTGTTTCCACCCGAAATATAGGTGTTGAGTGCGCCGGTCTTGAGCAGCTTCGTGACGCTCTTTGGCCCCTCGACGGCGTTGGCCCAGATCGGAATCTGGGTGCGGCGGTCATAGATCACCAGGTTGCCGTCGGCACGCTGAGTGAGCGAATAGACGCCATTGGCGGAGATGACCTGCTCGCCCGCGCTCAGCGGATCGCCCACAACAATTCGGTCACTGAGAACGCTCGCGACGAGCCCGGTGCGCTTCGAGGTCTGAATCGACGGGAGGAATCCTTCGCGGCCTCCGCTCACCGTGACCGTGAGCCGAGTGCCGACATCCGCAGACGTCGGGGTGTAGGTCGCGGCCGTGGCGCGAGCGATCGCGACGCCGTTGCGCTTCCAGAGGTAGGTCAGGGCGACGCCTTCATCCCAGGTGCCGGTGACGGCCGTCAGCGGCACACCCTCTTTCGCCTTCGCAGCGACCGTCGGGATGGGCGTGAGAGTTTGTGGGGTTCGGGAGTCGGCACCGAAGAGAAGCCCGGCGTCGGCCTGCGGCATCCATACCCCTGTTTTGCTGCGTGGCGCGAACTGCTCTGCCCAGAGTGTGCCCACGGCAGCATCTGCCGGAATCGTGACGGCGAAGCTGAACGTCGCGACCTTGCCGGGGGCGACCGACTTGGGGCTCTGCTTGACGACGGTGCTCGGCGAGATCCAGCCACTGGCGAGCTCAGACGCCCTCGCGGCCGGCGCCTGCGTGCCTAGCGTCGCCGCGGTCCAGGTTTTGCGACCGGTGTTCTTGTACTTGAGCTCAACCCAGGCCGTCGAGCCGGGGTTCATTGTCGCGCTCGTCGCCTCGGCGGTCTTCGCTGAACTTGTCCACACCTTTTGGCTCGCGAGCGTCGCCACGTAGGCCGGAGTCTTCGGAGTGCGCGAGTCTTTCAGGTGAATAAACGCGCTCGGCCAGCCACCACCCGACTTGGTGATGCGCTTCCACCGAAACTCGCCCTTCCAGTTGTCTTCCGAAACGATGATCTCGTTCTTCGAGATCACGCGCTCGACGTACGAAACGTGTCCCGTTGCACTCGCGGGGGCGCGGTTTTTGTCCCACCAGGCGACGGCGCCGACGACCGGGGTTGAGTCCCTGATGTCTTTTGTGAAGTCGCCCCAGGCGTACGCGTTGCCGTCGCCGTCCCACGGTCGAACGTTGACCATGCCCTTTTTGACGAGCAGGTAGGCGACGTAGTTTGTGCAGTTATGGTCGCCGGCCATGCGCCAGAACAGGTTGTGACGCTTCTCTTTGTAGCCGTGATCCGTGTAGCCGGCCTTGGCGCAGGCGTTGTATCCAACACACAAAACGCGAGTGGATGCCTCGGCCGACGTTGCGGGAACAATAGTGCCGAACAGCGCGACAACAAGCGCTACCGCAACGAGCGCCATTCTCCGCATGTGTCCGAACCTACAGTGCGAGTTGCGAGCGAACGACGTCGGCGAGCTCTTCGGCGATTCGGTTCGCAGTGTCTTGATCTGACGCCTCGACCATCACGCGCACCATCGGCTCGGTGCCCGAGGGGCGAAGAAGCACACGCCCGGTGGTGCCGAGAGTTGCCTCAGCGGCCGCTACAGCGTCTGCAATCACCGTGTTGCCGGCGAGTTTGTGGTGGTCAACGCCGCGCACGTTGACCATAATCTGCGGGAAGACAGTCATCACCGCGGCGAGCTCTTTGAGCGACTTGTCAGTGCGCGCCATCTCGGCGAGAAGGTGAAGGCCAGTGAGGATGCCGTCACCCGTCGTGGCGTGGTCACTCATGATGACGTGACCCGACTGCTCACCACCGAGGCTGTACCCGTGCTCGTTGAGTGCCTCGAGAACGTAACGGTCGCCCACTGCGGTCTGCACAACCTCGATGCCGTTGTCGGCCATTGCACGCTGCAGGCCGAGGTTGCTCATTACCGTCGCGACGAGAGTGTCTTTCGCGAGAAGCCCGCGTTGCTTCATCGAGACGGCAAGGATGGCCATGATCTGGTCGCCATCGACGATCGTGCCCTCGTGGTCAACGGCGAGGCAACGGTCGGCGTCGCCGTCGTGGGCAATACCGACGTCGGCACCATGCTCGAGAACCGCGCGAGCGAGGTTGTCGAGGTGGGTCGAGCCGACACCGTCGTTGATGTTGTAGCCGTTGGGGTCGGCACCGATGACCGTGACCTTCGCTCCCGCGTCCGTAAAGACCTCGGGCGAGACGCCGGCGGCTGCCCCGTGCGCGCAGTCGAGCACAACGTGGATTCCGTCGAGACGATGCGGAAGCGTCGAAAGAAGATGAACTACATAACGGTCTTCAGCGTCAGAGAACCGACGGATATGACCGACCTCAACACCCTTCGGGTGGAGTTTTCCTTCGCCGAGCGCCGCCTCGATGCGGTCTTCGACAATGTCGGGAAGCTTTGTGCCGCCGACGGCAAAGAACTTGATGCCGTTGTCGGGGGCGGGGTTGTGCGACGCCGAGATCATCACGCCGAAGTCGGCCTTGAAGTCTGCGACGAGATACGCCAGAGCTGGTGTCGGAATCACGCCGGCGTCGTAAATATCGACGCCGGAGCTCGCGAGCCCGGCAGAGACCGCCGCGGCGATGAACTCGCCCGACACTCTCGGGTCTCGGGCAATAACCGCGATCGGCCGGCGCCCCGAAGCGCGCCGGCCGTCAGCGAATTGTCCCCTACCGAGCACAACGGCAGCGGCCTGGGCGAGCCCCAAAGAGAGCTCGACCGTCAGGTCGCTGTTTGCCAAACCCCGAACACCGTCGGTGCCAAACAGCCGTGGCATTGTGCCCGCCTAAACGCTGGTTAGCGCTTCGAGAACTGTGAAGCCTTGCGGGCCTTCTTGAGACCGGCCTTCTTGCGCTCGATGACGCGAGCGTCACGGGTGAGGAAGCCAGCCTTCTTGAGAGCGGGACGGTTGTTCTCGCGGTCGATCTCGTTGAGTGAACGAGCGATTGCGAGGCGAAGCGCGCCGGCCTGGCCGGAGGGGCCACCACCGGTGATCTTCGCGATCACGTCGTAGCTACCAAGCAGGTCAAGGATCTTGAAGGGATCGTTGATGAGCTGCTGGTGAAGCTTGTTCGGGAAATAGTCCTCGAGCGTACGGCCGTTGACCGTGAACTCGCCGGCGCCCGGCTTGATGCGCACGCGGGCGATTGCCTGCTTGCGACGTCCGACGGCTGCGCCGGGAACGTTAAGGACTGCGCGAGGTGCCTTGGGGGCGCTCTCTGCGGGAGTCTCGGTCGAGTAGCTCTCGGGAGCTGCTTCGATGATGTCTGAAATCTGGGCCACGGTAGTTAGTCCTTTAAGTTTCTAAGCCGGCGCTACTGAGCGACCTGGGAAAGGGTGTACGTCTTGGGCTGCTGGGCAGCGTGCGGGTGTTCCGTACCCGTGTAGACCTTGAGCTTGGTCAGCTGTGCGCGGCCGATCGAGTTCTTGGGGAGCATTCCGCGTACAGCCTTCTCGACGGCGCGCGTCGGGTGCTTCTCGAGGAGCTCGGAGTAGGTCGTAGCCGTGAGGCCGCCCGGGTAACCCGAGTGACGGTACGCCTTCTTCTGTGCGAGCTTGGAGCCGGTGAGGGCTACCTTCTCCGCGTTGATGATGATGACGAAATCGCCCATGTCCATGTGGGGGGCGAAGGTTGCCTTGTGCTTGCCGCGCAGGAGTGCTGCAACGTGGCTGGCGAGACGACCGAGAACGATGTTCTCGGCGTCAATGATGAGCCAGTCGCGCTGGACATCTTCCGGCTTGGGCGAAAAAGTGCGAGTCACAGTAGTGCTGCTTTCTTTGATCGAGTGAGGTGTTCGTGAATCCCGCTCCGTGGAGATTTATCTCGAGATCCGAGAAAAATCGAACCGGTGGAGGGCTCATGATCGGGTGTCGCGCATACGGGCGCAGGCACCAAGGGTCTAGATTAGTCGATTTGCTGCGCCGTGGTCAAATGTGAGGCGTCGCGACGCTGCCTGGTGAGCTCCGCGCGAGCGCCGAGCTCTGCGTCGTCGGGGTATCCCACCTCGATAAGAGCGAGACCCTTTGCGGGCATCACCTTGAACGCGCTCGTGCGAACCGCTGCCTCGCGCAGCCGCACGACATCACTGATCGAGAGTTTGCCCTGCCCGACAGCGACCGTTGCACCGACGAGCGCGCGCACCATCGAGTGACAGAACGCGTCGGCCTTGACGTCGGCGATGAGTATCCCGCCCTCTCCCCTGCGCCACTCGAATGACTGGAGAGTACGAATCGTTGTAGCGCCCTCGCGCGGTCGACAGTAGGCAGCCCAGTCGTGAAGGCCCGTGAGCGCGTAGGCCGCACCATTCATCGCCACATCGTCGAGAATCGCCGGAAACCACACTGTGTGGTTACGCAGCAGGGGGTTGCGCGGTGCCGTCGAGTCGGCGATGCGGTATTCATAGCGGCGCCAGGTTGCACTGAATCGCGCGTCAAACCCCGGCGGGGCGATTGACGACTTCGTTACCCAAACATCAGACGACAGACCAGCGATTCCGTTGAGGCGGCGTGCGAGGGCGGCAGGGCCGTCGCGCTTAGGGGTTCCCTTGCCGCGTCGGGGCTCGAGGCTCGAGATCTGCTCGTGCGTGAGGTCAACATGCGCGACCTGCCCGAGGGCGTGAACACCCGCGTCGGTGCGGCCCGCGACAGTGATCTGCGGCGTATCGCCAAAGCGCTTAAAGAGAGTTGTCATCGCAGACTCGAGCTCACCCTGCACGGTGCGCAGGCGTGGCTGCTTCGACCAGCCGGCAAAGTTTGTGCCGTCGTACGAGAAGTCGAGTCTCAACCGGGTTGTCACGCTGTCGTTCACCCAGCGAGTCTAGGCTGGGTGAAAGCTTCAGGCATCTATGACTTCTTCTAACACTGAAACCCAGCTACCAGCTGTCGCACCGACGACGTCGTTCCGACTGCCCGGCCTCGATGGTCTTCGCGCCCTCGCGGTCACGCTCGTCATTCTTTTCCACCTCACCCCCGGCGCTCTTGTTGGCGGGTATCTCGGCGTTGACATTTTCTTCGTCATCAGCGGATTTCTCATCACGGGTCTGCTCTTGCGCGAGAAGAGTGACACCGGTCGCATTCGTCTCGGCGCATTCTGGAAGCGCCGAGCGCGCCGACTGCTGCCCGCGCTTGCGGTGCTGGTTCTCGTCTGCTCGAGCGCAGCGTTTCTCATCGGTGGCGACGTGCTCGTCGGACTCGGTCGCCAGGTACTCGGCGCTCTCACCTTCAGCTACAACTGGGTTGCTTTGGGCGGCGGCGCGAGCTACTTTGACGAAACAACTCCCGAGCTCTTTCGCAACCTCTGGTCGCTCGCGGTCGAAGAGCAGTTCTACCTGGTCTGGCCGTTGCTCGTGCTGCTTTTGCTGCTCGTGCGCAAGCGTGGCCTGCGGCTCGTGCTGGTGCTCGCGGCGGCCGTTGCGTCGGCCGGCGCCATGGCCCTGCTCTCGTTCACTGAGAACGCCACACGCGTCTACTACGGCACCGACACCCACAGCTTCGGTCTCGCGATCGGCGCGGCTCTCGCAATCGCGACAACGAGTTGGTCGGTTCGTGCCCTCGAGTGGTCTCGTGCTGCGAAGTTCTGGCTCCCCCTGCTCGGCAGCATCGGTGTTACAGCGCTCATTGCCCTCGCGGTTCTGCTGCCCGCCGATAACCCCCTGGTCTACCGCGGAGGCCTCGCAACCGTGGCCGTACTCACGGCTGTGGCGATCATGGGGGCGGTCGTGCCCGGCGGCTTTCTCGCCCGGATTCTCGACGCGCGCCCGATCCGTTGGGTCGGTGAGCGTTCGTACGGTCTCTACCTCTGGCACTGGCCCGTGTTTGTGCTCGTCGTCGCCGCACTCCCCGGCCTGCAACTCAACCCCATGGGCGAATGGATGCTGGGCGCCATCGCCCTCGTCATCACCATCGTTGCCGCGACGCTGTCGTATCGCTTCGTCGAGACCCCGATTCGTCGTGGCGGCTACCGCGCCACGCTGCGCGGGTACGGCCGCTCATGGAACCCGCGCAAGCCGCTCGCGCTGCTCACCGCCGCCCTCACACTGGCGACACTCGGGCTCGGCTACCTCGGCTACTCGGCAGTCACGGCCGACCCCGCAACCGGACAAGCCCAGGCCCAGATCGAGGCGGGCGAGAAGGCCCTCAGCGACGAGCCCGACGCGCCGACGGGAGAGCCTGCAGCACTACCGGGCGGTGACCAGATCATTGCGGTGGGGGACTCGGTGATGCTGGCAGCGGCACCCGAGCTCAAGAAAGCCTTTCCGGGTATCGAGATCGACGCCGTCGTCTCCCGCCAGATGGCGCAGGGTCCCGACATCGTCGAGAAGATCGTTGCCGATGGCCGCATGCGCCCCACGCTTATTCTCGGTCTGGGCACCAATGGCCCCATCGACGTGAAGTCGGTCGAACGCGTCAAGGCGGCAATCGGCCCCGACGTTCAGCTCGTTCTCGTCAACGTTCAAGCACCCAAGGGCTGGACCCCAATCAACAACAAGGTCTTCGCCAAGTACGCGCAGGAGCAGCGCACGGTTGAGCTCGCCAACTGGTACGACGCGATCAAGCCGCGGCTCGACGTGCTCTCGAGCGACCAGGTGCACCCCGGCGGCCCGAAGGGCGGACGCATCTACGCTGGCGCGATCCGCGACGCGCTTCAGCGCCTGGCCGAACTGCCGCCCCTGCTCGGGTCGAACGACTACGGGCTCTCGCCGCGCCCCTCTTAGAACACCTTGAGCAGGTTGACACTGCGGTTCGACTCGACGAATCCGACGCCCTCGTAGAGCCCAAGAGCTCCCGACGGGTTTTCGGCGTCGACGTCGAGCACCGCCTTCTCGAGACCCGCGTCGCGAATGAGTTCAAGAGCGCTGCTGAGCAGACTCGGCGCGACACCCTTGCCACGCCACGCTCGTCGCACGCCAACGAGGTCGATGTACCCCGACGAGAAGCCCTGCCCCGGCCAGTCATCGGGGTTGACCGTTGTGAGCACAAAGCCCGCGACATCCCCCGCCTCATCGATCGCGAGCACGGAGAGGTCGCGCCGAATCAAACTGCTCGTCGCGAACGATCGCCACTGCTCTTCGTCGGCCGACTGACTGCCCCAGTGGTCGCGAAACGCGTCGTTGCGCGCCTCGCGCACCGCGACGTCACGCTCGGGAGTCCACGGCGCGAGAGTGAGTCCCTCTGCGAGGGCTCTGCCACTTACCGGTTCACTGACGTCGCGCCGTAGCTCGAGGTAGTAGCGGGCTATCTCAAAACCGGCGTGTTGAAGCGTAGAGATCGCGCTCGGTTGACGCGTCTCGGCGAACGACATAATCCAGCCCGGAAGCTCTTTGCTCGACGAGGCGAGATGCTGCCGCCCCCTGGCCTCCTGCCATGCGACGAGTTGCCGACCGAGACCCGAGCCGCGCGCCTCCGGGCGAACACCGCCGAACAGGATGGCGCGCACAAGCGTGTCCTGGCTCGGGCTCAGGGTTGCGAACCCCCACGCGTCAATGCGCCCGTCGGGAGTGATCGCGACAAGCGAATCGGTCGCGGGGTGCACGTAGCTGTGCTCGAACTCCTCCTCGACCTCTTCGCGCGGGGTCATGTAGTTCGGGTGATCGGCGGTGTCGATGGCGCGCGCGCAGTCCATCATGGCGTCGAGGTCAGCGAGGGTCGCGGGCCGCCACTCGTAGCCCTCAGAAACCGGAAGATCGATGGTCGAGGGCGCCGTCACGCGCGAGCTCAGGGGTGTTGCATCCATGGGTTAAACAGTAAAGCCCCGCTCTTTCAAGCGGGGCTTTACGAGAGAGAAATGCCTACTTGGCGGCTTCCTCGGTTGTGGCCTCGTCAGCCGCAACCTCTTCGGTCGCTGCTTCGTCGGTTGCTACCTCTTCGGTTGCTGCGTCATCGGCGGGAGCCTCAACGGGCTCCTCTTCGACAACCTCGGCCGGAGCGGCTGCTGCCGACTTCTTAGCCGACTTCGGCTTCGGGCTCACGGGCTCGAGAACGAGCTCGATCTGAACCATCGAAGCGTTGTCGCCCTTACGGAAGCCGAGCTTCGTGATGCGGGTGTAGCCGCCCTCACGGTTCGCGACGAGGGGAGCGATCTCTGTGAAGAGTTCGTGTACTACAGCCTTGTCACCGATCTTCGCGAGCACGCGGCGGCGTGCGTGCAGGTCGCCCTGCTTTGCGAAGGTAATGAGCCGCTCGGCGACGGGACGCAGGCGCTTGGCCTTCGTCTCGGTCGTCTTGATGCTCTTGTGGGTGAACAGGGCAGCTGCGAGGTTCGCAAGCATGAGGCGCTCGTGCGCCGGTCCGCCACCGAGGCGCGGTCCCTTAGTTGGTGTAGGCATTCTTTTCTCTCTTAGTTGGAAGTCAGATCAGTCGGATGACTAGACCTGGCTGGGCTCTTCGTCGTCGTATCCACCGTAGAAGTGGGCGCCGTCGAATCCGGGAACCGAGTCCTTGAGGCTCAGGCCCATCTCGACGAGCTTGTCCTTGACCTCGTCGACCGACTTCTGTCCGAAGTTACGGATGTTCATCAGCTGCGTCTCCGAAAGGGCGACGAGCTCGCTGACCGTGTTGATTCCCTCGCGCTTGAGGCAGTTGTAGCTGCGCACAGACAGGTCGAGGTCTTCGATCGGCATGCTGAGTTCGCTCGAAAGAACGGCGTCGACAGGAGCCGGGCCGATCTCGATGCCCTCAGCGGCGGTGTTGAGCTCACGGGCGAGGCCGAAGAGCTCGGTAAGCGTGCGGCCGGCCGACGCGATTGCATCGCGGGGCGTGATCGCGGGCTTGGTCTCAACGTCGACAACAAGGCGGTCGAAGTCGGTGCGCTCACCGGCACGAGTTGCCTCGACGCGGTAGGTCACCTTGAGAACGGGCGAGTAGATCGAGTCGACCGGGATCTGGCCGGCTTCGCTGAACTCGCTACGGTTCTGAGCCGACGAAACGTAGCCACGGCCACGCTCGATGGTCAGTTCGAGCTCGAACTTCGCCTTGTCGTTGAGCGTCGCGATAACGAGCTCGGGGTTGTGAATCTCAACACCGGCAGGTGCGGAGATGTCAGCAGCCGTGACCTGGCCTGCACCCTGCTTGCGCAGGTATGCAGTGATCGGCTCGTCGTGCTCGCTCGAGACAACGAGTCCCTTGATGTTCAGGATGACCTCAGTGACGTCTTCCTTTACACCGGGAACGGTGCTGAACTCGTGAAGCACACCATCGATGCGGATGCTCGTAACTGCAGCACCGGGGATCGACGAAAGAAGTGTGCGGCGGAGCGAGTTGCCGAGTGTGTAACCAAAGCCAGGCTCAAGCGGCTCGATAACGAACCGCGAACGGAACTCTGAAATGTTCTCTTCTGCGAGAGTGGGGCGCTGTGCAATGAGCACGGTGATTCCTTTCGGCGAGGTGTCCGCTATATGACACCTGAGGTGCGTCGGGTGGCTGGGCCCGACGTTCTGTTGAGTTATGTGTGGAAAGAAATGCTTGCTGGTTGAGTAGGCCGCCCGCGGCCGTATCGAAACCTGATTTCGATACGGCGCTGGCGCGCCTACTCAATCAACGAAGGTAGTTAGACGCGGCGACGCTTGGGCGGGCGGCAACCGTTGTGCGCCTGCGGTGTTACGTCGCTGATCGAGCCAACCTCGAGGCCAGCGGCCTGAAGTGAGCGGATCGCTGTCTCGCGGCCTGAACCCGGTCCCTTGACGAAAACGTCGACCTTCTTCATGCCGTGCTCCTGCGCCTGGCGCGCAGCGGACTCGGCCGAAAGCTGTGCGGCGAAGGGGGTCGACTTACGCGATCCCTTGAAGCCGACGGTTCCCGACGAGGCCCAGCTGATTACCGCACCGGTGGGGTCGGTAATCGTAACGATGGTGTTGTTGAACGTCGACTTGATGTGGGCCTGGCCCAAAACGATGTTCTTCTTCTCTTTCTTGCGCGGCTTACGAGCTGCGGCTTTTGGTGCTGCCATTTGTTATCTCCGAAGTGTCTTAATCGATGCTGGCGGAAGAACGCTGTCCGAGGACTAGCGCGCCTTCTTCTTGCCGGCGACGGTGCGCTTCGGGCCCTTGCGGGTACGAGCGTTGGTTTTGGTGCGCTGGCCGTGAACGGGAAGACCACGACGGTGGCGGATTCCCTGGTAGCTACCGATCTCGACCTTGCGGCGGATGTCAGCGGCAACCTCACGGCGGAGGTCACCCTCTACCTTGAAGTTGAGTTCGATGTAGTCGCGGAGTGCGATGAGCTGGTCATCGGTCAGATCCTTGACGCGGATTTCTCCGCTGATCGAGGTGTCGGCGAGGGTCTTGAGGGCCCTCGTGCGGCCAACACCGTAGATGTACGTCAGTGCGACCTCCACGCGCTTGTCGCGCGGGATGTCTACGCCTGCTAGACGTGCCATTGTGGCTTCTCCTGTGAGTGAGTGAAGGTGTGGACAGTACCGGTGCCGGGGCCTTCAACCCAGGGTGTCTGCCTCTCGCGAGGTTTCTTGGTACTGCTATTTATTTACTTGTTTGTCTCGACGAGTTCGGTGATCGAGCTCGTCGAGATCGGGTCGAGCGAAGCCGAGACTCCGCAGCGGCGGGGTATTAGCCCTGGCGCTGCTTGTGACGCGGGTTGCTCTTGCAGATGACCATGACGTTGCCATTGCGACGAATCACCTTGCAGTGGTCGCAGATGGGCTTAACGCTGGGGTTTACCTTCATGATTTTTTCCTTGTGAATCGCTGTCTTCGTACCTCGGTTAGCCGAGGCCGTTACTTTCCAGCGGCACTACTTGTAGCGGTAGACGATCCGGCCACGGGTCAGGTCGTAAGGGCTCAGCTCTACGATTACGCGGTCCTCAGGAAGGATGCGGATGTAGTGCTGACGCATCTTGCCCGAGATGTGGGCAAGAACTTTGTGGCCGTTAGTGAGCTCAACGCGGAACATTGCGTTGGGCAGCGCTTCGACTACTGCACCCTCGATTTCGATGACACCGTCTTTTTTGGCCATTGCCTCTTCGTCGCTATAAGTTGTTTGCTGGTCGTGCGGATAAGGCTTTCTAGGCACGACAAAATCGGCTAGAAACACCAAAGATCAAGCTTAGGTCATTACCGGGCGTTTCGCCAAGTTTGGTGTATGACCCGTTCGCGGTGGTTGAGCTAGGCACTCGGTGGTTGCGCTTGTCGAAACCAGGCACGCGGTGGTTGAGCTTGTCGAAACCAGGTCGAGCCTGCCGAGACCCCGCCTCGGCCCTATGGTTTCGATACGGTCGCAGAGCGACCTACTCAACCAACGACGAGCGACCTGCTCAACCGGCGGTCAGGCTATGGGCGTTGGCGTGACGCCGAACGGCGCGAGCCCCGCGGCTCCGCCATCGGCGGCCGTGAGCACCCAGATGCCGTCGGTGTGCACGGCAACCGTGTGCTCCCAGTGCGCCGCACTTCCGGCGTCATCGGTCACGATCGTCCAGTCATCGGCGAGCGTGTGAGTCTCGATAGTGCCCTCGGTGACCATCGGCTCGATCGCGACGACGAGACCAGGCTTGACCTTCGGGCCCTTCTCGCGCACCCGATAGTTGAACACCGGCGGATCTTCGTGCATCGATCGGCCAATACCGTGGCCGGTGAAATCTTCGATGATGCCAAAACTGTCGTCGACCGCCATGATCGCGTTCTCGATGTCTTCACCGATGTCGTTAAGGTGGCGCGCCGTCGCGAGTGCGGCAATGCCTGCCCACAAAGACTGCTCCGCGGCATCCGACAAATGCTGCCGGGTTGCGACGAGCTCGGGGCGAGCCGCATCGGGCACCACAACGGTAAAAGCGGCGTCGCCGTTCCAGCCATCAACAATCGCACCGCAGTCGATCGACACGATGTCGCCGGCCTCGAGCACCCGATCGTTCGGAACTCCGTGCACAACCGCCTCGTTGACCGACGCGCAAATCGTGTGCCGGTATCCGGGCTCGAGCATAAAGTTCGGCTCGCCGCCGCCCGCACGGATCACAGCTTCTGCCCTTGCATCCAATTCAAGCGTTGAAATGCCTGGTTGGATGGCGCGGCGCACGGCCTCGAGAGCCTCCCCCGTCAGTCGCCCTGGGGCAACCATCAGGCGAAGTTCCTCGGGCGTTTTGTAAATGCCGGGGCGCATAGCTAATTGACGGCGGCGTCCGGAAGCGCGATGCCGCGGTCGGCGAGGCCCGCCGCGATGCGTGAGCTCACGTCGTCGACGGCTCCGAGAGCATCGATCTCGATGACGAGACCGCGCTCTTTGTAGACGGCGATGAGCGGTGCGGTCTCGCGAGCGTAGAGCTCTTGGCGGTGACGGATCGTCTCTTCGGTGTCGTCGGTGCGCCCCTGTTCGTGAGCGCGCTTGAGCAGTCGCGAAACGAGTTCGTTCTGATCGACGACGAGAAGCACTACAGCATCGAGTGCCGTGCCCGACTCGGCGAGAAGCCCGTCAAGAAAGTGCAGCTGGTCAACCGTGCGCGGGTACCCGTCGAGCAGGAACCCCGAGCGAGCGTCAGCCTCCTGAAGGCGACTGGCGATGAGGTCGTTGGTTAGCGAATCGGGAACAAAGTCACCCGCGTCAATGATCGCCTTAACCTTGAGCCCGAGCTCGGTCTCGTTCTTGATGTTCGCACGGAAGATGTCTCCCGTTGCGATCGCGGGAATCGAGTACTCGTCGGTGATGCGCGTGGACTGCGTGCCCTTGCCGGCTCCGGGAGGCCCAACGATGAGCAGCCGGGTCAACGGAGAAGGCCCTCGTAGTGTCGCTGCTGAAGCTGCGAGTCGATCTGCTTGACGGTCTCGAGACCCACACCAACGATGATGAGGATGCTCGCGCCACCGAAGGGGAAGTTCTGGTTGGCGCCGACTGTCGCGAGAGCGATAAGCGGAATAAGAGCGATGAGACCGAGGTAGAGCGAACCAGGAAGCGTGACCCTGGTGAGCACGTAGTCGAGGTACTCGGCGGTGGGGCGACCGGCACGGATGCCGGGGATGAACCCGCCGTACTTCTTCATGTTGTCGGCGACCTCTTCTGGGTTGAAGGTAATCGCGACGTAGAAGTACGTGAAACCAACAATGAGGAGGAAGTAGACAACCATGTAGAGCACGTTGTCGCCGCTCGTGAGGTTGTTCTGGATCCAGACGACCCACTCGGCGGGAGTCTCGCCAGCCGCGGGCTGGTTGAACTGCGCGATGAGGGCGGGCAGGTACAGAAGCGACGAGGCGAAGATAACCGGCACAACACCGGCCATGTTGACCTTGATCGGGATGTACGTGTTGTTGCCGCCGTAGGTGCGTCGACCGACCATCCGCTTCGCGTACTGAACCGGGATGCGCCGCTGCGACTGCTCGACGAAGACAACAGCACCCATGATGATGAGGCCGACGGCGAGCACGAGGAAGAAGATCTCCCAGCCCTGCGACTGCTGGATGCTCCAGAGTGCGCTCGGGAAGGTTGCCGAGATCGACGTGAAGATGAGGAGCGACATTCCGTTGCCGATGCCGCGCTCGGTGATGAGCTCACCCATCCACATGATGAGGCCGGTACCGGCAGTCATGGTGATGACCATAAGCATGATCGCGTACCAGGACTCGTTGGTGATGAGCGCGTCACACTCTGCGATGCCGGTGTTCGGGATCAGTGCGCCGCTGCGAGCAACGGTGATGAGGGTCGTCGACTGGAGGATACCGAGCGCGATGGTGAGGTAACGCGTGTACTGCGTCAGCTTCGCCTGGCCGGTCTGGCCCTCCTTGTAGAGGGTGTCGAAGTGAGGAATAACGACGCGCAGAAGCTGCACGATGATCGACGCGGTGATGTACGGCATGATGCCGAGCGCGAAGACCGAAAGTTGGAGGAGGGCGCCACCGCTGAAGAGGTTGACGAGCTCGTAGAGGCCTGAGGCCCCTGCATTGCCTGAGAGGCACAGCTGCACGTTCTGGAAGTCAACGAACGGCGCGGGGATGAACGATCCGAGGCGGAACAGCGCGACGATGCCGAGCGTGAAACCGATCTTCCTACGGAGGTCGGGCGTGCGGAAAATCCGCGCGACAGCTCTGAACACAAGTCCTCCAGGTTTTTGTTGGCCAGTGGTAGAAGTGGAGCTCCCTTTTCAAGGAGCCCCACTCAAACCTCGCTGGCTTGCCACCGAAGTGGCGAAGCGGCGCGTAATGCGCCAGATGCTACTTTACTGATCCGCCAGCCGCGACGATCTTCTGCTCTGCTGAGCCCGAGACCTTGTCGACTGAGACGTTCAGCTTAACCGCAATGTCACCATCGCCGAGAACCTTGACCTTTTCGTTCTTGCGAACGGCGCCCTTTGCGACGAGGTCAGCGATCGTGACGTCTCCACCCTTGGGGTAGAGGTCAGCGAGCTTCTCGAGGTTGACGACCTGGTACTCGACGCGGAACGGGTTCTTGAACCCGCGCAGCTTCGGGGAGCGCATGACGAAGTTAACGCCACCACCCTCGAAACCAACACGCATCTGGTAGCGAGCCTTCGTACCCTTGGTACCACGGCCAGCAGTCTTACCCTTTGAACCCTCACCACGGCCCACACGAGTGCGGTCCTTCTTCGCGCCGGCAGCCGGGCGAAGGTGGTGAATCTTGAGAACCTGGGGACGAGCTTCGACCTCAGCCGCGGGTGCCTTCTTTGCAGGGGCAGCCTTGGTGGCCGGCTTCTTGGCAGCGGGTGCCTTTTCAGCGGTCGTCGACTCTGCCTTGTCAGCAGCAGCCTTCGGTGCAGCTGCCTTGGCGGGTGCCTTGGTTGCTGCAGCCTTGGCCGGAGCCTTCTCAGCGGCGGCCTTGGGGGCAGCCTTTGCGGCGGGCGCCTTGTCAGCAGCAGCCTTGGCAGGTGCCTTGGCGGCAGCGTCCTTGGTTGCAGCTGCCTTAGCGGGAGCCTTCTCGGCGGCAGCCTTGGGGGCTGCAGCCTTCTTGGGAGCTGCTGCCTTGGGAGCAGCGGCCTTTGCGGGGGCCTTTTCGGCCTTCTCTTCAGCCATTAGTCAATCTCCTCGACCTTGACAAGGTGAGCGACAGTGCGGACGTATCCACGGTTCTGCTTGTTGTCTTCGCGAACGACGACGTCACCGATGCGGTGCAGCCCGAGGCTGCGCAGGGTGTCGCGCTGGTTCTGCTTCTCACTGATTTTGGACTTGATCTGGGTCACCTTCAGGTTTGCGGCCATCAGACACCTGCCTTAGCTTCTGCTTCGGCGCGCAGGAGGCGAGCCGGAACAACGCGCTCGACATCGAGGCCACGGCGTGCAGCAACTGCACGGGGCTCCTCGAGCTGCTTGAGAGCAGCAACAGTCGCGTGCACGATGTTGATCGTGTTCGACGAACCGAGCGACTTGCTCAGAACATCGTGGATACCGGCGCACTCGAGTACCGCGCGAACGGGGCCACCGGCGATAACACCGGTACCTGCCGAAGCGGGGCGAAGGAGAACAACACCAGCGGCGGCCTCACCCTGTACGGGGTGGGGAATCGTCGCACCGACGCGGGGAACGCGGAAGAAGTTCTTCTTCGCTTCCTCGACGCCCTTGGAGATGGCGGTAGGAACTTCGCGGGCCTTGCCGTAGCCGATGCCCACGAGTCCGTTGCCGTCGCCGACGACGACGAGAGCGGTGAAGCTGAAGCGACGACCACCCTTGACGACCTTGGAAACGCGGTTGATTGTGACAACCTTCTCCAGGAACTGGCTCTTCTCCGCGTCGCGGCTGTTGCCACGGTCGCGGTTCGGGTTGCGCTCGCGACCGCCACGACGGGCTTCGCGAGGCTCGTTTGCCACGTCTGTGGCCGGTGCGTCTACGACAGCGCCGGTTGCAACAGCCTCGGCAGTAACCTCAACGGCCACGTCCTGCTCCTTGTTTGTAGTTGCGTCGCTCACAGGTTCAATCCACCCTCTCGAGCTCCATCGGCGATAGCAGCTACGCGTCCCGCGTACTTGCTTCCACCTCGGTCAAAAACGACTGCTTCGATGCCGGCGGCCTTGGCGCGCTCTGCGACGAGCTCGCCGACCTTGCGGGCCTTAGCGGTCTTGTCGCCATCGAAGGTACGCAGGTCAGCCTCGAGGGTCGATGCCGAAGCGAGGGTGAAACCCTTGCTGTCGTCGACGACCTGGACGAATACGTGACGTGCGCTGCGCGTGACAACGAGGCGCGGACGCAGCTCGGTGCCAACAACCTTCTTGCGAAGGCGCGTGTGACGGCGAGCCTTGGCTGCCGACTTGCTCTTGCCTCTAGTTCCGAGACCCATGATTACTTACCACTCTTTCCGGCCTTGCGGCGGACTACCTCGCCTGCGTAACGCACACCCTTGCCCTTGTAGGGCTCTGGCTTGCGCAACTTACGAATGTTGGCCGCGACTTCGCCGACGGCCTGCTTGTCGATGCCGTTGACCGTGACCTTGGTGTTTCCCTCGACCGTGAAGCTGATGCCTGCGGGCGGGTCAACCGTGATCGAGTGCGAGAAACCGAGGGCGAACTCAAGGGACTCGCCCTTGGCTGCAACACGGTAACCCGTTCCGACAACCTCGAGGCCCTTTGTGTAGCCCGTGGTAACGCCGACGATCTGGTTGGAGATCAGGGTGCGGGTGAGGCCGTGCAGCGAACGCGATGCACGCTCGTCGTCGGGACGAGTGACAAGCACCTGTCCGTCTTCGAGCTTGACCTCAATGGGGCTTGCGACGACGAGCTTGAGCTCGCCCTTCGGGCCCTTGACGGTGACGGCCGAGCCGTCGATCGTGATGTCAACGCCCGCGGGGACGTCGATCGGGAGTCTTCCAATACGTGACATGTCTGGTTACCACACGTAGGCGAGGACTTCCCCACCCACGCCCTTCTTTGACGCCTCACGGTCGGTAAGCAGACCGGAAGAGGTTGACAGGATGGCGACGCCGAGGCCACCGAGAACGCGAGGGATCTCGGTCGACTTTGCGTAAACACGGAGTCCAGGCTTCGAAACGCGCTTGATGCCCACGATGGAGCGCTCACGGTTCGGGCCGTACTTGAGGTCGATGGTCAGCGTCTGTCCGACGCGAGCGTCTTCGACCTTCCATGCGGAGATGAAACCCTCGTTCTTGAGGATGTCGGCGATGTGCGCCTTGAGCTTGCTATTCGGCAGTGACACGGTGTCGTGGTACGCCGAGTTAGCGTTGCGCAGTCTGGTCAGCAGGTCTGCGACCGGATCTGTCATTGTCATGATTGGTAATCCAAATCTCGACTGGTTTCGAAACCCCGTTACACGGAGGTCGACCTAGTCGATCGGTGTTGCTTGGTTAGTTGTCTGCGTTGATGAACGGGAAGCCCAGCGCCTTGAGAAGCGCGCGGCCTTCGTCGTCCGTCTTTGCGGTTGTAACGATCGTGATGTCGAATCCACGAACGCGGTCGATCTTGTCCTGGTCGATCTCGTGGAACATCGACTGCTCGGTAAGACCGAAGGTGTAGTTGCCGTGGCCGTCGAACTGCTTGGGGCTCAGGCCGCGGAAGTCACGGATACGCGGAAGCGCAAGCGAGATCAGACGGTCGAGGAATTCCCATGCACGGTCGCCACGAAGTGTGACGTGTGCGCCGATGGCCTGTCCCTCGCGAAGCTTGAACTGCGCGATGGACTTGCGAGCGAGAGTCACCTGAGGCTTCTGGCCGGTGATCGCGATGAGGTCCTTGACGGCTCCATCGATGATCTTGCCGTCGCGAGCTGCCTCGCCGACGCCGGTGTTGACAACGACCTTGACGAGCCCGGGCACCTGGTGCACGTTCGTGAAGCCGAAGTCCTTCTTGAGCTGCTCCGAGATCTCGGCGCGGTACTTCTGCTTGAGGCGGGGCTGGATTTTGCCAGTCTCCGCGGTAGCGGTGTCGGTCATCTTTAGAGGTCCTTACCTGACTTCTTGGCGTAGCGAACGCGAACGGTGCGCTTGACGCCGTCCTTCTCTACTACCTCGTTGCGGAAGCCGACGCGAGTCGGCTTCTTCGTTTCTGGATCGACCAGTGCAACGTTCGAAACGTGGATAGGTGCTTCCATCGTCTCAATGCCGCCGGTCTTGGTGCCGCGCTGGGTCTGGCCGACGCGAACGTGCTTGGTGATGAAGTTCACACCTTCGACGATTACGCGGTTCTTCTCGGCGAGTACCTCGATAACGCGACCCTGCTTGCCGCGGCTTCCGCCACGAGCTTCGGTTGCGCCCGAGATGACCTGAACGAGGTCACCCTTCTTGATGTTTGCCATGACTAAATGACCTCCGGTGCCAGCGAGATGATCTTCATGAACTTCTTGTCACGGAGCTCACGGCCAACCGGTCCGAAGATGCGGGTACCACGGGGGTCCCCATCAGCCTTCAGGATAACGGCGGCGTTCTCATCGAACTTGATGTATGAGCCGTCGGGGCGACGGGTCTGCTTGCGGACGCGGACGATGACAGCCTTGACGACGTCGCCCTTCTTAACGTTGCCACCAGGGATCGCGTCCTTGACGGTCGCGACGATGACATCGCCGAGTCCCGCGTAGCGGCGGCCTGAGCCACCGAGTACGCGGATGGTGAGCAATTCCTTGGCGCCGGTGTTGTCGGCGACCTTTACTCTGGATTCCTGCTGAAGCATTCTGTGTCCTTATTCCTAAGTAAGCGCGGGCGCTTACTTGGCCTTCTCGAGGATCTCGACCAGGCGCCAGTGCTTTGTAGCACTGAGCGGGCGGGTCTCGCTGATGAGAACGAGGTCGCCGATGCCTGCTGCGTTAGCTTCGTCGTGCGCCTTGACCTTGGAGGTACGGCGGATGACCTTGCCGTACAGGGGGTGCTTGACGCGGTCTTCGACCTCGACGACAACTGTCTTGTCCATCTTGTCGCTCGTGACGTAGCCACGGCGCGTCTTGCGGTAACCGCGAACGAGCTCGGCAGTCTCGGCGACGGTGGTTTCTTCGGCCTTAGCCATGACTATGCCTCCTTCGATTCTTCGGCGACGGTCTCAGCGGGAGCCGCGTCATCCGTCTTCTTGGTCTTCTTTGCAGCCTTTGCCGGCGCCTCGATGGCGACGGGAGTTGCCCGAATACCCAGCTCGCGCTCACGGAGAACCGTGTAGATGCGAGCGATGTCGCGCTTGACAGCGCGCAGGCGTCCGTGGCTTTCGAGCTGGCCGGTTGCCGACTGGAAGCGCAGGTTGAACAGCTCTTCCTTGGCCTTCTTGAGTTCGTCTACGAGTCGCTCGTCTTCGAAAGTATCGAGTTCGACTGGTGCGAGCTCCTTGGATCCGATCGCCATTATGCGTCGCCCTCCTCGCGCTTGATGATGCGTGCCTTAAGGGGCAGCTTGTGAATTGCACGGGTCATTGCTTCGCGTGCGATGGTCTCGCTGACGCCGCTGAGCTCGAAGAGCACGCGACCCGGCTTGACGTTGGCGACCCACCACTCGACCGAACCCTTACCGGAACCCATGCGGGTTTCGGCGGGCTTCTTGGTCAACGGGCGGTCGGGGTAGATGTTGATCCACACCTTTCCGCCACGCTTGATGTGACGCGTCATGGCGATACGAGCTGCCTCGATCTGGCGGTTTGTGACATACGCGGGCGTGAGAGCCTGGATGCCGTACTCGCCGAACGAAACAACCGTGCCACCTGTTGCGTGACCGGTGCGACCGGGGTGGTGCTGCTTACGGTGCTTGACCTTACGTGGGATCAACATTGTTATGCCTCAACTCCTGCTGCTGCGACCGGCGCCTCAGCCTTGGGGGCTGCTGCTCCACGAGGGGCGCGGCTGTCGCGACGGTCTCCACCATCACGGCGGTCGTCACGGCGCTCGGGGCGGGTCGACTTCTGGCTGGCCTGCTCGCGAGCGAGCTCCTTGTTGGTGATGTCACCCTTGTAGATCCAGACCTTCACGCCGATGCGGCCGAAGGTGGTCTTGGCTTCGTAGAAGCCGTAGTCGATGTTCGCGCGAAGCGTGTGCAGCGGCACACGGCCCTCACGGTAGAACTCCGAGCGGCTCATTTCTGCGCCACCCAGACGACCGGACACCTGAATACGAACACCCTTGACGCTCGCGGTGCGCTGTGCGCCCTGCAGGCCCTTACGCATTGCGCGGCGGAAAGCCACACGTGCGGAGAGCTGCTCTGCGATGCCCTGGGCAACAAGCTGTGCCTCAGCCTCGGGGTTCTTGACCTCGAGGATGTTGAGCTGAATCTGCTTGCCCGAGAGCTTCTCGAGGTCAGCGCGGATGCGCTCAGCCTCTGCTCCACGGCGACCGATAACGATTCCGGGGCGAGCCGTGTGGATGTCCACACGAACTCGGTCACGGGTGCGCTCGATCTCGATGCGTGCAACACCAGCGCGGTCAAGCGAGGTCTTGAGCAGGTTGCGGATCTTGACGTCTTCAGCAACGTAGTCGCTGTAACGCTGTCCGACCTTTGTCGAGTCGGAGAACCAACGCGAAACGTGGTCGGTGGTGATTCCGAGGCGGAAGCCGTACGGATTTACTTTCTGGCCCATTAGTTTCCTGCCTTCGCACTTGACGCGCGCTGCGATTTCGGACGCTGTGCCTCAACCTCATCCGGCGTGGCCAGGATGATCGTGATGTGGCTCGTGCGCTTGAGGATCTGGAAGGCGCGGCCCTGTGCACGCGGCTGGAACCGCTTCAGGGTCGTTCCCTCGTCGACGAATGCCTGCGAGACGAACAGATCCTGCTCGTCAAGAAAGCTGTTGTCTTTGTCTGCCTTGACGCGAGCGTTCGCGATGGCCGACTCAACAAGCTTGTACACGGGCTCGCTCGCACCCTGGGGCGCGAACTTCAGAATTGCCAGTGCTTCCATTGCCTGCTTGCCGCGGATCAGGTTAACGACGCGACGAGCTTTGGTGGCGGTGACGCGAATGTGCTTCACGCGAGCGATGGACTCAACCATTTCTCTTCCTCCTTACGCCCCCGCGTTAGCGGCGGCGACCCTTCTTGTCGTCCTTCACGTGTCCACGGAAGGTGCGGGTGGGCGAAAACTCTCCGAGCTTGTGCCCAACCATGGTCTCGGTGACGAACACCGGGATGTGCTTGCGGCCGTCGTGCACTGCGATGGTGTGTCCCAGCATTGCGGGGATGATCATCGAGCGACGTGACCAGGTCTTGATTACGTTCTTGCTTGCGGCCTCGTTCGCCTTGACAACCTTCTGAAGCAGGTGGTCGTCGACGAAGGGGCCCTTCTTCAAACTGCGTGGCATCTCTACGTCTCCTACTTACGCTTCTTGCCGACGTTGCGTCGGCGAACAATGAGCTTGTCGGACGGAAGGTTGCGCTTACGCGTACGGCCTTCCTTCTGGCCCCAGGGGGTAACGGGGTGACGTCCACCGGACGTCTTGCCCTCACCACCACCGTGCGGGTGGTCAACGGGGTTCATGGCAACACCACGAACTGTCGGGCGAACGCCCTTCCAGCGCATACGGCCGGCCTTACCCCAGTTGATGTTCGACTGCTCGGCGTTGCCGACCTCACCGATCGTTGCGCGGTTACGCACGTCAACGTTGCGGATTTCACCCGACGGCAGGCGAAGCTGCGCGTAGGGGCCGTCCTTGGCAACGAGACGAACCGATGCACCAGCGGAGCGTGCCATCTTGGCCCCTCCACCGGGACGGAGCTCGATCGCGTGGATAACGGTTCCGACCGGGATGTTCTTCAGCGGAAGGTTGTTTCCCGGCTTGATGTCAGCGCCGGGACCCGACTCGACAATGTCGCCCTGGTTCAGCTTGTTCGGCGCGATGATGTAGCGCTTCGTGCCGTCCAGGTAGTGAAGCAGCGCGATGCGTGCCGTGCGGTTGGGGTCGTACTCGATGTGAGCGACCTTGGCGTTGACGCCATCCTTGTCATTGCGCTTGAAGTCAATGACACGGTACTGGCGCTTGTGGCCACCACCGATGTGACGGGTCGTGATGCGCCCTGCGTTGTTACGACCACCGGTCTTGGGCAGCGGACGAAGCAGCGACTTCTCCGGCGTTGACCGGGTGATCTCTGCAAAGTCAGCTACGGAAGAACCGCGGCGACCGGGCGTTGTGGGCTTGTACTTGCGAATAGCCATGATTGTCTCCTTGGTCCCTAGCCGACAGCGGTGAAGATGTCGATAGTGGAACCACCCTTGAGCGTGACAATGGCGCGCTTGGTGTCCTTGCGCTTGCCGAGTCCGAACTTGGTGCGGCGGGTCTTGCCCGTGCGGTTGAGCGTGTTGACCGAGTCGACCTTGACGTTGAAGATCTTCTCGATAGCGAGCTTGATCTCAGTCTTGTTCGAACGCGGGTCAACAACGAAGGTGTACTTGCCGTCGTCGATCAGGCTGTAGCTCTTCTCGGAGACGACGGGCGCGAGGATGATGTCGCGCGGGTCCTTCTGCGTGGCGGTCATGCGCTGACCTCTTCCTTGTTACCGGACTTCGTGTTGAACGCAACGAATGCGTCAAACGCGCCCTTGGTGTACACGATGTCATCGCTGACGAGAACGTCGTAGGCGTTGAGCTGGTCGAACGTCAGTACGTGAACCGTGCTGAGGTTGCGAACGCTCTTGAAGCTGATGTCGTCTTCGCGCTCGATTACTACGAGCACGTTCTTGCTCGGCGAGATCGATGCGAAGAGGGCTGCGATTGCCTTCGTCGAAGGAGCGTCGCCGAGGGCGAGCTGCGATACGACGTGAAGGCGCTCACCTCGTGCGCGGTCGGAGAGAGCACCGCGGAGAGCCGCAGCGATCATCTTCTTGGGCGTGCGCTGCGAGTAGTCGCGGGGGTGGGGTCCATGGACGATTCCACCACCCTTCATCTGGGGAGCGCGGATCGAGCCCTGACGAGCGCGACCGGTTCCCTTCTGCTTGAACGGCTTGCGGCCGGCACCCGAAACTTCACCGCGACGCAGAGTGTTGTGCGTACCCTGACGAGCCGCTGCGCGCTGCGCAACAACTACCTGGTGGATGAGCGGGACGTTGGTCTGGACGTCGAAGATCTCGGCGGGAAGCTCGACGGAGTCGACCTTCTTGCCCGAGGCATCGATTACGTCAAGTGAGACGTTAGCCATGAGGACTACGCTCCCTTCACTGCGTTGCGGACGAAGACGATACGGCCACGAGCACCGGGAACTGCACCCTTTACAAGGATGAGGCCCTTCTCGAGGTCGACGGCGTGAACCTTGAGGTTCAGAACGGTTACGCGCTCGCCACCCATACGACCGGCCATGCGCATGCCCTTGAAGACACGGCTGGGGGTCGACGAAGCACCGATCGAGCCGGGCTTGCGGTGGTTACGGTGCGAACCGTGGCTGGAGGAGACACCCTTGAAGTTGTGACGCTTCATAACACCGGCGAATCCCTTGCCCTTGCTCGTGCCGACAACGTCGACGAGCTGGCCAGCGGCGAAGATGTCGACCGCGATCTCCTGGCCGAGGCTGTAGTCAGCTGCGTCCGCGGTGCGGACCTCGGTGAGGTGACGACGGGGGGTGACGCCTGCCTTGTCGAAGTGGCCGGTAGCCGGCTTGTTCGACTTGCGGGGGTCGATCTGGCCGTAGGCGATCTGAACGGCGCTGTAGCCGTCAACCTCGGGCGTACGCACCTGCGTGACGACGTTGGGGGTGATCTCTACGACGGTCACGGGGATGAGCTTGTTGTTCTCGTCCCAGACCTGGGTCATTCCGAGCTTCTTGCCCAGAAGGCCCTTTGTGGACTTGGTTGAATTAGCCATCTGAGCCTCCTTAGAGCTTGATCTCGATGTTGACGTCTGCGGGCAGGTCGAGACGCATAAGCGAGTCGACGGCCTTCGGCGTCGGGTCAATGATGTCGATGAGGCGCTTGTGGGTGCGCTTCTCGAAGTGTTCGCGGCTGTCCTTGTACTTGTGAGGTGAACGGATTACAACAACCACGTTCTTCTCAGTAGGAAGCGGCACCGGGCCAACGACAGTCGCGCCTGCACGGGTAACCGTGTCGACGATCTTGCGTGCCGATGCGTCGAGACCTGCGTGGTCATACGACTTAAGTCGAATGCGGATCTTCTGTCCCGCCATGTCGAACTCTCTCTCTGTAATGCATCATGGCCAGTTCTTGCGAACGGCTATTGGATGCTTGGTTTGCTCAGCACTTCTGCTTACGCACCACTGTTTATCTGTCAACTGCTGTGTCGTCACCCTCTCGGCACGCGCGCAGTAATGCACACAATGTTTCGGGAGGGTTGAAACTCGGTTCTGCTCCCCGCGGCCTAACCTTGGACTCTTGGAGCCCGGCTATGCACTGCCTGGGAGTGATCCGCACGCGCATGGCGGCGGAATGTTGAACTAGACGAGTTTGCCACATTCTTTGCGATGCTGCAACCCGGGCGTGTCGCGGCGGCCGGCACCCATCGGGCACCGACCGCCGCGGCTCTAGATCGCCGGGTTTGTGCGGGATTTGCCGCGAAGTACAACGACCGCGGCGCCACCCGCGGCGAGCAGCAGAATCGCGAGCGCGCCGAGTAGCCAGACGAGCATCTCGTCGTTGGCCGGAGCGGTCGGCAGCGCGGCAGCCACCGAGGCCTGGGGGTCGTCAGCGACATCCACCGCCGTTGTTTCTGCCTCCGGTGCCGCGAGGGCTTCGGAGACGACAGTTACGACTGTTCCCTCGTTGCCGAAGAACGTGAAGTACGTGTCGCCGAGCTTCTCGAACGCCGAGGTGTCGAGGGCAACTTTCACGCGACCGTCGACGACCGTGAAGGTTCCCGCGTAGGTCACGCCGGGGTAGAGCCAGATGACGCCGCTCGTGTCTTCTCCTTCCCAGGCGAGGTCGAAGTCGAGTCGATCACCGATCGCGAACGAGGTCGGAATTCCGGCCTTGCGTGCGGCTACCTTCGTCACAGTGCCGTCTTTGATAAGAGCAACGAGGGAGGCGAGGCTATCGACAGATGTCTCGGTCGGCGAGGCAAAAGTGATGTTCAGCGGCTTCTGACCCGTCACGGGCGGCTTGATTGTCTTCGGCGGGGTTGTCGATTCGCCGGAGCCGTCACCGTCGCCAGAATCGGGGTCTTCATAAGTGGATGCGTCGTACCCGACGTGGAGCGGAAGCGCGGGCTTCGCGGCATCCTGGCTACCACCGCTTGAGTACCAGTAGGCGAGTTGGCCTGTCTCCGCCTGGAAGTCGACGAAGTCCTGCGGGAAGCTGCCCCAGTAGGCCGCGTTCGTTGTCGTCTTAGCGGTCTGCGGTTGGTGGCTGCCGCCGGTGGTGTCGACCGCAACGCCGACGTAGGCGGGCTGGGTGCTGAAGCCCTTCGACGTGAGCTTGACGTCGGGGAGCGTTGCGAGGGTGATCTCCCGCGACTCGAGTTCGACCCACTTGGTCTGGTCGAACATGTCGGTGCCGTAGCCGCTTGCCGTCGCGGTGAGGGTTCCGACGCCTTCGACGACCGTGAGCTTAGGGTCGGTCGCGTACCAGTAGGTGAGTCCGCCGTAGAAGCTGACGGTGAACGAGCCGGTCCACTGAATCGTCGCGCTGTCTTTCGACGGGTCAACGATGCCCTGGCCGCCGGTGATAACAACCTGGCTCTCGGTGAACGCCGAGTTGACCGAGCTCGTCACGGGAGCACCCGTGCGGGTGAGGCACTTGGTGCCCCACGACGCGAGCTGGTAGTCGCCCGCGGCGTTGGGCTTCTCGATGCGCACGTTGGCGTCGACTCCCGCGCCCTGCGCGGCGTACTGGGTCTGGTTGAACACTGCAGAGTGCCCGGCCGAGGGCGCCTTACCCGCGGTCAAGAAGTTGCAGCCACCGAAGAAGGCGCCATTGTTGCTCTCGTTGTTGATTCCCCACCGGAAGACCGCGTCGTTCAACTCGGTCGGTCCGGTGATGGGGCGCGTGACGGCGAGCTTCACGGCGATGGGTGCCGCGTTCTCACTGAAGAGGGCGAGGTAGTACGTGCCGGTGGCGATGTCGCCGAGGGTGAAGTCGACGACAGCTTTACCGCCCGACAGGGCAAACTCGCCCTGATAGTCGGGAGTCGTTGTTGCCGGGTAGAGCCACAGCTCCCCCGAGCCGTCAGCGGCAGCCGCGGCGAGCACAAACGCCGACTCCGGAGCGGAGGCCGGTGTGGTGAAGGCCACCTCGGAGTTGGACTCGAGCGATGCCGCGAGCCCGAGCGACTCTGCGGTGAGCTCAGTAACGTCGCCAGCAGCGATTGCCGCGACGAGATGAGCTGTCGTTGAGAGCGCGGGAGTAACGGACCCTGGCGCCGGCTTGGCGAGCGTGCGCACACCGTCGCTGATCTCGGAGAACTCCCCCGTGCCGTTGGCGTTGATGCCCGCGTAGCGCACCTGGTAGTAGGTGTCTTTGGTGAGGCCGGTGAAGACCGCCTGCGGTCCGAGTTCCGCGGCCTCGACAGTCTGCGTCTCGAGGGCGGTTGCTGAACCGTTCTCGAAGAGCGCGACCGCGTAACCGGTGAGGGCACTGCCGCCGTTGTGGGCCTCGGGCAGGGCAGCACCCGACCACGAGATCGAGTCGATGCCCGTCACAACGGGAGTCGCCGCCTTGGTTACGGGCTGGGCGGGAACGCCGCTACCCGTCGTCTTCACAACTGTCGTCGAGCGACCCGAGCTCGCGCGGTAGGTGAGAACGTCACCGGTCTGCGTGTAAGCGGTGACCGCTGCGCGGTAGCTTCGGCCGCCCTCGAGCCCCGAGATCGCTGTGGTGATCGTTCCGGTCGTCGCGTGGCCGATGCCAAGGTCGCGGAGTGCGTAGGTGTAGTTCGAGCTGTTCGCTGCGTTGCTCGGCAGGTGCTCAACGACGCGCACCATGTAGCCGGTCGTCGCCGTCGCACCTGTCGGGGCGTTGAACTTGAGCGTAAAGCCGTCGTCGGTCGGGGCGCTCACGATGACGGTGTTCGCAGTGACCGCGGTGGTCGGAGTCGCGTTCGCGGCGAGGGTCAGCGCGGTGCTGTGTGCGCTCGCGGCCGATGTTCCCGCCGCGTTGCGGGCGACGACCTGCACGGTGATGGCGCCACCGACGATCCACGAGTCTTCGAACGTGTAGGCGAGCTGGGTGCCGGGCACTTCAACCTGGCGCACCAGGTTGGCGGTGGCCGTCGAACCGGTGTTGTAGAACCGCAGAACGTAGCCCGAGATCGGGTAGCCGCCGTTGTTGACAGGTGCCGTCCACGCAACGTCGATGTCGGTGGACAGCATCGAGGGACGCGACGTCACAGCCTTGTCGGGAACGCCCGGCAGCCCCTTCGCCGTAAACACGGGGGTGGATGCAGCCGACTCAAGCCCGGGCAGGTCGTAACCGATCGCCTGAACCGTGAAGGTGTATTCGGTATTCGAGAGCAGCCCGGTGAACTGCCAGTTCGTTCCGTTCGTGAAGGGATCGAGTCCGGCCTTCGTCGAGGCGAGAACTCCGTCGCGGTAGGCGCGAGCCGTGTAGGTGCGCACGTCGGCGCCGCTGTCGACGGCCGGCCACGAGACAAAGATTGTGCTCGAGCTTGTCACCTCGGTCGAGGGCACGGCCGGAATCACACCGGGCGCCGTTGCCTCGGCCGCAGTTGTGACGAGCGCGCTGCGCGGTGACGGAATGAGATACGTGTTCTCGAGAACCTCGACCGTGTACTCGGTGTTCGGCGTGAGACCCGTGACGAGGCCGGTTGTCGCGTTGATGATCGAGCCGGTCTTTACAACCGTCTCACCCGCGTAGACGCTGATCGCGTAATAGGGGTAGTCGACGCCGACGGAGGCGACGGCGGCGTAGGCCGCGACATCCACAGATATCACCGTCGCGCCACGCGAGGTCACAACCGGCGCGAGCGGGTCGGCGGCCGCTGCGACTACCTGCGGCTCGAGCGAGTCGGTCGGGCTGGGCGAGGTGAGGCTGGGCCCGGCACCCTCAACGGCGCTCGGCTCATCGCTGATCGCGAGAGTGGTGAAGGCGTCGCTGCGCTTCGATTCCGTCGCCTCGTCGTCATGCTCGCGCACAACCAGTTCGTACTCCGTGTCGGGTGCGAGACCCGTCAGCTCGAGGCCAACGAGCTTCTCGGTCGGCTCGAGCTCGGTGACGAGCTTCTGCTCCGGCTCGGCGATCCAGATTGTCGTCTCGGGCTTCTCGGCATCGGCGCGAAACACAAGAACGTCGAGCTCGTCAAGCGCGAGCGACTCGGTCTCGGGCCAGGTCAGTTCAATGGTCGTGGATGTCGCGGCGCCCACCTCGGGCACCGGCAGCGGCTCGGCGGCGGGCGTCTCGACAGTTGCGGGAGCCTCGCTCGCGGCCGGAGCGGGTTGCGACTCGGCGGGCGCCGCCTCGGGCTTCCCGGCAGCGGGCGCAACCGCGGGTTCAGAGGGCGCGGGCGTCGATGCCGAGGGGTTCTGCGCCGCGGGCGCCGGTGCCTCGGGCGTCGCAGCGGGCGTCGGCTCGGCGGGCAGGTCGGCTGCGAGCGCGGGACTCGCGCCGAGCACAAGACTGGCGACAACCGCGAGTGCGGTGATCGAGGCTGTGAAGCGAGGTGCAATCATCTCGGTTTTCCTTAGGGTCGGCGGGCGGGTTAGGCGGCGGTGCGACGACGACGCAGCACGGCCCAGATAAGAAGGGCGACGGCAGCGAGGGCGAGCACGCCAACGATGATCGTGGGGATGAGCAGGGGTGATGTGGGGGCGGCCGCGGCAGCCACGGGTTGCCCAGCGACGGGCGCGGCGGTAGCGACGACGGGCGTCTCGATGCTGAAGGCGCTCCAGCCGGTTACCGAGCCGCTGGTTGTGTAGACGACGGCCGTGTGGTCGCCCTCGCCGAGGTTCTCGGGAATGTTGACGTCAATCAGCCCGGTCGAGCTGGGCTTGAACCAGCCGGCGAAGAGCGGGTCACCGCTTGAGTCAACGCCGCTTGAGTCAACGCCGTGAAAGTAGACGCCGAGCCATTCGTCGCTCGACGCTCTGGGCACCTCGAGCGTGACGCGCGTGTCACCGACCGAGGTGGTTACGTCGCCGTCAGGCTTTGTTGCGAAGTCAACAACCGTGGGAATGGTCGCGGGTCGCCCACCGATCGCACTGGGCGCGACGGCGGTGTTCGGGGCCGCGATCGTCTGCGAGCTCGCGCGGCCATCAGAGGCCGAGTAGATCTTCTGAAAGTCGATCGGCGTAAACGACTCGTTTTTGGCGTTGATGACGCCGTGCGCGCCGATCGTCATAATTCCGCACTGCGTCTTCTGGCAGTTGACGTCGGTCACCTTGCCAGAGCGGTTGTACGCCTGAAAGACCGGGCCGGGGATCTTCATCGTCGCCGACCAGGTGCCGTTCTTCTTGAGGTAGCCACCGTTGTTGGCATAGCTCGTGCTGCTGCCCGGAAAGCTCACGAACAACTGATAGCCGACCGGGTTCGATTCGTCGTCATAGACATAGCGATAGTCGGTGCCGGTGTGGCCGCCAGCGCTCGGCTTCCACGAGCCCTGGTTGGCCCAGCCGAAGAGCACGTAAATGCCACCGAAGCCATTCTCGATCGACTGGAATCCAGAGCCCGAGACGGTGACCTCAGTGAGATAGGTGCTGTCGGCGACGCCGTGCAGCGAGGGCCGGTCGTTGACCGTGATCGTCACGCGCGGCGCTGCCGATGCCGCGGGGGCGTCAAGGGTGAGTCCGGCGCCGACGAGGGTCAGCACGGCGAGAGTCGAGAGAATTGTGCGCAACGCAGCTGAGCTTTTCAACGAACTGGGCCTTTCAACGGATCGGGATCACGAGCATGTCGCCGCTGGGGCGGGTGACAATCTCGACGGGGTACTGGTAGACGTCGCTGATGAGCTCGGCCGTAAGCACGTCGGCGGGCGAGCCGACCGCGCGCAGCCGTCCACGCTCGAGAAGTGCGATGCGGTCGGCGTAGGCAGCGGCGAGATTGAGATCGTGCAGGACAACAACAACGGCGTCGCCTGCCCGAGCACGGTCGCGCGCGACGCGCAAGACGTCTTCCTGGTGCTTGAGGTCGAGCGCCGCCGTGGGTTCGTCGAGCATCAGGATGCTCGTGCGCTGGGCAAGAACACGCGCAAGTGACACACGAGCGCGCTCGCCACCCGAGAGCGACGGAAAGTGGCGCGGCGCGAACCCCGTGACGGCCGTCTCGCGCATTGCCTCGAGCACGGCCTCGTCGTCTTCGGACTCGCGCTCGGTGCGCAGCCACGGCGAGCGCCCCATCTCGACGACCTCGAGCACCGTGAAGGGAAACGAGAGCTGGTTGTCTTGCGCCAAAACCGCACGCTGTCTGGCGAGGTCGGCGATGCGCCAGTCGCCAATGGGGCGGCCCGCGACATCCACCGATCCGTTTAAGGCTTCATCGCCCGCGAGCACCCCGAGCAGCGTCGACTTTCCGGCGCCGTTTGGGCCAACGAGCGCAAGCACCTCGCCAGCGAGGATGTCGAGATCAATTCCCTCGAGAATCGTGACGCCGTCGATTGCGACGCCAACATTTCGAGCGCTGATGCGGATGTCGCCACTCATGCCCATCCCCCCGATCGCTTGCGCGTGCGGCGCAGAAGCCAGAAGAAGAACGGACCACCGACGAGCGACGTGAGCATGCCGATGGGTAGATCGGCGTACTGAACCGCCGTGCGAGCAAAGAGGTCGGCGAGCATAAGCAGCAGCGCTCCGCCGAGTGTGCTCGTGATGAGCAGCGGCAGGTGGGCCGGCCCGATGATCATGCGCATAAGGTGCGGCACGACGAGGCCAACGAAGGCGATGATTCCCGCGAACGAGACGGCGGCGCCGACGAGCAGCGCGACGAGCACAATCGCGACGATGCGCAGGGCCTCGACATTGACACCGAGGTGGCGGGCCGACTTCTCGCCGAGCGCCAGCAGGTCGAGTCGGCGAACGAGCGCGAATGACGCGGCGATGCCGATGAGCACACACGGCACAACGACTGCGACCTGAACCCAGCGCGAGCCGTTGAGCGAACCGAGCTGCCAGAAGACGATCTGCTCGCGGGCCGCCGTGTCACCGATGAAGGTGAGAAAGGCGAGACCCGCACCGCAGAAGGCGTTGACGGCGATGCCGGTGAGAATGAGCGTGACGACCTCGGTCTTGCCGCGCGCCCGCGAGGTGACGTAGACGATCAGCGTCGTCACGAGCCCCGCGCTGAACGCGAGGATCGCCGTTGTCCACTCGCCGAAGAAGTTGAGGCCGAAGACGATTGCCGAGCAGGCGCCGAGAGCCGCGCCACTTGAAACGCCAACGACGCCCGGTTCGGCGAGCGGGTTGCCGAAGATCGCCTGCATCAGCAGACCCGCGACGGCCAGAGCGGCACCGATGACGAGTGAAAGTACAACGCGCGGAAGCCGGATGGTCCAGATCGCGGCCTCGCCATTGGCGTGCTCGGTCTGGATTCCGGTCTCGATGCCGGTCGCGCGCAACAGGATCGACAGCACCTCGAGGGGGCTCACGCTCAGTTGTCCACTGCCGATCGAGACGAGGGCAGTGATTACTGACGCGACGGCGAGCGACGCGATGAGGATGCCGGTGCGGCGCGTGCGGCGAGGGACAAGCTCGGCGCGGGTCGTCGCATCCATGTTGACGGTTGTCATTGTTAGTTGGCCACCGGGGCGTAGATCGCGCGAGCGAGAGCGTCGAGCACGTCGGGGGTGCGCGGGCCGAAGCTCAGAATCTCGTAGTCGCTCATGTCGACGATGCGGCGGTTGATGCCCGCGGGGGTGTTGGCAACGGCGGGCACGCGCTCGAGAAGTCCGTCGATTCCGTCGACCGATTCGAGTCCTTTGGTCATCATCAGTATGAGGTCGGGCTCCATCTCCACAAGCGCCTCGGCATTGATCGGCCTCATGCCCTGCCAATCGATCTCGGTGGCGACATCCACCCCTCCGAGCGCTTGGATAAGGGAGTCAGCGCCCGACTCCTTGCCAAACATGTAATAAATGCCCGCGTTGCCACGCACGTAAAGAAACACGATGCGCACCTTGTCTTCGACGGCCGTGGGCGCGATCGCTGTGATCTCGGCGACCTTCGCGTCGATGTCGCCCGAGACGCGTGCAGCAAGTTCGTCGCCGGCCTCGGGCACTCCGAGCGCCTCGGCAACCTGGTCGATGATCGTGTCGACGTTGTCGATGTCGCGGTGCGAGTCGGTGATCACCACCGGAATGCCGATCTCGCGCAGCTGCAGAATGACATCCCACGGGCCGACAGTTGTGTCGGTGATAACGACCGTCGGCGCGAGTTCGAGAATCGCCTCGGCGTTGAGCTCGTGTCCGTTCTGGGTGACGAGAGGAAGCTCCGCTGCCTCGGGAAAACCGGTCGAGGTGTCACGGCCAATAACGTTGTCGCCAAGCCCGAGACCGTAGACCGTCGCAGCGAGCGAGCCGTAGATGTCGAGCGCGAGGATGCGGCTCGTGTCGGTCACAGTGACGGTTGTGCCCTGGTTGTCGACGAGGGTGACGGGCAGGTCGCTCGTGGGCTTTTCGCCGACCGGCACAATGCTCGTTTGCTGCAGCACGGCCGTCGACTCGCCAAAGTAGTTGCGGGGGTTCGACAGCGTCTCGATGCCCGAGAGAGGTTCGAGGGGCGCGCTCGGGGCGGCGATGGTCTCGCCTTCGGTGGCAACCGAACAGGCGGAGAGCGCGAAAACGAGCAGGGCGGCACTAATGGCCAGGGTGCGGCGGGGCATGGCGAAGCGACTCTCGTGCGGGAGGGATAAACCGGAGGGAAGGTCGGGTTCCGGTTTAATTAGGTTAGCTTAACCTTACCGATGCGTCTAGCGAGCGCGGCTGGTAAATATAAGGGTGACTGTGCCAGCGGCAAAGATCACGGCTGCCGCGAGCAGGGCAACGGCTCCCCCAGCAACGTTGACAAGCCCGGCACCGATGGCCGCGCCAAGAAACATCGCGACGATGGCGAGCAGGCGCGGTGCCCAGTTTTTGTTGGTTCCCCCACCCAGGCGCGTGTCGCGGGCGAGGTTCGCAACGGTGTTTGTCACAACGATTGTTGTCACGTCGCTGTTGCCGATCGGCTTGACCGCCGAGACCTGACCGCCCATGGCCGCCGCAAGCAGAAACGTCACTACGAGCAGCGCCCACTCGGGCAGGTCGGTAATGAGCAACAGACTGGCGCCGAGCGCGACAATCACCGCGGCACCGACAACAAGCGTGGCGGTGGATGTCGCGGGCAGCCCCTTCGGGTGACCACGACCGATGACGCGCCCGCTGATGATCGACCCCGTTATAAAACCGAGCAGGGCGACGACGTTGTTGAGCAGCGGAATACCCGCGACCCCAACGAGGGCGAAGCCGATGAAGAGCACGTTTCCGGTCATGTTGCCCGTGAAGACGCGATCGAGCGCGAGGTAGCTCACCGCGTCGATCGCTCCGGTCGACATCGTCAGCAGCAGAAGCCCGGCCGTGTAGCGGTGTTCGACGAGAAGGCGGGCCATGCTCTCAGTGTAGAGACGACGAGAGGCCCGCAACTTTCGTCGCGAGCCTCTCGTTTGCTAGGTGGCTACGGGGCGCCAATCAATCGCGGCGACGACGAGAACGGCGTCGTCGTGTACCCGGTCTTCTTGATTGTCACTGTGAGCTTGAGGTACTTGCCGTTGTCTTTCGACGTGAGCTTGTAGGTCGACTTCGTCGCCTTCGAGATCTTCACGTCGTCGCGGTACCACTGGTATGTCTTTGTGGTCTTCGACTCGTTGAGCCCCTCGACGCTCGAGCTCAGCGTCGAATCGGTCTGATAGACCGTCACAAACGGCTCGCCCGAGAAGGTTCCGGCCGCAACCTTGGCGGTATCCACCGAGGCGCTTGCCGAAACGTGGCCCGGTGCGCTCACCGTCACCTTTGCGGTGATGACCTTCTTGAGGTCGTCGGCGACGAGCGTGTAGTTCGCCGTCGTCGCGCCCTTGATGGCCTTGCCGCTGCGGTACCACTGGAACTTACGCGTCAGAAGAACGTCAGCTGTGGTGCTGTAGCTCGGCTGGTTGAGCGTGAGCTGCACCCCCACTCGCGGGTCACCACTGATGGAGGCCGAGCCCAACACAGAGATTGTTGCGCTGACCGCAGTCGACGTCGCCTCGAGCGTGTTGTACCCGCTCTTGGTTGCGACGACCTTGACGGTGATCCACGTGTTGAGATCGGCGGTCGTCGGCGTGTACGACGACGCGGTCGCCTTCTTGATCGCTACGCCGTCACGAAGCCACTGGTAGGTGAACTTCTCGTTGAAGGTGGCCCAGCCGGCGGGCTTTGCGACGAGCGCCTTTCCATCGCGAGCGATCGACACGGTGCCCTGGTCGAGGATGCCGGCCTGCACGATCGTTCCCGCGCTACCGTTGATGCCATTCGATGTCGCGTAGGTCGCAAAGCCCCTCTGCTTGGCCGTAACCTTGACGCGAATCGACTTGCCCACGTCGGCGGCGCCGAGCGTGTAGCTCTGCTTCTTTGCTCCGGAAATGCTCTTTCCGTCGCGCTGCCACTGGAAGGTGAGCGAGTCGGCAACCCAGCCCAGGTCGAGGTTGGCCTGCAGCACGTCGCCGGCGCGAAGAATGTCGTCCCCGCCCATAACTTTCTGGATTTCTACGTAGGGCTTGACGGCCTGCGGTGTCTTCTTGGTGACCGAGACCTTAGCGGCACCCGACGTTACCGATGTCACCTTGACCTTTACACCGTCGAACGAGAAGGTCTGGCCCTTGAGGAAGGTCGACGTGTGCGTGCGGTTCTCGCTCGCGGGCGTCGAGAGCTCACGGCCGATGAGAATTGAGTCGTCGCCCGGGTATCCATTGACCGAGTAGGTGTTGTCACCCTCGCCGAAGAAGTTGGGCTGCAGAATGATAATTCGCACGCCCGTCTTGTTGGCGAAGCACAACTCTTCGTTGCAGACGGAAACCTTGTCATAGCCCTTGTCTTCGCCCGTGCGATTGCGGAACTCGACAAAAATACTGTAGCCGGCCTTGCTCACGACCTCGACGGCGCGCTTGCCGCTGTTGCCCGAAACAGGCTTGAGCGTGTAGCTCTTAGTGCCCTGCGGTGCGACCGTGTAGGCACTCGTCGACCACAGGCCAGCCCGAATCGCCTGGGCGCTCGAGAGCGCTCCTCCACCCAGCCCCTGCGCGCCATAACCCATTACGTCCACGCCGTCGCCGTAGGCCTCGGCGCCACTGTTGATGGTCGGAGCCCAGCTCGCGTGACCGAGCGAGAGGTTGTGTCCGAGTTCGTGGGCGAGCGTCGCCTTGTCGTAGAGGTCTTCTCCACCGACGGTCCAGAGAACACCACCCTCGTTGGCCGTGTAGCCGACAGTTCCCAGCCCCACGGCGTCGCCGCACTCTTCTGCCGAGCTCGCGGGGAAGATCAGCACGAGGTGCTCGTTGTAGGCACCCTCGAAGCCGATACCTTCGGCCTTGTCGTAGGCCTCGTTCCAGAGGTCGGTCGCGTTCTGGTCGGTGTTGACGTCACAGCTCGTCGCGCTCTTGTACCAGGGCACAACGCCCGCAACGTTGAACTTGACCTTGCCGCTCGACTGCGAACTCCAGTAGCTGCTCGAGTGGGCGACGTTTTCCGCTGCCGACTCGGCGGTCTGGCTCGCGTCGGGCGCGGTGTTGGCGCTGTTGCCGGGCGTCACGAGCACAACGTAAACGGGGTGCGTCGAGCTGACAACGGGTGAGACGTTGACCCGCGCCTCGGGGCCGCTCGTTGTGGTCGCGACATCCACCGCCGTGAGTGAACCGTCGAGATCGGCGAGCGCGTCGAACTTGTCGCTCGCGGTCGAGCCGAGGTCGACGTCAGCGGGAACCTCGACGGTGACTGTCGACTTACCGGTGAAGGCGTCGCTGAGGTCGACTGCCGAGTAATCGACCGGCAGATAGCCCTGGCCGGGTACGCGCAGCACCGAAGCTGCGACATCGTCGTGGGCGTCAAGGCGACCCGAGATGGCCTGAACGTAGCCCGAAACAGTTGTGGTGACTGTGGCTTCGTCGGCGAAAGCTGGCGACGTCGCCGCTATCGAACCGACAACGAGTCCGCTGGCGATGACCGCCGCGGTGACTCGAGAAGAAAAACGTGAGTACACGGCAGACCTTCGCATTAGAGAGACAATCTCATGAGTATGGCGGGCGCGATAATGCCGCGCAATACCCGTATGCGAGGGGTGGGGCCGCAACTCTTCGTCGCGGCCCCGCTCCTCACTACTTGACCTTTGCGGTCTTTGCGCTCGTCTTTACGTAGCTCAGCAGGCCGGGGGCGGTCGCCGTCACCTTGACGGTGATGACCTTGCCCTTGTAGCTGCTCGGCACCTTGAAGGTGCTGGTTGTCGCGCCCTTGATGGCCTTGCCGGTGGCGTACCACTGGTAAGCCAGGGCTACCCCGTCGTCGAACGACGGCGTGATGGCTGTGAGCGTCTTGCCACGTGCGGGCTTTGTGTTGTCGATCTTGAGGGTTCCCGCGGTGGGCAGAACCGAGAAGTTCTGCTCGTCAGTCACCAGCACAAGAGTTGTGTAGTTGACCTTCGTCGCGGTGATCTCAACGCTGATCTGCTTGTCGTAGTCGGCAGCCACGAGCGTGTACGAGGCCTTCGTCGCCTTGCTGATTGCCTTGCCGTCGCGCAGCCACTTGTAGGTGAGCTTCGCGTCGGTTCCACTCTCGCCGAGAGCGGGGTCGGCGGTGAGAACGAGGGTGTCGCCGTGAACGAGCGTTGCGTCGGCCTCGGGCTCGAAGATCGCGTCACCGATCTTCTGCGTCGCGGCGCTTGTACTCGTTGAGCTGAGGTAGCCCTCCGAGGTCGCGACGACCTTGACCGAGATGACCGTGCCCTTGTCGGCAGCGGTCAGCGTGTAGCTGTCACCCGTTGCGCCGGCGATCGCCTTGCCGTCACGCAGCCAGGTGATCGACGTCACCTCGCCGTCGTTTGTGTACTCACGCTCGTCGAGCGTGAGCGTCTGACCGGTCTTGTGAATACCCGTGAACGTCGGCAGCTTCGGCGTTGCCGTCACCGTGTAGTTCACCGGTTCACTCGTCTGAGCAACGGTCTTGACCTTCGACTTCGTCGCGGTGATCTTGACCTTGATGGTCTTGCCGAGGTCGGCCGCGACGATCGTGTACTTCGACTTTGTGGCCTTCGAGATCGCTGCCGAGCCGCGGTACCACTGGTAGGCGTACTTCATGCCCGAGGTCGCGGTTCCGGCCCACTTGGGTGTCGCGGTGAGTACAAGGCCGGACTTCGCGACATCCACCGAGGTGAATGCTGCTGCGGCGACCTTGGCCGTTGCCGCCGTCGTCACCTCGTGCGCAAGGTAACCCGTCGCCTTCGACACGAGCTTCACGGTGATCGTCTTGCCGAGGTCGGCGGCGACGAGCTTGTACTCGTCAGCTGTCGCTCCAGCGATCGCCGTGCCGCTGCGCAACCAGGTGTAGACGCTCGAGCTCATCGTCGGCTCGCCGTCTTCGGTGCTGAACTCGAGAGTGTCGTCGAGCTGCAGCGTCGCGCCGACGTTTGCGTCGCCGGTGATCGTGAGCGAGCCGTCGGTCGTGATCGTGAAGTCGCGAGCGTCGGTGACGACCGTTGCCGGCTCGAGGTCGTGGTCGGTTCCGGTGACCTCGACCGAGAGCTGCTTGCCGCGGTCCTTGGTTTCATCGAGCGTGTAGAACGCGGTCGTCTTGCCCGCGATCGCGACGTCGTCGCGCAGCCACTGGTAGCTGAAGGTTGTGCCCTCGGCCCAATCTTCTGTGACAACTTCGAGCTCGTCGCTCTCGTTCGAGATAGACGCGGTGCCCGGCTCTGTGGCCTGCGGTCCGTCGGTAATAACGGTGGATGTCGCGGCCGTCGTTGCGGTGTAGCTGATCCATCCCGCAGAGGTCACGGTGATGCGCGCGGAGATCTGCGAGCCAAGGTCGGCATTTACCGGGGTGTACAGCAAGTCGGTGGCACCGGCAATGACCTCACCGTCGCGTAGCCACACGTACTCGCGCGAGTCGATGAATGGCGTGCCGTTGACAGTGAAGAACTGCGAGAGGTCGACGATGTCGAGCATCTTGCCGACGACGGCGTGGCCGTCAATCTCACCGTCGATGTAGAAGTCGCCCACCGCGGTGATCGAGAAATCCTTCGCCGGCGTAAACGTGGTCGCGGGCAAGAACCCGGGCTGCGTGCCCGTGACCCTGACCTTGAGTTCGACGCCACGGTCTGCCTGAGTCGGCGTGTAGAACGCTGTGGTCTCGCCGTCGATCTCGCTTGAGCCACGCAGCCACTGGTACTCGAAGATTGTGCCTTCGTCCCAGCCCGACGTCAGCACCTCAAGCTCGTCGAAAACGTTTGAGATCTCGGCGTCGCCGGGAGCCTTCGACGGAACCCCAACTTCGTCAGTCGCAGCGGCCGTTGCGGTGTGCGCAATGTAGCCCGTTGCTTTCGCTGTGAGGCGTGCTGTGATCTGCGTGCCGAGGTCGTCGGCGACGAGTGTGTACTCCTGGCCGTTGGCGCCCTCGATTGCCTCGCCGTCGCGCAGCCAGACGTAGCTGCGTGAGGCGTTATTCGCCGGGCCATCAGCGGTCGAGTAGTCGAGCGTGTCACTCAGGCCGAGTGTTACACCGACCGTCGCAGACCCGACGATGTCGATCGAGCCCGTCGCGGTGAGCGAGTAGTTCTTCGCGGGAGTGAACGTTGCAACCGCAACGTAGCCGGGCTGCGTGCCCGTGACTTCGGCCTTGATCGTCGAGTCGCGGTCTGCGGTGGTCGGCGTGTAGGTCGCGCCGGTTTCTCCGCTGATCGCCGTCGCCCCGCGGAACCACTCGTAGGTGAAGGTTGTGCCCTCGTCCCAGCCGGTAGTCACAATCGTGAGCTCGTCGGTCGCGTTCGAGATCGTCGCGGTGCCCGCAGCCTTGGTGCCAGCGACTACCGCTGCCGTTGCCGGAGTCGTCGCGCTATAGGTTATGTACCCCGTTGCGGCCGAGCTCTTCTTGACGGTGATCTGCTTGCCGAGGTCGGCGAGCGCGAGCGTGTAGGTCGAGTTCGTTGCCGAGACGATTGCAACCCCGTCGCGGTACCACTGGTAGGTGCGCTCAGAGATCGTCGCCGCGCCATCCACCGTTGTGTAGTTAAGGTCATCGGCGATGCTCAGGGTCGCGCCCACCGCGGCGGTGCCGCTGATGGCCAGGGCACCCGTCGCGTTGATCGAGAAGTCCTTCGCCGGGGTGAAGGTCGACGCAGCGAGGAATCCGGGCTGCGTGCCCGTCACCTCGACCTTCAGTGCCTTGTCACGATCGATGGATGTCGCTGTGTAGGTCTTCGTCGTCTCGCCGCTGATCGCGACCGCCCCGCGGTACCACTGGTAGGTGAAGGTTGTGCCGGCGTCCCAGCCAGCCGTCACGACAGTGAGCGTGTCGGTCGCGTTCGAGATTGTCGCGGTTCCCGGTGCCTTGGAGGGCAGGGTCACTGCCGACGTTGCAGTCGACACCTTCGAGTAGTCGATGTAGCCCGTCGACGATGCGGTGAGCTTCGCGGTGATCGCCTTGCCGAGGTCAGCGGTGACGACCGTGTAGGTCGGGCCGGTTGCCGAGGCGATTGCCGTTCCGTCGCGGTACCACTGGTAGCTGCGAGTCGGCGAGGTGACGGTGCCGTCAACCGTCGAGTAGCTGAGCGACTGCACGAGCGCAAGCGCCGAGCCGACCGTCGCGTTGCCACTCACGGTGAGCGTTCCCGATGCGTTGAGCGAGTAGTCCTTCGCAGGGCTTTGGGCCGCGACGGCTACAAAGCCAGGCTGCGTTCCCGTCGCCTCAACCTTGATCGCGTTGCCACGATCGGCCTCGACCGGGGTGTACGTGCCGGCTGTTGCGCCGCTGATCGCTGTCGCTCCGCGGAACCACTTGTAGGTGAAGGTTGTGCCGGAATCCCAGCCCGCAGTCACTGCTGTCAGAGCGTTTGTGGCGTTCGAGATCGTCACGGTTCCGGCGGCCTTGGTGCCCGCGCCGATGGCGGCGGTGGGTGTGCTCGTTGCTGTCAGCGCGATGTAGCCGGTTGCGCGGCTTGTGACCTTCGCGGTGATGACCTTTCCGAGGTCGGCGCTCGTGAGAGCGAAGGTCGGTCCGGTCGCCGAGGCGATCGCTGTTCCGTCACGGAACCACTCGTAGCTGCGGTTGGCGACCGTCGCTGTGCCGTCGACGGTGGTGTAGGTCTGGCCGTCGGCGATCGTGAGGGTCGAGCCGTTCGTCGCGGAACCCGTGAGAGTGACGCTGCCCGTTGCGTTGAGCGAGTAGTCCTTCGCGGGGCTCGTCGCGGTCGCGGCGACGAAGCCGGGCTGGGTGCCGGTTACCTCGACCTTGAGCGTGTTTCCGCGGTCGGCGGCAACCGGCACGTAGGTGTTGGATGTCGCGCCGCTGATCGCGTTCGCGCCACGGAACCACTTGTACGTGTAGGTCGTGCCCGAGTCCCAGCCGGTCGTGACAGCCGTCAGGGTGTCGGTCGAGTTGTTGATGCTCGCGTTTCCGGCGGCTTTGGTGCCGGCGACGACCGTCGCGCTGGGCGCGCTCGTAGTTGTCAGCGCGATGTAGCCCGTCGCGCGACTCGTGACCTTGGCGGTGATGACCTTGCCGATATCGGTTGCGGTGAGCGTGTAGGTCGATGCGGTCGCCGAGGCGATCGTCGTTCCGTCACGCAACCACTCGTACGACTTCGTAACCGTCATCGAGCCGTCGGCCGTTGTGTACGCCTGGCCGTCGGCGATCGTCAGCGTCGAGCCGTTGGCAGCGGTACCGGTGAGGGTGACTGAGCCGGTCGCGGTGAGCGAGTAGTCCTTCGCCGCGCTCGTCACGGTTGCAGGCTGGAAGCCGGGCTGGGTGCCGACGACGGTGACCTTGATCGCGTTGTCGCGGTCGGCCTGGGTCGGCGTGTAGCTCGCGTTAGTGGCACCCGTGATCGCCGTTGTGCCACGGAACCACTGATAGGTGTAGGTCGTTCCGGCGTCCCAGCCTGCTGCCACAACCGTGAGCGCGTCGGTGGTGTTGCTGATCGTGACGGTTCCGCCCGCCTTCGTCGGAAGGGTAACGGCGGCCGTTGCTGCCGACACCGTCGAGAGGGCGATGTAACCCGTCGCGGTCGAGGTGAGCTGGGCCGTGATGACCTTGCCCAGGTCAGCGCTCACGAGCGTGTAGGTGGACGCCGTTGCCGACGAAATGAGTGCGCCGTCGCGGTACCAGAGGTAGGTGCGGGTAGCGATGGTCGGTGAACCATCGGCTGTTGCGTAGGTCTGGCCGTCGTTGACGGTGAGCGTGGAGCCCACGGTCGTCGCGCCGGTCAGGGTCACCGAACCGGTTGCGGTGAGCGAGTAGTCCTTGGCAGGGCTGGTCGCCGCGACCGCGACGAAGCCGGGCTGCGTGCCCGTGACTTCAACCTTGAGCGCGTTGCCACGATCGCCGGCAACCGGCGTGTAGCTGATGGATGTCGCGCCGCTGATCGCGGTTGCGCCACGGAACCACTTGTAGGTGAACGTTGTGCCGGAATCCCAGCCGGCAGTCACCGCAGCGAGTGTGTTCGTCGCGTTCGAGATTGTCACGGTGCCCGCGGCCTTGGTGCCGGGAGCAACCGCGGCGGTCGCCGTGCTCGTTGTTGTGAGCGCGATGTAGCCGGTGGCACGGCTCGTCACCTTTGCGGTGATGACCTTGCCGACATCCGTGCCGGTGAGCACATAGGTCGCGCCGGTCGCCGAGGCGATGGTCGTTCCGTCGCGCAACCACTCGTAGGTGCGGCTCGCGATCGGCTTGGTGCCGTCAGCGGTCGTGTAGGTCTGGCCGTCAGAGATCGTGAGGGTCGAGCCGTTGGTCACGGTACCCGTGAGGGTGACGTTGCCGGTCGCGGTGAGCGAGTAGTCCTTGGCGGCCGACGAGGCAGACACAGTTGTGTAGCCCGCTCGAGTGGCTGTGACCTCGACCTTGAGCGCGCTGCCGCGGTCTGCCTGGGTCGGCGTGTAGGTGCTCTCCGTCGCGCCACTGATAGCTGTCGCGCCGCGCAACCACTTGTAGCTCAGGGTTGCATTGGAGTCCCAACCCGTCGTGACGGCGGTGAGGGCGTTGGTCGTGTTGGTGATCGTCACGGTGCCTGCGGTCTGCGGTGCGGCCGCCACGGCGTCGCTGCCCGCCGACGTTGTGGCGTGCGACAGGTAGCTGGCGAAGTTCGCTACGACCCTTACGGTGATGCTCTTGTCAACGTCTGTGCCGACGGGCGTGTACGTCGAGGCGGTCGCACCAGAGATCGCAACCGCGTTGGCATACCACTGGTACGTGCGGTTGGCAGGCTGGGCGTACGTGTAGTTCATGCTCTCGGTGAAGCCGAGCGGAGAGCCCACAGCGGGTGTTCCCGAGACCGCGATGGTTCCGTATGCGTAAGCGTTGTAGTCAGTCAGAGCGGTCGTTCGCGTCGCGGGGGCATAACCCGGCTGCGTGCCGGTCACAGCAACCTTGAATGCGTAGCCACGATCAGCTGTCTGGCTGGGCGTGTAGCTCGACGCGGTTGCGCCGGCAATCGCGTCGGACTCGCGGTACCACTGGTACGTGAAGGTCGTGCCGGCGTCCCAACCGGAGGTCGCAACGTTCAGGTCGAACCCGGAAACGGAAACCATCGCGGCGCCAGGCGCCTTCGTCGGGATCGTGATGGTACCGGTGGGCCCGCTTGCCGTCGTCAGCGGGATATAGCCGGTCGCGCGGCTCGTGAGCTTCGCGAAGATGAGCTTGCCAGCGTCTGCTGCAACAGTCACGTAGGTCGATGATGTTGCGCCGCTGATGATCACGCCATCGCGCGACCACTCGTACGAGCGCGACGCGATCGGCTTGGTGCCGTCGGCAGTCGAGTACGTCTGGCCGTCGTTGAGGGTAAGTGTCGATCCGACGGTTGTTGCACCGCTGATCGTGACGTTACCTGTCGCGACGAGCGAGTAGTCCTTGGCCGCCGAGACGGCAGAAACCGGGGTGTACCCTGGTGCCGTTCCGGTGATCTCAACCTTGAGAGAGTTGGCGCGGTCGGCCGTGGTGAGCGCGTAGGTGCTGGAGGTTGCGCCGCTGATCGCTGTCGTTCCGCGGTACCACTGGTAGGTAAAGGTCGTTCCACTCGCCCACCCGCTCGGCACTGCGGTCAGCGCGTCAGTGGCGTTGGTGATCGACACAGTTCCGGCAACGCCTGCTCCTGCGGTGATCGCTGCGGTCGGCGAGCTCGTCGCGGGGTAGGCGATCCATCCGGTCGCGCCGGCAAACATCTTCGCGGTGATTACCCTGCCCGCGTCAGCGTTCGTCGTTGTGTAGGTCGCTGCGGTTGCGCCAGAGATCGTTACACCGTCGCGCTGCCACTCGTAGCTGCGCGAGTTGATCGTCACCGCGCCATCCACCGTTGTATAGGTCAGGTTCTCGGCGAGACTCAGCGTCTGACCCACGCTCGGTGTGCCCGTGACCGCGAAGGTTCCCGTCGCGTTTACCGAGAAGTTCTTCGCTGGTGTGGATACGGCGTACGAGGCGTAACCCGGCTTGGTGCCGGTCACCGTAGCGGCGAGGTTCGCGCCGCGGTCTGCCTGCGTCGGGGTGTAGCTCGCTCCGGTGGCGCCGCTAATCGCAGTGCTGCCGCGCATCCACTGGTAGGTGAAGGTCGTGTCCGCTTCCCAGCCGGTCGTGACAACAGCGAGCGCGTTTGTCGCGTTCGAGACGCTTGCCGTGCCGGGAGTCATCGTCTTCGCACGGATTCCCGTGTAGCCGGTATACATCGGGTCGGGCATCGTCACGGTCGCGGGGTTGGTGCCGAGACCGGTGACAGTGACGCTGTAGGGCTTGCCGACGTCAGAGTTCTTGAAGACATAGCTCTGGCCTGTTTCGCCGGGTATTGCGACCCGGGCGCTGCCGTTCCAGAGGTACCACTGGAATGCGTAGTCGTCAGCGCGCCAGTTGTTCGACACAACTGCCGTAACGGTGTCACCGGGGTAGTAGTAGCCGTCGTTCTTCTGAAGAACCGTTCCGACGACCTGCACGCCCGTTGCCGACGTGTCAGCCACGACGACGCCCGCGGGCTTGACGACGCTGACGGTCGCGGTGGTCGAGGTCATGCTCGACACCGTGATGCTGATGCCGCCGGTGCTGAACGATTCACCTGTTGTGTAGTTGACGCGCTTGGCGCCGCTGACGGTGCGCCCGATCAGGTAGTCGTCGTCACCCCAACCGCCCTTGATTCCGCCGTTCCAGCTGTTGGCCGCGAGGCGAAGGATGCGCACCCCGCTCTGTGCGGGAAGGCAGTACGAGGCGTTGCACTGGCCGGCTCCGACCGAGTACTGCGCATCGCTGCCGGTGTAGTTGCGAAACTCGACGAAGTAGTTGACGCCGAGGTTGTCTTCGACGATGACGGAGCGCAGGCCCGAGTTCGAGCTGACCGCGTTGAGGGTGTACGACTGGGTGGTGTTGCTTGCCGCGATGGCGAATGCGCTGTCGTCCCAGATTCCGCTGCGAATAGCGTGCGGGGCCGAAAGCGTGCCGCCGGTGAACTGCGAGATGCCGAAGCCCATCACGTCGAGAATGTCGCCATAGTTTCTGATCGTGCAGCCGGTGGTGCCAGCAGCACCGGGCTGCGGGGTCGCGGTGTCGCAGTCTGCCCAGTTGGCGTGGCCGTACGAGAGGTTGTGACCGAGCTCGTGGCTCAGTGTTGACTTACCGATGTTGGAATCGGTGCCGGCGCTCCAGACGACTCCACCGGAGTTGGTGCTTGCTCCGACCGATGCGAGGCCGATGGCGCCGCCGCTGCAGTTGGTGCCAACTGCCTCCGGAAAGAAGAGCACGAGGTGCGTGTTCTGAGCGTCAACGTAGCCGATCTGCTGCGCCGCCTTTGTCGCGGCTTCGGACCAGACTTGGTTCGACGTCGTTGATGTCTCACAGGAGTACGCGCTTTTGTACCACGGCACTGTGCCCTGCAGCGCGAAGGTGATCTTGCCGCCCGACTGTGCCGACCAGTAGGTGCTCGCGTGCGAAATCGCTGCGGCTGCCTTTGCCGCGGTCTGCTCCGCCGTCGCGGCAGTTCCCGCGATGTTGCTTGGCGTTACGAGCACCGCGTAGATCTTGTGTACCGCGCTGGTCGACGGAGTCTGGTTAACCATCTCTGCGACGGCGCGACCAACGCTTGTGCCGCCCGGCGCCTGCGGGGTGTTCTTTGCGACAAGCTCGCCACCGTCAGCGGTGAACGCGGTGAGAGCCGCAAACTTCGATTCGTTTGTGTCACCGAGGTCGAGCTCTACCGGAACCTCGACGTCGATGCTCGCACTGCCGTTTACATCGGTCGTGACCTGCGAGAGGTCAATCGCGAGGTAGCCCTGGCCCACGATACGGAACAGCTTTGTTGCGCTCTCGTGGTCGTGATCGCCCTCTGCGCCGCCTTCGTCTGCGATCTCCACAACGGAACCGGTGAGGGTCACGGTCTTTGTGGATGTCGCGGCCGCCGTAGCGGTCGGCTCGGCTGTCGGTTCTGATGCGAAAGCGGGGGCAGTCGCGGTGATGGATCCCACAACGAGCAGGCCGGCGATGAGCGCAGCAATGCCACGGGAAAAAAGGGGTGAAGACACGGGGGATCCCTCGGGTAAGAGCGGTAGTCCTCTGAGTCTGCGCGAGACAGACCGGTAATCACAACGCCCCGTAGTGGTTACGTGCGCCGCAAGGAAGGCCCGCGACATCCACCGCGGGCCTTCTCCTTTAAACCTGTTTAGGAGGCGGTGACCTTCGCGCTCGCCACACTCGTTGTCGAGGTCGTGAGCCAACCAGCATTCTTGACGGTGACCTTGACCGAAATGGTCTTGCCCTTGTACTTGCTCGACACCGTGTAGGTCGCGCTCTTGGCTCCCGAGATCGCCGTGCCGCTCGCGTACCACTGGTAGCTGACGTCGGTCGAGGCCGGGGTGAAGGCGCCATCCTTTGTAGAGTAGGCGGGCAGTGTGGCGCCGAGCACGTTGCCGACGGCCGGGGTCGAGTCGCTCAGTGCGGGAACACCATTGGCCTGGACCGAGACGTTCCAGCCCGCTGACACCCTGGTCTCGGTTGTGTAGTCGGCCTTCGAGATGGTGATGCGCACCGTGATGACCTTGCCTGCGTCAGAGGCAGTCGGCGTGTAGACCGACTTTGTCGCCTTGCTGATCTTCGCCGCGCCCCGGTACCACTGGTACGTCGTCTTTGTGCCCGGCTCTGCGACCTGCGCGTTGGCGGAGAGCGAGACACTCGTGGTCACCTTGGTGATCAGAATCGTGCTCGGAGCGAAGTTGCTCAACCCGAGCTTCGGCGTCGCGGCGCTCGTCGCGGTCGACGACTGGAACCCGGTCTTCGAAGCGATGATGCGAGCAGAGAAGGCCTTGCCCTTGTCGGCTACCGCAGGCGTGTACGTGCTCGATGTCGCCCCCGAGATCGCCTTGCCGTCGCGGTACCACTGGTACGACAGGGTGCTCGGTGCGTTCGTGTAGAGGCGCCCCGCGCCAACGGTGAGCTGCTGCCCGACCCGCAGGTTTCCGGTGATCAGCGGCGTCTTCGGGTCGGCGAGAATCGAGTGGCTTAGTGCACTCGTCGTCAGCACAACAGTTGTGTAGTTCGACTTCGTCACCGTCACACGAACGTGCGTCATTGTGCCGTAGTCGGCACTCGTGAGCTTGTACGCCAGTTTTGTGGCCTTCTTGATGGCCTTGCCGTTGCGGTACCACTGATACTTCATTGTTGTGCCGAGCTCGGCGATGCTCGTCGGAGCAACGAGCGCGCTCAGCGTGACGGTGGTTGTTCCCGTCTTGGTGATCGCGGGCGGTGCGTAATTGCCTGCGATCGTTCCCTTGATGACCTTGTCGGTCGCGGCTGTCGTCTTGATGCTCGGAATGAACCCTGGTCGACCGCCCGAAACCTTGACGGTGATCGTCTTGCCGTAGTCCGCCGATACGAGGGTGTACTGCTGAGCCTTTGCACCGCTAATCGCCTTGCCGCTGCGGTACCACTGCCAGGTGCGAGTGGGTGATGGGATCGCGCCATCCACCGTCGTATAGGTTTGCGGGTCGTTCGCCGTGAGCACCTTGCCCACCTGCGCGGTTCCCGAGATCGACGGCACAGCAGCGCTCGCGGTCACCGTGTAGTTCTTAGCGGTGGATGTCGCGGACGCCGACGAGTACCCGCTCTTTGTCGCCTTTACGACCACCTTGATGAACGCGCCGCGGTCGGCCTGCGTCGGCGTGTACTTCGACTTGGTCGCCTTGCTGATCTTCGCCGAACCTCGGTACCACTGGTAGCTGAACTTGGCCCCGCTACTGAAGTCTGCGGTCACCGCGGCAAGCGGCGTCGCGGTGCTGTTGATCGCAACAGTGCCCGGCTGCATAACGCCGGCCCTGATCGGGCCATAACCGCCGTAGTTGAGGCTCGGAGCAGTGTTGCTCGTGGTCTTCGAGCCGACCTTGCCCTTGACGACGACGCGCAGAAGCTTGCCCTTGTCTTTCGAGCTGATTATGTAGTTCTGCTTCGTCGCGCCCGAGATTTTCTTGCCGCTGCGGTACCACTGGAACGAGTACGAGCTCGCCGTCCACGAGGTTCCGAGCATCGCTGTCATCGTGTCGCCGACGCGCATGCTGCCGTCGTACGAGTTGGTGAGGTTCGCACCCAGCGCACCCTTGACGAGTTTCGTCGTCGGCTTTGTCACCGTGACTGTTGCCGTGTTGCCCGAGATGCTGTTGACGGTGATGGTGACTCCGCCGCTTGCGCGACTGCTGAACGACTCATTGGTTGTGTAGCTGGCGCGCTTGACGCCGCCAACCGTGCGGCTGATGAGGTAGGTGTTGTCGCCGCGGGCACCCTTGAAGTAGACGCCGTTAATCGACTGCTGCTCGTAGCGCATGATGCGCACGCCCGTGCCCGAGTTGCACACGGTGCTGTAGCTGCCGCTCGTCGCGATCGGGCAGGCGTTGGCCCCTGAGAACTGAGCGTCGCGGCCGGTGAGGTTGCGGAACTCGACGAAGTAGTTGACCCCGTCGACGTCTTCAACGACTACTGCGCGCTTGCCCGAATTTGTGCTGACGGCGTTGATCGTGTGGGTTGTGGTTCCCGAGGCGGCGAAGGTATACGCGGAGCTCGGCCAGATGCCCGACCTGATCGCGTTCGGGCTCGACACCGAGCCACCATTGGCGGAATAACCGCCGCCGCCCATCACGTCGACGACGTCGCCGTACTCGGAGAACGCGCAGCCATTGGTGCCGAGGAAGCCGGGGTAGGTCGTGGGCATACTGCACACTGCCCAGCTCGAGTGGCCGAACGAAAGGTTGTGGCCGAGCTCGTGAGTGAGGGTTGAGAGCTCGTAGGGGCTGTCGGAGGTTCCGATGTTGAACGAGGTGCCTCCGGTGTTGACGCCCGCGCCCACCGACCCGCGACCTCCGACGTTGCCGCACGCGGCTGCCGACGCATCGCCCGACGGAAGGAACAGCGCAAGGTGGGTGTTGAAGCCGTCGCGGTAGCCGAGCTGCTGCGTCGCTCTGGTTGCGGCCTCAGCCCAGAAAGCGGCGGTGTTTGTGCAGTCCTGCGTCGACTCGTACCAGGCGGTCGTGCCCTTCCACTGGAACGTGATGCCGCCACCCGACTGATCAGACCAGTAGCTGCTCGCGTGAGCAATCGCCGCCTGTGCCTTTGCCGATGTCTGGTTGGCGGCAGGTGCCGTGGGTGCTCCGGCAATGTTGCCGGGAGTCACGAGCACCGCGTACACCTTGTGCACGGCCGGCGTCATAATCGACTGGTTGACGAGCGCCTTGGTCTCGGGGCCCTCGTCGACAACGATCTCGGTTGCGACGAGCGGAGCCTCGATGCTCGCGGCGAGAAGCTGGTTGACACGTGTGTCGTAGTCGTCGCTGAGTTCGAGACCCGCGGGCACCTTGACTCGCAGCGTGAGTTGGTTGAGGGCGAGAGTTCCGACCTCCACCTGTGACACGTCGACAACCAGGTAGCCGTAACCGATAACGCGGAACAGCTGCACCGGGTCGTCAAAGCTCGTCGACTCGTCTTCGTGGCCCTCGTGGTCGTCGCCATGCGCTGCTGCGTTCTCAGAGATGACGTTCGTGAGCAGACCGGTGAGGTCAACGGTTGTGGTGGCGTCAGACGCCTCGGGGTGCTCGGTTGGCGTCGGCGTTTCTGTCGGCTCGTCACTCGGAATTGGCGCCGGTGTCGACTCGACGGATGCCGGTGCTTCTGGCGTCGGCTGTACGACAGGTGCATCTTCGGCATACGCCGCCGAGGTTGCGCTGACGGTCGAGAACACCAGAAGGGCGGAAACGAGCGCGGCTAAGGCGCGGGAGGATGTGCGAGCAGACACAGGGAACCCTTCAAACAAACATAAGAATGCTCAGATTATCCCGTGTCGACGGCAAGTCCGGCAAGTCTCTCGCATGGGGAGCGGTGCCCATACTTACGAGGCAACAACCTCAACGACGAGCAAAGGCTCTCCCGTTGTCATCGTGTAGTCGATGAGCTGCGAGAACAGCGTCGGGTCGTCGTCAGCCAACGCCAGTTTCTCGGGAACCGCGAGCACCAGAGTCGCACCGAAACCCGGCTTTGTGACCCCGTCGGCGAAGATGATCGGAAGGTACCCCGCGCCGACCTGCCTGAGCAGAACCGAGCCGTCTGCGGCCGGCTCCGAGATCTCGGTGATCTGCCCCGACACTGTCACGCGACCGGTCATGGCTTCGTCCTCGTTGTCGTTACTGCTCTCAGGTGTCGCGGTCACGACGGGCGCGGGCTCGTCGGGAACGTAGGTCAAAACCGACGCGAGAAACGTGCCGCCCACCGCGAGCACCGCAAGGATTGCCACTACCCACCAGTGCTGCCGCGTCATCCATTCAGTCTATGGGCGGGGTTAAACCACAAGGGCCCCACAGCCGAAGCTGCGGGGCCCTTGGAGAAGAAACCGAAGTTACTTGACGATCTTCGTAACCGTGCCGGCGCCGACGGTGCGGCCACCCTCACGGATAGCGAACGACAGGCCCTCTTCCATGGCGATGGGCTGAATGAGCTCAACGGTCATGTCGGTGGTGTCGCCGGGCATTACCATCTCGGTGCCCTCGGGCAGCGTGATGACGCCGGTGACGTCGGTGGTGCGGAAGTAGAACTGCGGGCGGTAGTTCGCGTAGAACGGGTTGTGACGCCCACCCTCATCCTTGGAAAGGATGTACGCGGTTCCCTCGAAGTTCGTGTGAGGTGTAACGGAGCCGGGCTTTACAACAACCTGGCCACGCTCAACATCTTCACGCTTCGTTCCACGGAGAAGAAGACCACAGTTCTCGCCGGCCCAAGCCTCGTCGAGCTGCTTGTGGAACATCTCGATACCAGTGACCGTGGTCTTCTGGGTCGGGCGGATTCCAACGATCTCGACGTCCGAGTTGATCGCGAGGGTTCCACGCTCGGCGCGGCCCGTAACGACGGTTCCACGACCGGTGATCGTGAAGACGTCCTCGATCGGCATAAGGAACGGCTTGTCCTTGTCGCGGATCGGGTCCGGAACGGACTCGTCAACGGCGGACATGAGCTCGATGATGGCGTCTTCCCACTTGGAGTCGCCCTCGAGAGCCTTGAGGCCCGAGACGCGAACAACGGGAGCGTTGTCGCCATCGAAGCCCTGGCTCGACAGGAGTTCACGAACCTCGAGCTCTACGAGCTCCAGGATCTCCTCGTCGTCGACCATGTCGGACTTGTTGAGTGCAACGAGCAGGTACGGCACGCCGACCTGCTTCGCGAGCAGAACGTGCTCGCGGGTCTGCGCCATGGGGCCGTCGGTCGCTGCAACCACGAGGATTGCACCGTCCATCTGAGCAGCACCGGTGATCATGTTCTTGATGTAGTCAGCGTGACCGGGTGCGTCTACGTGTGCGTAGTGGCGCTTCTCGGTCTCGTACTCTACGTGCGAGATGTTGATCGTGATACCGCGCTGGCGCTCTTCCGGAGCCGAGTCGATCGACGCGAAGTCGCGCTGAACGTTGGTTGCGGAAGGGAACTTGTCGGCGAGAACCTTGGAGATCGCCGCCGTGAGCGTCGTCTTTCCGTGGTCAACGTGACCGATGGTTCCGATGTTTACGTGCGGCTTGCTCCGCTCGAACTTGGCCTTAGCCACAGTGGGTCCTCCTCAGGACTCGTTGCTGGGCATCCGACCCGAGGGTCGGATGCTTCGCGAATTGGTGTGTGTATATATTACTCGGGCTCGGTGAGCCGCAAGTACGGGGGCTATTCGCCCTTGTTCTTCTGGATGATCTCGTCGGCGACCGCGCGGGGCACCTCGGAGTAGCTGTCGAACGTCATTGAGTAGACAGCGCGTCCCGAGGTCTTCGACCGCAGATCGCCCACATACCCGAACATCTCTGACAGTGGCACCTTGGCCGTTACGACCTTAACGCCTGTCGCGTCTTCCATTGCCTGGATCTGACCACGACGTGAGTTGAGGTCGCCGATTACGTCTCCCATGTATTCCTCAGGGGTACGAACTTCGACGGCCATAAGCGGCTCGAGGAGTACGGGGTCTGCCTTGCGGGCAGCTTCCTTGAACGCCATCGATCCTGCGATCTTGAACGCCATTTCTGACGAGTCAACATCGTGTGCTGCACCGTCAAGGATGATTCCCTTGACGCCAACCATCGGGTAGCCGGCGAGAACGCCGACTGCCATGGAAGCCTGGAAACCGGCATCGATCGAACCGATGTACTCACGGGGGATACGACCACCCGTGACCTTGTTCTCGAATTCGTAGATCGTGTCGGGCGTGACCTCAAGAGGCTCGAGCGAGATCTGGACCTTTGCGAACTGTCCCGATCCACCCGTCTGCTTCTTGTGGGTGTAGTCGTGCTTGTCAACAACGCGGCGAATCGTCTCGCGGTAAGCCACCTGGGGCTTGCCGACGTTTGCCTCGACGTTGAACTCGCGCTTCATACGGTCAACGAGGATGTCGAGGTGAAGCTCGCCCATTCCCTTGATAACCGTCTGGCCGGTGTCCTGGTTCTGCTCGGTGCGGAACGTCGGGTCCTCTTCAGCGAGCTTCTGGATAGCAATACCCAGCTTCTCCTGGTCGGCCTTCGTCTTCGGCTCGATCGCAACCTCGATAACGGGCTCCGGGAACGTCATCGACTCAAGAACAACCTGGTTCGAGGGGTCGGACAGCGTGTCGCCGGTGGTCGTGTCTTTGAGGCCGATTACCGCGTAGATGTGGCCAGCGGCCATCGACTCAACGGGGTTCTCCTTGTTGGCGTGCATCTGGAAGATCTTTCCGATGCGCTCCTTCTTGCCCTTGCTCGAGTTGATGAGCTGAGCACCGGAGTCTGCCTGGCCGGAGTACACGCGAACGTAGGTCAGACGACCGAAGAACGGGTGAACTGCAACCTTGAACGCGAGAGCGGCGAACGGGTCACTCGAAACCGGGTGACGCTCGACGATGATCTCCTCGTCGCGCACGTCGTGGCCCTGAACTGCGGGCACGTCGAGCGGGCTGGGGAGGTAGTCGATGACAGCGTCAAGCATCGGCTGAACGCCGCGGTTCTTGAACGCCGAGCCACAGAGCACGGGGTAGATCTCCGAGTTGACGGTGAGCTTGCGAATCGCAGCCTTGATCTCGGCGACCGAGAAGTCGGTGTCGCCCTCCATAAAGCGCTCGAGCAGCTCATCGCTGGTCTCGGCAACAACCTCAAGGAGGGTTGCACGGTAGGCGTTGGCCTTCTCGACGAGATCAGCAGGGATCTCTTCGATCTCGTACTTGGCGCCCATCTCGACGTCACCCTTCGAGTCGCCACGCCACGTGAGCGCGCGCATCTCGACGATGTCGACAACACCCTCGAAGGTGTTCTCGAAGCCGATCGGAATCTGGATGACGAGCGGGCGAGCGCCGAGACGCTTAACGATCGTGTCAACCGTGTAGTAGAAGTCGGCGCCGAGCTTGTCCATCTTGTTGACGAAGCAAATGCGGGGCACGTCGTACTTGTCGGCCTGGCGCCAGACGGTTTCGGACTGGGGCTCAACGCCCTCCTTGCCGTCGAACACTGCAACTGCACCGTCGAGAACGCGGAGCGAGCGCTCCACCTCTACGGTGAAGTCAACGTGGCCGGGGGTGTCGATGATGTTGATCTGGTTCTTGTTCCAGAAACAGGTTGTTGCAGCAGACGTGATGGTGATTCCACGCTCCTGCTCCTGAGCCATCCAGTCCATAGTGGCTGCGCCATCGTGAACTTCACCGATCTTGTGAGTAATACCCGTGTAGAACAGGATGCGCTCGGTTGTCGTCGTCTTGCCAGCATCGATGTGCGCCATGATGCCGATGTTGCGGACCTTGTTCAGGTCGGTGAGCACGTCTTGTGCCACGGGGTTCCTCCGAAAGAGTTAAGGGTGGGGTGCTGGATCCCGCTGGTTGAGTAGCGCGCCAGCGCGTATCGAAACCAGGTTTCGATACGGCCGCTCGCGGCCACTCAACCAGCGAGTGAAGTTGTTACCAGCGGTAGTGCGCGAAGGCCTTGTTCGACTCGGCCATCTTGTGAGTGTCTTCACGACGCTTGACTGCGGCGCCAAGGCCGTTCGATGCGTCGAGGATCTCGTTGGTCAGTCGCTCGGTCATCGTCTTTTCACGACGTCCCTTCGCGTAGCTCGTGAGCCAGCGAAGTGCGAGGGTGTTCGCGCGGTGAGGCTTGACCTCAACGGGAACCTGGTACGTCGAGCCACCGACGCGGCGGCTGCGAACCTCAAGGGTGGGGCGCACGTTGTCGAGTGCCTTCTTGAGGGTGACGACTGCGTCTTGGCCGTTCTTGGCCGAGACGCCTTCGAGTGCGCCGTAAACGATGCGCTCTGCGAGGCCCTTCTTGCCATCAAGAAGAATCTTGTTGACAAGCTGGCTGACAATGGGGGCGCCGTATACCGGGTCGGCTACTACGGGGCGCTTGGGAGCTGGTCCTTTACGAGGCATTACTTCTTATCCTTTTTTGCTCCGTAGAGGCTACGAGCCTGCTTGCGGTTCTTAACGGCCTGGGTGTCGAGCGCGCCGCGCACGATCTTGTAGCGCACACCGGGGAGGTCCTTAACACGGCCTCCGCGAACCAGGACCATCGAGTGCTCCTGGAGGTTGTGGCCTTCACCGGGGATGTAGGCGGTTACTTCAGTTCCGTTGCTGAGCTTGACACGCGCAACCTTGCGAAGAGCCGAGTTCGGCTTCTTCGGGGTGGTCGTGTAAACACGGGTGCAAACGCCGCGCTGCTGCGGGTTCGACTTGAGGGCAGGGGCCTTGGTCTTGACGACCTTCGGCTGGCGGCCCTTGCGGACCAACTGCTGAATGGTGGGCACTAAATGACTCCTTGTAATTGCTGCACGGTGACAGCGACGTGATTAGCATTCGGCTGCGCTTCTTATTTGGTAAGAATCGCGTGCCGAGTTCATCTGGACCCGATCGAGCATGCAAACTGTCTGACAAGCAAACGGGGTGTGGTGGCCGGCCGGGTATGCCGTGGGGGACGCCCGTCGGACGAACCCAATGTGTGACTGCCCTGTGCCTCGCCATTTCCCCGATGAACGAGGGCACGACATAAGCGCACGACAAAGCGCACACCTGCAAAATACTAGCCCGGGTGGATGCCGCGGTCAAATGACTTTCGCTGTGGGCACATCCCCGACTCAGCTGTTTGGATGCCGCGCTGGCCCGCGCTCGCGCGTGGCCGCCCACACCACGATGACGGTGACGCCCGCGGCCAGCGCCGGCAGCACCACAAACGGGCTCGTCGCGTAGCGCGCGGCGAATACGAGCCCCGCTCCGGGCGGGCCTGAGATGAGCGCCCGGCCCACGAGTGCGACGAGCAACATCACTACATACACACCGGTGGATGTCGCGACCACCGTGAATCCCGGTGATCGCCGCGCCCGCACTCCCCACAGGCCCGCGAGCACCACAACGGCCGCCGACGCCGCCATCGCGGGGCCGAGCAGAATGCCGGCATCGGGGTCGCTGATCACGTCTTCGTTGAGAATGAGGCTCGTGAACCCCCAGATCGCGATGAGGAGGGCCTCGTACGTGACCGCCGCGAGTATCGGCAGGGCCGCCCTATTGGGCGGCGGCGGAACCTGCACGGCCTACGCCGTGGCGCCGGGTCGCGTCGCGCGCTCGCGCTCTTCACGCTCGAAGGCCACGCGGGCCTCCGCGTTGCGCAGTGTCACCCGTCGACCACGCAGGCTGATGATGAGGCCGAACCACATGGCCACCTCGCGCGCCACAAGCGCCGAGATGATCACGAGTGGGTTGAGCAGAGCCAGGCGGAACATCTGCGCCGCCGTGTCTCGCGTCTCGAGCACGACGTTATTGAGCAGAAGAAGAACCCCGGCCGAGCCCAGGTAGACGACGAGCGCGACAACGATGCTGCCGAGTACGTAGGCCCACCAGCCCGCGCGATTGAGCACGAGGGCGAGAAGCACCATGGCCGCGACAAAAAACACAACCGGAATAAAGAAGTTAGGGCTGCCGACGAAGCCGAGGTCGGCTCCCCCGGTGATCGACGCCCAGACGATCGCGAACACGAGCGCGAGAACCGCCGCGTAGACGAACGATGCGACGAGAGCTACCGCCGCACCGACAAGGCGGTTGCCCTTGCGCTTCGGGGGCAGCGGGGCCGTTACGTAAACAACAGTGGGGGCCGCCGCCTCTGGAGAGACAACGACAGGCTCGTGCACGGCAACAGCGGTTGGCTCGCCAGTAGGTAGCGCGGCCGGGCCACTTGGCTCGATGGGGCCGGTCTGGTCGATCGTTGCGACGATCGTCTCGGTGTCGTTCGTCTCGGCCACGTCAACCACCCTCCTCGCCCCTGCGGGCATCCGGTAGAACTGCTCAAGCCTACCAACGGATGCCCGCAAATGACCCCCGTTCAGGGGGTGGGCGATGAAGCGTGTCTGCTAGGGCTCCGGGGTCTCGGTCGGAGCGGGGGTGTCGGTCGGGCTCGGAGTTGCCTCAGCCTCCGGCTCCTCCTCCTCCTCCTCCTCGGCTTCAGTCGGCACAAACGTGTCGTCCTTCAGCACATATATATAGCCAGTCACCGTGCCCTGATAGACCTGCGACGTGGATGTGACGGTTTCTCCATCAGGTGACTCGATCGTCAGGGTCACGAGGCGGTGCGTCATTCCAGTAGCGAGGTAGATTCGCGTGCCAGTCTGAAGCTTGCGCACGAAGGAGTTGAACTCCTTGTAGTCTCCGGAGATCTCGAAAGTCACCGGGATGGCAACAAAGTTCGAGTTCTCAGTGGGATTGTCGGATACAGGCGCTTCTGGCGCCTCACCTTCAGCCGTTTCCTCCCCCTCAGCGGGCGGCTCGACCGCTCCCGCCGCCGGGAGATCGCCGGTGGCGAACGGCAATGGATCGCCACGGGTTACCGAGAGAAGTCGCACGCCTGCGCTGTCGGCAAATTTATCAACCTGTCGAAGGTAGGCGCTGTAGTCCTCCCCAGGGGGCAGCTGTAGGCGAAGGGCATCAATCTCGGCCTGAATCGAGTCGAGCGACTCGAACTGCTTCTTGAGTGAGGCTAGTTCCAGTTCATGTGCTTCGTTTATCGCGTTGACGTCACGCGTCTGAGCGTTGTTTCTGCTTGCTGTCTCCAACTGCGGCGACACACCGAGAAAAAATCCGATGGCGAGAATGGCGACCGAAACGATTGCGGTGGCGATCATCCAAATGCGGTTGTTCATCAGTTGGTCTCCTCGGTCCCGGCGTCGTCGGCCGTCTCTTCTTCTTCGGCGAACCGGTGGAGGTACAACTCCTCATTCACGTGCACGGTGATAGCGACGGCGTAGGCGCCAGGCTTTCCCTTGACTTCCAACACGGTCGCGTCGACAAAGCCGGGGAGTTTCGAGATGGCCTCAACGGCCTTCGCGACGTCCGGTACGTTCGTCGCCATCGCAACAATCCCGATCTGCGCGACGCGCATCTGTTCGAGTGGACCGGTCGGTTCAGCGAACGGAGTAAGCGGGGTTGCGCTGTCGACGGTGATTCCCGTTATGCCTAGCTCGTCACTCGTTACCTTCTCGAGCTCGTTTAGGTACTTCTGCCAATCGATCTCGGTTGACACACTCTCGATTCGCGCTTGCTTCGATATCTCCACCTGGTCGCTCAATTGTCGGGCAATGACGTATTTACCCTGCTCAGTGAGAAGGTCGGCAGTACGAACGTTGGCACTGTCCAGCGAAGACTGCGTGCCTGCGGCGTACACGCTAGCGAGAGCGTACCCGGCAATCACGACAACAACTGCGCCAACAACGATCGCGAACAGTCCACGGCGCTGCGAAGCAGCTTTGACATCGGCCTTGATCTCCGGGGGCAAAAGGTCGGCGCGAGGGGAGCCGCCAATGACGAGCTTCTGGTCTGTACGGCTTGAGGGGCTCACGCGGCGCTCCCTAGTGCGAGCCCAAGGGCGACGGTCATGGAACGCGGATCACCGGAGTCGTCTTTTCTAGCGCCTCGCGAGACTTCGACCGTGCTGAACGGATCAGCCGGAATTACCTGCAATCGAGTGACGTCGCCGAGGGACTGGGCAAGTCCAATCATCTGCGATGCGCCGCCAGTAAGAACGATCGCTTGAATTGGATCGTTCTGGCGAGAGTTTGCGAAGTAGTTGATGGTATTCCGAAGGCTATTGAGCAGATCGCTCGTGCTCTCGTGGATGATTTCAGCTACTAACCGCTCGGCCTCTGACGACACCGGCGTAGAAACGAAGCCGCGAGTACGTTTGGCCTGCTCTGCCTGAACCGGGCTGATCTCGAGACGGTTGACCAGAGCCTTCGTGAGGTCGTCGCCACCGGCCGGGATCATGCGCACGAACTGTGGAACTCCGGAAGTCGTGATTACAACGTTCGTGGTACTTGCTCCGATGTCGACGATCGCAATGGTCCCCCGTGCCAGCGAGCCACGCATGAGGATACGGCTGAGCGCGAACGGGATCAGGTCAACCTGCACGGGCGCCAGCCCCGCCTGACGCACGGCCTTGACGTTGGCGAGCACCGATTCTTTGATTGCTGCGACTAACAGTCCGTTGACTACTGGGCCACTCTCGCCCGTTCCTTCGGAGATTGGGTAAAAGTCGAGGAGCGCTTCGCTGACCGGGACCGGAAGCATGTCCTGCACCTGAAAAGGAAGCGACTCGCGAATCTGCGTCTGGCTCATCTTTGGGACCGTGAGGTCTCGGGCGAGAACCCGCTGGTTACCCATGCCGAGCACCACCTGCTTTGACTTGAATCCGCCCACTGTCCACAATCGCTTGATTGCCACCGCGACCGTGTTGACCTCTCGCACCTCACCGCTGCGCACAGCGCCCTCAGGTACGGCGATCTCGTGATAGCGAGTGATCACCGGCTTTGCCTTGTCGGCATTCTCGAGCTCGACGGCACGGATAGTGTCCTTGCCAATATCGAGCCCCACAATTCGCGAAGCCATATTTCATTCCCCCTAAACGCCCAAGGCGTCGATTAGTTCAAACCGAAAAGCCCGAGGTACCACGATGCAATATCGCTTCCCACGAAGATACCGACCCACGCGCCCAGGAGCATCCACGGACCGAAAGGAATTCGTGTCTTTCGTCCCGCTCCTCGCGCGATGATGAGCACGATCGCAAAGACCCCGCCAAGCACGAAAGGTGCGAACGCTCCCACGGCCACCTCACCCCAGCCAAGCCAACCAAGAAAAATACCCAGCGAACCAGCGAGCTTGACGTCCCCGAAGCCCATCCCGCCGGGGTAGGCGAGCACCATAACGAAGTAGGCGGCGAACATCACCGCCATTGCGATGCCGGCCGTGAGGAGTGATCCGTAGTCGCCGGTGAGCAGCGCTGCCACCGTGAATAGAACCACGCCCACGAAGTACGTCGGGTAGACGATTCGATTGGGCAGCGTATGAGTGTCTAGGTCTATCAAAGCGAGTGCAACACTCACTGCAGCGAGGTACAGATAGGCAACAAGCACGACGACTGAGGCGACGACGGTAGCGACATTCACGTCGAAGACCAAACGTGGGATAAACGAGAATGCAACACCCGCGAAGAGTAGCCCGGTGCCCAGCTCGACAGCTGGGTACCGCCGTGAGATCGGTCCAGAACACCGGCGGCACTTTCCTCTAAGGATTAACCACGATATGACCGGAATATTGTCGTACCAGGCGATCTCCGCATCACAGTGCGGGCACGAGCTTGGCGGTGAAACGACGGACCTGCGCAGCGGAATCCGGTATGCGACAACATTGAGGAATGAGCCGATCAGCAGGCCGAAAACTCCTACCGCGATGACGAAAAAACTACTCACTGCTGACCAGGTTGCGAATTGAGAGCAACGTCAGGTTGGTACCCGTCGGGCTCGCTTCGGTCGGGAGGCCCGTGTTGAGGTTCACCTTGGGCAGACCGATTGGCACAAAACCGATCTTCGCCGCACCGGCGATGCTCGCCTCGCCGGCAAAGATTTGGCCATTCATGACCATGCTGGAACCGAGGGTAACGCGGCACGGAGTAAAGACCATGATGGACAGATTGTTCGGGTCGTAGGTGAACGCGCCGCTTCCGATGTCCATCATGCGTCCGGTGGGCGGCTCACATGATGGGGCGGTCGGCGTCTCAATAACGTTGTCGGGCTGAATGAGCCAAATCTTGTGTTTGCCACCGGTCGACTCAAAGCCGCCGCTTCCCGCGAGCTGCAACTTGTTGGCCAAGATCACGAGGTCGCCCTTGATCGGCAGCTTCTCGTAGCCAGAGAACGTTACAGTGCCGGTGCAGCCGCGCAGGTCCAGGATTCCTGAGGCGGTACCGAAGCTCGCGACCGCAGCCTTGAGCTTGACGTAGCCACACCCACCGTTGTTGTAATCGGTAGTCGAGCCTGTGAGCACCTTCTCGGTGAAGCCGTCCCAGTCGGACTTCACGTATCCGAAGTTCACCCACGGTGCAACGGTCGGAGTAATCGGGGCAACGGGGCCGACTCCGGGACCGGCCGCCACGAAGGTTGGCGGCGCCTTGAAGGTGATTGTTCCTGAGCCGCTCTTCGACTTGGCTGTCAGGTAGCCCGACATCGTCTTGTACGCCGAGTATTCGACATTTCCGCGTGCCCACGACATACCCTTGACGTCGCCACCGGCGAAGTTGATCGTTGATGCGGTGAGGTTGGTATTGATAGTCGAACTCCAGTTGAGGGTCGCACCATCTGTCACCCACGTGCTTCCGCCCACGTAACCGCTGCCGGCCATCGTGAGTGACTTAGCAACGAGGTTCTTGCCGATGTTTCCCGCGCCGGTGATGATGGCATTACCCGAGACCCAGACGTTGCCGGGGATGTTGCACGAACCGGTGGTCTCGAAATCTCCACCGTCGATCACCCAGTCGGCATTTGTGGAGGCGGCACCGTTGCACGTGACGTTCCCCTTCTTGATCAGCACGCTCGGGCTGGAACCGTCGACGGAGACGAGCGTTCCGGAGCCTTGAAAGCCAGTCGAAGAGTATGCGTACACGGCTGGGCCGGTGGCGCCGATGGAGGTGTCGATGACGGGCGAGCTGAAGATCGCTTCGGTGTCGGTTTCGTCGCCAATGCTGTTGCCCGAAACACCCGGCGCAGCAGCTACACCGTTCGAGACGAACCTAACCTGACCAGAGTCAGCGAAGGGGCAACCGAGCTCCCAGCCACCGCCGGCGCGGGGACGGTAGACATCAACGTCGTACGCGGGTGAGACCCCAGCGCCCGACTTGTACTTATGGTTGAGCGCTTCGCACGTGCCTGACTCGACACCGGCACGAGCCACGGCAATGCCGCTCTCTGACGCCGCTTGGGACTGCACCCCGGCGCGCGCGGACGATGTGAAGCCTACGCCGCCAAGCACTGTGGACATGATGAGGGCTGATAGAAGTAGGCCGACTGCCATTACGCCGATCACCGCAACCATGGCTACGCCATCTTCGTTACGGTGAAGTCGAGCCTGAATTCTCAGTAGCATGTTCCGCTCCCTGGTGAAGGTGCACGGCGGTACGCCGTTGTAGAAATGGACGCTGGCGGTTGACCATCGCCGGCGGCGACCTCGAACGCAAGTGTCAGAGACGATCCCGAGCCACCGAAGATCGTCGTACCGGTCGAGGGGCTAACGCCGTCGACCAGGAGTGTCCAGTTAGCGACTTGCGACGCTGAAGGAATTGTCATTGCGACAGTCGTTTCCGGATATTCGTGGTAGCGAATTTGGCTGACGCCTGTCGCCGAGTAGTCGAAGTACCAGGCCGCGCACACCCAGGAAAGGACTGCCTCTCCCTTGGCGACACGCGCCTGGAGTATTTGGTCACCTCCAGGAACGGGAGTGATGCGGTGCGCAGAGGAGTTGCGAATGCCGGTCTCAACGGAACTCGCACCGAGCTGAGCGGCTGTCGTGGCATCCACCACCGTGCGAACCGACGACTCAGTGCGGAGTGAACTGAGAAAGATTTGACCGACGGCGACGAGAACGACTACGAGGAGGACCGAGTAGACCATAAGTTCGACCATGGTCAGCCCCGACTCATCGCTGTGGATGTTCCCGCGCTCGCGGATGCGGGGCATCACGGGATTCTCTTATCGACGTAGATGAGCGTGCTGGCAGTCGCTTGCACTTCGTCGTTGTCCTGGCGCTTCACAGTGACCGTGAGCTCGATAGTGCGCGGGTACGACGTCGATGATGTTGCACACGAGGGCACCTCACGCGTGGTGATGAGCTTGATGCCACGCGGATCTTCCACCGGGCTAAGTGAGCTGGTGTCGTTGAGGCCGTTGATGACGCTGCAGACGGATCCGATGGAATGGGCGTACTCGAGCTGCTCGTGGACGAGTTGCGTCGCCGTGGCGCGCGTGGCGTTGGTGGCGGAAAGCTGGAGGCCTTGGATGAGAATCGGAAGAAAAGAGACGGCGAGAATTGCCAGGATGAACATGGCGACGACGATCTCCACGAGGGCGAAACCCGTTTCGGACGGCACTTCAGAGGTGGGCGCGTCGTCGTCGGTGTGTGCCATCATGCTCCCCCCTGCAAACAAATACTGTAAAAGCCCAATGATGGGGCACCGCCGAAGCGGCACCCCATCAGGTCGGTCTATTGAGCGACTAGGCGGTGCAGACGCCCTCGAGAACTCCACCAGTGTCGAGTACGTGACGCTTGTCTGCGGCCTCGGTCAGGTAGTCGTCGTGAACACCCTCGATGCAGAAGCCCTCCGCGTCACCGGAAAGAGTGAGCGTTACGCCGTTGGAGGCGCTCCAGCCCTCGATCGCGTTGGCGGTGGTCCCAATCTCGCCAGCCGTCGGGAAGTCGCCGTCGGCGACGAGCTGAGCAACGATGGCGGTCTTCGCGCTGCTGAGGTCTGCCTCGATAGCGGCGAGCTTGGCGCTCTTCTGCTGGTTGAGGAAGATCGGGATAGCGATAGCCGAGAGAACGCCGATGATGAGAACAACGACGAGGAGCTCGATGAGCGTGAAGCCCTTCTCACCCTCTGCACGACGAAGACGGCTAGCGTCAATTGCCTGATTGATACGAACGAACATAATAATTCCTGTCGATAAGTGAATTGGACAGGTGGCCCCCATAAAGATCTGACCCCCGACACCAATGATGGAGTAACCAACCATTGGCGGGAATCCCTCGTAAGGGGGGCAAGGCCGCAGATCGCGCCCCCAGTTGGGAGGGCGTTACTTGATCTGGTCGAAAATTGTGAAGACGGGCAGATACAAAGCGACGATCATCCCACCAATAACGACACCGATGAATGCAATCATCAGCGGCTCGATGAGCGACGTCAGGGCTTGGGTTGTCGTCTCTACCTCTGCCTCGTAAAATTCGGCGATCTTGTCGAGCATGATTTCCATTGAACCCGAGTCTTCACCCACCGCGACCATCTGAACAACCATGCTCGGAAAGACAGGCTCGTCGGCCATCGGCCCAGAGACGCTCTTACCCTGGCGCACCGAGTCTTGGACGCGCTTGAGTGCCTTTTCGATGACGAAGCTGCCCGAGGTTTCGCCGACGATACTGAGCGACTGCAGGATCGGTACGCCGGCCGACATCATCGTGGAAAAGTTGCGCGAGAAACGCGCTACAGCGACCTTCGTGAAGAGCATGCCGAATACCGGCAGCTTGAGTTTGAGCGGATCGACGAAACCGCGCACACGGTCGGTGTGCTTGTTCTTGCGCCACCAGATCGTGAAGAAGATCGACGCCGGCACGAGCACAACGGCGATGAACGGCATTGCCTGCGACATCCAGACCAGGATCTGGGTCGGCAACGGCAGCTGCCCACCGAGGTCAGCAAACATCTTCTGGAAAACCGGAACGATGAAGATAAGCATTCCGATAACGGAAACGATGGCCATGATGAGAACGATGACGGGGTAGGTGAGCGCTGACTTGATGGTGTCGCGCAACTTGACGTCTGCCTCGAAGTTGGCGGCCGCGCCATCCAACGATTTGTCAAGGAATCCGCCGGTCTCACCAGCGCGAATCAAATGAATCATAAGCGGCGGAAACACAGTTGGATGCTTCAGGAGCGAGTCGGAGAGCGCTAGGCCACCTTCTACGTCGCTGCGCACGAGTGCCAGAACGCGCGCGAGCTCCTTGTTCTCTGTCTGTTCGGCCAGGATGCCGAGGGTCCGAATGAGCGAAAGTCCGGCACCAATCATCGTTGACATTTGGCGCGACATGATCGCGAGGTCTTTGAGACCAACGGTCTTGCCCACTTTGCCGAATGACAGCTCTTTGTTGAGTCCGGTGCCGAGGCCGGCTTCGTTAATCGAGATGGGCGAGACACCCATTGTGCGCAGCTTTGTAACAACGGCCGTTTCGCTCGACGCCTCGATGCGCCCCTTGACTACCTTGCCGTCATTTCCTCGCGCGGTATAGGCGTAGTCCTTGGTGTTTGCCACTCTTAGCTCCCCGAGTATGCGTCACCGAAGTCAATGGCTCCGGTCTTTTTGCTGCCGTCGATCGAACCGCCGGTGGTGCCCAGCCGCTGAATGAGCGACTTGAGGTCTTCGACGTCGTGCGCCTTGTCATAGGCCGATTGGTGGCTGATCTGCCCCGCGTTGACGAGGTCAGCAAGATGCTGGTCCATGGTGTGCATACCGAGCTCCCGGCCCGCCTGCATCACCGAGTGAATCTGGTATGTCTTGCCCTCTCGAATGAGGTTCGAGATGGCGGGCGTCGAGACGAGAACCTCGGTCGCGACAGCACGACCGCCGCCGCCGACCTTCTTGACCAGAGTCTGACAGACAACGCCCTGCAGGGTTGCAGCGAGTTGTGCGCGCACTTGACCCTGCTGGTGGGGCGGGAAGACGTCGATCACGCGGTCGACGGTCTGTGCGGCGTCTTGCGTGTGGAGCGTTGCGAAGACAAGGTGGCCAGTTTCGGCAGCGGTGAGTGCGACTGAAATCGTCTCGAGGTCTCGAAGCTCACCGATGAGGATCACGTCGGGGTCCTGTCGCAGAACGTGCTTGAGTGCATTGTTGAAGCTATGTGTGTCGTGGCCGACCTCGCGTTGGTTGACGACTGACATCTTGTTCGAGTGCATGAACTCGATCGGGTCTTCAACCGTCACGATGTGATCGGCGCGGGTCGAGTTCACGAGGTCGATGAGCGCCGCGAGCGTCGTCGACTTACCTGAACCGGTCGGACCGGTTACAAGCACAAGGCCGCGCGCGAGCTTCGCGAAGTTTGCGATTTTATCCGGAACTCCGAGCTCAGAAAGTTGCTTGATCTGCGTCGGAATGAGACGGAAGGCGGCGCCACGAACGTTGCGCTGCTGGTAGAAGTTGACGCGAAAGCGTGCGCTGTCAGAGAGCGTGTACGCGAAGTCGAGCTCGAGTTCTTTGTCGAAGATCTCGTGGTGGCGCTCAGACATGATGCTCGTCAGCGCATGGGTGACCTTCGCGGCATCCCATACCTCAAGCCCGGGAATCGGGCGCAGGCCTCCATCGATGCGAACCATAGGTGGAGCGTTGACGGTGATGTGAAGGTCGGAAGCGCCGGCGGAGACGACGGCGTTGAGCGCGGCAACGAGGTCGGGGTCGGAACCGGCCTGGCCTTCACCCACCTGGGGAGCCTGGTCAGAGAGGAACACCGGGGTCGACGGCACCGGAGCCGTACTCTGCGCCGGGGGTGTTGAGTTCGAGGGAGCCTCGTAGTCCGGGGCGGCGGCAGGCGCTTCATAAACGGGAGCGGCGGCGGGGGCCTCGTAAGCGGTCGCCGCGGCGGGCGCTTCATAAGCAGGAGCCGCGGCGGGCGCCTCGTAGACGGGAGCGGCCGGTGCTTCAAAGACCGGGGCGGATGGCGCAGGCAGGTCGTACACGGGAGCCGAAGACGTGGGCAGGTCGTAGACCGGAGCCGCGGCGGGAACCTCGAACGCGGGCGCTTCGTATGCGGGAGGCGTGTAGACGGGCGGCGGAGCCTGGTCAAAAGCGGGTGGCGGTGCCGACTGGTACGAGGGCGGTGGGGCTGACTCGTACGAGGGCGAAGGCGAAGGCGGCGGGGCCGACTGGTAGCTCTGCGGCGCACTGGGCGGCGGAAGCTGCGTGAACGCGGCTGCGGGGTCGGCGGCGCGGCGACCGGCTCCGGCGGGCGGGTAGCCCTCTCCATCGCCGACAGGGATCTCATAGACGGGCTTGTTCATGCGACCACTCTCATAATCTCGTCAACAGACGTGAAGCCGTGCTGAACCTTGGCCCAGCCGTCCATACGAAGCGTTGCCATGCCCTGCTCGATGGCCGTGCGCGAAATCTCGGCGCTCGAGGCGCGCGCGACAGCCATTCTCTCGATCTCTTCTGAGACGAGCATGACCTCGTGAAGAGCGATGCGGCCGCGGTAGCCGGTGCCCGAGCAGTTTGTGCAGCCGACCGGCTTGTACAGGGTCGGAACAGGCTGGTTCGGGTCGAAACGGAAGCCGAGGTGGTACAGCTTCTGCGGGTCTTCTTCGTACCCGGTCTTGCACCTGTCGCAGAGGCGACGAGCGAGTCGCTGGGCGACAACGCAGTCGAGGGCGGAACCGACGAGGAAGGGCTCGATGTCCATCTCGGTGAGACGCGTGATTGCACTCGGAGCGTCGTTGGTGTGAAGCGTCGACAGAACGAGGTGGCCGGTGAGCGATGCTTCGATGGCGATCTGGGCTGTCTCGTGGTCTCGGATCTCACCGATGAGCACAACGTCGGGGTCGGACCGAAGAATCGAGCGCAGCGCGCTCGCGAAGGTGAGGCCTGCCTTGGGGTTCACCTGCACCTGGTTGATCCCGGCCATACGAAATTCGACAGGGTCTTCGACGGTGATGACATTGATCTCGGGCCTGGCGACGGTCTGCAGCGTTGTGTAGAGCGTCGTCGACTTACCCGAACCGGTCGGGCCGGTGACGAGAATCATGCCGTAGGGCTTTGTGTACGACGACCGGAACGCCTCGAAGTTGCGCGGCAAGAGCGCGAGGTTCTCGATGGCGAGCGAGCTCGACGAGTTGTCGAGAATTCGCATTACGACTTTTTCGCCCCACACCGTGGGGAGAGTTGCAACGCGAAGGTCGATCTTGCGTCCACCGTGGCTAACCGACATCCGGCCATCTTGTGGTTTGCGACGTTCGGCGATGTCGATCTCGCTCATGATCTTGAGTCGCGAGATAACGCCGTTCTGAATTGCCTTGGGGGCCGACTGCATCTCGTGCAGCACACCGTCGATGCGGTAGCGCACGTGCATCTCGAACTCGGCTGGCTCGATATGAATATCCGAAGCTTTGTCTTGAATGCCCTGGCTGATGAGCAGGTTCACAAAGCGCACAATGGGCGCATCGTCTTCAGAGGGCTCGTTGGCTCCGGCGAGGGCGACCTCCTGGCCGCTGCTCTCCTCTTCGAGGGCGCTCGTGAGGTCGCTGAGTTCACCGTCAGCGCGGTGGTAGCGGTCGATCGCTGCCTTCAGGTCGCTGGGAGCAGCAACAACGGGCTTGATCTGCATGCGGGCCGCGGCGCGCACGTCGTCGATGGCAAAAACGTCGCCGGGGTCGACCATGGCGAGGGTCAGGATGTCGCCAATGACTCCGATCGGAAGCACCTGGTAGCGGCGGCACATCGAAGCGGGCACCATGGCGACGGCCGTGCGGTCGACCGGGAAGTCGACGAGCTCGACAAAAGGCAGCTCGGCCTGGGCAGCGCGCGCCGAGGCAAGCTGCACCTCGGTGACGATTCCGCGTTCGACGAGAGCCTTGACGGCGTCTTCGTCTTCGCCCCATGCTCCACTGATGGAGTCGAGGTTCTCAATCGGAACCACTCCGCGAAGGATGAGGATCTCTGTAAGGGATGCCATTGCAATCTCCTCACGAGTACTGACTGCCGCTGGCCCCCCAGGCGCGGCGATCATGAGAAAAATAACGAGATAGCAAACCTAACCGTTTTAGCGAACTAAAACATCCCCCGCAGATGGGGGTGGTGTTGCTGTTGTGATTAGCGCGACTGAGTTAGTCGCCGAACGGCGGCCGTCCTTTGCGTGATGGAACCTCGACGGTGTCGTTGACCCGCACCTCGGTTGTCTCGGTATTGATCTCGTCGAACGACGGATCGCTTGCCTCGAGACCGCCCGCGACGACGTCGACAACGATGAGCGTGACATTGTCGCGGCCGCCGTTGTCGAGCGCGTGGGCGAGAAGATCATCGGCGACCTGCTGCGCACTGGCAGCCGAGGTCAGCGTTGCGCGAATCGTCTCGTCGTCAAGCTCGCCGGTGAGGCCATCGGAGCAGATGAGCAGCCGTTCGCCGGTCACAAGCGGGTGCAGCCAGAAGTCGGGAGGGCTCTCGGGCGAACCGACAGCGCGCGTAATAACGTTGCGGCCAACGTAGGTCGCGGCTTCTTCTGGCTGCAGGGTTCCGTCTGCGACGAGCTGGGCGACGACCGAGTGGTCGATGGTGAGCTGGGCGAGGTCGGAGCCGTGAGCACGATAGACGCGCGAGTCGCCGATGTTGACAACGAGCCATTGCGGGGTGTCAGCGTGCTCGACGAGCACGATGCCGGTGAGGGTGCTGCCGGCGCCGCGGGTTGTGAGATCGGCGATGGCCTCGACCGAGTTGTGGGCGTACTCGACAGCCTGCGTTACATCGTCGATGGTGACCGTGTCAGCTTCGAGCAGCCGGGCGAAGGCGTCGATGACGGCAGCGCTCGCCTTGTCTCCCGCCTCGTGACCGCCCATTCCGTCGGCGACGATAAAGATGGGCGATTCTGCGAGAAGAGAGTCTTCGTTGACAGCGCGCTTGTGACCGACATCGGTCGCCGAGGCAAACGTCAGGCGCACATCGGCGAGGCCGTGAGGTGTTTCGGTCACGCGGAGGCCTCCTGCTGAATGCTGACGGGCAGCTCGCCAAGCAAGAACCGCTCGGTGAGCGCTGTTGCAACACCCGACTGCAGTTCGGTCTCGTCGCTGCCCTCGAGCGTCACAACACCGTTTGTTGAGTCGAGGTCGGTGATCTGCCAGGCGCCGTTGGTGAGCTCGATACGGGCGTGGGTCTTCGACACGGTCTTGGCGGTGTCGTTGAGCGGCACGAGTTGCGCGTCAGGGAACGCACGATCGGCGGTGGGGTTGCGCCCGAGCAGCGCGACTTGCTGGGTCAGGCAAATATTCTGCCCGTCGTCGGTCGAAAGAACCCACACCTTCGCGCGGCGATTGACGACCACCGTGTGCTCGCCGATTTCGCTCGATTCTGCGGCGGGCTCAAGGGAGATCGGCGGAGCGGGCGGCGCGGCATAGTTTGCCGGGGCGGGCGGGGCGGCGAAAGTTGCCGGCGCCGGGGCGGGAGCTGGTGGCGCGCCAAAGGTCGCGGGTGCTGCTGGCGCGGCAGGTACGGCTGGCGCGGGCGGCGGGGCGTATGCGGCCGGCACGGTGCCGGGCGCCGAATGCGCGAACGGATTGGCGGCCGGTGGCGGTGGCCCGCTCGGTGCGAGGGCACTTGGTGCGGGTGGCGGCGGCGGCGGAAAACCAGGAGCCGCGGAGATTACGGCTGGCGGCGCGGGTGGGCCAGCCGGGGGCGGCGGAGGTGGCGGTGGCGCAAACGGCGGCGCGGAGATCGGAGCAGGCGGGGTGGATGTCGCGACCGACGCCTTGGGCGGCTGAGCGATCGGCGGCGCACCATAGGGAATCTTCGTGACCGGCTTGTAGACCGGCTTCGCGTCGGGGTCGATAGCTACGGCCGACCCAAAACCAACGATGCTCGCCCAGATTGCGAAGAGCACAACGCCGAGAAAGGTGAAGCCTTTGCCCTTCGAGAAGTGGCGGTTGATCTGGTGAATTGCACGAATGTAGAAGACGAACCCGACGATGCTGACGCCGGGAACGAGATAGGTGAGCAACCACCACGGGTTCTGTCGCCCCAGCTTGAAGAACGTGATGGTTCCGTAGACCGGCACCCACGCTTTCCAGCCCTTCTCGCCGAGCTTGCGAAAGACCGCGGCGAGCGCGAGCGAAACCCAAACATAGGAGCCAATGCTCGAGATTGTGCCTATGAGGAATAGGAGCGGCGACATCAGGGGCGTGTTCTCCATAGTGAGTCGACCTTATCCTTTCGCCCCGCTGATCCGCGCGCGGCGCGGGGGCTGGAGGGCGTAGCGCGGCGTCATGGGTACCCCTGCCCATCGCGTCTGTAAAGAAAGGTCAGTTAGTCTCAACAACACACGGGGTCGACGTAAGGCTCCACTCACTACAAGGAGTAGGAAAATGGCACAGTTTCTCGGACAGATTCCCGAAGAAGTCGACGCACTCGCAACCGAGTTCGACAACAAGGCGAACGACATCGACACGATCATCTCGACGCTGACCAGCAAGCTCGGCTCGACGACGTGGACCGGTAACGACCGCACCCGCTTCGAGGGCGACTGGAACAGCACCCTCACGTCAGGCCTCCGCAACGTTGCAGGCGCGCTTCGCGACGCAGCGATCCTTGCACGTGGCAACGCAACGCAGCAGCGCGACGCTTCGGCCTGATCCAACACTCACCGATCGCCGGTCGGAACCTTCGGGTTCTGGCCGGCGGGTCTCGTTTGAGGGGCAGTTGTGAACATCTCGTCGAGCCAGGTCGCGCACGCAGCGCGGGAGATTCGCGAGGTGGAGGCCGCTCTTCGTTCCCTCGCCCCTACCAACACCGCAAGCGGCACCGGCACAGACGCCGACACAGACGCCGAACTTGTCGAACGGGAGTGGCACGAGCTGGTGTACAACCGGCTGCGACTCGCGGCGATCAAGCTCGAGGCCGTAAACCTCACCAACCTCTAGATTTCATTGACGGAGCCCCACAGTGCCCGACGTTGAACACACTGGCTTCACGGCCGCAGAGCTCGAGCAGTTGCTCGCTCTACGCCCCGGCCCCTCTGCCATTGCGATGGCAACACTTCTTATGGTCGACACACACGACGACTCCCTTCTCACGGGCGCCGCAAGTCTTCTCAACCGGGGCCGTGCTCGCGTTACCCCGACCGGCGGGATTGAACTCGTCGGCAGTGCCGAGCGCGTCTCGCGCATTCTCACCTCTGCCTCCCGGTGGACGATCTTCGCCGTCAGCGCTGACGACGTGACCGGCAACAGCTTTCTCGTCGAGTCGCCGGAGGGAAAACTGATCGCAGAGCCTCGCGGGCCCGGCATCTGGTGGTTTTTGCTCCTGCACCCGACCGCGGCCGCCGCACAGATCGTGTCTCTGACTGCTCTCGAACTTGCGCGCGATAGCGACCCAGGGCACGTCGTTGTGCGCACGGCGAGCACTACCCAAGCGCGGTCGTTCAATATCGGCCGCACGGGCGAGGCATTCAGCTTCGCCGCCGGAGACGACGACGCCTCACAGCCAGAAATCTCGGTCGAGTACTCGAGCGACGACGAGGTAGCCGAGCACCTGTCAGAGTTCATAACGGGTTGGCCGCGCCCGCTCGTTCAGTAACAGGAGTTCCCGCGGTAGCGCGGGACATGATTCAATTCGAGAAGCACTCGCCGACATTCTTATCGAGTCGGCAGCACTCGCGAGAAGCCTAAGGACCCGATGAGACTCAAGCTCAGCCTCGCCCGCCCCACCGGGGTCATCGACGACATTGTCGTGACAACTGATGCCACAGCAACTGTGGGTGAGGTTGCAGACATGCTGCTCAAGGCAGACCCACTCGCTGGTGAGGGTCGCGCAGAGCAATCGGCAACGGGCTGGACCCTTCGCGCATCTGAGCCCGGCACAAAGGCGTCGAGCGTTCTCTCGCGCCAGACGCCGATCGGTGAATCCCGCATCGCGTCGGGTGCATCGGTGAGCGTCGTCTCGAGCGTGCAGCGCGATGCGGGCGCCGCTCCCGTCGCAATTCTTCGCGCGATGGACGGCCCGCTGCAGGGCAAGAGCTACCCACTGCAGGCGGGCACAAGCATCCTCGGCCGCGACCGCACGAGCGACGTTGTCATCGACGACGCTCTCGTCTCAAAGCGCCACCTACGCATCGAAGCGGGTGGCGGGGCAACCATCGAGCTCGTCGACCTCAACTCGGCGAACGGAATCGTTGTCGACGGTGGACCGGTGAGCCGCCTCACCATGCAGACGGGGCAGACCGTGCTCATCGGCGCGACGACCCTGCGCGTCGACATGATCGTGCAGCCAGAAGACCAGGTCGCCGCCGATCTCTCTGGCCCCGTGATGTTCAACCGCTCGCCTCGCGTCGAGGGCCGGTACCCCGGTGACGAGCACGAGGGTCCGACGATTCCGAAGGAGACCGACCCGGTTCCCTTCCCGCTGCTCGCGCTCGTCGCGCCGCTCATCATGGGCGCGGTTCTCTACGCCTTCACCAAGAACCCGCTCTCCGTGGTGTTTGTGGCACTCTCCCCGATTCTGATGATTGGCACGTGGGCCACCCAGATCATCGGCAATCGCAACAAGCTCAAGCGCGCCATCCAAAAATTTGATGAAAAGCTGGGGCGATTGGATGCGACGCTCGCCCAGGAAGAACTGATCGAACGCGCCGTGCGACTCGCAGAAGCCCCGTCGACCGAAGAGGTCATGGCCGATGCCAACACCCGCGGTTCGATGCTGTGGACGCGTCGCCCAGAGCACTGGTCTTTTCTCAACGTGCGCCTCGGCGTTGGCACGGCCCCGAGCCGCAACACGATCGACGACGTCAACACCGCCGATGGTCTTCAGGATTATGTCGACCGCTTCGAGGCGGTCGTCGAGCGCTACAAGTACGTCGATGGGGTTCCTCTCGTTGAGAACCTCGGCGACGCCGGCGCCATCGGTATCGCCGGGTGGGAGCCACAGGCCGCACCCGTCGCCCATGCCCTGCTCGCGCAGATCGCGAGCCTCTACTCGCCCGCCGAGGTCGCGTTCTCGGCAATCGTGAGCTCGCAGTGGTCGAGCGAACTCGAGTGGCTCAAGTGGCTGCCGCACACGGGCTCACCCCAGAGCCCGCTGCCCGGCCTGCAGCTCGCCGACAGCACAGCGACGGGTTCGTCGGTGCTCTCGGCTCTCGAAGAACTCATCGAAGCGCGGCTCTCGGGCATAAAAGACGGCGACAAGGCGCACCTGCGTGAGCCCGTCGCATGGGAAGACTCGGCGATGCACGCCGGCTCGACAATCGGTGAGGCCGACACTGACGAAGAGCGAGCGATCACCCCGTGCCTCATCGTTGTTATCAGCGACGACGCCCCCGTCGACCGTGCGCGACTCATCCAGCTCGCCGAGCGCGCCGGTGCGGCCGGCATTCTGCCGATCTGGATCTCCCGCTCGGTCGCCGAGCTGCCCGCTGCCTGCCGCACAAACATCGACGTCACGGGTGCTGGCGAACTCGCGACGATCAACTACGTGCGACTCGGCATGACGATTCCCGAGGTCGCGGTGAGCCGCGTCACCGCCGATCAGGCAAACGTCTTCGCCCGTCGCCTCGCCCCCGTTGTCGACGCCGGTGCGCTTATTGCCGACGAGAGCGACATCCCGCGCTCGGTGTCATTTCTCTCCCTGCTCGGGCCGGACATGGCCGAGCAGGCCGACGCGGTCGTCGACCGCTGGCGCCAGAACGACTCGATGCACGATCGCACTCCCGGTGCTCCCCTGCGCAAGCGTCGCGCGGGAAAACTGCGCGCCCTCGTTGGGCAATCGACAAACGACGCCCTGCACCTCGACCTGCGCACGCAGGGCCCGCACGCCCTCGTCGGCGGAACAACGGGTGCCGGTAAGAGTGAGTTCTTGCAGGCCTGGGTGCTCGGAATGGCGGCTGAGTACAGCCCCGACCGAGTCACGTTCCTCTTCGTCGACTACAAGGGTGGTTCGGCCTTCGCCGACTGCGTTTCGCTGCCGCACACGGTTGGCCTCGTCACCGACCTGAGCCCGCACCTCGTTCGCCGCGCGCTCACGTCGCTGCGCGCCGAGCTTCACTTTCGCGAGCACCTCTTCAACCGCAAAAAGGTCAAAGACCTCATCGAACTCGAACGCCGCGGCGACCCCGAGTCGCCGCCCGCGCTGATTCTCGTCATCGACGAGTTCGCGGCTCTCGTCAACGAGGTTCCCGAGTTCGTCGACGGTGTCGTTGACATCGCGCAGCGGGGCCGTTCGCTCGGCATCCACCTCATCATGGCGACCCAGCGCCCCGCCGGTGTTATCAAGGACAACCTGCGTGCCAACACCAACCTGCGCATTGCCCTGCGTATGGCCGATGAGTCTGACTCGACCGACGTCGTCGGCGAAGCGATCGCCGCGGGCTTCGACCCCGGCACGCCCGGCCGCGGAGTCGCCAAGACCGGCCCCGGACGACTCACCCACTTTCAGACCGGGTATGCCGGCGGCTGGACGAACGACAAGCCCGTTGCATCCGCCGTCGATATTGTCGAGTTGGCCTACGGCCAGGACAAGCGCTGGGAAGAACCGAACGAAGATGTCGGAGAAGACCAGACCGACCTCGGCCCGAACGACACGGCGCGACTCGTCACGACGATGATCGCCGCGACACAGGTTGCCTCGATCCCGCTGCCCCGCAAGCCGTGGCTCGACGAACTCGCCCGCGCCTACGACCTCTCGAAGCTGCGCCAGCGCACCGACGCAGAGCTTATCCTCGGCGTGAGTGACGACCCCGCGCAGCAACTGCAGCGCCCCGTCTACTTCCGTCCCGACACCGATGGCAACATCGGCATCTACGGCACCGGTGGCTCGGGCAAGAGCGCAACTCTGCGCACCCTCGCCGTCGCCGCCGCGATCACACCGCAGGGCGGCCCCGTTCACGTCTACGGCCTCGATTTCGCGGCCGGTGGACTTCGGATGCTCGAGACGCTTCCACACGTCGGCTCGATCATCGCGGGTGACGACACCGAGCGCATCGCACGCCTCATCTCGCGCCTGCGTGCAATCATCGACGACCGTGTGCCGCGCTATGGCGAGGTTCGCGCGTCGACCATTGGTGAATACCGCAAGCTCGCCAACAAGCCCGACGAGCCGCGCATCCTTCTGCTCGTCGACGGCATGTCGACGTTCCGTACCGAGTACGAGTACACCGGCATCGGCGGCATCTACCAGGCCTTCCAGCAGATCGTCTCCGACGGGCGCCAGGTGGGCATCCACATCGCGCTCACTGCCGATCGCCCCGCCTCGGTCTCGGCCGGTATCGGTGCGCTCATCCAGCGCAAGGTCGTGCTGCGACTCACCGACGAGAACGACTACATGCTCGTCGACGCCCCCAACGACGTGCTTTCTGCGGCATCGCCCGCGGGCCGCGCGGTCATCGACCAGCTTGAGACCCAGATCGCCATCCTCGGCGGAAGCGTCAACGTCTCCGAGCAGTCCAAGGCCATCGACGCGCTCGCAGAGTCGATGCGCCGCAACAACGTGACACCCGCGCCGCCCATCGAAAGGCTCGCCGACGAGATTCTGCTCGCAGATCTTCAGAAGCAGCTTCCGGATGTCGCGGTCATCGGTGTTGCAGACGACACGCTTTCGCCCGTCACTATCGACGCTGCCGGCGTGTTTATGATCTCCGGCCCCCCGGCGAGCGGCCGCACAACCTCGCTCGCGACCTTCGCCCAGGCAGCGCGTGCCGCAAAGCCGAAGACGACCCTCGCCTACTTCGGAAATCCACGCTCGCAGATCGGATCGATGGACCTGTGGGCCAAGCGCTCACTCACCGTCGAGGCCGCCGGTGAACTCGCTCGCGAACTCCTTCCGCTCGCCGAAAAGACCGCGTCGGGTACTGACCACCTCACTATCGTCATCGAAGGCATCTCCGACTTCCTCGGAACCGCGGCTGACCCCGACCTCACGGCGCTCATCAAGGCCGCGAAGCGCAACGATCACTTCATCATCGCGGAGTCGGAGTCGAGCACCATGTCGCAGAGCTGGCCGCTGCTGATGGAGGTCAAGGCCGGCCGACGTGGCTTCGCGCTGCAGCCCGACCCGTCCGAGGGCGACATGCTCTACCGCACGTCGTTTCCACGGTCGAAGCGCAGCGACTTCCCCGTTGGACGTGGCTGGCTCGTTCAGGCCGGCAAGGTGCGCAAGGTTCAGCTGGCCCTTCCGAAGTAGGCGCGGGCAGCGCTCCCCATCGCGCCGTCGCGAGCGTGCGTCGTACAGTGTGAGCATGGAGCTCGACAGCGCACCCATCGACGCCCAGCTCGCGCGGCTTGAACGCACGGCGACTGAACTCAAAACCATGCAGAAGACCTCGGCGCGTCCGCTGCAGCACGGCCTCACCCCCGGTGCCCCGATATTGGATGTCGCGTCGCAGTGGGTCGTCGCCAACGCTCACGCCGACCTGCTCGCCGCCCTGCACGCCTCGCGGCAGTTGCTCGCCCGGCACAGGCCGCTCGGCTCCTGATGCGCCGCGTCGCCGCCATCGCCCTCGTCGCGCTCGCGCTCAGCGGTTGCGCTGCGGCGGCCCCGACCGCCTCGGAGGTCGCGGGCACATGGAGTTTCGACGCCTCGGCGAGCGACGGCTTCGACTCTCCCGGCACCCTGACCCTCGACGCGGATGGCACCTTCGAGGCGACGGGCATCCCCCGCGAGGTGCTCGATGACAGCGCGGAGCCGCTCACCGGCACGTGGGAAGTCACCCAGCGCACCGACACCGGCGTCACGGCCGTCGAAGTGCTCACCGAGACGACGCGCACCTACTTCGACATCGACGGCGACTCACTGCTCAGCCGCCCGCGCGGCGAGGAGACGACAGTGCGATACGCCCTCACGCGCACGGAGTAGTCGGCGGCGAGCACGTCGCCGTTGGCGATCGGGCGCTCGCGACATCCATTCGTTAAATGCCAAACGGCCCGCCACCGTGAGGTGACGGGCCGAATTGGTTTCGATACGGCCGCTAGCGGCCTAGGTTTCGATACGGCGTAAACGCCTACTCAACCCACCGCTCAACCAGCGAAGCTGGCTTAGTTGTACGTACCGGGGGTGTAGTCGTCAGACGAGAACGTGTCGAAGTCGACGAAGCTCAGGTCGGACTCGCTGAATACCGAGTCATCAGTGAAGATGCGGTTCGGGTAGCGCTCGGCCTTTGCCTCTTCTGTCGCCTCGACGGAGACATCGCGGTAGCGCGCCAGGCCGGTACCGGCCGGGATGAGCTTTCCGATGATGACGTTCTCCTTGAGTCCCATAAGCGGGTCGGACTTGCCCTCCATTGCCGCCTGCGTAAGAACGCGGGTGGTCTCCTGGAACGACGCGGCCGACAACCACGACTCGGTCGCGAGCGAAGCCTTGGTGATACCCATGACCTCCTGGCGGGCCGAAGCCGTTGCCTTGCCCTCGAGGAGCGCGGCGCGGTTGAGCTCGTTGTACTTGAGGCGGTCGACGAGCTCGCCGGGCAGAAGCCCGGTGTCACCGTGGTCGACAACAGTCACCTTGCGGAGCATCTGGCGAACGATGACCTCAATGTGCTTGTCGTGAATCGGAACACCCTGCGAGCGGTAAACGCCCTGGACGCCATCGACGAGGTGCAGCTGAACATCGCGGATTCCCTTGACGCGAAGAACTTCCTTCGGGTCGAGGTTTCCGATGTGGAACTGCTGTCCGAGTTCGACGTGCTGGCCATCCTCGATGAGGAGGGTTGCACGACGAAGCACCGGGTACGCGATGGGCTCGTCACCGTTGTCGGGGGTCAGGATGATCTTGCGCGACCGGTCCGTGTCCTCGATGTTGACGCGACCCGCGGCCTCGGCGATCGGGGACGCACCCTTGGGGGTACGAGCCTCGAACAGCTCCGTGACGCGAGGCAGACCCTGCGTGATGTCGTCAGCAGACGCGATACCACCGGTGTGGAAGGTACGCATCGTGAGCTGAGTTCCGGGCTCACCGATCGACTGGGCCGCGATGATGCCGACGGCCTCTCCGATGTCGACGAGCAGGCCGGTTGCGAGCGAGCGGCCGTAGCAGACAGCACACACACCGACTGCGGACTCACACGTAAGCACCGAACGCACCTTGATGTTGTGCACTCCAGCTGCAAGCAGCGTGTCGAGCAGAACGTCTCCGACGTCAGCGCCAGCCTCGGCAATGACCGTGCCCTTGGCGTCTACAGCGTCAGCCGCGAGGCTGCGAGCGTAGACCGAGTTCTCGACGTTGGAGTCGAGCGTCCAGGTGCCAGCGGCGTCCTGAGCGGCGATCGGCATGTCGAGACCCTTCGACGTACCGCAGTCGTCTTCGCGGATGATGACATCCTGCGAGACGTCGACGAGACGACGAGTGAGGTATCCCGAGTCAGCCGTACGGAGAGCCGTGTCGGCGAGTCCCTTACGCGCACCGTGGGTGGCGATGAAGTACTCGGCGACAGACAGACCTTCGCGGTAGCTCGAGATAATCGGGCGAGGGATGATCTCACCCTTCGGGTTCGACACGAGTCCACGCATACCGGCGATCTGGCGGATCTGCATCCAGTTACCACGAGCACCCGACGAGACCATGCGGTAGATGTTGTTGTCGACGGGGAGGTTGTCCTCCATCGCCTTCGCAACTTCTGCGGTCGCCTTGTTCCAGATCTCGATGAGCTCCTGGCGACGCTCGGCGTCGGTCGTGAGGCCCTTCTCGAACTGTGACTGAACCTTGTCGGCCTGCTTCTCGTAGCCACCGATGATCTCGCGCTTGTTCGGCGGGGTCAGGATGTCAGAGAGCGCGACGGTTACACCCGAGCGTGCTGCCCAGTGGAAACCGGCGTCCTTGATGCGGTCGAGTGCTGCTGCGACCTCCACCTTCGGGTAGCGCTCTGCGAGGTCGTTGACGATTGCCGAGATCTGGCCCTTGTCAGCAAGTGCCTCGACGTACGGGTAGTCAACGGGAAGTGTCTCGTTGAAGAGTGCGCGACCAAGAGTCGTCTCGAGCAGGAACGTCTTGCCCTGTTCGAAGTTCTCCGGTGTTGCGTCTTCTGCGAAGTACAGGTTCTCGAGACGGATGCGCACCTTGGCGTTGAGGTCGAGCGAGTGCTGGTCGAACGCGAGAATTGCTTCTGCGATCGACGAGAACGCACGGCCTTCGCCTTCTGCACCCTCCTTGAGAGTCGTCATGTGGTGAAGACCAATGATCATGTCCTGGGTAGGAAGTGTCACCGGTCGACCGTCAGACGGCTTGAGGATGTTGTTCGATGCGAGCATCAGGATGCGAGCCTCGGCCTGCGCCTCAACGGACAGCGGCAGGTGAACTGCCATCTGGTCACCATCGAAGTCGGCGTTGAACGCTGCACACACGAGCGGGTGAAGCTGAATGGCCTTACCCTCGACGAGCTGAGGCTCGAAGGCCTGGATGCCCAGGCGGTGAAGGGTAGGTGCGCGGTTCAGCAGCACGGGGCGCTCGCGGATGATCTCCTCGAGTACGTCCCAAACCTGCGGGCGTGAACGCTCGACCATACGCTTGGCGCTCTTGATGTTCTGAGCGTGGCTGAGGTCGATGAGGCGCTTGATAACAAACGGCTTGAACAGCTCGAGTGCCATCTGCTTGGGCAGACCACACTGGTGAAGCTTGAGCTGCGGGCCGACGATGATTACCGAACGACCGGAGTAGTCAACGCGCTTTCCGAGCAGGTTCTGGCGGAAACGACCCTGCTTACCCTTGAGCATGTCGCTCAGGGACTTGAGGGCACGGTTACCGGTACCTGTTACGGGGCGTCCACGACGACCGTTGTCGAACAGTGCGTCAACGGCCTCCTGAAGCATGCGCTTCTCGTTGTTGACGATGATCTCGGGAGCACCGAGGTCAAGCAGACGACGCAGACGGTTGTTGCGGTTGATCACACGACGGTAAAGGTCGTTGAGGTCGGATGTCGCGAAGCGGCCACCGTCGAGCTGCACCATCGGGCGAAGCTCGGGCGGGATCACGGGAACAACCTCGAGCACCATCGCTGCAGGCGAGTTGCCGGTCTGCAGGAAGGAGTTGACTACACGCAGGCGCTTGATGGCGCGGATCTTCTTCTGACCCTTACCGTTCGCGATCTGGTCGTGCAGTTCGATGCTTTCGGCGGGCAGGTCGAAGGCCTGGAGGCGCTTCTGGATTGCCTCTGCACCCATGAATGCCTCGAAGTAGGTGCCGAAGCGGTCCTGAAGGTCGTGGAACACGGCGTCCTCAGGCTTGAGGTCACCGACCTTGAGGCTGCGGAAGTCATCCCACACGCGCTCGAGCTGGGCGATCTGCTCGTCGAACGACTTGCGAACCTGGCCCATCTCCTTCTCGGCGCCATCCTTCGTGCGGCGCTTCTGGTCGCTCTTGGCGCCCTCTGCCTCAAGGGCAGCAAGGTCTTCCTCAAGCTTCGCAAGGCGGTCGGCGATACGTGAATCGCGCTGGCCCTCGAGGGTCTTGATCTCGAGGCGAAGCTCGTTCTCAAGGCCGGGCATGTCCGCGTGGCGTCCCTCGACGTCAACGGAAATGATCATGTACGCGGCGAAGTAGATGACCTTTTCGAGGTCCTTCGGCGCCATGTCGAGGAGGTAACCCAAGCGCGAGGGAACGCCCTTGAAGTACCAGATGTGAGTTACGGGAGCTGCGAGCTCGATGTGTCCCATGCGCTCGCGGCGCACCGAGGACTTCGTGACCTCAACACCACAGCGCTCACAAACGATGCCCTTGAAGCGGACTCGCTTGTACTTGCCACAGCTGCACTCCCAGTCACGGCTCGGTCCGAAGATCTGCTCTCCGAAGAGGCCATCCTTTTCTGGCTTGAGCGTGCGGTAGTTGATGGTTTCTGGCTTCTTGACCTCACCGTGCGACCAGCGACGGATGTCGTCAGCAGTTGCAAGGCCGATCTTAATTTCGTCAAACGCGTGAACGTCGAGCAATTTATCTTCTCTCTTCGAAAATCTGTAGGTCTGCGAACTCGGGTCTAGATCTCGTCAATTGACGAGGACTCGAAGCGAGTGGAGATGTTGATGCCGAGCTCTTCCGCAGCGCGGAATACCTCGTCATCCGTGTCGCGCAGGTTGACCACGGAGCCGTCAGCAGACAGGACTTCCACGTTCAGGCAGAGCGACTGCATCTCCTTGATGAGGACCTTGAAGCTCTCGGGGATACCGGGCTCCTGGATGTTCTCGCCCTTGACGATCGCCTCGTAGACCTTTACGCGGCCGAGGATGTCGTCGGACTTGATGGTGAGCAGCTCCTGCAGTGCGTAAGCGGCGCCATAGGCCTCGAGTGCCCAGACCTCCATCTCACCGAAGCGCTGTCCACCGAACTGAGCCTTACCACCGAGGGGCTGCTGCGTGATCATCGAGTACGGACCCGTCGAGCGTGCGTGGATCTTGTCGTCGACAAGGTGGTGCAGCTTGAGGATGTACATGTATCCGACAGACACGGGGTGCGGGAACGGCTCACCGGAGCGGCCGTCGAAGAGACGTGCCTTTCCGCTGGAGTCGATCAGGCGCTCGCCGTCGCGCGTGAGCGTTGTGGAGTCAAGGAGTCCCTCGATTTCCTGCTCGAGCGCGCCGTCGAATACCGGGGTCGCAACCTTGGTACCGGGGGCTGCCGAAAGGGCTGCCTCGGGGATACCAGCTGCCCACTTCGGGCTTCCCTTGACTTCCCAACCCTGCTTCGCGATCCAGCCGAGGTGGGTTTCAAGCACCTGGCCGAAGTTCATGCGGCCGGGGATACCCAGCGGGTTGAGAACGATGTCGACGGGCGTGCCATCCGCGAGGAACGGCATGTCTTCGACGGGCAGGATCTTCGAGATAACACCCTTGTTGCCGTGACGACCAGCGAGCTTGTCACCAGCGGTGATCTTGCGCTTCTGGGCGATGTAGACGACAACGCGCTGGTTGACTCCCGAGCCAAGCTCGTCGTCGTTGTCAGCGGAGAACTCCTTGACAGCGATGATCGTGCCCTCTTCACCGTGAGGAACCTTGAGCGAGGTGTCGCGCACCTCGCGGCTCTTCTCGTTGAAGATCGCGCGCAGGAGGCGCTCTTCGGCGGAAAGCTCGGTCTCGCCCTTCGGCGTTACCTTTCCGACGAGGATGTCGCCGGGGCGAACCTCTGCACCAATGCGGATGATGCCGCGCTCGTCGAGGTCAGCCAGGAGCTCCGGGCTGACGTTCGGCAGGTCGCGGGTGATCTCTTCTTTACCGAGCTTCGTGTCGCGGGCGTCAACTTCGTACTCTTCGATGTGAATCGAGGAGAGCGTGTCGTCCTTGACCAGGTTCTGGCTCAGGATCATCGCGTCTTCGAAGTTGTAGCCTTCCCACGGCATAAATGCCACGAGCAGGTTCTTTCCGAGTGCGAGCTCACCGTTCTCCGTTGCGGGGCCGTCAGCGATAACCTCGCCGGCCTCCACGCGGTCGCCGGCGTTGACGATAACGCGGTGGTTGTACGACGTGCCCTGGTTGGAGCGGTCGAACTTGCGCAGGTAGTAGTCCTGCGTTCCACCGTCGTCGAGCAGCACGGTGACGACGTCAGCCGAAACCTCGGAGACAACACCAGCCTTGTCGGCGGTCAGCACGTCACCGGCGTCGATGGCCGCGAAGCCCTCCATACCGGTACCAACGAGCGGGCTCTCCGAGCGAAGCAGCGGAACTGCCTGGCGCTGCATGTTGGCACCCATGAGTGCGCGGTTAGCGTCGTCGTGCTCGAGGAACGGAATGAGCGACGTTGCAACCGACACCATCTGGCGAGGCGAGACATCCATGTAGCCGATTTGCTCGGTGGGGATGAGGTCTACCTCGCCACCCTTCTTACGTGCAAGCACGCGAGGGTCGGCGAAGTGTGCGTCTGCCGTGAGGGGCGCGTTTGCCTGAGCGACGATGAAGTCGTCTTCTTCGCTAGCCGTCAGGTAGTCGATCGTTGCGGTGACCTTGCCGTTGACAACACGGCGGTAGGGCGTCTCGATGAAACCGAAGGCGTTGATGCGAGCGAACGATGCGAGCGAACCGATAAGACCAATGTTGGGGCCTTCCGGGGTCTCGATCGGGCACATGCGGCCGTAGTGCGACGGGTGAACGTCTCGAACCTCAACACCTGCACGCTCACGCGACAGACCACCCGGGCCAAGAGCCGAAAGACGGCGCTTGTGGGTAAGACCCGCGAGCGGGTTGTTCTGGTCCATAAACTGCGAGAGCTGCGACGTACCGAAGAACTCCTTGATCGCGGCGACGACGGGGCGCACGTTGATCAAGGTCTGCGGGGTGATGGCTTCGATGTCCTGCGTGGTCATACGCTCGCGAACGACGCGCTCCATGCGGGAAAGGCCGGTGCGCACCTGGTTCTGGATGAGCTCACCAACGGCGCGGATACGACGGTTACCGAAGTGGTCGATGTCGTCGACGTCGAGGCGGATGTCAACCTTCTTGCCATCGCGAACACCCTTGACAGTCGCGAGAGCGTTGTCGTGAAGGGTGATCGAGGGGGCCGAGGTGTCGTGAAGCGACACGAGGTACTTGATCGTCGCGATGATGTCTTCGATGCTCAGCACGGATTCCGTGAGGGCAGCGTCGATACCAAGCTTGCGGTTGATCTTGTAACGACCGACCTTCGCGAGGTCGTAGCGCTTCGAGTTGAAGTAGAAGTTGTCGAGGAGCGCACGCGCGGCCTCGGCGGCAACCTGCTCGCCGGGACGAAGCTTGCGGTAGATGTCCTTGAGGGCTTCTTCCTTGGTGAGGATGTTGTCCTTCTCGAGGGTGAGCTCGATCGACGGGAAGCCCTTGAACTCCTCGAGGATCTGCTCGCTCGTCAGGCCGAGGGCCTTGAGGAAGACAGTGACGCTCTGCTTGCGCTTGCGGTCGATGCGAACGCCGACCTGGTCGCGCTTGTCGATCTCGAACTCGAGCCATGCACCACGGCTCGGGATGATGCGAGCGGAGTAGATGTCCTTGTCAGACAGCTTCTCGGGGGTGCGGTCGAAGTAGACACCGGGCGAACGAACGAGCTGGGAAACGACGACACGCTCGGTGCCGTTGATGATGAACGTTCCCTTTTCGGTCATCAGCGGGAAGTCACCCATGAACACGGTCTGGGTCTTGATCTCACCGGTGAGGTGGTTCATAAACTCAGCGTTGACGTAGAGCGGGGCCGCGAAGGTCTTGCCGCGTTCCTTACACTCGTCGATCGTGTACTTCGGCTCTTCGAGCTCTGGGCCGGTGAACGACAGCTGCATCGTTTCGCCGAGGTCTTCGATGGGAGAAATTTCCTCGAAGATCTCGTCGAGACCGCTGCGCGAGGGGAGGTCGGTGCGGCCCTGGGCCACACCCTCCGCCGTGCGCTGCTTCCAGACATCGTTACCGACGAGCCAGTCGAAGCTCTCGGTCTGCAAAGCGAGCAGATCGGGAACCGTCAGGGTGTCAGTAATCTTTGCGAAAGAGAGCCGCGATGCTGCGCGGCCGTTCTTGGTGGACTTTTTGGTGGACGCAGTGCGCGCAGCAGCCAAGGAAATAACCTCCGTGGACCCCGTCGGGCCCTCATGCCGGTGAAACCGACTGTCGGTAATGAATTAGCTCGCACGGACCGTTAAAGAATCCGCCCCGCCGTTATACTCGGGGCGCACCAGCTGTCCGCAATATGACGGCATGGATGACGTGGGAGCGCAAAGAACAATCATAGGCTGAAGTGACGCGCCGTGTCTACTCGAATCTTGACCTAGTTCTGCGAATCGGCTATAAGACTCCACTCGCTGGTTGAGTAGGCCGTTCACGGCCGTATCGAAACCACTGCATGAGGTTTCGATACGGCGCTGGCGCGCCTACTCAACCAGCGACGCCTACTTCAGCTTCGTACCAAACACCTGCGCCCTAATGAGCGGCTTGAGCGCTTTCTCGAGCTTGCGGTCGACGAAGTAGTCCTTGAGCCCGTCGTCGGTCAGCTCATTGCCGATCGCCGCCATGATCATCGACTGATCGAGGCTGAGGTAGCGCTCGGCGACGGTGTTGCTGCCGACAGCTATCGCGTCGTAGAAACCGCCCTTGCCGTAGGCGCCCTCGTTGGTGCGCAACCCTGACAGGTTCTTCAGCACGGCCTTTTTGTTGTATGGCAGGGCAAGGAATGCGGCGTGCGGGGTGACGACTCCATCGCCGAACTCGGGGCTCGGGTTCGTTGCGTCGCGACATCCGTCATATCCAACATCAACGTTGGTCTTCTCAACGTCGCTCGCGTAGCCATCGGAGCTGATGCCGATCTGTTCGACCCCGTACTCGCGATACTCGGCGAACGGGTCACTCGCGGGCGAGAATCCCCAGTAGCCGTAGTCGGCCTCTTTCAGGCCGTGGTACATCTGGGCCTTGACCGTGGCGGGGTGGTTGAGCCCCCAGGAGCGCGGACCCCAGTCAGCCTCAGGCACAAACAGGTCGGGCATCAGGGCCTCGAACATGCTGCCACCCCAGGCCGGCACAAGCTGCATGCCCGCATACGAATACGTGCCCTCATAGACGTCGACGCCGAGGTAGGTGCGTGTTGTACCGGTGGGCTTCTGTTCCTGCCAGCCGAAGTCGCAGCCATTCTCGGGCATCGTGCGGTAGGTGCCGTAGTACGCGGTTGCGGGAATGTCGCCCTTCGCGATGCCGATGTAGGTCGCGATGCGCGCCTCGCTCACCGAGGTGTCGTACCAATGGCAGGTGTAATAGACGTCTGCGCCGGTCGAACCGTAGTTGTCGGCAACCGCACAACCGTCTCCGGGCGGGTCAACCCAGAAGCCGCCGCGGTTGAGCGACACGCCTTCACGCGCGTTGAGATCGTGGAACCACGCGAAGTCCATCGAGTCGTAGAGCGCGAGGGCCTTCTTCGACAGGCGCGGTTCGGCCTCGGCAACGACGCGCAAGGCTGTGGCGAGCCATCCATTGTCGACTGTAGAGAGGAACGGATAGACGGTGTCGCCGCTCGCGGGCCAGGTTGTGAGCTTTTCGCCCGTCGTCGGCGAGTACCAGTTGTAGTACATGCCGCTCGGGTCGTGGCGCTCGATGGTGCCGAGCGTCTCGAGTGTCGCCGCGATGCGTGCGCGGGCTTCTCTCTTCGTTACAAGCCCGAGGTCGCGTGCGACAACCGTCGACCACAGGTAGCCGCCGATGTTTGTGGGGCTCGTGTAGTCGGCCGGGGCGGTGAGGTCACCCTCGATGTTGTCGGCGGTGAGGCCGGTCGATTCGTCGGTCATCGCGACGAGCGACCGCCAGGTGTCTTTCGCGTAGGTGCGCAGCTCGCCATTCGAACCGTTCGAGCCGTGTGAACCATGGGCGCTCGCGGCGATCGGTTGGGCGACGAGGGCGACAGCGACAGAGACGCCGAGAATGGCGCGCAAACTTTTTCGCATAAGAAACTCCCTTGTTTCGGAAGTTTCAGGCTGACAAGAAAACCTTATGCATGCAAGGTTTTCGCCGCGATGGTCAGCGATGACTCAGGGAATCACCACGATCACTCGCTGGGTCAGGGCCTTGTACCCGCCCTTTTTCGCTGTGATTTTCAGCACAAGCGTTTTGCCCGATGACGCCTTGGGCACCGCGAAGGTTGAGGCGTGGGTCTTGAGCGCCTTGCCGCCGAGACTCCAGCGATAGGTGTACGACGAGGGGGCCACCGCGTAACTACCGCGCGTGCTCGTGACCCGGCCGTCGGCGATCGCAATTGTCGGCGTCTCGACGGCCACCTGCGTTCCGAGCAGAACCTTGCCGCCGCCCTTCGCCGCGAAGGCCTTCGCTGAGTACCCGGGCGCCGATGCGACGACGTGCGCCGTGATCTTTTTCGCGAGATCAGACTTGGTGAGCGTGTACTCGCTCTTTGTCGCCCCGGAGATCAGCTTGCCGCTTCGGTACCAGCGGTAGGTCAGCGCCGGGTCGGCGACGGAGTACTCACCGGCAGCGACCGTGAGAGTCAGTCCGACCTTGCGCGATCCGACAAGCGAGGGGGTGGATGTCGCGGCCGGGTAGATCGCCAGCCCAATCGTTGATCCCACCGCCCCGGTTCTTGTGACGCTCTCGTATTCGGCGCGAGTCGATGTCACGCGCACCGTTATCGCGGTGCCCCGGTCGGAGGTCGTGAGTCGATAGTTCGCTTTCGTCGCCCCACTGATGGCCTTGCCGTTGCGGTACCAGCGGTACGTCGACCCCGTGGCTTCCGGCGTGAAGCTGCCAGCGGCCGCGGTGAGCACCTGCCCGACGCGCGGGAAGCCCGTGACGATGGGGTCTGCCGTTGAGTCGAACTTTTTGATGGCGGCGGTCGCGTCGATGAGATTGATTGTGTAGCTGCGGGTGAGTCCCGAGGTTGAGCCGCGCTTGATACCCGTGACGGTCACCGTGTAGCTCGTGACACCGGAGCCCGAAACGCGCGGAAGTGTGCCCATCTCCCAGACGAGGGTGGGGTCGGCGTAGCCGTCTTGTGGTGTGTAGGTCTTTTTCACCGCGACCGAGGCGCCGGCCGAGTTCACCACCGACACCTTCGCGCTCGAGAAGTTCGCGCCCGCCGAGGTCAGCGACCAGCGACCATCCGGCTCAAGCTGCGACGGAAAATAGCCGGCCGTCGGCCATGACACCCAGGTCGGATTCGCCCGCGATGCCGAGGTGTCGCCGAAGACCCAGAGCGCGTTCGCCGAGGTTGTCGAGCCCGTGCCGAAGGTCAGGGCATCGGGGTTCATGATCCAACGACGGTGGCCCGCCGCCGTGTTGCCTGCCCCTGGCTCGCTCATGTAGAGGCCGATCGCGCGCGCGCCACCCGCGCCGAGCGCGATGTTCGAGTTCTGTCCGGCTTTGGCCGCGTTGGTCGTGCGGCACTTCCAGTCGCTGGGGATGCTGTGCGCGATAGCGCGGTTCGCTTCGTAGACCAGGGCGGCTTCTTGTGCCTTTGCCGACAGCGCGGGGTCGAAGCTCACGGGGTCGAGCGAACCGAGTGCGCGCACGTAGTTAATAGCGTCGAGCGTCGCCTGTGTCGCAGCCTCACTCGTTGTGCCCGCCGTGCAGCTTGATGCCGATCCCGTCCAGCCGATCGGTACGGCGACAGCCTTCGCGTAGACGTCGGTGTAGCCGCTCGCCACCGAGCCACGGTCACTCGGATCGACCTCGGCGTGCGCCACCATCGCGGGCGCAACAACAAGAACGCCAGCCAGCGCTGTGGCCATGAGCGCAGAGCGCGCAGAAAAAAACTCCCCCAAAACGACCCCCATCGTCATTGCGATTGTATGTCGGCAAGGCGCGCACGTCGAGAGGTGATGTGACACGATCAAGATGTGTCAGACATCCCATCGATTGTGCTCAAGAACAGCGGGTATCGCGCTGTTATCGAAATCGACCGCTGGGTTCCGGGCAGCTTTACTCTCGTCGTCGACGGAACGCCGCAATCACACGTCAACCTCGACGACCCATCGCAGTTGTTCTTCGAGTACATCCAGCGCATGGGCCACGTCATCGATCAGCTCGGAATGCCGGGCCAGCCGCTCACCGCCGTGCACCTTGGCGCCGGCGCGCTCACCATCCCCCGTTACGTCGAAGCGACCCGCCCCGGCTCTCGCCAGCAGGTCATCGAGCTCGAACAGGAGCTCGTCGACTTCGTGCGCGAGAACCTGCCCTGGCCCAAGTCGTCACTCAGGGTGCGCTACGGCGACGCCCGCGAGGTCATCGGCCGACTGCCCGAGGGTCTTATGCACAGCGCCGACCTTCTTGTTATCGACATCTTCAGCGGGGCACGCACACCCGCGCACGTCACAAGCGTCGAGTTCTACCGCGAAGCGAGCAAGCTGTTGCGACCCGGCGGTGTTGTGCTTGTCAACGTCGCCGACGGGCCGGGCCTGTCATTTGCGCGCGCCCAGGCAGCGACGCTCCTCGAGGTAACGGGCAACGTCGCCGCACTCGCCGAGACCTCGGTTCTCAAGGGACGCCGCTTCGGCAACGTTGTGCTGGTCGGCTCGAACGAGCCGCTTCCCCTCGACTGGATGCCGCGCCTTCTCGCCGGCGGACCGCACCCCTCGAAGGTCATCGCTGGCCCCGAGTTGCGTGACTTTATTGCTGGAGCATCGGTTGTTACCGACGCAACGGCGAGCCCCTCCCCGCTGCCATCTCGCAGTGTGTTCCAAGTGAAACCGGGTCAGAAATCGTAAAGCCGCCTACTCTGGAAGGGCGCCACCGCACTAGTTCCAGGAGCACCACGTGACAATCATCGTCGGATACGACCTCATCACTCTTCGCGAGAAGGTCGATATCGAGGCCGCTGAGGGGCGCCTTGCCGACCTCGGCGAGCTGCGCTCGATCGACGCCCTCGGTGAGAAGGCGGGAATCCTCCGCGCGCTCGGTCGCCTCGATGAAGCGTGGGATGTCGCGAACGAGGCAGTGCGCCAGTCGCGGTTCACCGCCGACCGCGAGCAACTCGTTCGAGCGCGCGTGCGTCGCGCCCAGGTGCAGCAGTTCAAGGGCAAGCTCGACGAGGCTCTCGTCGAGCTCACCGACTGCGTCGACCAGTCACGCGCGAACGACTGGAACGACACAGAGGCCTTCGCCCTTCAGCACCGCGGCAAGGTGTACTTCGACCAGAAGGAGTACGCCTCAGCGCGTGCCGACTTCAACGACGCGCTCAAGTTGCGCATTCGCATCAAAGCACCGAGCGAGCAGATCGACAGCTCGATGGTTGCAATCGCAGTTGCGGAGTCGTTTCTGGGCAATTCGGGCAGCGCTGACTGATGCGCCTCGCGGGCATGGCGATCGCAGCACTCGCTGCTCTCGCGCTCGCTGGCTGCACCCCGCAGCCGTCTCTCGGGCCCACGCTCGACGGCGTCACTCCCGCGGGCAGACCCACGGTTCTCGCGAGTGATCTCGAAACCCCCTGGTCGATCGTTGCTCTCGACGGCGGGTCGACTCTCATCAGCGAGCGAGACACCGCACTCGTCAAAGAGGTCACCGCCGACGGCGACGTGAATCTTGTCGGCGAAATACCCGGTGTGGTTCCGGGTGGAGAGGGTGGGCTGCTCGGTCTCGCGGTGGCCGATGACGTTCTCTACGCCTACTTCACTGCGGCCGGCGACAATCGGGTGGCGCGCATGATGCTCAACGGCGAACCGGGCGCGTACAGTCTTGGCTCGCCCGAGATCATCCTCTACGACATGCCCAAGGCCGGAAACCACAACGGGGGCCGCATTCACTTCGGGCCCGATGGCCTGCTCTACGTGACAGCCGGCGACGCGGGCGAGCCCGACCGCGCACAAGACGTGACGAGCCTCGGTGGCAAGATTCTGCGCATCCACCCCGATGGTTCGATTCCTGCCGACAATCCCTTCGAGGGTTCGCCGGTCTACTCACTCGGCCACCGAAATCCGCAGGGGATCGCGTGGGATGACGAGGGCAACCTCTTCGCCGCCGAGTTCGGCCAGAACACCTGGGACGAGTTCAATGCCATCGAGGCCGGGGGCAACTACGGCTGGCCGATCGTCGAGGGGCGCGGCGACAACCCCGACTACATTGACCCGCTGCTGCAGTGGACAACCGACGAGGCGAGCCCGAGCGGGCTCACCTATATCGATGACACCTTCTTTCTCGCTGCCCTGCGCGGCGAGAGCGTGTGGGCGATTTACGTGCGCGACGGCGAGGCCTCTGCGCAACGTTGGTTCACCAGCGACCACGGTCGAATCCGCGACGTCGCCCCCTCTCCGCAGGGCAAGCTGTGGCTCATCACAAGCAACACCGACGGCAACGGCGACCAGCGCGAGGGTGCCGACGAGCTCATCGAGTACCGCCTCGAGGAGTTCGTCGAGGGCTAGGTGGATGACGCCAGCGAGCGTCGCACGCACCACCTACTCTTAACCCCGTGGCAGATCTCGCGCGCGTCAAGCACTGGGCGAACGCTCTCATCGACCTTCACCTCGACGCGTCGTGGAGTTTCGCGTTCGACAACGCCAAGACCCGCGCCGGCCTCTGCAACTACACCGATAAACGCATCTCCGTCTCGCGTTACCTGGCCGATCGCTACGAAGACGACGAGATTCACCAGGTGCTTCTGCACGAGGTCGCTCACGCGATGGCCGGGCCTCGCGCTGGCCACGGCCCGAAGTGGAAGGCAACGGCAGCCGACCTCGGCTACGAGGGAAAGCGGCTGCACTCTGGCGCAATCGCCGACGAGTTCGCGCCGTGGGTCGGCGAGTGCCCCGCCGGGCACATCCACTACCGTTACCGCGCGCCAACGCGCGCTCTCGCGTGCGGAAAGTGCTCGCGTCGCTTCGACAAGGCCCACCTCATCGAGTGGAAGAAGCGCCCCTAGCCGCTTCAGGCAGCGCCGAGCTCGCCCGCGATGTGGTCGATAACGCTCTTCCAGTGACCGAGCATCAGTCGACGCTCCTCGCGGTCGGCGAGCTTCTCCTGGTGGATGGCGATTGTTGTTCCCGTCGCCGACGCCTTGACCGTGAGCTGAAGGGTTGTGTCGTGCGGCCAGTCGCTCGGCTGCCAGGTCAGACGGATGCGGTAGTTCTCGATGTACGCCTTGACCGTGCCGCGCACCTTGTCGCGTGTCGCGTAGGCCTTGCCCTTTTCGGTCGGCAGTTCATCGATCTCGCCAAGCCACAACGGCAGGCCTTCGCCCATCAGAAAGTTCCAGACTGACGGCCCCGATGCGGGCACTGTCTTGCGAACCCCAACTTCCCAGCCGGCGTCTTTTGTCTTTCCCGTTGTGTCGCTCATGTCTCAACCCTAAGCGTCATGAGCCCATCGCTGTAACCAACTACATTGGTTACATGCCTGGTCAGTACTTCACAGCGAGCGACGGTCACGAGTGGCTCTTCGACTCGGGAGCCGTCGCCCTCGACTTCGCCTACACCGGCGCGATGGGCGACAACCCCGCCTGGGAGCGCCTCACCTCGGCAGACGACCTGCGTACCTGGCTGAGCCCGAGATTTATCGGGGTGGATGTCGCTGACCGCGACCTTACCGACGCCCTCGCCCTGCGCGCGGCTCTTGCCAACGCGCTGACGGCGATCGGTCACGGCGAGGAGGTCAGCGGTGAAGACGTCGACGTTATCAACCTGTTCGCGGCGACCCCCGACATTCCTCCCGCACTCGCCGGAGGAAAGCGTCAGGCCGGCCGCACGCGAGCTCGTGCCGGTCAGGCGCTGTCGGCGATGGCGCGCGAGGCAGTGTCGCTCTTCGCCGAGTCGTCGCGGGAACGCATTCGCGAGTGCGCGGCCGACGACTGCGGCCTCATCTTTTACGACGAGTCGCGGTCAAACAACCGCCGCTGGTGCTCGATGCAGCGCTGCGGCAACCGAGCAAAGGTGCGCGCCCACCGCGCCAAAATCGCTGCCGCCGACTAAGCCGCTTTGTCGTTGATTGAGTAGGCCGGCCACGGCCGTATCGAAATCGCGGCGCAGCCGGTGATCGAGCCTGTCGAGATCAGGTCGAGCGAAGCCGAGACCAGGGTTTCGATACGGCGCTAAAGCGCCTACTCAACCAGCGAGTCTGTCGTTGATTGAGTAGGCCGGCCACGGCCGTATCGAAATCGGCCAGGGGTCTCGATACGGCGCTAGCGCGCCTACTCAACCAGCGGCTACTCGACTACCGAGACCTCTTTCCAGAACGCCACGTAGTTCGAGAAGTCCTTGCCCACGCGCTCGATGCCACCGGCATACGGCGTCGGGTAGCTCCACGCGCGGTCCTGAAGCAGTGTGTCGCCATCCTTCACGCTGAAGTACTGGCATTCACCCTTCCACGGGCAGGTGTACGGAGTCGCGCTCTCGGTGAGGTACTCGCTGTTGACACTCGACGGCGGAAAGTACCAGTTGCCTTCAATCTTGATGAGGTCTGATTCGGGTGCTTCTGCGATGACAACATCGCCCAGTACTGCCTTCATGTCGTGCTCCTTCGTTGGGTACTACCGCCAACGCTATGACCGAAAGCTGAATTCCCTCAGTGCGAATCGACGACCGTGAAGCTGACAGTGTGCAGCACCTCGGCGCGCGACGACGGACCGATCAGCAGCTCGAACCCCCCGGGTTCGACAACGCGCTCCCCGGCGGCGTTGACTATCGAACAGTCGGTGACGGGCAGCTCGAGATCGACAACTACCGACTCACCGGGGGCGATGTCGACGTGAGCGTACGCCTTGAGTTCTGAGTCCGCCCAACTTGCCGAGGTCACGCAGTCGCGCACGTACACCTGCACCACCTCGTGCGCCGGCCGCGTTCCCGTGTTGCGCAACCTGATCGTCGCGCGAACGGTGTCGGCTGCTGTCAGTTCGGGCTCCGTGATAGCCGCATCGGAATACTCGACGGTTGTGTACGAAAGCCCCTCGCCGAATGCGAACGCGGGGCTCTGCGTCAGGTCAGCGTAGCGATCGCCGTGCTGTCCACGAATCTGGTTGTAGTAGGTCGGCTGCTGACCAACGTGACGTGCGAAAGAGATGGGCAGTCGCCCCGACGGCTCGATCTGTCCGAGCACAAGTTCGGCAATCGCGCGCCCACCCTGCATGCCGGGGTTGGCAACCCAGATCAGCGAGGCGTCGCTCACGGCAGCGGGCAGAACGAGCGGCTTCGAAGCCAGCAAGACAACAACAAGGGGCTTGCCTGTTGCGGCGAGCGCCTCGAGCAGGGCTCGTTGACCTCCGATGAGTTCGAGGGTCGCAGTGGAGCGCCCCTCGCCGACGAGCTCGATGCGATCGCCGACGACTGCGACGACAACATCCGCGTCGGCGGCAGCCGCTACAGCGTCGGCGATTTTTGCGTCGTCGTCAGCGGCGGGAACTACGACCTGGGGGCGGGGCTGTCCGTCAGGAAACAGCGTGCCAGCGGGGTCATCAGCGAGGGTCAGGATGTCGGCACCGACGTTGTGCGTGACGCTCCACCCGGCGGGCACGAGCTCTTTGAGGCCGTCGAGCACCGTCGAGATCTGCGAGCGCGGCTGGCCATTCTCGAGCCAGTCGACCTGACCCGATGATCCGGCCCAGTCGCCGAGCTGGGTCTGCGCGTCGTCGGCAAGTGGGCCAACGACCGCAATGCGCCGCGAGTCACCGGCGAGCGGCAGCGTGCCATCGTTGCGCAGCAGAACGAGTGAGCGACGGGCAACCTCGAGGTTGAGCGCCGTGTGCTCGGTCGCCGCCATGACCGTGTTGATGACGTCGGCGTCGGGCAGTCGCGGGTCTTCGAACAGCCCAAGGTCGAACTTGAGCGTCAGGATGCGGGTGATCGCACGATCGAGATCGGTTTCGTCGAGCAGACCCTGCGCTACGGCATCCAATGCGCCCTGAAAAAAGTCTGGGGTGGTCATCACCATGTCGTTGCCCGCAAGAACGGCGGCCGCGGCCGCGTGTGCGTGGTCGGGCTGGATCTTCTGTTCCCAGACCATTCGACCGACGTTGTCCCAGTCGGTGATGAGCGTGCCCGTGTAGCCCCACTCGCCGCGCAGCACGTCGTTGAGCAGCCAGTTGTTGAGGGTGATCGGCACGCCGTCGATGCTCTGGTAGCCGAGCATAAATGTCGCGCATCCGGCCCGCGCCACCTTCTCGAACGGCGGAAGAAACCACGAGCGCAGCTTGCGCCGTGAGATGTCGGCCTCGCTCGCGTCGCGCCCGCCCTGAGTCTCTGAGTAGCCGGCAAAGTGCTTCGCCGTCGCGAGGATCGCCGTGCGGTCGCGCAGCCCGTCACCCTGGTAGCCGCGCACCATTGCCGCGCCGAGCTCGCCGATCAGAAAAGGGTCTTCACCAAAGGTTTCATCGACTCGCCCCCAGCGCAGGTCACGCGAGATGCACAAAACCGGAGAGAAGGTCCAATGGATGCCGGTGGCCGCGACCTCGACGGCCGTGACACGGGCGACGCGCTCGACAAGCTCCGCGTCCCAGGTTGCGGCCATGCCGAGTTGCGTCGGAAAGATCGTTGCCCCCTCCCAGAAGGAGTGGCCGTGGATGCAGTCCTCAGCCACGATGAGCGGGATGCGCAATCGGGTCTTCTGGGTCAACTCTGCCGCGCGCAGCACCTTTTGTGGCGAGGTGTGGAGGATCGACCCCGCGTACCGATCAAGCACAACGTGATCGAGGTCGTCACGCGCATCAAACTGCATCATCTGCCCCACCTTTTCAGGCAGGGTCATACGGCCGACGAGGTCGGCGACGCGGTGCGCCGTCGAGAGCGAAGTGTCGAGATAGGGAAGCGTCGTTTGGGTGTTGATTGTCATAGCTTTTCGTTTGTTGAAGTCGTGCGCACCGCGGTAACGGCGTCGTTGATGTTGAGTCCCTTTTTCTTCATGGCTCTCGCCCGCTCGCCCGCCGAACGAAGGCGCGGGTTGACGTACTCGTCGATGCCGAAGTTGATAAGGGAAAGCGCGACACCGATTGCCGCAATGCAGAGTCCCGGGGGAAGGTACCACCACCACTGGTTCTGCCGGAAGGCACCCTGCGCGCTCGCCCAGTTCAGGATCGTTCCCCAGTTGTAGGTCGTCACCGGAATCACGCCGATGTACGACAGCGTGGTGAGCCCGAGGATCGCGGCTGTCACGGTGCCGACAAAACTCGCGGCGATGAGGGCCATGAGGTTGGGAAGCATCTCGACGGCGATGATGCGCCGCAGCGGCTCACCGTTGGCGCGGGCGGCCTGGATAAAGTCGCGGTTGCGCAGCGACATTGTCTGCGCACGAAGAACCCGCGCACCCCAGGCCCAGCCGATGAGGCCGAGCACGGCGGCGATTACCCACAGCGGCGGGTCTTCGAACATCGAGGCAACGATAATGATGAGCGGGAGTCCCGGGATGACGAGAAAAACGTTGGTGAGGGCGGAGAGCCCTTCACTGCGCCATCCATTCAGATAGCCGGAAATCACGCCGACGACTATCGCAATGAGCGTCGCGATAATTGCCGCGAGAAAACCGACAACTATGACACCGCGGGTGCCGTGAATCACCTGGCTCAGCACATCCTCGCCGATGTGTGTTGTGCCGAGCCAGTGCTCCGGCGACGGCGGCTCGAACCGCGCGGTGGGGTCGACCTGTGTCGGGCTGTAAGGCGCGAGCACGTCGGCGAAGATCGCGACGAGCACAAAGAACCCGAGGATCACGAGGCCCGCGATCGACTTGCCGTTGCGGAACATCGCAAAGGCAGAGCCGAACTTCGATCGGGCAGTGGGTCGGACGACGATGTTGAGTGGAGCGGTCATGGCTTAGGCACCCGTCTGACGTGTACGTGGGTCGAGGAAGGCATAGGCGACATCCGCGAGGATGTTCGCAACGAGCACGGAGAGAGTTATTACAAGGAAGACGCCCTGCATAAGTGCGTAGTCCTTCGCGTTTGTCGCGTCGAGCAGCAGCTTGCCGACCCCCGGATAGCTGAAGACCATCTCCATAACGATCGTGCCGCCGACGATGAACCCGATCGAGAGTGCAAAGCTCTGGATCTGAGGCAGCACCGCGTTGCGTGCGGCGTAACCCCACAGCACTCGACGGTTCGGCATGCCCTTGGCCTGCGCGACCATGATGTAGTCCTCGTCGAGCACTGTAAGCATCATGTTGCGCATGCCCAGCATCCAGCCACCGAGCGACGCAATGATGATTGTCGCCGCCGGTAGGAAGCCGTGGTGGATGACCTGCCCGATGAACTCCGGCGTCAGCTCCGGGCTCATTCCCACGCCGTAGGCCTTGCCGATCGGGAACAGCTTGAGGTTGACCGAGAAGACGGCGATGGCGAGAAGGCCGAGCCAGAAATACGGGATTGTGCTGAGGAAGGTCGTGATCGGGATAAGCGCGTCGAGACGGCTGCCGCGGCGCCATCCGACGATCGCGCCACCGATCGTGCCGATGATGAACGAGACGATAGTCGCGAAGCCGACAAGGCCGATAGTCCACGGCAACGACTGGCTGATCACCTCGGTCACCGGCCGCAGCCCGTGGAGAAGCGAAACACCGAGATCACCCTGCAGCAGGTGCGCCCAGTAGTCGATGTACTGCTCGAACAGCGACTTGTCGGTGTCTAGGCCGAGCAGCGCGCGCAACCCGTCAGCGGCCTCTGGGGTGATGTTGCGATTGCGGGCAAGATAGGCAGAGACCGCGTCGCCCTTCATCAGCCGCGGCAGGATGAAGTTGATGGTCACCGCGGCCCACAGCGTAAAGAGGTAGAAAAGCGCACGACCGCCGAGGAACCGCCACGGGATGCGTGAGCGCCCCTTGCTCGCGGTCGTCGCAGTAGTGCCGACCTCGAGAGCGTCAAAGGTGTCGTCGGGAAGCCGGGGATCCTCGGTGGGCAGCGTGGGCTGAAGTGCGGTCATCGGGCGACTCCGTTCGTTCCAGACGTCGAGGCGAAGAACTTTTCGGGGTCGGGCGACGCGGCCCGAAGCTCCTGTGTGTAGGGGTGAGTGGGACGAAGAATTACATCGTCGGCGAGCCCGCGCTCGACGATCTGCCCTTGGTTGAGCACGATGATCTCGTCACTGAAATGCCGGGCCGTCGCAAGATCGTGGGTGATGTACAACACGCCGAGCCCCTCTTCGCGCTGCAGATCGGCGAGCAGGGTGAGCACCCCGAGGCGGATCGAGACATCGAGCATCGACACCGGCTCATCCGCGACAAGAAAACGCGGTCGAGAAGCGAGGGCGCGCGCGATGGCGACGCGCTGCCTCTGGCCGCCCGAGAGCTCGTGCGGTCGACGGTCGGCGATGGCGGGCAGCAGCCGAACCCGCTCGAGAAGTCGCAGCACCTCGTCGTCCATCGCGTCTTTCGCAACAACACTGTCGAGGCGCAGCGGGCGCTCGATGTGGTGGCGCACCGAGTGATAGGGGTTGAGCGAGGCAAAGGGGTCTTGAAAGACCATGCGCAGTTGCTGCCGGTAGGCGCGAAGGCCGCGACCGTGACGCGGAATGGCCTGGCCGTCAATGCGCACTTCCCCACTTGTTGGGGTCTCCAGCTGGGTCAAAATCTTGGCGATCGTTGACTTGCCGCTTCCCGACTGCCCGACGAGGCCAATCGTCTGCCCCGACTCGAGGGTGAAGCTCACATTGTCGAGTGCCTTGATCTGGCCCGCGCCGCGAACGGAGTAGACCTTGGTAACGGAGTCGAACTCAAGGAGCGTCATAGTGTGACGAGTCCTTTCTCGCCGGTGAGCCGGGGGAAGGATGAGAGAAGCTTCTGGGTGTACGGGTCTCGCGGGTTGCGCCAGATCTGCTCGGCCGTGTTGAGCTCGACGATGTGCCCCGCCTGCATAATCGCTATTCGGTCGCTGATCTCAAGCAGCAGTGGCAGATCGTGGGTGATGAAAATGACCGAAAAGCCGAACTCGTGGCGCAACTGGGAAATCTGCTTGAGGATCTCGCGCTGCACGAGCACGTCTAAGGCGGTCGTCGGTTCGTCCATCACCATCAGCTGAGGTCGCAGCGCGAGAGCCATGGCGATCATGACGCGCTGGCGCATACCGCCAGAAAGTTCGTGCGGAAAAGAGCGGCGACGCTGCCCGCCGACCTTGACGATGTCGAGCAACTCGACGACGGCTTCGCGCCGCTGCGACTTCGACAAGCCGGGGCGGTGCACTTCAAAAACGTCTTCGAGTTGTGAGCCGATCGTTGCAACGGGGTTGAGCGCGTTCATGGCGCCCTGAAAGACCATCGAGATCTTGTCCCAGCGAAACTGGCGCATCTCTTCGACATCGAGCTGGCTGATGTCGATGTCTTCGCCGGACGTGTCGTGAAACAGCACCGATCCGCTCGTGATTACGGCAGGGGCCTTGAGCAGGCGCTGGATGCCGTACGCGAGCGTGGTCTTGCCACACCCGCTCTCCCCCGCGAGGCCAAGGATCTCGCCTCGGCGGAGTTCGAAGTCGACGTTATTCACGGCGTTCACCGGAGGGTCGACGTCATAGAGAACAGAGAAGTTCTTGACGGTAAGAAGTGCGTCAGTCATCGGGCTATTCGCTTTCATTGGCAGGCGCTGGCATGGTTCAGCTGGCGTGGTTGAGCCGACATGGCGACAGGGCGGGTGTACGCGGTACACCCGCCCTGTCTGGCCTGACTAGTTGGCCGGCGTCAGCTTGGTCAGGATCTGCACGATTCCGGGCTGAGTCGGATCTGCCGAGGCGTACAGGTCATCCTCGGTCGGGAAGCCCTCGTAGTTGCGCGTGTTGTACTCGCCCAACAGCGGGTGGGATCCCAGCGGGATGGCCGGCACGTCATCAACGAATGCCTTCTGCATAACGGCGAGCGCTGCCTGGCGTTCTTCCTCCGACGACGCGTTCGCGTAGGTGTTGAGCGCCTCGGTCACGGCCGGGTCATCAAAACGACCGAAGTTGAACTGTGCCTTGTTGTCGACGATCCACTTGGGATCCATCGTCGAGGTGTACAGACCGTAGGCGTTTCCGGTGTCTTCGAGCCAGTGGATGATCGCGTCGAAGGTGCCTTCCTGGCGAGCCGCGTCCCAGCCGCCCCAGTCGGGCTGGTCAACCTTGACCTCGATGCCGAGGCCCGCCTTGAGCTCCTCGGCGAGAAGTGCCTGCTCGGTGTTCCAGTCGCTCCAACCGGCCGGAACCGAGATCGAGAACGAGACGGGGTCGCCGTCGGGGTCGATGAGCTTCTCCGACTCCCACGTGTAGCCCGCGTCGGTCAGGATCTGCTTGGCCTTCTCGAGGTCGACCTTGTAGTTCGTGTCTTTGTACTCGGGAAGCACCTCGGTCTCGAGAACATCGCCGAGACCTGTCGCACTCCAGACCACCGAGCTCGCTCCTTCGCGGGCGATATCGACGTAGGCCTGACGGTCGATCGTCCACGCGAGCGCCTGACGAAGGGCAACGTTGTTAAACGGCTTCTCGTTGAGGTTCATAAAGAACGTTCCAGAGCCCGCGGTCGGAGCCGCCAGGAAGTGGTTGTTCTCGTCTGCAGCGAGGTAGCTGTCTTCGATCTGCGGGATAAACGCCTGCGCCCAGTCGGCGTCGCCCGATACGAGCGCCGTCGTCAGTGCAGCGTTGTCGCCGTACGAGACGTAGTTGAGCTGGGGTACCGCGAGTTCGCCACCCCAGTAGTCGGGGTTTGCCGTGAGCGAGACCGACTCGGTCGACCAGTTGTCGAGAACGTACGGGCCGGTGCCGACAGCGAGTCCCTCGTCGGTAAGCGGGTCGGTGTTCGGGTCAGCGATGGTCTCCCACAGGTGCTTGGGAACGATCGGCGTGTGCAGAACGCGCGCCTGGGCCGTGTACTTCGAGTTGCCGAAGGTCAGCGTGACAGCGTCACCCTCTGTGGTGATGTCGGTGACGTTGAGCGCGCCGGCATCGGTGAGCTTGCCGCTCTTGAGCATGTCGAACGTAAAGACGATGTCGTCGGCGGTGAACTCGGTGCCGTCGCTCCAGGTGACCCCGCTGCGAGGAACAACAGTCAGCTGTGTGTAGTCGTCGTTCCATTCGACGCTCTCGGCGAGCCACGGCGTCGTTGCGAGGTCACCGGTGGGGTTGACGAGTGCGAGGGGTTCGAAGATGACCTTGGCGTAGCCGTACTTGAATGCGGCCGAGTCGCCGAGGAAGGGGTTGTGCGATTCCGTGGTGATCGCGCCGTCGGGCTTGGCGATCGTGAGAGCCACTGTTGAACCGGACGAGTTGGGGTCTGCTGTTCCGGCGCAGCCGGTGAATAGCAGGGCCGCGGCAAGGCCAGCGGCGGCGACGACGGTGGATCTAAGCCTCATTGCTTCTCCTTCGTGAATGTGAATCTCCGCGCCGAGAGTCACTTCGAAAGAGCTCATCTCAGCGCCGAGAATGATTGCGAGATTTACCTTACAATCCAGTCAGCAAGTTAAACAAGCTGAGCGGCGAGATACAAATCGCCGCCTGCGTAGAATCGCCATGTTGAACGAAAGGAAGTGCCGTGGTCAGCGCCCGCCGACAGCCCCGATCGCGCCCGGAGACCCTGATTCGTCGGCGCGAGATCCTCGACGCGTCTGTCGATATCTTCGGGGCGAAGGGTTTCACCGGAGGCACCCTCCAGGAGATCGCCGATCAGGTCGGCATGACGCACGCCGGAATCCTTCACCACTTCGGCTCAAAAGACCAACTGTTGCTTGAAGTGCTACTGCATCGCGACGAGACCGATGTTGCGCACCTTGAGGGAAAGCACATCCCCGACGGCATGGCGCTCTTTCGTCACCTCGTCAAGACGGCGTTTCTCAACGCGCAACGCGCCGGAATCGTTCAGGCCTACGCAGTTCTCTCGGCCGAGTCAGTGACCGACGACCACCCCGGCCGCGAGTTCTTTCAGGAGCGGTACCGCAACCTGCGTGCCGAGGTCTCTCACGCCTTCTCCGTTGTGTGCGCAGAGCGGGGCATCACTGACGCAACGAACATCGCCGACGCCTCGGCGGCAATCCTCGCGGTCATGGACGGCATGCAGGTGCAGTGGCTGCTCGAGCCCACCGCTGTTGACCTCGGGCGCGCGTCAGAATTTGCAATCGAGGCGATAGTTGCAAGCATCGTGCGACCGCAGTCGTCGCAGCTCAGCGACTAGTCAACTGGGCGGGGCGACGGCTCCCGAAGCACCCGTAGCTCATCGCTCGCATTCGCAACGCGCGCGGCAGCCAGCAGATCGAGGTCGCCGCTCGCCGCTAGCTGCTTGCCCGTGACACTCGCCGTGAGCACGTGACTCGTCGCGTTGCGCAGGCCCTCGTAGGCGCCAATAGCGGCGGCGGCCTCTGGCGATACAAAGTCGATACCGAGCGCGGCGATTGCGTCGATGATTGCCCCGGCGGCGAGAAGGTCTTCAACGGCGAACCGTGCGTCGTCGGTTCCCGCGGCGACAACGGCGACGATGACCCTGTCGCCGAGCTCGGCCTGGCGCGCGAGCACCCACTGTGCGGCTGTTGCGCGGTTGCCGACGGTGCCGGCGAGAACCGCTGCGTCGGTCCTGAGCGCCAGAACGTCGGGGGCTCCGCTTGTCTGTAGGGCGTCGGCCCAAATGACGACGTGCGCTCCGGGAGCGATGGCGGCCGCGCCATCCATGCCCCAATCGAACCGAACCTGGTACTGAGTTTGATTACGCGCCTCGTTCACCCGTTAACGCTAGCGCTTGGTGTTCACAGGTTGCGCAGACAGACTGGCTCAATGCGCGTACTGCTCAAGCTTGTTCTCGACAGCGACCCGGATGACGCGTGGCGTGCCCTGCACGACCCCCGGGTCTTTCAAACGGTGTCTGGCCCGTTCACGGCGATTCGCTCGCTCGAACCGGGCGGGTTCCCCCAGACCTGGACGAGCGGCGAGCACCGCGTCGCAATCTCGGCCCTCGGCATTGTGCCGATCGGCGAGCAGGTCATCGCCCTCTCTGAGAGCCACCGCAGCGGCGGCATCCGCGTGCTGCGCGACTCCGGGCGCGGCGAGAGCGGGCTGCTCGGGACGGTCAAAAAGTGGGAACACACGATGGTTGTGTCCTCAGCAGGTCGCGGCAAGACCCTCTACCGCGATCGCCTTGTGATCGACGTTGGGCCGCTGACGATTCTGGCCTGGCCGATCTTCTGGCTTTTCTGGCAGTGGCGAGGCGGCCGGATGCGACGACTCGCGCCGACCTGGGGAAACAAGTGAACGCGTTCGAGGTAGCCGACTGGAGGCGACGCGTGTTCGCGCTCTACGCCGAGGTGCGCGCGGCAACCGACCTGCCTGCCGCCCACGACCTGTGGCGTCGCGGCCGGGATGACCTCTTTGCCAACCACCCCTCGTCGCCGCTTCTGCCAGAAGACAAGCCGCACTTCACCGGCCTCAAGGTGCGCCCCTACGACCCCGACTGGCGGTTCGAGCTCGAACTTCTGCCCGCCGACGAGCACCGCTTCGAGTTTGAGACGGGCACCGACGGCAACGTTCCGTTCGAGCGGCTGGGCAAGGTCGACGTGCCCGGCGTTGGTTTTCTCGATGTGTGGCGCCTCGCATCCTATGGAGGAGGCATTTTTCTGCCGGTGCGCGACGGGCTCGCGGGCAAAAAGGGCGGCACTTACGGAGGTGGTCGCTACCTGCTCGACACCATCAAGGGCGCCGATCTCGGAAACACGGCGACGACCCTCGTTCTCGACTTCAACTTCGCCTACAACCCGTCGTGCGCGTACGACCCCGCGTGGGCGTGCCCGCTCGCTCCCATCGGCAACACGACTCTCGTCGAGATTCCGGCCGGCGAGCGCTACGGCGGCTGACGCCGATCGGCCCCGTGCGCGCTACTGCGTCACACGCGCGCTAGGTCGCCCTAGCGCGCACGGTACGTAGTAGCGCGCAGGGGTTAGGCCGAGTGCCGAGCGCGTCGCGGCCGCGCGGTGAGCAGCAGACCGACGCCGAGCAGCGACAGCAGTGCCGCGAGGATCGCCCAGGGCAGCAACTCCGCACCCGTGATCGCGAGCGATGACGTGTCGCCACTGCCACCGCCGCCAATGCCGGGAGGCGTCGCCATAAACACGTTGGCCATGTCGAGCTCTGCCGCATCGGCATTCACCGAGACGGCGGGCGCCACAAGCGGAATTCCGTTGCGCGACAGGATCATCGCGACGGCACCGCCGTCGGTCGTCTCATCGATCGCACACGCTGCGCTCTTCGGCAGGTTGTCGTAGACGACAACGTCGCCCGCCGAGATCGGTCGCTCTGCCCCACCGGGAATCGGGATCGATGTGATCACGCCGTCGATCGGCATCTCACACGCGAGAGCGACCTTGAAGGTCTCCTTCGTGTGAGCCTTCGCGCCGGTACCGATGACCTGCTTCTGCAGCATCAGCGTGCCGATCTCGTACGTGTTGGTGATCGTCACGGGAACAGCTTCGTCGGCAACGACCGTCACGTTGGGCGTGTCTATCGACGTCGAGGTCGCGCCACCGGTTGTTGTCTCAACGAGCGAGCACAGCGCGCGGGACGGGAGGTCGGTGAACGACGCACGGTAGCCGTTGAGCGCCGTGAGCTCGCGAGACTTTCCGCCGGGAATGTCGACGACGATCGTGTCGCCGTTCACAACACGCGAGCAGGTGGCCTCGACGACGAAGGGGCCATTGCCGTAGAGCCAGGCGCCCTCACCGGCGAACGCCTTGGTGAGTGCGATCTCGCCGACGTCGAAGGTGTTGGTGATCGTGGCGAGAGTCGCGGTAGCCCCGACGGTGAACTTTCCGGCTGGGGAGATCTCCGTAGCATCCGCCCCGCCACTGATCGTCTCTTCGAGCTCGCAGACGGCGCCAGAAGGAAGGCCCTCGTAGGTCGCCTTGTAGCTCGAGATTGCCGAGAGGGTGCGCAGCTGCGGCGTGAGCCCCGTTCCCGGAATCACGATCGTCTCCATCACACCATCGATGTCGCGCTCACAACTCAGCGAAACCTCGAAGGGCCCAGCGCCGTAGAGCGATGCTCCGTCGCCGTCGCGCACTTTCGAGACCTCGATCACGCTGAAGTCGAAGGTGTTTGTGACAACGACCTCAACCGGGGTATTGCTCGCGGGCACCACGAGTGTGGCAGTGGTTCCGGGTTCTGGCGTTCCATCGATACTGACGGTGGTGGATGTCGCGCCGCCCGTCTTCGACTCGGTAAACGTGCACTCCGCGCCGGCCGCAATGTTCGGGATCGTCACGGCGGGGTCGCCCTGCTCGAACGTGTAGGTCTCGAGCCACACAATGCGCGTGCCTGTTGCGTCGGTGAGTTCACACGTGACATCGATGGTGAACTGCTTGTCGCCCCACTCTTCTTTGGCATCACCGGCGAGTGCCTTCGAGAGAACGATGCCGCCGATGTCGTAGCGGTTTGTCACTTCTGCCGAGTTGCCGTCGGGATCGCTCGCGAGGGTCAGAGTCGCAGTCGTTCCCGTGACGGGGGCGTGTTCAACTGTGCCGCTCGTTGTCACGATCGTGGTCTCGACCGCGTCCATGGAGTCGGGTTCTTCGACGGTGCACACCGCGCCAGAGGGCAGCCCGGCAATCGACCAGGTGTCGTCACGCTCGAGCGTTTCGGCCATGGGCGTGAGGTCGCTGTAGCCGGTGCCGTAGACCGCGCGGCCCTCGAAGACGCAGTCGACGGTGAGGTCGAAGGGTCCATACTCGACGTCGCTCGTGAGTGACTCGACGCGCTTAGTGACGTCGAGGCTCGCGAGCGCGAAGGTGTTCTTCACTGTCAGAGCGGGCTGCGTCTGGTTGTCGGTGAGGCTCGTGTTGTCGACCGCGACGGTGAAGGTGTATCCGTCGGCGACGTCGGCGGCGACTGTTGTGCCGCTCGCGTTGGCGATGAGGCTTGAGGTCGCGCTGCCCGTATCGGTCTCGGTGAGCGTGCACGAGGCGCCGCGCGGCAGCATCGTGTAGGTCGCGGTCATTGCAGCACCGGGCGACAGTGGGCCGAGGGCACGAGTGGCGCCACCGGGAATGTTCACGTCGACAGTTGTTGTGCCGACCGTACGCGAGCAGTCGAGGGTGACCTCGAACGGGCCGGTTCCGAAGGCGCTGCCGAGACCGTCGACGACCTTTGTCACGGTGAGCGAGCCGGTGAGGTACCAGTTCTCGAGCGTCGCGGCGCCCGGCTCTTCGTTGGTTACCGCGACGCCGGTGCCATCGAAGACGTCGCCGTCGGCGTCACGCCAGACCGAGGCATCCGCGCCGGTCGCGGCGAAGTTTGTCTCCTCCGCCTCGCAGACACTGTTGTCGGGAATGTCTTCGACGGTGACCTCGGGCTCTTCAGCGGTGAGAACAATGTCGTCGTCGTAGGCCGTGATGTCTCCGGGGGCGATACACGTGACGTGAACAATGAACTCGCCAGTGCCGAACTGCGTCGCGCCGCCGCCCTTGAGCTCCTTGGTGATCGTGAACGCGCTTGTGTCGTAGCGGTTCGTCACTGTCGCAAGGTTGGTGCCGACGGTTGTGCTCGAGTCAGGCGTGAGAACCATCGTGCGGGTGAGGCCGGTCGTTGTTCCGTTGGCTGTTGCCGAGGCGGTATGGATCGTTGTGCTGTCTGCACCTGGCGGTGTCGCCTCGGTGATCGAGCACGATGCACCCGCAGGCAGCCCCGTAAGCGTGCGTCGGTCGCCCGCACCGGGGTAGGTGAGCGAGAAGACCATCGGGCTGGCCGACGAGAAGCCCGTCGCGTAGACCGGGTTGCCCTCGAAGGTGCAGTCAACAGTCATCTGGAACGAACCACCGGGGTAGACCGTTTCGCCATCCTGGTTGACGGCGCCAGAGGTGACAACCTTGCGCACCTCGAGGCGGGCCAGGTCGAAGCGGTTGGTGACCGTTGCCGCGCGATCGACGTCGGCCGCGATCGTGACGTTCTGCGTTGCGGTGCGGGCCGTCGCTCCACCGTCATTAGCGGCCGTCTCGGTCACGGTGCAGACAGAGCCCGCCGCGATGCGGTCGATGGTCGCGGTCAGTCCCGTTGCCTTGCTGAACGTGAATGACTGGTTCCAGGTGACGCTCGGAACCGAGGTCGGGTGCACACAGTTGACGCCGACCGTGAAGGTACCGGTGCCGTAGGCGGTTCCACCGAGACCGGTGACGGCCTTGGTGAGGTCGAGGCTGCCAACGCCGTAGGTGTTGGTGAACTCGATCGCGTTGACATGGGTGTCGGGTGCCGAGTCTGCCGCGAGCACAAACGTCGAAGCGGTTGTACCGGTCGTCGTTGTTCCGTCGACAGTCAGTTCGTAGGTCGTTGCAGTCGCGCTCTTGCGGCCGGTCTCGGTGACCGTGCACGAGCTGCCCGCGGGCAGGTCGTTGAACACGCGAGTGCCGCCGCCGTTGAGCGTGAACGACTGGTTGAGCACCTGGTTGTTGGTGGCGATGCCGTCACCGTTGTCGAACGAGCAGACCGCGGTGAACGAGAAGGTGTTCCACGAGATGTTTGTGCCGAGCTGGTTCTTGAGCGAGTTGGTGTCGAGCACCTTTGAGACGCTGAACCCTGCCTCGAGGTATTCGTTAGTTATTGTCGCGCGCTCGATCGAGGGGCGCAGCGAGACGGTCGGCGTAGCCGGGTCGTCGAACGCCGGGTTCGCGTCATAGACGTTGCTCGCTGTTGTGTGTCCGGCCTGCGCCGTGACGGTCGACGGCGTGATCGTCGAGCCCGCGCCCTGCCCGTACGAACCCTCGGTGATCTCACACTCCGAGTAGAGCGGAATACCGAGCACCGTCACGGTCGGCCCGTTGCCGACGAGAGTGAAGGGGCTGCGCAGTGTGCCGTCGGCATTCTTGAGGGCGATCGGCTCGCCACCCGAGGTGCACGCGACATCCACCTTGAATGAATTTGTGGCGAACGAGGCGGCGCTGCCGGTAACCGCCTTGTTGAGCTCGATCTGGCCGGTCGCCATCGCGACGCCCACCTTGCGAGGCTCGACAACAAAGCGGTACGGAAGGTCGTTGACCCCGTTGATGCCCACCGCAGCGCCGGCGATCGAGTTGTAAGCGATCGAGTCACGGGCGAGACCGGTAGCGGTTTCGGCGATGTCGGTGACGAAGGCCGTCGTCGACTGGTAGATGATTCCCGCAGACGATCCGGGAGCGAGCCCGCCGGGAACCTTGATGACGAACTTCAGCGCGACGATGTCGGCGAGAAGGCTCTGCGATGCGCTCGGGTCGAGCAGCTTCCAGTTGCGGTTCGGAAGGTCGTCGGCCTTGCCCGTGTTCGGCAGGCAGGCCTGGTAGGCGGCGACCATGGGCGGGTTTGTCGTCGCCGACATACCCATTTCTTTTTGGATGTCGGCACCGTTGCAGCGCGCAGTAGCAACGCCAGCGTCGGTCACGTAGAAGACGTCGAAGGTCGCGCCGGCGTAGCCCGAGATACCCGTAATCGTCGGGTAGGTCGTGAGGGTCGGGGTCCACTTCGAGCTACGGGCCTCGTTGATGATGACACCGCGGTCGTTGCCGGTCGGCAGCACGTCGATAGCGACGATCTTCTCAACGGGAACGTTGCCCGAGTTGGTGAACTTGCTCGCCCACTCTTCGGTCGAGCCGGGGCGCGTGATCGGCACACACGGGTAGCGGTAGTAATTGTTCGAACCGACCGGAACCTGCGGCACCGAGCAGTCGGTGGGGTTCGTCGAGTTGGAAATCGTCTTGAGAATGCCCAGGTCGTCGAACGGGTCGCCGTTGCTGTCGAGCAGCGGGTTGCCGTCGGCATCAAGAGGTCCGGCTTCGACACCGCGCACACCCTTGACGATCGTCATCGGTGCACTCGGCAGCGGGCGAACCGTTGTGTCTGACGAACAATCGGCGACATTACTGAGCTGGGGCTTGGATGTCGCGGCATCCGTGTAGCCATCGCAGGTGTCGAACGCGCGGTCTGACACCACTGTCGCGATGTTTGTCACGGGGGTGCTCGCCGTGAGCTGCGGGCGGAAACGCAGCTTCGCGCTGATCGTCAGCGTGTTGCCCTTGGCGAGGGTGCCGGCGATCGTGAAGGTGATCGGCTGGCCGGTGCCGGTCGCAGCACCAACGTTGGCTGTGACGCTCGGGGCCGCAAGCGTCGCACCAGACGGCGACGTGACCTTGTAGCTGAAGATCTCACTGTTCGCGAGGGGAAGACCAGTGTCGGGGTCGGTCTCGATGACAAGCATCGGGCCGCTCGCGTCTTCGGGAATGAGGTCGGTGACAACGAGACCGGTGAGGTCACGGTCGCCCGCGCCACCCGTGTTGCGCACGGCGATCTCGTAGGGGATGTCTGCCGCGAGCGACAGCTCGCCGAACGGCGACTTCTTGATCTCAACACGCGCCGGAAGGTGCTGGTAGCGAATGGCTGCCGTTGAGGTCTCGGTGTCGCTCCACAGCGGGGTCGGGTCGCTCTGGCTGATCGACGAACTCGCCGTGACCGTCACGGTGTTTGTGAAGACACCCTTGAGCGTCTCGCCCGGAGCCGGTGTGCTGTAGACGTAGAGCGTCGACGGAACACGGCGCGTCGAGGGCTCGACGAGCATGTTGCGGCGCTGAACGGTGAACTTCACCTGCTGGTTGGGGTTGTAGGGGTGCTCCCACTGCGAGAAGTCGCTCTTTGTGTAGGTGAAGCGCAGGCCGCGAATGTCGGCGAGGGTCTTGCCCGCTCCGAGCGCCGGCATCGTGAGTGTCGCGTTGCGCGTGCCGTCGCCGACCCAGCAGGGTTCGAGATCGGTGTCCCCGTTGCAGAGTGCCGTAAGCGTGCTCGGGCTCGTCGTCGAGACGTAGGTGACTCCGACGAGCGCCTCGACCTCGACGCGGTTGATCGGGCTCACCGGCGCGTTCGCGGCGGCGGGGAAGTCGGTGAAGTTGTAGGCGTTCCAGAAGGTCGCCGACGAGTCTTCGATCACGAGCTTGTTGGCGCGCGCCGTGCCGCCGGGCTGGCCGCTGAGCGTAACGACGGCCTTTCCGGCGCTGCCGTTGTCGTACTGGATAGCGGACGACGAACCGTTCGACGTTGTGTCGGCCGCGATCGTCTTGCTCGGGGTGACCGAATGTGTGTACGACTCGAGGGGAATCGAGTCGGTCGCGACGGCGGTCTTTGTGTTGATGGATGTCGCTGCACCGCTGATTCCACCGGGATCAACAACGCGGGTCGTCACCGAGTTTTTGATGTCGCCGATGGCAGCCGTGATGACGTCGCCGTTGCCGCGCTCTGTCGCGCGAAGGCGAGCGTCAACCGAGACACGAGCGACAGCCCCAACGTCGATGCGGCCCTTGTAGGTGACCTCGATGCCGGTTGCGTTCGCGAGCTGTGCCTCGGTGAGTGCCTGCGCCTGGGCGAGCGTGTAGCTGCTCGGGTAGCTCGAAGCCGGAAGCAGCTTCACCACCGTTTTGGTCGTGTCGGCGCCGGTCGGCTGATTCGCGCCGTAAATGCGCACGATGTTGAGGTAGTTGAACGGGTCTGTCGCATCGGCGGGGTCGGCTGGAATTGTCGGCTCGGTAATCGACATCTCGTCAACGCGGGTCGACGAGGTGTTCGTCGCGGTGACAGTGAAGTTCGTCACGGGGTAGATCGAGGCGGGGGTCGCAACCGCGGGAGTTCCGGTCTCGACGGGCGGCACACCGAGGGGAGCGTTGCTCGCCCATGCCTTTGTTGCCTCAACGTTGATGTCGCTGTCGAGAATCAGGATCTCGTCAGAGGCATCGTCGCTGTCTGCGAGCGTTGTTCCGTTGTAGGCGTCGACTCGAGTGTCGTTGCGCACAGTGCCGGGAGCACCGGGCACGTTGTAGACGGTGCCGCGGATCGCGCCGAGGGCGGCGACGGTGGGAGCCGAGCGGCGTGTGTCGCGCACCTGGAAGACGTAGCTGATGCGGCGGTCGAGGTCGACGGCGGGGGCGACGCCGGAACCCGCCTGCGGGGCGCTCGCGTCGTCGGCGTCGCGGGTTGCCCGACCCGCACGCTCGACGAAGACGAGACGTGCACCCGTCGCAACGGGCACCTCGGTGAGCACGTTGAGCGTGTAGCCCGGGAACTTGCCCTCACACGCGTTCGACGCACAGGGATTGGTTGCCGTGGGAACCCACTGGCCGCCGATGTAGAGCTCGACCGACTCGATCGTGTCGTACTTGATCAGTGGGTCTGACGCCGGTGTGATCGCACGAATCTGGGTCAGGTTGAACGCGTCGAAGACCGTCTCTTCGACGGCAACTGTCGGGTCGGAGGGCTCTGTCACAACGATCGACTCGTAGCTCACACCGCCGGTGCCCCACGAGAGTGTCACGGGAACCTGCTCGCCCGAGCGCGCATTGACATCGGGAGCCGCGGGGCTCGAACCGATCACGGTGCCCCAGTCTTTCGACAGAAGGGGAGCGCCCTCGCCCGCGTCGACGTAGCGCAGTGCCACATTGTCAGAGCCCGTGTCGTCTGCTGAGACGGGCGACGCGACGGGGTTGGTCACCCACGAGCTTGAGTCGTTGTCGATGATGACGTTGGCCGGCACCGGGTCACTCGGGTCGACACGAACCGGCACCGTCACGGGCGTCGAGGTGCCGCGAACGTTCTCACGAAGCGCAACACGGAAGTTGGGAACGACCTCGAACCCCGGCGGAAGCTCGACGGCCGGCGAACGGGGCGTGTAGACGAACTGGATACCCGCCATCTTTGCGCGATCTGCCGCGGCCACAGCGAGCGAAAACTTCGACGAGTTCGTGAGGTTCTCGGCACCGGGCAGAACAACCCAACCGGTCGCGTCGGCATCGGCGACGCTCGGGTCGTAGTACTTGATCGTAAGAACCGAGTTCGACGGGATTCCCGTCGAAACGACTCCCGTGAGGTCGAAGTTGTTCCAGAACTGCGGGTCGTTGTCGGTGATCTTGAACTCGGTCGCGCCAACCGTCGACCCACCCGCGTCGTTTTTGCCGACGGGAAGGTCATCGACCTTCGACGGCAGCGAAATCAGAACGCCGGCACCCGTGCTCGCGTAGATCGCGGCCGGAAGAATGCTCTTCGTTGTAGTTGTGTTGACACGAGCCGTGCGGCGCGTGAGCTCTGCCGTGCCGTCGTCGGTGGCCGTCAGGTTGTCAACAGTTGTCAGAACGGCGTGCACGTGGTTTGTCGTTGTGAGGTCGTTGACAACCGCGTTCGACGTGACGGTGAAGGGCAGGCTCGCGTACTCGCTCGGGGCCATCGTGCCCTCGAAGGTCACCCGGAAGCCCACAACAACCTGCCCGGCGTCGGGCTGCGGCATGGGGTTGCCCGCTTCGTCGGTCGACGACTTAGCCGCGGCGTAGTCGCTCTCGCCGTCATAGAGATATTCAACGGCGACGGATGTCGCGCCCGCCGGCCACTCGGTTCCGAGAACCTCGTAGGTACCGTCGTTGTCATCGTCGACGGGGAGGATCCAGCCCGAGAACGGGATGCCCTGCTCGCGCAGGTTCTTCTCGCCCGCCTTCGGCTCGACGACCGTCAAGCTCTTCGCCGAGAAGTCGCCGGTGTTCGTCGTTGTGAGCGCGACATCCACGTCTCGTCCGCCGATAACGCTCGACTGGCTGAATGCCTTGACGGTTTCTACTGCGACGTTCGCCTTGCGGATCGTGACTGTCGCGTCATCCTGCGCCGTGTGAAACAGCGAGCCGGAGGTGACCTTCGTCGATGCGACGTTGTGAACTGTCTCATTGGCCGCGATCGTGCCGACCTCGGAGTTGAGCACGGTCTCGATGGTGAGCTTGGCCTCCGCACCGCGCGCGATGCGCGTTGCGGGGTCGGAGCTTGTGAAGGTGAAGCGCAGTCCCTTGATGGTTGCCGGGTCGACGCCGCTCGGCAGCGCCGCAGTTGCAGAAGCGCTTCCGTTGACCCACGCCGACCCGGCGTAGTAGTCGACACGAACGCGGTCAGCGCCCTCGGGGAAGACAACGCCCGAGAGGCCCGTCACATCGAGAAAGTGAAAAGGGTCTTCGACGGGGTCGAGCGGGTCTTGCACAACGAGCTCATCGACAGCGCCGTTTGAGGCGTTCGTCGCGACAATGTCGAAGTCGACGGTGCGGCCGGTGATGCCGGCAATCGTTCCGGTGATCGGGTCGCCATCACGCGTCACGCTCTTAGCGATCGACGCCTTCGGGGTGTTGACCACCGCGAACTTCACGTCTGCAGAGTCTTCAAGGTTGCTGTCGACATTCTCGACAGTCATGTACGCGGTGTTGGTGACCGTCTTGTCGTTCCACTTGACGTCGAGGTCGGTCGGAACGGTCGCCGTGACGTTGAACTCGAAGCCTCTGCCGGCCTGCAGACCCACACGTCCAGCGTCGAGCTGAACCGTCGACTTCACCCGGAAGCTGTTGGTGGCCGGGTCGATCGACCACTCGTAGGGGGTGTCAACGTCGTTGTAGTCGTCGACGCCCTGAATGACGAGCGGCGCGGGAATGACGTCGTTGATCTCAAGACCGATGCAGTCGGTGTCGAGTGACGAGCAGGCGACACCGAAGGTGAACGTAACGGCCTGGCCGGGGATCAGCGCGCTCGTCGCGGCGTCGGGAGTCGCGATCTTGACGAAGTTCATCGTCACCTTCGAGAAGGGGTTGTCTTCGTCGGCGAACGCGGGCTGGGCGACGGGGATAAAGAGCACAACAGCGAGCAGGCTCGAGAGAAGAATGCGCAGTCGGCGAGCGCGTGAAAGCGAACGCTGGGGGCTTGCGGGCTTGAAAAAGCGGCGTCGTGCAGACTGCATTGTGAATCCTCGGGTCATTCTGGCGTCGACGGGCAATCGACAGGCGACCACAGAGTGGGTAGCGATCGCGTGGTTGCTTGTGCCACGCGAGAGCGGGATCGCCTCACAAACCAGCCTATTGCTCAATTTTGGCTGGATACAGTGTCCACATGCCCCCAGAGATAGGGGAGAAACGGGCGTACTGCTATGCTCGAAACACCTGCGGATCCACGACGGATCCCCTGCGTCGTTGAACGCGAGTTCCGAACGGACCAACGGTCCGCACCGCGAACACACTCTTCTCGCCAGATAAATCTGGTTCGTAGACGATTCATACGGCGAAAAGGAAGCGGCTTCTGCCGCCTTCGCCAACTGTTCCTCCCGGACTCAGCGTGATTACGCGTGCCCGGCGAGGCTTTGCCTGAAAGGCACAACGCAACACATGACTGACATTTCCTTCGGCGCGCTTGGCGTGCCCGCCCCGATCGTTGCCAAGCTCGCAGAGCTCGGCAAGACCGAGGCATTCCCGATCCAGGTCGACACCCTTCCTGACACCATGAACGGCCGCGACGTTCTCGGCCGCGGTAAGACCGGCTCGGGCAAGACCCTTGCCTTCTCGATCCCCCTCGTCACCCGCCTCGGCGGAAAGCTCGCCGGTGGCAACCGCCGTCCCGGCCGCCCGCTCGCACTCGTTCTTGCACCGACCCGCGAGCTCGCCACGCAGATCTCCGCAGTCATCGAGCCGCTCGCTGAGGTCTACGGCCTCAAGAGCACAACGATCTTCGGTGGCGTCTCGCAGCAGCGCCAGGTTGCCGCGCTCAAGGCAGGCGTCGACATCGTCGTCGCGTGCCCCGGCCGCCTCGAAGACCTCATGAAGCAGGGCTTCGTCTCGCTTGACGCCGTCGAGATCACCGTTCTCGACGAGGCCGACCACATGGCCGACCTCGGGTTCCTTCCCGTCGTCACAAAGATCATGGACAAGACCCCGCAGAGCGGACAGCGTCTGCTCTTCTCGGCGACTCTCGACAACGGTGTAGACAAGCTCGTCAAGCGCTTCCTGCACAACGAGGTTCTGCACTCGGTCGACGAGGCAACCTCGCACGTATCGGCGATGACCCACCACGTCTTCGAGATCTCAGGCGTCGACGCCAAGAAGGAGCTCATCGAGAAGCTCGCTTCGGGCTCCGGCCGCCGCATTCTCTTTATGCGCACAAAGCACCACGCGAAGAAGCTCGCCCGCCAGCTCACCGACGCCGGAATCCCGGCCGTCGACCTGCACGGCAACCTCTCGCAGCCCGCTCGCGACCGCAACCTCGCGGCCTTCGCTTCGGGCGACGTGCGCGTTCTCGTCGCAACCGACGTCGCAGCCCGCGGCGTACACGTTGACGACATCGAGCTCGTCATTCACGTCGACCCGCCGATGGAGCACAAGGCCTACCTACACCGCTCGGGCCGCACGGCTCGCGCTGGCAAGGAAGGCGAGGTCGTCACACTCGTTCTGCCCGAGCAGCGTCGCGACACCGCGGCACTTCTGCGCAAGGCAGCAATCACCGTCACACCGCAGCAGGTAGACGCTTCGTCGCCCGCCGTTGCGAAGCTCGTCGGTGAGGTCGCCGCCTACGTCAAGCCCGCTCCCCGCGCCGCTGAGCCCGTTCGTGGCCAGTCGCAGGGTGGCCGCTCGAACGGCGCCAACGCACAGCGCAAGCGTGCCAACCGCGACGGCGAATCGCCCCGCACCGACCGCTCGGGTCGCCCCGCGGCCGAGGGTGGCGGACGCCAGCAGCGCAACTCGCAGCAGCGCTCCAACTCGGGAGCTGGCGCCGGCAACGGCGGCGGCAAGGCGCCACTCAAGGTCGGCGGACTCGTCGGCATGAGCAGCAACGGCGGCGGACGTCGTCGCACCGGCCGCTGATCTAACTCTTCACCTCCGCAACACGCACCACAGCACCGAACGCTCGGCCCTCGCGGTCGGGCGTTCGTGCGTTCCGGGCGGTTTTCGTGCCGCTCTCGTCCGGTTCTCGGGCCGCTTTCGTCCCAAATGCAGGACGACTTTGTCGCCTGCGGGCCCAAACCCAGACGTTTGTGGGCGCCGGTGACCCGAGACGGCGGTGTCGTCCTGCATTTGGGACACAACCGGTGACGGCGCACCTAGGGTGGTGTTATGCCCAGGCTGGTGAGACACGCACAGGCGATGGATGGCGCGGCTCTCGGCCGGGTGCACGTCGAGTGCTGGCGCGAGACGTACGCCCACATTCTGAGCGCAGACCTTCTTGGCGGGCTCGATCCCGTCGCCCGCGGGGAACAGTGGGAACGCTTTCTGGCGAAACCACGACCCGAGCACAGGGTCAGTGTGCTCGAGGTCGACGGCGAGATCCGAGGGTTCGCGATGAGCGGTCCGTCAGTCGAGGAACCGCCGGCACGCGACATCCAGCTGTATTCGATTTATCAGTACGCGAGCGAGCACGGTTTGGGTGGCGGCCAGCTTCTGCTCGACGCGGTGATCGGCACCGATCCCGCCGAACTGTGGGTCGCCGAGCACAACCCTCGCGCCATCGCGTTTTACCGCCGCAATGGCTTCGAACTCGACGGCACACAGAAGTTCGAACCGGATTGGGAAAATCTTTCCGAGGTTCGGATGCTGCGCTGATCGTTTATCCGCCGTTAGCATGTGCACATGACTGCCGTGATTCGCCGGGCAGAACTCGACGACGTGGAGCGCCTCGGCGCGTTGCACTCGGCCTGCTGGCGCGAGCTTTACCCCGACGTGCTGACGCCTGCCGTGCTCAACGAGCTCAGCCCCGCCGTTATGGCGAACTACTGGATCAAGTTTGTGTCGCGCGGCGGCGCCTACGAGCAGTACGTCGCCGTCGTCGATGATGAGGTCGTCGGTTTCGCCGGCATCGGGCCTGGTCGAGAGCCGGGCTACGAAGAGGCCGTTGAGTTGTACTTCATCTACGTCGACCCGGCCCACCGTCGAACGGGCATCGGCAAGCAGCTGCTCAAGACGGTGCAGGCGCACTACACCTGGCTGTGGTCGGGCAACCGCACCGCGCAGAACTTCTATAAGAAGGCGCGCTTCTATCCCGACAGCGTTGCTCGAGACGGAGCGATCTTCGGCGTCGGCGTCGAAGAGATCCGCCTCGCCAACTAAAAACTAGGCCGATGAGAAGCTAGGGCAGCACGCCCACCGAGGCGAGAGCCGCGCGCAACAGAGCGCCGCGGCCACCTTCCATTTCGGCCACAACGGCGTCAGACGCCGCGTCTTTCGGTGACATCCAGGTGATCTCGAGGGCATCCTGTCTCGGCTCGCAGGTTCCCGTCACGGGAACAACGTAGGCGAGCGAGACAGCGTGCTGGCGGTGGTCGGTGTACATCGACGCACCGGGCCACGGAAAGTACTCTGCGACCTGGAACGGCACGGCCGTCGCTGGCAGCAGCGGGAAGGCCATCGGGCCGAGGTCTTTCTCGAGGTGACGGAAGAGCGCGTCGCGCACCGTCTCGCCGTACATCACGCGACCCGAGACGAGAGTGCGGGTCATCGAGCCTGCGTCGGATGCGCGAAGAAGCATGCCGACCTCGTTGACGCGGCCGAGGCCATCGACGCGAACCGGAACCGCTTCGACATACAAAAGCGGCAGTCGCCTGCGAGTTTCAGCGAGCTCCTCTTCTGACAGCCAGCCGGAATTGGGATCGGGTGTGCCTACGGAACTCATGTTCCATTGTTACCCATCACAGAGAACCGAGGCGACCGACCGGCGCTTTGTCGGTCGGGGAGGGGAAGATAGTTCAATGAGCGACGTGCTCGGGCGCTTCTCGCCCGCTACTCGGGAGTGGTTCTCCGGGGCTTTCAGCGCGCCAACGGCCGCGCAACTCGGCGCGTGGGACGCGGTGTCGGGCGGCTCCCACGCACTTGTTGTCGCCCCAACCGGCTCGGGTAAGACCCTCGCGGCATTTCTGTGGGCAATTGACAGGCTCGCGACATCCAAGCCTCCCGAAGAAAAATTGCACCGCACGCGCGTTCTGTATATCTCTCCCCTGAAAGCACTGGGGGTGGATGTCGAGCGCAATCTTCGTGCGCCGCTCGTCGGTGTGACTCAAACCGCAGCCAGGCTGGGTGTTGACGTTCCCGATGTGACGGTCGGTGTTCGGTCTGGCGACACAACCACCCAAGACCGGCGGCTGCTCGCGCGAACGCCCCCAGACATTCTGATCACCACGCCAGAGTCGCTGTACCTCATGCTCACAAGCGCCGCGCGCGAGACACTGCTCGGCGTTGAGACGATCATCATCGACGAGATCCACGCGGTGGCGGCGACGAAGCGTGGCAGCCATCTTGCGCTCTCGCTCGAGCGGCTCGACGCGATGCTCGAGAAGCCCGCACAGCGCATCGGACTCTCGGCGACGGTGCGTCCGATCGAAGAGGTCGCGCGCTTTCTCGCCGGGGCCGCACCGGTCACGATTGTGCAGCCGCCCGCGCAGAAGACTTTCGACCTGAGCGTTGTTGTTCCGGTCGACGACATGACCGAGCTCGGTTCAGCGCCGGCACTCGAGGGATCGGCCGCGGGGTCGACGCCGCAGGGGTCGATCTGGCCGCACGTCGAAGAGGCAATCGTCGACCTCATTCTCGAGCACCGGTCGACGATCGTCTTCGCAAACTCGCGGCGGCTGGCCGAGCGGTTGACGGCGCGGCTGAATGAGATCGCGGCCGACCGCGAAGCGGCCGAGCTGCCGGTGGTCGAGCGCAGCCGAGACCAGGCCGAGCTTGTCGAGGCTTCGACAGCGATTTCGACTTCGCTCAATCTGGTTTCGACAAGCTCAACCACCGCGCGAATGCCAGCCCAGATGATGGCCCAGGCCGGCTCCACCAGCGGCGCCCCGCCGCTTCTCGCCCGCGCCCACCACGGCTCGGTCAGCAAAGACCAGCGCGCCGGCATCGAAGACGACCTCAAGAGCGGCCGCCTGCGCTGCGTCGTCGCGACGAGCTCCCTTGAGCTCGGAATCGACATGGGCGCCGTCGACCTCGTTGTTCAGGTCGAATCACCGCCGAGCGTCGCCAGTGGGCTGCAGCGCATCGGCCGCGCCGGACACCAGGTCGGCGAGATCTCGAAGGGTGTGCTCTTTCCGAAGCACCGCGCCGACCTCATCCACACAACTGTCGCGACCGAGCGCATGCTCTCCGGCCAGATCGAGGCGCTCTCGGTGCCCGCGAACCCGCTCGACGTTCTCGCCCAGCAGACGGTCGCGGCCGTGGCCCTCGAGCCGCTCGGCGTCGACGAGTGGTACGACACGGTTCGGCGCAGCGCGCCCTTCGCAACCCTGCCGCACTCGGCCTACGTCGCCACGCTCGACCTGCTGAGCGGCCTCTACCCGAGCGACGAGTTCGCAGAGCTGCGCCCGCGCATCGTTTGGGACCGCGTCGCGGGCACCATCACGGGCCGCCCCGGCGCCCAGCGTCTCGCCGTCACAAGCGGCGGCACAATCCCCGACCGCGGACTCTTCGGAGTCTTTATGGCCGGCGGCTCAGACACCAAAGCCCCGCGCCGCGTCGGCGAACTCGACGAAGAGATGGTCTACGAGTCGCGCGTCGGCGATGTCTTTGCCCTCGGAGCGACGAGCTGGCGCATCGAAGACATCACTCATGACCGCGTTATCGTCACGCCCGCGTTCGGCCAGCCGGGCAAGGTTCCGTTCTGGAAGGGTGACGGCCTCGGCCGCCCCGCAGAGCTGGGCGCGGCCATCGGTGCGTTTACGCGCGAGATTTCAACGAGCAGCGTGGATGTCGCGCACGAACGCGCAAAGAGCGCGGGCCTCGACGACCGGGCCGCCACAAACCTCGTCGCCTTCATCGATGACCAGCGCACGGCGACCGGGCACGTGCCGACCGACAAGACTCTCGTTGTCGAGAGGTTCCGCGACGAGCTGGGTGACTGGCGGCTCATCATGCACTCCCCCTACGGAATGCAGGTTCACGCGCCGTGGGCTCTCGCGGTGAGCGCGCGAGTGCGCGAGCGTATGGGCGTTGATGGCGCCGCTCTCGCGAGCGATGACGGCGTTGTGGTGCGCATCCCTGATACCGATGCCGCCCCTCCCGGCGCCGAGCTGTTCGTCTTCGAACCGGGCGAACTCGACGAGATCGTGACGACCGAGGTCGGGGGCTCGGCACTCTTCGCCTCGCGATTCAGGGAATGCGCGGCGCGTGCCCTGCTGCTCCCCCGCTACAACCCGGGCAAACGTTCTCCCCTGTGGCAGCAGCGACAGCGCGCGTCGCAACTGCTCGAGGTCGCGCGAAAGTACCCGAGCTTTCCGATAGTTCTCGAGACTGTGCGTGAGGTTCTGCAAGACGTCTACGACCTGCCGGCACTCACCGCGCTCGCTGGCGAAATCGCAAGCCGTCGCATCCGGATCGTCGAGACTGAGACCGAGATTCCCTCGCCGTTCGCGCGGTCGTTGCTCTTTGGTTATGTCGCGGCGTTTATGTACGAGGGCGATTCTCCGCTCGCCGAACGCAGGGCGGCCGCGCTCTCGCTTGACTCGACTCTGCTCGCCGAGCTGCTGGGCCGCGCCGAGTTGCGCGAGCTTCTCGACGCCGGGGTCATCGAGCAGACCGAGCGCGAGCTGCAGCGGCTCGCCCCCGACCGCAAGGCGAAGGATGCCGAGGGCATCGTCGACCTCGTGCGGGTGCTCGGGCCGCTGTCGGTAGACGAGATCGCGCAGCGGTACCAGTCGGCGGTGGTCGAGCCGTCGGTGGTCGAGCGAAGTCGAGACCAGGCCGAGCTTGCCGAGGCTACCGACCTGGTCTCGACAAGCGCGACCACCGCGATCACCGCCATGCTCGACGAGCTGGCGCGGGCCAACCGCGTTCTGCGCGTGCAGTTCGCGGGCGCCGAACGCTGGGCCGCGATCGAAGACGCGGCGCGACTGCGCGATGCGCTCGGGGTTCCCGTGCCGATTGGGGTTCCCGCGGCGTTCATCGAGCCGGTGAAAGATCCGGTGGGCGATCTCGTCTCCCGGTACTCGCGCACACACGGGCCATTCGCGGCCGCCGATGTCGCGAACCGTCTCGGCCTCGGAGTCGCCGTTGTTCTCGACGCTCTTCGCCGCCTCGCGACCGATCGTCGGGTGGTCGAAGGTGAGTTCCGCCCGGCTGCAACCGGTACCGAGTGGTGTGACGCCGAGGTTCTGCGTCGACTGCGGTCGCGCTCGCTTGCCGCGCTCCGGCACGAGGTCGAACCGGTTGATCACGCGACGCTTGCGCGATTTTTGCCGGTCTGGCAGAACGTCGGCTCGAACCTCAAGGGCGTCGACGGCCTCGCGCAGGTCATCGACCAGCTGTCGGGTGTCGCGCTGCCCGCGTCGGCGTGGGAGTCGCTCGTGCTGCCGGCCCGCCTCACCAACTACTCGCCGGCCTGGCTCGACGAGCTCACAATCTCGGGTGAGATCGTGTGGGCGGGTGCCGGCTCGCTCGCGGGAAGCGACGGTTGGGTGACGCTGCAACTCGCTGACGCGGCATCCACGACTCTGCCTGCCGACCTCGATGTCGGAATCGATGACCTCACCGAGCTTGAGCGCCGGGTACTTCTGGCCCTCGGAGGCGGCGGCGGGTTCTTCTTCAGGCAGCTGTCGGCGGCTCTCACGAGCGAGCAGATCGTAACCGACGCCGAGCTCACAACCGCGATCTGGAATCTGGTCTGGGCCGGATACATCACCAACGACACAATCACCCCGCTGCGGTCGATGCTCGGTGGCAAGGCCCCGCAGCGCAGTCGCTCGCCGCAACGCACGCGCGCCTACCGGCCGAACGCGCGCGCCAACCTGCAATCGCAGTCGGGTGCGCCGATCGTCAGCGGGCGCTGGTCGCTGCTGCCGATCGCAGAGCAGAACGCGACGATTCGCGGCAAAGCTATCGCCGAGCTGCTGCTTGAGCGGCACGGCGTTGTCACACGCGGATCCGTGGTGAGTGAGGGGGTGCGCGGCGGTTTCGCCCTCGCCTACAAGGTACTGAGCGGCTTCGAAGAGACCGGTCGAGCCCGCCGCGGGTACTTCGTCGAGGGGCTCGGCGGCGCCCAGTTCGCGACCCCGGCAACCGTCGACCGCCTGCGCAGCTTCAGCCGTGAGCGTGACGACAACGCGCCCGCCGTTGCTATCGCGCTTGCGGCGACCGACCCCGCGAATCCGTTCGGTGCCGCGCTGCCCTGGCCACAAGGGGAGGGGCACCGCCCCGGCCGCAAGGCGGGAGCGATTGTGGTCATAGTGGATGGCGCGCTGACGCTGTATGTCGAGCGCGGCGGCAAAACGGTTCTTACCTTTGACTCGAGCGGCGACGCGCTCGAAGCCGCTGCCGCGGAACTCGCAAAAACCGTTCGTGAGCGCATCGGCAAGCTTCGCGTCGAGAAGGTCGACGGCGAGTTCTCGATCGGCAGCCCGCTCGGTGAAGCTCTCGTGCGGCACGGTTTTCAGCTGCACCCCGACGGGCTGAGGCTTCGTGCCTGAGGGTGACACAGTCTGGCTGACCGCCCGCAACCTGAACCTCGCCATTGCCGGCGAGACGCTCACGGGTTGCGACATCCGGGTGCCCGCTTTTGCAACGGTCGATCTGAGCGGCGAAACCGTGCACGAGGTCGTGAGCGTCGGAAAGCATCTGCTTCATCGCATCGGTGACTTCAGCATCCACTCGCACCTCAAGATGGAGGGCTCGTGGCACATCTATCGGCCAGAGACAAAGTGGCGCAGACCCGAGTGGCAGGCGCGCGCCGTGCTGACCGTCGACGAGTGGACGACGGTTGGCTTCTCGCTCGGCGTGCTCGAGGTTGTGCCAACGAGCGAGGAGAACAGCGTCGTCGGGCACCTCGGTCCTGATCCGCTCGGGCCTAACTGGAATGCAGCCGAGGCCATTGCACGCCTGAGCGACGACCCGGCGCGACCCGTTTTTGTTGCACTTCTCGACCAGCGCAACCTCGCGGGCCTCGGCAACGAGTACGTCAACGAACTGTGTTTTCTGCGCGGTGTGCTGCCGACGAGGCCCGTCGGCGACGTCGACGTCGAGAAAATCGTCGCACTCGGCGAGCGCCTGCTTACCAACAACCGCGAGCGCCCCGAACGCACCTTCACCGGCAACACCAGGGCCGGTCAGCAGTCGTGGGTCTACGGTCGGGCGGGCAAGCCGTGCCGACGCTGCGGCACGCGCATTCTCAAGGGCAAGCTCGGGCCAACACCGCTCATCCAGCGCGATACCTACTGGTGTCCACGCTGCCAGAGCTGACGAGGGCGAGCCAGCCGAAGAACGTACCGATGAGTGCGCCGCCGGAGTTGGCGACAAGATCGCGAGTATCGGTGACGCGCATCGGAAGCATCGTCTGTGTGAACTCGATCGCGCAGGTCAGAAGAACCGCGACAACGATCGCCCACCCCCAGTAGCGTCGGCCGAGAAGCAGCACAAACAGAAAGCCGAGCGGCACAAACATCGCGACGTTCGCGCCAAATTCGAGGTCGCTCACCGACAGGCTCGGTACGTATGCCGAGCTGAAGAAGTACACCCGGTTGAATACAGAGATCGCAAGAGACTGCGGTCCGAGAGTCGCGAGAGCGACGAGGCCGAGGTACAGAACGGTGAGCAGGACGAGTATCGGGCGAGCCATTCTTCGACGCTACGCGGGTGAAAATGCAGGTGAATCGGCCGCGCGGCCCAGATGCTTCATCCCTGAGGACTACTCGCCGCTAGGGTTACTGCACAGCCGACCGAAAGTGAGCAGCCATGTCCGAGGCAACACCTCCCGCGTACGTTCCCGAACTTCCTGCAGAAAATGTGCAGCGCGCAACGATCTTCACCCTCGCCATCATCCCCGCCGGAATCATCGTCTGGGTTCTGATCTGGTCGATCGGCTTCGTCGCCTCGATCGTTGGCTTCGCTGTCGCCTACGGCGCAGTCTTTCTCTACCGTCTCGGTTCTGGCGGTCGCATCGGTCGCGGCGGCGCCATCCGCATCGCACTCATCACCATCGTGACGATGCTCCTCGCATTCGTCGCCGGGGTCGCGGTCGACGCGCTCAAGGCATGGATCGACGGAACCGACATCTCCTGGATTGCCGCACTGACGAGCCCCGAGTTCTGGAGTTTCTTTAGCTACATAGTCGTGCAGCCCGAAGTGATCAGCGAGTACGCGCTGTCGTTCATCATCGCCCTCGGCCTCAGCGCCCTCGGTTGCTTCAGCGTTCTGCGCGCGGCCTTCTCCAGCGCCGCTACCGAAACCCCCGCGGCCTACGAGTACCCGATCGCGCCGACAACACAGCCGGTGGTGGATGACGCGGCTCCCGGCCTCGACACGCGCCCGTTCGACGCTCCCGAAGAACCGAAGCGCTAACGCTCGATCAGCGGAAAAATGTGCTCGAGGCTCAACGGCGCAATCTCGAGATCGTGTTCTTCGTCGAGCGACAACCAGCGCAGCTCTTCGATCTCCGCTGACACGAGCGGAACCTGATCGGTACGCACGAGGTACACGTCGCAATCAACAACGTGTCCGGCTTCGTTGGCCGCGGCCGCACCAAAACGGCCCCAGTGTTCGAAGGTTGACGCGTCGAGTTCGTAACCGAGCTCCTCGTTGAGTTCGCGGGCGAGTGTCGCCGCGGGCGATTCACCCGGTTCGAGCTTTCCGCCGGGCTGCATCCAGGCGGTAGTTCCACGCTTGCGAACGAGAAGCACCCGGCCCGCGACATCCATGATCACGGCAGCAGCGATTCGGATAACGGGTGCGGCCATGCCCTAACGGTAGCGGCAGCCGAGGCGTCGAGCGGGCTGGGAGTCTCGGCTTGCCACTAGCCGCCGAGACTCCCGCCCGCGTACCGTCGAAGGATGACCGACGACAAGAACCTCAACCCGCACGAGACCGACCCCGCGACATCCAAGCCCGATGGTTCAACCACCGAAGGCCAGGACTTTCAGAATCCCGAGACCGAAGAAGACACGGCCTCGGGTGGCCCGGCGGACTAGCTTTTAGCCGACCTCTGCCGTGAGCTGGTCGAGCTGTTCGTCGCTCACGGCGATGCTGGCGTCTTCGAAGCGCTGGCGAAGGGCATCACGCAGGTCGCTGACGTGACCGGCCGCGAGGTCGCCCTTCGTCTGCGCGACGATGCCATCGATGCGTGATGCGTTGTCTGCTTCGTCGTGTCCGGCCTCAACCGGTTCATTCATAGTCATGGTTCATGGTGGCCCCGTTGGCTGGGAGTTGCCGGGTACCGCTAATGTTGGTGGCTGAAGGGGAGTAGTTCCCAAAGAGGTCGCGCAAGCGGCCGCGCATGATCGACATACTGGCGAAGAGTTTCGCCCGGCATGCCGCCCGGTTATTTCGGGTGAACGAGACCTTCGACATTGCGATGTCGAGACCCTTCCGCGAGGTTCTGACTCGTGGAAGGAATCACCGGAATGGCCTTTTTTACACTCCTGCTTATCGCCCTCGGCGTCTCGGCCGACGCCTTCGCCGTTGCGCTCGGCAAAGGGCTGGGCATGCGCCGGCTCAACTACACACATGCGGTAATCATCGCGCTGACCTTTGGCATCTTTCAGGCGGTGATGCCGCTCATCGGCTGGCTCGTTGGCACCCAGCTCGAGCAATACATCACCGCGATCGACCACTGGATTGCCTTCGGTCTGCTCGTGCTCGTCGGGGCGAAGATGTTGTGGGAGGCGTTTGGCACCGACGAGGCCGACGACGATGATTCGCTGCGCGTGCGCGAGCTTCTTGTGCTCGCGGTCGCAACGAGCATCGATGCACTCGCGGTCGGCATCAGCTTCGCTTTTCTTGCCGTAGACATCGTTCCCGCCGTGTTGCTCATCGGCGCGATAACCACGGTGCTCACCTTCGTGGGTGTGCTGCTGGGTCACCGCGCCGGCGTGCGGTTCAAGAAACCCGCCGAGATCGCGGGTGGCGTTGTGCTCATCCTGATCGGCACAAACATTCTGTTCGAACACCTCCTTGCGTAGTACTCACGCGCTGAACCGCTGCACTAGCGTCAAGTTATGAATGGTGCGCTTTTTCTCGTTATGGCGCTCGGAGCCCTCGGCATCATGGCTCTCGGACACCGCAAGGGCTTTCAGCCGTCGATTGTGATTCTGCTCGTTGCGGGCGCGGCGTCTTTTATCCCGGCCGTTCCCCGACTCGAGCTCGAGCCGCACCTCATTCTCGGCTTGGTTATGCCGCCGCTGCTCTACGCGGTTGCGTCGAACTTCTCGTTCTCGACCTTCGCGCGCAACTTCAAGCCGATCTTCGGTCTCGGCTTCACGCTTGTGCTCATCACAACAGTGATCATCGGTTTCTTTACATCGTGGCTTGTGCCTGCCATCGGGGTGCCCGCTGCGTTTGTGCTCGCGACGGTCGTCTCACCACCTGACACGGTGACGATCGTGAGCCACGGCAAAGAGCTCGGCCTGCCCCGCCGCGTCGTCGCGATCCTCACCGGCGAGAGCCTCGTCAACGACGCCGCCGCCCTGACCTTTTTCTCGCTCGCCGTTGCTGCGGCCGCGGGAACCCACACCTTCATCGCCAACCCGTTTCTTCTGTTTCTCTACGGCTGCGCTGTTGGTTTGTTTATTGGATGGCTGCTCGGGGTGCTCGCGATCAGCGCTCGCGCTCTTCTCGGCAGCCCGGCGCTCGAAACAGCTCTCGGGCTCATCCTGCCCTTCGCCGCGTACTTCATCGCCGAGTCGTTTCACGCGTCGGGAGTGCTCGCGGTAGTCATCGCGGGTTTCACCGTTGCCGTCGGCACAAACTACAGTTTCGGCCGCAGCAACAACCGTGGCCTCGACCACCGCACCCGCAACATGGAGCGCCAGGTCTGGCCCGTCATCGAGACACTTCTCGAGGCCTTTGTCTTCGCCTACATGGGGCTGCAGGTGCGCTGGGTCATCGAAGACCTCACCGAGACTGAATACAGCTTCGGCGAGGCTCTCGGCATCGGCGCGCTTGTGCTGGTCGCCGTCATACTGATTCGCATCGCGTGGGTCGCCGCGCTCTACGGCAAGGGCGTGCTCGACGCGTATTTCTACGCCAAGCAACTGGCGCTCGACCCTGCTGACCCTCGCGTCATTCGCCGAATGCAGCAAATGCAGCGCATGGAACAGCGCATGGAGCTGCGCGAACAACGCTGGCGCGAGCGCGACGAGCGTTGGGCTACTTCGCGTCGCCCCGATGCTCCGTCGCGCGAGCGCCCCTCTCGTGGGCGACCGACCCGCCAGCCGCCGCGCCCACTGTCGTGGAAAGAAAGTGTTCTCGTCTCGTGGACGGGCATGCGCGGCATCGTCACCCTCGCCGCCGCCGGCTCGATCCCGCTCGTTATGAACAACGGCGACGACTTTCCCGGTCGCACCCTCATTCAGTTCATCGCCTTCACCGTCGCGATCGGCACCCTGCTCATCCAGGGGCTCACCGTACCGATACTCGCCCGACGCCTCGACATCGACGTGTCAGAAGAAGACGCGGAAGAAGAGCGCCAGTTCGCTGCGGCGATCGCGCTTGCCGACTCCGTCGAGGGATTCGACGCCAAACGAGAGGCCGTCGCTCGGGGAGTGCGTGATGACGAGATCACCGATGAGGCGGCCCGCCATGCGCTCGCTCGCATTGACCGGCTCGAGGCCGCGGCACAATGATCACCGTCATCATCGCTTTCGGCGCGAACCTGCTCGTGGCGATCGGCAAGACCATCGCCGCACTTCTCACCGGGTCGGCGTCGATGGTGGCGGAGTCAGCGCACTCGTGGGCCGACACCGGCAACGAGATCTTTTTGCTCATCGCCGAGCGGCGGTCGGGGCGCAAGCCTGATGCGCGACATCCATTGGGGTATGGAAAAGACGCCTACATCTGGTCGATGTTCGCGGCCTTTGGGCTATTCACGGCGGGTGCGGTCGTCTCAATTCAGCACGGTATTCAGGAGCTCATCGACCCGGAGCCCGCAGACAACTACCTCATCGCCTACGTTGTGCTCGCCGGGTCGTTTGTGCTCGAGGGTGTGTCGTTCGTTCAGGCGTTTCGGCAGTCCCGCGACTCGGCACGCAAGCGCAATCGCTCGGTGCTGCGCCAGGTGCTTACCGGATCAAACCCGACAGTGCGCGCCGTTTTCTTCGAGGATGCCGCAGCCCTCGCCGGTCTCACCATCGCGTTTCTCGGCGTTCTGCTGCACCAGCTCACTGGATCGCCGATCTTCGACGCCGCCGGGTCGATCGCCGTCGGCCTGCTGCTTGGCGTCGTCGCGATCATTCTCATCAATCGCAACCGGCAGTTTCTGCTCGGGCAGGCAGTCGACGACGATATCCGCGACCAGGCGCTCGACCGCCTGCGTGGTCTTCCCGAAATCGAACGCGTCACCTACCTGCACCTCGAGTTCATCGGCCCCGAGCGGCTCTACCTCGTCGCCGCCGTTGACCTCGTCGGCAACTCGCGCGAAGACGACGTGGCGCTCACGCTGCGCCGACTCGAGAACTCGATCGAGGGCGAGGTCGAGTACCTCGCCGAAGTCGTTTTGACGCTGTCGGCGAGCGACGAGGCGTCGCTCTAGCGCCCGTAGCCCCTGCCGCGACGCACTTTTGTGCGGCATAATCGAGCCATTCACAGGGAGGCAGGCCCATGAACGTCACAGACTGGCTACTCGATTCCGATCCCGCGATTCGCTGGCAGGTTATGCGCGACCTCACCGATGCGAGCGGCGTGGATGTCGCGGCCGAGCGCTCGCGCGTCGCGACCGAGGGCTGGGGAGCCCAGGTGCTCGCGCTCCAGCACGAGGATGGCGGCTGGGGCACCGGCACGTACAACCGGCCGCTCTGGAAGTCGACGACGTACACGGTGCTGTTGCTTCGCCACCTCGGCGTTGACCCCGACGCGGTGCGGCCCGCGATCGAAAGAGTGCGCGACAACGTGCAGTTTCAATGGAGCGAGACCGACTTCGCCCCCTTCTTCAACGGCGAGACCGAGCCGTGCATCAATGGCCAGGTGCTCGCCCTCGGCGCCTACTTCGGCGTCGACGGAGTCGGGGTTGAGCGCCTCGTCAACCGGTTGCTCGCCGACCAGCTGAGCGACGGCGGTTGGAACTGCGAGGCGCCGGAGAACTCGAGCGTCTCGTCATTCAGCTCGACGATTATGGTGCTCGAGGGTCTGCTCGGTTACGAGCGCGCGGGTGGGATCAACGTCGATGTGCCCGCTGCCCGCGCACGCGGCGAAGAGTACCTGCTGTCGCGCGGGCTGTTCCGGTCGCTGCGCACGCGCGAGGTCGTCGACGAGATGTTTCTGCAGTTCTCGTTTCCGCCGCGCTACTGGTACGACGTGCTGTGGGCGCTCGACTACTTTCGCAGCACCGGGCTATCGCCCGACATCCGCTGTGCCGACGCGATACAGCTCGTGCGCGACAAGCAGAGCGCCGACGGAACTTGGCCGCTCGAGAACGTGCACGAGGGAGAGGTGCACGTCGACATCGACGGCGCCGAGGGCGAGCCGAGCCACTGGAACACTCTGCGCGCACTGAGGGTGCTGCGGTGGTGGCAGAACGGCGCGCGCTAAACGCTGCTCACTACAGCCACCGGTCGGCCCGGTGCGCGCCCGTGACCCGGCGAACCGTGCCCGAGGTCGATCGCAGAATGACGCTCTCGGTGTGAATCACGTCGCCGGTGCGGCGAACGCCTCGCACGAGTCCGCCGTTGGTGACGCCGGTGGCCACGAAGTACGTGTTGCCGCTGCTCACGAGGTCGTTGGCATGCAGCACGCGATCGAGGTCGTGCCCGGCCGCTACCGCCCGTTCCGCCTCCTCGGGGTCTTTCGGCCGCAGTACCGCCTGGATCACACCGCCGAGTGCCTTGATCGCGCACGCCGTAATGATGCCCTCGGGTGTGCCGCCGGTACCAACACACATGTCGATGCGCGAGTCGGGCCGCGCCGCGTTGATGCCTCCCGCGACGTCCCCGTCGAGAAGTAGTCGCGTGCCGGCGCCCGCCTCGCGAATGTCAGCGATGAGCTGCGTGTGTCGCGGGCGATCGAGCACGGCGATGCGAAGCTCGTCGACAGGTCGCCCCGTTGCTTTGGCGAGCGCGCGGATGTTGTCACCGATCGGGCGCTGGATGTCGATGACACCGAGCCCCGCCGGGCCCGTCACGATCTTGTCCATGTAGAAGACGGCGGAGGGGTCGAACATAGAGCCACGGTCGGCCACGGCGATCATCGAGAGGGCGTCCTGGCGGCCGGCAGCGGTGAGCGAGGTTCCATCGATCGGGTCGACGGCGATGTCGCACGCCGGTCCATTGCCCGTGCCCACGCGCTCACCGTTGAAAAGCATGGGCGCGTTGTCTTTTTCGCCCTCGCCGATGACAACAACTCCATCGAAGTTCACAGTGCCGAGAAAGGCACGCATCGCATCAACGGCGGCACCATCGGCCGCGTTCTTGTCGCCCTTGCCCACAAACGGACTGGCGCGAATTGCCGCGGCCTCGGTGGCGCGCACGAGCTCCATTGCGAGGTTGCGGTCGGGGTGAAGCGGCGCTGCTACGGGGGTGGTCACGAGTTTCCTAACGATGTGGGAGCGAGAGCGCGAGCCTGCTCGGCCTCTTCCGACACCATCTTGACCGATAGTGGTCAACTGGTCAACCACTAATCCACTTTAGATAGATTATTCGGCGGCGTGCCCGAGGGTGGCAACGAGGCGCGCATTCGCGCGCACCATGTGCGCCTCCATCGCCGCAGTTGCGGCAGCGGCGTCTTTGTCGCGAATCGCCTCAAGTACTGGCCCGTGCTCGTGCAGCGAAACGTCGAATGACGACTCGGCGTCCATCACCCGGTGAATCCAGACACGCAAGAGCGTCGAGATGCTCTTGAGCATGTTGGCGAGAGCGACATTGCCCGAGGCGTCGGCGATGGCCAGGTGGAACGCGACATCCGCGGCCACGAATTGCTCTGTTGTCGTCGCCGCTCGCATGCTCTCGAGCGCGTGCTCGATCGCACGCAACTCGTCATCGTCGCGGCGTTCGGCGGCGAGCCCGGTGGTAATGCGTTCGAGGTGCTGCCGCGCTTCGACGAGGTCGGTTGTGTGCCGTTCACCGAGCAAGAGCCCCCACTCGATAACACGAGGGAGAAGGTCGGAGTCAGTGCCCCGAAAGTAGGTGCCGCCACCGTGGCGAAACTCGACAAGTCCGAGCAGGCCGAGCGACTTGAGAGCCTCACGAATCGTCGATCGGCCAACGCCGAACGACTCGCTCAGCTGGCGCTCTGACGGAAGCTTCTCACCGGGACCGACCTGGCCCGACAGTATGTAGTCGATGATCGCCCGCGCGATCTCATTCGATGCGGGTTCGCTCGGTGCGATGTTGACGGCGCGAAGACCCTCGATGACCACGCCACGCTCGCGCGGAGGGCGGCCCGCCTTTTTGGGAGAGGCTTCGCCCTCGACTGAAACGTTTTCGCTCACGAAAGCCTCCTCGCCTGACTGGCTACGAGTTTATGCCGCAGCCTGCCAAGTGGCAGACCAGTTCTCTTACGCTTGAGCCATGAAGCTCACCTTCTCCGGCGACGTCTGGTACTGGCGCGGTCCGGCGCCGTACTACTTCGTCACCGTGCCCGAGGTGGAGGCCGGCATGATTGCCGCCGCCGCGTCGAGTGTCACCTACGGCTGGGGAATGGTTCCGGTGGCGGCGAGGCTCGGCACGACCGAGTTCACGACGTCGCTCTGGCCGAAGAACGGCGGATACATCGTTCCGCTCAAAGACACGGTGCGTCGCGCCGAAGAGGTCGACGTCGACGACACAGTGTCGCTTGAACTCACGATCGACGTCTAGAGCCGCGCGAGGCAAGGCGACCGCGCCCGCGCCCGCCACCGAACCGGCCACCTAACCCTGGCCCCGCGCAACAACTAACGGATTTCGGACAAACTCGCGCGCATCGGCACGTTAGTTCGTCCGAAATCCGTTAGATCGCGGGGTGGGGTGGGGGTGGCTCGCACGCTACGGGCGCGCGCGACCCGTCAGCACAGCGGCGACGCTTCCGCCATCGATGAGAAGGTCAATACCCGTGATGAACGAGGCCTGCTGGCCGAGCAAGAACGTCACTCCGTCGGCAATGTCGCTCGGGGTGCCGAGGCGGCCGGTGCCGGAGTTCTCGACCATTGCGCGCATAAACGCGCCCGACGGCGACTCGAGCTCCTGTCGACCCATCGCGGTTGAGATGACGCCGGGGCTCACGCTGTTGATGCGTGCGCCCCGCTCGCCCCAGGCGGCGCTCGCGTTCTGCACCTGCACGCGGTTCGCGCGCTTTGAGACGCCGTACGCGACGCCCGGGTTGCCGAGGGTTTCTGCAGAGAAGAAGTCGAGGTCAACGAGTGCCTCGGGTGCCGTGCTGCGAATGAGCTGCTCCTGCTCAGGCGTGAAAGCGGGAACGAGGTATCCCGATGAGCTCGAGATAACGACGCCGCCGGCGCCGGGCGCAACAACCTCGGCGAAGATCTCGAGCATCAGTGCGACGCCGACGAGGTCAACGCGCAGAATCGCCTCGAGCGGCGCCTGTGTGGGCGAGAGTCCAGCCGTGTGGACAACCTGCGTGATCGGGCCGAGGCTCGCGGCGAGCGTCGCGAGCGCGGTCAGCGACTCGCGGGACGAGACATCCACCTTCTGGGTTCGAACGTCGAATCCGTCGGTGGTCATGCGCTCCGCGAGCGCTTCGATCGCCGCCTCATTGAAGTCGGCGAGAACGGTGATCTTTCCGGGCGCCTGACGACGCGCGATTGTCTCGCCCATGCCGCCAACGCCGATTACTACCAGTACTTCGGTCATTTTCACTCCATCGTGTCAACACTTTCGAGACTGCACGTCTCGAAATAAAACGATACACCTTGATACCGTGATCAGCATGCCCACAGCCCGCACCGGACGCCCGCGCAGCGAAAGCTCGCGCCTGAGCATCCTCGTCGCAACGGGCGAGCTTCTCGTCGAGCAGGGCTACGACCGTCTGACGCTCGTCGACATCGCCGCACGCGCGGGCGTTGGCAAGCAGACGCTCTACCGCTGGTGGCCATCGAAGGCGTCACTCGTCGCCGACTGCGTGCTTGAGAACGTCGTGCGCTTCGAGCCCGTTGTGGTCGCGCCCGAGTCAAGCGCCCTCGCGGCCATCCGCACCTGGCTCGACGCGTCTCGCGCGCTGCTCGCCCAGCCCGACCAGGCCGCCCTCTTTCGCGGACTCTCGGCCGCCGCGTCATCTGACGAGTCGGCACGCGGCAAGCTTGCCGCGCGCTTCACCGAACCCCTCATCGGTGGAATCGACCGCGCGCTGCAGTCCGGCATCGCCTCCGGCGAGATTCGCGTGGATGTCGCGACCGAGCCCCTCGCAGAGCTCCTCATCGGCGCGATGATGTTCACCCTCATGCGCGGCGAGCCCGTCGGCGCGGACTGGGCCGACGGCATCCTCGCGGTCATCACCCGCGGCATAGCGGCCGCGCCCGCGCCCGCCAACTAACCCTGGCCCCGCGCAACAACTAACGGATTTCGGACAAACTCGCGCGCATCGGCACGTTAGTTCGTCCGAAATCCGTTAGATCGCGAGGCGCGGCGCAGCGGCGCGGCCCACGGCGCCGCGGCGCGGGCACGGCGGCGCGCCGCGGCGCGGGCAACGCGCCCGCGCCGCTAGAAGTCGCGAAGGTTCGCCCGCAGTCCGCCGCCACCGAACGAGGTGCGCAGAATGCCGCGGCGGCGCAGAATCGGCACGAGCTCATCGAGAATTCGGTGCACCGTCACGGGGTGCAGGTCGCCCCACAGCAGCACGCCATCGTTGTCGGCGTTCTCGCCGAGGTCTTCGATGAGGTCGGCGAGCTCTTCGGCCGTGCCAACAAAGCCGCCCTTGCCAATGCGGCCGAGGCGGGCCTGCTTGCCGAGAAGTTCGCGAAGCGGCGTTGTCGCGGGGTCGAACTTGCCAACCAGGCGGTTGATGCTGCCCTGCGAGACGTGGTCTCCGAAGATCGTGAGATCGAGCGGCTTGTCGAGGTCGAGTGCGGTGAGGTCGGTCTCAAGGTCGCTCGACTGCTTTTCGGCAATGGCGAGCAGCGCGGCATCTGACGGGTTAGCCGACGCCGCGACGAGGCGGTCGGCTTCTTCCGCGCTCGAAACGATCACGGGTTGAATCGCGAAGAGAATCGAGATGTCGGCGGGGTTACGCCCGCGCTCGACAGCAGCAGCATGGATCTTCGCGCGGTATGCCCTGATGCTTTCGACATCAAGCGGCGCGAGGGCGAGCTGCACATCGGAGTTCGCACCGGCGAAGCCGAGCCCGCGACCCGAGCCGCCGGGCGACACGATCGTCGGCTCGCCGTCGAAACCATCGAAGCCGTCGGTGAACGGAAGCGCGTTGAGCGGGCCATCGAATGCAAAGTACTCGCCGCGGTGCGCAACGGCATCGAGCTTCGTACCGTCGGCGTAGCGACCCTGCGCCGGGTCGGCAATGAGCGCGCCCTCGGGCCAGCTGCGCCAGAGCTTGCGAATTCCGTCGAGCCATTCCTCGGCGCGGTCGTACGCCGCGTCGTGCCCGAGGGGCGCCGCGTCACCGAAGTGACGAGCGCTTCCGGTGTCGGTAACAACGTTGAGACCGAGGCGGTTGCCACTGAGATGCTGCAGCGACGCAAACTGCCGAGCCGCCGTGTAGGGCAGGTAAGCGGCCGGGTTGACGGTCGGCACAATCCCGAGGTTGGATGTCGCGCCAAACAGGTAGGGAGCAAGAAGCAGCGGGTCGTGCTTTGGCCCGCCAAAAGCCTGCCGAACGCGCAGGTCTATCGTCGACGGGTTACCCAGTGACGGGGAGTCTTCGATGATGAGCAGGTCGAAGCCGGCCTGCTCAAGTTCGCGCGCCGACTGCTGGTAGAGGTCTGGGCTTGTCCACTGGTAGTTCCAGTCGAGGTACGGGTGCCCCCAGCCGTGCGGGCCAAAGCCGCGCGCGAGAAACCATCCGAAGTGCTGCTGCTTTGTCATACGTCGAGCGTACGGACTGTGTCGGTCGAGTGAATCGCGTCAAGCGCGCGCACCGCGTCGAGACCGTGGTCGAGGTCGCGAATGAGATCGGCGAGATCTTCGATGCCGATCGACAATCGCAGCGTGCCCGGCCAGATGCCGGCCTGGCTGAGTTCATCGTCGGTGCGCTGGTTGTGGCTGGTTGTGCCGGGGTGAAGAATGAGCGATCGCACATCACCGAGATGCGTCATGTGCGTAAAGACCTCGAGCGAGTTGACGAAGGTGCGCGCAGCGTTGAGCCCGCCGCGCAGCGTGAACGAGAACACCGAGCCCTGTCCGTCGGGCAGGTAGAGGTCGGCGAGCGCCTTGTACGGACTCGACTCGAGACCGGAGTAGTCGACCGAGTGCACCTCGGGCTGCTGCTCGAGCCAGCGTGCAACGCCAAGGGCGTTCTGCGACTGGCGCTCAACGCGCAGCGAGAGCGTCTCGATGCCCTGCGCAATGAGAAACGAGTTGATCGGCGACGGGGTCGGGCCAAAGCGCAGCGCCATCGAGTCGCGCAGGTACGAGATGCGCGCGCGTCCACCGACGCGGTCGAAGATGCTGGGGCTGCCGAGGCGACCGGGTGCGACGAGGTGCGGAAACAGCTCGCCCGACACCGAAGCGTCGAACAGTCCGTTGTCGACGATGATGCCGCCGAGCGCTGCACCGTGACCGGCAAGAAACTTGCTCGCCGAGTGCACAACAACGTCGGCGCCGTGCTCGATCGGGCGAAGCAGGTAGGGACTCGCGAAGGTGTTGTCGATGATGAGCGGGATACCGTGGCGGTGCGCGACTTCGGCTATGGCCGAGATGTCGAGGATCTCGTTGCGCGGGTTGGCGATGGATTCCGCAAACAGTGCGCGAGTTGTGGGGCGAATGGCGCTCTCCCACGCGAGCGGATCGTTCGCGTCATCCACAAAATCGGTTTCAATCCCGAGGCGCGCAAGGTTGTCGAGAAGAAGACCTCGCGTGCCCTCGTAGATGCTCGATGCGGACACAACGTGGTGACCAGAGCCAACCAGGCCAAGAAGTGTGATCGCCACGGCGGCCTGGCCGCTTCCGACGAGCAGCGCCTCTGCTCCACCCTCGAGAGCGGCGACGCGCTGTTCGACCGCTTCGGTCGTCGGGTTGCCGACGCGCGTGTACGAGAAGCCGTCGCCCGAGCTGAACAGGTCGGTCGCCTGATCGAAGTCATCGAGCACAAAGCCGGCGGTCATATAAATCGGGGTGACGCGCGGGGTGACGACGCGGTGCGGCACGGGGGCTCCGTGCAGCTGGCGGGTCGCAAAGCCGGCGGTCGTGTCTTCTTCAAGACGGGGCAGGGTCACGATCGCCCCTCTCAGCTACGTGGTGATCAAAGCCTTATGCTGCCACGCCTGCGTGAGTGGCCTTGCATTGCTAAGCACTGTTACGCCCGACTCGCCCCTGAGGGGTGATGCCACGCCTCAACAAGGGTTTGACACTCGAACCGGAGAGGGGTTGTTATGGGGCCAATAGAGGTGCTCGTTCTCACGTTTCCGCGCGTCGGGCTCATCGCAACCATCGCCCCAGTGCTCGCAGACCTTGTGGCGTCCGGCGCGCTCAGGGTCGTCGACGCACTCATTGTCACGCGCGGCGACGACGGCCAGTTAGTTATTGCCGATCTTGACGACAGCCTTGTTCCCACCTGGTCGACGATCAGCCCCGATCCGCGTCCGATGTTCAGCTCGACCGACGCAGAGCTCGCGGGGGCAACTCTCGATGCGTCGTCGGCCGCGATCGTTGTTGCCGTAGAGAACCTGTGGTCGAGACGTCTCGCCGATCGGGCGAGCGACAGCGGTGGTGTGCTCGACTTGCACGCGCGAATTGATCCGGTGGCGGTTGCCTCAGCGGAGCGAGTTGATGCGTGATGCCTATCTTCAGGCGTCAGGGCCGCCCGGGCCTGCTTGGGGCTATCCATCCTTCGGGAATCGTCGCGGGCACAGAGGGGATGGCGCTGCGGGCCATCGGCGAGCAGCGCACCTCGTCGAGGCTCGATTTTGACGCTATCCCCCAGGATCGCGGTTCTGTAGCAGAGGCCCTCACGGTGCTCAGCGCCCTTCACGCGCAGGGTGAGATTTCAAACTATGAGTTCGCGATGGCTAAGGCGCGACTTCTCGAACGCTGATCGCTCGCACAAAACGGGTGAGAGGCACCGATCTGTCTACCCCACTATGGGTGAGCCGGTCTACGATTCGCGTATGGGCGCGAGAGTCCCGGGTGTTGACAGCCCACGGACCGCTGGAGGGAAGCTGCGATCGCCGTCGCTGGGGAGACAGGCGATCGATCGGCCGCGCCTCATCGAGCAGCTCGATGAATCACTCGACACTCACGGGTCGTTCTTGATGCTCAGTGCCCCCGCGGGCTTTGGCAAGACCTACCTTCTGAGCCAGTGGGCGCAATCCCTCGACGACCGCAACGTTGTCGCCGCTTGGTGCACGGTCACCGATGACGACCGCGACCCCCGCGTGCTCTGGAACTCGCTCACCGACTCGCTCATCACCGCACTGCGCTGCCCCAACGCCGAGCTCGCCGATGAGTTGGCGGCGCTCAGTCCGAGCATGGATCCACAGCGGCACGCCCTGTTTCTCGCTGGCCTGTATGCGACTCTCGCGCGCTTCGGCAAGCGAATAGTGATCATCGCCGACGACACCGAGATTCTCGAAGGCAGCGCGTCAGAGCACGAGTTCATCCAACTCATCAAGGCGGCCCCGCCCAACGTTCGCATCGTTTTCGCGACGCGCAGCCCGCTGCAGACCCAGTCGGCACGCATCAGCGGTCGACTCATCGAGCTCACTGCCGACTCGCTGTCATTCTCGCGAACGGAGGCGGCCGAACTGCTGTCGATTCGCGGCCTCACCGATGCCGACTTCGAACAGGTCTATCTGCAGTCCGAGGGTTGGCCAGCGGCCCTGAGCCTGGCAGTTCTCAATATTGAGGTGGATGGCGCGCCCGACCCCGTCGCGCGCTGGAACGAGCCGGGCGACCTCTACGACTACCTTCGGCAAGAGGTCTTCGACGATCTGACGGGCGCCGAGCGCGACATCCTTCTCACTATGGGCGTCACGCCGCTCACAACTCCGCTACTCGCGACGGCGATGGGCGGCGATGAGAATAGCGCGGTACTGCTGCGCGACCTTTCGCAGAACAAACACCTGCTCACGCGCGAAGAGCCCGACAGCAGCGGTCGCGTCTGGTATCGCGTGCAGCAACTCTTTGGCTCATTCCTGGCCGACCAGCTCAACGAACTCTCGCCGCGAAAAATCAGCGATCTCATCGAGCGTGCCGTTGAGTGGCATCGCGAGCTCGGCGATGCCCGCACAGCGCTGAGTCTCGCCCTCTCGCCGCCGAACTCTGACCTTGTCGAGCGGGTTCTTCGCACCCGCGGCTATGAGCTCGTCGAAAACGGCCATGCGATCGAGCTTCTCGAACTTATGCCACCTGCCAACAGCGAGGCATTCCGGCAACCGTTCGCGCGGCTCATGATGGCGTACGCAGCGGCGAGCGCAGCCCAGGTTGATCGCGCCGAGGAGTTTCTTGCCGCTCCACACGTCGATGGACTGGGCGTCGACGACCTTCTCGAGTGGGACTGGCTCAACTACCTCGTGCAGCTGCGGCTCGCGCTTGCTCTCGGCCGGCCCATTTTCGCCATCTCGTCGGGCTGGCACGAAGATTCTCTCGCGAGCGTGCCCGAACCCCTCAGCCATTCGATTCGCCTGACCCGCGCCCTCATCGACGTGCGAACCGGCCAAACGCGGCGGGCGAGTGACAACCTCCGCGCGTCACTTGCCTCGGCCGAGAACGAGGGCAACCTGTCGATGATTGTGATGAGCACCGTCGGCATGGCGGCAACCGCCGTCACCGATTGCGACTTCCGTTCGGCGCTCGGATTCTGCGAGCGCGCGTCAGCACTCGCGAGTCTCGCGGGAGCCGAAGATGTGAGCGCTCCACTCGCGGTTGCGAATGTCATTGCGTCATGGTCGACGAAGGAGCTGCTCGAGTTAGAGCGAAGCCGCGATCACGCGAGCATGGCCGTGAGGCTCGCCGATGAACAAGACGACCCGCAGGTCAAGCTTCAGGCGAAGCACATTTACAACGACGTGCACTTTGATTCGCTGACGCAGAAGCGACGAGTGGCGCAGGAGTTCGTCACCGACTGGCCGGCGCTCTACCTCAAGGGCGCGTCGCCGACGGCAGTCACTGCCTCACTGTTGAGCGGAATGCGTATGGCGCAGGTGCTCGCAGAGCCGCGGTGGAGCGAGCGCCTTCTCGACCGTGCGCGCCACAGCCTCGGCGAGGGCTACGACTGGCAGGTTGCCTACTGCCTGCACCTGCTCGCAACGGGGCGCGACGAGGCGGTGCGCTCGATCATCGCGCCACTGGTCAATGGTGCGAAAGAGACCACAACGCGGGTCTCGACGGTGGTCGCGTCATCCATCGATGCAGTTCTCAAGAGCCGAGCGAGCAACGACTACCAGGCGCACGCGGCGATCTACCGAGCCCTCGAGCTTGCCGACGAGACGGGCGCCTACTACGAGGTCATCCGGTGCGACGTCAAGCGGGTGGCGAGACTGCTCGCCGCCGGCGCTGGACGCTTCGGTCCCCACGAGCACATCGCCAAACTTCTGCTCTCGGGTGAAACGGGCGAGAGCATTCTCACCTCGGGCGCGCTGACAACACGCGAGCGACAGATTCTCGGCGAGCTTCGCACGCTGCGAACCGTCGAAGAGATTTCGCACGATCTCTTACTGTCGGTCAATACGGTCAAGACCCACATGCGCGGCATCTATCGCAAGTTGGATGTCACCTCTCGCCGCCAGGCCGTCACAAAGGCCGAGCGCTACGGCCTTCTCTAGCCGAGCACGCCATGGATCAGCTGCCTCTACTCGTCACGCTGCTGCTCTTTGCACTCGATCTGGCAATCCGCATCGCGGCGCTCATCGTTATTCCGCGCGACCGCAAACCGACAGCCGCGACGGCCTGGCTTCTCGCGATCTTTTTTATCCCGTTTGTGGGCATAGCCGTCTACCTGCTCATTGGCAGCACACGGCTTCCGGCCTGGCGTCGCGCAAAGCAGCAAGAGATCGACGCGCGCATCGCAGAGCTTGCCGGCACCTGGCCTCCGCCCGACAACTCCGGGTGGCCGCCGTGGTTCGGCCCGGTTGTGACTCTCAACGACTCACTCGGGGCGACACCGATGACGGGCGGCAACGAGGCCACTCTTATTGGCGACTACCAGGCATCCATCGATCGGATGTCGCTAGCCGTCGACGAGGCGACGCGCTACGTGCACGTCGAGTTCTACATCCTGTCGTTCGATGACACCACCCGCGGATTCTTCGCCGCTCTCGAACACGCAGTGCAGCGCGGGGTGACGGTGCGCGTGCTTCTCGACCACATCGCCTCGGTGCGCGCCGCTGGCCACAAGCAGACCTTTGCCGAGCTGGATCGCATCGGGGTGAGCTGGAGCTTTATGTTGCCCGTGCAACCCCTCAAGGGCAAGTACCAGCGCCCTGACCTGCGCAACCATCGCAAGATTGTTGTCGTCGACGGGCTTGTCGGCTTTATGGGTTCGCAGAACATGATCGCTCGCTCGTACAACTCTGCGAAGAACATCAAGCGCGGCCTTATGTGGCAGGAGCTTGTGACCCGCGTCACCGGCCCGGCTGTCGAGGGGATGAACCTCGTGTTTCTCGGGGACTGGCTCACCGAGACCGGCGAGGTTGTGGTTTCGGAGCCCACCCCCGCACGGGCCGACGGGGAGCTCAACTGCCAGATTGTTCCGAGCGGTCCCGAGTATCCCAACGAGAACAACCTCCTCGTGTTTCTCGCGCTCTTGCACTCGGCGCAGCAGAAGATCATCATCACAAGCCCATATTTTGTGCCCGACGAGGCGATGCTGTACGCGATAACGTCGTCGGTCAGGCGGGGGCTCGACGTGCAGCTATTTGTCTCCGAGATTGGCGACCAGGGGCCGGTCTTTCACGCGCAACGGTCGTACTATGAGGCGCTGCTCACGGCGGGAGTGCGCATCTTTCTCTACCCGGCGCCGTACATCCTTCACGCGAAGCACTTCTCGATCGACGACGACGTTGCGGTCATCGGGTCGAGCAACATGGACATCCGCTCGTTCGCGCTCGATCTCGAGGTCTCGCTGCTTGTGCATGGCCGATCATTCGTCGATGAGCTGCGCGCGGTCGAGAGCGACTACCGCGCTGTGAGCCGCGAGCTCACCCTCGACGAGTGGCGAGAAGAGCCGCGACTCTCGACCTTCTTCGACGGGCTGGCGCGGTTGACCTCCGCACTGCAGTGACCACTCTCACCTGAAACTAATTATCACCGTCGCTCGCGGCGAGGGTCATAGTGGCGACATGGCGCGCAAGACCAATGCAGAGCTCGAAGCGCGAGTCAGAGAACTCGAGGCCGAGATCGTCGCGCTCAACACCATCCCCGCCCCGTCACCCGTGCCTCCACGACCGAGTTGGCGCCAGCGCAGCTGGGCGTGGACCCTGCTCTCGACCGTGGTCATAGTTATCGGTTCACTACTCGCGCCCGTGGCGGTTGTCTCGGCCTGGGCGCGAGTTCAGCTCACCGACACCGAGCAGTTTGTCGCTGCATACGCCCCACTCGCCCACTCGCCTGCCGTCAAGCAGTTCGTCGCCGACGAGACCTCAGAGGCAATCTCCGCGAGTCTCGACCTGCCCGCGCTCACCGCGGACGTGATCGATGGTCTTATCGCGCTTGGCACCCCACCACGCGTCACCCAGGCTCTCGAGGCGCTCAAGGGGCCGGCGGCCGCGGGTATCGAGTCGCTCATCAACAGCCGTGTGACGAGCTTTGTCGAATCGCCAGCCTTCGAGAAGGCATGGGCCGACGCTCTCGAAATCTCTCACGCCCAGCTCGTCGCGACTATGAACAACGATCCCGATGCGGCGATCGAGCTCGGCTCCGATGGAACAATCGGTGTACAGCTCGGGCCAATCATCGACAAGGTCAAAGCCTCGCTCGTTGATCAGGGAATCACCTTTGCCGAGCGCATACCGAGCATCGATCGCACTGTCACTATCGCGCAGTCAGACGCGATTCCGACAATTCAGGTTGCCTACAACGTTGCCCAGATCGCTGGCGGCTGGCTGCCGTTGATAGCACTCGTTTTTCTTGTGCTCGGGGTGCTCGTTGCACGCCGACGCAGTGTCGCCCTTATCTGGGCGGCTGTCGCGCTCGCGATCATTATGAGCGCGCTCGCCGCGGCATTTGCGATTGCGCGAGGGGTGGCCGCGACATCCATCAGCGCCTCTGTTGTTCCGACCGATGTTGTGCGGGTGCTCTTCGATGCGGTGACGACTCCCATGCGCACGACTGTGACCTCGGTGATTGTGCTCGCAGTCGCAGTCGCGTTTCTGGGGTGGGCGTTTGGGCCATTCACGTCGTCGACGCGGCTACGCGGCTTCGCTCACCGGGGCAGCGCTTGGGTGCGCGACTCGCTGGAAAGCCGCGGCGTGAGCACGGGCGTCGCCGGCGAGTGGCTGTACCAGCAACGCGTTCTTCTACGCACAGCGGTCGGGGTCATCGCGTCGGCCGTTGTGATCTTCGCGCGTCCGCTGAGCATTGGTCTTATTGTCTGGACAGCGGTGGTTGCGCTGCTGGTGATCGCGATTCTCGAACTTGTGCAGCGCCCCACAGAGCCCGTCGAGTCGACGCCTTCGGGTGAGGGTGTTCCGTATGGTCACGCCTAGCCCAGTGATGAGGGGCGGTTGGTGATGCGCCTGTTTATGGGAAAGCGCGAGGTTGTCGCGGCAGCACCGCGGCGCAACGGACCGGTGCTGCGCGGCTATCTGTACACGCTCGGCGGTCTCGCCGCCGTTGCCACCGGTCTCGCCTTCTTCGGCATCATCGGCATTGTGCTCTCGGTGTTCTTCGCGCTGTTTATCGCCGTGGGCCTCGACCCCACCGTGCGGCTTCTGCAACGACGCGGACTTCGCAGGGGAACAGCGCTTGCCACTGTGATTCTGTTTATCGTCGCGGTATTCATAGTTGTCGTCTGGGTGGGCATCCCGATTCTCATCGATCAGATCGGAGACCTTGTTGTCGGCATTCCGCAACAGGTCGACGAGCTCAAGGCTCAGGGTTGGTTCGACACAGCCGACGATTCGAGCAACGGTCTGCTCGGCACGTTCTTGAGCTGGCTGGCCGAACAGTTGAGCGACCCCGAGGTCTGGGCGGCGATCGCTGGCGGGGCGGTCGGTCTCGGTCTCACTGTCGCGAGCGCCATCTCGTCGGCTTTCTTCATCTTTATTCTCGTCATCTACTTCATGGCGACCTACGACGCGATGAAAGACGCCGCGTACCGCCTCGTTGCGGCAAGTCATCGCGACCAGGTCGAGCGCTACGCCGAACGCATTCTTCAGAATGTCGGCCGCGGACTCAACGGAATGGTAATTCTGGCGACAATCAACTCGATCTTCAGCTTTCTTCTGCTGTTTCTCGTCGGCGTGCCCGCGGCATTTCTGCTTGGGGTCTCGGCGTTCTTTTTCTCGCTCATCCCTCTAATCGGCACAGTGCTGAGTACGTGCGTTATGACAATCGTCGCGTTTCTCTACGACCCGCTCGCGGCAGTGATCGTGCTTCTCGCAATGCTCATCTACATGCAGATCGAGTCGTACATCTTCACCCCGAAGGTTATGAGCAAGGCCGTCGCGGTTCCCGGTGTCGTCGTTTTCATTTCGGCAACCGCCGGCGGCGCTCTCTTCGGGCTCGCGGGCGCTCTCGTCGCGATCCCGGTGTCGGCAGGAGTGATCTTGATTCTGCGCGAGGTGGTTATGCCGCGAAAGGCGCGGCAGTAGTTACCGGCTGGGCGACACCTTCGCGAGCGAGTTGATGAGTGTCGACTCGACGTCGGCCGGCCAATCGAAGAGGGGCGCGGTCTGCCGAAGCTCGGCGAATCCGTGAAGCCCCGCCCAGAGCGCGCCGGCGTCGCGGCGAGGGTCATCACTCGCCGATGAACCATCGGCGACACACAACCGAATGGCCTCAACGAGCACCCCGAACGCGTTCATACCCAACTCACGAAAGCGCTCGGCTTCTGTGGGGTGAGTGACGAGGGCGATCTCGGCGTTCCAGACGCCGCCGAACATCACCCGGTAAAGCTGTGGCTTCTCACGAGCGAACGAAAGGTAGGCCTCACACACTGCCCGCAAGTGGCCAACGGGGGTGGTCGCCTGTCCCGCGATGAGCGAAGCGGTGAGCTCGGCAAAAGCATCTTCGGCGACGGCCGCCATCACCGCGTCGACGTCGGCAAAGTGCCGGTAGATGGCAGGCGCTGAGATATTCGCGCGGCGGGCTATCGAGCGCAGCGTGACCGCCTCGCCATCGCCGAGCAGCTCGCGCGTCGCCGTGAGAATCTCGAGCCGAAGTCGTGCACCCTCGCCGCGGGGGTTGCGCTGGCGCTCGGCGCTTGCTGACGTCTCGACCACCATGGACACGAGCTTACGCATCTGCCACCACAACAACCTTGCCCGCGACCGTGCGCGACTCAGCGAGTTCGACGGCACGCACAATCTCAGACAGCGGCACGCGCGCGGCGATCTGCGGACTGATCTTTGCGTCGCGCAAAAGCTCGAGAACGTTCTTGAGGGCGCTTCGCTGCTCACCGATATACCGCTCACGGCGCCGTTTGCCTGCCCAGAAGTTATAAAGCGAGGCAGAACGACCGTTGGGCAAAAGGTTCCAGGTCACAATCTGCGCGTACGAACGCAACAGCGGTAGTCGCGCGTTGCCCGCGTCGAGCATGGTTGCCGCGCTGCCGTACGAGACGAGGGTGCCGCCCGCACGCAGCAGCTTCCATGACTGCGTGAGCGACGGCCCGCCGACGTGGTCGAACACCGCATCAACGCCGTCGGGCGCGAGCTTACGGATTCGTGAGTACATCTGCGGATCCCGGTAGTCGACGGCCTCGGCGCCTAGTTCAGCGAGCAGGTCGTGATGAGTGGGCGACGCGGTTCCGATAACGCGGATGCCTTCGTTGCGGGCCAACTGCACGAGGGTGTTGCCCACTCCGCCGTTGGCGCCGAGCACAACGATTGTCGCGCCCGGCTTCACCCGCGCCGTTCGAAATAGCATCTGCCACGCGGTTATGCCGTTGACGACGAGAGTCTCGACGGCGACCGGGTCTGCGTCGCCGTCGACCGGAAGAAGATCCGAGGCGGGCACACTAACGTGGCTCGACCACCCACCCGTTTTGGTGACCGCGGCAAACCGCTGACCCATGAGCGCGGGATCAACACCATCGCCCACAGCAACGACGGTTCCGACGAGGTCGTAGCCCGGCACAAACGGAAAACGCGGCTGCTCGTAGTACTTTCCTCTGCGCATCTGCTGCTCTGCGAACGAGACTCCCGTCGCTTCCATCCGGAGCGTCACTTCGAGCGACCCCGGCGCGCGCAGTGGAGATTCACGAAGCTGCATCTCGGCAGGCTCGACCGGACCAGGCAGCACAACGTCGAAGACGGTGGTCGAGGTCATCAGCGACGCCCAACGTAGAGACGCGCGAGAAGCGCAACGGCCGCGGCGACAATGAGAACGAGAAACGCGGGGTGCATGTCTTGGGTCAGGCTCGGCGCCGGGTCATCGCGCAGGTTGAGAACCGCGAGCGGCACCGAGTAGAGCGCCGCGACTGCCACCGACCACCAGCGAAGGTATCGCGACCGTATGTCGGTGAAGCTGCCGATGAGCACAACGAGCACGGGCACAAGCGCGATCATCGCGAAGCCCGACAGCAGAAGCACGGGCACGGCCCAGGCAGCAATCTGCAGGTAGAGCGGGGCGCGTCCGCGTGAAGCGGTAGTGGGCATTACGTGGGTAGACATTGATCTCCTCCTTATGTTTACGTGCGTTTACTTATAGCTATGCTAGGGCGTAAGTAAACGTTTGTAAAGTGATGGATCGCTTCGCGTCACTTTGTGTAGCGCAACGACTTCTTGCGTGCCGGTCGGGCGCGACTCGGCTTAGCGTTTACGCGTCGCCGCGAAGGTGGCTGCAAAAGTCGCGGCGAAAGTCGCCGTGAAAGGAGCGCACGAATGAGCATTCTCGACCCGACCTGGACACGCGAGTTGATCGCGCAACGTCGCGAGCTTCACGCGGCACTCGACCGTCTGGCACTCGCCGACCGCACCCGCGCGGCACAAGGCCGACTCGAGCTCTACGCCGTGACCCACCAGTTCGAACGCGGTGAACTGGATGTCGCGCAGCTCGCCGAGGCACTGCGAACAGTTGAGAACTCGGTAACGCTGATTCGCGCTTAGGTGATCTCGTCGAGGATCTGCGAGTCCATGATCGACTCGGAGGGAAGCGCGCGGCCGACCGGTCGCTTGAGTTGAGCGGTGAGCTCTTCGAGGTGGGCGACGAGCTCGGGGTCGGTCAGTTCTTCGCCCTCAAATTCAGGAAGCTCAACAGCGATGAGCTGTGATGACGGCCCGAGAAGAAAAGTCGAGGCGACGGCCTGGCCGCCCGTACCGATGACCGGAATCTCGACGGTTGCCGATCCCTCGGTTTCGGCGAGTGCTTGCGCGTACTCCAAAACTGCGTCGGCGATCAGCGTTCCGGTAAGGAGATCTTCGCCCGCGTAATGAATTGCTCGCACGAGTTCAGACTAGATCAGTCGGGGTCGGCATATGACTGTCACTCAGGGTCTTGCCGGGCGCGCCGCCCGCGTCAGTCATCGGCCGCAACCGGCGGCTCGTCGATCAGATGAAGGCCAGCGGGGCTGTTCGCAGCGCGCATAAGCAGGTCGACCCACTCGCGATTGATCGCGGGGATTCTGTTGCCCGCGAATGAAATCTCGATCGGGATCGCCGGGTGCACCCAGATCGACACCCGTCCACTGCCCGCGCTCACCGGCTTGACCCAGGTGAACCAGAAGGACTCTGCGCGACGCAGCTTTGCCGCGATGACGAGTTGAAGGTGCGAAAGCGTACGGTCGTCGAACTCGACCTCGCCCGCTCCGTCGTAACGAAGTTTGCCCATGCTGCACCCCGCCGCTTGGAAACCAAGCAAGCGCCTTTCCAGTTGTGAATTATCTCGCCAAGGATAACCCGCCCGATCTGGCTTGGCGGTATCTCTCCGTTGGACTTGACGCCCACTCGTCGGCGGCTCGTTCTAACATCGAGCCATGGCAACGTGGGATGACGTGAGCAGGCTCGCTCTCACCCTGCCCGAGGTGGTCGAGGGCACCGACACCAACGGCTACAAGTGGGAGGTTCGACGCAAACACTTTGCGTGGGAGCGCCCGCTGCGCAAGCGCGACATCGAAGAGCTCGGCGACGAGGTGCCCGAGGGCGAAATTCTCGGCGCTATGGTCGCCGATCTCACCGACAAACGCGGGCTTATCGGCAGCAACCCCGACGTGTTTTTTACGATTCCGCACTTTGTTCACTACCCAGCGGTGCTTGTGCTCATCGAGAAGATCAGCCTCGAGCAGCTCAACGAAGTGCTCACAGAGGCATGGCTATGCCGAGCGCCCAAGAAGCTCGCCGCTGCATTTCTCGCCTGAGCGACACTCAGCACCTACGCGACGACAAAGTCAAGTCGGCACTTGCGTGGACTGACAACGCCAAGACGCGTACCTAACCTTTCTGCATTCGCAACGCTGCGAAATGCTCGAATTTTCATCTGGTCCATGAGAACGGCGGGCCTACCGAGCACTCACAAATGAGTCGGCGAGTTCGACTCGAGATAGGGGGTACGTGAAATGTCACTGAAGAAAACTCTCACGGCCGTTGGCCTGGTTGTAGCTCTCACGGGTTCGGGCGCGGCGGCCTACGGTGCAACGCAGTATCCGAACGAAGGGGGAACCTGGAACTATGGCCTCGCAGCCGGCGTTCACGCATACTCGGACTACTACGTCGGCAAGTGCCATGGCTCGACAGTCATCAACGACTGGGGCACAAGCAAGTCGATCGATACAGCGAAGAACAAGTGGTCGCAGGCTTCCCTGAGGGCGACGGCATTCACAAGCAACAAGTACTACTACCGCGTTTGCTAGCGCGGCTGTAGGCGTACCTATTTGGGCCCGATCTGAGCGATCGGGCCCAACTATGTGTAGTCAAACGAAGCGTCACCACACAAAGGTGCACCGAACGAACTCGCTGAACGAACATCTCGCTGAACGAACAGAGACCCATTGCTCAAGTTGTTGGTCAGGCTCGCCGCCCTCGGCGTTGCAGTTTTTCTCGCCGTGCTCGCGGGCATGTTCTTGTCGTCAGAAGAGTCGGGGTTTCCGTGGAACACCGACTACACCTCGCGACTTGACTTCTCGAAATCGCCCGTCGCAAAAGACGATGCGATTGCCGAACTCAACGAGCTCGTCGACTCGTCTGACCTGCGGCTTGCCCGCGTTGTCGCCGACCCAGAGAACTTTCTGACCTCGCAGTCGCTCTACGTTTTTGGTGCCGATGCGCCGAGCAGCCCCGTCGCCATCGACTGGTTTAGACCCGGCATGCAGGGCGAGCTACGCGCGGCGGGCGACCTCGGCGACGCCCCGCTGAGCGGAACGTACGTCTACTCCGGCTCTGCCGAAGCCGTGCAGTCGCTCACCGGTTGGGCAAACCGCGCGGGCGTGCACACGAGCACCCAGAAGAACACGGTCACCGCGGTGCTCTCGAACGCCCTGATCAACACCGGGGCGTGGCTGCCGTTTCTCACCTGCCTTGTGCTGCTCGTGTCGCTCACCGTCTCTTGGTACGTGCTGCGGGCGAGAGCGAGAACCGTGAAGGTGCTCAACGGCGCCTCGACCGCTCGCATCGTCGCCGACGATTTTCTCTCGCTGCTCGCGGTGAGTGTGCCTCCCATGCTTGTGGGTTTTCTCCTCGGCGTTGGGTTCATCGTGCTCAGTGGCAAGATCATGTTTGTGGCGGCCTTCGCTCTCACGACTCTCGCGCTTCTTGGGTGCGCACTCGCGGTGATGCTGCTGAGTGCGTTGCTCGTCAACGCCTTCACCTGGCCAACCCTTGCCGCGATCGCCGCGCGCACCCCGCCCGAGCGACACTTTCGCCTCGCGAGCGAAGCGCTCAAGGTCGCCACGCTTGTGCTCGTCGCAATCTCGCTTCCCGCCGCGGGAACCGCAATTGCCACCGCCACGAACCTCTCTGACCAGGGCGCGCGCTGGCAGAGTCTCTCCGGCCAGGTCTCGCTGCGCATTGGCACAACGACTCCCGAAGAGTTCGACGCACAAATCGAAAAGCTTGACGCGCTCGTTGTGGCCGCTGACGAGGCCGACGTTCTCACCTTTTCGTATGCGATGGATGTCGCGGACGAACCCGAGCTACAGCCCGCCGGCTACGACGGACTGGTTATGGTGAATCCCGCCTATCTCGAGGCGGTCGCACCCTTTGTGGGTTTTGACCCGTCGCCGCAGCAACCACTCGGAGCCCTGGGCACAGCGATCCCGCACACCGAGCTCGCGCCCGCGCTCGAACAGTCGCTCGGCGACTCGTTTGAGCTCTGGAACCGCGCGGGTCAAAACCTCGACGGTTTCGACGAGAACTTTCGTACCTTCGATTACTCGGGCGACGTAACCTTCCCGGGCCTCGCGCCCACCTCGGGCGACATGGTCAACTACGAGAACCCGCTCATTGTTGTCGTCGACAACCCGGCAGAGACCTTCGACGCCGACTTTCTGAGCGCAACACTGTCATCGGGCAACCAGATGTTCGGTGACGCGAGCTGGCTTCGTGGTTACCTGGCGACGAGTGAGCTCAACGCCTACGTGCTCTCGATCGACCGCGTCTCTGACAACGGCCTCTTCGCGAGCCAGCAGGCGAACCAAACGGCGGGCGTGCGCATCTTTTCGTACGCGCTGGTTGTGCTCGCGCTCATCGCGAGCATTACTGTCTCGGCCTGGATCTACGCGCTCGCGCGCGGGCGCCGTCTCTTCGCGCAACGCACCTCGGGCTGGGCGTGGCAGCGGGTGCTCTCGGCACGACTGCTCTGGGAGGCGGGCCTTGCGGTAGTCATTACCGCGCTCAGCCTTGTGGGATTTCTCGCAACCTCCGACCCTGGCACGCTCTGGATTCTCGCCGCGATACCGCTCTATGTCGCGCTGAGCGCGGCTCTGCACGTCGCCGCAGTGCGAAAAGTCTTCGCGCTGCGACTCGCGCGCTCCGAATGATCAGCCACTCGCATCCATCGAATAAGGAAACCAACAATGCAGATACTCGCTGAGGACGTCGTCGTCACCATCGATGGACGCCAGGTTCTCGCCGCCCCGCAGGTGCACGTGGAGCCGGGTCAGACCCTCGCCCTCGTCGGGCCGAGCGGCAGTGGCAAAACGACGCTGCTCAACGTGCTCGGCCTGCTGCTGCGGGTCGAGAGCGGGCGCGTTGTTGTCAACGGACACGAGACGGCGCGCTGGGGCGACTCCCGCCGGCGCGGGTTCTGGCAGAAGCACGCCGCCTTTGTATTTCAAGACCACGGGCTTGTCGACGAGAAGTCCGTCGCGTACAACGTGATGCTCGCGCGCCTGCCCCTCTTCGGCGTGCGTGCCCGCGACCGGGCGAGCATCGAACTCATTCTCGAGCGGGTTGGGCTCGCGGGGCGCGGCAAAGAAGTCGTCTCAACGTTGAGCGGTGGCGAGAAGCAGCGCGTCGGGCTGGCGCGGGCGATGTTTCGCAAGGCAGACGTCATCTTCGCCGACGAGCCCACGGCGTCACTCGATCGAGACAACCGCGAGCTGGTCACCGGCTTTCTCACCAAAGAAGCACACCGTGGAGCAGCGGTGGTTATCGCGACCCACGACGAAGCCCTCATGGCAGCGTGTGACGCGTCGCTTGACCTGTCGAGGCGCTGAAGTCAGAGCGCGACGACTTTGCGCCTGAGCGCGCGGGTGTCGCGGTACTCGCGCAACAGGCTCGACGGTGTTGCGCTCGCGCCCGAATCGATCCAGGTAACGAATGACGCGTGAAGGGTTGCTCCCGCGATCTCGGTGACGAGGCGCTGCTCCGCGGTGCTACCGCTCGCTGGTGCACTGCCACCCAATGCGACGGCGGACGCGGCACGCAACTGGGCATCGTCAATCAGCAGGGCATGCACCTTAGCGAGATGGTCGCCAACCGCAGGGTCGGCAAGCAGTCGGGCGAGCTCGGCGTCGATGCGCTCTTCGAGCTCGGTGAGCGACGGTGAGCCGTCGAGCGCCGGACGGAGCGCGTCGTCGATGCGACGAAGGCGGCCCAGCACGAGGTCAACCTTCGCGGGAAAGTAGCGAAAGAGTGTGCGCGTCGAGATTCCCGCGGCGGCAGCCACGTCATCCATCGTGACGCGATCAAAGCCGCGCTCGGCGAACAACGCGAGCGCCGAGCGTTCAACTTCTGCCTCGGTGTCGCGCCGACGCCGTTCTCTCAGTCCCGTCGCATCCATGTTTCACCTTTCTGTGTTTATACTAGCAGCACTGCCAATGTGGCAGTCCTGCCACATTGGCATTTACGACAGGAAGCACTCAGAATGACCTCCACCAGCTCTCGACCACGACGCCACTGGCTTCTCACGACCGCCGTGACGGTGTGGTCAGTCACATCGCTCATCATCGTTGCCTGCATGGTGGCACCGAGCATGCCCAGCCCAGTGATGACTGCCATCTCTTCGCTCGCCTACGCGCTCAATCCCGCGCTTGCGCTCTCTGTTGCGTTCGGCGTGCTGCTCATTGTGTTCTCCGTGCGCGGCCGACGACGCGTGCTCGCCGCGGTTGCCGCAGTCACCACCGCCCTGCTCGGCGTGGCGGTCGTCGTGCCGACGGTGTCGCTCGCGAGCGCGGCTGCCGAGCGCGACATCCAACTCTCCGTTGTTGGCCTCGCCCAGTCGCCGACCGGCGGGCTCGAGGCTCCGACCGAGACCGTAACCTACGCGTCACCAGAGGGTGAAGACCTGCAGATGGATGTCTGGCAGGCGGAGAATCCGGATGCCGCGTCGAACGCCGCGCTCATTTACGTCTTCGGCGGCGCCTACCTCTCGGGATCCCGCGCCGACTGGACGCCCTTCTTCCAGCACCTCACAAGCCAGGGCATCAGCGTATTCGCGATGGACTACCGCCTCTCGACCCCGTCGTCGCCCACCTGGAACAAGGCGCCCGCCGACGTGGCGTGCGCCGTTGGCTGGGTTCGCGAGAACGCTGACAGCTACGCCGTTGATGCCGACCGTCTCGTACTGAGCGGCGGGTCAGCCGGCGCAAACCTCGCACTGCTCACCGCGTACTCAGCCGGCACCGGTGCGATGACCCCGAGTTGCGAGACCGGCGACACCTCGGTGCGCGCCGTCATCGACTTCTACGGCCCGACCGATCTCGCGAGCACCGCCCGCGACACGGTGAGCCCTGCGGTCGCCGATGCACTGGAGCAGTACACCGGCGCAACTCCGGCCGACGAGCCAGCGCGCTACGAGCTGCTGAGCCCCGCAAGCTACGTCACGGCAGACTCGCCGCCCACCCTCGTGCTGCACGGCGGACGCGACTCCGGCGTGCCCGTCGCGCAGAGCACAACGCTCGCCGACGCTCTCGACGAAGCGGGCGTGCCGAACGAGCTCGTCATCGTTCCCGCCGCCGAACACGGATTCGATGCCATCTTCGGCAGCTTCGCAAATCAGATTGCCCAGGCCGAAGTCAGCCGCTTCTTCGCACAGTACGTGACGAACTAGCGGCGGCTACGCGGCGACCCGACGGTTCTCACGCATACCGGCGATGGATGTCGCGTACTCGGCGATCATGCGCGTGCGACCGAACCGCGCGCGGGCAGCCAGGCTGAGCTCGCGAAGTTCTGGTCGCCGCTCGAGCACTCGCTGCCAGGTCGAGGCGATGGCCACTGGGTCGTGAGGCGTGACGAACCCGATGCCGTCAACTGTTCGAGCGGAGTCACCGACATCCGTTGTGACGGGCGTCGCACCGGAGGCGGCGCCTTCGAGAAGACACAGGGGCGACGCCTCACCAAAGGCGCTCGTGAGCGCGACGATGTCGGCGATCTGGTAGATCGCCGGCATGTCGTCGCGAATGCCGAGAGCGTGCAGCCGCGTCGAGTCGCCGATGCCCGACTGGTCGAGCAACTCACAGAATGCCTCGTTGTCGCGCGTCATGCCCGCCCCGCACACGAGGTAGTGCGTGAGCGGGTTCTGCCGGGAGTGCAGAGCAACCGAACGCAAAAACAGGCCGGGGTCTTTCATCGCGTCAAACCGTGCGGCGAACACAACAACCGGAGCGTCAGCGGGAACGCCGAGCTGCGAGCGCGTCGCCGCTTGCTCGCCGTGCGTGCCGGGGCGAAAGCGCTCGGTGTCGACGCCGTTGGGTATAACGAGCCGAGCGGTGGCGGGATCCAGGTGACTCTTGTACGCCTCACTCGTCGACTCTGCGCACGCGACCACCGCGGTGAGCAGGCCGCTCGACGATGCTTCACTGAGCCACGACAACGCCGGCCCTGAGTGGTTCGGGTCTGAGCGGTGCAGGCACGCGGCAACCGGAATCTCGGGCATCAAGCCGCGCTCCCGAAGGGCGAGAAGCAAGCCGAGAGGCTGCTCTTTCAGCGACAGGATCACGTCGGCCTGCCGCACGACGTTCGCGGCGATCATCAACTCGCGATCGGTGAAGGTGAATGGGTCGAGGGCATCGGTTCCGGCGATCCGGCCGAGGGTCGCGACATCCACGCCCGCTTCTCGCAGCCGGAGATAGCGAGGGTCCCGATGGAGGTGCTGAATAGACGCGTCGCGACGAGCCGCAGACGCTATCGACAGCACACTGTGCCGCTGGTTGCCTTCACCGTGAAGGCCAGCGACAACGTCGGTGTGCAGGATTCGAGCTCCACCCGCGAAAAACCCCTCATACAGCGACAGCACTCGAATTGGACGGTTCATCGCGACGCCTTTCAGAAGGTGAGCAGGTGATGTGACCGCGGCGACTCTGCCGTTCGGACAATGCTGAATGCTGCGCCTTCTGAAGTCGATTAACCCGTGATGTGCATTGGGTGAACGGCAGAACTCGCCTATTCAGGCACAACGCGCATCGTGTACTTGCGGGTGCTCGGCGAGACGACTGCCGAGAGACCTGACCCGCTGTACTTTGCCCGGTACGCGGCGTCGACCGCGGCGAGGGTCTGCTCGTCGTGAACGTCTTCGATCGCCACCGGGTATCGGCGCGAACCGTCGACGAATGCCGCACGATGGGTGCGCTGAACTCGTCGATACCACTTGGATGCTTCGCCAAAACCATTGCGGATGTAGCCGACCCCGTCGACAACAACGGCCCAGATCGGCGTTTCAATCTCGCCGCCGGCCGTCAGTTCCGTCGCGATGACGACGTCGTCGGCCGTGGCTAGGTACGTGATTGCATCGGTGCTCATACGACAATTCTCTGCCTTATGGCCGCCCCAGCTAGGTCGTGAGGCGGCCAGCTCAACTTAGGCCTTGTCGTGAAGAGTGATCTGGTAGCCGTCGGGGTCGGCGAAAGTGAAGGTGCGACCGAACGGTCCGTCGATGGGCGCGGACGTTATGGTGACCCCGTCGGCGGCGAGCGCGTCATGCACCTGTTGTGATTCGGGCGCGTGCAGCCAGATGCCGACTCCGAAGCCGAGCTGGGAGACCGAGTCGAGATCGACTCCGGGGGCAGCGTCACGCACGGCGAACGCTGCTGGCTTTGTGTCGTACACGACGGCGTGCGGTGGGCCGGGCTGGCGTGTGAGGCCGAGGTATTTCTCGTAAAAGGCAGCCGAGGCCGCCATGTCGCGAACCTGTAGCGAGATAAATCCTGGGCCGGATACTGCGGTCATCGTGTGCTCCTAGTCTTGGCGCGTAATGTCAGTTGACTGACATGTGTAAGTGTATGTCAGAATATTGACATGAGTCAAGCGGAGCTGCGCATCGATCTCGACACTTCACTGGGTTACCTCCTCAAAGAGGCCTCGAGTGCGCTTCACAACGCGATGGAAGAGGTGCTGCGCCCGCTCAACATGAACATCACGCACTACTCCTGCCTCGAGCTTCTTGCCCAACGCCCAGGGCTCTCCAACTCCGAGCTCGCCCGCGGCGCCTTCGTCACGAGGCAGTCAATGAACGTTCTTCTTCATTCATTAGAGCGAGACGGAATCGTCACTCGCCCTGAGCGCGCGTCATCCGGCCGCGCCCTTCCGACGGAGCTGACGGCGAAGGGCCGAAAGCAGCTGGCCGCGGCGAGCGCCGCGGTGCGCCAGGTTGAAGACCGGATGAAGGCCGACCTCAGCGATGCTGAGCGGTTGGAGTTTGGCGGCATGCTCGCTCGGTGCGTGTCAGCGTTACGTCCCGCTGTTCCGTAGCGTCGACGACTCCTCGTTGGGATCGACGGTTGGCTGCCACCTCGATGTAGTCCACACTTGCTTGAACGAGCAACACCGTCGCGAGAGACAGGTGGTCTGGGCATGGGCGAGAATTCCGTCGACGCACGGTTGCGCATTCAGATTCTCGGGCCACTGCAACTCTGGCGAGGTGACGTCGAACTCGACGCCGGCCCCCCACAGCAAGCGCACCTCCTTGCCGTGCTTCTCGCACGCGCGGGGTTTCCGACGAGCACCGACGACCTCATCGGCATCATCTGGGGCGAGGCTCCCCCACTGAGCGCGCTCAACACCCTCCACAAGTACATCGGCGTTCTGCGACACCTGCTCGAACCGAACCTTGCCTTCAGGCAAGCGGGATCCCACCTGCACCGGCGCGGCGGCGGGTACGTCTTCACCGCTGACCGGTCGACGCTCGACCTCGTCGAGTACCGCGAGCTGGTTACCGACGCTCGGTCAGCGGTTGCCGAGCAGCGCGATGAGCACGCCATGGATAGCTACGTCAGCGCGCTCGCCCTGTGGAAGGGGCCGGTCGGTGCCGGCCTCGACAGCGGTCTGGAGTCGGCGGCCGTCTTCGCACCCGTCAATGCGCAATTCGTCGAAACGGTCGTCGCGGCGAGCGCTCTTGCCCGGCGTCTCGAGCAAGCGGAGCGAGTTCTCCCTGCGCTGCGTATGGCGAGCGCGATCAGCCCGTTACACGAACCTGTGCAGGCGAGCCTGATCGGGTCCCTCGCCGCTTCGGGCCAACGCGCAGAAGCACTTGCGGCGTTCCAGCAGGTGCGCACCCGGCTTGTAGAACAGCTCGGCATCGATCCGGGTGACGAGCTCGTCGCGGCGCACCGCAAGGTGCTCGACCCGACGGTCACGATGCCCGAGCACTCACACAATCGCTCGGTTGCGGCAGAGCCCTACCGTGTCGCCGACTTTAGCGGGCGCTCGGCCGAGTTGGAGTCGATTCGAGCATTTGTGGCCGACGAGCCCTCGCGCCGAACTGAGTCGGTGCTGCTCGTCTCGGGCCCACCCGGCGTGGGCAAAACGACGACGGCCGTCGAAGCACTGCACAACGCCGGCGATCGGGGCGCGCACCTGTTCGTCAACCTTCACGGCTTCGACGTTGCGCCCCTGACCGCGCTGCAGGTTCTTCGGGCACTTCTCGCCCAGGTACACAGGGGCGAGGCACCTCCCGTGTCGCTCGACGAGGCATCCGCCGCCTGGCGATCGGCGGCCGCGACGGCCTCGTACATTGTTGTGCTCGACAACGCGTCATCCGAGTCTCAAATACGTTCCGTGCTCGCCGTTGACGGGCCGCTCACCGTTATCGTCACGTCTCGACGCACGCTTCCCGGCCTCGAGGCCACAAAACGAATAGCTCTCGGCCCGCTGCCACGCCCCGAGAGCGAGCGGATTCTCGCACAGCTAATTCCCGAGCAACGACGGCTCGCGTCGAACCTGACGAGCCTGGCCGAGTTGTGTGGAGACTTTCCCCTCGCGCTGCGAATAGCCGGTGCGAGAATCGCGTCTCGGCCGCAGTGGTCGATCGACGACTTCATCGAGCGCCTCCGTGATGAGAAGAACCGCCTTCGCCAACTCGTCGCGGGCGATCTCGACGTTGTCACGGCCTTTTCGCTGTCATACGAAGCGCTGCCTCAGCGTGGGCGCGAGTTGTTCCGAAGCCTCGGGCTGCTTCACGGGTCAACCTTCAGCGCACGAATGGTTGCTGCGATCGACGATCTCGACCCCGACGCCTGCCGCGACGACCTTGACGCCCTCGCCGATCTCGGGCTCGTCGAGATGGTGCACGGCGACCGTTATCGCATGCACGATCTGATTCGTCTCTACGCGGCCGACCGCCTGCGCGACGAACTATCGAGAGACGAGATTCGCGAGCAACAGGTTCGTTTCGACCGCTGGATTCTGAAGACGACCTCGGCCGCCGCGATGGTGTTCCCCGACGGGTGGGCGCCGGTTCCAGAAGTCAGCTCGGCCAGCGTCGATCAGATGCGCGATGCCGAGCGATGGCTGACCACCGAATCGAGTCACTGGTTCGCGGCACTGAAGAGCGCCGCCGAGCTGGGCGAGCACCGGCTGGTGGTCGACACCGTCACGGCGCTAACGCGCATCTCGAACGTGTGGGTCAATTGGCCGGACTGGGTAGGGGTGCATTCGATCGGCGCCGAAAGCGCCTCAGAGCGCGGCGACCACGACGCTTTTATCGTGCAGCTTGTCGCAATCGCGGTGACGGTCGGATACGAGAATCCTGGCCCTGGCGACAGGGAGCGCACGGCACGCCGCGCCCTCGCAACTGCCGAGTCACTGGGCAATCGCCGCTGGATCGGCTGGAGCCGCGTCGCGCTCTCCGAAGCTCATTTCGCAAACGGAGATTTTGACGATGCCCGGCGCGAAGCGCTGCTCGCGAAGGCCGAATTCGTTAGCCTGGGTGACTTCAACGCCGAGTTGTTGGTGCGGTCCTACGTTCTCTGGACGCTCTCGATGCTCGACGCCGAAGAGTCTCTTGCCGAGACTCGTGCGCTGGTCAAACTGGTTGACGGCCTCGGGCCGACACCCGAACGCTTCGTGCAGCCCAGCGTTGTGCTCGACACCTTCACTGCGGCCTGCCGCGTCTTTCGCAGCGCTGGCCTTTTCGACGAGGCCCTCACCATCGCAGACCGGATGCTCAAGGTGCAGCAACCCTTTCTCGCCGAGGGCTACGCGGCGATCGCACAGCACCATCGCGGATTCGCGCTCATTGGTCTGCACCGATTCGACGAGGCACGGGAGGCCTTCGAAGTGGCCTTGAGGTGGACGAACCCATACCTGCCGCCCGAGTTTGCCGGCGAGATTCACGACGTGTTGCGCGCGCTCGAAACGACCTGACCGCGACATCCATTCGATCTCCACAAGGCGTCAACACGGCCTGAGTACCTTGCTCGTCAAGGAGACATTTTGGCCTCCCGGCCACACGAGATCTCTCTCTGTGGCGCCTGTGTCGACGAAAGGAACAAGACATGAACCGCATGATTGGCGCAGACGGCAACTACGTCGCAGCGCCCGACTTTCCGGGTAGAACCCTTGGCATTACTGCCTTTGTTCTGTCGTTCTTTCTTCAGGCCGTCGCCCTCATTTTGGGAATCGTGGCACTCGTGCAGAGCCGCAGGGCCGGGGTCACGAACAACCTCGCCATCGCCGCCGTGGTGATCAGCGCCGTGCTCATCGTGACGGGCGCGATCGTCTGGATGTCAGTCGTCGCGTCGCGGACCTTCTCGTGACACCCACACCCGCACCTGTCCCCGCACGCCGAGGAGCACACATGAGCACGCACGTCGTTTTTATCCACGGACTTTGGATCCACTCATCAGCATGGAAGCCGTGGCAGCAGCTCTTCGAAGAGGCCGGCTACACAACCTCGGCTCCGGGTTGGCCGGGTGACCTCGAGACTGTTGAGGCGACGCGCGCGAATCCCGATGGGCTCAATAACCAGGGCATCGCCGAGATCTGCCACAGCTATGCCGACATCATCGAGAAACTGGGCGAGAAGCCCATCGTGGTCGGCCACTCGTTCGGTGGACTGATCGCGCAAGAGCTGCTGGCCAACGATCTGGTGGCCGCCGCCGTCGCCATCGACCCCGCGCCGGTCAAGGGCGTGCGAGTGCTTCCGTTCTCGCAGTTGAAATCGGGCTTTCCGGTGCTCGGCAATCCTGCCAACCGGTCGAAGACCGTCGCTCTCGACAAAAAGCAGTTCAAGTACGCGTTCGGCAACACCCTGACCGACGAGGAGTCGAACTCGCTGCACGACCTGTGGACGATCCCCGGCCCCGGCCGCCCGCTGTTCGAAGACGCGACTGCCAACTTCGTGCGCAACTCGCCCGCGGCTGTCGACACCCACAAGGCGGTGCGCGGGCCGCTGCTTCTCACGTCGGCAACCGAAGACCACACGGTTCCGAAGGCCGTGACTCTCGCCGTCGCAAAGCTGTACGCCGACAACACTTCATCGGTGACCGAGTACCACGAGTACGAGGGTAAGGGGCATTCGCTCACCATTGATAGCGGCTGGGTGGATGTCGCCACTGACGTTCTTGCCTGGCTCGACCACAAGGGATTCGGGCCATTGTGATCGTCTTCTACCTCGCCGCAGCAGGCGTCGGCCTCGTTGGCACCTGGTACTTCAACGTTGCGAGCTTTTCGGCCCACGAGAGCTACCTTCACGGCTGGTTCGCGAACGCGGCTTCGTCGTCGGCTGCGGTCGACGTGCTCGTCGTAGCGGTTGCCGCGAGCGTCTTCTACGTAGCCGAAGGGCGACGGCTCGGCATGCGTCACACGTGGGTGCTGATACCGATCACGTTCGCTGTCGCGGCGGCTTTCGCTTTTCCGCTCTTTCTGGCCTGGCGTGAGCTCGCGCTTCGGCGGGCATCGCGGGTGGTGTCGCCGTGAGCTTCGTCGGTCGGGTGCGGCAACTTCTCGCCGCCGGGTGGAAGGTGAGCACGGGCCTCACCGTGCTCACGGTTGTCAATGCCCTGGTGCTGCTCTTTGTTGTTCCGCTGCGACTCGTCGACCCGACCATGATCGCCGGCATCCCTGCGTGGGACAAACCGATCAAGTTCTCCCTCGCGTTTCTGGCCTTCGGCCCCACCATGTTGTGGATCTACGCGCGGATACGCGTTGGCCGCGTGGGTCGAGTCGGCCTCGAGCTCGTCGGGTGGTCGATGGTTGTCGAGATCACGCTCATCGTGATGCAGGCGGCGCGCGGCGTAATGTCTCACTTCAACTACTCGACGCCATTCGACGCGACGGTCTTCACGGCTATGGCGGCGTTCACCGGCATCTTCGCTCTCGCTGCACTCATCATCGGAGTCGTCATCGCGAGGCGACGTCTCGAGGGTCTCATCGGTCTCGCGATCACGCTCTCCGTGCCGATCATGACGCTCGGGGCGATCCAGGGCTTCTCGATGACCGCACCCAAACCCGGTCAGGTGGCCGCGGGTCGGCTCATCGTCGGCGGACACACAATCGGGGGTTCGCAGACTCCTGGGCCGGGGCTTCCGTTTTTGGGCTGGTCGACCGAACACGGCGACCTCCGCATCGCGCACTTCGTCGGGCTGCACGTTTTGCAGATCCTTCCGCTCTTTGCCCTGTTGCTCACGGTGCTCTCCGCGCGCGGGCTGATTCGGGCGTCGCAGCGTCGGTTGCGGGGCGCCGTCTGGGCAGGGGGCGTCGCCTACGTCGGCCTCATCCTGACGCTGTACTTTCAGGCGATGCGCGGGCAGTCGGTTGTCGCGCCCGATAGCTTCACGGTCGTCATGACGCTCACGCTCATCGCACTCCCCGTAGCGACCGCTGCTGCTCTCACGCTTGTGCCGCCGCGGCGATAATGGAGTCGTGGAGCCCTGGGAGATACGCGAGTGGTTCGCCGACTACCTTGAGGCCTGCAACCGGCACGATCTCGAGGCCGTGCGCGAACTCGTTGATCCGGCCGTGCGGCGAGCACACCTTCCCGGCGGTGCCGATGCGTGGATCTCCGACCTTGCCGCGCTATTTCGGGTGTTTCCTAATTGGCAGTGGCGTCGCATCCAATTAATTGTCGAAGAAGACCGAGTTGCTGTGCACCTTCGCGCGAGCGGAACCGCCGCATCGGGGCGTCACGTGAATGTTGCCGAGTTCGGTTTCTTTCGCGTCGTCAAGGGCCGCATCGTCGAGTACTCGGGCTCGGCGGACTACGCTGCGCTCCTCGCCAGCTAACTGCAACTTTTGGGTTGCATTACGTCGATTCTTGTGCAACTCTAGAGTTGCAGTACGAACCGAGAGGAACAAAGCATGTCTGAGACAACCAACGCTTCCGCCGTCGCCGACGAAGGCACATTCACCGTACGACGCACAATTCAGATCAACGCCACCCTCGAGAAAGTCTGGGCGGCAATCACCGAGCCGGCCCTCATCTCGCAGTGGTTCGGTCGCGCCGAGTTCGCCGGCTCTGGCCCGGGCGCCGTCGGCACCCTGTCGTGGGACGACCACGGGTCCTTCCCCGTGCGCATCGAAGCCGTCGACGCTCCCCGCTCGATCACCTACCGCTGGAGCAACGACGACGCACTCGGCACGCCGCCAGAAACTCTCGACGAGGCAACGTCAACCGTCTTCACCTTCACCCTCGAGGCGATGGATGTCGGCACTCAACTCACGGTCGTCGAAACCGGGTTCGAGAACACCTCTGACCCGATCGCCAACCTCAACGACCACCGCGGCGGCTGGAACTCCGAGCTCGACGAGCTTGTCGCCCTGCTCGAGGGCAGCGCGTGACATCCACCCTTGTTCCCGTGTTCGCCGCCCTGGGCGATGCGACAAGGTGGAGCATTCTCGAAGCACTCGGCGACGGGGATGCCTCGGCCTCGGCTCTCGCCGCGCGCCTGCCCATCACGCGGCAGGCTATCGCCAAACACCTCGCAGTACTGCAAGAGGTGGGGCTCGTCGAGCCGGTGCAGGTGGGGCGAGAGGTGCGTTACCGGGTCGTCGGCGCAGAGCTTGAGGCCACAGCCCGCCGGCTCGAGGCCATCGGCTCCGAGTGGGATCATCGTCTCGCCGCGATCAAGCGGGTTGCCGAGGGGCTGTGACCTCAGTCCGATTCATTCGGCGTCGGGAATCGCGACAATCTTGCCGTGAAGCTCGCCAGCGGCAGACTTCGCGTGCACCGCGGGGAGCTCGCTCAACGAAATGTGCTGAGCGACATCAACCGAGAGCTCACCGCTGTCGACAAGAGCAACCAACTGAGTCAACTGCTCCGAGTCGGCGCGAACGAAGACAGTCGCGGCTCGCACTCCGCGCTCGTCATCGCTGGGCGTGGTCATCCATGCAGTTGTAGCCACAACGATGCCGCCGTCGCGCACGCGGGCGACGAGCGACGAGAACTCATCGGGGCTGATCGGCGCCAGGTTGAGCAAGACGTCGACGGGCTCAGTGATCGAGTCGAGTACGGTGACGCGCGTGTGGTCGATTACCTGATCGGCGCCGGCCGCGGTGACGCTGTCGAGGCTACGAGCGCTTGCGGTCGCGATGACATACGCACCGGCTCGTTTGGCAAGCCGGATCGCGTAGCCGCCAACTGAGCCGCCAGCACCCACAATGAGTAGTCGCTGACCACGCGTGAGATTGCCAAGGTCGAAGAGAGCCTGCCAGGCGGTGAGCGCAACCGATGGCAGCGCGGCCGCGTCGGCGAGGTCAATGGACGACGGTGCCAGAACGAGAGCCTCCTCGGGCGCGACGACGTATTCCGCAGCGGAACCGTCGTCAGTCATCGACAAGAACCCGACGACTGCGTCACCGACGCGGAAGCGCGTGACCCCACTGCCGAGAGATTCGATGACTCCGGATACGTCATAGCCGGGGACATGAGGCAGGGCGACCGGAAACGGGAGTGTGCCGCCTCGGATACCGCCATCTGCCGCGTTGAACGCCGAGCCCGCTACGCGCACGAGCACCTGCCCCGCTCCGGCGACGGGCCGCTCTGCATCTTCGTACCGGAGAACCTCGGGGCCGCCGACTTCGTGGAAACGTACTGCCTTCATGATTGTCTACTTTCTCGTTTTACTTCGAATTTGAACCAACATGGACAACCATAGCATTGCTTCAAGTTCGTAGCAAGTGTTTTGATTTCGCAGCAATTGCTAGAATGAGGCATGGCTGATTCCGCGCGCACTCTCGATTCCACGGAGCTGGGAGCATACCTCTCGCTCATTGAGGTGAGCAGTCTTCTGCGGCACACCGTCGAGCAACAGCTGCAAGAGGCCGGGGATCTCAGCTACGTGCAGTTTCAACTCCTGGCTCGGCTAGGCGACTCGCCAGAGGGCAGCCTTCGTATGACGGACCTCGCCGACGGTGTCGTCTACAGCCGAAGCGGTCTTACCTACCAAGCGCAGTTGCTCGAGAAACGCGGGCTCGTTGGGCGCGCGCCCTCAGTCGATGACGAGCGCAGCACTACCGTCACGATCACCAGCGAAGGTCTCGCGACACTTGCCAAGGTTTTTCCCGGTCATATCGCGGTTCTCGACGAGCTGCTACTGGCACCCCTGCAGCGCGAAGACGTGAGTACGCTCGCCGATGTGCTTGGTCGCGTGCGCGATCACATGCGCGCGGCGCCCCCTCGCTCGGCCGCACCTCGCAAACGCAAGGCACGCTGACTGCGTATCGTGAACGCATGGTGCACATCGCCGACGAAGAAGATCCCTATGGATTGCCGGGCTTTCCCGGCGAGGAGACGCTCGTGGATTGGGTCGACCACTCCGAGATCCAGCTGCGCAACATCCGCGTGTTCACGCGTGGGCCGCTGACCGTCACACTCATCCAGCACCCCGGCCTATGGGATCTCATCTACAGCGATGGCGCGGGAACCGTGACCTTCGACATTCCGCAGACCGAGGAAATCGCTGCGGCGATGCACGCGATCGCGGAACGCGCGGACGAGTGAACTGAGCAAGCAAACCGAACGCCGTCTGCAACTTCGAAGAAGCTAGGACGGAACCTGTTTTACTCGCGACCGGGCCACAGATCTTTGCCGAGCCCACGTTCGAGCTTCGCGATAGTGAGCATGTCGGGCCAGGTGCGACCCTTGATGACCGCGAGAAGCGTGGCGTGATTGAGGTCACACGCCTCAGCGACCGCCCTGACTGTGCTCGCATCGGTCTCCGCCTTGAGGGCGATCGCGAACTTGCGAGCCACCTCGACGACAGGGTCGTCTGAGGCAATCGTGGGGAACGGAGCGGGCGCAAGTTCTTCGGGAGTGGATCGCGAAGCGCGGGGCATGTGATCAGAGTAGGCGTTGCGGGCGATCGCGGAACGCGCGGACGAGTCAGCACGGCCCCGGCACACCGCTCCCGTAGGCTCGGCGCGTGCCCAGCCGGGGCGCGAGTTCGACGTGAAGGCTCCGTGATGACCGAAATCCCTGCAGCACGCACGCGCTCCCAACGCCTCGACGGCCTGCCCTGGACGCGCAAGCACTCGCGCATCCTCGGCGGTAGCGGCGTCGGCTGGGCGCTCGACGCCATGGATGTTGGGCTCATCTCCTTCGTTATCGCACAGCTCGCCGTGGTCTGGCCGGCGGATTCCGGCCAACTCGGCTTTGTTGCATCCGCCGGTTTTCTTGGCATGGCGATCGGCGCACGCCTCGGCGGTCTCCTCGCCGACAAGCTCGGCCGCCGTCAGGTCTTCGCTCTCACGCTGCTGATCTACGGGCTCTTCACCGGACTTTCGGCACTCTCCCTCTCGGTCGGCGCGCTGATCGCCCTCCGCTTTCTCGTCGGGCTGGGCCTCGGCGCAGAGCTGCCCGTCGCGTCAACGCTCGTGAGCGAGTTCGCTCCCGCTCGCATTCGCGGACGCGTCATCGTCATCCTCGAGTCCTTCTGGGCAGTGGGCTGGACCGCGGCCGCACTCATCGGCTACTTCATCATTCCAACAAGCGACGATGGATGGCGCTGGGCTCTTGCTCTGGGCGCCGTTCCGGCGGTGTGGGCGATCGTCGTGCGCCTCCGCTTGCCCGAGTCGGTTCGCTTTCTCGAGGCCAAGGGTCGGCATGCCGAGGCGGAGAAGATCGTCGCCGAGCTTGAGAGCGCCGCGAAGGTGCCAACTCCGAAACCCGCAACTGAGGCGGTGGATGTCGCACCCTCAAGCTCGATCGCGACACTGTTCGGCGCTCCGCTGCGCCGCCGCACCATCTCGCTCTGGCTTGTCTGGTTCTGCGTGAATTTCGCCTACTACGGCGCATTCATCTGGCTGCCGACGCTGCTCGTCGCCCAGGGCTTCTCGCTCGTGAGGTCGTTCGAGTACACGCTCATCATCACCCTCGCGCAGCTGCCGGGGTACGCAGCATCCGCCTGGCTCGTTGAAAAGTTGGGTCGTCGCGTCACGCTCGCCGCGTTCTTGGCTGGCTCCGCGGTGTCGGCCGGTTTCTTCGGTACGGCCGGCGACGTGCCGACGATCCTCGCCTTTGGTGCGCTGATGTCGTTCTTCAACCTCGGCGCATGGGGCGCGCTGTATGCGGTGACCCCCGAGCTCTACCCGACGCGCGTTCGCGGCACCGGTGCGGGCTGGGCCGCCGGCTTCGGTCGCCTCGCCTCGATCATTGCGCCGCTCTGCGTTCCGGCGCTTCTCGCTGCCGGCGGGGTCGCCCTGCCGTTCGGGGTGTTCGCGGGAGTGTTCGCCATCGCGGCGATCGCGGCCCTCACGCTTCCCGACCTGCGGGGCAGGGCGCTCGAAGACTAATCTCTCCCGACGAGCTCGCCGAACCAAGAGAAAAGCCCCGCAATCCTGAGGACTGCGGGGCTTTGTTCTGGCGAAACCGGTGGGATTTGAACTCTCTCCGGCGCGCCAGAATGACCGCGGTTTGGGTTGGACTTCCAGCAAATAGGCGGCGAATGGATGCAGATCGATCATGCGATGACCCTCGCGATTTTGGTCGTTTGTAGGGTTTGTGTAGGGCGACTGGCGTCAGCATGAGACTCCGAAGCGCGTCAGTCGGATGCAGAGATCCGACGCATGCGCGTGCCCAGGCGCACAGGAAACATCCGCATGGGGAGTTTGGCGGCATGTTCTCCCACGCGGCTCAGCTGTCCGGGACCCACAGTTCCGACATCTGCGGCGGGAATCCCCAGTTGAGCACCATTGTCGTCAATGTCTTGCTCGCGAGCTCGGTGACGGCGGGCCACCTCGGGTCCTGCGAGGCGTGCCGATCATCGACAAGGAGATCCTCGTACAGTGGCTCGAGAAGGGCGGCGAGCTGCCCCATCTGCTCAATTTCCCTACCCGGAAGGTAGACATAAAGCTCTTCATCCTCGATTTTTGGGAAACCGCCAAAGTCCTCGAAAAGCAATCGATAGACCCACCACAGTCCGTTGAACCCTTCATCTGGTCGACCATATTCGCTAAACCACGCCTCGGACATGAACTCAACGTCAGCCAACTCGCCAAGCGCGATCATGACGTGAAGGCGATAAACCGGGAACCACGCCTCGCCGGGGTCGGGATCCGCCACCGGCCCCCGATCCGTGAATCCGTCCTGATTGAAACCCCAATTGCGAACCATCACCGCGAGCGTCAACTGCGCAATCGTTCTGAGTTGCAAGCGGTCTGCGGAGCCATGGATCGCGGTATCTCCAGCGCTATCGACATTAATGGCACTCCGTAGACGTCCGAGCCGATCGCTCTCGAGAGCTCGATCGTGGAATTCGCGACGATCTTCTGTCTGGATCAAGACGGTTTCTATGGGTGGCGCACTTCCAGCAAGCTCTGCCGATGGGGCGCCAGATGCGTCAATCAATCGCGCGAGAAACTGCATCAGTCGCTTCCGGGGTGAACCCGGAACGGCGGGTGTCACGGTTGAAACCACGTCGACCATTGCATCCATTCTGACAGCGGGTAAGAAAAAACCCCGCAACCACTGGGACTGCGGGGCTTTGTTCTGGCGGAACCGGTGGGATTTGAAACCTCTGTCGAGGTCAGGCGTTCTGCATCGACGTGACAACCCACCTTAGTTTCCGCGTATTTTCGGTTTTCGCAGCGATGCGCACCCGTTCAGAGTTATTCGTACTTGTGGGGGAAACGTGGGGCGGTTGTGCGAAACATTCAAGGCGAGCAGCGCCTTCTGTTTAGACTTCGTGGGCATGTGCGCAACCAACGACAAGCTTATTTTGGCCTGAGCGTGATTCTAGAGAGTAAACGATCCCAGTGGACAACGACGATTTCCCCGAGTTCGAATCGAATCTCGATACGCCGAACTGTGAGCGTTGCCTGCTTCCGATGGAACCGTCGCTCGCTGGCTGGACATGCCCAGAATGCGGTCTGGTACGGATCTCAGCCTGACCAGCCACCCCCCACAAATCGCCGCCTCGACCCGCGGACGAACTGAATGGTGCGCTGCTACTCTGCTGACATGAGTCTTGGCGAATCGATCGATGAGGTCTTACTCGTCCCCATATATACCCAAACTGAGGTCGCTCAGTTAATCGCCACGACTCAGTCCTCGCTTCAGCGATGGGCGCGTGGATATCAGAACCCCGGAGCCTCGGCTCAGAAGTCCCTGATAACTGTCGATCGCGGCGGTCGCGGGTACACGGTTCCGTATATCGGACTTGCGGAGGCCTACATGATTCGGGCATTCCGGAAGGCGGGCGTATCAATGGCTCGCATACGGCCAACGGTGGAAAAACTGCGCGACGAGATGGGACTTTCGCATGCTCTGGCGAGTGAGCGGCTGCAAACGGACGGCGCCGAAATCCTGTGGCACCTGCAAGAGCAAGGTCACGGCGAAAGCCGCCTGGTTGTAATCAGGAATAACCAAGCCGTATTCGGTGAGGTCGTGAAAGAACACCTGAGAAAGATCGACTATCGGGACGGTTTCGCAGGAAGAATCACGCTTCCCGGCCACTATGGGGCGGACGTCACGGTCGACCCGCGTATCAATTACGGTCAACCTACCGTGGCAAAGTACGGAGTGCGGGTTGACGATCTGCTAGGTCGCGTCAAGGCTGGCGAGGATGTCAAGCATGTCGCAGCGGACTACGACCTGCCGTACGAAGCTCTTTCGAGCCTGATCACTGCGTGAGCGCGGGTGCGCCAAATGCTGCAACCTCCGATATTCTTTGTGGATCGCAGCATGGGTGCACACTTCGTCCCAGCAGCGCTCCGTGCGGCCGGGTGGGAGATTGTCACGTTGCGCGAGCGATACGGCGAGCAAGAGGGCCAGGGTGTGCAAGACCCGGAGTGGATAAAAGAAGCCGCCGGACGTGGTGAAGTCTTACTTTGCAAAGATAAGAGAATCGCGCGTCGGCCCCTAGAAGCGCAGGAGCTCGCGAAGCATTCCGCGCGGGGTTTCGCAATGGGAAGCGGAGAGCTGACAGGCGATCAGATGGTCGCTCGGCTGTTACGACATCAGCAGGCGATTTTTCGCCGAGCTCAAAGAGATCCAGGACCTTTCATCGTTAGTGTCGCTGAATCGCATTTGCAGACGCTGAAACTCCACACCCGCTCGGGCCGGATCTGAGCTAGCGCCAACCACGCGTGAAGCTCCTCCATCGTGTCTGTGATCAAGTACGAGATGACCGGTCGCGCGCCTATTCGTCAGATAGCGCACCATATCCCCCCTCGCAGAACCAATCATCTTCGGCCAGAGCTGACCAAAGAGCCCCATACCGGCTGTTGACGTCCACGCCGAAAGCGTCAGATGCTATTTCCAATAGGTGGTTGCGGACTATGGTTGCGTTATTCGGCTCGAAGAGTCGGCTCAATGTGCGAGAGACGATCGCCACTTCCCCTGCTGCAACGACCGAGTACAAGTCCGCGAGGCCCAGAACCTTAAATTCATTCTCCATGCGGGCACGAGTGTCCTCGTGATGATAGTCAGCTGGTATCACTGTGAATTCAACTCGGATCGGCCCACGATCGGCGACTCGAGCGAATAGCCATCGGCCTAGCTCCGGCATGTCATATGGGTGGAGCATCTGCTCTCGAGCGCTCGTCCCCCAGCGTGCAAGCATCTTATGGTTGCATTGCTCGCAAGCCGGAACCAAATTCCATGGATCGATCGCCAGCGTCGCCAAATGTTCTTGCGGCACGAAGTGATCGAGAGTTTTCGCTTGACCGTACTGGCAGTAGCAACATCGACCTTGCGGAGCTGCGCTCATTAGCTGGTCGTAGAGTTGGCGCGCCGGTCGTCCATCTCGGGAAAACTGTCGCGTGTACATCCACTTCATGTCTTTATCGGACATGCCCGTAACGCTGTATTGACTCTCTTCAATTAAATGCATTCGGTGGGCGGAGATCGCATCACGGTACCTGTCATTGTTGAGCTCAAGGTCAGGTCGCGCGGTTGTGAGCCTCCCTGCAAGCTCTCTATCACGTGTTCCCCGCGCGCAAGCGCTGACAGCTTGCCCAACCGTGATGACAGGCGGGCTAACGGACCACATTGAATTGCTCGCCTGCTGCATGCACCATAGCGCGCAAAATAGCCTTGCCCTCCGCGCCAATTTGACCATCGAACTCAGCGAGCGCTTTCTTATAGTCACCGTGTCGCGCAGCCGCTTCCCAGAGCAGTCTGTGGAACCCGGTAGACGTGACTTCCAGACCGAAAACTTCATCGATGAGTGTGCCGACGTTCTCGCCGAACGTTTCGAGCTGCGGACGTTTGAGGAGAACACTGTCCCCCACACGGTCGATAATCCAGACGCAGGATTTCGGAACTTCTTGAAGAACTACCGGTGAGTGAGTGGCGACAATAGCCACGCCATTGCGATTGACCAATAGATCGCTCAGAGCACGGATAAACGCGGACAGCAGTGGCGGATGAAGATGCGCCTCAGGCTCATCGAGCAAAACCAAGCTCTTCTCTTCCACGGTCTCCACAAGCTTGGTGATCGTCAGAAGAACTATTTTGTGTCCTGAGCTTAGGCGTCGGAAGATGGGGCTCAGGTAGTCGAGAACTTCGCCAACGCTCTGAGCACTCTCGGCAACATCTGCAATCCCGGCTGCAGCGAATATCGGATCTGCCTCTAGCAACCGAAGCCCTCGAAGCCATCGCGAGCGGCGAGCACCCTCGTAACACAGTCGTACTGAGTCTGACATTTCACGCGCCAAGGCTTGCGGTCCCTTGATGCCTTCGGCATCGTCCTTTTTTGCGCGCTTTTTCTTCAAGCCGACATAGTGATAGGTGAGTCGACGAGAGCGGTCTTGTGGCACCGAAATCGGCTCGAATATGTCGAAGGCGCTGAACGAAACGGAGACCAAATTGGAGATCTCAGACGATTCGTCGAGCTCCTTATTTTTTGAAACTCCGTCGTCACTGAACGCACGCTGCACAAGATGCTGCGCCAGATTATTGAGAAACGTACTCTTGCCCACTCCATTGCGACCAATAAGCACGTGGATATTCGTAGGAGGCAGCGCCCCTGGCACGACCTCAAATCTCACTGAAGGCGGTGGCGTAGTTTTTGTGTAGTCAAGGTTGTATCGAAGGTTGTACGAGGTGAGACGCGCTCCACCGTGTGCGAGCCGATGAAACTGCTCACGGACGGTCGGAAGAGGGACACTCCTCAGGAGGGAGACACGCGTAACGTCTTCCTTCTCGGCGCGCTCTAACAGTTCCCCATCGAAAGCGATGTCTCTCAAACCTCTGAGGATTGCGTCGCGCGTTTCATCGCCGAGCTCGCTCAACTTTTCGTAGAAGGAAGAATCTTGAGCGAGAGAGAAAAACTCGGCGCCCAGTTTCTTGAATTCTTTAGGTGGGCGAGGGAATCGCGCATCGTCCGGAACCTCCGAACTAGCGCGGGCCGGCTGCAGATTGAAGCGCCCAATCTTGGTGCTGCCCAAGTCGTGGAGGGTACCCGCATCATCTCTGTATTCCACGTAGAACATCGTCGAGTACTTGAACCAGTCATCCCAACTGGTCGACGTCAGATAGACGACGCCACTGCGCGCCTTCGCATCGGACCACTCGACTCGCTGGAATTTCACGATAGCCAGGTTCTCGACGCTCGGCTGTCGACAGAGTCGAACATTTTTTTCCTAACTTACGAGTCAAGGACAGCGTGTGCAGCTGTCAGAATGCGAGCCTAAACAACGCGCTATCGGCGAGCTAATGCTTTACGTTTCTGGTGGCCTTTGTGGATCGAGCAAGGTGAATCGTCGCTATGCAAATGTTTACCCCTTTCTCCTTGCTTACGTAGGAGAATATCGGCCAGCCAGCCACCGCAGATGACGATTCCGATTTGAATCCCGCGACACTCCTCAGAACGTCCAGGTACTCAGTCTGAGCCGACGCAAAGTTCTTCTGGTCGAATAAAAGCAGGAGAACTGCGCTCGTGTCGTGAGTGTTTAAGTAGCCGAAAAGTTGAGGGTCTAGAGCCTCTTTCACGACCTTGTGACTCGTCGCCCATTTGGACTCGGTTATGAAGACGATCGCTGGTCCGCTGCCTTCGCGAAGCAGATCAGCGTGAACAAAAATATCTGATTTGCCATCTCGAGTGAAAACCTCCCGCTCGGCGCCAGAAAGCGTCGCGTTCAGCGTGGCTGCGAGTAGGTCACTTATCTGATCCTCGCTTAGCACGCCGAAGCTGCGGTCATAACGCTCCACGGCATCCGCCCAAATACGAATCGTGCGCTGCAGGCGTTCGAAGCTGGCTCCTTCAAGCCGCGGAGTTTGCGTGATCACGAGATCTGTCGGACCTTGTTCGGAGTCTGCGGGCACGGAAGTCGAGACGCTTTCGAGCTCGATCGGCGGAAGTGACCAGGTGTCTGGAAACGACATCGTGTTAGCAACGGCTTCACGATTCGAGAGCTCTGTCTTCTTCGTGTCTAAAGCAGACTGAACGAACTCGACTGCCTGCTTATCGAAAAAGTCTTCCACCTCTCCAGCGATTGCCTTGACAATCGGATCAATCAGAGCAAAGCGCTTCTCGAGAATGGCTTTGAGATTTATCGCTCCGGATGCCACTTTGCTCTCCTCCTCGATCGTGAGATCGAAGTAGGTATACAAAGCGACGAGATCTGGCCGCCGTGACTCGTCTACGTACTTTACGGACCACATCTGGTCAGGGGGATCTAATAAGAGCGTGGTTTCTATCAGACCCGGAGCGTCGACTCCTCTGAAATCGCCAGCATCCGAAGGCCAAAAGTAGAGAAGAGTCGCATCTCCCTCGATTTGAACTGAGTAATGATGGCGTGCTGCGTATTCGCGTTTTCGCTCACGGGTGGTACGAAATTCGCGCCCTGAAACGACCCCGATTCGAAAACCTCCCAACCGAGGAGCCGCGGGTCTCACTGTACCGACCAGCGCGACCGCGCCGACATTCAACATTGGTAGGAGGTCTTCAGTCTTAGAGACCGTCGAGATGCGACGGAGAAGCGGATTCAACCGGTTGCCCAGCTCGTTTGAGAGTGGGCGGGATTCCCTAATGAACTCGGTAAACGCATCTCGGCCGTAGTCGCTGCTGCTCATCACGCACAGTTCCGATCCATTCATCGAGAATGGCACAACCCGGGCCACTCGAGCGTCTTGTGGTGAAAGAATCTGAACACCCAATCGGCCGACGCCCTGGAAACCCGTACGCTTTGCCAGCCGCTATACGCGGAGCGGGGGACGATGGGGAGGGGAGGGGTTGCCGGGTGCCCCCTCGGCGATTGTGTAGCGGAGGTGGGTCGGGTGGAGGTCGCGCTCGGATGGTGTCCAGTCGTTCCATATTCGTAAGCGACCGCCACTGGTAGCAACGCCGCCATCCGCATCCTGCGAGATCCGTATGCCATCCACGATGACTAGGTCCGTCGAGGGCCAGCCTCGGGCGTGCGACACCTCACCCTGCGTGACGAGGACGCTCTCGACTCCGGGAATCGTCGAACCTTTGACTTCAACGTGACGCTCGGTGCCGTCGAGTACTAATCGCAAGTCGTAAGGCTTTCCAAGCTCGGTAATCTCAGTCGCACCTAATGCGATGAAGTGTGCCCGAGTTAGAGATACGGCATGACGCTCAATCGCACTTCGTCGCAAAGCGTCAGCGACGTATGCCTGACCGCGACCTTTTCGTGGGGTTCGCGCAGCCGCGGGGACTGCATCACTTAGGTGCTCCTCCGGGACCAGCAAAGCGACTAATGCGGAGGGCACTTTTGTTAGATAGCCCTGTTGCGCGCGAAGCTCGCGCCCGCCATATCGCTGGAACGGCGCGTAAGCAGGCGCGCCTACAGCTTCTTCCACGTCTTGAAGCACGCGCAGCACGTCCTGGTATTTTGAACCGTTCAATGCATCACGAGTGATGGGCGAAGTGAGCTGCCGGAAACCCTCGAGCGGCATGACCCATGTCGGCCTTACTCCGCCCGGGCCACGTAATCTGCCCGCTGTACCACGAGCCTGCCAGGAACGCTCGTCCGAGCTAAGGGGACCGCTCGCCTGTGACCAACCGACGATGGCACGCTCGGCTTTCCGCCAATGGAAAATGCGATCACCCGGCTGGACGTAGGAAACCAGCTTGTAGGACCACTCCTCGCGTCCCAGTGCGTTGACCTTCGGAGCCCACAATTCGCCGCCGATGTCCTCACGATCCGTTATTTCCATCCAATAGATCTCGGCGGGATCGTTCTCCCACCATGCATTGATCTTCATCTTTACCGGATTTCCCTCGTGGACTTTCTTCTTGGGGACGCGATCAAAGGGTCATCCGGGAGCGCGGCGTCTTCCTCATCGATGAGGCGTATGGCTTCAAGCCCGGACAGGCCAGCGGCAAACTGGTTTCCGAGGTCGTAAGTGACCAGAAGTACTCTGTTCGCATGCGCAGCCAAGGTCAAAGCGCGATCGCGTATTTCAGCGTCTGGATTCTCCAACCGGATGTGTCCGGGCGGGTCTGCCATCAGTTCGATAGTTACTGGACGTGCGTCCGGTGATTCTGTGGATTGATTCACAGCCTTGACCGTGTCGGCAGTGGGAAATATTCCGGCCACGGTACGCAGAGCCTGCCGAGCCACAGTGCGGCGAGGGTGATCCTTTCCATTTATCTTCATGAGGCCGTTGCTTCGCTTCAGTGTGTCTAATTCGTCGATCACAATCATGGGGATAACGATCCGCACGCTTCTCATCTCGCTCTCACCAATGACGTCATGCCAGGGAGAACTCAGCAAGGTCGCATGGTTCGTCATGAGCGCATTTGTGTCTAGAACGGCGGCCGTTGTCCAACCCGCTCGCGACCATCGTTCGTGTGCGTGTCGAAGTTCGGCTTCTTCAGTCTCGAGCGCTGCGATGCAGCTTTGGAGTTCGATATCGATTAGCGCTATTGCCGTTACGCCACCGGCGCTGACAAGAGCCCAATAAGTGCGCGTAGTGATTAAACGGTCCATATCCGCTGAAGATATGGAGGAACCAAGCGTGCGTCGCTGATTCGCAGCCCACTCAAGGTAGCGACCAATTTTGTCCGCATCAAAACTCGAATTGACGACATTCCTGGCTGTCTCTGAGGCATTCCGCAGGTAGTCGAGCACTACAGGCGGCGTAAATCCGATACGAATAGAGAGCATGCGCTAACCATAGTGATCGACACGGTCAAGCCGCGCTCCGCTATCAACGAAATGAAACGCGCCACAGACCCGCCTTCGGACGTACTGCCAGCATCTGCATATTGGCTTATGCCGAACGCCGGCGATCGATGTATTCGATCAACGAGTCTCCGCTGATACGGAACTTGCGCCGAGAACTCATCGCCAGATCGATGGTCGGAAGTTGGCCGGCACGGATGGCCGAATATACATAGTCGCGGCTCACCGACAAAATCTGGGCCGCGTCCTTCACCGAGTACAGTCGCCCTCGCTTGAGCGTCGGCTCGCTGTCGGGCGCCTTCGCCGCCAGCGCTAAGACATAGTGCAACTCGTCGTCTACGGTCTTCCGGACCTCCGCGGCAATACTCAGGTCCTCATGAATGTATGTTCGCACGCCCTCCACCAAGATCTCACGCACGACTTGAGGCGTCAGGTTCTCGCGCATCGAATCGATCATCAGTTTTCGCAACGCAAGGTCTAGTGAGTCGTCCATAGACGCCAGTCTGGCTTGTCAGACCCCTACATAGAAAGAGCGTTCCAACTATCGGCACATACCGGCCCAATATGTGCCGTTGTCGGCACATCCATCATGAATCGAGGGCGTCGAGAAGTTCCGACAACGGAATATTTAGAGCCGCCGCTACGCGCCACCAAGATGCCAGCGACCCTCTCGTTGCTGGCTTGTCTGGCTGGCGCCCTCTCGGCGTGCCGGTCTCCATCGCGATGAGCGTGGCACGACTCACGTTCGAAAGCTCGGCAAGCTGCTCGTATGTCAGGGATCGTTCCTGACGAATGGCCCCAAGCCGCAAGCGCAATGCGTCGAAGTTGGGCTCGTGATCCATCCCCCTAGTCGACTGACTCGCGTGATCGAGCACAGTATGGCAAGCCAGACTTTAGTCTGGAATGTCAGACCGTTTCGTCACACACTGGCTCGGAGCGCAGCTTCTGAGCTGGCGCGCACCGAGCCAGGTGCGACTGGCGGAACCCGGCGGATTCGCCAACGAAAAAGATCGGGGTCTAGGGCTAGGTATTCACTCCCTCCAGTTCATGGCGATTGTCTGCTCTCAGCTCGAAGCGCAGAGCGCGGGTAGTGGTTATTACTTTCTTTATGGTTTTGTTTAGCTATTCTTTGGGCGACACCCGGGTCACCGAACAGAGTCGCTCCGGTCGCCCCTACGCGGCCTTCCGGTCACCCACTGCCGTGACATTCGGTTCACGGTAAAACGGCAAATAATATCCATTCGTGATCTGGCGCCCCTTTCGATATCGCGACGCCGTTTCGATGAGCCCCACCCTCTCGAGCGACCTGAGACACCTCTGCACGTGGCGTTCCGACAACTGCGTGCATGCAGCGAGTCTCGCGATTCCCGGCCATGCAAGTCCGTCGTCCTCGTTGAAGTGATGCGCCACGACGATCAGGACAGTTTTTTCGGCACGAGTCGCACACGGGAAGGTCATCGACCAGTCCACCGCCTGAAAGCTCATGACGCCAGCTCAATGCCAGCAGTACTTGAGCGCCTGCGGGATTCGAGGTAACGGTCGATCTCGGTACGCGAATAAACGATCTTCCGTGGAGACGCTCGAATGAACTCCGGGCCATCTCCGCGGAACCGCATCTGGGCGAGAAGGTTCACGGTCATGCCTGGGACGAGCCTGCACACCTCGTTTGGGGAAAGATAAAGCTCCATTATTCTCCGATCGGTTACTCAACCGCGTTTCGGTTGTGCCTCGAAGCTAACGCAACCGATATCCGGTTGTCAAACATGCGATTTGGGCTTACGCTGTATTCATGACCATAGAAACGGAAAGCACCATCGACGATACTTTCGCCGATCGGTTGAGGGCAGCCCGGCTCGAAGGCGGCCTGACACAAGCGGAGGTGGCGGCTGCGCTCACGGCTTCTCACTATGACTTCCACCAGACCACTGTTGCAAAAATCGAGCGCGCCACACGACGCGTGACCATAGGCGAGGCTCTCGCTCTCGCAAGTGCAGTCGGCAAGCCGCTTGACGACTTGTTGTCTGTGTCCGACGAGCCATCGTCCTTAGTTGGGCTGACGCTCCGCGGTTCGGCACTCGAAGAGGACATGTCGCGTTGGGTTGAGAGCGCCGAGATGCTTGTCGAGCGTCAGCAGAGGTTGCAAAAGTTGGTCGATGACGCAGCCCCTGAAGTCAGGGACGAGATCAATGCCCGGTTCGCCCTCGTCCTCAACTTCGAGTTCGCGCTGGCCTCAGCGCGGCGATGGCATAAGGCGGAATGAAATGGCCAGCGTAGAGACGTACAAGACCGCAAAAGGCGAACGGCGCTACCGCGCACGATGGCGTGACGAAAACCGCCGCGATAAGGAAAAGGCGGGTTTTCGCCGCAAACAGGACGCGGATAACTTTCTCGCTGATGTCAGCGCGGCGACGCGGAGGGGCGAATACATCGATCCCTCAAGTGGCAAGACATATATCTCGGCTTTAGGTCAGGGCTGGCTCAGGGCGGCAGAGCACCGCCTCAAGTACTCCGCTTACAGAGTTCTAGAGAGTGGCTGGCGTAAGCATGTTGAACCCGCTTGGGGAAGGCGTCGAATCAGCGAGATTCGATACTCCGAGGTGCAGTCATGGCTAGACGAACTCCATGCGCAGGGATATTCGGTCACCACGCTCAAGCGGTGTCACGAAATACTCGACGGAATTCTGGAAACAGCGGTCCGCGACAGACAGCTCGCGAGTAACCCCGCCAAGGGCGTGAAGTTCCCCAAGAAGATGACGAAAGCACCAGCCTTTTTGACGCTGGAACAACTTGAGCTCGTGGCAGACGAATCGTCAGAATACCGGGCTCTCGTGTTGGTACTCGGATATGTCGGTCTGAGGTGGGGTGAGGCTACAGCGCTTCGAGTTCGTCATATCAACTTTCTGCGACGCCGGATTTTGGTGGAAGAAAACGCAGTCGCCGCAGGAAAAATCCTCGACCTTACAACACCGAAGACGCATCGGAGGCGCGAGGTAGTTGTGCCACGATTTTTGGTTGAGGAGCTCTCGCGCCTGGTCGAAGGACGCGACCCCGATCGGCTCGTGTTTGGAAACGGCGTTTCGCACCTTCGACGGCCGGATAGCCGAATCGGCTGGTTCGAAAAGGCGCTGGCGCGGGCACAGTTGTTGGACCCCATAATTTCACGGATTACTCTCCACGACCTCCGTCATACGGCCGCGAGCGTCGCTATCAACAATGGGGCGAATGTGAAGCTCGTCTCAAATATGCTCGGGCATGCGTCTGCAAAAATGACGCTGGACGTTTATGCATCACTATTCGACTCTCACGCAGACGAGGTCTCAGATGTTGTCGAGGCAGCCCGCGCTGCCTCTATCGCTCGGGTGCGCTCGGGCGCAAGAAAGGTCGATGAGCGTTGAGTGAAGAAGTTGAGTTCGAGGTCGCGTTGTCATTCGCCAGTGAACAGCGGGACTATGTGACTGCAGTCGCGTCGGGTCTGAGTTCGCGTGGCGTCAAATACTTTCTCGATTCTGAGAACACGGTTCCGCTCTGGGGGAAGAACCAGGTAGAAGAGTTACAGCGCATCTATATGACCGCCTCCAACCTCGTGGTCATGTTCATTTCGGAAGACTACGTCCGAAAAACGTGGACGAACCACGAACGCCGTAGTGCGCTCTCGAGAGCAGTCCGGGAGCGCGGCGAGTACGTTCTACCCGCTCGGTTCGACGACGCGGAGGTGCCAGGGCTCTCTCCTGATATCTCGTTCGTGGATATAGCTACGAACACGATCACGCCGGATTCGCTCGCGTCCATGATTGCGCAGAAGATCGTGGGTCTAGGCGGATCTGTTTCACGTCAGTCCAGTTCCGGCTCGGAGTGGCTGGCGCAGGGCGCCGCGCGAGTTTCAGGCGCAATGTCGGTCGCCGTCAAGTCAGAGACTGGCATTCCTATTCAAGGCGCGCAGGTCACGTGCGTATCCCCCAATGGAACGGGTCGAACTGTTGTGTCCGACCTTCAGGGAGCCGCCGTTGTTCCCCTTCCCTCGCAGGAGCTTGTGACGGTGCTTTGCGGACATCCCGACTACGACGCGGCGATCGTCGTCGAAGCTGACTCGACCGTGGACATCGCACTCACCTTGCCGACAAAGCCAGGGGTCGGCAGCGTGGTCTTCAATCAATCCACTGGATATGTGCCGGGCTTTCTGGGGAGGTTCGCACCAATAAGCGACGGTCCGGGCCGAGCATATGTCTATATCGACGAAGCAGCGGTGAATGGCGATGCAGCCCGTCCTGCGCACTTCTCGATAAGTGAACCACTCAACGTTGAACATTCAGACGGCACGCGTCTAGTAGCGACGTTCCTCTATGTGCGGGGACAGATCAGCCTGCTGAGGTACCAGAGGATCGCCTAGTCACCGGCGACGCAGACACGGTCTTCCGCCTCAAGGAGCAACTGTCGGCATCGATCTCTAGTATCGAAACTGCCGGGCCGGCCGCCTCCGATCGAAGGGGACCAGTCCGTGGGGACGAATAAACGATACGCCGTAGCTGTCGACGGCAGAATGGATGCCCGTATTGCGGAGCGCATCATGCGCTCAGGCGCGCCCCAATCGTTGACCGCTGCGGAGCAACAACGAGGATCAGTGCCAGTCACCCTTGATCCGACTCCGCGCAAAGTCCGCGCTTGGGTGCGCTACCCCGACGGCCCCGTGGAAGTCGAAGCGATGGCAGTCAAGTGGACCAGTCGAGCAGTGGGCATCACATGGGCTGGCCCCGATGGGGCGGAGCATCGCGCGTGGGTTTGGGCAGGAGCCGTAGAACGACTTTAGGGGCACGAGCCTGCACCGGTCTTGTACTGTAACGCGCATGATCAGTAACGAAGGTGCAGCACTAATCGCGCAGGTCTACCCTGTTTTTATAATCCTTATAGCTATCGAGTCGACTCGTGTGCGGTCGAAGCCAATACGTACTGCTCGACACGCAACCCTCGTCATGCTCTGGCAGATTTTCGTACTCAGCTCCGTCATCGGCGCGATGGTCTCAATCGGCTTTTGTATTCTGGCCGTCTCGTCTGGCGAATACATGAGTTCACTCTTATCGGTGGTCGTTTCGCTCTCAGGGTTCGGTCTGTTCGTTAGTGCCCTCTCTCTCGTGCGCGGGCTACTCAGCGCAAATTTCGATCGGCAGGTCGACGAGGGCGAGTGGGAAGGGTTCGCTTCCTGGTCGCGACGACGCCGGGATGCGCGTGCCGCTCTATCTCCGGCGCGACACGACTAATGCCGGAGGTGCAATAAATGACATCAATCGGTACTGGCGGGCTATTTCCAGTCCCTACGTACGCGGTCCGTCTCTAGAGAATCGAAAACACGATTATGCGCTGGCGTGGGGTTTTTGTGGGGCCAAGAGAGGACGGCGCGAGGCACAGATAGAAAAAACCCCGCAAATCCTAGGGATTGCGGGGCTAGTTCTGGCGGAACCGGTGGGATTTGAACCCACGGTGGACTTTCACCCACACAACTTTTCGAGAGTTGCACCTTCGGCCGCTCGGACACGGTTCCGGGATCGAGTGTAATACAAATTCGCCCACAGGCTTTTCACAGGTGCGCCATAAGGCGTGCATAACGCGCCCGTCCACGATGACGGCATGAAGATTTCCAAACCCGTGCTCATCAACTCTGCGCTGGGAGTGGTCATTGTGGGTGCCATCATCGGCGGCCTCGTGATCCTGCTGCCCGCCCAGGCCTCGACGACCGACGACGCAACCCAGCTAACCACAACCGTGCAGCAGGGAGCCGTCACGAGTTCGATTACCGCGAGCGGACAAATCGCCGCCGCCAGTGAGGTGAGCGCGAGTTTCGCAACGACGGGCACGATTGCGAAGGTAAAGGTAGAGCTCGGTGACACGGTTAAGAAGGGCCAGGTCATCGGCACTCTCGAGAAAGACGATCTGACCGACGCGGTGAACGACGCGTCCGGCGACTACAGCGATGCGGTCACAGCGCGCAGCGAGGCCAACGCCGACATCGCGACCGCGAAGAAGCACGCGAAGTCGAGCGACCCGAGCGTGAGCGGCAACGCCGCGCAAGAGCTCAGCAGCGCCGAGTCACAGCTGAGCAACGCCGAAGATCAGATCGAGCAGGCGAGCGACACTCTCGCCGACGCGAAAGAGGCCCTCGCCGGCGCAACACTCAAGGCGCCCATCAGTGGTCTCGTCATCGCCGTCACCGGCACGGTCGGTGGCTCGAGTGGCGGCAGCACCGGAGCCGAGACCACGGGCTTCGCGACGATCGCCGACGTGACATCCATGAGCATGACGGCGAGCATCGCCGAGGCCGACATCGCGCAGGTTGAGACGGGCCAGGCGGCGAGCGTGACGTTCCCCGCGCTTGATGACGTCACGGCGACCGCGACCGTCACGGCCGTCGCGCCGACCGCGACCGCGAGCAACTCCGTTGTGACCTACGCGACGACGATCACGCTCGACGAGATTCCCGACGGACTACGCCTCGGCCAGACCGCAGAGGTCAGCATCACAACAGTGACGAGCGACGACGACGCGCTCTACGTGCCGACCGCCGCCATCACCACGGCGACCGACGGCACGAGCACGGTCGACGTCGTGGGCGACGACGGCGAGACCACCTCCGTCTCCGTCACCCTCGGCGTTGTTGGCGACCAGGGTACCGAGATCCTCACCGGCCTCGAGCTCGACCAGACTGTTGTGCTCGGCACCGTCACCCCGAGCACTACAGAAGAGACAACGACCGACGAGCAGCAGGGCGGCTTCGGCGGCACGGGCGGCTTCACCGGAGGAGGCGGCGGAGGCGGAACTCCCCCGACCGGCGGCTTCCCTGGCGGCAACTAATGACGCGCGTACTCGAGCTCGACGCCATCGAACAGATCTACGGCACCGGTGACGCGGCGGTTCACGCCCTGCGCGGCATCGACCTCGCCGTTGAACGCGGTGACTACGTAGCGATCATGGGACCGAGCGGCTCGGGCAAGTCCACCCTGATGAACCTGCTTGGATGCCTCGACGTCGCCTCCCACGGACGCTACCTGCTCGCGGGCCACGACGTCGCAACCCTCACCGAGAACGAGCTCGCACGCGTTCGCAACAAAGAGATCGGCTTCATCTTTCAGTCGTTCAACCTCGTGCCGCGAATGACGGCCCTCGCTAACGTCGAGCTTCCGCTCGTTTACGGCGGCGTGAAGCGCGCCGAACGCCGGGCGCGCGCACTCGAGGCGCTCGACCGCGTCGGGCTGAGCGCCCGCGCCGACCACGAGCCGCAAGAGCTCAGCGGTGGCCAGCAGCAGCGCGTCGCAATCGCGAGGGCACTCGTCACGAACCCGACGCTTGTGCTCGCCGACGAACCAACCGGAAACCTCGACTCGACGAGCACCGAAGAGATTCTGACGATCTTCGACGAGCTCGCCGCGAGCGGCCGCACGATCGTGATCATCACCCACGAAGACGAGGTCGCCGAGCGCGCCCACCGGGTGCTCTCGATTCGCGACGGACTCATCGCGACCGACAGATTGACGAGCATCAAGGCATGAGCATCCTCGAAATGCTGTGGTCAGCCCTGCGCGGAATCACCTCGAACAAACTGCGGTCGATCCTCACCCTGCTGGGCGTCATGATCGGCGTGGCATCCGTCATCCTGCTGCTCGCGGTCGGCAACGGCTCGTCGCAAGAGGTACGTGACGCCATCTCGAACCTCGGCACCAACACCCTCACGGTTCGCGCGTCGAGCGGGGGCGGTGGCGGCGGGCAGGAGGCCGCGACATCCACCTCCGAAAAATCGATAACCGTGGATGTCGCGACCCAACTCGACGCGGCCGAACTCGGCCACGTTGATGCGGTTGTTCCTCAGGTGACGACGAGCCTCACGGTGGCGACGACCGATGCTTCAGAAGACTCGGTCAGCATCATCGGCACAACCGAGGGCTACTTCGACGTCGGCACCTCGAGTGTCGCGAGCGGTGAGGCGTTTACGGCGGCCGACGTGACGACCGCGGCGAAGGTTGTTGTCATCGGGCAGACGCTCGCGACGACGCTCTTTCCGCAGTCGAGTGCCCTCGGTGAGACGATCAACGTCGACGGTTCGCCGTACACGGTGGTCGGAATCCTCGCGACGCAGAGCAGCACCGGAATCTCTGACACGAACTCGGTTGTCATAGCGCCGATCAGTCGGGTGCAGCGGTCGTTCACCGGATTCGGCGCCGTCTCGACCCTCACCGTCGAGGCAACTGATTCTGACTCAGTCGACGCCGCGAGCGCCGAGATCGAGATTATGCTCAACCAGCTTCTCGGCCAGACCGAAGACGACGAGTCGTACACGATCACCAACCAGAGCTCACTGCTCGAGACGCAGCAGGCCTCGGCCGACAGCTTCACCGTGCTGCTCGGGGCGGTCGCGGCAATCAGCCTTCTCGTCGGCGGCATCGGCGTCACGAACGTCATGCTCGTTACTGTCACCGAGCGCACGCGAGAAATCGGCATCCGTAAGGCGCTCGGCGCCACTCGCGGCGCGATTCTCGGGCAGTTTCTCGCCGAGGCCGCGACGCTCACACTGCTCGGTGGCCTGCTGGGGGTGGTCGCCGCGCTCATCGGATCGAACTTCGAGATCAACGGCACCCAGCCGGTTGTTCTCGACTATTCAATTCCCCTCGCTCTCGGCGTTTCCGTCGCGATCGGTGTGTTCTTCGGGGTCTACCCCGCGGGGCGTGCCGCAGCGATGCGACCCATCCAGGCGCTTCGCGCAATCTAACTAAGGAACCTCATGACAGACACAGAACAGCCCAAGAAAAAGATCAGCCGCTTCATCACCCCCGTGCTCGCACTCGTAGCGGTGCTCGCCGTTGGCCTCATCGGCGGCGTGCTGATCGGGCAGAACACGTCATCGGCGTCAACCCAAGCGGGCCCTGGTGGCCAGGGAGGGTTCGGCGGCACCGGCACAGCGCCGACCGGCGCCCAGATGGGCGGCTTCACGAGCGGCTCAGTCGTCGCGGTCGATGGCGAGGTCGTAACACTCGAACTCGAAGACGGATCGACCGTGACCGTCACAACAGCGGACGACACAACAGTCACGACAACCGTCGACAGCTCGGTCGCTGAGCTCGCGGCCGGTGACGAGATCACCGTCGTGGGCGAGAGCGACGACGACGGCAATGTCACAGCGACATCCATCTCGTCTGGTTCTGCCGGTTTCGGCGGATTCGGCGGCGGCGAAACCCCGCCCACCGGCACCGAAGACTAAGAGACCGCGGCCTCGCGCTTCGCTTGCCTCCTGGGGCGAGGGCGGGGCCGCCACAACGCTGCCGCAAGGGCGATCGATGCCGTGAGCAGCACAACCCCGATGATCACCGCCCAGATTGCCAGCGGCGGCGGATACCACGGATAGTAATCGAGGTCGTCGAGGCCCGCAGCCTCACGAAAAACCGGGTCAAGAGCGGCGAGTCCCTCAAGCCCGCTCAGGCCGTAACGCGCCCCAATAACGTCGCCAAGGTTCCACAGCGACAGAATCGCGCCACCGATCGTGAGGGCGAGCGAAACGACGAGCATCACAAAGATCGGACGATTCACGGGTGGCGCTCTCGCCAGTCGAGGGCGTGAATGAGCACAGCGCACGCGATCGCAGCGAGCCCCACCCCGACAAACCAGGGGGTGAACATCTGCGTGACCGAGACAACCGCCCAATACGCTTCGCCGTCGAAGAGCGGGTCATCCACCATCGACTGCTGGTAGATCTGCCAGTTAGTCAACATGCCCGCTGCCAGCAGCAGAAGCCCGAGCACCCATAGCACCGCGAGCCACGGGTTGAAGCCTCGAGGCGGAAGCTCTTCTTCGGGCTCGTCGTCACTGGCAGCCGCTTCGGCGACAACGGGAACAACAATCGGCGGCGCAACCGAAGTGGCCTCGACAGGCTGCACCTCGGGCTCAAAGAGTGTTCGCCGTGCGCCGTCTGCTTGCTCCATTGCGATGCTCCCCTGTCCCGTTGGTACTAGGCCGGTCGATACTAGGCTCGTCGATTCTAGGGCGCGTCGCGGCCGGGTCGACGAAACCCCGCGGCGAGCGCGACCGACACGATGACGATCGCGAGCCCAGCGATGGCGATGATCGGCTCGATGCCGAAGCTAAACGGCAGGTACTGCGCTATGGCATCGGTGTCGGGCGCAGCGAAGAGACTCTCGGTGTAAAAAGCCATAACCCCAGACGTACTGTCGAGGGCAAAGGGTGTCGCGAGGTATTCCTCGATACGAGCGATGGATGTCGCAACTCCAGTCACCGCGAGCACGATGCCCACGGCGAAGAGTCCACGCAGTGGAGGCACCATCACGACTCTCTCCGCATCCATGCGAGAGCGTGAACGAGAGTCGCCGCGACGGCTGCCGCGAGACCGATACCCACGAGCCACGGCGCGAAGCTCGCGAGCACAACCGGCAGAACGTAGAAGTCGATGACGCTCGGGGCCGAATAGGTGGTTCCCTCGCCCGTGCCGATGACGTAGCCGAGGTGCATCCCCTTCTCCATCTCAATTCCATAGAGCTGCGCCCAGAACCCTCCGCACGTGAGCACCACGGCAAATCCCCAGAGCAGAAACAGCCACGGGTTGCGACGTGCGCGCACCGGCACCGGCACCGGGTCGGGAGCAGGATCGACGCGCGGCTGGTCAGGGGAATCGTGCGCGACATCCATCTCGGAGTTGTGGGCAATCGCCACGGGCGGCGGCGGCTCAGCAAGAAACAATGAGGGCCGTTGGGGAGGGTCGTCAGACAGCGTCACGTCGCATCACGCACCCTCGTGGCTCGCGGCGTCCACGTTGTCGCGGCGAGCGCAAACGCCGCGACGATGAGCACAATGCCGCACAGCACAACCATCGGCTCTACCCCGAGGTCGAACGGAATCGACTGTACGAGGGTCGGCGACGTGCCCCGCACTGTGACGTACCCGTTGCGAAACACCACAAGCCCCGCTGAGCTCTCGTACGCCCGCACTCGCTCGAGGTAAGCCGCAATCGCGGCGGCCATAACGAGCACGCCGATGAGTGCGACGGCGATACCCGATCGCAGCAGAGCGCGCACCGGCCGCATCATGGTGTGTGCGTCCGAAACCAGCGCATCGAGTGAATAGCAGTCGCGCCCACAGCGGCCGCGAGCCCGATGCCGACGAGCCAGGGAGCGAGAGAGCCGACAACGGCCGGCAGCACCGCGAGCCCCTCGGCATTGAGCGCCTCAACGTAGCCCGCGCCCATAGTGCGATAGGTCGTCGTCTCGAGGTAGATCTGACCCCACACTCCCGCCACCATCAACACCAGCGCCGATGCCCAGAGCGCGACCAACCAAGGATTGAGCGGGGGGCGCGGTTCGGGTTGCTCGGATTCGTCGGCGGTTGGTTCGGCGGTGGGTTCTTCACTAACCTCAGGCTCGGGGCGCACCGCAGAAGATGTGCCCATGGCCTCATCATCGAGAAAGAGCGTGAGCCGGGGAACGGCTCGATCGCCCTCGGGTTGCGTCATTGCGAACCTCCTTCACTTCTCAGTGTAGGTCGGTCGCTTCGTGCGGAAAAGAGCTCCGGATTACGAGGTGCGCACGTGACGGAACTCGGTGAAGTACGAACCGAAAGTCAGGTTCGCGCGGCTCTTCGACCCCTGCCCGCGGGTGCCGTGCACAACCTCGGGCTTGTACGCGCGCTTGTCGTAGAACTTGCGCGTCTTCTTGTGGCCTTCCCAGACCCAGGTGTAGTCAGCGTTTGCCACCTCGAGAAGCTGCGAACCGATGCCGGTTTTGCGCGCCTTGGGAGCGACATAGAGAAAGTACAACTCGGTCTCGTGACGGCTGTCGTCTTCGCGGCCGGGCCCGACGCCCGCGAAACCCATGACCACGCCATCGACCTCGGCGACCCACTGCTTGTAGGCATCGCCGCGGGTGAGAAATTTCTCCCACAGGCTCGTCATGGCTTCGATGGTGAGCTGTGCGAGAACCGGCTTGGGAAGTGTTCCGGTGTAAAGATCCTGCCAGCAGTAGGCGTGAAGCTTGCCGAGATCAGGCGCATCCGAAAGTTCCGCGAGTCGAATCGTTGCTTCCATTTCGTCATGGTATTGAACGAATGTTTCGGGCACGATTCAGGAACACCTGTTGGTTACCCCCAGTTTGTGGGAGTCCACCGCACCGTCGGTGGCCTCCCTTAAGCTGTCGGCATGGCCCGCTCAACACTGACTTTTCGCTGCTCCGGATGCGGGTGGTCGAACGCGAAATGGGTCGGCCAGTGTGGTGAGTGCCAGCAGTGGAACACGATGGTGGATGTCACGGCCGGCACCTCCGCTCGCACCGTCGCCCCGGCGCGCATCGGCGCCGGCCGCGCCGCCCGACCCATCACCGAGATCGGTGCAGAGTCAGTCGCTCACTGGCCCAGCGGAATCTCTGAGTTCGACCGCGTTCTCGGCGGCGGCATTGTTCCCGGCGCGGCAATTCTGCTGAGCGGCGAACCCGGTGTGGGCAAGTCAACGCTTCTGCTCGAAGTCGCGTCGCGCGCGGCAGCGACCGGCCAGCGCGTGCTCTATGTCTCGGCAGAAGAGTCGGTGAGCCAGGTGCGCCTTCGCGCCCAGCGCACAAACGCTCTGCAGCCCACCCTCTATCTCGCCGCCGAGACCGACCTCGCGACGATCCTTGGGCAGATCGACCAGGTCGACCCACAGCTCGTCATCGTCGACTCGGTGCAGACCGTTGCATCGTCTCTCTCTGAGGGGCTGGCTGGTGGTCCCTCTCAGGTGCGGGAGGTCGCATCCACCCTCATTCGTGTTTCGAAAGATCGCAATCTGCCGGTGCTGCTCGTGGGCCACGTCACAAAAGACGGAACGATTGCCGGCCCGCGCCTTCTCGAGCACCTCGTCGACGTTGTGCTGCACTTCGAGGGAGATCGCCAGACGAGCCTGCGATTTGTGCGCGCCCAGAAGAACCGGTTCGGCGCCACCGACGAGGTCGGCTGCTTCGAGATGACGGGCGACGGGATCGCGGAGATCGCCGACCCCTCCGGCCTCTTTCTGTCTCGGGCGCGCCAGCCCACAAGCGGCACGTGTGTGACGGTCACGGTCGAGGGGCGCCGCGCGCTTCCGGTCGAGGTTCAGGCACTCATCGTCAAGTCGCAAGCGCCCCAGCCGCGCCGCGTCGTCAACGGCGTCGACGGCTCGCGGGTCGCCATGGTGCTCGCTGTTCTCGAGCGGCGCGCCGGAATACCGCTGTCGGGCTTCGACGTCTACGTCTCTACGGTCGGAGGCATCCGGGTGGTCGAGCCAGGGGCTGACCTGGCCATAGCTCTCGCGATCGCGAGTGCTTACAAAGACAAGGCATTCCCGGTGACACAGGTTGCGATCGGCGAGATCAGCCTCGCCGGCGAGATCAGGCCCGCGCCATCCAACAAGCAGCGCATTGCAGAGGCGCGCCGCCTCGGTTTCACAACAATCATCGACGGGGATGCCGCGCACCTGCGCGAGGCGATGCGCCTGGCGTTTGCAGGCTCAACAGTTGAGCGCGTCGACATCCCCGACTTCTAGCTGATTGCTCGATGCTCAGCGAGATTCCTCGGTGAGTGGGTTGTAGTCGCCCTCTTCGAGCGGGTCTACGTCGTCTGCGGTTTCAGTCGACTCGTCGGCCTCAGAACCCTTCTGCGGCTGCGCGTAGTCGGGCAGTTCGGGATTGGTGTTGGTTGTGTCACTCATGACTGACTCCATTCGTCGAGATGTCGCCCGCCGTCGACTCCATGTCGCGGGCGGTTGTGACGCGCTGTCCCTCGACAAGCGCGCTGGGGTTGGGCTGCTGTACGTCGCTCACGGGAGGGGAGCCTCTCCGGTCGGTTTGATCTCGTCGCGCGACTCTTCAGAGCCGTCGCCGCTCGGCGCGGACCCACCCGGAAGCTCTTGCGCGACATCCGGACCGAGATCGGCGTCGGCCGGAACCGAGCCGTCTTGGAAAGGGTTCTGTTGGGTGCTGGGGTCGCTCATCGTGCTCCATTCGGTTGCAGGACGACCTTGATGCAGCCGTCCTCCTTCTTTTGAAAGGTCTCGTACAGTTCGGGCGCTCGATCGAGGAGAACATGATGCGTCGCAAGCGTGCCAACGCCGAGCGGGTCGGCAGAGTCGGTGACGAGCGGAAGCAGGTCGTCGATCCAGTTGCGCACGTTGCACTGCCCCATGCGCAGCGAGATCTGCTTGTCGAACATCGTCTTCATCGGCATCACGTCGGCCTCGCCGCCGTACACGCCGCTCAGTGAGACGGTTCCTCCGCGACGAACAAGATCGATCGCTGAGTGAATCGCCGCGAGTCGGTCGATGCCCGCGACATCCATCGCCTTTGCGGCGATAGCGTCGGGAAGCAGCCCGACCGCTGACTGGGCGAACTGCGCGACGGGATTACCGTGGGCCTCCATGCCGACGGCGTCGATGACGGAGTCGGGGCCGCGCCCAAAGGTGCGCTCGCGCAGTTCGGCTGTTGTGGTCTCGGTGAGATCCCACGTCTTAATACCGAAACGTTCGGCTGCGGCACGACGCTCGGGCACGGGGTCAACAGCGAGAACCTCGTAGCCGAGGTGCACCCCGATGCGGGCCGCGAGCTGGCCGACCGGTCCGAGGCCGAGCACCGCGAGAGTGCCGCCGTCGGGAACAGCCGCGTACTTCACTCCCTGCCACGCCGTCGGAAGAATGTCGCTCAGAAAAAGAAAACGGTCGTCGGGCAGGTCGCTCTCGATGACCTCGGCGTTGTAGTCGGCGCGGTGAACGCGCAAGAACTCGGCCTGGCCGCCGGCGATCTGACCGTACAGCTTTGTGTATCCGTAGAGCGAGGCACCCGAGCCCTGCTCGCGCACCTGGGTTGTTTCGCACTGGCTCTGCAGCCCGCGAAGACACATAAAGCATTCGCCACACGCGATGACGAAGGGCACTACGACCCGGTCGCCGACCTTGAGCTTGGTAACGGCCGATCCGACCTCTTCGACAATACCCATGGCCTCATGACCGAGGATGTCGCCGGTGTCGAGAAACGGCCCGAAGAGTTCGTAGAGGTGAAGGTCGGAGCCGCAGATCGCTGTGGACGTCACACGGATTATCGCATCGGTCGGCTCGATGAGCGTCGGGTCAGCGACCTCGTCGACCCGCACGTCGCGCTTGCCGTGATAGGTGAGCGCCTTCACGCGCTTGCCCGCTGAGCGCAGGCAATGCACTGCGATGCGTACGGACGGGCACCGAGACGGGCGGAGCCGATCGCCGAGCCGCATCCAATGCAGATTCCGTAGGTTCCAGCGCCGATGCGAGAGAGGGCGTGATCAATGTCATCGAGTCTGGATGTCGCCTGCCGCAACAGTGCGGCAGCCTGCGACTGTTCGAACGCGAGGGTCGTGCCCTCGGGGTCGTGCTCGTCGTCGGTGGGTGAGTCGTGGCGTGAGTTTTGCACGGTCGAGACATCGCCCGAGAGCTGTGCGATCGCGAGCTCGGTGTCGCGGCGTTCAGTCTCGAGTCTGCGTTCAAGAAGTTCTTGCTGCCGCGCGGACAGCACGGCGGGCGCCGTAGTGAGGGTGGTCATGTAGCTCAGTACATACCCCGCATGCGGGGGTGGCTACCCCTTGACCTCACAGCCTGAGCGTTTGCTGACGGTGTGCGGGCGTTCAGTCGCGCAGCGACAGCAGGTACGCGTTGATATCGGCCGTGAGCTGTGCCTCGACCGGGAACGCCGCACCGTCGAGTTCGCGCACGGGTGCCGCTAGTCGCACACTCGAGACGAGCCAGGCGGCATCGGCTTCGGCGAGCTGGGCGGGCGTGATGAGTTCGAACCCGGTTGTCATTCCGAGGCTTTCGGCGAAACGGAAGACGTTGGCCTGGGTTGTCCCGTCGAGAATGCCGAGACCCGTTCCGGGAGTCAGCAGCGCGTTGCCGCGCTTAAAAACGACTGTCGAGGTAGGCCCCTCGAGCACGTACCCATTGCTGCTCACAAAGATGACGTCGTCAGCGTTGCGGCGCGCGGCCTCGCGAGCGACGGCGCGGTTCACCGCGTAGCTGAGCGTCTTGGCCCCAGCGAGCAACCAGGGCGAGGTCTGCTCGACGTCGTGGCGGTAACCACGGTCGAGGGTTACAACACGAACGCCCTCAACGCGAACGCGGGTGAAGTCGGGAGCGTGCGCCGCATAGACCCAGCCGGTCGGGCGGCCGTCGCCCTCGACGCCGCGCGTGTAAACGGTCTTGACCCAGGCCTCTGCGCCGGGCTTGAGCTCATCGATCGCCGCGAGAATTGCCGCGCGCCAGACATCTACATCGGGAACCGGCAGTTCGAGCTTTGCCGCACTCGACACAAATCGACGCAAGTGGTGCTCGAGCGCCTGCGGCTTTCCGTTGCCGACGCTGATCGACTCGAAGATGCCATCGCCGCGCGTGGCACCCAGATCGAGCGCACTCACGTGCGGCTGCGCCGGATCAACGAACGCGAATGGTTCGGCGCCTTCGAGGTGAGGAGCAGCGGTAGCCGAGGGCTGGTTCAGGATCGCGAGTACATGGTGGGGCATTCGCCTATTCTGCCTAACGAACCACCGGAATACTCGCAGTGTCGTTGTACGACGATCGTCTCGGAATGAAGAAAGCGATGATCACACCCGCCAGCGCGACGCCAGCTCCGATCGCGAAGCACAACTGGTAAGCGGTGTGCGTCGGAATCGCAATGCCATCGGCGACGGTGATCTGCGTCGACATAATGACGCCGACGATCGTCGCGGCAATCGTCGATCCGAGCGTGCGCATCACCGAGTTGAGCCCGTTCGCGGCGGCGGTCTCGGTCGGCGGCACTGCATTCATAATGAGCGTCGGCATCGCCGCGTAGGCGAAGCCGACCCCGAATCCCACGAGGGTCGAGATAAGAATGACGTGCCACACCTCGGTGTTCAGCACAATGCCGAGACCGAACGTCACGGCGATGATCGACGCCCCGAGAATGAGACTCACCCGAGGACCGCGCGCGTTCGACAGGCGTGCCGCCCAGGGCGACGTAAAGAACATCACAAGACCGAGGGGCATCAGGCACAGGCTCGCGATGAGCAGCGGCAGCCCGAAAGCGACACCCGTGACCGGCGAACCCTGCAACAGAATCGGCATCGAACCCGAGACGACGAAGAACGCAAAACCGACAGAGATGGATGCGAGGTTGGTGAGCAGCACGGGGCGACGGGCCGCGACGCGCAGGTCGATGAGCGCGTGCGACGAGCGCAGCTCATAGAAGCCCCACGCGACAAGAACCAGAACGCCACCGATGAGCAGGCCGAGCGTGAGTGGACTGCTCCACCCCCAAACGTTACCCTTCGAGACGGCGAGAAGAATTCCGATGAGGCCAACCGCGAGCCCCACGGCACCGACGAAATCGAAGCGTCCGCCGGCTCGCAGCGTGCTGACGGGAACGATGCGCAGCACAAGAAAGAACGCAACAATGCTGAGCATTGTAGCGAGCCAGAACAGGTAGTGCCACGAGAAGTACTGCGCGATGACGGCGGCGACCGGCAGCCCGATTGCGCCGCCAATACCAAGCGTCGCGCTCACAAGCGCCACGGCCGCGCCGAGGTTCTTCGGGTGGATCACGTCACGCAGCACGCTGATGCCGAGCGAGATAACCCCGAGCCCGATGCCCTCGAGTGAACGCCCGACGATCATCGGGATCACCGAGTTCGACAGAGCGGCGATGATCGAGCCCGCGGTCATCACAAGAAGCAGAATCGAGAGGATGCGTCGCTTGCCGTACATGTCACCGAGTCGACCCGAGATCGGTGTCGAGATGGCCGCGGCGAGCAGCGTCGAGGTGAGCACCCACGACGTGTCAGCCGGGTTGCTGTCGAGCAGTTGCGGCAGCTCGGGAATGATCGGCGTCACAAGCGTCTGCATAAACGCGGCGATGAGACCGGTGGCAGCGAGGGTTGCGACTATCGCGCGATCGCTGGGTGTGCGGGAGAGGCGTCGGCGCTCTCGTGGTGTCAGAGAGCCGTCGTCAGTCATTCCCTCCAGACTACGCCCGAGGTCTGACCTTTGATGACGCCGCCTCTAAAGACGAAGGGCGGCGAGGATGTCGGCGGGCGCTGCCTGCATCGGGTGCGGGCCGGCGACGTCGAACCAGACGGCTTCGAGCACGCCGATGTTGGTAGCGATGAACTCTTCGAGTTCGGCCGCCGCGTAAGGGAGCACCCGGTGGCCGTTCTCGCTCGGAAGCATCGCAACGTAGTTCGCCGCCGAGGAGAAAAGCAGAAGCATGTAGCTGTCGGAGTCATCACGCTTGAAGACGCGAACCTGAGCCGGCCCTTCGGCGTCAAGCAACGGAACGATGACCTTGTCGTTGCGAAGCGCAAAGGCGACTGCCGCGACATCCTGCGCCTCTAAAGCTTGTGCGAGCTGCTCTGAACGGAAGGCCGGGTTATCGAGTTTTGTGTACTTCTTCTTCGCCATGGTTCGATCAGTTAAGCAGAAACTGCTTGGTCTTTGCCGACTCGACGCCGTCGACGACCGCCGTCAGGTGATAGCTCGCGCCGCCGGCCGTGACCGAGGGACGCTCGCCGTCGCAGGTGTCTTTGGTCGACTTTGTGCGATCCCACTCGATGGGAGTAGTTGTGAGAGGTTCGCCCGGTTCGAGCGAGATCTCAACCGGCTCAGACTCGGCCGCGCAATCGGCCGACTTCCACACCGTCTCATCGCCGGTCGTTATAACGTACTGCTGCACATCGGGGCCAACCTGGAACGTGCAAGCGGTGTCACTCGTGTTCTCTATCGAGAGCGAGATCTTCGGGGCGATACCGGCGTTGTAGGCGTCTTCGTCGGTGATGGCCGTGACCTCGACATCGTCTTTCGCACACGCGCCAGCTTCGCCAGCGGGAGCCTCGGCAACGGGGGTCTTGGTGCTACCGGTCACGGGTGCCTCTGGCTGCGAGCCGGGCTTCACGATGATCAGAACAATGATTGCCACGACCGCGACAACACCCAGAAGAAGCAGGAGCCTGCGGCGCCAGTAGACGCTGTTCGGCTGCGGCCCGACAGGTGTCCGGAAGGTCGACATGTGTTCAGGGTAAGCGTGTGCCGCGACAAAGCGCGGACGCCCCTCGGCGTGTACCTAGGAAATTACCTTGAGCATGCGCGTGTTTCCGAGCGTGTTCTGCTTCACACGAGACAGATCGAGAAACTCTGCGACACCCTCATCGGGCGAAAGTGACAGCTGCGCGAAGACATCGGGCTGCACAATCTCGTCACTGATCGCCTCAAAACCGTTGCGGCTGAAGAACTCGACCTCGAAGGTGAGGCAAAAGAGACGGCTGAGTCCGAGGGCGAGCGCGTCGGTCTCAATGCGCTCGAGCAGCGCGCGGCCCACCCCGTGGCCGAGCCACTCGGTCGCGACAGCGAGGGTGCGCACCTCGGCGAGATCGTGCCACATAACGTGCAGGGCGCCGCATCCAATCGGTGTTCCGTTTTCGTCGACGGCGATACGAAACTCCTGCACCGCCTCATAGAGAACCACAAGATCTTTGCCCAGCAGGATGCGCTTGTTCACAAGCGGCTCGACGAGCGACTGGATGTAGGGGATGTCTGATGTGCGCGCGGGGCGAATCGAGAAGGCGGTGGATGTCACCTGCTCACCCTACCCAGTGGCCGGGGTTCACTGTTCGGTGGTCGGGCGAAGTCGGTGGTCGAGCGCAGTCGAGACCAGGCCGAGCGCAGCCGAGGCCTAATTACCGAGACTCACCAGAAAGACAAAAATGCCTCCGACGATCTTGCCGACGCCAAACAGCAAGTCGGAGAGGTCTCCCAGTGCAGACAGACCCGCCCACACGTCGGGGTTGAGGGCGAACAACAACATGTCCCCGAGCATGTCGAGGGCTTCGAGATCCGCGGCGGTGAGCGTCTCGTAGCTTGCACCGAGCTGGCGCACCCACTCCTTCTCGAGCCCGAACAGCACCGCATACGGCAATAGCTTCTCATTGAGCACGAGCACCTGAGCGCCGATGCTAACGTCGTCGCGCAGCTGGGCTCCGTTTGGTGACTGAAGAAAATTGAGCCGGTCTTTCTCGGCGAGGGCGATGTAGTCGCGCAGACCCCAGAGGTGGTCGACGGTCGGGTTCGACGCGGGCAGCGGGAACACGGGCTGGGCAGAACCCCGCGAAAAAGTGCGCTCAAAGAACTTGCGGGGGCGCACCTGGCCGGCCTCGACCAGGCGGGCGACTGCCCTGCCGTGCGCGTACTTGAGCCGATAGTTGAGGTCGGCGTTGCTTCCGGGCTTGAGCGTTATCGTTTCGCCGACGACTCCGAGAGGGAATAGCGCCTGCATCGTGTCGAGCTCGTCGGCAGAAAGACCCTTCAAGCTCGCAAGAGTCAGTACGAAGCCACTCTTTTTGCTCCTCTTGCCGGTCACGACCGGGCTCAGCGTCAGCGCCTTCTTCACCGCCAGGCCGACGATCTGTGCCGCAACCGCGCGCTTGCCCTCACCGAGCAGCTCGGCCGCAGCGAGCAGACTCAGCCCCTTCGGCGCCGCGTACTCGGGAATGATGAGACGATTCGGGCGAGGGAACATTGCTCAAATCTAGCGGTCTGGCGGTGGTTGAGCGTGTCGAAACCAGATCGAGCGCGGGCGAGATTTGGCGCGCGCGGCGTCTCGACCTCGCTCGATCAGCGCGGTGTCTCGTTGTGGATGCGTCTCGCATAGTCGTGTGACTCGGCAACGAACCGGCCGAGCAGCGCACTCAGCTTTTCGACGTCGGCGTCATCCCATTCGGAAAAGATGTCGGCAACCATCGCGTCACCGACGTCGTAGAGCGACTGCGCAGCCTCGCGGCCGTCGGTTGTGAGATGCAGGGTGTGTGAGCGTTGGTCGCTCGAGTCGGGCTCGCGGGTGACGAGGCCCGCGACATCCAGCTTGGCGATTGCTTTGCTGACGCTCGGCGCACCGGTGCCGAGCGCCGTCACGAGTTCGCGGGCGCGGGTGGGGCCGAGGGAGCCGAGCGTCCATAGGATGCGCACCTCGAGCGTGCTCAGGTCGCGATGGCGCTCTGCGACGATGTCGTGCTGGAATCTCGGCGACCACCAGATGTTGAGCAGCGCCGTGACGTTTTCAACGACTGCCGATCGGTAGTGGATGCGCGGTTCGATACTCACAGTGTCTGAGGGTACTCGCACCGCTATAGTTTCCAATGGAAACTAATTCCATCGAACAAGGGAGTTCACATGGCCAGAACATTTGTCGTCACGGGCGCAGCCTCGGGCATCGGCAAAACCACCGCCGAGCTATTGCAAAGCCGCGGTGAGACCGTCATCGGCGTCGACCTTCGCGAAACCGACATCAATGTCGACCTCACCACCGCCGAGGGCCGCACCGCGCTCGTTGAGCAGGTGCGCGAGAAGTCCGGCGGATCGATCGACGGCATTCTCGCCATTGCCGGCCTTGCGCATCCGATCCCGGCAACCGTCGGCGTTAACTTCTTCGGCATGGTCGCGACTCTCGAGGGGCTGCGGCCGTTGCTTGCGGGTTCGGATGCTCCCCGCGCCGCGGGCGTCGCATCGATGGCGAGTCTCAACCCCGTCGACGACGAACTCGTCGCGGCAATGACCGCTGGCGACGAAGCTGCCGCACTCGCTCGCGCCGAGATTCTCGCGGGCGACGAGTCGACCGGCTACCTCATCTATGGATCAACGAAGAAGGCCTTCGCGCAGTGGATTCGCCGCACTGCGCCCACCGACGAGTGGGCAGCGGCGGGCATCCCGCTCAACGCTATAGCACCCGGGGTCATCGTCACACCGATGACCGCACCCCTGCTCGAGACCGAAGAGGGGCGCGAGCAGATTCGCGCCGGTGTGCCGATGCCGCTCAATGGGTTCGCTGAGGCGATAGTTCCGGCGCGACTACTCGCGTGGCTCGTCAGCGAAGAGAACACACACCTGTGTGGCCAGGTTGTCTTTGTCGACGGCGGTAGCGACGTTGTGATTCGCGGCGACTCGACCTGGTAGTCGCTCACCCGGCGATCGAGCGAAGTCGAGATTAGGCCGAGCGAAGCCGAGGCTCGCGGTGCCGAGATCTCGACTTCGCTCGATCTGGTTTCGACAAGCTCAACCACCGGCGGGAAACGAAAAAGCGGCGACAGGATTTCTCCTGTCGCCGCTCTTGTGACCTCTTAGACCTCGGCGGTGATTGCCTCGGGCTCCGGGAGTCCGATCTGGCGAGTTGTCACGAAGGTGAACTCGTTGTCGACGAAGTCCACGTGCACGTGGTCGCCGGCGTTGAGCTCGCCGTGAAGGATCTTCTCGCTGAGCTTGTCTTCGACCTCGTGCTGAACTGCACGACGCAGCGGGCGAGCACCGAGTGACGGGTCGAATCCAACCTTGATGAGCTGCTCCTTGGCCGCAACAGTGAGCTCGATCGTGAGATCGCGGTCCATGAGGCGGTCGCGCAGGCGCTTGAGGAACAGGTCCACAATCTGGAGAAGTTCTTCGGGGCTCAGCTGCGGGAAGACGATCGTCTCGTCAACACGGTTGAGGAACTCGGGCTTGAAGTGCTTCTTGAGCTCTTCAACGACCTTGCCGCGCATGCGGTCGTAGCCGGTCGCGGTGTCCGTCGCGGAGGTGAATCCGATCGGGGTTCCCGTGATGTCCTTGGTTCCAAGGTTGGTCGTCATGATGATGACCGTGTTCTTGAAGTCGACGACGCGACCCTGGCCATCCGTCAGTCGTCCCTCTTCAAGGATCTGAAGGAGCGAGTTGAAGATGTCGGGGTGAGCCTTCTCGATCTCATCGAAGAGAACGACGGAGAACGGCTTGCGGCGCACCTTCTCGGTGAGCTGTCCGCCTTCTTCGAAGCCGACGAATCCGGGAGGAGCACCGAAGAGTCGTGAGACCGTGTGCTTCTCGCCATACTCCGACATGTCGAGCGAGATGAGCGCGCCCTCGTCGTCGAACAGGAACTCGGCGAGCGCCTTGGCGAGCTCGGTCTTTCCGACACCCGTGGGGCCGGCGAAGATGAACGAGCCCGAGGGACGCTTCGGGTCTTTAAGTCCGGCGCGCGTGCGGCGGATCGTCTTGGCGAGAACCGAGATTGCCTCTTCCTGGCCGACGACACGCATGTGCAGTGCCTTCTCCATAAAGATGAGTCGCGACGACTCTTCCTCGGTCAGCTTGAAGACCGGGATACCGGTTGCCTGGGCGAGAACTTCGGCGATGAGTCCTTCATCGACGGTTCCCGAGGCTCCGACGTCGCCCGACTTCCACTGCTTCTCGAGACGAAGACGCTCACCGAGCAGCTTCTTCTCTTCGTCACGAAGCGATGCGGCCTTCTCGAAGTCCTGGTCTTCGATGGCGCCTTCCTTTTGCCCGCGAACGACGGCAATCTTCTCGTCGAATTCGCGAAGCTCGGGCGGTGCCGAGAGAACTGAGAGGCGCAGGCGTGCGCCGGCCTCGTCGAGAAGGTCGATCGCCTTGTCGGGAAGGAACCGGTCGGCAACGTAGCGGTCTGCGAGGTTCGCAGCCGCGACGATCGCGCCATCCGTGATCGACACCTTGTGGAACGCCTCGTACTTGTCGCGAAGGCCCTTGAGGATGTTGATCGTGTGAGGAATTGTGGGCTCGTGCACCTGCACGGGCTGGAAGCGACGCTCGAGCGCTGCATCCTTCTCGAAGTGCTTGCGGTACTCATCGAGCGTTGTTGCGCCGATGGTCTGCAGTTCACCGCGAGCAAGAAGCGGCTTCAGAATGGATGCCGCGTCGATAGCACCCTCGGCAGCACCCGCGCCCACGAGCGTGTGGATCTCGTCGATGAAGACGATGATGTCACCGCGAGTGCGGATCTCCTTCGTGACCTTCTTGAGGCGCTCTTCGAAGTCACCGCGGTAGCGGCTTCCGGCGATGAGTGAGCCGAGGTCGAGCGAGTAGAGCTGCTTGTCTTTGAGGGTCTCCGGTACATCGCCCTTGACGATGGCCTGCGCGAGTCCTTCGACAACGGCGGTCTTACCGACGCCAGGCTCACCGATGAGAACCGGGTTGTTCTTCGAGCGGCGCGAGAGAATCTGCATAACCCGCTCGGCTTCTTTCTCGCGCCCGATGACGGGGTCGAGCTTGCCGTCGCGCGCTGCCTGCGTGAGGTTGCGTCCGAACTGGTCGAGTACCTGCGAGCCCTTGTCGGGTGTCGCGTCGTTGCCGCCCACAGCGACAGCCTCCTTGCCCTGGTAGCCAGAGAGAAGCTGGATCACCTGCTGGCGAACGCGGTTGAGGTCGGCACCCAGCTTGACGAGCACCTGGGCTGCGACGCCTTCACCCTCGCGGATGAGGCCGAGCAGAATGTGCTCCGTGCCGATGTAGTTGTGGCCGAGCTGCAGCGCCTCGCGCAGTGACAACTCGAGTACCTTCTTCGCGCGGGGCGTGAAGGGGATGTGGCCGGTCGGCTGCTGCTGACCCTGGCCGATGATGTCTTGAACCTGCTCGCGTACGGCGTCGAGCGAAATGTTCAGCGACTCAAGAGCCTTCGCGGCTACACCCTCACCCTCGTGGATGAGACCGAGCAGAATGTGCTCGGTTCCAATGTAGTTGTGGTTGAGCATCTTGGCCTCTTCCTGGGCCAAAACAACGACGCGTCGTGCGCGGTCGGTAAATCTCTCAAACATGTTCACTCCTTGGGCACCGGGCAGGGATCGGTGCCGATGTATTAGAGACTAACCAGCGCGGCACCCGATCAGTGCCCGTGTTCGCCCTAGGCGTGACCGGGGTTGTGTATTCCCCGGGAGCGGCGTACCTTATCGATAATCGTTGTTATCGATAATCGATTGGATGTCGCGCTTATGTCAGGCACTGAAACTCCCGTTGTGGCCCCCTGGGGCAAGTGGGACAGAATCTCGCTCCAGGTGATCCTCGCCGGCGGAATCGTCTACGCGCTTGTTGTGCTCATCGTCGGCACGGTCGGCGTCGTCGCCGAGCTCGTAACCGGAACGCGCACGCTCACGCTTCCCGTCGATGTCGAGCTGCCCGCGGCGGCCGACTCCGGAACCGCAACCCTTCTGCACGGCAGCTTCGATACAGCGGTCGTCACGGTCGCCGAGCTCACACCCGCCAGTGCCGGGCTTCTCACCGCCGGCGCAATCATCGGCGTTGTCACCCAGCTTCTCGTCGCGGCATCCTTCGTCTATCTCGCCTGGCGACTGCTGCGTCGAGAGCCATTTCTGCGCTCGTTGACCTGGGCATTCATCGGTGCGGGAGCCGTGCTGCTCATCGGTACGATCCTCGCGCAGGCGCTCAGCGGATTCGGCGGCTGGCTAGTTGTCACGGAGCTCGGCACGTCGCCCGAAGGCGAGAGCTTCTGGTCCCTGGCGATGAACGTCGACCTCACGCCCGTCGGACTCGCGTTCGTTCTTATGCTCGTCGGCTGCGCCTTCGAGTACGGCCAGAAGCTCAGTCGCGAGACCGCGGGGCTCGTCTAGTGGGCGACGAGGAGCCGACCGGCATCCACTGCCGGCTTGACGAGTTGCTCGAGAAACGCGGAATGACCCTCACCCGTCTCTCTGAACTGGTCGGAGTCAGCATCGTCAACCTGTCGGTGCTCAAGAATGATCGGGCCCGCGCCATCCGATTCTCGACGCTTCTTGCCATCTGCGAGGCGCTCGATTGCGAGGTCGGCGAGTTGCTCGTGCGCGACCCCTCGCTGGTTGAGTAGGCCGTCCACCCTGTCGCTGGTTGAGTAGGCCGTCCACGGCCGTATCGAAACCAAGCCGCCGCGACTAGCAGTACCCCGGTTCGACGATCACGCCCTCCGCCTCAAGAATCCGCTCCAGCTCGAGGTCGTTCTCCGTGGGCTTCGGTGAGGCGCCGCAGTCGTTGCCGTTCACCGTGGCACCGTAGTGAACCGCTGTCACACCGAAAAGGCTGAAGCCATTGCTGCCGCCGCTCGCGTTTTTGAGCAACCGGACTACATCGGGCCACACAATGAGCTCGGTGTAGTTGCCGGCGAAATCCACGGCCGGGGTGAAGGCGATGTCGAAGAGGTCGTACTCCGCGTTCCACGACAGCGCAACGCCGTTGATCGCCGCGACCTCTGCTGCGACATCCTCAATCTCGCTTGGGATGATTCCGCCGTTCATGCTGATGCTGCCGAAGCCAAACGCCGTTAGCTCGGCGTCGGTGTCGGCAACGCGGCGCATTGCCAGCCAGTCGATCGATGGGGGCAGATCATGCGAGCTAATGTAGCGCTGGTAGTTAACGTCGAGGTCGCCGGGACCTTCGAGGATCATTGTGAGTGGAGTGCCCGCGGCATCCTGAACGTTGTAAAGGTACTCAATTTCTTCAGGAATCACGTCAACCGGAAACTCAAGCCAGCTCGAAACCCTGATCGCCGCGGACGAACTCTCGATACCCGGCGCGATACCGAACGCGAGCGATATCTGGTCCGGAAACCGCCCACCCGCGAACGTCGACGTGACGAGGGCGAATGCCTGCTGCGCGGCGTCCTCCGACAGGTCGGTCGCAAACGCCATGACCGAAACCGTGTACGACAGGTCGCCCTGAATCACGAGGTCGTAGTCGACAGCGTCGATGCCAGGCACGGCATTTAGGTCGTCCGACAGCGCGTCGAGGTCGGTCGAGAGCAGCGCCTCGTCGCCCGCCGAGATGAAAGTATTGAAGACCGTGCAGCCGCTCAGCGAGAAGGCGACGACGGCGGCGAGCGCCAGAGCTGTGATCCTCTTCATAAAAATCAGGCTACCGGCGAGGCTCTCTCAACAAACCAGCCGCAGGGATGATCTCGCTACGCTGACGGTATGACGGCCTTCGTGCGAATCAGCGAGGTGGATGCCGCGTCCGCCGCCCGGGCCGTGTTCGACCTCGACGTGCTCTCGGCCACCCGGCTCGACACCGAACGCGATGACAGCTTTCACCTCGTGACTTCCGTTGGCGAGTTCTCGCTCAAGGTCGCGCACCCGCACGACAGCGCGGCCCTCATCGAGCTGCAGAGCGCGGCGCTTGACCATGCGTCCGCGGCGGGGTTGAGCCTGCAGCGGGTTGTCGCGACGGGCGTGGTTGAGGGCCGCATCGCCCGGCTTCTGACCTGGCTGCCCGGGGTTCCGCTCTTCGAAACACCGATCACCGACGACCACGCTGAGCAACTCGGCGTGACCCTCGGCACGCTCTCCGCTTCGCTCTCCGACTTCGAGCACCCACTCGCCCGCCGGCCCTTCACGTGGGACGCCCTGCAGCTCCCCAGCGTGAACGACCTCAGGCGCCTCGTTCCCGATCCCGCGATCGATGAGGGGTTCGCCCTGTTTGCCGACCGCGTCGCGCCGCGGCTGCACGAGCTGCCGATGCAGGTCGTGCACAACGACTTTCACCCCGGCAACATTCTGATCAACGGCGACACGGTCAGCGTCATCGACTTCGGCGATGTTGTTTATAGCGCCCGAGTCGCCGATCTCGCGATCGCGGTGAGCTACCTCATCACTCCGCTGAGCCGCGACCCTGCGCCTTTCGTCAGAGGTTTCGAGTCGGTTGTTCCCCTCGAACCGATCGAGCGGGAGGTGCTTAACGCGCTGGTGATCGCCCGCCTTGTGCAGCGCATCCTGATCAACGCCGACCTCGCGCGCGGCAATCCCAACAACCGCAGCGTGCTGGCGACGAGCGCCAATCTTGCTGCCCTGCGCACCCTGCTGAACGAGGAGAACTGATGGCCGGACCAACGAGCTACTTCGACCCCTCCAGAACGAGCGAGTTGGATGCCGCAACTCGCGACCTCGTCGAACGCCGTGAACGCGCTCTCGGCACGGCCTACCGACTCTTCTATCGCGAGCCGATTCAGTTTGTGCGCGCCAGTGGCACCCGCCTGTGGGATGCCGACGGCCGCGAATACCTCGACGCCTACAACAACGTTCCCTCGGTGGGCCACGCACACCCGCGCGTTGTCGCGGCCATCGCTGGGCAGGCCGCGACCCTCAACACCCACACGCGCTACCTGTCAGCCGGCCTCATCGACTACGCGGAAGACCTGCTCGGCACTCTTCCCGCTGCGGTCAGCAATGTGATGTTCACGTGCACAGGTTCGGAAGCCAACGACCTCGCCTTGCGCATCGCGAAGAACGCGACAGGCGCAACCGGGATCATCGTCACGGCCAATGCCTATCACGGGGTCACCACCGAGGTCGCGGCGATCTCGCCGAGCCTCGGCGGGCTCGAGTCAATCGCCGACTGGGTGCGCATTGTCGATCCGCTCGATCTCGCCGCATCGACGCGAGCCGCCCTCGCCGACCTTGCCGACAAGGGCATTGCACCCGCGGCATTCGTCATCGACACGATCCTTGCGAGCGACGGGGTCTTTGCCGACGTCGAACTCTCGAGCGCAGTTGCAGCCGTACGAGAGAAAGGCGGCCTCTTTATCGCCGACGAAGTGCAGCCAGGGTTCGGGCGTCTCGGTACCGGAATGTGGGGCTTCGACCGCTATAACCTCGTGCCCGACCTGGTCACGGTCGGCAAGCCCATGGCCAACGGGCACCCGGTCGCGGCGGTGCTTGCCCGCCCCGAACTCATCGAAGAATTCGGCAAGCGCATGCGCTACTTCAATACGTTCGGCGGTAACACCGTCTCGATCGCCGCCGCCCAGGCGACGCTCGACGTGCTGCGCGACGAGCGGCTCATCGACAACGCACGCGATGTCGGCGCCTACCTGAAGCACGAGCTCGCGCGGTTTGGAACCGTACGCGGCGAGGGGCTCTTCATCGGCGTCGAACTCGGGAATGAAGAGCGTGCCCTGAGCGTCGTCAACGATCTGCGTGATCGCGGCGTGCTGCTCGCGGCATCCGGCCCGCTGAATAATGTTCTGAAGGTGCGGCCGCCGCTTCCGTTCAGCAGAGAAGACTCAGACCTGCTGCTGAGCAGGCTCGACGAGGTGGTCTAGTCGTCAGAGGCCTTGGCGAGCTTCGCGCGCTCTTCGGCCTCGATCTTCGCGTAGGCGCCGCGCTCGTTGCGGTCGGAGTGCAGAATCGCGCGAATGACGAACCAGAAGATCAGCCCAACCAGCACCGTCGGCGCAAGCGAATACAGCGCGTTGGCCCAGTAGTTCTCGATCATGGTTCCAGCCTAAAGGTTTGTGAATGTGACGATCGCGATGACGATGATGATGCCGACAAGACCGATGGTCATGATGAGGCGTGAGGTGGAGCGAGTCACCAGCCGAGCACTCCGCCAAGGCCGCTCAGCACCATGTAGAGGCCGACGGCGCCGACGACGATCCAAACGGCCATGCGCGAGAACGAGGCTTCGAACTTCTTCTTCTCGCCGGGCAGTTTGAGATCATCCATGCTGCAAGTGTACGCGTGTGGTTCTGAGAGAATTCAGGCATGAGCAACCTCGAGAAGCACCCGGCTGAGGTCGGTCTCGAACGCGAGTCGTCCGGTGCCACGATTCTCACGCCGCGCGACGTTCCGCTCGGCGGACCGCGGGCAATGAACGTGCGACGCACTCTCCCCCAGCGATCGCGGTCGCTCATCGGAGCCTGGTGCTTTGTCGACCACTACGGCCCCGACCTCGTCGCAGAAAAGGGTGGCATGGTCGTGCCGCCGCACTCGCACACCGGACTGCAGACCGTGAGCTGGCTCTTCGCGGGCGAGGTCGAGCACCGCGACAGCGTCGGAAGCCACGCGATGGTGCGCCCCGGTGAGCTCAACCTGATGACAGCGGGGCGTGGAATCGCGCACTCCGAAGTCTCGACCGCTGCGACGACAGTGCTGCACGGTGCCCAGCTCTGGCTCGCGCTGCCCGACGCCTCACGGCACCACGAGCCGTTCTTCGAGCACTTCGTGCCGTCGCCGGTGACCTTCGAGGGCGCGACGGTGCACGTCTTTATCGGATCCCTGGTCGGCTCGACGTCCACAGCGACCGCCTTCAGCCCGCTCGTTGGGGCGCAACTCGATATCCCCGCTGGCTCGTCTCTTTCGTTGCCCGTCGACGCGACCTTCGAACACGGACTGCTGCTCGACGCCGGCCTCGTCACAATCAATGGCATGGATGTCGCGCCCGACGAGCTCGCATTCATCCCTGCGGGTGCCGCGCAGCTCACCATTGTTGCGGGTGACTCCCCCGTGCGTGCCATCCTCATCGGCGGCGCGCCCTTCGGCGAGAGCATCGTTATGTGGTGGAACTTCATCGGCCGCACGCACGACGAGATCGTGCAGTACCGGTCCGACTGGGAGTCGGGCGCACCACGCTTTGCCGAGGTAACCGGCTATGACGGTTCAGCGCTGCCGGCGCCCGCGCTGCCCGGGATCAGGCTGAAGCCGCGCGGGTAACTGTCTTGGTGGTTGAGTAGGCCGTTCACGACCGTATCGAAACCAAGCGTCGGGTTTCGATACGGCGCTGGCGCGCCTACTCAACTAGCTACGAGGGTGGCTACTTGACCAGCGGAAACAGAATCGTTTCGCGAATACCGAGACCGGTGATCGCCATCAGCAGGCGGTCAATACCCATTCCCATGCCGCCCGTCGGGGGCATCGCGAACTCGAGGGCGCGCAAGAATTCCTCGTCGAGACGCATGGCCTCGACGTCGCCCTTTGTGGCGAGCTTCGCCTGCTCGACAAAACGCTCGCGCTGAATGACCGGGTCAACGAGCTCGGAGTAGCCGGTGGCGAGCTCGAAGCCGCGAATGTAGAGGTCCCACTTCTCGACGACGCCGGGGATCGAGCGGTGATCGCGCACGAGCGGGCTTGTGTCGACCGGGAAGTCCATCACGAAGGTCGGGCGCACGAGATCGCCCTTGACGTAGTGCTCCCAGAGCTCTTCGACGAGCTTGCCGTGGGTCGGAAGGTGCACCTCAACACCGGCAGCAGCCGCGTGCACGAGCAATTCTTCTGCCGGAGTCTGCGGCGTGACATCCAAGCCCGCTGCCTTGTTGAGCGACTCGTACATCGAGATGCGGTCCCATTCGCCGCCAAGGTCGAACTCGGTGCCGTCGGCCCACGTCACTGTCGTCGAGCCCGAGACAGCGATGGCTGCCTTTTGCACAAGCTCCTGGGTGAGATCGGCCATCTGGTTGTAGTCACCGTAGGCCTGGTACGCCTCAAGCATCGCGAACTCGGGCGAGTGTGTCGAGTCGGCGCCCTCATTGCGAAAGTTGCGGTTGATCTCGAAGACGCGATCGATGCCGCCGACGACAGCGCGCTTCAGGTACAGCTCCGGAGCGATACGCAGAAAGAGCTCGGTGTCGAATGCGTTCGAGTGGGTCGCGAACGGGCGTGCCGAGGCGCCGCCGTGCATCACCTGAAGCATGGGGGTCTCGACCTCGAGGTACTCGTGGTCGGTGAAGGTCGCGCGCAGGCTCGCGTTGACCGCTGCCCGGGCACGCACGGTTACGCGCGCCTGCTCGCGCACGATGAGGTCGAGGTAGCGGCTGCGCACGCGCGCCTCGTCGCTCAGCTCGGAGTGCAAGTTCGGCAGCGGAAGAATTGCCTTTGCGGCGATCTTCCACTCCTTGACGAGAATGCTGAGCTCACCGCGGCGGCTCGAGATGACCTCGCCGCTCACAAAAACGTGGTCGCCAAGGTCGACGAGCGCCTTCCAGTCGTCGAGCGATTCCTGCCCGACTTCGGCGAGAGAGACCATCACCTGGAGGCGCTGGCCATCGCCGGCCTGCAGCGCCGCGAAGCAGAGCTTGCCGCCAATACGAGAGTGGATGACGCGTCCCGCAAGCCCGACGATGACACCGGTCGCGGTGTCGATCTCGAGCTCGGCGTAGTCGCTGCGCACGTCCGCGATCGTCGTCGTGACTGGAACGCCAACGGGATACGCCTCCGCACCGGACGCGATGAGTCGCTCGCGCTTCGCCAGTCGTACAGCCTTCTGCTCGCTGATCTCTTCGGCGCTCAGTTCAACTGGCTGGTCGTGCTCGGTCATGGCTGTACTCCCGCTGGTATTGACGTTCCATGGTAGCTGGCGAGCGTGGCGCGGACTTGCGCCGCGACATCCACCCCCGCCCTCGTCGAAAACTGCGCCAAGACTCTCGCGTTGGAGCACTTTTCAACGGAACCGCGGAAGACGCTGGCGCGAAATTGTCGAAAACTGCTCCAACCGCGCGGGTTTGGAGCAGTTTTCGACGGTAGCGCGCGAACTAGACACGTGGGGCACCTCGCGGGCTAGCCGCCGAGGTGGATGCGATCGTTGTCGATGAGGCGCGTCTCGCCAACGGTCGCGGCGATGAGCACGTCGGCCGGTCCGCGGTAGTCGTCGTCAACGGGCAAGAAGGTCGCCGGGTTCACAACGGCGAAGTAGTCGAGCGTGACCTGCGGCTCACCCATAAGCACCGACTGCGCGGCGGCGATGACACCGTCGATGCCTCGATCGGCAGACGATTCGGCGGCCTCGAGCGCCTGCGACAGAACCCGTGCTGCGCGCCGCTGCTTGTCGTCGAGAAAACGGTTGCGGCTCGAGCGGGCGAGTCCGTCGTCTTCGCGAACCGTCTCGACGACCTTCACCGCGATGGGCAGGTTGAGGTCGGTGACCATGCGCTTGACGAGGTAGACCTGCTGCGCGTCTTTCTGGCCGAAGACCACAAACGTCGGGCTGACGATGTTGAGAAGTTTCGCGACAACGGTGAGCACGCCATCGAAGTGTCCGGGGCGCGAGCGACCTTCGAAGAGCGTCGCAACCTTGCCGGGGCGCACGATCGTTGCGATCGGCCACTCGGGGTAGAGCTCCTCAACGGCGGGGGCGAAGACGTAGGCGACGCCGTCGAGCAGCTCGAGGTCGGCCTCGAGGGTGCGCGGGTATTTGGCGAGATCCTCGTTGGGGCCGAACTGCAGCGGGTTGACGAAGATCGAGACAACGACTGTCGACGCCAGCTCGCGTGCACGCGCGACGAGGGCGAGGTGCCCGTCGTGCAGCGCACCCATTGTGGGAACGAGGGCGACGTCGCCCGCACTCTTGAGCGCTTCGCGCAGGTCGGCGATCGTGGTGATCACAACGGGGGAGGTCACGGGTATTTCCTTACAACGTGCGAATGGTTCACAGCGCCAGATCGATAGTAGTGCTGCCGTCGGCGGCTCCCGCGGCGCCGAGCGCGTTCTCGACCGACGAGCGCACAAGCGGCGCGAGCACCGTGCCGGGCGATTCGATGCCGAGACCGGCCAGAATTCCGACGGCTTGTGACACGATCGCTGCCGAGAAGCTCGTCGCTGTCGCGATGGCCTCAGCGTAGGCGGGGCGGTCTGCCTCGGCGATCATCACCGGCTCGGCACCCATCTCGACGACGAGAGCCTGGCCGATTGGCTGCACCGGACCAGGGGCCGTCACTGCGCACCAGCTGTCTCGCAGCCGAGACAGGTCGATGCTCGTTCCCGTGAAGGCCATCGCCGGGTGGATCGCGAGCGGAATGGCCCCGGCGGCCGTCGCTGGCGCAAGCACTGCTGTGCCGAATCCGGCCGCCGTGTGCAGCACAAGCTGCCCGGGCTGCCAGACACCCGCTGCCGCAAGACCGGCGACGAGCTGCTCTAGCTCAGACTCGGGCACCGCGAGAATCACTAGCTCGCTGCGCTCGATGACATCGGGAATCTCAAGAATGGGCACGTTGGGCAGAATCGCCTCGGCACGGTCGTGGCTGGCCTGCGAGACGGCGGAGATGCCAACGATCGCGTGACCGGCACCCGCGAGGGCGGCGCCCAGAATCGGTCCGACGCGGCCGGCACCGATGATGCCAATACCGAGACGCCCGGAGCGCTGCGCGGCCCCGCTCACGCGAGTGCCTCTCCGCTACGCCACCGGTGACTCGTGTCGGCCGACGACGAGCGAATTGCAGCATCCGCCGTGTTGAGAAAGAGTTGGGTGGCAATCGACGCATCGACCGCGCCGAGCGCCGGGGTGATCGGGCCGGCGACTGTATGAAAGTGCAGCGCGGCAAGTGACAAGCGGCGCAGCAGTGGCCCCTGGTGAACCGCAACGCTCTGCAGCCGGGCCTGCGGCACGATAACCAGCTCGCGCCAGATCTGCCCCTTGCGCAGCAACACTGCCGAGTCGGTGAGGGCAAATCCGTTGCGCCGCCACGAGAACCAGCGCAGCACTCGAGCGCGCTTCGGCGAGTTGATAAAGCCGTCGTCGCCGCCCTTCGACACAAGAGCCGTCGCGAGAAGGTCGGGGTCGACGCCGGGCAGAACAAGCGCAAGAACGTTGCGAACGTCGGTGATGTTTCCGACAGGAAGGATCGTGGTGTTGGCCTGCCCGGCGGCCCCCGCCGCAGACGACGTCGACGCGCGGTTGACCTTGATCTCCCACCAACCCGGGATGCGCCACATGATCGGCTGGCTTACCTGCACCGAGTGGATGCGCCCTGGTGGCAGCGTCTCGTTGCTGGTCGAGAGAAGCCCGAAGCCGACGCGCACGCCGTCGGGCGTGCCCGCGATGCTGTAGCGCAGCGACTTTGTGAACCGCGTGACGTAGTAGCGGAAGGTGCCGATGATTCCGAAGATCACCGGGATGAGAAAACCGAGCGAGCCCGTAAGCGAGACACCCACGGCCACGCCGACAACAAGCGCGATGAGAAAGATCGTAAAGCCACTCAGCAGCAGTGAGCCGAGCAGACGACCCGTGTGCAGCTTGACGACCGATTGCGGCTCGACAACGAGGGTCGGGTCGAGCTCGGGGCCGATGAACTCGGCGACGCGCTGCTCGATGATGGTGCCACTGCCCGCAAGCTCAACGGACTCGGGCGAGACGGCCTGGGTGCCCGACGCGAGTCGAAGAATCTCGCGCCGAAGCTCGTCGGCGGCGGCAGAGCCGAGGTACTCGAGCTGCACGTTGGCATCCTGCCCGGCAACGTTGACCTCGAGCTTCGCGGCGCCGAAGAGTCGCGGCAAAAACGGCCGCGCAATGTTGATGCCCTGAATACGGTCGAGGCGCCCTCTGCGGTGCGTGCGGAACAGGATGCCGCTGCGCACCTCGACGACCTCATCCGTGATGCGGAAGGTGTGCATTCGCCACGACACGTAAAACGCGACGACAAACAGCACAAGAAAAACGAGAACCGCGAGCACGGCGATGCCAACAAAGCCGTTCTCCGCGAGCCAGATGAGCGGTTCGCCGTCGCTTCCGCCACGGCCATCACCAAGAAACGATTCGATCAGGATGTCGCGCAGATTCACGAGGATAAAGGCGATGATCGCGATAAAGGCGATTCCACCCTTGAGCAGCGGAGTGAGCGGGTGAAGCCGGTGCCACTCGCCGTCGGTGAACTTTGTCACAGCCCCGCCCTGCGGCTTTCTGCCAGGGTCACGAGCGTGTCTCTCAACTCCTCGGCGTCTTGCTCGGGCAAGCCGGGAATCGTGACTCCCGAGGCGGCCGCGGCCGTCACAAACTTGAGCTCGCTGAGGCCGAGGGCGCGAGCGAGCGGGCCACGGTTGATGTCGACGAGCTGCATGCGCCCGTAGGGGATTGCAACGAATCGCTGAAAGAGAATGCCGCGGCGAAACAGCAGGTCGTCGTCACGCAGCGCGTAGCCGATCGACTTCACGCGTCGCGGCGTAAAAATGATTGTGACGAGAAAGACGACACCCAGCGCGGCGGTGATCGCCCACATCCACCAGAAGCCGATCCAGAACGACGCGATCGAGGCGGGCACCAGAATCATTGCCGCGAAGATGATGTACCCGACGACGTCAACAACAACGTACTTCGGCGAAACGCGGTGCCACTCGGCGACGGGCAGCTCGAGGCGTTCGGTCACGGGAGTTCCTCACTCAGTTTGGGTGTTCGTGTGCCGTCATCTTGTGGGGGCAGCGTACACATCTTCTCCGCGACAAGTCCGGCAATGAGAAGAATGACGGCGCACACAAGAGCTGCAACAGTCAGCGCGATCGAGCCTACAGCGGGCAAAACCGAGCGGGTGAGAACAAAAAGAGTGACTGCCGCCATGCCGCCGCTCAGCAGCGCACCGGCGAGGCTCGACGCCTTGGCGAGAACAACGACCCGCGTCGCGTAGAACGGATCGATGCGCTTTGTCGCGGTGCCGCGCACAACGCGCCAGACCGGAAGCGCCATGAGCACAACCACAACACCGATGAGCACAAGCGCGATCGAGAGGGTCACGGGCGGAACCGCGATAACCCGACCCATCGCAACGAGCGCGAACTCGAGAAGCCAGCCGAGCGCCCCGCCGACAACGGCGAGAAGAATGATTGTGGATGCTCCGGTGCGGCTCACAGGAGTGCCTCCGCCGGGTAACTGGCCGGCTTCTCAGAGAGGAGCGACGCGATGGGACCTTGCGGAAGCGACGCGGAAGGATCGATCTCAAGCCAGGGCGCGAGAACGAAGTCGCGGCTCGCGGCCCGCGGATGCGGGATGGTCAGCGAGTCGGTGTGCACGGCACGTGAGCCCCACGCAACTATGTCGATGTCGAGCGTGCGGTCACCCCAGCGTTCGTCGCGCTCGCGACCCAGCGACCGCTCGATCTCGTTGAGCTGCACAAGCAGGTCTTCTGGCTCACTCTCAGAAGTGACAATCAGCACGGCGTTGAGGTACGCGGGCGCATCGAGGTCAACGCCGTGTGGCTTGAGCGCGGGAGTCTCAACGAGACCCGAGGCCGCGACCGGCACAACTCCGTCGAGCGCGGCAATCGCTGCGACGCCCGCACGCAGGGTCGCCTCGCGGTCGCCGAGGTTGCTGCCGAGCGAGAGCACCACGCGCTCGCCGCTCACGCGCGCCATCGCTCGATCGTGACAGCCACATCGTCAAAGGGCACGGTGATCGGAGCGCTCGGCTTATGAACAGTCACGCGGGTGCCTTCCGCAGCGTCGTGCGCGAGAACCACATCTGCGATGCGCTGCGCGACGGTCTCGATCAGGTCGACAGGGTCACTCTCGACCGCTGCAACGATTTCGAGGGCGAGCTCGCCGTAGTGGATGGTCTTGGCGAGTTCGTCGCCAGAAGCCGCGGCCGCGAGATCGAGCCACACAGTGACATCCACTATAAAAATCTGACCGTTGCGACGCTCATGATCGAAGACGCCGTGAAAGGCGTTGGCGCGTAGACCGGTGAGAGTTATCGAATCTTTCACGAGCGAGACCCCTTCTCCCACGCGCTCCACACGTCAAGCGCGGCGTTTGTTGCCTCGACGTTGTGAACCCGCACGGCCCACGCGCCGGCCTGTGCCGCGAGAGCGCTGATGATGGCCGTCGCGGGGTCGCGATCGGTCTCGGCGTCGAAGTACAGGTCGCCGATAAAACGTTTGCGCGACGCCCCCACGAGCACGGGGTATCCGAGGGTGACGAGCTCGTCGAGGTGACCGAGCAACGCCCAGTTCTGCTCGCCGGTCTTCGAGAAGCCGAGCCCGGGGTCGATAACGATCTTGCCGGGCTCGATTCCCCAGACAAGCATCTCTGCGATGCGCGACTTGAGCGCCGTGCGCACGTCAACAACGACGTCGTCGTAGTCGGTGAGCTGCTGCATGGTGTCGCTGTGCCCACGCCAGTGCATGGCTATGTAGCTCACGCCCGTCGCAGCGACAGTGCGGTACATCTCGGCGTCGGCGAGACCGCCCGAAACATCGTTGATGAACTCGGCTCCCGCCTCTGCGCTCTCGAGAGCGATCTCGGCGCGGGTTGTGTCGACGCTCACGCGCACTCCGCGACCCACGAGCTCCTCGACAACAGGAAGCACCCGCTTGCGCTCGGTCTCGACGTCAACGCGATCGGCGCCGGGGCGGGTCGATTCGCCACCGACATCCACAATCTGGGCTCCCGCATCAACCAGCGCAAGGCCATGCTCAATCGCGGCATCGGTTGAATCGAACTGGCCGCCATCGCTGAATGAATCGGGGGTCACGTTGACGATTCCCATAATCAGAGGCCGGGGGTGGATGACGCGGCCGACGCGCACGAGGTCATTAGTCACGCGTTCCGCCCCCAATCAGGGCCATGATCTCCGCCCTCTCGACGGGATCACTCAGGGTGCCCCGTGAAGCCATTGTCACCGTTGAGCTCTTCGCCTGCCGAACACCGCGAGCCGAAACGCACCCATGAACGGCGTCGATGACAACGAGCACGCCGCGCGGGTCGAGGCCCTGCTGCAGTGCGTCGGCGATCTCTTCTGTCAGGCGCTCCTGAAGCTGCGGGCGCGAGGCGAGCGTGTCGACGACGCGCGGCAGGCGGCCGAGGCCAACTACACGCGAGCCCGGAACATAGGCGACGTGCGCCCGACCGACGAACGGCAGAAGGTGGTGCTCGCAGATCGAGCGGAACTCGATGTCGCGCAGCAACACAAGCTCGCCCAGCTCGTCGGCGGCAAGCTCGACGGTCTCTGCGAGATGGTCGAGCGGGTCGACGGCGAGCCCCGCGAAGAACTCGCGATAGGCCTCGGCTACGCGCTGGGGAGTCGACTCAAGGCCGGCACGCGCCGGATCCTCCCCGATAGCGGAGAGGATCTCGGCAACGGCCGCCTCGATGCGTCCAGTGTCGATAGCCATGGCGTTTCTAGGCTGTCGCGATGCCGGGTGTCTTGCGCGGGCGGGTCGCACGCTTCGGCTTGACGGGCGGCTCAGAGTCCACGCCACCATCAACAGCCTCGGGGTCGATCGGAGCCTTGCTCGGAACCTTGACCGGCGGGCGGTCGCTCAGCGTGCGCGTCTGGCTCGAGAGCCACTGCGGGCGCTCGGGCAGCTTCTCGATATTCGTGAAGATCTCTGCGAGCTGGTTGTGGTCGAGCGTCTCTTTCTCAAGAAGCTCGGTCGCGAGCTGGTCGAGAATGTCGCGGTTGGTGTTGAGCACCTGCCAGGCCTCGTCGTGCGCCTGGTCGATGAGCGCGCGCACCTCGGCGTCGACAGTCTTGGCGACGTCGTCGGAGTAGTCACGGCTCGCACCCATGTCGCGCCCCATAAACGGCTCGCCCTGCGCCTGACCGAGCTTCACAGAACCCACGAGCGCGCTCATGCCGTACTCGGTGACCATACGACGGGCGATGGATGTCGCCTTCTCGATGTCGTTCGAGGCACCTGTCGTCGGGTCATGGAACACGATCTCCTCGGCAACACGGCCACCCATCGCGTAGGTGAGCTGGTCGAGAAGTTCGTTGCGCGTTACCGAGTACTTGTCTTCGAGCGGAAGCACCATCGTGTAACCGAGGGCGCGACCGCGCGGCAGGATCGTGACCTTCGTCACGGGGTCGGTGTTGCGCATGCTCGCTGCAGCGAGAGCGTGACCGCCCTCGTGGTACGCGGTGATGAGCTTCTCTTTATCGTTCATCAGGCGCGTGCGGCGCTGCGGGCCAGCCATTACGCGGTCGACGGCCTCATCGAGCGCGCGGTTGTCGATGAGCTGCGCGTTGCTGCGAGCCGTGAGAAGAGCTGCCTCGTTGAGAACGTTTGCGAGGTCGGCACCCGTGAAGCCCGGCGTCTTGCGCGCGAGAACCTCAAGGTCGACACCCTTAGCGAGCGGCTTGCCCTTGCCGTGCACCTCAAGGATCTTCTTGCGGCCCTGCAGGTCGGGCGAGTCAACGCCGATCTGGCGGTCGAAGCGACCGGGGCGAAGAAGAGCGGGGTCGAGAACGTCGGGGCGGTTCGTCGCGGCGATCAGGATGACGTTCGCGTTGGCGTCGAAGCCGTCCATCTCGACGAGCAACTGGTTGAGGGTCTGCTCGCGCTCGTCGTTACCGCCACCGATACCGGCACCACGGTGACGACCGACGGCGTCGATCTCGTCGATGAAGATGATGGCCGGAGCGTTCTCCTTGGCCTGCTGGAACAGGTCGCGAACGCGGCTCGCACCAACACCGACAAACATCTCGACGAAGTCCGAACCAGAGATCGTGTAGAACGGCACACCGGCCTCGCCCGCAACGGCCTTGGCGAGGAGGGTCTTACCGGTTCCGGGAGGGCCGTACAGCAGCACGCCCTTCGGGATGCGAGCGCCTACGGCGAGGAACTTCGCAGGCTCCTTCAAAAAGTCTTTGATCTCTTCGAGCTCTTCGATTGCCTCGTCGGCGCCCGCGACATCCTCGAATGTGACTGTCGGGCTCTCTTTGCCCACAAGCTTCGCCTTCGACTTACCGAACTGCATAACGCGGTTGCCGCCACCCTGCATGCGGCCGATGAGGAAGTAGAAGAGCACACCGATGATGAGGAAGGGCAGCAGGATTCCGAGGAACGACGTGAAGAAGTTCGACTGCGGCACCTCGTCGCGGAACTCCTTGATCTTCGTGTTCGCGTTGACCGCATCGATGACCTCAGGTCCACGCGGCGTGACGTAGTAGAAGCGCACGCTTGTGCCGCTCTGCTCGTAGGCCTTCGAGAGCTCAAGGTCGACGCGCTGCTCGCCGTCGACGATCTTGACCGACGTGACCGTCGACCCCTTGATCAGGGCGAGTCCGTCTTTCGTCGAGATCTCTTTGAAACCGCCGGCGGAGAAGAGGCTTGTGCCTATCACCACGAGGACGACAGCAACCACGACGTAGAGAATCGGGCTGCGAATGATGCGCTTGAAATCCATGGCTTTCCGTGACCCGCGGGCCCGGCACCTTCCTGCTCAGAAAACGTCTTGCAAGGCTACCGGTACCGCGCTGGATGTACGCCTGATGTTCGCCCGAGGCGCACTGCGACCGCAGTCGGTGGTCGAGCGAAGTCGAGACCAGATCGAGCGAAGCCGAGATCCAGTCCCCCGCCGGTCGAGCTCGTCGAGACCAGATCGAGCGAAGCCGAGATCACGGCTCCCGCCGGTCGAGCGAAGTCGAGACCAGATCGAGCGAAGCCGAGATCACGGCTCCCGCCGGTCGAGCGAAGTCGAGACCAGATCGAGCGAGGCCGAGATCACCCTCTCCCCAACACCCGCACTCGCGCGACATCCATCAACACAATCGATTGGATGTCGCAGCCGAACCCGCGCGACCGCCTAGCGTCGCGGGTATGCCCCACATGTACATGCTGCTGTGCGGTGACAACAGCTACTACGTCGGCAGCACCTGGAACCTCGAGGTGCGCATCGCACAGCACAACGCGGGCGAGGGCTCGGAGTACACCAAGCGCCGACGCCCGGTGAGACTCGTCTACGCAGAGGAGTTCGACCGCGTTGAGGATGCGTTCCGGCGCGAGAAGCAGGTGCAGGGCTGGAGCCGAGCGAAGCGCCAGGCGCTAATTGACGGCACTATTGGGCAAAGGCGGGTCTAGCCTCGGCTTCGCTCGGCCTGATTTCGACTTCGCTCAATCACCGAAGGAACTAGGCGTAGACGTGCGGCGCCAGCACCGCGATACCACGCAGGTTGCGGTACTTCTCGGCGAAGTCGAGGCCGTAGCCGACCACAAAAGCGTTGGGGATCTCGAATCCCGCGTACTTGACGTCGACCTCGACCTTGGCGGCATCGGGTTTGCGCAACAGCGCGCAGATTTCGACCGAAGCGGCACCGCGGCTCTCGAGGTTGGCGCGCAGCCACGAGAGGGTGAGTCCCGAGTCGATGATGTCTTCGACGATGAGCACCTTGCGACCCTGTAGATCGGAGTCGAGGTCTTTCAAAATACGAACGACGCCCGACGACTGGGTGCCGGCGCCGTATGACGAGACGGCCATCCAGTCCATCTCGAGCGGAAGCTTGAGTTCGCGAGCGAGGTCGGCCATCACCATCACGGCGCCACGGAGAACTCCGACGAGCAGCAGCTTCTCGCCCGCATAGTCCGCCTCGATCTTGCGCGCGAGCTCGGCAATCTTGGCGTGAATCTCGTCCTGCGTGAACAGGATCTCGGTGAGGTCTGCCTCGACGTCGCTGAATTCCATGGGGTTCCTGTTCAGTGGTCTACGACTGGGTCTTGGCCGGTGAGTTCGCCGACCGTTGTCGCGGCGAACACGATAAGTCCGCTGCGTCGTTCAACCCTAACGCCCGGCAGGTCGAGCGGTTTCTGGCCGTGCCAGTCGGTGACGAGCCGCGCCACCTCGAGCGTCTGCACGCGACTGAGTGACAGGTGAAACTCGCTCGCAACAACCAGACGAATCAGTCGCTGCCTGAGCGCCGCGGGTTGTGCAGCCAGCGCCGACACCGGCAGCGCGATTCCGGCCTCGACGATTTGCGCGAAATCTTCGGCCATCTCTTCGGCGAAGTGATCGAGCGCGTCGGAGTCTTCGCGCAACTGGTCGGCGGTTCGCGTGAGCGCCTCGGCAATACCGGGGCCGAGCTCTGCCTCGAGCATCGGCAGAATCGACGTGCGAACGCGCACGCGGGTGAAGCTCTGGTCAAGATTGTGCGGGTCGTTCCACGGCTCGAGCCCGGAGTCGGCGCAGAACTGCTCAGTTGTCGCGCGCCGGATTGCCAGAAGCGGTCGACGGTAGAGGCCCGACACGGCGTCCATTCCCTGCAGACTGACCGCGCCACTGCCGCGCGCGAGGCCGAGCAGCACCGTCTCGGCCTGATCGTCGAGCGTGTGCCCGAGCAGCACCGCGATCGCGCCCGTCTCGGCGGCCACCCCGGCGAGCGCCGCATAGCGGGCGTCACGAGCGGCAGCCTCAGGTCCGCCGGAGCCGTCGACAGTCACCCGCCGCACAACAACAGGATCAAGACCGATGGATGTCGCGGCTCGCGCGGCCTGCGCCGCGACATCCGCCGACCCTTCTTGCAAACCGTGGTCGACGATCACCGCACCGGCTCGAATGCCGGCACGCGCAGCTTCAAAGGCCGTGGCTGCCGCAAGAGCGAGCGAATCGGGGCCGCCGGAAAGGGCGACGAGCACGAGGGGTGCTTCGGTGAGATCTCGGCTTCGCTCGATCTGGTCTCGACTGCGCTCGACCACCGAACCGGGGTCGACCAGCGAACCAAGCTGGACCAACGATGCCCTCATGGCGCGACGCACGTCTGCGATTGCGGGAGAAAGTCGGGGGCGACGCGCGGAGTCCATCCAGTAACGTTATTGCAGCAATCCCCCAACCCAAGGAGCACAACAACTATGGCCGCCTACGACGCCGTCATCGAGATCCCCAAGGGGAGCCGAAACAAGTACGAGGTCGACCACGAGACCGGTCGTGTTTACCTCGACCGCGTTCTCTTCACGACTTTTGTTTACCCCACCGACTACGGCTACTTCGAGAACACCCTCGGCCTCGACGGCGACCCCGTCGACGTGCTCGTACTTCTCGACTACCCGCTGTTCCCCGGTGTTGGTGTCTCGGTTCGCCCCGTCGCCGTCTTCAACATGACCGACGACGGCGGTTCAGACGCCAAGGTCATCGCGGTTCCCGCGAAAGACCCGCGCTGGAGCCACATCCAGGACATCAACGACATCCCCGAGTTCACTCGCAAAGAGATCGAGCACTTCTTCGAGCACTACAAAGACCTCGAGCCCGGCAAGTGGGTGCGCACCGAAGGCTGGGGCGACGCCGCCGAGGCCGAGCAGATCGTGCTCGACGGCATCGAGAAGCTCAAGGTCGAAGGCCACTAAGCCTCACCGACTCACCACAAATCGACCTTCGCCCGCGGGCGGAGGTCGATTTTTGGTTTGCTGGCTCCGCCCACTCGGACGAATCGTTCCAAACGTCACTAACTGCCGTTACAAACGCAACGAAGAGCACTTTGTGACGTTTGGAACGTCTCACACGCGTAGAGGTGGATGTCGCGGCCGACGTGAGCGCGGCCCCGACGTGCGGGGGCGGATGCTGGCCCTGCGGGGCGGCGGGTGTGCCGCGCGCGGGGGCATCGCCCAGGCTGACTAGCCCAGGCTGATGCCCTGGCCGCGCATAAACGGCACGGGGTCGGTCACAACACCGTTGATGCGAACTCCGAAGTGCAGGTGGCAGCCGGTGGCCCCGCCCGTCGCGCCAGCAAGAGCGATGAGCTGGCCGACGCCCACGGTCTGGCCGTTGCGCACCTTGATGCCGCCATTCTGGATGTGGCCGTACTCGGTCTGCACACCGTTGCCGTGGTCGATGCGGATGAAGTTGCCGTAGACGCCGTTCCAGCCGGCGTAGCTCACCGTTCCAGCGTGTGCGGCGTACTCGCCGCCGCCGCAGCCAGTTCCGATGTCTGTACCGAGGTGATAACCGGCCGGGTAGGCGCGGTAGCCGAAGCTGCTTGTGATGCGGCCATTGCCGGGGCGAGCCCAGCCTGACGCGCTGATCTGCCCAGCGCCGAGCCCAGCGCCCGAGCCAGCGGAAGCCTTAACGCCCTTGAGGTAATCCTTTTCGGTGACCTTGCGGCGCTCGACGAGCACGGCGAGCTGCGCGTTCAGCAGCGTCTCTCGCTCTTCCTGCTCGGCGAGGGCGTCTGCGGCCTTGTCAGCAGCCGCCTGGGCAACAGCCATGGCCTTCTCGGCTTCGACCTTGAGCTCTTCGAGAAGAACCTTGGCGATGTCGGCCTGGTCGGTGAGCGCCTGTGCCGAGTTCTGGTCTTGGGTCGCCTTGTCGTAAATACCGGTCGTCTGCTCGGTGAATTTGTCGGCCATGCCGTAGCTGTAGAGCAGGTCGTCGGCCTGCGAGGCGTTGACGAAGAGGTTGGTGGTGATGTCACCGTTTCCGGAACGGTACTGCTGGGCGATCATCTCGCCGGCGCGCTTCTTCGACTCGGCGGCGAGCTCTTTGGCCTCGGTCGCCTGCGATTGCAGCTCTTCTGTCTTCAGGGCCTGTTCCTGAAATTTCTGGTCGGCGATTTGGTAGAGCTCGCCCTTTTCCTGCGCCTCGGCCTGCGTCTCTTTGACCTCGGTGCGCAGGGTCGAGAGCAGCGCACGAATGCGCTTGACCTCTGCCTTTGTGCGGGCCTCGCTGCTGCGCGCCTTCTGCACGTCGTTCCACGACGGGTACTCCTTGGCGTACGCGGTCTCCGGAGTGGTCGCGACAACGGCGACGGTCACGAACAGCGCGAGAGACGAAACAAGAGCAATCGCTCGGATGACGCGCTTGAGAAGCGGCGCGCTGGCCGAAGTGTGGCGCTTGACCCGTGAACTCATGGCTAAAAAACTTCCCAACGCTTTATAACGCTCGCAACATTGACCACGATAACAACAGGATTGAGTGAATCGCTGGGGAGAATTCGTGGTCAAACTCTCGACAACTACTTGAACGTACCCGCAGTTCGTATGCATGTGTGGTTCATTGTCGGAGCGTGTTGGATCCCTCGGTTTGGCATTTCGCGAAGAGCGCCCTATGCTTGTCCCTCGGTAGCTATGAAGCGAAGTTCGTCATGGCCCCATCGTTTAGTGGCCTAGGACGGCGCCCTTTCACGGCGTTAACACGGGTTCGAATCCCGTTGGGGTCACAAACAACAGAACTAAATAGCATGGCCCTGTAGCGCAGTTGGTTAGCGCGCCGCCCTGTCACGGCGGAGGTCGCCGGTTCAAGTCCGGTCAGGGTCGCAAGTTGAAGAACCCATCCGAAAGGGTGGGTTTTTTCACCTAGAGGGGTTCGCCCCCTCGATGGCCCTGTAGCTCAGTTGGTAGAGCGCACGACTGAAAATCGTGAGGTCACCGGATCGACGCCGGTCGGGGCCACTGGCCATCTGCGGGCTTCTACCGCGGGTGGCCTTCTTTTGTTTAACGGCTTGGCTGGCCCCGACCGCATTCACGTCTAGGCGCGACCGACCATCAGTCGCCACTTCGTCGGTACACCGTTAACCGACGCGACAACCGTGCAGCCCTGAATGATGTCGTACCGCTGCGCGTACTGGTCGGTAGCCTGCGAGCAGGTCGAGGCCGACGAGTAGTAATAGACGAAGAGCACCTCATACGCCGATGCCGGCGCGGCAGTTGCAACCGTTCCTCCGATGGCAAGCGCCGCGGCGATGGAAGCTGTAGCTAGTGACTTTTTCAGTTTCATGCTGATCTCCAATGGGAAGTTGAGCGAAACGCATTTCAACCTTTGCACGGTTGCGTCGCACCAAACCGGGTTCCCCGCAGACACGGAGCTTCGCCAGCTCTCGCTCGCCAGACGCAGAGACCGCGCGTACCGTGGAGCTGACGCAAAGGAGCATCACATGACCGACGCACCGCAGGGCTTCACGCTGACACGCAATCTCGACGCCACACCGGAGCAGATCTGGAACGCATGGACCAGCGCCGACGAGGCGGCTGAGTGGTGGCATCCACGGGGAGCAATCACTCCCCGCGAGACCGTCGACATCGACGCTCGGGTTGGTGGTCGATACCGGTACACGATGGTCGACCAGACCTCAGGCAGCGAGTACGAGACCGGCGGCGAGTACACGATCGTCGAGCCCTTCACGAAGCTCGCCTTCTCATGGGGCTACCTCGACGCGGCCGTCGCCGATTCCCCACTCGTGACGCTCACGATCGACGATCTCGGCGGCCTCACGCGCCTCACGTTCGAGATCAGCGGCGTGGAGGGCACTAAGGGCGACGACTCTTTCTACGACGGCTGGGAGAGCGCACTCGACTCGCTCGTCGCCTATCTGGGGCAGTCGGCGGTGCACGGGTAACCGCCCGCGCTACTTGAGGTAGTAGTACATACTGCCTTCGTAGTCGCGCGCGAGGGTTTCTTTGCTGTCGAGGGTGAACGTGAAAGCCTCGGGCACCACAACACCGAACTCGTCGTCGCGCGCGAAGTAGTCGACGACGATTCTGTGCCAGGCCTTGGATTTCTCTACGTACGACGCCTTCTGGGCGTCTGTGTGCATAAAGAAGATGACCCACTGCCCGAACACAACGAGCTCGGCGAGCGCCGCGTCGTCTATGAGTTTCTCCAACTCGCGGTGGCCCTCAACTCCGAGCTGTGCGGTCATGTTGTCGAGAACACTCACGTCGAATGCGTTGACGATGACAAACGGCTTTTGCTGCCTGGAGAAAAAGCGCCGGCGCTCGTTAGCGAGGATGTACCCGGCCACCTCGTCTTGAACGCGCTGCTGCATAAGGCCACGCTCGCGAAACCGTGTCGCGTCGGCGGCGGTGCGCACCCAGACCACAACGCGCCGCAGGTCGCGAGTGGGTGCGTCGAGAATTGTGATGACCGGAACGCCGTACTTCTCCTCGATCCAGGCGGCGGTCTTGGCATGGCGCTTGCTCGGCCGCTGAGTGCCCCGCACCATGGCCATCACAGTCGTCAAGCCAAGGTCGTCGTTCATGGCGTGAGACTAGCAGGGCGGCCAGACTTGACCCATGACCCGCCACTGGACTCCCCTCGCCTTTGTCTACCTCGGCCTCGCGATCGCCGGGCTCGTCGGCACGTGGACCTTCAACGCCCTCGCCATCGTGCAGATGCGCGACTTCATCGGCGACTGGGTGGGCAGCGGACCCTCGGTCTCGTCGCTCACCGTCGACCTGCTGGTTGTCGCCGTCGCGGGGTGCATCCTCATCGTGGTTGAGGCTCGCCGGCTCGGCATCAAACGGGCCTGGCTCTACGTTGTGCTCTCGGGTGTGACGGCTTTCGCCTTCACGTTTCCGCTGTTTCTTGCGATGCGGCAGCGGCGGCTGACCGAGCTCGGCGCCGGGGCGGCGGCTGGGGCGACGACCGGCCCGGCGGGCTCGGGTCGCGGCCTCCCGTCGAGCTAGGCTCGGGGCCGCCACTCGGGCTCGGGGCCGCCGACCGCACGGCGGCCCGGAAACGCAATGGCGGCCCCGAGCGCGCGTCGGTGGTTCGCGGCACACTAGAAGCATGTGCGGACGCTTTGCGGTTGACTCCCAAATCAACGAACTCATCGAAGAGTTTGTCGCCGATGGCGGCAGCGTTCACGACTGGGCGCCCAACTTCAATATCGCCCCGACCGACCCCGTGCCGGTTGTGCTCGAGCGCGCGAAAGACGGCACCCTCGAGCGCAGCGTCGAACTCGGTCGCTGGTCGATCGTGCCCTCGTGGTCGAAGGAGCTCAAGACGAAGTTTCCGACGTTCAACGCGCGAAGCGAGAGCGTCGCCGAGAAGTCGAGCTTCAAGGCGAGCGTGGTCAACAAGCGGGCGCTCATTCCCGCGCGCGGTTACTACGAGTGGCACACGGTCGGCAAGACCAAGACCCCGCACTTCATCGGCCCCACCGAGGGTCACGTCGCTTTCGCGGGGCTCTACTCGTGGTGGCGGACATCACCAGAATCAGAGTGGATGCTCACCACAACCATTCTCACAATGCCCGCCGTGCCCGAACTCGCGTCGATCCACGATCGCAACCCGGTCATGCTGCCGCGTGACTGGTGGGACGACTGGCTCAACCCGACGCTCGCGGGCGACCAGTCATTCGTTGATGCTGCTGTCGCGGCGGCCGTTCCGGTTGCGTCGGGGCTCGAGTTTTACGAGGTCGGGCCGGTGAAAGACAACTCGCCGGGGTTGATTGAGCCGCTGAACTAGCGGGGTTTCGATACGGCCGCGGGCGACTACAGCTGGTTTGCCGGGGCCGCGAAGGTGTCGCACGGCGAGGGGCCAGAGGCGCGCCCGGCGTTGAACCACTTCTGGCGCTGTTCGCTCGCTCCGTGGGTCCAGGTTTCGGGAGTCACCTGACCCTGCGTCGACTCCTGGATGCGGTCGTCGCCGACGGCGGCCGCAGCGCTGAGGGCGTCGGCGATGTCCTGGTCAGAGACGGGCTCGAGGTACGGCACGCCATTCTCGTCGTCGGACTCCGTGGCAGAACGCACCCACGCTCCGGCGAAGCAGTCGGCCTGCAGCTCGAGACGCACACCATCGGAGGTCGGCCCCGTCGTCTGAAAGTCGAGGCCGTTCATCGTTCCCGAGATGTTTTGAATGTGGTGGCCCCACTCGTGAGCGAGAACGTACATTTCGGCGAGGGGCCCTCCGTTGGCTCCGAAGCGGGTGGTGAGCTCGGCGTAGAAATCGGTGTCGACGTAGATCGTCTGGTCTGAGGGGCAGTAGAACGGGCCCGAGGCACTCGTGGCGTTGCCACACCCGGTCGAGGTCAAACCGGTGAAGAGAATGAACTCGGGGCTGACATAACCGTCAACCTCACCAGCCCAGTACTCGTCGATCGCGAGCGAAGCGCCCGCCATGCGGCACTGTACGGTCTTATTCGCCTCTTCGCCCGAGATGTTCTCGCACTCGGCAACTGTCTGGTCGTCACCCGCTGGCTCGCCGAGAAACGGTGAGATGTCAAAGCCGGTGAACTGCGCGATGAGAAACACGGCGAGAATACCGACGATGCCACCACCGGCGGCAACGCCCGTTGTGCGACCGCGGCGCTTGACCTTGCTCGAGTTGATGCGAGCGTCATCGTTGAAAGTCATTGCACAAAACTAGTGGCGAACCCGCCGTGCGGAAACACTCAGAGTCAGCCCATAGGCTCATTCCATGGCAACCGTTACACTCACAGAATCTGACTTCGAGACAACGATTCTCGGCTCCGACATCGTGCTCGTCGACTTCTGGGCCGAATGGTGCGGACCCTGCAAGCAGTTCGGTCCGATCTTCGAGTCGGCGAGCGAGAGCTACCCCGACATCACGTTCGGCAAGATCGACACCGAAGACCAGCAGGCTCTCGCGAGCGCGGCCGGAATCACGTCGATCCCGACCCTGATGGCGTTTCGCGAGGGTGTTCTCGTCTTCTCCCAGCCCGGCGCCCTTCCGGCGCCCGCCCTCGAGCAGGTCATCACCGCTGTGCGCGGTCTCGACATGACCGAGGTTCACGCAGAGGTCGCCAAGCAAAACGTCTAGGCAGCGGGCCGCGCGATCCGATACAAAACATGCGGTCGCTGTGGATGTCGCGGCTCGATCTTCGGGTGATCAAAATCACTCACGTGCGCCATGCCCAGCCGCTCCATCACCGCGCGTGACTTCGTGTTGGCCACCGTCGTAAACGACAGCACCTCGTCGAGTTCGAGCACGTCGAACGCGTAGGCGAGCACAGCACGCGCTGCCTCGGTCGCGTAGCCGTGGCCCCACGCGTGGCGCGCGAAGCGCCACCCGATCTCGACACCCGGAAGAAAGTCGGCCTCGAAACCCGGCACGGCGAGGCCGGTGAAACCGAGAAAAACACCCTCGCGCTCGACGACCCACAAACCCCAGCCGTACTCCGCAATGTGCAGCGAAGCCCGGTCGACGAAGGCGTCGGCCTGCTGATCGGTGAGCGTCGTCGGAAAGTAACGCATAACCTCGGCGTCGGCACACATCGCGGCGAACGGGGCACGGTCGGCATCCGTCCACTGGCGAAGAACGAGACGATCGGTGCGCAGCATCCACCCACTGTATGCGCGCTTCAGCCACGCTTCAGGCTGAGAACGGCACAATTGCAGCATGCGCATACTGGTGGTCGAAGATGAGGTGCGCCTTGCCGAGGGCCTACGCCGCGGACTTGAAGCCGAAGGATTTGCGGTGGATGTCGCTGCCACCGGCACTGACGGCCTGTGGATGGCTCGGGAGCAGAGCTATTCGGCGATTCTGCTCGACATTATGCTTCCGGGAATCAGCGGCTACCGCATCTGCGAAACTCTGCGCGCCGAAAAGAACTGGACGCCGATTCTTATGCTCACCGCCAAGGATGGCGAGTGGGACCAAGTCGAGGCCCTCGACACGGGAGCCGACGACTACCTCACCAAGCCCTTCTCGTTTGCGATTCTTCTGGCCCGCGTTCGTGCCCTCCTGCGTCGCGGAGCGGGCGAGCGGCCGAGCATCCTCGAGGCGGGAGACATCACCGTTGACCCGGCGACGAAGCGCGTCGCTCGTGGTGACACGGTTGTCGAGCTCACCGCTCGCGAGTTCGCAGTGCTCGAGTTTCTGATTCGCCGCAAGGGCGACGTTGTCTCGAAGCGCGAAGTACTCGACGGCGTCTGGGACTACGACTTCGACGGTGACCCCAACATCGTTGAGGTCTACGTCGGTCACTTGCGCAACAAGATCGACAGGCCCTTTGGCCGCGCCGCAATCGAGACGCTGCGTGGCTCTGGCTACCGATTGGCGGCAAACGGTGGCTAGGCGATTCTCGATCCGCGCTCGCATCGCGTCACTCACGGCGCTCATTTTCACGGTGATTCTTGTCATTGCCGCCCTGCTTTTTGTCGCGCAGTTGCGCACCTCCCTCTACGGAAACGTCTCGACCGCTGCCGAGCGCGATGCCGAGGCGATCTCCGACGTCGTGCCCGTGGCTGACGACTGGGACGACGACGATCGCTTCTTCCAGGTCGTCGAAAACGGCAGTGTCATTGCGGCGAGTGAGAACGCCGAGAACGTGTCTATTCCGACCGGTGATTCCGTGCGGCTGCCCGACGAAGATGGCACGTTCTTGGTTGTGCGTGAGAGCGACGATGGCCGGGAGGTGATCGTCGGGCACTCCGTCGCCGATGCCGACGAGGCGGTCGACACAGTTGTTCAGTTGCTCTTCGTCGCTCTTCCCGTCATCGACCTGATCGTCTATGGCCTGATGTTTGTCGTCGTCGGGCGAGCGCTGCGTCCGGTTGAGCGCATGCGTCGCGAGGTTGACGAGGTCACCGGCACAAGCCTCGACCGCCGCATTGCCGACCCCGGAACCAACGACGAGATCGGGCGCCTCGCGACAACGATGAACCGTATGCTCGGGCGACTCGATGAGTCGCAAAAGGCCCAGCGCCGCTTCATCTCTGACGCGTCACACGAACTCAAGTCACCGCTCGCCTCACTGCGCCAGTACGCAGAGGTCGCCCGTGACTACCCCGATCGGCTGAGCGAGGCCGAGCTCGCCGAGGCCGTGCTCGACGAAGGAGGGCGACTCGAGAGACTCGTGCGCAACCTTCTGCTGCTAGCGCGGGTCGATGAGCAGTCACTCGGGCTCGCGACCGGCGTCGTCGACCTCGACGATCTGCTGCTCGCAGAGGGAACGCGGCTTCGCGGCACCACCGAGCTGAGCGTCGACACATCCGCCGTTGCGGCAGCGCGCGTGCCGGGCGACGCCGGGCTTATCGGCCAGGTTGTGCGCAACCTCGCTGATAATGCGGCGCGGCACGCGACATCCACCGTGCGATTGTCGGTATCGGAGAGCGAACGCGCCATCATCATCGTTGAAGACGATGGCGAGGGCATTCCCGTGGGCGAACGCGATCGTGTCTTCGAACGCTTTGTGCGGCTCGATGAAGCGCGCGGGCGCGATGCTGGCGGCACCGGTCTCGGGCTCGCCATCGTGCGCGAACTCGTCGCGGCCCACGGCGGTGTTGTGAGCGTCGACTCGAGCCCCCTGGGCGGCGCGCGTTTTACGGTGTCGCTGCCGCTCAATCGAAGCTGAAGACGCCTTCAGGTCGCTTCAGGTTGGCTTCAGTGCCTTCTCGCGAGACTGGGTTTATCACCCCCGATCAAGGAGAAGAAACCATGCAGAAGAAGACCAAGTGGATCATCGGAGCAGCAGCCGGAGCAGCCCTCGTGCTCGGCGGAACCGGCATCGCCTACGCCGCGACCGACGGCTTCGAGAACGACGATGACGACACCCGTTCTGCAGCGGTGAACGAAACGTCAGATGACACGGCTCCCGTCGTTGAGGCGGGCTGGCTCGAAAAGGCGAGCGAGGCAGCGATTACAGCTGCTGGCGGCGGAACCGTCATCGGCGCCGACGTGAGCGACGATGCCGACCACACCTACAGCGTGGACGTGCGACGCGAAGACGGCACCGAAGTAGACGTCGACCTCGACTCGGCCTTCGCGGTTGTGCGCATCGACGAAGACAACAACGACTCATCGACCGGCGCTACAGAACCCCTCGACGCCGAAGACGCCCCGATCTCTGCGGCCGACCGCGCGTCGGCCGAGAAGGCCGCGCTTGCCGCGACTTCAAAGGGCACGGTCACCGACGTCGAGCGCAGCGACGACCGCGACCACGCGTGGGAGGTAGAAGTGACCTTCTCCAATGGAACCGATGTTGACGTCGAGCTCACCGAGGGCTTCAAGCTCGTGCGCATCGATAAGTAGTCAGCGTCAAGTAGTCAGCCACACAGAGGTTTACGACGCAAGCGCCGCCGCCAACGCGGCGATGTGACGGGAGTCGGTGCCGCAGCATCCGCCGAGAACGGCGAGCTGCGGCATCCTCTCGCGCAAATCGACGATCTGGTTGGCGAGCTCATCGGGGTCGCCATCGTCGAGTTCCGGGGAGTCATCAAGCTCGGCGTGGCTCTTCGGGGAGGCGTTGGCGCGATAGCCCCGCACCCGCAGCGTCCAGGGTTCGCCGGAGTCGAGGTCAGCCGGCAGGTGTGTCGGATGGCTGCAATTGACCATGTAGTACTCGGGGTAGCCGCTCGTCTCCCCCTCGACCGCGTCGATCGCATCGCGCAGAGTCTCACCACTCGCAAGGCGCCCATCGGTTTCGACGGTGAACGAGATGGCGATCGGCATCTCGGCCGCGCGCGCCGCCCGCGCGATACCCACGGCCTCGGAGCTGTAGCTCAGCGTGAGCGCGGCGATCATGTCGGCCTCCGAGTCTTCGAAGATCGCCACCTGGCGCGAGTGGTAATCCATTGCCTCGCGCGCCGAACGCATGTCGCTCGGGTTGTAACCATCACCACGCGGACCGATCATCGCCGATATGACCATCGGGCTCGTGAGAGTCTCGTGCCGACGCCGAATCGCCTCGGCGAGCTCAACCGCTCTGCGATTGATCTCGTCGAACTCCTCGTCGCTGTAGCCGAGTCGGTCGGTCCAGTCGGGGTTTGCGCGCCAGGTAACCGTGTCGATGGTGAACGGAAGCTCGGCATCGACCGCGATCTGGGCGACTTCGTCGTAGTAGTCGGTGAGAATTCGGATGCCGCGTTCCGTTCGCAGCAGTTCGCACGCCGCGAAGTGCGGAAGGTTGACGTCGCGATTGAAGATCAGGTCGGTTTCGAGTCCGCCGTCGGCGAGAGCCACGGAACCCTCGCCCAGGTGCGGAAGCGCATTGCGATACTTTGCCACGGGAGCCTCCTCTGCTGAACCCCTTTCACGTTAGACCCGTGGCGGGGGTGCAGCAAGAAGGTCAATTCGCCGCAACAACCGCGAGCAGCGCCTCACCGTAGCTGTCGAGCTTCTTCTCGCCAACGCCCGTGATGGTGCCGAGCTCTTCGAGCGAGTCGGGTCGGGTGATGGCGATGCCTCGAAGGGTTGTGTCGCCGAAGACTATGTAGGCCGGAACACCCTGCTCGCGCGCCTCGGCCGAGCGCCACTCGCGCAGCTTCTCGAACAGCGGCGCCGCGTCGCTCGGCATATCGGCGGCGACCTTCGACTTCTTGGCGGCGCGGGCAACGCGCTCGGGCTCTTTGCGCAGGCGCACAGGTCGTGACCCATTGAGCACCGAAGCGCTCGCCTCGGTGACCTCGAGTGTTCCGTAACCGTCGCTGCTCACCGCGAGTAGACCCTGCGCGAGTAACTGTCGAACGACGCCGCGCCAGTCTTGTTCGGCGAGGTCAGTGCCGATTCCCCACGTTGTGAGCTGGTCATGGCGGTGCTGGGTAGTGCGCGGGGTCGTTTTGCCCAGCAGAATGTCGATGAGGTGCCCGGCACCAAACCGCTGGTTGCGTTCACGCTTGAGTCGCACAACCGTCGAGAGGAGCTTCTGGGCCGGGATCGTTCCATCCACGGCCTCGGGCGGCGTGAGGCAGGTGTCGCAGTTGCCACACGGAGTCGATGTCTCACCGAAGTAGGCGAGAAGCTGCATTCGGCGACACTCGATCGTTTCGCACAGGGCGAGCATTGCATCGAGGTTTGCCCCGAGGCGGCGACGGAAAGCGTCGTCACCCTCGCTCTGATCGATCATGCGGCGCTGTTGCACAACGTCTTGCAGGCCATAGGCAAGCCAGGCCGTCGAGGGCAGGCCGTCACGGCCGGCGCGGCCGGTCTCTTGGTAGTACCCCTCGACGCTCTTGGGCAGGTCGAGGTGGGCGACGAAGCGCACGTCGGGCTTGTCGATGCCCATACCGAACGCGATCGTCGCGACCATCACCACGCCCTCTTCACGAAGGAACCGAGACTGGTTCGCAGCACGCACTCGCGAGTCGAGACCCGCGTGGTACGGCAGTGCCGTCACGCCGTTGTCGACGAGAAACTGTGCAGTCTTCTCGACCGAGGCGCGCGACAGGCAGTAGACGATGCCGGCGTCGCCAGGGTGCTCGGTGCGCAGAAGTGTCAGCAACTGCTGAAGCGGCTGAACCTTCGGCTCAATGCGGTACTGAATGTTCGGGCGGTCAAAGCTCGAGACGAAGTGCTTGGCGCTGCCGAGATCGAGCTTCGACGCGATCTCTTTGTGGGTGACCTCCGTCGCCGTCGCCGTGAGAGCGATGCGCGGAATCGTCGGCCAGCGCTCGTGCAGCATCGACAGCTGCAGATAGTCGGGCCGAAAGTCGTGACCCCACTGCGACACACAGTGCGCCTCGTCGATTGCGAAGAGCGAGACGGTGCCGCGCTCGAGCAGATCGGCGGTGGATGACACGCGCAAACGCTCGGGAGCGAGATACAGCAGATCGAGCTCGCCATCGAGAAAAGCCTGCTCAACGCGCTGGCGCTCCGCGGCATCCTGAGTGGAATTGAGAAAAGCCGCTCGCGCGCCGACGGCGCCGAGAGCGTCGACCTGGTCTTGCATAAGCGCGATGAGCGGCGAGATAACAACACCGGTTCCCTCGCGCACAAGCGCAGGAATCTGGTAACACAGCGACTTGCCGCCACCCGTGGGCATCAGAACGAGCGCGTCACCGCCATCGATAACGGTCTGGATGATCTCGGCTTGCTGGCCACGAAAACTGTCGTACCCGAAGACCTTCTCGAGCGTCTCGATTGCTGTCGAGTGCGGCCCAAGAGCCGCGCGGCGTGTGGCCGGAGCTACGGCAACGCTGCCCTGCGAGAAGTTCCCGCCAGCGCCGCGATCGGCCGGCAGCGGTGCGTCTTCGTAGGGGTCGTAGGGCGGCTCTTCCGAGAGATCCCACGGGATGTCGTCGTAGGGAGTGTCGGGAGCGTTTGTCACCCGGCGAGTTTACCTTTCACTACTGACGGTGTGTGGGGGTGTGGAATCTCGACTTCGCTCGATCCGGTCTCGACAAGCTCGACCACCGGTGATCGAGCTTGTCGAGATCAGGCCGAGCGAAGCCGAGGCCCAGCGTCCGGCTAGAACCGAATGTACAGATCAGGCCAGCTCTGCGAGGCACCGAGTGTGTCTGTCGCGGCGAACCGCGAGGTCACAACATGGATGCCGCGACTGAAGCGTGGCAGGTCAACCGTTGCGCGCCCGTTGTCTCCCTCTTCGAGGTCAACGGTCGCGATCGCCGTGCCACCGTCGTAGATCGTGACGGTTCCGACGGGTTCGCTGCCATCGTCTGCACGCACGATCACTCGGTACGAGACATCCGATGCTCCGAATGAGAAGTGGCTCGACAGCACACCCGTCGTCGCCGTGCCGATCTTCGCGACGATCTTTGCTGCCGAGGTTGCGACACCTGCCGAGTAGCCCTCGGCTGTGGCGGTGACCGTCACCGTGATGTCAGCACCGGCGTCGGCCGAGACGAGGCGGTAGGTCGACGAAGTCGCTCCTTCGATCGGTGCTCCGTCGCGGTTCCACTGGTAGGCGAGCGTCGGCGACTCGACGCTCCACGTTCCGCCGGTCGCGGTGAGTAGTCGACCGACCCGCGCCTGGCCGGTGATTGTCGGCGCAGTGACCGATTCGATGGGCTGCTCTGTCGAGGTGATCTCGAGCGTCACTGTCGCCTCGGTCGGAGTACCGGGCACGGTGACAGTCAGAACCAGTGGGCCAGCGGGCGTGCCCTCGGGAACCGTGAAGGTCACCGTCGAGCGCCCAACCTCATCGGTTGTATCGACGATCGCCGGGTCGATCGCACCCGTTGCGAGCTCAGTGGCGCCGGCCGAGATAACCACGGTGGCCGCCGTGGGCTCACCATTGCTGAAGAGCAGCGATGACAGGTCGAGCGTCACTTCGTCGCCCGCTTCGAGTTCTGCGGGTGCCGTCACAGTGACGCCCACGGCGCGCTGGTCGAGCGGCGGGGATGCGACCGGGTTGGCTTCGAAGTAGTCGACCATGCTCGCGAGGTCGATCTTGCCGCTGTCGGCGCGGTTGGTGCCCTCGCCGAGGGTGAGGAAGTTGTCACCACCCGCGGCGAGGAACGAGTTGGCGGCAACTGTGTAGCTGCCCGAGTCGGTGACGAGTTCGTCGTTGACCCAGAGCGCGGTGATGTGCTCGCCGGCGGCCGCATCGGGGTCGTAGGTGTAACGCACGTTCTCAGACACACCGAGCTTGAGGAACGGCCGGCTAGAACCCGCGGGCTGCCACTGCTCTTCGAAGACCTGGATGAGCTGTGCCCCCGTGAGGTCAACGGTCTGCAGCGTGTTGGCGAAGGGCTGCACAGCGGCAGCCTCGGCGTAGGTCACGTTGCCGGCGGGGTCGCCCGCGCCGGTCGACGCGTACTTGAGGTCGGAGCGAATGCCGCCCGGGTTCATGATCGCCAGGTCGGCGCCGTTGTCTTGCGTGGCCCAGAGATGAACATCTGCGACGAAGTTGCCGACCGTCGACTCGCCACCGCGGTTCTCCGACGGTGTCGCCGTCTGCTTCGCGCGGTTGAAGTCTGCGGTGATCTCGCCCACCTTGACCGAACCGAGTTCTTTCGCAATCGCGACAGCGTCGGCGACGATCGCCGCGACCTCGGGGTCGGGCTCGTAGGCACCGAAGAGCGGAAGGATCTCCGCCGAGATCTCGAGCAGCTCACCGGTCTTCGGGTCGACCGAGAGGTTCATGTGGCTGAACTTCTCGCCGTACTGGCCCGACGAAAGCACGGGGCGTGTGTCGTCGGTTCCCGGAATCGGGATGTTGTGGTTGTAAGCGAGGTGCGTGTGGCCCGACACAATCGCGTCAATGTTCGCGTTGGCTCCCGTGACGATTTCGCCGAATGCCGAGTCGTCGGTGGCGCTCGCGATGTCGGTCGTCGCGGCACCCTCGTGCACGAGCAGAACGATCACGTCTGCTTCACCGTTCGACGCATCACCGTCGCTCAGCTGATCTGCAACGCGGTTGACCTCGGGCTCGACCTCGCGCACCTCGAGCGACTCGATGCCCGCGGGGCTCACAAGACTCGGCAGCTCTTCGGTCATCGCTCCGATGAATCCGACGGTGATTCCGTCGAACTCGATCGTGTCGTACTGCTGGTAGGCCGGTTCACCCGTCGCGCGGTCGTAGATGTTGGCCGAGAGGTAGTCCCAGTCAGCGTGGGGAATGATGCGGTCGTCGACGTCGTCGCGACCCTGGTCGAACTCGTGGTTACCGAAGGCACTCGTCTCGAGGCCGATCTCGTTGAGAGCGTCGATCGTGGGTTCGTCGTTCTGGATGAACGAAGTAAAGGTCGATGCCCCGATGAGGTCACCCGCCCCGACAAACACCGTGTTGGGGTTCGCGGCCTTGAATGAGTTCACCATTCCGCCGAGAACCGCGGCACCCGCTGCGGGAGTTGCCGCTTCGAGGCGACCGTGAAAGTCATTGATCGAAAGAATGTCGATGTCGACGGGCACGGGCTCGGTCGAGATGCCAACGACTATCGGGTCGTGGTCACTCGAACGGAACGGTGTGCCAGCCTCCGTTGCGCCGAACGCGTAGCCCCGGTCGCTCCACTCGGGCGAGTTGATCGTCCAGACGTCAACACCCGTGATGGATGTCGCGAGCGCCTCGGTCGCGAAGGCGTGGTCGAGGGAGCCGAGCTCACCGTCGAACGTGTAGGTGTACTCGTCGGTCTTCTCGGGAACGAGGTCGACGAGACCCGAGGCCGTGAGTGCCTGCGCGGGGTCTTCTTCTGCGTAGGCGTTGAAGTCGCCGAGGGCTATAACGTTCTCGCCCTTGGCCGGGTCGGCAACGATGCCGTCGATGAAGTCAGCGAGGCTCTCCGCCTGCTCGACGCGCTCGGGGTTGAAGAAGCCCTGCAGGTCGGCGGGCTCCGGCGCCGTGTTGCCACTCGGCGGGCTCTTCGACTTGAAGTGGTTGGCAACGACCGTGATGACCTTCTCGTCGCCGACCGTCGAGAAGGTCTGCGCGAGGGGTTCGCGGGCGATGTCCCACACCGTTTCGTCGATGTCGGCGAAGCTGTCGCCGACGGGGGTCACCGCTGCGGGCTTGTAGATGATCGCGTTGGTGATGAAGTCGGTCGTCGCGGCGTCGATCAACGACTCGGGTGTAGCAACGTAGGCCCAGGTGCCCGCGCCGTCTTTCTCGTTGAGTCCGGCGACGAGGTCGGCGAGCGCCTCATCGGGCTCTTCGCCGAGCTTGACGGAGTTTTCGATCTCCATCAGGGCGACGACGTCGGCATCGAGCGCGCTGATCGCCGAGACGATCTTCGAGCGCTGCACGGCGAACTCTTCGGCGTTCTCGGCACCACGGGCGTCGCCGCCAAAGGTCGTGAAGTAGTTGAAGACGTTGAAGGCACCGAAGGTGACGTCGCCGCCGACGTCTTCGGGGGCGTCAGTGCGCGGGTTCTTCGACTCCCAGGTCGGTTCGAGTGCCGCGTACGACGCGGGCGACTCGCTGCTGAGTGGGCGCTGCGGCTGCAGACGCCAGTCGTCGAAACCCCAGCCGAGTATGAGGCCGGCCTCGGGCGAGACGAACTTGTCGCCGTTGCGCACAACTTCGTCGGTCGTGAAGTACGGCTGCGTACCGGGGTGAGCACCGTTGGTTACCTGAATGCTGTAACCGTCGTCGAGAAGCAGTCGACTCGCGCGGTTGGCGACGGCTATCGCATTGGCCTCGGCACCGGCATCCGTCGTCTCTGTCGCTTTTACGGCGAGCGCGCCAACACCGAGCCAGAGCGAGCCGAAGTTGTACAACTGGTGGCTCGAGCTCAAGAAGGCCGACTCGGGGGTTACGAGCATGCCCTCGTATGCCTCCCGCGCTGTCCCAACGACACTGTTGGGAAGCACGGTAGACGCGGGGACGCCGACAGCGTCGTCGACAAGTTCGTACGCGGTTGCCGCTGTCGCGGTGATCTGCGTCTGGCCCTGGTACTCGCCCGCGGTGCCGGTCACCCGAATCAGGTCGCCGAGCGCAACCGCGGGGTCGGCGTTGTTGGCGTAGACAAAGATGCCGTCTGAGCGCCCGTCGGGCTCACCAGATTCGCTGGCCTGCAGGTAGAAACCCTTGTAGCCACTGCCGGTAGCGGCGCGGTAGTCACCCGTAACGATGCCCTCGACGGTGACGACGGAACCTGCGAGCGGGGTGCTCGCGCCGTCGCCCTGAACATCGGCGATTTTGTGGGTGACCTCTGCGGCATTCGCGGGGGTAGCCACGAGAAGCGAGAGGGCAAGTGTTGCGGCGGACAGGACAGCGATAGCGGGCGTGCGGCGTTGCATGACTCGATGGTCTCCTTGGTGGGCAGATCACAGCGTCGGGTATACCCCCTCTTTGGGGGACGGAATTCACCCTAGGCGGCTCGGCCGACATTGTCGAGCCAGAGGTGTGAACTTTGCGTAAACGCGACATCCGGGTGCTCCGATAGAGTTAGGGCACCCTAACTAAGCCCGAGGATGCCGTGAGCCAGTCGAAGCCCAATCCGCCCAAGAACGCCACGATGGTTCATGCCGATGTGGTGCGCGTCGGCCACGTGACGCCCAACATGATCCGCGTCACGCTCGGCGGCGACGACCTTGCGAAGTTCGAGTCGATGGGCTTCGACCAGTGGTTTCGGCTGTTCTTGCCGCTCGAGGGCGGAACCAACTTCGCCCTGCCGAAGAAGATTGACCTGCTCGGCTACGTGCAATATCTCGCGATGCCCAAGGCAACACGGCCTCCCATGCGCAACTACACGGTGCGGGCGTTTCGTGCCGAGCAGCGCGAACTCGACATCGACTTCGTCGCGCACGGTGACGCGGGAATCGCTTCGGGCTGGGCCGCACGCACCAAGCCCGGCGATCGCGTCGCACTGCTCGACCAGGGCACAATGCACAACCCGGTCCCAGGTGTTGACTGGCAGCTCTTTGTCACAGAAGAAAGCGGACTCCCCGCGGTCGCGGGCATTCTGCGCGACCTTCCGCGCGACACCAAGGGGCACGCCTTTATAGAAATCCAATCGATGGATGACGCGCAGGAGACCGGCACGCCCGCCGGGGTCGAGGTGCACTGGGTCGTTCGCCCCGCGGGTGAGAAGCCCGGCGTCGCGGCTCTCGCGGCGGTTCAGGCCTTCGAGTTGCCGGGCGGCAGCTTCCACACCTTCGTTGTTGGCGAGCAGGCGCTCGCGACATCCACTCGTCGTTGGCTTGTCAATGACAAGGGCGTGCCGAAGTCGCACGTGACCTTCTGCGGTTTCTGGCGCTACGGGGCCGCTGCGCACTAGTTCTTCCAGTTCACACGTCGAGTTCACCGCGATTTTGTATTGCGGCGCTTGGGTAGTCGCGTCCCTCAATCGGGGGACACACTACAAAGGAGTCTGAAACTGTGAGCGAAACCACCACCTCGCGCAGCCGCTTCCTGCTGCCCGCGGCCATCATCGCGGCAACCGCGATCTTGTTGCCCAGCGCAGCCATTGCGGCGATCGACGACAACCGCGGCGCGACGCGCAACGACGGCGACCGCACCTCGTCTGTCAAGGCCCAGATCAAGGCGTCGAAGGCCAAGAACGTCATCCTGCTTATCGGTGACGGAATGGGTGACTCTGAGATCACCATCGCCCGCAACTACGCCTACGGCGCAGCGGGACGCCTGCCCGGCATCGACGCACTTCCGTTGACCGGCCAGTACACGACCTACTCGCTCTACAAAGACGGCGACAACAAGGGCAAGCCCGACTACGTGCCCGACTCGGCCGCCACCGGCACCGCGTGGGCGACAGGCACAAAGACTTACGACAACGCTGTTTCTGTCGACATCGACGGGGTCGCGCAAGACACGATCCTCGAGCTCGCCAAGGCAAACGGCTACAAGACGGGCAACGTCTCAACCGCCGAGATTCAGGATGCGACGCCCGCCGTTCAGGTAGCGCACGTCGACGCGCGCAGCTGCTACGGCCCCGACAGCCCCAACTGTCTCGATGACGCGCTCGAGAACGGCGGCCTCGGCTCGATCAGCGAGCAGCTGCTCAACACCCGCGCCGACGTCACCCTCGGCGGCGGCTCGGCGAGCTTCACGCAGACGGCGAAGGCCGGCACGTGGGAGGGCAAGACCCTCTTCGAACAGGCTGGCGATCGCGGCTACCAGGTGGTCGACACGGCGGCCGAGCTTTCGGCAGTCACAACGGCGAGCCAGAAGCAGCCCGTACTCGGGCTCTTCACCGCGGGCAACTTTCCGACGCGCTATGCCAAGACCACGGCAACAGTGGGTGGGGCCAACACTCCCGTAACGTGCGAGGCCAACCCGGCTCGTCTCGAAACCGGACTCTCACTCTCGTCGCTCACCACCAAGGCGATCAGCCTGCTGAAGACGCCGAAGTCGAGCAGCAAGGGCTTCTTCTTGCAGGTGGAGGGCGCGAGCATCGACAAGCAGGATCACGCCGCTGACGCGTGTGGCCAGATCGGCGAGACCATCGACCTCGATGAGGCCGTCAAGGTCGCTCTCGACTTCGCCAAAAAAGACGGCAACACACTCGTCATCGTGACGGCCGACCACGCGCACTCGAGCCAGATCGTCGACTCGACGCCGCCCACCTCGCTGAGCACCGCGGTCACGACCGTTGACGGCACAGTGATGAAGATCTCGTACGGAACGGCAGGCGCAGGCGGATCGCAGCAGCACACGGGATCGCAGTTGCGCGTCGCCGGCTACGGACCGGGAGCCGCCAACATCGTTGGACTCACCGACCAGACCGACACCTTCTTCACGATGTCGCGCTCGCTCAAGCTCAACCGCAACCTCGACGCCCTGAGCGCCAAGGCCACGATTAGCGCGAGCCGCACAACTGTCGCACCCGGTGGCGCCCTCACGGTGACCGTCAAGAAGTTCGCGGGCGACCGCCAGCTCGCCGCGAGCCAGGGCGATGAGCCGATCGGCGTTGCCGACGCAATCTCGGGCACAGCGAAGTTCACCATCGCCGCGCCCGACACCAAGGGCACCTACACGGTCACGGTGACCGGCGCTCAGACCGGCGAGACCGTCAAGTTCAAGTACCGCGTCAAGTAGCTGCCCGCTGAAGTAGCTGCGTTGCTGAGGCGCCCACACTTAGTCGGGGTGGGCGCCTTTCGCGTTAATCGTCAGGCGTCATGTACCACTCGGTGAACTCGCGCGCTCGGCCATCGTCGGCCAGCCGCACCACCCAGAGGTTGTGGTACAGCGCGCGGTTCGCGGCGCGGTAGTCGGTCACCCCCTGGATAAACGCGAGGTCGCCGTCGGTGCCCAGCACCGTGCTCTCGAAGGTCCAGTCACCGGGTTCGTCGCGGTTGTCGATCCACCCCGCGACAATCTCGTCGATGCCACTCTCGGGCGACTCGTCGTAGGGCTTCGACCGGTAGATCGCGTCATCGGTAAACACCGCGCGGATGTCATCGGGCTCGTTGGTCTCCCAGGCTCGGCGGTAGAGCGCGACCCAGGCTTCGGCTGCATTCGTCATGCGTCAGGTGTAGCGCGCACCGCCGACAGGGCACTCAGGTTGTGCGCGGTCGGCTACAACAGGCGACGCGAATGGATGTCGCGGCCGCCGTTCGGGCTCGGGGCCGCCGTTGGGGAGGGGGAATGGATGTCGCGGCCGCCGTTCGGGAGCGGGAATGGATGTCGCGGCCGCCGTTCGGGCTCGGGGCCGCCGTTCGAGCGACGGCCCCGAGACGGGATGGCGGCCGCGAGACTGCGGCAACGCTCAGTCGTCGGGAATGAGTCGCTTGCCCAACACAACTGTGCTCTCGACCCCGTAGCCGAGTCCCTCGTACATACCGATGACGGGCGAGTTGTCGGCACGCACCATCAGCATGATCTTCGGGCAGCCGAGGGCGGTGAGACGAGCTTCAGCCTCCTGCATGAGTGCCCGAGCGTAGCCCCGCCCGCGCTGGTCGGCAGCGACCGCAAGGTAGTACACCCACCCGCGGTGGCCGTCGAAGCCGATCATTGCCGTGGCCATCACGCGCGCCGCGACATCCACCCCGACCAAAAACAGCTCGGGTTGCTCGGTGAGCTTTCGCGCAATGTCTTTCGCGGGATCGTTCCAGGGGCGCACGAGACCGCTGTCGGTCCAGAGGTCGATGACGGCGGCTGTGTCGGGTTCGGCGAAAGCGCGGATGAGCATTCGGCAATTAAACGCGAAAGGCGCCCACCCCGGTGAAGGGTGGGCGCCTGTGGTCTCGACAAGCTCGACCAGCGAGGGGTGTTACAGAGCTGCGAGCTCTGCGATCACTGCATCGCCGGGAGCAGCGTTTTCACTGCGCGCGTCGATGTCGGCGCGGCCCAGAAGCTCGTCCATCTTGCGACGACGGTTCTTCGGGATGAGCGTAACGACGGTGCCCTGCTTACCCGCGCGACCCGTGCGGCCCGAGCGGTGCAGGTACGTCTTGTACTCCTCGGGTGCGTCAGCCTGGATAACGAGCGAGATGTCATCAACGTGGATGCCGCGTGCCGCAACGTCCGTGGCAACGAGAACGTTGACGCGACCGCTGGTGAGCAGCTGCAGGTTACGCGTGCGGCGGCTCTGGTTGAGGTCACCGTGAAGGCTCGTCGCGGGGATTCCGGCGTCTTCGAGGTAGTCGCTCATCTCTTCGGCGAACGCGCGGGTGCGGGTGAAGACCAGGGTCTTACCCGAACCTGCAGCGAGCTGCTCGATGATTGCGCGCTTGTCGCGCTGCTCGATGAGCAGAACGCGGTGGTCGATCGTCGACGAGGCCTGGTCTTCACCGGCGACCTCGTGAACTGCAGGCTCAACGAGGAACTGCTTGACGAGGGTTGCAACACCCTTGTCGAGGGTTGCCGAGAAGAGCAGCTTCTGGCCGCCGGGCTTGGTCTCTTTGAGGATGCGCTGAACGGGCTCGAGGAACCCGAGGTCGCACATGTGGTCAGCCTCGTCGAGAACGGTGACGATGACGTTCGAGAGGTCGAGACGACCCTGCTCGATGAGGTCTTCGACACGGCCGGGGGTCGCGATGATGATGTCGACGCCGCGCTGCAGTGCAGCGACCTGGCGGTACTGCGGAACGCCACCAACGATGGTCGTGGTGAACAGGCCAACGCTGCGCGCGATGGGCTGCACGGTGCGGTCGATCTGCATGGCGAGCTCGCGGGTCGGAGCGAGGATCAGCGCGCGGGGTTTGCGGCCCATCTGGCGATCCTTGCCACCGTTGTTCTCCATCAGGCGCTCGACGAGCGGCGCACCGAAGGCGATGGTCTTGCCAGAGCCGGTCTTGCCGCGGCCGAGAACATCCTTGCCGGCGAGAACGTCGGGGATCGTCGCTGCCTGGATGGCGAAGGGAGCCTCAGCACCCATTGTGCCGAGCTGACGAACGATGTTGGCGCCGAGGCCGAGGTCGCCGAAGGTTACGCCCTCGACATCCTTCGCCGTGATGACAGCTGCCTCGAGACGCTCGAGAACAACGTCTTCCTGCGGGCCGCTGTTCTGGCTGCGGGTGTAGAAGTCGCTCTCGCGGCGCGGGGCTGCGTCGCGGCCTGCGTCGAAGTCACGACGCGGGGGACGCTCGCTGAAGTCGCGACGCGGTGCGCGGTCTTCGTAGGAACGTGCCGGACGGTCGCTGTTGCGGTCGTTGTTGTAGGCCGGACGCTCGCTGCGTGCCGGACGGTCGTCTGCACGGTTGTTGTAGGCGGGGCGTGCCGGACGGTCGCTGTTGCGGTCGTTGTTGTAGGCCGGGCGCTCGGTGCGTGCGGGACGGTCCGAGTTGTACGACGGGCGCTCGGCACGGGCCGGACGCTCTTCGTAGGAACGAGCGGCGCGGTCGCTGCGGTCGTTGCTGCGGTCGTTGTTGTAAGTGGGGCGAGCCGGGCGGTCGTTGTTGTACGACGGGCGCTCGGTGCGAGCCGGGCGGTCTGAGTTGTACGCGGGACGCGCGGGGCGGTCGCCGTTGTAGGCCGGGCGGTCGTTGCGCGGTGCGCGGTCGCTGCTGCGGTCGTTGTACGAGGGGCGCGACGGACGCTCGGTGCGGTCACCGTACGTCGGGCGTGCCGGACGGTCGCCGTACGAGGGGCGCTCGTTGCGGTCGCCATACGCGGGGCGTGCCGGACGCTCGGTGCGGTCGCCGTATGCGGGACGCGCGGGGCGGTCGCCGTAAGACGGGCGGTCGTTGCTGCGGTTCGGGCGGTCGCCGTAGGCCGGCTTCTCGCGCGGGTTCCAGTCGGGGCGGGCGTCGCGGGCGGGGCGTGCGCCACCGGTCGAGCGGTCGCCGGTGCGTGCGTCGCGGTCGTCCTGGTTCCAGCGCTTCTTGGGAGCTGCTGCGTCGCCGTGGAAGCCGCGGTGGCCTTCGCTGCGTGAACCGGGCTTTGAGCCGTTGCGGTCGGACGGCTTGCGGCCGTCGCGGTTTGCGGGAGTGTAGGGAGACATAGTTCTTTCTGGGTTTTGGTTCAGTGCATGGGAGTACAGACGCATGCGCTCGCGTTGGATGGACGCGATACGTTGCTGAGCACTACAGAACCCGGGCAGTCTTTGACCGAGGCCGTCACATACATTCGTGTGATTTTTCACTCGCGTTTTGCGAGGAAACCGGCCTACAAGACTTACAAACCCACGTGCGCTTTACGCGCACTGTCTCGAGCCGACCTGTCAACGTTACACGACGCAGGTCGAGCTTGTCGAGACCAGATCGAGCACATTCGAGATTTAGGCTGGACTGTGCTCACCATTTCCATCGAGTCTCCCCGCCAGCCCGACGTCGAGGCGTTGCTCAACGAGGGCGACGCCTTCGCTCTCACCCTCTACCCCGCCGAGAACTACTACGGACTCGACCTCGACGCACTCGAGCAGCCCGGTGTCGCACTCTTTGTCGCCCGCGACGGCGGCGCGATCGTGGGTACCGCTGCCCTTGTCGAGGGGGTGGATGCAACGGCAGAGCTCAAGCGAATGTTCGTGTCACCCTCCGCACGTGGGCTCGGTGTCGCGGGCGCGCTGCTCGGCGCCGTCGAGGCTCGCGCGCGCCTGCTCGGAGTTGCGCGACTCCAGCTCGAGACGGGCGAACCCCAGGCTGCCGCGATTGCGCTCTACCTGAAGCACGGATTCGCCCACGTGCCGCAGTTTGGCAAGTACGTGGGCGACCCGACGAGTGTGTGTATGGAGAAGGTTCTCGCCTAACGGTGATCGAGCTTGTCGAGATCAGGTCGAGCGAAGTCGAGACCTCGGCTGCGCTCGGCCGGTTTCGACTTCGCTCAACCAGCGAAGCTGGCCTACCCCGCCGCGTGCTGCGGCTCGTGCTGCTTGGCGCGCAACCTGTCCATCTTGCGTTCGCGCGCACCCTCGACCACGTAGTACAGCGTCGGCAGCACAATGAGCGTCAGCAGTGTCGACGACACAAGGCCGCCGATCACGATGATGGCGAGCGGCTGCGAAATGAATCCGCCGTGACCGGTGATACCGATGCCGAGCGGCAGCAGCGCGAAGATCGTCGCGAGTGCGGTCATAAGAATCGGGCGCAGTCGTCGTGACGAACCGTGCACAATTGCGTCCCACACCTTCATGCCTCCTTCGCGGTACTGGTTGATGAGGTCAACGAGCACGATGGCGTTTGTCACAACGATTCCGATGAGCATCAGGGCACCGATGATCGAGGCAACTCCGAGCGGAACACCGGAGATGACCTGCAGCGCGATGGCTCCCGTCGCTGCGAACGGCACCGAGACGAGCAGCAGCAGCGGCTGGCGCAGGCTCTTGAAGGTCGCGACCATCACCACGTAGACGATGAGAATCGCGACGAGCAGTGCGAGCCCGAGCTGCGAGAACGAGTCTGACTGCTGCGAGGTCACGCCTCCCAGCTCGGCTGTCGCGCCGGCGGGCAGGTCGATGCCGTCGACGGCCGTTGCCACAGCGGCAGAGGCGGTTCCGACATCGTCACCGTTGGGCGTGATAGTCACGGTCGCGCTTCGAACTCCCTTGATCGCCGAGATGCTCGACGGTCCTTCGACCTGCGAAACGGTAGCGAGCTTCTCTAGCCGCACCTTGCCGGTGGGCGTCTGGATCACAAAGCGTTCGATCTGGCGCACGGTCTCGGGCGCCGACTCGTTGTCGATGTAGATCGAGAGTGTCTTGTCTTCGATTACAACAGAGCCAACGGCGCTCGGGTTCATGGCCTCGGCGACCTGGCCACCGACGGCGACCTCGGTGAGGCCCTTGTCTGCGGCCTTCGAGCGGCTCACGCGAACCTCAATGTAGGGCTGCGTGACCGAGAGGTTGCTCGCGGCTTCGGCGACGACATCCAAATTCTCTGTTCCGGCAAGTATCGCGTCTGCAGCTTCGCGCAGCGCGGCGTCGGTGGGCGCCTTGATGTTGACTTCGATGTCGGATGACGCGAAGCCTCCGCCCGACGCTGCAACGGTGATCTCGCCAACGTCATCGAGACCCGCGACCGCCTCACGCACGTCGGACTGCAGTTGAACCTGGTCAGCGTCTGGGTCGGTCGTGAGCGAGAACGACGAGCTTCCGCCGCCACCACCACTGAATGCGGACGACAGAGATGACCCGCCAGAACCGATCGAGGCCTGCACGATGTCGACGCCATCGACGTCTACCAGCACCGCTTCGACCTTCTGCGCGGCCTCGTCACGAACCTCGAGGCTTGTGCCGAGCGGAAGCTCCTGCGAAACGGTGAGCGTGTTCTGCCCGCTGTCGCCGAGGAAGTTGGTCTTCATGGTTCCCGCGAGCGGCACCGTGACGGCAAGAAGAAGCACCGAGGCGATGAGGGTCACGGCGGGCCAGCGGAGAGTCCACTTGATGATCGGAAGGTAGGCGCGCTGCAAGCGAGTTGGGTGCTCGAGGTCGTCTTCGTCGGTGACAACAACGGTCTTGAGCGGCTTCGCCGCCTTGCGCTTTGTGAGGTACAACGCGAGCAGCGGCAGCAGCGCGAAGAGCAGCAGCACAATGACCGCGGTGACGATGATCGGCAGGAGATAGGCGTCGTCCCACATGTCGGTCGCGAGGATGGCGCCGATGGCGGCCGCCGCGAGCAGTCCTGCGACGACGACACCGGTGATCGACGACCAGAGAAGAGTGCGCGAGTAACTGCGCGAGGCCTTGTCTTGAAGAACGAGCTCCTGGTCTTCTGTGCGCGTCGGCGACCCGAGGAACCAGTAGGCAAGCACGGGAACAATCGTGAGCGACACAAAGAGCGAGGCCGCGAGAGCGATGGTCACGGTCAGCGCGAAGGGCCGGAACAACTCGCCCGTCACATCACCAACGAGCGCGAGCGGAAGGAAGACGGCGACGGTAGTGACTGTCGAGGCCGTGACGGCTCCCGCGACCTCCTTGACCGCATCCTTGATGGCCGTCATCTTGTCTTGACCGAGGCTCAGGTGCCGCTTGATGTTTTCGATGACGACGATCGAGTCATCGACGACTCGACCGATAGCGATCGTCAGAGCACCGAGCGTGATGATGTTGAGCGTGTAGCCGGACACCATCATTCCGATGAACGTGATGAGCACCGAGACGGGAATCGAGATGGCTGCGACGAGGGTCGAGCGGAAGGAGAAGAGGAAAAGGAAGATCACAACGACCGCGAAGAACAGGCCCAGCAGGCCCTCCTGCGTGAGGCTCTCGATCGACTGCTCGATGAACGGCGCCTGGTCGAAGACGAGGGTGAACTTGGTGTTGCCGCCGATGGCGTCTTCGAGCTCGGGGATCAGCGCGTTGACCTCTTTCGAGACCTCGACGGTGTTGCCCGACGGGCTCTTGGTGACCGAGATCGTTACGGCGGGCTCACCGTTGACGCGCGAGATTCCGGTCACCGGGTCGTCGACAATCTTCACGTCGGCAAAGCTGCTCAGCTTGTAGACCTTGTCGTCGGGCACGGTCTGCTTGGTAACCGTCGCTGGTGCGCCGGGAATCGGCGACGGCGTCGAGATGCTCACGGTCTTCGTCGCGCCGAGAAGCGGTAGCGAGTCGATCGACTCGACCGACTCGATCTTTGTGCCGGCCTGCACCGTGAGGGTCTTGCCGTCTTCGGTGATCTCACCGGCGGGCAGAAGCGCGCCGTTCGCTTCGAGGGCATCACGAATCGACTGCGTCGTGAGCCCGCGGTCTTCGAGCTTGTCGGCGTTCGGAGTGATCTCGATGCGCTGCGTAGTTGTGCCGAGCAGGCTCGCGTCGCTCACACCCTCGATGTCGCGGATCTCGGGCAGGGTCGAGTTCTCGAGAAGGTTGGCGAGCTCGGTCGGGTCGAGGTCACTCGTGATTGCCATCTGGATGACCGGAAGGTCGTCGAGGCTGAAGGTGAGCACCTGCGGGTCGACGCCCTCGGGCAGTGTCGACGAGATGCGGTTGATGGCGAGCTGCACCTTCTGCTCTGCCGTTGTGATGTCTGTGCCGTAGGTGAATGAGGCGGTCACCGACGAAGAATTTGTGCTGGATGTCGCGGAGGTCGCATCGAGCCCGGGAACGTTCTGAATGGCGTTCTCGATCGGCTCACTGACGTCATCGTTGACCACCTCGGGGCTCGCGCCCGGGTAGGTAGTGATGATGAACAGCTGCGGTAACGAGAGCGAGGGGATGAGCTCTTGCTTGAGGCTCGTCAGCGCGACGCCGCCGAAGATGCCGACGACTATCGTCACGAGCGCGATCAGCGCGCGGTTGCGCAGGCTGAACAGGGACAAAAAGTGCACGGGGTTACTCCCAGGTGGAATGCCAAGCGCTGCTGGTTAACCGCGCCGATGAAATGCGCACGCCAGCGTGCCTCGCTTGGAATTATCCCAGCGGAGGCTGTGAGCGGGCATACTCCCGCGGGATGAAGTTGAACTACGCCGCCGCAGTCGGCGCCGTATCGAAACCCTTTTGCCCGTGTCGTTGGTTGAGTAGGCGCGCAGCGCCGTATCGAAACCCGCTCTTCAGCCGCCAAACCTCTTCTTACTCAACCGGGGCAGATCGTTGAACTCTCCGGCGATTAGAGCGTCGCGCTTCTTTCGAGACCAACCCTGTAGCTGCTTCTCGCGGGTGTAGGCGTCGCCAATGTTGTCGTACTCCTGCGCGAACACCAGCTGTATAGGCAGACGGGTGCTCGTGTACGTGCTGCCGCGGCCGGTCGAGTGTTGCCAGACACGGTGTTCGAGGTTTCTCGTGCTGCCGATGTAGTAGCTACCGTCGGAGCACTCAAGTATGTAGACGAACGCCATCGAAGGAGTATCACGCTGCGCGGGGTGGCGGGGGATGCGCATCCACAGGCTTGAAATGAGTTGGGGCGTGTGCGTATCGAAGCCGACCAGGGTTTCGATACGGCCGTGGACGGCCTACTCAACCAACGACAGAAGAGCGGGTCTCGGTGGTTGAGTAACGCGCTCTGGCGCGTGTATCGAAACCACACGGAGGTGTCGATACGGCGCTGGGGCGCCTACTTAACCGGCGAGAAAGTACGGGCTAGACGACCTCGGCCAAGTAGCCCGTGTCGACCTGCATGGGGTGCCTGCCGACCGTGGCCCAAGCCGCAGCGAGTGCGTCGACACCGCGCTCGATCTCTGCGCGCGGCTGGCCGAACGGCACTCGAATGAACCTCTCGAACGCGCCATCGATGCCAAAACGTGGGCCGGCGGCGATCTGCAACCCCTGCGAGCGGGCGGCGATCGCGAGCTGCGAGCTCACCGGTGCTCCGAGGTTGATCCAGGTCGTGATACCTCCGGCGGGGCTCGGCACCTCCCACTCGGGGATGCGCTCGGCGAGCAGGCGCAGCATCCAATCGCGTCCGTCTTTGAGTTGCGCTTTGCGAGTCGCGAGGATTCTGTCGAGCTCGGGCAGCAGGTTCGCGACCACGAGCTGCTCGAGAATCGGTGTGCCGAGGTCGCCAGCGCTGCGGGTGCGCACGAGACGTTGGATGACGTTCCGTTCTGCGCGAATCCAGCCGACGCGCACCCCACCCCAGACGGTCTTGCCGACCGAACCGATAAGGATCGCGTCGCCGTACGCAGCGAACGGTAGGACGGGTTCGACGTCGTCGATCGCGAGCTCGGCCATCGTTTCGTCGGCGATGAGCATCGTGCCGTGCCGGGCAGCGAGACCGAGGGTGTGCTCGCGCAACTCCGCCGACATCGATTTGCCGGTCGGGTTGTGAAAATCGGGCATGAGATAGCCGAGTGAGGGAGAGGTGCGCTGGATTGCCTGCTCGAGTCCGAGTTCGTCCCAGCCCTCGTCGCTCGTCACAGTGACCGGCACGAGCCGGGCTCCCGCGTTCTTGAGCGCCTCGTACGCGTGCGGGTAGCTCGGCGTCTCGACCAGCGCTCGGTCGCCGCGGCTCAGCAGCGTGCGGGAGAGGAGGGCGATCGCGTGCTGCGCGCCGATCGTCACCATAATCTGCTCCGGGTCGGTCGGCAGGCCACGGGCGGTGTACCGCGCGGCGAGAGCTGCCCGCAGAACGGGCAGGCCGATCGGATCGAACCCCGAGTCGCCCAGGTAGGCGGGAAGCTGCTCGGCGGCACGGCGTGCGGCATCGGCGAGCGCGGGAATGGCCTGCATCGTGGCCTTCGTGAAGTCGAGATAGCCGGGCTCGGGCTGATCGGCCGCCGGAACTCCGCGGTGCGGAAGGCGGGCTACGCTTCCGGAGCCGCGCACGCTCGACAAGAATCCACCCTCGCGAAGCTCGGCGTACGTTGCGCTGACCGTAGTTCTGCTCAGGTCGAGCTGGGCGGCGAGGTCGCGTTCAGCGGGAAGTCGCGTATCGATCGAGATGCGGCCGTCGAGAACAAGCAGTCGGATGCGATCGGCGAGGGCCACGTAGGCAGGAGCGGCCGCGTCGCGCCAACCGTCGAGCAAGAGGGCCAGTGAGCGGGCCGATACCGAAGTCATGGGGCCACTTTAGGCGAATTGGCATCTTGCCGGAAGGCCAATTTGGTAATTGGATACTCGTTATGACCGCACGCTTCATCATGACCCGCCGCATCGCCCAGTTGCTCGTTGGCCTCTTTTTTTATGGGATCTCCATCGCTCTAATGGTGCGCGCGGGCGTCGGTGTCGCACCGTGGGATGTGCTGACCCAGGGCATCGCCGTGCAAACCGGCCTTCCCTTTGGCATCATCACGAACATCGTCGGCGTGCTCGTTCTGCTGCTCTGGATTCCGATCCGGCAGAAGCCTGGCATCGGCACTGTGCTCAACGTTCTGCTCGTTGGGCCCAGTGCCGAGGTCGGCCTGGCTCTGCTGCCGACGCCGGACGGCCTCACTATGCAGATCGTGTTCTTCGCGGCGGGCCTTGTGCTTCTCGCCGTCGCGACCGGCCTCTACATCGGAGCGCGCTTCGGCCCCGGCCCGCGCGACGGGTTGATGACCGGCATCCACCGCAAGTTCGGCTGGAAGATCTGGATCGTGCGCACCGCCATCGAGGTCACGGTGCTCACGATCGGTTGGCTGCTCGGCGGCAACGTTGGCCTCGGAACCCTCGCGTTCGCTCTGCTCATTGGCCCCATGGTGAACATCACCATCCCGCGCCTGCTCGTTCCCGCCGCCGTTACCGAGAAGCCGCTCGAGCCGGTCACTCACTAACGTCGAAAACTGCTCCAAACGCGCGATCGTGGAGCAGTTTTCGACGGTTAGACACGGTTCGACACCGTCAGAGGCGGGTCTCGACGTAGACACGCAGAGCGTCGCGCACGAAGGTCGCACCCGCCGCGCCGCCGTAGTTCGCCGCGAAACGGTCGTCGGCCACGTACATATCGGCGAGTCCGAGAATGTAGGCCGTGCCGCTCGGCGTGCCGGGAATCGACCCGAGCCACTCGACGTGCCGCTGCGCGAGAGCCTGCGCCTCGGCGCTGTCGACCGCAACCCCGTCCTCGGCCGCCGACGCCCAGTCGGCCGCGAGCTGCTTCTGCCGCGACATCCATGCCGCTTTGTCGCTTGGTGACATTGAGCGCCACCAGGCGTCGCTCGTTGCATACGCATCGTCGCCCCAGCGCTCTTCGACCTCCTCTTTGTATTGGGTGTGGTCGAAGCCGTCAAACATGTTTTCTGCCATGAGTTGTTCACCCTCCTTCAGGGTTGTAATGGTGAGCTCGACGCTGGCGATCTGCCGGTCGAGCCTGTTCTTTTCTTTGTGCAGCCAGTGCAGGTGCGTTGCGAGCGCACTCGTGTCGTCGGTGTTGCCGCCGAGCACCTCTGCGATTGCCGCGATGCCCAGGCCGAGCTCGCGCAACAGCAGAATGCGCTGCAGCCTGGTGAGTGACGCGGCGTTGTAGTAGCGGTAGCCATTGCTTCCCATTCGACTTGGATGCAACAGTCCGACGTCGTCGTAGTGCCGAAGTGTGCGGCTCGTTGTGCCCGCGAGCCGCGCCACCTCTTGAATTGACCAGTCCGTCGTTGCCATAGCCACAACGCTAAATCTTGACGTTGCGTCAAGGTCAAGACATTTTTGTTGCGAATTTGGGAAACGCGATATATCGTGAATCGCACCAACACGCGATATATCGCGACTCACAATTTTCAAGGAGAAATCATGGCCCAGGAAAAGTGGCTCGTCGAAGATGCGAAGGTCATCGACGTCGGACTTGTACGCAGGCTCAAGGTAGGACTCATCGCCGGCAAGGTCGACATCATCGGCCACGACGAGCCCACTGCTCACATCGAGGTGCACTCGGTGAGCGGCAAGGCACTCAAGGTCAGCGTTGACGGCGACACCCTCGAAATCGATCACCCCCAGCTCAGCTGGGACAACTGGATCGACGTCTTCAAGTCGTTCCGCGGCAACGCCCGCGCCGACATCAGCATCATGGTTCCGCGCGACATCGAACTGAAGTTCGGCGTTGTCAGCGCAACCGCCCTCGTGAGCGGGCTGACCGAAGACGCCTCGATCAGCACCGTGAGTGGAGACGTCGTCGTCGACAACATGTACGGCGACCTGCAGCTCAACGGGGTGAGCGGCGAGATCGCCGTTCGCAACCACTACGGCCAGATCACCGCCAAGACGATCAGCGGAGACATCACGGCGAGCGGCGAGATTATGAAATTCAGCGGCAACTCGGTGAGCGGCGAGATCTTTCTCGACATCACGGGAACCCCTGACGAGATCACGGCGAGCACCGTGAGCGGCAGCGTCACAACTCGACTGGCCTCGGGCGTCGCGGCTCAGTACAAGCTCAACACGGTGAGCGGTCGCATCCAATTGGATGACGCCGAAATCAAGGGCGTGCACGGTGGCTACACCGGCCGGTACGGCTCGCTCGACAAGACCTGGCTCGAGTTTCGCGCCAACACGGTCTCGGGCAGCATCTCGGTTCTTCACGCGGTGTCAGCATGACCCCGCCCGTCTTTGCCCACGGCCACCTGCGCCTCTACCTGCTCTCGCTACTCGCCGAGAGCGACACCGGCATGCACGGTTACGAGCTGATGCAAGCGCTCGCTGACCGGTTCGGCGGAACCTATGTTCCCTCGGCGGGCACGATCTACCCCCGGCTCGGCAAGCTCGAAGAAGAAGGACTCGTCACCAAAGAGGCCGACGGCCGCAAGACCGTCTACGCGATCACCGCCGCCGGGCGAGCAGAACTCGAGGCGCGGCAGTCTGACCTCGACGGCATCGAAGAGGGTGTCACTGACTCGGTGCGTCGTCTCGCCGACGAGGTGCGATCGTCGGTCAACGACGCGATGCGCACGCTGCGCGCCGACCTTGCGTCTGCGGCCCGCGATGCTCGAACCGAGTCTCGCGAGCATGCCAGAACCGTCACGGTAACGAATGGCACCGAGAGTCGCATCCAGCTGCAGGAGGCCGAGGCCGCGCTGCAGTCATTCCGCCACGTGGTTCGCGCCGATCTGCGCAGCTCGGTCTCAAACGAAAAGCTCACAAAAGAGGTCGTTGACCTGCTCAAGGTGCGGCTCGACGCCGTGCGGGCCGAGCTGGTTGAGGCGCTGGGGCGGTAAGTACTCGGTGGTTGAGTAGGCCGCCCGCGGACGTCGGAACCCGCACTCCTGAGGTTTCGATACGCTCGCTGGCGCTCGCACTCAACCAACGACACCTGAGCTCACGTACGACCGCTTAGCGCGTCGGCCAGGTCCAGGGCGGCGCGTCGAGCAGCCCCTCGCGCCCGACGACTATCGTCTCGCCGCTCGACTTCTCGAGTTCGTGCACAAGCGCTCCCGCCCGCGCGAGCGCCTCGATGAGCGCCGCGGAGTGTGAGACAACAACAATCTGCGAGCGGGTGGATGCCGCGGCCACAAGCTCGGCGAGCGGCTCGAGCAGCGCGGGGTGCAGGCTCGTTTCGGGCTCGTTGAGCACCAGCAGCGGGGCCGGTCGGGGGCTCAGAAGTGCGGCGACCCAGAGCAGGTAGCGCAGGGTTCCGTCAGAGAGCTCGGCTGCCGACAGCGGACGAAGCAGCCCCGGTTGACGTAGCGCGAGCGAGAAGCGGCCGTCTGCGACATCCATCTGGATTCTGCTGTCGGGAAACGCGCGGTCGATTGCCGCGTCGAGTTCGGCAGCGACCCCGATCTCGCGGATCGTCTGCAATGCCGCCGCGAGGTCGGCGCCCGCGGCGTCGAGCACCGGGGTGCGGGTTCCGATCTGCGACTGGCGCGCTGGGGCCTCCCCATCGGTGCGCACGTGGTCGTAGAAGCGCCACGACCGCAGGGTGTCACGCAGGGCAAGAACTTCGGGAGCCGCGACCGGATCGCCGACCTCGCTCAGCACGCTCGACCAGGGAGCGAGTTTGAGCTCGTGGCGCTGCCAGTCGGAATCAGTGCGCACGCGCACACTCGGACCGTGCCGCTCGGTGAGAAGGGTGCCCGCGCGCAGAATCGGGCCGCTCCAGATGCTCTCCATCTTGATCTCGGGATCGTGCGAGAACGCACTGCTCGACGGCACGGGCAGGCCGAAGTCGATCGCGTAGCTCAGGTCGTCGCTCGCGAATCCGAGCTTGAGGCCAACGGGCTTTCGGCGCACGGTGCCTTGTGTCTTCTGTCCGGCAGCTGTGCCATTCTCGGGGCCGGCCCAGAGCGTTGACGAGAGTCCACCCTCTCGCGCGAGGGCCGCAATTGCCCCATCGGTGGATGCCGCGGCGAGAAGCCGCAGCGACCGGTAGAGGCTCGACTTACCGCTGCCATTGGCGCCCGTGACTACCGTCAGTTGCTCGAGTGGCAGCACAAGCGAGCGCAGCGAACGGTAGCCCTCGATGGCAACGGTAGTGATCACCGTTCCATTGTTGCGTGCACCGCTGTCAGAGTCGGCGAGGATGGACACAGCGGGATCTCCGCAGGGAAGAATTCGGTGGTGCAATGGAAATACTCGTGGGCGTTATCGGCTGGGCCGGCACCATCTTGCTCGTCGCTGCGTACGGGCTACTGACCGCCAAGCGCATTACTGCTGACGGCTGGAAGTACCAGACGATGAACCTCATCGGTGGCGTGTTTCTCCTGCTCAATTGCGCCTACTACGAGGCGTGGCCGTCGGCGGCGCTCAACCTCGTCTGGTTTGTGATTGGGGCGGTGGGGTTGGTGCAGGCGCGGCGGGCCAAGAGGTCTCGGCTTCGCTCGACCTGATCTCGACAAGCTCGATCACCGGGGGCGCTCGATCACCGGCGCGCTCGATCACCGACTACTTTGCGAACGCCACCGGGATATAGAGATCTTGCACCCGGTCTTTGAGCGCCGTGTGGTCGTTGCGCGTGAAGATTCCGCACTCGCTGACCGTGCAGTCGATCCCCTCGCCGACGGGATCGGTGATCTCGAGGTAAGCGGTGAAGGTGCCGGTAGTGGCGTCGTCGTACGCACGCGCGCCAAAGAGCTTCCACGCCCAGTCGTCGTTGATCCAGTTGCTCGGGGCGAACTGGATGGTTCCCTCTGCGACTTCTTCGCCATCACTCGACGGCACACCACCGAGACAGGGGCCGGGTTTCTCGGCCTGCGACGAAGGGATAACGCACACGGCAACGTAGATGCCCTGCGCCGTGTTGTAGCCCGATCCGCTGACCACGATCTGGTCGCCCTTGGCGAGCGCGGAGGTGTCGACCGTTGCTCCGGGTGTCGCGGCAACGACCATAAGTTCGCGCGTGCGGCCGTCATCACCGACGGCGCTGACAGCCTGGGGCCAGGGTGTGGTTACGGGTTCGGGTGTCGACAACCCACCGTCAACGTGGGTGAGCACGGGGATGCCGAGCACCGCCACGGGAACAAGCACGACTACGGCGACGGGCAGGGCGATCCACCACCATCGCACTCGTCTCTTCGCCGCCACTCGTGAAGTCTAGAACTCGCGCGCTGAGTCGAGTCGCGACGAAACATTGCACCCCTATACTTCGGGGCATGTCCGACACAAGCTCAGCTCCCCAGCCCGTAGCGCCCGCAGGTGGCGTTAACCACAAGCCCCGCTTCTTTGTTAAGCAGAAGATCACGATGCTGGTCAACCGCTACGAGATTCGCGGCGCGAACCCCGACGGCACCGAGGGGCCCATCATCGCGATGGCCCAGCAGAAGCGCCTTGCCTTCAAAGAGCAGGTGACCTTCTACGAAGATGAGGCCCGCAAGGTTCCCGTCTTCTCCTTCAAGGCCCGCCAGATCATGGACCTCGCTGCAATCTACGACGTCTTCGACGCTGCGGGTACCCCGATCGGCTTCTTCCAGAAGGACTTCAAGGCGAGCCTGCTGCGCTCGAGCTTCCACTTCGGCGGCCCCGGCTTCGACGCCTACGGCCAGGAGCGCAACGCTGTTGTTGGCATCCTGCGTCGCTTCGTCGACGTGCCTTTCCTCTTCCACTTCGACTTCACCGACAAGCAGACCGGTCGCGTTGTTATGTCGAGCGAGAAGAAGTTCGCGCTGCGCGATAAGTACACGGTCGACGTTCCCGACCAGAACATCGACTTCCGCCTCGCTGCAGCAATGGCCGTCGGTCTCGACGCCCTGATGCAGCGCTAATCGACTCCTTCACAGGCCGCCGGAACACCCAGTGTTCCGGCGGCCTTTTGTATAAGAGTTGACACGGTACCCACGAGGAGTAGAGTCGCCCCTCGTGACTAACGAAGGTCGGTCGCCGAAACGCTGGATCATCGGTGAACCACTCGCATCTGAAAAGCTTGAAGGACAACTGCTCCCCAAGCACCTGGCACTCCCGATCTTCGCGAGCGACCCGCTTTCGTCTGTGGCGTACGCGCCGCAAGAGCTTCTGCTGATTCTGACCCTTGGCGGTCTGTCGTTCTTGACCTTCACGCCGTGGATCGCCGCGGCCGTTGTTGTTCTTCTCATCGTTGTAGTGGCGAGCTATCGGCAGCTCATCAAGGCCTACCCTTCGGGCGGTGGCGACTACGAGGTTGCGCACCGAAACCTGGGCGAGAAGGCCGGTTTGGTCGTCGCATCCGCCCTGCTCGTTGACTACATCCTCACAGTTGCGGTGTCGGTCGCGAGCGGTGTCGACAACATCATTTCGGCTTTTCCCGAGCTCAACCCCCTTCGCGTTGAGCTCGCCGTCGGCTTTGTTGTGATTCTGGCCGCCATCAACCTGCGCGGCGTCGCCGAGTCGAGCAAGGCCTTCGCGCTTCCGACGTACCTGTTTATCGGCAGCGTCGGAGTAATGGTTGTCACGGGTCTCGTGCGCGTCGCCATGGGTGACACCCCGATCGCCGAATCATCGCAGTACCTCGTCGAGAGTCACGACCTCACGCAGGTCGCGGTCATTTTGCTGCTCCTTCGTGCCTTTGCGAGTGGATGCAGCGCCCTCACGGGTGTGGAGGCAATCGCCAATGGCGTTCCGGCCTTCCGCCTGCCCAAGGTCAAGAACGCCCAGCGCACGCTCGTTCTTATGGGCGGCATCGCTATTGCCATGTTCATCGGCGTAACGGCGCTCGCGCTTATCACCCAGGTGCACTACGCCGAGCGCTCTGGCGACCTCATCGGGTTCGACCCCGACGCGCCACAGCGCACGGTGATCGCGCAGATCGCCGCGGCGGTCTTCGGTGGCGACACAACGATCATGTTCTACGTGATGCAAGCGACGACCGCGGCGGTGCTCTTGCTCGCGGCGAACACGGCGTTCAACGGTTTCCCCCTGCTCGGGTCGGTTCTCGCCCGCGACAAGTACGCGCCGAAGTCGCTCAACACTCGCGGCGACCGGCTCGTCTATTCGAATGGTGTGCTCGCCCTCGGAGCCGTGGCTGCGGTGCTGCTCATCGCCTACCAGGCCAACCCGACTCAGCTCATTCAGCTCTACATCATTGGTGTGTTCGTGAGCTTTACCCTCGGGCAGACCGGAATGGTCGTGCACTGGACGCGCATGCTGCGCAAGGGCTGCGCCGACCCCAAGCAGGTGTACCGCTCCAGAGCGATCAATGCCGTCGGCGCGTCGCTCACCTTCACGGTTCTGCTCATCGTCACGATCACCAAGTTCACCCACGGCGCGTGGCTCGTCTTCGCAATCATGCCGATCTTGTTCATCGTGATGCTGCGCATTAACCGTTACTACAAGCGTGTTGAGCAAGACGTCGCTGTCGACGAGACAACAGTGTTTGGCGCCACGGGCGATCACGCGATTGTGCTCGTCGGCAACATGCAGAAGCCGATGCTCAAGGCCATCGACTACGCGATCGCCGCGCGCCACGACAGCCTCGAGGCGATTCACGTGAACATCGACGATGCCGCATCCGAGCGACTCGTCGAGGCCTGGGCCGCGGCCAACGTGCAGGTGCCACTTCGCATCATCGATTCGCCCTATCGCGACATCTCGATGCCGCTCATCAAGTACATCAAGGCCCACCGCGAAGAGCATGGCTCAGAGGTCGTCACCGTCTACACGCCGCTGTACATCGTCGGCCACTGGTGGGAGGGACTGCTGCACAACCACAAGGGCCGCCGCATTCGCCAGAAACTTATGCTGTGCCCGGGCGTCACTGTCGCTCTTGTGCCGTGGCTACTCGACTCGACCCGCGCTCTCTACACCCGCCCGCAGCGTCCGCTGCCCGGCCAGGCTCGCCGCGGCGAGCCCGTGCGCCCCGTGATGCGTAAGGCGCTGCCGCCCGTCAACAAGCCGACGGCCAAGAAGCCGCGCTAGTGAAGCTTGTCGCCGTGATCGTCGGCGCCCTCGTGGGCACGGCACTGCGTTTTGGCATCGACACGCTCGTCGGCACGCCCCTCTCGACCCTCGCCATCAACATCATCGGATCATTCGCGCTCGGCCTGCTCGTCGCCCGCGTTTGGCCCACGGCGTCGCCGATCGTGCGTGCTGGCCTCGGGCCCGGCCTGCTTGGAACTTTCACAACCTTCTCGGCAGTGGCAGTTGCTCTGGTGGGCCTCACAGCCAACGGCGAATGGATGTCGGCAATCGCCTACCTCGCGGCAACCCTGATTGGCGGCCTCGCGGCAGCCTTTCTCGGTCTCAGGCTGGGGCGCCGCGCATGACGCTCGTGGCACTCCTCGTGGCGGGCGCTCTGGGCGCCGTGCTTCGGTACGGCGCAACAACTGTCAGCCCGCGCTGGGGAGTGCTCGCCGTCAACATCGTCGGCTCGCTCATCGGCGGAATCGCGCTCGGCGCTCTCGAGGGCGACGCCCAGCTCATTGCGCTCACCGGTTTCTGCGGCGGCCTCACAACGTTCAGCACCTTCAGCGTCGAGACGGTGCAGGCCGTGCTCGATGGGCACGTGCGGCGGGCGGCCCTGTCGGTGTTGGCAAACCTCGCCCTAGGAACCGCGGCCGCCGCGCTCGGGTACGCCCTCTTCGCCGGGTGAGTAGGCGCGCCAGCGCCGTATCGAAATCTCTCACTCGGTTTCGATACGGCCGTGAACGGCCTACTCAACCACCGAGGGTGTCGCTAACCCTTCTCCCCACCCTCGGTCGTGTTCATAATGCGCCGCTGGAAGACGAAGAACAGCACGGCCACTGGGATCGACATGAGCACCGCGGCGGCGAGCTGCAGCGGATACTGGTTGCCGCTGCCGAGCTGGCCGGAGGTGAGTGACGCGACTCCGGTTGTCAGGGTGTTGAGCGCGGGGTCCTGTCGCGAGACAACGAAGTGGGCGAACTCGTTCCACGAGCCCTGGAAGCTCAGAATGAAGAGGGTGATGAGAGCGGGCCGCGCCATCGGCAGCACGATGGTCCAGAAAGTGCGGAAGACCCCGGCGCCGTCGATGCGCGCCGCCTCTTCGACCGACACCGGGATCGACTCGAAGAACTGCTTCATGATGAAGATGCCCGCAGCGTCGATGAGGATCGGGATGATCATTCCCGCGTATGAGTTGTAGAGCCCGAGCTCTTTGAGAATCAGAAAGCGCGGGATGAGCAACGCGACGTTAGGAACTGCCATAACCGCGATGAGGCCAGCGAAGACGATTGTGCTTCCGCGAAAGCGCAGCCGCGATAGGGCGTAACCCGCGAGCGAATCGAAGAACACCCGGCTGAGCGTCACGATCACCGCGATGAAAGCCGAGTTGCCGGCCCACTGCAGCAGCGGCACCGTCGTAAACAACCTCTCGTACGCGGCGAATGACCACGTCTGGGGGATGAGGTTGAGCGGGCTCTGGGTCGCCTCTGCATCGGTCTTGAAGCTCGACGAGATCGAGATGAGGAAGGGATAAATGTAGATGATCGCGAGCAGGACGAGCACCAGGTAGGTGATCGCGATCGCCGCGCCGGCCTTTCCCCCGACCCAGTGAAAGCGGCGCTTGCGGGCAACGGGTCGAGAGGTCTGGATTGCCGCTTGCTCGACAGTTGTCATCGGTGGCTCCTCTCGACGCCGGCCTGCGCGCGGGCGGCGGGCGCGACATCCAACGCATCTCGGTGTATCTGAGCGGCGGCCTTCTCTGCGCGTCGCAATCCGGCTCGTCCAAGGTCACGGTCGCGCAGCACCCAGCGCTGCACGAGGGTGAGCGCAACGATGATCGCAAAGAGGATGAACGAGATGGCGGCGCCCTCGCCCCAGTTGAGCCCTTCGAACGACGTCTTGTACGAGAGGTATGCCGGAAAGAGTGTTGTCTTCGCCGGGCGCCCATCGCCGAGTAGGTAGGCCTGGTCGAAGACCTGCCAGGTGCCGATGAGTCCGAGGGTAAGAACCGTGAAGAGCGTGGGTTTGAGCATCGGCAGGGTCACCGAGAAGAACTTGCGCATCGCGCCCGCGCCATCCACCGACGCAGCTTCGTCGATCTCGCCGCTGATGTTCTGCAGGGCGGCGAGAAAGAGCAGCATAAACGTGCCCGAGGTCGTAAAGATGGCGAGGATGATGAGCACACACATGGCGACTGATGGGCCTGAGACCCAGTCCCACCAGGTGAGGCCGAGAGGGCCGGCCGCGGCCATTGCGCCGTCGTTACCGACGCCGAACCAGCCGAGTACAACGTGCAGCACGCCCGTGGGATCGGCGAACCAGTTGGGTCCGTTGATGCCGAGCCACTCGAGAATCGAGTTGACGGTGCCGGAGGCCGTGAACAAAAAGATGAAGATCGTGGTGATGGCGATCGACGACGTGACTGACGGAAAGTAGAACGCGGTGCGAAAGAAGCCCCGCCCCTTGAGCACGCGCGCATTAACCTGCACGGCGAGAAAGAGCGCGAGGGCAGTCTGCAGCGGCACAACGAGCAGCACGTAGTAGAAGTTATTGCGGATGCTTGTGCCGAAGTCGCGCTGGGCGAGGCCGTCTTCGGTGAGTACCTCGGAATAGTTCTCGCCGCCGATGATCTCTGAGTTGCCGAGCGGTGACCCGAGGCCGTTCCAGTTGCTGAAACTCACGTAGAGCGCGAGAAAGATCGGCAGAACGAGAAAGACACCGATGATGATGATTGCCGGGCTGACAAACGCCCAGCCGTAACGGCTCTCTGAGCCGCGGATACCCTTCGCCATGCTTTCTCCTTTGAAAGCGGGCGGCTCCCCCGAGGGAGAGCCGCCCAATCAGTTACTCCCCGTTTGCTTCGTCGAGAGCCGCCTGCAGCTCTGTCTGGAAGGACGCGAGAATCGCACTCGCGTCACCGCCCGCGAGCGTCTCGAGCTGCGCGTTGAAGTCGGCGATGACGTCAGCGGAGCCAGCGAAGTTGACCGGCGACACCGCGTACTGGGCGCCCGCAACGAAGGAAGCGTTCTCCGGGTAGCTCTCTGCGTAGGTCGCCGCAGCGGCCTCCGTCGAGGGGATAACGCCGAACGCGTCGGCGAACTCGAGCTGCTGGTCGTCACTCGTCAAGAACTCAACGAGCGACTGCGCGGCCGCCGACGTGTCGGAGCCCTGCGGGATTCCCCAGCAGTTGGTGAACGTGAAGGTCGACGGGCCACCCGGTCCGGCGGGCAGTTCGTAGGCCTGGTACTTCGTGTCGGGAAAGTCGGTCGCGATGCCCTTGATCCACGGTCCCTCGATGACCATCGCGGCCTTGCCAGCACCGAGTGCCTCTCCGCCCCAACCAGCTTCGATCTCGGCAGGCCACTTGAGAACGCCGTCGTCGTGCAGCTTCTGCACGTACTCGAGACCGGCGAGGTTTTCGGCACTGTCGGCTTCGACCGTCGTTCCGTCGTCGGCAACGAGCGACCCGCCGGCCTGGTTCATAAAGACACCCAGCCGCGCGTACTCGAGGCCAAACGACAGCCCGACGGTGTCTCCCGTTGTCAGCTTCTTCGCCGCGGCTTCGAGGGAGTCCCAGTCGGTGGGAATGTCGGCGTCGGTAAGACCCGCCTCTGCCCACTTGTCTGTGTTGATGATGAGGCCGAGCGTCGAGAAGTCCTTCGGCGCGCAGACGAACTCGTCTTCGTAGGTGAAGGTGTCGACGAGCGCCGGGTAGAAGTCGCCCGCGTTGGGCAGGTCACGCGCATAGCTCTCGAGGTAGCGGTTGCTCGCGTAGTTCGCGAACTGGTCCCAGCTCATGTAGAAGAGGTCGGGCGCCTGGTCGCCCGCGAAACCCTGGCTGAGCTGCTGGCCGAGGTCGTCGGCCGCGACGACGTCGACGGTTGCGTCATTGTCTGCCGCCCACGCATCGGCCGCGGCCTGAACCGCAGCGGTCTCGGCGTCACCGCTCGAGCCGATGAGAATCGTGAGGTCTTGACCGCTGACCTCACCCCCGCCGCCGCTGGAACAGGCGGCTAGGCTTGCCACGAGAGTAGCGGCTAGCACCGTTGCACCCCATTGTGTCTTTCTCACGATGATTCCTTTCGATTGTGATTGTCGGCCGCTCACGTGCCGGTGGTCTCGCCGGGCGCCAGATGTGAAGATCTGCGCACGACAAGTCGGGGAGCGAGGAGCCGATGCTTCGGCTCCTCGCTTATCGTTTGTGCAGAGACGAGATTGCTCCCGCTCGCACCAAAAAGAAGTTCGAGACTGGATGCCGCGGCCTCAGCCAGCGGCTGGTCAATGCTCGACAGGCCGACCGCTGCCGCGACGGGGGTGTTGTCGTATCCCACGATCGGTAGACCGCTGCCCGTCGTCGCCATCATCGCTCCGAGCGCGAGTGAGTCGCTCGCGCAGATGAGGGCGTCGGGCGGGTTAGCACGGGAGAGCAGCTCGAGAGTGGCACGGCTGCCCTCGGGCACACCATCGGTTGTCGCGATCGAGAGAGCCGCGACATCCACCCCGCTGATTCTGGCTCCGTCGAGCCAGCCGCGCCTGCGCTCATCGCCGGTTCCAGAGGGACTCGGCCAGCCGATGAAGCCGATGCGTTGCGCGCCCTCGCCGGTGAGGTACTGCGCGGCTTCACGCACTCCCTCGTAGCCGTCGATGTCGACCCAGCGGTGCGAGGGGTCGTTCATGTCGTCGATTCCCCATGGACGGCCGAAGGTCACAAAGGGCATGCCGTTGTCGATGAGCCACTCGGTGCGCGGGTCGTTGTGAAAGGTCGAGGTGAGAACGAGGGCGTCAACGTCGGCGCCGTCGCGAAGGCGGGCGAACTGCGCGATCTCTTGTTCGGGGGTCTCTGCCGTGTAAAGCAGTAGGCGCATGTCGCGGGCGTCGGCCTGCTCGGTGAGGGCGTGCAGAAAACGGTCGAGCACGGCGCCCGAGACGCCGTCTTTGAATCCCTCCATGCGGATGCCGATCGTCGACGACTTCTGCGTGCGCAAGCGGCGGGCCGAGGCGTGCGGGCGGTAGCCGAGTTCGGTGATCGCGTGCTGCACCCTGGCCCGCGTTGTCTCTTTGACGATGCCGGGTGTGTTGATCACGTTAGAGACGGTTTGGCGCGAGACGCCCGCGACCCGAGCGACGTCTTCGACTGTCGGCAGTTGCGCCATCGCTCGCCTCCTTTGGCTGGTTTGAACGCCCCTCGCGGTCGTAACCGCAAAGTTTGATCGTTCAAATTCTTAGTGTTATGTTACCTCCCAAGCCCGATCTGTCAACGATTCTTCATCGACAGACCGACACACCACGATCAATGAGGAGCCGTGACGGCGATGAACCAGCCCGTGCAACCCCTGCTCCACGACGCGACTGTTGTGCTTCGAGCTCCCACTCAGGTCTGGTCGGCCCACGACGGAACAATCGGCGACTCAGCCATCCACGGCGTCTACTTTTCTGACGTGCGCATAGTCACTGCACAGTCGATAACCGTGGGCGGCGCGACCCCCGAGCACATCGCGACAATGGCCCCGCACGCCGACGCCGCGCGCTTCGTCTCACTGACGCGCAATCTGGATGACGCGAGCCCCGACCCCGGCGTGCGCCTCGAGCATGCACGCGCGGCGTCAACCGGTGGCACGACCGAGACTGTCACGATCCAGTCGCGCTTCGACCAACCAATCTCGACGAACATCGTCGTTTCACTCACTGCCGACGCCACACCTTTTGACCTCGTCAAGGCCGGTCTTGGGTCGGGTGATGTGCCCGAGGTAGCGCTCGACGACGGTGTCGCCTCGTGGTCAGGCAACGGGGTGACGGTCTCGTTGAGCGCGCCCGGAGCGCGCGTGACGCACCCGTCGGCGGGCGTCATCCAGCTCGAATTCTCGGTTGAAACTGCAGCGCGCGCCTCGGCTTCGGTCGAATGGTCGCTCGCCGCGACCGACGCGCTTGCGCGCGTTGCTGGCGCATCAGTGCCGTCGCCGTGGACTGCTTCTGTGCACGCCGGCGACGAACGTCTCGGCCTCTGGGTCGACCGCGCACTCGGCGACCTCGACGCGCTGCGCATGAGTCTTGACGGGCACGAGTTCGTCGCGGCAGGTTCACCCTGGTTTCTCACGCTCTTCGGCCGCGACTCCATCTGGACCGCGCGCTTTCTACTCCCGCTTGGCACCGACATTGCCGGCAGCACGCTGCGAGTGCTCGCCGACCTGCAAGGCACGCAGTCGGTCGACGCGACTGCCGAACAGCCGGGCAAGATTATGCACGAACTGCGGCGGCAGGCCCTCTCGATTCCGGGCGAGACGATCGAGCTTCCGCCGCTCTACTTTGGCACCGTCGACGCGACCGCGCTGTGGGTGTGCCTGCTGCACGATGCCTGGCAATGGGGGCTACCCGACGCTTCGGTCGAAGAGCTGCTGCCCAACCTCGAGGCCGCCCTCGCGTGGATGCGCGACTTCGGCGACGCCGACGGCGATGGCTTTCTCGAATACGTCGACACCACCGGCCACGGCCTCGCCAACCAGGGCTGGAAAGACTCGGGCGACTCGGTGCAGTGGCGTGACGGCACCCTCGCCGAGGGGCCGATCGCACTGTGTGAGGTTCAGGCCTACGCGTATGAAGCGGCGACCCACGGCGCCGACCTGCTCGAAGCCTTCGGGCGTGACGGCTCGCAGTGGCGCACCTGGGCCGCTCGTCTGCGAGACAGATTCACCGACGCTTTCTGGATCAACGACGACCGCGGCGGCTACCCCGCGATCGCGCTCGACGCCGCAAAGCGCCCCGTCGACACCGTGACCAGCAACCTCGGGCACCTGCTCGGCACCGGAATCCTCACCCCCTTGCAGTCCGCCGCGGTCGCCGCGCGCCTCGTCTCGCCAGAGCTCAACTCCGGGTTCGGGCTGCGCACGATGTCGACGGAGTCCGCGGGCTACTGGCCGCTGAGTTACCACGGCGGTTCGGTCTGGACCCACGACACCGCAATCGCCATCGCCGGGCTCGCGCGTGACGGCCACCGCGACGAAGCGCGTTTACTCATCGAGGGACTGCTCGCCGCGGCATCCGCTTTCGACTACCGCTTGCCAGAGCTGCACTCGGGCGACTCGTCTGCAGAACTCAGCCGGCCCGTCCCCTACCCCGCCGCGTGCCGGCCTCAGGCCTGGTCGGCGGCCGCCGCGGTCTCGGTGCTCGGCAGCATTCTCGGACTCAACGCCTCGCCGGATGGCCTCACCATCGACCCCGACCCCGCATTCGGACGAGTGGATGTCGCGGGCCTGCGTTTCGGCGGAGAGCCCTTCGACGTGTGAACCCTGCCGCTTGTCGCTGATTGAGCGAAGTCGAAATTAGGCCGAGAGAAGCCGAGGCAACTCGCTATCCGAGATCTCGGCTTCGCTCGATCTGGTCTCGACGAGCTCGACCACCGCGCGGACGAAGCTACGACTGCGGCCGCATCCAGTCGTCATCATCGACGGGCGCCGCAGCCTCGGGCTCGACCGGAACGACGGCATCGGCCACATCCCCGTCGCCGAAGTAGTCAAGAGCCGTGGGCGAGACCGCGGGCTCGGGGGCAGGCTCGGGCACGTAGACAAACGCGGGTGCCGCTGCCGCGTCGGCGAGGGCACGCTCCTCGCGCTTCAGACGACTGAGCGTTGCGACGGCCTGGCGCGCGATGGTACGACCGGCTCGCTGTGCGCCGATCGTCGACGCTTGCGGGCCGTAGCCTGCGAAGAAAATGCGGCCGTCTTTGAACGCTGTGCCGTTGGCGACAGTGATGCCGCCCTCTTTCTCGCGCAGCTTGAGCGCCGCGAGGTGACGCAGCTCCGGACGGAAACCCGTTGACCAGATGATGACGTCGGCCTCCTGGAAGGATCCGTTCTCCCAACGAACGCCGTTCGGCTCGATCGATGCGAACATCGGGCGTGCAGCGAGCAGACCGCGGTCAATGCCGGCCTGGATTCGGCGGGTGCGGGGCACGCCGGTTCCGGCGACGATGCTCGGAAGCGCGCGGCCCGCGCGAGCAGCCTCATCTTGCATGGCGACTGCCGACTTGCGGGCCTCGAGGTTGAGCTCGCCGTCTTCGAGAAACTCGATCGGGCGTCGCGATACCCAGGTGAGCGACTCCGCGACATCCTCGAGCTCGAGAAGAAAGCCGATCGCGCTGGTACCGCCACCGACGACGACAACCTTCTGACCGGCAAATTCGTCTGCTTTTTCGTATTCGGTCGTGTGAACGTGGCGTCCTTCGAAGCTCTTGAGCCCCGGGTACCACGGAATGAACGGCGAGCCCCAGGTGCCCGTCGCATTGATCACGATGTCGGTTGTGACGTGCTGAAAACCCTGATCGTCGGCAAAGGTCACGCGAAGGTTTGGTCCGAAGTTCTCGACAGCGGTTACCGAGGCCGGGCGCACAACCTGGAAGCCGTAGTGCTCTTCGTACTGCCGGTAGTAGTCGGCGATGACTTCCTTGGCCGGAGCCTGCCGGTCGGCCGAATCAAAGCTGAGTCCGAGGGCGTCCATTCCCGGAAGGTCGTTGATGCGGTGAGCGGAGCCGATTCGCAGCGCATCCCAGCGGAATTGCCACGCTCCGCCGGTGCCGGGTCCGCGATCGAGCACAACAAACTCATTGCCGGGGTCGAGACCGAGACGCTTGAGGTAATACGAGACAGAAAGTCCAGCTTGCCCACCGCCGATCACGACTACTGAGGTGTCGATGCTGTCAGTGGTCACGGCTCAACGTTACCCGCTGGGCCGCATGCTAAACTGCTAGCTACTTTTCACCCACGTTGTTCGCAAATTCCCGGGACCACGAAGGTTCTCTTCGGACTGATTAATGAGGGGGTCACGCATGGGGCGAGGCCGTCAAAAGGCGAAGCACACGAAGGTCGCACGCGATCTTAAGTACTTCAGTCCTGACACGAACTATGGAGCGCTTGCCGCGGAACTTTCCGGCGCGCCCTCTGACCCTCGTCTTGAGGAAGATCTCGCCGCCTGGCCTGAGTATGTCGCGGGCTCGTACACGGGTGACGACGACGAAGACGAAGACGACGAAACGCAGGACAAGAGCGCCTAACGCGTTGTTGTTGGTTGAGTAGGTCGCTCAGCGACCGTATCGCAACCCGTTGGTTGAGCTTGTCGAAACCACGTCGGGCGGGCCTAGTTGGCGTACGCCCCCACGAGCCGCACGGCCCCACCGTCGACGCCTTTGGCACCCTGCTCGAAGCCGGTGAAGTCACGCTCGCCAACTGTCACACGACCGGCGACCCACGCGGGGATCCCCTGCGCCTCGATCGAACGAATGACGGATGTCGCGGCAGACGCCGAGACAACGGCGAACATGCCGATGCCGAGGTTCCAGGTGCCTTCGCTGTCTTCAAGCTGCATGCCACCCATGTCGCTGAGCACGCGGAACACGGGCTGGGGCGACCACGTTGCGCGATCGACCTCGACCCACGAGCCGCGCGGCAGGACGCGCGCGAGGTTCGCGGCGATTCCGCCGCCGGTGACGTGGCTGAGCGAGTGGATGGCGCCGGGCAGCTCATCGAGAACGTTCGCCAGCACTCCGGTGTAGAGGCGGGTCGGCTCGAGAAGTATTTCGCCGACTGTCCCGCCGAGTTCTGCCGAGACATCCGTGTAGCCAATGTCGCGCGAGGCGAGAATGTGGCGCACGAGCGAGAAGCCGTTGCTGTGAATGCCGGATGACGCGAGGGCGATGACGACGTCGCCGTTCTCGACCTTTTCCGGGCCGAGGGCGAGATCGGCTTCGACGAATCCGACGGCGGCGCCGGCGACGTCGTAGTCGTCGGGTCCGAGAAGTCCGGGGTGCTCAGCGGTTTCCCCGCCAACGAGGGCGGTGCCGGTCTCGGAACACGCGAGCGCGATTCCGCGCACGATGTCGGCGATGCGCTGCGGAACCACGCGGCCGCAGGCAATGTAGTCGGTCATAAACAGCGGGCGCGCGCCGACAACGATGATGTCGTCGACGACCATGCCAACGAGGTCTTGCCCGATCGTGTCGTGCTTGTCGAGCGCCTGAGCGATCGCAACCTTTGTGCCAACACCGTCGGTCGAGGTCGCGAGAAGCGGCTTATCGAAGTTCTTGAGGAATGACACATCAAATAGGCCAGCAAAGCCACCAAAACCACCAACGACCCCGGGGCCGTGAGTGCGGGAAACCGCTGATTTCATGAGTTCTACGGCGAGATCTCCTGCCGCAGTGTCAACTCCGGCCTCCGCGTACTTGTTTGCCATGCGATGTTCCGTTCCGCGACGTGAAAGACTGTCCTACGTACCATCACTCTACGGTCTGGAGCAGACACCGCATGTGCGGAATCGTTGGCATCGTTTCTTCTCAGCCAGCAAACCAGCAGCTGTATGACGCTCTTCTCCTTCTCCAGCACCGGGGACAGGATTCGACGGGCATTGCAACGGCCGATGGCTCGACCTTTCATTCACACAAGGTCAAGGGCCAGGTTCGCGAGGCCTACCGAACGCGTGACATGCGCGGACTTCCCGGCAACATGGGCCTCGGCCACGTGCGTTATGCAACTAAGGGCACGGCCGGCAACGAGCAGGAAGCCCAGCCGTTCTACGTCAACGCGCCCTACGGCATCACGCTCGTGCACAACGGAAATCTCACAAACACGCGTGAGCTGACCCGCGAGCTCTTCGACATCGACCGTCGACACCTCAATACTTCGAGCGACACCGAGCTTCTGGTCAACGTGCTCGCGCACGAGTTGCAGGCCCAGGTCTCGGGTCTCGACCTCGACCCCGACCAGGTCTTCAACGCCGTCTCGCGCGTTCACGAACGCGTCGAAGGCTCCTACGCCACAATCGCGCTCATCGCCGGGCACGGGCTTCTCGCGTTCCGCGACCCGTTCGGCATTCGACCGCTCGTACTCGGGCGCCGCACAACCGGTCTCGTCGGTGACGAATGGATCGTCGCATCCGAATCTCTCGTTCTTGAAAGCGCCGGCTACGAACTCGTTCGCGATATCGCACCCGGTGAGGCCGTTTTTATTACCCGCGGTGGCGAGATGTTCTCGCGCCAGTGCGCGACCAACCCGCGCCTCATCCCCTGCTCGTTCGAGTACGTCTACCTCGCGCGTCCCGACTCGGTGATGAACGGCATCTCGGTCTACGACGCGCGTCTGCGCCTCGGCGACCGCCTCGCCGACACAATTGCGCAGTACACGCCTATGGGTGACATCGACGTTGTTATGCCTATCCCCGACTCGTCGCGCCCCGCAGCCATGCAGGTCGCCCAGAAGCTCGGCATCGAATACCGCGAGGGGTTCTACAAGAACCGCTACGTCGGCCGCACATTTATCATGCCCGGCCAGGCCGAGCGCAAAAAGAGCGTCAAGCAGAAGCTCAACGCGATGGGTTCGGAGTTTCGCGGCAAGAACATCCTCATCGTTGATGACTCGATAGTTCGCGGCACAACATCAAAAGAGATCGTGCAGATGGCCCGCGAGGCCGGCGCCAACAAGGTCACCTTCACCTCGGCCGCTCCGCCGGTGCGCTTCCCTCACGTCTACGGAATCAACATGCCGTCGCGGCAGGAGCTCATCGCCCACGGCCGCAAGATTCCCGAAATCGCCACGGAGCTGGGCGCCGACTACCTGATCTACCAGGAAGTCGCCGACATGCAGGCGGCAATTCTCGAGGGGTCGGATGTCACGGCTCTCGAAATGAGCTGCTTCACGGGTGACTACGTCACGGGCACGGTCTCTGAGGAGTACCTCGCCTGGGTAGAGGCGAACCAGCTTTCCTAGCGGGTGGATGTCGCGGGGCGCGAGTTGTGAGGGCTAATCCTCGATTTCGCCCTCAACAGGTGGCGCTTCGACGACCGTGAGCTCGACTGTCGCATCCTTCGCGCGGCGCAACATCACGCGGTCAACGAGCAGGGCAAGCAGTGCGCCGACGACGACGCCCGCTGTCACGCCGTAAAGCGCGAAGTAGCCGAAGAGGGCCGCGAAGCCAACGGCCGGGTCTGACGGAAACAGCATCGTGAGAATAAAGGTCACGATCGCACCGATTCCGCCGCCGACGATCATAAAGGCGGGGTACTTGGGTGCGCGGCGAATGCGTGCCTGTGTCTCAATGACGACGGCGCGCTCCTCAGGGTCGGTCATACCCCTATTGTCGCAGCCAGAGCTGGCAGGTAGTCGCGCAGATCAGCACGCTGGCCGGATGCCGCAACGCGACCGGCGGCGACAGCGTCGTTCCACGACTCACGTGCTGTCGCGAGCGCGAGCCAGGTCGCGGCATTCATCTCGACAACGTTCGGAGGTGTACCCCTCGTGTGGCGCGGCCCCTCGATCGCCTGCACAGCGCCAAAAGGTGGCACCCGAACCTCAACCGTGTTGCCCTCGGCCTGCTCGGAGAGCAGTTGCAGCGAATACCTCACCGCCGTGGCAGTTGTGTCGCGCGAAGCACCCTCAGCGAGTGCGGCTCGCACGGCTGCCGTTCCGATCTCGTCTGCGATGCGTGCCCTGGCCATGCCCCAACGCTACTCGTCGCCGAGGTCGACCGTACCCAGCACGGTCACGCCGTCAGAGGCATACAACTTCAGCATTCCGGCGTGGCCGAGATCAGCACTGCGCAGGTAGCCTTCAACGCTGTTTCCGGCCACGTTTGTGCCCACCTGCGCGAGCAGGTCGGGCACGGTGTCGTCGCCCTTGCGCATTCCGTAGGTCTGTCCGGTGTCGTTCGTTTTCCACTCGATGGGGCGCGGCCGTGCCCAGGTTGTGCTGAGCGTCCAGGTCGCCTGTGGACTCGCTGTGACGTCAAATGAGTGTGCACCCGCGTCGAGTTCGTAGGTCGTCCTGGCTGCGTCGGCGGCCGGCCCCGCGGCGATGCGTTCCGCGGTGCAGGTGTAGGCCTGGTTGCCGGCAGCCACGAAGTCCGAAGGCTGCCAGGAGAACTCGCCGGGGCTGGTGCACTGAAACTCCACGACGAGCAGAGTGGCGCCATCCGGTCGCTCGCCGAGGTCGAAGGTCTCATCGCCGGCACCAGTGCGAACAACGGTTTCGCCGAAATAGTCGAGCGGCACGGTCGTGAACTCGGTCGCCGGTGTGCCGATCACATACGGCACAACCTCCTGTTCACCGCTCGGCACGATCGCCGCGACCGCTCCACCCGTCGCGGCCCCAGAGATCGCGAAGATAAGCGCACCGACAAGAAGCGCGCGTCGAGGCGTCGGGCGAGAGCGCGACGCGTTGTCGACGAGCATGCGCCGAACCGAGCCTGTGTAGTCGTTATTCATGAGCTTGTCCTTTCGAGAAGGGCCGGGCCGAGGCCGGTGGCGAGGCGCTGTTTCGCGCGCGAGAGTCGCGACTTGACTGTGCCGCGGGCGATACCCAGAGCCGCTGCGATCTCGGCCTCGCTGAATCCCTCGAGAACGCTGAGCGTGATGACCTGCCGGTCGGCGAGCGACAGAGCGCGAAGAGCCTCGGTCGCCGAACCATCTGACGACGCGGCAGCGGGCGCGAGCGGCGCAGGAAGCTTGTCGAGCAGCGCCGCGTACCTGCGAGCACTGCGCGACACGTTGCGCGCAACGTTCGTGGCGGTCACAAGCAGCCACGGCAGAAGCGACTCATCGACGAACCGCACCCTGTCACGCTTGCGCCATGCCTCGAGAAAGGTGACGGCGACGACCTCCTCCGCGTCGTGCCACGACGGCACAAGTCGCAGACTGTGGCGAAGCACACGGTCTCGGTGTCGGTCGAAGATCAGCCCGAAGGCTTCACCCTCGCCGGCGCGGGCTCTTGCCAGCAGTGTGACGTCGGTAGCGGCATCCATACCCTGTAGTGTCCGGCATCGTCCGATCGGTTCCCCGGAACTGTTCGGTACTCTTACCCAGTGCGAATTCTTGTTCTTGGCTCCGGCGCGCGCGAGCACGCCATCATCACGTCCCTGCTGAAGGAAGACGCGGGCCACGAGATCACCGCTGCCCCCGGCAACGCGGGCATCGCGGCACAGGTCGAGGTTGTGTCGCTCGACGCGAGCAACGGCGCTCTCGTTACGCAGTACGCGCTCGACAACGCGATCGAGCTTGTTGTGATCGGGCCTGAAGCACCCCTCGTTGCAGGAGTCGCCGACAAGCTGCGCGTCGCCGGTGTTGCAGTGTTCGGCCCGGGAAAGGCCGCAGCGGCACTCGAAGGATCAAAGACTTTCGCAAAGCGGATTATGGATGCGGCGAACGTGCCCACCGGTCGCGCGGCGCGAGCCGCGACATCCACCGATGCAATAAAAGCTATCGACGAATACGGCGCCCCCTACGTTGTCAAGGCCGACGGTCTCGCCGCAGGTAAGGGCGTTCTTGTGACGCCGGACCGCACGGCCGCGATCGAGCACGCCGAATACTGGCTGCAACACGGCGACGTGCTCATCGAGGAGTTTCTCGCCGGCCAGGAGGTCTCGCTCTTTCTGCTGAGCGATGGCGAGAACGTCGTTCCGCTGTCTCCCGCGCAAGACTTCAAGCGCGCCTACGATCACGACGAGGGCCCCAACACCGGTGGCATGGGCGCATACTCGCCGCTGCCGTGGCTGCCCGAAGAGTTCGTCGACGACGTCATCGACACCGTTGCGCTGCCGACGATCCGCCAGCTCGCTGCAGAGAACACCCCGTTCATCGGCCTGCTGTACTGCGGACTCATCATCACCAAACAGGGCACCCGAGTCATCGAGTTCAACGCCCGCTTCGGCGATCCCGAGACGCAGGTCGTTCTGCCGCGCCTCGTCACACCTCTCAGCGGCCTGCTCTATGCGGCGGCGACCGGCGGGCTCGGCAAGATTCCGTACCCGAAGTTCTCTGAAGAAGTGGCCGTCACTGTCGTCCTCGCGAGCGAGGGCTACCCCGAGGCTCCGGTTACCGGACGCCCCATCAGCGGCTTGGATGTCGCGGCCGCCGTGCCCGGAGTACACATCACCCACGCCGCAACGGCCCTGCTCGACGGTGAGTTCATCGCCACCGGCGGCCGAGTGCTCAGCGTCGTCGCAACGGGTGCCGACTTCGTCGCCGCTCGCGCTCGTGCCTACGAGGCGCTCGGGGCAATCACGCTGCACGGCAGCCACTTCAGAACCGACATAGCCGAGAAAGTAGCCCAGTGACAACACTCGACGGTTGGACCCACACCTACTCTGGCAAGGTGCGCGACCTCTACTCGAGCGCCGAGCACCCCGACGCCGTGCTGATGGTTGCGAGCGACCGCGTGAGTGCTTTTGACCACGTGCTTGAACCCGGCATCCCGGGTAAGGGTGCGCTGCTGACAACACTGAGCAAGTGGTGGTTCACCCAGCTCGCAGACGTGCCGAATCACCTCACCGAGATTCCGGCGCCCGAATCGGTAAGCGACCGAGCCATGGTCGCGAAAACCCTCGAGATGTACCCGATCGAGTGCGTAGTTCGCGGCTACCTCTCGGGCAGCGGCTGGGTGGAATACCAGGCAACGCAGTCCGTGTGCGGCGTGAACCTTCCCGCCGGCCTGAACGACGGCGACCGACTGCCAGAGCCGATCTACACCCCCGCCTGGAAAGCCCCGATGGGCGAGCACGACGAGAACATCACCTTCGAGCGCACCGTTGAGCTCGTCGGCATCGAGGCAGCGCGCGCGCTGCGTGATGCCTCACTCGAAATCTTCGCGCGTGCCTCGGGGATCGCTGAAGAGCGCGGTGTGATTCTCGCCGACACCAAGTTCGAGTTCGGAGCCGACCCGGTCACGGGCGACCTGACCCTCGCCGACGAGGTGCTCACGAGCGACTCGAGCCGTTACTGGGATCTCGACCTGTACTCCGCTGGCGGCCCCGACCGTCTCGCCAGTTTCGACAAGCAGATCGTGCGCAACTGGCTCGCCAACAACTGGGACAAGAGCGGCACCCCGCCGACCCTTCCGCACGAGATCGTCGAGCAGACGGCAGCGCGTTACCGCGAACTCATCGAGAGGCTCACTGGCCAGTGAGAATCGAGGCGGTTCCCTTCGATCACCCTGCGAGCGTCGCGCTGCGGCAAGCGCAGCGCGACGAGTTGGAGATCCGCTATGAGACGCCCGACTCCGAGCCGGGTGTCGCACCGACTGCGGCCGACGTCACGGCGTTCTACGTTGCTTTCACCGACGATGGCGAGCCCATCGCGTGCGGCGGACTACGCGGGTTGGATGCGACGCACGGCGAAGTGAAGCGCATGTACGCCGATCCGGCGCACCGAGGAACGGGTGCTGCGGCAGCCGTGTTGGCGAGACTCGAAGAAGACGCTGCCGCTCGCGGCTGGACTCGACTGCTGCTCGAAACCGGCGATCGACAGCCCGACGCTATCCGGTTCTACACACGCGAGGGATACAGCCCGATTCCGAACTTCGGGCACTATGCGGGGGTCGAGGCGAGCCGGTGCTTCGAGAAAATTCTCGTGACGTCAGACCCTGCCGCCGACACGCTGTGTGAGGGCTGCGAGTAGCCGGTTGCTCTCGGCCTTTCGACAAGCTCAACCGACGACTGCTCAACTGACGCGGGCAAGTCCTCGCTGGCTGAGCAGGCGCCCCGCGGCCGTATCGAAACCCGAATTCGACACGGCGACGAGCACCGTGTGCTCAACCAGCGAGAAGTGGTGCGCTCCCCCGAGCGCTGTACTCGCGATGCGGCCGTGCGCGCAAGAAGTCGATTCCCCAAAAGCCTTCCAGCGCGCAGCGATCGGCAACACTCTCGATGTGCAACGTTTCATCGAGCTTCGCTTGCATAAGAAGGATTCGGAGCCTCACACCAACTGGTTTTGACCCACTCCGGGGGTAGACCACGTGGTTGGTTGAGTAGGCCGCCCGCGGCCGTATCGAAACCGAGCCTGGCTTCGATACGCGCGCCAGAGCGCACTACTCAACCAGCGACAGTTCCTTCTTCTCCGACCTGACGAACGCGATTCCCACGAGAATGAGCGCGCCACCGGCGAGCTGCCAGATGGCGAGCTGTTCGCCGAGCAAAATCCAGGCGTAGAAGGTTCCCGCGACGACTTCGAGAAGTCCCGCGAACGATGCGAGTCGAGACCCGAGCATCTCGGTCGCGGCGATGCTGGAGGCGTAGGCGAGGGCGGTCGCGACAACGCCGACGATGAGCATCGGAACCCACCACGGCACACTCGCGCCGAAGAGCGGCAGTTCGCCGTAGTAGCCGGTGAATGGCACGATGCCGAGCAGTCCGACCACGGAGAGCATCACACCACCGAGCAGCAGACCGGCCGCCGCGAGCGCAACCGAGGGAAGGCCGTCGCTCGGGCGGGCAGCGACGACGTAGTAGACGGCGCAACCGATCATCGCGAGTATTCCGAAAAAGAGTCCCAGCGGGTCGAGCCCGTTGCCGCCACCCGGCGAGACAACAAGAACAAGTCCAACGAGGGCGATGACCGAGCCGACGAGCACAACGGCCTTGGGAGTGTGGCGAGTGAGCACCCAGGCAACCGCGACGAGCAATAGCGGAGCGATGTACTCGAGAAGAATCGCGGTACCAACCGGAATGCGCTGGATCGCCGCGAAGTAGGCAAGCTGCGTTCCCGCGACCCCGATGCCCGCCATTCCCAGAACACGCCACCGGCCACGCCACAAGGCGCTCCATTTGCCGCGCAACGAGAAAAGGGCGAACGGTGCGAGCACCGCACCACCCACAAGAACGCGAACAGTCACCGCTGCTGCAGGGCTCCACCCGGCTTCGAGAAGCGGCTTGATAAAGGCGCCGGACGCCCCGAAACTCGCAGCCGCGATCACGGCGATAACGAGTCCCTTGGTGGTTGTTGATCTGCTCACAAAACCGACGGTACAGTTGTTTCAAGTAAGGAGTCAATTTGCATTTTGCCCCTGACAGCGAAGACGTTCTCGAGTTCACGGTTGCCCTCGTCAACACGGCGGCCGGAGCCTCGCGCAGTGGAACAGACGAGCTCGCCACCATCGAACAGCTCGCCGACTTCGTCACGCTGCACCGCTACACCGGGCGCATCGATCATTCGCCTGCCGAACTCGCCGAAGTGCACGAGACGCGCGAGCGCCTGCGCCGTACCTGGCTAATGCATCGGGATGTCGCCGCGGCCGAAGTCAACGACATGCTGCGGGCCGCGAGCGCACTACCCTCGCTCGTGCGGCACGACGAGTTCGACTGGCACCTTCACGCGACGGCGCCCGACGCACCGCTCGCCGAACGCATTCGCGTCGAAGTCGCCCTCGCGCTCGTCGACGTCATCCGCTCGAACGAGAGCTCGCGGCTGCGCGCATGCGGTGCCCCCGACTGCGAGGGCATCCTGCTCGACGTCTCGCGCAACGGCTCGAAGCGCTACTGCAGCATTCGGTGCGGAAACCGCATGAACATGGTGGCATTTCGAGAGCGGCGGGCGGCGGAGGCCTCGGCAAGCTCGGCCTGATTTCGCTCACTCAATCGACGAGAACCCCATCGGCCAGCCGCAACGTGGCGTCTGCCATTGCCTGCAGCGAGGGGTCGTGGGTCGAGATGATTGCCGTCGTTCCCTCGGTCTTCACTACCGTGCGCAGAAGCTGCATAATCGTCGCGCCCGTCTCGGCATCGAGTTGGCCCGTCGGTTCGTCGGCGATCAGTAGCCGCGGCGAGTTGGCGAGCGCGCGGGCGATCGCAACGCGCTGCTGTTGCCCGCCGGACATCTCGCCGGGCCGCTGCTCAGCGTGCGCGCTCAACCCCACGAGGTCGAGAAGGTGGGCGACGCGCTCGCGTCGCGCCGCGTTGTCGAGGCCGCGCAGGCGCATCGGAAGCCCCACATTCTCGGCCGCCGACAACAACGGCATAAGCCCGAAGGTCTGAAAGACAAAGGCGAGCCTGTCGCGTCGCAGGTCTGCACGTTGCGCTTCGCTCAGGCTCGTGACCTCGGCGCCATCAACGATCACCGTGCCCGTCGAGGGCTCGTCGAGCCCGCCGATGCAGTTGAGAAGTGTGGTTTTTCCTGATCCCGAACGACCAACGAGTGCGACGATGCTGCCGGCGGGAACATCGAACGAGACGTCGTTCAGCGCGTGAACCGCCTCGTCTCCCGATCCGTAGGTGCGAGAGAGCGAGCGCACCGAGACCATCGCCGCGTCGCCGATTGAATGCTTGCTCATCGTTTGTCTCCCTCGTCGTCGGGCCACAGGCCGACGTGGTCGCGCTCAAGCTCGAGACGCACACGATCACGCAGGCCGAGGGTCGTGCGAAAGTCGGTGGGCAACTGCAGTCGACCAGCACGATCGAGCACCGCGTACTCCTTCGCGACAACCGCAGAGGCACCAAACTCGTCGATCTCGGTGCGGCGCACAACCTCAGAGCTCGTGCGCCCATCGCGGATCGCGACCGTGCGCTGAACCTTGCCCGAGACTCCCGGATCATGCGTGACGATAACAACGGCCGTGCCGAAGTTCGCGTTGGCGGCACGCAGCGCCTCGAAGACTTGGTCACCGGTCGCGCTGTCGAGTTCACCCGTTGGTTCGTCGGCGAAGAGAACCTGAGGCTCGTTGGCCAGCGCCACGGCTATCGCGACGCGCTGCTGCTCACCACCCGACATCTCGCCCGGCAGCCGCTTCGCCTTCTCGCCCACTCCGAGGGTGTCAAGCAGCTCGAGGGCGCGAGCGGTGCGCTGGCGCGAACGAAGTCCGGTGAAGGCGAGCGGTAGCGCAACGTTCTCTGCGGCGGTGAGATACGGAAAGAGATTGCGTGCCGTCTGCTGCCAGATGAACCCGACGACCTTGCGGCGATAGATGAGCCGTTCCGCGGCTGTCATACGCAGCAGGTCCCAGGTGCCGACGCGTGCGCGACCGGCGGTCGGGACATCCAACCCAGAAAGCACATTAAGAAGAGTCGATTTGCCCGAACCCGAAGCTCCGACAATCGCAACCATCTCACCGGGCTCGACGAGAAGGTCGAGGCCCTGCAGCGCCTGCACCTCGATGTTCTCGACCTGGTAGATGCGCACGAGGTTGTCGCAGACGATGAGAGAACCCGAACCATATTCCGCTGTCATTGTGTGTCTCCTACTCTGAGAACTTCGCCCAGTCGGTCACGTCGGTGGGCCAGGTACTCGACGAGGGTCGCGAGTGCCAAAAGAATGACGGCGGCCGCAACGCCACCGAGAATCACGATGGGTGAGAGGCTCGGCGCTGGCTGACTGGTACCGCCGGCAAGCGAACCGAGCCCGAGCACGGGGCCGAGCACCGTCACTATCGCAATTGCAGCACCGACCCCGCCCACGAGCGAAGCAACAACAACCGGGCCGACTTCGGCGAACACGAGCCACCAACCGAGTCGCGCGCGAAGACCGAGGGTGCGCAACAGGGCGAGACTGCGGGCGCGGTCGCGCGTTCCGGTGAGAACGCTCGCGATGAGTGCAACAAGTGCGAAGAGTGCAATCGCCACAGTCGCGAGAATCATCAGCTGCTCGACGCCCGACACAAGAGCAAGCCCGGTGCGCTCGTCAATCCACCCGGCGCGCGTTTCAACCTCACCGCGATCGAGAGTCGAGAGGGCGTCGCCAGCCCCAGAGCCGACAGCAAGAATGGATGTCGCGGGCACCGGGTTGTCGAGCCGCTCGAGCAGCGCGTCGTAATCGGCGAAGAAGAATGGCCCGTCGAGGTAGCCCGCTGGGGTGTCGTTGTAGGTTCCGACGACCTTCACGTCGACCTTTTGCGAACCGAGAGTCATAACGAGCTCGTCGTCTGAGACCCGCTCAGAGAGAAGCTCATCGACGAGAACCGGCAGCGCGCCGTCACCCTCAGACAATTGGGCAAGCGGAGCTGTGTCTGCCGCGCGCGGCAGGCGTCCGGCGAAATCTGCGTAGTCGTCGTCGACTGCAACCAGAGTCGCAACCGAACGCAGGCTCCCGGCGGCGAGATCGGTTCCCGCATTCACGTGGATCGCCGAAGCGGCGTCTACGCCGGGCGCGGCGCGCACCGCCGCCACGTCGCCGTCGACCACCCGGCCGTCGAGTCGTGCATCGCCGCCAACGCGCTCCCACGAGGCATCCATCGTTCCGCTTCGTACGGTGTCGAGAAGCAGTGCACCACCGACGCCGAGTGCGACGGCGAGGGTCAGGCTCAGCACGGGAATCGCCGAGATCGAGCGCTGGGCCTGCGTCGCCCCGAGTATTCCGAGAGCGCCACGCGAGCGAGCTGCCGCGCGCGTTACGGCGCGCAGCACAAGCGGAAACAGTCGCAGAATCAGCACGCTCGCGGCGAGCGCGAGAAGCAGGGGTGCGGATGCGAGCAGCGGGTCGATGCCATCGCTACGGGTCTGCAGCAACCCCCTGCTACGAATCGCGTATAGCGAGGCGGCGGCGAGCGCGAGGATCGTGCCCTCGAGCACCAGGCGTCTCGCGCGACGCTGCCGCACGATCGCCTGGCGGTCGGCACGGTTTGCCGGTTCACGACGTCCGCTCCACAGCTGACGTGCGACGATCATCGACTGGAGGGGTGGTGCGAGTGCCGCGACCGCGACCACAAGAACCGCGAACAGCGTGAGTTCGGCGCCGATCCAGATCGCGAACGCCGCACCGAGCGCACCGCCGAGCACGGCAACGAGCACCGACTCAACGAGCGAACGAGCACCGATTGAGACGAGAGTCGCGCCGCGAGCGCGCTCGAGGCCGAGCTCACGCGACCTTCGCAGCACAAGCAAGCGTCCGACGAGAACGAGCGCGAGAAGTGCGACTCCGCCCGCGCCGGCAATCATCATCGTCATTTGCGCGACTGCCGCACGCGCCTGCGCGCTGAACGACTCGAGAGTCTGCACGAACCCCGAGGTCACCCGCACGATCACAAACGTGCCGCCCGCAACCTCGCTACCCTCACGCTCGAGCCCCGAGAGCTCGGCGATGACCCCAACCCGCAAATCGTTTGTGAACTTCTCCGGATCGAGTCGGATGCGCACGACGGCATTCCACGGGGTGCCGCCACCCATCGGCTGCTGCACGGCGGTGATGCCCCGGGCATCCGTGAGAACTGTTATGTCAAGGCCAAGTCGCCCTGTCGTTGACGACGGACGCGACGGCTCAAGAATCGACGGCACGTCAAACCACGGCCACTCATCGGCGACGGCCGGTTCCTTCGGCTCGACGATGCCGACGACGAGAAGTCCCGTTGATGAGCCGAAAAGCGTGAGCGTGCTGTCGACTTCAAGCCCCGAACCCTCGGCCGTCGCGCGCGTCACAACCACTTCTGGCGGGCCAGCGCCCTCTCCGTTCGCAGGGAGCCGCCCCTCGACGACCTCGAATCGCTCTTCCATAGCCGGGCTGAGCAGGGCGAGACGAACGGAGAGATCGTCGTACTCGGGAAGTGTCTGAACCGCGTCGAGCAGCGGGCTCACGATCGACGGCGTCGCGTCGCGTGCCACAGCATTGAGAGACGGGGGAAGGTTCTCGATGGCAAAGTCAGCGAGGGTCTCGATTTGCTCGGGAGTCGCTTCGGGCGTGTACGCGTTCGGGTCACCGACAAGCGCGTGAACTAGCACGTCGGCCCGCGGGCCAGCGGCTGCGACAGACTCGCGGGCACCGTCATCCACTCGCTGCGCAATGAGAAAGGGTGCGGCAAGAACCAGAGCGCTCGCGAAGGCGACAATAAGAAGTGTTGCGAGATGTAGCGGCAGGTCGCGCAGGGCGCGGCGCACTGTGAGGGTGATCACTCTCCACCCCATCTCAACAGTTCGGCGGGGCGCACAAAGGCGCGGCCGCGAGCGACAACCAGCACAACTGCGGCGAGTACCACCGCGACACCCAGGTCAAGCAGAACGAACTGCAGCCACGGCAAGATCACAACAACACTTGGCACGGGAGGTTCGCCATCGGGAGACGACGCCACGAGCGGGCCAACGAGCACGGCGAGAAGCACTCCGATGAGAGCCCCGAGAAGCGCGCCGAGCGCACCCGTAATGAGCGATTCGAGGGTCACGAGTGCAAGAAGCTTCGGGCTCGGAACCCCGAGCGCCGCAAGTTGGGCGAGTTCGAGGCGACGCCCGCGCAGCCCGGCGGTCGTGTGCATAACAAACCCGATCGCCGCGAGGAGAGCCCCCGCAATGATCGCGAGCCACAGTGCGATCGGCGTCGCTATGCGCAGCGGTGACTCCTGGAGTTCGAGTGCAAGAACCTCGGAGCTCACCGCGTCGGGGTCGTCGCTCACAAATGCGGCGCCCTCCCCTCTCGGGATGTTGACCCACCATTCGTCGGCGAACTCGCGCGAACTTCCGGAAACAACGAGCGCGCGCTCGAGAAGAGTGTGGTCAACAACGATCGTCGGCACAGCGCCGACGCCGCCCTGACGCACTTGGTCGTAGGCCGTCGAACCCGGCACCGCCTCAGAGTCGCCCGCAATCTCGATGTCAACAACCGCGCCACCGACAAAAAGCACAACGCGCTGTGGCGGCAACAGGTAGTCAGTCACCGCGATCTCGGTGGGAATGATTGCAGGAATGAACTGTGTCGGTTCCCAACCGACAAAGGCGAAGGTCGCCGGTGATGTCGAATAGGCGCCGGGAATCAACGAATCAAACGCAAGCTGACCCTCGACCGGCGCCTCGGCTGGTTTGGCGACGCGATACGGATCAACGGTGAACCACCCGATCGACTCGCCCGGCGCGGCCTCGGTTATCGCGGCTTCGCCATCGTCCCCTTTTGCCTCGCGCACTATTTCGACGTCATCGACAACGGTTGTCACGGCGAGCGGCTGGTCAAAACCAAAGCCGACGATGAATGTTGTGACGACCCCAACAAGGCGCACGCCGGTGAGCTGCGTCGTGCCCTCAACCTTGCGCTCAACGCCGTCGACCGCAACCTCGCCCCAGTTGACAGTGTGAAGAACTCCCGACTCGTCTTCGAGCACCGCAGTGACGAGCGCGGTGACGCCCACGGGCGGAATCTGCGGGTCGCCGATGCGCACTGTCGCGTTGAGGCCATTGACGTCACCAGGAAGGTCAATGCCCTCAGACGCGGCAACGTTCGTGTCGAGCCCCGATGCAATGACATCGCCACCGAGCTCACTCAAGCGGCCGCGGTCGATGAGAGTGCGCGCCTCGCTCGACAACGCGAGCACTTGAGCCGCGTGACCGCTGCCGCCGAACTCGGCTCCCACGCCGTTATCGCCACCGAGACGACCGGGCGAACGGAACACCGGCGCCGCGCCACCCGCGGGTTCATCAAGGGTGCGGCCCGGCGCGCCGACAGAGAGTTCGGCCTGGTCAACCTGCGACTGCCGCCAGGTCGCGAGAAACGACAGGCTGAAGGTTCCGACGGCGAGCGCGAGGCTGAGCAGCAGCACGGCGGTCGCGGCGCGCTGCGGGCGTCGCCCGATCTCCCACGCCGCGAGCGGCAGCACAATGCCCTTCGCCCGCGCTCCGAAGTGCCCAACGAGGCGGGCTACAAGAGGAAGCAGCCTCAGGCACGCGAAGGCGCCCGCGAGCAGAACGATCGCCGGGCCAACAACAAGCACCGGGTCGATAGTGAGCGAAGACGAGCTGTCGACGGGAGTCTTGTACGAACTGAGTTGCGCGTAGGCAACAATCGCAAGAACCAGCAGCGCGATATCAAGCCCGGTTCGGGTCACTCTCTGGCGTCCGCGACTCTTCGCTGCATCGGATGTCGCGGACCCCCGAGCCAGCAAGGGCACCACAAGAACAACGATAAACACCAACCCCGTGGCCCCGGCAGTGAGCCAGGTGAGCGGCGTGAGCTCGGCCGTCGCTGGAACGCCCGCCGCAACCGCTGCCGGGATCGCGGCAAAGGCACGGTAGACGAGCGTCGCGAGAAAAGGACTCACGAGCGCCGTCACAAGGCCGAGCGCCACGGCCTCGACGACCGCAATCGACAGCACGTGACCGGTCGACGCACCACGCGACCGCATCAGCTGTCGGTCACTCGCACGCGCATCAGCGAGAAGGCGGGCCGTCTGACCGATTGCAGCGATCGCGAGCACAAACAGCAGAAGGCTCACAACGATGACCGATGACCTCGTGACGATGAGCCCGGCCGCAACAGAACGCACCCCCTCGCGCAGGTTCGAATCGTAGAAGAGGCTCGCGCTCGCCCGCCCGAGCTGCTGCCGCACTTCGTAGTCGGCATCGTCGAGGTTCTCCGTGAGCGGCTCAAGCTCGGCAACCGTCAGCGCGCTGAGATCGGGATCCACCGTGATCTCGACCCGACTCGGCCGCACATCCGCGGCGGCAAGACCACCCGGCGCGACAACGAGCGGGCCGAAGGCGTGAACCGGCTCAAAGTCCATAATGCCGGGCCGGGGAAAGCCGGGGTCGTCGCCGTTGCCGCCGAGAAGATCGTTATCCCAGAACGCGTCGGTGGGGTCGATGGGCGCATAGATTCCCGCGACCGTCAGTTGCGCGCCCTCCACGGTGAAGGTGTCACCGACGCCAAGGCCAAAAGATGCGGCCGCCGACTCGGGGATGGCGACAGAGATCGGAGCCGCGACATCCACCCATTGACCGTCGGTGAGTTGCGCAAACGTCTCGAATCCGTCGAACTCGCCGTAGTAGGGCGTCGCAGGGTTCGCCGACTCAAGGTCGGCGTCGAAGAGGTTGGAGACAGCGAAGATTGTCGTCTCGAGCTGCGCCGACGGGCCAAGCAGATCGGTGACCGTCGTTTCGACCTGTTCGCGGGTCTCGGAGAGGGTTCCGGTCGGGTCGAGAAGCGTGATGTTGATGCGCGACTGGTCGGTGGGCAACGAGCGAAGAGCCGAGCTCACGCCGTTCTGCTCTGTCGCAGTGACGAGCAGGCCCAGTGCCGTGACGAGCGTGCAGGCAAGGATCGTGACCGCGAGCACTGCGCCGACGAGCCGCCACTGGGCACGCCAACGGCGCACCGTTGTGCTCCACAGCCAGCTCACGCGAAACCCCCATCGGTCGTCACACTGGGGATGAGACTACCGAACCGATGGCGGTTGCAACGACAGGCTCGGCCCGGTCTCAACTTCGCTCGACCGCCGAGGGTCGCACTTGTTGAGCGGTAGCGACGCTCGGGGCCGCCGTTGCGTCTCGCGGCCGCCGTTGTTGCGACGGCCCCGAGACTGTGTGGCGGCCCCGAGGTCAGGTGCGACGCCGGGCGCCGCGCCAGTCGGGACGCCGGGAGGGAGGTCGCGCGGGAGGTTAGGCGTCGAGCCCCGCAACTATCGCGCTGCCGATCGCGGTGAGCTGCTCGACCTGCTGCGGGCTGAGTTGCGCGAAGACTTTCTCCCGCACGTGCGCGGCTTGTCGTGGCGACACACGCCGCACGAGGTCGATGCCGGCCTGGGTGAGCTGCACGATGCGCACGCGCTTGTCGTGTGCCGAGACCGCTCGAGTGAGCCAGCCCGACTTCTCCATGCTCGCGACGGCATGCGTCAGGCGGCTGACCGAGTAGCGCTGGGCGTCGGCGAGCGCGCCCATCGTCATGCGGCGGTCGGGCGCCTCATACAGAAAGACGAGCACCTTGTAGTACGCGTGCGGCAGCCCGCCATCGCGTTGGGACTGCCGGTCGAGAGCATCATCGAGCACGTGACTGGCGAGCACGAGGGAACGCCATGCGTCACTCTGCGCGCGGGTCAGGGCCATGCATCCACTCTATGGGAATACTTGAGATCTCAACTAAGTTAGATCCTGTGCGGCGTGAGATACCCAAGCACCGCACAACACCTGAGAGGGCACGATGACAGACCTGCTTGCGGCCGACACTTCGATGGGCGCGGTGACGCTCAAAGTCGGCAACGTCGACGCCATGACGAAGTACTACCGCGACGGCGTCGCCCTTCAGGTGCTCAGCGAGGCGGCGGGAACCGTGACACTGGGTCGCGGTACCACCCCCGTTGTGATTCTCGAGTATGCGCCCGAGCTCAAGCACGCGTCCCCGCGCGATGCTGGCCTCTTTCACACTGCGATCCTTTTTGACACCGAACAGGCGCTCGCCGCAGCGGTCTACTCGGTCGCGCAGCTCTACCCGAACACGTTCACCGGCAGCTCCGATCACCTCGTGAGCAAGGCCTTCTACTTCACCGACCCCGAGGGCAATGGGGTCGAGCTGTACTGGGACCGCGACCGAACCACCTGGAGCTGGACCCACGGCACGATCGAGATGGGAACCCTCTATCTCGACCCGAACGCGTTTCTTCAGGAGAACCTCACGCAAGAAGCCGTCGACCAGCCGATGATCGGCGGCGCCTCAGTGGGGCACGTGCACCTGCAGGTGGGCGACGTGCAGAGCGCCCACGATTTCTACGTCGACAAACTCGGCTTCGAGCAGACGATCAACTACGGCGGCACCGCACTCTTTGTGAGCGCCGGTGGCTACCACCACCACATGGCGATGAACGTGTGGAACTCCGCCGGCGCAGGCCCGCGCCTTCCCGCTCTTGGGCTCGGCCAGATCGACATCACGGTTCCGACGACAGAAGACGTCGCATCCATCACCGAAAGACTCAAACATTTTGGAGTCGCGACGCGCGACGACGGCCAGACTGTGTCGTTTGATGACCCGTGGGCGAATCTCATCCGCGTTTCGGCCTAAACACGCCCTAGTCTTGGCGGCATGACAACTCCTCTTCCCGAGCTGCTCGCCAAGGTCGCCACGCTCAACGACCCCGCCAACCCGTTCACCTACGAAGTCGAAGACGGCAAGATCATCGGCAAGTGGGACATCGTGCGTGCCCAGTCGCTCTACCCGACCGAATTTCGCACGATCGACAAGAAGTTTGCAGTCATCATCACGCTCGACGAGGGCAAGGGCACCTGGAAGCCGCGCGAAGTCGACTCCGAGAAGCGCTCGAAGGTCGACGGCGGCGGCATCACCTTCGGCGGCGAGGCGAATACGTTCTCGGGCAAGCGCACGCAGAAGTCTTTCAGCTTCACCCTTGGCGGCATCAACAAGACCGAAGACGGACTGAGTCCGGTGCTCAAGTGGTCGTTCGACTCCGACAAGATCAAGGGCCCGCTCTTCGACTTTCTCGAGGCAGAGGGCTGGAAGCGCAAGAAGGGCCTGTTCGGCTAACTCCGTGGTGCCGTTTCTTCGTAGGTGATCGCGGCGTTGACGAGCGCGAGGTGGCTCAGGCCCTGCGGCAGGTTTCCCCAAAACGATCTGTCGCTGGGCTCGATCATCTCGGACAACAGGCCGACGTCGTTCGAGAGTGCGACCATCTCGTTCATAAGGTCGGACGCCTCGTCACGACGACCGACGCAAGCGAGGGCGGCGACCATCCAGAACGAGCAAGCGACAAACGCACCCTCCTCTGCCTGGGCTCCGCTGTAGCGGTAGACCAGCGGGCCGACCGCAAGCTCGCTGCGCAGCGCGTCGATGGTTCGCGACATACGTTCGCCGCGATCAAAGCCGCTGGGCGCGTGCAGCAGCACCGAGGCATCCAATTCGTCGGTGCCCTCGAAGGCAACGTACGACTGCTTCTCTTCTGACCAGCACTTCTCGTTGATGAACTCGGCAATGGCGTCTCGCTCGCGGGCCCAGCGGTCGGGGCTGCCGGGGATCTGCCCCAGCTCGCACAGCGTGACAGCGGAGTCGAGCGCCTGCCAGCAGCCCATCATTGACGAGGTGTAGCGACGCAGCTCGGGAAGCTCCCACATTCCGGAGTCGGGCTGGCGCCAGATGTCGCTCGCCCGGTCAGCGGCCGCGAGAAGCATGTGTGCGGTCTGCTCGTCGAGCACGTTGCCCGCGCGCACGTAGTTGAGCATCATGCCGAGAAGGTCGCCAAGCACGCCATGCTGTGACTGCTCGGCGGCGGGGTTTCCCGTGACGACCGGGCCGATGCCGCGCCAGCCGGGTGCCGGCTCTTCGCGCACCTCGCCCGCGGTCGAGCCGTCGAGCGTGTAGAAGATGTGCGGCACGGGGCCGTGCTCGCGAATCGTTCGAACCAGCCAGGCGACCGACGCGTGGGTTTCTTCACGCAGGCCGAAACGCGTGAGCGCGTGAACCGTGTACGCGGCATCGCGAACCCAGGCAAAGCGGTAATCCCAGTTCTTTCCGCCCCTTGTGCTCTCGGGCAGCGACGTCGTCGGGGCCGCTGCTATCGCGCCCGTCGGCGCGAAGATCAGGAGTTTGAGCGCGAGCGCACTGCGCTGGACGCTGTCGGCCCAGGGGCCCTCGTACTTGAACTCGCGCGACCAGTTCTTCCAGTTGGCGATCGTCCTGTCGATTCCCACGTCGGTCTTTTCGGCCACCGGCAGGTGAAGCGGTTCGTCGGCGGTGCCGACGAGAGTCACAAGATGGTGCGAACCCTGATTCGTCACAAAGGTTCCGGCGAGCGCCCGGTCACCACCACCCCGCGGGCCGTGGTCAGTTCCTCGTACGGCGAGCGTGACACCGTCGACGCGCAGCACCGTGTTGTTCGGGGTCTCGTCTTTCCACGGTGAGGCAGCGTCAAACATCGTGCCGGGAGAGACGCTCCACCGGAATCGAATGGTGCCGGTAAGACCCTCGATACGTCGCGCGAGTTCTACCCAGGGCAGGCGCCCGGCGATTCCGGTGACGAGCGCATCAGTCACCCGCGCTGTTCCCATGTCCGTTGTGAAGGTCGTCTCGAGCACATTGGTTCCGGGAACGTAGCGGCGTGAGACTGTGAACTGGCGATCGGGGGCAAGCTCGATACAACCGCCGCTGTTCGAGTCGAGCATGCGCGCGAAGGCGGGCGCTGAGTCGAGATTAGGAATCGGCAGCCAGTCGATCGAACCATCGAGTGCGATGAGGGCGACGGTGCGGCCGTCGCCTATCGCCGCGTATTCGCGGAGGTCGACATACCCATCGACCCGTGTTGAAGTGAGCTGCTTGCGACGGGCCATATTTTCACGTTAGCCCGCGCGGATCGAGCCGGTGCGCAGGCTGGGAGAACGCCGTCAGTCGACGAGCTCGTCGATCTCCGTGATGACGTCCCACGCGCCATCCTCTTCGTTTGAGAGCACAACGACGTCAATGTCTTGCTCGAGGTAGTGGCGCACGATGCCGCTCGCGCCGGTGTTGATGCCGTCTTTGTAGAACGAGCGCACTGTGCCGTCTTCGTTGAGGTCAAACTCGAGCCCAAAGCCGTACTTGGTCTCTTCATCGTGTTCGACCTGCGGCGAGAAGAACTCTTCGGTGTACTCGGCGTCAAGTAGGCGTCCGCCCTGAACGGCGTCGAGAAACTTGAGCAGGTCGGCGGCCGTGACGTGCGCGCCGTCTGCGGGCGAACCGATCGGCGGGTAGCTGAAGATGTTCGACTTCCAAGTGCCGTCTTCGCGGCGGTCCCAGCCCTCGGCAATACGCGGGGCGGCGTCGCGACGGTCGTAAAAGCCCGAGTCACTCATACCGGCCGCGGCGAAGACCTCATCGAAGACGTACTGGCGGTAGGGAACCCCGGTGACCTTCTCAAGCGCGAGCCCGGCGAGGATGTACCCGACGTTGCAGTACCGGCACTCGACACCGGGCGCCGCGTTGGGCTGCTTGTTGACGAACTGCGGCAGGTAGTCCTTGGTGTCGATGAAACGGTAGTTCGGGGTGTCGACAAAGAGGTCTTCGTACGATTCGCCGTCTTCTTCGTCGGCGTCATCACGAATGCCGCTCGTGTGCGTCAGCAGGTGCAACAGGTTGACCTCGATTGGAATCTGCGTGCCCTCGAGCGCATCAACGTAGTGGTGAATCGAGAGTTCGAGGTCGAGGTTGCCCTTGCCGACCTGCTGCAGCACTGCGACAGATGTAAAAAGCTTGGTGATGGATGCGACGTCAAACCGTGTGTCGAGCGTGTTCGGCACGTTCCAACGCCGACTCGCGAGCCCCGATGCCTGCTCAAAGATGGTGCCGCCGGACTTTCGCACGAGCACAACCCCGTTGAATTCGTGTTCTTCGAGAAATGCGCCGAGCCCTGAGGTGTCCATGTGTCGAGCCTAGCGAGGCGCATAGCATTGGCGTGTGCCCGGCCTCCGTCAGATCGATCCGCACCTGCTGAGTCGGGTCGCGATGGTTCCCGTGGCGCCCGTGCTTTTCGCGCAGGGAAAACGCCTGCGCCGCACGACACCCCTGCTACCGGATGCCGCGCTGCCCTGGTCTGGACGCTTCACGTCAGGCAGCCCCACCGACCAACCCGCGCTGCGACTACTTGTGCTCGGCGATTCGACGGCGGCCGGCGTTGGCGCGCAGACCCAGCACGACGCCCTGCCCGGCAACCTCGCCCGCGAACTCGGCACACGCTGGCGAGTGGATGTCGCGTGGACGGCGATGGGCGCGAACGGCGCAACGGCGCGCGACCTCGTCGAGCGCTACCTGACGTCGGCGACCGAGAACCCTTACGACTTCATCTTTCTCAGCATTGGCGCCAACGACGCGCTCGGCATTCGGTCGCGCCGGGCGTTCGGCCGCGACATCCGGATCATTCTTGACGCCCTGCGCGCCGCATCTCCAGACGCCACAATCATGATGTCGTCGCTTCCCGCGTTTTTCCGGTTTGAGCTGCTTCCCAACCCGTTGCGCTTCAACCTGTACCTGCACTCGCAGAACCTCGAGCGCGAAGCGCGGCACATCGTTGCGAGTTACCCCGGTGTCATCATGTCTCCTCCTCCACCGCCCTACACAGAGGGCTTCTTTGCCACAGATCTTTTTCATCCCTCGGCGAGCGGCTATCGCGACTGGGCGAGGTTCGCGATCGACGACGCTTTTGAGCGAGGGCAGCTGACATGAGCGGAACCACGAGCGACGACGCGGCTACGGACGCCAGCGCACACTCGAGCCCGAAGCCGGAGCGCGGCACCAGCCAGCGCGTCAACTCGGCCACAGCCAACCGCATCGGCAACGCCCTCGCGAGCCAGCGGGCCCGGCGCGGCGTCGGCTACGGCAGCCGCCTTCTCGCCTTCGTTCTCGCGCCTTACCTGTTTCCGCAGAGTCGCGTGATCCTGTCCCACCTCCCGGTTTTGCCCGAAGCGGATACCGATTGGGAGGGCACCGTCGACGGCCCCGACCCTCTGCGGCTGCTTGTGCTCGGCGACTCAACCGCCGCGGGCGTGGGTGTTGAGTCGATAAGCGATGGCCTTGCTGGCAACCTCGCGCGTGAGCTCGCCGCGGGCCTCGGTCGCGGCATCCATTGGAGTGTTATCGCTCGTTCGGGAGCGACAACGGGCGAGATCCGCAACTTCTTTCTCGGTCTCGCTTCGCGGCAGCCGTTCGACATCGTCTTCGTGACTACGGGCGTCAACGACGTTATGCAGCTGCGCACCAAGCGCGCCTTCGCGTCTGACCTCGCGCTCATTCTCGATGGGCTCGAGACTGCCTCGCCGGATGCGTCGATCATTCTCGCGGGCATCCCGCGAATGGAACACTTCACCTCCCTGCCTGACCCACTGGGCACGATTCTTGGCGCACGGGCGTACCGCATGAACACCGCTGCCCATTCGGTGCTCGCGGCACACCCGCGCATTGTGCACAGTCCGCCGTGGCCGATCGCAACCCCTGGCTTCTTTGCGCGCGACAATTTTCACCCCTCGGCCGTGGGCTATGCGGCGTGGGCAAGGAAGGCTGTGGAGTATTGGCTGCCACGTCGCTCAGTGAAGTAGTAGAGGCGATCGAGGCAGCCCGCGGCTCCGACCGATTGCTCGTGGGCATCGCGGGCGAACCCGGCGCGGGCAAGTCAACGATTGCCGCTCTTCTTGTCGCGTCACTCGGCCCGACCGCGGCACTGCTGCCCATGGATGGCTACCATCTGCCGCAGCAACGCCTGCGCGAGCTCGGCCGTCGCGACCGGATGGGGGCTCCCGATACCTTCGACCTTCCGGGATTTGTCGATGCGATTGCGCGCGTCAAGAATTCAGGCTCGACCCAGTTCGCGAATGACTTCGACCGCGAGATTGAAGAGCCGGTGCCGAACGTGATCGCGTTCCAGCCTGAATTGTTGACGATCGTCGTCGAGGGCAACTACCTGCTGCTCTGGCCCGAGGTACACGAGCTGCTCGACCTCACCTTCTTCGTCGAGGTCGAGCCCGCGACCAGGCAGCAGCGGCTGATCGAGCGGCACATTCGCTTTGGCAAGACCGCGTACGAGGCGCGCGACTGGGCTCTCGGCCCCGACGAAACCAACGCCGGCGTCATCCGTGCATCGTCTAACGGAGCAGACGTCGTGATTCGCCTGCCCTAGAGTTGCGCACCTCACGCGCCGCGGGAGGGCAACGAACACAGCGTAAAAAAGCCCCCGCACCGAAGCGCGGGGGCCATTCACACGGCTAAACCGTTGTCGACTCGGGAATAGCAGCCGCAGGCTTCTGCGCCCAGGCCGGCAGCGACGGCTTGGCGAAGAAGATCGAGGCGATGATGCCGATGATCGCGACGGCGGCCGGAAGGAACATCGACTGCCCCATCGCGGCGCTGAAGCCCTCGGCAATCGCGGCCGGCATCGAGCCTTCGTAGCCAGAGCCACCCGCTGATGCACCGGCACCGAGTTCTTCGGTCAGGCGTGCCTGCATAAGCGCGGCGATGGCCGCGGATCCGAGCACTGCACCGATCTGGCGGGTTGTGTTGTAGACGCCAGAACCGGCCCCGGCGAGAGCCATCGGCAGGTTGCGCGTCGCTGTCGACGAGAGCGGTGCCCAGATTCCCGCGTTGGCGAGTCCGAGCAGGGCCGACGGGAACAGCAGCACCCAGAGCGGCACGTCGGGCGAAAGTGCAGCACCGAACCAGAACAGCGCGATCGTAAGAAACACAAATCCGGTGCCGGCGATGTAGCGCGGGTTGACCCGGTCGACGAGCTTTCCGACGAAGGGCGCGAGTACCCCCGAGATGACGGCCATCGGCACGAGCATAAGCGCCGACTGAGTGGGGCTGAGTTCACGAACCGACTGGAAGAAGATCATCAGCGGCAGCACCATTCCGGTGATGACAAAACCCATTGCCGTGATCGCGACGTTGGCGAGGGCGAAGTTGCGGTCTTTGAAGAGCGAGAGCGGAAGAAGCGGCTCACCTTTCTGCACCGCCTGCCAGATGACAAAGGCGATGAGAACAACAACGCCGACGCCGATGAGCAGCGGCACCGTGATGAAGCCCGTGATCGTTCCCCATTCGTAGGTCTCGCCCTCCTGCAGGCCAAAGACAACGAGGAAGAGCCCGACTCCCGAAAGCACTATGCCGAGAATGTCGAACTTGTGCGCGTGCGTCGAGAGCGACGGCACAAGACGCCAGGCGAGAACGAACGCGACGATGCCGACGGGAACGTTGACGATGAAGATCCACTCCCAGCCGAAGCCGTCGACGAGCACACCACCGAGGATCGGGCCGACGAGTGTTGCGACACCTGCCGTTGCGCCCCATAGGCCCATAGCTGCGCCGCGCTTGTTCGGCGCGAAAATGCGCGTGATGACGGCCATCGTCTGCGGCGTCATCAGTGCCGCGCCAAGACCCTGAACGACCCTGGCGATGATGAGCATGTTGATGTCACCCGCGAGTCCGCACCACAGTGACGACAGCGTGAAGACAACGAGGCCGGTCAGGTACAGGTTCTTCGGGCCGAAGCGATCGCCGAGGCGACCCGTGATGAGCAGGGGCACCGCGTACGCGAGAAGGTACGCGCTCGTGACCCAGACGACCGCTGTGATGCTCGCGCCGAGGTCATCGATGATGGCCGGGGTTGCGACCGAGACGATTGTCGAGTCGACGAGGATCATAAAGAATCCGAGCACAAGCGCCCACAGCGCTGGCCACGGTTTTGCTACTACTTCTGGTTGGTTCATTTTCTAGTCCTTGATGGTGTGTTGGAGGCCGGCAGGTTTCTGCGCCTCCCAGTCGATGGCGCCGCTCTCGAGGTCGACGACAAGTTGTTCGAGCCACGCGACCTCGGCCTCGTGCATGGCGATGAGGTAGGGCGCGTCGAGCAGAAACCGCGCGGGCACACCCTTCGCCTGCACCTCGGCGTACTCGCGCATGCCCTGTTCGCGGTCGACGGCGAGGGCCGCGAGTCGCGTGCGAATGAGCTGCACGACCTTCGCGAGCGGCAGGTTGTGCGCCTCACCGATGGCGAGCGGAAAGCGGGGGTACTCATTGATCGGTTCGGCGATGAGCTCTTCGACGCGATCGAGAAACTGCGCGCGGCCGTCGTCGGTGATCTCGTAGGTCGTGCGCTCGGGGCGATTGCCCTCGCGGTCGATGCCGGTCGCGCGAACGAGCCCGGCATCCTCGAGCTTGTTGACGGCGTGATAAAGCGAGCCGGGCCGCACCTTGACGATGCGGTCTTCTTTGCGCAGCAACAGAATTTGGTACATCTCGTACGGGTGCATGGGTCGCTCGGCGAGCAGCGCGAGCGCCGCGACGCCCAGGGGCATGAGTTCGTATGACATGGTATTTCCGGTTGATTGTTCCGCGTGAACTATTCCAGATGGAATATACGCCTGCCAGACATCGAATACAACCCGTACGCTCGAACAATGCGCTACCTGGCAATTGCAACCGTGCTGCTTCTCGCCGGCTGCGCGACGACGCCGGTCGATGCGCCCGCCGAACCAACCCCTCTCGCTTTCACGGCCTTTCAGGGCGAGTGGTCAGAACCCGCGACAATGGATGCCTCGGCCGACGCCATCTCCGTGCTCGCCGTCGACGGTCTCAACTTTCTCCCCGACGGCGCGGGGATCACCGAGTCAACCGACGCCCAGCGCGCGCTGCTTGACCACGCTCACAAGAATGGCCTCAAGGCAGAGCTGATGGTCGGCAACTTCGACGCGACCCTCGGCGACTTTAACGAGCAGCTCGCGTACGACACGCTCAGTGACGACGGCGCCAGGGCAGCGGTCGTCGACGAGCTCGGCACGATCGTCGAGGCCCAGGGCTGGGATGGCATAAGCATCGACCTCGAATCACTCGCGGGCCGCGACACGGAGCTACTCTCGGCATTCTCGACTGAGCTGCGGGCGCGGCTCGGCTCCGCGCCATCCATCAGCATCGCTTTGATGGTTGCCCCAGACGCGGCGACCTACGTGAACATGGGCTACGACTTTGGCGTTCTCACCGGGAGCATCGATCGGTTCGTTCTTATGGCGTACGACGAGCACGGGCCGTGGGAAGACGTTCCGGGGCCGGTGGGCTCGCTCGACTGGCAGCGCGCGGGACTCGAGGCGCTGCTCGAGGGTGTGCCCGCAGAGCAGGTCGAGATCGGGGTTGCCGGGTACGGGTACGGCTGGGGTCCGTCGGGTGATGGTCAACTCAGTGTCGCGAAGGCGCGCGAGCTGGCACCCGACGCCACCTTCGACGAGGCGGCCGGGGAGTGGACAGCGACCCTCGCCGACGGCACCGAGCTGTGGTTCAGCGACATCCGGTCGTTCGAACTCAGGGTTGCTCTCGCGAAAGAGTATGACCTCGGCGGTGTCGCACTCTGGTCGCTCGAGCAGGGTGACGCAATTACAGAGAACGACCTGAAGTAGACTTGCCCCATTCCCCCGCCGCGCGAAACCGCTGGAGTTACTGGTGCCAACAATCGTCGTAGAGGTCATGCCGAAGGCCGTTCTGCTTGACCCTCAGGGCAAGGCCGTCACCGGCGCCCTCCACCGCCTCGGCAAGGAGCACATCTCCGAGGTGCGCATCGGCAAGCGCTTCGAGCTCACCGTCGATGAAGTGACACCCGAGCTGCTCGAAGAAGCCCGCGTGCTGGGCGAAGAAATCTTCGCCAACCTCGTCATCGAAGACGTCGTCAGCGTCACAACACTCGACGACAGCGTCGCGGGAGAAACCCACTAATGCGCATCGGTGTCGTCACCTTTCCCGGTTCGCTCGATGACCGCGACGCCCAGCGCGCCGTGCGTCTCGCCGGTGGCGAAGCCGTAGCCCTCTGGCACGGCGACCACAGCCTCGACGGTGTCGACGCGATTGTTCTTCCCGGTGGCTTCAGCTACGGCGACTACCTGCGCTGCGGAGCGATCGCCGCACACTCGCCCATCATGAGCGAGATCATCGACGCCGCGAACGCGGGAATGCCCGTGCTCGGCATCTGCAACGGCTTTCAGATTCTGGTCGAGGCACACCTGCTGCCCGGCGGCCTCGTGCGCAACGACCACGGCGACTTCATCTGCCGCGACCAGAAGTTGCGCGTCGAGAACACGTCGACCGCGTGGTCGAACGGATTCCAGACCGGCCAGGAGATCACCATCCCGCTGAAAAACGGCGAGGGCGGGTTTATCGCCGACCAGGAGACCATCAACCGCCTCGAGGGTGAGGGCCAGGTCGCGTTCCGCTACCTCGAAGTCAACCCCAACGGCTCGATGAACGACATCGCGGGAATCTCGAACGCGGCAGGCAACGTAGTCGGCCTGATGCCGCACCCCGAGCACGCGACCGAAGAGGGCTTCGGCCCCGACACAACTCTCGCGATGCGTTCGGGAACCGACGGACTCACGTTCTTCACGAGCGTTATCCAGTCGTCGCTTCTCGCACGCGCGTAGCCCGGCCGTGTCACCCCGCGCGGTCTACCGCGCCGTCTCGATCGCCGAGACCGTCACGTGGGCTCTGCTTATCGCCGCGCTCGTAACCCGAGCGACGACGGGCTTTGCGCTCGTCGTTACGCTGGCGGGCGGCATCCACGGATTCGTTTTTCTTGCCTACGCCGCGACTGCCCTGCTCATCGCGATCAACCAACGCTGGAACCCCGCGCTAGCGGTGGCCGCGGTAGCGACAGCCGTTGTGCCGTTCGCGACGATTCCCTTCGACCTGTGGCTCGAGCGCCGCGGCCGCCTCGACGGCGACTGGCGCACTCAGAAGTCTGACGATCCGCGCGACAACTCGTGGTTCGACTCCTTGGTGCGATGGATGCTGCGCCACCCTCTCCTGCTCGGTGGCATCGTCGTCGCGGCCGTTGTGATCGTGTTCGTTGTGCTTCTTCTGGTTGCGGGCCCGCCCGGGTCTTAGTCGACCTTCTGAATCGGAATCGACGACGTGAACAGCGTCGCGCGCTCCTGGGCCTCGATCGTGCCGGTGAAGAGGCCGATCGGCTCGGTGTGCGACGCGGCAGTCGGCTTGGGCGCGGCCTCGACGATCTCGACGCGCTGACGCGGGAGGCCCGACGACTGGCGCTGAATCCACTCGACGAGTTCTTCACGGATGGCGCAGCGCAGGTCGAACAGCGTCGGCGCGTCGACTGCCGTCACAAGAATGCGCACGCGCACCATGCCGCCGACCGCGTCGGTCACCTGCAGCACTGACGCCCGCCCGTCCCAGATTGCTGTGCGCTCAAGAATGCGGTCGAGCTCGTCGCGCATCGCTGCAACGCTCACAAACCAGTCGAGGTCGAACTCGACAGAGCCGAGAAGCTCAGAGGTGTTGCGCGTCCAGTTCTGAAACGGCTTCGATGTGAACCACGTCGACGGAAGCACCATTCGACGGTCATCCCAGATGTGAACGACGACGTAGGTGAGGGTGATCTCTTCGATCTTGCCCCATTCACCCTCGACGATCACGACGTCGTCGACGCGAATCGCGTCACTGAACGCGAGCTGGATTCCGGCGAAGACGTTCGCGAGCGTCGATTGCGCCGCGAGGCCGGCGATGATGCTGACGAGTCCCGCCGACGCGAGAACACTCGTTCCCACGGCCTGCACACCGGGGAACGTCAGCAGAATCGCCCCGATCGCAAGAATGGCGATGATCACAACCGCGAGCCGACGCACAATCGCGAGCTGCGTCTGCATGCGCCTCGCAACCTTGTTGTCGGGAATGTCGATGCGATAGCGCGCCATCCCGAGCGAGATTGCAAAACTCACAATCGCGCCGACAAACCACGCGCCAATCGCGATCGCCGCAATCAGCAGGCCGTGCGTAATCGTGTCAACCCAGTCGCGCTCGGGGAACGCAACGCTCGTCGCCGCCCAGAGAGCAACGATCACAGCAAACAGGCGAAATGGATGGCGCGCACGACTGATCAGCGCCTTCGGCCACTCGCGGCGCCGGGCGGCAATCTTCGCGGCCGCCGCAACGATCACAACAACAAGCAGTGCTCCGGCGAGCGCGATTCCGAGTATCACCAGAAAGTGCATCCAGGCGTTGCCGTCGGTCCAGTCGGTCAGGGCACTCCAGTCGGGCATGGTTTCTCCTCGGGGTGGACGGGTCGGGCCCTCCACGCTGAGGTAAGCCCTCCACCGTAGGGGATGCGGCTGGCAGTCGCCTCAGTATGTCGCGTGTGGGTTCCGTGCCGGGGCCGCCGCGCGTCGCCTGCCCCGGCCCGTCGCGTTCCCTGCCCGCGCCGTGAACCGTCGCGAACTGTCACTTTCGGTCCCTCGTTCACGAACGAAGAACCGTTACTGGCAGTTCGAGTGTGGATCGACCCCGACGCGGGCACCGCGGCCGTGGAAGTCTGTCGCGATGTCCCTGCGCAAGCCTCTCCCGCCCCACTTGAGTCGTGGGCCGTTCACCGTGCAGAACGCGCTCGCGCAAGGTATCGGAGCGGGCCGCCTTCGCGGGCCCGATCTCGAGCGCCCGTATCGCGGGGTGCGGAGCGTGTCTCCGCCACCGCCGACTACTCGTGATCGTGATGAACTCGAGCGACTGCAGTTGCTCGCGCGGTGTTCGGCCCTCGCATCACTGCTGCGCAACGGGCAGCATTTCAGCCACGTGACCGCAGCGCGACTCTGGGGATGCCCTTTCCCAGCGCGGTTCGCGCTTTCACACCCTCTCGATGTTGCAACTCCCTCACCTCGGCGGTCGAGAGGCGCGAGGGCGTGCGCGGATATCAGAGCCTGCAGCCGGTCGTAGTCAGACGTTTTGGACTGCCCGTGAGCGATGCCTTGACTACCTGGCTTGCTCTAGCGTCGACTCTTGCGCTCGACGAACTCGTTGCTGTCGGTGATCACCTCATCCTCGATCCGCGAGTACTTGACCCTTACGACATTCGGCCCTACCTGACGCTGGGCGAACTCGAGCGTGCCGTCGCCGCGTTCACCGGTCGCGGCGCACGAGCGGCAGCGGCCGCACTCGCTTTGATGAGGCAGGGCGCCGAGTCGCGCCCAGAATCCCTCGTGCGGCTGTTGCTCGGCCGCGCGGGATTTGGCGAACCAGAGTTGCAGGCGCCGATCGTTGATTCTCGAGGACGACGACTCGGCTATGCCGACCTATACTTTCGCGAGTTCAAGGTCGTCGTCGAGTACGACGGAGAAAAGCACAGGACTGACTCCGTGCAGAACGACCGCGACCTATCGCGTATCGACAGCTTCATCGCTGCCGGGAACGCCGTGGTGCGCATTCGCAGTCGGCGACTATTCGGCAGCCCCGACTCGATTCCCCGGCTCGTTTTCGAGGCGTGCGAGCGACAGGCGCGGGTTCTGGGCGTCGAACTGTCACTTTCGGACCTTCGTTCGCGAATGAACAGCAGCAACTGACAGTTCGGCGCGGGCGGGGAGTGGGGCGGCCGGGCGGGCGGGCGGGACGGGCCGGGCGGACGGAAGGGCGCGCCGCGCAGCGTGCCACATACCCCGCGCAACCCCACCCCGCGCCGAAAGGTAGAATTGCTGCATCCGGCCGCCCCCTTCTTTTGGAGCCTCGTGACTACCCCCACGCTTGCAGTTGCAGATACCGTCGCGAACGCGGCCGTCACCCCCGACAAGGAGCAGCCGTACGCCGCTCTCGGACTCAAGGAAGACGAGTACCTGAAGATCCGGGAGATCCTGGGTCGGCGCCCCACGAGCGGCGAGCTCGCCATGTACTCGGTGATGTGGAGCGAGCACTGCTCGTACAAGTCGAGCAAGAACTACCTGCGCCAGTTCGGCCAGAAGGTCAGCCCGGGCATGAAGAAGAACCTCATGGTGGGCATGGGCGAGAACGCGGGCGTTGTTGACGTCGGCGAGGGCTGGGCTGTCACGTTCAAGATCGAGAGCCACAACCACCCGAGCTTCATCGAGCCCTTCCAGGGTGCTGCCACCGGCGTCGGCGGCATCGTTCGCGACATCATCTCGATGGGCGCCCGCCCGGTCGCGGTTATGGACGCCCTGCGCTTCGGCGCCATCGACCACCCCGACACGGCGCGCGTTGTGCACGGCGTTGTGAGCGGCATCAGCTCGTACGGCAACAGCCTCGGCCTACCCAACATCGGCGGCGAGACGTACTTCGACGGCGTGTACCAGGCCAACCCGCTGGTCAACGCTCTCGCGGTGGGCGTTCTGCGCCACGAAGACCTGCACCTTGCAAACGCGCGCGGTGTCGGCAACAAGGTTGTGCTGTTCGGGGCTCGCACCGGCGCTGACGGCATCGGCGGCGCATCCATTCTCGCAAGCGACACCTTCGCCGAAGGCGGCCCCACGAAGCGCCCCGCGGTTCAGGTCGGCGACCCGTTCGCCGAGAAGGTGCTCATCGAGTGCTGCCTCGAGCTCTTCGCGCAGGACCTCGTCGAGGGCATCCAAGACCTCGGTGCGGCAGGCATCTCGTGCGCAACCTCCGAGCTCGCCAGCAATGGCGACGGCGGTATGTTCATCGAGCTCGAGAAGGTTCTACTGCGCGACCCGTCGATGACGGCCGAGGAGATCCTTATGTCCGAGAGCCAGGAGCGCATGATGGCGATCGTGACTCCCGACAAGCTCGAGGGCTTCCTCAAGGTCGTTGAGAAGTGGGACGTCGAAACGAGCGTGCTCGGTGAGGTCACCGACACCGGCCGCCTCATCATCAACTGGAACGGCGAGGAGATCGTCAACGTTCTTCCTCGTACGGTCGCGGTCGATGGCCCGGTGTACGACCGCCCCGTCGCTTACCCGACCTGGATCGACGCGCTGCAGGCCGACTCGGCAACGAAGCTACAGCGCCCGACCAGCCCCGACGACATCCGCGAGCAGGTGCTGCGCGTTCTCGGTAGCCCCAACCTCAGCGACAAGAGCTGGATCACCAACCAGTACGACCGCTACGTGATGGGCAACACCGCCCTGAGCTTCCCCGACGACGGTGGCATGGTGCGCATCGACGAAGAGAGCGGACTCGGCTTCGCTGTAGCTACCGACGCCAACGGCCGCTACTGCCAGCTCGACCCCGCACAGGGTGCGCGCCTCGCTCTCGCTGAGGCGTTCCGCAACGTCGCGGTCACGGGTGCGACACCCGTCGCGGTGAGCGACTGCCTCAACTTCGGCAGCCCGGAAAACCCCGAGGTTATGTGGCAGTTCAGCCAGACCGTCGAGGCTTTGAGCGACGCGTGCCTCGAGATGGAGATTCCGGTTACCGGCGGCAACGTCAGCTTCTACAACCAGACCGGCGATGTGCCGATCCACCCGACCCCGGTCATCGCTGTACTCGGCGTTATCCAGGACGTCGCAAAGCGCATCCCATCGGGCTGGCAAGACGAGGGCAACAACATCTACCTGCTCGGCACAACAAAGCTCGAGCTCGATGGCTCCGCGTGGGCCGGAGAGATTCACGATCACCTCGGCGGACTCCCCCCGACGGTCGACCTGGGCGCCGAGATTCAGCTCTCCGAGCTCATCGCCGCGGGTGCGGAGCAGAGCCTCATCGCGAGCGCTCACGACCTCGCAGATGGCGGCCTCATTCAGGCCCTCACCGAGTCGGTTTTGCGCTTCGGAGTCGGCGCGCGCGTCTGGCTGAGCGAGATTACCGAACGCGATGGGGTGGATGTCGCGACAGCACTCTTCTCAGAGTCAACCGGTCGCGTTATCGTCTCGGTGCCGCGCGAAGATGACGTGAAGTTTCAGGGATTGTGCGAGGGCAGGGGCTACCCGGTTCTGCGTATCGGCGTCACCGATGCGGGTGGAGCGCTCGAGGTTCAAGACCAGTTCACGCTGACCGTCGAGCAACTCAACGATGCTCACCGCGGCACCCTGCCGGCGCACTTCGGTCCGCTCGTCGGCGCCTAGAAAACGACCTATATTCGCATAGCGAACACGACCGATCTGTCTACCCCGATCCCAGTAAAACACTGGGATGCAGGGGTACCAAACCCCTTTTAAGAGGGCTCCGAATAAGGTAGCGTCACTGGAGCCAAAGATCCCCGAAATCTTGGCTCCTTTTCCTGTTGTCCCCACAACAGTCGCTTACCCCTGGAGTCATCATGCTGCTGCGCTTTGCGTTGCCCGCCGCCCTTGTGGCCGGATTGCTTACCGCAGTTGCGGCACCCGCAACTGCCGCCCCCGTCGCTTCTGCCGCGCCAGCCGCAGCAACCGCCGCGTCAACCGAACAGGTCATCGAGTTCGACAACGCGAAGTACACCGACGCCCCGCAGGTAGCGGCCAGTGGAACGTTACAAATCGTTGAGGCCGAACACGAGGCCCTCGACGAGGCCGGCGATCACGCCCAGACCACGGAGCACGTCGACGAGCACCTCACCTTTCTCCTCACCGATTCCGGTGAAAGGTTTCAAATCGCGGGAGATCTTCCCGAAGCAGCCGTGAGCGGTGCCACGTTCGAGGGCACCCTGGCGCTGAGCAAGAGCGTGCGCGCCGAGCTCGAGGTCTCGCCCGAGGTTGCGGCCGCGGCATCCGATGCCCCGCTTGCTGAGAGCGACCCCGCTTCACAGGAGCTTCTCGCCGCGGCGACGAGCGAACAGACGACAATGCCGGTCGCCGCCGCAACCATCACACCCACGGCGGCCGCACAGGCGAGCGCCGCCCCCACGACTCACGAGCTCTACATTGCCGTCGTGCAGCCCAAGGGCAGTTCGGCTTCGCAGAAGAGCTTCACCGACTCCAAGGTGCGTGCGCTGGTGAGCAAGGTCTCGAAGTACTGGAAGAGCCAGTCGGGCGGCCTCGTCGACGGCATCACGGCAGTCAAGATCGTGCGCTACAGCTCGACGACCTCGTGCGCCAACGGCAGCTCATCGGTGCAGAAGTGGTGGTCAGAGGCCGCCGCGAAGTTCACCGACAAGCCCAACACGTTCTTCTCCGGCACCACAAGCCGCCACCTCGTTGTGCTCACCCCCGACGGAAGCACCGGCACGGGCAAGTGCTCCGTCGGCCTTGGGTTCACGGGCCTCGGCACCGTTGGCCAGGGCAGCACAAGCGGCGGCTACATCCACACGACGGTCGGCTCATCGATCGCGGGAGCAACTCTCGCCCACGAGTTCGGCCACAACATCAGCCTGCGTCACGCAAACGTCGCATCGTGCGCGAGCACAACTGTGGCCGAGGGTGACAGCGCCAAGTGTGGCGCCGACTCGTACCTCGACCTCTACGACGTTATGGGCGCGGCCGTCGTTGGGCAGACGACCATCCCGGCTCTCTCGCTTCCCGCGAAGCAGCGCCTCGGTTTCGTCGAAGCGGGCGACATCGCAACAGCGACCCTGCCGAGCGGCGAGGCGAGCCGCAGCTTCACCCAGGTGATCAAGCCGATCGCGGCGGGTTCCGGCGCGCGCGGCGTTCAGGTCACCGACCCGGTGAGCGGCGAGATCTACTGGATCGAGTACCGCACGACGGCCGGCGTCGACAAGGGGCTGCGCGCCAACAAAGACACCTTCACGATGTGTTCGCGCGGTTGCGCATCGGGCTACAGCTACACCTACGGCGACGGCGTGCGTGTGCTCAAGCAAGAAGCCAAGCGCACCGAGACTCTTGCCCTCGCCATAGCTCCCGCGTCCTCCGCGGCGGCAACGAAGAAGCGCACTCTCGCCCTCGACACCCTCGAGAGTTTTTCGAGCGCGAGCGGCGGCGTGAACGTGACAGTCAACTGGACAACGAGCTCGTATGCCTCGGTTACCGTCAACCTCGAACTCGCGCCGACCCTCGTCGCGTCAGAGCGCGGCATGACTCTCGGCGGAACCGTCAAGGTCGGCTCAAAGATCTCGGCCGGCACGCAGTTCTTCGGCCAGGTTGGCGTCAAGCGCAGCTACCAGTGGTTGCGCAACGGCGACGCGATCAACGGCGCCACGAGTGCAAACTACAAAATCACAAAGGTGGATGTCGCGGCCACCCTGTCGGTTCGTATCACCGGCTCGATGGAAGGTTTCACCAGCGCAACCGTCGAATCCTACGGCGTGACAGTGCCGCGCTCCGGATCGTTCGCTGCGGCATCCAAGCAGCCTGCAATTGCGATTCTCGCCAATGCCACCGACGACCCTGGGGTCAAGGCGACCGTCGTTGTATTCAACGGTTCCGGCAAGAAGTCGGGCTCGACGACGCTTGCGTGGACTGCCCCGGTCAAGCGCAGCGTCGCAGTGAAACGTTACGACGAAGACGGTGCCGCGGCGATCACCGTGCCGTGGACCGTCGGCGCAGGGGAGCAGACGGTTGTCGCACGCGCATCCGGGCGCCCCGCGTCACAGCCACTCAGCTTCACCCTCGCGCGCCAGGCGCCGAAGGTAAGCCTCGCGCTCGCGAAGTCGTCGGCGAAGACCGCGTCGACGGTGCCGGCGACCGTCACCTTCACTGGCGCCTCGGGCAAGCTTCCGAGTGGAACCGTCGACCTCTATGACGGAGACACCCTCGTCGCGACGAAGAAGATCACCGGCAAGCGCGTTGCGCTGACGATTCCCGCCAACGAGAGCGGGACACAGAGCCTGCGGGCCGTCTACTCGGGCGACTCGCAGTTTCTGCCGAAGGACTCGTCGGCGAAGACGCTAACGGTCGGCTAGCTGCGCTGGGTCGGCTGGTTTGCTGGGTTGGCCAGTTGGCTGAGTCGTCTCGTCGTGCTGGGTCCGCCGGTTTGCCGGGTTGGCCAGTTGGCTGAGTCGTCTAGTCGTGCTGGGTCGGCCAGTTTGCTTGGTCTTTTAGTCTTGCTGCGTCGGCACCGAGCCGGTTGACGCGATGGCCTCGTGGTGATGGATGACCTCGGCGACGATGAAGTTCAAGAACTTCTCGGCGAAGGCCGGGTCGAGGTGCGACTCTTCGGCGAGGGCGCGCAGACGCGCGATCTGAATCTTCTCGCGATCGGGGTCGGACGCGGGCAGACCCGTCGTCGCCTTGAGACGGCCGACCGACTGGGTGAACTTGAAGCGCTCAGCGAGAAGGTGAACGAGCGCCGCGTCGATGTTATCGATGCTCTGGCGCAGGCTTGCGAGGTCGTTGGACCAGTCAGATTCGCTCATGGGTTAAATCTAGGCCTTCGCGAGCACGACCGGCTCATCACCAAAACGCGCGAGCCGCTGCTCGAGCCCCTCGCGCACGCGTGGCCAGTCGTCGACGATGACCGAGAAGATCGCCGCATCACGCCAGCTGCCGTCAGCACGGCGAGCGTCGCGGCGGGTGATGCCCTCGAAGGTCGCGCCGAGCTTGGTGATCGCGGCGCGCGAACGATCGTTGAGCGCATCAGCCTGGATCTTGACGCGGCCAAAGCCCGAGTCAAAAGCGAGGCCGAGCATCAGCAGCTTCGCCTCCGGGTTGACCGCGGTGCCCCACACGCGCGGGTCGAAAGCAGTCCAGCCGATGTGGGTTGTCTCCGTGGCCTCGACAAAATCGCCCATCGTCGACGTGCCGACGAGCGTTCCATCGGGCAGGCGCACCGCGTAGACGTTGCCCGCACCCCACTGGTAGTAATTCTCGGCGAAATCAACAAACTCGGCCTCGGTCGCACGGTAGCCCGCAGGCCCGCCGCCGTACCCACCCGCGAAGACCTCGGGGCGACCGATCGCGGCGAACAGATCGGGAAGGTCGTTGTGGGTCAGCGGAGTGAGGCGAATGAATCGCCCCTCAAGGTCGGCGGGCACGGGGCGAACGGCAGTCATCCTGCAATTCTCGCGCTCCCCGACGGGGTTTGCTAACCGTGAGGCGCGTCACGGGTAGCAAACCGGGTCGTGGCTACGCCGCGCTCAGGCGCGCGAGCTCTTCAGCGCTGAGCTCAACGATCTCGAGCAACGCCGGAAGCTGCTCGAGGTTGCGCGCGCTCGCGATCGGGGCACCGACCACGGGCTGCGCACGAAGCCAGGCAAGCGAGATGGATGCAGCGGAGACGCCGTGTGCCGAGGCGAGATCGTCGAGCACCTCAAGCAGGCCGCCGTGCGCTTCGAGGTAGGCCGACGCACCGCCCGCGCGCGGCGAGTCGATCGTCACGCCAGCGCGGTACTTGCCGCTCAGAAAGCCGCTCGCGAGAGAGGAGAAGGGAAGCTCGGTGATGCCAAGCTCGACGAGCGTCGGCACGTTGTTGGTCTCGAGACCGCGTTCGACGAGGTTGTAGCGATCCTGGGCGACGGTGAACGGGGTGAGGCCGGCATCCTTCGCGATAGTTACTGCACTGCGCAGGCGATCGGCGCTGAAGTTGGAAGCGCCGAGTTCGCGCACCTTGCCCTCCTTGACGAGTGCGTCGAAGGTGGCGACGTACTCTTCTTGCGCAACATCCGGGTCGTCCTGATGTGCGTAGTAAAGGTCGATGTAGTCCGTGCGCAGGCGGCGCAGCGAGTCCTCGACAGCGGCGCGAATGTTGCCGTCGCTCAGGCCGGGGCGGGCGTCCCACATCGCGACCTTTGTGCCGATCACAACGTCAGCGCGATTGCCGCGCGACTCGAGCCACTCGCCGATGATGGCCTCGGACTCACCGCCCGCGTTGTCGGGCACCCAGCTGCTGTAGACATCGGCGGTGTCGATCGAGCGTCCGCCCGCTGCGACAAAAGCGTCGAGAACTGCGAAACTCTGCACCTTGTCGGCAGTCCAGCCAAAAACGTTGCCGCCGAGAACTAGTGGTCCAAAATCCAAAGAAGTCATGCTTTATGCAACGACTGTCGGCGAGCGGTATTCCGGCGCGCGCCATGCCGGCCCGTGCCATGCCGGCCCGCGCCATGCCGGCCCGTGCTGTGCCAAATGCAGGACGCGACGCGACCCCCGGCTCAGATCGCGCCGTACTTTACTGAGTAAGGCGCGGCGACTGGTGCGAGTCGTCCTGCATTTGGCACGAGAAAGCGTGCGGGCGCTCTAGTCGATCAGGTCGTGCCGCACAACGATCGCGTCGCGGCCGGGGCCAACGCCGATCGCCGAGATGCGCGAGCCGCTGATGGCTTCGATCGCGAGCACGTACTCCTGAGCCTTGATGGGCAGGTCTTCGAACTTACGAACGCCGGTGATGTCTTCGCTCCAGCCGTCGAACTCTTCGTAGATCGGCACGGCGTGGTGAAAGTCGGACTGCGAAACGGGAACTTCGTCAACGCGAACGCCGTCGACCTCGTACGCAACACACACGGGGATCTTCTCGAGGCCGGTGAGCACGTCGAGCTTCGTCATCACGAAGTCGGTGACGCCGTTGATGCGGGCCGAGTAGCGCGCGATCGGGGCGTCGTACCAGCCGGTGCGGCGCGGGCGTCCGGTGGTTGTTCCAAACTCAAAGCCCTGCTGGCGCAACCATTCGCCCGACTCGTCGTGCAGCTCGGTCGGGAACGGGCCCGCACCAACACGGGTCGTGTACGCCTTGACGATGCCGATGACGCGCTCGAGGCGGCCAGGGCCAACGCCTGAACCGGTCGAGGCTCCACCCGAGGTCGAACTCGATGAAGTTACAAATGGGTAGGTGCCGTGGTCGACGTCGAGCATCGTGGCCTGGCCACCCTCGAAGAGCACAATCTTGTTGGCGTCGAGCGCCTGGTTGAGAATGAGTCCGGTGTCGGCAACCATCGGGCGAAGGCGCTCGGCGTACGAGAGCAGGTCGGCAACGATCTCGTCAATGGTGATCGAGCGACGGTTGTAGAGCTTGACGAGCAGCTGGTTCTTCTGGTGAAGAGCGCCCTCGACCTTCTGGCGAAGAATGTTCTCGTCGAAGAGGTCTTGAATACGGATTCCCACGCGGTTGATCTTGTCGGCATAGGCGGGGCCGATGCCGCGACCGGTCGTGCCGATCTGGCGCTTACCGAGAAAGCGCTCGGTGACCTTGTCGAGAGTGCGGTGGTACTGCGTAATAACGTGCGCGTTAGCGCTGACAAGAAGTCGCGAAACGTCGACGCCGCGCGCGATGAGCGCGTCGAGCTCTTCGAAGAGCACCTCGATGTCGATGACAACGCCATTCGCGATGACGGGCACAACGCCGGGGCTCAGAATGCCCGAGGGCAGCAGGTGCAGGGCGTACTTCTCGTCGCCGATGACCACCGTGTGGCCGGCGTTGTTACCGCCGTTGAACTTGACCACATAGTCGATGCGGCTTCCAAGGAGGTCTGTTGCCTTACCCTTGCCCTCATCGCCCCACTGGGCGCCGATGATCACTATCGCTGGCATGGCGAACCTCTCGTTAAATCCGGGATTACAACCGATTCTATCGCGCGCGCCTGTTTCTCCCGTCGCGCCGCTCTAGTAACGTGCTCAGGGTTGGACACCACGGGGAAAGGTCGGGCTGTGCAAGCTGATCCTCCCGCTGCTGCCGCACGCGTCATCCATCGCGACACAGCAGTGGATTTTGTCAAGGCCGTGTGCCTGCTCATCGTCGTGGGCCTTCACGCGCTGATGGCCGGAATCACCGTCGGTTCAGGCGGTCTCGCCATCACTAACGCGCTCGAGTATCACCCGATTTTTGCCTGGGCGACTTGGGCCGTTCAGGTTATGCCGCTGTTCTTTTTGCTCGGTGGATTCTCGAGCGTGACGCAGTGGCGTCGAATGAAGTTGGATGGCGCGTCAGCCGGCGATTACATCCGCCAACGTGTGCAGCGCCTTGCTCACCCTGCCCTGCTTCCGATCGGTCTCGTTGGCGGTTGCCTCGCTGCCGTTGCTCTCGCCGGTGCACCGAACGACGTTGTGCGCGAGGTCGGTTTTCGCGTGGGCCAACCGCTCTGGTTTTTGGCCGTCTACCTGGGCTGCGCGGGCTGTGTCCCGCTCATGAGCAAGCTGCACGATGCGCGCCCTCTTGTCACCCTGCTGGGGCTGCTCGGCCTTGCGATAGCTATCGATACCGCGTCGCAACTGATCAACCCGGGCATCGGGTACATCAACATGCTCATCGCGTGGCTATTCGTTCAGCAGCTCGGTTTTTGGTACGCCGACGGGTGGTTCTTGCTCCGCTCACGCTGGCTTCTCTTGGGGATGGCCGTTGCATCCTTCGGAATGCTTGTGTTTTTGACAATGGTCGTCGGCTATTCGATTGACATGTACGTCAACCTCAATCCGCCGACCGTGTGCATTCTTGTGCTCGGAATCGGGCAGATCACACTGTTCAGCTGGGCGCACCCGTGGCTGTTGAAGGCGTCGGTGCGCCCCGCGATCGCGCGCGGCTCGAAGGCGATCAACAGCCATTCGATGACGATCTACCTGTGGCACGTTCCCGTTGTTGTTCTCGTTGCGTTGACGATGATGTCGGCGCGAGTGCCATTTCCCGAGCCGCTCAGCAAGTTGTGGTGGGAAACCCGCCCGCTCTTTCTCGGAGCCATCGCTGTCGGGCTGATTCCGGTTGTGCTGCTCGTCGCCTATTACGACCGCACGCGTAAGCCCGCGGCGGCCTCGCACACCGGCCCGTTCATCGCGGCGATCAAGGTCATCTTCAGCGTCGTCGGAGTCTCGATAATCCTCATCGCTGGGTTCTCGTCGGCGCCAGCAGTGGCCATAGCCTTTGCGCTGCTGTTGCTCGCCGTCTACCTGCGCTCGGCGCGCAAGAAGTCGCCGGCTTCGCAATCGCTAGAAGGCGACGTGCTGCGTGACCCAGGAGTGCATAGCGACAGCGGCGGCCGCTGACGCGTTGAGGCTGCGGGTGCTGCCGAACTGGCTGATCTCGACGATTGCCTCAGAGACCTCGATGGCTTCGGGCGAGAGCCCCGGCCCCTCTTGACCGAAGAGCAGCACGCAGCGCTTCGGAAAGTCGAAGGTTTCGATAATCACACTGCCCGGCACGTTGTCGATTGCGATGATCGGCAGCGACTCGTCGTTCGCCCACGTCGTGAAGGCCGCGACATCCGGGTGGTACATAACGTGCTGGTAGCGGTCGGTGACCATCGCGCCACGCTTGTTCCAGCGCTTGCGGCCGATGATGTGCACGGTGTCGGCAGCGAACGCATTTGCTGTGCGCACTATCGAGCCGATGTTCATGTCGTGCTGCCAGTTCTCGATTGCAACGTGAAACTCGTGGCGGTGCTCGTCGAGGTCGGCGACGATCGCGTCCATGCGCCAGTACCGGTAGCGGTCGATGACGTTGCGGGTGTCGCCGCGCTCAAGCAACTCGGGGTCGTAGATGTCTTCTTCTGGCAGGTCGCCCTGCCACGGTCCGACGCCGTGGGTCGTGAGCTCGACGCTCGGGTTGGATTCGGTGTCGCTCACGGTTCGAGGCTACAGGGCTGGCCCGACGCACCTGTTAAAGTCGGGAGCGTGAGCAATACGACGTGGACCACCGACGGCCCCAACGTCGTTTTCGAAGGCGACAATCTCTCTGTGCTCGAGGCGCTGCCGGATGCCTCGTTCCGGCTCATTTATATCGACCCGCCGTTCAACACCGGGCGCACCCAGAGCCGCCAGACCCTCACGACCGTGCGCAACACCGAGGGAACTCGCAAGGGCTTCAAGGGCCAGAATTACGACACGATCAAGGGCCTTCTTTACGCCTACGACGATGCGTTCGCCGACTACTGGGACTTTCTCGAACCACGACTCGAAGAGGCCTGGCGCCTGCTCGACGACGAAGGAACCCTCTACCTGCACCTCGACTTTCGCGAGGTGCATTACGCGAAGGTTGTGCTCGACGCGCTGTTCGGCCGCGAGAGCTTTCTCAACGAGATCATCTGGGCCTACGACTACGGCGCCCGCGCGAAGCGCAAGTGGCCCGCGAAGCACGACACGATTCTCGTCTACGTAAAGAACCCCGCGAACTACTACTTCAACAACGAAGAGGTCGACCGCGAGCCGTACATGGCACCCGGTCTCGTCACACCGGAGAAGGTCGCCCTCGGAAAACTCCCCACCGACGTCTGGTGGCACACCATCGTCTCGCCCACGGGCAAAGAGAAGACCGGGTACGCGACGCAAAAACCCGAGGGGATTCTGCGCCGCGTGATCCAGGCATCGAGTAAGCCCGGCGATTGGGTGCTCGACTTCTTCGGCGGAAGCGGCACAACCGGCGCGGTAGCCGCCAAACTCGGCCGGCGCTTTGTGCTCGTCGACCAGAATCCGGCGGCGCTCGAGGTGATGCGGGCGCGGTTGCCCGACGGGACTGTATTTAGTTAGGGGTTTTGGGGTTGCGGCTTGGTGCTGGTGCCGGTGCGCCACGTTGGGTGCCGGACACCCTTCTCCTCCACCCCTCCCCTCCGGCTTGACACCCTCCTCTCCTCCACAGAGCCCACCGCGGCAGTTTTGTGCACAGGAAGTGCTGGTCAGAGCTACTATTCTCTGAGCCCGTGTCGGTGGCCTCTGTCAACCTGTAGTTATGAAGGAGACACGGAGCGACGCGAAGTCGAGGGCTGCTGAGCTGCTGAGCGCCCCTGAACTGCTCGGCGAGGTCGAGCGCGCGTTCGCCGCGCACCGCGCCGCAGAGGCGCGACTCGTGCAGCTCGCTGGCGAAGTGACACGTCGCTCCGCTGGCACCGATGGGCTCGCCGACCGCCTCGGCTGCACCAGCCCGGCGGCGCTGCTCGCCCAGATCGGCGGAGTCTCTGCGGCGACCGCGGCGCGATGGGTGCGGCTCGCGGCGCAGGTTCGTCCACGAACAATGATCTCCGGCGACATTGTGCCCCCACTCTTCCCACTCGTGGGCGACGCGCTCGGTGACCTCACTATCAGCGCCGAAGCCGCTACCGCGATTGTCACTGCACTGGCCGCCGCGTCACCGCGCGCAGACGTCGACGACCTCACCGCCGCCGAGACAGCACTCGTTGCCTTCGCTCGCGAACACCCCACCGACACAGTGCGGCGACTCGCCGCTCAGTGGCGCGACGCCCTTGACCCCGACGGGCTCCAACCCGCGGAACTCGTTGAGCGTCGCTCGCTGCGGCGAACGCTTATGACATCGGGCCTCAAGCGATTTGTGCTCGACCTCGACCCAGAAGGTGCCGCCTACCTCGACGCCGCTATTGACTCCGCCGTGGGCGCCGGGCTGCGGGTGCCGCGGTTCGAAGATGCCCATGACGCCGCCGACCCCGCAGCACTGCCGGCACCGGCGGTGTCTGTCGCACAGCTCGGCGCCGACGCCGTTGTGGATCTCGCGCGGCACGGCATCGCGTGCGACAACACAATTGTGCCCATACCGGCCGCGACAGTTGTTGTGCGCATGAGCATCGAGTCGCTACTCGAGGGCACCGGGCTGGCCGAGATTGACGGTTCACTGTCAACGATTCCGGCGGATGTCGCGCGGCGCATGGCAGCGGATGCTCACATCATTCCCGCGGTACTCGGCGGCTCGAGCGAGGTACTCGATTGGGGACACCGCCGTCGCCTGTTCACCAGGGCGCAGCGACTTGCACTCGCCGAACGCGATGGAGGGTGTGCGTGGGGCGACTGCAACCGTCCGCCCAGCTACACCCAGGCGCACCATATCCGCTGGTGGGATGCGCATGCCGGCCCGACCGACCTGGCCAACGGAGTGCTGCTCTGCTCGAAACATCATCATGCGATTCACGATCACGGGTGGGAGGTCGAGGTGCACGACAACGTTCCGTGGTTCATCCCGCCGTCATCGGTGGATGCGACGCGGCGGCCACGCCGGGGAGGGAGGTTGCGCGTGCCGCAGCTTGCCTAAGAGCGGAAGGGAATCGAAACGGCGACGTCATTTCGCAGCTATCCCGGATCGCTACGATGGGCGCATGGGTAACCGTTCAGAGATCGAATGCTGGCTAACCGACATGGACGGCGTGCTCGTGCACGAGAACCATCCCGTGCCCGGAGCGTCCGAACTGCTGCAGCAGTGGCGCGACGAGGGTAAGCCCTACCTCGTGCTCACAAACAACTCGATCTTTACGCCGCGCGATCTCAGCGCACGTCTCAAGGCGAGCGGTCTCGACGTACCCGAAGACTCGATCTGGACGAGCGCCCTCGCCACCGCCGACTTTCTCGCCTCGCAGATGCCCGGCGGTTCGGCCTTTGTGATCGGCGAGGCCGGCATCACGACGGCCCTGCACGAGGCGGGCTTCATCATGACCGAGACCAACCCCGACTACGTCGTCATCGGCGAGACGCGCAACTACTCGTTCGAGGCGATCACCAAGGCGATTCGGCTCATCGGCAACGGCTCGCGGTTCATCGTCACGAACCCCGATGCAACGGGCCCGTCCGCCGACGGTCCGCTGCCCGCGACCGGGGCCGTCGCCGCGCTCATCACAAAAGCCACCGGCATGGAGCCCTACGTTGTCGGCAAGCCCAACCCGATGATGTTCCGTTCGGCGATGAACAAGATCGGCGCGCACTCGGAGAACACCGGCATGATCGGCGACCGCATGGACACCGACATCGTCGCGGGCATCGAAGCCGGCCTGCACACGATCCTTGTGCTCACCGGAATCAGCGACCAGAACGAGATCGATCGCTACCCGTTCCGCCCCGACGAGATTCTCAACTCGGTGGCCGACCTTCTCGCGACCGAGCCGCTCGAAACCGAGAACTAGGGCTTGGGCTCGACTGGCGCTGCTCGGCGATCGGGTTTAGCGACGTCAATTGCCAGCTGCTTTCCCGACGACCGGCTCACAAAGCAGAAGTAGTCGTGGTCGCCCGCGAGCCACTGCGACTCGTTCGCCGCGAAGCTCGCGCTCAGCTCGATGTCTTCGTACCTTTTCGCTGCCGAGTAGTCGATGTTCTTGGGCGACGCGCACAGCAGATTCATGCGCGACTGCAGCTCGTCAACACCGGGGTAGGTGGAGGTCGCGGAGTGGGCAGCGGTCGCTGAGTCAACGAATGTGCCGCGATACACGAGCTGCGCCGCGTGCGGTTCGCCGCATTCGACGACCATAAACACCTGATCCCACGCGGAACCCCACGGATCGACGCACTCGGTTCCCAGCAGGTCGTTCCACCCGTAGCTGCCAGGCGCAACCGGGCCGAGCACTTCGAGCTCAGGCGATGCGGATGGGTCGCTGGATAGCTCCGGGGACGGAACAGCAGACATGGATGGCGCGGACCCAACGACGACGGGTGCAGCGAACACCGGCGCAAGGGTCCTTCCCGCGACGAATAAGCCGCCGAGGGCGAGCACAGCAACAAGCGTCGTCACGACCCCCACGCCGACACCAGTGAGCGCCTTGCGAAGCCGCGACCGGGGTTGGGATTGGGACTGGGGCGTGGGTTGTGCCCCGAGTTGGTGCTGTGGCCGGGGTCCGATCCGGAACCGCGACCGGAACCCATGGTCCGAAGGCACCGACGACTGCGCGACTTCCGGCGCCACTTCCGGCGCGACCGGGCGCTCGGAGTCCGACTCTCCGGGCGTTTCCGAAGGCCCGGGCCCCCAAGAGAAGCCCTGAAAGCCTTGGCCGCCGTCAGGCACTAGGCGAGACCGAGGTCCTCAAGTCCGATGGCGGAGTAGTACGGGTAACCGGCTGCTTCGATGATCTCTTTTGCACCGGTGGCGCGATCGACGACGACCGCGACGCCGGCGATGATCGCGCCGACCTTGAGCAGGGCCTCGATCGCCTTGAGCGGCGAACCGCCCGTCGTTGAGGTGTCTTCGAGCACAATCACGCGCTTGCCCTCGAGGTCGGGGCCCTCGACCTGGCGACCGCGACCGTGGTCTTTGGGCTCCTTGCGCACAACAAAGGCGTCATAGGTGTGACCGAGCGCGACGCCCTGGTGCATAACCGCTGAGGCGATCGGGTCGGCGCCCATCGTGAGGCCTCCGACCGCGACAACATCCGGGATGTCGGCGATCAGGTCGACCATTACCTGACCGATGAGGGGAGCAACCCGGTGATCGAGACTCACGCGCCGCATGTCGACGTAGTACGTCGCCTTCTTGCCACTCGTGAGAGTGAAATCGCCGTGGAAGACCGCGTCGGCCTTGATGTACTCGATGAGTTGCTGCTTCGCTGTGGTCACCACTCAAGACTACCGAGCGGTCGTGCCCCACGATGTCGCGGGGCACGACCGATTCAGCGAGTCAGGTTCACGAGGTGATGACCGCGAAGCCGCCCGCGGGCAGCGTGATCTTCGCAATGCCCCGCAGTCGTTCGGTGTCGACGAGCTTTCCGACTCTCGAGTAGACCTTCGCAATCGAGCGTTCACCCGTCGCCCCGACCTTCGCCTTCACGGCCGAGGTCGACGCGGAGTTGACAAGCTCAGTGCGACCACCCGCTCCTGCCAGCACAAGGCGCGACACGGTCGGGCGCACGATGAGGGCGTCGAGTTGCAGCGTTCCCTTGGTGGCAGTCACCGCGACATCCGACCCGCTTGATGTCTTTTTCAGCACCGACGGCAGCAAGGCACCCGCGGCCTCCGTGATGCCGGGCTTGCCGACTCCGGATCGCAGTGAACCGAGGTTCCACTTCGAGCTGACGGAGCCCGGATACGGCTCGTAGATGACAGGCTCGATCGATCCAACACCCGCGGTGATCGTCGCCGATTCACCCTCGGCGAGCGACAGGTACTTGCCGCCCGACCACTGCGACTCGCCCGTCCACGCCGACTCGGGCGTCACAACCGTGCCACCGGTCGCAGTCTCAGCCTCGACGATCGACAGACCCGACTGGGTCTCGACGTGCGCTATCGACTGCGCGCGCTCAGCGATCGCGGGGTGCTCGTCGAGAGCGAGCATCGAGAGCAGCCCATGGATCGTGCTCTCGGCTCCCGAGTTCTTGTTGACACTGCCATCGGCCTGAACGCCGTCAAAGGTCACTCCGGTCGCGGGGTCATAGACCGGCGCACCCGACTTGTTGTTGCCGAAATACCAGGCGCCCATGATCGCCGCGAGGTCATCGAAGCCACCGCGACCCGAGGCATCGGAAACCGCGAGCAGCGACTGCAGCCGACTGTCGGCGCCGTAGGCGATCTGCACCTTCTCGATCGGCGTCGGGTACCAGGCGTTGTCCGGCCCACCGGCCGTAATCAGCGTCGGCGTGAAGCTGCCCGAGTCGGCGAGGGCCGGCTTCAACAGGCTCTTGTCATCAAGAACAATGGATGCCTCGGCCAGCGCCGCGGGCATCTGCGATGACCAGGCGTGCCACATCGACGGACTCTCGGCCCACGGAAGTATTGCCCCGTAGGGCCACTGACGCGTGTCACCCGCGCCCATCTCCGCGATGCCGCGCGCGAGCTTCTTCAACGCTGACTTCGCTGCCTTGTCTCGAGTCGCCCCGACGTACGCGGTAAGTCCGAGCACCGCCTCCGACGATGCGTCGGCACCGTTCACAATGAGCCAGGCGGGAACCTTTTTGCCGTCAGCCGTCACGTACTTTCCGTACTTGTTCAGCGCCTGACGGTCGATGGCTTTGACGCCGAGCTGCAGGCGATCCTGGAGAAAAGCGGCGAACGCGGGGTCGTCGTTCTTGAAGGCGGCGTAGCCCTCACCGAACGCCCACACGCTTCGGGCGAGCCAGTAGCTCGCGCCAGAGTCTGAGGGGTCGGGCAGCTCGACGGGCTCGGGTGACCGGTTCAGGGTGCCATCCGGTTGCATCCAGAGCACAACGTTGCCCGCGTTTGGTCCAGAGTCAGTCTGCAAGTAGGCGACCGATCGCAGCAGTTCGTAGGCCTTGTCGCGCGACGCGGCCGAGCCCGTCTGCTGCCAGTGGCGCACGTAGACGACGGCTGCTCGTGCGATGTCATCGGAGTTGTAGGCACCCTGACCCCAGTAGCCGGTCTCGGGGTCGAGCGGACCACCGCCGACCCGCTCAAAGGTTCCCCCGTCGCGGGCGTCGGCGTAGGTCCACGGCATGGTGAGCGCGGGTTCCTCGGCGAGCCGGTAGGTCGTATGGCCGTCGACAGCTGCGGGGGTCGCGGTGTCAAGAAGAAAATCGAGGTGCGCTGTATTGGTGAGCGTGCTCGACGGCGCGGCCGTCGCGGGGGACGCCGCGACTGGAGTTGCCGCCGTGGCTGGAACAGCCGTCAGCGTGATGGATGCCACGGCGAGCGCCGCGACGAGGGAGAGGTTCTTCATTGAACTGTTCCTTTCGTTCTGTTGATGGTTGAGTAGCGCGCCAGCGCTCGCTACTCAACCAGCGAGATCACACGTGATCGATGCGCGCGACCCCGATCTTGGAATCGGCCATGCCGTAGAAGACGAACAGCTGCCCGTCGATCTCTTCGATGGCCGTCGGGAAGACGACGTTCGGCACAATGCCGCTCTTCTCGTCTTCGGTCTCAGCGGCCAACAGCGGCTCTGAGGTGCGAGCCAGAATGATCGTCGGGTCGTCCGCGTCGAGAATCATGCCGCCTGCCGCGTAGTTCACCTTCTGCTGCTGGTCGAATGCGCTCTCGATTTTGCCGGTGACGCCGTGGTGCAGCAGCAACCAGCCCTCCGCAACGCGCACGGGAGGAGGCCCGCCGCCGATCTTGAGTTGCTCGAAAGCGAATTCCGGACTCGCGAGCAAACGGTTCTCGCCCCAGTGCACGAGATTGGTGATGTCGGCTTCGACAAGAGCGACGGGCACGTAGGCGATCCAGATGCTCTGGCGCTCATCGGTCGTTCCCGCGGGAACCCGCACACCCTGCCCCGCCTTGGTCTCGCCGAGATCCCACATCGGGCGATGCAGCACAGCGAACGACTCGACACCGGCTGGCGACGTCACGGGCTCCGGAAAGAACACCGTGTCTTTGTTGTGGAACAGGTTGAGATCCATGTCGAGCGCGTCGTCGTACGCGAACAGCGCAGGTCCGAGACGCCGCCATTCACGCAGATCGGATGACACGGCGACGGCTGTTCGCGGACCGAGCGGCCCATAGGCCACGTAGGTCATCACGTGCAGCCCGAGGCGGTCGATGAAGGTCACGCGCGGGTCTTCGACCCCGGCATTGCCGACGCCGCGCTCCCAGCCGCGGTCGGGCTCGAGCACAATGTCCTCGCGTTCAACACCCGTCGGCACACCGTCGGTAATAACAACGCGGCCCAGACCGACGCGAGAGACGTTGCCCGATGCCACGAGCCGCGGCAGCAGGTAGAGCGCGCCGTCGGGGCCGTGGCCGGTCGCCGGATTGAGCACTCCCTCGGCTTCGAGTTCGTTGCCCGGCTCCGGCGCCATAATGACGCCCTGCCTGGTCAGTGTGTAGGGAAACTGCATGATTAGCCTTTCACTCCGCTTCCGAGGTCGGATGAGATGAAGTAGCGCTGGAACACGATGAACAGCACAACTACCGGAACCGCGAGCACAACAGCACCCGCGAGGGTCGCCCCGAACGGGTTGGCCGTTGAGGCCGCGACGTTCGAGATGTAATTGGCGAGGGAAACGGCGAGCGGTTGCTTGCCGGCATCCTTCGTGATGAGAAACGGCCAGAGAAACTCGTTCCATGGGCCGATGAAGGTCAGCAGCACGCCCGTGATGATCGCCGGCCGCGCGAGCGGAATCCCGATCGACCAGAGCAGCTTGAGCTCCGATGCGCCGTCGATGCGTGCGGCTTCAAAGAGTTCCTTCGGAAGCTGCAGGAAGAACTGCCTGAAGATGACCACCGCCGTCGAGTTGATAGCGAACGGCAGGATCATGCCGAGATAGTTGTCCGTCAGTCCATAGTCGCGAGCGATCAGCACGTAGAGCGGAATCATCAGCAGCTGGAAGGGAACCACCTGCACGAGGATCACGAGAGCGAACGTCATACCGCGGCCGCGCCACTGGAGAACGGCGAGCGCGTACCCGACGAGAATGCCGAACACCATCGTGCACAGCAGCACACCACCCGTGAAAATACCCGAGTTGATAAGCCCCGTCGCGAGGTTGATGCGCGAGTTGATGTTGACGTAGTTCTCTCCGGTGATGTTCGCCGGGTTGGGGAACGCGCCGGCCACAGTGGCATCCGGTGCCGTCTGCAGCGAGCCGATCACCATGTAGTAGAACGGGAACAGGAAGGCAAGAGCGCCGATTCCGAGTACAACGCCGCGCAGAATTCTCTGAGCTCTCGACATCAGTCTTCCCTCCCAACGAGCCGGTTCTGCAAGAACGCGATGATCAGCACGCCGATCACGAGCACAACGCCGATCGCGCTCGCGACATCCGGCTGCCCCTGTTGAAGGCCCTTTTGGTACATGATCAACACGGGCGACGCGGATGCGCCGTCGGGGCCGCCACCGCCGGTGAGCAAGTACGGCTCGGTGAACAGGTTCGCGCCCGTGATTGTGGAAACGAGGAGCACGAGCACGGTTGCCGGCCGAACGCCCGGCACGGTGACCGAGAAGAACTGGCGTATTGCCCCAGCACCGTCGGTCGATGCCGACTCGTAGAGCTCTTTGGGCACGTTCTGCAGCGCCGACAGGTACAGCAGAATGTAGAACCCGAGTTGCTTCCAGGTGACAAAGATCGCGATCGTTGGCATAGCCCACGCGCTGTTGATGAGCCACGAGGGGTCGGGCGCGAGCGGACCGAGAATCGAGTTGACGAGCCCACCACCGTTGAACAGAAAGAGCCACACCGCAACGACGGCCACCGAGGCCGTCACGTACGGCACGTAGAACGCGACCCGCAAGAAGGCGCGCAGGTGCACGACCCGGTTGAGCGCTGTAGCGAGCAGTATCGACAGCACAACCGTGAGCGGCACGTTGATCACGAGGAAGATGCCCACGTTGAGAAACGACCGCAGAACGGCGGGATCAGTCAGCGCCGTCACGAAGTTGTCGAGACCGACGAACGGGCGATCGACTTCAGCGCCAGGGGCGGCGAAGAAGAAGTCGTGGAAGGCGATCCAGACCGCGTAAACGAGCGGGTAGGCGAAGATCAGGATGACAAAGATCAGGTATGGCGCGCTGAAGAGCAGGCCGAGCGGGTTTTTGCCGAAGATCTTGTGCCTGCGGCTGGAGCCGGGCGGGAGTGAAACCCCCGCCCGGCGAGCGGTAGCTGTAGTCATTACGGCTGCGCCGCGATCTCGTTGATCTTGGCCGCGGCTTCGTCGAGCGCCGTGTGCGGGTCATCCTTGCCGAAGATCACCGACGAGCTGTACGCGTCGCGCAACGCCTGAAGCTCCTGAACGGTGTTCGGTCCCGGGGGAACCTCTACCGTGCGGCTGGCCTGGTCACCGAACTGCTGGTAGGCGGGGTTTGCCTCGAAGTAGTCGGCGTAGGTCTCTTGCAGGTCGGAACGCAGCGGCATCTGGCCGGTGAGCTCGAGCAGCTTGCCGTCTTGCTCTTCGCTCGTCGAGAACTTCAGAACGTCCCACGCTGTCGCACGGTTCTCGCACGCGGAGTAGAGGCCAATGTTCTTGGCATCGCTGAACGTGTAGATCTCGCTCGGGTCTTTGCCCTCCTTGGTGGGCACGGGCACGGCGCCCCAGTTCACGTCTTTGTAGACCGAGACGGCCCACGGTCCGACGATTGCCATTGCGGCCTTACCGTCGGCGAACGCGTCACCCTGGTACTGCTCCTGACCGGAGTAGCCGTCTTTGTACATCTGCGCCCAGAAGTCGACGACGTCGTAGCCGGCCTGGTCGGCGAAGGTCGCCTTGCCATCCTCAACGATCTGCTTGCCGCCCGACTCGGCCGCGTAGAGCGGGTAGAAGTCGAACTGCGTCTGGAAGAACTCGCTCGTCGGGGCCGGGTTGATCGCATAGTCAACGCCGCCCTTCTCGACGAGAGCCTTCGAGGTAGCGAGGAAGTCGTCATAGGTCGAGAGAGCCGGGGCATCGGGGTCGAGGCCAGCCTTCTCGAAGACATCCTTGTTGTAGAAGACAACGACCGGGTTCGACTTCCACGGCATCTGGAAGTAGTCACCCTCGGTGTTCTGGTACTGGCTGGCGAGATCGCCCGAGCGATCCTCGATGTAGCTCGCACCGTCTTCGTACGAAGTCAGGTCGACGAGACCGCCCTGCTTTTCAAACTGACCGACGGCGGATGGCGCGGTGTTGTAGATGAGACAGGGCGCATTGCCCGCGGTGATCGCTGCCCCAATAACTTCTTCGCTGCTCTTGCCCGCCGGGATCTCCTGACCGGTGATCTGCTGGTCGGGATTCTCGGCGTTCCACGCCTCGACCATCTGCTTGCCCCAGGCGACCTCTTGCTCGTTATTCGAGTACCAGATGGTGATCGGGCCGGTGCCCTCGGTGTTGGTGGTTCCTCCGCCGCCGCCGCTCGCGCAGGCGGTCAGCGCGAGTGCGCCGAGCGTAAAGACCGCCGTCGCGGCCGCTGTTCGCTTCTTCATGGAGCATTCCTTTCGTTGGTGCGGCTACGTTGCCGCTGATTCGTTAGTTAGTGCCGTCCATTGGTGCGGAGGTCGACTCGCGGATGACGAGTCGACCGGGCTCGAGGTCGACGTTTACAACGTCGTCTCCAGAGATTGCGGTGAGCAAAAGGGTCGCCGCAGCGCGCCCCCAGTCGGTCACCGAGGTACTGACTGTCGTCAGACTCGGGTACATGTATTCGGCGACGTCACTACCGTCGAAGCCGGTGATCGAGAGGTCGTCGGGAACACGCAGTCCAGCACGCTGGGCGACTCCGACCCCCGCAACTGCCATCGGATCGTTCGCGTAGACGATCGCGGTCGGCGGCTCATCGAGCGCGAGCAGCTCGGCTGTAGCCCGCGCTCCGTCGGGTGCACTGAAGTCGGTTTCGACGATGAGATCGTCGCTGAGTGCGTGCTCCCGCAGGGCTGCCGCAAAAGAATCTCGGCGACGTTTGCCGTGCAGCCAACTCGACGCTCCTGCCACGTGCGCGATGCGCAAATGGCCAAGTTCGGCGAGGTGGTTGACGATGCTGCGGATGCCCGGTGCGTCATCGAGCGAGACCACCCCAAAGGGAGACTCGACGTCGGCGAACCCGAGCGTCACGGCGTGCAGACCCAGGCCAGCGATGAGCTCGATGCGCGGGTCGTTCTGCCGAAGGTCGGTGAGCACAACGCCGTCGACCCTGCCGTTCTCAGCGAGCTGTTCATAGCTCGCGCGCTCGGCTGCTTCATCGGCGACCATGCTGAGAACGAGAGACTGGCCGATCGGCGCAAGCACCTGCTCGAGACCGGAAATGAAGGCCGGAAAAAATGGGTCACCCGCGATGATCGCCGGATCCCGTGCGATGACGAGACCGAGAGCGTAGGCGCGGTCGGTGCTCAGGGCACGCGCCCGCATGCTCGGCACCCAGCCGAGTTCAGCGGCAATTCTGAGGATGCGCTCTCGCGTATCGGGGGCAACACCCGGGCGGTCGTTGAGTGCGAACGAAACGAGACCCTTGCTGACGCCAGCGGCACGCGCGACATCGGAGATCGTCGTTTTGGCCTTCGCCATCACTGCCTCCTCGTCATCGAGTCGCGACACCCATACGGGGGTCATATCGAACCTATACCGGTTTAGACGTTTGTGACCAAACCTGTACAGAAGCTGGGTGACGGTCTCAACGGGTACCGTTATCGCATGCGCGTAGCCACCTACAACATCAACTCGATTCGCAGCCGTTATGCCCGCGCCATCGACTGGATGGTGAGGGAAGACATCGACGTCGTCGCCTTCCAAGAGACGAAGTGCAAGCCGGAACAGTTTCCGGTCGAGGCCTTTGAAGAGGCAGGCTACGAGATCATCTCGCACGGCCTCAACCAGTGGAACGGCGTCGCCTTCGCGAGCCGCCTGCCGATGACCGACGTTGAGATCGGGTTCGCGGGGCAGCCTGGCTTTCTCAAGGGATCAGAGGGCCCCGACCTGCCAACCGAGGCACGCGCTCTCGGCGTGACCGTCGACGGCGTGCGGCTGTGGAGCCTCTACGTTCCCAATGGTCGCGCGCTCGGAGATCCACATCTCGCGTACAAACTCGACTGGCTCGAGAAACTGCGCACCGCGACATCCACCTGGATGAAAGCGAATCCCGCCAAGCCGATCGCGCTCATGGGTGACTTCAACATCATTCCGACCGATGAAGACAACGGCGACCCGACGATCATCGTTGGCCTCTCGACCCACGTCTCGCCCGAGGAACGTGCCTCGTTCGAGGCCTTCGCCGACATTGGGCTCGTCGATACAGTGCGTCCGCTCGTGCCCACCGGCTACACCTACTGGGACTACAAGCAGCTGCGTTTTCCGCGCAACGAGGGTGTGCGCATTGACTTCATTCTCGGCAACCAAGAGTTCGCCGACCTCGTCGTCGGAGCGGGCATTCACCGCGACGAGCGCAAGGGAGACGGCCCGAGCGATCACGTTCCCGTTGTTGTCGACCTCGACGTGGCCGAAGATGACGACGATCGGCCGATGTTCCTCTAGCTTCTAACGGATTTCGGACAAGATAACGTGCCGATGGGCGTGAGTTTGTCCGAAATGCGTGAGTAGGCGAGTGGATGTCGCGGCTCAGGTCGCGCGCTAGGTCAGCAGCGCCGCGATCAGCACAAGCACGGGCACTGCGCCGATCGTTGTGATGAGAATCGTGTCGCGCGCGACAACCTGGCCCCGCCCGTAGCGCTGCGCGTAGACGAAAATGTTCTGCGCCGTCGGCAGGGTCGAGAGAACAACAGCCGCGAAGAGATGCTCGGCGTCGAGGCGGAAGACAAACGCGCCAAGCACCCACGCGATGGCCGGCATCACCGCGAGCTTGAGCACCGTCGCGAGCACAACGTCACGACGGTTTGTGCCGGGTGCGAGAGCGCGCTGGCCGTGCAGCGACATCCCGAAATTAATAAGGACGAGGGGAACCGCGGCCGCACCGACGATACGGAACGGTTCCATTACGGCGTCGGGAATCTGCAGCCCGGAGATCGCAACGGCCGCACCGATCGCCGATCCGATGATCAGCGGGTTACGGAACGGTGAGAGCAGCGTGCGCCACAGCGAGCCGCGACCGTTGGTTGAGATGTCGAGCACCGTAAGCGCAATGGGCGCGAGCACAAGCAGCTGAAACAGGATGACGGGCGCCGAGTACGCGGTGTTGCCGAGCACGTAAACAGCGACCGGAATGCCGATGTTGTTCGCGTTGACGTAGCCCGACGACAGCGCGCCGATGATCGACTCGGGCAGCTTGCGCTTGAAGATGATGAGCGCGACGCCGAGAAAGATCAGGCAGACGAGCAGCGCCGAGATCGCCGAGACAAGCAGCAGCGACGAGAAGAGTTCGTGAACGTCGGCGTCGGCGAGCACCGTAAAGAGCAGGCACGGCGACAGCACAAAGAACGTGAACCGGCTGATGACAAACGGCGCGTGCTCGCCGAGCACACCGCTTCGACCGGTGATGTACCCGATGAGAATGACCGTGCCGATGATCGCGAACCCGATCAGCACTCCACTCATACCTCCATCCTGCCCCCAAAATACAAAAGTGGTTGACCACAGCGAGCTACCAGAGGGGTGGATGTCGCGACTAGCGTTGAGCCATGCCCTTTCTCGATCTGACCGGAGCTCGCCTCTATTACGAGACCGCTGGCGAATCATCGAACCCCGCGCTTGTGCTCATCCACGCCGGTGTCGCGAGCCTTCGTATGTGGGATCCCCAGGTCGACGCTCTCGCCGAAAAGCACTTCGTTGTGCGCTTCGACACCCGCGGCTACGGGCTCACCGAGTCAGACGACGTTCTCTTCTCGAACCGTTCTGACCTGATCGCGCTGCTCGACGAGCTCGGCATCGAGCGTGCGACGCTCATCGGAGCCTCGCGCGGCGGCTCGATCGCGATTGATACGGCCCTCGAGTTTCCGTCGCGAGTCGCTCGCCTTGTGGCAATCGGCTCAGGCCCGAGCGGTCACCCCGAGGTCGAACTCACCGATCGAGAAGAAGAGCTGTTCACCGAACTCGACACGGTCGAGGAGTCGGGCGACTGGGAGAAGCTGTTTCGCCTCGAGGCCCAGCTGTGGGATTTCGGGCCGCTGCGAAGCGCCGACGATCTTGACCCGCTTTTTGTCGTCAAGGCCTACGAGCTGAACCTCGCCAACCTCGCTCGCGTCGAAGAGTCACCCGTGCCGATTCCACTCGACCCGCCCGCGTATGGCCGCCTCGACGAACTCACGGTCCCCACGCTCTTTGCCGTCGGAAGCTTCGACATCGGCCCGGCAATTGCACAGTACGATTACCTGCTCGCGACGGTGCCCGGCGCCTCGGGCCTGCGCTACACCGACGCCGCGCACCTGCCCAGCGTCGAGCACCCCGAGCGCTTCACCGACGACCTGCTGTACTGGCTGTCGCTGAAAGACGCCTAGAGCTGCAGGGCGGGGTGCAGGCGCGTCACGCTCCAGGTGCGATTGCGGTACGCCGCAAACACGGTGAGACCAAACGCGAAGAGCCCGAACAGGGCGAGGTGACCCGCGGCTGACCACGCGATCGACTCGGCTCCCCCGGCAATCACCTGGCGAAAACCCTGCACCGCGTACGTCATCGGCAGCCAGTGACTTATCGCCTGGAAGAACTCCGGGCTCGTTTCGACCGGGTAGGTTCCGCTCGCCGATGGCAACTGAACCATCAGCAGCACAAGCGCAACAAGTCGACCGACACCGCCAAAGAGCGCGATGAACGACTGGTGAATCGCCATAAAGACCATGCCAACAACAGCGCCAAAGGCGAGAGTCCACCACGGCATCGCGGCGTCGAGTCCGACCCACAGTTCGAGCACGGCGATCACGATCGAAGCCTGCAGCGCTCCGAAGAACGCACCCGGCAGGTACCCGGCGAACGCGACCCTGAGCGGACTCGCGGCCGACGCGATAGCGCGCGGCGAGAGCGGGCGCATCACAAGGAACGCGACGATGCCGCCGATCCAGAGCGCGAGCGGAATGAAGTAGGGCGCGAGACCCTGCGCGTACTCGTCAACCGCGCTCGCGTGAACCCGCTCCGCGACCACGGGCTTCGCAACAACATCGGCGAGTGCCGTGCGCTCGGCGGCGCTGTACGTCGGAATGTCTGCAACACCATCGGCGAGACCGCTCGCGAGTTCTTCGCTGCCGTCCTGAAGTTTCTCGAGCCCGTCTCCGAGCTTCGTCGCACCCGATTCCGCCTTCGCGGCGCCACTCGCGAGCGTCGCGGCACCCTTCGAGAGTTCCGTCGTCTTCGCAGACAGGGTGGATGCTCCGCCCGCAAGTTTCGACGCGCCCGGAACAAGCTGCGCGCCCACTGCCTTGTCGATCCCGTTGGCTCCGGTCGCGACACCGTCGGCGCCCGCGGCCAGTTGCGCGAGAGGTTCGGCGAGCGGACTTGTCGAGGGAACCATCGCAGCCAGCTGCTTCGCAGAGCTCGCGAGGGTCGTGGCACCTGTCGCGAGCTTGCCGGTGTTTGTGTGCAGCGACTTCACTCCGCTCGACAGGCTCGACGCACCGTCGGCGAGGTCTGAGGCACCCGCGGCGAGCTGGCTTGAGCCCTTCGCGAGCTTCGAGGCACCGACATCCAAATCGCCTAATCCAATGACGAGATCGTCGGCGCCGTTGTTCGCGGTCGTGAGTGCGTCGGCAAGGTCACGCGAGCCGTCGGCGGCGTCGCTCACCGACGAGTGGATGTCGTTGAACCCGACATAGACGTTATCGAGGTACTCGGCGGTGATCTTCTCGTTGAGCGAGTTCTGGATTCCGTTGGTAACAGTGTTCGTCACCTGCCCGATGATGTAGCTCGTTGCATCGTCGGAGTAGACGGTGATCTTCGCCTGCTGCGGGTCATCACCCGTCGCCGTCGCGATCGAGGCCGAAAAGTCGGCGGGAACCTCGATCATCGCAAAGTAATCGCCGTCAATGAGCCCGGCGTTGGCATCCTTCTCGTCGGCAACCACCCACGCATAACTATCGTCGGAGTCGAGCAACTCGTCGACGAGCTCGCTGCCGGCGTCGATAGTTGTGCCGTCGGCATCTGCCGCAACGTCGTGGTTCACGATCACCGCGGGCAGATTGTCGAGGTGCTCGACCGGGTTCTGCGAACTCGCGAGATACATGCCCGCGTAGAACGCTGGAATTATCGCGACGATCACGAGCGCCGCGCGGGTAATAAACGTGCGGTTGAAACGCGAGAGCTCAATGCCCGGAAGAGTGGAAGCCATAACGTGCCTTAGAGAGAGATGGTGGTGACGGGGCGTGCGGTGACGGTGGGGAGTTCGCCGGGGTCTTGACACGTCGCGACGACGGTCAATTCGGTCGGCAGTGCGAGAAGAAGGTTCCAGGCCGCGGTGCGGTCGGCGGTCTCGCGCAGGGCGTCGACGTCATCAACGGCGAGGATGTCGGGACTCGCGACGAGCGCAAGACCGACGCCGCACGCAAAGCGCTCGACCGGGGTGAGCGAGCCGATCCGCGAGCCAAGCGGCAGGTCTATCGGCAGAACGTGCGCCGCTGCCCGAGCAGCACCCTTGCTGACGAATGGCTTGAACCACGGCCGCGCGAGAGCGACGGCCTGGGCAAAGTGTTGCTCGACAGTGAGTGCCTCGTCGAGCGCGTTGATCGTCGACTGCTCGGCGAGCGCGACCTTGGCCCGCGGCGCTGTCGCGAGTGCGCCCTTTACGGAGAAGCGGCTCGCGATCGCCAGCAGCAGCGCCGTTTTTCCCGAGCGGTGATCCCCCGCGATCACGAGCATTCCGCCCGAGGGCACGTCGAAGTTCACATCGGTGAAGATGCCTCGCGCGGTCACTGCACTTGCCGTAATCATCTGCTCCTGGTTTCTGCGGTGTTCTGAAACTCAATACCGTCGGTATCGATTATGCACCCAATTCGATACCGTTGGTATTCAATCTGTGAAATAATGGAGAAATGACTACCCCGAGAGTGCGCCCGCGCCGTGAAGACGTGCGCGCGCAGATTCTCGAGGCGGCGATTGTGGTGTTCAATCGCGAAGGCTACGGTGCGGCGAGCATCCAGAAGATCGCCGCAGAGGCGGGCTTTACAAAGGGCGCGGTCTACTCGAACTTCGACTCAAAGCAAGAGCTCTTCGGCGCGATTATGCGCGCTCGGTTCTCTGAGACGTCTCTTGCCGTTCTCGAGGGAATCACGCCAACGAGCGATGGATGGCACGCCGCCGTCGGGCAGGCCGCGACCCTGCTCGCGCAGCACATCGGCACACTCGGCTCGCTTCACGCCCTCGTCATCGAGTTCGCGCTGCAGGCGAGCCGCGACCCCGAAGCGCGTGAGGTCTACCTCGAGCTGCGTCACGCCCAGCGGCTGGAACTCGCCGACGGCCTGCGCACGCGCGCCGCGTCACTCGGTCTCGCCGAAAGCATCGACTTCGACCAGGTCGCCGCGACGATCCTCGCCCTCATCTCGGGCTTGACCCTCGAGAGCATCATCGACCCGCACCTGCCGACCGAGAACATCATCAGGGACGCTCTGCTCGGCGCCCTGACGCCATAGCCCGCCCACCCGTCGCCGTCGCCCGTCGCCGTCGCCCGTCGCTCGCCCAACCGTCGAAAACTGCTCCACGGCCACGGGTTTGGAGCAGTTTTCGACAATCGGAGGCCGATCGTCGCGCAAACCCCCTGCCGTCACGCCCGAAGTCTGCGTCGGTGCATAGAAAACCGGCCAGCGGCACTTTCACGCAACTATCCCGCGCAGATCACAACCAAACGCCACGATCGTGCGGATAACCTCGGATGAACGCCCATTTTCAGCCGGATCGGAGGTTTAGCCATGTCCAACGCACCTGTAACGCACGCGATTGTCGGAGAACCCGAGGTCGTCGAGGATGCAGCGTGGCTCGACCTCAAGGCCGCGGCAAGCGAGCTGCAATCGTCCCAAATGCAGGATGGCTCGATCCCCGACGCCCAGTTGCACGGGGTTTCACGCGCCCACGTCGCAACAATCACGCAGTCCATCCTGCATTTGGCACCGCGCTTTCCCCACGACGCGGCGTATCTTGAAGCGCTCGTCGTCGACTTCGACCGCTGGGCGAACGACGGTTTCGGCACTCCCGACTTTCTCGACTCGCTCAACGCCTTCCAGCCGCAGCTCGACCGCATCGACGGCCTCCAGCACCTCGTCGTCTTTCCGATGAATACCCAGAACGGCAGCGCGTCGAAGCTCGTCGAGGCCGTGCTCATCGAGGTCATCTGGCCGGAGTTCATCGGCGAGCTCGAGGCGGGCGACTACTCGAACGCTCTCTTTGTGCCGATTCGCTTCATCGACTTCACCGCGGGCTACGACACCAACTCGGCGGTGCTCTTTCCCGAGACCGTTGCGATGCGCGAGATCCCGACCTTCACGTGGGGTGCGATCTTCGCCGACCGCGAGGCCGCGCGCTTCCGCAGGGTCGTGCGCGAGGCATCCATCATCACAAAACTCGACCTGCCCGCCGACGCGGCCCGCCTGCTCGACGATCAGGCGCTCACCGAAGAAACCTTCGTGATGTGGGACCTCATCCACGACCGCACCCACATGCGCGGTGACCTGCCGTTTGACCCATTTATGATCAAGCAGCGCATGCCGTTCTTCTTGTACTCGCTCGAAGAGTTGCGATGCGATCTGACGGCGTTCCGCGAGGCCGTGAAGCTCGAGCGCGCCGACGACACCGACCCCGCAACAAAAGAGCACGCCAAGCTCGTGCAGTACGCAGTGATCTTCGACCGCATCTTTAGGTTCGCGATCACCGGCAGCCGCACGCGCAACTATGACGGCCTCGGCGGCCAGCTGCTCTTCGCGTGGATGCACCAGCACCACGTGCTGCACTGGACCGACACCCAGCTCACCATCGACTGGGCGAACGTGCCCGACGTCGTTGTTGCCCTCGGCGCCGAGATCGAAGAGCTCTACTGGCGCTCAATCGACCGCCCGAAGATGGCCCACTGGCTCGCCGCCTACGAGATGGTGCGCACGACCCTCACGCCGCACCCCGCGTCGAACTGGGCGCGCGGGCTATCGGACGAGATTCTCTCCGGCCCGCCGAAGGGGCTCACCGACGCCGTGCTCGACGACGAGTTTCCGCTCTCGATGTTCTACGAAGCGCTCTCGAAGAAGATGGCGGCTGTCATCGAATCCACCGAAGGCATTACCGCCGACGCCTAGACCTGAATCCGCCGGGGCCTCCACCCCCAGGGCCCCGGCGGATTCTGCGAAAAGAGCCGGTGCCCTTTCGGGAACCGGCTCTGTGGTTTCGCTGCGGCGCTGACGCGCCTAGTCGACCAGCGAAATGGCTACAGCTCGAGCTGTCCGTCGATCTCCTTGACCTTCATACGTGCGAGCGCGAGGTTCGACTTTGCGCGATCGAGAACGAGGTAGATGAAGACCTCGGGGGTCTTCGCGAGCGGGCGGATGATGTGGTACTGGCTCGACAGGGTGATGAGAATGTCATCGATTGAGTCGTTGAGGCCGAGCGACTTCACGGTGCGCAGTTTGGCGCGAACGACCTCGGTGTTGCCCGCCGCGGCGGTCTCGAGATCCATGCCGCTGCCGGCCTCGCCGAGCAGCATGCCGGTCGAACTGTCGACGAGTGCGGCAACCATGGCGCCGTCAACGGCGACGAGTGACTCGAGTGATGGAGTGATGTTTGACATGGGGTGTTCCTTTAGTTGTCAGTACTACTGCCAAGAGAATCTTGGAAGTTGTGGTGGGAGAGCAGCCCGGCGAGCTGCTCGACGCAGCGTCGCGAGCTTGAGAGAGCCTTGCCGAGGGTTTCGTGGGTGTCGAAGAGGGCGGCAAGAATAAGTGCGTGGCCGGGCACGCGTAGCTGAAGAACGTGGCCGTTCTCGGCAGCGATGACGATGTAGCCACTCGTTCCGATGCTCAGCTCGCGCGAAACCGCCTCGCTCAGGGCCTGCACAGAGCTCGTCATGCTCGCAAAACGACCGCCGTTGTCGACACTCTCGGGAACGTGCACAACCTCGAAGCCGTCGTCGGTGACCAGCGACGCGAGAACGAGCGACGGCGCAATCTCGCGCAGGTCGGTGAGCGCGGCGTGGCCACTCTCGATGACACGCGGGTCTCTATGAATGGATGTCACGGCACGAGCTCCTTGCTGGCATCATCCGACTCGAGCGTGGCTACGAGCGTCAGAAGCACTGTTTTCATCTGGTCTGCGTTGCGCGGGTCGACGGTAAACACCGGGATCATCGCGTCTGGGTAGGCGTCGGCAATCGCGTCTGCGTAGTCGTCGGTGCTCGGGTAGCGCGAAACATCACGACGAGAGACGCCAACGACAGCGCGGCCCGCCTCGACGAGCTCGCGAAAGTTTTCGAGGTGGTCGATCGCGACGGCCACGGCGTCGGGGGCGTCATTGTTGACGAGCAGCACCATTCCCCGCGCACGCTCTTTGATGATCGACCACATAAAGTCGAAGCGCTTCTGACCGGGAACGCCGTAGAGGCGCACCTTCTCGTCGAGCCCGATAGTGATCTCGCCGTAGTCAAGGGCGACGGTTGTTGTCGCCTTGTCGACGACATTGCGCTCGGAGTTCGCGGCCTCGGTGTTGACCATCTCGATGTCGCTGAGTGTTCGGATTGCAGTTGTTTTTCCGGCGCCCATGGGGCCCGCAAACAGGATGACGTGTTCGGCCACGCTTAGACCCCCAGTCGGGTGCGCAGCCGGCTGAACAGCCCGCGCTTTGGTTCGGGGGTCGCCTCAACCGCGACAACGGGAGCCTGTCGCACAACGGCGGGTGTCTCGCGCACGAGACCCATGAGACTCAGGGCGTTGATGAGTCGCTGCGCTTTATTGAGGTCGGCACCCGACGCGGCTGCGAGCTCGTCAGCGGTGAGCGCGCTCTTGCTGAGCAGCGCAGTCATACTGACGTCGTCGGGGTCGACGGCGAGCGCTGCGAAGTCGGGCCAGCGGGTGAGCTTGTAGGCCATCGACTCGCCGAGCCACCATGCCGGGCTTGACGGAAAAGCGTTGATGCCGACGAGCCAGAGTAGCGACGGCAGCTCGGAGGGCTGCTCGAGCATAAAGGGCAGGCGCGCGCCATCCCCTCGATAAACACGTACTTTGCTGACCGTCGGTCGCTCGGGAAAAACTCCCGAACCGCCCTGCCACCAATAGTCTTTGCGACCCCAGTCGACGACAATGAGGGCATCGTCGGCGAGGTCGACGAGGAGAAGGGCGTCACTCTCGCCGCGAAGGCCCAGCAGGGCCATTGCAACGCGAGCCCAACCGGTGGCCGGAATCCCGCCGTGGCGGGTGGCGGCGGGTACGGCGACGAACTTGTCGAGCAGCGTACCGACATCGTCGGATGAAGAATCTGAAGTGGAAATGGGACTGTCCAGGAGAGAGTGGCAAGGTCGGAGCGAATCCGACAGAGCGCGACCGGGCAATCGATGACCTGCGCTCACCTTAATTTACCTTTTCTGGACGAGTGAATAAAATCCTCAGTTGTGGGGTAGACGCGTCTGTCGCAAGTCAATGCCCGTCGCATCCGCGAGGATAGAGCGGTGACCCAACTTCATGACACCAACTACCGCGGTTTCGCTTCCGACAATTACGCGGGTGCGCACCCAGAGGTGCTCGCCGCAATCGCGGAGGCCAACGGTGGCCACCAGGTCGCCTACGGCGAAGACGTCTACACGGCCCGCCTCGGCGAGGTAATGAAGCAGCACTTCGGCGAGCGCACCGAGGTCTTTCCGGTCTTCAACGGAACCGGCGCCAATGTCACGGCGCTCACCTCGATGCTGCCGCGCTGGGGTGCCGTGGTCTCCGCCAAGACCGCGCACATCAACACCGACGAGGGTGGAGCACCAGAGCGCATCTCGGGACTCAAACTGCTGAGCGTCGAAACCCCCGACGGCAAGCTGACCCCAGAGCTCATCGACCTCGAAGCCTGGGGCTGGGGCGACGAGCACCGCGCGCAGCCTCTCGCCGTCAGCATCACCCAGACGACAGAGCTCGGCACGCTCTACACGCCCGAAGAAATTCGCGCGATCACCGATCACGCGCACTCCCTCGGAATGACAGTGCACATGGATGGCGCGCGCATCTCGAATGCGGCAGCAGCCCTTGGCGTGCCGCTTCGCGAGTTCACCACCGACGCGGGCGTTGATGTGCTGAGCTTCGGCGGCACAAAGAATGGCGTGCTCTACGGTGAGGCGATTGTTGTGCTCAACCCTGACGCGGTCGAGGGGCTGCTCTTCTTGCGCAAGCTCAACATGCAGCTCTCGTCGAAGATGCGGTTCGTCTCGGCGCAGCTTCTCGCACTTCTCGACGACGACCTGTACCTGCGCTCTGCCGGTCACGCGAACGCGATGGCAGCGCGCCTGCGCGGTTCGCTCGAGGCAGCCGCGCTCGACGGGCTCACCTTCACCCGCCCGACGCAGGCCAATGCGGTCTTCGCGATCCTTCCGCCCGGAGTCGCCGACGAGCTGCGCAAGGATTTCCGTTTCTACGACTGGGACCCGGCGACGCGCGAGGTTCGCTGGATGACCGCGTTCGATACAACCGAGGCAGATATCGACGCATTTGTGGCGGCCATCACCGCTAAGCTCACGGCATGACCGACGCCGAGCCCGACTGGTACGGGGCTGAGCCCCAACAGCCGCCCCGCACGTGGGACTTTTTGCTCACCGGGCTCGTCATAGTTCTTATGCTGATCATGGCCGTTGTGCTTGCTCTCTCGGCACTCAGCGGCGGCATCTTCAACGCGGGCTGTTCAAACGCCGCTGCCGACTGCAACCTCGACCTCGTGAGCATCGGCCACCAGATTTCACTCTGGGCGCCGTCGGTTGTCGCGCTCGTCGCGATCATCTGGAGCATCGCCCGCGTGGCCCGTCGCCGCATCGGAGTGACAGTCGCCCTCATTGGTCTTGCCGCAATGCTCGGCGTTTTCTTTCTCGGCCGCCTGCTGATTGACCTCGGAATCCCCGAGACGATCAACTAATCCCAGCTAGACGCGTCAGGATGGTCACATGAGTGACTTTGCCGACCGTCCCTGGCTCTCCAGCTACGGCGAGGGTGTTCCCCACGACATAGCCGAACCCACCGAGACCCTGGTCGACATGATCTGGGCGTCGACGCGCACCTACCGCCAAGGCGTTGCCCTCGAGTTCTTCGGTGCGACGACGACCTACGGCGAACTGCGCGAGCAGATCGCGCGCGTCGCCAACGGGCTGAGCAAGCTCGGTGTTGGCCACGGCGACCGCGTCGCCATCGTTCTGCCCAACTGCCCCGAGCACATCGTCGCGTTCTACGCGGTGTTGCGACTCGGCGCGATTGTCGTCGAGCACAACCCGCTCTACACCGAACGCGAACTGCGTCACCAGTTCGAAGACCACGGCGCAAAGGTCGCGATCGCCTGGAACAAGGTAGCCGACACAATTCTCGCCTTCCCGTCGGATGTCGCGGTCGAGACCGTTGTGCACGTCGACATCACCCGCTCGATGCCGGCGACCACCCGCCTCGCCCTGCGGCTGCCCATCACCAAGGCCCGCGAATCTCGCGCGGCGCTCACCGTCACCGAGCCCGTCTCCGGCGGCGTGGACTGGCAGACACTGCTCAAGTCGAAGTACCTGCCGAACGACGCACCGAAGCCAACGCTCGACGACATCGCCGTGCTGCAGTACACAAGCGGTACGACCGGAACTCCCAAGGGCGCCATCCTCACCCACCGCAACCTGCGCGCCAACGCGATGCAGGGCGAGGCCTGGGTGCCCGGCCTGCGCAAGGGCGAAGAGGTCTTCTACGGCGTGCTGCCGATGTTCCACGCGTACGGACTCACCCTCTGCCTGACCTTCGCGATGAGCATCGGCGCGCGTCTTGTGCTGTTCCCGAAGTTCGACGAGAAGCTTGTGCTCGACGCGATGCTCAAGAGCCCCGCAACGTTCCTCCCCGCTGTGCCACCGATCTACGAGCGTCTCGCCAAGGCGGCGGCGAAGCGCAAGATCAGCCTCAGCGGCATCCGATTCGCTATCTCTGGCGCCATGAGCCTGCCGATCGAGATCGTCAAGACGTGGGAGAAGGCAACCGGGGGACTACTCGTCGAGGGCTACGGCATGACCGAGACGTCGCCGGTCGCACTGGGCAACCCCATCGCGCCGACGCGTCGCCCCGGCACAGTCGGTGTGCCGTTCCCGAGCACCGAGATGCGCATTGTCGACCCCGACGACGTCACGGCCGACCGCGGCGTTGACGAAGAGGGCGAGCTGCTCATTCGCGGCCCGCAGGTGTTCTCCGGCTACTGGAACCGCCCCAACGAGACCGCCGAAACGCTCACGGCCGACGGCTGGCTGCGCTCGGGCGACCTCGCAAAGGTCTCGGCCGACGGTTTCGTCACAATCGTCGACCGCCGCAAAGAGCTCATCATCACGGGCGGGTTCAACGTCGCCCCGACCGAGGTCGAAACCGCGCTTCTCTCGCACCCCTCGGTCGCGGATGCCGCGGTCGTCGGCCTCCCGAGCTCACGAGGCGGTGAGGATGTCGCGGCGGTCGTTGTGCTCGCGACGGGTGCGACGCTCGACGTCGCCGCCCTGCGCGACCACTGCCGCAAGCACCTCTCGGCCTACAAGGTTCCGAAGACAATAGTCGCGCGCGATGAGCTGCCCCGGTCGCTCATCGGCAAGGTGCTGCGCCGCGTGGTGCGCGACGAGCTCAAGGCGTCGCTCACCTAGGCTCGACCCATGCGATTCGGAATGTTCGTTCCCCAGGGTTGGCGTCACGATCTTGTCGGCATTGCGCCGGCCGACCAGTGGGAGGCGATGAGGGGTCTCGCCCAGCACGCCGACGCGGGTCCGTGGGAGTCCCTCTGGGTCTACGACCACTTTCACACGGTGCCGGTTCCGAGCGATCAGGCAACGCACGAAGCCTGGACACTGATGGCGGCGTTCGCCGCATCCACGTCGCGCATCCGCCTCGGCCAGATGTGCACCTGCATGAGCTACCGCAACCCCGCCTACCTCGCGAAGGTTGCCACGACCGTCGACATCGTCTCGGGCGGCCGCGCCGAGATGGGCATCGGCGCTGGCTGGTACCAGCACGAGTGGGAGGCGTACGGCTACGGATTCCCGCGCGCCGGCGAGCGCCTGTCGCGACTCGACGAGGGCATCCAGATCATGAAGCAGGCCTGGGAGACCGGAACCGCCACTCTGCAGGGCGAGCATTATCAGGTGGATGGCGCGCTCTTCTACCCGCAGCCGCTGCAGCCGGGTGGCATTCCAATCTGGGTCGCGGGTGGCGGCGAGAAGGTCACGCTGCGCATCGCCGCGCAGTACGCGCAGTACACCAACTTCGCGGGAACCCCCGACGAGTTCGCCCACAAGAGCTCCCTGCTGCGCGAGCACTGCGAGGCCGTCGGCACCTCGTTCGACGCGATAGTGCGCAGCTCGAACTACAACACCGTCATCGGATCAACAGAGTCGGAGGTTGCCGACCGCCTCGACGCGATCGAGGCGCGCGTTCTGCCCTACCTCGGCGCAGAAGAAACGACGAAATTTATGAGCGAGTACCGCAGCGGCACCGCTCTCGGCGTCGGAACCCCCGCGCAGGTCATCGACAAACTTCGCGCAATGCAGTCGCTCGGCCTCGGGTACGCGATCCACTATTTTCCCGAGGCGGCGTACGACCGCTCGGGCCTCGAGCTGTTCGAGCGCGAGGTCATCCCCGCCCTTGCCTGACAAGGGGGAGCGAGCCCCCGGTGATCGAGCGACTTCCGGTGATCGAGCTTGTCGAGATCAGATCGAGCGCAGCCGAGATCACCGCCGTCTGGCTCCCCGCCAAAGACATTCGCGGTTTTGTTCAGCCCGCGCCCATGACTCGCCCCGCCGAGCCCTACCCGTTCCCGATCAAGATGTTCCCGGAGTACGGCGCCGACCTTCCTCTGTGGCCGCAGGGATGGATGTCGCTGTCGCAACTTCCGCTGTCTGACGAGTTGCGCGCTGCACTCGCCGCCTGGAACGACTTCTACGACAAGCACCACCACTGGGAGACTGGCTGGAACGTCGACCCAAGCGAGTTCAACCGCCTAGGCCGCGAGCTCTTCGAGAAAACACGCGTCGAACTCGGGCCGGACTACCTGCTCACGTATCACTACTAGCGCCGCGACATCCAAACCGCTAGTTAGACATCCATTCGCGACACCGTGAGCGTGTCGCCGAGGAGGTCGACGCGCACCGTGTCGCCATCGGCGATCTCGCCCGCGATGAGGGCGCGCGCGAGCTTGTCGTCGATCTCTCGCTGCATAAGGCGACGCAGGGGTCGCGCCCCGTAGTTCGGGTCGTAGCCGCGCTCGGCAAGCCAGGTGCGCGCATCAGGTGTGACGGCGAGCTCGAGGCGACGGTCGGCGAGGCGGCGTCCCAGACGGTCGACGTAGAGCGACACGATCTGCGCCAGCTCTGTCGTTGAGAGCGGCGAGAAGATGACGATGTCGTCGAGCCGGTTGATGAACTCGGGCTTGAATGCCTGGCGCACGAGGGCGTTGACGGCTTCGGTCTTCTGGTCCCACGTTAGGCCGGGGTCGACGAGGTACTGACCGCCGAGGTTCGACGTGAGGATAAGAATCACGTTACGGAAGTCGACGGTGCGACCCTGTCCATCGGTCAGGCGGCCGTCGTCGAGCACCTGCAGCAGCAGGTCGAACACTTCGGGGTGCGCCTTCTCGACCTCGTCGAGGAGAATGACCGAGTAGGGGCGACGACGCACGGCCTCGGTGAGCTGACCGCCCTGTTCGTAGCCGATGTACCCGGGAGGGGCTCCGAGCAGTCGCGCCACTGAGTGCTTCTCGCCGTACTCGCTCATGTCGATGCGTACGAGGGCTTTTTCGTCGTCAAAGAGGTATTCGGCGAGCGCCTTCGCGAGTTCGGTCTTGCCGACGCCGGTCGGGCCGAGGAACATAAACGTTCCCGTCGGACGGTCGGGGTCGCTGATGCCGGCGCGCGTGCGTCGCACGGCCTCGGAGACGGCGCGAACCGCGTCTTTCTGGCCGATGAGCCGCTTACCCAGCTCACCCTCGAGGTTGAGAAGTCGCTCGGTCTCGCCCTGCGTGAGCTTGTCGGTCGGAATGCCGGTCCACGCTGCGACAACCGCTGCGATGTCTTCTTCGGTGACCTGGTCGTTGACCATACGCGGGCCGACGGGTTCCTGGGCCTCGGCCGCAGCGATCGCCGTTTCGATTGACGGAATCGTCTCGTAGTTGAGCTTCGAGGCGTCTTGGTAGCGCTGCTCCCGCATGGCGCGGTCGAGGTCGATGCGCGCCTCGTTGAGCCGGGTCTTGAGCTCACCCATTCCGGTGAGCGAGGTCTTCTCGGTGCGCCAGCGCCGTTCGAGAGCATCGAGTGCCTTCTGGCGTTCGGCGAGGTCGACGCGCAACTTTTCGAGACGAGCCTTGGATGCCGCGTCCTTCTCCTTTTTGAGAGCAAGCTCCTCGATGCGCAACCGAGAAACAGCGCGCTTGAGCTCGTCGATCTCGACCGGGCTCGAGTCGATCTCCATCTTGAGGCGTGATGCTGCCTCGTCGACGAGGTCGATCGCCTTGTCCGGAAGCTGGCGGCCGGCGATGTACCGGTTGGAGAGAGCGGCGGCCGCGACGAGAGCCGAGTCGGCGATTGTCACCTTGTGGTGCGCCTCGTAGCGCTCGCGCAGTCCGCGGAGGATCGCGATTGTGTCTTCGACCGTCGGCTCGTCGACGAGCACCTGCTGGAATCGACGTTCGAGCGCGGCATCCTTCTCGATGTACTGGCGGTATTCGTCGAGGGTCGTCGCACCAATGAGGCGCAGCTCTCCGCGCGCGAGCATCGGCTTGAGCATGTTGGCCGCGGCGACGGATCCCTCGCCACCACCAGCACCCATCAGCGTGTGAAGCTCGTCGATGAACGTGATGATCTCGCCGTCGGCGTCGTTGATCTCGGTGAGCACTGCCTTGAGGCGCTCTTCGAATTCGCCGCGGTATTTGGCTCCGGCGACGAGCGCCGCGATGTCGAGCGAGACGAGGCGCTTGCCCTTGAGCGAGTCGGCGACGTCACCCGCGACGATGCGCTGGGCGAGACCCTCGACGACCGCTGTCTTGCCGACGCCGGGTTCACCGATGAGTACGGGGTTGTTCTTGGTGCGACGCGTGAGCACCTGGCTCACGCGACGAATCTCGGCGTCACGGCCGATTACGGGGTCGAGTTTGCCGCTGCGGGCTACCTCGGTGAGGTCAACGCCGTAGCGCTCGAGTGCTGTCTTCTGTTCTTCGTCGGTGCCCGGAGCACCCTGCAGGTTTGCCATGACTAATCCTTTTCAGTGGGCTTCGGGCGCCCAGCCGAGGTCGGTTGTGTAGAAACGGTGACGGTGAATTTGTCGTTGTGCGTGACGAGTTCGGTGGGGCCGACGATTCGCGCGAGCGTCTGCCGGTAACCGAGGTGCGAGTTGAAGACTGTCCACAGCTCGCCGCCGGGCCGCAGCACGCGCGCGGCGTCGGCAAAGAGGCGGTGCGCCGGGCCGGTGTGCACTACGGCGCCGATGTGGAACGGCGGGTTGAGCAACACGAGGTCGGCCGAGTTGTCGGGCTGGCTCTGCAGCCCGTCGTCGCGCACAACGCTCACGCGGTCGCTGAGTCCGTTGGCGGCCATCGTCGCCTCGGCCGATTTCACGGCGGCAGCCGACTGGTCGGTCGCGATCACCGTAAGCCCGGGTCGAGCACGAGCGATGGATGCCGCGAGCAGGCCGGTTCCGCAGCCGAGATCGATGGCAACTCCCGACATCGGCCCCGCTTTGCGCACGGCGTTCAGCAGCAGTCGCGTTCCGATGTCGACACTCGACCCGGCGAACACGGCACCGTGAGCGGCAATCGTCAGCTCGACGTCTTTGTGAAACTCGGTAACCGGAAAACGGCTCTCACCGGGAGTGATCGGACCACGCAACGTAAACGCGCGCGACTTCTGCTGGGCGAGCGAGACGTCAAGCGTCTCGAAGTAGCGCAGCATCAGCGGATTCATCGTCGGCGTCAGGTGCTTGATACGCCCGCCGGCAATAAGCGTGACCTCGGGTGCCGCATAGCGCGCAACGTTTTCGAGAATCTCTTCGAGCTCGTCGAGCGACTTCGGAACCTGCAACAGCACGAGCGTCGCACCGGTGAGCAGCTCTTCGCCAAGCGGGTGGTTGGTGTACGCGCCATCCAACCCTTCTTCGCTGGCATTGGCCGCGAGGGCGTGCTCGCCGACGAGCAAATCCTGGTGCACCCGAATGGATGTCGCGCCCGACCGCACGGCCGCGCCGAGCGTGAGCGCGCCGTAGTTATCCCCGATGACAACGAGGTTCGAGCCGACGAGAAGGTCCGCCGCCGTGTCGAGAATGAGTTTGTCACTCGCGTCGTAGGCGAAGAGATTGTCGGCTTCGATGTCGGGCCAGCGGCGAAGTGCTGTGAAATCGAGTTCAGTGGTCATACGGTGGGTGCCAAATTTCAAGTTCGTTTTGCCTGCGGCTGCGCGTTCCGGCGCGGAGAGAAATAACGTCGCCCTCGGTTCCTGCGGCGAAGACCCGGCGGCCGGGGCGGTTGAGAAGTTCATCGGCGAGAGCTGTTTCGAGTTCGCGCACGCGCGTGGCGAGGGTTGCCACCTGGTTTTCGAGGTCGAGCACTCGGCGGATGCCCTCGAGGCTCACGCCCTCCGCACTCAGTGCGGCGACCTCGCGCAATTGCATAACGTCGCGCATCGAGTAGCGGCGCGACTTGCCAGCCGTGCGGCGGGGGCAGACGAGACCGATGCGGTCGTACTGCCTCAGGGTTTGGGGGTGCATACCGGCGAGCTCGGCAGCGATGGCTATCGCCAGCACCGGTGAATTCTCATCCATGTACGCACCCCCTCCCTTCTACTGATGTTGTCTAACTACGAGCGCGGTCGAGCAGGTCGGCGCGTGGGTTTTCGTCGGGCAACGACGCGGCAAAGGCCTCGAGGTGCGCTTGCGCCTCGGCGCTCAGGTGACTCGGCACCGCAACAACAACGCTCGCGAGCAGGTCGCCCACGCCCTTGGCGGTTGTCACGCCGCGACCCTTGACGCGCAAGACGCGACCACTCGGTGTGCCGGCGGCGACGCGCAGTTTGACGGGCTCGCCTCCGAGAGTCGGCACCTCGATCGTCGCCCCGAGTGTTGCCTCAGAGAACGTCACGGGCACGTCGACGCGAAGGTTGAGACCGTCACGCTCGAACACCGAGTGCTTGCGCACCGTCACGGTCAGCACGAGATCACCGGCAGTTCCACCATCGGGGCTGGGTTCACCCTTGCCCTTGAGGCGGATCTTCTGGCCGTCGCTGACACCCGCGGGAATCTTGACGTTGATCGCCTTGCCGTTCGAGGGCTGCAGCTTGATCGTTTCGCCGCGAATCGCCGTGAGAAAGTCGAGCGTCGTCGTCGCGGTGAAGTCGCGACCTTTTGTCGGGCCTGCCGCTCCGCGAAAGCCGCCGCTCGAGTTTCCGAAACCGCCACCACCGCCGAACATGCCACCGAGTAGGTCTTCGAAGTTGCCTGCCTGGCCGCCCGCTCCGGCGCGACCCGTCGGCTGGCCGAAGAGACCACCGAAGACGTCTTCAAAGCCACCCGGCTGACCTGGGCGCCCGCCCGCGCTGAAGCGCGCGCCGGAACCCATCGCCCGAATCTGGTCGTACTCCTTGCGCATCTCCGGGTCGGAGAGCACCGAGTTGGCCTCGCTGATCTCCTTGAAGCGCGCCTCGGCTGCAGCGTCGCCCGGGTTTGAGTCCGGGTGAAACTGGCGCGCGAGTTTGCGATAGGTCTTCTTCAGATCGGCATCGGAGATCTCTTTCGAGACACCGAGAACCTTGTAGAAGTCCTTGTCAAACCAGTCCTGGCTTGCCATTCGTGCGCCGCCTACTCGGGAACCGAGACCGCGACCTTGGCGGCGCGGATGAGGCGCTCACCCAGTGCGTACCCGGGGTCGATGACGTCTGCGACGGTGTTCACAGAGACATCCTTCGACGGGAGCTGCACAACTGCCTCGTGCAGGTGCGGGTCAAAGACCTCGCCCTTTTCACCGACAGAGCGAAGGCCGTAACGCTCAAAGGCACCACGAATCTTCTGGGCAACGAGCTCGAGGGGGCTGCCCTCAAGATCGCCGTGCTTCTCGGCACGGCTCAGGTCGTCGAGTGCTGGCAGCAGCGAGCGAATGACCTCGGCGATAACGGCCTCACGATTGGCGGCGCGATCGCGCTCCACTCGTGTACGGAAGTTGACGAGTTCTGCCTGCGCACGAAGCATGTCCGAGCGCATCTCGGCAACGATGTCGCCGGCAGCCTGCTCGAGCAGCGCTGCATCTTCGTCGCTGATCTGCAGGTCCGCGTCATCCACATCTGCGCTGTCTTCTTCGGTGAGCTCGATATCGGGCTCGTCCTCTGAATCGTCAGCAGCATCGTCGGCGGTCTCGTCGTCAACCTCGAGCTCTTCGTGAGAAGACAGGTCGTGAACTACCCGCTCTTTGTCGTCAGAGTCGTCGTCGAAATCGGTGTCATCCAGCTCCGGGGAGCCGGCGGCGGCGTTGACCGCCTCCGACTCCTCGTCGTTGTGGCGCTTCTTGTCTGCCATCGTTACTTCTTGTCCGGCTCGTCTTCGACAACCTCAGCGTCGACGATGTCTTCGTCGTTGCTTGCGGGGGTCTCGTCGGCGGGGGCCTCGTCAGCACCGGCGTTGGCGGTCTCGCTCTGCGCGTAGAGAGCCTCGCCGATCTTCTGCTGGCTCTCGGCGAGAGTGTCGAAGGCTGTCTTCACGGCTGCCTCGTCGTCGCCGGCGAGTGCAGTCTTGAGAGCGTCGATGTCGGCCTGAACGCTCGTCTTGACGTCTTCCGGCAGCTTGTCGGCGTTGTCGGCGAGCAGCTTGTCGGTCGAGTAGGCGAGCTGCTCTGCAGTGTTGCGAACCTCAGCGGTCTCGCGACGCGCCTTGTCTTCTGCCGCGTGCTCTTCACCCTCGCGAACCATACGCTCGATGTCATCCTTCGAGAGCGAGCTGCCGCCGGTGATGGTGATCGACTGCTCCTTGCCGGTTCCCTTGTCCTTCGCGTGAACCTGCACGATGCCGTTGGCGTCGATGTCGAAGGTCACCTCGATCTGGGGGATGCCGCGGGGTGCGGGTGCGATGCCCTGAAGCTCGAAGGTTCCGAGGTTCTTGTTGTCGCGCGTGAAGTCACGCTCACCCTGGAAGACCTGGATGGCAACCGAAGGCTGGTTGTCGTCGGCGGTCGTGAAGGTCTCGCTGCGCTTGGTGGGGATAGCCGTGTTGCGCTCGATGAGCTTCGTCATGATGCCACCCTTGGTCTCGATACCGAGGCTCAGCGGGGTGACGTCGATCAGCAGAACGTCTTTGCGCTCTCCGCGCAGAACGCCGGCCTGGAGTGCGGCGCCTACGGCGACGACCTCGTCAGGGTTGACGCCCTTGTTGGGCTCCTTGCCACCGGTGAGCTTCTTGACGAGCTCAACGACTGCCGGCATACGAGTGGATCCACCAACGAGCACTACGTGCGCGACATCCGCGACGCTCACGCCCGCTTCTTTGATGACGTCCTGGAACGGCTTACGGGTGCGCTCGATGAGGTCCTGAGTGAGTTCCTCGAACTTTGCACGCGTGAGGGTCTCGTCGAGGTTGGCGGGGCCGTTCTCGGTGAGCGAGAGGTAGGGAAGCTGGATGCTTGTGCTCGTCGAGCTCGAGAGTTCCTTCTTCGCCTGCTCTGCTGCTTCCTTGAGGCGCTGCTTGGCGATCTTGTCGTTCGAGACGTCGACGCCGGTGGTCTCCTTGAACTTCTGGATGAGCCACTCGACAACGCGGGCGTCCCAGTCGTCTCCACCGAGGCGGTTGTCACCGGCGGTCGAGCGAACCTGAATCGTGGAGAAGTCGTCGTCTTTACCAACTTCGAGGAGGCTGACGTCGAACGTTCCGCCTCCGAGGTCGAAGACGAGGATGAGCTCGTCGGCCTTGCCCTTGTCGAGGCCGTAGGCGAGAGCTGCAGCGGTCGGCTCGTTGATGATGCGAAGAACGTTGAGACCCGAGATCTCGCCGGCGTCCTTTGTCGCCTGGCGCTCCGCGTCGTTGAAGTACGCGGGAACCGTGATTACAGCATCGGTGACGGGCTCGCCGAGGTACTGCTCAGCGTCGCGCTTGAGCTTGGCGAGGATGCGCGCGGAGATTTCCTGCGGCGTGTACATCTTGCCGTCGACGTCTGTCGTCCACGTTGTGCCCATGTGGCGCTTGACGCTGGAGATTGTGCGGTCGACGTTTGTGACTGCCTGGCGCTTCGCTGTCTCGCCGACGAGTACGTCGCCGTCTTTGGTGAAGGCGACAACCGACGGGGTGGTGCGGAAGCCTTCGGCGTTTGCGATGACGGTGGGTTCTCCACCTTCGAGAACGGCAACCACCGAGTTGGTGGTTCCGAGGTCAATACCTACTGCACGAGCCATGAGCTCTATCTCCTTCTAAGTTTGCTTGCGCGTGCATAGTTGAGCCGCGCAGCATCAAGTTTGTTACGCCTCAAAACTGATGTCAAGTTCTCTCAGCAAAACTTGAGCTAGTGCGACTCAAGTTTGGTTGCCCCCATTGTTTACCGGCAGGCGATAAGTTGTGAACCATGAGCAACGACGGTGCTACTCCCCGCAAGATCCCGACCACAGCGAACACCCTCGCCGTAGGCGTTGTGGGGCTCGATCTTCAGGCCGACAAGGTTGTGCCGCGCAAGCAGGTCGTGTCGTGGGCGCTGTGGGACTGGGCGACGCAGCCGTTCAACACGGTAATCCTGACCTTCGTTTTCACTGCGCTATATCTGACGAGCGACAGCTTCATCTCGCCTGAGCTCGCCGCACTTCCCGAAGACGACATAACGCGAATCCTCGCGATCGACGCGCTGTCGGGTCAATTCGGCCTTGCGCTTTTTATCGCCGGGCTCTTTATTGCGGTTCTCGCACCGGTCATGGGACAGCGATCGGATGCCTCGGGCAAACGTAAATTCTGGCTCCTCGTCAACACCGCCGTTGTCATCGTCTGCATGGCGCTCCTGTTCTTTGTGCAGGCGAGCCCGCCGTTCTTTGTGCTGGGCATCGCGCTCGTTGCGCTCGCGAGCGTCTTCCAGGAGATCGCGAACGTCGGTTACAACGCCATGCTCGTTCAGGTCTCGACGCCCAAGACAGTCGGAAAGGTTTCTGGCCTCGGCTGGGGCCTCGGCTACATCGGCGGAATCGTCGCGCTTATCCTCGTCGTCGTTGCGACAACCTTCGAGTGGTTCGGAATGGACACCTCGAACGGCATGGCCTACCGCGTCATTGCCCTCGGCTGCGCACTCTGGACCGTCATCTTTATCATCCCGATCATTCTCAACGTGCCCGAGACCCCGGCCTCTGGGCAGCGCGAGAGAGTCAACTTCTTCCGCAGCTATGTACAGCTCGTGCGCGACATCCAACGCCTCTTTCGTGAGAACCGCGAGACCTTCTGGTTTCTCGTCGCCAGCGCCGTTTATCGCGACGGTCTCGCCGGCGTCTTCGCTTTCGGAGCGATCATCGCCACGGGAACCTTCGCCTTCACAAGCAACGAGGTGCTGATCTTCGGCGTTGTCGCCAACCTCGTCGCGGGTGTCTCGACGATCATCGCGGGCCGGTTCGATGACGTGTTTGGCCCGCGTGCGGTGATTCTCGCGTCGCTCGTCGGTCTTGTTATAGCCGGAACCGCCACCTTCTTTCTCCACGACGCGGGCAAAACAACCTTCTGGATCTTTGGCCTCCTGCTCTGCGCCTTCGTCGGCCCGGCACAATCGGCCTCGCGCTCGCTTCTCGCCCGCGTGACTCCCGCGGGTCGCGAAGGCGAGATATTCGGCCTGTACGCGACAACCGGCCGCGCGGCGAGCTTCCTCTCCCCCGGTCTCTGGGCGCTGCTCATCGCGATCTTCGGTTTTCAGTACTGGGGCATTCTCGGCATCGTCATCGTGCTCGCCATCGGGCTCGTTCTAATGCTCTTTGTGAAGGTTGCGCCAAAGGCTGCGTAACAGTCCGTTTTGCGCTGGCAACGTTCAGACTTTGACGGCAGGGTTGACCCATGACCACAAACGATCACGCCAGTCTCCCCAACCTCGCCGACGCCGTTGCCAAGGCCGAGCTGCTTCGCTCACTGCACGTACCGGGTGAGCCCCTCATCGTCACCAACGTCTGGGATGCCGTGACGGCCCGCATCGTCGCATCCACCCCCGGCGTGAAGGCCCTCGCCACGGCGAGCCACGCGGTCTCGTTCGCGCACGGTGTCGAAGACGGCGAAGGTCTCACCGTCGAGCAGGCACTTGCCGTCGCCGAGCTCATTGCCGACGCCGTTGACATCCCCGTCTCGGTCGACTTCGAGAAGGGTTACGCGCGCGACGCCGCCGGAGTTCAGCACAACGTCGAGCAGCTCATCTCCACCGGTGCCGCGGGCATCAACATCGAAGACAGCGTCGGCCAGGCGAAGGCACCCCTCTTTTCGATCGAGGACGCAACGGCGCGCGTTGCGGCAGCCCGCGCTGCGGCCGTCGCCACCGGTGTGCCGATCGCTATCAACGCTCGTGTCGACACCCTCGCGGGTGGCTGCGAATGGGACGACGCGGTTGCCCGCGCCAACGCCTACCTCGATGCCGGCGCAGACAGCATCTTCTTTCTCGGACTCGAGACCGAAGAGCTCGTAGCCCGCGCGATCGAGGCCGTGCACGGAAAGATCTCGGTGATCGGCCACCCCGGCGCTGTTCCCCTCAAGAAGCTCGCCGAACTCGGCGTCTCGCGCGTGAGCTTCGGCCCCGGCGCTCTCGGCCTCACGCTCGCGCACCTGCAGTCCGCGGCGGCGCAGCTCACGGCGCTCGGCGACTACCCCGAAGAGCTCGGCTTCAGCTACTAACGCGCGCTGCGGCCCCGCTCCGGCCCCGGCTCCGGTTCCGGTTCCGGTCCCGGTTCCGGTTCCGGTTCCGTCGAAAAGTGCTCCAAACTTTGTGGTTTGGAGCACTTTTTGCTGTTTGCGAGAGCTCTGGAACCCGCGCAATCACCCAGACGGGGTACTTCCGCGCCGACCGCACGCAGGCGTACCCTCGTGGCCATGACCGATCAACGCCCGATAGGTTTTTGGCTCAAGCTCGTCGACCGCCTCATCGATGAGCAATTCGCTTCAACTCTCGACGAGCACGGTGTCACCCGCAGGCAGTGGCAGCTGCTCAACGTGCTCGCGCGCGGCTCCGCAACGCTCGCGGATCTCAACGAGGCCGTCGCGCCTTTTCTCACAGCGGGGGTGGATGGCGCGCCGCCGGAGTCCTCGGCCGAGCACCTCACCGAACTCATCGATTCCGCCTGGGTCGACGCAACGCCCACGGGCTACGAGCTCACGGAACGGGGCCGCGCCGCCTTCGCGCGCCTCGCCGACGTCGTCGCCCAGCAGCGCACGGTCATCGCCCAGGGCATCACCGACGCCGAGTACCTCGCAACCGTGAATGTGCTCACTCGCGTTGCAAAGAATCTGGGTTGGACCGGATAGTTCGCTCAACAGGGCTACTGTCGAGAAATGATTATCTTCGGAACGCGCTCGACAGCCATCCTTCTCGCGATGATCAACTTCGTCTGCGGCAACTGCCACAACCCGGCGGCGCAGAAGGTCATCAAGCACGTCACGAAGTTCACGCTGTTCTTTATCCCGCTGTTTCCCGTCTACATCAAGCGCTCGGTGACCTGCACCTACTGCGGGGCGACGGCGCCCCTCACCAAGGAGCAGGCAGACGGCTATGTCGAATTCGTTGAGAACGCCCAGCTCGAGAGCCAGCTCGACGCCGAGTTCGGCACAGAGACGCGCGAGCCCAAGGCGTAACCTCAGCGCGACTTAGAGCGTCGCTTGACTGAGAGCGCCGCTTTACTTAGAGCCCGAGCGCCCAGACGATCATGATCATCGTCACAAAGAAGCCCGTTATGAAGTTCAGGTACAAGAAGCGCTTCCAGCCGCGGTTCGCCGATTCGGCGCTCTCGTCGGTGATGTTCCAGAACTGCGCGCAACTAATCGTGTAGGGCGCCGCCAATACTGCAGCGAGGGCCGCCGGCCAGCCGGCGAGAAGCAACAACAAACCCGCGAGCACATAAGCGACGACGCTCAGTCGAGCCGTCGCCCGGGCACCGATCACCGTCGCAATCGATGAAATGGATGCCTCGCGGTCGGCTATGACATCTTGAACTGCCCCGAACGCGTGAGAAGCAATCCCCCACAGGAAGAACGCGCCGAGAATTGCCCACAGCTCAGGCGTAAAGACCGCGCCCGCGACCACAAGTGCGTAGATTGCTGGCGAAACGAAGTGTGTGCTGCTCGTCAGGGAATCGAGAAACGGTCGCTCCTTGAAGCGCAGCCCCTTCGCCGAGTAGGCGATGACGGCGAAAACGCTGATCGCGAGCACTAACCAGGAGAGGGGGTTACCAACAACAACTAAATAGCCGAGAAAGGGAATGTTTGTGATCGCCGCGGCCCACAGCGTGGGCTTGTGCATGCGGGTGTCGAGAAGGGCACCCTCGACGCCGCCCTTGCGTGGGTTACGCAGGTCTGACTCGTAGTCGAAGACGTCGTTGATTCCGTACATCGCGAGGTTGTACGGCACGAGAAAGTACAGGGTGCCAATCACCAGAGTCGCGTCGATTTCGCGCGCCGTCAGAAAGTAGGCGGCCGCGAACGGAAACGCCGTATTGACCCAGCTCAGCGGGCGGGACGAAACGAAGAGCGCCTTAAGCACGATCGGTGCCTTTCTTTTGGCGAGATCCGGTTGCACGCGGCTGGCTCTCGATCGCGCGCTTCGGAGTGAACAACGCCCACAGCGAGGGCAACAGCACAACGGCCGCAACCGCGTAGGCGAAGTCTTCGAGTGGAGCGATTCCGATGAAGGCGCCGCTGATCTTTGTCTCGTTGTATCCAACAAGGCCGACGCCGATCATGACGTTGTCGAACACGGCGGTCATGAGGAGAACGACCGCGAGCGCGACGGCGACGGACGCCCATCGTGGCGGGCGACGCGCAACAACCGTCGCGAGGGCAACGGCAGCCACCACGACGAGGAAGATCGCGTTGAGCGCCCAGTAGCTCATGCGCTCTCTGCCCTTCGCGCCCGCCAGAGCTCGAGCGCGCCGTAGAGGTTCATCGTGAGGTAACAGAGGAGGGTGAGAAAAAAGACCTCTTCGATGGGCAGCTCGGGGGCGAGCTGCAGGCCGGTCATAAAATCGGTCTCGCCGCGAAAGAAGATTCCGAGGTCGATGCCAAACAGATCCCAGACGAGGAAAAAGACGACTCCTGCGACTAGTACAGCCGTCGCTGCGCGCGCTGACCGCCAGAAGAAGAGACCGAACCTGCGGTCGAGCATGACCATCCCGGTGAGGGCGATGCCAAGCGCGACGAGGTAGAGCACTCCCACTACGGGCTCTTTTCGAGGGCCACTTCGGAGGCGTCGGCGTCAGAAGCGGCAGCGTCAGAAGCGTCATCGACGTCGTCGTCGACAGGCGGCAGCGACGAGACGAGCGGCTCGGGCAGGGGCTCGGTCGAGGTGTCGCCGCGAAGGCGCTTGAGCAGAACCTCGGCACTGATGAGGCACATCGGAAGACCGATTCCGGGAATCGTCGAACCACCGACGAAGTAGAGACCGTCGACCTTCTTCGACTTGTTGCCGGCGCGGAAGAAAGCACTTTGCTTGAGCGTGTGCGCGGGACCGAGGGCCGTTCCGCGCCAGGCGTTGAGCTCCTTTGTGAAGTTGCCGGGTCCGACGGTGCGGCGCACGGTGATGCGTGAAGCGAGGTCGTCGATGCCCGTCCACAACGAGATCTGCTCGATGACATTGTCGGCGAGCGTCTCAATGCGTGTATCGCCGGTGCCGTCGACGTCGCCGCGGCCGATCGTGGGGTCGGCGGGGATCGGCACAAGAACAAACAGGTTCTCGTGGCCGTCGGGCGCGACATCCGGGTCTACGCCGCTTGGCTTGCAGATGTAGATCGACGCGGGGTCGGGCACCGAGGGGTTCGCGCCGAAGATTGCGTCGAAGCCCTTGTCCCAGTCCTTCGTAAAAAGCAGGTTGTGGTGCTGAAGCTCGGGCAGCTCGCCCTTGACTCCCAGGTACAGCAACAGGGCACTCGGGCCGGGAACGTGCTTGTCCCAGTAGTGCTGCGGGTAGGTCTGCTCCGCGGGCTCGAGAAGCTTGGTCTCGGTGAAATGCAGGTCGGCGGCGGAGACGACGACGTCGGCCTCGACGCGCTGGGTGGCGCCCGCGCCATCCAGATATTCAATTCCGGTCGCCGCGCCATCAACGACGACGATGCGCGAGACGTCGGCGGCGGTCACGATCGTCACGCCCTCTGCGATCGCGAGTTGTTCGATGCTTTCGATGACGCCGGAGAATCCGCCCATCGGGTAGAGCACACCGTCGGCCAGGTCGAGGTGGCTCATGAGGTGATACATGCTCGGCGTGAGCTTGGGCGAGGAGCCCAGAAAGACGGCGGGGTAGCCGAGAATCTGGCGCAGCCGGCGGTCTTTAACGGTGCGAGCGACGAGCCGGGAGAGCGGGCGGGTGAGAAGACGCAGGAACGCGCCACCCTGGCGCACAACCTCGCGAGTGAACACCGGGCGCAGCGACGCAAACGAGGTGTAGAGAAACTTGCGTTTCGCGAGGTTGTAGACGTTCTCGGCAGAGTCGAGGTAGTTGTCGAGCTTCGCGCCAGCGCCCTTTTGCACCGACTCGAAGAGTTCGATGTTTTCTTCGCGGTTCGCGGCGATGTCGATCGGCTCGGTGACGCCCTCGAAGAAGACGCGGTAACCGGGGTCGAGGGTTACCAGGCTCAGCTGTTCTTCTGCCGAGGTGCCGAGCAGTTTGTAGAAGTGGTCGAACACCTCGGGCATGAGGTACCACGAGGGGCCGGTGTCGAAGCGGAATCCGTCGCGCTCCCAGTAGCCGGCGCGGCCGCCGAGAGTGGGCTGCTTCTCGAAGACCGAAACCTCGTGTCCCTCGCGCGCGAGAAGCGCCGCGGACGCGAGTCCGCTGATCCCGCCGCCGATGATCACTATTCGGCTCATGGTCGGGGGGTCCTTCCTAGGGCCGCACCAGCGGCGATGCGTGCCTTCACGGGATTGGGCACACGCACTCGGGTGCGACGAAGTTCTTCTGCGGGCGTTCTGCGCAATCTTACGGAAAGCTCAGCGAATAGTCCCTGTGCGAGAGCAACCGCTTTTCGGCTGCTCGCGGGTAGATCGGGAACAACCGCCGCCGACGTGCGCAGGTCGGCGTCAATGTCATCGAGAAGTCGCGTCTTGTCAGCCTCAGAGAAGCTCTCAACACTCACCCCTGGAAAGTAGCTGCGGCCGAGAGTGTCGAAGTCTGCGGCGAGGTCGCGCAGAAAGTTGACCTTCTGAAACGCGGCACCGAGGGCGCGGGCGCCGTGCTCGAGCCTCGCGCGTTCGTCGGCTGCGACATCCGTGCCCTGCAAAAACGCCCTCAGGCACATCAGGCCAACGACCTCGGCAGAACCATAGACGTAGCGGTCAAAGCTCGCCTGGTCGTGCTGTGTCTCACTCAGGTCGGCGCGCATCGACTCGAAGAACGGCGCGCTGAGCTCCTGCCCGAAGCCCGTCTCGCGAGCCGTGAGCGCGTAAGCGTGAACGACGAGGTTGCTGCTGAAGCCGGTCTCGACGGCGTGCTCGGTTTCACGTTCGAGCTCGTTGAGCTGGCGTGCCGCCCCGACGGTGTCGAGTCCGGCTTCGACGGCGGCTCCGTCGACGATCTCGTCGGCGACGCGCACGAGCGCATAGATGTTCTCAACGTGCTGGCGCACCGACGGGCCGAGCAGACGCGAGGCGAGGCCGAACGACGTTGAGTACCGGCGGATGACAATGCTCGCTGTTTCTTCTGCGACCCTGTCGTACAGGCTCAGTCGCGTCATCGCACACGCCCCAGCACGTCATCGGCGACGGGGTGAAGTTCGGCGCGAAGTGCCGCGGGAATGTGCGGCTCGGCGAGGCGCGCCACAGCACGATTGCCGTAGTACCGGGCCAGCCCCTCGGCGAAACCCTTTGCACCGCAGCTCACAAGAACCTCGCGTACAAAAGACGCCTCTGCCTCGGTGAGGTCAGACTTGCCAATGAGCGGCGCGATCGACTGCCAGTCGGCGGTGGTTGTCGCGTACGAGATCATCACGGTGCGCTTGCCCTCGCGCAGGTCACCGAGGGTCGTTTTGCCGGTCTCGGCCTCTGAGCCAAAAACGCCGAGAAGGTCGTCGACAAGTTGGTAGGCGATGCCGATCTCGCGGCCGAACTCCCCGAGCGTCGCGACGATGTCATCGTGGGCACCCGCGAGGATCGCCCCAGCCTGCAACGGGCACTCGAACGAGTAGACGGCGGTCTTGAGCCGCTCCATAAGAAGGATGTCGTCGACGTGCGGCATACCGGGGTCGATTGAAAAGTCGATGTCGATGAGTTCGCCGGCGGCCGAAGCGAAGAGTGCCTCGTCCATCACCTCGAGCAGGCGGGCGCGCACGTCATCGGCGACGCCACTCTTGTCGATGAGGCGATAGGAGTTGAACAGCGCGAGGTCGCCAGCGATTACTGCCGCTGAAACACCGGCGTGCTCTGCGACGTCGGTTGGGTTTCCCTTGTCGAGGGCGAGATCGCGGTAGGCGCCAGAGATGTTCGCGACACCGCGGCGCACGAAGTCGTGGTCTATGACGTCGTCGTGCACGATGAGCGCCGTGTGGAGAAGCTCAAATGCGGCCCCAACATAGGCCGCGGCCTCAAAATCGTCGCCGCCGAGCGACTGGTAGGCGGCGAACACCATACGCGGTCGAAACCGCTTGCCGCCGGTCGTGTTGGCCTCAAGAGTTTCCCACAGGTGAACATACTGGTCGCCGAAGGGAGTTGCCCGGTTCTTGGCTAGGCTGAAGAAGCGCTCAAGAACGACGTCGACCCTCGCTTGTCGCTCCGCCGCGGCGGATTTTACGTCGGAACCACTCACTCAGGCAGGATACCGCGATGCACACTCAAGCCGAGCAGGTCGTGCTCGTCGCGGACGACGGAACCCCCATCGGCACGGCGGACAAGTACGCGGTTCACACAACCGACACCGCGCTGCACCTTGCCTTCTCCTGCCACGTTTACGGGCCAGACGGTCGAGTGCTCGTCACGCGCCGCGCTCTCGAGAAGCTCACCTGGCCCGGCGTCTGGACCAACTCCTTCTGCGGCCACCCGGCCCCGGGCGAAAGCATGGAGGATGCCGTGAAAAGGCGCGCCGAATTCGAGCTCGGCCTGTCGCTCGAGTCGATCGAACTTGTGCTGCCCGACTTTCGGTATCGCGCGGTCGACGCCTCGGGAATCGTCGAGAACGAGATCTGCCCCGTGTACCGCGCCGTAACGGCCGTCGACCCGACGGCCAACCCGGCTGAGGTGTCGGAATGGGCTTGGCTCGAGCCAGACGCCCTGCTCACCGCGGCCGCCGCTGCACCGTTTGCCTTCAGCCCCTGGCTTGTCTGGCAGCTTGAGCAACTGCGCTAGCCAGCGTTCATTAAGTAACCTTTACGGGTGGTCAGTGCCGCCCGCGCCATTCTTTCCCGGGCCACCGCCCCCTCTTCAAAGGTTTCACCATGACTTCTGCCATCGCGCCGATCGTTGACCACACGCTTCTCAAGCCAGAAACAACGGGGGTGGATGTCGCGGCTCTCGTCACCGAAGCCACCGAGCTCGGCGTCTACTCGATCTGTGTCTCGCCCTCGATGCTGCCCGTAACCATCCCAGCCGGTGTTGACCTCAAGGTCGCGGTTGTCGCGGGTTTCCCCTCGGGCAAGCACACGACAGCAATCAAGACAGCCGAGGCCGCCGAGTCGATCGCCCTCGGCGCGCACGAGGTCGACATGGTCATCGATCTGGGCGCCGCGAAGGCCGGACGCTTCGACCTCATTGAGGCAGACATCGCGTCGGTGCGCGGTGTCATTCCCGCGCCGCTTGTTCTCAAGGTCATCATCGAGTCGGCGGCACTCACCGACGACGAGATCGTCGGTGCGTGCCGCGCTGCTGTCGCGGCCGGAGCGGACTTCGTCAAGACGTCGACGGGCTTTCACCCGGCCGGCGGCGCAACCGTGCACGCCGTCGCTCTTATGTCGAAGACCGTCGGCGGTGCGCTGGGTGTCAAGGCGAGTGGCGGCATCCGTTCGCTTGCTGACGCGCGCGCGATGATCGCTGCGGGCGCCACGCGACTTGGCCTGTCGGGAACCCGCGCCATTCTCGACGAAGAAGCCGGACTCGCCGTTGCCGCTGCGGCCCCCGGCGCCTACTAACCCCCGCAACTAACGGTTTTCGGACAAACTCGCGCACATCGGCGCGTTAGTTTGTCCGAAATCCGTGAGAAGGCGAATGGATGTCGCGGCGCCGCACCCGCGGGCGACTAGTTGCCGGGTGCGCCGAGGTCGGTGACCGAGACATCGGTGCGGTGGAAGTTGTGGAAGCTGCGGCTTGCCGTCGGCCCGCGCTGACCCTGGTAGCGCGACCCATACTGGCCCGAGCCGTAGGGGTTCTCTACCGGCGAGCTCGTCTTGATAAAGCAGAGCTGGCCAATCTTCATTCCGGGCCAGAGCTTGATCGGCAGCGTCGCGACGTTCGAGAGTTCGAGAGTGACGTGGCCCGAGAAACCGGGGTCAACAAAGCCCGCCGTCGAGTGGGTGAGAAGACCGAGGCGCCCGAGTGAGCTCTTGCCCTCGAGGCGCGCGGCGATGTCGTCGGGCAGCGTGACGAGCTCGTAGGTGCTGCCGAGCACAAACTCACCGGGGTGCAGGATAAACGGCTGGTCGGGCGCAGTCTCGACGAGGTGCGTCAGGTCGGGCTGGTCTTCGGCTGGGTCGATGAACGGGTACTTGTGGTTATCGAACAGACGGAAGAACCGGTCGAGGCGCACGTCAACACTCGACGGCTGCACCATGTCGAGGTCGAGGGGCTCGAGCCCCACGCGTCCGGATGCGAGCTCGGCCTTGATGTCCCTGTCAGAAAGCAGCATGGGCAACAGTGTATTTGGCTCTCCCGCTTGTCAAGCGCCTTGCCGCATCGGGGCGGCGGGGTGATGGTGGGGAGATGACCGAATCGTTCACCTCAACAACCGCAGAGCTCAAGCGCATCGACTACACGGGAACCATCTGGTTCGGTGCCGCGATCATCGCGACCGGCATCCCTCTCTCGGGCCTGCTGTCGAGTGGCTGGCGACCCGGCGACCTGCCCGTTTTCGCCGAGGCCGTCTGGGGCATCGGCGCGCTCATCGCTCTTGTCGGAACTGCGCTTCTCGCGTGGGCCGGATGCCCCGTTCTCGCGTTCAGCCCAGAGCGCGCCGACCGGCAGAAGGAATTCTCCATTCGCGCGGGTGTGATGTTCTACATCGGTGGGAGCGTTGTGACTCTTGTCGCGATCCTCGCTTCCCCGGCTGGCGGCTAGCGCGGCGGTAGAATTGCCCCACACGCGGATGTAGTTCAATGGCAGAACTTCAGCTTCCCAAGCTGATAGCGCGGGTTCGATTCCCGTCATCCGCTCTCTTCTTCACCATCGACGTTGCGTCGCATCCAACGGCGCACGAGTACGTACCCACCGATCACAACGATCAGCAGGGGCGCACCGACCGGCCACACCGCCGCGTAGTCGTCCACCCGTTCAGGCTAGACGAGGAGGGCGCCCGCAGCCCAACCTGCGAGCGCCCAAACTGTTAGCGCCGGCAACCTCCGTGGCGCCATCCATTCACGTCGGTGATCTTCCAGACCTCGCCGTCGTTTGTGACGATGAATGCCGCGTCGCGCTTGAAGTCGACCGACGTAGGCAGGTCGAGGGCAGAAGCGACGACAGTGAAGGTTCCGTTGCGATTGGCGCGTAGAAGCTCGCCGCTATCGGGCAGGGCCGGCGACCCAGCGGGAACCACACCCGGCGAGTCTCCCTGCGAGAGTGCGTAGAGCGAACCGCAGGGCCCGAACTCGGCGTCAACAAGCAGGCTGTAGCCGGATGCAACGTTCCGCACCTGCGGGTGCTTCACGCCGAACGACACAACTTTGCCATCGGCGGGCAGGTGCGGCACGGCCCCGGCTTCGGCGAGGTAGACCTTCGGCCCCGCGACATCCAAGCCGGTCGGTACGATGTTGCCGAACTGGATGACCTCCGCAATCGCCCCAGAGCGCGAGACCTTGAGCACCCGGTTGTGGTGGCCATCGGTGACGAGGAATCCGCCGCGATAGACATCGAAGGCGAACTGCAGGCCGCTCGGAATATCGAACGCCGTGTCGGGCGGGTTGTCTGTCGACCAGGCGCCGAGGTCGGCAAGAACCGTAAAGCGGCTGCGCCCGTCGATCCGGTAGAGGCCGCTGACGCTCGTGCCGCCGACATCCTCGCTCACGAGTGTGACGAGCACGTAGGCAGTGCGCCCGATGAAAACAACGTCGACGGCTCCACCAAGGCCGATGACCCTGGTCGGCAGTCCGGTTGCGTAGACACTCGAAGCACCCGTGCGAGTGTCGATGCGCAGCACCGAGCCGGTCACAGCCTCGGTCACGTAGAGCGCGCCATCGGGGCCGATTGTCGACCCGCTCGCGCCCTGGATTCCCGAGCTGATGAGCACGGGTTCACTAGCCCGCGAGTGTGCCGTCGCCCCGACGGCGGGGGTTGCCACGAGTGTCATCGCGAAGAGCGAGGCGATCGCGGCGGCGAACTTCAGCGTTCGCGTGAGAGGCATGATGTTCCTTCCCGTTGGATCTCGGCGCGACCGGATGGCTACGCCGCTGCGGGAGGGCGGGGAAGCGCCGAGTCCGCAGGTACGCGAAATCCCGGCCAGCTTGCGCTCGTGCGAACGAACGGTCAAGACCCTGTGGATGGAGCCTGTCAGTTAACTGTGAAACTGTTTCACTCTAGAGATTGCCGCGACGCGGACCGGGCACCAATCGGAGCTCCGCACCCAGGCGCTCGGCCTGGTATTTGACCCGCTCACCGTAGCTCGCGAGCTCCGCCTCGCTGATGCGGAACGACGGGCCGATAATGCTCAGGGCGCCGACGATGAGACCGCGGGCATCGAGAATGGGCGCGGCGGCGGCCGCAGCATCCGGCTCGATCGCGGTGCCTCGCGAAAGAACAAACCCGCCGTCGCTCACGCGCCCGGCGAGCGCCGCACCAAGGGCGGTGCCCGCGGTGTTGATCGAACGGCCGGTCCAGGTCGCGTGACGGATTGCACGCGGGCTCTCGACCTGGCGCACGTACACTGCCGAGTCGTCACCGTCGGGAACCGCGAGATAGGCCGTTTCGCCCGTGAACTCGGAGAGGTCGTGAAGGTGCGGTTCGGCGAGGTCGTAGAGCGCGAGATTGCCGACCGCGATCGCGCCGATCTGCAGCACCTTTGTACCGGCCGAGTAGTAGCCCGCACGGTCGCGCTGCAGAAAGCCCGTCGTCTCGAGCGTCTTGAGCAAGCGCGCAACGGTGCTGGTCGGCAGCGACACCGCCCGGGACGCGGCACTCAGCGTCATGGCCTCGGGCGCCGTCGCGATCTCGTGCAGCAACTGCAGCGCCCGGTCGACACTGCGCGATCCACCAGCGGAATCGGCCTGTTCGGTCATGCGGTGCTCCAGTAGTCGTGTGCGGTTGGTGTGCGAAGTAGCAGCAACTACTCGACCATAGTGTCGCGGATCGCGCGGCTCGTCGCGACTCGAAGTTGCGCAGAGGCATCCAAATAGGCGTTGATATCGATGCTCTCGAAGCCGTGCGGTGGCAGGTCCGCGCGCGTCGGGAAGCCTTCGAGGGGCCGAGTGGCATCAAAGCCGAGTTTGGATGTCTCGGTGTCGGTGCCGATCGGAGTCGCAAACTGGCGCGCGCTCGGGTCCATCCGGATGCCCTTGGCATTCGTGAGGGCAACGAGGTCGCGGTCGGCCTGGAAACGCACGTTCATCGACCACAGCACCTGCGCGTCGTCGAAGACCGAGACGTCGTCGTCGACCACATAGACGTGCTTGAGAAAGTGGTCGGAGGCGAAGGCTGCGAGGATCACCTGCTTGCCGTCTCCGTCTTTGCGCTTCTTCACCGAGACGTAGGCGCTGAGTGAGCCTCCCGTGAACGGGATGCGTACGGCAGTCACCCCTGGAACAGAGCGGCGAACGGCTTCGAGAAGGCGTGCCTCGCGGCCCGGGAAGAGCCACAGGCAGAGGTGCTCTGCGTGGGTCGGGTGGAGATCCTGGAAGATCGCGTCGATGCGGTGGGTGATCGCGGTGATTGTCGCCACCGGAGCAGCAGCCTTGCCGTAGTAGTACGAGAACTCGCCAAAAGGACCCTCGTCGACGCGGTGACCGGGGTCGACAACAGCTTCGAGAACAATCTCCGCTCCGGCGGGTACGTCGAGGTCGACCGTGCGCGCGTGCGCTACCTCGAGTGGGCGGTCGAGAAGAGCTCCGGTGAGCTCGTGTGCATCGATCGCGATGGGGTTCTTGAGCTGTGACGCGATCGCGTACGCGGGGTGGTGGCCGATCACGATCGCGATGTGCACCTTCTCGCCCGCCTCCCGCGCGGCCGTAAAGATGCGCCCGAGGTCGTGGTCGGGTGCCGCGTTGACAGTGAGGGTGTTGCGTCCCGTGATCATCATTCGGTACATGCCCGTATTGATCGAGCCGGTGCGCGGGTCGCGCGCCATCACCACGCCCGACGTTATGTACGCGCCGGCGTCATCGCGCGAGTGCACCGCAAACGGGAGCGCCGCGAGGTCGACGGCGTCAGCCTCGATGACAACCTCGTGCACGGGGGCCTTCTCAACGAGAACCGGCGCGGGAAGAGCGCCCGCCTGCACTGCCAGTACGTGGTCGAGGGCCTCTTCGGTTGCGACACCCATCGCGCCGGCGATGCGCGAACGCTTGCCGAAGACGCCCATAACAACGGGCATGCTCGAGCCCGTAACGGAATGGAAGAAAACGCCGGGGGCACCCTCGGGTTCGAGTTCCTTCACAACCGCGGAGATCTCACCCCCGGGTGTGATAGGAACTCGCACATCGACGAGTTCTCCCCGCAATCGCAGTTCGTCGAGGAAGCTCCGTAGGTCGGGCGCGGGCATCAGCGCTCGCCCTCGGCGAGACCCTCGACAACAACTCCCGCGAGTGAGTTGTAGCGACCGGCAAGGATGTCGGCCGCGACGGCTTCCATCTCGGCGGCGAGAACGCGGTCTTCGTCGAGGAAGGCGGAGCGATCACGCACCGCGTCGTAGATCGGCTTGAGCGCGGGAGCGTCAGCTCCCTCGCTGCGCAGGTCGCTGCCCTGAGCGGCACACATCAGCTCGATCGCGACGACGTAGGCCGCGTTGCGTGCCATGTTGGCGAGGCGGATTCCGGCGTGTGTTGCCATTGATACGTGGTCTTCCTGACCCGCAGAGGTCGGAATTGAGTCGACGCTCGCCGGGTAGGCCTTCGAACGGTTCTCGGCAACAAGCGCGGCCGACGTGACCTGGGCCATCAGGAACCCGGAGTTGAGGCCGGCGCCATTGACAAGGAACGGCGCAAGACCGCTCATCGAGGCATCCATCAGCATTGCCGTGCGTCGCTCCGAGATCGAGCCGATCTCGCAAATGGCGAGCGCGATGGTGTCGGCGGCGAAGGCGACGGGCTGGCCGTGGAAGTTTCCGCCGGAGAGAATCACCCCGTCGTCGGGGAACATCAGTGGGTTGTCAGAGACAGCGTTCGACTCGCGCTCGAGCACCTTCGACGAGTTCTCGAGCAGGTCGAGCGAGGCACCCATAACCTGCGGCATGCAGCGCAGGCTGTACGGGTCTTGCAAGCGGCGGCCCTCGAACTCGGTGGCGAGAACGCCGCTGTCGACGATGAGTGCGCGAAGCGCGGCGGCCGCGCGGATCTGCCCGGGCTGGCGACGGATCTGCTGAATGCGGTCATCGAGCGCGGACTGGCGCCCGGCCGTCGCTTCGAGGGTCAGAGCACCCGCGGCGATGCCGGCGTTGAAGACATTCTCGGCGAGGAAGAGACCGCGCAACGCGAGTGCCGTCGAGACCTGGGTGCCATTGATGAGCGCGACGCCCTCTTTCGGGCCGAGGATGACCGGCTCGAGCCCGACGCTCGCGAGGCCCTCGGCAGCGGGGTGCACAACACCGTTGATGCGCACCTCGCCGATGCCGGTCATGGCACCCACGAGGTGCGAGAGCGGGGCGAGGTCGCCCGAGGCGCCCACCGAACCCTGGCTCGGAACGACGGGCAGAACGTCGCCGTTGAGCATTCCGATGAGGGTGTCGACGATGACGCGACGAACACCCGAGTGGCCCTGGCTGAGGCACAGGACCTTGACGAGCATTGTGGCGCGCACCGTGTCGTCGGAGAGCGGGTCACCCACGCCGACCATGTGTGAGGCAATCAGGCGACGCTGTAGCTCGAGAAGATCGTCGGTTGAGATTCGCCGGTCGGCGAGCTTGCCGAAGCCGGTGTTCACGCCATAGATGACGTCGCCGTTGGCGATTGCGGTCGTGATGACATTGTGGCCACGCTCGATCTCGTGCTCTGCCTCGGGCGAAAGTACGACAGTGATCGGTCCCTGGAACGGAGCGCGCAGCTCATCGAGGCGGGCTCCGGCGGGGCTAATGGTGAGGGTTGTCATTGTGTAGAGATCCTTTGCGTTAGGAACCGGACTCGGTCCAGCGGTTGATGAGTTTCGATTCGAGCCCGAATCGGTCGAGGAGCCTGCCGACGCCTTCGTTGACGATGTCGTCAATCGACTGCGGTCGGTTGTAGAAGGCGGGCGCGGGCAGGCACACGGTGGCGCCCGCGAGCGTCACGGCCTCCATATTGCGAATGTGCACGAGACTCAGCGGCGACTCGCGCAGCAATATGACCAGCGGGCGGCGCTCTTTGAGAGTGACGTCGGCGGCACGGCTGAGAAGGCTCGTTGTGACCCCTGTCGCAATCTCGGCGAGAGTGCGCACCGAGCACGGTGCGACGATCATTCCCATTGTCTTGAACGAGCCAGAAGCGATGCTTGCCGCGACGTTGTGGATGGCGTGTACAACATCTGCCTTCTCGCGCACGTCACGCGGGGTGAGGTCTGATTCGTAAGCGAGAGTGAGCTCGGCGGCCTTCGACATCACAAAGTGGCTCTCAATACCGAGAACCTTGAGCTCATCGAGCAACTTGATCCCATAGATCGATCCGCTCGCGCCGGTCATACCGACGACCATGCGCTCGGTCATGCCGACCACACCTTGATGTTTATCGACTTGGATTCCGAGTAGCTCGAGAACTCATCAAGTGACTCCTCGCGGCCGACTCCACTGCCCTTCATTCCACCGAACGGCGATCCGCCATAGTGGCGGCTCGAGTCGTTGACCCAGACGTAGCCGGCGCGAACGGCCGTCGCGAGCCGCAGTGCGCGGTTGACGTCGTTTGTCCAGATCGCGGCGCTCAGACCGAGTTCGACCTCGTTGGCGAGCCGGATGACCTGGCTCTCTTCGCCCCAGGTCTGCGTGATGGCGACGGGGCCGAAGATCTCTTCGCGCGCGATACGCATCGCACTCGTTGTGCCGGTGAGAAGGGTGGGCGCGACGAAGAAACCTTCCGTGCCGAGGCGCGTACCACCCGTGACGAGCGTCGCTCCTTCACCGATGCCGTCGGCAATGTGCGCGAGCACTGAGTCGAGCTGAGCGGCCGAGACAACCGGCCCCATGTCGGTCGACTCGTCGTAGGCCGCACCGAGGCGCATGGCACGCAATCTCTCGGCAAGCTTGTCGACGAACTCGGAGTGCACCGACTCGTGAACGAGCAAGCGAGCCGTTGACTGGCAGGACTGCCCGGCGCTCACGGTAAAGCTGAGCCCAGAAACCGCGGCGTCAACGGCCGCATCGAGATCGGCATCGGCGCAGACGATGAAGGGGTTCTTGCCCCCGAGCTCCGCGGTGAAGTGTTTTACAGTGCCGCTCGCCGACAACCGTCCCTGGATGGCGACGGCCGTGCGATCGCTGCCCGTAAAGGCGATCCGCTTGACTCGCGGGTGCACAACGATGGCGTCACCGGCGTCGACGCCGCCCGCAACGATGTTCACAACACCCGCGGGGAGCGTGTCGGCAATAAGCGCGCCGAGGGCGAGCGTCGCCACGGGAGTCTGCGCGGCTGCCTTGATCACCATCGTGTTGCCCGCAAGCAGTGGGTAGATGAACCCCGCTATCGCGAAGAGGCTCGGGTGGTTGTAGGCGATGATCTTGCCGACGACTCCGTACGGCTCCGCGACGACGAGCGAGATGCCGTCTTGGTGTGGTCGCGACACTCGTCCGACCTGCGCGATAGCCGCGCCGGGCCACTCGTCGAGGTACTTGAGCGCGAGCCCAACATCGCGACGGGTCGACGGCATCGGATTGCCACTGTCGATCGCCTCGAGCAGCGCGAGCGCCTCCCCCTTTTCGGCGAGCGCAGCACGAAACGCAGCCAGATGGATGGCGCGCTGGGCAACCGTGAGCGCTGCCCACGAGGGCTGCGCCGACTCGGCGGTCGCGATCGCGACATCCACCTCGCTTCTGCTGCTTTCTGGCACGTCGGTGTAGGCGATGCCGGTTGACGGGTCGTACGTCTCGCGGCGTGACTCGGTGTCGGTCCACGTGCCACCGACGAAGTTGCGCGGTGTGCCGTCTGGCCAGAACGCGCGCAACGCGCTCGCGTGGGTCTCGGTTGTGCTCGTCATCCTCGGGCTCCTCCTGTTTCGGGAATGCGACGTCGTGAGAAAACGGTCATGTTGATCGCGCGGCCCGTGAGTGGCAGCGCAACGGACGGCGGCGCGACATCCGTGTCGATCCCGTCGAGCTGCGCGGAGATCATCGCGACCATAAGGTCTCCGACGATCGGGGCGGTCTTGAACTGATTGCCGCTTGTGCCAACAGCGACGAAAAAGCCGGGGCGTTCTGTGCGGTCGTAAATCGGCAGCCAGTCTTCTGTGACGTCGTAGAGCCCGGCGATACCGGTTGGCGTCGTTGGGATCGTTGTGCCGGGGATTCGGCGGGCGAGTCGCGAGGCGTGGCGGAACCAAGCGTCTCGGCTCGGCGACATACGAAAGTCATCCGGGTCGTCGACGAGGGTTGACCCGTCGATCACCGCACCGTTGCCACCAACGAGAATCGCGTCGTCACCGTCGGGCCGAAAGTTGATGCTCAGGTCGGTATCGACGATGTGCGCTCCGTCGCGCGCCATCGAGACTGCGGAGGGCGTGTGGATGAGGTGAAGTTCTTCGCGGCGCGACGAGAGAGTCACGCCGAAGTCGGAGCCGACCCCGGCGAGTGCGTTGATGACGCGGGAGTGTGGGCCAGCGGCGTTCACAACTGCTGCACCCTCGAGCGCCGAACCGTCGTCGAGCTCGACGACGATGGTTCCGGTCGCGCCGTCGGTGAACCCCACAACGGCGCGACCAAACTCAAAATGTACTCCCGCGCGCATCGCTCGTGCGGCGATGTTCTGCGCGGCGAGAGCAGGGTCGCCGACGTACCCCGACGACGGCGTGAAGGTTGCGTGCTCGATGCGTGCAACGGGCTCCGACCAGAACCTGGGGTCGGTCGGGAGGGCGGCGGGGCCGAACCTGCGAGTGTCTGCCCACGGGAGCGCAGCGGCGAGAGCGTCACCGTCGAGCGAGTCGAAACTCACGCCGGCGCCATCCATGATGCTGTTCATTCGGGTGAGCGCGTCGGTGTCGTCATCGAAGATGTACGAACCGCAGCGCACGAACTCTGCAACGTTCTCGCTGGCCGGGGCTTCGAGAAACTCACGCCACCTCGACCAGGCGCCGATCGCCTCGTCGGCCATCACGCAGCTCTCGAGATCGAGGGCATGAACGCGAATGATGCCGGCCGAAGAACTTGTCGAGCCAAAGCCTGGCGTGCGGTTGCGATCGATGACCGTGACTGTCATTCCGGCACGTGCGGCGCGTTCTGCAATAGAGGAACCAATAACTCCGGCACCGACGACCACGAGGTCGACTGCGGCACCGTCCGTTCTTTTCCGGGATGTTACAAGCTCATTCATTTCTGATTTCCGATGCCCCTACGGCTAGTTATTACGCTGCGGTTGTGTTTATTGTTTCCTTACTGATGGCACTGTATACCGCAGAACGGGAAACAAGTGGCAAAGATTTCAAATGAAATCGATGTGTAACACGCTTTTTACAAAGATCTGCGGAACTAGAAGAACCAAGGTTTTGGAATCCCTTCCCATTCTCGGTTCGGCCCTCACGCACCGCCGCTCCAGCTCTCGTTTGCCCAACCCAGGAGGATCGCAATGTCCCGCACCAACTCGCTCGTCTCGCGCAGAATGCGCCTGCCCCTGATCGCGGCCTCGGCTATGTCGATCGCCCTGTTCGCAACAGCGTGTGCTCCCGCCGCAGAAGAACCCGTCGCTGAAACCGATGGCACCTCGCTCACCGACCTGCTTCCCGCAGATGTCGTCGAGCGCGGCTACATCACAATCGCCGGCGACGCCTCATACCCGCCCATCGGCTTTATGGACACCGACGGAACCACGATGATCGGCCTCGACGCCGACATGTCCGCTGCCCTCGGCGAGGCACTCGGCATCGAGTTCCGCAAGGAGAACGCCTCATTCGACTCGATCATCCCCGGCATCCAGGGAGAGAAGTACGATGCCGGAATGTCGTGGATCAACGACACAGAAGAGCGACGCGCCGTTGTCGACTTCATCGACTACAGCTCAGACGGCTCGTCGATGTTCGGCCTCGCGACTCTCGACCCCCAGCCGGCGACACTCGCCGACCTGTGCGGCGTGAGCGTCGCCGTGCAGAAGGGCTCGGCTCAGCAGACCGATGTCACAACGGCATCCGAAGAGTGTGAAGCTGCGGGCTCGCCCGCCGTCGACCTTCAGGTCTTCCCCGACCAGACTGCGGCCAACCTCGCTGTGAACTCTGGCCGTGCCGACGTCTCGATCGCCGACATGCCCGTCGCCGCGTGGCAGGTAGCCGAGACCGATGGAGCGTTCGCGCTCTTTGGTGAGCCGTACGGTGAGGTTATGCACGGAGTCGCTGTGCTCAAGGGCAGCGACCTTGCGGAGCCGATCGCTCGTGCCTTCGAACAGATCATGGAAGACGGCACCTACGCCGAGATCCTTGAGAAGTGGGGCATGTCAGACGCAGCTCTCGACGCCGTGCTGATCAACGGCGAACCGCTGTCCTAAAGACAGCAAGCACCACTCACTGAGGAGATCGCACAATGACAACAAGCACACCCGAGACAGCGCGAACGTCTCTGCCCATCGCTCGCCAGAAACACATCGGCCGATGGATTGTGGTTGTCGTTCTCCTCGCGATCGGGGGTCTCGTGGCCTATTCAATGGTCACGAACCCCCGATTCGGGTGGCCGATCGTCGCCGAGTGGTTCGCTTCACCGCGAATCCTCGGTGGCCTCGTCAACACCCTGCAGCTCACCGGCATCTCGATGGTCATCGGCGTTGTGCTCGGCGGGATCGTCGGAGTCATGCGGCTCTCGAACAACCCGATCATCGCCGGTGCAGCCTGGGCCTACATCTGGTTCTTCCGTGGCACTCCCGTTTTCGTTCAACTTCTCTTCTGGGGTTCAATCTCGGCGCTGTACCCAGTCATCGTGCTCGGCATTCCCTTCGGTCCCTCGTTTCTCGAGTTCTCGGCGAACGATGTCATAACGCCCTTCGGCGCGGCTATCCTCGGCCTCGCACTCAACGAAGCCGCCTACATGGCCGAGATCGTTCGTGCCGGAGTGAAGTCGGTCGATGAGGGCCAGCGCGAAGCTGCGGCAGCACTCGGTATGGGTCGTGCCCGCATCATGTGGCGTGTTGTGCTCCCCCAGGCAATGCCCGTTCTCATTCCACCGACGGGCAATGAGCTCATCGGTCTGCTCAAAACGTCGTCGATGGTGGCGGTACTCGCCTTCCCTGAGCTCCTCTACTCGGCGCAACTCATCTACTCGGTCAACTACCAAACCATTCCGCTGCTGATCGTCGCCTCCGCGTGGTATCTCATCGTGACAACGGTTCTCAGCGTCGGACAGTACTTTCTCGAACGGCACTACGGCCGATCGTTCAGCGCGCGCGTCTCACGCAAGGCGATCAGCACAAAGATCGGAACCGCAGCATGACTCACACACTCCCCATGGTCGACGTGCGCGGCGTTCACAAGCGCTTCGGACACATCGAGGTTCTCAAGGGCGTCGATCTCGAGGTCGCGCGCGGCGAAGTCACCTGCCTTCTCGGCCGCTCCGGTTCGGGCAAGTCAACGCTTCTGCGCTGCATCAACCAGCTCGAGTCGATCGAGGGCGGCGAGATCTTCGTCGACGGCGAGCGCATCGGCTACCAGGAGAAACGTGGCAAGCTACACCCGCTGAGCCACCGCGGCGTCGCCCGTCAGCGCCAGTCGATCGGCATGGTCTTTCAGCGCTTCAACCTCTTCAGCCACATGACAGCGATCGAGAACATCGTCGAGGCACCATCCGGTGTTCTCGGTCTGTCGAAGACGGCCGCACGCGAGCGCGCCCGCGAGCTTCTCGATCGAGTCGGTCTTGGCGACCGGGGTGATCACTACCCGCGCCAGCTCTCCGGCGGACAGCAGCAACGCGTCGCCATCGCTCGCGCACTAGCGATGGAGCCCACGGTGATGCTCTTCGACGAGCCGACCTCCGCACTTGACCCCGAACTCGTCGGCGAAGTGCTCGGCGTTATGCGCGACCTAGCCAACGACGGAATGACGATGATCGTTGTCACGCACGAGGTCTCGTTCGCCCGTGAGGTCGCCGACACCGTCGTTTTCCTCGACGGCGGTGAGGTCGTCGAGCGTGGCGCCTCCGCGCAGGTTCTTGCCAACCCCACCCACGACTCGACCCGCACGTTCCTCGCGCGCGTTCTGCGAGAAGACCCACAGTGAAGGTCGTTGTACTCGTGAAGGATGTCCCCGCCGAGCTCGCGCAGTACACGGCTGCGCTCACGCTCGACCGCTCAGGCGAGTCGGCGATGAGCGGCGTCGATATCTTCGCGGTCGGTGAGGGGGTTCGACTCGCGGCGCGCGACGAGTGTGTTGTTGTCACGATGGGGCCGGTAGGCGCGGTTGGGACGCTCAGGGAGGCGCTGATGCTCGGGGCGAGCCGCGCCATCCATGTGGTCGATGAGGCACTTATCGGGTCTGACGCGGTTGCAACGGCGCGGGTTCTCGCGGCAGTGATCGAGCGGGAGGGCGCCGACGTTGTGCTGCTCGGCCGCGAATCGAGCGACGCCCGCATGGGAACGCTGCCCGGCATGCTCGCCGAGGTGCTGTCGTGGCCCCTGCTGAGCGCTGTCGATGAGTTGACAATCGGGGTGGATGCGACGAGCTTGAGCGCACGTCGCCGCGACGATTACGGCACAGCCCGTGTCAGTACCAGCCTGCCCGCTGTTGCGAGCGTCGCCGAGTACGCGAATACCCCCGTCGAAGCCGATGTGCGCGACCTCGAGCGCGGGCTCACCGCCCGAGTTGAGGTGCTCACGGCCGCAGAGCTCGGGGTCACGCCCGCGCCATCCGTCGCTGTTGTCGTCGACGTGACGACAATCGAGCGCGTTCGACGCCACGAGCTCTTTACGGGTAACCCCGTCGAGTTGCTCGAGTCGCTTCTTACCGGGAGCGCCGCATCGTGACGTCGGTCGTCGTTGTTGAGCAGGTCGGCGGGTCGCTCACCGAGGCCTCCATCGACGCGCTCGCTGTCGGTGCCGGTCTTGGCTCCGTCGTTGCAGTGAGCTCCTCGCTACTGAGCGATGCCTCGCTCGCGGCGATCGGGCACTGGACACCGCTCGCTCTTCACGCCCAGATCGCTGACACTGCAGTCTTTGCCGCGACGGTCGCCGTCGTTCTCGTTGAGCACGACGCCCACACCCTTGTCTGCGCGCCGAACGCAGCCTCGCGCGAGATCGCTGGGCGCGTTGCCGTGCGGCTGTCGCTGCCCATTGTGTCTGCCGTGAGTTCGGCGACTCTCGATGGCGCGGGTCTTGTCCTGCACACGGTCGCCGACGGCGGTCAACGCGGCGCGGTCGTGCGGGTGCCCGCCGGGCGCGCAGTTCTGATGGTGCAGCCCGCCTCCGTCACCCGTGACGCCGCCGCCGCGTCGAGCACGGACGCGGGCGTCGAACCCGGCAACCTGCCAACCGTGATCACGCGCATTCGTGCTGTCGCTGTCGACTCGTGGGCGCCACACAGCGAGGCTCCTCTCGCCCCGCTCGACTCCGCGCGAATCGTACTCGCGGGTGGCCGCGGCCTTGGCTCAGCCGAGCGACTTCACGCGCTCGAATCATTCGCGCGATCACGCGGTGCAGCCTTCGGCTCGTCGCGCGCACCCGTCGAAGCCGGCTGGACGAGCTACAACACCCTCGTCGGCCAGACCGGTGCCACAATCGCTCCCGATGTCTACGTGGCGTTCGGGATCTCGGGGGCGCCCCAGCACCTCGCGGGCTTCCGTTCGGCGAAGCTCATCGTCGCCATCAACAACGACCCGACGGCTCCGATCTTCGACGAGGCAGACGTGGTGATCGTTGCCGACGCTCGTGAGGTCGTCGACAGGCTGGCGAATCAGATCTTGACTAGCGCATCCTCCGCAGCGACCCAGGCGAGCATCGCGCACTTGACTCGGGCCGAGTAGCGCGAGACGCCGCTCAGCACGGCGGCGTCGCCGAGCAGCTCTTCGTCGGGCTCTGCCGTGCCGCGCGAGCGCAGCATCTCGCGAAAACCGTCGATGCGTTCGGTGAGTTCGGGACGAGTGAAGCCGTCTGCGTTGACGAGCTCGGCGAGCAGCGACGCCGAAGCCTGCGAGATCATGCAGCCGTGGCCCTCCCACGAGATCGCGGTGACGCGGCCTTCGTCGACGGTGAGTTGCAGGGTCACCTCGTCGCCGCAGGTCGGGTTGAGCTGGTGCGACTCTGACGATGGGTTCTCGATGAGCCCAAAACCATGCGGACGCTTCGAATGATCGAGAATGAGCTCCTGGTAGAGCGACTGCAGGTCACTCATCGTGAGCCTCCAAAAAAGCTGATGGCGTCAACGACGCCGGTGAGAAATGTGTCGACCTCTTCTTCTGTGGAGTAGAGGTAGGTGCTCGCGCGCGTCGACGATGTCACGCCGAGCCGGCGATGCAGCGGCTGCGCACAGTGGTGGCCAACGCGAACGGCGATGCCCGCGTCATCCAAAAATTGTCCGAAATCATGCGAATGGATGCCACGCACATCAATGCTCGCGAGACCGACACGCTCGACACCAACGGTGGGCCCGAGCACACGAACGCCGTCGATGGTCGAGAGCCCCTCGATGAGACGCTGCCCAAGGTGATGCTCGTGGGCAGCGATGCGATCCATGCCCACGGCGCCGAGATAGTCGATGGCGGCGGCGAGCGCTATCGACTGCGAGACCTTCTGTGTGCCGGCCTCAAACCGCTGCGGGGGCGCGAGGTACTCGGCGCGTTCCATAGTCACCGTTGTGATCATCGAGCCGCCGGTGAGAAAGGGCGGCAGCTTCGCCAGCTCGGTCGCGCGCCCGTAGAGCACACCGATTCCGGTCGGGGCGAGCATCTTGTGGCCGGAGAAGACCGCGAAGTCGACGTCGAGGGCACGCAGGTCGAGGGGCAGGTGCGGTGCAGACTGGCAGGCGTCGAGCAGGGTGAGCGCACCGACCTCGCGAGCGCGAGCGACCAAGGTCGAGACCGGCGACACAGAGCCGAGCACGTTCGAGACGTGGCTGAACGCGATGATCCGCGCCCGATCGGTGATGATCGCCTCGAGATCGTCGAGCACGAGCGCTCCGTCGTCGTCGACCGGGATAAACCGCAGGGTAGCGCCGGTGCGGGCCGCGAGCTCTTGCCACGGGATGAGGTTCGCGTGGTGCTCGAGCTCAGTGACGACGATCTCGTCGCCGGGCGCGATCGACGCCGTGAGCGCGTAGGCGACGAGGTTGATGCCCTCTGTCGCGTTTGAGGTCCAGACAATCTCATCGGCAGAGACCCCCACAAAGCGAGCGACTGTCGCGCGCGCCTCTTCGAACTCGTCGGTCGCTGCCGCCGCGAGCGTGTGAGCGCCGCGGTGCACAGCCGAGTTGCGGTGTTCGTAGTAGTCACGTTCCGCGCCGAGCACTGCGCGGGGCTTCTGCGATGTCGCGCCAGAGTCGAGGTACACGAGTTGATGCCCGTTGACCGACTCCGCCAGGATCGGAAAATCAGACCGGATGCGCGAAAGCTCGGCGGGAGTGAACGGCTGGGCTGTCATGGGGTCTTCCTGATTGTGGTGCGCTTCTACCCTAGGTCGCCGACGCAACTCGCGCTGGCGTGGGCTAGCCTCGCGTTATGGCTGATCTCGTAGCGATCCCCTCGCCGAACGTTCCGCTCTACTATGGCGAACCGGGTCGGCCCCTCGTTGTCATTCTTCCCGACTGGTACGGGCGCCTGCCCTGGCTCGAGGCCTACGCCGAGGCCGTCGCATCTCGCGGTTTGCGCGTTGCGGTTCTCGACTTTTACGACGGCTGGGCAACAACAAGCGCCATCGATGCAGAGCAACTGATGAACGACCTCGACCTCGGTGCGACGCTTGCCCTCATCGACGACGTGATCTCGGTCGAGCGCGCTAACGGTTCGACAAAGGTCGGCGCGATCGGATTCTCTGTCGGCGGCTGGCTCGCTCTCGTACACGCGGAGGGCGGCGCCACCGACGCCGTTGTCTCTTACTATTCGTCGCTGAGCGCTGCCGACCACGGGGTGATCCCCGCGCCGGTGATGTTGCACTTCGCCGAAACCGACGAATGGGAACCGGGCGAAACCCCCGCCGAATTCATCGACCGACTGAAAGACCACGGCACGCCGGTCATCGAACACACCTATCTGGGCACGGTTCATTCGTTCGCCAACGCCACGATCAGTTTGAATTTGGATGCGAGAGCCGCCGCTCTGGCCTTCGCTCGAAGTGTCTCGTTCCTTGAGAACCACCTCGTCGATTGATTCGGCTAGCGTTGAGGTTGTGCCAGCCTTCTCTCCCGAAATCACCGCCGCCGTTCTTCACCACATGAATGACGACCACCCCGCCGACTCCCTGCTCATCGCTCAGGCGTTTGGACACACCGACGCGAGTGCCGCCACGATGACAACCTTCGACACCGAGGGCGGCACCTGGGTGTACACCCTCGACGGCAGTGAGATTGACCTCTCCATCGGATGGACCGCGCCGATCAGCGAGCGCGCCGAGATTCGCCGCGAGATCGTTGTGCTCTATGACGCCGCCTGCGAGCGACTGGGCATCGAACCGCGGCCTCACTAATGATTGCCGCACGCTTCTCGCGTAACCGTATTGTCGGCATCGTCGCCGGTGCCGCCTACATCGCGGTGGGTGCACTGGGCTTTCTCGTGACGGCTGACGTGGCCTTCACCTCGACCGAGGGCGGCATCCTCGTCACCCTTCTCGAGGTCAACCCGCTGCAGAACCTCGTGCACATCGTTCTGGGTCTTATCCTGCTCGCGGCAGGCATCGCGGCACACCGGATCGCCGTTGTCACAAACACGGTCATCGGCGTTGTGACCTTCGCTCTCGGCTTCTACGGCCTTTTTGCCATCGATGCACCGACCAACCTGCTCGCCCTCAACACCTGGGGCAACGCCCTGCACTTCGGCAGCTCTGCGGTGCTGGTCGCCGTGGGTCTCGGCGCCGACCGAACCGAAGAGTAAGCGCAGCGGGCCGTGACATCCATCGGGCGTGCGTGGGTCGCGTTCGCGGCAGTCGCGGCCGGCATTCTGCACATAGCCCTCGCGCTCGGGCGGCCGGTCGAGCTCGCCAGCATCCTGTTCATCGTTGGGCTCGTTGAGTTCGCCTGGGGTGCGATTGTGCTCTCGCGCGCGCGACTTCTCGCACCCGAGGTCGCTCTGCCCCTCGCCCTCGCGCCCGGAATTCTGTGGGCCGTCGCACTCTTCGCCGGTGTCGCCGGGCTCCCCCTGCTTCCGCTCGCGACGTCGACGCTGCTCGAACTCGTTATCGCCGCGCTTCTCGCCCGCGCCCTTCGCCGAGCCGCCCCGCCGTCCGAGCCGAGCGCGCGTCGCCAGGCGGTCGGCGTCGCCATCGCACTCGTTGTTATAGCTGGCGTGACGTTGCCCGCGCTGACTTTTACCCAGTCGACGGCGCCCGTCAGCGACATCCAACCGCCCCCTGAACATGGGCATCGCTGAACTCGCGGCCTCCCGGTAAGCTAAGGGTAACCTCACCTGCGAACCCCGGAGTCACCGTGTCTGAAGTCATCCCCTTTTCCCAGGCTCTTCGCGAGCGCACCCGCGGCGGCCACAGCGAGAGCGAGGGCGCCTCGTTTATGGGCGACCTGATGACGGGCAAGGGTTCGCGTGATGACTACATCGCCCTCGTTGCGCAGCACTACTTCATCTACGCCGCTCTCGAGGCGGCCGCTGAGAAGATGAAAGATGACGTGGATGCCGCGGCCTTTATCACTCCGCAGCTGACCCGCCTTCCGGCGCTCGAGGCAGACCTTCGCTTTCTCCTCGGTGACGACTGGCTCGACCAGATCGCCCCGCTACCGACGACCGCGCGCTACGTCGACCGCATCGCAACTGTCGCCGCGACCTGGAGCGGCGGATTCATCGCTCACCACTACACGCGTTACCTCGGCGACCTGTCGGGCGGCCAGATCATTCGCACGCTGATGCAGCGCCAGTTCGGCTTCGAGACCAACGGTGTTGGCTTCTACCTGTTCGACCAGATCGCGAAGCCGAAGGAATTCAAAGACACCTACCGCGAACAGCTTGACGCCGTGAGCTGGAGTGCCGAAGAGCGCGAGCGTGTCATCGACGAAGTTATGGTCGCGTACCGCTTCAACACCGACCTGTTCGTCGACCTCGCAACCGCGAAGGCTACTGCGGTCGCGTAGTTCTGTAGCGCCGCACGATCTCGCGGTAGAACGGCCCGCCGTGCCCCGTGCGCCCGTACGGGCCGAGAGCGGCTATCTCGGCGTCGATGACGGCGAGCGCCGTTGACAGCGGCACCGTGTCTTCCGGGCGTGGCTCACGCGACGAGGGAACCCCGCGCTGCACAAAGGTTGCGCTTGAGCCCGCGATGGCGGCACGCAACGCGCCCCACTGCAGCGAGTTGAGACCCGGCCGCACGCTCGCGTTGAGCGCGAAGACAGCGACGCGCCGGCCGACCGCATCGGTGAGCCACATGCTCATCGTGCCCCGGTTTGAGAAGACCTGCACGCGCGCGATCTGCGCGAACGGGGTGACGCGGCCGCCCGCGACGATCTGCGCGGAATCGATCTCAAACGGGCGCTGCAGGCCGAAGCCGAGCGCGGCAATTGCCGCGAGAATTACCGCGGCACCGAGACCGATCGCCAGGGCGCCGAGAAGCGGCAGGCCGGTCACGGCGGTCAGCAGGAACGCCAAGATCGCCATGCCCGGCGCGAAGAGAATCATCGTCCAGCCGACGCTGCCGATTCCGACGTTGAAGCGGGTCATGCCTGAATCGCCGGCACTGCGGTCGCGCGCGACATAAAGCGCTGCACGTGGGGGTCGACGATGATGTCGCTCGGGCGCAGCGGGCGCGAAAGGTAGAGCCCGTCGAGTCGGCTGATGCGGCTGAGCGCGACATAGGTTTGGCCCGGTGCGAACGAGCGCGAGCCGAGGTCAACAATCGCGCGATCGTAGGTTTTGCCCTGCGACTTGTGAATCGTGACGGCCCAGGCCAGGCGCAGCGGAAACTGGGTGAACTCGGCGACGATGTCGCGCCGAAGCTCTTTGGTCGCGGCCGAGTACGAGTACTTGACTTTCTCCCAGATCGCCGGGCTCACCTCGAACTCTTCGCCGTCAAGCTCAACAAACACCGTCGACGAGATCTTTGTGACGACGCCCACCGAGCCATTCACCCAGCGCTGCTTGCCGTCTTGCCCGGTGTCGTTGCGCAGAAACATCACCTGCGCCCCGACCTTGAGCTCGAGCGCCTCATCTGCCGGAAAAGCCCTGCCGCCGAACTCACCGTTGATCTCGGCACGCGCCGTGAGCACGCGCCCTGGCAGGCGAGCGAGCTCGGTCGCATTAATGCGGTTGACCGTGGCGTTGGTCGTAGCGAGGGTGATTGCGCCATCGGTGGGTGCGGGCCGCGCACCGGTCGAGTTGAGCGCGCCGGCGATCTCGGCAGTGACGCGCCCGTGCCGCACGGCGTTGAGCATGCCCTTGAATTCTTCTTCGTGCTGACGGTGAATCGTCGCGAGCTCGTAGATGGTGAGGTCGGCTTCTTGCCAGACCTTTGCGTCGAAGAACCACATCGACTCGTAGGTGTCGGCGAAGTAGGCGCGCTCATCGGCGTCGCCGGGCACGGGAGCCAGTTGATACGGGTCGCCGAAGAGAATGAGCTGCACCCCGCCGAAGGGAACGTGCGGCTTGCCCCGCGCCTGACGCAGGCTGCGGTCGATGGCGTCGAGAAGGTCCGCGTTGACCATCGACACTTCGTCGATGACAACGGTCTCGATTGTGTTGAGCAGCTTCTTGAGCTCTGCGCTCTGCTCGATGTCGTGGTCGGCGATAACACCGATCGGCAGGCGGAAGAGCGAGTGGATCGTCTGCCCACCAACGTTGAGCGCCGCGACACCGGTGGGCGCGCAGATCACGAGCTGCTTCGAGGTGTTCCACGAGAGGTAGTTGAGGAGAGTCGACTTACCTGTGCCCGCTCGACCCGTGACGAAGATGTGTTCCATCGTCGTTTCGATAGCTGCAAAGACCGCAGCCTGTTCGGGTGCGAGTTCGACGTCTGCCACTCTCACACCCCTGCCTCGACTCGCTGTCGATCCAATCTACCCGCTCCCCCGCGAGCGTGACGGCAACCACTCACACTCCTGCCTAGGATGAGGGAATGCGCCGCTCTGCGATCTCCTGGCTCGTAGTCTTCGCGATCCTCATCGGCGGCTTCGTCGCATCCATCGCCGCTCTGAATGCCGACCTGTATAGCGCGCACGGATTTGTGCGCACCTACCTCGACGCACTCGCCCGCAAAGACAGCGCCGCGGCCCTCGCGATTGACGGCGTTGCGGTTGAGGGCACCGACGACCTGCTGACTGACGACTCGTTGAGCGATCTCACGGCGCTCACACTCGTGCGCGACACCCAAAATGCTGATGGCACCCACACTGTTGTCTACGACTACGCGATTGGCGGCGAGGCCGGCCGGTCGGAGTTTCACGTGCAACATAGCGGCAGCCGCTTTGGCGTCTTCAACGACTGGAGCTTCGTTGCCAGCCCGATCAGCACTATTGCGGTCTCGGTCGCGAACGACAACCGGTTCGACGTTAACGGAACCGAGCTCGACGAGGCCGGCGCCTACCTGGTCTTTACGCCCGGGCTGTATGTCGTCGGGCACACCTCGACCTTTCTCGAGGCCGAGCCAGCCCCCGTCCCAATGATCGAACCCGGCACCATCGTCGACGCCGCCATCACCGTGCAGGCCAATGACGCTTTTATAAGCACCGTACAAGACGAGGTCGACGGCTACCTGCAGGATTGCGCCGCACAAAAGGTTCTGCAGCCCACGGGGTGCCCATTTGGTCGCCCCATCACCAATCAGGTCGATGGCGAGCCGATCTGGTCGATAACGACCTACCCCCTCATCGAGATCGAACCGGGCGACGAAACTGGCGAGTGGCGCGTCAACGATGCAATCGGAACCGCGAATTTGGATGTCGCTGTGCGATCACTCTTCGACGGCACAGTCGAGCAGCGCAACGACGCTGTGCCGTTTGAGGTGAGCTACAGGATCACCTTCGACGGCAACAAGCTCGTTATCGACGGGGTGAGCTCTTAGCCGCAGCCCGCTCGGCGAGCATCGCGTTGTAGGCCTCGAGCTCCGCATCGCCGTCGCGCTCAGCCTTACGGTCGTACCGCTTCGACTCGCGCGCATCGCTGCGCGACCACATCACGGCTACGGCTATCGCGAGAGCGACAGTGGGGATCTCTCCGACGCTCCAGGCGATACCACCACCGGCCTGTTGGTCGGCGAGCGCATCGAGGCCCCAGCCCATCGCCCCGTACCAGTCGGCGAGTAGCAGCCCGGTGCCCGTCATCAGAGAGAGGCCAAAGAAGGCGTGGAATGCCATCGTCGCGAGCAGCACAACGAGCCGCAGCGGGTAGGGCGGGCGGTTCGGCACGGGGTCGATGCCGATGAGCGACTGCACAAAGAGGTAGCCGGTGGCGAGAAAGTGGATGATCATCCACTGGTGCCCGACGTGCTCGACTGTCGCCCAGCGGAAGAGCGGCGAGTAATAGAACACCCAGAGCGACCCGGCGAAGAGCACAGCTGCCACAACGGGGTTCGCGAGTATTGAGAAGTACCGCGAGTGAACGATCAGCATGAGCCACTCGCGCACACCACGACTGCCGTCGTCGCGCTTGCGCACGGTGCGAAGCGCGAGGGTGATCGGTGCTCCGGGAACCAGCAGCACGGGAACCATCATGCCGAGCGTCATGTGCGCGAGCATGTGGGTCGAGAAGAGGTACTTCTCGTAGACGTTGACGCCGCCGTTGGTGATGTAGAAGAGCACAAGCACGCCCGCGACCCACGACACAGTGCGCAGCACGGGCCACTTGTCGCCTCGCGCCCGAAGGCGCAGAACACCCGCGACGTAGAAGAAGATCAGGAACGCGCAGACGAGAAGCCAGACCAGGTCGAAGTTCCACAGCGTAAACAGGCGCTCGACGGTAAGCGGCGGTGGCAGCGGCGAGCCGGTGAGCACCTGCGCGGGAGTTGCTTCAGCGAGATCGGATGCCGCGACCTCCGTCTGAGGCGTCACCGATCGGGCGAGTGCCGCAGCTACTCCGGATGCGAGCCCCATAAACGCGAGCTCTGCCGCGATGAGCCACCAGAACCAGCGGCGACCCTTGGCGTCATCACGCTGCATCCGAGCGATCATAAAGCGGCGCTGCGCGATGCCGAAGATTCCGAGGGCGATGAGAGCGCCGACCTTGATGAGCACAAGCACGCCGTACGGCGAGGCGAGGTTGTCGAGCGTTCCGATGCGGATCTCGGCGCTCACGTAGCCCGAGGCCGCGACGACCGTAAAACAGAGGATCGCGAGGCTCGAGTAACGCGCGAGCACGGGCACAATGCGGCCGGAGTCGAGCGTGCGCGCCGTCAACGCGAGGGTCAGCAGGCCGCCGACCCAGATCGCGGCGAAGACTATGTGCAGCCAAGTCGCGCTCGTCGCTGCATCGTGGGTGTCTGTTCCACCGGTGTGTCCGAGGTCAGACATCGGGATGAGCCCGAGCACTGCAACGACGAGCATCACAAGAAGCACCGACTGGTTGCGCACCGCGAAACACAAAACCGTGACTGCTGCAGCGACGAGCGTCGTCTGCAACCAGGCCTGGCCCGGCTCGGTCTCGGTCAGGAACTGCGCGAGCAACGCGCCGAAGCGATCGTCGAAGGCAATGGGCTGCTGATACACGAAGAGGAACGTGTAGAAGCCGGTGGCGGCAGAGGCAACCGTCCACACGGCCGCAGAGCCGGCCGCGACATCCATCGTGATTGAGAACTCGGGTTTTTCGCGCGAGAGAGCGAAGGTCGCGAGAGCGAGAGCGCCGATGGCACCTGCGACACCCAGGTTGACCATAAGTTTCGCGAGCGGGAGGCCGTAACGAACGACGGGGCCAACGTCGGCGATGAGTTCGGCCTCGACTCCCCCACCGAACTGCAGGGCGAACACGGCCGCCGTGAGTGCGACGAAGAGCAGGGCCGCCGGCCCCACTATTCGAACTGAACGTGGCACTGGTCAAGCTTAAGCGTTGTCAAACCTTGTTAAACGCAGAGAGCGCCGACCAGTCATGGTCGACGCTCTCTGAACGTAACTAGTGAGACTAGTTGGCGCTCTTGGCTGCTGCCTTGAGCTTGGTGCCAGCGCTAACCTTCACGCCGTAGCTTGCCTTGATCTCGATTGCTTCACCCGTCTGCGGGTTGCGGCCGGTGCGAGCGTCGCGGTGCGTACGCTCTACGGCGAGCCAACCCGGAATCGTGACCTTGACGCCGTCAGCCACGTTGGTGGACAGAACGCCGAAAAGCGAGTCAAGAACGCCGTTGACGGCGGCCTGGCTCTGGCCAGACTCTGCGGCAACTGCCGCGACGAGCTCGGTACGGTTTAGTGACTTGTCAGCCATTGAGTGTCCTCCTCGGACCTTGTGCATTGAGTAGTTCCTTCAATCTAAGACTCAAGGAACCGCATGCAATCTACCAGCTTGACTTGGTAATTCCGGGCAATTCTCCACGGTGCGCCATATCGCGGAAGCGAACACGTGAAACTCCGAACTGGCTGAGGAAACCGCGGGGGCGTCCGTCAATCGCGTCGCGACCGCGTACGCGGATCGGCGAAGCGTTGCGCGGAAGCTTCTGCAGGCCGATACGTGCGGCCTCGCGGGACTCGTCGGTGCCCGCCGGGTCGACGAGTGCCTTCTTCAGTTCAAGACGCTTTGTGGCGTAACGCGCCACGATGACCTTGCGCTGCTCGTTCTTGGCAATCTTGCTCTTCTTGGCCATGTTTAGCGCTCCTCTCGGAATTCGACGTGCTTGCGAACAACCGGGTCGTACTTCTTGAGTACAAGACGGTCGGGGTTGTTACGGCGGTTCTTCTTGGTCACGTACGTGTAACCGGTTCCAGCCGTCGAGCGGAGCTTGATGATCGGACGAATGTCCTGTGCTTTAGCCATTAGATCTTCACCCCACGAGCGAGAATGTCCTTGACGACAGACTCGATGCCACGGGCGTCAATAACCTTGATGCCCTTTGCGGAAAGCTGCAACGTGACGTTGCGGCGCAAAGACGGTACGTAGTACGTCTTCTTCTGGATGTTCGGGTCGAAACGACGCTTGGTGCGACGGTGCGAGTGCGAAATGTTGTGTCCGAAGCCGGGAATGGCTCCGGTCACCTGGCATGTTGCTGCCATGGGTGTACTCCTGTTCTGGTTACCGTAGAGCGAATGCCCTACCCAAGGTCACTTGTCGGCACGCGATGATCCGGCGATAAATCGCTGGATTGCGTACAAGTAGGAGCTCGATTACTCGAGCACCAAAGATCAAGCTTATGTTCTCGAGTGCCGGGGCGCAACTGAGGAGGATCAATGCGGATCGGTTACGCCACCGGCTACTGGAAAAAAGGTGTGCCCACCGGCGTGTCGAAAGCCATCCGCACGGCCGAAAAGCTCGGCTTTGAGTCGATTTGGACGGCCGAGGCCTATGGATCCGACGCTTTTACGCCCCTCGCGTGGTGGGGTTCACAGACAAAACGTGTGAAACTCGGCACCGGAATCGCGCAAATCTCTGCCCGCACCCCCGCCGCGACGGCGATGGCGGCCCTCACACTCGACCACCTTTCGGGCGGCCGCGTAATTCTCGGACTCGGCGCGAGCGGCCCGCAGGTCGTCGAGGGCTGGTATGGCCAGCCCTACCCCAGGCCACTCGCGCGCACGCGGGAGTACGTCGCGATAGTGCGCTCGATTCTTGAGCGCGACGGGGCGGTGACGTCGCCCGGACCGCACTATCCGCTGCCCCTGAATCTTTCAAACGCAGGCGGGGTGGATGTCACGGGTCTGGGTAAGGCGCTGCGCTCAACCGTGCACCCGCTACGAAAAGACCTGCCCATTTATCTTGCGGCGGAGGGGCCGAAGAACGTCGCACTCGCCGCCGAGATCGGCGACGGCTGGCTGCCGTTTCTCTTCTCGCCGCGCGCCAACGACGAGTTCGCCGGTTACCTCACCGACGGGTTCGCTCTCCGCTCGCCGCACCTCTCGCCCGCTTCATCGTTCGAGGTTGCCGTGCAGCTACCGGTGATTCCCCACCCCTCGGTCGAGGCCGCGGCCGACATGGTTCGCCCCATCATCGCTCTCTACGTCGGGGGAATGGGAGCAAAGGGCGCCAACTTTCACCGCAACGTGATCGACCGGCTCGGCTACTCCGACGCCTGCGACCGCATACAGGAGCTCTACCTCGCCGGCCGCAAAGACGAGGCGATCGCGGCAGTGCCCACACGGCTCGTTGAGGAGATCGCACTCATCGGCCCGCCCGAGAAGATTCGTGACGAGCTCGCCGCGTGGGAGGAGTCGGTAGTCACAACGATGCTCGTACAGGGGCCGGCCTTCGCGCTGCGGACGATTCGCGACGTGCTGCAGGGCGGTTCACTCACGCGCGCCAAGCTCGGGGCGCTGGCTTTTGCCTACGGCTCGCGCCGCGCTTCTGTCGGTGTTTGAGTAGGCGAAGCCCTAAAGCTTCGAACAGTCAGCACACAGACCGAAGACATCGACTATGTGGTTCGGCTGGGTGAAACCGTGCTGCGCCGCGACCTGCTGAGCCCAGGTCTCGACAGCGTCGGCCTCGATCTCGACGGTGAGGCCACAGTTGCGGCAAATGAGGTGATGGTGGTGGCTGCCCGGTGTGCAGGCACGGTACAGGCTCTCGCCCTCCTGCTGAAGAGAATCGGCTTCGCCCTCCGTGGCGAGATCGGCGAGCGCGCGATACACGGTGGCGAGACCGATCGCAGAACCAGAGTCGCGCAGGTTCGAGTGCAACGACTGTGCACTCACGAACCCCTCGGAGGTTCCCAGAGCCTCACGCACCGCTTCGCGCTGCCACGTGTTTCTCTTCATGCCCGAATTCTACCTTTGGCCGGCCTTCGCGAGCCGATGATGCGGCAGACGAGGTAGATGACGAACGAAATTGTTGTGATGTACGGGCTGATCGGCAACGAACCACCGAGCGCGAGCAGGATGCCGCCCACCGCGCTGACAAAGCCGAACGCCATGCTCAGCACGGGAACAAGAACGGGGGAGGAGGAGACGCGCAAGGCCGCGGCCGCAGGAGTCACAAGCAGGGCCAGCACAAGCAGGGATCCGATGATTTGCACGGAGACGGCGACCGTGAGCCCGAGCAGAATCATAAAGAACAGCGAGAGTGTGCGAGTCGGCACACCGCGTGCCGCGGCGACATCGGGGTCGAGGCTGTCGAAGGTCAAGGGGCGCCACACGGCAAGCAAACCGACGAGCACAATGATCGAGATCACTATAAGAAGGCCGAGCTGCGGGATATCTACCGAGATGATCTGCCCCGTGAGCAGGCCGAACTTATTGGCGCTGCGCCCTGGGTAGAGGGCAAGAAACAAAATGCCGAGCCCAAGCCCAAACGGCATAAGCACGCCGATTATCGAGTTGCGGTCGCGCGCCTTTGCCCCGAGCAGACCAATAAGAATCGCGGCGATGAGCGAGCCGACGAGTGAGCCAGCGACAACGTTGGCGCCGATGAGCAGCGCCCCGGCGGCACCGGCGAACGAGAGCTCGCTGATTCCGTGCACGGCAAACGCCATGTCGCGCTGCATAACAAATACCCCGATGAGTCCGCCGACGATACCGAGCACGGCCGCGGCGATTATCGAGTTCTGAACGAGGGCGAGCAGCTCGCCGTAGTTCTCGAAATTGAAGAGCCGCTCGAGAAGCTCGTTCACGAGATCACCTCGTTGTGGTCGTGGTGGTCGTGCGCGTCGGGCACACCCGCAACGATCACGCGACCGCGGTTGCGGATGACGTCGACCGGGGTTCCATAGAGCTCGCTCAGCACATCGGAGCGCAGCACCTCGTCGGGAGTGCCCTGGCGAAACTGTCCGCCCGCAAGATAGAGGATGCGATCGACAACGTCGAGCACCGGGTTGACGTCGTGCGTCACAAACACAACTGCCGTGTTGTGCGTGCGCCGTCGTTTGTCGATGAGCTCAGAGACGCCGCGCTGGTGCTGCAGATCGAGACTGAGTAGAGGCTCGTCACACAGGAGAAGCAGCGGATCGCCGGCGAGAGCCTGGCCAACCCTGAGTCGCTGCTGCTCTCCACCGGAGAGCGTGCCGACCGGTTGGTTCGCGAACGCCTGCGCACCGACATCCATGATCAACTCATCGACCCGTTCGCGATCGGCCCGCGTCGAGATCGGGAGTCCAAAGCGATGGCCGTTGACGCCGAGCGTCACGAGGTCGCGACCGCGCAGGGGAGTACCGGGAGAAATCAGTTTCTGCTGCGGGATGTAGCCGACCCGGCGATCGCCACGCGAGATCGGCCGCCCGGCGAGAGTCACGGTTCCGGCGTCGAGGCGCTGCTGGCCGAGGATCGTCTTGAGCAGGCTCGTTTTGCCCGAGCCGTTCGGGCCGAGCACCGCGAGAAACTCCCCGGGTCGCACCGCGAGATCGAGGCCCGTCCACAGGATGCGGTCACCAAACCCAAGCTCCCCGCCCTCGAATTCGAGAACGGGGTCGCTGGAGCCACTGGCTGGGTTTGGCACTAGCCGAGCGCTGCTGAGATCGCGCTCAGGTTGTCCGTCATCCACGAGACATAGTCTGCGCCATCGGGCAGCGTCTCGGTGAATTCGACAACCGGAACACCGGCTGCCTCGGCCGCTTCGCGCACCTGCTCGGTCTCTGTGCTCGCCGTCTGCGAGTTGTAGGCGAGAAGGCTCACGGCGTTCGAGCTGAACAGGTCAAGGGTGTCGCGAAGGGTTGCGGGCGCGACATCCGTGCCCTCTTCGATTGCCTCTGAGAACGCCTCTGGTGTCACGTTGCTGAAGCCCGCCGCCTCGAGCAGGTAGAGCGGAACCGGCTCGGTGATCGCAACGCCATGGCCCTCGGTCTCGGTGTGGAGGGCCTCGGCTGTGCCCTCGAGCGTCTCGATCTCGGCGGCGAAGGCCTCGTAGTTTGCCGCGTACCCGGCGGCGTTGTCGGGGTCGATCTCGGCGAGCTCGTGGCTCAGCTCTTCTGCGACATGCCCGATTCCGTGCAGGCTGTACCAGACGTGCTCGTTGAAGCCCTCGATGTGGTCGTGGCCCTCGTGGCCTTCCTCGATCTCCTGCGCGTGATCGTCGCCCTCGCCGGTCTCTGTGTCTGACTCTTCTTCGGCGTGCTCATCGTCAGTGTGAGCGTGGTCGTCGCCCTCGAGCAGGCCCGACGCCTCGCTCGCGTTGAGAACTACGGCGTCAGACTGCGCGGCCTCAAGCAGCGTGTCGATGAAGGGGTCGTATCCGCCGCCGTTTTCGATGACCAGGTCGGCCTTTGAGAGCGCGAGCTGGTCTTGGGCCGACGCCTCGTAGCTGTGCGGATCTTGCGCGGCACTCGTGATGAGGCTCGTGACAGTTACCTTGTCGCCACCGATCGCCTCGGCGATGCTGCCATAGACATTGGTGGATGCGACGATCTGAACCGAGTCGTCGGTTGCTGCCGGGGCGCTCGTGCTGCACCCGGCGAGCGCGAGAGCGCCCGCGAGTGCGAGGGGAAGAATGGCGGTGCGAGCCATGGGTGGTGCCTTGTCTATCTCGGGGAATGCCCGAGTTCTCGGGCACACCCCGACGTTAGTGCTTATTGATAATGATTGTCAAAACCATCTGCACCCGGTTTAATCGAGAAGCAGCGCCGGCTCTTCCATAACGCTCGCGACATCCGCAACAAAACGGCTGACAACATCGCCATCAACAACGCGGTGGTCGAAGCTGCCGCCGAGAGTCGTGACAAAGCGGGGGCGAACCTCGCCGTCGACAACCCACGGCTTCTGCTTGATCGTGCCAAGCGCCAGAATGCCGACCTCGCCCGGGTTGAGGATGGGCGTACCGGTGTCCATGCCGAACGAGCCGAGGTTGGTGATCGTTATAGTTCCACCCGACATCTCGGCGGGGCTTGTCTTGCCGTCACGCGCCGTGAGTACGAGGTTCTCGAGCGCCATCGCGAGCTCACGCAACGAGAGGTTTTGGGCATCCTTGATGTTTGGCACAACAAGGCCGCGCGGAGTCGCCGCGGCTATCCCCAGGTTCACGTAGTGGTGAACCGTGATTTCTTTGTCGGTCCACGTGCTGTTGACCGTGGGGTTGCGACGAACCGCCCAGATCAGCGCCTTCGCCGCGATAAGAAGGGGTGAGACACGAATTCCCGCGAAGTCGGGAGAGGCCTTGAGGCGCTTGACAAACTCCATGGTGCGCGTCGCATCAACGTCAACAAAAACACTGACATGCGGCGCGGTGAACGCGCTCTTGGTCATTGCCGTCGCAATTGCCTTGCGCACACCCTTGACCGGAATGACCTCTTCGCGTTCGTCAGACCACGCTGGGGTCTCGATATTGCGGAAGACGCTCGCCTGCGACGCCTGGCGAATAACGTCGTCGCGGGTGATCTCGCCGGCGAGACCGGTGGCAAGTACCTCGGCGAGGTCAACGCCAAGGTCTTTCGCGAGCTTGCGGATCGGCGGCTTTGCGATGATCGAGCTCGCACTCGCTGCGGGCACCGAGGCAGGCCGCGGTGCGGCGGCGGGTGCGGGTGTGGGAACCGGGGCAGCACTCGCGGGAGCACCCTTGCGTCGACGGGAAGCGCCGTGACCCTTGATTCCGTAACCAACGAGCACGGCACCGGACTTCTCTTCGCCGGGAGCCTCTGTCGAGATGCTGCTCGCCGTGTCGGCGACCGCGGGGTCTTCGACAACCGGGGCGGGCTCGGCCGCGCCGGAAGCCACACGAATGATCGCTGTGCCGACCTCGACGGTCTGGCCCTCTGCGACAAGAAGCTCAGAGACAGTTCCCGCAAACGGAGACGGGAGTTCGACGAGCGACTTCGCGGTCTCGATCTCGACGAGAACGTCGTTGATCGCAACGGTGTCGCCGGGCGAGACCTTCCACTGCACGATCTCGGCCTCGGTCAGGCCTTCGCCGACGTCGGGGAGAGTGAACTCTGAGTTGCTCATGATGTCCTTTTAGTACGCGAGAGCGCGGTCGACGGCCTCAAGAATGCGGTCGGCGTCAGGCAGGTAGGTGGTTTCGAGCTTTGCGGGCGGGAACGGGGTGTCAAAGCCGGCGACGCGCAGCACGGGAGCCTCGAGCGAGTAGAAGGCACGCTCTGTGACAGTTGCCGCGATCTCTGACCCGACCGAGACAAAACCGGGCGCTTCGTGGGCGACAACAAGTCGTCCGGTCTTGCGCACCGAAGCGAGGATCGGCTCGTAGTCGATCGGAGATATCGAACGCAGGTCGATGACCTCGATGCTCGTGCCTTCTTCTGCCGCAATCTCTGCGGCCTGAAGGAGCATCGAGACCATGGGGCCGTAGCCAACGAGCGTGACCTCGGTGCCCTCACGAACGACGCGCGTCGCGTGCAGCGGGAAACCGCTCTCGCTCGTCTCGACGTCGCCCTTGGGCCAGTACCGGCTCTTCGGCTCGAAGAACAGCACGGGGTCATTGCTCTCGATCGACTCCTGGATCATCCAGTAGGCGTCGTGCGGGTTCGACGGGCTCACAACTCGAAGGCCGGGAGTGTGAGCGAAGTAGGCCTCGGGGCTCTCCTGGTGGTGCTCGACGGCGCCGATGTGGCCACCGAAGGGGACTCGGATGACAACGGGCAGGCTCAGCGAACCCTCGTGGCGGCTGGTGAGTTTCGCGAGCTGCGTGGTGATCTGATCGAACGCCGGAAAGATGAAGCCGTCGAACTGGATCTCGCACACGGGGCGGTAGCCGCGCATAGCGAGGCCGATCGCAGTGCCGACGATTCCCGACTCGGCGAGCGGAGTGTCGAGCACACGATCGCCGCCGAACTCGGCGTGAAGCCCCTCGGTCACGCGGAAGACGCCGCCGAGCGGGCCGATGTCTTCTCCCATCAGGATGACCTTGTCGTTCGCCGCCATTGAGGCGCGAAGGCCGTTGTTGATGGCCTTGGCCATGCTCAGGTTCTCAATGCTCACGCGGCACCTCCCTCAAACGCTGCCTCGTACTGCTGGAGCCAGGCCCACTGTTCATCCATAAGCGGGTGCGGCTCCGAGTAGACGTTGGTGAAGATCGAGGAGACCGGCGGGCTGCCGAGCGCAAGGGTACGGGCGCGAATGTCGGAGGCGAGGTCTTCACCCTCCTGCTTGACGTCAGCGAAGAACGCGTCGTCTGCACCCTTCGCGCGCAGGAAGCGCTCGTAGCGCTCGATGGCATCGTGCTTCGTCCAAAACTCGAGCTCTTCGTTCTGGCGGTACTTGGTGGGGTCGTCGCTCGTTGTGTGAGCACCCATGCGATAGGTGAGCGCCTCGATGAACTGGGGGCCCTTGCCACTACGGGCCTTGTCGAGGTTGTCGCTAGTGACCGCGTAGCTCGCGAGAACGTCGTTGCCGTCGATCTGCACACCCGGAATTCCAAAACCACCGGGGCGCAGGTAGAGCGGCGTGCGCGACTGCCGGGACACCGGAACCGAGATCGCCCAGTGGTTGTTCTGCAGGAAAAAGACCTGGGGAGTGTTGTAACTCGCCGCGAACACAAGAGACTCGCTGACGTCACCCTGGCTCGTTGCACCGTCGCCGAAGTAGACCATTACGGCCTCGTCGGTGTCGGGGTTGCCCGTTGCCGTCGCGCCATCCAACTGCACGCCCATGGCGTAGCCCGTTGCGTGAAGTGTCTGCGACCCGAGAACGAGTGTGTACAGGTGGAAGTTGTTGTGCTGCTTCGGATCCCAACCACCGTGGCTCAACCCACGCAGAATCTCGATGATCTTGATCGGGTCAACGCCGCGGATGCGCGCGACGACGTGCTCGCGGTACGACGGAAAGATGTGGTCTTGTGGCTTGGCCGCAAAACCGGAGCCCACTTGCGCGGCTTCCTGGCCGAGGCTCGGAATCCACATCGCTAGCTGGCCCTGACGTTGCAGGTTGGCGGCATCGATGTCGATCTTGCGCATAACAGCCATCTGCCGATGGAAGTCTTTCAGCTGGTCATCGCTGAGCTTCTGAATCCATGGAAGGTATTGCGCTGTCACGTCGTTTTCGACGAGTGTGCCCTCCGGGGAGAGCAGCTGGACCGTCGCGGCGGTATAAGACATTTGACTAATCTAACGCGGGTTGCCCAGCCGCCGTTCGTAGCTTGCGAACAACCTCCGCCGACGCCTTTAGGAGTTTGTCCACAGATCCGGCCTCGCCGATGCTCACACGCAGACCCTCGGGCGCCAGTGCGCGCGCCACGATTCCGTGCTCGGCGAAGACGTCAGCCGCCCATGCGGTCTCGTCGCCGGTGGGCAGCCAGATGAAGTTTCCGTGAGGCTGGGGAACCTGCCAACCCTGGTCGACGAGCGCCTGCCAAACCTGGTCACGCAGCACCGCGATGCGCTTGACACGCTCCAAGAGCTCGTCTTCGTGCTCGAGCGACACAATGGCTGCGCGCTGTGCGGGCTCGATGACCGACAGCGGAATCGCTGCGGAGCGCGCGGCATCCATGATGTATTCGGCTCCGAGCGCGTAGCCGACTCGCAGGCCAGCGAGACCGTAGGCCTTCGAGAAGGTGCGCAGGACAACGAGGTTCTTGTACTTCTTGAGCAGCGGGGGCCCAACAACGGCGGTCTCGTCGAAGACGAACTCGGCATAGGCCTCGTCAAGAACAACAAGAACGTTCTCGGGAACGCTAGCCATAAACGTTTCGAACTCGGCGGCCGTGACGATCGCGCCCGTGGGGTTGTTCGGTGTGCACACGATGATGAGTCGTGTGCGGTCGGTGACTGCCGCTGCCATCGCGACAAGGTCGTGACGGTGGTCGGGGGTGTTGGGCACCTGGACGCTTGTCGCGCCGGCAACCATCACGAGGCTCGGGTAGGCCTCGAAGCTGCGCCAGGCGTAGATGACCTCGTCGCCTACTGTCGCCGCGGCCGTAATGAGTTGAGCGAGGATGGCGACCGAGCCGGCACCCACTTGCACCTCGTCGGTGGTCACGCCGTAGCGCGCTGCGAGAAGCTCGCGCAACGCCGTCGCCGCGCCATCCGGGTAGCGGTTGATGTTTGAGTCCGCGATGGCGTCGCGCACGGCCGCAAGGGGCTCGAACGGGTTCTCGTTCGACGACAGTTTGAAGGCGTCAGCGGCAGCCGGCTTTCCCTGACGGTAGGGAATCATCGACGCGATCTCTGGACGCAACTGCACTCGGGAAGAACTCACGTCCCCAGCATAATTGCGACGCCGTGGCCCCCGGTGCATAGTTGTCGCATGCAGAGATTCCTAGTGCGCCTTGTCGTCAATGCCGTTGCCCTGTGGATCACGACCCTCATCGTCACGGGGATTCACGTTGTGCCGTTCGAGCCGGGCGAGACCCTGCAGCTGGTTCTCACCTTCCTGCTCGTCGCCTTTATCTTCGGAATCGTCAACAGCGTCATCGGCAACACAATTCGGGTTCTCGCCTTTCCGCTCTACATTCTGACGCTCGGACTCATCGCGCTTGTTGTCAACGGGCTGCTGCTGCTGCTCGTCGGCTGGATCTCGAGCCTCATCGGCTTTGGACTCGTCGTCGACGGCTTCTGGTGGGGTGTTTGGGGGGCCATCGTTCTCGGCTTCTTCAGCTGGGTGCTCGGCCTCGTCGCTCGCCCGCTGTCGGGCCGCGAGTCTCGCAAGCGCTAAGGCTCGCGTCATGGAACGCGCTCGGCGAGGTAGCTCGTTGTTGTGACGGTCGCGTCGCCGCGGTACGACATCGCCCGGATCGCCTCACGCACCTGGTCGTTATGCGCTCGATCAACGAGGGCTGCCGTCGCGCGGTAGGCAGATTTTTCGTGTGGCGGTAAGGGCGAGTCGCCGAGGTCGGCGCCCGGCGCAAAAGCTCGGCGCTCGACGACGATCGTCGAGGTGTCTGTGCGCATCCCGCTGAGGGCGGGCACAAGATCGTCGGTGTGCTCGATCGCGATCATGGGGATGCTCGCAGGCACGTCAACGTGCGCGGTCGGAGCTCCAATAGCGACGACTCCACGAACGTTGTAGTCGCCGCTCGCCGCGAGGGTCGCCGCAATGAGTCCGCCCTGCGAGTGCCCGGTGAACACCACCGGCGTGTGGCGGGTGATACCCGCTTGTTCCATCGCCAGTTGGGTCGCGCGATACGAACCGGCCGGAAGGTCGGCTACACCGAAGACGTTGCTCGTCATATCGAAGGCTTCGCTCTGGCCGACCGAGGTGAAGTCGGCAGTGCCGGCTATGTACACCTCGAACCTGTCGGGCTGGCCTGCGACCTCGATGCGATCGATAACAATTTGCTCGCCGTAGGTGTTCTCGCCCTGTGTCGGGCAGGCGGTCGATGCGGTCGACGAGCGTTGCCGGGGGAGACGCGCCTGTCGCGCGCGACACTCGCGTCGCGGTCACGGGCGTTTCGGCGAAGATGCCGACCTGTTGCCCAACGAGGGCGACGGCCGCTGCAGTTGTGCCCGTGCCGAGCACGCCAAGACCGTCGTCGCCCAGCGCATGGACGACACCGGGCGGAACGTGAAGCACCCCCGCGCCAAAGTCGTCGGCGCTCGACACCCCGAGTTTGATGAGTGCAACATTCATCGGGTCGATGAGCGCGCGCGTATTGCCCCTGAACCACTCGCCGAGGCCACCGATGAACCCCCGCAGGCCTGTGGGGCTCAGGCTCGCCAGAAGCACAACGCCGCCTAGTGCGACGGCCACGGAAGGTGCGATCGCGAGGGCGATGATCGGCAGATAGAAGCCCACCGAGTAGCCCAGGCGCGCGGCAAGGTCGTGCATCGCGTTCGCTGCGAACCGCTCGGCGCCGCCGTACGCGTCGGCGCTCATTCGCAGCAGCCGCGCGACGAGGGCCGCCGCGCGCTCGAGCTCGTCAAGGGTTGCGGTGGCCGCCGCTATTGCCGCCTCGGCTTCGAACGCACTCGTCGGAGCCTGCGCCGCACGCAGCCGTGCCCCGTCGAGTATGCCATCGACGCCCGCGAGTTGCCGAGCACACGAGAGCGACTCCATTCCCACTTTCTCCAGCTCTTGGGCGTGCGCAAACAGTTCATCGCTGGCTATCGCCGTTCGCCCACCTCCCGAGATCACAAGATCGGCGGTCGAGGAGTAGTCACCGGACATCGTTGCCCACAATCGCTAGAGTTCGGTCGACACAGTCGCGCGCTGTAAGCACAGCGTCGTGAGCGCGGTTGGCGAGCCGAGCTATCTCGCGAAGTTTGTCGTTATAGGCGTCTCGCGCTGGTCCTGCCCACTGGGCACCGCTGTTGCCGAGCGCTGGCACGCGCGCGGTCAGCGCCTCCACCCGCGCGGCGACCTGCCCGAGCGCGATCCTCTGCAGCTGCAGCGAGCCAACGAGTGTGGGATCAGTCATTGCACAATCGTCGACCGTTATCCGGAGGCACGGGCCGAATCTCGAGTATCTGTGGTGCACGAACGCGAAGCCGGACTGTGGAGGAGCAGAAACTGCGGGAGAATGAGGTCATGGCCTTTGACCGGAACGACTACGCGTCTGGCGTCTTCCGGATTTGCTTCGTGTGCACGGGCAACATCTGCCGGTCACCCATGGCAGAAGCCGTTTTCACGTCGCTCGTCGCAAAAGCCGGGCTCGACAACGCGATAGCCGTCACCTCAGCCGGAACGGGGGACTGGCACGTCGGCGAGAGATCCGACGACCGCACCCTCGAAGCGCTCAGCGCCAAAGGCTATGACGGCTCGACCCATCGGGCCAAGCAGTTCGACCCCGACTGGTTCGAGACGCTCGACCTCGTCGTCGCCTTTGACAGGAGCCACGAACGCATCCTCAAGGCCTGGGCGAACAACGACCGCGACCGTTCAAAGGTCAATCTGCTCTTGAGCTTCGACAAAGACCAGTCGATGCTCGTCGATGTTCCCGACCCGTACTATTCGGATGCGGCATTCTTCGATCACGTTCTCGCCATGGTCGAGAGCGCGACATCCGCCCTTTTTAATCAGATCAAACCCGGAATCAACCAGGGAGCCTCCTCATGAGCCCGTTGCCAGAACAGCCCATCTCGCCGCTTGACGGCCGCTACCGCGCAGCCGTCACGGGTCTCGGCGAGCACCTCTCGGAAGCCGGCCTCAACCGCGCCCGCGTGCACGTCGAAGTCGAGTGGCTGCTCTACCTGACCGACCATGAACTCTTCGGATCCTCGCGCCTGACGCCCGAAGAATCGCGCTCGCTGCGCGCGCTCGTTGCAAACTTCGGCCAAGACGAGATCGACGAACTCGCGACCCTCGAGGCCACAACGCGTCACGACGTCAAGGCTGTCGAATACCTCGTGCGCAGCCGACTCGCCGATCTGGGCCTCACGGGCGTCGCCGAGCTCACGCACTTCGCCTGCACGAGCGAAGACATCAACAACCTCTCGTACGCACTGACTATCGGCGCTGCGGTTCGCGAAGAATGGATGCCGCGTGCCCGCGCCGTCGTCGCGAGCCTTCGCTCGCTCGCCCATGACCACCGCGAGGTGCCGATGCTCGCGCACACGCACGGCCAGCCCGCGACCCCGACCACCGTTGGCAAGGAGTTCGCGGTCTTCGTCTACCGCCTCGAGCGCATCCTCACCCAGATCGAGTCGACCGAGTACCTCGGAAAGTTCAGCGGCGCCACCGGAACCTTTGCCGCACACGTTGCCGCCGATGCGAGCCAGGACTGGCCCGCGATCTCGCGCGAGTTCGTGACCTCGCTCGGTCTCGACTGGAACCCGCTCACCACCCAGATCGAGTCTCACGACTGGCAGGCAGAGCTGTACAACCGTGTGAGCCACTTCAACCGCGTGCTTCACAACCTGTGTACCGACATCTGGACCTACATCTCGATGGGGTACCTCACCCAGATTCCGCAGGCCGGCGCCACGGGTTCGTCGACGATGCCGCACAAGATCAACCCGATCCGCTTCGAGAACGCTGAGGCCAACCTCGAACTCTCGAGTGCCCTTCTCGACTCGCTCGCGCAGACCCTGGTCACGAGCCGCCTGCAGCGCGACCTCACCGACTCGACAACGCAGCGCAACGTAGGCGTCGCCCTTGGCCACTCGCTGCTCGCCCTTGACAACATCCACCGCGGGCTCGGCGAGTTCTCGGTCAACAGGGCGGCTCTCGAGGCTGACCTCGACGGCAACTGGGAGATCCTCGGCGAGGCGATTCAGACAGTTATCCGGGCGGAAATCACCGCGGGGCGCTCGTCGATCGCCGACCCATACGCGATGCTCAAAGAGCTGACCCGCGGCCACCGTGTCGGCCAGGTTGAGCTCGTCGAGTTCATCGACGGTCTCGACATCGGCGACGAGGCAAAGGCTGGCCTCCGCACGCTCACCCCCGCGGGTTACGCCGGGCTCGCGAGCGACCTCGTTGACTACCTGACGCCCGGCGACTCGGCGTCGTAGAAGGCACAGCGTCGTAAGAATCACCCCGCTCGACGGCAAGGGGGCCGGCTGCGGCTAGTGCCCCTTGCGGTCCTGGCCGTCGCGATCCTGCTCGGCAATGTCGAGCTGCTCGTCGCCCGTCGGACGAATGGCGAGCACAAGCATCGCGAGGGTGATGAGTGCGACGATAAATGCCACGACCGTGAAGATAAACGCGAGAAAAAGGTCGCGGGTCGACATCAGCGAGATGAGCCCAACGAATATCGCGAGTCCCGCAGAAATCGCGAGAAGTTCGATGGGGCGGGTGCGGTCCCGGCGGGTGGGCTCGGACATAACTATTTGCTGCTTCCTGCGGCGGATGTAACTGCGGTTTCCTGCTTCGCCCACTTGAGCGAGAGTCCCGCGATCACGAGGTACACACCGAGTATCGCGCAGTAGGCTCCGAGCGAGCCGACGACGATGACCGATGCGGTGAGAAATCGCTCGACATTATCGGGCCCGCTATACGCCTGGCTGAAGTCACCGGGAACAAGCAAAGCAACAATGGCGAGGATGGCGGTGATCGCTCCCGCGAAAACCCAATCCTTGCCGTGCGGGTTGTGTGAACGCTTGCGCAGGCCGAGGTAGATCTCGAGGAACCCGGTGAGGGCTCCCCATGCGCTCACGAGGAAGAGGAAAAAGGCGAGCCCGGCCGACTGTGTTGCGAGCGCGAGCGCGCCGACGAGCACCGAGAAGATGCCCTGAGCGACGAACAGTGTGCGCTCGATCCCCTTGGGCAGGGCGAGTAGCGCTCCGGCCACCGTTACCGCACCACTCAGAAGCGCGAAGAGACCAAAGGTCAGAAGGCCGAATTGTGCTGAGTGATCGGCCGAGAATGTGATGGCGATGGCTATGGCAAGAGCGACGAGAGCTCGCGCCACGAATACAGTCCAGTACGGAACCGTCTTCGAATCAGACATGGGAGCTACCTCTTTCTGCCTGGCTCACGCCCACCAGTTTATGCGACGTGCGAGGTCTAGCTTCCCGGTGGCAGGTCGACGAAGCGCGAGAAGTGTCCGTGGAATCCGACGGTCACCGTGCGCGTCGGTCCGTTACGGTGCTTGGCGACGATGAGGTCGGCCTCGCCCTGACGGGTGTCGGCCTCGTACGCGCTCTCGCGGTGCAGCAGGATGACCATGTCGGCGTCTTGCTCGATCGAGCCCGACTCTCGAAGGTCAGACAGTGCGGGCTTTTTGTCGGCACGCTGCTCTGCACCACGGTTTAGTTGCGAGATCGCGATGACGGGAACTTCGAGTTCTTTAGCGAGAAGCTTGAGCGCTCGCGAGAACTCGCTGACCTCCTGCTGGCGGCTTTCGACGCGCTTGCCGCTTGTCATGAGCTGCAGGTAGTCGATGATGATCATCTTGAGGCCGAACTGCTGCTTGAGCCGGCGGCATTTTGCACGAATCTCGACGAGCGTCATGTTTGGCGAGTCGTCGATGTAGAGCGGTGCGTCGTTGATGCGGCCGCGGGTCTGGGCGATCGTCGTCCAGTCCTGGCTGTGCACGGTTCCCTTACGCATGCTCTGCAGGCCAACCGATGCCTCGGCGCTGAGCAGACGCATCGCGATTTCTGAGCGACCCATTTCGAGGGAGAACACGATAGTCGGCATGTCGTGGTGGATGGCCGCCGAACGGGCAATGTCGAGGCCGAGCGTCGACTTACCGATGGCGGGTCGAGCCGCGATGATGATGAGCTGGCCGGGGTGAAGCCCGTTGGTGAGTTCGTCGAGTTCTGTGAAGCCCGTCGGCACACCGGTCATCGAGCCGTCACGACCCTGGGCTGCCTCGATCTCGTCGATGGCAGCTGTCACAGCGGTTGTGAGGGGAACGTAGTCTTCGGTCTGAACCCCACCGGTAACGCCGTAGATCTCGGCCTGAGCGTTGTTGACGAGGTCGACGACCTCGCCCTCGCTCGCGTAACCCATCTGCACGATGCGGGTGCCTGCCTCAACGAGACGGCGAAGAACGGCTTTCTCGGCAACGATCGACGAGTAGAAGCCGGCGTTCGCGGCGGTCGGCACAAGCCCGGTCAGCGAGTGCAGGTAGTCCGCACCGCCCGCGCGGCTCAGCAGCGCGGTCTTGGTCAGTTCGTCAGTAACGGCGATGACATCGGTCGGTTCGCCGCGAGAGTACAGGTTGAGCACGGCCTCAAAAATGACCTCGTGCTTGGGAATGTAGAAGTCGACTCCACGCACCGATTCGACGACGTCGGCGACGGCGTCTTTGCTCAGAAGCATTCCGCCGATCGCGCTCTGCTCTGCGAGAAGGTCGTGCGGGGGAACTCGGTCGCCGCCGTTGCTGCGTGACTCACCCTGCTGTCGCTGGTCTCCTGCGAGTCCAAGGTGTGCGATCGACACGGATTCCCTCCCGAGCTGCGTTGTGTACGCCTAAGTCTTACCTCGTGCCGCCGACAGCGGCTCTGACCGGGACGCGCGCCGCGTTTATCACCGGCATATTGCGCACCGAATCCGACCGGCTGCCCCACGATAGGGACGCCGTACACCACGCGGCAAGCCACCCTGTGGATAACAATGTGTACAACTATGGCGAAACGCCGTGACCCGTGTGGGCAACCTGTGCAATCAGCTGTGAGTAACTTGCCGACTTTCTCGGCCAATCAGCGCCTGACCTGCATTTTTAGTTTTCACACTGTGTGTGTAGAAACATCTCTCTAGTACACGTTGAGACTTGTGTACCGAAGTTGAAACCCTGTGCACAAAGGGCTTGACACGGCAACAAAAAAAGCGGTAGCGGCAGGCCCAGAGGCCCGCCGCTACCGCTTGTTTTATGAACTACTTGGCTGCTACAACCTGCAGCGAGATCGTCGCTACGATGTCGTCGCGCAGTCGAACAGTCGCCTCGTGAGCACCGGTGGCCTTGATGGCTCCCGTGATCTCGATCTTGCGCTTGTCGACGGTGCCGAGGCCGGCTGCGGCCACCGCGTCAGCGATGTCCGAAGTCTTCACCGAACCGAAGAGGCGTCCGCCCTCGCCAGCCTTGACCGTCAGCGAGACGGTTGCAGCCTGGAGCTTGGCCTTGAGGTCCTGTGCTTCCTCGAGCGTTGCGTGCTCGCGCGCTGCGCGGGCCGCCTTGATGGATTCGATCTGCTTTTCGCCACCGCGCGTCCACGCCACGGCAAAGCCCTGGGGGATGAGGTAGTTGCGAGCAAAACCGTTCTTGACGTCAACGACGTCACCGGGAGCTCCGAGGCCAGTGACCTCGTGCGTGAGGATGAGTTTCGACATATCGGGGCTCCTTAACGGCCTGAACCGGCGTAGGGGAGAAGTGCCATCTCGCGTGCGTTCTTGACGGCACGCGCGATGAGGCGCTGCTCCTGCACGGAGACACCCGTGATGCGACGAGCACGGATCTTTCCACGCTCAGAGATGAACTTACGAAGTGTTGCAACATCCTTGTAGTCGATGACGCCTACGCGGATCGACTTGGCCGGAGCGGCGTTCTTGCCGTCCTTGCCCTTGCGGATGGGCTTGCGGCGGTCGCCGCTGCTCTTTCCTGCCATGGGTTTCTTCTTTCAGAGATTTGTCGGCTTACGAGAAGCCAAAAGTTGAGTGCCTAGAAGGGCGTTTCGTCGGAGTAGTTGCCAGGCGTGTTCCACACGTCGCCCGCTGACTCGGCCGGAGCGCTCGGCGCCCACGGCTCTTCAGCGACCTGACCCTGAGGTGCATTACCGCGGGGAGCGCCACCGTCGCGAGACGATGATGCGGCGCGGGTGACCTGGGCCGTTGCATAGCGAAGCGAGGGGCCGATTTCGTCGACCTCAAGCTCGATGCTCGTGCGCTTTTCGCCTTCCTTCGTTTCGTAGGAACGCTGCTTCAGGCGACCGGTAGCGATGACGCGCGAACCCTTTGTCAGGGATCCCGCGACGTGCTCGGCGAACTCGCGCCATACGCTTGCGCGCAGGAACAGAGCCTCACCGTCTTTCCAGTCGTTCGACGCGCGGTCGAAGCTACGAGGAGTCGATGCGATCGTGAAGTTCGCAACCGCCAGCCCGTTCTGCGTGTAACGCAGTTCGGGGTCACTGGTGAGGTTTCCCACCACGGTGATAACGGTTTCGCCTGCCATGATCTACTCTGCTGCCGACTCGGCTGCTGCGGGCTTGGCGTCTACGACGACCTTCGACGGTGCAGCTGCCTTGCGGGCGGCCTTCTCGTCGGCGATCTTCTTCGCAGCGGCAACCTGAGCGAATCCTTCTTCTGCGCGCAGAACCTTCGTACGCATGACTGCCTCGCTCAGCGAGAGCTGGCGGTCAAGCTCGGTGGTTGCGGCAGGGGTCGCTGTGAAGTTGACGACGGCGTAAATGCCTTCGGTCTTCTTGTTGATCTCATAAGCGAGACGACGACGGCCCCAGACATCCACGTTGTCGATGGTTCCACCATCGTTGCGAATGACATTGAGGAACTTATCGAGGCTCGGAGCCACGGTTCGCTCGTCGATCTCGGGATCCAGGATCACCATGAGTTCGTACTGATGCGTCACTAACCCACCTCCTTCGGACTAGAACGGCCACAGACGATCTGTGACAGGAGGGTGTTGACGTGTCGCCCATAGCCAATTGAGGCCGGGGCAACCTGCCTAGTGTAGTCGTGATCGAGCCGAAGTCTCAAGCTTCACAGCGCAAACGAGGGCGATGGATGTCGCGGGGCCGGTCTACGAGCGCGCAGCCCACCACGCCCGCAGTCGAACTTCTGCCTCTTCTTCGCCGAGTGGTCCCTCGTCGAGACGCAGCTCGAGCAGAAAACGGTAGGCCTCTCCGACTTCGCGCCCCGGTGGCAGCGACAGGATCTGCATGATCCGTTCGCCGTCGAGGTCGGGCCGCACCGCCGCGATACCCTCGGCCTCTGCTATCTCGGCGATGCGCGTCTCGAGGTCGTCGTAGGCGAAGCTCAGGCGATCGGCCTTGCGAGTGTTACGCGTTGTCACGTCGGCGCGCGTGAGAATGTGCAGGCGCTCGAGCAACGGTCCCGCGTCGCGCACGTAGCGGCGAACCGCAGAGTCGCTCCACGCGCCATCCGTGTAGCCAAAGAACCGCAGGTGCAGCTCGATCAGTCGCGAGACCGAGACAATCGTCTCTTTGTCGAAGCGCAGCTGGCGCAGGCGCTTAGACGCGAGCTTCGCGCCGACCACGTCGTGGTGGTGAAAACTCACAACGCCAGCGCCCTCGATGCGGCGGGTGGCTGGCTTTCCGATGTCGTGCATCAGCGCGGCAAGTCGCAGGATGAGGTCGGGGGAGTGCCCCCGCGACTTCTCGAGATCAATCGCCTGGCGCAGCACGGTGAGGCTGTGCTCGTAGACGTCTTTGTGGTGAGCATGCTCGTCGACCTCGAGGCGCAGGGCGGGAATCTCGGGAAGCACAAGCTCGGCGAGCCCGGAGTCAACGAGCACACGAAGGCCGGGAACCGGGTCGTTGGTGAGAAGCAGCTTCGAAATCTCGTCGGCGATGCGTTCGACACTCACGATGGGCAGTCGATCGGCAAGCTCGGTCATGGCCAGGGCTGTGGGAGCGTCGATCGTAAATCCGAGCTGCGACGTAAATCGTGCGGCGCGGAGCATACGCAGCGGGTCGTCGCCAAACGATGTCTCGGGCGCTCCGGGCGTCGTCAGGCGCTGCGCGATCAGGTCGTCCATGCCGCCGCTCGGGTCAACAAGAACACACTCGGGCAGGCGAAGAGCCATCGCGTTGACGGTGAAGTCGCGCCGAATGAGATCGCCCTCGAGGGTGTCGCCAAATTCGACGATCGGCTTGCGCGTCTCACCGTCGTAGGCGTCCGTTCGATAGGTGGTGATCTCGAAGGTGTCGTCGCCAAAGCGTGCCCCGATCGTGCCGAAGGCCCGCCCGATGTCCCAGTGCGCGTCGGCAAGCGGCCTGACTATTGCGAGTATCTGGTCGGGCGTCGCATCCGTTGTGAAGTCGAGGTCGCTCACCTCACGCCCGAGGAACGCGTCGCGCACGGGGCCGCCAACGAGAGCGAGTTCGTGCCCCGCCGCAGCAAAGGCCCGTGAGACCCGGTCGATGTTCGGTGAAGCCGCGAGGGCCTCGAGTCGCTGAATTGCCGAAGCGACGTTCTCCATAGCCAAGAGAATAGACTCTCCTGCATGGCGGCCGAGCGAATCACTGGGTTGCCGGTGTTCTCGACACCGAGCCGCGTTGTGCTGGCCGCTGTTATCGGGCTCGTCGGCGCGACCCTCTCCGTACCCGCGAACGCGTCGGCCGCGACATCCACCCCCGTGAGTGTGGGTGTTGTCATTCCGCTGAGTGTTCAGGGCGGTCGCGACGGGTTCATCGACGCACCGGCGCTTGCCGAGTACACGAGCCCAACCGGGCTGCTGACCCGTGAACTCGACTCCGTTGCGAATACCGATGTCGCGATCGGCATCGACCCGATGATCATCGCGTCGATCCGCCTGCTCGGTACAAGTGCGCCAGAGAGCGCGACCGCGTGGCTTGATCGACTCGGCACTCTCGACAACGAGACTTTTGCCCTGAGCTATGCGGATTCTGACGTCACGGTGGGTCTGCAGGCGGGCAGCACCGAGGTGATCGCACCCACCTCGTTCGACTTCGCGATTGACCCGGCGCTGTTCGGCACCGAGGTCGTTGAAACGCCCGACCCAGAGCAGACGCCCGCGGGCCCCGGCGAGACTCCTGCCCTTCCGACGAGCGAAAACCTTCTCGATTGGAACTACTCGCTCGGCACCGTTGTCTGGCCGCAGGTGAACACGGTGACCTCCGACGATCTCGCGATCCTCGGCGCGAGCTACGACACAACGATTCTCAACTCTGGAAACGTCAAACGCCCGTCAACCGGAGTCGCCGCCTCGACCGTCGGCACCACCGCGACCGTCGTCACCGACGACGACATCTCGGCTCTCTTCGCCGCGACGATTCACGCGGAGACGTCGACCGACTGGCAGCAGTCGTTCGACGAGCTTGCCAGTGCTGTCGCGCGGGTTCCCGGTCGCTCGACGTCGGGCGGAGCATCCATTCTTCTCGGCATTGATCGAGGCGGATTCGACACAGAGACCCGCCTTCGCGCCACTCTCACCGCGCTCGATAACCTCGCCAGCGCCAATACCGTGCCCTTCTCGCAGCTCTCCGACACCAAGGTCGGCGACGCGACACTCGTCGAGTCGCCACACACCGACGTGCGTATCGGGCTTGTGCGTTCGATGCTTGACGCCGAGAAATCGGATGCCGCGTTTGCGACGGTAGCCGAGAATCCCGAGCTCATTACGGGCGATTTTCGCATCCGGTTGATTGCCGCAATGGCGCCACAGTGGAACCGCTACCCCGGCGGCTGGGGTGCGGAGGTCAGAAACTATCTCACCGATTCAATAACGCTGCGCTCATCGGTGAGCATTGCCCGCAGCAGCGATCTGATTTTTGGCGACCGCGGCTCGATTCCGATCTATGTGAACAACGAGCTCGACCAGCCGGTCACCGTCTACATAGCAGTCGAGCCACTCAGCCCCGTGCTCACGGTCGAAGACCAGAACTTCGAGGTCGTCGTCGAGCCCCAGTCACAGCGCAGGGCGCAGATCCCCGCCGTCTCGCGCTCGAACGGCGAGGTGGCAATCGGCATCTCGATGCACTCGGGCGCTGATGTTCCCATCGGCACCAAGAAATGGGTAACGGTCAATGTGCAGGCCGGCTGGGAGACACCGACGATCACCATTCTGGGCATCGCGGTCTTTGCGATGTTTGTCTTCGGAATCGTGCGCAGCATTCGTCGTCGGCGCAAGCTCAAGGCCGAGCTTGCGGCTGAAAGCGCGAGCGCCAGCACCACTGCTCACACCACCGCTAACACCACTGCCGAACCGGGCACAGAGTGACAACGACCGCGAGCTCGGGCGGGGTCGGTCGCGCGAGCGCTCTTCTCGCGTCGGGCACCCTCGTCTCCCGGCTTCTCGGCTTCGCGAGTGCACTCGTGCTTGCAGCGGCACTCGGCCAGGCGAGCGTTGGTGACGCCTTTGCTCTCGCCAACCAGCTGCCCAACAACATCTACGCAATCATCGCGGGCGGCCTTCTCAGCGCAATTCTTGTGCCGCAGATTGTGCGCGCCGAGAAGCACGCCGACGGCGGCCAGCAATACATCAACCGCCTCGTCACCCTCGGTCTTACGGTCTTTCTCCTGATTGCGATCGTCGCGACGCTCGCCGGCCCGCTGCTTGTTCAGCTGTACTCGAACCAGGGCACCCGCGGACTGAGCGCCGAGCAGGTGCAACTTGCCAACCTTTTCGCCTACTGGTGTCTTCCCCAGATCTTCTTCTACGCCGTCTACAGCCTGCTCGGCGAGGTACTCAATGCCCGCCGCTACTTCGGCCCGTTCACCTGGGCGCCGGTGATCAACAACGTCGTCGCGATCGGCGGGCTTGCCGCGTTTATCGGCATCTACGGCTCGTACGACCCGTCCGCCGCCGCGAGCGTCTGGAACTCGAGCATGATCGCGCTCGTGGCCGGCACCGCGACACTCGGTGTCGCCGCCCAGGCGCTCTTTCTTGTCTTTTTCTGGAAGCGCGCGGGCCTGAGCTTTCGCCCCGACTTCCGCTGGCGCGGCGTTGGCCTTGGCAATGCGGGCAAGGCCGCGGCCTGGACCTTCGCAATGATCTGCGTCACCCAGCTCGCCGGCATCGTGCAGAACCAGGTCGCATCAACGGCATCGGGCGAGGGTGCGTCGTACGCGACCCTGCGCTACGCGTGGCTCATCTTTATGCTGCCGCACTCGATCGCCGCCGTCTCGATTGCCACTGCCTACTTCACCCGCATGTCGGCAAACGCACGCGACCGTGACCTCGATGCCGTGCGGCGCGACCTCTCGTCGTCTCTGCGCTCGATCGGCCTCGTTCTCGTCTTCTCGGCTGTCGGGCTCATCGTTCTCGCGTACCCGTTTAGCGCTCTGTTCGCCAATACCTTCGCCGAGACCGCACAGATGGCCCCGGTGCTCATCTTCTACCTGCTCGGTCTTGTGCAGTTCAGCACCCTGTTCGTTCTGCAGCGCACCTTCTACGCCCTCGAAGACACGCGCACACCGTTCTTCTTCACACTGCTGCAGTCCTCGTTGTTTGTTATCGGCGCCCTCGCCGTCTCGACCTGGCCAACGCAGCAGATCGGTGTTGGCATCGCGCTCGTAACCTCCATAGCCGGAACAGTGCAGATGCTCGTCGCGGCAGTCATCCTCAACCGGCGGCTCGGCGGCATCGACGTTCGCCGGGTTCTGCGCAGTTACGGGGTCTACCTGCTCGCGGCGTTGCCCGCCGCTGCGGCCGGCGTGGCGCTTCTTCTCGCTCTCGGCGGCACCTCGGAGGGCGGGTTCGCCGTCGCATCCAAGCTCACGGCCGTGCTTTCCATGGCGATCATCGGCGGCGTTATGGGGCTCGTTTACCTCGGGGTGCTTGCACTTCTCAAGAACCCCGAGCTGCGGTCAGTGACAACACCGGTGCTCGCGCGACTGCGGCGTTCGCGCTAACCGGAGCCGCGACATCCAATCGGTCGTATTGGCGACTCCGAACAACCCCCAGCGCCGGAATAGCAACCACCTAGGATGTGTTGTACCGGCTAGTAAGTCACTTTCGAGGAGATGTTCCACGTGCGCCAGATCATCATTATCGGCTCAGGCCCGGCCGGCTACACGGCTGCGATCTACGCTGCCCGCGCCAACCTGGCTCCCCTGCTCATTGCGAGCTCGGTTGAGGCCGGTGGCGAGCTTATGAAGACCACTGAGGTCGACAACTACCCCGGGTTCCCCGAGGGAATCATGGGCCCCGACCTCATGACCAACATGCAGCAGCAGGCCGAGCGCTTCGGAACCGAGATTGTTCTCGATGACGTTGTGAAGCTCGAACTCGAGGGCGAGATCAAGCGCGTTACGCTCGGCAACGGAGACGTGCACGAGGCTCTCGCTGTGATCTTCGCGACGGGCTCTGCCTACCGCAAGCTCGGCCTCGAAGACGAAGACCGCATGAGCGGCCAGGGCGTTTCGTGGTGTGCAACGTGTGATGGCTTCTTCTTCCGCCAGAAGACGATCGCCGTCGTCGGCGGTGGCGACTCTGCAATGGAAGAGGCGACGTTCCTCACCAAGTTCGCCGACAAGGTCTACCTGATTCACCGCAAAGACTCCTTCAGGGCGTCGAAGGTTATGCAGGAGCGCGCCTTCAACGACCCGAAGATCGAGGTTCTCTGGAACCAAGAAGTCGCCCACATCTACGGCGACCAGCTGGTCACGGGAATTGGCCTCATCAACACGGTGGATGGCGCGGAGACGACGCTCGACGTCAGTGGCCTGTTCATCGCAATCGGCGCAGACCCGCGCACACACCTCGTTCACGGGCAGCTCGACCTCACGGCCGAGGGCACGATCGCAGTGGATGGCCGCAGCTCGCGCACCAACCTCACGGGTGTTTTCGCGGCTGGCGACGTCATCGACCCGACCTACCGCCAGGCCGTTACAGCAGCCGGATCGGGAACCGTCGCGGCTCTCGACGCCGAGCACTACCTCGCGTCACTCCCCAAGGAGCTCGTCGCGTCGGCCGTTCAGGTCGCCGAGCTAGAACCCGCAACCGTTTAGTTTTCACTTCTTCAAATAAGCAAAGGACACAACATGTCAGCAGCTCACGACGTCACTGACGCCACCTTCACCGACGAGGTTCTCAACTCGGAAGACACGATTATGGTCGACTTCTGGGCCGAGTGGTGTGGCCCGTGTCGCGCCGTGTCGCCGATTCTCGACGCGATCGCGACCGAGCACTCCGACAAGATCAAGATCGTCAAGCTCAACGTTGACGACAACCCCCAGATCGCCATGAAGTACCAGATCACCTCCATCCCTGCGATGAAGGTCTTCAAGGGCGGCGAGGTCGTCAAGACCATCATCGGCGCAAAGCCGAAGCCCGCTATCGAAGCTGATCTCGCCGAGTTCCTCGCCTAACGGCGGGGTCCGCTGTAGTTTCCGGAAGCCCCGCTCGCATGTCGAGCGGGGCTTCTTCGTGTAATCAGCCTCTATTCTTGAAACTTCGAACGAACTTGGACGACTCATGACCGCACAGGGCAACAACCTCGACCCGTGGTACGACCACTACGCAGACCGCACGGCGAACCTCAGCGCCTCCGAGGTTCGAGCCCTCTTCGCCGTCGCCTCGCGCCCCGAGGTCGTCTCTCTGGCCGGAGGAATGCCTTTTGTGTCGGCCCTGCCGCAAGAGCGCGTGAATGACACCCTCGACCGCGTGATGCGAGAGCGCGGGTCAGTAGCCCTGCAGTACGGCTCGGGCCAGGGTGACCCGCGCCTTCGCGAGCAAATTCTTGAGGTTATGGCGCTCGAGGGAATCCGGGGGAGTGCTGACGACGTCGTTGTCACCACCGGGTCACAGCACGCGCTCGAGCTCATCACCAAGCTCTTTATCAACCCCGGCGACGTTGTTATCGCCGAGGGGCCAAGCTATGTCACAGCGATGGTCGTGTTCCGCTCGTTTCAGGCGCAGATCGAGCACGCCGACATGGACGAGCACGGGCTCATTCCCGAGGCGCTTCGACAGAAGATCGCCGCGCTCAAGGCCGACGGCAAGCGCATCAAGTTTCTCTACACGATCCCGACGTTCTCGAACCCGGCCGGCGTAACTCTCTCGTGGGAACGCCGACTGGAGATTCTTGAAATATGCAGGTCAAACGGCATTCTTGTGCTCGAAGACAACCCCTACGGACTGCTCTACTTCGACACCCCGCCACCCCACGCCCTGCGGTCTGTCGACGAAGACGGTGTTGTGTACCTCGGCACTTTCTCTAAGACTCTCGCGCCTGGCTTCCGTGTGGGCTGGGCTCTCGCACCGCACGCGATTCGCGAGAAGCTCATCCTCGCGAACGAGGCAGCGGTTCTCTCGCCGTCGTCATTCAGCCAGCTCGTCATCTCCGACTATCTCGCGACAACCGACTGGAAGGGCCAGATCGACACCTTCCGCGGGGTCTATCGAGATCGACGCGATGCAATGCTGCAGGCGCTCGACGACTACCTGCCTGACCTGTCGTGGACGGTTCCCAATGGCGGCTTCTACGTCTGGCTGACCCTGCCCGACCGGCTCGATAGCAAGGCGATGCTGCCTCGAGCGGTCACAGAGCTTGTCGCTTACACGCCGGGTACCGCTTTTTATGCTGATGGGAGCGGCCGGAACAAGGTGCGCCTCTCGTTCTGCTACCCGACGCCCGACTTCATTCGCGAGGGCGTACGTCGCCTGACCAAGGTAATCAACGGCGAGCTCGAGCTTCTTGACACCTTCGCGGGGACCGGCTCACTCGATGTGATTCGCCAGGACCTCAAGTACACAAGTCCGCCCCCGAACATCAACTAGGGAATTCCATGAACGACACGACACCCCGCTCCATCGTCGTCCTGGCCGGCGGGCTCTCTCACGAACGTGACGTCTCCCTGCGATCGGGTCGCCGCGTTTCGGAGAGCCTCTCGCAGCACGGACTCTCCGTAATTACCAGAGATCCGGATGCGACGCTGCTCGATGTTTTACGTGAAACATCGCCCGATGTCATCTGGCCCGCCCTTCACGGCGCGAGTGGGGAAGACGGCGCCCTGCGCGGACTTCTCGACTACCTCGGAATCCCGTTCGTTGGATCAACAGCAGACGCCACTCGCCTCGCGTGGGACAAGCCGACCGCCAAGGTGCTTGTGGCCCGCGCCGGAGTCTCGACGCCGCGCTCGATCACCCTGCCGCGCGACACGTTTCGCGAGCTCGGCGCGTCAGCCGTGCTCGACGTGATTACCGCCGAGCTCACCGGCCCGGTCGTTGTGAAGCCGGCTCAGGGTGGTTCGGCCCAGGGTGTTTCGATCGTCGACGACCTCGACCAGCTACCGCGCGCGATGGTCAACGCCTACACCTACTACGACGTGGCCCTCATTGAAGAGAAGATTGTCGGCACCGAGATAGCCGTGAGCATCATCGACACCGGTGACGGCCCCGTCGCGCTGCCGGCGATCGAGATCGAACCCATCTCGGGCGTCTACAGTTTTGAGGCGCACTACACGGCGGGCGAAACCCGTTTCTACGCCCCCGCCCGGCTTGCCGACGATGTCGCGGCTCGTGCCGCCGAGGTTGCAATCGCCGCGCACACCGCACTTGGTCTGCGGCACATCTCGCGGGTCGACATCATCGTCGACGGCGCCGGCACACCCTGGTTTCTCGAGGCGAGCGTTATGCCTGGACTCACTGAGACGTCACTTTTTCCGCTCGCGCTCGAAGCTGCGGGCCACGACGTCGGTTGGGTCTATTCGGCGCTTGCGGAGGCCGCAATGAGTGAAAATAACTAGGCGCTGACCAGCATTTTATATCACCAACTCTACAGGAGCCATCCTAAGCGCGGCGCTATCGGGCTGAGCGGACGCTTTTTCGTCAGATGGCGTCCTGAGGCGTCCTGACTAGCTGAAGCCCGGCTCCCCGAGCTCACCGAGGATGCGATTGAGGTCTCCGACCGTCGCAAAGTCGATGACGATCGTTCCCTTGCTCGCTCCGAGGCTCACCTTGACGCGAGTGTTGAGGCGATCGCCGAGGCGCTCGGCGATCTCGTCGAGTTGCCCCTGGCGTCCACCGGCACTCGCCTTTGCCTTCGTCGGCTTCTTCGGGCTCGCCTGTCCGGCGGCGGCCTCGGCTGCGCGCACCGAAAGATCTTCATTAACGATCTTCGCGGCGAGAGTCTCCATTGCCGACTCTTCGCCGACAGACAGAATTGCGCGCGCGTGACCGGCGCTCAACACACCGGCAGCGACTCGCTGCTGAATCGGTGCCGGCAGACGGAGGAGGCGAATGGTGTTTGTGATCTGAGGGCGCGAGCGACCAATTCGAGTCGCGAGCTCGTCTTGTGTGATTCCGAAGTCGGCGAGAAGCTGCTGGTAGGCCGACGCCTCTTCGAGCGGGTTGAGGTTAGCGCGGTGAAGGTTCTCGAGAAGAGCGTCGCGCAGCATGTCTTCATCGGCTGTGTTCTTGATGACCGCGGGAATCGTCGCGAGACCGAGCTGCTTCGTTGCGCGAAGCCGGCGCTCACCCATAATGAGCTCGTACTGCGGTCCATCAGGCGTTGCGTTGGCGAGCGGACGCACAACGATGGGCTGAAGCACGCCGATCTCACGAATTGAGACGACAAGCTCGGCAAGCTCCTCTTCACGAAACTCGGTGCGGGGCTGCGACGCGTTGGGAACGATGTCGGCGGGGGAGAGGTTCGCCAGTCGAGCGCCGGGAACAGCGAGCAGCTGGCTCTCTTCTGCCGCAGCATCGTTCGAGTTCGGAAAGAAGACGTCTACCGGGCGTTCGCTCTCATCGGCTGTCGGGATAAGAGCGCCGATGCCGCGGCCGAGGCCGGTGCGCTTGGGTGTAGCCATTAGGAAGGTGCCCCTCGGTGTGCAATTTCGGATGCTGCTTCAAGGTACGAGAGCGAGCCCGACGAGCTCGGATCGTACGAAATGACCGACTGCCCGTAACTCGGCGCCTCGGAGATGCGCACGGAGCGAGGGATGAGGGTGTTGAGAACTTCCTTCGGGAAGTGCTCGCGAACCTCGTCGGCAACCTGGTTCGCGAGGTTTGTGCGCGAGTCGTACATGGTGAGAAGGATCGTCGACACCGAAAGCTTCGGGTTGAGGTGCTTCTCGATGAGCTTGATGTTGCTGAGCAACTGGCTGAGGCCCTCGAGTGCGTAGTACTCGCACTGAATCGGGATAAGCACCTCGCGAGCCGCAACAAACGCGTTGATTGTCAGCAGGCCGAGCGACGGCGGGCAGTCAATAAAGACGTAGTGGAACTCTTCGGCGGCTTCACCGAGGAACCGGTCGAGGGCGGTGTGGAGACGCTGCTCGCGCGCAACGAGCGACACTAGCTCGATCTCGGCACCGGCGAGGTGAATCGTCGCGGGAACGCAGTACAGACCATCGAACTCTGGGCTCTTCTGCACTACCTGCGACATGGGCTCGTCGTTGATTATCACGTCGTACACGCTGATTGTGTCTGCGCGGTGCTCGACACCGAGAGCGGTCGACGCATTGCCCTGGGGGTCGAGGTCGATAACGAGAACGTTCGCCCCGGCACGCGCGAGGGCTGCAGCGAGGTTGACGGTCGTTGTTGTCTTGCCGACGCCGCCCTTCTGGTTGGCGATCGTAAAGATTCGCGGCTTCTCGGGCAGGGGCAGGGCCGCCGCCTCAATGGCTACGCGACGGCGGGTGATCTCGGCAAGCTCGCGCGCGAGCGGAGTTGAATCATCGAAGGTGCTGCCAAGCGGAGCGGCAGCGACCGGCTCCGTGTGAGCTGCCTCGGGTTCGTGTTCACGCTCTGCTTCGGATGCCGACACTGCAGGCTGCTCGGTGGAATGGTGCTCAGTCGAAGGCCGGGCCGAAGATGCGGCGGGGGAGTCGTCTGCCGCGTCAGCTGGGGTATCAGCCGGGGCGTCGGCACCGGACGTCAGAGGGTCGGAGCCGTGCTCGGTGCCACTCTGCTCGGACGCACTGTGTTCAGGGGCGCCCTGCTCAGGGGAGCCCTGCTCGGGGGTGCCGATCTCAGTAACGGCGTTGCCAGCGTCGCCGTACTCAGCATCGCCGTACTCAGGGTCGCTTGTCTCAGAATCGCCGCCCTCGACTTCGCTCTGCCCCGTGCCGCTCTGCTCGGCTTCGGCCTGCACCGCTTCACGGTGCTCAGTTTCGCTGTGTTCGGATTCACGGTGTTCGGCTTCACCGTCTCCGGATTCACCGTGCCCAGCGACGCGGTTATCGCTTTCGCTCGAGTCACCATGGCTGGCGTTGTTCACACCGGACTGTTCCGAGCCAGAGCCAACGACACCAACTTCGTGCTCGTCGGCCCCAGCGTCAGCGACACCAATCTCGGCAGAAGGATGTCCGTCGCTGTCGAACTCAGTGTTGGCAGCGACGTTGTCCGCAGTGATCTCGTTTTCGGTGATGTCACTGTCGTGATGTTTCACGTGAAACCTTCTCTGTCATTGTGGCCCAGCGGCAGCTGGAAAACCTGTGGTCAGCGAGAGTCAAAGACTGCTTCGCTGGATGCTCTCACGCTCACAAGGAGCGGGGCAAACGATCAATCAACTGTAGCCCGAAAGACTCGGGTGACCTCGGGAACTATCCCCTCACCGAGGGTAAGTACCTCCACGTTTATGAGATGAGCCTTGCGAATCACCTTGGCTGCAGCATCCATCTCTTCGCCAACCCGGGCGCCCTTCATGAACAGCAACTCACCGCCGTACTTGACGAGGGGAGTGGTGATGGGGATTAGCTTGCTGAGGGAGCTCACCGCACGGGCCGTGACCTGGTCGAGAGGCGCATCGAGTCGCGTCTCCTCGGCACGGGCTCGAATGACAGTTACATTGTCGAGGCCCAGCTCAGCGGCTTCGCTCGTGAGCCAGTCGACGCGGCGTTCCATCGGCTCAATGAGAACCATGTGTACGTCGGGGCGAGCTACAGCAAGCACCAGACCCGGGAGACCGGCGCCACTGCCGATGTCTCCGACGCGTCCCGGCTTGAGCAGGGGGGCGACAAGTGCGCTGTTAAGAATGTGGCGCGACCAGAGTCGCGGTACTTCGAGGGGACCGATGAGCCCGAGCTCCTCGCCCTTTCGGGCGAGGTCGTCGGTGAACCTGCGGGCGACGTCAATGCGGTCGCCAAAGAGCTCGGCTGCCGCCGTGGGCTCGGGCTCAACTGTTATGTCGGTCAATGTTTCACGTGAAACTATGCGCGGGTGATGACAGTGTGACGGTCGCGGCCTTCGCCCTCGGACTCCGAGACAAAGCCACGCTCGCTCACAACGTCATGGACAAGCTTGCGCTCGTAGGACGACATCGGGGGGAGTGCCGCAGACTCCGCACCGGCCTCGATGCGCTCGACTGCCTTGTCCACGAGAATCGTGAGCTCGGCAACGCGAGCCTCACGCGATCCACCAACATCGAGGATAAGACGGGAGAAGCCACCAGTCTTCGTCTGCACAGCAATGCGCGTGAGCTCCTGAAGAGCGTTGACGGTGTCGGGCTTCGAGAGCAAGCGAAGGTTCGTGTCTTCGCTCGAGTTCACCGACACATAAGCGCGGCCACCACGAGTGTCAATCTCGATGTCGCCATCAAGATCAGTGATGTCGAGAAGTTCCTCGATGTAGTCGGCAGCAATCTCGCCTTCTTCTTCGAGCTGCGTCACGGTGGGCGCCTCAGTCGTTGTGGCTTCTTCCGTCTCAACGACGGGGGTTTCGATCTCAGTCACGTCACTCACTTCTTGTTTCCGCTCTGCTTCTTTGCACGGTTCTTACCAACCGGCTGGGTGCGCTGCACTTTCTTGGGTTCTTCTACGACGGGCTTCTCTTCTTCGATCGAAGGAAGTCCCTTGCGCTGACGCTTTCGTGCCAAGCGGGCCTCGCGAGCGAGAGCCGCTTCACTGCCGGGAGTCGGCATGTTGCGAATCACCAGGAACTGCTGACCCATTGTCCAGAAGTTCGAGGTGAGCCAGTAGAACATAACGCCAAGCGGGAAGGCGAAACCGGAGAAGGCGAAGACGAGGGGGAGCAGGTACAGCAGCACACGCTGCTGCTTGTACATCGGGCTCTCCTTCATCTCCTTCGACTGGTTCTTCGACATAATCTGCAGCTGGGTGATGAACTGCGAACCGGTCATAAGAACGACCATGATTGCGGCGATCAGGATTACCCAGAAGTTGCCGTCTGCCGTCGAGATAGCGAGCTTGAGGGGAGCGACACCGAAGAGAACCGACTCACCGAACGAGCGGGAAAGGTCGAGGTTGAGCAGACCAACGCCCACCTTCTCGTGCTGCGCGTCCTGCAGCACCGAGAAGAGGCTGAAGAAGATCGGCATCTGAATAAGTAGAGGGAGGCACGACGCGAGCGGGTTGGTGCCCGTCTTCTTGTACATCTCCATCGTCTCGCGCGACATAGCTTCGCGAGAGAACTGATCTTTCTTGCCCTTGTACTTGTCCTGGATCTTCTTGAGCTGCGGGGCAACTTCCATCATGCGGCGCTGGCTGCGAATCTGGCGAACAAAGATGGGAATGAGCGCGGCACGGATAACGAGTACCAGACCGACGATCGACAGAACCCAGGTGAGCCCATCATCGGGGTCGAGGCCAATGGACGACAGTGCCCAATGGAAGAAAACAAGGATCGCTTCAACTACCCATTTGATGGGAGTCAGCAGCGTGCCGAAGAATGCGAATAAGTCCATGCGGGGTTAGCCCTTTCCGTGGCCACTTGCTGTAACAAAACCAAACCGAGTGGTCGTGTGCCGGTGAGGCGCACGCTCGGGAACATCGTCGACTCCGCCGGCCGCCCAGGGGTGACAACGAGCTATGCGCTTCGTTCCCATCCACGATCCGCGTACGACACCGTACTGCTGGATAGCTTCGAGCGTGTACGCCGAGCACGAGGGGTAGTAGCGGCAGACATCGCCGTACAGGGGGGAGATAACTGCGCGATACGCGCGAAGGATGATGACGCAGAGATTGCGGGGCGCGAGCAACACAAACGAAAGCACGGGCTTCATCGTCGGGTCACGCTCCTGTGAACGGCATCGGAGATCTCAGTGTGGAGGGTAGTCCAGTCAAGCTCAGCGGAGCCTGGCAATGGCCGCACCACAATGTCGGCGCCGGTCGCTGTCTCAACGAGAAGTTCACTACCTATAGAGCGAAGACGTCGTCGAATTCTGTTGCGAACGACAGAACCGCCGACACTCTTCGCGACGATAAACCCGAACCGGGTGGGTGACGAATCACCCGTGCGCGAAAAGTAGACGACGGCATGAGGGGTCGACAGTCGTCGACCGGAGCGAACAGTGGCACGGAAGTCCGCACCACTGAGCACTCGGTTGGCCTTAGCGAGCACGGCGAAACCTGCGAGCTGCATCACGAGGTGATGCTGAACAGGCAGGCACGATGCGCGCTCGAAGAAGACGAGTTACGCGGAGAGTTCGGTGCGACCCTTGCGACGACGTGCACCGAGGATGGCACGGCCGGCGCGAGTGCGCATACGAAGACGGAAGCCGTGCACCTTGGCGCGACGGCGGTTGTTCGGCTGGAAAGTTCTCTTGCTCATAGTAAATAGCTCCAAGGCCCAGCTTGTAGGCCGGAAAAGAAGGGGATGCCCGAAGGCTGAAGTCAACTGATTAAAAATACGGTGTTAATCCGCTGCGGTCAAACTCCAGCCTGTGTACAACTCATTATCCACATCTGGATAACTGGGGGTTGGTACGTTCAGCCTGTGAAGAACTAAGGTAAAGGCCAGTCGTTCTCGCCAGCGCGGAGCTGACTTTCCCGACTTTTCCCACAGTTGTCGTACTAGTGGATAAGTCTGTTAGTAACTGTTCAATGAAAACTGGAAGGCTCATGGCAGACACAGCAGATCCAACGCCGGAAATTTGGCGATCTGTGCTCGCTCGCCTTACTTCGGACGAACGCATCACCCCTCAGCTCCACGGATTCATCTCGCTCGTTGAGCCCCGCGGCATTATGGCCGGCACCCTTTATCTCGAGGTTCCCAACGAGCTGACGCGCGGAATGCTCGAGCAGCGCATCCGCCTTCCGCTCCTCAACGCGATCGCCGGGCTCAGTGAAGACCAGGAAGTCACCAACTTCGCGATCGTCGTTAATCCCGACATCCAGCTCGACACTCTCGAGCAGCCGAACACACTGAGCGAAGCCACCTACATCGAGCCGACAATCATGTCTGCGTCGGTCGAGAACACAAACCCGCCGCCCACTCGACGTGCTGACTCGCGCCTCAATCCCAAATACAACTTCGACAATTTCGTCATCGGTGCATCAAACCGGTTTGCCCATGCGGCAGCCGTCGCTGTGGCCGAAGCACCCGCAAAGGCCTATAACCCCCTCTTTATCTACGGTGACTCGGGTCTCGGCAAGACCCACCTTCTTCACGCGATCGGTCACTACGCCGAAAGCCTCTATCCGGGCATTCGTGTGCGCTATGTGAGCAGCGAAGAGTTCACAAACGACTTCATCAACTCGATTGCTAACAACAGGGCGAGTGTTTTCCAATCGCGGTACCGCGAAATCGACATTCTGCTCATCGACGACATTCAGTTCTTGCAGGGAAAAGACTCGACCCAGGAAGCCTTCTTCCACACGTTTAATACGCTGCACGATCACAACAAGCAGGTGGTCATCACGAGCGACCTGCCACCCAAACTGCTGATCGGGTTCGAAGACCGGATGCGCTCGAGGTTCGAATGGGGCCTCATTACCGATGTACAGGCTCCCGACCTTGAAACCCGCATCGCGATCCTTCGTAAAAAAGCACAGAGTGAAAAACTTCAGGTCGAGAACGAAATCCTCGAGTACATGGCGTCGAAGGTGTCGTCAAACATTCGTGAGCTAGAAGGCACGCTTATTCGCGTCACAGCCTTCGCGAGCCTCAACCGTCAGCCCGTCGACCTCGCGCTCGTGCAGACGGTGTTAAAAGACCTCATCACGCTCGACGACGACAACGTCATCGCGCCGGTCGACATCATCAATCACACCGCTGCCTACTTCAAGCTCTCGGTTGACGACCTTTATGGCTCTTCACGATCGCAAGCAGTAGCGACGGCACGTCAGATCGCCATGTACCTGTGCCGTGAAATGACGAACCTCTCGTTGCCCAAGATTGGCCAGCTGTTTGGTAACCGTGACCACACGACGGTTATGTACGCAAACAAGAAGATCACCGAGCTGATGAAAGAGCGCCGCTCCATTTACAACCAGGTGACCGAACTGACCAGCCGCATCAAACAAAACCACCGCTTCGGCAAGGCCTAGACCCGAGTTTGCACACATAAGTGCACAGGCTGTGGATAACTACTCCGACTCGCCGCTCGCACTGTGAGCGAAATTGTCACTTCTGTGGAAACCGAAATGACAAGGATTTTCGCCTGTGGGCATTAACGTGTAATTCCCCCACAGGATCTCTACAAGTCACACGCGTGTAGTTCCAAGCGCTCGACTGGGATCCACAGAGTTATACACAGTTCCCACAGCGGTTAAGAGTGTTGTTCTCTTAAACATTCTTTTAGATCTCCGGGGATAACCTTAGGATTCAGGCCCGACATGCCTGTGTCAGTATTAACCGGCCAGGCCCACCCAACCATCGACAGGGGAAACTCGTGAAGTTCCAGGTCAATCGCGACGTCTTTAGCGAGGCAGTCTCGTTCGCCGTGAAGCTGCTTCCCCAGCGCACGACGCTTCCGATCCTCAGTGGAATTCTCATTGAGACAACTGACGCGGGGCTTACCCTTTCGTCGTTCGACTACGAAGTTTCATCGCAGACAGAGATTGCTGCCCAGATCGATGAGCCGGGCAAGGTGCTCGTCTCCGGGCGCCTCCTCGCAGACATTGCCAGCCGGCTTCCCAACGCTCCCGTCACCTTCGCGACCGAAGAGGGGCGCATCAGCGTCAGCTGTGGCACAGCGAACTTCACTCTTCTCAGCATGCCCGTCGAGGAGTACCCCACACTTCCGCAGATTTCTGAGCAGTCGGGTGTTCTGCCTGCCGAGCTCTTTGCAGCAGCTGTGTCGCAGGTCGCTGTGGCCGCTTCGCGCGACGACGTTACTCCCGTGATTACTGGTGTGCAGCTCGAGATTTCAGAGAACAGCCTCTCGCTCATCGCTACTGACCGGTACCGAGTTGCCGTTCGTGAGATCGAGTGGACCGGTGGCGAGTCGAGCAAGGAAGGCGTCACGGCGCTCATCCCCGCCAAGACCCTCGCCGAAATCGGCAAGACCTTCGGCCACTCCGGTTCTATCTCGGTAGCAATCACGAGCACCGACGAGCGTGAACTTATCGCGTTCCAGGCTGATAAGAAGACCGTAACGTCGCTGCTCATCAAGGGAAACTTCCCTCCCGTAAAGCGTTTGTTCCCCGAAGTTGTTGATAACTACGCGGTTATAAACACGGGCGAGCTCATTGAGGCAGTTCGACGCGTCTCGCTTGTTCTCGAGCGCGAAGCCGCTCTGCGCTTCTCGTTTTCGATCGACGGGCTCACTCTCGAGGCCATCGGCTCCGAGCAGGCCCAGGCCTCTGAAACTATCGATGCATTCCTTACCGGTACCGACACTGTTGTCTCACTCAAGCCGGCATTTCTCCTCGACGGACTCGGCGCTGTTCACTCGGAGTTTGTGCGCATCTCGTTCACAAAAACCGAGAACCCGAACAAACCGGGACCTGTGCTCATCACGAGCCAGGCGTCGAAGGATCAGCCGGGTGCCGACAACTACAAGTACCTGCTGCAGCCCAACCTGCTTCTTCGCTAGGTCGCGGCTTCACCTCACACAACGAGTAACAAAGGAATAGCCATGCACATCGGCCTCATCGGACTCGGCAAGATGGGCAACAACATGCGTGCCCGACTTCGGGCGAACGCAATCGAGGTCACGGGGTTTGACCCAAACCCTGAGGTATCGGATGTCGCGAGCCTCGCCGATCTCGCCGCCGCACTGCCCGCGCCTCGCATCGTCTGGGTCATGGTTCCCTCCGGTGAGATCACCACTGGTGTTATCACCGATCTCGCCGAGGTTCTCGAAGAAGGCGACCTCGTCATCGAGGGCGGAAATTCACGCTTCACCGAAGATTTCAAGCACTCGGCTCTTCTCGCCGAAAAGGGCGTCAAGTACGTTGATGCAGGCGTGTCCGGTGGAATCTGGGGTCTCGAGAACGGCTACGGCCTGATGGTCGGTGGCGACGCTGCTGATGTCGAGCGCGCACTTCCGGTCTTTGATGCATTGCGCCCCGAGGGTCCCCGTGCCGAAGGATTCGTTCACGCTGGCGAAATCGGCGCCGGTCACTACGCAAAAATGGTGCACAACGGCATCGAGTACGCACTTATGCAGGCGTGGGCCGAGGGTTATGAACTTCTCAACACGCGTAAAGACATCATCAAAGATGTCACGGGAACGTTCGAGGCCTGGCAGCGCGGCACCGTTGTGCGTTCCTGGCTGCTCGAGTTGCTCGTCAAGGCACTCAAGGAAGACCCCAAGTTCGAAGACATCGAGGGATACGTCGAAGATTCCGGCGAGGGCCGGTGGACTGTCGAAGAGGCACTCAACAATGCCGTTCCCGTTCCCACGATCAGCGCGTCGATCTTCGCGCGTTTTGTTTCGCGCCAGGATGACTCGCCCTCAATGAAGGCTGTTGCTGCTCTGCGCAAGCAGTTTGGTGGGCACGCCGTCCGCAAGAGCTAGGCGAGTTTCGTGTATGTCGCGCACCTCGCCCTAACGGACTTTCGCAATTACGAGTCCGTCGAAGTGGCGATGGTGCGCGGCGCGAACGTCTTCGTTGGCAGCAATGGGCAGGGAAAAACCAATCTCGTCGAGGCTCTGGGATATCTGAGCACTCTGGGGTCGCATCGGGTATCAACCGATCACGCGATGATCCGCCAGGGGCAGGATTCGGCGATTGTGCGCGCACGGCTCGAGCACGACGACCGGCAGATCCTTGCCGAGGTGCAGCTGAATCGCACGGGGGCAAACCGCGCGCAGGTTAATCGCTCGCCGATTAAGACGCGTGAGCTTCCGCGCTACTTTTCGAGCGTTCTGTTCGCCCCGGAAGATCTCGCGATAGTTCGTGGCGAACCCTCCGGCCGCCGACGTTTTATGGATGAGCTGCTTGTGCAGCGCGCCCCACGCATGAGCGCGGTGATGAGTGACTTTGATCGTGTGCTCAAGCAGCGCAATACCCTGCTCAAGTCAGCGCGTGCCTCCGGGCTGCGCGACAATGCCCTCAGCACCCTCGAGATCTGGGATGAACGGCTCATCAGCTTCGGCTCTGAAATCATTGAAGCGCGCAGCAACCTGATCGCCGAATTGCTGCCGGAGGTCGCGCGCGCCTACTCGGCGATCGCGGGCGCCGAACACGAGGCATCCCTCACATCATTTCTGAGCATTTTGTCGAATAATGCCGACGATTCGGGTGATTTTGAGGATGCCGCGACTCGCGGTGGCCGGATCACCGCCGCCGATGCCGCCGAGAATTACAAAATTTCGCTCGCGCGGCTTCGCCGCGCGGAACTCGACAGGGGACTCACCCTGGCGGGCCCGCATCGCGACGATCTTGTGCTGACACTCAATGGGCTTCCGGCCAGGGGATACGCGAGCCACGGTGAGTCGTGGTCATTCGCGCTGTCACTGAAGCTCGCCGCCGCCGAGGTACTTCGACGGGAGTCGGCGACCGGCGACCCGGTGCTGATTCTCGACGATGTGTTCGCCGAGCTCGATCAGGCGAGACGCGCGCGACTCGCCAACGCTGTGCACGGGTTTGAGCAGGTGCTCATTACCGCCGCGGTTCTCGAAGATGTGCCAGAAGAACTCGCCGGGCACACTGTTCGCATCAAGGCCGGCCGGGTTGTGGAGGAGGAGTCGTGAACGATAATTCCGCACACGAGGGCGAACAACACTTCGAGACCGACGAGGCGCGAGCGGTCTACGCGCGATTCCGCAAGATTTTTGGTCAGGCCGGATCCCGGTCGCGAGACGCGCGCAAGAGAAACACGCGAGAAGAGGGCGCATCCGTACCCTTCGGCAAGGGTCGGGACGCCATGGGCCTCGGGGATGTGATCGACGGACTCGCGAATCGTATGGGCTGGACGTCACCGCTCGCGCAATCTGAGCTGCTGCTCGCCTGGGCTGATATTGCGGGAGCCGAGACCGCCGAGCATTCGACACCGATCTCGATCGAAGATGGGCTGCTCACCGTGCAGTGCGACTCGACGGCGTGGGCGACGCAGTTGCGGCTCATGCGCACGACGATCACAACGCACATATCGACGCGTTATCCGGATGCTGGGATCGAATCAATCCGTTTCGAGGGACCGAACGCCCCTTCGTGGAAACGCGGCCCCAGATCAATTCCAGGGCGTGGCCCGCGCGATACTTACGGCTAACAGGCCAAATGTGGTCACTCCGGGGAGAAATCTCGCCAGATCGGCGTATAGCCCCCCGTGAGGCGATGGACTTTGTTAGACTGTCACCCGGCCGTCGGACGCGTCCCAGAGGGGACCACACCTCCGGATGGCAGAGTGAAATAACGCGTCAGGAGCCCAATTTCAGATGTCCATTAACCCTACTGAGAATGTTCCGGACGACGCACAAACTCCACAAGAACCAGCAGTGCTTCCGCACATCGCCGCTGCCAAGCAGGGCGAATCGGACGACAACTACGGCGCCGACCAGATTCAGATCCTCGAGGGTCTTGAAGCTGTGCGTAAGCGCCCCGGTATGTACATCGGCTCGACCGGACCGCGCGGTCTTCATCACCTCGTCTACGAAGTTGTAGACAACTCGGTTGATGAGGCCCTCGCCGGCTACTGCGACACGATCGACGTTTGGATCCGTAAAGACGGATCGGTGCGTACGCGAGACAACGGCCGCGGTATCCCGGTTGACCTCAACAAGCAGGAGAACAAGTCGACGGTCGAGGTCGTTATGACGATCCTGCACGCCGGTGGAAAGTTCGGCGGCGGCGGCTACTCGGTTTCCGGTGGTCTTCACGGTGTCGGCATCTCGGTGGTCAACGCTCTTTCGAGCAAGGTTGAGACCGAGGTACGTCGCCAGGGCCACGTCTGGCGCATGAGCTTCAATAACGGTGTGCCCGTCGCGCCGCTTGAGCAGGGTGAGGCGACAACCGAGACCGGAACCCAGCAGACCTTCTGGCCGAGCGCCGAAACCTTCGAGACCGTCGAGTTCGACTACGAAACTCTTCGCGCGCGATTCCAGCAGATGGCGTTCCTCAACAAGGGACTGCGCATCACGATCACCGACGAGCGCGGTGAAGAAGAAGTCTCAGAGAGCTACATGTACGAGCGCGGTCTCGTCGACTACGTCGAGTACCTCAACAAGTCCAAAAAAGCCGAACTCATCCACCCCGACGTAATTGCGTTTGAGTCTGAAGACAACGATCGAAAGATCTCGCTCGAGGTCGCCATGCAGTGGACAAACGCCTACACCGAGAGCGTTCACACCTACGCGAACACGATCAACACCCACGAGGGCGGAACCCACGAAGAGGGATTCCGCGCCGCACTGACGACTCTCGTCAACCGCTATGCGCGCGAGAAGAACATCATCAAGGAAAAAGACGAAAACCTTTCCGGTGATGACGTGCGCGAGGGGCTCACGGCCGTGATCTCGGTCAAGCTCGCCGAACCGCAGTTCGAAGGCCAGACGAAGACGAAACTCGGCAACACAGAAGCGAAGGCATTCGTTCAGCGCGTCGCCGGCCAGCAGCTCGGTGACTGGTTTGATCGCAACCCCACGCAGGCCCGCGACGTTATTCGCAAGGCGATCCAGGCATCCCAGGCACGCATTGCCGCGCGTAAGGCTCGCGAGAGCACCCGTCGCAAGGGTCTTCTCGAGTCGGGCGGAATGCCCGGAAAGCTGCGCGACTGTTCGAGCAAAGACCCGTCGCTCTCTGAGATCTTTATGGTCGAGGGTGACTCGGCAGGCGGCTCGGCAGTTCAGGGTCGTAACCCCGAGTTCCAGGCGATTCTTCCGCTGCGAGGTAAGATCCTCAACGTAGAAAAGGCTCGCCTTGATCGCGCGCTCGGTAACAACGAGGTGCAGTCGATGATCACGGCCTTCGGTGCGGGAGTCGGAGAAGACTTCGACCCGCAAAAGGCTCGGTACCACAAGATCATTTTGATGGCCGACGCCGACGTCGATGGCCAGCACATCACAACACTGCTTCTCACCCTGCTGTTCCGCTACATGCGACCGCTTATCGACCTCGGTTACGTGTACCTCGCACAGCCGCCGCTGTACCGACTCAAGTGGAGCAACGCTCAGCACGAGTACGTCTACAGCGACCGCGAGCGTGACGCGCTCGTCGAGGCAGGACTCTCTGCCGGAAAGCGGATGCCGAAAGACAACGGAATCCAGCGCTACAAGGGTCTCGGCGAGATGGACTACAAGGAACTGTGGGAGACCACAATGGACCCCGCAACCCGCACGCTTCTGCAGGTGACTCTCGACGACGCCGCCGCGGCCGACGAGATCTTCTCGACACTCATGGGCGAAGACGTTGAGTCGCGCCGTAACTTCATCCAGCGGAACGCCAAAGACGTTCGCTTCCTGGACATCTAAGGGGATCACTCATGGCCGACGAAGAAACCCCCGAAACACCCGAGACAGCTGCAACGCCGCCAAAGTTTGAAGACGCCGTTGTAGACACTCGTCACGACAAGATTGACCAGGTCGACCTGCAGCTCGAGATGCAGCGTTCGTACCTCGACTACGCGATGAGCGTCATCGTTGGTCGCGCGCTTCCCGAGGTACGCGACGGTCTCAAGCCCGTGCACCGTCGCGTTATCTACGCGATGTACGACGGTGGCTACCGCCCCGACAAGGGCTTCTCGAAGTGCACGCGTGTCATCGGTGACGTGATGGGACAGTTCCACCCGCACGGTGACTCATCGGTCTACGACGCGCTCGTGCGACTCGTACAGCCATGGAGCCTGCGCTACCCGCTAGCTCTTGGGCAGGGCAACTTCGGTTCCCCCGGAAACGACGGCGCTGCCGCCCACCGTTATACCGAGACCAAGATGGCGCCTCTCGCCATGGAGATGGTTCGGGACATCGAAGAAGAGACAGTCGACTTCCAGGACAACTACGACGGCCGCACGCAGGAGCCCACGGTTCTGCCGAGCCGCTTCCCGAACCTGCTCGTCAACGGCTCCGTCGGTATCGCCGTCGGTATGGCCACAAACATTCCCCCGCACAACCTGCGCGAGGTCGGCGAGGGCGCCCTGTGGCACCTTGCCAACCCGGAGGCGAGCCAGGAGGAGCTGCTCGAGGCACTCATTCAGCGCGTCAAGGGACCAGACTTCCCCACTGGTGCGCAGATTCTCGGAATGAAGGGCATCCAGGATGCCTACCGCACCGGTCGTGGTTCTATCACCATGCGCGCGGTGGTCAACGTCGAAGAACTGCAGGGCCGCACGTGCCTCGTAGTCACCGAGCTGCCGTACCAGGTGAACCCCGACAACCTCGCGCTGAAGATCGCTGACCTCGTCAAAGAGGGCAAGCTCTCGGGCATCGCCGACATCCGCGACGAGACCTCGGGCCGCACCGGCCAGCGCCTCGTCATCGTGCTCAAGCGCGACGCTGTCGCAAAGGTTGTACTCAATAACCTCTACAAGCACACGCAGCTGCAGGAGAACTTCGGCGCGAACATGCTCGCGATCGTCGATGGCATTCCTCGCACGCTGTCGATCGATGGCTTCATCACGGCATGGGCGACTCACCAGATCGAGGTAATTGTTCGCCGCACCCAGTTCCGACTGCGGAAGGCAGAAGAGCGCGCCCACATTCTGCGCGGTTACCTCAAGGCTCTCGACGCGCTCGACGAGGTCATTGCCCTCATCCGACGCTCGCAGACCACCGAAGACGCCCGTGACGGCCTCATCGAGCTGCTCGTCATTGACGAGCTTCAGGCACGCGCCATCCTCGATATGCAGCTTCGCCGTCTTGCGGCGCTCGAGCGTCAGAAGATCATCGATGAGCACGACGCCATCGAGGCTGAGATCGTCGACTTCAAGGCGATCATCGCGAGCCCCCAGCGCCAGCGCGACATTGTCAGCACCGAGCTCACCGACCTCATCGCCAAGTACGGCGACGACCGCCGCACCGAGATTATGTTCGGCTTCGATGGCGACATGAGCGTCGAAGACCTCATTCCAGAAGAAGAGATGGTGCTCACCGTGACGCGCGGTGGCTACATCAAGCGCACGCGCAGTGACAACTACCGCAGCCAGCACCGCGGCGGCAAGGGCGTCAAGGGCGCTCAGCTGCGCGCAGACGACGTTGTCGAGCACTTCTTCGTCACAACGACGCACCACTGGCTGTTGTTCTTCACCAATACGGGCCGCGTCTACCGCGCCAAGGCCTACGAGGTGCAGGAGGCCGGCCGCGACGCTAAGGGCCAGCACGTCGCCAACCTTCTCGCCCTGCAGCCGGGGGAGGAGATCGCGCAGATTCTCGACATCCGGGATTACGCGGCTGCTAAGTACCTCGTGCTCGCTACCCGCGGCGGTCTCGTTAAGAAGACGGCGCTCACCGAGTACGACACCAACCGCACCGGCGGCATCATCGCCATCAACCTGCGCGAAGAAGACGAACTCGTCTCGGCAATGCTTGTCGACGAAGACCAGGACGTTCTGCTTGTCTCGCGCAAGGGAATGTCGATTCGCTTCACGGCCTCAGACTCCGCGCTGCGCCCGATGGGTCGCTCGACCTCCGGTGTCAAGGGAATGGACTTCCGCGCAGAAGACAACCTACTGAGCGCGAACGTCGTCTCTGACAACGGATTTGTCTTTGTTGTAACCGAGGGCGGATACGCCAAGCGCACCGACGCGAGCCAGTACCGCCTGCAGAACCGCGGTGGCCTCGGTATCAAGGTCGCCAAGCTGCAGGAAGCGCGAGGCGACCTCGCCGGCGCTCTCATCGTTGAAGACGACGACGAGGTGCTTGTGGTTCTTGCCAGCGGCAAGGTGGTACGGTCTAGCGTGGCCGAGGTTCCTGCCAAGGGCCGCGACACGATGGGCGTGGTATTCGCACGCTTCGCCGATGATGACAAGATCATCGCACTCGCCAAGAACAGCGAGCGCAATCTAGAGAGTCAGGACGACGAGACCGTCGCGGAAGAGATTCCCGCCGCAATCGAAACGCCTGGAGAGGACGAGTCAGTAAATGAGTAGCGTCGCCGAGAAGCTGCAGCGCAAGTCGCAGCGACCAGTAGCAACCAAGCAGGTACGACTCAAGCTCGTCTACGTGGACTTCTGGTCTACGGTCAAGCTGTCGTTCCTGGTCGCAGTGTCACTCGGCATCGTGCTCGTTGTAGCGACGATCCTTGTGTACCTGGTGCTACAGACCACGGGAGTCTTCGGAGCCATTGACGGGCTGCTCACCGACATTCTCAGCGGCAGCGGCTTTACGATCGCCGGCGATCTTTCGCTGCTCACCGTGACGTTCTTCTCGATCATCGTCGCCATCGTCAACATCATCGTTGGCACGGCCCTCGGCGCGATCGGCAGCATGTTGTACAACCTGAGCGTGCGAATCACCGGTGGTTTGCTCGTTGGGTTCACCAACAACTAGCTCGATTGGGTAACTCGGGCAAGGTGCGGTACTCTCGTATCTGCCCAATGGGGGTATAGCTCAGGCGGTTAGAGCGCTTCGCTGATAACGAAGAGGTCCGTGGTTCAAGTCCACGTACCCCCACAGAAGTTCTAAAACTTCTCAAAAATAACTGAATACGCGGGGCCTTAGCTCAATTGGTAGAGCGCCTGCTTTGCAAGCAGGAGGTCAGGGGTTCGATTCCCCTAGGCTCCACAGCACAACACGAACGGCCCGCGAAAGCGGGCCGTTCTTCGTTTGCGCGGGGCGAGCCGCGACATCCATCCCGCTAGTAAAACGGCGCGCGCTTAACGAGAAAGGGCCCGCCGAAGCGGGCCCATTCCAGAAAAGCTTTAGACGGTGGTTTCTACGTCGGCCTGGTCGACCGGCAGTGCCTCTTCGTCGTCGATCCAGAGGTCGTCATCGGCGCGCAGCGTCTGCCAGGCGGCGTACGCGATGCCTGCAACGGCGACGACGCCAATGCCGATGAGAATGTACTTGCCCGGCCCCGAGCTCTTCTGCTTGACGAGACCGGTCTTGACGCCGACCTGGTTGGCGGTCTTCGAGACCTTGCCGACGATTTCACGAACCTGCTCGCTCTTCGCGGCCTCGATAACGGCGAGGGCGGATGCGAGGGCCGACGTGACGGCGGGAACAACGTCGTCGACAAACTTGTCGCGCGTGTGCGTCGCGGCGTTGCGAGTTGCAGAGATGCCACCGGAGACTGCGGGACGCACACGGTCTTCGTAAGCGTGCTTGACGGTCGGGGTTACCTCTTCGCGTGCGAAGTTGGCTGCCTGGCGACTAGCGTCGCGCACAACGCGCGTTGCGTGATCGAGAACCTCGCGCTGGTCCTGAACCAGGTCTTCGGCCTGCTTCTTGAGTTTTGTGAACTCACGCTGGCGCTTTCGTGACAGTCCCATGGAAGAACCTCCGTGTGTGTTGGTCAAGCTCGTAGTGACTAATCCTGCCACGCGCACCCAGACAATCGCTTGAACCTGTGAGCGCAATGAGAGCGAGCCGAGTGCGTTCCCGGTTTGTGGCTGTCGAACATGCAAGAATTGCTGATATGTCTGCTCATACTGCTGTCGCCACAATCACGACCAACCACGGAGTCATCACGGTTAACCTTCTCGGTAACCACGCTCCCAAGACCGTAGCCAACTTTGTTGGCCTCGCGACCGGCACGCGGGAGTGGACTCACCCCGCGACAGGCAAGGTCTCGACCGACAAGCTCTACGACGGCACGATCTTCCACCGCATCATCAAGGACTTTATGCTTCAGGGCGGCGACCCGCTCGGCCAGGGCATCGGTGGCCCCGGGTACGAGTTCGACGACGAGATCAACCCCGAGCTCAACTTCAACGAGCCCTACGTCTTCGCCATGGCCAACGCCGGTGTGCGCGGTGGCAAGGGAACGAACGGCTCGCAGTTCTTCATTACAACTGTTCCGACCCCGTGGCTGCAGGCCAAGCACACGATCTTCGGTCTTGTTGAAGACGAGGAATCGCGTCGCGTTGTCGACGCCATCGAGGCGGTTCCGACCGACGGCCGTGACAAGCCGCACACGGATGTCGTCATCGAGAGCGTCACAGTCGAAGAACTGTAGAACACCGCGTGGCCGAGGCCGAGCACAATCCGGATAACTTCTGCTACCGGCATCCAGATCGCCAGAGTTTTATTCTCTGCCAGCGATGTGGGCGCACGATCTGCGCTGAGTGCCAAACTCAGGCCGCGGTAGGAGTGCACTGCCCCGAGTGTGTCAAAGACGCTCGGGCACGCGCTCCTAAGCGCAAGCCGGCGATTGTGACGGCCCTGCGCCGCTCGAGCGACCGTCCGGTCGTGACGTACGCGATTATGGCCGTCACCGTGCTTGTGTATGTCGCACAGTTTCTCAGCGGTGGCGTTGTGTACGAGTTGTTCGGCTACGCCCCGATTTACACATCATTTGAGCCGTGGCGCATGATCACGTCGGCGTTCTTGCATTCGCCCACGTCGATTCTGCACATCGTTTTCAACATGTACTCGCTGTTTATCTTCGGACCGATACTCGAGCACCTGCTCGGCAGGGTGCGCTTTATTGCGCTCTACCTGATCTCGGCCTTCGGCGGATCGCTGGCAGTGCTGCTGCTCGCCGACAACGTCTACGTCGTTGGAGCCTCTGGCGCAATCTTCGGTCTGCTCGGAGCGTTCTTCGTGATTCAGCGAAAGCTGGGCGGCAATAGTCTTCAGCTCGTTATCGTGATCGCAATCAACCTGGCGATCGGCTTCTTTGTGCCGAACATCGCCTGGCAGGCCCACGTGGGTGGGCTCATTGCCGGCGCGGCGGTTGCCTTCGTCTACCTGCAGACCCGCAGCCCCAGGCAGTGGCGCTGGCAGCTCGGGTTCATCGGGGCGATCGTTGCCGTCATGCTGGGCATCACGATCTTCGCGGCATACTAGCCCGAGCTAAAAGTTATCCACAGGTTTGTACACAGTGGGGATAATTACACCGGTGTAACTCAGCGCCAGCGGGTGGTCATCAGGAAGCCGATGAACATAATGCCGAAGCCGATGAGGATGTTGATCGGGCCAAGGCCGGCGATCGGGTAAAGCTGGTCGCTCACGTAGTAGACGATGATCCAGATGAGGCCGATGAGCATAAAGCCGAACATGATCGGCTTGAACCACACGGCATTGGGACCGGGCTCTCCACTCACGGAGGCGGGTCGTTCTGTCTTGGTGCGTTCGCTACGGGCCATGCCCAGAATCCTAGCCTTAAACCGATGATCGCAACCCGGGAGACGGCCCGCGAACGCTTGGTTGTAACACGTTCACCGTAGAATCGAGCCTATGAGTGAGGTCGGAGAGGCAAGCGCGGCGACGCCTGCCGCGCCCCGGCGGCGAGAGACCGGTCGGTTCATTCGCCGCGTGATCGGTGAGCTACTTATTACTGCCGCAGTCGTCATCCTCCTCTTCCAGGGCTGGAAGATCTGGTACAACGACATCGTCTTCGGCACCTCACAGACCGACGCAGCCGTCGAGCTGTCAGAGGAGTGGGCGAACAACATCGAGATCGAGGCACCCGCGCCCGAGCCGACCGAAACCGAAGAACCCCAGGCGACAGTCGAGCCCGTCGTCGCTGCAACGCCGGCCGACGCCGAGGCATTCGCAACGATTATGATTCCGGGCCTGGGCAAGGACTACAGAAAGATTGTCGCTGAGGGTGTTGGCCACAACGTTCTCAACACCCCCCGACTCGGTATCGGTCACTACCCGAGCACGCAGCTTCCGGGCCAGCCCGGCAACATAGTTCTTGCCTCGCACCGCACGGCGTACGGCGGGGCCTTTCACAACATCCACGAGATCAGGGTCGGCGAGAGCGTCTATCTCGAGACCAAGGACGGCTGGTACAAGTACGTCTATCGCAACACCGAGTACGTGCTCGCGACGCAGGTAGAGATCCTCGAACCCGTTCCCCAGCAGCCGGGTGTTGAGGCGACCGATAGCCTTTTGACTCTCACCACGTGTAACCCCTTCTTGTCGACGGCCGAGCGCATCATCGTCTACAACGTGTTCGATTCGTTTTACCCCCGCGCCGGCGGCCCCCCAGAAGAGATTGCCAAGCTTGTGAAGAAGAACTCCTGATGTACGCGTTGCTGTGGTCGAAGCTTCCCGGACCGGTATGGGTGCGGGTGTTGATCTGCGTCGCTCTCGCCGCCGCGGTGATCGTGGCGCTCGCCCTGTGGGTCTTTCCGCCGATCGATGCCCTGTTGACCGATGAGGATGTGACTTTCTAACCATGACCCGAGTACTCGTAATCGATAACTACGACAGCTTCGTCTACACGCTTAACGGCTACCTTCTGCAGTTGGGCGCCGAGACGACCGTCGTGCGCAACGACGCATTTTCGGTGGATGACGCGGCCTCAACGATCGCGGAGTACGACGCCGTGCTGCTCTCGCCAGGGCCCGGGACTCCGGCCGATGCCGGCGTCTCGATCCCGATCGTGCGGGCGGCGATCGCCTCCGGACAACCGTTGCTCGGCGTGTGCCTCGGTCACCAGGCAATCGCTGAGGCGATGGGCGCGGTCGTCACCTACGCCGATGAACTTATGCACGGCAAAACGAGCCTCATCGATCACGACGGCAGCGGATTCTACGACGGTGTGCCAGAACCCTTCACGGCCACCCGCTATCACTCGCTCGCGATCGTCGACTCGACGGTTCCCGAAGATCTCGTTGTGACGAGTCGCACCGAGGGCGGCGTGATCATGGGCGTCAAGCACGCGAGTCGGCCGATCTACGGCGTGCAGTTTCACCCCGAGTCGGTTCTTACCGAGGGTGGCTACCGCATGATCGGCAACTGGCTCGCGGTCGCGGGTCTGCCCGAGGCTGCCGAGACGGCCAAGGGGCTCAACCCGCTCGTTCGTTTGGACTGAGCGCACAGCTACTTGCGCCCAGGCGCTTGCCGTTTAACCGCGAACGGCGCCCGTGCCGAAGCACGAGCGCCGTTGCATCCATCGCTATGGAGCTGCGCAGTAACGAATAGTGATGTTCGCTCGCTGTGCCTGCACGCCCTTGATCGACTGTGACACAACCTTGCCGCCCGAGCATCCGGTGTCGCCCTCGGCCTTGACCGTGAGACCGACATCGGAGCCGCTGAGGGCCTTTGTGGCATCCGCAACATCGTCGCCAACAACGTCGGGAACGTCGACCTTGCCGTCAGAGACCGTGAGGTCGATCGTGGTTTCACCCGGTGTGACGAGTGTTCCCGAGGCAACCGAAGCCTCGATGACAACACCCTTCTTGATGCTTGCGGAGTGAGCGGTTTCTGTGACGCCGAGCGAGAGGCCGATGCTCTCGAGAGCCTTTCGAGCCTTCGCCTGGCTGAGTCCGGCGAGGTCGGGAACCTTGACCTTTGCTCCACCGCTCGAGACGTAGACCTTGATGACCTGCTCAGGCGCGACCGAAACACCCGCGGGCGGGTCGGTGCTTATAACAACACCGGCCGGCACTCCGTCGTCGACCTTGTCGACGCGCTGCGGAGTGGTTCCGGCGCTCGTGAGTGTGGCGGCGCCGTTGTCCCAGCTCGCGCCAACAACGTCGGGAACATCGATCGATGACCCGCCGTTGAAAGTTGTGTTCGAGATGCTCACCGCGAAGAAGCCGACGGCAACGATCACAACTGTGAGAATCGAGATTCCGCCCCAGATCCACGCAACGGGTGGGCGGCTCTGCGTGCGCACCGAGCGATCGGTCTCTTCTGCTGTCAGCTGGCGAATTGTTGCTTCAGATCCGCTCGTCGCCGTCGGGTTGACGCCGAAGAGGGTCGCGTTGAAGTCCGCGGCCGCGGGCTGGCGCTTGGTCGTTGCGACGACACCCGCTCCGCTCGAGGCGTCTTCGACGCCGGTGCGAAACTCTGCGGCGCTCTGAAAGCGTTCGAAGCGGTCTTTCGCGACGGCGCGGAGAACCACGGCGTCGGTCGCTGCCGAAACGGCCGGGTTGAGAGCACTGGGGCGCAGAGCCTGCTGGTTGACGTGCTGGTAGGCAACGGCTACCGGGTTGTCGCCGGTAAACGGCGCCTGGCCCGTGAGCATCTCGAAGAGCACGATGCCCATCGAGTACAGGTCGGTGCGTGCATCGACCGCTTCGCCGCGAGCCTGCTCGGGGGAGAAGTACTGGGCGGTGCCGACGATTGTGCTCGTCTCTGCAATGCTCGCCGAAGACTCGGAAATGGCTCGGGCAATGCCGAAGTCCATAACCTTAACCTGGCCGGCCGTCGTGATCATGATGTTGCCGGGCTTGATGTCGCGGTGAACGACACCCGCGCGGTGCGAGTACTCGAGGGCCGTGAGAACCTGCCCGGTGATGCGCAGCGCCTCGGTCTGGTCGAGCGGACCAGCAGCGATCATGTCTTTGAGAAGCCGACCGTCGACAAACTCCATGATGATAAACGGCACCTGGATCTCGGCGCCGTTGGAATCGACGGTTGTCTCTTCGCCGGCGTCGAAGATGCGAACGATCGTGGGGTGAGCCATCTTCGCGGCGTCCTGAGCCTCGCGGCGAAAGCGACTACGGAAAGCGGGATCGGTTGCGAGAGCAGGCTTGAGAAGCTTGATCGCAACCCGTCGACCGAGGCGCGCATCGGTACCGACGTGAACGTCTGCCATGCCGCCGCGGCCGATGAGGTCGCCCACCTGGTACCTGCCCGCTAGCAGGCGGACGCCTTGCGCTACGCCATCAGTCACGAAAAATCTCCCGGTCAATCCTAGAAAAAGCTCTCGTCAGTGTACCTGCTGCTCGCGAGCAGACCCTGCTAGCCCTCTTCGACAGGAGGTGTCGCCTGGAACTTGAAGGTCGCTGACTGCTTCGACTGGAGATCGCCACAGTGCGCAACATAGGTCACCGAGACCTGCGTTCCGACGGCAGGAACATTGACATCGATGGATGTCGCGTTCGAGTCGAGCTCGGTATTTCCGTTGGTCGGCTGAGAACCCGTGATCGTGAAGCTGTAGCCGGTGAGCTCGCCCGCTGTGCACTTGTCGTACACGGGGAAGATCAGCGTCAGAGCTTCACCCTCGACGTAAGGCTCGTCACGATCGGCAGTCAGCTTGTTGGGCTTAGCCGGAGTGGCGGGCGCCGGAATCTCCGCGTAGAAGGTCACGGTGATCGCAGAATCGAGGGGCTGCTCTCCAATGGGATCGACCTCGTACGAGCGGCCAACGAGGTTGGTCGAGGGCGCGATGTCTCCGGTCTGCGCGTCGAGGCGAAGACCCATCTCTTCGAGTTTCTGCGCGGCCTGATCTTCGGTGAGGTTCACAAGCTCGTTCTTCACAACCAGCACGGTTGTCGGCTCCTGCGACGGCTCGACCGAGGCACTCGGAGCTGTCGACGGTGGAGTCGAAGGAGCCGCCTGCTCCTCGCCCGAGTTCGCAGCGAGCGCGATGATGAGGGCGATGACGCCAACGACGAGCACCGAGACGACGGCGACGAGCGGCCAGGTCCACGGATTGCGTTTGTGCGGCTCTTCGGTAGGCAGCGACTGGGTCGACGGCGTTGCGTCGAGAACCGTCGTGGCCTGAGTCTGCCCGTAGTTTGCGCCCGCCGTGTTGGCGAGGGATCCGGTGCCCACAATGCCGGGCACTGCCGCAACGGCTGCCGCGACATCCCCACGACGAAGTGACTGAGCCGCGCGTGCGAGGTGCGCCGCCGACGCGGGGCGATCGGCCGGCGACTTTGCGATGCTCGCGTACACGAGGTTGCGCACGGGCTCGGAGATTGTGACGGGCAGCTCTGGCGGTGTCTCGTTGATCTGCGCCATTGCGATAGCCACCTGCGACTCGCCCGTGAAGGGGCGGCGGCCGGCGAGAGCTTCGTACGCAACGATTCCGAGCGAGTAGATGTCGGTGCTGGGGGAGGCCGAGTGGCCACTCGCCTGCTCGGGCGAGAGGTACTGCACGGTTCCCATAACCTGGCCGGTCGCGGTGAGCGGAACCTGGTCGGCGATGCGCGCGATACCGAAGTCGGTGATCTTGACGCGACCGTCGGGAGTGATCAGCAGGTTGCCCGGCTTGATGTCGCGGTGAACGAGTCCCGCTGCGTGAGCTGCCTGAAGAGCGTTGGCCGTCTGGGCGACGATGTCGAGAACGCGGTCGGTCGAGAGCACGCGCTCGCGCTCGATGATCGCGCTCAGTGCCTCGCCGGGTACGAGCTCCATAACGAGGTAGGCGCTGCCCTCTTCTTCGCCGTAGTCGAAGACGTTCGCGATTCCCTCGTGGTTGACGAGGGCGGCGTGACGGGCCTCGGCGCGAAAGCGCTCGAGAAACCCGGGATCGCCGAGGTACTCATCCTTGAGAATCTTGATGGCAACCGTGCGCCCGATAACGAGGTCGGTGGCTTGCCACACCTCTCCCATGCCGCCGATCGCTACGCGACTGGAAAGCTGGTATCTGCCGCCGAATGTGAGGCCGCTCGTAGGTCTCATCTGTTTAGCACCGCCTCTAGGACTTTCTTTGCGATTGGAGCTGCGATCTGGTTTCCGAACGCGGACTGGCCGAGGCCACCACCGTTTTCGACGACGACAGCGATGGCTACTTGCGGGTCATCTGCGGGGGCGAAACCCGTGAACCACAGGGTGTACGGCTCCCCTGTTCCGTTCTCGGCTGTGCCGGTTTTGCCCGCGACTTCGACTCCGTCAATTCTCGCATTACTGGCTGCACCATTGGCGACGCCATTAACTAACATTTGGGTCATGATTTCTGAGGTTTCCGGAGAAATCGGGGTGTTGTAAACGCTCGGCTGGTGCTGCTCGAGAACCGTCAGGTCGGGGGCCAGAACCCGCTCGACGACGGTCGGCTGCATAACCATTCCCTGGTTGGCGATGCCGGCTGAGACCATTGCCATTTGCAGCGGCGTCACACGATCGCTCGCCTGGCCAAACGACGAGAGCATCTGCTCGGCGTCACTCGTGGTCTCGGGGTAGACGCTCGGCGTTACCTTCATCGGAATCTCGAAGGTGTGGCCGAAACCGAATGCCTCGGCCATGTTGCCGACCTTCTCGTTTCCGAGCTCGACACCGAGCTGCGCAAAGGGAATGTTGCACGACAGTCGCAGTGCCGTTTCGATGGATGCCTCGGCTCCACCACCACACGTGCCGCCGCCCGCGTTTGTGATGTACGAACTGCTCTGCGGAAGTGCGAGACGACCCGGGTTCGGGAAGGTGTCATCGGGCGAGTACTCGCCACCCTCGAGGGCGGCCGCCGTCATCACGAGCTTGAAGACCGACCCCGGCGGGTAGAGGTCGCCGGCGATGGCGCGGTTAGTGAGTGGGCGGTTCGATGAACTGCTCAGCTCCTGGTAGCGCGAGATGACGTCTTTTGTGTTGTGCACGGCGAGTTCATTCGGATCGAACGAACTCTTGGACACGAGAGCGAGAATCTTGCCGGTCGACGGCTCAACGGCGACAATCGCACCCTTCTGGTCGCCGAGCGCATCGTAGGCGGCTTTTTGCACGCCGGCGTCGAGGGTGAGCTCGACCGAGGCGCCGCGCGGGTCCTGGCCGGTGATGATGCTGTTGATGCTGTCGAGAAACTGGGCGTTGGCCGAGCCGCTGAGGTAGTCGTTGTACGCACCCTCGACGCCCGTGTTGCCCTGGTTGAGGGTGAAGTACCCGGTCACCGGCGCGTAGAGCTTGCCGTTTGTGTAGGTGCGCAGGTACGAGAACTCGTCGTCGACGGGCTCGGAGGCGGCAATCGCCTTGCCGTCGACGAGGATCGCGCCGCGCTCTGCCGAGAAGCTGTCGTATAGGGCGCGCGAGTTTCGCGAGTCGGCGCTCAGGTCGTCGGCGGCGACAACCTGGATGACGCTCGACGAGACAAACAGCGTGAGGAACATCAGCACAAGAACCGTGCTCACTCGCTTGAGTTCCTTATTCATGACTCGATCACCGCCCTGGGTTGGTGGCGCACCGTGTCAGAGAGTCGCAGAAGCAGTGCCGCGATGATCCAGTTGGCGATGAGCGACGAGCCGCCCGCCGCGAGAAACGGGGTCGTTAGACCGGTGAGCGGAATGACGCGGGTGATTCCACCGATCACGATGAACACCTGCAGTCCAAGCACAAAAGCGAGGCCAACTCCGAGAAGGCGACCGAAGTCATCCTGACCGGCGAAGCCGATGCGGAAGCCGCGCGAGACAAACAAAAGGTAGAGGCAGAGGATGGCGAACAGGCCGACCAGGCCGAGTTCTTCGCCGAGGCTCGCGACGATGTAGTCACTCTCGGCGAGTGGGGTAATGTCGGGGCGGCCCTGACCGAGTCCCGTGCCGATGAGCCCACCGTGCGAGAGGCCGAAGAGACCCTGCACAAGTTGAAAGCTGCCGCCCGATGCGTTGTAGATCTCAGGGTTGAGCGCGTCGAGCCAGGAGTTCACTCGGCCCTTGACGTACGCCATCGACTGGCTCGCGACAAAACCACCGACGAGAAACAGCCCGACGCCGAGGATGATCCAGCTCGCGCGACCCGTTGCGACGTAGAGCATGACAAGAAAGAGACCGAAGTAGAGAAGCGAGGTTCCGAGGTCGCGCTGGATAACAAGAACACCCATCGAGGCGCCGAAGACGAGCAGCAGCGGGCCGAGGTCGCGCGCTCGCGGAAAGGTCATGCCAAGAAACTTGCGCCCAACCATCGAGAGCGAGTCGCGCGCGCTCACGAGGTATCCCGCGAAGAAGATCGCGAGGGCAATCTTTCCGAGCTCACCCGGCTGAAAAGTCAGCGGTCCGATCTGGATCCAGAGCTGCGCACCGGTGCCCCGGTCGGAACCGATCAACGGCAGCGCGGGAAGGATAAGCAGCAGGATGCCGGTGAACATCGCAACAAAGCGGAAGCGCTGAAGCACGCGGTGATTGCGCACGGCGATGATGACAACAATCGCGAGGGTGATGGCGATCGCGGTCCAGACAATCTGGCGAACCGCCGCGCTGTTCCAGCCCGAGTAGCCCTCGGCGATGTCGAGGCGGTAGATCATTGCGACACCGAGCCCGTTGAGCACCGTGGCGATCGGCAAAATAAACGGGTCGGCGTCGGGGGCGACAAACCGCATTGCAACGTGCATCGCGAAGACGAGAACGGTGAGCCCGAGACCGAGGGTGAGAATGTTCGAGTCGATGGAGCCGATGGCGCCGAGCTGTACAAGAACGATCGCCGACAGGTTGATGACGCACGCGAAAGCGAGAAGAAGAAGCTCGAGATTACGCATGCGCGAAGGAACTTTAAGGCGCAGTCGAATGACACCGGTGAGGGATGTGCGCGGCTGTGCCGCGTCACTCACGCTCACGGGCGCTGTGGCGAGATCATCTGGTGCTGGCATCGGCCAGTTGCTCCACTATGCGTTCGGCGTCGGCAAGGTCGGTGGCGTTGATTGTGGCCTCGACAGTCTTGCGCGAAAAATCTGAGAGTTCAGTGAGTTGAACGTCGGTATCGCGGAACACGCTCGACAGGCTGATAGGCCCGATGTCCTGTTGAACCCCGCGGTAAATCGCGACGGTGCCGTTGTCCGCGCCAACGAAGTACCGCGTCTGGGTCCACTGGTAGCCGGCGATCGCGATGGCAACGATGGCAGCGACGACAAGAGCGAGAATGACGAGCCAGGTGATGCGCCGGTTACGCGCGCGGCGCCGGTCTTCGAGAATGAGCTCGTCGAGGTAGTCGTCTGACTCAGGCTCAAAGTGACTGTCGTCGGGCTTTGTTGCCTTGAGCGGGTGAAGCAGAAGGGTCGGCAGGCGAAGCGGCTTGCGCACGAGGTCGCCCTCGAACGCGATCGGGGCCGAGGCAGAGCCGACGATCACGGGCGGAACGTGGGCCGCTTCTCCCGAACCATCGATATCGACGATGACAACAGTGACGTTGTCGGGAGCGCCCTGATCGAGGCTCTCCTTAACGAGTCGATCCGCGGCATCCTTCGCGATGGGCACCGAGGTGAGCGCCGCGGCGATCTTCTCTTCCGAAACATAGCTCGACAGTCCATCGGAGCAGAGAAGCCAGCGATCGCCGGGCTGGGTCGGAACTATCGACGTGTCGATCTCGGGCGTCGCGTCGACGTCGCCGAGAACACGCATAAGAACCGAGCGGCGGGGGTGAACGGCTGCTTCTTCTTCTGTGATGCGCCCGCTGTCGACGAGACGCTGAACAAACGTGTGATCGTTAGTGACCTGCTGCAGCACACCATCGCGCAGCAGGTAGATGCGTGAGTCGCCGATGTGGGCGATAGCGACCTGGCCCTCAACGAGAACGATGCCGCTCACGGTTGTGCCCATGCCGGTGAGCTCTGGGTGATCAAAAACAGTTTCGGCGAGCACCGCGTTTGCGGCGGTGAGCGCAGAGTGCAACGAGTATTCGGCCTCGTTGGCCGAGGAGTACGGACGGTCGATCTCGATGATGCGCTTGATCGTCAGGGCACTCGCGACGTCGCCGCCCGCGTGGCCACCCATTCCGTCAGCGACAACAAAGAGGTGCGCGCCGGCATAGCCGCTGTCCTGGTTGTTGGCTCGAATCTTGCCGACGTGGGAGACCGCCGCGCTCTTGCCTGAAGTGGCCATGGTTCTACCGCCGCAGCTCGAAGCTCGTAGTGCCGATCTTGACGGTGGTGTTTACGGGAACCTGGGTGGGAACGATTACGCGCGTGCCGTCGAGAAAAGTGCCGTTTGTCGAGTCGAGGTCTTGAATGACCCAGCCGTCTTTCCACAGCAGCAGTCGTGCGTGGTGCGTCGACGTGTAGTCGTCGCGAATCACAAGGCCGGATTCACTCGCGCGCCCGATGGTGAGCTGCTCACCGGGAAGGGGAATCTCGAGCCCTTCCTTCGCGCCGCCGGTGATAACAAGACGGGTTGCGCCGAGTGAGGTGCCGCCCTTGCCGACGTTGGCGGCCCTGGCAGCAGACACGGGTGCCGGAGTCGGCTGCGCCGCGCCAGCCGTTTCGGTCACGGGAAGCTTGCGAACCTTCTGGCCAAACAGGTCGGTGCGCAGGGCGTAAACGACAGCGAAAACGAAGAACCACATAAGGCCGAGAAAGCCAAAGCGCAGGATAAAGAGCGTCAGTTCACTCATCGGCCGCCCTCGCCTGAACGGCGCTCGGCGAACTGGTCGACCTCATCGGATTGGGCAAGCACACGGAACACGATACGGGTTCGGCCGATCTCGATGACCGAATCGGGGGCGAGTGGCGCTTTCGACACACGCTCGCCGTCGAGGGTCGAGCCGTTTGTCGAACCGAGGTCGTTGACCTGGGCACGCTTGCCATCCCAGAGAATTTCCACGTGTTTACGGGAGATTGAGGAGTCATCGACGGTGATGTCAGCATCACTGCCGCGGCCAATTACCGTGTGCGATCGCTTGATCGGATAATTTCGACCGGATATCTCAAGAACCGGCGTCCAGGCGATTTTTCCCGTGACATTTTCGGATTCGACCGAGAGCATGCCCTCGGCGAGGCCCGCCTTGACGTCGAGCCGTATCGAGACCGGGCCGGCGAACGAGTAGTGCTGCGACTTCGCGTGAGCCTGAACGAGTTGGTTGAGCTCATCAGTGAGTGCGGAACCGAGGCCGGTCATTCGCTCGAAGTCGCCCTTGGCGAGAAAGACAACAAAGCGGTTGGGAACCAGGATGCGGTCGCGCGCGACAACCGCCGCCTTGGTGTCGAGTTCGCGCCGCAGGGCACTCGTGATCTCGATCGGCTGGAGTCCACTCTTGAAGGTTCTCGCGAAGGCGCCATTAACGGCCCTCTCGAGTCCTCGTTCAAAACTGTCCAGGAGCCCCACGGCTGATCTCTTCTCCGTTGGTGCCGCGACGAGCGTCGCGGATAAGCGTAGATACCTCGATGTTAGCCGTTGGCTCCTGCCGAACCGCTGACCTCACACGATTTACACCGAACGGATGACGCGGCCTCCGCCCTGCGGCAAGGCTCACGTGCAGCATCCACTGTGGTAATCTCGCTTGGTTGGTGCCTCGCGCATCAACAGGTGAGCGCGAGTGGCGAAATTGGCAGACGCGCACGGTTCAGGTCCGTGTGCCCGAAAGGGCATGGGGGTTCAAGTCCCCCCTCGCGCACCAGCTGGCCCCCGACTTCGGTCGGGGGCCTTCACTCTTTAATCCCCCAAACTCGATGTGCCGAGTGGACGCAAAGAGTCGCTAAAGCGCGTGGGTGCGACGGTTTGCGTCTATTCGAGGTGCTGGGCGAGCGCGAGCCCTTGTAATTGAGTTGTATTCACGCAAGAGTCATAGCCGTGAGCGGGCGAGCGAGGGTCGGAGTGGTTGCGGTCGCCGTTGTGCTTCTGGTGACCGGGTGTACCGCTGGAGTGCCCCACTCCGAGGCGACCCCAACCCCGGTAGAAAAAATCATTCCCGTCGTGCCTTCTGCGAGTCCGTCTCCATCGCTCGTCGCCGCGCAGGAACGTGACCTGGCGCCCGAGGGCCAGTACAACTTGGGAAGCACGTTCTTCGCGACGCTTGTTGATTCCGGTCCGCGAAAGGGCGCGAAAGGAACAACAACTATCAACAGTGACGGCGAGCTCGCCAGTTACACCGTTGCGGCCGGAGACGAGTTCGAGGCGATCATTGAACGATTTGGCATAGAGGCGCAAGTACTGATCAACCTCAACACCGTTCGGCGCGTCAATTTCTTTTACCTCTACACCGACGACATTCTGAATCTCGACCCGCACACGATTACCAGCGTTGGCACCGAGAACGGAAAGTTTGCCAACAACCCGCTACCCGACCCGCACCCCGAGCAGAGGTAGCGCATGGACTTCTCGATGCTGCTCTTCGGCGTGCTCTGTACCGGTATTGGCGTTCTCACCCTTATTAGTCCGGATCGTGTGAACTCCGTAGTTCTCGAACTGCGCGGGCTGATGCGGGGGAGCAAGGAGCGCGCTTCCCACCTATCGTGGCCCGCTACTCGGCGTAAGGGTGTGCTCGTGACCATCGGTGGGGTTGTAGTAACCGTCGTGGTGATCTGCTTCGGCCTGGGCGTGATGGGGTAATGACCGTCGCTGTGGTTCAGCAGGCGACGACTACCGCCGGTAGGCCGCCACCAACAGGTCGCCGCGGATGGCGCCGAGTTGCTCCTCGATGCGGGCCACGAGACGCGGGTTGACCGCCGCGGCCACCAGGTCATGCGACCCGAGCGGGAGCAGCTTTCCGACGCGGATGCGAATGACCTCCCAGCCTGCGGCGCGCAACAGGCGATCTTTGCGGCGGTCGACATCTTCGCGGCGACCGACGTGCTCGAGTCCGTGGCGACCGATTGTGTCGTATTCGATGGCGACCCGCAGTTCGGCGAGCACGAGGTCGGGCCAGACCTCGATGTGCTGAAAGAACGGGCGCGCGACCTTTACCGCGTTCGGAGTCAGGTCGAAGGTGAAGCGCTCGGCGAGCAAAGCGCGCAACTGGGCCTCGGCGGCCGACGCGGGTTTGGGTGCCCACGGGCTGACGAACGCGTCGCCGACCGCGAAGCGGTCTGCTGCAGCTGACGCGTTGGAGCACACCCGGCATCGTCTGCCGCGCAGCATCCATTCGATTGACAGGGCGTAGGTTCCGTGACCGGCCGGGCAGACCCAGTTGTATTTGCGACCCGTCGCGTTCTCGATCGCGAGGTCGGCCCGTTGCGACTCTGAAACGAGGGATAACAATTGCTCGCGCGAGACGGGGGAGGAGTCGAGTCGACGGCAGAGGGGACACCGGTCTTCACCCGGTTCGTCGATGCGGCGGGGGTCGCGCGGGTGCCCGCAGCCGGCATACGAGTCGACCGGGGCAACCGGCAGGGCGCGAGGCGCGCGCACGGGTTTGGCGACGGCGAGTGCCGCACACTCCGGGCACCAGGTCGAGCGGCGGCGTTCGCGGCCGGGGCGGGAGCGCTGCTCGGCCGGTGTCGCGACGAACGTGTGGCCGACGTCGCACTGCCAGATCAGGTAGACCTCGGCCGCGGGCGGGATCTGCGTGAGGGTGATCATCGAGTTGAGGTCGGGGTGGTACTGGCGAATGAGCACGGGATAGCGCTCCCACTCGCTGCGATAGGTGCCGATCGGGTACGGCACGTCGCAGCCCTTCGACCACTGCCGCCGCGCCCACCAGGTGCTGACTGTCTCGGGCACTATGCGCCTCCTCCCGCGAGTTGCGCCGAGAGCCAGAGCCGGTGTTGGTCCCACGGGTCGCCGCCGTTCTGCAAAAGTTCGATGTGTGTGGCAAGGTCACCTTCGAACGAGAACCACTCCGTGCTATCGAAACGAAACTGCGCGAACTGCAGGTGGCGCGCCTGCTCGACCCGGCGGTTGCCGCGCTCGAACGCGAGAAGCTCGTCGTGCCGCAACTGGCCGAGGCGCTGGCGCGGATTGCCCGAGGTGCCGATCTTCACCCGGTCGCGAAACCGGATGTAGTACACAACGTCGACCCGGGGCCGCCCGAAGTCGTCGGGGTGGTCGCCGAGCTTCCACTCGCAGATCGCGCAGAGCCATCCACTGGGGTACCTGACGCCCAGCCGAGATCCACAGGCCAGGCACGGCGAGGGCAGAACGTCTGTCACACCGGTGTCGCGCGACATCCATTCGTAGGCGGCGATGAGATGGTCAGAACAGAGGCCGACGCCGACCGCGGGTGCAGGGCACTGGGCGCACGTCATCAGGCACCGACCCTGGGGTGCCAGTGCACTCCGCGATATTTTTCGGGGTCGGCGCGAAAGTCGAGAATCTTCGCGATGCGCTCATCGCGATCGGCCGAACTCTCGAGAGTCACGTGCTCACCCGTGACGGGGTGAACGCCGATTGCCTTGTAGAACACAACGCGCGACGAGCCGATCGTGTGTTCGCGAACGTAGCCGGCGAGTTGGCCGGCGTCGTCGATGATCTCCCAAATCGGTTTCTGAAACCGGCGAGTGGGAACGAGCTCGCTAATCGTAAACATGGGTGCTCCTGAGGTTCTGGAGCAGCCGGCCCTGCGTGAATTCGATAGTACGACGCAGCCACTGACACGCCAAGAAGTAGGGTCAGAGCATGAGCGGTTTCAACGACAGGATCATCGACGAGTTTCGGGCAAACGGCGGTGTCGTCACAACCGCGGGCTTCGGTGACGGCCTCGTTCTGCTGCACACAACGGGTGCCAAGTCTTCCGAACCACGCATCAACCCTCTGATGGCGCTCACGACCGACGATGGCTGGATCGTTATTGCCTCAGCCGCCGGCGACACCAAGCACCCGGCGTGGTATTTCAATCTCTTAAAGAATATGGATGTCGCGGTCGAGACCGGCACAGAAACCGTTCCCGCTCGTGCGATCGAGCTCACCGGTTCTGACTACGACGCCGCCTGGGCGGAGTTCACCCGACGATCGGCGGCATTCGAGCAGTACAAGGAGCGCGCGCAGGGCCGGGTGATGCCCATCATTCGGCTCGCTGCCAGTGGCCGTCGCTAGGCTCGCACCATGCGCCTCATTCTCATTCGCCACGGTCAGACTCCCTCGAATGTGATCGGTGCCCTCGACACCGCGACCCCCGGCCCCGGACTCACCGCGCTGGGTCACGAGCAGGCCGCTGCACTGCCCGCCGCGCTCGCCGGCGAAGAGATCGACGAAATCGTTGTCTCGACACTCATCCGCACCCACGAAACCGCCGCACCACTCGCCGCTGCCCTCGGGCTTGAGCCGATCGTGCGCTCGGGAATCCGCGAGATCGAGGCGGGCGACCTTGAGATGCGCAACGATCGCGAGGGCGTCACCGCGTACCTCGAAGCGTTCGGCAGCTGGGCGCAGGGAGACTACGACGCGCGCATTCCCGGAGCCGAGAGCGGCGTCGAAGCTTTCGAGCGCTTCAACGAGGTTGTTGAGGAGATGAGCGATCTCGACACTGCCGTGATCGTGAGCCATGGGGCGATGATCCGCTACTGGGTGGCGCGTGCGACATCCAACGTCGATGCTGCATTTGTCTCGGAGAACCCGCTGAGCAACACCGCTGTTGTCATCGTGACGGGTTCGCCCGAAGAGGGCTGGTTCACCGAAAGCTGGACGGGTGTTCCCGTCGGTGGCCCCTCGGTCACCGACCTCGCGGCAGACGGGCCGGCGGCAGACGTCGTCGCCTAGGTCATGAGACTCGCGGCAGCGGCCCTGGTTCTGCTCCTCGCGGGCTGCACGACGACGGCACCAGCGGAGGCGCGCTCGAGCCTTTCCGACCCCGCGCTTAAGGACATAGCCATGCAGCTCGTCTCAAGCGCCGAGAACTCGTCGCTCGACTGGCGCGCGCAGTACTCGTACATCGAAGACATCGGCGACGGTCGGGGTTACACCGCTGGAATCATCGGATTCTGCTCGGGAACCGGCGACATGCTCGAGCTCGTGCACGCCTACACGGCCGCGGTACCGGAGAACCCGCTCGCCCCGTACCTTCCGGCGCTCGAGGCGGTAAACGGCAGTGACTCGCACGAGGGGCTCGATGGATTTGTCGAGGCCTGGCGGCTCGCGGCCGACGACCCCGCCTTTCAGACCGCGCAAGATGATGAAAGGGATGCGGTCTATTTCGACCCGGCGGTAGCCCTCGCCGAGAGCGACGGTCTCGGCGCCCTCGGCCAGTTCGCCTATTACGACGCTGCGGTGATGCACGGGTATGAGGGGCTCGAAGAGATTCGCGACACGGCGCTCGCGGTCGCCTCGACCGACGACGAGGTGGCGTACCTCGGCGCCTTTCTCGTCGCACGAGAAGCCGAGATGCGCACGGAAGAGGCACACCAAGACACAACCCGCGTGAGCACGGCGCAGCGCGATTTTCTCGACGCGGGCAATCTCGATCTCGACCTGCCACTTAGCTGGCATGTGTACGGAGACCCGTACACGATCGATTAGCCCCGTGCTACGTTCGGCAAATGAGCAGGATCGTCGCGGTGGCGCCCGAATTACCCGAGTATTCGTACCCGCAGGCTGAGATCACGCGCGAGCTGATTCCGCTCATCACTCACGGGTCGTCGCACCAGGCGGTGATGGAGCGCACCCACGCGAACTCGGGAATCGGCACCCGGCACACGGCCCTGCCGCTTGAGCGTTACCGCGATCTCGGCAGCTTTCGCGAGACCAACGAGATCTTCATCCGGGTCGCGACCGAGCTGTGCGATCGGGCACTGACGCGGGCACTCGGTGAGGCTGGGCTGACACCGCGCGACGTCGACTTCATTATGTTCACCTCGGTCACCGGTATCTCGGCGCCGAGCATCGACGCGCTGCTCATCCAGCGCATGGGGTTGCGATCGAACGTCAAGCGACTCCCGTCGTACGGCCTCGGCTGTATGGCGGGCGCGGCCGGAATCGCCCGCGTTCACGACTACCTCGAGGGCCACCCCGGCGAGGTTGGCGTTCTGTTGAGCGTCGAGCTGTGTTCGCTCACTCTGCAACGCGGTGACGAGAGCATGGCCAACTTTGTCGCTACCGGGCTTTTCGGTGATGGGGCAGCGGCCGTTCTGATGGTCGGCGACGAGCACCCCGCGGCATCCGGACCCCGCGTTGTGGCGACCACAAGCGCAACGTACGCCGACACAACCGACGTTATTGGTTTCAACGTCGGCGGAACCGGCTTCGAGATTGTGCTGAGCCCCGGCGTCGCCGACGTTATCGAAACGAATTTTCCGGTGGATGTCGCGGCCTTCCTTCTTGCCAACAACCTGTCGGTCGCCGACATCGACACCTGGATCGCGCACCCCGGCGGCCCCAAGGTGCTCGAGGCATTCGCCCACTCGCTCGACGTGCCGACGCACGAGTTCGCCCTCAGCTGGGCCTCGCTCGAGCGGGTCGGAAATCTCTCGTCGGCCGCCGTGCTGCATGTGCTTGCCGATACGCTCGCGACTCCCGCGCCGCGTGCCAACGGCCTGCTGTTTGCCGTGGGCCCAGGGGTCAGCGCCGAGTTCGTTCTACTGGAGTGGTCGTGATCGGTTACCTCGTTCTTATTCTCGCGACGGGTGCCGAGCGCATCGCCGAGCTTGTGATCTCGAAGCGCAACGCGGCGGCGGCCTTCGCGCGCGGCGGGCACGAGTATGGGCAGCGGCATTTTCCGTGGATGGTCACCCTGCACACGGGCTTTCTCCTCGCCTGCCTTGCCGAGGTGTTTTTTCTCGACCGACCGTTTATCCCCGCGCTCGGCTGGCCGATGCTCGTTATCGCACTGCTCTGCCAGGCGGGTCGCTACTGGGTGATCTGGGCACTCGGCGCGCAGTGGAACACTCGTGTGATCGTTGTACCGGGTGCCGGTCGGGTCGAGCGGCGCGGGCCATACCGCTTCTCATGGCTGCGGCATCCCAACTATTGGATTGTTGCGATTGAGGGCATCGCGCTTCCCCTTGTACACAGCGCGTGGATCACGGCAATCGTCTTTACGGTGCTCAACGCAATCTTGCTCCTCGGCTTTCGCCTGCCCGTCGAGAACAAGGCGCTGCGGGAGCTCGTATGACCGACGTGATTGTCGTCGGTGGCGGGCCAGTCGGACTCGCGACGGCAATCGAGGCACGTCTCGCTGGGCTGACCGTTGTGCTCATCGAGCCGCGCGAGGGTGCGATCGACAAGGCGTGTGGCGAGGGGCTGATGCCGGGGGCGATTCCGCTTCTCGCCCGTCTCGGCGTCGACCCACCCGGCATGCCGCTGCGCGGGGTGAGCTACCGACAGGGCACACAGCGCGCCGATTATCGATTCGCCGGCGCACCGGGGCGTGGGGTCAGGCGGCTCGCGCTAAGCGAGAGCCTCGAAGCGCGCGCTGACGAGCTCGGCGTCGAGCGGGTTGTCGGGCGCGTGACCTCGCTCGCGCAGGACGCAACAGGCGTCACGGTCGATGGACTCCGGGCGTCATGGCTTCTTGCCTGCGACGGTCTTCACTCGACCGTGCGCAGGCTCGTCGGGCTCGAGGCAAAGGCGCCCGCGCGCTCGCGACGGTTTGGGCAGCGCCAGCACTTCGCTGTTGAACCGTGGAACGACTTCATCGAGGTGCACTGGGCTGCCAACGCCGAGGTGTACATCACACCCGTGAGCGAGACGGTGACGGGTGTCGCCGTGCTCGGTCCGCAGCGCACAAGTTTTGCCGCGACCCTCGAGAGCATTCCCGAGCTTGCCTGGCTCACACGCGTGCGCGCTGACAGCACGCTGCGCGGCGCCGGTCCGTTTCGACAGAAGGCGACGGCGCCGAGCGCGGGCCGGGTGCTTCTCGTCGGCGATGCCTCTGGCTACGTCGACGCGATCACGGGGGAGGGCCTGCGGCTCGGGTTCGCGCAGGCGCGGGCCGCGGTCGAGGCCGTTGTCGCACAGAACCCGCTCGGCTACGACGACGCCTGGCGCCAGATCACGCGCGATTTTCGGGTGCTGACGACAGCGCTCGTGCGCGCCGCAACGAGTCCGGTACGCCGCTCGATCGTCCCGCTTGCGCGAGCACTCCCGTCGACCTACGGATCAATCGTCGAGTCGCTCGCACGCTAGTTGTTCGGCAACACCGCGAAGTCGGTAACAATGAGCCCGTTGGCGCGGGCAATTGCTGCGACACCGTTGAGTGGGGTGACCCCGAGCAGCTCGCCGTTCGACAGCCGGTACGTCGAGATGCGTGCCTCGGTCGCGATTTCGAAGACGTAGAGACGGGTGCCGTCAAACTCGATGCGGTTGTTGGCGCTCTGCGCATTAGCGAGGTCGAGAGTTGCGATCTCCCGCGTGAGCCCCGAGACGGTGGATGTCGCGAGAAGAACTCCATCGCCATCGATCCAGTACAGGGTGGTGCCGACGATCGACCACGATGACCGGGTCAGGTAGGCGTACTCGCGGTTGCGCTCTGCGAATGGCGCGCCGCTCTCGTCGGTGAGGGCGACGGAACGGACGTCACCGGTGTCGACGTTCCAGGCGCGCAGCGACATCCCGGCGAAGGTTTGTTCAGAAGTGACGGGGCCGGCGAGTTCGGTGCTGAGAAAGTAGAGCTCGCGATCAACGCAGGGAACATCGAGGCCCTCTTGCAACGTCGCGGCCGTCGGCACCCACCTGCCGACAAGGCCGTCATCGTTGGCATAGGGATGCACCCGCACGAGTTGCCGGGTCGCGCGCGAACTGTCGGAAACGCTCTCGGGAACGGCGACCCCGTAGACGTCATCGTCGCAGTGTCCGAGCAGTTCGAAGTAGTGCGGGTAGCGCCGCTCGCCGCCCGCGCTCGCCGAAACGTCGTACTGGTAGGTGAGTCCGTCGTCGGCGTAGTTCGAGTTGAACACCGAGACGAAACCGTCTTCCGTCGCTGTAAGCAGCTCTTGCGAGTACTCCCGCGTTGCCCGCTGTGCTTCGGTCAGCGTGTCAGCAAACGTGTAGTCGTGATTCTGATCAGTGAAGTAGAGGGTGCCATCGCCGACGGCGAGCAGCGCGCCGTCGATGCCCTGCGTTGTGATGCCGCTGAGGTTGCCGGAGTCGTCAACGAAAACGATCTCGCCCTCGGCGGTCGTCTCGATGATCTTCGCGAAAGACGGCGACATGGCAACTGCAAAGCGGTAGTCATCAAGACCGCGCTCGGCCGCGTCGGGAAGCTCGGCGGGCGCGCAACCGCTCAACGCGCACAGCAGCGTCGCGGTCGCGACGGTCGCCGCGAGAGATCTCTTCACCGTCTAAGTGAACAGCTTGTAGCTGACGGCGTTGACCGAATCGCGCAGGTCGACCGGAAATACGCTGTCGCCGCCGTTGTCGTCGAGGTCGAGGTTGGCGACCTTCATATAGGCGGCCCAGATGATCTGCGAGCAGTTGTACACATCGTCTTCGATGGTCTTGTTGTCGGCGAAGAACAAGTTGTACCCGGCGCCGACCTTCGACTCGGCCCAGTCCGCGGCTGCGTTGCGGTTCTCCTGCGTGGTCGCGATCGACAGTTTGCGTGCTCCGGGGTCGACGTAGATCGACGAGGCCGCGGTCTTCTTGAGCACCCGACCGAGGCCCGGAGCCTCGACGACCGTGGTCGTCGACGAGTAGATGCCCGAGTGACCGTGGGCAATCCAGAGTGTTGTCGACGGGGCAGTAAAGATGTCGCCCTTGTGCGCGGCCGAGCCAAGCTTGGTTCCCGAGGTCGCAGAGGCGGTGTGAATTGTGATGCCGCCGTTCGCGGCTGCACTGTTTGAAACGCCACTGCCAAGCGGTTTGGATGCCTCTGCCGATGCTTGCGCTTCAGCGAGGCTGCGCGCGGCAAACTGCGCGGGGGTGACGCCATGGCGGTCGGCCGCGGCATCCATAAATTCGATCATGTCTGTGGTTGTTGTACCCGGGTTGAGGGCGACGAGTTGCTCGAGCGTCGAGCGAGGAATTGCGTCGCCGGCGATCGCGGGGTAGATAAACGCGCTCACCAAACTGCATGCCGTGACCACGGCGGCTGCAGCCTTAGTGAAACGTGTCATGTGCAATCTTTATCAGCGTTAAACGCCAATACCAAGTCCGAGAAGGACTTCTGGTAACAGCGCTCAACTATGTCCCGAATATGAGCAATCTGTTGGTTTCGCGACGCGTGCGACGAGCGCGAATTCTCACCAATAGTGTGCGGTATTCATTACACGATTGTCGCCGGGTGAGGTGGGATCCCAAGCGAACCCAAAGCTAGCTCTGGGTGGCCGCCGAAATCAGGTTCGTGAGCGAATCGCGCACGCGTTCGAGCTCGTCGAGATCCACTCCGAGCCGCTCGACGATCTGAGCCGGAACCTTCTCGGCCTCGGCGCGCAGGGCGACGCCGGCGGGGGTCAGCCGAACCGCGAGCGCGCGCACGTCGTGCTCGCTGCGGTCGCGTGCGATGAGGCCCGCGAGCTCGAGGCGTTTGAGCAGTGGGGTGAGGGTCGCGGGCTCGAGCAGCAGCGCGTCGGCGATGTCTCGGGCGGAGCGCGGGCTGCGCTCCCACAGGGCGAGCATCACAAGATATTGCGGGTGGGTGAGTCCCATGGGTTCGAGCACGGGACGGTAGACGGCGATCACGCTGCGCGACGCCGCGGCGAGGGCGAAGCACACCTGGCGTTCGAGGGCGAGAGGGTCGACATCCATTCGCTTAGTCTACTAATAGTTAGTACACTAATGATATGACAGCACCCTGGTGGGATCGCCTGAACCGCGCGCTTGTTCCTTACATCGGACCGCCGCCGCTCGGGCCGTACGGCGAAGAGCCGCTTCCGCCGACCGCCGCAAAGGCATGCCCGCTGTGTGGCAAGCCGATGGACCTTCACGAGTTCGACCGCAGCCAGGATCACACGGCGACGCGAATGTACTGCCCTGCCTAATCGTCGAAAACTGCTCCACGCGCTGCCGTTTGGAGCAGTTTTCGACGGTTAGACGTCGAGCGCTGCGCGCAACTCTGCCGCCGTCGCCACCGACGCGATGGTTCCGACCTGCTCGGCAGGCGAACCGTAACCCCACTCGACAAAGATCGTCGGGATGCCATGGGCGGCAGCACCGTGAACGTCGTGCTCGCGGTCGCCCACCATCACGGGGTTCGACAGGTCGGCGCCGAACGCGGTGAGTCGCACGATCGCCTCGGCGACGACGTCAGCCTTCGCGCTGCGCACCTCGTCGGCTGAGGCACCAGTGATGATGTCGAACTGCGCAGCGAGGGAGAAGTGCTCAAGAATGAGCGTCGCAGGCAATTCGGGCTTGGATGTCGCGAGCGACAACGGCACGCCGGCGGCATGAATCGCTCGCAGAACCTCAGGCACACCGTCGTAAACTGTCGCGTCGTACACGCCGGTCTCGAGATAGTGCGGGCGGTAGATGGCGAGCGCCTCGTGCGACTGCTCGGTGCTGAACCCCATAAGGTCGCGAAACGAGTCGAGAATTGGTGGGCCGACGAATTGCAGAAGCTCTGACGGTGTCGGAACCGGCAGGCCGAGGGTCTCGAACGTGTACGCGAGAGAAGCGGTGATGCCGGGAGCCGAATCGACGATCGTTCCGTCGAGGTCAAAAAGTATTGCGGTGTATGGAGATGTCATCTCCGAGCATTCTAAAAGAGGCGGCTGTGTGGATCGTCGAGGCCACGCATCTCGTCGTAGTCGAGGAGCAGGCAGCGGATTCCGCGATCCTGGGCGAGGGTGCGTGCCTGCGGCTTGATCTCCTGCGCGGCGAAGACTCCGGTGACCGGCGCGAGCAGCGGGTCGCGGTTCATCAGCTCGAGGTAGCGCGTGAGCTGCTCGACTCCGTCGATGTCGCCGCGACGCTTGATCTCTACCGCGACCGACTTGCCCGTTGCATCCGTCGCCAGAATATCGACCGGTCCGATTGCGGTCATGTATTCGCGCCGCACGAGTCGGTGACCCTCGCCGAGGAGATCGATGTGATCGGCGAGGAGCTTTTGCAGGTGGGCTTCGACGCCGTCTTTCTGCAGACCCGGATCGATGCCGAGCTCGTGCGACGAGTCATGAAGAATCTCGTGGATCGACACGATGAGCAGGTCGGCGGTCTTCGCGGCCGCTACCTTCCAGATCTCGATGACACCGGCATCCAGCTGCTCTTGCTCTGGACTCACCAGCGAGATGGAGCATGGCGGGCTCATCCAGTTAAGCGGCTTATAGGAGAGGGCGTCGGAGTGCACGAGCACACTTCCATCGGCCTTAACGAGAAGAAGCCGAGTCGCGAGGGGAAGGTGAGCACTGAGTCGTCCCGCGTAATCGACGGAACAGCGGGCTATGACGAGACGCACTTACCCAGACTAGGGCCTGCATCGGAAGTGATCCCGACCGCAGGGCAAGAGCTCCCGCGAGGTTCGTTTGGGAAAGTTTGGGAATTCGACTTTTGCTCTCGATTCGTTGTGCCGGGCAATAGCGTCACTATCGTTCCCGATCTCTCTCCCTAGGAGTCCTTATGTCACAGCACGGCGCGTATCGCCCGACCCATCCATGGCTCCGAGCGATTGCGCTCTCGACCGGCGTGCTAATAGTCGGAGCCGGTCTCGTTGGTGTGAGTGCGGCGCCGACGGTTGCAAGCTCGCCGATCCCGACAGAGATGACCTCCTCCTCGCCCGGAAGATACGGTTTCAAGACCCTCGCCCCGGCCGGCCCCGGTGACACGCTCCAGATTAACGATCCCGGCGATGGATGTGGATGGAGCGCGAAGGAATACGCCTGGCTGAGTTTTGGGGGCGACTCAGCGCCTTACCCGCTCGCCGGAAAGGCAGCGAGCTGGTGCACGTACGTTATACCCGCAGACCAGGAGACGCCGTCGGATTGGCTGCCTGGCACGTCGGTGCGACTGGTGCTCTCGGACAACCCCAGTTTCGAAGCTGCCGCATTCGCTCAGAACATCTCGCTCGATGGCAGCGAGTTTGATAGCCGAAGCGGGGCAGGCTGGACCGGTGTTCCTGCGGCACCCGCAACCGAGGTCTTTAGCTCGACTCCCGCACCCACTATCACCGGGTCTCTCTCGATCGGATCTGAGCTCTTCGCGCACCCTGGTGCATTTGTGCCCGAGGCAACCGCGTACACCTACCAGTGGCTCAACGGCGCAAACCCGATCACCGGAGCCACGTCGGCGACGTACACAATCACAGCGGCGGACGCGGGAAAGACCCTGCGGGTGTCTGTCACGGGCACGAAGTCGGGGTACGTGCCGACGGTGACGACTAGTGCCAAGGTGACCGCAGAGAAGGTTCTGACCAGCACGCCGACGCCGAAGATCAGCGGCACACCAAAGGTCGGATCGACCCTGACCGCCTCCGCGGGCAAGTGGGCTCCGAAAGACGTCACTCTCCGTTACCAGTGGAACCGCTCCGGGGTCGCGATTAGCGGCGCCAAGTCGGCGAAGTACAAGCTGGCCGGGGCCGACCTCGCCGCGAACATCTCGGTATCCGTTACCGGGTCGAAAACCGGCTACACAAAGGTCACCGCGACGAGCTCTACAACAGCTGCCGTAGCCCCGGCATCCCTCACCGCAAAGCCGAAGCCCACCATCACCGGAAAAGCGATTGTCGGAAAGGTTCTCACAGCGCATTCGGGCACCTGGAAGCCCGCGACCGTCACCCGCGGCTACCAGTGGAAGCGGGCCGGGATTGCGATCGAGGGTGCGACCGCATCGACCTACAAGTTGGTTGCAGACGACATAAAGTCCAAGATCACGGTCACCGTCACGGGATCAAAGTTGGGCTACACAACCGCCGGAAAGACGAGTGCCGCTACGGCCACGGTGGTGGGCAAGCCGTTGACCGCGACCCCCGTGCCACGGATCACCGGCGCAGCAACCGTAGGCACGACGCTCACGGCATCGGCTGGCACCTGGAGCCCCGCTCCTGTTGAGCTCAGCTACCAGTGGAAGCGTTCCGGTGTAGTGATCGGCGACGCCACAGCGTCGAGCTACCAGCTGGTTCTGGCCGACAAGGGCAAGAAGATCACGGTTGTGGTCAAGGGCATCAAATTGGGCTATGCCTCGGTGTCGAAAGCAAGCAAAGCGACTGCAACGGTCAAGTAGTCCGCTGAGCGTACGCGGGCACACCTGCGCGCGGGTGCTGTCAGGGAAGGTGACTACACCCGCGCGAAATGTTGGCAAAGCCCGCGGATGTCGGCCGTCACCAGGGGGAGCTGATGACGGCCGACGACCCGCGCCGCATTATGAGTTACGCGATAGTCGGAAGCGAGCCGACCGAGCGGGCACGACGTCCGAACAGCAGGAACGCGAGACCACCGAGCAGGAGCAGCGCTGCCGCGATGAGCGAGACCAGCGGGTTCACTCCGGTGATGGCGAGCGTGTCGCCCGCCGCCGCGAGGGTGATTGTTCCGTCGGTGCCGGCCACGATGGTCGGACCAGCGGGGTCAACCGGGATTGTCGGATCGGTCGGGTCGACCGGGTCCGTCGGGTCGACGGGGTCGGTCGGGTCCACCGGAACGACCACGTCGGCTCCCGTGGTCTCGGTGTCACCGATCACCGAGATGGCGTTTCCGCCGATGGTGATGGGGAGATCGATTGCGGGGATGATCTGCGTTCCACCGAGCACTGAATCATCACCGCTCGTTGTGGAACCGCCGTTCGAGCCGCCCGTGCCCGGAACGACTGTCGTCGAACCGGTGCTCGACGAGTCGCCCAGAACCGAGATCCCGTTGCCACTAACGGTGACGGGGACGGAGACGTCTGGGATCACCTGGGTTCCGCCAAGAACCGCATCGGTGCCGTCAGTCTCGTTGCCACCGTTCGAGCCGCCCGTGCCCGGAACGACTGTCGTCGAACCGGTGCTCGACGAGTCGCCCAGTACCGAGATGGCGTTGCCGCCGACTGTCACGGGAACCGTGACCTCGGGGATGACCTGGGTGCCACCGGCAATGCCGTCGTTACCCGAGGTGTTGCTGCCCGAGGTTGAGCCGTTCCCTGCTGCGGGAGTTGTGCTCGTAGCGCCGGTGCTCGACGTGTCGCCGAGTAACGAAATGGCGTTGCCACCGAGGTTGACCGGAACATTGACCACGGGCACAACCTGGGTTCCGCCGAGAACCGAGTCGGTGCCGGTGGTTTCGCTGCCCGTGCCAGCGCTGCTGCCGGTTGTGGGGGTTGCGGTTGTCGAGCCGGTGCTCGACGAGTCGCCGAGTACCGAGATCGAGTTGCCGCCGAGGTTCACCGGGATGGTGATCTCGGGCGAGACCTGGTTGCCGCCGGCAATGCCGTCGTCACCCGAGGTGGTGCTGCCCGAGGTTGAGCCGTTCCCCGCTGCGGGAGTGGAGTTCGTCGAACCGGTCGTCGACGAGTCGCCGAGTACCGAGATCGAGTTGCCGCCGAGGTTGACGGGAACGCTGACCACGGGGAGAACCTGGGTTCCTCCGAGGAGCGAGTCGCCGCCATCGGTTGTGCTTCCGCTACCGGCAGTGCTGCCGCCGGTGGCCGGGGTGCTGGTGGTCGAGCCTGAGCTCGACGAGTCACCGAGTACCGAGATCGAGTTGCCGCCGAGGTTGACGGGAACGTTGACCACGGGGAGAACCTGGGTTCCACCGAGGATCGAGTCGTTGCCCGAGGTCTCGGCCGGCTCGCTGGCTGCAGCGGCCGGTGTTGACGCGGCGGGAGACGAACTCTTCGAACCCGAGCTCTTCGAGTCACCCAGCACGGATACGGCATTGCCGCTCACCTTGACGGGTGCCTTGACGACCGGCTTCACCTGGTTGCCGCTCGCCGTGCCGTCTGAACCCGAGGTCTTCGCCGGAGCGCTCGACCCTGAGTTCGTCGCGGTTGACGACGCACTGCCCGACGAGCTCGAGTCGCCGAGAAGGCTTATCGAGTTTCCGCCGACAGAGATGGGCAATTCGATTCCGCCGAGAACCTGGTTGCCAGAGCCAACCCCGTCTTCGCCGGTGGTGTCCGCGTGTGCGGCACCGACGCCGAGGAGGGATAGCCCGGCAATAAAGCCGGCCCCCCACAGCGCATTTCTGACTGTTTTATTCATGATCTTCTCCAAAAGAAGTAACTAAGGATGCTCACCGCGGTCGCGGGAGCGGGTGTCGTATTCCTGCCTCAGAACGGCAGGGAACACCCCACTTAGTCGGGAGAAGTGTCGGTATCGAAGGTCGGAGTCGACGGCAGCACGTCGTTCTCCGGGGAGGCCTGAATCGCCGCAATCGCGGGGGAGAAGCTCGCCCCGGTCGTCGTTGCAGCTACGGGTGAAACGCCGCCCGCGGCGCCGGCGTAGGCGCTCGGTTCTGGGCTGAAAGTGAGGGGCTCAGGCGAGAACGGCGTGAGCGAGTCGGTGGATGCCGATGCTTCAATGCTTGCGTCCACGGCTTCTGCGACCGGTGTGGGCGCGGCGGTCAGCGTGGGCGTTGCGCCAACGGTCGGCGCGGCAACCTCGGTCGGAGCGGTGGATGTCGCGGCCTCAACGACCGGCGTGAGAATCGGGTCGATGACCTCGGGAGCCCCGGGAAGTACCGAATCGGTCGTGTCGTCGACCAGGTCGGTTGTGTTGTCGAGCACGTTCTCGACGGTGTCGGTAACGCTCTTCGTCGTGGCCGGGACTACCTCGACGACGGCCTTGACGATCTTCGTGACCGGCTTCTTTTCGTCTGGTGTGACGACCGTCGACACGACGTTCGTCGCCGACTTCGTGACCTGAGTGACGGTTGACGTTGTGTCTTTGACAACATCTTTGACGAGAGTTTCTGTGCCACTCACAACCGAGGAAAGAAGCCCTGGCTCAGGTGCCTCGTCGGCAGACGCAGACGAGGTTCCGATGGCGAAACTGAGGATCACGCCGCCGAAAACTGCGGCAGGCGCTCCGATCGCAAGGCGCAGCCAACGACTCCGTGTGGGTCGAGCTGCGGGTTGCATGGGAAGTCACCTCCGAGGCGATGCGTAGCCTCACGGTATGACTAAACGGAATCTTCTGTCTACCCCTGAATGAGCCTAGTTCACGACTCCCAGCTTGCGTCCAGCGAGCACCCATCAAAGAAAATGCTGTTCAGGGAGCTAAATATCGATTCAATCGAAGGCTATCCAACAGGTGATGATTTATCGCTCAATTGATGAGATTTGCTCCAGCGGCTTAACGGATAGTTATTACTCTTTAGATGCACGCCGAGGCTCGCGTGCGGCACCGGACGCGATTCCCGCGATTGTGACAAGAACGAGCACAACGAGCAGCGCGTTGAGAATTCCGAAGTGCTCGCCGAGCACGCCGATGACCGGCGGGCCGACGAGGAACGCGCAGTAGCCGATAGTGGCGACGGCACTCACGCGCGCGGCAGCAGTTTTTGGGTCATCGGCCGCCGCCGACATGCCGACAGGGAAGCCGAGGGCCGAGCCGAGGCCCCACATCACGATGCCCACGATTGCGACTGTCGCGTTCGGAATGAAGATAACAAGAACGAGACCGGCGATCGCGAGCAGGGCCGAACCGCGCAGAACGGGAACGCGCCCGAATCGATCGAGGAGAAAGACACCACTCAGGCGGCCGACGGTCATCGACGTGACGAAGACGCCGAACATGATCGCGCCCGTCGCGTTGTCGACGCCGTGGCCGTCAACCATCGCGAGAGCGAGCCAGTCATTGGCGGACCCCTCTGCGAAGGCCATGCCCAACACGATGAGGCCGATAAACAGGGTGCGCGGGTCGCGCCAAATGCTCAGGCGGCCGCGCCAGCTCTTCGAGTGATCGTCGGCGGGAATTTCTTCTTCGCCCTCGTCGACGAGGTGTTCCGACTGCGCGAACCGCAGCGCGACCTGGGCGGCGCCGAACATCACGACCGCGACCGCGCTGATGTGTGCCCAGATCGGAACCTCCCCGTGCTCGGCAACGGCGCCGAGTGCGGCACCCAGCATTGTGCCGAAGCTGAAGAAGGCGTGGTAGATCGGCATAATCGCCCGGCGCAGGGCGCGCTCATTTGCAGCGCCCGAGACGTTCATCGCGACGTCGCAGACACTCGCGCCGGCACCGAAGATCGCTAGCCCGATGAAGACGAGCACAAAGCTCGAGGTGAATGACGCAGAGAGCCCGGCGACGATCAGCCCCACCGGCGCAATGGTGAGGCACGCGGCCATGGTGCGTCGTGCGCCGAGGCGCGCGATGATGTGGCTCGAGGCGAGAAGCCCGAGAATCGAACCGGCGGCGATGCCAAAAATCAGCACGCCCATGTCAAATGTCGAGGCGCCGAGCATGTCGCGAACCGCCGGAACGCGAGCGACCCAGCTCGCCATTGCGATGCCGCACAGGGCAAAGATGACAAACATCGAGTTGCGCCACGCGACGACCTGCTTGCGCGTGAGCCCGCCAGGGTAGGTGAGCGGCGTTGTGGATGGCGTCGTTGTCATAAGAATCCTGTGTACAAGCGGGGTCGAATCGATTCGATCAAATCGATTCGACTAAGCTACCAAATCATGGATTCGACGGCAAGCACACCCGACGCGAGACCCAACCTCGCCACCGTCGCGGCGCTCGCTGGTGTCTCGGCGTCGACGGCGTCGCTCGCCTTCAGTGGCGCCGGCCCGGTCTCTGAGAAGACAAAAGCCAGGGTGCTCGCCGCAGCAGCAACCCTCAACTACGCCGGCCCCGATCCGCGAGCCCAGGGGCTGCGCCGCGGTCGCTCCGGCATCGTTGGCGTGATCATCGAAGATCGACTGAGCGACGCTTTTCGCGACCCGATGAACGTCGCAATGTTCGACGGTCTCGCCGACGAGCTCGGACCGCAGGGCGCGAGCCTTCTCCTTCTTACCGGCAACGCAGAAGGCAACCTCTACAACGCACCGGTCGACGGCGTGATCCTCATCGGGTGCAGCACGCAGCTCGCCGCGTCTGTCAACGTCTTTCGCCAGCGCGGCGTACCGATCGTCGCGGTAGAGGCCGAACCGATGCACGATGTTGTTGCCATCGACCTCGACAACCGACCGGCCTCGCGGGCCCTCGCCCAGCACCTGCGCGACCTGGGGCACACCGACGTCGCGATGGTCACGCTTCCGCTTGACCCCACGCACACGACCGGAGCCCTCACCCCCGAGCTCGAAGCGACGAGTGAAGGTTTTACGGCCACCGAGCGGATCCTTGGTGTGCGCGACGTGTTCGCGGCCGCGGGCGGAGTCGTGACATCCAACAGCTCGATTGACGATGGCTACGCCGCTGGTCTTGCGCTGCTCGAAAGCCAGCCGCCGACGGCAATCATCGCTCAGAGCGACCTGCTCGCGGTCGGCGTGATTCGTGCGGCGCTGCACCTCGGGCTGAACGTTCCGCGCGATGTAAGTGTTGTGGGCTTCGACGGAATTCGCCTCGAGGGCATCGCACCACACGATCTGACAACGATGGTGCAGCCCGCCTTCGAAAAGGGCCGCGCCGCGGGTCGCGCCGTACTCGCGCTCATCGAGGGTGGCGAGGCGCAACCGGTTGCGTTCGAGAGCGTTTTTCACGAGGGCGCAACGACGGCGCCGCCGGTGCGCGCGCACGGCCGTCACGTCTGAGACCTGTCAGCCGGTCGCGGCTACGCTTATGCCATGACCGCTGCCTCACTGCCCTCTGGTATCCACACCGACGAACTTGATAAGGCCATCCGGCCCCAGGACGACCTCTTTCGCCATGTCAATGGCAAGTGGATCGCGCGCACCGAGATTCCGAGTGACAAGGCGCGCTACGGCTCGTTCTATGTGCTCGCCGAAGAGGCAGAACGCGCGGTGCGCGACATCATCGTCGAAGCACAGGATGCAGAGCCCGGCACGGAAGAGCGCAAGTTCGGCGACGTGTACGCGAGCTTTATGGATGAAGCGGCCGTAGAAGAGCGCGGAGCGACCCCGCTGCTTCCGCTGCTCACCGAGGTCGCGGGCATCGAGTCGATCACCGGTTTTCTCGAGACGCTCGGTCGCCTCGAGCGTGGCGGAACGAGCGGGCTTTTGCAGGCGTTTGTCGACAACGACCCGGGCAACCCCGAGCGCTACCTCGTCTTTCTCGAGCAGGGCGGGCTCGGCCTGCCCGACGAGTCGTATTACTCAGACGAGAAGTTCGCCGAGATCCGCACCGCGTATGTTGCGTTCGTCGAGACGATGTTTACTCTCGTCGGCTTCGAAGATGCCGCCGAGCGCGCCACCCGCGTCTTCGAACTCGAGACCGCGATCGCCGGGCACCACTGGGACAACGTCAAGACCCGCGACAGCGAAGCGACCTACAACCTCGTGCCCTGGTCAGACGTCGTCGCGAAGTCGTCGCTGTTCGAGACTTGGCTTGAAGCGATGGATGTGCCGGCCGGATCTTTCGACGAGGTAGTTCTTCGCGAGCCGAGCTTCATCGACGGGCTGAAGACCCTTTTCGTCGACGATTCACTCGAGAGCTGGAAGGACTGGCTGCGCTGGCAGGTCATCCGCTCGAACGCCGCCTACCTGTCGACAGCTTTTGTCGAGGCGAACTTCGACTTCTACGGAAAGACCCTCACCGGCACCCCCGAGATGCGCGCCCGCTGGAAGCGCGGAGTCTCGCTCGTTGAGGGCTCGCTGGGTGAGGCGGTCGGTCGCACCTACGTCGAGCGACACTTCAAGCCCGCGGCGAAGGTGGCGATGGACGAACTTGTCGCCTACCTTGTCGAGGCCTACCGCGACAGCATCACCAACCTCACCTGGATGGGCGCAGAGACGCGCGGTCGCGCGATCGAGAAGCTCGAAAAGTTCACGCCGAAGATCGGGTTCCCGGTTAAGTGGCGCGACTACTCGACCCTCGCGATCGACGCCGGCGACCTGCTGGGCAACGTTCGTGCCGTCAACGAGTTCGAGTTTCAGCGCGAGCTCGGCAAGATCGGCAAGCCGCTCGACCGCGACGAGTGGTTTATGACGCCCCAGACAATCAACGCGTACTACAACCCCGGTTTCAACGAGATTGTTTTTCCGGCGGCGATTCTGCAGGCGCCGTTCTTCGACGAGAACCGTGATGCCGCCGCCAACTACGGCGCGATCGGTGCAGTGATCGGCCACGAAATCGGCCACGGCTTCGACGACCAGGGTGCCAAGTACGACGGCGACGGACGCCTCACCGACTGGTGGACTGCCGACGACAAGGCAGCCTTCGAGAAGCTCACCTCGAGCCTCATCGAGCAGTACAACGCTCTTGCCCCCGCGCAGGTTCCCGACCACAACGTCAACGGCGCACTCACAATTGGCGAGAACATCGGTGACCTCGGCGGACTCAGCATCGCGTGGAAGGCGTACCTGCTGTCGCTCAAGGGCGAAGAGCCTCCCGTGATCGACGGACTCAGTGGTGCCGAGCGATTCTTTCTCTCCTGGGCGCAGGCATGGCAGATCAAGCTGCGTGACGAAGAGGCGATCCGCCTTATATCAATTGATCCTCACTCGCCCAATGAGTTCCGCTGCAACCAGATCGTGCGTAACATTGACGACTTCTACACAACGTTCGGCGTAACAGCCTCCGATGCTCTCTGGTTGGACCCGAGCGAACGCGTCACCATCTGGTGACGTGCGCCGAAGTTCAGTCGTCCCGAGGCAGCAAGTGACAGATCTAGCCAAGATTCGAGAACGTACCGATCGCGTCAGAGTTGCGCGCGGCGGTCGTCACCTGAGCGCTGCCCGCGAGGCGAAGTTCGGTGCGAGTTTCTCGGCACTCGGCAAGCTCGCCTACGACGGCGCGCAGGTCTCGGCGAACGTGCTCGACCTGCAGTCGGGCGACACGCTTCTGTCGATCGACGATCGTATAGTGCTTCCGACGGCGAGCATCGGCAAGGTTCTTTTGCTCATCGAAGTATCGGCACGGCTCACCGGCCGTGACTTCTCGGGCTACGGAATTCTCGACAAAACTCCGCGCGATCTCGTTGGCGACAGCGGCGTGTGGCAGCACATGCAGGCTCCCGCCCTGCCGGTGGCCGACCTCGCGACGCTCGTCGGGGCAACGAGCGACAACCTCGCCACCAATCTTTTGCTCAGCCGCATCGGTCTCGAGGCCGTGCGCACGCGCACCGAGGCGCTGGGGCTGACGCGCACGGCACTTCTGGACGTTGTGCGCGACACGCGAGGCCCGGATGACGCGCCCCAGCTCTCGGTCGGCTCGACCGCAGAACTCAGCTGGCTCTTTGGCGCACTCGCTCGCGGCGAGGTCGTTGATCCCGGAACGAGCCAGCGCGTCATGGGCTGGCTCTCGCTCAACTGCGACCTGTCGATGGTGGCGAGTGCATTTGGTCTCGACCCGCTCTCGCACCGTTTGCCCGACCACCACACACTTCTCGTCAACAAGACGGGCACTGACGAGGGAGTGCGCGCAGAGGCCGGCGCGCTTCGTGGCCAGCGCGCCGCCGTTTCGTACTCCGTGTCGATCCAGTTTGACGACGACACTCTGCCGACCCGCTTGCGCGTGCTCGACGCAATGCGCACGGTCGGCGAGGAGCTTCTCGAGTACGTGCACTGACCCTCATTTGGGGGTAGCCGCGTGTTAGCGTGGAACGGACCGCAGCAGCTACCTCAACGGAGAGATACATGCGCACTGGATCCAGCACGACCAATCTCAAGCGCCCGCCCGCCGGGGTCGACCCCGCGATTCTTGACGCCGAAGACCGCCGGTGGACGATTCCCAAGATTTTGCTCTGGGTGGCGATAGCCCTCCTCGGTGGGCTGAGCTGGACGATCATCGCGATAGTGCGCGGCGAGCAGATCAATGCGATCTGGTTCGTCTTTGCGGCCGTGTGCACCTACTTCATCGGCTACCGCTTCTATTCGAAGTACATCGAACGGCACCTTCTTAAGCCCAACGACTTTCGCGCGACGCCGGCCGAGTACAAGGCCGACGGCAAAGACTTCGCTGTCACCGATCGCCGGGTGCTCTTCGGTCACCACTTCGCAGCGATCGCAGGGGCCGGCCCACTCGTCGGGCCGGTGCTGGCCGCGCAGATGGGCTACCTGCCCGGCACAATCTGGATCATCGTGGGCGTTGTTCTCGCCGGCGCCGTTCAGGACTACCTCGTGATGTTCTTCTCGATGCGACGGGGCGGTCGCTCACTCGGGCAGATGGCGCGTGACGAGCTCGGCCCGATCGGCGGCACTGCCGCGATCATCGCGACCCTCACGATCATGGTCATCATCGTCGCGATTCTCGCGCTCGTTGTTGTCAACGCTCTCGCCGAGAGCCCCTGGGGCGTCTTCTCGGTCGGCCTGACGATTCCTATCGCGATCTTTATGGGCTGCTATCTGCGCTTCTTCAGGCCGGGCAAGGTCACCGAGGTCTCGATCATCGGTTTCATTTTGTTGCTCGCGGCGATCATCGGCGGTGGAATGGTCGCCGACACCGACTGGGGAGTCGCCCTCTTCACTCTCGATAAGGTCACGATTGCGATCGGCATCATCGTCTATGGCTTTGTGGCGGCTGTGCTTCCGGTCTGGTTGCTTCTCGCGCCACGTGACTACCTCTCGACCTTTATGAAGATCGGCACGATCGTGATGCTCGCTGTCGCGATTGTTATTGTGCAGCCCGTTATCACCAGCCCGGCGGTGAGCGAGTTCGCGACGACGGGAACGGGCCCGGTTGTCGCCGGAACCCTCTTTCCGTTCCTGTTTGTGACTATCGCGTGTGGCGCACTATCGGGGTTCCATGCGCTCATCTCATCGGGAACAACTCCGAAGCTTGTAGAAAAAGAACGACAGACGCGCTTCATCGGCTACGGCGGCATGCTGATGGAGTCATTCGTCGCGATCATGGCGCTTGTCGCGGCGCTCTCGATCGACCGCGGCATCTACTTTGCGATGAACGCGTCGGCGGCGGCTACCGGCGGAACCATCGAGGGTGCTGTCGCATTTGTAAACGGCCTGGGGCTGCAAGGCGTCAACCTGACTCCGGAGATGCTCGAGCAGACGGCTCAGAACGTTGGCGAAGAATCGATTGTGTCGCGCACCGGCGGAGCACCGACGCTCGCCGTCGGCCTCGCGAACATCATGCAACAACTCGTCGGTGGTTCTGGGCTGATGGCCTTCTGGTACCACTTCGCGATTATGTTCGAGGCTCTCTTTATTCTGACCGCCGTCGATGCCGGCACCCGTGTCGCCCGCTTTATGCTGCAAGACACAATCGGCAACGTCTTTCCGCGTTTCAAGAACACCTCGTGGCGACCGGGAGCCTGGGCTGCCACGGCGATTATGGTCGCCGCCTGGGGAGCGATTCTGATCATGGGAGTCACCGATCCGCTCGGCGGCATCAACACGCTCTTCCCCCTCTTTGGCATCGCCAACCAGCTGCTCGCCGCGATAGCGCTCGCCGTGTGCATGGCGATTCTCGCTAAGCGTGGGCTCTTCAAGCACCTCTGGGTGGTGATTCTTCCGCTCGGTTTTGCGTCGGTTGTGACGATCACGGCATCGCTGCTCAAGATCTTCTCGCCCGTGCCCGCTGTCGGCTACTTCGCCCAAAACGCCGCGTTCCGCGAGGCGCTTGCGGCGGGCGAGACGAGCTTCGGCACGGCGACAAGCGTCGAGGCGATGAACGCCGTTGTGCGCAACACAATGGTGCAGGGCATCCTCTCGATCTTGTTCGTCTCGCTCGCCGTAGTCGTCATCATCACGGCGGCATGGGCGACGATTCGAGCTTGGCGGCTGCGGCTCGACGAGAGCAGTGAAGACCCGCTCGTCGACTCAGAGATCTTCGCGCCCGCCGGTCTCTTCCCCTCGAAGCCCGAGCGTGAGCTCGAGAAGCAGTGGGCTGACGTTCCACGGGCGCCGCGCAAGGGCGGCCACTGATGACCGCTCTCGCGCTGGTGCAGAGAGGCGTCGGTGCCGTCGGCTGGTTTATGCGCGGCGTGCTCGGCGAAGACGCGTACGACAAGTACCTCGCGCACTTCGAAACACATCACGTGGATGGCGCGGCCGAGCCGATGACCGCGCGAGAGTTCTGGCGCGACCACACCGACCGCCAGAACGACAATCCGCAGGGCAGGTGCTGCTGACGGGCGCCGGTGCTGCGAGACACTAACCGAGGCCGCTAGTGTCTCGCTATGGAGCTCTCTCGCGCGGAGAAGGTCGCACTCGTCACGGGCGGCAGTTTCTGGAGCACGGCGGCCGTTGAGCGCGCCGGCATACCGTCGGTGATGATCGTTGATGGTCCGCACGGCCTGCGTAAACAGCAGAACGGCGGCGACCACCTCGGGCTCGGCGAGAGCAACCCGGCAACGTGTTTTCCACCGGCGGTTGGGCTCGGCTCGAGCTTCAACGTCGACCTTGTCGAGCGAGTCGGTCGTGCCCTCGGTGACGAGGCGCGTGCCGAGAACGTCGCGGTGCTGCTTGGCCCAGGCGTCAACATCAAACGTTCGCCGCTGTGCGGGCGCAACTTCGAGTACCTCTCCGAAGACCCGCACGTCAGCGGCGAGCTGGGCGCGGCATGGGTGCGCGGCATCCAATCGCGTGGTGTCGGGGCGAGCCTCAAACACTTCGCCGTCAACAACCAGGAGACGAACCGTATGACGGTCTCGGCAGAGATCGACGAGCGTACGTTGCGCGAAATCTACCTTCCCGCGTTCGAGACGATCGTCAAACGCGAAGAACCGTGGACCGTGATGTGCTCGTACAACCGCATCAACGGCGCGTTCGCTGCAGAAAGCGGATGGCTGCTCACTGATCTGCTGCGAGGTGAGTGGCTCTACGAGGGGCTCATCATCTCCGACTGGGGCGCCGTCGACGATCGAGTTGCGGCACTTCATGCGGGGCTCGATCTCGAGATGCCCGGTCCGCAGGCGTCGAGCGCGAAGCTGCTGCTCGAGGGTGCCGACCCGCAGCGGCTCGATGAGTCCGCGGCCCGGGTCGCGCAGCTCGCCCGCCGCGCGAGCGCGCCGACCGATGTCTCCGCCACCGAGCGTGCTGAACTACACGACGCACACCACCGGCTGGCGCGCGAAGCCGCGACAGAGTCGATAGTGCTGTTGCGCAACGAGGGAGGGGTTCTGCCGCTTCGTGCCGACCAGCGGATCGCCGTGATTGGCGAGTTCGCGCGCAACCCGCGCATCCAGGGTGCCGGCTCTTCTCAGGTTGTGCCGACCCGCGTCAATTCAGCCCTCGACGCGCTCGCCGCCCGTGCTGCCGTCACGTTTGCTTCGGGCGGCGACGTGGTCGAGGCGGTGGATCTCGCGCGCAGCTCAGACGTCGCGGTGCTCTTTGTGGGGCTGCCGGAAGGTGACGAGTCGGAGGGCTTCGATCGCACCCACCTCGACCTTCCCGCCAAGCATGTCGAACTCATCACGGCCGTCGCTGAGGTCAACCCGCGAACTGTTGTTGTGCTCACAAACGGCGGCGTTGTCTCGCTTGAGCCGTGGCACGACTCGGTCTCGGCAATCGTCGAGGCCTGGTTGCTCGGACAAGCCGGCGGCGGTGCGATAGCCGACGTGCTGCTCGGCACAGCAAACCCGAGCGGGCGCCTCGCTGAGACCATTCCGTTGCGACTGCAAGACAACCCGAGCTACCTCAACTTTCCCGGAGAGCACGACGTGGTTCGCTACGGCGAAGGCATCTTTGTGGGCTACCGGTATTACGAAACGGCAACCGTGCGCGTGCGCTATCCCTTCGGCCATGGACTGAGCTACACGACCTTCGATTATTCAGACCTCGAAGTGGATGACGCGGGCGCGAGCGTTCGCGTGACGAATACCGGCGACCGCGCGGGTGCCGAGGTTGTGCAGCTCTACGTCGCGGCGCCGGACGGCCCCGTGCGCACGGCCGTGCGTGAGTTGCGCGGCTTTGCGAAGGTAACGCTCGCGCCGGGGGAGTCGGCGACGGTCACGATCGCCCTCGATGACCGAAGCTTTAGCTACTTCGACGTTGAGTCGTACGACTTCGAGATTGCGGGTGGTGAGTACGCGATCGAGATCGGCCGATCGTCGCACGACATCGTCTTGCGAGCAACCGTGCGGCGCACTGCCAGTCGTGGGGTCGGAGTCCTGGGACTTCACTCGCGCGTGTCGGAGTGGCTGTCGCATCCGGTCACTGGTCCTATCTTTCGACGGGTGGCGGCCGGTGAGAGCGACGGTCTCGTCGAGGGAGGCACCAACGTGCTCGACATGGTCGGCTCGATGCCGATGCGGCGCCTGCTGCGCATTCCAGGGGTGCCGGTGAGCGAAGGCCAACTTAAGGTTCTTGCGGCACTTGCCAACAATCGCGTTGTGCGCGGTGTTGCCCGGCTTTTCTCGCGACGTCCCTAGTGGCTGTTGACGACGGCCATCATAATGACGTCGCTGCGCTCCTTGCCCCAGAGCTGGGCTTCTTTTTTGATGCCCTCGGCGTGGAAACCCGACTTGCCGTAGACGCGCTGGGCGCGGGTGTTGAAGTCGACGACCTCGAGGGTGATGCGGTGCAGGCCGACAGTGTTGAGGCCAAAATCGATGACGGCCTTCGTCGCCTCTGATCCATAACCCTTGCCAACGACAGCCGCCTCGGTCGACAGCGAAATGCGAAAGCCCATCGATTCGTTGTGCGGGTCGAGGTCTTTGAGCACTATGACGCCGACAAAAGCGCGGTCTGATGAGCGAATGATCGCCCAGTCGGCGCGACCGACTTCGGTTGCCCTGCGCTCGAGGTAGTCACGAACCTCGGCCTCTGTAAACGTCTCGTGCACGCCGCTGAGGCGCCGCTCTTCTGCATCATTGACCGAAGCCCACACGCCGTCAAAGTGCTGCGGCCCAAGGGGCTCGAGCTCGAGATTCGTCGTGACAAGCGTGGTGCGCTCGTCAAAAAAGTGCGGATCGATCATGCAACTACGCTAGCGCGCGCGACAACCTTGACGGTGGCTGGGAGAACGCTCAGAGCGTGAAGAGCGCCGACTACGCTGGAAACACAGATTTTTCGCGCAATGAGAAGGAGAACACCATGAAAGGCAAGATCCTTTTGGTGGTCGGCCTCGGAGTCGGCTACGTGCTCGGAACCCGAGCTGGCCGTGAGAAGTACGAAGAGATCAAGGCGACGGCGAGCAAGCTGTGGAATGACCCTCGCGTACAGAAGCAGGTTCACAACGCGGAGGGCTTCGTCAAAGACAAGGCTCCCGACGTCGCGGAATTTCTCGCCGACGGTGCCAAGACCGTCGTAGGCAAGGTGTCCGGATCGAGCAGCAAGCCTGCCGCAACGACTCGCAAGGCGCCTGCGAAGACAACTACAACAACCAAAAAGTAGGCCCGTTATGAGTGGCACCGACCCGTCGACCAAACGATCAATATTTCGCCTCATCGGCGACCTGCCCGGCTACATCATTGATCTCGTCAAGAGCGAACTCGAGTCTCTCAAGAACGAGGTCGTCGGCAAGCTCAAGGCCGCCGGCATCGGAATCGGGCTGCTCGTAGTTGCGAGCGCATTTTTGTTCTTCGCTCTCGGCGTCTTCGTCGCAGCGGCAATTCTGGGCATAGCGACCGCACTGCCCGCCTGGGTGGCAGCGCTCATCGTCGGTGGAGCACTTGTGCTCATCGCGGCGATTTTGGTGCTTGTGGGCGTGACACTTCTCAAAAAGGGAACACCGCCGACACCGACATCCACCATTGAAAGCGTTAAAAAAGACGTGAGTGCCTTTAAGGGCACGGGAAAGCGAGACTGATCATGAGTGATAGCGACATCCAGGCCCGGATTGCCACGCAGCGTGCCGTTCTCGAAGACACGCTCGACGCCATCGAAGACAAGCTCAACGTGCCCAAGCAGGCAAGCATCCTCGCCGAGAAGGCCCAGCGCTCGTACGAGAACAACCCCGTGCCGTGGATCGTCGGCGCAACCGCCGTCGCGATCTCGGTTGTTGGCATCGTCGCCTGGGCACTCCTGAGCGACGACGACTAAACCTCTCGCGACAGACTGCGTTACTCGCATTAGGCTCTGACGCACGGCTGTAGGGGGCTACTGCCGACCCACCTACCCGACGGGACTGACGTGCGCGTGATTCTTCTCTGGATCCTGCGCCCCTTTATGCACTTTTGGGCCGCAGGCGTCGAGAGCGAACTTGCCTCTGTGCCGCGCGCTCGCGACATCCCGCAGGTTCACGCCCCAGGGGTCGACAGCGATCGCATTCTTGTGGTGGGCAGCGGGCCCGCGGTCGGTTGGGGCGTTCTCAGCCACGACCTTTCGCTGCCCGGCGCTCTCGCTCGCGCGGTGTCGTTGCGCACCGGCCGCGGCGCGGTAGTCGACGTGCTTCCGGACGCAAACATTCTCGCGAGCACCGCCATTGGCAATCTCCGCAACGCGAAGCTGTGGCGGTACGACGCGATCGTTGCGATTGTCGGAATCAACGACGCGATTGGGCTCACGTCGGCACGGTCGTGGAAGCGCTCGATGCTCGCCTTTCTGCGTTACATCGAAGATGCCTCGTCGCTCACCACGTCGGTTTTTGTCGTCGGCATCCCACCGATCCGCGCGCTGCGCGCGTTCGACGCCTTTATGGGTGGAATCGCCGAACGCCACGGCCACTTTCTCAACGGTGTGACCCTCGGACTGCTGCCCGAACTCACGCGCAGCACTTTTGTGCCGTTCTCGCCCGTTTCGGTGCCGGTGCCGGATCGCTATCGCGGTCCGGACGAATACAAGGCGTGGGCCGAGCAACTTGTCGACGTCATTGCTGCGCCACTGAGTCGTGAGCACTCGCCGATCGACAACATTCCGCTCGACGTGTCGCCAGAAGAACACGCCGACCGGCGAGAGGTTGAGCGCCAGCTCGCCGTCGATGCGCTCGGCATTGCCGGCTCGGCGCCGGAGGAGCGCTTCGACAGGATCGTCGATCTGGCCCGCCGCACCTTTCACGTGCGCATCGCCCTGTTCAGCGTCATCGACAACGACCGGCAGTGGAACAAGGCACGGTCGGGCATAAAGCTCGAAGAGTTTCCGCGGGAGGGCTCGGCGTGCGCCGTCACCATCTCGGAGGCTGGGGCATTTGTCGTTCCCGACACCCACGACGATGAGCGCTTCGCCCAGCACATGTTCGTCACTGGGCAGCCGCATGTCAGGTTCTACGCGGGCTTTCCGGTTGAGGGGCCATCGGGCGAGCGCATCGGCGCCCTTTGCATCATGGACGACAAGCCTCGCGCTCGTGAAGAGTTTGACGAGGTGCTGCTGCGTGAACTCGCGATGCTCGTGCAGGCCGAGCTGTGGAAGGGCGTCTAGCTCGCGTTTGCGATGTCTTCTTCGGCCGCGTGGCTCGCCGCACGAATGCCAAATAGCGCGTCGAGTCCGTCGATGAAGCTCTGTGCGTCACCCGCGCTCGCGAGTTCCCGCGCGCGAACCGAGGGCCCGTGCAGAATGACTCCCGCGAGGTGACGCAGCGCAGACTCGATCTCTGGGTTGCCCTTTGCGCGTTCGATCTCCGCGTCGAGAAGGTCGAAGACGTGAGAGCGCAAGGCGACTATCGCGGGTTCTACGCTCGACGCGGTCAAAAAAGCTGTCGCGGCAGTTCCGACCATCGCGCGCGCGTCTGCGGTCGCAGTGAGGGCTTCGATCGGTGCGTGGCGGCCGATGATCTCGAGATCGAGCATCTCGACACCGGCGACGCTTGCAACCGCGGGGTCGACATTGCGCGGCAGGCCGAGGTCGATGACCAGGCGGCGGTTGTCGTTGGTGAAGTCGGCGGGGGCGATGGCGAGGCTCGCCGTGCAGGTAATAACAACGTCACTCGTTGCGATGGCGCCCGCGAGATTCGTCTCGGCTCGCAGCGTGTACTTGGTTGCAAAGCGTGCGGCTCGGCCCGAGGGCGAGAAGACCCGGATGTCGCTGGCCCCACGGTCTCGCAGCGCTGCGAGGGTTGTCGCGGCGTACTGCCCGGTACCGACGAGAAGCACACGGGTCTGCGACCAGTCGGTGACGCGGCTCGACGCGAGCTCGAGGGCGAGGCGCACGAGCGATCGGCTGGCACCACCGAGCTCGGTTGTGTTGCGCACGTTCTTCGACGTGTGAGCTGCAGTTTGAAAAAGCTTTTCGAGATTGGATGACGTTGTGCCGTTGCTGCGCGCCGCATCAAGGGCTCGGCGCACCTGGCCGGAGATTTCGTCTTCGCCGATGACAACAGACTCAAGCCCGCTCGTCACAGAGAACAAGTGACCGGGAACATCATCGCCCGTAAGCACGGTGATGGAGTCGCGCAGGTCACCGATCGTTACTCCGCTTCCGGCGGAGAGCGCTTCGAGCGTCGACTCGAGGGCGACAGCCGTGGCGCCGGTGAGCGGCTCGTCGATGTCGAGGTAGGCCTCGAAACGGTTGCAGGTCGCGAGCACAACAGCGCCGTTAACAAAAGCACTGCCCTCGACGAGCGAGGTTGCCGCGGCGGGTGCCCCGATCGACAACTTCTCCAAGAGGGCGAAGCTGGCGTTCTGATGGTTCGAGGTCAGGCACAGGAGCACGATCTAATGTTAAGCACATGCCCCTCGCCTCCACGCACCCCCTCGTCGACGGGCGCACAACGCAGTCGCCCCTCGTTCTCGCCTACTCCGGTGACAAGCAATCGACCCCGCCCGTCTGGTTTATGCGCCAGGCCGGCCGTTCACTGCCGGAATACCGCGAACTTCGGGTCGGAAACCAGATGCTCGACGCATGCCTCACCCCATCGCTCGCCGCCGAAATCACACTTCAGCCGATTCGTCGGCACAAGGTAGACGCCGGAATATTTTTCAGCGATATCGTGATTCCCCTCAAACTCGCAGGAATCGACGTCGAGATTGTGCCCGGACGTGGCCCGGTCATCAATAATCCGATTCGAACGGCGGCGGATGTCGCGGCTCTCCGCCCGATCGATCCGGCGGCTCTCGATCCGATCCGTTCCGCGGTCGCGATGGTGGTCGCCGAGCTCGGTACAACACCGCTCATCGGTTTTGCCGGTGCCCCGTTCACCCTCGCCTCGTACCTTGTCGAGGGTGGGCCGTCGAAAGACCAGATTCGCGCGCGCACGATGATGTACGCCGACCCGCACTCCTGGGCCAACCTGCTCAACTGGTGCGCCGACGTCACGGGTGAGTTTCTCAAAGCGCAGGTGCAGGCGGGTGCCTCGGCCGCGCAGCTCTTTGACTCGTGGGTCGGATCACTTTCTGAGGTCGACTACGTCAAGCGCGTCGCTCCGCACTCGAAGCGCGCGCTCTCGGCGCTGCGCGGACTCGACGTGCCCAAGGTGCACTTCGGCGTCGGAAGCGGCGAGGTGCTGCACGCAATGAACTCGATTGGTGTCGACGCGATGGGTGTCGACTGGCGTATCCCTCTCGACGAGGCCAATCGCCGTCTCGGCGGAACCGTTCCCCTGCAGGGCAACATCGACCCCGCGCTGCTCGCCGCCCCGTGGCAGACGCTCGAGTCACACGTGCGCGATGTTGTGCGTCGCGGCGGCGCCGCCCCCGCGCACGTACTCAACCTCGGTCACGGCGTGCCGCCCGACACCAACCCCGACGTGCTCACTCGCATCGTCGAACTCGTTCACTCACTGTGAAGCCCGTAGTCGTCGTTGGTGGCGGTGTTGCCGGGCTCGTCACGGCTCGCCAGCTCGCCCTCGGCGGCGCGCAGGTGACTCTGCTCGAAGCCTCGTCGCGACTCGGCGGAACCGTGTCGTTTCACACGGTCGGTGGGCTCATCCTTGACTCGGGGGCCGAGAGCTTCGCGACGAGACGCGGCACCGTCGAGGCTCTGTTGGCCGAGCTCGGTCTTGCGCCGTCGATTGTCGCGCCCGCGTCTGGCCCGGCCTGGCTCTACCGCGCCGACGGCCCGGTTGAGCTGCCGGTAACCAGCTTGCTCGGAATCCCCGCCGTGCCGCTCGCTGCCGATGTGATCTCTGTGGTCGGAACGGGGGGTGCATTCCGTGCCTACCTCGACACCCTCCTGCCCGGAACCTACGGCGCGCGCTCGAAGACCCTCGGCGAACTCGTGCGCAAGAGAATGGGCGCTCGCCTTCTCGACAAGCTCGTGGCGCCCGTAACCCTCGGCGTGCACTCGCGTCACCCCAATGACCTCGACCTCGATCGCATCACCCCCGGGCTTCGCGGTGCTTTGCGCAGCGAGGGATCACTCGGTCGCGCCGTGCGGTCAATTCGCGAATCCGCCCCGGCTGGCTCCGCGGTGATGGGCATCGCCGGCGGCGTGCACCGCATCGTCGACGAACTCGTCGCCGACGTCACCCGCCTCGGCGTCACAATCGAGCTCGGCACCCGCGGCTCCCTCGTTGACGGCACGGTTGTCGGCTACCCCGACCACGCCGTCGTTGTTGCCGCGGCCGGGGTCGCGGCTCCGTCCGACGGCAAGCGCATAACCCTTGCGACTCTCATCGTCGACTCGCCGCAGCTCGACGCTGCGCCGCGCGGCTCTGGGGTGCTCGTCGAGCCGGGGGTGCGCGACATCCATGCGAAGGCACTGACCCACGCCACGGCAAAGTGGCAGTGGCTCGCCGACCGCGCCAACGGCAAACACGTGCTGCGTCTGTCGTACGACGACGCACCAGCGCGGCTCGCGAACGTCGCACGAATGGAAGCCTCGGCTCTGCTCGGAGTGGAGATCGCTGAGTCGGCGGTGCTCGACTTCGCCCAGGTCACGTGGACGCGCCCTGCCCCGTCGGCAGCGCGCATCGACGGAGTGACTCTCGTTGGCGAGGCGGTCGCGGGCACGGGTCTCGCCGCCGTCATCGGGCAGGCCGAGGGTGCGGCTGCGACCCTGCTGAACTCGCTCGCGCCCGAAGACGAATAACGGGTCTACTGCTGCGCGGTCACCGAACTGATCCGCACAACGATCTCGGTGGCCGCGCCCTCGGGCAACGCTGCCCGGATGCCAGCGGCGATTGCCGTGGCAGTCACCGGTGCCTGGGCCGCGGCCTCGAGGCCGACGTTTACAACGATGCGATCGGGAGAACTGCTCTGGTCACCGCCCGTTACCTGCACGCGAGACGACGAACCACTGGTCAGTTCGAGCGCGCCCCGAGTGACACTGGGACCGCTCGAGTAGACGGTGACAACGCCGGGCATCGCGAGCACCAGGCTCTCTAGTTTTTGGGATAGCGAGGTCATTGGGCGTCTCCGTCTGTCTGGATGACGTGCACATCAGACACCGTCACGTTCACTGATTCGATGAGCAGCTCGGTGTGTTTGAGAAGCGCACCGTAGACCGACTGCCGAACCGATTCGGCCGCGCCACGAACGGGCGTTCCGAGCAGAACGCTGATCGACACGTCGACGGCAACGCCGCCCGCGTGCGTGTCGGTGAGCGAGCAGCGGCCGACGATGACTCCGTCGATCGAGTCGCCCGCAGCGCGAACGAGTCCGCGAATCGCACCCTCGGTGATCGTGAGCGTGGTGAGCGGATCTGCCGAGGCGAGCGGGATGTCGCGACCGGCCTTGACCTCGCGGGTGATTGTTGTCAGCAGCGAGCTGAACCACGTCTCGTCGATTTCTGCGTGATCGGCGGCGTCTCGCGAGACGAGCTCACGTGAGAGTGACCCGAAGCGTTCGAGTGACGCGAGCACCGCCTGGCACTCGGCGTTTGCGTCGATCTCTTCGATAGCGGGCGTGCGCCCCCTGTCGAGATAGTCGCTGAGCTGTTCGAGCGAGTAACCCGACCCACCAATATTGTCGTTCGCGGTATCCGTCATCTCCACACCTCCATCTCAGTCACTACAGTCGCACGTGCTCGAGCGAGGCGACCGCGCACAACCGCGACTGTTGTGTCGAGTCGTTCGGCGATCTCCTCGTACGAGTAGCCGGCGACCTCTTTGAGCAACCAGCACTGCCGTTGGCCGTCGGGTAGCCCCGTGAGCACACTCGATAGCGCGTCGAGCTGCGAGGTTTCGATCGCGCGATGCTCTGGCCCGCGTTCGGCAATCTCGGCGCGTTCTTCATCGAGCTCGCTCACGGGCTTTCGGGCACGGATGCGGTCGGTCGACTTGCGCGAGACGATGCTCGTGAGCCACGACCTGACCTTCGCGGGCTCCTCGAGTGTTCCCAACTGGGCCCACGCGGTGATGAGCGCGTCTTGGACAACATCATCGGCGTCGGCAGGCGATCCGGTGAGCCGGGTCGCAAACGCCCGAAGGTAGGGAGCATGCCGACGCACGAGCACGGAGAAGGCAATTTCGTCGCCATCGGCGGAGCGCTCGGCGAGCAAGGCATCGGATGACGCTGTCAGGTCGACCATGGCGCTCAGGTAACTCTCAGCGAATATCCATGGCGCGACCGTGACATTTGCCTCTCGGCACTCGTCTTAGTTGTGTAGTCCACCACGGACAACGATACGACGGCGAAGATCGCCGCACCCCAAGGAGGCGCGAACTCATGGCAGTTCAGAAGCAGGCAACAACACCCGTAATCGCAACACCGCTCGGTGACGTCACTGTCGCAAGCGGCACAACGGTGATCGTCGATCCCGTGATTGCCAAGATCGCCGGAATCGCCGCCCGCGAAGTTCCCGGTGTCTACGGACTCGGTGGGGGAGCCGCTCGGGTTGTTGGCGCAATTCGCGATGCAATCGGTTCGACCGACCTCAGCCAGGGCGTCAAGGTCGAGGTGGGTGAGACGCAGGTCGCCGCCGATGTCACGATCGTCGTCGAATACCCACTGCCGCTGCAGCAGGTTGCAAATGCCGTGCGCGCCGCCGTCGCCGAAGCCATCACCGACCTCATCGGCATGGATGTCGCGGAGATCAACGTCACCGTCACCGATGTTCACATCCCCGGCGATGACGATGCCGCCGCTGAAGAATCGCGCGTCGCGTGACCCCCACAGTGACGGGAGTCGTTGTCGGCGTTGTGCTGGCGCTCACGATTCTCGTGTTCGGTTTCTGGGGCTTTCTGCTCGTCGCGGTGTTCGGCGCCGTAGGCGGGGTCGTTGGGGCGGCACTCAGCGGACGCATCGACCTCAAGGCAGCGGTCGACGCTGCACGCGGACGCCGGAGCGCCTGATGGGTGCTCCCGACACTGTCGAGGAGCTCGGTGGTCGCGTCGCGATCACCGCTCGCGCCCTCGAGCGCACGATCACGGCAATCGCCGCCTCGCGCCTGGGTGTCACGTCGAGCGAAGTGAAAATTCGACTCATGGATGACGCGGGGCTGCTCTCGGTGGCCGTCAGTGCTCCCGTGCGGATGCCGCCGTTGCGCGCAAACGTGACGGGGCAGACCCTCCCCGCGCGAGTGCTCGCCGTGCGCGCGGGAATCCGCGAAGACATCACCCGTATTGCCGGCGCGCACGTGGGCACCGTCGGCGTCACGATCACACACGTCAATCTCGAAAAAGAAACGAGGGTGCGATGAGCACCGACACCGCATCACGACTTCACCGTCGAATACTTCGTCGCACCCGACACCGTTCGCGCTCGACATCTGTCGTAGTGACGCTCACGCTCTTTATCGCAGCACTCGCGCTGATCGCCACGGAATCCGTGCTCGCGGCACTGGGGCGCGATGCTCTTCTTCTCTCCCCGTCATCGATCGTTGCCGCCACCGAGAACCCGGATGCCGTCGTGCTTGTGGTGGCCGGTGCGCTGGCTGTCGTCGGCATCGTGCTTATCGCGCTCGCGATTGGAACAGCGCGGCGGGCACGCCACGAGTTGCCCGACGAGCGCATGGCCGTAGTCATTGACGATGGTGTTCTCGCGGGGGCGATGGTGCGCGCCGCTGTGCGCGAGTCACGACTGCCCGACGCTCGCGTGAGTGCCGTTGTGTCTCGTCGCCGCGGCACGGTGAGCGTCGTTCCGACGAGTGGCAGCCTGCTCAACACTGCGGCGATCGCTCGGGCCGTCGAGCAGTCGGTTGAGTTGCTCAACCCCTCGCCCGCTGTTCGCACAAACGTCGTCGTCAGCTCGACAGGGGTAGTCGGATCATGACCAACAGCAATCGTTTTATCAATCGGCTGATTCTTGCCCTCGTTGGGCTTGTCGCTATCGCAGCGGCAGCCTGGATCTTCAACGCGGCGGCCAAGGTCATCACACTCGAGCCCGTGGGCGAGCTGGGTGCGACAACCCTGTGGGTAGTCGCCGCCGTGTGCGCCGTGCTCATCGTTTTTTCCATCGTATGGATGGCGTCACTCGGCCGCGGGCGTTCGCGCACGCTGCAATCCGCGAGCGACGACGATGGCAGCGGCGCGATCGAGGCGCGTGTCGCAGCCGACTTGATCGCTGACGACCTGGCACGCGTGCCCGACATCGTCACCGTGTCGTCGCGCGCGTTTGTCGTGCGCGGCCAGACGGTGCTCGAACTCGGTATCTCGACCCGGCGAGCCGCAGACGTTCGACTCGTCGTCGACAGCGTCGGCCGATCGGTCGCCGCACTCGATCAGACACTCGACTCAAGAATTCCGGTGCTGCTGCATGTGGCATCAGGAGTGCGCGCGAACCTCGCGCGCGAACAACGCGTGCGTTAAGCACGCTCGACAGGTAAGGAGCTCATCATGAGCGCAGCAGACAAGATCACAAACGCCGCCGAAGACCTGATCGGCAAAGGCAAGGAAGCCGTCGGCAAGGCGACTGACAACGACAAGCTCGTCGCCGAGGGCAAGGCCGACCAGGTGAAGGCCGGAGCGAAGAAGATCGGCGAAGACGTCAAAGACACGTTCAAGAAGTAGCTCGCGCCGCTCGGCTCGATTCGCTTGCGAGTGCAGAAGGTGTGGTCTGGTTACGACCGGGCCACACTTTCGGCGCTCTGGCGAGAGACGCACTAGTTCTTATAACGCGCGACCGCGAGCCGGGCGAACGCCCAGCCAAAAGTGAAGCGGATTAGACGCACAGCGCGCCCGGGGGGAGGATAGAAGCCGTGAACTCTAGCGCCGACATCGTTGAAACTCCCGAACTTGGTTACACCCTCTGGTCGGTGCTTCGCCGCAACCCGGAGCGCGTCGCCGGAACCGGAGACATGACCCGCGAACTTGACGATGTCGCGGAGCAGGGCGTCACCGTTCGCGGCTTCTACGACGTGTCGTCAATGCGCGCCGACGCCGACATCATGATCTGGCTGCACGGCCCGAATCCCGAGAAGCTGCAGTGGGCGTTGCGCCGCCTTCGTCGCAGTGAACCGCTCTCATCGCTGCTCCCGACCTGGAACGCCATGGGCGTGCACCGCGATGCCGAGTTCACCAGCAACCACCTGCCCGCATTTATGCGCGGCAAGGAGCCAGAACCGTGGCTCACCGTCTACCCCTTTGTGCGCAGCTACGAGTGGTACCTGCTGCCCGACGAAGAGCGCAGGGCGATGCTCGGCGACCACGGCCGCAAGGGCAGCGAGTACCGCCAGGTTCTCGCCAACACCGTCGCCTCGTTCGCGCTCGGCGACTACGAGTGGATTCTCGCCCTGGAGGCTCCCGAGCTCGTTGACCTTGTTGATCTCATGCGCCACCTGCGCCAGACAGACGCGCGGATGCACGTGCGTGAAGAGATTCCGTTCTACACCGGTCGCCGCATCGACGTCTCGGAGATTGCAGAGATCCTTTCGTGACCATCACCAACGGTGGCTTTGATACGACAGTCGTCGTCGGAGCCGCTTCAGCCCAGGCCGCATCGGGTGCCGAGCACGTGACAGAGGCCGTCGACTACGACGCGATTCTTCTTGCGAGCTTCGGTGGCCCCGAGGGGCAAGACGACGTCATCCCGTTTCTGCGCAACGTCACGCGCGGGCGTGGAATCCCCGAAGAGCGCCTCGAAGAAGTCGCGCACCACTACCGCGCCTTTGGTGGGGTGAGCCCGATCAACGACCAGAACCGCGAGCTTAAGGCCGCCCTCGAGGCCGAGCTCGCTCGCCGCGGCATCGACCTTCCGGTGCTGTGGGGCAACCGCAACTGGGATCCCTACCTGCGCGACGCCCTCAACGAAGCCAACTCGCTTGGCTTCACCAAGCTCATCGCCATCGGCACCTCGGCCTACTCGTCGTACTCAAGCTGCCGCCAGTACCGCGAGGACTACGCGATAGCCCTCGACGAAACCGGCTTGGGTGGTGTCATCTCGATCGACAAGGTGCGCCAGTTCTTCGACCACCCCGGCTTCGTCGAGCCCTTTATCGAAGGAGTCACCAAGGGGCTGGTGGATGTCGCGGCTCGCGGCATTGCACCGTCGAAGACACACGTGCTCTTCGCTACCCACTCGATTCCCACAACCGATGCCGGCAAGAGCGGTCCGCAGGGCAATGCCTACCAGGCGCAGCATCTCGCAGTCGCGGAGGTCGTTATGCTCGCGGCCACGGGTGCGAGCTCGACCGCCGACATCGTCTCGAACTCAACGGTTGGCGACGGCTCAACCACGGGCGACGTGCCGTGGTCGCTTGTCTACCAGTCGCGCTCCGGACCCCCGAGCATGCCGTGGCTCGAACCCGACATCAACGACGCGATGCGTGAGCTTGCCGCTGCCGGCACCGAGGCCTTTATCATCGTTCCGCTCGGTTTTGTCAGCGACCACATGGAAGTCAAGTGGGACCTCGACACCGAGGCGCTCGAGACGGCCGAAGAGCTCAACACCTTCGCGGTTCGAGTTCCGACGCCCGGAGTTCACGCCGCCTATGTCACCGGGCTCATCGACCTCGTTATGGAGCGCGTCAACGGAACGCCCACCGACGAGCGCCCCTCGCTCACCGAACTCGGCCCCTGGTACGACACGTGTCGACCCGGCTGCTGCGAGAACGTTCGCCTCGGCTTCAAGCCTGCGCTCGCCGGAGTTCTGCCGTGAGCGCTCCAGTCGTTCGCATCGGCACCCGCGGCTCAGCCCTCGCCCTTGCGCAGACGCAGACAATCGCAAACGCGCTCACTGCCAAGACCGGGGCAGTGGTTGAGATCATCACAGTGACGACCCACGGCGACCGCTCGACCGAGTCACTCTCGACGATCGGTGGAACCGGCGTCTTCGCGAGCGCACTTCGTGAGGCGCTTCTCGCCGTCGAGTGCGATGTGGTCGTTCACTCGCTCAAAGATCTCCCGACCGACCCGGAGCCCGGGCTCGTCATCGCGGCGATTCCGAAGCGCGCCGACGCTCGTGACGCCCTGTGCGCGCGTGACGGTCTCACACTCGAGACCCTGCCCGAGGGCGCACGCGTTGGAACGGGCTCGCCCCGTCGCGTCGCTCAGCTGCTGGCCCGCCGCCCCGACCTCGAGGTCGTCGACATTCGCGGCAACATCGACACGCGCCTCGGCCGCACGGTTGGCGGAGACCTCGACGCGGTAGTTCTCGCGGCCGCCGGACTCGAGCGCATCGGACGCAGTGAGGCAGTCACCGAGTTCCTGTCGCTCGCCGGATGGCCGACGGCCCCCGGCCAGGGCGCTCTCGCGCTTGAGGTTCGCGCGGGCGAAGAGAAGCTCGTGGCCGCACTCGACCACAAGCCGACGCGCACGATTGTGACCGCCGAGCGCGCCGTGCTTGCCCAGCTAGAAGCCGGTTGCGCAGCGCCCATCGCAGCGCACGCCTTTATCGACGACGGACTGCTGTTTCTCGACGGTCGCGTCTACGCACCCGACGGCACCGACAAGGTCACGAGCTCACACGCGCTCTACGTCTCCGACACCCCGAACCCCGCCGCCGACGTCGCGGGCCGCGTCTCAGCGGAACTCATCGCTCTCGGCGCCGCGAACATCGCGCCCCTCAAGGACTAGACAATGGACTACCGTCCCCGCCGACTTCGCACGACGCCGGCCATGCGCCGACTCGTCGCCGAGACTCGCCTTCACCCCGCCGACCTCGTGCTCCCGATGTTCGTACGGGAGGGTGCAAGCGAGCCACACCCCATCCAGTCGATGCCGGGCGTCGTACAGCACTCGACCGACAGCTTCAAGCGCGCACTGAATGACGCCGCCGCCGCGGGTATCGGTGGTGTGATGCTCTTCGGTGTGCCGATCGACAAAGACGCGACGGGCAGCGGCGCGACCGATCCAGAGGGCATCCTCAACGTCGCAACGCGCATCGCTGTCGAAGAGGTCGACGACGCACTCGTTGTGCAGACCGATCTGTGCCTCGACGAGTTCACCGACCATGGCCACTGCGGCGTGCTCGACGCCAACGGGCGCGTTGACAATGACGCGACCCTCGAGCGTTACGTCGAGATGGGTCTTGTGCAGGCAGAAGCCGGCAGCCAGATCCTCGGCCTGAGCGGCATGATGGACGGCCAGACCGCCGCCGTGCGCGAGGCACTCGAAGACGCGGGTCACACCGATGTCGCGATTCTCGCCTATGCCGCCAAGTACGCCTCGGCGTACTACGGGCCGTTCCGCGAGGCCGTGCAGTCTTCACTCGTCGGCGATCGCCGCAGCTACCAGCTCGACGCCGCGAACTCACGCGAGGGTGTTCGCGAGGTGCTCCTCGATATCGAGCAGGGCGCCGACATCGTGATGGTCAAGCCGGCGGGCAGTTACCTCGACGTACTCGCTGAGACGGCCGCGGTAAGCACGGTTCCGGTGTGGGCCTACCAGGTGTCGGGCGAGTACTCGATGATCGAAGCCGCTGCAGCTCACGGCTGGATCGATCGGGAGCGCGCGATCGCCGAATCCGTACTCGGCATCAAGCGCGCTGGCGCCGACGTTGTGCTCACCTATTGGGCCGTTGAACTTGCGAGGACACTGCGATGACCACCGAATCTTCTACGACCGCTCCGGCCATCACCAACGCCGCGGAGTTCAACCGCGCCCAGGCGGCCATCCCCGGAGGAGTGAATTCGCCCGTTCGCGCATTTGGCTCGGTCGGCGGAACACCGCGATTCTTTGTACGCGCGCAGGGCGCCTACGTCACAGACGTGGAGGGGCGCGACTACGTCGACCTCGTGAACTCATGGGGACCTGCCCTTCTCGGCCACGCCCATCCGGACGTGATCGAGGCAGTACATCACGCCGTCGACCGTGGGTTGGGGTTCGGAGCCTCGACTCCGGGAGAAACGCAACTGGCGGAGCTTGTGAAGGAGAGGGTGCCCGTCGTCGAACGGGTGCGTCTTGTCTCCACCGGCACCGAAGCCACGATGACGGCGATCAGAATCGCGCGCGGGGCGACGGGTCGTACCTTGCTCGTGAAGTTCGCTGGCCACTATCACGGTCATTCCGACGGGCTTCTCGCCGAAGCCGGTTCGGGGCTCGCAACCCTTGCCATGCCCGGATCTGCTGGTGTCACGGAGGCAACGGCAGCGCAGACCCTCGTCATTCCGTACAACAACATCGACGCCGTGCGCGAGGTCTTCGAGGCTCACCCGAAAGACATCGCGGGCATCATCTTCGAGGCCGCCGCCGCAAACATGGGCGTGGTTCCTCCGCTGCCCGGGTTCAACGCCGAGGTCGCCAAGATCGCCCACAAGCACGGCGCACTCGTGATTTCCGACGAGGTGCTCACCGGCTTCCGCGTCAGCCCGGCCGGCTGGTGGGGTCTCGAGAGCGACTGGACCCCCGACCTGATGACCTTCGGCAAGGTCGTCGGCGGAGGCCTCCCGCTCGCCGCGATCGGCGGTCGCGCCGAGTACATGAACAAGCTCGCGCCGCTCGGCCCGGTGTACCAGGCCGGCACGCTGAGCGGAAACCCGGTCGCGGTCGCCGCCGGTATCGCAACCCTGACTGCAGCGACCCCCGAGGTCTATGCGCGGTTGGATGCAACTGCCGAGACGATCGCGAGCGCAACAAGTGCGGCGCTCAGCGCCGAGGGAGTCGAGCACGTTGTGCAGCGCGCAGGCAACCTCTTCTCGTTTGTCTTTACGAAGGACGCCCCGCTCAACTACACCGACGTCAAGGCGCAGGATTCGTGGCGCTACGCGCCGTTCTTCCACTCCATGCTCGACTCGGGTGTCTCACTTCCGCCGTCGGTGTTCGAGGCGTGGTTCGTCTCGGCCGCTATCGACGCGGCAGCAATCGGTCGGATCATCGAGGCTCTGCCTGCCGCGGCACGAGCCGCGGCATCCGCCCGCCCCTAAATCGGTCGCGGAAGACCGCGATAGGCTCGATTCACTGAACGCTGGCCGAGTCGCAAGGGGTACGAATGACGTCGGCGACGCAGCCCCCGCGGTCGACAGAGACCCTCGACCTGATTGCGGACGATCTTCAGCAGTTGCGCATCGAAGCGGGCGCCGTCTCATACGCGGAGATCGCCACGCGCATCGCGCGGAGCCGCGAGTCGCGAGGAATGAGTGCCGCGAGCGCGAGGGTGGCACGGTCATCGGTTTTTGATGCTTTTCGCACCGGGCGTACCCGCATCAATGCTGGCCTCGTCGCAGAAATCGTCGCGGCCCTCGGCGGCAGTGAGGCAGACGCTGAGCAGTGGCGACGACGCTGCCTGCGCGCCGCGAGCAAACCGAAGCCGGTCGACACGTCGCCAGCGCTGAACCACCGGTTGGTGTTTGTTGTCATCCTTTTGGCCGCGTGCGTTGGGCTGAACTTGTTCGGCGGCAACGTAGCGGCGAAGTTTCACCTTTTTGTTTACCTCGACATGGTTGGAACCGCCGTGGCCGCGATAGCGCTCGGCCCCTGGTACGGCGCGCTCGTTGGCCTGACGTCGGGTGCGCTCGGCGCACTGGGTGGGGTCGACATCACCCTCTCGTTCACCGTCGTCAACATCGTCGGCGCTCTCGTCTGGGGCTACGGGGTTCACAAATTTCGCGGCGACCGATCGCTGCTGCGGTTCTTCACTCTCAACGTTGTGGCAGCGCTCGCGTGCACGCTCGTCGCGACGCCGATCAACGTTCTCGCCTATGGCGGCGCGGCCGGGCACGCGACCGACAGCATCACGGGAATGCTGAGCTCGCTCGGCGAAGGAGTCTGGCTTGCTGTGTTTCTCGCGAACCTCTCGACCTCGCTCGTCGACAAACTCATCTCCGGGTTCGCGGCTTATGGACTCGTGCGAGTGATCGGCTGGCGCGAACTCTCGAGGGCGTAGCGGTGTCCGGGATCGTCCGAGAACGGCCAAACGTAGCCACTGTGCGCGTGCGGCTTGATTGGCTGGACCTCAACCCGAGCTAGACACCAACACTCCACCCGAGGGCACCATGGCGAAGAAGAAGAAGCGTTCAATCTCCGAAACCCTGAAGATGGTGCTCGCGACCCCCACCGGCACGAGTGACATCGCCGATCTATCTGCGACTCTCGCCACGATCGACGTATCAAAGCTTGACGATGCGGGGCGCTTGGAGCTGGCGAGTATCGAGTCCGATTTGCGGAAGGCCATCGCGGCGCACCCCCAAGATCCGATCGCGCGAGCCGCCGAGGCCAAGAAGATCAAGAGCAAAAACACGCTTCGAGTTCCGGCGCAGGTTCTCGCGGCACTGATCATCTTCGTCATCGCGTGCCAGCCGCCCTCGGGCTGGATGGTTGCGCTTGTCTTGCTTGTCGCGCTCATCGTCGGCCGCGCGGTATGGAAGTCATCGCTCGCCAAACAGGCCAACGCGCTACTCGACCGCGAGCAGGCCACAACGAAGGCGTTCTCGTCTGCACTGGGTCGCTCGGTCGCGTTCAAGCACGGCGGGGCTGCGACCGGTCTTCACGCTCGGGTTGATCGCCTCTACCTCGACACTCTCTCGCCGAACGTGCTCACGGCCGAGCTTTCGCGACGCCAGACGGAGTCGCAGCTGTGGGCGCAACGACGTGCGGCCGGCGCACAGGCCCACGCGCAGCAGCAGGCGCAACGTGCGGTCGCGCTTCAGGACTACGTGAGCGAAGACCTTTACGCGGCAGCGAAAAACATCTCCGACCCCGACGAACGTCGCAAGGCACTCGTCGACGCCGACAGGCACACGATGGACATGCTCGACGACGAGCGCCGCATCGCCGAAGGCAAGACGCTCGATGCGGCCGAGGTGAAGCGCCGCTCCGATGAGATGTACGACGCGCGCACCCAGAACATTCTGCGCAACACAGACAGCTAGAACCGGTGAAAAGTGCTCCACGCCGCGCGGGTTGGAGCACTTTCGCACGGTCGGATCGTGTCCACCATATGGGGGACTCACAGCCGAACCTGACTACGATTCGCGCGATGGCGCGAGCCGGTGCAGGATAGGGGCATGGCCCACAGCGATAAACCACTGGCGGGATGGCGCGTGCTCGTGCCCCGCGGTGGCAAGTGGGGTGACGCCGTCGCCGCGACACTCCGCGGCTACGGAGCTGTGCCGGTCATCGCGCCGCTCATCAATTTCGCAAGCTCCGCAGACCCTGAGGCCCTGCGTGACTCGCTCACCCGCCTCGAGGCCGCCGAGTTCGACTGGCTCGTCATCACGAGTGCAACGACCGTCGACGTGCTCGTGAGTCACGGCACAACTATTCCGCGCGAGACGCGGGTCGCGGCAGTGGGCGAGACGACATCGGCGGCGCTGCAGCTCGCCGGCTACCACGTCGACTTTGTGCCGGAGAAAGACAACTCGGCGCGCGGACTTCTCAAAGAGTGGCCGCTTGCAAGCGTCAAGGGCAGCGTTCTCATTCCGCACTCTGACATCGCCGAACCGACGATCGTTGCGGGTCTCGCCGCTCGCGGATTCGAAGTCGAGTACGTCGCCGCGTACCGCACGGTAGGTGTACCGGTTTCTGAGCAGGTCGCCGCTGACGTCGCATCCGGTCGCACGAATGCTTTGCTCGTAACGAGCGGAAGCGTCGCCCGGCAGATTGCCGCACAGCTCGCTCCGCTGCCCGAGGCGACCGTTGTCGCCTGCATCGGCCCGCGCACCGCGTTCGACGCCCGCGACGCCGGACTCACGGTGCACGTCATCGCCGAGACGCGCTCCTCAGAGGCGCTCGTCGACGCACTCGTCGAGCACGCCCGCCAGCACTAGAGGCGCGCGCTCGCTGGTTCCCGCCCGCTCGCTCTAGGCAGCGAACGACACGAGCAGCAGCACAACCGCAACGAGCGGGGCGGCTCCCTGAGTGACGGCGGCCTGCGCGAGTCGCGAGTTGCTGATGATGAGCACGGATGCCGCGGCGACCATGCTCAACGTCGCGAAGAGCACGAGGGCGCGCCCGACATCGACCGCGCCCGTTGCGACGAGCACAATGCCGACGATCGTTCCGATCGCGAGAAACAGGTTGTAGAAGCCCTGATTGAGCGCCATCGGCTTGACGACATCGGCGTCTTGCTGCGAGCGCAGACCGAACCGTTTCCAAGTCGCGGGCTGGCTCCAGACGATGCTCTCGAGACGAAAAATCACAACGTGAATGAGCGCGGCAATGCCGGCAAAAACGAGACCAAGGATCAGAAACATGCGCTCAGCTTCGCACGTCGACGACCACTCGTCCACGAGCGCGACCAGCCATGATTTCTGACGCCGCCTCGATCGCACCATCGAGGGGCACCGTGCGCGTTATCGAATCGAGAAGGTCGAGATCGAGGTCGGTCGAGAGGCGCTGCCACGCTTCGGCTCGCACCGGCGCCGGGCAGAACACGGAGTTGATTCCCGCGAGCGTCACCCCGCGCAGAATAAACGGCATCACGGTCGTCGGAAGGTCGGCGCCCTGCGCGAGCCCGCAACTCGCAACGACGCCGCCGTAGTTCACCTGGGCGAGAACGTTGGCGAGGGTCGAGCTTCCGACGGAGTCGATCGCCGCGGCCCACCGTTGTGTCTGCAGCGGCTTGCCGTCGGCCGCCGACAGTTCATCGCGATGGATGACGCGGCTCGCGCCAAGACCGCGCAGATAGTCGTGCTCGGCATCCTTGCCGGTTGAGGCGGTAACCGTGTAACCCAGTTTCGACAGCAGCACGATGGCAACGGAGCCCACACCGCCCGACGCCCCGGTGACGAGCACCTCGCCGCTTGTCACGCCGTGCTTCTCGAGCGCGAGCACGGAGAGCATTGCGGTAAAGCCCGCGGTGCCGACCGCCGCTGCCCTGGCCGCGGACAACGACGACGGCAGCCGAACGAGCCACTCCGCCTTGACCCTGGCACGCTCACCAAGCCCGCCGTTCTCGGTCTCACCGATGCCCCAGCCGTTGACGATGACACGATCGCCGGGAGACCACAGGGGTGAGTCGGAGGCCGACACGGTTCCGACGAGGTCGATGCCCGCGATGAGGGTGCCCGAGCGGATGACGCCTGGTTTGCCGGTGAGGGCGAGAGCGTCTTTGTAGTTGACGCTTGAGAAGTCGACGTCGATGGTGACGTCGTAGTCGGCAAGCGCGCCATCCAACTGATCGGTGACAAGGGTGGCCGTTGAACTGAATTTCGGGGCGTCATCATTGACTGCTACGCGAATGGCTCGGAACATGTTCTTCAGCCTACGACTCGCTCACGGCAATATTCTGAGGCTGTCGAAAAAGCGGTTTTCCGTTCGACGTGTAGGTAAGAGAGAGGAAACCCCATGAAGTACATGCTTATGCTCAAGGCCGACGAGTCGAACCAGGCAGCACGCACGCCCACCGACGAAGAGCTCAACGAGATGGGCCGCTACAACGAAGAGGTCATCGCCGCGGGTGCGATGCTCGGCGGCGAGGGCCTGCACCCCGCGAGCACGCGCTCGGTCGTGAACTTCGATGGAGACGAACCGGTCATCACTGACGGTCCGTTCGCCGACACCAAAGAACTCATCGCTGGCTTCTGGATTCTCGAAGTCGCCTCGAAGGAGGAGGCGCTCGAGTGGGCCCGCCGCATTCCCCTGAAGTCGGGTTCGGTCGAGGTGCGCCGCGTTGTTGGAGTCGAAGAGTTCGACCCGAACAACGAGTTCGTGCAGAAAGAGAAGGAGTGGCGCGAAGCTCACGGAGAGAGCCGCACCGCTTGACCACAACGTCGCACGCAGTCGAGGCCGTCTGGCGCATCGAGTCGTCGCGCGTTATAGCGACGCTCGCTCGCCTGACGGGCGACCTCGGCACTGCCGAAGACCTCGCGCAGGATGCCCTCGTGAGCGCCCTTGAGCAGTGGCCGACAACGGGGATCCCTCGTAACGCGGGGGCGTGGCTCACTACAGTTGCCAAGCGACGTGCGATTGATGGATGGCGCAGACAGACCGCATTGCGAGAACGCTACGAGTCGCTCGCCCACAACCTTGAGGTAACGGTCGATCAACCCGACCCAGACGACGTGATCCGCGACGACCTGCTCAGGCTCATCTTCGTCTCGTGTCATCCGGTGTTGGCCCCGGAGGCGCGAGTCGCCCTCACGCTGCGCGTCGTCGGCGGACTCACTACCGACGAGATTGCCCGCGCGTTTCTTGTGCCCTCGCCCACGATTGGGCAGCGCATCACGCGGGCGAAGCGCACGCTGTCGGCGGCTCACGTTCCCTTCGAGGTGCCCGACCGCAGTGAGCTGGCTTCGCGGCTCGACACCGTGCTCGGTGTGATCTACCTGATTTTCAACGAGGGATACGCGGCGACGTCGGGCGGAGACTGGATGCGGCCCGAGCTCACAAACGAGGCGCTGCGTCTTGGCCGCATTCTTGCCGTGCTTGTGTCGACAGAGCCAGAAGTGCACGGGCTCGTCGCGCTTATGGAGTTTCAGGCATCGCGCATGGCTGCGCGCACCTCGCCCGACGGCACGCCGATTCTGCTCGATGACCAGGACCGCACTCGCTGGAACCGCCTGCAGATCGGCCGCGGTGTTGCGGCTCTCGACCGGGCTGACGCTCTCGGCAAGGGGCGCGGGCCATATGCGCTGCAGGCAGCGCTCGCCGCGTGCCACGCAACGGCGCCCACCGCTGCGCAGACCGACTGGAGCGAGATCGTCGCCCTCTACGACGCGCTCGCGCAGCTCACGCCCTCGCCCGTCATTGAACTGAACCGTGCCGTGGCGGTGTCGCGCTCGCAGGGAGCCGAAGCCGGGCTTGTCGCCGTCGACCGCCTCGCGGGAATCGGCGCGCTCGCCGGGTATCACCTGCTGCCGGCGGTGCGCGGAGACATCCTCGAGCGCCTCGGGCGAACGGTCGAGGCGCGGGCGGAGTTCACGCGTGCCGCCGAGCTGACGCACAACGAGCGCGAGCGCGAGGTGCTGCAGGGTCGGGCCGATTCGGCGGCCGAGTAGCGGGAGTAGCCCGCGCCATGTCGGTGATTGAGTAGCCCGCGACGAAGGAGTGGGCGTATCGAAATCAGCTATCGAGATCTCGGCTGCGCTCGATCTGGTCTCGACTTCGCTCGACCACCGGGCCGCGCACCCATAATGAGGAGTGACCTTCCTGCGCCCCCTTGCCATTGCCTTCGCGACACTTGTGCTGTCGACAGCGGTGGTCGCGGCTCCCGCGGCGGCCGCGACGACGTCGGTCGCTCCGTCGTCGCTCGCGACAACGGCAGGTAATACAACCGGAGCTGTCACACGGCTGGCCGCCATCGACGGCGACGCGATAACGCTTTCGCCGCGCGGCTCGAAGAAGTACAGCGGTTATCGCACGTACACGCTTCCGACGACTGTCGAACCGACCCGCGTGACGAGTCTCACCGTCGACGTGACGTATCGGGGTCAGAAGAGCTCGACTCAGAAGTTCACCTGGGCGGCCTACAACTGGACGGCGAAGAAGTGGGCCTCGATCGGCAGCAACGCGGCCGCGACAAAAGGTGTCTGGTCGAACCTCAGCTTCACGGTTTCGAGCGCTGATCGTTTTGTGTCGTCGAAGGGCGCGGTGCGGGTGCGTTCGGTCGCGAGCAACGCCAAGTACTCGGCGAAACTCGACCTCGAATCGGTGAGTGTCGAGCACACGCCCGCTCCGCCGGTTGCGCTGCCAGAACCCAATGGCACATTCGACTACCAGCTCGGCGGCGCCTATGTGCCCGCGAGTGATGTGGACATCGTGAGCCGCGATCGTCTTGAGACTCCCGTCGCTGGTCTCTACAACATTTGCTACGTCAACGTGCTGCAGACCCAACCCGACGAACCAGGGCAGTCGAAGGCCTCACCGCCATACGGAACAACCGCGTGGTGGAAGAAGCACCACCCGTCGCTTCTGCTCAAGAACTCGAAGGGCACAGTGATCGTCGACAAAGACTGGAACGAGGCTCTGTTCGACGTGCGCACGGCCGCGAAACGATCCGCGCTGCTCGCCGTGCAGAAGAGCTGGATCGCCGGTTGCGCGAACGACGGCTTCGACGCCGTCGAGCCCGACAACCTTGACTCGCACCTGCGCTCGAAGGGCCTCATCACCTCGGCGAAAACACGGGCCTACCTCGCGCTGCTCATTCCGTACACGCACTCGCGTGGGCTTGCCATCGCGCAGAAGAACGCGAGCGACATCTACACGTCTAAGGGCCCCGCTCTCGGCTTTGACTTCGCGATCGCCGAAGAGTGCGAGCGCTACACCGAGTGTGATGCCTACGGGGCGTACGGCAACCGGCTCTACGAGATCGAGTACACCGACGAGAACCCGCGCGTCACACGCGGAGGGGTCACGAAGACGACCTTTGAGTGGGCGTGTGCGGATCGCGGCGACATCCACTCGATAATTTTGCGGGATCGCGACGTTGTCGTTGCGGGCGACGAGGGGTATGAGTACCTGAGCTGCTGAACCACCGCTCTAGCCGAATAGGATTCGGGCCTCTTCGTACCGCTCCTGCGGCACAGTCTTGAGGGTTCCGAGGGCATCTTCGAAGGCGACGGTGACGATGTCTGTGCCGCGCAGTGCAACCATGTAGCCCCACTGTTCGGCGATCGCTGCATCCAATGCCGCCATTCCGAGGCGGGTCGCGAGCACGCGGTCGTAGGCGCTCGGGGTTCCACCGCGCTGGATGTGCCCGAGGGTCGTCGCGCGCGTTTCGATGCCGGTGCGCTCTTCGATGATGGGTGCGAGAAGCTCGCCGATACCGCCAAGGCGGGGGCGACCGAAGGCGTCGAGGCCGCGTTCGCTGTGCGCGTCGTCCATCGAGTCGAGCGCAAAACCTTCGGCGACGACAACGAGCGGCGCACGACCGCGATCGTGGGCGGATGTCACCCACTCGATGATCTGGTCGATGCTCGTCTTCTGCTCAGGGATAAGAATCGCGTGGGCGCCCGCGGCCATGCCGGAGTGCAGCGCGATCCAGCCGACGTGACGGCCCATAACTTCGGCGATCATGCAGCGGCCGTGCGAGTCGCCCGTTGTGCGCAGGCGGTCCATGGCGTCGGTAGCGATCTGCACCGCGGTGTCAAAGCCGAAGGTGTAGTCGGTGGCGTCGAGGTCGTTGTCGACGGTCTTGGGAACGCCGACGATGTTGATTCCCGCGTCGGTGAGGCGCTTGGCCGCGGCGAGGGTGCCCTCGCCGCCGATCGCGATGATCGCGTCGATGCCGTTCTCGCGCATCACCTCGTTGATGCGGTCGACTCCGCCGTTGCCCTCGAAGGGGTTGGTGCGGCTCGTGCCAAGGATGGTTCCACCCTGCTTGTGGATACCGGTGATCTCGTGGCGGCCGAGGGGCACCATGTCGGCTTCGACGACGCCCTTCCAACCGTTGCGAAAGCCGACGAACTCTTCGCACTTCTTCGTGGCAATGCCCGTGTAGACGATGCCGCGAATGACAGCGTTGAGGCCTGGGGCGTCTCCGCCGCTCGTGAGGATACCGATCTTCATGAGTCAATCATGGTGCATCGGGGCCGAGAGTCGTCTCCGCGGCACAGACGCCTAGAGTGCGTCGGTCGCCACGGCCGCTGGAGAGTGCTTCGCACACCAGATGTCGCCCGCGTGAACCTCGCAGCTGACCGACAGTTCGCGACACGACGCATCTTGGCAGTTGACGACATTCGCCGTCGCCACGTCACAAATGACACAGCGGCCGATGACCTCGGCATCTTCGGTGAAATCAACGTGCATACGGTTGTCGAAGACGTAGAGCGAACCGTTCCACAGGCCGGAGTCGCCGTACTTCTCGCCGTACTTCACGATGCCACCGTCGAGTTGATAGACCTCGTTGAAGCCGCGGTTGACCATAAGACTCGAGAGCACCTCGCAGCGGATTCCGCCGGTGCAGTAGGTGACGATCGGCTCGTTCTTGAGATGGTCGTACTTGCCGCTTTCGAGCTCTGCGACGAACTCCCTCGTGTTCGCAACATCCGGAACAATCGCGTCGGTGAACTTTCCGATTGCCGCCTCGATCGAGTTGCGACCGTCGAAGAAGGTGACGTTCTTCTCGGCGACGAGCTCGTGAAGCTGCTCGGGGCTGAGCTTTGTTCCTCCGCCGACGACGCCGTTCTCGTCAACGCGCAGCTCGCCGGGTGCGCCGAAGCTCACGATTTCGTCGCGCACCTTCACAACGAGCCGCGGAAAATCAGTTTGTGTGCCGTCGGGGGCGGCCGTGCCCTCGCTCCACTTGAACTCGATGTTCTTGAAGGGCGCGTACTCGCGAGTCTTGCGAATGTACTTCTTCACCGAATGGATGTCGCCACCAACGGTTCCGTTGATTCCGTCTTTTGACAGCAGAATGCGTCCGCGCAGGCCGAGCGACTCACAGAGGTCGCGCTGCCAGAGCCTGACGGCTTCTGGGTCGGCGATCGGAGTGAACGCGTAGTAGAGCAAAATCTTGGGGACAGCCACAACCCCCATGTTAATTGCCGCGCGGAGATAGCCCGAACCGCCCCGAGCGTGATTGACTTCCCGAGTGTCACTCAACGATGGACCGCCCCCGCCACCGCAGCAACCGGCATCGCGACAGCCACCCCCGCCGCCTTCGGTAGCGGTAACGCCCGCGCCCGCGTCGACGCCACCGCCCCCGCCGCCGTCAGCGGCAGTGCCGGCACCGCCCGCCGAGAGAACTCCTCCGCCACCACCAGCGGCCGCGACATCCACTCGTCCGAAGCTTCTGACTCGCGGTGTCTGGGTGACCGCCGCAATTGTTGTGGTCGCGCTTGTGGCAAGCGTGCTCGCGGGCAACGCTTACGTAGCGTCGAGACACGCGGCGATCGCCGAGGTGCAGGGTCCCGATGCCGAGACCGTTGCGCTCGACTACCTCGAGGCGCTCGCCGATCGTGACGCCGACGCCGCGGCGAAGTTGCGAGCGACGAGCTACGTTGGCCCGCAGGGCACCGACCCCGACGAAATCGTCGTGGGAAACGCTGCGGTCGCTCAGGCGCTCGGCATCGATGTGGACTTCGAGATTCTCGGTTCCCACCTGTACATGGTGAGTGAGCCAGAAGAGGCGGATCGCGCTAACGAAGCGTTTGTGACCTACCGGGCGACCTACTCGCTCACCGCCGAGGGCGAGCCGGTCGAAGCGACCACAGTTCAGGGACTGCGACTTCACCGCGAGACCTTCAACAGTTCGGGCGAAAAGATCGATATTCCCGGGCCGCTGAGCGATGGTCCGGTGATCTTCGGCAACTGGCTTGTGTCGGGAGTCTCTCCGACAGGCCTGGGCGGCGGATTCTCGGTGCCCGAGGGCGAGATTCTCGAATCGACCTCGACCTATCCCAATGAGGGCGACAAGGGTTTCAGATCGTGTGGAATGCCCCAGGCGAACTTCGAGTCGATCAGTTCGTATCGAGCGGAGCACGGCTACATCCCGGCCGAGTGCTTCGCGGGAGGGGGCAAGCTCGTTGTCGCCGAGCAGGCCGACTTCGACTACGTCTCAGAGAACCTGACCCGACTCGAGAGTGAGCAGCTGCTCGACCTCACCGGGCTCGAGCTCACGAACGAGTCGTCGTACGGGCCGATGGCGCAGATCCAGTTTGCCGCCGGAGACCGAACCTTTATTGCGACCTACCTGCTGGTCGACCCCTCGGTCAACGTCAATGACGGCGACTCGTACCGCATCATCGCGCTCACGGCGAAGGAGTGATCATGACAACACCACAACCCGTGAAGCCCGCGGGCTTCACCTCGAAGCACCTCATCGGGTTCATCATCGGAATCGGCGTGCTCGCGCTGCTCGCCGTCGGCCAGTACTACTCGATTCGAATTCCGCCACAGATCACCCCGGCCGAGAGCAGCTACTCGGCCGAATAGTTCCCACCGCGCTGGTCATCGGCGTGGTTGACTTTGCGCGTGACTCTTAACGATTCCTCAGAACCGACGCCAACTCGCACGCAGGTAACACGACGCACGATCTGGATCGCGATCGGCGTCGTCGTCGTTATTGCGGCGGCGGTCGTTGGGGGCAACGCATACATCGCATCGCGCGACTCGGGGATTGCCGAGACACCTGCGCCAGCAGTGCAGCAGGAGTGGCCAGACGCTGAGACTGTCGCAGACGAGTACCTCGAGGCGCTCATCGATCGAGACGCCGAGGGGTCGGAGAGTCTTCGTGCGCCGACCTTCGAGCTTCAGCCGGGAGGAATCGCAGATGAGCTGCTCGTGGGCAACGCGCAGGTTGCCGACCAGATCGGGCTCAACGTCGACGTGGAGATTCTCGGCATGGTTGAGTCGAGCCCCGATGACTTCGGCAATTACAACGGCCTCATAGACGCCGACCGCGTCGACCGCGCGACTGTCACCTACCGGGTCGACTACAGCCTCGTCGCCGAAGGAAAACCGGTGAAGGCCTCGAACATTCAGGCGCTGCAGTTGAGCCGCGAGACGACCAACGCGGCAGGCGAGACGGTCGAGTACCCTGGCCCGGTCGCCGATGGCCCCTTTACGTTTGGCCCGTGGCTCGTCGACACCTTTGAGTGGCGTGCTGCGACCGGCGGCCTCACCACACCCGCTCAGGCCACGTCTAACTACAAGCCAGAAGTGTTCGACAAAAAAGCCGTCTGCGTCTACCCGTGGCTCGACTTCGTTGTGCGCTCCGGTATCCGCACAGAGAGCGGCGACCTGGACCCCGAATGTTTCGCGGGCAACGGATCGCTCGTTTCCGGTGAGCAGGAGTCGATCGACTACCTGTTCGCCAACCTGACGAAGCTCGAAGATGAGCAGCTCGTGAGTTTGCTCGGGCCGGTCTATGGCAACATCTCCGCCGACAATCCGCTGACGCAGTTGCAGTTTCCAGTGGGCGATCGCACGTTTGTCGTGACCTACCTCGCGGTCGATCCGTCGGTGTCGACCAGTAGCCGCGAAGACACACGCATCATCGCCGTTACAGAGCTGAACTAGCAGGCCTCGTAGCGGTAGTCGGCACTCTCTGGCGTCGTGAGGTTGCGGTCGCGCACGACGGTGAGCGCCGGGGTGTTCTCGTCGGCGCAGACGTCTGCCACGCTGCCACGAAGGTCGTCGAAGTATTCGATGTCGATAACGTACTGGCCGTAGACCTCGGTGTAGGCGGGGCATTCATCCCAGCGGTGGCACTCCTCGGCGACCGCGAAGTCGAAGCCGATCGACGGCCCATTGGCGCTGAGCTCTGCCGAGTTCTTCTGGCCGGCCTGAAGAAAGTTCTCGTGGGCCCTCGAGACGAGAATCTGCGCGTAGGCGACATTGTTGTCTTCGATCAGCAGGTCGCCGGAGCGCGTGAACGAGTCGAGGTTGTCGAACTCGACGGCGTTGAAGCCATCGGCCGCGCAACCGTCAATCCACTCGCCGACGATGTCTCCGAGGGCAATCCGCTTCGCCTCGGTCGAGGTGTCGAAGAGAAATTCGTCGGGCCAGTTCGCGTCGTAGATCGGATCACCGCTCGCGTCACGCAGAACGAGCTCGGGGTGCTCATCGAGCCAGAAGCTGGCGTCGGCGCCCTGCGACTGAAAACCGTTGACGTAGCATATTGAGTAAATGCCCGCGGCAGGTTCGTCGGTGCGGTCACGCGCGACGATCGTGGTGCCCGTCGGGGGTTCGTATCCGCCGCCGAGCTGATAATCGACGCGACCGCTCGTGGGCATGGTCGGGGTGTCGTTTGACGCGGTCGGGGCGGGTGCCGGGGCGCTGGTCGAACACGAAGCGAGCGCGAGAACAGCAACAAGAGCGAGCGCGTACTTCATCCGTCGAGCTTAATCGGTAGCGCGACGTAGGCTCGAAGTGTGCTCGAAACGCGATATGCGCCGACCGTGCCCGTTCACCTCGGCCAGACGCTGCGGCCCCTGCGCCGCGGCATGTTCGACCCGACAATTCGCTTCGACGAGTCGGGAGTCTGGCGCACCCTCAACACGCCCCTGGGCTCCGCGACCCTTCACCTGCGCAGCGCCGGCAGCTCGATCGAGGCGACGGCGTGGGGCGACGGAGCCGAGTGGGCGATCGCCGGCGTGCCGGAACTGCTCGGGCACGGCGACGATTGGAGCGGCTTGGATGTCGCGCACAACTCTTTTCTCGCCGACGCCCTGCGCCGCAATCCGGGCCTACGCCTGTTGCGCACCGGCCAGGTCTTCGAGGTGCTGCTCGCCGCGATTCTCGAGCAGAAGGTCACGGGCAAAGAAGCTCGCCGATCCTGGCGCGAGCTGATCACCGCCCACGGCAAACCCGCGCCCGGGCCGGCCCCCGATGGCATGCGCGTGTTTCCGTCAGCCGAGGTGTGGCGCAGAGTTCCCTCGTGGGAGTGGCATACCGCCGGCGTCGGACCGCAGCGCTCCGATACGGTTATGCGCGTTGCATCCGTCGCCTCGTCTCTCGAGAGAACGATCGCGCTCGGTCGCGGAGGCCCTTCGGTGGAGCGCGCCCTGCGCAGCATTCGCGGCGTCGGAGTCTGGACCGCCGCCGAGACGATGCAGCGCGCGCACGGTGATCCCGACAGCCCGAGCGTCGGCGACTACCACCTGCCCGCAGTTGTTGGCTGGGCACTTATCGGCAAACCCGTCGACGACGACGGCATGCTCGAACTTCTCTCGCCGTGGGCCGGGCACCGCCAGCGCATCATGCGACTCATCGAGGTCAGCGGCTTTCGCAAGCCGGCCTTCGGGCCGCGCATGACGATCCAGGATCACCGGCGGCACTAGCGCTATGCGAGAGCGCCGCCACCGAGCTTGACGTCGGTCGCGACATCCAATGCCGTACGTACTGCGAGTCGCACGCCCTCGGTGATCGTTGCGATGGGCAGGCTCGGCGCAGCACTGTCGCGGCCCGCTAGCTGCTCGGTCGAGTAGGGCACGTGAACAAAACCGCCGTGCGCGCCGAGATGACGCAGCCGGTAGAAGACGTGGTTGCAGGTGTAGGTTCCCGCAGACTGCGAGACCGACGCCGGGATGCCCGCCGCGAGCAGCGCGGCAACGGCGGCCTTGATCGGCAGCGAACTGAAGTGTGCAGCGGGGCCGCCCTCGACAACGGGCTCGTCGATCGGCTGCGCTCCGGAGTTATCGGGGATGCGCGCGTCTTGCACGTTAATCGCCACCCGCTCGAGCTCGATTGTCGCGAACCCGCCCGCCTGACCGACGCTCACAACGAGATCGGGGGAGTGCTCGGCGATGACACGGTCGATCGTTTCGTCGAAAACGACGGGCAGCTGCACGGCGATAACGGTCTCCGGGCCGTCCCAATCGCGCGCGACCGCCTCAACCGCCTGCCACGAGGGGTTGACGGTCTCACCGCCAAAAGGTTCGAACCCGGTCAGAAGAACTGTGCGCGTCATCCACTCAGTCTGTATCCGGACGCACGTACCAGCCAAACCATCCGCCCTCAATCGGCATAACTTCCCAATCGCCGCAGCGGATGATGTCGTCGGGGTACTTCTCCGGCTGCCAGTCGGCGCCGATGCCGGGCAGCTCTGTGCGGGCCGTTGTGCCGCAGTTGGTTGCGGCGGGGTCTGACTCGGTCATCACCTGCGCCACGCGCGCCGTCAGGTCTCCGGTTGCGCGCGAGCGTATCTCGGTGCCGTCGGTGGGAATCCACGCGGGAATCTCGTCCGCCGCCCAGCCGTCGGCCGCTTCCTCGTAGGTCGCGAAGGTTTCTTCGTGGCGATCGCTAAACGCGTCTTTGATGGATGTCGCAGAGCAACCGGTGAGCGCGAGCGCCGTGAACGCGGCCGCCGTCAATGCGGCGAGGGCAATGGTCTTCTTCATGCCTCAAGCTCACCAGCCGGAGGCCCGCGCCGAATCAGCCGCTCGGCTACTCGCTCTGGTCCGAGAGGACGACTTACGCCTTGGTCGCGACCAGTTCAACCTCGACGAGCATCGTCGGGTCGAGAAAGGGGAGCACGTGCAGCAGCGACAGCGCCGGACGCACCTCGCCGAAGACCTCACCGTGCGCGCGGCCGGCGAGCTCCCACTGCGAGATGTCGGTTACGTAGACCTTCGACTGCACAACGTCGGGGTAGCTGAAGCCGGCCTCTTCGAGAACCGCTCCAAGCTTCTCAAGCGCGAAGCGGGTCTGCTCGTACAGGTCGCCGGTAGTGGATCCATCGGCAGCCGCGGCCGATGTTGCGGAGATGTAGAGGGTTTCTCCAACCTTGACGGCCCGTGAGTAGCCCATCTTGTGTTCCCACTCTGAGCCTGAAGAGAAGAGTTCGCGCATGCGTCTAACCTATCGCCGTGCATATGATCTTTCGGACGCTTCTCGTTATGCTCCTCGGCAAGCGCCGACCCCGTGTCGGCATCCACGACGTTGCTCGTACAAAGTTGCGTGTGCTGCCGACCGATCTCGATTTTCTCGGCCACATGAACAACGGCGTTTATCTCTCGATCGCCGACCTCGGCCGCATGGATCTTCTCGTGCGCTCGGGAGTCTGGGCTCGGTTTCAGAAGCTGGGCTATTACCCGGTCGTCGCGAGCGAGACGATCACCTTTCGCAAGTCGCTCCAGCCGTGGCAGCGCTTCGACCTCGAGAGCCGCGTCGTCGGCTACGACGCGAAGGCCTGCTACATCGAGCAGCGTTTCGTCGTCGACGGAGAGATCTTCGCCACAATGTTCATCCGCGGTCGCTTTCTCAAAAAGGGCGGAGGCGTCGTCTCGATCGATGAGCTCTCCGAGGCAATCGGCGTGGATGTCGCGGACTTCCCGCCGCCCGCCTGGCTCAGCGCCTGGGGCGCGCAGGTAGCCCTGCCGGCCACGCGAGCCGAGGCGCCAAACACCTGGCACTAGCCCCCTGTCGTTGGTTGAGGGCTGCGAGTTGTCGTTGGTTGAGTGGGCGCTAGTTGTCGTTGGTTGAGTAGGCGCGCCAGCGCCGTATCGAAACCGGGCCGTTCGTGGCGCCTCGACTTCGCTCGGCGTGATCTCGACAAGCTCGATCAACGGCGTGGCTTCGACAACTCGCGCGCGTTCCCGTTTTTCAGGACGCTCGCGTTGCCGTCCTGAAAAACAGGAGCCTGCGCAAGTCGCATGCCTTTCCCGCACGTTCCGGTTAAACAGGCCGGGGGCTGGTGGCCTGTTTAACTGGAACAACCGCGGAGGGCGGCCACTTGTCGCCGGTGGAGTAGCCCCGCCACTTGTCGTTGGTTGAGTAGGCGCGCCACTTGTCGTTGGTTGAGTAGGCGCGCCACTTGTCGTTGGTTGAGTAGGCGCGCCAGCGCCGTATCGAAACCCCCTCTGCTCACCCTTGCCTCGGCTGCGCTCGGCCAGATCTCGACAAGCTCGATCCGCGGCCCAGGTCAGCCCGCGAGCAGGGCCATCGCCGCGTTGTGTCCGCCGATTCCGCTGACGCCGCCGCCGCGTTGCGCGCCGGCCCCGCAGATGAGGATGCGCGGGTTCTCAGTCGCCACACCCCAGCGCTCGGCGGCTGTCGAGAGAGGCGCGTCGTCCTCCGCGAAGGGCCAGGAGAGCGGGCCGTGAAAGATGTTTCCGCCGGGCATCGCGAGCGCGTGCTCAAGGTCGAGCGTCGTCTTCGTCTCGATCGTCGGGTTGCCGTCGGCGTCGGTGAGCAGCAGGTCTTCGATCGGCTCGGCGAGCACCGAGTTGAGCGACGCCAGCACCGCAGCCTGCAGCGCGGCGCGCAGCTCGTCGTTGTTCGACTCATTCACGAGCCGGTCGGGAACGTGCAGCCCGAAAACCGTGAGTGTCTGTGCGCCGCTCGCGCGCAACTCTGGCGACAAGATGCTCGGGTCGGTCAGCGAGTGGCAGTAGATCTCACACGGCAACGGGTCGGGAATCAGACCGGTGGATGCCGCGGCAAACGCCGCATCGAGCTGCGACCACGACTCGTTGATGTGGAACGTTCCGCCGAAGGCCGCGACCGGGTCAACGCTCGCATCCTTCAGCCGGGGCAGCCGCGACAACAGCAGGTTGACCTTGACCTGCGCTCCCTCCGGCCGCTCGCCGGTTGAGCGCCCCTCGCTGGTTGAGCCTGTCGAAACCACGTCGAGCGCAGCCGAGACGCCCGAGCCCGCCGAAACCAGGCGCTCCAGCACGTACGGCGCAACGTTGGCCAGCACGTACTCGCCGGCTACCTCGGTATCCCCGTACGCGACAACACCGTCGGGCGTGATCGAGGTGACTTCGGCTCCCGTAACAAACTTCGCACCCGCGGCGCGAGCAGCGCTGTACAGCTCCGAGGTGACAGCGCCCATTCCGCCGACGGGAACATCCCAGTCACCGGTCTCTCCGCCGATCACGTGGTACAAAAAGCATCGATTGCCGGCGAGCGTGTCGTCGATGTTGGGTACAAAGGTACCGATGAGGGCGTCGGTGAGCACTACCCCGCGAGCGGTGTCGTTGCTGAAGGTCGACGCGATGTGTTCGCCAACGGGGTTCTCGATGACGGCGTTCCACGTCGCGTCATCGTTGACCGCGCGACGTGCTTCGCTGCGCGTCAGCAGCGGCGAGGTGACTGTGGGGAACAGCGCGCGAGCCATGCCGGCAGTCGCCGAGTAGAAGCCGCCCCACGCCGCGGCGTCTGCCGAAGCGCCGATGGCATCGAACGATGCAGCTGTCGCGGCGACATCCCCGTTGTCGACGAGCAGCCCAACAGACGTCGCGGGCACGGGCGTGTACGACGAGTAGCGCCGACGCTTGAGGGTCACACCGAGGCCGAGGTCGGCGATGATGCGCTGCGGCATCAGCGAGACGAGGTAGGAGTAGCGAGAGAGACGGGCCTCGATGCCCGCGAAGGCCTGAGTGGATACCGCGGCGCCACCAACGGAGTCGAGTCGTTCGAGAACGAGCACACTGCGCCCGGCCTGGGCAAGGTAGGCGGCGGCCGTGAGTCCGTTATGGCCGGCACCGACAATGACTACGTCGTACTTGTCCGTCACTCTTCTGTCTCTTCGTCACACGGGGGAGGGTCAATGGCATCGATGACGCGGAGAGACGCGTTCTTGAGGGTCTCTTGCTCGTCAGAGCTCAACACGTCGAAGAAGTACTGCCGAATTGCAGCCTGGTGCCCGCGCATCGCGGAGAGGATCGCCCGGCTGCCCGCCGGGGTGAGGCCGATCCAGGTGCCACGGGCATCGGTGTCGCACTCGGTGCGCTCGAGTAGCCCACGCTTCTCCATGCGCGTGACCTGGTGCGAGAGCCTGCTCTTCTCCCAGCCAATGCGGGCCGAGAGCTCACGAGCGCGCTGCTGTTTCTCCGGAGACTCGAACAGGGCAATAAGCACCTGGTAGTCAGCGGCCGAGATGTCGCCGCTCGACTGCAGCTGACGTTCGAGCGTGCGGTCGAGGTGATTGCGCATCGTGATGAAGGAACGCCAGACGTTCCACTCTTCGGCGCTTACCTGAGCCTCGGTCACGCGCTAAGTCTAGGGTTTGAGTGGCCTCACGTGCCGGGTGCCTCGACGAGAGATTGTGGGCTGCCCGCCGTGGGCAGCGAACGCTCGAGGTATTCACCGAGGTAGCTGTTGATGATGCGCGGAATCTCGTTGAGAAAGAATGGGTCGCCCTGCGGGTTCAGCGCGAACGCGCGCGCAGACAGCGAGTCGATGATCTCGACCATAACTTCGATGTGGGCGAGCAGGTCGTCGCGGTATCCGACCTGGTAGCGCTCGACGAAGAGGTCGCCCGCCATGCGCGCGAGAACAGTTCTGTTGCCCTCTGCCGCGTTGATCAGGTACTTGTCGACGGGGTCACCCAGTCGCAGCCAGCGGTAGCCGGGTTCGGTGCGGAACATGTCGACGTAGACGCGAATGGCGGCTGCGATTCCTTCCTCCCACACGCCGTCGGCAGCCTCGATGGCCGGGTCGGCCTTTTCAAGAAGTCGCTCAAGGTTGCGCTTGGCGAGTGCGCTGGTGATGGCGTTGAGGTCGTCAAAGTACCGGTAAATGCCGGGACCAGACATCTCTGCTCGCTTGGCGATCATCGCGATCGAGACGTTGGTGTAGCCCACCTCGTCGATGAGTGCCGCCAGTGAATCGAGAATCAGTTCGATGCGCTGTTCGCTGCGGTCTTGCCGCGGCAGCCTGCGCATCGCGCCCGTTGCCTCACTCATGGTGCTCCTTGGTTCAATGTATGAGACTACCCGCCCTCAGTTGTTCAGGAACCCTACCGAACGCTCCAGCACCGTGCGAACCGCTCGCAGTGCCGGCCGTTCGCGACTATTCTCTCGCGCAGATGTGAAAACTGTTCGGCGCGGAGAACCCTCGAGCGTAACGAGTTCGACACTCGGAGTTCGCCCGGCCCAAACGAGATCGGGCAGCAGGGCGACCGCGTTTCCCGACTCAATGAGCCTGATGTGCGCCTGCAGGTCGGCAGTCTCAAATCGCACGTCGGGCTCGAAGCCGGCGGCGCGACAACGCTGCTCGGCCCAGTGCCGACTGGCGGTGCCGCGCGGCTCCATAACCCAGGGCACGCCCGCTGCGTCCTTAAGCGATTGGATGCCGCGGCTCACGCCGAGGCGAATCTCGTCTTCACACAGCTCAACCTGGTCGAGTCCGGGCTGGCGCGGTGCGGCGTGGCCCGGGTACTGCTCCGCGATGACGAGGTCGAACTCGCGCGCCCAGACCTCGTTGAGCGCGTTCTCCGGTTCGCGCTGGGTGACTTCGACGCGCAGGGCGGGGTAGAGCTCGCCGAGCAGAGTGAGCGCCTGGGGAACGATGCCGAGCGCCGCCGACTGAAACACAGCGAGCCGCACGGTGCCGGTGACTTCGGTGAGCGACGAGTGAAGTTCGCTCTCCATAAGTTCGAGCCGGTCGAGAAGCTGGGCCGTGTGTGCGACGAGCACCTCAGCCTGCGGTGTGAGGAGAACGCGCCGCCCGCTTTTGGTGAGGAGAGCGACCCCGGCTTCGGCCTCGAGCAGAGCGAGCTGCTGGGAGACAGAGGAGGGACTGTACGAGAGGGCGTCCGCGACGGCGGTGATCGTGCCGCGGGCCTTGAGCTCTGCGAGTAGACGCAGGCGACGCAGTTCGAGCACGCGACATCCAATCATTCGGTTGAAGTGAATAATATCGTGCGTAAACCATCGCTTTTGATTTAGGGTCGCTGGTTGCACACTGAGGCAACCCGCAGTTTTCCTAGGCGAGAGGCCTATCCTCGTGAGCATGTCCACAGAGCGTTTCAGTTCCAGTCTGTCTACGGGCGATCTCGCCGACACGGCAATAGCGACGGTTCGCCGCTGGCTCGAAGAGAGTGCGGGCGCGAAGGCCGATCCGAGTGCCGAACGTCTCGCCGGTGTGCTCAAAGATCCGCGCGGACTCGAGTTCACGATCGGCTTCGTTGACCGCGTCGTGCGCCCCGACGACCTGCGCGTTGCGGCGCGCAACCTCGAGCAACTGAGCCGCATCGTTCCGGCGTTCCTGCCCTGGTACCTGCGCTTCGCCATCACACTCGGCGGCGGGTTTGCCGTGCTGCTGCCGTGGCCCGTTGTGCCGATCGCCCGTTTTGTGCTGCGCCGCATGGTGGGTCACCTCGTGATCGATGCAACACCCGCGCGCCTCGACAAGACTCTCGCTTCGCTGCGGGGCCGCAGCATCCGTCTCAATCTCAACCTTCTCGGCGAGGCCGTGCTCGGTGACGACGAGGCCGACCGCCGTCTCGAGGGAACGCGCGCGCTGCTCGCACGTTCCGACGTGGACTACGTCTCGATCAAGGTCTCGAGCGTTGTGAGCCAGCTCTCGATGTGGGCCTACAACGAGACCGTCGAGCGCGTCGTCGAGCGTCTCACCCCGCTCTACGAACTTGCAGCGAAGAGCCCGACGGCGAAATTCATCAACCTCGACATGGAAGAGTTTCGCGACCTCGACCTCACGATCGCCGTCTTCAAGCGCCTGCTCGACCAGCCGCAGCTGAAGTCGCTCGAGGCCGGAATTGTGCTGCAGGCCTACCTGCCCGACGCGCTCGCCGCCCTGCAAGACCTCACGGCGTGGGCGATCGAGCGCCGCGCCAACGGCGGGGCAGGCATCAAGGTGCGCGTTGTAAAGGGCGCCAACCTCGCGATGGAGCACGTCGACTCCGCGATGCACGGGTGGCCGCTCGCGACCTACGGCACCAAGGTCGACACCGACACGAACTACAAGCGCGTGCTGATGTGGGCCTTCACCCCCGAGCGCACCGACGCCGTGCGCATTGGCGTCGCCGGTCACAACCTCTTTGACGCGGCCTTCGCCTGGCTGCTCGCCAAGTCGCGTCACGTCGAGCACCGTGTCGAGTTCGAGATGCTTCTCGGAATGGCGACCGGCCAGGCCGACGCCGTTAAGCGTGACGTAGGCGGACTGCTTCTCTACACACCCGTTGTGCACCCGAGAGAATTCGACTCGGCGATCAGCTACCTGATTCGTCGCCTCGAAGAGAACGCGAGCACCGAGAACTTTATGTCGGGAGTCTTCGAGCTCGCGAACAACGAGAGTGTCTTCAATCGCGAGCGCGACAGGTTTATGGCCTCGATCGCCGCGCTCGACGAGAGTGTTCCGGCATCCAACCGCGTGCAGAGCCGTGCGGTGACGATCGAAGCGACGCCCGTCGAAGGCTTTGTCAATGAGCCCGACACCGACCCGGCCATCGGCGTCAACCGCGAGTGGGGTCGCCGCATTCTCGAGCGCAGCATCGACTCCCGCCTCGGAATCGGCACAATCGCGACGGCGCGAGTCGACGACGAAGAGACGCTCAACGCGCGCATCGACGCAACGATTGCCGCGGCATCCATCTGGAGCGCTTTGGATGTCGCGGAACGCGCCCAACGCCTGCACGATGCCGGTGACGTGCTCGCCGCTTTCCGCGGTCGGTTGATCGAGGTTATGGCCTCCGAAACGGGCAAAACCATCGCAGAGGCCGATGTCGAGGTGAGCGAGGCCGTTGACTTCGCGCACTATTACGCCGCGCAGTCGCTCACGCTCTCGTCGATCGAGGGTGCGCGATTTGTGCCCTCGAAGCTCATCGTTGTGACACCGCCGTGGAACTTTCCCGTGGCGATCCCTGCGGGCTCCGTGCTCGCCGCCCTCGCGTCGGGTTCTGGCGTCATCATCAAGCCCGCACCGCAGGCTCGCCGTTCGGCGGCCGTGATGGTCGAGGCACTGTGGGAGGCGGGAATTCCGCGCGACCTTCTGACACTCGTCGACATTGAAGAGGGCGAGCTCGGGCGCGAGCTTGTCTCGCACCCCTCGGTTGATCGTGTGATTCTCACCGGTGGATACGAGACGGCCGAGCTGTTCCGCTCGTGGCGGGCTGACCTACCCCTGCTCGCCGAGACGAGTGGCAAGAACGCGATAATTGTCACGCCGTCGGCCGACCTCGACCTCGCCGCAGCTGACGTCGTCAAGAGCGCGTTCGGGCACGCGGGGCAGAAGTGCTCGGCAGCCTCGCTCGTGATTCTCGTGGGGTCGGTTGCTTCGTCAGAGCGCTTCCGTCGCCAGCTTGTTGACTCGGTCAAGACGTTGCGTGTCGGTGTTCCGCAGAACCCGCTCACCCAGATGGGGCCGATCATCGAGCCCGCGCACGGCAAGCTGCTTCGGGCGCTGACGTCGCTCGCCGACGGCGAGAGCTGGCTCGTTCGCCCGCGTCTTCTTGATGCCTCGACCGAGACGCCCACCGGTGGCCGCCTCTGGACCCCGGGCGTGCGCGAGGGTGTCGCCGCGGGAAGCGAATTTCACCTCACCGAGTACTTCGGCCCGGTGCTCGGCGTGATGACCGCTTCTACCCTCGCCGAAGCCATCGAGCTGCAGAACGCGTCGGCGTACGGACTCACCGCGGGCATCCACTCGCTCGACACCACTGAGGTCACCCAGTGGCTCGACGGCGTCGAAGCCGGAAACCTCTACGTCAACCGCGGCATCACCGGCGCGATCGTGCAGCGTCAGCCCTTCGGTGGCTGGAAGCGCTCGACCGTCGGCCCCGGCGCCAAGGCCGGCGGGCCGAACTACCTGCTCACGCTCGGCAGCTGGGAAGCCGTCGCAGAGGAGCAGAGCGGCGACCTGCGCGTCGAGGGGCTCAGCCGCGAGGTTGCAACGGTTGTCAAGAATGCCCAGAGCGGCATCGACTTCGACGAGTTCGACTTCGTGCGCCGCTCGGCAGTGAGCGACGAAGACGCCTGGGCCGCGGAGTTCGGCGCGGCTACCGATGCCTCCGGGGTTGGCGTTGAGCGCAACATCCTGCGATACCGCCCGGTGCCCGTCGCGGTGCGGCTCTCTGAGGAGGCACCGCTCGGCACGCTCATCCGCGTCGTCGCCGCTGCGACCCGCGCCGCCGCGCCCATCACGATCAGCAGCGCACTACCCCTGCCGGCTTCGCTGCTCGACCTCTTCTCGCGCCAATTCGGCCCCGTGCAGGTCTCCGAGATCACGATCGAGACGGATGTCGCGTTCCTCGCCCGGGCGGCCGCCGGCTCGATCGCCGCTCACCGGGTGCGCCTCATCGGAGGCTCAGGCTCGGCACTCGCCGAGGCGCTCGGCGGAACCCCCGACATCGCGATCTACGACGGACCGGTAACGACTGCCGGACGCATCGAGCTGCTGCCGTTTGTGCACGAGCAGTCGGTGACCATCACCGCGCACCGCTTCGGCAACCCCGATGCGGCGATGCTCGCGCTCGAGGTCTAGCGCGGCAACGCCCGTATCGAAATCGTCGAAAACTGCTCCAAAAACAAAACTTTGGAGCAGTTTTCGACGGAACCAGGTTGGGCTGCAAGTTGAAACCGTCGAAAAGTGCTCCTCGACGCGAGTTTTGGAGCAGTTTTCGACGAAAGTAGGCGGCGGCTCAGTCGAGCGGGTTCAGGATGCGGTGCAGAAACTGCTTCGTGCGCTCTTCACGGGGGTTCACGAGGATGTCGTCGGGCGCTCCGCGTTCGACGACGACACCGCCGTCCATAAACACAACCTCGTTCGCAACCTGGCGCGCGAAGGCGAGCTCGTGGGTGACGATGACCATCGTCCAGCCCTCGGTCGCGAGTTCGCGAATGAGGCCGAGCACCTCGCCGACGAGCTCGGGGTCGAGCGCCGACGTCGGCTCGTCGAAGAGCAGCAGTTCGGGTTTGATCGCGAGCGCGCGCACGATTCCGACGCGCTGCTGTTGCCCGCCCGACAGCTCAAAGGGGTAGGCGTCGCGTTTTTCCGAGAGTCCGACGCGCTCGAGCAGACGCAGGGCGTCGGCCGTTGCATCCACCACCGATCTTTTTTGAACCTGCACGGGGCCCTCGATCACGTTCTCGAGAACCGTCTTGTGCGGAAACAGGTTGAAGTGCTGAAAGACCATCGCTGAGCTGTCGCGCAGCGCGAAGATGTCTTTTTTGCTCGTCGGATCGCTGAAATCGAGCGTGAGGCCGTTGCCGAAGACGGCGGTTCCACCATCGGGAATCTCGAGCCCGTTGAGCGAGCGCAACACTGTCGTTTTGCCCGAGCCCGAGGGGCCAATGAGCGCAATGACTTCGCCGCGCTGAACGGTGAAGTCGATGCCCTTGAGCACGTGGTTGTCGCCGAACGACTTGGTGAGCCCTGTAAGGGTAAGAACCGGCCCAGCGACGGGTTCGTTAGTGGGCGACATAGCGGTCCAGCCTCTTCTCGATGACGTTCTGGCCACTCGACAGCACAAGACAGATGACCCAGTAGATGACGGCGGCTTCCATGTAGAGCAGCAAGAACTCACTCGTAAAGGCGGCGATCTTCTGGGCCTGCTTGAAGAGCTCGGTCACGAGAATGAGCGAGGCGAGCGACGTGTCTTTGACCAGGCTGATGAAGGTGTTCGACAGCGGCGGAACCGAGACGCGCGCCGCCTGCGGCAAGATGATGCGGCGCAGAGTCTGCGCGCGAGACATGCCGATGGTGTGGCCGGCCTCCCACTGCCCCTTCGGCACGCTCAGGATCGCCGCGCGGATCACCTCAGCCGCGTAGCCGCCGACGTTGACCGCAAAGGCGATGATGGCGCTCGGCCACGGATCGATCTTGATGCCGATCGAGGGCAGCCCGTAGAAGATCACGAACAGCTGAACGAGCAGGGGAGTGCCGCGCACAAGCGAGATGTAGACGCGGGCTATGCCCGAAACGATTTTCACGCGCGACAGGCGCATAAGCGCGATGCCGAGAGCGATGATCAGGCCGAGCACAAAGCTCGCGAGCGCGAGCGGAATTGTGCCGACGATAGCCCCTGAGACCAACGGCCACAGTGAGCGCAGCAGAAGGTCCCAGGGTGTCTCCATAGGTATTACTGTGACACGTCTTCGCCGAAGTACTTCTCACTGATCTCGGCGAGAGTACCGTCGGCGCGCAGTTCGTCGAGAGCGTCGTTGATCGCGTCAACGAGAGTCGTTGAACCCTTCGTGACAACAAAGGCGTTGGTCGAGGGGTCTTCGGTTTCGGCGACGACCTTGATCTTGTCCGCAGATCCCGGCTTGCTCGTGACGTAATCGAGGTAGGTCAGCTTGTCGTTGAGAGTTGCGTCGATGCGGCCCTGCTCAAGCAGCGCGATCGACTGTGCCCAGCCCTCAACGGGCTCGACTGTTGCGCCGTTGTCTTCTGCGAGCGTGTACCAGTTGCTCGAGAGCGACTGCGCTGTGGTCTTGCCGTCGAGGTCGGCGAGGCTCGTGATGTCGGTGTTGTCGGCGGCGACGATCACAACGCCTGGGCTCACCGTGTACGGGTCAGAGAAGTCGTACTTCGCGAGGCGGTCTTCGTTGATCGAGACCTGGTTCGCGATGAGGTTGAATCGGCCCGCGTCGAGGCCGGCGAAGATGGCGTCCCACTGGGTCTCTTCGAACTTCGCCTCGACACCGAGCTTGTCGGCAACGGCCTGGATGATCTCGACGTCGTAACCGGTCAGGTCGCCGGTTCCGTCTTCGTGGAAGGTGAAGGGCTTGTAGGTGCCCTCGGTGCCGATGACAAGTTCACCAGCGGCTTGGATGTCGGCGAGGCTCGTGTCGTCGCCGGTAGCTGTGTCGCTGCCCGAAGGGTTGAGGTCGGGCTCGGCGGGTGCGCAGGCGGATAGCGCCAATGCGGTTGCGGCGAGGAGGCTGATGAGCGCGATGCGTGTTTTCACGGTGGATCCTTTTGCTGTGTGGCGGTGGTTCGACCCTAGGCCGATGTCTGGGCTGTCGCACGGCTGTGACCTTGTGTTGCGTGGCCTCGGAGATCGAGCTTGTCGAGATCAGATCGAGCGAAGTCGAGATTTGGCTTCTTGCCTCGGCTTCGCTCGGCGTGATCTCGACTTCGCTCGATCACCGAGTGGCCGACGGGTGCAGACTTGAACCATGACTGTTCCCTCGATAACTCTCAACGACGGTTTTACTATTCCCCAGCTCGGCCTCGGAACCTGGCCACTCGACGACGCCGAAGTCGCCGACGTGATCCAGACGGCGGCCGGCCTCGGCTATCGCCACATCGATACGGCGGCGAAGTACGGCAACGAGCGCGGGGTCGGTGCTGGTATCGCCGCGACCGGCATCGCGCGCGACGAGCTCTTTGTCACGACGAAGCTCGACGGCGAGTTTCAAGGCAACGACCGAGCGATCGCCGGCCTCGAGGCGTCGCTCTCACGGTTGGGTCTCGAGTACGTAGACCTACTGCTCATTCACTGGCCGCTGCCCGACCGCGGAGAGTTCGTCTCGACGTGGCGCACCTTCATTGCGCTTAAGGAGCGCGGCCTCACCCGCTCGATCGGGGTCTCGAACTTCAAGCCGGCCCACCTCGCGCGCCTTGTCGATGAGACGGGTGTCGCTCCCGCTGTCAACCAGATTCAGCTCAACCCGTTTGTTCTGCGTCACGACGAGCGCGCCGCAAACGCTGCCCACTCAATCGTCACCGAGTCATGGAGCCCAATCGGCGGTGACGGTGCGAACGTGCTCTCGTCTGCGGCAATTCACGAGATCGCCGACGAGATCGGCAAGACCCCCGGCCAGGTGGTTCTGCGCTGGCACGTGCAGCAGGGACTCGTGGCGATCCCGAAGTCGGCAACCGCCTCGCGTCTCGCCGACAACATCGCGATCTTCGACTTCACCCTCAGCGACGACCAGATGGCAGCCGTTGACGGTCTTTCGCAGCCAGGCTCGGGTGTCGACTCAGACAAGTCAGGGCATTAGCGCTTTTGTGACCCAGCTCAGCGCGACATCCGAATCGATACCGAGGGTGCGGATGCGATCGGCGTACGCTCGCGCGGCGATCTGACCCTGTTGTTCGCTCGCGTCGCCCTGGGCGCTGACGAGGGTGCCGTTGCGTCCGCGGGTTTCGATGAAGCCGTCAGCCTCGAGCTCGCGGTAGGCGCGGGCGACGGTGTTGGGTGCGATGCCGAGGTCTTCGGCGAGGCGGCGAACCGTCGGCAGCTTCGTGCCGGCGGCGAGTTCGCCGGTCTTGACCTGCTCGCGCAGCTGCAGTCGCAGTTGCTCGAACGGGGGAACGTGTGACTTCGGGTCGATCGTGAGCATCGTTAGGCAGCTTTCGGGGCGCTGGCGATTTCGGGCCAGAGGCGGCGCAGGTAGTGCTGCTGGGGCTTCGTTGCGATGCTCACTGCCGCTGCGATGAATATTGACACGAAGACGACAACACCGGCAGCAACCGCTGTCGCGAAACCGGCATCGTTCGTCGACTCGCCAGCAAGGTCGATGCAGACCGCGAGGGCTCCCCAGATGCCGAGGCACATCGGAGCGGTCGCCGTCGAGCGCATCGACATGGCGCGCAGGGCGTCGTCCCATGCGAGTTCGGCGGGGGAGGCGACGGGTTGTCCCCTGTCGAGAATGCGTCGGACCGCGGACTCGAAGAACGCGAGCGAGAGGATCGCGAGCAGGATCGTCACGGTGCCGACCGTAAAGAACGCGTCTGTGGAGACAATCGTCCAGGCGAGAAGCGCGAGGGCTCCGATGATGACGGCGACGCGGCATCCGACGAGGTCGATCGGTGCGAGATAGTCGTTGACCCCGACGGCGCCCGAGCGAGCGAAACGTTCGCCCGTGGGCATGACCGACTTGAGCGTGAGTGCGTTGACGACGGCGCCTGCCGCGATGCCGATGACGATTCCGCCGGCGATGAGCCAGATGTCAGAGGCGCTCGAGAGTTCACCGCTCGAGTTCACAACTCCCAGCAGCACGGCCGCGACAACGGCACCGAGGCCAAGCAGTGAGCCGACCCAGGTGATGAGCGAGCGACGCGTGAGTCGCGCGGCGAGGGCCGCCGCGAGATCGGTCGGAACGGCGAGCCCCACCGACCTGCCGAGCGTTGTCACGCGGGAGATGCGATAGGCGGGGATGAGGTTGAGCGCGAGGGCTACGAGGGCGCAAAGCGTGAAGGCAATGCTGACTGTCCACATTCCGGGAGTCATGCGTGCTCCTTTGTTCGTTGTTTGTACCAATGTAGCAATACAGAATTTGGGGCGCAAGGGTGGGCGTGTTCAGAACTCCTGCAGAACGCAGTGCTCACGCCCCGCCGCGCTGCGGATCTGCCGTGGCGGCGCTCGATTTGCAGGAGTTCTGCGCTGGGCGCCGTGACGCTAGCCCGCGAGCGACGGCCACAAACGCTTGATGTAGCGCTTCGTCGGCCTTGTCAGAACGCTCGCGATCACGAGGCCGAAGATGGTGAGCGGCAGCAGCAGGGCTCCGGCGAACAGCAGCGTGCGCAGCCCGTCGGTTTCTCCGCCGCCCGGAACCTGCTGCACGAGCGAGCTGTATAGCGGGTTCGTCGAGAGGGCGATGATGAAGCACGTGATGTACAAACCGGAAAACATCAGCTGCGAGGTGAGCGCGTCATCCCACGCGAGGGCAATGTTCGATGCGGCGTTCTGCGGGCGGCGCACAATGAGCGCGATACCGAGCACGTACGCGATGAGAGCGAAGAAGGTCGACGCGTAGGCGACAGTCGACGCGATCGGCGAGCTGATTGCCACCCGGTCGTAGTCGAACTCGAAGTCGCTCACGATCACGTACAGCGCGAGAACGAGCGAACCGAGAGCAATGACCGCGACGATCGCCGCCATCACGAGGGTGAAGGGCGAGAGGTAGTCGCCAAGGCTGACACCCGTTGGTCGCGTGATCGGCCCCGGAGCGGCCGCCCGGCGGTCGGCATCGCGAGCGAATCCGTTGAGTTGGCCGACAACGAGCCCAACGATCACGCCGGCCATTCCCACGTAGGCGCCCGACAGATCCCAGGGCTCGAGCCCGATCAGCAGCGGCACAACTATCGCGTACACAACCGTGACGATCGCGCCGATGATGATGTACCGACTCGTGAGGCCGACGATGCGTTCGAGCACCTCCGCGGAATTTTCGGGCGGCAACATCATGCCCGCCGACTTCGGCAGTGTGCGCTCGAGCGTCTTGCCGTAGGACTTGCTGCGCACGAAGAGCAGGATGCCCCCGAACATCAGAACAAAAACGACGGTGACGATGAGGGCGAAGAACACAGGCGACTCCGATGGTTGTCGAGCAGTGCTCACAGGTTAGCGGCAGGCTGCTTTTCTGTGATGGATGTCGCGGCCTCAACGGGCGGGAGCCCCCGGCAGGGCGTCAGCCCGCAGCGCTCTCCCGCAGCCCCGGGCACGTTCCGCCGTGCCCCGACGCGAGCTCGTAGTGCCAGAGTTCGTTCGAGTAGATCTGGCAGAGGCCGAAGGTCGGGCCGTTGGTCTGCATCCAGAGGGTGGCGTCGAAGGGTCCGATGTCGATGGCCTCGCCGGTCACGTGACGCGAGGTCTGCGGAGTCGACACCCACTTGCTCGCCTCTTCCGCGCTGCCGTATCGGGCGATGGCCTGATCGAGTAGCCACTGCTGATAGGCCGAGCTGCGCCATCCACTCGTCACTGTTATGTGAATCCCGTCGTTCTCGGCCGCCGCGGCCGCCTGGCGCACCGCGTCGAGCAGCGCCGGGTCGAGGTTCGCGAGCGACGGAAGCGAATCGTCGCTCAGTTCGATGCTCTCGCCGGTTGCGATGTACCCGTGCTCGGAGGTCTTCTCGAAGGTGGAGCCCGCCGCCGTCGAGGCGATCGCGGCGATCTCTTTGCGGATAGCGGGCGATGTGCACGCTGCGACGGCGATGCCGACGATGCAGCAGACGGCGAGCAGCACGAGCAGGGGCCAGCGGCGGGGTGAGGTTGGTGCGTATGACATGCCTCAAGACAACCGAGGCCGCTGTTGCAGCACCGTATGACAATTCCCATACGTTTTCGATATGCGCCCGCGTCTACGCTTGCCGTATGCGAGTGCTGATCGTAGAAGACGAGCTGTACCTCGCTGAAGCGATCCAGTCGGGACTGAGGCTTGAGGCGATAGCCGCAGACGTCGTCGGTGACGGCGCGATCGCTCTCGAACGCCTCGCCGTGAACGAGTACGACGTTGTGGTTCTCGACCGCGACATCCCTGGCGTGCATGGCGACGAGGTCGCGCGCCGCATCGTCGCCGACGGGCTTCCGCTGCGCATCCTTATGCTGACTGCGGCCGACCGCATCGAAGAGAAGGCGAGCGGTTTCGAGTTGGGTGCCGACGACTACCTGACGAAGCCGTTCGAGATGCGCGAGCTGGTCATGCGCCTGCGCGCCCTCGCCCGGCGCCCCTCGGCCGGCGCCCCTCCCGTGCTCGAGTTCGCGGGTGTGCGGCTCGATCCGTTTCGCCGCGAGGTATACCGCGACGGCCGTTTTGTCGCCCTGACTCGCAAGCAGTTCTCGGTGCTTGAGGTGCTGCTTCTCGCGCGCGGCGGGGTGGTGAGCGCAGAGTCGTTGCTCGAGCAGGCCTGGGACGAAAATGCCGACCCGTTTACCAACGCCGTTCGCATCACTATCTCGTCGCTGCGCAAGCGACTCGGCGATCCGTGGCTCATCCACACCGTCGCGGGCGTGGGCTACCGGGTGTCCGATGAGGTGAGCGAATGAGTGTGCGGCTGCGACTGACGCTGAGCTATGCGGTGTTCCTCGTTATTGCTGGCGCGGGAATGCTCGCCTTGCTCTTCTACCTGCTGCGTTTTATCCCCGAGGGCAACATCAGCGACGGTGGGGTCTACGTGCCCGACCGCTCGGACCTCATCGACGCCGTGTGGCCGCGCCTCTGGCAGGTGCTCGGTGTGCTCGCGATCGTTGGCATCGTCGGCGGCTGGTTTCTGGCCGGGCGAATGCTGCGTCCGCTCAAGAAGATCAACGCGGTAGCACGCGAGGTTGCCGCGGGTTCGCTCGCCCCACGCGTGCGACTCAGCGGGCCAAAAGACGAGTTTCGCGAGCTCGCCGAGACCTTCGACGACATGCTTGATCGCCTCGAGCGCACGTTCGAAGAGCAACGGCGGTTCGCGGCAAACGCGTCGCACGAACTGCGAACCCCATACGCAATCGAACGTTCGATGTTGGATGTCGCGCTGACCGACCCCGCTGGCGTCGACCTCGAGCAGCTGCTCGGTCGCCTCGATGACACCAACCGTCGCGGCATCGAAACCGTCGAAGCGCTGCTGATCCTCTCCCGCCTCGACCAGGCGCAGGTTCCCGAGTTCGAGCCCGTTGACATGGCCGAGCTTGCGCTCGAGGTCATCGAGAGGCTGCGACCGCTCGCCGACGCCGCTGGTGTCTCGGTGATCACCGGGCTCAGCGAGGGCGACATCAACGGCAGCCCCGCCCTCGTGCGCCAACTCGTGTCGAACCTTGTGCTTAACGGCATTCGTCACAACGTTGCAGGCGGCAACGTCACAATCAGCACGCTCTCGGCCGCCGATGGCTGCGTCACGGTCACCGTCTCCAACTCGGGGCCGGTTGTCGCGCGCGACCAGGTGGCGCGGTTGACCGAACCCTTTGTGCGCGCCGCGGGAAGGGTCGCGTCGAATTCTGAGGGGAGCGGGCTCGGCCTCGCGATAGTTGCCCGCGTGGCCGAGGTTCACGGCGCTTCGCTGCGCATTGACGCCCGCGACAGTGGCGGGCTCGTTGTCAGCGCGAGGTTTCCGGCCCCGACGACTTAGTCGTGTGTGCGGTGAATGAGCCGCGACAGCACGATGGCGCTGCGGGTGTGGTCGACGTTGGGTGCGACGCGCACACGCTCGAGGGCGATTTCGAGCGAGGGGATGTCGCGCGAACGCATGTGAACGATTGCGTCAGCTGATCCGGTGACGGTGCCTGCGTCGACGACATCCGGAATGCCTGAAAGGATGCGGCGCAACTCATCGGGCGCGACCGTGCCCCGGCAGAAGAGCTCGACGTAGGCCTCGGTGGCGAGGCCATCAACGGCGGGGTCGACCTGAATCGTAAAACCACGGATCACTCCGTCGGCCACGAGGCGGTCGACGCGACGCTTAACCGCGGAGGCCGAGAGGCCGATGACCTCGCCGATGTCGCCGTATCCGGCGCGGGCGTTGACGCGAAGGCGATCGATGATTCCGTAGTCGAGACTGTCCATCCAGACACAGTAGCGGTGGTTTGTTGCGTGCAGGTAACAGTCAACGCAGATTTGATGCGCCCTACGCCGAGACATTGAGCAATGATGCGTGTGACCATGGATTCATGACCATCACCGACACCTCCGCAACCGTGCCCAGCCGCACAGCGACGAAGCGCACAGTGCTTATGTGCCGCCCCGAATTCTTCACAGTCGTCTACCGGATCAACCCGTGGATGGACCCCGCGCTCCCCACCGACACCTCGCTCGCCGTGCGCCAGTGGCAGACCCTGTACGACACCTACATCGACCTCGGCTTCGACGTAAAGCTCGTCGACCCGATCGACGGACTGCCTGACATGGTCTACGCAGCCAACGGTGGATTCGTCATCGACAACATTGCGTACGGCGCGAGCTTCACGCACCCCGAGCGCCAGCCCGAGGGCCCCGCCTACATGGAGTGGTTTGCCGCGAACGGTTTCGACGTGCGCGACCCGCAGAACATCAACGAGGGAGAGGGTGACTTTCTGCTCGTCGGCGACCGCATCCTCGCAGGCACCGGCTTCCGCAGCGCGTCGAACAGCCACGAAGAGATTGCGGGCATCTACAACCGCGAAGTCGTCACTCTCAATCTGATCAACCCAAGTTTCTACCACCTCGACACCGCAATCGCGGTTCTGGATGACACGAACATTGCGTACCTCGAAAGCGCCTTCGATGAGGCGTCTCTCGAAAAGCTTCGCGCGCTTTACCCCGACGCGATTCTCGCCACGGAAGAAGACGCGGCAGTGCTCGGTCTCAACTCGTACTCCGACGGCTACAACGTCGTTATCGCGAGCCGCGCCAAAGACTTTGAGCGCCAGTTGCGCGAGCGCGGTTACAACCCCATCGGCGTTGACCTGTCTGAGCTCCTGCTCGGTGGTGGCGGCGTGAAGTGCTGCACTCTGGAGCTGCGTTCATGAGTGCCTCGAATCTCGACAAGCTCGATCTCGTTTCGACAAGCTCAACCGCCGCGGCTAGCTACCTCGCGCAGGAAGACGCGCACGCCGCCCACAACTATCACCCGCTCGAGGTAGTCGTCGAGAGCGGTGAGGGTGCCTGGGTCACCGACGTCAGCGGACGCAAGTATCTCGATTGCCTCGCGGCCTACAGTGCCGTGAACTTCGGCCACGGGCATCCAACCCTCATTGCCGCTGCGAAGGCGCAACTTGACCGCATCACGCTGACGAGTCGCGCGTTCCACAATGACCAACTCGGCCCGTTCGTTGCCGCGCTCGCCGAGCTTGCGGGCAAAGACATGGTGCTGCCGATGAACACGGGCGCAGAGGCCGTTGAGTCGGCGGTGAAGATCGCGCGCGCCTGGGGTTACCGGGTGAAGGGCGTCACGCCCGACCGCGCGACGATCATCGTGATGGACGGTAATTTTCACGGCCGCACAACGACGATCATCAGCTTCTCGAACGACGAGCAGGCGCGGGCAGACTTCGGTCCGTTCACTCCGGGATTCGTCAGCGTTGCGTACGGAGATGCCGCAGCTCTCGAGGCCGCGATCACCGACGACACCGTCGCTGTGCTCGTCGAGCCGATCCAGGGCGAGGCTGGCATCGTTGTGCCGCCCGCCGACTACTTGCCCGCAGTGCGCGAGATCGCGACGCGTAAGAACATCCTGTTCATCGCCGACGAGATCCAGAGTGGCCTCGGTCGCACCGGTGCGACTTTCCAGTGCGACAACGCTGGCGTTGTGCCCGACCTCTACCTGCTCGGTAAGGCGCTCGGTGGCGGAATCGTGCCGGTGAGCGCTGTCGTCGGCAACAAAGACGTCCTGGGCGTTCTGCGCCCCGGCGAGCACGGCTCGACCTTCGGCGGCAACCCGCTTGCGGCTGCCGTTGGTCGTGCTGTCGTCGAACTTCTCGCGACTGGCGAGATGCAGGAGCGTGCCCGACTGCTGGGTGACCGACTGCAGGGTGGGCTCAGGCAGCTCATCGGTCACGGCGTAGTTGCAGTGCGCGGTGCCGGGCTGTGGGCGGGCGTTGACATCGACCCGTCGCTGGCCACCGGCCGCCAGGTCTGCGAGATGCTCATGGAGCGCGGCGTGCTCGTCAAAGACACCCACGGCTCAACGATCCGATTCGCGCCGCCTATCGTCGCGATGCCAGAAGACCTCGACTTCGCTGTCGAGCAACTCGAGGCAGTTCTGCTGGAGCTCGCCAACTAGTTCGGCCCAAAGTTCGGAGTGCGGCCGCGGGGCAAAGGCCGCGGCCGCATTCTTGGTACCGCACTGGTACCGAGTGGTACCATTGATCATGGCTATGAACTTGCGCTTGGATCCAGAGCTCGAGGTCACGCTTCGTGCGGCGTCCGAACGCGACGGCCAATCCCAGCAAGAAATCATTCGTCGGGCCCTCGGCGCGTACCTCGCGGTTGCCGTGCCCACACCGAGGTCCGATGATCCGTACGCCGAGTTGATTGCGGCGGGCATCATCAAGCCGCCCAAACGCCCCTATGCAACTCCTCGGTTCCGGTTGACTCTGCCTGAGGGCGTCTCGACAGCCGATCTGCTCGACCGCGACGACCGGCTGTGATGCGGCTCTACCTAGACAGCAGCGCGCTCGTAAAACGTTCCGTGGTCGAAGCCGAGTCTGATCCGCTGGAAGAGTATCTTGCAGCGGCACGGGACTCGGGCGCAATCCTGATCTCCTCCGCCCTCTCGTGGATCGAGGTTGGTCGGGTGCATCGCAGCCGAATGGACACCGAACACACCGCACCCTTCACGCTGAACGATCTGCTCGAGAGCGCGTTCGACGGAATCGCAGAGGCGCCAGTCACCGCGCAGGTAACGGCCCTTGCGCGCCGGATTGGCCCACCAACCTTGCGAAGCCTCGACGCTATCCATCTCGCGACCGCGACGTTGATCGATGCGGATGTCGTCGTTGCCTATGACCGCCGCATGCTCACGATCGCCAAAGAATTGGGCTTTCGCACGGAGTCACCGCACTAGTTGCCAGGTGCGCCTACTTGCTTCCCGACACCGGCTTGCGAGACAGGCCGACGGATGTCGCGCCCTTCGTTGTGGCTGCCTCGATCGCCGCGCTGTCGTCGGCCTTTGTGTAGGCGTTGCGCAGCTTGACCGGGTCGACGTGGGTGCCCTTGCGCTTCTCCTGACGGGCCTTGTAGGTGAGGTTGAGCGCCTCGACAACGATCGCAAAGGCGATGGGCACGTAGATGAGCGCCTTGTCGATGTGCACCTCGAAGCCGTCGGCGATGAGCGTGAATCCGATAAGCACAAGAAAGGCCAGGGCGAGCATCTTCACCGTTGGGTGCTTGTTCACAAATCCGAAGATGAACTTCGACGAGAAGAGCATGACGCCGAACGACAGAACAACGGCGACGATGATGACGAGCAAGTTGTCGACCATTCCGACGGCGGTGATGACCGAGTCGAATGAGAAGACGATGTCGAGCAGCAGAATCTGGGCGATGATCGCGCCGAAGGTGACGGCCTTGCCGTTGCCTTCGGAGTGCGACTCGGCGCCCTCAAGCTTCTCGTGAATCTCGTGAACGGCCTTGTACACAAGAAAGAGCCCGCCGGCGATGAGAATCAGGTCGCGCCCCGAGAAGCCCATTCCTGCGATCGCGAAGAGGTCGTTCGTGAGTGAGATGATCCACGACGCGAAGAACAGCAGCCCGATACGAATGAGCATCGCGAGCGTGAGGCCGAGGTTGCGGGCCTTCGCCTGCTGCTCAACCGGCAGCTTCGACGCGAGGATCGAGATGAAGATGACGTTGTCCACGCCCAGCACGATCTCCAGAACGAAGAGCGTGAGGAAGGCAACGATGAGGTCAGGGGTCAGTTCGAGAGCGAAGTCCACCCGCTGAGATTACCGATGAATTCTCTGGTAAAACACTGGGAACGGATGGGTACCTAGCCAAACAGGTCGGGATAGTGCTCGCGCGTGATCACGTGCTCGGCCCTGATGGTCGGGTCGAGATCGTTCTGCCATCCCAACTCGTCGAATCGCTTCTCGAGGTGCAGAGCGTTGGCGAGGTCGGCCTTGGTGAGTCGAAACTGATCACCGGCTTCACGCAGCGAGAAGCTCAGGATGATGGTGCGACGTCCGGGGGTCCATGTATGTGGCGCACCGATTCCGAGCTCGACCCGGATCCCGTCGATCGTGGGCGCTGCGTAGCGGCTCACCACGCCGGGGTACGCGGGGTTGAGAAACTCAAGACCGCCCTCACTCGGTCGCGTGGGCACTCCGAATTGCGCAAGGCGAGCCGCGGCATCCACCTCGTCGTCACAGAGAAAGCGCGCGACGAACTGGTCACGTCCGTCATCGCGTGGGCGCACCACCTCGAGGCGAAAATACCGCAGCTGGGGCAACCACTTGCGCCACACGGAGGCGGGCTGCGAATAGAACAGAAGGTGGTCGGGAACGCGCGGAAAACGCACAACATCGTCGATATCGCTTCGCCCGATCACGTCGCCGGCGACCTCAGAGGCGATGGATGGCGCGGAGCCGTCTTTTGGCACAATGACGAAGCGCGGCGGTGCGAGCCGGTGCCGGTCGAGACGGGTCATGTAGTACCGCTGGGTGTCGACCACGATGGCCCAGGCGGCGGCGGTCTCGAGCCACTCCTGGTTCCAGACGAGGTCGAGATCGTGGTCGAGCAGCTCGCCCGCGACACGGCGAGCCGTTTCAACTGTGATGACGGGTGGCAGCTCTGCGTCGCGCTTCCACACGTACCGGATGTCGGGCGCCCGGTCTTCGTTGCGCGAGCCGTCGGTCTCTTCGACGGGGGTGAAACCGTGCTTCTCGTAGAAGCGTTGCGCGGGTGTGTTGGTGCGAAAGGTCCAGAGCTGAAGTCCGTTCGGTCGCTCGTGCTTCGCGACCTCGACGAGCTGCGTGCCGAGGCCCGAGCGCCTCAGCGTCGAATACACGTAGAGCTGGTCGAGCCAGTCGCCGTCGAGGGTCATCATGGCGAGCACGTCGTTGTTCGAGGCAACGGCAACCCAGGTTTCGCGTTGTCGAATAAGAACCTCGCCCACGAACCATTCGTCTTCGCGCAGGGTGTGGCTGCTCGGCGGAACAAGCCCGCGCGCGGCGAATCGCGACTCGCGGAACACGCGGGTGACCTGGTCGGCATCGGCGGGGGTCGCGCGGCGGATCGTGACGTCCATACGAATAGTGTTGCAGCGTGAACGCCCTCGACGCTTCTGACCCGCTTGCCCGGTACCGCGATCTGTTTATTCAGTCGCCGGATGTCGCGGCCTACCTCGATGGCAACTCTCTCGGTCGCCCGCTCGCCGTTACCCCTGGTCGCGTCGCGGAGTTCGTAACCGAGCAGTGGGGTTACCGCCTCATCAAAGGCTGGGATGAGGGGTGGATGTCGCTTGCCCAGCAGATCGGCGACGACCTCGGTCGCGTGGCCCTCGGTTCCGCTCCCGGGCAGACGACGATTGGCGACTCAACGACCGTGCTGCTGTACAAGCTCGTTCGCGCCGCGGCCGACCTGCGCCCCGGTCGCACAGAACTTGTGATCGACCGCGACAACTTTCCGACTGACCGCTACGTGCTCGAGGGCATCGCGGCCGAGCGCGGACTCACGATTCGCTGGATCGACGCGGGCGACGTGACTATCGAGCGGCTTCCGCTGAACGAGAAGACAGCGGTCGTTGTGCTCAGCCACGTCGCGTACCGGTCGGGTTTTCTTGCGGATGTTCCCGCGATCACGGCCGCGGTGCACGAGGCTGGCGCGCTCGTCGTCGGGGATCTGTGCCACTCCGCCGGCGTTGTGCCGACCCACCTCGACGATTGGGGCGTCGACCTCGCTGTCGGCTGCACCTACAAATACCTCAACGGTGGCCCGGGGAGCCCGGCCTTTGCCTACGTCAACGCCGACTTGCTCGACGAGATCCGCCAGCCGATCCAGGGCTGGCTCGGCAGTGCGCGTCCGTTCGAGATGGGCCAGGGGTACGAGCCCGCCGACGGCATCACCCGCATGCTCAGCGGAACGCCACCGATCATCGGAATGCTCGCCATGCGCGACATGATTGCGCTCATCGATGAGGCGGGCATCGACGCCATCCGCGCCAAGTCGGTCGCGCTCACGTCATATGCAATCGAGTTGGCCGACGAGCTGCCCGGCGTGACGTTGTCGACGACGCGCGTCGACGATCGTCGCGGCGGCCACATCACGCTCGACCACCCATCGTTCGAGGCGATGATGCCAAGCTTGTGGCAGCGCGGGGTCATCCCCGATTTCCGTCGCCCAACCGGAATCCGTCTCGGCCTGTCGCCGCTCTCGACGAGCTTCGCCGAGGTCGAGCTCGGCGTTCGGACGATCGCCGAGCTGCTCTGACGCCGGGTCTGTTGCTGACCGGGTCAGATGTGTACAGTGTGCACATTGACGTCGAGACGGAGGAACAGCGCGATGCGCAAACTGGTCTACGGCATGAACGTCTCGGCAGACGGCTTCGTTGCCCCACCGGATGGCGACCTGAGCTGGGGAACCTCGAGCGATGAGCAGTTTCAGTTCTGGCTCGACGAAGAGATCGCGATCGGCCTTTTTCTGTATGGGCGCCGCCTCTGGGAGGGCATGAACGCCCACTGGCCGACCGCCGATCAGTCGCCCGATGCAACCCCGGCGCAGCGACAGTTCTCGCGCAACTGGCGCGAGAAGCCGAAGGTGCTCTTCTCCTCAACCGTCGAGAGAGCGGACTGGAACACCCGCGTGTTCAGTGGCGATGCCGTCGCGGAGATCGCGCGGCTCAAGGCAGAAGACGGCGAACCGATGAGGGTCGCCGGTGCAACGATCGCCGCAGCGGCGATGCAGGCAGGGCTCATTGACGAATACACGATCGTCACCCACCCCGTGCTGCTCGGCAGCGGAATGCCGTTCTTCGCCGCGCTCGATAGCTGGGTGAACCTGAACCTGGTCGAGACGCACACCTTTCCGGGCGGTGTAGTAATGACCCGCTACGAGGTGCGGCGCTAGCCCAGCACCCCCTAGCCGAGCACCCCAGACAGCACGAGGTCGACCCGACGCTCGAGCTCGACGTCGGTGTCGGCGAAACGCTCGGTTGCCCAGGCCAGCGCGGTGATGAGCCCAAACACTTCGCCCGGTGTGAGGTCGAGCCGCGCCATCCCGCCGTCCTGTGCCTTAAGAAGCAGCATCTGGGTGCGCAACTGCAGCGGGGCGCAGGCGATGCGCAGCGGAGAGTCGGCGGGGGATTGCGCGACGGCGTCGGCGAGCCCCGACCAAAGGCCCAGGTTGCCGGCGAGTTCGACGAACCACTCGCGCAGCGCGACCGCGGGGTCGGGATGCGAACCGAGTTCGCGCGCAATCGCGTCGAGCTCGGCGAAGCGAAAGCGCAGCGTCTCAACGATGAGCGAGTCACGAGTCGGAAAGTGTCGGTAGAGCGTCGCGTTGCCAACTCCGGCCTGCGCCGCGATGTCGTCGAGCGATGCGGGGGTTCCGTGCACCTCGAAGGCAGAGCGCGCTGCTTCGACGACGGCGTCGTAATTGCGCTGGGCGTCGGCGCGGAGGGTGCGAGACATGGCTTCCGATCGAGACGGATTGACAAGCGGGGACAGTCCCCATATCGTGAAAGCGAAACGGGGATGCTCCCCACTTTAGCCCAAGGAGGCGCCATGCTTGCAGTAACCGACGCAACATTTGACGAGACAGTGCTCAAGGCCGACGGGCCGGTGCTCGTCGAGTTCTGGGCCGAGTGGTGCGGCCCATGCCGCGCGGTGAGCCCGATTCTTGAGCAGATCGCCGCCGAGAACCCCGACACGATCACGATCGTGAAGATCAACGCCGACGACAACCCGCAGGTCGCGTTCGATTACCGCGTGACATCCATCCCCGCGATGAAGCTCTTCGACAAGGGCGAGCTCATCAAGACCATCGTCGGCGCGAAGCCGAAGCCCGCAATCGAGCACGAACTGGCGGGAGTGCTCGCCGGTTAGCGTTTTTGCGGGTAAATCGTCTCGCCGCGCTCGAGTTGTTCGATGAACTTGACGATGTTGCGCTCGCGAGTCTCGGCGCGCTTGGCATTGTGCAGTCGAAACAGTATTGCGAACCGGTTTTGGCTGGAGAGCGTTTTGTAGAACTCGGCGGCCGCGGGATTCGCGGCGAGTGCCTGCGCGAATTCGGCAGACTCGGTGATCGTTGCCGGCCCGGCGTACGCGGCATCCCAGCGGCCGTCGCCCTTGGCGCGATCGATCTCGGCCTGGCCCGCGGGCTTCATGCGGCCCGCTTCGATGAGCGCAGCCACCCTGCCCTGGTTGACGATCGACCACGGGCTGCGCTTGACGCGCGGCGTGTAGTTCTGCAGAAAAAAGTCGTCGTCGAGAGCGTTGCGCCGGGCGTCGATCCAGCCGTACATCAGCGCAACGTCGAGCGCCTCGACGTACGAAACGCTCGCGAAGGCGCTGCCCTTCTTGGCAATCTTCAAGATAACGCCGGTGGATGTCGCGTGGTTCGCGTCGAGCCACGCCTCCCATTCGGCGGCGGTCTCGAAGTGCAGCGTCTCGCGTTCGACCATGTCGTTACTGTACGACCGACCTACGACGCGCCTCGTCAGGAGGCCGAGATGCGAATGATGACCCGGTGCGCGTTACCCTTCGAGGCGAGACGCTCGATGAATGAGATGAAGTGGTACTCGAAGCCGTACTTGCGCTTGATGCGGCTGAGAGCCGCAGGCGTCTCTTCTTCTTCGGCGGCCGCCGCAGTCACAGTGGGAGCGCCGTCGGCAACCTTGCCCAACCGCGAGCACGGGCGCATCTCAACGAGCGGGTTGTTGCGCAGGCGCTTGAGTTTGCCCGACCCCACCGGGGTCGTCACAACGAGGTCGTCGCCGTCGCGGGCGATCCACACGGGTGTCGACACCCCGACGCCGGTCTTGCGAAAGGTCGTGAGTGAGACGAAGCGCGCACCATCGAGGTCGAGAAGGTTCATGACTGAACACTAGGGCCGAAAGTACCCGCGCAAGAACTCATCGAACGCGGCGGCCATGTCGAAGCTGTCGTCGAGAAGCCACTGCTGCTGAAGGCCGTCCATCACGGCCGGAATGAGTCGTGCGGCGACCTCAACATTGATGCTCGCGTTGATGCGGCCGTGAGCAAGCGCGTCGCGAATCGTCTCTTCGGCGAGAGCGCGGCCGGCAGCGTAGCGATCGACGAAGTAGGCGTGCGCGGGGTGCTCGGGGTCGGTAGCCTCGGCAGAGATCACCGTGTACAGCGAGGTGAGACCGCGGGTCGATTGGTTGTAGGCGACGACCTTGCGAGTCTGCTCGAGCAGGGTCGTCTCGGAGACATCGCCAGCCGCCTCGCGCACCCGCTCGTCGCGCTGCCGCAGCACCTCGGTGAACAGCTCTTCTTTCGACGCGAAGTGGTGCATAACTCCGGCCGTTGTCAGGCCCACCCGTTTCGCCACCTCACGCAGTGATCCGGAGTGATACCCGCCACGCGCAAACACCGCCAGTGCGGCATCCACTATCTCCTGGCGTTTTGCTTTTCCCTTGGCGTAGCTTCCGCGCTGGCTGGGCGTTGGCTGGACTGTCATTCTCAAAACCTACCGCACTATAGGTTTTCTGCGATAGGGTGACACTCATTCGGGGGACACCGACCAATGGAGGTCACAAATGAACCGATTGATGGCAGGCGCGGCGCTGACAGCTGCAGCCGCATTAGTGCTTACCGGATGTGGGCGCACCGACGGGCCCACCGGCTCGAACGAGAGCAAGGGCGCTATCGACAACGAACCAGCGACCGGCGAGATCACGATCTGGGCAATGGGCAATGAGGGCGAAGTGCTCGATCAGCTCGCCACCAAGTTTGAAGACGAGAATCCGGATGTCACTGTCAACGTAACGGCGGTGCCGTGGGAGTCCGCGCACGATCGCATCGCGACATCCATTGCCGGGGGTGAGACGCCGGATATCTCCATGCTCGGAACCACGTGGGTCGGTGAGTTCGCTGCGACGGGCGCGCTCGAGCCGACGCCGGAGGGGCTTGTTGAGCCGAGCGACTTCTTCGAGGGCTCGTGGGGCACGGCCGTCGTTGACGACGTTGCCTACGGAGTGCCGTGGTACGTCGACACGCGAGTGCTTTACTACCGCACCGACATGGCCGAGGCCGCCGGGGTCGAAGCCCCGACGACCTGGGAAGAAGCCAAGACCTTCTTCGCCGCGCTGCAGGGTGAGGGTGCGAAGTCGGGCGTCTCGCTGCCGCCGGGCGGATTCGACTCGTGGCAGTACATCGCGCCGAACGCCTGGCAAGACGGCGGTGACATTCTGAGCGAAGACGGCTCGGAGTTCACCTTCGACACCGCCGCGTGGAAGGAAGCCTTCGAGTACTACAACAGCTACTTCGACGAGGGCATCGCAGAGCCGACGCGCTTTGAGACCGGTGAGATCGAGCAGGAGTTCATCGACGGCACGGTCGGTGCGTTCTACAGTGGTCCGTTCCACGTGGGTCTGCTGCGCGAGCAGGGCGGTGAAGACTTCGCCGACAAGTTTGCTGTAGCGATGGTTCCCGGCGAGTCCAGCCGCACGTCGTTCACGGGTGGCGGAAACCTCGCGGTCTTCAACGACAGCGAAAACCGCGACGCGTCATGGAAGTTCGTTCGCTGGCTGAGCGAGCCCGAGACGCAGATCGAGTGGTACGGAATCTCTACCGACCTGCCCTCGACGACAGCCGCGTTCGAGGATCCCCAGTTCGCCGACGACCCCTACCTGAGCGTCTTCGCCGAGCAGCTCGCCGATTCCAAGGCGCCGCCGGCGATTCCGACCTGGGCACAGGTCTCGGCCGTCATCGACCAGGAACTCGAGAAGGTGACCCGCGGCGACACAACGGTCGACGAGGCCATCGCCACGATTCAGGAACAGGCGACGTCGATCGGCACGGGTAACTAACGTGACCGCAACGGTAACGCCGAACAGGAGTAACAGAGCAGGACGGCAAACCCTCATCGCGTGGGGGTTTGCCGCCCCGTTTATGATCCTGTTTCTCGTCTTTATGGCGGGGCCGATTCTGGCCTCGCTCGCGATGAGCTTCACCGACCTGACGACGCGCGACCTGCGCTCGCCGTTCAACGTCAACATCGTGGGCTTCGAGAACTACATTCGGCTCTTTCAAGACGAGCGCTTTATTCACTCGCTGCTCAACACCGGCATCTTTGTCATAGTGGGCGTGCCTCTGACGATCGCCGTTGCGATGCTCGTGGCGCTCGCGCTCAACACCGGCATCACGAAGTTTCGCACCGTGTTTCGCGTGGGGTATTACGCGCCGGTCGTGACATCCATCGTCGCTATCGCGATTGTCTGGCGGTTCATTCTTCAGAATGACGGACTGCTTAACGGCGTACTGAGCTGGGTCGGCATCACCGGCCCGAACTGGCTCGAAGACACCTTCTGGGCTCTGCCGTCGCTCATTCTGATGGCCGTCTGGCGCAACATCGGCACGCTTATGGTGATTTTTCTTGCGGGACTTCAGGGTGTTCCGAAAGAGCACCACGAAGCAGCGATGGTGGATGGCGCGAACGCCGTGCAGCGCTTCTTTAATGTGACGCTACCGGCGCTTCGACCCACCCTGCTGTTTGCAGCGGTCATCACGAGCATCGGCTTTCTCCAGTTCTTCGAGGAGCCCTTTGTGATGACGCGTGGTGGGCCGCTCGACGCGACCCTGTCGAGCGCGATGTACACGTTCAACCAGTTCGGGTTCGGCAACTACTCGTATGCCTCTGCCGCGAGCTACGTGCTGTTTTTGGCGATTGTTGTGCTGTCGCTCGTGCAGTTCCGACTGCTGAAGAGGGAGGACTGAGATGACTACTGACATTGCAACGCCGACGCTGACTCCCGCCCGTCGTAGCGCCCTGACACCGCGCCCGAAGATCTGGCTCTACGTTGTGCTCGCGGTCGGGTTCGTCGCGATGATCTTTCCGTTCATCTGGATGATTCTCGGTTCGTTCAAGACCAACGCCGAGATCAGGTCGAACCCGCTCGGCCTGCTGCCGGCGGCGCCGACGCTCGACAACTACACGCAGCTGTTCGGGCGCCTCGACTTTGCGACCTACTTCACCAACAGTGTTGTCGTCGCGGTGTTTGTGACCCTGGGCAACATCATCTTCTCGTCGATGGTCGGCTACGCGCTCGCCAAGCTCGAGTTCAGGGGCAAGCGGCTGCTGTTCATCCTCGTGCTCGGAACCCTGATGGTTCCCGGTGTTGTGACGTTCGTTCCGCTGTTTGTGCTCACCTCGAACCTCGGCCTCGTGAACTCATACCCCGGGCTCATCCTGCCGTTCCTGATCACGCCGCTCGGTGTGTTTCTGATGCGGCAATTCATCTCTGGGCTGCCGAACGACATCATCGAGGCGGCGCGCATCGACGGGGCATCCGAGTGGCGCATCTTTCTGCGGGTCATCATGCCGCTGTGTGGCCCCGCGGTCGCGACGCTCACGATTCTCACCTTCCTCGGAAGCTGGAACAACTTCCTCTGGCCACTCGTTGTCGCGACGAGCGAAGAGAAATACACGCTGCCGGTAGCGCTCGCGCTCTACTCGGTCGGTCAGAACGCAGCGCAGTACGGACTCATGATGGCGGGAGCGGTGGTCGTGGTGATCCCCGTGCTGCTCGTCTTTATAGTGCTGCAGCGCTACTTCGTGCAGGGCATAGCCCTCACGGGAATCAAGTAAACAAAGTCGCTGGTTGAGTAGGCCCGCTAGGGCCGTATCGAAACCCGCTCAACCAGCGACGAGATCGGAGCACGACATGTCATTTCCGCAGAACTTTCTCTGGGGCGCATCAACCGCCGCGCACCAGATCGAGGGCAACAACGTCAACAGCGACTGGTGGGCACGCGAGCACGGCAACCTGCCCGGAGCTCCCGCGGTCGAGCAGCCGAGCGGCGACGCGGCCGACAGCTTCTCGCGCTACCCAGAAGACATGCGACTGCTGCGTGACGCCGGGCTGAACTCGTACCGCTTCAGCGTCGAGTGGGCGCGCATCGAGCCGGAGCCCAAGTTCTTCTCGCTCGCGATGATCGACCATTACCGGCGCATGATCGACACGGCCCGCGACCTCGGCCTCACGCCGATGGTCACGCTGCACCACTTCACGAACCCGATCTGGTTCGCCCGCGACGTCACCTGGAACGACCCACGCGCCGTCGATCATTTCGCGCGGTACGTGCAGCGCATTCTGCCCTTGCTCGAAGACGTCGAACTGGTCTGCACGATCAACGAACCCAACATGCTCGCGACGATCATGGCGCCGGTGAATGACGGCTGGTCGGGCATCGGCATTCCGCCCGGCGACGCACAGATCACCGAGCACCTCATCTCGGCGCACCAGTTTGCGACCGCGCTCGTGCGCAGCGTCGGCAAGAAGGCGGGTTGGTCGATCGCGACACAGGCCTACATTCCTGAGCCGGGCTTCGAGGCACAGGCTGATGCGCACGCATCATCCAGAGAAGATGTTTTTTTGGATGCCTCGCGCGGTGACGATTGGGTCGGCATTCAGGCCTACACGCGCACGCGGATCGGCGCGGACGGCCCGATGCCCATCCCTGACGGAGCGGAGACGACGCTCACCGGGTGGGAGTTCTATCCCGGTGCGCTCGAGTACGGCATCCGTCGCTCGTGGGAGCGCAACGGCGTGCCGATCTACGTCACCGAGAACGGTGTCGCGACCGCTGACGATTCGCGCCGCATCGCCTACACGCAGGGAGCGCTCGAGGGCGTCTCGGCCGCTCTCTCTGATGGCGTCGACGTGCGCGGCTACCTGCACTGGAGCGCGCTCGACAACTACGAGTGGGGCAGCTACACGCCGACCTTCGGCCTCATCGGCTGGGACCGCACAACCTTCGCGCGCTACCCCAAGCCGTCGCTGGCCTGGCTGGGGCAGGTCGCGCGGCGCAACGGTCTCGCTGGTTGAGCTCGTGTCGTTGGTTGAGTAGGCGCGCCAGCGCCGTATCGAAGCCGGTGGTTGAGCTCGTGTCGTTGGTTGAGTAGGCGCGCCAGCGCCGTATCGAAACCGGTGGTTGAGCTCGTGTCGTTGGTTGAGTAGGCCGCCCGCGGCCGTATCGAAACCGGTGGTTGAGCTTGTCGAAACCAGATCGAGCGAAGCCGAGATCCGGCCTAACCCGACCGCAACACCGACAGCAGCAAAAACGCAATCCCAATAACGACCGGCAGCACCCCAATGCCGCTCAGCGCAACTGTCGCAATCGCGAGCCCCTTCGGTGCCCCCGGTCGCCGCAGCGCGACAATGCCGACAACAAGGGCGGCGATCGCGGCCGGAATCCACAGAATCGACGTGTAGATCGGCAGGCTCGCGGGGGTCAGCGCGGCGGTCATGCCCGACCCGCCGCCGAACGACAGGGCGACTCCCGCGAGAAACGCCAGCACAGGGATCCCGATGCTCACGACCCACAAGATAAACGCTGTCTTGCCGAGATCGCGCGGAGTCTTCTGTACGTCAGTCATGGGCACAGCCTAGGTGCGGATGCGACTCCGACGCGTACCCTTATGCCGTGACCGTTCTGACGCAGGACCTCCTCGACCGCATCCGCTCACGCGCCGCAGGCTACGACGCTTCCAATTCCTTCTTCGCCGAAGACCTCGCCGAGTTGCGCGACGCCGGCTACCTCGCCCCGCGCTCGCTGCTCGAGACCGCCCGCGACCAGCGCCTGCTCGCTGCGTATGCCCCGGCGACCGCGCTCGGCATCAACATGCACCTCGTCTGGACCGGCGTCGCCCGCGTGCTATCCGAACGCGGTGACCCCTCGCTCGACTGGGTGCTGGCCGACGCCGCTGCTGGGGAGCTCTTCGCGTTCGGCAACTCCGAGGCCGGCAACGACCTCGTGCTCTGGGACTCCCTCACCACCGCCACCCCGGTCGAGGGCGGCTGGGCCTTCACCGGCACCAAGATCTTCACCTCGCTCGCTCCGGCCTGGACCCGTCTCGGCATCTTCGGTCGCTTCGAAGACCAGCTCATCCACGGCTTCATCGACCGCACCTCGCCGGGCGTCACAACCCTCGACGATTGGGACACCCTCGGCATGCGCGCAACGCAAAGCCGAACGACGGTGTTGGATGGCGCGTTTGTCCCCTCCGACCGCGTATCCCGAGTGCTTCCGATCGGTCCAAACGCCGACCCGTTTGTCTTCGGCATCTTCTCGAACTTCCTTCTGCTCATCGGTTCGGTATACGCGGGCATCGCCGATCGGGCGCTCGAGCTCGCCGTTCTCTCCGCTGGTCAACGTAAGTCGCTCAAGTCGGGGCTTACCTACGACCAGGATCCCGACATCCGCTGGCGCATCGCGGATGCCGCGCTCGCCGTGGACGCGCTCGCACCCCAGCTCGAAACGCTGGCGATGGATGTCGATACTCACGTCGATCACGGCGGTGCTTGGTTCCGGTATCTCACCGGCGCAAAGCATCGCTCAACCGAGGCCGCGCGCTACGTCGTAGACCAGGCACTTCGGGTCGCGGGAGGCTCTGGCTACCGAACGTCGTCGGAGCTCGCCCGCTTGCAACGTGACGTGCTCGCGGGCATCTACCACCCGAGCGACACGGAGTCCATCCACGCGACGGCTGCGACGAACTTGCTAGGCCCCCTCGCCTGACTCTCGTCGCTGGTTGAGTAGCGCGCTCAGCGCGCGTATCGAAACCCCCCGCCCTCGGTGATCGAGCTTGTCGAGATCAGATCGAGCGAAGCCGAGATGTCGCTGGTTGAGTAGGCCGCCCGCGGCCGTATCGAAACCTCTGGATGGGGATGCAAAACTTAACGAGTGCCAAATCCTGCAAAGTCCCGCCGACCAGACGTAACCAGCGTCGACCTCATCGGCGGCACCGAGAAACGCGCGCTCGAAGTAGTCGACTACGACTACGAGTGGCCCGTCATCTTCGCGGAGCACCGCGACCGGCTGGCCGGGGCTCTTCAGGGTGTGTCCGTCGATATCGAGCACATCGGCTCGACCTCAGTGCCAGGGCTCGCGGCGAAGCCGATCATCGACATTGTCGTCGCGGTTGACGACATCACTGCGGAAGAGGACTACCTTCCGCAACTGTTGGTGGCCGGGTACGTGCTGCGCGTACGGGAGCCGGGGCATCGGCTGGTGCGCACGCCAGAGCTTGACGTGCATGTTCACATCTACGGGAAGGGCGACCCGGCGGTGACGAACTACCTGTTGCTGCGAGATCGTCTACGTTCGGATGCCGGCGATCGTGAGCTGTATGCGCGCACCAAGCGGGAGCTCATTGCGCAGGGGTTTGACGATATGAATGCTTACTCGGATGCGAAGAGTGAGGTTATTGCGGGGGTCTTGGGGCGGGCTCGTGAAGCCAAAGCCAAAGCGAACTGAGGTCGTGACCGACGGATTATGAGTCCGCTGCTCTTGGGTCTAGATACGGCCGCGGGCGAACTAAGTAACTCAAGAAGTCATGGAGACTGACTGACGATGGTTTTCAGTCGCTCGGCCAGCTGCTTTCGCAAAGCTACTCGTTCCGAGGTGCCCAAGCCATAGCGGAGATAGCGGATGGCTTGAAGGTCAAACGGAACATCGGCCGGGTTCTGCGTCAGGAGCACCGTAGAACGAGGTAGTGCGTGGGCAAGCCCTGCTTCATAGAAAACATTCGCATTCTTCTCCGAAAGGTCCGCGATGACGATTTGTGATTTCCACAGGATCGACAGGATATCCCCCATGACTTGGTGGTGCTGCCAGATGTCGTCGGCGCGAACACAGACCAGACCCGCGTCAGACACAGCGGCCTCAATCGTTTCGTAAACAACGTCAAACGCGGGCGCAAACGGCATCATAACCGCGACGAGCTTTGGATCGCGAGGTGTGTCGACAGGAAAATTTAGGACTGAGTTGGGGCCAAAGTCGCCTGGCAAAGTACGGTCGACGCTCGCTTGGTTTGCGAGAAGTATCTCAAAAAGATTCACGCTCTTGACAGACCAATGGGTACGCCGGAATTCAAAGCTATCTATCCCGAGTTCCCCTGATAGACCTTCAATAGATTCGAGCGGGATCGGTGGAAATCGGGGGTCTCGGATGAACTTGAACCTGTGGTCTCGGCCGTCGCGCCTTATCGATATAGCGGTTCCGATGTGCGCGACCGGGTCGAACCTGTCGTCGCCAACTTCTGGCATTGACAGCACGGGTAGATCTTGAAGCGCATTGAAATCGGACCCTAGCGAATCACGAATGGCGCTATCGGTGTACTCAAGTAGTCGTCCGGTTGGGACGACGCCATCGCCCAAACCGACGTGCAAGCTAAACATGGTCCACTCATCTCCACTATTGACTTCGAGATTCTATCGACATCGCGCAAGCAACTAGCCGAACAAAACTGTCGACCCAAGCGATGAATGCCTGACTCGTATCGAGCACCTATGTATTAGGTACCCCGTGCGAGCCAAATCAGTGGTTGGGGATCGCGGGAGTGAAGCATCCACGAAGAAACTCCGTCTGCTTCTGCTCCTAACAACGCACTAAACCTCGCGAAAGGGACGTTGGAGGGTATGTTGAGCATACTTCTGAGAATATTTCGGAGACGTAGAGCCGCACCAACCGATCACCGCCCATGCTCGCCCGATATTTACTCTCCCCGTTGAAAGACGAGCTAACTCAGTAGCGGCAGATGAATCCGGTCGATTCAGGCCGCCTGAACGACTTGGAGAATAAATGACCTTGAACGAGATCACGGTTGTTGCGGATTACTGTTTTGGCAGCAATCCGCTAGTGTTGGCCAACCTTGCCAGGGTCAATTTCATCCATGCACCCAATGGCTCAGGCAAGACAACTATTTCCAACGCTCTTTCATGTCAGCCATCAGATCCGAACTTACGGTCGACCTGGCGCGTCGCGGCAACGGACACCACTATTCGAGTGTTCAACGAGGCCTACCGGATGAGAGTCCTCAACGAGTACGTCGACGGCATTTTCACAATCGGGTCCGCGTCGAATGAGGTGAACCTAAAGATTGACAACCTAGTGCAGCAGCGCTCGGACCGACGCACCAATCGACAAGCTTGGCAAAGCGAAATTGGATCCGACGACGTCCAGGTTGGACCGAGCGGATTGCTTGGAGACATTCGGACCGAGCGTCTTCAGGCAAGCCTTGCGATTTTCGAGAACCATAAAGCCGTCCCGGAGGCGGTTCGTGACATTGTCTTCAAGGGATTCAGAGGAAACAAGGATAAGTTCTTCGAAGAGGCGAACACCCGATACGGACCCGACGTGGTCGTCGCGAAAGATGTGACTTGGGAAACGCTCGGAGCCCGCACGGCTTCACTGACCGGCGACTTGAGCCGCAAGGCCTTAATTACTTCCATGTCCGTGCGTTGGCTCTTGTCTGTAGAACAAATTGAGCGGCTCAAAATGGACGACATCATGGGCGGTAACGGCGAACTTTCCGCCCTCATCCAACACCTTGCAAACGGGGATTGGGTTAGCCAGGGGCGACAACATCTCGACAGCACGGCTGGCAAATGTCCGTTTTGCCAGCAAGATCTACCCGAAGACTTCGGGGCGAAACTCAGTGCTCACTTCGCATCAGGCTACGACGAGGCACTCGAATTCGCGGCGAAAGTCATGACCGACGTGGGCTCTCGCTCAGAAATTCTCGGCTTCGAACTCGCGAAAGTCGAAACCGCCGTCGAGACTGACGCTGCCATCGATGGGCAGCAGCTCAACGATGCCGTAGACGCAATTCGGACAGCTACCGAACTCGTGTTATCGAAAGTGAGGGACAAGCATCGCCATCCGACAGCCCGGATCGACGTTGATGACATTGCTCCCCTTATCGCCCATCTGAACGGACTGATCGAAAGCACCAACGCGGACATCGCTCGACACAACAAACTTATCGATGACTCCACAGCAGAGCTTGCGAAGCTAATCGCGGACGGCTGGGCCTTATTCCTAACCGAAGCAGCGTCTTCTAGTCACCTGAAGCGCTATCAAGGGGTCAGCAGCAAAAAGGGAAAAGAGATCGACGAGCTGCGCTCCAAGATTGCCCGAACAATAAGGGCCGACGAAGAAAGCGGGAGGGAAGTCGATGCGCTCCGAAGTCAAATCTCAAATACCGTGACCGTCGCTGCGCGCATCAATGCGCTCCTGGAAGCGCTGGGTTTTCACCGTTTTCATCTCGGCATCGCAGACTCTGTCGCGGGAGGGTACCGGATCGTTCGTGACGATGGGTCACCGGCATTCGCTTCGCTCTCTGAAGGCGAAAAGTCTTTTGTCTGTTTCGCCTATTTCATGGAGTCTCTGACTGGGACAGCTGAGTCTGGTGGAACCGTTGAACCCGTGATTGCGGTGATTGACGACCCAATTTCTAGCTTGGACAGTGACACCCTCTTCATTGTCGCGGCCTATATCCGCGACATCGCCAAGAAAGTGATTGATGGCGACACGAATATTGACCAACTCATCGTGCTGACACACAACACACAATTTCACCACGAAGCGGCCTACGCCACCGGCAAAGCTAAGACCAGCGACCGCCGTCATTACCGTCTTCTAAAGGGACTCAACAATCTCACGTCAGTGCGAGATGACGGCACGCAAAGCAAGATCCGAGGGAGCTACGAACTGCTTTGGCAGTCGGTTGTCGACGTCGCGGGCGGCGACGAGGAATCCGCGCTCGCGCAGGTTGGCGTTTTCAACGTCGTAAGGCGAATCATCGAAGGATATTTCAAAACAGTGGGTTCGACGCAAGCTCACGAGCGACAGCAGGCACGATCCGTCGCAGATGAGCGTCTGATGTCGATGTTCGTGACTTGGGCGAACTCGGGATCGCACACGATCATTGATGATTTCGCCCAATCCCACTACATCGGGGGTGCCAAACAGTTCTTGCAACTCCTCCAGCGTTTCTTTGACCAGCAGGGACACACCGCGCACTTCGAGATGATGGTCAGCGCTTGCGGCGGCGAAACCTTGTTAGAACCCGGCTCAGCCTTCGATCGGAATCGTCTGATCGATACTGCGAAAATAGAGTCGCTAAGTTCGTAGTTTGTACGCCGCGTGAGCGCGTGTTCTATCGATCTAATCTCGATTGGCGTTAGGCGTCCTAGACCGGACGAAGTTGTCGACGCCGCCGGAGGCAGGACCGTTCGATCGATTTAGCCATGCGGCGGGCGGGGTTGATGTTCGTGACCGACGAATCACGAGACCGTTGCTCTTAGGTTTCGATACGGTGCCGGCGCGCCTAGATTTCGATACGGTGTGAACGCCTACTCAATCCACCACTCAACCAGCGAAGAAGGCCGGGTTTCGATACGGCGCTGGCGCGCCTACTCAACCAGCGAGAGTTGCGAAGCTCCGAGCCGCAAACGGTGGTCTGAGGGCAGGGTGTCGGTCGCGTGGTGCGTGACCATGATTACGAGACGGTCGGCCAGGGCGAAGCGCAAGTCATCCATGAGCGCGGCGGCGGCTGCGGCATCCAAGTGCGCTGTTGGTTCGTCGAGGAGGACGACGTCGGCGCGCGTGAGCAGGGTGCGCGCGACCGCCACACGCTGTCGCTGGCCTCCGGAGAGTGAGGCGCCCTCGGAGCCGATGCGGCTGTCGAGGCCGAGGGGCAGGCTGTCGAGCAGGTCACCGAGTCCGACGGAACGCAGCACCGAGTCGAGCTCGAGATCGGTCGGCTGGTCGTCGCGTGCCCGGGCCAGCAACAGGTTGGCGCGCAGCGTCGAGTCGAAGAGGTGCCCCTCCTGCGGGCACCAGGCGATGCGAGCCCGGGCGGCGGTCAGGTCGATCGACGATGACGGGATGCCGTTGATGAGCAGCGAACCGGAGGCCGGCGCGAGGTAGCCGAGCAGCGTCGCGAGCAGGGTGGACTTGCCCGAACCCGACGGGCCCTCGACGACGAGCCAGTCGCCACGCGAGACCTGAGCCGAGAGACCGCGGAAAGCCGGCTCGGCTCCGGGCCAGCCGGCGGCGAGTCCGTCGAGCGAAATGGTGTCGATTCGTTCGACCGAACCGGAACCCGTCGAGACCGGCGCGGGCAGCGTCGTGATCGCACTCACCCGACGCAGTGCCGCCCGCAGCGCGGGGATCTGCTGCACGGCATCGACGAGGGCCAGCATCGGCTCGGCCATCGCGATCGGCAGCAGCACGAGAACCGCGACGATACCGGGCTCGATCGGAGCGCCGGACGTGACGGTGAGCATAAAGCCGGTCGCGGCACAGCAGGCGAGAAGGGTGAGGGCGCCGCCGAGTCCGAGGGCGTTGGAGGTGCGTCGAGCGTGGGATCCGGCCGCGGCGTCGAGCGCAGCCAGGTCGGCGTGCGCGGCACGGGCCACGCCATTCGCGCGGAGTTCACCAGCGGCAGCAATGACCGCAGCGAACCGTCGCAGCACCGTTGAGCGCACGAGCGCCTGCCCGCGCGCGGCCGACCGGTCTGCGATGAGGGCGACGACCGGCGCGACGATCAGGCACACAACGAGGCACCACGCGAGCACGGTGAGCGCGGGGGCGTAGAGCACCGCAACGGCGATCGTCACGCCCGCGGCCGACAGCAACCCGACGACGATCGGCAGCAGAACGCGGGGCACGAGGTCGCGCACCCGATCGGCAGACGCCACGAGGTAGTCGAGCGCCACACCTCCACGGGCCAGACCGCGCGACGCGACACCGCGAGCGGCGAGACCCGCCCACAGGCGCATCCTGAGTTCGGTCAGCGACCCGAGCACGGCGTCGTGCGTGAGCAGACGCTCGCAGTACCGCAGCACCGACCGCCCCAGCCCGAAGAATCGCACGCCCACAATCGCGACCAGCAGGTACATGATGGGCGGTTGCTCGCTCGCCCGAACAATCAGCCAGCCGGATGTCGCGGTCAACGCGATCGCGAACAACGCCGACGCCGTGCCGAGCAGAACGGCCCCGGTGAAGCGCCAGGCGGTGGGCCGGAGGTAGGTGAGCAGCTCCCGAAGGGCCGATGTCGTGCCAAATGCAGGACGCGCGCCGTCAAGGTCCGCGGAAACATCAGGGGTGCCAGTGGAGGGAGTGCCAGTTGATCCTGCATTTGGGACGGCAGACGGCGCGGGGGAGTCGGCGGCGCGCAACTGTGTCGCGCCGAGCAGCACCACGTGATCCGCCAGCGCGGCGACGCCCGCCTCGTGCGAGGCGATGACCATCGTCACGCGACCCTGCAGCGACCTCAGCGCGGCCTCGACCAGCGACGCAGAGTGCGCGTCAAGGTGTGCCGTCGGTTCGTCGAGCAGCAGCAACTGCGCTCCGGCCTGCACGCGCAGCAGTCCACGCGCGACCGCGAGGCGCCGCAGCTCACCGGGGCTGAGCTGCGCGGGGTCGACATCAGCGACGTGCGAGAGCTGCAGCGCAGACAGCACGCCCGCGACATCCACCCCGTAGAGAGAAAGTTCGGCGAAAACGGTCGCGCCCACGGTGTGCGGGTGCTGCGGAACCCAGGCAACAAGCGAGGGGTCGATTCCTGTCACGCGGCCGGTGACCGTTGCGGCGATGTCTCCCGCGAGCACACGCAGAATCGTCGACTTGCCCGATCCCGACGGCCCTTCTAGCGCGGTTGTGCCGCCGACCCGCACGTCGAAGCTGACGTCGGAAAGAGCGTCAGAGGTTCGACCGTCGTAGCGAACAGTCAGGCCATCCACGCGCAAAGAACTACCCCGGCGCACGACAGGCGCAAACCGCGGCGCATCGATAATTTCGCGCGCACGTCGCTGCGCCGCGAGCCCGTCTTGCGACGAGTGAAACGCGGCACCCAGGTCGCGGAACGGCGCGAAGCACTCGGGCGCGAGCACAAGCGCGACCATGCCGAGCACAAGCGTCATGTCGCCGTGCACAAGCCGCACGCCGACAAAGACCGCAACGATCGCGACCGAGATCGTCGCGATGAGTTCGAGCACCAGCGACGACAGAAACGCGCTGCGCAGGGTGTGCATCGTTGTGACGCGGTGCTCGTGCGAGACGCGGCGCAGGGCGGCCGACTGCTCGTCGACGCGGCCGAGTCCGACGAGCACCGGAAGCCCGCGGGCCAACTCCACGAGGTGGTCGCTCAAACGAGAAAGCGTGGTGGATGCCGCATCCGCACGCTCTTGCGTGTGCATGCCCACGAGCGCCATAAAAACCGGAACGAGCGGCACCGTCAGAACAACAATGAGCGCGCTGACCCAATCCGCGCTGAGAATGCGCAGCCCAACGAGCAGGGGAATGACCGCGGCGCCAACGACGGCGGGAAGCACGTTGCGGTAGTAGTTGTCGAGCTCATCGAGGCCGACACTGCCGATCGCGGTTGTGGAGCCAACCGAATGAGGGGTGCCCTCGAGAACACGAACCACGAGTGACAGCCGAAGCGCACTTTTTGCGCCGAGCGCAGCGCGGGTCGCGAAGACCTGGGTCGCCCACGACGATGCGGCGCGCAGCACGCCGGCGGCGCAGGCGAGAACCACCGAGAAGCGCGGGTCGTCGCCGTTGATGATTGCGACGACGCCGGTCGCCACGCCCTCGGCGAGCAGAACGAGTCCTGCTGCCTTGAGCGCGGCGAACAGCCCGAGCACAAAAAGTGTCAGGGGGGCGGCGTCGATCTTTTTCATGAGTCCTGGTGCACCACTACTGCAGCGCGAACCACGTGCGGGTCGGGGATGTGGTGCTCGCTGATGCGCTTGCGGAACACCCAGTACGTCCAGCCCTGGTAGAGAAAGACGAGGGGGAGTCCGAAGGCGGCAACCACAGTCATCACGCCCAGCGTGTAGTCACCGCTCGAGGCGTTTTCGATAGTGAGATCCCACGAGGGCATAAGGGTCGAGGGCAGCACAACCGGGTAGGCCGAGGCGAAGATCGACGCGGCACCAAACACGAGGAAGGCTGCCATGCCGATGAAGGCGCGACCCTCGCGGCCGCGACGCGCGCTGAGCCAGGCCCAGATCACGGCGACAACCGCGACACCAATAAGAGCCCAGGTGTAGACCTTGCCGTTCATAAACTGCACGACGAGCACCCAGCCGACGATCGGCAGCAGGGCGACCGGGGTCCAGCGCACAACGAAGTTACGCGCGAGCTCGCGCACCGAACCCTCGGTCTTGAGGCCGAGGAAGACTGCGGCGTGCACGAGGCAGAACCCGACAACGGCGAGGCCGCCGAGAACCGCATAGCCGTTGAGCCAGGCGAAGGGGCCGCCCACGCGGTCACCGTTTTCGTTGATCGGCAGGCCGGTTGTGGTGAGTGCGAGCATCGCGCCGACGCCGAAGGCCGAGACGAAGGAGCCGAGGCCGAGCGCAAGATCCCAGCGGCGACGCCACTGCTTAGTGTGGCCCTTACCGCGGTACTCGATCGCGACTGCCCTGAAGATCAGGCCAAGCAACACAAGCGTGAGCGGAATGTAGAGCGTCGAGAACAGCGAGGCGTACCAGTAGGGGAACGCCGCGAAGGTCGCCGCACCCGCAGTGATGAGCCAGACCTCGTTGCCGTCCCAGACCGGGCCGATCGAGTTGAGCATCACACGACGCTGCACGTCATTTTTCGACGAGACGAGCATGTGCATGCCGACGCCGAGGTCGAAGCCCTCGAGCAGCAGGTAGCCGATCCAGAGCGCCGCGATGGCGACGAACCAAATGGTGGGCAGTACATCCATGAGTCAGTCTCCTTCGGGGTCAGTAGGCGAACGCGAGAACATCGTCGCGCTTGTCGGGATCGTTGGGCTTGTCAGGGTCATCGTCGTGCGAATTCGGGTCGAGCTCGGGCATCGCCGAGGCCACACCGCCGCGCACGTACTTCACGAGCAGGCGCAGCTCGACAACCATAAGCGCGCCGTAGACGAGACCGAGAGAGATGAGAGAGAAGAGCATCTCGCCCGCGGTGACTCCGGGTGAGACGGCCGCGGCCGTGAACATAAACACCCCGTCGACCCCGCTCGGGTTCGGGTTGGGCGCCACAACGAAGGGCTGGCGGCCCATCTCGGTGAAGATCCAGCCGGCCGAGTTCGCGGCGAAGGGAGCGAGAATTCCGAGAATGGCGAGGCGCTGAATCCACTTCGAGCGCGGCACTGTTCCCTTGCGGGTGAGCCAGAGCGCGACAACTGCGGCGAACGCGGCCATGGCCCCAAACGTGATCATGAGTCGGAAGCCCCAGTAGGTGACTGCCATAAGCGGCACATAGCTGATTTCGTTGCCGGCCGAGTCGTGCGTGCCGTACTTCGCCTGGTACTCGGGAACGAGGGTGTTGACACCCTTGATCTCGGTCTCGAAGTCGCCGTGCGCGAGGAACGACAGGATGCCGGGAACCTCGATCACGTTCACGACCTGCGAGCAGTCCTTCGCTCCGAGGTCACCGATCGCGAACACCGAGAAAGCGGTGCCGTCGTGGCAGGCTGCCTCGGCCGCTGCCATCTTCATCGGCTGCTGGTCGAACATCAGCTTCGCCTGCAGGTCTCCCGTGAGGGCGACGCCACCGAACGAGACGACCGCAACGAGAGCGCCAATACGCAGCGAGCGGAGCCACACGGCGTGGTCTTCGCGATCGCGACCCGCGACATCCAACCGCTCGCCAACAATGACGCGGCCCTTGTCGTCAACGGTGTCGATTCCATCTTTGCGACGCTGCCACAGCTGGTACCAGGCGATGCCGAGAACGAACGCGCCGCCGACTCCGAGGGCGCCGAAGATCGTGTGGGCGTAGGCGGTGAGCGCCGTGTTGTTCGTGAGAACTGCCCAGATGTCGGTCATCACCGGGCGACCGTCGATCAATTCAACGCCGACTGGATGCTGCATCCACGAGTTCGCGACGATGATAAAGAACGCGCTCACAACTGATCCCATGACCGCGATGGCGAGTGAGGCGAGGTGCAGCTTCTTGGGCAGTTTGTTCCAGCCGAAGATCCAGACACCGAGGAAGACGGATTCGAAGAAGAAGGCGAGGAGGCCCTCCATCGCGAGGGGTGCGCCGAAGACGTCGCCGACGAAGCGCGAGTACTCGCTCCAGGCCATGCCGAACTGGAACTCCTGAACGAGGCCGGTCGCCACACCCATGATGAAGTTGATGAGGTACAACTTGCCCCAGAACTTGGTCATACGCAGCCAGCGGTCTTTGCCGGTCTTGACCCACATCGCCTGGAAGATCACAACGATCGGGCCGAGCCCGAGAGTGAGAGGAACCATCCAGAAGTGGTAGACGGTTGTGATGCCGAACTGCCACCTCGCGATGAGGAGCGGATCCAGTTCCATTGCTGTGCCTCTTTCGATGTCGTGCTGCGCGCTCCTTGTGCGGAGCCCCTCGTCGAGACTGGCGAAGGGAGCGAAGGTGCAACAGGGACCTAAGTCCCGATTGCCTTTTCTACGCGATGTAGAACTATTTCTACACCATTGTAGAAGAAGTTTCTACGTCGTGTAGAATTGCAGACATGACAACACTGGGAGAGCTCGAAAGAGCGATTATGGAGTTGCTCTGGGGGGCCGAGCAATCGCTGTCGGCATACGACCTTCAGGCAGCCCTCGTCGAGCGAAAGCTTGCCTCGACGACAATTCTCACCGTGTTGTCGCGCCTTGAGAAGAAGGGCTTCGCTGCCCGCGATCGCGCGAGCCGCCCGCACCGTTACCGCGCCGCCGCCACGCGCGAAGCGCACATGGCCGACCTGATGCACGAGGTGCTCGGTGGTGCCTCCGATCGCACCGCGGTTCTCGAACGCTTCGTCGGGCAGGTCAGTGCCGACGAGGCCGCAACCCTGCGCAAGCTTCTCGGAAGCTAGATGATTGCCGCGGCGACGGCGCTCGCCGTTCTTGCGCTCGCACTCGCGTGGCCCGTGCCAATTCTGCTCGGCCGCGCCAGCTGGCCGTCGCGCTCGCCAGCCACGGCCCTCATTCTCTGGCAGGCCATCGCCCTCGCGGGTGGACTCAGCATGCTCGGCGCCCTGCTCGCCTTTGGCCTCGCCCCCTTTGGTGACAACCTCATCTCGGCCAGCGCCGCGCTACTCGAGGGCGCAATGGTCAGCGAAACCTGGCACCTGCTCGCCCTGGGTGCAGCGCTTCTGCTCGGTGTGCACCTCGTGCTCAACCTCGTTGTCACCGTCGCGCGTTCCGAGGCGCAGCGACGCCGGCATGCCCAGCTCGTTCAACTGCTCAGCGAGCCGATGGCCGACGACCCGCGCTCACGCATCATCGACACGGCATCGCCCGTCGCCTACTGCCTGCCCGGCGCCCTCGGATCGGTCACCGTCTTCTCTGCCGGACTCGTCGAGATGCTCGAACCCGCCGAGCTCGCGGCCGTCATCGAGCACGAGAAAGCGCACGTCGCGCAGCGGCACGACATAGTGCTCGTCGTCTTTCGCGCCTGGCACACCTCGCTGCCGTGGTTTCCGATCGCCTACCGCGCGCAGCGTGAGGTCGGAATCCTCATTGAGATGCTGGCCGACGACCGCGCCCGCCGCACCGTCGACGACGCCGTGCTCGCTCGCGCCATCGCCCTCGTCGGCAGCGGCTCGAGTGCCGACGCCCGGCTCGCGGCGCCGACCGAAGGCTCATCGCCGCAAGACCTTCGCCTGCGCGTGCTGCGCATCGCGGGGGCGAAGCCGCTCTCGACGACTCTCGAAGCGCTCGTCGTTGGCGCATCCGCCGCCCTCATCGCGGTTCCCACGGTGCTGCTGCTTGCTCCCGCTCTCGTTCAGGCGCTCGCTGGCTGAGCGTTCGCCCCTCAATCGGTCGGGCGAACCTGTGAAGTTTTAGGGTGGAAGCTATGAAAGCTCGCGCCGCACTTCTTGCACTGGCGTTGGTCGCGGTGAGCCTCACCGGCTGTTCGAGCGTCATCGTCGGTGAACCGGTCACCGAGAATCGCGACGTCGGAGAGTTCACAACAGTTTCGATCGACGGCCCCGGCACCCTCTCGATCACCACCGGAGACACGGCGTCTCTCACGATCACCGCCCCGCAGTCGACACTCGACTCGATCAACACAACGACCCTCTCTGGTGTTCTCGAGATCAGCCCCGATTACACGTCCACTGACCTACACGGGCCGGTCATCTACATGCTCACGGTTCCGGTTGTCGATGGCATCATCGTGCGCGGCTCTGCAACGGTCTCGGCAGACTTCACCGGGGCCACCGACGCCAGCATCGAAACCCGCGGATCGGGCAGCGTCACCGGCACAAACCTCGATGCCGATCACGCGCAAGCGACGGTTCGCGGATCAGGCGGCATCAAGATCGTCGGCTCGGTGACGATGCTCTCTGTCGTTGTGACCGGGTCGGGTGACTACGAGGGGCCGGAGCTTGAGTCGCGCGAATGTACTGTCGACATCGCCGGGTCGGGTGACGCGAAAGTTAATGTCACGCGCACCCTCGCGATCGACGTGCGGGGCAGCGGCAACGTCGCCTATACCGGTGGCGCCGAAGTGACGAGCGACATCGCCGGGTCGGGCAAAGTCAGCGAGTTCTAGCCTGCATTCCTAGCTGCGTCGACGCGGAATCAGGCGCTCAAGCTGCGTCACATGCTTCGGCTCGAGCTCTTCGACGTTCGCGACCTCGAGCAGCTTCATCGTGCGGATGACCTGGTCAGAGAGGATCTCGATCGTGCGGTCGACACCCTGGCGTCCGCCGGCCATCAGCCCGTAAAGGTAGGCGCGGCCGATGAGCGTGAACTTCGCGCCGAGCGCGAGGGAGGCCACAACATCCGCCCCGTTCATAATTCCGGTGTCGACAATCACGTCGGTGTCTTTGCCCACTTCGCGCACCACATCGGGAAGCAGGTGGAACGGGATCGGCGCGCGGTCGAGCTGGCGACCGCCGTGGTTCGAGAGCACGATGCCGTCGGCGCCGAGGTCGGTGAGCTTCTTCGAGTCTTCGACGTTCTGCACACCCTTGATCACGAGCTTGCCGGGCCACATGTCGCGAATGATCTTGAGGTCGTCGAAGTTGATCGACGGATCCATCGCCGAGTCGAGCAACTCGCCGACCGTGCCACCTGTGGAGGAGAGGGAGGCGAACTCGAGCGGGGGAGTCGTCAGAAAGTCGAACCACCACCACGGGCGCGGGATCGCGTTGATGATCGTGCCGGCGGTGAGCTGCGGCGGAATCGAGAACCCGTTGCGCTTGTCACGCAGGCGCGCGCCGGCGACGGGGGTGTCGACCGTGAACATCAGGGTGTCGAAGCCCGCGGCGGCCGCGCGCTCGACGAGTCCGTAGCTGATCTCGCGCTGGCGCATCACGTAGAGCTGAAACCAGTTGCGTCCGTCGGGGTTGGCGGCCTTGACGTTCTCGATCGACGTTGTTCCGAGAGTCGACAGCGTGAACGGGATGCCGGCCGCACCCGCGGCACCCGCACCCGCGATCTCGCCCTCGGTCTGCATGAGGCGCGTGAACCCGGTGGGGGCGATGCCGAAGGGCATTGCACTCGTGCCGCCGAGAACGTTCACCGAGGTGTCGACTGTCGACACGTCGCGCAAAATCGACGGGTGAAACTCGATGTCTTCGAACGCCTGGCGGGCGCGCTTCAGCGAGATCTCGGCCTCGGCCGCTCCCTCGGTGTAGTCGAAGGCGGCCTTCGGTGTGCGGCGCTGGGCGATGTCGCGCAGGTCGTAGATCGTGAGCGCACCCTTGAGGCGGCGCGTCTTGCCGTTGAGCTCGGGCTTCTTGAACTGCATAAGTTCGAGAAGTGCCTTGGGGTTCGGAACTGAGCGCTTGACCATAATTAGTCGCTTTCTGAGATGGATGTCGCGAGCCGATCGCGACTGCCTGCGATGTGTTCATTAGAGAGTTGTGCCGCCCGCTCGGGATCGCCGGCGAGGATGGCATCGAGGATTCCCTGGTGCTGCGCGGCAACCTCGGTCGCGGTGAGGAGGTGTGCCGCCTGCACCTGACCGATGCAGAGCTCGATCTCGCCCATCAGCGAGTCGTGAAGTTTCGCGAGGCGCTGGCTCGGCTGCCCGGCGACGAGCGCGCGATGGAAAGCGATGTCGTGGCTGGCGAAGTTGGTGCTCGCGGCGATTGCACGGTTGGCGGTGATCGCCTCGGGTGGCAGGATTCCGGCGCGCGCGAGCTTCTCGACCGCAGCGCCCTCGACGATCGCGCGATTGTCGAACAGGTCGACGACGTCTGCCGCGTTGAGCTGGGGAACCCGGGCGGCGCGATGCGTCTCGCGGCGCAGGATGCCTTCGGCCACGAGCCGCTCGATGGCCATCTTCGCGGTCGGGCGGGCGACGTCGAAGCGCTCGGCGATTGCAGCTTCCGTCACGGTCGACCCGGGAGTGTACGTCTGGTCGATGATGCGAGCGCGGAGCTCGTCGTAGATTGCCTCGGGAAGAATGGTGGGCCCGGTCATCGCTCCTCCATCCGTCATCGTTGGCGATTGTCTTACAAGGTAGCAGATTGTCTAACAATCCGCGCCACGCGGTTGGGGCACCGCCGTTCGGGGCCGCCACTCGGGCTCGGGGCCGCCGTTGGACCGGCGGCCCCGAGACGCGGTGGCGGCCCCGAGCGCCGACGGCTCGCGCGCTACGCCGACCCGCGCCAGACCAGGTGCGTGTCGAGCAGGGTGCCCGTGACCTCGACCGCCTCGCCGCGGATCTGCGCCAGCACCGACTGGGCAGCGCGTCGACCGAGTTGCTCGGCGGGCTGGTGCACGGTCGAGAGGGGCGGTTGGGTGCGCAGGGCCCAAGCGCTGTCGTCGAATCCGACGATGCCGACGTCGGTGGGCACACTGCGGCCCGCCGTGCGGAGGGCATCGAGCGCCCCGGCAGCGATCGCATCGGATGACGCGAAGACCCCGTCGACGTGCGGTGCCCTGGCGAGCAACTCTGTCATGCCCTCGAGCCCGCTCGCGTGCGAGTACAGCGGTACCTTGACGACGAGTGAGGGGTCGAAGCGGTCGCCGAGAGCGGCGGTGAATCCGGCGACGCGGTCGAGTCCAGAGTCGCGGTCGAGTCCGGCGGCGATCATTCCGATCGTCTGCCGCCCCGTGCCGATGAGTCGCTCGGTGATCGTGCGCGCAGCGTTGAGGTTGTCGATTCCGACGTAGGGGATGCCCTCGATGTCGACGGGGTGTCCGACGAACGCCGCGGGAATCTTGATCTGGCTGACGACCTTCGCGATCGGGTCGTGCGCGCGTGCCGAGACGATGATGACGCCGTCGACGAATCCGCCCGTCAGGTATTCGGCAACGCGGTGGCTGTCGCGATCGGAGTCGATAACGAGGGAGACGAGCTGGTAGTCGGCTTCAGACAGTGCCGTGTTGATGCCGAGAAGAATTGTGCCGATGTTGGGGTCTTCGAGAAACAGCGAGTGCGGTTCGTGAACAATGAGCCCGACGGCCCGCGACTGACGGGTTACGAGGTTTCGTGCGGCCGTGTTCCGCACGTATCCCACTTGTTCGATCGCTTCTTCGACTGCTTTTTTCGCGGCATCCGAAACGTAGGCCTCTGAATTGAGCACGCGAGAGACGGTGCCGCGCGATACCCCTGCAACGCGGGCAACGTCATGGATTGTCGCGCGGGACGATGCGGCGCGACGTGGAGACATTTCATCAGCGTACTGCGCTCGGGGATTGACAGCGCCGCAAATGGCTGTTTACTCTGGGAACGTTCACAGACTCTCAACGAGGAGTTGTCGGCGTTCCCTCTGGGAACGTTCACAGAATTGCTCTCGTCGAGGTCTGCCCGCCAAGACCAGGAGCACCACTCTCGTGAGCACGACGCCCGTTTCCGCACTGATCAACGCGGACACCCCTGCCTTCACGTACGGCGCCGACTACAACCCCGAGCAGTGGACACCCGAGGTCTGGGCAGAAGACGCACGACTGATGCGCGAGGCCGGGGTCAACCTCGTCGCGATCAACATCTTCGGCTGGGCTCAGCTCGAACCCAAAAAAGACGAGTTCGACTTCAGTCAGCTCGACGCCGTGCTGGAGGTGCTGCACAACAACGGCATAGCGGTGAATCTCGGCACCGGCACGTCATCGCCGCCGCCGTGGCTCAGCAGCGAGGCTCCCGAATCTCTGCCGATGATGTCGGATGGCACGCGCCGCTACTTCGGCGGACGCCAGGCCTTCTGCCCGAGCTCACCGTTCTTCCGCGAGCGCGCGGTAACGCTCGTCGAGCAGGTCGCTCGGCGCTACGGAGCTCATCCCGCTGTCAAGCTCTGGCACGTTTCGAACGAGATCGGCTGCCACAACGCGCACTGCTATTGCGACGAATCGGCAGACGCCTTCCGCAGCTGGCTCGTGAAACGGTACGGCACCCTGGACGCGCTCAATGCCGCGTGGGGCACGGCGTTCTGGAGCCAGCGCTACTCCGCGTGGGAGCAGATCGGCACCCCTCGCCTCACCGTCTCGACGGGCAACCCGAGCCAGATGCTCGACTTTATGCGCTTTAGTTCCGACGCCCTGCTCGACCTGTACAAAGCGGAAGAGGGCGTGCTGCGCGAGCACAGTTCGCTGCCCGTGACGACGAACTTTATGGTCACCGCTCACATTCGCAACCAGGACTACTGGGCGTGGGCGCCGCACATGGACCTCGTCGCGAACGACCACTACCTCGATCACCGTCTCGAGGTGCCGAGCGCCGAGCTCGCCTTCGCGGCCGACCTCACGCGCGGCCTCGCGGGTGGCCAACCGTGGCTGCTGATGGAGACGTCGACGAGTTCGGTGAACTGGCAACCGCGCAACGCGGCGAAGGCCCCGCGCGAGCTCATCCGCAACGCTCTCACGCACGTCGCCCGCGGCGCCGACGGCATCAGCTTCTTCCAGTGGCGCGCGTCGCTGCAGGGCAGCGAAAAGTTTCACTCTGCGATGATTCCCCACGCCGGCACCGAGACAAAGGTCTGGCGCGAGGCGGTCGAACTCGGCTCGATTCTCGAGAGCATCGCCGAGGTCGCCGGCTCAAAGGTCGTCGCGCATGTCGCCCTCGTCTTCGACTGGCAGGCCTGGTGGGCGACCGACCTCGACTCACACCCGAGCGAGAGCGTTCGCTACCTCACCGAGGTGCACCGTGCCCACACTGCGCTCGTCGACGCCGGTTATACGGTCGACCTTGTCGCTCCGGGCGCACCGCTTGACGAGTACGCGCTCGTTGTTGTTCCGTGCCTCTACTCGGTGACCGATGAGGCGGCCCAGGTTGTGACCGACTACGTGGCGGCTGGCGGCCATGCCGTCATCACCTTCTTCAGCGGAATCGTCGACGCCGACGACCGCGTGCGCGCGGGCGGGTACCCCGGAGCCTTCCGTCAGGTTCTTGGCCTGCACAGCGAAGAGTTCTTTCCCGTCGACGCGCCAGTCACCCTGAGCGACTCGAGCGTGGCAAGCCTGTGGACCGAGCTCGTGCACCTCGGCACGGCAGAGAGCGTCGCGACCTTCGCTGACGGGCCCGTTGCGGGCGCACCGGCGATCACCCGCAATACCTTCGGCGACGGGGCCGCCTGGTACGTCGCGACGGCACTCGAGGCGGAGGCCATGTCGCGGGTGCTGGCCAGGGCAGCGACCGAGGCCGGGGTGCAGCAGCCGGTGAAGCTCGCGGGTGTCGAGATCGTTGTGCGGCGCGACATCCACGATTATCTGTTTGTTATTAATCACTCGGATGTCGCGGTGCAGCTGCCCGCGCGGGGCACAGAGCTCATCGGGGCACAAGCCGTGCACGAGTTGCTCGACGTTCCTGCCTTCGAGGTTCGGGTCGTCAGGCTCGCCAACGATGAAAGGCACAACTCGTGACAACTCTTCAGGCACGTCGCCAGCCCGTGCGTCACAAGCGCGCGATCCTGTTCTTCATCGCCCCCTTCGCTGCCCTCTTCGCCGTCTTCTACCTGCTGCCGATCGGCTGGGCGATCTACCAGTCGCTGCTGGTTGTGCAGCGCGAGGGAACGTTCGGCCCGCCGGTCGAGGTCTTCGGTGGGCTGCAGCAGTACATCCTCGTCTTTCAGAACGACGTCTTCTGGTCGTCGGTCGGACGGGTGCTGCTCTTCGGCGCCGTGCAGGTTCCGGTGATGCTCGGGTTTGCGCTCGTGCTCGCGCTGCTGCTCGACTCGCCCCTTGTGAAGGGCAAGAAGTTCTTTCGGCTCGCGTTCTTTGTGCCGTACGCGGTGCCGGGAGTCATCGCGGCGATTATGTGGGGCTACCTCTACTCGCCGAACCTCTCGCCATTCGTCGGGTTCACGAGTGAGTTCGACCTGCTGTCGCCGCAGGCCGTGCTCTGGTCGATCGCGAACGTTGTGACCTGGATCTACGTCGGCTACAACATGCTCATCATTTACTCCGCGCTGCTCGCCCTGCCGAGTGAAATCTTCGAGGCCGCAAAGCTCGACGGCGCGAGCCAGCTGCAGATCGCGTGGTCGATCAAGATCCCGCTTGTCGCACCCGCGATCACGCTCACCGCGATCTTCTCCATCATCGGCACCCTGCAGTTGCTCGCAGAGCCGCAGGTGTTCCGCAGCTTCACGTCGTCGGTGAGCAGCACCTTTACGCCAAACCTCGCGGTCTACGCGACCTCCGCGGTGCCCAACGTCAATCTGGCCGCCGCGATGTCGGTGGTTCTCGCGCTCGCGACGTTCATCATGTCGTTCGCCTTCCTCAAGTTCACCCAGCGAAAGGCCGACAAATGAGCGCCGTGCGTACGACCGGCCCACGCGAGAAACTCATCTCCCGTTCGGCGGCAATGATCGTAATGGGCGTCTCGACCCTGTACTTTCTTGTGCCGATCTGGTGGCTCTTTATCGCGTCGACGAAGAGTCGTGGCGATTTCGGCAGCACCGCCGGGCTCTGGTTCGCCGACTTCAACCTCGTCACCAATGTCAGCGCTCTCGCCGAGTACAACGGCGGCGTCTACTTTCGCTGGATGCTCAACTCGATCGTCTACGCGGGCGCCGGCGCGCTTCTCGGCACCCTCTTCGCCGCGATGTGCGGGTACGCGCTCGCGAAATACAGCTTTCCCGGCCGCGAGCTCATCTTCAACGTTGTGCTCGGTGGCGTTCTCGTGCCCGCGACGGCACTTGCCCTGCCGCTCTTTCTCATCTTCAGCCAGTTCAACGCGACGAACACCTTCTGGTCGGTCTTTCTCCCCAGCCTTGTGAGCCCCTTCGGTGTCTATCTCGCTCGCATCTTTGCGTCGGCGAGCGTTCCCGACGAGCTTCTTGAAGCAGCGAGATTGGATGGCGCGGGAGAGGTTCGCACATTCTTCAGCGTTTCTCGGCGCCTCATGACCCCAGCTCTCGTCACGATCTTCCTCTTCCAGTTTGTGGCGATCTGGAACAACTTCTTTCTGCCGCTCATCATGCTGCGCGACGAATCACTCTTCCCGGTGACGCTCGGCCTCTACGCCTGGAACTCGCAGGTCAACCAGATCCCCGAGATCCGCACCCTCGTGATCGTCGGAGCATTCCTGTCGATCATTCCGCTCATCATCGCGTTCCTCAGCCTGCAGCGCTTCTGGCGCGGCGGCCTGGGCGCGGGGAGCGTGAAGTAAACCGCACCACCCGCATCACATCCACCATCGAATAGAAAAGGAAAACCCATGCAGATCACGAACCGCAAGCGCATCGTCGCGCTCGGCGTTCTCGTCGCTGTCGCTCTCAGCGGCTGTGCAACTACAGCAACTCCCGGCGACTCCGCCGAGGGCATCGACTGCACACCGGCCGAGGGCAAAGTCGACCTCACCTTCACCTCCTGGATCCCGGGCATCGAGTCTGTTGTCGACATCTGGAACGAGGAGAACCCCGACATCCAAGTAGCAGTTCAGACCGGCCCGAACGGCAACGGCGGAACCTACAAGAACTTCTTCAACCAGCTCAGCGCCGGCAACGCTCCCGACCTCGGCCAGATCGAGTACGACGCGCTGCCCAACTTCCGTGTGCAGGATGGCCTCGAGAACATCGCGAGCTGCGCCAACGTGAGCGAGAGCAAGGATCTCTTCATCGACTGGACCTGGAACCAGGTCACTTTCAACGAGGAGGGCGCCGTCTACGCGGTGCCGCAGGACACCGGCCCGATGGCCCTGTACTACCGCAAAGACCTCTTCGAGAAGGCCGGAATCCCCGTGCCGACAACCTGGGACGAGTACCAGGCCGCCGCCGTGCAGATTCGCGACGAGGGGGGCTACATCACCAACTTCCCGCAGAACGACGTCAACTGGTTTGCCGGCCTCGTCTGGCAGGCCGGCGGACAGTGGTTCGCCAACGACGGTGACGCGTGGGATGTCACGCTGACCTCGCCCGAGTCGGAGAAGGTCGCCGACTACTGGCAGGGACTCATCGCCGACGACCTCGTCTCGAAGGTTCCCGCGTGGACCGACGAGTGGAACAACGCGTACAACACCGGCAACGACTGGACGTGGATCTCGGCAGTCTGGGGCGCCAACTCGATCTCGAGCGGCGCACCCGACACCGCGGGCGACTGGGCCGTAGCCCCGATGCCGCAGTGGAACGCGGGCGAAACAGCCGCCGGCAACTGGGGCGGATCGTCGACCGCAGTACTCAAGGGATCGAAGCACCCCTACGAGGCCGCGCAGTTCGCCCTCTGGCTCAACACCGACCCCGACGCGCTCACGGCACTCAACAAGGAAGCCAACCTGTACCCCGCAACGACGGAAGGCCTCTCGCTTCCCGTGCTCGCTGACGGAGTCGAGTTCTACGGCGACCAGAAGATCTACGACATCTTCGCCGACGCCGCAGCACAGACCAACCCCGACTTCGTCTGGGGCCCGACGATGACGCAGACCTACGCCGACGTTGCTGACGGCTTCGGTGCGGTTCTCGGAGGCGAGGGTACTCTGGGCGAAGCTCTGGCGACCGGCCAGGACAAGACGATCGCCGCCCTCAAGGCAGCCGCGATTCCCGTCAAGGAGTAACCCTGTCGCTGTACCAAATCCGTGCCGCGGGTACGAGCCTTGTGCTCGACGCCCGCGGCACGGGTGTGCCCGCCGTCATTCACTGGGGCGCCGACCTGGGCGCGCTCTCTCTCGAGTCGCTCGCCGACGCACTCGTGCCAGCGATTGGCCCGAGCTCGATCGATGTTCCGCTGCGGCCGAGCCTTCTGCCCCTGCTCGCCGATGGCTGGTCGGGCCGGCAAGGCCTGAGCGGTCATCACGAGCTCGCGGTTGGCGAACGGCAGCCGGGTTCGGTATTCGAGCTCGCGGAGGTCACGGCGGGGGAGCGCGACATCCGGGTCTCGCTCGTTTCTTCGGGTCTCGTCGTTGTCATTGAGCTGTCGCTCGACGAGTTCGGGGTCTTGCGCGAGCGGGTGACGGTCACGAATCTCGGTGACGTGTCGTACGCGCTGGCGGGGGTGGATGCGACGCTGCCTGTTCCCGCGCGGGCGAGCGAGTTGCTCGACTTCACCGGCCGCTGGCCGCGCGAACGCCAGCCCCAGCGCCGCGCCCTCACGCACGGCACCTGGAGCCGCGAAGCCCGCCACGGCCGGCCCGGTCACGACGCCGCGTTCCTTACGGTGGCGGGCACCCCCGGCTTTGGGTTTCGCGACGGCGAGGTGTGGGCGACCCACGTCGCCTTCAGTGGCGACCAGTCGGTCTGGGTCGAACAGACGGCGACCGGGCACACGCTTGTCGGAGCGGGGGAGCAGCTCGCGCCGGGTGAGGTGCGCCTCGCGCCCGGCGAGAGTTACACAACACCAGACGTAGTCTCGGCATGGTCGGCCGAGGGGCTCGACGGCATCGCCCGTCGCATCCATCGGTCTGTGCGTTCTTCGCACCGGCTGGGCCCACGCAAGGTCATGCTCAACACGTGGGAGGCCGTGTATTTCGACCACTCGCTCGAGAAGCTCACCGCGCTCGCCGATGCGGCGGCTGCTGTCGGAGTCGAACGGCTTGTGCTCGACGACGGCTGGTTCACCGGGCGCACCGACGATCGACGCGCGCTTGGCGACTGGGTGGTCGACCCGGTCAAGTGGCCGAACGGGCTTCATCCGCTCATCGAACACGTGCAGCAAGGCGGGATGGACTTCGGCCTCTGGGTCGAACCCGAGATGGTGAGCGCCGATTCGGATGTCGCGCGGGCCCACCCCTCGTGGGTGCTCGGCGACGCGCTCACGTGGCGCTTTCAGCACGTGCTCGACCTCGCGAACCCCGAGGCGTTCGCGCACGTGCACTCGCAGTTGCGCGCGTTGCTCGCCGAGTACCCGATTAGTTACCTCAAGTGGGACCAGAACCGCGACCTGCTCGGCAGCCACGCGCACGCGCAGACGCTCGCGACCTACCGGCTGATGGACGCGCTGCGTGCCGAGTTCGCCGGACTCGAGATCGAGTCGTGCTCGTCGGGCGGCGCACGCGTTGACCTCGGGGTGCTCGAGCGTACCGACCGGGTGTGGCCGAGCGACACCAACGATGCCCTCGAGCGGCAGTCGATCTATCGGTGGACGGTCGGGCTCGTTCCGCCGGAGTTTCTCGGCGTGCACCTCGGTGCGCCGACTGCCCACACGACCGGGCGAACGCACTCGCTGAGCTTTCGGCTCGCTACGGCGCTCTTCGGCCACGCGGGAATCGAGTGGGATCTCACAACGGTCTCGCCCGAAGAGCTCGCCGCGGTCGCGACGTGGGTCGACCTGTACAAGACACATCGCGAGTTGCTGCACACCGGCGAGGTTGTGCGACTCGACTCGGCGCTTACCGTGCACGGGGTGGTCTCGCCGAGCGAAGCGATCTTCTCCGTCGCGGCGCTCACGGCGACCGAGGCGGCGCTTCCGGGTGCGACTCGCTTCGCTGGACTCGACCCCGAGCGCGATTACCGGGTCGAGCCGCTCGATGTGGGCGCGCCGGCGCGATTTATCCAGGATGTTCCGCCGCCCTGGTGGGCTGCCGGTGGCGTCACGCTGAGCGGTCGCGCGCTTATGCAGATCGGGCTGCCGATGCCGCTGCTGCTGCCCGAGCAAGCGGTTGTGCTGCACTTCGTGGCGGTCTAGCGGCTCGGGGCCGCCACTCGGGCTCGGGGCCGCCGTTCCCGCGGCGGCCCCGAGACGCAAGGGCGGCCCCGAGCGCTGACGGCTCGCGCGCTACGCCGACCCGCGCCAGACCGTTGCGGCTCCGACCGCTCACGCCCGCCGCCAGCTCGGGGCCGCCACTCGGGCTCGTAGCCGCCACTCGACCGGCGGCCCCGAGACCTACGGGCGGCCGAGAGGGCCGACGAGTACCGTGCGCCAGAGCGCCTCGAGGTCGGCAGCCATGTCGATCGAAGGGTCGAGCAGCCACTGTGTCTGAAGTCCGTCGGAGGCAGCGGTGAGCAGGCGCGCGATCGCTGCCGGGTCGCGGTCGAGCTCGACGAGTCCGTTGACCTGGGCGAGACGCACGGCCTCGGTGAGCGCGCCGACGACCATCGCGTAGCGGTCAGCGAAGAACTCGCGGCTCGCCGACAGGTCGCTGTGACTCGTCGCCTCGCCCGTGAGCGCCGAGTACAGTGCGACGAGCCCCGGAACCGTTGTGTTGTGCCGCACTGTCGCGATGAGATCTTCGACGGTGAACGAATCCATGCTGTAGCCGGTCGCGTTGACCTCGTCGCGGCGCTGCAGGATCGCGGTGAACAGGGCGTCGCGCGAACCGAAGTGATGGAGTACGCCCGGCTTGCTCATGCCCACGGCGTCGGCGATTTGCTGAACTGTCGCACCCGTGTAGCCGTTTTCGCCAATGATGCGCAGCGCCTCGTCGAGAATGTGGGCGCGCAAAGCCGTGCTCTTCGAGTAAGGACCGCGCTGCGCCATGCCCCGATGCTACCTACACAGCAAGCTCCAAGCGAATTGCTACCACTGGTAGGGATTGGTGTTAGGGTGAACGACAGTTGTCGCGCAGAGGTGCGCGCGAAGAACCGAAAGAGGCGTCGTGGCCCAGCCAACACTCCACACAGCGATCATTAAAGTGACGGGACCCTCGCGCCTCGTCACGCTCATCGGGTTGCCGATCGCGCTGTTCGCGCTGTTTCTCGCGCTGCTTCCGCCGGTCATCGTTGCGATGGCGCTCAAGGTCAACGAGGTCACGTCCAACGCCGATGAGGCCGCGGCAGCTCTCGGCCTCATCCTCGGTCTCGGCGCGCTCGCCGCGATGATCGTCAACCCGCTCGTTGGGCGGCTGTCTGATCGCACCGGCGGGCGCTTCGGAATGCGACGCCCTTGGATCATCGGCGGCGCGATCGTCGGATATCTCGCGCTCGTTATCGTCGCGACATCCACCAGCGTTCCTATGCTTGTTCTCGGTTGGATGCTGGCACAGATCGGATTCAACGCGGCGCTTGCGACGCTCATGGCAATCATGCCCGACCAGGTGCCGAGCCGCCGACGCGGTATTGTCGCCGGCGCGATTGGCGTGAGCCAGTACGCGGCGCTGGTTGTCGGCACCTTTCTTGTGCAGTTGTTCACTGTCACCGCGCAGCAGGTGCTGGTTCCCGCGACGATCGGCGTCGCGCTGGTCATCGTCTTTACGCTGATCTTCAAAGACCGCGTGCTCGAGCACAAGCCCGAAGAGAGCATCGGGCTGCTCTCGCTGCTCGGATCGTTCGTCTTCAACCCGCGCAAGAACCCCGACCTCGGCTGGGCGTGGCTGACGCGGTTCCTGATGTATGGCGCGCAGGCGACCGCGACGACCTACCTCACGTACTTTCTCATCAACGATCTCGGTATGCCCGAAGGTGAAGCCGCGACCGGCGTCTTCGTCGCGACGCTTGCCAACGCTGCCGGTGTTCTGTCGACGACCTTCATCGCGGGCTGGCTGAGCGACAAGCTCGGCCGCCGCAAAATGTTTGTGCTCATCGCGGGCGTCGTCGCAATCATTGGGCTCGTCATCATCGCTCTCGCCCCCTCGCTCGCCATCGTCATCGTCGGCCAGTTCGTCATCGGTATGGGTATGGGTGCCTTCGCGGCAGTCGACCTCGCGCTCATCGCCGACGTTCTGCCCACCGACGAAGACAACGGCAAGGATCTCGGCGTCGTCAATATTGCGCAGGCTCTTCCGCAGTCGCTTGTGCCGGTTGCGGCACCCGGCGTCATTGCGCTCACCGGCGGTTATGCCGGACTCTTTATCACCGGAGCCGTCGTCGGCCTGCTCGGCGCCCTCTCCATCACGCGCGTTCGCGGCGTGAAGTAATCGAAAGGCTCACCATGAACACCCGCCTCAACGACCTGCTCGCACAGCTCACCATCGAAGAGAAAGTGCTGCTGCTCACCGGCCGAGACTTCTGGACGACTTGGCCGATCGAGAAGATCGGACTGCGCCGAATGCTGCTCAGCGACGGCCCGTCGGGTGTTCGCGGCGAGAACTGGGACGAACGCGATCCCTCGCTCAACCTGCCCTCGGCCACGGCGCTCAGCGCGAGCTGGGACACGGCAATCGCCGCCCGCTACGGTGCCGCCGCCGCGGTCGAGGCGCGCCGCAAGGGCGTCGACGTTGTGCTCGGCCCGACCATCAACCTGCACCGCTCACCGCTCGGCGGTCGTCACTTCGAGGCCTTCAGCGAAGACCCCGTGCTCACGGCCGATCTGGCGGCGGCCTACGTGTCGGGGGTTCAGGAGAACGGCGTCGCCGCCACCCCGAAGCACTACATCGCGAACGACTACGAGACCGATCGCTTCACAGCCAACTCGGTCGTCTCCGAGCGCGCACTGCGCGAGCTCTACCTTCTCGCCTTCGAGAAGTCGGTAACCGAGGCTCACGCTTGGGCGCTGATGAGCTCGTACAACTCGATCAACGGCGCGACCGCGACCGAGAACGAGCTGCTCGAAACGCCGCTCAACTCTGAGTGGGGCTTCGACGGCATTGTCGTGAGCGACTGGACGGGTGTGCGTTCCACAAACTCGGCAAACTATTCGCAGGATCTCGAAATGCCCGGCCCGAACGGTTTTTGGGGTGCGGCACTCGTAACTGCTGTGCAGAATGGCGAGGTTGCCGAGGCATCCATCGATCGAAAGGTTCTGCGCATCCTGACGCTCGCCGCGCGCGTGGGAGCTCTCGAGGGCTTTGACGAGGTGCCGCTGGTAACCGTCGAAGATGGTGTCGCGTTTGCGCGCGAAGCTGAAGCCGCCGGAACCGTGCTCGTGCAGAACGACGGCATTCTGCCGATCACGTCGTCGCCGAAGAAGATCGCCGTCATCGGCCACAACGCGCTTCAGGCGCGCACGCTCGGCGGCGGTAGCGCGACAGTTATCCCCGAGAAGGTTGTCACGCCCCTCGACGGCATTCGCGCGGCGTTCCCCGATGCGCAGGTCGATTACGCGGTCGGCGCGGTTGTGCAGTCGGGTGTGGCGGAGCTTCCGCTCGACTCGCTGATCAACCCCGCGACAAACGAGCCCGGTGTGCTCGTGCGCTTTATGGCCGACGGCGCAGAGCTCTACCGCGAAGACCGCCGCTCGACCGCGCTGGTCTGGTTCGGGTCATCGGCGCCGATCGCCGAGACCGAGCTGCTCGAACTCTCGACAATCTGGACCCCGACCGAGACCGGCACGGTTCTGCTCGGCTTCGCCGCAGCGGGCCACGTTGTTGTGAAGGTCGACGGTTCCGTGCTCTTCGAGAAAGACGCCCCGGTCGACAGCGACGAACTCGGTGCGGCGCTTATGTCGCCGACCGCTCACACGTCGTCACTCGACGTTGTTGCGGGAACCCCGGTCGAGATCGTTTACGAATACCGTCGCCAGGTCGATGAGGCACTCGCGGGTGCCATGGCGTTCTCGTTCGGACTCGAGGCGAGCGACGCCGGCGAGGCCGAGCTCGTGGCCGAGGCTGCGGCACTCGCCGCCGACGCCGACCTCGTTGTGCTCGTCGTCGGAACCAACAGCGCGGTCGAGTCCGAGGGCTTTGACCGTTCGAACCTCGACCTTCCCGGAAACCAGGACGCCCTCGCGCGCGCCGTGATCGCGGCCAACGACCGCACCGTCGTCGTCGTCAACTCGGGTTCGCCCGTTGTACTTCCGTGGCGAATGGATGCCGCGGCCATCGTTATGGCATGGTTCGGCGGTCAGGAGATGGGCAATGCCCTCGCCGACGTGCTCACGGGTGCCGTCGAACCCGGCGGACGCCTGCCCACCACCTGGCCCGCCGCGTTCGCCGATGTACCGGTGACCAATGTGACCCCCGTCGACGGAGAGGTGCGCTACGACGAGGGAATCCACATCGGCTACCGCGCCTGGCTCAAGGCTGGCGCGACGCCCGCGTGGCCCTTCGGCTTCGGGCTCGGCTACACAACGTGGTCTATCTCGGATATCGCCGTCGACGGCTTGACCGTCTCGGCGTCGGTGACCAACACCGGTGCTCGTGAGGGCAAGCAGGTTGTGCAGGTCTACGCGTCGCGTCCGTCGTCGTCCATCGACCGCCCCGTGCGCTGGCTCGCCGGCTGGGCGACGCTCACTGCCGCACCCGGTGAGACGGTCGTCGCCTCCATCGAGGTGCCGCGCCGCGCCTTCGCCGACTGGAACGACGGCTGGAACTACGAGCCCGGCGAGTACACGCTGTCGGTGGGCACGTCGGTCGACGATCTTGTGGGGTCGGTGAGGGTCACGCTGTAGCGGGCGTCGGGGCCGCCGTTACGTCTCCCGGCCGTCGCTCCAGCGCCGGCCACGACACGTAACGGCGGCCCCGAGCGCCACGCGTCAGCGCGGCAGGTACCGGGTCTGCGGCACCGACCGCGCAACCAGCGCGCGCAGCGTCTCAAGATCGCCGTCGACGATGCCGTGCGCGCGCGCCTGGATCAGCACGTTGCCGATCGCCGTCGCCTCGACCGGCCCGGCCACCACCGGAAGACCCGTGCGATCCGCCGTGAGTTGGCAGAGCAGAGCGTTCTGGCTTCCGCCTCCGACGAGGTGAATCACGCGAACAGTCGCGCCGCTCAACTCGCGCGCCGCGTCGATCGTTCGCGCGTAGGCATCGGCAAGCGACTCGAGGATGCTGCGCACAAGAGCCGCGCGGCCGGAGGGTGCCGCGACACCGTGCTCTTCGCACCACGAGTTGATGCGTGCGGGCATGTCTCCGGGCGCGAGAAAGCGCTCGTCGTCGGGGTCGAAGTGCGCAACCGGTCCGTCGTAGGCCGCGGCCTCGGCAAGAAGGGTCGTGAGGTCCGCGCCCCACTGGCGCACAGTCTCGCTCAGAATCCAGAGGCCCATCACGTTGCGCAGGTAGCGCACGCGACCGTCGACACCGCCCTCGTTTGTGAAGTTCGCGGCGCGACTCTCTTCGGAGAGAATCGGCGACTCGAGCTCGACGCCCACAAGAGACCAGGTTCCACACGAGATGTAGGCGAAGTCGGGGTGCTCGGCCGGAATCGCGACAATCGCCGAGGCGGTGTCGTGCGACCCGACCGTTGTCACCTGCAGATTCGGCAGGCCGACCTGCGCCGCGACGGAGGGCGTGAGGCTTCCGAGCACGGTTCCCGCGCGCATCAGGCGAGGGAAGAGCGCGCGGGGGAGACCCGCGCGAGCAATAAGCGCGTCATCCCAGTCGCCGGTTGTTGCATTGAGCAGACCGGTCGTCGAGGCGTTGGTGACCTCCGCGACCGCGGTGCCCGTGAGCCAGTACCCGAGCAGGTCGGGCACAAGCAGAAACGAGTCCGCGGCGGCGAGACGCCCGGCGGCTGCGTCTTCGGCGAGCTGGAAGACCGTGTTGAACGGCAGGTGCTGAAGCCCCGAAACCGCATACAGATCGGATGGCGCGACCCGATCGTGCACGGCGGCGACGCCCCGCGCGGTGCGGGAGTCCCGATAGTGGAACGGCTCGGCGAGCATACGCCCGCCCGACATCAGCGCGTAGTCGACAGCCCATGAGTCGATGCCGACGCTGACGAGCTCGGGCTCCTGGTGTGCCGCGGTCGTGAGTCCGGTGAGCGCGTGGTTGTAGAGCCCCGTGATGTCCCAGTGAAGCTCGCCGCTGGTCTCGACGGGGCCGTTCGGAAAGCGCGAGACCGGAACGAGCCTGAGCTCGTTGTGCCCGACGTAGCCGAGCATCACCCTGCCGCTCGTCGCTCCAAGGTCGACGGCTGCAACCGCCTTGGTCATGAGGCAACCCTCGCTGGTTGAGTAACGCGCTCGAGCGCGCGTATCGAAACCACTCCACGCGCAACCCTGGTTTCGATACGCGAGCTCGTTCCTCGCGCGCTACTCAACCAGCGAGATTGCGTGAGGAGGTCCTCCGCGCTACTCAACCACCGAGCCATTAGCGCAGGAACGCCGCAGCAACACCCGCGTCAACGGGAATGTGCAGACCGGTCGTGTGTGAGAGGTCGGGGCCGGTCAGCACCGAAACGGCGTTGGCCACGTTCTCGGGAAGCACCTCGCGCTTGAGGATCGTGCGCTGGGCGTAGAACTTTCCGAGGTCGTCTTCTTCGATGCCGTAGGTCTTTGCGCGGTTGGCGCCCCAGCCTGCGGCAAAGATGCCCGAGCCACGAACAACACCGTCGGGGTTGATGCCGTTGACCTTGACGCCGTGCTCACCGAGTTCGACGGCGAGCAAGCGCACCTGGTGTGCCTGGTCTGCCTTTGTCGCCGAGTAGGCGATGTTGTTCGGGCCGGCAAAGACGGAGTTCTTTGATGAGATGTAGATGACGTCGCCACCCATTGCCTGCTCGATGAGCACGGGGGCTGTCGCCTTCGACACGAGGAACGAGCCCTTCGCCATAATGTCGTGCTGAAAGTCCCAGTCTTGTTCGGTCGTCTCGAGCAGCGGCTTCGAGAGCGAGACACCGGCGTTGTTCACAACGATGTCGAGGCCACCGAACGCAAGCAGGCTGTCTTGAACGAGTTGGGTGATTGCTGCGGCATCGGTCACGTTGACCTGAAGCCCGACCGCGACATCCGTGCCGCCGATCTCTGCCGCGGCAGCCTGCGCCTTCGCGAGGTCCAGGTCGGCGATGACAACGCACGCGCCGTCAGCCGCGAGGCGCGTCGCGATCGCCTTGCCGATTCCCGATGCGGCACCCGTGACGAGTGCAATGCGAGTGGCGTGCGACTTCGGCTTCGGAAGGCGCTGCAGCTTTGCCTCCTCGAGAGCCCAGTATTCGATGCGGAACTTCTCGGCATCACTGATCGGCGCGTAGCTCGAGATGGCCTCGGCACCGCGCATCACGTTGATCGCGTTGACGTAGAACTCGCCAGCGACGCGCGCGGTCTGCTTGTTCGCGCCGTAGCTGAACATGCCGACGCCGGGCACGAGCACAATGAGCGGATCGGCGCCGCGAATCGCGGGGGAGTCGGCGACGGCGTGCTTCTCGTAGTACTTCGTGTAGTCCTTGCGGTACGACTCGTGCAGCTCTTTGAGGCGCGCGATGGATGCCTCGACCGAGGCGCCCGCGGGAAGGTCGAGCAGCAGCGGCTTGACCTTGGTACGCAGAAAGTGGTCGGGGCAGCTTGTGCCCAGCTCGGCGAGCTTGGGTGCGTTCGCCGACGCGAGAAAGTCGAGAACGACGTCGGAGTCGGTGAAGTGGCCAACAACCGGTCGGTCGTGTGAGGCGATTCCGCGAATCGTCGCGGCAAGTGCCGCGGCCTTCTCGCGGCGCGCGGCAACCGGGAGAGCCGCGTTCTTCGCGACTGCGCGGCCGAACGGGTTCTTCTTGCCCTTGGCCTCGATGTACGCCTCGGCCGTGTCGATGATCCAGCGCGAGTTCGCCTCGGCCTCGGCCGAGGTGTCGCCCCACGCGGTGATGCCGTGCCCACCGAGGATCACACCGATCGCGGACGGATTCGCTTGCTTGATCGCTGCGATGTCGAGCCCGAGCTGAAAGCCGGGGCGACGCCAGTCAACCCAGGCGACCTTGCCGCCGAAGGCCTTCTTGGTGAGCTTCTCGCCGTCTTTCGCAGTCGCAAAAGCGATTCCCGAATCGGGGTGCAGGTGATCGATATGTGCCGCATCCACGAGCCCGTGCATTGCAGTATCGATGGATGGCGCGGCGCCTCCCTTGCCGTGCAGTGTGAAGTCGAACGCCGCAACCATTTCGTCTTCGCGCTCGACTCCCGGGTAGGTGTTCACGAGTCCGCGCAGGCGGTCAACGCGCAGCACCGCGAGGCCGGCCTCGGTGAGCGTGCCGAGGTCTCCGCCGGAGCCCTTGACCCACATCAGCTCGACCTCTTCGCCCGTGGCGGGGTCGATCTCGGTGCCCTTTGCGGAGGTGTTGCCGCCCGCGTAGTTGGTGATGCGCGGGTCAGAACCGAGTCGGTTCGAGCGCGCGATGAGTTCTGCTGCAGTCGGGTTGGTCATTGTCTTAGGCTCCCCAGCTCAGCTGTGCGCCGCCAACGCGTTCTTCGGCGATTGTCTTCTGGTATCCGGATGCCGCGTACGCAGCCATCGGGTCGCCGGCGAAGCCGCGCGACTCGCGCCATGCAGCGAGGTCGGCGCGAACGTCGGTGTAGAAGGCATCCATAAGAATGCCGTTGGCACCGAGCACATCGCCCGCGTCCTGAGCGGCCTTGAGCGCGTCACCGTCGACGAGCAGCGCGCGCGCCGTCATCTCCTGCACGTTGAGCACCGAGCGGATCTGTCCGGGGATCTTGTCTTCAACGTTGTGGCACTGGTCGAGCATAAAAGCGACGGGTGATTCGGGGCCGTAGCCGCCTCCGCGCACAACTTCGTAGAGGATGCGGAAGAGCTGGAACGGGTCTGCCGCCCCAACGATGAGGTCGTCATCGGCGTAGAAGCGCGAGTTGAAGTCGAACGATCCGAGCTTGCCGAGACGCAGCAACTGCATAACGATGAACTCGATGTTGGTGCCGGGCGCGTGGTGACCCGTGTCGAGGCACACCATTGCCTTGTCACCGAGGGCAGAGACCTGGGCGTACGACGTTCCCCAGTCGGGAACGTCGGTGTGGTAAAAAGCGGGCTCGAAGAACTTGTACTCGAGCACAAGACGCTGCTCGTCGCCGATGCGCGCGTAGATCTTCTCGAGCGAGTCGGCGAGGCGGTCTTGACGGCCGCGGATGTCGCCCTGGCCGGGGTAGTTGGTGCCATCGGCGAGCCAGATCTTGAGGTCTTTCGACCCGGTCTGGTTCATGATGTCGATGCACTCGAAGTGGTGGTCGATTGCCTTCTGTCGAATCGCGGCGTCGGTGTGCGTGAGCGAGCCGAACTTGTAGTCGTCGTCTTGGAAGGTGTTGCTGTTGATCGTGCCGAGGTCGACGCCGTGGTCGTTGGCGAACTTACGCAGGTCGGTGTAGCTGTCGACCTTGTCCCACGGAATGTGCAGTGCAACTGTCGGCGCGAGTCGCGTGTACTCGTGAACCTTGGCGGCGTCGGCGATCTTCTCCTGCGGCGTGCGCGGAGTGCCGGGCGTCGAGAACACCTTGAAGCGTGTGCCCGAATTGCCGAATGCCCAGGAGGGGAGTTCGATCGCCTGTGCCTCAAGGAGAGGAGCGATCGAGTTGAAGGTCGTCACGAGTGTGCCTGTCTTTCTTGGTTCGCGAGCTGGTGTTCCAGATTGAATATTTCGGTCAAACGCGGAGCGGACTGGTCGGGGCGACCGTCGACGCTCACAAAAAATTCGGCCATTTCTGCCTCCCAGGGGGCAGTGGCGGGGTTGCTCTCGAGACTCTTCTGCGAAGCGACATCGTCGTCGGTCTCGTAGTAGCCGATGAGGAGTCCGTCTTCGCGCAAAAAGAGGGAGTAGTTGTGTCGGCCCGAGGCAGCGATGGCCTCGAGCATTTCGGGCCACACTGCCGCATGACGCTCGACGTACTCGGCGAGCCGATCGGGCACAACCTGCAGCTGGAAGCACACGCGTTGCATATCGACTCTCCCTTCCTGATTGAACTGAGCGGGGTGGTACCCGGCCGGCAGACCACCTCTGCCGGCCGGGAACCCGTGCGGGACTTAGAAGTCGAAGTCCGCGATGTTGTCGGCGTTGAAGGTGTACGGGTCTCCGAGAAGAACCGTTCCGTTCTCGCCAACGGTGTAGTCGCCGAGCTTGCCGGCTTCGAACTCGTCGCCCTCGGCGCCCGTGATCTCACCCTCGATGAGTGCCTTAGCCGCGTATGCGGCGAGGTAGCCCAGGTCAGCCGGGTTCCAGAGAGCGAACGCGGTGACAGTGCCGTCGGTGACGTAGTCGCGCATCTGGTTCGGCGTGCCGAGACCGGTCAGTGCGACCTTGCCCTTGTAGTCCGAGGTCTGGAGGTAGCGTGCTGCTGCAGCGATACCAACTGTGGTCGGGGAAACGATGCCCTTGAGCTCCGGGTACGTCTGGAGGAGTGCAGCGGTCTTGTCGAACGAGGTCTGGTCGTCGTCGTCGCCGTAGACAACGTCAACGAGCTCGATGTTCGGGTGGTTTGCTGCGAGGTCTGCCTTCATCAGTTCGATCCAGGCGTTCTGGTTCGTTGCGTTTGCGGTAGCCGAGAGGATAGCGATCTGTCCCTCGTCACCGATCTGCTCTGCAATGAGGTCGACCTGGATCTTCGCAATGCCCTCGCCCGTTGCCTGGTTGATGAAGATGTCGCGGCACTCGGGGTCGGTGTCGGAGTCGAAGGTGACTACCTTGACGCCGTTTTCGCGAGCCTCGTTGAGTGCGTCGCAGATAGCGGTGGGGTCGTTAGCCGAAACCGCGAGGCCGCCAACACCCTGCTGCGTGAGCGTGTTGATGAAGCTGACCTGTCCGTCGGGGGTTCCCTCGGCGGGAGCCTGCTCGTCGTACGTGCCGCCGAACTCCTCGATGGCTTCAGCGCCTCCCTTGTCGGAGGTGTCGAAGTAGGCGTTACCGAGGTTCTTCGGAACGAAGGTGATAGCGAGGTTGGCGTCTCCGCCACCCTCTGCGCCGGGCTCTTCGGTCGCGGCACAGCCGGTTGCGACGAGAGCGACGCTCAGCGTGAGCGCAGCGATTGCACCGACGCGTCGAGCGCCCGAGCTGCGTGTGAGGTTCTGAAACAACATCCTTGTTCTCCCTTTATTTTTCAATGGTCTGGTCGATGTGATTGCACCGACGATCAGGTAACCGCTAGCTCTTGGTGGCTTGGACGGTCTCTGGTTTTTTGCCGCCGGGCTTGGATCGCTTGCTGCGGATCCAGGCCAGGACGCTTGTTGACACCACCGAGGCGACGAGCAGGGTGCCGGTGATGATGTTGATGACATCCGAGGTAACTGATGCGAGGCGAAGCGCGCTGCCGAGCGTGCCGATGAGCAGCACACCAGCGAGAACGCCGTGCAGCGCTCCCTTTCCGCCGAAGATCGAGACGCCGCCGAGAAGTACCGCCGCGATTACAGCGAGCTCGAGGCCCGTCTGGTTGTCGCCGCGAGCGCTCGAGAAGCGCAGCGTGTAGAAGATTCCCGCGAGGGCGGCAACTGCGCCGCTCAGCACAAACAGGATGAACTTCGTGCGCTCGACGTGAACGCCGGAGAAGCGCGCGGCTTCGGGGCTCAGGCCAATCGCGAAGATTCCGCGCCCGAACTGCGTGAAGTGCAGAATGATGGCGAAGACGATCGCGAGCACGATCACGAGGATGACAACGCTCGGAATTGCCGTCGCACCGATCTTCGACTTCGCGAGGTCTTTCCAGAACTCGGTGAAGTCTGTGACGGCGGTTGTGCCGAGCAGCCCGACAGCGAGACCGCGGTAGAGGGCGAGGGTACCAATCGTGACGGCGAGCGATGGCAGCCCGACGACAGTAATCAGGAAACCGTTGAGCGCCCCGGCGACGGCGCCGACGATGATCGCGACGAGCGCCGCGGCCTCGAGAGGCATTCCACCCTGGTGAAGAGTTCCCAGCGTCACGCTCGCGAGCGCCGCGGTGCTCGCGACAGACAGGTCGATCTCACCGGTGATGATGACGAGAGTCATCGGCAGCGCAAGCAGCAGAATCGGTGTGATGTCGAGCAACAGGTAGGTCATGGTGATCGGTGCGGCGAAGTGCTTGACCGACACAGAGGCAACGATGATCACGATGATGAGGCCGGCAAAGACGGCGCTCTCACGGGTGAGGAAGATGCGCTTCCAGAGCGCGCTTCCATAGTCTTTGTAGTTGCGGGCGACAGCCATGGTCGCGGTGTTTGAAGAAGTCATTAGTCGTTGTCCCTCGCTTCCACGAGCTTGCGAGTTTGTCGAAGAGCGAGAAGGCGGTCGAGAACGATAGCGCCGATGATGAGTGCGCCGACTACTGCGCGCTGCCAGAAGTCCTGAACGCCGAGGATCGGCAGTGCGCGGTTGATCGTAAAGAGAAGGAAGGCACCGATCGCGGCACCCCAAACGGTTCCGCTTCCGCCGAAGATTGCGACGCCACCGATGACCGCCGCACCGACCGCCTCGAGCTCGAAGCCGCTACCGGCCTGCGAGTTGATTGTGCCGTAGCGGGCTGCGTAGAGAACTCCGGCGAGTCCGGCGAGAGCGCCACAGACGACGAACGCAACGAGAACGCGCTGCGTGACCTTGAGTCCGTAGAGCTGCGCGGCACCGGGGTCTGAACCAATCGCGTACAACTCGCGGCCTCCGCGCTGGTTGCGCATGTACCAACCGGCGGCGATGAGAACAATGAGCGCGATGATCGTGAGCACCGGAATGTAAAGAATCTGTGCGGTGCCGAGCCCGAGGAAGTCCTTCGGCATGTCCGACGCGTTGATTCGATCGCTGCCGGTCCAGGCGACGTTGATACCTCTATATATGTACAGCGTTCCGAGTGTGATCACGAGGGCCGGAACCTTCGCGAAAGCGACGAGCGCGCCGTTGACAAGCCCCAGCAGCCCACCGAAGAGGATTCCCGCGACGAAGACGACGATGATCGGGATGCCCGGGAAGTCGATGAACAGTCGCCCGGTCATGTACGCGCTGAGGCCGAGCGTCGAACCGACCGAAAGGTCGACGTTGCGCGTGATAATCACAACCGCTTGGCCGACCGCAACGAGCAGCAGAATCGAGGGGGTCAGAAGAAGGTCACGAAAACCATCGGCGCTGAACAGAAAGTTCGGGTTCTTGATGGTTGCCGCGACAACGACGAGAACGAAGGCAAGAAGGATGCCTGTCTCTCGAGCCTTGGCGAAGCCGCCGAGCCCGTGCAGAACGCGAGTTCCGAACGAGTCGGTGGTCGATGTGGTCAGCGTGGTCACGCGATGGCCTCCTGGCTGTGGGTCGCGGCGAGCATGACGGACTCGGCCGTCGCCTCCGCGCGCGGAATGTCTGCGGTGATCCGGCCCTCGCGCACAACAAGCACGCGGTCTGCCATTCCGAGCACCTCGGGTAGCTCGGACGAGATCATAAGAATTGCGAGACCCTCGCCAGCGAGCTGGGAGAGAAGGCGGTGAACCTCGGCCTTTGTGCCGACGTCAATACCGCGAGTGGGTTCGTCGACGATGAGGATCGACGGCTTCGTTGCAAGCCACTTGGCGAGAACAACCTTCTGCTGGTTGCCACCGCTCAGGGTTCCGACCTCGGTATCGAGCGCGCTCGTTTTGACTTCGAGGCGGCTCGCCCAAATGCGAGCCGCGGCGTTCTCGTCGCGCGAGAAGAGCAGGCCGAAGCGGGCGAGGGTCGAGCGGATGGCCATTGTTGTGTTGAGTGCGACCGACGAGTCGAGCACAAGGCCCTGCTTGCGGCGGTCTTCGGGAACGAGCGCGAGGCCGAGCTTCATGGCGGTTGCGGGGCTACGGCGGGGAATCGCCTTGCCCTTGATCGACACCGAGCCCGACGAGTACGGGTCGACACCAAAGACGGCGCGAGCGATCTCGCTGCGACCGGCGCCGACAAGACCCGCGAGTGCGACGATCTCACCCGAGCGAACCGTGAAGTCGACATCGTGGAAGACGCCGGGCTGAGTGAGCCCCTTCACAACGAGCACGGGCTCGCCGATCGTTGCTTCTTCCTTTGGAAAGAGCGTTGTGACGTCGCGACCGACCATGCGGCGCACGAGCTGGTCGACGTTGGTGTCTGCGATGGGGTCGGTCGAGATGTACTCGCCGTCACGCATAACCGTGACCGTGTCGCACAGGTCAAAAACCTCATCAAAGCGGTGCGAGATAAAGAGCAGCGCGCGACCTTCGTCGCGAAGGCTGCGGGCCACCGCGAAGAGACGGTCGACCTCGACACCGCTGAGGGCGGCTGTCGGCTCGTCCATCACGAGCACCTTGGCGTCGAGCGAGATGGCCTTGGCGATCTCGATGATCTGTTGGTCGGCGATCGACAGGCCGAGCGTGGGGCGGTCGGGGTCGATGCGAACACCGAGGCGCTTGAACAGGCCGATTGCCTCGTTGCGCATGCGCTTGCGGTCGATGCGACCGAGGCTCAGGGTCGGCTGGCGTCCCATAAACACGTTTTCGGTGACCGAAAGGTCGGGGAAGAGCGTGGGCTCCTGGTAGATGACGGCGATGCCGGCGGTCTTCGACTGGGCGGTCGTTGTGAAGTCAACGCTCTCGCCCTCGAGCTCGAAATCTCCGCTGTCTCGTTGGTAGAGACCCGCGATGATCTTGACGAGAGTTGACTTGCCCGCACCGTTCTCGCCGATGAGCGCGTGAATGGAGTTGGACCGAAGGGTGAGGTTGCCGCTCGTGAGTGCCACGACGGAGCCGAACGATTTCGCGATATTGCGAAGCTCGAGGGCTGGAGCACCGCTGGTGCTGGGGCTAATCGACATTGATCTACCTTGTACTCGACTGTGAGTGATATTGAATCGTTTTAAGACTACGTAGCAAGGACTATAGGGGCAAGGTTTCGACAACGTCAAGTTGCGCCGCAAAATCACGATTGCTGGACAATCGCCGCAAGAGTGTCACTATTGAACCCATTCAATTGTGTGGAGAGGTGCAGCAATGTCTGCTGTGAGCATTCGAGACGTGGCGCTGCGTGCCGGCGTCTCAGTGGGAACAGTGTCAAACGCCATCAACCGGCCAAACATTGTTGCCGCGAACACCGTCGCCAAAGTGCAGGCCGCGATCGACGACCTCGGGTTTATTCGCAACGACGCAGCGCGACAGCTTCGCGCCGGTCGCTCGAAGACCATCGGTCTTGTTGTGCTCGACGTGCGCAACCCGTTCTTCACGGATGTCGCGCGCGGCGCTGAAGACCAGGCCGCGATCTCTGGCTACACGGTGCTTCTCGGTAACAGCGACGAGAGCTCGGCTCGCGAAGCCACCTACCTCGACCTCTTCGATGAGCAGCGCGTTCACGGTGTGCTCATCTCACCCTTCGACGACATCACCCCGCGACTCGCCGCGCTGCGGAAGCGCGGTATCCCCGCCGTTCTTGTCGACCGGTCGAGCGGCGACGAGAGTTTCAGCTCGGTGTCAGTCGACGACCTCGAGGGCGGGCGTATGGCAGTTCAGCACCTCATCGACATTGGCCGCCGCCGCATCGCCTTCATCGGTGGCCCCATGGTCATCCGCCAGGTCACAGACCGTCTCGCTGGGGCGCGCCGCGCCGCCGCCGAGTCCGACGCTCGGCTCGAGGTCATCGAAATTGACGCGCTGAGCGTTTTGGAAGGCCGTCGTGCTGGCGCATCCATCGTCGCTCGTTCTGCCGACGATCGCCCCGACGCCATTTTTGCTGCCAACGACCTTGTTGCGATGGGCGTGTTGCAGGCGCTCATGATGCAGGGCGTCGATGTGCGAGTTCCCGATGAGATTGCGCTGATCGGTTACGACGACATCGACTTTGCGAGTGCCGCCGTCGTTCCCCTGTCGTCGATTCGCCAGCCGAGCGCGCTCATCGGGCAGACCGCCGTCGAGATTCTTCTCGATGAGGCACAGAACCCCGATGCCCGACCGCGGCAGGTCGTCTTTCAGCCGGAGCTCGTTGTTCGCGAGAGCACGCGCTAGTTCGGTCGGTTGTTCAGTGCCGCCACCGCGCGGCCGAGGGGCGTTGTGCCATCACGCAGCGCACGAATAAAACGCGTTGCGATGAGTTCGTGCCCGTGTGCGTCGGGGTGAAGGTTGTCGGGAAGACGTTCCGGCTCGTCGAGGCTTAGCAGGGTCAGTCCGTCGACGAGAAACAGGGCGTCAGTTCGTGCGTCGACGACCTGCGCGATCGCCTCGCGTGTGCGACTCAGGGTGAGGCTGCCGTCGCCGGGAGGTATCTCGCGCGGCGTGCCTCCGGCCTTGCCGGGTGACGCCTCGCGCACCGGGCCGGTGGTGTTCTCGAGAATCGGGCAGGCCAGCGCCGTGATCAGCGCGATGGGTGTGTCGGGATGCCCGTCGCGAATTGTGTCGAGAAAGCCGTGCAGGGCCGGCACAAACGTGCGCAGCCGCATGGCGTCGCCCGTCACGAGGTTGATTCCGACCTTGAGGGTGATGAGATCCGCGTTGGTGGCAGCGATGGTGCGCGCAACGAACGGGTCGAGCATCGCATTGCCGGCGAATCCGAGATTGCTCAGCTGCCAGTTTTGGGCGGCGGCGACCTGGTGCGGCCAGGGCTGGCGTGGGTCGGCGAGGTCAGATCCGTGGCTGATTGAGCTGCCGTAGTGCAGCCAGCGCACGCCGTGCGACTCAGGCGCGGGTGCGAGCGGCGCGCTCGCCCGCACCGAGTGCAGGGTCGTCGCGGCGTTGTGCGGAAGCCAGACGACAACGTCGCGCTCGGTTGTGCCGTCACCACCAAGAAGGAATCGGATGTCGCTGCGCTCGCCGCGCCTGAGGGTCGCCGTGCGGTCACGCGCCTCGATCCACGTGTCACCCTCGGCAACGCTCACCCGCTCACTCGCCGGGCCGGCTTGCGCGACGAGCACCGCGGGGTGGGGCACGGCTCCGGGGCCGACGGTAAACGTGAAGGTTGCAGTGAGCTCGAGCGCCTTCGCCGCGGTGACGAGTCGCAGTGTGACGCCGCTCGTGTGGGCCGCGAAACGCTCGATCGCGGCATCAGCCTGTTGCGCGCGCGTGAACGGCGGCAGTCGCAGCGGAGTGATTCCATCGGCGCTGTGCTCGAGGTGCAAGGCGCCGTGGACGGCGCGGCCGAGGTCGTCGTCCGAGAGGGCGAAGGTGCATTCGTGGGTCATGGCAGTTCTCCGTTGGAGCCAAGTTTGGCACGCGAGGCGTGAGTCGCTATTGTCGGAGAAAGCGCTTTCTCCGACACGGAGTCAGGCTACCCCAAGCCGTTCACCGGAGAAACAGGCGATGTCGAATCTCGGTTCACCCCCCAGCGGCAGCGAGCCGCGGGGTCGCCGGCGCCTCGTCATCGATCTGACCCCGCTGCGCGAGAGCCCCGCCTACGCGCGCCTCTGGATCGGCGGCGTGATTTCGGGCATCGGCGCGCAACTCACGGTCGTCGCGGTCGGTGTGCAGATCTACGACATCACCGGCTCGACGTTTGCTGTCGCCCTCGTGGGAATCATCGCCTTCGCACCGATGATCATCGTTGGGCTGTTCGGCAGCACCCTCGTTGATGCGTTCGACCGCCGCACGGTTCTCATCTGGGCGGCAAGCATTTCGTGGCTCAGCGCGGTGGGCATCGCGGGTCTCGCCTGGGCCGGCAACACGCAGCTCGCCCCCCTCTACGCCCTCACGACCCTGAGCGCCGTCGCGTCGACGGTCGTTGGCACTGCACGATTCGCGATTCTGCCGCGACTTGTTCCGCGCGCGCAGCTCTCGGCGGCTGCGGCACTCAGCGGTGTCTCGGCCGGTGTGCAGGCCACGATCGGGCCCGCGCTCGCAGGCATCCTCATCGCGGGCGTCGGCTACGCGTTCACCTACTCGATCGACGTGCTGCTCTATTCGGCAGCATTTATCGGCATCGTCACGCTTCCCGCCATCCGCCCGAACGGCGACCGGATCAGCCTCGGCCCGCGATCGGTTTTTGAGGGTGTGCGTTTTCTCGCGACATCCCGCCCACTGCGTGCGCCCTTTGTTCTTCACGTCGTCGCGATGATTCTCGGGCGTCCGCAGGTGCTATTTCCGGCGATTTCGGTGACGGTCATTGGCGGTGGTCCGCTCGTCGTCGGTCTTCTCTCGTCGAGCGCGGCAATCGGTGTGCTCGCGAGCAGCGCGATCTCCGGCCCGCTGATGCACGTGCGACGCCACGGTGTCGCGGCCGGGTGGGCGGCGGTTGCGTTCGGGGCGTCGATTGTCGGCTTCGGGCTAGTCATTCTGCTCACCGGTGTCTCGGCCGACGTCGGCTCGGTGCAGGTTGTGCCGCTCGTCGCCGCGTGCCTGTTTCTCTTCGCCTCCGGTGCCTCAGACAACGTCGCAGCGATTTTTCGCACAACGATGATGCAGTCGATCGCACCCGACGCGGTTCGCGGCCGCATCCAGGGCCTCACAACCGTTGCCCTCACCGCCGGCCCCCGCCTCGGCGATGCATGGGCCGGCGGAGCCGCGACCATCGCCGCGCTGTGGGCTGGCCCGGTGGTCGGGGGAGCGCTCATCATCGCCGCGGCCGTCGGCATCACAACGCGCAGCCGGGGAATCCGCGACTACGCTGCGGAGGCGCAATGATCACCAGCGAACGCGCTATCAAGCGCGCGCGAGTTCTCGAGGTAGCGGCGGGCGCGGGTGCCGAGCGCGTCATCCTGACCTCGCCTGCTGCTGTCTCCTGGTACCTCGGCGGCGCGCGCGTGACAGTGCCGTTTGGCGGCGATGCAGTTGTGACCGTCGCCGTGACCGCGGGCGGCGAGGAAGTGCGCTGCTACTCGAACGAGATCGAGCGACTCATCGCTCAAGAGGCGGTGGATGACGCGGCAATCCCCGTCGACTGGCACAGCCCGCTCGTGCCGCTCGACTGGAGCGCCGACGCACTCACGCTTCACGAATCATCGCTCGCTACCGAACTGCGTCGCGCCCGAGCATCGCTGCTGCCCGTCGAACTCGACCGCTACCGCTCGCTCGGCAGTGATGTTGCGCGAATGGTGACGGCTGTCGCTGCTGCCCTCACGCCAACAACAACCGAGATGGATGCCGCGGCGCAACTCGCCGCCGGCATCGTCGCCGCGGGTGCCGAACCCGTTGTGCTGCTCGTGGCGGGTGGCGAGCGCACGCGCTTTCGTCACCCGGTTCCGACGCGGGGCGCGCTGGGCGACCGCGCGATGCTCGTTGTGGGCGCCCGCCGGCACGGGCTCATCGTGAGCCTCACGCGGTGGGTAGCCTTCGCACCCGTGAGCGCGCACCAGCGCGAGGTTGACGCTCGCCTGCTCGAGGTCGAGGCGAGCGTATTCGACGCCACGCGACCGGGGCGCTCGATTGCCGACGCCTTCGCCGACCTCAGGGGCGCCTACGTCGAGCACGGTTTTGACGACCACGAGTGGCAGCGGCACCACCAGGGCGGGCCAACGGGTTACGTCGGCCGCGACCCGCGAGCGAGCGAAACAGTGACTGACCCCATCGTCGACGGGCACGCCTTCGCGTGGAACCCGAGCGCCACGGCGGCGAAGACCGAAGACACTGTCGTTGTGTCGGCGCGCGGCGTCGAGGTGCTGACTGTCGACCATGCCTGGCCAACCGCGACCGTGCGCGGTCGAGAGCGCCCCATCTCGCTCGAAAAATGACAACACCCGTAGAAAACAGTGAAAGGTAGACGCATGAGCACCCTCCCCTGGATCCGAGTCGACGGCGACCGGATCGTTGACGAGAACGGCACAACCGTCATCCTCTCGGGCGTTGGCCTCGGTGGCTGGATGAACCTCGAGAACTTTATTACCGGCTACCCCGGCACCGAGCAGGGCATCCGTCGCCAGCTGCGGGCGGCGATGGGCGACGAGTCGTACAACGCGTTCTTCGAGGCCTTCTACGTCGACTTCTTCGACGAGGCCGATGCAGCGCACCTCGCGTCGATAGGCATGAACTCGGTGCGTATTCCGGTGAACTACCGGCACTTTGAAGACGATGACCGGCCCTTCGAGCTCAAAGAAGAAGGCTTCGCCCGACTCGACCGCGTGATCACGCTTCTCGCGAAGCACGGCATCTACTCGATCATCGACCTGCACGCCCTTCCCGGTTACCAGAACCAGCACTGGCACAGCGACAACCCGACCCACATCGCGGGTTTCTGGGACCACCGCCAGTTCCAGGACCGCGTCGTTCACCTGTGGGAGGCCCTCGCGGAACGCTACAAAAATCGTTCGGAGGTTGCGGGCTATAACCCGATCAACGAACCCTCCGACCCGACCGGCGAACGGCTCGTTCCGTTCTACGAGCGCCTCGAGGCGGCAGTGCGCGCGATCGACCCGCGCCACATTCTGTTTCTCGACGGCAACAAGTACTCGACCGACTTCAGCGCCTTCAATGCGCGCAGCGAACCTCTCGCGAACTGCGTCTACACGGCGCACGACTACGCACTGCCGGGAATCACGAGCGCCACTGCCTACCCCGGCGAGACCCGCGGCGAGTACTTCGACAAGTCGGTCATTGAGAGAACCTTTTTGCGCCGCACCGAGTACATGCGTGAGACCGGCACTCCGATCTGGATCGGCGAATTCGGCCCGGTCTACACCCCCGACCGCGGCCAGGACGCCTGGCGTTTCCAGATTCTGAGAGACCAGCTCGACGTCTACCGCGACCATGGCGCGAGCTGGGCACTGTGGACCTACAAAGACATCGGCCTGCAGGGGCTGGTTCACGCGAGCGCCGACAGCCCCTATGTCTCGCTCATCGCGCCCGCCGTCGAACAGAAGGCACGCCTCGGAGTCGATTCGTGGGGTGGGTCAGATGTTGGCGTGCGCGACATCCTCGATCCGATTGATGAGACCTTCGATCGCGAGTTTCCGGGATACGCGCCCTACCCGTGGGGCCGCCAGCCGCACATCGCCGTGCTTGTGCGGCACATCCTTCTCGCGGAGCCCCTCGCCGAGCGTTTCGGCCGTCTTTTCAACGGGGTGGATGTCGCGCGAGCGCGTGAGCTTGCAGCATCATTCCGCTTCGAGAACACCGTCGAGCGCACCGGCCTCACCGAGCTGCTGCGATCGCACCTGGCCCGCTAGGAGCCACTCAGGCCCGGGGAGCCACAAACCCCGGGCCGGAGCGCTGCGCGACTTCTGCGCCCGTGAGCGTCACGCGTTCGTTGGGTCGCACGGTGAGGGTCAGCACGTGTCCGTTGTACTCAAGCTCACCGGTCGTCGCCGTTGCTGACAACCCCACGATGACCGTTGGGGTGCCGGCGCGATCGGTTTCAACGCGCCATCCACGCGCAAAACGCACGTGCTCGACGCCGTCGCGGTAGACGACGATCGTCTCGTCATCGCCCGCGAGCTCGACCGCTACGCCGTCGATTGTGCGCGCGTAGGCGACAGCTGCGGCGGCGGTGCCATGCTCGAGCCGGGTGGGGGTGAGCCCGCTCAGCCAGACGGTGCCGTCGGGGCGAGGCAGGATTCCGCTGTGCCGCTCTATCGCGTCGAGAAGCCACAGAATCGACGGCGAATAGACGGTTGTGAAGCCGGGCGTGCCCGTCCACGGGTCGAGGCACTGCGGAAACGTGTCGGCGTGAGCAACGGCCGAGAGCACGGGCATCGCGGTGAGCGCGAGCTCTACGACGCGGCCGTGGTGCTCAAACGCGTGCGGGGCCCGGATGAGGCTCAAGAAGTTGCTCGGCCCGCCCCACGAGTTGCGCGTGTAGTCGTTGTCGAAGCGCGGGTCGTCCATCGCAATCGATGTGAACCCGTAGTGCGCGAGAAACTTGCCGGTGTTGAGCAGGTATTTCTCGAGCGCGCGACGGAAGAAGGCATCGTCACCAACCTCGCAGGCGAGAACCCGCAGCAGCACGTCGGATTCGATTCGAACGAGCTGGCCCGCGACATCCCGATCATAAAAATTGCCGTCTGTCTCATCGAAGCAGTGCTCGAACAGTGCATCGAGAGAAGCCGTGGCCTTGTCGTTCCAGGATTGCGGGTCGTGCCCAAGTTCGGCGGCGATGAGGGCAAGATAGCTGCGCTGGCAGGCGACGTTCGCGGTGAGGTCGGGTGCAACGAAGGGCAGGATCGGTGAGGCCGGGTCATAGCGGCGGGCATCGCCGTGAAAGCCACGGTCGGCGACGAACCAGAACCGCGGCGAGAGGTCGTGTCCGGTGTCGAAGGTGCAGAAGGCCTCGACGCCGCCGGTGCCACGCGTGTTTCGGTAGCGCTCGAGCCAGTCGTCGAAGCGGCTCATCGCCGCGTACATCGTGGCGAGGTAGTCGGTGTCGCGGCCGTTGAGCAGGTAGTGGTTCCAGACGGTGCGCGCGAGGGGCGTCACGATCTGGATCTGGCTGAAACCCGGTCCGTCATCTGTGACCTTGTAGGGAATCATGCCGTCATCGCGCTGATTCTCGGCGAAGAGCAGGTGTGTGTCTCGCGTCACATCGGGCACAAAGCGCGAGAGCATCTCGGCATTAATCGTGCCGGTGCTTTCGATCCAGCTGCCGTGATAGACCCCGCCCTCGTTGAGCACGGGAGAGCTGCCACCGATCGGCCGCACGCACTGGGCAAGTTCGGTGACTGCCTGGTTCCAGCGCTGTTCGAGCCGACCGCCGATTGCGGTGAAACGCACGCCGGCCGCCTCGAAGCCCTCGGGCACCGGGCCGCTGCCCGTGGCTCGCGCGGAACGCAAGCGGGCGAGAGCGTCATCGATGAGCGTCACAGGCCTATCCTTTCGCACAAACCGGGGCCGGCCCGTGTGGGCCGCCCCCGGTTTGTCTGGTGCAGAGAGTTTTGTGCGGGTTATTACTCGAGGTCAGACGACAGGTTCTCGACCCAGGTGGCCGCGGCCTCCTGCGGCGACATCCGACCGAAGAGAACCTCGGCCTCGGCGTCTTGCGAGTACTTGTTCATGTTGGCGCCACCGTTCGGCTGCGGGGGAGCAACCTCACCCGACTCAGACACGGCCGCGACGTACTCGGCCGCGGTCAGGCTTGGGCCTTCGAGCAGCGGCTCGACAATTGCGGCGGTGTCGGGGTTGAACGGCACCCCGCGGGTGTCCTTGATGAGCGCAGCTGCCTCGGGGTTGCTGAGGAACCAGTCCATAAGCATCGCGGCGGCGACGGGGTGCTTTGTCGCAGCGTTGATCGACCAGAAGGCCGAGGGAAGCAGCGCAACACCCGTCTTCTCGGTGTCGGTCGGCGGCGTGAGAATCAGCGTTTCGCCACCCAGGCTGTAGGTACCAACGAGGTTGCTATAGCCGAAGGTGATTCCCGCCTGGCCGAGCGTGTAGAGCTGCTGGTCCGGCGGAAGAGCCCAGCCAGCGGTCACGATCGTCGGGTCGGGCAGACCGCCGCCGGCCTGCAACTCGAGCTCTTTCTCGTAGAGGCCTGCGATCGTGTCTGCGTCAACGCCGAGCTTGCCGTCGAAGTCGTAGAGTCCGAACTCGGTCTCTTGCGCGGCGTAGGTGCCGATGATGTCTTGAACGCGCAGGTCAACGCCGTAGACCTTGGCGCCACTCTTGTTCTTGAGGCCGGCCGAGCCGATCGTGTTGGCGGCGTCGATGAGCTCGTCCCACGTCCAGCTTGCGTCGGGAACCTCAACGCCGGCTTCTTCGAAGATGTCGGTGTTGATAAACGCGGCAGTGGCGTTTCCGCCGGTCGGCAGGCCGTAGAGCTTGCCGTCAACCTCGGCGCTGGTCGTCGAGACCTCGGGATACTTGTCGATCTGTGCCGCCTCTGCAACCGTGCCGAGGTCGAGAAGGGCGCCGACCGACCCGAACTCTTGTGGCTTCGCGCCACCAAGTGCAAAAACGTCGGGCGCTGTGTCGCCGCCGCCCCCGAAGTCGGTTGCGAGTCGGTTGAAGAGGTCGTCGGGGCTGCCGACGGGAGTCTGCGTGACGGTGATGTTGGGGTACTCGTCTTCGAAGCCGGTGATCACTTCGTCGAAGAGTGCTGCGCGCACGTCGTCACCCCACCATGAGATCTCAAGAGTTATCTCTTCGTTGGGGTCAAAAGGTGCTGCGGCGTTGTCGTTGGGGGATGCGGAGCATCCAGCCAGAACGAGCGTCACGGCGAGTGCGGATCCGAGAACCGCCTTGCTCGTGAGGGACCGGGTTGTACGCGTCATTGCGCCTCGATTCATGTCGTGGTGGAGACCCACCAGGGCTGCTTGCTGGAACTGGTCGGGGGCTGTGTTGCCTCCAGCCGCTGTTGCACGACATGCGGGACTCCGTCGTGAAACCGCTTTCTCGGAAATTAGCATCGACCTCTGGGAATGTCAACGCCCGCCCGAAATCTCAGTTTCGAACCGGCCCGGTCGAGCCCCGCACCTCGAGCCGCGGCTGAAAAACTACGTTGTGGCCGGGTGCCTCGCCGCCGATGAGCGAACGCATCCGCTGCCAGGCCTGGCCCCCGAGTTCGTCGTGTGGCACAGACACTGTCGTGAGCGAGGGGGCGCTGTACCGGGCGAACGGGATGTCGTCGAAACCCGTCACCGAGATGTCGCCGGGCACGCTGATGCCGAGCTCGATGAGCCCGTTGAGCAGGCCGATCGCCACAAGGTCGTTGAACGCGAGTGCGGCTGTCGCTCCCGAATCGCGCACGGCGTTGGCAGCGGCATGCCCGTCTTCGCTCGTCGCACCACTCGGGATGCGCGCAACGTGGGCATCCGGCATCCGTCGCTCAAAATCGGCGAGCCCCTCGAGGCGATGGCCATTCGAGACGCTGCCCGCGGGCCCCTCGAGAAAGACGAAGCTGCGGTGCCCGAGTTCGTACAGGTGCTGGGCGAGGTCGAAGATGCCGGAGCGGTAATCGACGGTGAGGGATGGCGCGTCGATGCGCGAGTTTGCGCGGTTGATGAGCACAAGCGGCCGCAGTGAATCGGCTAGGGCAACGAGCTCGGCGTCAGACATTCGCGGTGCGCAGAGCACAACAGCGTCGCATCGTCGGCGAATCTCGCTCACGAGCAGCGGTTCGTCGCTCGGCGATTCGGCCGAGTCGGCGACGAGCACGCGGTAGCCGTCTTTCGCGGCAGCCTTGCTCAGGCTTGAGAGCATCGCTTGAAAGGCGGGGTTGGCTAGGTCGGGAACAACAAAGGCGATGGCGCTCGTCTGGCCGAGCGCGAGACTGCGGGCCAGATGGTTGGGCGAGTACGAGAGCTCGGCGGCTACGGCGCGCACCCGATCAGCGACGGCTGCATCGCCAAGAAAGCGGCCGTTCATCACGCGCGAAACAGTTGCGGGTGACACCGCTGCCTGCTTGGCCACTTCGGCGATTGTGGCTGCGCCTGATCGACGGATCACGTGCTGCTCCTTCCTTGTGCGCTGTGCCTCACACGATAATGGCGCGTGGGGTGCGGTTTGACGTTTTTCTATTCCGCGGCAATAATCGGACACCACACGTGAAACCGCTTTCTCGAAACTTTCCGAGAAACGCGTTTCACAGTCTACGAGGAGGTCGACGGTGAGCAGTCTCGGCGAATTGCGCACGATTGCGCTGAGCGCGCGTCGTTCAGGCGCACGGGTGAAAGAGAAAACGCCCGACAATCTCGCGGCCTATCTGTTTCTGCTTCCGTGGCTCATCGGAATAGTCGTTTTTACGATCGGGCCGATGCTCGCCTCGCTGTACCTGTCGTTTACCGACTACAACCTGCTCAAGTCGCCGCTGCAGTACCCGCCCGACTTCATCGGGCTCGAGAACTACACAAAGATGCTCGGCGACGGGGCGTTCTGGAACTCGTTCCGGGTCACCGTGACCTACGTCATCGTCTCGGTGCCCCTGCAGCTGGCACTGGCACTCGCTCTTGCGCTTCTTCTCGACCGGGGAATGCGCGGCCTCTCGTTCTATCGCTCGATCTTCTACCTGCCGAGCCTTCTCGGTGGTTCGGTCGCGATCGCAATTCTCTGGCGCCAGGTCTTCGGCAAAGAGGGGCTCGTCAACGGTTTTCTTGCCCTGTTTGGCATCGACGGCCCCGGCTGGATCGGCCACCCCGATTTCGCGCTCGGAACGATCATCATTCTTCACATCTGGACCTTCGGGTCGCCGATGGTGATCTTCCTCGCCGGCCTGCGGCAGATCCCCGAGATGTATCACGAGGCGGCATCGGTCGACGGGGCGGGCAAGTTCCGTCGGTTCTTCTCGATCACCCTCCCCCTTCTGACCCCGATCATCTTCTTCAACCTCGTGCTGCAGATCATCTTCGCGTTCCAGACCTTTACGCAGGCCTATGTGGTCTCGGGGGGAACGGGTGGCCCCGCCGACTCGACGATGTTCTACACGCTCTTCCTCTACCGAACGGGGTTCCTCGAGTACGACATGGGCTACGCCTCGGCGATGGCCTGGTTCTTGCTCATCGTGATCGGGGCGTTCACCGCCTTCAACTTCTGGCTATCGAAATTCTGGGTGTTCTATGACGACTGATCTGCAAGCTGCACCTCCGGTGCCCAAGACAACACGGATGAACCGCTCGTCCGCCTCCTACCGCGCGCGTGGTCGGGTGACCTCGGTGCTCAAGCACCTGGCGCTCATCACCGTCTCGCTCGTGATGATCTACCCGCTGATCTGGCTCATCGTCTCGAGCTTCAAGCCCAACGACGAGATCTTTCGCGACCTGAGCATCTTCACAACAAATCTCACCGTCGAGAACTACGTCAACGGCTGGAACGACCTGCAGTTTCCGTTCAGCACCTTTCTGCTGAACTCGACGGTGCTGTCGGTCGGGGCGATTCTCGGAAACCTTATCTCGTGCTCGCTCGCGGCCTACGCGTTCGGCCGGCTGAAGTTTCGTGGTCGCACGCTGCTCTTCGCGATAATGCTCGCGACGATCATGCTGCCGTTCCAGGTGGTGCTCGTTCCCCAGTTCACGATCTTCAAAGAGCTCGGCTGGCTCAATACCTTCTTGCCGCTCATCGTTCCGAAGTTTCTCGCGACCGATGCGTTTTTTGTGTTCCTTATGGTGCAGTTCATCCGCGCTCTCCCAAACGAGATCTTCGAGGCCGCGCGCATCGACGGCGCCGGGCACATCCGCACCTTTGTGCAGGTGACCCTGCCACTGATGGTGCCCGCCCTCGCGACGACCGCGATCTTCACCTTCATCTGGACCTGGGGCGACTTCTTCGGCCCACTCATCTACCTGCGAATACCCGAGAGCTTCCCGGTGTCGGTAGCGCTTAAGGGGTTCCTCGATGCGCAATCGAGTTCTGACTTCGGTTCGATGTTCGCGATGTCGGTGGTCTCGTTGATACCTCTCTTTCTCGTCTTTCTTTTCGGCCAGCGTTACCTCATCAAGGGGTTCGCCACTACAGGAATCAAATAGATGCTGCGTTACGCAATCGTCGGCACGGGCTCGCGCGCCCAGATGTACATCGACGCCATCACCGGGCCCCATTCGGATGTCGCGCAGCTCGTCGCCTGGGCCGACACGAACCCTGGGCGGCTCGGCTACTACGAGGCCGCGCTGCCCTCGGGCACACCCGCGCCGCGGCGGTTCACGCCCGACGAGCTCGCTGCGGTCGTCGCCGAGTTGAGCATCGACCGCGTAATCGTGACCTCGCCCGACGTGACCCACGCCGAGCACGTGGTCACGGCGCTCGACGCGGGCGCCGACGTGATCGTTGAGAAGCCGCTGACCACAACCGAAGACGGCGTGCGAGCCATCTCCGACGCCGTCGACCGCACGGGGCGCAGCGTCACCGTGACATTCAACTATCGGTACTCGCCGCGCAATACGGCGCTGCGCGAACTCATAGCGAGCGGGGAGATCGGCGACGTGACATCCGTGCACTTCGAATGGGTGCTCGATACCTCGCACGGGGCCGACTATTTTCGGCGCTGGCATCGCGACAAGCACAACTCTGGCGGCCTTCTTGTTCACAAGTCGAGCCACCACTTCGACCTCATCAACTGGTGGCTGGGCGACGTACCGGCGCGTGTCTTCGCGAGCGGCGGGCTGCGGTTCTACGGCCGCGACAATGCTTCGGCTCGTGGCATCGGCGAGCGCCCGGAGCGCGGCACTACCGACTCAGAGCTGCGCGACGCCTTTAGTCTCGACCTTCGCGCCGATGACCAGTTGCGCGGGCTCTACCTCGAGCAAGAGGGCTACGACGGCTACCGTCGCGACCAGGATGTCTTCGACGCAGGCATCACGATCGAAGACAATCTTGCGCTCGTTGTCGACTACGTCTCGGGCGCGACGATGTCGTACGCCCTCAACGCGCATTCGCCGTGGGAGGGCTACACGGTTGCCGTCAACGGCACTCGCGGCCGCGCCGAACTTCTTGTCGTCGAGAGGGGTGCAGTGCTTCTCGACGAGAACGGGCGCGGCATTATTGACCCGAGCGCGCGGCCGGAGCACGTAGTTGCTGCCGACACTCGACCGGTCGGGGAGTGGCTCACTGTGCAGCGGCACTTTGAGGCGGCCCGCACGATTGAGATTCCCGAGGCGGTCGGCGGGCACGGGGGAGGCGACGCAGTGCTTTTGCGTGATGTGTTCGTTGGTGCCGGTGACGATCCGCTCGGTCACGCGGCGACCTGGCGCGATGGTGTGCGTTCGGTAGTCGTTGGCATCGCCGGCAACCGCTCGCTCGCGACCGGCCAGGCCGTTCGTATCAACGACCTCGACATCGGCAGCGCGCTGGGAGCCAACGAGTGAGCCGCTATCTCGTAACGGGCGGTTCGGGCAGGCTCGGCCGCAGCGTCGTCGAGGTTCTCGCGGGCGCTGGTCACGAGGTTGTGTCGGTCGACCGGGTGACGCACCCCGGACTGCCGGCGCAGCAGCACCTCCTCGACCTGAGTGACGCTGCCGCGACGACAGCGCTTGTCGCGTCGATCGCGCCCGACGCCATCATCCATCTCGCGGCGATCGCCGTTCCCTTCGGCTCGCCCGACCCCGAGCTGTACGCGACGAACACGGGGCTTGCGTTCACCGTGCTCGATGCGGCGCTCTCGGCCGGTGTGGGCTCGCTGCTTGTTGCGAGCAGCCCCACGGTGATCGGGTATGGCGCGCCCGCCGGGTGGCTGCCCGACTACCTCCCGATCGACGAGAAACACCCCGTCGCCCCGTGGAACGGCTATTCGCTCTCGAAGCACGCCGTCGAGAACATCATCGCGATGGCCGCCCGCGCCCACGGTTCGGTCATCACCGTCGGATCGTTTCGGCCGTGCTTTGTTATCGCACCAGAAGAGTGGCACGGCGCTCCGACTCAGCAGGGGCACACGGTGCTCGAACGGCTCGAGCACCCCGAGCTCTCGGCCGTCGCGCTCTTCAACTACGTCGACGCACGCGACGCCGGGGAGTTTGTTCTCGCCTGGCTCGGCCACCGCGAGAGCGTGCCCAACGGCAGCTGCTTTTTCGTCGGCGCTCAAGACTCTCTTGTCGTCGAGCCCGTCGACACGGCGATCGCTCGCTACCTGCCGGGTTTCGGCGCGTTCACCGCTGCGCTAGGCCCCACATCCGCCCTCTTCGATTCGACCCGCGCCCGCGACCTGCTCGGCTGGCAGGCCACGCGCTCCTGGCGCACCGAGCTCGCCGACGCACACCTACTCGTCCGGGAGGGCGCATGACCGACCTGAGTTTTCCGGCCACCGGGCCGCTGTTTTTTCCGGTGACACCGTTCGACGATCGCGGACGCGTTGAGGTCGGCGCGCTCGAGGCTCACCTCGCGTCGCGCTTGCCGCACCGACCCGGCGGGGTTTTTATCGCCTGCGGCACGGGCGAGTTTCACGCGCTGTCTCTCGCCGAGTACTCGACGGTCGTCGAGCACGGGGTGCGCGTGACGGCGGGTGCCGTGCCCGTCGTCGCCGGAACCGGCGGACCTCTCGGCCACGCCGTCGCGTGCGCGGTCGAGGCAGAGCGACTCGGTGCCGATGCCCTTCTTGTGCTGCCCCCTTATCTTGTCGCCGGTCCGCAGCAGGGAATCGTCGCCTACGTCGAGGCGATCGCCGCGGCGACCCGTCTGCCCCTCATCGTTTACCACCGCGGCGCATCGCAGTTCAGCGTCGATTCGATCGAGCGGCTCGTCGCGAACCCGAGCGTTGTTGGCATCAAAGACGGCGTGGGCGACGTGGCTCTCGCGCAGGAGTTTGTTCTCGCCGCCGAGCGTTCGGGTCGCGACATCCTCTTCTTCAACGGACTCCTCACCGCAGAACTCAGCCAGCTCGCCTACCGCTCGATCGGCATCCCGCTCTATTCTTCTGCGGTCTTCGCGATGGCGCCCGATATCGCCGGGGCGTTTTTTACCGCCTACACCGGGATGGATGTCGCGGCCGCCCGACGGCTACTCGACGGTTTTTACGCTCCCCTCGTGCGGTTGCGCGACAGGGTGCCGGGCTACGCGGTCTCGCTCATCAAGGCCGGGGTCACGCTCGACGGTGTGCCCGCTGGTTCGGTGCGTGCGCCGCTCGTTGACCCGAGCCCCGAGCACCTCGCCGAGTTGACGGCGATTCTCGAACGCGGTCGGGAACTCGTGAAGTGACTGCACCGACGATCGCCGCGATCGAGGCCCGCGCGCTGCGGGTGCCGCTCGCGCGCCCGTGGGCAGCCGACGTGCGCGAACTCGGGGTAATTGTTGTCACGGTGACCGACTCCGACGGGGCGCAGGGCATCGGTTTCTCGTGGACGCCGTCGATCGGTGCGGGCGCGGTTCGCGCGCTCATCGACGACGACCTCGCACCGTTTCTCACCGGATGCGCCGCAAACACCAGCGGCTGGCAGGCGGCGTGGGAGCACGTGCACGAGGCGGGCGGCGGGGGAGTGACAACAATCGCACTCGCGGGCATCGACCTCGCCCTGTGGGACCTGCGCGGCAAGCGGGAGGGGGCCTCGCTCGCGAGTCTTCTCGGGCGCACGCGAGAGAGTCAGCCGGTCTATGGCAGCGGCGTCAACCTCCACTATTCGCTTGCCGAGCTCGAATCGCAGGCACGTCGCTGGGTCGCCGCGGGGTACGCGGGAGCGAAGATCAAGATCGGCAAGCCCGACCTCGCAGAAGACCTCGACCGGGTGGCGGCGGTGCGGTCGATTCTCGGTCCAGAGCGCGCGCTGATGGTCGACGCGAACCAGCGCTGGCAATTGCCTCGCGCGATCGAGGCCGCCCAGGAGCTCGCCGCGTTCGACGTCGCGTGGCTCGAAGAACCTCTGCGCGCCGACGACACGGCCGGGTACCGCGCCTTGCACGCCGAGTCTGCGGTGCCGATCGCCCTCGGCGAGAACCTGCACACGATCCATCGTTTTCGCGACTTTCTCGATGCGGGGGCTATTGATGTCGCCCAGCCGAACATCGTGCGCGTGGGCGGCGTGACGCCCTTTCTCGCGATCGCCGCCGTCGTGCGCGACGCCGGAGTGACTCTCGCGCCGCACCTCCTTCCCGAGCTCTCGGCGCAGGTTGCTTTCGCGCTCGACGACGAGACCTGGATCGAAGACGTCGAAGATGCAGGGTTCTGGCAGAGCGGGGCTCTCGAACGCCCGAGCGGCGTCGAGTTCGCGGGCGGTCGTGTGACCGGCGGCAACCGACCCGGGCTCGGCCTCGATTTTGTGAATGACATAACTACGGGAGACGAACGATGAGCACGGTATCCGCGACAGTCGAACGGGCAACTGCGGCCGTTGTGCCTCTTCTCGAGTCGAGCACGGCCGAACGCGCCGCGTGGCTCGAAGCGATAGCCGACGCGCTCGACGCGAATCGTGACGCGCTCGTTGCAGTCGCCGACGAAGAAACGGCGCTCGGTGGTGACCGCCTGCGCGGCGAGGTGGGCCGCACGACCGGCCAGTTGCGGCTCTTTGCTGCAGCGATCGTCGAGGGTTCGTACCTCGAGGTCGCCATCGATCACGCCGACGTGAGCGCGACGCCACCGCGACCAGACCTGCGTCGGATGCTCAGGCCGATCGGCCCCATCGCCGTGTTCGCGGCATCCAACTTTCCTTTTGCGTTTTCCGTCGCCGGCGGAGACACGGCATCTGCGCTCGCCGCGGGTTGCCCCGTGATCGTCAAGGCGCATCCCGGGCACGCGCGGCTCTCGGCGCTTACGGCGTCGATCGTGTCGGCCGCGCTCGCCGATGCTGGTGCTCCCGCGGGCACCTTCGCCATCGTTGACGGGTACGACGCTGGGGTCGAACTCGTGCAAAGTGCCGGCATCTCTGGTGTCGCGTTTACCGGCTCGGTGCGTGGCGGCCGCGCGCTGCACGACCTTGTCGCGGCTCGCCCCGCGCCCATCCCCTTCTTCGGCGAGCTCGGCAGCCTCAACCCCGTTGTTGTTACGCGCGCCGCCGATGCCGCTCGCGGGCCCGAACTTGCCTCGGGTCTCGCCGCGTCGTTCTCGCTCGGCGCCGGGCAGTTCTGCACAAAGCCGGGCGTTGTGTTTGTTCCGCGCGGGTCGTCGCTCGCTGCGTCGATCGTCGCGCCCGCGGGCGGCCAGCGTCTGCTCACCGAATCGATCGACGAAGGTTTTAGGGCTGGCCTCGCCCACCTTCTCTCGATCGAGGGCGTGACCGCGCTCTCGGCCGGCGAGGGTGAGGGCGCGCAGCCCACAGTCATCGGTGTGGATGCGACGACTCTCGCTGAACACGCGAGCGACATTCTCGCCGAGGTGTTTGGCCCGGTCACCGTGCTGGTGTCCTACGGCGACCACACCGAGCTTCTCGAGAGCCTCGCCCGCCTCGAGGGAACCCTCACCGCCACCCTGCATTCCGAGTCGAGCGATGACACAACAGAGATCGTGCGCATCCTCAGCGGCGTTGCCGGCCGGGTGCTTTTTCGCGGCTGGCCGACCGGCGTCGCTGTCGCCTGGGCCCAGCACCACGGCGGACCGTGGCCCGCGACAACGTCGCAGCACACCTCGGTCGGGGTCACTGCCCTGCGCAGGTTCTTGCGGCCGATCGCCTACCAAGACGCCCCCGAGGCCAGCCTGCCCCGCGAACTCGTCGAATCGAACCCGATGAGAATTCCGCGCCGCGTCGATGGAGTGCTCGAACTGGCAGGCAACTAGAAAGACTGGTCTATCCGCCATCTGGCTGACACTATTTACTAACGCACGAGTACGGCTCGCGCCGGACCCGAGGAGTGGAACGTGTCAGCAAGCGTTCGTGATGTCGCAAAGCGCGCGGGCGTTGCGGTCGGTACGGTCTCCAACGTTTTGAATCGACCGGAGAAGGTATCCGAGCATATTCTGCATCGTGTGCTCGCCGCGATCGATGAGCTCGACTTTGTGCGCAACGATGCGGCCCGCCAACTGCGCAGTGGTCGAAGCGCCTCGATCGGGCTCGTTCTCATCGACGTGCAAAACCCGTTTTTTACGGATGTCGCGCGAGGCGCAGAGCGCCGTGCTGCCGACGAGCGACTCTCGGTGACTCTCGGCAACAGCGATAGCGATCCGGGGCGGCAGGCTGCCTACCTCGACCTCTACGAGCAGCAGCGAGTGCAGGGAATTCTCATCACTCCGCACGGCGAGGTGCACGAACGACTCGTGCAGCTCAAACGACGCGGCACTCCGGTTGTGCTCATCGGTCGCGGGGTTGTCGACCCGACCTTCAGCATGATTTCTGACGATGACCTCGCTGGAGGACGCCTTGCCGCCGAGCACCTCATCGAGCAGGGTCGCACCCGCATCGCGTTCGTTGGCACCCACGAAGAGCTGGGCCACATCGCCGATCGTCTCGAGGGCGCCCGCCGCACAATCGCCGAGCATCCCGGTGTCATTCTCGACGTCATCCAGGTCGCGAGCCTCGACGTCGACAACGGCAAAGACGCCGGCGCCCGTATCGTCGCCCGGCCGCGCTCGGAACGTCCCGATGCGGTCTTTGCGGCAAACGATCTCATCGCGATCGGTCTTCTCCAATCGCTCACTACCGGCGGCGTCGACGTACCCGGCGACATTGCAGTCATCGGCTACGACGACATTGCGTTCGCACGTGCGGCGTCAGTTCCGCTCTCGTCGATTAGGCAGCCGAGCGCCCTTATCGGGCAGACTGCTGTAGAGATCCTGCTCTGGGAGGCCGCGAACCCCGAAGCCGCTCCGCAGCAGATTGTCTTCAAGCCCGAACTCGTGGTGCGTGAAAGCACCGGAAATCCCTAAGGAATCAGCATGTCTGTTGTTGTCGTAGCCATCCAGACCCCGAAGCCCGGCCGACTGCAGGATGTGCTCGATGCCTTCGAGGTCATCACCCCGCTCGTTCACAAAGAGCAGGGCTGCGAGCTGTACGCCGTGCACACCGACGGCGAGGCCGTCTACATCATCGAGCGCTGGTCGAGCCAAGAAGACCTCGACCTGCACGCGGCAGGCGAACCGCTCGTCAAGCTCGACGAGTTGCGTGGTGACGCTCTTGCAATTCCCGTTGCCGTGCACGTGATGAGCAACCTTCCCTACGGCGAGCCGCGGCTTGGCACGATTCAGTAGCCTCTCGCTGCCACGGGCGCGAAACAACGCCGCAACATCTGCCGTCTAGGCTGGGGCAATGGGCGACCTGTTCGATGGCTACGGTGGTACGTCCACACGTTCGCGAGGCACAACTGCCTTCGACGAGATGTTCTCCACCCCCGGTACCGCGCGTAGCGCGTACAAAGAAATTCACGCTGCGCTCGCGCAGATGACGCAAGAAGAGTTGCGTGGTCGAACCGAAGCACTCGGGGCCTCGTACCTAGCGCAAGGTGTGACCTTCGACTTCGCGGGAGAAGAGCGTCCGTTTCCCCTCGACGCCGTACCGCGCGTTATCGCGCAGGCCGAGTGGCTCGAGGTCGAAGCCGGAATCAAGCAGCGCGTTCGCGCCCTCGAGGCCTTTCTCGCAGACATCTACGGCAAACAAGAGGCAGTGCGCGACGGAGTTATCCCCGCCAAGCTCATCACGTCGTCGAGTCACTTCCACCGCGAGGCTGCCGGAATCGAGCCAGCTAACGGAGTGCGAATCCAGGTCTCCGGAATCGACCTGATCAGAGACGAGAAGGGTGGATGGCGCGTTCTCGAAGACAATGTGCGTGTTCCCTCTGGCGTGAGTTACGTCATCTCGAATCGCCGGGTTATGGCCCAGACCCTGCCGGAGCTGTTTGTCTCCATGCGCGTTCGCCCCGTCGGCGACTACCCGCACAAGCTTCTGCAAGCGCTTCGCGCTTCGGCCCCCGAGGGCGTCGACGACCCCAACGTTGTTGTGCTCACACCGGGTGTCTACAACTCCGCGTACTTCGAGCACACGCTGCTCGCTCGCCTGATGGGCGTCGAGCTCGTCGAGGGTCGCGACCTGTTCTGCTCGGGCGGCAAGGTCTTTATGCGCACAACGAGCGGACCGACCCGTGTCGACGTCATCTACCGTCGCGTCGACGACGAGTTTCTCGACCCGCTGCAGTTTCGCGCCGACTCAATGCTCGGTAGCCCCGGACTTATGCTCGCCGCGCGCCTCGGCAACGTCACAATCGCGAACGCTGTCGGCAACGGTGTTGCAGACGACAAGCTCGTCTACACGTACCTTCCCGATCTCACCAAGTACTACCTCGGCGAAGAGCCCATTCTCAAGAACGTCGACACCTGGCGTCTCGAAGACAAGGGCGCTCTCGAAGAGGTGCTCGATCGTCTCGACGAGCTCGTGGTCAAGCCCGTCGACGGGTCGGGCGGTAAGGGCCTTGTGGTCGGCCCCGCGGCATCCAAGTCAGAGCTCGAAGATCTGCGCCAGCGACTGATTGCCGACCCGCGCGGTTGGATCGCGCAGCCGGTTGTGCAGTTGTCGACGATCCCGACGCTTGTTGACGACGGGATGCGCCCGCGTCACGCCGACCTGCGGCCGTTCGCTGTCAACGACGGCAAAGACATCTGGGTGCTGCCGGGCGGCCTCACCCGCGTCGCGCTGCCCGAGGGCGAGCTCGTCGTCAACAGCTCGCAGGGCGGCGGCTCGAAAGACACCTGGGTTGTCGGGCTCGACCCGCTGCAGGTCTCGCGCCACAGCATCCAGGGGCTCGTTGCAGACCAGGCCGCGAACACCTCGTCGATTCCGATCATCACGGCAGAGCACCTTCAAGACCACGGTCCCGAAGACCGGCCGCTCGGCCACGGGCAGCAGGAGCAGCAGCAACAGTCACATTCGGTGGTCGAGCGCAGCGTGGTTTCGACACGCCCAGCCACCGGTGATCGAGCCCGTCGAGATCAGACCGAGCCTGCCGAGGTCTCAACCACCAAGGATTCATCATGCTGAGCCGCATCGCCGAATCACTGTTCTGGATCGGGCGCTACATTGAGCGTTCCGACGGCACGGCGCGCATCCTCGACGTGCACCTGCAGCTGCTGCTCGAAGACCCGTGGATCGAAGAAGACCTCGCCTGCCGCTCCCTGTTGAGCGTTATGGGATCAGAAGCCCCCGTCGACCAGGTTCTCACCCGTCAGGATGTGCTGAGCATCCTCGCGGTCGATCGTTCAGAACCGGCATCCATCGCATATTCGCTCGGAGCCGCGCGCGAGAACGCCCGCCGCGCCCGCGAGATCGTCTCGACCGAGCTCTGGGAGTGCCTCAACACAACCCGCGCGCGTATGCCCCGCAAGGTGTCGAGCGACAAGGTTCACGAGTTCTTCGGGTGGGTGCGCGAACGCAGTGCGCTCGCCGTCGGCATCATCGAGAGCGCGACGAGCCGCGATGAGGCGTGGCAGTTCTTCACCCTCGGTCGGTCGATCGAGCGCGCGGATATGACCGCGCGACTGCTCGCCACCCGATCGCTCACCGAGGCCTCTGGCCCCTCGTGGACGACCATCTTGCGCAGCTGTGGCGCCTACGAGGCCTACCTGCGCACCTACCGCGGTGTACCGAGCGCGCGCAACGCCGCCGAGTTCTTGCTGCTCGACCGGCTCTTTCCGCGGTCGATCTTGTTCTCCGTATCGCGCGCAGAGGCATGCATGCGCGAGATCGAGCCGCGTGCGGACCGCGTCGGAGTCTCCGACCAGGCGCAGCGACTGCTCGGCCAGATCCGCAGTGAGCTCGAGTACCGGCCCATCGCAGACATCCTCGAAGACCTGCCGCGTCACATGGACAACGTGCAGCTCGCAACGAGTGCTGCGTCGGAGGCGATCCGCCAGCGATACTTCCCAACAAATGCCGCACCAAGCTGGGTGGGAGAGAGCTCGTGAACCGCCTGCGTATCAAGCACATGACCGGTTTCCACTACGGGGGAGACGTCACCGCCTCGTACAACGAGGCCCGCATGCTTCCCATCTCGTCTGATGGACAGCTTGTGCTCTACTCGAATCTCGAAATTTTGCCGATCTCGAGCCAGCACCAATACGTCGACTACTGGGGCTCGCGAGTCTCGTCGTTCGAGATTCTCACGCCGCACAAAGAACTCTCGCTCACCGCGAACAGCCTCGTCGAGGTGCGCCCGCGCCTGCACGACAACCAGTCGCTCTCGTGGGATGACCTCTCGGTCGCGGCAGAAAAGGCCACCTCGTACATCGAGCAGACGGCGCAGACGCGTCGCACGTCTCCGCCCGACGATGTGCTCGCAATAGCTGCCGAGATTGCTGGCCGGGCCACTGACCCGTGCAGTGCTGCGCTCGAGATCTGCACGGCGATTGGCGACGCAATGGAATACATGCACGGGGTTACAGCCGTGACATCCACCGCCAAAGAAGCCTGGGCGGTGCGCAAGGGTGTCTGCCAGGACATCACCCACATCGCGCTCGGAGCGTTGCGCTCGGTCGGAATCCCGGCGCGCTACGTGTCGGGCTACCTGCACCCGAAGCCCTCGGCCGAGATCGGCGAGACCATCGCGGGCGAGTCGCACGCGTGGGTCGAGTGGTTCTGCGGAGAGTGGCGCGGCTTCGACCCGACCAACCTCATCGACATCGGCGACCGTCACGTGACGGTCGGACGCGGTCGCGACTACAACGACGTGCCCCCGTTGCGCGGCGTTTACGCCGGCCCCTACGGCAGCGAGCTGTTCGTCAAGGTAGAGATCACGCGCGAAAGCTAGACCCGTCGAAAACTGCTCCAAACTTGGGTGGTTGGAGCAGTTTTCGACGATCCGGCGGCGAATGGATGTCGCGCGCCGGGTCGAACGACTGTAATGGGTGAGGCGTAACCGCTCTTGCCCGACTGGCGCGCGGCTGGTCGCCGCGCCGACCATCCGCCGCTCGGCCGGTAAAACGTTCCACATGTCACTTTCGAATCTTCCCGCGCGAATAAAGGGTCGAAAGTGACAGTTCGCGGGCCTTGAGCAGTGACGACAACAGAACCTAGACGCTGCACGATGCCAGAGTTAAAATCGGCCTCATGGCAGCACCGAAGACGCGCCCCACCGACCAGAACGTCACCGAGTTTCTTGACGCGGTCGAGCCAGCTCGGCGTCGCGAAGAAGGCCATGTGCTGCGGGCACTTATGGAACGGGTGACCGGCCAACCCGCCGTGATGTGGGGGCCGACCATGGTCGGTTTCGGATCGACCTCGCTCACAAACTCGCTCGGCACCAACGACTGGTTCGACGTCGGTTTCTCTCCCCGCAAGAGCGCGCTGACACTGTACGGAATCGACCCGAACCACCCAGACCTTGCCAAACTCGGCCCGCACACTACGAGCGTCGCGTGCGTCTACGTAAAGCGCCTCGATGCGATCGACCTCGACGTGCTCGAGCGCCTGACGCGCGAGGCCTGGCAAGCGGCAAACCCCTAGGCCCGCCGCGCCACCGTCTCGTCGAGAGCGAGCTCTTCTTCGGCGCGAGCGCGCTTGTCGCTACGCGGAACGACCCTGAAGCGGCGACGCACAAAGCGCACGCGCAGGTCTTTCGAGACCATGATCCAGATGATTCCGACGCCCGCCGCGACGAAACCCGCGATCGCGGCGAGGCCGAGTGCCCAGCGTGGGCCGAACTCGTTCGCGACGAGGCCGACGATGGGCGCGCCGAGTGGAGTTCCGCCGACGAAGATCGCGAGGTACAGGGCCATCACCCGGCCGCGCATCACGGGGCTCGTTGTCGTCTGAACTACCCCGTTCGCGGTAGTCATGAGCGTGATCGCCGTAAACCCGACGAGGATGAGCGAGATCGCAAAAGTCTCAAACGTCGGCATCACCGCGGCTATCAGGCACGAGACGCCAAAGGCCGCGGCCGACAGTACAACGACCCGAATACGTGGTCTCTCCCGCCGCGCGGCGAGAAGCGCACCGGTGACCGAGCCGATCGCGAGCACCGACGACAGAAGCCCGAACTCACCGGCGCCGTGATGAAACTCGACGCTCGCCATCGTCGACGAGAAGATCGGAAAGTTCATTCCGAAGGTCGAGACGATAAAAATAACCGCCATAACGGCAAGGATGTCGGGGCGCCTGGCCACGTACCTGAATCCGTCGGCGAGCTGACCCGGACCCCGTGGCGCGCGCGGGGCCGCCCGCAACTCGCTGCGTCGCAGCAGGCCGAGTGACACAAGCGTCGCGGCGAAGGTGAATGCGTTGATCAAGAACACCCAACCGGCACCGACCGCGACGGTGAGGATTCCGGCGACGGCGGGGCCGATGAGTCGCGCGGCGTTGAACGACGCCGAGTTGAGGGCTACTGCGTTGGGCAGGTTCTTCTCGGAGACGAGCTCTGAGACGAATGCCTGGCGCGCCGGGGCGTCAATGGCCGACGCGATTCCGAGGGCTAGTGCGAACGCGTAGACGTGCCAGAGTTCGGCAACTCCGAGCACAACCATAATTCCGAGCGCGGCACCGAGCAGGGCCATCGTCACCTGGGTCGCGATGAGGAGCTTGCGGCGGTCGAAGCGGTCGGCGATGTAGCCCGACCAGGGCACGAGCAACAGTTGCGGACCAAGCTGCAGCGCCATGGTTATGCCCACCGCGACGGCGTCGTTGTCGGTGAGCTCGGTGAGCACTATCCAGTCTTGGGCGGTTCGCTGCATCCAAGTGCCAACGTTCGACACAAGTGCACCGGCGAACCAGATGCGGTAATTGAAGCCGCGGAGCGACCGGAACATTGCACTCAACTGTCGGCGAGCTCCCGAAGGATCGGCGCGGCCTCGGCCAGAACGGCGCGTTGCGCAGGGGTAAGGCGGGCGATGCGTGCCGAGAACCACGCGTCACGTTTGCGACGGGTCTCTTGCACAAGGGCGCGGCCCGCGGGCGTCAGGTCGATCGATACCTTGCGCGCGTCAGTCGATGACGCCACTCGCGTGACGAGCTCGAGCGCCACGAGAGCGTTGACCGTGCGGTTCATCGATGGCGGCGAGACGCGGTCGCGCGCGCTGAGTTCGCCGAGCGTCTGGGCTCCGTCTCCGAACAGGTGAAACAGCACCGAGCGCTGGCCGTCGGTGATCTCGTCTTCGGTGCGCTCGAAGCGCACCCGGCGCGAGAGGCGCTGAATGATGAGTCGCAGGTCTTGCGGAAGATCGTTAGCCACGCTCATTAGCATAGGTAATTAGCCTTGCTAATGAAAGTCGACAGGGCATAATCACAGGATGAACGTCATCGTGGTCGGCTCTGTCAACATGGATCTCGTCTTCACCGGCCTCAGCGCCCTCCCGCTGCCCGGCGAGACAATCTCGGGCCGCGACTTTGTTGTTATGCCCGGTGGTAAGGGCGCGAATCAGGCCTCGGCAGCCGCAACCCTCGGCGCGACAGTGCAGTTCGTCGCGGCTGTCGGCACGGATGCCTTTGGCGCCCAGGCATACGACGACCTCGCCACTCGAGGGGTGGGGCTCGACCATCTCAAGCGCGTCGATGGCGCAACCGGCGTCGCCGCGGTGCTCATCGACGACAGCGGCGAGAACTCGATAATCATCGCGCCGGGGGCCAACGCGCGAGTGGCGGCGAGCGACGCGAGAGTCATCGCCGAAACGATGGATGGCGCGGCAGTGGTTCTGGCGTGTCTCGAGGTTCCGCTTGAGACGGTGCTCGAGTGGTCGCGCATTGCGAAACAACGCGGCTGGACCTTTATTCTCAACCCCGCGCCGGCCCAGCCGCTGCCCGCCGAACTTCTCGCGAACACAACGATTCTTACCCCCAACGAGACCGAGCTCGCGGTGCTCGGCAGCGTCGATGACCTGCACGGCGCGGGCGTTGACACGGTCATCGTGACGCGCGGTGGCGATGGTGCGAGCCTCTACCGCCAGGGCGAGCCGGAGCACTCGCAGCCTGCGTACGACGTGCAGCCCGTTGACACGACCGGCGCTGGCGATGCCTTCAACGGGGCGCTCGCGACATCCATCGCCGCTGGAGATTCGATCGACGAGGCTCTTGCCTTCGCGGCAGCGGTCGGCGCGATCGCGACGACGGCGCTGGGAGCGCGCGCGGCCCTACCAACGCGGGAGCAGGTCGAGGCCTTCCGCGTAGGGTGACCGCACTACTATTGCCGTATCAAGGAGGCAACGGTGCCAGTAACTCGCGAGAACCACAGTTTTGTTGATGCACAGGGTGTGACGGTGCACTACTACGTGTGGCCGGCCAAGAACCCGCGTGCTGTGCTGCAGGTTGCGCACGGGCTCGGCGAGTACGCCACCCGCTACGAGGCCCTCGCGCAGGCGTTCGTCGAGGCGGGTATCTCGGTCTACGCCGACGATCACCGCGGACACGGTCAGACCGGTCTCGACCAGAATGCTGGCGACCACTCGAAGCTCGGCAAGCTCGGCGACGGCGGACTGCGCGCAGCAACCGAAGACCTGCACCAGCTCACCGGCATCATCCAGTCAGAGAACCCCGCGGTACCTATAGTTTTTCTCGGGCACTCGTGGGGGTCGCTCATGGGGCAGCGCCTCATCAACGAGCACATCGGCGACTTCGCGGCGGTTGTGCTGAGCGGCACGGCGTACCGCACCCCGCGCTGGATGAACGGCGGCAACCTCAACGCGAAGCACAAGCACCTCGGCACCACCGGCTTCGAATGGCTGAGCCGTGACCCCGCGGTCGTCTCGGCGTTTGTCGAAGACCCACTGACCTTCTACGCCGACGCGCTCAAGCTCTTTGGCGTGGTCGACGGACTTCGCCTCTTTGGCGTGCCGAACAAGCCGATGCCGGCCGACGTTCCTCTTCTTATCGTCATCGGCAGCGAAGACTCCCTCGGGGGCGAACGCAGCGTCGAGAAGCTCGCCGAGTCGTACCTTACGCGGGGTGGCCTGAGCGACGTCAAGGTTGTTGTCTACAACGAGGCCCGGCACGAGGTGTTCAACGAGACAAACCGCGACGAAGTGATCGTCGACCTCATCGGCTGGATTGACCGGCGCCTCGCCAGAGTTACCAGCGCGAGTTAGATACCCTTGAAGCTGCGGTATTCGCGCAACGAGGAGTAATCATGCACGGTGAGTTCAAGGTTCCCGGCGGCAAGCTCGTCGTCGTCGATTTCGACGTTGTCGAGTCACGCATCGCCAACTTTCGCCTCGCTGGCGACTTTTTTCTCGAACCCGACACGGCGCTCGATGAGATCAACGGTGCAGTCAACGGTCTTTCTTCAGACGTGGATGCAGCGGGCATAGCGTCTGCGATCAAGAATGCGCTGTCTGACGGCACAACAATGCTCGGTTTCAGCGCTGAGGGCGTCGCGACTGCCGTGCGTCGAGCACTGCAGCGGGCAACGTCGTGGAAAGACTACGACTGGCAGCTCATCCACGGTGCGGCGTACCCACCGGTGCTGCAGATGGCTCTCGACCAGGTGCTCGCTGAAGAAGTCGGCGCCGGTCGCCGCAAGCCCACCCTGCGCATCTGGGAGTGGAACAACCCCGGCGTTGTCATCGGCAGCTTCCAGTCACTGCGCAACGAGGTTGACCTCGAGAACGCCGAGAAGTTCGGCTTCGACGTCGTTCGCCGCATCAGCGGCGGTGGCGCGATGTTTATGGAGGCCGGCTCGGTCATCACCTATTCGATCTACGCGCCCGGCGACCTCGTGCACGGCATGACGTTTGCCGACTCGTACGCGTTTCTCGACGAGTGGGTAATCACGGCCCTCAAGTCGCTTGGCATCGAGGCCACCTATCAGCCGCTCAACGACATCACCTCGCCCACCGGCAAGATCGGCGGCGCCGCGCAGAAGCGCCTCGGCAATGGCGCTGTGCTGCACCACGTCACGATGAGCTACGACATGGATGGCGAGAAGATGGTGCAGGTGCTGCGCATCGGTCGCGAGAAAATGAGCGACAAGGGCACAAAGAGCGCCGCAAAGCGTGTCGACCCGCTGCGCAGCCAGACCGGTCTGAGCCGCGCCGAGATCATCGAGCGCATGATGACAACGTTCACGGGTCTCTACGGAAGCTCGCCCGATGAGATAACCGCCGACGAACTCGCCGCCGCGGAGGCCCTCGTTGCCACGAAGTTTGGCACCGAGGACTGGCTGCAGCGCGTTCCGTGAGTCGACTCGCCCGCGGGGCCGTACTTTCGGCGAGCCTCGCAATTGTTCTCGTTGCGGCGATCATTCTCTCGTCGGTTACCGGGCAGCTGCCCGTGACGCCGAGCGAGGTCGTGGGGTCGCTGCTGCGCGCCGTCGGCATTCAGAACCCCTGGGCGCCGACCGACCAGATCGTTGAGGCGACACTCTGGGTTGTGCGCTTTCCGCGCATAGTTATGGGCCTCGCCGTGGGTGCCGCGCTTGCCGTGGCCGGCGCGGTGATGCAGGCGATCTTCGGCAACCCGCTCGCCGAGCCCGGTGTTGTCGGTGTCTCGTCGGGTGCAGCCCTCGGTGCCTCGGCCGCCATCGTGTTCGGAATCACGGCGATCGGGTCGTGGTCGATCGCCCTCCTCGCCTTCGCCGGCGGCCTCCTCGCGACGCTGCTCGTCTACTTTGTATCGCGCGCCAACGGGCGCACCGAGGTCGTCACGCTTCTGCTGACGGGTATCGCGATCAACGCCTTTGCCGGCGCTGGCCTCGCGTTTCTTCTCTTCGTCGGCGACACGGCGAGCCGCGAACAGGTCGTCTTCTGGCAGCTCGGCTCGCTCAACGGCTCGCTGTGGAACGAGGTGCTCATCGTCGCGGTCGTGACGGTTGCGGGCCTCGTCGCCGCGATGCTTCTCTCGCGCCGCTACGACCTGCTCGCGCTCGGTGAGCGCAACGCGCGGCATCTCGGAGTAAACGTCGAAGCCCTGCGCATCGGCTCGATTATTCTTGTGGCGCTCCTCACAGGAGTCGCCGTCGCCTTCTGCGGAATCATCGCGTTCGTCGGTCTCGTGATTCCCCACCTCATCCGAATGATCATCGGGCCGGGGCACCGCTACTTGATTCTCGCGAGTGCCGTCGGTGGTGGTGCGCTGTTGACCCTCGCGGACCTTCTCGCCCGCACGATCGTGAGCGGCGCCGACCTGCCCATTGGCATGCTGACGTCTCTCATCGGTGGGCCATTCTTCTTCTACCTGCTCTACCGGCAGCGCAAGCGCAGCGGAGGTTGGGCATGACCACAACAATCAGCGCGGCGGGTGTTTCGCTCGCGATTGACGGTGCCGCGATTCTGAAGAACGTGAGCATCGACATTGTGGCGGGTGAGGTGCTGGCCCTCGTGGGGCCGAACGGCGCGGGCAAGTCGACTCTGCTGTCGGTACTGAGCGGGGATGCGCGCGCAGACTCGGGCGATGTTACGGTCGGGGGCCGCGACATCCGGACGTATAAGGCTCTTGAGCTCGCCCGCAATCGCAGCGTTCTGACGCAAGAAAACCAGGTGAGCTTTCCGTTTACGGTCACCGAGGTCGTGACGATGGGCCGCAGCCCGTGGGAGCGCACGCCGTTGCGCGAAGACGACCCAGGGGCGATCGAAGCTGCAATTAGGGCGACGGATGTCGCGCACCTCGTTGCGCGCCGGTACACGTCGCTCTCCGGAGGAGAAAAGGCTCGCGTCTCGCTCGCCCGCGTGCTTGCGCAGCGCACGCCGACCGTCTTTCTCGATGAGCCGACCGCTGCCCTCGACCTCAGGCACCAGGAAGACGTGATGGCAACGGCGCGATCGCTCGCCGCCCAGGGGGTCGCGGTTGTTGTTGTGCTGCACGACCTCTCGCTTGCTGCGGCCTACGCCGACCGCATCGCCCTCATCGCGCACGGCTCGCTGCGCGCAGTCGGCACGCCGACTGAGGTGCTGACCGCGGCGATCGTGTCAGAGGTCTACGGGCTCGAGGTCGAGATTCGCGAACAGGGCGGGCGACCCGTGGTTCTCCCGGTGCGCGGTCATTCTGCCCCCTAAACTGGGGGAGTGAATGGGTGGGTCGTCTTCGGGGTCGTGGTGCTCGTGTGCATCGCGCTTTTTGTGGCGCAACACTTCGGCTGGATCGATCTGTCGAACAAGAGCCGCTCGAGCGGTTCCGGTGGCATAGCCGGCATCGGCGACGAAGTCTTTCACCCGACGCGGCACGAGACCCAGGCCGAGTTCGACCGGCAGACGATTCTGCCAGCTCCCGCACCGCTCGCCGGTGATGGCGACAAGGGCATCTATCGGGGGCGGGTCAACATCGACCTCGACTCCGACCGCCGCTCTTAGAGAGAGCGCGACTCGTATCCGAGAGCGACAGCGACCTCGTGGCTGTACAGCTCGCCGTCGTGCGTGCTGAGTCCCTTGGCGAGTGCGGCGTTCGCGGCGATAGCATCGCGCCAGCCCTTGTCGGCGAGCAGCAGCACGTAGGGGAGCGTCGCGTTTGTGAGTGCCTGCGTGCTCGTCTGCGAGACCGCGCCGGGCATGTTTGCGACGCAGTAGTAGGTGCTGTTGTGCACCTTGAAGGTGGGCTCGTCGTGGGTGGTGGGGCGGCTGCCTTCGAAGCATCCGCCCTGGTCGATCGCGATGTCGACGAGAACGCTGCCCGGCTTCATCGTGGAGACCATCGCGTCGGTGACGAGCTTGGGTGCCGCTGCTCCCGGAATGAGCACGGAGCCGATGACGAGGTCTGCCTCTTTGACGAGCGCCGCGATCGCGTAGCTTGTGCTGACCGCGGTCTTGAGCCCGGCGTACTGGCCCTCGAGCTGGCGCAGGCGCGGAATAGACAGGTCGACAACCGTGACCTCCGCCCCCATGCCGAGCGAGTTCGCCGCGGCGTGCTCGCCGGCGACGCCGCCCCCGATCACAACGACCTTTGCCTTCGCCGTGCCGGGGACGCCGCCCATCAGGATCCCGCCGCCGCCGTTCGAGCTCATGAGCTGGTGGGCGCCGACCTGAGCCGAGAGTCGACCGGCGACCTCGCTCATCGGGGAAAGTAGGGGGAGGCTGCGGTCGGGCAGCTGCACCGTCTCGTAAGCGATCGAGGTGGTGCCCGAGCTCAGGAGTGCGTCGGTGCACGGCTTCGACGCGGCGAGGTGCAAGTAGGTGAAAAGAATCTGGCCCTTGCGCATCAGCGGGTACTCGCTCGCGATGGGCTCCTTGACCTTGAGCAGCAGGTCGGCGGTGCCCCAGATCTCTTCGGCCGTGGCGAGCATCGTCGCGCCGGCGTCGGTGTACTGCTCGTCGGTTATCTGCGCGCCGAGACCGGCTCCCGACTGAACGACTACATCGTGCCCGCGCTTGGTGAGCTCGAAAACGCCCGCGGGCGTGAGGGCAACGCGGTTCTCGTTGTTCTTGATCTCGGTGGGTACTCCGACGCGCATGGCGACTCCTTCGTAAAAACTGTTGCGCCAATTCTGGGAGTGATTCGTTTCGCGTGGGTTTCACGCGCATATAATTCTGCGTAGACGGCAAAGATCGTCGTAATCTTCACAAACTAGGAGCGAATGGATGTCGCAACCGCAGATCATTCGGCCGGAACCCCTCGACGAAATCGACACAACACTTGCGCGCCTGCTGCAGGATGACGCCCGGATCTCGAACGCGCGCCTGGCCGAAGAGGCCGGGATCGCGCCATCCACCTGCCTCATGCGAGTTCGGTCGCTCATCGATCGCGGTGTTGTGCGGGGCTTTCACGCGGATCTCGACCCGCGCGCCCTCGGCCTCGGCCTCGAGGCGCTCATCAGCGTGAACATCAGGGTCGGAGCGCGCAACACTATCGCCGCATTCTCCGACGAGATGCGCGAGCTCTCTGAGGTTGTGCAGCTGTTCTTTCTCGGTGGCGCAGAAGACTTCATCATTCACGTTGCCACTCGCGACACCGATCACATGCGGCAGTTTGTCGTCGACAACCTTTCGGCGCACCCCTCTGTTGCTTCGACGCGCACGAGCCTCGTGTTCGACCAGCACATTCCGCGGTTGAGGGTGTAGCGGGGCGGCGCGACGGCGGTGCCCACCTCGCCCAGCCTCCCCGCAGCCGAAATTTACGCACCCGAAACAGAACGTGACCGCGCAGGTAACGCACCCGCTTTATTTTGGACTCATGTCCAATAAAGAGGCCGTGCTCGAGAAGACCGCTCCCGTTGACGGCGTGACCGCGCCGCTGCTCGCCGTGAACGACCTAACCGTGAGCTTCAGCACAAGCGCGGGCGAGTTCACCGCCGTGCGCAACGCGTCGTTCGAGGTGCGGGCTGGCCACACCCTGGCGATCGTCGGCGAGAGTGGATCGGGCAAGTCAACGCTCGCCGCTGCGATCAACCGACTGCTCGCGAGCAACGCGACGATCGCCACCGGGTCGGTCATGTTCGAGGGGCGCGACCTCACAAAGCTTTCCGAGCGCGCGATGCGCGACGTGCGCGGCGCGGGCATCGGACTCGTTCCGCAAGACCCCATGTCAAACCTCGACCCGGTGCTGCGCATCGGCGCCCAGATCGTCGAGGTGCTCGAGACGCACGGCTACGCAACCGGCAAGGCGGCTCGCACCAGGGCGATCGAGCTTCTCGCCATGGTCGGCATCACCGAGCCCGAGCGCCGGTTCTCGCAGTTTCCGCACGAGTTCTCCGGTGGAATGCGCCAGCGCGTGCTCATCGCCATCGGCCTCGCCTGCGAGCCCCGCCTGCTCATCGCCGACGAGCCGACCTCAGCGCTCGACGTCACGGTGCAGCGCCAAGTGCTCGACCAGCTCGCGCTGCTCACCGAGCGCATGGGCACCTCGGTTGTGATGATCACGCACGACCTCGGTCTTGCGGCCGAGCGTGCAGACGACGTTCTTGTGATGTTCCGCGGCGACATCGTCGAGCATGGCCCGGCCCGCGACATCCTTCTGAATCCTCAGCACGAGTACACCAAGCGACTGCTCGACGCGGCCCCTAGCCTCACCAGCCACAAGCCGACGACGCGCGTGCGCCACCAGGGTGCCGGCGGCGATGTGATCACAATCACAAACCTCAACAAGCAGTACCGCGTGCGCGACAGCGCGTGGAAGCCCAAGCGCGCGTTCACTGCCGTCAAAGACACGACCTTCAATATTCCGCGCGGGCAGACCGTGGCGATCGTCGGCGAGAGCGGATCGGGCAAAAGCACAACAGCTCGCCTTGTGCTCGGGCTGGAGGGCGCGACATCCGGACGCATTGATCACAACGGGGTGGATGTCGCGGGGCTCAAGGGGGCCGCCCGCGTTGCCTTTACGCGCAGTGTGCAGCCGGTGTTTCAAAATCCGTTCGCTTCGCTCGACCCGCTCTTTACGGTCGGCGCCACGATCGCGGAGCCGCTCGAGGTGCACAAGATCGGCACTAAGGAGTCGCGTCAGGCTCGCGTTCTCGAGCTCGCCCACCAGGTCGCGCTTCCGCCCGAGCTACTTGACCGCCGACCCCACGAACTCTCGGGTGGCCAGTGCCAGCGAGTCGCGATCGCTCGTGCACTGGCCCTCGAGCCAGAACTCATCGTGCTCGACGAAGCCGTGTCGGCGCTCGATGTGCTCGTTCAGGCGCAGATCCTCGACCTGTTGACCCGCTTGCAAGACGAGATGGGACTCAGCTACCTCTTTATCAGCCACGACCTGGCCGTCGTTCGGCAGGTCGCCGACCAGGTTCACGTGATGCGCCTCGGCGAGATCGTGGAGAGCGGCACCCCCGAGCAAATCTTCGACGACGCCCAGCACGAGTACACGCGAGCCCTGCTGGCGGCGATCCCAGACCCGACGGCGCGGCTCTAACCTCCCCGCGCCCGTCGGCCGCCCGCTCGCGCTGCTACGCGGGCGGGCTTTCGCGTGCGCGCCTTGTCCGGTGGTTGAGCTAGACCTTGCCGGGGGTTGAGCTTGTCGAAACCACGTCGAGCGAAGCCGAGACCCGGCCCTTGAGCCCACCGTCCTGCTGCGCGAATATGCTTTCTTGTGCACCCCCGCGCATTCCACTCGAGCAGTTACAAGTCGGCTCGCACGCGCGCCGCAAACTGGGGAACTCCAGCTCGCGCGAGCAACTCAAGAAACCGCTCGGTTGTCATTGGTGGGCTCTCGTACGACGCCGCAATTTCCTCAACTGCATTGAGTGTCAGCTTCGGATAAAGGTCGAGCTGGTCAAGCAGGAATGCGTCGGGATGCACGGCCTCGAGGTCGTAGTTGCTGAGTGCGGCATCGGGGAAGTGCTTCAAGTTGAAGGTCACGATGGTTTCGGCATTGGCGCGTACCGCAGCCGCGACGACATGCCGATCACCCGCATCGTTGCTCATATCCTCGATGAGGTCTTCGTAACCGGTCACGTTTGCATCCGGAAATGCCGACTGCATGGCGGCGATCCGGCTGCGAATCGCGCTCCTCTCGATGCCTCGTCGAGCAACGGCGACTTCGAGCTCCGCGAGTACGTGTGCTGACCAAAGGGGGCGGAAAGCCCCTTGCTCTGCGAGTTCCAGAACCAAATCCGTCAGTGCCGCGCCATAAAGGGTGCACGTGTCGAAGAAGGCCGGGAAGGTCACGACCTACTCCTTGTCGGGCATCTCTGACGCGACCAGATCAAGCATGCCTGACTCCTGACCCGCCCTCGCCATCTTTCGCAGGGCGGTCCGTCGCTCGACGCGAAACTGATTTCTGTACTCGAGAATGTCGCCAAGCGTGACTCGACGGTGGCGGCCCACCTTCTCGTATGGCACAGCGCCCGATTCGAGAAGCTTAATGAGCGTCGGGCGAGAAACGCCCAGAAAGTCTGCAGCGCCCTGCGTTGTGAGCTTCATGTCCTGAGGAATGACCGAGACACCTTTGCCTGCCGCGAGCGACTCGGCGACCTGGCGAAGCACGTCGAAAAGCTTCTCTGGCAGTTCAACGACATCCCCGTCGGCCGAGGTTAGTGTCGTACGAGTACGTGTAAGAAACTGCTGCTCCATTTGTTTGATGAAAGTGGCAATTTGATCCTGCTCAAGTTCATCTGGAACGTAGGTTTTCGGCCGGCGGGCCTTATCGGTGGATGGCATCAGGTGCTCTTCTCCGGTTGCTGACTGTTCCAACTCTATTCGAAATATTCGCAAATCATAGGGGTTGACTAGTCCGCGCTTTTCGAGCGCGCAGCCTCGCATCGACAGTTAGACCTCTCGCCGCTCAACTCGTCGCGATGGCGACGAACGGTTTCGCGAGAATCGTTTCGTCTTTCTTGACGTCACCGGACCCGCGACCCCGCCATCGTGATGTCGCTCGCGCAGGGAGTGTTGTTCATTCCGATCGTGCTTTTGGGCAATCTCTGGTTCGGACTCGCCGGCATCATCTGGGCGCTCACGGTCTCAGAGATGATCGTGCTGCTCGTGGGCGTCGTGCTCTGGTTCGTGTTCCGGGGTGCGATCGAGCGTGGGCTCGCGGAGGGGTCTGAGGAGCGGGCGGATGTTGCGGAAACCAAATGATGCGCATCGTTTGACTCGTCGGATGTCTCCGCTACGCTCGCGAGATGCGACACGTCGATTCAGAAACAGGTCTCGAGTTCGAAACAATGCCTGGAGAGAGCGTGGAGGCTGCGCGCAGTCGTTTCCGTGCGCAAGTCTCACTAGCAGATCGGACTTTCGCGATAAGCCGGAGGGGCGCTGCCCGCGCAATTGTCAAAGCCCGCCACCGCAAGGTCTGGAGTTCGGGTCTTACCTATTTGTTCGGAACAGTGCTCTTGGTCTCGCTCGCATTGGTCTGCTACGTAGTTGACGGCGAGAATCTCGCAGGCCTCAGCATCGCGCTCCATCTTGCGGCGTTTTTGTCTGCAGGAGCGGCGGTTTGGATGTTTTTCGTGAAGCACGTAGCTGATGTCGCGCCAGCTGCAACACAAAGCGGCCTTGGAAAGCAACCTGCCGACTATCGCGGATCATGGCGAGAAGTCGAGGACGCGTGCGTCGAATGGATGCGGCTCAACGGGGCGCATGACGTCGCAGGTACTCGACATCATAAGGATCACGGAATCGACGCGGTGTCGACAAAGTACGTCGCCCAGACAAAGGCTTGGGTCTCGAATGTGGGCGCGCCCGCCGTGCGCGAACTGCACGGCGTAGCAACCTCAATGGGGAAGCAAGGGATCGTATTCTCGACTTCGGGCTACACCGCGGACGCTTTAGAGTTTGCCGCGGATGCGGGTGTGGCTCTCTTTACATTCAACGGCGAACAAGTGCAATCCCACAGTCCGCGAGCGCATGAACTGTATGCAAAAGGTCTCTAGTAAAGAGGATCGAGCCAAACTGCCGAAGCCGCCATTTCTAGCGGACATGTGCGAGCTTGGCTACCTGCCAAACTGAACTCATGCGCAACTGGCGGCCACCAACGGGCATCTACTTTTGTGAACTCGTTGCAGACTTGCTTGCGGCAGAGGTCGGCACTGCAGTCGATCAATTCGGCGGCCGCGGCGTTGATCTGCGGTGATTGGTGCCGATGATGATGGTGTGATTTCGCAGTGCAAGCACCACATGGATTCCACATTCGCGAAGCTGCGAGTATCGGCAAAAAAGGAGCTGCGGATTCGGATGAACGTGACGAATCGATCGAACGACACTTTGATTATTTCAAGGCGCGGTGGGTCAGTGAACGCTAGTTAGCGCGGCGATCAAGTCACGGCTTGCAACCGGGGAGCTTCCGCCCTCCAGCTCACAATCGCAATTGCGGGCTATCATGCGGTTGCACTTATTCGAGTGCGGCCATCGTCGTGGAGTGACCCCTACCGCCGCCCCTTCACATCAAACGCATCCCGCAACCCGTCACCCAAGAAGTTGACGGCCAGAGTCACGGTCACCATGGCCAACCCAGGCGCCGCAGCAACCCAAGGCTGGTAGAAGTTCTTCGCGCCATCGGTGATCATCGCGCCCCACTCGGGCGAGGGCGGCAGAGCGCCGAGCCCGAGGAAGCTCAGTGATGCGACCAGGAGGATGATCTGCCCGAGGTCCATCGTGGCGTTGACCATGATGGGCGTCGCGGAGTGGGGCAGGATGTGCTTGCCGAGCGTGCGCCAACGGCCACTTCCGATCGCGGCATCCGCCTCGACGTGTTCGCGCTGCTTGATTGATAGCACCTGACCGCGAGTGAGGCGCGCGTAGATCGGCCACCAGACGGCGACGATCGCGATAAGGGCGTTCTGCAGACCGGGGCCGAGGGCCGCGGCGACGGCCATCGCGAGCAGGATCGCCGGAAAGGCCATCGTGATGTCGGCGAAACGCATGATGATGTTGTCGACGAGGCCACCGAAGAATCCGGCGATGGCTCCGAGCGCGCAACCGATGAGTACCGCGGCAAGGATGGCCGCGAGAGCGATGGGAAGCGACTCGCGAGCGCCGTACAGCGTTCGGCTGAAGACGTCACGCCCGAGGGAGTCGGTGCCGAGCAGGTGCTCGCCCGACGGGGGAGTGAGGCGCACGCCGGTTGAGGCGAGTGGGTCGTAGGGGGCGATCCACTGCACGCCGAGAATGACGATGAGCCAGAGGCCGAGAACGATGTAGGCGAAGAGCATCTGTGGTCGCATCCATGCCGATTTTCTGGCTTGGTTGAACAGAGATGGGGACACGGCGATGGTCATTTGAGTCTCACTCTCGGGTCGACCAAGGCGTAGGTCACGTCGGTCACGAGGTTGGCGATAAGGAACACGGCGCCGCCGAGCAGGCTCACACCGTTGATGGCGGGGTAGTCGAGCGCGCGGGTGGCGTCGACCGCGTAGGAGCCGATGCCGTTCCAGGAGAAGATCGTCTCAACGAGAACGGCGCCCATAAGAAGGGTTCCGAAGGCGAAGCCGAGCACCGTGACGACCGGCGTGAGCGAGTTGCGCAACACGTGACCGCGCAGCACCTGGCCCTCGCTGACGCCCTTTGCGCGAACCGTGCGCACGTAGTCAGCGCCGAGTTCGTCGAGCATGGATGCCCGCACCAACCGACTGATCGTGCCCATCAGACCCCAACCCATGATGAACGCCGGCAGCAGCAGGTGCACGAAGGCGTCCCAGAAGAGTGCCGGGTTGCCCATAAGCAGCGCGTCGATTGTGTAGAAACCGGTGACGTGGTTGGGCGGGATAACGCGAGCGGTAAGGCGGCCGGGGCCAGCGGCGATTCCGAGCTGCGCGTAGAAGACGAAGAGAAAAAGAAGGCCGGTCCAGAAGATCGGAAGCGATGAACCAACAAGCGCGAACAGGCGGCTGAGGTGGTCGGGCAGTTTGTCTTTGCGAGCGGCCGAGATAACACCGAGAAGGATGCCGCCTACCGCACCGATGACAAGCGCCATGATCGTGAGCTCGAGTGTTGCCGGCAGTCGGTCGGCGAGGTCAGAGAGAACGGGTGACTTCGTGACAAACGACGTGCCGAGATCACCCGTAAATAGGTTGCCGATGTAGTTGAAGTACTGAACGATGAGGGGCTGGTCGAGCCCCCACTTCTTCTCGGCGGCAGCGACGATTGTCTCGTTGCCGAGGTTGCGCTGGCCGACGATCGAGGCGATCGGGTTGGCGGGCAGCAGCCGGGAGATGACGAAGGCGATAGTCACAACTCCGAGAAGGAGCAGCGGCATTATCGCTATGCGTTTGAGAAGAAAACGTTGCATTGTTACCTCTAAGCGGGTGGGCCCGCTCGCGCGGGCCCACCCCTTGGTTAGTTGTTACTTAAGGCCCAGTGTTGCAAGGTCGAGGTTGCAGCACGGGCTGTACGCGACGCCGGTCACGTCGCTCGCGTAGGCGAGAACGAGCTGCGGGTTCACGATCGGCAGAATGATCAGGTCATCTGCCATTTCCTGGCCGAGAGCGTTGTACGTCGCCTCGCGGTCAGCGCCGCTCTGGGTGAGGGCGAGCGCCAGACCATCTGCTTCGGCTTTGTTCGTCACCGCGCCATCCACGCTCGCCGTTCCACTCCACGCGCCGGTCGGCAGCATGCCGAAGTACGAGACGTACTGGCTCGAGTCGGTGTGGTCGGGAGCGAAGTACACGGTCGTGATCGCGCTCGCGTCGGGCGTGCCGAGAGTCTCTGCCCACTGCGAATAGTCGAGCGGCTTGAGCTCGAGGTCGATGCCGACCTCAACCAGGTCTTGCTGAATGCTCTGCATCATGATGTCGAAGTCGACACCGTAGACCGCGAACTTCGGGTAGGCCGAGGTGATCGTGAATCCGTCGCCGAGACCGGCTTCTTCGAGCAGCTGCTTCGACTTCTCGGGGTCGTACGCGGGCTCTTCCAAGCCCTCGCTGCCTTCGAAGCCGTTCGGAATCGGCGAAGCCTGCGTCTTGCCCTTGCCGGCGACAGTCGCGTCGATGACCTTGTCGTAGTTGATCGCGTACTTGATCGCCTCGCGCACCTTCGGGTCGTCGAGAACCTCGCCGCCCGTGGCCCCCGGGGCGAGCATGAGGTAGACGTAGTTGAACGAGTCGACGAGCTCCGTTGTGATCGCTGCGTTGCCCTCTAGCTGAGCGATCGAGTCGGGAGAGATTTGCATTGCGATGTCGACGTCACCCTGCTGCAGCTGCTGCAGCTGCGAGCTCGAGTCGGTCACCTCGTTGATGAGCACCGACGGGAAGGTCGGCTTCTCGCCCCAGAACTCATCGTTGCGCGTGAGTTCGATCGACTGACCGGACTCGTACCCCGCGAGAGTGTACGGGCCGCTGCCCGCCGAGTTCGAGAGGAACCACTCTTCTGACGAGTCGGCCGTCGCGGCGTCGGTTCCAGCTGCAGCCCCCGCTGCCTCTGCAACTTCCTGGTTGATGACGCCCGTGTACGGGGCGGCAACGATCGCGAGAAAAGCCGAGTTCGGAGCCGTGAAGTTCACGGTGACCGTGCCCGCGTCGGGCGTCTCGATCGAGTCGAGCCCGGCCATCAAGAACGATGCCGAACCCTGAAGGTTGAGCAGGCGTTCGAGGCTGAACTTGACGTCGGTCGCCTCGACGGGCGAACCGTCAGAGAACACGGCGTCGGGCGAGAGGGTGAAAGTGAACGACGTGAAGTCGTCGTTGTTCGTCCATTCGGTCGCGAGTCGCGGCAGAAGCACTGTCGGGTCTGCCGGGTCGACAGTGAGCAGCGTCTCGTAGAGAGCGCTGAACACAATCTGGCAGGTGTCGCAGTAGCCGCGCTGCGGGTCGAGCGTCTGCACGTCCATCGCGCGAGCGATGACGAGCTGGCGTTCTGCGCCAGACGTCGTCGCAAGCCCGCTCGAACAACCGGCAAGCGCGAGTGTTGTGACTGCCACGGCCGCTATGGCCGCGCTCAGAGTTCGTTTCTTCATGGGACTCCTCTTGGTTGGGTGGAGCTGTGGGTTAGAGCGGTCGATGGTTAGAGCGGAAAGAGTTCGCGCGTCTCGGCGAATGCCTCGTCGGTGCGCTCAAGCGCTGACGTGACGTCTTCGACCGTGTGCGCGGCAGAGAGGAACATGTTGTGCCACGGGTGCAGCAGCACACCCCGGCGGATCGCGGCATCGGTGAACGCGAAGACCTGCTCGAGCGACTCGTCGCTGTCGAAACGAATGAACGGCATCGTGACGGGGCCGGTCTGGTGCAGCGTGAAGCCGTGAGCCGTCGCCTGCGTGGCAAGACCGGTGCGGAACTGGTCGCCGGCCGAGAACATCGCGTCGACGCCACCGTCGCGCAGGATGCCAATAGTCGCAACGGCCGCTGCCATCGAGACGCCACCCATCCAGAACGAGCCGGTGACGTAGATGCTCGCCGCGGCCTCTTTGAATGCGTCAACGCCAACCACTGCCGCGAGTGCGTAGCCGTTCGCGATGCCCTTGCTGAAGGCGGTGAGGTCGGGGCGAACGCCGTACTTCTCCCACGCGCCCGCGGCGTCCAGGCGGAAGCCGGTGCGCACCTCGTCGAGAATGAGCGCGGCGCCGATGCGGGTAGCGATGGCGCGAACGCCCGCCGCGAACTCCTGCGTCGCATCGATCTGGTCGGTGAGCCCGTCGTGGCGGAACGGCGTCACGATGATCGCCGCAACGTCGTCGCCCGCCTCAGCGACTGCCGCCTCGACCGACGCAACGTCGTTGTAGTCGAACTCGATAATGTTGGCGCGGTCAGCAGCCGTCACACCTGCGGGGTTCGGAGTGAACCAGGCGTTGGCTCCGTGGTACGACTTGCGTGCCTTGAGCAGCTTCGTCTTGCCAGTCGCGGCGCGCGCCGTTACTACGGCGATGGATGTCGCGTCGGTGCCATTCTTCGCGAACATCGCCCACTCGGCGTGCGCAACTGTGTCTACCAGCAGCTCCGCAAGTTCGACGAAGTGCGGGGTGGGGCCGGCGAGCGCGTCGCCCAGCACCTGCTGGTCGCGAGCCGCGGCATCCACCGTCGAATTTGCGTAGCCGGCGATCATGGGACCAAACGCGCACATGAAGTCGATGTACTCGTTGCCGTCGACATCCCAGACGCGGGCGCCTTCGCCACGCTTATAGAACTGGGGGTAGCTCGGCGGCATCTGCTTGAGTACGCTCATGTGTCCGTAGACGCCGCCGGGTACAACGGCGCGAGCTCGGTCACGCAGTGCTGCGTCGGCCAGCAGCTGGCGTTGGGGAGTGAGAAGAGTCATGGCAAATTCCTTTTTGCTGAACCGTTGTTCGTGCTCCCAGTTTTTCGGACGGTTGTTCAAGATAAATATCGGGACTGTTTCGATCCTGTAAATTAAGTCAAGCGTCCGAAATCCCTATTTTTTCTCAAGAGAGCAGAACCCATGCCCAAGATCGTTGATCACGAACAGCGTCGTCGTGAGATCCTCGAGGCGACCTGGCGAGTCATCGACAGTCAGGGAATCGAGGCCGCGACGATCCGCGAGATTGCGCGCGAGGCCGGCTACTCGAACGGTGTTCTCTCGCACTACTTCGCCAACAAGGAAGACATTCTGATCTCGGCCCACAAGCTCGCCTTCCAGCAGGTCTTCGACCGCGCCGACCGCGCGAGCGAGGGAATCGTCGGCCTCGAAGCCGTGCGTCTCGCGCTGTACGAAGCTCTTCCGGTTGACGAGATGCGTCGCCTCGAGGCCGTGCTCGACGTGAGCTTCTGGTCGCAGGCGTTGTCGAACGACCGGCTCAACGCTGTGCGCCGCGAGTCGATCATCGAAGGGCGCGCGTGGTGGCTCGAGATGCTCGTCGCCGGGCGGGAACGCGGCGAGATCACCACACCGATCGCTGACGAGGTGCTCTGCGACGAGATCCAGGCGCTCATCGACGGCATCTCGGTGCAGGCGGTTATGTACCCCGACGACATGGTTCCGGCGCGACAGCTCGCGATGGCCGACGCGTTTCTGGCGCGGCTGGCCGGGTAGGGGAGGGCGGCGCGGGCCGCGGCGGCCGCCCGTGCGGTGCGCTCGCGTGGGTCTTCGTGCGCTTCGTGCGTTTTTTCCCAAATGCAGGATCACTCGGCCCGCGCTGGCGGCTTTTGGGGCGTGAGGGCTTTATTAGCGCGATGTCGTCCTGCATTTGGCACGGGGGAGCGGTTCGGCGCGCGGGCTGGGTGGCACCGGGCGGTGGCACGCGCGCCGGGGTGGGGCGGGCTCGCGGGCGGGCTTTGCGCGCGACATCCATTTGTGTAATTCTTCTTTTTAGGACAAGCGTCCGAAATAAGGGGGAATCGTGCTTTTCGAACGAATCGGTATGCCGCAGCTCGGCCTCGGCGTCTTCGACATGGATGACGAGGCGACCGCAACCGTGGTCTGCACCGCGATCGAGGCGGGCTACCGGTCGATCGACACGGCCAAGATCTACGGCAACGAGCGCGGCGTCGGCGAGGGCATTCGCCGCTCGGGAATCGCGCGCGACGAACTGTTCGTCACGACGAAGCTCTGGGTCGACGCGCACGGTGTTAACGAAGCGGTGGATGCCGCGAACCAATCCCTCGAGGCGCTCGGGCTCGACTACCTCGACCTTTACCTGATCCACTGGCCGTATAGCATCGGCGGAAAACACCGTGAAGCGTGGCAGGGTCTCGAGGTTGTGCAGTCGCTCGGACTCAGCCGGCACATCGGCGTCTCGAACTTCTCGGCCGCGCAGCTCGACGACCTCGCGCAGCTCGGTGGGTCGCTTCCGGTGGTGAACCAGATCGAGCTGCATCCGTTCAACACGCGCGTCGCCGACCGCGCCAACCACGACCGGCTCGGGATCATCACCGAATCCTGGTCGCCGCTCGCCCGCGGCGGTGTGCTCACCGACCCGGTCATCGGCGCGATTGCCGCGGGACACGGGGTGTCGCCCGCGCGCGCTGTGCTGCGCTGGCACGTGCAACACGGGCTCGTGACCGTGCCCAAGAGTGCCAACCCCGCGCGGCTTGCCGAGAACCTCGACGTGTTCGACTTCGCCCTGTCCGAGGCCGAGATGGCCGCGATCGATGGGCTCGACCGCGCCGAGAACATCGAGCCGGACTACTACAAGCTCTCGTAGGTGGGGCTGCGCACCGTTCGCGCCGGGAGTGTGGCAATGTGCCGGTGAGTTTCGCGGCGTTCTGCGAGAGTTGCGGCGCCTGCGGCGGGGCGCTCGTTGCGCGCCGGGGTGCGCGCCGTTCGTGCCGCGAGTGTGGCGATGTGCCGGTGAGTTGCGCGGCGTACTGCGAGAGTTGCGGCGCCTGCGGCGGGGCGCTCGTTGCGCGCCTGAGGTGCGCACCATTGCTGCCGGGAGTGTGGCAATGTGCCGGTGAGTTTCGCGGCGTACTGCGAGAGTTGCGGCGCGAACGCAGGGTGGCGCGCAGACCCTACGCGCTCTCGCGCACCACCACGTGTGTCTCCATGATGCAGACGCGCTCGGGCTGTTCCCCGCGCAGCAGGGCGAGCAGCATCTCGGCCATCTTCTCGCCCATCCGAATCGACGGCTGATGCACTGTCGTCAGTTGGATGTCGCCACCGACCGCCGCGGGGCTGTCATCGAACCCGACCACTGCGACCTGCCCCGGCACCGAGATGCCACGTTCGCGCAGCACCGACACCGCCCCGGTTGCCATGAGGTCGCTCGCGACGAAGACGCCGTCGATTGTGGGGTCGCGGTCGAGCAGTTCGCGCATGGCTCGAGCTCCGCCGATCATCGAGAAGTCACCGTGTGCGATGAGCTCGGTCGTGCGTCCGGCCGCGGTGAGCGCGCGCGACCAGCCCTCAATGCGGTCGATGCCGGCGGGCATGTTCGCCGGGCCCGCTACGGTCGCGATGTTCGTTCGCCCGATGTCGATCAGGTGCTGGGTGCCCTTCGCGGCAGCCGCTGCGTTGTCGACGTCAACGTAGTAGCTCGGGGTCTCGTACGGCCGCAGCGGGCGACCGCCGAAGACGACCGGCAGGTTCTCGCCGAGGCTTTCCAGAAAGTTGTCACCCGAGTGGTGTGAGACAACGAGGGCGCCATCGACGTTTCCGCCGCGCAGGTAGCGCTCGGTTTTGGGGGTGGGGCTGAACGGGCTCGCGAGCTGCAGGTTGAGAACGTAGTCACTCGACTCGAGCCCGCGGGTGATGCCGTCGACGATCGCGGAGAAGTAGGGATCGCCGAAGAAGCGCGGTGTCTCTTCTGGAACGATGAGCGCGATGGCCATCGTCTGCCGATTCGCGAGCGAGCGCGCCGCGCGGTTCGGCACGTAGTTGAGCTCTTCGATGACCGCTTGCACCGTGGCGAGAACCTCGGCACTCACCTGCGGTGACCCGTTGACGACGCGCGAGACTGTCGAGCGCGACACCCCGGCCGCCGCCGCGACCGCTTCGAGGGTCGGGGGCAGCTTGCGGGCGTTCGATTCGATACTCATAGTCTGCCATTCGCCAATTTCTGGACAGTCTATCCAGCAGTCGTCCGCTTACATCGTGCGGGCGGCGATGATCCTCTTGTACTCGAGTGCGCTGTCTTTGAGGGTGCGCTCCTGGGTCTCGTAATCGACCCGAACGAGGCCAAAGCGCTTGTGGTAGCCCCACGCCCACTCGAAGTTGTCCATCAGCGACCAGTAGAAGTAGCCGTAGATGTCGACGCCCTCATCGATCGAGTCGAGAATGGCCCCGAGGTGCAGGCGCAAAAACTCGGCGCGGTCGGCGTCGTGCACCCTTCCATCGGGCGAGAGCACGTCGTTGTAGGCGGCGCCATTCTCGGTGACGTAGAGCTTGACCTCAGAACCGGTGTACTCATCATTAATGCGACGGAGCAGGCGGGTGAGCCCCTCTGGTTGTACCTCCCACTCCATCGCGGTCAGGGGGAGGTCGCGCTTGTGCCAGAACACGGTCTCAGCTGCCGGAAAGGGTGAGCGCTTCGGGCGCTCCGAGGGTGCCATCGTCGACATTTGGTCGGCGACGGGCGTCGAGCTGACGGCCTCACCGTGGTAATAGTTGACGCCGAGGGCATCGATGGGCGACGACGTAATGGCGAGGTCGCCATCGAGTACGTACTTGTCAAAACCGAGGTGCGCGACATCCTCGAGCAAATCTGCGGGGTAGGAACCCCTGAAGATCGGGTCGAGAAAGAACCTGTTGAACTGTCCGTCGATGCGGCGCGCGGCGTCGAGGTCGCCCTCGTTCGTCGGGTCAACCGGGTCGGCGACGGTGAGGTTGAGGGTGATGCCGAGTTGCAGCGCGGGGTCGAGTCGACGCAGCTCCTGTACGGCGAGGCCGTGGGCGAGAAGCAGGTGGTGCCCGGCCGCGAGGCCCTTCTCCGGGTCCTGGATTCCGGGGGCGTGCTCGCCGCCGATGTAGCTCAGGAACGACGAGCACCACGGCTCATTGAGGGTCGTCCAGGCGTCGACGCGGTCACCAAGAACTTTATGAACGGATGCCGCGTACTCAGCGAAGAGGTAAGCGGTGTCGCGATTGACCCACCCACCCTTTTCTTCGAGGGCCTGGGGGAGGTCCCAGTGGTAGAGCGTGAGCCATGGCTTGATGTTCTTTTCGAGCAGCTGGTCGACGAGGCGCGAGTAGAAGTCGAGGCCGGCAGCGTTGACCGGGCCGCCGTCGGGCCGAACGCGCGACCAGGACGTGGAGAAGCGGTAGGTCTGTAGCCCCAGCGAAGCCATCATCTCGACGTCTGACTCGTAGCGGTGGTAGTGGTCGCACGCGACATCGCCGTTGTGTGCGTCGACGACCGCACCGGGCACGCGGCTGAAGGCGTCCCAGATGGAATCGGTGCGTCCGTCTTCGTGCGCAGCGCCCTCGATTTGGTACGCGGCGGTGGCCGTACCGAACAGGAAGTTCGCGGGAAAAGCGCGAGTATCGCCCGCCGAGGCGGCGATCTCGTGTAGTGTTTTGGTCATCCTTTTACTGCTCCCTGCATGATTCCTGAAACGAGTTGCTTACCCGCCACTACGAAAAGGATAAGCAGCGGGATGGTCGACAGGAGAACACCGGCAAGCACGATCGAGTAATCAACGAAGAAGTTACTCTGCAACAGCGACAGTGCGACGGGCAGTGTGGGGTTGCTGCTGTTGAGAATGATGAACGGCCAGAAGAAGTTCGTCCACGTTCCGATGAAGATAAAAAGCCCGAGCATTGCCGCCGCGGGACGAGCCGCGGGTAGCGCGATGTGCCAGAAGGTGCGGATCATGTTGGCGCCGTCGACACGTGCGGCTTCGATGAGTTCGTCGGGCAGCGCCTGCGACAGGTATTGCGTCATCCAGAACACCCCGAAGGCCGAGACGAGCGCGGGCAGAATGACGGCGAGAATATTTCCGCTCAGGTGCAGCCACTGCGACATCGCGATGAACAGGGGAACTATGCCGAGCTGTGTCGGCACTGCCATCGTCGCGATGACAAAGACAAGAAAACCTTTGCTGCCGCGGAATCTTAGCTTCGCGAAGGCGTAACCCGCGAGGGTTGAGAACAGCACAACCGAGACCGAGACAACCGTCGAGACGATCAGGCTGTTGCCGAGCGCCCGCCAGAAGCCCACGGCTTCGTTCTCGAGCACCTTCGCCATGTTCTCGATGAGGTTGCCACCCGGCAGCCAGTTGACGTCGAGATTGCGCAGCGTCGAGGCGTCACCGCTGCCGATGAGCAGCGACCAGTAGAGCGGAAAGAGCGAACCGAGAATGACGATGACCAAAAACGTGTAGCCGAGAAAGTTGGGCTTGTTCGTTGCCGCCGCGTTCGCCCGGCGACGGGTTCTTCTGTCGGCGGTTCGTGGCGGGGTCATACTGAGTGTTTTGCTCTGCGCGGTTGTCACTTTGCGCTCCTTGATTCGTTGCTTGCAATCGCGCGGGTGGCGACAAGATTGATGAGACCGACGATGACGATCACGAGAAAGAGCAGCCAGGCAGCAGCGGCCGCGTGCCCGAACTGACCGCCACCGGCGACACCGAAGCCCTGGTTGTAGATGTACATGGTGATCGTCATCCACTGGGCCGACGCCCCACCCTCGCCCGTCGAGTCGTACATACGCGGCTCGTCGAAGATCTGCAGTCCGCCGATCGTCGAGGTGATGATGACGAAGATCAGGGTCGGGCGCAGCGACGGGATGGTGATCGAGAAGAACTGGCGAACGCGGTTCGCGCCGTCGATCGCAGCAGCCTCGTAGTAGTCGCGCGGAATCGCCTGCATTGCCGCGAGAAAGATCAGGGCGTTGTAGCCGGTCCAGCGAAAGTTGACCATCGTTGCGATGGCGAGGTGCGAGGGCACAACCTGCGAGTGCCAGCCCACCGGGTCGAGCCCGATGCGGCCAAGGAGGTTGTTGATGAGGCCGTACTGGTCACCGAACATGTTGCTGAAGATGAGCGCGACGGCGACGGGCGCGACAACGTAGGGAACGAGCACGCCCATGCGCCAGAAGGTCTTCGCCTTGAGGTTTTGGTCGAGAATCGCGGCGATGATGAGCGCGAATATGATCTGCGGCACCGCCGACAGAATGAAGATGCTGAAGCTGTTGCGCAGGGCGATCCAGAACTTCTCCTGGCCGAGCACCCACTCGAAGTTCGCGAGCCCGACAAAGTCACCCTGGCCACCGATGATGTGCCAGTCGTAGAGCGAGACAACGCCCGTGTAGACGAGGGGAAAGAGCCCCGTAATCGCGAAGAGGATAAAAAACGGCGAGATATAGAGGTAGGGCGAAATCTTGACGTCCCAGTGGCTCAGCCTGTGACCAAACGCGATACGCCGGATGGCGCGCTCCTCGGTCGTGTTGCGGCCCGGGCCGGGGGTGCCGGGGGCTGTGCTCGGGGCGTCGATGTCGCGCGCCAATGACTGGGTCATAAGGGGTTCCTCTAAAAAGTCGTGGTGGTCAGACGCATGGGGCCGGGCCGCGCAGGTGCTTCGCGCGACCCGGCCCGCTGGCGTTGAGTGCTACTTCAGGGCGTCGATGTCCTTGAGGAACTGAGCCCAGGAGTCCTTCGCGCTCTGCGTCTTGTCGACGTCAACGCGCGTGAGGGAGTCCTGCAGGGCCTTCATGACCGGGAAGTACTTCACGCCCTTGAACGGTGCATCGGCGGGCACTGCCGCTGCGCGGCCTGCCATAAGTTCGCCGACCGGAGCGTCGTTGAAGAACGGGCGCGTGACCTCGAGAAGCTCGGGGGCGTCCTGCAGCGCAACCTGGCTGGGGAAGTTTCCGGTCTTGACGAAGGCCTGCAGCTGCTGCTCGGGAGCGGTCAGCCATGCCGCGAACTCCTTGGCAGCCTCAGCGTGAGCGCCCTGTGCGGGAACCGTGAGGTACGAACCGCCCCAGTTGCCACCACCGTTGGGGTAGACGTCTGCGATGTCCCAGCCCTCAACGTCGGCTGCTTCACCCTCGATGATGCCGAGCATCCAGCTCGGGCAGAGCATTGTCGCGTAGGCGCCGTTCGAGAACGCGGCGTACCAGTCTTCACTCCACTGGCCGAGGTGAGCCGAGAGCTCGGGGGACTGCGCGAGGATGTCGTTGTAGGCATCCGCAACGACAGGGTTGTCGCCGGCGATGATCTCACCGTCGGTCGACTCGAGGGTCTCAACCTCCTGGTTGAGCTTGCCCTGCATAATCGATCCGACCGAGTCGTACCAGGCTGCGTCGCTCTTGGCGACGAAGTCCTGTCCGACGTCGAAGTAGTGGTCCCAGTCGCCCTCGAGCAACGCGGCTACTTCGGCGCGGTCGGTGGGAAGACCTGCAGCCTCAAACAGGTCGGAGCGGTAGCAGATTGCCTGCGGTCCGATGTCGGTGCCGTACGCGATGAGTCGGCCGTCTGCGTCGGTCGCGGCGTTGGTCTTCCAGTCGAGCCAGCGGCCGTCGACCTCGTCGGAAGACAGGTCGGTGAGCTTGTCGGAGTACTGGAGCAGCTCTGCGAACCAGTCGATCTCGACGGCCTCGACGTCGGCAAGGCCGGAGCCAGCACCAAGCTTCGTGAAGTAGTTGGCGCGCGCGTCATCCGACGTCTTTGCCTTTGTCTGCTTGACGGTGATGTTCGGGTGCAGCTCGGTGTATTCGGCGAGCAGCTCATCTGAGTAGCCGAAGTCGTTGAACGTGGCGACCGTGAGGGTGATCTTCTCGTTCGGGTCGGCAGCGCCTGGGCTTGATGAACAGCCTGTTGCGACGAGGGCGAAGGCTGTTGCACCTGCGATGGCAACTGCCGTTGTGCGTCGTGAAATCTTCACGGTCACTCCTTTGTGTGCGTGGGATGGGAGATTCATGAGCTCGCTCCACACTTCGGGTGTGGGAGCGCTCTCACGAGATCGAGCCTCACCCTAGGCAAGTTGCAGAATGCCTGTCAAGCGATTCGCTGAGAGCGCTCCCACACCAGTGTTTGACTGCAAACGGTTGCAGCCCGCCCTTCCTCAATAAACACAAGGAAGGCGGGCTGCGAAAAGACCTCAGATTATTTTGAAGATTCTTTGCTGGTGGATGTCGCGGTGCCCGGCTCGACGAGCGCACCCGTTTGCACGGCCGCCGACTGGGCCGCGAGTGCCGCATCGTTGTCGGCGCTCTCCTGCAGCGCGGACTTCGCGCGCAGCGGCGTCGCCTTGAGGAACCAGCTCAACACAAACGCCACGAGCACAACCGCGAGTGCGACCCAGAAAATCGACACCGCCGAGTCGTTGAACCCATCGAGAAACGGCGCCGCGAGGCGCGGGTCTGCCCCGTTGAGGAACGAGCTGTCACCGTTGAGTGAGCCGCTCACCGCAGAGGTGTCGCCACCCTGGGCACTTTGCAGCAACTCGAGAATTTGCTTGTTCGCGGGGTCGGCAACAACGTCGGGGTCGGTCGCCGCGGCCTGCAACTGGGCGAGGGTCTGCTTGTTTGTAAACGCAGCCGCGATGGCGTCGGGGATGCGCGTGTAGAGCACCGAGAACAGGATTGCGACACCGAGCGTTCCACCGATCTGACGGAAGAACGTTGACGAGCTCGTCGCCACGCCGATGTCTCGCGGGCCGACTGAGTTCTGGCTCGCAATGGTCAGCGTCTGCATCAACTGGCCGAGACCAAGACCGACGAGGAACATTCCGATCATCATGTACCAGACGGGCTTGTCGGCCGTCGCGAACGTGAACCAGAAGAATCCGGCAGCCATCAGGGCCGTGCCGATGCGCGGGAACCACTTGTAGACGCCGGTGCGCGCGATGATCTGCCCGCTGACGATCGAGGCGATCATAAGGCCGAGGATCATGGGCAGCATCAGAAAGCCGCTCTCGGTCGGTGTTGCACCGTTCACGAGCTGCAGGTACAGCGGGATGGTGAGCATTGCACCAAACATTCCGAAACCCACGAGCACGCCGAGGATTGTGGCCATGCGGAACGTCGCGTTTGCGAACAGCTTGAGCGGGATAAGCGCGTCGTCACTCATCAGCTTCTCGCTCACGATAAAGGCCGCGATACCAAGAGCGCCGATGATGTAGCAGGCGATCGATCCGAGCGAGTCCCAGCCCCAGGTGCGGCCCTGCTCTGCGACGAGAAGTAGCGGCACAAGAGCGAGGATCACTGTCGCCGCGCCCCACCAGTCGATGCGTACGGAGTGCCGCGTGTGCGGGATGTGCAGGAAGCGCAGAACTATGGCGAGCGCGACGATTCCGATGGGGAGGTTGATAAGGAATACCCAGCGCCATCCAGTGACAAAAAGGATCTCGGGAGCGCCGGCGAAGAGTCCGCCGATCAGCGGTCCGATGACACTCGAGATGCCGAAGACCGCAAGAAAGTAGCCCTGGTACTTGGCGCGCTCACGCGGCGCGAGGATGTCGCCCATGATTGCGAGGGGGAGCGCCATAAGTCCGCCGGCGCCGAGGCCCTGCAGTGCGCGGAAGCCAGCGAGCTGGTACATCGACGTCGAGAAGCCCGCGGCGACCGACCCGATCAAAAAGATGACGATGGCGATGATAAACAGCGGACGGCGACCGAAGATGTCGCTGAGCTTGCCGTAGATCGGTGTCGCGATCGTCGAAGTGATGAGGTACGCCGTCGTCACCCACGCCTGGGCGTCGAGCCCCTTGAGGTCGTCGGCAATGGTACGCATCGACGTTCCGACGATCGTCTGGTCGAGAGACGAGAGAAACATTCCGGCCATAAGGCCAAAGATGATGAAGAGGATCTGGCGATGGGTCATGACCCCGCCGGCGTCCTTGATGGCCTGGGCTTGTTGCTTACCCTTTGATTCGACGCGTGACATAAGACCTCTGAAGTGGTGGGAATTTAAACGCAATGGCCGCTGTCGAAACGCGTCCGACGGCGGCCATGAAAATATTGCGTAGAGTGCAAAGTTACACCGCGGGCAATTGTTCCGCAAGCCGCGCGAGTGCCCACGCGGTCTACCCCAAACTATGGGTAGACCGGCTGTTCTGTCCACACCAAAGCTCGACGAGCGATAGTGTTTCTCTTCGGTCGACCCGAACGACCGAACCCCGGCGAAGAGAACCCGAATCTCATCCCGGTGACATAAGTCTCATCCTCCGGAGCCGGCGCTCGCGACAGTGTTTGCGAGCGCCGCTTCGGGGTTCGAGTCGAGACTGTGTGCGCCCCAGTTGTTTCAGCGCCCCCAATAGTGGTGACATTCTGAGCTTTATTTGAAACAAAGCTGTCTACCGTCGTTTGCGCTCCATAAGGTTGGCATTACTAATCGAGAACATCTCGATAATGACCAGGTACGAGGAGTCACATTGTCCACTTCTTCTTTGAGCGCTCGAGGAAAACGCGTCGCAGCGGGTTCCGTCGCAGCCGCCGTCGCATTCTCGGGGCTCGCATTCGTTGCAGCCCCCGCACAGGCCGCCGGCTCGACCGTGCGCGTACAGATCTCTGACTTCGGCCAGGAGGGCGACAGCTACCCCGCGGGCAAGCAGTTCTTCTTCGGCGCGAGCGACTACGAGAACACTGGCGCTTCAGTCGCCGGTGGCAAGCTCGTTGCAAACGTCAAGACCCAGGTGCTCACCGAGGTCACCGGAGTCGAGAGCCTCGAAGAGATCATCGAGAACGAGCCGTCCGTCACAGTTGACACGGCAAGCGATGGCAAGGCTTTCTTGCAGATTGCCCTCGGCTGGGACACCAACTGGACAACGATTCGTCCCGCGGTGGCCACGACCGGTGTTAACGCCATCGACGAAGACGCCGTATGGGTTTCCAGTCGCGCCATCGAAGGTGTGACCGACGAGTCGACCCTCGGCGAGATCGTTGAGCTCATCGACGCTGAAGCAGCTGGCGACATCGAGTGGGCATCGGTTGGCTTCTTCGCTGATCTCGGCGCCACAACGACCGTCAACGCATTCGACTACGACGACACCTCGTTCGTGTTCGAGAACGGCGTTCCGTCGGCGACGAAGACCACAAAGGTTCAGCTCGACGAGATCGGCGTTGAAGGTTCGACCTACCCCGAAGACTTCTGGTTCTTCGGTGCAAGCACCGCTACCGCAGACGCGACAGTCTCCGGCGGCAACCTCGTTCTCCCCGTCAAGACCCAGCTGCTTCACGAGCTCAAGGGTGATGCGAAGCCGACTAGCCTGCACTCGGTAGTCTCCGACGGTCTCGCCGTCAGCGTTGCCAGCGCAAGCGCCGGCGATGCATGGCTTCAGATCGCATCGGGCTGGACAGTCGGAGAAGGTGAGTCCGCCGTCAAGAAGTGGACGACTCTTCGCCCCGCTCAGCCCACCAAGGGCGAGAACGCAGCGACCTTTGACCAGGCCTGGGTTTCGTCGAAGGCGATCGATGGCGTCACCGAAGGAACGCTCGGCGAGCTCGTTGCGCTCATCGACACCGCATCGAACGGCAACTTCGACTACGTAGCCGTTGGCGCATTCGCTGACAACCTCAGCGCTTCGACCCCTGCGACCGTTACGTCGTTCCAGATCGGTGCAGAGAAGTTCACCTTCGCCGATGACGCGAAGCTTGCCGCGACCGTTTCGGTCGAGGGCGTCAAGGCAGTGGGCAACACGCTCACCGCTGAGTACGACGCCAACTACGCGGGAACCACGGCCACCTACCAGTGGCTGCGCAACGGCAAGGAGATCAAGAAGGCGACGAAGTCGACCTACGTGCTCACCGCTACCGACCGCACCGAGCGCATCAGCGTTACAGTCGCAATCTCGAAGCCTGGCTTCAAGAAGATCTCGGTGACCAGCGCAAAGACGGCAGCGATCGTTTACGGAACGCTTGCATTCGCGTCGCCGGTACAGGTCAGCGGAACCCCCAAGCTCGGCGTCAAGCTGACCGCTTCGGCTCTCGCCTTCGGTGAGGCAAACGAGAAGGAAGCCAGCAGCTACACCTACGCGTGGTACAGCAACGGCACCGCCATCAAGAGCGCAACCAAGAGCACGTACACGCCCGTCTTTGCTGACCTCGACAAGGTCATCACCGTCAAGGTAGTTGCGAAGCTCTCGGGATACACGAGCGCGTCAGCGACAAGCGAAGAGGGTGACGCGGTCGCCAAGGGTGAGCTCGTCGCAAAGACCCCGACCATCTCGGGTACGGCCAAGGTGGGCAGCACGCTCGTCGCCAAGGCAGGCACATGGACCGGTTCGCCCACCCTCAAGTACGCCTTCTACGCTGACGGCGAGCTCATTCAGCTCTCGACCGCGACGAAGCTCGTTCTCACCTGGGAAGAAAAGGGCGCAGTCATCACCGTCAAGGTGACCGGCTCCAAGCAGGGCTACGACGCAGTGACTTCGGAGTTCTCCGCGGCAACAGCGACCGTCAAGTAACAAAGCAGCTCAGAAGGGCCGTCCGCGTTGCGGGCGGCCTTTTTGCGCGATTTTGCCCCCTGTATAGGGAAGAGTGTGCGTTTCGCGAACGCCGACCACGCTTTCACCCCCTTAATCACCATCACCCCCATTGAATCCCCGTGGTCAGACGCCTAGCGTGAAGGTCGCTGAGTGACCCTCAGCACTACGTCGAACCCCTGTTCGGCATAACCTCCGGGAGTTGTTATGAAGAATCACACCCGCTTGACGCCACGGTCGTCGAGCACACGAGTATTGGCGGGAACCGTAGCAACGGTTGTCGTCGCCGCAGGACTCAGCTTTGTCGCGGCCCCCGCGTTCGGCGCCGAGGCGCCCGAGGGCATCACCGTTGACACAACGGCGAAGACCTGGACCTTCACAAGAGACGTCACAACCACGACACCACTTCTCGTTCCCGACGGCTACACGGTCGATGGCGACGACTTCACGCTCTTTGTGGGCGACCCCACACCCACCACCGCCTTCCTCGGCGCAGCGCTGCAGAACGACGTCGACGCTGACGAGTTTCACGTTCGTGACCTCACTGTTGACGGAACTGGCACGCTCATCAAGAACTTCGTGGGTGGAACCAATAGCCGCAACCTCTTCGGCATTCGCTTCCTCAAGTCTTCTGGAACCGTTGAAGACGTGACCGTCAAGGGCATTCTTCGTATTGAAGGTGGCGGCAACGACGGCGTCGGCATCCAGATCGACAACACGGGCGGCACCACCGCACAGGCAATTGATATCGACGACTCGACAATTACCGGATTCCAGAAGAGCGGCATCACCGCTCTGGGAAACGCCGACGTGACGATCACCGGATCGACCCTCGGATCTGGACTCTCTACGACCCCGCCGAACTCGATCTCTATCCAGAGCGGCGCACGTGCTGACATCTCCGGCAACACGATCGGCGGAGTGCAGTCGACTCAGAACGGTATCTACCGCCTGAGCACTTCAGTTATGGCCTATGAGGCGGGCGCGGTGAATGTCACCGACAACGTCATCACCGGCAGCGACGCAGGAATCTCGTTCTACAAGTCGACCTCGGGCAGCGCCACGGGGAACACCATCACCGGCCCGGACAGCGGCCTCATCAACCCGAACACCGGGCTCGTGCAAGAGACGTACGGTATCTACGTTTCGACGATGATCGCCTCAGTCGCAAACAACAAGATTTCGGGTTATGGCGAGAGCTACCACGCGCGCAACGCTGGGGAATACGTTGTCGGACTCCCGACCGCGACATCCAAGAAGGTGCAGCTTGATGAGATCGGCGTAGAAGGCGACTCCTACCCGAGCAACGAGTGGTTCACCGGAGCAAGCAGCTACGAGAACACGGGCGTCAGCCTCGCGACCGACAAGTCGCTCGTTCTTGAGCTCAACACGCAGCTGCTCAAGTCGTTCCCCGCAGACGCGCGTCCGACAAGCCTCGAGAACCTCGTCTACAACGGCCTCGGTCTCACCGTTGCCGAGGGCAGCGAGGGCAACGCAGCGCTTCAGATCGCCGTGAAGTTTGGTGAGAATGGCTGGACCACGATGTATCCCAAGGCGGTCAACACACCGTCTGCTCAGTTCGGCGACGTCTGGGTTCACAGCGGAAACATCGCGGGCATCGAGAAGGAAGCAACTCTTCGCGCAACGATCGACGCGATTACCGCGGCATCGGGTGATGCAGGCTACGAGGTCTACGCGGTAGGTGTATTCGCCGATGGCGGACCTCAGACCAAGCTCACTTCGCTGCAGCTCGGCACGACTGAGTACATCTTCGCTGACGAGGCAAAGCTGGTCTTCCAGTCGCTCACTATCGACGGAGTGCTCAACGTCGGCGAGGTGCTTTCAGCGAATGCTGATCTCAACTACGCTGGCGCCACTTACAAGTACCAGTGGTACCGCAACGGCGACGCCATCAAGAATGCGACAAAGGTCAACTACCGGCTGGTAACCGCAGACCGTGCCAAGACGATCACGGTCAAGGTGACGGCATCGAAGACCGGCTTCAAGGCAGTGTCGAAGACAAGCGAGAAGACTGCCAAAATCGGCTACGGCGAGCTCATCTTCACCGAGGAGCCCACGGTGCTCGGCGACACGAGCGTTGGCTCGAAGCTCACAGCAACGTTCGCCGCAGAGTCTGTGTCGACCGGCGCTGAAGCGACGTACACGTACCAGTGGCTGCGTAATGGTGCAGCGATCAAGAGCGCGACCAAGTCGTTCTACACGCTGACGTCGACCGACGTCGACTCGAGGATCAGCCTGCGAGTGACTGCGGCCCTGACGGCGTACACGACGATTTCTGCCACGAGCGCTTCTACCGAGGCGATCGACCTTGGTGAACTCGTTGCTGGAACGCCTCGTATCTCGGGTGTAGCCGAAGAAGGCAAGACACTCGTTGCGAAGTCGGGAACCTGGTCCGGCAGCCCGACACTCAAGTACGCGTTCTTCGCTGATGGAGAACTCGTGCAGTTCTCGACCGCAACGAAGTTCATTCCCACCTGGGAAGAGGTCGGAACCGTCATCACCGTTCAGGTGACCGGTTCGCAAAAGGGCTACACGAAGGTCGTGTCGGAGCTTTCCGAACCGACGCTCGTCGTCAAGTAACTCCCCAGCAAGGCAAGGAGGGGTCATCCGAAATCGGGTGGCCCCTTCTCCGCGTCTACACTCGGGAGGGTGTCTCGTCGTGTGAAAGCCGCAGCTGCGGCAACAGTTGTTCTTGCCCTCGTCGTCACCCTCGCTGGGTGCGCGCCAGAGCGCGAGCCACTGCCCACCGGCACAACCACACCGTCGGCGACCGCCGAGGCTCCGGTTGACACTCCCACCCCGACACCCACTCCCACCCCGACGTTCAATATGAGCAAGTACTCGATCGATGACCCCGCGAGCTATTGGGTGGTTGTCAACAAGCTGCGTCCGCTCGACCCGCAGGACTACGCGGCGAGCGACCTCGTCTCGGTTCCGGTTCCCTATGTCTACGCGCCAACGCTTCGAGCACGCGCGTCTTCGGGAATCGTGCGCATCTTCGCAGACTTCGAGAAAGAGACGGGCCTCACAATGAAGGCCCAGAGCGCCTACCGCAGCTACGGTGCCCAGGTCAGCGTCTACAACAACTGGGTGGCATCACTCGGCCAGAAGGGTGCAGATCTCACGAGCGCTCGCCCCGGTCACAGCGAACACCAGACCGGCCTCGCGATCGACATCAGCGCGTCAGACGGCAAGTGCACACTCGACCAGTGCTTCGCCGACACACCGCAGGGCAAATGGCTCGCCAAGAACGCCTGGAAGTACGGCTTCATTCTGCGATACCCCGAGGGCATGACCGACATCACCGGCTACGAGTTCGAGCCGTGGCACTACCGCTTTGTGGGCAAGGATCTCGCCGAAGAAATGCACGTCAAAAAGATCGCAACACTCGAGGAGTTCTTCGACCTCGGCGCCGCCCCGGACTACGCGAAGTGAGACGCGCGCGCCTCGCCCTTGTTGCCGCCCTTGCGGCAGTCGCGCTTGCGGGGTGCGCCTCACCGACACCAGTGTCCGGCGTTGACGCGCAGCTCGCCTACCTCGGCAGCCACTGGGATTCACGCAACGTCGACGGTTACGGTTCGCTCGATGGCACGGACTGCGTCAACTTCACGAGCCAAGGTCTGATCGCTCGCGGCTGGAAGATGAACGACGACTGGTGGCACGTGAGCGCCGTTGGCCTTCACAAATACTCGTCACCGTGGGTGAGCTCGACGGCGTTTATGAACTACCTTGCTGAGCACCCCGAGCTCGCGACAGTCGTTGACGCCGCGGGTGCTGAGCTCGGCGATATTGTGCAGTTCGACTACGACAACAGTGGCAACCGCGACCACACCGCAACAATCTCACGCATCGACGATGACGGCACAATCTTTGTCATTCAGCATTCGGATGACGCGGAGTTCCGTTCTGTCGACGAACAGCTCGAGACGCACGACGGCGGCGAGGGTACGGCGTACTACTGGCACGTGGTTGATGTCGTTGGTTGAGTAGCGAGCGCCAGCGAGCGTATCGAAACCTCGGGTCAGCGGGTTTCGATACGGCCGCGGGCGGCCTACTCAACCAACGGCATCAGGCGTTCAGCGCCGCGTCTACAATCACCTTCGCCTCGGCCTGCACGAGCTTGAGGTGCTCGGGGCCGGCGAACGATTCCGCGTAGATCTTGTAGACGTCTTCGGTGCCACTCGGGCGAGCCGCGAACCAGGCGCGCTCTGTAACGACCTTCACGCCGCCGACGGCAGCTCCGTTTCCGGGTGCCTCCGAGAGGCGGGCGATGATGGGGTCACCGGCGAGAACGTCTGCGGTGATTGCCGAGCCGTTGAGCTTGCCGAGCGTTGCCTTCTGTGCCTTTGAGGCCGCGGCATCCACTCGCTCATACGCGGGGTCTCCATATTTCGCGACAAGCTCGGCGTAGAGGGCCGAGGGCGACTTGCCGGTGACGGCGCGAATCTCGCTGGCCAACAGGCACAGGATGATGCCGTCTTTGTCGGTGGTCCAGACCGTGCCGTCTTTGCGCAAGAAGCTTGCGCCGGCGCTCTCTTCGCCGCCGAACGCGACGGATCCGTCGATGAGCCCGGGCACGAACCACTTGAAGCCGACCGGCACCTCCCACAGGGTGCGTCCGAGTGCCTCGGCGACGCGGTCGATCATTGTGCTCGAGACGAGAGTCTTGCCGATCGCCGCATCGGGGCGCCAGTTGGGGCGGTGTGTGTAGAGGTAGTCGATGGCGACGGCCAAGAAGTGGTTCGGGTTCATCAGGCCACCGTCGGGGGTGACGATGCCGTGGCGGTCGGCGTCAGCGTCGTTGCCCGTGACGATATCGAAGTCGTTCTTGTGCTTCGCGACCGAGGCCATCACCGAGGCGCTCGACGGGTCCATGCGAATCTTCTCGTCCCAGTCGAGAGTCATAAAGCCCCACTGTGGGTCGACGAGAGGGTTGACGACGGTGAGGGTCGAGGCGGTGCCGGTGAAGTACTTCTCGGCGATGAGCTTCCAATAGCCGACGCTTGCGCCGCCGAGCGGGTCAGCGCCGATGCGGATACCCGCCGCCGCAATTGCCTCGAAGTCGATGATGTTCGCGAGGTCATCGACATAGGCACCTCGGTAGTCGTAGGTGTCGACGGCGCTCGGCTCGGCCATCTTGACGTCACGGTTGCCGTCGGCGATGAGTTCGTTGGCGCGGTTGGCGATCCAGCCCGTCGCGTCGGAGTCGGCCGGGCCACCGTGCGGCGGGTTGTACTTGAAGCCGCCGTCGCGGGGCGGGTTGTGGCTGGGGGTGATCACAATGCCATCGGCGAGACCCTCGGTGCGGCCGCGGTTGTAGACGATGATCGCGAGGCTCAACGACGGGGTCGGAACGAAGTCGTCGAACTCGTCAACGAGCACGTGCACTCCGTTGGCCTCGAGAACCTCGAGTGCTGTCGTCTCGGCCGGGCGGCTCAACGCGTGGGTGTCGCGGCCGATGAACAGGGGGCCGGTGATTCCCTGCGCCGTGCGGTACTCGACGATCGCTTGGGTGATTGCCGCGATGTGCGTGCGGTTGAAGGCTGCGTCGAGCGAGGATCCCCGGTGGCCGCTGGTGCCGAAGACGACCTTCTGGTCGGGGTTCGTGACATCCGGTTCTAGTGAGTAATAGGCCTCGACGAGTGCGTGAACGTCGATGAGGTCTTCAGGCTGGGCGGGGGTTCCGGCGCGCGATGTCATATGCCAAGTCTCCCAGCGCTGCGAGGCTGGGGCAATCGACCCGGGAGTAACCTCAGATTCATTCGGTTGTGTGCAACGTTTTGCGCCGTCCCGGACACGTACTGGGTAAGGAATCACCTGACCAGAGGACTACACAATGACGCAACCCACTATCGAGAACCTGCTTCGGGCCAGCGCACCCGCTGCCCCGCAGGCCAACACCGCGCAGCTCGTTGCCCAGACTCGCGCCGCCGTAGAGCGAGAGCGCGCTCCGCGGCTCAAGCGCAAGCTGCTCATCTTTGTTCCGCTCGCGACGGCGGGCGCCCTGGCCCTCACCGCGGGTGCCGTTGTCGTCAACACGATCACCTCCGACGTCACTGTCGACGTGAGCTACACAACCGACACGGGCTCGACACTCGCCTGCACCGCCGAGTTTGCCGCCGGTTCGGTCTTCGACGCTGACGACCGCGCGCTCACGAGCTTTCTGCGCGGGTACAACTGGACCGGTTTCGGCCAGGACGTCTACAACCGCGCGCTCGCCGAGCCCTTCGACCCGGCAACTCTCAACGGTGGCACGAGTGCCGACGAGCTGAGCCAGCGCGAGATCGACAGCATGTCGTGGAACGACGCCATGACCGCGGAACTCAACGCCGCAGTACCGGCAAGCCTCCTCGGGCAAGACGCGGCGTACACCAGCTGGAGCTCCGACTGCGAGGGGCTGCTCCATTGAGCGCCGACGCGACATCCATGCCCCGCGTTGTCGCTGTGACGCAGCGCGTTGACATTCCCGCACTCGTTGAACGCGAGGCGCCGGCACTGCTCGCGTACTTCTCGCGACGCATAGGGCGAGTGGATGACGCGGCCGACCTCCTTGGCGACACCCTTGTTGTTGTCTGGCGGCGTCAGCACACGATCCCGTCAGACCCCGAGCGCGCCCGCATGTGGCTGTACGGAGTGGCGCGCAAAACGCTTCTCGCGCACCGCAGGTCGGGTGCGCGACGCATAGCGCTCGCCGACAAGCTGCGACTCGAACTCGCGGCGCAGCCCGAGGCGGTCGCCAACGAGCTGCACGAACACGTGCGGCAGCTCGTCGGCGACCTCGGAGAGATCGATCGCGAGATCATCGGCCTCGTCTACTGGGAGGGTTTCAGCCTCGCCGAGGTGGCCCGCATTCTGGGTATGCGGGCGGCGACGGTGCGCAGCCGCCACGCTCGCGCCCGGGCAACGTTGCGCGATGCACTGGCCGAGACGGGTGACGTGCGCGACTAACCGACGACAATCAGCGCGAGCTACTGCGTGGACTCTTCGCCGCGCAGGCCGTCGCTCGGCAGTTCGAGCTGAGCCACGACCAGAGCCGCGAGGTCTTCGAGGCTCGCCATGTCGTCGGTCTTCGGTTTGTAGCTCGTTGTGTTGATAACCGAAAGCGTGCCGATGATTGTGCCGTCGCTGAGGATGAGCGGCGCCCCGGCGTAGAAGCGCATACCGAGAGGGCCACGCACGAGTCGGCTGTCTTTTGAGCGCGGGTCTTTGCGCGCGTCGGTAATGAGCACGGGCTCGCCCACCGGTGGGCGCGAGTTCGACAGGTCGACGTCTTCACCGAGTGACTCGACGTCGTCGCCGAAGTGCGAAACGAGTCGCGTGACACCGTTCTCGACGAGGCTGACCGCCGAGATCGGAGCCGAGAACAGCCGCGCGGCCATAGCCGTCACCCTGTGCAAAACCTCGTCGGGGATCGTCTCGATCAGGGGGCCGGATGTCGCGGCCTCGTCACCGGGCACAACCGTCGCCGTGGAAACCGACGCCGGGTCGATGTGGCGTCCGCTCTCGGCGATAACAACCTGGCGCAGTACCGAGACGAGCTCCTTGCCTCCGGGGCGCAGGTCGGGAGAGCGGTTGAGCATCGCCGCGAAGAGCTGGCGCCAGTGCGCTGGCAGGTACTCGGGAATGATGGGGTCGCGTGTTAGGCGGGCCATCGCCGACTCGACGATGGTGCCCTGGTACTCAATCGAACGCGTGAAGCACTGCAACAGAACGAGTCCGAGCGAGTAGACGTCGCTTGCCGTGCCGACGGGCTGGCCCGAAGCCTGCTCGGGGCTCAGGTAGGCGGCTGTGCCGGTCGTCTGGCCGTCGAGAGTGAGGCGCTCTGCGCTGTCGGAGAGCGCGATGCCAAAGTCGGTAAGGCGCGCGCGGGCTCGACGTGCGCGAAGGCCGTAGTCGACGAGCATGATGTTCGACGGCTTGATATCGCGGTGCACAACGTTGCGCGAGTGGATGTACTCGAGCGCCTCGGCCATGTCGTAGCCGATCTCGGCAATGTTGCGTGGCGCGATGCGCGGGCCGCGCAGGCGGTCGCGAAGGTTTGTGCCGTTGATCAGTGACATCACGAGAAACCGGTTGGTGCGTCGCGAGGCGTCTTCTGAGACGCCGGCATCGAGAAGGGTCACAAGGCCGTGGTGGTCGAGCGCCGCGAGAACCGAGAGCTCGCTCTCCTGGCGTGCGGCCTCGGCCGTGTTCGCGTTGTAGAGCTTTATCGCAACATCGCGGTGCAGGTGTTCATCACGTGCGCGAAAGACCGTTGACATTCCGCCGGTACCGATCACTTCGTTGAGTCGATAGCGGTCGCCGAGAATGATGACCGGAGTCTGGGCTGCGTCAGGCTGGGTCATGTTCTCCATCTTTGAGAATCCTATGGTCGTTGGCGGGTAATCCCTTGTCTGACTCGGGAGGTTGACAGGCAGGGCAGCGCGTGTGAGCGATGGCGCGTGCAGCCGAACCCATAAACTCGTGACCATGTCAGACGCCGCTCGCACCTACAGCTACCTGGGCCCCGCCGGCACCTTCACCGAGGCGGCGCTCAAGCAGGTGCCCGAGGCGCAGGGCGCTCACTGGCACTCGGTGAACAACGTCGGTGAAGCGCTCGACGACGTCGTCGCCGGTCGCAGCGTCGCCGCGATGATCGCCATTGAGAACTCGATCGAGGGAGGGGTGAGCGCGACCCAGGACGCCCTCGCCAACATTCCTGGCCTGCGCATCATTGGCGAATATCTCGTCTCGGTCAACTTTGTGCTCGTCGCGCGCCCGGGCACGCAACTCTCTGACGTGACGGTCGTCAACGCACACCCTGTCGCCTACGCCCAGACTCATCTCTGGCTCGACAAGAACCTGCCCAGCCACGGGCACATTCCGGCCTCGTCGAATGTGGCGGCCGCGGCATCCCTTCTCAATGATTCGACGGCGGATGCCGCGATCGCACCGCCCGGGATCACCGATCACCACGAAGTCGTCGTTCTTGCGAGCGACATTGGCGACAACCCCAACGCGCAGACGCGGTTTGTACTGGTGAGCCGCACCGTTGCCGTCGGAGAACGCACGGGAAGCGACAAAACGAGCATCATCGCCGAGCTTCCCGATGACCGCGCCGGAAGCCTGCTCGACATGCTCGAGCAGTTCGCAACGCGCGGCGTCAACATGAGCCTTCTCGAGTCGCGTCCGATCGGCGACTCCATGGGGCGTTATCGGTTCGTCATCGACCTCGACGGGCATATTCTCGACGAGCGGGTTGCTGACGCACTGCTCGGACTCAAACGCTTCTCGCCGAACGTGACATTCCTCGGCAGCTACCCGCGCGCCGACAAGCTCGAGATCGAGGTGAACCAGCGCTACGGCGACGAGGTGTTCATCGACGCGCGCGACTGGTTGCGCGGGCTGATCGCCGGCGAAGAGTAGATCTCGGTTGCTCAACCCGCGGTGATTGAGCGGAGTCGAAATCGGGCCGAGCTTGTCGAGGCGTCGAGGTCTCGGCTTCGCTCGACCTGGTTTCGATACGGCGCTGGCGCGCCTACTCAACCACCGAGGGGTTAGCCGCCTACGGGCACCTTGATGGTCAGCGACTGCTTGTCTACCCACGCGCGCATTGCAACGATCTCGCCGTACTCGTCGCCGTCGAGCTCGAACTCCTGAGCGGGCGAGACGTCCATCTCGAGCTCTTCTCCGCGGAACGACATAACGTCGCGCACGTCTTTCGAAAGGTCGATGATCTTGCGACCGACAGCGCTCTTGCGCAGCACGCCGTTCTCCCACGCGACCTTGTTCCAGACGCGCAGCCAGCCGAACTTGCCCTGAGGGCGCAGCGCGACGATGTCGAGAATTCCGTCGTCGGGGGTCGCGTCGGGCATCACCATCAGGCCGCCGGGTAGTTTGCCGCAGTTGCCGATCAGGATGGTGTGCACGCTCGCGGTCTTGCGGTCTTTTTTGTCAACCGAGTAGTTGAGACGCATGGGCTGCAGTTCTGCGACCGAGCGCACACCGGCATCCACGTAGGCCAACCAGCCCACTGCCTTCTTGAGGTCGGGGTTCGTGTTGGCCATCATCTTGGCGTCGAGGCCGATGCCGGCCATAACAAGAAAGGCGTGAGTCTCTTTGTCGCCGGATTCGCGAGTGACCTCGACGAGACCGAGGTCGACGTCGCGTTCACCGTCGGTGAAGGCGCTCTTGACAGCACCCTCGAGGTTTGTGACATCGAGGTCGAGGTTGCGCGCGAGAAGGTTGCCGGTGCCAGAGGGCAGCAGCGCGAGCGGAACGTCGGAACCGCGCAGGCCCTCGGCGACAGCGCGAACCGTTCCGTCGCCACCGGCAGCAAGTACAACGTCGGCGCCGCGGCGCAGCGCGCTCGCCGTCGCGCCCTGCCCTACTTCGTCTTCTTTGGTTGCGAACCACATGGATTCGCCCCACCCGGCTTCTTCAGCCGCGGCGTTGACGAGCGCCTTGAGGTGGTCAAGGTCGACCTTGATGGGGTTGTAAACGACTGCTGCATGCTTGATTTTGGTGGCCACTCGCCTAAAACTACGGCAAACCCGCAATTGTGCGGAAAGTAGACTGGGGCTTGTGATTGATCCACAGATACTTCGCGAGAACCCCGACCTCCTCCGACGCTCGCAGGAGGCGCGCGGATCGTCCGTCTCTCTCGTGGATGACGCGATTGCCGCCGACGCTGCGCGTCGCACTGCGATCCAGCGTTTCGAGAAGCTTCGCGCAGAGCAGAACGCGTTCAGCCGCACTGTTGCGACGGCACCCAAAGAGGAGAAGCGCGCTCTTGTACTTCAGGCTCAGGCGCTCGCCACGCAGGTAAAAGAGGCACAGCAGGTGTCGCTTGATGCCGAGGCCGATTTTGTGAAGTTCGTTGGGGCGATTCAGAACCCGATCATCGAGGGCGTGCCAGCGGGCGGCGAAGAGAACTTCGTCACCCTGCGCGAAGTGGGGGAGAAGGCAACCTTCGACTTCGAGCCACGCGATCACGCAGAGCTCGGCGAGCTTCTCGGTGCCATCGACATCACCCGCGGCGTCAAGGTCAGCGGCAGCCGCTTCTACTTTCTTAAGGGAGTCGGCGCGCGTCTCGAGATCGCGCTGATGAACATGGCGCTCGACAAGGCACTGAGCGAAGACTTCGTTCCGCTTATTACGCCGACGCTCGTGCGCCCCGAGATTATGGCCGGCACGGGCTTTCTCGGTGAGCACTCCGACGAGATCTACTACCTTCCGGCCGACGACCTCTACCTCACCGGTACGAGCGAGGTGGCGCTCGCCGGGTTCCATTCCGACGAAATCATCGACGTTGAGAAGGCGCCGCTACGATACGCCGGCTGGTCGACCTGCTACCGCCGCGAGGCAGGGTCTGCGGGTAAAGACAACCGCGGCATCCTTCGTGTTCACCAGTTCAACAAGCTCGAGATGTTCAGTTACGTGCTGCCCGAGAACGCCGAGGCAGAGCACGATCGCCTCGTGAGCTTTCAAGAGGCAATGCTTCAGGCTTGTGAGCTCAGCTACCGCGTCATCGATGTTGCGGCCGGCGACCTCGGTTCGAGCGCCGCGCGCAAGTACGACATCGAGGCCTGGGTTCCGACGCAGGGCGCCTACCGCGAGCTGACGAGTACAAGCAACTGCACGACCTACCAGGCGCGTCGGCTCGACATTCGGCACCGCGGGGAGTCGGGCAAGACGACCCCTGTATCGACGCTCAACGGAACCCTCGCGACAACGCGCTGGATAGTCGCCATTCTCGAGACGCACCAGCAAGAAGACGGCTCGGTGCGCGTGCCCAAGGCCCTGCAGCCGTACCTCGGCGGCCTCGAGGTTCTGGAGCCGATCGCGTGACCGTCGGTGCGGCCGACCGCCTGCTCATCGCCCTCGACATTGACGGCACCGTGCTTCACGAAGACGGCACGCTGAGCGATGCCGTCGTCGAGCAAGTCGCACGTGTGCGTGACCTCGGTCACGAGGTAATGCTCGCGACGGGACGTTCGGTGGCCATGACGCTGCCGATTCTCGACCGTTTGTCGATCACCCCCGAGTACGTTGTGTGCTCCAACGGTGCAATAACCCTCAAGCGCGACCCTGAGGCGCCGACGGGGTACCGCCGCGAGTTTGTTGAGACGTTTAACCCGGCCGAGGTGCTCACGACAATCAAGGCCAACCTCGGCGACGCGCACTACGCGGTCGAAGACGAGACCGGGCTCTACCGCTTCACGGGCTACTTTCCCGATGGCACCCTCGGCGCCTCGAGCGAAAAGGTCGAGTTCGACGAACTTCTTACGCACGCCGCGACTCGCGTCGTTGTGATCTCGCCCGAGCACGAGATCGAAGACTTTCTCTCGGTCGTTGAGCGTATGGGCCTGCACAAGGTGAGTTACAACGTCGGGTGGACGGCCTGGCTGGACATCGCTCCCGACGGTGTGAACAAGTCCACCGCCCTCGAGCGTGTGCGCGACATCCATGCGATTGATCGTTCGCGCGTTATTGCCGTCGGTGACGGTCGCAACGACATCGACATGCTCGAGTGGGCAGCGGTCGAAGGGCGCGGAGTTTCGATGGGCCAGGCGCCCGACGAGGTGCATGCCGCGGGCAATGAAAAAACTGCGAGTGACATCGACAACGGCGTGGCGAAGCTCTTCGAAACGATCTGATCGGTCGCTGACGGCTGATTGACAGGGTTGCCGACGTGACGATCAGTTACACTCAGGACTTGGTTTCGTATGGAGGGCTGTCCGAGCGGCCGATGGAGCCAGTCTTGAAAACTGGTGATGTGAAAGCATTCGTGGGTTCGAATCCCACGCCCTCCGCTCAAGTTTGTTGAATTGTTTTACTCGAACGAAGGGATCTGCGATGAGTGAACTGCGTCCACGCTCAACAGCACGATCGATCAAATCTGCCGGCATAGCCCGCCACGGCCGACTGAAGAAATCGGGGCCCTGGGGCACCGTTCTCTCGTTCATCGGCGCCGCGATGGTCGTTGTACTGGTAAGCGGCAGCGCTGTCGGCGCTATTGTCTTCAACCAGCTCAACAATCAGATCAAGACCGTCACCCTCATCGGTGAGACCGAGGGACCCCCGCCCAGCATCGGCGCATACCCCGACGGATTCAACATGCTCATCGTCGGCAGCGACATGTGCGAGAGCAAGAACTGCGGCGTGCGGGGCAGCGCGAACCTCAATGACGTGACGATGCTTCTCCACGTCTCGGCCGACGGAACCAACGCTACGGCCGTCAGCTTTCCGCGCGACCTCGTTGTTCCGATCCCCTCGTGCCCGAAGGAAGACGGCAGCGGCAACAACGCCGCCATGTCGGCGATGCCGATCAACAACACGCTCTTCTATGGTGGCCTTGCCTGCACCGTACTCACCGTTGAAAACCTCACGGGCCTCGACATTCAGTTCGCCGGACTCATCACCTTCAAGGGTGTTATCAAGATGTCGAACGCCGTCGGTGGTGTAGAGGTCTGCGTCGCTGGCGACATTGACGACCCCTACGTCGGTTTGCACCTCAAGAAGGGCAAGCACACGCTCAAGGGGCAGAAGGCTCTCGCATTCCTTCGTTCGCGCCACGGTGTCGGTGACGGCAGCGACCTGACTCGCATCAGCTCGCAGCAGGTCTACCTTTCGTCACTCGTGCGCACGCTCAAGAGCAGCGACACGCTGGGCAACCCGGTCAAGGTGTACTCGATCGCTCAGGCCGCGACATCCACCATGACTCTGTCATCGGGACTCAAGCAGCTCGACACCCTCGCATCGATTGCTGCGCGACTCAAAGACATCCCGCTCGACAGCGTGACCTTCGTGCAGTACCCCGGAACGACCGGTGTCGGCGGCGTGTACGAGGGCAAGGTCGCGCCGATTCAGGCGAAGGCTGACGCGCTGTTCGCAAAGCTTCGTGCAGACGAGCCGTTCGCTCTCGCGACAGTGGGCGACAACAACGGTTCAGCGATCGACCCCGACGCCGAGAAGGTCGAAGATGAGCCGACGAGCACCTCGACTGCCAAGCCCGAGAAGCTCGACGTGCTTGACGTCAAGGGCCAAACAGCCGCTGACCAGACCTGCTCGGTACCCTACTAAATCGGCACCGTTCAACAGATCGACAGCAATTGGATATGATTGCTGACGGACTCCGCTAGTCGGGGTTCAAGGAGACGTCGCATAGTTCGGCCTAGTGCACCACCCTGCTAAGGTGGAGTACCCTAACGGGTACCGAGGGTTCAAATCCCTCCGTCTCCGCACTTTTAGCTGGTCAAAGCCCCTTTATCTGGGGCTTTTTCCATGTTCAGCGCGACTCGCGCACGACGGTACCCACTAGGGATGACGTTCTCGCCCCGATGTCATCCACGAGGCGCATTCCGCTGGCGAGAGTGCCAAACGTAGTCTTCTGGTGATCACTGGAGGCCTCTTTGGAAGCCACACGTACCCTGACGCCGTTTGTACCCTGGGTCGAGCATTTTCGCGCCGGCCCCGCTCGCCACGAAGCTCTCGAAAAGACAATCGACTGGGATGTCGCGCTGGCCCTTGACGCGCGCACCCGCCGCGCGTTTGTACGCTCGTTCCAGCGTTTCGAGCTGGGCGAGAGCGGCGACGGAACGCATCTGCTCGCTCTCGCGAAGACGGCTGGCGATCCCGTGTACACGACCGCGCTCGGGCTGCTTGTAAAAGAGGAGCAGAAGCACTCCGCGCTGTTCGGCCGCGGGCTCGACCACCTCGGCGCTCCGAGCCTCGAATCACACTGGACGGATGTCGCGTTCACGGGCCTGCGTCGGCTCCTCGGTCTGCGCACCGAGATCGCCCTGTTTCTCATCGCGGAGAGTGTCGCGATGGGCTACTTCCTCGCCCTTGCCGACCACGCTCCGGATCCGGTGCTGCGCGGCATAGGTCGTCGCATCGCCGATGACGAACGCAACCACATTCGGTTTCAGATCGATAGGTTGCGGTGGGGGTTTCGCCGCACGCCGGCCCCGGTTCGCGCTGTGATCGGAGCGGCGTGGACGCTCATCGCACTCGGGGCGGCCACGGTGCTCGTCGTCGATCACGGTGCGGCGTTGCGTGCCTGCGGGATGTCGCCGACGCAGTACTGGGGCCGCGCAATGCGCAGCTTTCGGGTGTCAGCCCGGTCGGCTCTCGCGCCGCACGAGGGCGCGCTGCTGGGTCCGCGACCCTAGCCGCGACTTACCGCCAACCTTCGACGATGCACTGCCCTGGTGCGGTGAACGCTGCCCACGCGTCGGTGGTCGCGGCCACAATTGCAGAATGAACCGCCGCGCACTTCTCCTCTTCGCCGCCCTCGGCATCGCCTGGGGTGTGCCCTATCTGTTCATCAAGATTGCCGTCGCCGAACTCGAGCCGGCCATGGTCGTGCTGGGTCGTTCTGCGCTCGCGGCAATCCTGCTCATTCCTCTTGCTCTCTACCGCCGCGAGGTGTGGTCGGTTGTTCGCCGGTGGAAGCCGATGCTCGCGTACACGATCATCGAAATCGTGATCCCGTGGTATTTCCTCAGTCTCGCCGAGACGAACCTGCCGAGCTCGACAGCGGGACTTCTACTCGCCGCGGTTCCGCTTGCCGGTGTGGCGATCGCCTTCTTTATGGGGCGCCCCGCTCGTCTCTCCGGGCTCAACTGGATCGGCATCGCCATCGGCATGCTCGGCGTCGCGGCCCTCGTTGGCCTCGATGTAGGCGGATCCGACCTTCCCAGCGTCGGCATGATGGCGATCGTCGTGGTCGGCTACGCGCTTGGCCCGGCAATCCTCAGCCGATGGATGTCTGATCTCCCCGGCATTGGCGTCGTGGCCGTCTCGCTTGCCGGTGCGGCAATCTTCTACGTTCCCGTCGTTGCGCTCACCGGCGCCTGGCCGACCGAGTTGCCGTCGACGCAGGTGATCGTCGCAATCGTTGTGCTCGCTGTTGTCAGCAGTGCTCTCGCCTTTGTGTTGATGATCGCGCTCATCGCTCAGATTGGCCCGGTGCGTGTCACCGCCATCACCTACGTCAACCCGGCAGTCGCGATTCTCGCGGGAGTCATCGTGCTGCACGAGAGCGTCACTATCTGGACGGTAACCGGTTTCGTTCTTGTGCTCGGCGGCTCGTGGCTTGTGACGCGGCACAAGAAGGAGCCGATCGCTGCGCCAGAGGCCGCCGCCGCAGAGCAGGTGCAACCCGACGCCGTACACGATGGTCAGCCGCACCCCAGCAAGTAAGATTCAGGCGGGTCACGAGAGCGCGGGAGGTGCCATGCCCTTCGAAAAGAAGTACAGCGGCGAAACTCGTGCTGCCGCAATCGCCCGAGTCATTGAGCGCCGCACGCAAGAGCCGACCAACCGTTCGGTGATCCGCGAGGTGGCCGAAGAGTTCGAGATCGGTGAGCAGTCGCTGCGGCAGTGGGTGGCGAGACTCGACGACGGTGTCTTCAGCTATCGGGGGCGCGCGACATCCACCGCCGGTGAATCGCGAACGCCCGAGCAGCGCATCGTCGAACTCGAAGAACAGGTGCGCATCCTGAGTGAAGAGAACGAGGTGCTCAAGCGGGCGTCATCAATCTTCGCGGCAGAACTCACCAAGCGCTGGGGTTAGTGGCGGGTTACTTCCCATGTCGGTGAGACCCGCGGCGCGTCGGCTGTGGGGTCATACTGAGGTTTCGCACCCAGCTGACGAGGAGTGATGCCCCATGGCCGCTGCCACAACAATCGTGAGTTCGCTCGAGGGCAGAACAACGCCCGTACGCGGAAGGTTTGTGCTCTCTGGCCCCTCATTCCAGCTTGTGACCGACGGCTCGGTGGCCAGCGGGGCGCCGGGGCAGGCGATCGGTTCGCTCGACCTACTCGTCGCGTCGCTCGTCTCGTGTGGTCTCAACGTTTTGCGCGGCGGTGGTGACGCCGAGAACGAGCTCATCCCCGGCCGCGAGGTCGAGATCTACGCGCGGGTTGAGCGCGAAGAAGACTCAGAGTCGTTGGGCGAGCTTGTGCTCGAGATCTTTATCGAGGGCGCCAGCGAGAGTGAGGCTCACGGATACGTCGCCGACTATCGCGAGAACTGTCTCATTTATGCGGCAGTGAGCCATGTGATTCCGATCAGGTTCGTTGTGCACGGCGAGACGGCCATCGAGATCGACGCGGGATGAGCGGCGCGCGCGAGCGCCTGCTGGTTGCACCTCGGGATGCGCCGAGTGGTGCCGTGCTTCTCGATGTGTACCGTTCTGATCGCGAGACACCACCTGTCGCGGGGATTACCGGCGCGCCGGTCGTCGACGTGATCGCTGAGCTGTCGGGGGAGGAGGGTGCGTGGACGCTTCCCGAGCCGCGAGCATTTGAGACGCGTATTCGCAGCTGGGGCATCACTGCAGATTCGCCGGTTGTCATTCACGCCACCGAGTTCAGCACGGCAACTCGCGCCTGGTTCGCGTTGCGATGGGCGGGCGTTATCGACGTGAGGATTCTCGAGGGCACCCCGCAGTCGTGGCCCGAGCCCTGGAGCGGTGAACCATTCGAGATCCGGCCCGGTTCGCTGCCCGTGCTCGATGCGGCGCAGGCAGCCGAGGCCGCCGACCGCGGCCTGCTACTCGACGGGCGAAGTGGTCTCGACTATCTTGGCGAGGCGCCCGAGAAGGGCCAGGTGCTCGAGAGCTCGGGGCATATTCCCGGATCGACTTGGGCGCCGTCTTTCGAGCTCGCGCGCAACGGGCGATTATTGCCCGCAGGCGAGTTGCGACGTTGGCTTCTCAGAGTGGGAGTCATTGGTGTCAGCCCGGTCGGCGCCTACTGTGGAACGAGCATCGGAAGCTCGGCGCTCGTGTTTGCCATGGCAACGTGGGGTCTCGAACTTCCGCTGTTCGTGGGTTCTTTGCGGGGATGGATCGCCGAGGGGCGTCCCGTTGTCAGTGGCGGCTCCGGTCCGATCCTGCGCGCCGGTGATCGCTGTTAGTCAGCGTTCGACGGGTCGCGAGGCGTCTGACGACCAGCCCGACCACGAGGCAACGTACAGAGGCGCCCGTCGTCCGAGGGTCGCGAGCGCGAAGACGATGGCCGTGGCTGCAACTCCGCCTCCGCAGTAGGCGCCGACTTCTGTGTCGGGTTCGCAGTCGAGCGCGCGGGCGAGAAACTCTTCGTCGCGCAGGTAGCCGTCGGCAAAGAGGTCGGCACCCGGCAATAGGTGCGCGCCCGGAATGTGCCCCGCCTTGCCCGCGGTGCCCGAGAAGTGCTCGGCGTCGCGGGCGTCCCACAGGCGTCCACCAGCCGCAGTTGCGGCCGCGCCATCCGCATCGATTGTTGGTAGCGAGTTCGCGCTGACGGTTGCGGTTCCGCCGCCCGGTGGTGTCGAATGTCTCACGAGGGCGGTGGATGTCGCGCCCCACGCGACTATGCCGCCGTCAAGCACGCGCACTCGAGTGAGCCCAGCCCACCGCAGAACGAACCAGGCGCGAGTGGCCGCCGTGATGCTCGCGGGAGTCGGCGCGTAGACAACGATGTCGGAATCGTTGTGCAGCCCCCAACGCTCGAGGGTTGCGCGAAGGTGGCTCGGCGATGGCAGTGGAAAACGGCCCGCATCGCCACCACCCGTGCCCGCGAGGTCGTCTTCGAGGCTCACGATGAGCGCCCCTGGAATTCCGACGTCGAGGTAGGGGCCGCCGTCGAGCCGTCGCGCTTCGAGCAGAACCGTGTCGCGGCCGATCGTGTCGATCGTGGCGAGATGAGAGGCGCGAGTGCTGGACATCGGTGATCTTTCGTCGACGGGCGTGTTGTATATAAGAATGCCCCGACCTACATAACTCGGCCACAAAAGCTATATAGAACTTCACAAACCTACACAGTTCGTAATATCCGGTTCGCGAATGGTGGCACGTCGCGAATCCCGCCATATCGTGGCCACCGCGGGTTCATCCGCGACGACCACACAGCCGGAGACGACATGACATTCACGACAAGCGCGAGCCGCACTCGCGCCACAGCGAGGTTCGCCAGCCTCGGTATCGCCGCTGCCCTTCTTCTCACGGGCTGCTCAGCGGCGGCGGGCGGAACCGAGGCTTCCGAGCCGGTGTACGGCGGCGACCTCATTCACCTCGCCGCAGAGGCGCAGACCAACTTTCACTGGACAGAGGCATCGCACTGGGAGAACGCCGCGATCATCATCAATCTTGTCGACAACCTCGTCGCGTGGGACTCACAGTCAGTAGACGTTCGCCCGTGGCTCGCCGAGTCGTGGGACGTCAACGACGACAGCACCGAGTTCACCTTTGTGCTTCGTGAGGGCGTGACGTTCAGCGACGGCACCGCGCTGGACGCCCAGATCGTCGCCGACAACATCGATCTACAGGCAACCGGCGACGAGGCGCGAGGCATCATCCGCTCGACGGCGTACCCAACGAGCTACGACCGCACCGAGGTCGTCGACGACCGCACGGTGAAGGTCTACTTCACCTCTCCGGCCGCGTCGTTTCTTCGTGGGCTGACCTATCACACGACCGGAATCGTTGGTCGTTCAACCCTCGAAGCTTCGAAAGAGGATGGCGCGCAGCTCAAGAACCTTGTGGGCTCTGGCCCCTTTGTTCTCGAGTCTGAGAAGGCCGGTGAAGAGTACGTTCTCGCTAAGCGCGAGGGTTACGACTGGGCACCAGAGGGCGCCGGTCACCAGGGCGAGGCCTACCTCGATAGCGTGACGATTCAGGTTGTGCCAGAAGATAGCGTTCGCGCCGGGGCACTCGAGGCTGGCCAGGCTCACACCCTGCGCAACATCCAGCCCGCTGACGAAGAGAACCTCGAAGCCGCGGGCATCGAGATCTTCGCGTCGATTCCGCCGGGGGAGCCGCTCGGGCTCACCGTGCGCACCGATTCGGTTGCGACGGGCGATGTTCGGGTTCGCCAGGCCGTTCAGCACGGCATCAACCGTCAGGAGATCGTCGACACGCTGTACTACACCGACCGTTGGGTTGCCGCATCGTCGGCACTTCAGCCCTCGACCCCAGGCTACGTCGACCTGTCGTCGCAGCTTGACTACGACCCTGAGCTCTCGAACAAGCTTCTCGACGAGGCCGGGTGGGATGAGCGAGACTCCGAGGGTTACCGAGTGAAAGACGGCGAGCGACTCTGGTTTCCGGTTTACCCGTCATCTGCTTACCAGCTCGCGCAGCCAGAACTCGAGCTGATCGCGCAGCAGCTCAAGCAGATCGGGATTGAGTTCGAGGTTCGCCTCGTCGACCCGAGCGGTTACGCCGCCGCGATCGCGGAGCCGGAGACCTCGTTCCAGATCACTCAGCTCACGGTTGCCGACGTTGGCGGACGCTGGCGCACAAAGTGGGACAGCACGCTGGCCCTCGACTCGGCGTCGTCGTCGAACGTCAACGTCGGCGACGAGAAGATCGATGCGCTCTTCGCGCAGATCAACGCGAGTGCAAACGAAGACGAGCGGGTCGAGCCGATCGCCGACATTCAGAAACAGATCATCGAGCAGGCCTACCTCATCCCCCTCGAGGTGAACCAGCAGCTCTTCGGCCTCGCCGAGAGCGTGCACGGCTTCAACACAACGGCCTTCGCTCGACCGATCTTCTATGACGTGTGGCTCGACGAAGAGTAATTCGCCGCCGCACACGCGCATAACCGACGTCAGGAAAGGAACAGCATGAACGCCATAGCCCGCATCGCGCAATCGGTGCTCGTGCTTTTCCTTGCCTACGTTTTTGTCTTTCTCATTTTGAGCGTGCTTCCGGGTGACCCGATCACCAACCGTTTGAGTGACCCGGACTCTGGGCTCACGCGCCAGGCGGCCGACGCTCTCATCGGCTACTACGGCCTCGACCGACCCACGCACGTGCAGTTCGTCGACACTCTCGTCAACGCACTGCGGGGCGACTTTGGTCGATCGCTCATCGACGGCAAGCCCGTCACCGAGAAGCTGATTGAGGCGCTGCCGTCGACGCTCGCGCTCGCCGGCTCTGCGCTGCTTGCGGCCGTTGTGCTCGCGGTGGTCGTGTCGCTTCTTGCGGTCTACGGTCGCTGGCCATTCCTCAGGGCGATCGGCAACGCGTTGCCGTCGTTCTCCCTCGCCGTGCCGAGCTACATTTTCGCCCTCCTTCTCATCCAGGTCTTCTCGTTTCAGCTTCACTGGTTCGTCAGTGTGGGCGATCACGGCGCCGAGTCGCTTGTACTTCCTGCGATCGCTCTCGGCATCCCCGTCTCTGCACCGCTCGCGCAGGTCTTCACCGACAGCATTCGTCAGCGCGTGCGCGATCCTTTTGTCACGGTATCGAGAGCACGCGGCCTTGGTGAGGTGCGCATCTTCATCACAGGTCTGCTCAAGGTCTCGTCGCTTCCCGCGCTTACGGTGCTCGGCCTTGCCGTGGGAACACTCATCGGCGGTGCGGTGATCACCGAATCGGTCTTCGGTCGCGCCGGTCTCGGAAGCCTCGTGCAGAAATCCGTAGCGCAACAAGACCTACCCGTTCTGCAGGCGATAGTTCTGCTCTCCGCCCTCGTGTTTCTCGTTGTAAACCTCGTCGTCGATCTGGTCTACCCGGCTCTCGACCCGCGCATCCGTTCCTCCAGAACTGTGGCGGTGTGACATGGGACTCCTGATTCCGCAGCGGCCGGCGACGGTTCTCGAGCGCGTCACAACGCGCCGGGTGCGCCCCGCGAACTGGCTCGACCGCGCGACGCTTCTTCTCGCGATCGGCTTTGTGCTGCTGATCATCGCCTGGTCGCTTGTTCCCGGTGTCTTCAGCGGCCTCGACCCGATCTCGGGTATTCCCGCCGACAAGCTGTCGGAGCCGGACTGGGCCCACCCGCTCGGCACCGACCACCTCGGTCGCGATGTCTTCAGCCGCGTGGTTCACGGCTCGGCCACATCGGTCGGCTCGGCCCTCGTGGCGGTGGCCATCGGGCTCGTGTTCGGTTCGGCCATCGGTCTCGTCGCGGCATCCATCGGCGGGGTTGTTGACGCCCTGCTGATGCGTGTTATTGATGTTCTTCTCGCGATTCCCAGCCTGCTGCTATCAATGATCGTCGTCGTCTCGCTCGGCTTCTCTACGCTCAATGCCGCGATAGCGGTCGGCGTCTCGAGCGTCGCCGTGTTCGCGCGAGTTATGCGCTCAGAGGTGCTCAAGGTGCGAGAACTGACGTTCGTCGAGTCGTCGTATCTCATCGGCGCACATCGCTGGCGCGTGCTCGCGCGCCACATTCTGCCTAACGCTTATTCGGGCGTTCTCACCCTCGCCGTTCTCGAGTTCGGTGCTGCGGTCGTCGCCATCTCGATTCTCGCGTTCCTGGGCTACGGCAATCCGCCGCCCTGGCCTGAATGGGGTCTTATGGTCTCCGAGGGCCGCGACTTTCTGCGCAGCGGGTGGTGGCTCGTCGCGGGCCCCGGTTCGGTCATTGTGCTCACTGTTCTGTCTTTCAATCGCTTGTCGCAGTTTGTGAGGGAGCGCCGATGAACGACACTCGAAACACCACACTTCTTGAGGTGCGCGACCTGCGTGTCAGTTACAGCGTGCGCAACACACGGGCCGAGGCCGTGCGCGGCGTCTCGTTCGACGTCGCGGCGGGCGAAACCGTGGCGCTCGTCGGGCAGTCCGGCTCTGGCAAGAGCACCCTCGCGAGCGCCGCGCAGGCACTATTGCCTCACAACGCACAGATCACCGGCGGCGATGTTCTTTATCGCGGCAAGTCGATACCCGCACTCGGTTCAAAGGCGCTGCGCGACATCCGCGGCCGTGAAATTGCACTCGTGCCGCAAGATCCTGTTGCCTCACTCAACGCGGTGCGAACAATCGGGGCGCAGCTAGCCGAACCGATGCGCGTGCACGGCGAGCGTGACGCGCGTCGGCTGCGTGCGCGAGTCATCGAGGCACTCGAATCGGTGGGCATCCGCGACCCCGAGCACGTTGCGACGCTGTATCCGCACGAACTGTCGGGCGGCATGCTTCAGCGCGTGCTCATCGCGGGTGCCATCTCGCTCGGCCCGAAGCTTCTTATCGCCGACGAGCCGACCTCGGCGCTCGATGTCTCGGTGCAGAAACGCATTCTCGATCTCATCGCAACGCTGCAGCAAGAGCAGGGCTTTGGCGTTCTGCTCATCACCCACGATCTCGCGGTCGCGAGCGAGCGTGCCGATCGCGTCGTCGTTCTGCGCAACGGGCTGGTCGAAGAAACGGGCTCAGCACTCGAGGTCTTCGCGCGCCCCCAGGCGCAGTACACCAGGGAACTGCTCAATGACGCTCCTGCCTTCGCCGCCCGTGCGGCCCGACCCGCGCTCTCGACAGACACCGCGCTCGAGCTGCGCGACATAACAAAGTCGTACCCCTCGCGTCGTCGCGGCACACCAAAGACAGTGCTCGACGAGGTATCGCTCGCCGTGCAGCGCGGCAGCACTCACGCGCTCGTGGGGGAGTCGGGCTCGGGTAAGTCCACTCTCGCGCGGGTCATCACGCGTCTCGTTGGCCACGATTCTGGCGATGTTGTCATCGATGGTGCCATCGTGACCGAAACGCGGCACTCGCGATTACGCGATGTTCGCCGCAGGCTGCAGCTTGTGTACCAGAACCCGTTCACTTCTCTTGACCCACGCCAGACAGTCGAGTCGATTGTTCGTGAGCCGCTCGACCTGTATCGCGTGGGTACGCCCGCCGAGCGCAGAAGCCGGGCGCGCGAGCTTCTCGAGAGTGTCGCCATCGACGCGCACCACTTCGACCACCGTGTGTCTGAGCTCTCGGGCGGCCAGCGGCAGCGCGTCGCGATCGCGCGTGCTCTTGCTCTCAACCCCGAGGTGCTTGTGCTCGACGAGCCCACCTCGTCGCTCGATGTGACGGTGCAGGCGCAGGTGCTGCGCCTTCTCGTCGACCTGCAGCGTGAACTCGGACTCACCTACGTCTTCATCACACACGATCTCGCCATTGTGCGCGCGATTGCCGACACAGTCACCGTTCTGCAGAACGGCGTCGTCGTCGAAGCGGGCACTGTCGAGGAGGTCTTCGAAAACTCAACGTCGCCCTATACCCGCGAACTTATCAACGCGGCCCCACGCATTCCCAGCCAGGAGCACCTGCTCCAGCCCGCAGAACTGTAAGAAACGAGAGGCACATCATGACCGAACAGCAGAGAAGACTCCACCTCGGCCTCGCCGTCTATCCCGTCGGCTGGGACCCGATCGCTTGGCGCCTTCCTGAGGCGTACCCGAACGGGCTCAAAGACCCGCGCCTCGCCGTGGATCTCGCTCGCACCGCCGAACGAGGGCTCTTCGACCACATCTTCATCGGCAGCTCCTACGCGAATGCGCCCGAGAGCCATCAGAACATCGGTCGCTGGGACAGCTTCGTTCTCGCCGGTGCCGTCTCTGCCGCGACCGACAAACTCGGCCTACTCGTGTCGACGAACTCGTCGCTCGAGCACCCCTTCTTTGTGGCTCGCCAGCTCGCGACCCTCGACCACTTCAGCAACGGTCGCGCGGGAATCAATATCGTCTTCGGCATCGACAGGGTCGGCGATCCGCCCGCGAACGTCGGCAACCACCCGGTGCCCGACAACGATTCGAAGTACGGTCGCGCCAAGGAATTCACCGAGGCGCTGTACAAGCTGCTCTACAGCTGGGACAAAGACTTCATCGTCGACAACAAGGAGACCGGCGAGTTCGTGCGAGCCGACGCCTTTCATCCGGCGAACTTTCACGGCGAGCACTTCAACATCGCGGGCGCGCTCAATTCGCCCTCGCCGCTGCAGAAACGCATTCCGAACTTCCACGTCGGCACGTCGCTTGACTCCCTTGAGTACGGCGCCGCGTACGCCCAGGCCCGTTTCAGTCCGTGGCATGACCTCGAGCAGGGCAAGCGTGCCTACCGCGAGCAAAAAGAGCGCGTTGCCAAGAACGGCGGCGATCCAGACAAGTTCCAGATCATCCCCGGCATCGAGGTCTATCCGGGCGCCACGCGTCGTGAAGCTCTGGAGAAGTTCCGCCAAGTTCAGGCGTTCATCACGAACACGGTGCTGCCGACATCGCTCGGTCGCGTTTTGGGTGTAGACCTCTCGAACGTTCGCGACACCGAAAAGGTCTTCGACGTTGTGAGCTTCGACACCATCGTCGACACTCCCTTTGACAGCATCTTCGAGGAGGCCTTCGACGAGCAGGCTCGTGTCGCAACCGGCGTCAATGTGATCACCCGCAAGTCAGAAACTTTGCCGTTCGAAAAGCAGCAGTTCTCGACCTGGCTGCGCGAGTCGGTGCTCAATGTCTTCGACGCCAACGACCTCACCTTCAAAGACCTCTACGAGTTTCTCCGCTGGCGCAGTCACTTTCCGGTGCTCGTGGGCGACGGAAAAAAGATCGCCGACTGGCTCGAAGAGCAGTTTCACGAGCGCACCCTCGACGGCGCCCAGGTGTTTCCGCCGTACCACCGCGGCCCGGCCGACCTCTTCGTCGACCTTGTTGTTCCCGAGCTCCAGCGCCGCGGCATCTACCGCACCGAGTACGAGGCTTCGACCTTCGAAGAGAACCTGGGAACCGCGTAATGGCACTCGAGAAACGCCCGCTCGGCAGCACCGGGCACGAGGTCACTGCTCTCGGTTTCGGATCGATGGAGCTGCGTGGCACCCCGCACCGCAGACCTCGACCCATACCGGTGGATGTCGCGCGCGCGACCCTCGAGGCGGTGCTCGATGTTGGCATCACCTTCATCGATACGTCGATCGACTATGGGTCGAGCGAAGAGCTCATCGGTCGATTTCTCGGAACGCGCCGCGATGAGTACGTTCTCGCGTCGAAGGCGGGTTGCCCGCTCGACCATCAACCCGATGGGCCGACGGAAGGCTCGCTTGAGCACGACTACTCGCCCGCGAACATTCGCGCCGGCGTCGAGCAGAGCCTGCGCCGTCTCGGCACCGACCGGCTCGACCTCGTGCAGCTTCACATCAGCCCGTCGCTCGAGACGATTCGCGCGAATGACGCTGTCGGCACGCTCGAAGCGTTGCGCGACGAGGGAAAGCTCACGTCGATCGGCATCTCGTCCACCCTGCCGAACCTGACTGATCACCTCGCATCTGGCCTGTTCGAGAGTTTCCAAGTGCCCTACTCGGCGCTCGACCGGCGCCACGAAGGGTACCTGCCGCGCATCGTGGCCGCGGGCGCAGGGCTCATCGTGCGCGGCGGCGTCGCACAGGGCATTACCGACGACGAGCTCTGGAGGCTGGCGAACCTCGACGACCTTCTCGACGGCGACAGCCCGCAGGAGTTCCTTCTGCGCTTCGTCATCTCCAACCGCGCAGTCTCGACAGTCATCGTCGGCACGGCATCACCCGAACACGTGCGCTCGAATGCTCGTGCCGCCGAACGCGGGCCGCTGCCCGCCGGCACAGTGCGCGAGGCGATCGACCGACTCAACAAGCAAGGACAACCCGCATGAAATACCGCACCCTCGGCTCAACCGGACTCCAGGTCAGCGAGCTCTCGCTCGGAGTTATGAACTTTGGCGATTGGGCCAACACCGATGAGGCCGAAGCCGAACGTGTGTTGTCGACGGCGATCGATGCGGGAGTCAATCTCGTCGACACGGCCGACGTCTACTCGAAGGGTGACTCCGAGCGCATCCTTGGCAAGTTTCTCGCCAAGCGCAGCGATCGCGATGAGCTCATTGTCGCGACGAAGTTTCACAGCAAGTGGCAACCGGGCATCAACTCGCATGGCAACAGCAGGCACTGGATCACCCGCGCGGTCGAGGGCAGCCTGCAGCGGCTCGGGCTCGATCACATCGACCTCTACCAGGTGCATCGCCCTGCCCCGGCGACCGACATCGACGAGACGCTGAGTGCGCTCAGCGACCTCGTGCGTGCCGGCAAGATCCGTTACTTCGGAACGAGCACGTTCTCTGGCCACCAGCTCACCGAGGCGCGCCTCACCGCGCAGATTCGCGGCCGAGAGTACCCGGTGTCAGAACAGCTGCCGTACTCGATTCTCGCGAGGGAAGCAGAACGCGAGGTGTTGGATGTCGCGCGCAAGTACCGTCTTGGCGTGCTCGTCTGGAGTCCTCTCGCCGGCGGGTGGCTCGCGGGCGCCTCGCACGCGAACGGCAACTCGCGCATCGGGCGGCAGCCAGAACGGCACACTCTCGATCACGAAGAGAATGTCACGAAGCTCGAGGTCGTTGAGAAGTTGCAAAAGATCGCCGACGAGGCATCCATCACCCTTCCGCAGTTGGGGCTCGCGTTTGTGCTCGCGAACCGTGCAGTAACGACAGCGCTGCTCGGGCCCCGAACTCTCGACCAGCTCACGAGCCTGCTGCCCGCGGTCGAGATCGAGCTGAGCGCAGAGGTGCTCGCCGCCGTCGACGCCGTCTCTTTCCCTGGGCGCACGATCAACCCGGCCGACACCGGTTACGGGCGCTCGAAGGCGCTGGAGCTGGTGACGAAACAGCGGCAGCCGTAGTACCGATCAGACCTGCGTCGGCCGCTCAAACGCGTAGCGGTCGATGCGCCGACCGGTGATGTCTGTCGGTGTGATTCGCACGAAGTTGTACTTGGGTTCGTGGCTCCACGGTGTGAAGTCCTTGATGCCCGACCGTTCGATCTCTTCGTCGCTATCGAGTCGCTTCGCGCTGCCGTGAATGACAACGCTCCAATGCCAGCGACCGTCGAAGCCGTCGGCCTCGAGCGCGACCAGCGGTGCCGACGTGAGGCTCATTAGCTTCGATCCCGGCCCCGAGCGAAAGTAGAGCAGCCCGTCGTTCACGAGGTAGTTGATCGGAAAGATGTCGACGAGACCCTTGGCGACTGTCGCGAGTCGACCGAGGCCGGCGGAGTGCAGCAGGGTCCAGCACTGCTCTTCGGTGAGTACGTCGTCGGCGATGGGTGGCTGTTGCGTGGGCATAAAGTCCTCGATTCGTTTGCTGTGCCCAGCCTGCGCGCGCTCGATCGCAGGCAGTAGGGGCGAAAGTCCCGATCTGCTGCGAAAGATTACGTGCCGTTTCGTCGCGTTACGCGGTCGCCGATAGCCTCGGTGAGTGAAGAAAAGTACCGACCGCATCCTGACCACCCACACCGGCAGCCTCGCCCGCACCCCCGCACTGACGAAACTACTCGTGGCACGCGAGCGCGGCCGTGAGTACGACAAGGCCGACTTCGAGCGTGAGGCTGCGATCGCTCTCGACCTCGTTCTCGACGGCCAGCTCGACGCCGGACTCGATGTCATCAACGACGGCGAGGTGCCGCGCGTCGGCTTCTCGACTTACGTGACCGAGCGGATGTCGGGCTTCGGTGGCGTGAGCCGGCGCAAGCAGTCGCTCGACCTTCAGAAGTTTCCGGCGTGGGCAGCGTTCGGTGACTCGCAGATCGGCGTGGCCGAAGATCTCGCCCGCGTGTGGGACACCGCGCAGGCCCAGCAAGCGGTGCACTACGAAGACGACCTCGCGGGTGTGACGAGCGACCTCGACGCCTTCGAAAGTGCGCTGACCACGCGCGAAGGCCGGTACACCGAGACCTTCGTGTCGGCGGCATCCCCCGGAATCGTCACAACGACCATGCTGCGCGCCGAAGACAACCCGGCCTACGCTACCGACGCCGACTACGTCTTCGCGGTCGCCGAAGAGCTGCGCAAAGAGTACGAGTACATCGTCTCGCGCGGCCACATCCTTCAGCTCGACGCTCCCGACCTCGCAATGGAGCGCGTCATTATGTTCGGCGACGACTCGCTTCAGGTCTTTCTCGACCGGGTCAAGCTGCACATCGAAGCCATGAACCTGGCCCTCGTCAACATCCCCGCCGAGAAGGTGCGCCTTCACGTCTGTTGGGGCAACTGGCAGGGCCCGCACCAGGACGACGTGCCGGTCGCCGACCTGCTTCCCCTGCTCTACGAGGCGAAGGTGGGTGCGCTCAGCATTCCGCTCGGCAACCCGCGTCACGAGCACGAGAACACGGCGTTCCGCGATAACCCGCTGCCCGACAACATGCTTCTTATCCCCGGAGTAATCGACGTAACAACGAACTACCTCGAGCACCCCGAGGTTGTCGCCAACCGCATTCAGGCGTCGATTGACGCAGTCGGCGACCCGACTCGCGTTATCGCAGGTATCGACTGCGGTCTGGGCACCTTCGCGAGCTACGAATTTATCGCGACGGATGTCGGCTGGGCCAAGTTGCGCGCACTGCGCGAGGGTGCCGACATCGTCTCTCGCCGCATCTGGGGCTAGCCCCGCTGTAACACTGAGGAACCCGACGTAACCTGCGTTGCCCGGTCGCACCGATTGCTGTTGTCTCGAAGGGCAACGTGGTGTGACCGAGAGGCTAGGTAGCGGCCTGCAAAGCCGCGCACACGGGTTCGAGTCCCGTCATCACGTCTCACAACTCCCTCGATCGCAAAAGCGGTCGAGGGAGTTTCTCGTACTCAGGGATGACCACCTTTGGGTCGCCCGGCCGATGTGCGATGACTGCTCAGTTTTCTACCGTTGGTTACGGTTGCCCGACTGGGGCGCCGCGGCAGAGGAGCACCCGAATGATTGACCTGACTATCGACGAGATTCGCGAGGTTGTCGGCGGTTCACGCGTGGGCGGCGACCCCGCCGCGACGGTGGGCGGCTCTGTGCAGACCGATTCGCGGCTCGTTACCCGCGGTTCCATCTTCTTCGCCCTTCGTGGCGACGAAACCGATGGCCACCTCTTTGCCGACAAGGCGGCCGCAAACGGGGCGGCGCTCATCATCGCCGAGCGATCGTTGGATGTCGCGGTGCCGGTCATCGTCGTCGCCGACGGTGTTGTCGCTCTCGCCGCCCTCGCGGCTCACGTTGTTGCGCGAGTGCGTGCGACCGGCACGCTGAGCGTTGTCGCGGTCACCGGGTCGAACGGCAAAACCACGACGAAGAATCTGCTCAATGCGATTCTGAGTGACGTCGGCCCAACGGTCGCGCCGATTGAGTCGTTCAACAATCACGTGGGCGCTCCCATCTCGATGTTGCGCATCACCGCACAGACCCGCTATCTGGTTGTCGAGATGGGCGCGAGCCACCTCGGCGAGATCGCCTACCTCTCTGCCATATGCGAGCCCGACATTGCGGTTGTGCTCAAAGTCGGGCTCGCGCACGTCGGGGAATTCGGCGGCATCGAGACGACGCAGCGCGCTAAGTCGGAGATGGTCGTCAACCTGCCGGCGTCGGCGGTCGCCGTGCTCAACGCCGACGACCACCGCGTTGCGGCGATGCAGTCGCTGACCGAGGCGCGCGTGCGCTGGTTCGGCCGCGGGCCTTCGCGCGTGAGCAACGTCGTCGCGGGACTGCAGGGCACAGCCTTTACAGCGCACATCGGCGACGCCGAGGTCGACGTGAGCCTGCGGATCGTCGGCGAGCACCACGTGATGAACGCGCTCGCCGCGCTGACGGTTGCCGACGAACTGGGTCTCGACCTGGCGCGAGCCGCGACATCCATCGCCGGGGTTCAGCGTGCGGAGCGCTGGCGTATGGAGCTGCTCACGACCCCCGCGGGCGCGACGGTCTTCAACGATGCGTACAACGCAAGCCCCGATTCGATGGATGCCGCGTTGCGCACAATCGCGTCGCTCACGCCCGAGGGCCGATCGGTCGCGGTGCTGGGCGAGATGACCGAGCTCGGTGCGGAGTCCGAGCACTATCACGCACAGATTGGTGCGCTGGTTGCCGAGCTCGACTACTCCGAACTCATCGTTGTGGGCGAGCCTGCCCGGGCAGCGTTCACCGCAGCGGCACGTGAGACGGCGTGGAAGGGCGGGCTCGTGTTCGTCGAGAGTCCGGATCGGGCGGAAGAGCTGCTCGAGCGCACGCTGGGCGCGGGCGACGTTGTGCTCATCAAGTCGTCGAAGTCGGCCAACCTGCGCTTTGTCGGCGACCGTCTCGCGCGGGTGGGTGCCTGATGCGGCTCACCACTCCGTCGCCGCTCGCGACCCTCACCGTCGACCACGGGGCAATCGCGCGTAACACCGGGCGAATTCTCGAGCGCGCGGGCGTTCCGTTGATGGCTGTCGTCAAGGCCGACGCCTTTGGCCACGGCGCGGTCGAGGTGGCCCGCACGGTGCTGGACGCCGGGGCGACCTGGCTTGGCGTAGCGACGGTCGAGGAGGGCCTCGAACTGCGGGCGGGCGACATCCATGCGCCGGTTTTTGCCTGGCTTGTCGACCCCTGGACCGATCTCGAATCGGCGATCTTCGCGCGCATCACCCTGTCGTGTGCCAATGTCGAGACCCTGCGCGCGATCGAAAACGCGGCGCTCGCTCTGGGCATCACGGCCGACGTTCACCTCGAACTCGACACGGGGATGGCACGCGGCGGGTCGACCCCCGAGTTGTGGCCGGCGCTGTGTGAGGCCGCGGCTGATGTTGAGCGGTCGGGCGGGGTGCGGGTTACGGGCATCTGGTCGCATCTCGCGCTCGCGGCGGTTGCTTCGTCTGACAGTGTGAGTCAGCCGCTCGACGCGATCTTCGCGGCGCAAAGAGTCGCCGCTCGTGCCGGGCTCAGTGCGCACCTTGTGCACATCGCAAACTCTGCGGCCGTCTTCGCTCACCCGACCACCGCGCTCTCGTTGGTGCGGGTCGGTGCTGCCCTCTACGGAATCGACACTGTCAGCGGAGTCGCCTCGGGCTGTGAGCCCGCGATGCGCCTGACCTCGCGCGTCACCCAGTTGCGTGACGTCGGGGCTGGCATCGGTGTCGGATACCTGCACTCCTATCGCACGACCGTGCCGACCCGACTCGCGCTTGTGCCGCTCGGCTACGGCGACGGTGTTCCGCGGTCGCTCTCGCTCGGCGGGTTTGTGTCGATCGGTGGACGTCGTTTCGCGATTCGCGGCAGCGTCTCGATGGACCAACTCGTTGTCGAGGTTGACGACACTGTCTCGCTCGGAGACGAGGTTGTGCTTCTCGGTGCCTCCGAACGCGGCGAGCCGACCGCGGCCGACTGGGCGGCGCTTGTCGCAACTGTTCCGCACGAGATACTCACCGGCTTCGGTGCACGAATAGCGCGATCGACCCGGCAGAGAGTCGCGTCGTGATGCACGTTGCACTACTCTTCGGCGGCGAGAGCAGCGAGCACGATGTGTCATGCGCCTCGGCGCGCGGCGTGCTCGCGGCCCTCGACACCGCGAAATATGACGTTGTGCTCGTCGGTGCCGATCGCTCGGGTGCGTGGCATCGTGTCGCGCGCATCGACGATCTTGCTGGCGAGTCCACAGAGCCCGCACTCGAGCGACGCTCTCCCGACCTCGATGGAATTGACGTTGTGATTCCTGTGCTGCACGGCCTCAACGGTGAAGACGGATCGGTGCAGGGCCTTCTCCAGCTGCTCGGCATTCCGTTCGTCGGTTGTGGTGTTCTCGCGAGCGCCCTCGCGATGGACAAGCAGCTCGCCAACGTTGTTCTGCGCTCCGCGGGTGTCGATGCGATCGACAGTGTTGCGGTGACCTCGCTCGCGCACGTACCCACGGTGCAGACTTATCCGGTGTTCGTTAAACCCAATCGCGCGGGATCCAGCGTTGGCGCCTCGCGCGTCGACGATGAGGCCGCGCTCGAGGCGGCCGTGGCCGTCGCTCTCGAGCACGATTCCGTGGCTCTCGTGCAGCAGCTCAATACCGGCGAAGAGATCGATGTCGGAGTGCTGCAATTGCCGAACGGCGAGCTCGTCGCTGGAGCACCCCTGCGTGTCCACCCCGGCGCTGACTCGACGTTCTTCGACTTCGCCGCCAAGTACACCGCGGGCGGCGCGACCTTCGAGGTTCCCGCTGCTCTGTCGCCCGAGCTGACCGAGCGCCTGCAGAACCTCGCCAAGCGCGCGTTTACGGCCCTGCGCTGTGAGGGTCTCGCGCGGGTCGACTTTTTTGTCGGGGTGGATGGCGCGGCTCAAGTCAACGAAGTGAACACCCTTCCAGGGCTCAGCGCGCTCAGCCAGTATCCGAGCATGATGCGCGCTGTCGGCCGCGAGCTCGGCGACGTGCTCGATACCCTCATCGAGCGTGCCCTCGTCGTGGGGAGCCGCGCATGAACGACCAGGGGTTCATCCGCCCGCTGACTCGCTCACAGCTGGTCGTCGACCTTTCCATGGCCGCAGCACTGCTCGTATTGTGTGTTGCTCCGCTGCCGCTCGAGCTCGAGTCGCCCGGGGCCACGACCGCGCTGTTCTCAGTTGGTGCGCTCGCGGTTCGGCGTCTCTCGCCGACCCTTGCGCTCATCCTCACCTGGCTGATGGCGTTCTCACTCGTCTTTGGTGCAGAGCGCCCGTCTGTCGCCCTCATCTCGCTGCTCATCGTTGTGGCAACCGTCGCGGCGGTGGGTTCGTGGATCGAGCTCATCGTCAGCGGAGTCTCTGCGTTCATCGGTGGCGTACTCGCGACCGGGTACCTCGCACTCACGGGCTTTCGTTTTGTTGTGCTGCTCAATGGTGGCTCTGCGTTGCAGAACCTTCTTGTCGCGTTTTCGCCGATCGCGATTCTGGCATCCGCGTGGCTCGTCGGTTTTGCGTTGCGTGCCCGGGCACAGCGCAGCGCCGAGTCGCTGCGCAGCGATGCCGCAGAACGCGTGGCGACCCAGGCGACAGAGCGGGCGCTTGCGGAACGCATTCGCACCGAGATGGCGCGCGACGTTCACGACGTCGTTGGGCACTCGCTCGCCGTGATCATCGCTCAGGCCGACTCGGTCGAGTTCGTCGACGACGCGCGCGTGCGCGAGATCGTCGCGGTGATCGCGAGAACCGCGCGCAGCTCGCTCGCCGAGGTGCGGTCGGTGCTCGAAGAGACGACCGATGTCGATCGCGAACCGGAGCTTGCCGAGCTCGACGACCTCATCGCGCAGGTCGAAGCGGCAGGGGTGACGATCGACCTCGCGCGACGAGGAACCCCGCGCCCGCTCGACACCGCGACGGCACTGCTCACCAAGCGGGTGATGCAGGAGATGCTCACCAACGCCCTGCGTCATGCCCGCCCGGGAGCGCCCGTGTCGATCACCGAAACCTGGCGCAGCAACGACATGGTCATCGAGGTCGCGAACGAGGTTGGCGATGTGCCCAACCCGGGCTCTGGCCAGGGCCTCACCGGCATGCGCGCGCGACTCGCAACAGCGGGCGGCGACCTCGAGGCCGAGGCCGTCGACGGTGTGTTCGCAGCCCGGGCACGCATCCCGGTGTCGGTGATCACACATGAGTGAGACGATTCGTGTTGTTCTCGTTGACGATCAGGAACTCTTTCGCTCGGGCGTGCGCACGGTTGTCGACGCCCAGGCTGACATGGTGGTCGTTGGCGAAGCGGCAAACGGTCGTGAGGCCGTCGAACTGCTGAGGGATGTCGCGGCTGACGTTGTGCTTATGGACATCCGTATGCCCGTGATGGACGGCGTTGGAGCCACGGCGGCGATCTTCGACGATCCGACGATCGAGCCGAAGCCGCGCATTATTGTGCTCACGACCTTCTCGCTCGACGCGGCTGCCGTCACAGCTATCCGACGAGGCGCGAGCGGCTTTCTGCTCAAAGATGCGACGCCCGCCTTTCTCTGCGGGGCGATCCGGGCGGTGCACGCCGGCAGCGCGGTGCTCGCACCCAACGAGCTCAGTCAGCTATTCAGCGCCAGCGTCGACAGGGCGCCACGACCGCCTGCCCCCGAGGCGTACCGCACACTCACCGCGCGCGAGGTCGACGTCTTCAGGCTTGCTGCACGAGGACTTTCGAACGCCGAGATCGCAGCCGAGCAGTTTGTCACCGAGTCGACCGTGAAGACACAAATCAGCAGCGTTCTCTCGAAGCTCGGCCTGCGCGACCGTGTGCAGCTCGTGATGTTCGCCAACGACTATCGGCTGAGCTGAGCGGCTATTCGGCCCGCCGGATACGGTTGAGCCACTCGGTAATGAGGGCGGCGCAGAGCTCTCGCTGCTCGAAGAGAAGGTTGTGCCCGGCCGCGTCGAGGGTGGCATACGTTGCGCGCGGGTAATGCTCAATGCGGCCGAGCGCGTCTGAGTAGCCGACGACATCGTCTTGCCGCCCGGTGATGTGCAGCGTCGGTGCTGTGAACGGTTCGGGGTGCGCGTCTTCTGGTTCGCTATCGAGTGAGTAGTTCTGCGCGATGCGATCAATGGCGTGCTGATCGGCGCCCTCGATGCCGGGCAGCGTGTGTTCGAGAAACGCGTGTGCGTAGGCCGTCGACTCGACGACCGCATCTTCGCGGTACTGGTCGAGCGCCGACCCGAGGAGCGCTTCGATGTCGGAATCTCGGTGCAGCACGGTTCGTGGCGGCACTGCTCGTTGGCCGTGCTGGGCAACAAAGACGCCGGCGACCGTGGCCAGCCCCACAACCTGCGGCCGCAGTTCGTGGGCGACATAGCGCGCGATCATCGCGCCGAACGAGTTGCCCAGAATCGCGAATCGCTCGTCACCGAGGCGGTGACTAATCTCGGCAACCGTCGCCTCGGCAACCTCTTGTGTAGCCGCGATCGAGCCCGCCGGCGTTCGGGTGGCACCCGGAAGATCAACGTAGAGGCGTCGCCATCCGCCCGCGCGCTCGAAGATTGCCTCGAGCGGCAGCAGGCTGCGGTGGTCGAGGCCAAAACCGTGGAGAAGCACCAGGGGAGTGCCAGAGCCAACATCATGTACAAACACGAAGCGAGGCTACAGCCAAGGTCAGACGCTCGAGATCTCAATATTGCGGTGTGTGACGAGCTCAGTGGCGGGATGGTGAAGTGCTTTCTACTCTGAAAACATGACTCCATCGTTCGACACCATTCTTCAGGGCACACTGCACGACTGCCTCGGAGCTTGTGACGCGACGATGCCGGGCCACGAACTCGCGCCGATCCAGGAGCGGGTCGCGTCTGCGACACCGGGCAAGTGGACGGACGCGCTTGTCGCGAGCGTCTCGACGGGCGGCTGGGTCGAGGTTGTGCTCGTTGCATCCAACGAATCGGTTGTTCTGTGGAACCACGCCGACCTCAGCGGTTCGCTCACGGTCGGCGACGCCGTAGCCCTGCACTCGGTCTACGACGTTCTTGCGGTGGGCGACGTCAAGCACAACGTGCTGCGCTCCCAGTTCTAGGGCACTAGCTGGCGGGCATCGCCATCATCATTGCTTCGCAGGCCTTCGCCATCTCCTGACACGCCATCGCGCACATACGGCACATGTCGTTGTCGTCGGCGTGCATCATGCACTCCGCGGCGCACGCGTTGGCCATTGTCATGCACGCCTGCATCATGGCCATCATGCTCTCCACGTGCATACCGGCCGGGCGAAGCATCATGCGCATCATGGTGTTCGCCATGTCGGCCATGTTCATGCACATGGCAGCGCAGTCGTCCATCTCCATCGAGCTGCCGGCACACATCGTGCATGCCTGCTCGCACGCGGCGCACGCTTCGACGAGGTTCTGCATGGCTGTCATGTCCATGCTCGCCATCATCGGGCTGTCGCTCATCATCATCTTCATGTCCATGGGGGCTCCCTTGAGGTGGTCACTGCAAAAGTGGATTATTACGAAATGTTACGCGCGGGGGTGAAGGAGCCCAAGGCATTTTCCGAATCGATCACCCGAGACGGGCGAAGGATTTTAGCGCTCGGGCTACGACGCTTGTGGCACATCAACCACTACCGATCGGGGTCAGACATGTTTGAGAAGAAGCCAATTGAGCGCGACGTATTGCCCATTCCCGACATTCCGCCGATCGGGCTGACGACCTACGACGCGAAGGATCCCGACACGAGCTACCCGCCGATCGAACCCCTTCGCCCGCCCAAGGGCGCGCCCAACGTTCTCGTCATCCTCATCGACGATGTGGGGTTCGGTGCCTCGAGCGCGTTCGGCGGGCCGTGCAACACGCCGAACTTCGAACGGCTCGCTGCTCAAGGGCTCAAGTACAGCCGGTTTCACACGACGGCATTGTGTTCGCCGACACGATCGGCACTCCTGACCGGTCGCAATCACCACTCGGTCGGCATGGGCAACATCGCCGAGCTTGCGACCTCGGCGCCCGGCAACAACTCGATCTGGCCCAACACGGCAGCGCCCCTCGCCAAGATTCTCAAGTACAACGGGTACAGCACCGCGCAGTTCGGTAAGTGCCACGAGGTTCCAGTGTGGGAGACGAGCCCGATGGGCCCGTACCGCCAGTGGCCAACCGGCATGGGCTTCGAGTACTTCTACGGCTTTCTCGGCGGTGAGACCAACCAGTACTTTCCGGCACTCTTCGAGGGCATCACGCCCGTCGAACCCGACAAGACTCCCGAAGAGGGCTATTACTTCAACGACGACCTGACCGCGCACACCACGAAGTGGATTCGCCAACAAAAGGCCCTGATGCCCGACAAGCCATTCTTCGCCTACTACGCGCCCGGTGCGACGCACGCCCCGCACCATGTGCCCGGCGAGTGGTCGGAGAAGTACCGCGGGCAGTTCGATGATGGCTGGGACGAGCTTCGCAAGCAGACCTTCGAACGGCAGAAGCAACTCGGGGTGATTCCGGTCGATTGCGACCTCACCGAACGTAGCGCCGGAATTCCCGCGTGGGACGACGTCTCGCCCGAGATGAAGCCGGTGCTCGCTCGCCAGATGGAGGTCTACGCCGGGTACCTCGAGAACACCGACTATCACGTGGGGCTGCTCATCGACACGCTCGAGGAAATGAACATTCTCGACGAGACGCTCGTCTTTCTCATCATCGGTGATAACGGTGCGTCGGCCGAGGGATCGCTGCAGGGAACCTTCAACGAGATGATCACCCTCGGCGGCTTCGGTGCACTCGAGACACCCGAGCTACTCGCATCCAAGATCGATGATTTTGGTGGGCCGGAGGCGTACAACCACTACGCGGTCGGATGGGCGCACGCGATGGACACCCCCTATCAATGGACAAAGCAGGTCGCCTCACACTTCGGTGGCACCCGCAACGGAACAATCGTGCGCTGGCCGTCGGGCTTTGCGGCAAAGGGTGAGAGCCGATCGCAGTTTCATCACGTGATCGACGTGGCGCCGACCGTGCTCGAGGTGGCGGGCATTCCCGCGCCCACCTTTGTCGAGGGCGTTATGCAGAAGCCCTTCGAGGGAGTGAGCATGGCCTACTCGTTTGACGACGGCAGCGCACCCGATCGCCACGAGACCCAGTACTTCGAGATGATGGGCAACCGTGGCATCTACCACAAGGGGTGGACCGCTGTCACCCAACACCGCACGCCCTGGGAGACCAACATCGAGACGGTAATTCCGGCATTCGATGACGACGTCTGGGAGCTGTATGACACAACTACCGACTGGACCCAGGCGCACGATGTCTCGAAGGAGCACCCGCAGAAACTGCACGAGTTGCAGAGGCTATGGCTCATCGAAGCCGTCAAGTACAACGTTGTGCCTCTCGATGACCGCTTTGTCGAGCGCGGGCTGCCCGAGATGGCCGGTCGCCCCGCACTCATCCAGGGCGACCGGCAGCTTCTCTACGGCGGCATGGGGCGGCTGACCGAGAACTCGGTTGTATCGCTCAAGAACGTGTCGTACTCGATCACCGCCGAGGTCGTCGTCCCGGGCGAGGAGCCGGAGGGTGTCATCGTCGCCCAGGGCGGAGTGACGGGCGGCATCGCCCTGTACGCCAAGGGCGGCAAGCTCACGTTCTGCTACAACTTCTTCGGGCTCGAGCGCTATTACGCGCGGGCAAAGTCGAGCATCCCGGTCGGAACCCACCAGGTGAGGGTCGAGTTCACCTACGACGGTGGTGGCATCGGCAAGGGCGGACTCGCAACGCTCTTCGTCGACGGCGCCGAGGTTGGCAAGGGGCGTATCGACCAGACGGAGGCGTTCCTGTTCTCGGCAGACGAGACGTGCGACGTCGGCGACGAGTACGGCTCGCCTGTCACCGGCGACTACAACGTCACGCGATTCACCGGCGAGGTGAACTGGGTCGAGCTGCAACGCGGACTCGACGACCACAGCCACCTCATCAAGCCGGAGGACCGCATCTCAGTAGCCATGGGCATTCAGTAATTAGTGCGCGGGGTTCATCCGCGCCATCCACATCTCTGGTTGTTCGAGAGGTTCGAAGCCGTACTTCTCGTAGAGCGAGTGCGCGTCGGCCGTCACGAGGCCGATGCGCTTGAGATTCATCGGCGTGAGAATCGCCATGATGCCGTCCATCAGCGCGATGCCGACGCCCTTGCCGCGCACCGCGTCTTCGACATAGACGTCGGCGAGCCACCCAAAGGTCGCGCCGTCGGTGATGACGCGCGCGTAGGCAACCTGCTCGTTGGTCGCCTCGTCGAACATGCCGAAGTTGAGCGAGGCATCCATTGCGCGGTCATGGATGTCGCGGCTGCGACCCTGCGCCCAGTAGGAACGCTCGGCGAGCCAGGTGAGAACGAGCGGGCGGTTCATCTCTTCGATGTCGGCGGAAAATCTGTAGGGCATGGTCTGAGTTTTGTGGCGGGGCGGTGCGCGGGCAAGAGGCCAATCGCGGGAGAGTGGCCGGGCTCGGCTCGAGCCTCGGCTTCGTTCGGCTCGAGCCTCGGCTTCGCTCGGCCTGGTTTCGACAGGCTCAACCACCGGTGGTCGGTGGTCGAGCGAAGTTGAGACCAGATCGAGCTTGCCGAGATTGCACTCTCAGTGCCAGAGTGCAATAATGCACTCTATGACCGATAGTGCAACTACGACGCGTGCCGCCGAGCGTAAGCAGGCGACCGCCTCGCGCCTGAGCACCGTCAGCCGCCGACTCACTGCAGAGCGCGGCCTCAACGGCTTCACGATCGAAGAGGTCTGCGACGAGGTCGGTGTCTCGCGGCGCACCTTCTTCAATTACTTTCCCTCGAAAGACGAGGCAGTGCTCGGCGTTGACGAGGCAGAAGAGATGCGCGCACTGAGCGAGCACTTTCTTGCCCTCGGCTCGCGCGGCTGGCCCGCCGTCATCGACGACTTCATCGAGCTCGCGGGCGAGGTCGTCCGCACCTCGAACATGAGCGCCGACGAGCACCGAATCCTTATGACGGTTATGGAGCGAGAGCCTCGCCTGCTCGCCCGGTTTATTGGCATGGGCCGCAACCGTGAACTCGAGATCGCGGCACTTATGGCAGAGCGCGAGGGGGTCAGCATCGACGACCCGCACGTGGCAGCCGCCGTTGCTCTCACCTCGACCCTCATGCGGTCGACGGCCGAAAAATTTCTTACAGCGGGGCGCCCCGAAGACTTCGGCGCCGCCCTTCACGACTCCCTCGCCGCGATTCGCGCGGTGCTGGAACTTCCCACGCCCAGAAAGGCTCAGCAGTGACCACCGCTTCAACAACCGAGGGGCCCTTGCTTCTCACCAAACGCCGCATCTGGATCATCTTCGGCGCGCTCATCGCGGGCATGCTGCTGTCGAGCCTCGACCAGACCATCGTCTCGACCGCGATGCCGACAATCGTCGGTCAGCTCGGTGGCGTCGAGCACCAGGTCTGGCTGACAACCGCCTACCTGCTCGCGACGACTATCGTGATGCCGGTCTACGGAAAGTTCGGTGACGTACTCGGGCGCCGCAACCTGTTCCTTGTCGCTATCGCGCTCTTCACCGTCGCATCCATCGGCTGTGCTTTTGCCGGCGACTTCACGCAACTCATCATCTTCCGCGCCATGCAGGGCCTCGGTGGCGGTGGGCTGATGATCCTCTCGCAGGCGATTATCGCCGACATCGTTCCGGCCTCGGAGCGCGGAAAGTACCTCGGCCCGCTCGGCGCCGTCTTCGGTCTCTCCGCCATCGGCGGACCCCTCCTCGGCGGCTTCTTCGTTGACCACCTCACCTGGCAGTGGGCGTTCTACATCAACATTCCGGTCGGCATCGCTGCATTCGCCATCGCCTGGTTCACGCTCAAGTTGCCGAATAAAAAGGCCACGCAGCCGATCGACATTCTCGGCGTGATCTTCCTCTCGGCGTTCACAACCTGCCTCATCTTCTTCACCGACTTCGGAGGCGACGCCGAGCACGGCTGGGACTCCATCGTCACCTGGATGTTCGGCATCGGCATGCTCGCCGCCGCCCTGCTCTTTGTGCTCGTTGAATCGAAGGCGAAAGACCCGATCATTCCGCTCGCGCTCTTCAAGAACCGCACCTTCGTCAACGCGACGCTCATCGGCCTCACGCTCGGCCTCGGTATGTTCTCGGCAATCGGCTTCGTTCCGACCTTCCTGCAGATGTCGTCGGGCACGTCGGCCGCGGCCTCCGGTCTGCTGATGATCCCGATGATGGCTGGCCTCATCGGCACGTCGATCGTCTCGGGTATCGCTATCACCAAGACCGGTAAGTACAAGATGTTCCCGATTCTCGGAACGATCATCACGGCAATCGCCATGATCGCCATGACGACGCTCAGCGCCGACACCCCGATCTGGCTGATCTGCGTGTTCCTGTTCGTCTTCGGTGCTGGGCTCGGCCTCATCATGCAGGTCGTTGTTCTCGTCTCGCAGAACTCGGTGACGCCCGACCAGATCGGAACCGCGACGAGCACCAACAACTACTTCCGTGAGGTTGGCGCCTCGCTCGGTGTTGCGGTGTTCGGCACGATCTTCACAACTCGCCTCACCGCGAACCTGACCGAGGTGTTCACCGCGGGCGGAGCTTCGGCGGGAGACGCCGCTGACGCGACATCCACCCTCGATCCTCAGACCCTCGCAACGCTGCCGGATTCGATTCGCGACGGAGTTGTGACCGCGTACGCCGACGCGCTCGCGCCGGTGTTCTGGTACCTGCTGCCATTCATTGGGCTGGCGTTCGTTCTGTCGCTCTTTCTCAAGCAGATTCCGCTGTCGGATGTCGCGGGGCTCGTCGCTCGCGGCGAGGCGGTCGGTGGCGCAGAGGCCGAAGAGCTCGAGGCGGCGCAGCGCTCGGCCGGTGCCGCAACGGCAGCCGTTGTCTCGGATGGCGCAAGCGAGCCGGTCGAGACGCCGCCGCTCAAGTAGTTCTACGGTCGCGTGCCCGGGCAGCGCACGGTGGCAGGGGGTGCACCCCGAGCCACTGGCGTCAGCTCGGGCACGCGGCCGTTAATCCTCGTTCTTCGAGACTGCCTGCACGGCCTCGGCGGCCTCCGACTTGCCCTCGGCGATGAGCTCGTCGTCGTCGGTGAGGATGCCGGTTGTTTCGACGAGTCGGCCGTGCACCGCCTGCGCGATCTCGGGAATCGTCGGTGCGACGTCTTGCTTCTCTGTGTCGGTCTTGACGATGTGCAGGGTGTTCTCGTTCTCGAACGACAGGTCGTCGCGCGCGTGGGCAAGGCACAGCTTCGCAACTTCTTCGGCGTGCGCGTACATCACCGAGTGTGCGGCACCGGGGATCTCCCACAGGTGCGAATCGGGCAGCAGCTGGCCGATGCGCTTGAGCCACTCGCGCGGGGCGACCGCGTCGTATTCCCCGCGGATCACGAGCGTGCGCGCCGTGATGTTCGGCAGTGCGTCTTCGATCGGGTACGACATCATCTTGGGCAGCACACGCGAGAACCACTTGAATCCGCAGAACAGGTAGGCGCTGATCGCGAGCACCTTCACTGTGAGCGGCTCGTGCCAGCTCGACTGCAGAAAGCGCACGGCCTGCTTGAGCACGCGGCGCTCACTCGGAATCACCACCGGGCCGATGAGCACAAGCGTCGAGATGTTCGGCCGGCGCGAGACGAGGTCGCTCACAACCTGGCTGCCCATCGAGTGCCCGACGACTATTGGGTCGTCGAGCTCGAGTTCGTCGATGACACGACCCACGAGGTCGGCGTACTGGCGGATGGAGAGTGTGTCATCCGGATGCGGAACGCCGCCGAAGCCTGGAAGGTCGAGGGCGTGAACGGGGCCGAACTCATTGAGGTGCGGGGCGAGCTTCTCGAAGTAGGTTGACGAGACGCCGATGCCGGGAACCAGCACAAACGGACGCGTGCCTCCCGTACCGACGGTGTTGACGCGAACGTACATGTCGCCGTCTTCGACGCGCGTCACAGTGACGTCTGAACTCGTTCGCCTTCTGCGTGCCATCGGTCAAGGCTATCGCGATCAATCTCGGCACCTGCTCAGAGCCCGTGCGGGCGACGCCCAGTTTCACTCGTCATCGCTCGGAATTTGAAACAGTTGGACCTATGAGCGATGACCAGTACACATTCACGAATCCCGCAGAGAAGTATTCAGACATAGAGACGAAGGCCGAGGGCCAGCCGTCACCCGGGCTCGACGCGAACCTTGACGATAAGGCAGATCTGGGCGAGACGAGCTACCGTGGCACCGGTCGCCTCGCCGGACGCAAGGCACTCATCACGGGCGGCGACTCCGGCATCGGCGCCGCAGTTGCGATTGCCTATGCGCGTGAGGGGGCGGATGTCGCGATCAGCTACCTGCCCGCAGAAGAAGAGGATGCCCAGCGCATCATCGGCCTGATTGAGGCTGAGGGCCGCGTCGCGCACGCCATTCCCGGCGACATCTCTGACCACGACTTCGCGGTGAGCGTCATTGGTACCGCCGTTGCAGCGCTCGGCGGCCTCGACATTCTCGTCAACAACGCCGCAAAGCAGGTCTACGGCGAGGATCTGCTCGAACTCAGTGACGAGCAGTTCGACGCGACGTTCAAGACGAACGTCTACGCGATGTTCTGGCTCACCAAGGCGGCGCTGCCGCACCTCATCCCCGGTTCGACGATTATCAACACAACCTCGCAGCAGGCGTACTCGCCGTCGCCCGGACTCGTCGACTACGCCTCGACGAAGTTCGCGATTAACGGGTTCACCAAGGCTCTCTCGCAGCAGCTCGCGCCGAAGGGCATTCGCGTCAACGCCGTAGCGCCCGGCCCGATCTGGACACCACTTCAGGCCTCCGGGGGCCAGCCGGTCGAGGCGCTGCCCGAGTTCGGGCAGGACTCCCCGCTCGGCCGCGTCGGACAGCCCGCGGAGCTCGCGCCCGCGTTCGTCTTTCTCGCCTCTGCCGAGTCGAGCTATGTCGTCGGCGAGACTTTGAACGTCAACGGTGGGTCGCCGACGCCGTAGCGGTGATCGCGTGCGTGTAGCTACGGGCGGGGCGGCATCTGACGAACGGTGCCGCTCTTTTCGGCGATCCACACGAGCACGCTCGGCTTAAGCGCGAACCACGCGGCGGCCATCACAACGAGTGAGATGCCGAAGACGATCGCGCCCGTCCAGCCCTCGCCGGTGTTGCCCGCGTACATGTGGTTCAGGTTGCGCAGCGCGCCAGTGGCAAAAACGAGGGCGACGTGCACAATCGTGAACCCGATGAACCAGAAGAAGACACCGACGTGGATGGTTACCGCTAGCTTGCGCGGAAACACCCGGTCGAATCGCTTGGTCTGCGCGGCAAGGCCAGGCGCGATGCGCAGCCCGGTGAGCAGCGCAAGCGGCCCAGCGATGAACACCGTGATGAAGTACGTGATCAGCTGCAGGCTGTTGTAGTTGACCCAGCCGTTCTCGGTTGGCCAGATGAGCGACACGTACTGGATTCCCGCGGAGACCGCGTTCGGGATGACGTCCCAGCTCAACGGAACCAGCCGCATCCACTGCCCGGTTGTAAACAGCAGCACGTAGAAAACGAGCCCGTTGAGCACCCACAGCGCGTCGACGCTCAAGTGCAGCCAGGTCGGCAGCCCGATGCGCACGGGGGCACCCTTGGTCTTCAGCCCGCGAGTGTTGTCGCGCGTCCAGAACGCGTCGGGTCGCTTCTTCGACCGCAGCTGCCACGCCGTGCGGAACACGAACAGCAAGAAGAACGAGTTGAGAAAGTGCTGCCAGCCGACCCACGCCGGAAAGCCGATGGGGGCGCCATCGGGCAACTGTGTCGTCCCGGGGTAGTCGAGAAGAAACGACTGGATCTCGGTGGTCTGCCGCAAACCCCGCGCAACCAGCACGGCGGCGACCATAAACACGAGCGCGACAGGGATGACCCACACAAGCGGGAACCACTTCGACCGAGGGGCGCGAGCGCCGGGAGCAACGGTCATGCCGCAATTCTATTGGGCGGCGGCCCTCTCGGTTCAGCGCCCATTTGCTGGCCCCGGATTTCCGAGTGTGCGCAGGTACCTCTCGTGTGCCGCGAAGCTTGCCGCGCGCAACGAACGGTAGTAGCCGACCAGCTCGCGCTTCGCCGAATCGTCGGCCCACGTAACGACCCGATAGCCGCGCTCGCCGCGAATCTCGAGCAGCAGGATCACCGCGTAGCGCTGGTCGGTCGGCGTGACCATGTGCCACTGCCCTGGCTCTACCTCAACAGCGGCAATCACCGGATGCCACGACGTGACGTCTTGCCGGCGGGCTCGCCGCGCAGCATCCACCCCGTCTTGCACGCTGTGTCTCACTTACCGGCTCCTCTCTCTTGAGCAGCCGGCCCTGCGTGTGACCGATTGTAAAACCGTGCCGCTGACATTTGGAGTGTCAGACTCGAAGTTATGAACAGCCCGTACGAATTCGCGCCACTGCACACCGCGCGACTCACGCTGCGCTTGTTTGAACGGCACGATCTCGACGACGTTCACGCATGGATGTCGCATGCCGACACCGTGCGCTACATGCCCTTCGATCCGCGCAGCCTCGAAGAAGTTGCGGAGCGCATCGCCTTCTTCGGCTCGCGCCACGTTGTGTCTCTCGACGGCGACTCGCTCGACCTCGCTATTGAGCTTGGTGAGAGGGTGATCGGCACAATCCACTTCGTGCTGACGAGTGTCGAGCACCGCAGCGCCGAGATCGGGTGGGCGCTCAACCGGGACTTCGAGGGGCAGGGCTACGCTCGCGACGCTGCCGCGGCCATGATCAACGAGGCGTTCGGGGCACTCGCGCTGCACAGGGTTTTCGCGCACGTCGATCCGCGGAACGCGGCATCCATCGCCCTGTGTTTGCGACTGGGGATGCGACAGGAAGCACACCACGTCGAGCACATTCTGATGAAGGGGGAGTGGGTCGACACCGCGATCTTCGGGCTCCTTGCGCGTGAGTGGCCGCGGTCGTGAATCTCCGAGCCCAAAATGGCTGGTATAGTTTTCAGGTTGGCTTCTGCAGGTAACTGCAGATTCCACCGGATGCGCCCGTAGCTCAGCGGATAGAGCAATTGACTACGGATCAATAGGCCGGGGGTTCAAATCCCTCCGGGCGCACACGCAAAAGCCCCGCAATCGTTATGATTGCGGGGCTTTTTTGGTTTGATCGGGTGCTTCACCAGCGAGAGCTAGACATTGGCACCAATGATCGCCACGACAAAACTCAGAACTGTTACGAGGATCATTGCGGGGACGGTGAGCAGTGCCCGGAGCCACCCGCGATGACCAGTGACCATGGCGAAGATCGTCAAGCCGACGCCGAACAGGTAGACAACACCCGGCCCCCAGAGGGCGAGGTACCACGCGACGCTGAACAGCCAGCTGTCGCCGCCATCGCTTGCAAAGCCAACTACCGTTCCGATGGCGGTTAACGCAGCTCCCACCACTACGCCAACGACGTGGATGAGGACAACGAGGACGATCGCTGCGGGTGTAGCCCGTGTGCGGAGCTGTGGGGGAGTGGGCTGGGTCAGGTTTGGCTGGGTCATAGTTCTGAAAATATTCGGCTTACGTTGTACTGACATCCGTGCGTGCACGCAATTGTGGTGCGCTCTGTCGTTGCGCTGAGAAGTTGGTTGCCGCCAAGGCGTCTCCGCCTAGAGCCAGATCACAGCGGCGCGTTGTGTCTCTCGAACCTCCGTAGATGCACGGATGGGCGACGCGCGAAGTCTCCGTACCGTCGGAACGTGGCTGTTATGCCGCTGTAACCATTTGACGAAACGAGACGAAATGACGAACATCAACCCGGAGAACCCCAGTATTGACGGGCTCGAACCGCAGCCGGTGGTCGAAGTCTTTGACTACGTCATTGTCGGTGCAGGCACCGCTGGCAGCGTGATCGCTTCTCGCCTCACCGAGAACGCCGAAACGACGGTGCTGCTCATTGAGGCGGGCGCATCCACGCCTCTGCCCGAGATGGACGTGCCGGGTTACTGGCCGGTTCTATTGGGCACGTCGGCGAGTTGGGGCGAGTCGACCGTGGAACAGGGCTTTCTTGGAGCTCCGATCGCCGCACCGCGTGGCAAGGCTCTCGGGGGGTCGTCGAGTATCAACGGTCTTAACTTTCTTCGTGGCCACCGCTCAAGTTATGACGCGTGGGTTGACCAGGGTGCCACCGGGTGGGGCTTTGACGACCTCCTTCCTTACTTCCGCAAGAGCGAGACAACGATAGGCCGCGACCCCCACCTGCGCGGTACCGACGGACCCCTGTTCGTCGGCCCGACGATTCACCCCAGCCCGGTAATCGTGGCTGCGCTCAACGCGGCGGCCGAGAAGGGGTACCGCATCGCCGACGACATCTCATCAGGCACCGAGACAGGCTTCGGCCTGTCCGACGCCAACGTGCGCAACGGGCAGCGAGTAAGTGCCGCTGACGCCTACCTTCGCCCGATTCTCGGCCGCCCGAACCTCCGGATCATCACCGACGCCGAGGTCGAGCGCCTTGTCATTCAGAATGGCGCATGCGCAGGCGTCGAGTATGGCGATCGCGTCGCTATCGCACGACGCGAGGTGATCCTGACGGCTGGGGCAATTGGTTCCGCCCAGCTGTTGATGCTCTCCGGGGTTGGTCCAGCGGAACATCTCGCGGAGCACGGACTCGAAGTGAAACTGCACCTGCCCGGCGTCGGCGCAAACCTGCACGATCACCCCATGTCGACCATGGTTTTCAAGCATGCCGCGCCGCTCCTCGCCAACCCGAAGAATATCTTTGGCCAGGGCGTCGGACTCATCAACACCGATGGAAGCGACGACGCCCCCGACTTGCAGCTGTTGCTCATCAGCCAGCCCTACCGAAACCAGGCCCTCGACGGTCCCGCACCGGACGAGGGATACGCCATCGCGTTCTCGGCGATGCTCCCCCACAGCCGCGGTTCTGTGCGTCTGGCCAGCCGGGATCACCGAGTCGGACCGCTTATCGACCCCAACTATCTCGGCGACACCCGCGACCAACAGGTGATGATCGCCGGACTCCGCACAGCGAGAGAGATCGGCTACGCCGATGCCCTCACAGCCTGGCGTGGAGTCGAAGCGCAACCGGGCCGCCCGCTTGAAGGCGAGGACGCGATTCTTGCGTACCTTCGCGAGAGTCTCGTCGTCTACTTCCACTACGCCGGAACCTGCCGGATGGGCACCGACGACCTCGCAGTCGTCGACCCAGACCTTCGCGTGCGCGGTATTTCGGGCCTTCGGGTCGCGGACGCTTCCATCATGCCGTCACCGGTCTCTGGTAACACCAACGCGACTGTGTTCGCGATCGCTGAAAGAGCCGCCGAGCTCATCATGAGCGATGAACGCCTACGGGGTAAGTGACGGCTGTATCGTCGTCATCTCTTTTGCAGGAAGGTGATGAGCAGGCAAGGCTTGCGTCCTCGGTGGGAGTCTGCGAAGTTGAGGGAATGCATCTGACGTTCGCTCGACCTCGTCGGCTCGGCGCGGCGAAATGCACGAGGCGCGCAGAAGTAGTGAGAAGTTCTTCGTGAAGCACGCGGTCCAGCTCGCAGCACAGTTGAGGTCGCTGCGGGTTGCGGCCGATCTCACTCTTGAGGCGCTCGCTCAGCATTCCGGTGTCAGCGCCCGCGCCATCAGCGACATCGAACGCGGTGTGAGCACGTCACCTCAGAAACGCACCGTACTCGCGTTGATCGATGCGCTCGGGCTGGACGAAGCCGCCCGCGACGGCCTCTTGCGGGCGGCACGTGCACCTGCGCGATCCAAGGCTGTTGATGAGGATCGCGCTACCGAAGCGGCGCCGCACCGAACTGCCGATTTTAGCGGCCGGGACCGAGAGATATCAGGGATGCTGGCCATGCTCGCTGATTCGGATGACCCAGGGGCCCACGTGATTCTGGTCTCTGGTCCAGCAGGTATCGGCAAGACGACTGTCGCACTCGAAGTAGTGAATCGCGTGAACGCGCCCCTGAGCCGGACCCTCTTCGTCGATCTCCGCGGTTTCAGCTCGGAGCCGCTGACCCCGCTGGATGTATTGCGTTCTCTGCTTCGGCAAGTGAACCGCATCGGCGAGGGTGCGCCAATCACCCTCGATGACGCGGTGCGACGGTGGCAGCGTGAGACCGAGGCATCCGTTTATCTGGTTCTCCTCGATAATGCGGCCCATGAGTCGCAGGTTCGCCCCGTTATGACTCTCGACCCGCGAAGCCGGGTTGTGGTGACGTCCAGGCGCAGTTTGGCCGGCTTAGAGGGCGTGCGAAGGGTGAGCCTCGGCCCACTGGGCGAGGAGGATGCTGTGCTCATGCTCGGCCGGCTCATTCCCGAGTCGCAGACGGCGGCCGGCGACCTGCGCGAGTTGGCTGGGCTGTGCGAGCACATCCCGCTTGCCCTCCGAATCGTTGGTCATCGCATAGCGAGCCGACCCGCAACATCCACTGGAAAATTCCTAGCCAGGCTGCGCGCCGCTGAAAACCGACTTCGGCTGCTGGTAGCCGGCGACCTTGCCGTCGAGGCTGCCTTCGCATTGAGTTACGACGAACTGGATAGCGCTTCAGCTGCTCTTTTTCGCTCGATCTCGGTCATAAATGGCCCGACCTTCGACGCTCGACTCGCGGCTGCAATCGACGGCTCGCGCGTAGTCGACGTTGAGGACCGACTGGACGACCTGACCGACTTAGGGCTAGTCGAAGCGCGGGGTGGAAACCGCTACAGGGTTCACGATTTGCTGCGGATTTTCGGAGCCGCACTTCACAAGAGGGAGTCGGGACAGCGGGGCGTCGCTGATGCTAATCGGCGCCTGCAGACCTGGTTGCTGAACAGCCTCGAGCGTGGTGGCGCGTGGTTCGAACCGGAGCGCTCACCCGAGACTCCGAGCGTTGTCGGCATTACCTTCCCGGGCCCCATGAGCGCCGAGGCATGGATCCGACTCGAAGAACCGCACTGGTGGCCCGCCATGCAAGAAGCATCGCGCAATGGAGACCACTCGACTGTCGTTGACGTCGCTGACGCTCTGCACTGGTTTTCAGAGTTGTGGACTGACTGGGGTCACTGGCAACAGTTCTTCACGCTGGGCGTTATGTCGGCGCGCGCTATTGGTGACCCGCGTCTCGAATCCATCTACCTCGGTTACCTTGCATGGGCGCAAGTCCACGAGACCCACGATCGGAACATGCCCCGGCGAACAGCGCTGCTCGCCATCGAGGCAGCAGACCGCTCAGGCGACGCGCAACAACGGGGCTGGGCACACTCATATGCCGCGTGGACGCACTATCTTCTTGGTCGCGACGGGGATGCCGCAGAGCACAGCCGGGTCGCTATTGGTCATTTTGGCTCCGCGGAAAAGCTGGATAGTGCTGCACGGGCGATGTGGATACTCACCACCGCGACGAACGATGGACGTAGCCACGAACTGGCGCTCCGGGCGTTCGAGGACTTACTCGATCAAACCGATTCCGACTCGCGAGAAAAGTACCGTCTCGTAGCCAACCTGACTCGCCTCGTGGCCTATGAGTACATGACCCAAAGATATTCCGCTATCGAGCTGCACGATAAGGCGATAGCGGTTGCCACGCTGGGCGTTGAGCTCACCGCACAGTTCGCATCGCCGATCCGGTCGGCTGGGGCGTTTCGTCAGCGAATTGTGGCGTACATTGCGGCCGGCGATGCCGTAGCGGCCGAGGCCGACATCTCCACCGCTCTCGCTGGACTTGAGACAGTGCCGTTGGATAGCGCTTACTCTTGGCATCGCGAAAAATTGCTCGCTCTGCGAGAGGGGCTCGTTAGCGACTGAGCCCTGGTATCCAACTGCGCACTACTCACGCGCAATGAGCTTGGATCGGCTCGCCGAGCCGGTTTTTCGCAGGATCGCCGAAATGTGCGATTCCACGGTTCTCACGCTGACAAAGAGTGCGGCCGCAATTTCCCTGTTGCTCTGCCCCGCGCGCGCCAGCGCCTCCACCCGCCTCTCCGCGGCCGTCAATTCCGTCGGCGAAACAACGCTGCGTTTGTGCGTAAAGGCGGCGTCATGATGGTGGCGCAGCCCCTCCATTCCCGCCTGATCGAAAAGCTGTTGTGCGACTTGGAGATCGTCTCGAGCCTGAGCGACCCGCCGCAAACGCCTCAGTATGCGGGCGCGTTGCAGCAAAGCCAACATTCTGTCTCCCTGCCGGTGACAGAGTTCCGAGAGGGTGACAGCCGCTGTCGACTCGGACAGCGCCGCACTCAGGTTTCCCGACGCGGCCAGTTGAAGTGACGTCATCCGGTGCAGTCCGATTTGTGAGATCGGCCGATCCCTTGTTTGTAGGAAAGACCGGATACGGTCGAGGCGCATGGTGGCCTCATTGGTATCGCCGACCTGTAGCAACGCCTCCACCAGTGGAAGGTCGACGCGGAAGCGGCTGCCTGGTTCCACGAGCTCGCGGTTGTCTGCTATCTGCGCAGCGACTCTCAGGTGGTCTATCGCTTGATGCCAGTCTCGACGAGCTAGCGCTGACATTCCCAACAGCCCTTCACATTCCAGATCGGTTTCGCCGCTCGACGCTCGCCATAAAGCAACGGCTTGGCGCAGATCAGTGTGACGTCCCGCGGCGATCAATAGCATCCCCGCCATCGGCTGAACATCCGTGGGCAGGTCGGACGCGGTGATATCGAATCCAGACCGCTCGCCGAACTGCCGCGCCGTGACGACGTCGCCCGCGACGAGTTCTACGAGGGCGGCTTGAGCGAGGAATGTGCGCTCCACTCCTTCCTTTCCCTCCGTCCTCGCCCAGTCGATCAAGGTCACGAACGATCGACGCGCGGTGTCGACGTCGTCTGCCAGATGAGCGAGGAAGCCCTGCGTTGCGAGCCCAGAGTCGTCGAGGCCGACAACGATCTGTATCGCCTGCCGCCGGTTCATGTCAGAGATGATCGAGTGATCGAGGCCGCCGCCGGAGTCCAGCCGAGATCGCGCCAGGCCGCGCAGTGCCCGATGAGTCGCGTTGGGTGTGTCCGCGTCGACCAGATCGGTAAGGGAGGTCTCGGAAAGCAGCGCACGTTGCGAAACAGACAAACTCGCTGCGGACGCGGAGTTGGCCGCGTCAATGGCCTTCCGGATTCCGTCCGTTGAACCGGTTGACTTGAGGAAGTCGCGGGCATAGACCGGGTTGGCGCTAGTCATCAGTGCGACCCAGGTGTCGTACTGGGGAATGTTGAGACTCGGGGAAGAAACGCGACCGAGTGCGCGGAAGCAGGCGCTGTAGTCGCCTGCGGAGAACAGATGTTGAGCCTGCGCGAGGAGTCGGGTCTGGAAGGCGCCCGTGAGCGAGTCAGTGCGTTCAACGGCTTGTGCGTCGAAGTGGGCGGACCGAAGTCGCTCTCCCTGCTGGCGCAGAAACACAGCTGCTTCGGTCAGGGCTGCTGCAATCGTCTCGTCTGACCCCGACGGCTTGGACTGCTGGAGGTGTTGTGCCCGGATCACAGGATCGGTGACCGCTTGGGCAATAAACGCGTGCAGTTGCCTTCGCCGCGACGGGTCGAGGCTAGCCGTCGCTGCTGATGCGAAGAGAGGATGCCGCGTGGTGGCGGTGGTCGTCGTAACCTCCAGGAATCCAGCGTTCTCCGCCTCTTCAATGGCTTCCTCTGGGGTGTTGGAGAAGCGGAGAACTTCGCGGAGGAGTTCGAGTGTCGGGCGCCCAAGGAGGGCGACGATCGACACGACGTCGGATGCCTGGTGGCTCAAGCCCTGAAGCTGACTGGTTACGGAGACAGCGAGGGGTCGTGGGGCATCCAGCGTGCCGATCCGAAGTGCGCCGAGCTCTCCGATAGCGCGGCGGCGGATCAATTCCAGCGCCCACATCGGGTTTCCGCCAGTGTGCTCCCGGAGCGCAATGACCTGAGAACGGGTGGGCGTGGAGGGCCACGCGGGTCGTGCGAGGGACTCGAGTTCGTCGATTGTCATGCCGTCCAGGTAGTGGACTTGAGAGGGATCGAAGGTGAGGCCCGCGGTGTCGTCAGCCGGGGTTCCGTAAGCGTGGGACGTCGCGACAAGATGAACGCGCTTGTCTGTGAGGTGCCGGAGTGCGCGTTCTATGACAGCGGTTGACTCCGGGTCGCACCAGTGAAGATCGTCGATCAGTAACACGACAGTCGAGTGCGCGGAGAGCACGCGCAGAATGTGCTCAAACGATAGTGCGGAAGTCAGAACGGGTAATTCAGTCGAAGGTGGCCCCAACGCAAACGCGATCTCGATGATCGTGTGGTGCTCTCCTGCGATGCTGTCGAGCGCTGAATGGTCGAGGTTGTGCAGCAGCTCCCAGAGCACGCTGTACGACGTGTTTCTCTCGGCAAACTTCGGACTCGCTCGCAAGACGAGTGAACCGGTGGCGGCAAAGTTTTCGGCGGCCGCGGCGAGAAGTGTCGTCTTGCCGATTCCGGGCTCTCCTGCAAAAAGGAGGCGTCGATTTGTGGATGTCGGCAGTGCGGCTATGAGCGCCGTGGCAGCTGTCCGACTCAGTGCGCTATCGCCGGTGTGCATGTGCATCAAAGGTCTGCTTTCGTCAGCCACGCAAGGGGTTCCGATTGTGATGAAGAAGAGAGCGTGCGACTCAAGACGGTCGCACGCTCCCTTCGGGCGATTACTACTTGGAACTGGACGCAGCCTCACCAATAACCCGTGCGACGGTCGCGGGTTCAGCGGCCATCGAGAGGTGTCCCGAGGTGACAACCGTCAGATTCGATCCCGCGCGCTCAGCCATCCACGTCTGAGTTTCGAACGCGATGCTGTGATCCTCGGTACCAGCGACATACCAGGACGGCAGCGACTTCCACGCTTGGTCGGCACGGGCCGGCTCAGAGAGCGCCTGGAAGGTGATCGGGCGCTGCTTGGCGAAGAAGGTCGCCGCCAGCACCTCAGGCAGGCCGTTGACGAAACCGCCGGCAAAAGCACCCGGCTGCAGATAGACGTCGACGTTGTGTTCGCCAGGGAACTCCGCGGTGTCGAAGAGTGCTGCCGGGTCGACCGGTCCGGCATGTGCTGCGAGATCAAGGATGGTTTCGCCTTCCTCTGGCACAAAAGCGTTGAGGTAGACGAGCGCCTGCACATCGGGGTGGGAGAGCGCGGCACCGCCGATGACCGCTCCTCCATAGGAATGCCCGACGAGAACGACGGGACCCGTGGTGCGGGACTTGAGGAACGCGGCAAGGTAGTCGGTATCGCTGTCGAGCGAGCGGAGCGGGTTGGCGAAGTGGGTGACGGTGTACCCGCCGGCTGCGAGCAGGGCGTCGACTGCGGCGAAGGGGCTGGAGTCGCTCCAGGCGCCGTGGACGATGACGATGGTGGGCTGAGTGGTGGACATGATTGTTTCCTTCTTCTGAGTGTGATGGTGGGGTTGGTAGTTAGCGGGCGCTACTTTGTGGCGGCGGCATCCTTGATGGCCTTCGTGACCGTCTTGGGATCCGCGACCATTGAGAGGTGTCCAGCCTTGACCTCGACGAGAGTCGACTCGGCACGCTCAGCCATGAATCGCTGGGTGGAAATGTCGATGCTGTGGTCTTCGGTACCTGCGATATACCAGGACGGCAGCGTCTTCCACGCCGGGTTTGCGCCCGCAGGTTCGATCAGGGCGGCGTAAGCGATGGGGCGCTGGCTCGCGAAGTAGGTGGCTGTCTGTGCGTCGGTGAGACCGTTGGAAAAACCACCGGCGAAAGCGTCGGGCTTCAGGTAGAGGTCGACGTTGTGGTCACCGGGAAACGGTGCCATGTCGAAGAGCGCCTCGGCGTCGACCGGGCCAGCCTTGCTCGAGAGGTCGAGGATGGTCTCGCCCTCTTCCGGTACGAAACCGTTCACGTATACGAGCGAGGTGACATCAGGGTCGCTGAGAGCCGCGCCGCTGATGAGTGCTCCACCGTATGAGTGGCCGACGAGCACGACGGGCCCCTCGGTGCGGGTCTCGAGAAACGACTCGAGGTATTCGGTGTCTGCACCGAGTGCACGGAGGGGGTTCGCGAAGTTGACAACGGCGTAACCGTCGGCGCGCAGCTCATCGCTGACGGCCTCGAACGGGCTGGCGTCACTCCACGCGCCGTGCACCATAACGATCGTCGGCTTCGACGGGTCTACAACCACTTCGGTTGTCGGGGCCGCGTCAACCGATTCGGTGGCGCAGCCTGCAAGGGCGGTCAAAGCCAAGGCTGAGGCAGCGAGGGCGCCACCGACACGAGCGCGTTTGGATGAAAAGGGAGTCGTGAAGATATTCATGATGACTGCTTTCGTAGCGAAATTGAGAGAAACGAGGTCTGGTTAGACCAAGGGTCGAGCAGACAGATTCCAGGTAGACGAGTGATCACCTGCAGGGCGACGTAACAAGTTGTTCCCCGCGTTATTGAGTAATTTGCAAATGTGACTTGCGCACTTGCCTCAGTTCTGCGAGGTTCAAGGAATGCATCTGACAGTTACTCAACCGCGGGGCGTTGGCGTGGCGGAATGCAGAAAGCATGCAGAACTCCTAGGAAGTTCCTCATAGAGTCCGGGGAGTCACTCGCGGAGCAGATCAAGACGTTGAGGACCGCAGCCGACTTCACTCTCGAGACGCTCGCCGAGCGCTCCGGCATTAGTGCTCGGGCCATCAGCGATATCGAACGGGGAGTGAGCACCTCACCCCAACGGCGGACGGTGCTCGCGTTAGTCGACGCGCTCAACGTGGATAAGGCCGCTCGAGACGGTCTATTACGAGCGGCACGTGCTCAGCGACGATCGCAGGATGCGGTCGAAGATCGTTCCGCTGCCGTGGCACCGCACCGCACCGCCGACTTCAGCGGACGAGACCTCGAGATATCCGAGATTCTCTCCACGGTGTCTGATTCGGATTACCCGATGTCCCACGTAATGCTGGTTTCGGGTCCGGCGGGTATCGGTAAGACGACCGTCGCGCTGGAGGCGGTGAATCGCTTGCAGAGCAACACATCGACTCGACCTCTCTTCGTCGACCTCGGGGGCTTCTCCGCAGCTCCACTTAGTGCGCTCGACGTACTTCGAGCGCTGCTGCGTCAGATCCCCGGAATCGGAGAAGAGGTGCCGACCACGGTCGATGACGCCGTACAGCGCTGGCAGCTCGAGACCCAGACATCCGACTATGTAGTTCTCCTCGACAACGCGGCCCACGAGTCGCAGGTTCTACCTGCGTTGACACTCAACCCGCGCAGTCGGGTCGTCATAACGTCCAGGCGGAGTCTCACCGAGCTGGAGGGCGTTCGCCGGCTGAGTCTGGGTCCGCTGAGCGAGAAGGATGCAATCCTCTTGCTCGAGCGGCTGATTCCCGAATCACAGACCGGGGAGGGCGACCTGCACGAGTTGGCTGAATTGTGCGAGTACATCCCGCTCGCCTTGCGAATCGCCGGCAGCAGAATCGCAAGCCGCCCGGCTTCGTCCACAGGCGACTTTCTGGGCAGGATGCACGCCACCGAAAACAGACTTCGGGTGTTGGTGGCAGGTGACCTCGCAGTCGAGGCCGCTTTCGCACTGAGCTATGACGAGTTGGACAGTGCAACCGCTGCCCTGTTCCGTTCAATCTCCGTCATCGATGGGCCTACCTTCGACGGGCGCATCGCGGCTGCCATCGACGGAACTCATGTTCTCGACAACGAGGAGCGTTTGGACGAGCTGATCGACCTCGGTCTCGTCGAAGCGCGCGGTGGTAGCCGCTACCGGGTCCACGACCTGTTGCGGCTGTTTGGAGCAGCGCACCACGAACGCGAATCCGGGCTTCAGGGCGTATCAGACGCAAATCGCCGCCTGCGCTTCTGGTTGCTCAATAGCCTCGAGCGTGGCGGATCCTGGTTCGAGCCGGAGCGCTCGCCCGAGATCCCGAATGCGATCGGCGCTGCGTTTCCGGACCCGAGCACGGCTGAGGCGTGGATCAGGCTCGAAGAACCCCACTGGTGGCCGGCGATGCGCCGAGCGGCAGACGGAGGCGAACACTCGAAAGTGGTCGACGTGGCCGACGCGCTGCACTGGTTCTCAGAGTTGTGGATCGAATGGGGCCATTGGCAAGAGTTTTTCGAACTCGCAGTGACTTCGGCGCGCGCCCTTGGTGACTTGCGACTCGAAGCCATGCACCTTGGTTACCTTGTGTGGGCTCAGGTCATCGAGACTGCCGATCACGAGCTGGCCCGAGAAACCGCACTAGTTGCCGTCGAGGTGGCGGACCGATCCGGCGACGCACAACAACGTGGCTGGGCGCACTTTTACGCGGCATGGACTCACAGTCTCGTCGGTCGACAGGCTGAATCCGCAGACCATTGCCACATGTCGATCGAGCAGTTCGGTATCGCCGGAGACCTTGAGGGAACCACCCAGGCACTGTCGGTCTTGACCTTCGTCGTGAACGATCGGCAGGGTAACGAGCTCGCCCTTTTGTCGTTCCAAACAGTGCTCGAGCGACTGGATCGAGACAACCGGGAAAAGAATGTTCTCGTTGCCAACCTGACACGCCTTGCTGCGTATACGGGCATGGCAAGCAGCTATTTGGCGATTGGGGAACACGCTCAGGCGATAGCGGCCGCCACGCTCAACGTCGACCTCACCGCTCAGCTTGGGTCACCGATCCGGTCGGCTAGCGCGTTGCGCCAGCGAATCAGGATGCACATCGCCGCCGGCGACGCCGCCGCCGCTGAGGTCGATATCGCCGCTGCTCTCAGCGGTCTCGATTCACTTCCGTCGGCTTCCTATCCGTCTTGGCACCGCGAGCGCCTGGTCGCGCTGCGCGAGTCTCTCAGCGCTGAGAATTAGTTCGCGGATTCGGGTAGTGCAAGGCCGTCTGCAAAACCGGGTGATCGAGCGCGCTATCTAAGAGGTCGCGGTCTCAATCATCGCAATCACGTGTGGCGTGCTCCAGCGCAGGAGTTCGTCAGAGGGTGGGTCTTCAAGATCCTCTCCCCAGATTGCAACCACCGCACCCGCCATCGGAGCATCGAGCAGCGCGCCCGAGTCTCCGTCCCAGGCCCGAAGCGACCAGTTCTCTCGCAGATCGGCGACGGTGTACTCGCTGTCGGCCGGGTCGAGGTCGCTCGGCACCTCGTAGAGGTAATACGAGTTGTAGTTGAGCAGCTCGATGCTCGCCGCGTGCAGGTCGTCGGCACTCGCCCGTCGCTCTCGGCGTTCGAGACGCTCGGCCTCGTTCTCTGTGTCGCCGTCGAAGCTCCAGTACGTGACATGGATGCCTGCATCCAATCGCCCAATCGAAGCCCGATCGATCCCGTCGTTCCAAGCCCACACCTCGCGGTCGCCAAGAGTTGCCGCCATCGCGTTCAACCACTCGACGCGTTCATCCGCCGAAACGTCGCCTCCCCATTCATCGCCGCCGATGTGCACGGTGCGGCTCGCAGGGAAGGTTCGCGTCACCTCCGCGAAGAGCTCGGCTGCCAGCGCGCGACTCTCAGGCGCCGACGTATCGAGTTCACTCTCACTCGACCGAACACGATCGACCCATTCCCTGCCATGTCGCGCCTCGAGAAGAGCGAATGCGGCAGTCATATGGCCGGGAGTGTCGATCTCGGGCACGATGGATATGCCCCGCTGCTCCGCATAGTCGGCGATCTCCTGCGCCTGTGCGGCGCTCAAGAACGGACGACCGGTTACTCGACTCGTGTAGACACCGTCGTCGAAATCGGCATTCGCGAGGGTTTGGCCGAGAACCTCGCTCTCGATTCCGACGTTCTGATCGTCGGTGAGGTGCAAGTGCAGAAAGCTGCCGCCGCTGTCGGCGATAAGGTCGATGTATCCCTCGATCAGCGCCACCGGGTAGTAGGCGCGAGCGACGTCGAGCATCACCCCAGTTTCGGGACGTTCGCGGGTGGCGGCGCTCGGCTCGGTCGACGCACACCCGACCGCCGAAACGACGACGAGGGAAGTGACAACGAGGCGAGAGAGCGCTCGGGCCACCGAGGAGACAGTCTGCACAGCGCAACGCTATTCCATGCGGGAGCCGTTGATCGGATAGTGGCTCTCGCTTGCGCGCATTTCTCGACGCCATTGCGCGCTCCGCCCAAAGAGCCCCGCAATTGTTACGGTCGCAGGTTATTGACGCTCACGACTGCGAAACGCTTCACGATTCTGCTGCGCAGGGCCACGTCTCTCCGAAGGCGTCAGTTACTCGCTCAAGCGCTTCGGGGCTTCCCCAGGTTTCTTTCTCGTCACACGTGGGGGTGTTGCGCACTGCCACGATGCCGTAGTCTCCAACGCTAACCCACCCGTACTCATACGGTGAAGTACTGCTCGAGAGTGAGCCCGTGGCGGCAGTATCACTGGTCTCGAGCTCAGCCCCATCCGGGAATACAAGCATGGCGTTTCGGGCGTCACAGTCGGTTCGATCGGTCGTGAGGCTTTCAACTGCGATCGGGGAGAAGTCGCTACACGCCGGTTGATCGGTGTCACCCGGTCCGAGGCTTAGGACACCTGCCGAAGGGGAGCAGGCGCTGAGCATTAACACGAAGGTGCACGTTGCGGCCGTCAGTTGCAAAGTGTTCCTCAGGTTCATGAGTCCAGTTTGGCCTGCGCGAGGTGATCCTGCTTGGTCATAGAGCGGCGATCTCCGCCATCCGTTTCGCGGCCGCGCCTATATCGAGCCCCCTCAAAGCAACATCCCCGCAACATCGACGTTGCGGGGATGTGCAGGTGTGAGCAGAAGTTAGCTCGCCTTGAGCGCATCCCGAAGCGACACTCGCGACCCCATGCGCAACAGCGAGTTGGTGTAAATCTTGCTCGCGATGAGCACCACGACCGCGGTTGCAGCGACGAGTAGCGCGAGTGAGATCAGCGGCTCCCACCACTGCGCTTCACCGAAGAACAGGCGCACCGGCATCGCCACGGGCGCACTGAACGGCACGTACGACAGGATCGTCATGATCGTCGGGTTGTCACCGAAGAACACAACGCCGAAGTACGGGATCATCACGAGCATCATCGCCGGGGTCATCACGGCGCCGGTGTCTTCCTGCCTCGACACAAGCGCAGCACCCGCGGCGAAGACACTCGCGACAAGCACGAACCCGAAGATAAAGAAAACAACGAACCAGATGAGCGGAGCCGACAACAGATCGAGCAGCTCACCCTGGCCGGTTATCGCGAGTCCGAGCGCCGCGGCTGCGGCGATCGCTGCAGCCGTGCCGACGCCGATCACCGAGTTACCGAGGATCTTGCCGGCGAGGAGTGCCCGCGCGGGAACCGCCGCGAGCAGGATCTCGACGACCCGCGACTGCTTCTCCTGAACCGTGTTTTGCATGATCGTCGCGCCCGAACCGAGAACGGCGATCATAAAGACGAGGCCAAAAGCCAGTCCGATGATAATGCGTAGACCCGAAGGGGTTTCAGACGCATCGAGCAGCTCTACCTCGGGGCTCACCGACAGCGCCGCCACCAGCCCGTCTGGCGCCTCGTCGAGTGCGACAAGCGCAAAGCCGACGGCGCTCTCGTCTGGCACAAGTGCCGCTGCGACATCCTCAGATCTAATGAGGCTTTCTGCCTCGTCTCGACTCGCCACTTCGGTGACTTCGATGAGTTCGGATTCCTCGACCGCGGCGGGCACCGACCCGACGACGGCGATCTGAGTGGTCTCGGTGCGCCCGCCCAGCACACTCGACAGGATGATTCCGCCGATCACGAGTGCGAGTGTGATCGCGGTCGAGATGAGGAATGCCTTGGCGCGCACCTGCGAGAGAATCTCGCGCTCTGCAACGAGCAGCGTCGCGCCCCATGTGCTCAGTCGCTCGGTCTTTGCTGTGTTGCTCATCAGGCTGCCGCCCCTTCTCGGTCGTTCTGTTCATCGGCGGCCGATGCGTCGACCACAATGTCTCTGAAGATTTCGCCGAGCGTCGGCTGCACCGGCCGGAAGCTCGAGACCGTGCCGCGCTCGACTGCGGCGCGCAGCACTGCATCGGCCGCCGTGGGCTCCGCGTCGAACAGCGCCGTAGTGCCAGCGAGCTCTGCGACTGTCACGCCGGGGATGCCGCGCACCCAGCCCGCGTCGCCGCTAATTTCCAGCGCCCACCGGTTGCCCGAGTACTGCTCCCGCAGCGCCTCGCGCTCGCCGGCGGCGCGCACCCGACCGTTGGCGATAATCACAAGATCGTCGCAGAGTCGTTCAACGACCTCGAGCTGGTGCGAGGAGAACAGCACGGGCACTCCACGCGCCGCGTGCTCGGCGATGACGGCAACGACCTCGTCGACAGCGAGGGGATCGAGACCGGAGAACGGCTCATCCATGATCAAGACATCGGGATCGTGCACAAGCGCCGCTGCCACCTGCACTCGTTGCTGGTTACCGAGCGACAGGGCCTCGAGCTTGTCGCGACGGCGCTCGATGAGGCCGAGCCGCTCGAGCAGGTCGTCTGCTCGCTGGGTCGCCGTCGACTTGTCGATTCCGTGCAGGCGGGCGAGGTAGGCGAGCTGCTCGCCGATCTCCATCTTGGGATAGAGGCCGCGTTCCTCCGGCATGTACCCAAAACCGTGCAGGGCGCTCTGGCCCACGGGCGCGTCATCGAGCATCACCTCGCCGGAATCGGGGGTGAGCACGCCAAGAATCATGCGCATCGTCGTTGTCTTGCCGGCGCCGTTACCGCCGACGAAGCCGGTGAGCCTGCCTCGTCCCACGTCGAAGCTGACGTCGTCGACAACGAGACGGTTGCCAAAACTGCGGCTGAGATTTCGCACGCTGAGCATGTGACCTCCTGGATCAAATGGTTGATTCTCTAAACGCTACGAATTGGATGTCGCGCACGCCTCCGTCGCGGGGCGGAAATGCTCGTCTCCACCCTGCGGGGGAGACGACCTCAGACGACCAGCCCCGACCGGTACGCGAACGCCACAGCCTGCACACGGTCACGCAGCGCGAGCTTCATCAGCACGTTCGACACGTGGGTCTTTACGGTGGCGCGACCGACGACCAAGGCTTCGGCGATCTCGTCGTTCGAGAGACCTTCGGCCATAAGGCGAAGTACCTCGACTTCGCGCTCGGTGAGGTGTTCGGGAATCACGCCGCGCGACTGCGGAGTCGTCGACTCTGCACGGTCGCGTGCAACTGCTCGTTTGATCACGGCGCGAGTCATCTCGGGAGCGAGTAGGGCCTCGCCCGCAGCGATCGCCCTGACGCCGTCGACGAGGTGCTCGGGTCGTGCATTCTTCAGGAGAAATCCGCTCGCGCCTGCGTCGAGCGCGGCAAGCAGATAGTCCTCACGCTCGAAGGTGGTCAGCATAAGAATGTTCGCCGTCACCGCTGGGTCGGCAACGAGCTGCCGTGTTGCCTCGAGCCCGCCCATGCCCGGCATCTCGACATCCATGCAGACAACATCGGGGCGAGTGAGACGCACCACCTCGAGCGCCTCTTCACCGCTCGAAGCCTGCCCCACCACTTCGAGATCGGACTGCGCCGACAGAATGGTGCTGATTCCTTGCCGCATAAGGGCGTGGTCGTCGACAAGTACGACTCTTACGCGGGTCATACGTGCGCACCGACCGTCACTGTGGCGCGAACTACCCAGCCTGATCCGGAGCGCGGGCCAGCGTCGAGGCTGCCCCCGAGGGTGTCGATGCGTTCACGCATTCCGAGCAGACCAAGACCGTCGCCCCGTTGTTTCGGGCCGGGCCGACCGAGACCATCGTCGGCGATCTCCACCTCGACCACATCGTTGGTGTAGCGCAGGTGAACGCGAGTGCGTGTGCCCGGGCCCGCGTGCTTGAGCACATTTGTCAGCGACTCCTGTGCGATGCGATAGAGATTGAGCCCAACGAGTGGCTGCACCGCAAACGGTTCGCCGACCCGCTCGAATGACACCCGCAGCCCAGCCGTCTCGGCGTCGCGCACAAGGGTCGGGAGCAGGTCGAGGCCGAGCGACGCACTGACCTGCGGTGCCACCGCCTCTTCATCGCGCAGTGTGCCCAGCAGTTGGTAGAGCTCGCTGACCGCCGCCCGAGACGACGATTCAAGAGACTCGAGTTGTTCGCGAGCCTGCGCTGGATCGGTATCGAGCACGGCTCGCGCCGCCGCAGCCTGTACGCCCATCAGTGAGACGTGGTGGGCAACAGCGTCGTGCAGCTCGCGCGCAATGCGCAACCGCTCGATCGTGATCGCGTGCCGGGCGGCCTTCTCCTGCTCGTGCTCGAGCTGGCCGGTGCGAAAGTCGGTCAGGGCTCGCTGGCGTGCTGACGACCACGCGTGCTCGCCGAACCACCAGGCACCCGCAAAGTAGAGAACGTTCACAAGCACTTGCTGCAGCATGTAGGCGGCGATCGGCGTCAGTACGCCGATTCCTGGACCATCGAAATCAATCTCTTGTGTACTCGCGCGAAAGAAACTGATGAGCAGCCAGATGCCCATACCGGCGACGAGCACTCCTCGTGCCACGTTCGCGCGCGTGCGGTTACGCTCCCACGCTCCGACGCTGTAGATCGCCATAAAGAGCGCGATATTGCTGACCGTAACCTCGGGCACCTGAAGCTCGCCGATGAGCAGAAATGCGACACCGAGAACGGCGAGCACCGGCACCGGCGCCACCCGGCGGAACGCAAGCGGAAGTGTTGTGAGCGCGAGGATACCCGCGCTCAGCGCGAGATCTGCTGGCTCCGGCCACAGGCCCATCGCGCGCCCGAGAACAAGCGAGAGGATGCTGGCGCCGAAGAGCCCGGCCGCCGTCGCGGCATCAACCTTGCGCTGAGGTCGGGTTACGGCCGGGCGCTGCCAGCCACGGGACTCCGGATCAGTGCTCACGTCGCCAACCTACACAAGAGCGCTCGGCGCCACCTCCGTCTTGAGGCGGAGCAGTCGCCTCAGTGGCGCGGTTGACTAGGCGAACTCGACCAGCAGTCCGCCGCTGTCGAAGTGCAACTAATGCCCGTTCGATACGACCTCGGGGTCGACGGTCGGGTCGCGCAGCACGAGAGCGGATCCATCAGACAAAAACTATGCCCCGCCGCCGAGACGCGTCGCCGTCTGCTGTGCCCAGTCGTCAGTTCTCTCGGGAAAATAGTCTGCCCCGAGGTGCGCGAAGATCAACCAGTCGAAGAGGGGGAGCGCCAGGGCGACCGACTCAAGCTGGAGCATCTCGACCTCCTCCTGGTCGTCGAGTGCATCGACGGCTGCGGAGTGGACGGTATGTCATGCGGAAGCTGAATCGTCTTGTGGCAGTTCACCTGCCGGTCAGTGTCACCAACATTGCCGCGACCGCAATCGGTAGCACCACGAACACGAGTGCCCGCACAAGCGCCCGCGGGCGGGGCCGGCCTGTCGCGCCGCTGGTTGCGACGTGGTAGCCGGCGAGGGCGACCAGCGGGCCGCCCACGATCCCTAAGAAAGTCGTCATTGCGGGCGCCTCGCCCCACTGGCTGATTGTCGCCCAGAATCCGAGGGCGCCGAAAACGGCGATCACGAACCCAAGCGGACGTGCCACAAAAAGCCACCATGGGCGCACCTCGGAATTGCTCACGTGATGCTCCCGTCGTCGCGTCCATTCAAGCCGGGCGATCGCGTGCTCCGCAAGCTGCGTCCGGGTGCTGCGCATAAACGAGATAGGTGCGAGTCGGTGGTCTCGTCGAAAATAGGCAGATGCAGTTCGTCGCGTTTTTTCGAAACGTTAACCAGGGTCAGCGCGGACATCCCAGCACCGCCGACCTCCTGACGGCGGTTCACGCGACCGGTGCGACAGACGCATTCGCGTTTCGCAGCAACGGCACGGTCGTGTTCGATTCGGGAGACATCGACAGCGTCGCTGGCGCGTTGCAACGAGAACAACTGAGCGGTCGAGAAGTGTTCGTCAGGCCAGCCACATTTTTCGAGTCGCTTATGCATTTGAAGGGCTCGCCACTCGAGAGTCGGCTTGAGGTGACGATCTTCGACTCTGAGACGAGCCTCACCGAAGCCGATGCCGATGTCGTGCACGACGCCGAGCGGCGCGGACGTTGCGAGATCGTCGAAAGCGGCGCCGGCTGGGCGCTCGTTCTAAATCACTCCGAGCGCCAGAGCAATGGGACGCCTGTTGTCGAGAGAATCATCGGTGGCCCGGCGACCTCACGCGGACTGTCGACTCTCCTCGGTCTTGCGAGACAACTCGACCCGTGAGCCACGCGCGCGGTTGACTAGGCGAACTCGACCAGCACTCCGCCGCTGTCGAAGTGCAACCAATGCCCGTTCGATACGACCTCGGGGTCGACGGTCGGGGCGCGCAGCACGAGAGCGGATCCATCAGACAGAAACCATGCCTCGCCGCCGAGACGCGTCGCCGTCTGCTGGGCCCAGTTGTCGGTCGTCTCGGGAAAATAGTCGGCCCCGAGGTGGGCGAAGAAGAACCAGTCGAAGAGGGGCAGCGCTGGGCCGACGGAATCGAGCTGGAGCATCTCGACCTCCTCTTGGTCGTCGAGTGCATCGACGGCTGCGGAGTGGAGTGTCGAGAAGATCATTGACCCCGCGCTCATCCCGACGTAGACCTTCTCATTGAGAAGTTCGCGCAGCACGGGCGCCAGACCGGTGGCTCGCCACGATTCTGCGAGCCAATGGTTCGTGCCGCCGTAACAGAAGATCACGTCGGCGGCCCGCAGTCGGGCCTCGATGCCGGATGCCGGACCAGAGCTGAGCGTCAGCACGTCGCATTCGGCCCACCCGAGCGACCGATACCGCTGAACGTGGTCGAGCATGTCGCCCTTGTCGCCTGCAAAGGGAAGCATGGCGTCCAGCACGACGACAGTGCGACTCTCGCCGATCGGCTTGCCGAGCAGGTCGAGAAGTGCTTCGTATGGGGGTCCGTCGAGAACACCATTCGAAGTCAGGAGCAAACTCATCAGGCGGCCGCGATCGTCTTGCGCATCACCGTCTTGCTCTTGCCGATGTGCCGCTCGAAGGTGAAGCCGGCCTTCTCGAACATGGCGCGAGTGCCGTTGTGGAGAAACGACGATGACGTGCGCTTGCCGGGCTCGAGCTCATTGGGAAAGGAAATGACCTCGCCACCGCCGGCCTTCGCGATCAACTGCAGGGCGCCCTCGAGTGCCTCGTAGGCCACGCCAGATCGACGCTCGTCGCGGTCGACGAAGAAACACGTGATGCGCCACGGCGCGAGGTTCTGCTCGCCCGCGTCGTACTGCTTGCGGTGATAGATGTTCGGAAGCTCAAGTGGGCTTCCGTACTGGCACCACGCGATGGCGGCGTCGCTGTCAAAGACGAGAGCGGCATGCGCGACTCCCTCATCAATGAGCCGCTGCTTGAACGTCGGTCCGTCATGCTCGCTTTTGATTGTCTCGGCGGTGTCCCCGTGAAAGTAGGAGCAATAACAACCGCCCCAGACCCCGTTGTGTTTCTGCGCGAGCGCCAGCCAGGCGGGGTAGGTCTCTGCGGTCAGCGCCTTGATCTTATGCGTGCCAGACATGCGCCAATTCTGCGCCCGAGCGTCGGCCTTGGCAACGACGAATACACGGTATGAGAGCGCTCGGAGTCCGCGACGCTCTTTCGCCAAGTCGTGAACAAAGACCGGATGATGTCTTGGGCGACAGTAAAGTAGTTCATACCCACCTTGACCGATGAGGACTTCGCAATGGATGCAACGAGCCCCGACGACGGCGAGCGTGCGAGCACGCCCACCTTTCCTTACCGCTCGGAGTTGCTGGCCGACTTGAGTCGGCTCATCCTGTTGTGGGACTCGCCCGCGGTTCAAGGGCAGATCCTTGCCAAGACCGGAGAAACGCTCGACCAGCCCGCGCACCAGGCTCTTCGACACCTTCTGGCATGGGGGTCGATGCGACCCACCGCACTCTCCGAAGTGCTGGGCACCGGTGCATCCCACGTGAGCAAGATCGTCGGACGCCTCGAGAGCGCAGGTCTGGTCAAGCGTTCAACCGACCCATCCGATCGGCGCGCGACCCTGATCACCCTCACCGGGCCGGGCGAGCAAGCGGCGCGAGGCGTTTACGACCTCGGCGATCGAATGATCACCGAAGTGCTCGAAGGGTGGTCCGCTGCTGACGTCAGGCGATACAGCGACCTGACGCAGCGATTCGTCAACGATGCGGTCAGTGCGGCCGATCGCATGCTTGAGCGTGGACTTCGCGCCCCCGAATAAATGGCGAAGGCTGCCCTGATCATTGATCAGGGCAGCCTTCGGCTCACGTCGCGTTACGTTGTGGGAACCGTCCCACCGTCGATGACGTACTCCGCGCCGACGATCGCGGACGCCTGGTCGGAGACCAGAAAAGCGACAAGATCAGCGATTTCGCCTGGTCGCGCGAAACGACCGAGCGGCACTCCGCCGAGAGAGTCGAGGATGCTCTTCTTGGCGTCGTCCCTGGTGAGCCCGTTACCTTCGGCAATGCGGTCTACGAAGCGGTCATATGCCTCTGTCTCGATGCCGCCGGGGCTTATCGCATTAACGCGGATGCCGGTGGGCGCGAGCTCGTTCGCCAGTCCTTTGCTGTACGTGCGCAGGGCCGCCTTGGATGCCGCATACGCGAGCGATGCGTCAAACTGGGGCATCTCCCGCTGAATCGACGTGAAGTGCACGACGACTCCCGATCGCTTTCGAATCATCGAAGGCACGAGTGCGCGATCGAGCCGCACTGCTCCGAGAAAGTTCAGCTGAATCTCGGTGAGCCACTGCTCATCGGTGATCGCGGCGAACCCACCGGACGGGGTGGATGCGCCTCCGACCACGTGAACGAGCGTGTCGACACCGCCTTCCTCGGCAATTCGCGCCGCGACTATGCCTGTGCCTTCCGCCGTTGACGTGTCCGCCTCGATGAAGCGATTCGCAAACTCGTAGCCCGACGGCATTGAGCGCGCGGTCACGAAGACGTCGGCGCCCAGCTCTCGAAGCCGCTTCGCAACCGCCTTGCCTGATCCTTTCGAACCTCCCGTAACGAGCGCTCGGCGTCCGTCAAGGCGACTTCGGTCGACATGCGCCGTGCTCTCCTCCAGTCGTGTCGTCATGCGAAATACAGGTGTGTGATCTGCCCGTTGCTGTCGATCCGAAACTGGTATTCGAGGTCGACGGTGCCACCGGGAAAGTTTCCGGTGAGGCGAAACGAGATGCCGACCAGTTCGTCGGTTTCCCGAGCCCCGAGAAACTCCATTGAATATTCGTACGCCGCTTTGCTCGCTGCGATCCAAGCTCGAATCTCTTCGCGACCGTGATAGGTGCGACCTTCGTCTGAAACCGACGCGTCCTCGGCGAAGAGATCCGCCGCGTGAGTTGCGTCGGCGCTCTCCTGGAGCTCGAGGTAGCGCCTCACTACGGAGGGCAATTGGGTGATCGAGAGGGTGGTTGACATTGCGTGATCCTTTCTCGGTTGACTTCGTGATGGACGACTCAAATACCGTCCTGTAGGACAGTAACACATTTAGTGTCCGTTAGGACACTAAAAATCTTGGACGCCGCTGCGCCTTCCGAACCAGTGTCCGCGTCGCCCGCGTCCGGGCGAGTAGGCATCCAGCAAAACAATGCAACATGCAATATATTGGATATCCCAATTATAATGAGGAGAGGAAATGCCGACCGATCAGGCGAAGAAATACGACGTGGTCATTGTGGGAGGAGGTGCGGCAGGGCTCAGCGCCGCCGTGATGCTCGGCCGTGCTCGGCGTTCCGTGGCCGTCATAGATGAGCGCAAGCCGCGAAACCGCGCCGCGCCTCACATGCACGGACTGCTCAGCCGGGACGGCATGCCGCCCCTCGAGCTTCTTGAGCGCGGCCGAGCAGAAGCGCGCAAATACGGTGTCGAACTCATCGAAGATGTTGCGACATCCATCGAGCCGGTTGGCCGTGAGTTCATCGTGCATGGTTCCACCGATGTGCGCGGGCGTCGCGTGATTGTGGCTACAGGTCTCGTCGATGTGCTTCCGGACATATCGGGAGTGCGCGAACTGTGGGGCACTGCGGCTGTGGTCTGCCCGTATTGCGACGGCTGGGAGGTTCGCGACCAGCCCCTGGGTGTGATCGCCACTTCACCCATGAGTCGTAACCAGGCACACCTGCTTCGACAGTGGACCTCCGATCTCACCGTCTTCGGCGCCGCTGAGGCAGGGATCTCATCGAGCGAGCTCGCTGGCCTGGAGGCCCGGGGGGTCCGGCTCGCCCCGCCGGCGCTGGATGTTCGGCAGTCGAGCGACGTTATGATTCGAACGAAGCACGGGGAACACCACGTCGCGCGTGTTTTCGTCGGCGCGCGACCCAGCCCATCGCACGGCCTTCTCACCGCGCTCGGAACTGCGATGGATGACACGCCAGCAGGTTCGTTCGTCAGAACTGATGCGTCGGGTCAAACGAGTATCGCCGGCGTATGGGCAATCGGAAACGTCGCCGACGCGAAGGCCTTGGTGCCCATCGCTCTCGGCGCGGGCACGCTCGCTGCCACCACCATTAACATTTCACTTCTTGAAGAGGAGATCGCTCATGTCCACGCCGCTTAGCTCGGCCCCGCCCACAGATACCTTCGCGCATCGCGCCGGGCTCGTCGTCAAACGCGTCGGCCTTGCGACCGCAACAGCGGGGCTGATCACTGTCGCCGGCTTCGCGAGCGATTACGCGGTGTGGGCACCCTCGCGAGAAGCGTTTTCTGAAGCGGTGACGGTAGGCACCGTGGCTGGCTCCGTGGTCTTCGGCGTCGCCGTCGTTCTGCTCGCGGCTCTTCACTGGGTGGCTGCGAAGGAACTGCGGAGGGCGCCCGAGCAGCGCGGGCTGGTCGTGAGTCTCGTCGGTGTGTCGATCGCCGGCGTGGTCTTCTTCATCTGGGTCGCAGTTCTCGGAGCGCAGTTTTTCGCCGCCGCGCGTACCGATGACGAGAGTCAGTTTGCGACCTTCGCGCTGCTGTCGTTCGTGGCCTATGCGGCACCGGCGGTCGGGTCACTCGCCGCATCCGTGGTGAGCGCACGGAACTCGACGGGTCGACGACCGGCATATGCCGCTCCGCTCGTCGTTCTCGCCGTCGTTGCACTTGCCGTCATCGTGCTGTTGCTGGCTATAGCGCTCTAATCGACTCGGTCCGCTGCGCACGTTCGCGCATCGCGCCGGGCCGAGCCGGGCTCTGCCCGGCGTATCACTGGGAGTCGTCGCCACTCTCGGTCGGAAGGCTGTGCCAGATATCGAACGCGACGATCGACGCCTGGTCGGCGTCGCCCGCGGCGAGAAGATCGATCAGCTTGTCGTGTGTCGCGGCTGACTCCTGTCCATCGCGGCTGAACCGAAGGCGTTCTGCGCGGCGCACGAGCGCGTCGAAGTGATCGAGCACAGACTCGACCGCATGGTTGCCCAGAGCTCTCACGGGCACGCCGTGAAACTCTTCGTCGGCCGCGAGCGCCGCAGCCACATCGCCCGCTGTTACGGCCTGGGCAAAGCGATGATTTGCATCGCGCATCTGATCGAGCTGGGTCTCATCGAGGTTGCCAGCGACCTGACGAACAACCATCGCGTGCATTGCGGCGATGACGTCGCGCGCGTCACGAACGGCGGCTGAGTCAATTTCTGTCACTGTCGTCGACCTGCCCGGCACCGCAATGACGAGTCCACTCGCCCCGAGTCGAAGAAGGGCTTCGCGAACCGGAGTGCGGCTGACGCCGAGCCAGTCGGCCAGTTCACCGTCTTTCAACTGCTCCCCGGGGGAGAAAACGCCGTCGACTATTGCGTCGCGAATGCGGCCGTACACATCGTCGCGCAGGAGGGATCGGTCGACTGCGGCGCTCGTTGAAGGAATTGGCATGCAATATGTTGCGCACAAAATTCTTAAAACTCCAAACCCAGAGGGGTTGAGGAATAAATGTAATGTGCAATATATTGCACATTACATAGCGGCGACCGTCGCGAATAAACGAACCTCACCGAGAGCCGGTCTGAGGACGGAAGGGAACGAAATCATGGAAAACATTACAAATGTCGTACTGGTGCACGGTGCGTTTGCCGACGGTGCCGGATGGCGCAACGTTTACGAAAATCTCACCGCGCGCGGCTACACCGTCTCGATTGTGCAGAACCCGCTCACGTCGTTCGCCGACGATGTTGCGGCGACCAAGCGGGTGCTCGACAAGCAGGATGGCCCAGCCATTCTTGTTGGCCACTCGTGGGGCGGCACTGTCATCACCGAGGCAGGAACCCACGACAACGTCGCGGGCCTCGTTTACGTCGCGGCCCTTATCCCAGACTCGGGGGGGACCAGCGGCCAGCAGTACGAGGGCTTCGCGCCGACACCCGACTTCGTCATCGACGTGGGTAGCGACGGGTTCGGCTTTCTCAACCACGACAAGTTCGCGCTCGGCTTCGCGGCGGACGCGAGCGAAGCGGATGCCGCGTTCCTTCGCGACTCGCAGGTTCCCGTCAACATGGCAGTCTTCGGCGAGGCCGTAAGCACGGCGGCGTGGCACGAGAAGCCGAGCTGGGCGGTCATCGGCACGGAGGACAACGCCTTCGACCAGGCGATGTTGCAGCACATGGCCACGCGTGCAGGTGCGGAGATCACCACCGTGCCAGCCAGTCACGCCCTGTTCCTCACGCAGGCCGATGTCGTCTCTGACGTCATCGTTACCGCAGCAGCACACTCGCTCGTCAGCGTGAGCTGAGCGCCGATATCCGTCCTGGGCCGACTCGCGCTGAGCGTGAGTCGGCCCACGAACCAGGAGAATGACATGACAATCGCGCCATTCCAGATGACGCTGTGGATCGAGCTGCTGGCCGCAGGGCTGGGAGGCCTTCAGGGGGCTCTGTTCGCATCGGGTCAGAGGCACCGCCGCATCGACGTTCTCGGTGTTGTGGTCATCGGTCTTGCCGTCGCGCTCGGCGGCAGCCTGCTTCGAGACATCGTGCTCAATCAGCCCCCGGTCGTTATCTGGGCCGACGGGTACCTTCTTGTCGCCGGTTTCTCTGCTCTGCTCGGAATGGCGTTGCGGCCGATCTTCACCCGCAGCGAAACCGTGATCACAATTCTCGATGCGGTGGTCATGGGCATTTTCGGTGCCATCGGTGCATCGAAAGCCCTATCGCTCGGCGTGGGCGTCGTGGGAGCGCTCGTCGTCGGCGTGATCGCGGCCATTGGTGGTGGGGTGCTGCGCGATCTGATCCTGAATCGACCGGTCACGATCTTGCACGTCGGCACCCTCTACGCGGTCGCCGCGGGCGCCGGTTCTGGCGCGCTCATTCTGCTCGTCACGCTCGGAACCCCGGTACCGATCGCGGGCCTAGCGGCCGTCGTTGTGACGACGGCAGTACGACTCGCGGCCGTGCGTTTCGAATGGAGCTTTCCTGAGCAACAAGCCCTCGCCCAACAACTTCCCACGCTCGAGCCGTCTACCGAGCAGATCGAACGGGCGAACCCGGTTCTCGCCGAGCACCGGATCCGTTCGATGAACATCACCGTGCTGCGCTAGCGCGGCATCCATTAATGATTGGAGCATCACCATGTCTGACCTGGGTGACACATTGCGCACCAGCCCGACCACGCTGCCCGACGTGATTCAGCGCAGATCTGGAATTCGCGCCACGACGTCGGCCCGGGCCGTTCTGGCTGCCGTCGGAGCTGCGGTGTTGTCGGTCGTGCTGGCGGGGTGTTCGGTTGACTCTGGCTGGCAACTCGAGCAGGCGATCATCGAAGCGGGTGAGGGTGGCTTCACCCTGTCGGCTGTTGACGCGATCGACGCCGACGCCTACCTCGTGATCTGCCCGTACGAGTCGAAAGATTCGGTGCAGCAGCGGCTTGGCGTTGAATGGCCAGCAGCACCGGACTACTCCGATGTTGACGACAAGCAGACCATCGCTTTCGTCAGTGATGGCGAGGTCGCCTCCCACGTTGAGCTCAGTCGCGACGACGTCGACTTCTGTGTGACGGGCGACTGGCCCGAGCTGCCGGTCGACGCGGAGTTAGAGCTTGCCTCGTCGCCCGGTGGGGTGAAAGTTCGCATGGGCATGTAAAAGCAGTACGGCGAGCGTTCGTGCTGCCTACCTTCAGAGCTGCAACGACAACAGCCGCAGCACCCCGCGCGCGAGAACCTCACCCGCCTCTGCGGTTTCTTCGGCCGTGAGCGTCTGCGTTGCGCTGAGCACCGTCTGCATGGCGCCCATCGCGGCGACCGAGAGAATCGCAATTTCATTACTGCTGAGTGGATGCTTCGCCGTCGAGATCGCGGACGTAACGTCGTCGCGCATCCGTTGGCCCAGCGAATCGTTGCTCATCTCGACGACAGTAAAACGCCGGGCGAGCACCGCGGCCGTCGCCGGCAACTCGAGTGCCAGGCGGCCCGTGAGGCGCACGCTCTCGTACAGCCGCTGCACCGGGGTGGCGCCGTCGGGCAGGTGCTCGTCGAGCCACTCGAGATAGTCGGTCATCGACGCTGCGACGGCGGCATCGAAGAGCTCGTCTTTGGTGGCGAAGTGGTTGTAGAACGACCCGAACCCGACGTCGGCGAGATCGGTGATCGTCTGGATGCTCGCGTTCGCATCTCTTCCGCCGCGGATGAGTTCTTGGCCCGCCGCGATCAAAGCGGCTCTCGTGCGCACCTTTCGGCGATCTGTGCGGGTCTCATCGTTGGCGGCCATGTCACCAAGCATAGCCACTTCATCAGTATTGATGGTTTCATCAGAAACTCGGGTAGTGTCATTGGTATGACCGATCAGCCCAGCGACGACGTGTCCACAAACGAGAACGACAAGAAGCCTGCAAGCACCCGCCGCACTTTCTTGAAGCGCGCGGGTACGGGCGCCGCTCTCGTCGGCTTAGGTGCCCTCGCGGCCGAAGGTGTCCGAAGCGCAAACCTGCCTTCGGTGCCGCCCCGCACGGTGGGCTCCGCCGCACGAGCGCTTCGCATCGACAACGTTTCGGTCGTCAACCCGGTCGACGGCAGCGTGCTGCCGAAGCACTCCATCATCGTGACTGATGGCCGCATCGAAGCGGTTGCACCAACGTCGAGCATGCCCGTGGAGACATCCATGCGCATTGTTGATGGGGCGGGCCGATTCGCGGTTCCCGGCTTCAATGAGATGCACACGCACGTGCTACAGGCGGCCAACCCCGAGCTCGGGTTCGCGCTTATGCTCGCGCAGGGGATCACCGGCATCCGCCAGATGGAAGGCTCGGCGACGATGCTCGCCAACCGCGCCGAGAACCGGCTCGGATTCAACGAGCATGCGCCGCGGCTGCTGGGGATGCCCGGCGAGCTTCTATTGCCGTTCAACGCCAACACCGTCGAGGGGGTTCGCGACGAGATTGCGCGCCAGTGGGACAACGGCGCCGACTTCATCAAGATGGTTCTCACCGAGCCCGAGATCTTTTATGCCGCGATCGACGCAGCGCACGAGCGCGGCGTTCGCATCGCCGGACACATGCCGCCGCCGGTGCGTATCGAAGAGGCCGCTGCAGCAGGCTTTGACTCCATTGAGCACCTCGGCACCGGTCTCAGTGTCTTTCTCAGCCTGTCGTCGAAAGCCGACGAGCTGTGGGCGAAGGCCCCGAAGGGTCTGCCGTTCCCGTCGTGGGCCGTGAAGCTGCCATTCGCAGGAGCGGCGTTCGACGCCTTCCTCAAGGAGGGCTTCCTTGGCCCGGCAACCAATTCGACCGACGCAGACCAGCTGCTCGTTCTCAAGGAGACCTTCGCCACCTACTCCGAAGATCGGGCGGCCGCTATGGGCGCCGACTTCGCGAAGCGCGAGACCTGGAACGTTCCGACACTCATCGGCGTGCGCACCAAATACCGCTTGGACGACCCGGAGTACATCAACGACCCGTGGCTGCAGATGATGCCGGCCGCCGATCGCAAGAAAGAGATCGACGAGATCGAGAAGTTCAGTGCGACGCCCCAGGCAGATCTCGATGTGTTCCACGAGTACTACGACCGCATTCTTGAGACCATCGGCATCTGGGCGAAAGAAGGCGCGCCGATTATGACCGGCACCGACAACAACGGGCAGGGAGTTGGCAGCACTATCGCCGGCGAGTTTCGTGAGTTGGGGCGCGCGGGGCTGTCGTCGCTCGAGATACTGCGGGCCGCGACATCCAACCCCGCGTCGTACCTTGGCCAGTCAGACACGATGGGCCGCGTGAGCGCTGGAATGAACGCCGACCTGCTGCTTCTCGACGCGAACCCGCTCGACTCCATCGAGGCGCTGAGTGCGATCTCGCTCGTCGTGCGTAACGGTCACGACTACACGTCGAGCGAGCTCGACGCGCGGGTTGACGAGCTGCTGGCGGCACAGGACTCCGCGAAATAGCATCGATTGCATGGCAATAAAGCTCGAAAACGTCGGCATTGCCGTTGGCGACCTCGAGGCGACAATCGCGCTTTTCACTGACCTTGGACTGACCGTCGTCGGCCGCGACACGGTGAGCGGCGAGTGGGCAGACACGGCGGTTGGCCTCGACGGCAACCACGCGAAGATCGCGATGCTGCAGACACCCGACGGCCAGGGGCAGCTCGAGCTGTTCGAGTACATCCACCCCGCGGCGATCGAGACCGAGCCCACTGTCGCGAACGAAATCGGCATGCACCGCGTCGCCTTCTCGGTCGACGACATCGACGCATCGCTCGCGATCGCCGCGAAGCACGGCTGCTACCCGCTGCGCGGCGTCGCGAACTACCAAGGCATCTACAAGCTCACCTACCTGCGCGGGCCGAGCGGCATCCTCGTGATGCTGGCCCAGGCCCTCACAAAAAGCTAAAAGCGAAGACGAATGGATGTCGCGGCGCGCGTGCCGGCCGGGCGCTATGCGGGCAGCTCAGCAAACAGCGAGTGGATGTTGCCCTCGGGGTCGGCAAAGAACCCCGTGTGATGCCCCCACGCGGTTGCCGTCGGGCGGGCGACGGGTTCTGCTCCCCGGGCGACCAACACGTCAAAGAGGCGGTCGACGTCGCTCACTGCCGCGCACTGAAAGTTGAGCTCGAACGACTGGCCGCGACGAGGCTCGAAGAACGAGGGATGGTTGCCGGTGTTTGGCCCCATGCCGCTGCGCGAGAAGATCGCAAAGCGCACCCCTGGTGAGCCCAGCTCGACGTAGTGTTCTTCGCGCACGACGACCGCAAGGCCGAGCACGCCATCGAAGAAGTCGGCAAGCCGGTGCACGTCGTCGGCGAGCAGGGTGATTCCCTCGAGGCGCACGTCAGTCATGTGCCAACTGTACGGCGCAGCACCGGCCCCCTTGCCTGTCGCCGTGAGCCGGATTATCGTGGCCGCGTACTCAACGAGGAGGCGTGATTGTGACAGACGACGTAATTAAGAGCGCGACGCTGAAAGCACCTCTCGAGCGGGTCTGGACGGCGATTACTGACCCGCCCGAGTTCGGCGCATGGTTTGGGGCCGAGTGGGACACACCCTTCACCGTCGGTGAGACAGCGAGCGGTCGCATCGTGCCGACGAAGGTCGATGCGGATGTCGCCGCGAGCCAGCGACCCTTCGCCGGAACGCCACTAACGCTCCACATCGACGAGCTCGAGCCGATGCGAAGGTTCGCTTTCCGTTGGAACCCCAGTCCAGAATCTCAGGCGCTCACGACTGTCGCGTTCGAGCTTGCCGAAGCCCCGGGCGGCGTCGAGCTGACGATCACCGAGTCGGGGTTCGACGCGCTTGAACCGAACCTGCGCGATGCCGCACGCGAGCAGAACGACGGCGGGTGGGAGGCGCAGACGCGACTAATTGCGCGTTATCTCGACGTCGCCTAGCGACATCCATCATCGTGGTTAGGCGTGCGGATACTCGGCCGATCGCCTCTGGAACTTCAGGATCGCCTCGTTGCGAATGTGCCCGCGCTCGATCTCGATCGCGCGACTGATCGTGTCTGATGCGGCCCAGGCTGTCGGGCCTTCCATCGCGATGCGCAAGAACGGCAGCAGGGCTTCGCTGATCTCCCAGGTCGTCGAGTTCCACAGCAGAGACGGGCTGTGGTCGACCGCGTAGTAGTTGGTGGAGTCGCCGACGGTGAACATCGGGTCGGCGAACGTCGTCGGCTTCGCCCAGCTGAAGCCCATGCCCTCGTCAACCGACACGTCGACGATGAGGCTGCCCGGGCGGAACGCGTCGAGGTCGTCGAGGCCGAGGTAGGTGAGGGGAGCGTTCGGGTCTTGCAGTGTGCAGTTGACAACTATGTCGTTCTCGGCAAGGTAGGGCGCGAGGTGCACGGGGCCGTCTTCGGTGTTGACGATGCTCTCGTAGGGTGCTTCGTCGTTGTGCTCGAACTGGATGATGTCGACCGAGGGGATAGGTGACCCGACGGCCGCGACGCCGCGGTTCGTCAGCACACGAACGTCGTGGATGCCGTGCGCGTTGAGGGCGGTGACAGCGCCTCGTGCCGTCGCGCCGAAGCCGATGACCGCTGCGCTCAGGCGGCGGCCGTAGTCGCCCGTCGATCCGCACAGCTGCAGCGCGTGCAGAACCGAGCAGTAGCCGGCGAGCTCGTTGTTCTTGTGGAACACGTGAAGCCCGTAGCCGCCGTCGGACTGCCAGTGGTTCATTGCCTCCCACGCGATGAGGGTGAGTTTTTTGTCGATAGCGAGTTGGGTGATCGCGCGATCCTGTACGCAGTGCGGCCAGCCCCAGAGCGTCTGGCCATCGCGCAGGTCTTCGAGGTCAGAGGCTTGCGGCTTGGGCAGCAGCACGATGTCGGCCATCGCGATGATCTCTTCGCGGCTGGCCATCGCGCCGACGAGAGGTTCGAGCTCTTCATCGTGGATTCCGAACCGCAGCCCGTAGCCGCGCTCGAGAATCATCTGCGCGCGCAGATCCGCGTCGATCCGTTCGAGGTGCGCGGGGTGGATCGGCAGGCGTCGTTCGTCGGTCTTGCGCGATGTCGCCATTACGCCGAGACGCAGTAATCCAGTTTTACTCATACTGAACCCTAGACGCCGCGCCTCCACGCGGGCTGTCCGACATGTGTTGGGTAAGTGGCAGAATTGATGTGCCTGTTCCCGCGCCGGCATCGCACCGGTGGACAGAGGCGCACGCAGAAAGAAAAGCCATGAAGGCCCTGCAGTACCGCACAGTCGGCTCCCGCCCCGAACTCGTCGAGATCGAAACCCCCGAACCCGGCCCCGGCCAAGTGCGACTGCGCGTCACCGCCGCGGGCGCCTGCCACTCCGATGAATTCATCATGGCCGCGCCTGAGGGAGCATTCACTCTTCCGCTGACTCTCGGTCACGAGGGCGCGGGCGTCGTCGACAAGCTCGGCGCCGGCACCACCGGTGTTGAGGTGGGCGAGTCGGTTCTCGTCTACGGACCGTGGGGCTGCGGCCGCTGCTACCAGTGCTCGCTCGGCAACGAAAACAACTGCGAGCGCGGCATCGACGCCCCCGGCATCAACCATGACGGTGCAATGGCCGAGTACATGATCATCGACGACGTGCGCCACCTCGTTCCGCTCGGCGACCTCGACCCCGTGCAGAGCGCCTCGCTCACCGACGCGGCACTCACCCCGTACCACGCGATCAAGGCTTCGGTCGCGAAGCTCGTTCCCGGCACAACCGCGGTTGTCATCGGCGCCGGCGGACTCGGTCACGTCGCCATCCAGATTCTTCGCGCCATGACCTCGGCGCGCGTGATCGTGCTCGACGTCAACGACGAGAAGCTCGCCCTCGCCAAGAAGGTCGGCGCGCACGAGGCATTCCATTCCAACCAGGAGGGCGCCGACAGCATCCGCGAACTCACCGGCGGACGCGGCGCCGACGCGATCTTCGACTTCGTCGGAATCCAGCCGACGCTCGACCTCGCCAAGTCGATGGTGCGCATCGACGGCGAGATCGTCATCGTGGGTGTCGCCGGCGGCGCACTTGGCGTTGGCTACCTCACCCTTCCGCTCGACGTGAAGGTGCGCGTCGTCAACTGGGGCAGCCGCTCCGAGATGATCGAGGTCGTCGAGCTGGCACGCAGCGGCGCGATCGCCATTGAGGTCGAGCAGTTCTCGTTCGACACGGCTGGCGAGGCCTACGACAAGCTGCACAACGGAAAGCTGGCGGGCCGCGCGGTCATCGTTCCGTAATCGAGGCTCCGCGACATCCATATTGCTTATTTGGATGTCGCGGAGCTCGCTTCATACTGAGACCATCGCGCAACGGGAGGTCGGCATGACAAAAGGCAACAGAAGACGAGTCGCCCTGGTGGCTCACGACAACAAGAAGGCCGAGCTCATTCGCTGGGCCGCCTTCAACCGCGAGACGCTCGTCAACCACGATCTTTTCGCGACCGGCACCACCGGAACCCTTCTCGAGTTTGAGCTCGGACTGTCGGTGACGCGCCTGCTGAGCGGCCCCGTGGGCGGCGACCAGCAGATCGGTGCGCTCATCGCCGAGGGCAAGATCGACCTGCTGATCTTCTTCTGGGATCCCCTGGAGCCCCAGCCGCACGATCCCGACGTCAAGGCCCTGCTGCGCATCGCCGCCGTCTGGAACACGGCCGTCGCGTGCAACATCTCGAGCGCCGACTTTATGATCTCGTCGCCGTTGCTCTCGGGCGATTACGAATTCATGCGGCCCGATTTCGGCGACCGCCCGGCAGAGATCTTCGCGAGCGACCCCGTAGCGCCATGACCTCGGCGCTCGACGACGGACCGTTCTTTCACGGCACAAAGGCCGATCTTCGCGTCGGTGATTTGCTCACTGCGGGCTACCGGTCGAATTACCGCCCCGAGGTTGTGATGAACCACATCTATTTCACGGCGACGATGGATGGCGCGGGGCTGGCCGCCGAGCTCGCAGCCGGCGACGGCGCTCCGCACGTCTACGAGGTCGAGCCGACCGGCGAGTTCGAGAACGATCCCAACGTGACCGACAAGAAGTTTCCCGGTAATCCGACCCGCTCGTTCCGCAGCGCTTCGCCCGTCAGAGTCGTGCGCGAGGTCGACGACTGGACGCGGCTCGCGCCCGAGGCGCTTGAGGCCTGGCGCGAGCGGATCGCGGCACTGCGCGCGGATGAGCGCGGCGAGATCATCAATTGATCCCAGTCGCTGACGTCGGCGCGGTCGCCGTCGCCCCGATTGTGTTGAAACTCAGACGGTGCCGAACGGGTTGTCGATTAGGAAGCGCCAGCCCGACTCCTCGCTGAAGATCGCAACGTCTGCAGTGTGTCCGCCGAGCGCGACCTCGGAGCCATCGGGGCCGGTGCCGGTGAGCGACCAGTCAGCGACGACGAGACCGGTCGCGCCAGAGACGAAGGTGTGGCGCACGGTCATGGCGATCGGCAGCTGCAGCGACAGGAAGTACTCAAGTGCGCCGCGCACTGCTTCTTCGCCCTGCACGGGCTGGCCCGGCTGCGGCACAAAAATGCTGTCCGGAGCGTTGAGAGCGAGCAGTCCATCAACATCGCGAGCATTGAAGCGCTCGGCGAATGCGGCGTGGAGCTGAGCGAGGTCGCGCACCTGCGCGGTTGTGTTTGTCATCTGGTTCTCTCTTCTGTGTTCGCGGCGGGTGAGTGCCGCCGGAGAGGAAGACGATGGCGCGCACGAATCGTGACAGCCGAGCTCGTGAGAAGATTTTCTTCGATTCGCGTCACAAAGAGCCCTCTCGTGAGTCTCTTAAAGGAGAAGAGGGGACACAATGACAACCGTGAATGAGATCGCACCGCTCGAGCGACGGGCATCGCTCGAGGCAATGTTCCGGAGCGACCCGCACAGACTTCGCCGCCGCAGCATTTCGCTCGGCGTGCACCCGGCCGACGCCGATGACATAGCGCAGACGACCGCGCTGCGGGCATGGCGTTCGGTGGATACGTTGCGCTCGATCGAGATCGGCACGATGTGCTCCTGGCTCGACACGATTACTCGCAACACCGTGCGCGACATCGCGCGAGAGCGCCGGGTGCTTTTTGTGCCACTCGAAGAGTCGCCTGACGAGGGCGCGACAGTCGAAGACGACGCTGAGACCCGTGCTGCCGTGCGCGAGGTGATCCGTAGGCTCGACAACCTGCCAGAGGACTATCGAACCCCGCTCCTGTTGAGCGCGCTGGATGGACTGTCTGCATTCGACATTGCCGAAAAGCTCGGGCTGACTGCCTCGACCGTGCGCCAAAGAATATCGCGGGCGCGCAAGATGCTGGCACGTACGGACGAGGCGCGAGAAATTTCGGGTCTGGCCAGCTAATTATTTCAGAGTCGTCACCGATCGCATTGGAACATAAATCCGATTGGATGGCACGGAAGGCAACTGGTGCCGTTTTTTGACGCGACCCAAGAGCCCAAAAGTGGGGGTACCCGACAGTCAGTTTCAGTTTGCAATGGAGTAGAAATCACGTTTCAATTCGAATTGAGCCTTTCTCTACTCAACTGATGATGGCTCCGGTTACAGCAGATCGACCCGATCTGGCCTCGGGATAGCGGAGCTGTCTCGCTCGAATCGACTCGACTGGATCATCGTGAAAACGCGCAAGAGAATTACTGGTTTAGGTGCATTCGGCGTCATCGCCGCCGTTGTGCTGGCGTTGCTGACGCCGACTACGGCCGCGGTGGCCGCTCCGATCGATACAACCTGTGATTATGCGAACGCGAATGGCGGAGGCAAGTACCCGACATCCATCTGTTGGATCGACTGGACGGGCTTTGATGCGGCCGATGCCGCCGACGGCCAGCAGGTCACGATGCCCATCGGCGACTACCTCGCGACGTTCACCGTGACGAAGAGCGACGTACCCGCGTGGAACTCCCGGGGCGTTACCGCCACCGCGGCGGGTGCCGCCTTCCCGCTTGGCAGCCCTGGCTACTACAACGGCATTTCCGGACGGCCAATGCTGTACGCGAACACCGGATCGGTTAATGGCGCCACGAACATCGCGTTGTCCAACTTCAGCCTCACTCTGGCCGGTACTCCCGTCACGGGCTATTCGCTCGTCACCGCGTCGCCGGAGACCATCGACGCGCTCACCGCCAACCTTGGCGAGTACATGGTGTGGGACTCAGACCAGCCCCTGACCGTCATCGACAACGCCTACACGATTACCACCGGTGGCGGCTGCACGTTCCCGCTGCCGGGTGATGGGACAACGCACGTCAACTGCAACCCTGCGGCGGCGGGCACGACCGGCGCCTACGGGGTCATCGCGTCGGCCCCGTCGGCAACGAGCATTAGCGGCTCGGTTTACATGCGTGCGGCTGGTGAGCGCGAGGGTATTGCCTTCGGAATCCAGACCGCGCGCGCCTCGGTGACCAAGGTCGTCGACGGCCGCGTCGACGCGGACGACTCATTCGACATCACAATCACGTCAGACGAGGGGCCCGAGCTTGCCTCGGCGTCCACGGGAACCACCGACGGTGCCACGACCGGCAGCGTCACGGTTATCCCGAGCGGCCCGCTCACCCTCACCGACGAGTTCACCGCCGGTTCGCCGAGCCTGTTCGAGTACTACGAGCCGACGTGGGAATGCACAAACGCGCTCGCCGGAAGCACGACCGTCTTGCCGACCGGCAGCGACCCGACCCAAACCCTCGACCTCGCAATTGGCGACGACGTCTCATGCGAGGTGACGAACGCAGCGCTGCCGTCCGAGCTGACGCTCGTAAAGTCCGTCGACAGCCCAACGGCCGGAGTCGACGATGAGGTGACGTACACCTTCGCCGTCACGAACTCGGGCGACCTTCCGGTCGACACTCTCGCGATCGACGACAGCGACTTCAGCGGATCGGGATCGCTCGGCGCAATCACCTGCCTCGCGACATCCCTCGCCGTTGGTGCTTCAACAACGTGTGAAGCGACGTACACGATCACCCAGGCCGACGTCGACGCCGGAGAGGTGGAGAACACCGCTACCGCCACGGCAGAGGTAGTCGGCACGGACACCGAGATCGAATCGGTCGACTCGAGCGCTGTCGTCGACACCGCCAGTTCGACCGCGCTCGCCGTGCTGAAGACCGTCGACCACGAGAAAGCCGGAATCGGCGACGTTCTCACCTACACGCTCACCGCCACAAACAACGGAACGCTCACACTCACCAACGTGACCCTGGCCGACACCGACTTCACCGGTGCGGGTTCGCTGAGCGCTCTGGACTGCGACGCGGCGCAGCCCACGACTCTTGCTCCGGGCGAGACTCTCACCTGCACAACGACGTACACGGTTCAAGCTGCGGACATCGGGCCGCTCGACAACACGGCTGTCGCGTCGGGAGTGTTGCCCTCCGGTGACATTCTCACCGTCGACGATGAGGCCAACGTGACGGTCGGTCGACTGGCGATCACCGGCGCGGACCTCGACGGCACGACTCTCGGCCTGCTCGTTGCCCTTGGCGGAATTGCGGTTGTACTCACCTCGCGACGACGCAGGGCACGCCACCGCGCTGCATAGCAAGTAGTGCTCAACGAAAGGCCCCGCTCAGCTGCGGGGTCTTTCGTGTTAGGTCTCTTGCGCCGATTGCTCGCTGAGGTACTCGGCCGAGATGCGACGGTACGACCTCGTAAAGAACGCGGCGATGGCGGCGAGCACCATAACGATTCCCGCGACGAGAAACACGAGCGCGATTCCTCGGGCTGTGCCGTCGCCGAGGAGCCAGCCCAGGCTCGAGCGACCGGCATCCGAGTTCATAAAGGGGATGATCACGAACTCGGCGATCGGCGCAATAAGGAAAGCCGTCACCGGTGCTGCGGCCGACTCGAAGGCGGCTGCGAATCCGAAGACGCGCCCCTGGGTCTCGAAGGGCACCACCTTCTGGATGACCGTCTGCTCGGCGGCTTCGACGGCGGGGATGAGCGTCATGTACATCCAGATGCCGACCGCGTAGAGCACCCACCACTCGCGAATGGTGAAGAGTGCGCCGAGCACTCCCATCAGGATGACGAGGAGAAGCAGGGTGCGGATCGGGTTCTTGCCGAGCCCGAACTTCGCGACGAGAAGACCGCCGATGATGAACCCCGTCGACGAGATGCCGAGAACGACGCCCCACCACTCGACCGGAAAGAGCTCGAGCCCGTACGGGTCCATCAGCGCCATGTAGACGCCGCCGATGAGGTTGTTGAACGTCGAGAAGATGATGAGTGCGAAGAGCCCGGTCGCCGCACGAACCGCTGTGATGCTGCCGCGCAGATCGATGAGCGGTTGCGAGCCGTCGCGCTTCGGCTCGTCTTCGGGAATGGCGAGAAACAGCAGGTGAGCGAGAGCCGCCGCCGAAAGCACGATGGCGATAATGAGCGTCGTCCTCATGCCGAGCAGCCCGATCGACAGCCCGCTGAACACGCTCGTCACCATAAACGCGATGCCCTGCACCGTGCCGACGAGTCCGTTGGCGTTCGCGTGCCGCTCGACGGGGATGAGCAACGTCACAACCGTCGACAGCGCGATGTTGCGCATGTTCTCGACAACTGCGCCAATGAGGATCACGCCGCTGAAGATCCAGAACATCGGCCCGCCCAGGTCGAGCAGCACGGCCTCGTCGAATGCGAGATACAGGCCGAAGCTGACGGCGAACGCGACGACGGTGAACGCCCCGGCGAACACCATAACGCGGTGCTTGCGGTGCCGGTCGACGATGGTGCCGAAGGCCATCGAGCACAGGGCGACGAGCAGCATGTACGCGCCGCCGATGATGCCCGTGGCGAGCACCGAGCGCGTCTCGAGATACACCCAGAACGTGAGGGCCCACCAGAGGTAGCTCGTTGTGACGTTCGCAACAGCGGTGTTGACGAGAACCTGCGCGAAGGTGCGGGCGCCATTCGCTGGCGGTACGCGAACGGGGGTGGATGTCGCGGAGGCGGCGGGAGCGTCGTCTGTCGTGGCCATGCCTCAGTTTATGTAGACGCTGTAAACATGTCGATAGTCAGCTTGGGAATTTCACGTTCGCCAGCTGCTGCGACACCTGCCAGATGCGTGCGGCATCATCGGTGCTGCGCAGTCTCGAGTAGAGCTTCTGCTCGGCAGGTGCCCCACCCATGTTGCCGAGCCCGCGTGGCCCATAGAAGCTGTGAGCATCGACCGATGTCGCGGCGAGAAGTGCCGGCAGTCCGGCGCTGTCCGCCGTGCCGAACAGAATGCCGCGCCGCGAGAGCGCGCCAATAAAGCTGCGACCGTTCGCGGCCTCGCCTCGACCGAGTTCGGGGCGCGCGGCAAGCAAACTCGTCGGTGCGATGCCCGGATGCGAGAGATTGCTCGTGATGCCCCACCCGCCGGCGCGGCTGCGGCGGTCGAGCTCGAGACCGAAGAGTCCGAACGAGATCTTCGACTGGCTGTAGGCGCGCATGCCGTCGTAGGACTTCTCCCAGTTGAGGTCGTTCCAGTTGATCGCGCCCTGATTTGCGGCGACACTCACTTGCGAGGTCACGCGCGCGTTGCCCGCGCGCAGCAGCGGCAGCAGTCGAGCGACGAGAGCAAAGTGGCCGAGGTGGTTAGTACCGAATTGCAGCTCGAACCCGTCGACCGTTGCTTGGCGTTCGGGCGGTGTCATTACGCCCGCGTTGTTGATGAGCAGATGGATGGGCGCGCCCTCGCGGTTGAGCTCGTCGCCGATAGCCGCTACCGACGCGAGTGACGAGAGGTCGAGGTCGCGCAGCGACACCGTCGCGTGGGCAACGCGCTCATTGATTGCGGCGATCGCCGCCTCGCCCTTCGCACGGTTGCGCACCGGAAGAACGACGTCCGCCCCCGCAGCAGCGAGTCGCGTCGCGATTCCGAGGCCGATGCCGTCGCTGCCACCGGTGACGACGGCACGCTTTCCGGTCAGGTCGGGCACACTGATGTTAATTGTCTTGCGTGGCATGGCTTGCTCCAGAGGTTAGGCGTTTGTCCAACCGTGTTGCACGGCCCGCGAGTTATACAGGGATGGCCTATCCGTGGTTGAGCCCGGCGCCGCCCTGTACAACTGAACAATGGACATTGACCGCGCCGGCCTCGCCGAGTTTCTGCGCCAACGCCGCGAAGCTTTGCAGCCCGACGATGTAGGCCTGCCCCGGGGGCACCGCCGCCGCACGAGCGGGCTGCGCCGCGAAGAGGTTGCCCTGCTCAGCCACATGTCGACGGACTACTACTCCCGAATCGAGCAGGAGCGAGGGCCACAGCCGTCGGAGCAGATGATCGCGGCTATTGCGCAGGGGCTGCATTTGTCAGTCGACGAGCGTGATCACCTGTTTAGGCTCGCCGGACACAACCCGCCCGGTCGAGGCGCTGGCAGTGAGCACATCAGCCCCGGCATGCTGCGAATCTTCGACCGGCTCGCTGACACTCCCGCCGAGATCGTCACCGAACTCGGCGAAACGCTTCGGCAGACACCGCTCGCTGTCGCGCTCACCGGCGACCTCACTGTGTACCGCGGCCCGTCGCGAAGCATCGGCTATCGCTGGTTCACCGATCCGGCTACGCGGGCTCTTTACGATCCTGATGACCACCCATTTCTTCATCGCATGTTCGCTTCGGGCCTTCGCGAGATGATCACGGTGAGAGGGCCGCATTCGCGAGCCGCGCGACTGGCCGAGCTGCTTCTCGAAGAGAGTGAGGAGTTTCGTCGGGTGTGGGCAACGCACGAGGTTGGCATCCGACCGCGCGAAACGAAGCGGTTCGTGCACTCCGAACTTGGCACACTCGAACTGACCTGCCAGGTGCTGATGGACCCGAGCCAGTCGCACTCTCTGCTCGTGTATACGGCGATCCCTGGAAGTGAGACCTACGACAAGCTGCAGTTGTTGTCGGTCATCGGGGCGCAACAACTTAGCCCTTAGAGGGGCTTCTTCCACGCCCCCATCGTCGCCCAGGCGACGAAACCGACTGCCTCGTTGACCGCGAGCATGTGTGTGTTGTCGACAGCGTTCGAGGTTGTGATCGAGGGATGCCCCGGCGCCACCTCGGCCAGCTGCGCAATATTCGCGAGTTTGAGCAGCATGCCGAGACGGTGACCTCGGTGGGCTGCGACGACGATAGTGTCGCCCTGCGCAACCGGCCGGTGCGGCTCGGGTGGCACGTCGAGCTCGGTGTAGCCCGCCACTTCGCCGCTCGGGGAGTGGTGCGCGATCGCGGTAAGCATTGTGCGCGGAGAGCTCTCCATTGCGTCGTCGTCGGCGCGAACACGTTCGGCAGTCCAAGCGCTCTCGGTGTCCATGCCTCCGCTGGGCGCGTCGGACATACTTCGCCGCAGTGCCGCCATGTCTTCGAGAAGGTCTTCTGGAGTTCGGCCGACGTAGGTGCGTACCTCGTAGTCCGGCCCCGCGACATCCATCGCCTCTGAATGCAGTGCTGAAATGTCGATGGGCAGCACGAGGCGGCTCATGCGCCCGACCTGCTCGAGGGCGTAGCCGTGTTTCAACAGAAATCGGCTCGAGGCGGTGTTGCGCGGGACGGAGCCGAAGCCCGTCGGCGAGGGGATGACGTCGGTCGTTTCGGAGACCTTCTCGGTCACGTAATCCTGCATCGCAGTCTTGCCCTCGGCGCGGGCGAACTCGACGAGCCGGTCGTGCAGGGCCGCACCGATGCCGCGGTTGCGAAAGGCAGGAAGCACCTCGACCGACACCCAGGTCGTGGGGCTGTCGGTATCGGTCTCGTACACGCCGCGACCCACGATCTCGCCATCGACGCGGGCGAGAGCCATCGCCTTGCGCTCGAGCGGGTTCTGCCACTTCGGCAGTAGCTCGCCCGGCTCGCGGGCGAGGTCATAGTTGCCCACGGCCTCCGCCTCTACGTCGTTGCGCACGCGCACCATCGCGACCCAGTCGGGCGTAATCTCTGCAGGCACAACAAGGTCTTCGATGCTGAAACTCATAACTCGAGGCTACGGAATTGCCCCCTTGACGTTCTACTTGTTTTTTGCAAGTGTGGACTCATTCGCAACGAAGCAACCGAAGGAGATCGAAATGCCTCAGATGTTTGTCAACCTGCCCGTCACCGACCTCGATCGCGCAAAGGCCTTTTACGAGGCCCTCGGGTTCAGCATCAATCCGCAGTTCACCGATCACAACGCAGCGTGTGTAGTTGTCGAAGACGGCCACAACTACTTCATGATTCTGACGCGTGAGTACTTCCAGACCTTCACCGCGCTGCCGATCGGCGACAACGCGAAGAACCCGTCGGTGTCGACGGCGATCTTCCTCGACAGCCGCGAAGCGGTCGACGCGACTGTCGAAGCCGGCATCGCTGCGGGCGGTACGCAGCCCGGAGAGGCCACTGACTACGGCTTTATGTACCAGCGCGGTGTCACCGACCCCGACGGCAACGTGCTCGACTTCGGCTGGATGGACCCGGTGGCCGCCGCCCAGGGCCCCGAAGCTTTCGCGGCGCAGCAGGAGTAGGGTGCGCCCCATGGCCGCACGAGACTACGGCCAGTACGGCGGCGTCACCCGAGCACTCGAACTCGTTGGCGAACGCTGGTCACTTCTTATCATTCGCGATCTGCTCGTGGGGCCGCGCCGCTACGGCGACCTCGCGGGCGGGCTCGCGCGCATTCCGAGCAACATCCTCTCGGCGCGCCTGAAAGAGCTGCAGGCGGCGGGCATCATTCACCGGGTGCCGCACTCGCGCGTCATCGTCTACGAGCTCACGGCGTACGGCCGCGAGCTCGAGCCGGTTATTCTCGCGCTCGGAGCCTGGGGTTTCAAGGCGCTCGACGAGCCCCGCGACGAGCAGATCATCACCCCCGACTCAATGACGATCGACCTGCGCACTGCGTTTCGGGCGAACGTCGCCGCCGGCCTGCCCGCCACCACGTACGCGGCGAGTTTCGGCGACGCAGAGTTGCTCATACGAGTGGATGGCGCGACCCTCGCCGTGGCACGCGAGAACGGGCCCGTTGATCTGGCCTTCGCCGCGAGCAGCGGCATCCATCGCCTGATTTCTGGCGAGCTCGCGCCCGACCGTGCCCTCGCAACTGGCGCGGTCGAAGTGCTGCGCGGGAGCGGCACCCTGCTCGACAGGTTCGCCGAGACATTTCACCTGGCGGCGTAAGAGGGGGTGCACCGCACCCTTCCTGCGGTCGCCGGTTGCGGCGAGAGTTGACGCATGACAATCACACACGACGACATCATCGCCAACTGGATCGCCGTCTCGAACGCGCACGACACTGCCGGTTATCTCTCGTTCTTCACCGAGGGAGCGACGCTTGACGACCCCTCGGTCGGCGAAGTGTTCGACGGCGCAGAGGGGCTCACCCGTTATTTCGAGACCTACGTTATTGGCTACAAGACTCAGACCCGCGTTGTGAGCATTGAGCCTAGAGAGACCTTCACGCACGTCGAGGTGGACTTCACCGGAACCTTCCCCGGCGGCCAGATCGGTGGTCTCTTCGACATCACATTCGAGGGCGACAAGATCGCCTTTATTCGTGCCGACCTTCTATGACGTGCGCGCCGAGAGTGAGCTGATCGCCTTCTCGCTCGCGCTTCCCGGTTCGGGTGACCCGACGAGCAACTGCTGCCCCGGCGCATCTTTCACCTCAAAGGTCTGGTAGCTGAGCTCGACGCGGCCCGCATCGGGGTGATGAAAGATCTTGAACGCGCGAGCGAGCCCGCCGACCGATCCGTCATTCCACAGTTCGCGAAAGTCGAGAGAAGTTGCACTCAACTCGGCAACGAGATTGCTGATTGAGCCGTCGCTCGGAAAGAGGCCGGCGTTGAGTCGCAGTGCGTGAACCGTCGCGCCCGACATAAGCGTCCACTCGGGGTAAATGGTGCGCGCGAGTGGGTGGGTAAAGAGTATGCGCGTCATGTTTGTCTCTGGCGCGAAGGGCGCGAGGAGAGCCGCGGCAGGAGCGTTGGCGGCGAGCACGTCGAAGGCCGGCCCGAGAACGTAGGCCGCCGAATCTGAGAACCGATCGAGCAGCGCAAGCAGCGACGGATGAACCGTGGCGCGCTGGGCATCTGAGCCAAGCGTGGGGCCGACACCGGCTACGCGATACAGGTGGCCGCGGGCGTCGACGTCGAGCCGAAGCGCGCGACTCAGTGCTTCGAGAACTTGCGGCGATGGGCTGCGTTCGCGCCCCTGCTCGAGGCGGGCGTAGTAGTCGACGCTCACTCCGGCGAGCTCGGCGACCTCTTCGCGGCGCAGGCCATCAACGCGACGCGGAGCGCCCGAGACGCTGAGCCCGGCGTCGGTGGGACTCAGGTGTGACCTGCTCGAGCGCAGAAACTCGCCGAGCTCACTGTCGGATGCCATCCATGAAGGCTACGACGTAAAGTTGCCGCATGGATCTCGAGGTGTCGGCAGCCCTGAGCATCCCCGACTCGGAGCTGCGCTGGAAGTTTTCGCGCTCGTCGGGGCCGGGCGGGCAGCATGTCAACACGTCAGACAGCCGGGTGCAGCTGACCTGGAGCGTTGTCGAGTCGGGCACGCTCAGCGACGAACAGCGCGACCTGCTGCTGACGAAACTCGGGCGCCGTCTCGTCAACGGTGCGATCACCGTGACCGTCTCGACGCAGCGTTCTCAGTTGCGCAATCGTGAAACCGCGCTCGAGACTCTCGCCGTTTTGGTGAGGGAAGCCCTCGCGCCGCCCGGGCCGCTTCGGCGCGCAACAAGGCCGACCAGGGGCTCGGCCCGTCGTCACCTCGCTGTCAAGAAGCGGCGATCAGAGACCAAGCAGCAGCGGCAGAGGCCGACCGGCGACTAGTTGAGTTTCGCGAGCTTCGCGCGCGCGAAGCTGTAGGTGCCGTACGCGATGAAGCCGAGTCCGACGACCACGAGGATGACCTGGCCGAACGGCAACGCGGCCAAGGCCTTGAGCGCGCCATCCAACCCGGTTGCCTTGCTGGAATCTGTTGTGAATGCCGCAACGACGAACAACACTCCAACGGTGAACATGGCGACGCCGCGCGCGACGTAGCCGACGATTCCGAGAGCGCGGATGCCCTTCGCCGCTGTGCCGGCGGGCATCGTGAGGTCTTCTTCGAACTTGCGGGTCAGCCCCTTGCGCACCATGTAGACGCCAATGCCGCAAATCGCCAGACCGATGATGACAACGAGAAAGACGCCTCCAGGGGTTGCGAGAAGGTCTGCCGTGAACGATGTCGACTGTTTCGAGCTGTCGCTGCCGCCGCCCACAGCGAATCCGAAAGCCGTAGCTGCGAACGCGAGATAGGCGATTCCCTTGCCCGCTTCGACGGCGATGTTCGCGGCGCGCTTCTTGGGGTCTTCGTCGTGGATAAAGAATGAGCCGATCAGGTACCAGAGGCCCAGAGCGGCAAGGGCGATGGCGACGAACCACAGCGCGATGACGCCGATCGTCGTCGACCCGATGGCAGCGAAGGCGCCCGACTGGTCTGCGCTGCCGCCACCACTTAGGGCGATGCCGATCGCGATGAACCCGATGATCGCGTTGACGACTCCGTTGACCGCGAAACCCGAGCGGGCGACGGCGCGCAGAGGGGTGCTGTTACGAGTGGAACGTGCAGCTGACTTGGGATTGGGCATTCGGCAAGACTACGCGGGGCGCGATTTTCGACTCGGGGGTTGCATGATGTGCGGCGGATCGATAGGTGGGGTTTTTCGAAGCTTATGCAGGCCGATCTGCCCGACTCAGGCGTAGAAGTTCACGACGAGCGCGCCCAGGCAGAGCACCGGCGCGATAACGAACATCACGAGGCCCACGCGAATAAGTCGGCGAGTTCGTTGGATGGCGCGGGCATTGTCATCCCCACCGGGAAACGCCGCTGCGCCGAACACAAACACCATAAGCAACTCGAGAATCGCGCCTGCCCAGAACACCCGCTCGGGCTCATCATCGATCACGCCGGCAAACCAGCCCGAGATGATGATCGCTGCGCACAACGTCGCCATCACAAGCGCCGAGCCCACGAACAGGAGTACGGCAGATCGCTCGAGGTGTCGCCGGGTCTCGTTCATGGCAGCCGCCTATCTCAGGTAGAGCGTTGACGTTAGCCGCGGACATCACCTAGAGCAACAGCGCGCAGGTCACTCTCAGTCGGCCTGCTGCCCGCGTTCTTCTGGGTGGTTGTAGAAACGCGTGCCGATGAGCGCGAGGAACGCGCCGCCGACGACAACTCCTACCGTCAGGGCAAGCGGAAGGAAGAGGCCGAACGTCGATGCCCAGTATGCGAGCCAGATGCCGATGAGCAGATTGATGCCCGCCCAGAGAACGTTCTCGGCAGGTGACGCCGGAACCCGCCACGGCACCCTATGCAAGTAGCCGGCGCCACCCCGCGTGCCGTGGGGGATTGCGTTGGCAATGAAGATGCTCGCGACGGCCGCGATCACATATCCGACAAGGGTCATGAAGGGCTCATTCCGTAGGTTGCACCGATGCTACGCAGTCCGCCGTCTCAAAAGAAACCCGCGCCGGTCTCGCAGCGTAAGCCGTTCTGAGTAGTAGCGCTCAAAGCGGATCAGAGGCACTATATTCACGTGGGTGCACGAATAGTGTCGTTCGAAATCCCGACCAACCTGGTGGACGAGTCGGAGCTGCTGGCTGTTCAGCTGGGCATCCCGATGAGCGAACTCGCGTGCCGCGCGTTCACAGAGTACGTGTGGACGATCCGGGTGACATCTCGAGGCGAACGATTTGCCGCACACCCCGACGGCTCGGAAGAAGAGTAGATCTGGTCGATCCCTCTCCGCGTTTTGAACACTATTGAACACGCAAAGTCAATGCCTATCGATCCCGAGTACTGACGCGCATGCTTGCCTACGGCGTCGACGCGGTCGACGCCACAACGCAGAACGAGCGCCCTGTTCCCGACCCGAACGGAAACAGGGCGCTCTCTGAATGTGCTGGCTACCGAACGCCGCGAGTGGCACCCCAAGGTTGCCGCCGTTGCGCACTTGCGGTCTCAGCGTCGCTGGTTGTCAGCGCCATATGCGCTCCCTCGCGGGGCGCGCGGCGAGCCAAGAGCTGGCGTCAGCCGGGTGCGAACGCTGGGGAGCCTGAGGCCGGCAACCGGTGCGACCCGGGTCGCGCGAACCATCGGGGTCATCGCAGGCTTCACGCGCCCACCTGCTTCTTGTCATCCGACGACGCCGCGACCTGAATCTTGCGCGGCTTCGCACGTTCTGCGACCGGGATGATTACCGAGAGCACGCCGTGCTCGTAGTTGGCCGTGATCTTCTCGGCGTCTACGCCGTTGCCCAGCGTGAACTGCCGCATGTAGCTGCCGTGCGGCCGCTCGTGTGCGAGCCATTTGACCTGTTCGTCGGCCGGAGCCTGGCGCTCTGCGCGGATGGTCAGCAGCTGGCCGTCGACGTCGAGGTCGACCGAGGTGGGGTCGATGCCCGGCAGGTCGGCGCTTAATACGTACTGATCGCCCTCGCGAAAGAGGTCAACGGGCATCAGGCGAGGAGTTCGAGCCGTGTCAAAGACGCTGGAAGCGAGGCGGTCGAACTGGCTGAGGGCATCAAACGGGTTGGACATGATCAATCTCCTTTCGTAACCGAATGAAGGTCTCACGACGGGTGTGCAAGACCCGCTAATTTTTTAACAAATGGCGCCGGTCGGTGCCAACCGTTCCAAGCATTTTTTAAGCTATCGACCGCGCTCTAATCGTCGGTACCGATCTCGCCAGCGCAATCGGCCTAGGCTGTGGCCGTGACTGATGAGACTCGTACGAGACCCAAGAACCGGCGGGAGTCGATTCTCGCCGCCGCGGGCGCGCGGTTCTATCAGCGCGGGTATGCGGGCACCAGCCTTGAAGATATCGCTGGCGATCTCGGTGTGACAGCCCCGGCACTCTACCGCCACTTTCGTAACAAAGACGAGCTCTACACGGCGGCCCTTGAGATCAATTTGCGCCACATTGAGACCTGCATCGCCGAAGCCACCACCGCTCCTGAAGCCATCGCCGGTCTCGCTCGCATCGCTGTGACGTACCCGACTATGGGTCTGCTCTGGAACACCGACCGCCGTCGCCGCCTCGTCGATCCTGACGGTGCAATCGAACAGCGCCTCGTTTCAGTGGCCGATGATCTGGGCGCTCTATTCGACAACGCCCCCGAGCTCGCCCGGCTTCTCGCTCGAGGTGTGCTCGCCGCTGCCTCGAGCACGGGCTTCTACGCAAGCGGGCTTGAGCCGCACGAGCAGATCGCGCACCTTGAGCGCGCGCTCTCGGCAGTCGCGGCCTTCGCCCCCATTCAGCCCCTAATTTTGTTGGATGTCGCTGACGAGACCGTTGTCTCGCGCCCATGGGCGACGCGCCGCTCTGCACTACTCGACGCGGGCGCAGTTCTCGTCGTCCAGCGCGGCGGCTACCAGGCGGTGAGCATCGAAGAGATCGCAATGGCGGCAGGCGTGAGCCCGAATACCGTGTACCTGCACTTCTCGGGAAAGGCAGACCTCTTTGCCGCGGTACTTCGCCGCGCTGCGAGTTGGTTGATGGCCTCGCTTCAGCAGGCCTCAGCGCAGGCGACGTCAGCGACTGAGGCCTTACGGCTGACGATCATCTCATCGCTGGAGCTCAGTGCTCAGCACCCGTCGTGGACCGGCAGCCTCGCCGATGAGATGACCAATCTGCCCGAAGAGCAGATTGCTGACGTTGTGACAGCTGTCGATGAATATCTCGCTGAGTGGCTTGCCTTGTGCGCAGCAAACGCCCCAGAGCTGCCGGTCGAGGCCGTGCGAGTGCGCATGCGTGCGGGTCTCGCCGTGATCGACGATCGTGCCCTCGAGGCTGCAGATCGGCGGGTTCTGTCGAGCGAAGACAGCGTGCGTCTAATGCTGGAGATTCTTACAAGTTAATACCCAATATCAATATAGATATCCGTTTTGCCTTTGTATCAATGATTTGACGTGATAAGTTAACCGTCAATCAGGGAGGCACATCGTGGTGCATAAACTATTGATAGCTCGCACAGACGCGGGCATCGTTGCAGGAGTCGAAGACCGGGGCGCGGTTCGCTTCCGCAGCATCCCGTACGCGGCGCCTCCGTTTGGCAAAAATCGCTTTCAGCCGCCGACCGCCGCAGCCGCCTGGGAGGGTGTGCGAGACACTGCAGAGTTCGGTGTCGGGGTGCCACAGGCGCGCTTCGAGGGTGACCCCTTCGACCCGTATTTCAACCCGGCTCGGCAGGGCGAGGATTGCCTGACCCTAGACATCTGGACCCCCGACCCCGCAGCCTCGGGCCTGCCCGTTATGGTGTGGATTCACGGCGGCGGATTCATCACCGGCACCGGGTCAGCGCCCGCGCATGACGGCTACAGCTTCGCGCGTGACGGATTTGTGCACGTTGGCATCAACTACCGCCTGGGCATCGACGGCTTCACCTTTTTTGACGACGGCATCGAGAACCTCGGTCTGCTCGATCAGATAGCAGCGCTCGAGTGGGTGCAGCGCAACATTGTCGCTTTCGGCGGTGATCCCTCGCGCGTGACGATCTTCGGTCAGTCCGGTGGCGGTGTTGCAGTGATTGACCTCATGGCCATGCCGTCCGCTCGTGGGCTTTTCGCGCAGGCGATAGCCATGAGCGGCACCCCCGTCGCCGCGGCAACAAAAGAGAGTGCGCTGCGAGTTACCGCGCGTCTCGCCGAAAGGCTGGGGATCGAGCCGACCCGAGAAGCTTTCGCAGCTGTTTCGCTCGAGCGAACGATCGCCGAAACGATGCCGATGGCGCTTGAGTTTTTCGATTTTGCTCAGTGGGGAAAGGAATCGTTTACGGTTAGCCCGTTCCGGGCCGTCTACGGAACGACGAGCATGCCTCTGTCACCCTTGGCTGCGGCACCCGAATCGACTGTCCCGTTTATGACGGGAACCATGCGCAATGAGGCGACCGGATTTCTCGCGGGGGTGGGCATGATCGACGGAATTCCTGACGACATTGGCGCGCACATGCTCGCGCTGCTTGGCGCGGACGGCGAGGTCCAGCGCGCGTACCGCGACGGACCGCGTGGCCTGAGTGCAGTCGTGCAACTCGTTGAGGCCGCATGGACCGACTTCGCGTTTCGGATGCCAACACTCGCACTCGTCGACGCGCGAACCGCGACATCCCACGTCTATGAATTTTTGTGGGAGAGCCCGATGTTTCCGCCGACGCTCGGTGCAAACCACGCTCTCGAGGTTCCGTTTATGCGCGACGACCTCGCCGCGATGCGCGCTGTTGGCCCCGCGGGCATTGCGACGCTTGGCCCAGACGCCCCCCAAGAGTTGGCGACGCGGATGCACGCGGCATTTGTCGCTTTCGCGCGGACCGGGCAGCCCGGCTGGCCGGCCTATGACACCGAAAACCGCACAACCAAGATCTTCAACAGCGTTGATGCACTCGAAAATGACCCCGCCGCAATGGAGCGCCGGGCGTGGAAGGAAGAACAATGACCGAGACCCTGAACAAGGTCGCCGAGCGCACTCAGGGGCTCGGCGGAGTAATGACCGCCTTCTTTGGCGTTCAACTGTTCGTCAACATCGCAAATGGTGGTGTTGCGAACTCTCTCATTCCGAACCTCATCGCCAATGTCGATCCCGACAACAAGGTGGCCATTCTCGGACTCGCCGGTGCGGTGGCAGCGGTTGTTGCGGTCGTTACGCAGCCCGTGTGGGGAATGCTTTCTGACCGCACCCGGTCGCGCCTCGGGCGTCGAGTGCCCTGGGTGCTTGGCGGTGTCGTAGGGCTCAGCCTGACCTTTCTCGGCCTGGCCAACGTCAGTTCGGTGCTGCTCATCGTCGTGTTCGCCGCCGTCGTTTCGTTGTTCTACAGCATGATCACCGGTCCGCTCAGTGCGATCGTTCCCGACCGCACCCCGGTCGCCCGCCGCGGAGTCTTCTCGGCTTTGGGCTCGCTCGGCATCTTTGTCGGGGGTCTTGTCGGCGTGGTTGTCGCCTCGCAGTTCGTCTCGACGCTCGCCGTGGGCTTTATGGTGATGGCGGCGCTTGTGCTCTTCGGCGGCATTCCCGCAGCCCTGGCCCTTCGCGACCGCAAGTTCGACGAAGTCGGTCCCGTTGCGGAACGCGTGTCGTGGGCAGAAACTCTCAAGGGCTTCTTCGTTGACCCGCGCAAGCACCCCGACTTCTTCTGGGCGTTTGTCGCCCGGCTTGTGCTCATCGTCGGCTACTGGTCGATCGTTTCTTTTCAGCTCTACATTCTTGACGACTACATCGGGCTCGGTCTTGACGGTGCGAACTCCGTGTTCCCCATCGCCACGGCGATCCTCGCGCTCGGAATCATCGTGGCGCTCGTTCCCTCGGGTGTGCTCTCTGACCGAGTCGGCCGCCGCAAGCCGTTCGTGATCGTCGCCTCGGTGGTCGTCGCCCTCAGCGCGATCGTGCCGATCATCTCGCCCACCGTCACCGGAGCGCTAATCTCGGTCGCCATGGGTGGTCTCGGTTTCGGAATCTATCTCGCTGTCGACCAGGCGCTGATGACTCAAGTGCTGCCCAAATCGGCAGACGCGGGCAAAGACCTCGGCGTTCTCAACATCGCTCAGGCAGGCGGCCAGGTCATCGCCCCGCTCATCGCGAGTCTTGTGATCAGCATCGCCGGTTACCCCGTTCTCTACGGGTTCGCGGCGGTCATGGCAATCCTCGCCGCGGTTGCGATTGTGCCGATCAAGAGCGTGAGGTGAAGGTGGCAATGTACACGACGTCGGATTCGATCGTGCAGGGTCGCGATGGCGGAATCCCGATTCGCGACTACCTGCCCGCCGACCGCCGGTTCGCGACTCCGCTGCTCTGGGTGCACGGTGGCGGCTTTGTGCTCGGCGGTCTTGACATGAAAGAGTCGGATGCCCCGGCCCGGCACCTTGCAGCAGCGGGCCGCTGGGTGCGCACCGTCGATTACCGCCTCGCGCCGAACATCGGGCTGTTCGGCAAACCCACGCTCGGGGCGGCTCCAGGGCGCTTTCCCGAGGCTCACCACGATGTGTTGGATGTCGCGGAATCCCTCCGTCTCGCGGCGGGCTCGATCCACATCGGCGGGGCGAGCGCTGGCGCGAATCTCGTCGCCGGCGCGGTACTCGCGATGCGTGATCGTGGCGCACCCCTGCCCCGATCGGTGTCGCTCGCGTACGGTGCTCTCCACAGCGTGCTGCCGCTCAACGACGCGGTCGAATCGGCACTGCGCGGCTGGCAGCCCCGCTGGTTCTTCAATCCGCCGATGATGCGGCGCATCACCCTCAACTACGTCGGCGACGAGGGTGCACTGGCCGATCCTTACGCTTTTCCGGGCGGCGCCGATCTCGCCGGATATCCGCCCACCCTTTCGCTCGACGCATCAAACGATCGGCTGCGCATTTCTGGGCACGCGTTCAACGTCGAACTGGCGGCGGCCGGGGTCGACACCGAAGAGATCGTGCTCGACGGGGTGCACGGCTTTCTCGGCACGCCTCGCAAACTGGTCTTTGCCGAGGGGATGTCGCTGCTCGCGCTCTGGATGGCGCGGCACGACGGCTAGCTGCTCGCCTGAGGGCGAAAACTGTGGTGTGCTCGAGGGCAACCGACAGTTGCACTTTCGGGATGGAACGGAGTGAGCGCGATGACCGAGACGCGGCGGGGTGGTCGCTCGTGAATTCCGAAGTGCGCGACGACGAGCATTGGATGGTCATTAACGGCCGACGCTGGCGGCGCACTGATCCCGAGCTTCCAGAGAATCTTGTTGTGCGACTCACATCGCATCTGGGTCGAGCCCGATCAGCGGTCGGCGTCAGCCGCCGCTCGGGCGACGCCGAAGCCACGACGGCTGCGCGCGTGCGGGTCGGCCTCGCCAAACACGGACTGGGCGAGCGCGGGCCTCGCTGGTGGGAGTGCGCCATTGACGACCGCATCGAGCGTGCTCGCGAAGCTCTTGAGGAGTTGGACCGACTCGCGCCCTGATGGCGAACTTTTCGCTGTCATGCCATCGACGATAGACCGACTAGGCCGTTGCGGCTCCATCAAAAGCCTCGCGATTCTCGCGAATCTCCTGCTCGCTCTCGAGCGCCCAGCGGGCGAGTTCGAGTACGGCTGGCAGCAGCTTGGCGCCGAGCGGGGTGAGCGCGTACTCGACGCGCGGGGGCATCTCGGCGAAGGCGGTGCGTGAGACAAGACCGTCGCGCTCAAGGTGCCGCAGGGTGAGGGTCAGCATACGTTGGGAGATACCGGGAACGGCGTTTTTCAAAGCCGTGAACCTTTGCGGCTTTTCTTCGAGCATGCCGATGACGAGCAGGCTCCACTTGTCGCCAATGCGTTCGAGGGCATCGCGCACAACTTCGCCACGGCCAGAACCGCACATCTCACTCATCTGTTCGTTCGACATGGTTACCTCCGTGTGCCTTTTGTAGACGTGTCAACTACTCGCTACGATTCGCTTTAGTAACAAATCATAACTATGGGAGTCGCACAATGCTCATCGCCGTCTGGATCGTCTCGGCCATCACCGCTCTTCTCTACATCATGGCCGGAGGTCGCAAGGTCACGATGCCGGCGGCAAAGCTGCCCGAGAACTTTCCGTTCGTCGCCGACACTGGCGTTCGCGGGTTGCGTTTCATCGGCGCAGTTGAAGTTCTTGGCGGAATCGGCGTGATCGTTCCTGCTCTCACGGGCATCGCACCGATACTCACGCCTATCGCCGCCAGCGGGCTCGTGCTCGTGATGGTTCTCGCGATCGCCTACCACGTGTGGAAGCGCGAGTTTAAGTTCATCCCGTTCAACCTCGTGCTGCTCGTGCTGCCGCTCTTCGTGGCAATCGCACGGTTTGCCGGGGTCTAGGCCTTTTCTGAGAAGCGCGCAGCTACCTCGAGCAGCACATCTTCTGACCCCGCGTAGATGCCGTCGGCTCGCGGCCAGTGTGAGATCACGTCGGTGAAGCCGAGCTCGGCGGCACGGGAGACCTGATCGTCGAATGCCGCAACGCTTGACATGGAGAACGTTCCGTTCATGTCGAGGGCGAGGTAGCGGTCGATCGAACCGGGGTCGCGGCCCGCGGCGTTGGCTGCGACATCCAACCTCTCGACAAGCCCCGCGACAGCGCCCCACCAGTCGTCGCCATGAACACCGTCGGGGCCGGTTGTCACCCATCCCTGCGCGTGCTGCGCCACGAGCGCGAGGCCCTTGGGGCCGTTGGCCGCGAGAACAAACGGCAGGCGCGGCGACTGAGCGGATGCGCCAACCATGCGGGCGTTGACGGCTGTGAACCAGTCGCCGTCGAATGAGATTGCGCCCTCGGTCTCGAAGCGCAGCAGCGTGTCGAGGGCCTCGACGAACTCGGTGAAGCGCTCGTGTCGCTGGCGGGGCGTGAGTTCCGACTGGCCGAGAACGAAGGCATCGAATCCGGTGCCGCCCGAGCCGACCCCGAGAATAAAGCGCCCGCCCGCGATGTCGTCGAGCGTTGCGAGGTCTTTCGCGAACGGCACGGGATGCCTGAAGTTCGGCGACGCGACGAACGTGCCAAGACGAATAGTGGATGTCGCGGCCGCCGCCGCGGTCAGTGTCGGGATGGTGGCACCCCAGGGCTCATCGGCGAGCGAGCGCCACGAGAGGTGGTCGTAGGTCCAGGCGTGGTCGAAGCCGAGCTCTTCGGCGAGGGCCCATTTGCGGCGGCCCTCGCTCCAGCTGTCTTGGGGCAGGATGACGATTCCGTGGCGCATGTGTCAAGTCTGCCAGTGGGTGCAGTTGCTCACCGAACGCCGCCCAGGGCAACTTGTCGAGCGACGACGAGAGCCCCGGTGAGTCCGGCGCGCGCGCCAATCTCGCTTCTCACAACCCGCATGTGAGGGGCCAGCTGTGGATGAACCCAGCGCATGGTTGTCTCGCGTGCCCCGTCAATGTAGCTCGTGCCCAATTCGGTGAGTTCACCGCCGATGATCACCTGACTGATCCCGAGAACCGTGCACAGGTGAGCGAGGTGGATCCCCAGTTGTGATCCCATGTCAAACAAGGTGCGGGAGATGACTCTCGGATCGCTCGCGAAGATATTGCGGATGTCGTTGAGACAAGTGGCGTCTGGATAGAACGTTGCAAGTTGGCGCAACAGTGCGGGTGAAGAGCTCACGGTTTCGAGGCACCCCCTGTTGCCGCAGCGACACGCAAGGTGTTCCTCGGGAATTGCGATGTGACCGAGTTCACCGGCCGCGCCATAGCCGCCGCGCAGCTGTCGCCCGTCAATGCAGATGGCGGCGCCGAGCCCGGTAGACGCTTTAACGTAAAGAAAATTCGCCGACCTGAGTACCTCACCGCGGGCGGCGAGGTTGGCGTCGTTGTCCACATGCACCGGCACCGCACCAAGGTGTCGGCGAAACTCATTGGCCACATTTACGTCGAGCCAGTTGGGCAGCACAGAGCTGGAACCAACGATGCCCGTTCGAATGTCGACCGGGCCAGGGAGCCCAATAGCTGCGCCACGCACCGAATCGAGGCCGAGCGCGGCAGAACTCAGCAATTCTCGAGCGAGTCGGGCCGCTACCGCTATGGCGTGCGTAGCTGATTGTGTTGTGTCGACCGGGAGCGATCCCTCGGTGAGAACTGAGCCGTCCGCGTCAGCGATCGCCACATGAACCTGATCGTGGTCGAACTCGATTCCGAGAAGCTGGCCGGTGAGTTTGACCCGGAGGCCGACGGGCGGGCGGCCAGCGGACCGGCTCGCCTCGGGCAAGGTGAACTGTTCGACGCGGCCCTCGGCGATAAGTTCGCCGACTGCGGCGGCCACGGTCGAGGGCGCGTACCCGAGCTCGCGAGCTATGTCAGCTCGACTAGATCCTTCCGCGGTCTGCAAGTGATGCGCGATTGCTGCGTTGGTGCGCAGGCGTGCCGAAACCCGCACTGTCGGTGGTGTCGTCATTGATCCTCCGGAAGCGAATATAGTCGCCTACCCCGAGCGAATTTGTGCTTTTTTCGAATAAATTGTGCTGATAGTTTCAGCGCAATCCGTTCGCGTCCCACGCCACCGGAACCGTCCGTTGTCAGAGAAGACGACGATTCGCAGAAAGCAATGGTCAATGGTGACTGTATATAACCGCCTCGCGCGCACGCGTTCGACAGCACGCGCATCGCTCGCGATGGCGACTTCCCTCCTCATCGCCGTAACAGGGCTGACGCTCGCGACAGCAAGCCCTACAGCCGCGGCTCCTGTTCTTGAACACGTCGTTTCATCGCCCGATGGCAAACTCGACGCGAGTGTGGGTCTCGACAATGGGCGACTTACCTACGCCGTTACTCGTGACGAGACGACATCAGTTGTCGCACCTTCGGGTCTCGGCTTTGTGCTCAAGAACCCCGCCGCCGATCTCACCTCTGGAATCGAGATCATCGACACCACAACCGACGTCATCGACGAGCGATGGACTCCCTCATGGGGAACCGTCTCGTCAGTGCGAAACCACGCCAACGAGCTCACCGTTCACGCGAAGCATGGTGCAAGCGGGGTGCTCTTCGATGTGACCTTCCGGGTCTTCGATGACGGTGTCGGTTTTCGGTACACCTTCCCCGAGCAGGCTGCGCTCGCCGCTCCCTTCACGATCGCGAGTGAGTCGACACAGTTCTCGCTGCCCGTCGACCTGACCGCCTACTCGATCCCCGCGGGCACCCGGTGGGACGCCGACGAGAAGCACTACTCGACCAAAAACATCACCGAGGTGGCAAACGCCCAGACGCCGATCACGTTCTCGCGCGCGTCTGACGGGCTGTACATTGCCCTGCACGAGGCCGACCTCACCGACTACCCGAGCATGACGGTCGTCAAAGACGCCTCCGCCTCGGGCCGGCTCGTGAGCGACCTGATCGCGCTACCCGGTGCCGCAAAGGATCGCGCAATAATCGACGCTACGGACGGCGGCTTTGACACCCCGTGGCGAAGCCTCACGATCACCCGGAGCGCGGGCGATCTCGCCGAGTCCCACCTTGTGCTCAACCTCAACGACGCCTGCGCCATCTGTGATGTCGACTCAGACGGAGACGGTGTCGACGACACCGCCGACTGGATCGATCCGGGCACGTACACCGGAGTCTGGTGGGAGCTGCAGCGCCGCGCCACGACCTGGAACGCTGGCCCCAATCACGGCGCCACCACCGCACGTGTGAAGGACTACATCGATCTCGCGGCCGAAGCGGGCGCGAAGTCAGTGCTCGTCGAGGGCTGGAATAAGAACGCCGGCAACACGTGGGAAAACCAGGACTTCTTGACTCCCATGGACGACTTTGATCTCGAAGAGGTTCTTGCCTACGCGGAATCGAAGGGCATCGGATACACGATGCACAACGAGACTCGCGGCTACGTGGACTACTACGACCAGCACATGGAAGAGATCTTCAACCAGTACGAAGAGTGGGGTGTGCACAGCATCAAGACTGGCTACGCCACGCGCTTCGACCTGGGTGGAGTCGCACGCAGCCACTACGACCAGGAAGCCGTCAAGCACTACCAGCGCGTCATTGACGCCGCTGCCTCGCACAAGATCGTTATCAACGCCCACGAGGCAATCAAGCCGACCGGCAAGGAGCGCACCTACCCGAACATGATGTCGGGCGAGGGCGTTGCAGGCATGGAGCAGCAGAACTACATGGGTTCGAACGGCAACCCGCCGGCCCAGGCCACAATCCTGCCCTTCACTCGTTGGATCGGTGGCCCTGCGGACTACACGCCTGGCGTTCTCAACGTCACGTGGGACCCGGCAAACCTCAAGACCTACGTGCAGACCACAACGACTGCACAGCTCGCGTTGTACACGGTCTTCTACAGCCCGCTGCAGATGCTCGCGGACACCCCAGAGAACTATGCGTTGCACTCTGAGGCTTTTGAATATCTCAAAGACATGCCAACGACCTGGGATGAGTCCGAGGTCGACGCTGAGATTGGCGACTATGTCGTCACGTCGCGGCGCAGCGGTGATGTTTGGTACACCGGCGCCATTGTTGACGAAGTTGACCGATCGATTCCCATCAAGCTCGACTTCCTTACCCCTGGCACCAGCTACGTCGCCGAGATGTACGCAGACGCGGCCGATGCAAGTTGGAAGGGCAATCCGACCTCGGTCGAGGTAACCCGCTCGATCGTCACTTCTGACGATGTCGTTGTGGCGGATGTCGTCGGAGCCGGTGGACAGGCCTACCGGTTTGAACCCGCGACGCCGGAAGAAATCGCGGCGCTCGCGGAGTTTGACTCGAAGGGCATCGAATACGGCAGCGACTTCAGCACGTCGTTCAACGCAGAGGCGAACGAGGCGACAATCACGGGCACCGTGACAAATGGCGGAACCCTCGTCGGCCAGCACAACGTGGTTCTCACGGTTGACGGTAAAGAGGTCGAGGCCAAGGCGCTGCGAATCGCAGGCTCCGACACAGCCGATGTCACTTTCGTTGTCGACTACGACTTCGCCGCACACCCGTTGCACAAGCTCTCGCTAGGTGATGGTGAAAGCGCCAGTGGCTCGACTGTTGAGGTGCGACTCGCGCCCTCGTTCGCCGACGCAGAGGTTGGTGTTGTTCAGGCGCTCATCACGGAGGCAAGAGTCTCAGGTGAACTCGCCCAGACGCTCGGCCAGCAGGCTCGCATTGCGCGACAGTTGTTCGCACGCGGCGACCGCGGGGAAGTGACCCAGCGCATTCAGGCGATGCGAATTGCTCTCTACCTGGCACCGGCCAAAGAGGTGACGACCGAGGCTCGTGCCGAGCTTGACTCGCTGTTCACCGAGACGCTGGGAGCGCCGATCGGGCTGGTTGCCGCCCTCGAGCCACTCGTCAATCTCGAAGACTCTCTGACAGGTACGGCGATCGATAATGTTCGGTCGAAGTCTCGAGAGGCCATCACTGCGGGGGTCGGCGGTTACACCGCACGCACCGCGACTCTTCGTGCGGAGATTGCCAGCCTGCTCACCGGGGCACCCGGCGCGACAGCCACGCAGATGCGCGATGCCTTTGCAGCCCTCGACAAGACAGTTCGCGTTGAGGCCGAGACCGCGACCCGAAGTGGTGCGACGGCCACCTCGACAGAGCACCCGGGTTATACCGGCACGGGGTTCATCAAGAGCTTCTCCGCACTCGGTTCTGGCATCAGCTTCACCGTGGCCAGTGGGCTGTCGGGCGAATATGACGTGAGCGTGAGGTACGCCAACGGCATGATCATCGCGCCGCTCGACCGCCAGCTCACCTTCATCGCGAACGGATCGTCAGATGTCGTCGCGTTCGCCAATCGAGGGCAAGACGCCAATCGCTGGCGCAACTGGGGAACGGCGCCCGGCCCGCGCTTCAGTGCGGCAAGCGGCTCGAACGCGTTCGAGCTCGTCTGGGCGACCGGCGACACCGGTAACGTCAACGTGGACTCGTTCTTGTTCACGCCCGCGTCAGGAATTATCGAGCGACCGCGCTTCGAGGCCGAGACCGCAACACGTCAGAACGCGTGCGCCGCGACAACCGTCGCCGGGTTCACCGGCGCGGGTTATGTGCAGTGCTTTACGACCGGGTCGACGGTCGACTTCGATGTTCGCGTACCCGTCAGCGGTGACTACATTGTCACTGCCAACTACGCGACAGCGACGGCAGCAGACCAGGTCGCTCGCGTGAAGGTTGGCGATGGTTCGCCGGTGGATGTCGCGTTGCCGGGTTCGACGTCATGGTCGCAGCGCGGGGTTGTTGTCAGCCTCAAGGCGGGCGAGAACCGCGTGCGCTTCGCGAGCGAGTCGACCGACCTTCGCCTGGACAGCCTCAGCGTCACTGGTGTGCCGCGCGTGGCAGAGGTTGCAGTCACTATCTCACCGGAGACGCCGGGTGAGGCAGATTGGTACACCGAAGCTGTTGAGGTTGACCTCGAGCTCGTCGGGGGTGACGGTGATGCGTCGATCGAATACTCGCTCGATGACGGCGCATGGACGTCGTACGCCGGCGCCATCTCAATCGGCGACGATGGACGCCATGAGCTTCGCCATCGTGTGGTTGTCAGCGGTGAACCGGCGGCTCCTGTCGCTGTCGCAATCGCGGTCGACCTCACAGCTCCGGTGTCTGCGGCGACCGTTGACGAGCAAGCGCGCACCGTGACGGTGCGCAGCGCAGACTCGACGAGCGGGCTCGCTCTCACCGAGGTCAACGTCGACGGGGCTGGGTGGGTCGCCTACGACGGTCCGGTCGAGGTCGGCGCAGAACAGTCGACGGTCAAGTTCCGCGGAACTGACAAAGCAGGAAACGTCGAGGCCGCCGGGGTAGCAGTGGTTCCCGCGGCTGGCATCGCGCTCGCCGACACTCTCACGGCATCGAACATCCTGAAGAGCTCGGTTCGCTACATGGATACGAACTCTGTGACGGTGCGCGTTGCCGGCTCGGGAGGCACTCCGACGGGAACCGTGCAGGTGTCTCAGGGTGCCGTACTCGTTGGTTCCGCGACGCTCAGTACCCTCGGGCGAGCGACTGTAACCCTCGACCCAGCACTTGTGCTGCCGGGAACGCAGTCTCTCTCGGTGCGCTACTCCGGTGACGCGGCCTTCGCTGCCTCGGAAGACGAAGTTAGTGTGTCGGTGTCAAAGGCCGCGGTCACCGTAAAGGCGTCGTTCGTCAAGGCGAAGATATCCAAGTCGTCGTACCCGAAGGTCTATGTGCGACTTACCTCGAAGGCGCCGATTACCGGAACCGTGACGATCAAGGAGGGCAGCAAGGTCTACCGCGCTGATGTTGCGGTCGTCAATGGTGTTCAGGTGATCAAGCTGCCGAAGCTCAAGAAGGGCACGCACAAGATCGTCGTGTCGTACAGCGGATCGACGACGACCGACTCGGCACGCATCTCGAAGTCGATCAAGATCGTCGTCAAGTAGTCAGCGCGGGTGGTGGGGCGTTGAGCTCCCACCACCCGCGCTTTCTGCGACGCAAAACCTGGCGACGACTAGTGAGCCGAGTAGCCGCCGTCGACGAGGTGGTAGCTGCCCGAGATGAAGGATGCGGCGTCGCTCAAGAGGAACAGCGTGAGCGCGGCGACCTCTTTGTCGGTGCCGAGGCGGCGTGAAGCGTGCTCGCCCTCGAGTGCGGTGAGTGCCTCGGGCGAGAGGCTCGAGCGTACGAGCGGGGTGTCGATGAAGCCGGGGCCGACGGCGTTGGTGCGCACGCCGAGAGCGGTGTACTCGAGTGCCGCAACCTTGGTGAGGCCGATGAGTGCGTGCTTGCTTGTCACGTAGGCGGCGTTCTGCGCGATACCAACCGAACCGAGAACCGAGGCCATGTTGACGACGGCGCCGCCACCGGCAGCAACGATCGCCGGAAGCTGAAACTTGAGGCCGTAGAAGACACCATCGAGGTCGACGGCGCGAACGCGATCCCATGCCTCGATGTCGTAGTCGCCGATCATCTGCGGCGCGGATCCGATGCCGGCGTTGTTGACGGCGAGGTGCAGGGCGCCGAAGGTCTCTGTTGCGAACGCGACTGCTGCTTCTGAGTCCTGCCACTTCGCAGTGTTCTGCGCGAACGCAGCTGCTTTGCCGCCCGCGGCGACGATCTGGTCGACGGTGACCTGCGCCGCCTCAAGGCGAATGTCGGTGACGACAACCGACGCGCCCTCCGATGCGAGCTCCCGGGAGATCTCGGCGCCGATTCCGCTACCGCCACCCGTGACGATGGCTACCTTGCTGTCAAACCTGGTCACAATGACCACTTCCTAACTAATTCTGGGGGAACGAACGCATGCGTTCGCATCCATTTAAACTACACCTGTTGGATAAAGATTCCATGTACACGCTGTCCACATCCTGCTACTTTCGAGGCCATGACGCGACTACGGGTGCACAACTTTGCGATCTCGCTCGACGGTTTTGCCACGGGTGAGGGCCAGTCGCTCGAGACGCCCTTCGGGCATGCTGGCCAGCGCCTGATGAACTGGTTCTTTCCGACTCGCACGTTTGTGAGCATGTCGGGGCACGAGGACGAGGCGGTCGGCAGCGGAACCACCGGCGTCGACGACGCCTTCGCGACCGCGACCAACATTGGCATCGGCGCCGAGATCATGGGTCGGCGAAAGTTCGGGCCACAGCAGGGACCATGGACAGGCGATGGATGGCGCGGATGGTGGGGTGAAGAACCTCCGTTCCACTCGCCCGTCGTTGTGCTCACGCATCACGCGCGCGAAGACCTGGCTGTGGGCGAGACGACGTTTTTGTTTCGCGACTTGCCTCCCCGCGAGGCTCTCGACCTCGCGATCGAACAGGCCGGCGGCCTCGACGTTCGCCTGGGCGGCGGGGCGACAGTCGTGCGCGAGTTTCTCGAGGCCGACCTCGTCGACCACCTGCACGTCGTCGTCTCGCCGATCATCCTGGGCCGCGGCGTTCGCCTCTGGGACGGCCAAGAGAGCCTCGAACAGCGTTTCGATGTCGAGGTCACGGCGTCGCCATCGGGTGTTGTGCACTACGTTTTCACCCGCAAGCCTCGCTAAAGCGCGGTATTTCGCTAGAGCGCGGTGTTTCGCTAGAGCATCGCGGTGAGCACGCCTCCGTCGGCACGAAGGGCGGCACCGTTCGTCGCCGACGACAGCGGGCTCGCGAGGTAGAGCGCAAGGCTCGCGATCTCGTTCGGCTCGATAAACCGCTGAAGAATGGATGTCGCGTTGCCCGCCGCAATCGCGGACTTCAGGCCCGCGACATCCATGCCCTGCATCTGGGCGATGGCGCCGATGGCGTCGGCGACCCCGTCGGAGTAGGTTGGCCCACCCAGGATCGAGTTGACCGTCACCTCGGTTGCGCGTGTGAGCTTCGCGAGCCCGTTGCCGAGGGCGAGCATTGCCGCCTTTGACGCGCCGTAGTGGATCATGTCGGCGGGCACGTTGACGCCCGATTCACTGTTGATGAAGATGATCCGGCCCCAGCCGCGCTCGAGCATGCCGGGCAGCAGGTGCCGTGACAGGCGCACTCCGCTCATCACATTGATGTCGAAATAGCGTTGCCAGTCGTCGTCGCTTACATCCGCAAAGGGTTTGACTTCGAAGGCGCCGACGTTGTTGATCAAAATGTCGACGTCTCCGAGCTGCTTCAGCAACGCGTGCACGTGCGCGGCGTCGCCGAAGTCTGCGGCGATGCCGGTGACCTTGCCACCCGCTTGTTTGAGTGTGGCGACGGCTTCGTCAACCCTGTTCTGGTTGCGCCCGTTGATCACGACTTCGGCGCCCTCGTCGAGCAGCGCTCGCGCAATCGCGTAACCGATGCCCTGAGTCGAGCCGCTCACGAAGGCGCGCTTTCCGGTGAGATGAAGATCCATTTTTGTATCCTTTTACTTGCTTGGTCAAGTGAAAACTAACACATTTACTTTCTCAGTCAAGTAAAGTGGCTGCATGCCCAATGACGCACTCTCCGGCGAAGACCTCGAAACCTGGTCGGCGCTCGCGACCCTTCTCGAGTGGTTGCCGCCCGCCCTTGACGCGCAGCTGCAGCGCGACTCGCAGCTCACGCACTTCGAGTACGGCATCCTCTTTGCGCTCGCCGATGCGCCCGAACACACGCTGCGCATGAGCACGCTCGCCGCGTACGCGAATAGCTCACTCTCGCGGCTGTCGCGCGCGGTGTCTCGGCTTGAGGCGCGCGACTGGGTGTCGCGTCGGCCCGATCCGGCAGACGGCCGGTCGACACTGGCGACGCTGACGTCGGCCGGTTTCGCGCGGTACGAGCAGGCGACCCCCGGGCACGTAGCGACAGTGCGCGGCCTCGTGCTCGACCAGCTATCGCAGTCTCAGGCCAAGCAACTGCGCGAGATCAGCAGGCGGGTAATGGCCGCGGTTAGCGACGACGAAGGGTGGCGGCCAGGCTCTCGCTAACCGCCTAGTCGCGCGCCGCCGCCTCCACCGCGGCGACAGCTGCCTCGACCCCATCGCTCCAGGGTGCGCCATGCCCGGGCAGCACCCACTTGGCACCGGTTGGTAGGAGCACGCGCAGTGAAGCGAGCGCCTGGGCGGGGTCGTCTGTGAACGGCGCGGGCTGGGCTCCGACGGCACCCGTGAGCACGTGACGCGTTGTGAGCCCGTCGCCCACGAAGACGGCGTCAACCGAGGGCACAAAGATCGCAATGCTTCCGGGGGAGTGGCCGGGGAGGCCGATGATCTGGGGTGCACCGGGCAGGTCGAGCGTTGTTCCTGAGGGCGCCTCGACGACCTCGGTAAGGTGCGTTGCGCGCAACCCGTTCTTGCGCAACGAGTAACCGATGAACTGCACAAGTGGCGCGATCTTCATCTTGGGCGTAGCTGTCGCGGGCGGCTTCGCGCCCTTCGCGCGATCGGCGTCGGCGGGGTGTACGTAGACCGGAACGCCGTGGTCGCGGCGCAAGCGCTCGGCGAACCCGATGTGGTCGGAGTCGCCGTGGGTCAGGATGACTCCCTTGACGTCGGCCAGGTTCCGGCCCATCGCGGTGAGCTCGGCGAGCAGCTCGTTCCAGTGGCCGGGCAGGCCCGCGTCAATGATCGTGACGCCCTCGGGCGAGTCGACGAGATAGACGGCGACGATGTCGTTGCCGATGCGGTGAAGTGAGGGTGCGAGTTCCATGATGGCTACTGTACATAGCCATCATGGCTATCGTCAATAGCTATACTGGAAACATGCCCACACCGGATCGAACATCACTCGACGCGATAGTCATCGCGGCACGCGACCTTCTCGAGCGCGAGGGTCTTGCCGCTCTCACGATGAACGCCGTCGCGCAGCGTGTCGGAGTGCGCGCGCCATCCCTCTATAAAAGGGTCGACAGTCGCGACCGGTTGATTCAGCTGGTGGCCGAGGCAACGCTTACCGAACTCGCCGAGCGACTCAACACAAAGCACAGCGTCGGTGAGATCGCGCACGTTTTTCGGGCATTCGGCAAAGAGCGACCCGCCGCTTTTCAACTCGTGCTGACGCCAGCTGCAGGCACGCCGCTCGCCGACGACAGTTTTCGCCTCGCGGCGATCCAAGCACTTCTGCGCGCCGCGGGCGAGCTCGCGGGCGAAGAGCACGCGCTCGAGGCGGCCCGGCTGGTCGTCGCGTGGGCAACCGGCTTCATAAGCATGGAGATCAACGATGCGTTTAAGCTCGGCGGCGACGTTGACGACGCATGGCACTTTGGCGTCACGCGAATAGTTGCGGCGATCACCATCTAGCTGTGCTCTTTAGGCTCCGAAGTATGACGTCGCTTCATTGTCGAAGTTGTACTTGCGCAGGTCGTCGTAGCTGTACGCCGGGTAACCGCTCAACACAATCCGGCGACCACCGAACCAATCGTGTTGGCACAAGACATTGACTCCGCGCGCGAGTGCTGAAGACGCCCGGTCATTGAAGCAGTAGGGCTCCCATTTGAGGTTGGGCCACGCGATAGACAAATGCCGCCACTTGCCGGCAAGTCCCTGCCGGTCGTACACGACGATCGTTCCCAGGTCGGTGTAGCGGTGGTATTGCTCCCAGCGGCCCAGAATCGCGTCTATTCCGTCGTAGTTTGTGAGGTCTTTGGCGATAAGTTCGTCGCGGGCTGCGCTCGCTCGCTGGAGTTGGTAATACTCGACCGCGAGGCTCGGATCCCGAGTTATTTCTTCGTTGACGGCGCGAGCGCGAGCTACTGAGGCTTCGTATTTACGGGCCGCGAGCTCGTCTTCTTTTGCCAAAATCTTGACAATGTCGCTGTCGCTGATGTCGGTTATTGTTTCTTCTCCGTCGGGACTACCCGAGATCAGAGTCGTTCCTTCTTCCCATGGCATGACCGTGCTTCTTTCCGGGGCTGGCGCCCCACAGCAGGAATCGTCGTCCCCGCTGAGGGGCAGCGCAATGGCGAGAGCGGCGTCCCAGCAATCTTTAAGAGTGCCGGTACTCGCGAGGCGGCACTGCGCGCGACCTAATGGGCAATCGCGGCGAGAAGCTCGGGCTTCGAGAAGCTTGCCATCGGCAGCGTGCTGGTCTTTGTGTAGAGAACCGAACCATCGGCCGCGATGAGAAATGTTCCGCTGTGCTGAATTGCGAGAAACTTGCCTAGTCCGACCTCGGCGTGCGCGTCGCCGGATGCCCAGACTGTGGCGCCGGCAACTCGCGAGCTTGCAAGCTGCGCCTGTGCAGCGTCGCCGGGAGTGACGAGAATCACGCGGGCGTCGCCCAGCGAACCGTCGGCTGCAAGTGCAACGATCGACTTGGCGTGCCCGAGGCAGATCGCACACGAGCTCGCGCGGAGAAAGAACACAACGGCGCGCTCGCCGGCGCGCAGTGCATCAAGGTCGGTGGTGGTTCCGGCAGGGTCAGTGAGGCGCACGTTGGCCATCTTCGATCCAACTGCGGGGACGGCGATACTCTGGGACATGCGTGCTCCAATGGGCTTAGCAAATAAATAGGCAACTAGGTTTACTAAAGTAGTCAACCTAGTTGCGTATTGTCAATGCCAGTAAGGCGAGCCAGGAAGGATGACGATGACCGACGTGCTGAGCGAGTTTGCCGAGTCTGCATCCAACGACTTCGGTCGCCTGCTGCAGGGAGCCGCGGCATCCATGAACAAGGCAGTACTTGAGAAAGTGACGTCGCAGGGGCACCCAAAGATTCGCCCGTCGCACATTGCCCTGTTTGTGAACCTCGACGTCGACGGCACCCACATTTCGGTGCTGGCAGAGCGCGCGGGCATCAGCCGCCAGGCCATGGGTGTCATCGTGCGTGAGGTCGAGAGTCTCGGCTACATCAATACGAATCCGGATGTCGCTGACCGCCGCGCCACAATCGTGACGCTCACCCCGCTCGGTATCGAGTTTTGCCGGCTGGCCATTGCGGTATCCGACGAGTGGAACGCCTCAGTGGCGGCCCTGCTCGGCGCGGAACAGGCGGAACTTATGCGGCAGCAGCTGAGGCAGATCAGCGGCATGTTCACCGCTACGAGCGCACATTAGTTGTTATTACAGAATCGAGAAACCGTGTCTGACATCTCAGAACTTATGACCCGCAACCTTATGGACGTCTTCAACCAGAGAGACGAATTTCTTCGCGTGCTTGCGATGACTGAGATCTTCGAAACGAGCGCGACCTTTGCAGATCACGACGGAGTGGTTTCTGGAATCGAGCAGATCAGCGCGAAGGTCCACGAACTGCATTCGCGCACCCCTGGGTTCACCTTTGCTCAGACGTCGTTCTATGAGCTCGACGACCTCGGCTCGCTCTCGTGGAGCTATGGACCCGAAGACGGGGAGCCCGCCGTCACCGGCACAGACACCGCCCTCATTGCCAACGGTCGCATCACGAAGCTATATACGCACCTCACGAGCTAGGCCATCGAGTCGGCCCAGCCCGCGACATCCACCCCGTGGTTGTCGGGTGAGGCGATGGTCCACCACTTGGGAGCCGCGCCATCGTTGACGACGCGACCGCCTGCCGCGATAGCCGCCTCGACGCGCTGGGCAGCTTGGTCGCCCGGAACCGAGATGTCGATGTGGGTGCGGCCGCGACCGGGTCGCGCGGGCGAGAGCTCGTGGAACCAGAGGTGCGGACCCCTGCGCAACGGGTCGATGAGGTCTTCATCGCCGAGGCGTTCGTATCCCGAGACGGCCTGCCAGAAGTCGCGGGTGTCGACACCCGCATCTTGGGCAACCGCGATGCCGATGAACATCAGCCTGCTTGGGTCGGCTCGAAGACCGAGCCGATGTGCGGCGGCGCTGATCTCGACGGCGAGCACGGCGTCTTTCGCGCTCAGTGCGCCATCGCGCCGCGAGAACGTGCGAATCGTCACACCCTCTGGGCGCAGATCCACGTCGGGCTCGTGCTCGACGACGTCTGCGATCTTGGCGATCTCGGTGACGAACTCCGCACCCTGGGCGAAGGAGTCTGTGGCATAGAACGCGTTAGCGCCCCAGAAAAGTACGCGCCAGTCTTCGACGCCCGGTGTTGCGTGAAACTCCAACGGTTGGAGCTGAGTGAATTCGGTAGCCATGTGCAGACGCTAGTGCGAACCACCGATGTTGAAAAGGTTTCTAGGCAGCGAGCAGCACAATGCCAGCGACGACAACGATCGATGCCGCGAACCGCCAGCCACCGCGGCCCTCTTTGAGCACAAGAACACCGAAGAGGCTCACCAAGACAACGCTCACCTCGCGCATCGGCGCCACCAACGCCACCGGTGCAATGGTGATCGCGGTCAGAACGAGAATGTACGAGAGCGGAGAGAGAATCCCGAAGGCGATGAATCGTGGCCACTGCGCACGCAACGCCGCGGGCAGTTCGCGAACGCCGCGCCCCATAAGCAACGAGTAGAGCACCACCTCGACGAGCGTGCAGCCGACCATAAAGGCGACGGGCGAGATACCCCAGGTGCGTACGGCGTTGGCGTCCCAGATTGTGTAAGCGGCGATTGCGACACCGGTGAGCAGACCAAAGACGATGGCCGGGTCGATGCCGCGGCGGGCTCCCGGCAGCGACGGCGCGCGATCGGCGAGACCGATGGCGATCACGCCCGCGATGATGGCCGCAGCTCCGACGAGCCCGAGCGGACCGGGTCGTTCACCCAGCACAACGATCGCCGCGATACTGCTGAGCAGCGGCCCGGTGCCGCGAGCCGTCGCATAGACGAGTGAGAGGCTGCCACTCGCATATCCGCGTTGCAGCACAAGCATGTACCCGACGTGCAGCGCACCGGCGACCCCGACGCCAAGCGCGAAACCGGCCCAGTCGTCTGTGCCGATGCCGCCCGTCACCACCACCACGGGCGCCCAGAGCACCGTGCTGAAGACGGCGCCCCACCACAGAAAGCTCATGCCGGTCTTGCTCACCCCGTGGGCGAGAATGTTCCACGCCGCGTGAGCGACTGCCGCCGTGAGAACGAGGGCTAGAGCGAGGGCAGACATGTGCTCATAACACTACGGGTAGTCACGCTCCGCGGCCGTCGCATAAACGAAGCGGCGATTGAGTCGGCTAGCCGTGCGCTTTCGCGAGCGCTTGCTCGAGGTCGGCGATGAGGTCGTCGACGTTCTCGATTCCCGATGAGAGACGCAGCAGGTCGAGCGGCACCGGTGAGCCGACACCCTCGACGCTCGCGCGATGCTCGATGAGGCTCTCGACGCCGCCGAGCGAGGTCGCGCGCTTCCACAGTTGGGTCTTCGCGGCGACGGCGATGGCCGCGGCCTCGCCACCCGCGACGCGGATCGACAGCATGCCGCCGAAGCCGTCGGTCATCTGGCGCTTCGCAACCTCGTGACCGGCGGCACTAGCAAGTCCGGGGTAGAGCACCTCGGCGACGAGCGGATGCCCGTCGAAGTGATCTGCGATGCTCTGCGCCGTGGCGCTCGCGGCACGCACCCGCAGAAACAGCGTGCGCATTCCGCGCAGCAGCAGCCACGACTCGAGTGAGCCGAGCGTGCCGCCGATCTGCGCACGCACCGCGCGAACGCGCTGCCAGTGCTCGTTGTCGGCGCGTGTCGTGACGGTGCCGGCCGTGAGGTCGGAGTGACCGTTGAGGTACTTCGTTGCCGAGTGCATAACGATGTCGGCGCCGTGCTCGAGAGGCCGCGTGTGCACCGGAGTCGCGCCGGTCGAATCGACGGCGAGCAGTGCTCCGGCGGCGTGGGCGAGCTTAGCCGTTGCGGCGATGTCGGTGATCGTCCAGAGCGGGTTGGCCGGGGTCTCGACCCAGACGAGTTTTGTGGCCCCTGGTCGCAGCGCGACATCCACCGCTGACGGGTCAGTCATGTCGATCAGCTCGACGTCGAGACCCCAGTCGGTCGCGAAGCCGGTGAGCCAGTTGCGCAGGCTCCAGTACATAACCTTCGGGGCGAGAACGTGGTCGCCTGGGCGGAGCCCCTGGAAGACCGCGGTGGCCGCCGCCATTCCGCTCGCGAACAGCAGGGTTTGATGCCCGCCCTCGAGCTCGGTGATGACTGCCTCGGCCTGATCGAAGGCCGGGTTCTGGTCGCGCATGTACACGCGGCCGGAGCGGTACTGGTTGTCTTCGTCGCGCAGGTAGGTGCTCGACACGTGAATCGGCGGGTTGATTGCGCGGGTTCTCTCGTCGATCCAGCCGAGCGCTTGCGCGGCAACGCTTTCGGGGTGCACGTTCTCAGTAGCCATGCCCCAATGCTATTCGCGCCGGACTCGACGACAATTCAGCGGATAATTGTTCGCACGGCCAATATCGGGGGTAGCCAGTGTTATCGATTGCGTACGTGAGCGTTGCGACAAGCCCGATGTCTGACGCCGAGGTCGGCTTGATTCTCGAGCAGTCGAGGGCGAACAACCAACGCAACGGACTCACCGGCGCACTGCTCTACCATCGCGGTCGCTTCGTGCAGATTCTCGAGGGCCCGAAAGAGGTAGTCGCCGCGCGTTTCGCGATCATTGCCGCAGACCCGCGCCACCGCGACGTGCAGATCATGCGTGAGGTGTGGATCGGCGAGCGCCAGTTTGCCGAATGGACGATGGCCTTCCGCTCGCCCGATGACGAGTCGGTCAAGCGGCTCGACGGCTTTGAAGACATCTTCGGTCGACGGGGTAAAGAGCGGCTCGCTCACGCCGACAATGAGGCGCAGCAGTTTCTCGAGTGGCTTGGCGAATACTGGTTGCCGCCCGCCTAGACGGACGACACAAATCGCCGGATGCGTTCGGCCATTGCCGCGGGAATTTCGGCAACCGTGAAGTGCCCGCCCTCCGCGAGCCGCTCGAAGATTCGGATGTCGCGGTAGAACCCCCTGGCGACCGACTCCGGGTAGTCGTGCTCGTGCCGCTGGATAAAGATCGCCGCTGAAACAGTCACGGGCGGCATCGGCCCCGGCTTGTCGGCGCCCTCGTAGTAGGGCCTGAACGAGGTGCCGATCGATTGGGTGAACCAGTAGATCGCGGCGTCGGTGAGGATGCGCTCACGCGAGATGCGCTGCTCGACGGCGCGAGGGTCGCCCTGCGGCACGTCGCTCCACTCCACAAGCTTCTCGGTGATCCAGGCGAGAAGTCCGGCGGGGGAGTCGTTGAGCGATGCCGCGAGTGTGTCGGGTCGTGTTGCCTGAATGTGCCCGTAGGCTCCGTCAGGGCCACGGGTCGCCGCGAGCCGGGCGAAGAACTCGACAGCGGCCGGATCGTCGTACGCGTCACGCTCGTCGTCGGTGCCGAAGTGAGCGTGCGTCGCGATGACGCCGTCGACCGCCGAGGGATAGGTGCCGGCAATCAGGTCGTTGACGTTCGCCGATACGTCTTCGCCGTAGGTGAAATACCTGCTGTAGCCGAGCGTCTCGGTCATCAGCGCGTGCATCGTCTGCGCAAGGCGCTGCTCGGTGATCGGCCCGTCGGTGTAGGGCGGCGAGAAGCCAAAACCGGGAAAGCTCGGAACAACGACATTGAAGTCGGGCAGCGCATCTACAAGCTCAAGTTGTAGGGCAAAGATGTGTGGCCAGCCGTGCATAACAAGAAGTGTTGGGGCGTCGGCGCGCGCGGCGGTGCGGTGAACAAAATGGATTGTGGCGCCATCCACCTCGGCGAGAAACTGGGGGTAGGAATTGAGGTGGGCTTCACGCGAGCGCCAGTCGAGCGCAACCCAGGCGTCGACGAGCTCGCGCAGGTAGTCGGCGGTCATGCCAGAGGGCGCCCGACGCGGGGAGTCGGGCAGCAGTCGCGCGTTGAGAAGGCGTGACCGCAGATCGGCGAGATCGCTGTCGGCGATGTTTATAACAAACGGCTGCGGTGCGTTCATGCACAAACGCTAGGCCGCACCACCGACAGTGCGCGTCGCCTCGAAGATTGCCGTGTCGAAGCCCTCATCGGGGTCGTCGATCATTCGCGAGGTCGCGAGCGCGTGGATGCGAACCGCGAGATCTGCATGGCTCGACGCTTCGTTGAGCGCGGGCCAGGCGGCGTCACCGAGATCGGCGAGTGCTCGGCTCAGACTCAACTTCGACTGGCGATCGCCCCGCCCGAGCAGTGACGCGAGAGTTGTCGCGAGCGAGGCCTCGTGCTCTTGTGGCACAAGAACCACGGCAGCACGCCAGGCGGTGCGCGCGACCTCATCGTCGGCGTCAAGCAACAGTGCGGGCGTGATGGCGGGCCACCCGCGCGGGTCGCCGATCTTCGAGAGCGTGTGGAGAGCCTGGCTACGCGCCTGCGCAATCTCTGAGCGCGTCTGATCAATAACAAGCGGAACGGCGATGGATGCGGGGTGCCGCACGAGCGCCCACGTGAGCATCTCGCGCACATAGAAGTCTGGCTCGACCGCGCACCGCTCGACGAGCACTGCAACGAACTGTGGGTTCGGGTGCGTGCCGGCCGAAAGTGCTGCCTGTAGGCGATCGGATGACGATTCCACGCTGAGCGCGCTGCGCAGCCGATCGTCGATAGTCACGCGTTCAAGTCTTGCACTAGCGGCGCCGTGTTACGCCGGCGAGGAGAGCGTGAAGAAGGGGAAGTGCCGAGGCGACCATCAGTACGGTGCCGAACACAACGTCGTCGGCACGAAGCAAAATGCCGCCGATAAGAAGTGCCGCGAAGAGTACAGACGAGATCACCTGACGCCCCATACGCTCGAGCGAACCGATGCGCCGATCAAGCTGGGGTGTCTGCAGCGAGATGCGGCCCTCTTCGATGCGCGTTGTGAGGTCGTCGAGACGCTGGGGCAGTCGCGCGAGAGTGCCCGCAACCGTCACGGCCTGCTTCGCGAGATCCTGAACGACGTTGCCGCTCTCGCTGCGGATGAGCTGGGCAGAGTAGGGCTCCACGGCGTCCCAGATGTTGAACTTCGGGTCGAGCGAGCTGCACAGCCCCGAGGTGAGCGACATCGCGCGCACGATGAGCAAGAAGTTTTCGGGCAACTGAAACGGCAGGGTGCGAACGACGTCGCCGAACTCGTCGGCGAACGCGCGAAACTCTCGGGGGTCGACCTCTTGCAGCTCGGCGAAGCCCATGCCACCGAAGCGACCGAAGAGCTTGGTCATCGCGCGCTCGAGTTCGGTGGTGTCGGCGGAGGGCAGCAGAACTCCCACGTTCTGAATGCCGGCGACCATGCCTCTGCCGTCGCGCGAGGCGGCGGCGATGAGCAGCTGGCGAAGTCCCTGTCGCAGTGTCGGCGGAACCTCGCCCATCATGCCGAAGTCGATAAAAGTAAAGCGCCAGCCACCGTCGGACTGCGGCGTCACAAAGATGTTGCCAGGGTGGGGGTCGGCGTGAAAGAAGCCGTGCGAGAAGAGCTGGTCGAACATCACCGCGGCAAAGGCGTGGGCAACCTCGGAGGGGTCGATGCCCGCGGCTCGAAGCGCTGCGCCGTCGTTGGCCTTGATCGCCGTGACATCTTCGAGAGTCAGCACGCGGCGAGTTGATCGCTCCCAAACGATCTGCGGCACGTTCACCCGGTCGTCGTCAGCAAAGTTCTCTGCGAATCGCTCGGCATTCTGCGCTTCGTGCAGATAGTCGATCTCTTCGAGACTCGTGTGGGCGAACTCTTCGACGAGCGCGGGCATGTCGACGCGGTCGGAGACGAGCCGCACCCGACTGAGCCAGCCGCCGACGCGGCGCAGAGCCCTCAGGTCAACGTCGACGATGAGGTCGATGCCGGGGCGCTGAATCTTGAGAACCACATCTCGCAACCCGGTATCTTCTGCGACCGCATCGGTGAGGCGCGCGCGATGAGCCTGGCCGAGGGATGCCGCAGCGACGGGTGTCGGATCAACGAATGTAAAGACGCTTTCGAGCGTCGCCCCGAGCTCCGCCTCTGCGAGGGTGCGAATCGCGGCAAACGGCACAGCGGGTACCTCGTCTTGCAGACCCTCGAGCTCGCTCGTGATCTCGGGTGGCAGCACGTCGAGGCGCGACGACATAAATTGGCCGACCTTGATCATCAGGCCGCCGAGGTCGATCGCCAGAACGCGAAAGCGCCGAGCTATGCGCAACATGCGGCGCGTGCGGGTGCGTTCGGCGACGCGAGCGAGTCCGATGCGCGGCAGGAAGAGCTCGTACCACCAGGTCTGCACGAGATACCGCGAGGCGAAGCGCAGAATGCGGCGATAGCGCGCACGCATGCTCACTTCATTGGGCACGCTATGGGTGTCGGGCACCCCGCTCAGCCCTGGGCGAGGATTGCGTAGACCTTGCGACGTGCTTCTTCGAGCACGGCGACGGCTTCGTTGACCTGCGCGGGGCTTCCCGATCGGCCGACCTGAGCGATGGCCTGGGCGAGGTCGACTCCGGCCTTGGGGAGTGCGCCATGACGGGCACCGGTGCGGCCGCCGGGCGCCTCCCACGGTGCCTTCGATTCGCCCGCGACATCCGCCACCGCCTGGCCTTCGGGAGTGAGCGAGTAGGTCTTGCGTCCGTTGGACTCTTCGGCGCGAATGAGGCCCTCGTCGGCGAGAAGCTGAAGGGTCGGGTAGACCGAGCCGGGACTGGGCTTCCAGGTTCCACCGCTGCGCTCTTCGATCTCAGCCATGATCTGGTAGCCGTGCATCGGCTTTTCGGCGAGCAGCGCGAGAACGGCGGCTCGCACATCGCCGCGACCCATGCGGGTGCCGGCTTTCTGCTCGAACTGTCCGCGAAGCTGTTCGACGGCGTCCCACACGGCGGTGCCGGGCCAGTTGTCGCCCAGGCCGGTTGCAAATGGTGAACTCATGATGACCTCCATTGTGCCGCGGCTCTGTATGTCGTGGCGATGCTCAACGATATATCGCGAGGGGCGAGATTGCCTGAGAATTGGGTGTTTGTTGGCAGTCGTTCACGGTTTCGGCTCTAGCGTGAAGAGATGGATAAAAGTTCAACATTCCTGATCACGGGTGCCAATCGCGGTCTCGGCCGCGCGCTTACGGTGGCCGCCCTCGAGGCTGGGCACAAGGTCGTCGCGGCGGTGCGCGGCGCGCACGAGCTGCCGGTGCACGAGCGCCTAGTCATTCAGCGCCTCGACGTGCGCGATCGCGACAAGGCATTCAAAGCAGTGGATGTCGCTGTCGCACGATTCGGCAGGCTCGACGTGCTCATCAACAACGCGGGCTACGGTCTCGTCGGTGCGATCGAAGAGGTGACCGAGGCCGAGGCGCGCGAGATCATCGACACCGACCTGCTGGGTGCGCTGTGGTTGTCGCAGGCGGCGATCGCGGTTATGCGCGGTCAGGGCGCTGGGCATGTTGTGCAGATCTCAACCGTCGGCGCCGTGGGAACCGTTCCAACTCTCGGGCTCTACAACGCCGCGAAGTGGGGTCTCGAGGGCTTCAGTGAGGCGCTCGCCGCAGAGGTCGCGGGGCTAGGTATCCGCGTCACAATTGTCGAGCCGGGCGAGGTCGACACGGATTGGGGCACCAACAGCATGCGCTTCGCAGCCCCGAATCCCGCCTACGACGACCTGCGCACCCAGCTGTTCGGTTCGCCACGCGTGCCCTGGCCGAACGACGGCGGCACCGGCGGAGGAACGAGCCCCTCGGTCGTCGCGGCAGCGATCCTCACCCACATTGCCGACCCGGCCGACGAGCGGCTGCGACTTCTCGTCGGCGACGACGCCCCCGGCCAGGTCGCTGAGGCTATCGCGCGGCGGCGCATCGACTACGAGCGCGATGCGCGGTTCGACAGGGCGTGAGGCGCTATCACCACGATCGCGATGACAGTGGCGAGCGCGAGGAGAACCGACGACCCGGTGAGCGCCAGTCGAACGCGATCGACCGTGACGGTCGCGCTTGCGCCGACGGCGACGAGAATCGCGAGCCCGACCGAGCTGCCGAGCTGGTGAGCCGTGTTGAGTAGCCCACTCGCGGCACCGGCGTCGTCGGGGGAGACCCCCGCGATGCCGTAGCTCGTGAGCGGCGCGAAGGTCAGCCCCTGGCCGAAGCCGATGATGAGCATCGGAATCGCGACAGCGGTGAAGTACTCGCTCGAGGCGGTGACCTGACTCAGCCAGAACATGCCCGCCAGCGTCACGAGCAGGCCAAGACCAAGCAGCACAAGCGACGGGATGCGACGGTTGAGTCGCGGCACAGCAAGAGCCACCGCGAAGTTGACGATCGTCATCGGCAGAAAACCGAGGCCGGCCTGCAGCGGGTTCCAGCCGAGCACGTTTTGCAGAAACTGGGTAGTGAAGAAGAAAAAGCCCATCATCGCGCCGAGGTAGAGAAACCTGATCGCGTAGGCGCCCGAACGGTCGCGGCTGGCGAAGAGCCGCAGCGGCATGATCGGCTGGAGCGCCCGTCGTTCGTTGAGCACAAGGGCCACAAGAAGCAGTGCTCCGGCCGTGAGGCTGACGAGGGTGATCGGGGCGCGCCATCCACTCTCTGATGATTCGATGATGCCAAGAATGATTGCGCCGACGCCAAGCGTTGAGCAGAGGGCGCCGACGACGTCGAACCGCCCCGGAGTGCGCGGCTGCTCGACGAGGTATCGCAGGGCGAGAAGAATCATGGCCCCGCCGATCGGCAGGTTGATAAAGAAGCCCGCGCGCCACGAGATGGCCTCGGCGAACGCTCCGCCGATGACCATGCCGAGGCTCGCACCGATTCCCGCTGTCGCCGCGTAGAGGGCGACTGCGCGATTGCGCTCCTTGCCCGCCGGGAAGGTCGCCGTCAGCAGCGAGAGTGAGGCCGGTGCGACGATCGCCGCACCGATGCCCTGTAGAGCGCGGGCGGCGATCATCCAGATCTCGGTCATCGCGAACCCGACGAGCAGCGAGGCGACGCTGAAGATCACGAGCCCGATGATGAACAGGCGCCGGCGGCCCACGATGTCGCCTGCCCGGGCAGCGAGCAGAAGAAGTCCGCCGAAGGTGAGGGTGTAGGCGTCTTGCACCCAGGTGAGCGCGCCGGCAGAAAAACCGAGGTCCGCCTGAATCGACGGGAGACCCGTGAAGATTATCGAGTTGTCGAGCAAAATCATGAAGTAGCTGATGAGGATGATCACCAGAACCGCTGTGCGGTTAATGGGGGAAGAGTTCACCTCCTCAGTCAACGGCGCGCGGCGACGACCGGGCAGTGGCGCTTGTTACAGGTACTGGCAGTACGCCCCTAGGCCGCAGCGTCTTGCTTGATCTGCGCGAGGGCGCTCATAAATCCCTCCGAGCACCCGCTTGAACCGGCAAGTCGATCGATGGCCAGGTCGTCGACGTTGCGACCGATGATGGCGTCGGGAAGGGCCGTGGCGAAGCGTTGCTGATAGCCGAGAGACGTCTCGTCTTCAGCGGGGGTCGTGATCTGCACGTCGGTCACGACCCCGTTATCAAGCGTGAGTGTCACGTCGTGGTGCGAGGGCAACCCGCCGTACCAGCCTCGTGCCGTGTACTCGCCGTCGCGATATTGCGACACGGGCTCGGCTGCAGGCGACGGCGCTGGTTGCGCTGCGCACCCCGTCAGCGCCACGGCCACGGCGATCGTGCCGGGTGCTGCACGGCGTGCCTTCACAGAGCGTCGACCCGCAGAGTCGTCGCGCGAGCCTGCGCGCTGGTGATTCTGGTGACCGCAGTCGGGTAACTGCGGTACTTGGCTTCGTACGCAGCGTCGAGTTCATCGTCAACGTCGGTCACGCGAGTGAACGAGACGTCTTTCTCGATGCCGCCGGCCGAGATGTGCCCAAGACCCTGCACCTGCGTGCCACGGAACCACGCGGCATCCACCCCTTTGACAGAGCGCACGTACAACTCACCGTCGAGCGTGACCATCCAGATGATCACGAGCTTGCGCAGCGAGTCGTCGGCGCGACGACCTGCGATGCGCAGTTCGGCGGTGCGGTCGAGTGTCGCTATCTCTGACGCACTGAAAGTGCTCATGCTGGGTACTCCTCTGCGGCGAGGTGCTCGCCCCACGTCGTCTCGGGTGAGCCGTCGGGGGTCGCCTCCCACATGGCGAGGTGCGTCATAAATCGGTCGGATGTCGCGCCATGCCAATGCCATTCCCCTGGCGGCGTGTAGTAGGTCTGGCCGGGACGCATCTCAACCAGCTCACCACCCCGCGACTGCACATAACCGATGCCCCCGGTCACTTGTAGCGTCTGGCCAACAGCGTGCGAGTGCCAGGCGGTGTGGGCGCCGGGGGAGAAGTGCACGAGGTTGACGCGCATACGCGACGGCTCCTCTTGCGGGGGCGCCACAACGTCGAACCATACGTCGCCCGCGAACATGGCGGCCGGCCCCTTTACCGTTGCGGGAAGATCAACGATTCTCATACTGCTCCTTCAAATTCTTTGGTCGCCGCGAGGCTTGCGAGCACCTTGAGTGCGTCGGCAGAGGGCGAACCAGGCTCTGCCGTGTAGGCAAGAAAAGTGAGGCCAGGGTCGCTCGTCAGCTCCATTGCTTCGTACGACAGTTCGAGGTCGCCGACCTCGGCATGGTGAAGATGTTTGATCCCGGTGCGGTGGAATCGCACGTTGTGCGCCGCCCACCGAGTGCGGAACGTCTCGCTACGCGTCGATAGTTCGCCGATGAGGTCAGAGAGGTCGCGGTCGTAGGGGTTGCTGCCGGCCTCCGACCGCAGCATGGCGACGATGTCGTCGGCCGTGCGCTCCCAGTTGGGCCAAAAATCTTTTGCCTTTTCGCTGAGAAAGACGAACCGCGCGGCATTGGCCGGGCGCACCGGGTCGATGAACATGTCGGCGTACAACGCGAAGGCAAGAGAGTTGCCAGCGAGAAAATCGTGACGGTTATTGCGCACCCAGGCCGGCGCATCCGTCATGGAATCGAGCAGGCGCTGCACGCTCGGTCGCACCTTCTGCGGGCTCGACTTGCGGCGCTTTGACGGCGACATGTTCGCGGCGCGCGCGAGGTCGAAAAGGTGGGCGTGTTCGGCTTCGTCAAGCTGCAGAGCCTTCGAGATCGAGTCAAGAACGCTCTCTGAGACGCCCTGCAAATTGCCGCGCTCGAGGCGGTTGTAATAGTCGACGCTCACGCCGGCAAGCATCGCGACCTCTTCGCGTCGCAGCCCGGGCACACGGCGGTTGCCGCCGTACGCGGGAAGCCCCGCCTTATCGGGGGTGATCTTTGCGCGGCGAGAAGAGAGAAACTCCTTGACGCTATCGAGATTGCTCATAGGTATGACCGTACGCCGCCTTGCGCAAAGCAAGCAGGTACTGGCGTTACATGTAAGAGCAGTCACTGCCTCACGCTGTGTAACACGCATTGAATGGAAACCATGAGAGCCACCTACATGTTCGGCGCGGGCGATGTTCGCGTGATTAGCATTCCCGACCCCACCCTTGAACTGCCAACTGACGCGATCGTGCGCGTCACCCGGGCGTGCGTCTGCGGCAGCGACCTTCACCCGTACCACTCGCTCCCCGCCACCGACGAGGGAACCCCGATGGGCCACGAGTTCATCGGCGTGATCGAAGACATCGGGTCGGATGTCGCGACTCTCGCCGTGGGCGACTTCGTGATTGCCCCCTTCGCCTGGTCTGACGGCACGTGCGAGTTCTGCCGCGAGGGTCTGCAGACCTCGTGCACTCACGGCGGTTTCTGGGCCGGCAACGGAATCGGCGGCGGCCAGGCCGAAGCTATTCGCGTTCCCTTCGCCGACGGAACCCTCGTCAAGGTTCCCGGAACGGTCGACGAGTCGCAGTACGCGTCGCTTCTCTCGCTCTCTGACGTCTACGGCACCGGCTGGCATGCAGCCGCCCGCGCAGGTGTGACTGAGGGCACAACCGTCACGGTCATCGGTGACGGCGCCGTTGGGCTGCTTGCCGTTCTCTCGGCTAAGCAGCTCGGCGCCGAGCGGATCATTCTGATGGGCCGTCACGAGTCACGCACGAACCTCGGCCTCGAGTTTGGCGCGACCGATGTCGTTGCCGAGCGCGGCGACGAGGGCATTCAGAAGGTTCTCGACCTCACCGGGGGTCAGGGTACCCACGCCGTGCTCGAAGCTGTCGGCCACATGCCCGCCTACCAGCAGGCCGTTGGCGTCGTTCGCCCCGGTGGAGTGATAAGCCGGGTCGGTGTTCCGCAGTACGAAGAGGCGCCCGTCGGTTTTGGCAGCTTGTTCGGTAAGAACGTCAGCCTGACCGGTGGTCCTGCACCGGTTCGCGCCTACATCGAGCAGCTGCTGCCTGCTGTGCTCGACGGAACGGTTAACCCTGGCCGCGTCTTCGACGTCACGCTTGACCTCGAGCAGACTCCTGACGGATACGCCCAAATGGATGCCCGCACCGCACTCAAGGTGATGGTGAAGCCATGACCGAACTCTCTGCTGTTCTAGTTGCTAGAAAGGATCTCGACAAATGACTACAACACTCACTCTTAACAACGGCGTCGTTATGCCCGCCATCGGCCTTGGCGTCTTCCAGACTCCGCCAGACGAGACGACGACTGCCGTCGAAACCGCGCTTGAGCTCGGCTACCGGCACATCGATACGGCGGCCGCCTATGGCAACGAGCGAGAGGTCGGTGAGGGCATTCGCCGCTCCGGTATCGCTCGCGACGAGGTCTTCATCGAGACCAAGGTATGGATCAGCGACTACGGCTACGACGAGACGCTTCACGCCTTCGACAAGAGTGCAGGCAAGCTCGGCGTCGACACGCTCGACCTGTTCATCCTTCACCAGGCGCTCCCGAGCGACTTCAGTAAGACGATCAATGCGTATCGTGCGCTGCAAACGCTTCTCGACGACGGGCGCGTTCGCGCCATCGGCGTGAGCAACTTCATGCGCAAGCACCTTGACGACCTCAGCGCACAGACGAATGTTGTGCCCGCCGTCAACCAGATCGAAGTACACCCGTACTTCAGCCAACCCGACGTGCGCGCGGCCAACGCTGAGCGCGGAATCATCACTCAGGCGTGGTCACCCATCGGCGGCATCACCTCGTACCGCGGCGACGCCTCGAAGAGCACGTTCACCGACCCGGTGATTCTCGGAATCGGCGAGCAGTACGGCAAAACGGCAGCGCAGGTCATGCTGCGCTGGCAGCTGCAGCTCGGGCACTCAGTGATTCCCAAGTCGGTGCGTCGCGAGCGTATCGCCGAGAACTTTGATGTCTTCGACTTCTCGCTCACACAGGTCGAGATCGACGCCATCGACGCACTCGACACGGGAAAGCGCGGTGGGCCGGAACCCGAAGACATCACCCTCGAAAACTTTGGGCGCGACATCCCCGAGGCCTAAATCAGATATATTGGAAGCCTGTCCAACTACGCGGTTGGATTTACTCGGCCCTCAGGCTGAGTTTGGCCGGCGCTCACGCGCGTGGGTCAGAGGCTTGAAACCTCCAGCACTTCGCTTTACAGAAGCCTGGAGGTTTTTCTGTGTCAACTCTTACAAACAACACAACTCGCTGGTGGGCCCTCGTGGTCCTCGCGCTCGTGCAACTCATGGTTGTGCTCGACGGCACGATCGTGACGATTGCCCTGCCCGAGGCTCAGGCCGAGCTCGACCTCACTGACGTTCAGCGCCAGTGGGTCGTCACGGCGTACGCCCTCGCGTTCGGTGCGCTGCTGCTGCTCGGTGGCCGCATCGCCGACTACTGGGGACGCAAGCGCACCTTCATCGTCGGCCTCATCGGGTTTGGCGCGGCATCGGTCTGGGGTGGCCTCGCCCAGAGCGGCGTCGAGCTCATTGTCGCGCGTGGCGTGCAGGGCGCCTTCGCGGCCATCCTCGCGCCGGCGGCGCTCGCGATGCTCACCGTGACTTTTCCGAGTGGTCGCGAGCGCAATACTGCATTCGCGATCTTCGGAACCGTCGCCGGCACAGGCGCTGCAATCGGCCTTCTGCTTGGCGGCGTGCTCACCGAGTTCGCCAGCTGGCGTTGGTGCCTTCTCGTCAACGTGATCTTCTGCGTCATCGCTCTCGTCGGCGCGTTTGTGTTGCTGCGCGAGAGCAAGGCCGAGGGCGACAATCGTTACGACTTCTGGGGAACAATCACCGTGACCCTCGGTCTCGGCTCGCTCGTCTACGGCTTTACGCTCGCCGAGCACGGCTGGGCATCGGTAGACACCATCGTGTTCCTCGCGGTGGGCGTGCTGCTGCTCATCGCCTTCGTTCTCATCCAGGCGCGCGTTAAACAGCCCCTGCTGCCGCTGCGCGTCGTTGCCAACTCGGTGCGCGGTGGGGCGTTCCTCATCCAGGCGATCATCGGCGCAGTGATGATCGGCTCGATGCTCTACCTCACGTTCCACTTTCAGATCGTTCTCGGCATGAGCCCGCTCGTCGCCGGAATCGCAAACGTCGCAATGACGGTTGTGATCTTCGCGTGCACCCCGCTGATCACGAAGCTGATGAACCGCGTCGGTCCGCGGCCCATGATGATCGCCGGACCTCTTTTCGCGGCCGCCGGACTCTTCTACCTCACCGGCATCACCCCTGACGGTTCGTACTGGACGCAGGTGCTGCCCGCGCTCGTGCTACTCGGTGTTGGCCTCTCGATGCTCTTCGTTCCAGTGCAGAACCTCGCGCTGATCGGCGTTGAGCCGCACGACGCTGGCGCCGCCTCGGCGACAGTCAACGCCGCCTTCAACATCGGCGGATCGATCGGTCTCGCGGTCTTTACGGTCATCTACGCGAGTACAGAAGCTGGCTCGTTGGATGCCGGAGCCACCCTGCCGACCGCGTTCACCGACGGCTACTCGGCGGCATTCTTCGCGTCGGGAATCATCATGGTTGTCGCGGCGGCCGTTGGCTTCGCGTTCATTCGCGGCACGAAGGAAGCCCTTATGCCCACGTCGGAGGTTCCGCGCGTTCACTAGTCGCGAGTGCGGCCGAGCTGCCCTCGGCCGCACCACGGCTCAGCTCGCGAGGCTCGGCTCGAGCAACCCCTCGAGCCGCGCGTAGCTCGTCTCCATGCCTTCGGTCATTCCCGTGGCTAGCACCATGTCGCGCATCTCGGCGTTCGCGTAGGTGATGACGAGACTCAGCAGAGTGCCACCCTCGACCGGCGTGAGGGTCAGCTCGTTGAGCGTTGCGCCCTCCATGCCGATCATCGATTCTGTTGTCACTGAGCGGTAGGGCTTCTCCGACTCGAGAAGTTCGCCCGTGAAGCCGAAGCGCTGCGAGCCGTCTGCGGTCTCCCACTCGTAGCGGTAGGTGTCGCCGACGTTAACGGCGATGTCGCAGACCGGCATTGTCCAGCCGTCTGGTCCGAGTAGCCACTTCTTCATCAGGTCGGCGTCGTTGTGCGCCTGCCAGACCTGTTGCGCCGAACCGCGAATGACTCGTGCCACGCGCACCTGGGTGTCGCTGAGCACTTGCGCCTCGGCAGCGAGATCGTTTGCAAATGCGGCAAGGTCGGCGAGCACCGTGTCGATCTGCGTCATGGCCTCGCGCGTGCCCTCGAGCATGCCCATCTCAACCAGCTGTTCGAGCTGCTCGAGCGAGCCGAAGTGCGAAGTGCTCGTGAGGCGCGACCCTGACTCGGTCGACTCGAAGTCGAACGTCATACGCGTGTCGGGCAGCTCGGTGTTGCGGTTGCCCTCTGAGTCGGCGAACGAGTCGATGACCTCAAACGAATTGGGGGCATTGACGGCGGTCCACTGCCAGAGTCCGAAGTGTTCGTCTCCCTCGGGACCGGTCATCTTGTAGACGCTGCGACCGTCGACCGCTGCATCGTGTCTGATGAAGGTCGCGGGATACGTCGGCGGTCCCCAGAATCGTTCGATCTGGCGTGGGTCGGCGTAGGCATCCCAGAGCCGACGCTGGGGAGCCGCGAAGTCGGCGACGATCGTGATGGTGAGCTTGTCGAGGTCTTTCTCGACTGATGTGACGGGCATGATTGGCCTTTCTGTCTACTGGTTTTGGGTGGTGTCGTCTTCGGCGAGGAGGTCGTCAAGGCGATCAATGCGCGATCGCCAGATCTCTTCGAACTGGTCGAGAAGGCGTTGCGCTTGACGCAGACGTTCGGGTTCGCCCCGAACCATGCGCTCACGACCCCGAGGTTCTTTTCTCACAAGCCCCGCCTCCTCCAGCACTGCAACATGTTTCTGAACTGCCGCGAATGACATGTCATAGGCCTCGGCCAAATGTGAGACCGAGACCTCGGCGAGCAGCGTTCTGCGCACGATGTCGCGTCGCGTTGCGTCGGCGAGAGCCCGGAACATGCGGTTCACGTCTTCGTCGGTGAGTTCTGTTGATACAACCATTTGGTTGTACGTTACGCCCGGCTTTTTCAGATTGCAAGCCCCAACGCCAGATTGCTTGCGCGCCTAGGGTGAGCGCATGTCCAAAACGCCCAAGGCCGCCTACGAGGCAGAACTAGAGCGACTTCAGGTCGAGCTCGTCGCGATGCAACGTTGGATCGCGGCATCCAATTTGCGTGTTGTTGTGATTTTTGAGGGGCGGGATGCCGCGGGCAAGGGTGGCGCGATCAAGCGCATCGCCCAGTACCTCAACCCGAGAAGCATGCGCGTCGTCGCGCTTCCTCAGCCGAGCGAGCGCGAGAAGGGGCAGTGGTACTTTCAGCGCTACATCGAGCATCTGCCGACGGCGGGCGAGATCGTGCTGATGGACCGCTCCTGGTACAACCGGGCGGGCGTCGAGCGAGTTATGGGCTATTGCACCGACGAGCAGTACGAACTTTTTCTCGAGCAGGCTCCGGTCTTCGAGAAGATGCTCGTCGACGACGGCATTCTCGTCATCAAGTACTGGTTCTCGGTCTCTGACAAAGAGCAGCAGAAGCGATTCAAGTCGCGACTCAACGACCCGATGCGCCGCTGGAAGCTCTCGCCGACCGACCTCGAGTCGATCACCCGCTGGGAGGACTACTCACGCGCGAAAGACGCAATGTTCGAAGCGACCGACTCGAAGCACGCACCATGGTGGGTCATCGAGAGCGATGACAAAAAGGCGGCGCGGCTCAACGTCATCAGCCACCTTTTGTCACTCATCGCGTTTGAGGCGACCGAGCCCGAGGCGGTCAAGATTCCCAAGCGGCCGAAGGCCGATGGGTACGAGCGCCCCGAGCACGACTCGCAGCGGCTCGTTCCCGATATTGCCGCGAAGCTCGCGGGCTAGACCTCTTCTTCTGCGGGTGGCTCTTCGAGAATCAGGAACAGCCCCCCGTACGGCGGCAGCGTGACCCCGAAGCTCAACAGGTCGTCGACGCGAGCGATGGTTTCACCCGTCGCGGTGTCGATGACATCGCTTTGCGCGATAAGCGAGTCAGAGCGAATTGTGCCCTCCATCGGCTCGCCGGTGAAGTTGAGCACCGTGAGCTGAGTCGTGGCGTCTTCTCGCGAAGCATCGCCGTCATTGAGTACGTGAACCATAACGAGCATTCCCGCGTGAGCGACATTGGGAATGTCGACCTGGGTCGCGCGCGCAATGTCGTACTTGCTGCGGGTCTTGAGCAGGTCGCGCAGGCCCGACACAAACGAGTCGGGCTTGTCGAGCTGAGTCTGCAGTGATCCATAGAGCGAACGCGCGCGCGGCATGCCGGCGGTTGAACGCTGAGTCTCGGGGAACGCGTCGATGAGATCGTGCGCTCCTCGCTCGATCCAGCGGGTGTCGCCCGTGGCGATGAGGTCGCGCACCTCGTCACCCGGAAGCGTGAGGCTGCCGGTGAGGTCCCAGCCCGAGAGAGCGAAGACGCCGGGCTGCCACGCGTTGTAGCGCGCGAGCAGCAGGTGCGCGTCTCGGATCGTTGGGATGTCGTCGTCGGTAATGTCGTCGAGCGTCGGCTTGCCCAGCGTTGCCGCGATGAGCGACGTCGTTGTGCAGGCGATGCCGTTCTGCGTGAACACCTTGTTGTAATCGAGCCCCTCGGTGAGTGACTCGACGAGGTCGCCGCGAACTTCTTCGGCGAGCTGAGCGCCGGTGATTTCGCGATTACGGAACGTGTAAACGTCGTCGTGGTGGCTCGTCGCCCAGTGCACGAGCTCGTAGGTGAGCTCATCGTGGTTCTGCAGTCCGTGAACGAGCTGGGCTGGTTCGACTCCCAGCTCGAGCGCGGTTGTCAGGGTCAGACGTAAAAACTCGGTCTGCCCGGTTGCGAGCGCGTGGTGGTAACCGGGGCGCGTGACGAAGTCGTACGAAAGATCGGCGCCAACCGCACCGGTGTCGCGAATGTCTTCGATGGCGAGGTTGAGCTCTTGGAAGGTGAAGCCACCGACCTTGCGCACCATGCCCGCGATGATGTGGTTCGCCGCGTGCGAGAGCGGGTGGCCCTCAGACCATGCGGGCAGACCTTCTGCACTCTTCTCGACGCCGAGAAAGCCGTTGGCGTCGAGGCGAAGTGCGGTTGTGCCGAGGTCGCCGAGGGAGTGCAGTGCATCGCCGATCACGAGGCGCATTCCCGCAAAAGTGGGGTCGAGCCAGTTGATAGAGGGCTGGCCCTCTTTGAAGTAGTGAAGGTAGACCCAGCGGCGGTCCTTGCCGTCGACGCCGGTGACCGCGGCTGTCGCGCTCCAGTTCGTCTCTTTGACGCCGAGCGTGTAGAAGATGACGCGCTGCAGTTCGCCGATGATGTAGCCGCGCTCGCTGAGCACGCGCTCGGCCGCCGGGTCGAGGTTGACCGAGTCGCGACCCTCGGGAACGTCGGGAAGCAGGTTCCACATCTCCGGTGGAATTTCGATCATGTGGTAGATGCCGGGGTAGTCCTTGTAGGCCATCTCGGCGAGACGGAAGTCAGCACCCTTGCCCGTGTGACCGGGCACAATGTCGTCGATGACGCTTCCGCCGTGGGAGTCGGCGACGTCGCACAGTGCGCGGAAGGCCTCCTCATCACCAAACTCGGGGTCGATCTGCGTGCTGATGCGGTCGAAGTGGCCATCGACGCTTGGCGTCTGCTGCCAGCCGGTTATTCCGCCGGCGCGCTTGACCGGGCCGGTGTGAACTCCGGTGATGCCGATGCGCTCGAACAGCGACCAGAGCGTCTCGTCGCCGAGCGCCTGGAGAAATGACTGCCCTGGGCGCGTGATGAGCGACAGTGGGTAGGCAGTGAACCATACGTCGCTTGTGTCGGTCGCGCGGCGAGCGTCTGGTCGGGCATACGGGTTTTGCCACATCGACGGCTGCCCGGAGAGGGTGCGGCTGAGCACGTCGGCGTCTTTGAGCATCGACTGGCGAACGAGCCATTCGACGTAGGCCGGGTTGGTTCCGCTCGCAGTGTGAGGATCCGCTGTGAATCGGCGAAGACTTCCACTCCTGAGCTGGTCGCGCGGCCGCAGGCGGCGCGGGCGGGCCGGATAGCGCTGTTCGTCGTAGCTAATCTCGCTCGGCTCGTGCTCAACGGGTTCGTCCATGTTTGATTCTCTCAACATCCCGTGACCGTCTGCACACCAATCGGCCTTTGTGGCTCGACTAGCTTGGATAAATGGATGTCTGGCAGGTTCTCGACGGTGTCGTTGGCGGCCTCATTGTCGTCTGGGCGGCGCTCATCGGGGCCATGCTGTGGGCGGCGCGAGGTAACGCCGAGAAGCTCACTCTTATCGGCGCACTACGCCTTGGCCCCGACATAGTTCGCCTCACTCGGCGACTCGCTGGTGATCCGACCCTGCCGCGACGCGTGCGCTGGAGCCTCTTCGCGCTTCTTCTCTACCTGCTCTCGCCGATCGATCTCGTTCCCGACTTCATTCCGGTGATTGGCTACGCCGACGATGCCATCATCGTTGCGCTCGTATTACGGTTCGCCACGCGTCACGCCGGCGCTGATGCTCTCGACCGTCACTGGCCGGGTACTCCCGAAAGTCTCCGCGCATTACGTTCGGTCGTCGGTCTCGCGCCTCCTGCTTACCCTGATTCGCAAATTGTATACAGGTAAGGGTAGCCTCGCCTTTGTGAACGCTTCTTCCTTCAAATCTCGTCTTCTGCCCGCAATTACCGTGACCGCCGTTATGGCGCTTCTCGCGGGCTGCTCATCGTCTGCCCCTGACGATGCACAAGCCGGCCCCGGCCGCACCGTCGACACGATCCTCGGTGAGGTCACAGTTCCGAACGAGATCGATTCAGTGGTTGTGCTCGAGGGTCGCCGCGATCTCGACATCGTGCTCTCGCTGGGGTTGCCCCTCGTCGGCTACCCCTATGAAGAAGACGGCAGCCTCGACCTCGCCTCGCCGACGGGTGATGCCCTCGCTGCCGCAGACGAGAGCGGTGCTGGCGAACTCTTTTTGGCTGACGAAATCAACCTCGAGGCCATCGCAGAAGCTGCACCGAGCCTCATCGTGAGCCGCGTCGACGATGTCGAGCCCATCCTCGACGAACTGCAGGCGATCGCCCCCGTTCTCGCGATCGGCGAGCAGAGCGTGAGCACCTGGCAGGACGACCTTCGACTCGTCGCAGAGGCCACGGGAACAGAAGACCGCGCCGATGAACTCATCGCCGAATACGACGCCCGCATCGCTGAGGTTTCGGCTGAGTATGCAGACGTGCTCGCTGACAACACCTTCGCACCGGTCGGAATTGACGCCGAGGGTTCGCAGACGCGCCCGAACCGTCTGCTCTCGTCAGTGCTGCGCGACCTTGGCGCAACGCCCTCGGCTGCCTTCGCCGAATCGATCGAGATCAACGACGGCGTCGAGTACGGCCCCGAGCAGCTGCTCAGCGCATTCGGCGATGCCGACGGCATCGTCGCTCTCGTCAACGACCCCGCCGAGTGGGAGTCGGTGCAGTCGGACGAGCTCTTCAACCAGTTGCCCGCTGTGACCTCCGGACACGTTGTGCGTTCTGACAAGCAGACCCACGAAGGTGCGGCGCTGACCGCCATGCACAGCATTGACGTCATCGAAGAATTGCTTCAGACCTTCTAAGTTGACTCTTCTCGCCGAACCGCTGAGCGCGCCGACCAAGCGCCGTTCCCACTACGGGATCGCACTGGTCGGCGCGCTTGCGCTCGTTGCGGCGCTCGCGGTTCTCAGTCTGTTCGTCGGCACGAGGGGGCTCGACGCAGCACAGGTTCTCGCAGTTCTCGCGGGCGGCGGTGACGCCGAGGCACGAGCGATAGTTCTGGGCCAGCGCCTGCCTCGCACCCTGATCGGCCTTATTGGCGGCGCAGCACTTGCGCTCGCCGGAACCGTGATCCAGGCACACACACGCAACCCCCTCGCCGACCCCGGCCTGCTCGGTGTCACAGCGGGATCATCGCTTGCCGCGGTCTTTGCTATTTCCGTGCTTGGGCTGACCACGCCGGTCGGCTACCTCTGGTTCGCCTTCGCGGGCGCGGCGGCGGGAACGGCGCTCGTCGCGTTTGTTGGCATCATTGCAGGGCGCCGTCGCGACGCGTCTCCCGCAGCCTTGGTTCTCGCGGGTGCCGGGGTCTCAGCCTTCTTGAGCGCCGTCACGGGCATCATTCTTCTGCTCGACTCAGCGGCACTCGACGTCTTTCGCTTCTGGACCGTGGGGTCGCTTGCCGGTGGGCGCGGGCTTGACGTGCTGCTTCCGGTGCTTCCCTTTCTCGTAGTCGGGGTTGTGCTCTCACTGGCTCACTCGCGAGCCCTCGATACTCTCGCGCTCGGAGACGACCTCGCCCGGTCACTCGGGCGCAGGCTGCTACCGACACGTCTTCTTGGCCTGGCGATCGTGACACTGCTCGTCGGCGGTGCGACGGCGATTCTCGGCTCGCTCGGATTCATCGGGCTCGTTGCGCCGCACGCGGTTCGTTGGTTTACCGGCCCCGGGCACCGTCTGCTTCTGCCGCTGAGCGCGCTCGCTGGCGCGGCGATAACCATAGTCGGTGACATGCTCGGGCGGGTCATCGTCAGCCCGGCTGAGCTGCCGGTCGGCGTTGTACTCGGCATCGTGGGCGGGCCAGCGTTTCTGTTCATCATCGCGAGAATGCGAACGAGAACACGATGACAACACTCGCATCTGCGCGTCGGGGGCTTCGAGTCGGGCCGTTCTCGGTAGCTTTTCGCCCGCGCGTTCTTCTCGTTTTGTTCATCGCCGTCGCCGTGACACTCGGTCTGGCGATCATCTCGCTCGGTATCGGCGATTTTCGCGTCTCGCCGGCCCGCGTAGTCGAGATCCTCCTCGGCGCGGGGGACCGCCGCGAGCGGCTTGTGATTCTCGGCATCAGACTGCCCCGTATCCTCCTGGCAATCGTTGTCGGAATAGCGCTCGCAATCTCCGGTGCGATTGTTCAGACGATCGCGCGCAACGGTCTCGCAAGTCCCGATCTGCTCGGCGTGACATCAGGTGCGGGTGCCGGTGCGGTTGCCGTCATTGTTCTCGGTTCGGTGACCGGTGAAAATGTTGCAAACGGTGCCGCGGTGGGCATTCTGCGAACACTCGGGGTTCCCGCTGCAGCGCTCATCGGAGGTTTCGCCGCGGCGGCCCTCGTGGCGATCGTTCTGCGTCTTACCGGCGCGCAGGGTCTGCGACCGATTCTCGTTGGGGTTGGTGTGTCGGCCTTCTTTGGCGGGCTGACGAGCTGGATGCTCGTCGCAGCGAGCATCGACGATGCAGCACAGGCCAACGCGTGGTTGACGGGCTCACTCGGCGGTCGAAGCTGGCCCGAGGTCGCAACCGTCGGGCTTGTCACGCTCGCCGTGGTCGTTGTGCTGGTTCCGGTCTCCAGCTCGCTGCCATCACTCGAACTTGGTACCGACGTTGCGCGAGCGCTCGGTGTGCGCGTGCGGGTCTCGACGACCCTGCTTCTTGCCGCCGCCGTTGTGCTCGCGGCGATCAGTTCTTCGGCGGTCGGTCCGATTGGGTTTGTGGCGCTCGTCGCCCCGCACCTCGCGCGACTCGCGACGGCTGCGCCGCGCGCGCCGCTCGGCGTCTCGGCGGCGGTCGGAGCTTTTGTGGTTTTGGCCAGCGACCTCGTCGCCCGCACGGTCGCGGCTCCGATTCTCTTGCCCACCGGCGCGATCACCGCGGTCGTCGGTGCGCCGTTCCTTATCTGGCTGCTGGTCAGGTCGAGAAAGGACCTCGTCGTATGAGCGATACCTTCGAACTTCAGAACCTTGTTGTGCGGTACGGAAGCCACACCGCAGTCGACGGCGTTGATGCTGTCGTTGCCGCGGGCGCCATCACGGCGATCGTCGGGCCAAATGGCTGCGGCAAGTCGACACTGCTGCGCAGCATGGCGCGCCTTCTCGCGCCGTCTGACGGGAACGTGCTGCTCGGCGGCGACGACGTGCGCAGCATCCCGCCCAAGCAGTTCGCGACACGGGTTGCACTTTTGCCGCAGGCGCCGACGGCACCCGACAACCTTACGGTCATTGATCTTGTCTCGCGGGGCCGTGATCCGCATCGCCGGTGGTTCGACCAGTGGTCGACCCCCGACGAGGCAATCATCGTTGAGTCGCTCGAGCGTACGGGGATGACCGAGTTTGCCGAGCGTCCGCTCGAGTCGCTCTCTGGCGGACAACGCCAGCGGGCGTGGATCGCCCTCGCCCTCGCGCAGCAGACGCAGGTGCTTCTCCTTGATGAGCCGACGACCTACCTCGACGTTGCGCACCAGATCGAGGTGCTCGACACTGTCAGCGCGCTTCAGGCAGATAACGGTGTCACTGTCGTTATGGTCATGCACGACCTGAGCATGGCCGCGAGGTATGCGGACCACCTGATTGCGATGCGCGAGGGTCAGCTCGTGGCGGCGGGCACCGTGTCAGAGGTCGTGACTCCCGCCGTGCTGCGCGAGGTCTTTGGGGTTGAGTGCAGGGTCATCGACGATCCGGATAGTGGCCGCCCCGTCGTGATACCCGGCGCGCTTGTGCAAAGGTGAGGCCGTGACATCCATCGGAGTGACAGAGTCGTCAAGTCTCGCGAACCATGCCGCCGACCTTGTGCGCGAGATGATCCTCTCGGGTGAGCTCGCGCCCGGATCGCGCATCATCGAGAACAGGCTCGCGCCTGCGCTGGGGCTGAGCCGCCCGCCGCTGCGCGAAGGGCTGCGCAAGCTCGAGCAGGAGGGCCTGGTCGAGCAGGAGATGTATCGCGGCGCGACGGTCGTGACCCTCGGGCGCCAGGATGTGTACGAGATCGTCACCCTGCGCAGATTGCTCGAAGAGATCGCGGTGCGCTCTGGCGTGCCGGCACGAATTCCCGATCGCCTCGAGGCGCTGGAGAAGGCCCTCGAAACTATGGAAGCCAACGCGCGTGCCGCGAGCGAGAGCACAGCGGCGCACGACAGCTACGCGTTCCACCTTGCGCTTGTTGGGCTCGCCGGAAACGGTCGACTCATCTCGGCCTACCGCTCGCTCAATCTGCAGATGACGATGGCCCTGAATCGCCGGGCTCGAGCGGGAGGCGAGTCCCTCGTCGCGCGCGCGGCCCGGCACCGAGTGATTTGGGAACGCATCGTCGAGGGCGATCCCGTGCAGACTCTTGCCCTGCTTCACGACACGGCATCCCTCGATTTTGCGAGGCAAATGCCGCGAGCGGGCACGCTCACACCAGCGGCCGAAGAGTGGTTCGCGGCACTGTACGAGCGTGATGACCAGAGATCGTCAGACGACGCCGGTGGTGCCCAGTAGCGAGCCGATGGCGAAGGTCGCGGCGAGGGCGAGCGCTCCTCCGATGACCACCCGGAGTGTCGGCCGCAGCAATGGGCTGCCACCGATTCGCGCGCTCGTCGCTCCGGTTATTGCAAGCGCTGCGAGAACAGCGACGAAGGTGATGGGCACTCTCATCGGCTCAGGCGGCAGAAGAATCGCGAGCATCGGCAGCAGGGCACCGATGAAGAATGCTAGAGCCGAGGCCCCGGCAGCCTGCCAGGCACTCACCACATCTTCTTCGTTGATGCCGAGCTCGGCTTCGAGGTGGGCGCTCAAGGCGTCGTGAGCAGTGAGTTCCTTGGCTACCCGCAGCGCGGTCTCGGCCGACATGCCTTTCGCTTCGTAAAGTGCGGCGAGCTCGGCCAGTTCTTCTTGTGGCATAGAGGCGAGTTCGCGGCGCTCCTTTGCGATAAGGGCGCGTTGACTGTCACGTTGGCTGCTCACGGAGACATACTCGCCAAGCGCCATCGAGATCGCGCCACCCACAAGACCGGCCATTCCGGCCGTCAAAATCGGCGCGATTTCGGATGTCGCGCCCGCGACTCCGACCACGATCGCCGCCACCGACACAATGCCGTCATTCGCGCCGAGCACCCCGGCGCGCAGCCAGTTGAGGCGCCCGGCGATCCCTGCGTTGTGCGGCTCGTTGGGGTGCAGCCCGGTCGGGGAGTCGATTGTCATGTCGCTCAGCCAACCACTTTGTGGTTGAGGTAGCCAGACTCCGGCAATAGCCCGCAGCGTAGGGAGTAAGTTGACTGGATGCATGCTGTCGAGCTGAGCGCACTCACCAAGCGGTTCGGCGGCGCGACGGCCGTCGACAACCTGAGTCTTACGGTTCCGCAGGGCTCGTTCTACGGAATCGTCGGGCCGAATGGTGCTGGCAAAACGACGACTCTCTCGATGGCCACGGGACTTCTTCGTCCCGACGGCGGCCGGGCTCGCATTCACGACATCGACGTGTGGAAGCAACCGCTTGAGGCGAAGCGACTCATCGGCAATCTGGCTGACGGCGTCGACCTCTACGACCGCCTCACGGGCGAGCAGCTCATCACATTTTCGGGCCAGTTGTTCGGACTCGACCGCGACACCTTGCGCGAGCGCGTCGCCGACCTTCTGCGTCTTCTCGACCTTGAGGCCGCGGCGGGTCGAATCGTCGCCGACTTCTCGGCAGGCATGACCAAAAAGATCGCGCTCGCCGCAGCTCTTGTGCACTCGCCCCGCGTGCTTGTGCTCGACGAGCCGTTCGAGTCAGTCGACCCCGTGTCGGCGGCCAACATTCGCGACATCCTTGACGGATTTGTTAAGGGCGGCGGCACGGTCATCGTCTCAAGCCACTCGATGGACCTCGTGCAGCGCATGTGTGATCACGTCGCGATAGTCGCCGCGGGTCGGGTGCTCGTCGCGGGAACCATCGGCGAGGTGCGCGGCGACGGCGATCTCGAGACGCGCTTTCTCGAACTCGTGGGCGGTCGGCGCAAGGGAGAGAGCCCCGCGTGGTTGCTGCGCTCCTGAGGCTGCGCTTCAGGGTGCTCGCGAACACTCTCGGTCGCAACACGATTCAGCTCATCGCCGTTATCGTCGGCGGCCTATCGACGGTATTTCTTTTGCTGTCAGTTGTTGGCGGCCTCATCGTTGCGTCGTTTGAGGCGCCCAACACAATCCAGGTGGTCGTTGTCATCGGCGGCAGCGCGCTCATTCTGGGCTGGTGCGTTGTTCCCTTGATGTTCGACGGGGTTGATCGAACGCTCGACCCGCTCAAGCTCGCCCGCTTTCCGCTGCGCACGAGCCAGCTGATGTTCGCGATGTTTCTCGTTGGGGTGCTGTGGGTTCCCGGAATCGCCACGCTTCTCGCATCGCTCGCTACAGCGATTGCATGGATGTCGCATCCGCTGTCTGCGCTCCTTGCAGCAATCTCGGGGCTTGTCGGCGCCGCGACCTGCATCGTCGGGTCGCGCCTGACGACGACCGTAGCGGGCTCGCTTCTGCGCGGGCGCGGGGCGGCGCGCCTCGGGGTTGCCGCGTTGGTGCTTCTGGTTGTGGCGGGCCCGCTTGCCGCAACCACTCTGGGCGAGCGCGGCTTCTTCGCCCGCATCACCGCGATCATCGAGGCTCTCGGCTGGACTCCACTTGGGGCGGTCTGGTCGGTTCCGGGTCGCGTCGCGATGGGTGACGTCGCCGGCGCTCTGGGGGCGTCGGCTATCGCTCTCGGCACACTCGCCGCGCTCGTCGCATTGTGGCGGCTGACGCTTGTCTCGAGCCTCAGTGTGCGGGGCGAGGCTCCCGCGCGCGCCGTGGTTGGTGGCAGGCTCGGCCCGCTCGGGTGGTTTCCGTCAACTCCGACGGGCGCCGTCGCCGCACGCTCACTCATCTATTGGTTTCGTGACGCGCGTCTCACCCGGCAGCTCATTCTGATTCCAGCGCTGCCCGCTTTGATGCTGGTCTGGTGGCAACTGATTCACATTGACGGCGTCGCAATGGCCGCTGGCCCTGTCGTTGCGTCGCTTCTCCCGCTCTCGGTTTTTGCCGGGCTGTCGTTCGACGGCACCGCGTTCGCCGCCGAGCTTGCCGCGGGTGTGCGCGGCTTTCACGACCGTCTCGGCCGCGCGATTGCGTTGCTCATCATCTCCGTGCCCGCCGCGATCTTTGTGCAGGTTGCCGTAGCCGCGGTCATCGGTCGGATGAGCGACCTGCCAGCCCTGCTTGCCCTGTCTCTCGGCACACTGCTTGTCTCGGTGGGGGTCGTGAGTGTGTCGTCGGCGCGCGTTGTTGTGCCTGTGGCGCGAGCCGGGCGAAATCCGTTCTCGTCTCAGCCGGGGGCCGCGACTGTGGCGATCGTTGGGTCGTACGCGGTGACGGGCGTGACGGGTCTGTTTACACTGCCGGTGGCCGCGCTTGCCGTTGTCGCGCTAGTCGTGGGAACTCCCGTGCTCGGGTGGGCGGCGCTCACTGTCGCGCTCATTCTCGGCGCGGCCGTCGCGTTCGGTGGGATTGTGCTCGGCGGTCGTGTGCTCGATTCATCCGGACCCGCGGTTCTCGCGCGATTGCGGCTCATCCGCGACTAGGCCGCGCGCGCCTCCGAGACGACAACGCCTCGCTCCGACGACGGGAATCGCTCGAGCGCTGCGCGCACGTCTGCGGCGCTGAAGTTGGCGCCAAAGAGCTCGGCACCCGGTTCGAGCGCGATGCTCTCGTGAAGAGTGCCGACGACCACGGGATCGAACCCGACGGCGTCGACAAGTTCGGCAACCTCGGCGACATCGTCGGGGGAGTCGCCCGCGATGCCAATCGCCTTGCGCTGGGGCGAATCCGAAGGCTGCGCTCCGGCATCCAGGTCGTGGTAGCCCATGTGGTTGAAGCCCTTGACGACGCGAGCCCCGGCAAGAAACTCCTGAACGATCTCGCTCGTTGACACGCGAGGGTCGTTGAGGTCGGGGCGGATGCCGTCGATCTCCCACCAGTAGTTCATGGCGTCGATCACGAGCTTCGAGTCGAGCGCGGGGATCGAGCGGTACTTGCCGAGCGGCAGGGCCAGGATGACGATGTCGGAGTCGCGCGCGACATCCATTGCCGTTGTTGCTTCTGCGCCGGGAACGAGAACCTCGATCGTGAGCGCGATCTTCGACGCCGGGCCAGAGCCCGCGATGAGTACGCGGTAACCGGCAGCGACGAGCAGGCGGCCGAGAACCGTGCCGACCTTGCCGGCGCCGAGAATTCCGATGGTCTTAGACACGGGCGGGCTCCTTCGCGAGGATCTCGCGCACGCGGGGTGCAACCTCGGTGCCGAGAAGTTCGATGGTGCGAGAGCGAGCCGAGAGCGGAAGGCCACCGATGTCGTACTTGAGGTCGAAGCGGCTGATGCGCAGTTCGCGAGTCATCTGCACGATCTTATTGGCGACGGTCTCGGGCGAGCCGACGAAGAGAGCGCCGGTCGCGAGCTCGAGGTCGTAGCGTTCGCGGGTTGGCGGGTAGAAGCCACGCTCCTTGCCCAGCTGTTCGACGAGGGGCTGCCACGACTGCCACCACAGTTCGGCGGCCTCTTCATCGGTGTCGGCGACGAGTCCGAGGGCGTGCTGGCCGACCGGCTGGGCGGGCATACCGAACTGCTCGAGCGCGCGAAAGTACAGGTCGACGTGCGCCGCGAAACGCGACGGCTCGCCGCCGATGATCGCGAGCATCAGCGGGAGCCCGTAGCGCGCGGCGCGGATCACCGAGTTCGGGCTGCCCCCGACGCCGATCCAGGTCGGAATTCCGCCGGGCCGCATTTGCGGGTGGAGCGTCTGGTTGACGAGGGGCGCGCGGACGGTGCCCGACCAGGTCACGGGCGACTCGCGCTGCAGCTTCATAAACAGTTCGAGCTTCTCTTCGAAGAGTTCTTCGTAGTCTGCGATGTCGTAGCCGAACAGCGGAAACGACTGGGTCTGTGAGGCGCGACCGAGCACCATCTGAGCGCGACCGTTCGAAAGCGCGTCAAGGGTTGAGAACTCGTTGTAGAGGCGAACCGGGTCGTTGGTGCTGAGTACCGTGACCGCGGTGCCGAGCTTGATCGTCTGGGTCGCGGTTGCAATGCCGGCGAGAAGCACGGCTCCGGCGGAGTCGACGAAGCCCTCGCGGTAGTGCTCGCCGATACTGAACACGTCGATTCCAACGCTCTCGGCGAGCCGAGCCTCGTCGACGAGCAGGCGCACTGTTTCGGCGTCGCTCAGGGTGCGGCCGTTATCGGTGGGTACGTCGCCGAACGAGTTGAGGCCGATTTCGATGCTCACTGCGTGCTCCCTAAGTAATTGACGTGTCAATCATGCGCCGATATGATTGACATGTCAATTAGGAGGCACGATGGATGCGACCGAGCTCAAGGTCTGGCGAGATTTCGTTGAGACTGGCGATCACCTGCGCTCGCTTCTCGCGTCGCGGCTGCAGAGCGAGTCCGACCTCTCGACCGGTGACTACGCGGTGCTTCTCGCTCTCACCGAGGCAAGCGGCAAGCGCATCCGGTCGTCAGAACTCGCGGCCCACATTGACTGGGAGCGCAGTCGCCTCTCGCACCACCTCGGCCGGATGGAGTCGCGCGGGCTCATCACTCGCGAGAAATGCCTCGATGACAGCCGAGGGTCAGAGGTTGTGCTGACCGAAAGCGGAGCGTCGCAGTTTCGCCGCGCCTCGGCGCCGCACTTGCGTGCCGTGCAGGAGCTCTTTCTTGATGCCCTGACGCCCGATCTTGTGTCGAAGGTCGACGAGCTCAACCGCGCACTGCGCGAGCACCTCGATGCGATTGCTGTTGACTAGAGGGCGTGACTCCCTTTATCAAGATCTGCGGCTTGCGTACTCCCGAGATGGTTGACGTCTGCGTTGACCTGGGGGTCGACGCGATCGGCTTCGTCTTCGCCGAGGCGAGCGTGCGCAACATCGATCCCTCCGATGTGCGCGTGCTTATGCAGCGCGTGCCGCCGACCGTCGAAGGGGTGGGCGTCTTTATGAACACCCCGGTGGATGTCGCGGCGGCCACCCTTGCCGCGGCCGGGCTCGGCACGGCTCAACTGCACGGCAGCTACTCGAGTGGCGACATCCATGCCCTCGAGACGCGGGGCGTTCGGGTCATCCGCGCCCTCTCGGTCTCGGAGTACCTGAGCGACGGCGCCCCGACCGACCGCGTGCTCATCGACGGTGACAACCCCGGCAGCGGCGCTGAGTTCGCTGGCTCGCGTCTCGACGGTGTTGCCTTGCCTGAGCGCTGGATCCTTGCGGGCGGGCTCACGCCGCAGAACGTTGCCCGGCGCGTGCGTGAGCTCGCGCCATCCGGTGTTGATGTTTCTTCTGGGGTCGAGTCGACGCGCGGCGTGAAATCGGCCGAGCTCATCGCCGAGTTTGTGGCGAGCGCGCGCGGCTGAGAGTTACGTGGCGTTACTCCCGCGTAACAGTTCTGACATGTGTCAGAACTAGCATCGCCGTGCGGGGGTGAGATGCGCCGGCCGCGCGAGGAGCGATCTTGTCTTCACAATCTGCAGTTGCGTCACGCATGGAGTCGGGCGCAAGAGCGGCGAAACGCCTCATCGTCGGACTCGTTGCACTGCAGCTCGTGCAGGGAGTGCTCGGCGCTTTCTACACACCGCTGCTCACGCCGATTGCGCGCAACGTGGGAATGCGCGACGCTGACTGGAACTGGTTCGACTCGGCGCTCGCCGCCGTTGCCGCCCTCGCGCTGCCCCTGCTCACCAAGCTCGGAGACGTCATCGGCCACCGCAAGGTGCTCGTGGCGACAACCTTCGTTGTCGCGGCCTCATCGTGGCTCGCTGTCGTTGCCACCGACTTCTGGACCCTCTTTGCAGCCTTCGCCCTTCAGGGTTTTCTCGCTGTCTGGTACCCGTTTCAGCTCGCGCTTCTGCGTGACGCAACCCCTCCAGAGCAGGCACACAATCGCGTCGCCACGGTCACCTCGGCGCTCACCGCAGTGTTTATGGCCGGTTCGGTGCTCGCGACAGCCCTGGGTGGCCAGCTCTTTACGATGAATGGCGGATGGGACGCGCTTCAGGTCGGTCTCGACGCCGGAATCGCGCCCGCCGAGATCGTTGGGTTCCGTGAGTCACTCATCGCGGTGCTGCTCATTCCCGCAATCGTTTCTACCCTCGCGATTCCGGCGGTCATCTTTCTTATTCCCCAGCAGCGTCGTGCAGCTGCGACAGACGGCGTCGGTGAGCTCGGTTTTGCCGGACTCATCGCCCTCGGTGGCATCTCGATTGGCATCGTTGTCGGCTTCGGTCTGGTGAAGCTCGGTGGTGTCGCTCTCGTTCCGGGCTGGCTCATTGTTGTGGCGAGCGTTCTCGCAGTTGTGCCGTTCTTGCGCTGGCAGGCACGAGCCGCAGTGCCGGCAATCGACGTCGCCGCCCTGAGGGATCGCAGCCGCGGGCCGTACATGATCGCCACGATCTTTCTGACGATCGTCTATTCGACGGCAACCGTGCCCACAGTGACCTTCTTGTCGACCGACCGCGAGACCTACGGCTATGGAATCAGCGCCAGCCCTTCAGACATCAGCGTCATTATGCTCGCCATGATCGCGAGCGTGATCATCGTCGCGTCGCTCACAACACGCATCAACTCGTCGACGACTCGGCTGTGGTCACTGCGTATCGCGCCACTCTTCTTCGCCGCAGAATTCGCCTGGCTTTTTGCCTTTCACGACACCCTCTGGCACGCCATTGTCACGGCGATACTCGGCGGAATCGGCGCGGGGGTTCTTGTGCCGGGCATTCCCGCGGCTGTCGCGATCGCCGCGCGAGAGGGGAGAGTAGCCGCCGACCTCGGTGTGCTCAATGTGCTGAGCATTCTCGGCTCGACGGCAGGCTCAGCGGTCTTCGCGCTCGCGCTTCACGACACCGCCGCATCGACAGTCACGGCGGCGCCGCTCTCGGGCTACATGACGGTCTGGGTCGTGACGATCGCCCTGTCACTCGTTCTTGCGGCAATTCTGTGGTTCGCGCGAACACCGAAGGTCGCGCTTTTGGAAGAGGAGAACAACTGATGGGTCGGCACATTGTCATCGTGGGCGCGGGGCTCTCTGGGGCCTCGACAGCGCTGCAGATTCGCGAGAGGCTCGGCGACGACGTAGCCATCACGGTTGTCGAGGCGAACGATCACGTCGGAGGACGCGCTCACCGCCTCGAGTTCGCGGGCGAGACCGTCGAGGTTGGCGGCACGCTGCTGCACTCGACGAACTCGCTCATTCTCGACGTGATGAAGCGCCTCGACATTGGTCGCGCGCTACCGGCCGAAGACACGCCCGCCTCGAGCGGCGGCATCGGCATCTGGAACGGCGACCGCTTTGCGATTCACATCAAGCGGGGTGGATGGCGCTTTCTCGCCACCCTCGTTGCGAGATACCGTTTGCGGCACCTTCGTGCCCTGGCCGCGGCCGCGAAAGACGGCCTCGCGCGCGTCGAGAGCCTGTACCCACAACTCGCTGCCGGTCGCACCTTCGCGAGCCCGGCCGCGCTCGCCGAGGCTGGCGCACTCACCGAGCTGACACAACTGAGCCTCGAAGATCACCTGCTGCGTAGCGGCGTCTCGCAGCGCATTGTCGACGAGGTTGCCACCGGAATTCTGCGCAACATGTACAACCAGCACCCCGATATCTCGGCGATGGCCGGAATCGTCGGCGTCATTGGTGCCGGGCTCGCCGGCGGAAGCCTCTTCTCGGTCGAGGGCGGCAACCACCTGATTGCCGAGGGGTCACTGCGTCTCGCCAACGCAACGCTGCGCATGAACTCTCGGGTGATCGAGGTTCGCGATGACCGCACAGTTGTTCTCGCCGACGGCTCGACGATCGCGGCCGATGCCGTTGTGCTCGCCGTGCCTCTCGCTGTCGCGGGCATCGAGCTACCGACATCCATCGATCTGCCGAAGACCGAGTACCGCAGGGTCTACGTCACCCTCGTCGCCGGCAACCCATCGGCGACCTACTTTGGCACGGCGACGCCGCCGTCGACGATCTTCAGCACGGCGAACGAGAAGAACGCGTTCCGGTCGATTGGGCGCATCGGCTGGTCGCGCGAGGCGGGTGTTCCGATCTTCAAGTTCTTTAGCATCGAGCCGATCGCTGACGAGTCCATCGTGCGAATGATGGATGACGTGCGCGTCATTGACAGGCTCGAGTGGGATGCTTACCCGATTATGAAAGTCGATCCGAGCACAGCACCGTTCGAGCTCGCGCCGGGCATCTTCTTTGCCAACGCGCTCGAGCCGATCTTCTCGACACTCGAGACCGAAACACTCGCCGGTCGGGTGGTCGGCAACCTCGTTGCCGAGCGTGTGACTGCGTGAGAGTTGTGCTTCCGGGGCTCACGCTTCCGGTTGACGACTATGCGGCGCTTGTCGCGCTGCTCGACGGGCCGACCGTTGTCTTCGACACGCTTGCCTCGCCAGTCACTGCGACGACCGACGAGCTCCGCGCGCAGCTCGACCTGCCCGAAGGACCCCTCGAGCTCGTCGGTCACTCGGTTGGTGCGCTCGCCGCTCTCGAGTGGGCGGCGGCGTATCCAGAATCGGTTTCTCGCGTTGTTCTTCTCGACCCGACCGACCCCTACCGCGAGCCCGTGCCCACGTTTATGGGTCGCCGTGCCGGGCGCATCGTCATCGCCCTTGTCGACCGGCTCGCGCGGTCGCGCCGCATTGCTCGCGCACTCGGTCGGTGGGGTCGCCGCACCGTGCTCGGCGCCTACGGTGTTGACAACGACCCCCTGCCCCTCGATCGCGTCGACGAACTCTTTGGCACACGCAAGGCTCTCGCGGTTGTCGTCGCCCAGGTCGCGGGCGTACCCGCGCAGGTCGCCAGGGTGCGCGCGCTCGTTGACGCGGGTTTTGCGCCGCCCAACATTCTCATCATCGGTGCCCGCGACGCCGACGGTGCCAACCGTCGCGTCATCGCCGAACTTGCGGCACGCCTCGGCACGCCCGTCGTCGAGACGCGGGGCAAACACCTGTTTCCGATGACCCACCCCGAGCTGACCGCCACGGCGCTCGGCTAGTCGGGAAACGGCCACCAGCGAGGCATCTGGTCGCGAATCGCATGTGCCCGTGCCAGCGCGTCGGTGCCGTCTTCGAACGCCCACGCCTCGAGCGCGCGGGCGATGCCGCCCGTCGCGACGGGGATGGCCACGGCGAGATCGACGTCGCCGACAACACCGCGCTCTTGCCAGATCGCAATGATGTTGCGCACACGCGACTCGATCGCACCCTCGATTGCGCTGCGCAGCACACCCGACGACGCCGAGACAAACACGGCCCGGTAGAGCTCGCGGTCACGAGCGACGAGTTCGAGTGCCGCCGCGAAATTCTCGTTGATCGCGGGCTCAATGACCTCGGTCGGCACGTCTTCGACGCCGGGGATGGGCAGAGCGTCATCGATTTCGGCAGTGAGAATTCGGGCGACGAGCTCGGGAATCGACGCGAAATGCGTGTAAAAGCTGGGGCGACCGACCTTGGCGCGACGACAGATCTCGGCGACAGTGAGGTCATCGAGAGGGATGTCGCGCAGCGCCTCGCGCACGGCAACCTCGATCGCGGCCACGGTGCGCAGTGTTCGGCTGTCTGTCGCTCGGGCGGGGGAGTCTGTCACACAGCGAACTTACCGCTAGCCTTCGAGCATGCGCTGGGCCCGACTCTATTTCGCGGTTCAGGCAATAGCCGGGGCCGCATGGTGGTGCGCTGTTTTTGCGGTGCCCGTTGTGCGCGAGCTCACACTCGGCAGCCTGCATCCAGTCGCCGTTGCCGTTTTTGATGTTCCCCTCTTTGTTGTTGCCTCCGCGATAGCCGCATTCGGGGTGAAACCCGCCGCCTTCGTCGCCACGGGCTGGACAACTCTCGTTGCCATTGGCCTCGCCGTGTACGCGACGGTCACCACCGAGGCCGGTTGGGGTGTTCTGTTGATGGCCGCCGCCGTGGGCGGATCGCTCGCCGCGCTCAGCCTTATGGCGCTTGGACGCATTCCCACCGAGCTCATCATCGCTGGGCCATTCGCCTTCAAGCAGGCGCGGATCGAGTCGCGCCATGTTCTTGTAACGGCGGCGCAGGTCGTTGTGTTCTGGGGGCTCTTTCTTGGCGTTGGCCCGCTGGCCATCGTCTTCTTTGAGCGGCGCTGGCAGCTCGACCTGGCCTTTCCCGGGTTTGTGGTCTGGGTGGGTCTCGTCGTTCTTGTGCTGGCGAGCGCACTGGGCATCTGGTCGGCGATCACGATGTCGACGCTCGGCAAAGGAACCCCGTTGCCGTCGGCGATGGCGAACCAGCTCGTCATCGCCGGGCCGTACCGCTTTGTGCGCAACCCGATGGCCGTCGCCGGAATCGTTCAGGGCGCGGCGATCGGCCTTCTCTTCTCTTCGTGGCTCGTCGTCGTGTACGCCGTGCTCGGGTCGCTGCTCTGGAATTACGCGGTGCGTCCGCTCGAAGAGGCCAACCTCGAAGAGCGGTTCGGTGTCGAGTACGGTCGGTATCGAGACTCAGTGCGCTGTTGGATACCGAGGAGGTTATGGTGACGAACTCGAAAATTGCGGCGATCGAGCGCGCCACAAATCGCTCCTGGAGCGACTGGATAGCTTACTTCGACTCGATCGGTGCCGAGCAACTCGACCATCACACGATCGCCACTCACCTGCTCACCGAGCTCGACGGCGTCGTCGACAACGTCGGTTGGTGGGCGCAGGCGACATCGAATGCGTACGAACACCACATCGGGCGTCGCGTGCCCGGGCAGCAGCCCGACGGAACGTTTCGCCTCAGCGTCAGCAGGGCAACCCCGCTCGGGATGCAACAGCTCATCGATGAGTGGACGACCTTCGCCGCCCGCGACGAAGAGATTCGCGCCCTGATCGTCGCCGAGCCGCGGGTCAGCGGTACCGACAAGCGCATCACCTGGCGGGTCAAGGGCACCGATGACACGGCAATCACCGTGATCAGCGAACCCAAGGCCGCCGGCACCGCTGCACTTGTCGTTCAACATGGTGGGCTCGCCTCCGCAGAGTCGAGCGCGCAAACCAAGGCTGTGTGGCTCGCGGCAGTCACCCGCTTTCTCAATCACCTTCAGGAGTAACGCACGTGGAAGCCCTTATCCCGATTGTGTTGCTCGTCGCCGAGTACATCATCAAGATCGTCGCCCTCGGCGTGATTCCCGAGAACCGTCGGCCCTCGTCGTCGCAGGCGTGGCTCTTGCTCATTCTTTTTCTGCCCGCCATCGGGCTACCGCTGTTTCTGCTCATCGGCAGTCCCTACGTCGCGGGCCGCCGCCAGCGCGTTCAGCGCGAGGCGAATATCACACTGCGTCGCGGGCTCACCCCGCGCGAGACCATCCCCGATACCGTCCACGTTCCCGCCGACCTCGTCTCGCTCACCACAATGAACCGCAGGCTCACCGAGTTTCCGGTGATGGAAGGCCGCACGGTCGCCTTTTATCCCGGCTACGAGAAGTCGATCGCCGCGATAGTCGCCGCCATCGATGGCGCCCGCAGCTACGTGAACCTCGAGATGTACATCCTCGCGCTCGATTCGACAACCGAGGCACTGTTCGACTCCCTCGCCGCAGCGGTCAAGCGCGGGGTCAAGGTGCGCGTTCTCTACGACCACCTCGGTTCGCGCAAGTACGTCGGGCACCCCGAGATGAACAAGCGGCTCACGGCAGACGGCGTCGACTGGCACCGCATGATGCCCATTGATCCGCTCAAGGGCCGCTGGCGCCGACCCGATCTGCGTAACCACCGCAAGCTTGTGGTGATCGACGGTGAGATCGGCTTTATGGGGTCGCAGAACATGATCGACTCGAGCTATCTCTCGCGCAAGAACAAGCGCACGGGTCGCCACTGGATCGACCTGAATGTCGAACTAGCGGGCGAGATCGTGCTGAGCCTCGACGCCGTGTTCAGCGTCGACTGGTACATCGAGACGGCCGAGGTTCTCGAGCCGAAGATCCCCACAAAGACTCCCGAGCAAGTCACGGCGATGCAGCTTGTTCCCTCGGGGCCGGGTTCACCCTCAGAGCCGAACCTTCGCCTGTTCTGCTCGATGATTGCCGCGGCGCAAGAACGCATCGTCATCGTGAGCCCCTACTTTGTGCCCGATGAGGCGCTGCAATCGGCAATCACCACGGCGGGGTATCGCGGGGTAGCCGTCGAACTCTTCGTTTCTGAGAAGGCCGACCAGTTTATGGTTCACCACGCCCAGCGCTCGTACTACAAGGTGTTGCTCGACGCCGGAGTTCGCATCTGGAACTACCCCGACCCCGCAACGCTGCACACAAAATTTATGGTTGTCGACGATCGCATGGCAATGGTCGGGTCGAGCAACATGGACATGCGCTCGTTCGCCCTCGACTACGAAATCACGCTTCTCGGGTTCGGCCCCGAACTCGTCAACGGCCTGGACGCCGTCGCAGAGCTGTACCGCGAAGCCTGCACAGAGCTCACCGCCGCCGAGTGGCGCAAACGCCCGTGGTACGACCGCTACCTCGACAACGTGATGCGACTCACTGCGGCACTTCAGTAGCCTCGCTCTGGGAGGCCGCAATGTGTACGATGTCCACATGCAGCCGCAGCCACTCGACCACACGTTCACCGGCACCATCGGTGTCGACGTCAAGGGCGAGATCTGGGACTGCGTCGAGATGCCCGGTTCTGCCGATTTTTTTGAGACCGGCCGCTCTGTGCGGGTCGATGTGAGTGTCGATGAAGTGCTGCTCGAGAACGCGGGACTTATGCCAACGGGCACCGGCGGTCACATGCTTTCGCTCAACGCGAAGGTGCGAAAGCAACTCGGCAAGGGCCGTGGCGACGAGGTCACTGTGCATCTGCTGCGCCGTTTGAGCTAGGTCGACTCCCGGGAACTTTTTAGGCACAGCGTGTGTTCTAGTACACGAGGGCCGCAGCCAGCGGCTCACCCCAAGGAGCGACATCCACATGACGACCAAGCAGTACACCAAAGACCAGGCGGCCATCGCGCAGTTGAGCAAGCAGCAGTTTGCCGTAACGCAGAACGACGCGACCGAGCCAGCTTTCCGTAATGAATTCTGGGACAACCACGAAGACGGCATCTACGTCGATATCGTTTCGGGTGAGCCCCTATTCTCGTCGACCGACAAGTTCGACAGCGGGTCGGGCTGGCCGAGCTTCACCCGGCCGATTGAGCCCGCGCACATCGTTCGCAACGTCGACAAGACCTTCTGGATGACGCGCACCGAGGTGCGATCCGCCAACGGCGACAGCCACCTCGGCCACCTCTTCGACGACGGCCCCGTGCACGACGGCGGCCTGCGCTATTGCATCAACTCGGCGGCACTACGGTTTGTACCTGCCACCGAGCTCGAGAGCCAGGGCTACGGTGACTACCGCGGCCTGTTTACAACTAAGGAGTCCTAATGACTGAGACAGCAATCCTCGCCGGCGGATGTTTCTGGGGAGCGCAGCAGCTGCTGCGCCGCCGCCCGGGAGTTATCTCGAGCCGAGTGGGCTACTCCGGTGGCGACACCCCCAACGCCACCTACCGCAACCACGGTGACCATGCAGAGGCCGTCGAGATCGTCTTCGATCCCGAGCAGATCTCGTACCGCGACATCCTCGAGTTCTTCTTTCAGATTCACGACCCCTCGACGAAGGACCGTCAGGGCAACGACATCGGTCGCGCCTACCGCTCGGCGATCTTCTACGGCAGTGATGAGCAGAAGAAGGTCGCGCTCGACACGATCGCCGACGTTGACGCCTCGGGTCTTTGGCCCGGCAAGGTAGTGACAGAGGTCGAGCCCGTCGGTGACTTCTGGCAGGCCGAAGAGGAGCACCAGGACTACCTGGAGAAGCTCCCCAACGGTTACACCTGCCACTACGTGCGACCGGGCTGGAAGCTCCCGCACCGCGAGGAGCAGCTGACAAACTAACCCAGCTCCCCAACCGTCGAAAACTGCTCCAAACCGTGAGGTTTGGAGCAGTTTCGCACGGTGCTAGCGGCGCATAACCTTCTTCGCCCACGCGTTGCCGAGCGTCTGCACGACCTGCACGAGGATGATGATGAGCACAACCGCGGTCCAGGTCACCGCCGGGTTGAACTGCTTGTAGCCATAGCTGAGAGCGAAGGCACCGAGACCGCCGCCGCCCACGAGCCCGGCGACTGTCGCCATGTCGACGAGTGCGACGAACACAAACGCGTAGCCGAGGATGAGCGGGCCAAACGCCTCGGGTAACAAGATCGTCCACACGATGCGCAGCGGACCAGCCCCAACCGATCGCGCCGCCTCGATGACGCCCGGCTGCACGGTGAGCAGGTTCTGCTCGACGACGCGGCTGATGCCAAACGACGCTGCGATCGAGAGCGTCGCGATGATTGCTGTGTTGCCGATTCCCGTGCCGATGAGCTGCCGCACGAGCGGCTGAACTGCGACGAGAAAGATGATGAACGGAATCGGGCGAAAGGTGTTGACGACGAGGTTGAGCACCGCAAACACCGCGCGGTTCGGCAGCAGGCTGTTCGAGCGGGTCACGTAGAGCCCAAGACCGATGAGCAGGCCACCGGCGCCACCGAAGAGCAGCGTGAGCCCAACGATGTACAGCGTCTCGACGGCCGACTGCCAGAGCAGTGGCTGAAGGTCATTGATGAGGCGATCCATTAGTTGACCTCCGTGACGGTGACGGATGTCGCGACAACGGCGAGTGCCGCGTCGATGTTCGCGGGCTCACCCGTCAGGGCGAGGGTGAGGTGGCCGAACGTGCGGCCCTGGATGTCATTGATGCCGCCGTAGATGAGCTCGAATCCCACCGACTTTCGCCCGAACTCAAGAAAAACAGCGCTCTGTGAGACGTTGCCGTCGGCGAACGACAGCGTCACGATGCGGCCGGGGTGCTTCGCCGTGAGCACCGCAAGCTCGTCGTTCTCGGGCACGGCTCGCACAACTGTCGAAACGAACCGCTTGCTTGCGGCGGTCTGCGGGTTGGAGAAGATCTCGAAGACATTGCCGCTCTCGATGACGCGCCCGTTCTCCATCACGGCGACCTTGTGCGCGATGGACTTGATGACGTCCATCTCGTGAGTGATAACAACGATGGTTGTGCCGAACTCCTCGTTGACCCGCCTCAGCAGCGCGAGAACCTCGTGGGTCGTCTCGGGGTCGAGGGCGCTCGTCGCCTCATCCGCGAGAAGGATGCTCGGGCTGGTCGCGAGTGCGCGGGCGATCCCAACGCGCTGCTTCTGCCCGCCCGAAAGCTGGTCGGGGTAGCTCGCCGCCTTGTCGACAAGACCGACGAAGTTGAGAAGGTCGGAGATGCGCTTGTTCCGCTCGGCGACAGAGACACCCGCCACGATGAGCGGGTACTCGATGTTGCCCCACACGGTCTTCGAGTTGAACAGGTTGAACTGTTGAAAGATCATGCCGATGTCGAGTCGCAGCGAGCGCAGCTTGCTCTCGGGCAGCCCGACGATCTCGCGCCCGTGCACCGTGATGCTTCCGGACGTCGCCGTCTCGAGCGCGTTAATGAGCCGCACGAGAGTGCTCTTGCCGGCTCCCGAATACCCGATGATTCCGTAGATCTCACCCGCCTCGATCTCAAGGTCGACGTGGTCGATCGCGAGCACGCCGGCCTCCTTGCGGTTGGCTGAGGCAAAAGTTTTGGTGACATCGCGCAAAACGACGGCAGGCATAAGGTTCCTTCGGTTAAACGGGGGAGGTGGCGACATCCAAATAATTAATTGGATGTCGCCACCGGGGTTCGCGAGGCTATTAGCCCTGCTCTGCCGTGTCTGCCACGACCTTCTCGAGCGAAGCCACGAGGTCGGCGACGGGTGTGATCACAAAGACGGCGGTGCCGCCCGACGTCTCCTGAACGCCATCGAGCACGTCCTGGTTGGTCTGGTAGATCTCAACGAGCTTGAGCAGCACCTCGTTGTCTGCGTCTTCGGCGTTCGCGGCCCAGATGTTGACGTAGGGGAGAGCGTTGGGGTCGCTCGGGTCGTCCTGTGCGATTGCGTCAGAGGCGGTGAGGCCGGCGTCGGTTACGAAGTCGTTGTTGATGATCGCCGCGGCGACGTCGGGTAGCGAGGTGACGGTGAGCGCCGCGTCGAGGGTTGTGACCTTGACGCGCGAGTTCGCCTCGTCGACCTGGTCGAGCGTTGCGAAGATGCTTCCGCCGCCCTCGATCGTGACGAGTCCGGCCGACTGAAGAACGAGCAGGCCGCGAGCGAGGTTCGAGGGGTCGTCGGGGATGGCAACGGTTGCGCCGTCGGGGATGTCTTCTACCGAGTCGTACTGGGTCGAGTAGAGGCCGAGCGGGTAGATGGCCGTCGATCCGATCGGCACGATGTCATCGCCGGTAGCCGCGTTGTGCGCGCCGAGGTAGACGATGTGCTGAAACTGGTTGACGTCGATGTCGCCCGCGGCGAGGGCGGGGTTGGGCTCGGGGTACGACGCGAAGTTGACGAGCTCGATGCTGATGCCCTCGGCCGTTGCTGCCTCGGTGAAGGTCTCCCAGTAGGGCTCGCTTGAGTCAACGGTTCCGATGCGCACGGGCTGGTCGGCCGAGCCGAGTCCCTCGGTGATCGCGTTGCTTCCCTCAGCCTCGGGCGTTGCGGCCGGGGCGTTGAGGTTGATGAAAAATACTACGGCGGCGATGATTGCCGCGACGACGACAACGGCGCCGATGATGAGGCCCGTGCGGCTCTTCTTGGGAGGCAGAACGACGGTTGTGTCGTCGGCGGGAGGTGTTGCAGACATGGTTATTGCACTCTCTGGCTGTAGGGAGGGAACTGATGCAGCGCTCTGTGTCGAGGCCGCATCAAGTGTCAGTCGCTACCGGCAGCGGGCAAAACCGTGTTCCGAAGTGTGACGAACTAGTCGTTATGTTGCGCGGATTCCGGCCGCAGGCAAGATGACGGTGTCGATGTTGTCGATGAGAAACTCGCGCGTGACGGGGCGATTGAGCATCAGCACGCTGTAGGCGACGAGTGACGGACCGATGAGGCAGAGCTTCTCGAGGTTGATGGCTGCCGGGATCTCGCCGCGATCGATGGCACGCGTGAAGAGAATCCGGTTGACCGATGCGCGGGGCTCAACGAGCGCCAGGCGCGCTGCCTCGGCCATTTCCGGATTGCGCGCGAGCATCGAGACGATTCCGGCCATGACTTTGAGCTTGCGCTCGCTGTCACGGATGGTCGGCGCCTTGATCATTGCAACAAGGTCGCCCCGCAGGGTGCCGGTGTCGGGGAGGGCGTCGAGGTCGACCTCGTTCGACTTCATGCACGCGACCGCGTCGAGCACGAGGTTCTCTTTCGAGTCCCAACGGCGGTAGACAGTCGCCTTGCCGGCCTTCGCTCGGGCCGCGACCATGTCGATTGTCATTCCGTCGTAGCCGGTCTCTGCCAGCACGTCGAGCGCGGCATCCAATATCTCTTGGTCGCGACTTGGGTCACGCTTGCGACCGAGTTTTGGGGTGAGGTCAGTCTGCGTCATTGCAACCTTCCCCTTTCTTGTTGTGTCAACAATAGCAACTCATGAGTTCCGGAACTGGGTAGATCCGAAACCCGCTATATCCGAAACTCTCTAGTTCCGTATATAGTCTCATTCATGTCTCTCACTCCCACGCCCGACAACCGTCGCTGGCTCACCCTCATCGTTGTTGGGCTCGCCCAACTTATGGTTGTGCTCGACGCCACAGTCGTGAACATCGCCCTCCCCTCAGCACAGGCCGACCTCGGCTTCTCTGACGGCAATCGCCAGTGGATCATCACCGCGTATTCGCTTGCCTTCGCCAGCCTTCTTCTCCTCGGCGGTCGCCTCTCTGACCTCATCGGTCGCAAGCGCACGTTCATCATCGGTCTCATCGGTTTCGCTATCGCTTCGGCACTCGGTGGAGCGGCTGGCTCGTTCGAGTTGCTCGTCGCCGCCCGCGCCCTGCAGGGCGTCTTCGGTGCGCTTCTCGCCCCCACGGCTCTCGCCGTTCTCACAACGACCTTCGTCATTCCGAAAGAGCGCGCGCGAGCGTTTGGCGTCTTCGGCGCGATTGCGGGTGCCGGCGGCGCCGTCGGGCTTCTGCTCGGTGGCTTCCTCACCGAGACGCTCGACTGGCGCTGGAACCTTTACATCAACGTGTTCATCGCCGTGATCGCGCTCGTTGGAGTTGTAGTCTTCGTTCCCGCCATCGCGCGCAATGCTTCGCGCCCCAAGCTCGACGTTCCGGGAACGATCCTGGTCTCGGGCGCTCTCTTCGGTCTCGTCTATGGCTTCTCCAACGCCGAGACCGATGGCTGGGAGTCGCCGCTGACCTGGGGCATGCTCGCCGGCGCTCTGGTTCTACTCGCCGGCTTTGTGCTCTGGCAGCGTCGCGCGACCCACCCGCTGCTTCCTCTGACGATTGTTCTCGACCGCAACCGCGGGGCCGCGTACATCTCGGTGCTTATCGCCGGTGCCGGAATGTTCGGCATCTTCTTGTTCGTCACCTACTACCTGCAGGTCACGCTCGACTTCTCGCCGATCCAGACCGGGCTCTCGTTCCTGCCGATGATCGGAATGCTTGTGCTCGCGGCGCAACTCGGAACGAACCTACTCGTTCCCCGCCTCGGCCCGAAGGTTATGGTTCCGGCAGGTATGGCGCTCGGCGCAGTCGGAATGGTGCTGCTGACATTCCTTGACTCGTCGAGCACCTACGTGCCGAACGTGCTCGGTCCGCTGATGCTGCTCGGCTTCGCGATGGGCACGATTATGCCCGCCTCGATGCAGACGGCAACCCTCGGGGTCGATCGCGAGTTCGCGGGAGTCGCCTCGGCAATGGTCAACACGAGCCAGCAGGTCGGTGGCTCGATCGGCACCGCGCTGCTCAACACGCTCGCGGCAACCGCAGCTGCCGACTACCTCGCCGCGCACTCACCCGTGACGGCAGCAGTAGGAGTCGACGCGGCTATCGCAAGCTATGCGACCGCCTACTGGTGGAGCGCAGGATTCTTCGTCTTCGGCGGAATCCTCGCGGCGTTCCTGTTCCGCCGCCGCAACCAGGGACTTTCGTTGGCCAACGCGCACCTGCCCGCGGCAGAGCCCGCTCTCGTTCACTAGGCGTTGACTGAGAAGGTCCCGCGTTCGCGCGGGACCTTCTTCGCGCGGCGTATTCTGAAAACATGAGTCGAAACCGCGCAATCATCTCAGCACTCCTCGTCGCTGCCGGTGCCCTTGTGTACGGCATCTCGCCCGTCGACATCATCCCCGAGCTTCTGACCGGCCCCCTTGGCCTCATCGACGACCTCGCGGTCTTCGGCACCGCGGGTCTCGCGATCTACAAGCTCCTCACCGGGCGTGAGGCGCGCAAGCCCGGCGAGAACCCGCAGCAGAACTAGCGGTAGTGCTAGCGCTCGAGCGGGCGCATGATCACCTTGGGTGGCTGAGTAGCGAGCGCCACGGCCGTGAACGGCCTACTCGACCAGCAACTCATTAGGTGCGCTTATAGTTCGAGTGTGATCGAGATCAAACACCTGCGGCTACTCAAAGCGCTGCACGAGCACGGATCTATGTCTGCGGCGGCGCGCGAGCTTGGCTACTCGCAGTCGGCAGTGACGCAGCAGATCCAGTTGCTCGAACGCCAGCTCGAGACGCCGCTGCTTGTGCGCACGCGCACCGGGGTTCGTCTGACCGAAGCGGGGGAGGTGCTCGTGCGCCACGGCGCGGGCGTTCTCGCGTCGGTCGCGCTCGCCGAGGCCGAAGTCGATGCTGTTGCGGGAATGCGCTCGGGCAGGGTGCGCATCTCGGCGTTTCCGAGTGCCGCGGCGACGATCCTGCCGCGCGCGCTCGGTGCTGTCGCGCGCGAGTATCCCGGTATCTCGTTCAGTCTCACCGAGGCCGAGCCGCCCGGTGCACTCGAACTTCTGCGCAGTGGCGCGTGCGACGTCGCAATCATTTTCGAGTACGAGACCGACGGCGCACATGAGCCGCGATTTCCCCTGCAGCCGCACGAGATGACAACCGCGCTGCTCGACGAGAACGTGCGCGTCGCGATGCCCGCAAGTCATGCCGCAGCGTCCAAGACGAGTGTCACTCTCGATGAACTCAGCGACTCCCGCTGGATCGCCGGTTGCCCCGAGTGCCGCGGCAACCTGCTGGAGGCGTGCGATAGAGCCGGATTCCAGCCGGATGTCGCCTTCGAGACCGACGACTACATAGCGCTGCAGGGTCTCGCGTCGGCTGGCCTCGGCGTCGCGCTCGTAACCGACCTGATGCTCGCTGCAGCCAGGCCCGACCCCGACCTTTTCCTCAAGCACCTGTCACCGCCGTCGCGCCGAGTGGTTTCCGCCGTCACGACGGCATCGCTGCGGGCCGTTCCCGGGGTGCGCCAGACGATCGAGGCTCTCCGCGAGGCGGCCGCGGGCGTCACACTGCAAGCGAGCACCGCCCGTTCTCTGTAAAGATCAGATCATGCTTTCTTCGCTTCCCGTTCTCGATATGTCGCGCTTTGATTCAAGTGAGGAGGCCGCCGCGGAGTTCCGTGCGCAGCTGCGCCAGGTCACCCACGACGTCGGCTTCTTCTACCTCGTCGGCCACGGCATTTCTGACGAGCTCATCGCCGACGTGCTCGACGTCTCGCGTCGATTCTTCGCGCTGCCCGACGAAGCGAAGCTCGCGATCGAGAACATCCACAGCCCGCAGTTTCGTGGCTACACACGCATTGGCAAAGAGCTGACAAACGGCGACGTCGACTGGCGCGAGCAGATCGACATTGGCGAAGAGCGCGACGCTCTCGAGCCCGTTGATGGCCAACCCAACTACTGGCGCCTTGAGGGCCCCAACCTGTGGCCTGCAGAACTGCCCGAGCTCGAAACGACGATGAAGCGTTGGAACGCAGAGCTCAACGCCCTGGCCCTGCGCCTGATGCGCAACTGGGCCATCGCCCTCGGTGTCGAAGAGAACGTCTTCGACGAGGCCTTCGCCGAGCGGCCATACTCACTCATTAAGATCGTGCGCTACCCCGGCGAGACCGACGAGTCACCGAAGCAGGGCGTCGGCGCGCACCGCGACGGTGGCGTTCTCACACTTCTGCTCGTCGAACCGGGCAAGGGTGGGCTGCAGGTCGAGCACGATGGCGACTGGATCGACGCGCCATCCATACCCGGCTCTTTTGTTGTAAATATCGGCGAGATGCTCGAACTCGCGACGGACGGCTACCTCAAGGCGACACTGCACCGCGTTGAGTCGCCGCGGGTCGGCACAGACCGCATCTCGGTTCCGTTCTTTTTCAACCCGGCGTTGGATGCGACGATGCCCAAGCTCGACATCGCCCCCGAGTTGCGCGCGGAAGCCCGTGGCCTATCGGCTGATCCGACCAACAGCCCGATTCTCGAGACCTACGGCGACAACGTGCTGCGCTATCGCCTGCGTGCGCACCCGAATGTCGCCGAGGTGCACCACAAAGACCTTTTGGGCTAGCGGGACCAAAGCCTCTCGCTCATTGCCCGCGATAGCGACATGATTGGCGCATGGCCGTCATCGAGAACTCCAAGATCGCAATCGTGGGTGCCGGCGCTGTCGGAACCTCGCTTGCCTACGCCGCACTGCTGAGGGAAAGCGCGCGCGAGGTCGCGCTGTATGACATCCGGGCAGAGCGGGTCGAGGCCGAGGTGCTTGACCTCGCCCACGGAACGATGTTCACCGGTACCTCGCGAATCTCGGGTGGCGCCGATCTCGCCGTTGTTCACGACGCCAACGTGGTGATCATCACCGCTGGCGCGAAGCAGCAGCCCGGCCAGTCGCGTCTCGACCTCGCCGGCGCCAACGTCGAGATGCTGCGCGGGTTGATGCCAGCTCTCGTCGAGCAGGCGCCCGACGCGGTCTTTGTTCTTGTGACCAACCCGTGTGATGTGCTCACGGTCGCGGCCCGTCAGTTCGGCGGTCTTCCGACAAATCGCGTCTTTTCGTCGGGCACGGTGCTCGACACCTCGCGCCTGCGCTGGCTTCTCGCCGAGCGCGCGGGAGTCGCCACCTCGAGCGTGCACGCCATGATCGTCGGCGAGCACGGCGACACCGAGTTTCCGCTCTGGTCGCAGAGCCGCATTGGCCCGATTCCGATTCGCGACTGGGCAGCCGACGGTCGCCCACGTCTGACCCAGGCCGAGCTTGACGGGATCGCCGACGATGTTATGCACGCTGCCTACAAGGTCATTGCGGGCAAGGGTGCGACAAACTTCGCGATCGGTGTGACGGGAGCGCGAATCGCTGAGGCAATTCTTCGTGACGAGCGCGCCATTTTGCCGGTCAGCTCGATTCTCGACGGATACCTCGGCGTCTCGGGGGTCGCCCTCTCGGTTCCGACGATCGTCGATTCATCCGGCATCGCCGAGGTGCTGCACGTGCCCTTCGATGACGACGAAAAGGTGCGCTTTCAGCGATCGGCCTCGGTAGTGGCCGAAACTATTGCGTCTCTGGGCCTGTAACGTCGCGGTCGCCCCTGTGCGCTGCGTAAAACTCTGACTGCCCCTGCATAATCTCGCGCATGGATGTCGCGGGGCCGTAGACCGTGCCCGTGAAGTCGAGCGTTTTCTGGATAGCCCAGATCTCGTTGTGACGATCGGGCGAGAAGAGGCGCGCGGGGTTGCCCACCGCGACCCACCCGATGGGAACGACTTCGCCCGTAGTAAGCACCGTGTTGACCTGCACCACCGCGTTGATGCGCACCTCGGCACCCGTGCCGATCACCGAGCCAGGAAACAGCGACGCCCCGGTGGCAATAAACGCCTCGTCGTCGATCGTTGCGCCGTTGATGTGTGCGTGCGGCCCGACCATTACCGAGTCACCGATCGACACGTTGTGTCCGGCGCGGGCTCGCACGAGCGCGTTCTCCATCACAACGGTGCTCTCGCCAATGCGAATCGCGCCGTTTTCTGCGGTGACGACTGCACCGTGAAGAATGCGTGAGCCCGCCGCAACTGTGACATCGCCGCTCACCACGGCCGTCGGCGCGACGTAGGCGTCATCGTGGATCACCGGTTGCGCGCCGCGATGTTCGATGAGCATCAGGCAACCTCGAGAGCCTCGAACGCGGCGAGCGGAACAATGCCGTCGAGCGTTCGGGCGAAGTCGGCATCCCCTGTAATCAGTGCGTCGGCCTGCAGCTGGGCAACGGCGACGTATTCGGCGCGGAACGTGTCATCTAATCCCAGAGTGGATGCGACGCGCCAGGCCGTCGCGCGCGAAACCCTGTCGCCGAGCAGGCGAATCTTCATCGTCGTGATGGCATCGAGCAGGGCGCGGGCCTCGGGCTCTGCGAGTTCGCCCGCCCGCACCCGCGAGAAGAGCAGCGACAGTGCGTCGGAGTGCAGAAACTTCGGGCCGACGAGCTGATGGCTGGCGTGCACCGTGACGCCTTCGCGGGCAATGCGTATCGCGGTGAGAGCGTCGATCGCGTATCGAGTCATACCCCCATCATGTTCCCCCGCGCCGACATTCGAACTACCGTTATTCACATGTCTGACACCGACGTCGTGCTTGCCTCGTTTGATGCCTACCGTCGGCAGGATGCCGCTGCCGCCGAAGCGCTCTTCGCGCCGCACTTCAGATTCACGAGTCCGCAAGACGACCACATCGACAAGGCCGCGTTTATGCAGCGCTGCTTTCCGACGGCGCACATGTTCACCGATTCTGACTTTCTCGAGGTCGTAGAAACCCCGCACGGCGTGCTGTGTCTCTACGAGAACGAGCACACCGACGGCAGCCGCTTTCGCAACGTCGAACTCATCCGCGTTGAGGAGGGGCTCATCGTCGAGACGCAGGTGTTCTTCGGCGGGCGGGTTAACTAGCGCGCGAGTTGCCTGAAGATCTCGGGCGCCGGTTTGCCGTCAACGATGTCTGCGAGTGCTTTGCCGATCGCGGGCGTGAATTTGAAGCCGTGTCCTGAAAAGCCTGCCCCGATCACGAGCGGACCCCAGCGCTCAAGCAAGAAGTCTTCATTCGGCGTTGTTGTGTACGTGCAGCTGATCGCCGTGAACTCGTCGGCGTTCGCGCCGGGAATCCACTCGCGCACGTAGCGCCGCAAGTCGAGCATCTGCCGTTCTTCGTACTCGAAGGTGCGCTCGTCGGGATCGAGCTCGACGCCCGTGCCATGCCAGCCGGCCTTGATGCCCTCGCCCGGGGTGAGCATGCCGTAGATCGGGCTGCGGAAGTAGTCGTCGGCCTCGTTGCCGGGAATCGCATTGTGCATAAAGCTCGGCCACGTTGCCGTGTCGTCGGCGATGGCGAAGTGCGCGGGTTGTTCCTGTGTCACGCGCAACCGGGGCAGCGGCACGGACGCGGGGAGCAGCTTGCTCGTCCAGGCTCCGGCCGTCACGACAACGTCGGCCGCGACGTACGAACCGGAGTCGAAGTGAACCGTCGCATCGTCGCCCACCTCGAGGTGGCGCACTGGAGTGTCGTAGAAGAACTGTGCTCCGGCGGCCTCCGCGCGCTCGCGAAGAACGCGCAGAGACTGGGCGGCACGCACGCGGCCCGCGTCGCGCGTGAAGAGCACGGGAGTCTCGAACCTCAGTCCGCCCCAGCGTGCGTGAGCCTCGGCCGGGTCGAGAAACTCGCTTGTGATGCCATGCCTGGCGTGGGTCGCGACAAGTTCGTGAAGCGGGTCTTGCCAGCCGTGCTGAACGAGGCCGACCCAATCGATGAGCTGTTCGCCCGACTCATTCTCGAGTTCTTTCCACTGCGCGCGAGCCTCGGTCAGCAGCTCTTGGTAGATATCGCTCGGGTAGGCGGCGCTGATGTTGCGTGTCTCACCGTGCGAGGCGCCAATGTGGTGCCCCTTCTCGAACTGCTCGAGAACGACGACACTCTTGCCCGCGCGGGCAAGCTGCCATGCGGCAGCAGAGCCCATCGCTCCCGCACCGATGACCGCGACATCCACTCGTATAGACACCTCCTCAGCCTAGAAGAGGTTCTAGGCGACATACGTCGGAAACACGATCGCTACATGTCGTCACTACGATCGGGCATCTGGAGGCCACCCCTGGGCCACCGCCTACCCGAAGGATCAGCGATGAGTGGAAACAACGTCAGACTGCAGGCGATCACCGATGTTGAGGCGTATGTGCCACCCAAGGTGAGTTTCGACACCAACGAGGCTCCTGGCGAGATCTTCGGCGAGAACGTCTTCAGCAAGGTCGTTATGCAGAAGCGACTGCCCAGGTCTGTGTACAAGTCGGTCATTGCGACGATCGAACATGGCGAGACGCTCGACCCGCTGGTCGCCGACGCCGTGGCTTCCGCGATGAAGGATTGGGCGCTTGAGAAGGGTGCCACCCACTACGCGCATGTTTTCTACCCGCTCACCGGACTTACCGCCGAAAAGCACGACAGCTTCTTCGAGCCCGTCGGTGACGGCACCGCGCTCGCCGAGTTCGCCGGCAAGACCCTCGTGCAGGGTGAGCCCGACGCGTCGAGCTTTCCGAATGGTGGACTGCGCAACACGTTTGAGGCACGCGGCTACACGGGGTGGGATGTCACGAGCCCCGCGTATGTTCTCGAAAACCCGAACGGCAACACCCTATGCATCCCGACAATCTTCGTCTCGATGACCGGTGAAGCCCTCGACCACAAGACTCCGCTCTTGCGCTCGCAGCAGGCAATGGGCCTACACGCCACGCGCATTCTCGAGCTCTTCGGCCACGAAAACCTCAACAGCGTCGTCGCATTCTGTGGCCCGGAGCAGGAGTACTTCCTGGTCGACCGCCACTTCTTCCTCGCCCGCCCTGACCTGCTCAACGCCGGTCGCACTCTGTTCGGCTCGAAGCCCGCCAAGGGCCAGGAGTTCGACGACCACTACTTCGGAGCCATCCCCGAGCGCGTTCTCGGATTCATGATGGACACCGAGCGCGAGCTGTTCAAGCTTGGCATCCCCGCAAAGACCCGCCACAACGAGGTAGCGCCCGGTCAGTTCGAGATCGCTCCGATGTTCGAGCGTGGCAACGTCGCATCCGACCATCAGCAGTTGTTGATGACGACGTTCAAATCGGTCGCCAAGAAGCACGGCATGGAGTGCCTCTTTCACGAGAAGCCGTTCCAGGGCGTCAATGGTTCGGGCAAGCACGTCAACTTCTCGCTCGGCAACAATGAGCTCGGTTCGCTCTTCGTTCCCGGTGACAACCCGCACGACAACGCGCAGTTTTTGGTGTTCTGTGCCGCGACGATTCGCGCAGTGCACCTCTACGGCGGACTGCTGCGCGCCTCGGTCGCGTCGGCCTCGAACGACCACCGCCTCGGTGCCAACGAAGCCCCTCCCGCGATCATCTCGATCTTCCTCGGAGACCAGCTCGCCGACGTCTTCGAGCAGATCGCAGCCGGATCGCTCAAGTCGTCGAAAGACCGCGGTGCGATGCACATCGGCGTCGACACCCTGCCCGTGCTGCCGACCGACCCGGGCGACCGCAACCGCACGAGCCCGTTCGCGTTCACGGGAAACCGGTTCGAGTTCCGCGCTCCCGGTTCGCTGCAGACGGTGGCCGCACCCATGGTGACGATCAACACGATCATGGCCGACTCGCTCGACTACATGGCGACGAAGCTCGAGAAGGCGGTCGCCGACGGCGCGGACTTCGACACAGCCGTGCAAAGCCTGCTCACTGAGATCATCAACGAGCACGGGGCCGTGGTCTTCAACGGCGACGGATACTCCGACGCCTGGCCGATCGAGGCAGAAAAGCGTGGGCTCAAGAACCTCAAGACGACGCTCGACGCGCTTCCCGAACTCATCACCGACGAGGCGATTGCACTGTTCGAGAAGTACGGCGTCTTCAACAGCCGCGAGATGCATAGCCGCTATGAGATCGGTCTCGAGCAGTACGCGCAGACCATCGCGGTCGAGGCGCGCCTCACGGCCGAGATCGGATCGACGGTCATTCTGCCGGCCGCGGTTCGTTACCAGACCGAGGTCGCCGTCAACGTGGGCGCCCTCAAGGCTGCCGGAGTTGATGCCGACACTGCTGCTCTCGACGAGATCACGGCACCCATCACGGCGCTGCGTTCGGCGCTCGCAAGCCTCAAGGATGCCCTCGCGGCCGAGGTCGGTCACTCAGCCCTCGCCGAGGCCGAGCACGCCTACAGTGCGTACCTGCCCGCGATGGCCGCTGTTCGCGCCGCTGCCGACAACCTCGAAGACATCGTCGCCGACGACCTCTGGCCGCTGCCCACCTACCAGGAGATGCTCTTTATCTTGTAGGCCCAAAAGCTGACGCTGGTGGCTGACGGGAACGGTCGGCCGCCAGCGTCATTTTTCTGCCCGCCACCGTCGAAAACTGCTCCAAGATTCGTTCGTTGGAGCAGTTTTCGACGGTGGGAGCCGCGAACCCACGCCGGCCCCTTTTTACTGTCGGCAGCCGGGAGTACCGTCATCGCATGACCGAACAGATTTCAGATTCTGACTTTTCTGCCGCCGAGGGTGTCGACGATTGGCGTGTGCTGTTCTGGGGCGCCAAGACGCTCTTCAACACAGGTAACTTCGCAACGGGCGCGAAACTCGTCGCGGCGATCGCCGAGCACGCCGCCGAGCTCGGACACGACCCGCTCGTTGACCTGCGTGACGACACGGTGACCGTGCAGGTCATCACGGTCGGGGTGGGTCTCAGCGATGACGACCTCGAACTGGCGCGGCGCATCTCGCGCTCCGCCGCCGAGCTCGGCATCGAGGCCGACCCGTCGAAGGTTCAGCACATTCAGATCGCGTTTGACACCGCCGATCGCGAACCTGTGCTCGCCTTCTGGCAGGCGGCGCTCGGCTACGTTCGCGTCTCCGAGACCGACATTCTCGAGCCAAATCTCATCGGACCGTCGTTCGGCTTCGGCTCGAAGGAGTACGTCGCACCACGCAACAGAATTCACGTGGATGTCTCGCTGCCCCACGATCAGGCGCAGGCGAGGGTCGACGCGATCCTTGCCGCCGGCGGAAAGCTGCTCGGCGACCGCAACGCCCCGGCCTACTGGTCGCTCATCGACCCGGAGGGCAACGTCGTCGACATCGCAACCTGGCAGGGGCGGGAGTAAGCTCGACGGGTGCATCACTCACGTTCGTTCTCAACGCCCGCGCGGCGTCAGGAGGTCGTCGACGGCTCCTCCGTCGGCGCTAGATAGCTCCAGCTCTCACCGACCCTGCCAATTATGGCGGGGCGCGGCACTGTGTCGACGCCGTCCACGTGCCGTTTGAAGCTTGCCCTTGCTAGGGGCTGAACTAACTGGAGAACTGTCATGCTCTCGATTTCCGAGAAGAACATCCGCGCCTCATTCGTTAACGGGTCGCGCAAAGAAGTAACCGATATCACCTTGCCCGCCGGCTTTGCCGAACTCAACTGGGACAAACTCGACTACCTGGGCTGGCGCGACCCGAAGATCGCTCGGCGGTCGTACGTCGTCGCGCCCGTCGGCGACGGGTTTATCGGCGTCATCCTGCGGCAGGCCGAGGCTGGGCCACGTTCACGCGCCCAGTGCTCGTGGTGCCAGGACATCACCCTGCCCAACGACGTTGTGTTCTACGCGGCGCGCAAGTCAGGCGCCGCCGGACGCAAGGGCGACACCGTCGCAACACTCATCTGCCAGAACTTCGAGTGCTCGAAGAACGTGCGCATGCTCCCGCCCGTTGCCTACCTTGGCTACGACGTGGAGGCGGCACGACTCGAGCGCATCGTTACCCTGCAGGAGCGCGCGGCGGCATTCGCGTCGCTAGTGGCCGCGAGCGAGTAGCCGGTGTGTGAGCGGGCGACCTAGTCGAACAGGTCGCTCAGCCAGCTTTCCTTCTTCTTGGGGCGCTGGTTGTAGTGATTGTTGTAGCCGCCGTCGCGGTTGTTGTACCCGCGGTCGCGTTCCCCGTACTGCGGGGTGCGCGGCGGGTATGACTGCTGCGGCGGATACGGCTGCTGGGCCGCCGGCGCCGCGATGATGACGGGTGGTGCGGCCGCGGCTGGCGCTGCCGGTGCTGCGGCGGGCGCGAACTCCGTCGCGGCGCGGTCGAGAATCTTATCGAGCTCACCGCGATCGAGCCACACTCCGCGGCACTCGGGGCAGTAGTCGATCTCGACGCCGCTGCGCTCGCTCATTACCAGGGTGGCTGAATCATTCGGGCACTTCATAGGCCTGATTTTATGGATGTCGCGGCACCCGTTTCTGAGAGCGAAATCGCGACCGCGCAGGTTACAACAGCGCTCCTGTGCAGACTCTAGGAGCGCTCCACGCTCAACCGCAGCCAGTCGGCGAATGACTCGATCTGTTCGTCAACCGCGGCTCGGGTTGACCGACTAAAGGGCTCATCTTCGTGAACCCTGTGCACGATAAACCGGCCGGAGTCGTGGTCGGAACGCGCATCGACCTTTCCGATGAGTGAGTCGTTGTGCAAAATCGGCAGCGCAAACTGCCCCCAGATGCGCGAGCGAGCGGGTTTGTACATCTCGAGCTTGTAGTCGAACTCGAAGAGGCGGGCAACGCGGGCCGGGTCGGTCATCAGTCGGTCGAAGGGCGAAAGCAGTGTCGTGCGCCCCTCGAATGGCTGGTCGAGCTGTGCGGGGTCAACCCGCCATTTGCCCGGCACGCCCTCGATGACAGCGGGTTCACCCGCGGGTGCGGCGCTGTGCAACTCGGTCGGAGCGACGGCGATACTGTCGCGCATCACCCCGCAGGCGGCGAGAAGCTTCTGGCTGCGGATGAGACGCGCCTCGTCAAGAGGAACAGCTGCCACGTCGTCAAAGACGCGTTCGGCGAGATCCCAGACGCGCAGACGTCCGGCTCGGCCAACCACCGCGAGCTCGCCCGACATGTGCAGAATCTCGAGCATCTGGGTCACGTTGCGATTGTTGGTCCAGCCGGTCGAGGGCCATGGAACAGCGGCTTCGTCGGGAATGTCGCGCGATGTCAGCGGCCCGTCATCACCGATTCGATCGAGGATGCCGCGGGCGAAATCTTCGTTGTCGGTGAGCCATGCGCGCACCGAAGCGCGATCGGCCCACGTGCGCATGCCCTCGAGGTAGAGCCCAAGGTCAGACATCGGCCGCAGCATCCACCCGCGTTCAAAGAGAAGGCCGTGCGAGAGGGCACGTGTCAGGTCGACCGGTTTGTACGAAGACCCCAACCGCGACCACAGAATGTGGTCGGCCGACGGTGCAACGGTGGGCGTGAGTTCGACGCGCAGCATCGCGATCTGCTGCACGGTGCCGATGACGTCGTCGGGGCGATTGGTGTCGAGCCCGGCGGCGCGCACGGCGATCTGGCGAGCGTGCTCGCGAGTCAGAGTGTGTACGGCCACGGCGCCAGCCTAGAGGTGACCACCGACTGGATACAGTGAAACCATGACCCACCCCATCTTCTCTTTCGGAACCCTGCAGCTCGAGAGTGTTCAGCGCGAGCTCTTCGGGCGTAGCGTTCCGACAACCCCCGACGCTCTCGCGGGCTACCGCATCGGTGAACTGCGCATCACCGATCCCGAGGTGATCCGAGCGAGTGGCAAAGACATTCACCCGGCCCTGCTGGTCGGCGAGGCGACCGACCGGGTCACCGGCGGCACCCTCGACGTCACCGAAGAAGAGCTTGCGGCCGCAGATCACTACGAGCGCGTCGGTTACCGTCGCATCCAGGTGACGCTCGAGTCGGGCGCCGACGCGTGGGTGTACGTGCCTCGGTAGTGGCTAGTGCAGGTGGGCGAGGAGTAGAACCCCGACCACAACGATCGCGAGGCCCACGAGCATCGCCGCGGAGATCAGTTGCTGCATCGGTCGCAGCCCGCTGCGGGCGGCGGCGAGCAGGATTATGACAACGAGCGTCGCGGCGTAGAGCCCCATGGCGATGTTGAGCGCGAGGTCGGTCTCGATCACTCCGAACGTCGCGAGTGCGAGCAGGATAAGCGGGGCTGAGGCCGAGCCGAGCGCTCCGAGCGCGATGAGCGCCATCGTGCGCAGCTCGCCGCGGTCGGGGAAAGCCTTGTGCGCGACCTGGTGCGCGACGACCTCGGCGAGAAAACCGGCGGCCGAGATGCCGACGATGCCCACGGCAACCGACACGAGCGCGCTTATCGCCGTTGCGTGACCGGCGGCAGTGAGCGCGGCAAGAATCGACAGGCCGGTGAAACTCGCGTAGATGCGCTCTTTGAGGGCGCGTGCCATGTGGTCGACGTCGGTCGAAGAAGTATCAGTCACGTGCCAACGCTACGCCGACTCGCGAGCAACAACTTGCGCGCCCGAGGGCTCGATGTCGTCATCGGGCAGCCCCAGGGCGTGCCGCGCGGCGAGCCGGCCAAACGACTCGGCGTCGATGCTCACCGTTGTGAGCGGGGGCACCGCGAGAGTTCCGTACTCCGAGGCGTCGAAACCCATCACCGCGATCCGCTGCGGCACCGCGATGTCGAGCGACCGCAGGCCGCGCATGATGCGCAGGGCGATGCCGTCGTCGAAGCACGCGATGGCCGTGAGGGAGGGGTGAGCCGCGAGCAGGGCGCTCAGGCGCTCGGCGGTGGCCGCGACATCCATCGGAATTCGAAGTTCCACGGGTGGCGCGAGGCCGAGATCGTGCGCCGAAGAGACAGCGAAGCGCAGCCGGGCGGTCGCGAGGCGATCCCAGTGCGAGTCTTCTGGCAGGGCCATGGCAAGTGAGGCGTGGCCGGCTTCGGCGAGGTGGCGTATCTGCACGGCCGAGTGCGCGGCGAGTCCGTCTACCCAGCCGCCGTCATCGGTGTCTTCGCGTCCGGGGGAGTAGAGGCCCGACAGGCTGATGACCGCGCGAGGGCGCACGCTCTCGATGACCGACGCCATGGTGCCCGAGCCGTGGTTGACGAGCAGCGAGAACCCGTGGCGCGAGAGCTCGTCGTCGAGGCCGGTGATGTAGCCTTCCGCACTACTTCCACGAAAGAGGGGGTCGAGATCGAGAAGCACAATGCGTGATGAGCCCTCACGCAACGCTCGGGCGATTCCGTGCGGAACGTAGGCGAGATCTGCGGCGGCCTTCTCAACGCGCGCCCGGGTCGCGGGCGAGATCGTCTGGTCGGCGGCACCGTTGAGCACAAAGCTCACCGTCGCGGGCGAGACGCCGCTCGCCGCGGCGACGTCGCGCATCGTCGCTCTCTTTGCAGCCATATGCCGACCATATCCCAGCCGGGACGTGGCATACTAACCATGCAACTAAATCGAATTAGTGATTGGTAGAGAAATGAAGTCAGTACTCGTTACCGGCCCCGGAACCACGGCGGTTGTCGACGTTGACACCCCCACAGCCGGCCCCGCCGACGTGCTCGTCAAAATTCGCGCCTGCGGCATCTGCGGCTCAGACACGTTCTACATCGCGCGCGGCGGAATCCCTCCCCGCGAGGGCGCGACCCCGATCGGGCACGAGCCCGCTGGTGAGGTCGTAGAGGTGGGCGCCGATGTCAGCGGCATCGCCGTAGGCGACCACGTCGTCATCAACCCGATCGCATCGCGCACGGCCCTCATCGGCAGCGGCGGCCCGCAGGGTGCCCTCTCGGAGTTCCTGCTCATCGAGGGCGCCGTTCTCGGCACGCACCTCGCTCTCATCTCCAAGGATGTTCCGTTTGAGGTCGCCGCGCTCAACGAGCCGATGGCCGTCGCGCGTCACGCCGTCAACCGCACCTCGCCCAAGCCCGGCGACAAGGTCGTCGTCTTTGGTGCCGGCCCGATCGGACTCGGCGCGGCCATCGGCTACAAACTCAGCGGCGCCTCGAGCGTTGTCGTCGTCGACATCCAGCCCGCGCGGCTCGAGAAGGCCCTCGCGGTCGGTGCCGACGCGGTCATCAACTCGCTCGAAGAAGACGTCATCGCACGCCTCACCGAGCTGCACGGCGCAGGGGCGACAGCGATGGGCCACCCCCGGGTAGGAACAGATATTTTCTTGGATGCCGCGGGCGCGCCGGCCGTCATCGACACCGCTCTCGCCGCAGCCAAGCACCGCGCGACGCTCGGTGTCGTCGCGGTGCACAAGCACCCCGTGCCGATCGACTTCCAGGCAGTGCTTGCGTCGGAGGTCACGATCGTCACCTCGATGGGTTACCCGACGGAGATCTTCGAAGTCACGCCCGAGATTGCCGAGAACTGGGAAAAATTCGCCGTCATCGTGAGCGACACCCTGCCCTTCGAGCGAGTCGAAGAAGCCCTCACGCTCGCCGGAACCCCCGGCGCGGCTGACAAAGTCGTCGTTACTTTCAACTAGGAGCCCCACATGGCCATCACCATCGATGCAACACCCGCCCTCATCGTCGTCGACCTGCAGAAGGGAACCCTCGCCAACCCGATGGTGCACGACGTCGGTCTTGTCGTTGCGAACTCTGTTGCACTCATCGAGTCGTTTCGCGCGAAGGGCTGGCCGATTGTTCTCGCGACCGTCGACGGCACCGCCCCTGGCCGCAACAGCTACGGCCCTGGCGGTCGAGAGTTTCCCGAGGGGTGGAGTGAACTCGTCTCCGATCTCGGTGAGCAGCCCGGCGAAATCACGGGCACCCGCCGCACGTGGGATGCCTTCGCCACAACGGGTCTGCACGAGCAGCTCAGCTCGCGCGGTGTCACCCAGGTAGTCATCGTTGGTGTCGCGACGAGCTTCGGCGTCGAGTCGACCGCCCGTGCGGCCTATGACCTCGGTTACAACGTCGTCGTCGCAACCGACGCCATCACCGACATGCGTATCGAGGCGCACGAGAACAGCGTGACGCGCATCTTCCCGGTGCTCGGTGAAACGGGTACGACTGAAGAGGTGCTCGCAGCGATCGGCTGAGCAGTCCGGGCGGGCACGGGTTAGCTCGCGGAGCGTGTAATTCGGCGCACTAGCACTTAGCGTTATGATTCACGCCGTACTTCATAATTTGCGGCTCTCTGATTATGAATTGGGGTGCTCTATGGGTTGGCCGCCGATCGACTTCGAATCGCTCGCATGGCAGTCGCGTTTCGACGAACGCACTGCCATGGGTGCTCTCTGGCCACACGCGCACTACGAAGCGGCAATTCCCCCATTCATTTCAATGCTCGACCCCCTACTCGACTCGCGAATCTCAGCCCTCGCCCGTGCGGCAGAGAATGAACTCGTGCGATTCGACTCGCGATTCGGAAGCGAGCTCTTGGGGTTTGCGCCAATCCTGCTCCGCTCCGAGGCTGCGGCGTCATCGCAGATCGAAAACCTGACCGCGAGTGCGCGCGCGATCTTCACCGCAGAGTTCGGAGACACAAGCAGGCGCAATGCGACCGAGATCGCCGGCAATACCAAGGCGATGCAGACGGCCATCACCCTCGCACATGAACTCACCGTCGAGTCCGTGCTCGAGGTGCACCGCGTTCTTATGGCGGGCACGGCCCACACACCCGGCGAGTGGCGCCGCGAGGCAGTGTGGATTGGCACGAGCTCCCGCAGCCCGCACGGCGCGGACTTCGTTGCCCCACGCTTTGAGCGCGTTCCTCCGCTGATGGATGACCTGATGAACTTCGCCAGCCGCACCGAACTACCCGTGCTCGCGCAGATTGCGGTGGCCCACGCGCAGTTCGAAACGATCCACCCTTTCAGCGATGGCAACGGCCGCACCGGACGCGCCCTTGTTCAGTCGATGCTTCGCGCGAAAGATCTCACCCGCGCCGTGACCGTGCCCGTATCCGCGGGGCTGCTGGTCGACATCAACGCCTATCACAATGCCCTCACCGCCTATCGAGCGGGCAACATTCAACCCATCGTTGAGCAGATCGCTCTCGCTTCGGTCGATGCGATCCGCAACTCCGCGCAGCTGGTGGACGAGCTCCGCGACATCCATCAAAAATGGGTGGATGTCGCGAGCCCCCGCTCGGGATCACAACTCGGCAAGGCGCTCACCTTCGCATCGCGCCAGCCGGTATTTACGACGGCGATGCTCGCCGCACACCTCGATGTCGCGCTGCCCAATGTTTACCCGCACACGCGCAAGCTCGTCGAACTGGGCGTGCTTCAGCAAAAGAACGAGCACGGCATCGGCCAGGTCTTTCGCGCCGACGACGTGCTCGCGGCACTCGATCGCTTCGCCGATCGGGCAGGCAGGCGCACCACGTAGTCTCGTTGGTGAACGTACTCACCGTTAGGACCCCGTGATCGAATTCGCCCGCAGCCCTCGCGGCCTCATCCTCACCGGTGTTTTCGCGGCATTCGCCCCGCTCGTCTTTCTTATCGCCGAAGCGATAAGCGCGATCGCGTGGACCGCCGGAACCTACGACTACGGGCACAACTTCATCAGCGATCTCGGTACAACGGTTTGTGGCTCGGTCTTCGCGGGGCGCGAGATGTGTTCCCCGCTGCACGCCGTGATGAACTTCGGCTTCATCGCGATGGGCTTCGGTGTCTTCGCGACGGCGACTCTGCTCGGCGCCCGGCTGGGCGGTCGTCGTCGCGTCGTCTTCACGGTGTTGGGCGCGCTGGTTGCCGTCAGCATGACCCTCGTTGGGGTCTTTCACGGCGGCGTTGAGTCTGAGGCGAACGGTCTCATCGCGCTTCATGCTCTCGGTGCAGCGGTCGCCATTCTTGTCGGAAACACGCTCGCGATTCTGAGCGGTTCGTCGGCGAAGGCGGTCGGCTTTCCGCGATGGTACGCCGTGACAGTGATCACCCTCGGCATCGTCGGGCTCATCGGGCTCGCCTTTCTCGGCACTGGCGCAACCTGGCTCGACCCGGCGGTATTCGAGCGCATCTCGGTCTACGCGATTTTTGCGTGGTTGCTGACAACGTCAGTCGTGCAACTGCGGAGTGCCCGAGCGCGCTAACGTGCCTGCATGGCACAGCTCGAACGCGTAGGAATCATCGGCCTCGGTCGTATGGGCGGGCCGATTGCCCGCAGGGTGAGCGATGGCGGCTTCGACGTCTCAACATGGGACACGCGGGTGGTCTCCACAAACGACAGCGCGGCCGAACTCGCCACGACAGTCGACGTACTCGTGACCGTGCTGCCGGGCTCGCCCGAGCTTCGTGATGTGATGCTGGGCACGGATGGCGCGCTTGCAGCGATGGCGCCGGGTGCGCTGTGGCTCGACCTCACGAGCGCCGACCCGCGCGTTGCCCGCGAGATCGCCAAGGCCGCGACGGCCCGCGGCGTGCACAGCGTCGGCGCCCCGATGGGTGGCGGCCCGAAGGGTGCGGAAGCCGGAGAGTTGAACTTCTTCGTTGGGGGAGCCGCGACATCCATCGATCGGGTGCGGCCCATTCTCGAACTGCTCGGCGCGCGTATCCAGGTGATGGGCGACGAAATCAGCGCTGGCTACACGACAAAACTTCTCGCGAACACCCTCTGGTTCGGACAGGCGATTGCCGTCGCCGAGGCGCTTCTGCTCGGGCAGGCGCAGGGGATCGAGCTGCGTACCCTGCGCGACGCCCTCGAGGGCAGCGCCGGCGGCAGCGCGTTTATCAGCGAGCACCTCGCCGCTCTCTTCGACGGTGACTACCTCGCGACCTTCGGCATCGACCGGATCGTCGAAGAGCTCGAGGCGGTGCGCGACCTCGCCGCCGAAGCCGGAACGCCCGCCGAGCTCACCGGCCTCGTCACCCAGACGCATCGTGACGCGCTCGCCGAGTTCGGCGCCATCAACGGCGAGTTGCTCGGCATTCGGCTGCTCGAGTTGCGCGCCGGGCGTTCCCTGCGGCCCTAGACGAGTTCGAGAGCGGCATGGATGCGACGGCTCGCGCCCGCGACATCGATGCCCTGCTGCCGCACCCAGTTCTCGTTGTAGAAGGTTGAGCCGTAGCGCTCTGCCGAGTCGCACGCGAGGGTAACGAGTGTTCCGGTCTCTCCGGCACTAGCCATACGTTGGGCGATCTGCAGGGCTCCCGCGAGGTTGGTTCCCGTTGAGGGGCCGGCACGCAGGCCCGTTGTGTCGGCGAGCAGGTGCATCGCCGCGACCGAGCTGGCGTCGTCGATGCGCACAACGTCGTCGATGGCCGAGGGCACAAACGCGCCTTCGACGCGCGGTCGGCCGATGCCCTCGATGCGCGAGCCTGAGGCAGTGACATCTGCCCGCCCGGAGTGCCAGGCGTCGAAGTAGGCGGATCCCTCTGGGTCGACAACGGTGAGCCGGGTCGAGCGGCCGGTGTGGGCGATGTATCGCCCGATCGTTGCGCTCGTGCCGCCGGTGCCCGCGCCAACGACGATGGCGGTGGGGTCGACAGGGAGCTGCTCGAAGAGCTCTGACGCGATGTTGTTGTCGCGGTAGTCGGTGACGGTGGAGGCGAGGCCGAACTGGTCGAGAAAGTGCCAGCCGTCTTGGGCGCCCAACTCCGCGGCGCTCGCGCAGACAGTTGTCGCGTCGGTCGTGTAGTCGACCGCACCGCCGTACGACTCGATAAGCCGCACCTTTTCAATCGAGACCGATCGAGGCACTACTGCGACGAATCGGAGCCCGAGCTCGCGGGCGAACCACGCTTCTGAGATAGCCGTCGACCCGCTCGACGCGTCAACGAGAACCGTTGACGAGGTTATTGCGCCGCTCAGGATGCCGTGACGCAGCAGCGATCGCGCGAGCCGGTGCTTGAGCGATCCGCTGGGCAGCACTGCTTCGTTCTTGAGGTAGAGCGAGATTCCCCACGATTCGGGCAGCGCGAACTGCACCAGCGGTGTCGGTGAGCAATGCGCGCCGTCGAGAATCTCAAGCATGGTTCTACAGTCCCAGCGGCCGCGAGATCACACAATGACCAAAGTTTGCAGCAAGTCATAAGCGCGGCTAATGCCACGAGGAAAAGTACGATGGAGCCATGCCCGAACTCTTCAGCCCCGAAGCCAGGGAGTTCGCCTCCGGCAACATCCTCGCCACCCTCTCGACGATCGGCCCGGACGGCGCCATCCACGTCGTCGCCGTCGGGTACACCCTCGTCGGCAACACCGCCCGCGTTATAACGAGCGGCCCGACGCAAAAGGTTCGCAACATCGAGCGCGACAGCCGAGCTACCCTCTCGCAGCTCGAGGGACGCCGCTGGCTCACCCTCTCCGGCAAGGCGCACATCGAGCGCGACGCCGACTCGGTCGCAGAAGCCGTGCGTCTCTACAGCGGGCAGTACCGCGTTCCGACCGAGAACCCCCAGCGCGTCGCGATAGTCATCGAGATCGACTCGGTGCTCGGCTCGCCAGGTATGCGCCCCTAATCGAGACTGAACAGCCCGACGCGGTCGGCGAGGTAGGCATCGAGATGGATGTCGCGTCCCGACGGCAACCGCACAAGAACCTCGCCACTCTCGGCAAGCGACAGCGGACCTTCGCCGCGACCGAGAGCCGCGTCATCCAAATCGAGCATGGAGAAGTCCACGTTGATGGTCTCGCCCTCCGGGAACGGTCCGCGCGCGGCCATGCGTCGAAGTTCGCGCTTGCGCTCCGCCTCGTCTGAGCGGTTGGTGACGGCGATCTGGGGCTCGATCGCGCGGGTGATCTCGCCGGTCGCATAGAGGTTGCCGAGCCGGTCGATCAGCAGAACGCCGAGTCGCCAGGCGCGACCCACCGGAATGAGCATCGGGGGAGTGCGCAGGCTGCCGATGCCGCGGCCCAGCTTGAGGGTGGCGAGGGCCTCATCGTGCGCGCCGATCTGCTCAAGCTGCGCGACAGTGCTTGCGAGAAGGGCGGAGAGTTCCATCGCACCAGCCTTGCAGAGGGCATGCGAAAGCCGCGACCCCGTGGGGCCGCGGCTTTCGAAGGGTTCTGCTGATTAGTTGAGGATGTCGCCGAGGTCGAGGTCACTCGTGACGTCGTCGATGAGGCCATCAACGTCAACGTTGTCGGTAACCGAGTCAACGATGTCGCTCACCTCGGAGTCAGCGGAGTTGCCGTTGCCAGCAGAGTTTCCGTTGCCGGCCGAGTTGCCGTTACCCGAGCCGTTGCCGGCCGAAGTGTCGTTGCCCGAGCCGACTGCTGAGTCGTTGCCCGAAGCGACGGGAGCCTGTGTCTCGTTGCCGCTGAGAATGTCGCCGCCGAGCACGTCACCGACGCCAACCTCGGGGGCTACAACTACGGGCGAGCTGTTGGAGACGTCACCGAGCGCGGTGACGAGGTCGAGGCTCTCGAAGAGGCTCGTTGTGGTCTCGGTCCACGTCGAGGTGGTCTCCGAGCTTGTGTCTGCCATGGCGGGAGCCGCGAAGCCACCAACCATAAGAGCTGCGGCTGCAACGCCGGTGGTGCCGAGCAGGGTCTTCTTCATGATCTTGTTCATTGTGATGAACTCCTTCGTGTTGGCAGTCTCGAACTCCCCGTACCAGTGAGGTGCGGTCGTTCCGAGGTGCACAAGGAATCCGGAGCCGCGGTGTAGACCGGTTGGGCTACCCCGCCCCTAAATGGGGGTCAGCGACGAGATGCTGTGACTTGCTGACAACGCGGATGCCAGTCGCCTGCTGGCATCGGCGATCCGGCAAATTTCTTTCTGAACTTTTGCTGGGTGCTCCGACCGCGCAGCCGTGGTATTTATCGCGGCTAAATTAGAGGGGATGTCTATCTCACTCAACGTTTCGGCCGAAGTCGCCGACGCCCTCGCTGCCCACAAGCCCGTTGTCGCCCTCGAATCGACGATCATCTCGCACGGCCTGCCGCGCCCGCGTAACCATGAGGCAGCCATCGAGTTCGAAGAGATCCTGCGCTCGCAGGGCGTGACTCCCGCCACGATCGCGGTTCTCGACGGTGTTCCGCAGGTCGGCCTCGACGCAGAGGGTGTTCGCCGCATCGCCGAAGACGAGCTCGCGAAAGCGTCTGTGCGCGATCTTCCGATCATTGCCGCCGCGGGTACAAGCGCCGCGACGACGGTTGCCGCGACATCCCACATCGCGGCTCTTGCCGGCGTTCGCGTCTTCGCGACCGGCGGTCTCGGCGGAGTTCACCGCGGCGCCTCAACAACCTTTGACGAGTCGGCCGACCTCTCGACCCTCGCCGTCACCAACATCACGGTCGTCTCTGCGGGCGTCAAGAGCGTGCTCGACATCGCAGCAACTCTCGAGCGCCTCGAGACGCTGAGCGTGCCCGTCGTGGGATACGGCACCCGCGTCTTCCCCAGCTTCTGGCTGCGCGAGAGCGAGTTCACCCTCGACTGGTCGGTCGACACCGCCGCGCAGATCGCCGACATCATGGCCGCGCAAGACGCGTTCGGCCACGGCCAGGGCATCGTCGTCGCCAACCCGATCCCGCTCGACCAGCAGTGGGACCCGGCCGAGCACGATCGCATCCTCGCCCACGCTCTCGCGCTCGCCGACGAGGCTGGTGTGTCGGGCAAGGCCGTCACGCCGTTCCTACTGCTCAAGATCGTCGAGCTCTCTGGCGGACGCAGCCTCGAAGTGAACCTCGACCTCGCGCGCAACAACGTGCGCGTCGCTGGCGAAATCGCCACGGCGTGGTCGGCACTGCATGCCTGAGCCTCGCGGCATCCTCGTCTTCGGTGACATCATCGACGACGTTGTGGCTGTGCCCTCGGGGCCGATCCGCACCGACACCGATACAGCGAGCGCCATCCGGTTTCGCCCCGGCGGTTCGGCCGCGAACACGGCGAGCTGGTTGGGTTCGGTCGGCGCGAGTGTGCGGTTCATCGGAATCGTGGGCATGGATGACGCGGCTCGCCATTCGGCCGAGCTCGCCCGCCACGGGGTCACCCCGCTCCTGACCGAGCACCCGACCCTCCCCACGGGAGCCATAGTCGTCATCGTCGATGGCGAAACCCGCACGATGCTCACCGAGCGCGGCGCCAACGCCGTCATCGACCCCGCTCTCGTCACCGACGAACTGCTCGCCTCGGCGTCGCTTCTGCACCTCACGGGGCACACCCTCTTCGGAATGACCGACCCGTCGGCCTTCACGGCACTCATCGCGCGCGCCCGGGCAGCGGGCATCGAGGTCTGCGTAGACCCCGGAAGCGCGGGCTACATCGCAGACTTCGGCGTCGAGCAGGCGCTCTCGTTTTTCGACGGCGCGACGGTTCTTGTACCGAACCTCGAAGAGGGCCGCGCACTCACTGGACTTGTTGACCCGGTCGCCGTCGCATCAAAGCTTGCCGAGCGGTTCGCGGTCGTCGCACTCACCCTCGACACCAACGGGGTAGTCGTTACGCGCACGGGCGAGACGCCCATCGTCGTCGCGGCCGTTGCGACAACCGTTGTCGACCCGACGGGCGCGGGCGATGCCTTCACCGCAGGCTTTCTGCACTCGCTTCTCAAGACCGGTGACGTGGATGTCGCGGCGCACGCCGGCGTGGCCCTCGCCTCGCGTGCCGTGAGCGCCGTCGGTGCGCGGCCGCCCCACGCCGCCGCTGGCTGAGCAAGCCACCCGAGACGCATCACAACCGTCGAAAACTGCTCCAAAACTTGCGCGCTAGAGCAGTTTTCGACAATTTCACCAGCGGTGCTGTGCCGAAACTGCAAAAAGTGCTCCAAACCCGTGGGTTTGGAGCACTTTTCGACGGTGACGCCGAGGGCGATGTGGAGCGTCAGCGGCGCTTGCGCCCCGGCAGCAGGCTCTTCTCGTCGATCGGGGCCGTTCCGTTGGCGCGTTGGGCGGCGTAGTGGGCGCGCGCCTCTTCTTGACGCTCGGCCTCTGCCCCCGATGCGATGGGGGCACGTACGTGCTCGGGGCCATAGCCATACGCCTTGACGAGGTCGAGGGCGTGCGGGCGAAGTCGAGCGATGAGCCGATCGATGTACGCCGTTACGGCCTGCGCGCGCTTGGGCGAGAGGCGTCCGTGAATGAGGTACCACGCGAGGTGCTTCTCGATGAGGCCGAGGCCAAAGAGGTCGCGCAGCCAGGTGAGAACCGCGACGTTCGCGGGGTCGGCCTTTGCAATCGCTGCAGTGAAGGACTCCCACTGAAGAAGTTCGCCGTGGGCGCGAGCCACTTCGATGAGCTCGTTCTGCTGCGCGTTGAAAATGTCTGCAGCGACCTTCTTCGACTGGCCCTTGGCCGTTCGCAGGCGACCGGCGATCTCGCCGACCATCGTCTCGACCCGGTCGGTCAGCAGTTCGCGCTGCACCTGGGCGTCGCGCAACTGGCCCACCGATCGCGCAGTCGAACCGAAGTCGGCAATCGTCTGCGCGAGCGAGCGAAGGCCCGAGTGATAGGCCCGGCCGGCAGCCTGCTCGACAACGTAGCGCGCCATAACGCCCGCGTCAGCACCGGCGAACTTGCGTGAGTAGTCGGTGAGCAGGCGCTTGGCGACGAGCTGCAGCAGCACATTGTTGTCGCCCTCGAAGGTCGCATAGATGTCGAGGTCGGCGCGCAGCTGGGTGAGGCGGTTCTCCATAAGGAACCCCGCGCCGCCACAGGCTTCGCGTGCCTCCTGAAGAGTGTCGAGCGCGTGCCAGGTCGAGAGCGGCTTGAGTGCGGCGGCGAGCGTCTCGAGGTCTTGGCGGTCTTCGTCGGTATCGCCCTTGCCGCTGAAGACGGCGTCGAACTTCACAAGAAAATCGTCGTGCGCAAAGGTCTGGGCGAAGGTCGTGGCGAGTCGGGGGATGAGTCGGCGCTGGTGACGCTGGTAGTCGAGGATCACTTCTTCGTCGGTGTCGCTGCCCGCTGTGAACTGGCGTCGCTCGCTGCCATAGGTGAGGGCGATCTGCAGCCCGATCGCCGAGGCGGCCGTCGCGGCACCGTCGAGCGACACACGGCCCTGCACAAGAGTGCCGAGCATCGTAAAGAAGCGGCGACCGGGGCTTTCGATTGGGCTCGTGTATTCGCCGTCGGGGTCGACGTTGCCGTAGCGATTGAGAAGGTTCGTGCGCGGTACACGCACGGCAGTGAAGTGCAGTCGACCGTTGTCGATGCCGTTGAGTCCGCCCTTGAGGCCGTCGTCTTCGCCGCCGATTCCGGGGAGAAAACCCTCGTCGTCGCGGATCGGCACATAAAAAGCATGAACTCCGCGGTTGATGCCACCCGTGATGAGTTGCGCGAAGACCACGGCTGCCTTGCCATGAAGTGCGGCGTTGCCGAGGTAGTCCTTCCACGCCCCGCGGAACGGTGTGTTGATCACCCACTCGTCGGTCGCCTCATCGAAGGTCGCGGTTGTGCCGATGCTCGCGACATCCGAACCGTGTCCTGTTTCGGTCATCGCAAACGCGCCGGGAACTTCGAGGCTCATCGCGCCGGGAAGAAACTGCTCGTGGTGACGCTTGGTGCCGAGGTGAAGAATCGCGGCGGCAAAGAGCCCCCACTGCACTCCTGCCTTGATCTGCAGCGAGGGGTCAGCGCTGACCAGCTCTTCGAACGCTGCGATGTTGCCACCGTGATTGTTCTTGCCGCCAAGCTCTACCGGAAAGGCGAGGTTGACCTGGCCGTCTTGCACGAGCAGGCGGAGCTGATCGAGAACGCGCTCGCGGTGCTCGGCCATCGAGAGACCGTCGAGGCGGTGCATCTCGGGCAGTCCTGCGAGTTTGCGGGCGCCGAGGCGAATGTCTGCCCAGGTGCCGAGAAGCTGCTCGCCAAGAGCTTCAGCGTTGAAGGCTCCGGTGGTCGTGGTTGCTATGGGGCCGGTGTCGACGCGTTCGACCGGCTCGGTGGGTGTGTGCATAACCCCACGCTACGAGCGTCGGTGGAGGTGTGGAAAAAGTCGTGCACGAGGCTATAAACCTGAGCGGGCGAGGCCGCAAGGCGCTGTAGGTTTCCACAGTCTCCGTGCACGGAGACCACAAGCGCTGGCGGTTAGGAGGCGGCCTTGACCGCCTCGTAGGCCGAAAGCGCGTCCTTGCGCGACTGGGCGAGATCGACGATCGGCTGCGAATACTCCGGCGAATCGAACTCGGGAACCCAACGCCTGATGTACCTGCGGTTCTTGTCGAACTTGTCGGCCTGCAGCACGGGGTTGAAGACGCGAAAGTAGGGCGCGGCGTCAGCGCCGCTGCCCGCGACCCATTGCCAGTTGCCGGGGTTGCTCGCCTCGTCGGCGTCAACGAGGGTGTCCCAGAACCAGGCCTCGCCGATGCGCCAGTCGATGAGCAGGTTCTTGATGAGAAAGCTCGCGACAACCATGCGCACCCGATTGTGCATCGAGCCCGAGTGCCACAGCTCGCGCATCCCCGCGTCGACGAGGGGGATGCCCGTGGTGCCCGTCTTCCACGCCTCAAGTTCAGCGGGGTCTGGCTCCTGCCACGGGAAGGCATCAAAAGCTGAGCGGTAATTGCGCGTGTGCAGCTCGGGGAAGGAGTAGAGGATGCTCCAGTTGAACTCGCGCCAGCCGACCTCGCTGAGAAACTTTGCACCGTTGGGATGCGGCGACCGTCGCACGGCGTCGTACACCTGAAACGGGCTGATCTCACCAAAGCGCAAGTGTGGGCTCAGCCCGCTCGTCGACTCGATGCCCGGTTCGTCGCGACGGTGGTAGTCGTCGAGAATGCCGTCGATGAAGTTCTCGAGCCGGTCGTGCGCCGCGGCCTCGCCCGGCACCCAGGTCTCGCGCAGTCCGCCGGCCCAGTCGGGATGGGTGGGCAGAAGATTCCAGTCGGCGAGAGAGTCGCCCGCGACATCCACCCCCTGTATTGAGGCGGGTGCGGGCAGCGGTGAACGTGAGACTCCGCGCTCGAGGCAAGCCCGCCAGAACGGGGTAAACACACGGTACGGGTTGCCTTCGCCGGTTGTGACGGTCCACGGTTCGAAGAGCAGGTTGGCTTGAAAACTCTGCACATCGAGACCCTGTTCGCGCAGGCTCGACTTGAGGCCGGCATCGATGTCGCGTGCTGCACCGTAACGGCGGTTCCAGTAGATGGCGTCGGCGCCCGTCTCGGCAACCAGTTCGGGGATCGCTTCGGCCGCCGCACCGCTGCGCAGCACGAGCGAGCCTCCGAGCGACTCGAGCGATGCGCCTAGAGCCTCGAGGCTCTTGTGCAGCCACCAGCGGGTTGCGGCGCCGAGGGCACGAACCTGCGGGCTCACGTCGTCGAGTAGGTAGACGACAACCACCGGGGCGCCCCGGTCGACGGCCGCGACGAGGGCCGGATTGTCACTGACGCGAAGGTCGTCGCGCAGCCAGACGATTGTGGGCGGGGTCGACCGGATCATTTCTCCACACTACGTCGTGTAGCCATATAGTCTGGGGGCGCCAGCGGAGGGTTGACATGGGTCGCTACAGCGAAAGCGAGAGCTCAGCACGTGGAGTCGCCCTGCGCGCGAGCAAAGATCGCCTGCTCGGCTTTGTTGCCGACGTGTGCGCCGAGCACAACCTGCGAGCGCTCGCTGGCGGTGGGACAGTCTTTCCGCTTCACGGATTTATCTCACCGCGGGTCACGCGAACCGCGGCCTTCATCGTCGCACCCGCCGATCTCGCGCCACTCGTCAAACTTCTCGGCGAGCGTCACTGGCAGATCGAGGCGTCGCGCAACGTGTTTTCGTCACTTCCGGGAGCCATCACCCGGCTGACGCATGCGGGCTGGCCAAGCGCCATCCATCTGCATAGCGTCATTCCCGGGTTCTTCGAAGACCCCGAACTCTCGTTCGACCTGATGTGGAACCACAGGGTCATCGCCGAGATCCACGGGCATAGTGTGCCCATTCTCGACAAGATCAGCACGGTGATGTTCGCGGCTCACGATCGGCTGTCGGGCGACAGTTCGAAGCGGCTCGCCGACAATAACCTCGACTACTTTCTCGACCAGTTTCAGACGGCTCTCTCGCCGGTCGAGTGCCGCGAACTCGAGCGCCGGGTGCGGGCGGTGGGTGGCAGCGAGGAGTTGCGTCCGTTGCTCGAGGGGCTGGGCCTTGATCCGGGCGAGACGGTGCTGCCGTCTGACGCCTACGTGCGCTGGCGTCTCGGGCTCGATCGCGTGACAACCGGCGACGTCTGTCTGCTCGGGGTCATGGAGTTGCCGCCAGACCAGCGGATGCGCCTTATCAGACTGAAAGTGCCGTTCACGCCGCGGGGTGTGCTTCGCGCCACCAAGGCGACAGTCGTCGCCCTGGCTCGACTGCGCAGCGCTCCGCACAGGCTCGCGAAGGCTCTCGTCTAACCGTTTCGAAGTTTCTCGGTCAGAGTGGTGAGCTGTTTGAGTTCGGCAGGCGTGAGCGCGCCGCCCACTCGTGCGCTGATGGATGCCGCGTGCGTGACCGCCACGCGACGGAACAACTCGTAGCCGCTCTCGGTGAGACACACGAGGGTGCCGCGACCGTCGCCAGGGTCACTCGCCTTGTACACGAGCTCTTTGCTCACGAGGCGATCGACAAGGCGCGAGACGCTCGGCTGGGTGAGAAGCAGATGGCGATTCAGGTCGCGAATGCGCAACTGCCGCTCGGGCTGCTTCGAGAGGTTAAAAAGAACGTCGTATTCGTTGAACGAGAGTTCTTCGGTGGGAAACTCAAGATGCAGCTGCCGCAGCACGCTCACCTGGGCGCGAAAGAGTGATTCCCACGCGTCGACTGCCAGAGACTTGTCACTCACGCGCATAACTCTATGCATGCGCACGGACATCGCTGTAATCGCGATCTCGAATTGGCCCGTTAAACAGGATTGAGGGTCGGTTTCAGAGGCTAGAAACCGACCCTCTCCCTTGCACCAAGAGTGTCCTGCAATCACATTCCGCATCAGCTGCCACAGCAAACAACTTCTGCTGAAACGAATATATAACGGTCAGGTAACGAAGCGCTAGTTATCAAAACGTTATTTTTCTGTGAGTTCGTTGGGAGCGCCCCGATGCCAGTAAAACACTGGGTTTTTGGCGGTCGCGACTCTGAAGCTCACGGCTCTCGAGCGCTTCGCGTTCAGACGCAGCACAGTTTGCCGCCTGACTACAGATGACTAGCCTCGTCGGCCACGGGCGTTGACAATGGAGCAATGACTCTCGACCTCACCGTGTTTCAAGGCAACGCCGGCGACCGCAACCCGAGGGGCTGGGCCGGAGCGGCCTCGGCGGGTGAGTTGCTCGCGCAGAGGCTGGGCACCGACGCCGTGGTTGTCGGCACACCGCGGGAGCCACTCGGCGCCCAGTGGGACGTCGAACTCGCCGCGGCTGCCAGCGGCTACCGCGCCTTGGCCGAGCGCTACGTGAGCATTTTTGAGGCAGGCCGCACCCCGATCACACTCATCAACCGCTGCGCCGTGGCGATCGCGACCCTGCCGATCGTGACGCGCTACCGACCCGACGCCGTTGTGCTGTGGTTCGACGGGCACGCCGATCTCAACGTTCCGGGTGGAACTACCACCGGCTACCTCGGCGGGCTCGCGTTCTCGGCGGCGCTCGGACTGTGGGACAGCGGCTTCGGCGCGGGGCTCAGCGCCGAGCGCGCGATCCTCTGCGGGGCGCGAGACATCGACGAGCCCGAGCAGGCGGTCATCGAGAGCGGGGGAGTGACTGCCATACCCGTAGACAGTCTCTTCAACGACCTCGAGAACGCAATCGCTGGTCGCCCCGTCTACGTGCACATCGATTGCGACGTCTTCGAGCCTGGCCAAGTAGAGACCGAGTACAGCGTTTTCGGTGGCCTCACGCTCGAGCAGTTCGAGCGCCTCGCGCACATCATCGCGCGCAGCGAAGTGGTCGGTGTCGAGCTGGGCGAGTACGAGGGCAGAACGCCGGGCGCTCTGCTCGATGCGATAGCGCCGCTGCTCAACTGATCGACCACGGTCGCCCAAATTGCGAAAACTGCTCCAAACCCAATAGTTTGGAGCAGTTTTCGACGGTAGCGCGACGGTAGCGCGACGGTCGCGCGACTGTGCCGGCTTAGAAGTCGGGGCTGGGGGTTGTCGCCTGGCGGATCGACACGTCAGCGTGACGGTCGAAGCGGTAGCCGACACCGCGCACGGTGCGCACGATGTCTTCGTAGGCGCCGAGTTTCGAGCGCAGGCGACGCACGTGCACGTCGATCGTGCGCTCGTTGGGGATCTCGTCGTCGCCGGCGTTCCACAGCGAGCTGATGAGCTCGGCGCGGTCGATCGTTCGACCCTCGCGCAGCACGAGGTACTGCAGAAGCTCGAACTCCTTGTACGTGAGTCCGGCGGTCTCGCCGTCGAGCACAAGGCGCTTGCGTGAGATGTCGATGACGACGCCTCCGCGCTGCTTGACGAGCTCGGGCGCCGGCGTCTGGCGCTGGCGGGCGAGGGCCGCGGGATCCTGCAGGGCGAGGCGCACAACGTCAACGTCGCGTCCACCGGCACCCTGGGGTGCGAGGGCGACGGCTGCATGCGTCTCGGCCGTCGGTACAAGCTGGGCGACGAGGCCCTTGAGCTGCTCGACGAGGTGCCCGAGGTCGGTGCCCGCGGCATCAGCCTTGAGCTCGTCGACTCCGACATAGAGCACAAAGCCGCGAGCCTCTGTGCCGGCCGGAACGGCGCGAAGGCGGGGAGCGGCGGGAGCCTCGACCGGAGCCTGAACAGCTACCGGGCGGTTAGCGGTGAAAGAAATGGTGGGTCGGTCAATGGTTGCGAGAGACATTACGAAGAGTCCTTGGAGACTGGGGGTGAAGGGCCTCTGATGATGAGGGTGTGATTCCTTCTGGGTACTTCAGGTGTGTCAAAGGTGAACGCCGTAATGAAAGGCGGCACCCGGGAGTTCTACGCAGCTAGCTACGGATCTCGGCGAAGGGGTGGCAGTTACGCACACATTCGACAACACATCACGGCAGTCCCGCTCACCTCAAGGGTGGTCAGGGCGAACGCGTGAACAGTCATGGAGCAACTATCGGGCACAACCGCGTGTCATGTCAAGTCAAAATCATCGACACGATGGATGTCGCGCTTAACGCGAAAGCGGCACCGCCCCTGAGGGTGATGCCGCTTCGACGGTGTTGGGGAAAGCTAGACGGTTCCGTACAGGCGGTCGCCGGCGTCGCCGAGTCCGGGAACGATGTACCCGACCTCGTTGAGCTTCTCGTCGAGGGCGCCGAGCACAATCGTCACGTCTTTGCCGGCGGTCGCGGCCTCGACGGCCGCGAGGCCCTCGGGTGCTGCGATGAGGCAGACGGCGGTGACATCGACGGCGCCACGGGCGAACAGGAAGTCGATTGCGGCGATGAGCGATCCGCCGGTTGCGAGCATGGGGTCGAGAACAAAGCACTGGCGGTTCGAGAGGTCGTCGGGAAGGCGCTCTGCGTAGGTCTCAGGCTGCAGGGTCTCTTCGTTGCGCACCATACCCAGGAAGCCCACCTCGGCCGTCGGAATGAGCTTGACCATGCCCTCGAGCATGCCGAGCCCGGCGCGCAAAATGGGCACAACGAGTGGGCGCGGCGACGAGATCGCGAGGCCCTTTGTCTCGGAGACGGGGGTCTGAATCGTGATGACCTCTGTGCGCACATTGCGCGTCGCCTCGTAGGCGAGCAGGGTCATAAGCTCTTCGGCCAGAGCCCGGAACGTCGGCGACGGTGTGTTCTTGTCGCGCAGCACGGTGAGCTTGTGGGTGATGAGCGGGTGGTCGGCAACGTGTACTCGCATAGGCTCAATCTATCGGAGGGTTGGATGTCGCAGTACGACGAATGGATGCGCGAGGCGATTGCCGACGCACGAATCGCGCTATCGACGGGCGATGTTCCCGTCGCGGCATTCCTGCTCGACGCGAACGGCAAGCGCATCGGCGCGGGGCGCAACGAGCGAGAACTGACGAAAGACCCGACGGCTCACGCTGAGGTTCTCGCGATTCGCGAGGCCGCGGCATCCATCGGCGATTGGCATTTGGAAAACACCACGCTCGTTGTCACGCTCGAGCCGTGCGTGATGTGTGCCGGGGCGATTCTTAATGCGCGCATACCTCGCGTTGTGTTTGGCGCTTGGGACGAAAAGGCGGGCGCCGCAGGCAGCGTGCACGATCTGTTGCGCGACCGCAGGCTCAACCATCGCGTTGAGGTCATCGCGGGTGTCGAGGCCGAGGCTTGCGCCGACCTGCTGCTCGACTTCTTTAGGGCTAAGCGCTGACCGAGGCCGCAAGCTGACTCGGGCCGCTATCTGAGGCTGGCCGCTGATCAGTCAGACCGCGAGCACGGCGATCAGCATGTTGAGAACGGCGCTGACGCCGGCGACGTGAAAGAACGGACGTGACCCGTGGTCGGTGCCGCGTGCGAGCCGCGCCGCCCGCTGGATGAGGATCGCGGCGAGCACTCCGCCGAGTGCGAGGGTCGATACGGCGAGCTTGACGGCGACGCCACCGCCGGTGATGTCGGGTTCGGTGCTCGTTCGCACTGCGACAAGAGCGACGGCCGTAACGAACTGCACGGCGCCACCAACGAGCATCACGCGCAACTCAAAACCGGCGCGCGCGCGAAACTGCACAAGGTACGGGCCGAGGATGCAGGCGAGTCCAATGAGGTGGATCACCAGCAGCGCGAGTCGTGCCGGCTCGAGCTCAGACAATTGCGAGGTGCCTAGTCCGCTGCCTTGATGACGAAGACGTCGGTTGCCGGGTTGGCATCGTTCGGCGCGACGAAGACGTCGGGCTCGATGTAGATAACGCGCGCGGCCGGAACCTGCTCGCGGATCGCGGCCTCGACCTCGTCAATCGCGACCGCGACGTCGGCGAGCTTCTTTGTGCGTGCGAAGGCAACCTTCGCGCCCACGAGCAGCTCGTCGGGCCCGAGGTAGAGCGTCTTCATGTGAATGAGCGCCTCGACCTGGGGCTGCGCGTTGATGGCGTCGCGAATCTTGTCGGCGTCGGCGCGGGTGGCGCCCTCGCCAACGAGAAGACTCTTGGTCTCGATGCCGAGCACAACCGCGACGAGAACGAGCAGCACACCGATGCAGATTGTGCCGATCGCGTCGAAGATTGGGTTGCCGGTGATCCAGCTAAGGCCCACGCCGCTGAGGGCGAGCACAAGACCGATGAGGGCCGCGAAGTCTTCGAGAAGAACGACGGGAAGCTCGGGGGCCTTTGCGTGACGAATGAACGACACCCAGCCCTGCTTGCCGCGCACGTGGTTCGACTCGACGATCGCCGTGCGGAACGAGAAGCCCTCAAGGCCGATCGCGACGACGAGGATGACTATCGCGACAAGGGGAGTCTGCAACTCGTGCGGGTGGGTGAACTTCTCGATGCCCTCGTAGAGCGAGAACACGCCACCGACGGAGAACAGGATGATCGACACAACGAAGGCGTAGACGTAGCGCTCGCGTCCGTAACCAAAGGGGTGATCTTCGTCGGCCTTCTTGCGCGACTGGCGTCCGCCGAGAAGCAGCAGGGCCTGGTTGCTCGTGTCGGCGAGCGAGTGGATGCTCTCGGCGAGCATCGAACTCGAGAAGGTGATGAGGTAACCGACGAACTTTGCGATGGCAATACCGAGGTTCGCAGCCAGTGCCGCGAGGATTGCCTTGTTCCCACCAGATGCGCTCATGCGACCAATCCTAGAATGCTTGTATGTCAGCGAAACTCCCCACGATCGCCATCCTCGGAACCGGATCGATGGGAGGGGCCATTCTCGCCGGACTTGTCAGCCCCGAATCGGCGAGTGGCGACATCCGAATCACCAATCGTTCGACAGCCAAAGCCGAGCTCTATGCGGGCCAGCCGACCGTGACGTCATACGCGTTGGAGACAACTCCCGACGCCAACATCCGCGCTGTCACCGGGGCGCGCATCGTCATCATCGGCGTCAAGCCCGCGATGGTTGCCGACCTCCTTCGCGAAATCGCTGACTCGCTTGAGCCCGACGCGATTGTCGTGAGTGTTGCCGCGGGCGTCACGATCTCGACGATGGAAGCCCTCGTCGGCGGATCGGTGCTGCGTTCGATGCCCAACACTCCGTCTGTCGTCGGTCGCGGCGTGACGGGACTCGCTGCGGGCACACGTTCGAGCGACGCCGACCTCGCGCTTGTGCGCTCGCTCTTCGAATTCGTCGGAGTCGTCGTCGAGGTGCCAGAAGAAAAGATTGACGCTCTCTCGACGATCTCGGGCTCCGGGCCCGCCTACGTGTTCTTTCTCATCGAGCAGCTCACACGCACGGCCGTGGGTCTCGGCTTCACCGACGAAGAAGCGGCGACGATGGTCGAGGGCACTTTCATCGGCGCGGCCGAACTTCTCGCGAACTCCGACGCGGGCCCGGCCGAGTTGCGCCGCCGTGTGACGAGCCCCAAGGGAACGACCGAACGCGCCGTCGCCGTGCTCGATGACGCCAACCTCTCCGCAGTTTTTGACCGCGCAACAGCGGCCGCCCTGGCGCGGGCGAAAGAACTCGCAGCCGGCTCGTAACCCGTTCATAGGCGTCGCATAGGGTGCGTCGCGAGTGTTGCTTCAACGAGAGTTCCGCAGCGGGACTCCACTGAAGGGACACACAATGGCAATCAGCAACGACGACGCACCGTCTGCTGAGCTCGAGACGACCGCACCCGCGACCGATGTCGCGCCCGTTGAGGCCGCGCCGGTCGGCACCGCTCCCGCGGTCGAAGCGGCTCCCGTCATAACAGCGGCGCCGCGCAACAAGAAGAAGCTCGCCCTCATGATTTCGGGCGCGGTTGTTGCCGCGCTGCTCCTGTTCGGTGGCGGCGTCGCCGTCGGAACGATAATTCCCAACGGCGGCCCGGGGATGTCGCAGGGTGGCCCCGGTGGCGGGGGATTCCCCGGCGGAAACCAGGGCGACCGCCCGACGATGCCCGGCCAGGGTACCCAGGACGACGGGACGCAAACCGAAGACAACTAGCGATACGTGCAGACAGCGAAGGCCGGCCCACTCGGATGGGGCTGGCCTTCGTCGCGTCTTCTAACGGATTTCGGACAAACTAACGCGCCGATGCTCGCGAGATTGTCCGAAATCCGTTAGGGGGCTAGCTCTGCAGGCTCGCGAACTTCTCGATGTCTGTCGAGTTGCCGCTCACGATGATGAGGTCGTGGTTCGAGATGATCGTTTCGGGCGTGGCGTAGGTGAAGTCTTTACCGGGAGCCTTGACGCCAACGACAGTGATGCCGTACTTCTTGCGCACCTGCGACTCAGAGAGCGGAATGCCGCGAATGGGCTTCGGCGGGTACATCTTGACGAGCGCGAAGTCGTCATCAAACTCGATGAAGTCGAGCATGCGACCCGAGACGAGGTGCGCAACGCGCTCGCCGGCCTCTGCCTCGGGATAGATAACGTGGTTCGCGCCGATGCGCGACAGGATCTTGCCGTGCGACTGGCTGATCGCCTTCGCCCAGATCTGCGGAATCTTGAGGTCGACGAGATTCGCCGTGATCAAAACAGACGCTTCAATGGATGACCCGACCGCGACGACTGCAATCGAAAACTCCTGGGCGCCGATCTGCCGCAGTGCTTCGATGCTGCGGGCGTCGGCCTGCACGGCATGCGTGACGCGCTCAGACCACTTCTGCACGAGTCCCTGGTCTTCGTCGACGGCGAGCACCTCCCGGTCGAGCCTGTCGAGTTGTCCTGCTGTTGCGGCGCCGAAACGACCGAGGCCAATGACGAGCACCGGTGCGTCGTGCGCAATCCTGTCAACCAACGATGGGCCTCTCTTCTGCTCTCGTAAACAATTGTCGTCGCTGGCTCGCGGCAAGGGCAGCCGCAAACGTGACGGTTCCAACGCGGCCGAGGAACATAATTGCCGCGAGTACGTAGACGCCCGAGTCGGGCAGTTGAGCCGTGAGCCCGGTACTGAGACCTGAGGTCGCAAACGCGGAGATCACCTCAAAGAGCACGAAATCGAGCGAGGCGCCCGAGATCTGCATAAGGATGATGCAGCCGGTGGCGACGGTCGTCGCACCCCACAGCACAACGCTGACCGCGAGTCGCAGCACGTCACCGGGGATGCGGCGGTCGAAGGCTTCCATCGCGGCGTTTCCGCGGGCCTCGGCAAATGCCGCGAGAAACAGGATCGCGAGAGTCGTGACCTTGATGCCACCCGCTGTCGACGCGGAGCCACCGCCGATGAACATCAGCATGTCGCCAACAAGAAGGCTCGAGCCGTGCAGTTCACCGATGTCGACTGTTGAGAAGCCACCGGAACGGGTCATCATCGAGAGGAAGAACGGCTGGAAGATGCGCTGACCGACATCCATGTTTGCGAAGGTTTTTGTGTTGTTGAACTCGAGGAAGAAGAACGCGATGCCGCCGAGAATGAACAGCAGAATCGTCGTTGTCAGTGTGAGCTTGACGTGCAGCGACCAGCGCTTGGGCTTGCGCAGGTTGCGCATCAGCACGTAGATGACCGGGAATCCGACGGCGCCGAGAAACACACCCAGCATCAGAATCGAGAGAAACCAATAGTCGGTCGCGTACGGCGTCAGACCCTCGGCCGTCGGCATAAAGCCCGTGTTGGTAAAGGCCATAGCCGAGAAGTAGAACGACTCCCAGATGGCCTCAAGCACGGGAACGCCGTCGATAAGCAGTCGCGGAAACAACAGTGCGGCGATCACGAACTCGATGATGAGGGCGCTGATTGCAACTGTCACAAGCAGCTGACCGATTTCGCCGAGACGCACGGCCTGGCTCTCTGCGACACCCTTGTTCATGCGCAGCGGGTTTGAATCGCTCGCGGCGAGCAGGCGCTGGCGCAGACCAAGCTTGCGGCTGATCACGAGGCCCAGAATCGACGCGAGCGTGAGAACGCCGATTCCGCCGATCTGCACGCCGAGCAGAATCATCGCGTGGCCAAACGGTGACCAGTAGGTCGCCATGTCGACAGTCGAGAGTCCCGTTACGCAAATGACCGAGACCGCGGTGAACAGTGCGTCGGCGATGGGCGGCCAGTGTCCGTCAGAGGTCGAGATCGGCAGCGAGAAGATCGCTGTGAACACAAGAACGAAGCCCGCAAAGATCAAAATCGCGAACCGCGCGGGGGTCGACGCCGCGAAGTGTTCGAAGTAGTCGCGCAACCTCGCGTAGATGGAGTCACGCGACACCGGCTTCGTGCGCATGATTCCCTTTCCGGCTGGCGCGAGTTGAGCAGGTTGTTATGGTAACCCCCTGCACGTGTCGCTACCCTGTTGCCATGGCCGACATATTTGACGTGATCGCCGACGCCAACCGTCGGGACATCCTCCGTGCGCTGCTCGATGAGCCCGCGACATCCACCCAGATAAAGGCGAAACTCGGCCTCGACGACGCCGCAAAGCAGATAGCCGTTCTCGCAAAAGCTGGCCTTCTTGTCTCGACGGGCGAGGGTGCAAAGAAGACGTGGAGTGTTGACCCCGCACCTCTTCAAGACGTCGATGGATGGCTCGTGCCGTTTCTCGAGGCGGCCGGAGCATTCGCCACCGACGGTGGTGGCTCGGTCTTCGGCGCGTGGTCGGGCTCAGACGCCGGAGAGTCACTCGGACGCGCGGTGGCCGACCGCTCGCACCAGGCCCGGGTGGTCATTGAAGACGCTTCAGAGAAGATCAAGTCGCACCTGCCCAAGACCGTCACCGATCGCCTGAGCAAAAAGCCCACAAAGGGAGCGTAGACACGGGGTAACTTCAGCCCCTATTGTTACGGTCTAGCACTCCAGTCACACTGGTAACAGGCGTAATTCGCCGCTCTTCGCGCAAACAAAGGCACAGACATGTCGAGGGATCTTTCAGACGTACGGTTTCTCACCGTCGCCGAGGTTGCCGAGATGATGCGTGTTTCGACGATGACGGTCTACCGTCTTGTGCACGCTGGCGAGCTGCCGGCCATTCGTTTTGGGCGTTCTTTTCGTATCCCTGAGTCGGCGGTAGTCGCCGCAATCCAGACACCGATTTCAGAAGTCGGCTAGTGCGCTAGACTTACGCAGTACATTTTTCCGCGGTTCTGAAATCGGACCGGGTAGGTCCGTTCAGAAAATTAGCGAGGTCCCTATGGGTTCAGTAATCAAGAAGCGCCGCAAGCGTATGGCGAAGAAGAAGCACCGCAAGCTGCTTCGTAAGACTCGTCACCAGCGTCGCAACAAGAAGTAACCACTCTTCATGAGAACGCCCGGCTTCGGCCGGGCGTTTTCGCGTTTAAGCTGAGACCGTGGCATCCACGACTCTCACCCTCATTGGCAAGCCCGGCTGTCACCTCTGTGACGACGCGCGAGCCGTGGTCACCGGCGTGCTCGGTTCGTTCGAATCGGTCGCGCTCGAAGAGTTCTCGATTCTTGACGACCCGGCGCTGTACGAGAAGTACGTCGAAGAGATCCCGGTGCTGCTGCTCAACGGCAAGGTTCACAACATCTGGCGGGTCGACCCCGACCGCCTTCGCAACGCCCTCACGGAGGCAACAGCATGATCAGGCACGTAGTCTCTTGGAAACTCGGAGCAACGGATGACGCGACCCGCGAGTCTGACGCGGCCGCAATCATCGAGGGGCTTGAGTCGCTTCCCGCTCTCATCCCCGCGATCAGGTTCTTCCAGGTCGGGCGCAACATCGCCCCCTACGCCGACAACTGGGACCTCACCCTCGTCGCCGACTACGACTCGCTCGAGGGCCTCGAGGAGTACCAGGTGCACCCGGAGCACCAGCGTGTTGTCGCGATCGTGAAACCCCGCGTGGCTGCTCGCGCGAACGTTGACTTCGAGTTCTGATCCGCCTCGGTGATGACGCCTGTTTCGCCGAAAACTAGCCAGGCAGCGGGTGCGGCTTAACCCACCGCGCTGACGAGCACAGAAACAAGCAGCGCGACAATCACCGTGTTGAACGCGAACGACACGAGCGAGTGTGCGGTAACCAGTCGCCGGGCGGCGTTTGTGTCGATCGTCACGTCGGCCGACGAGAATGATGTCGTGATCTGCACCGAGAGATAGATGAAATCGCTGAACCTCGGCTCTTCATCGCCGGCAAAGCTGAAGGCGCCTGTCGCTGCCTGTTCGCGTGCATAACGCACTGCAAACGACGAGACCGTCATAAACAGTGAGCCCACAACAACAGCGAGACCGGAGAAGACAACACTCGGCGACCCGCGAAATTCGGGGATAGACGAGAGTGCGAGCACCGCGGCGACGGCGATGATCGATCCGGAAATGGCCCAGCTCAGCGAGCCCCCACCGTAAACAAATCGCATGATTCTCGCGTTGCGGTCGCGGGGTTCGGTAGCCCGCATCCATCGCTCGAGATCTCGGGCGCTTGCGCGTCCGAAGGCCAGATGGTTCACGACTCCGACTGCGAACCCCATAATCGCCCAGGTGACGAAGGCGCCCGTCGCCGTGAGCGTCGCCGCATCGGTTGACGAACCGACCGTGGGATTGCTGAGCCCAAAGGCGATCGCCGGAACAAGCGCGACCCCCAGAGCGACGTATCCCCGTGCCGTGTCAGACGCGAGCCTCGGTACCGTGCGTTTCTTGCGAGCGGTTGCCATGCGTCGAGACTACGGGAAGCACAAGAGCGGATCTCAGACGCAGGTGCGGGCCGGCCCGCCCTTCCGTCCGAAATCCGCTCTGTGGTAAAGCGGGGGTGTGCCCTAGGGCAGCAGACGCGTCGGTCCGCGGAACAGGTAGGTCGCCTCGCGGATGTTCGGCAGCTTGAGCAGGAGCATCAGCACGCGGCTGAGGCCCATGCCGAATCCACCGTGCGGCGGCACTCCGTAGCGGAAGAAGTCGAGGTAGAAGTCGAGCTCTTCTGGGTCGAGTCCCTTGTCGCGAGCCTGCTCGATGAGCACGTCGACGCGGTGCTCGCGCTGTGCTCCCGTCGAGATCTCGACGCCGTTGAAGATGAGGTCGTAGGAGTTCGTGATCGACTCATCGCCCTCGCGGCGCATGTGATAAAACGGGCGGATGCTCGAGGCGTAGTCGGTGAGGAAGACGAACTCGTGTCCGTAGGTCTCCTTGACGTACGCCGCGATCTGGCGCTCGCCCTCCGGGTCCATGTCGTCGTCAGCACGCGGAACCTCGTAGCCGCGCTCTGCGACGATCTTCTTCGCCTCGGCGAGCGGGATGCGCGGGAACGGCAGGGTCGGAACGACTACCTCGAGGCCGTAGAGCGCCTCGATCTCGGCGCCGTGCTTCTCCTTGATTGCCGTGAACGCCGCAACGAGAAGCTCTTCGTGCAGCTTCATAACGTCTTCGTGCGACGCGATCCAGCTGATCTCGGAGTCGACCGAGGTGAACTCGGTAGCGTGGCGCGAAGTGAAGGATGGGTCGGCGCGGAAGGCCGGGCCGACCTCGAAGACCTTGCCGAAGCCGGCGGGCTGCGCCATCTGCTTGAAGAACTGGGGGCTCTGCGCGAGGTAGGCCTTGCCCTCGAAGTAGTCGACCTCGAAGAGCTCTGCCTTAGATTCCGACGCGGAGGCCATGAGCTTCGGGGTGTGGATCTCGATGAAGTCGTTGTCGACCCAGTACGTGCGCAGCGCGTGCAAGAACGTCGTCTGAATCTTGAAGATGAGCGAGTTCTTCGGCACACGAAGGTCGAGGAAGCGCCAGTCCATGCGCTTGTCACCGGCAGAGTCGTCGGCGATGGGCGTCTCGGGAATCGCTGCCCCAACGATCTCGATCGACGAGAGCTTGATCTCAACGCCGCCGAGCTTGACGCGCTCGTCGTGCTTGAGCTCGCCCGTCGCCGTGAGGAAGGTGCCCTGCGCGAGACCGGAGATCGTCGCAGCGATGTCGTCTTCTGCGGGAGTTCCGTCTTCGTTGAAGATGCGGGGGTGCACAAGCTGCGTCGCCCCCGACTCGTCACGGAGCACAACGAACTGCACCTTTTTCTGATCACGGACGGTGTCGACCCAACCGGATACGGAGATGGGGCCGTCGGATGCCGCGGCGAGGTTCTTTATAAGGGTGCGTTCAGTCACGGCCACGAGTTTAGTTGAGAGCGCTCCGTGGCGCGGACTAGCAGTCGACCGCGGTCGCGAACCAAGCCACGCTGACCTCGCGTGCCTGCGCCTGCGAGCCAACACCGAGATGGTCTCTGGCCTCGTCAACGGTGAGGGTTTTCGTCGCGGGCTCGCTGGCCTCGCCTCCCGTCTGAATCGTGGGAATTGCGAAGTCCGGTTCGGCGCCGAGTGCGACGGCAGTCGCATATTCGGCAGAGAGCACAGCGTTGTCGAGTTGCGAGTCGGCGACGAAGGTGTTCGTCTCCGACTCCTGCCACTCGCACGCGTTGTTGTGCACGAGCGACTGCGCGTAGTTCATAACCAGTCGGTCGGCGCTTGTGGTCAGTCGCCAGTACAGGCTCGTTTCGTCACCGCCGAAGTTGGCGACAACTGACACCCGAGAGGGCGCCGGCAGCCCGAGAGCCTTCGCCCTCGCGTAAGCGGCACCGATCGTCTCGCGAACGAGCTCACCATCCGCCGCCTCCTGCTCGGGCCACAGGCAGATCTCCGGCTCGCTGCCCCCGCACTCAACGGCTGATGCGTCTCGGGCGTCGGTGATGCCGGTCGTCGCGAACGCGAGCAAGGTGGGCGACGAGAGCGCGACCGCCGCGGCTACGCCGACCGTGAGCAGCCCGAACCAGGTGAGCCCCTTGACGGCGCGAACGGCAATAAGTGCGAGCGCGACAACTGTGGCGCCCGCGGCGAATACCGCCGCCGCACCGAGCGACGAGATCGACGGCGCGTCGTACAGCGTCAGGTTGAGGCCCATCAGCGTCGAGCCAGACAGGTTCGACCACGCCGGGTTGAGTCCGCCCATGAGCCCGTACCAGGTCACAAGCAGCATGGCTGTGAGCGCAGAAGCGAGAACGCGGGGCAGCGCGGAGCCGACGAGCGCCCCAAACGCGAGAGCTCCGGCAAGCAGCACCAGCTGCACGAGGGGGATGCGCCAGTCGAAGTTTGCGGTGACGGGCACGCCGGAAGCAACGAGCTGGGCGACGATTGTGGCGAGATAGCCGACGGCGACCGCAATGGCGGGCGCCGCAACATCCATCAATAAATTCCTGAAAACCAGGCGAATGGATGTCGCGGCCGGCCGTGAAGCCGTCGCGTACGCCGCGACGCCGCCGGCGACGGGCAGCGCGAAGACGAGCCCGAAGCCCGCGTGCGCGAGAAGTGCTGGCCAGTAGCGCTCCGAGAGGTAACCGTCAAAGCTGGTGCCGAGCGCGCCGACCATCACCACGATGATGGCGAGACCCGCCCAGAATGCGACCGAGGTGCGGGCGCGCATCCAGACGCCGCGGGCAGCGAGGGGAATGAGCTCGGCCAGTGGGGGAGTCGCACGGTTCTGCGCCGAGGCGACGTCGAGCAGGGTGCCGAGCACCTCGGCCTCGTTCTCGGCACGCCAGCGCGACGGGTACAGACGCAGGGCCGAGCGAGTGGGCCAGCTGATTGTCACAGTGCGCCCAGCGTCAACGGGCGCAGCTTGAGTCGCGCCGCGGCCTGGTTGGCGAGGGACTGCATGCGGCTGATCTCGGCTTCGAGTGCGGCGCGGCCTTCGCCGGTGAGTTCGTAGAAGCGGCGCAGGCGTCCGTCGATGATCTCTTCGCCGGCCCGCACAACGAGACCCTCGCGTGCGAGTCGCTCGAGTGCGGCGTAGAGGGTCGACACTTTGAGCGTTACCCGGCCGTCGCTCATTTCGGCGGCGTCGTTGATAAGCGCATACCCGTGCTTGGCGCCGTCGGCGAGGGCGGCGAGGATGAGCACCGTGGGCTCCTGCATCTGAGGTCGTGACATGCGGCAACCATACTCCATTGTTCGGAATATACAAATGGTCGTTGTCGATGTTTCTCTACAACGTGTAGAACGTAGACTTGCCGCGTGCCAGCTTCGCTCATTCATCTCGTTCGCCACGGTGAGGTCTTTAACCCCAACGGTGTGCTCTACGGACGCATCCCTGGCTTTGGGCTCTCCGAGCTCGGGCACCGGATGGCGCTCGCCGCAGCCGACTCCCTCGCGGGGCGCGACATCACGGCGCTCTACGCCAGCCCGCTGCAGCGTGCCCAGGAATCCGCGGCCCCGTGGTCGAAGAATTTCGGTCTCGACATCCACACCGAAGAACGCATCATCGAACCGACAAATGCCTTCGAGGGCTCGGTCAAGCTGGGCGCGAGAGCGATAATCAAGCCGAGCTCGTGGAAGCTCGTTGCCAACCCCTTTAAGCCCAGTTGGGGCGAGCCCTACGTTGACGTTGAGGCGCGCATGCTCGCTGCCATCCACGACGCCTGGCGCGCGGCCGACGGCGGTGAGGTCGTCATGGTGAGCCACCAGATGCCCATCGTCACTGTTGCACGATCGGTCAAGGGCATGAAGCTCTGGCACGACCCGCGCAAGCGACGCTGCACCCTGTCGAGCATCACAACCCTGCGACGCGAAGGCGACCGGTTCGCTGAGGTTGACTATCAGGAACCTGCGCGAGACTTGCTGGCGAATTCCGTCGACACAGGAGCAGTGTGAGAAACCCGATCTTTGCCGCGATCGCGCTTGTCGCGGCGACGGCTCTCCTGGCCGGCTGCGCGAGCGATCCTCTCGCTGACCAGTACAAAGAGGGCTCCGACAAGAACTACATCTCGGGCACCGGCATCACCGAGGTGCCCATCGCCGAGCGTGACGAGCCCGTCGAGTTTGCAGCGACGACCGACGCGGGCGACGATGTCAGCTCTGACGACTACGCGGGCGAGGTTCTCGTTTTGAACTTCTGGTACGCCGCGTGCCCACCGTGCCGCGTCGAGGCTCCCGATCTTCAGGATCTCAACGAGGAGTTCGAGGGCGAGGGCGTGAGCTTTCTGGGCGTCAACGTTCGCGACCAGGCGGAGACATCACTCAACACAACTCAGGAGTGGGGCATCACCTACCCCTCGGTCGTCGACGCCAACGACGGCAACATGCTTCTCGCCTACGCGGGAACCGTTGCTCCGAACGCCGTGCCGACAACACTCGTCATCGACAAGCAGGGCCGTGTTGCTGCCCGCTACCTTGGCCTCGTCGAGTCGCCGTCCATTCTGAGAACCCTCATCAAAGATGCCCTAGCCGAGGACGACTAACGTGCCAGGTGTTGGCGAGCTCGTCGGTGACGGGCAACTGCTCGTTGCGATTCCGATCGCGCTTCTCGCCGGGCTCATCTCTTTTCTTTCGCCCTGCATCCTCCCGCTCGTTCCGGGGTACCTCGGCTATGTCGGCGGGCTCGCGGGCACCGAGAAATCGAGCCGCGGTCGTCTGGTTGTGGGCGTCGCGCTGTTTATCCTCGGCTTCACAATCGTTTTTGTGATTATGAACGCGCTCGCCGGAACAGCGGGGCTGTGGCTCGCCATCCACCGCGACCTCATCACCCGCATCGCGGGCATCGTTGTTATAGCCGTCGGTCTCGTTTTCATCGGGCAGTTCTCCTTTCTTCAGCGCACGATCAAGCCGTCGTGGGCGCCAGCGACCGGGCTCGCGGGGGCACCGTTTCTGGGCATCATCTTCGGCATCGGTTGGACCCCGTGCCTCGGCCCGACCCTCACCGCCATCACTCTGTTGAGCCTCGACGGGGGTTCCCCCCTCGCGGGAGCACTCCTCGGGGTCGCGTACTCGCTCGGTCTCGGCATTCCCTTTGTGCTCGTCGCTCTCGGCTTCGGCTGGGTCTCGTCGAGTGTCAGCTGGGTCAAAAAACACATTCGTGCCATCAACATCGTCGGCGGCGTCATCCTTGTGCTCATCGGTGTTCTGATGGTCACCGGCATCTGGAGCATTTTTATGAGCGAGCTTGGGGCGGTGATCAATGGCTTCGTCACGGCCGTCTGACCACATTGATTCTGTAGCGCCCGATCCCTCGATCGCGCAGCCACAACTCGGCGTCATCGGGTATCTCCGATTCTTCTGGCGCCAGCTCACGAGCATGCGCACAGCGCTCTTTCTTCTCCTGCTGCTCGCTTTTGCGTCTATCCCCGGATCGCTTGTGCCGCAGCGCAGCTCCGACCCCAACGGAGTCATCGCTTTTAAAGCGGCCAACCCCGACACGTTCCCCGTGCTCGACACGCTTCAGGTCTTCGATACCTACACGTCGGTGTGGTTCTCGAGCATCTACCTTCTCCTCTTTATCTCGCTCATCGGCTGCATCATCCCGCGCACAAAGCACCACCTCGCGGCCCTGCGCGCGCGCCCACCGAAAACGCCGGCTCGCCTCGATCGACTAGCCGGATTTACGCAACGCGGCACGGATGTCGCGGCCGCCGATCTTCTCGCGAGCGGCCGCGCGCTGCTGCGTCGACAGGGGTATCGCACCGAGGTGTTTGCCGACTCGGTGAGCGCCGAGCGTGGCTACCTGCGTGAGACCGGCAACCTCGTCTTTCACGCGGCGCTCGTCGGAGTGCTCGTGACAGTCGGCATCGGTGGCGGATTCGGCTACAGCGGCCAACGCGTTGTCGTCGAGGGTCAGAAGTTCGTCAACGTGCTCGGCGACTACGACTCGTTCAACCCGGGCCGCTTCTTCAACGCCGACGATCTCGACCCCTATCGCATCGAGCTCGACGAGTTCGATGCCGAGTACGAGCTTGAGAACAAAGACGCCATCGGCCAGGCCGTCGACTACTCGGCGTACGTCTCGACGACGACTCCCGGTGGCGGCGACGCGAAGGCCGAGATCAAGGTCAACGAACCGTTGAGCATCGGCAATACCGACGTCTTCCTGCTCGGCAACGGTTACGCCCCCACGCTCACCGTGCGTGACCCGGAGGGCAAGGTCGTCTGGACCGACTCCGTGCCGTTCCTGCCGCAAGACGCCAACCTCACCTCACTCGGGGTCATCAAGGTGCCCGACGGCCTCGACGAGCAGGTCGGAATGATCGCGTTCTTCTACCCGACGACAGCCGAGCTCGAGTCTGGCGCGCTGACGTCGCGTTTTCCCGGGCTGCTCAACCCCTTGCTCACGCTGCGCGTCTACACCGGTGACCTCGGGCTCGACGATGGCGTTGGTCGTTCGGTGTACGAACTCGACCCCGCCGGGCTCACTCCCATCGCCGGGCAAGATGCCGAGGTTCCGGCCCTCGAGCTCACGCCCGGCGAGACCGTCGACATTCCCGGCGGTCTCGGCACCATCGAGCTTTCCGAGGTCAAGCGCTTCGCTTCGTTTGACGTTCACCACGACCCCTCGCAAACCTGGGTGCTCGCGTTTGCGATCCTGATCTTCGGCGGCCTGCTCACCGGACTGTTTATCCCGCGTCGCCGGGTGTGGATCAAGGTCGTTGAGAACGCCGACGGCACCCGAACCGTTCAGTACGCGGGACTCGCTCGAGGCGACGATCCGCGACTCGATGAGGCAGTCGCATCCATCGCAGAATCTCATGTTCCCGATGCCGGGATTAAGGTGTAAACGTGACCGAGACATTAGTGCAGTACTCAAACCTGGCCGTGTACTCGGCGATGGCCGTTTATGCCCTGTCGTTCATCGCGTTCACTCTCGATCTTGCGCGTCGCGCGGCGCCCACCTCGGGTCTCGTTGAGGCCGCCCCGCTCGAGAGCGAGATCGGTGGATCAACAAAGACGAACCTGCTCACGCGCCTCGCGATCGACGCCCCGGCGAGCACACGCGGCTCGACCTCACTGCGCGTGGCAATGGCACTCGCGATCGTCGGCTGGGTGCTGCACGCGGCATCGGTTGTCTTCCGTGGTCTCGCCGCCGGTTACGTGCCGTGGTCGAACATGTTTGGCTTCTCGCTCACCGCGACGGCGATCATCGTCGGGGTGTTTCTCGCTGTGCAGTTCTGGCAGGACATCCGCTACCTCGGTGCCTTTATCATCGGCTTCGCGCTGCTCTTTCTCGGCATCGCAAACGTCAACTTCTATGTCGACGTTGTTCCGCAGCCGCCGCCCCTGCAGTCGGCCTGGCTTGTCATTCACGTATTTGTGGCGATTCTCGGCACGTCGTTCTTTGCTCTCGGCGCCGGCCTGTCGTTTATGCAGCTGCTGCAGTCACGCCGCGAAGACTCGGGCAGGGGCCCGCGCTTTCTCAAGACCCTGCCCAGCGCGCTGCACCTCGAAAACCTCGCCTACCGCGTTGTTCTTATCGGCTTCGTCTTCTGGACCTTCACGCTTATCGCGGGTGCGATCTGGGCGCAGCGCGCGTGGGGCCGTTACTGGGGCTGGGACACCAAGGAGGTCTGGACATTTATCATCTGGACCATCTACGCCGGTTACATTCACGCCCGCGCTACGCGTGGCTGGCGTGGGGCTCGATCGGCCTGGCTTGCCCTCATCGGCTTCGCCGCGGTGATGTTCAACTTCACGATCGTCAACCTGTTTTTCAAGGGGCTGCACTCGTACAGCGGCCTGTAATCAGGCACTACTCAGCATTAAAAACATGACAGAAGCCGCTTTAGCGCCTACGGTAGATGAGTCCGTCGATTCGATACCGAAGTTGGCCGGTGCCCAAAAACCCGGGCGCGCGAGCCATAGCTCCTTAAGAAATACCTTGGTGGTACATGCAGTTGATGAGAAAACGGCGCGCTGAACTCACGCCCGAGAGTGCGTTCGCGCAAGCTCCGGCAGCGCCCAAAACCCGAAATCGCCTTGCCTCAAAACAGACCGGCGCGAAACGACTCCTTGGCCTCTTCACCGCCATCCTTGTTCCCGGCTTCCTCGTAGCAACATCGCTTCCCGCGTTCGCCATCGCGACGCCCCCCACACCCGAAGAACTTCTCCTCGCCGAATCGGGCTCGACCGAGATTGCCCTGCAGTCGTTCAGCGCGAGCGCAGACGCCAAGATCGAAGTTGAGCGTTCGACGTTCTCTGCCGACACTCACGCACAGGTCGAGGCCAAGAAGGCCGCTGTCATCTGGTCGGCCGCCCGCAACGGCGCCTATAGCTCCGTCGGGCCCCGCCAGGCCGGCGACGACTACCCCTACCGCGCTCTCTCCGGTCTCTCGCCGCTGCGCTACGTAGCGCGCCAGTGCACCGACTTCGTCGCGTGGCGCATCAACCGCGACGCTGGCTCGACGAGCGCCCCGTACAAGTACGACTGGTCGAACATGACGCCCAACGGTGGTTCGGCTTCGCAGTGGGCCAGCGCTTGGCGCAGCCACGGCTGGAAGACCAGCAACACTCCCGTCGTCGGCGCTGTCGCGTGGTTCAACGGCAACCACGTCGCGTACGTCAAGAGCATCTCCGGCGGCAACGTCAACCTCGAGGAATACAACTGGAACGGATCTGCGTCCTACCACACACGCACTATCCCGTCGGGCGATGTCGCGCTGTTCCTGTATCCCCCGCCCTGATCTCATACAACCCATACTGACGAAAGGACGATCCTCGCGGATCGTCCTTTCGTCGTATATCGGTCATCACGAGGGCTGATTCGCTCGCGGGCGGGCGATGGTCGACTTGAACCATGAGACCTTCGCGCGCCGGCATCGGTCTTGTTATAGCGATGTGCGCGGTGGGCAACGCGATTGTTGTGGTGGGGCTCTTCGCTATTACCGGCTGGTGAGAACGCGATACGTGCGCTCGAGTCGCTGCATCCACCACTCGGTGCGTTGGGTGGATGCCGCGTGCAGCTCCAACAGCGTCGCCGAGGGCGTGACGCGCGCGACTTCGAGGTACCCGTCGACGGGCACGAGGGGGCGCTCGACGATGTCGGCGTCGAGCAGCGCCGCGGTTCCGAGCCCGCAGTCGTAGTCGAGCTCGGGCAGCGCACCCGCGAGGTGCAGCCCCATCGAGATGCCGATCGAGGTGTCGAGAGCGCTCGAGACGACGGCGGGTAAGCCGGCCTCGCGCACGATCGCGAGTGCCGCACCGATGCCGCCGAGAGGTTGCGCCTTGAGCACAAGAATGTCGGCGGCTCCCGCTCGGGCGACCGCTACCGGGTCGTCGGCTTTGCGCACGCTTTCGTCGGCGGCTATCGGCAGGCCCATGTACTTCACGCGGGTGCGGATCTCGGCGAGTTCTTCGACGGTTGCGCAGGGCTGCTCGATGTACTCGAGGTCGTACGGCGCGAGCGCATGGATTGCGTGTTCGGCCTCGTCGACGTTCCAGCCGCCGTTGGCGTCGACGCGAATGCGCCCCGCTGGTCCGAGAAGTTCGCGCACACGCGCAACGCGAGCCGTGTCATCCACCAGCGTCTGCGAGGGTTCGGCGACCTTGATCTTGACCGTGCGCGCGGCCCCAAAGCGCGCGAGCACCGATTCGACGTCGGCGGCCGCGACCGCGGGCATCGTCGCGTTGACCGGCACCCGCTCGCGCACGAGGGGCGGAGTTTGCTGCCAGGCAAAATCGATCGCGGCCGCGAGCCAGGCGCAAGATTCGTCGTCGTCGTATTCGAGAAAGGGCGAGAACTCGCTCCAGCCCTCGGGGCCTTCGAAGACGAGTGCCTCGCGTTGTGTGATGCCGCGGAAGCGGGTCGTGAGCGGCAGGGTGATGACGCGCGCCGTTGCGGTCAGATCAGACAATTGGGGGAGCATGCTGTAATCCTCGCAAGGAAGTCTGCGGATCAGGGTTGAATAGGGGCATGGCCGAATATCGGGGCACTGAGGTTTTTCGCACGAACTCGCGCGTTGCGTTCGTCGACGAAGAACCCGTCGATGCAAGAAAGACCGCGCACCTGGGGTTCTCTGCGACAGTTCTCGCCGCGGGGCTGCTCTTTGTCGTCGCCTACGCGGTTATGGCCTCGGCGGGCGGCGACTTCGAAAAAGGCACGGTTCTCGCATGGGTTGCCATCATTGGCACGATCCTCACCGGGCTTATGGGTGCCGCGGCCCTTGTGATGGGCTACGGGCGGCTGTGGGGGTTTGTCGCGGTGGTACTCAGCCTCGTTGCAAATCCGGTGACCCTGACGGCGATTCTCGATGCCGTCGGCTCTCTCGCGGCAACGTCATAGTCTTGGGTCATGTCTCATCCCGTCTCTGAACTGTTTGATGCCGACGTCTGGCGCGAGGTGGAGGGCTTCGGTGAACTCACCGACCTCACCTACCACCACGACGTAGCCGGACGCGTCGCACGTATCGCCTTCGACCGGCCCGAGGTGCGCAACGCCTTTCGACCGCACACCGTTGACGAGCTGTACCGCGCTCTCGACGATGCTCGGCAGAACCCGCGCATCGGCGTTGTGCTGCTCACCGGAAACGGCCCGAGCGAAAAAGATGGCGGCTGGGCTTTCTGTTCCGGCGGCGACCAGCGCATTCGTGGGCGCGACGGCTACGAGTATTCCGGTTCGGGGCCGGCACCCGCATCGACGGGCCGCCTGCACATTCTCGAGGTCCAGCGCCTCATTCGATTTATGCCGAAGGTTGTGATCGCTGTCATTCCCGGGTGGGCTGCCGGCGGCGGGCACTCTCTGCACGTTGTCTGCGACCTCTCGATAGCATCACTCGAGCATGGCAAGTTCAAGCAGACCGATGCCGACGTGGGCTCGTTCGACGCGGGCTACGGCAGCGCGTACTTCGCCCGCCAGGTCGGCCAGAAGTTCGCGCGCGAGGTGTTCTTTCTGGCCCGCGAATACGACGCGCAGCGCGCGCTCGACACGGGAGCGATCAACGCCGCAGTGCCGCACGCCGAACTCGAGACTGTCGCCTACGAGTGGGCAAACGAGATTCTCACCAAGTCGCCGACGGCAATTCGAATGCTCAAGTTCGCGTTCAACGCGGTCGACGACGGAATGGTCGGCCAACAGGTCTTCGCGGGTGAGGCGACTCGCCTCGCCTACGGAACCGACGAGGCGGTAGAGGGCAAAAACGCGTTTCTCGAGAAGCGGGAACCCGACTGGTCGCCGTACCCCTGGCACTACTGAGTCTTACGAGAGCTGCGTTACCTCGACCGAGTCGAACCCCACGACAACGCGGCGGTACGAGCCACCCTCGTCGACGACGATCGTCGCTATCTCGTCGCGGCCGAACGGGCTCAGCCGGGCGGTGATTGTGCCCTCTGTGCTTTCGCGCAGCTGGGTGATGAGAGCGCCTTCGACGATGTCGCGCTCGGCGTCGTCGAGTTCGAGACCGCGGTCGTCGAGAAGAACAACCTGCAGGCCGCGCGCGCGAGCACTGCGCGTCTCGGCTGCGAGCGACTCCGTGCTGAAGCCGGCGGCGCGGATGCCATCGCGCAGTCCGGCTTCTAGCAGCGAGAAGCCGGCGAGCTCGTCGTCGTCGAGGTGTTCACCCGACAAGATGCGGTCGAGCGCGGGGCGCGCGTCGCGTTCGAGCCGTGCAACCTGGCGTTCGCGCTCTTCGGTCGCTGCTGCTGTCGCGGCGCGAGCGGCGACCCGCGACAACTGCGTCTCTTGAATCGCCGTGATCGTGCGGCTTGCGCGACGCAGAAGCATCGCGAACAGCGAGCCGATCAGAAGCGTCGCGGCCTGACGCGCGATGTCTGTCACACCTCCAATGAGGTGCCCGGTCGAAAACGATGCGAAGAGCTGGATTGCCGCGAAGATCGCGTAGCCGAGCCAGGCCTGCTTTGATCGGCCGCGCAAGGCGAGAATGAGCAGCACAAAGGTCGTGGCGCCCATGTGCCAGTTCGAGTAGCCCGGCGCCTCGGGAAACCGCAGGTTCCACGCCTCGATCGCCGTGATGGCGGCGACGAGCACAATGATCGTCGATGTAGCAAGGGCGCCAAAGGGTTCTTTTCCCTCGATCGAGAGCACAGCGAGCGCTGCATACAGCAGCGCGAGCGCAATGATTCCGTAGGCCGGGGTAACGAGCTTGCCGAGGTTGAGAATCACGATGAGCGTTGTGGCGAGCGCGTAGAAGCCGAGCAGCACCCGCCCGCCGAGACCCGTGAGCCTCAGGATCGATGTAACGTCGCCCTTCACTCGAGGCCTCCCTGCGGGTGCCAGGTGAGCGAGACGGTTGTTCCGGCGCCGCGAGACGAGGTGACAGTAGCGCGTCCACCGGGCTGCGAGTTGATGCGGCTCAGAATGCTCACGCGAATGCCGAGCCGGTCGAGACCGATGCGGTGGGCGACAAAGCCCTTGCCGTCGTCGTTGACGAGAATCTCAACTCCCTTGGCGTCGAACCGGGCAAAGGCGGTGCGGCGCACGGGGCGACCGTCGGGCCACTCCGCATGCTTGATGCTGTTGCGAATCGCCTCGGCGAGCGCCTCGGCGAGCGCGTCGCTAATCTCTGCGGGAAATCTCGGAGCGTCATCGAAGAACGGTGCAGAGATCGTGAGCTCGATGCCATAGGTCGAGGCGGAGTTGCGCAACAGCAGCTCGAGCTCGCCCGCTGTGAGCAGCTCCGGACCTGAGGTGCCGTCGCGAAACTCGTCCATCTTCGCGAGGGCGTTGCGAGCGCTCGTGCGGGTGAGCTCCTCCGTGCCGGCAACATTGCGCCCCGCAGCGTGCAGGGTCGCGAGAACGTCGTCGTGCATAAAGGCATGAAAGCGCGAGCGCTGGGTCTCAACGGTGGCTGCGGCCGCGGAGCTCGCCGCTTCTTCTTGCGCCGCGGCGGCCGCGGCATCCTGCTCCCGTCCGGCGCGGAGTGCGAGTTGCATCAGCGACACAAAAACACCGGTGATGATGACCGTCATTACGGCATCTTGAAATGCGACGGTGGCGTCGCCCATGCCGTAGACGATCCAGCGCACGGTTCCGCTGCACGCGGCAGTGATAAGCAGGTAACCCCAGGCAAACACGGGCCGCAGGGTGAGGGCCGCGAAACAGACCGCAGCGGTAATGACGTTGAGAAGCCACGGCAGCTGGTCGCCGGGCAGCCGGTCGGTGAGCATCGCGAGCGGCCAGCAGACGATGAAGATGACTCCGGATACCGCGTTGACGATGCCGAGCGCACGAAGAATGCGAATCGGCGCGCGAAAGGCGAAGATCGCGAGCACGGGTGGCAGCCCGCAGAAGACGACGAGCACAACAACGAGGTACACCGGGTGCAGGTAGGGCGCCTGCGCGATCATCGACGGAACACCGAGCATCGTAAAGACCAGGCTGCCGATGCCGAGCGACAAAACGAGAATGCGCACAATGCGGTCGAGGGCGGATTCGATGATCACGCGCGCCTCCCCAGTGCTGATCTCACGTGCTCAGCGTGACACAGTTTCGCTCGTTACGCTGGTGACATGACGCGGTCTCTGAGAGCGGTTTCGGGCGCCGCGATTGTTCCGGCATTGCGTGAGGCTCTGTCTGGTTCTGGGGACGCGATTTTTGCCGGGTCTCCCGCGGGCGATCTTCCAGCGACTGTCGCTCAACGCGTGGCTCTCGTTGTGCAATCCAGCGGTTCGACCGGCCGTCCGAAACGAGTCGCCCTCTCTGCCGACGCGTTGCTCGCGAGTGCCGCAGCGTCGGAGTCGGCGCTCGGCGAGCCGGGGCAGTGGCTGCTCGCCCTGCCCACGACCTACATCGCGGGCCTCAACGTTGTGGTGCGCTCGCTCGCCGCCGGCACTGAGCTCGTGAGCGTCGACGACGGAGGCTTTACGGCCGACTCCTTTCTCGCCGCGAGCCGGCGAATGACCGAGCCGGTGAAGTTCACGTCGCTGGTTCCCGCGCAGCTCGCGAGAATTATCGAGGTGGATGCCGCAGCCGACGCCCTCGCGGGTTACGCGCGCGTGCTGCTCGGAGGGCAGGCCGCCCCGGCGGCGTTGCTCGCGCGGGCAGCGGAACGCGGCATCCATGTGACTCGTACGTACGGTGCGAGCGAGACGAGCGGCGGTTGTGTGTACGACGGTGTCGCGATCGGGGCGACCAGAGTGCGTATCGCGGGCGGGCAGGTTGAACTGTCGGGCCCGACTCTCGCCGAGGGCTATCTCGCCGACCCGCAGCGTACAGAGGCTGCGTTTGTCGTCGACGAAGGTGTGCGCTGGTACCGCACGGGAGACGCGGCAACCCTCGTCGACGGTGTGCTCTCGGTAACCGGTCGGCTCGACGACGTGATCATCTCCGGCGGTGTCAAAGTCTCGCTGGGCGAGGTCGAAGCGCTCGTGCGGGCCCAACCCGGACTCGGCGACGCGGTGGTTGTGCGCGCGTCCAGCGCCAGGTGGGGTGAGGTGCCCGTTGTTGTGACAACGGTCGCGGTCGACCTCGCAAACCTGAGGGCGACAATCTCTGCAGCTCTCGGGGTCGCGGCGGCACCCGCGGCGGTTGAGCTGCTCGATGCGCTGCCATTGCTCGCTTCTGGCAAGCCCGATCGGGTAGCGCTTGCCTCAAGGCTCAATCGCTAGACTCCTTTTCGTGGCCACCTCAAAGCAGCAGCGAATCGACCCGAAGAAAGTTTCCGCAGCGGTATCGCGCGGAAAGAGCAAGCGTCCCGGTGGGCGACCGCCCGGCGCGCCCGTGGTTAAGAAGGCGACAGCGGCCGACTGGATCGCGGGAGCCCGCATTCGCACCCTCCCGCTCGCCATAGCGCCCGTCGCTCTCGGAACCGCGACAGCACTCGTGCTGCTGAACGGTGAGCACGAGTACAAGCTCGCCGTGCTGTGCCTCGTTGTTGCGCTCGCGCTGCAGATCGCAGTGAACTACGCGAACGACTACTCCGACGGAATTCGCGGCACCGACAAGCACCGCGTTGGCCCCTCGCGCCTGACCGGCTCTGGCGCCGCCAAGCCCCGCACGGTTCTCACCGTCGCACTCGTCTTTTTCGGCATCGCGGCGATTGCGGGAATCGCGATAGTGCTGCTCACCGGCTACTACTGGCTACTCGCGATCGGCGCCGTCTGCATCGTCGCTGCCTGGTTCTACACGGGAGGCAAGCGCCCCTACGGCTACAACGCGCTCGGCGAGCTCTTTGTCTTCATCTTCTTCGGGCTCGTCGCGACCGCCGGAACAACATTCGTTCAGGCCGGAACCGTCAATCTCGAGACCTGGGTAGCAGCAGTCTCCATCGGACTCATCGCCTGCGCGGTGCTTGTTGTCAACAACATCCGCGACATTGAGCCCGACCGCGCGGCGGGCAAACGCACCCTGAGCGTGCTCATCGGTCGCACCGCTTCACGCGTGCTCTTCGGCGTATTTCTGCTGCTGCCGTTTGCGATTCTGCCGTTCTTTTTGTTCGTCTACTACAACGCGGGCTACACCTACGTTGCGCTTCTGACAGCGATCCCCGCTGTCATCATCGCCTCGACGGCAAAGACTCCGGGGGAGTTCGTCATCGCACTGCGACTCGCGAGCCTCACCGGGCTCATCTACGGCGTTGCGCTCGCGCTGGCGATCGCGCTCTAGCCGCGGCTAGCGGTCTTCAGCCTCTTCGTCGGCGTTCGGCTCGTGGTCGCCGTGACGGCGCGTGTAGACGTCTTCGGCAACCTTGTCGCGCACCCCGCGAAGAAATAGGTAGGCGACGCAGAAACCGATGATGGCCGCAATGATCGCGGCGATCCACGGCTGAAAGCCGACAAGTACGAGCACGGTAAATGCTGCCGCGAAAATTCCTACGCGGTAGAGGCTATAGATGACCCAGGGCTTCACCTGTCCAGTGTAAGGAAGTGCCGCCGTACAATTGACTGCATGGCGCGCATACTGTTCATTCTCATCTTGGTGGCCCTCGCGTTCACCATTTTCTGTGTGGTCGACGTAGCCCTCACTGATAAGCGTCGAATCCGTGCCCTGCGCAAATGGGCATGGGTGCTCATCGTTTTGATCCCCCTCATCGGTGGTGTTCTCTGGTTCATCCTCGGCAAGGCACGCAAAGACGGCGGTTCGCAGTTCCGCACCGTAGCCCCCGACGACGACCCCGAGTTCCTCGGCACTCTCGCTCGTGACGAGCAGCAAGACGAACGCATTCGCCTGCTTGAAGAGCAGCTCGCCGAACTCGACGATGACGACCCCAAGAAGTAGCGCGCCAGCGACCGACTTCGCCGCGCTCTTCGTTGACGCGCTTGTCGCACACGGCGTGCGCGACGTTGTTCTGAGCCCCGGCTCGCGGTCGCAGGCCCTCGCGCTCGTTATCGCCGACCGGGAGCGCTCCGGAGCCCTCAGCCTTCACGTGCGCATCGATGAGCGTGTCGCTGGATTCGTCGCCCTCGGTCTCGCCGTCGAGACACGGCGCCCCGTTGTTGTTGTGACCACCTCGGGTACCGCCGTCGCCAATCTGCACCCCGCGGTACTCGAGGCGCACCACTCGGGTGTTCCGCTCATCATCGTCAGCGCGGATCGCCCCCTGTCGCTGCGCGGCATCGGCTCCAACCAGACGACCAAGCAGCCCGGTATTTTCGCTCAGGCAATTCGAGCCGAGTGGGATGTCGCGGCGCCCACCCGCGACAAGCCCGGCGATCCGGCGGCACTCGCCGCCGCGGTGGTGGCCGGCGCGAGCGCTGGCCCCGTGCACGTCAACGTGGCCTTCGACGTTCCGCTCTCCGGAACGGTGCCCGCGCCCGCCGAAGCCGATCGGTCGATCGCTGACACCGACCGCTCGCCACTTCCGCCCGCACTGCACCTCGAACCGCGCCCGGGCACGATCGTCGTAGCGGGCACCGGTGCAGGCGCGGTGGCCGAGACCATCGCGCGTGAACTCGGTGCGCCACTGCTCGCCGAGGTCACGAGCGGTGCCCACTTCGGACCCAACCTCGTCGTCGCCTACCGTGACCTGCTCAACCGCGCCAACTTCGGTGACCGGGTCGAGCGCGTCATCATCTTCGGGCACCCGACGCTGAGCCGCGAGGTTCCTGCACTTGTGCAGCGCGACGGGGTCGAAACAATAGTTGTGCGAAGCGCGACATCCATCGACGACTACAACCCCGGTCACCGGGTCTCGACCTTTGCCGACCGCGTGCTTGTCACCGGCGAACCCGACGCCTCGCCAGCCGGGCGATCGTGGCTGGGCCGCTGGGTCACAACGTCGCGCGCGGAGCTCGAGCAGCATGACGCGCCATCCATCGATATTGCAATCTCGAGCGAACCCGCCGACCAGGCCGCGTTCAACCGCGCTGTAATCGCCGGGCTTCGTGCATCTGTCACGCGTCGCGCCCTCGTCGAAGCCGTCTGGCGAATGACCTGGCCGCACGACAGGCTCATCGTCGGAGCATCGCGACTCATTCGCGAGCTCGACTCTTTTGCTCCCGGCAAGAAGATCTCCGTGCACGCCAATCGCGGCCTCGCGGGCATTGACGGAACAATCTCGACGGCGATGGGAATCGCTCTCGCGAGTCAGCGCACCGAGGGCGCGACGCAGGCCGGCATCACGCGCGTGCTGCTCGGCGACCTCGCGCTGCTGCACGACGCCGGCGCCCTGTTGTTCGGCGACGTGGAGCCCCGCCCCAACATCCAGGTCGTTGTGGGCAATGACGGCGGCGGCACAATCTTCGACGGTCTCGAGGTCGCGCAGACCGCGACATCCGGCGATATTGACAGGGTCTTTCTCACGAAGCAGATCGTTGATGTCGAGAAACTCGCCGCCGCCTACGGGTGGGACTACCTGCGCGTTAACAACCGCGGCCAGCTCGATGAGCGACTGACACCGACCGGGCGACCGACCATCGTAGAAGTTCCGCTCGCGCGTTAGCCTGAGGTATGACTGACCACACGCTCGCGGGTGACGGATTTCAGCTCTTGAAGGTTGATCCGGCATCGACGCCGGGCTTTCAGGGCGACAAGGCCGCGGGGCACGCCTCGCTCAAGGCGTCGTCGGGTGAACTTGCAGAGCTTCAAGAGAAGCTCTTTGCCGCCTCGAAATTCGGAAGCACCAAGAGCGTGCTGCTCGTGCTGCAGGCCATGGACACAGCGGGCAAGGGAGGCATCGTCGACCACGTTCTCGGCGAGACCAACCCGCAGGGGGTCAAGGCCTTCGCCTTCAAGGCCCCGACCGACGAAGAGAAGCAGCACGACTTTCTCTGGCGCATCAAGGCGCAGCTGCCGCCGGCCGGATACATCGGCGTGTTCGACAGGTCGCACTACGAAGACGTGCTCATTCATCGGGTGCGAGGCTTCTCGGCTCCCGAGGTGATCGAAGAGCGCTACGGGCTCATCAACGACTTCGAGCGTTCACTCACCGCGAGCGGCACAACGATCATCAAGGTGATGCTGCACATCTCAAAGGCCGAACAGAAACTGCGTCTACAAGCCCGCCTCGACGACCCCACCAAACAGTGGAAGTACAACCCCGGCGATCTCGATGAGCGCGCCCTGTGGGACGAGTACCAAGACGCCTACCAGGTCGCCATCGAGCGCACGTCAGAGGTGCCGTGGCACGTGGTTCCGGCAAACAAGAAGTGGTACGCGCGGCTTGCCGTGCAGCGGTTGCTCATTGGCGCCCTGCGCGATCTCAAGCTCGAGTGGCCCGCCGCCGACTATGACGTGGCGGCGGAGAAGAAGCGGCTGGCGCTCTCATAGCGCTGTCGTTGATTGAGTAGGCCGGCCACGGCCGCTGGCGCTCGCTACTCAACCACCGAGTTGGGCACTACCCGAACGCCTCGACCACCGGGCGAAACTTCATCTTCGTCTCGGCAAGCTCGCGCTCAGCAACCGACCCGTCGACGATTCCCGCGCCTGCATACGCCGTGATGCGACCCGTGCTCGACACGTGGGCGCAGCGCAGCGCGACAGCCCACTCGCCGTCGCCGTTCGCGTCGACCCAGCCGACCGGCCCGGCGTAGCGCCCTCGGTCGAAGGGCTCGAGCTCTTCGATGAGATCCATCGCGGCGCCGGTCGGAGCTCCGGCGACCGCGGCAGTGGGGTGCAGCGCGGCGATGAGGTCGAGCGAGCTCGATCCGTCGCTCAGCTTGCCGGCGACGTCGCTCGCCAGGTGCCACAGGTTCGGAAGCTTGAGGGTGAACGGCGACTCGCTCGCAGTGAGCACGCTGCTGTGCGGCTCAAGCACGCGCAGAACGCTCGCTATCGCGTAGGCATGCTCGTCAAGATCTTTGGTGGATGTCGCGAGCGACACGGCGGCATCGTGATCGGTCTCGGCATCACTGCCCCGGCCGATGCTGCCGGCGAGCACCCGCGCGCCCACCTCACCGTGGTCGACGCGCACGAGTGTCTCGGGGCTCGACCCGATGAGGCCATTGACCGCGTAGGTGAAGCCGTCGGGGTAGCCGAGCGCGAGTTCGAGAAGCACGCGGCGCAGGTCAGCACCCTCGGGCAGGTGGCCAACAAGATCGCGGGCAAGAACCACCTTGCGCACGCCACCGGTGTGGATCGCCTCGATTGCCTTATCGACGGCGGCCGTAAACATGTCGGGCTTCATCTCGCCGGGAAGCAGCGACAAGCGGTACTCGGGACCGAGCGCGGTGGGCGTCGGCACCGCCGCATCGGTATTCACACGAGTAATCCAGCTTCGGCCGTCACGACGACCGATGAGAATCGACGGCACGATCAGCACACTCGTCGCCGCAGAGTCGCGAGAGAAGGCGAACGACCCGAGCGCGACGAGACCCGTGCCGGGCAAGCCAATCGGATCGCTGATTGTGGCCGCCGAAACGATGGATCGCCAGGCTGTTGCCGCATCACGCATGCGGTCTTCGCCCGAGAACTCGAGTCTCAGCGCCTCACCGATGCCCGCGACGCCCTGCTTGCGGCGCAGAAAAAGCAGCGGGTCTCGCGAGGAGAGCAGCGGGATGATCGGACCAAGATCGTCGATTTCGACGGTTGTCACGCTGAGCTGAGGGGTGCTTGCGGCAGTCGTGCTCACCTCTCCAGCGTACTCCCCGCTTGGTGAGGGGCTTTCTCACTAGACTTGGCAGGTGAGTAAAGCCGACCTGAACAAAGAACCAGACGAGGTTGCTGGCATGTTCGATGGCGTCGCGCGCCACTACGACCGCACGAACGACATCCTCTCCGCGGGTAACGCGCCCCTGTGGCGCTACGCAACGGTTCGCGCCGTTGACCCGCAGGCGGGTGAGCGCATCCTCGATATTGCTGCCGGAACCGGCACCTCTTCAATCGCCCTGACGAAGACCGGCGCGACAGTTGTCGCCGTCGACTTCTCTGCGGGGATGATCGCGGAAGGCAAGCGCCGTCACCCCGACCTCGAATTCGTCGAAGCGGACGCCGAGAAGCTTCCGTTCGGCGACAACGAGTTCGATGCCGTCACCATCAGCTTCGGGCTGCGCAACATCAACGACCCGCGGGCAGCGCTCGCCGAGATGTACCGCGTGCTCAAGCCCGGCGGGCGACTCGTTGTCACCGAGTTCTCCAAACCGCCGATGGCGATTCTGCGTGCCGGCTACCAGGCCTATATGAAGTTTGTGATGCCGACGGTCGTCAAGGTCGCGAGCTCCAACTCCGAGGCCTACACGTACCTCAACGAGTCCATCAAGGCGTGGCCCGACCAGGGTGAACTCAGCCGCTGGATTCGTGGCTCGGGCTTTACCCGCGTCGCCTACCGCAACCTCACCGCGGGTGTTGTTGCAATGCACCGCGGCCGTAAGCCCGTCGACGCGGGAGTTCTCGCGTCGGTGGCCAAGCGCAAGAGCGCGGCAACACGCCCCACCAAGACCCAGACCCCGAAGTCCTAAGACTTCCGACAAGATCGGCCACAGAGTGAATCCGAGCGTCCCGCTTGCTCGCCGTAGCAATACGCTGAGCTCTTCCCTCGGGCTTGGCGAGAAACTCTTCGCATCGAGCGATGAGCGTCGTTTTGTCAAAGCACTCGAAGACGGGCTCGAGATCGTCGAGCAGGGTCTTCTCGTCGAGATGTCGTTTGCAGACGACATTGCGGATGTCACGAGCCGCTACCTTCTCGACGCTGGCGGCAAGCGCGTGCGACCCGTTCTTACGCTTCTTACCGCGCAGCTCGGCGACGGCAACAACGACAACGTGATGACGGCCGCCAAGGCCATCGAGATCACCCACCTCGCCTCGCTCTACCACGACGACGTTATGGACGAGGCGCAGATGCGTCGCGGTGTTCCCTCGGCACAGACCGTCTGGGGCAACTCGGTCGCCATTCTTACGGGAGACCTTCTGTTCGCCCGCGCGAGCAAGCTCGTCTCGCGGCTCGGCGAACGCGCCATCCAATTGCAGGCTGAAACCTTTGAGCGCCTGTGCCTGGGCCAGCTTCACGAAACCATTGGGCCGCGGCAAGACGAGGATGCCATCGAGCACTACCTTCAGGTGCTCGCCGACAAGACCGGCTCGCTCATCGCGGCGGCGGCCGAAGTCGGTGTGATGTTCTCGAACGCGCCAGAGGAATACCGCCTGCCGGTCGTCGAGTTCGGCGAGAAGATCGGTGTCGCGTTCCAGCTCATCGACGACATCATCGATCTGTCGCCCGAGCCCGACGAGACCGGCAAGCTCGCCGGTACCGACCTGCGCAGCGGCGTCTCGACTCTTCCGTTGTTGTACCTGCGCAAGCAGGCGCTGACCGATGACGACGCCGCGGCTCTTCTCACGCGCATCGACCGCGACGTCAACGCCGCCTTCTACGAAGAGGCCGATGACGAAGAACTCGCCGCCGCCATCGCGGAGCTGCGCGAGCACGACGTGACCCGTCGCACTCTCGTCGAGGCACATCGCTGGGCCGCCGAGGCAGTTGCCGCACTCGCGCCGCTGCCTGATGGCCCGGTCAAGAAGGCACTCACGCGCTTCGCCGAGACAGTCGTCGAGCGCTCCAACTAGCTTTTCCCGCGGGCACCGACCCGCGACCAACCAAAAACGAAAGAGATACCCATGACCAAGCTCAGGCTGGCCATCGTTGGAGCAGGACCGGCGGGAATCTACGCCGCAGACATTCTGCTCAAGGCCGAGAAGAAATTCGACGTGTCGATCGACCTGTTCGAGCAGCTTCCCGCACCCTACGGACTCGTGCGCTACGGCGTAGCCCCCGACCACCCGCGCATCAAGGGCATCATCACTGCCCTGCGTGAGGTGCTCGACGCCGGAACCGTGCGCCTCTTCGGCAACGTTCTCTACGGTCGCGACATCACCCTCGACGACCTCAAGAAGCACTACAACGCGGTGATCTTCTCTACCGGCGCGATCAGCGATGCACCGCTCGACATTCCCGGCATTGACCTCGAGGGCAGCTACGGCGCTGCCGACTTCGTGAGCTGGTTCGACGGACACCCCGACGTGCCCCGCACCTGGCCGCTCGAGGCCAAGGAGATCGCTGTCATCGGAAACGGCAACGTGGCGTTGGATGTCGCGCGTATGCTCGCGAAGCACGCCGAAGACCTTCTCGTCACAGAGATCCCCGACAACGTGTACGCGGGTCTTGCCGCGTCTCCCGTCACCGACGTTCACGTCTTTGGTCGCCGCGGACCGGCACAGGTCAAGTTCACCCCGCTCGAGCTGCGCGAGCTCGGTGAGCTGCGCGACGTCGACATGATCGTTCACGAAGAAGACTTCGACTACGACGAGGCCTCGAAGACGGCGATCGCCACCAACAAGCAGGTAATGGTCATCGACCGCGTGCTCACGCAGTGGCGCGGCCGCGAGACCGGAGCCGCGTCGCGACGCCTGCACCTGCACTGGTACGCAAAGCCGCACGAGGTGCTTGGCGAAGACGGTAAGGTCACGGGCTTCCGCTGGGAGCGCACCGCGCCCGATGGCGAGGGTGGAGTCACCGGAACCGGTGAGTTCCGCGAGGTGCCGATTCAGGCGATCTACCGCGCTGTCGGCTACTTCGGCTCGCCGCTCGATGGCATCCCCTTCGACGAGAAGCGCGGTGTTATCCCCAACCGCGAGGGCCAGGTTCTCGACGACAACGACCACGAGGTTCCGGGCGTCTACGCGACGGGTTGGATCAAGCGCGGCCCCGTTGGCCTCATCGGCCACACCAAGAGCGACGCCAAAGAGACGATCGAACATCTCGTCAACGGCCAGCCGAGCTGGTGGACGCCGTCGCATCCCGACGAGGCATCCATCGTTGAGCTGCTCGAGAGCCGCGGAATCGACTTCACCAACCTCGAGGGTTGGCACAACCTCGACCAGCACGAGCTCGCCCTCGGCGAGGCTGCTGGCCGCACGCGCATCAAGGTAGTGCCGCGCGACGAGATGGTTGCGGCTTCGAACAAGAAGTAACACGCACGTGTGACGGGGCGCGGCACTTGTTGGTGCCGCGCTTCTGTCGTTAAGCCGCGACATCCACCGGCGTATTGCAAGATTCGCGGCGCGAACGGCTGGGGCGCTACTGCACCGCCGCCGTGAGGCGCGCGAGGTTGTCGAGCACCCGGCTGAAGAACGGGCGCTGCATCCAGTCGTCGAGTTGCAGCTCGCGGCTGTTCTCGCGGTACTGCTCGCCGACGACAAGCAGGTCGTCGACGAAACTCGCCCCGTGCACCATGACCGAGATCTCGAGGTTGAGGCTGAACGAGCGCATGTCCATATTGCTTGAGCCGATCACAGCGACCTCGTCGTCGATCGTAAAGAACTTGGAGTGCAACACGGTCGGCTTTTTGTAGAGCCAAATGTGTACGCCGGCCTTGAGCAGTGCCTCGTAGTAGCTGCGCTGGGCGTGATAGACGAGCGGCTGGTCACCGATCTCGGAGACGAACAGTTCGACATGGATTCCGCTCTGGGCGGCAGTCGTTATCGCGTAGAGCATCGACTCGTCGGGAACGAAGTACGGGCTCGAGATAACGATCTTCTTGCGCGCTGTGTACAGCAGCGAGTTGAACAGGCGCAGGTTGTTCTCGCCCGAGAACCCCGGCCCACTCGGCACAACCTGCGCGTCGAGGTTGTTGGTGCGCAGCGGCCGGGGCACGTCGCTCGTCTCGCGCAACAGAAGCTCGTCGGTCTCTGAATACCAGTCGGTCACAAAGAGTGCGTTGATGCCCGCGACGATCGGCCCCTCGAACCGCACCATAAGGTCTTTCCACTGCAACCCGCGACGGATGTTTCCGCGCTTGTTGTAGCTCGGGTCGATGACGTTCTGCGAACCGGTGAACGCCACGGTGCCATCGAGCACAAGGATCTTGCGGTGGTTGCGCAGGTCGGGCCGCTGCCAACGCCCACGCCACGGCTGCACGGGCAACATTAGGTGCCACTCGACACCGATTCGCTTGAGGTGACGGATCGTGCGCTGGTACCCGACCGATCGCACACCCGCGATGTGGTCGAGCAGCACACGAACTGTGAGGCCGCGCTTCACAGCATCTTCGAGCGCGTCGAAGAACGGCTTCGTTGTGTCGTCGAGCGCCAGGATGTAGAACTCGGCGTGCACGTACTTCTTCGCCTCGTGGATCGCCTGCGTCATCGCCGCGAGGGTCTCAAGCGAGGTTGGATGCAACTGGGCGATGTTGCCGCCCACCAACGGCATGGCTCCGAGCGTGCGGTTGAGAGTCACAACCGGGTCGAGCCACTTGTGGTCGTGGCTGACGTCGTCGAAACCCTCGGTGGTCTCGAGAATGTAGTCGGTGATCTCGCGCTGCTTCATACGACGCTTGCGCGGCAGTTTGCGGCTGCCGAAGAGTAGAAAAAGCAGTGCGCCGAAGTAGGGGATAAAGAAGATCGCGAGCAGCCAGGCCGTTGCCGTCTGCGGCCGACGATTGCGAGGAATGAAGATCACCGCGATGATGCGAATTGTGTAGTCGACCACCACGAGGGCGATCGGTACCCCGACAGTAAGAAACCCGGAGAAGTCCACGTTTCGAAGTCTACCGAGGCTCGGTTCCCGTGCGGCCCCACTCGGCCATCGCGTTGGTGATGTGCGCGGGCCCGAGCATAAACAGCGGCGTCAATTCTTCCCAACCGCGATGCTTCGTGCGCTTCGCGTAGTCCTCGTGAGCGGCGTCGACGGGGTTCGACGTATCGAGCCCAGAACCGCCCTCGCCCATAAGCGACAGGTGGTAGATCCAGACCGAGCCGTCTGCCTCGGTGTGCTTGAAGGTCGCCTCAAACGCGGCGCGTTCGGCAGGGAGGGTAGCGAGACACTCGTCATAGCGATCGGTGAGCATCTGCATCCACTCGTCAAGCAAAGCCTCTTTGCCATCGAGCAGCAGTGCCCTCGACAACTCGAGGCGCAGGCCGTCGGGCACTGTCGCGGGCATCGGGTGCTTGGTGAAGACCGGGCGAAACTCGGTCATCGTTGTGGTTCGCCCGGCGCCGGTGCCTCGTCGGTCTTGCGGGCCTCTTGCTTCTGCTCCTGGATCGCGGCGTGCGTCGCGGGCCGGTAGATCTCGTCGAAGATGCCGAGCCCGGTCGGCGGGATGTACCGCGGGTCTTTCGCTTTTTTGCGGCGCACCTCTGCCTTGAACCACGCGGGCCAGAACGCGAGGGTCGCGGCGAAAATGCCGAGGCCCACGATCGCGATCAGGCCGGTGTCCATGGCTGAGCGTCTAGCGGAAGTTGACGAACTGCAGGTCGATGTCGAGGTCGGCGCCCTTGAGCAGCGCCATTGTGGCCTGAAGGTCGTCGCGGCTCTTTGAGCTCACGCGCAGCTCGTCGCCCTGGATCTGGCTCTTGACACCCTTGGGGCCCTCGTCGCGGATGAGCTTCGAGACCTTCTTGGCGTCGTCGGAGGCGATGCCGTTCTTGAGCGAGATCTCGATGCGGTATTCCTTGCCGCTCGGGTAGGGCTCACCGGTGTCGAGGCTGCGCAGGCTGATGCCGCGCTTGATGAACTTCGCCTCGACAACTTCGAGAACGGCCTTGACGCGCTCTTCGGCGCTCGCCTTGAGAAGCAGCTTCTCGCCGCTCCACTCGACGGACGCGCCAATGCCCTTGAAGTCGTATCGCGTTGCGATCTCCTTCTGGGCCTGGTTGACGGCGTTATCCGCCTCCATCTTGTCGACCTTGCTGACGATGTCGAATGTGGAATCTGCCATGCCCCCATGGTAGCCGCAGCCGGGTTGCGCCGGTTGAGTTGGGCTGACGCGCCCCCAACTCACGGATTTCGGACAAACTCGCGCCCATCGGCGCGTTAGTTTGTCCGAAATCCGTTAGATGCCGGTCAGCGGCGGCTGAGGGCCGGCCTCGCGGTGCTGCGCCGCACGATGAGCTCGAAGTCGAGCGGGATGTTGCCGTCGCCGAGAGCCGCGCGGCTGGGGTGCAGGCGGTCCATAAGGATCTCGACCGCGCGCCGCCCCTGCTCCGCCGGAAACTGGGCGACGGTCGAGAGGCCGAAGAACTCGGCGAGCTCGTGGTCGTCGACACCGATCACCGAGATGTCGTCGGGCACCGCAAGCCCCATGTCGCGCGCCGCGAGGATGGTTCCGATTGCCATTTCGTCGGATGCCGCGAAGACCGCCGTCGGCCGCTTGTGCGGGTTGCCGAGCAACTGCTTCGCGGCGTTGTAGCCGCCCTCCATCGTGAAGTCCGCGGGCTGAAAGAGCTCGTGGTCAACGGGAATGCCTGCCGCTTCGAGCGCACTCTCGTAGCCGACGCGACGATTGGTGGGCAGGTGAAAGTCGCGCTCGAAGATCTGGTTGCCGCCGATGTGGGCGATCGTGCGGTGCCCGAGCGAGAGCAGGTGCTCCGTAGCGAGGCGCGCGACCTGAACGTCGTCGATGCTCAGGGTGCGTACTCCCGGTAGCGGGCCGCCGACGCCGACGATCGGCTTGTTCATGTCGAGCAGGCGAGAGGTTTCGTCCGGCGTCAACTCGAGTGAGATGGCGATGACGGCATCCACCCTCTTGCGCAGGAGAAAGTGCTCGAAGACGCTGCGCCGCTCGTCACCTCCGCCGCTGAGGTTGTAGAGGGTGAGGTCGTAGCCGTGGCTGAGCAGCGCCCGCTCGGCGCCCTCGATGACCGAGCTGTAAAACCAGCTGTTGAGGAAGGGAACGACCACGCCGACGTTTTTGGTGCGACCGGTCGCGAGTCCCGAGGCATTCGACGACACAACGTAGCCGAGATCGAGGGCCGCCTGCTTGACCCGTTCGCGAGTTGTGGGGGAGACGTGGCCGTTGCCACTCAGGGCGCGCGAAACAGTCGCGGTGGAGACCCCCGCGCGTTCGGCAACTTCATTGATTCCGGGCATCCTTGCGGTGCCTCCTTCGCTGAGCAGATACTAGCTGGCTCTCGCGCGGGCTGGTGGCGAATTGACACTCGATTCGTGCGCTATTCTTATTCAGCGCTTTCGGTCAGATGAATACATGTGGACGGATGCGCCCTGGCATGTTACCCAAGTGGCCAAAGGGATCTGACTGTAAATCAGACTGCTTCGCATTCGGGGGTTCGAATCCCTCACATGCCACCAGGAGAAAAGCCCCGAGATCGTGATGATCCCGGGGCTTTTTCGTTGCCGCGTGTGGTTAGGTTGAGCCATGGGCCAAGGGGATATCCGCGTTGTGTACGTCGATCTGACCGGCGCGACGATGTTCGAGGCGATTTTGCCCTGGGTTCCACGGGTCGGTGATTCGGTCGAGCTTCTCGACATCCGAGTTAACGGAAGTGTCGAGCACGTCACCTGGCAGGTCAGCGAACACAACCTCAACTCGCGCGCGGTTGTGCACGTCAAGCCGCGGGTCTAGCTAGTTGGTGCCGACGAGCACGAGGTTCGTCCAGATGTCCTGGTCGAGAGCCGAGTAGTCGGACTCGGCAGGGCACGAGCCGTCGAGAACCACCGATGTCTCGGCGTCGCCAAACGCGCGCAGGGCCACATATCGCGTGTCTGACTCGAAGACCGCGGCATCCCACCAGCTTGTGTCGCCGTCGTCAAGCGCGAAGGTGGATGTCGCGAACCTGAAGTCGTCTGAGCTGAAGTCGCCGCTCTCACCGGCAACAAAATCGCGCAGCTGGGCTTCACTGGCACCCTTGTCGTCGTCGAGAACGTAGTCGCCCGCGCCACGCGTGACAGCGTAGGTGATCGTGCAGCCCGCTTCGTTATTGAACGATCCGGTGGTTTGTGTGACGTCGAGCGGTGTCCAGCTGTAGTCGCCGAGACTCGAGACGATGCCGAACTCGGCGTTGGTGGGCAGAGCGTTTTGTCCGTCGTCGCTCATGTCGAAGGGAAGCCACGCGATGTCGTCGAACGCGTGGCCGTCTTGAGCTTCTGCGGGGGCGGGCGTCGGAAAGAGCAGCGGGTACGAGATGACACTGACCGCGACGGTAAAAATCGCGACGAGCGCGTAGGGAACGAGCGAACGACGAGGTTGCGCGCCGAGCGTCTCGAGGGCGGCCGGAGTCGCCATTCGATTGATCGCGACGAACCACAGAATCTGCGTCAGCGAGACGACTGCCGCGTAGACGGCGCCCAGAATTGCGGTGATAAATACGACACCGGCCAGGACGGGGCCGGACGTCTCGAGGGTTCCCTCGGGAACAAAGGCGAGAGCGAATCGGGAGTAGAGAACAACGGCGGCGGACGCGGCGAGCACGAGTGCGAGCCCGATGAGGTTGGTGGTGATCGCGACGCGCACCGAGCCTGGCTCGCCAAGATGCTTGCCAAAGCGGTAGCCCGAGTACGACATCACAAGAAAACCGGGAACGACGAGCGCACCGTTAACCGTGATGACACGCAGTGTGTGCAGCAGGAAGTCCTCGCCCGTGCCGCCGTCGCCCGTGGTCGAGACGACCCACATCGCAACAGCCGAGAACCCGACTACACCGAAGGCGATGAGCAAAAGCAGCGTGCCGGTCTTGTACAGATCTCGGACGGACGCGGCGAACTTCACTTGCGAGGAATTATCGATGGTCACGCACCACAGCATGTCAGGTAAACGGCCTACCCTCGAAGAATGCCGTACTCCGATCTTCTCCGTATCGCCCGGTCGACAGCGCTCCAGGCAGGTGAACTCGCCGCACTGCGTCGGGCCGAGGGCGTCGAGGTCGCTGCATCCAAATCGAGTCCCGTCGATATCGTGACCGCTGCAGATCGCGAAGTTGAGGCACTCATCAAGGCGCTGCTGACTGAGGCGCGCCCGCTCGACGGGTTCTTCGGTGAAGAGGGCGACGCGGCTGAGAGCGAGAGCGGCCTGACCTGGATCGTCGACCCGATCGACGGCACTGTGAACTTTCTCTACGGGTTTCCGCACTACGCGGTGAGCATCGCGGTCGTCGAGGGTGGAGCCGATCCGCTGACCTGGCGCGCGCTCGCGGCGTGCGTCTTTAATCCCGCAACGGGCGAGGTCTACACGGCGGCAGAGGGGTCGGGAGCATTTCTTAATGACGAGCCGATCTCCGTTGCATCCACGGTGCCCCTGTCGCAGGCGCTCATCGGAACGGGCTTCGCCTACGACTCAGACATGCGCGCGATCCAGGGCCAGGTTGTCGCCGGGTTGCTGCCGCAGGTGCGCGACATTCGGCGTATGGGAACGGCGTCGCTCGACCTGTGCGCCGTCGCTGCGGGGCGGCTCAACGCGTATTACGAGCGCACGCTGAGCCCGTGGGACCACGCGGCCGGCGCGCTCATTGCCCGCGAAGCCGGGGCGACGGTCAAGGGCCGCGGCGATGCAGCCCCCAGCCGCGAGTTCATTCTCGCTGCCGAGCCGCAGCTCGCCGAGCTTCTCGAGGCCACCCTCGACGAGTTGGGCGCTTGACCCACTTCGGGGTGGCCGTCGTGGGCCGCAGCCGCTAAAGTTTGATGATCTGCCCGATGGCTGGCCCTGCCGCCCGCAGATCACCCGACGAAGAACCACCCGAGAACGCGAAGTTCGCTTTTAGAGGAGTCCCGAGATGCTTACGAGCTTGCGTGGCATCTCGCGCACCCACGGTGGTGGCATCCGGTGACCGATGCTCCCCTGACCAGAAGAGAGCGACGCGAGCGAGAAGCCGCTGGCGTTGTACCGGTCGTCTCCAACGACACCATGTCGGTGCAGTCTCTTCCCGTGGGTGAGATCGACTTTTCAACCTGGTCGGGTCACAACACCACACCGCCGGTGACGGTGCCGTCGTTCACAGCGCCGCCAATTGCGGTGCCGCCGCGCGCGCTCGCCGCACGCGTGCCCGCACGCAAGGTCAAAAAGAGCTTCTCGGCTCGGGTGTTTCCGGCGTTCGCGATGCTCTTCGCCGGTGCGCTGCTGGTTGGGGTGTCTGTTCCGGCCAATGCGTTCATCGAGCCAGAGACTATCGACGAGTTGACCTCGTCGATCGCGGCCGATGTGCCGACGCAGACCATCGAAGTATCGGCGGAGTCGAAGTCTGCGACAGTCAAGCGCGACCTGCCGACCGTGACGTCATATGCGTCACTTCTCGCCGAGCGTTACGGCAACATCAGCTACACCTACGAGGCGACGACCGGCGCTGTGCGGTGGCCGTTCGGCTACGCGGTGCCGATCAGCGACGGCTACGGCACTCGAGTAGCCCCGTGTCGCGGGTGCTCGACGCAGCACCGTGGAGTCGACTTCACACCGGGCGACGGCGCGCTCATCTCGGCAATCGCCGATGGCACGGTCGTTTTCACCGAGGTCACCAACGGCGGCATCGGAAACCAGGTGCAGATCGAGCACACCATCAACGGCCAGAAGGTCACGAGCGTCTATGCCGGAATGCAGATGAACTCGAGCCCGCTCAAGGTCGGCGACGAGGTTACGGTGGGCGACTTCGTCGGACTGGTCGGCATGACCGGTGTTGCAACCGGTCCGCACCTGCATTTCGAGCTGTTGCTCGACGGCGTGCACACCGACCCGTTCGCGTGGCTCAAGGCCAACGCGACAAACAAGGACTAGTCGCGCCTCGTTGGTTGAGTAGGTCGCTCAGCGACCGTATCGAAACCCGCACACGAGTTGGTTTCGATACGGCCGTGGCCGGCCTACTCACCAGCGAAACGACTACAGCTCGGCGGCCGCCAGCCAGACGGTCGTGTCGGGCGGAACCGTGCCATCCGCGAGCTCGGCACTCGCAACGAGCACCTCGCCCTCGGGCAGGGGAACGCTCTCGGAGCCAATGTTCGCAACCACAGTGACGGCACCGTTGGTAAACGCGACAACGTCGGGGCCATAACCGGGCAGCCACGCGAGCGAGCCGTGGCCGAGTTCGTTCGCAGCGCGGGCGGCGAGCAGCGAGCGGTAGAGCTCGAGCGTCGAACCTTCAACACCGGTTTGGATGTCGCGCGCGTAGGTGTTCCAGTCGGCAGGCTGCGGCAACCAGCTTTCGCCGGTCGGGCTGAAGCCGAAGCCGGGGGCGTCGGCCTCCCACGGGATCGGCACGCGACATCCGTCGCGTCCGTAGCGTTCGTGGTTGGTGCGGAACCAGGTCGGGTCTTGCCGGGCCTCGTCGGGCAGGTAGATGGCTTCGGGCAGGCCGAGCTCTTCGCCCTGATAGATGTACGAGCTGCCGGGCAGGCCGAGCATCAGCGCGGTCGCTGCACGGGCACGGCGCAGACCGAGCGCGGTGTCGGGGAGGCCCTTCGAGTTAGGTCCGATGCCGGCGCCCTGAGGGTTCTCGGCGGTCAAAGCGAGACGCGAGGCGTGTCGCACAACGTCGTGATTCGAGAGAACCCAGGTGCTCGGCGCTCCTACCGTCGCGAACGCGTGAATTGACGTGTCGATGACGTTGCGCAGCTCGGTCGCCGACCACGGCGTTTCGAGGTACGAGAAGTTGAACGCCTGGTGCATCTCGTCGGGGCGCACCCAGCGGGCGAGCTTGGTGAGCGGCTCAACCCAGGCCTCTGCGCACAGCACGCGGTCACCCTCGTACTCATTGAGCACCTTGCGCCAGTCGCGGTAGATCTCGTGAACGCCGTCTTGTGCCCAGTAGGGCGGGGTTCCGGAGTTGATGTCATCGCTGATACCGGGCTCGAGGTCGCTCGAGGGCATTGTTCCGCCACCCATGCTTCCCGCGTCGGCGGGCGGGGTGTAGTCGGGAAGGCCGGGCGCCTTGATCATGCCGTGCGCGACATCCACCCGGAATCCGTCGACGCCGCGGTCGAGCCAGAATCGCAGAACGTCGCGGAACTGCTCGCGCACCCACGGGTTCTCCCAGTCGAGGTCGGGCTGCGATGAGTCGAAGAGGTGCAGGTACCACTGACCGGGCGTGCCGTCGGGGTTGACGAGGCGCGTCCACGCCGGGCCGCCGAAGACCGACTCCCAGTTGTTGGGTGCTGTGTCGCCGTTCTCTCCGAGTCCGTCGCGGAAGATGTAACGGGCACGCTCGACCGAGCCGGGGCCGGCCGCGAGTGCCTCCTGGAACCAGCGGTGCTGGTCGGAAGAGTGGTTGGGAACGATGTCGATGATGACGCGAAGGCCGAGCTCGTGGGCGCGGGCAGTCATGGCGTCGAAGTCGGCGAGCGTGCCGAACAGCGGGTCGACGTCGCAGTAGTCGGCAACGTCGTAGCCGGCGTCTTTCTGCGGGCTGGTAAAGAAGGGCGAGAGCCAGACGGCGTCGACCCCAAGAGCCGCGAGGGAGTCGAGGCGCGAGGTGATTCCGGGAAGGTCACCGATGCCGTCGCCGCTCAGGTCGGCGAACGAACGCGGATACACCTGGTAAATAACTGCGCTGCGCCACCACTCGGAACCGATTGTCTGCGTACCAAAAGTCATTGGGCAAGCCTATCGGGGCTGACTGAACCGGATATGTTGCTCTATCTTCAGAGGTACACAGTCTTCTTGGCGCATGGCGGGGGTAGTTACACGGTGGTTGAAGCGTTTCCTCATCACGATGGTTCCCCTCTCTACGTCTCCGACCAGGCGCCCTCGCTCGGCGACGAGGTGCGTGTACGCGTGCGCATTCCGGCGGGTTACGGGCCACTGAAAGCGGTGCGCACCCGGTCGAACCCCGACCACGAGCCACGATTCTCGGATGCGACGGTCGTCGCGACGGTAGATGGCTGGGACTGGTGGGAGGCGTCGGTTCTCGTCGAGAACCCCGTGCACGGCTACCGCTGGTTGCTCGTTCACGAGAGCGGAATCACAGAGTGGCTTAACGCTCGCGGTCTCACGAAGACCGAGGCGCGCGACGACGAAGACTTCAAGCTGCTCAGTTACCCCGAGCCCCCCGCGTGGGCGAAGAACACCGTGATGTACCAGATCTTTCCCGATCGCTTCGGGCGCTCTGCCGGAGCGAACGATCGCGAGGCACCCATCTGGGCAGAGCCCGCCGCGTGGACCGACGAGCCGATCAACATCGGCCCGTCGACCCCGCGCCAGTTTTACGGCGGTGACCTTCTCGGCATCGAGGAGCGCCTCGATCACCTCATCGACCTCGGCGTCACGATGATTTATCTGACGCCGATCTTTCCGGCGCACTCCAACCACCGTTACGACGCCCTGTCGTTCACCGTCGTCGACCCGCTGCTCGGTGGCGACGACGCGCTCATCTCCCTCGTCGAGGCAGCGCACGCGCGGGGTCTCAACGTGATCGGCGACCTCACCTCAAACCACTCGGGAGACGCGCACGAGTGGTTCACAAGTTCGCACCTCTCGCCGGGAACCCCCGAGAGCGAGTTCTACTACTGGCTCGACGACGAGCAGAAGAGCTACGTGTCGTGGCTCGGTGTTCCCTCGCTGCCCAAGTTCAACTGGTCGTCGAAAGAGCTGCGTCGCCGCTTCATCGAGGGGCCCGACTCGGTCGTTGCCAAGTGGCTCTCTGAGCCCTACAACTTCGACGGCTGGCGCATCGACGTCGCAAACATGACCGGCCGCTACCTCGACGAAGATCTCAATGAAGAGGTGCGCCGCACTATTCGCAAGACGATGATCGAGGTAAACCCCGACACGATTCTGCTGGGGGAGTCGACGAACGACGCCTCGAGCGATTTTCAGGGCGACGCCTGGCACGGTGCAATGACGTACGCGAACTTCACCCGCCCGATCTGGGGCTGGCTCTCGAAGCGCGTGCCCGAGTCGTGGTTCTTCGGAATCCCGTACGGCACCATCCCCTCCTACACAGGGGTCGATGTCTTCGAGGCACACCACAGATTCTCTGCGGGGTTCCCGTGGCGCGTTCGCCTGCACAACATGAACGCGCTCGACACTCACGACACCGCGCGCTTTCGCACCCACGCGCTCGAGGGCGCCGTGCCGGTCGCCTTCGGTATGTCGGTCACCCTTCCCGGCATCCCCGTCGTCTTCGCGGGCGACGAGTTTGGTCTCGTCGGGGATGACGGTGAGCACTCGCGCTCGCCGCTTCCGTGGAACGCCGTTGACGAGGCATCCACTCATATTGAGCTGTACCGCTCGCTCATCCACCTGCGGCGTGCGCATCCCGCGCTCAACGAGGGCGGCATCCGCTGGCTGCACGCGAGCGACGACGTGCTCATCTACGTGCGCGAACACGCAGACGAGTGTGTGCTGGTCGTCGCCGCGCGTGACAGTTTTGACGTCGAACTCGATCTGTCGGCAGAGCCGCAAACATTGTGGGGCGAGTTGGATGCAACGGCCTCGCGTGTGCGCGGAAACGGCCCGGCCTTCGGCGCCTGGCTTCTACCCGGTATCGCGCTGCCGTCGTTCTGACCCGGCCTCTCGTTCGCGTGTCAAAAAAGCCTCGCGCGGATGCTAGTCTCTTACGGTGCCAAAACGGCGCGGCGCTTTTTGCGCCGCAACGCATTGTGCGCCCCCTTAGCTCATTGGTAGAGCACTTCCTTGGTAAGGAAGAGGTAGTGGGTCCGATTCCCACAGGGGGCTCGTTCATCCGGTCTAACTCTCGGATGCAGCGCGGCGGGGTAGCTCAGGTGGTTAGAGCACACGACTCATAATCGTGGGGTCGCGGGTTCGAGTCCCGCCCTCGCTACAGTTTTACTGCGGCTTTCGACCTATCGAATCTGGGTTCAGATGTCTGCGAAGAACCGCGTGATAGTCATCAGCCTGATTGTTGTCGCACTCGTCACGATCGCGTTGGTTCTCGTCTTTGGGCGAATCAGCACCCCGGTAGAACCGTGCGTGCTCGACTCGCCCGACATGATGTGCCTCTAGCGTTGGCGGCTGACGCCGCTAGGCCGCTACACGGGCGACGGGTACTCACTCTCGCTGTATCCGAGGCTCGTGAGCGAGTTGCGCACTCGCGCCCATTGAGTGGACGTGAGTTCATCGCCCTCCGGGAACCCGGCGTTGCGGAGAGTGCTCATGTACGTTCCGGTTATCGACTGCCAGCGTTGGTTGCCGACAATGAAGTAGTAGGTGGTGTTGGCTGCGTTGACTACTTTGAAAAGTCTCATGTCTTCGTCTTCAATCTGTGGTTGTGAGGGCGTACCGGATGAGTTGTTGGTGATCGGGCCGATGTACTGCCAGTGGTTGTATTCGTCGTCAGCGCTGTGGCCGGCGCCATTCCAGCGAGAGTGTGACCAAAGGTCTCTGTTGAAGTTGTCAACGGCCCAGTCGTAGTTGTCGAACAGGTCAACGCAGGTTCCCCAACCGTGTGTAGAGCACGTGGGGGAAGCGATCGGGTTCTCTGCCGCCAACGCGAGCTGATCGGCTGAGTTTCGATAGCCGCCCCAGGGATTCGTGACTGTGAGCGTGACGCCCTGAGCGGCGGCGGCATCAACTTCATCAAACCAAGCGTTCGCAGCATTGTGATGGAGGCGTTGATTGTTGCCCACACTCTCGAGTTGCGATGCGGGTACGCTGCCGTTCTCGTAAGCGGGCTGAGCGAAGTCGCTGGCGCAGCTCACGATAGGCAGTATCTTGTCGCAGTGGCCGCGGCCACCGGCGCTGCACTGACCAGCGTCTGAGTGCTCACGGCGGCGAGGGCCCCAAAGGCTGCGGCGGCGAAGATCAGTGATCGACGGCTGAGCGGCGGTTCGGCCGTGGAACTTTCTTTTGTGAATTTCTCTCGATATGGTGACATGCGGTCAGTCTGGCCGCGCGTGTGGGCGAGATGGCAGACCCCCGTTGGGGTGTCGTGTCAGTTACCGCGAGTGGTGTAGACAGGTCTGTTGGGAGCGAGGCTAGTTGTTGCCTGGGCTCGGAGCCTCAGACGTCTTGGCGGCTGTAGAACGAGTGCTGCGCATCTTCGAGGGTCTCGAAGCTGCCGAGGCTGCGACCACGGTGAGTGGTCGCGGTGAAACCGTCGGGCTCGCGGTGCTCGACCATGCCGATGTAGACGCCGCGGTAGCGGCCCATCCACACTTCGGGCTGCACAACGTCGGTGAGAGTCCACTCGAGATCGGTCGGCGGCAGGCCGGAATCCCGTGACACATGCGTCGGTGCTTGTAGCTGATCGGTCATGATGTTCCCCCGGGTTCGTGAGTCTTCACCGTAAGCTCGCGCCGGAGATTACTGCGACTTTGGCTTGACCCCTTGACAGGAGAGGCAAAAGGGACGGTGCAAAAATATGCCCCGTTCGGGGGACAACGACCTACCCTCTTCGCCTCGCTCTCACAAGCCTCTCGCGCCACGGATTTTGCTCTATAGCGTTGAGTAATGAAGTACATCCAATACGCCGACGCGACGCTGATGACCTCTGACGTCGTCGCTGACTCGCTGCTTGAGCTCGTCGCAGAACTCGGCCGGCGAGGAACCTCAGAGGTTGTGCACATTGCGACAGTCGATGAGATGGATGGCTCGTTGCACACCGTTGACCTCGTCATTGGTCCGGCAAGTCAGATGACTGCCCGGCCGGCGGCGACCGAGTTCGCTGAGCCGGAAGACAAGGGGATCGTGGGTGTGCTTGAGAATCTCACCCACGTCAGTGGGCGCACGATCGCCACTCCGGCACCGGGTTTGCCTACTCTCGACCTTGAGGATCACGACGTCTAGAGGCCGGCAGCATGGGGCTATGGCCCGACGCCCGCTGATCGCCTTGATGCGTTCGTCGCTCTGGCCTTCACCGGCCGAACACGCGTCGGAGAGACCCGCTCGCTCGAGGCCTCTGTGACCTGGACGATCGACTAAGCCTGGCGTGCTAACGTGCCGCGTATGACACGCGATACCGGCTCCGTCGACGACATGAGCGACGAAGAGAAGCGGCACGACCAGCTCACCACGGCGCCCAAGGCCAGCGAAGAAGACGCTGCCCCGCGCATCACAATCACCGAGAAGCCCGACGGCGTCACGCGCATCGATGTTGCTGACACGGCGGTGGTACGCCCGGGCAACCCCGACAAACAAGGCGCATGAAGCGCATCGGCTTTCTCGGCGGAATGAGCTGGGAGTCGAGCGCTGAGTATTACCGCATCGCGAACGTGCTCGTGCGCGAGCGACTGGGCGGCCTGCACTCTGCCGACTGCGTGCTCGTCTCCGTCGACTTTGCCGAGATCGAGGTGCTGCAGACCGAGGGGCGCTGGGTCGAAGCCGGTGAGAAGCTAGCGGCCGGTGCACGCAGCCTCGAGGCGGCCGGTGCAGACATGATCGTGCTGTGCACAAACACGATGCACAAGGTGGCGGGAGCCATCGCCTCAGCCGTCGACATTCCGTTCATTCACCTGGCCGACGCGACGGCACGCGCTGTGACAACCGCGGGCATCTCAACGGTTGGGCTTCTCGGCACAGCCTTCACAATGGAGCAGCCGTTTTACCGCGACCGCCTCGCCGGCCACGGCCTCACGGTGCTCACGCCATCCGCGGAGGATCGCGCGGTTGTGCACCGTGTCATCTACGAAGAGCTCTGCCTCGGAATCATCAACGAAAAGTCGCGCCGCGAATACCAACGCATTATGGCCGGGCTCGTTGCATCCGGTGCTCAAGGAATCATTTTGGGCTGCACCGAGATCGAACTACTCATCAGACCGATGGATGCGACGGTGCCGGTGTTCGCGACAACGCGCATCCACGTCGAGGCCGCTGTCGACGCGGCGCTCGCGGCGGGCTAGCGACTACTTGTACGTGTAATACGTCTTTGCGTGCACGGGGTTGCCGACCATCCAGACGGTCGCGGCGACGACCGGCACCTTGCCCTTTTTGACGCCGGCCGGAATCGTCGCAGTGACCTTCGTCGGAGACACCACGGTGATGTTTGTCGCGTACACGTCGCCGAATCTCACGTTGACCACGTCGGTGAGGCGGATGCCCGTGATGGTGATCTTGCCGCCTCCGGCGAGCTTGCCCGAGGTTGGCGAGATCGACGTGATGGCCGGCGCCGTATAGGTGACCGTAGCGGTGAGCTTTGTGGCACCGGGGTTACCAAACTCGCCGAGGCTCGAGAGAACCGGGTTGGAGACCGCGAAGTAGTAGGTGTATCCGGGGCTGACAGTTATGAACGAAATCTCGGCGTAGATCGCATTTGGCGCGTCGTCGCTGAACGCGAGCGGCACGAGGCCACCCGAGACGTCTTCGCGGTACGCCCGCAGGGCCGTGTCGGTTGCGCTGCCCTGTGTTGACACCGACATATGGCCTACCGTCGTCGGAGTCCACTTGTACCAAATGGAGTTGCGTAGTGGGTAGTCGGTGTTCTGCGGATTCGACACATCTTCGAAGATCTCTCTCGTGGCGCCGGCAGTTGTGCCGGTCGCAGTCCAGCTGGTGCCCGACGTGGCGGTCGCTGCGGACTTGTCGTCGTTGGCGGGCTTTGCCCACGAGCCGCTAATCGTGAGCATAATGACGCCGGGCGTCGTCGACGGCCCCGAGATGTACCCAGAAAGACCAGCCTGGATGCGATAGGTGACTCCCTTCTTCACCTTCACGCTCGTGAGGCGCGCCCGAAAGTCTCCGTTCGAATCGTCGTTTACCGCGAGGCGCTTGTCGTTCTTGTAGCTCGTTCCCGTGTAGATCGCGAGCGCCGTGTCGGCGGTCGAAGGCGAATCTTTTGTGTTGACAGTGATCGAACCCGAAGCGGGTGCCGTCCACTTCACCCATGCCGTGTTGTAGAAACGGATGTCGCCGCGAATCTTCGTCGTCTCGCCTAGCTCTGTTGTGGCGTCGACAAGTGAGAGGTAGGTGTAGGCGGTCGCGCCCGAGATCTTCTCCGCGTTCGCGAAGTTGTCGTGCTCAGGTGCGGAGCTCAGCGTCGGCGGCTGCTTGGGTTGCGGTGCGGGCTTTTTGCTGGGCAGTGAAACGTCGGCGCTTGCGAGCGTTACCGTCGCCGCACCCGTCGGGGCATCGTCGAGCGAGCTCACCTGTATCGCATAGGTCTCACCCGCGACGGCATCGAGCGACACCTTGGTCGCACCGAACGCGACCTCCGAAGCGCTCGCAACGGAGTCGCCCGTAAAGACGCCAACGCCAAAGCCTTTGTCGGCGATGATCTCTACGGATTGCGCGGCGTCTGGCGTCCACCGCAGCCAGACAGACGAATCGCGGGTGGATGTCGCGCTCGCCCCTGTCGCCTCGCCGCCCTCGAGCGACGCGCCCGTGTTGTCGATCGACGCCGACCACGATTCGCCGGTGAGTTCGATCGCGGACTCGAAGTCGTCGTTTGCGGGAGCGCTTGTTGCGGCCGCACTACCGCCCGCGAAGGTTGCGGCGACGAGTCCGAGACCGGTCAACGCGGCGAAGACGGTTCGTGAACGGGACATCAACGCTCCAACCACTCAGATGTGGTTCGCGCCGAGTGGCCAAACCTGCACCGAGGGTAGTGAAGAGGCCGCGACATCCAACAGTAGGGAAGTCACTAATTCACGAGCGTGCCGATCAGGCTAGGAGCGCGTTCCCAGCTCGACGATCTCTTCGATGCGACCCTGAAGTTCTTCTTCGTCGATGAGTGCGCCGTTGAAGTCGGTCTGCGCCTCGAGCAGCCTCAGCCGCAGCTGTGCCGAACGTTTGGGGTGCTTGCGCGCGAGGCCGTTGAGTAGGCGACGCGCGTCGAGAAGGCTCGTGACGGTGCTGGCGTCGGCGTAGTCGCGCGATCGGCCGAGCGGGCGCTTAACGGGTTGTGGTTCGTCGATGGTGGCCGTCATGCCGTGAAGCTACGCCGGGCAGGTGAACGGCGGGTTGCCTGCGCGTAGACGGCGCGTGCCTACGCTTGCAGCCGTTCGATCTGTGCGGCCAGGGCCGAAAGCGCCCAGGTTGTGTCATTGCCCGGGGTCTGGCGCACGAGGTGCAGTGCGAGCCCATCGATGAAGGCGTGAAGCCCGTCGAGCTCGACAGGGTCGATGTCGAGCAGGTCGATCGCGCGGGCGCAGATGTCGCGTACGGCGCGGTGAATTACTTTGTGGCTGCGATTGAGCGCTTCGTCGGTCATCGCCATTGTGCCGAACGACAGGGAGACCTCCATCTCAACGCGTCTCTCGTCGTCGAGGGGGAGCAGCTCGAGAAGCATCGCGTTCGGCCCCTCGACCTTGTTCACCCGCGCCGACAGCCGCTCGAGCAGCAGTGCCACCGCGTGATCGCGCACGCTTGCCTGCGTCGCAAAGGCGTGCCGAAGCGACGAGGGAGAGAGCCCCGCTTCGGCGGCCACTTTGCGCACCGATAGATCGGTGGGCCCGTCGCGCACGAGCACGCGCCACGCGGCTTCGGCGATGAGGGTGTGGCGCTGCGCGACATCCACAATCTTGGGCATGGAAATATTTTGGCACAGTCGTACCAAAATGTGCTAAAAAGGTTTATAGCACGACTGTGCTAAATAAAGACGAGGCGAGGAGATGGGCACGTGGCGTGGATCATTTTGATAGCGGCGGGTGTGCTCGAGTCTGTCTGGGCGACGGCGCTCGGCGCCTCGAACGGTTTCAAGGGTCGGGGGCCGACGGCCCTGTTCGTTGTGACGCTTGTGCTCAGCATGGTCGGGCTTGCATTCGCCATGACCGAAATTCCCGTCGGCACCGCCTACGCGGTCTGGGTGGGAATCGGTGCCGTGCTCACGGTAATTGTTGCGGTCGTGCGCAAGCAGGAGAAACTCTCGTTTGCGCGAGCCGCCCTTCTTATTGTTCTTATCGGTTGTGTCATCGGTCTTAAGGCGGTCAGCTAATGCCCTGGGTGGTTCTCTTTATCAGCGCGGTTCTCGAAGCCGTGTGGGCGACGGCGCTTGGGGCGAGCGACGGGCTCACCGAGCTCGTTCCGACGATTGTGTTCGTCGTCGGCCTCGCCCTGAGTATGGGAACGCTCGCGTACAGCGCGCGCTTTATCCCGATCAGCACGGCCTACGCCGTCTGGACGGGAACCGGCGCAGCGCTGACCGTCGGCTGGGCGATGATCACGGGCGTCGAGGCCGTCACGCTGTTGCGTGTGCTGTTTCTCATCGGAATCGTCGGCGCCGTCGTCGGGCTCAAGATCGTGAAGCCTCAGAGAGGTTCGTCACGATAGTTCTGATTCGCGTCAGCACCGCCTGCGCGTTGGCCCGCTCGAGGGTCTCTGGTCGGGCTAGGCAATCGATGTAGCGGCCGATGCCGGGGCTCGCGATTGGGCGCAGCACGAGGTCGGGGTGGTCGCGAAGGTCAGACGTGTAGCGCGGCAACAGTGCGATGCAGCCACTCGCGGCGACGACGGCTGCCGCAACGCGAAACTCGTTGATGCGGTGAAGGATGCGCGCCTCGCTGCCGCCCAATCCCGCGATGACGGTGATTGCTCGCTCAAGCGGAAAGCCCTCGTGCACCGCGACCCACTCGGCGTCGCGAAGATCACGCGGCTCGATCACTGGTTTCGACGCGAGCGGGTGGTCGCGGCGCATGGCGATGTCGAGCGGTTCGAACAACAGGCTCTCGACGCGTACCGATGCGGGCCACGGTGGGCTGCCGACCAGCCGATGTGCAAGCACGAGGTCGTGTTCGATGGTGAGCTGAGGGAATGAGCCCTGGGCAACATCAAAATCGGTCAGCGCGACGCGCGGCTGGTCAGGTTCGCTCAACGCGGCGATCAATGGGGCAAAGACCGCGAGACCGGCGCTGTGAAAGGCAGCAACCGAGACTGTGCCCGCGGGCTCGGCTTGAAACCGCGAGACGGCCTGCTCGGCGCGTCCGAGTGCGACCTCGACGTCAACAGCTGCCGCCGCGAGAGCGCGACCCGCGTCGGTGAGCGCCGTGCGACGACCGTCTTTGAAAGTGAGCGGAGCAGTCGAGTGGCGTTGCAGTGCGCTGATCTGCTGCGAGACCGACGAGGCTGTGACGTGCATCGCCGCCGCGACCGCTGCGATGCTGCCCCGATCGCCCAATTCTCTCAGCGCGCGAAGCTGCCCAAGTTCCATAAGTTCAAACTAAACCATTGCACACAAAACTGCTGTCTTGTCTAATGTGTGGTCGGGGATGACCATTAGCGAGTGATAACTCTGCTCACCCGATTTCGCGTTGATCTTCTCCTCATCCTCGTCGCCGCATCGTGGGGCTCGACCTATCTCGTTGCGAAAGTACTCGTAACGCCGAGCTCGGTCGTGGCGCTGCTCGCCGTGCGCATGTTGCTCGCCGCTGTTGTGATGGCGGTGATTGTCGTGGCGAGGCGCAACCGGGTAACGCGCGGCGAGTTGCGAGTCGGCGTCGTTCTGGGTGTGCTTCTCGCGGCAGTTTTCGCATTCGAGACCTTTGGCATTGCGCACACCTCCGCCACAAATGCCGGGCTCATCATCAGCCTGACTATGGTTTTTACGCCCATTCTCGAGTCCGTCGTCACGGGCAGGCGCCTGCCGGGCACATTCTTCTTCGCCGCGATGATTGCCGTCATCGGTGTTGTACTTCTCGCCGGCAACAGCGCGTTCACTCCTCCGTCTTTCGGAGACCTGCTTGTGCTCGGCGCCGCGATCGTGCGCGCCGTGCACGTTACAACGATGCAGAAGCTCAGCTCTGGCAAGCCGATGGACTCGCTTCACCTCACCACGGTGCAACTTGCCACCTGTGCCCTGCTGTTCTGCGCGACATCCATGTTCACGGGAGAGTCGATTGCGCAGTACGTCGCCCAGCTCGATCTCGCGGGCGGGACGCTCTTTCTCTACCTTGTGCTGGTGTGCACGGTCTTCGCCTTCTTTATCCAGACGTGGGCGGTGCGACGCACCTCGCCGTCGCGGGTCAGTCTGCTGCTCGGCACAGAACCGATCTGGGCCGCGATCATCGGCGTCACGATCGCTCGCGACAACGTGAGTCTCGTTGGCTACGTCGGTATCGCGCTGATTCTTGCGGGAACCGCCTGGGGTCGATCGGTCGAGCAGAATCGGCGACGCGCCGTGCCGCCAGAACCGACAAAAATGTCAGTGGCCAGTCATAGTCTGGAAAAAGAACGCGACACGCCGAACCACTACATGTAGTGGAATGACATCGATGTGATTCCCGTTATATAGTGAGAACCCTCGCGACTGAGTAATCGTTCGAACAGAAAATGTTCATCGAAATGCGGTTGTGATTCACACTTTCATCAACTAGCCAGAAGGAGGATCGAATGGACAACGAAGACACAGTCGGCGGATACGCAGTTCCCGTCGACCCCATGGATCTTCTGCAGTGCGACAGCTGCCAGTAGGCACATCGCTCTACATATAGACCCCGCGGAAACCCGGCTCGCCAGAGATGGCGAGCCGGGTTTTCTCGTTAAGCTGGTCGGGTGCCAGTGAACCCCGAACTCCAGGGCCGCGCGTTCGCGCCGACCGCCCCATATCTCGTGGGCCGCGAAAAGGTGCGCGAGTTCGCTCGCGCTGTCTTCTCGACGAGCCCCATCAATCACGACCCGGAAGCCGCGCGCGCGGCGGGCTACGCAGACGTAGTCGCGCCACCGACGTTCCCGATCGTTGTGCAGGAGGCGACGCTCGCTCAGCTGCTCGCCGAGCCTGACGCCGGTATCGACTTCACGCGCGTCGTTCACGGCGACCAGCGCTTCACCTACACCCGGCCGATCGTCGCGGGTGACGAGCTCACCGCGACGCTCGCCGTCACAAGCATCAAGTCGCTCGGCGGTCACTCGATGATCACATCGGAGTCGACAATCGTTGATGCCACCGGCGCGCACGTTGTGACCGCGACATCCACTCTTGTTGTTAGGGGCGACGAATGAGTGACATCAACGAGGTGGCCGTCGGCGACGTCATCGCCGAAAAGACCTATGACCTCGATCGCGGCTCACTCGTGCGCTACGCGGGGGCTTCGGGCGACTTCAACGACATCCACTACCGCGATGACGTGGCGATCTCGGTTGGGCTGCCCGGCGTTCTCGCCCACGGCATGCTCACGATGGGCCTCGCGGTGCAGCCCGTCGTCGAGTGGCTCGGCGGAGACAGCGGCAAGATTCTCGACTACCAGGTGCGCTTCACGCGTCCGGTGCTCGTCGACGCGACCGAGGGTGCAACAGTGACCGTCGTCGCAAAGGTCGGCGTGCGCGACGAAGCTGGCGCGCGCATTGACCTCACCGTCACCTTTAACGGCGACACCGTTCTCGGAAAGGCCCAGGCACGCGTTGCCCTCTAGCCTCTCTGAGTTCACAACGCTGCGAGTCGGGGGCCCCGCCCTTGCGCTCGTGCACGTGACCGACGACCTCGCCGGCGCGGTTCACGAGGTCTGGGCGAGCGGCGAACCGCTGCTGGTGCTCGGCGGCGGATCCAACGTTGTCATCGCTGACGAAGGCTTTGACGGAACCGCCCTTCTCGTTGAAACCCGTGGAATCGAGCAATTGGATGTCGCGCAGCCGGGCCGCGCGACGATCCGGGTTCAGGCTGGCGAACCGTGGGATGACCTCGTCGCCCATGCCGTCGCGCAGGGCTGGGCCGGAATTGAGGGGCTCAGTGGTATTCCGGGTTCGAGTGGTGCGGCGCCGATCCAGAACATCGGTGCTTACGGCCAGGAGCTCGAGTCGAGCCTCGTCGGTATCGAGTTTCTCGACTACCTGAGTGGCGACCTCGTTTATCTCACGGCTGCGGAGCTTGAGCTGGGCTACCGCACCTCTTCGCTCAAGCAGGGGCGAGAGGGAGTTGTCATCTCGATTGATCTCTCGCTCGCGGTATCGCCCGACGGCCTCAGCGAACCCATCGCGTACGACCAGCTCGCGTCGGCGTTGCGAGTGCCGCTCGGGTCTCGCGTGCCGCTCGCCGACGTGCGTGCGAGTGTTCTCGCTCTCCGCGCCTCGAAGGGGATGGTGCTCGACCCGGCCGACCCCGACTCGGTGAGCGCGGGCTCGTTCTTTACAAACCCTCTCGTGGGCGAGAACTTCGCGCGCACTCTGCCGGCTGACGCGCCGCGCTGGGCGAACGCGCCGGAGCCGCGCGAACTTGTTGTGCCGCTTGGCTTCGAGCCCGCAGTGCAGCCGGAACGCACCGACTTTCGCGTCAAACTGAGCGCCGCGTGGCTCATCGAGCACGCGGGCATCGGCAGGGGATTCTCGCTGCCCGGTTCGAAGGCGGCGATCTCGAGCAAGCACACCCTCGCGATCATCAACACCGGGGGAGCGACGGCCGCCGAGATTTCAGAACTCGCGCGCTTTGTGCAGACCCGCGTCTTCAGTGAGTTCGGAGTGCGCCTGCACCCCGAGCCGGTATTTGTGGGGCACTCGATCTAGACCTCGGGTTCCCGAACTGGGGGCATGGCGAGGGTGGGCAACGCGACACCCTGTCGCTATTCTGGCGAACGCGGTTCGACAATTCACGGCCGCCCTACGCCACCAGGGAGTCACAATGTCGTCGTCGTTCGTCAGGAAAGGTGCGACTGTCGTCGCCTCTTCGGCCATAGCCCTTGGCCTTGTCGCCGCGGGCTTCGTAGCTCCGGCGCAGGCGCTTATCAACGCCGATTCCGACGCGTCTGTCGTTGGATACGGCGATCAGAGCGCGAGCTACATCGCTAACCTGCCGTCTGCCATCGGCGATCACAAGGTGCTCGACATCGCTGTGGGCAACCAGGCGTCGTATGTTCTGCGCGACGACAACACAGTCACTACAACCTGGCCCAGCAGTGCAGACCCTGCCGGCTACAAGCTGCTCGCGGCACTCAACGACCAGTTCGACGGCCGTGATGTTGTCGACCTCGAAGCGAGCTACACGGGCACATTCGCCCTGCTCGACGACGGAACACTCGTCGCCGACCCGTCGACCCAGGGTGGAGCCGGGTTTGCCGCCGCTACCGACGGACAGCACTTCGACGCCGTCAGCGCGGGTCGCCACTTTGCTCTCGGACTGACCGATGACGGCACGGTTCGCGGCTGGGGCGACTCGACCGGCACTGCGGCCAACGGCACCGAAGGTGTCGAGCTCATCGCAGCCGGCTACACCCACGCGATCGGCTACACCACCAACGGCGCGCTGGTCGGCTGGGGCAACAACTCGAGCGGACAGCTCACATTCGCTGGCGCAACTGACGTCATCCACGGGCGCGCCGTCACGTCCCTTGCCGCTGGCCTCGGCATCAGCATCGCGCTTCTCGAAGACGGTGCCGTTGTTGTGTGGGGCAACGCAGGATCGGCGTACACGCAGGCAATCGCGACGGCGCTCGACACGCACGACGCGGTCGCCGTTGACGCCTCCAACTCTCAGGTCTTTGTGACGGTTGACGACGGCCGGGTGCTCGCGTTCGAGCAGAACCCGAACGGAAACCAGAACCTCGCGACCGAAATCGCTGAGCTGACCGACGGCCGGCGCGCGGTTGCCGTTGTCGGCGGCGACATCCACACCCTTTTCGCTTTCGCCACCCCCACTGTGACGTTTGCGTCGAATGGTGAGTCGGTAGACGACGTTGTGCTCTCGGCAAACGACTCGATTGCGATCGCCGGAGCTGGCCTGCTCGGCGGCGTCGCCTACGAGGTTCGCTGGGACGAGACCCAGGTCAGCACGGGAACGACGTCCCTGTCGGGCGTGATCGACGACGAGGCGGACGTCACCGTCGCACTCTCTAAGGGTGCTCACGTGCTCACCGTCACGGTCGGCGATAACGAGTTCACTCAATCCGTCACGGTCGGCACCGGTCTCACTGCCGCGACTCCGACGATTTCGGGAACGGCCAGGGTCGGTGAAGAACTCACGGCTGTCAAGGGCGCATGGTCGACCGGCACTGCGTTCACCTACGCCTGGCTGCGCAACGGCAAGGCGATCAGCGGCGCGACCAGCGCGACGTACACCCTCACGTCAGCCGACGTCGCTACCCAGATTCAGGTGAAGGTCACGGGTACCAAGCAGGGATTTGCCGCTACGTCGAAGACGAGCGTCAAGACTGCAAAGGTCGCAGCCGGAACGCTGACCGTCGGCGACGTGTGGATCAGCGGCGATAATGTGGTCGGCGAGACCCTCACCGCGAATGCGGAGGGCTGGTCGCCCGTCACGCCGAAGGTTAGCTACCAGTGGTACGCCAACGGCAAGGCCATCTCAAAGGCGACGAAGTCGACCTATGTCATTCCAGGAACGCTCGCCGACAAGGCGATCTCGCTGCGCGTCACGGGCGCGCTCAAGGGCTACACGACCGTGTCGGGTTCGGATGGTGGCAACGAGTTCGTCGAGCGCGCACAGCTGCAGCTCGACGACTACTTCGTTGCTGGCGCCCCCGCGGTGGGCAAGACCCTCACGATCACACGTGCGAACGAAGGCATCCAGACGGCGTCGGTGACGCTCGAGTACCAGTGGATGCGCAACAACGAGCCGATCGACGGAGCCACAAAGAGCACATACAAGGCAACAAAAGCCGATGTGGGTTCGTACGTCTACGCACGCATCTACGGGTCGCGCACCGGTTACGTACCGGTCGCGATGACGAGCTACTACGTGCAGATCTACGCGGCGCAGGTCAAGCCCGGCACGGTGAAGATCACCGGCACCCCGAAGGTGGGCAAGACGCTCACAGTGACGATCGCCGGCGGAGATCCGCAAGCCGACGTCGTGTACATCTGGACCAAGACGAAGGGATCCACAACGAGCGGTCTCGCGTACATGGAGCCCACCTACACGATTCAGCCCGAAGACAAGGGCTACACGATCGCTGTGCAGGCCTACTTCAGCAAGTCGGGATTCGCTTCAACGCCTGTCACCTCGAAGTCGACAAAAAAGGTCGCGGGCTAGAGCAACCCGAGTTCCATCGCCTTTGTTACTGCACGTGTTCGGTCGCTCACCTCGAGCTTCTCGAACACGTGCAGTAGGTGGGTCTTGACAGTTGCCTCACCAAGAAACAGCTGCTTGCCGATCGCAGGGTTGCTCAGTCCCTGCGCGACAAGCCTGAGCACCTCGGTCTCGCGCGGTGTCAGCGTGATCGCGGGCTTTGTGAGTCGACCGACAAGCAACGCGGCGATGGATGGCGCGAGCGCAACCTCGCCGCGTGCAACCGACCGAATGCCGGCGATGATCTCCTCCTGCGGCGCAGCCTTGAGCAGGTAACCGCTCGCGCCCGCCTCGATCGCAGTGAGGATCGACGCGTCGGTCTCGTAGGTCGTGAGCACAACGACGCGAATCGACGGGTTCGCCGCGAGAATGCGGGCAGTCGCTTCGTCGCCGTCGATGCCGGGCATGCGAAGGTCCATCAGCACGATGTCGGGCTGGGTGGTCAGCGCGAGGCCGACAACCTCTAGGCCCGTTGTGGCTTCGCCAACAACCTGTAGGTCGTCGGTTGCGTCGAGCAGGGCAACGATGCCACCCCGCACGATCGGGTGGTCGTCGGCGACGAGGATACGGATCACTGCGGTTCTCCCGGAAGGGTGGCGACAACGCGGGTTCCCGCGGGACTGCTCGACAGTTCGAGATCGCCGCCGACGAGCGCAAGACGTTCGCGCATACCGGCGAGGCCATAGCCCTGCCCGACTGAGGCCGGGTCGAATCCGGAGCCGTTGTCTTCGATCGTGAGGGTGACGCCGCGGGGCGAAGTGACGAGCGACAGCTGCGCGGCGTCGGCGCCCGAGTGCTTGCGTACGTTGGCGAGGCCCTCCTGGGCGCAGCGGAGCAGCACAACCTCGGTCGGGCGATCGAGGGGAGCCGCGACATCCGAGTCGATTGAGATCTTTATCGACGTCTCGCGCGCAAACCTCGCGGCAAGCCGGTCGAGGGCGGGGAGAATTCCGCCCTCGTCGAGAGCGGCGGGCGCGGTCGCCGCCACGAGCGCGCGCGTCTCGGTGAGGGCGAGCCGCGCGTTCTCTTCAAGTATCGCGAGCTGTTGGTCGGCGCCCTCGGGGTCTCCACCCGCGAGAAGGCGACGACTCTGCTGACTGAGCAGAACGAGCCCGGTGAGGTCTTGAGCGATAGTGTCGTGAATCTCGCGCGCGAGGCGCTCGCGCTCGCTCGTGACACCCGCGTCGCGGCTGAGGCTCGCGAGTGACTCTTGCGCCGACTGCAGCTGCTCGACGAGCTCTCTACGCTCTTCGCTGAGGGTGAAGATGCGGGTGATCCACGCGCCCATGGCGAGGCTGAAGCCGAGCGACAGCCCCGCGATTCCGGCGGCTTCTGGCACGCTGTCGAGGCTCACGATGAGGCCGAAGAACACGCTCACCGCTGTCGCGACGTTTGTGACGATCGCCGTGCGCACGGTCGCCGCTATCGTCCAGAGCAGGGGATAGGTGATCGTCTGCATGGTCGCGAAGTTGGGGTCGAAGGCGGTGAGTGCACCGCTGATCACAGTGAGAAAGACTGCATAGATGATCGAGCGTGGAGGGGTGTCGAACGACCGAACGCCCAGCGTGAACCACACGGCGAGGTAGATCACTAGACCCACGAGCCCCGCTGCTATCCACTCGTCTCGGAAGCCGTCGAGCGTGGTGAGTGTGCCGACGATGGCGCACACGCCGACAACGGCGAGGTGCCACCATCGTGCGTTGATCATCTAGCTATCCTTGCGGATCCAGCGAAAGGTGACCCTCGACGCGACGAGTCCCACAACGAGCCAGAGCAGGGTAACGAGAGCGACGCCGGGCAGGTCCCACGACTCGTTCTGCTCGAGCACCTCGAAGTTCTCGGGCAGGAACACGGCGCGCATGCCCTGCGCCATCCACTTGAGCGGAAAGACGCTCGCTATGTTCTGCAGCCATTCCGGCAGCTGCGTGAACGAGAGGTAGACCCCCGAGATGAACTGCAGAACGAGCGTGATCGGGATGATGACCGCCGTCGCGCTCTTGCCGCTGCGGGGAATCGAGCTAAGCGCGATGCCAAGAATCGCGCTCGTCACAACGCCCAGCACAAAGACCCACGCGAACGTGAGCCACTTCTCGGCCTCGGTGGGCAGCGGCACCTGGAAGACCGTCGCTGCAAGCAGCAGAATCGCCGCGGCCTGCGCGAGCCCGGTCACAAAGACCTGCCCGATCTTGCCCATAAAGTAACTGAACACCGGCAGGGGAGAGCCGCCCAGACGTTTGAGCGTTCCGTCGCTCTTCTCCATGGCGATGTCGACGGCCATGTTCTGCAGGCCGCTCAGCAGCACACCGGCTGCGAGCATTGCAGGCAGATAGAAGGCCGCCGCGCTGACGTCGTTGCCGTCGGCGTCGACCCCGAAGCTCGACTCGCTGAACGCCGTCGAGAAGATCGTGAGCATCACAAGCGGAAAAAGGAACGTAAAGAAGACGGTGTCGCCCTGGCGAAAGTACTGCCGCACTTCGTAGCCGATGCGCCTGCCGCCGAGTGCGATCGTGTTGCTCATGCTGTGACTCCCGCTTCGGTGGTTGAGCGTGTCGAAACCAGGCCGAGCGAAGCCGAGGCCCCCACCAGCCCCAAATACACATCCTCCAGCGACGGCCGAATGACCTCGAGCCCCGGCACCTCGGTGCCGAGCCGCGCTTGAAGCGACGCAACAAAAGCGCCGGGGTCGGTTGTGCGTTGCTCCCGAGGAGAACCCTCGAACCAGCGCACAACCGGAGTGCGTGCCTCTGTGCCACCGATCTCGTCGATCGCGCCGATGTCGATGAGGGTGCCGCCCGCGATGATTCCCGCGCGATCGCTCAACTGCGCGGCCTCGTCAAGATAGTGGGTAGTGAGAAGAATGGTTGTGCCGTCGGCTCTGAGGCTGCGCACGAGATCCCAGAACTGGTGCCTCGCCTCTGGGTCGAAGCCCGTTGTGGGCTCGTCGAGAAAGAGCAACTCGGGGCGACCGATGACGCCGAGCGCGACATCCACTCGCCGTCGCTGACCACCGGAGAGTTTGCGAATGAGTGTCTTGGCCTTGGCTTCGAGTCCGACGGCTGCGATCACCTCATCGACGGGGCGCGGGTTTGGGTAGAACGAGGCGAAGTGGCTGAGCTGTTCGCGCACCGTAACGGCGCCGCTCTCGCCCGAGCTCTGTAGAACTATGCCGAGGCGGGCTTTCCAGGCGAGACCGCCCTTGCCTGGGTCGGTGCCCAGCACACGCGCTTCGCCGCTCGTGCGATCGCGGTAGCCCTCGAGAATCTCGATTGTTGTGCTCTTGCCCGCGCCGTTGGGGCCGAGAAGCGCGAAGGTCTCGCCGCGCTCGATGTCGAAGCTCACGCCGTCGAGGGCGATGAAGCTTCCGTAGCTTTTACGCAGATCGCGCACGCTCACGATGGGGTCGGTTGCTGTCATAACCCCATCGTGGCGTGCGCTGTGCACGGGCGATAGCCGTGCGGCGGTTGAGAGACGTGTCAACCGATCGGTTGATGCCTAACGATTTGTGACGGCTCGCACTATCGCGCCGACGATGCCGATGGCGACGAGAATCGCGCCGACGATGACTACGTTCCAGATGAGCGCCGTTGGGCTGAGTTCGTCGATATTGATGCCCCGAGCGACCCAGGCGATAGCGGCGGCGAAAAGCAGGATGATGCCCCACGCGATCGCCGTGCCACGCATCGGGCGCTTCGTGGCTTCGATCTCTGCCTCGATCTCAGCGGCGATCTGTGTCTCGATGGTTTCGGTGTCCATTAGTTGGTCTCCTCGGTTGTTGCTGTCGACGGTGCGCGAACGATCGTGACGTTGCCGTCGCCGACCCAGACGTCTACGTAGATGGAGCGCCGTGCGTCGTTCCAGTCGACGTCGTCGTTGATCGAGTACTGCTCGTAGTAGCTCTGACGGTCGAAGCGACCGTTGGTCTCGTAGCCGCCCGTGCCCACGCCGTCAACATCGGGAAGAGTCACCTGGCTGTCGCCCGACGTCTCGACCCTGAGTGATACGTACTCATCGGCGGGCAGAATGATCGTGACGTCGCCCCAGCCGACGTAGGCGTTGAAGTTCTCGCCCTCGTAGCCCTCCGCGTTGCTGACGGGCGAGGTGTAGACCTTGGTGAGATCGGCGGTGAGATCGCCGTCGGCGACGACCCACGGCTGGCCGGTGATCTGGCGGTTCGAGGGAGCGAGGTCGACGTCACCGCTCACCGTAAAGCGGGGGATCGACGGAACGAACGAACTGACAACCAGCACGAACACTACGAGCAGCGCGATCGGGCTTGCCCCGCCGCTGCGCTTGCCGCGCACTCCGTTGACGATGATTCCGAAGGCGAGAACCGCGAGAGAGACGATGAGGCCGGGAACAACGTCAGCGAGGGTGGGGGTTTCGCCGCCAATCGCGAGCACCGTCAGGGCGCCAGCGATGAGGGCGACACCGACGACGGAGAGCGTAAACAGTGTGCTGGGCTTCGTTGCAGCGCGCTTCTCGAGGTAGTCGGCGCGGGCTGCGGCGTTCGCTGCTCGGTTGCGCTCACGCATTTCGAGGTGGGCCTGGTGTGCCTGCTCGTTGCGCCACTGGTTGTGCTCGGCCTTGAACTGGGCCTGTTGTGTGCGCCAGGCCGCGAGGTCTTCGGGCTGTGCGTCGGCCGGGGGAGGAGTGGGCTCGGCCGCGGGGAACACCGAGTCGGGCTTGAGGGGCGGCACGTTCGGGGCGGGAGGCAGGTCGCCACGGCGGGCTATCCAGATGATGAACCAGATGACGCTGGCGAGAAGGGCGAGAGTCCAGAACCAGCCGAAGAACGAGCCGCCCCAGAGGTCGCCGCTGTCCCAGCCAGACCAGGGAACCCAAAAGCCGCGAGAAACGGGAAGCAGCGCGACGACGAGCATCGCCGCGATGCCCGCGAGGGGAGCCTCAAACCGACCGCGGGTGACCTCTTCCAGGTGGATCTTTCCCGTTGCGTCAGGAAGAAGAAGCCACGCGACCGCGTAGAGAAGAATGACGGGGGCCCCGAGAATGGCTGCGACAACAAGAATGCCGCGAACGATGATCGGGTCGATGCGCAACCGTGCCGCGAGGCCGGCTGCCACTCCGCCGATCCAACCTTGCTGTCGGGGAGTGTCGAGCTGTCGCATCCATTCAAAAAATTTGTTGGATGTCGCGCCGTTGGCCGTGGGGCCGTCTGATTGGGGGCCGGGGGCCGAAGCCTCGGGCTCTGCTGTGGGAGGTGTGCTTGCCATGCTTCGATAGTGGCCCTCACCGTGGGTGCGCAGCTATGGGGTACCACCCTGATCTCACCCTGACTCGTGGCCCTCAGGGGAGGTTCGTCTGATTGGATTCATGCATGACCTCCTCACGCCCACCACTTCTGCGATCGCGCACCGCGGTCGTCGCGGGCGTCTGCACGGGGCTTGCAACGCACCTCGGTTTGCGACTCCGCTCTGTGCGGGCATGGATGCTTGGACTCACCCTTCTGGGCGGCGCTGGCCCGCTGCTCTACCTGTGGCTGTGGGCACTCGTGCCGCTCGAGTCGACGACCGATGAGCCTCCGCGTCGAACGGCACCCGTCGCCGCGGTTCTGACTGCCCTCGGGGTCGTGGCAGGTCTCGTGGCGTTGTCAACACTGTCGTCATCTGATGATGTCGCGACCAGCGCCCTCGTCACCCTCACCCTCGCGCTCGGAATCGCCGTCGCGTGGAACCTCGTTCTCGATCGCACCGACCCCGGCCGCTCGCCTCAGTACGGTCTGTGGGTGCGCGGCGTAGCATCGGGCGTCTTTCTTATAGTCGGAACGGGTGCCCTTCTCTCACGCCCCAACGCCTTCAACGCAGTGCTCGGCGTCGCGGCTCTTGTGCTCGGCATCGCGGTGCTTGTGGCTCCCCGGGTTGTCACGCTGTGGACCGACCTTCAGGCCTCGCAGACCGCGCGCGTGCGTGACGAGCAGCGTGCCGAGATCGCGGCGCACCTTCACGACTCAGTGCTGCAGACCCTCGCTCTCATTCAAAACCGGGCCGGAGCGTCGACCGAGGTCGCGCGCATCGCCCGGGCGCAGGAGCGCGAGCTGCGCGACTGGCTCTTCACCGGCTCGGCGCCGGTGGATGCCGACCTCGCGCAGGAGCTGCGCGACATAGCGGCAGCGATCGAGCTCGACTACGCCGTGCGCATTGACGTCGTCGCGGCCGGCACAACGTTCGCGGCGAATTCTTCGCTTGTCGCCGCGGCGCGCGAAGCGATGCTCAACGCCGCGCGTCACGCGGGCGGCGACGTCTCGGTGTACCTCGAGACGACTGCCTCGGCGATTGACGTGTTTGTGCGCGACCGTGGCCCGGGGGTCGAACTCGCCGATGTTCCCGACGACCGTCTGGGCATTCGTGAATCGATCATCGGACGGATGTCGCGCGCGGGCGGCTCGGCTACGGTGAAACCAGGTGCCTCGGGCACCGGAACCGAAGTGCACCTGCACCTGGAGGTCTTATGACTACCGTCGTCATCGTTGATGACCACTCGATCTTTCGCTCGGGACTTCGATCAGACCTGGATGCGTCGGTCGAGGTTCTCGGCGAGGCTGCGACCGTCGACGAGGCCGTGGCACTCATCGCGTCGCTCACCCCCGAGGTTGTGCTGCTCGACGTGCACCTGCCCGGCGGTGCTGGCGGCGGCGGTGCCGAAGTGCTGCGCAGCTCTGCGGCCCTTCTCGACCGGGTCAAGTTTCTCGCCCTCAGCGTCTCGGACTCGGCAGAAGACGTCGTCGGCGTCATCCGCGCCGGGGCTCGCGGCTACATCACCAAGGGCTCGTCGGGTGCTGAGGTATCCCGAGCAGTCGCGGCAGTCGCCGGAGGAGACGCGGTGTTTTCCCCGCGCCTCGCCGGTTTTGTGCTCGACGCCTTTGGCGCGGTGGCGGGTGAACAGGCCGCGTCTGACTCAGAGATCGACCGGCTCTCGGCCCGCGAGCAGGAGGTTATGCGCCTCATCGCTCGTGGGTACGCCTACAAAGAGGTCGCGACAGAACTCTTCATCTCGATCAAGACCGTCGAGACCCACGTCTCGGCGGTACTGCGCAAGCTGCAGCTCTCGTCGCGGCACGAGCTCACTGCGTGGGCGCTGGAGCGCAAGCTGCTCTGAAGTTCTTGTCGTTTGAGTGCGCGCTTAGCGCGTATATCGAAACCCGGGTCGTGATTTCGATACGTCGCTGGCGCTCCTACTCAATCAACGAGATGCAAACAGCTTCTGCAACCGCTGCACACCCTCGAGCAGGGCCTCATCTCCGAGCGCGTAGGCGAGGCGCAGGTACCCCGACGGGCCGAAGGCCTCACCGGGAACCACGGCGACCTCGGCCTGGTCGAGAATGAGGTCGGCGAGTTCGAGGGACGTCGTCGGCGTCACCCCGCCCCACGACCGACCGAGCAGCCCCGTGACATCCGGGTAGACGTAAAAAGCACCCTCGGGAAGCGGGCAGACAACCCCGTCGATCTTGTTGAGCTCGGCGACGATTGTGTTGCGGCGCTTCTCGAATGCCTTGCGCATTTCTTCGACGGTGTCTTGCGGGCCGTTCAACGCCTCGATCGCAGCACGTTGCGAGATGTTCGACACGTTCGATGAAAGGTGCGATTGAAGGTTGGATGCCGCGGCGATCGCATCGAGCGGACCAACCATCCAGCCGAGGCGCCATCCGGTCATGGCGTAAGTCTTTGCGACGCCGTTGACCAGAATCGTGGTGTCGGCGAGCGCTGGAACGGCTTCGACGATCGAAACAGCCTTGACGCCGTCGTACACGAGGTTCTGGTAGATCTCGTCGGAGATGACCCAGATGCCGTGCTCGAGCGCCCACTCACCGATGGCCTTTGTCTGCTCGTACGAGTAGACGGCGCCGGTCGGGTTCGAGGGTGAGACGAAGAGCAGCACCTTTGTGCGGTCCGTGCGCGCTGCCTCGAGCTGCTCGACGGTTACGAGGTAGTTCTGGTCGCTGCCGGCGAAGACCTCAACGGGAACGCCGCCGGCGAGCTTGACTGCCTCGGGGTAGGTGGTCCAGTACGGGGCGGGCAAAAGTGCCTCGTCGCCCGGGTCGAGCAGTGTTGCGAACGACTGGTAGACCGCCTGCTTGCCGCCGTTGGTGACGATCACCTGGGCGGGCGTGACGGCGAGGCCGCTGTCGCGCAGGGTCTTGTCGGCGATCGCCTGGCGCAGGTCGGGAAGACCGGCGGCGGGCGTGTATCGATAGTTCTTGGGATCGAGTACCGCAGCAGAGGCCGCCTCGACGATGTGTGCGGGTGTCGCGAAGTCGGGCTCGCCCGCGGCGAAGCTGATGACTGGTCGTCCCTGGGCCTGAAGAGCCTTAGCCTTGGAGTCGACCTTCAAAGTGGCGGACTCGGCGATGGACGAAATTCGCTGGGAGATTCTGCGTTCGGATGCTGGCACGGTTCCAATCTTAAGGCTCATCTTTGGCGCAGCGCTTCCATGTCGTACACTTGACGAGGTAGGTGAAATCCTCCATGCTTTTGCGCGCCATCCCTCGGCATCCAGCCAGAGATTATTCGTCGCGAAGCAGGTAGTACAACAACCCCGTGCAGAGTCCTAAAACTTCTTTGCGCAAAGGGCGGTGGCTCAATTGGTAGAGCAGCGGTCTCCAAAACCGCAGGTTGCAGGTTCGAGTCCTGTCCGCCCTGCAGGTTGCCTCACACACTCCTGTGTGAGGTGCCAGGCACCACAACGACACAATGTCGGAAGGTAGTGAAGTGGCTAGAAAAATTGTTGACGAGCCCAGCGAGGACATCGTCGAGAACGCCCGCAAGGATCGCGCAGACAAGCGTGGACCCTTCGGTCGCGTCAACCTCTTCATTCGCCAGGTGTTCGCAGAACTCAAGAAGGTCGTAACCCCGACCCGTCGCGAGCTTGTGAACTACACACTCGTCGTTCTCGTATTCGTCGTCATTATGATGGCGCTCGTTGCAGGTCTCGACTGGCTGTTCTCGCTCGCCGTGAACTTCGCCTTCGGTGACCCCAACCTGGGCTAACCACCAGCCCCACAGTTTTGCCGAAGTCATCTTCGGATTCGTATCAAGAAATGGAATGAGATCCAGTGTCTGACAACCACCGCGACGATATCGACCTCGCGACGGCAGCAGAGCAGTCTTCGGAAGAAGACGAGTTCCAGGAGGGTAACTCCCTTGCAGCTGACGAGAACTCGGTGGACTCTGCGGAGCACGCCGCCATCCACGTAGAAGCCGACGAAGAAGAGGGTGACCTCGCCGGTCTGCTCGAGGCTCTCGACGCCGCTATGGACCCTGAGGCTGACGCAATCGTTGACGACGCTCTTGACATCGACTCGGTCGACGAAGCCGATGCTTCTGTCGCCGCGACCGATGACGAAGCCGACATCGAGGCTGAAGAAGAGGCCAACGAGGTTCCCGAGGTCACGCCTTACGACGGCCCCGAGCTCGGCGATGACGACGAAGCCGCTGGCGACGACGAAGCCGCCGACGAAGAAGCTGACCCCTACGAGGCGTTCCGCGCCGAACTCAAGGGCAAGCTCGGCAAGTGGTACGTCATTCACTCGTACGCCGGCTTCGAAAAGCGCGTCAAGCAGAACATCGAAAACCGTCGCGTATCGATGACCATGGAAGATTTCATCTACCAGGTCGAGGTTCCGATGGAAGACGTCGTCGAGATCAAGAACGGCCAGCGCAAGCTCGTCAACCGCGTTCGTATTCCCGGATACGTTCTCGTTCTGATGGACCTCAACGAAGACTCCTGGTCGGTAGTTCGCCACACCCCCGGTGTCACGGGCTTCGTGGGCAACGCTCACAACCCGACGCCGCTGCGTTTCGAAGAAGCATTCAACATGCTCAAGTCGCTCGTGCAGATCGTCGAGGCTCCGGTGTCGAAGACCGCTGGCGGCAAGGGCAAGACCCCGACGCGTGCGATTCCCGCAGAGATCGACTTCGAGATTGGCGAGACAATCACGATCAAGGAAGGCTCGTTCGCTGGCCTTCCCGGATCGATCAGCGAGATCAAGCCCGAGAGCGGCAAGCTCACGGTTCTCGTCTCGCTGTTCGAGCGTGAGACCCCGGTTGAGCTCAGCTTCGACCAGGTCACCAAGCTCTAACAGACATCAAATGGATGCCCGCTAGCGCGAAAGCGCAGGCGGGCATTCGTCTTTGCGGGTAGCAGTCGACTAACGGCCGCGACCCGTGTAACCTAGACAGGTTGTCTGTGCCTTCGTGCGCGTCAACACAATCACCGCATCCCAATCGGGGATGACGGGAGCGCCGCCTCAGGGCGGCTCGAAAAAAGGAAAAACAATGGCACCCAAGAAGAAGGTCACGGGTCTGATTAAGCTTCAGATCCAGGCCGGCGCCGCTAACCCTGCCCCGCCCATCGGCCCGGCACTCGGTCAGCACGGCGTCAACATCATGGAATTCTGCAAGGCGTACAACGCGGCAACCGAGGCCCAGCGCGGCAACGTTATCCCCGTTGAGATCACCGTGTACGAAGACCGCTCGTTCACCTTCATTCTCAAGACGCCTCCCGCGGCTGAGCTCATCAAGAAGGCTGCTGGCGTCGCAAAGGGCTCCGGCACCCCGCACACCGTCAAGGTTGCGAAGCTCACCAAGGACCAGGTTCGCGCAATCGCCGAGCAGAAGATGGTCGACCTCAACGCCAATGACGTTGAAGGTGCAATGAAGATCATTGCGGGCACCGCTCGCTCGATGGGAATCACGGTGGACGCATAATGGCTAAGAATTCCAAGTCCTACAAGGCAGCTCTCGAGAAGATCGAAGAGGGCAAGTTCTACACGCCGAGCGAGGCAGTTTCTGTCGCGCGCCAGACCGGCTCCGCAAAGTTCGACTCCACGGTTGAGGTTGCCCTCAAGCTCGGTGTTGACCCCCGCAAGGCAGACCAGATGGTTCGTGGAACCGTCATCCTGCCCCACGGAACCGGTAAGACCGCTCGCGTCATCGTTTTCGCAACGGGCCCCGCGGCTGAGGCAGCTATCGCTGCTGGCGCCGACGAGGTCGGTGGAGCTGAGCTCATCGAGAAGGTTGCCGGCGGTTACACCGCATTCGACGCAGCCGTCTCGACCCCTGAGCTCATGGGCCAGGTTGGTCGTCTCGGTAAGGTACTCGGCCCGCGCGGCCTTATGCCGAACCCGAAGACCGGCACCGTGACCCCCGACACTGCTAAGGCTGTCTCGGAGATCAAGGGTGGAAAGATCGAGTTCCGCGTCGACAAGCACTCCAACGTGCACTTCGTCGCTGGCAAGGCATCGTTCACCGAAGAGCAGCTCGCTGACAACATCAAGGCAGCTCTCGACGAGATCGTTCGCTCCAAGCCGTCGAGCTCGAAGGGCCGCTACATCACCAAGGGAACCGTTTCGACGACCTTCGGTCCTGGCATCCCGCTCGACATCAACTCGGTTGTCTAACACCAACTAGTTACTACAGTGAAGGGGTCCGCTTCGGCGGGCCCCTTTTCTGCACCCCGAAGAAAGCAAACATGACAGTCACAGTTCACCCCGCGACCGCCGCCGACGCGCAGCTGCTGCACGAGCTCGCTGCCGCGACCTTTGCTCTCGCCTGCCCTCCCGGCACCCTGCAGTCAGCGATCGACGACTTTATAGCGAAGAACCTGTCTGCAACCAGCTTCGCCGGTTACCTCGCTGACCCTGCGCGCGAGCTTTTTATTGCGAGAGTGAATGGCGCGCCCGCCGGTTACACGATGCTCGTCTTCGGCGAACCAACCGATGCGGATGTTGCGACATCCATCACGGTGCGTCCGACGGCTGAGCTCAGCAAGGTTTACGTGCTCGCGGGGCATCATGGCACGGGACTCGCGTCGGAGCTCGTGCGCGTGACAGTCGAAGCGGCGCGAGCGCGCGAGGTCGCGGGCGTGTGGCTCGGCGTCAACGAGGAGAACGCGAAAGCGAACCGGTTTTACGAGAAGCAGGGCTTTGCGCGGGTCGGCGTCAAGAAGTTTTTGGTGGGCGAGAAGTGGGAAGACGACTTCGTGCGGGAGCTGGTGTTCTAAGCCCTCTCGCCGCCCGGTGATCGAGCCTGTCGAGATCGAATTGAGCGGAGCCGAAACCTCGACTTCGCTCGATCTGGTCTCGACTGCGCTCGACCAGCGATGGCTTAGTAGTCGCTGACCTTCAGCACGAGCTTGCCCCGCGTGTGGCCGGCCTCGAGAACCTTGTGCGACTCCGCGACATCCGTCAGCTCGAAGATCTGGTCGACGAAGACGCGCACGTCGCCCGACTCGAGAAGGCGCGAGATGACGGCGAGGTTGGCTCCGTCGGGTGCGACCTTGTAGCTCGTCGCGCGCAGGCCGAGGGCCGTGGCGTCGTCGATGAAGGTGGGCCAGCTACCCGTGGGGGCGTTGACGATGAGTCCGCCGGGGCGGATGACCGACAGTGAGCGGGTTCCGGTGTCGTCGTGAACGTTGCCGACGAGATCGATGACAACGTCGACGTTCGAGGCAACGTCTTCGAAGCGCGAGGTCGAGTAGTCGATGGCTTCGTGCGCGCCCAGTTCTTTGAGCCAGCCCGAGTTGCGCGACGAACCCGTCGCGATCACGTAGGCGCCAAAGAAGCGCGCGAACTGCACGGCGAAGTGTCCGACGCCACCGGCGCCCGCGTGAATGAGGATGCGCTGGCCCTCGTGTGCTTTGGCGATCTCGACGACCATTCCCCAGGCAGTGAGCGCTGCGAGCGGAACACCGGCGGCCTCAACGTGCGAGAGCGCCTTGGGCTTGCGCGCGATGCTCAGCGACGATGCCGCAACGTACTCGGCGTAGCTGCCGCTCGCCCGCGGAACGGGAACCATGCCATAGACCTCGTCGCCGACCTTGATCGGGTGCGCCTCGTAGGGAGTCTCAACCACGATTCCGCTGAAGTCATTGCCGAGCACGGCCGGGTACGACGGGATTGCCGCCGACACGCCCTTGCCCGAGCGCGTCTTCGCGTCGATCGGGTTGACGCCAGCGGCGACGACCTTGATGAGAAATTCCGAATTGACCTTGTCCGGTCGGGGGATCTCGTCGAGCCGGAGAACCTCTGGTCCACCGGTGGAGTCGATCACGATGGCCCGCATCGTCGTCATGTTTCTGGCCTTCCTTGCGTTACCCCAGTAAAGGGGTCGAATGATTCGGCGGTGTTACGGCGGTGTCTCTTCATTGCAAACAATTCGGTTTCGCTAGTCTGACGGAATGAGAATCCCATTCGCCGTGTTCCGCGTGCTCGCCGCGGCGCTCATCATCGCGGCGATCGTCGCCCAGTTGCAACGCAGCTTTACCAACTGGACGGCCGCCGGTGTGACAGACATCGGCTTTCAGTTTGTGAACTTCTTCAGCTTTTTTACGATCGAGTCCAACGTTTTTAGCGTCGTTGTGCTGCTCATCGGAGCGATCTACGCCTTCACAAACACGCCCGACAGCGTGTGGTTCAACGTGCTGCGCGGAACCGTCGCCACCTACATGATCACAACCGGGGTTGTGTACAACCTGCTGCTGCGGGGCGTCGAGCTACCGCAGGGCACAACCGTCGCCTGGTCAAACGAGGTGCTGCACGTTGTTGGCCCACTCGTGCTGCTCATCGATTGGCTCTTCGCGCCCGGGCGCCGGGCTATGGCCAGCAGAACGCTCTGGATCATCGTGTTGTTTCCGCTGATCTGGGGCGTCTATACGCTGATCCGCGGCCCGTTCGCATTCGACGAGCGCCTGGGTCGCAACTGGTACCCGTACCCGTTTCTCAACCCTGAGACGAGTGCAAACGGTTACCTCTCGGTGACGTTCTACATGATCCTGATTGCGCTCGTTATCGCAGCGGCCGGAGTCGGCGTGATCTGGCTCTCTCGAAAACCGTTGCCCTTCGCGCGAGTGAGCGTGGCCCACTAGTGGGCGCCGCTGAGCCGCCCACCTCGAACGCGCGGGTGCGGGTGCGCGACATCCAATTGCTGAGTGACAACTGGTACACGCTTCACACGACCACCTTCGAATATCAGGGGGTGGATGGCGCGTGGTCGACGCAGTCGCGTGAAACCTACGACCGCGGAAACGGTGCGACGATTTTGCTCTACGACGTTGGCAGGCGCACCGTTCTGCTCACCGCGCAGTTCCGGTACCCGGTGTACGTCAACGGGCACCCCGACGGAGTGCTGCTCGAGACCGCTGCGGGGCTGCTGGATGACGACGATCCGGAGACGGCTATTCGGCGCGAGGCGATCGAAGAGACCGGGCACCGCGTGGGCGAGGTGACCCACGTTTTCGACGCGTACATGAGCCCCGGTTCGGTGACCGAGCGGCTGCACTTCTACGCGGCTCCGTACGACGCGTCGACCCGCGAGCACGCCGGCGGCGGACTCGTCGAAGAGGGTGAGCACATCGAACTCGTCGAGCTCGACATCGACCAGGCGCTCGGCATGATCGAGCGCGGCGGCATTCTCGACGCCAAGACGATCATGCTGCTGCAGTGGAGTGTGCTGCGCGGGCCTTTCGCCGCGCCCGCCGCTGGTTGAGCGCCGGGTTGGGCAGGCCGCCCGCGGCCGTATCGAAACCTAGGCCGCCCGCGGCCGTATCGAAGCCGCGCCGCGCAGAACTCCTGCAATCCGGTGGCGACTGCCGGCGGCTGTGAGACGTTCTGGGTGCTCGCGCGTCGTTCCGCAGGAGTTCCGCAGGAGTTCTGCACGCTGCGCGGTGAAAACACCAGGCTGGTCAAGCCGGGCACGCGGCTGAGCGGCCGCGATTCCGCTCTAGCGGGCGATGCCGCGCTCGATAGCGGCGCGGGTTGCGGCGATGTAGCCGCGCAGCGAGTCGTCGCGTGCGGGAACGCGCTCGAGCACCGCGTCGCCGAGGCCGTCGGCCCATTCTTCGGCGATCGAGACCGGGTGTACGGGGTCGCGCTCTGCGGCGATGACTGTCGCGGGAATGTAGAGGTTCGCGAGCTCGGGTGCCGTGTACGCCGCATTGTTCGGGATCTCGACGAGACGCGCGGCGCGCTGTGCTGCGAGCGGCTTGCGAAACTGCTCGAGCGCACCCTCGGCTCCGAGCGCAGACTGCTCTGCCAGTTCTCGGTAGTCGCGCGTTCCGCGAAAGGCGCGCTCAGCCCGCCGCGCGGCGGAGGCCCAGGGCAGCGAGCGCTTCGAGCGCAATAGCGAACCCATCACCGGAAAGCTTGCGAGGTTCGCGGGCAGCGGCTCATCGGTGAAGGCAGGGCGGATAAAGACAAGACGCTCGATGTCGAGGTCGTCACGAAGAGCGAGCCGCAGGGCAAGAGCAGCGCCCATCGAGATGCCCATGACAGTGAGTGGCCCCGCGGGGAGGCCCGGAACGAGTTCGCCCGCGAGGGTGTCGAGGCGAAAGTCGGTGCCCACCCGGGTTGAAGCACCGTGCGCGCGAACATCGGGCGCGTGAACTTCGGCATCCGACGGCAGTACTGGGCGAATCAGGCTAAGCGGCTGCTTGTGGTCGCCACCGAGCCCGTGCAGAAGCACAAAGCTCACGCGCGCGACCCCATCAGCGTGAGCAGCTTGTTGGCCAGCCCAACGAGCACGTGGATCTCGTTGTCGTCGCGTTCGATCCACTTGCACTTGGGCTCGCTCGAGATGGGAACGAAGTCGACGTGCTGCTCCCAGACGATGAGCGTACGCTCGGCACCGAGCACGTACTGCTGCCACCAGATCTGGCGCATGTACGAGCGGGGCACCGTCTTCCAGGCCGAGCTTGTTGTCTTGATCTCGGCGAGCACGAGGTTCCCGTCGATTGTCGCGAGTCCGTCGGGCGTTGCAAGGTGGCGTTTGTCGCCGCGAGCGTGAAACAGCGCGGCGCTCGGCTCAATGCCGTGGTTCGCGCGCACCCAGCGGGCAATCTCGGGCTCGCGTGTGTTGCCGTGGTCGGTGAAAGCGTTGCCGCCGAAGCTCGACCCGTGAATCTTTTCGAGAGCGACAGACTGCAGCCCTTTTGGGCCGGAGAGGCGCGCGACATCCGTCGCCGTAACGCCCCTGCTGCGAGCGCGCAGCCAGGCGACTCGGTCGGTCGAGTGCGCCAGGATGCGGGAGGTGTGGTCGGGCAGCGGCTCATCCCAGAGGGAGAGGGTCGGCTGCATAAAGGTCACAACACCATTGTCTCGCGTCGGGCCGACGCTCGCGTGCTTAGAGCGGCGTGTAGTCGATCTCGAGAAAGTCGTCGACCTCGGCAACCCATCGGCTCTCGACGAACGACACGTGCAGGGGGTGCTTGTTGTAGAGCGTGTAGGCGGCCTGGTCGGCGAACTCCATTGAGAAGCCGAGGGTGAAGTCGTTCTTCGCGCTCACCTGGCGCAACTGCTCGAAGGCGGCGACACCGGGGATGCTCGCGAGTACGCGGGCATCGGCGAGAAAGCTCTCTTCGTTCGCGTCATCGCGAAGTCGAAAGGCAACCGTGTGGCGGATCATTGTTCTCCTAAATGGCCATGGCGTCGATGCTCTCGGGTGAGAGCGCGTGATGGATCGCGAGCATGCTTGCGCCGATGATCGCCGCGTTTGGCCCGGCACTCGACTGCACAATCGACAGGTGTTCGGTCGCGAGAGGCATCGACCGCGTGTAGACGACCTCGCGCACACCGGCGATGAGGTGTTCTCCGGCTTGAGCCATCGAACCGCCGATCGCGATGACCGAGGGGTTCATCAGGCTGACGCACGCGGTGAGCACCTCGCCGATGTCGCGACCGGCCTGTCGCACTGCCTGGATGGCCTCGATGTTGCCGCGCTTGACGAGTTCGACGACGTCTTGCCCGGTCTCGACCTCGATGCCCGCCGTTCGCAGCGCGCTGGCGATCGCAGGCCCGGAAGCCATTGCCTCAAGGCAGCCACGATTGCCGCAGTGGCAGGGGATTCCCGCACCTCGCGGTATCTGCACGTGCCCAATGTCGCCCGCAATGCCCTGCGCGCCACGCTGCAGCAGACCGCTCGAAATTACGCCGGAACCGATCCCCGTCGCGACCTTGACGAAGATAAAGTGCTCGACATTCGGAAAGGCGAATGCCCGTTCGCCGAGCGCCATGATGTTGACGTCGTTGTCGACGAGCACCGGAACTTCGAGGTGCTGCTGCACCCAGCCCGGAACGTCGAAGCGATCCCAGCCGGGCATAATCGGCGGGTTGATGGGCCGACCGGTGTTGTGTTGAACCGGTCCGGGCAGGCCGATTCCGATGGCGATGAGGTCTGAAGCAGAGCGATGGATGCTGGTGAGGAGCTCTCGGCCCGACTCGACCATCCAGCCGAGAACCTTTTCCGGACCGTCGGCAATGTCGATGGGGCCGCGCATCTCGCCGAGCATTGTGCCGGCGAGGTCGGAGATCGCGAGGGTGGCGTGCGACGCTCCGAGGTCGGCCGCGAGCACGAGCCGCGCTGTCGGATTGAGCGCAAACTGCGACGAGGGTCGGCCACCTGTCGAGATCGCGTCACCGACGGGACTCACCAGGCCCAGTTCCATAAGGGAGTCAACGCGCAGAGCAATCGTGGATCGGGCAAGCCCCGTGAGTTTCGAGAGTTCGGCGCGCGTACGCGGCTGCCCGTCGCGGAGCAGTTGAAAAAGCTCGCTAGCGCCGGATGACCCTAAGGCCGAGCCTCGACTGATGTCCACCATGCCGAAAGTAAATCACACGCGACAAAGCTCGGCCATCGCGCAGCTATATATCGAGCGACAAAATACTTTTGTATGTTTGCTGGCATAAGTTGCGCGTTGTGTGTGACAATCGGGGCATGACAATGGACGTCATTCGTGCCCAACGCCCTCTCGGGGCGGCTTTTGTGGGTGGCGGCTTTATGGCTGAGGTTCACAGCCGCGCCGCCCGGTCGGCACGAGCTCGCCTGGTCGGCGCGGCGTCATCGTCGCTCGCGAGCGCTCAGAAGGCTGCCGTCCGCCTCGGCATCGACGTGGCATACCCGACTCCAGAAGCGCTCTTCGCCGACGACTCGGTAGACATTGTGCACATCTGCACACCCAATGCGACACACGCAGGCTTCGCACTCGCCGCGATGGCTGCCGGCCGCCACGTCATCTGCGAGAAGCCACTGGCGACGTCGATCGGAGACGCAGAGTCCCTTGTCGAACGGGTGGATGCGACGGGCGTGAGTGCGACCGTGCCCTTTGTTTATCGGTACCACCCCATGGTGCGTGAGGCGCGGGCGCGAGTTGAGGCGGGCGATCTCGGCACACTACTGACGATTCACGGCTCGTACCTTCAGGACTGGCTGCTGTCAGAGACCGACGATGACTGGCGGGTCGATACGGAGCTCGGCGGACCCTCGCGAGCATTCGCCGATATTGGTTCGCACCTCGTCGACCTTGTCGAGTTCGTCACCGGTGACCGCATCACGCGCGTCGCGGCGACGAAGCGCACCGTCTACAACCAGCGATCAACTCACAGTGACATCGCCACTGAAGACGCTGTTGCGCTTGTGGTCGAGACTCGCAGCGGCGCGATCGGCACCCTGCTTGTGTCTCAGGTGGCGCCGGGGCGCAAGAACCGCTTGGCGATCGAGATCAGCGGGAGCGCCGAGACCATCCACTTCAACCAAGAGCAGCCGGAGTCGCTCTGGCTCGGGCGTCGCACGGGCTCAGAAGTGTTGACGCGCGACTCTGCACAGCTGAGCGCCGAGGCGGCGCGACTCTCGGTGCTGCCCGCGGGGCATCCGCTCGGTTACCAGGACGCCTTTAACGCTTTTGTCGCCGACAGCTATGCGGCAGCGCGCGGAGAGGTTCGGGAGGGGCTGCCGACGTTCGCCGACGGCCTGCGTGCCGTTCGTATTACTGCGGCGGTGCTCGAGTCATCGACCGACGGCGGCTGGATTGATGTTCCCGAATTCGAAACGGCGGGGGTTGAAAAATGAGCGACCCGATCCTGAGTGCGCACGGCCTGGAAAAGGGCTTCTTCGGAGTCACGGTTCTCAAGGGTGTAAGCCTTGACCTCTACCCGGGAACTGTTCACGGCCTCGTCGGCGAGAACGGGGCGGGCAAGTCGACGCTGATGAAGATTTTGGCCGGTGTCTACGTGCGCGATGCCGGAGAGGTGTCATTCGATGGCGAGATCGTCAATCACACCCACCCGCTCCAGGCAATGCGAGCCGGAATCGCAACGGTCTTTCAGGAGTTCAACCTGCTGCCAGAGCGCAGCGTCGCCGAGAATGTTTTTCTCGGTCGTGAGCCGCGCAAGGGCGGATTTGTCGATAACGCGGGAATGGCTCGCGAGACAGCCGCGTTGCTCGCTCAACTCGGCATCGACTTCATTGATCCTTCGTCGCTTGTGCGCACTCTGAGCGTCGCGGAGCAGCAGATCGTTGAGATCACCAAGGCCCTCTCGTTCGACGCGCGGGTGATATCGATGGACGAACCGACGGCCGCCCTCGCCGACAACGAGGTCGAGCTGCTGTACGGAATCATCGAGCGGCTCAAGGCTCGCGGCGTTGCGATTCTCTACGTATCGCACCGGCTCAAGGAGATCTTCGACCTCTGCGACACAATCACCGTTCTCAAAGACGGTGCTCTCGTCTCGAGTGGTGCCGCGTCTGACCTCACAACCGACGAGTTGGTTCGGCGCATGGTCGGGCGCTCAATCTCCACCTACTTTCCCGGGGCACTGGATGGCACCGTCGTCGGTGAGACGCGACTGGCTGTCAACGGCGGCGGCAATTCGTACATCACCGACATCGACCTCGACTTGCGAGCCGGCGAGATAGTCGGCATCGCCGGACTGCAGGGCAGCGGGCGCACCGAACTCGCCGAGGCGCTCTTCGGGGCGGCGCCGTTTACGAGGGGATCGGTCACGCTCGACGGCTCGGTTGTGAACATCACCAGCCCCCGCAAGGCGGTGCGCTCTGGCATTGCTCTCATCACCGAAGACCGCAAGGTTCAAGGGCTCGCTCTCAACCAGTCGGTGCTCGACAACGCGCTATACGTAGTGCGGGCGGTGTTCCCCAACCGCAACCGGGCCGCGCGGCAGTCGATCCCCGGCGTTCTGTCATCGCTCGAGGTGAGTTCGCAGGGCACGGGGCAAGAGGTGCAGTTTCTCTCCGGCGGCAACCAACAGAAGGTTGTGCTCGCGAAGTGGCTCGCCACCAACCCGCGGGTCGTTGTGCTCGACGAGCCGACGCGTGGCATCGACGTTGGTGCGAAGGTCGCGGTCTACAACCTCATGCGCGACCTCGCGAAAAACGGTGTGGCAATCCTGATGATCTCTTCGGAGCTGCCCGAGGTCATCGGTATGTCCGATCGCATCCTTGTGATGCACGACGGCCGCATCGAGGCAGAACTCGACGCGGGGTCGTCAGAGGAATCGGTACTGACCGCAGCAACAGGAACTCTACGCACGGCAGACGGGGAGGTGTCACTGTGAGCACCGCAACAACAACCAGGCGTCGCATCCGTCTCGACAGCACGGTGATCGTGTACATAGCGCTCATCGGAGTCATAGCGATCAGCGCGATCCTTGTGTCGTCGGTGGGTCGCAATTTCTTCAGCGACGGCAATATCCGCGACATCCTCACCGGTATGAGCGTTCTCGGTTTTGTGGCGGTCGGTCAGACGCTCGTCATCCTGACCGGGTCGCTCGACCTTTCGGTGCCCTACGTCATCAGCCTGTCGAGTCTCATCGCCGCCGAGACCATGAAGGGTTTCGCGGGCAATGTCATTCAGGGAGTGCTGCTCGCGCTCGCCGTGTGCGCTGCAATCGGACTCGTCAACGGACTCGTTGTGACAAAGCTCAAGGTCAACGGCTTCATCGCGACGCTCGGCGTCGGGCTCATCGTCAAGGGCTACCTCGACACCATGTACAAGGGTTCAACCGGCAGTGTTCCCGCTGAGTTTCAGTACATCGGTGCAACGGGCGTTGGCCCTGTTCCCATCTCGACCATCATCATGCTCGCGCTCGCGGTTCTTGTGTACCTCTTTCTTCGCAAGACTCGCACCGGCCACCATATTTACGCGGTAGGCGGCAGTGTGGATGTCGCGAGGCTCTCCGGTCTCCGCACCTCGCAACCCATCATCGTCGCGCACATCCTGTGCTCGGTGACGGCCGGCTTCGCGGGGCTCCTGCTCGCGAGTCGACTCGGAGTGGGGAGCCCGACGGTCGGTAGCCAGGGTGGATACGACCTGCTCTCGATTGCTGCGGTTGTGCTCGGCGGCACGGTTCTCGCGGGAGGTAAGGGCTCGATCTGGGGCACGATCGGCGGTGTCGCGATCTTCGCGGTGCTCGACAGCACCATGAGCGTTATGCAGGTGAACCCGTTTCTGAAAGACGTTGTGCGCGGCATCGTCATCGTCGCGGCCGTCGCCGTCTACACCGGCCGAGCCGTCGAGCAACGTCGAGCGCGGTTCTCGAGCAAAAAGGAGGTGGCTCGATGAACAGGGTGCAGAAAGCTCTCATCACGCTCGTGAGCCCACGTGGCGCAGTATTTCTCCTGCTCGCCGTTCTCCTCATCTCGATCACCGTGCTTAACCCGAATTTCGCCGATCCGAGCCAGTTCATCAGGTTCATCCAGCGCGTCGCGCCCATCGCGATTGTGGCGCTCGGTCAGTACTTTGTCATCGTCGCGGGGGAGTTTGATCTCTCGATGGGCTCGCTCATCACCGCCCAGGTTGTCATCGCGGGCAACCTTGTCGGCCAGGACGAGTCGAAGACCGTGCCCGTGCTGCTGTTTATGTTTGTCTTCGGCGCAGTGGTCGGGCTTGTCAACGGTCTCATCACAACCCTGCTCAAGGTGCCCTCGTTTATCGTGACGCTCGGCATGATGCTCGCGCTGCTGGGCGGCGTTCTGTTCTGGACGGGCGGCGCGGCGACCGGCAACCCCGCAGATGGCTTCAGGCAAATCGGCCGTGGCGGCATCCAAAATGTTCCGATTTTTGAGGTCATCCCGTACTCGGTGATGATTCTCGCCGTACTGCTCGCCGCAGCGATGTGGTTCTCGAAGCGTCCGTTCGGCCGAACCGTTATAGCTGTCGGCGACAATGTCACGGCGGCCCGGTTCGCCGGCGTGCGCGTGTGGTGGGTCAAAACGAGTGCGTTCTTGATCTCGAGCTTCACCGCAACGATCGCGGGCATCCTGCTTGTTGGGTATGCGGGAGTGCACCCCTCGGTCGGGCGCGGCTACGAGTTCATTGCAATCACTGCGGTTGTACTCGGCGGTGTTGTACTCGGCGGTGGCAGGGGCTGGGTTGTCGCGGCGGTCGCCGGAGCTTTTGCCCTCGAGTCGCTCTTCACGCTGCTGAACTTCGCCGGGGTTCCGTCGACTCTGCGCGACGCCATCCAGGGCGTGATCATCATTCTCGCCGTCGCGTACTCGGCGACGACATTCCGTGCGCGCCGCAAAGGCCGCACAACACTGACTTCCCCCACCGGGAAGGAGCCGGATCTGCACAGCGATCAGGTTCGTCCTGCACACACCAGCCCGACAGCGGGCACAGAACACATAACCAAAGGAGGTTAAGTGATGCGACGCATGCACGTGGCTACGGCCATGATCGGCGCAGTAGCGCTCTTCGCACTTACCGGCTGTACAACCGATCCCACAGTCACACCGGGCGGCGAGGAGAACCCTGACGAAGTCGTCTGGTTCGATCAAGCGCTCTTCGACAAGCAGGCTGCAGAACTCGAGGCGACACCGGAAGGCCCAGCCGACCAGCCGTACCTGCAGTACATCAACCCCGAGATGATCGACACGAGCTCGTATAAGTCAGAGGGTGCGAAAAAGGTCTGCTTCGCAAACGCCTCGATCTCCAACCCCTGGCGCCAGACCGGCTGGATCACCATGAACGAACAGCTCAAGGTGCTTCAGGAGAAGGGCGTCATCTCAGAGATGGAGACCCGCGACGCCCAGGACAGCGATGACACCCAGATCGCCGATATCGACTACTTCATCGAAGAAGGAAACTGCGACGCGTTTATCATCTCGCCCAACAGCACGGCGGCAATGACGCCGGCGGTCGAGCGCGCGTGTGAGACGGGCAAGCCCGTTGTGGTCTTCGACCGTGGCGTGCAGACCGACTGCCAGACGACGTTTATCCACCCGGTTGGCGGATTCGGTTGGGGCATCGAGTCGGCAAACTTCCTCGTTGACAACCTCGAAGAAGGTGACAAGGTCGTTGCTCTCCGAATCCTCCCTGGCGTTGACGTGCTCGAACAGCGCTGGGCCGCGGCCGAGAAGATCTTCGCCGACAACGGCATCGAGGCTGTCGACTACTTCACCGGAGCAGACCCGGCCGAGATCAAGAAGATCATCTCGGACGAACTCGCCAAGGGAGATGTCAACGGAATTTGGATGGATGCCGGTGACGGCGCTGTTGCGGCAATCGAGGCGTTTGAAGACGCCGGCGTGGACTACCCGGTGATGACCGGTGAGGACGAGCTGAGCTTCTTGCGCAAGTGGAAGGACACGGGCCTCACCGGCCTTGGAACCGTCTACTCGAACTTCCAGTGGCGCACGACTCTTCTCGCGGTCGAGAAGATCTTCGCCGGCGAAGAGATTCCCAAGGAGTGGGTGCTTCCGCAGCAGTCGATCGAGCTCAGTGAGCTCGACACGGCCCTTGCCAACAACGACGGTATGCCCGATGGTCACTACGCCCGCTTCGGCGGCGAAGACCTCCCCGGCTACCCGACCGTGTGGCAGGAACGCATAATCCCGTAACCCTTGGTGGTTGAGTAGGCCGCCCGCGGCCGTATCGAAACCCATCTCCGGTTTCGATACGGCCCTGGCGGGCCTACTCAACCAACGACATAAAGGACAGCATGCGCAGAGTGCTCGGCGTCAACACCTGGGTGTGGACCTCGCCCCTCACCGACGAGAGCCTCGACGCCATCGCGCGCCGCGCCGCAGCGATGGGTTTTGGCGCGATCGAGCTTCCGGTCGAGACACCGGGCGACTGGAACGCAGCGCGCGCGGCCGAGCTCCTCTCCGAACTCAAGCTCGACGCTTACGTCGTTGGTGCGATGGGGGCGGGTCGCGATCTTGTCGCTGCGCCGGAAGAGAGCATCGCGGCGACGCAGCGCTACCTTGTGCACTGCATCGGCGTCGCGAAGGTGCTGGGCGCCCCCGTAGTCGCCGGCCCCTTCTACGCGCAGACCGGTCGCACCTGGCGCATGGTTCCCGAGGCGCGCGCCGAGATTGTGGCCCAGCTTCGCGCCTCGCTCGAACCGGTCGTCGATGTCGCCAGAGCCGCCGGTGTCACCCTCGCGATTGAGCCGCTCAACCGCTATGAGACGAGCATCGTCAACACTGTCGACCAGGCGCTCGACATCTTCGCACCGTTCCTTGGCGAGCCCCTCGGCCTCGCGCTCGACAGCTATCACCTCAACATAGAAGAGAAGAGCCCAACGGCCGCCATTCGCGCGGCCGGAGACCACCTCGCGCACGTGCAGGTCTGCGGAAACGATCGGGGAGCAGTCGGCGACGACCACATCGATTGGCCAGAGTTTCTCGACGCGCTCGACGACGTCGGGTACGCCGGGCCACTCAACCTTGAGAGCTTCACGGGGGAGAACGAGGCCATCGCGACCGCGGCATCCATCTGGCGTCCTCTTGCGCAAAGCCAGGATGCACTGGCGCAGCGCTCCCTCGACTACTTGACTGTTCTGCAGAACGAAAGGTATCCGCAATGACGCACCCCGTTACCCTTTTTACCGGCCAGTGGGCCGACCTCAGCCTCGAAGAGGTCGCGAAGCTCGCGAGCGAGTGGGGTTACGACGGGCTCGAGATCGCGGCGTCGGGCGAGCACTTGGACGTGTGGCGCGCCGCAGAGGATGCGGCCTACCTACAGGGGCGCCGCGACATCCTCGATCGCTATGGATTGAGCGTTCACGCGATCTCGAACCACCTCAAGGGTCAGGCCGTGTGCGACGACCCGATCGATTTTCGACACCAGGCGATCGTTGGCTCGAAGGTGTGGGGCGACGGCGAGGCCGAGGGAGTGCGGCAGCGTGCCGCCGAAGAGCTCAAGCTCACGGCGAGGGTCGCGCGCCAACTCGGCGTCGACACGGTCGTCGGCTTCACGGGGTCGAGCATCTGGCAGTACGTCGCGATGTTCCCTCCCGTTCCGGCGAGCGTCATCGATGCCGGCTACCAGGACTTCGCCGACCGCTGGAACCCAATTCTCGATGTCTTCGACGGCGAGGGGGTGCGGTTTGCGCACGAGGTGCACCCGAGCGAGATCGCCTACGACTACTGGAGTTCGGTGCGGTCGCTCGAGGCCATAGACCATCGCGAGGCATTCGGTTTCAACTGGGACCCGAGCCACATGATGTGGCAGGGCATCGATCCGGTCGCCTTTATCGTCGAGTTCGCCGACCGCATTTATCACGTCGATTGCAAGGACACTCGGATGCGACCCGCCAATGGGCGCGCGGGAATTCTGGGCTCGCACCTGCCGTGGGGTGACCCGCGACGAGGTTGGGACTTTGTGTCGACCGGGCACGGGGATGTGCCGTGGGAAGACTCGTTCCGCGCGCTGCGCGCCATCGGCTACGCCGGACCCATCTCGATCGAGTGGGAAGACGCCGGGATGGACCGCTTGCACGGCGCCGCCGAGGCCGTGGGGTTTGTGCGTTCGCTGCTCTGGAAGCTGCCCGAGCAGTCATTCGACGCGGCGTTCAGCAATCAGGAATGACCGCCACAGCAGATTCATAGACAACTCCTAATACTTGAGTTATGGCCTCTTCGCACCACAGCTCAACAACCGCTGCACCAAAACTCACACGCTTTGATGGCAGCCCCATCCGCGCGGTTGTTGTCGACGACGAAGACTCGCTCACCGACCTGCTCTCGATGGCGCTGCGCTACGAGGGTTGGGACGTCAAGATCGCCAGTGACGGCGCGGCCGCTCTCTCGACGATCAGGGAGTTTCGCCCTGACGTTGTTGTGCTCGACATCATGCTTCCCGACATCGACGGCGTGCAGGTGTTGTCGCGGCTGCGGGCCGACGGACTACAGACGCCGATACTTTTTCTCACGGCGAAGGATTCGCTCGACGACCGCATCGCGGGCCTCACCGTCGGCGGCGACGACTACGTCACAAAGCCGTTCAGCCTAGAAGAACTTGTCGCGCGACTTCGCGGTCTTATTCGCCGGTCGAACCTGGCGATAAACGAGAACGAAGACTCGTTTCTTCAAGTCGGTGACCTCACGCTCGACGAAGACAGCTACGAGGTGCACCGCGCGGGAACCCTGATCGAGCTCACCGCTACCGAGTTCGAGCTTCTGCGCTTTCTTATGCGCAACCCGCGGCGTGTGCTCGGCAAGAACCAGATACTCGACCGGGTCTGGAGTTACGACTTCGGCGGCAAGTCGAGCGTCGTCGAGATCTACATCTCTTACCTGCGCAAGAAGGTCGATTCGCTCGGTGAGCCCATGATCCACACCGTGCGCGGTGTCGGGTACGTGCTCAAGCCGGCCGCAGCATGAGCCTTCGCAAGCGACTGCTCATTGGCATCATCGGCCTTCTCGCCGCCGTGAGCTTCATCGTCGGAACCGTGAGCGTGCTCACCCTGCAGTCGTCGCTTATGACTCGGCTCGACTCGCAGCTCACGGCCGCGACGAGTCGCACAACCGGCGTCGTCGAGGGCGGCGGAGGAATGCCGATCTTCCCGGGCAACCCTCCTGGGCCCGACGACTTTCTCAGTCGCGCCGGTCTGCCCCCGCACACGATAGGCGGCTTCGTTCGTGACGGCCAGCTCGACGTGCGCATTCTCGGCACCAATCTCGAAACGACCGAGCTCAGCGATGAACAGCTCGCGATTATTGTGGCGCTTCCGGCAGACGGTGTTCCCCGCACTGTCGATCTCGGGGGAGACCTCGGCGAGTACCGCATTTCAATCGCGGCTGACTCTAACTCGGGCGAAAACGGTCGCGGCGGCGGCCTGATGATCGGGCTGCCGCTCAGCGATGTTCACGCGACAGTGCTTCAGCTCGCACTCGTCATCGGCCTCGTTACCCTGCTCGGTCTCGCCGCAGCAGTGGTCGCCGGCCTCGCGGTAGTACGCGTCGCGCTTCGCCCCCTCGATCGGGTCGCGGAGACTGCAACGCGGGTGTCCGAGCTCTCGCTCGATCGCGGCGAGGTTGCGCTCGCCGTGCGGGTGGCCGACGAAGACGCGGACCCAGCGACCGAGGTCGGCAAGGTCGGTGCTGCCCTGAATCGGATGCTCGGACACGTGTCGAGCGCACTGAGCGCTCGCGAGGCATCCGAAAGAAAAGTTCGTACCTTTGTTGCAGACGCGAGCCACGAACTTCGCACACCGCTCGCCTCGATTCGCGGTTATTCAGAGCTCACCCGCCGCGGCGGCCATGAGCTGCCCGACGATGTCGTTCACGCGCTCGGTCGTATCGAGAAGGAGTCGGTGCGTATGACAAGCCTCGTCGACGACCTTCTGCTTCTCGCGCGACTCGACGACGGGCGCAGCCTCGAGGCGCTTCCGGTTGACCTGTCGGCGCTTCTCGCCGATGCCGTCAGTGACGCACACGCCGCGGGGCAAGACCACGAGTGGGCGCTCGACATGCCCGATGCCCCCGTCGTTGTCACGGGTGACGCTGTGCGCCTTCACCAGGTCGTCGCAAACCTCCTCACAAACGCGCGGGTTCACACCCCCGCGGGCACCGAGGTCGTGACGTCGCTCGAGGTCGCGCCCGAAGCGGTCGTCATCCGGGTGACCGACAACGGCCCCGGCATCGACCCCGCGGTGAGCGCGACTGTTTTCGAACGCTTCGCACGCGGCGATTCGTCGCGCTCGCGCGCGGCGGGCAGCACGGGCCTCGGCCTCGCGATCGTCGCGGCAATCGTCGACGCGCACGGGGGAACTGTTGCGGTCGAGAGCGAGCCGGGGCGCACGGTGTTCTCGGTGACGCTGCCCTCGCTGGTTGAGTAGAAGCGCTATCGACGTATCGAAACCGACTGTGGTTTCGATACGGTCGTGGCCGACCTACTCAACCAGCGACGAGCGATTTGGCGAAACCCGCTCAAGTCACGTACTCTTATCGAAGCCAAAGACCGCAGGTCGTTGCTGTGCTCGGAAGAGTGCGACAACCGAAGGTTCATCTTCACGATGACGACCAGCGCAGGTGTTCGAGAAAGTCCCTTCATTGGGACACGCTCTGGCACTGTGCCGGAGCCTTTTTACTTTAAGAGCTCCTGAGGTCGAAGCTATCGATATCTATTAAGGAGTGCCATGGCGAACAAGGAAGCTTCGGTTGCCGAGCTTACGGACCTGTTCCGTAACTCGACCGCTGTACTGCTGACCGAGTATCGCGGACTCACGGTTGCGCAGCTCAAGACGCTGCGTACGAACATCCGTGAAGACGCAACATACGCCGTGGTGAAGAACACGCTCACAAAGATTGCGGCCAACGCGGCTGGCATCACCTCGTTTGACGACGAGCTTGTCGGTCCGTCCGCTATCGCATTCGTTCACGGTGACCCTGTCGCCGTTGCGAAGGCACTGCGTGACTTTGCCAAGGCAAACCCTCTGCTCGTTGTGAAGGGCGGTTACTTTGACGGTAACCCTCTCACCGCTGCAGAGGTCACCAAGCTCGCCGATCTCGAGTCCCGCGAAGTTCTGCTCGGCAAGCTTGCCGGCGCCTTCAAGGCCTCGCTCTTCGGCGCCGCCTATCTGTTCACCGCACCGCTGTCGAAGACGGTTCGCACCGTCGAAGCGCTGCGTGAGAAGCAGGAGTCCGCGAACTAGGCATTGCCTGACCCGCGGTTAGTTACATAAGAAATCCATAAGGAGAAAATCATGGCAAAGCTGTCAAGCGAAGACCTCATTGAGGCATTCAAGGAGCTCACGCTCATCGAGCTCAGCGAGTTCGTCAAGAAGTTCGAAGAGGTCTTCGAGGTCACCGCAGCTGCTCCCGTAGCAGTCGCTGCTGCCGGTGGCGCTGCTGCCGCTGCTGAAGAGGTTGAGGAGAAGGATTCCTTCGACGTCGTCCTCGAGGCTGCTGGCGAGAAGAAGATCCAGGTCATCAAGGAGGTCCGTGCACTCACGAACCTCGGTCTTGGCGAAGCCAAGGCAGTCGTCGACGGCGCCCCCGGCGTTGTCCTCGAGGGTGTCAACAAGGAGACCGCCGAGAAGGCAAAGGCTCAGCTCGAAGAGGCTGGCGCAACCGTCACACTCAAGTAGTCTCACCAGAGACTCGAGGCTCCGTAAGGAGCTGTGATCACGAAGGCCGTCACCCGCAAGGGTGGCGGCCTTCTGTCGTTAAACCTCGGGCGGCGCCGTTGTGCTCGAGCGCACGAGCATCGTCACCGGCACGGTGAGAGCGTTGGCGGTCCACTCTTCGTCGGGGGAGCCGAGCTGGCCCATGATGAGCTCGACGGCCAGGCGGCCCTGGTTGCCGGGCTCCTGGCGCAGGGTTGTGAGTCCGAACATCTCGGCGAGGTCGTGGTCGTCGAGTCCGACCACCGAGAGCTGCTGCGGCACCTGTATGCCCAGCTGGCGCGCTGCGAGAATCACGCCGATGGCTATCTCGTCGCATCCGGCAACTATCGCTGTTGGTCGGCTGCGCGGGTCGGCGAGCACGGCGAGACCAACCTCATAGCCACCGGGGATGCTGAACGGTGTCGCCCGAAAGTCGTCGCTCTGTGTGATTCCCGCGTCGGTGAGAGCGCCGCGAAATCCGGCGAGCCGTTGGGCGTGAACGACAAAATCCATCTGCTCGTCGAGGTCGCCGCCGAAGTGCATTATTCGGGTGTGACCGAGGCCGATGACGTGCTCGGTCGCCATGCGGGTTGCGGCGACGTCGTCGATGCTGAGGGTCGAGATCCCTGCGATCGCTCCGCCGATTCCCGCGATCGGCTTGCCAAGGCCGTGCAGAAGGCCGACCTCGCTGGGCGAGAGGGCGATGCCCACAGCGATGACCGCGTCGACACGTTTGCGCACAAGAAAGTAGTCGAAGACGCGACGCCGGTCGGTGGCGTCGGCACTCAGCCGATAGAGCGTGAGGTCGTAGCCCGCAGCAATGAGCGCGGATTCGATGCCCTCCAGCACCTCGGCGAAGAACCAGCGATTGATAAACGGGGTGAGAATTCCCACGTTGTGGGTGTGGCCGGTGACGAGGCTTGACGCGTTCGTCGAAACTACATAACCCATGGTGGATGCCGCGGCCACGACCTTTGCGCGGGTGATCTCTGACACGTACCCATTGCCGCTCAGGGCACGCGAAGCCGTGGACTTCGACACACCAGCGCGGCGCGCGACGTCGGCTATGCCGCTCACTGGATCACCTTCTTCGTTGAAGACCCTTGGTCGAGGAGAGAGCGTACACGTCATGGAACCGCTTCCACAATGCCAATGCGCGTGGTGTGCTCGCGAGGCTCCCAGCGAATCGGCAGAAATGGAGCGAGAATCACAATCGTTGCAAACTCTGAATGCCAAGCGCTTGCAATGGTTGTCGGAGTGCCTTAGCTTGGCTTGTGGAATCGGTTCCCGAAAGTGTGGCCCAAAAGCCATGGAAGCGCTCCCATGACCGGTATCATCAGTAGCACCAAAGGAACCCGACCGCTCACTCGCGCCGGGTAGTCCCTCAACGAGGAGGAATGAATGAGTAACATCCTGCACCGCAGAATCACAGCCCCCATCGCAGTAATGGCCATCGCCGGGCTCGCCCTCGCCGGTTGTTCCAGCGAAGGACCAGCAGCAGAAGGTCCCGGAGACTTCGGAACCGCTGATGGCGTCGTCACCGTCTACGGAACGATCGCCGACACAGAGGCCGAACTCCTCGAACAGTCCTGGGCGGACTGGGAGACCGAGAACGACATCGACATCCAGTACGAATCCAGCAAGGAGTTCGAGGCTCAGATCGGCGTTCGCGCCCAGGGTGGCGACGCTCCTGACCTCGCGATCTTCCCGCAGCCCGGCCTTATGGGCGACCTCGCAGACCGCGGCTACATCCAGCCCGCACCGGAGGGCGTTGCATCCAACGTCGCCGAGGGCTGGAGCGAAGACTGGGCTGGTTACGCAACAGTCAACGACACCCTGTACGGCGCACCGCTGATGGCGAGCGTTAAGGGCTTCATCTGGTACTCGCCGAAGACCTTCGCCGAAAATGGTTGGGAAGTTCCCGCAACCTGGGACGAGCTCATGACCCTGAGCCAGACCATCGCAGACTCCGGCACCAAGCCGTGGTGTGCAGGTTTCGGTTCTGACGCAGCAACCGGATGGCCGGGAACTGACTGGGTAGAAGACCTCGTTCTTCGCCAGGCTGGCACAGAGGTCTACGACCAGTGGGTCACCAACGAGATCCCCTTCACCGACCCCGCCATCAAGAGCGCATTCGACAGCGTCGGAGAGATCCTGCTGAACCCTGACTACGTCAACGCCGGTATCGGTGACGTTCAGTCGATCAACAGCACCCCGTTCGGTGCCGAGGTCGCTCAGGCAGTTGTCGACGGCACCTGCCCGATGACGCACCAGGCATCGTTCTACGACGGCTTCCTCACGGACGCCGGCGGAACCGTTGCTGAAGACGGCGACGTCTGGGCCTTCATCACCCCCGCTGAGGAGGCTGGAGCGTCTGCAGTCACCGGTGGTGGCGAGATCGTTGCCGCGTTCTCGAACGACGAAGACACCGTCAAGGTGCAGGAGTACCTCTCGAGCGCTGACTGGGCTAACAGCCGCGTTTCGCTCGGTGGCGTTATCTCCGCTAACAAGGGACTCGACCCGAACAACGCGTCGAGCGCAATCCTGAGCCAGGCGATCACCATCCTCCAGGACGAGAACACAACCTTCCGCTTCGACGCATCAGACCTGATGCCCGGTGCTGTCGGTTCGGGAACGTTCTGGACCGGAATGGTCGACTGGGTCAACGGTGCTTCGACAGACGACGTACTCGCGTCGATCGAAGCTGGCTGGCCGTCCGAATAACAAACTGACGCGTCCGGGGTCGCGGAGTATTTTCTCCGCGGCCCCGGCGTGCTAGTTTTCCCCCACAGCCGCCGCGTCCAATGTCGTACTCGAAAGGCACACCATGCTGAGAGACCTGCTCACCTGGATCGGGACCCTCCCGCCCCTTGCACAAATCCCGATTGTCGTTGGCCTCTTTGTGGTCGCCATCGCTCTCGTACTGTTCTTCGTCGAAGTCGCCCCGCGCAAGGGGCGTAACTACACGATCCTTCGACTCGCCGTGTGCGTTATCGTTCCCGGCTTCATCCTGATCGCGCTTGGCTCGGTTTTCTGGGCAGCCATCATCGCGTCGGTGCTCGGCGCCGGGCTCTTCCTTCTTGATCACCGCGGTCGCGAAGGCCGGGGCTACCTGCTCCAGCTCTTCGGGTTTCTCGCACCCGCTTTTATCCTCGTTCTGATCGGACTCATCTACCCGACGATCCAGACGATCATCTACTCGTTTATGAGCTCGCGTGGCCGTTTCGTCGGCTTCGACAACTTCATCTGGATCTTCAGCCAGCCCGAGAACCTTGTAGTCATTCGCAACACTGTGATCTGGGTCATCGTCGTACCGATCGTGTCGACGGTTGCCGGTCTCGCGTACGCATACTTCATTGACAAGTCACGCGGCGAGAAGTTCTTCAAGATTCTCGTCTTTATGCCGATGGCTATCTCCTTCGTCGGAGCGAGCATCATCTGGCGCTTTGTCTACGGTTACCGCGGCGAGGGCGACCAGTACGGAATCATCAACGGCATCATCGTTGCCCTCGGCGGCGAGCCGGTCAACCTTCTGCAGCAGGTGCCGCTCAACACTTTCCTGCTTATCGTTGTGCTCATCTGGGTGCAGACCGGTTTCGCAATGGTTGTTCTCTCGGCGGCGATCAAGAACGTTCCGGCCGAGCAACTCGAGGCCGCGGCGATCGATGGAACCAACGCGTGGCAGAGCTTCCGGAACGTCGTTCTTCCCGGCATCCGCAGCTCGCTCGTTGTTGTTCTCACAACGATCTCCATCGCTTCGCTCAAGGTCTTCGACATCGTGCGCACAATGGGAACCGCCTACCCAGACACAGGGGTCATCGCCAACGAGATGGTGACGCTTTTGCAGAAGTTCGAGACGGGACGCTCGTCGGCCTTCGCCGTGCTGCTCTTTATCCTCGTTCTCCCCATCGTCGTCTACAACGCACGTCAGATCAGCAAGCAGAAGGAGATCCGATGACCAGCACAGTTGCAGCTGACCTGCCCGTCGCTGGTGGCAAGGGTGCCATCGAAGCAGCGGATACAGGCAACGTCGTCAAGCGCACAAAAAAGCGTCTGACCAGCAGGGGCGCGACGATCGCCTCTCTCATCATCGCCGTGATCTGGACGATTCCGACCTTCGGTCTGCTCATCACCTCGCTGCGACCGCAGCAGGAGATCACACGCAGCGGTTGGTGGGAGGTCTTCGTCAAGTGGGACTTCACAATCGAGAACTACCAAACGGTTCTCGCCAACCCCGATCTCGCCAAGTCGATAATCAACTCGATAGCAATCTCGATTCCGGGCACGCTTATCCCGCTCGTGATCGCGGCTCTCGCCGCCTACGCGTTCGCGTGGATGGACTTCAAGGGCAAAGACCTGCTCTTCGTGGCTGTCTTCACCCTGCAGATCGTTCCGATCCAGATGACCCTCGTACCGCTGCTCTCGCTCTTCTCGCGCGGCATCGTCATCGGGGGCGTGACCTTCTTCGAGGGCTTCCGCGGTGCGGGAATCTTCACGCAGGTCTGGATCGCTCACTCGATCTTCGCCCTCCCGCTCGCAATCTTCCTTCTTCACAACTTCATCAGGGAGATCCCTGGCGAGGTCATCGAAGCTGCGCGCGTTGATGGTGCCGGGCACGGGCAGATCTTCTTCCGTATTGTGCTTCCGCTCACTGTTCCAGCAATTGCCAGCTTCGCGATCTTCCAGTTCCTCTGGGTCTGGAACGACCTTCTCGTCGCGCTCATCTTCGCGAGCGGGCAGGCGTCGCCAATCACGAGAACACTCGCAGAGCTCACGGGTGAATTTGGCCAGAACGCATACCTGCTTCCGGCAGGTGCCTTCATCGCCATGATCATCCCGCTCATCGTGTTCTTCGCACTACAGCGCTACTTCGTGCGCGGACTGCTCGCGGGTTCGACGAAGGGCTAGCCCCTCGCTGGTCGAGCTTGTCGAGACCAGATCGAGCGAAGTCGAGATTCAGATGATTTCGACAGGCTCAATCTGGTCTCGACTCCGCTCGACCACCGGCGCACCGCCCGCGACGTAAAGTGAGTCAATGAGCGGAATGCGCGGCGGCGGCCGAATGATGGGTGGCGGCGACGCGGAAGCCATCAAGGCCAAAAACGCCGAGGCGCCCAAGGTGCCCGACCTTCTCAAACGCATCGGCGAACTCTTCGTTCCCTACAAGAAGCAGCTCTCGATAACCATCGCGCTCGTTCTGGTGAGCGCCGGCCTCAGCGTGCTCCCTCCGCTGCTCACCAAGCAGCTCTTCGATGTGGGGCTCTTTCCGGCAAGCGGAACCCCGAACGTGCCGATTCTGCTCGAGCTCGTCGGCATCATGGTCGCGCTGTGGATCGTGAGCGCGGCACTCGGTGTGTGGCAGACGTGGCTGACCGCGACGGTCGGCAACTCGGTGATGGGCGCGCTGCGCATTCGCCTCTTTGGTCACCTTCAGGCGATGGAACTTGGGTTCTTCACCCGAACAAAGACCGGCGTCATCCAATCTCGTTTGCAAAATGACGTCGGCGGTGTTGCCGGAGTTCTCAGCAACACGATCTCGAGTGTGATCGGCAATACGGTCACGGTCATCGCCGCGTTCGTGAGCATGCTCGTGCTGAGCTGGCAGCTCACCCTCGTCGCGGTTGTGCTGCTTCCGGTGCTCGTGATTGCACAGCGCAGGGTCGGTCAGGTGCGTGCGCGCATCGCAACGAAAACGCAGGAATCGCTGAGCGACATGACGGCGATCACACAAGAGACGTTGAGTGTGAGCGGCATTCTGCTGGCCAAGAGCTTCAACCAGCAGCCGACTGAGATTGGCCGCTACACGGCAGAGAACGAGAACCAGATCGACCTGCAGGTCAAGCAGCAGATGAGCGGCCAGTGGTTCTTTGCAGTCGTCAACATCTTCCTGTCGATAGTTCCCGCGGTGATCTACCTCGTTGCGGCCTGGCTCATTCTGCACGAGACGCCGGTGACCGCCGGAACCATCGTCGCGTTCACAACCGTGCAGGCGCGCCTGATGTTCCCGCTGATGGGGCTGCTTCGGGTCGCCCTCGATCTTCAGACCTCGCAGGCTCTCTTCGCGCGCATCTTCGAATACCTCGATCTCAAGCCGGCGATCACAGACCCCGTGACGCCAGAGCCCGTGAACGTCGGCAAGCTTGGCGAGGTTGCGTTCGACGATGTTGTCTTCAGATATCCGGATGCCGGTGGCGACACCCCGGCGACCCTCAAGGGCGTGACGCTCGACATCAAGCCAGGTCAGTTCGTCGCCTTCGTTGGCCCTTCCGGAGCGGGCAAAACTACCGTGTCCTATCTGATTCCGCGGCTGCACGATGTCTCGAGTGGGCGGGTGCTCTTTGCGGGAACCGACGTGCGCGACCTCAACCAAGACGACCTCGTGCGCCACATCGGAATCGTCAGCCAGGAGACCTACCTCTTTCACGCGACGATCGGTGAGAACCTGCGTTATGCCAAGCCGGGCGCGACCGCCGAAGAGCTGGAGTCGGCTGCCCGGGCAGCGAACATTCACGACACGATCGCGTCGTTTCCCGATGGCTACGACACAATCGTCGGTGAGCGTGGTTATCGCCTGAGTGGCGGCGAGAAACAGCGCATCGCTATCGCGCGTGTGCTTCTGAAAGACCCCGCGGTTCTTATCCTCGACGAGGCAACGAGCGCGCTCGACACAATCTCAGAGCGGGTAGTTCAGGCAGCGCTCGACACGGCGTCACACGGCAGAACAACAATCGCTATCGCGCACCGCCTGTCGACGATCGTCGCGGCCGACCGCATCTACGTCGTCGACTCCGGGCGGGTTGTCGAACAGGGCACCCACGACGAACTCGTCGCGGCGGGCGGTGTCTACGAGCACCTGTTCCACGAGCAGTCGAACTAGCGCCTGCGCAGCCTCACAACAAGAAGCGCAACGAGGCTCGCCGCACCGAAGACGAGCAGCAGCACCGAGATGAAGGTAAACAACCCGGTGAGCGCACCCTGCGGAACAACGAGCAAAATCACACCCGCGGCGATCAGCAACACTCCGCCGATGGAGAGCGCTACAGCGCCGCCCCTCGACACGCGTCGCATCGTGAACGCCGCGACGAGGTAGCCGATCCCGTCGATCATCCACCCGACGCCGACAACTATCACGAGCACTACGAGCGTGCCGCCGGGATTGTTGAGTGCGAGCACCCCGGCCGCGATGATCAGCGCTCCGATGATTCCGAGGCCCCACCGCATACCGGTGCCCAGCTCGGGCGACGTGACGGCAGTTGACACCCGAAGGATGCCGCTCACGATCAGGTAGACACCGACCAACAGGCCGAGAGCAGTAAGAGCGGCCGTCGGAAAGACAAGACCGAACAGGCCGAGGAGCACTGCAACAATCGACCCGATGAGCGCGGGGAGCTCGAATGGATTGCGCGCGGGGTAGTCAACCGCGACGTCAGATGCATGCCTGGACATGGTGCCACCAGCTATCGAGATCAAAGCGACCAGAACCGTAGACCGACCGGTCGACTCATGGACTTTTCTCGATAGTAGACCCGTTACTGGCGCTTGGCGAGCAGCGTCTCCATCAGCTCGATCTCCGAGGTCTGCGAGTAGACGATGCCGTTGGCGAGAGCCACAACTACCTTCTCGTTGCTGCGATCGAGCACGGCCTGCGCCATCTCGACACCACCCTTGTGGTGGGCGATCATCAGCTCGAGAAAGTACTTCTCGGCCTCGACGCCCGTGAGCGTCTTAAGCTTCGCCATTTGCTCGGATGTCGCGAGCCCGGGCATGGGGTCGCCAGCGACGTGGGCTCCACCACTTGTGTGCTCGTGCGATGTGCCGCCCGTGAGTGCCGGCCGCGTCATCCATGTCATTGATGGTTCTGACTCGGTAGTCGGAAGGTTCCACTCAGCGAGCCAGCCCAGCATCTGGCCGGCCTGGCTCTGCTGGGTCATGATCATGTCGTAGGCGAGCAGGCGGATCTCGGGGTCGTCGGTCTCGTCACGCACGATCATCGCCATGTCGACGGCTTGCGAGTGGTGCGTGCGCATGTCGCGCGCAAAGCCGGCCTCGGCGCTCGTCGTCGACGGGTCGGTTGCGATGGGTGCGCTGAGGCGCCCAAGGGCGAATGCCGCTACGACGAGCAGCACCGCCACAAGGGCGCCGGCGATGATTCGGCGGGTGTTAGGAGATTTTTCCGGGGCCGTCGATGGCTCCGGTGCAGGCTGCTCCGTATTCGGGACCATCCGGGTTCTCCTTGTACTTGGTGATGAATTCGCCGAGGCGCGGGTCGTCAACGCCGTCGAGCTGCACCTGGTAGCCCCACGCAGAGGCAACAACCGGTGCGGGCAGGTCGGGGTACGGCGACACGATCATGTAGGTGCTCGGAACCGAGTTCTGAAGAGTTGTGATCTCTTCTGCGCTCAGAGCCTCGGGGTCGTAGGTGACCCAGATTGCGCCGTGCTCGAGAGCGTGAACCGCGCGCTCGTTCTGCTGCGGCTCGGTGTAGATGCCGCAGTTGAGCCACCCGGCCCAGTGGTTTCCGCCTGCGGGCGGGTTCATGTCGTAGTCAGCCTCGTAGTCGACAGTCGGCGGGTTCGCGGGGTCGACACCATCCGCGGCGTCGACGTGATTGCCTGCCTCAAGGGTCCAGGTCTGAACGCCGTCAACGGTGATGGCAGCGGGATCGGGCTTGTTCGCCTGCCCAACGATCACAACAATCACAAGGGTGAGCACCGCGACGATCGCAACGATGATCAGCGTGATGCCGATGATCTTGTTGCGCTTCTCCTTCTTCTGCTTGTTCTTCAGAAGGTTCACCTTTTCGGCGCGGCGCGCATCGCGCTGCTGCTTGACGGTGAGGTTGCTGTTGTTTGACACGTGATTGTCCTGTCGGAGTGGGCGGCAGTGGCAAGGATGATTATCGATCCATTCTCCTGCATGAACCTTGTGAACCGTGCCTACATTCCCGTCCCCGTAACCTTCGGCCGCCCGCTGGTAGATTGGGCGCATCATGACGTACGCCAATTCAGTTCTCGATCTCGTCGGCAATACCCCGCTCGTCAAGCTCAATAAGGTGACGACAGGCATTCGCGCGACCGTGCTCGCGAAGGTCGAATACCTCAACCCGGGCGGATCGTCGAAAGACCGCATCGCCACGCGCATCATCGACGCGGCCGAGGCCTCGGGCGAGCTCAAGCCTGGCGGCACCATCGTCGAGCCCACGTCGGGCAACACCGGCATCGGCCTCGCGCTTGTCGCCCAGCAGCGTGGCTACCGCTGCGTCTTTGTGCTGCCCGACAAGGTCGGCGAAGACAAGCGCAACGTGCTCACCGCGTACGGTGCCGAGATCGTCGTCACACCGACCGCCGTCGAACCGTCGAGCCCCGAGTCGTACTACAGCGTCTCAGACCGACTTGCGCGCGAGATCCCTGGAGCTTTCAAGCCCAACCAGTATTCGAACCCCAACGGACCCCTCAGTCACTACGAGACAACCGGCCCCGAGATTTGGCGCGACACCGAGGGAACGGTCACCCACTTCGTCGCGGGCGTTGGCACGGGAGGCACGATCTCGGGCGTCGGAAAATACCTCAAAGAGGTCTCGAACGGCGCGGTGCAGATCATCGGCGCCGACCCCGAGGGCTCGGTGTACTCCGGCGGAACGGGTCGCCCCTACCTCGTCGAAGGCGTCGGCGAAGATTTCTGGCCCACCGCGTACGACCCCTCGGTCGTCGATCAGATCATCGCGGCATCCGATGCTGAATCTTTTGAACTGACCCGCCGACTCGCGCGCGAAGAAGGCCTTCTCGTTGGTGGTTCGAGTGGACTCGCCGTTGCCGCAGCGCTCAAGGCCGCCGCTCACCTCGACGAGAGCGCGGTTGTTGTTGTGCTTCTGCCCGACGGTGGTCGCGGCTACCTCGGCAAGATCTTCAATGAGAAGTGGATGCAGTCATACGGCTTTACGTCGCTCTCTGACGAGAAGACAGTCAGCGACATCCTTCATGCAAAAACGGGCGAGCTGCCCGACCTCGTTCACGTGCACCCCTCTGACACGGTGCGTGATGCGATTCAGATTCTCAAGAAGTACGACGTGTCGCAGGTTCCCGTGCTGACCGCCGAGCCGCCCGTTGTGATGGGCGAGGTCATCGGAACCGTCGACGAGAAGTCGCTGCTCGACCACATTTTCACCGGTCGCGCGCAGCTCACCGACTCGATCGCGGAATTCATTGGCAAGCCACTCGGTTTGATCGGTGTGCACGAATCAGTGACCGCCGCCCGTTCGGCACTCTCGACGGCCGACGCACTGCTCGTTATCAACGACGGCAAACCCGCTGGTGTGCTTACGCGCCAGGACCTGCTTACCTTCCTCTCCGAATAACTTCTTCAGAACAGAATCGACTCACCCGTGACCAAGAACTACGGCTTCAGCACGCGCGCAATCACCGCGGGCCAGGCCTTTGACCCGACCACCGGTGCAGTTGTGCCGCCGCTCTACCTGACGTCGACATTTGTGCAAGACGGCATCGGAAACTTCCGCGGCGGCTACGAGTACGCGCGCGGCGGCAACCCGACGCGTGATTCGCTGCAAGACCAGCTCGCTGCCCTCGAGGGTGGCGTCGCGGCATACTCGTTTGGCTCGGGACTCGCCGCAGAAGACTCGCTGCTGCGCGCGCTGCTCGCCCCCGGCGACCACATCGTTATGGGCAACGACGTCTACGGCGGAACGCACCGTCTCGTCTCACGCGTCTACATCCCGTGGGGCATCTCGCTCTCGACCGTCGAGATGAGCGACCTCGACCAGGTGCGCGCGACTATCCGCCCCGGTGTCACAAAGATTCTTTGGGTCGAGACACCCTCGAACCCACTCATGAAGATCACCGACATCGCGGCGCTCGCTTCGTTGGGGCACGAGTTCGGCATCACGGTCGTCGTCGACAACACCTTCGCTTCGCCCTACCTGCAGCAGCCGCTCTCGCTCGGCGCCGACGTTGTTGTGCACTCGACAACGAAGTACCTCGGTGGCCACTCCGACGTCGTCGGTGGCGCGATCGTTCTCGCCGATGAGGAGCTCGCCGCGAAGGTTGCGTTCATCCAGTTTGGTGTCGGTGCCGTTTCCGGACCGATGGATGCCTGGCTCACAACCCGCGGAATCAAAACCCTCGCTGTGCGCGTCGACCGCCACTCGTCGAACGCGCAGGCCATTGCCGAAGCGCTCGTTGGGCACTCCGCAATCGAGCGGGTCTACTACCCGGGCTTGCCCGAGCACCCCGGCCACGAACTCGCCGCGCGCCAGATGAAGGCCTTCGGTGGCATGATCTCCGTCGGCCTGCGCGGCGGCGCAGACGCGGCCCGTAAGTTCGCGGAGTCGACAGAGCTCTTCCAGCTCGCCGAATCCCTCGGCGGCGTGGAATCGCTCATCGGCTACCCGTCGGAAATGACCCACGCGTCGGTGCGCGGAACCGTGCTCGAGGTGCCCGACAACATCGTGCGCCTCTCGGTCGGCATCGAAGACCTCGACGACTTGCGCGATGACGTGCTTGGGGCGCTCGACCGGCTGTAGTTCGCGCGCCGGTGCGCTGCCGCCCGGCCCGGCCCGGCCCGGCACGCTCCGGCCCGGCACGCTCGGAGCCGCCGTTAGGCATCGTGGCCGCCGCTCGACCGGCGGCCTCGACACTTTGTGGCGGCCCCGAGCTCACCATCCCGTCTCTCCACAGCCCCGAGCTCTCCACAATCTGAGCTCCAGACGGCCGCGCGAACTCCTCTCGCGCCAGGCTCGTCTGATGTACGACTGGGTAGGCATCGCCGAGGTTCTCGGCGACGGACTGATCTTTCCGCGCGACCTCGCCGACTTGGGCGTGACGCGATCGTGGCTCGAGCGCGCGCTGAACGAGACGGTTCTCTACCGGGTGCGGCGGGGAGTGTACGCGCGTCCGCCCGCCGACACTCGCGAGGGACTCGCCGAGCGACACCGCAACTTGGTTCGAGCGTTGGATGTCGCGACCGAACCCGACCGCGTTGTATCGCACCTGTCTGCCGCTGCAATGCACGGGTTGCCCATCATCGGTGTCTGGCCGCCCAAGGTCGAGCTGCTTATGCTCTACGAGTGCGGCGGAAGATCCGGGGCAGACTTCGCGGGTCACCGGGTGCGAGAGCCTCCTGAGTTCGTGACGCTCCAGGGCGTCAGGGTGACGACACTCGAGCGAACCCTCGTCGATGTGTCAGCGACATCCACCCTGTTGGTCGCGACAGCGATGCTTGACAGTGCGCTCAATCGACGGCTGACCACCGCTGATCTGGTCTCAGAGGAGTTGGAGCGGCTCGCGCCACGCTACGGGCGGCATTGTGCCGAGACGGCGATCGCCTTCGCGGACGCGCGAGCGGCCAGCGTGGGGGAGTCGCTCAGCCGGGTACGGATGCACCAGCTCAACTTTGCGGCGCCCGAGTTGCAGGTGCACGTGTCGACGCACCTCGGCGAGCACGACGTCGACTTCGGCTGGGAGAGCGCAGCACTCTTCGGCGAGTTCGACGGGTTCGGAAAGTACGCGCGCGAGGAGTACTTGAAGGGTGAGACGCCCGCGCAAGCAGTAGTTCGTGAGAAGGCGCGGGAGGATGCGATTCGCGGCAAGACCCGGCGCGCGTTCGTTCGCTGGGGCTGGATCGACGCCTTCTCGCCGCGACGGTTTGAGCGTGTGCTGCGTGAGGGCGGGGTGCCGACCCGTCGCGGCCGCCGTTAGGCGTCGGGGCCGCCGCTCGAACGGCGGCCTCGAGACCGACCGGCGGCCCCGAGCAGCGGTTGGCGCGAAGTACGCGACAGATGGCAGCCGCACATCACCCGGCACATTCCTGCCACTGCAAGACTTGCGTTATGACCGAATACCGCGCCCACTTCGATGCAGCAGTTGAGTTCACGAACGGGGGAGGGCTCACGGCGAACGCGTTCCGTCTCGACCTGCCGAGCGAAGACGCCAATGTTGAAGAGCTCTTCGTCAAGCACCTGGGCCTCGCGCTCGTCGGTTCGGTGACGCTCACCAACCTGCAGATCGTCGAGGAGCAGCACCGAGGCTCGCGCGGCATCGAGGCGGCGCCGCTGCCCGTTCAGAAGACCGTCGTCGACCTGAGCCACACCATCAGCGACGGACTCGTGACCTACCCAGGCCTGCCCGCCCCGGTCATCACCCCACACCTCACGCGTGAGGCGTCGAGCAAAAGCTACGCGCCGGGCACCCAGTTCGCCATGGACATCATCACGATGATCGGCAACACGGGAACGTACCTCGACAGCCCGTTTCACCGGTACGAGGGCGGCACCGACCTCGCGGGGCTCGACCTCGCCACACTCGTCGACCAGAGCGCCGAGGTCTTTCACCTTCAGGACTCGTCGGAACGCGGCATCCCGGCCAGCGTGTTTTTTGACCGCGATGTGCGCGGCAAGGCAGTGCTGCTGCACACCGGTTTCGACGTGAACTTCGGCACGCCCGCCTACGCGAAGGATGCGCCGTTCCTCACCGCAGAGGGCACTCGCTACCTCGTTGAGCAGGGTGTGACGGCGGTCGGCATCGACTCGCTCAACATTGACAACACCGATCAGGATGCCGCGGGCGAACGCCCGGCACACACCCTGTTGCTCGACGCGGGCATTCACGTGATCGAGCACCTCACGAATCTCGGGGCGCTACCGGCGAGCGGCTCACGGTTCAGTGCTGTGCCGCCGAAGGTCGTCGGCTTCGGAACGTTCCCGGTGCGCGCTTACGCCACGCTCGGCTAGCGCCGGGCCGGCACCCGCACGTCGGGGCCGCCATCCGGTCTCCGGGCCGTCGTTCGAGCGGCGGCCGCGAGACCGAGTGGCGGCCCCGAGCGCGCCAGCAGCGCTACGCCCGCCCCGCCGCCGCCCGCGACCGCCGCGACAGCGAGTCGATGATCACGGCCAGCACAAGCACGGCTCCCGTAATCATGAACCTGATCGACGAGTCGAGGTTGAGAATCGCGAGACCGTTCGAGATCGACATCACAACGAGCACGCCGAGGAGTGCGGAGAATGCAGAGCCGCGCCCGCCGAAGAGCGAGGTGCCACCGATGACGGCCGCCGCGATCGCGTTGAGGTTGGTGTCACCTCCGCCGCTCGACTGGTTGGCGGCCTGCAGGCGCGCGGCGGCGAGGATTCCCCCCATTGCGGCGAAGGTCGAGCAGAGCATAAAGACCGAGATGTAGATGCGGTTGACCCGGATGCCGGCGCGGCGAGCGGCTTCGACGCTGCCTCCGACGGCGTAGACGGCCCGACCCCAGCGGGTGCGCGAGAGCACAAAGTTCATAACTGTCACGAGCACAAGGAAGATTAAGAAACTCACGCTCACCCCGCGCGACAGGTTGAGGTACCAGGCGGCTACGCCGAGCACGAGCGCGAGCCCGCCGACGCGAACCGCGATGACTGTTGTGGCCATCGAGGTGAGCCCGGCCTCGGTGCGGCGGCGCGCCTGCGCGAGGAGCTGCCACGCGTAGACCGAGACGGTGATGCCGATAAAGAGGTACGAGACCCACGCCGGCAAAAAGAACTGGGTGAGAAACTCGACGATCCAGGTCTGGTCGGGAATGTTGATCGAGCCCGCGCGCCCGAGCACCCACAGCTGCAGGCCGAGAAATCCGAGAAGTCCGGCAAGGGTTATAACGAAACTCGGAACCCCGAAGCGCGTGTAGAGCAGCCCGTAGAGCAGGCCAACGGCGGCGCCTGCCGCGAGGGCGACGACGAGAACGATGGCGATGTGCCATCCGGTCTGAACGAACAAAACGGCAAGAATGGCGGATGCGAGTCCGCTGACCGACCCGACCGAGAGGTCGATCTCGCCAATGAGAAGCACGAGCACAATGCCTATCGCGATGGTTCCGACGGCGGCGCTCTGCACGGTGAGGTTGACGAGGTTCTGGCTCGAGAGAAAGTTGGGGTTGAGCACCTGGAAGATCGTCCAGATGATCAGGAGTCCCGCGACGACGGGCAGCGACCCGAGGTCCCCCGTGCGCACACGATCAACGAATGACCGGGCCGAGCTGGCAAAGCCGTAGCGCAAGTCGTCGTCGCCGAAAGCCTTTGCGGGGGTCTTCGACGTGTCGCCGTGTGTGGTCGGGGTCACCGTTCGGTCTCCGCTTCGGGGTGGGCGGCAGACTTCTCTGCGGCTCGCTTGGTTGCACCGTGGTCGGTTGCGCCGGTGATGGCGGCGATGACCTGTTCGCTCGTGACGTCGACGACCCGAAAGTCGCCGTTGTTGCGGCCGAGGCGCAACACAACGATGCGGTCGGCGACGGCGAGAACGTCGGCGAGATTGTGGCTGATGAGAATAACGCCGAGTCCACGTTCGCGGAGGCGCTCAATGAGGTTGAGAACTTCGGCGGTCTGCGCGATGCCGAGGGCGGCGGTGGGCTCGTCGAGAATGACGACGCTCGGCTGGCCGATGAGCGATCGCGCGATCGCGACGGTCTGGCGCTGCCCGCCCGAGAGTGAGGCGACGGGGGTGCGAACTGACGGCACACGTGCGCTGAGTTCGCGCAGCAGCGACCATGAGCGCTGCTCCATCTCGACCTCGTCGAGCACACCGCCACGGGTGAGTTCACGACCGAGCCAGAGGTTGCTCACAACGTCGAGGCTGTCAGAGAGCGCGAGGTCTTGAAACACGGTGGCGATTCCAAGATCGCGGGCGTCGGTCGGGTTCGCGAGGCTCTGCTCTTCGCCATAGAACGAGATGGTGCCGCCGTCTTGTGGGTGCACGCCGGCGAGGATCTTCACGAGGGTCGACTTGCCAGCCCCGTTGTCACCGACGATCGCGACGACCTCGCCCGCGTAGACATCCATATCGACGTTTGTGAGGGCGCGCACAGCGCCGAAGCGCTTGCCGATTCCGCGCAGCGAGAGAATTCGCTCGGGGGTGTGGGCGCTCTTCGCGGCCGTCGAATGTGTCATCTCGTTTTCCTTGTGCTACCCATGGAGGCTACTCGATCCCCGCTCTCGCACACGCGACGGCGTAGGCGGGCGTGCAGATCTCGTCGACCGTGTAGATGCCGTCGGCGACGACCGTCTGCATGATGTTGTCGATGGTCACTACCTCGCCGGTGAGAAGTGTCGCGGGGGTGTCGCGGTAGGTGAAGTCGCTCGTCACTTCTTCGCCCCGCGCGAGCTTGTCGGTGATGACCGCTGCAAGTTCTGCCTGCTCGCGCATCGCCTTGTAAATCGTGAGGTACTGGTCGCCCGCGACGATGCGCTGAATCGCGGAGAGCTCTGCGTCTTGCCCGGAGACGAGGGGGAAGGGCTCGACGTTGGCCGCCTTGAGCGCGGCGATTGCCCCGCCGGCCGTGCCGTCATTTGCCGCGTAGACGGCTGCGAACTCGCCCTCGTACTGGGTTATCTGGCCGGCGATCCACTCTTGCGCCTTGTCGGGGCTCCAGTCGGGGGTGTCGAATTCGGCGAGCACCGGGTAGTCGCTCGTGTCGATCTGGGAGTGCGCGCCGTCTTTGAACCCCGTCGCATTGGCGTCGGTGGGCGAGCCGTTGAGCATAAGGATGCCGCCCGTTGCCCCGTCGGCGTCGAGCTTCGCGACGAGCGCTTCGCCCTGCAGCCGCCCGATCTCTTCGTTGTCGAAGGAGATGTAATAGGCAAGGTCGCCGCCCTCGATAAATCGGTCGTAGGCGATCACCGGAATTCCCTGCGCGTTTGCAGAAGAGACAATGCTGGCGGATGCCGCGGAGTCAACGGGATCAAGAACAAGAACGTCGACTCCCGAAACCAGCGCCGCTTCTGCCTGGGTCTGCTGCTTTGCGGCATCCTGGTCGGCGTTCGAGTAGAGCACCTCGTACTCGCCGAGGGTCGTGAGCTTCGCCTCAAAGTAGGGGCGGTCGAAGTTTTCGTAGCGCGCGGTCTTCGACTCGGGAAGAAGTAGGGCGATCTTCGTTGTGCCTGTGTTGCCCGGGTCGCCGAGCGTTCCGCTGCAGCCGGTGAGGACTATCGCGGTGATGCCGGTCAAAAAAAGCGTACGAAGAAGGAGGTTGCTCGTCATTGAATAGCCTCTCGAAATGGGTAGAACAGCTGCTGTGCTGGTGCGTGCGATGGGTTATGCGTCATGCCCGCAGTCCCGTGGCTGCGGTTGCCGTTGTTGCCGAGAACTGTCGAAGGTCGGAGTCGACCCCCACGTGGTCAATAGCGAGAGCGAGACATCCAAGTAGCTCTGCCCTTTCGCCGAGCTCACCCTGAACGATGTCGGGAACCCCGCCGTCGGCGCGCGCAAGCACCGAGCGTTCGAGCGCGTGACGCATGGGGGCGAGAAGCGTTTCGCCGGCGAGTGCGAGTTCGCCGCCGATGACAAGCAGCTCGGGGTCGAAGAGGTTGCACAGGCTCGCGGCGGCGATGCCGATGTGACGACCGGCGTCGGCGATGACGCGCTTTGCACTCGCGTCGCCGCCCTCGGCGCGCAGCAGAAGATCGCGAAGGCGCTGCATTCCTGGGTCGCCGCGAAAGAGCTCGAGCAGGGCCGGGCCGCCGGCAAGGGTGTCGAGGCAGCCTCGGCTGCCGCAGCGACAGATCGGGCCGTTCTCATCGATTGTGACGTGGCCGATCTGGCCGGCCTTTCCGCTCGTTCCGCGAAAGATTGTGCCGTCGATGAGCAGGCCCGCGCTGATGCTGTGCCCGACGCGAATAAACGCAGCGCCGCGCGAGTCACGCGCCGCACCGCTGCGCATCTCGGCGAGCCCGCCGAGGTTGGCTTCGTTGTCGACAAAAACGGGGGTTTGGATGCGAGCACTCAACTCTTCGGCAACGTCGACGCCCTCCCAGCCACGCATGATGCCGGGGGTCGAGATCATTCCCGTCACAGAATCGACGGGCACGGGGAGTGCGACGCCGACAGCGAGGATGTCTTGCAGCGTTCCGTTGACCGACTCGACCATGTCGCTCAGCAGAAGAGCGGCGCGGTTGAGTTCGCTGTCGTGCCGGTGGTCGAGCGCGAGGGGAACGTGGTTCTCCGCGACAACTGTTCTGCCGATGTCTGAGATCGCGATGCGCAAGTGGCGTGCACTGAAGTGAAGGCCGGCGACGAGGCCGAGCTGGCGAGCGAGCGTGACCTCGACTGCGCGACGTCCGCTGCGTGAGGCGACCGAGGTGAGCAGCACACCCGACGCCGACAGCTCTTTGACGATGTTGGAGACGGTCGCCGGAGACAGGCCGGTGGCTCCGGCAAGTTCTACCTGGGTCAGGTGCCCATGGTGTTTGAGGGAGTCCACGATTCGTGCGCGATTGGCTTCGCGCAGTGAAGTCTGAGAACCCGGCGTTGGGCTACGGCTCGTCACAAGCACACGATACACTCCAGCCCGATTTTGGCGAGGGCGCGAGCGAGACCCCAGAGTGCGGGGTTTGTTGCGACATCCACCGAATTGGGTTTATTGCTTGACCGCAAAATCGACACTTTCACAGTGAATCTGACGTTTTGATAACTCTTGCGTTCAACATTTGACGCCAAGGCGAGAGAGGACTAGCTTCAGTACGTTGCAGTTTGTGAAGCTGCGCATACTTACCCCATGACGAGGAGGTCACGCTTTGGAGCACGCTGTGCACACCGGGCCAAAGATCCTGGAGATGCAGTCCATCACCAAGGAGTTCCCGGGCGTCAAAGCCCTCGACAAGGTAAGTCTTTCTGTGGCTGCCGGCGAGATCCACGCGATCTGCGGTGAGAACGGCGCTGGCAAGTCCACGCTCATGAAGGTTCTCTCGGGCGTCTACCCCTTTGGAACCTACGACGGCGACATCGTCTACCAGGGCACTGTCTCGAAGTTCCGCGACATCCGGTCGAGCGAGGCCGAAGGCATCGTCATCATTCACCAGGAACTCGCGCTTATCCCCGAGCTCTCGATCACCGAGAACATCTTCCTCGGCAACGAGCCGCAGAAGATGCGCGGTGTCATCGACTGGGTCGAGGCACACAAGCGCACAGTCGAGCTTCTTGCTCGCGTTGGGCTTCGCGATGACCCCAACACGCAGATCAAGAACCTCGGTGTCGGCAAGCAGCAGTTGGTTGAGATCGCCAAGGCGCTCAACAAGAACGTCAAGCTCCTCATTCTCGACGAGCCGACCGCAGCGCTCAACGAGGGCGACTCGCAGCACCTTCTCGACCTCATCCGCGGCCTCAAGGGTCGTGGCATCACGTCGATCATGATTTCGCATAAGCTCAACGAGATCGAGGCGATCGCCGACTCGATCACGATCATCCGCGACGGCAAGTCGATCGAGACGCTCGACGTCAAGGCTGACGGCGTCGACGAAGACCGCATCATTCGCGGCATGGTCGGTCGCGTTCTCGAGAACCGCTACCCCGAGCACGATGGCTCGTCGATCGGCGACGTTTTCTTCGAGGTGCGTGACTGGACTGTGCGCCACCCGCTCGTCGCAGAGCGCCTCGTTGCCAAACACTCCAACTTCACTGTTCGCCGCGGCGAGGTCGTCGGTTTCGCCGGGCTGATGGGCGCCGGTCGCACCGAGCTCGCCATGAGCCTCTTCGGCCAGTCGTACGGAACGCTCGTCGGCGGCCAGATCATCATGAACGGCAAGGAGATCAAACTCCCCACCGTTTCGTCGGCCATTGACCACCGCATCGCCTACGTGAGTGAAGACCGCAAGGCACTCGGGCTCAACCTTCTCGACGACATCAAGACCTCTGTCGTTTCGGCAAAGCTCACAAAGATCTCGAGCAAGCGCGGCGTCGTTGACGGCCTGCGCGAGCACGGCATCGCAGACGACTACCGCAAAGAGCTGCGCATCAAGACGCCGACCGTCGACGAGGGAGTCAACAAGCTCTCTGGCGGTAACCAGCAGAAGGTTGTGCTGGCCAAGTGGATGTTCACCGACCCCGAGCTTCTTATTCTCGACGAGCCGACGCGAGGAATCGACGTCGGCGCCAAGACCGAGATCTACAACATCATCCGCAAGCTCGCTGAAGACGGCGCCGGGGTCATTCTGATCTCGTCTGAGCTTCCCGAACTTCTGGGTGTTGCCGACCGGATCTACACGATCTTCGAGGGCCAGATCACCGACGAGCTTCTCGTCTCAGAGGCAAATCCCGAAGCGCTTATGAAGAGCATGACCTCATCGAACAAGAAAGACGCCGCATAATGACCGATTCCACAGCTCCTGTGAAGAAGTCCGGGGGAATCCGCGACCTCAGCAAGATGTTCGGTGCGGGCCAGTCGGGCCTCCGTCAGTTCGGAATCCTCGGCGCGCTCGTTCTGATCATCGTGATCTTCGAGATTCTTACCGGCGGTAAGACGCTCGAGCCCGGCAACGTCATCAACATCGTTCGCGGTAACGCCTACGTGCTGATTCTCGCCGTCGGAATGGTGATGGTCATCGTGGCCGGTCACATCGACCTCTCGGTCGGTTCGGTCGCGGCGTTCGTCAACATCATCGTGGTTATTGCGGTGCGCAGGCTCGACGAGATGATCGTTCTTCCCGAAGGGCAGGAAGGCTTCAAGACGCTCATCGTCGTTTTGATAGCGATTGTGCTCGGCCTCGCGATAGGCGCGGCGGTCGGTGCGTGGCAAGGCTTCTGGGTTGCCTACGTGGGTGTTCCCGCGTTCATCGTGACCCTCGCTGGCATGCTCGTCTTCCGCGGTGCAAACCAGGTCATCGGTAACTCGACCCCGCAGACGGTTCCCGACTACTTCGGTGTTCTCGGTGGTGGCTACATCCCCGACTTCGGACCGGACTTCGGCTTCAGCAACGGAACCCTGATTCTCGGACTCCTCGCCGTCGCAGCCGTTGTCTTCCAGGAGTACCGCCTGCGCCGTCGCCAGACGACGATCGGTGCAACGCCCGCTCCGCTCTGGGTCAGCTTCGTAAAGGTCGGCGCAATCGTCGTCGTTATCCTCTTCGCGACCTACCTCTTCTCCACCGGTCGCGTCGGAACGAGCTTCCCGGTTCCCGGTATCGTGCTCGGCATTCTTGTGCTGCTCTACTCGTTCATCACAAACAACACGATCACCGGTCGTCACATCTACTCGGTGGGTGGCAACTGGCACGCGGCTGAGCTCTCGGGCGTCAAGATCAAGCGCATCAACTTCTTCGTCATGATGAACATGTCGATGCTCGCTGGTCTCGCCGGTGTGGTCTTCGTCTCCCGCTCGCTCTCCTCCGGCCCCGGTGACGGAACCGGCTGGGAGCTCGACGCCATCGCCGCTGTCTTCATCGGTGGCGCGGCGGTCTCCGGTGGTATCGGAACCGTCATCGGCTCGATCATCGGTGGTCTTGTCATCGCCGTTCTCAACAACGGCCTGCAGCTGCTTCACGTGAGCTCGGACCGCGTTCAGATCATCAAGGGCCTCGTGCTTCTTGTTGCTGTCGCGCTCGACGTTCTCAGCAAGCGCAGCGGCGGTCCGTCGCTCATCGGTCGGTTTACCCGCAAGACAACAAATGCGGCAGAACCGATCGACCGCCCCGAGGTAGCTCCGACGGCCTCGGCCGAGGAGTCCTCGCGGCCCTCAAGCACTACGCCGAACTAACCCTTCTCCGTAGTTTCGCGGGCGACCGCGAAAAACGCTCCATCCCATCACCATCAAAGAAGAAAGTGAATCCACACATGCGCAAAATGGCAATCACAGCCACTGCTGTCGCAGCGGCTGCAGTGCTCGCACTGTCGGCGTGCTCGACGCCTCGCGGCGGCGGCGAAGAGACCGAAGGCGGAGCGGGCTTCGAAGCCGGTTCGGTCATCGGTGTAGCTCTTCCCGACAAGACTTCGGAGAACTGGACCATCGCCGGTGCACTGTTCGAAGAGGCAATTGCTGACGCTGGCTTCGAGGCCAACGTTCAGTACGCAGGCTCGACTTCGCCTGCTCCCGACCAGCAGCAGCAGATCAGCACAATGATCGAAGACGGCGCGAAGGTCATCGTTATCGGTGCCTACGACTCCAAGTCGCTCGGTGCACAGGTCAAGGAAGCCGCCGAGGCTGGCGTCACCATCATTTCCTACGACCGTCTCCTCGAAGAGACCGAGAACGTTGACTACTACGTAGCGTTCAACAACTTCAAGGTTGGCGAGCTCCAGGGCCAGGCCCTCCTCGACGGTCTTGAGGCTGCAAAGCCCGGCGGACCCTGGAACATCGAGCTCTTCTCCGGTGGACCGACCGACCCGAACGCTGCTGTCTTCTTCAACGGCGCAATGTCGATCCTCCAGCCGAAGATCGACTCGGGCGACCTCGTTGTTGTCTCGGGTGAGGTCGACGTCAAGGACACCGCAACCGACGGCTGGGACCCGGCCAACGCTCAGGACCGCATGGACACCATCCTGCAGGGTAGCTACGGCTCGACCGAGCTCGACGGCGTTCTTTCGCCGAACGACACCCTCGCTCGCGCGGTAATCCAGTCGGTTTCTGACGCCAAGAAGCCGAACATCGTTATCACCGGTCAGGACTCCGAGGCTGCCTCGATTCCTTACATCCTCGACGGTCGCCAGTACATGACCATCTACAAGGACACCCGCAAGCTCGTCGCTCAGACCCTCGACATGGTTACCGCCATCTCCGAGGGCTCCGAGGCCGAGACGAACGACACCGCGGACAACGGTACGAAGGAAGTTCCTACCTTCTACCTCGACCCGATCGTCGTCACGGCTGACAACGCTGCAGAGGTCTACAAGGACAACGAGACGCTGTTCCCGCTGACCCAGAAGTAAAACGCCCGCCAGTCGTGACTGGTTGACGTAATGGCCGGCCGGCTCCCTCGGGAGTCGGCCGGTTTTTCATGCGGTGGATGTCGCGGGGCATAATGGGTCACACCTGCGATGTGACCGTACACATCGCCATGCAGTCGGGACTACCGCAGTGACAGTGGAACCAGAGAAGGTTCGAGCTCCGAACATTCGGGACGTTGCTGCCCGCGCCGGAGTCTCGTACCAGACGGTTTCGCGGGTGCTCAACGACAGCCCAAGCATCAAGGCCACGACTCGCGAACGTGTGCTCGAGGCGATTGCCGAGATGGGTTACCGGCCCAACCAGGCCGCGCGCGCCCTCGTGACGAGCCGCTCGCGCACCATCGGTGTGCTGTCCGCGCAGAACGACGCTTTCTACGGCCCGACGACGGCCATCAATTCGATCGAGCAGTCCGCCAGGCAGGCCGGCTACCGCCTGAGCATCACAAGCATCAACTCGGGCGACTACGCCTCGATCAAGTCGGGGCTCGCCTACCTGCAGAGCCAGTCGGTCGAGGCGATTGTTGTCATTGCGCCACAGACCCGTGTGTTCGACGCGATCAACGACCTCTCGATCGATGTGCCCTTCGTCTCGCTCGAGGCCACGGGGCGCAACCCCGGCCACAGTCTCTCTGTCGACCAGATCGCTGGCGCTCGACTTGCCACGAAGCACCTCATCGACCTCGGGCACACGGAGATTATGCACATCTCGGGCCCACAAGACTGGATCGAGGCGGAGGCGCGCATGCAGGGGTTTCTCGAGGAGATCAACGCGGCTGAGCTGCGCACGCGAGCGCCGATTTTGGGCGACTGGAGTGCGTCATTCGGGTACTACGCGGGGCTCGAGCTTCTGCGGTTTCGCGACTTCACTGCGGTCTTTGCCGGTAACGACCAGATGGCCCTCGGCTTTATGCACGCCTGCCGCGAGGTCGGGCTCGACGTTCCCGGCGACATCTCGATCGTGGGATTCGACGACGTGCCAGAGGCTGCCCACTTCTTCCCTCCCCTCACGACGGTGCGGCAGAACTTTGCCGAGCTCGGGCGACGAGCGATCAACATGATCCTCGCCGACCTGCAGGGCACCGAGGCGAGCCACGACCCGATCCCGCCAGAACTCGTTGTGCGGCGGTCGACGGCGAGCCTGCGCTAGCTCGAGCTGCGACATCCACCCCCGAGCGCTTTTTGTGTCGACGCGCGACCTGACGCCCGCGCCCACTAACGGATTTCGGACACACTAACGCGCCGATGCCCGTGAGTTTGTCCGAAATCCGTTAGGTGGCGAGGTGGCGAGGTGGCGAGGTGGCGAGGTGGCGGGCGCGCGACCAATTTTCTCGCCCCGCTTGACACGTGTGACCGTTTCGCATGTAACATAGCGACACCGAATGTGAACGGTCACATTCCAGCATCACAAGCTTTGCGCACAGACAATGGAGTCCTGGATTGAGCAACACCCCAACACGTACCGATCTCTCGGGCGTTGAACACGGCAGTCTCTCCGGGATCCAGTCGAGCGAGGCCCTCGTATGAGCGACCTCAGCCCCGAAGTTCAGGTCGCCATCGCGCGCACGCGTGACGAGGTCGCGCGCCTGCACGAAGAGCTCACGCGCTACAACCTCATCGCGTGGACGAGCGGAAACGTCTCTGGCCGTGTTCCTGGCGCAGACCTCTTTGTCATCAAGCCGAGCGGCGTGAGCTACGATGACCTCGCGCCCGAGAACCAGATTCTGTGCGACCTCGACGGCAACGTCATTCCCGACACTCCCGGCTGGGAGCGCAGCCCGTCGAGCGACGTCGCCGCCCACGCCTACGTCTACCGCAACATGCCCCACGTCGGCGGGGTTGTTCACACCCACTCCGCGTACGCAACCGCGTGGGCAGCACGTGGCGAATCCATCCCGTGTGTTGTCACGGCGATGGCCGACGAATTCGGCGGCGAGATTCCGATCGGACCGTTTGCGCTCATCGGTGACGACACCATCGGTCGCGGCATAGTCGAGACGCTCACCGGGCACCGCTCGCGTGCCGTGCTGATGCAGAACCACGGCGTCTTCACGATTGGAAAAGACGCGAAGGATGCCGTCAAGGCTGCGGTGATGACCGAGGATGTCGCGCGCACCGTGCACATCGCGCGTCAGGGTGGCGAACTCATTCCGATTCCGCAAGACAAGATCGACTCGCTCTTCAACCGCTACCAGAATGTCTACGGCCAGACCCCGCCCGGAGCTCTCGTATGACCGCCGCCGCGATCACCGCGGGCAGCACAACTCTCGGCATCGAACTTGGTTCGACGCGCATCAAGGCCTGCCTCATCGGCGACGACCTGACAACAGTTCTCGCGACGGGAACCCACGAGTGGGAGAACGAACTCGTCGACGGCGTGTGGACCTACTCGCTCGAGTCGGTGTGGGCGGGGCTTAGCGCCGCATACGCAGACCTCGCAGCCAGCGTGCAGGCCGACTTCGGCGTGAAGCTCGAGAGCGTCAAGGCGCTCGGCGTCTCGGCAATGATGCACGGTTACCTCGCTTTTGATGAGGCGGGCGAACTGCTCGTTCCGTTCCGCACCTGGCGCAACACGAGCACGACGGATGCCGCGGCAGAACTCTCTGGCCTGTTCGGCGTGAACATTCCGCTGCGCTGGTCGATCGCGCACCTGCACCAGGCCGTGCGCGACAACGAAGACCACGTCGCACGCATCGGCCACATCACAACTCTCGCTGGCCACGTTCACGAGCGCCTCACCGGGCGCCGTGTGCTCGGAGTCGGCGACGCGTCGGGTGTTTTTCCGATCGACTCAACGACGCGCGACTACGACGCGGACTTTCTCGGGCGTTACGACCGTCTCGCGGCCGGGCTCGCCTCGCCGCTGCGCGCAGTTCTGCCCGACGTGCTCGTCGCCGGTGAGAACGCGGGCGAACTCACTGTCGAGGGCGCGGCACTGCTCGACGCAACCGAAACCCTCAAGCCCGGCGCCGTTTTCTGCCCGCCAGAGGGTGACGCCGGAACCGGTATGGTCGCCACAAACTCGGTCGCCCCGCGCACCGGCAATGTCAGCGCCGGAACGAGCATCTTCGCGATGGTCGTTCTCGAGCGCGCTCTGCAGCACGCTCACCACGAACTCGATGTCGTCACAACGCCCGCGGGCGACCCCGTGGCGATGGTGCACTGCAACAACGGCGCGAGCGAACTCGCGGCGTGGGTCGGTATGTTCCAGCGTTTCGCCGACGCGGCCGGATTCGCTCTGACAACAGACGCGGTGTACGAGGTGCTCTTCACCGAGTCCCTCGACGGTGCCCCAGATGCTGGTGGGCTCCTCGCTTACAACCACCTCGCGGGTGAGCCCATCGCCGAACTCACCGAGGGGCGGCCGATGTTTATCCGCACCCCCGAGAGCCGGCTCACTCTCGCTAACACGATGCGCGCACAGCTCTACGGGGTGTTCGCGACCCTCGCGCTCGGCATGAAGGTGCTCGCCGATGAGAACGTCGCCCTTGATCGGATGTACGCCCACGGCGGTATGTTCCGCACCGCGGGTGTCGCGCAGCGTTTTCTCGCCGCGGCGCTCGACGCTCCGGTGGGGGTTGCCGACAGCGCCTCCGAGGGTGGCGCGTGGGGCATCGCAGTACTCGCCGCCTACGTGGGTGAAGAAGGCAGCCTGACCGAGTTTCTCAACGACCGCCTCGCGGCAACGACGCCGATCGACCCGAACCCCGACGACGTTGCGGGCTTCGCCACCTACCTGACCAGCTACACCGCGGGCCTCGCCGTCGAGCGCGCCGCCGTAGCAGCGATCTAGACCGAAAGACACAGACACATGACCCGCTCCATCGTTCCCGACCTCGCGACCAACGAGGTCTGGTTTCTCACCGGAAGCCAGGACCTCTACGGCGACGACACCCTGCGCCAGGTTGCCGAGCAGTCGCAGCAGGTTGTTGTGACGCTGAACGAGAGCAGCGACATCCCGGTCACGATTGTCTGGAAGCCCGTGCTCAAGTCGAGCGACGCAATTCGTCGCGCGATGATCGATGCGAACTCTGACGACGCCGTTGTGGGTGTCATCACCTGGATGCACACCTTCAGCCCGTCGAAAATGTGGATCCACGGGTTCGACGCTCTCGCTAAGCCGCTGCTGCACTTTCACACACAGGCCAACGTCGAGCTGCCGTGGGCAGACATCGACTTCGACTTTATGAACCTCAACCAGGCAGCGCACGGCGACCGCGAGCACGGCTACATCCTCAGCCGCATGAGCATTCCCCGCAAGACGGTTGTCGGTCACGCCTCAAACGAGGCGGTCACGGCGAGCATCGGAACCTGGTCGCGCGCCGCATCCGGCTGGAAGGCCGGCCAGGGCCTCAAGGTCGCGCGCTTCGGTGACAACATGCGCAACGTCGCGGTCACCGAGGGTGACAAGACCGAGGCCGAGATTCGTCTTGGCGTCAGCGTCAACACCTGGGGTGTCAACGAGCTTGTCGAACGAGTGGATGCAGCAACCGACGCCGAGATCGACGCCCTCGTCGCCGAGTACCAGGAGTCGTACGACGTCGCGCCCGAGCTTCTGCCCGGTGGCGACCGCCACGACAGCCTGCGCTACGGTGCGGCAATCGAGATCGGGCTGCGCGCCTTTCTCGAAGAGGGTGGCTTCGGCGCCTTTACCGACAGCTTCGAAGACCTCGGCGGGCTGCGCCAGCTGCCCGGTCTCGCGGTGCAGCGCCTGATGGCCGACGGCTACGGCTTCGGCGGCGAAGGTGATTGGAAGACCGCCGTGCTCGTGCACATCGCGGCGGTGATGGGCGCGGGTCTCCCCGGTGGCGCGAGCCTTATGGAGGACTACACCTACGACATGACGCCCGGCGACGAGCTCATTCTCGGCGCGCACATGCTTGAGGTTGCACCGTCGCTGTCGAGCGCGAAGGCGTCGCTCGAAATCCACCCGCTCGGCATCGGTGGTCGCGAAGACCCCGTGCGTCTTGTTTTCACGGCCGACGCTGGCCCCGCCGTCGTCGTCGCGCTCAGCGACATTCGCGAGCGCTTTCGCCTCGTTGCGAACGCCGTCACAAACGTCGAGCCGCCCGCATCGCTGCCCAAGCTGCCCGTCGGCCGTGCCGTCTGGAAGCCCGCGCCCGACTTTACAACGAGTGCAACGGCCTGGCTCACGGCGGGTGCGGCACACCACACAGTGATGACCAACCAGATCGGCATTGAAGCGTGGGAAGACTACGCGCGCATCGCCGGCATCGAACTTCTCATCATCGATGAGTCAACAACGTCGCGCGGATTCGAAGAGTCCGTGCGATCGGGAGCGGCCTACTACCGATTGGCACAGGGGCTGTAACCACAACCACACACTTGCTCGGGTCGGCCTTTCGGCCCGGGACGAGACCCGGCCGACATGGACGAGACCGGGTAAGCACCACAGACAAAGATGTCCATCAATCGAAAGGAAACACAGTGAAGAAGAGAGCACTTCTGTCGCTAGTCGCAGCAGGCGCAATGGTCATGGGCCTTGCATCCTGTGCAGGCGGAGACCCCGCAACCGAGGGCGAAGGCGGCGGCAACGGCCAGATCATCGGCGTTGCAATGCCCACGAAGTCGTCGGAGCGTTGGATCGCCGACGGTGACGCACTCAAGAAGCACCTCGAAGACCAGGGCTACAAGGTCGACCTTCAGTACGCAGAAGACGACATCCCCACCCAGGTCAGCCAGATCGAGAACATGATCACCAAGGGCGCAGAAGCCCTGATCGTTGCATCGATCGACGGAACGACTCTTACGAGCGTTCTCGAGACCGCCGCGGAGAGCGAGATCCCGGTTATCGCCTACGACCGTCTCCTTATGGACACGGACAACGTCGACTACTACGCGACCTTCGACAACAAGCTCGTCGGAAACCAGCAGGCCTACTCGGTTCTCAACGGCCTCGGCCTTGCAGAGCTCGACGGTACGCCCATCGATGGTGCACCGGCCGGCCCGTTCAACATCGAGCTGTTCGCTGGCTCGCTTGATGACAACAACGCGTTCTTCTTCTTCGATGGCGCAATGGAGATCCTCCAGCCCTACATCGACAACGGCACCCTCGTTGTGAAGAGCAACCAGACCGACATCAAGCAGGTCGCAACCCTCCGCTGGGACGGCGAAACCGCCCAGAGCCGCATGGAAGACCTCATCACGGCGAACTACTCGGACGGCAGCAAGGTCAACGCTGTTCTCTCGCCCTACGACGGAATCTCCCGTGGAATCATCAGCGCCCTCACCGACGCTGGATACTCGGTCGGCGACGAATGGCCGACAATCTCCGGCCAGGACGCCGAGATCGACTCGGTCAAGGCAATCAACTCCGGTTCGCAGTACGCCACGATCTTCAAGGACACCCGCGAGCTCGCAAAGGTTGCCGGAGACATGGCAATCGCAGCGCTCAACGGCGACGAGGTCGAGACGAACGACGACAGCACCTACAACAACAACAAGAAGGACGTTCCCTCGTACCTTCTCCAGCCCGTCATCGTAGTCAAGGACAACATCACGTCCGCGCTCGTTGACACCGGGTACTGGACCGAAGAAGAGGTCAACGGCTAACCAGCCACGATCTCGACTGAGATTCATCCGCCGGTGGTGGGGAGTTCGCTTCCCACCACCGGCATCCCCCGTACAACCAAGTGAAGGAAGCTGGGCACCACGTGACCACGAACATTCTGGAGATGCGGTCGATCACCAAGACCTTTCCGGGCGTCAAGGCACTCGCCGACGTCACCCTCGAGGTCGGTCGCGGCGAGATCCACGCAATTTGCGGCGAGAACGGTGCCGGCAAATCCACGCTTATGAAGGTGCTCTCGGGCGTCTACCCGCACGGCACCTACGATGGCGACATCGTTTTCGAAAGCGAGACAGTCGCGTTCCGCGACATCCGTGATTCTGAGGCTGTTGGCATTGTCATCATCCACCAGGAGCTCGCGCTGAGCCCCTACCTGTCGATCGCAGAAAACATCTTTCTCAACAACGAGATCAAGGGTGCTTTTGGGCTGATCGACTGGAACAAGGCGAACCTCGAGGCATCAAAGCTTCTTGCCCGCGTTGGCCTCAAAGAGAACCCGACGACCCCCATCATGAGCCTGGGTGTTGGCAAGCAGCAGCTCGTCGAGATCGCGAAGGCGCTCTCGAAGCGGGTCAAGTTGCTTATTCTCGACGAGCCGACCGCCGCGCTCAACGACGAAGACAGCGCGCACCTTCTCGACCTGATCCTGCACCTCAAGGAGCAGGGCATCACGTCGATCATCATCAGCCACAAGCTCAACGAGATCAAAAAGATCGCCGACTCCGTAACGATCATTCGCGATGGCAAGACCATCGAGACAATCGCGAAGGCCGACGTCACCGAAGAACGCATCATCAAAGACATGGTCGGTCGCGACCTCGAGCACCGCTACCCCGACCACACGCCCAACATCGGCGAAGAGATTCTGCGCGTCGAAGACTGGACGGCACACCACCCGCAGGATGTCACGCGCGTGATGGTCGACCGCGTGAACCTCAACGTGCGCCGCGGTGAGATCGTGGGCATCGCCGGATTGATGGGTGCTGGACGCACCGAGTTCGCGATGAGCCTGTTCGGGCGCAGTTACGGATCGCGCATCTCGGGCAAGGTCTTCAAGCACGGCAAGGAGATCAAGACCCGCACGGTCGCCGAGGCGATCGAGAACGGTCTGGCCTACGCGACGGAAGACCGCAAGACCTACGGCCTCAACCTCATCGACGACATCAAGCGCAACATCTCGGCCGCGTCGCTCGACAAGCTCGTGCACGCGGGGCTCGTCGACGACAACGAAGAGTTCAAGGTTGCCAACGAGTACCGCAAGAGCATGAACATCAAGTCGCCAACGGTTCTCGCGAAAACCGGAAAGCTCTCGGGCGGCAACCAGCAAAAGGTCGTTCTGTCGAAGTGGATCTACTCCGACCCCGACGTGCTCATCCTCGACGAGCCGACGCGCGGCATTGACGTTGGTGCCAAGTACGAGATCTACACGATCATCAACCGCCTCGCGAGCGAGGGTAAGGGCGTCATCGTGATCTCGTCTGAGCTGCCCGAGCTGCTCGGCATCTGCGATCGCATCTACGCACTCTCTGAGGGACGCATCACCGGCGAACTACCCATCGCCGAAGCGAACCCGGAATCCCTTATCAAGCTCATGACCATGGAAGCCCCCCGCTAGCCCCGCGGGCTTAGGGAACTAGGAGTTATCACTAATGACTGACCTCAAAAAAACCGGCGGGGCACCAGCGGCTGCCGCCGACAACAGCTTCACCAACTCGCTCAAGCACGTAGTGCAAGACCTCGGCAAGAACGGCATCTTCCTCGCCCTCATCGCCGTTGTTGTGCTCTTCGCTTTCTTGACCGACGGCATCCTTCTGCGCCCGCAGAACATCTCGAACCTCATAGTTCAAAACGGCTACATCCTGATTCTGGCGATCGGAATGGTGCTCGTGATCGTCGCGGGCCACATCGATCTCTCGGTCGGATCGGTTGCGGCCTTCATCGGCGCCATCTCGGGTGTGCTCATTCGAGATGCCGGGTTTGACTGGTGGCTCGCCATCGTCGTCTCGCTCATCATCGGTGCGCTCGTTGGTGCGTGGCAGGGCTTCTGGATCGCCTACGTGGGCATACCCGCGTTTATCGTGACCCTCGCGGGCATGCTCATCTTCCGCGGTCTCGCGCTTGTTGTGCTCGGCAACTCGAACATCGGCTCGTTCCCCGACGCATACCGCGCGCTCGGCAACGGGTTCCTCACCGACCTATTCGGCGAATTCGAGATCGACCCGTTTACGATGATCATCGGTGCCGTCGCGGTTGTTGGGCTCGTTGTGCAGCAGATCCGCACGCGCCGTGGCCGCCTGTCGTACGCGCAGGATGTCGAGCCGCTCGGCTGGTTCATCGCGAAGCTTGTGCTCATCAGCGGTGGCATCCTCTGGATCGCCTACGCCCTCGCGTCGTTCAAGGGCATCCCGATCACGCTCATCGTGCTCGCCGTGCTTGTGCTCGTCTACGGCATCGTTGCAAACCGCAGCGTCTTTGGTCGTCACATCTACGCGATCGGTGGCAACCGTCACGCCGCAGAGCTCTCGGGTGTCAAGACGAAGAAGGTCGACTTCTTCATCTTCGTCAACATGGGATTCCTCGCGGCGCTCGCCGGCCTCGTCTTCACAGCCCGCCTCAACCTGGCCGGCCCGAAGGCGGGTGACGGCTTCGAGCTCGAGGCCATCTCGGCGGCCTTCATCGGTGGAGCCGCGGTACAGGGCGGTGTCGGAACGATCGCCGGCGCCATCATCGGTGGTCTCATCATCGGTGTGCTCAACAACGGTATGTCGATTCTTGGTATCGGCATCGAATGGCAGCAGGCGGTCAAGGGCTTTGTGCTTCTGCTCGCTGTCGCCTTCGACGTCTTCAACAAGCGTCGCGCGGGCGGTCGCTAGTAGCTCGCCTCTACGGATGCCCCGGTCGCGTTGTGCGGCAGGGGCATCCGTGCGTTCGGGCGACGGTGAAGAACTCAGACTGAGCGCGGGTGCCGCCGGGTAATCCGGGCGCCGTGTGTGGGCAGCGCCCCGGGCAGGGTCAATTCTTCACTGGGGGATCGCGCGGGTGGCTGCCGTGGGTGCGCAGAACTCCTGCAGTTCGGGTGTGCGTGGCTGTAGCTGGTGCGCAGGTGTGCGCGGCGCTCGACCGCTGCGGTGCAATCTGCAGGAGTTCTGCACGTGCACGCCGTGAGAACCTTCACAATTTACTCGCCGCCCGTGCGGATCGAGCCGAGCCGAGTGCCGCCAACAGGCCAGCAAATCAGTGAGAGTCGCGGCTCGCCGTTACCGAACCGTAACATTGGGGTCTTGATGAGCAGGAAATGTGAACGCTAACATCCAAGTGACCAGAATGACCTGGTCGGCCGGAGCCCCCAACGTGCGGCAATCACCACGCGAGGCGCCGGAACACTGAACGAGGAGGTTTAGTACATGAAGAAATTCATTGGAATCGCAGCGGTTGGGGCGATCCTTGTCGCTCTCACGGGCTGCGCAACTGACGCTGGCCCGGGCGACGGCGGCGCAGGCGGCGACATCGTTGTTGGTTTCTCACAGGTTGGTGCCGAAAGCGGCTGGCGAACTGCCAACACCAAGTCCATTCAGGGTGCGTTCGAAGACGCGGGCATCGAGCTCAAGTTCTCTGACGCGCAGGGCAAGCAAGAGAACCAGATCAAGGCGATCCGCTCGTACATCCAGCAGGGCGTCGACGTTATCGCGTTCTCGCCCGTCGTCGAGACAGGTTGGGACACCGTGCTTCTCGAAGCGAAAGACGCGGGCATTCCCGTTGTGCTGACCGACCGCTCGGTCGATTCGGCCGACACGTCGCTGTACGAGTCGTTCCTCGGATCCGATTTCATTCTCGAGGGCGAGAAGGCCGGCGACTGGGTCAACACCGAGTTCGCCGACGCCGACAAGGTCAACATTGTCGAGCTTCAGGGCACAACAGGTGCGGCTCCCGCCAACGACCGTGCCGAGGGCTTTCGCAATGTTGTGACCGACCCGAAGTTCGAGATCATCGCGAGCCAGACGGGCGAGTTCACTCGCGCCGGTGGCAAGCAGGTTATGGAGGCGTTCCTCAAGGCCAACTCCGACATCGACCTCGTCTACGCACACAACGACGACATGGGTCTTGGAGCAATCGAAGCGATCGAGGCTGCCGGCCTCGTTCCCGGAGAAGACATCAAGATCGTCACCGTCGACGCCGTCAAAGATGGCATGACGGCTCTCGCCGATGGAAAGATCAACTTCATCGTCGAGTGCTCACCGCTGCTTGGACCGCAGCTCGTCGAGATCGCCACGGCGGTAGCGGCAGGCGAAGAGGTCGAGAAGCGTATCGTCACAGAAGAGACGACGTTCGACCAGGAGCAGGCAAAAGAAGCGCTGCCGGATCGGCAGTACTAGGTCAGTGAGCCGCTGGAGCCTGTGACCTCGGTCGCAGGCTCCCTCGGCGCTGGGGTCGCGGAATCGCTGGCGCGATTCCCCCAGCTCCACCGCGCACGCGCAACCACCGACTCCGCTCAACCACCGACTCCGCTCAACCACCGACTCCGCTCGACCACCGCACTACTCAAAGAAGAGGCAGCGCCGCATGACAACAACGCCCATCGTCGAGATGACCGACATCTCGATCACCTTCCCCGGCGTCAAAGCCCTCGACGGGGTGAGCTTTCGAATGTTCCCCGGTGAGGTGCACTCGCTGATGGGTGAGAACGGCGCCGGAAAGTCGACGCTCATCAAGGCGCTCACCGGTGTCTACGGCATCGACAGCGGCACCATCACCCTCGATGGCGAGGTGCTCGTAATTAACGGGCCGGCTCAGGCGCAGGCCGCGGGCATCAGCACCGTCTATCAGGAGGTCAACCTCCTGCCCAATCTTTCGGTGGCCGAGAACATTATGCTCGGCCGCGAGCCCCGTCGGGCCGGCCTCGTCGACTGGCGGGCAACGCGTGAGCGCGCCGCAGTTCTGCTCGAGCGTCTCAATCTCGACATCGATCCGGCGTCACAACTCAGTGACCACTCGCTCGCCGTGCAGCAGCTCGTGGCAATCGCTCGCGCGACCGACGTTCAGGCGAAGGTGCTTATTCTCGACGAGCCGACCTCGAGCCTCGACGCTGGGGAGGTCGCCGAGCTGTTCCGCGTGATCCGCGGTCTCAAAGACGACGGGGTCGCAATCCTTTTTGTCTCGCACTTTCTCGACCAGGTGTACGAGATCGCCGACCGGCTCACTGTGCTGCGCAACGGTTCGCTCGTGGGGGAGTACCTCACGACCGACATCCTGCGGATCGAACTCGTTCACAAGATGATCGGCAAAGAGCTCGCGGCGCTCGACACCCTCGAGGCCAAGACGCGCACGGCGACCGCCGAGTCTGAAGAGGTTCCGTACCTCAAGGCAACGGGCCTCGGACGCAAGGGTTCGGTTGAGCCCTTCGACCTGCGCATCGGCGAGGGCGAGGTCGTCGGGCTCGCGGGGCTGCTCGGCTCCGGCCGCACCGAGGTGGCGCGGCTTCTCACGGGAGCAGATCACGCCGACAGTGGGGATGTCGCGATCCGCGGTGTGCGCACAAAGCTCCGCACTCCGCGACTCGCCCTGAAAGAGCGCATCGCCTACTCGTCTGAAGACCGCAAGAAGGAGGGCATTGTCGAAGACCTCAGCGTGCGCGACAACATTGTTCTCGCGCTGCAGGCAGACCGTGGCTGGTTTCGGCGCATCTCCAAGAAGCGGCAAGACGAGCTCGCGCTCAGTTACATTCAGGCGCTCAATATTCGCCCGGCGAACCCCGACGCGCTCGTCGGCAATCTCAGCGGCGGCAACCAGCAGAAGGTGCTGCTCGCGCGCTGGCTCGCCGTCGCACCCCGGCTTCTTGTTCTCGACGAACCGACCAGGGGTATCGACGTCGGTGCGAAGGCCGAGATCCAGAGGCTTGTTGCGAGTCTCGCCGACGAGGGCATGAGCGTTGTCTTCATCTCGGCAGAGCTCGAAGAGGTACTGCGGCTGAGCCACCGCATCGCCGTGATGCGCGACCGCAAGAAGGTTGCCGACGTCGCCAACGAAGACATCACCGTCGGCCAGATCATGGGTCTTATAGCGAGCGGAGCTGAAGCATGAATCGACTTGTGGATCTCACACGGGGCCGGCTCTTCTGGCCGATCGTCACTCTTGCCGCGCTGCTCATCCTCAACGTGATTGTGGCGCCGGGCTTCTTCGCAATTCGCATTCAAGACGGCCACTTGTTTGGCAGCGTCATCGACATCCTGCGCAACGGTGCGCCGACACTTCTCGTAGCGCTCGGTATGACGCTGGTCATCGCAACGCGTGGCATCGACCTGTCGGTGGGCGCAGTTGTCGCGATCTCGGGTGCCCTCGCGTGCACGATCATCGCCGACTCACCAGACCCGGGGAGCGTCGGCACCGTGCTCTCGGCCGTCGGCGTCTCCCTGCTCTTCTCCCTTGTGCTCGGCTCGTGGAACGGCCTGCTCGTCGCGGTTCTCGGCATCCAGCCGATCATCGCGACGCTCATTCTGATGACAGCGGGCAGGGGAATCGCGATGCTCATCACCGAGGGGCAGATCATCACGGTGTCGAGCCCTCCGTACAAGGTCATCGGCGCCGGTTTCTGGTTCGGCCTCCCCGTGTCGATCATCATCGCGGGCGCGATGTTTGCCGTTGCAGCGCTGCTCACTCGCAAGACCGCGCTCGGACTGCTCATCGAATCCGTGGGCATCAACCCCGAGGCATCCAGACTCGCCGGTATTCGTTCCCGCGGGATCATCTGGACCGTCTACCTGTTCAGCGCGGTGTGTGCGGCGATCGCCGGGCTGATGATCTCGTCGAACGTCACGGCCGCCGACGCGAACAGCGCCGGCCTGTGGATTGAGATGGATGCGATCCTTGCCGTTGTCATCGGAGGTACGAGTCTTGCGGGTGGCCGGTACTCACTCACGGGCACGCTCATTGGCGCGTTTGTTATCCAGACCCTCACAACAACCGTCTACACGGTGGGCATCGCAGCCGAGATCACCCTCGTGTTCAAGGCACTCGTTGTGATCGCTGTTTGCCTTCTTCAATCGCCCGTCGTGCAGGCACGCATGCATAGAAAACGACCGACCCTCGTGACCCCCGGAGCCAGCGCATGACAACAACAGTTCCGACCTCGTTCATCGATCGTCTCGGCGTATCGCGCCTCATCCCGTCGTCTCGGTTCTCGAGCGTCATCGTCACGCTGGTTTTGCTGCTCGTGATGTTCGGCATCGGCGCGGGGCGGTACCGCAACTTCGCCGCGCCGCAGAACATCGCCAACCTCTTCGTCGACAACGCGTTTCTTATCGTTCTCGCCGTCGGGATGACGTTTGTGATCCTCACCGGGGGAATTGATCTGTCGGTCGGCTCTGTCGTAGCGCTCTCGACGATGATCGCTGCATCCATGGCGAGAGACGGCTGGCACCCCGCGATAGTTATCGCGACCGTGCTCATCGCCGGGTCGACACTGGGACTGCTCACGGGGCTCGTGATTCACTACTTCGAGATTCAGCCGTTCATCGCGACGCTCGCTGCGATGTTTCTCGCGCGCGGCCTCTGCTACGTGATCAGTCTCAACGCGATCTCGATCACCGACCCGTGGTTCACGGCAATGGCGCAGACGCGAATTCCGCTCGCGGCGAGGCTCAACATCACTCCGAGCGTCATCATCGCCCTCGTTGTTGTGGCGATCGGCTTTGTCGTTCTGCACTACTCGCGCACCGGGCGCACGGTCTACGCGATCGGCGGCGGCGAGCACTCGGCGATGCTGATGGGTCTTCCCGTTGCGCGCACAAAGGTGCTCGTCTACGTGATCAGTGGCTTCTGTTCCGCGGTCGCCGGTGTGCTCTTCACCTTCTACACGCTCTCGGGCTACAGCCTCACTGCCGTCGGGATGGAGCTCGACGCGATCGCCGCTGTTGTTATCGGCGGCACACTTCTGACGGGCGGGTACGGTTTTATTCTCGGTTCGTTGCTCGGGGTGCTGTTGCTCGGTGTGATCCAAACCATCATTAGCTTCGAGGGAACCCTGAGCTCGTGGTGGACAAAGATCGTCATCGGCTCACTCTTGCTCGTGTTTATTGTTCTGCAGCGCGTGCTGACCGCGCGCCGCAAGTGACGACCGGCCAATAAACTAGGGCAACCGACCCGGGGGCAACGACAGCTCGTGAGCACTGACGACAAGGCGCGAGCCGCGAACATCTTCGATGTCGCGCGCCTCGCCGGTGTGTCGCATCAGACCGTCTCGCGCGTCGTCAACAACCTGCCGAACGTTCGCCCCGCGACGCGCCTGCGGGTCGAAGACGCGATCAAGCAGCTGCGCTACCGCCCGTCGACCGCTGCCCGCTCGCTTGTCACCCGCAGGTCGCGCACGATCGGACTCATCACCACCGGCAACCCCGACTACGGCCCCTCGAGTACCCTTCTCGGTTTCAACGAGGCAGCCCGCCAGGCGAGGTATCTCGTGAGCATCTCGAGCATGCTCGAGACGGATGCCGCGTCGATGCGCCAGGCCGTCGAACTGCTCTTGAGCCAGAACGTCGAGGGCATTGTGCTCATCGCCGCGCACCGGGGAGCGATCGAGGCGATTCAGGGCATCGATCTCGGGGTACCGCTTGTGGCAGTCGAGAGCTCGGGTCGCGTCGGTTTTCACAGTGTCTCGATCGACCAGTTCCGGGGCGCCTACGACGCAACGCGGCACCTGATCGAGCTCGGGCACCGCAGCATCATTCACGTCGCTGGCCCGAATGATTCGATGGATGCAACGGAGCGGGTTCGTGGCTGGCGCTCCGCCCTCGCAGAGGCCGGACTCGTCGCGCTCGAACCTCTCGTTGGTGACTGGTCGCCCGCGAGCGGCTATCGCATCGGCAGGCAGATCGCCGAGTCGCTCGAGTGCTCCGCGATTTTCAGTGGCAACGACCAGATGGCGCTCGGGCTTATGCACGCGCTCAGTCAGTCGGGTATCAGCGTGCCGCGCGACGTGAGTGTTATCGGCTTTGACGACATTCCCGAGGCCGAGCACTTCTCGCCGCCGTTGACGACAATTCGCCAGGACTTCGCCGAGCTCGGCCGCACCGTGATGTCGACGCTGCTCGAGCTGATGCTCGACGGAACCCTCGAAGAGGCTCCGCACCCCGCTCCGCACCTCGTTGTGCGTGAGTCGACGGCCCCTTTCGCTCCCCGACCGTCGAAAACTGCTCCATAACTCGAGCTAAAGAGCAGTTTTCGACAATTCGAAGGTCGCGTGAAGCTCGCGCGTGTGATCGACGACGCGCGCCGGTCCGGTGAGGTTAACCGTGTGCGTCACTCCGATGTCGCTGCTCGACGCCCCGAAGCGCAACTCGATGACGCCGGGCTCGACGATGCGGGTGCCGGTGCGGCCCGTAAAACTTGCGAGGTCTGCGGGAACGTGCGCCGCGACATCCACCGATTCGCCGGGGGAGAGGTCGAGACGCACGAAGCCAACGAGTCGCTGCACCGGCCGCACCACGGAGGCGACGGGGTCGTGCAGGTAGAGCTGCACAACCTCGGTGCCAGGCAGGTCGCTCGTGTTGCGCACGCGCAACCGCACGAGAGCCGCGCCATCGGTCGCGATTTCGGCGGGGCCGTGTTCGAGTGCTGACCACTCGAAGTGCGAGTAGCCGAGCCCGTGGCCGAAGGCAAAGGCCGCTGTCGGGTCGAGGTTCGATACTCCGGTCTTGGCGGCGAGCGGTGCCGCGAGGTAGGTCGACGGCTGTGCACCAAGGTGCGCGGGAACGCTCACCGGCAGGCGGCCGCTCGGGTTGACCCGGCCGCTGAGCACGCCGGCGATCGCGCGGGTGCCTTCTTCGCCGGGAAAGAAGGTCTGAACGATTGCGGCGGCTTCGGTGACGGCGCGCCCGAGGGCGTACGGGCGCCCGGCGAGCAGCACAACGATCGTAGGCGTTCCCGTGTCGAGCACAGCGTCGAGCAGCTGCTGCTGGTTACCGGGAAGCGCGAGCGATTCGACGTCGCAGCCCTCACCACTTGTGCCGCGGCCGAAGAGCCCGGCGCGGTCGCCGAGGGCGACGATCGCGACGTCTGAGCGTGCGGCGAGAGCGACGGCTGCCGCGATGTCGTCGGTTGAGGCGCCGTCGATCGTTGTGCCGAGGGCGTAGTCGACCTGCGATCGCGCGAAGACGGCGGTGAGCGATTCGACGAGCGTGGGCAGCTCGATGCCGACGGGCTCGGTTGGATGCTGCACGCCGACGTGCGCCGGAAACGAGTAGCAGCCGAGCACCGAGAAGGCGTTGTGGGCGGTGGGTCCGATGGCCGCGATGCGGGTGGGTGCGGCGAGCGGCAGGATTCCGTCGTTGCGCAGCAGCACGACCGACTGCTCGGCGATCTCGAGGGCGAGCGCGCGGTTGGCATCGCTGTCGAGGTCGATCGCCGCTCGCACCGCCGCGGTGTCGTCGAGGTCGATGTCGAGCAGCGCCGACGGCACGGGTGACCAGTCGGGGTCGAGAAGCCCGAGGTCGACCTTCTGCGAGAGCACACGGTGCAGGGCGCGGTCGATGAGTGCCTCGTCAACCGCACCGGAGCGCACGGCGTCGACGAGCGGCGGGCCAAAGGTCTTGACGGTGGGCAGCTCGATGTCGACGCCCGCCTCGAGTGCGGCGGCGGCGGCCTCGGCCCAAGTGCCGGCGACCCCGTGCAGCAAGCGCAAGAACGCAACACCGAAGTAGTCGGCAACGACTGTGCCGTCGAATCCCCAGTTGTCGCGCAACAGGGTAGTGAGCAGCGAGACGTCGGCCGCCGAGGGGACTCCGTCGATATCGGTGTAGGCGTGCATCACCGATCGCGGCCGCCCCTCACGAATCACCATCTCAAACGGTGGCAGCAGAACGTCGGCGAGCTCGCGCGCACCGATCGAGACCGGTGCGAGGTTGCGCCCGGCCTTCGACGCGGAGTAGCCGACGAAATGCTTGAGCGTCGCGACGATGCCGGCGGCCTCGAGCCCGCGCACGTAGGCCGTGCCGATCGACCCGATGAGATACGGGTCTTCGCCGATCGTCTCCTCGACGCGGCCCCAGCGTGCGTCGCGCACAACGTCGAGCACGGGGGCGAGTCCCTGGTGCACTCCGACGGCTCGCATGTCGTCGCCGATGCGCCGCGACATCCGCTCGATTATTTCTGGATTGAAGGTCGCGCCCCACGCGAGGGGAACGGGATACGCCGTCGCGCCCCAGGCCGCGAAGCCGGCGAGGCACTCTTCGTGAGCGACCGCCGGGATGCCGAAGCGGCTCTCGCGAGCGATGCGCGTCTGGGTGCGCAGCAGCGACAGTGCGCCGAGGCCCGGGTTGACCGGCGCCGTGCCAAAGGGACGCGTGAGCTGGCCGAGGCCGTTGGGCAACAGTGCGTCGAGGTCGACGACGTCATCCATGTCGTGCTGGTGCGGGGCTACATCGCCGCCCTCGCTCGAGGCGCCGACCCACACGCCGAAGAGTTGGGCGATCTTCTCTTCGAGGGTGAGTTCGGCGACGAGAGCGTCAACGCGCTCGGGGGTAGTCGCGGCGGTGTTGTGCCACGCGGGCAGGGTGATGCTCATGGGATTCCTAACCCTTGACTGCGCCGGTCAGACCGCCGACGATGCGGCGCTCGGCGAGCGTAAAGAAGATGAGAGCGGGCAACATGGCGAGGCTCGTAAAGGCGAGCACCATCGCTGTGTCCTGGGAATACTGCGTCGAGAACGCCTGAACCCCAAGCGGCAGCGTGAACGTGTTCGGGTCGCTCAGCACAAGCAGCGGCAGCAGGTAGGCGTTCCAACTGCCGACGAAGGCGAGAACGCCGACCGTCACAAGACCCGGCCCCGAGAGGGGCAGAAGAATGCGAAAGAAGAACCCAACGCGACTTGTTCCGTCGATGGATGCCGCGTCCTCAAGCTCGGGCGGGATCGCCCTCAGAAACGGCACGAGAATCACAATCGTCGTCGGAAGCGCGAAGGCGACCTGCGGAATGATGATGCCCGCCAGGCTGCCGAGCAGGCCGAGGTTCTGCAGCATGAGGTAGAGCGGCACAATCGCGACCGTGATCGGAAACAGCAGGCCGACTGTGAACAACACGTAGAGACCATTGCGCGCACGGAAGTCGTAGCGCGCGAGAACAAACGCCGCCGACACCCCGAGCGCGACAACCCCGGCCGTTGTAGCGAGGGCCGTGAGTGAGCTGTTGCCCAGCTGGGTCCAGAAGGCCGCAGAGGTTAGAACCGCTACGTAGTTGTCGAGAATCCACGGGTCGGGCAGGGCGTTCGGATTGGATGCCAGTTGGCCTGTTGTGCGAAAACCCCCGATGACGAGGTAGAGCACCGGTGCAACGGTGAGGCCGACGGCGATGAGTGCGATCAGGTAGACAAAGGGCTGGCCCCAGTCGAAACGTTTTGCCGGCATTAGCCAACCCCCCTCGTGAGTGCGCCCTCGGTGTCGCGGCTGAGCACAAAGCGCTGGTAGATGAGCGCGAAGGTGAACGAGACGACGAAGAGGATGACGGCGATCGCGCTACCGAACCCCAACTGCGAACGCTGGAAGCCGAACTGGATCATGTAGGTCGCCATCGTGCTGCTCGCGTTTGCCGGGCCGCCGCCCGTCATAACCCACACCATGTCGAACAGCTGCAGCGAGCCGATGATCGACAGGAAGGCCCAAATGCGAATCGTCGGCCCAAGGAGGGGGATCGTTATGTGGCGCTGAATCTGCCACCAGCTCGCTCCGTCGATCTGCGCGGCCTCGGTGAGTTCATCGGGAACACCCTGTAGCCCGGCGAGAAAGAGGATGATCGCGAAGCCGACGTACTTCCAGCTCACAACGGCGAGGAGCGTCCAGATGACAACGTTGAGGTCGGCGAGCCAAAGTTGCCGCAACTCGCCGAGACCGACGGCCTCGAAGACCGCGTCGAAGGGGCCGTGCGGCTGCAGGATGAGTCGCCATGCCACGGCCGAGATGACCTCACTCAGCACGTAGGGAACAAAGATGATCACGCGAAAGATCGAGCGGCCGCGCATTGCCCGGTTGAGCAGCAATGCGACGCCGATCGCGATTGGGCCCTGCACAAGAAGCGACGCGACGACAAAGAACAGGTTGTGGCTCATCGCACCGATGAAGACCGGGTCGGTGAGCGCGCGCGTGTAGTTGTCGAGCCCGACGAACTCTTCGAGCGGGCCGAGGCCGTTCCACTTGTAGACGCTGTAATAGGCGGCGAGAACAACGGGCAGCAACACAAATCCGACATAGACGACAAGCGCGGGGCCGACAAAGGCCACGATCTCGATTGTCTTGCGGGTGTTTTTCTTGCGCCGGGGCACCACCGGCCGCGCTGTAGCGCGGCCGGCGACGTCCGGTCTTTCGAGTGTTGACGTCACGGATACCTAGAGGGTCGCCGCTGCGTCATTCATGGCGTTGACGATGTCTTCTGGCGTCGCCTGCCCCGCGAACATGTTGGCGATCGCGTCGTTCATCGCGCCGCCGACCGTGGGTCCGTACGCGGTGTCGAGCCACAGCTGCACGTAGGTTGCGTTGTTGCGACCCTCGAGAAGCGCCTGCATGTTGGGGTCGCTCACGCCGGTCTCGGCGCCCGCGGCAACGGGAAGCCCAGCACCGGTCTCGGCGAACTTGGTCTGAACGTCGACGCTCGCGATGTACTTGAGAAGTTCGACGCACTCCGGCGGAGCCTTGTACGAGCAGGAGAAGCCGTCGCCGCCGCCGAGGGCAGCCGTCGGGTCACCGGCCGAGCCCGGGATTCCCGGGAAGTTGAACCAGCCGAGGTCGTCTCCGAGCCCCTCGCCGTCTTCGGTGAGGCCGCCCATCACGCCGGGGTTCCAGTGGCCCATCAGCTCCATGCCCGCCTTGCCATTCGCGAGAAGGCCGGCCGAGCTGCCCGCGCCCTGCTGCGCGGGTGTCGCAAGGAAGCCCTCCTGGAACGGCTCAGAGGCGATGAACGTTTCGAGGTCAGCGCCGGCGTCTTTGAAGCACGGGTCGCTGAAGTCGAGATCGACCGATGCGGCCTTGAGGGTATCGGGCGAGCACGACTTGAGTGCGAAGTTGTACCAGTAGTGCGCAGCGGGCCACTTGTCACCCGCGCCGACGGCGATGGGTGTGATTCCCGCGTCTTTCAGCTTGGCGATGTCGTCGTTGAGTTCGTCGAGCGTGGTCGGCGTTCCCTCGATTCCCGCGTCGGCGAAGAGCGCCTTGTTGTACCAGAAGCCCTCGATGCCGAGGCTAAACGGAAGCCCGTAGGTCTTTCCGTCGACCTGCCAACCGGCGACCGAGCCGCCGAGGCTCTCGAGCTCTGCGTCGACATCGGCAGAGATGTCGAGAACGCGGCCGGCCTCGACCTGCGTTGCGAGCTCGCCGCCACCCCACTGCTGGAAGAGGTCGGGCGGGTTGTTGCCGCGCAGCGCGTTCGGAATCTTCGTGCGCTGCAACTCTTCGTTCTGAACGGCTTCGACGTTGATCGTCACCCCGGGGTGATCCTCTTCGAACTGGTCGGCAACGGACTGCCAGTAGCCCTTGAGTGGCTCACCGGTTCCGTTGTGCCACCACGTGAGGGTGACGTCACCGTTGCTGTCTCCTGGAGTGCTGCCACAAGCTGTGATGCCCGCGAGCGTCAGGGCGGTTACCGCCCCCGCCGCGAGCAATCGCGTAATGCTGCGTGTGTTCATCGTTGAACGCCTCTCGAAAGTTTCGACAACTGCGTCGAAAATGATTAGGATGGGAGCAGTCTAGGTAGGCCTCTGCACCCGCACAAGTTGTTTTGAACAACAAATCGAATCGAAAGCAGGACATGGAATCGACGCCGCGCACCAACCTCAGCGAAATAGCTGATGAGGCGGGTGTTTCGCTCTCGACGGTATCCAAAGTGCTCAACGGCCGATTGGATGTCGCGGCCGCTACCCGCGCCCGAGTCGAAGAGATTCTCGACCGCAACGGCTACCACCGGCGCACCGGACTGCCCAACCGGGGCACCCTCATCGAACTCGTTTTTCCCGAACTCGAGACGGCCTGGGCAATGGAAATCATTCGCGGTGTCGAAAACGTTGCGAGCGGTCACGGCCTCAGCGTTGTGCTCACCGAGTCGGGAACCCGGCACTCGCCGGCCCCCGACTGGATCGACGGTGTGCTGCGCCGCCGCCCGCTCGGCGTTGTGCTCGTCTTCTCCGACCTCGCCGAGGACTACAAGGCCAAGCTCAGGTCGCGGGCAATCCCGTTCGTCATCGTCGACCCCGCCGGCGACCCTGCTCCCGACGTGCCCTCGGTCGGCAGCGCGAACTGGTCGGGCGGACTAATGGCCACCCGGCACCTGCTCGAACTCGGGCACACGCGCATCGCGGCAATCACCGGCCCGGAAGACATGATGTGCTCGCTCGCCCGTCTTGACGGTTTTCGCTCGGCCATGAACTCGGCGGGGGTTGCCGTCGACGAGAGCCTCATCAGGTTCGGCAACTTCGGCGTTGACGGCGGGCGGGATCACGCCCGCGACATCCTCGGGTCAGAGAACCGACCAACCGCGATCTTCGCAGGCAGCGATCTTCAGGCGCTCGGAGTGCTTGACGTCGCGCGCACGCTCGGCATTCGGGTTCCGCACGAGCTGTCGATCGTCGGATACGACAACATCCAGCTCGCCGAGTGGACGAGCCCGTCCCTCACCACGATTCACCAGCCGCTGCGACAGATGGCCGAAGAGGCGGCGCGGCTCGTGATTCGCATGAGCGAGGCAGAGCTGGAGACGATCCCGCGAATGGATCTCGCGATCCACCTGGTTCTGCGGGAGTCAACGGCACCGCTACCGTCGAAAACTGCTCCAAGAGTTTGATTTTGGAGCAGTTTTCGACGATTAGGGGCGACGGGCGGCGTACTGCTCCGTGATCACCGGTTGCGGCGCGGGAGCTAGGTTCGCCGCGATCGGGGTCGACCAGTCGGGCGCAACCCCGGTGAGCGCCCACGCGGCCTGGCGCGCGGCACCCGCTGCGACGTATTCGCCCGGCTCGGGAACGTCGACCGGCAGCCCGAACACCTCGGCCGCGATTGCCTGCACCGCGGGGTTCTGGGCGGCGCCGCCGATGAGCAGGATGCGCTTCGCCTCGACGCCCTGCGCCGTCAGTGCTGCGAGACCATCGGCGAGGGCGGCGAGCATGCCCTCGATTGCGGCGCGCGCGAGGTTCGCCCTGGTCGTGCTCGCGAGAGTCATGCCGAAGAGGGTTGCCGTGGCATCCGGCAGGTTGGGTGTGCGCTCGCCCTCGAAGTACGGCTGCAGCACAAGCCCGGCCGAGCCGGGGTCGGCAGTGAGAGCGAGTTCGCCCAGCTCATCGTGGGTCACGCCCAACAAGCCCGCAATCGAGTCGAGAATGCGCGCCGCATTGAGCGTCGCGACGAGCGGCAAGAAGTTGCCCGTCGCATCGGCGAATCCCGCGACGGTGCCCGACTCATCGATGATGGGCTTGTCGGTCACGGCAAAAACCGTGCCACTCGTTCCGATCGAGACAACGACGTCGCCGACGCTCGCGCCGAGGCCAAAGGCAGCCGCCGCGTTGTCGCCCGCGCCGGCACCGATGGTCCACGGCGTCGACGCTGCTCGCTCGGCGGGCCCGAGCACTCGCGGCACCTGCACCGGGTGCCCGAGAGCGAGCTCGAGCAGCGGCAGGTCGTAGTCGCCTCGACTCGGGCTCCAGTAACTTGTGCCGCTCGCATCGGAACGGTCGGTAGTGAGCTCGTTGAGGAGAGGGTCGCTCGGGCCAAAGCCGCGCAACCGCCAAGTCAGCCAGTCGTGGGGGAGTGCAACAGCCGCAACCCGCGCCGCGTTCGACGGCTCTGCGTCGCGCAACCAGCGCAACTTGGTCGCCGTGAAACTTGGCACCGGCACGCTGCCCGTGCGCGCGGCAAGCTCGGCGGCACCCACCTCGGCGATGAGTGCCGACGCGGCCGCGGCCGAACGTGTGTCGTTCCAGAGCAGGGCGTCGCGGATGACCTCGCCCGCGACATCCAACACCACCATGCCGTGTTGCTGCCCGGCGATTGAGATCGCCGCGACGTCGTCGAGCCCGCCCGCGTCAGCGATGGCGGCCTGAAGCGCCACCCACCACGCCTCGGGGTCAACTTCGCTTCCGGCGGGGTGGGGCGCACGACCCTTGCGCACTATCGCGCCGGTGTCTGCGTCACGGATGACGACCTTGCAGCTCTGGGTCGACGAGTCGACGCCGGCGACGAGGGTCACAGCCCGACCCCCGTGCAGAACTCCTGCAAAAAGTGTGGCGCGAGAGCGACCGGCGCGTGCCCCCGCGGGTTGGCGTGAGGCAGCGCAAGAATTGCAGGAGTTCTGCACATGGCCGGGTTAACGCGCCCCGAGCAGGTGCTCAGTGGCGAGCTGCTGCAGCCGCACAAAGCCGCCGCCCTTGCCGCCGAAGTAGGCGGAGCTGTCGAAGTCTTCGTAGGCCGAACGGTCGGCGAGGAAGTCGTCGTAGGTCTCGCCCTCATTAAGCGTCGGCACCGACAACTCGGGAACCTTGGCGGCCTGCAGGGCCTCCTGCACTTCGGGGTCGGCGCGGAAGGCCGCGGCGCGCTCCTTGAGCAGCAGGTAGGTCTGCATGTTGGCGGCAGCCGAATCCCAGACACCCTTTTCGTCTTCGGTGCGCGAAGGCTTGTAGTCGAAGTGGCGCGGGCCGGTGTAGGTCTGCCCGCCGTCGGGGCCGCCGTTTTCGAGAAGGTCGACGAGCGCGAACGCGTTGTGCAGGTCGCCGTGGCCGAAGACGAGGTCTTGGTCATACTTGATTCCGCGCTGGCCGTTGAGGTCGATGTGAAAGAGCTTGTCGTGGAAGAGTGCCTGCGCGATGCCGGCGGCAAAGTTGAGTCCGGCCATCTGCTCGTGCCCGACCTCGGGGTTGAGTCCGACAAGCTCGGGGCGCTCGAGCGAGCCGATGAAGGCGATCGCGTGACCGAGGGTCGGCAGCAGGATGTCACCGCGGGGCTCGTTGGGCTTGGGCTCGATAGCGAATCGAATGTCGTAGCCCTTGTCGGTGACGTAGTCGCCGAGCAGGTTGACCGCCTCGCGGTAACGCTCGAGTGCCTGGCGGATGTCTTTTGCTGCGTCGTACTCGGCGCCCTCGCGGCCGCCCCACATTACAAACGTCTTCGCGCCGAGTTCAGCGCCAAGGTCGAGCTGGCGGAAGACCTTGCGCAGCGCGAAGCGACGCACGTCGCGGTCGTTCGAGGTGAAGCCGCCGTCTTTGAAGACGGGAGCGCTGAAGAGGTTCGTTGTGACCATTGGCACAATGAGGCCGGTGTCGGCGAGGGCGCCCTTGAGGCGGTCGATCTGGGTCTGGCGCTCGGCGTCGCTCGAGCCGAAGGCGAAGAGGTCGTCGTCGTGGAACGTGAGTCCGTAGGCGCCGAGTTCGGCGAGCTTTTCGACGGCGTGCACAACATCGAGCTGGGGGCGGGTGGGGCCGCCGAAGGGGTCCGCGCCGTTATAGCCGATGGTCCAGAGACCGAACGAGAACTTGTCTTCTGGGGTGGGTGTCAAGGCCATAAGAAACTCCTGAGCGTCGTTGCGCGGAAATGTTTGCAGCGACAACATATCACGCTCGCCGGGAAGCGCAAGAGTGCGATCGGGCGACTGCTGAGTAGGCTCACCCCATGATCCACGACGACGTCGGTGCCCCGCGGGTGCCCTGGCCAGACCTCGCCGACGCCGAACGCGCCGTACTTCTCGAGCTGCTGCTTCACGGCGCCCGCTCGCGCATCCGTCTCGCCGAGCGCGTTGGGCTGTCGCGCGCGAGTCTCACCCGCATTGCTCGCGAGCTCGTTGATCTCGGACTCATCGCCGAGGGCGAGGCGCAGGTCACCAACGCGCGTGGCCGCCCCGGCGAGCAGCTCTACCTGCGCCCCGAGGCCGCACATTTTCTCGGCATCAAGCTCACGGGCGACACTCTGTACGCGGTAGTCACCGACCTTTCGGCGAACGTCGTGACGTCGCAGTCGCACCCACTCGATTCAAAAACGGTGGTGGATGTCGTGAGCCTCATCGGTCGCGTCGCTCGCGAGTTGCTCTCCAACCGTGCACTGCCCTCGGCGATCGGCGTCGGTCTCGCCGGCGACGTGCTCAAGCGCAACGGCACGCAGGTCGTCGAGCGCTCTGCCTTTCTCGGTTGGAGCGGCGCAACCCCGTTGCAGGTGCTGGTCGAAGACGAGACGGGAATCCCCACAACTATCACCAACGACGTGCACGCCCTCACCGCCGCGCATCACTGGTTCGGCAGCGGCGTCGGGCGCGAGTCGCTCGTTGTCTACGGCCTCGGCGCGGGTATTGGCAGCGGCGTTGTCGTGGGCGACGAACTGATGGAGGGCGCGCACGGCCGCAGCGGGCGCATCGGTCATTCGCGCGTCGGGCTCGCACGTAACGGCGTCGCTGGCCGTCGGTGCGAAAACGGCCACGTCGACTGCGTTCACAGCTTTGTGACGATGCCGTCAATCGAGTTCAACGCGGGTGCGCAACCGGGGGAGTACGACCTCGTTGTCGACCGAGCGCGGGCGGGCGACGCTGTCGCGATCCAGGCCTTCGAAAGCGCCGCATATGCCCTGGGTGCGGTCGTCGCGGAGTCGGTGAACTCATTCGATCCGCAGCTTGTTTCGATTATGGGTGAGGGGCTCGACATGCTCGATTTTGCCCCGGAACGCTTTGCCGAGGCGCTCGCCGAATACCTCGAGCAGGTGGATCCGGAGGGCCTCGCTCTCGAGCGTCCGCCCTTCGATTTTGGCCTTTACGCGAGGGGTGCGGCAGTCGCCGCAATGCGCGAGCTGCTTTCATAATCGAGATAACCGTATTTTGTTGCAGCACTTGACAAATTCAATTGTGGCTCGGAAGCTTGTCCCGCGAGCTCGGTTGAGGTCGCCTACCAGCACCACACCAATCAAGGGAGATTGCAATGCGTTCACAGTGGATCGCATCAACAGCGGTTATCGCCGCAGCGGGTCTTGTACTCGCGGGATGCTCCAGCGCTCCGGCCGCCGATGACAACGTGCTCACGCTCTGGCACTTCGAAGCCGAGAACAGCGCGACCGGCATCGCATGGGCCGAGGCCATCAAGGTCTTTGAAGAAGAGACCGGTGCGACAGTCGAGTTCGAGGAGAAGAGCTTCGAGCAGATCCGTTCGACGGCGAGCCAGGTGCTCAACTCAAACGAGGCCCCCGACATTCTCGAGTACAACAAGGGCAACGCAACCGCCGGCCTTCTCGCGAGCCAGGGACTTTTGAGCCCGATCACCGAGCAGGTCGAAGAGTACGGCTGGGACGACAAGCTCGCCCCGTCGCTGCAGACCACGGCGCGCTACAGCGAAGACGGCGTTATGGGCTCGGGCGAGTGGTACGGAATCCCTAACTACGGCGAGTACGTCACGATGTACTACAACAAAGACGCCTTCGCCGAGAAGGGCCTCGAGGTTCCCACAACGATGGCCGAGCTCGAAACGGTGATGGCGGCGTTTGAGGAAGACGGCACAACGCCCCTCGCCGAGGCAGCACTCGAGTACCCGCTCGGCCAGCTCTGGTACCAGCTCGCTCTGAGCAAGTCCGACCGCCAGTGGGTCAACGACTACCAGCTCTACGAAGCAGAGGTCGACTTCAAGGGCGAACCCTTCTCCTACGCGACCGACACCCTCGCCGACTGGACCGAGAAGGGCTACATCTCGCAGGACGCCTCGGGCCTCAAGGCCGAAGACGCCGGCGTCTCGTTCATCGGTGGTGAATCACCGCTCTTCTTCTCGGGCAGCTGGTGGTACGGCCGATTCCAGACCGAGATCGACGGCTTCGAGTGGGGCATCTTCGAGTTCCCCGAGTCAGAGCTCAACCTCGGCTCAGCGGGCAACATGTGGGTAGTTCCCGAGAACGCGAACAGCAAGGATCTCGCCTACCAGTTCATCGACATCACGATGCGTCCCGAGATTCAGGCGCTTATCGGCAACAACGGCGGACTGCCCGTAGCGGCGGATGTCGCGGACATCACCGATGAGAAGAGCCAGGAACTCATCCAGGGCTTCAACGACATCAACGAGAAGGATGGCCTGGCGTTCTACCCTGACTGGCCCACGCCGACCTTCTACGACGCGATTGTCGCCGACCTGCAGGAGCTCATCAACGGCACGAAGAACTCGGATGAGGTTCTCGACTCGCTTGGCGAGGAGTACAACTCGTACGCCGAGGACTTCCGCTAACCATCTGATCGACGTGAGCCGGGCGGGCACAAACGCCCGCCCGGCTCACACCGAAAAAGGACGATCCCATGGCAACACAAGTACCCTTCGTGCGCACACCAAAAGCGCCGAAGTCGAAACCGATTCCCGAGCAGAGCGGCTTTCCGGAGAGCGGCAGCAGCCGCGCCACGTGGTGGCTCTACCTCATTCCCGGGCTGCTTCTGCTGACCTTTGTGATAATCATTCCTCTGGTCTGGAACATCTACCTGAGCTTCACCGAGTACCGCGGCATCCGTCCCCCGGAATTTATTGGTCTCGACAACTGGATCGAACTCATCGGCGACGAAGACTTCTGGGCGTCGTTTCGCAACACAATCTTTATGATCATCGCGATGGTGATCCTGCCGACAACCATCGGCCTGCTTCTCGCCGCGATCCTCTTCGACGTGGTCGGCAAGAAGTTCGGCGGCAAGCTCGCGAGCTTCTTGCGCGCTACCTATTACCTTCCGCAGATTCTTCCCGTTGCCATCGCGGGTATCGTCATCGGCTGGATCCTGCGGCCCAAGAACGGTGCGCTCAACGAGATCCTCACCGGGCTCGGCCTCGGTGACCTCGCGCACAACTGGCTCGGCAGCCCCGACACTGCGCTCGCCAGCATCATGGTTGTGCTCGTCTGGGTGCAGCTCGGTTACCCGGTGGTCATCTTTATGGCCGCACTGCAGCGCGTTGACCCCGAGCTGTACGAGGCGGCCGAGCTTGACGGCGCGAGCTGGTTCCAGCGCTTCCGGGCGATAACCGTCGGCATGATCCGCCCCGAGATCTTCGTTGTGACACTCACCTGCACAATCGCGGCGCTTAAGGTCTTCGGCCCGATCTTCGTTCTGACCCGCGGCGGCCCCGGCACAAGCACACTTGTGCCGAGCTACTACGCGTACAGCGAGTTCTTCCAGTCCCAGCAAGTCGGGTACGGCGCGACGATCGCGACGGCACTCACAATTCTCATCGGCATTGTCGCCGTGCTCTTCATCAAGGCGCAGAACGCGTCTGAGCGCGCAGAAAGGAGCGGTTCATGACAACCGCAGCCCCCGCACTCACAAAGGTGAAGAACCGCAAGGGCGGGATGAACCGCCCGAAGTGGGCCGACTGGCTTGTGCTCGTCGCTGTTATTCTCGGCGCGATTCTCATCGCCTTCCCGTTTGTGCTGATTCTTATCAACTCGTTCAAGTCGCCCGCCGACTACAACTCTTCCGGACCGCTCGCACTGCCGACCCAGCTCTACTTCGACGGCATCGTCGCCTTCTGGGAGCGCGTGAACTTTCCAGAGAAGCTCTGGAACTCGATCTGGATCTCGGGCACCGTTGCGATCTTTGCCGTTGTGATCTCGGTCTTCAACGCTTTCGCGATCGGCATCGGCCGCGTTCGTGGTCGCACCTGGGTAGTCGTCGCGTTCCTTCTCGCGAACCTTCTGCCGCAGGAGGCGCTGCTGTACCCGCTGTACTTTATGTTCAAGCAGATCGGGCTCTACAACAACCCGTGGTCTGTTGTGATCATCTTTACGGTCATCCAGAGCGCTTTTGGCACCTACCTTCTCTCGTCGGTTTACGGAACCTTTCCGAAGGAGATCCTCGAGGCAGCGGCTCTCGACGGTGCCTCGCGCTGGACGACCCTGTGGCGCGTCATTGTGCCGATCAGTCGCCCGACGCTGAGCGTGCTTGTGATCTTCTTCTTCATCTGGACCTGGAACGAGTTTCTTATTCCCCTGACGTTCCTCGTTGACAACGCCAACCAGACGGTTCCGGTCGCGATCAGCGTGCTGCAGGGCGACAGGCTTATGGATGTCACAACAACGAGTGCGTCGGCGCTGCTCGGTGTTATCCCGACGCTCATCTTCTTCATCATCTTCCAGCGCACTCTCACTCGCGGCATCACCGCGGGTGCGGTCAAGTAATACGTAAGGCCCCACAACAATGAAGTTCACCGACGGTTTTTGGCAGGTGCGCCCCGGCGTCACCCCGCTATACGCGCACGAGGCCTACGACATAGTCCAGGCAGAGAACCAACTCGTCGTTACGGCTCCCACCGGCGCGATCTTCTCGCGCGGCGCGACCCTCAACCGCCCTACGATCACCGTGACCCTGACCTCGCCTCTGCCGGGCATCATCGGCGTCAGGCTCGAGCACCACCAGGGCGCTGTCGACACGTTCGGCTTCGACCTCGTCGGTGCGGAGCCAGGGCACGGTGTCACGGTTATCGATGAGACCGGCGGATCCCTCACGAGTGGTGACATCACGGCGACGATCGCGCAGGGCGCACCGTGGAACCTGAGCTTCTCGTCGAAAGGCCGCGTGCTGACGTCGAGCGGCAGCAAGTCGGTGGGCTACCTGCAACTGGCGAACGACGCGCAGGTCGAAGCCGGGCCCGTCGGAAATGCGCGAGCCGCGACATCCGGACCCGGCGCTTCTACCTACGTTCACGAGCAGCTCTCGCTCGGGGTCGGTGAGCTCGTCTACGGCCTGGGTGAGCGCTTCGGCCCCCTCGTCAAGAACGGGCAGTCGGTCGACGTCTGGAATGCCGACGGCGGAACGAGCAGCGAACAGGCGTACAAAAACGTTCCGTTTTACCTGACTAACCGCGGCTACGGCGTGCTCGTCAACAACCCCGGACACGTCTCGTTCGAGGTCGGCTCGGAGTCGGTTGAGCGCGTGCAATTCTCTGTCACCGGCGAAAGCCTCGAGTACTTCGTCATCGCCGGCGAGAGCCCGGCCCAGATTCTCGACCGCTACACCCAGCTCACCGGGCGCCCGGCGGTTGTTCCCGAATGGTCGTACGGGCTGTGGCTCTCGACGAGCTTTACGACCGACTACGACGAGGCGACGGTCACGAGCTTCATCGACGGCATGGCCGAGCGCGACCTGCCGCTGAGCGTCTTCCATTTCGACTGCTTCTGGATGCGCGAATTCAACTGGAGCGACTTCGAGTGGGATTCGAGGGTTTTTCCCGACCCGGTCGGAATGCTCTCGCGACTTCACGATCGCGGCCTCAAGGTCTGCGTCTGGATCAACCCGTATATCGGCCAGCGCTCGCCGCTGTTCGCCGAGGCCAAAGAGCAGGGCTACCTCGTTAAGCGGCCCGACGGCAGCGTGTGGCAGTGGGACCTCTGGCAGGCAGGCATGGGGCTCGTCGACTTCACCAACCCTGACGCCACTGCGTGGTACCAGGGCAAACTGCGCCACCTTCTCGACCAGGGCGTCGACTGCTTCAAGACCGACTTCGGCGAGCGCATTCCGCTCGAGGTCGACTACTTCGACGGCTCGAGCCCCGAGCGTATGCACAACTGGTACACCCAGCTCTATAACCAGGCGGTGTTCGAGCTTCTCGAGCAGGAGCGCGGACCCGGCGAGGCTGTCGTCTTCGCGCGCTCGGCGACGGTCGGTGGCCAGCGCCTTCCCGTGCACTGGGGCGGCGACTCGACGTCGACCTACGAGTCGATGGCAGAGACACTGCGCGGCGGCCTCTCGATTGCCCTGAGCGGTTTCGGTTTCTGGAGCCACGACATCGGGGGCTTCGAGGGCACACCCGATGCGGGCGTCTTCAAGCGCTGGACCGCCTTCGGCCTGCTCTCGAGCCACTCACGCTTTCACGGGTCGAGCTCGTACCGTGTGCCGTGGATCTTCGACGAGCTCACCGGCACGGCAGAAGACGACCCGCAGAGTGCCGTCTCTGTCACGCGCACCTTCACCAAGCTCAAGCTGCGCCTGATGCCGTACCTCGCAGCGGCGGGAGCCGAGGCAAGCGCGACCGGTCTGCCGGTTATGCGCCCAATGCAGCTCGCCTTCCCCGACGACCCTGCGGTTGGTCACCTCGACCGGCAGTACATGCTCGGCGGCGACCTGCTCGTTGCCCCTGTTTTCAGCGCGAGCGGCGACGTCGAGTTCTACCTGCCCACGGGGGAGTGGACCAACTACTTCACCGGCGAGGTCGTCTCGGGCGGTCGCTGGCTGCGCGAGACTCACGGTTTTGACTCGCTGCCGCTGTATGTGCGGCCCGGCGCGGTTATCCCGGTTGGAGCACGCGACGATCGGCCCGACTACGACTACCTCGACGGATTGACGCTCGAGGTGTATCCCGGTGGCGCGGGCTCGACCGAGGTCGCCGTATCAACCCCGGAGCGTGCGTCGGCGACCTTCACCGTCGAGCGAAACGCAGAGGGCGCGACGGTATCCTCGACGAGCGGTCGTGAGTTCAGCGTGCGATCGGCCGGCGGCGCGACAATCGCGTCGATCGGAGGAGAGGCAGAGATTCAATGGTGAACGCAGGCAACCCCGACTACCGGGATTCGGGTCTCGAGTTTCCGGCTGACTTTTTGCTCGGTTCGGCGACGGCGTCGTACCAGATCGAGGGCGCTACCCACGAAGACGGTCGCGGCCCGTCCATCTGGGACACCTTCAGCCACACCCCCGGCAAGATCACAAACGGCGATACGGGGGATGTCGCAGACGACCACTATCACCGTCTCGACGAAGATCTCGACCTCATGAAGAGCCTCGGCCTCGAGGCATACCGGTTCTCCATTGCCTGGCCGCGCATCCAGCCCGAGGGCTCCGGGCCGGCCAACAAGGCCGGGCTCGACTTCTACGGTCGCCTCGTCGACGGACTTCTCGCCCGCGGCATCCGCCCGATTGCGACCCTGTACCACTGGGACCTTCCGCAGGCCCTCGAAGACAAGGGCGGCTGGACCAACCGCGATACCGCCTACCGTTTTGCCGAGTACGCGTCGATCGTTGGCGAAGCGCTCGGCGATCGCGTCGCTACCTGGACAACACTCAACGAGCCGTGGTGCTCTGCGTATCTCGGGTACGGCTCGGGTGCCCACGCGCCCGGAGTGACATCGAAGCTCGCGACCCTCAAGGCCGTGCACCACCTCAACCTCGCTCACGGGTTGGCGCTCAAGGAGCTGCGTCACGTTGTGACGAACGACGCGGCTACCTACTCGGTGACCCTCAACTTTCACGTTCTGCGCGACGGCGGTCACCAGTCTGACGAGGCGATCCGCCGCATCGACGCTCTCGCCAATCGCGCCTTCACCGGTCCGATGCTCACGGGCGCCTACCCGGTCGACCTTGTCGACGACACCCGCGAGATCACCGAGTGGGAGTTTGTGCGCGACGGTGACCTCGAGATCATCAATCAGCCGATCGATTTTCTCGGTGTCAACTACTACTCGACGGCAACCGTACGCATGTGGAACGGGCGCGACGTTCGGCAGAACAACGACGGACACAAGCCGTCGTCGGGCACGGCCTGGCCGGGCAGCGAGCGCGTGGAGTTTGTTGCGCAAGAGGGCCCGTACACGGCAATGGGCTGGAACATCGCGCCCGAGGGGCTCGAAGAGCTTCTCGTCGATTTGAGTGGCCAGTTTCCCGAACTTCCGTTGATGATCACCGAGAACGGCGCTGCGTTCGACGACGAGGTTCGCGACGGTGCAGTTCACGATGCGCAGCGCACCGACTACCTGCGGCGGCACTTCACGGCGGCACACCGTGCGCTTCAGCGCGGCGTCGATCTGCGCGGCTACCTCGTGTGGTCGCTGCTCGATAACTTCGAGTGGGGCTATGGTTTCACCAAACGATTCGGCATCGTTCACGTCAACTACGAGACCCAGGAGCGCATTGTCAAAGACAGCGGGCACTGGTATTCGCGGCTCATCGAGTCGCACTCCATTCCCGAATAGGCACACACCATGACTCTCGCGACCGAACCACAGGGCGGACGCGGAAACAGCAATGACCACGTGCGCCGCCACAACCTCTCGGTTGTGCTCGATCACGTGCACCGCTCGGGCGGGGTCTCGCGGGCCCAACTCACGAAGCTCACGGGCCTCAATCGCTCGACTGTCGCGGCCCTCGTTGGCGAGCTGGTCGAGCGCAGGCTCGTCATCGAGACCGAGGCAGACTCGCACAACCAGGTCGGGCGACCGAGCCCGATCGTGCGCCCAGACCCGCTCGCTGTCGCGGTTTCGATCAACCCCGAGATCGACGCAATAACCGTGGGTCTTGTGGGACTCGGTGGCGAGGTGATCTCTCGCGACAGGCACGTCACCGACCACACCCTGACGGCGGCCGAAGTTGTCGCGTTGTGCGCACGCGTTATCAACGAGTTGCGTGACGACCTCGATGCAAACTTCCGAACGATCGGCGTTGGTGTAGCCGTACCCGGGCTCGTGCGTGACTCCGACGGCCTCGTTCGCCTCGCGCCGCACCTCGAGTGGGTCGACGAGCCTCTCGCCGAGATGCTCGAAGAGGCGACGGGTTTCTCGGTCGTCGCTGCCAACGATGCCCACCTCGGAGCCCTCGCCGAGAGCACCTTCGGTGCGGGCCGTTCGCTGAGCGATTTTCTCTACCTCAACGGTGGCGCGAGCGGTATCGGTGGCGGAATCATCGCGGGCGGCGAGCCGCTCTCCGGGGCTGCCGGCTACGCGGGTGAATTCGGCCATACGCTCGTGAAGAGCGACGGTCGCGACTGTCACTGCGGGGCGACTGGATGTCTCGAGACCGAGGTGCGCAGGGCACCTCTTCTCGCGCTGGTTGGACTCACCGCGGCCGACGCCGACGACCTCGAGGGCGCACTTCTCGCCGCAGAGTCACCCGAGGTGCGCGCCGAGGTGCACCGTCAGCTCGACTTTCTCGCCGTGGCCCTGCGCAACGCAATCAACACGCTCAATCCGCAGGTCATCCTGCTCGGCGGGTTTCTTGGCACGCTCTACGCCGTCGCGCCAGCGCACCTCGACGCGCTGCTCGCAACACAACCGCTTCGCGCATCTCGCGAGAACGTTCGCGTCGAGCGCGCGATGCTCGGCACCAATCTTCTGATGATCGGCGCGGCAGAGCTTGCCTTCGAGGCAGTGCTCGCCGACCCGACCGCCTTCTAACGGAATACCGACCGTTGGTCGGCAGTTAGGCTCTTCCGGGGGAGTCACGCTACCCCGCCACCGCGCGCCAGCCTGGGCGCGGTTATTGGGCGCTCTGCCTCGCCCACGTTTTCTGCAAGGACCCCTTTTTTGACTACCACCGTGTACCCCGGCGATTCGCTGTCCGGGCGCCAACGACTCGTCTACGTGATTGTGCTTGGAGCGCTCACCGCGCTCGGCCCGTTCACCATCGATCTTTACCTCCCCGCTTTTCCGGCACTCGAGGTAGACCTGATGACGACAGAGTCGGCGATCCAGCTGACCCTCACCGCGACAATGATCGGCTTCGCGCTCGGTCAGCTCATCGTCGGTCCGTGGAGTGACAAGGTCGGTCGTCGCGCGCCACTCATCATCGCGACGGTTCTGCACATCGTTGCAAGCTTCGGCGTCGCCCTCGCGCCCGACATCGAGATGGTCGGTGTCTTCCGAGTGCTGCAGGGTATGGGTGCCGCGGGTGGTGGTGTTGTGGCGATGGCCATGGTGCGCGACCTCTTCGGTGGCCTGCCTCTTGTGCGTATGCTCTCGCGCCTTGCTCTTGTGAGCGGACTCGCTCCGATCGCTGCACCCGTTATCGGCTCTCAGCTTCTGCGTTTCGTCGAGTGGCGCGGCATCTTCTGGTTCCTCACCGCCTACGGCGTACTCGTGATCATCGCGGCGTTCTTCTTTATCGTCGAGACCCTCCCGGCCGAGCGACGCGGCGACAAGGGCCACTCGACAGTGCGCGAGCGCTACAAGGCCCTGTTCAGCGACCGCGTGTTTGTCGGCGTCGCGGTGATCGCGGGAATGACCTTCTCGGGTCTCTTCGCCTACCTGTCGGCTTCGTCGTTTTTGTTCCAGACCGGATTCGGTTTCAACGCTCAGGAGTATGGCTTTCTCTTCGCTATCAACTCGCTCGGGGTTGTCTTCGGCGTTCAGGTGAGTTCGCGGCTTGCCAAGTACGTCGGGCCGCAGTGGATTTTGCTCGGCGCCGTCACGGGCATGCTGGTCTCCGCGCTGACGATCGTCGCGCTCGACCTGGCCGGCGCAGGGCTGTTGGGCATTACGATTCCGCTCTGGTTCTTTATCGCCTCGTGCGGATTCGCCTTCCCCTGCCAGCAGGTTCTCGCTCTCGCCAACCACGGTGGTGAGGCTGCAACCGCAGCATCGCTCATGGGCGCTATCAACTTCGGTCTTGCCGGTCTGATCTCGCCGGTTGTGAGCCTGTTCGGTGTCAGCGCGCACACGATGGGCACGGTTATGGCCATCACCGCGACCGTCTCGTTGTTCGTTATGTGGATTGTTGTTCGGCCGAAAACGGTGCCCGCGCTTTCCCGCTAATGCGACCCGGCTTTCATTAGGGTGGGAGCAGAAAGGCCGCAATGTCTCAGGTGTTCCCTTCGTCGCTCGCAGCGCAAAGCACAAACGCTGCGCTCGCACGCGGGTCGTTCTGGTTTGGCCTTACCTGCCTCGCCGGAGCCTTCGCCGGCATCGGCTCGATAGCCCTCGCTCGCGCTGACTTCACGGCCTGGGCTGTCTTTCCGGCTCTCGCTGTTCTTGCGATCGGCGGGCTTGTGCTTTTTCTGATGCCCGTCGCTCGGCCCTGGGTGGTTGCGCTTGTCGTGGTTATCGAGGCGGTGGGAATCGCCTGGTACACGGCTACCGTGTTTATCTACCAAAACACGATGCCATCGAGCTCCAACGTGAGCAGCGACACCCTGTTTATCTCGCTCGCCACAACCGCAATGCTCATGTTCGGTGTGACTGCCGGTCGGCTGCTGCCGAGCATCTCAAGCGTGGTTGTGGCTTTTGTTCTCGCCGAGGGCACGGTGGCGGCTCTTGCATTTGCAACGCGACATCCAATCGTTGTGGATGTCTCGGCGACAGGTCTTTTCGCAGTTCTCGTGCTGACGATGATTCTTTTGCGGTTGAGCCGCGCGCGCTCGCGTTCCGCTGAACCGGTGATCGCGCGGGCGAACCAGGCTGATGCAGCGGCCTCGGAGCGCGAACGCGCCGACAGTCGGGTCTCGGCCCTTGTTCATGACACGGTGCTCAACGAGCTCGCGGTTGTGTCGACCCGCCCACCCGGCGAGGTGCCGCACAACGTGCGCGACCGAATCGCAGCGAGCCTCGCCCGCGTCATCGGCGAAGATGCCCAGGGTGGCGACGCGCTTGTCGCGGGGGAGCCGCTGCGCGGGGCTCTCGCGGCGGCAGTCGATTCGGCGCGCGCCGCGGGGCTTGCCGTTACTGTCGAAGGAGATTTGGATGCCGCGTCGGCACTCTCGCCACGGGTGGCGACCGAGCTCGGTCTCGCCATCAGCCAGTGCCTCGGTAACGTCATCGCGCACTCCGGCGTCAACGCCGCAGAGCTCGCCGTGATCGCGGGCGACGGCATTCTCACGGTTATGGTCGTCGACTCCGGTAGCGGTTTTGTCGAGAAGTCGGTGGGCGGTGACCGTCTCGGGCTGCGCCGCTCGATCCGCGGGCGCATCGAAGGGATTGGCGGCTCTGTGCAGGTCTGGACGACTCCGGGTGTCGGCACGTCGGTCTCGCTCACGGTGCCGCTGTGAAACCGCACAACACTCCGCAACAACTCGACCCGATCGGTGGCATTACCGCGCGCTTGATCGTCATCGTCTCGGGCGCGATAGCCGTGGCCATCGCCATCGGGATGACGCTGATGAACGCAGCCCAGGTGTCGAGCCCCGCGCTCGCCATTCTCGCGATTGTGGTTCTCGCCACAACCGCTGCCTATTACATTCGGGCGTCGAGTCCGTTTTATGCGCCGCTGAAGCTCGGCTCGCACATTGTCATCTGCTTGGGAGCGCTCATCGCGACGGGCATTGAGGCGGCGAGCCAGTGGGGCACGAACAGCTACGTGCGCGACGACTGGGGGCCCATTGCGATGGCAATCGTTGTGATCTCGCTCGGCGTCTATCGCGGTCACCTCGAGATTCTCGCCTGCACGATTGGCTCATCGATCATCATTGGCGTCATCGCCGTCGCGATAGCGGGTTCCGGCAGCACAGTGACACCCGTGCCGGTGGCAGTGTCTGTTGTGACGATGGTGGTTCCCGTGCTCGGCAGCGGCTTTGCGTCGGCATCGTTCTCGCGCACGCTCGTGCGCATACTTTTGGCCTGGCGCAATTCGGTCGAGGTGCAGGTCGCCGCGAGCGGAGAGGCAGCGGTGCCTCCGGCCGGCCATCTCGCTTTTCTCACAACAACCGTCATCCCGTTTCTCGATCGCATTGTTACGACCGGACAGCTGCGTGAGGGTGATGGCGCTCGCGCTCGACGACTCGCGCAAGAGCTGCGCGTGCTGATGGTTATGGACGCCGAGCAGTCCTGGCTCACGGGCGTCGTCGACCGCTTCGACGACCCTGCGCGAGTTGCGAGCGAGCTCGATTCGTCGCAACGCGGGTGCCTCCGCGCCCTCATCGCTCACGTGCGGTCGAGTGAGTCATTCGCTCCGCGCACCGTGCGGGTCAGGCTCGGTCTCGAGAACGGTCACCCGGTCGGAGTGCTCGAGGCCGACACGATCTCGGGAGCTACACCGCGTGCGCAACTGGGGCCCTACATCGCCGTAGCACGTCACGTTTTCGCTCACGCCGATGCTGTGTTTACGCCCGGAGGGTTCGCACTCACCTTCCGGGTCTGAGTATCTTCGAGGGATGGTCGACAACGCGCAAGATCCAGCAGTAACCAAAAGCATCTCCCGTCGTTGGCCCATTCTGAGCGCGAGCGTCGGCATCATTGCGGCGGTTCTCCTTGGCCTCATCATCTTCATCCGCGGCAACACGCCGTTCGAGGCCGACGCCGAGTGGATGGAAGAGATTCTCGAGCACCGTAACCCTGTCTGGGAGCTTCCCTCACTTGTTATGAATTACGTTGGCGGCGGCTGGGTGAGCTTCGCAATCCCGCTCGTTGTTGTCGGGATTCTGCTTGTTATGCGCCGATTCTGGGCGGCCCTGTTTTTTGCGATCGCGCTTGGAGTCAGTCCGCTGATCGTGCAGCTACTTAAGGGACTCTTCGATCGCCCTCGCCCCGAAGAGATCCTCGTCGCGGCAGACCTCGGCTCGTTCCCCTCGGGGCACTCGGCAAACGCGGCAACGCTCGCTGTTGCTCTCGGATTTATCATCTGGCGATGGTGGGTGTGGGCGGCCGGCGCCGTGTGGGTCGTGGCGATGATGCTGAGCCGCACGTACCTCGGTGCGCACTGGATCAGCGACACAATCGGCGGTGTACTGCTCGGAATAGCCGTGGCAGTCATCGTGTGGGCACCGTTCGCCGAAAAACTCAGGGTTGAGCGAACTTCTCGACAAGCCGGTCGATAGTTATACCCCAGCCCTCGCGCATGCCGCTCTCGAGCCACTCGGTGACTTTTTCGTCAGAGAGTTCGTCGGCGAACCACGCGGTGAGTGAGAGCTCTGTGCCCGAATGGATGTCGCGCAGCTCGATCGTCGTCTGCGGCACCGCGTCGAGGTCGTCGCCGATTTCTGGCCAGCCGCCGGAGGCTCCCCAGCTGAAGACGAGCCGCTCGTTGGGCACAATCTCGCGGTAGACGCCGCCCGTGACATACGAGGTCTCGGCGCTCACCACCATAAGCAGTCGCCACGCGCCGCCGACGCGCAGGTCGACGTCGATCTCTTCGCCTGGTTTCTCCATGCCGCTGAAGAACCAGCGCAGTTCAGCGGGGTCGGTGAACGATGCCCAGACCTCGTCGCGCGAGGCATTGATGGTGCGCGTCAGTGTGAAACTTCTGTCGTTCATGGCAACCCATGCAACTCTCGTTGTCGCGGTGCGTCAAGGAGCGATACCTTCGCTTTATGAGAATCCTGCTCGTTGGCGCCGGTGGCGTCGGCAACGCCATTGCAAAGATCGCCGCCCGCCGTTCGTTCTTCGAAACGATGATCGTGAGCGACTACGACCTCGGCCGCGCCGAGGCAACAATTGCCTGGATCGAAGCCAAACATGGGCCGCAGAACGGCAGGTTTGTCGCAGCTCAGATTGATGCGTCAAACCCCGACTCCGTCGCATCCATCGCCACGGAGCACCGGGCAACGCACGTGATGAACGCCGTCGAGCCCAAGTTTGTGCCGACAATTTTTGCCGGCGCGCTCGCCGCCGGAGCCGACTACCTCGACATGGCGATGAGCCTGTCAGAGCCGCACCCCACCAACCCGCACGAAGAGACGGGCGTCAAGCTCGGCGACGACCAGTTCGCGCAGAATCCCGACTGGGAGACAGCGGGTCGCCTCGCGCTCGTTGGTATGGGCGTCGAGCCCGGGTTGAGTGACGTCTTCGCGCGCTACGCCGCCGACCACCTGTTCAGCGAGATCGACGAGCTCGGCGTGCGCGACGGTGCGAACCTCGTTGTGCGCGACGAGGCGGGCAACGAAATCTTCGCCCCGTCGTTCTCGATCTGGACGACGATCGAGGAGTGCCTCAACCCTCCCGTGATCTGGGAGAAAGACTCGGGCTGGTACACAACGGCGCCGTTCTCAGAGCCCGAGGTCTTCGTCTTTCCGGAGGGCATTGGCCCGGTCGAGTGTGTCAACGTCGAACACGAAGAAGTGCTGCTGATGCCGCGCTGGGTCGACGCGAAGCGCGTGACTTTCAAGTACGGGCTCGGTGACGAGTTCATCGGGATTCTCAAGACGCTCAACCAGCTCGGACTCGACAAGACCGCGCCCGTGCGCGTGCGCTCGGCAAATGGCCCGGTCGAGGTTGCTCCTCGTGATGTTGTCGCGGCGGGGCTTCCCGACCCGGCAACGCTCGGCCCCCGCATGACCGGTAAGACGTGTGCGGGCCTCTGGGTGACGGGGCTTGGTCTCTCCGGTGAGCAGCGCGAGGTCTACCTCTATCACGTGAGTGACAACGAGTGGACGATGGCCGAGTACGAGAGCCAGTGCGTTGTCTGGCAGACCGCGCTCAACCCCGTTATTGCGCTCGAGCTTCTCGCCGCCGGAACCTGGACGGGCTCTGGTGTGCTCGGCCCGGAGGCGTTCGACGCGCAGCCTTTTCTCGACCTTATGGCTCGCCCCATCGAGGAGGGCGGCTACGGCCAGCCCTGGGGTCTCGAAGACCGCCTCGTCGCCGGCGCCTGAGCGGTTGTCGGTGGTTGAGCGAAGTCGAAATCAGATCGAGCGAAGCCGAGATCATGCCCATCCGTAACTACCGCCCCACCGACCACGCCGCGGTCTCCCGCATCTGCCTGCTCACCGGCGCAGGCGGCACCGACGCGACGGGGCACTTCGAGAGCGACGACCTCATCCCCGACATCTGGGCGCGGCCGTATCTTGCGCTCGAGCCCGACTGGGCCTGGGTCGTCGATGAGGGTGACGGAGCTGTCGGTTACATTCTGTGTGCGCCGAACACGCGCGCCTTTACCGAGTCGTATCGCGAGCGTTGGCTGCCCGTGCTTGCCGCCAGGTACACGCACGTTGACCCGCCGCGCACCGACGATGAAAAGATGCGGCACCTGGGCTTCTGGCCCGACCGGATGCTCATCGCCGAAGTCGACGAGTACCCGGCCCACCTGCACATCGACCTGCTGCCGTCGCTGCAGGGCAGAGGCTACGGGCGCGCTCTCGTGAATATGCTCACTGACGCCCTGCGCGAGAACGGTGTGCGCGGGCTTCACCTCTCGATGGACCCCGCCAACACCGCAGCACGAGCCTTCTACGACCGGCTGGGTTTCGGCGAGCTGCCCTCCAGCAGACCCGACGATCCGCTGCTCGGAATCCGGCTCTAACCGAGGTTGTCGGTGAAGGCGGCGAAGCCAAGGGCCGCGGCTATTGTGGCGCCCGCGATCAGCAGCGCCGAGCGATAGGGGTGCAGCATGCCGTACGAGAGCGCCCGCGGGTAGGCGATGACAAAGAGTCTCTTCGGCATCGGCTCGGTGAGCACAACGACCTTGTCGCCGTATTGGCTCGTTGCGGCCGAGAGAGCGTCGAGATCCCAGTAGGTGAGGTTGAGGCGGGCGAATGGCTCGCCCGCGACATCCATCACCGAGAAGGCTTGTAGGTCGCTGCCGATGACCGTCTCGATCTTCGGTGCAATCACTATCTGGTCGATGCCTGCCACAGAGATCTCGCGACGTGCCCCAAATAGCGATGTGACCCGAATCAGATCCGGCTCGAACTCGATGCGCCGGTTGCGAAAGAAGACGATGGCGAAGAGCGAGCTCGCGGCGACAGCCCCGATGCCAACGATGAGGGTCGAGGTGGGGTCGTCGCCCTTCCACTGGGTGCGCAGGTAGACGGCGATCGCCCCGATGACCGCGACAACGACGATTCCGATGGCGCCCGTGCGGGTGGGTCTGACTGTGCTCACGACAGGTCAGACTATCGGTCACGCTGGCTAAGCTGAATCGTATGACGGATGCAGCAGCCCAGGTCGAAGCAGCGCGAAAAGCCCTCGCCGAGGCGGAGGCCGCGTTGGCCGCGGAGAGCGCGGCAGAAGCCTCGGCTTCGCTCGGCCCGGTCTCGACAGGCTCGACCACCGAGGGGCTCGGCCCGGTCTCGACAAGCTCGACCACCGAGGGGCTCGGCCCGGTCTCGACAGGCTCGACCACCGAGGGGCTCGGCCCCCTCACCGCGGCCGAGGTCGACGCCATCCGTGCCGGCTATGGCTTTGAGGGCCAGGTGCTCGAGATGGGCGCGCTCGTCAACGGTGATGCGCTCGCCGATGTGCCGATTCGAATTCCGATCGCGATGATGAACCGCCACGGCCTCGTCGCCGGCGCCACAGGAACCGGCAAGACGAAGACCCTGCAGGTGCTCGCGGAACAACTCAGTGCCGCTGGTGTTCCCGTCTTCGCCGCCGACATCAAGGGCGACCTGAGCGGCATCGCGAGCTCCGGCGTGAGCAGCCCCAAGCTCCTCCAACGCACAGCGGGAATCGGCCAGAACTGGTCACCGGCCGCGACCCCGACCGAGTACTACACGCTTGGCGGTCTCGGCACCGGCATCCCGATTCGCGCAACGGTCTCGAGCTTTGGCTCACTGTTGTTGGCCAAGGTGCTCGGCCTCAACGACACCCAGGAGTCGAGCCTCGGCCTCGTCTTTCACTACGCCGACCGGGCTGGTCTCCCGCTGCTCGACCTCGACGACCTGCGCGCGGTTCTCACCTTTCTCGTGAGCCCCGAGGGAAAGCCAGAGCTCAAAGAGCTTGGCGGCCTCTCGAGCGCAACCGCGGGAGTCATCCTGCGTGAGCTCATCACCTTCGCCGACCAGGGTGCCGACGTGTTCTTCGGCGAACCCGAGATCGACACGTCGCTGTTTCTTCGCACGGATGCAACGGGCCGCGGTCTCGTCAGCCTGCTCGAGATTCCCGGGGTTCAAGACAAGCCCGCGCTGTTCTCAACTTTTTTGATGTGGCTGCTCGCCGACCTCTTCAACGACCTGCCCGAGGTTGGAGACATCGACAAGCCCAAGCTTGTGTTCTTCTTCGACGAGGCGCACCTGCTGTTCAAGAACGCGTCGAGCGACTTCATCGAGTCGATCACTCAGACCGTGCGACTCATTAGGTCGAAGGGCGTGGGAATCGTTTTTGTCACGCAAACACCCAAAGACGTGCCAACCGACGTTCTCTCGCAGATCGGCTCGCGTGTGCAGCACCAGTTGCGCGCGCACACTCCCGACGACGCCAAGGCGCTCAAGTCGACGGTCTCGACCTACCCGACGAGCGGCTACAAGCTTGGCGGGGTTCTTACGAGCCTCGCGACCGGTGAAGCGATCATCACGGTGATGAACGAGAAGGGTGCGCCGACTCCCGTCGCCTGGACGCGACTGCGTGCGCCGCAGGGTTCGATGTCGCCGACACCGGCCGACGTTATGAAGGCGACGGTTGAGGCTTCGCCGCTTCTGGCCGAGTACGGCACAATCATCGACCGTGAGTCGGCACGCGAGATTCTCGCCGAGAAGATGAATGCCGCGGCCGAGGCCGACGACGCCAAGCTGCAGGCGGCAGCCGCCGAGAAGGCCAAGGCGTCAACCGACGCGGAACTCGCGAGAGCCCAGCGCGAGTGGGACAAGCTCGCGAAGCCGAAGTCGTCACCGGCCAAGCGCACAACGACCCGCACAACAACGCGCACGTCGACCAAGCGTCAACCGAACGTTATCGAAGACGTGCTCGGCTCACGCACGGGTCAGACGGTTGTGCGCGAGGTGCTGCGCGGAATCTTCGGAACCCTCAAGCGCCGGTAGGCACCATTCCCGCGAGGGCGAGCACACCGTAGACGGCGCCTCCCGCCGCGACCAGCGCCGCCGAGAACACCAGCGCGGCAACCGCTGGGCGCCGTTCGAACCAGTACAACAGGCCGGGATATGTGGCATGGATGTCGCGCAGGTCAGACATCGGCAGTTGCGCGATCGGAATGTCGAGAATCTCGCCGACTGCCTGCATGCTCTCGAGCGACCAGAACTGGCCACGCAAGCGCATGAGTTGGTTGTTGTTCGCGTCGCAGAGAAAAAGCTGCGGAAGTGTCGCGGTTCCGTCGCCGTGGAAGGTGGGGGCGAGCAAAATGCGCGCTATCTCGTCGCGGCTGTGAAAGTCGAGGCGCCCGAAGAATCCGCGTTCGGCGATGCCGTCCTCGCCGACCCACACCCCGGTGCGGAAAAAGGCCACACTCGCGGCTGTGAAAAGTAGCGACGCGAAGATTTGCATTGCCAGAACGAGCGGCCACGCGCCATCCGGAATCGTAAAAACGTAAAGCACAATAAGCACCGGACCGAGAAAAGCATTGGTCGCGACGAATGCCTGAGTGAACAGGTTGCGGTGCGGTCGCAGCGCCGTATAGCCCGCAGGGGGACGCTTCAGCCGGGTCACAGCTGTGACCTGACCGCGCTAATCAACGAGTGCATAAGTTCCCCTCGGAGAAACACTACTTTCCGACTTGATAGTTTCGCATGCATTCTCCTCGGACTCTACAGATCTGTCTGTTGGCCGCGTAAACAACGGGTAGCGCTACCCATTGGCTCGATCGCTCGAGAGGTCTACTCTCGCTGCGAGAGAGAGTCTCACCTTTACGCGTGGAAGGATCGGCCGATGGCACAACTCCTTGGGGCAGACGTCGACGAACTGCGCGAGCTCGCGAGCTCTTTCGACGTGAGCGCCCAGCAGCTCGCGGGTGCCGCCGCAGCTATAACAACGCGCTTGCTGCAGACCTCGTGGGAAGGGCCGGACTGCCAACAGTTCATCTTCGATTGGCAATCCCGCCTGCGTCTGACGCTCGTGACAACCGGCACCCGCCTGCACGAAGCGGCGGTGCTGCTGAACACAAACGCCACCGAGCAAGAGGCCGCGAGTGATGCGAGCGGGGGAGGGTCGACGCCGGTTCCTCAGACGAAGCCCGACAAAGACCCCGACCCCGACGGAGTTGGTGACTACGAAGACATCGACAACGACATTCCCCTCGATGACACCTCGCTGACCCCGTTCAACATCATTCAGGGCTCGCTGGGCGACTGCTGGTTTCTCACCGGCGCCGGTTCGCTCGTTTGGTTCGACGCCGATTTCATCGCCGAGCACATCAAGGAGAACCCCGACGGCACCTGGACAGTCACGTTCTACAAAGACGGCAAACCCGTCGAGATCACCGTCAGCCCAACGGTTCCCGGTAGCGCGGCCGAGGGCAAGGACGGCGAGCCCGACTGGATCTCGATCTATGAGAAGGCCGGCGCGATCTACATGGGTGGCGCGTACGACGACCTCGACCTCGACACCGTCAACCAGGCCTATGAGATGATGACCGGCAAAGACGCGACCTATCACGGCGAGATCAATCTCTCTGAGATCAGGGACCTTCTCAAAGACGGCCCGGTCGCCGTGAGCACAGAAGCCGCCGAAAAAGACACGTTCTGGTTCTGGGAAGACCACGTCGACGACTCGACGATCGTGCCCGGTCACGCGTACATGGTGCTCGAGGTGGGCGACCACAAGAACCCCGACACCGGCAAGACCGAGCAGATGATTCGTGTGCTCAACCCCTGGGGGCCAGGAGGCAAACTCGATGGCGAAGAAAAGGCCGCCGAGCTGTGGCTCACCGAGCAGGAATACCGCGACAACTTTCGTGGCGCGACGTCGGTAAACATGAAGTAGAGCGGGTCAGCAACCGGTATCGGTGACGTCGATCTCGAGGCTGATCTCGGTGCTCATCTTGTCGACGAGCCGCAACTCGGCGCCCGTCTCGTCGCGCGAACTGATGCCGGTAAAGCCGCCGTCGATCGAGTCTTCGTCTGCGACGGTGCTGAAGCCGTGTTCCTCGAGCACGGGGTTCACAACCTGCATAACCTCGCTCCAGCCACCTGCCGCGCCGGGCAGATCTTGCGCCTGCTGATCGGCGAGCCACAGGCTGCACGGCTCGTCGCTGTTGCCGGCGAGCACCCTGTCGGTGCTGTCTCCGGCCGACCAGATCACAGACGGGTAGGCCTCGGTGAGGGCGGCGAGCACGTCATCCATCACGGGCTGGTACTCGGCGGCGGCCTCGGTCGAGTCGATGGTGGGCGCCGCTGGTTGTGCAGTTGCACACCCCGACAAGGCGAGCGTGGCAAAAACTACAGCGGCAGTGCTGGCAGCTAGACGACCCATGAGCGACCCCGTTCGTTTGCGCCAGGTGCGGCGTGCAGCCAGCGTACCGTCGGCCCTTCGGCTCTCCCATGGGCAACTCTCCCCATGGTCTTTGGGCCGCAGCGTCGTTAGTCTCGCACCATGACAGACAGCACCCGTTCCGTCACGGCACCCCAGGGCAGCCAGCCGACGCTCGGCGGAATTCGCATCGGCATTATGAACGCCGCGACGATCGATGGCGTCTCCAAGGCCAAACTGCTTGTGCGGCCACCGTCGGGCGACACCGTTGTAGTGCTCACCGCGGGCGAGCCCAAGCAGATTCCGGATGTCGGAACTCTCGTTCTCGACGAGGTAATTCCCGCGGTAGCCGACGTGAGCGCGATCAGCGTCACACTGCGCCTACTGCCGTAATCGCTGCTGCATCTTTCGGCGACACGGCGCATGGGCATGCCTGCCCATAGGTGAATCGACCGCAGCGAACTAACCTCGTCGCAGGCGACAACCGTGGGTTACGCGCCGCGCGAAGGGAACGAGCCATGCCGCAGTACCTGGGTGCGAACGTCGATGAGTTGCGCGAACTCGCGCAGTTCTTTGACACGAGTGGTCAACAGCTCTCAACGATCGGGTCGGTTCTCACAACGAGAATCATGCGATCGACGTGGGAGGGGCAAGATAACCAGAACTTTGTAGTCGACTGGCACTCGCGGCTGAGCCCGCACCTCACCCGCTCGTCGGGTGCTCTTCACGCCGCGTCGCAGCTGCTCGTCGCCAACGCGCTCGAGCAGGAGGCGGCATCCGATGGCGGGGCATCTGGCGGAGGGCCGTCCGATGGCCTGCCGCGCAGCACCGACCCGCTCAACCCCGACGTCGGAGACATGAAGGACTACGAGCCGTTCGACGGCGAGATCTCGTTCGAGCCGGGCGACATCCAGTACTACGGAACCGACGACTACCTGAGACCCGACCTGCAGCAGGGGCAGCTCGGTGACTGCTGGTTCCTCTCCGGAGCCGGAGCCATTGCTCTCTACGACCCCGAGTTCATCGAAGAACACGTGAAGTACAACGACGACGGCACCTACACGGTGACTATGTACCGCGACGGCAAGCCGGTCGAAATCACCGTCGAGGCGAGTGCGCCAGGAGACGCGGCGAGCGGCATGCGCGGCGCGAACTGGGCAACCGTCTACGAAAAAGCTGCCGCCGAGTACTTCGGTGGAGAGTACAGCGACCTCGACGGTGGGCACTCTGATGACGCGTTCGAGGCGATCACCGGAAACGACGCGCACCGCGACGGCGAGCTCGACTTCGATCAGATCAAAGACCGCATGGGTGACGGCCCGGTTGCCCTCGGCACCGAGCGCACCGACCCGTTCCTCTGGTTCGACTCCGTAGAGGAAGGCTCGGAAGTCGTGGGTCAGCACGTTTACATGGTCGGCGGGTTCAGTGACTCGAATCCCGAAACGGGCGCCAAGGGTGAGCACATTCTTGTTGTCAACCCGTGGGGCACGGGCGACCTGTGGCTCACCGAGCAGGAGTACAAAGACAACTTCGGCACTGTCTATTCGACAGAGATGGATAAGTAGCGCGCCATGACAACGATCGACGGACCGGTAACGGCAGAACAGGGCAGCCAGCCAACACTCGGCGGCATGCGTATCGGCATTATGGAGGCCGCCACGATCGGCGGCGTCTCAAAGGCGAAGCTGCTTGTGCGACCAGAAAGCGGCGACCGCACGATTGTGATCACCGCGGGGGAGTCCATCGAGATCGAGGGCGTCGGTGTGTTGAGCCTCGACGAGGTCATTGCCGAAGTCGAGGGCGCAAGCAAGGTGCGGGTGACCCTCTCGCTCACTGCCCCCTAGAAGCCGAGGTGGTCGAGGCTGCGCGCGAGCGCGGCACGATCAGACAATTCGATGGCGATGGGGCCCGCGTAGCCGGCGGCGTCGAGGGCAGCGAAGATGCTCGGCAGATCAAGCGTGCCGTCGCCGAGCGCGAGATGGTCGTCGATTACACCATCGTTGTCGGTGAGCTGCACGTGACCAATGCGCCCGGCGAGGCGCTCGATGAAAGGCACGGCCCCTCCGGTCAAAAGGTGGGCGTGACCGACATCTACGCAGCTTGTGAGGTTGGGAGAGCCGATGGCGTCGAGAATCGCAAGAACCTCGTCAGCGGTGCAGCCGAGATAACGAATCTCTGCCGACTCCGGCAGCACGTTCATGTTCTCGAGGGTGAGGGTCACGCCGAGCTTCTCGGCGCGGCGAACGCTGTTCTCGAGCGTCGTGCGCAGCGCGTCGAGTCGCTCGTCGAGGTCGAGACTGAAGTAGAAGCCGGCGTGAACGATGAGGGTCTCGCAGCCGAGGTCATGGGTGAGCTGCACAAACGAATCGAGGTACTCTTCGGCGGCGGCGCGAACCCCCGGCACGATCTCCGCAGCGTTGACCGACGAGGCCGAGTGCACAACGCCCCTGATACCGGAGTCGTCCATAAGAGATCGAACCGTCGCAATCCGATTGCGGTCGAACGTGTGCGGCTGGTTCTCCGTCTCTTGGCAGGCCAGCTCGAGCCACTGGATGTCGCGGCTCGTCGCGAACGGAAAGGCGTCTTCAAGCCTCCCGCTTCCCGTTGAAACGCCGACGCGGGAACACAGGGAAGGAATCATCACACTCGAGGGTAGCTGTGTTCAATATGGTGGCGGAGAATGGGGGATTCGAACCCCCGAGGGCTTGCACCCAACCAACTTTCCAAGCTGGCGCCATAGGCCACTAGGCGAATTCTCCTGGCAGTCGTACCGGTAAACGGATTGACCTCGTGAAATCATACGGCACTCGGGCGCACCTCGCGTGCGGCGGCATCAGCTACCATTGATCTCGGCTCCTCACGTGGTGCTATCTTGGCCAACTCCCCCAGGGCGGAAACGCAGCAAGGGTAACCGGGCTCTGGCAGGTGCGTGAGGGGTCACTTTCTTTTAACGTGGATGTCGCGGTCGCCCACGTCGGCCTGGTGCGCGCTACTGCGTCACATGCGCGCCAGTTCGCCGTAGCGCGCGTGTTACCTAGTAGCGCGCAACGGGGTTGGACGGGCGCGCAACCCGGCTCCGCGACATCCACCCCGCGTGAGGTCGCCCCACCCTACGTTCAGGTCGCACCCATAGAGTTGTCGTGTGGCTCGCAGCATCTACATAACGTCAGCCGAAGGACATTCGGGAAAGTCGTCGATCGCACTCGGGGTTCTCGACACCCTGAGTCACGAGGTGGAACGGGTGGGGGTGTTCCGCCCCATCGCGCGCTCCATTACCGAGCGCGACTACGTGCTCGACCTGCTGTTGCAGCACGACGGCGTTGACCTCGATTACGACGAGTGCGTGGGCGTCACCTACGACGACGTTCACGATGACCCGGATGCCGCGCTGCAGAAGATCGTCGAACGCTACAAGTCGGTCGAGCAGCAGTGCGACGCCGTTGTGATTGTCGGCAGCGACTACACCGACGTCGGAAGCCCGACCGAGCTGGGCTACAACGCGCGCATCGCCGCGAACCTTGGCGCTCCCGTGCTGCTCGTTCTGACCGGCCGCAGCGTCGACGAGTCACGTGGCCGCACCGCAGCCGAGATGCGCCAGATCGCCGAACTCAGTCTGCCCGAGCTCACCAACGCTCATGCGAGCATTCTCGCCGTAGTTGCAAACCGCGCCGATGACGACAACCTCGACGCGATAAGCGCTGCCCTCGGCGACGTGGCGCAGGTGCCGGCGTGGGCGATTCCCGAAGACCCCTTCCTTGTCGCGCCCACGGTGAGCGGCATTATGCACGCCGTCGACGGCGAGCTGCTGCAGGGCGACGAAGAACTGCTCAACCGCGAGGCGCTCGGTGTTGTCATCGCGGCCATGTCGATGGAAAACGTTCTGCCGCGCCTGATCGAGGGCAGCATCGTTGTTATCCCCGGCGACCGCAGCGAGATGCTTCTCGCGGCCCTCACCGCTCACGCGTCAGACACGTTCCCCTCGCTCGCCGGTGTTGTGCTCAACGGTGGCTTCGAGCTTTCGCCGACGATCACCAAGCTCATCGCGGGCCTCGACCAGGCGCTGCCGATCATCACAACCGAGCACGGTACCTACGCGACGGCCCAGCGCATCGCGACGACCCGCGGACGCCTCGCCGCCGACTCGCAGCGCAAACTCGACACGGCCCTCTCGCTCTTCGAGAAGCACGTCGACACGCGTGCGCTCGCCGATGCGCTGAGCCTCAGCCGCTCGGGCGCCGTGACCCCGCTTATGTTCGAGTACGACCTCATCGAGCGCGCACGCGGTGACCTCAAGCACATCGTTTTGCCCGAGGGCAGCGACGACCGAATCCTTCGCGCTGCGGGAACCCTGCTGAGCAGGGGAGTCGCCAAGCTCACGATTTTGGGCGACGAGAACGAGGTGCGCTCGCGCGCTGCCGGTCTCGGCGTCGACATCTCGCAAGCGGCGATCCTCAGCCCGAAAGACCCGGAACTGCGCGAACGTTTCGCCGAGGAGTACGCCCGCGTGCGTGCTCACAAGGGCATGACGGTGGATGTCGCGCGCGACATCGTCACCGACGTCTCGTACTTCGGCACGATGATGGTGCACCTCGGCCTCGCCGACGGCATGGTCTCGGGCGCGGCCCACACGACCGCACACACGATCAAGCCGGGCTTCGAAGTCATCAAGACAAAGGCCGACGTCTCTGTCGTCTCGAGCGTCTTCTTTATGGCGCTCTCCGACCGCGTTCTCGTCTACGGCGACTGCGCCGTTGTGCCCGACCCGACGAGCGAGCAGCTCGCCGACATCGCGATCTCGTCTGCCGGAACCGCCAGCCAGTTCGGCATCGACCCCAGGGTCGCGATGCTCTCGTACTCGACGGGCGAGTCGGGCTCCGGTGCCGACGTCGAGAAGGTGCGTTCAGCGACCGGACTCGTGCGCGACCGCCGGCCAGACATCGTGGTTGACGGCCCAATTCAATACGATGCGGCGGCGGATGTCGCGGTCGGCGCCTCGAAGATGCCCGGCTCGCAGGTTGCCGGTCGTGCGACGGTGTTTATCTTCCCCGATCTCAATACCGGCAACAACACCTACAAGGCGGTGCAGCGCAGTGCCGGCGCCGTCGCGGTTGGCCCGGTGCTGCAGGGACTTAACAAGCCGATCAACGATCTCTCTCGTGGTGCCCTCGTGCGCGACATCGTCAACACTGTCGCCATCACGGCGATCCAGGCGCAGGGCGCCTCGGTTGCGCCCGCGGCGGTTGAGCCCGCGGTGGTTAAGCCTGTCGAAACCACATCGAGCGCAGCCGAGACAACAGGAGCACAATCATGACCCAGGTTTTCGTCGTCAACTCGGGGTCGTCGTCGATCAAGTACCAGCTCATCGACGTGGAGACTGCCACATCAGTGCTCTCGGGTTCGGTTGAGCGCATCGGTGAGCCGGGACATCCAGCGAACCACACGGAGGGTGTGCGCGACGTGCTCGCCTCCCTCGGAGACGACCACTCGATCGCGGCTGTGGGCCACCGGGTTGTGCACGGCGGATCGCTCTTCGCCGAGGCGACGCTCATCACGCCGGTGGTCGAGAAGGCGATCGACGAGCTCTCGGCCCTCGCGCCACTGCATAACCCCGCGAACCTGCTGGGCATCCGTGCGGCGCGCGAGGCACTGCCCGACGTTCCGCACGTCGCAGTTTTCGACACGGCGTTTCACCAGTCGATGCCGGCCGAGGCGTTCACCTACGCGATCGATAGCGCGCTCGCGGCGAAGCACGGTGTTCGGCGCTACGGGTTCCACGGCACCTCGCACAAGTACGTCTCCGAGCAGGCCGCCGCGTTCCTGGGCCAGCCGCTCGAGCGTCTCAAGCTCATCGTGCTGCACCTCGGCAACGGCGCATCCATCACCGCAATCGACGGCGGCAAGTCGGTCGATACCTCGATGGGGCTCACACCACTGCAGGGTCTCGTGATGGGCACCCGGTCGGGCGACATCGACCCAGCAGTGCTGACCCACCTGCACCGCGTTGCTGGCCTTGGCTTCGACGAGCTCGACGACCTGCTCAACAAAAAGAGCGGGCTGCTGGGTCTCACCGGTTCTGGTGACATGCGCGACGTGCAGAAGGCCGCGGCCGACGGCGACCAAGCAGCGCTCGACGCGCTCGCCGTCTGGCGCCACCGCATCAAGCACTACGTCGGGGCGTACATTGCCCAGCTCGGCGGGGTCGACGCGATTATCTTCACCGCGGGAGTGGGCGAGAACAATGCCCTGCTGCGCCGGCGTGCGCTCGCCGGGCTCGAGTTTCTCGGCATCGAAATCGACAACGACCGCAACGAGCTGCACTCGCGCGACGAGCGCCGCATTTCGCTAGACGGCGCGGGTGTTGAAGTGCTCGTTATCCCCACAAATGAAGAGCTCGAGATCGCGCGGCAGGCGCTCGCGCTCATCGGTTAGCTCTTACGGCACGCTGCACGACGCCGTCGCCGCCAGGAGGTTGAGAACGCCGTCCTGTTTGACGAAGGTGCCGGTGGGGCCCGCGACGGAGATCCACGAGCCGTGACTTCGGGTGTAGACGGTGAACGTGTAGGTGCCGGTGTTGGCCGCGCCTCCCGCGATGACTGCGGACGTTGTCGTCGTCGAACTCGAGATGGTGACACCGGTGCGCGTGAGCGTCCAGTAGTAGTCGACGATGGGAGCTGAACCCGCGGGGTTCGCCGGGGCTACCCACGTAAAGGTCGTGGGCGGTGGCGGGCCGAGCAGGTTCGCGCCGCCGCCCGAGCAGCTGAGCGTGCCAGGAGGCTGGACGGTGCCCGCGGCGAATGTGCCGCGGCTGTAGTTGGGCGTCGTCCACGCGGCCTCGGTGAGTTCGGGCGGTGAGGCGGCGACACCGACGACCGCCGCGACGAGGCCGGCGGCGGCAAGGGAAGCGAGAACGCGGCGAATGCTCATCGCGCGTCGGCTTTCGCGTGGCGCATGGCTGCGGTTGCGCGGCGGGGCTTACCGTAGGCGCGAGCCCGTGCGGGCGCCGCATCGCGAGCCGCGACATCCACCGTCGAATTTTCTGCACCGTCTTTCGCCCAAAAGGCCCAGGTGACGAGACCGGCGGCGGCGAGGGTTATCGCGCCGAGCACATAGGGGTTGGAGAACCAGACGATGACCTGCGCGAGTGCGGGAACCGAGAACAGCACAAGACGAACCGTCGAGACAACGTAGGGAACGGGGTCTTCAGCCTCGTTCGCGTCACCCTTCATGGTGATGCTGCGCAGCGAACCCTCGCCCGCCGAGACGGATGTCACACGGTGAGTAACGGGAAGCGCGCCCTCGCGCGAGATCGTTGTGATGTCTCCGACCTTGACCTCGGCGGCGGGAATCTCGCGCACTACCGCGACCGACCCCGCGGGAATCGTGGGCGTCATCGATCCGGTCTTGAACATCACGAGGGTGATGTCGAACGCTGCTGACAGAATTACGAGCACAATGCACACGACCCCGCCGATGGCAGCGAGAGTGAGCGCGACGTTGCCAATGCGCGACGCCGCGCTCACCTTCTCGCTGGAACTTCTTATCGACATTTAGTTGACGGAGGTCGCCGTGAACAGCCAGGTCACTGTTGCGTTGTTGCCTTGGTAACTTGACGCAGCGCCCGACTGCACGCGCACGTCGAAGCAGTAGCGAATTTCTCCGCCAGCCGCAGCGATCGGCGCCTGAATGGGAACTGCGGGCACCGCACTCACCGCGAGGTAGGTGCTCGAGCTTCCCGCGACATACAGCGGGCTGCCACTCGAGAACGTTGTTGAGGTGCACGTTGCGGCGGCCGATACCTGAACGGCGCGATACTCGAGCACGGGCGCGAGCGCGCCGGCCGGGGTAGCGCTCGTCAGGGTCACGTTGCCCGCGACGTTTGTCGTTGGCGTTGTGCGCACGTTGAGCGTTGCGTAGTGCGAGACGGTGGGCGACATTCCGGTTGCGTTGAAGACGAGAGCGACACCGGGGGCCGTGGTGTTGCTCGCCCACACGCCCGCCGATGAACTCGACTGGGTGTTGAAGATGCTCGCACCGAACGTGCCTGTCGCGTTCTCGTTGGTGGTCCAGGCAGCGAGAGTCGCTGCGGCCCCGATGCCAAGAACAAGACCACCGGCGAGGATGGCGCGAACTCGCGTGAGGCGGGAGCGCTTAACCGTCTTTGAGTGAGTTCCCATAGCGGTTACTCCTTCGAGGTCGCGACGAACTCCCACGTGCCGACAGCGCCGGTGCCCTGGGCGAGTCCAGCGCCAGCCGTGACCTGGAAGCACAGGAAGACGTCGGCGCCGGGCGCCGTGCCGTCAACGCTCTGCAGCAATTCGAACTCGTCGGCTCCCACTGCGGAATCGAGCGCCGTGCCGGCCGCAACGATTGTGGTGCCGGTCGCTGTGGGCGTGCACGCGGCAAGGTTTGCAACCTGCTCGATGCCGTAGGTGATGTTCGCTTCCGCTGTGCCGGTGCCGACCGCCGACTCGAGAAGCACATCGGCGTCGAAGGTCGTCGTCGGGGTCAGGTGAAGCACAAAGGGAGCGGCGACGGTGGTGTCGGGGCTCAGGTTGTCGAAGCCGGTCGAGAAGACGAGCGCGGCGGGCGCGCCGTCGGGGTGGCTGGCGAACGCTGCGCCGTCGGTGCTGCCGACCATGTCGAACGATCCGGCGTTGAAAATTCCGCTCGCGAACTCAGAGTCGTTCCAGGCAGCGAGCGTTATCGCTGCGCCGACGCCGAGAACAAGTCCGCCTGCAAGGAGCGCCTTGGTGCGACGGCCCCAGCCCGTACGTGTGGTGGTCTGTGTCGTTTCCATGATTGCTCCATTCCCGTCAGTGGCGACGGCGCCGTGGCCGTGCCGCGCGTCGAATGAGGCGCAAGGTGACACGGATTTACTATCCACTGGGATAGTACGTTGGGGAACACAGACCGGTCTACCCCCCTGTAAGGGTTACTCCACAGAGCTCGCCGAGGGCGCACGCCTGTCGGGCGCTGCGGCTACTCTTGACGGGTGGTCACCGCCCTCTATCGCCGCTACCGGCCCGAGACATTCGCCGAACTCATCGGCCAGTCACAAGTGACCGATCCGCTGCGCACGGCGCTGCGCACCGATCGCGTCAATCACGCCTATCTGTTCAGTGGTCCGCGAGGCTGCGGCAAGACCACGTCGGCTCGAATTCTCGCTCGCTGCCTGAACTGTGCAGAGGGTCCGACTGACACCCCGTGTGGCGTGTGTCCCTCGTGTGTAGAGCTGTCCCGTGACGGTGGGGGCTCCCTCGACGTCGTCGAGATCGACGCCGCTTCGCACAACGGTGTCGACGATGCACGCGACCTACGTGAGCGCGCGGTGTTCGCCCCAGCGCGTGACAGGTTCAAGATTTTTATCCTCGACGAGGCGCACATGGTGACGCCCCAGGGGTTCAACGCGCTGCTCAAGATCGTCGAAGAGCCGCCGGAGCACGTCAAGTTCATCTTCGCCACAACCGAGCCCGAGAAGGTCATCGGCACCATTCGGTCGCGAACCCACCACTATCCCTTCCGTCTTGTGCCTCCCGCCCAGATGCTGGAATACGTGCAGACGCTGTGCGATTCCGAATCCGTTTCGGTCGAGCCAGGGGTGCTCCCGCTCGTCGTGCGCTCGGGTGGCGGCTCCGTGCGCGACACGCTCTCGCTGCTCGACCAGCTCATTGCCGGTTCCGAGGGAACCAACGTCGAGTACGAGCGAGCTGTCGCCCTGCTCGGCTACACCCACGGCGCCCTGCTCGACGAGATCGTCGAGTCGCTCGGTGCCCGCGACAACACGGCGGTGTTTGGTGCCGTCGACCGCATCATCCAGACCGGTCAAGACCCGCGCCGCTTCGTCGAAGACCTGCTCGAGCGCCTGCGCGACCTCATCGTTGTTGCGGCGACCGCCGATCACGCCGCCGCCGTACTGCGCGGTATTCCCGCAGACCAGATCGAGCGGATGCAACACCAGTCCGCCGCGTACGGCCAGGCCGAGCTCTCCCGAGCGGCAGACATCGTCAACGCCGCCCTCACCGAGATGACGGGAGCTACGTCACCGCGCCTGCACCTCGAGCTGATGATGGCCCGCATTCTTGTTCCGCAGAGCGACGAATCGGAGCGCGGCTCACTCGCGCGCCTCGAACGCCTCGAGCGTCGCATTGGCGTCGAGGGTGCCGATGCGCCCGCTACCCGTTCCGCGCCAGCGCGACCCATCGCGGCAGCGCCGGCCCCCGCGGTCGCGCCGGCCCCCGCGGTCGCGCCGGCCCCCGCGGTCGCGCCGGCCGTCGAGTCCCCGGCGGCCAAGCCCCAGTCGGTCGAGCCCCCGGTGGTCGAGCGAAGTCGAGACCAGGTCGAGCCTGTCGAGACCCCGCCCACCCCCGCCCGCCCGACAGCCGAGCCCGTCGCGGCAGCCCCGACCCCGGCCCCCACCCCAGCCCCCACCGCAACCCCGGCCGCGACATCCACCCCCGCCGCCACCGTCGGCCCGCTGACCCTGAGCCAGGTCAAAGACTCATGGCCCGAGATTCTCGAGGTTGTGCAGAGTACCAAGCTCAACGCCTGGCTTGTGCTGCAGACGGCGACGGTTCGCAACTTCGAGGGCGACGTGCTCACTGTCACCTTCGTGAGCGAAAACGACTCGAACAGCTTCAAGCAGCCCAACCCGAGTGGCGACAGCGTGAGCGAGCACTTGCGCACTGCGATTCTCAAGGTGCTCGGAGTGCGCGTCAAGTTCATCGCGCGGGTCGAGAACTTCGCGGCGAACGTTCCGTCTGATGCCGACGCGCCCGAGCCCTCGGCGCCGGCCACCGACTCGGGCGGTTGGGCCGTCGCATCCATCCCCGGCTCCGACGAGCCGCACCCCGACGCTCCCGTCGTCCGCGCGCCCCGTGCCGCACCCGCACCGAAGGCCTCGACCGACGGCCGCTACGGCGAAGCAGTTGTGCGCGAGATTCTCGGCGCCAGTTTTATCGAAGAACAACCGCACACGGCCCGCGTCGTGCCACGACCGGAGTAACAGGTGTACGAAGGAATCGTCCAGGAGCTCATCGACGAACTGGGCCGCCTGCCCGGTATCGGCCCGAAGTCGGCGCAGCGCATCGCGTTTCACATTCTGCAGACCGAGAGTTTTGACGTCACCCGGCTCTCCGAGGTGCTTGCCGAGGTGCGCGACAAGGTGCGCTTCTGCGAGATCTGCGGAAACGTCACCGAGCAGCCCACCTGCACGATCTGCCGCGACCCACGCCGCTCGCACGCGACGATCTGTGTCGTCGAAGAGGCGAAGGATGTTGTGGCGATCGAGCGCACGCGCGAGTTCCGCGGGCTGTACCACGTGCTCGGCGGGGCGATCAGCCCGATCGATGGCGTCGGACCGGACGATCTCAGCATCAGGCAGCTTCTCGGCCGCCTCAATGACGGCGAGGTGACCGAGGTCATCATCGCGACCAACCCCAACCTCGAGGGCGAGGCAACGGCGACCTATCTCACCCGGCTTCTCGTCTACCCCAACCTGCGCGTTTCGCGCCTCGCCTCCGGGCTGCCGGTCGGCGGGGACCTCGAGTACGCCGACGAGGTCACCCTCGGTCGCGCGTTCGAGGGTCGACGCACGGTCGAGAGCTAGCTCGCGGCCGCCGCACCGGCTCGGGGCCGTCGCTCGGTCGGCGGCAACGAGACCGAATGGCGGCCCCGAGCGGGGCTACCGCGTCATGGTGAGCAGCAGCACCTCGTCTGGGTGCGGCGGCGACCACTCTGACGAAGTGAACCGCAGCACACACGAGCTGCGCTCCTGGTCGAGGTCGAGCACAATCGTGACGTATCCCGGCGCGAGCGACAGAACGGCGTCGCCAAACGCGATGCCCATCGCGACGCACTCGTAGCTCCACGCGTCCGAACCCGTCTCGAGGCGCTGCGCTGGCTTGAGTGTGTCGAGCGACACCCGGTTGGCGAAGGCCTCGAGCTCGTCAACAGAGAGGCGCTCGACCAGGTCGGGTGAGGGCGCCGAGAAGTAGGTTCCTCCGGCGACGGTTGTCACCCCAGAGTCGAGAAGCATTCGGAGTCGGGCTGGCACCGCGCGCGGGTAGGTCGCCGCGTCATCCACCCAGCGTTGCATTTCTTCGTTTGCCGCGATGATCGTGCTCAATCGGGTCACCCAAATTCTGACTAAGATCGTGGAGGGTCCGGCGTCGGGCCTGATGCCGAGAACGTCCGGGAGTACCACGTGAGCCTGATCGTACAGAAGTACGGTGGATCCTCCGTCGCAGATGCCGAAGGCCTCAAGCGCGTCGCCAAGCGTATCGTCGAGACTCGCAAGGCCGGCCACGAGGTTGTTGTTGTTGTGAGCGCCATGGGCGACACGACCGACAACCTTCTCGATCTTGCCGAGCAGGTCGTTCCGATCGCGAGCGGTCGCGAACTCGACATGCTGCTGAGCGCGGGTGAGCGCATCTCGATGGCCCTGCTCGCGATGGCGATCAAGAGCCTCGGCGTCGAGGCCCGCAGCTACACCGGCAGCCAGGCCGGAATGATCACCGACGCGCAGCATGGTTCAGCACGAATCGTGGATGTCACCCCCAAGCGTGTGCGCGAGGCCCTCGATCAGGGAGCCGTGGCAATCGTCGCGGGCTTCCAGGGCTTCAACCGTGGAACGGGCGACATCACAACGCTCGGCCGCGGTGGCTCCGACACAACGGCCGTCGCGCTCGCCGCGGCACTCAAGGCCGACGTCTGCGAGATCTACACCGACGTCGACGGTGTCTTCACCGCCGACCCGCGCGTTGTAAAGAGCGCCCACAAGATCGACGTTATAACGAGCGAAGAGATGCTCGAGCTGGCAGCCGGTGGGGCAAAGGTTTTGTACATTCGCGCCGTTGAATACGCGCGTCGGCACGGTGTTGTGCTGCACGTGCGTTCGTCGTTCAATAACAACGAGGGCACGCTCGTCGTGGCCGAAAAGAACGTTGCCGACAAGAGCAGTGTCGACAAAAAGTCTGGAGAGAACGTGGAAGAGCCGATCATCACGGGTGTCGCCGCCGATTTGAGCGAGGCGAAGATCACCGTCGTCGGTGTTCCCGACATTCCCGGCAAGGCCGCGCAGATCTTTACGATCGTCGCCAAGACCAACGCCAACATCGACATGGTTGTGCAGAACGTGTCAACGGCGTCGACCGGGCGCACCGATATCTCATTCACTCTCCCCAAGGCGAGCGCGCAGGCCGCGCTCCAGGCCCTCACGGCCGAGCAGGGCGACGTCGGATTCGACTCGCTGCAGCACGACGACCAGATCGGCAAGCTCGCCGTTGTCGGTGCGGGAATGCGCTCGAGCGCGGGCGTCACCGCCCAGCTCTTTACGGCGCTCTACGAGGCCGGCATCAACATCGAAATGATCTCGACGAGCGAGATTCGCATCTCGGTTGTGACTCGCGCCGACACCGTCAACGACGCGGTGCGCGTTGTGCACAAGGCATTCGGGCTCGACTCCGACGAAGAAGCCGTCGTGCACGGCGGCACCGGCCGCTAGAACCGTCGAAAACTGCTCCAAACCTTCTCGGTTGGAGCAGTTTTCGACAATTAGGGCATGAGGCCCTGCAGCTGGTCGCCGAACAGCAGCAACAGGGCCACCGAGCTTCCGTTGAACACAACGTGCGCGACGATTGCCGCACCAATGCGCTTGGTGCGCAGAGTCACGAGGGCGTTGATCACGCCGAACGCGAAGGTCGATAGCCCGAGGGCGATGAGCAGCGTCACGTCAAATACCGGCTGCAGGTGCATTACGGCGAACGCCGCCGAGCTCACTACAACTGCAAGAACAACAGCGCGTTTGGATGCCGCGGCTCCCCGTTTGCGCAGCACCGAGTTGCGCACGCCGGTCAATACAAACCCGCGAAAGAACAACTCTTCGACGAATGGCGCGAGAAGCGACGCGATGATGATTCCCGTGAGCGCTGCCCGCACCTTGTCATCACCGAGCTGAACGTTGCCACCCTCGGGCAGTTTTCCGGTGATTGCGATGGCTATCGCGCCGAAGAGCACCGACAAAACCTTCGCGCCGACTCCCATGCCCAGCCCGAGCGCGAGGTCGATGGGCCTGAAGCGCAGCGAGAAGTCTTTGGCGAAGCTGCGCTGGCCGCGTCGCAGGGTCACGAGCGCGAGAAAGCCAAGGATGACGCCGTACGAAACGAGGCTGAACCAGAACGAGAACGAGTTGGGGTCGGCGATCGGCACCCACCACCCGATGGGATAGCTCGCGAGAATCACCGCGAGAAACAGCGCGATTCCGATGATCAGGTCGGGGGCTCCAAAGCGCCCCGCGGGTTCGTACGGTGCGGGGAGTTCGATGCGCGACTCGACGGGCGGCGCTGGGGGAGGGAAGGTCACCCACACAGGATAAACGTCAGCCACCGCACGATTGCTGCCAGCGTGGGCAGCGACCCCGTAACATCCACCCCTCGCCGTTTAGAATGGTCGCTTACGAGTCTCCCGAAGAAGAAGAGCAAATCATGAGTGGTGTACGCATTGGCGTTGTAGGCGCGACAGGGCAGGTGGGCGCGGTTGTGCGTCGACTTCTTGAAGAGCGCGACTTCCCGATTGAGGAGATTCGTTTCTTCGCGTCAGCGCGCAGTGCAGGCACAACAATCGCCTTCAAGGGTGCCGACGTTGTTGTCGAAGACGCCTCCGTCGCAGACCCGACCGGTCTCGACATTGCAATCTTCTCGGCGGGGGCGACGACCTCGAAGGCGCAGGCTCCCCGGTTCGCCGAGGCGGGAGTTCTCGTCATCGACAACTCGTCGGCCTACCGTATGGACCCTGACGTGCCCCTCGTCGTTTCCGAGGTCAACCCGCACGCGATCGCCGAGGCCCGCAAGGGAATCGTCGCGAACCCGAACTGCACAACGATGGCCGCGATGCCCGTGCTCAAGGTGCTGCACGAAGAGGCCGGGCTCGAGCGCCTCATTGTCTCGACCTACCAGGCGGTTTCTGGTGCCGGACTTGTCGGCGGCGAAGAGCTCTACGCCCAGACCAAGGCGGCCATCGAGCAAGACCCGCGCTCACTCGTGCACGACGGCGCCTCGGTCGCGTTCGGTGAGGCCGCGGCCTTCCCCAAGACCATTGCGTTCGATGTCATTCCGCAGGCCGGCAACTTCGTCGACGACGGGCTGTTCGAGACCGACGAAGAGAAGAAGCTTCGCAACGAGAGCCGCAAGATTCTCGAACTGCCGTCGCTCTTGGTGTCGGGCATCTGCGTGCGTGTTCCGGTCTTCACCGGGCACTCGCTCGCGATCAACGCCGAGTTCGGTTCGGCTCTCTCCGTCGAGCGCGCGAAGGAGCTTCTCGCGGACGCGCCCGGAGTCGTGCTCACCGATGTGCCGACGCCGCTCGAGGCCGCAGGCAAAGACCCGTCGTACGTCGGGCGCATCCGCCAAGACGAGGGTGTGCCCAACGGCCGCGGCCTCGCGCTCTTCATCTCGAACGACAACCTGCGCAAGGGTGCGGCACTCAACGCCGTGCAGATCGCCGAGCTCGTCGCGGCCGACCTGGTCGCCGTCTAGCGTCGCGTGCCCTGGCGCGGTCGGGTGCCGGGCACGCACCGCACCAAACCCGCGAGCGGCCCGCGACGAATGACCCATATGTCGATAACCCGCGCGCTCGCCGCCGTATCCGTACTCGCAGCTGCCGCAACCCTCGCGGGTTGCGCACCCGAACCCACGGGGCCGGTCGTCGCTTTCTACGGTGACTCGTACACCCTCGGTACGGGGGCGACGACCCAGAACGTGCGCTGGTCGACCCAGGTTTCGCGCGACCGGGGCTGGAACGAGTTCAACCCGAGCGTCAACGGCCTCGGGTTTGTCACAAATCGGGCCGGTACCAACCTTGTTGAAGACATCATCGCGCGCGACCCCGAGATCGTCTTTGTGACGATGGGGCTCAACGACAACTTCTCGTTCGCGGGTGAGTCGGAGAAGATCCACGAACAGATCGACACAGACATCGACCGGCTGGCGACCGAGCTTCCGGATGCCCGACTCATCGTCGTCGAGCCGTTCTGGTACACCGACAACCGCCCCGACTCGGTCGAGACGATCATCGACTGGGTGCACGAGGCCGCCGAGCGCGTTGATGCCGACTACATCGCGGGAGCCTCGCACTGGATCGAGGGCCACCCCGAGTGGATGGCCGCCGACGGCCTGCACCCCAACGATGACGGTTACGCCGAGATGACAGTGCGCATAGAAGAAGAGCTTGTCGCCCTCGGCCTGCCGCCGACCGAGTAAACTTGCCGGGTGAACAAGCCCGTGGACGTCGCACTGATTGGTGGCGGCATCATGAGCGCCACGCTCGGAACTCTTCTCAAGCAGCTTCAGCCTGACTGGGAGATTCGCATCTTCGAGCGGCTCGGCGAGATGGCCGTCGAGAGCTCGAACCCGTGGAACAACGCCGGCACCGGCCATTCCGCCCTGTGTGAGCTCAACTACACCCCGCAGCGTCCCGATGGCAGCATCGCCATCGAGAGCGCCGTCAAGGTCAACGAGCAGTTTCAGGTGTCGCGCCAGTTCTGGTCGTTCCTTGTTGAGAACGGCGAGCTGCCCACCCCCACCGATTTCATCAACCCGACGGCGCACATGAGCTTCGTCTGGGGCGAGAAGAACGTCGAGTACCTGCGCAAGCGACACGAAGCTCTCAAAGACCACCCGCTCTTTCCCGGTATGGAATACAGCGAAGACGCCGAGGTCATTCGCTCCTGGGCTCCGTTGCTCATTCCGGGGCGTGCCAAGTCGCAGCCGATCGCTGCAACGCGAACGGATGCCGGAACCGACGTCGACTTTGGTGCCCTCACTCGCAGCCTGATCCACAACCTGACCGAGTCGGGGGCCGAGCTCACGACTGACGCGAAGGTGACCCGACTCAAGCGTCGCAAAGACGGATCCTGGCGCATTCACTACCGCAACGCGATTGGCCAGACGCCGCTCTACACCGACGCGAAGTTTGTGTTCGTTGGCGCGGGCGGATACGCGCTTGGCCTGCTGCAGAAGTCGGGCATCCCCGAGATTCGTGGCTTCGGCGGGTTCCCGGTGAGTGGCGAGTTCTTGCGCACCGACAACCCCGAGGTTGTCGCGCGTCATTCAGCGAAGGTTTACGGAAAGGCGAGCGTCGGCGCACCTCCCATGTCGGTGCCGCACCTTGACCTGCGCGTCGTCGACGGCAACGCGAGCCTGATGTTCGGCCCCTACGCGGGCTTCAACACGAAGTTTTTGAAGACCGGTTCGTGGCTCGACCTGTTCGCGTCGATTCGTTGGCACAACCTGTATCCGATGATCGCCGCCGGCCTGCAGAACCTCGATCTTGTGAAGTACCTTGTCGGGCAGCTCGCCGCGAGCAAAGACACCAAGTTCGACTCGCTCAAGGAGTTCTTTCCGAACGCCGACCCGAAGGACTGGTACCGCATCACTGCAGGCCAGCGTGTTCAGGTCATCAAAAAGGATGCCAAGAAGGGCGGCGTTCTGCAGTTCGGCACCGAGGTCGTTTCGGCGAAAGACGGCTCGATCGCTGGACTGCTCGGGGCGAGCCCCGGAGCCTCGACGGCCGTGCCGATCATGCTCGGACTCATCGAGAAATGCTTCCCTGACCAGCTCGAAAACTGGAAGCCGAAGCTCGCCCGAATGGTGCCGAGCTATGGCACTCAGCTCTCTGACGATGTCGAGGCCGCCGCGCGCACAATGGCGAGCACCGCGGTCAGCCTGAAGATCCCGCGCTAGCCAAAAACGCGGGAAGCACGTAACGTAGCCTCTCGTGAAGTTGTAACTACCCCTCAGTCCCGCGCCCGAGGCAACGCCCGGCGGGAGTTTCTCGATCTCGAGAAGGGGCGTTATGCGCACACCTTTTGCAACTCATCATCTTCGTATCGACGGCGTCTCGCACGCCTGGGGCGGTCGCGCGGTTCTCACCGACGTGAGCTTCGTCGTGGACCAGCACGACCGGCTCGGACTGATCGGCGAGAACGGCTCCGGCAAGTCGACGCTGCTGGGCATTCTCGCGGGCGCGTGCGAGCCCGACAGCGGCACCGTGTCGCGACCGTCGCGCACGGGCCTTCTCACCCAGGAGGTGCAGCACCTCCCCGCCGACACGGTTCTCGCGTTTATCGAGAGGTCGCTCGCACCCGTGCGCGCGATCGAAATCGAGCTGATGGATGCCGCGGCAGCTCTCGCGGCAACCGGCGACGCCGCGCGCTACGAGAGTGCCCTGGCGGCTGCCGAGCGCGCCGACATCTGGACGATCGACGCGCGCCGCGACGCACTTCTCGCGGGGCTCGGTGTCGCCGACGTGCCGCTCGACAGGTTGCTCGTCGAGGTGTCGGGCGGACAGCGCAGCCGCATCGCGCTCGCGGCACTGTTGCTCGCGCGGCCCGACGCCCTTGTGCTCGATGAGCCGACAAATCACCTCGACGATTCGGCGGTGGAGTTTCTGCGCGAGCAACTCATCGAGTGGCCGGGTGCGGTGATCTTTGCGAGCCACGACCGTGCTTTTCTCGACGAGGTGGCGACGGGGCTCATCGATATTGATCCGAACGGCGATCGCGGCAGCGCGATCACCCGCTTTGGCGGCACCTATACCGAGTACCTCGCGGCGAAAGCGCGCGAACGCGAACGGTGGGAGGCGCTGTTTGCGGCCGAGGAGGCCCAGCTTGCCGAGCTCGAATTCGCGGCTCACGTGGGTGCGCACAACATCGCCCACAATCGCGACTGGAGCGACAACGACAAAATGGCGAAGGGGCTCAAAAAGAACACGGTCGAGGGGCAGATCAGTCGACGGGTGCGCAATGCGCGCGTGCGCATCGACGACCTTGAGCGCAACCGGGTCGAGCGGCCGAGTGAGATCCTTCGGTTTGGCGGGATACCGGCAGGCTCGCAGTCGCTCGACGTTGACGTCCCGCTGATGGCTCTGCGTGGGGCCGTGCTGCCAAGGCGATTGGATGTCGCGCAACTCGACATCGCGCCATCCACTCGTCTGCTCGTCACGGGTGCGAACGGCGCCGGCAAGTCGACGCTCCTTGCGGTGCTGGCTGGCCAGGTGAGCGCCGGAACTCTCGCGCAGCGCAAGGGCCTGCGCACGGCGCTGCTCGCCCAGGACGTCGTCTGGCCCGATTCGACGCAGAGCGCACGCACGATCTATGCGGCAGCGCTCGGGCAGCGCAGGGCGGAGTTGCTGCCACTCAGCGATCTCGGACTGCTCGCCAATCGCGACCTCGACCGCCCCGTGGCAGCGCTCTCGCAGGGCCAGCAGCGCCGTCTCGCGCTCGCCGTGATCATCGCGCGGCCGCCGCATGTGTTCCTGCTCGACGAGCCGACCAATCAGCTGTCACTGGCCCTCGCCACCGAGCTCGAGGAGGCCTTGGCGAGCTATCCGGGTGCGGTGGTTGTCGCGAGCCACGACCGGTGGCTGAGGCGCCGCTGGGACGGGGAGCATCGGCGCATGGATGGCGGGCGAATCTAGCCCCGTACTGGGGCGAGCGCAAAGGTCTACCGCGCCGTAACGTCGGTATCGAACAGTTGCTGGGGAGGCGTTCGCGGTGTCATTGGGGCTGCCCGTACATCTTGCGCCATTGGGTGTCAGCAGGGCTGTGTCGAGTTCGATGCACGCCATGGCTCTCGTGGCCCTCGTTGTCGCGCTCGTGGGGGTTCTCACGCTGCAGGCGATTGTTCCCGGCAGCATTGTCTGGCCGGCTGCGCTCGCCCTTGTGCCGATGTTCGGGGCACTCTGGCTGATCCACCACGAGCAAAGCTGGTTCTCTACCGTTGCTTACCTGCTCGTCGGCGCGGCGAGCATCTACTGGTTTGTGCTTACGGGAACCATCGAGTTTCCGGGGGCGGCGCGCACCGACACCTTTGTGATCTCGATGACAAAGGTCGCTCTCATTCTCGTTGGGGGAGTGGGCATCGGGAGTGTTCCCGCTGTCGGCTGGACAATTGCGGGCTTTGTGCTCGCCGAGGGCGCGACGATTCTCGCCGCAGCGCAGACCGGTGCACAGATCGTGTTCGACGGAACAAGCGTTGTCACCCTCGGCCTGATAGTTCTTGTGCTCACGGCAATCGGCATCAACCGGCACCGGGTGCGCATTGCCAAGCCGAGCCTGCACCGCGCAGCGCGTGACGAACACCTCTCGCAGATGCGTCATCGGATGGAGGTGCGCGCCGCAGCAATGCTCCACGACACGGTGCTCAACGACCTCGCGGCCCTCGCGAGCGCCGCCGACGGATCCCTTTCGGCCGAGGCGCGCGCCCAGATTTCGCGCGACCTCGAGCTTCTCGTCGGTGAAGAGTGGCTGCTCGATGAACCCGGTGCGGGCGAGACGGATGCAGCGATCATCGCCGAATGGCAATCGACAAAGCTCGCAGCCTCGATCGATGAGTCACGCAGGCTCGGGCTCGCGGTCGAGGTCAGCGGTGACCGCGCTGCGATCGGTCGCCTGAGCAAGGAGCGCGCGACGGCCCTCGCGCTCGCAGTTAAACAGTGCCTCGTGAACGTGTCACGGCACTCGGGAACCGATACCGCCGAGATCGTCATCTACGGATCGGACGACGAGGTCTCGGTGATGGTGATCGATTCCGGAAAAGGCTTCGCCACTGACGAGACAGGCGCCGATCGCCTCGGGCTGCGTCACTCGGTGTACCGGCGCATCGAAGACGTCGACGGCTCTGTGCAGGTCTGGTCGACGCCCGGTTTTGGCACGTCGGTGTTGTTGCGCGTGCCGGCACCCTCCGTTGATGAATCGAAGAGTGAGCAGGCGCCGCGATGACCGGCCGCGAGCGCACTCTTCAACAGCGCGACCCGCTCGCCGCGGTTGTCGGCCGCCCGACGAGCTACATCGCCGCGATCGGAATCCCCACCTACGCGGCGGTAATGGTCTGGCTGAACCGCGAAGACATCTCCGATCCGGGGCTCGCTATCGCGTCGATCGCCCTCATCGCCATCACGGGCATCGCTTTTGCTTTTGCGTCGAGCCCGTTGCGCGCTCCCTACACCTCGAGCATGCTCATCGCCGTTACTGCGACGAGCGTCGCGGCCTATCTGCTCGGGCAGGCGTCGATGTGGCAGACCAACGGCTTCGTTCGCGATGATTGGGGCGCTGCATCCATCGCGCTCTTTTTGCTTGCCTCGGCACCGTTTCGTCCCGGTCGGCAGATCGCTATTGCGGGCGTCGCGTCGTCTGCGCTTGTGGCGGCCGTGACGGTCGCCGAGGCTCACGCATTCGATACCGAGATACCCGCGCATCTCTTCGCTGTCGTCGCGACGGCGCCGCTGCTCATTCTGTCGGTCGGGGCCGCTACCTTTGCGAGCCAGCTCGTGCGCCGCCTCGAGCTGTGGGAGAGCAAAGAGACGATGTCGGCCTCGACGCTCGACGATTCTCGCAGCGAATGGATTGCGCGCTCGGTTCAGCAGGACCGCGTGACGCTCCTCAACCAGACGATAGTTCCGTTCTTCTCCGATGTGCTCGCGAGAGACACCGTCACACCCGCCGACCGAGAGCGCGCGCTCGAGCTCTCTGAGTCGATCCGCACGGTTATGGTCGAAGAGATCGACCGCACCTGGCTCGGTGCGCTCATCGCGCACAACGGCGGCGGGCGCCTCGACGACCCGCGCGGGTTCGCCGACGACATGAACCCCGACCAGCGCACGGTTGTGCGAGCGTTTCTCGTCGCGCTCCATGCTGTAGAGGGTGTTGCTGACGACTCACTGGCGATAGAAATCGCCGAGGTGGGGTCGCGTCGATCGGTAACGGTGAGCTGCGACATCCACACGACTGACTACGTTGTGCGTACCGCACTCGACCCCTATTTGGCGATCATGCGCATTCTGTTTATCGACCTGCACGTCGACTACCTGCAGCCCACGCTGGCGCTAAGGTTTTCGTATGGGCAACGATGAAACCGGACGCACTGTCGACCCGGGTTCGAGCGCCCCTCTGCGTACTCGGGTTCGCCTCGCGATTCTGGACGATCATGAGGTGCTGCTCGACAGTTTGGGCAGCTGGATAGCCGCAAACGCGCCCGATTTCGAACTCGTTCTGAGCGCGAGCACCTGGCTGCAGCTTGTGCACAGCGACAGGTTTCCCACAGATCTCGTTTTTCTCGACTTTCAGCTCAAAGAACCTGTTTCGATCGAGGCGCGCGTGCGCACCTGCCGCGCCGCCGGGGCGAAGGTCATCGTGCTTTCGAGTCTCGACAGCCGGGAGTCACGCGATCGCGCGCTCGATGCCGGGGCGTCTGCGTTCCTCTCGAAGAGCCTGTCTATGCGCGAGGTTATGGATGCCGCACGCGGCGTTATGGGCGTCGACCACGATTCGACTATGCAGCGTGACTGGCGGCCGCTCCCGGTCGGCGCGAACACCGTCGCGACGCGCCCCAAGCTCAGCCCCGGCGAGATCGAGGCCTTCAAGCTCTACGTCACCGGCTCGAGCACTGCAGACGTCGCACAGCGCATGAACGTGCAGTACGAGACCGCGAAGACTTACCTGCGCCGCGTGCGCGAAAAGTACGCGAAGGCCAACCGGCCCGCGAGCAAGAGGGCGGAGCTCATTCGACGCGCCGCCGAAGACGGGTACCTCAACTAATGTCAAAGCTTTACTTTCGCTACGGAGCGATGAACAGCGGCAAAAGCACTGCCCTGCTTCAGGCCGCCTTCAACTATGAGGAGCGTGGCCAGCAGGTTCTGCTCGCGAAGCCCGATGTCGACACCAAGGGTGACACCGAGATTGTGTCGCGCCTCGGCGTCGCGCGCCCCGTCGACTTCACTGTCTCGCGCGATGAAGACATCTACGAAGCCTTTGCAGCGCAGCGCGCGCGGGTGAAAAAGGCGACGGGGTTGGATGTCAGTTGCCTGCTCGTCGACGAAGCACAATTCTTTACTGAGACTCAGGTCGATGACCTTTTGCGCATCGCAATTCTCGAGGGTGTTCCCGTGCTCGCCTATGGCATCCGCACCGATTTTCAGACCGTCGCCTTTCCTGGATCGCGTCGCCTGCTCGAAATTGCGCACTCGCTCGAAGAGCTCAAGACGATCTGCCGCTGCGGTCGCAAGGCAGTCTTCAACGCACGCACCATCAATGGCGAGTTCATCTTTGACGGCGACCAGGTGGCTATCGACACTTCGGCCGGGCTCAGCGCAACCGGTGCCCAAGACGTCTCGTACGAGAGTCTGTGCGGCCAGTGCTACCTCGAAGAGAGTGACGGCGTGCTCAACAACGGACGCCGGCCTCGCGCCTCGTTCGCGTACACGGAAGAGCCTGACCCCGACTTCACCTAGCGGCTCTGCGGTGGTCGAGCGCCTCGGTGGTCGAGCCTGTCGAGACCAGGTCGAGCGAAGCCGAGACCCAAAAAACCCGGCCCTCCGCCTATGCGGATGACCGGGTTTTTCTCTGCTGTCGGGGTAACAGGATTTGAACCTGCGACCTCGTCGTCCCGAACGACGCGCGCTACCAAACTGCGCCATACCCCGAGTGATCTACGCCTCTCAGCGCGAACCTCATCAAGAATAGCCGATATCTCCACCGGTCAATGTCACAAGTACCGCTTCTGGCCTGCAAGCGAAGCGAACTGGTGCATAAATCGAGGTTCCTAGGCCCGCAGACACGTTCAGCCATGAGGTCGAACGGGCGTGATGCCACAGGCTGAGACCGCTTGCCTGCTCGCGCGGGATATCGCAGTTGGTGACGAGAGCGGGCAAGCCCGGAACGCGCACCTGGCCGCCATGGGTGTGCCCGGCGAAGATAACCTCGGCGCCGTTGTTGACAAACGAGTTGAGAACGCGCTGGTACGGGGCGTGGGTGACGCCGATACTCAGGGTGTCGAGCCCCGAGCGACCGTCGTTCCATTCGACATTCTCGCGCAGGTCGTCGAGCGCTCCGGGAAGCACGTCGAGGCGGTCCCAGCCGCGGTGCGCGTCGTTTGTGCCGAAGAGCTCGAGGCGCGAGCCGCGCAGCGACAGAGCGCGCGCGGTGTTGTTGAGGCTGAGCCAGCCGAGCTCGTCGGTGAGATAGCTCTCGAGTCGCGGTGTATCGAGCTTTTTCGGAACCCGCGGGTGCGCGGACGGACCCGTGAAGTAGCGCATCGGGTTCTTGAACTCGGGGCCGTAGTAGTCGTTCGACCCGTTCACATAGACGCCAGCCACGCCGCGGAACGGCTCGAATGCCTGCTCGATCGCATCGATACCGTCTTTGTGGCCGAGGTTGTCGCCAGTGTTGACGATGAGGTCGGGTTCGAGACGGGCGAGCGAGCGCACCCAGTCGATCTTGTTCTGCTGCCACGGGGCGATGTGCAGGTCAGACAGGTGGAGAACCGTGATGTCACGGGAACCAGGTTCGAGAACCGGAAGCACCTCGTGGCGCACGCCAAATCGGTTGCGCTCGACGAGAGAGCCCCACGCGAAAGCCCCAAGGCCGGCAGCGGCCGCCACGCCAAGCGCAGCGGCCGCAACCGATCGAGGTTTGGTTAGCACGTCAGTGCGCCGACACCGAGCTTGATTTCCTTGGTGCGGGAGTACTGGGTTCCCGGCGAAGGATCGCTCGAAACGACGCGGTCGATGTTCAGATCGCCCGGCTCGAGCACAACGCAGACCTGTGACACCTTCTTATAGCCTTCGTCGCGAAGGATGGCTTTCGCCTCGTCGTACGTCGGGTTGCCGGTGACGGCGTCGGGCACGGTTCTCATTTCACCGGTGCTCAGGTGCACAGTGACGGTCTGGCCGCGTGCCATGATCTTGCCAGCGCCGGGCGACGTCGACGCGATGAGGCCCTTGGCGAGGTCAGAGTCGACCGACTTGCCCTGCGCGTAGGTCAGCCCAAGAGCCTCGATGAGTCCCTTGACCACGTCGGGGCTTTGCCCGACGTAGTTCTCGAGCTCGATGCCGGTGCCGGTCTGTAGGCGCTGCGGCGGAGTATCGAATGAACCACCGCGGTAGAGCTGATTCGCTTTTGTGAAGATCGTCTTGCCGATGACATGTCGAACTGTTCCACCACCGGGGTAGTTTCGCATCGGGTAGTCACCCTTGATGTTTCCTACCCACACGATCGTCGAGACCTTTGTCGTCGCACCGATGACGTACGTCTGCACCGAACCGTTAGTCGTACCCGTCTTTCCGATGATCGGAACACCGTCACCAGGGTTTGACGCATAGCCCCTCATCGCACCGGCGAGAGCCGACTGAGTTGCGGCTGCAACCTCAGGGTCGAGAGCTGTCGAGCACTCTTCCGACTGGCCGGGCAGTTCTTCGCCCTTCGAGTTGACGAAGGAGTCAACCGCGATCGGCTTGCAGTACACGCCGTTGTTGGCGATGCCGGCATATGCCGCGGCCATCGTCAGGGGAGCGATGCTGTCGGTTCCGAGAATGACCGAGGGGTTCGTGCGGAGTCCGGTTGACTCCGGACCTTCCTCGAGCGTGTCGAAGGTCTTCGATGCGACGTGAACGCCGAGCGAGGCAGCGATGTCGCGAGTATCGCACTGGTCAAGCTGCGACGCCATCACGGCAAACCCACCGTTCACCGATCCAGCGGTTGCTGCCGCGACCGTGCGGGTACCCACTTCACCGGAGTCATTTCTCGGGCTCCAGGTTCCAACCCACGGGCCGTTACACCTGTCGGCGAAGACGGACTGGTCCCACTTCTTTGGCGTCACATTGACGACCTCATTGAGGCCGAATCCCTGCTCAAGCCAGTTGATCAAGGTGAAGACCTTGTAGGTAGAACCGACCTGGAAGCCGCTCGATCCGCCGTAGGCATAGTCGGTGTTGAAGTTGATGGCAGAGTTGCCTTTTTTCTTCGCACCGCTTGCTGTGTCGTCGAAGACCTTATTCTGCGACATCGCCAGAATACGGCCCGTGCCTACCTGTACCGATGTCGATGAGCTACCGAGTTGCAGCAGAGTCTCTTTGCGGTTCACGTTATTGCGAACTGCGTTCTGCGAGACCTTCTGCAGGCGAAGGTCAAGAGTCGTGTAGACCTTGTAGCCGCCAATTGCCCAGGCGGCCTTGCGCTCTGCCTCGGTTGTGCCGAGCGCTTCGAAGTCTTTGACGCTGCGGATGACGTAGTCGCAGAAGTTCTTCGCGTACTTATTTGCAGCGACACAACCGTTCTTCGGGCTCTGCAGCTTCACGGTCGTCTTGTCGACAGGGGTTGCGAGTGCTTCATCACGTTCGGCAGCCGTGATCTTCTTGATCTCGTACATGTCGTTGATGATCTTGTCGCGTCGAGCCTGGTTGGCCGCGTAGTTGTCGGGGCTCGCGAGGCTACGCGATGACGGCTTCTGCACAATTGCAACGAGGCTCGCGGCCTGGGCGATTGTGACGTCCTTTGCAGAGACGTTGTAGTACCGCTGGGCTGCCGACTCGATGCCGTAGGTGTTGTTACCGAATCCGGCGATGTTCAGGTACTTGAGAAGAATCTCGTCTTTCGAGTAGATCTTTTCGATGCCGATCGCGAGCTTCATTTCTTTCAGCTTGCGCTCGAAGCTTGTGCGCTGGGCGTCTTTCACTCCGGCCTTCTGCGCTTCTTCAGTCGGAAGCTGCAGTGCGTTCTGAATGAAGATGTTCTTGATGAGCTGCATCGAGAGCGTCGATGCACCACCTTCGATGCCACCGCTCGTCGCGTTGGCTACTGCTGCACGGATGACACCGGTGATGTCCACACCGCCGTGCTCGTAGAAGCGGCGGTCTTCACCGGCGACTGTTGCGTCTTTGAGGTACTGCGAGACGTCGTCCCACTTAACTTCCTGGCGGTTCTGGTTGTAAACAGTGGCGACAAGCTTGTACTTCTTCTTGTCGTTCTTGTCTTTACCGACGTAGGCGTAGATCTCGTTCTGCTGAGGCTGGTCGTTGATCGAGATGAATTCGGGGAGGTTCTCGAAGATGCTGATGGTGTTGCTGGCGGTCATTCCGGTTACAGCAAGCGCCGGGGTGACCATAACTGTGACAAGGAGGCCAGCGAGAGCGCTGAAGCCAACCATGCCCAGTCCGGCACTGAGCGCGCCACGGCGCGGGGATTTTAGGGCAGACATACAATCATCGTAAGCGACGACTGGTGTCGCTTTGCTGAAGGAAAGCCGTCAAATGACAACTTGGGAATACCTGACAACGCCGCTGATCGTGCACAACACGTCTGCGATTCTCAACAACTGGGGGTCAGAGGGCTGGGAACTCGTGCAGATCGTGCAAGGCCCTGAGGGTGGGCTTGTCGCCTATCTCAAGCGTGAAAAGAAGGAAGACGCATAGTGAGCACCATTGACGACCGCCTCGCCGAACTCGGCCTGAGCCTTCCCGTACTAGCAAAGCCTGTCGCGGCCTACGTGCCAGCAGTGATCACCGGAAACCTGGTCTACACGTCTGGGCAGCTCCCCTTTGTCGATGGCGCTCTTCCGGCGACCGGCAAGCTCGGATCTGCGGTGACGGATGCGACGGGCAAGGAGCTCGCGCAAATCTGCGCCCTTAACGCTCTCGCCGCAGTGCAGAGCGTTATTGGCTCTCTCGATCGCATCACGCGCATCGTGAAGGTCGTTGGCTTCGTCGCGTCAGAGCCTGAGTTCACCGGCCAGCCCGGTGTTATCAACGGTGCCTCAGAGATTCTCGGCGAGATCTTCGGCGACGCGGGTGTTCATGCCCGCAGCGCGGTCGGCGTCGCGGTGCTGCCGCTCGACAGCCCGGTCGAGGTCGAACTGATCGTAGAGTTCGCTTAAAGCCAGCCTGACTAGCGCAACTTGTCCGAGATGATCTGCATCACCGAAGTATCGGCGAGCGTCGTCGTGTCACCGATCTCACGGCCCTCCGCGACATCCTGAAGCAGGCGGCGCATGATCTTGCCCGAACGCGTCTTCGGTAGCTCGGCGACGATAAAAATCTGGCGAGGTCTCGCGATGGCGCCGATAGTCGACGCCACGTGAGCCTTGAGCAGCACCTCCGCCTCGTCGGCGGTCTGCGCGTATTCCTGGTTTGACTTGAGGATGACGAAGGCCACTACGGCCTGCCCGCTCGCGTCATCGGCGGCGCCGACGACTGCCGCCTCTGCGACTATCGGGTTGGCGACAAGCGCCGACTCGATCTCGGCTGTCGACAGTCGATGCCCCGACACGTTCATCACGTCGTCCACGCGGCCCAGCAGCCAGATGTCGCCGTCTTTGTCGACGTGCGCTCCATCGCCGGCGAAATAGCGCGGCTCATCGATGTTTGCGAACTTCGACCAGTAGGTCTCTTTGAACCGCTCGGGGTCACCCCAGATGCCGCGCAACATCGACGGCCACGGCTCGCTCACAACGAGCAGGCCGCCGTGCGGAGGATCAACCCGTGTGCCGTCTTCGGCGAGGATATCGATCTTGATGCCGGGGATGGGCACTTGCGCCGCCCCTGGTTTTGCTCCCGTGATGCCGGGCAGGGCCGAGATCATGATCGCGCCGGTCTCGGTCTGCCACCAAGTGTCAACAATGGGTGTTGTGCCGGAGCCGATCACATCTCGGTACCAGATCCACGCTTCGGGGTTGATCGGTTCGCCGACTGACCCGAGCAGGCGCAGCGATGACAGGTCAAACTTCTGCGGAATCTGCCGCCCGGCCTTCATAAACGATCGGATCGCCGTCGGTGCGGTGTAGAAGATCGAGACCTTGTACTTCTCGATGAGCTCCCACCAGCGGCCGGGGCTCGGGGTATCGGGGGTTCCCTCGTAGAGCACTTGCGTCGCGCCGTTAGCGAGCGGGCCGTAGACAACGTACGAGTGTCCGGTGATCCAGCCGACGTCGGCGGTGCACCAGTAGACGTCGGTGTCGGCGTGAAGATCGAAGACGTTGCGGTGCGTAAAGGCCGCCTGTGTCAGGTAGCCACCGCTTGTGTGCAAGATGCCCTTGGGCTTACCCGTCGTTCCCGAGGTGTAGAGAATGAACAGCGGGTGCTCGGCGTCGAAAGCCTGAGCTTCGTGATCGGATGGCGCGGCCGCAAGCTCTTCGTGCCACCACAGGTCGCGGCCTTCGGTCCACTCGATGTCGTTCTCGCCGCGCTTGACAACGAGCACGTGTTCGACGGGGGAGCCTTCGACGTCGAGGGCTGCATCAACGGCGGCCTTGAGTGGAAAGACTTTGCCTTTGCGCCATCCACCGTCTGCGGTTATCACAAGCTTCGCGCTGGCATCGTCGACGCGCGAGCGGATGCTCTCGGCACTGAATCCACCGAAGATCACCGAATGCACCGCGCCGATGCGGGCGACGGCGAGCATCGCGATAACGGCCTCGGGGATTACCGGTAGGTAAATCGCAACGCGGTCGCCGGCCTCGACGCCAAGCCCCGTGAGAACGTTCGCTGCCTTTTTGACCTCGGCCGTGAGTTGCGCGTAGGTGAGCGTGCGGGTATCGCCGGGCTCGCCCTCCCAGTAAAACGCGACGCGGTCACCGTTTCCGGCGAGCACGTGACGGTCGAGGCAGTTGTAGGCGACGTTGAGCTTTCCGTCGTCAAACCAACGCGCAAACGGAGGATTATTCCAGTCAAGTGTGCGGGTAAACGGGGTGTGCCAATGCAGCTCACGAGCCGCGTCGGCCCAGAAGCCGAGACGGTCTTCTGCGGCCCTCGTATAGAGGCTCGCATCGGCTATTGCCGAGGCTGCGAATTCTTTCGAGGGAGCAAAAACTCGAGTCTCGGTTTGAAGGCTGTCAATCGAATGAGTGGACATCGTTATCCTTGTCGATCTCGCCGGTGCCAGGGTCGCGACGAACTGGGCTGGGTGATTGCATCGATCTTAGACCGGTAGCTGAGAGCGATCTGTCAGCTGTGAAAATTGTCCGTTGCGTTGGGGACACAAAGGGGTACACTGACAACGTCAAATATTGATTTGACATAGCAACGCACTCGATTCCCCCCAATCAGCGTTGCTGTGGCGGCGTCCGTTCCCCCCAATGGACGCCGCCCCTCTTTTTTCTCCGCGCGAGCGGAGCCCGATCCTCGTCGCGACGGGGATTTTTTTCGTTTCAGCCTCTCCTCACGAGTCGTCGAGAGTGTAAGACATCCACCGAAATTCTTGTCGCGCGATCGACTCGATTCGATGCAACCTACGATTCGCGGCATGCAGTTTGCGGAGTCTCGATCGTCCCCAGCCAATGTGAATGGTTTCATTCCGACGCGCGCCGTCACGGGCGGGCGCGTGGCACGCGTTTCGGCCTATCCGGATGAATCATCCGATGCCCCAGTTGCGGGGGCGCCTGGAGTAGACAGCTCGGTCGCCGACCAGTTCGGAGAGCTCGCAGAGTTCGTCGCTGACCCCCGCGTCACCGACGTCTTTCTCAACGCGCCAGGCGAGATCTGGGTCGACCGCGGCGACGGCACTCGGCGCGCTCGCCGGCCCGCGCTGAGCGAGAGCGCTTCACGGGCGCTCGCCGTGCGGCTGATGGCCCTCGGCGGCAGGCACATCGACGAGGCGAGTCCATGCATTGATGCGCGTCTCGCCGACGGGATTCGAGTGCACGCCGTGCTGCCACCCGTCTCGCCCAAGGGAACGCTTATCTCTATCCGTATACCGCGTCGCGGCGGTCTTGCCCTCGATGAACTCGACGCCAACGGATTCTTTCCCGACGTCGAGTGGATTCGTTCGCTCATCGCCGACCGCGCCAACCTGCTGATCACCGGCGCGGGCGGGTCGGGCAAAACAACGCTCCTCGCCGCGATGCTGTCGGCTGCCTCACCGAGTGAACGCATCATCGCGATAGAAGACGTCTCAGAGCTGCGCGTTCAGCACGAGCACTTTGTTTCGCTCGAGGCGCGCCAGGCCAACCTCGAGGGCGCGGGTGAGGTGAGCGTGCGTCGCCTCGTTCGAGAAGCCTTGCGCATGCGGCCCGACCGGCTTGTGGTCGGCGAGTGCCGTGGGGCCGAAATACGCGAGTTGCTCTCGGCGCTCAACACGGGGCACGATGGCGGCGCCGGCACCCTGCACGCCAATTCGCTCATGGATGTCCCGGCTCGGCTCGAGGCCCTCGGAGCGCTCGCGGGGATGTCGCCGACCGCCGTTGCGCGCCAGGCCGTCAGTGCAATCGGCGTAGTGCTGCACCTCGAGCGGGTCGATGGAGTGCGCCAACTCGCGCAATCCGGGCGTTTCACCCTCGACGCGCGCGACAGGCTGGCGATCGCGTGACGCACGCGCAACTCGAGAACGTGGCGCGCGTTGTGCAGCGCCTCGCTGTACTGCTCGCGGCGGGAGTCGCTCCGGCGTCGGCGTGGCGCTACGTTGACGCCGAGATCGCCGCGGTGGCGCTCGCGGGCGGCTCGATACCAGAAGCGCTCAGCCGCCGCGGGGCAGCGTGGAGGGGTGTCGCTGCCGCATGGCAGGTCGCGATCGAGGCAGGTGCTCCGCTCGCCCCGGCCCTGCGCACCTTCGCCGCCTCACTTCGCGCTCTCGCGCAGGCAAGCCGCGACATCCGAACCGCGCTCTCTGGTCCGATCGCTACGGCGCGCATGGTGATGGTCTTGCCGGCCGTTGGAGTTCTGTGTGGAATGGTGCTCGGTTTCGACACGCTCACGACACTCTTTACAACGCCCGCGGGTCTCGTCTGCCTGGCCGCGGGAGCCCTTCTCCTTCTTATTGCGCAGCGCTGGAACCGGCGACTCGTCAGAACCGCCCAGCCAAAGAACCTCACGCCGGGGCTGCGCTTCGAACTTATGGCGATCGCGATGGGCGGAGGTGCGTCGCTTGACCGGGCTACCACGAATGTCGACGACGCGGTTGCGGCGTGCGGCCTGGATGCTTCGCAAGAGGCGCGGGGGATTGAGGAAATCCTCGCGCTGTCGAGTGACGCGGGCGTGCCGGCCGCCGAGCTTCTGCGCAGCGAGGCAGAAGAAGCGCGGCGCGAGGCGGCGGCAAGCGCGCTTGAGGCGGCATCGGTGCTTGCGGTGCGACTTATGCTTCCGCTCGGAATATGCGTGCTGCCCGCTTTTATGCTCGTCGGGGTCGCGCCTCTTCTTCTCTCCGTCATCTCGTCAACAGTGTCGGGATTCTGACCTGCCGCACCGATTTTTACCGCCTCGTGTTCGGCGTGCTCGACTCGTCGAGAATTGACGCAGCTCGTGCCCGGGTAAGAAAAGGAGCACGCAGTGAGAGTCAAGCGATTAATGAGTGACGCCGGGTCTGCGACGGCCGAATACGCGATAGCAACAATGGCCGCCGTCGGGTTTGCGGGTTTGCTCGTTGTGATCATGCGTTCCGACGAGGTGCGCGGCATCCTCACCGGGCTTGTGCGCGATGCGCTCAATTACGGCGGCTGAGGGTGGCCGCGAACGGGGCAGTATCACGGCAGAGTTCGCCACGGTGGTACCCGCCGTAGTGCTGGTTCTCGCGTGCTGCCTCGCGAGCGTGCAACTCGCCGGGCAGCAACTTCGGCTCCAAGACGCAGCGGCCGACGCCGCTCGGTCACTCGCCAGGGGTGACTCAGCGACGGGAGCGCTCGGGCACGTTGGAGTTGCCGGGGTGAGTCTGGCTCAGTCGAGGGCGGGCGACATTTTGTGCGTGACGCTGAGCGCTCGTCCGCGGGTGCCGTTGGGCGCCCTGCTCGGAGTGACGCTGAAGGCGCGAAGCTGCGCGCTCGCGGGTGGGCTGTAGTGCGGGGCGAGCGCGGGGCCGGGTCGCTGCTGGTCGTTGGGATTCTCGGCGCGATGTTGTGCGTCGTCGCGACAGTCTTGCCGCTGCAGTTTGCGCTCTCGCGACGGCACGCGATGGCCGGTGCGGCAGATGCCGCAGCGCTCGCCGCGGCCGATGCCCGGTCGGGTGCCGTTGCGGGCGTTCCATGCGATCTCGCGGCACAGGTTGCCGACGCGAACGGGGCGCAACTCGATGCCTGCGCGGTCGACGGTCTCGTCGCTACCGTGCGAGTTTCGACGTCGATACTGGGTGTCACAGTGACGGCGACGGCCTCCGCCGGCCCACCCTCGCGGGGTGAGGATTAGGTGCTCAACAGGCAGACGTGTGTATCGTGTGCCTGACAGAGCCACGCAAAACGGTCCGTTTCGTTCGACACGGGCGCGTGCGCGGTGGTCTCCACAGTGTTGTCAACACAGAGATCTAGACGTGTTCTAGAAGAGTTCTATAAGAGGAGTCGCGTGCCCGGCACGAAAAAGCTTGTCATCGTCGAGTCGCCCGCCAAGGCAAAGACGATCGGCCAGTATCTGGGAGATGGCTACGAGGTTCATGCCTCGGTTGGCCACATCCGTGACCTCATCGAACCCAAAAACCTTCCGCCGGAACTCAAGAAGGGCTCCCTCGGCAAGTTCTCGGTCGACGTTGAAAACAACTTCGAGCCGTATTACGTCGTATCCGACGCCAAGAAGAAAACCGTCGCCGACCTGAAGCGCGCACTCAAGGGGGCTGACGAGGTCTACCTCGCAACTGATGAGGACCGCGAAGGTGAGGCCATTGCATGGCACCTGCTTCAGGTGCTTCAGCCCAAGGTTCCGGTCAAGCGCATGGTGTTCCACGAGATCACCAAAGACGCGATCGAGGCGGCAAAGAACAACCCGCGCGAACTCGATACAGCTCTCGTCGACGCACAAGAGACCCGCCGAATTCTCGACCGCCTGTACGGCTTCGAGATCTCGCCCGTACTCTGGCGCAAGGTCGGCCCCGGTCTTTCTGCCGGCCGCGTTCAGTCTGCGGCGACCCGCCTCGTCGTCGACCGCGAACGTGAGCGCCTCGCATTCCGCAGCGCGAGCTACTGGGACCTCGTCGCGACCCTTGCGCCCTCGAAAGACAGCACAAAAGACCAGTTCGAGGCCAAGCTCGTTCGCATCAACGGCACCCGCATCGCCGCGGGTCGCGACTTTGACGACAAGGGTGCTCTCAAGTCTGACGTGATCGCACTGGATGCCGCCGCCGCAGAGGCCATCGCAGCAGCGATCCGCGCCGACGGTGTGGCAATCGCGGTATCGAGCCTCGAAACGAAGCCGTACACCCGCCGCCCCGCGGCCCCCTTCACTACGTCGACGCTGCAGCAGGAGGCGGGCCGCAAGCTGCGCTTCTCAGCTCGCCAAACCATGAGCGTCGCCCAGGGGCTCTACGAGAACGGTTACATCACCTATATGCGAACGGATTCCCCGAATCTTTCGCAGCAGGCGATCACCGCCGCTCGTACCCAGGCCGCCAACCTCTATGGCGCCGAGACGGTGCCCGACAAGCCGCGTATGTACTCCGGCAAGAACAAGAGCGCGCAGGAGGCCCACGAGGCTATTCGCCCGTCGGGTGAGACCTTCCGCACGCCGAGCGAGATGCAGTCGGTGCTTCGCGGGAACGACTGGAAGCTCTACGACCTGATCTGGAAGCGCACCGTTGCGTCACAGATGGCTGACGCCCGCGGTTCGACGGCCACCGTCACCGTCGAGGCGTCGAAGCTCTCGGTTACCACCGAGACCGCCGGCGAGGTAAAGAACGCCGAGTTCTCTGCAAGTGGCACGATCATCACGTTCCGCGGCTTTATGCACGCGTACGAAGAGAGCCAGGACGAAGAGCGCAACGCCACAGCCGAACCCACGGAAGCCAAGCTGCCGCCGCTGACCGAGGGCCAGTCGCTCGCTGCCACCGAAGTTGAGGCTAAGGGCCACGACACGAGCGCTCCGCCGCGCTACACCGAGGCGAGCCTCGTCAAGACGCTCGAAGAGCTGGGCATAGGTCGCCCATCGACCTACGCGGCGATCATCTCAACGATCGTCGACCGCGGCTACGTCACACCGCGCGGCCAGGCGCTTGTGCCCAACTGGATCGCCTTCTCGGTTGTTCGCCTTCTCGAGGAGTACTTCGCCGATCTCGTCGAGTACGACTTCACGGCAGGCATGGAGAACGACCTCGACCGCATCGCCGGCGGAGAGGCCGACCGTGTCGAGTGGCTCACCGGTTTCTACTTCGGAAACGAGACCCACCGCGGCCTGCGCACGGTCGTCGACAACCTCGGAGAGATCGACGCACGCGAGATCAACTCCATCGTTATCGACGAGGGCATCACCCTGCGCATCGGCAAGTACGGCCCTTACCTCGAGGCTCCGGCCGAGGGCGACGAGCCGCCGCGCCGCATCAACGTTCCTCAAGATCTCGCGCCCGACGAGCTGACCGCCGAAAAGGCACGCGAACTCATCGATGCCCCGATCGTCACCGACCGCGTCATCGGGCTCAACCCCGACAACGGCAAGGAGATCGTCGCGAAAGACGGTCGCTTCGGTCCGTACATCACCGAGCTCGAGCCGGAGCCCGAGCCGGTGGAGCCCGAGTTCGTTCTCGACAAAAAGACCGGCGAGCTCAAAGAGAAGAAGGTGAAGAAGGTCGTGCCGCCCAAGGCGCGCACTGCTTCGCTCTTCAAGAGCATGGACCTCGCGACAATCGACCTCGACACCGCGCTCGCGTTGCTCGGCCTGCCGCGCGTCGTTGGGCTCGACCCAGAGTCGGGTGCCGAGATCACCGCGCAGAACGGTCGCTACGGCCCGTACCTGAAGAAGGGCACCGACACTCGCACCCTCGCGAGTGAAGACCTGATCTTCGGCATCGACGTGCCTGGCGCCGTGGAGGTCTTCGCGCAGCCCAAGTACGGCAACCGCGCGGCATCCAGCGCGCTCGCCGAGTTCCCGGAAGACCCGGAGAGCGGCAAGCCCATCAAGATCAAAGACGGCCGCTTCGGCGCCTACGTCACCGATGGCATCACGAACGCGACGGTTCCGCGCGGCGAGCAGATCGAAGACATCGACTACGACCGTGCTGTGCAACTTCTCGCTGAGAAGCGGGCAAAGGGCCCGGTCGTCAAGAAGACGGCGGCCAAGAAGCCAGCGGCGAAAAAGCCTGCTGCGAAGAAGCCCGCCGCGAAGAAGCCCGTCGCTAAGAAGGCCGCTGCCACAACCACGACAGTTGTGAAGAAGGCAGCAGCCCGCAAGCCAGCCCCCAAGACCGGCATCCCCAAAGCTGCTGCACCAAAGGAATAGTTAGTGACCGGCCTCTTTATAACCTTCGAGGGCGGCGACGGCTCGGGCAAGTCGACCCAGGTCGGCCTGCTCACCGAGTGGCTCGAATCACAGCACCGCGAAGTTGTTCATTCGCGTGAGCCCGGAGGCACCGACCTCGGGCTCGAGTTGCGCAACATCGTGTTGCACCGACGCGGGCACATCGCGCCGCGCGCCGAGGCACTTCTCTACGCCGCTGACCGTGCACACAACATCGCCACAAAGGTGCGCCCAGCCATCGAGCGCGACGCTGTTGTCATCCAGGATCGCTACCTCGACTCGTCGGTGGCCTACCAGGGCGCCGGTCGAGTGCTTGACGCGAAAGAGGTGCGCGACCTCTCGCTCTGGGCGACCGAGGGACTACTTCCCGACCTGACTGTGCTTCTCGACCTCGACCCGGAGCTGGGGCGCACGCGCATCGCGGGCGGCGTCTACGACCGGCTCGAAGAAGAGAAAAACGATTTTCACGAGCGGGTGAGGGCGTCGTACCTTGAGCTCGCGACATCCGAGCCGCAAAGATTTTTGCTGTTGGATGCGACGCTGCCGATCGATGCCATCGCGAGCGCTATTCGCGCTCGGGTTGTCACACTCCTCGGTTAGTCTGAGGCAATGGCACTCTGGGACGACCTGACCGGCCAATCCGAGGCCATCTCGGTTGTCGCGGCCGCTGCTTCGGCGTCGGCTCTCGGCGGCAGCGGCGATTCGTCGATGACGCACTCCTGGCTCATCACGGGCCCTCCCGGTTCCGGTCGGTCGAACCTTGCCTACGCGTTTGCGACTGCGCTGCTGAGCACGGGCGACGAAGAGCAAGACGCCGCGACCGCGCGCCAGGTCGCCGCCCGCACGCACCCCGACCTGGGTGTTCTCAGCACCGAGAAGGTCATCATCACGATGGAAGAGGTCAAGACCGCCGTCGCGACCTCACAGTTCTCGCCATCGGTGGGTCGCTATCGGGTGATGATCATCGAAGACGCCGACCGTATGGTCGAGCGCACCAGCAACGTTCTGCTCAAGGCTCTCGAAGAGCCGCCGCCGCGCACCGTGTGGATTCTGTGTGCGCCGAGTGCCGCCGACCTCATTCCGACAATTCGCTCCCGCGTGCGCACGGTGCGGCTGAAGGTTCCGTCGGTTGACGAGGTCGCCGAACTCATCGCCAGCCGCGACGGGATCGACCTGCCCACGGCGACCCGCGCGGCTCGTGAGGCCCAGAGTCACATCGGCATGGCGCACCGTCTTGCAACAAACGCTGACGCTCGCGAGCGTCGAGCCAAGACGCTCGAGATCGCACTCGGCATTCGCACCGTCTCGAACGCCGTTGTTGCTGCCGCGAGCCTTCTCGCGCTGGCTACCGACGACGCAAAGTCGATCACCGAGGAGAAAGACGCCGAAGAGCGCGAGAGTGCCCTGCGCTCGCTCGGTATCGCGCCCGGTGGAACGATTCCGCCGCAGCTGCGCGTGCAGATCAAGAACCTCGAAGAAGACCAGAAACGTCGCGCGACGCGAAGCCTGCGCGACGGCATCGACCGAATTATGGTCGATTTGCTGTCACTCTACCGCGACATCCTGCTGCTGCAGCTCGGTGTTGAGTCGGAGCCGATCAACCTCAGCATCCACAGCGCACTTCTGACAGCGGCCGCGAGCGGCACCGCACAGGAGACCCTCGCAACAATGGACGCGATAGCCACAGCACGCCGCCGCATCGAGAGCAACGTGAGCCCCGCGCTCGCGCTCGAGGCAATGCTCATCTCGGCGCGACGACCGGAGACAACTCGATGACACGCACTCTTCCCGCAATCGCCGCCGCGACCATCGCGACCCTGATTCTGGGAGGCTGCACCCTGCTCGGCCCCTCGGCGCCCACGGAGTCGACGCCGACCGGTGAGAGCGTCGCCGCCGATCTCGAACCGTTCTACAGCCAGGTGCTTACGTGGGAGTCGTGCGGTGAGGGCATCCAGTGCTCGACCGCCGAGGCTCCGCTCGACTGGGCCGACCCGGCCCGCGAGACCATCGAACTTGCACTGTCGCGCCAGGTGGCGACCGGCAGCGATCGCTTTGGCTCGCTGCTCGTCAACCCCGGCGGGCCTGGCGCGTCGGGTCGCGATCTCATCATCGACTCCGTCGACTTCGCAACGAGTGAGCGGTTGCAGTCGAGCTACGACATCGTCGGCTTTGACCCGCGGGGGGTGGGCGCGTCATCCGCCATCTCCTGTTATGACGACCCGTTTGACCTCGACACCTACCTCTTCGACATCACCGAGGGGGAGTGGGGCAGCGACGAGTGGATCGACAATTCCGAGGCGATCGGCGAGAGCCTCGGCAAGGACTGCCTCGAGTTCACGGGCGAGCTTCTCGGCTACGTCGATACCGTGAGCGCCGCGCGCGACCTCGACCTGCTGCGCGCGATCCTCGGCGACAAGAAGCTCAACTACCTCGGCTTCTCGTACGGAACGATTCTCGGTGCGACTTTCGCGGAGCTCTACCCGACGAAGACCGGCCACCTTGTGCTCGACGGCGCGCTCGACCCCGAGTCGACGGGATTCGACGTCACCCGCACGCAGACCGAAGGGTTCGAGAGCGCGCTTCACGCCTTTATGGTCGACTGCGAGACGCAGAGCGATTGCCCGTTCCCCGGCGACGCCGATGATTCGATGAAACGCGTGCGCGCGCTTCTCGACAAGCTCGACGCGAGCCCGCTGCGCCACACCGACGGGCGCGAGCTCGGCAGCAGCACGATGGCGACGGCGATAATTCTTCCGCTCTACAACCTCGACACGTGGGCCTACCTGCGCACGCTGTTCACCGAGGTGCAGCAGGGCGGCACCGAGGTGGCGTTTATCCTGGCCGACGCCTACAACACGCGCGAAGACGGCACCTACGGAGACAACTCGTTCGAGGCACGCGTCTCGATCAACTGCCTCGACTACGGATCGTCGGGCACACGCGACGAGTGGCGCGAGCAGGCCGCCGAGCTCACCGAACTCGCGCCCGTCTTCGGCCCGCAGTTCTCCTACGGCGAGACGACGTGCATCGACTGGCCGTTCCCGCCGAAGCGTGAGATCGGACCGATTCACGCGACCGGCTCCGGCGAGATTCTGGTTGTCGGCACAACCAACGACCCCGCGACACCGTACGTCTGGTCAGAGGCCCTCGCCGAACAACTCGACAACGGGCATCTCATCACTCGCGAGGGTGAGGGTCACACGGGCTACAACAAGGGCAATGCCTGCGTGGATGGCGCGGTTGACGACTACTTCACAGCGGGCACTGTTCCGGCTTCCGACCCCCAATGCTGAGGCGCGCCCTCGCTCTCGCCGCAACCGGGGCAGTGGCGGCGCTTGTGCTCTCCGGTTGCCTGGCGGGCGGCCCCGCGACATCCACGCCCACGGGTGAAGATGTCGCCCCGAACGTCGCGTCGTACTACGCCCAGACGCTCGAGTGGATCGACTGTGATGACGGCGCGCAGTGCTCAACGGTTCGCGTGCCTCTCGACTGGGACAACCCCTCGGCCGAGACCGACATCTCGCTTGCGCTCGCGCGCCACACGGCGACCGCAACCGCGAAGGGGTCGCTCTTCGTTAACCCCGGTGGACCGGGAGCATCTGGCTACGATCTTGTGCACGACGATGTCGACTACGCGGTGAGCGCCGAGCTGCAGGCGAGCTTTGATGTCATCGGCTGGGATCCCCGAGGTGTCGGCCGCTCGACCCCCGTCAGCTGTTACGACGACGAGCAGCTCGACGAATTCATCTACGGGTTGCCTTCTGCCGCCCCGGATTCGCCGGAGTGGCTCGAGCAGGCGACGGCCTCGGCAGTCGCGTTCGGCGAGGCCTGCGCTGCAAACACCGGCCCGGCGCTTGAGTTCGTCGACACGCAGAGCACCGTGCGTGACCTCGACCTGATGCGCGCTCTCGTCGGCGACAAGAAGCTCAACTATTTCGGCTACTCGTACGGCAGCGATATCGGGATGTACTACATCGATCGGTTTCCGTCGAAGGTCGGCCGGGTTGTGCTTGACGGTGCGACTGACTCGACGGTGACGTCGTTTGACATCTCGCTCACGCAGTCGATTGGCTTCGAGCGCTCGCTGCACGCCTACCTCGAGGCCTGCCCCACGCTCGAGGGCTGCCCGTTTACGGGGGTGGTCGCAACCGATCTCGCTACCGTGCGCTCGCTGTACGACGCTCTCGACGCGAGCCCGATCGCGGCGCCCGATGGTCGCGAGATGGACGGCGGCGTTCTCGACATCGCAATGAGCATGGGGCTGTACTCGGCCGACTACTGGCCTGAGCTCAATGACCTCTTCGCGGAGGTGTTGCGAGGTGAGACAGAGACGGCGTTCTACCTCGCCGACAGCTACTACGGGCGCGACACCGCCGGCACCTACATCGACAATTCGCTCGAGGCATTCATCGCGATCTCGTGTGTCGATTACCCGGTCGAGACCGATCCGACGGTTCTCGCGGCTCAGGATGCGCAACTTCTTGAGGCCGCCCCGACGACGACGCGTCTCACCCAGGGCGGCGACCTCGTCTGCGAGAACTGGCCGTACGCCTATCGCGGTGGTGCGGTGTCAGCCGTGACCGGCGCGGGCGCCGACCCTGTGCTCGTTGTCTCGACGACAGGTGACCCAGCGACCCCGTACGAGTGGGGTGTGGCGCTGGCCGACCAACTCGAGAGCGCCCAGCTCGTGACCTTCAACGGCGAGGGCCACACCGCCTACGGCCAGGGCGACGAGTGTGTTGTGTCGACGGTTGACGAGTACTTCTTGACGGGTGCCGTTCCTGCCGCTGATCCGAGTTGCTAAGGCTCTGCAATATTGCACGCCATGCAATAATTAGCCCATGACGAGCCACGCAGAACTCGGGCTGCGCGAGCGCAAGCGACTCGCTACCCGGCGCGCCATCCAAGTCGCAGTCTTGGATCTGGCCGTCGACCGCGGGCTCGACAAGGTGACGATCGATGAGGTCAGCCGCGTCGTTGACATCTCGCCGCGCACGTTCTTCAACTACTTCGCGACGAAAGAAGACGCGGTTGTCGGCGACGGTGTGAGCCTGCCGCCCGCTCAGATCGTCGAGACTTTCACGACCGGCTCGGGCGACTTTCTCGCCGAGCTTGAGGCGCTTCTCGTCGCGACCGCCGAGCTGTCGACCGAAGATCTCGAGCTATCGCAGCGACGCAAGGCGCTGCTGCGCAATCATCCCCAGCTCTTCGCCCGCCGGATGGCGACCATGCGCGGGTTCGAAGATGAACTCGCCGTTGTGGTGCGCGAGAGACTCATCCTCGACAACCCCGCGGCCGACCCACAATCAGAACTTCTCAACGAGCGCGCACGGCTCATTGCGATAGTCGCTTTCGGCACCATGCGCCACGCCTGGACGGCATGGGCGCGCGAAGAGAACAGCGTGACGCTGGCCGATCGGGTGCGCTCATCGTTCGCCCACCTTGGTGCGCTGCTCGCGCCGGTGGCGAGTGACGAAGTACCCCAAAATATCGGCTAAGCTTTCTTGCTGTGCCTCGGCTAATCCCGGGCCACGCCGCCTTAGCTCAGTCGGTAGAGCATCTCACTCGTAATGAGAAGGTCGTCAGTTCGATTCTGACAGGCGGCTCCACTAAGTCATCGGGGTCTGATTGCAGGTCCGTGCTCCCGTGCGATGGGTGAAGACTGATCATGAAGCTGAAGCCACGCGATGAGTACACCTCGCGCGAGAACCGTTTCTCCCTAGGCGTTGATGAAGTCTCGGGACGCCACTACGTGTCGATACCCGTCACCATCGGCATCGCCGACTACGAGGAGCACTACGCGCTGACCGACGGCGAGTACGCACGATTTATGGCGGACCCCGTCAGCGCCCTTGGGTTCGTCGAGGAATGCCGACGGCACGAGCACGACGAACTGCTTTTGCAGAAGCCGGGTTGGAACCGCGGCACGCCCGTGTGAACGGAGCCGGGAGTGCTATCCGGCTGCTGTCAACCGGTGCGCGTGTAACGCCGACGTGGACGCGGGTTGAGGCCGCGACATCCACCCGACGCTTGATGCGTTGCGCCGCTTGGAATCTGCCGTTCCGTGAAGAAAAATCTGGATTGATTATCGCTTTCGTGGCATGAGTTTGCGAGACTTGGTGGGTACCAATCGTTCGTCACACGCGCTTTACGGAGCGCGGCCTGGGGGATAGGGCGGACGGCCATGCGACGGATTGTGTGGCCTCGGCTCGTTCCGCAAGGAAGGATGTTATGTCTCACATCGCCCCTTCGCGCAAAATTGTGCTCGCGTGACAATCGCGACTCCACAGGCAGAAATCCGCGAGAATCGGCGCCAGCGGGCGGTTGAGAGTCTCGGATTTACCGAGGCCGCGCGTAATCCGCAGCTCGATCGCGTGGCACGGATCGCGCGCGCGACCTTCGGCGTGGACTTCTCGTCGATCACTGTTTTTGATCATGATCGCGCGCTCTTCGTCGGCGGTGGCGGGTTCGAGGGCGTTGAGTCGCCGAGGGCAGACAGCCCGTGCCAGCTCGTCGTTGATTCCGGCGAGATTGTGACGACCGACGACGCTCGCACCGACCCCCGATTCGACGACATTCTCAACATTCGTGGCCCCAATTCTGCTTTTTACGTTGGCCACCCGCTGACCGACGCTTCGGGCAACGTCGTGGGTTCGTTGTGCCTCGTGAACCAAGAGCCGCGCAAGCTCACCGAGAACGAGATGCAGGTGTTCATCGATCTCGCCGGGTGGGCGCAGGCCGAGATGCTGGCTGACGCCGAGGCGTTGCACGCCCGCGACACCCAGCAGGCGCTTCTGCCGCAGGCACCGCTCGAGCACGGCGGCGTCAAGGTTGTTGGACTGTGCGTTCCGGCGAACAGTGTCGGCGGCGACTATTACGACTACGGGCCCTTCGGGAGCCTTGTGCACGTCGCGATCGGAGACGTGATGGGAAAGGGTACGGGGGCGGCAATCATTGGCGCCTCGACGCGGTCGGCGTGCCGCGCTGTGGTTCCCATGATCGACGACGGCGAAGCGCTGGGACTCGGCGTTGACCGCATCGAGCGCGCGGTCATCAACGATCTGCAGCGCACGGGCACATTTGTTACCTACTTTCATGCGGTGATCGATGAAGAGAGCAACAAGCTCTACTACGTCGATGCGGGCGCCGGCCTGACCCTTCTCGTGCGTGCTGACGGCACAACCGAGCAACTCACCGGCGACGGGCTTCCGTTGGGCATCGAACTGCAGGATCACGCGACGTACTCGCGAGACCTGCGCGCGGGCGACCGCATTGTGCTTGTGAGCGATGGACTTCTCGACATCGTTGACGACCAGCGAGACTGGGTCGCTGAGGTCGACACGCTCGTGCGAGCCGCTGCAGATGGGCCAGACGCGCTGAGGAGCATCGCGGCAGTGAGCAGGGCACGCGGTCCGATCGATGACGTGACGGTCGTCGTTGCGGAGTACCAGCCATGACCATGGAGGCGACGCGCCGCGACAACCGCAGGCTCGCGCAGACCACAGCACGGCGTCGTGTTGCGGTCATCCGCATCGTTGTTGTGCTCGCCGCCGCCTCGGGTCTCAATTACGTCGTCTGGCGATGGCTGGAGTCGGTCAACTGGGAGTCGTGGTGGATCGCGGTGCCGCTCGTACTCGCCGAGACCTACAGCCTCATCGATTCGCTGCTGTTCGGCATCGGCGCGTGGCGTATCCGTGAACGCGGCGAACCCCCGGCACCGCCCGGCACGGGATTTACGGTCGACGTTTTTGTCACGACCTACAACGAGCCCGTTGATCTTGTTGTGCGCACGGCGCAGGCGGCGATCGACATCACCTACCCGCACACAACCTGGATTCTTGACGACGGTGACCGGGACGAGGTTCGTGCTGCTGCGGCTGACCTCGGCATCGGCGTCATCACCCGCTCGGCCGACTGGATCGACCGCCCGCGGCACGCGAAGGCGGGCAACCTCAACAACGCGCTCCTCGCGACGGAGGGCGAGTTTGTGCTTGTTCTCGACGCAGACCAGGTTCCCGACCCGCGCATTCTCGACCGCACGCTTGGCTACTTCAAAGACCCGCTCGTCGCGCTCGTGCAGACCCCGCAGTGGTTTGAGAACGTTCCCGACTCCGACCCGCTCGGCAGCCAGGCGCCGCTGTTCTACGGTCCGATCCAGCAGTCGAAAGACGGCTGGAACGCCGCATTCTTCTGCGGGTCGAACGCCATCCTGCGGCGCGAGGCGCTTATGCAACTCGGGCTCTCGCGATACGTCGCCGAGGTAGAGCAGTCGGTGTATCGCGCAATCACCACGTCGCGGCGCCTACTGTCCCGCGCCCGCGAAGAGGCACAGGGTGACAGGCGCGTGACGCTCGCCCTGCGCCGCGCCGCAGCTATCGTCGAGACCGCCCGTGCGGAGATCATCAGGGGCGACGGCATCTCTGACGTGACCTATCGCTTTCAGCGGGGGATTGAGCTCATTGCGAGCGAGTACGCCGACTCAGAGATCGCTCTTATGCGCGATAACCTTCGTGAGCTCGCCGCCCTCTCGGACGAGCCCGACATGTTCTCGAGCATCGACGATGCCGCGCTCGAGATGCTCGCGAGCCCAGACACGTCGCCGATTGCCGCAATTCAGGCGATCTCGCTTCTGACCAAGGCTCTCGACGTTGACCGCGGCGACGAGGCGCAGGCAATCATGCCGATGGCCACTATCTCCGTGACCGAAGACATGGCGACATCCATGCGTCTTCACGGTCTTGGTTGGCGCTCGGTCTACCACCACGAGATTCTTGCGAAGGGTCTCGCGCCCGAAGACCTCGAGACGATGCTCGGCCAGCGGTTGCGCTGGGCGCAGGGCACGATGCAGGTGTTCTTTCGCGAGAACCCGCTGCTGCAGCGTCGGCTCACTGCCGGGCAGCGGCTTATGTACTTCGGCACGATGTGGAGCTACTTTTCGGGCTTCCCGGCGCTCGTCTACGTCACAGCTCCCGTGCTCTGTCTCGCGTTCGGGGTCATTCCGGTCACCGCCTACAGCCTCGACTTCTTCGCGCGGTTCATACCCTTTCTTGTGCTCAACCAGTTGCTGTTCTGGGTCGTCGCGGCCGGGCGACCGACGTGGCGCGGTGCCCAGTACTCGCTCGCGCTGTTTCCGGTCTGGATCGAGTCGGTCACGTCGGCCTTCAGAAACGTGTTTCTCGGTCAGCCCCTCGGCTTTCGCGTGACATCCAAAACCCGCGTCGAGGGCGGCAAGCCACGGTGGGATCTCGTCAAACCACAGCTGCTTGTTATGGGTTCACTCGTTGTGGCCCTCATTGTCGTCGGCATCCGCATCGCTGTCGGCCAGGCGGAGGGCATCGCGCCCTACGTCAACATTGTCTGGGTCATCTATGACCTCGCGGTGTTCAGCATCATCATCCGTGCCGTTCTCTATCGGGGTCCGGCCATCACCACAAAGGAGACCTCATGACGTCAATAGACGTACGCGAAGCCGACGGAGGGGTGGTGCTTGCCCCTGCCGGTCGGCTCACCGTTGTGACAGCGCCACAATTGCGCACGGTAGTCGCCGAACGGGTCTCGGGAGGTGACAAGATCATCGTTGTTGACCTCTCGGGCGTCGAGTTCGTTGACTCATCGGGACTCGGAGTTCTCGTATCGTGCCTCAAGTCGGCGCGCCAGGCGGGCGGAGACCTGCGCATCGTCTCGCCGACCGACCAGGTGAGCATGGTGCTGCGCATCACAAACCTCGACCGTATTCTTCAACCCCGCGCGTCTGTCACTGACGCGCTGCGCGATTAGGGCCACGAAGAATGAGCGAGCGCAGGGTCGTTGAGTTTGCCGCGACCATCGAGAGCATTGACGTTGTGCAGGCCGAGTTCAACGCGTGGTGGCTGACGCTCGGTGAAGACAGGCCCGAGAAGCGATTCGCTCTCGAGATAGCAGTTGTCGAGATCGCGACGAACATCGTCGAGCACACCCATCGCGCCGAGGGGACAACGGGGCGCCGCTACCAACTCACCCTCGATGCCGACGCATCGGCGTTCACCGCGGTGTTCTCTGACAACGGGATGCCCGTCGACATTGACCTGAGCACGGTGACGATGGCCGACGTTGACGACGAAAGCGGTCGCGGGCTCGCGCTCGCTATCGCGGCCCTTGACAGCCTCGACTACAAGCGCGAAAACGGACGCAACATCTGGACGCTGGTGTGCGCGCGCTGACCCGTCGCGCGGCAGGGGTTCTCGCTCTCGTCGTCGCCGCGCTCGCAGTCGGACCGTCGGCGCTCGCCGCAGAGCAAGCGGGGCATACAGAGCAGACCGGGCAGGCAGAGCAAGCGGGGCAGACGGGGCAGGCGCAACCCGCCGACGCGCCCCGGCCCGACGACGTCTGGTTCGGCCCCGATCTTGACTGGTCGAGCGACGCCCCCCTCGGCTATGCCGACCGCCTCGGTGACACCCCATCGCTCTACGACCTCACCATCGCGTACCCGATCGACGCCAGCGCCGCGACGCAGTGGCGCGTTGCGGCGCGGGCAGTCGCAACGCAGGGCGGGGTGCTTGTGCTGAGCCTGCTGCCCTCCGAGCCCCTGAAAGACCTCTCGGTTGCCGACGCGCAGGCCGCCGAGCTGTTGCTCGCCGAGATGCACGACCAGTACGGCACCCAGCAGCTCGTGCGCTTTGCGCCGGAGATGAACGGCACCTGGATCTCGTGGGGCCAGCAGCCCACCGAATACGTCAAGGCCTTCTCCCGTTTCTCGGTCACCGTTCACAAAGGCGACTCTCAAGCTCTGATGGTCTGGGCTCCGTCGTACGGCTCCGGTTACCCCTTCGGCCTCGCCGAGGGGCGACTCGACGACCTCTCTGCAACCGACCTCGCCAAGCTCGACACCGACGATGACGGATCGGTGAGCGAGTCTGATGACCCGTACGGCCCCTACTACCCGGGCGACGCCGTCGTCGACTGGGTCGGCCTCACTATGTTCTATTTCGGCAAGGGCGAGGCGACGGCGTCAGCGGGCGTCGAGGTTCCCCTGACCAGCAACGAGGTCGCCGTCGATGACGAGGTCGAAAAGCGTTTCGACGAGTCCTGGGGCTACGTCGTCGACCAACCGCAGAACTTCTACGACCGGTTTGCCGTGGGGCACGATCGCCCGCTGCTGCTCGACACGGGCGCGCTGTACGACAGCGAGTTGGATGGCGCGTCAGAGCTCGACGTGAAGCGCGGCTGGTGGCGGCAGGTGCTCGACGCCGTAGACGAGCGCCCCCTCATTCGCGGCGTGACCTGGCTCGAGGTGGAGCGCGAAGAGGCCGAGGCGGGCGGCGACGAGGTCGACTGGCGCGCGACGGCCGATCCGGATGTCGCGGCCGCACTGCTCGCCGACCTGCGCGATCACAACCGGATCGAGTTCGGGCCCATCACTGACCCGGTGACCAACGAAGACGGCAACAAGGCCACCGTGCAGATCAGGGAGACCGACGACACCAAGACCGGCGGCGACCAGATGGACTTTATTGTCTGGTGCGCGGCGGGGCTAGCGCTTGCCTTCCTGGTTTCGGCGCTCATCGGACGCTTTGTGCCGAGCTGGCGTTACAACGACGACGGCTCTCCGGGGCGCGACCTGCGCATCGACCTGTTCCGTGGTTTTATCATTCTCGCCGTCGTCGTGACCCACATCGAAGTCGCTGGCCCGCTGTCGTACGTGACTCTTCACGCGATCGGCGCCATCACGGGTGCCGAAATGTTCGTCTTCCTCTCCGGTCTTGTGCTCGGAATGGTTTACCCACTCGGGGTGCGCAAGTTTGGCGAGATCAAAGCCGCGACGGGGGCGCTGCGTCGCGCCGGCAAGCAATACGTCGTCACTCTCGTTGTGATTCTCATCGTCTTCGCGCTCAGCTTTGTTCCCTTTCTGGGGGCAGACGCGATAACGACCTTCACCGATCGCGGCACGGGCGAGGATGGGCTCGGTGCCGAGGGGCGCACCTACGACCTGTACCCGAACGCCAATCGCCTTCTCGACTACCCACCGCCGTGGTATGCCGTGCGCCAGTTCTTGCAGCTCGAGATGGGCCCGTGGCCGTTCAACATCATGGGTCTCTTCGTTGTGCTGAGCCTCACAATTCCGGCTGCGATGTGGCTCATCAAACGCAAGATGTGGTGGGTCGTGCTCGCCATCAGTTGGGCGCTCTACGTCTGGCGCAGCCTCGTGCCCGACGCGCCGGCACTGCCGTCGCAGTTCGAGGCGGTCTTTCCGCTCTTCCTCTGGCAGGTGCTCTTCGCGCATGGTCTCGTCATCGGCTACTACCGTCGACAGATCCAGAGTGCGCTCACGAGCCTGCCGGGCAAGATCATTACGGGCGTTGTGGTTGTCGCCTACGCGGGCTTTCTCGTCTACCTGTGGCTCGGTTACACCCACGGTTTCGAACCGGCCCCCTTCTCGTCGTCGCTCTACGAGTCGCTCTACGGAACCGCATATCAGCGGGTCGACATGCAGTGGGGGCGTCTCGCCGACGTTGTGCTGATGGTCGTCTGCACCTACGCCATCCTCACCGCGTTCTGGAAACCGATCAATTTTGCGATCGGCTGGCTCTGGATCCCGCTCGGTCAGGCGAGCCTCTACGTCTTCGTCTGGCAGGTCTTCTTCGCGCTCGCCGTCGCATCCATCCCTGGTCTCGACCGCACCGACGCTCTCGTCGGCACCGCGATCCATGTCGGGCTCATCATGCTCGTCTGGATCATGGTGAAGAAGAAGTTCCTGTTCAAGGTGATCCCGCGGTAGCGCGCACGGGCAGAAAATAGCCGCTCGTAGCATTCCAGATACCTCGGTCGACGGATGTCGCGCAGCCGTGACGCGGCCACGCTTGCCTTATGACCCCATCCCTCCGCACCGCAGGCTGGCTCATCGGTGCCGTCGCCCTCGTCGCAGCTGCCGTTGTCTCTGCTGTGACCATCGGGTGGTTTGCGCCGATCATTCTCGGTCTGTGCGCGGTCGCGGCCGCAATTGTGTGGCTCGTACGTCTGCGGCAGTCGTTCCGCAGCTTCTGAGAACCTCCATAATGGAATGGCTCTCGTTCGAGGGCGGGACAGATCGAGGACGATATGAGCACACCACTCCGCTGGGGAATTCTGGGCACGGGCGGCATCGCCAAGGCCTTTGTGACTGACCTGCTTGCGAACGGCTTCACGGTTACGGCCGTTGGCTCGAGAAGCCAGGAGTCGGCCGACGCGTTTGCTGCCGAGCACGGCATCGCAACCGCACACGCTAGCTACGAGGCCCTTGCGGCCGACCGCAACGTCGACGCGATCTACGTCTCGACCCCGCACCCCTTTCACGCCGAGAACGCGAAGACCGCGCTGAGCTCCGGCAAGCACGTCCTCGTCGAGAAGCCGTTCACGCTCAACGCGCGCGAGGCCTCCGACGTCGTCGACCTCGCGTCCGAGAGCGGCCTCGTCGTCGTCGAGGCGATGTGGGCGCGCTGGCTGCCGCACATGGTTCGACTGCGCGAGATCGTCGCTGCGGGAACCATTGGTGAGGTGCGCACGGTCATTGCCGACCACAACCAGAGCCTTCCGACCGACCCGAGTCACCGCCTGCAGAACCCCGACCTGGGTGGCGGCGCGCTGCTCGACCTCGGTATCTACCCCGTGTCGTTTGCGTGGGACATGCTCGGTGCCCCGACGAGTGTCTCGGCAATCTCGAGCCCGACGCCGACCGGTGTCGACCGCCAGACGGCGATTCTTCTCGGCTACGCCAACGGTGCCCAGGCTGTGCTGCACACGGCTCTCGACACCGTCGGCCCGAACACGGCCTCGGTCATCGGCACGGAGGGCTGGGTGCGCATCGACACGGTCTTCTACAACCCCACATCGTTCACGGTCTTCAACAAGGCGGGCGAGGTTGTCGAGACCTTCGACGAGGTCGTCAGCAACCGCGGAATGCAGTACGAGGCGTGGGAACTTGAGCGACGCGTGGCCGCGGGCGAGAGCGCAACTGACGTGCTGCCCGCAAGCGAGAGTGTCGCGATTATGGGCACCCTCGACGAGGTTCGTCGCCAGATCGGGCTGCGCTACCCTGGCGAGTAACCTCGGCCGCACTGCAAGTAGCATTGCCGGGTGACTGACCCGAACTCTCCGCTCACCCGTCGGGCCGCGCGCGAGGTGGGCAGGGCAAGCGCGGGTCGGTCGAGCGGCACGAGCGTGTTTGCGCGACATCCACGAATCTTGCTTGGATCAGCCCTCGGGCTCGCGTTCGTTCTGCTCGGCACGGGCGCGGTCGTCGCGGGTGTGTTAACCGGCGCAGGCTCGACAGTCGCTGGCCCCGCTCCTGTTGTTGAGGAGCCGGTGCCGCGTGCGGTTCCGGAGACCGAGCCGGCGCCCGCACGGCTGCGCACGTGCTCCATCAAGGGCATCGCGAGTGACCCGCGGCTCGCGAAACTCTACGCTTCGGTGGTCAACGATGAGACCGGCGAGGTTCTGTTCGAGCGCAGGGGAGACGTGCCAGCGCGCACGGCGAGTGTCCTCAAAATATTCACGGGTTCCGCGGCGGTGAGCGTGCTCGGTTCTGATTACGAGATAGCGACGACCGTCTACGCGGGCAGTGCGCCTGGCTCGGTGGTGCTCGTCGGTCGCGGCGACACAACGCTGAGCCGCCTGACGACGGGCGAGAGCGTATACAAGGGCGCGCCCAGGCTTTCGACCCTTGCCGCGCAGGTCGTCGCGGCGCACTCGGCGAAGTATCCCGGTGTGCCGATTACCGAGCTCGTTGTTGATGCGAGCTATTGGAACCCAAAAGACAACTGGGAGCCCAGCTGGGACGACAGCGATCTCACCAACGGCTACCAGGCAAAGGTCACGGCGCTGCAGGTCGACGGCGATCGCGACGATGCGACGGTGCAGAACAGCCGGCGCAGCACCGATCCCGTTGCGCGCGCCGGCACCGCCTTCGCTTCCGCGCTCGCGAGGGCGGCGGGCACAGTTGCGCCGACGGTCAGGTCGGGCTCCGCGACATCCACCACAAAGCTCGGCGAGGTGAAATCGCAGCCGGTCAGCAAACTCGTCAAGCAGATGCTCGCAAAGAGTGACGGCGCGCTCGCAGAGAATCTCGCACGCATCGTCTCACTCGAGATGGGTTTCGACGGTTCGTCGGCGTCGCTGCAGACGGCGATCCCTCAGGCGATCACGGCGCTGGGTGGTGAGCTCGACGACGTCACAATCATCGATGGCTCGGGCTTGAGCAAAAAGAATGCGATCGCGCCGACCGACATGGCGAGGTTCATCGGCATCGTGAACTCCGGGCCGGCAGAGCTCGACGTTGTGTACAAGGCTCTCGCTGTCGCGGGTGAAAGCGGCGGTCTTACCGAGCGGTTCGTGAACTCGAACGCCAAAGGGCACGTGAGAGCCAAGGTCGGGCGCATAGTCACTGCCGTGACCCTCGCCGGGGTGATCGATGCGAAAGACGGCACAACACTGACTTTTGCGTTCTACACGGTAAATGGCGCGGTCGCTGACACAACAAAGGCCGCGATCGACGAGCTCACCGCAGCCGTCTACACGTGCGGCGACGACCTCGCCAACCACTAGGTGCGCGCGCCTAAACTTGGGTCATGACTCGCGCTCTCTTCATCATCGACGTGCAGAATGACTTCACCGAGGGTGGTGCGCTCGGGGTCGACGGCGGCGCCGCTGTTGCAGCAGGTGTGACCTCGTTGTTGAGAGACAACCCGGGCCGTTACGATCATGTCTTCGCATCGCGCGACTGGCACGACGGCGACAACGACAACGGCGGGCACTTTGCTCACGGCACTCCCGACTTCGTCGACACCTGGCCGGCGCACTGCGTCTCGGGAACAACCGGCGCCGAATACCACCCGGCGCTCGACACTTCGGCCGTCGACGTTCACGTGCAGAAGGGGCAGGGCAAGCCCGCCTATTCGATCTTCGAGGGAACGACGCCGACTGGTGCAACGGTGACCTCTACCCTCGACGAGCTCGGCATCACACACATCGATGTTGTGGGCATCGCTACCGACTACTGCGTGCGGGCTTCGGCGCTCGACGCGGTCGCCGCTGGGCGCTCGGTGCGAGTTCTTACCGATCTCATCGCGGGTGTCGCTGCGGACTCGAGCGCCGCAGCCCTGGTTGAGCTCGAGGCGGCCGGGGTCGAGGTCGTCTGATGAGCGAACTCGTCGTCTGATGACCGACATTTTTGAGGGCGAGGTGGATGTCGCGCCCTCCCGCGCGCGCGTCTGGCCCATGATCGGCGCGCTCGTCGCACTCGGTCTCGCTCTCGGGGCGATCGCCGCTGCGGTTCTCGCGGGCGGGGTCGGAATCGGCCAGGTGCTGGTTCCAGCGTTTTTGCCCTACGCGGCGACGCAGCCGATTGAGTCGGTCGAGGCCGAGGTGGGGCTCGAGTTGCCCGACGGCTCCTACGCAGAGCAGCCGGTCGACACCTCCCTGACAGTCGTCGCGCAAGTGGTTCTGCCCACGAGCGCGAACGACCCTCTGGCGGGCTCCGATTACGCCGAGGTCTCTGACGTACCCCGCTATCTGCTGCGCATCTGGGGTGACGACCTCGAAGACCCGCGCTACTTCGTGGCACCCGACGGCCGCGCCGCCCTCACGGGCACCTACAACGACCATCGAGTCATCAGCTTCACCGAGCCGGCCGAGTAATGCCGGTCATTCCCATCGCGGATCTCACCGATCCGCGCCTCGCCGATTACGCCCACCTCACGGATGTCGCGCTCAAGAAGTCACGCGGCTCCGAGCACGGTCTCTATCTCGCAGAATCGCTCATCGTCTTCGAACGCGCGCTGCGGGCCGGTCACGGGCCGCGGTCGGTGCTGTCGCTCGGCGGGTCGATCGACGAGGTGCTCGCGCTCGTCGGTGATCGCGACATCCCGATCTTCACCGGACCGGGGGAACTTCTGGAAGAGCTCACCGGCTACGTTCTTCATCGCGGAATCATCGCGTCGATGCACAGGCCCTCGCTTCCGTCGGTGGCATCGTTGCTCGCGGTCTCGAAGCGCGTCGTTGTGCTCGAGAACGTCGCAGACCCCACAAACGTCGGTGCGATATTTCGTTCGGTGGCGGCCATCGGTGCCGACGCGGTGTTCGTGACCCCGCGCTGCTCTGACCCGTTCTACCGGCGCGCCATCCGTGTGTCGATGGGCACGGTGCTTCAGGTTCCCTGGACCAGAATCGGCGACTGGGATGTCGCGGGGCCGCAGTTCGAGGCGGCGGGATTCCACGTCGCAGCCCTCGCCCTCAGCGATGACTCGGTGACGTTGCGCGAGTTCGCTGACTCGGCTCCCGATCGAGTGGCGCTCGTGCTGGGTGCCGAGGGCGACGGACTCACGCCCGAGGCGATGCGGGCCGCGCACACCATCGTGCGCATCCCCATGGCGCACGGCATCGACAGCCTCAATGTTGCGGCGACGGCGGCCGTGGCGATGTACGCGCTCGTGCCCTGACTCGGCGGTCTCGGCTGCGCTCGACCTGATCTCGACTTCGCTCGATCAGCGAGAAGGCTAAACCAGCAACTGGTGCTTCGCGAGCTCCTTGTAGAGGGGCGTGGTCTTGACCAGTTCGGAGTGCGTGCCGACGCCGACAACGCGACCGTGGTCGAGAACGACGATCTGGTCGGAGTCGACCACAGTCGAGAGGCGGTGAGCGATGACGATGAGGGTGCGGTTCTCGGCGACGGCGTCAATAGCCTCGCGCAGCATCTGCTCATTGAGTCCGTCGAGCGATGACGTCGACTCGTCGAGCAGCAGGATCGGGGGAGCCGCGAGCAACGTGCGCGCGATGGCGAGGCGCTGGCGTTCTCCACCCGAGAGCATCACGCCGTCTTCACCAACCGCGGCGTCAAGCCCCTGCGGGTTGCGGTCGAGAACCTCACCGAGGTTGACCGAGTGCAGCACGGCGATGCACTGCTCGTCGGTAGCCGTGGGCGAGCCGAGCAGAAGGTTCTGGCGGATCGTTCCGGCGAGCACGGGAGCGTCCTGCTCGACGTACCCGATTTGCGAGCGCAGGTCTTCGCGGTCGAGCGCGCGAACGTCAACGCCGCCAAGGCGCACGACCCCGGCGTTTGGGTCGTAGAACCGCTCGATGAGCGCGAGAACCGTGCTCTTGCCTGCACCCGACGGCCCGACGAGGGCGGTGCGCTGCCCGCGGGGTGCGCTGAACGAGACTCCGCGCAGCACGGTGAGGTCGGTGGGCTCTTCGACCACGTCGGCGACGGAGTCGTCGGACGCAACGCGCAACGCAACGGCCTCTTTCGGGTAGGTGAACTCGACGTGCTCGAACGAGATCGCGTCGGCCGACGCAACGGGAGCCGCGGCATCCGCTGCAAGACGCTCGTCGTCTTCTTTCTCTGACGGGAGGCCGATGATCTCCTGGATGCGGCCGAGGGCGCCGAGTGCCTGGTTGACCGAGTTGATCGCACCGAACGCGGAGGCGAGCGGCTGGATCAGCAAGAAGAGGAAGAGGATAAACGCGACGAGGTTTGCGACGGTGATCGAGTCGCTCGCGACGCGGTAGCCGCCGACGCCGAGCACAACGAGGAACGACACCTGCAGGGCGATACCCGCGACGGGCACAACGAGAGCCGAGATCTTGGCGACCTGGATTCCCATGTTCCACGCGCCCTTGGCATCGTCTTCGATCGCCGAAATCTCGCGCTCAGTGGCATTCGCCGCACGAATAGTACGGATGGCGCTAATCGCGCGTTCGACGGATGCGGCGAGGTCGCCGACCTTCTCCTGTTGCTTGCGGCTCGCGACGCGGATGCGACCGGAGAGGGCGACAACTCCGGTGACCGAGACGCCGATAACGAGCACCGTGAGGCCGAGCAACACTGGGTCGATGATCAGCATCGCGATCAGGGCACCCACGAAGAGCAGCACACCGCCAACCGCGTCAACGAGCCCCTGGGTGATAACCGCGTAGAGCAGGGTCGTGTCGGCGCCGACGCGAGAGACGAGGTCGCCGGTGCGACGGGTGTCGAATTCGCGAATGGGGAGCCGCAGCATCCGTCGCACAAGCTGGTATCGCGCCGAAAGAACTACCGAAGTGCCCATGCGCTGCAGCAGGTAGTGCTGAAAGCCGTTGACGAGAGCGGTGAGCACAACGAGACCGATGAGCGCCCAGACGATGACGCCAAGTCCGCCGCCCGATTCGACGACGCCGATGACCTGGCTGACGAGCAGCGGCTGCACGAGGGATGTCGCGGCACCAACGACGCTGAGGACGACAACGACCGTCAGCAGCACCTTGTTCTCGAACAGGTAAGGGAGAAGCTGCTTAAAGCTCGCGCGCGGTCCATCGTCTTTCTTGGGGCGACGGCGTGATGGCGTTACTGAAGACATGATTGCTTTCTGTCGGATGGCGCTACGCGCGCCCGTACTTCTTATGGACGGCCTGGCGTGAAACCCCGAGCGCTGTCGCGATCATCTGCCAGCCGTATCCGTTGTTGCGGGCCTTGCGCACGAGCGCGGCCTCGTGTCGCACGATCTCCTTCTGCAGTTCCGCTACCGCGCGGAGTGCCTTGAGGGGATCTTCGTTGTCTGATTCCCCGGCGAGGGTGTGCAGCGTACCGGTCATGTTGTCAACCGTAGTTGACAGAATTGCGGTCGTCAACTTTGGTTGACAAATCGCAGGGAACTCATGACCTCAACGGTACTTGGCGCCCGGCGATTGCGGGGCGTCGCGACTACTCCATTGAGAGTATTTCGCTGAGGGCGTTGCGCTACTCGGCACCCGTAAACGGTGTGCCGACGGTGCACGTCGTCTCGTTGTCGGTGAGCAGCCAGTTTTCGTTTTCGCCGTTGAACTCGAGCCCGAGGTCGGTGACCGAGTAGTAGCAGTCGCTGATTGTGATTCCGGTGTCTGCGGGGGACTGCGACTGCACCTCGGTCGTGCCGAAGCCGTAGCTCGTGTTCGCCCACCGGGTGAAGTTGCCCGCGGCGCTCACCTCATCTGTGTCACCGGCGATACCCAGCACGATGAGCCCCTCGCCAACGCCCGGCAGGCGCTTCTCGCGCACGCAAAACGGGGTGGCTATGTCGACATCTTCGTCATCCACAACTGCGCCATCGGCAGCGACGGCGTTGTTGTCTGGCTGCGGTGAGAGCCGGAAGGCGAGGTCGGCGGGCCAGGCCGGGGTGCCGGCGACGGGGGTGGCCGCGATATCCACCCGTGTGAAAGTCCACAGTTGCTCGTTATAGACGCTCGCCTCGAGCGAGCCGTCACAGACCTGGCTCATCAGGTTGGCGCTCGCCGCGGCGTTGGGGTCGTCCCAGGCAAGCGAGCGATGAACGACCTGGGTGAGCTCGACAGCCGCGCCATTCTCCGCCGTCGCGGTTGCCGAGATAAAGAGCAGGGCGTCTTCGGGCAGCGGTTCGGCCTTGGGCGTGGCTGTCGGGGTCTCAGCAACGGGCGGCTGCTCGGGTGCGGGCGCAGGCGCCGGCTGGCACCCGGCGAGGGCGAGGGCGATGAGAGCAGAAAGGGCGACGGGGCGAAGTGACACGGTGCGGCTTTCGATCAGGATGATCCATCGTAGGGGTGCGGTGCTGGCGCGCGGAAGTGGGGTTTTCGCCTAGTTATTCGTAGCGCCGACGACCTTTTTCAATGACGGTGGATGCGTCTAGGCTCGGTTAGGTGCCAGCTCCAGTGATCACAGCCACCGACCTTACAAAGAAGTACAAGGATTTCGCCGCGGTTGACGGCATCTCGTTCGAGGTGGCGCCCGGTGAGTCATTCGGGCTGCTCGGGCCCAACGGTGCGGGCAAATCGACGACGATGCGGATGGTCGGTGCGGTCTCGACGCGCACGAGCGGTTCGCTCAACATTCTCGGGCTCGACCCCGACGAGCACGGTCCCGAGATTCGCTCCCAGCTCGGAGTTGTGCCGCAGGCCGACAACCTCGACCAGGAGCTACGCGTTCGCGACAACCTCATCGTGTACGGACGCTACTTCGGAATCTCGCGTGCTGTTATCTCGAAGAAGGCCGATGAGCTTCTCGAATTCGCTCAGCTCTCTGACCGCGCGAAGGCAAAAGTCGACGATCTCTCTGGCGGTATGAAGCGCCGGCTCACTATCGCGCGCGCACTCGTCAACGACCCGCGCATCCTGCTGCTCGATGAGCCCACAACGGGCCTCGACCCGCAAGCGCGCCACATTCTCTGGGACCGCCTCTTTCGCCTCAAAGAGCAGGGCACAACTCTCGTGCTGACGACCCACTACATGGATGAAGCCGAGCAGCTGTGTGACCGCCTCGTTGTCGTCGACAAGGGCACAATCATGGCCGAGGGTTCGCCCGCGTCACTCATCCGCGACCACTCGAGCCGCGAGGTGCTCGAGGTGCGCTTCGGTTCCGAGCGCAATGCCATCGTCGCCGAGCAGATCAAGAACGCGGGTGACCGGGTCGAGGTTCTGCCCGACCGCATTCTCGTCTACAGCGCCAACGGCGAGGCCGAACTCGCGAAGATGACCGACGCGGGGCTCGAGCCGATCACGTCGCTCGTACGTCGCTCGAGCCTCGAAGACGTGTTTCTCCGGCTCACCGGGCGGAGCCTGATCGAATGACCTCGCCCGTGGTTTCGACAAGCTCAACCAGCGACCCCCGCGAACGCGCGATCGCCGGCGGCATCAAGCCGCGCCGCTGGGGCTCGTGGTACATCGCCGAGCACCGCATTCGCGGCCAGCGCGCGTATTACCAAACCATCATCGCGACGAGCGTCGGCAACCCGCTCGTCTATCTCTTCGCTCTTGGCGTTGGGCTCGCGGCGCTTGTGCCGCAGGGCATTCCGAATGGGTCTGGCACGGTCAGTTATCTCGCGTTCGTTGGCCCCGCGCTGCTCGCGACGGCTGCCGTGACTGTCGCCGCCGAAGAGAGCACGTACCCATTTATGATGGGCTTCAAGTGGAACCCCATCTTCTTCGCCATGAACGCCGCCCCGCTCTCGGGCAACCAGATCGCCAACGGAATGTTCATAGCGATCCTCGCGCGCATTCTGCCCACAACCGCCATCTACTTCGTCGTTATGTTGTTCTTCGGTGCAGTGCCCTCGGGCTGGGGCTTTCTCGGGGTGCTGAGCGCGAGTTTCACGGGCATAGCCGTCGCCGCGATCGTCGCCTCATACACCTCGACGGTCGAAGAAGACAAAGGCCAGATGGCCATGATCATGCGCTTCGGCATCACGCCGATGTTCCTGTTCTCGGGCACCTTCTTTCCGCTCGCGTCTCTGCCGTGGTTTCTCCAGTGGATCGGTTGGATCTCGCCGCTCTGGCACGGCACTGAGCTCGGCCGCGTCTTCGCCTACGGCCTGCCCGAGCCCGCTTGGCTCACCGCCGTGCACGTCGTCTTTCTCATCGCTCTTGCGATCTTTGGCTGGAAGCGCACGCAGGTCGTCATCTCGAGGAGGCTCAACAAATGACAAGTCAGCTCGCGCCATCCATCGTCGCCCCGGTTCGCCAGTCGCGCTTTCTCTCGTCGCTGTACGCGGGAAACTCGCGCGCCGTCATCAGCCGCGGAATCCTCGCTACCCGCAGCACCAACTACCTCATCGTTCTCTCGGGCTTCTTCGAGCCGATCTTCTACCTGCTCTCGATGGGCCTCGGCCTCGGTGTGCTCGTCGGCACCGTCTCGACAACGACCGGCACAGAGGTTCCCTACGCCGCGTATATCGCCCCCGCACTCCTCGCGGTGTCGGCGATGAACGGCGCGATTTACGACTCCACCTGGAACGTCTTTTTCAAGATGAATTACTCCAAGCTCTATGAGGGCATGCTCTCAACCTCACTCGGACCATTGGATGTCGCGTTCGGCGAGATCCTGCTCGCGCTCCTGCGCGGGGTTCTCTACGCGGCCGGCTTTATGGTCGTGATGCAGGTGCTTGGACTGAACCTCGCCTGGACGGCAATCCTCGCTCTTCCCGCCGTTCTGCTCATCGCGTTTGGCTTCGCGAGCCTTGGCATGGCAGTGACGAGCTATATGAAGACGTTCCAGCAGATGGACTGGATCGCGTTTGTGATGCTGCCGATGTTCTTGTTCTCGGCTACCTTCTACCCGATCACCGTCTACCCGGAGCCAATCCAGTGGGTCGTGCAGGCGCTGCCGCTGTGGCACGGCATCGAGCTAGTGCGCGGGCTCACAACCGGCGCGCTCAGTGTCGCGATGCTCGGTCACATTCTGTACTACGTCGTAATGATCGCGATCGGGCTCGTCTTCACAACGAAGCGCTTGAAGGCGCTGTTCCTGGCCTAGCCCTTGTCGTTGGTTGAGTAGGCCCGCCAGGGCCGTAGCTTGTCGTTGGTTGAGTAGGCCCGCCAGGGCCGTATCGAAACCGTGGGGGTGGTCTCGATATGGGCGCTGAGCGCCCTACTCGACCGGCGACCTACGAGCAGCGCCCTACTCGACCAACGAAAAAGGCCCGGGCGCGAACGCCCGGGCCTCGGTTTCGATACGGGCGCTGAGCGCCCTACTCAACCAGCGAGGTGACTACTTCGAGTAGTCCATGTCGCGGGTCTCTTTGCTGATGATGAGCGCGATGAGCGTGATGACCGCGGCGGCGCTCAGGTAGAGGCCAACGAGCACCGGGCTACCGTTCGCGACAGCCAGCAGCGAGAGCGCGATGGCGGGTGCCATCGCCGCGCCGAGGATGCTCGCGACGTTGTAGCTGATCGCGCTTCCGGTGTAGCGCACGTTGGTCGGGAACAGCTCGGGCAGCACAGAACCCATGGGGCCGAATGTGAGTCCCATCAGCGTGAAGCCGAGGATGAGCAGGCCGAGCACGCCGGGGGTTCCTGCGGCGAACAGCGGAACGAAGAGCGCACCGAAGACGATGATTCCGATCGTCGTGAAGATGAGCGTCTTGCGGCGACCGAACTTCTCAGCGAGCGGGCCCGCGACGAGAGTGAAGATACCGAAGAAGACGCAACCCACGATGAGGAAGATCAGGAAGTCGTTGCGCGTGTAGCCCAGACCAGGCACGAACGCCGCGATCGCGGCATCCGTCAGCGGTGCGCCCTTGGCGATTGCCGCTTCCTTTGCGGCCTCGAGCGAGCTTGCGGTTGTGCCGTAGCTCAGTGTGAACGCGGTCATCAGGTAGAACAGCACGTAGGTCGCGAGCATGATGAACGTGCCGAGGATGAGCGGGCGCCAGCTCGTCTTGAAGACGCGCGCGAGCGGAAGCTTTGCCACCTCGCCGCGCTCGACAACACCGGTGAACGCGGGGGTCTCAACGAGCTTGAGGCGAACGTAGAGTCCGATGATCACGAGCACGGCGCTCGCGATGAACGGCACGCGCCAGCCCCACGCGAGGAACGCCTCGGGCGCGAGGTTGAGCGACAGCAGCAGGAACACACCGTTGGCGATGATGAACCCAATCGGAGCGCCAAGCTGCGGGAACGTTCCGTAGATCGCGCGGCGACCGGCGGGTGCGTTCTCGGTAGCGAGGAGGGCAGCGCCGCTCCATTCGCCACCGAGGCCAACGCCCTGGGCGAAGCGCATCGCGACGAGAAGTGCGGGTGCCGCGAGCTCCCAGCCGGGGGTGATCGCCGTCGGCAGGATGCCGATGATAAACGTCGCGATACCCATCGTGAGCAGCGAGGCGACGAGGGTTCCCTTACGGCCGATGCGGTCACCGAAGTGTCCGAAGAGAATCGATCCGATTGGGCGTGCGATGAACGCGACACCGAACGCTGCGAACGATGCGAGCTGCGCCGCGACCGCATTGTCATTCGGGAAGAACAGAATCGGGAAGACGAGAACGGCAGCCGTCGCGTAGACGTAGAAGTCGTAGAACTCGATCGAGGTGCCGATGAGGCTCGCGAGAATAACGCGCGAGCGCGGGTTTACCGGCGTGGCTGGTGTGTTGGTCGCTGTAGCAGCAGACATAAAAATGGGCTCCGAAAAAATGCGTGAATGGATGCGACGGACGCGAGATGTGCGTCGGGGAGTCGTCGACTGCCGGAACTCTTGTGAGTGGCGCGCAGGGGAGTGGCTGCTTGTGGCAACCTGATAACACTACGCCTGTTGTTTACACAATGAAATTTACGTAAACAAACCCGGCCGCCAGGGTCAGCGCAATTGCGACGGCAATCCACGCGATGATGCGGCCGGGGTTCACACTCGTCTTCGAAGCAGGCATGGCTTCACCCTAGCGGGATCAGGCTCGGATGCTCCTGAGCACGAGGGCGGTCGCGAGCGCTGCCTCGGCTGCCTCGGCACCCTTGTCTTCTTTCGAACCGGCAAGGCCCGCGCGGTCGATGCCCTGCTGTTCGTCGTCGAGCGTGAGCACACCGAAGCCGACGGGCTTGCCCGTCAGAAGAGCGACCTGCGTGAGACCCGAGGTCGCTGCATCCGATACAAATTCGAAGTGCGGTGTGCCGCCACGAATGATGACGCCAAGCGCAACGACAGCGTCAGCACCCGCGTCGAGTGCGGCCTTTGCGACAACGGGAAGCTCGAAGCTGCCGGGAACGCGAACCTCGGTGACCGTCGCGCCGGATGCGTCGAGAACGCGGTGAGCGCCGGCGAGAAGCCCCTCGGAGATCTCGGTGTGCCACTGGCCCGCGACGATCGTGACCTTCAGGCCGGTGCCGTCAACTGTGATTTCTGGTGCTCCTGCGCCGCTCATGCGATGCTTCCTTTCTGGTTCGACAAGACTGCCTCGTCGAGAGTTTGGCTGTCGGGGAGGATGTGCCCCATCAGGTCGCGCTTGGCCTCGAGGTAACCCTCGTTGAAGGTGCCAACGCCGACGACGAGCGGAACCTGCTCGAGCACGGTGATTCCGCGATCGCCGAGCTGGCGCAGCTTGTCGGGGTTATTGGTGATAACGCGCACCTCGCTGATGTTGAGGTCGTCAAGGATCGCGACGGCGGCGCCGTAGTCGCGGCCGTCGGCGGGGAAGCCGAGCTGGATGTTGGCCTCGAGGGTGTCGAGTCCATCTTCTTGCAGGCGGTAGGCCTTGAGCTTGTTGATGAGTCCGATGCCGCGACCCTCGTGGCCGCGCATGTAGATGACAACTCCGCCCTCGGCCTCGACCTGCTTGAGCGCCGCGTCGAGCTGCGGGCCGCACTCGCACTTGAGCGAGCCGAGAACCTCACCCGTGAGGCACTCCGAGTGAACGCGCACGAGCGCGCCATTCTTCGGGTCACCGTGAATGATCGCGAGGTGATCGGCCCCGGTCATCCGGTCGCGGTAGGCGCGAATGCGGAAAGTGCCGTGCTCGGTCGGAACATTCGTCTCGACCTCGAAGATCACGCGGCTCGTCTCGGGAATCTCGACCGCGACCGGAACATCGGTGTCGCAGTGGGTCTCCTGCAGAAACTCGATGAGCTCCTCGATCGTGATGACGGGCACGTTCTCGCGCTCGCCGAGAGCGATGAGTCCGGGCAGGCGCATCATCTCGCCGTCTTCGCCGACGATCTCCGAGATCGCGCCAACGGGAATGAGTCCCGCGAGCTTGAGCAGGTCGATCGTCGCCTCGGTGTGGCCGGCGCGAGCGCGCACACCACCGTCGAGCGCACGCAGCGGCATGATGTGACCGGGGCGGTGCAGGTCACCCGGCACGGAGTCGATGTCGGCGAGCACCCGCAGCGTGTGGGCTCTGTCGCTCGCGCTGATGCCAGTCGTTACGCCGGCCGCTGCATCCACACTCACTGTGTAGTTGGTGCCGCGAGCATCTTCGTTGTTGAGCACCATCACGGGAAGCTCGAGACGGTCAGCGAGCTCGTTGGTCATCGGCGCGCAGATGAAGCCCGAGGTGTTGCGCACCATCCAGGCCATCCACTCCTGACTCGCGTGCTGGGCGGCGATGATGACGTCGCCCTCGTTTTCGCGGCTCTCGTCGTCGACGACGATGATCGGCTTGCCCGCGCGCAGAGCGTCGAGGGCGACGGGGATAGTTGCGAGGCTCACTTGGCGCTCATTTCGGTCATGCGTGCAACGTGGCGCGCGAGGATATCGGTTTCGATGTTGACGGCGTCGCCCGTGTCGAGCGCGCCGAGGGTTGTTGCGGTGAGGGTCTCGGGAATGAGCGACACCTCGAACCAGTCGTCGCCGACGTTGCTCACGGTGAGTGAGACCCCGTCGACAGCGATCGAACCCTTGCGGGCGACGAGCGGGGCGAGCTCTTCGGTAAGCGAGAAGCGCAGAACGCGCCAGGCGCTGCCAGGCTCGATGCTCAGCACGGTCGAGGTTCCGTCGATGTGGCCCTGGACGATGTGCCCACCGAGGCGGTCGCCGACCTGCGCGGCTCGCTCGATGTTGACGGCCTTGCGCGCCCGCTTCGCGCTGAGGGTGCTCATCGCGATGGTCATTGCCATCACGTCAGCGGTGAACCAGTCGTCGCCCTGCTCGACGACCGTGAGGCACACACCACTCACGCTGATCGAGTCGCCGTGCTTGGCGTCGGACACCGCGAGGGGAGCGCGAACCGTGATGCGCGCGGCGTCGCCCGCCTCGTGCCAGGCGGTGATCTCGCCCAGCTCTTCAATGATTCCGGTGAACATGGTTACCTTTCGACCGGTCGAGCCGTAACGAGGACGTCTTCCCCGAGTCGCTCGACGGCTGTGATTCTGAGACGGCCAAGATCGGCCATGGTTGCGACGCCCACATCGGTTGTGGCGGTCTTGCTTCCGCCGATGACGAGGGGCGCGAGGTAAACGAGGTACTCGTCGGCGAGACCCGCGGCGATGAACGCGCTCGCGAGAGTCGGACCGCCCTCGACGAAAACGTGGCGAATGTCTTTGGCCCAGAGGGCTTTTAGTACGGTGTCGAGGTCGCGCGTGCCGGTCATGATCGGCGGGTGCGGATGACGCTCGAGCGCGGAACCCGCGGGGATCGCGCGCTCGCCGATCACAACGGGAATCGGCTGGTGCTCCATGAGCTCGCCAGCGTCGCCTCGCGCCGTCAGGCTCGGGTTGTCAGCGAGCACGGTGCCCGTGCCCACAACGATCGCGTCGGCCTTGGCGCGCTGCTCGTGAACGTGCTGGCGCGCGGCAGTGCCGGTGATCCACTGGCTCGTGCCGTCGTTCGCGGCAGCTCGGCCGTCGAGGCTCGAGGCCCACTTCACCGTGACAAACGGGCGGCCGAGGCGCGCCGCGGTGAGCCAGGGGTGAATGAACTCTTCGACGTCGCTCGCGAGCACTCCGGCCTCGACCTCGACGCCCGCATCGCGCAGTCGCTGAGCGCCACCGGCTGAAGCGTCGCCCGGGTCAGAGACCGCGTAGACGACCTTGCTCACACCGGCTTCGATGAGCGCAACCGCGCACGGGCCAGTGCGACCCGTGTGGTTGCAGGGCTCGAGGGTGACGACGGCGGTCAGCCCCGCCGCATCCACAATTTTGGAAAGCGCGTTGACCTCGGCGTGCGGTGTTCCCGCCCCGCGGTGCCAACCCTCGGCGACGATCTCGCCGGCGTCGTTGAGAAGAACGCAGCCCACCTGCGGGTTCACGCCCCACGCGGGTCCGTGCGCGGCGAGGGACAGCGCGTGGCGCATGCCGTTCTCGATCGAGGTCATCCGGATTCCTGGTCTTCTTCAGAAGACGGACTCCGGGAGGGTTCGACGGTCGTCAAACCCGTTCGGGCTCAATGCTGGCCCGCGTGCTTCCTCCTATCCGGACTGAGGGCTGTTGCCAACCCATTACCGTCGGTGCTGGAATTTCACCAGCTCAACCACTTGGCGTCACCCTCGCGGGATCTGCTTCTGCGGGTCGCGGACTATAACCGCCGGTTCGGACTTTCACCGACCCCGGAGCACGTTCTTACGCTTACGAGTGTATCCAACGTGGCGGTGGCGAAGTTATTCCCGCGTAACACGGGGTTCGCGGTCAGAACTCCTGCAACTCGTGGCGAGAGTGCTTCAGGGTGCGCCCACACCGCTGCCGCGACCCTGGAAAGCAGGAGTTCTGCACAAACGCGGTGCCGCGACATTTCTCCACCGCGACGCGAATGGCCGAACAGCGCCGCACACGCTGCGCCCATCATCCGTTATGCACAACTCCACTTTCATCACGACTCGAAACGAATTGCTGCACGACGGCTACTCCGGGCGCGACCTCACCAGGGCAGTTGCGAACGGTCAACTCCTCCGCGTGAGAAACGGCCACTATGCCCTGCCTGACACACCACCACGCGTTTTGCAGGCGGTGCGCATCGGAGGTGTTGTCGGTTGCGTCACCGCGGCGGCGCTGCACGGGTTATGGGTTGAGCACGGACCGTTCACCCACGTGTCAATGCGCCGGGAAGCATCCCGACCACGGAGTCCCGGCGATCCTCATCGACGGCTGACCACCGCGAACCGCGACGGCTGCCGACTGCACTGGTCGCCGTTGCTCTACCCCAACGACGCAAGCAGCGCGTCGATCGGCGTGCTCGACGCTCTCGGCCAGATCGCGCGTTGCCAGCCACTGCCCATCGCGGTCGCGACACTCGACAGCGCTCTCAACCAGCGCAATGTGAAGATCGAGCAGGTGCGGGAGCTCTTTGCGCTTCTTCCCGCGAGGTGCGAACGGGTGCTCGCCCTAGCCGACGGCCGCAGTATGTCTGGGCTCGAGACAGCGGTGAGGCTCATGACGCTCGAAAGAGGCTGGGACACCGAACCGCAGGTCACGTTTGCGCGAATCGGCACGGTCGACCTGGTGATCGAGGGCTGCGTGGTTGTGGAGACCGACGGACGGGACTGGCACACCGGTGCGGACGCTGAGGCACGCGACTACGCGCGTGATGCTGCCCTCGCCGCACTCGGGTACACCGTTCTTCGTTTCTCGTACGCGCAGGTGATGTTCCAGCCGGACGTAGTTGCGCGCGCGATAGAGATGGCCCTGCGCATGCACCGTCGCGGGCCGCTGCCGTGAGGCTCGGTGCAGAACTCCTGCAAAGAGTGGGTTGCGGGGTGTCGGCGCCACCGGTTTTCGGCGCTTCAAGCGGGGATCGTGAGAAAGTGCAGGAGTTCTGAACGGGCTGCCGAGGCGCACGCAAGCGAGCTACGCGAGCGCCGCCGGCACCTCGTCAAGCGACCGGATGACGCGCACGCCAGCCGCGCTCGCCGCGTCGAGGTCAGACGCAGAAGCCGCAGTGTTGCGGTCGAGCCAGATGCCGCGCATGCCAGCAGAAGATGCCCCGAGAGCGTCGGTCGCGAACCTGTCGCCCACGTAGGCGCACTCGTCCACCGAGGCATCGAACAGCGATGCGGCATACGAAAAAATGCGCGGGTCGGGCTTGGTGATGCCGAGCGAGCCAGAAGCGATGACGTGCTCGAAGTGCGAGGTGATCCCCACCTGATCGAGCTTGCGCTGTTGGAACGCGGGTTCACCATTGGTGATGATGCCGAGCCGGTAGCCGGTGAGGGCGTCGAGCAGCGGCAGAGTGTCATCGTGCAGGTGCCACGCCGCCCGGTAGCGCTCGAAGTAGGAGTCGAACCACGCCCCGGCGGCCGCTTCTTCGAGGGTGACGCCGTGGGCCGCGGCGAAGTCCCGTGCCCGGGCACGGCGCTGCCCCTCGAATGTCAGCCGGCCGGCGAGGTACGAGTGATAGTGCTCCTCTTCGAGCGCGTGCCAGAGTTCGACGACGGTCGCCGGGTCGGCTGACTCGAAGCCGCCGACCGCGTCGAGGTGAGCGACGATTCCGCGAGCGACGGATCCGCGGTGAGCGAAGAGCGTGTCATCGAGGTCGAAGAGCACAACGCTGATCACAGCGGCCACCCGTCGGCGAACGAGAGTTCGTCGCCGCGCAGCAGCGATGCCTGCCAAGAGTCGACACGAGTCGAGCGGTGCACAAGCGACTGCCGCTGCATCCCTTCGTAGCTGAAGCCGTTGCGCCTCGCGACGATCGCCGAAGCCCAGTTGCCGGCGACGGCCTCCCAGTGCAGGCGCGAGAGGTCGTAGCCCTGCGGGTCGAAGGCGTACTCGACGATCGTCGCGAGAGCCTCGGTCATAATTCCCTGACCGCGGTGCGGTTTGCCGAGCCAGAACCCGACGGTCGCCGAGCCAAGCGGCTCGAAGCGCAGCTCGATGGCTCCGACGAGGGGTGCACCGGGAGCGAGCCGAATTGCCCACAGTACGAACTTCGCGCCCCCTGAGGCGGCATAGCTGCCGGTGAAGAACTCTGCATCAGACCGCTGGTACGGCACCGGCAGCGGAACCCAGCGCTGCAGCTCTTCATCGACGCAGTACTCGAGAACCGCCGACGCATCGCTCGGCACAACTGCGTCGAGGTGCAGCCGTGAAGAGCTAATCGTTGGTGTGCTCATCGGCGCGGCAAGAAACCGATGCGGTCGTAGACGAGTGCGAGGGTTGTGTCGGCGATCTCGGCGGCACGGTCGGCGTTCGACGCGAGGATGCGGTCGAGTTCGGCCGGGTCGTCGAGCAGCTCGAGTGCCCGCGCGCGAATCGGCGCGAACGTCGACGTCACAACCTCGGCGAGTCCCTTTTTGAAGTCGCCGTAGCCGCGGCCGGCATACTCGGTCTCAATAGAGCCAATCGAACGCGTCGTCAGTGCCGAGTAGATCGTCAGCAGGTTCGAAATACCGGGCTTGGATGCGACGTCGTAACGCACCGATCCTTCGCTGTCGGTCGTCGCGCCCATAATCTTTTTTGCGCTCTTCGACGTGTCTTCGAGCATCCATATGACGCCCTTGTCGACCGACGACGACTTGCTCATCTTGTTCGTCGGCTCCTGCAGGTCGTAGATCTTCGCCGTGTCTTTCTGAATCTGCGCCTCGGGCTCGACGAGCGTGTCGCCGAAGCGCGAGTTGAAGCGGTTTGCGAGGTCGCGGGTGAGCTCGATGTGCTGGCGCTGGTCTTCGCCGACCGGAACAACGTTGGTGTTGTAGAGAAGAATGTCGGCTGCCTGCAGCACCGGGTAGGTGAAGAGGCCGACGTTTGTCTTGTCTGACCCCTGTTTCGCCGACTTGTCTTTGAACTGGATCATCCGGCTCGCCTCACCAAAACCGGTGAGCGTGTTGAGCACCCAGGCGAGCTCGGCGTGCGCGCGCACGTGCGACTGCACAAACAGAATGGATGCCGCGGGGTCGATGCCCGCGGCGATGTACTGGGCAGCGGTGCGACGTGTCGCTTCGCGCAGCTGCGCGGGATCCTGGGCCACGGTTATCGCGTGCATGTCGACGACGCAGAAGATGGCGTCGTTGGTTGCCTGCATCTCTTTCCACTGAAGCAGTGCTCCGATGTAGTTACCGATCTGGAGCGAATCGGCAGACGGCTGCATACCGGAGAAGAGGCGGGGCGTAGAGCTCATGGTTCAAGTCTGTCAGACGCCAAGCGCTGGAGATCTCGACTTCGCTCGATCTGGTCTCGACAAGCTCGACCACCGGTGATTGAGCGAAGCCGAAATCAGGCCGAGCGCAGCCGAGGCTTACGGCAGCTCGTAGTCGACGACCACCGGGGCGTGGTCGCTCCAGCGCTTGTCCCACGCGTCGGCGCGGTCGACGACGTAGTTCTTGACGGTTGCCGCGAGCTCGGGCGTCGCCATGTGGTAGTCGATGCGCCATCCGGTGTTGGTGTCGAAGGCTTGTCCGCGCTGCGACCACCAGGTGTACGGACCCTCGACCTCGCCGGCGAACTGGCGGCCGACGTCGACCCAGCCGAGGCCCGGTCCGGTGGACTCGTCGACGCCGGTCACGGTCGTTCCGAGGGGGCCGAAGAAGCGGTCGAAGTAGGCGCGCTCGCGCGGCAAGAATCCCGCGCTCTTGCGGTTGCCGCGCCAGTTCTTGATGTCGAGCTCGCGGTGGCCGACGTTGAGGTCTCCGACGATGAGTGCGTACTTCGAATGGTCGACGAGCTCGGGCAGTCGGGATTCCATTGCGTCGAGAAACTTCCACTTCTCGTCTTGCTTGGGGGTGTCGACGACGCCCGAGTGCACGTAGGTCGAGACGACAGTGATGATCGATTCACCGACCTCGAAGTCGGCCTCGAGCCAGCGGCCAGCGCTGTCGAAGTCGTCGGCGCCGAGCGCGACGCGGTGGATCGATGCGGCCTTGCGCGAGGCGAGGGCAACGCCGGCGCGCCCCTTCGCGGTTGCGGCGTCGTGAAGGATGTCCCACTCCGGCCCGAGTAGTTCTTCAAGAATCTCGGTGGTCGCCCGTACCTCCTGCAGCGCGAGAATGTCGACGTCGCGCGCGGCGAGCCACTCGCCCATGCCCTTCTTGTACGCGGCGCGTACTCCGTTGACGTTGACAGTGGCGATGCGAACGGGCGTGGTCATACGCAAATCCTAACGAGGGGTTGTGACACCGCTGGGTCGATGCAACCCTTGATGAACAGGCCCACCCGACGGAATCCTCCGTACCCGGCGCCGGTGCGGCCCTCATCAGGGGACCCACGATGAACCGAACAATCTCGCGCGCGGCCGCAGCCCTACTTCTCGCCGTCGCATTCACAGCTACATCGGCAACCGTCGCCAACGCAAAAGACGGTGCGTCGACGAATCAGTTGTATCCGAATGGATGCAGCACACTCTGCCTCTACACAAATCCGTGGTGGGCCGGCTCACAAGTGAACTACAGCGGCAGCGACAACTCCTATGCAGCGAGCCTTAACAACAAGGTGTCTGCATTTTTCAACAACACCGATTGCGCAGTCGACTTCTATTCGAAGGCGAATTACACGGGAACCAAGACGACCGTCGACGCTGGCGAGATGAGCTACTGGCTGTCGGCGAGCACCGACGACACCTGGTCGAGCCACAAGTTCCGTTGCTAGCGCCGCAGTAGCCGGTCGACGAGTGAGCGCCGGGGCTTGGCCGCGATCTCGGCGAGAACTTCGGCGCGAATGCGCTCTTCTTCTTCGCGCTCCTGGCGAATGCGGTCGGCCTCGAGCGAGGGGTCGGCGACGACGCCGCGGTCGGCCATGCCGATGGCGATCCACGAGGCGGCGATCAGAATGACCTGGCAGATCAGGTTGAACCAGATCAGGAGTCCGACGATGACCGCGAAGGATGCGAGCAGGGGGTTGCTCGATGCTCCGCCGAGAAGGCTTGAGCCGAGGGCCTTGAGAATTCCGAGGGCGGCAGCCCCGAGCAGTGAGCCGCCGAGGAGTCGTCGCCACGGTATCGGTATGCCCGAGACGAGGCGATAGAAGAGCCCGAGAACGACGGTGTCGAGCAAGAAGACGATAAAGAGACCAACCACGCGGGCGGCGAGGTGCGAGAGACCCGAGTCAGAGTCGCTCCCGATCCAGTCGAGAACCAGGGTGAGGGCCGCGGTGCTCGCAACCGACAAAGCTGCGGAGATCAACAGCGCGGCGCCGAAGCAGATGGCGAGCGCGACATCCCGAAGCTTGAGAATCAGAAAATTGGTCTTAAGTGGCCCGATGAGAAACATCGCGCGCACGGCATCACGACCAGAGGCCAGCCAGCCGAGTGCCGTCGCGAACAGGCTCAGCAGAGCGATGATGCCCGTGATGTTGAGAACGCTCGTCTCGAAGAGCGCCTGTGGATCGACGGCGCCCTCACCGTCACTGCCCTTGAGCAGGCCGGGCAGGTTGGTGTTGAGAAGTTCAAAGAGCGCGTTCTGAAGCGACGGGTTCGATTGGATAAAGAGCCCGGCGATCGAGAAGGCAACCCAGATTGCCGCGAAGGTGGCAAACAGCGCCTGGTACGAGAGCCCCGCCGCGAGGATCGGACCGCGCTGCTCGCTGTAGCGAGTGAACACGCGCACGGCACGAAGCTTTTGAATACGTGCGACGAGGGTGGCAATTCGCTGCTGCAGGGGGGAGACCATCTTTCAACCTTAGGAGGCGCGGGTAGGGTGTACGGAGGCAACTTCGATCGAGAGGGAATTTGATGACTTTGCAGGGAATTGGGGTCGGCCGCGGAGTTGCCGTCGGGCCGATTTTGAGAATGCCCGACCCGCTGCCCGAACCTGAAAAGGCTCAGCACGCCGGCGACGCGTCCGCAGAATTTACGACGGTTCAGGCATCACTCGCGGCCGTCGCAGAAGACCTCACCGCCAAGGGTGAAAAAGCCGGTGGCGAGGCACAAGAGGTACTTACCGCAGCGGCAATGATGGCCCAGGACCCGATGCTCATCGACGACGTCAAGGCACGCATTGACGCGGGCTCGACCGCAGAGCGCGCCGTCTTCGAGGCGTTCGCGGCTTTTCAAGCGATGCTCGTCGAGATGGGCGGCTACATGGCCGAGCGCGCGACCGACCTCGGTGACGTCTCGCAGCGCATCATCGCGCACCTTCGTGGTGTCGCGGCACCCGGTGTTCCCACAAGCGACGAGCCGTTTATCCTCGTCGCCCCCGATCTTGCTCCCGCCGACACGGCGCTACTCGACCTCGACAAGGTTCTTGGTCTCATCACACGCGATGGCGGACCGACGAGCCACACGGCGATTCTCGCCCGCTCGAAGTCGATCCCGGCTCTCGTGGGTGTGACGGGCGCGCTTGACCTCACCGACGGAACGATCGTCATCGCCGATGCCGCGAGCGGCGTCGTCGAGGTCGACCCGAGCGCCGAAGCGATCGCTGAGGCGAAGGCGCGCATCGCCGAGCGCGCGGCGCAGCTAGCCGCCCCCATCACCGATGGTGCGCTCGCCGATGGCACAAAGATTCCTCTTCTCGCCAACCTTGGTTCGCCGAAGGATGCCGCGGACGCCGTTGCGCTCGGAGCCGAGGGTGTCGGACTCTTCCGCACAGAGTTTCTCTTTCTCGACTCGAAGACGGCGCCAACGGTTGCCGACCAGGAGAAGCAGTACACCGAGCTGCTCACGCACTTTGCCGGCAAGAAGGTTGTAGTTCGCGCGCTCGACGCCGGCGCCGACAAGCCGCTGAGCTTTCTCAACGACGCTCACGAAGAGAACCCCGCACTGGGTCTTCGTGGTCTTCGTGCCCTGCGGGCCCAGGAGAACATCCTGCGCGACCAGCTTCAGGCGCTTGTCAACGCGCAGAACGCCTCGGAGGCAGACCTCTGGGTTATGGCGCCGATGGTGTCTGACGCCGCCGAGACCGACTACTTTGTGAAGCTCGGCAAGGAGCTCGGGCTCAAGACTGTCGGCGTTATGGCCGAGGTTCCGTCGCTCGCAGTTCTCGCCGACCAGGTCGCCGAGCTCAGCGATTTTGTGAGCATCGGAACCAACGACCTCACGCAGTACACCCTCGCCGCCGACCGTATGCTCGGTTCGGTCGCGTCGTACCAAGACCCGTGGCACCCGGCGGTTCTTCGCCTCGTCAAGCTTCTCGGCGACGCGGGAGCCGCGACCGGCAAGCCCGTCGGCATTTGCGGCGAGGCAGCGGCCGACCCGCAGCTCGCCGTTGTGCTCGTTGGCCTCGGTGCCACGACCCTCTCGATGACGCCCGCGGCACTCGCCGACGTTCGCGCAGAGCTTGCCGGCGTCACACTCGAGCAGGCGAAGGCCAAGGCTGTCGCGGCGCTCGCTGCACACACCGCGGCAGACGCTCGCACGGCCGCAGCCGCGGTCTAGTCGCCGAAGTACTGTAGTTACCCCGAACGGGGGGTCACAATCCCGTTCGGGGTTTTCTCACCTACTGGTACCGTGCTCGTGGGAATTGGAACCGTTATTTGGTGACGGATCGTAGCCTCCCGTAGGAGAGCCTCGTGGCCACCGCACCCTCGACCCCTCGCGTAACTGCCCCGCGCGCGCTTCTTGCCAGCCTCGCGAGTCTCGCGACTGCACTATTGCTCGTTGCGGCAATCGCGCCGGCGGCGAGCGCAGCACCGGGCGACGCGACTCTCACTGTGCGGGTCGTCAGTGTCTCTGGCGCTGCTCAGTCGGGCGCCACGCTGACGGCCGTGGGAGTCGCCGACGGGCTGTCGGTGTCGTCGGTCGTAGGCACCGAGACACCCGCGAAGTCGGGTACCTATGTCTTTGCATCGCTCGACAGCGAGGTCGACTACACAATTCGCGTCGACACGGCCAACTCGTCGACCTATTACGGCGGTGCAACACAGCTTGATCAGGCGCGAGTCGTCGATGTCGCGACCGGCGCAAACACCCTGAGCTTCGCCCTGCGCGGCGGTGCGCTCAGCGGCAAGGTGCTGACCTCAAAGAGCAAGGCACTCAAAAACGTCGACGTTGACCTCTTCGGCTGGAACGGCACCGAGTGGAACCTCATCAAGACTGTCGTCTCGTCGACAAAGGGTGCCTACTCGTTTGGCAACCTCGAGCCCGGTTCGTACACCACCCGCTTCGATGCGACCCGACTGCAGCCGACCTACGTGAGCGTGTTCGCTGGTGGAAAGCTTGCTACCGGCACCGACGCTGTTCCCGAGAGCATCACTGCGGCGAAGGCATCGTTTGTGAACTACGGCGCTACGACGTCAGTGAGCCAGAAGCTCGTCACGGGCGGCAAGATCACCGGAACCGTGCGCGGCGGAGCCACGGCGCTCGCCGCAGTGAATGTGCGCGCGGTTGCCCTCACCGGTTCGCCGACCGCGGGCTGGACCTCGGCGGCACCGCTATCGACGGCTGTCACAACATCGAGCGCGGGCAAGTTCACGCTCACCGGCCTCGCCACCGGGTATTACGCACTGAGCTACAGCGCCATTCCCTCGAACTTCTCGAACTCGTTCACCGGGCTCGATGCTCCGACTGTCATCAAGGTGACGGCGGGCAAAACGACGGCCGCGACTGCCGCACAGACCACGCTGCCCGCGGCCGAGCTGCTCGTCAGCGGGTTTCCGAATAATCAGGTCGGTCAGGTCGAGGGCACTCTCACCCTGCGCAACCTTGATGGCTCGATTGCCGACCAGAGTGCGCTCTCTACCGACGGCGCCGCTGTGGGGCACGTTGCGAGGGGCACCTACACCTGGCAGATCCGCGCGACCATCGCGGGCGTCGACGCAATGCCGCAAAACGGCGAGATCTCGGTGGGCACGGGCGTCAACAACTTTCTCTTTGACCTCGTCGACGACGTCGCCATCGACTTTATGTCGGCACCGGTCGTGGCTGAGACCGCGACCGCTGTCGGCACCGCGTACACGGTGAGCGCGACATCCAATCACCCGACAACAACGCGCCTCGACTACCAGTGGCTGCGTGACGGACTTCCCATCTTCGGTGCCCGCGCGGCAACCTACACAGCGGGCGGCGGAGACCTCGGCACGCAGCTCGCGGTTCGCGTGACGATTGTTGATGTAGAAAACGGGTTGGATGTCGCGGCCACCGTGCCCGCCGGCAGCGGCGTGATCACGCTCGGTGCCGCCCCGGTGCAGTCGACGTCGGTGTCGATAACCCCCGGTACTGACTTCTACGTCGGCTCAGTTCTTCGGGCCGATCCGGGAGAGTGGAACACCCCCGGGCTGCGTTTCGGTTACCAGTGGTTCGATGGGGCGACGGCGATCGTCGGTCAGACGAAGTCGACCTACACGGTGACGGGCACAGAGGTTGAGGGAATCCGCGTCGAGGTCACCGCCTACAAGCCGGGCTACCCGACAGTTGGCCCGGTGTCGAGCAGCGCGGTCTTCAGCAGCCCGAAGCCCGCGACGCTGTCGGCATCGCCGAAGGTCACGGCCAAGTCGCTCTCGGGCGGTCGCACCCAATACACGGTGAGCGGCGGAACGTGGTCGACGAAGCCCTCTGTCTTTGAGTACCAGTGGCGCCTCGACGGCCAGGACGTCTCGGGCGCGAACTCGTCGAAGTACATTTCGACCGACGCCACACGTAACAACGCGACGATCTTTGTGACCGTGTATCCGAGCAAAAACAACTACACCTACGGCCCTGTCGAGCTCGTGGCGAGCAAGGGGACGAGCGCGCCGTACGTCATCTTCACCGCTGGCTCTGTGACGATAAGCGAAACAAGTGAGGCGGTCATCGACGACACGCTTCTGCCCGTGGGCACAACACTTGATGTCGAAGCTGGCGCCTACGGTCACCCCGGAACCGACGTCGCTCCCACGCTCAGCTACCAGTGGCTGCGCGGCGCGGGTTCGACCTTCACAGCGATCACGGGCGCGACCGGCACGAGCTACACGGTCGCCGCGGCCGACGTCGCACGCGAGTTGCGTGTACGAGTGACCGGCACGGCCCCGGCCTACCCGGTTCCGACGCAGGTGGTCGCAGCGGGCGTGGGTGAGCTGTCAGACGAGATCGCAGACGAGAGCGCGACCGTTACCATCACCGGCGACCAGGTTGTCGGTGGCACAATAGCGGCGAAGCGCACAAGTGACTGGGTTGCGACGGGGGTTACCGACACCTTCCAGTGGTATTCGTGCGGCGGTTTCGAGTGCGCCGACCAGTCGGCATTTGCACCGATCTCCGGAGCGACCGTGGCTACTTACGTGATCCCGGCTTCGCTCGAGGGGCGGTATCTCAGCGTTCGACTCATCGGTACAAAGGCCGGCTCAGTCGACTCGCAGCAGTCGTTCTCGTCGGCTGTTCGCGCGTGGCAGGCGAAAACGATTGTGCCCCTCAGTGATCCCGCCATCGCATCCGGACTCGTCGACGGCGATGCGATGGTCGGCGAACTGCTGACAGCCCAGCCGGGAACCTACAACGTGTCGGGTGTCGCGCTCTCGTACGAGTGGCGCAACTGCCCGAGCAATAGCCAGTGCAGCATCGATCAGAACTGGTGGGCCGACGACACCGCTTTGGCACGCACCTACACACCGAGCGGCCAGGCGTACTTCCTCGGCTCCGGGCAGCTCCAGCTCTGGGAGATCGCCACAAAAAAGGGCTACGAAACGCGCGTCACAAAGACTCCGATAGTCGACATCGTGGCGGGCCACGAGTTCGAGGTCGTCGCGCCCACCTTTACCGTAAGCGGCGACACGTACACGCTCGCGAAGGGCTATTGGGAAGGCGCGGATCCCGTCTTCCAGTGGAAGCTTGACGGCGTTAACGTCTTCGGGGCAACCGGATCGTCGTACACGCGGGCGCCAGCAATGGCGGCGAAAAAGCTTGAGCTCTTCGTCTCGGTGAGCAACGGCCCCGACCACAACGGCAACCCCTACGGGGTGACTGATTTCTCCAAGAACTACCTCGTTGCCAAGGGCGCGTCGGTGGCTCCGGCCCCGGCGGCCATCACGGGCAACCGGGTCGGCGACACCCTCATCGCGCCGAATCAGCCTTTCACAACACCGGTCGACCCCGGTGCGACGACCGAGACGTTCCAGTGGCTGTCGGCGGGTAAGGCAATCGCCGGTGCCACCGGCAGCACGTGGGTGGCGACATCCAGCTATCTCGGTAAAAAGATCACCGTCAGGCGCACTTTCTCCTCTGAGAACTTCGCTAGCTCGACAGTGACAAGTCTTGCGACGACGCTTGCTCTTGGTGGCGACTCCGGGGGAGTGCCCGTTGTGACCCCCGATGCCAACGTCAAGCCCGGCACAACGCTCACCGTCACTCCGACGGGATACTCCTCGGCATATTCGTTTAGCTACACGTGGCAGTACAGCGCGGATGGCACAAAGTTTGCAACGATCGCGAAGGCAACAGCGAAAACCTATAGGGCTCTCGCGAGTCAGGTTGGCGGTGAACTGCGGGCGACAGTCACTATCAAACGCGCGAGCTACGCCACGGTTGTCAAGAGTTCGGCGAGTCTGACCGTGGGTGCGACGGGCGTTCTGGCTCCGACAGTCGCCCCGACGCTTACCGGGATGGACGCCCAGGCCTCGACGGTGCCCGCCGGCACAAAGCTCTCGGTCGCGGCCCCCACATTCGCGACGAAGGCGACAGTGAGCTACCGCTGGCTGCGCAATGGTGTTGTGGTGCCGGGAGTGACTACGGCAAGCTTCACCGTGCCCGGTTCTCACTACCGTGACGAGCTCAGCGTCGAGGTGACTGCAAAGTCGGCCGGATTCGACAACTACGTTGTGACGCTCGGGCCCGTCACCGTAGTCAAGGGGGCTGCGCCCACGGCGACCAAGGTTCCCGCGGTGACCGGCACGATAGCGAGTTGCACTACCCTCTCGGCGTCGACCGGCGCCTGGAGCGTTGATGGTGCCACCTACAGCTACCAGTGGTTCGGCTCGGTCAACGGGCTTCGCGCTGGCGCAACGGAGCCGACGTACACCGACGTCGTCGGCGGCGAGAAGCTCTACGTCGTCGTCACCGCTGATGCTGAGGGTTTCGCGCTCGGTACCGCTCGCTCAAAGGATTCTGCAGTGATCCCCGCCTGCGCCCCCTGATTGCGGGGGCTCGCTGAGAGCCCTCGTCCATGTACGTTTTTAGACGCGACCTCACCCGATTTTTGCGTCGCGCCGCTTGCCCTAGGAGTCTCCCCGTGAACAGCATCACGTCGTCCCGCCCGTTTGCCCTCAGCCGTGCATTGCGCAGCGGTCTCGTTGCGGTGGTGACGGGGGTACTTATGGCCGCGGGCCTCGCGGTCACACCGGCACACGCTGTCGATGACGTCGCCCACCTGACCCTGAGCCTCACAACGAAGGCGGGCAAGGCGCCAAGCTCGACGCTCAACGTCTACGCAGAGCCGGTTGTGAATGGCGCGCCAACAGATGCGAACGACACGGCCTACGCGGAGCGCTCGCACGGTGAGTTCGAGCTCGAGCTCACAGCCGACCAGGACTACGTGTTGCTCTTTGACGACCCCGCTCTGCTCACCGGCTACAGCGACATTCCGCTTCCGTTGTACTACGGCGGAACTTCAAAGCTCGAAGACGCGACAGTCGTCAGCTACGGTGCGGGAAACCACCGGCTCGACGCCAACATCGTCTCCGCAGCAAAGGTAGCGGGCAAGGTCGTCGGAGCAGACAAAAAAGCGCTCAAATCGGTTGAGGTGAACCTTTTCGCATTTGATGGCTCGACCTGGCAACTCGCCACAACGGCTTTGACGTCTGCAAAGGGCACCTACAGCTTCTCGAATGTCGACGCCGGCGACTACAAGCTTTCCTACCAGCGTCCGACCGATGATGCTGAGTGGATCGAGAACGGCTACCCCGACTACGTAGGCAGCAAATTTCTTCCGGCGTTCTCGGGTAACGCCACAACGCTCGCCACTGCGTCGATAGTCACAGTGGGCCAGACCGGAACCGTCACCCAGAACGCGACGCTTAAGCTCGGCGGGTCGATTACCGGAACCCTCGCAACGAGCGGCTGCACCTGCGACGGAGCGACAGTGCTCGGGCTCACAACGGTTGCCTACAAACTTCTCGGTAACCCCGTCACCGGCTTTACCGGCATCGACAACACCCGCGGCTCGTACCTCGACAGCCAGATCTTCTCGTCGATTCCCTTCGGCCCCGGATACGTGGGCAAGACCGTCACGGCGAGTGGCAAGTACACGCTTTCCGGTCTGCCCGAGGGCTACTACGTGGTGCAGGTCATCGACGAGGATTTCGACTTCGAAGACTTCGGTCACCCCGAGCAGTTCGTCGGTGGTGGCATCAACTGGCGCACCGGCACAAAGTTCGTCGTCAAGCAGGGCAAGGCGGCGAAGGCCCCGTCGATGACACTCAGGTGGGCGACGGAGCTGCCGCGCACCGATGCGTTGTTTGCGATAGAGAACGACGAGGGCATTCCGCTCAGTGACGTCGATGTTGAGCTCGCTCCGGTCGACGGAACCTTCGGCATGACTGCCACAACCGACGACAACGGCAACGTCGAGCTGACGCGCCTCGTGCCCGGAAACTACACGCTTACGATTGCTGAGTCCGACTACCTCCCCCTCGAGCTGGGCGTCACGGTTCACGCGCTCGGGCTTATGCAGCGCGTCACCCTCGAGGATCGCGTCGAGCTCGAGTTCACCGACGGTGTCTCGATCGACGGCGACCCGATCATCGGCACGACCCTCGCCGTGAACTCCGAGGCGACGCTCGACGGGATCATTGACGTCGACCACAGCTACCAGTGGTACCGCGACGGTGTGCCGATCTTCGGCGCGCGCGGCGAGACCTACACGGTGCGCGGCGTCGACCTCGACGCGACTCTCTCGGTGCGCGTCTGGCTCGACGCCCCGAGCTACAGCACCCTCACCGGATCGGCCACCGTCGCCGACCCGGTCGCGGTCGGCCAGGCGCCCACCGCGACATCCGCCCCCGTTCTCAGCTACACGGGCGGCGTGCTTCGCGTCAACGCAGGGCGATGGGATGTCGCGGCCGTGACCCCTTCGTACACTTGGCTCGTCGACGGAACCCCGATCAGCAATGCGGGCACAAGCCTGAAGACCACGGCCGCCGACGCCGGAAAGACTGTGTCGGTGCAGGTCGTCGCATCCAAGTTTGGGTACGAGAACAGCGCCCCGACGCTCAGCAACGTCGTTGCGATTCCCAAGCTCTCGGCGACGATCAAGAAGCCTGCGAAGGTGACGAGTAGCACGGTGGGCGAAGACGTGACCTACACGTTCGTTCCGCCGGTGATGTCGCAGACCGGATACAGCTTCGCCGCTCGGTGGTACATCAACGGTATTGATGAGGGCACAGGAAACACCATCACTCTGTCGGTTGACGATGACCGCTCGGTATACGTAAAAGCCACGGGAACGCACCCGAAGTACTCCGGCTACGCCCAGGAGTTCGTTGTCGAGAAGGGCGCAGCGCCCGTTGCCGTCGACCAGCCGTTTATCACGGTGGGTCCAGACTTTGACTCGGTGCTGCACGGCACCGGAATTGCTGCAGTTGGCGTCGAATTGCGTGCCGACCAGTCACAGTGGCTGTACTCGACTGTCGACGAGACTCCGACGACCCGCAGCTACCAGTGGCTCGCGAATGGTGTTCCGATCAAGGGCGCGACGAAGTCGAGCTTTACGCCCACCGTCGCCCAGGCCAATTCTGCGCTCAGCGTTGCAATTACAGTGAGCAACCCACGCTTCGATTCCGCGACGTTCACCTTTGCCGCGGGTACCGTCGCAGCGGACACGACTCTGTACAGCAACCCAGCAACCGTCACCCTCACCGGCTCCGGGGTTGCCGGAACCACCCTGACGGCGAAGGCCTCGGCCTGGCCGATCAAGGGTGTTGCAACAACCTACGAGTGGTACCTCTGCCAGGCCGCGTGCCTCGACGACGAGGCGGCGCCCGAACTCATCTCCGGCGCAACCGGTGCAACGCTCACGGTGGCAGAATCGGCGCCGCTCGGGTCGAAGATCGCGGTTGTGATCCGCGGCCTCAAGACCGGTTACCAAGACGGTTTCGCTGTCTCCGCGCCGATCACGGTTAGCGAGCCCGAGCTTGTCACTCCCGCAACGAAGGTCGCACCGAAGCTCTCGAAGTCGGGCGACACCTTCTCGATCGCCTCGGGCAGCTACTCGGTAACGGGTGGCTCAACGAGCGTCGAGTGGTTCGCCGACACAACGAGCGTCGGCACCGACGCGACCTTTACGCTCTCGAGCGACGACGCGGGCAAGGCAGTTCGTGCCGTGGTGAGCTACGAGCTCGCCGGCTATGCGTCCGCCGTGACTACGCTCGCGGTGCAGCAGGGTCCGCTGCCGACGACGGGCACGCCTGCCATCGGCACCCGCACGTTCGGCGGATCGCTGAGCATCGCGAACCCGTTCACCTACTCGAGCGGCTCCGACAACCTCGCGACCCTGAGCTACAAGTGGTTCGCGGGCGGCAAGGTCATCAAGGGCGCGACGAAGTCGACTCTGCCGACGAGTGTCGCACTTCTGGGCAAGCCGATCAGCGTGACGGTTGTCTCAAAGTCGCCGCTGTTCCCGACGGCGACGTTCACGAGCGCGCCGACGACGATTTTGCTCAAGGCCGCTCCCGAGACTGCGGCGCCCGTCACCTTCACCGTCGCCGGCGGTGCCCTCAAGCCAGGCGCCAAGGCGACAGTCGCCCCCATCACCTGGAATGTCACGGGCCTCAAGATCGCCTACCACTGGCAGTCGAGCGCCGACGGAACGATCTGGTCGACGATCTCGAAGGCGACAAAGCCCACGTACACGGCGACGACGGCCGACGCGGGCAAGCAACTGCGCGTGCGGGTGTCTGCGACGCGGGCGGGCTACGACTTCGCCGAGATCTCCAGCGCCCCACGGGCGGTCGACTACAACACAGCACTCGAGTTCACGACCGATCCCGTCGTCACCGGATCGGGTGCCGTCGGCACCTCGCTGAGCGTGAGCGCGGGCACATCGAACACAACGGGCGCGAAGTTCAGTTACCAGTGGCTGCTCGACGACATTGTGATTCCCGGAGCGACAAAGTCGAGCCTGGCGATCCTGCCGTCGCATTTTGGCAAGGAGCTCAGCGTGCGCGTCACGGCCTCCAAGCCGGGCAACGTTCCCGCGACTGTCGAGCCCCGCAGCGTCAAGGTCGGTGTGGGGGCGGCGCCGGTTGCGACATCCAAGAACGCACCAAAGATCACCGGAACCCTGACGAGCGGTTCGACCCTCATCGCGTCAACGGGCATCTGGAACATCGATGGACTCACCTTCACGTTCCAGTGGAAGCGCAACGGGGTGGATGTCGCTGACGCAACCTCGCGCAGCTACGAGCTCACCGCCGCCGACGTCGCCACGCAGCTGAGTGTGACTGTCACGGCGACGCGCACCGGGTACGCCAACGGCACCTCGACGTCGACCCTCACGAAGGCGATCAGGTAGCCAGACGGGCAACGACCCACGTACGGGGGTGGCAAATCAATCGATTTGCCACCCCCGTCGGCGTTTAACCCCAAAAAACCCTTAAAGTTCAGGGTTTTACCCCTAAGAACCCTGAGAACCGGATCCGCACACTTAACTGCCCGTTCTTTGTTCTAGCCCCGGAGTCATTGTGAACACGCAGACTGCTCAACCTTCCCCCCTCTTTGCGCGCGTGCGCAAAGCACTCACCGGGGGCGTCGTCGCCCTCGTTGCGGGTGCTCTTCTTGCGACGGGAATGACCTCGGTCGCCACCGCCGCGATCGGCGATGAAGCCGCGATCACGGTGACTGTCAAGGCCGGCGACGAAATGGTTGCCGACGCCAACGTCAGCGTGTATGAGATCCAGGACGGCGACTGGGCCTACTTCCAGAACAACAACTTCACCGATGAAGATGGCAAGGTCACCCTCGATGGACTCGAGCAGGGCCTCAGCTATGCCGTAAAGGTCGAATCGTCAGTGGGAAACTTCGCTGGCGGCTACCTCGCCGGCTCGTCGACAGCCCTTCTTAATGACTTCAACCTCGCGCAGGCGACAGTTCTGACCAAGGCGAACACGAGCCTCACGGCCACACTCAACACGGGCGCGACAGTCAGCGGCACGATCAACGACCCGTCGGGCGACCTGTGGTCCGGCGCTGACAGCGTGACGGCCTACCGCTACTCGCCGGCCATCGCGGGCGATGGCCACATCTGGGAGCTTGAGGGCAAGGGCTGGACGAACTCTGGCGAAGAACTTTCGAGCGCATTCGAACTCGGCAATCTGCGCCCCGGCCAGTACGTGTTCGCGTACTCGCAGTACAGCACCACTGACTGGGTGGGCACCGTCTACGGCGACGGCTACACGACGATCACCTCGGCTCCGACAGAGACCATCACAGTCGGCGGCGAGAACACAACAGTCGGCAGTTTCACCGGTGCGACAAGCCTCACCGGCTCGGTGACCTTCCCCGAGGGCTTCGAGTACACCGAGGGTGCACACGTCAGGGCAACGTCGGTCGATGCCAACGGAACTCTTGATGACTCGCAGAGCATCTACCTGGGTTCACCTGTTGCAGAAGACGGCTCCTACTCCATCGCCGTGATTGGCGCCGGGGAATACAAGGTTCAGGCCTACACCGACGAACTCGAGGGTGTGTACGGCGAGTGGTACAACAACAAGGCATCGGCACGAACGGCAGACATCGTCACCGTTGGTTCGACACCGGTAACTCTCGAGCCGATTGACCTTGGCGCGGGCTTCACACTCTCGGGACAGGTGACGGAAGGCGGAACGCCGATCGAGGGCGTGCTCGTCGAAGCATCAGGCGAAAACGTCGGACCGCTCCTCGACGCCACGACCGACGCCAACGGGTTCTTCTCGTTCCCCGGCATCGCGCCCGATGACTACAGGATCAGCTACGACCACCCGAACGACCAGGTCGACGCTTACTACTACAACGGCGAGCTCACCGGCACCACCGACTGGGAAGAGGCGACTCTTCTCGCCGGCGTCGACGGCAACGTCACAGCAGACCTCGACTACCCAGGCGTCGCGACGGTAGTCGCGACCGTGCTCGACCCGAAGGGCACCGCGCTCAAGGGCGCATACGTCACGGCGGTTCCGGTCGACGGCAACGCTGACTACTGGGCAGACACGGTCGAACTTCGTGCAGTCTCGGGCAAGACCGGCGTGTACAGCGGCGAGGTCGAGACGGGAAGCAATTACACGATCTGGGTGAGCCCGGGCAAGAGCACCTACCCCCAGTACCTCGGCGGAGTTCCCGCAGACGTCGAAGGCGCACTCGCTGAGGCGAAGACCTTCTCGCCCGAAAATGGAATCAACCCCATCACCGTTGCACTCGCGGCGCCCGGAACGATCAGCGGCGTTGTGAAGTCCACGGCCAAAAAGGCCATCAAGAGCGTCGGTATTGTTGTCTTCCAGTGGAACGGCGACGACTGGGTACAGTCGAACTACGGCATCACCGACGCGAAGGGTGCGTACTCGGTTCCGGTTCAGCCCGGCAGCTACAAGGTTGCATTCGACACCTTCCAGAGCCCGAGCAACGGCTTCGCAAGCAACTACAACATGGCAACCGGTGACGTGTCTGCCCTCGAACCGATCCACGTCGGCAAGGGTGCGACGACAGTCGTCAACGGCACTCTCGCACCTGCGGGAACCATTAAGGGAGTCGTCGCGAACAGCGCCGGTGTCGTCACGGGCGACATCACTGTGCTCCCGATCAAGCTTGAGGGCGAGCCGGGCAACTGGACAAGTCGCGCCCCGTACTACGCGGGTAACGGCTTCGCGAACACCAAGGGTGCTTTCACGGCCATCTCGCTTCCGGCCGGCTACTACGCTCTGAGCTACTACGACTACGAGGGCGAACTGGGCGACACCTACACAACCAACGGTGAAGTCGCCTACTACAAGGTCGCCGCGGGCAAGGCGACCACTATCGCGGGCAAGGTTCAACTTCCCTCGATCAGCTCGACCGATACCGCGGTCATTACCGGCACCCTGTCGCCTGCCGTCAGCGGGCTGGAGGGCTACGTCACGCTGGAAAGCCCGGACCGGTTGCGCTACTACAGCGCTGAGATCCAGGAAGACGGCACGTTCTCTGCGAACGTCGTACCCGGTGAGTACACGTGGGAAAGCTACTTCTACACGAGCGAGGTAGGCGACTTCGCCGCACAGCGGGGAGTGCTCTGGGCCGACAGCGACGAAGAGAACGTGCTCGTTGTTCCAGTGGAGTCGAAGACCGCACTCACGTTCGACCAGTCCCCGTACCTCACTACTGAGGGTGGCGAGATCAACGAGCCGCAGCGCGTATCGACGACGCTCTACGTAAACGCCGAGTGGAACGCGGGCCGCGCACGCGCCAGCTACCAGTGGCTGCGCGACGGTATTCCGATCTTCGGCGCGACCGGTTCGGCCTTCGCTCCCGGCGGCGGCGACCTCGGAAAGACCATCTCGGTACGCGTGACGCTCGACAACGGTTTCTCGAGCTACAGCAGCGCGTACCAGAGCACGGTCGAGTACTCCGAAGGCGTCGAGATCATCAGCGGCGGGGAGATCGAAAACGACGGCTCGCCTGAGGTGCTTTACGAAACGCTCACCCCCGGCAGCGTTCTGACCAGCTCAGACGGCTACTTCTACCCCGGCCCGGCCTCTCGCACCTTTGAGTGGCTCGTCGATGGAGAGGTCGTCGCTGGCGCAACGTCGAAGACGTACACGATCCGCACGGCAGACATTGGGCTCGAGATTCAGTCGCGAGTCGCCGCGAGCCGTGTCGGCTATGACGACTCGGATGCTGTGCTTTCGTGGAATTCGGTCGTCGCTGAAATTGGCGCCGCGCCGACCCAGGTGAAGAAGCCGACGGTCAAGGCGACGAAGGTTGGCGCGAACACGAAGTACACGGTTACGCCGGGTACCTGGTCGCTGACCGGAGTCACTGCGTCGTATGTCTGGTACCTCAATGGTGAAGAGATCGAGGGCCGCACGTCGGCCGCCGAGACGTTCTCTCTTGAGCAGGCTCCCGCCGCCGCTGCGATCACGGTCGGTGTCACGGGCTCGAAGCAGTTCTACGCACCTTCCGCTGAGACCGTTGTTCTGGCCCGCAAGGGAACCGCGCCGACAACCGGTGAGGCCGGAGTTACGAACGGTGGCGCATCGGTTTCGAGCGATTCACCGGTCACCGTTGGTGACACGCTCACGGTCAACGGCTCGTACAACACGCCGGATGGTTCTGCGGTCACGCTGAGCTACGTCTGGCAGCGACAGACCGGCACCAAGTGGGCGGCGATCGCCAAGGCGACAGCAAGCACCTACAAGGTAGTTCTCGCGGATGCGGGAAAGAACCTGCGCGTTGTGATCACGGTCGCGAGCGCTCGGTACGCGACATCCACCGTCACGGCAACTGCCGGAGTAGGAACTCTCGACCAGACGATCGCACAGTACGCAGCCGCGTTCGAAGGTGAAGTTGGGGGCACGGGCGCCGTGTCGTCGACGCTCACGGCTCCTACCATCGAGTGGCCCGTCGCCGGTGTCAAGACGACCTACCAGTGGGCATCGGTCTCCGAGGGCCAGGTCACGGTGATCAAGGGTGCGACGAAGTCCACCTACGTCGTTCCGGCGAACGCCGTCGGCAAGACGTTCGTCGTGGGGATCACCGGCACGAAGGCTGGCTACGCTACGGCTGAAACGGTTGTCGAGTCGGCTGTCGCGAACACGGGAACCATCACGGTCTACGAGCAGCCCACGATCATCGGCATCTCCGCCGGTGAGGGCGGTACTTCGGTCAAGGTAGGCACAAAGCTCACCGCGAAGCCGGCAGTCATTGATGTCTCGGGCGCCACGCGCACCTACCAATGGGCGATTGCCGGTCCGGTAGAGGGCGACGATGTTCCCGAACTCGTGTTCATTCCTGGAGCAACGAAGACGACCTACACGGTGACGGCAGCTGATGCCGCTATCGAGGGCTCCTCGATCGTTCTGCTTGAAGACATCGCAAAGGCAGGCTTCGACACCTATTACGCGGGCACAAACCCGAGCAGCATCATTCGCATCCCCGCGACCGTGAAGACGGCCCCGAAGGTGACGAAGGTTGACAACACGTACACGGTATCGGCAGGCGCATACACGCCGGCCGGTGGCGACGTGAGCTACGCCTGGTACATCGACGGAGAACTGAGCGAGAACACCTCGGCGAGCTTCTTGCCGGAGAGCTCGCAGAACAGCCTTCTTATCGAGGTCGAGGTCACCTACGCGGTAACCGGTTACAAGGACACCCTGACGGCACTCGTCGCGCAGAAGATAGCGCCGCCCGTGCTCAGCGAGATCGAGCTCGACGCACCACGCGCACTCGAGACCGCCTACGCAGACTGGTCGTCGTCGAACGAATACCCGTTCAGTGACTACTCGGTTCAGTGGTACCTCGGCACGGCCGCGATCAAGGGTGCGACGAAGTTCGAGTACACGCCGACGATCGCCCAGGTAGGCAAGAAGCTCAAGTTCACCGTCACGCTGAACTCGCCGAAGACGACCAAGGTGTCTGTCACGAGCACACCGCAGACCGTTCTCGGAGCCTTCGGTCCCGACAACGGAACGGCAGTCAGCACCGGCTACGCCATGGTCGGTTCTACGATCTCAGCGACCGTCGCCGACAAGCGCGCCGGATTCACGGTGAGCTACAACTGGATTCGTTCGAACGATCAGGGAGGTTGGACTCCGATCGCAGGTGCCACGAAGCTGACCTACAAGCTCGCGGCAGCAGATCTGGGCCGATACGTTGCAATTCGCACGACGTACAAGCGCACGGGCTACGAGACGACCGTCTACGACTCCAACTCGTGGCTGATCGGAAGCTCGTACCTCGAGAACCTCACCGTGCCGACAATCGTCGGCTCGGGAGCTGTCGGCGACGTGCTCACCGCGAACCCGGGAACGTGGGCCAACTCGCCCACGTTCAGCTACCAGTGGTTCCGTAACGGCAATGAGATCCCCGGGGCTACGAGCGCCAAGTTCACGCCCACTGGTGACTACTACGGTGACGAGCTCTCTGTACGAGTATTTGCCAAGAAGTCCGGCAGCTACCCGAACGATGCAGACAGCGCAGCGATCGCTGTGACGAAGGGCGCGGCCCCGACAATCGTCGGAACCGCCACCCCGAAGCTCACCGGCACACCCGCGACCTGCAACACGCTCACGGCAACGGCCGGAACGTGGAGCCTCGATGGCATCGAGTTGAAGTACCAGTGGTACGCGATCGAGGGCTCATCGAAGCAGCTCATCCAGGGCGCGACAAAGAGCACGTTCACGGCCCCTGCCGCGGCCGCGGGCTACCAGCTCAAGGTCATCGTCACGGCAGAGCGCGCTGGATACGCAACCGGGATCTCTGAGACCGTTACATCCGCTGCGCTCGCGCAGGGCTGCGAACTCTAGCCCCAGCACCACCTAGCCAAGCAGGACGGTCGACTTCGGTCGGCCGCCCTGTGGCGTTTAATCGGGCGCGAGCCGCGACATCCATCGCTTGAATACAGAACGGCGGCCGGATGTCGCGGCCGCCGTTCTGGTGAAGCTGAGTTGTTACGCCTTGCCCTTGTGCTTATCGCTCCCTCGCGAGCAACGCTGGCGCGTCGCCGCTGCGGGGCGATTATGCGGGGCAATGCTCCGCTTCGCTACGCCTTGCCCCGCATAATCGCCTGCTTGACCTCGGCGATCGCCTGCGTGACCTGGATGCCGCGGGGGCACGCCTCAGAGCAGTTGAAGGTCGTGCGGCAGCGCCAGACGCCCTCTTTGTCGTTGAGGATATCGAGGCGAACGCCGGCACCCTCGTCGCGCGAGTCGAAGATAAAGCGGTGCGCGTTGACGATCGCTGCGGGGCCGAAGTACTGGCCGTCGGTCCAGAAGACCGGGCAGCTCGAGGTGCACGCGGCGCACAGGATGCACTTGGTGGTGTCGTCGAAGCGTGCGCGTTCGACGGGGGACTGCTTGCGCTCCTTGCCATCCTTCGGCTTGGCGCCCGCCATCATAAAGGGGTTGATCTGGCGGTACGACTCGAAGAACGGCTCCATGTCGACGATGAGGTCTTTTTCGAGGGGGAGTCCCTTGATTGCCTCGACGTAGATCGGCTTGGTGATGTCGAGGTCTTTGATGAGCGTCTTGCAGGCAAGGCGGTTACGGCCGTTGATGCGCATGGCGTCGGAGCCACAGATGCCGTGGGCGCACGAGCGACGGAAGGTCAACGAGCCGTCTTGCTCCCACTTGATCTTGTGCAGGGCGTCAAGAATACGGTCGGTGCCGTACACCTCGACGTCGAAGTCTTGCCAGCGCGGCTCTTCATCGACGTCCGGGTCAAAGCGACGGATGATGAGGGTCGCCGTGAAGGTCGGGATGACCTCGGGCACGGAGGGCTTGTTCTCGAGAACTGCAGTAGCCATTAGTACTTTCTCTCCATCGGCTGGTAGCGCGTGATAACAACGGGCTTTGTGCTCAGGCGGATGTGGTCGCCCGCATCTGCGGAGTGAGCGTCACCCTCGAGGTAAGCCATTGTGTGAACCATAAAGTTGGCGTCATCGCGGTCGGGATAGTCTTCGCGGAAGTGGCCTCCGCGGCTCTCCTTGCGGCTCATCGCCGAGTAGACGACGACCTCGGCGAGGTCGAGCAAAAAGCCCAGCTCGACAGCTTCGAGAAGGTCGGTGTTGAAACGCTTGCCCTTGTCTTGCACCGCGATGTTCTTGTATCGCTCGCGAAGGCCCTCGATGACAACCGTCACCTCGCGCAGGCTCTCTTCTGTGCGGAAGACCTGGGCGTTGCGGTCCATCGAGTCCTGAAGCTCCTTGCGGATCTTCGCGATCTTCTCAGTACCGGTCGACTCGCGCAGCATCACGAGCAGGTCGCGGATGCCCTTTGCGGGGTCTTCGGGGAGTGCCGTGAACTCGGCCGTCTTGACATACTCGACGGCGTTTTTACCGGCGCGTTTGCCGAAGACGTTGATGTCGAGAAGCGAGTTGGTGCCGAGGCGGTTCGAGCCGTGCACCGAAACGCAGGCGCACTCGCCGGCGGCGTAGAGGCCGGGAACAACCGTTGTGTTGTCGCGCAGCACCTCGGCCGCGACGTTGGTGGGAATACCACCCATCGCGTAGTGGGCGGTCGGCAGCACCGGAACGGGCTCCGTGTACGGCTCGACGCCGAGGTAGGTGCGTGCGAACTCGGTGATGTCGGGGAGTTTCGCGTCGATGACGGCAGGCTCGAGGTGGGTGATATCGAGGTAGACGTAGTCCTTGTTGGGCCCACCACCTCGGCCTTCACGAATCTCGGTCGCCATACAGCGCGCGACAATGTCACGCGGTGCGAGGTCTTTGATCGTGGGGGCGTAGCGCTCCATAAAGCGCTCGCCCTCACTGTTGCGAAGAATCGCGCCCTCACCGCGGGCGGCCTCCGACAGGAGAATGCCGAGCCCGGCGAGACCGGTCGGGTGAAACTGGAAGAACTCCATGTCTTCGAGGGGAAGACCCTTGCGCCAGATAATGCCGACGCCGTCACCGGTGAGGGTGTGGGCGTTTGACGTCGTCTTGTAGATCTTTCCGAAACCACCGGTAGCGAAGATGATCGCCTTGCCCTGGAAAACGTGAAGATTGCCGGTCGAGAGCTCGTAGGCGACAACACCCGACGGCTGGTCGATGCCGTCGACCTTTGTCATGATCAGGTCGAGCACGTAGTACTCGTTGAAGAAGTTGATGCCCAGCCGCACACAGTTCTGGTACAGGGTCTGAAGAATCATGTGACCGGTGCGGTCGGCCGCGTAGCAGGCACGTCGTACGGGGGTCTTGCCGTGATCGGCGGTGTGGCCACCGAAGCGGCGCTGGTCGATCTTTCCGTCGGGCGTGCGGTTGAACGGGAGTCCCATGTTCTCGAGGTCGATGACCGCGTCGATGGCCTCCTTCGCGAGGATCTCCGCAGCGTCCTGGTCGACGAGGTAGTCGCCACCCTTGACCGTGTCAAAGGTGTGCCACTCCCAGTTGTCTTCCTCGACGTTGGCGAGGGCCGCGGCCATACCGCCCTGTGCCGCGCCCGTGTGCGAACGAGTGGGGTAGAGCTTCGAAATTACAGCGGTGGATGCGTGTGGTCCGGCCTCAATGGCGGCGCGCATTCCCGCGCCACCGGCGCCGACAATGACAATGTCGTGCTGGTGGTAGTGAACGCCGTCAATGATGGCGCCGTCTTCAATCTCGGTTGTACCGAGGGCGATTCCCATTACGGCACCGGGCAGAAGCTCGGGAGCAGCTCAAGCTGGCTCGGGTCTACCGCGGGGCACGGGTCGAAGGTGTAAATCACAAGAGTTCCAAGCAAGAGGAGTACGGCGGTCGAGGCGAGGATCGCCCCGAGAAGAACACGACGCAGCAGCGGCTTCGTCGCGTAGTCGTTGACGAGGGTGCGCATGCCGTTGGCGCCGTGGATAAGCGCGAGCCAGAGCAGCAGGGTGTCCCAGACGACCCAGAACGGGTCGGCGAGCTTGCCCGCGACGAAGGCGAAGTCGATGGCCTTGACGCCTTCACCGGCGACGAGGTTCACGAAGAGGTGGCCGAAGATCAGCACGAGCAGCACAATGCCGCTCGCTCGCATGTAGATCCAACCCCACTTCTCGAGGTTGATACCACGGCGCTTGACAACGACCGGGGTGGTGCGGGGCACGGGAATAGTTGTAGACATCTCGATCAACCCCCGAAGACGTGCATAAGCTGGCGCGGAATGAACCCTGCGAGCAGGATCACCCAGAGCACGATGACGATGTAGAACATCGCCTTCTGGTGCTTTGTGCCAAAGCTCCAGAAGTCGATGAGGATGATGCGCAGCCCGTTCAGGCCGTGAAGTCCGATCGCGGCGACGAGAGCAATCTCGCCGAGGCCCATAATCGGCGTCTTGTAGGTATTGATAACCGCGTTGTACGCCTCGGGGCTGAGCCTCACGAGCGACGTGTCGAGGATGTGCACGAGAAGGAAGAAGTAGATGGCGACACCGGTAATACGGTGCAGCACCCACGACCACATGCCTTCGCGGCCCCTGTACAGAGTGCCGGCCGGTCGACGCGGCGACTTGATTGTGGGAACGGCACGTTTCTGCGCCAGGGTTCCCGCCGATTCTTGCGGCACCAGACCCTCCTTGCGGATGTTTCGGACCACTCCGCTTTTTGTGAAGCGTGCGGCCGATGGATGTTCGGTCATTGAACGTTTCCAGTCTATTCCGCAGCAGCGGGCATCGCCGGTCAGGTAAGCCTAAGTAGCTCGACTTCAAGATACTTTCCGCCGCGAGTTCGCCCCGAGGTTGTGGCTCTAGGGTTATAGGCATGAATCACACCGACGTTGGTATGGCGAACTTTTACAGCGTTATCCCCGCCGGAGGCATCGGATCCCGCTTGTGGCCGCTGTCCCGGGCCGATGCACCCAAGTTTTTGCACGACCTCACCGGCTCTGGCCAGTCGCTGCTTCGCGACACCTGGGACCGCCTCGCGCCCCTCTCTGGCGACGACCGCATTATGGTCGTCACCGGTCGCGCGCACCGTGCGGCAGTCGAGCACGAGCTGCCCAAGCTGACCGACCCGAACGTTGTGCTCGAGAGCGAGCCCAAAGACTCAACGGCGGCAATCGGCCTCGCTGCGGCGATTCTTGTGCGCCGCGAGCCCGATGTCATCATCGGATCCTTCGCCGCCGACCATGTGATCAACGATCAGGTCGGGTTCGGTCGCGCCGTCGCGCAAGCCGTGGCCGCTGCATCCGCCGGTTATATAGCGACAATCGGCATCACGCCCACGGAGCCCGCGATCGGCTTCGGCTACATCCACTGCGGCGGTGAGCTCGATATCGAGGGTGCCTCGACGGCCATGCTCGTCGACAAGTTCGTCGAGAAGCCTGACTTCGACACGGCAAAGGCCTACCTGAAAGACAAGAGCTACCTCTGGAACGGCGGCATGTTCATCTCGCGCGCCGACGTGCTGCTCGAGCAGATCGGTCGCTCGAAGCCCGAGCTGCTCGCGGGAATCCTCGAACTCGCAGAGGCATGGGACACCCCCGCGCGCGGTGCGGTAGTTGACCGCATCTGGCCGGTGCTCGAACGCATAGCCATCGACTACACGGTCGCAGAGCCCGCAGCCGTGCAGGGTCGCCTCGTTGTGATTCCCGGTCGCTTCGACTGGGACGACGTCGGAGACTTCGCGTCGATCGCCAAGCTTCACAATCGTGGTCGCAAGGCCAACCTCGCAATTCTCGGTGAAAACGCGCGAGTTCTCTCTGACTCGTCGAGCGGCGTCGTTGTGAGCCAGACCAAGCGCGTCATTTCGCTCATCGGTGTTCAGGACATCGTTGTTGTCGACACCCCCGACGCTCTCCTTGTTACTACGAGTGCGAACGCGCAGCGCGTGAAGGCCGTCGTCGACGCCCTCAAGCTGTCCGGTCGCACCGACGTTCTCTAACCGCTTCAACGAGAAAGACCCGCATGACTAGCCGCATCCCTCTCATCATCGACACCGACACCGCGCAGGATGACTGCGTCGCCCTGCTCGTCGGGCTTCTCGACCCCGTAGCCGACCTTCGCGCCATAACTATGGTCGCGGGCAACGTGGGCTTCGAGCGTCAGGTGCTCAACGCCTGGATGACCCTGAGTGTCGCGGGCCGCCTCGGCGAAGTGCCTGTTTACCTTGGATGTCGCAGGCCGATGGTTCGCGAATGGGTCAGTGCTGAGAACGTTCACGGCGACGGTGCTGGCGGCCTCACGATGGACTTCGAAGGGCTCGAGCCCGAACGCCAGCACGGTGTTGACGCGCTCATCGAGCTGGCAGCGGCGTCGCCCGGCGAAATCACCGTCGTCTGCATCGGCCCGCTCACCAACATCGCAATGGCGGCCGTCAAAGACCCGGCCTTCGTCTCGAACGTCAAGTCGCTCTACATCATGGGTGGCTCGAACAACGCGCGCGGCAACATCACCGCAGCGGCCGAGTACAACTTCTACGTCGACCCCGAGGCCGCGAAGACCGTGTTCGAGGCTGGCTTCGACATCACAGTTATCCCCTGGGCACCGCTCACCCTGCGCGACGCGGTCTTCTCGCGCGAGCGCATCGCAGAGATCGGCGCGCTCGGCACCCCGCTTGGTGCCTTCTTTGAGCGCGTCGTCTCAACGACTCTCGACTTTGACGAGAGCGTGGGCATCCCCGGCTCGACCCACCCCGACTCGCTCAGCGCCGCCGTGCTGCTGCACCCCGAACTCATCACCTCGTCGAACGAGTACGGCGTCGAAATCGAGTGCGCGTCTGACCTCACGCGCGGGTACTCGGCAATGTCGTGGGGTGTGCACGGTGTCGCGAATAACGCGCGCGTCATCGAGAGCATCGACCCCGAGGGATTCTCGAGCTATCTCGAGGGATTGTTCGCAACTGTGACCGTGCCCAGTCGCGAGCTTCGCTAGGGGTTTCCGACTCATTACGGGAGTGTCCCAGCTTTGTAACGTCTGCTCCGCTGGGGCCGATTGTGTGCTGGCACGGGGTGTAACAATCTGTAATCTGGTTCCAACCGCCTTGGTATGGCCAGGGCATGCATCTGGAGGAAATCTAGTGAACGTAATCACACGCAAGCGCAGCCTCACCGGCTTCGCGCTCGTAGGCGCAGCAGCCCTGGTTCTTGCCGGCTGTGCTGCAGCCCCCGAAGAAGAGGCCGAAGTACCCCAGGTCGACTTCACGGGTTGTGCAGTATCTGACGAGGGAAGCTGGAACGACAAGTCGTTCAACGAGGCTGCCTACGACGGACTTATGCAGGCCAAGGACGAGCTCGGCATCAAGACCGCCGACGCTGAGTCACAGACCACCGAAGACTTCGAGCCCAACCTGGCCTCGATGGTCGAAGCTGACTGCGACGTCATCTTCGCCGTTGGCTTCAACCTCATCGACGCCGTCAACGCAGCGGCAGAGGCAAACCCCGACTCGCACTACGTCACAATCGATGGCTACTCCAACGGCGCGACCAACCTCAAGCCCGTTCAGTACTCGATGAACCAGTCCAGCTACCTCGCTGGCTACCTGGCCGCCGCTTACTCGACGACCAAGGTTGTCGGAACCTACGGTGGACTCCAGATCGACGCCGTTACCGACTTCATGAGCGGCTACTACTACGGTGCAAAGGCCTACGAGACCGAGACCGGCACGCCCGTCACGGTTCTCGGCTGGGACCCGGAGGCAGCAACCGGTGACTTCACCGACGGCTTCGGCGACACCGAGGGTGCTAAGAGCATCTCCGCTGGCCAGATCGCTCAGGATGCAGACGTTCTCTACCCCGTCGCCGGTGGCCTCTTCAGCGCAACCGCTGAGGCAATCGACGAGTCGGGCAACGACTCGATCGTCTTCATCGGTGTTGACAAGAACATCGCAGTGACGAGCCCCGAGTACGCCGACAAGGTTCTGACCTCGGTCGAGAAGCGTATGACCACGGCAGTCTTCGAGATCATCGAAGGCCTCGTTGCTGGCGACGAGTTCAGCGGTGAGGCGTACGTCGGTACCCTCGCCAACGATGGCACCGCTCTTTCCGAGTTCGGTGACTTCGAGGTCTCAGACGAGATCAAGGCCAAGCTCGAAGAGCTCAAGGCTGGCATCATCGACGGCAGCATTGACCCGCTTGCCTAAGCAGTAACAGCTCCACGATCGCCGGGGTGGCCCACGCCACCCCGGCGATTTATTTGACCCGGCCTCGTGGCCCCCTCATCCAATTCAGGGCTTTTCACAAAGATGTGGCGCTTGCCCGAATAAATGGCAGAATTCGAGAACGATGAAACTTGAACTCCGTGGCATCACCAAGCGCTTTGGCGCACTCGTGGCCAACGATCACATCGACCTCACTATCGAACCCGGCGAGATTCACTGTCTCCTCGGCGAGAACGGTGCAGGCAAGTCCACCCTGATGAACGTGCTCTACGGCCTGTACAAGGCCGACGAGGGTGAGATTCTTCTCGACGATAAGGCGGTGAACTTCACCGGGCCCGGCGACGCGCTCGCCGCGGGAATCGGCATGGTGCACCAGCACTTTATGCTCATCCCCGTTTTCACCGTCGCCGAGAACGTGATGCTTGGGCACGAGCCCACAAAGGGCGTCGGAGTTCTCGATCTGCCCGCAGCGCGCAAGCTCGTCACCGAGATCTCCGACCGCTTCGGCTTCGAGATCGACCCCGACGACCTCGTCGAGAACCTGCCGGTGGGCGCCCAGCAGCGCGTCGAGATCATCAAGGCTCTCGCGCGTGACGCGAAGGTTCTTGTGCTCGATGAGCCGACAGCCGTGCTGACGCCGCAAGAGACCGACGAGCTGATGGTCATCATGAAGCAGCTCGCCGCCTCAGGCACGTCGATCGTGTTCATCACCCACAAGCTGCGCGAGGTGCGCGAGGTTGCCGACCGCATCACCGTGATCCGCCTCGGCAAGATCGTCGCTACGGCGTCTCCCGAGTCGTCGACGACAGAACTCGCTTCGCTTATGGTCGGTCGCACCGTTGACCTCAACGTCGACAAGAACGAGCCGACGCTCGGTGCAGAGTCGTTCCTCGTTCGTGGCCTCACGGTTCTCGACGACGCGGGCAACCGCCTGCTCGACGACGTCACCTTCTCGATTCGCGAGGGCGAGGTTCTCGCGATCGCTGGTGTTCAGGGCAACGGCCAGACCGAGCTCACCGAGGCGATCCTCGGTCTCCGTTCCGGAGTTAAGGGCAGCGTCACTCTCGATGGCACAGAACTCGTCGGTGCCTCGGTGCGCGACAGCCTCGACGCGGGCATCGGTTTCGTTCCCGAAGACCGCAAAAAAGACGGCCTCGTTGCCGAGTTCTCGGTTGCCGAGAACCTCATGCTCGACCGCAGCATTGGAGAGCCCTTCGCGAAGGGGCTCAACATCAAGTTCGACTACCTCGAAGAGTTTGCCGATAAGGCGATCGAGGAGTTCGACATCCGCACCCAGGGCTCGACGACCCTCGCCGGCCGTCTCTCTGGCGGAAACCAGCAGAAGGTAGTTCTCGCACGCGAGCTTTCGCGCGAACTCCGCCTACTCATCGCTTCGCAGCCGACACGAGGTTTGGATGTCGGTTCGATCGAGTTTGTGCATGACCGCATCATTGCGACGCGCGACTCCGGCATCCCCGTTCTTATCGTCTCGACGGAACTCGACGAGGTGCTCGGCCTTGCCGACCGCATCGCAGTTATGTACCGCGGCCGTATTGTCGGCATCGTGACCCCAGACACCACCCGCGCCCGCCTCGGCGAGATGATGGCAGGAATCGAATAATGAGCAAGAAACTTCCTGAGGCCTACGACAAGCAGGCAGTCGTTCCCGGTCTCGACACAACTCTCGATCCCGCGATCGAAGCGTCAGAAGACAAGTCGCGCTGGCGCGTTGCCCTCGATGACATCCTCGCCGGTAGCCCGCTGCGCACGATCCTGGCGATCATTCTCGCGTTTGTTATTGGCGCGATCCTCATCGTTCTGACAAACGAGCGCTTCATTGAGGCATCCGGCTACATCTTCTCTCGCCCCTCCGATGCCTGGAACGCCGCCCGCTCTGCTGTGGGTGACGCCTACGGCGCTCTCTTCCGTGGCTCGATTCTGAACCTCAACGGCAACGACTTCACGGCAGTTGTGCGCCCGCTCACCGAGACCCTGCGCCTCGCGAGCCCGCTCATTGCCGCGGGCCTCGGCATCGCGCTGAGCTTTCGCGTTGGTATGTTCAACATCGGTGGCCAGGGCCAGCTGCTCTTCGGTGCAGGGTTCGCCGCGTTTGTGAGCTTCCACCTTCACCTGCCGCCCGTGCTGCACCTCATCGTTGCCGTGATCGTCGGCATCGGTGCTGCGGCCGCGTTCGGTAGCATCGTCGGTTTTCTCAAGGCCAAAACGGGTGCGCACGAGGTCATCGTGACCATCATGCTCAACTACATTGCCTTCTACCTTCTTACCTACGCGATGCGCACGCCGCTGCTGCAAGACCCCGCTGCCGGTGGAACCCCGAAGACCCTCCCGCCCGACGCGAACGCCCAGTTGCCGCTGCTTCTCGGCGATGGCTTCGCCCTGCACTGGGGATTTATTCTCGTCATCGGTGCGACGGTGTTCTTCTGGTGGCTGATGGAGCGTTCGACGCTCGGATACCGCTTCCGTGCAGTCGGTCTGAACCCTCACGCCGCGAAGACCGCCGGTATCAACGTCAACCGCGTCTACGTCACTGCAATGGCGCTCTCCGCGGCCTTCGTCGGGCTCGCGGGTGTCAACCAGGCTCTCGGCCGCACTGCAGGCTTCACCCCGAACATCGACTCGGGTATCGGTTTTGACGCGATCACCGTCGCGCTGCTCGGTGGCTCGAACGCGGGCGGCGTTTTCCTTGCCGGAATCCTGTTCGGCGCCATGAAAGCCGGTGGCCCGGCCATGCAGGTGGCGGATGTCGCACCCGAGCTTCTCGCCGTCGTTCAGGGCCTCATCGTGCTGTTCATCGCTGCGCCGCCGCTCGTTCGCGCGATCTTCCGTCTCCCCGCAGCATCCACCAAGATTCCCGGTGCCCGCGGCAGAGTCCGCGCCCTCAAGAAAGGGGTGACGAAGTGAGCTCAGTAACCGCAACGGACGTTCCCGTCGTCCACACCGTCACAGAGGTTCCGCGCAAGTGGAAGATCGCCGGAGTTCTTTCGGTGCTCGCAGTTGTTGCCTTTGTCTTCTTCGGACTTCTTGGCGATGACCGCATCGCAACAGTTGTGCTCTCGAACGCCAACGACGCGATTGTTATCCCGAACATTCCGGTCACGTCACAGCTCGTCTGCATCATCGCTGGTGTGCTGCTTCTTGTGCTCGCGGGTCTCGCCGTTTGGTACACGCTCGGCCGCAAGTCGGTGCCGATCTGGATCGTCATTGTCTTCACCGGACTCTTCATCACGTCACTCGTCGTCTGGACGGGCGCCGGTTCGAAGATCCCCGTTGTGTTCCTGCTCACGGGTTCGATCGCGCTTGCAACCCCCGTTGTCTTCGGAGCGCTCGCCGGCGTCATCGGCGAGCGTGTCGGCGTCGTCAACATTGCGATCGAGGGCCAGTTGCTCGCGGGTGCGTTTGTTTCTGCGGTCGTTGCGAGCATCACCAACAACCTGCTCCTCGGACTCGTCGCGGCCCTCATCGGTGGCGCGCTTGTCTCAATGGTGCTCGCGGCGTTCTCGATCAAGTACCTCGTCGATCAGATCATCGTCGGTGTTGTTCTCAACGCCCTCGTGATCGGCATCACAAACTTCTTCTACGCCGCCGTGCTGAGCGAGAACTCGCAGGAGTTCAACTTTCCGGGAACCCTGCCGTTCCTCCCCATCCCCGGGCTCTCGAGCATCCCGGTCATCGGCGACGTGTTCTTCAACCAGCGCATCACGACCTACCTCATGTTTGTCCTCGTGCCGCTCGTCTGGTACTTCCTGTTCAAGACGCGCTGGGGTCTTCGTTTGCGCTCGGTCGGTGAGCACCCGCTTGCTGCCGACACCGTTGGCATCAACGTCAACCGCACACGATTTATCTCGGTCACCGTCGCCGGAATGATCGCTGGCCTCGGTGGCGCGGCCCTGACTCTCGGTTCTGTTGGTGCCTTTGTGCGTGAGATGAGCGCGGGCCAGGGCTTCATCGCCCTCGCCGCAGTAATCCTCGGTCGCTGGAACCCCTGGCTGACAACGCTCGCGGCCCTGCTCTTTGGCTTCTCGAAGAACTTCAGAATCTTCGCCGGCCAGACCGGATCGTCGATTCCGCCCGACCTCATCGCGATGGTTCCCTACCTCGTTACACTCATCGCCGTCGCGGGCCTCGTCGGGCGCGTTGTTGGCCCGGCCGCCTCCGGCAAGCCGTACGTCAAGCAGTAAGGATTCTGTCGTGTCAGACATCGATTGGGACGCCCTGCGTCTCGCCGCCAACGAGGCGATGCAGAAGTCGTACTCGCCGTACTCGAGCTTTCCGGTAGGAGCCGCCGCCCTCGTTGATGACGGTCGAATTATCAGTGGATGCAACGTCGAGAACGCCTCGTACGGCGTAGGCCTGTGCGCAGAATGTGCGCTGGTCTCGAGCCTGCACATGACCGGAGGCGGCAAGCTTGTCGCCTTTACCTGCGTCGACGGTCAGGGAAACATCCTTATGCCGTGTGGCCGCTGCCGTCAGCTGCTCTACGAATTCTCGACAGAGGGAATGGTGCTCGAGACAGTCTCGGGCTTCAAGACCATCGACGAGGTGCTTCCCGATGCGTTTGGGCCGCGCCAGCTCGACGAGTACGCGGCACGCACCGCCGCAGCAAACTAAGGACACCCCATGGCCATCGAGCCTTTTGACGTCGTCGACCTCATCCGCACGAAGCGTGACAAGGGTGCGCTGAGCACCGAGCAGATCAGCTGGCTCATTGACGCCTACACGCGCGGGTACGTCGCCGACGAGCAGATGTCTGCGATGACCATGGCGATCTTCCTCAACGGAATGGAGCGCACCGAGATTCGCGACCTCACTCTCGCAATGATCGCGAGCGGCGAGCGCATGAACTTCGATGGCCTCTCGAAGCGCACAACCGACAAGCACTCAACGGGTGGCGTCGGTGACAAGATCACGCTGCCGCTCGCGCCGCTCGTAGCATCGTTTGGTGTCGCGGTTCCGCAGCTGTCTGGCCGTGGCCTCGGGCACACGGGCGGCACCCTCGACAAGCTCGAGTCGATTCCCGGCTGGCGCGCGTCGCTCTCGAACGACGAGTTCTACGCGCAGCTCGAAAACGTCGGCGCTGTCATCTGTGCTGCTGGCTCCGGCCTCGCGCCCGCCGACGGCAAGCTGTACTCGCTGCGCGACATCACCGGAACCGTCGAGTGCATTCCGCTCATCGCCTCGTCGATCATGAGCAAAAAGATCGCGGAAGGCACCGCTGCCCTCGTTCTCGACGTCAAGTTCGGCTCCGGCGCGTTTCTGCAAGACCCGGCCCGCGGCCGTGAGCTCGCCGAAACGATGGTGCAGCTCGGTAAAGACGCCGGCGTTGACACAGTCGCGCTTCTCACCAACATGAACGTTGTGCTCGGCAACGCCATCGGCAACGCGAACGAGGTGCGCGAATCGGTCGAGGTTCTCGCCGGGGGAGGCCCCGCCGACGTCGTCGAGCTCACCGTCGCACTCGCGCGCGAAATGCTCGAGCTCGCCGGAGTTCACGACGCCGACGTCGAGGGTGCCCTCAAAAACGGCCAGGCCATGGACACTTGGCGCGCCATGATCACGGCTCAGGGCGGAGACGTGGATGCCGCACTGCCCGTCGCGCGTGAAACCCACGTTGTGACTGCCGAACGCGATGGAGTGCTGGTTGAGCAGCAGGCGCTTCCGTTTGGAATCGCCGCCTGGCGCCTCGGAGCGGGCCGTGCTCGCAAGCAGGATCCGGTGCAGCACTCGGCCGGAATCGACCTTCACGCGAAACCCGGTGACACGGTTACAGCGGGCCAACCGCTCTTTACGCTGAGCGCTGACGAGCCAGAGCGATTCGCACGCGCCATCCAAGCGCTCGAGGGTGCCTACCGCATCGGTGACGCCGGCGACGAGATTCTCGACGGCGGACCGCTCATCGCGGGGCGCATCTCATAGCCCTGTCGCTGATTGAGTAGCTCTGTCGTTGATTGAGTAGGCCGCCCGCGGCCGTATCGAAATCCAACTTCGCTCGATCATCGGAGACTGTTGAGTTCTACAGGCTGTAGATTTAGAGCATGAGCACAGTTACCGACAGTTTCACTCTGCCCGGAAGCGGCGCATCCATCAACGCACTTCCCAAGATCTCGCTGCACGACCACCTCGACGGTGGACTACGGCCGCAGACGATCATCGATCTCGCTGCCGAAATCGGCTACGAACTGCCGACGACGGATGCGACAGAGCTCGGAGACTGGTTCGCCCAGAAGTCGGACTCGGGTTCGCTCGTTGAGTACCTCAAGACGTTCGACATCACGACTGCCGTTATGCAGACCAAAGAAGGTCTCTTTCGTGTAGCACGCGAGTTCGTACAAGACCTCGGTAGCGACGGTGTCATCTACGGTGAGATCCGTTGGGCGCCCGAGCAGCACGTTTCCAAGGGCCTCACACTCGACGAGACAGTCGAGGCCGTGCAGGAGGGCATCGAGGCGGGCATCGCCGACGTCGCCGACACAGGCAAGACAATCCGCATCGGCCAGCTGGTGAGCGCCATGCGTCACGCCGACCGTGGTCTCGAGATCGCAGAGCTCGCCGTGCGCCATCGTGGCAACGGTGTTGTTGGCTTCGACATCGCCGGTGCAGAAGCGGGATTCCCCGCGGGCAAGCTGCGCGATGCATTCGACTACCTCGCCGCAAACTACCTTCCCGCAACCGTGCACGCCGGTGAAGCCGACGGCATCGAGTCGATCAAGGGCGCGCTCTTCGACGGCCGCGCGCTGCGCCTCGGCCACGGTGTGCGCATCGCAGAAGACATCACAACCGAGAGCGAAGACGACGAGGGCACCTACGTAACCCTCGGCCGCACCGCGCAGTGGGTCAAAGACCGCGAGATTGCCCTCGAGCTCGCTCCGTCGTCGAACCTGCAGACCAACGCGTGGGGCACCGAACTTCACGAGCACGCCTTCGACCTGCTCTACCAGCTCGGTTTCCGCGTGACGGTCAACACCGACAACCGTCTGATGAGCAACACGAGCCTCTCGAAAGAGCTGTTCCTGCTGGCCGAGACCTTTGGTTACGACATCAGCGACCTCGAGGTGTTCCAGCTCAACGCCGCCGCCGCCGCTTTCCTGCCGCTCGAAGACCGTGAGGACCTCGCTGACCAGATCAGCGCCGGATTCGAGCGTGCATAGGCATGTCCCTTCCACCCCTTCCCGTTGAAGCAATCCAGATCGGCGCAGAAGCGTCGGACTGGCGCGCTGCCGTGCGACTGGCAGGTGACGCCCTCGTGCGCTCCGGTGCCGCGAAGGCCGCCTACGGCGACGAGATGATTCGGATGATCGAGGAGCACGGCCCGTACGTGGTCATCGCTCCTGGGCTCGCCCTCGCGCACGCTCGCCCTGGCCCAGCGGTCGTCACCGACGGCCTCGCCATCGTGACGCTCGCGACCCCCGTCGCGTTCGGGCACCCGCACAATGACCCCGTGAGCGTTGTGCTCGGTCTCGCCATCGCGTCGGCGCGTGAGCACCTCGCGGCAGTCGCGGCACTCGCCAACGTCTTCAACGACTCCGATGCGATTCAGGCACTCGCCGCAGCAAAGACCGCAGACGAGGTGCAGGCGATTATGGGAGTGCAATCGTGAAGATTGTCACAATCTGTGGCGCCGGCATTGGCAGCTCGGGAATTCTCAAGGTCAACGCCGAACGAGTGCTCAAGAAGCTTGACCTCACCGCGAGCGTCGTCGCCGTTGATCTCGCCTCACTCGCCGAGGTCGCGAGCGACGCCCAGGTCATTCTCACCTCGGCCGAATTCGTTGACGCGATCGGCAAGACCTGGGCCGACGTCATTGTGATCGACAACTACTTCGACACCGAAGAGCTCACCGCGAAGCTGTCGGCGGCGCTGGGCTAACACCTCGGTGGTCGAGTAGGCCGCCCGCGGCCGTATCCGTCTGTCGTTGGTTGAGTAGGCCGCCCGCGGCCGTATCGAAACCAGATCGAGCGAAGCCGAGATTTCCCGCCCGCGCCGCCTCGGCTGCGCTCGGCCCGATTTCGACTTCGCTCAATCAGCGCGTGCGCTACGCCAGCAACTCCCGCATCCCCGCATCGAGCTCGTCAACAACGGCCTGCGCCGCCGCGATGCGCTCCTCGGCCGTGCCCGCTGTGCTCGACGCGTCGATGTAGACCTTGAGCTTCGGCTCTGTGCCACTCGGGCGAACGATAACGCGCGCCTTACCCTCAAGCCAGAAGCGCAGTATGTCGCCCGCCGGAAAGTCTCCCCAGCCCTCGGCGAAGTCGTCGATGCTCTCAACGCGCAGGCTGCCGACTGCCGCCGGCGGGTTGGCGCGCAGGCGCGACATCAGGCGCGGGATCTCGGCGAGGTCGCTCACACGCAACGAGATCTGCGACGAGGCGTACGCGCCAAAGCGGTCGGCGAAGTCGAGCTCGTGCTGCGCGACGCTCGAACCCTTGTCCGCGAGTTCCGACGCGAGCGAGAGAAAGTCGACGGCGGCACTGATGCCATCCTTGTCGCGCACCTTCTTGGGGTCAACGAGGTAGCCGAGTGCTTCTTCGTAGCCGTAGGCGAGACCGCCGACTCGCGAGACCCACTTGAACCCGGTGAGCGTTTCGGCGTAGTCGTGGTTGTACTTGCGCGCAATCTCTTTGAGCGCGGGCGACGACACGATCGACGCCGCGAGTGTGCCATCGTCGTCGGTCGCCTCGAGTCGTGCGGCAGCGCGCCATCCAAGTAACGAACCGACAGCGTTTCCGCTCAGGCGTCGCCACGTTCCGTCGAGGCCGGGAATCGCGATAGCGAGGCGGTCGGCATCCGGGTCATTGGCGACGAGAATATCCGCGCCGATGCTCTGGGCGAGGGCGAGGGCGAGGTCAAGCGCGCCGGGCTCTTCGGGGTTCGGAAACGCCACCGTCGGAAACGCCGCGTCGGGCTCGCGCTGCTCGGGCACAACTGTGACGTCGGTGAATCCGGCAGCGGCGAAGGTGGCAGCAGCCGTCTCCCAACCGACGCCGTGCATGGGCGTGTAAACGATTTTGAGGGTGGATGGCGCGTTGCCGATGCTCGCCGAGCGCTTTACGTACTCGGTGATGACCTCTTCGCCCGCGACCTCGAAGTCGTCGCTGCGGGGCAGCTCGAGCACGCTCTTCGTCGCCGCGATCGTGTCGATCTCTGCGGCGATTGCAGCGTCGGCGGGCGAGACGATCTGTGACCCGTCGTCGAAGCCGCCGAGGTAGACCTTGTAGCCGTTGTCGGCCGCGGGGTTGTGGCTCGCGGTGACCATAACGCCGGCGCTCACGGCGAGGTGCCGCACGGCGAAGGCAAGAACGGGAGTGGGCAACAGGCGCGGCAGAATTATCGCCCGCACGCCTGCGCCAGCCATGATCTGCGCCGTGTCCTCGGCGAAGACGCGGGAGTTTGTGCGTCCGTCATAGCCGATCACAACGCTCGGCTTCGGCTCGCGGGCAAGCAGGTAGGCGGCGAACCCGGCGGCCGCCTGCGAGACGAGCACGCGGTTCATGCGGTTGGAGCCCGCGCCGATCTCGCCACGGAGTCCGGCAGTGCCGAACTCGAGGCGTGCGCCGAAGCGTGACTCGAGGTCAGCGATCGCGGCGTCGTCGCCCGTCTCCGCAGCCTCGATGATCGGTGCGAGTTCTGCCTTCGTGACGTCGTCGGGGTCTTGGGCGAGCCAGGCCTTCGCGGCCGCGACGTGGCTCACAGTTCGCCCACCACTCGGGCGAGGAGCGCGCTGATGCGGGCCTCGGCATCGCGCCCGGCCTCGAGCACCTCCGCGTGGCTCAGCGCCGTCGGCGAGATGCCCGCCGCGAGGTTGGTGATGAGGGAGAAACCAAGAACCTCCATGCCGGCCTGGCGCGCAGCAATCGCCTCGAGCGCTGTCGACATACCGACGATGTGGCCGCCGATCGCCTTCGCCATCTGCACCTCGGCCGGGGTCTCGTAGTGCGGCCCGCGGAACTGCACGTAGACGCCCTCGTCGAGGTCGGCCTCGACGCCGCGGGCGACATCCCGAAGCCGCTTGCTGTACAGATCGGTGAGGTCAATGAAGGTCGCGCCCTCGAGCGGGGAATCCGCGGTGAGGTTGATGTGGTCGCTGATGAGAACGGGTGTACCCGGTGTCCACGACTCGCGAATGCCACCGGCACCGTTTGTGAGGATCATGGTCTTCGCTCCCGTTGCGGCGGCCGTGCGTACAGAGTGCACAACCCGTCGCACGCCGTGGTTCTCGTAGTAGTGCGTGCGTGCGCCGATCACGAGAGCGCGCTTGCCGTTGGGCAGAAGCACCGAGCGCAGGGTTCCGACGTGCCCCACGAGGGCCGGCTTTGAGAACCCGATGATCTCGTCTGCGGGCAGCTCCGCGGTCGTCTCGCCAATGAGATCGGCCGCCTTCGCCCAGCCGCTGCCGAGGGTCAGTGCAATGTCGTGCTGCTCGACGCCGGTCTTCTCGGCGATCTGCGCGGCGGCCTGCGCGGCAATCTCGAAAGGGTCGGCGTTGGGGTCGTCAAGGGGGTGGGTCGTAGACATAGGGTCAACTCTATTCGTGGCATCAGTGAGCACTCGATAACTCTGCGAGAATTGCAGCATGGCCAATGAATTCGAGCGTAAACAGCGAATCGCAGTACTCGGTGGAGGCCCAGGCGGCTACGAAGCAGCACTCGCGGGTGCCCAGCTCGGAGCGGAAGTCACTCTTGTCGAACGCGTGGGCGTCGGCGGGTCGGCAGTGCTCACCGACGTTGTTCCCTCGAAGACCCTCATCGCAACGGCTGAGGCCACAAACGCTATCGGCGAGGCCGCAGACCTCGGTGTGCAGTTCTTCACGCGCAACGACGCCGGACGCCCCGTGCGCCCCGAGGTCACCGTCAACCTCGCCGCGGTCAACGCGCGCCTTCTGCGCCTCGCCCGCCAACAGAGCGAAGACATGAAGAGCCAGCTGATCAAGGCCGGCGTGCGCATCGTTCACGGCGAAGGCCGGCTCGACGGACCCAACAAGATCGTCGTCTCGACCGGCAAGGGCAAGCCGGGCAAGGGCACCGACTTCGACGAGATCGAGGCAGACACCATCGTCGTCTCGGTCGGCGCCTCGCCCCGCGAGCTCGACACCGCGAAACCCGATGGCGAGCGCATCCTCACCTGGACCCAGCTCTACACACTCGATGAGACCCCCGAGCACCTTATCGTCGTCGGATCCGGTGTCACCGGTGCGGAGTTCGCCTCCGCGTACACCGCGCTCGGCTCGAAGGTCACACTCATCTCGTCGCGCGACCAGGTGCTGCCCGGTGAAGATGCCGACGCCGCGCGCGTCATCGAAGACGTCTTCACCCGCAACGGCATGACCGTGCTCTCGAAGAGCCGCGCCGACTCAGTCGTCGTCAAGGGCAAGGGAGTCGTCGCCACCCTCTCCGACGGCCGCACGGTCGAAGGTTCGCACTGCCTTATGGCCGTCGGATCGATTCCCAACACCGCAGACCTCGGGCTCGAGGCGGCGGGGGTTCAGCTCACCGAGAGCGGGCACATCCGGGTCAACCGCGTCGCGCGCACCTCGGTGCCGTCGATCTACGCCGCGGGCGACTGCACAAACTTTATGCCGCTCGCTTCTGTCGCCTCGATGCAGGGCCGCACGGCGGTCTTTCACGCGATGGGCGACGCGGTCAACCCGACCGAGCTTCGCAACGTGACATCCAACATCTTTACGCAGCCCGAGATCGCGACGGTTGGCTGGAGCCAAAAGCAGATCGAAGACGGCATCGCACAGGGCGAGATCTACAAGCTGCCGCTCTCGTCGAACCCGCGCGCCAAGATGATGGGCATCAAAGACGGGTTCGTGAAGCTCTTCGCTCGCACCGGCTCCGGAACCGTCATCGGTGGCGTCATCGTTGCCCCGCACGCGTCTGAGCTCATCGCGACGATCGCCCTCGCCGTCGAGCACCGCCTCACGGTCGACCAGCTCGCGCTCGCGTTCTCGGTCTACCCCTCGCTCACGGGAAGCATCACCGACGCGGCCCGCGCGATGCACATCGTGCGCTAGCGACGCGCCCGCCGCGCCCCCGCGACCGCGCGCCGGCCGCGCCGCGAGTTTGCCAATGCGCCGGTGAATTCACGGGCGTAGTGCAAGACTCGCGGCGCGAACAGGTTCGGCCTCTCCTTCACACCCCGCGATCGGCCATAGTTCTGCACGAGAGCGGACTCACCTCGCACGCCAAGCGGGCGACTCGCGCACTATATGCGCGTGGAATATGCTCCCGAGTGCCCCTGGACCGAGCAGTTCGTCTTCGCGAGCGAGGTGGCGAAGGCGGGCACCGCGACGCAGTTCTACCGGTCTGTACAAGCGGGAAGGTTCACGAAGGTCGCGCACGGCGTCTACCTGCCCGCGGACTATTGGGCCTCGCTCGACGCAGACTCTCGATACCTCGCAACGATCCACGCCGTCGACGCGACAGCACGGATTGCGCGCGTGCATTCACACCTCAGCGCGGCCGCACTGTGGAGGCTACCCATCATCGGGCCGTGGCCGAATCGGGTGCACATTCTCGCGAAGGTGCCGATGTCGCGCAGCCGATCGCAGTGGACGGCCCACGTCTCCCACCCCGACCCGCAACCGGTGATCATCAACCGGCTCAAGGCAACGAACCTTGCACGAACGGTGGTGGATGTCGCGCGCACGGCCTTTCTCTCGACCTCGGTTGCGATGGCCGACCGGGCGCTGTCTGCGGTTCCGGCGGGCACGTCGGGAGTTCGCGCGCAACGCACAACGGTCGACGCACTGACCGCAGAACTTGCAGAGGGATCGTCGTACGGTCGCGCGCGGGCGACGACCGCCCTCGAGCTGGCAGACGGTCTTTCCGGTTCGCCGGGGGAGTCGCTCAGCCGCGTCGGAATGCACATACTGGGCCTGCCCCGGCCGGTGCTGCAGCACGAGTTTCGCGACGCTCGCGGCTCGATGTTCGTCGACTTCTGGTGGCCGGAGTTCAACCTCATCGGCGAGTTCGACGGTGTGGGCAAGTATTTGCGCGAAGAACTTCTAAACGGGCAGACACCCGCCCAGGCGGTGATGAGTGAAAAGAGTCGGGAGAACCGGCTGCGCGCGCTCGGGCCTTCGGTCGCGCGATGGGGCTGGAGTACCGCGCGAGACCTCAGGCAGCTCGGCAGGGTGCTGCGCGAGGCGGGGTTGCACGATTGACGCCGCTTAAGTGGCAATACGCCGGTGAATTCTCCGGCGCATTGCCAAACTTGCGGCGCGAACGTCAGTCGGCGATGTTCAGCAACAGGTGCCCCGACGACACCGTTGTGCCGACCGCTGCATTGATACCCGCGATCGTGCCGTCTTTGTGGGCAACGATCGGCTGCTCCATCTTCATGGCTTCGAGCACGAGGATGAGGTCGCCCTTGACGACGACATCGCCTTCAGCGACGGCGAGCTTGACGATCGTGGCCTGCATCGGCGCCTTGACCGAGTCGCCCGTGACTGTCGAGACCGAGCCAGCGCCGCGACGCTTGGGGGCCGGGGCATTCGAGACGGATCCGGCCGTGGGCAGCAGCTTTGTGGGCAGCGAGACGGGGATGCGCTTTCCCTCGACCTCGACGACCACCGTGTGTCGCGCGGCGGGAGTCGCGGCGTCTGCGAGCGAGCCGCTCCAGGGTTCGATGTCGTTTGTAAAGTCGGTTTCGATCCAGCGCGTGTAGATGCTGAACGGCGACGAGGTGAAGGCGGGATCGCGAACGATCTTGCGGTGGAACGGCAGCACCGTCGGCAGTCCGGCGACCTCGAACTCGTCGAGGGCACGGCGCGAGCGCTCGAGTGCGTCCTCGCGCGAAGAGCCGGTGACGATGAGCTTGGCGAGCAGCGAGTCGAAGGCGCCCGAGATGACGTCGCCGGTTGTGACGCCGGAGTCGACACGCACGCCGGGGCCCCCGGGGAAGCGCAGAACGTTGACCGGTCCGGGCGCGGGCATAAAGTTCAGCCCCGGGTCTTCTCCGTTAATACGGAACTCGAACGAGTGCCCAACGGGCTTCGGGTCGTCGTAGTCGATCTCTTCGCCCTGCGCGATGCGGAACTGCTCGCGCACGAGGTCGATGCCGGTGACCTCTTCTGACACGGGGTGCTCGACCTGCAGGCGCGTGTTGACCTCGAGAAACGAGATGGTGCCGTCTTTCGCGACGAGAAACTCGCACGTGCCAGCACCGAGGTAGCCGACTTCGCGCAGGATCGCCTTCGATGACGAGTAGAGAAGTTCGTTCTGCTCGTCGGTCAAGAACGGCGCCGGCGCCTCTTCGACGAGCTTCTGGTGACGGCGCTGCAGCGAGCAGTCGCGGGTCGAGATGACAACTACGTTGCCGTGCGCGTCGGCGAGGCACTGGGTCTCAACGTGACGCGGCTCGTCGAGGTACTTCTCGACAAAGCACTCGCCGCGACCGAAGGCGGCGATCGCCTCACGTGTTGCCGACTCGAAGAGCTCGGGAATCTCTTCGCGGGTGCGGGCGACCTTGAGGCCGCGTCCGCCACCGCCGAAGGCCGCCTTGATGGCGACGGGCAGTCCGTGGATGTCGACGAAGTCGAGCACCTCCTGGGCGCCCGAGACGGGGTTGAGCGTTCCGGGGGCGAGCGGTGCGCCCACCTTTTCGGCGATGTGGCGGGCCGAGACCTTGTCGCCGAGCTGCTCGATGGCCGTCGGCGAGGGGCCGATCCAGATGAGACCGGCGTCGATGACGGCCTGGGCGAACGACGCGTTCTCGGCAAGAAAGCCGTAGCCGGGGTGCACGGCGTCGGCGCCGGACCGACGAGCGACGGAGAGAATCTTCTCGATGACGAGGTAGGTCTCGGCAGACGTTGACCCGTCGAGTGCGTAGGCCTCGTCGGCGAGCTTGACGTGCCGCGCGTCACGATCCTGGTCGGCGTAGACGGCGACGGAGGCGATGCCACTGTCTTTCGCTGCGCGAATAACACGCACTGCGATTTCTCCGCGGTTAGCGATAAGGACCTTGGTGATTCGAGCCATAGTTCCCTAGCTTATTGGTCTTGGAGCACGCCCAATTTGGTCAGGTGTCACAAGAAAGCCCGCTTCCACATTAATAACCCCTACAAACCGCGATTCCAGAGCGTCGGCCAGCTCACGTCGAATTCGAGAAGCAGAGTGCGCAGCAGCGCGACCGACAGCCCAACAACCGCGTGCGGATCCCCGCGAACCTCGCTGATAAATGGCGCCCCGAGACTGTCGATAGTAAAGGCTCCCGCGACCTGCAGCGGTTCGCCGGTTGCAACGTAGGCGTCGATCTCGTCGTCGGTCACATCGGCAAACTTGACAAACGATGACGACACGCCGCCGGTGGCACCGCCGAGCACTCCGCCGCGGTGGTCAATGAGCCAGTGCCCGGAGTGGAGTTGTCCCTCGCGGCCGCGCTGCAGCATCCATCGTTCTCGTGCGACTTCGGGCAGGTGCGGCTTTCCGTAGACGACACCGTCGAGTTCGAAGAGCGAGTCTCCGCCGAGAATAAAGCCGTCGATCTCGGGGGCCACAACCGCTGCTGCCTTGAGCCGAGCGAGAAGCAGCACGGTTTCCGTCGGTGTGAGCGGGCCGTTGGATGCAACGGCGGCCTCTTCATCGACGTTGGAGGCCAGCAGTACCGGCTCTATTCCTACGGCGCGGAGGGTCGCCAAGCGAGCGGGTGAGGTTGACGCGAGGTACAGCCGCACGTGGGCAACTCCTATGCTCGAAAGATGGGTGAATATACCGGCAAAGAACTTGAGCTCGACGTTACCAACATCGCGCACGGCGGCGTTGCCGTTGCGCGGCACGACGGTCGGGTGATTTTTGTCTCTGACGCGATACCGGGCGAGCGCGTTGTCGCCCGCATCACCGAGGATTCGAAGAAGTCGTTCTGGCGCGCAGAAACTCTGCGCGTCGTTGAGGCGAGCGAGCACCGCCAGCCGCACGTCTGGGCAGAGGCGAGCATCGACCGCGAACCGCACGAGCGTGCGGGCGGCGCCGAGTTCGGGCATATTGCGATCGCGCACCAGCGAGAGCTCAAGCGCCAGGTGCTCGTTGACTCGATGAAGCGAATGGGAGGCGTCGAGGCCGACGCAGAGGTTGAGGCACTCGCGGGGCCGCACGACGGCACCGGTTGGCGTACCAGGGTTCGCCTGCACGTTGACGAGTACGGCCGCGTCGGACCATACGCCGCACGCTCGCACCACGTCGTCGAGGTCGACAGTCTTCCGCTCGCGACGAATGTGGTCAACGTCGCGGCTCCACTGCAGCAGCTTTTTGCGGGCGAAGAACACGTTGACGTCGTCGGCACGTCGACGAGCGGTGCACGGCTTGTTGTCGGCAAGCAGAAACCCTCGGTAATCACCGAGGTCGTGGGGGAGCGCGAGTTTCGCCTCAACGACACCGGGTTCTGGCAGGTGCACTCCGAGGCGGCGGCGACGCTGACCCGCGCCGTGCAGGAGGCGATCGATGACGCCCTCTTCGACCCGCGCGCCCACAACCTCGACCTCTACGGCGGCGTGGGGCTTCTCGCTGCGGCGGTGGGCGACAAGTTCGGCTCGACAACCCACATCACGACTGTCGAGAGCGACGAGCGGGCGACTGACTTCGCGGCGGGCAACCTCTCTGAGTGGATCGGCGCCAACGCCGTCACGGGCCGCGTCGAGCGGTGGATCTCTGCCCTCGCCGCGACTGCCAGTGCGGGTGAGAAGAGCCGGCTGCGCGCGGCCACGGTTGTGCTCGACCCGCCGAGGGCTGGCGCGGGCAAGCAGGTCGTCGAGGCCCTTTCGGCGCTGCGTCCGGCGCAGCTTGTGTATGTCGCGTGTGATCCCGTAGCTCTCTCGCGCGATGTTGGGCTGTTTGCGGAGCGCGGATACCGCCTGGAGCGCCTTCGTGCGTTCGACCTGTTCCCGAACACTCATCACTTTGAGGCTGTCGCGACGCTTGTGCGTGAGTAAGTGCGGGTAGCATGTTGGCAGGCCGAGGGATTCTTACTCGGCCCTGCGAGAGACGAGTGATTATGGTGCAGCCGGAAGCCCCGACGACGCCCGACGTCGCCGCCACGGGCACGGTGCGAGTCGCGGTCGTTGACGATCACGAGTCAGTTCGACTCGGGCTCAAATCAGCCTTCCTCGAAGAGGGCTACCAGTTTCTCCTCGCAGCCGCGACCGTTCAGGAGCTCGTCAACGGGCTCGACGGCCGCGAGTGCGATGTAGTTGTTCTCGATCTGTCGCTCGGCGATGGCTCATCGGTCACCGACAACGTCAAGCGCGTTCAGGCCCTCGGCTCTGCCGTGCTTGTGCACAGCATCGCCGACCGCGTTGCGAGTGTGCGCGAGGCTCTCGCCGCCGGTGCGGCAGGTGTTATTCCCAAATCTTCTGCGACCCGCACCGTGATCGCCGCTGCGGCGAGCGTCGCACGCGGCGAAGTTCTCAACAACCTCGAGTGGGCGACGGCAATCGACGCCGACCGCGATTTCGCGAAGGCCCAGTTGGGTCGTCGCGAGCGCGAGATTCTGCACCTCTACGCTTCGGGTCTGCCGCTCAAGCTCGCCGCGCAGCAGCTCGGCATTGGTTATTCAACGGCGCGCGAGTACCTCGACCGCATTCGTGTGAAGTACGTCGAGGTTGGGCGCCCAGCTCCCACAAAGGTCGACCTTTTGCGTCGCGCCGTCGAGGATGGAATCCTTCCGGGTCTTGATCCGGATGGCGGCGATGGCGACTAGGGCTCCTGCCCTCCGAAGTATTCCCTCGGTCAAGCAGTCGCGCTCTCCGGTCAGCCGCACACAGGTTGAGGCGGTTATCTCTCGATCTGTCGCCTCGTTTGGGCTGGTATTCGCCCTGCAGAGCATTCCGCAGTTCATCGACCAGATCGATGAGGCACGGATTCTGTGGCTCGCGATTGTCGCGACGGCCGTCTACGCGAGCATTCTCGTTGCTTTTGTTCTTTCGCTCGTGAGCCGCCGCGTGCGCCAAGCGCACGTGATGGTCGCGCTCATCTTTATTGCGGCTCTCGTCACCTGGCCGCTCGCCGTCGAGAATGTCGCCGACGTGAGCGCGGGCCGCCATTGGCTCTACCAGTTGCTTACTGTCGCGACGGCGATGGCCGCCATCGGTTTTTCGACGCGCATCGCGACTCTCTACCTGTTCGTTGCGACGATGGCCTATGGCGTCATCCGCATCACCCCGCCCGGCGGTGCCGAGCACTGGGTGCAAGCGATGCTCGAGTCGATCTACGCGCTCATATTGGGCGGCGCGATAGTCGTTATCGTCGCGATGCTGCGCAACGCGGCAGCGGCGGTGGATGTCGCGCAGTCGACGGCTCTCGACCGTTATTCGTTTGCGGTTCGCCAGCACGCGACCGAGGTCGAGCGTGTCCAGGTCGACTCGATCGTGCACGACAGCGTGCTGACCACCCTGCTCTCGGCCGCACGCGCCTTCACTCCGGAGGCGAAAGCGCTCTCGGCGACGATGGCGGCGAATGCGATTGGGCACCTCAGGGAGGCCGCCCTCGTGAGTCCCGACGACGGAAGCACCGTGCGCGTCTCGGCCGTTGCCGATCGCATTTCAGAGGCGGCACTCGCAATGGGCGCTCCGTTCGAGCTTCGCACCCGCCCGCTCGGAGCCTGGGTTATGCCGGCCCTCGCCGCAGATGCGGTGCATGCCGCGGCTGTGCAGGCGATGGTCAACAGTATTCAGCACGCGGGCAACGGCGACACCGTCAGTCGCTGGGTGACGCTGCGTGGCACACAGGCTGGTGGCATTGAGATTGAGGTCGGCGATACCGGCGCGGGCTTCGCGTTCGTTGACGTGCCCAGCGAGCGCATGGGGCTTCGCGTCTCGATCATCGAGCGCGTCGCCAACGCGGGCGGCGTCGCCGAGATCGACTCTGTCGCGGGTGAGGGAACGGTCATCGCGATCCGTTGGCCAAAGGGCGAGCCACCCGCTCGTGTTGGCGCTGACAATCCGGTGACCTTTGAGGAGCTCTCGTGAACATTGGAGTTCCGCGCGCCCTCATCGCGACGATGGCCATTACCTTCTCGGCCTATCACGTCATTCTCGGCATCTACTCGATCTCGTACGCGGCTTCGCCCGTGCCCGTGATCATCGCCCTCGCGCTGTACGCCTTCGCGACGACCGTGAGCCTGCTGCCGTGGGGCAGAATGCGCATGCCGATCTGGATGGCGTCGTTCAACGTCGCGGTGACGATTGTTATCACCGTGCTCGTCTCGAGTGAGCTCGACCCGAACCGGGAGGGTGGCAACGGCTACGCCACCTGGTACGTCGCAGCCGTCGGAACACTCCTGACGATCACCTCGACGCGCAGGCGTCACGCATTCGCATGGGTGGGCATTGGTTTTCTCGCGGTGCAGACCGTCATCTGGGCCGGCCCGGGCGCCCTTGCGAGTCTCGGCGTCATCGGAAGCATCTCGTGGGTTGCCGTTTCGCACATTCTCTCGACCGGAATGGCGAAGGCGACCAAAGACGCGTTGCGTTTCGCGCTCGCCGAGCGTGAGGCGACTGACTGGCAGGCCGCGCAAGAGGCACATGTCTTCGAGCGGCAGTTTCGGCTCGGGCAGACGAGCTCGAGCGCGCTGCCCATGTTGCGTCGCATCCAGGAGCGCGGCGGCGAGCTGACCGAAGCAGAGCGTCTCGAGTGCCTGCACCTCGAGGGAGCTATCCGCGACGAGATTCGCGGCCGGCGTCTGCTGAGCGACGACGTGCGTAGTGAGGTGCTTGTCGCGCGCCGCAGAGGCACCGTGGTGACTCTCCTCGATGAGGGCGGCCTCGACGATCTCTCTGACTCTGAGCTCGGTCGCGTTCATGCGCAGGTCGCAGCCGCAATCGCCTCGACGAACGCAGACACGGTAATTGTGCGCACCGCCGCCGAGACCACCGATGTTGCAGTTACCGTTGTCGGCTTGCGCAGCGCAACAACGGAGGGCGGGCTCGACGCTCACGAAGACGACGAGGTCGACCTCTTCCTGGAGATTCGCTCGCGCTCGTAAGAGATGCGCGGCGTCGAAACGCGCGGCGTCGAAACGCGCGGCGTGGAAATGCGGAAGGGCCGGTCGATGACCGGCCCTTCGCAAGTTCCGCGTCAGGGCGATAACCCGAATATCGCCCTGACGCGCCCCCAAATTATTAGCCCGCTTACCCTAGTCGGCTAATAACTGGTGGTGCAACTCGATACGAGAGACACCTAGCACGTTCAATACTGCCTTCGGTGGCAACCCCGCACAGTCGTCATTTAGGGGGACAGCAGGGGGACAATTCGGGCGAAAAGTGCCAGATTTAAGACAAAAACCCGCATAACTACGGGGATTTTAGCTGCGAAAACCGGGGTACACACTGGGTTACACGACACAAAAGGTCGGTCTCCCCACCAATTAACTGTCGAAATCGATAGTTAATCCTTCGGAATCAGTTGTTTCTAGGCGGAAAAACCGCGCCACGCACCGGAACCGCGCGTAATGGGCGCGCGAAACGGACGCTGGCTGCGCTCCCAGGCGCTCGGCCCCGACGCGGTTACGCGACCGTTTTCTTCGGCGAGTTCTTCGAGGGCGGCCGTGAGAACGGCAGTCGTTGCCGCGACATCCATGTCACTCGGATTACCGCCGAGAATTCGGATGTCGCTCGTGACCTGTTCTTGCTCGCTCATAGGGCGAGTTTATCGAGGAAGGCAGCCGGGTAGGATTTTCGCCATGCCTGAAAGCTCTCCGCCCGTGAATTCCGCGGTGCCGGAGCGAGTGCTCGTTGTGACTCCGACCTACAACGAGGCGCCCAACATCCGCTCGGCGATCGAGAAGGTGCTCGCGGCAGTGCCAACGGCCAACGTGCTCATCGTCGACGATGCGAGCCCCGATGGCACGGGAGAGATTGCCGACGCCATCGCCGCAGACGACGAGCGGGTCTTCGTTCTTAATCGCGCCGAGAAAGACGGCCTCGGCCACGCGTACCTCGCGGGATTCGCGTGGGCGTTCGAGCGCGGCTACGACGTTGTCGTCGAAATGGACGCCGACGGCTCGCACCCCGCCGAGCGGCTTCCCGTGATGCTTGCGACGCTCGCGGCAGACCCCGCCGTCGCGCTCGTCATCGGTTCACGCTGGGTGCCAGGCGGCTCGGTCGTCGACTGGCCGCGGTTCCGCGAGGCTCTGAGCCGCTCTGCGAACCTCTACGCGCGAATGGCGCTCCGCATCCCCGTTCGCGATGCAACGGCGGGCTACAGGGCGTACACGGCCTCGGTGCTCGAGAGTGTGATCGACGACAGCATCCACTCCCGCGGCTACATTTTTCAGATCGACCTCGCGCTGCGCGTTCACGACGCCGGTTTCGACATCGCCGAGATCCCCATCGAGTTTCACGACCGGGTCGCGGGCACGTCGAAGATGAGCGGCGCCATCGTGTACGAGGCGATGGCAAAGGTGACAGCGTGGGGGATAGCCCGCGCGTTCGGCAGAAAGCGCTAGTTACAGCGGAATGTTGCCGTGCTTCTTGGGCGGCAGTGTTGCACGCTTTGTGCGCAGCGCTCGCATCGCCTTGATGACAGCAACGCGCGTTGCTGCGGGCTCGATGATGCCATCGAGCTCACCGCGCTCTGCTGCGAGGAACGGCGAAGCAACGTTGTAGGTGTACTCGTTGGCGAGACGCGTGCGCACGGCCGCGACATCCTCACCCGCCGCCTCTGCCGCCTTGATCTCGTTGCGGTACAGAATGTTGACGGCGCCCTGGCCACCCATAACCGCGATCTCGGCGGTGGGCCAGGCGTAGTTGAGGTCAGCGCCGAGCTGCTTCGAGCCCATAACGATGTACGCGCCGCCGTAGGCCTTGCGGGTGATGACAGTCACGAGCGGCACTGTGGCTTCTGCGTAGGCGTAGAGCAGCTTCGCGCCACGGCGGATGACGCCCGTCCACTCCTGGTCGGTGCCGGGCAGGTAGCCGGGAACGTCGACGAGGGTGAGGATCGGAATCGAGAACGCGTCGCAGAAGCGAACGAAGCGCGCGGCTTTCTCGCCCGCCTCAATGTTGAGGGTTCCGGCCATGGCGTTGGGCTGGTTGGCGACGATGCCGACCGAACGGCCCTCGACGCGGCCGAAGCCAACGACGATGTTCGGGGCGAAGAGCGGCTGGGTCTCGAGAAACTCGCCGTTGTCGACGATGTGCTCGATGACGGTCTTGACGTCGTAGGGCTGGTTCGGCGAGTCGGGAATTATCGTGTTGAGCTTGCGGTCTTCGTCGGTGATCTCGAGCTCGACCTCGCTCTCGTAAACGGGCAGCTCTGCGAGGTTGTTATCGGGCAGGTAGCTGATGAGCGCGCGAGCGTAATCGAGCGCATCGTCTTCGTCGCTCGCGAGGTAGTGCGAGACGCCAGAGATCTTGTTGTGGGTGAGCGCTCCACCGAGCTCCTCCATTCCCACGTCTTCACCGGTGACAGTCTTGATGACGTCGGGGCCGGTGACGAACATCTGCGAGGTCTTGTCGACCATAATGACGAAGTCGGTGAGCGCGGGGGAGTACACGGCGCCACCGGCTGCCGGGCCCATCACAATCGAGATCTGCGGGATAACACCAGACGCCTGCGTGTTGCGACGGAAGATCTCGCCGTACTTGCCGAGGGCGACGACGCCCTCCTGAATACGGGCTCCACCGGAGTCGAGCATGCCGATGATCGGAACGCCCGTTTTGATGGCGTGATCCATAACCTTGATGATCTTCTCGCCGGCGACCTCGCCGAGCGAGCCACCGAAGATTGTGAAGTCCTGCGAGTACACGGCGACCTGGCGACCGTGGATCGTGCCGAGGCCCGTGACGACCGCGTCGCCGTAGGGGCGCTTGGCCTCCATGCCGAATGCGTGGGTGCGGTGGCGCACAAACTCGTCGAGCTCAACAAACGATCCGTGGTCAAGAAGTTCGTTGATGCGCTCGCGGGCTGTCTTTTTGCCCTTCGAGTGCTGCTTCTCGATAGCGGACTCGCCGCTCGCCGTCACGGCTTCGTGGTAGCGAACCTTGAGATCGGCAAGCTTGCCGGCGGTCGTGGAGATCGGCGGGGTCGTGTTCGATTCAGTCACGGGTTTCACTCTACTGGCCAGCAACCCCGCCATCCCGTTGGCGGATGTCTACAGAGTTGTGCGGCTAGCCTTGCACGATGGAGCTTCCCCTCAGTCGCGCGGCGGTGCCGAGCCTCGAGGTTCTACCGCGAGTGGGCTCAACTAATGACGAGCTGCGGGTGCGTGCGGCAGCCCTGGGTGATCTCTGCGCGATCGTCACAACCGACCAGCGTTCTGGCCGTGGTCGTCTCGGCCGCGAATGGGTTGCGCCGCCGGGAACGGCACTCGCCGTCTCAGTTCTCTTACGCCCCGTGCTGCCCGCGGGCGAACCTCTTGGCCTCGCGCACTACGGCTGGCTTCCGCTCATCGCCGGTCTTGCCATGGCGCGAGCCGTTGCATCCATCGTTCCGAAAGGCGACGAACGCACGGGGCTCAAGTGGCCCAACGACGTTCAGGTCGACGGGCACAAGATCTCGGGACTGCTCGGCGAACTGCTGCCCACAGGCGACGGCGTCATCATGGGCGCCGGCCTCAATCTCTCGCAAACGCGCGAAGAACTGCCCATTCCGACCGCCACGTCGCTGCGACTTGCGGGTTCCATGCTCGAAGAAACCGAGCTGGTGGATGTCGCGCTCGCCGCCTACCTGACCGAGCTCAGCGCCCTCTACTCGGGTTTTGTGCGCCTCGGGGGAGACGCCGAGGGCAGCGGAATCCGCGACGAACTCAGGGAAACCTGCACGACCCTCGGTTCGCAGGTGCGTGTCGAACTTCCCGGTGCCGACGATCTGCACGGAACGGCCACCGATATTGACCGCGCCGGACGCCTCATCGTTCGACGGTCATTGGATGGGCAATCCGTGTCTGTCGCGGCCGGTGACGTGACGCATGTGCGGTATGAATGAGGCATGTCCACTGAAGCGAGGGTTCCCGAAGTGGTCGTCGCGCGACTGCGACCCCACGCTCGTGCCCTGTTCTGGCCGAGTCTTGTGCTCGTTGTGACAATTGGACTCTTTGCCTACTTCTATGGCTCGTTCGACGAGTTCTGGCAAAACCTCGCTGTGCTCATCGCGGCCGTGCTCATTGTGCTTCTCCTCTGGTTTGTGCCGCTCTTTGCATGGCTCGGGCGGCACTACACAATCACCACTCGACGCATCGTTCTGCGCAATGGGTTTCTGGTTCGCGTGCGCCAGGAGCTTCTGCACAGCCGGGGCTACGACGTCACGGTGCGCAAGAACTCGCTGCAGTCGCTGTTCGGATCGGGCGATGTGATCATCAACACGGGGCTCGAGCGACCCGTCATTCTGCGCGACGTGCCTGGTGCCGATCTTGTGCAGTCGGCACTGCACGACCTCATGGAGTCGAGCCTCAATCCGGTCGCCGCGCGCAGGCAACAGGAGCAGTCGGCGCACCCCGATGAGACGACCCGATGGGGCGAGCGTTAAACACACACCCTCAGGGTTCGTAGTATGTATTGGCGCGTCCGCCCGTTCTGGGCCTTCGAAATGGAGTTCGTTGTGAAGATTTCTGTGATTGGCTGCGGCTACCTCGGTGCCGTACACGCCGCCTGCATGGCCGAACTCGGTCACGAGGTCATCGGCGTTGACGTCGACCAGGCGAAGATCGACTTTCTGGCCGAGGGACGTGCGCCGTTCTTTGAGCCAGGGCTTCCGGAGATCCTCACCTCGGCAATCGCAACCGGCCGCCTGCGTTTCACCACCGACATGAGCGAGGTCGCCGACGCGGGTGTGCACTTCGTCGCCGTGGGAACGCCGCAGACCAAGGGCTCGTACGCCGCCGACATGACCTACGTTGACGCTGCTGTCGACGCCCTCATTCCGCACCTCGCCGATGGCGCTCTCGTCGTTGGCAAGTCAACGGTGCCGGTCGGCACTGCCGCGCGTCTCGCCGAGAAGGTCGCCGCAGGCGCCCCGCAGGCGTCACTCGCGTGGAACCCCGAGTTCTTGCGCGAGGGATTTGCCGTGCAAGACACGCTCGGCCCCGACCGCCTCGTCTACGGTGTACCGGCAGGGGACGCTGGAGAGCGCGCCACCGGGCTTCTCGATGAGATCTACGCTGTTGCGCTAGCGGCAGACACCCCCCGCATTGTTATGGACTACGCGACGGCCGAACTCGTCAAGGTCTCTGCAAACGCGTTTCTCGCCACAAAGATCTCGTTTATCAACGCCATGGCAGAGGTTGCCGAGGCAACGGGTGCCGATGTCACGATGCTCGCTGACGCGATCGGGCACGACGTGCGCATCGGCCGTCGCTTCTTGAACTCCGGCCTCGGATTCGGCGGCGGTTGCCTTCCGAAAGACATCCGCGCGTTCCGTGCCCGCGGTGAAGAGCTGGGCCTCGGCTCGTCGCTCGCCTTCCTCGGCGAGGTCGACGCGATCAACCTTCGCCGCCGCGAGCGTATGGTCGAGCTGACCCGCGAGACCCTCGGCGGCCTCGAGGGCAAGCGCATCGCGGTTCTGGGCCTTGCGTTCAAGCCCGACTCCGACGACGTACGTGATTCACCGTCGTTGGATGTCGCGGCTCGCCTGCACGAAGAGGGCGCGATCGTTACGGTCACCGACCCCGAAGCCATTGAGACTGCCAAGCGCCTTCACCCGGAGCTCAACTACGAGACAACAGTTGCCGACACCGTGGATGGCGCAGAGGCAGTTCTTGTGCTCACCGAGTGGAAGCAGTACCGCGCCCTCACGCCCGACGACCTCGCGGCGACCGCTGGCCAGGTCATCCTCGACGGACGCAACTGCCTCGACCGCGAACTCTGGCGCGGCGCCGGCTGGACCTACAAGAGCCTCGGTCGCCCGTAGCCCTGTCGGTGGTCGAGCGAAGTCGAGATTGCCTGACGCGCCTCGGCTACGCTCGGCGTGATTTCGACAGGCTCAATCACCGGCGAGCGCCCAGGGTTCCGATACAGGCGCGAGAGCGCCTCACTCAACCAGCGTCGAACTAGTGGGCGGCGGCGGCAACCTCATAGGCCTCCGCGTGCCCCGCAGCCGTCGCCTCCCAGGTGAATCGCGCGGCGCGGGCCCGCGCGAGCCCTGACAGCTCGGCTCGGCGGGCTGGGGACGCAAGAAGCTCCCGCATGGTCGCGGCGATGGCCGCGGCATCCACCCCCGTGTATTCGACTGCGTCGCCGCCTACCTCGGGCAGTGCGAGACGATCGGTCGTGATGACCGCGGCACCGCACGACATCGCCTCGAGAACGGGCAGGCCAAAACCTTCGCCGAGGCTCGGGTACATCACGGCCGTCGCGCCACCGAGCAGCGCCGGCAGCTGCTCAAACGGCAGGTAGCCGAGCGCGACGACTCCGGGCTGGCCGGCGTCGAGGCGCGCGAGCACGTCGGTGTCCCAACCGCGACCGCCGGAGACCAGCAGCGGGGGAGCACCCTCGCCGAGCATCGCGTGCGCATCGAGCAGGGCACCGAGGTTCTTGCGGGGCTCGATCGTGCCGAGGAACGCGAACCAGCCGTTATCGCCGATCGCCGGAATCTCGCGGGCGAAGTCGGCAACCTCAGCGGTGGATGGCGCGTGGAAGAGCCGTGCGTCAACACCGTGGTGTGCCACCCGCACGCCCGCCTTGGCGGCTCCGAGATAGCGCTCGACCTCGCTCACTGTCGCGGCGCTCGGCGCTACGACGACGTCGGCGCGTCGCCAGTCGAGACGGATCCAGGTGCGAAAAAAGAAGCGCTTGAGGGCGCTGTGCACCTCGGGGTCGCTGAAGAAGGTCGCGTCGTGCACGGTGACGACGCGACCCCCGCGCCAGAACAACGGGTACGTGTAGTGCGGCGAGTGAATGACATCAACCCGAAGTCGGCGCGCGATTGCGGGGAGTCCGAACTGTTCCCACAGCAGGCGCAGACCGCGGCTCGTGAGGCGCGGTGGCACCGACTCGATGTGCGCCGAGGGAGCCAGCAGCGCAAGTGCGGCAGCATCGCGCTCCTGGCCGACGACAACGAGGTCAATGTCGGTGCTCTCGAGACCGGCGAGGAGACCCTCCAGGTATCGGCCGACGCCCGCGCGGTTCGCGGGAAGCGCCGTGCAGTCGATGAGAACGCGCGTCATCGAGTGCTCTCCGCGACGGCTATGCCGCTGGTGTCGGTGCCGCTAGTGTCGGCGTTCGGCACGGGAGCGACGTGGGTGTCGCCGGGGGCGAGCGCGACGTCCTTGAAGACCCAGAGGCGGTAGAGGGTGAAGCGAACTGCCGTGCCGAGGCCGAGTCCCACAACGTTTGTCGCGATGTTGTCGGCGAGCGGCGAAGTAAAGCCGAGCGCGTAGTGCGATACCCACAGGCAACCGAGGCTCACGCCCATACCGATGAGGCTCGCGACGGCGAACTCGAGGCCTTCACGCCACCACTGTGGGCGGCGCACGGCTCGAAAAGTCCAGTGCCGATTGCCGAGCCAGTTCGCGACTATCGCGAACGAGGTCGAAATGAGCTTGGCGATGATCGGGCCCTCGTGCAGCGAATCGGCGCTGAGAACCGTGAAGATCAGAAGGTTGAAAATCGCGACGTCAATGACGAGTCCAACCAGTCCAACGAGCCCAAAGCGCGTCAACTGAACGAAAAGGGCACGCATGCATCCACCTGGTCGATAAGCGAAGATAGGTTGTCCAGTCTAAACGGCAGCGCGCCACCAAACCTCAGGAGTAAAAGATGTCCCCCACCGTAGGAGTTATCGGTGGCGGCCAGCTCGCCCGCATGATGGTGCCCGCAGCTGTCAACCTCGGAATCGACATCAGGGTGCTCGCCGAAACCGCGGGAGAGTCGGCGGCAATCGCCGTTACGAGCCTTGGCGACTATCGCGATGAGGCGACAGTTCTCGAGTTCGCGAAGAGCGTCGACGTTATTACCTTCGACCACGAGCACGTTCCGCAGTCGGTGCTCAAGGCGCTCGTCGATGCCGGCGTGAGCGTTCAGCCCGGACCAGACGCGCTGCTTTACGCACAAGACAAGCTCCTGATGCGCGAGCGTCTCTCGGCGCTCGGGCTCCCCGTGCCCGACTGGGCACGCGTCACAACAGTTGACGAGCTTGAGGCGTTTCTCGCCGATCACGGCGGCCAGGGTGTGCTCAAGACTCCGCGCGGTGGCTACGACGGCAAGGGCGTGCGGGTCGTGCGCAGTGGAGCAGAGGGGGCCGACTGGTTCGAGGGTGGCACCGAGATGCTCGTCGAAGAACTTGTCTCCTTCACTCGCGAACTCGCGCAGATCGTCGCTCGTCGCCCGAGTGGAGACATCGAACTGTGGCCGGTGGTCGAAACCGTGCAGCGCAACAGCGTGTGCGCAGAGGTTATCGCCCCCGCCCCAAACTCGGCAGGCAAGCTCGCCGACGTCGCGGCAGACATCGCGACCACAATCGCAGAGGCGCTCGGGGTAACGGGTGTGCTCGCGGTCGAGATGTTCCAGACCACCGACGAACGCCTGCTCATCAATGAACTCGCGATGCGCCCGCACAACACGGGGCACTGGTCGATCGACGGTTCGACGACAAGCCAGTTCGAGCAGCACCTTCGTGCGGTGCTCGACCTTCCCTTGGGAGCAACCGGATGTCGCGACGAATGGTCGGTGATGGTCAACATTCTCGGTGGTCCGTCAGAGGGCTCGCTCGCCGACCGTTACGCGCTGGCTCTCGCCGAGCAGCCGACCGTGAAGTTTCACAACTACGGCAAAGACCCGCGCCCCGGTCGCAAGGTCGGCCACGTGACGGCGGGTGGCGACGATCTCGATGACGTCGTTTATCGCGCGCGCGCCGCTTCAGCGTTCTTCGATAACTGACACCTACGATGGTCAGCGTGCCAGAACCAATCGTCGCAGTTGTAATGGGGTCGGACTCCGACTGGAACGTGATGGCTGACGCCGCAGCGGCCCTCGCCGACTTCGGTATCGCCCACGAGGTCGAGGTTGTGTCGGCCCACCGAACACCCGAGCGCATGATTGAATTCGGTAAGACGGCGCGAGACCGCGGCATCCGCGTCATCATTGCTGGCGCCGGCGGTGCAGCGCACCTGCCCGGCATGCTCGCTTCGGTGACTACGCTGCCGGTTATCGGCGTTCCCGTGCCGCTCGCGAAGCTCGACGGGCTCGACTCGCTGCTGTCGATCGTTCAGATGCCCGCCGGTGTTCCCGTCGCGACCGTCTCGATCGGCGGAGCCCGCAACGCCGGAATCCTCGCCGCCCGCATTCTGTCAACTTCTGACGACGCCCTTGCGGCCGCGCTCGCCGACTACGCTCGTTCGCTCGAGACCCTTGTCGCCGAAAAGAACGCGGCACTCAAGTCCACACTGTGAGCGCCACAAGCCCCGTTCGGTACCCGGATGCGAGCTCTCGCGACGTTATGACTCGCAGGGGCTGGACCCTTGTGTTGCTCAACCTGCTCATCCCGGGCACAGCGCAGATGCTCGCCGGAAACCGCAGGCTCGGGCGCTTTGGGGTCGGCTCGACGTTCTTGCTCTGGGCTGCCGCGGCCGTCACTGCGGTGCTCTGGTTCGTTGCGCGATTTGTTGTGCTGTCGATAGCAACAAACCCCTACGCACTCATTGCGCTGCAGGTGGTTATCGCCTTCTACGTTGTGCTGTGGGTCATTCTCACCCTCGACACGATCCGGCTCGTACGTCTTGTGCGCACCGGGCCGGCGGCACGCGGCTTCATCGCCGGATTCGCGGCCATCGCCCTTGTGCTCGTTGCGGGCGGGGCGGGCTACGGTTTCGTCGTCTCGAACTCGGCGCGCGGCCTGCTCGGCGAGGTCTTCTCGGGCGGCCAGGTTGAGGCCTCGGTCGACGGCCGGTACAACATTCTTCTGCTCGGCGGTGACGCGGGGGCCGACCGGCTCGGGCTTCGCCCCGACAGCATCTCTGTTGTGAGCATCGACGCCGAGACGGGCGCCGCGACCATCATCGGCATTCCGCGCAACCTGCAGCGCGTGACCTTCAACGACGACTCGCCCATGCACGAGGTGTTCCCGACCGGGTATGACTGCGGCCCCGAGTGCCTCGTGAGCTACCTGTACACCTACGGCGAAGAGCACCCCGAGCTCTACCCCAACGCGCTCGCCGAGGGCAGCGAACCGGGTATCGAGGCCATGCGTGACGCGATCTCGTCGGTCACCGGCCTAGAGCTTCAGTATTTTGTGCTCATCGACATGAAGGGCTTCAGCAAGCTCATCGACGCGCTCGGCGGGGTAGACATCGACTCGACCGGCCGCTACCCGATCGGCGGAAGCGACGGCAGCGACGAGCCTTACTCCGAACCCGACGGCTGGATCGAAGAGGGTCCACAGCACATGGACGGCTTCACCGCCCTCTGGTACGCCCGCGCGAGGCACGGCACAAGCGACTACGACCGCATGCAGCGGCAGCGCCAGGTGCAGGAGGCGATTCTCACGCAGGCCGAACCGGCAAACATTCTCGCGAAGTTCGAGAAGGTCGCGGCCGCGGGGTCTCAGGTCGTCTCGACCGACATCCCTAGCGCGATGCTCGGCTACTTCGTCGAGCTCGCGTCAAAGACTCGCGCGCTTCCGGTCGAGAAGCTCAACCTTGTGCCCGCCAACGGCGTGGACGTCATCCACCCCGATTTCACGGCAATACACGCAATGGTGGATGCCGCGCTTGATGCGTCTGTGCCCGACCCGAGTCCGACGCCGACCAACAAGTAGTTCGCGCGTCGCTGGTTGAGTGCGAGCGCCAGCGAGTGTATCGAAACCGGGGTGCCTCGACTGCGCTCAACCACCGGGTTTCGATACGGCAGCGGGCGGCCTACTCAACCACCGACGGGGGTTACAGGTCGGCGTGCAGCTGCCAGACCTTTTCTGCCGAGGTCTTCCAGCTGAACATTCCCGCGCGGTCCTTGCCCTCGGTCGCGAGCTTCGTAGCGAACTCGTGATCGTTGGCAACGGAGGCGATGGCCTGAGCGAGGCGCTCGGGGTAGCCCTCGGGGTCGGCGAGCGGCACGGCAAGACCTGCGCCGGCGCTCACCTCCATGATCGCCGGGTCGTCGGAGTGCACAACCGGCGTCGAGAACGAGAACGCCTCGAGCAGGGGCAGACCAAAACCCTCAGCGAGGCTCGGGAAGACAAAAACGTTGGCACGATCGAGCGCGACAGAGAGGTCGGCATCGTCGAGGTACCCGAGTGAGCGCACGCGTCCCTCGGGCACACCGGCCTCACGGGCGATCGTCTCGATGTCGATGCTTCCCCATCCGGGCGGGCCGACAATGAGCAGTGGCAGGTCGGTCGAGTCGGGGTGGGCGAGCGATCGGATGAGCGGCTCGAGCCCCTTGCGGGGTTCGAGGGTTCCGACGCTGAGAATGTAGCGCTCGGGAAGACCGAGGGCCTTCGCGCGCGCGTCGGCGTCGCCGGGCACAACGAGCTTGGGGCTCACGGCGCCCTCGATGACGCGCACGCGCTCACCGAAGTCACGGATCTCGGCGAGCTGGCCGGCAACGGCATGGGTCGGAACAACAACGGCGTCGGCGTACTTGAACGCGCGGTTGGTGAGCGCCTTGTGCCAGTTCACGCCGCGCGGGGTGAGTGTCTCGGGGTGCGTCCACGGCACAACGTCGTGGATCGTCACAACAACCTGGCTCGCCTGGTTGTGCAGGCGGTCATGCTTCGACAGGGGAGCAAGAAGGCTCGGCGAGTGCAGCATGCCAGAGCCGGGGATGCGCGTGAAGCCGTACTGCCACGCCGCCATCATCTCGCGGCGGGCGAGCGACGACTTGTGTAGCTGCTTGAGTCCGGGCAGAAGCGTCATGAGCCGCTCGTAGTCGGCCTCGGGCGAGCTCGAGACAACTCCCTCGACCTGGCACCCGGGAGGAGCACTCGCGATGAGCTCGCGCGTGAGTTCTTCGGTGTAGCGGCCGATGCCACCCGGCACGGGGGCAAGAATCTGGTCGACTATGACTCTCAGGGTTGTCATTGCGCTCCAAAGATTTCAGTTTTTTGTGCCTCGCCGAGCGCGTCGCGCCAAGGTCGCATCGGGGCAATTCCGGTCGACGCCCAAGCGTCATGACCAAGAACGGAGTACGCCGGCCGCGGGGCAGGGCGTACAAAACTCGTACTTTCGGTCGGCTTGACCCTATCAGGATCAAGCCCGGCGCCTTCGAGTACAGCTCGCGCGAAGTCGAACCAGCTCGCGGTGCCCGAGTTGGTCGCGTGATAGACGCCCGTGACCACCCCGGCGTCGAGAAGTGCGATGGTCTGACTAGCGAGGTCGACGGTCCAGGTCGGTTGGCCCAGTTGGTCGGTCACAACGCTCAGGGTGTCGCGCTCCGAGGCGAGGCGCAGCATGGTGCTCGCGAAATTCGGTCCGTGTGCGCCGTAAATCCAGGCAGTCCGCAGCACAATCGTGCGCCACGGGTTGCCGTCGAGGGCAGCGCGCTCACCAGCGGCCTTCGACCGACCGTAGGCATTTATTGGATGCAGCGGCGCATCTTCGTCGTACGGGAACGTCGCCGAACCATCGAAGACGTAGTCGGTCGAGTACTGAACGAGAATCGCGCCGGTCGCGTGCGCGGCCGCAGCGAGGTGGCCAGGGGCAGTTGCGTTGACGAGCGTTGCAGTTGCCTCGTCTATCTCCGCGTCATCCACTCGCGTATAGGCGGCAGCGTTGAGAACTACATCGTGTCCGGCAACGGCAGCCATCACGGCGGCGGCGTCGGTGATGTCGAGCTCGGCGCGAGTGAGGGCGGTGACATCGCGACCGGCGAGTGCCTCGACGAGGTCGGAGCCGAGCATGCCCCCGGCACCGGTGATCAGATACCGACTCACAGCGATGCGCGTTCCTTGAGCGGCTCCCACCACGAGCGGTTGTCGCGGTACCACTGAACGACGTCGGCGAGCCCCTCGGCGAAGGGAACCTGCGGCGCGTAGCCCAGCTCGTTTGTGATCTTTGTGATGTCGACGCTGTATCGAAGGTCGTGGCCCTTGCGGTCGGCGACCGCGTCGACAAACGACCAGTCGCGACCGGTTGCCTCGAGCAGCAGGCCGGTGAGCTCGCGGTTGCTGAGCTCGGTGCCGCCACCAATGTTGTAGACCTCGCCCGCGCGGCCACCGGCGAGTACAAGGGCTATGCCACGGCAGTGGTCGTCGACGTGCAGCCAGTCGCGAATGTTGCCGCCGTCACCGTAGAGCGGAACGTGACGCTCATCGATGAGGTTCGTGACGAAGAGCGGAATGACTTTTTCAGGAAAGTGGTACGGCCCGTAGTTGTTCGAGCACCTGGTGATCGAGACATCCAAACCGTGCGTTCTGAAGTAGCTGCGCGCGAGAAGATCGCTGCCGGCCTTCGATGCGGAGTATGGCGAATTCGGCTCGAGGGGGCGCTCTTCGTTCCACGACCCCGATTCGATCGAGCCGTAGACCTCGTCGGTCGAGACGTGAACGAACTTGGCGACTCCCGCGTGCAGTGCGGCGTCGAGAAGGCGCTGGGTGCCGAGCACGTTGGTCTCGACAAAGATCGACGAGTCGAGAACAGAGCGGTCGACGTGCGATTCAGCCGCAAAATGAACTATCGCGTCGGCGCCCGGAATGACCTGGGCGAGAACCGCCGGGTCACGGATGTCGCCGTGCACAAAGGTGTAGCGCGAGGAGTCTTTGACCGGTGCGAGGTTGGCGAGATTGCCCGAGTAGGTCAGGGCGTCGAGAACCACGACCTCTGCGCCCTCGAGCGCCGGGTAGGCATCGGTAAGCACGCGCCTGACGAAGTTTGACCCGATGAATCCGGCGCCGCCGGTGACCACGATTCTCACCGGGCGATTCTACTTGCTCCCAATCGTGACCGGGCTGAACTTTTGTAGGCCATACTTGCCAAAGCTGGACAGTCTCGTCTGCCCACGCCACTCTTCGGGGGCAACATGCGGGTTCGATCCATTGCACTGACTGCCCTTCTTGTGGGCGCGGCGGTGGTGAGCGCAAACCCCGCGCAGGCCGTGGGCGATCCCGACCGGCTCGTACCGATGGCCGACTTCGCTCCCTCGGGGTATGCGCGGGAGGCCGCGAAGCTGCCCGACGAGCTCGTCGTCGCACTCGACGAAGGTGTGGGCATCTCACCCGCCGAATACCTCGCGCAGGCCGATGCCGCCCGCAATGCCGCCACAACCGTCGACTCGCTCGAAGCCGCTGGCTACCCCGTTCTCGGATCACGACTGGATGGCACGCGCCTCACCGTCAACGTCGGCGACGCCGCTGCCGCCGCCGTTGTCACACGTCTCGGGGCAACCCCGCAACTCGGAGCTCCCGCGACCCCCACGTTCGACCTCAGCGCGGCGCGGCTCGCTGATACGGACTCGGCATCCGGCGGCGACGCAATTTTCTGGCGATCGAAGTCGAGCACCTTCCGCTGCTCGATTGGCTTCAACGGCCGATCGGTGAAGACCGCAAAAGACGTGCTGCTCACGGCCGGTCACTGCAGGTCGAATACGATGGGCAACGCCGGGAATTACGTAACGCGCGCCCAAGACAAGCCCACGTACTACGGCGGACTCTTCGCGCCGAGCCGCTCACTCGGCAAGGCGGTCGCGGGCAGCTTCAAGCTCGGCTCGGGGCACGACTCCGGTCTCATCGCCTACGGGGGAGCTGGCAAAGAGTGGGTCAACGAACCGACGGTGCGCGAGGGTCAGTCGGCAACGGGAAACGGAAGACTCACGCCCGTCTACGACCAGGTCGTCGCAACGGTGGGCGCGACAGCGTGCAAGTCGGGCTCAACAACGGGCTGGACCTGCGGCAAGATTCTCGCCGTCAACTACGCGGCAAAGGTAACCGGCGCTAAAGGCACGATCAACAGCATCGTTATGAATGGCTGCATGCTCGGCGGCGATAGCGGCGGCGCGGCAATGATGGGCGACTTCGCAATCGGCGTGAACTCGTGGAGCAGCTTCGGTTCGAGTTGCAGCAACCCGAAGGGCGCAAAAATCAGCGGAATCTTTCCGCTCGTCTCAAAGAGCTCGACAAAAGCGAGCGTGACAAAGCGTCTGGCGTCGAGCTGGGAGCTCTCGGTCGCCGTCGCGAGCCCGACCGTGTCGAACCCCTCAGAGGGCGAAACAATTACTTACGGTTCGGATGTCGCGGGGTCGATCCCATTCGGAAGCACCCGTCACTCGGTCGAGGTCTTCATCGATGGTGCCCTCACCTCGTCGACGGCGAAGGTCGGAAGCGACGGCGAGTGGTCGGTGGCGCTCACCGACGTTGTACCGGGCGAGCACACCCTGCAGGTGCGCGGCGCGTGGGGCAAGCTGTCGAGGTCGTCACTCACGAGCGCACGCGCCTTCACCGTCGAAGAGCCGGCCATGTACTCGATGGCGCTGAGTGTGACAAAGGCACGCGACTCGGTTGCCCAGTCGCGCGAGCAATTTTCTGGCACGGCGCCCGTTGTCTACCTGAGCGCGGGCACGGTGCCGTTCGACATTCTTGCGGCGATCGCCGCCGCCGAACGCGACGGGGCACCCCTGCTGTTCGTTTCGCGCGAGACACTTTCCGCTGTCACAGTCGCCGAGCTCGAGAGACTGTCACCCGCAAAGGTAGCTATCGTCGGCGACGCGAGTGCCGTCACCGATCTCGTGAAGAAGCAGCTGCGCTCCGTCGTAAAAACGGTAGTTGTTACAGCGCGCGAAAAGCTTTAGTCGCGGTCGATCGCGTGCGTAGATGACGCGAGCTGCGGAAACTCGGCGGCGAGAGTGCGCACAAGCGACTCCTTGAGCGAGTAGCGCGGCACAAAGCCCGTGGCCGCGAGGCGTTCGGTGCTCACTGTCGTCTCCGCGGCGAACTTGCGCATACGGATCGCGCTGATCGGGAACGTGCGGCGGGTGATTTTGCCAACGAGGTCAAAAGTGTGGCCGGCGAGAACGCCGATCGGCAGCGGAATGCTGATGTTGCCACCCTGGGTGCGCCCGAGCGTCTCGCGCAGCAGGTCGACGAGCTCTTTTGTTGACAGGTCGGGCTTGTCGGCAAAGTTTGTGATCGAGACTCCCGCGGGGGCAGAGAGGCGGTCGGCGAGAAATTCGACGATGTTGCCGACATACGACATCGACTTCTTGTTGTCGCCCTTTCCAACCTGCAAAAAACGACCCGAGGCCACCTGCGCGGCGAGGGTGTGAACGTTGCCACGGTTGCCCTCACCGAAGACGACAGAGGGGCGGATGACAGCGAGAGAACGGGTGGCGTCATCGGCGGCCCACGAGCTGAAGACGCCCTCGGCGAGAAGCTTGGTGCGGCCGTACTCGTTGAACGGCTCCGGCTCCCAATCTTCTGCCGGGTTGACCTTGTCGAGACCGTAGACCGCAACACTCGAGGTGAATACGATGCGGGTGATGCCGTTCGCGACGGCGGCCTCGGCGACGGCTGCTGCGCCATCGACGTTGACCTCGGTGTAGCGCGAGAGCGGCTGCACGTCGTCGCGGTGTTCCGCAGCGAGGTTGACTATCGCGTCGTGGCCCGCGCTCGCGGTGGTGAGTTCGGCAACAGAACGAACGTCGCCCTCAACCGTCTTCACCTTCGCGTCGTCGCGGATCACCCGGTCGAAGTTCGTCACCTCGTGGCCGCGCTCGATGAGCACGTCGAGCAGTCGGGAGCCGATGAATCCGCTTCCACCGATGACGAAAACCTTCATTGCAACTCCAGGGGTCTGAGGCTCATCACCAGATACCGAGCGTGACGAGTGCTCCAATTATCGCGCGGTCGCGGGGTCGTCTGCGCAGCTGGTCGGCTCGGCGAGCGAGTCGAGCGCGCGGCGCGGGGCCGGTGTGGGTGAAGAGATCGAGAAGTGTTGTGAGCTGCGCGCGTGTCTCTGGCGCAGCCACCTCGAGCGCAATACGAGTGAGCAGGGCCGCCTCGTTGCGGTGCCAGCGCCCGCTGATGAGTCGCAGTCGTCGCTGCGCCGAGGCGGCGCCGACGTTTGCGCCCATCACGTTTGTGGCGTGCTGGCGGTAGTCCATCGACGACACCGAGTCGATCTGCCAGCGCCAGCCGTGAGCGCGGCACAGCACGTAGAGCAGCCAGTCGTGAAAGTCGGCCTTGCTCGCCTCGCTGGCCGGGTCAGACAGCTGCTGTCGCGCGAGAGCGACAAGCCGGTTCGACATAAGAAACGTGCAACCCGGCCCTGGGCCCTCGAGCAGGTAGTCGAATTCGCGCTGTGGGTAGTCCTTTTTGATGAGACTGCGCGAGCCGTCTTCTGAGAACGCGGTCACATTCGACGAAACGCCGTCTGCCCCCGCCGCGATGAGCTCGGCGTGCCGCGCGAGCTTGGTGGGGTGCCACACGTCGTCCTGGTCGGCGAAAGCGATGAGCCCGGCCGTTTCGAGGTCGAGCGCCCGAATGAGACGGTAGAAGTTGGGTGCCGCGCCGCCCGATGCGCCCTGCGAAGGCAGAATCGAGATGCGCGGGTCGAGAGCGGCTCGCTGCGCGAGAAGCTCGGGCGTTGCGTCGCTCGAGGCGTCGTCGAGCACAACGAGTCGAACATCGACACCCTGCTGCGCGAGGATCGTGTCGAGCTGCTCATCGAGGTACGTGGCGCCGTTGTGGGTCGCGAGAAGAACCGTGACACGGGGAAACTGGGCACTGGGCATAAGGAGTCCCATGGTACCGGGGGCGAATAGGATCAACCCGTGCAGATCCGAGAATTGGCAGTGCCCCACGCGTTCGAGTTCACGCCCGTGCAGCACGCCGACGAGCGCGGGGTTTTTCTCGAGTGGTTCAAGGTCGAAGAATTCGAGGCGGCAACGGGTCGAGGTTTTGACCTGCGGCAGTCGAATATCTCGGTGTCGAAGCGCGGCGTTGTGCGAGGCATCCATTTCGCCGATGTTCCACTGGGACAGGCCAAGTACGTCACCTGCGTCGCGGGCTCTGTGCTCGACGTCATCATCGACCTGCGCGTCGGATCGCCGACCTTCGGACAGTGGGACTCAGTCGAGCTCGACGACGTCACCCGCCGCTGCGTGTTTCTGTCCGAGGGGCTCGGCCACCTGTTCGTTGCAACCAGCCAGAGCGCAACGGTGAGCTACCTCACCACCGACAAATATCGCCCTGGTGCGGAGCGCGGCATCAACCCGTTCGACCCCGAGCTGGGCCTCTCGCTGCCAGACGACGCAACGCTTTCTGAGAAGGATGTCGCGGCGCCCACCCTTGCGGAAGCCCTCGCCGCCGCACTCCTGCCGACCTGGGACGACAGTCTCGCCGCCTACGCAGCCGCACGAAAGAGCTAGGGTACGCAGTATGAAGGGCATTGTTCTCGCCGGTGGATCGGGCACCCGACTGCACCCGATCACCAAGGGCATCTCGAAGCAGCTTGTGCCCATCTACGACAAGCCCATGGTCTACTACCCGATCTCGACGCTGATGCAGGCGGGGATCCGCGACATCCTGATCATCACAACTCCCGCCGACCGCGCGAGCTTCGAGCGACTGCTCGGTGACGGCAGCGACATCGGAATCTCGCTGAGCTACGCGACTCAGGATTCGCCGAATGGCCTCGCCCAGGCGTTTATCATCGGCGCGGACTTCATCGGCGACGACTCCGTTGCCCTCGTTCTCGGCGACAACATCTTTCACGGTTTCGAGCTCACCTCGAGCCTCGAGACGCACAGCTCTGTCGGTGGCGCGCTCATCTTCGCCTACCAGGTGTCGAACCCGCGCGCCTATGGAGTCGTTGAGTACTCGAGCGATGGCCGGGTGCTAAGCATCGAAGAGAAGCCAGAGAACCCGAAAAGCAACTACGCGGTTCCCGGGCTCTACTTCTATGACAACCAGGTCATCGAGATCGCCCGGTCGATTGTGCCGAGCGCGCGCGGCGAATACGAGATCAGCGACGTCAACAGCGCCTACCTCGAGTCGGGCAGCCTGCGCGTCGACGTTCTCGACCGCGGCACGGCCTGGCTCGACACCGGAACAATCGAGTCGATGCTGCAGGCCACGGAATACGTGCGCGTTATCGAGGCCCGGCAGGGCTTCAAGATTGGCTGCATCGAAGAGGTCGCGTGGCGCAACGGCTGGATCACCGACGACCAGCTTGCCGCACTCGCCGAGCCGCTGGCCAAGAGCGGTTACGGCAACTACCTCCTCGCCCTGTCGCGCTAGCGAAGGCACTCGCCAGCTGCGGTTAGGATAGCGACCTGCCAGTTATTCCGTGACGCCTCAGCCGGGAGTCAGCCATCCCGAGAGGCCGCAACGTGCACGACATCGTCGACGACCCGATACTGGTTGCCGCAACGAGAGTCGCAGACGAACGACTCGCCTCTGTCGACCTCTACCCGCACTTCTGCGACGACACGCTGTGCCACGCGATCGTCAGCGGGATCATCACGCACAAAGATACGAACCACATGACGGGCACCTTTTCAGAAACGCTTGCGCCGTACATCTACGATGCGATAGCGACTCTGACTCCGGCCTGACTCACCGGAGCGCCCGACTAAACTACCCAACGTTCTGCGGAAAATCGCGAGCGCAACAACGAAAGCAGGATGACGCGATGAGTTCCGCAGGGGGAGCGAGTTCGGCCGTGCCGAGGGCGGGTTTTCGTGCCGAAATCCAGGCCCTGCGCGCTCTCTCGGTGCTGCTCGTCGTAGGATTCCACCTGTGGCCCGACCGCCTCACGGGCGGCTACGTCGGTGTCGACGTCTTCTTTGTCATCTCCGGCTACCTGATCACTTCGCACCTGCTTCGCGAGGCCTCCGCGACATCCACGATTCGGCTTTCGCAGTTCTACGCTCGTCGCATTCGCCGCCTGCTGCCCGCGGCCTTTGTTGTGCTCATCGTGACCCTTGTCGGCGTTCTCGTTTTTGTGCCGCGATCGCTCTGGCAGCTTTTTGTCACGGAAATCGGCGCGAGCGCCGTCTACGTGCAGAACTGGGTTCTCGCTTTTAACGCCGTCGACTACTTTGCCGAAGACAACCTCGCGTCTCCCGTTCAGCACTACTGGTCGCTGTCGGTCGAAGAGCAGTTCTACCTCATCTGGCCGCTTCTGGTGCTCGTCGCCGTCGTGGCAACCCGCAAGTCGGCCGGGGTCGTTCGCACGCGCGTGCTCGCCGCGGTCTTCGGCGTGATTCTTGTCGCGAGCCTCACCTACTCGATCATTGCCACGGCGGAATCGCAGCAGTTCGCCTACTTCGCGACACCGGCCCACGGGTGGGAGTTCGCGGCGGGCGGTCTTCTCGCGCTTGTTCCGCAGGCGTGGCTCGCGAATCGCGGGGCGGCGGCTCGTTCGACACTGAGCTGGCTGGGTTTTGCCGCGGTCGGCGGCAGCGCCCTCGCTTTCGACGGGGAGACGGCGTTCCCCGGCTACATCGCCCTGCTGCCAATCATCGGTGCGCTCGTTGTCATAGCGGTGGGCACGCCGCAGCTCGCTTGGTCGCCGACGCGTCTCATCTCGTCTCGCCCCGTGCAGTTCGTCGGCGACATCTCGTACTCCCTGTACCTGTGGCACTGGCCGCCGATCGCGATCCTTGCGATAGTCGTGGGCGGTGAACTCTCGATGCCCGCGAAGCTCGGCATCCTGCTTTTCGCATTCGTTGCCGCGTGGCTCACCAAGATCGCCGTCGAAGACCCGCTGCGATCGAGCGCATGGTTGCGGCCGCGCCGCTGGACCTTCGGCCTTGCCGCCGTGTTGTCGGGGCTTATGGTTCTCGCGGTCGCCGTGCCGTACACCGACATCAACCGCGAAAAGCTCGAGGGGCAGGCGTTCGTCGAGGAGATCGCCGGCAGCGGCGGCATCGTCGCCGACCCGTGCTTCGGCGCCTCGGCGAGCCAAACTCCCGCGGAGTGTGTCGACAGCCACAAGGTGACGCCGGCAATTGGAGGGGTCTTCGCCGACACCGATTCGCAGACCGAGTGGATCGACGAGATGAGTGCTCAAGACCCCGCGTACAACCTGGACTGCGCGATGATCGCGAACACCGAGATCGAGCAGTGCGAGCTGGGCCCCAAGAATCCGACCGCAACAATCGTTCTCGTCGGCGACTCACACGTCAACCACCTGCTGCGCCCGTTTGTCGAGATCGCCATCGACAACAACTATCGCGTGCTCGAGTTTATGAAGGGCTCGTGCCGACCGGCGCCGCAGTTGTACATCTCCAACATCACTCGTGAGAACGAAGCGGACTGCCAGCAGTGGAAAGAAGAGATCTTCGACTACGTCGCCGACCTCGACGCCGACCTCATCGTGACGTCCGGTGCGACCCAGGGCTACAACTATCGCGATCCGAAGATCGACACGGGCGCCGTCGCCGTGGCCTTCGAAGACGTCTGGTCGGCCTGGCTCGACGACGGCCAGACCGTGCTCGCGGTCTCTGATGTTCCCCGGCCTGTCGGTGTGCAAATTCCGCAGTGTGTGCTCGAGGCCACAACCGACGTCGACCCCTGCGCCATGCCGCGCGACAAGGTAGTCGGACCGGACTCGATTCTCGAGGCGGCTTCGACAATCAACAACGAGCGGTTCGCATCGCTGAGCCTCTACGACTACTTCTGCGACGTGCGCACGTGCCACTTTGTTGTCGGCGGGGTCATCACGCACAAAGACACAAACCACATGACGTCGACATTCGCCTCGACGCTTCGGCCGTTCATCGAGCCCGAGGTCAAACGACTGATGGCCGTCAATCGATGAGGCAGTGCGGCGTCACAACACCAACTATGATTTTCCTCTGTCTGTACTCGCCTGCCTGCGCGTGCATAGCCGGGTGAGAAGGACACTATGATTTCGAGTTTTAAGGCCGCCGACCGTTGGGTCAAGATCGGCCTTCTTGCCGTAGTTGTTCTCTACTTCGCCATGGTTCTCTACCAGGCGATAACGCTTCGCATCGCGGGCGCCGCTGACTCGTACGCTCACCTCGACTACGTGTGGCAGGTCTACAACGGCCACCTCCCGACCGGCTACGGGTACGAGCTCGAGGGTCGGCGCGGTCCGTCAGAGACGGAACGACACCTGACTGCAGCGCACCCGCCGCTCTTCTACGCGCTTCTCGCGCTCATCATCGGCCCGATCCTGGCAACGGGTGACTGGCAGTTTGCAACGGTCATCGCGCGCGGGGTCAACATCACCCTTGGTTTCGCGGTTCTCGTCTCGCTCGCGTGGGCAGCGTGGCGCCTCGGCGGCGCCCTGCGCAACCAGCTCGTTATTGTGGCGCCGGCGATGGGTGTGCTCGTCGTTGCGTTTATCAGGGTCGCGGGTGACAACTACAACGACGTGCTCGTGGTTCTTCTCTCGACGATCGCGATCACCGCGTCGTGCATAGTCCTCAAAGAAGGCCCGGCCACGCGCTATCTCGTGGTGATTGTTGTGGTGAGCGTGCTCGGAATGGCATCGCGCGCCACGTTCATCGCGACCCTCGGTCTCGCGATGCTCGCCATCGCTACGTCCATCTACCTGCACCGACCGCAGTGGTCGGCGAAACGCAAGATCGGCACAATCGCCGCGTGGTGGGTCGGCACAGCGACAATCGTCATAGTGAGCATCGGCTGGTTCTACCTGCGCAACCAAGAGGCGAGCGGTTCGTGGTTCCGCTCCCGCCCCAAGCAGGCAGTTGTGTCGCGCGAGTACAAGAGCCTGTGGGACAACCTCACCGACCTCAATTTCTACACGGTCGTTCCGGGGCGGCTTCTCGGTATTCGCGAGTGGAATGGCCTTCTGCCCATCAACTACGTGCTCTCGCTCGCGATTAGCGCCGTCTGCCTTGTCGGACTCGTCATCTGGCTTTTTCGCGGCGCGCGCTGGAAACGCATCCTTGCCTCGCGATCCTCGGTCGCGATCGTCGCCTTCCTCGTCATCCAGATGATCGCGCTCTACGTGATGCAGCTGCAGCACGCCACGGGTTGGGGCAACCTCAACCCGCGGTATTTCCTGCCCGGCCTCGTGATCACGGCACTCGCGCTCGCCATCGGGTCGCTCGGCTGGCGGAGGGCCCGCGGCTTCGTCGCTGCCGTCATCATTGGAGTAATGGCTGTTGGCGGAATGATCGACTCGATCTGGTACAACAGCAGGTTCAACGCAGACCCGTCGCTCAATACGTTCCTGACTCTCGGTGGAATCGCCGGCATCTCGACGCTCGTTATAGCGATCTCGCTCTTCAGAACGACTGCCCAGCCGACTGCCGCAGTCGCCGGTGATACCGAAGACGCCGAGTGCGCCGAGAATGCAGAGGAGACCGCCGTGGCCAACGAGCTCGACGTCGACGACGTACCCGACGATATCGACGAGGCGCGGGGAGTGCCGGTGTGACGAGTCTTCGCGCCCGATGGAAGAGCATCCCCGTCATTGTTCGGTGGGGAACCCTCGGTAACCTGATTCTCTTCGCGAGTGTCTCGGGGTTCAACGCGGTTGTTCTGCCGTGGATCGGGGCAGCCGACTCGCGGTTTCACCTGCGATACGCGCTCGCCGTCTTCGAGGGCCGCCTCCCGGTCGCCGAGAGCATAGTTGCCGCGCATCCGCCGTTCTACTACCTCGTCGTGGGCGCCTTCGCCGGCCCACTGATGCAGGCGGAGCACGTGCCGGTGGCAACGGCTCTCGTGCGAATCTTCAACATCAGCCTCGGTTGCGCGTTGATTCTTGTTCTCGCGTGGCTCGCCTGGAACATCGGGGGCAGAAAGCGTGACGCTCTCGCGATAGCCCTTCCGGCCTTGTCGGTTCTTATAACGCCGTTTGTGCGAGTCGCCGGTGATACCTACAACGACTCGATGGCGACGCTGTGGGCGACAACGACTCTCGCCCTGGCGATCGTGCTTCTCAAGCGCGGCCCGCAGCGGCACCTGCTCATCATTCTCGCCGTCGTCTCGGTGTTCGGCATGAGCACGCGGTCAACGTTCGTTGTGTCGTTCGGGCTCGCCATGATCGCTGTCGTCGTCGCCTTCTTGCTGCACGGAACAGGCTCGCGACGCAGACGAATACTGACGGGCGCGGGTACCGCTGCCGCAATGACGGCGACCGTCGTCGCAGCCATCGGCTGGTTCTACCTGCTCAACCTCCAGCGCAGCGGTTCGTGGTTCAGGTCACGACCCCAGGCCCCCTTCGCCAACCGCGACTACAAGAGCCTCGGTGACAACCTGACCAATCCCGAGTACTACCTCGTGACGGTAGGACGCCTCCTGGGCTTCCGCGACTGGCAGGGATTCTTTCCGTTCAACGGAACCGTCTCGCTTGTTATCAGCGCCGTCTGCCTCGTGGGTGTGATCTTCTGGCTTCGGTCGCGAAGGCGCGAAGGTTCGATAATTCGACCCGGTGCGCAACTGGCGATTGTGATTCTTCTCGCCGTTCAGCTTCTCGGGCTCTACGCGATGCAGCTTCAGCACGCGACAGGGTGGGGAAACATCAACCTGCGCTACTTCCTGCCCGGGCTCCTTGTGCTCGGCCTCTTCCTGTCGCTCGGAGCGCTCACCTGGCCGAGGCTGCGCGGTCAGCTTGTCACGCTGATTCTCGCCATTCTCGCGGTAGGTGCGGCGTTCGACGTTTTGTGGTTCGTGACCCCGAAAGACGACAACGGCATCGCCGAGGTTAACCCCTTTATGTACCTTCCCGAGGCTGTCGCTATCAACTCATTCCCCGCCATCACGCCCCTGCTGCTGCTCGTAGGTATGCTTGTCGGGCTGCTTATTACCGGATTCGCCCTGTTTAAGGCCACAGAACCGGCAGCCATCCCGCTCTCACCACGGAGAAATCTTGCTTAAGAAGCTCAAGAACATTGCTAAAGACCTGCTTGCGATCACCTGGATCCGCAACCTCTATGAGGTCTTCAACCGCGTCTTCCTCGAGACCTTCGGGTCGAACCGCTTTCTCACCTGGCTGTTCTTTATCTTCAGCTTCCTGACGTTCAACCGCGAGCAGTCGGGAGTTCTGCGCGGTCGCCGCAACTACTACCGCAACAAGAAGCGCACGCGTGTGACCCACGTCGAGCTGCGCCGCAACATCCACCGTCTCGAAAAGGGCATCATCATGCGCCCGCGTCGTGACATCTTCGCGCGCGACTACATCACCGAGACCGTCGAGTTCTACTCGCAGGCCGCCGAACAGTGCCGCGTCGAGCCGGGCACGATGGAGGTCAGCGAGATGGACTGGGCCAACAACGTGCTCACCGAGTATTTCGCAGTGAGCACGGGAGTGAACCCCGCTGTCGACGCCGCGCGTGCGCGTTTCGAAGCCATCGACTACGTGCCGACGAGCACGGGCAAGATTCCCTACGTAAAGACCGCCGACTCGCAGATCTCCTATGACGAGATGCTCGGCCTCGCCATGCAGCGCCGCTCCGTTCGTTTCTTCGAAGACAAGAAGGTGCCGCACGAGCTCATCGACAAGGCCCTGCTGATCGGGCGCCAGGCGCCGACGGCGTGCAACCGCCTGCCTTACGAGTTCCGCATCTTCGACGAACCCGAGATGGTCAAGAAGGTTGCTGGCCTCCCGTTCGGAGCCGCCGGATACGCCGACAACATTCCGACGATCATCGTTGTCGTCGGAAAGCTCGAGAGCTACTTCAGCCCCCGCGACCGTCACGCGATCTATGTCGACTCCTCGCTCGCTGCCATGTCGTTCATCTTCGGCCTCGAGACCCTTGGTCTCAGCTCGAGCATTATCAACTGGCCCGACTTTGAGCCGCTCGAGGCGAAGATGCAGAAGACCCTTGGTCTCGACGTTTCTGACCGCGTTGTAATGCTCATCGCTGTCGGCTACGCGCACCCCGAAGGTCTCGTGCCCTACTCGCAGAAGAAGGAACCGGACACCTTCCGCTCCTACAACGTCCTGCCCGGATGACGCGGCCGAAGCTCTCGCCGGGTGGCCGTAAGGCGATCCGCTGGGTCGGTACTGCGATCATCCTGGTCGCAGTTGGCTACCTGTTCTACCGCGCCCTTTCAGACAACTGGGAGCAGGTGCAGGAGCAGGATCTCGGCTTTAGCTGGCTCTACGTACTCGCGACGGTGATCTTCGCGCTCGCGGTTCCGGTATCCGGACTCCTCTGGGGCCAGATCGTCAACCGACTGAGCCCCGGCCCCCGTGCCGGCGTTCGCGAGGCGATGGCGGTGCACAGTGCGTCGTGGCTTCTCAAGTACATTCCCGGCCAGGTGGGCTCGCTCGTCAACAAGGTCGTCTGGGGTCAGAAGAAGGGCCTGAGCCGCACGCTCATCATCATCACGTTCATCTACGAGAACGTGTTCTTGCAGCTCGCATCCATCATTCCGAGCGTTGTAATTATTCTGCTGACCGTCGGCGTTGTTGTCTTCGAGGGCAACCCGGTCACGCTGCTTCTTCCGGTTCTCGCGCTCATTCCGCTCGTTGTTGTTCTCGACCGCCGCATCTTCCACTGGTTTATGGCCCTCGCGTCGAAGCGCATCCTCAAGCAGGCGCTGCCCGAGGAGTATTTTCTGCGCACGAAGTACACGGCTCTGTACCTTGCCGAGTTTGTGATCCCGCGCATAATGAACGGCGCCGGATTTGTTGTTATCGCTGCAGCGGTGATGGACGTACCTCCGAGCCTGTGGCTCTACTTCGGCGCTGCCTACGTTCTCGCAGGCGCGATCGGTATTCTTGCCGTGTTTGTGCCGAGCGGTCTCGGTGTTCGCGAAGCCGTTATCGCCGCTGTGCTACTCGCCGCCGGGGTTGAACCCGCCCAGGCGGTCATCCTCGCTCTACTTTCACGTCTCATCAGTACCATCGGTGATGCGCTCGTCGCCCTCATCTACGGCGGCCTCCGCCTCTCGCTCGCAAAGGACCCCTCATGACCACACCGCACGTAACGATCATCGGCTCCGCCCTTTCGGGCAATAAGGGCGCGTCCGCGATGCTCGAGAGCTCCATCCAGACCCTCGAGGCGCGACTGCCCGGCGTCAAGTTCACCCTGCTGAGCATGTACCCGAACGAAGATCGCGCGCAGAACATCTACCCCAACCTCGACATCGTTGCAGCTAACCCCAAGCAGCTCGGTGTGACGATCAACCTTCTTGGCCTGCTCTACAAGATTCTGCCCCCGCTTCGTGGAGTGATTCGCAAGAACTCGAAGGCGATTGGCGCGCTCACATCGAGCCAGGTTCTTCTCGACCAGGGTGGCATCACGTTCACCGACGGTCGCGAGAAGTTCCTTCTTTACAACGTTGCCTCGATCCTTCCGGCGATCTTTGTCAAGACTCCCGTCTTCAAGTGCGCGCAGGCTGTCGGCCCGTTCACCAACCCGATCAACCGCCGCGCGGCGAAGACCTTCCTGCCCAAGGCAGAGGTTCTTGTGACCCGCGGTGCGATCACCCACGAATTCGCCAAGGGACTCGGTCTCACCAACCTGTATGCGGGCGCCGACTACGCGTTCTCACTTGAGCTTGACGGAACAGAAGAGGCCGCGTCATCCGCCGATTTTGATCTTTCGTTCTTCGATGAGGGAACCGTCGTCGGCCTCTCGCCGAGCGTTGTGCTGCAGAAGAAGGTTGACGAGCGCGGTGGCGACTACGTCGGCCAGATGGTGTCGTTCATCGACAGCCTGACCGCGAGTGGCAAGAAGGCGCTCCTCGTCGCGCACAGCGCACGCACCGGTACGGACAAGACCCACAACAACGACCTTCCGCTGTGCAAAGAGATCTTCGCGCGTGTAGCCGAGCCAGAGAAGGTGCTCTTTCTCGACCGCGAGCTTCCGTCGCAGGTGCTGCGCTACCTCATCGGTCGTTGTGACTTCTTCGTCGCGAGCCGCTTTCACGCGATGGTCTCGTCGCTCGCGATGTCGGTGCCGACTCTCGTCATCGGGTGGAGCCACAAGTACAAAGAGGTTCTCGAGATGTTCGAACTCGACGAGTGGGCATTCGGTCACGACAAGCTTGAGCCGGCCTACCTTCTCGAGCGTTTCAACGCGCTCGTCGCAGAGCAGAAGACTGTTGCGGCCAAGCTCGAGAAAAACCTCCCGACGGTCAAGGCGCGTTCTGTTTCGCAGGCCGACCTGATCGCCGACATCGTGCGCGCGCGCCTCTAGGTAGCATTGTCTGATGTCACGAGCCGTTAGCCAGACCACTCCTCCGGCGACGACCCGTCGTTTCACAATGCAACCGTGGATGCCGCGGGCCGCTGCCGCGATCGCCGTCATAGCGGTCGTGGTTATCCACATCAGTGTGGCGTTGAACTCGTATATCCCGATGCTGTGGACCGACGAGCTCGGTTATCTCGCAAACGCGCAGATTCTCTCTGGCGTTGGAGAGCCGCGTGATCTTGCGGGGCGTGGGTACTACGTGGGGTGGTCACTTCTGATCACACCGCTGTGGTGGTTCACTAACGATCTTGACCTCATTTACCAGCTGAGCGTTGCGATCTCTGTTGTCTTCGGAATCGCGACGACCTTGCCCCTCGCGGCGATCGCTCGCCGCACCGGGCTGAGCTGGACGTGGGCGATCTCGCTCGGCGCGATCATCTCGCTCGCGCCGTCTCGCACGTCAATGTCGAACTTCGCGCTCGCCGAGAACTTTCTCGCTTTCTTCGTCGCCGTGACCGTGCTCGCGGGTATGCGCTATGCGTCGCAGAAGACCGTGTTGACGGCTATGGCCTTCGGTGCCTCTGCTGCGATGGTATTCGTCATCCACGGCCGCGCGGTGCCCGTGGCTATCGCTGCGGGCCTGTGGTTGTTGTGGACCCTCCGTCGGCACTTTGTGCCGTCACTCGCGGGCGGCATCACCCTTGGCGCCATCGCGCTGGGTGGCTTTCAGCTCTATCGCTGGGTCATCTCGTTTATGTATCCCGCGTCGGCCGACCGCGAGGCAAGCGGCATCGAGCGCATCTTCGGATCTGATCCGGTCGCGGTGCTCACGAGCGGCGGTGGGCAGATTTGGTACATGTTCGCCGCGTGGGCCGGTCTAACTCTTCTGGGCGGCATCTACGTCGCTCGCCGCGCAGTGATCGAGCTGAGGGCGAAGCAGCCGTCGATTGCTGTCTTCTCGCTCATCACGCTCGTCGGCGCTTTTATTATCAGTGCGACGTGGGTCGCGAGAACCGTCGGTGCGGGTCGCGACCGACTCGACATCTACAGCTACGGTCGTTACCTCGAGACTTACGGCCCGATTCTTGCGCTTTTTGGCCTTGTGCTTATCGTCAAGGGAATCTCGAAGCGCGTCGCCATCATCGCTGCCATCGCGACAGTCGTCATCGTCGCCGGATACTTTGTCTTGATAGTTCCGCAGGTGCCGCTCGACGGCATCCTGTTCTGGGGTGCGACGAGCGTTCCCGGTCTTCTGCAATGGCCGTGGCCGCACGTTTCGGGCCAGTTGCAGCCGCCGTGGGTTCTCGCGAGCGCGTTCGCGATCGTCGCCCTCGTCGCGGCGTACATTCTGCGCAAGCATCCCGTCGTTGTGATAACTATTGCTGCCGTCTTCTTCGCCGGCAGCTCGGTCGCCGCCGAGATTCGTACGGTGACCCCATACTTCGCGGGCTTCCAAGATTCGTTCGGACTGCGCGAGCAGCTCGCCGAATATCGCGATGCCTCGGTCTCGTTCGACAGGGCTGGAATGAACGAGCCCGGCGAAGACCGCGACACGGTGAGTCGCAACGCCTACCAGTACTGGTCGTCACCGCGGGCGGTTGAGGTCATCGACACCGACGAGGTGGCACCGACGACCGAGCTTGTTATCGCGCGCAAAGACTGGCCAACCGCCGACTCGTTCGGGGCCATCAAAATCGCCGATGACACTGGCCTGTTTGACAACGCGCTCTACGTGATGCCGGGAGAGCTCCAGGATCACCTGCTCGCCGACGGGGTCATTAGTGAGTAGCGCAATCGCTGCGCAATCGCGCACGCGCACTGCACTCGCGTTTCTCCCTGCGATCGTCGCTGTCGTCGTTGTCGCTGTGGCCCACGTGTATGTCGCGTGGGGCTCGACCGCGCCCGTTTTTTACACCGACGAGGTTGGCTACATTGCCAACGCTCAACTCATGGCGGGCATCGGTGAGCCACGCGACTTCTCGGCGAGCTCGTATTACATCGGCTGGTCGGTGCTTCTTGTTCCGCTGTGGTGGATAACCCAGGATCCCCAGCAGGTCTACATCGGTGCGGTAGGTCTCTCGGTTCTGTGCGGCATCGCGATTATCGCGCCGCTCACCTGGATCGCGCGTTGGTTCGGCGTCGCAACCCCGTGGGCGGTCGTCGCGGCCTCTGCGGTCGCCGTCGCGCCAGCGCGCATCGTAATGTCGAACTTCGGGCTCGCCGAAAACTTCATCGCGCTGCTTATCGCGTGCGCTGTCGTCGCGGCGATCCGCTTTTCTGAGAAGCAGTCGATGGGCAGGGCGGCCATTCTCGCGGCCGTCGCCTCGTACCTTTTTCTCACCCACGCCCGCACGGCACCCGTGCTCATCGCGACTGCGCTCTGGATAGTCTTCGCGACCTGGCGACGGTGGAAGACCCTTCTCGTCGCGGCCGCGGTCGCCGCGCTCATTGCGGTGCCGGGCTTCTTGATTTACCGGTCGCTTGTGCCGCTGATGTACGAGCCCGGCGTCGATCGCGAGGAGCGCGGGTTCACCCGATTGCTCGAGCTCGATCCGTTCGCGGCTCTCACCGCAACGATTGGTCAGCTCTGGTACGCACTCGCTGCCTGGTACGGCTTCGCCATACTCGCCCTCATCGTCATCGTGGTGCGAACCGTCGCCGAGATTCGCGCGCGCAAGCCGGGCCTCGCGACCTGGGCGTCACTCGTCTTTCTGGGCATCCTTGCCGTCAGCGTTGTCTGGATCGCCGCGGCCATCGACCGTGGCGACCCACGCCTCGACATCTACGCGTACGGCAGGTATCTCGATTCGGCACTCGCTGTGCTCGCCCTTGTCGGAATAGCTATCGCAGTGACGCGGATGTCGCGGCGCCTCGCGCTGACCTGGGGGGCCGTGTCGGTCGCCCTCGTTGCACTGTTCTTCGTGGTTGTGTACCCGCAGGTGCCGACCACCGGCGCCTGGTGGGGACCGAACAGCGTGCCCGGCATCATCCAATGGGACTGGCCGAATGTGACGGCGGCGGCTCGTCCGCCGTGGGTTGCGGCGAGCATCGCGTCGCTCGTGATCGTCGGCATCGTCGCATCCATCGTCCTCGTGAAGATCAGCGCGCGAGTCGTGACGATAGCCATTACCGGATCGGCACTTGTTGTGTTTCTCATCAGCGGTATCGCCGCAGAGGTCAAGACAATTCGGCCCAATTTTGATCCCTGGTACACGTCGTTCACCTTGCGCGACGACGTCACGGCGCGCCTCGCCGAATACCCTGATGCGAGCCTGTCGTTTGATCGCGTAGGTCTGTCTGACACCCTCGGTGGGGTCGACACCGTCAGTCGCAATGCCTACCAGTTCTGGTTGAGCCCGAGGGCGGTGCCGGTGTTTACGAGTGCCGAGGGCGAACCGTCTACCGACTTCGTGATCTCGCGCAAAGACTGGCCCCGCGCCGCGGAGCTCGGAGCCCGACTCGTCGCCGAAGACACCGGCATGTTCAACAACGCTCTCTGGGTGATGCCGGGTGACCTGCAAGACGAGATGGCTGCCGCGGGGGAGCTGCAGTAGTCGTGGTCGCCTGGTGCCGTAAGAACCCCCTATGGCTCGCCGCGATTGCGGCGGCGGTCATCGCTGTCGCCGTGAACATCTTCACGGCGATGGGTGCCGTGCTGCCCCTGTATTGGGAAGACGAGGCGGGCTACCTCGCGAACGCCCAAGTGATCGCGGGTGTCGGCTACGTTCCGGAGCTCTCCGGTCGGCCGTATTACATCGGCTGGTCGCTGCTTCTTGTTCCCTTCTGGTGGATCCTGCAAGACGGTCAGGCCGTCTACCTTGCGGGAGTAGCACTGTCGGCAGCCTGCGGTGTTGCGGCGGGTATTCCGCTCACGCTCATCGCGCGCAGGCTGGGGCTCGCCTGGCCTCTCGCCGTAGTGGCGGCGAGTGTTGTTGTGCTTGCCCCGGCGAAGGCCCTGTACTCGGGCTTCGCGATGTCAGAAAGTCTTCTCACCCTCGCTGTCACGCTCGCCGTCTGGGCTGCGCTTCGATTCGCCGAACAGGCATCGGTGCCGCGTGCTGCGCTGCTTTCCGCCTTTGTCTCGCTCGCCTTTCTCACCCACGGCCGCGCGGTACCTCTCGTTATCGCCACAATTCTGTGGTTCGTGTGGAGCCTGCGGTCGCGCCCCGTCGCATCCATCGTCGGAATTGCGACGGTCGCCGCACTCTCGGGTGGCGGGTTTTTGCTCTATCGTCACGTCGCCGCGCTCATCTACGGCTCCGCGGGGGTGCGCGAATCCAGCGGACTCGAGCGACTATTCGGGCCCGACCCACTCGCGACTCTGGTCTCGGCCGTCGGCCAGCTCTGGTTCGTCACGTTCTCGTGGGTCGGCCTCACCGTGTTCGGTTGTGTGCTGCTCTACCGCGCGACGCGACGCGAGATTTCAACGCGAGATCCCGGTGTTGCCCTCTGGTCTGCCCTCTCGCTGCTGGGTGTCTCGGCGATCTCGTTCACGTTTATCGCCGCGGCAATAGCGCGTGGCGCGAGCCGCCTCGACATCTACAGCTACGGCCGTTACCTCGACCCCTTTGTTGTGCCGCTCGCGCTCGTTGGCCTTGTGCTTGTTGTGCGCGGGTTGAGCCGCCGTGTCGCGCTTGGTGGGCTCGTGGCCGTTGTCGCGACGGCTGTCGCGTGGTTCGTTGTTGTATTCCCGCAGCTTCCCGACTCCGGCCTGCGCTTGTGGTTTCCGATCAACATTCTCGGGTCGCTGCAGTACCCCTGGCGCGGAACTACCTGGCTTCCCGCGGCTCCGTGGTTGTATATGTCTCTTGTTGTCATCGCAGCGCTCGTTGTCGTCCACTTCTTCCGTGCAAAGCGGATAGTGCTCGTTGCGCTTCTCGCCGTCTACTTCGTCGCGTCCACGGTGGTCGGTGAACTGCGCATCGTGCGTCCGTTCTTCTCAGAGTGGAACGTCGCTTTTACCCTGCGCGGCGTGATTCTGGACAACCCGCTCCTGGCCGGGCGCCCTGTTTCGCTCGACACGCAGGGGCTCAGGGAGATTGGCGACAGCGTCACAAAGAACGGCTACCAGACGCTTCTCGCGCCCGAGCGGGTCATTCTTGTTGACAGCGAAGACACAAAACCGACGACCGATCTCGTTATCGCGCGGCAAAACTGGATCAATGCCGACGCCTTCGGTGCCCGCAAGATCGCCGACGACACGGGGCAGTTCAGCAACGCGCTCTGGGTCATGCCGGGTGAACTGCAGAACCAACTCGATGCCGAGGGATTGCTCCTCCCGGCCGGCACGCAGTAACCGTCTGTGTTAGCCGCCTAAGATATTCGCTTGTGGCACACGACGAGACTTCATACGAATCTGATTCATCCAACGAAAAAATCGCCCAGCTTGAGGAGAGAATCCACGAGTTGCAGCGCGCTGAGCTGACCCGTTGGGCAGACTCGGTCGCCGAGTCACAGCGCGTTTTCGACGAACTCGAGCGGATGAAAGCGACAGTCTCATGGCGGGTCACGGCTCCCTTGCGCGCCGTTCGTCGCAAGCAGCTCGAGAACTGAGCATGGCGATTTCACTGACTTCCACAAAGCCACGCGAGCTTCTCGCCGCCCAGGCAGACCGAATGGATGTCGCGACGGCGTACTTTGGATTGCCCCTTGCCGAAGGCGCGGACCCTCTCGATCGCACAATCGCCAGCCTCGATGCGCTTGTCGCCCGGGCGTATGAGACTCGAGACAACGGCGAGATCTGGCTACTCCTCGCGGTGCTGTCGGGTGCATTCCCCTACGACAGGGACGTTGAGCGCGCTCTTCAATATCGCGACGAGAACGACGCGATTGCGTTTACCGACTGGATCATCTCGGTGAGTGCCATTTCTCCGAGCGCAAGTGGCAGCAGCACCCTCCCGATGCGCATCGTCGACTCGGCGCCCGTCATCGACGTGAGCAGCTGTGCGATCAACGATCGCCAGACCGGCATCCAGCGTGTAGAGCGCGAAACGCTTCCGCTGTGGGCGCGCGATCACGATCTCGAGCTTGTCGCGTGGACGCGGCGAGACGGCTCATACCGCTCTCTCGGCGAAAAAGAGCGCCGCCGCGTTCTTGCCTGGGGCACGCACAAGAGCGTTCCCGCAGACCACGTTGACGCGACGGGTGAGTTTCTCGTTCCGTTTCGCACGGTGGTTGTGATTCCCGAGGTTCCGAACCACGACCAGTCGGCCCGTCTCCGTGCCATGGCGCGCTATTCGGGAAACAAGCTAACCGCCATTGGCTACGACATGATTCCGTTGATGAGCCCTGAGCTTATGCCGCGCGAAATGGGTGCCGACTTTCTCGAATACCTCGGCGTTATCAAGTACGCGTCGGCCGTCGCTGGCATCAGCCAGTCGGCAACAAACGAGTTTCGCGGCTTCTTTACCGCGGTCGCGAATGAGGAGCCCGCAGACGCGATGGTCGTCGCTGTCGAGCTGCCCACAGCCGTTCCTGAGAAGGAACTCGCCGTAGAGCGCGGGGATTCTGGAGAGGTCATTGTTCTCTGCGTGGGCAGCCACGAGCCCCGCAAGAATCACGGCACTGTTCTTCACGCGGCAGAGAAGTTGTGGCGCGAGGGAATCGACTTCGAGCTCTGGTTCTTTGGCGGCGGCGGTTGGGGCACCGACTTCGAAGAACTTGTGACAAAGCTCAAGCGAAAAGGTCGCAAGGTGCAACTGCGCAAGGCTGTCTCTGACAGCGTGCTCTGGGATGCCTACCGTCGCGCGTCGTTCACGGTTTTCCCGTCGCTGCACGAAGGGTTCGGCCTGCCGGTAGGCGAGTCTCTCGCTTTCGGCACTCCCGCCATCACAACGAACTACGGCAGCACCCGCGAGATCGCCGAGCGTGGCGGCTGCATTATGGTCGACCCGAGATCCGACGACGAGGTGCACGCCGCAATGCGCGAACTCCTTACGGAGCCCACGATCCTTGAACGACTCTCGACCGAGGCCCGCGCCATCCCGCTGCGAAGCTGGGATGACTACGCGACCGAACTGTGGAAGGTGCTGGTCGACGATGTCGTTTGAATCATCTACTCGCCTGCGAGTGAGACTTCTCACGCCGGCCGCGCGCCGCGCGGCGCGTGAGCGCGTTCTCACGGTGCTCGAGACAACGGGTCGACCGTCGACGGGCCGCGCCCTCGACGACCTCGCCGCAGCCTTCGCGACCTTCGACCGTTCCGAGCTGTGGCTCGCTCTCGCAGTGCTGCACGGGGAGCTTCCTGCGGCAAGCGAACTACGCAGAATCCGTCGACTCACCGAACTCGACGGGCCGTGGGCTGCCCTGCAGCGAACGCTTACCCTCGCCGCAACGGGTGGCAGCTACCCGCTGGTCAGGGTCATCGGACCGGGCACGACGCTGCTCGACGTAACGGGCGTACAGGCGGGTGCAAGCACCAACGGCGGCGAGGTGGCACAACGTCTCGCGAGTGAGTGGGCGACGGCACCGGGGGTTGTGCCGGTCACCTGGACCGCGAGCCGCAAGGCGCTGCGCGCGCTGACACCACAGGAGTCCATCGAGCTCGGTTACCCCGCGCCGTCGTTGAGCGCCGAAGAGATTCTTGTGCCGCACAACGCCGCGTACGTGCTCGTCGGAACCGCCGACAAGCCACGCTCGAGTGAGTGCCTCATCGCGCTCGGGCAGTCGTCAGACAATGCGACGGCATCCATCGGTTTTGGTCTTGGTCCGCTCATCGGGCCCGAGGCATATCGCCGACAGGAGGCGGAAGAGCGATTCTCCTGGCACGTTGCAGCGCAACGCTCATTCGGCACACTCGTGGTCGTTGGCAGCGGAATTATGGAACATTACCGAGGCTGGGAACGGATGCTTCCCGCCGTGGGATTCGCTGGACCAAAGCTCATTGAGTTTGCCGTGACCCCCGCCGCGGACGAAGCACAGACCCCCAACGACTGGCCAGCAATTTCGCACAGTGTAGGCTCAGCGATTGGTATTTACGCAGGTCGGTAAAACCGACGGCTTAGAATTGTTGTAACGCAACGAACGATTGGATCCCATGAAGCGCGCGCTTATTACTGGTGTAACAGGCCAGGACGGCTACTACCTCAGCAAGCTCCTTTTGGAAAAGGGCTACGAGGTGTACGGGCTCGTGCGCGGGCAGAACAACCCCAAAATCGAGTTCCTGCGTGAACACCTTCCCGAGGTGAAGATTCTCACCGGTGACCTGCTCGACACCTCGAGCCTCTTCCGCGCGCTCAACGCTTCGCAGCCCGACGAGCTCTATAACCTCGGCGCTATCTCGTTCGTTGCCTACTCGTGGGAGAACGCGTCGCTCACGAGCGACGTGACCGGCAAGGGTGTTCTCAACGCTCTCGAGACGGTTCGCCTCTACGCGGGCGATGACATCAGCAAGGTGCGCTTTTACCAGGCCTCGAGCTCAGAGATGTTCGGCAAGGTTCAGCAGGTTCCGCAGAACGAAGAGACCCTGCTGTGGCCACGTTCGCCCTACGGCGTTGCGAAGGTCTTTGGCCACTACATGACCATCAACTACCGCGAGTCGTACGGAATGCACGCCTCGAGCGGTGTTCTCTTCAACCACGAGAGCCCCATGCGCGGGCCGGAGTTCGTCACGCGCAAGATCAGCCTCGCCGTTGCTCGCATCGCACTCGGCCTTCAAGACACAATCTCGCTCGGCAACATCGAAGCCAAGCGCGACTGGGGCTTCGCCGGTGACTACGTCGACGCCATGTGGCGCATGCTTCAGCAAGACGAGGCCGACGACTACGTCATCTCGACGAACGAAACGCACTCGGTGCGCGAATTTCTCGAGGTTGCCTTCAACCGCGTCGGAATCTCCGACTGGGAGAAGCACGTCTACCAGGACCCGGCATTCTTCCGTCCGGCCGAGGTCGACCTGCTCATCGGTGACTCGACGAAGGCACGCACCAAGCTCGGCTGGGAGCCGAAGGTCGACTTCGCCGAACTCGTCACGATGATGGTCGACGCCGATGTCGAGCGTCAGCGCGAACTCAAGCGCTGAGCTTCACACCATGTCGGTAGCACTCGTCACAGGAATCACTGGGCAGACGGGAAGCTACCTCGCTGAGCAGCTTGTGTCGGCGGGGTGGCAGGTACACGGGGTAGTTCGCGACGCCGATGAGGCTGAGGCCGATCTTTCGCGCCGCACGCCAGAGGCGAAGCTGCACTCTGGTGACCTTGAGAACCCGGAGCGTATGACTGAGCTAGTCAGCACTGTCGCGCCCGACGCCATCTTCAACCTCGGCGGCATCAGCTCTGTTGCCCGTTCGTGGGCAGACCCGCTCGAAACCGCCCGTATTACGGGGCTCGGTGTTGTCGCAATGTTGGATGCCGCGTGGCAGCTGCGCGAGCGAGAGGGCCGTCGCGTTTCGTTCGTTCAGGCGTCGAGTGCCGAGATGTTCGGCAGCGCCGCTGAGGTGCCGCAGAACGAGAACACACCCATCGCGCCGATCAACCCGTACGGCGCGGCCAAGTCGTACGCACACCACCTCGTTGGTGTGTACCGACGTCGGGGTCTCGAAGCGTCGAGCTGCATTCTGTTCAACCACGAGTCGCCGCGTCGGCCACTCGGGTTTGTCACGCGCAAGATCACTCACGGTGTCGCGGCAATCGCTCTCGGTCTCGAGCAGCGCCTTGTGCTCGGCAACCTCGACGCGATTCGTGATTGGGGCTGGGCGCCCGACTATGCCGACGCCCTGCTGCGCGCCGCGACTCACGCACCCGGCGATTACGTCATCGCAACGGGAGAGCCGCACACGGTTCGTGACTTCGTTGCCGCCGCCTTCGCCGCTGTCGAGATCAGCGACTGGGAGCACCTCGTCGAGCAGGATCCGGCCTTTATGCGGCCCGCCGATGCGCCTGCGCTCGTCGGTGACTCGAGCCGTGCCCGGAGCGAGCTCGGCTGGGCCCCGACGCTGAATTTCGACCAGACGATTGCAGCGATGGTTACGGTCGATCTTGAGCTTCTCAGTGGAAAAACACCCGTCGCGTAGACTAGGCGCTTGTATGTCTGTGGTTTAGCACCTCCCGAACAGACCGCCGATTGATACGACGGAGACGCACGAGATGTTTTACCAGCGCCTAAAGAAGGCTAAAAGCACAACCGAGACGGGCGTTCGCGCGCTCGCGAGCGGCATCGCTGTCGCTCTTGCCACAACGCTTCTCGTCTTCGCGGCGCCCGCTACGGCTCCCGCTTCGGCGGCGCCGGTGCTTGCGTTCGACCCTGGTCTGATCATCACCGATGCGGTGTTCTTCAATTCGACGTCAATGACCGAAGCTGGCATCCAGAAATGGATCGAGTCGAAAGATCCTGATTGCGTCGACGTTGTCGCGGCGGGTGAAAAGTACACCTGCCTCGCGAACTTCTCGATGAAGACAAAAACGATGGCGGCCGATGCCAACTGCTCGAAGTACACCGGCAAGTCGAGCGAAAGCGCCGCGACGATCATCTACCGGGTCTCGCGCCTGTGCGGAATCAACCCGCAGGTTCTTCTCGTCACTTTGCAAAAAGAGCAGAGCCTCATTACAGGTGGACCACGCTCGGAGGCGATCTACCGCAAGGCAATGGGCTATGGCTGTCCAGACACATCGACGTGCAACTCGAAGTACTACGGCTTCTTCAATCAGACCTATCGTTCGGCCTGGCAGTTCGAGCAGTACCGCACCCATCCGAGTGGTCGCACCTTCCAGGCCGGCAAGACCGTCTCCATTAGGTACAGCCCCAAGGCCGGCTGCACATCATCGAAGGTATTTGTGCGCAACCAGGCGACGGCCGGTCTCTACAACTACACGCCCTACCAGCCCAACGCCGCAGCGCTTGCGGCCGGTTCGGGTGAGGGCGACAAGTGCTCGTCGTACGGCAACCGCAACTTCGTGCGGTACTTCAGCTCGTGGTTCGGTCATCCCGCCAACCTCCTTCGTAACGCCGGGTTCGAGTCGTCGACGAGCGGCTGGGGTTCGGGAGTCAAAACTGTCGGACTCGCACGCAAGGCGTCGAGCGCAGAGGCTCAATCGGGCAAGTACTTTCTCTCGACGAGCACCAAAAAGACCGGTTCGTCGTTGCGTCAGGCGATCTCTCGTTCGAGCAAAGCCGGAGACGTGTACTCGGCGAGTGTCTGGCTCAAGTCGCGTAGCTCCACCGAGCAATTCACGGGTGTTGTGAAGCTGTCGGCGGTGGGCGGCAAGGCCGAAGCCGTGCGCAAGAGCTTCGTCGTCGGCTCGACCTGGACCCAATTGGTTGTAACGCTGCCGATCAGCTCGAGTCACTCCAAGTTCTATCTCGATATCTACGAAAAGACGACGGGCGTGAGCCTGGCGGTCGACTCGGCAGTGTTTGTGCGTGGAGAACTCGAGCAACCCCGCGCGGCCATTGCACTGAAGAGTGCGTCGTTTGAGGGGTCGTCGAGCGGCTGGGTGACAAACGGCTCCGCAACCTCAATGGGCGTTCGCAAGAATGTCGCGGGCTACCCCGCGCATGACGGCAGTTCGTTTTTGCTCGCGTCTACGAAAGCAAAGTCGGGAACAATCCAACAGGATCTCAAGTACCTGGTGGTGGCCGGGCGTTCGTACACCGCCTCGGTAATGGTGCGCACGAGTTCGCCAGACCCGTTCACGGGTTCGATCATCCTGCGTGGAACCGGCGGCAGCGGAACCGATTCGTCACGAACCGATTTTGTTGCGACAAACGAGTGGCAGCGTGTTCAGGTGACGTACACGGCGACACGAAACGACCTTGCCGGGCTCAGGTTCGAGACCAAGCTGACGACGAGCGGTGCGAAGCTGCACATCGACGACGTGCAGCTTGCCCCTAACCTCGCGGCAAACACCTCGTTTGAATCAGCGAGCCTCGGTGGCTGGTCGAAGGGCACGGGAACCGTCACGGCGAGCTATGTCGTCGGTGGCGCCATCCACCCCGAAATTGTCGATTATGAAACGGTGCTGCGCGCAAAGAACGCGACAGGAGTGCCGGTGTCGCTTCGTGCGAACATGGCGCGACCGCTCACCATTGGCGAGACCTACACGGCAACAATTCTGCTGCGCAGCGCGGATGACGGGGCGACGGTGTCAGGGTCTGCCCGACTCGGGAGCGGCACGGATGTCACATCAGAGCCATTCGCGGTGGGCAACGAGTGGACGCTCGTTACAACCAAGTTCGTCGTCACCAACCCCGCGACGACGATGCGCTACGAGCTCTTCATCGATACCGCCGGTGGCACTGTCGATGTCGACGGCTTGTGGGTTCGCTAGTACTTTCCGGGAACACACTCGCCCGTGAGTGATGTGGGCAGCTGAACCGTCCACGCGATCACGGCGATGCGCGCGTGGGTCCATCCGGCAGAAGCGGGCTGGGCGAGAAGGCTGATATCGCTCGTGACCTCGCCGAGGCGGGTGAACTCCGCGTCACTGCCCGCGAGTCGCTCGCCGAGCGGTGCTCCGCCAGACTGCGTCTCGTAGACCGTGAGGCTACGCGTGGGGGAGCAGAGAGCGTACGCCTCGAGTGCCGCAAGGGTGAGCACCTCATCGGGAGCGAAGTTGTTGCGTCGCTGGTTGGTGTTGAGCACCTCGAGCCCAAACGAGCGCTTCATCGGCACCCCGAACGCCATCCAGGTGTTCTGAAAGAAGAAGCCTTCTGCGCTGTTCTCTGTTGATCCCGACCAGAGGATGGGGTCGCTCGAGTTGTCCTGAAGCGCGATGAGCTGTTCGGTGAACTCGAATGCTCCGCTCATGTAGGTGTTTTGCGATTGCAACGCGAGCGCCGGCGCGGCCGGAACTATCGCGAGACCCGCAGCAACAATGCCCGCGACAACCGCGAGGCGCCGGCGCACAAGCCACGGAACGATCGCGGTGACCGCGAGGCCGCTCAGCACGATAACGGCGGGAAGGTACTCGCTGACAAAGTAGCGGTCCCAGTAGAGGTAGAAGGAGTGCCCGCGGTCAAAGCCGAGCCGCACCGTGTGCAGGGCGAGAAACATCAACACGACGCCGACGAGCACAACGGCAACGATCTGCTGGGCTGCCGTCAACCTGCGGTAGACCGGGACGGCAAAGACCGCGAGAGCGCCAACAATGAGCCACGGCCCGATGCGCAGCAGGATGCTGAACGACATCGCGCCGACGGCCGCGAGAGCGACGACGCCAACGATAAAAACCATCGCGATCGTCGAGGGCAGCACACGGCCCCACCGGCTTGTGGTCTCGGCAGCCAGCGCGAAGCGCCGATCGAGCGCGACAGCGGCGAAGCCCAGAGCCACAGGAAGTCCAACGAGAATCGCGATGAGCTGCGGAGTCGGGTCAAAGAGGCCGAGTCCGTCGATGACATCGCAGATCGAATCGGGCAGAATGCCGCGAATCTGCATTGTCACGAAGTAGCGCGGAATCACTGTGACGCCATACCAGTAGCCGATCGCGGCCGCGCCGGTGCCGGCCGCGAGCGTGAACATCACGCGCCCCGACAGGCGTCGCCAGTCGACACTCGCGATCGCCAGGACCGCGACGACGGCGAGCGGAATAAGAAGCAGCGCACCCGAACCACGAAGAAGAGTGAGCGCGAGCGTCGCGACCGCGAAAGTGGCAATCGCCCAGCGCAACACACGGCGATCGGCGGTGAGCGCCGCGTGAAGTGCGATGGCCCAAGTCACAAAGATCGGCAGGTTGAGTGACTCGCTGCTCGGAAATGTCGAGTACCACACGGCGTGTGGGTGCAACGCGAGTAGCGCACTGAGCGCGAGAGTGACCCAGGCATTGACCCCGAGCCGCTGCATCAGCCGGGCCACGGCAACGATCGCGAGAATGCCGGTAATCGCGACTGCGCTTGTGGTGTGGGCGAACCCGAAAGCGAGAGAGAAGATCGCGAGGAACGCGCCAAAGAGCGGGGGCCAGCTGGCTTCATACGACCCCGTGCGCACCCACTCGTTTGCCCAGTTGACGTAGGCGCCCATGTCGCCGACCCAGGGCAAAAAGTTGACGGTCTCGAGGCGAATGACGATCGCGACGACGACAACAACCACCCACGCGAGAGTGAGGGCGCGGTGGCCCGGCATCCAGAGTGAACCGCGCACCGGCCACCGCCGCGCTCTGATCGCGCAGACCGCGAGAGCCAGAACAACGACGATGGATGTCGCGGCGCCCGTCCAGCCGAGCCACGAGTAGAGGGTTACCCCGAGTGTTACAACGATGAGGCCGTAGAGCAGCGCGTCGGCGATGAGCGCGGTCCACCCCTCGGCGGTTCGGCGCACGAGCGCGGCGACCGGAACGCCAACCACCGCACAGACGATGGCGAAGCCAACGACAATTCCTGCAACAACAAGCACGCGCTGGCCTTCCGGGGGTCGGTAGCTAACCTAGCGGATGCACACTGCGTAAGATGTTGGCGTGACTTCGACACCCGATACCGATCTGCGCGCCGAGAACGAGCGGCTTTCTGCGGCGGTCGTCGAGCTTCAGAATCAGCGGGTCGAGGAGTGGGTGCGCCTCATCCGCTATGGCGCCGTTGTGCCGCGCTCGATCGAAGATTCGCTCTCGTGGAAGCTCACCCGCCCCGTGCGCCTCGCCCAGACGGCGACCCGCGTTCTGCGCCGCGACGGCCTTCACACCTTTGCCGCAACGGTGCGCGCACGCCTCAGGCGAAACGCGTGACCCTGCCTGACGTCTCACCGTCGGTTCGTGCGCTGCACCAGAGACTCGAAGCCATTGCGCCGCACCTCATCGACGACTTTGCTTCTCAATCGGTCGGCGCTCTCCTCGCGCGGCTTGCCGACGCCGTAGCTGAAGACCCGTCAGCGAGCCGGGTGTGGATGCTGGCTACCGCCGTCGCGGGCGGGTATCCGACCTCGGGTGAGGTGCTCGCGATGCGTCGCGGGCTCGCGCTCGCGACATCCACCGATCGCTCTGGAGCGTGTCTGTCGGCAGTCGCGGTGACCGCTTCTGCAGTACACGCTGCCGAGGTGCTCGCCGAAGTCGTCGTCGGGGGCGTTGTCGTCGACGTGGACTTCTGCGCGCGCAACCGCCACAACACGGGTATTCAACGCGTCGTTCGCAACACCGTTAAACACTGGGACCCCGCGACGGCAATACTCGCGGCGTGGTCGACGGACGGCACGGGTTACCGCCGATTGACCCCTGGGCAGCGAGCGCTTGTCACCGAGTGGTCGTCTGATCTCGAGCCCGTCGCCGAGCCAGAGAACGACGTACTGCTTATTCCGGTCGACGGGTCAGTGCTGCTTCCCGAGGTTCCGGCGCATCGCTACATCGAGCGTCTCTCGGCGATCGCAGAGCACTCGGGCAACCGCACGGGGCTGATCGGGTACGACGCCATCCCACTCGTGAGTGCCGACTTTGTGGGCGAAGACGAGTCCGATCGATTTGCTCACTACCTGTCGATCGTCAAGCACTCGACTGTTGTATCTGCGATCAGCGAGACCACCGCCGACGAGTTTCGCGGATTCGGCGACGCCCTGGCTGCCCAGGGTCTCACCGGCCCGCGCGTGACGAGCCTCCTGCTGCCCACGGTGAGCCACGTCGGCGCGACCGGAAAAGCCGAACAGCGCGACGTTCCGCTCGTGCTGATGGTCGGAAGCATCGAGCCGCGCAAGAATCAGCTCGCCGTGCTTGCCGCTGCCGAGTCGCTCTGGCGCGAGGGGCTCGACTTCGAGCTGCGTGTTATCGGCGGGGGAGCGGCCGTCTACGTCAATGAGCTCGAGACGGCGATGGCACGCGCGCGTTCTCGTGGAGCGCGCGTCGCCCACGCCCGCGGAGTTGACGACGCGGGCCTCGCTGCGGCATACCGCGACGCGACCGCTTTTGTTTTCCCCTCTCTTCAAGAGGGCTACGGACTTCCCGTAGCCGAGGCCCTCGCCTCGGGTACCCCCGCCATCACGTCGCGCTACGGCAGCACCGCCGAGATCGCATCGTTTGGTGGCTGCATTCTTGTCGACCCGCGCAGCGACGTCGAGATCGCCGACGCTCTGCGCGAGATTCTCACCGATGACGCGCTGCGTTTGCGACTCGTCGAGCAGACGACTCGTCTCGTCTCGCGCGACTGGAGCCAGTACGCCGATGGGCTGTGGCACCAACTTGTAACGGAGCCTCGCGCATGACCGACCTGGGAACCGGCACGATTGGCCTCGTTCGCGCCCTTCTGCCCGACGTGACCCCAGCTCGCTCTGAAAAAGAGCGACTCGCTCAGCTCGTCGCGGGTGTCGCTCGCCCGACCGCCCAGGAGTCGTGGCTTGTGCTCGCCGTGCTCGGCCGCAGACTGCCGCTCGCCGCAGAGGTTGACGCCTTTCGGCGCACGGCCGCAGCTGACGGGATGGATGTCGCGGTCGCCGGCGTCGTTCGCTCCCGCCGCTCTCCGTTGCGCTGGCGGGACCGCGAGGTTCGAGTGATCACCGACACGGTCGTGCTCGACGTTCACGACTCCGCGCTTACAACCCTGCTCACCGGTGTTCAGCGCGTTTCGCGTGCGCTCGCCGACTCGTGGTTGCCGCGCGGCGCGATGCTCGTCGGGTGGAACTCGTCGCGCACGCAGTTGCTGCCCATTCGCGAGGGTGCGTGGACACACCGTTCGCGTCGCAGCCCCTTCGAGGCCCACGCCGTTGTTCCCTGGGGTGGCTGGTTCACCCTGCCCGAGGTTGTCACAGACATCGATCGCACCAAGCGCATAGCGGTGCTCGCAGAGCACTCCGGTGCCCGCTCGATGCTTATCGGTGACGACGCCATCCCCATGACAACGGCTGAGACCACGGGGCCCAAGATGCCCGGTGTCTTCGCCAAGTACCTCGTCGCCGCCTCGCGCATGGACGTTGTCGCGTGCATCTCCGAGGCCGCTGCCACCGAATACTCGGGCTGGAAGCGCATGTTGTCGTCTGCGGGCCTCGAAGGGCCGAGAGTCACAACCGTGATGCTCGCGGAGAGCGCCGAAACTCCCGACCCCGCCGCCCGCGACCGCGCCGTCGCAAGGTTTATCAGCACCGACGAGCACGGCGACCTTCCGCTTGTGCTCTGCGTCGGCAGCCACGAGCCGCGCAAGAATCACGACGCGGTTCTTCACGCCGCCGAGCTTCTCTGGCGCGAGGGTCACCGCTTTAGCCTCGCGTTCGTCGGGGGCAACGCCTGGAGCAGCGAAGAGTTTCGCACGACTCTTCGCGGGCTACAGGAGTCGGGCCGCCCCGTCGAGGCAATGCGCGGAATCGACGACGACCTGCTCTGGTGGGCCTACCGGCTCGCGAGCTTTACGGTCTTCCCTTCGCTCAATGAGGGCTTTGGCCTGCCGGTCACCGAGTCGCTGCAGAGCGGCACCCCGGTCGTGACGTCGAACTTCGGCTCGCTCGCCGAGATCGCGGCGGGCGGCGGTTGTGTGCTCGTTGACCCTCGTGAAGACCTGTCGATAGCAGAGGGCATGCGGTCTCTGCTTTCCGACGAGACGCTGCGCACCACCCTCGCGGCACAGGCCGCGGGCCGTCCCGAGCGATCGTGGGCTCAGTACTCCGGCGAGGTCTGGAACCTCCTCATGGAATAGGATTACTTGTCACCTCGGTGCCCATCCTTCCTCGACGCCCGATTCCCGTTGGAGTTCTTTTGTCAGACGCTGCGCTCGAAAGAGCCGAACGACTAGCACTCCTGCCTTTCGAGCAAGTGGGTGGGTCACAGGCGCACTTCTTCGGCGGCACAATTCGTTCGCTCAAAGAATTGTGGAACCACCGCGATCTTCAGGTGCAGCTCATCCAGCGCGAGCTCAAGGTTCGATACAAAGACTCGAGCCTCGGTTTTCTCTGGACACTGATCAAGCCGGTCATGCTGCTGCTGATCTACTACTTCGCCATCGGCCTGCTGCTCGGAGCCCGTGACTCGATTCCCTCGTTCGCGATCTTCGTCTTCGCCGGTCTCACCCTGTGGGGCCTCTACAGTGACGTGCTCACCGCCGGCACCGTGTCGATCCTGACCAACGCCGGGCTCATCAAAAAGGTCTACGTTCCCCGCGAGCTGTTCCCGCTCGCGTCGGTCGCGTCGGCACTCGTCAACTTCGCCGTGCAACTCGGTGTGCTGCTCGTCGCCACGATTGTCTTTGGCCAGTTTGTCTTCACGTGGGAGATTCTCTACGCCGTACCCGCGATCCTCATCGTTGTGCTGTTCAGTACGGCGCTCGCGATCCTGCTCTCGGCCCTCAACGTTTTTCTGCGCGACATCCAATATTTGGTGGATGTCGCGGTGCCGATGCTCTTCTGGGCTTCGCCGATCATCTACTCGTTTGCGAACCTTCACACGTCTGAGGCAGTTCCCGCGTGGATCGAGTGGCTCTACCTTCTCAACCCGATCACGGTTGCGGTCATCGCCTTCCAGCGCGCTGTCTGGCTCGAGGGTCCCGTTGTTCAGTCGACGTTCGAGAAACTCGGTGTTGACCCGACAAACACCTACCCCGCCGACCTCGATCTGCGCCTCATTGTGCTGCTGATCGTCGGCGCTGTGTTCCTGTGGCTGGCACACCGCGTCTTCCTGCGTCTGCAGGGCAACTTTGCGCAGGAGATCTAATGGCACCTGCAATCCTTGACGCGCCCGACGTCATTCGGATCACTCACCTCACCAAGCGCTTTATCATTCGCAAAGAGAAGTCGCTCAAAGAGCGCGTCGTCAACTTCGGGCGTTCGAACAAGCACAAGGAAGACTTCTACGCGCTCAGGGATGTCACAATCAACATCCCCGCCGGCCAGACGGTCGGGCTCGTCGGGCACAACGGCTCGGGAAAGTCGACGCTGCTCAAGGCAATCGGCGGAATCATCCAGCCGAACTCCGGCACTGTCGAGCGCCGTGGCCAGCTTGCCGCACTTCTCGAACTTGGCGCGGGTTTTCACCCCGACCTGACCGGTCGCGAGAACGTCTACCTCAACGGCTCGATTCTTGGGCTCTCGCGAGCGCGCATCGAGGAGATTTTCGACGAGATCGTCGACTTCTCTGAGATTCGGGACTTCATCGACACGCAGGTAAAGTTCTACTCGTCGGGAATGTACGTGAGGCTGGCGTTCGCAATCGCCGTTCACGTTGATCCCGACATCCTCCTGGTCGACGAAGTTCTCGCCGTTGGTGACGAACCCTTCCAGCGCAAGTGCATGGAGAAGATCCGCGAGTTCCAGCGGGAGGGGCGCACTATCGTTCTCGTCAGCCACGCGGCCGACCAGATCATGGATGTCTGCGACAGGGTGATTGTGCTCAAGCGCGGCGAAGTAATTTTTGATGGCGATACGGCCGAGGGCCTCGAGGCCCTGACGAACAGTTTTGACTGACCCGGCACTGCCGGGCTATGCAAGGAGTGACATGAAGGTTTTTATCCAGGTTCCGTGCCTCAATGAGGAGCAGACCCTTCCCGCCGTGCTTTCGAGCATTCCGAAGCAGATCGATGGTGTCGACGAGATCGTCATCCTGATCATCGACGACGGCTCGACCGACCGCACGCTCGAGGTCGCGCGCGAGCACGGCGTCACGCACTTTGTGCACCACACGCGCAACATGGGTCTCGCCCGTTCGTTCCGCGACGGCGTTCACTACGCCCTCGCCCACGGAGCCGACATCGTCGTCAACACCGACGGTGACAACCAGTACCCGCAAGACCGCATCCCCGACCTTCTCGCCCCGCTGCTCGCGGGTGAGGCCGACATCGCCATCGGCGACCGCCAGACGCACAAGATCGCCCACTTCTCGTGGGGCAAGAAGCAGCTGCAGAAGCTCGGCAGCAAGGTCGTCAACATCGCGGCCTCGACGAACCTCCCGGATGCCGCGAGTGGCTTCCGCGCGTACTCGAAAGAGTCGCTCATTCGTCTCAACGTCGTCACGCAGTTCTCCTACTGCATGGAGACGATCATCCAGGCCGGAAACAAGCGCCTCAAGATCGCGAGCGTTCCGATCGAGACCAATGCGAAGACGCGCGAGTCGCGCCTTTTCAACTCGACGCCGCAGCACGTCTTTAAGTCTGCAGAAGCAATTCTGCGCAGCTACATCATGTTCAAGCCGTTCGGGTTCTTCGCCTCGATCGGTACCGTGATGCTCATCGCGGCGCTCATCCCGTTCGTTCGGTATGCGATTCTCATCGGATGGTTCCCCGAACTCACGGGTGGCAACGTTCAGTCGTTGATTCTCGGTGTTGCGCTGCTTATCGGTTCACTGCTCGCGTTCGCGCTCGGCGTTCTCGCCGATCTTCAGCGCACGAATCGTATCCTCGTCGAAGAAACTCTCGAGCGCGTCAAAGAGATGCAGTACGGCATCAAGCGCGATCACCTCGACGACTAAGTACCGGTTGGGCTAGTCGCGGCTGCCGGTGATCTCCGGCAGCGCGCGACGCCAACTGAGGTGCTGCGCGACCTTGACCGCGCACACGGTGAAGGTGAGCCAGCCCGCCTCGGTCAGGATCGAGCTCTCGGCGAGCGAGGTTGTCACGAGAGCGACGATCATCAGCGTTGGCCAGACGAACACACGGCTGCGGTTGTGGGTCGCGAGAATCCACGAGCGGCCGAGTGCGATGACAATGAGCGCCGCGAAGGCCAGCAGGCCGACGATTCCGAGCTGGAACCACACGTCGATGTAGGCGTTGAGACCCGACTCGTGAGCGCGCCCGTCGATGATGTCGATCACCGCGAATGGCGCGATGTCTGGATGCCACGGGCCTACCCAGCCCCAGCCCTCGATCGGGTTGACGCGGATGAGCGTGTAGAGCTCGCGCCAAAGGTCGAGTCGGTAGTCGAGCTCGCGCGAGGCATCGAGTGCCTCGAGCACGCGCGACCTGAACGCCCAGGCGAAAACCCCCGCGACAACCGCCGCGGCTCCGAGGCCCGCCTGCCAGTACTTGCGGGTCTCGACCGGAATGCGTCGCAGCCCCAGAATCGCGAACGAGACGATGCCGAGCATAAGCAGGGCGCCGAAGCTGACGGGCGACTGCGAGAAGACAATAACAACGCTCGCGAGAACAATCGATGCGATGCCGGTGAAGCGGCGCACCGACGAGGTGAAGAGCTCGGTGCCAAAGGTCACGAGCGCGAGAAGCGCGACGAGCCCGAGTTGATTGCGGGTGCCCTCGACTCCCTGAATTGGTCCACCGCTGGCGAGGTCTCCCGTTATGCCGATAAAGGTCAGGGGAGTGTCAACGAGAATGCCCGAAAAGATCTCGAGGGCGAGGGATGCTACGAGCACAACCCGCAGCACGTCACCGTAGACGCGCACAATCTGAATGAAGTCTCGCGTCAGGGCAATGTAGACAGCCATTAACGCGAAGGCGATTTGATACGCAGAGCCCCACAGAGTTGCCCACTGGTATTCGCTCCACAGAACAGACAGCATCGCCCAGCCGACGAAGACAAGAAGCGAGATCGGCCAGATACCGTTCCACTCAAAGGTTCCCCGGCGAGCGATGAGTGAGATCACGGCAAGTACAACGAGCGTGACGACTATCGCGATGAGCCCCGGCCAGCCCATCGTGTTCTTCAGGATGTGCGAGAAGAGGCCCGTCGAAATGATCAGGACGGTGAGCGACGAGGCGAAGCGCGCGCTCGAAAAGAACTCGGTGACGCCCTCGCGATTCACGGCGCCGCCGGTATCGACTGGGTGAGCTTGGTCTTAACTGCAAAGAAAACGAGAAGCACTATTCCGTATTCCACGAGGATCCTGCTTTCCGCAATCGTCTGCACAAGAAGGGCGAAGATCACGAGCACCGCGAGGTAGGACTGCACGGTGAACGCGAGCGCTTCGCCGCGCGGGCCGACCGGATGGTCCGACGCCAACAGAATAGACCGCATCGCTGTTGAAACGACGAGCGCGCCGAACACAACGAGCCCGACGACCCCAAGCTGCAGAAAGATATCGAGCCAGGCATTGTGGGCGTGCAATTGCCGAACACCCGAATTCACAACGAGTGAGTCAAAGGGCGCGACCCACGGAACCCAGTAGCTCACCCAGCCCCACCCGAAGCCGGGGCGCTGAACGGCGAGGTGAGTCACGTTCTCCCAAATGCCGAGTCGCTCGGTGAGGTCGGGGCTCTTGCCGAGGGTCGCGAGAAGAGTCGTGGGAATGGCGATGGATGCGGCGGCAGTCGCTGCAATAACAACGCCGAGGCCGGTCCACACCCATTTGCGGTTGCGTCGTCGCACGCGGCGCAGCAGCACAACCGTCGCGATGATCACCGCGAGCACAACCGTAGTGATGATGATCGTCGCCGACTTAGTGAGCGCTATCGCAACGACGGCCAGCGACATCCAGATAAGCGTTGAGATTCGCCCGGTCGTTCGCGCGGCGAACTGAATGCCGAAGACGATAAGCGCGAGCAGGGCAACAAAGCCGAGCAGGCTTGAGTTGCCCATAATGCCCTGGATCTTGCCGCCCTCGAGCAGCAGGTTGCGTGACCAGAAGAGCATGTCTGGAACGAGCTCGATTCGCGAGTAGTCGATGCCGGGCGGCGCGAAGAACGGCAGGAGCCTGTCGCGAACGAAGAGCGACACGATGAGCTCAAAAGCAAATGAGGCACCGAGAACTATACGAAGAGCGCGGCCGAGGGCGGTGAGAAAGTCGGTCCAGGTCAGCGCGACGGCGAGGCTGAGTCCAACAATTGCGGCAGCCCAGGTAGCGGCGAGACCCAGAAGAGTGGCGCTCGGGTAGAACGACCACGCGAGCGACAGGGTCGCGAGCGCGATAAATGCCAGAAGGGGGTAGGGAAGGGTGCTCCACGCCCAGGTGCCGCGCTTGTGCTCGCGAGCCACGATGAGAGCCGCGACAACTGTAAGCGCGAGAGCCACGGCGATGTAGCCGAACCACGAGATCGAGTACCGCAGTGCTTCGCCCGCGAAGGCTACAGAGAGTGCGACGACCGCGAATCCGAGTCGAAATCCACGGCGGTCGAGAAAGAGCATGGAGCAACCCTATCTAGCGCGCGTTACTGTTCCGTTCACCTCGGCGAGGGGCATCGGCTGGGCTTTGAGGCGAACCGCGCAGAGCGTCAGAAGCACAATGCCGTACTCAACGATGAGCCTGCTCTCGGCGATGCTCTGCACGAGCAACGCGGCGATGATCAGCAGCGGAAGGAGTGTCTGCGCGGCGAACGCACGGGGCACACGATCGCTGCCGACGGGACGGTTGGTTGCGAAGATCCACGCGCGCACGAGAGTTACGAGAACGAGCGAGCCGAAGACAACGAGCCCCACGGTGCCAAGCTGCAGCCAGATGTCGAGCCACGCGTTGTGAGCGTGAAGCTGTTGAACGCCGGAGTTCTTGTGGAGGTCGTTGAACGGGGCAACCCACGGTGCCCAGTAGCTCACCCACCCCCAGCCAAACACCGGGCGCTGCTGGGCGAGGTCGATGACGGCGGCCCAGATGTCGATGCGGTTGGTGAGGTCGGGGCTTTTGCCAACGAGCGCGAGAAGCTGGTTCGGAAACGCGACGACGACCGCGATGCCCGCCGCAACTACGACGACGATGCCCGCCCACACCCGGCCGCGGGTCTCTTCGAAGCGTCTGAGCAGAAGTACTGCCACAACGACCGCGGCGAGAACAACGAGGGCGATGGTGATCGTTGCCGAGCGAGTGAGGTAGATCATAAGCGCTGCGACGGCGACCGAGAGCACTCCGGTTGTGCGGCTCACGGTCTTGCCCACGAGTTGGATGGCAAAAACCACAAGTGCGAGAAGAGCGACAAAGCCGAGAAGGCTCGAGTTGCCCACGATCCCCTGGATCTTGCCGCCCTCGTCGAAGAGTTCGTCACGCGACCAGTAGAGAAGCTTCGGAATCGGATCGGGCAGGTTGCTGTAGTCGACACCGGGGGAGGGCCAGAAGGGCAGAAGTGGTGAGCGAACGAAGACCGAGACAACAAACTCGAACAGCAGCGAGAGCCCGAGGATGATGCGCAGGGTTCGGCCGAGCACGAGCAGCACGTCGTCCCAGGAGAGAATGACGGCGAGAGTCACGCCAACGATCGCTGGAAGGTAGGTGGCGACGAGCCCCAGCGCCGTGGCACCCGGATAAAACGACCACGCTATCGAGATCGTTGCGAGTGCGAGAAAAGCGAGAAACGGGTAGGGAAGCCGGCTGATTGCCCACGTCTTGCGGGTGCGCACAAGCAGCAAGACCGAGACAACCGCGAGCACGATTGCTACGACTCCAAAGCCGTACCACGAGATCGAATAGCGCCAGGCGTCGCCGGCAAGAACGGTGAAAAGCGCAACGACCGCAAATCCCCGGTGGAATCTGCGGTCGTCGAGTGCCTTCATAGGAGTAACCCTACAGAGGGGGCACGCTGCGAAAGCTGGTTATACGAACGCTGCCTTACCCGTGATCGCGCGACCCACGATGAGTGTGTTCATCTCGCGGGTGCCCTCATACGAGTAGATCGCCTCGGCGTCGGCAAAGTGCCGCATAACCCCGTAGTCGAGAACGATGCCGTTGCCACCGAGCAGCTCGCGGCACCAGGCGACGGTTTCGCGCATGCGGCTCGTTGTGAACTCCTTGGCGAGCGCCGAGTGCTCGTCGCGCTGCAGGCCCTGGTCGAGCATCTCCGAGACTCGTGTGACAAGACCAATCGAGGCGGTGATGTTGCCGAGGCTCTTGGCGAGAAGCTCCTGAATAAGCTGGTGGTGCCCGATCGGCTTGCCGAACTGGATGCGCTCGCCGGCGTACTTGACCGCGGCCTCATATGCACCGACCGAGTTGCCCACGGCCGCCCAGGCGACCTCGGCTCGGGTGAGGCGCAAAACCGACGCCGTCTCGCGGAACGACTTCGACCCCTGCAGGCGGTTGACCTCGGGCACAACCATGTCGGTGAAGGTGATATCGGCGTTCTGCACGATACGCAGCGCCATCTTGTTCTCGATACGGGAAGCCGAATAGCCCTCGGTCGAGGTCGGAACTATAAATCCCTTGACCTGGTTGTCTTCGGCGTCGCGGGCCCAGACGATCGTGACGTCAGAGACAGACCCATTGCCGATCCACCGCTTCGCGCCGTTGATGATCCAGTTGTCGCCGTCGCGCTTCGCGATGGTCTGCAGGCCCTGTGCCGTGTCAGAGCCAGAGAGCGGCTCTGTCAGGGCGAAGGCGCCGAGCAGTTCGCCGCTTGCAAACTTCGGCAGCCACTCGTCGCGCTGTTGCTGCGAACCCGCGACAGCGATCGAGCCCATAACAAGACCGTTCTGCATGCCGACGAGGGTCGCGACCGAGGTGTCGACCCTCGCGAGCTCGAGGGCGACCCAGCCACGAAAAACAGCGCTGTTCTCGAACTTGCGGGTTTCGGGGTACGGCTGGCCGAAGAGGCCAAGGTTGGCAAGATCGGTGATCACCTTGCGGTCAAAGAATTCGCCCTTTGCCCAGAGGTCGTTGGCGATGGGGCGAATCTCGCGTTCGAGGTACTCACGCAGGCGAACTATGACGTCTTTCTCCTGATCGGTGAGGGCGTTCTCGTACCCGTAGAAGTCGCTGATGAGTGGCTCAAATGACATCTGATTGCTCCATTGCTTGTCGGAATCCTCCGAAAGTCTAGGTGTGCTCACTGACCGGCTCACAGGGGGTTGGTACTTTGGTCTAATCCATCTATAGGGACGGGCTCCATGTTTGTAGGCATCACCAACACACCGCGCGATTACGCCTGGGGATCGACAACCGCGATCGCGAATCTGCTCGGCACAACCCCATCGGGTTCGCCGCAGGCCGAGCTCTGGCTCGGCGCGCACCCCGGTTCGCCGAGCGTTGTTCTCGAGCCCGAAAACGTCGGTGGCGCCGCGAACCTGAGCGAGCTCGTTGGCCCCGAGGGGCTGCCGTTTCTTCTCAAGGTGCTGGCGGCGTCGCATCCACTCTCGCTGCAGGCTCACCCGACTCTCGATCAGGCCGCCGAGGGATTCGCACGCGAGAACGCTCTTGGCATCCCTCTCGACGCAGCGAACCGCAACTACAAAGATGCCCTTCACAAGCCAGAGCTCATCTACGCGCTCACCAATGGCTTTCGTGCCCTGTGCGGGTTCCGCGACGCGTCAGAGACCCGCGCGACTATCGACCGCCTGCTCGGCGCCTTACCCGGAGATGCTGCGCTCACCGGCTGGCTCGCGCGCCTTCAGATGGACGACGACATCCGCGCCACTTTCGAATGGCTGGTCTCGGGCGGCAGCGATGTCAGCGAGCTCGTTGAGGCTGTCATCGAGGCGGCAGCACTTCTCGACGGACCGAACTTCGATCTCGTGGCCCAGCTTGCGACCGAGTACCCCGGCGACCCCGGCATCGTGATCAGCCTGATGCTCAACCTCGTCTCGCTCGAGAAGGGAGAGGTGCTCTACCTGCCGGCCGGAAACATCCACGCCTACGTCGAGGGTCTGGGCATCGAGCTCATGGCGTCGAGCGACAACGTGCTGCGCGGCGGGCTCACCCCCAAACACGTTGACGTGCCCGAGCTGCTGAGCGTTCTCGACTTCAGCCCCGTCGAGGTTCCGTACCTTGCACCAGAGGAGCCCGTCGCGGGCGTGCAAATTTTTCGGCCGGATGTCGCGGACTTTGTGCTCACCGTCGTTGATGCCGACGGTGCCGTCACCATTGACGCCGCTGGCCCCGCGATCGCCATCTGCACCGCAGGTGATGTCGAGCTCGACGGCTACACACTCGAGCACGGGACGAGCGTCTTTGTGACCGCCGACGACCGCATCACGACCGTCGCCGGGCACGGCACGGTGTTTATCGCGACGACGGGCACAGCGACTACAGGCACGGCGGCGTAATCCAACCGTTATGAGTCGAACTCAAGGTAGTCCTTGCGGATGACTCTGAGCACGAGCGCTGTGCCGTAGTTTGAGCGGCATGCGCACTCTCGCCACGGTTCTTCTCTGTGTTCTGCTCCTCGCCGGTTGTAGTTCGACGCCAGCCTCACCGACGGCGCCGCCGACCACTACGCCGTCCGCGGCCGTCTCGGAAACGCCGACACCCACCCCGACTCCAACCGCCACCCAGGAGCAGGAGACCGGCGAATCTGCACCAGCGGCACCGTTCGGAGGGTCATGCGAGGCGGCATTCGGCGACGGCCCGCTTGCTGCCCTGACGGACCTGCCCGTGAGCGAGGTCTCACCATGGCTCGACATCGACAACATCATTTTTCGTCAGGGCGGCGGACTCGTGTGTACCTCAAGCGAGCAGAAGGGTACTTTCGTTCAACTCGCCGTAATCGCTGCTAACGCAGTTGACTCTGTCGACCAGAGCGTCACGTGTGTCAAAGGCGGACTGGAGTGGGGGCCAAAGAATGCGTGCTTTACCGAGGTCGTGCAGAACGGTTTTCGACTCTCGGGAGTCATCGCATTCCGAAGCGGCTCGCTCGCTGCCAACACCCCGAAGGCGCAGGCACTTGTTGACGGTTTTACGGGTGCCGCAGCCGGCTCGACTGCGCCGCCGACACCAATTCCTGCCGACGGCGCATGGCAGCTACCACTCAACTGCTCGGGCATAGATGCAGCACTTGACGAGAAGTCGGAGTTCAAAAATAAGTACATGAAGGCCGGCCACGGCCGCGGAGGCACCGACGTCTTCGTTCCGCCCGCGATCACCGAGTTTGTTGGTTCTTATGACGAGCCGCTGAGCTATTGCGGCTGGCACGGCACCAAGGCGCTGTCAGAGAAGCAGCTCGCCGCCGGCGGAATCGACTACTTCGTGTTCACGGCGGCCGGAGGCGCGGCGTGGGCGTTCGACGAGATTCGCGCTTCGTATGACACCACGGAGATCAGCATTCCCGGTGTCGAGCGGGCGATGCTCGTCGACGAGACTAGCTATGGGAACTACATCTACGTCGCCGACGGACCAAATCTCATCTACGGCGGCTGGACCGACGGCGACGGGGCCGACCGATACGCCGGACTCGCCAAGGTCGTCAACCTACTCAACGAAGACAGCTGACCGCTGCCCTCTCACCGTGCGTGACTTCTCTCAGTAAGGCCACTCGTATGAAGCGCTCCACCGCACTCGCCGCCGGTCTCGTTGTCGCCCTCGCGGGGTGCACCCTTGCCGAGCAGACCGTCGAGCCCAGTCCGCCTGCGGCCGTGGAGGCGACGCCGACTCCCACCCAGGCTGTGGCATCGGAGACGGGGCTCACCCAGCCCGAGCAGGTCTTCGGCGGCTCGTGCAACGCTCTCCTGAGCGAGGCCGATGCCTCTGAAATGCTGGGCAAGAAAGTTGCCCTCGCTGAAACCAACCCGCTTGACGTCTTCGAGACCGCTCTCGTATTGCAGGCGGGAGGCGTCAGGTGTGCGTGGGTAGAAAGGACAGGCGCCGTCGCACTCACCCTCACTGCGGCCCCCGCCGAAGCGGTCGGCAAGCTCGAAGCCGCGGAGGCGTGCCAGCCGAATCGTCGCGACGTGGTCGGAGACATCACGTGCGGGATCGCGTCTGACAAGAACGGGATCGTCGTCTCAGGTTTGGTCGGACTCGGCGGCGGAAGCTCGTCGGGCTCACAGAAGAACGCGCAAAAAGTTGTTGCGGCGCTCACCGATGCGCTCGAAAGTAATTCGACGGTCGACATGGCGAAGCCCGTAACCCTCCCAGCGCCTAGAGCGTGGGCGAATCCTGGAGTTGCTCCCGACAAGAACCCTCCGACGTGCGCTGACATCGATCTCGCGATCGTCTCGGGCGACTTTATGGGGGGTGGCACACGAGGCAAGGTCGAAGACGTGCTGCCCGTCACGGGCTATCTTTCGCCCATCGATGAGGATCTCGCCGGCTTCCTGACCGACGAGCCGTCGTGGTGCTCGTGGTCTGCGACGCGAACTCGAACCGAGATCGACAAGGGGCAGATCTCTCAGCTGTTCTCACGCGAACTCGGCGGAGGTGCGTGGATGCTCGATCGCGTCGCCGCGTCCTCAGGTGCCAAGAAGATCACCATCGACGGGGTCGACCGCGCTTACCGTTACAGAAGCCAGAGCGGCCAGGCGAGCATCTGGGTTGCAGACGGCCCGAATGCGGCATCGTTCACCTATTACGCGGGCCAGAAGGACGCGGGCTACCGCTCAGTGGCTCTCGTCGTCGAGGCGCTCAACGCGACGAACGCGGGCTAGCAGGCGTTCAAAGGTCGTCCTCAAGGATGACTCCGCGGACGCAAGATGGCCGATAGCTTTCACTCATGAATCGAACCGTCGCTCTCGTCGCCCTTGTTGCATCGGTAGTTCTTGTTGCCGGATGCGCCACCACACCCCCTGCCGCGTCGCCGTCCCAACCGTCGCCGACTCCGACGGCGGCTCAGGCAGTCGAGACGGGTGAGACGGCTCCCGCCGCGGTATTTGGCGGGGAGTGCGCGAGCGTGCTGACTGATGAGCAGCTCGCGACTGTGTTTGGGGGTGAGGCGAGGTCCCTTCCCTATGAACTCGCGTATCGCCCGGACGGCGTGCTCGTGCAGCAGTTCGGTGGCGTCCGTTGCCTGTGGCGCGGGGGCGATGAGAACGCCGCCTTCGACTATTACCTCGATGCGGCGGCCCTCCCCGCCTCCGCTCTCGACGGCGCATCAATGTCTTCGAAACCGTGCGAAGTGCTGGCCGGGTTCGAGGTTCGCTGCGAAGTCGCGGTCGAAGCTCATGGCGTGCTGTTCTCGACGCTGCTGGGGCTACCCGAAGAGACAACTCTCGACGACGCTGACGGCTTCGCTGCCCAACTTGCCGAGGCGTTCGAGTCGAACGCGTCAACCCAAGACGATTACCTCGCCCCCATCCAGGCCGGCGACGCCTGGCCTCTCGACTTCTCGTGTGCTGATCTCGCTATCGATGTGCCGGAGCTTCTCGGTAACGACAACCTCGACCTCACCCCTGATCTGTTCGAGACGCACGAGTCGCCCGTCGAACGAGTGCTCTGGGGTGACCGACAGGCGCTGGGCTGTTCATGGGTCGACAACAGCGGGCAAGGCAGCACAGTGCAGGTCGTCGCGCTCGGTGGAGCGGCCTGGGCGGCAGAACCGTTCAGCGCCGACTATCCCGTCGACGGGGTCGACTCTGTGACGGTGAGCGACGAGGCGGGTCTCCGCACCTTCAACGTTGTCGACGGCCCGAACTGGTTGCAGTTGTCCGCCTCGTCGGTGATCGACGAACAGGTTGCGGCGCTGATACCGGCTCTTGTCGACGCGCTCGACAGCGCCAACTAGCTCGCCTCGCGCGCCCCAAACGCCCGCCGGTACGAGGTTGGTGTCGTCTGCAGCACCTTGAGAAAGTGGTGACGCATAACGGCGGCGGTGCCGAAGCCCGTGTCTTGCGCGACGGTCTCGAGCGAGTCGTTTGTCTCTTCGAGCAGTTGCTGGGCGCGCAGAATGCGCTGGCGGTTGAGCCAGGCCGCGGGCGTTGTGCCCATGTCGGCGCGGAACCGGCGGGCAAAAGTGCGCGATGACATAAGCGCCTTGCGGGCGAGCTGGTCGACGGTGAGGTCTTGGTCGAGGTTCTCGAGCATCCAGTCGGCGACGAGGGCGAATGAGTCGCTCTTGCACTCCTGAACGGGCGACTGGATGTACTGGCTCTGCCCGCCATCACGCTGCGGTGGCACAACCATCCGTCGCGCGATCACGTTCGTGGCCGCGGCGCCGAGCTCTTTGCGAACGATGTGCAGCGCGGCGTCGATGCCCGCTGCCGTTCCCGCGCTCGTAACGACATGGCGGTCTTCGACAAACAAAACATCAGCATCGACGGATGTCGCGGGGTAGCGCTCGGCGAGCTTCGTCGTGTGCATCCAGTGGGTCGTTGACTTGCGACCGTCAAGAATGCCGGCCTGGGCGAGCGCAAACGCGCCGCTGCACACACTCAGCACCCATGCCCCGCGGGCTTCTGCCGCGCGAATGACGTCGAGAAAACGCTCGTCGATATTTTCGATGTTGTGCGCGGGTACGGCTATCAGGTCGGCGTCGGCCGCGACATCCAACCCGGTTGAAATGTGCATGTCGAAGCCGAGGCTCGAGCGCACCGGACCGGGGTCTGCCGTGGCGATCGTGAAGTCAAAGATGGGCCCACCGCTGTCGCGCCGGTCAACTCCGAAGACCTCGCAGATGACTCCGAACTCGAAGGGCGCGACGCCCGGGATGGCGAGAAGAACAATCTTTTCGAGCATGTCGACCTTCGTGGCAGGAATGAGCTTATTTGTGGCTATCCTGCCACTGTCGGCAGAAAATGCCAAGTCGTAGATTTACTGCCATGACAATAATCATCGGAATCCTGGTAATAGTGGCGGTGTCCGCCATCGTCGCGAGCGTTCGTGCTGTGGCCCACGATGGGTATGCCCAACAGCCCACGAGGCGCGTGTACTAAGCGCTACCGTAGGAGCCATGACATGGCTTGTGACTGGCGGAGCGGGATACATCGGCGCCCACGTGGTGCGCGCACTCACAGAGGCCGGTCTCGACACCGTTGTGCTTGACGATCTCTCGAGCGGGCACGAGGAGTTTGTGCCCGAGAGCGTTCCGTTCGTTCGCGGATCAATTCTCGATGGCGAGCTCGTTCTCGGCACGCTCAAGAAGCACGCGGTCACCGGCGTCATTCACGTTGCGGGCTACAAGTACGCCGGAGTCTCAGTGCAGCGCCCGCTGCACACCTACGAGCAGAACGTCACCGGAACCGCGGTGCTGCTCGCGGCAATGAACGAGGCCGGAGTCGACCGGATCGTCTTCTCGTCGAGCGCCGCCGTTTATGGCACCCCAGACGTTGACCTCGTCACAGAAGACACTCCCAAGAACCCACAGTCTCCGTATGGCGAGTCGAAGCTCATCGGGGAATGGCTGCTTCGCGATCAGGCCATCGCCGCGGGGCTGCGTCACACATCGCTGCGCTACTTCAACGTCGTCGGCTCGGGTGACCCGTCGATTCGCGACACCAGCCCGCACAATCTTTTTCCGCTGGTCTTCGACGCGCTCGCCGCCGGAAAAACGCCGCGCATCAACGGCAACGACTACGCGACGGCCGACGGCACCAACGTGCGTGACTACATTCACGTCTCTGACCTTGCGCTCTCGCACGTCGCTGCTGCAAAGCGACTGGATCAGGGTCTCGCCGTCGAGGCCGCGTACAACCTCGGCAGTGGCGATGGCGTATCGGTTGGGCAGATTATGTCGACGGTGGCGGATGTCACGGGCATATCTTTCGAGCCAGAAATCGCAGCGCGTCGCCCCGGAGACCCCGCTCGCATCGTCGCATCGGGTGAGCTGGCCGCCCGCGACCTCGACTGGGCGATGCGCCACTCACTCGCTGACATGGTCGCGAGCGCATGGGAAGCGACTCGCGGCGCGTCATAGCACGTTTAATCGTGCGAACGTTTTATGATCGCCGACTTGACTCTCGCTAATTACACGGGTGTAATTATGTCTAACGCATTTGGCCACTCCGGGCCGGGCGTGAAGGGAAGTGTCATTATGGCGAACAGCGAATACCGCGCCGCCGCAGACCTCCCAACTCTCGGCACCCCCGGCGTCGACATGCGCGCCACCGGGGTTCCCGACAACTGGTTTGTTGATCCCGTAAAGCTCGGCGTTCCGGGAGTGCGGCAGCGCACAAACGATGACGACGAGGCTCTCGCCTGGCAGTCTGATTCGCTCTGCGCGCAGACCGACCCCGAGGCATTCTTTCCTGAAAAGGGTGGATCGACCCGCGAAGCGAAGAAGATCTGTGGCTCGTGCGAGGTGCGCAACCAGTGCCTCGAGTACGCACTCGAGAACGATGAGCGCTTCGGAATCTGGGGCGGCCTCTCTGAGCGCGAGCGCCGCAAGCTGCGCAAGCGCGCCTAGCCCCGCGCGAAAACCGCGTGCTCAGCATCACCGTTCGGCGTGTGAGCGGCGGCTAAGCAGCTAAGGCACATAGGCTCACAAGGATGCAACCGAGAGTCACTGCGATACTCGTCGCCCGCAACGGGGCCGCGTATCTCGACCGAACCCTTGCCGCTCTTACGCGGCAGGTTCGTCGACCTGACTCGCTGATCGTCGTCGACGCTGGCTCAAGTGATTCCACGACAGCGCTGCTCGCGGCAGCCCAGCCCACCAAGTTCGTCACGGCACGCGATAGGTCGACCTTCGGCCAGTCGATAGCCGAAGGCCTTGCCGCCGCGGGAGCATCGGATACCGACAGCGACTGGATCTGGTTGCTCGCCCACGACAACGCCCCAGAACCACGCGCTCTCGCCGAGCTGCTCGGTGCCGTCGAAATCGCGCCATCGGTTGCGGTCGCAGGGCCAAAACTTATGCGCTGGGACCGCCCCGACACCATCGCGTCATACGGCTCAACCGTCACCCGCTTTGGCGCCTCCGTCGACCTTGTCGTCGACGAACTCGATCAGGCTCAGCACGATCGCTCAAGTGACCTTCTCGCTCTCGCTGCCGGAGGACTTCTCGTTCGCCGCTCGGTCTGGGCAAAGCTCGGCGGTTTCGACCCCGCCCTGCCGCACATTGATGCGGCCCTCGACTTCTGCGTGCGAGTGCGGCTCGCGGGCCACCGCATCGTCGGCGTTCCGGGCGCTCGAGTCGCGAGCGCCGGCGGACCCGAGACCTTCGGGCGCGGCGACGTGAGCCGCGCGACTCGTGCGCGCTTCGCTCGCTCGGCACAATTGCACCGAAGGCTCACCTACGCACCGGCTGCAGCTGTTCCCCTGCACTGGCTGTCACTTGTGCCGCTCGCGATTTCGCGGTCGATCGCTCACCTCGTCGGCAAAAACCCCGGTGCAATCGGCGGAGAGTTTTCTGCCGCCTTCGCGGCTGCCTTCGGCACGGGCATCGCCGCCTCGCGATCTAACCTGCGCCGCGAACGCTCGCTCGGCTGGGGCGTTATAGCGCCGTTCCGTATGCCGTGGCGCGAGGTGCGAGAGTTGCGCGCCAACCGACGCGAGGCGCGCGCCGTCACCGAGATCGGCGAAGCACCCCGACCCCGAGCGCCGTTTATCTCCGGCGGTGGAGCCTGGGTCGTCATTGCTCTTGCCGCGGTCGGTGCGCTGATGTTCTCACCGCTTCTCGCCGCGAGTTCGATTGTCGGCGGCGGTCTTGAGCCTCTCAACGCGAACCTCGGTGCGCTCTGGGCAAACGTAGGGTACGGCTGGCACACGGTTGGAGCGGGCTTCGTCGGAGCGTCTGATCCCTTTGCCTGGGTGCTGGCGGTGCTCGGCACCCTTACCTTCTGGTCACCCTCGCTCAGCATCGTTGTGCTCTACCTCGTAGCGCTCCCTCTCGCCGCACTCGGAGCATGGTGGGCCGCGACGCGGGTTGCGGAACGCGCGTGGGCTCCCGCAGTCTCCGCCGTGCTGTGGGCGCTAGCGCCACCCTTTTTGTCGTCGCTGACCACCGGGCACCTCGGTGCGGTCGTTGCGCACCTTCTTCTTCCGTGGCTCGTTGTTGCGCTGTTTGGGTCGTCGCGCAGCTGGGCGTCTGCCGCGGCATCCGCCCTGCTTATGGCGGGTATCGGCGCGAGCGCGCCGTCGCTTATCCCCGTGCTGGTGCTCGGCTGGGTCGCGTGGATCGTCTCGCACCCGAAGCGAATCCACCGCATGATCGCCATCCCGCTGCCGCTTGTAGCGCTTTTTGCGCCGCTCGCCGTTCACCAGTTCGTCGCCGGAACCCCGCTCGCGATCTTCGCCGACCCCGGTGTTGTTGTGCAGTCGCTCGAGGTGTCGGGCTGGCAGCTTGCCCTCGCATCTCCCGGCGGAGACTTCGGTGGCTGGGCCGCCGTGCTGCCCGGGCTCGGTGCACCACTCGTCGTCGGAGCACTTCTCGCACCACTCGCCGCACTCGCGGTGCTCGCGCTTTTTGTGCCCGGCTCGCGGCGAGCGGTGCCGGCGATGGTCGTCGCCTTTGTGGGTTTTGTCACCGCCGTTGTCGGTTCGCACGTCGCCGTATCGTTCGACGGCGCGACGCCCGTCACCATCTGGACAGGTGCCGCCCTCAGCGTCTTCTGGCTCGGTCTCGTTGCCTCTGCAGCAATCGCCCTCGAAGCCATCGGCCGCGCGGTTGTGCTTCCGGCGCTCGCGCTCATTCTCACGATCGGTGTTCTCGCGTGGCCGCTCGTTCTGGCCTCCCTCACCGGAGCCGTGCCGATCGAGGCAGGAACGGGCCGGATGCTTCCCGCCTTTGTCACGGCGGAGGCGGCGAACGACCCCAACCTTGGCACCCTGCAGATCGTGGCGCAGCCTGACGGTGGCATCGCCGTTGAGCTTCACCGCGGCACGGGAACAACCCTCGACGACGAGTCGACCCTTGTTTCAACGTCGACGAGCCCGAGTGAGGCGCAGCAGCGCCTCGCGATTCTCGCCGGCAACCTCGCCTCGCGCAGCGGCTTCGATTCCGCCGCAGAGCTTGACGCGCTCGGCATCGGCTTTGTCGTTGCAGACCCGGCGACCGGCGAGGCCGCAGAAGAGACCCGCACCCGCGTCGTCGAGTCGCTCGACGCCAACCCGAACTTTACAGCGGTCGGATCCACCGAATTTGGGTACCTCTGGCGCTACGAGACGAGCGCAACCGCCGACCCGATCGACACCGACCGTGGTGCGCTCGGCACGGTGATCGTCGTCTCGCAGGGGATCCTGCTCGGTGCGCTCTTCCTCCTCGCCGTGCCGACACCCGGACGCCGTCGTATTGCGGCAACCGTCACCGATGATGAAGACGATCTCGCCGTCGAGTTTGACGAGGACAACAATGACTGACCAGAACCTCACACTCGAGCCGGAAGCCGAAGAGACCGCAGAGGCACGCACGCCTCGCCGCGGCATCCTGATCGGCGCGCGCGTTGCGGCGGGTTCCGTCGGGGTCATCGTCGCCGCGGTCGCCGTGGTGGCAGCCGGGCTGCTTCCGCTTCCGACATATTCTGCGCAACCGGCGAACGTTGTTGTGACGCCCGTTCCGACGGCCCAGGAGCTCGTCTGCGCGGGTGGACTACTGCGGCTCGGTGACGAGACGGGACAGGACGCCACGACCGCGACATCCATTGGTTCGCCGTCTGTGACCTCGGCAGCCTCGAGCGGAGAGGTCGTCACCGACACCCTCGACGGGCCCGGGGGACAGGCCGCTCCGCGCAGCATCCGCTCCGCGCCCAACGAGAGCGCCGCGAGCGATGCCGTTTTGCTCGCGGGCAGCCAGTCGCAGGTCGCCGCGAACGGTGAGTTCGGCGGACTCGCCGCCGCCGAGTGTGCCGGAGTCTCGACCGACACCTGGCTCGCGGGCGGTGCGACAACTGTGGGGCGCACAACTCTTTTGACAATCTCGAACCCTTCCGAGGTCGTCGCCACCGTCGCTCTCGCGATCTCGGGCGAAGACGGCCCGATCGAGGCCCCCGGCCTCACGGGAATCATCGTTCAGCCACACGCCCAGCGCGTTATCCCGCTCTCCGGTCTTGCCCCTGACACCGTGTCACCGGTTGTGCACGTGACGAGCCAGGGTGGGCAGGTTGTCGCAAATCTGCAGCAGTCGACGGTGCGCGGGCTCGAGGCCGGCGGCGTTGACCTCGTCGGTGCGACCGCGCGACCGAGTCGCGAACTGGTGATTCCCGGTGTTGTGATCAGCAACTCCGAGAGCGTCGGGGGGCGTCTCGGAGAATCGGGATTTGCCGACCTCATCACCGTGCTGCGCGTTTTTGTGCCGGGCACCGACAACACCTCTCTCACCGTCACGCTCGTTCCCGATGACCCCGACGCGGTCGACGTGGCCTTCACCTACGACCTCGCCGGCAGCACTGTCGAAGACCTGCCGATCGAAGAGCTCGTCGACGGCAGTTACACCGTGAACATCAGCGCCGACGACCCGGTCGTTGCGGCAATGCGCGTGTCGACAGTTGCACTTCAGGCATCGGTTGGCGGTGCTCAGGCCAGCGACTTCGCCTGGCTCGGTGCCGCGACACGTGTGACAAATGACACTCTCGTTGCGATCGCTAATGGCCCGTCGCCCGTGCTGCACGTCAATAACCCGACGGCAGAGGCGGCGACGATCACGCTTGAGACGCAGGGCGGCGGCGCCGACCTCTCGGTCGACGTGCCTGCGCGCTCAACCGCCACAACTCCCGTGATCGCCGGCACCGTCTATCGACTCTCGGGATTCGCGAGCATCTACGCCTCGGTGACCTTTGTCGGCGAGGGCCAACTCGCGGGCTACGGTGTGCAGCCGCCCGCTGTTACGTCGAGCGACATCACGGTCTATCCCTAGACGTACGTCGCTCTAGAAGTGCCGAAAGCGGTCGGGCGCGAGATCCCAGGGATCCTTGCCGAGCAGTTCGGCGACGGCACGGAAGACACATGACTCGATCATCATGCGTCGGTGCAGGTCGTCGTAACGGTGAAGGCGCGACATACGCTCGACGGGCAGACGGTAGAGAATCACGCGGCGCTCAGGGGCGATGACCCGCCAGCGATCAACACCGACAGACCCGCCGAGCTGCGACGGCATCGCCGCGATCTCGAAGCTCACTCGCGAGAGCTCGTCGGGCCAGAGGTCTTTGAGGTACTCGGCAGTTGAGGCGACGGTCATCTCAAACAGGTCAGCGCGACTGCGCAGCAAGGGCAAGAACGGGCCAGTAACAGCGGCACGGATGCCGCGACCGTGACGGTCGCGGGCGAGCCCACGCCGAGACGCGGCAACACTTGCTCTTCGGGCGCGCACCATGCGGCAAGTCTACGTCGGCGAGCCGACTGCCCACCGGCTGCGGAAGTTCTAGGCTTGACCCACGATGACTGGCAGACCGTGCAGCAAGGTTGCGTGCAACCACGAGGCTGTGTCGACCCTCACCTACGTCTACGCCGATTCCATGGTTGTGCTCGGCCCGCTCAGCCAGAACGCGGAACCGCACAGCTACGACCTGTGCACAAAGCACGCTGAGCGCCTGTCGGTACCTCTCGGGTGGCAGGTCATCCGTCATGTAGTTTTGGGGGCATGAGTTCTACTACCCCTGATTTGGCTGCTTTCGTCAAAACCTACGATGTGCGCGGTCTCGTCGGAAGTCAGCTGACCAGCGAGGTCGTCGCAGCCCTCGCCGCCGGTTTCGTCGATGAGCTGGGCGCCGCTGGAACCGACGTTGTCGTCGGTCACGACATGCGCGACTCGTCTCCGGAGTTTGCCGAAGCCTTCGCTCGAGGAGCACAGGCGCGCGGCGCGAACGTTATCTCGATTGGTCTGTGCTCGACCGACGAGACGTACTTCGCGTCAGGCTCGCTCGGCGCCCCCGCGGCAATGTTCACCGCATCTCACAACCCCGCAACCTACAACGGCATCAAGTTCAGCCGTGCGGGAGCGCAGGGCATCAGCGCTGACACCGGGCTTTACGCCATTCGGGATCGTGCAACTGCTTTTCTCACCGACGGCATCGAAACGGTCGCCACCCCCGGAACCTTCAGCTCGCGCGATGTTCTCGCTGACTACGCGGCACACCTGCGTGGCCTCGTCGATCTGCGCGGCATCCGCCCGCTTCGTATTGTCGTTGACGCCGGAAACGGAATGGGCGGCCTGACCGTACCCGCCGTGCTTGGTGACGCGGCAGGTCTCGAGGCTCTGCCGCTCGAGATCATCCCCATGTATTTCGAGTTGGATGGCACGTTCCCCAACCACGAGGCAAACCCCCTCGAACCCGCGAACATCGTCGACCTGCAGAAGGCCGTCGTTGAGCACGGCGCCGACCTCGGCCTCGCGTTCGACGGTGACGCCGACCGCTGCTTCGTTGTTGACGAGCTCGGCAACGCCGTTACACCGTCGGCCGTTGCTGCGATCGTTGCACTGCGCGAGATCACACGCGTGCGCGCCTCGGGCGAAGAGGGCGAGATCGTTGTTCTGCACAACCTCATCACCTCGCTCATCGTGCCCGAGACGATCGAAGCCGCCGGTGCTACAGCCGTTCGCACAAACGTTGGCCACTCGCTCATCAAAGACAAGATGGCAGAGACCGGTGCGATCTTCGGCGGCGAGCACTCTGCGCACTACTACTTCCGCGATTTCTGGGGCGCCGACAACGGCATGCTCGCGGCGATGCACCTCATCGCGCAGTTCGGCGAGTTCGACGGCCCGCTGTCGCAGCTCAGCAAGCAGTACACGCCCTACGCGCTGAGCGGCGAAATCAACTCTGTTGTGAAGGATGTCGCGGCCGCCTACACCCGCATCGTCGACGCTTTTGCATCGCAGGGTACCTTCGACGAGCTCGACGGTCTCACCGTGACGGGCAACGTCGCTCAGGATGCTCCGTTCTGGTGGTTCAACGTGCGCCCCTCAAACACCGAGCCGCTTCTGCGACTCAACGTCGAGGCGGGAACCCCCGCCGAGATGGAACGTATTCGCGACGCAGCGCTGGCGCTCATTCGCTCGTGACTCTCGTCGGGCGGCTGCGTGCGGCTGGCTGCGTCTTCGCCGAAGAAGAGGCAGAACTACTGCGCGCGTCGCCCTCGTTCTCTGAAGAGCTCGTTCAGAGGCGCATCGCTGGCGAGCCGCTCGAGTATCTTCTCGGCTGGGCAGAGTTTATGGGCACCCGGTTTGTGATTGAGCCCGGAGTTTTTATTCCGCGGCATCGCACCGAGTTTCTGGTGCGCGCCGCCGCGTCGGATGCCCCGGCGTCTCCCGTCATCCTCGACCTGTGCTGCGGCACCGGAGCGCTTGGGTTGTCGCTGTTTGCTCTTACCGGCGGCTCGCTCGTGGCCGCCGACATTGACCCCGCCGCGGTGCGGTGTGCCCTGGCCAATGGAGCCGAGGCCTACGAGGGTGACCTCTTCGGCGCGGCACCCGCAGCGCTGCGCGGCCGGGTCGACGTGCTTCTTGCCAACACCCCCTACGTGCCGACAGCGGCAATCGAGTTGCTGCCGCACGAGTTTCGCGAGCACGAGCGGCGCGCGGCTCTCGATGGGGGAGCGGACGGGCTCGACCTGCAGCGCAGGGTTGCGGCCGCGGCATCCACCTGGCTTGCCCCGGGCGGAGCCGTCTATGTCGAGACCAGCGATGACCAGGCGCCCGCCGTAGCAGCGCTCTTCGGGGCCGCGGGCCTCGACGCTCAGGTGCTGGGCGACGATGACGCCACGATCGTGCGGGGTTGCTGGCAACCGGGGTAACTCCAACTCGCCGTCGCTTCTGGCATGGGAGAATATCCCCATGTCTCTCGCACCCGCCACAACCCTGCCCTTCAAGGTCGCTGACCTCAGCCTCGCCGAGTCCGGTCGTCACCAGTTCCGCCTCGCCGAGAACGAGATGCCGGGGCTGATGGCACTGCGCGAAGAGTTCGGCGCATCGCAGCCGCTCAAGGGTGCCCGCATCGCCGGATCGCTGCACATGACGGTGCAGACCGGGGTGCTCATCGAGACACTCGTGGCACTCGGCGCGCAGGTGCGCTGGGCCAGCTGCAACATCTTCTCGACGCAAGACGAGGCAGCTGCCGCCGTCGCCGTCGGACCCACCGGAACCGTCGAAGCGCCCGCGGGCGTTCCGGTTTTCGCGTGGAAGGGTGAGACCCTCGAAGAGTACTGGTGGTGCACCTCGCAGATCTTCGACTGGTCGGCCGAAGGCTTCGAGGGACCGAACATGATCCTCGACGACGGTGGCGACGCCACGGTTCTTGTGCACAAGGGTCGCGAGTTCGAGCTCGCTGGTGCTGTGCCCGACGCGGCACCCGGCGACGCGCACGAGTGGACAGTCATCCTCGACACCCTTCGCTCTTCACTCGCAGTCTCGACCGACCGTTGGACCAAGATCGCGGCCGAGATCCAGGGCGTCACAGAAGAGACGACGACCGGCGTTCACCGCCTCTACGAACTCGCCAAGAACGGCGAACTGCAGTTTCCGGCGATCAACGTCAACGACTCGGTGACGAAGTCGAAGTTCGACAACAAGTACGGCATCCGTCACTCGCTGCCCGACGGACTCAACCGCGCGACCGACGTTCTCATCGGCGGCAAGGTCGCGTTCGTCGTCGGCTACGGCGACGTCGGCAAGGGTGCGGCCGAAGCGCTGCGCGGCCAGGGTGCGCGGGTTATCGTGAGCGAGATCGACCCGATCAACGCGCTGCAGGCCGCAATGGACGGCTTCCAGGTCACAACAGTCGAGAGTGTGCTCGACACGGTCGACATCTTTGTCACGGGCACCGGAAACGAAAACGTTCTCACCCTCGACCACCTGCTCGGCATGAAGCACCTCGCCATCGTCTCGAACGTCGGCCACTTCGACAACGAGATCGACATTGCCGGCCTCGAGAAGCTCGAGGGTGCCGAGAAGGTCGAGATCAAGCCGCAGGTACACGAGTGGCGTCTGCCGAATGGTCGCAGCATCCTCGTTCTCTCCGAGGGCCGCCTGATGAACCTCGGCAACGCGACCGGTCACCCGTCATTTGTGATGAGCGCCTCGTTCACCAACCAGGTTCTCGCCCAGATCGAACTGTGGGTACGCAACGAGAACTACCCCATCGGCGTCTACGTTCTGCCCAAGCACCTCGACGAGAAGGTCGCGCGCCTTCACCTCGACGCTCTTGGCGTTGTGCTCACCGAGTTGACGGCCGAGCAGGCCGCCTACATCGGCGTTCCGGTCGAAGGACCGTACAAGGTCGATCACTACCGCTACTAGGTCGCTGTCGTCGGTTGAGTAGGCCCGCTAGGGCCGTATCGAAACCAGCGAAAACCTACCGCTTCGGAAACCCGTGCGGGCGGCCGGTAAGAACTGGCTCAAGCTTCTCTCGCCCCGACTTCTCGAGCTCGAGCGCCGTTGCCTCGCGCTCGCGACGCAGTGCCGACACTGCGGCGAGAAAGAGCTCAGCGCTGACCGAGGGCAGCGGCGAGACGTAGGGCGCAGTTTCGCGCGCGAGCTCGCGCGCGATGCGGTCGCGGGAATCCCACGTGAGGTGTGCCGCCTGCGCCAAAAACTGCGCGATGCGGCGAACGAGGCGGTCCGGCATCCGACCCACGTCTGCGGTGAGCGCCCACTGCTCGAGCTCCGCGGGAACACCGTAAACGGGTCTCGGGGCAGTTGAGAAGCGCTCGTACTGGCTGAAGGTTCCGGCGAGAAGATCGCCGAGTCGCTTCGACCGGGCCGTGAGAAGCGCCGTGATCGCCGCAAAGCCGCCGAAAGACATGTAGATGTCGATGACTCCGACGAGCGACCTGATAAAAGCGTGGCGAAAGCCGATCGCTCCGCCGTCATCGCGCACGATGCGCACGCCGAGGGCCAGGCGCCCGAGCGACTTTCCGTGGGAGAGGGTTTCAACGACCATCGGGGCGACGACGATAAACAGCACAAGAAAGGTGATCGACACCGCGTTCACGACGGCTTCGTTGACTCCGAGGGCCGCGACAACCGGGGGCAGCAGAAAAACGAAGAGCAAAAGGTAGCTGCCGAAGTAGACGAGCCAGTCGATGATCGCGCCGGCCGCGCGTACAACAAAGCTCGCTGGTCGAAGGTCGAGGGCGACGGCCTCACCGGTGATGAGCTCGGTTTCGACTTCGTCGTGAGCCTCAAAGGCGACGTGCTCAGGGGCAGGCATGCAATCATTTAAGCAGATGGATCTTGACGCATACTCAGCCGCGCACAGCGAAGAGTGGGATCGCCTTGCCCAATTGGGCAAAAAGCGTAAGTTCTCGGGTGCGGAATCAGACGAACTGATCGAGCGATACCAGTCGGGAGCCTCAGATCTCTCGGCAATTCGCACAACCACCGCGGGCTCGCTCGAGGGAGAAAAGCTCTCGATCTTTTTGTCGCGCGCGCGGCTGCGGTTCACCGGGACATCCACCAATGTGTTGTCTCGCATTCCGGAATTCTTCGCCTGGCACCTGCCGGCGGCGCTCTTTCGCATTCGCTGGTTGAGCCTGGTGATCACGGTGCTGGCTTTTGTCGTTGGCGGCCTGTACATGTGGTGGGGAATGTCGAACCCGCAGGTGCTAGCGACGATGGGCGACCCCAGTGCGATCGAGCAGTACGCGAAAGAAGACTTCGTCAACTACTACTCAGAGCATTCGGGCACGGCGTTCACGGGATTCGTCTGGACGAACAACGCATGGCTCGCCGCCCAGTGCATCGCTTTCGGAATCATCGGGGTCTATGCGCCCTACCTGATGTTCTCAAACGCCCAGCAGCTCGGCCTCACGGCAGCGGTGATGGCCGAATACGACCGCCTCGACGTCTTTTTTCTCTACATCGCGCCGCACGGTCAGCTCGAGCTCTACTCGATCTTTGTGGCGGGCGCCGCGGGTATGCGCATCTTCTGGGCGTGGATAGCCCCCGGCGCTCGCACGCGCACGCGGGCGCTCTCCGAAGACGGACGCGCGCTCTTCACAGTTGTCATCGGTCTTGTCATTGCGCTCTTCGTTTCCGGTGTCATCGAGGGATTTGTCACGCGCCAGGACTGGCCGTGGGTCATCAAGATCGGCATTGGCACAATCGCACTCGGTGCTTTTCTCTTCTACCAGTGGGGCGTTGGTCGCAGGGCGTCGAAGCTCGGCCAGACCGGCGACCTCGACGAGTTCGAGTCGGGCGCGAAGCAGCTCGTCGCTGGCTGACCTCGCTCCGCGCGCAAAACTCCTGCAATTTGCCCCACTCTGGCCGGCGCCCAGCGGTATCTCTACGCATCGCGCGACAGGATGCGGCACTCTGCAGGAGTCCTGAACGCGCCCGCGACATAGGCCACCCTTATTTTTAGTCATTCACGATTAGGCGTATCGTGAAGGGCATGGACACGATCACCGAGAGCGACCTGCGTGACGCGGGGCTCAAGGTCACGTCCAGCCGTCTCGCCGTCATCGACGCGCTGAGCGCTCACCCCCACAGCGATGCCGAAACCCTGCGGGCGACAATCGCGACCGACATCTCCGTGCAGTCGGTGCACAACGTGCTCGCCGACCTGACTCGCGCGAGCCTCGTGCGCCGCATCGAGCCGGCCGGTTCTGCCGCGCTCTACGAGCTGCGCGTCGGCGACAACCACCATCACGTCGTCTGCACAAGCTGCGGTGCGGTCGGCGACGTCGATTGCGCAGTGGGCCACGCGCCCTGCCTGCACCCCTCTGACTCGAACGGCTTCGCGATCAGCAGCGCCGAGGTCACCTTCTGGGGCGTCTGCTCCGACTGCCAAAAACTTTCCGCCGATTCACTTACAACCACCGGGAGATAACAATGACCGACAAGTACACAACGAGCCAGACGGGTTCCGCCGTTCCGAGCGATGCCCACTCGCTCACCGCGGGCAACGACGGCGTTACCGCGCTGCACGACCGCTACCTCGTCGAGAAGCTCGCCCAGTTCAACCGTGAGCGCATCCCGGAGCGCATCGTTCACGCCAAGGGCGGCGGAGCATTCGGAACCTTCGTCGTCACCGAAGACGTCTCGGCCTACACCCGCGCGGCGCTCTTCCAGCCCGGCGCGAGCACCGAGACGCTGTCGCGCTTCTCGAGCGTCGCCGGTGAGCAGGGCTCGCCCGACACCTGGCGCGACGTTCGCGGATTCTCGGTGAAGTTCTACACCGAAGAGGGCAACTACGACATCGTCGGAAACAACACTCCCGTCTTCTTCATCCGCGACGGCATCAAGTTTCCCGACTTCATCCACTCGCAGAAGCGCCTGCCGGGCTCGGGCCTCCGCGACGCCGACATGCAGTGGGACTTCTGGACCCTCTCGCCCGAGTCGGCCCACCAGGTCACCTACCTCATGGGTGACCGCGGCCTGCCGCGCAGCTGGCGCGAGATGCCCGGCTTCGGCTCGCACACCTACCAGTGGATCAACTCCGCGGGCGAGCGCTTCTGGGTCAAGTACCACTTTGCCTCGAACCAGGGCAACCACGAGATCGAGGGTGCCGAGGCCGAGCTCATCGCCGGTGCCGACGCGGACTACTACCGCCGCGACCTCTACGAGGCCATCGAAGCCGGTAACTTCCCCTCGTGGACCGTCTCGGTGCAGGTTATGCCCTACGAAGACGCGAAGACCTACCGCTTCAACCCCTTCGACCTGACCAAGGTCTGGCCGCACTCCGACTACCCGCTCATCAAGGTCGGAACCCACACGCTCAACCGCAACCCCGAGAACTTCTTCGCCGAGATCGAGCAGGCCGCGTTCTCGCCGGCCAACACGGTTCCCGGTATCGACATCAGCCCCGACAAGATGTTGATGGCCCGCGTCTTCAGCTATCCCGACGCTCAGCGCTACCGCGTGGGAACGAACTACAACGAGCTGCCGGTTAACGCACCGAAGTCGCCGGTTCACAACTACTCGCAAGACGGTGCTGGTCGTCACGGCTTCAAGCCCGCGGGTGCCCCGGTCTACGCGCCCAACTCGTTCGGTGGCCCCGTTGCTGACCCCGCGATCGCGGGTGCGGGCAGCTGGGAGTCGGACGGCGAACTCGTCCGCAGCGCAGCGACCCTCCACTCGGAAGACGACGACTTCGGCCAGGCCGGAACCCTCTACCGCGAGGTCTTCGACGATGCTGCCAAGGCTCGTTTTCTCGAGACGATCACCGGTGCGGTCGGCGGCACCACGGTTCCTGAGATCCGTGAGCGCGCAATTCAGTACTGGACGAGTGTGGATGCCGCACTGGGTGCCGCGCTTCGCACCAACCTCTCGACTCCGGGCGAAACGCCCAACGAGTCGGCCGAGTTCGTCGGCGTAGGCGAGTAACCAGCTCAACCAGAACGGCCCCGGCGTCTCGTCGGGGCCGTTTTGCGTTCGCGGAACGATAGGTTGGTGCGCAAATGACACACTTCCCCGATCTGTCGGTATACGAATACTCAAAGCGAAGTGGCCACGCGCTCAACGTGGGCTGGCTTGGTCAGGGGCATTCTTTTGAAACAGGACCGGTGAGCACCGACGTGCGAGACGCGCTCGTTCGGCTCGCCGGCAACAGTGTGAACGTCATGCGTGGCCTGCACTATTGCGACTTTTGCGACGCGGAATCTCCGCTCTATGTAGAGACTTCCGACGGCCAGGTTCGAGCAAGCCTGGGTACGGGGGAGATCCAAGCGATAGCAGAGAACGGCGTTGTGTACTTGGCGCCCACTCTACTCGTGCACTATATCGACGCTCACGACTACCTTCCGCCAGCCGTCTTCCTCAGCGCGGTCAAGGTTTCGAGCTCGCGATTCCGCTAAGTCATCAGACGCTCCCCAAGATTGTGTCATCGAGCAGAACAGTCCCGCGCTCAAAGCTCAAACTGAATGCTTGACGTCCGGCGGATCTAGCCCGCGAGTTTCTTAGCTGCCTCGAATGCGAAAGTTACAAGTTCGTGCATCGGGACCTCAGTTCGAAGTACGGCTGCGTGCGAGCCCTCCACTGTCCACGGGAAGGGGTAAGCGCTGAGGCCATGGTCGGATGGCAGTTTTTCCACTTCCGCCTCCCAACCTTTCCAGCGCACGTCTTCGTAGAACAACGCAAGCCGATCCGAGAGTAGGAACGAAACAAGATCCGCGTGCCCCATGCTCCAGCGGCTCCAAGTGAGCGTGTCCGGCGCCCGATAGAGAATCTCGCCAAAATCCGCTTCAAATCCCCCGCCGTGGACAACGAACAGGCCGCCAAGGACATCGTGTGCGGCGATGATCCCCTCGATCTCTCGCGACGATGAAGGATCGGGAAAGTGCTCGACGTGCAGACCGCTCGTTGTTCCAACTCCGGCTCCAAGAAGCCGCACCCAACCGTGGTCGATCGAGATGAGCCCGCAGCCCATGCGAGAGCGCCCATGAAGCTGTGCACTGATATTTGAAGGCTCGAGAGAGTTGATTGTCGCAGCGCAGCCGACGCCTCGACCACTTCTGACCGCAACTGGGATGACTCAAGAAGGCCGAGCACGAGCGCCCGCGAGGAATCCGCCGCGGTCAACTCTTCAATCGATCTCATCTGCCCATCATTCACCAAGGGCGCGACGAACTGCGATCTGATCGTTCTTGCGCTAGCTCCTGCGCACCCGCTCGAAGAGCGGCCCGTACGCGAATCCGGCAAGCAGCGCGCCCACTATGGGCACAACGATGAACAGCCACAACTGCCCGAGCGCGTCGGCGCCGCCGAAAACTGCGGTAGCGATCGAGCGGGCCGGGTTGACCGAGGTGTTGCTCACCGGGATCGACACGAGGTGGATGAGCGCGAGCGTCAGGCCGATCGCGAGCGGCGCGAAGCCGCTGGGTGCGCGACGGTCGGTGACACCCAGGATGATGAGCACAAACAGCGCCGTCAGTATGAGTTCGGTGAGCGCAACCGCGACGATGCCGAAGCCGCCGGGGGAGTGCTCGCCCCAACCGTTCGACGCGAAGCCCGCGGCCTGCGCGTCGGCGAGGAAGCCAGCCGGTCCGTCGGCCGCGATCGCAAAGATCAAAGTAGTGCCGAGGAGACCACCGAGAATCTGCGCTCCCACGTAGGCGGGAACATCGACCCATGAGAACCGACCGGCAGCCGCGGCGCCGACGGTCACCGCCGGGTTGAAGTGTCCGCCCGAGATGTGGCCGACGGCGTAGGCCGCACCGATGACCGTGATGCCGATCGCGAGCGAGACCCCGAGCCAGCCCACGTTGCCCGACGCGAACAGCGCGGTTCCAACGAGGCCGAACACAAGGGTGAAGGTTCCGAAAATCTCGGCGGCGATGCGCCTGCCGATGCCCGGTGTCTGGTCGAGTCCGATGTCGGCGTTGACCACTGAATCTGCCATGAGCTTCTCCTCTGCGACGATGCGACGAGTAACGATGCGATGAGTAACGATGAGATGCGTAACGATGCGACGAGTAACAATCGGGTGCAGAAAACGCTACTCCTGAGACAGCTTCACGACTAGGCGCACGGCTGATAGCCTCTTCACATTCCGCAACAGAGAGCAAGGAGGTGGCACCCGTGAACGCATCGACTAGGGCGCTCCTCTGCGGAGTCACTGTCGGACGCTAGGTCGTCCCGGAGCGCCAATTCTTAGGCACTCTGGAAAGGCACGACAATGCTCTTCACTTCGCACAAACACCTCGACAACGGCCTCGTTGAGCGAGAATTCGCTCTCGGCGACATTCCGGGCATCCTGTGGACTCCCGCACCCTCGCCCGCACCACTCATCATTTTGGGGCACCAGGGCGGCTTGCGTTCGATGTACCCGAGGCTCGTGGGCCGTGCGCGGCAGGCCGCGGCGAGCGGCTTCGCGACTGTCGCCCTCGAGCTGCCCGGCGGTGGTGATCGCCCGCGGCTGCCAGAGCTCGAACAGGCGCGCGTCGACCTGCGGGCGGCTATCGAGCGAGAGGAGGCGTCCGGCGAGCCGTTTGAGGCAATAGTCGACCGGCTCGTGCTGCCGCTCGTTGACGAGGCGGTGCCCGAGTTGCAGGCGGCTCTTAACGATCTGCTGGCCCTGCCCGAGCTGAGGCAACCCGTCGGCTACTCGGGCGGGGTGCTCGCCGTGGGAATCCGGCTGGCGCTGGTCGAGCCGCGAATCGCCGCGGCAGGCTTCTACGCCGGCAGCTTTGTGCCGCGTTCGATGTTCGATGAGGCGCGTCGGCTGACTATCCCGCTGCACGTGCTTCTGCAGTGGGACGACGAGGGCAACGACCGACAGCTGGCCCTCGACGTGTTCGACGCTTTCGGTTCGGAGGAGAAGACCCTCCAGGCGAACCTCGGTGGTCACACGGGAGTGCCGCAGCACGCCGCAGACGATGCGGCGCGGTTCTTCGAGCGTCACCTGAAGTGAGGCTAGAGCCGCCCGGCCGCCTTCAGTGCGAGGTACGCGTCGGCGAGGGCGGGCGGCAGGTCGGCGGGCGCGCCCGTGACAACCTCGCCGCCGAGTTGGCGAATCGCGGCCGACACCCGCGAGATGTCGAGCAGCGCACGCTCGGCGGCCGCAGCCCGGTAGACCTCGGTGCGGTCGCCGCGCTCGCGCGTTGCCTCGAGCACGGCGGGGTCGGTCACCGACGACACAACAACCGTGTGCTTGCGCGCCAGCTGCGGCAGCACGCTGAGAAGTCCGCGTGACGCCCCCGCGGCGTCGATGGATGTCGCGAGCACAACGAGCGCCCGGTTCGACGTCACCGAGCGCACGATGCCGGGTATGGCGCTCCAGTCCATCTCGATGAGCTCCGGGTCGATGGGGGCCATCGTTGTGACCATGCGGTTGAGAAGCTCGGGGCCGGTGGCGCCCTGCACACGTCCGCGAACACGGCGGTCGAAGACGACGAGGTCGACGCGATCGCCGGCACGCGAGGCGAGAGCGGCGAGCAGCAACGCTGACTCGAAGGCCGTGTCGATGCGCGGTTCGTTGTCAATGCGGGCAGCCGACGTACGCCCGGAGTCGACGATGATTACGACCCGCCGATCGCGCTCTGGGCGCCAGGTGCGCACAACGAGATCAGATCGCCGGGCGGTAGCGCGCCAGTCAATCGAGCGCACGTCGTCTCCGCGCACGTAGTCACGGAGACTGTCGAATTCGGTGCCCTGCCCGCGCACCATAACGCTCGTCATACCGTCGAGTTCGCGCAACCGGGCAAGTCGAGACGGCAGATGTTTGCGGGAGTTGAACGGGGGCAGCACCGTGACAGTGCCACCGAGGCGCGCGGTGGCCTGGCGTGCGATGAGCCTGAGCGGGCCGAACGATCGCACTGTGATGTGTGCGGCGCGACGCTCTCCGCGGCGGAACGGTGTCAGAACGGTTGTGAGCGCGCGGCGCTCGCCGACGGGAATGTCGATGGCGCGACGGTTGAGCGTCGCGCCGGCCGACGGCGGCCAGCCGTCGCGCACCGAGCCGCGCACGCGACGCGGACCGTTGTTGGTCAGGTACAGCGTTGCCTCCGCGCTCTCACCGAGCCGGATCGCACCGGGGAGCGTGCGCTCGAGACCGAGCTTGCGGGGCGAGCCGGCGAGCGCGACATCCACCGTGCCAAGAATGAGCACAATGCCGATCCACGCGACGAGCCATAACGGCTCGCCCGTGAGCACGATCGGAATCACCCCCGCGAAAACGAGAGCCACAAAGTACCCAGAAACGGCCATGGTTAGATCGGCACCTGAACCTGCTGAAGAATCGAGCGCAGGATCGCGTCGGCAGAGACTCCCTCGAGCTCGGCCTCGGGGCGCAGCTGCAGACGGTGACGCAGCACGGGCAGTGCCATGGCCTGCACGTGGTCGGGCGTGATCGCCGACGACCCGTTGAGCCATGCCCACGCCTTCGAGGCGCCGAGCAGGGCGGTCGTTCCACGCGGGCTCACGCCCAGCTTCACCGATGGGCTCTGGCGGGTCGCGCGGGCGAGGTCGACCGCGTAGCCGATGACGTCGGGGCTAGCTCCGACCTGCGCGACGAACCCCTGCGCTGCGGCGAGCTGGTCGGCGTCGAGAACCGCTGTTACGCCGGCGGCGGCAAGGTCGCGCGGGTTGAATCCGGCGGCGTGCCGCGTGAGCACCTCGATCTCGTCGGTGCGTTCGGGCAGGTCAAGAACGAGCTTGAGAAGAAAGCGGTCGAGCTGCGCTTCTGGCAACGTGTAGGTGCCTTCGTACTCGACCGGGTTCATCGTCGCGGCGACCATAAACGGCACGGGCAGCTTGCGGCTCACACCGTCGACCGAGACCTGGCGCTCCTCCATTGCCTCCAGCAGCGCGGACTGCGTCTTAGGTGGCGTGCGGTTGATCTCGTCGGCGAGCAAAATGTTCGTGAACACCGGCCCCTCGCGAAACTCGAACTCGCCGGCCTTGGCGTCGTAGACCAGCGAACCCGTTACATCGCCGGGCATCAGGTCGGGCGTGAACTGAACACGCGTCGTCTCGAGCTTGAGCGTGTGGCTGAGCGTGCGAACGAGAAGGGTCTTTGCAACCCCGGGAACGCCCTCGAGCAGCACGTGCCCGCCCGAGAGCAGCGCGATCATCAGACCGGTGACGGCGGCATCCTGCCCGACAACGGACTTACCCACCTCGGTGCGCACTCGCGCGAAAGCTTCGCGAAGATCGTTTTCGTTCATTGAGGCATTCACTTTCAATAGTTTGTCAGGTCGGTTTGAGCAGGGCGGCGATCTCTCGCTCGAGTTCAAGAAGGTCGTCAGAGAGAGACACGAGTTCGCGATCGGTCGCGGGGTTCGCGTCGAGAAGCAAAGTACGCACCGAATGGATGTCGCGGCCGCTCACTCGCGCGACGGTCGCGATCACGTCGTCGACGCTCGCCACCCGCGCAAGGCCGCAGGCCGCGGCAAGCCGCGTGATGGTTCCGATGCGCAGCGCGTCGAGAGCGTGAAGCCGGCTCGAGTTGGCCTGGTACAGGCGCGCACGCCCCTGCATCGTCTCGCTCGCTCGCACAACAACGGGAAGGTTCTCGATGACGAGTGGCCCGAACCGGCGTCCCCGCCAGATGGCAGCGGCGATGCCGCCGAGCAGGATGGCGAGGATTGTCGGGGTCACCCACGGTGGGCTGAGCTCGCCGAGCGTGGGGGCCGTCTCGCCGAGCAGGTCGCCGATGCCCGGGATGTACCAGACGAGCGACTTCTGCTCGCCGAGAAGGTTGAGCGCGAGCGCCGCGTTGCCACGGTCGCCGACAAATTCGTTCGAGAGAGCGCTTGTTGTGCCAAGCACAGAGACCGTCTTTGTCGGCTCGTCGATTCTCACGAGCGAGTAGACGTCGTCTGATCCTTCTTCTGTCGAGGCGAAGCACCCTTCGGCACCCGCATCGTCGCCGATGATGCGAAAACCGACGCCGTCGCTCGCGATCTCGTCTGCCTGAGTTGCGGCGTATACGTCGCACTTCGCCGTGACGGTTCCCTCGAGAACTCCCGCGAGTGCAACACTCGGAGCTGCGGCTTCGAGAGCGGAGTAGCTCGGATCGAGCAGCACAAGCGTGTCTGCGAGACCGACGGCCTTCTCATACTGATCTTCGTCGAGAAATGCATCGCGGTCGTAGAGAAAAAGAGTTGTTGTTGCCGGGTCGGTTATCGCATCTTCCGTCGCATCGAGCGTCGAGGTGATCGTGACATCGACCCCCTGCTGACGCAGCACCTCTGCCGTTGCCTTGGCCCCGGCTGGTCCGGCGTTGTCGGCCTCGAGGGCTCCGCCGAGAGTAGCCGAGCCGTTGAAGAGCATGCCGACGACGACGATGATCAGTACACCGGTGAACGCTGCAACCCAGTAGACCCAGCGGCGCACCCGCACGCGCGCTGTCGGAGTGAGCATTTCGTAGTCGGTTGTTGTGTTGACGAAGGTCACGGGTTCACCGCCGTGAGGGTCGCTTTGGCGGTGCGCAGTTCGGTCTCGAGCGCGGCAACTGCCGCGTACTGCTCTGCGGTGCCATCTCGGCCGAGGTAGCGCACCTCGTCAAAGGCGATGGCCGCGGCATCCAATGCGATTGTGTGTTCTGCAAATGCGGTGCCGGCGCGCGCTGCGAAATCGTGAGCTGTTGTACCGGGACTCGTTGTGAGAACAGTGCGTTCGGCGAGGCCGCGCGCTATCGAACGGAACATCTCGGCGATCGCGAGGGCGTAGTCGTCTCGACGTGCGGCATCTTCGGCGGCCTTGCGCATCATGGCGGCCGTGCGTGAATCATCGTCGCCGAAGAGTGTGCCTGTCACGCGGCTGCGGCGGTTAATCCGCGGCAGGCCAAAGATCAAGAACGCCACGATCACCACAACCGCGACGATCGCGAGAATTATCAGCAGACCGGCGCCGGGAGGGCCACCATCACCGTCGCCGCCGAGACCAGCGATCCACTCGAAAATGGCCTGCGACAGCCGGTCGAACCAGTTGGGTTTTGCCGCTTCGTATTCGGGCTTGGCGAGTTCGTCGCGCAGCCACTCCTGGCCTTGCGGGCCATCCGGGTCGACGGGCACCGAAGACAGAAGAAACGTCAGTGCGCTCACGCCCATGGAGAGTCATTCGCGGGCCGGGCCGCGGTCACGCCGAAGTCGCGCTCGTAGGGGTTCGAGACGCTCGAGTCGCCGGTCTGGCGTGCCTCTGCGTAGCGCGAGAGTTCGAGGTCGAGTCCTTCTTTTCTGAAGCGGATGTCGATGTAGATGAGGGTGAGCACCGACGACGCGAGAACGCTCGCGACTGCGCCAATAACAACGCTGACAACGCCGGAGAGGGCGAGGGTGATCGCCCCGACCACGATCGCCGTCTCCTCTTCGCCATTGACGTTGATGAGACTGCTCGCGAAGGTCGCGATGAGACTGATCGGCACCGAAACGATCTGCGATGCCGTCTGCACGATGACGTTGACGAGCAGCGTGATTCCGAGGGTCTTCCAGAAGTAGCCGCGGGTGAGCGACCACGAGCGAGCGACCGACGCGAACAGCGGCAGGCGCTCGAGCATAAGAACGCTCGGAACGAGGCAGAGCTTGGTGTTGATCCAGAACGACAGAACGACTCCGCCGAGCACCGCGACGACGCCGAGGAACACGGCAAGGCCAGGACCCGAGTCACCGGCGCCCACGGCGACTGCCGTGATGAGCAGCGTGAGAATCAACAGAATGACGAGCACACCGACGATGAGCAGGGCAGACCAGCCGATGAGGGCTCCGATGCGACCCTTCGCGAGCTTCCAGAGTCCGGAGAACTTGAGGCGATCGCCGAGAGTTGCTCGCGCGACTTCGAGCGACACGATGCCCTGGATGATCGCCGAGATCACAATCGATAGCCCAACCGGAATCAACGCGGCGATGAGCCCGCCGCCGACGGCACCCGCGACGATCTCGGGATTGTCTTCAATCGTCGAGCTTTGGATGCGGCCAAACAGTGTGTAGGCGACAAACCCAACGATCACACCGAGAAGCAGAATAATGGCGCCGTTAAAGAGGAGGGCGACGCCGAGCGTTGGCTTGGGGTTGCGACGCAACACCTGGAACGCGGCACCCAGAAGCGTGCCAAAGCCGAGTGGGCGAAGCGGGATGAGCCCGGGCTTCGGCGGGGGTGTCCATCCGGGCTGGGTGCCGCCGGGTGCGACCGGTGCGAAGCCCGCGCCGAACACGGGTGCGGGCGGGGGAGGGTAGGCACCGGGAGTGGGGTACGAACCGGGTGGCGCAGGCGGCGGAGGCGTTGCGGGCGCCGGTGGTCCGTAGGCGGAAGGTGGTGGCGGCGGGGTCGAAGCCGCGGGCGCGGGCGGCGGGGGAGTCGCCGGTGCCGGTGGCCCGTAGGGAGCGGGCGGCGGCGTGGGAGCGCCCGCGGGAGACTTCCACTCGTTGTTGTCCGTCACCGGTGAGGCCCCCTGGGTCGTCAGTCCGAAACTAAAAGCACTTGACGAAGCCTCACTGAGAGGCTTCACGACATTCATGCTTTCACACTCGACTACTCTTATGCGAAAGCTCCGGCATCAAAACGACCGGGCCGATCACCAAAGAGGGCTATGAACGCCAAAATTCTTGTAGTCGACGACGACACCGCTCTTGCGGAGATGATCGGAATTGTGCTGCGCACCGAAGGTTTCGAGCCTTTCTTCTGCGCCGACGGCACGGGCGCCGTCGAAGCATTCCGACTCGCCAAACCCGACCTCGTTCTTCTCGACCTTATGCTTCCGGGAATTGACGGCATCGAGGTATGCGCGCGCATCCGTGAAGAGTCGGGCGTTCCGATCATCATGCTCACGGCGAAGAGCGACACCTCTGACGTCGTTAAGGGTCTCGAGAGCGGCGCGGACGACTACGTCGTCAAGCCGTTCAACCCAAAAGAGCTCGTCGCACGCATTCGCACCCGCCTGCGCCCCACTCCCGATGCGCCAACCGGTTCGCTTACAGTCGGCGATTTGAACGTGGATGTCGCGGGCCACGAGGTTCGACGCGGCGACGACCGCATCAACCTCACGCCCCTCGAGTTCGAGCTGCTGCTCGCTCTTGCGCTCAAACCGCAGCAGGTTTTCACGCGCGAGATGCTGCTCGAACAGGTGTGGGGCTACCACTACAAGGCCGACACTCGCCTGGTTAACGTTCACGTGCAGCGACTGCGCGCGAAGGTCGAACTCGACCCCGATAACCCCCGCATTGTGATGACCGTGCGCGGCGTTGGTTACCGCGCGGGCAGCACAGCCTAGATTCCCGTGTTCGATTTCAACTGGCGCTCGTGGGGGCGTCGCCTTGCCGGGCTCTGGCGGGCGTCGCTGCAATTGCGCACCGTTGCGATCTCGGTCGCGCTCTCCGCGCTCGCCGTGGGAATCATCGGCGTCTATATGGCGCTCAGTGTGGGCAACAACCTGTTTTCGAGCCGCCTCGACTCGGCGCTCGGTAGCTCGGAGCGGTCGAATGTCGCAGCCCAGAACCGGTTCGACGCGACCGAAGACAGCGCGAGCCTCGATCTTGAGCGCGCGATGGACAACGCCGCGCAAGCCGCGCTGCAGTCGGCGTCGAGCCCCGACCAGTCGACGCTCATCGCGATTATGCGCACCGCTGGTCAATCGGGCGCGAGCATCCCGATCGACAAGGTCAGCCCCACCCTCGATGCCGACGAGGTCATCAGCACCGAGCTGCAGACCCTCGTCGCGGAGTCAACCGAACGCCGCCAGTACTGGCAGTCGGTCGCCCTGCCCCAGGAAGACGGCTCCGTTGACCCCGGCATTGTTGTCGGCTCCGCCCTGCAGGTGCCCAACTCGGGCAAGTACGAGATGTATCTCGTCTACAACCTCAGTGACACCCAGGCCACTCTGAACTTCATCCAGCAGACGCTGTGGCTCGGCTGCCTCGCCCTCGTTGTGCTGATCGGTGCCGTTACCTACATCGTTGTACGACTCGTTGTGGGCCCGGTGCGCACGGCCGCCGAGACGAGTGAGAAGCTTGCCGCCGGCCAGCTTGAGGTGCGCATTCCCGAGAAGGGCGAAGACGTTCTCGCGACGCTCGCCCGCTCGTTCAACGGCATGGCAGCGAGCCTGCAGAACCAGATCACCAAACTCGCCGCGCTCTCGCAAGTGCAGCAGCGCTTTGTCTCCGACGTATCGCACGAGCTCCGCACGCCCCTCACAACCATCCGCCTTGCGGGCGACGTGCTCTACGACCAGCGCGACACGTTCCCGCCGGCGACTGCACGCACCGCCGAGCTTCTGCACACCCAGGTGCAGCGCTTCGAGCTGCTTCTCGCCGACCTGCTGGAGATGAGCCGCTACGACGCCGGTGCCGTCGACATGGAGACCGAGCCGACAAGCCTCGTGCGGCTCGTCGAAGACGCAGTCGAATCGGTGGCGACGCTCGCGGCCTCGAAGGGGTCTGACCTGCGGGTCGTTGCACCGGGTGGGTACTTCGAGGCCGACGTCGACGCACGTCGCATCCGTCGCATCCTTCAGAATCTTCTCGGCAACGCGATTGACCACGGCGAGGGCCGACCCATCGTTATTCACGTCGACAGTGACAAGCACGCTGTTGCGATAGCCGTTCGTGACTACGGGGTCGGTATGACGCCCGCCGCAATGGCGCGCGTCTTCGACAGGTTCTGGCGCGCCGATCCGTCTCGCCAGCGCACAACGGGTGGCACGGGCCTGGGGCTCGCCATCGCGCTCGAAGACGCGGCGCTGCACGGCGGCTGGCTCGAGGTGTGGTCGGCTCCGGGCGAGGGCTCGTGCTTCCGTCTCACGCTGCCGCGCGAACGGGGCGCCGAGCTTCTGTCGTCACCCATGGAGCTTCCGCCCGTTGAGGCGCTACCCGAGAGGGAGAACTCAGATGCGTAGTCGCTCAGCAGCCGTGCTTGCGTTTTTTATCACCGGCGCCCTGCTCGCGGGTTGCGGAGGCATTCCCACCGGTGGAAGCCCCGAGGCCGGCGAACTCGTCGACGACGAGGTTGAGATCGAGATCGGTTTCGCACCCCAGGGCCCCCGCGACGGTGCAACGCAGGAGGAAATCGTTCAGGACTTCATCCGCGCCGCAACCAACCCGCAGGGGCGCTACGCGGTCGCGCGACAGTTTCTCACCGACAAGTTCGCTGACGAGTGGGATCCCAACGAGATAGTTCTCGTGCGGTCGAGCGCTGGCGCGTCGACCAAGGTCTCTGACACCGAGATTGAATACGAGTTCACAACGTCGGCAATCGTTGATGCCGATGGCCGCTACAAAGAGTCGAGCGGTTCGAGCACACTCGAGTACGAACTTGTGCAGGTCGGCGAAGAGTGGCGCATCGACCTCGCGCCGCCCGGAATTGTGCTGTCTGACGGCCAGCTCGATGACGTCTTTCGCCAGTACGCGCTCTTCTACTTTGACCCGAGCTACAAATACCTGGTGCCCGACGTGCGCTGGTTCTCGAACCAGTCGACTGTCGCCTCGAACGTTGTCGGCGCGCTGCTTCGTGGGCAGTCGGGCTGGCTCGGCAATGGTGTGCTCGTTTCGGCATTCCCCGCCGGAACCGCACTCGGCCCCGACCAGGTCAGCATCAGCTCGGGAGTCGCGAGTGTTGACCTCACCGAAGAGGTTCGCTCGGCGAGCAACACAGACCGCGATCGGATGCGCCAACAACTGCTCGCGAGCCTCTCGAGCCTCGCGAACGTTTCGAGTGTTGTGATCACCGTTGACGGCACGCCGATCTCTGTGCCCGACGCGGGAAGCGGAAACGCTGTCTCGAGCCCCGAGGTCGAGGCCCTGCCGCTCGTGCGGGTCGACGACACGTTTGGCTTCACCTCCAACGGCGAGGTGACAACAATCCCCGGCATCAGCGAACGCGTGATCGACGTCGCGGGCAAGGCCGCCACTCTCGCTCGCGGCGGCAAACGCGCCGCTGTGCTCGGCAACGGCGGTGTGTACGCCATTGACTCCGGCGATGACGAGCCGCTTCGCGTCGATCGCCGTCCCGGCCTCGTGCCGCCCTCGATCGACACCTCTGGCTACATCTGGTCGGCGCAGCGCTCTGATGCCGCTGGCCTTCGCGCAATCAGCTTCGAGGGCGAGGTGCACGAGATCACCTCGTCGCTGCCCGAGGGTGCGCGCGTTGTGTCGCTCGACGTCTCACGCGACGGCGCCCGAATTCTGCTGTACCTGACAACGACCGGAGGCCCGCGCCTCGCAGTCGGCGGCATTCTTCGTCAGGACTCAGTGCCGACCGGGCTCAGCGAGTTGCAGTACCTGCCTGTCGCCAGCGGGGTGCCCATCGACGCGACCTGGGTCGACGACCGCACGGTAGCGACCCTCGCCCGCTCGGGCGCAGAGACCTCGGTGACCGCGTGGACCATCGGCGGACCGAGCGAGCCCCTCGGCGAACTGGCCGGTGGCGTCTCGATAGTGGGTGGGGTTGACGGCACCGACGGGTTGCGCGTGCTCACGGGCGACGGCGAGGTGTTTCAGCCGCGAGGCAGCTCGTGGCAGCTCACCGATGTTGTCGCCTCCTTCCTCGCCACTCAGCAGTAGCGGTTTTCAACAGAGTTTTCTGCTAGCGCCACGTCAGCGGGGCCCCGGGTGACCATGGTGCGTGACGATTCGCGCGGCCCTGCTCGATGCCCTCGCGCTCGTGTCGCCGATCGAGTGCGCGGGCTGTGGCGCGTTCGATCGCGCTCTGTGCGCTGCCTGCCTCGTGCTGCTCACCCCGCGCGTGACCGAGCACGCGCTCGCCGACGGCACACCGGTCTGGGCCGCGCTTGAGTATGACGGGGTCGTGCGCCGCGCCATCCTGTCATTCAAAGAATCGGATCGAACGGATGTCGCGGCCGCCCTCGCGCGCGCCCTCGCGGTCGCGATTGACGCGGCCTTCGCGCAGACCGGTGCGACCACGCTCACCAGCCCGCCGCCGAGTCGCACGGCTCGCGCCCGCAGGGGCTACGACCCAGTGGCTCTTCTGTTGCGGCGCGCGGGCCAGCGGGGCGCGCGAGTGCTCGTTCCGGCGCGCGCTGGAGGGGTGCAAAAGCTGCTCGACGTTGAGTCGCGCGCTGCCAATCGCGCCGGCTCGTTGCGGGCGAAAGGCAGTCTGGCCGGCCGCGAATTTCTGATCATCGACGACGTGCTTACCTCGGGCGCGACCCTCGGCGAGGTCGCGCGTGCGATCCGTGCGGCGGGCGGCGAGGTGCGCGGCGCGGCCGTGCTCGCGTTTACGCCGAAGCGCTGGGGCACCGACGCGACGCATCGGGATTCCTTCTCCATTTCTCGTGACATTGCCAGACCCGAGGACTAGGTTGGGCGAAAAGGCGCGACAGTTTCACCGCCTGGTACCACCTGGCGGCGCGTCCTACGGCTGGGAGGTCACCATGGAAATTTCTGTAAACGGACGCAACGTTGGCGTTACGGATCGGTTCCGTGAATATGCGACAGAAAAGGCCGAACACATCGCGCATTTGTGCGAGAAGGCCATCGCATTCGAGATCAAGGTCACACGCCATCACGAGACTCGCGGTTCAGCGGGAGATGATCGAGTCGAACTGACCGTCATCGGCCCCGGCCCCCTCGTGCGTGCTGAGTCCAGCGGTTCCGACAAATACGTGGCATTCGACCTCGCGATGGGCAAGCTCGTTGAGCGCATCCGCCAGGCGAAAGACCGCAAGAAGGTTCACCGCGGTCAGCACCGTCCGACGTCGCTTCACGAGGCCGCGAGCGGCGGCTTCAGCAACATCGACATCACCCCGGCGGCTCCCGAGCTGCTCGAGAAGGTGCGCACCGGTGCGATCGATGTTGTGGGCGCTACAGAAGTTGACGAAGACGAGGTTTACAGCCCCGTCGTCATTCGCACGAAGACCTTCGCTGCGACCCCGATGTCGGTCGACGACGCGCTCTACTTTATGGAGCTCGTCGGTCACGACTTCTACCTCTTCATCGACAAAGAGACCCGCCAGCCGAGCGTCGTGTATCGCCGCAAGGGCTGGGACTACGGTGTGATCGGTCTTGACGAAGACGCAGAAGAGCCCGGTGCGCGTGACGCACAGCTCGCCGGAGCAGGCGGTCGCCGCTAAACATATTTATAAACGGGGGCGGATGTCGCGACATCCGCCCCCGTTTTCTTTGCCTCGTACGCCCAGCGCGTAATACCTCGGCCAGCGACAACTCAGGTTGCGACTGGGATGCTGGGTAGGATTAGGTCGGCTGTGCGCCAGGACGGCGTGCACGACACGACAGATTGTGGAGTTACCGGTGGCCAACGTTCTCGAACGCGTTCTTCGTGTGGGTGAGGGTCGACTGCTTCGTCGCCTCAAGAATTACGCAGAAGCCGTCAATCACCTCGAAGACGACTTCACGTCGCTCACCGATGATGAGCTGCGCAATGAGACGGTCGAGCTGCGTGAGCGCTACGCCAGCGGCGAGTCGCTCGACGATCTGCTGCCCGAGGCCTTCGCCGCCGTTCGCGAGGCAGCGCGCCGCACGCTCGGCATGCGCCCCTTCGACGTTCAGGTGATGGGTGGGGCCAACCTGCACCTCGGCAACATCTCAGAGATGAAGACGGGTGAGGGCAAGACCCTGACCGCAGTTCTTCCCGCTTACCTCAACGCGATCGCCGCCCGCGGCGTTCACGTTATTACCGTCAACGACTACCTCGCTAGCTACCAGTCAGAGCTTATGGGCCGCGTTCTTCGCGCTCTTGGTATGTCGACCGGTGTCATCCTCTCGGGTCAGACACCCGAAGAGCGTCGTGTGCAGTACGCCGCCGACGTCACTTACGGCACCAACAACGAATTCGGCTTCGACTACCTGCGCGACAACATGGCGTGGCAGGCGAGCGACATGGTTCAGCGCGGCCACTTCTACGCCATTGTTGACGAGGTCGACTCGATCCTCATCGACGAGGCTCGCACCCCGCTCATCATCTCCGGCCCCGCATCGGGCGAGGCAAACCGCTGGTTCACCGAGTTCGCTGGCCTCGCCAAGAAGCTCGTGCCCGACGTCGACTACGAGGTCGACGAGAAGAAGCGCACGGTCGGTGTTCTCGAGCCCGGCATCGAAAAGGTCGAGGACTACCTCGGCATCGACAACCTCTACGAGTCGGCAAACACACCCCTCATCTCGTTCCTCAACAACTCGATCAAGGCCTCGGCCCTGTTCAAGAAAGACAAGGACTACGTCGTGATGAACGGCGAGGTGCTCATCGTTGACGAGCACACCGGCCGTATTCTCGTCGGCCGTCGCTACAACGAAGGAATCCACCAGGCGATCGAGGCCAAGGAGGGCGTTCAGGTCAAGGCCGAGAACCAGACTCTCGCCACGGTCACGCTGCAGAACTACTTCCGTCTCTACTCGAAGCTCTCGGGCATGACCGGTACCGCAGAGACCGAGGCCGCCGAGTTTATGGCGACCTACAAGCTCGGCGTTGTTGCGATTCCGACCAACAAGCCGATGCTGCGCAAAGACCAGCCCGACCTCGTCTACAAGAGCGAGCAGGGCAAGTTCGAGCAGGTCGTCGAAGACATCGTCGAGCGCCACGCTGCTGGCCAGCCCGTGCTCGTCGGAACCACAAGCGTCGAGAAGAGCGAACTGCTCTCGAAGATGCTCGCCCGCCGCGGCGTCAAGCACGAGGTGCTCAACGCGAAGAACCACGCACGTGAGGCAGCGATCGTTGCCCAGGCCGGTCGCCTCGGCGCCGTCACCGTTGCAACGAACATGGCAGGTCGTGGAACCGACGTGATGCTCGGTGGCAACGCCGAATTCCTCGCCGTCGCACACATGAACAACAAGGGCCTCAACCCCGTCGACTCTCCCGAAGAGTACGAAGCGGGCTGGGACGACGTCTACGCCCAGGTCAAGGCCGAGGTCGAGGCCGAGGCAGCCAAGGTCGTCGAGGTCGGTGGCCTCTACGTTCTCGGAACCGAGCGTCACGAGTCGCGGCGCATCGACAACCAGCTGCGTGGTCGTTCCGGTCGCCAGGGTGACCCGGGCGAGAGCCGCTTCTACCTGTCGCTGCAGGATGACCTTATGCGCCTGTTCAACTCGGGTGCCGCTGAGGCTCTGATGGGTCGTGGAAACGTTCCCGACGACATCGCTATCGAGTCGAAGGTCGTGAGCCGCGCCATCCGTTCGGCGCAGTCGCAGGTCGAGGGGCGCAACGCCGAGATTCGCAAGAACGTTCTCAAGTACGACGATGTTCTCAACCGCCAGCGCGAGGCCATCTACGGCGACCGCCGTCACATTCTCGAGGGCGACGACCTTCAAGATCGCGTCACGCGCTTTCTCGAAGACGTTGTCACCGAGGTCGTCGATGTTCACACGGCCGAGGGCCACTCCGACGACTGGGACTTCGAAGCACTCTGGACCGAGCTCAAGACTCTCTACCCCGTCGGCATCACGATCGACGAGGTTCTCACTGAGGCCGGCGCTCGTGGCAAGGTCACCGAGAAGATGCTGCGCGACGAGATTCTCTCTGACGCAAAGGTCGCCTACGAACGCCGCACCGAGCAGCTGGGCGAGCCCGGCATGCGCGAGCTCGAGCGTCGTGTAGTTCTGAGTGTCATCGACCGCCGCTGGCGCGACCACCTCTACGAGATGGACTACCTCAAAGACGGCATCGGCCTGCGTGCAATGGCGCAGCGCGACCCGCTCGTCGAGTACCAGCGCGAGGGTTTCGCTCTCTATCAGTCGATGATGGGCCAGATTCGCGAAGAGTCAGTCGGGTTCCTCTTCAACCTCGAGGTTGAGGTGACCGGCAACGGCACCCGTGCCGCGGCCCCCACTGTTATCGCCAAGGGACTCGGTGGCAACCAGGCTCCCGCCGACCGTCTGTCGTACTCGGCTCCGAACGCGGATGCCGCGGGCGAGGTCGAGGTGCGTAACCAGCGCGGCCAGGTGCAGCAGGCAGAGACTCGTCGCGCTCAGGCGCAGCAGGCCGCTCAGGCACCGGCCGCACTCGGAGCCTTCGGCCAAAAGGTCGAGGCTGACGACTCCGCCGCGGCTCCTGTGAACCGCGCCCAGCGTCGCGCACAGGACAAGAAGAAGTAAGCAGCTCTACCCGCGACGGCCCTCACTTCGGTGGGGGCCGTTTCGCGAGCCGGTGGTCCAGACAAGTTGAGCGAAGCCGAGATCCCGCTACAGCACATTGATGGCCGTAGCCCGCCACCGCCCGTCTAGTCCTTCGAGGCGAATCGCGACGGCGCGCGTTCGGGCTCGCCCACGCACGATCACCACCGACTCGACGACGCCGTCACGCGGCTCGCACAGGGTTATCGAGCCCATCGCGAACGCCGGTCTGCTCGCGATGACGCCCTTGATCTGCCGTGCGCGCGACGACAGCACAACTCGTTTGAGCAGGTGCCGGTAAACATCGTCGCTGACCCAGCGCGAGATCTGTTCGAGCTCGCGCGCCCCGGCGAGAATCTCGATGACACACCGAGTGAGATTTTCGAGAAGAGGTTCGGGGTCGGGCAGGTCGGCCCGCGGACTGGGTTGGTGGCCGAAAAACTCGTCGGGCAGAAAGCGCGGACGGATCGGCTTGGAGGGAAGCGGGCCATGTGCTCGGCCCGACGGAATTTCAGTCGTTTCTGCTTGCGTCGCTGTTGTGCTCACGGTAATTCCGTTCTGTTTGGGGCAGCGGTCGGAAGAGAGGGGTGAAACGAGCGGTATACCCCTGTTGGGGTGACGACACTAAAACAGAAACGCGTTCGCAAGTCCACCGTCTAAAAGGGTCTGTGGATAACGCGCGATTTGTGTTATTGGGCAGGACTACGGTCACCAGATGCGGTGGGACAACCTCTTCGACGACCTCGAGGGTCAGCTCGAGCAAGAGTTGAGTGCAGAAGAGGTCGACCTTCAGGCAGAGGAAGAACGGCTACGTCTCGGCAGGCTGTCGTTGCGCGATCGCATCATTTCACTGCACGAGGCTCAGGATCGTGACAGCGACTATGCGTTGCGCGTCGAGCTCACCGACGGTTCAGTGGTGAGCGTGCGCCCGACGACGTTCGGTCGCGACTGGTTTGCCGCAGACCTCGTCGGTGACCGTGCTCGAGGGCAATGCATTGTGCCGATCGCCGCAATCGCGAGCCTGCAGCTTTCGCGCAATCAGATTCTCGTCAGTATGGATGCGACGCCCGGCGAGACCAGCGGACAATCTCTCGCCGCGCGGCTCAGCCTTCCGTTTGTGCTGCGCGACCTGTGCCGGCGGCGTTCGGGTGTCGAACTGCGCACACCGCGCGGTTCACTCTTCGGCACTATCGACCGCGTTGGGCGAGATCACCTCGACCTCGCCGTGCACGAACGTGGGGCGCCGCGTCGCGAGGCCGTAGTCGTGCACTACAGGGTTGTGCCGCTGTCCCAGGTTGTCCTCGTTCGCGTCTGACCAAACACCGGCTCGACGACGCTCGCGAAGTCGGACTGGTTCCACAGGCTCCTGCGACGCGACTCCTCGTACTTCGCTTCGATGTACGACTCGAGAACCGACCGTTCGATTCGCCAACGCCCGGCACCACCAATGCGGATCGCCGGAAGCTCGCCCGATCGCACGAGAGCGTACGCCTGGTTGGCAGAGATATTGAGCACCTCAGCGGTATCGGCGATGGTGAGGAAACGGGCGAGCCCGGTCGCATCCTGACGTTCCATAGCTCCGATTATGAACGGAACCACTATCCGTCAACCGGGCTGTGGATAACTTTTGCTCTGGCCAACGAGCGCGCAGACGATGGTGAGATGACGAGAGAAGCTCCGCAGCGCAGACGATTCTGGTTCGACCCTCGCTTCGCGATCGGGCTCGCGCTCATCGGTGCTTCGGTGGTCGGGGTCTTCCTTATCGTCAACGGCGCCGACACGAGCGTGCGAGTGCTCGCGGCACGTGCGCCGCTCAGCCCCGGTGACATAGTGACGAGCGACGACCTCGTTGTAACGAGTGTGCGCGTCGATGGCGCGCTCGACCACTACCTCGTGGCCGCGGATGTTCCCGAAGGCGGGCTTGTGCTCACCCGACCGGTTGCGGAGGGCGAGCTCGTTCCGGCAACTGCTGTCGGGTCTGCGGCCGGGCTGACGCAGTCATCGATGGTGATCACCGTGAACCAGCAGCTGCCGGCATCCATCGGTCCTGGTTCGACTGTTGACGTGTGGGCCGCGAGGGAACTCGAATCGGGCCTCTACGGGCCGCCGATCGTCGTCGTGTCGACGGCAACCGTTGTGCGCATTGTCGACACCAGCGGGTTGGTCGTCGACGACACGGCCGGAACGGTCGAGGTTCTTGTGCCGAGGCTCCGCATCGCGCGTGTGCTCGAGGCCGTCGCGAATGACGATGCGCTGTCGATCGTTCCGACGAGCATTCCCGTGAAGGGCTGAGCCGTGCGTGTCGCCCTCGCCCTGCCGCAGCAGGTCGCCGCTCGGCTCGCAAAGTCGGCCCGCCGACACGGGCACGAGGTTGTGCTGAGCGCAACCGACTCGTTCGAGTTGGTTGCCGGGTTGGATGCCTCGCGGCCCGAGCTCGCGATAGTGACATCGGCACCGTCCACCCTGAGCGTCGGGGTTCTCGCGCAGTGCGACGCCCGCGGCATCCGGATGCTCGCGATTGTGGATTCGGACGCCGAGCGGCGCCATGCCCGAGACGTCGGCCTGTTCGAGACGCTGCCGGCGGGTGCCGAGTGGGCAGAGATCGACGCGGCCCTCGGCGGTGCGGTTGTCGAGGCCGAACCGCGCGAAGAGGCGCGGGGGAGTGTCATCGCGGTATGGGGTCCAGCGGGGTCACCCGGTCGTACGAGCATTGCGATAGGCATCGCCGTCGAGCTCGCGGCGGCGGGTTTCTCGGTCGCCTTGGCCGATGCCGATCCGCACAGCGCGTCAGTCGCACCGACGCTTGGCATGCTCGACGAGGCGCCGGGATTTGCCGCCGCGTGCCGCCTCGCGGGCACCGACAGCCTCACCCACTCCGAACTCGAACGCGTCGGCCAGCGCTACTCCGGCCCCGGCGCGACGTTCTGGGTGCTCACCGGAATCGGCCAACCGAGCCGTTGGCCCGAGCTATCCACCCAACGCGTCGCGTCGGTGATCGCCCAGTGTCGAAGCTGGGTCGATTTCACGGTCATCGACACCGGGTTCAGCATTGAGAACGACGAAGAGATCTCGAGCGATCTCTTCGCGCCGCGGCGCAACGCATCGACCATCACCGCGCTGCGCGATTGTGATCATGTCGTCGCGGTCGGTGCCGGTGATCCAGTGGGGCTCTCGAGGTTTCTGCGCACTCACGGCGAGCTTGTCGAACTCACCGAGCCCAAACCGATCACGGTGGTGATGAACAAGGTGCGGGCGAGCGCGATCGGGCTCGACCCGGCGGGACAGGTGCGCCAGACGCTCGCCCGTTTCGGAAGCATCGACTCCGCCGTGCTCGTTCCTTTCGACCAGCCGGGGATGGATGCCGCGTTGCTCAGTGGTCGCTCGCTCGCCGAGGTCGCACCGAAGTCTCCGGCGCGGCTGGCGCTGCAGCAGCTCGTTCGAACACGTCTTGTTCCGTCGCGCCCGTCGCACCCATCGCGCAGGTCGCTGCGGTCGCGCCTCGAGGCTGTCGCGGGTCCGGGCCGCGACCGCCGGCAGGTGTTGTGACCAGGGCCACGGTCGCGTGCCCTGCCAGCGGGCGGGCTAACCTAGACGAGTGTCGACCCTCAGTGATCTCGTCCAGGCCCAGGGGCGTTCCAGCGACGCCGACATCGAGTGGCTCCACCTTCTCGTCGGCGACTGGCAGCTGCTCGCCGATCTCGCCTTCGCCGACATTGTGCTGTGGGTTCCCAGCGCCGAGGGCTCCTTCGTCGCCGTAGCGCACGCTCGCCCGTCGAGCTCTGCGACGCTGTTCTACCGCGACTTCGTCGGCCAGGCGATCAAACCAGAATGGAAGCAGCAGGTCACGCAGAGCTTCGACACCTGCTCGATCGTCGATTCCGGTGCGCCCACCTGGTACGAAGAGACCCCGACGCGCGTTCGTGCCGTTCCGGTTGTAAGAAGGCTGTCCCCGACCGGAGCAGCGGTCTCCGAGGTTCCCGTCGCGATCATCACGCGCCACACCAACCTGAGTGAGGCGCGCACCCCGAGCCGCCAGGAGCTCACCTTCAACGAGTGCGCCAACGATCTCTTCGCGATGATCGCCTCGGGCGACTTCCCCGACCTCGGCGCACCGACCGGTCCCCGCCGCGGAGCCCCCCGCGCCTCCGACGGACTCATCCGTCTCGACGTCGACGGCACAGTGACCTTCGCCAGCCCCAACGCACTTAGCGCGTTCAACCGCATGGGATTCGCCGGCGAGCTCGAAGGCGAGTCGCTCGCCGAGGTCACCACCGCACTTCTGCACGGACGCCTTGTGGTCGACGAATCACTTCCGCTCGTCGTTACCGGCCGGGCGCCGTGGCGCACAGACATCGAGGCCCGTGGCGTCACAGTCTCGGTACGCGCCATCCCGATTCGCAATCGCGGTGAACGCGTCGGCGCCATGGTTCTGTGCCGCGACGTCACCGAAGTGCGCCACCAGGAGCGCGAGCTCATCACAAAAGACGCGACAATTCGCGAGATTCACCACCGGGTCAAGAACAACCTGCAGACCGTTGCGTCGCTCTTGCGCATTCAGGCCCGACGCACCCACTCGGATGTCGCGCGCGAAGCTCTTGGCCAGGCAATGCGTCGCGTCGCCGCCATCGCCGTTGTGCACGACACCCTGTCTGAGGGGCTCAATCAGAACGTCGACTTCGACGTCGTCTTCGACCGCGTGCTGATGCTCATCGCCGAGGTGGCGTCGAGCCACAACACAACAGTTCACCCGAAGTCGACCGGAAGCTTCGGCAACCTGCCGAGTGAATACGCGACCCCACTCGCACTCGCGCTCACCGAGCTTGTCACAAACGCCGTCGAGCACGGACTCGCGGGCAAGACTGACGGCGAGGTTGAGATCGTTGCCGCGCGCGACGACGAGATTCTCAGCGTCAAGGTGCTCGACAACGGAGTGGGCCTGCCCGAGGGCAAGGTCGGCTCCGGTCTCGGAACGCAGATTGTGCGCACGCTCATCCAGGGCGAGCTCGGCGGAACCATCGACTGGCACACCCTTATGGGGTCCGGCACCGAGGTGACCATCGAGATCCCGCTGACCTGGCTCACGAAGAGCTAGCGAGCACCTCAAGCACGTCTTGCTTGGTCGAGTAGCCCTGCTGCTCGATCCAGGCGAACTTTCCGGTCGGGTCGTATCGATCGAACTTTACGTCAGGCAGATGGATGTCGCTGCGCTCAACCATGGCCGCGAGCATCGCTCGGTCGCCATCGCTGAGAGCGCCCCGTCGTGCACGTAGCGCGACCATCGCGTGCCGCCGCTTGTGCCCGCCGAACGCCAGATACAGGTCGTCCCGCTTTTTGCTGACGACGGGCGAGATGTAAGCCTCGGTGATCTCGCCGAACGGAGTCGACTCTGAGCCGATGCGCATGACCCCGGCATCGAAGTCGATAACCGGGGGAGGGTTGCGGATGTGGTCGATAACGACCAGCCCGCCGATCGCCACGACGTATATCGCGGCGAGCACCGCGATGGCCCAGACGCCGAAGATGTCCCACAAGAAGCGGTTGCTGAGCTGCAGAAACAACTGCAGCACGATGAAGGTAGTGAAGAACCCGGTGCCGAGTTTGGATGAGCCGGCCGCCCAAACGCGCTGCCAGAACGAGAGCGCGCCGATCTCGTGGGATCCCGTCATGGTTGCAGTCAACTCGTGCCGAGCGCAAAAAGGTAGCAGTTGACTTGGGCGCGTGGGGCGGCGTGAGGTTCGGCGCGAGCCCGGCGCCGCGACATCCATGCTCTCAAAAAAGCGGGCAAAGGAAAGGCCCGCCCCTCCCCGGTAAGTGGGAGGTGCGGGCCGTAGTGCTGGGTGCTAGATGCCCTGCAAAACCTGGGTGCCGAAGCCTAGGAGGCGCGGCGGGCGCGAGCTGCGCGACGCTTGAGCGCGCGGCGCTCGTCTTCGCTGAGGCCGCCCCAGACGCCGGAGTCCTGTGACGTTTCAAGCGCGTACTGGAGGCACATCTCGGTAACCGAGCAGCGGCCGCAAACGGCCTTTGCCTTGTCGATCTGGTCGACGGCGGGGCCGGTGTTTCCTACGGGAAAGAACAGCTCTGGGTCAGCAGTGAGACATGCGGCTTTGTCGCGCCAGTCCATGGGGGAACTCCTTGTTAATAGCGTTGCGTTCGGATTTGGTCTAAATCCGCGCGCGTCAAATGCCCTTAATATTCGGGGTGGGGGCAAGTCAGGGGGGATGCACCAACGACCCTGTAGGCGCTCATCAACCTCCAATAGACTGTCATACACAAAGATGCAAATCAATGGTTTTGTATGGGATATTGCTGAGAGCAATTTACGGGGCGTTAACATGACGGAAACTTCGAATGCTAGGGTGCCCCGGCATCCCTTCCAACTACTGTTGGTTATCGTGCTCGCACTCGAAGCTGCAGCGCTCATTGCGGCAACAATTTTTTTGATTTTTGAGGTGCTCGTGGCGCCCTCCGACTCGTTTGTCTCGGCGATTGCGCTCACCATCGTTGTCGCAATCGCGTCGGCGTGGGTCGTGTCGATAGCGGTCGGGGCATGGCGCGGGCAAGCCTGGGTGCGCGGTGCGTCGATAGTCGTTCAGGTGCTGCTTGCGGCCATCGCCATCGGTAGTTTCCAGGGCATCGTGCCGCGAGCCGACATCGGCTGGGTTCTTCTTATCCCCGCCGTCGTTGTCTTTCTTCTCGTCTTCTCGAAGCCGGTGCAAGCGGCCCTTGCCCGCAAAGACGTCTAGAGCGCTCCACGAATGCGCCGCGATAACTCGCGCGCGTGGTGCGTGATCGTCTCGGCGAGCTGCGGCCAGTCTGACCTCGGAATGCTCGAGCGCTCGAAGGTCACGGTGATGCCGGCCGCCGGCCAGCCTGCGTGGTCACGGACCGCCACCGCAACCGATGCGAAGCCCTCGGTGACGTCGCCATCCTCGGCGGCGTAGCCGTCAGCGCGAACGGCGTCGAGAATGCGTGTGAGCCTGGCATAGCTGAACTCCGCGGCATCGGAACCGGCCTCGGCGCGCTGTGCGAATGAAGCAGCGGTCGGAAAGAGCGCGCGCACCTGCGACTTGGGGAGTGTCGCGAGCAGGGCTCGACCGCTTGCGGTGAGGTGGCTCGGCAGGCGCACGCCGACATCCGTTACCAGGGTCGGCCGTCGTGGGGCGCGCTCTTCGATGAGGTAGATGACGTCGCTGCCGTGCAGCACCGCAAGGTGGGCACTCTCGCCCACGCGATCGACGAGCGCCGCGAGAATCGGGCGCCCGAGTCGGGAGAGCGGCTCTTGCCGCGAGAACCCCGAACTCAGCTCGAAAGCCGCGACGCCAATGCCGTACCGACGTGCCTCGGGAAAATGCAGAACGAAGCCAAAATCTTCGAGGGCAGCCAGCAAACGGTAGACGGTCGATCTCGGCAGATCGAGGGATGTCGCGATGGTAGCCGCGCCAACGGGACCACGTTGCGCGCCGAGAAACTGCAGCACGCGCAGGGTATTGCGCGCGGCAGGAACACCGAGTTCGTTTCGCACGCGTTAACTGTCTCACGGGTGAGACAACCACCCGCTCAAAACGCTCGCGCGCGACATCCAACCGGTGTCGAATGGGGTCATGACCGCAGACGCCCACCTTCCCCGCCCCGTTCGCGCCGCCCGTGGCACCCAGCTCACTGCCAAGAACTGGCAGACCGAAGCGCCCATGCGCATGCTGATGAACAACCTCGACCCCGAGGTTGCCGAGCGCCCCGACGACCTCGTCGTCTACGGCGGCACCGGCAAGGCCGCGCGCAACTGGGAGGCCTACGACGCGATAATCCGAACGCTTGAGACGCTCGATGCCGACGAGACGCTGCTCGTGCAGTCGGGCAAGCCGGTTGGGGTGTTCCGCACGCACGAGTGGGCGCCGCGTGTGCTTATCGCCAACTCGAACCTGGTCGGCGACTGGGCGACCTGGCCCGAGTTTCGCAAGCTCGAGGCGCTCGGACTCACCATGTACGGCCAGATGACCGCCGGCTCGTGGATCTACATCGGAACCCAGGGCATTCTGCAGGGCACCTACGAGACCTTCGCGGCGATTGCTGACAAACGATTCGGTGGAACTCTTGCCGGCACCCTGACCCTCACCGGCGGCGCGGGAGGTATGGGCGGCGCGCAGCCGCTCGCCGTCACCATGAACGAGGGAGCGGTGCTCATCGTCGACGTCGACCCCGACCGCCTGCAGCGCCGTGTCGACCACGGCTACCTCGACGAGATGACGCATGACCTCGATGACGCGATCGCGCGAGTGCTCGCCGCCAAGGCCGAGCGTCGCGCCCTCTCGGTGGGCGTCGTCGGAAACGCAGCGACGGTGTTCGCCGACTTACTCAAGCGTGGCATCGCGATCGACATTGTCACCGACCAGACGAGCGCACACGATCCGCTCAACTACCTGCCCGAGGGCGTGACGGTCGCCGAGTGGCACGAGCTCGCCGCGGCCGACCCGGCAGCGTTCACCGACCGTTCGCGCACGTCGATGGCCAAGCACGTAGAAGCCATGGTCGGATTTATGGATGCCGGAGCCGAGGTCTTTGACTACGGCAACTCGATTCGCGCCGAAGCCCACCTCGGTGGCTACGAGCGTGCCTTCGACTTTCCGGGCTTCGTTCCCGCGTACATCCGCCCGCTGTTCGCCGAAGGCAAGGGGCCGTTCCGCTGGGTCGCGCTCTCGGGTGACCCGGCCGACATCGCGGCGACCGACAGGGCAATTCTCGAGCTCTTTCCCGAGGACGAGAAGCTGGCGCGCTGGATTCGGCAGGCGAGCGAGAAGGTGCACTTCGAAGGCCTTCCGGCGCGCATCTGCTGGCTCGGCTACAAAGAGCGCCACCTCGCCGGGCTCAGGTTCAACGAGATGGTCGCCTCGGGCGAGCTGAGCGCACCCATCGCCATTGGGCGCGACCACCTTGACTCTGGCTCGGTCGCGTCGCCCTACCGCGAGACCGAGGGCATGCTCGACGGTTCCGACGCGATCGCCGACTGGCCCCTGCTCAACGCGCTGCTCAACACCGCATCGGGCGCGACTTGGGTCTCGATTCACCACGGCGGCGGCGTCGGCATTGGTCGCAGCATCCACGCCGGCCAGGTGATCGTCGCCGACGGAACCGACCTCGCGGCACAGAAGATCGAGCGTGTTCTCACCAACGACCCCGGCACGGGAGTCATGCGTCACGTCGACGCGGGCTACGAGCGCGCTAACGAGGTCGCCCGCGAGCGCGGCCTGCGTGTGCCGATGTGGGAGAACGAGTGACACTGCTCGCTGGGCTCGCCGAGATCCACGACGTCGGGCGCGACGCTCGCCGCGGTGGGTACTCGCGCCACGTCTGGGACTCGTCCGAACTCGAACTGCGCGAGTGGTTTGTGGCGCGGGCCGTCGCGTTGGGACTCGACGTCGAGACCGACCGCAACGGCAACATCTGGGCATGGTGGGGCGCACCCGGCGCCGACGCAGTTGTCACTGGAAGCCACCTCGACTCTGTACCCGGCGGTGGTGAGTTCGACGGACCACTCGGCGTCGTCAGCGCCCTCGATGCCGTCGCACGCCTGCAGGCGACGGGATTCACGCCCAGCCGACCGTTCGCGATAGTCGTGTTCGCCGAAGAAGAAGGTTCCCGGTTCGGCATCGCCTGCTTGGGATCGCGCCTTCTGACCGGCGCACTCAGCGCGGAAAAGGCCAACAGCCTGGTGGATGCCGCGGGCATAACCTTCGCTGAGGCAGCAACTCGCGCGGGCCTCAACCCGGCCCACGTCGGCGTCGACCGCGAAGCGCTCGACCGCATCGGACTCTTCGTCGAGCTGCATGTCGAGCAGGGCAGGGGTCTCATCGACCTCGGCGCTCCGGTCGCCGTCGCGTCGTCGATTCTCGCTCACGGGCGCTGGCGCGTCACCTACTCCGGCGAGGGCAACCACGCCGGCGCGACGCTTATGGCCGGTCGGCGCGACCCGATGGTCGCGGCGAGCCTCGGTGTACTCGCGATCCGTGACGCGGCGGTTCACATGCACGGTGCCCGGGCAACGGTCGGGCGCCTCGAGGCCATCCCCGGCGGCACCAACGTCATCCCGTCGACGGTCTCGACCTGGCTCGACGCGCGCGCCGGTTCTGACGCCGACACCCGAGAGCTCGTCGACCAGATAACCGCGGGTGTTGCCGAGGCCGCAGCGGGAGAGAATTGCACGGTGACGATCGTCGAAGAGTCGTGGAGCGGGGAGGTCTCATTCGACCCCGCGCTGCGCGATCGACTGTCGAGTGCGCTGGGCACCTTGCCCGTGCTGCCAACCGGAGCAGGTCACGACGCGGGCGTGCTCGCGAGTGCCGTGCCGACAGCGATGCTTTTTGTGCGCAACCCGACCGGCATCTCGCACTCTCCCGAAGAGCTCGCCGAACTCGACGACACCATCGCCGGAGTCGAGGCACTCGAACGCGTGTTGCGGGAGCTGCTGTGAGCTACTGGTGCCGCACCGCGGTGCTGCCAGATGGCGCGCGGTCGTCGGTGCGCATCGAACACGCGGGCGGGCGCATCACCGCGATCGAGAGCGCGGTCGCTGCCCGGGCAGGCGACATCCATCTCGATTCTGTCTTTGCCGGAATGGGCAACGCGCACTCGCACGCCTTTCACCGTGTGCTGCGCGGGCGCACCCATGACGACGGCGGCGACTTTTGGCAGTGGCGCGAATCGATGTACGAGGCGGCCGCGGCGCTGACGCCGCACTCGTACCGCGAGCTCGCGACCGGTGTCTTCGCCGAGATGCTCGCCGCCGGCTACACAGCGGTCGGGGAGTTTCACTACGTGCACCACCAGCCCGATGGCACGCCCTACCCCGACCACGCGATGGAAGTCGCGGTCGCTTCGGCGGCGGTCGACGTGGGCATCCGACTGACCCTGCTCGACACGTGCTACCTCGCCGGTGGCATCGACGCTCCGCTCTCGTCGGCCCAGGCTCGCTTTAGCGATGGAACAGCTGATGGATGGCTCGCCCGCTGGTTCTCGCTGCGCGACGCGCTCGCGGGGTTCACGGGCGTCACCCTGGGCGCGGCTGTGCACTCGGTTCGGGCCGTGCCGCGCGAGGCGCTCGCCACGATTGCGGCGGGGCTGCCCGCCGACGTTCCGCTACACGTGCACCTCTCTGAGCAACCGCAGGAGAACCTCGACAGCATCGCGGCCTACGGGCTCACGCCGACCGAGGTGCTGGCCGAAGCCGGCCTTCTCTCGCGGCGGCTCACGGTGATTCACGCGACGCACCTCACTTCTTCGGACATCGGTATGCTCGGTGCCGCTGGTGTGAGCGTCGCCATGTGTCCGACGACCGAGGCCGACCTCGGCGACGGCATCGGCCCCGCCCGAGCACTCGCTGACGCCGGTGCGCGCATCACGCTCGGGTCTGACCAGAACGCCGTTATCGACCCGTTTCTCGAGGCGCGCGGGCTCGAGGCGGGGGAGCGTCTGGCCTCCGGTTCGCGCGGGCGCTTCAGCCCGGCTTCGCTCGCGACGGCGCTCGGCGCCGACGGCTACGCGGCCCTTGGTCTCGACGGCGGACTCGTCGTTGGCGCACTGTGCGATCTGGTCGAGGTGTCATCGACCTCGGTGCGCACGATCGGTGCCCTGCCGGCGCAACTTCCCCTCGTCGCGACCGCGTCTGACGTTGGACGAGTCATCGTCGGGGGAGTGGTCGTTGCTGGCGACGGCTATCTCGCCGACGGCAGCGACCCCGCGACTCTTCTCGCCCGCTCATCGATCGGAGCACCATGACCTCCCACCTCATCACCGACATCGGCGAGCTCTCGACCCTCGTCGATGGCGAAGCACGTCTTCACAACGCGGCCCTCGTGATTGACGACGGTGTCATCGCCTGGATCGGCTCCGCCTCGGACGCGCCCGTCGCCGACACCTCATCGTCGGTCGAGGGCGCGGCGGTGCTGCCCGGCTGGGTCGACTCCCACACGCACCTCGTGTTTGCGGGGGACCGTTCCGCGGAATTCGAGGCTCGGATGTCGGGGCAACCGTATGCGGCAGGTGGCATCGCCACGACCGTCGCCGCAACGCGTGCGGCAACCGATGCCGAGCTTGCCGATAACCTCGCACGGCTGCGCGCTGAGGCCCAGTCGCAGGGCACAACGTTTCTCGAGACCAAGACCGGCTACGGTCTCGACGTTGAGACCGAGCTGCGGTCTGCCCGCATCGCCGCCGAGCAGGCGGACGTTGTGAGCTACCTCGGTGCGCACCTCGTTCCACCCGGCGTAGACACCCGCGACTACCTCGACCTCGTCACCGGCCCGATGCTCGAGGCCGTGCTGCCATACGTGTCGTTCATTGACGTGTTCTGCGAAACGGGTGCCTTCGATGTCGAGCAATCGCGTGAGGTGCTTCTCGCTGGCCGCGCTGTCGGACTCAACCTTCGCGTGCACGGTAATCAGCTCGGCCACAGCGGGGGAGTTGCCCTCGCCGTGGAGCTCGGTGCCGCGAGCGTCGATCACTGCGCCTACCTCAGCGACTCGGATATCGCCGCGCTCGCCGGGTCAGACACCGTCGCGACTCTCCTGCCGGCCTGCGACCTCTCGACGCGCCAGCCGTTTCCGCCCGCGCGTGCCCTGCTCGACGCCGGAGCCACGATCGCCATCGCGACGAACTGCAACCCCGGCTCCTCCTACACAACCTCGATGCAGTTCTGCATTGCCACAGCCGTTCTGCAGATGCACATGACCATCGACGAGGCGATCTACGCTGCCACCCGTGGGGCGGCTCGGGCTCTCGGTCGCGACGATGTCGGACTCTTGCGCGTGGGCGGGCGAGCCGACCTGCAGGTGCTCGCGGCGCCATCCGTGTCGCACATCGCGTACCGCCCTGGGGTTCCGCTCACCGCCGAAGTGTGGCGCGCGGGCGTTCGGGTTGCCTGACATCCTTCGCGCGGCTGACCGCGTCGACCGCCCGTGGAAAAACGGCGGCGGCTCAACCGCAGACGTCTTTGCCTCGCCCGCCGACGCGACCCTCGACACCTTCGACTGGCGCGTGAGCATCGCGACGATCGCCGCTGACGGGGCGTTCTCGACCTTCGCCGGGGTCGATCGCTTTCTCGTGCCGCTCGGTGCCGCGGGACTCGACCTCGAGACCGCGAGCGGAGTGCGGCACCTCGATCAGTGGCAGGTCTTCGAGTTTGGCGGCGAAGAGCCGATCGCGGCCATCGGGGTGGCCGCGACATCCACCGCTCTGAATCTTATGGTTCGGCGCGAGACCACGATTGGCGCCATCGAAATTGTGCGAGTGGATGGCGCGTTCGAGGTCGACGCCGAGGTCATCGTGGTGCTGGCCGGCGTGTTCACGGTCGCCGGAGTGGAACTTGCCGTTGCAGACGCAGTGCGCCCGCCCCTCGTTCTCACGGGGACGGGCGTTCTAGCGGTCTGTCGGGCTACGCGTCGATCTTGAGCTTCTTGCGCAGCATCGCGACGTGGCCCGTGGCCTTGACGTTGTAGAGGGCGTGGACGATGCGTCCTGCCTCGTCAATGACGAAGGTCGAGCGCAGCGACCCCGTGACGATCTTGCCGTAGAGCGACTTCTCGCCCCAGGCGCCGTAGGCCTTGTGCACTTCGAGGCTCTCGTCGCTCAGCAGCGGAAAGGTCAGGTGTTCTTCGACAACGAACTTCTCGATCGCGGCGGTGCTGTCTTTCGAGACGCCGAGCACTACGTATCCGGCGGAGGCGAGCGAGGCCAGGTTGTCGCGGAAGTCACACGCCTGCGTTGTGCACCCGGGGGTGGATGCCGCGGGGTAGAAGTAGGCGATGACTTTCTTGCCCGCGAATTCGGCAAGAGTCACGGTGGTTCCCGTCTGGTCGACGAGAGAGAAAGCGGGAGCGAGGTCGCCGGTTTCGAGCTTGATTGAGGGCATAAAGGCTCCGTGTTCGCGAGGGGTTTAAACCCATGCTAATCTTGCTAATCGGTTCGGACGTACGCCTGAACTACGCACCTCTAGCTCAATTGGCAGAGCAACTGACTCTTAATCAGTGGGTTCCCGGTTCAAGTCCGGGGGGGTGCACCAGATAGCCCGGGCAACCGGGCTTTTTCTTTGCCCGAAAGTAGATGCGGGGTTGTCACTTCCCACCATCGTGCAAATATGATTTTTCGGTTGAGCTTGCAAGCCCGCAGCTACAAGCAGCCCTCGCCCGGACACAGTGGTCGAACAGTAGAGCCAATGCGCGTGGTGCTCCCCGCCGGACGTGACTGTTTCGCTAGTTCTGCTCTGTTTGAGCTTCACCGTGCGCCGGGTAGTCCGTGTACCCGAGCGCCCCATCGGCATAGATCGTCGCGGGCACAAGCGCGTTCTGCCCCAGGTCTTCGCGCCAGCGGCGAAGAAGGTCGGGGTTAGCGATCGCGGCGCGACCCACAACAATGGCATCGGCGAGATCGTCGGCCATAAGCGCTACGGCCTCGTCACGGGTCGTGGCGTCAGAGAAACCGTTGTTCACCAGGAACGGACCGCCAAAGCGGGCGCGAAGATCCTGCACAAAATCGCTCTCGGGCGACGGGTGCAGGATGCTCACAAACGCGAGCCCGAGGGGAGCCAGTGCGTCCATCAGCGCACCGTAGACGGCGATCACGTCGTCGCGGTCGTCTTCGATCAGGCTCTGGATGTTGCGCTCGGGCGAAATACGAATTCCTACGCGGCCAGCACCGATGCGAGCCGCGACGGCCGTGGCCACCTCGACGACAAGCCGAATGCGATTCTCCGGGCTCCCGCCATAGGAGTCAGTGCGAATGTTGGATGTCGCACCCAGAAACTCGTGGAGCAGGTAGCCGTTCGCGGCATGCAGTTCCACACCGTCGAAACCCGCGACATCCACCGCATTCTGCGATCCTGTGACAAAAGCGTCGACGATGCCGGGCAGCTCGTCGAGCGTCAGCTCGCGCGGAACCGGGTAGGCAACCTTGCCGGCGGCAGTGCGAGTCTCGCCGTCGATGGCGAGGGCGCTCGGCGCTTCGGTCGGAAGCCCCGAGATGTCGGGGTGGCTCGCGCGGCCGGCGTGCATAACCTGGGCGACCATCACGCCGCCCTCGGCGTGAACGGCGTCGGTGACGCGCTTCCAGCCGGCGAGCTGCTCGGGTGTCACAAGGCCGGGCTGCCCGAGGAATCCCTTGCCCGCGGGGGAGGGAAAGGTGCCCTCGCTGATGATGAGCCCCAGTGATGCGCGCTGCGCGTAGTGCTCGACCATCACGTCGGTGGCGACGCCGTCGTCACTCGCGCGAGTGCGCGTGAGCGGTGCCATAACGATGCGGTTGTCGAGCGAAAGAGCTCCGGCGGTGAGCGGAGTGAAGAGGTCAGGCACGTGGGAAGAATCAATCTTTTGGGGTGTCGCGATCAAAGGAGTCGCATTGGCCGAACGTGGCGGCTTGCCGAGTTTATTCCGCGGAATTGATAGTTGACCAAAATCAACCATCGACATATAGTTGACATACATCATCTTTATTTCGAGGGACCCACAATGTCTTTGGCAGCACCAACGGATCAGAAGCGTTCACAGCGCGAGATCCTCATCGCACTCTCCGGCCTGATCATGGGCATGTTCGTCGCCGTACTTTCGGGCACGGTTGTCTCGACCTCCCTTCCGCGCATCATCGCCGACCTCGGCGGCGACCAGGCCGGCTACACCTGGGTCATTACGGCGAGCCTGCTTGCGACCGCCGTCTCCACACCGATCTGGGGCAAGCTCAGCGACCTGCTTAACCGCAAGCTCCTATTGCAGATCTCGCTCACTATCTTCGTGCTCGCTACTGTCGTCGCCGGCTTCGCGCGGAGCACCGAAATGCTTATCGCGCTTCGCCTTGTGCAGGGCATCGGCGTCGGTGGCCTCATCTCGCTCGTGTTCGTCGCAGTGGCGCTCATCATCAGCCCCCGCGAGCGTGGAAAGTACATGGGAATCGTCGGTGGTGTTATGGCCGTCGCAACCATTGGTGGGCCGCTTCTCGGCGGAGTCATCACCGATGCGTTTGGATGGCGCGCAAACTTCTTCATCGGAGTGCCCTTTGCCATCGCCGCACTGATCATCATCCAGCGCACGCTGCATTTGCCCCAAGCCAGTGGGAACCGAAAGGTGCGCATCGACTACTTGGGAGCTGTGCTTCTCACGGTCGGTGTCTCACTTCTCCTCATCTGGGTGTCGATGGGCGGCAGCCAGTTCGAGTGGAACTCGATGATGAGCTACGTGCTCATCGGCGTCGCCGTTCTCGCGCTTCTCGCTTTTGTCTTCACCGAATTCAAGGTCGCAGAGCCGATCGTTCCGATGTCGCTGTTCAAGAACCGCACCTTCACGCTCTCCGTTATCGCGAGTATCGCGATCGGTGTCGCGATGTTTGCAACGAGCGTGTTTATGGCGCAGTACTTCCAGCTCGCCCGTGGCGCCAACCCGACCCAGTCGGGGCTTATGACGATCCCCATGGTCGTCGGCCAAATGGGCGCCTCGATCCTCATTGGACAGTTCATCAGCCGCTTCGGTAAGTGGAAGCGGTGGATGGTGATTGGTTCGGCAATGGTGCTCGTCGGCGTGAGCCTGATGGCGACACTGCGCTACGACACCGACTTCCTGTTCGTCTCGATCTACATGGTCGTGCTCGGTGCAGGCCTCGGTATGGTCATGCAGAACCTCACGCTTGTTGTGCAGAATGACACCCCGCCCGAGCAGCTGGGAGCCGCAAGCTCAAACGTGAGCTTCTTCCGGTCGGTCGCCGGAACGATCGGCGTGACGGTGATGGGCGCAATTCTCGCCAGCCAGGTCAGCTCGCACATCACAAGCGGACTCAAGAGCTTCGTTCCGTCGACTCCGGAAGAGATCGCGGCGCTCAAGCAGCTCGGCACCGGAACCCTGCCCGACGTGAGCTCGCTGCCCGACACGGTGCGGGTCATTGTTGAGTCCGCCTACGGAGCGGGCATCGGCGACGCGTTCCTCGTCGCAATTCCGCTCGCGTTCATCAGCCTCATCGCCGTCATCTTCCTGCCGAACAAGGCGCTGTCGACAAAGACCGCTGCCGAGACTCTCGCAGAGACTGCTGAAGGCTCGGCGATCGACCTCGCAGAGGCCGAAGTCGGCGCGACAACGACGGGCACCATTCCCGTCGTAAGCAACGGATCGAGCCGATAACATGTCGGGCGTGACTGACACAGCAACCCGCAGCGAACTGAATGATGCGGTCGCAGAGGTCGAGCAGGAGCTTGGTGTGCTCTTTGGCCGCGTCCGTCTCGTCTACAAGACGGCGGCCGCGCAGATTCACCCGGAGCTGCGCGCCGTCGGTTACAAGATCCTCAGCTCCATCGTGCGCCTGGGCGAAACCAACGCGTCCGCCCTTGCCGAGTTGCTCGAGACCGACAAGGCTGTCGTCAGCCGCCAGGTCAAGGTGCTCGAAGACATCGGCTTGGTCCTGAGCCGCGTCGACGAAAAGGACGGACGCGCGCGGGTACTGTCGCCGACACCCGACGCGATTGCTCGGGTGAAGACCGCCCGCGCAACGCAGCAGGAGCGGCTCCGCGGCGCCCTGCGCAGCCGGCCCGAAGCCGAGGTTCGTGCCTTCGCAGACATGCTGCGTCTCATCACCGAGGTCTAGAGCGCAATAACTTATTGGGGCATGGATGTCGCGGCTCGCGACATCCATGCCCCGTTGTTATGCGTGAGCGCCTCGTGCACGACGCCGTCCCCGACGTTGCGCGCCGACTTGAGCATCTTCGTATCTATTGACATTCGATAGATACCATTCGATGATCGATATATGTCTGCGCAGAATATCTCTCTCGTTCTTCTCCGAATCTTTCTCGCCGTGCTCTTTGTGTTTCTCGTTGTGATGCAGGTGCTCAGCCTTCCGGGGCAGTTCGCCCAGAGTGCCAAAGAATCGCCCGAGACGGCGGTTGTGAGTTGGATACTGCTCGCCGCGACCGAACTGGGCGCGCTGTGTCTGCAAGTCGTAATCGTCTGCACGTGGAGGCTGCTGTCGATGGTGCGGCGCGACCGTATCTTCAGCGAGGCATCGCTGCGGTGGGTGAACGCGATCGTCTGGTCGTTCGTCGCCGGCTGGGTACTTCTCGTTGGCGTTGCTACCTACATCACAGCGATCATCTACCTCACTCCGCAGCTGCGCGACCCTGGTGTGCCCATTCTTCTCTTTGGTGTTGTGCTCGTCGCTTCGGTGTTTGTGCTGCTCGTGATAGTGCTGCGTGCCCTGCTGCGCCAGGCAACGGATTTGCGTGCCGACATGGACGTGGTGATCTGATGCCGATCGTCGTGCGCATCGACGTCGAGCTCGCCAAGCGCAAGATGAGCGTTGGCGAGTTCGCCGAGAGGGTGGGGCTGACTCCGGCCAACGTCGCTGTGCTCAAGAACGGGCGGGCGAAGGCAGTGCGATTCAGCACCCTCGACGCGATGTGCGAGGTGCTGCAGTGCCAGCCGGGCGACCTTCTCGAGTGGGTCGACGAGGAGTGAACTCTTAGTCTCCTGCCTGCAGCGCCCCGATTGAGAGCTGCGGCCCACCCGCGTCTCCGCACGACTGAAGCTCGCTTGCCGTTACGAACATTGCCGATGAAGCAACGGGAGGGTAGAGACTGAAGCCGTCGACGTCTTGAGGTTCGCACGGGGTGACGCGGTCGACGTCGGTGATGATGAGAATCGCGTGCGCGCTCTCGTCGGGCGCGATTATTAGGTCTTTTATGAGCGACGTCGGGTCGGGCAGCGCCTCCTGGCCGATCTGCTCGGTGCCGGGCGAGAGCGCAAATGACACCCTCGGGTAGCCTTCGATGCTGCACGGCGAGGCCCCGCTGTTGGTGAAGATGACCCGCAGGGTCGACTCGTTTTCTGCAGATTCCCGATCGCTGAGCGACAGCGTGAGCTGGTCAGAAACGCACTCATCAACCGTCGGAGGTGCAGCGGTCACGGTGACCGTCGGCTCGGGGGTAGCGGGTTCGGACGCGACCGGCGCGGGCTCCTTGGCGCCGCCAAAAACCGCCCAGACGATGATCGCCGTGATGATGCCCGCCGACGCGAGAACTATGCCAACGATCAGCACGGTCTTGCGCCGCTTGCTCATCTTTTTCTTGGCCTTGGGCAGTTCGGCGGTGGTCGTTGTCTCGTCGGTCATGCGGCAATCGCACCACCGGCTTGCTGGCGCTCACCTCACCTCACGAGGGTGAGGGCGCTCGGTTGTCGACTCGCCAGAGTGGGGTGCGAAAGGAGAAAGACATGGCAACTATCACCGATTCAACAATCGCCGTTTACGAGACGAGCGAAGAATCACTCGAGGCAGTCAAGCAACTCAAGTCAGCGGGGTTTGGCGAAGACGACGTTTCGGTCATCGGCAAGGGCGTCAAGGAGACCAGCACAATCCATGGCTGGATTCCCTCGGGGAGCAAGGCGGGAAGTTTCGGCGGCTGGGGCGCCCTGTGGGGAGCACTCACCGGCTGGCTGCTTCTGGGCTTTGTCTGGATACCCGGCATCGGGTGGGTCGCCGCGGCTGGCTGGCTCGTCGCTACCCTCGCGGGCGCGGGCATTGGTGCCGGGCTCGGTGCGCTCGTTGGGCTTGCTGTTCCCGAAGACGAGATTCCTGTCTACGAAGAAGACCTCAAAGCGGATCGCTACCTCGTTGTAGTGCACGGCGATGCCTCAACGGTTGAGCGCGCGACCGACCTGCTGCACAGCGCCGGGCCGATCCGCGTCACGAGCTACAAGCACTAACGCTGTCGCGCTCGCCACCAGTCAGTCGTCTCGGCCATAACGAGCGGCGCACCGCTGAGCCCCGTGACTCTCAGGTCGACACCGCTCTCGGCGAGATCGTTGTCGAAGTCGGCGAGCGCGTCGAGCACCGTGAGGGACGTTGCGGTGAGTGCCGAGAGGTCGAGCACAATAACCTTCACCGCTGCGTCACACAGCGCCTCGATCGCCTGCCGCGTCGCTCGCACATTGGCCGTGTAGAGCGACGCGGTGAGCCGCACCGTGAGCGTGTCGCCAACGCGGGAGCTCGTGAAGTGGGGCTGGTTGAGCGCGTGAAGTACGAGCCCGAGGGTCAGCACAACTCCCGCGAAAACGGCGGGCAGCAGTCCCGCGGCGAGCCCGATCATCGCTGTGACAATGCAGATCCAGAACTCGACCCGGCTCGCTCGCCAAAAACGCACAACGCTGCGCACGTCGATGAGGCCGATAACCGCGACAATCACCATTGAGGCGAGGGTGGCCTCGGGCAGGTTGGCGATGAGAGGGGCAAGAAACAGCGCGACGAGAACTGCAAGAAGCGCCGTGACGATGGATGCGACTTGTGTGCGTGCACCAGCGCGCTGGTTGACGGCGCTCTGGGAGAAACCGCCCGCCGCGGGCAACGTGCCGAAGAACGAGCCAACGACGCTCGCGGCACCCGTCGCGAGCAGCTCACGATCGCTGTCGATCTGTGGCTCACCCGCGCGACGGATTCCCCTGGCTACCGACGCCGATTCAAGAAAGGCCATCAGAGCTATGGCGAAGGCGCCGGGCAGCAGCTGCGAAATGTGCCCGAGCTCGGGCAGTTGCGGCACGGCGAGCCCGGTGGGAACAGTGCCAACAACGTCGATGTCAACGGTTGTCAGGGCGGCGATGGCTATGCCGCCGGCCACGACCACGAGTTGTCCCGGTACTCGCGGAGCAATTCGCCTCAGAACGACAAGTGTCGCAATTGTCGCTACCGAGAGCGCGAGAGTCGCCTGATTCGTTTGCGGAATCGCTTCGATCGTTGCGACGAGGGTTCGCACAAAGCCATGCCCCGTGTAGTCGGTCGATACCCCGAGCAGTTTTGGCACCTGCCCGAGCGCGACAGTGGCACCCAGACCCACCTTGAGCCCCACCATGGTGGCCAGATTGATGTTCTCAACGAGCCCGCCCAGTTTCAACAGCCTCGCGGCCACAAGAATGAGGCCGACGAGAAGAGTGAGCGTCACGAGTTCGCCCGACGACTGAGCGACGCCCGCCGTCACCATCGTCGTCGCAATGAGGGTGGCAATTGTCGACGTTGTTGTGACGCTCATCGCGCGCGATCCACCGATCGCGGCGTAGACGAGCAGGGGGAGCATGCAGGTGTACAGCCCAAACTCGACCGGCAGGTTAGCGATTGTCGCGTAGGCCATGGCCTGCGGAATCACAACGGCTCCCGCGGCGACCCCCGCCAGTATGTCGTTGCGCAGCCACCGGGACTGGTAGCCCTCGAGTGTGGGAAAAAATGCTCTCATCAGTACTGCCCAATCCCCATTCCGAGAACAACCACACCGAGCACAAGAAGCGCGGTGCCCGTTATCGCCCCGACGCTCGTGAGAAGTCGCGCCCGTGATCTTTCAAGCAGCGCGCGGGTGTTGCGCACGCCGGCGATGGAGGCGACAACCGGCAGGCCAACCGCGACCGAAGCGATAGCCGTGAAGATCGCGATACACACAACCGATTGGGCAAGAGTGATGTCGCCGTCACGAATGACAAGAGCTGCCGCGGTTGCGAGCACAAAGTTCTTGGGGCGAAACGCGGCGTAGACAAACCCCACCGGCAGCGCCTGCCACGGCTTGAGCGTGTCGACTGCGCGCATCCAACGTGGCATTTCGAGATCTATGGATGTCGCGTTCCGCACCGTCCACTGGCGAACGCCGAGCACCACGAGCACAAGCCCGAGCAGTATCTCGACAACTCCAACGAGCGGCTGGGAGACGGCAAACCGCACATCGGGGATGAGCCCCGACAGCCAGACGAGCGCCACAAGGGCGAGGCCAACGCCGGCGATCCAGCCGGCGAGAAAACCCGCGCTGGTGAGTTGTCCGCGGTCGGAGAGCAGCATAATGATCACGGCGACGACGGGTGTCGGGCTTATCGCGATACCCAGGGCGAGGGGGAGCATGTCTCCGATTACCGGGCCCACGGGGCACCTCGCTTCGTTGGGTGTCGCGCGGTCACCGGCGTCTCAGCCGAGCAACTTCGCTTTGGCCTCGGCGAACTCTGCGTCTGACAGCACGCCGCTCGTGTGAAGCTGAGCGAGCTGGTTGACCTGGTCGACGAGCGAGGGGGCAGCGGGTGCAGCAGCACTCTGGGCGGCGACAGCCTCGCGGATCTCCTGTTGCTGCTGCGCGTCAGATGCGGCCTGCACTGCCTCGTCTTGTTGCATCCTGTTGTACTGGCGGCGGCGCATTCCGCCGGTAACGGCCGATGCCGTGCCCGCGACCACCGCCGTTCCCGCGGCGAGGCCCAGCAGGCCAGGGCGGCCAAATCGTCTCAGCAACATCGTCTGTCTCCTCTTCGAGTGCGAGTCTCATTCTGCGAGCGCCGCCGAAACCGCGTGTGCGGGAATGCGGCTCTCGGTCATCACAACGCCGCCCGCGCTTTCCATAAGGTCGGCGAGATTGCGCGCCCACACCGATTCGAGGGCAAAGAGCACTGCCGAAGATCCCGCAGCCAGGTCGGCGGTGAGTTCGTTGATGTCGTCTTCGGTAACAAGGCCGGGCTCGATAACCGAGACCGTCACATTGATCTCGCCGGCGTGAAGTTCTTCGAGCTCAACAACATCTAGCTCGCCAGCGGCATCGCGCGAGACAACAACAAGGTCGAGAAGCCTGACGACATCGCTGTCCATTACTTCGGTGAAGGCGCGTGCGACATCTGCCGCCGGCACTTCTCCCTCGAACTCGATGAGCACGAGGTCAACGGGGCCATGGGTGAGTGTGCTCATGGGCAATCCTTCCTGCGGTTCTGGGTCGAGCTTCGCCGCAGCCGGGTGCCCCGGTTTCATCCGTTGGGGGTGATTGCTCGCGCCTCGCGACGGCGCACCATCACATCAAGAAGACGGGGAGACGTGAGTGAATCATCGCGAGCATCCGGCCTGCCAAAGGCCGGTCGGGTGCTCGTCACTCTCGCAGCCGCCGGGATTGCGGGCGTGTGTCTCGCCCTCGCTCGCGACATCGTCGCGCCCTTTGCGCTCGCGGTCGTCGTCGCGATAGTCGTCTACCCGATTCGGGTCGCGCTCGTGCGGCACGGCGCCGCCAGCTGGCTCGCGACGACGGCCATGGTCGCTCTCGCCTGGGCGATACTCGTGGCACTCGCCGTGCTGCTTATTCTCGCGATCGCTCACTTCGTCGCGACGCTCTCTGAGTACGCCCCACAGATTGAAGAGGCCAAGGGCGGGGTGGATGTCGCGCTCGACTCTCTCGGCCTGCCGCCCGAGGCCGCGGCCGCCGCAACCGCCGGGTTGAGCCCCGCGGCGCTCGGGCAGGTGCGGGTGGAGGCCGCGACATCCATCGTCGGAGTGGTGGTTGCGATCGGTTTCGTCTTCGCCTACCTGCTGTTTATGGCCGCTGACTCTGCGCACTTCGCGGGCCTCTCGTCGCGCTTCGCCGCCACCCACGCTCGGGTGCTCGGGCAGCTCTCTGACTATGCAGTGGCGGTGCGGCGGTATCTGCTCGTCAACGCCGTCTTCGGCGCCATTGTCGCGACGCTCGATGGGCTTGTGCTCGCCGCACTCGGAGTGCCGGCGCCGCTCACCTGGGCGATCTTGGCGTTTGTCACAAACTTCATTCCGAACATCGGGTTTGTCATCGGGCTTGTGCCGCCCGTGCTGCTGGCTCTGCTCACCGACGGCTGGCAGACGGCGCTCATCGTGGCGGCGGCCTACTGCGTCATCAATGTTGTGTTGCAGACGCTTGTGCAACCGCGATTCATAAGCTCCGCCGTGAGCCTGAGTCTCACTCTGACCTTCGCGTCTGTTGTGCTCTGGACGTTTGTTGTTGGTCCTATCGGAGCGATCCTCGCCGTGCCCCTCACTCTCTTTGTGCGCATGCTTCTGCTTGGGCTCGACAGCGACGCACGTTTTGGCCGCTGGATCACTGGGGATCGACGCGACGATTTCACCCCGCCGGGGTGACGTGCGGGAATGCGCAGCGCCAGACCATCGAGCCAGGCGAGTGAGGAGGAGTCGTGTCTGAGCTGATCATCTCCCTCATTCCGCTGGCTCTCGGGGTGATCATGAGTCCGCTCGCGATCATGGCGCTCGTCGCGGTTCTCGTCTCGAGGCGCGCGCGGGTCAACGGCGTCGCTTTTCTCATCGGCTGGGTGATAGCGGTCCTTATTGTCAGCTTCGTCAGTCTCGCCTTTCTGCAGTTTCTTGGCGAGAACGATGACGCCGACAGCCCTCTCTGGCTCGCGATCGTTCGGCTCTTGCTTGGCCTGCTTCTCGTTCTCATCGCCGTGCGGGTGTATCGCCGTGGCACGGCGCGCGTCAAGCAAATGGCTGCTGCTACCTCGCCCGCTGACATCGTGTCGGCGGCGCCTCAACTGCCGGGGTGGCTCAAGGCAGTCGACACGTTTAAGCCCGCCCGGTCGGCGTCGCTCGGCCTCGGAATCTTTCTTCTCAATCCGGTGGATGTCTCGTGCGTTGTGCTCGCGATGGTCGACATCGGGCAGGCCGATGTGAGCGAGGTCGCGCGGGTGGTTGTCATCATCGTCTTCGTAGCAATCTCGGTGTCGCCGATCGCGATTCCGGTCATTCTCACGCTCGTGAAGGGAGCAAAGGCCGACCCCGTGCTCGAGCGCGTTCGCTCGTGGATTGCGAGCCACACGAGCGCACTCAACGCCGGACTTCTTCTGCTCATCGGCGCCATGCAGATTCAAAAGGCCCTCGGCGAGCTGTTCTAGAACTCGGGCGGCGGGCTGAGGGGCAGCACCGGAACTGGGTAGACCACTGTTGCCCGCACACCGAGGTCGACGAGCCCGCGGTAGATGGCCCCGACCGCGTCTGACGTCACTTGCGGCTCTCGCAGGGGCGAGTGCCAGAGGCGAACCTCGAAGGTCGCCCGATCGGGTGACACGCTGCGCACGAGAACGCTCACCGGTTGTGCTCCCTCTTCGGTCGCGCTCTGGGCGCTCTCGCGAATGTGGGTCATCACGGTGTCCACCGGAAGCGCCGTCGCCACTCGAACCTCGAGCGCGCTGCGCCGCCCGCCGAGCTCGGAGTGGTTGATCATCGGGTTCTCGAGCACCGAAGAGTTGGGAATGTGCACCGAGCGGCCGTCGCGCGTCGAGATGACTATCGCGCGGCTGTTGAGCTCCGTGACTGTTCCGACGTAGTCGAGCACCTCGATCTCCTGCCCGACGTGAATCGAGCGACGCGCCTGAATGACAACTCCCGCGCCGAAGTTGCCCGCGACACCTCGGAGGGCGAGCGCTCCGATGGCGGCGACGATGATCACGGCGGCGAGCAGGGGTTGGATGTTCGCGCCGAGCAGGGCGAGGTCGATGCCGACTGCGAGCAGGATGATGCCGTACTTGACGAGGCGTGATGTGAGGCTCACGAGCCCTGGGCGCAAACCGGGCAACTTCTGTAGAAGCGCGAGCACCCCCTTCTTCGCGAAGTGCGCGATGACGAGTGCGGCGACGAGCACAACCGCGGCGGCTGCGGCATCCCATCCCGACACCTCGTTGGGGTCGAAGAGCGTCTCAAGCCAGTTCACCACGCGCTCCTTTCTCCGCTGAGAGCCTGACCACGGCCACCGGCGCGCGGTTCGCCCGAAGGGGGTGTTTGTTCGCCCGCAGGGGGTGAGGGCTGCGCCGGGGCGGGCTGTTGTAATTGCCTCGAATCTGCACGAGCCGACGCGATACGGAGCCGCCATGTCTGACCTGATCGTTCTGAGTTTTGACAGCGAAGAGCATGCGCAGGGGGCGTACATCAAGGTGCAGGAACTGCAGACGAACCTCGTTGTCGACCTCGAGGGCGTCGCCCTCGTCACCGTCGATTCGGCCGGTCACACCCACGTGACGACTCCCGACTCGAGCACGATCGAGGCCACCGGCGTCGCGAGTGGCGGCTTCTTCGGCATCATCATCGGCCTCATCTTTTTGGCGCCGGTCGTCGGCCTTGTGCTCGGCGGTCTCGTCGGGGCGCTCTTCGCTGGCCTCGACCGAACCGGCATCAACGCGAACTTTCGTGCCCAGGTCAAAGACTCGGTCAAGGCGGGCCAATCGGCGGTCGTGGTTCTCGCGCGCACCTTGAGCGAAGACAAGTTCACAGCGGCACTCAAACCCTTCGAGGCGACGATCATCAAGACCTCGCTCTCTGAAGCCGACGAACGCGCCCTCGTCGAAGACCTCACCTGATGGGCGCGGTCATCGGCGAACTGCTGCCTCTCGCGGTCGCAGTCGCCATCAGCCCCCTACCGATCATCGCCGCAATTCTTATGCTGCTCTCGGCCAGGGCGCGCTCGACGAGCCTGGGCTTTCTACTCGGGTGGCTCGCCGGAATCATCGTGGCGGTCGTTGTCTTCACCCTGCTCGGGTCTCTCATCGAACCGGGCGACGATGGCCCCAAGCCCGTCGCGGGTGTTATCAAGATTGTGCTCGGGGTATTGCTGCTGCTTCTCGCCGTCGGACAATGGCGCAAGCGCCCGAAGCCGGGGGAGCAACCGGCACTTCCCAAGTGGATGGCCGCGATCGACACCATCACACCGGTCGCGAGCCTCGGTCTTGGCTTTCTTCTCGCAGCGGTCAACCCCAAGAACCTGATGATGGCGGTCGCGGCGGGTGTAACGGTCGGCGGCTCAACCCTGTCGGGCGGCTTGGATGTCGCGGCAATCGCCATCTACGTCGTTATCGCCGCGAGCACCGTCGCCATTCCGGTCGTGGCCTTCCTCATCGCCGCAAATCGACTACGCCCGGCGCTCGATGCTCTGCGCGTCTGGCTTCTCGCCAACAACGCCACGGTGATGGCAGTTCTGCTGCTTGTGCTCGGGGTTGCGAATATCGGTAAGGGAATCGGGTCGTTCTGATGATGCGCGTGCTGCCCGGCGTCACCCGCAAGACGGTCGGTCGCGAGCTGCTCGCGGGAGTCACGCTTCTCGCGATAGCGGTCCCGCTGAACATCGGTTACGCGCAGATCGCGGGGCTGCCCGCGACCGCGGGGCTCTACGCCCTCATCCTTCCGGGCATCGTCTACGCGCTCGTCGCCTCGACGCGGCAAATGGTTGCGTCGCCGGATGCTGCGGCCGCCGCTCTCGTCGCGTCATCTCTGGGAGGGCTCGCCGTAGCCGGTGGTGGTGACTACTTGCAACTGGCTCTCGCGCAGGCGATCATCGGTGGGGTTCTGTTCGGGTTGTGCGCGCTGTTCAGACTCGGGTTTCTCGCCAACTTTCTCTCCGAACCGATTCTTATCGGCTTCGTCGGAGGTCTCGCCCTCGATATTCTCGTGAGCCAGACGGCGAAAATGCTCGGGGTGAAAATCGACAGCGGTGCCGAATTTGTCGAAAAGGTCGAGGCGCTCGTCACGGGCCTGCCGACGGCGAACCTGTGGTCGATTGTTATTGCCGCGCTCGCCGTGCTGATTCTTGTCGGCGGTCGCAAGCTCGCGCGACGTGTGCCCTGGGCGCTCATCGTGCTCATCGGCAGCACGATCGCCGTCGTCGTTGCCGGGCTCGAGCAGCTCGGGGTATCGGTTCTCGGCCCGGTTCAGGCCGGGCCACCGACGCTCACCTGGCCGGCGATCGGCCTCGACAAGTGGCTACAGGTCACGCCGAGTGCCGTCGCCCTGACTCTCGTTGCGATGGCCGAGGGGCTGCTCGTCGCTCGTCGCTACGCCCAAAAGAACGGGTACACAACCAACCCGAACCGCGACCTTTTGGCGTTCGGCGCGGCAAATGTCGCGGCGGGGGTAAGTGGCGGCTTTACCATCGGCTCGTCGACCTCCCGCACGGCGGCCCTCGATCAGATCGGCTCGCGCACGCAGTTGCCCACGATCGTCGCCGCGGTCGGCACGCTTCTTCTTGTGCTCTTCGGCACCGCGCTTCTCGAAGAGATTCCATCGCCCGCGATCGGGGCGATAGTTGCCGTTGCTGTTGTTCCGTTGCTCGGCATCCGCGACTTCGCGCGGTTGTGGCGGGAGAGCAAGTTCGAGTTCGCTGTCGGTGCCGTGTGTTTTCTCGGTGCGATTTTTCTGGGACCGATCTGGGGCATCCTTCTCGCCTTTGTTCTGTCGCTTCTCAACCTCGCCCGGCGTGCGGCCAACCCGCCGATCGACGTTTTGCACCAGGTCGGTGGCCCGGCGACCCCTGTGCACGACGCCCCGGCCGATGCGCAGAGCGTTGTCATCGTGCGGTTCGCTGCACCGTTGTTTTTTGCCAACTCGGCGACCTTTGTCGACGCCATCACCCATGCGACGAGAGAGGCCTCGGCTCGCGGTCTTGTGCACGTTGTTCTCGACTGCGAGGCGATCACTGACATCGACGTGACGGGCGCTGCCTCGTTTCGTGAGGTCGTGAGCTCGTTACGAGAGCGCGGAATTCAGCTGCACGTGAGTCGCATGCGATCGCACCTCAAGCGGCAGTTCGCCGAACTTGACCTGCTCGATGGGGTGAGTTCTTTCACAACGAATCACGAGGCTTTCGAGGCTCTGCAGGGCGTCGGCCGGGCTAATTGAGGGTCGCTCCGATCACCCGGTACGGGTGAGGACTCGTGCTTTACCGCGAGGCCACGATGAGTCAATCGGGTGACAAGCCCACGACACAAAGGGGAACGACATGAGCGGCTGGGACGAATTCTGGAACATCATCTGGCTCTTCTTCTGGGGATTCGCCTTTGTGGCCTACCTCATGGCGCTGTTCTCGGTGATCGCCGACCTGTTTAGGGATCGCGACCTCAACGGCTGGTGGAAGGCACTCTGGATTATCTGCCTCATCTTTATCCCGTTCCTCACGGTGCTCATCTACCTGATCGCACGCGGTCGCGGAATGGCCGAGCGCACGGCGCAAAGCGCAAAGGCCGCGAGTGACGCGACGAACTCCTATATCCGTGAGGTCGCCGGCACGAGCCCCTCCGATGAGATCGCCAAGGCTCAGTCTCTTCTCACCGCCGGCACCATCAGCCAGTCGGAGTTCGACCAGATCAAGAAGCACGCCCTCTCCCGGTAGCAACCACAGCACACACAGACTGAGGCCGTCCGCCCATCCAGCGGGCGGCCTCCCTGTGTCACGACACGTCGAGCCGGCGGTTGCGGGGCTAGCTACGGCGCGATGTTGTGGTTCTGCCGCAGCAGGTTGGTGGGGTCGTAGGCGCGCTTGGCGGCGCGCAAGCGGTCGAGAGTTGCGGGCGGATACATCTGCGCCGTGATCTTCTCGCCGATGGTGGGAGAGAAGTTGCCGTAGAGGCCCGAGGTGCGGTCGCCCAGGGTTGCCCAACGCGCGCGGATTGTCGCGTCGGAGTCGGCTGGAGAATCGGGGCCGAGAAAGGCTGCCGAGATGAGCAGAACCTCGGCGCCGCGGTGGGCGAAGGCCGTCGCATCCACCGGTATGTCGTTGAAGGCGCCCCGCAGATACCTGATCATCAGCACTGCCGCGCCGAACGATTCGTGGGCAGAGGCGAGATCGTCGACGAGGCTGTCACTGAAGTCGTCGGCGAACGAGTTGTTGTCGACCATGGTGATCTCGCCCTCGGGCTTCTCCATGCGCTCGAGCACGTCGACGTAGCTCTTCGGTGCGATCTCTGAGCTCAGCACGCCGGGCAGGTCGAGCAGCGGCTGGATTGCAGCGGTTGCCTCGTCGAGGTCGTCGCCGCCGTACACGACAAGAAACTGGGATGTCGCGGGCATCTCCGGCCCGAAGCCAGGCATGCCCAGGTATGTCACGTTGAGCTGCGCGGGGGCGGAACGCATAACGTCGCGCCAGGCTCGGAGAGTCGCCGCGAGGGTAGTCGGGTCGAGGGTGATGGAGCCCGCGACGACCGAGGGCAGCGGGTGGGCCTCGAACGTAAAAGTTGTTACGACGCCGAAGTTGCCACCACCACCGCGCAGCGCCCAGAACAGCTCTGGCTGCGAGTCGTGTGATGTAAGAACAACATCACCGGAGGGCAGCACGATCTCGGCCTCAACCAGGCTGTCGAGCGCGAGTCCGTACTGGCGAACCAGCCACCCGACGCCGCCGCCGAGGGTGAGCCCGCCGACGCCGACCGTGTAGGTGTCGCCCGACGAGAGTGCGAGGCCGTGGGGCTCGAGAGCGGTGGCGACGTCGCCCCAGACCGCGCCCGTTCCGACGCGCACGCGGTTGTTGTCGAGCACCTCGATCGTGTCGAAAGCGCGAAGGTCGAGCAGAAGGGTGTTGTCGGTGGACGCGAAACCGCCGTGGCCGCCGCTGCGAAGCGCGACATCCAACCCGTGTGCAGTTGCGTAGGCGAGTGCCGCGGCGATCTCGCCGGGGGAGGTCGGGCAAGAAATCAGTTCTGGGGAGGAGAAGAGAGCGAGTTCGCTGACGAGGGCGTCGAAGTCGGGAGATCCGGAGCGCGCGGTGAAGCTGTCTATAGATAGGAGCGTCATGTGAAACATCTTCGCACCGGGTGCCGACACTCGCTAGAGCTAGCATCGGTCTATGGTTCCCGGCTCCAACCTCATCGCTTTTACGCTCGCGGCAGCGCTACTCGTGGTGCTGCCCGGCCCGAGCGTCATCTTTGTGATCGGGCGCGCGCTCTCGATTGGCCGCATTGGCGCGCTGCTGAGTGTCGCGGGCAACGCCCTCGGTATGTTTCTGCAGGTCGTCGCGATTGCCCTCGGTCTCGGTGTGCTTCTCGAGCAGTCGGTGCTGCTCTTTACGATCGTGAAGTTCGCGGGCGCTGCATTTCTCGTGTACCTCGGAGTACAGGCGATTAGGCACCGCAACAGAGCCAGCGAGGCGAAGGCGCCAGCGAGCCGCAGTCGCGTGCGCAGTCTCGTCGAGGGGCTCGTCGTTGGGGTGACAAACCCGAAGTCGGTTGTGTTCTTCGTTGCGGTGCTGCCGCAGTTCGTCGCCCATAACGTCGGAGCGATACCGCTTCAGATGATGCAACTCGGGCTCGTATTCGTGAGCCTCGCCCTCATCTGCGACAGCGTGTGGGCGCTTGGCGCGAGCGCGGCTCGCACTTGGTTCGGCCGCTCTCCGCGTCGACTGAGTGTGCTGGGCGCGAGTGGGGGAGTCGCGATGATCGGGCTCGGTGTTGGCCTCGCCGCGACGGGCAACAAGAACTGATGACCGACTTCGAGATCGGCCCGCTATTTAAGGGATTTCCGCCATCGTCGTGGGGTTCGACGGCTCACGAGTTTCTCGCGACAAAGCCGCAGCTCGGCGACTTTCAAACGCCCGTGTTGTCACTGTCGAAACAGGCGCTCGACTCGAACGTCGCGGTTATGGCGGGCTGGCTGAAAGAACGCGGTCTCGAGATTGCGCCGCACGGCAAGACCACTATGGCGCCGCAACTGTGGCGGCAGCTTCTCGACGCCGGAGCGTGGGGCATCACCCTCGCGACACCGTGGCAAGTGCAGGTCGGTCGCGACGCCGGTCTCAGCCGCATCATGCTCGCCAACACCATCGTCGATCCGACCTCTCTCGCGTGGCTCGCGGTTGAGCTGAACGACCCCGGTTTCGACTTTATGAGCTGGGTCGACAGCGTGGATGCGGTAGCCCAGATGACAGCGGTGCTCGAGAAGCGTGAGCTGTCGCGACCCGTTGACGTCATAGTCGAGCTGGGGGCTGCGGGAGCGCGCACCGGCGCGCGCACGATCGAGCAGGCCGTGCTGGTCGCCGATGCGGTTCGCGCAAGCCCGGTGCTCAGGCTGCGCGGCGTCGGCGGGTACGAGGGTGCGGTCGCTCACGATCGCAGCGCGACATCCATCGCCGCTGTTGAAAAGTTTCTCGCCCAGCTCGTCGAACTCACCGCGCTGCTCGATTTTGACGGCCGTCGCCCGGTGATTACCGCGGGAGGTAGCGCCTACGTCGAGCTCGTCGCGCAGGCATTCGAAGGGGTGGATGCGACGCGGGTGCTGCGATCGGGTGCGTATCAAATCCACGATGACGGCTACTACGAGGGCGTCTCGCCCCTCGGTGGGCTGCGCTCGGCCATAAAGGGCTGGGCGCGCGTAGTGTCGCGGCCCGAGCGTGGGCTGGCGTTGCTCGATGGCGGGCGCAGGGACTTTCCGTTCGACTACGACCTACCCACTGTGCTCGGTGTGCCGGGTGCGACGGTCACGGCAATCAACGACCAGCACCTCTTTGTCGAAGTCGCCAACAAGACTGACCTGCCGATCGGCACTGTCGTGCAACTCGGCCTGAGCCACCCCTGCACGGCCATGGACAAGTGGCGGTACGTGCCGGTGATCGCGAGCGATGACGACCACACCGTCGTCGACATCGTGCGCACGTACTTTTAGACGATAACGCTGAACGGCCGGTCACCCCCGTGACCGGCCGTTCGTGATTCCCCCCGGAATCGTCTCGCTAGACGAGGTCGTCAGGGCCGTCCTTGAGGCCGCCGCTCAGGGCGTACTCCTCCTCGGGCGACAACACGAGGCGGTGGCGTCCGACGAGAGCGAAGATGATGAGACCGACAACGAAGATCACGAGGAAGGTCACGACAGCCGTGCTGAACGCTGCGTTCGTCACAATTCCGATGAAGGCGGCGAAAGCGATGATTCCCGCCACAACCGCGCCGGCAATACCCGTCGGCGACTTGTAGGGGCGCAGCGCGTTGGGGAACTTGCGGCGCAGCACAACAAACGACACCATCTGCATCATGTACGAGATGACTGCACCGAAGACCGCGATAAACAGGATGACACCCGACGCGGTTCCGGCTGCTTCCGGGTTGATCGACGGAATGACCTGCAGCACGAGCACCAGGATGATGAAGCCGATAACACCACCGACGAGCAGGGCTACCCAGGGTGTCTGGTGCTTCTTGCCTGTGAGCGACAGGAACTTCGGGTAGTAGCCGGCACGCGACAGTGAGTACATGTTGCGGCCGTAGGCGAACATAATGCCCTGCAGCGAGGCGAGAAGACCGATGAGGGCGAGAATCGCCAGCACGGCGGCGGCCTCCGGCGGGAGGAACGACCGGAAACCGGCGAGCAACGGCTCGTCTCCGTCGCCGGGCGAGACGGTGATCGCCGCCGAGCCTGTGACTGCCGGGTTGAGGATGAAGACAAGAAGGCCGAAGAATGCGAGAGTGATAACGCCCCACACGCTCGCCTTGGGAATGTCTTTCGACGGGTTGTGAGCTTCTTCGGCAGCCAGCGGTAGCTCTTCGATGCCGAGGAAGAACCAGATGGCAAACGGCAGGGCAAAGAGAATTCCGATGCTTCCAAACGGCAGGAACGGGGAGTTTCCCTCGGTCGGTTCGATGTCGAGAAGTCGGCCGAAGTCGACGGATCCGGTGGCTATAGCCGCGACCGCGAAGAAGAGAATGACGCCGATGGAGATCAGCGCGACGATCAGGGCGAAACGGAAGCCGATTCCCGCACCGAGCGAGTTGAAGCCGATGAAGATCGCGTAGAGGATGACCCACCAGACCGGCCCCGGCAAGGAAATGCCGGTGAGTGTGCTGAGCGCCGAGTCTGCGTAGACACCGGAGAACCACACCACGACGGCGGTTGTCACGACGTACTCGATGGTTTCAGCGAGACCCGTGACGAAGCCGCCCCACGGTCCCATCGCAGCCCGGGAGAAGGAGTAAGCGCCACCGGTGTGCGGCATCGCCGCGCTCATCTCGCCGATGGAGAAGATCATCGTGAAATACATGATCACGATAAAAATCATCGCGATGAGCATCGCTCCCCAGCCGGTGGTGGCGAGGCCGACGTTCCAGCCCGAGAAGTCGCCCGAAATAACTGCCGCGATACCGATGCCCCAGAGGCCCCAAAAGCCAGCCGTGCGCTTGAGGCTGCGCTTTTCGAAGTAGCCGTCCTCGGCCTTCGTATAGGTGGCACCCGAAGATTTTGTCGTGCTGTCGGTCATTACTTCCTCCAGAAACGGATCACCCGGGCAGGGATAACCCGCGGCGTATTGAGCTTGATACTGTCGCCTATTGGTACTCGGTGTCTACCTTTGGATGTAAACACTGGGTTACGCGACCGCCCTCGGACGTTCACAACGCTGTGGTGTAATGGTCGGGTCTACGAGAAAGGTTGACCATGTCACCAACGAGCGAGCGCACGGGAATGCTCACCATGGATGCTTTATCCGAGCTCGTTGGCAAGGGTGAAATAGACACGGTCATCGTGGCCTTCACCGACATGCAGGGTCGCCTCGTCGGAAAACGGGCGTCGGCTCGCCTCTTTGTCGAGGAGATCGCCGCCCACGGTGCCGAGTGCTGCAACTACCTGCTCGCTGTCGATGTCGAGATGAACACGGTCGAGGGCTACACGATTTCGTCGTGGGCAAAGGGCTACGGCGACATGGCGATGATCCCCGACCTCGAGACACTGCGCCTCGTGCCCTGGCTGCCCGCAACGGCGCTCGTCATCGCCGACATGACCTGGCTCGACGAGTCCCCGGTTGTGCAGAGCCCGCGCGAGATTCTCAAGACCCAGATCGCGAAGCTTGCTGAGATCGACCTCGTTCCGTTTGTGGGAACCGAGCTCGAGTTCATCGTCTTCGACGACAGCTACCGGTCGGCGTGGGCCAAGAAGTACGAGGGGCTCACCCCCGCGAGCGACTACAACATCGACTACGCGCTGCTCGCGTCGACGCGCATGGAGCCGTTGATGCGCGACATCCGCAATTCGATGGATGCTGCGGGCATGTACTCAGAAGGAATCAAGGGCGAGTGCAACTTCGGCCAGCAGGAGATCGCCTTTCGCTACACCGACGCTCTCGCAACGTGCGACAACCACTCGATTTACAAAAACGGCGCGAAAGAAATCGCCGACCGTCACGGCAAGTCGCTGACGTTTATGGCCAAGTTCAACGAGCGCGAGGGCAACTCGTGCCACATTCACCTCTCGGTGCGTTCGACCAGTGGTGAGGCAGTGATGGCCGGTGACGGCGAGCACGGCTTCTCTAAGCTTATGGAGCACTGGATCGCCGGCCAGCTGATGGCCATGCGCGAGCTCACGCTCTTCTTCGCGCCCAACATCAACTCGTACAAGCGCTACGTCGAGGGCAGCTTTGCCCCGACCGCCATCGCCTGGGGCCTCGACAATCGCACGTGCGCTCTGCGCGTTGTCGGTCACGGACAGGGACTGCGCGTCGAGAACCGGGTTCCCGGTGGAGACGTCAACCAGTACCTCGCGACCGCCGCCATCATCGCCGCCGGCCTCTACGGCATCGAGAACGAACTCGAACTTGAACCGATCTTCGAAGGAAACGCATACGGGTCGGATGCCGCGCGCGTGCCTTCGACGCTGCGCGATGCCGCGGAGCTCTTCGCTGCCTCCGACATCGCAAAAGCCGCGTTTGGCGAAGAGGTCGTCGAGCACTACCTCAACAACGCGCGCATCGAACTGGCCGCCTACGACGCGGCAGTAACCGACTGGGAAAGAGTTCGTGGTTTTGAACGGTTCTAAGCCTGTTATCGGCGTCACCACCTACCTCGAGCAGGCGCAGACCGGGGTGTGGGACACCCAAGCGTCCTTTCTGCCCAGGGTCTATTTCGACGCGGTGAATCTTGCCGGCGGTATCGCCGTGCTTCTGCCGCCGCAGCCCGTCGACGACGAGATCGCCCGCGCGGTGCTCGGTCGTCTCGACGGCCTCATCGTCGCGGGTGGCAAGGATGTTGACCCGGCTCGCTACGGTCAGGAGCGCCTGCTCACAACCGACGAGCCGCGCGAAGACCGCGACGAGTGGGAGACGGCACTTCTCACCGCGGCCATCGACACCGGCACTCCCTTTCTCGGCATCTGCCGCGGCCTACAGATGCTCAACGTCGCGCTCGGCGGAACCCTGCACCAGCACCTTCCTGACATTGTCGGCAGCGAGCGCTACAGCCTCGGCGGGGGAGTGTTCGCCGAGAACGAGGTCTTCGTCTCTGCCGGAACCCACGTGGGCGAGATGCTCGGCGGCGGCGAAACGCTCATCGGCAAGTCGTACCACCACCAGGCAATCGATGAGCTCGCGACCGGGCTCACGGTGAGCGCCACGTCGGATGACGGAACAGTTCAAGCGGTCGAGGTCGAGGGCGTGCCCTTTGGTATCGGTGTTCAGTGGCACCCCGAGCACACGCCCGATGACCTGCGCCTGTTCGAGGGTCTGGTCGAAGCCGCCCGTTCGTACCGCGAGGTGAGCGCATGACCTCGACAACACTCGTCAACCCGGCGACCGGCACCGAATTTCAGACGGTTGCCCACACAACGCTTTCTGAGGTGGATGACGCGATCCGGCACGCCATAAGCGCGCAACGTGTCTGGGCGGCACTCGCACCGGCAGAGCGGGCCAACGCGCTGCGGCGGTTCGCTGTCGTCGTCGACGAGCACGTCGAAGAGCTCGCGCAGCTCGAGGTGCTCAACTCGGGGCACCCGATCTCGCAGGCGAGGTGGGAAGCGGGCCACGTGCGCGACGTTCTCAACTACTACGCGGCGGCGCCGGAGCGCATGATCGGCAAGACAATTCCGGTCGCCGGCGGCATTGACGTCACTTTTCTCGAGCCGCTGGGCGTTGTCGGCATCATCGTGCCGTGGAACTTTCCCATGACGATCGCCGCATGGGGTTTCGCGCCCGCGCTCGCTGCGGGCAACGCTGTAGTGCTCAAGCCGGCCGAATGGACCCCGCTCACCGCGCTGCGCCTGGGCGAGCTTGCGCTAGTCGCGGGCCTTCCGGAAGGCCTCTTCCAGGTGCTGCCGGGACGCGGTGATGTCGTCGGCGAGCGGTTCGTCACAAACGAGAACGTGCGCAAGGTGGTGTTCACCGGGTCTACCGCCGTGGGCAAGAAGGTAATGGCCGGATGCTCGCACCAGGTCAAGGCGGTGACGCTCGAGCTCGGCGGCAAGAGCGCCAATGTGATCTTCGCCGACTCCGACCTCGAAAAGGCTGCGGCGACAGCGCCCTACGCGGTGTTCGAGAACGCCGGCCAGGACTGCTGTGCTCGCAGCCGCATTCTCGTCGAACGCAGTGTTCTCGATCGTTTTATGGAGCTTCTCGAACCCGCTGTCGCGGGCGTTGCTGTGGGGCAGCCGCTCGATGAGGCGACCGAAATGGGTCCGCTCGTCGCGCGTGCCCACCTCGACAAGGTCGAGTCGTATCTCGATGAGTCGAAGGTCGCGTTCAGGGGGAGCGCCCCGAGCGGCGACGGCTTCTGGTTCCCGCCGACCGTGATGTTGCCCGGCTCGCGCACCGACAAACTTGCGGTCGACGAGATCTTTGGGCCCATCGTGAGTGTGCTTCCGTTCGACGACGAGGCCGACGCTATCGCCCTCGCGAACGACAGTGTCTACGGTTTGAGCGGGTCGATCTGGACGCGGGACGTCGGCCGCGCCATCCGAGTATCGCGTGCAATCGAGAGCGGCAACCTGTCGGTTAACTCACACTCGAGCGTGCGTTACTCAACGCCTTTCGGCGGATTCAAGCAGAGCGGCCTCGGGCGTGAGCTTGGCCCGGATGCCGCGACGGCGTTCACCGAAACCAAAAACGTTTTTATAGCAACTGACTAAGGGAACTCGAATGGCAATAGCGAAGATCGACCTCACCCAGCGCCTTGCTGGCAAGGTCGCAGTGATCACGGGTGGGGCGAGTGGTATCGGCCTCGCGACTGCGCGCCGGTTTGCGGCCGAGGGTGCAACGGTTGTTATTGGCGACTTCAACGCGGCGACCGGTGAGGCGGCGGCCGCAGAGGTCGGCGGGCTCTTCGTTCAGGTTGACGTGACCGACGAGGCTCAGGTCAACAACCTCTTCGACACGGCGGCCTCGACCTACGGATCGGTCGACATTGCCTTCAACAACGCGGGAATCTCCCCGCCCGACGACGACTCCATCGAGACAACTGAGCTTCCGGCCTGGGATCGCGTGCAAGACGTCAACCTTAAGAGCGTCTACCTCTGCTCGCGTGCTGCTCTTCGCCACATGGTCGCGCAGCAGCGCGGTTCGATCATCAACACCGCCTCGTTTGTGGCAGTGATGGGTTCGGCCACGAGCCAGATCTCGTACACCGCCTCGAAGGGTGGAGTACTCGCGATGACCAAAGAGCTGGGTGTGCAGTTCGCGCGCCAGGGCATCCGCGTCAACGCCCTGTGCCCTGGGCCGGTCAACACCCCGCTGCTGCAGGAGCTCTTCGCAAGCGACCCCGAGCGTGCACAGCGTCGGCTCGTGCACATTCCGGTGGGTCGATTCGCCGAGGCCGAAGAACTCGCCGCCGCCGTCGCATTTCTCGCGAGCGACGACGCGTCGTTTATCACGGCTTCGACTTTTCTCGTCGACGGTGGCATCTCGTCGGCCTACGTCACACCGATCTAGATCATGGCCGCCCCCGAGAACGATGACCTTGTAGCGGACGCGCTCTTTCGCCCCGTGCGCAACGGCAATGCCTTCGAAGACACTGTTGCGCGCCTGCTGCAGACCATCCGCCTCGGACTCGTCGCGCCCGGCGACGCGCTGCCGCCCGAGCGCGATCTCGCGAGCCGGTTCTCGGTGAGCCGTGACACGGTGCGCGAGGCGATTCGTTCGCTCGCCGACGCGGGTTTTCTTGTCTCGCGCCGCGGGCGATACGGCGGAACCTTCGTCGTCGATCCGGTGCCGTCTTTTGTGCGACCGGATGCAACGGGGCCGACCCCAACGGCAGCTGAGATCCACGACGTGCTTGGTCTGCGCGAGATTCTCGAGGTTGGTGCCGCGCGTGCTGCAGCAGCCAGGGCGCTCTCCGCGGCCGATCGCGAGATGTTGTGGACGCGCCTGCGCGAGACCGCCGCTGCCGATGCCACCGACTACCGCCGTCTTGACTCCCGGCTGCACCTCGCGATAGCCGAGCTGGTGGGTACGCCGTCGCTCGTCTCGCTCATCGCCGACAACCGCACGGCCCTCAACGACCTTCTCGATCACATTCCGCTGTTGTCGCGCAACATCACGAACTCAAACGATCAACACGACGCTGTAGTCGCGGCAATTCTGCGTGGCGACCAAGACGGCGCGGCCGAGGCCATGCTCGAGCACCTGTCTGGGTCGGCGGCTCTCTTGCGCGGGTTCCTGGGTTAGCGCGCTGCTCTGACTACTCGGCCTGCTCTGACTACTCGACCTGCCGACTACTCGGCCGGGGGAGTCTTCGGTGTGCGCGGCTTTGTGGCCGGCTTCTCGGTGGCAACCGGTGTTGTGGGAGTGACCGGGGCGACCGGTGCGTCAGGCGTTGCGACGGGAGCGGCGACGGTCGTCGGAGTCGTCGCGCCGTTTTTGGCGACGTAGATCTTGGCCGCCTGGGTTGCAACGAGCAGAAAGCGCGCGAGAAGGAACGCGAGAACCAGAGCAACCGCGACGAGGGCAAGAATGAACGCGCCGTACAGGATGGCGCCGATAACGAAGCTGACGTGTCCGCCGTCAAAGAAGTTGTTCATTGTTAGTCCTTAAGTTCGTCGATCGAGCCGTTCTCGGCTTCCTTGATGACCGTGCCGACCGCGATCGCGACGGTTAGGCCCCAGCTGATCCACATAAGCGCGAGGCGCCAGTCGCGCGGTCCTTTGCGGCTTGCCTGCACTGTGCTCAGCCCTCCGAAGAGAGCGCTCAGTACCGTACCGCTGAAGATGTATTTACGCATGATGCCTCCGCTTGTCCGTTGTTTAACGCTAGTGCGTGGCATCCGTTCGCTCGAATCGTTCTCAGGCAGCGTTCAGCCAACAATCAGAGCACTTCGCCGCTATCGTTGCTTCGACAGAGAGGATGCCCGTGCGCTCAGCAATTCTGGGAGGCATCCTCCTCGTTGTCGGTCTTCTCGCGATTGCCGTCGGAATTCTGCCGGTTGATGAGGCCCTCGAGGTCGCTGATCGGGTGTGGCCGATCCTGCTGTTTGTTGTGGCGATCACCGTTGTCACCGAGCTCGCCGCCGAGGCGGGGCTTTTCGGTCTCATCGCAGAGCGCACCGCCGTGTGGGGACGTGGTCGAGCGGTGCTCCTCTGGCTCCTTGTCGTCACACTCGCCGTCGCGAGCACCATCTTCTTGTCGCTCGACACAACAGCCGTGCTTCTCACGCCGGTCGTCGTTCTTCTTGCGCGGCACGTCGGCCTCTCGCCGCTGCCGTTTGCGCTCACTGCCGTGTGGGTGGCCAACACCGCTTCACTGCTTCTTCCGGTCTCGAACCTCACGAACCTTCTCGCAGAGCACGAGCTCGATGGCCTAGGCCCGGCGGGGTTCGCGGCGCTTATGGCTGTGCCCGCCGTTATAGCGATTGTTGTGCCATCCATCGCACTGTTCCTTATCTATAGGAAGCAGCTGCTCGGCAGGTACGAGGGTGCAGAGAAAGAGGAGCGGAGCGACCGCGTGCTGCTGTGGGCGAGCGGCATCACCGTGGGGCTTCTGATTCCCCTGCTCGTGTCGGGGCTTCCCGTCTGGCTGCCGGCGGTTGTCGCGGCCCTTGTGCTGGGCGGGTTCTATCGAGCGCGGCGCCCGACGGTTCTGCGTTTTGGGCTTATCCCGTGGCAGCTTGTACTGCTCGCGTCTGGACTGTTTCTCGTGGTCGAGGCGGGCCATGCTCTCGGTCTCGCGACCGTGCTCTCCGCGGTCTCCGGAACTGGCGAGAACCCCGGCGACCTGCTTCGCCTCGCCGGCACCGGTGCGGTCGGCGCCAATCTCGTCAACAATTTGCCCGCCTACCTTGCGCTCGAACCCGTCGCGGGTTCGCCCGTGCGGCTCGCGGCCCTGCTCATCGGGGTCAACGTTGGCTCGCTCATCACGCCATGGGCGTCGCTCGCGACACTGCTGTGGCATGAGCGGCTTAAGGCCCTCGACGTCGAAATCTCGTGGGGGCGCTTCGCCCTGCTCGGGCTGGTCGTTGCGCCGGTAACCGTAACGCTTGCGACGCTCGGGCTCGCGCTGGTGCATCCGTAACCCAAAGTTAACTGGGAAACTGACCGATCGGACAGTCTCTGACCGATCGGTCAGTTATTCTTGCTGACATGTCCAGTCACGAAGAGTTGCGATTGATCGCGCTCGCAGAGTTCGCAAAGGCGGGCTACGCGGGTACATCGTTGCAACGCGTGGCAGAACTCGCCGGTCTATCGAAGTCGAGTGTTCTCTACCATTACGCGTCGAAAGAGGCGCTGCTCGAGGCGGCCATCGGGCCGGCCATCGACCGCATGAGCGACATTCTCGATCTCGTCGTCGACGCCCCGCTCAATGAAGAACGCCGAGCGCCGTTCATCGAGGCCTTCGTCGACCTGCTTCTCGCGCACCGTCTTGAGGTCTCCACCTTCCTCGGCCAGGGTCCGTCGCTCGAAGATGTTCCCGTTATCGAACGAGCCAACGAGCTCGTCGAAAGAATCGCCGAATATTTCAACACCGCCGCCCCCACCGTTGAGGGCAAACTGCGGTTTGGCATTGCGCTTGGCGGCGCCGCCTACATTCTCGGGGTTCAGCCCGGAGCGCACCTTAAGAATGATTTGCCTGCCGACGAGATCAGGGTTGCTCTCATCACCATTTTGACCGAGCTTCTTGCCCCTGTTCCCGTTCGACCGACAACTCCCTAGGAGCGCCCCGTGGCCACCCTTCTCTACCGCATAGGTCGGTTCTCATTCCGTCGCGCCTGGACAGTCATCGCGATCTGGCTCATTCTGCTCGCCGGAATCGTGGGCGGCAGCGTCGCCCTCGGCGGGCAGACCGAAGAGTCGTTCGCGATTCCCGGCACCGAGTCGCAGGACGCTCTCGACCGCCTGAGCGCCGTGTTCCCCGCCGTCGCTGGCGCTGGAGTGCAGGTGGTTGTTGTCGCCCCCGACGGCGAGTCGGTCAACGACGAGAAGTACGAAGACGCCATCGAAGAGCAGACGAAGGCAATCGAGAAGCTCGACGGCGTCGAGGCCGTTGTGAGCCCCTTCAACGAATACGCCGGTAAGGCAATCAGCGACGACGAGTCGATGGGCATCATCAAGGTTCAGTACTCGGGAGTCGCCGCAGACGTCACGCCCGACATGCTCGAGGAGCTGCAAGAGACCGCGTCCATCACCGAAGATGCGGGCATGGATGTCGCGTTCGGCGGCCAGGTCTTTCAAGACAACACCTTCGGCCTCACCATTACCGAGGTCTTCGGCTTGCTGTTTGCCGGCATTGTGCTGTTCGTCACCTTTGGCTCGCTGCTGTCGGCCGGAATGCCCCTGCTCTCCGCGCTCATCGGCGTCGGCATCGTCTACGGCGGTATAGCCGTCATTGCGGCCTTCACCCCGGTCTCGAGCACGGCACCCATGCTGGCCCTGATGATCGGCCTCGCGGTCGGCATCGACTACACGCTCTTTATTCTGTCGAGACACAGAACCCAACTCGCCAACGGCGAGGATCCACAGGAGTCCGCAGCGATGTCAGTGGGCACAGCCGGTAGCGCCGTCGTCTTCGCCGGAGTCACGGTAATCATCGCCTTGCTCGGTCTTCTCGTTGTCGGAATCCCGTTCCTGTCGACGATGGGTATCGGCGCTGCCTTCTCCGTCTTTATAGCGATCCTCGTTGCGATCACTCTCGTTCCCGCGTTCTTCGGTGTGCTCGGCAAGCGCCTCACACCCAAGGCGACGTCGCGCACTGCACGTCGCCTTCGCGGCGAGGGCAAAAAGACGATGGGCCTCGCCTGGGTCACCGGAGTTATGCGCGTGCCGTGGGTTGCGGCAATCGGCGTGATCGTTGTGCTCGGTGTTGTGTCGATTCCCGCGGCGAGCCTGCAGCTGAGTCTTCCCGACAACGGTTCGGAGCCCGAAGGCTCCACCCAGCGGGTTGCGTACGACCTCGTGTCTGAAGGATTCGGCGAGGGCTACAGCGCTCCGCTGGTCGTTGCAATCGACATCACCCAGTCGACCAACTTTATGGACGACATGGAAAAGATCGGCAAAGAACTCGCGCTGCTCGATGGCGTCGATTATGTGAGCGACGGCTTGCCCGACGAGAAATTCGACACCGGAATTTTGCAGGTTGTGCCCAGTAGCGCGCCCGACTCCGCACAGACAACCGCTCTTGTGCAGGAGATCCGCGACCTCGCGCCGTACATCAAAGACAAGTACGACATGCAGATCTCTGTGACGGGAACGACTGCCATCCAAGGCGACATCTCGACGCGGCTCAATAACGCCCTTCTCCCGTTCGGAGCCGTTGTCGTCGGTCTCTCGATCATCCTCCTGATGATCGTTTTCCGCAGTGTGCTCGTGCCGATCAAGGCAGCCCTCGGATTCTTGCTCTCGGTCGGCGCGTCGTTCGGCGTCTCGGTCGCGGTGTTCCAGTGGGGCTGGGGTGCGGAGCTGCTGCACATCGAGCACACCGGCCCGATCATCAGCTTCCTGCCGATCCTTCTTATGGCGATCCTCTTCGGGCTCGCCATGGACTACGAGGTCTTTCTTGTGTCGGGAATGCGCGAAGAGTTTGTGAAGACCGGTGACGCGAAACACTCTGTTGCCAAGGGTTTCGCCAACGGAGCTCGAGTCGTCACGGCCGCCGCGCTGATCATGTTCTTCGTCTTCTTCGCGTTTGTGCCCGAGGGCTCGGGAGCGATCAAGGCAATCGCGCTCGGTCTCGCCGTTGGAATCGCGGTCGATGCGTTCCTCGTGCGAATGACTCTCGTTCCCGCGATTATGACGCTACTCGGCCGCGCCGCATGGTGGCTGCCGAAGTGGCTGTCGAAGATTCTGCCGAACGTCGACATCGAGGGCGAACAGTTGCGCGAGCACCGCGAGGCCGTCGAATGGGCTCACGGGCAGCGCGACTACATCCTGAGCGCCGAGTACCTCGTCGCCGGCTCTGCCGATCGCCGCGTCGGACCGGTGAGCATTGCAGTTCCCGCAGGGGCACTCGTCATCGCGACGGGTGATGCGCTCGACCGCAGGCTTCTCGCCGCGACGCTTGCCGGGCGCCTCGACCCCGTGGCTGGGCAGGCGCAGGTGGCGTCGCATCCATTGCCCTCAGAGAGCTCGAGCGTCGCGTCGCTCGTCGCCCTCGCCGACATCGGCGGCACCTCTCGGGCAGAGGCGACAGTCACGGTCGGCGAACTTCTTACCGAACGTCTCGAGATGGTGCAGCCCTGGTACCGGATGTGGCGAACCCGCTCTCGCACGAGGGCGTGGCTCGAGCGGATCAACTCGGTGATCCGGCAGGTCGGCGGCGACGTCTACGTGACGGCGCAGAGCTCGATAGTCGAACTTCCACAGCGGGAGCGCGCCATTGCGCTCGCTGCCGTGGCGCTCACCGAGCGCACACCCATTGTGATGCTCGACCAGCTCGACGCCTTTGCGACCTCCGACGACCAAGACGCCTTCATTCGCGCTCTTGATCTTCTCTCCCACTCGGCGACGACGCTCGTGATCGGAACGCCGATTCCCGCGCGGGCCATCGACACCACGGTGTCGAGTCGCCCCGTGATCATCGTTGACCTGTACGACCCGGCCGCTCTCGCGCTTGCAGCGCCGGAAGCCACAGCACTGAAGGGCCTCACCTCATGAGCCAGCTCGCCATAACTTCGAACGCCACAGCGAGCCGCAAGCGCTGGGTGCGCTGGACGGCGCTCGCCGCCGTTGTGCTTGTGCCCCTCGCGTTCGCCGGTCTCTTCGTCGGGGCGTTGTCGAAGTCGGATGACGCGCTGCAGGCGATCCCGGCCGCGATCGTCAACGACGATGTTCTCGTCAACCAGACGGCCGCCGACGGCACCGAGTCGCCGGTCTTTGCCGGACGACTGCTCGTCACCGAGCTCACCGACACCGACGCGTCGACCGGTTTCGACTGGCGCATCACCAACGCCGAAGACGCGCAGGAGGCCCTCGACAACGGCGAGGTGTATGCGGTGCTGACGATCCCGTCAGACTTCTCGAAGTCGATCCTGTCGATCTCGGGAGACGACCCCGTGCAGGCCGACATCTCGATCGACACCGATGACTCGCACAGCTACCTCACCGGCTCTGTCGCGCAGGTCGTCGGCGAGAGCATGGTCTCGACCTTCGGCAACGCGATCACCTCGCAGTACATCGAGGGCATTTACTCGAGCCTCGGCGGAGTGGGAGAGGCCTTCCAGACGGCATCGGATGGCGCGGGCGAGATCGCCGACGGCACAACGAAGCTCGCCGACGGAACCGAACAACTTGCCGACGGCACCGAAAAGCTCGCCGACGGCACAAGCGATCTTGCCGACGGCATCGGCAAGTATGGCGATGGTGTCGATCAGTACACGGGAGGGGTCGACGCACTGGCTAGTGGTCTCGGCGAACTCAACGCTGGAGCGAAGCAGCTCACGAAAATCAGCGGCGGCGTCACAGATTACACGCTCGGTGTCTCGCAGACGTCGAGCGCCCTTACCCAGCTCAACGCCGCGATCCAGGCAAACCCAACGGTTGATCCGTCGGTCAAAGACGGTCTGCAGCAGACAACCGACGGTTTGGCTAACTTGTCATCGGCTGGAAAGACCTTGCGCTCCGGGACGGCGTCGGGTGTTTCAGGGATCCAAAATGGCATCTCGAAAAGCGCGAGTGGGGCTTCCAAGCTCTCCGGCGGCTCTGCAGCCCTCCGCAGTGGTGCCGCGAGCCTCCAGACTGGCGCGTCGACAATCGCTGACAATACTCACAAGATCGCCGACAACACTTACAAGGTTGCCGACAACACTTACAAGATCGCTGACGGAATCACCGAGCTCGCTGACGGTCTCGCGACGGGTGCGGAGAGCATCCCGGCGATGGACGAAGACGCTGCCAAGGCCTCTGCCGAGGTCGCGGCCGACCCGGTTGGGTTCACCGTGACAACTGCCAACCAGGTGTCTCAGGTGGGGCAGGGCATCGCGACCTACTTTGTGCCGCTCGGCCTGTGGCTCGGCGCTCTCGCCCTGTTCCTTGTTCTTGCGCCGGTCTCGCGTCGCGCCCTCACCTCGACGGCGAACAGCGGGCGACTTGTGCTCTCCACCCTTTCGCGCGCCGCAATTGTCGCGGGTGCGCAGGCCGTGCTGCTTGTGCTTCTTCTGCACATCGCGGTCAAAGTCGACTGGGTTCTCTTGCCAGCGACCCTCGGCTTCTCCTTGTTGATGGCTGCCGCGTTTACGGCGTTCCACTACCTTCTGACAATCGGCCTCGGTCGCGCGGGGCTCGTTGTCTCGCTGTTCTTGCTCGCAGTGCAGATGACGTCAACGGGATCGATCTACCCAATCGAGCTTCTTGCCGCGCCGTTCCAGGCGATCAGCCCGTTGCTTCCGCTGACCTATGGCGTCTCGGGTATGCAGGGAATCCTGTCGGGTGGCAACGTCTCGAGCCTCATTCTGTCGATAGTTGTGCTCGTGCTGATCGCGGTGGGCTCCGTGCTCATCTCGCTCCTGGCGATCCGACGCACGCGTCGCGCGGTTTCGCTCGGGCTTGTGCCAGCCTCGGCCTGATCGATGAAGTGGAGCCGGCCCCGCCCGACAGGGCCGGCTCCCACGGGAACTTCGCCTACGCTCGCGCACCCCTGCGCAGCCGGCTGGTTCCCACGAGCGCTGCACCGAGAACGGTGAGCAGCGCGGCTAGTGAGACTGGTGTTATCGGATCCACCCCGCTGTGAGCGAGAACGTTCGCCCGCGGTGCATTGGGTGGCAGCGCCGCAGGTACCTGGGGCAGCTGGGGTTGTTCGGGAGTCTCGGGTTGCAGAGGCGGGCCAACGACCGGGCACTCGACCTCGTCGGCCGCGCGAGTGCTGGTACTTGTGACTGTGACAGGTGTCGCCCACACCCAGTCGGTTCCGTCGGCGTTGAGCACGGCGCTGGTGGTTGTTGTCGTAAGCGTCGTTGTGACGGTCAGCGCGTCGCAGTCGACCTCGTCGCTTGAGTCGTGTTCGATTCGATCTGCCGGCTGCGGGGGCACAACCGGCGGCGCGACGTAACACTCGGGGTCATCGCTTGCGAGCACCCCGTCGAGGTGCCCCGAGAATTCGCGTGTTGCCTCGCCGTCGTCGAAGAGGTGCCCGTCGTCGGCTGTCGCGACGACCGCGTAGTCGGCCTCTCCGCTCGTGGCACTGGGGGTTCCCCAGTGCGCGTTGACAACGCTGCCGAGCACTAGTTTCTCCGGCTCGTCGCAGTCAGCCGGGGTGGTGTCGAGTGACGCCGAAGCGTCGAGGAGCGGGGGCACGGCACACGGGGTTGTCGATCCGGTAAACGTCGGGTCGAAGCTTGCGCCGAGGGCGTCAACCGTCATCGACCAGGAGTGCGCAACATCGACGGCGCCGAGGTCGTAGACGAAGGTGGCCGCGGCGCCGAAGGTCTCGTCGGCGAACGGCGCGCCATCCACGCTGACAATCACTCTGTTGGGAGTCGGGTTATCGGCCGGTGCCGGGTAACCGCTGAGTGTGATGGTGAGATGCGCGCAGTCCGAGGTGATTGTGGGTGGCGGGGGTGCGGCGGATGCCGGGGTCGGCACCGATAGAAGGAGAAGTGCAAGGGCGGCAACGATTGCGGCAGGGGTGCGTTTCACTACGAGCTCCGAGTTATGGCCCTGCCGGGTCGAGCTCGGCACAGCGCTGTGGTACGCAGCGACGGGGTTTCGCGCTGCAAACCTCTCGGGGAAGCGAACCGTGGTTCGCGATAGGTCGGGTTCCTAGGGCATGTGACGGGGGTCGATGCAGAAGGTACTGGAAAAGTACCTCGTTCGGGGGTCAAGGTCAACGGGTAAAACGAAGCCTGTTCATAACTGTCACAACAAGCGAGAAGTGGAGGAGGGGAGAAGCGCGGAGCGCCGCCGTTCGGGTCAGGCGACGCTCCGCTGGGGTTCACCCCATGGGGGGAGGGTGACCTAGAGCTCCGTCATCGCCTTGCGACGGGGACGGAAGAACAGCGCGGCGCCACTGGCCGCGAGAAGTCCGGCGATGCCGAGAGCTGCGGCCGGGTCTGCACCGGTCGTCGCGAGGCTCGATGGCGGCACACCAGGTGTGTCGGTCGGCGGAACATCGGTCGGCGGGTCAACCGACGGCGGCGGGCTCACGATTGGGCAGTCTTCGAACTCGGCATTTCGCGTTGTGATCTCGACAACACTCACCGGAGTGTCGAGAACCCAGGTGGTCCCTGCCGCGTCGAGCACGTACTCGGTGGTGGTTGTTGTTGTGGTGCGAGTGACGACCGAGTCGTCGCAATCAACGTCTTCGACGAACGCGGTCTCGACGATGGGGTCAGGCTTCGGTGGAACCACCACACACTCTGCGGGATCGAGCGGCCCGGCAAGCGAACCGCTAAAGATCTTTGTTGGTTCTCCGTTGTCGAAGATCGCGTCGTCGTTGGCTGTCGCGGTGACCGAGTAGTCGCCGGGGCCGGTCACTCGCGTGGGCTCACCCCAGGTTGCGTTCGACAGCTCGCCGAGTGTGAGTGTGGCCGGGTCGGTGCAGGTGGGGTCAGACACCGAGAGCTTGGCGGTCGCAACGGCCGGGGGCGAGACGACGCAAGGCTCGCTCGTGCCGCTGAACGAGGTGTCGTAGGCGGTGCCCAGGGCGTCGATCGTAACTACCCAATCGTGCGCGACGCTTGCGTCGACGAATTCGTAGGCGTAGTCAGCTGCGTTGCCAAACCGCTCGTCAATGACGGTTTCGCCATCAACGGTTGCCGTGACGTGGTTGGGTGTCGCGTCTTCGTTGCTTGTCTCGTATGAGACGAGGTGCACGCTCAGGGTCGTGCAGTTTGCCTGGGCGGCGGGGGTGTGAGCCGCTGCGGGGAGGGCAGTGAATCCAACCGCCGCAATGGCTATCAGTGCGGCGATGGATAAGGGTCTTGTGACGTTCATCGGGTACTCCTAACGCGCGTTCGGGCGCGGTCAAGCGCTCGACCTGGGTGGGGTCGAACGAGAAATCGGGTTCCGCGAGAACGGGTAATTCCACGCGGCGAAAAATGACGTTACCCCCTCGTTTGGGGGGCGTACCGAACGGTCGCGTGCCTTACTCAGCTAATTTTCAGGCGCCGCTAGAGCCAGTCGCGACGCTTAAAAGACAGATACAAGGCGGTGGATGTCACGCCAATTAGTGCGAGCGACAACCAGACTCCCCATACCGTTCCGAAGCCGGTAAAGAGCAGGTTTTGCCCGAAGAACCCGGTGATTGCGGTGGGTACCGCGATGATCGCGGCCCAGCTTGTGACCTTCTTCATAATGAGGTTCATGCGGTTGCCCTGAATCGAGATGTTTGTCTCGAGAATCGTTGTGACGAGGTCGCGCAACGATTCTGTCCACTCGGTTGCCCTGAGCACGTGATCGTAGACATCTTGAAAATACGGCTGCATCGCGACATCCATCAATTCAAGGTCTCGTCGAAGAATTGTGTTGACTACTTCGCGCATCGGGAGCACAGCGCGGCGCAACTGCACGAGGCTCTTGCGCAGGTGAAATGATCGGCGCTGCACGCTGTCGCCGCGCGGCTTGTCGTCGAAGAGGGCGTCTTCGAGCTCTTCGATTTCGGTGTCGAGCTGTTGAACGGCCTCGAAGTGTCCGTCAACGACGGCGTCGAGCAAGCCCCAGAGCAGGTAGGCGACCCCGTGTTTTGCCAGGTCGGCATCGTCGTCCCACCGGCGAACGATCGACGCCATGTCGAACGAGTCATCATGCACGGTCACGAGCGCGTGTGGGGTGATAAACGCCTTGATCTCTGACTTGGTGATCTCGCCGGTGTGAGCGTCAAAGGCCACCGAGTAGCCCGCAAAGAACAGGTGGGTGTCGTAGCGATCGAGCTTGGGGCGCTGGTGCTCGTGAACCGCATCTTCGATCGCGAGCTCGTGAAGACCGAGTTCCTCTTCTATCGAGGCGAGGTCGGCTTCGGTGGGTGACACAAAATCTGCCCAGACGACGCACGCCGACTCGGCAATGTATTCGGAGATGTCTGCGACATCAAAGCCTTCGCTCGTGAGTACGCCGTCGCGGTAGAGCCGGGTTGTCGCCATGCGCGCAATGCTAGTTCTTTGCACGTTCCCGAGAGCGCGGCGCGGCCGTGTGCTCGCGCGCAAAGTGCAGAGTCTCGATGAGCAGCTCGAGCCGGTTGTGCCCGGCTGTCGCGACCTCGGCGACCACACTGCCGTTCCAGCCCGCGCTCGCGAGGTAACGCAGAACCTCGGCGACGGGCTGCGTTCCGCGACCGGGAACGAGGTGCTCGTCGCTCAGGCGCCCTTGCGCGTTCGAGGTTGTTCCGTCGGTGAGGTGGATGTGCTGAAGCCGGTTTCCCATCGCGTGGGTGAGCTCGAGAGCGTCACGACCGGCCATTGCCGCGTGCGAAAAATCGAGGGTGAGTGCATCACACAGCAGCTTTACAGGGTCGTGACTCGGCGTGAATTGCGCGATGTCGAATCCGGCGACCTCGAGGGGAAACATGTTCTCGACCGACACGGTGACGCCGAAGTCCTCGGTGATGCGCGCAACCTCGAGTTCGAAGTCGCGAGCGTACCGGCCCTGCCATCGATATGGCGGGTGCACAACGACCGTCGGGGCTCCGACCGCTAGCGCGAGTTCGGCAGAACGCTCGACCTTGCGGCGCGGGTCAAGGCCCCACATCAACTGGGTGCGCGCGTAGACGGGGGAGTGAATCGACAGGATCGGCACGCGGTACTCGCGACTGAGCCGACGAAGTGTTGCAGCCGAGTGGGTGTCGGGGTCGTTGGTGACCATAATCTCGACGCCGTCGTAACCGATCTGGCGCGCAAGATGAAAAGCCTCCTCAACGCCGAACGGGTAGACACATGACGTGCTTAATCCGATTCGCATCACGACCACTCACGCTACGACGGCTGTGTGAACCGCCGCCCAACGGCTCGGGTCGATCTGGCAAAGCGCGCGGGCTGGTAGATTTGACTGCTGCGGGCCTAATCCGATCGTCCGGCGCAACCGAATCGAAACGCACCCCTCAATGAACTCAACAGTCCCAGATTTGTACGACTTCGTCGTCGTCTCTAATCGTCTGCCCGTTGACCGTGTTGCGGGCACAGACCAGTGGACTCGTTCGCCAGGTGGACTCGTTACGGCGCTCGAGCCGGTCATGCGCGAGAAGGATGGCGCGTGGGTCGGCTGGGCCGGCCAGCCCGACGTCGACCTTCCGCCCTTCGACAACGAGGGCATTCGCATCGTTCCCGTGCCTCTCTCGCCCGACGAGATCGAGAACTATTACGAGGGCTTCAGCAACGACACCCTCTGGCCGTTGTACCACGACGTCATCGCGGCACCCGGCTTTCACCGCGTCTGGTGGGACTCCTACGTCGCCGTCAACCAGCGCTTTGCCAACGCCGCAGCCGCGTGCAGTGCGCCCAACGCCACCGTGTGGGTTCAGGACTACCAGCTTCAGCTCGTTCCCAAGATGCTGCGGGAGCTGCGCCCCGACCTGACCATCGGGTTCTTCAACCACATCCCCTTTCCGCCCTACGGAATCTACTCGCAGCTGCCGTGGCGACTGCAGATCATCGAGGGGCTGCTCGGAGCCGACGTCATCGGGTTTCAGCGCGTCGCCGACGCCGGCAACTTCTCGCGTGCGGTTCGTCGACTGACGAGCAACGTGACGAAGAACCCCGTCATCGAGGTTGCGAACCCCGACAAGCCGAACCGTCGCGTCATCGCAAAGGCCTTTCCGATCTCGATCGACGCGAAGAGCTACGAAGAACTCGCCCGTGACCCCGCTATTCAGGCGCGCGCGAAGGAGATTCGCGAGGGGCTCGGTAATCCGAAGACGATTATGCTCGGCGTCGACCGCCTCGACTACACAAAGGGAATTGGCCACCGCCTCAAGGCATTTGGCGAACTTCTCGAAGAGGGTCGTGTGACAGTCGAAGACGTCACGCTTGTGCAGGTTGCGAGCCCGAGCCGCGAGCGTGTTGCCGCCTACATGCAGCTGCGCGACGAAATCGAGCTCACCGTCGGCCGCATCAACGGCGACTTCGCCACAATGAGCCACACGGCCATCAGCTACCACCACCACGGCTACCCGCGCGAAGAGATGGTTGCGCTGTACCTCGCCGCAGACGTCATGCTCGTTACTGCCCTGCGCGACGGCATGAACCTCGTCGCGAAGGAATACTGCGCAGCCCGGTTCGACAACGACGGTGTGCTCGTGCTGAGCGAGTTCACCGGCGCGTGGGACGAACTCAAGCGTTCACTGCGCATCAACCCGCACGACATCGACGGCCTCAAAGATGCAATAGTGCAGGCAATTGAGATGCCGAAGAAAGAGCGCCAGGCGCGAATGCGCACGCTGCGCAAGCGTGTGCTCGAGAACGACGTCGCCAAGTGGTCGTCGAGCTTTCTCACGACGCTCGCTGAGGCACGGGCCTCGCAGGTCGCCTACGACGCGCAGCCCCAGGTTGACGTCGATCCCCTCGACCCACTCGGAGACCTCGAGTGGACGGTCGAGCGCCCGCCAGCGGGAGCCGGTCGCTAATGGTCGACGTCGATACACCCCCTCGCTTCTCCCGCCTTCCCGAACCCCTCGTCGGCGCGCTGCGTGAACTCGCGCGCACGCCGCGGCTGCTCATCGCGCTCGACTTTGATGGCACCCTGGCCCCGGAGGTCGACGACCCCGAGCGCGCGCGTGCCCTGCCCGAGGCTCGTGCCGCTGTACTGCGTCTTCTCGCGATGCCCCGCACACGAGTTGCGCTGGTGTCGGGCCGTTCGCTTGCCTCGCTCGAGCGCGTCACGCAGCTTCCCGACAACGCCCTGCTCATCGGCAGCCACGGCATCGAGATTCGTCTCGACGACCCCAATGACAAAATCGGTTTGGATGCCGCGGAACTCGAACGCGTTGGCCTTCTCAAAGAGGTGCTCGACGAGGTGGCCGACTCGTTTGACCAGGTCTGGCTCGAACCCAAGCCCGCCGGGTTTGCGTTGCACACCCGCCTCGCGACCGAGCACAACAGTCGCGTCGCGCACCTCGTCGCCCGCTCGGAGGCGGCTGCTGAGGTCTCTGGTCTGACGGTGCGCAACGGCAAAAACGTTCTCGAGTTCTCGGTGCGCTCGACGACAAAGGGCGAGGCGATCGAGCACCTTCGCGGGTATACAAAGGCCGACGCCGTGTTCTTCGCGGGCGACGATGTTACCGACGAAGATGGTTTTGCGGCCCTCGGTGCCGATGACCTCGGCCTCAAGGCCGGAGAGGGAACAACCCTCGCGAACTACCGGGTCAAGGGCCCGATTGAGGTTTCACGTGCCCTCAGCCTGCTCGCCGATCTGCGCGAGGGCGACGTTCACGAGCAGTAGCCGCGTCTCGCTCCCGCTCATGCTTCAGGGTTCTACCGTCCGCGGTTTGCCATCCGGATCTCGCGCGGCGCCCGTCCGCCCAAAAACGACGCCGACGGGTCGACGACGAAGCCCTGGGTGAGTGCCTCGCGTCCGATGAGCATCCGAAAGCCCATCGAGTCGCGGTTGCTCAGCGTGAGCTCCGCGTCGATTGTGCGGCCAACGAGTCGAACGGGCATCAGAACAACGATGCGTTCTTCTTCGTGACCGGATGAACTGCGCACAACGCGCCGATCGTGCACCGGAAGCTCGATGCGTCGGGCATCATCCGACGAGTCTTGCCACGGGTGCACCCAGAACGCGACTGTCTCGCCGGCGTCTTCGATATCAAATGCGTGAATCGACGACGTTCGGGCGCCCGTGTCGATTTTGGCCTTAATCCACGGCACATCGGCTTCGGGCAGCGCGATCCACTCTCGCCAGCCCGCGATGGTGTTTGAATGGGATGGCTTCGCCATTTGTCCATCATCGCAGGGTCCCCATGAAGATCGCTATTTTGTCGCGTGCCCCGCACTCGTACTCAACAACCCGACTGCGGGCCGCCGCCGTTCAGCGCGGGCATGACGTCAAAGTGCTCAACACGCTCCGGTTCGCCATTGACCTCACCGGCGAAGAGCCCGACCTGCTGTTCCGTGGTCGTCAACTCTCGACCTACGACGCGATCCTGCCGCGCATCGGCAACTCGATCACCTACTTCGGCACCGCAGTTGTGCGCCAGTTCGAGCAGATGGACGTGTACACGCCGAACACCTCGAACGGCATCAGTAACTCGCGCGACAAGTTGCGCGCCACCCAGATTTTGTCGCGCCACAACATCGCGATGCCCGCCACGGCGTTTGTGCGCAACCGTGCAGACGTGCGGCTCGCCATCGAACGTGTCGGCGGTGCGCCGGTTGTCATCAAGCTGCTCGAGGGCACCCAGGGCATCGGTGTGATTCTCGCTCCGCAGGCGAAGGTTGCCGAAGCGATCATCGAGACGCTGCACTCGACAAACCAGAACGTGCTCATCCAGCGGTTCATTTCCGAGAGCCGTGGCCGCGACATCCGTGCCCTCGTAGTCGGCGACCGCGTCGTTGCCGCGATGCGCCGCGTCGCGAGCGGCGACGAGTTCCGATCAAACGTTCACCGCGGCGGAACCGTCGAACCGATCGACCTGCCGCCCGAGTATGAGCGCGTCGCGGTGCGGTCCGCCCAGATCATGGGACTCCGCGTCGCGGGCGTCGACATGCTCGAGGGTGCCGACGGGCCACTCGTGATGGAGGTCAACTCCTCCCCGGGTCTGGAAGGCATTGAAACTGCAACAAATTTGGATGTCGCGGGCGCCATCATCGACTACATCTCCAACGAGGTGGCCTTCCCCGACATCGATGTGCGGCAGAGGCTCTCGGTGTCGACCGGGTACGGCGTCGCAGAGATTGTTGTCAACGCGGGCGCCGACCTTGTCGGCTCGACCCTGGGCTCCGCCGGACTCTGGGAGCGCGACATCCAAGTGCTGACCCTGCATCGTGGCGCGACTGTCATTCCGAATCCGCGCAAGGGCGAGATTCTCGAAGCGGGAGACCGTCTGCTGTGCTTCGGAAAGCTCGAAGAAATGCGGTCGATGATTCCGAACCGTCGACGCCGCTCGCGCGTGCGCAAGCTGCCGAAGGACGCGGGCTAACCCTCTACCGAGCTTTGGTAGACTGCCTTTCAGGAGGTAAATGTTGATCACCCTCCTTCTGATGTTCGGTGCCGTTGCGGTGGTGCTGCCTCTCGTCACTCGATTCTTCGGTCGCGGCGTGCTTCTTTTTGCTGCCCTCGTGCCGGCGGCCGCCTTTGTGCACGCGATAGTCGTAGCCCCGCAGGTTATCGCCGGCGAGACGCTCGTCGAGTCGGTGCAGTGGATTCCGCAACTCGATCTCGCGCTGAGCTTCCGGATGGACGTTCTGTCGTGGGCGCTCACCCTCGTTGTCACGGGCGTCGGCGCACTTGTGCTGCTGTATTGCTCGCGTTACTTCCGGGCAGACGAAGACGGCCTCGGCCGATTCTCGGGAATTCTTCTCGCTTTCGCCGGCGCGATGTACGGGCTCGTGCTCGCCGACGACGTCTACCTGCTCTTCGTTTTCTGGGAGGCCACGAGCGTTCTCAGTTACCTGCTCATCGGTCACTACACGGGCCGCAAGGCGAGCCGCGGCGCGGCGCTGCAGGCCCTGCTTGTGACGACTCTCGGCGGTCTCGTGATGCTCGTCGGCCTCGTCTTTCTCGCGGTCTCGGCGAACACCTCATCGCTCAGCGCGCTCGTCGCGAACCCGCCCGAGGGGGCGCTGGCGAGCGTCGCGATTGTTCTTGTGCTCGTCGGCGCGCTGTCGAAGTCGGCGATCTTTCCGTTCCACTTCTGGCTGCCAGCCGCCATGGCTGCGCCCACTCCGGTCAGCGCGTACCTGCACGCCGCCGCGATGGTCAAGGCGGGCATTTACCTCATCGCGCGGCTCGCCCCCGGCTACGCGGACTACCCGGGATGGCGCGAGATTCTTGTTGTGCTCGGCGTCACAACGATGCTGCTCGGTGGCTGGACAGCCCTCAAGCAGACCGACCTCAAGCTTCTTCTCGCTTACGGCACGGTCAGCCAGCTGGGCTTTCTCACGATCGTCGTGGGCTACGGAAACCGTGACGCCGCACTCGCCGGACTCGCCCTGCTTCTCGCCCACGCGCTCTTCAAGTCAACGCTCTTTCTCGTCGTCGGAATCATCGACCACCGCGCGGGCACCCGTGACCTGAGGCGCCTCAGCGGTCTCGGTCGCGAGGCTCCCGTGCTCGCGGTCATCACGGCTCTCGCGCTCGCGGCGATGGCGGGCCTTCCCCCGACCTTCGGATTTGTCGCCAAAGAGGCGGTGCTGTCGGCTTTTATCGTGGATGCGACGGCCGGCGCCGCGATCGGCTGGATCGCCCTCGTGGGAATCGCCGTTGGCTCGGTGTTCACGGCGGCCTACAGCTTGCGGTTCTTCTGGGGAGCTTTCGCGCGCAAGAGGGATGTCGAGCAGGTGCGCCACGTCACCGAGAGCCCGGACTTTCTGTTCGCGCCAGCGGTTCTCTCGGTTACCGGCCTCGCTCTCGGTTTTATTGCGCCGTTCGTCGACTCGTGGATCAGCCCGTACGCGGATGAGTTCGGGGTGAGCGAGCACCCGTACCACCTCGCGCTCTGGCACGGCATCGAGCCCGCGCTGTTTGTCTCGGCGGCCACTCTCGCTCTCGGAGCCCTGCTTTTCTGGCGCCGCGATGGTTTTGCGGCGTTCCAGGCCACGTTCTCTCCAGGTTTCTCGGCGTCGAACGCCTACTGGTCGTCGATGCGATTCATCGACCGGCTCGCGGCACGCACAACGAGCCTCACGCAGCGCGGATCGCTGCCGTTCTACCTCGGCGTCATCTTCCTGGTCTTTGTTGTTGTGACAACGGCGGCGCTCGCCTTCAACCGGTCGTGGCCGAGCGAGGTGCGCTTGTGGGACTACCCCGCGCAGCTCGCGATCGGCGTGATTATGATCGTCGCAGCTCTCGCTTCGACGCGCGCCAACAAGCGCTACCAGGCCGTTGTGCTCGTCGGTGTAACGGGTTTTGGAATGTCGGCGCTCTTCGCGCTTCAGGGAGCGCCCGACCTCGCTCTCACCCAGATTCTGGTCGAGGTTGTGACGCTCGTCGCTTTCGTTCTTGTGCTGCGCCGCCTTCCCGCTCGCCTCGGCGAGAAGCACGGCAGCGTGCACCGTGTGCGTCGTGCGATTCTCGGTGCGTCGGTCGGAATCCTCATCGCGGGGGTCGCACTCGTGGCGCTCGGCGCACGCACGGGCTTGCCGATCAGCCTCGAGTGGCCACAGCTCGCCTACGAGGGCGGCCACGGCAAAAACGTCGTCAACGTCGCGATCGTCGACCTTCGCGCCTGGGACACAATGGGCGAGCTCAGCGTCATCATCGCCGCGGCCACGGGAGTCGCGAGCCTCATCTTCATCAGCGGTCGCAACAACGCGCTGCCGCTCGTTTCACCGCGCAAGGCACGCGACGAGATGAAGTCGCGTCGTGCAGACCCGGCCGACTCGAACACCTCGTGGCTGCTCGCGGGTCGCACACTGGCGCCGCGCAACCGCTCGATTTTGCTCGAGGTCGTTGTGCGCCTGCTGTTTCACTCGCTCATCATCGTCTCGGTCTACCTGCTCTTCGCCGGCCACAACGCGCCGGGTGGCGGCTTCGCCGGCGGGCTCGTCGCTGGCCTCGCCCTCGTCGCGCGCTACCTTGCCGGCGGGCGTTTCGAACTCGCCGCCGCTGCACCGATCGACGCGGGCAAGCTTCTCGGCACGGGCCTCGCGATGGCGGTTGGCACGGCACTTGTTCCGCTCTTCTTCGGCGCCGACGCGCTCACCTCGACCTGGATCGAGGGGGAGGTCTTGTTGTTCGGGCACCTTGAGTTCGTGACATCCACCTTCTTTGATATTGGCGTCTATCTCGTTGTCATCGGTCTCACCCTCGACGTTCTGCGCAGCCTCGGTGCAGAGGTCGACAGGCAGCAAGAAGAAGAACAGCAGGAGGTGGCGAAGCGATGAGTGTCTCCCTCGTTCTGTTGATAGTGATGGCCGTGCTCTACGCGTGCGGCATCTACCTGCTGCTCGAGCGCAGCATGACGCGTGTGCTGCTCGGCTTTTTGCTCGTGGGCAACGCAACAAACCTGCTGATTCTGATCATGGGCGGGGTCGCGGGTGTCGCGCCGATCGTCGAAGACGGAGTCACGCCAGAAGAGATGAGCGACCCGCTGCCGCAGGCGCTGATTCTCACGGCGATCGTTATTACATTCGCCGTCTCGGCGTTCCTTCTTGCGCTCATCTACCGCTCGTGGCGGCTCGCGAGCGAAGACGATCTCGATGACGACGAGGCCGATGTCGCAATGCGCGCGGGCGAGACCAATATTCCGATTGAAGAATTGGATGCCTCGGCCGACGACACAGAGTTCGGCACGCGCGCGCAGGCGGCAATCACCGAGGCTCTCGATCTCGAGCATGCCGTCGAGCCGAGTATTGCTGAGAGAAGCAGGGAGGAGCCCAAGTGAACGCGCTTGTTCCCCTCGTAGTTCTTATCCCGCTCATCGGTGCCGCGACGGCGCTTGTGCTCGCCAAGCGCCCGAGCCTGCAGCGACTCGTGACACTCATCGCGCTCACCGCCGTGCTGGGTGTGGGTATCGCGCTACTTGTTGTCGTCGACACGACTGTTCCCCTCGTCGTCGAGGTCGGCGGGTGGGAGGCACCCTTCGGCATCGTGCTCGTCGTTGACCGCTTGAGCGCGCTGATGATCGTCGTCTCGGCGATTGTGCTGCTCGCCGTTCTCTTGTTCTCGCTCGGCCAGGGTCTTGCTGACGGGCACAGTGAAACCCCTGTCTCGATCTACTACCCGACCTATCTCATCCTCGCGACCGGGGTCTTCAACGCTTTTCTCGCGGGCGATCTGTTCAACCTCTACGTCGGGTTCGAGATATTGCTCGTCGCGAGCTACGTGCTCATCACACTCGGCGGCACCGAGCCACGCATCAGGGCGGGCGTTACGTACATCGTTGTGAGCCTCGTCTCGTCGATGTTCTTCCTCGTGTCAATCGCGATGATCTACGGCGCCGTTGGCACCGTCAACATCGCTCAGATCTCGCAGCGCATGGCAGACATCCCGGTCGATGTGCAGATCGTGCTTCACGTGATGCTGCTCATCGGGTTCAGCATCAAGGCGGCTGTGTTCCCGCTGTCGTTCTGGTTGCCCGACTCGTATCCGACCGCGCCGGCGCCCGTGACAGCTGTCTTCGCCGGGCTGCTCACCAAGGTCGGCGTCTACTCGATTATCCGCACCGAGACGATAATCTTCCCGGGGCCCGAGCTCAATACGGCGCTGATGATCGTCGCCCTTCTCACGATGGTGGTGGGCGTGCTCGGTGCCGTCGCGCAGGCCGACATCAAGCGCATGCTCTCGTTCACGCTCGTGAGCCACATCGGATTTATGATCCTCGGTGTCGCGCTCGGTAGCGCCGTCGGAACAGCGGCAGCGATCTACTACATCGTTCACCACATCATCGTGCAGACGACGCTGTTTCTCGCCGCGGGCCTCATCGAGCGCCAGGGCGGCAGCACGTCAATCAACAAGCTGGGTGGGCTGCTCGCAGCGTCTCCGATCATCGCCGTCATGTTCTTCCTTCCAGCACTCAATCTCGGTGGCATCCCACCCTTCTCGGGCTTTATCGGAAAGCTGGGGCTCTTCGAGGCTGCCGCCGAACAAGGCACCTGGCTCGCCTACGTGCTCATCGGCGCGGGCGCTCTCGTCTCGCTGCTAACCCTCTACGCGCTCGTTCGCGTCTGGAATATGGCCTTCTGGCGCCCGGCCGCCGACGTCGAAGACTACGAGTCTGAACTGCTCGCGAACATCAGCGAGGCGCCGCACCAGGCAGCCGTCACCGAGACCCGCACAACACCGAGACTGATGATCGCCGCAACAGGCGTGATGGTTGCCGTGAGCATTGCCCTCACCGTTTTCGCCGGTCCGCTGTATGGCATCGCCAGCCGCGCGGGGGAGAACCTCGAGGGGCCGTCGTTCTACGTCGACCTCGTGTTCCCGGGAGGTGGCAATGACTAAGGTCACCTTCTGGCAGCAGCTTCCACTGCTCGTAGTGCTCGTCGTTCTGTGGATGCTGCTGTGGGGCTCGTTCTCGTGGCTCAACCTCGTCACCGGAATCCTGCTCGCGGTTATCGTGACGCGCGTCTTTTACCTGCCCGCCGTTGAGCTCGCCGGGCGCTTCAACATCCTCTGGTTTGTGGTCTTTCTCGTGCGGTTCGTCGTTGACCTCGTCGTCGCGTCGTTCCAGGTCGCCTTCCGTGCGTTCGCGCCGAGGTCAGTGACGAGCAACGCGGTCATCGGAGTGGAACTCGTCTCGCGGTCCGACTTCATCATGACCGTGACGGCGATCGCTGTCTCGCTCATTCCCGGGTCGATCGTCGTCGAGGCCGATCGCGACGGTGGCATTCTCTACCTGCACGTGCTCGGCGTTCGCGACGTCGAAGCAGTCGAGAAGGCACGCGCGACAGTGCTCGACACCGAGGCGCAGATCATTCGCGCGATGGGATCTCGCGAAGACAAAGTGAGGTGCAGCCGATGATGATCATTTATCTCGCCGCCGGGGTGCTCTTCACCGCGGCAGCGCTGCTCGCGCTCTACCGCATCGTGCGCGGGCCGTCGCTGCTCGACCGGGTCATCGCGTCTGACGTCTTGTTGACGACGCTCATTCTGGTTCTCGGAATGGAGATGGTGCTCAACTCGCACACCCGCACGATTCCGATGATGGTTGTGCTCGCCGCGACGGCAGTCTTCGGAACCATCGCCGTCGCGCGGTACGTCTCGAAGCAAGACAAGCCCGACGCACAAGACGGGACGGGCTCGTGAACGACATTCTCGACATCATCGCCGCCGTGTGCCTGCTGCTCGGTGCCTTCCTCTCGCTCGCCGCGGGTGTCGGCCTGCTGCGCTTCCCAGACGCGCTCAGTCGCTTGCACGCCGCGACGAAGCCGCAGATTCTCGGGCTGCTTTTTGTGCTCGTCGCTGTCGCACTCGAGGCGCGCAGTTGGACAACGCTTCTCGCACTTCTGCCGGTGCTGCTCTTTCAGGGTCTCACCGCGCCCATCTCTGCCCACATGGTCGGGCGAGCCGGATACCGTACACGCAACTTTCGCAGCGACATCCTCGTCGTAGACGAATTGGATGAAGCGGTAGAGGCCGCGGATCACCCGAAGGTCACCGACTAGCGGCACGCCTCGGCTGCGCTCGGCGTGGTTTCGACAAGCTCAACCAGCGAAGGCGCTCAACCAGCGGAGGCGCTCAACCAGCGGTGATCGCCGCGCAGCGTCAGCAGCACCGCCGCTCGGGTTCTACACTCGTAACATGCCGGAAACGCCCACTCAAGCACCTGACATCAAGCCCCGCTCCCGCACCGTCACTGACGGTATTGAGGCGCTGACGAGCCGCGGCATGCTGCGCGCCGTCGGAATGGGCGACGCCGACTGGGACAAGCCCCAGATCGGTATTGCGAGCTCGTGGAACGAGATCACCCCCTGCAACCTCTCGCTCGACCGCCTCGCGCAGGCAGCGAAAGAGGGCGTGCACGGCGGTGGCGGTTACCCGCTGCAGTTCGGCACAATCTCCGTCTCCGACGGCATCAGCATGGGTCACGAGGGCATGCACTTCTCGCTCGTGAGCCGCGAAGTCATCGCCGACTCCGTCGAGGTCGTTATGCAGGCAGAGCGCCTCGACGGCTCGGTGCTGCTCGCCGGTTGCGACAAGTCGATTCCCGGAATGCTTATGGCATCCGCGCGACTCAACCTCTCGAGTGTGTTCCTCTACGCCGGGTCGATCGCGCCAGGCTGGGTCAAGCTCAGCGACGGCACCGAAAAAGACATCACAATCATCGACTCGTTCGAAGCGGTCGGTGCTGTCAAGGCCGGCAAGATGAGCATGGAAGACGCAAAGCGCATCGAGTGCGCCTTCGCTCCGGGCGAGGGTGCGTGCGGCGGTATGTACACCGCCAACACGATGGCATCCGTCGCCGAGGCGCTCGGCCTGAGCCTGCCCGGCTCCGCGAGCCCCGCGGCCGCAGACCGTCGCCGTGACTACTACGCGCACCGTTCGGGTGAGGCCGTCGTCAACCTGCTTCGCCTCGGCATCACGACCCGCGACATCCTGACCAAAAAGGCTTTTGAGAACGCCATCGCCGTCGGAATGGCTCTCGGCGGATCGACGAACATCGTTCTTCACCTGCTCGCGATCGCGCACGAGGCAGAGGTCGACCTCACGCTCGATGACTTCAACCGCATCGGCGACAAGGTTCCACACATCGGTGACCTCAAGCCCTTCGGCAAGTACGTGATGAACGACGTCGACCGCCACGGTGGAATCCCCGTGCTGATGAAGGCGCTGCTCGAAGCCGGGCTAATGCACGGCGACGCGCTCACCGTCACGGGCAAGACCCTCGCAGAGAACCTCGCCGACCTCGAGCTCGAGCCGCTCGACGGCGAGGTGCTGCGCACTCTCGACAACCCGATTCACGCAACCGGCGGACTCACGATTCTCAAGGGAACCTTCGCTCCCGAGGGCGCTGTCGTGAAGACCGCAGGCTTCGACGCCGAGACCTTCGAGGGCCCCGCGCGGGTGTTTGAGCGCGAGCGCGAAGCTCTCGACGCACTCACCGAGGGCACCATCAACAAGGGCGAAGTGGTAGTCATTCGCTACGAGGGGCCCAAGGGTGGACCGGGCATGCGCGAGATGCTCGCGATCACCGCGGCCATCAAGGGTGCAGGCCTCGGAAAAGATGTACTACTCTTGACGGACGGCAGATTCTCAGGCGGCACAACCGGACTGTGTATCGGCCACATAGCTCCCGAAGCGGTGGACGCAGGTCCAATCGCATTCGTGCGCGATGGTGATCTAATAAGGGTCGATATCGCAGCTCGCTCTCTCGACCTACTTGTCGACGAAGCAGAGCTGGAAGCTCGCCGCAACGGCTGGGCTCCCCTTCCTCCGCGCTACACCCGCGGTGTACTCGCGAAGTATTCAAAGCTCGTGCGCTCCGCCGCCGAAGGCGCAGTCACCGGCTAGTCCGCGCAATCCCGCACAACTTTCAAAGGAACCTCAATGTCCACGGAATCCATCCCCGTGCCCACGGCGAAGGCACGAGCCCCCAGGAGCGCTGAGCCCGAGATCCTTACGGGTTCCGGTGCTGTTCTGCGGTCGCTCAAGAACCTCGGGATCACCGACGTTTTTGGCCTCCCCGGTGGCGCGATCATCCCGTTCTACGACGAGCTCATGGCCGACACCGACATCAGGCACATCCTGGTCAGGCACGAGCAGGGTGCCGGTCACGCCGCTGAGGGCTACGCCGCGTCATCCAACCGTGTCGGCGTCGCAATCGCGACGAGCGGACCGGGCGCGACCAACCTCGTGACGGCGATCGCTGATGCCTACATGGACTCCGTGCCGCTGCTCGCAATCACCGGCCAGGTTTTCTCGACCCTGATGGGAACCGACGCGTTCCAGGAGGTCGACATCATCGGTATCACGATGCCGATCACCAAGCACTCCATCCTCGTCAAGAGCGCGGCAGACGTGCCCGCTGCGATTGCCAGCGCGTACCACATCGCCACAACGGGCCGCCCCGGCCCGGTACTCGTCGACATCACCAAAGACGCTCAGCAGAACTCGGCGCCGTTCATCTGGCCGCCGAAGGTCGACCTGCCCGGCTACCGCCCCGTCACAAAGGCGCACGGCAAGCAGATTCTTGCCGCCGCAGAGCTGCTGCTGCAGGCCGAGCGCCCCGTGCTCTACGTCGGCGGCGGAGTCATTCGCTCGCAGGCATCTGCCGAGCTGCTCGAGCTCGCCGAGAAGACCGGAACGCCGGTCGTCACAACGCTGATGGCTCGCGGCGCTTTCCCCGACTCCCACCCGCAGCACCTCGGTATGCCGGGAATGCACGGCACGGTGCCCGCGGTTCTCGGACTGCAAGAGAGCGACCTCATCATCGCCCTCGGTGCCCGCTTCGACGACCGCGTGACGGGCAAAACGAGCGAGTTCGCTCCGCACGCCAAGATCGTTCACGTCGACATCGACCCGGCAGAGATCGGCAAGATTCGCGCCGCCGATGTTCCCATCGTGGGCGATGCGAAGGATGTAATCATCGACCTCACTGCCGCGTGGGCCGATCTCGCGACATCCGAGCAGAATATTTCTGCCTGGTGGGAGCGTCTGACTGCGCTTAAGAAGCAGTTTCCGCTCGGCTACACCGAGCCCGACGACGGCCTGCTATCGCCTCAGGGCGTTATCAAGCGCATCGGCGAGATGACCGGCCCCGAGGGCGTTTACGCCGCGGGCGTCGGCCAGCACCAGATGTGGGCTGCCCAGTTCATCAAGTACGAGCGCCCCAACTCGTGGCTCAACTCGGGCGGAGCCGGCACCATGGGCTACGGCGTTCCCGCGGCCATGGGTGCAAAGGTTGCCCAGCCCGATCGTGTTGTCTGGGCGATCGACGGCGACGGCTGCTTCCAGATGACCAACCAAGAGCTCGCCACGTGCGTCATCAACAACATCCCGATCAAGGTCGCGATCATCAACAACTCGTCGCTCGGAATGGTGCGCCAGTGGCAGACACTGTTCTACGACGGACGCCACTCGTTCACCGATCTCAACACCGGTCACGGCACGGCGATGGTCCCCGACTTTGTGAAGCTCGCTGACGCCTACGGCGCCCTCGGCATTCGGGTGACAAAGACCGAAGAGATCGATGCAGCAATTCAGCTCGCTCTCGATACCAACGACCGCCCCGTTGTCATCGACTTCATCGTGTCTCGCGACTCCATGGTGTGGCCGATGGTGCCGCAGGGAGTAAGCAACTCGGCGGTTCAGCACGCACGGGATGCAGCACCCGAGTGGGAAGAGGAGTAAAGACCATGAGCCACGTACTCTCGCTTCTCGTTGAAGACAAACCGGGTCTGCTGACCCGCGTCGCCGGACTCTTCGCGCGCCGCGGCTTCAACATCGAATCGCTCGCCGTCGGCGCGTCAGAGATCCCCGGACTCAGCCGCATCACTGTGGTCGTCGACGTCGAAGAACTCCCGCTCGAGCAGGTGACAAAGCAGCTCAACAAGCTCATCAACGTCATCAAGATCGTTGAACTCGATCCCGCGCAGTCGGTCACCCGCGAGCACATGCTCATCAAGGTGCGCGTTGATAACACAACGCGATCGCAGGTGCTTGAGGCAGTCTCACTGTTCAGAGCCAACATTGTGGATGTCGCCACCGACGCCCTCGTGATCGAGGCGACGGGAGACTCCGGAAAGATCCAGGCGCTTCTGCGCATCCTCGAGCCCTACGGCATCAAGGAGATCGCGCAGTCGGGTCTTCTCGCCATCGGTCGCGGTGGCAAGAGCATCACGGAACGCGTTTTCAAGAACTAACAGTTTTCGCTGGTTGAGTAGGCGCGCCAGCGCCGTATCGAAACCACACAGCCGAATTACGAACCAACCGAACAGAAAGTTATGAAATGACCGAACTCTTCTACGACAAAGACGCCGACATCGCTCTCATCCAGAGCAAGAAGGTCGCAATCGTCGGATACGGCTCGCAGGGCCACGCCCACGCTCAGAACCTTCGCGACTCCGGCGTTGAGGTCGTCATTGCTCTCAAGGATGGCTCGAAGAGCACCCCGAAGGCACAGGAAGACGGCTTCGAGGTCAAGAGCGTTGCAGAGGCCGCAGCCTGGGCCGACCTCATCATGATCCTCGCTCCCGACCAGCACCAGCGCGGCATCTTCGCCGACAGCATCAAGGAGCACCTGACCGCGGGCAAGACCCTCGCCTTCGCGCACGGCTTCAACATTCGCTTCGGCTACATCGCGGTTCCCGAGGGTGTCGACGTTATTCTCATCGCCCCCAAGGCTCCTGGCCACACGGTTCGCCGCGAGTTCGTCGCCGGCCGCGGTATCCCGGACATCATCGCAGTCGAACAGGACGCCTCGGGCCAGGCCTGGGATGTCGCGCTTTCCTACGCCAAGGCAATCGGTGGCACGCGCGCCGGTGTTATCAAGACCACGTTCACCGAAGAGACCGAGACCGACCTGTTCGGTGAGCAGGCAGTTCTCTGTGGTGGAACCTCGCAGCTCGTTCAGTACGGCTTCGAGACTCTCGTCGAGGCTGGCTACCAGCCGCAGATCGCCTACTTCGAGGTTCTTCACGAGCTCAAGCTCATCGTTGACCTTATGTGGGAGGGTGGCATCGCCAAGCAGCGTTGGAGCGTCTCCGACACCGCAGAGTACGGCGACTACGTCTCGGGCCCGCGCGTTATCACGCCCGACGTCAAGGACAACATGAAGGCAGTTCTCGCAGACATCCAGTCGGGTGCCTTCGCAGAGCGCTTCATCGCCGACCAGGATGCCGGAGCACCCGAGTTCCTCGCGCTTCGCGAGAAGGGCGCCCAGCACCAGATCGAGACGACGGGTAAGGAGCTTCGCGCTCTCTTCTCCTGGAAGCAGCAGGACGCCGACTACGTAGACGGCAGCGCCGCCCGCTAGTCACACCTCGCTGATTGAGTAGGCCCGCCAGGGCCGTATCGAAATCACGATGGCCGCCCCCACTTCGGTGAGGGCGGCCGTTTCGTTTAAGCTCCCGCGCGCACCCGGTTGCGCGTCCAGAAAAACATGCCGATGCCGACGGCGAGCGGCGCAATGACCATGGGCGCGAGGAAAAAGGCGACGTCGCGAAACCAGAGCTCGGGGTCAACGAGAGTCGCGACATCCCACTGTTCGTTGAATATTGCCTGCGTCAGCATTTGAAAAGCCGCATGGAATCCGATTGTTGTGTACACGGAGCCGGTCGCCGCCCTGATGATGCCGAGCGCAATCGACATTGTGAAGAACAACAGGAGCCGATCGGGGGTCTGGGCGGCGCCGATGAGTGCACCGAAAGCGCAGAAAAGCAGAGCCTGAATGACTATTGCGAGCCATGCTTTGAGCCTCGTGCGCAGGCTCGCGTAGATCACTCCGCGAAAGATGAGCTCTTCTGGAATCGCCTCGAACAGCAGCACAAGCACAAGCACAACCAAGAACTGCCACAGCCTGCCGGGCTCGACGTCGAGGGTCGCGAGCGAAAGAGCGATGATGACCGCGCCGGCTATCGCGCACGGCACCGCATAGCTGAGCGCGCCAATGCCGAGCAGCTTCAAGCGGCGCGGCTTCGGCCGAAGCCCGATGTCGATCGGCCAGGCGCGCAACACGATCGCGAGAAGCACGGCGACGAGTATCGCGGTCGAAATCGCGCGAAACACGTGACCCGACATTGTGTAGCCCTCGCCGAAGAACTCGGTGGCGAGATACCCATTGCCGATCCAGATGCCGACTGCGCCAATGAAAGTGACAGCTATTCGCAGCAGGTTCATGCCGCCAGTATGGCCGAGGTGCGGCGCGAGGTATAGGGCTACGCGGCCGAGGGCAGCGCCACGTCGATCAGGGTCGCGGCGGCGGCGCGAGCGTGAGCTGCAGCATCGGGGGTGCCCGCGATGGCGGCGGTCGTCTGTGCTCCTTCTGCGAGAAGGGCGAGTTGCGGGGCAAGCTGGGCAGGAGCCCCGGCCTCGCTCACCAGCCTTGCGACGTACGCCTGAAAGCCGAGCTTGTGCGACCGCGCCGCGTCGGCGATCGCGGGGGAGCTGGCTCCGAGCTCACCAAATGAGTTGATAAACGCGCACCCGCGAAAGTTGTCTTGCTCGAACCACCCAGAGAGAAAATCGTAAATCGCGAGGAGCTTGTCGCGTGGGGTCGTCGCGCGCGCGCTCGCGAGAGCTATTCCCTCATTCCACGTCGCGTTGCGACCCTTGAGTACCTCGACGATGATCGCGTCTTTCGAGGGAAACAGCGCGTACATCCGTTTGAGCGAGATTCCCGCCGCCGTGCGTACCTCGTCCATTCCGACAGATTGGATGCCGCGTGCGTAGAAGAGCTCGTCGGCGGCGGCGATGACCCGCTCACGTGCGGCTGCGTCATCCATCATAAGAAACCCCTTTTCGGAACCCGCTTGCGCTGAGAACCATCGTTCTCTAGTATAAGTACAAGAGCCGGAGAACGCACGTTCTCCGACCGACTACTAGCGAAGGACACACAATGTCGTACATCACAGTCGGACAAGAGAACTCCACCGACATCGAGCTCTACTATGAAGACCACGGAACCGGCCAGGCCGTTGTGCTCATCCACGGCTACCCGCTCGACGGCGCATCGTGGGAGCGCCAGGCGCGCGAACTGCTTGCTGCCGGCTACCGCGTGATCACCTACGACCGCCGCGGTTTCGGCGGATCGAGCAAGGTCGAGGTCGGCTACGACTACGACACGTTCGCCGCAGACCTCGACGCGGTTCTCACAAAGCTCGACGTCACCGATGCGATTCTCGTTGGCTTCTCGATGGGCACCGGCGAAGTTGGCCGTTACATTTCGAAGTACGGCACGGCTCGCGTTGCAAAGGCCGCGTTCCTCGCACCGCTCGAGCCCTTCCTTCTGCACACCGACGACAACCCGACCGGTGTTCCGCAGGACGTCTTCGATGGCATCGAAGCTGCCGCCAAGGGTGACCGCTTCGCGTGGTTCACCGGCTTCTACAAAGACTTCTACAACCTCGACGTCAACCTCGGCAGCCGCATCAGCCAGGAGGCCGTCGACAACAGCTGGCGCGTCGCAGTCGGTAGCGCACCCGTTGCTGCGTACGCGGTTGTGCCGACCTGGATCGAAGACTTCCGTGCCGACGTCGAAGCGGTTCGCGATGCGGCCATCCCGACCTTGATTCTGCAGGGCACCGAAGATCGCATTCTGCCGATCGATTCGACCGGTCGCGTCTTCCACGCATCGGTTCCCGACGCCGAGTACGTCGAGATCGAGGGCGCCCCGCACGGCCTGCTCTGGACGCACGCAGAAGAGGTCAACACGGCGCTGCTCGCTTTCGTCGCGAAGTAGCCTGCCGGCTCGCTCCGTCGAAAAGTGCTCCAACCGTCACGGTTTGGAGCACTTTTCCACGTTTGCGCAACCAATCAATACCTGTACCGTCTACGAATGACAGGTATGTCGAAGAAGACCCGCCCCATCGTTGGCTCGCTGCGTCTCGCGGTGGCCGCAACGCTGCTCGTCGCGCTCATCTACCAAATCGTTGACAAGATCGCTAACAACGACCTCGAGCCGTCGACGTATTACACCTTGTTCACCATCGAGTCGACGATGATCGCGATCGTTGTCGTCGCCATCGGCGGAGTGCTTGCGCTGCGACATCCATTCGACTCTGTTGCTTATACGAGCGTGCGGGTCGCCGTCACCTCGTATGCGATTATGACGGCCGTCGTCTACAACGTTCTGCTGCGCGGCATTCCCGCCGAGGGCTACGTCGGGCCGCAGTGGCCGGGCGAGATTATGCACGTCTGGTTTCCGATCTACATCGCTCTCGACTGGCTATTGGCACCGGGTCGTCCGAGGCTTGGATGGCGCGCGCTCGGCGTCGTTGTCAGCTACCCGCTGCTCTGGCTCGCCTTCACCCTCATTCGCGGAGGCGTCGACGGGTGGTACCCGTACCCGTTCCTCGACCCGGCAACGGGTTGGGCGTCGGTACTTCTCTACATCGGCGTCATCACAGGCTTTGTGGTTACCGTCGCTGCCCTGCTGATTGCGTACAGCAGATGGCGCGCTAGAGAAGCTCGCTGACCGCCCAGAAGATCGCGGCCCAGATGCCGAGAGAGACAACACCGGCGACTGCCCAGCTGCGCAGTCGCGAACCGGCGGCAGCGGGTTCGTAGTCGACGCGGTTGTCGGTTGCGCTGCGGTCGCGCAGGTCGATTGCCATATATACATCCTTGTGAATCCGATTCGACAATCAAACGCCCAGTTCGGGTGTCACGTGCGGGGTGAGCCGCGCCATCCCGCGCATAGAATTCAAGAATGGTTAAGACGGCAGTGCACTTCGGTGCCGGCAACATCGGACGCGGCTTTGTCGCACAGTTTCTTCACGCGAGTGGCTACGAGGTGGTGTTCGCCGATGTGAGCGAGGAGCTCATCGGTGCGCTGCAGGGGCAGTCGAGCTACGAGGTCATCGAGGTCGGCGAGAACGCCAAAACACACGTCGTCGACAACTACCGCGCGATCAACTCGAAGTCACACGAGGCTGACGTTATCGCCGAGATCGCTGCCGCGGACGTTGTAACGACCGCCGTTGGCGCGCGCATCCTGCAGTTCATTGCTCCCGTCATCGCTGCAGGGCTCGCCGCTCGCGCCGCCGACAAAGCACCGCTCGTTGTCATTGCGTGTGAGAACGCGATCAACGGAACCGACATCCTCGCCGCCGAGGTGCGCAAGCACAACGATGCTTCTAATGCGATTTTTGCGAATTGCGCGATCGACCGCATCGTTCCCGAGCAGCACGGCGGGTTGGATGTCACTATCGAATCGTTCTTCGAGTGGGTTGTCGACCGCACACCCTTCAACGGTTCGACACCCGACATTTACGGAGTGACCTGGGTCGACGACCTCGAGCCCTTCATCGAGCGCAAGCTCTTCACCGTCAACACGGCTCACGCAGCCGCCGCGTACCACGGCATCGACCGCGGCTGGGTCTCGATTCGCGAAGCGCTCGCGACGCCCGAGCTGCAGGCCGAAGTGCGTGCAGTTCTCGAAGAGACCAAGGCACTGCTCGTCAAGAAGCACGGCTTCACTCCCGAAGAGCAGCAGAAGTACATCGAAAAGACCCTCGTGCGCATCTCCAACCCGCACCTGCCCGACACGTGCGAACGCGTCGGACGCAACCCGCTGCGCAAGCTCAGCCGCAACGAGCGCTTTGTCGGCCCCGCCGCACAACTCGCCGAGCTGGGCCTGCCCGCATGGGACCTCTTGAATGCCATGGGCGCCGCACTTCGTTTCGACGTGCCTGACGACACCGAGAGCGCCGAGCTTCAGGCGCTTCTCGCGAGTGGGGCACCGGCGGAAGAACTCGCCGTCACGATCACTGGGCTCGAGCCGGCGCATCCACTCTTCCCGCACGTTGTTGAGGTCATCCAGTTGCGGCTCGCACGCTAGTGGCCGCCATCGGCAACGAGCCTTCTGACGACGACGAAGGCCTGCGCTGGGACGGCGACGACGAACCCGTCACGCCCGTAGCGCGCCCAGAGCGCTCGGTAGAGACGGAGCCCGCAGAGGCAACGCCGACGAACTCGGTGCTACTCGTTGTCTACGGCATCATCGCGGGAGCCTACGTGCTCTACACGGTGGGCTGGATCTTCGCGGCCGGCCTCATCGCGAGCGGCGCCTCGACGATTCTTGCCGAGATTATGTTCCAGTTCGGCGAGTTTCTTGCGATCGCGAGCCCCGCCGTCTGGTTCGGAACGACTCTGCTTCTCACCCGTCACCGCAAGCCCGCGGTGCGCCTGCTGTGGCTCATTCTTGGGCTGGTCGTGCTTGCTCCACTGCCCTTCATCCTCGGAGGTGTCCAGTGACCGCCACACCTACGCCGCCCACACCCGTCGTGACTCGCCGAAAATTCGCCTGGGTCAGCACCGCGATCGCGATCGTGTTCGGTTTGTTCTTCGCCTACGACCTGTTCGAGGCCGTCGCCAACCTTCTTGGGGTGCCGCCGCTCTACAACGCTGCGGGTCTCACGCCGCCGTGGGCGCTGCTCGTGGTCAACGCGGTAATCCCGGTCGCGGCCTTCGGAATCGCACTTCTCCTCGGTCGCAAGAAGCGCCTCTTCGTCAAGCTTGTGCTGTTCGTTGTGTCGCTGTGCGCGGTCGCGGTTCTGAGCCTCGACGCAGTTGCGCTGCTGCCCTACGCCTAGAAATTCACAAGCACAATAAGCGCGATGAGCACCACCTGGCCAGCGAGCCTCGGCCAGAACGGAATCGCCGCCTTGCCGAACCTCTCGGGGTTGCGTGCCGCGTAGGCGTTCGCCGGAAACACGGCGATAAGAAAAACGATGAGGGCGATGGATGCCGCGAGCCTCAGTTGCGGAACCAACAACCCGATTCCTCCCGCGATTTCACACAGCCCGGTGAACCTCACGAGCCACTTGGCGCTTGGCCAGCCCTTGCGTCGGAAGAACGGCGGGATCATCGCGGCCATCCCGCGCCCCGGCCCTGGGAAGAAGTGGGCAATGCCCATGCCGATGAACACGGCGCCGAGCGCGATCACAAGGGTGAGCTGCAGGGCATCCATGATGGCTATTCTGCACTGCGTGGTTGTGAAGGGCGCGGTTGTGAAGGGCTCAGTGGCTAGCAGCTCAGGCGGCGCCGCCGTTGGTGCGCTGTGTTCTGGGTGGGCTGATGGTTTCGGTGGGTTCGGTGTCGTAGGTTTTGCCGGTCGGTGATGTCCAGCGCAGCACACCGTTGCCGATCTGTTCGACTTTCCAGTCGGTGAGGGTTTTAAGCCGGTGGTGTTTCTCGCAGAGGTGGGCGAGGTTGTAGTGCGCGGTTTCGCCGCCGTTATGCCATTCCCGGGTGTGGTCGATGTGGCATGCGGTTGCGTGGCGGCGGCAGCCGGGAAACCGGCAGGTTCCATCGCGGGTTTGCAACCATCGGCGGAGTTCTTCGGGAATCCGGTACCGTTTTCGCCCGACCGAGAGCACGGCACCGGTTTCCGGGTGGGTGAGGATCCGGGCCAGGGAGGGTGCGCGGGCGACCAGCCCGCGGGCGATGTCGAGCGGGATCGGACCATACCCGTCGAGGGTGGCGGGGATGTCGTCCTGGTCGATCAGGGTGAGCACCGGCACGGTGACCTGCACGCGGGGGCGGATCGTGGCGAGGATCTCGGCGAGCTGCGGCGCGGTGAGGGCCGTATTGATGAGGTCGGCACCGGTGATGCTCACGAGTGCGCCGTCGGGTCCGTGGATCGGGTAGACGTTCGAGCCGGGTAGTGGCGTGTGCGTGAGTTTCCGCGCTGGCACACCGCCAACCCCGAGCAGCACGCCCGCGAAGGTGTCTGCGCGCAACTGGGTGATCGTGCGCGGGTCACCCGCATCGTGCACACGGACGGCGGCGCGGTCGAGGCGGTCGAAGATCGCATGCGCCGTCGCGGCAGGCAGGAGTGCGGTCAACAAAGCCATACCGTCGGCGGCGGGCTCCACATCGACGCAACGTTTCTCGACCGCATCTTTGTGGCGCACATCGATCGACTCGGGGTGCATCCGTTCCCGCACGATCCGCGCCTTGCGCCGGAACTGTGCTGCGGTGTGCGTCTCGGCGAAGGGCAGAACCTGGGCTTCGAACTGGGCCAGTGCCGTGTCGGGCAACGTGGAGGACTGCTCGACCATGAGGTGCGCGTGGCGCCAACTGATATGCCCGTGCGCGAGCGAGGTGAACGTTGCAGGCAGCCGATTGATGAGCGCGTCGCTGTCGGCGAGCAGAGTCTGCGCTGTACGTTCTGGGATTCGAAGAGCACACGCCAATTCGGTCTCGATGATGCGCCGGGCCGCCTCCGCGGCGCTCCACCCGTGGGAGCCTCTCGAAGTGTGAACCTTGTCGGCGAGACGACTGAGCCGGTGGGCCTTCTCGATGAGTTCGACCTTGAACGCGGCGAGGCTCGCTTCCATCCTCGCGACCTGCGCGGCACCGTCAACGAGCACACCGAGGGCTTCGTTGAACGCTGCGGGGAGCGAGATGGTCGAGGTGTTCATGGGATTAGATAACACCTCGCCACTGACATTTCGGCCACGCTCCGAAGCGACTGTGGATAACTGGAAAAGTGCTGGTCAGGGAAGGAGGAGCTGGCGGGGTGGGGGCGAGAAAGCGAGCAGTTCGTGTGGCGCAGGACGGAGCCGGGGCAGACGTCGAGAGAGCGATCTTTGCGCCTGCACAACGAGACGGCGGCGCACGTCGGGCGAGCGACCGCCGCGCCCGCAACCCCGCACCACCCGCAACCCACCGCCGCGACATCCACCCATAGATCAGCCCTGAAACGTAACGCGGCGACCTCTCAACGAACACTGCACTAAACTCGCAGGGTCGCCTGAAGCGACTCCAGCCCCCGCTGCAACACACAGAAGGACCTCGATTCGTGGCCAAGCCGATCGTGCTCATCGCAGAAGAACTCTCACCCGCCACCGTCGAAGCCCTCGGGCCCGACTTTGATGTGCGCTCCGTCGATGGCACGGACCGTGTCGCACTGCTTGCGGCTCTGCCCGAGGCGAGCGCGATTCTCATCCGCTCTGCGACGCAGGTCGACGAAGAAGCGATCGCCGTCTCGAAGAACCTCAAGGTAGTCGCTCGCGCGGGTGTTGGCCTCGACAACGTCGACATCAAGGCCGCGACCACCGCGGGGGTTATGGTCGTCAACGCTCCGACGTCGAACATCATCTCGGCTGCAGAGCTGACGGTCGGACACATCCTGAGCCTCGCTCGCCACATCCCCGCAGCTCACGCGAGCCTCGCAGCCGGAACCTGGAAGCGCTCGAAGTACACGGGCGTCGAGCTCTACGAAAAGACCGTTGGAATCATCGGCCTCGGCCGCATCGGCGCGCTCATCACCGCGCGCCTGCAGGCCTTCGGCGTCAACGTCGTTGCCTACGACCCCTACATCACAAGCGCGCGTGCTCAGCAGCTCGGCGTGACGCTGCTCACACTCGACGAGCTTCTCGCTCAGTCGGACTTCATCTCGATCCACATGCCGAAGACGCCCGAGACCACGGGCATGATCTCGGCCGAGCAGTTCGCGCTGATGAAGTCGACGGCATTTATTGTCAACGTCGCCCGTGGTGGACTCATCGACGAAGACGCCCTCTACGCGGCCCTCAAGTCGGGCCGCATCGCGGGCGCTGGCCTCGACGTGTTCGTCAGCGAGCCGCCCACGGACTCGCCGCTGCTCACCCTCGACAACGTCGTTCTTACGCCGCACCTCGGCGCCTCGACCGACGAAGCGCAGGAGAAGGCCGGTGTCGCCGTCGCGAAGTCGGTGCGTCTCGCCCTCGACGGCGAACTCGTTCCCGACGCGGTCAACGTTGCCGGTGGCGTCATCGACCCGCTTGTGCGCCCCGGTATTCCGCTGATGGAAAAGCTCGGCCAGGTCTTCGCGGGCCTCGCCGACAGCCCCGTGACAAGTGTCGACGTGGTCGTCAGAGGCGAAATCGCCGAATTGGATGTCAGTGTTCTCAAGCTCGCGGCCCTCAAGGGCCTTTTCACCAACACGGTGAGCGAGTCGGTCTCCTATGTCAACGCGCCGCTCCTCGCCGAGCAGCGTGGTGTGACGGTTCGCCTGATCAAAGAGGCCGAGAGCGAGGAGTACCGCAACCTGCTCTCGATCTCCGGTGCGCTGAGCGATGGCTCGCAGATCTCGGTCTCGGGAACCCTTACGGGAACCAAGCAGATCGAGAAGATCGTCGAGATCAACGGCTACGACGTTGAGGTTCCTGTTGCGAGCCACCTCATCGTGATGATCTACACCGACCGCCCCGGCATCGTCGCTGTCTACGGCAAGGAATTCGGCGAAGCATCGATCAACATCGCCGGCATGCAGATCGCGCGCCAGAACGCTGGCGGCCAGGCACTCAGCGTGCTCACCATCGACTCGCCGGCTCCCGAGGGGCTGCTCGAGAAGGTGCGACTCGCGATCGACGCTGACCTGTTGCGCGAGATCGACATCACGGAGTAGCTCCCTCGCTGGTCGAGCTTGTCGAGACCACGTCGAGCGCAGTCGAGACTCAACCTCGGCTTCGCTCGGTCGGATTTCGACTTCGCTCAATCACCGGGCAGGGCTTACAACTGCTTCGCCAACCAGCGCTCGGCGTAACTCGTCGCGCTGAACGGTTCGACGTCGACGTAGCCGAGCTTCTCGTAGAGCGCGAGCGCCTCGACGAGGTCGGCGCGAGTGTCGAGTCGCAGAGTGTGCACGCCCCGATTGCGAGCCTCGTTTTCGAGACGCTCCACGATGCGCTGCCCGAGCCGCCGCCTGCGGCCGGCCGGCGTGACGTAGACGCGCGTGAGTTCGGCGACTCCCGGTGCGATGAACCTGAGGCCGCCGCATCCAACCCCCGCATTGACTATAAGAAACAGCCCGCCGCGCCCGGTCAGATCGTGGCTGGGCTCATCGAGCATCACGCTTGTGACCTCGTCGGGCAGGGCGGGGCGCGCAAAGAATCGGGTGATGACGTCTGTGTAGTACTCGCGCAGAATCGTCACGGCCTCAGGGGAGGTCGGGTCGATGATGCGGAAAGAGTCCATGGGAAGAGGGTACCGAGGGGGTCTCAGCTGCGCTCGACCTGGTATCGACGAGCTCAACCGGCGGTGGGGTTCGACCTGGTTTCGACGAACTCAACCGGCGAGACCCGGCGAGACCCGGCGAGAACCGGCGGGAACCACCGAGGCGCAGACAGAAAGAAGGCCAGGTCAATGACCTGGCCTTCTTAGGTGCGGAGAGTGTCTGCCCGATCTCCCCGCAAGTTGTTGGTTATTAGACGATGGGGCCGTCGGTGCTGGCGGTCGAGCGCTGGTCGACGCGCTCTCCGCTTGCGGGGTCGACGCCCGAGCGAACGGTTGTCACTGACTGGCGCTTGCGGAGGGCAAGAACGAGTCCGATGATAAAGACCACAAGACCGGCACCCATAAGGATGTATCCGATCAGGTCGAGGTTGATTCCGCCTGTATCGAAGTTCAGAGCGAACGTCAGGATTGCTCCGACTACGAACAGGGCGATTCCGCTTCCAATACTCATAACGATCACATTGGCACTGATGTCCCCCGAATGGGGAGCTTCGCAGTCGGCTCTCAGGTAACGCCCAGATTGGCGAAAAGGTCCGCCCCACTAATCTTGAACAATGTCTAAGGTCTTCTCTCTCGCAGTCATTCCCGGTGACGGGATCGGTCCGGAGGTTATCTCCGAAGCCGTCAAGGTGCTCAAAGCCGCTACGCCGGTGGATGTCGCGTTCGAAACGACGACGTACCCCTTCGGTGCGGGGCACTACCTCGAGACCGGCGAGATTCTCTCTGACGACGACCTTGACGCGCTCAAGAAGCACGACGCGATTCTGCTCGGCGCTGTCGGGGGAGACCCGCGCGACGAACGGCTGCGCGGCGGCATCATCGAGCGGGGGCTGCTGCTCAAGCTGCGCTTTGCGCTCGACCACTACGCGAACGTGCGACCAACAGTCATCTTCCCCTCGGTCGTTTCGCCGCTGAGCAACCCCGGCGAGGTCGACTTTGTTGTGGTTCGGGAGGGCACAGAGGGGCCCTACGTGGGCAACGGTGGCGCCATCCGAGTCGGAACTCCGGCTGAGGTCGCGAACGAGGTTTCGGTGAACACGGCATTCGGAGTCGAGAGACTCGTTCGTCACGGGTTCGAGATCGCAGCGAAGCGCCCCGCGAAGAAGGTCACGCTCGTTCACAAGACCAATGTGCTCACGCACGCGGGCGGCCTGTGGCAGCGCACGGTTGACGCCGTGGCACCCGAGTATCCCGATATTGCGGTCGACTACCTGCACATCGACGCGGCGACTATTTTTATGGTCACAAATCCGAGTAGATTTGACACCATCGTCACAGACAACCTTTTTGGCGACATCATCACCGATCTTGCTGCCGCAATCAGCGGCGGAATCGGACTGGCAGCCTCGGGCAACATCAACCCCGACGGAGCCTTCCCCAGCATGTTCGAGCCGGTTCACGGATCAGCGCCCGACATCGCAGGAAAGCAATTGGCCGACCCCACTGCCGCGGTCCTGTCTGTCGCGCTTCTCCTTGACCATTTAGGGCTCGAGGATGCCGCGGCGCGCGTCACAGCAGCAGTGTCGGCCGATCTTGCCGCCCGTGAGGGTTCAGCCCGCAGCACCTCGGCCGTCGGCGACGCAATAGTCGCCCGGCTAGGCGCACAATAGACATACGTCTTACAGAAAGCCGATCATGACGAATCTTCTCCAGATGGCCCAGCGCGACCTCTCTTTCAACGTCACTCTCAACGAGAATGCCAAGACCGACGAGGAGCGCGAGACAGTTCTCGCCGACCCCGGCTTCGGGCGTTTTTTCACCGACCACATGGTCGACATTTGCTGGTCGGAGCACGGTGGCTGGCACCGCCCGCGCGTGCAGCCCTACGGCCCGATCGCTCTCGACCCCGCCGCCGCGGTTCTGCACTACGCCCAGGAGATCTTCGAGGGCCTGAAGGCCTACCGTCACGCTGACGGCTCGGTCTGGTCATTCCGCCCCGAGGCGAACGCTGCTCGGATGCAGCGTTCGGCAAAGCGTCTCGCTCTGCCCGAGCTGCCGACCGAGTACTTCATCGACTCGCTCAAGCAGCTCATCGCCGTTGACGTGAACTGGGTTCCGTCGACGCCGGAGACGAGCCTCTACCTTCGCCCGTTTATGTTCGCCAAAGAGGCGTTCCTCGGCGTGCGTGCGGCGAAGAAGGTCAACTACTACGTCATCGCAAGCCCGGCTGGCGCCTACTTCACCGGTGGTGTTGCCCCCGTGTCGATCTGGCTCTCGACCGACTACGCCCGCGCGGGCAAGGGTGGAACTGGAGCGGCAAAGACCGGCGGCAACTACGCTTCGTCGCTGCTCGCACAGCAGGAGGCCGCGGCCAACGGTTGCGCCCAGGTGCTCTTCCTCGACTCTGCCGAGGGCAAGTACATCGAAGAGCTCGGCGGCATGAACATCGTTCTCGTCTACAAAGACGGCACGCTCGTTACCCCGCAGTCCGACACGATTCTCGAGGGAATCACGCGCGACTCGATTCTCGATCTCGCTCGTGCGCGCGGCCACAAGGTCGAAGAGCGCCGAGTGTCGATCGACGAATGGCGCGAGGGCGTTGCATCCGGCGAGATCACCGAGGTCTTCGCCTGCGGCACGGCCGCGGTCGTCACGCCCATCGGCCTGCTCAAGGGTGCCGACTTCGAGATCGGCGACGCGAGTGCACCGGCCGGCGAGCTCACGATGTCGCTGCGCCAGGAGCTCACCGACATTCAGTACGGCCGCCTGCCCGACACTCACGGATGGATGACGCGGCTCGACGCGTAGGGCGCTCGCTGGTTGAGCTTGTCGAAACCAGGTCGAGCGGAGCCGAGATCTCGACTTCGCTCGATCTGATCTCGACTTCGCTCGATCACCGCAACCGCGCCGGTTAGGGTTGAACCCATGAAGATCGCGCGCTTTACCAATGACGGCGGCGACCCCCGCTTCGGAATCCTCGACGGCGAAGAGCTCGTTGTGCTCAAGGGTGACCCGATGTTCTCGGGGTTCGACACAACCGAAGAGCGCGTCGCACTCGCCGATGCCAAGCTTCTCGCGCCGGTCATCCCGCGCTCGAAGGTCGTGTGCGTTGGCCTCAACTACGGGGAGCACGCTCATGACATGGGCGACTCCGGGCCCAAGACCCCGCTGATCTTTCTCAAGCCCAACACCGCGGTCGTTGGCCCCGGCGACGCGATCCAGCTGCCTACGGGCGTCGGCAAGATCGTGCACGAGGGCGAACTCGTGATTGTTATCGGAAGTGTCGCCAAGCGTGTGCGCGCCGAAGACTACGCCGACGTGATCTTCGGTTACACCATCGGCAATGACGTCTCGGCGCGTGACCTGATGGTCACCGACGGCCAGTGGGCGCGCGCGAAGGGTTACGACACCTTCGCTCCGATTGGTCCGTGGATCGAGACCGACCTCGACCCCCAGAACCTCGAGATCACAACGTTCGTCGATGGCGAGGCTCGCCGCCACGGCAACACGAGCGACATGATTCACAAGATTCCCGAGATCATCGAATTTGTGTCGGATGTCTGGACCCTCCTTCCGGGCGACATCATCATGACCGGAACACCGGCAGGCCTCGGGGGCTTCACCGACGGTCAGGTCGTCGACATCACGATCGAGGGAATCGGAACCCTGAGCAACCCCGCTCGTGACCGGGCCTGATCGTTCGGTAGTTCAGCGCCGCACTCTCGCGGCGCTCGTCGCAGGCCAGGTGCTCGGCGGACTGGGCTTTGGCGCGACTGTGTCGATGGGCTCACTGCTCTTCGCCGAGCTCTCGGGCACCCCGGCGCTCTCGGGGATGGCCTCGACGATGAGCACACTCGGTGCGGCTCTCGCGGCGATACCGCTAGCGCGCATCGCCCAGAGATCGGGACGCCGCAGCTCGCTCAGCACGGGCGCGACACTCGCCGCGATCGGTGCGACGATCACTGTCGTGGCCGCCGGACTCCAGGCGCTGCCCTTGCTTTTTGTCGGAATCGCTCTCATCGGCATGGGCAACGCCGCCAACCTGCAGGCGCGCTTCGCGGCGACCGACCTCGCCTTGCCGAAGCATCGCGGTCGCGACCTGTCGGTTGTTGTCTGGTCGACGACTATTGGCGCGGTGATCGGACCGAACCTTCTCGAATCGGGCGAGCGGCTCGGGGTCGCCGTTGGGCTGCCGCACCTCTCCGGTCCGTTTGTTCTCACCCTCGCGACTCAGGTCGCCGCGGTCGTTGTTTACTTGATCTTTTTGCGACCCGACCCGCTTGTGCTCGCCAATCAGCTGCGCGAGATGGATGCAACGGCCGAGCGTGCGGCGGGGCGCGCGGTCGTCGACACGGCGCTTCCGCGTCGCTTTTTTGTCTTCGCGGTCATCGCCGTCTCGGCGAGCCACGCCACAATGGTCGCGATTATGGCGATGACGCCCGTGCACCTCACCGAGCACGGGGCATCTCTGACTCTCGTCGGTATAACGATCAGCCTGCACGTCGCGGGGATGTTCGCCCTGTCGCCGGTTTTCGGTATCCTCGCCGATCGGCTCGGTCGCATCCAAACGATTCTTATCGGGCAGGGGCTGCTCGCGCTTGGGCTCGTCGCAACCGCTCTCGGGGCTGACGATCACTTCTGGGTGACCGTGGGTCTCGCGCTCATCGGTCTCGGATGGAGCGCGGCAACGATCGCGGGCTCCGCTCTTGTCACCGAGTCGACCCCACTCGCCGTGCGCACGCGCAACCAGGGTCGCAACGACCTCGTGATGAGTCTCGCCGGGGCGGCCGGTGGGGCGCTCGCGGGTCCGGTGCTCGCGGTGTCGGGCTACCCGGGGCTGTCGATTGCCGGGGGAGTGCTCGTCGCGACGGTCATCGTCGCGAGTCTCGCGGTGCGCAACCGCCGGTAGAATCGTGGGGCTATGTCGACTCCCACATTTTCTACAGCGACCGGTGCCGATGTGCGCGTTCGCTTCTGCCCGTCGCCCACCGGAACACCGCACGTTGGCCTGATCCGCACGGCGCTGTTCAACTGGGCGTACGCGCGCCACACGGGCGGCAAGCTCGTCTTTCGTATCGAAGACACCGACGCGGCACGAGACAGCGAAGAGAGCTACGAGCAGCTTCTCGACGCCCTCCGCTGGCTCAAGCTCGACTGGGACGAGGGCGTCGACGTAGGCGGACCCCACGGCCCTTACCGCCAGTCGCAGCGCACAGACATCTATCTCGGCGTGATCGAGAAGCTCGTTGCATCCGGTCATCTCTACAAGAGTTTCGCGACCGGCGAAGAGATCGAGGCGCGCAACATCGCCAACGGTCGCGACCCCAAGCAGGGATACGACAACTTCGAGCGCTCGCTGACCGCCGAGCAGGTTGCCGCCTACGAGGCCGAGGGTCGCTCTGCCGCCCTGCGCCTGCGCGTGCCCGACTCTGACCTGAGCTTCGATGACCTGGTGCGCGGCGAGATCACGTTCCCCGCCGGCTCGTTCAGTGACTTCGTCGTCGTTCGACCGAATGGCGCTCCGCTCTACACATTCGTCAACCCGGTGGATGACGCGTTGATGGGTGTCACGCACGTGCTTCGTGGAGAAGACCTGCTCTCGTCCACTCCTCGCCAGATCGCTCTCTACACGGCTCTCATCGAGATCGGTGTTACCGAGTTCATCCCGCGCTTTGGTCACCTGCCCTACGTAATGGGCGACGGCAACAAGAAGCTCTCGAAGCGCGACCCGGAGTCGAACCTCTTCCACCACCGCGACCGTGGCTTCATTCCCGAGGGTCTCGTCAACTACCTGTCGCTGCTCGGCTGGTCGCTCACTCACGACCGCGACGTCTTCTCGCTCGACGAGATGATCGCCGCGTTCGATGTCGTCGACGTCAACCCGAACCCCGCGCGCTTCGACCTCAAGAAGGCAGAGTCGCTCAACGGCGATCACATTCGACTGCTCGCGGTCGAGGAGTTCGCCGAGCGCCTTATTCCCTACCTCGCTGGCTCGGACTTTGATGCCGCGAACGCGCAGCACGTGTTTCTGCTCAACGGCATCGCCCCGCACGTTCAGGAGCGCATGCAGTTGCTCGGTGAAGCGCCGGGACTTCTCGCGTTTCTCTTCACCGCCGACGACGAACTGGAATTCGACGCCGACGCGCTGCCCGGTGAGGGCGGGGCCGAGGTGCTCGCGACATCCATCGCCGCTCTGACCTCGCTCGACGAGTGGACGCACGACGCCATCGAGGCGGCCCTGCGCGCAGCGCTCATCGACGGTCTGGGCCTCAAACCACGAAACGCCTTTGGCCCGCTGCGCTCCGGAATTTCGGGCAAGCGCATCAGCCCGCCGCTGTTCGAGTCCATGGAGATCCTCGGAAAGGAATCGTCGCTCACGCGCCTCGAGCGACTCGCGTCGCGACTGTGAGCCGGGGACCGCTCCGCTCAGTCGTCGCAACGCCTCACGCGCTCTACCTGCTGATCACGGCGCTCATTGGGCGTCTTCCGACAGCGATGGCTGCGCTGGCGATTGTGCAGCTCGTGCGGCTGCAGGGCGGCGACTTCGCCCTCGCGGGCATTATGACCTCGCTCTACGTGCTCTCTGGCGCAGTGGGGCAGCCGTTTCTCGGGCGGCTCATTGATCGCCTCGGGCAGACGCTCGTGTTGGTCGTCTCGGGCATCGCCGGTTCTGCGGGCTTTGTCGCGATGGCGATCGGGGGAGCCCAGCTGCCGGTGCTCGGTCTCGCGGGTGCGCTCATTGCCGGCCTCTTCACGCCGCCGCTCGAACCCGCGCTGCGGTCGCTGTGGCCACGTATGGTGCCCGAAGGTCCGAAGCTCAAGGCCGCGTTCAGTCTCGACGCCGGTGCGCAAGAGCTCGTCTACATTGCCGGGCCGCTGCTCACGGTTGTGGGCATCGCGGCGTTCGGCGCAACGGGCAACCTTTTCTTCGCGGCGGTGCTCGGTCTGGCTGGAACCCTCGCCTTCGCCGTCGACAGATTGTCGCGCTCGGTGCCGCCGGCGGTTGTCGGTGCGGGCCCACGCGTTTCGCCCATTCGCAGCCGAACCTTGCAGCGCGTTGTGCTGTTCCAGTTCGGCATCGGGTTTCCGCTGGGCATGCTCGCTATCGCCGTCACTGCGTTTGGTGAGCTGCGGGAGATCCCGGAGTTCGCGGGTTGGGCACTTTCGGCCAACGCCGTCGGAGCCCTCATCGGTGCCACGGTCTCGGCCATGAGGCCGTCGAAGCGGGCGCCTCATCGCCTGCTTTCGCTCTACGGCATCATCTTCGCGGCAAGCTATCTGCCGCTCGCGATCATGGGACTGCACGAGATCGCCTGGATCATTCTCGCGATTCTCGCTGGCGTGATGCTGCCGCCGACCCTCGCCCAGATCTTCGACTACGTGCAGCAGACGACAGCGTCGGAGGCCCTTACAGAGGCCAATGCCTGGACGATCTCGGCGTTCAACGTGGGAGCCGCTGCGGGCACAACTCTCGCCGGGTTCATCGCCGGCGCTGCGGGTGGTGCGTCGGTCACGCTGATGGTGCTGCTGTCGGTCGCAGTGACGGCTGTCGCGACGCTCGCGATGCTGCCTCGTTTCAGCGCGCCCGTGGTGAAGTGACCGCTCGCGATGCTGCCTCGTTTTCACTCTTCGGCGATCGTGCGCTAAAGTAAACAGTCGGCCCGGGCTTAGCCCGAGCGCTGTGGGGTATGGTGTAATTGGCAACACGGAAGATTCTGATTCTTTTGTTCTTGGTTCGAGTCCAGGTACCCCAGCTTCGAAAGCTCGCCTTGTAGGCGGGCTTTTTTGCTTTAATTCGTGAGGAGCAGTTGTGCACGAACGCATCACGCGCGCGCTTGAAATAACCCCGGCGTCGTCGGCCTCGGCCCGCACCGTGGACATCTCGACGACGGGCGCACGTACGGGCCTGACTCGTCGCATCGAGATCTGGTTCTACCGGGTCGACGGTGAGATTTACCTCACCACCCAACCCGCAACGCGCAGCTGGTATGCCAATCTGCTTGCCAACCCGGCGTTCACCTTCCACCTCAAGAACGGCGTGCACGCCGACCTTGCGGCTTCAGCGAGTCCTGTGCTCGATGCAGCGGAACGCGGTCGCATCTTCGCGGCCATCGTCGACGACCTCAACCAGCCGCTGCATCGTGGATATCTCGCGCAACCGGTCGAGCCCGTTGACGAGTGGATTGAGGGCAGTCCCTTGATGCGCGTCACCTTCGAATAGCGACCAATATATAGACAGTCGCGCTATCGATAGCTACGCTATCCATCATGAGGATGTCGGAACTCAGCGAACGCAGCGGCGTCGCCATACCCACGATCAAGTTCTACCTGCGCGAGCAACTGCTCGCGGCGGGGGAGCGCACGAGCCCCAACCAGGCGTCGTACAGCGAGGAACACGTCGCGCGACTGCGACTCGTTCGCGCGCTGCTCGACGTGGGCGGGCTGACCGTCGCGTCGGCGAAAGACGTGCTGAGGGCCATCGATGACACGGCGATGCCGCTCGACTGGGCCTTCGGGGTTGCGCAGCACGCGCTGCCGGGTGTGGTGCCCGACGTCGACGAGGCCGAGCTCGAGTTCGGCACGCGTGCGGTTGACGACGTGCTTGCCGCGAATGGCTGGGAGGTCACGTCAGACAACCCTGGTCGCGCGACAGCCGCCCGCGTGCTCTCTGCCTACGAGAAGCTCGGCGAGACGAGCCTCGTAACGGTGCTTCCCGAATACCTCAGAGCTGCCGAGATCGTTGCAGAGGCCGACCTCAGTGTTGTCGAAACCGTATCGAGCCGGGCCGAGATGGTGCAGACGGTCGTCGTCGGAACGGTGCTCGGTGACGCCCTGTTCGCCGGACTTCGGCGCATCGCGCAAGAGCGCGCAAGCGACATCCACTTTCCTGATCAGGGGCAGCAAGCATGAAGCCGCTGACTTGGAACCGTCCGCTGCTGTGGCTTGCGGCAGGTATGGCGCTGCTCGCTGTCGTCTCGATAGTCGGCTCACTCATCGACCACCGTGAGGTCGGCGGCGTCAACCTGTGGGTCAAGCCGCTCAAGTTCGCCCTGTCGATCGGCATCTACTCGGTGTCGCTCGCCTGGCTTCTCGAGTTGCTCGGTCGACCGCGGTTCGCCCGCGTGGTGAGCATTGTGAGCGTTGTGGGTCTGATGGCCGAGGTCGTCATCATCGTTGGCGCTGCAGCATTCGGGCTCGCGAGCCACTTCAACGTCTCGACTCCGCTGCACACGGCACTGTGGTCGGTGATGGCGTTCTCCATTGTTGTTGTCTGGATGGTCGCACTTGTCGTCGCAATCGTGCTCTTTCGGGTCGACCTCGGTGACCCCGCCCGGTCGCTCGCGATCCGCGCCGGAGCGATCATCGCCGTCATCGGCATGGGGCTCGCCTTTCTTATGACCTCGCCGAGTGCGCAGCAGCTCGCAGACTTCCAAGGCATCGCCGGCGCGCACGCGGTTGGTGTCGCCGATGGCGGGCCGGGGCTGCCACTGCTCGGCTGGAGCACCGTCGCCGGCGACCTGCGCATTCCACACTTTGTGGGCATGCACGCACTGCAGGTGCTGCCGCTGTTGATAGTCGCGCTCGAGCTGCTCGCGCGCCGGTTTGTGAGGTTGCGCGACCCACGCGTTCGACTGCGACTCGTGCTCATCGCGGTCGTCACCTACGCCGGCACTCTTGCCGTTTTGACCTGGCAGGCGCTCAGCGCGCAGTCGATAGTGCACCCGGCGGGCGCGATTCTTGTCGTCGGTGTCGCCCTCGCCGCTGCGGCTCTCACTGCGGCAACGATCGTCGTCACCCGCCGCAATCGACTGGAACCCACACCCGGCACCTGACAGACTCGAAGCACACGACCTGCACCTCGAACTCGAAGGACACACAATGGCGCGACAGAGCAAGCTCGAAAAAGCTGCGGACAAGGCAATCAAGAACGCCGAGAAGGCGATCAAGAAGGCATCCGACGCCGCGGAGAAGGCCGGCAAGAACGCCGTCAAGTCGGCCGAGAAGCTCGCCGCCAAGCTCGAGAAGGCAGCCGCCAAGCGCAACCCCAAAAAGACCAATACGAAGGTGGATGTCGCGCCCGCCGCCGCTGCGCCCGCATCCGTTGAGACGCCGGTCGTCGCGCCCGCGTCTGAGGTTGCGCCCAAGAAGGCGCCCGCCACCAAGCCCACGCCCGTAGCGAAGAAGGCAGCGCCCGCGAAGGCAGCGCCCGCACCCACCGCCGACCCGCGCACGATCGCCCAGCTGCGTGCGGCTGCGAAGGCCGCCGGACTCACGGGGTACTCCTCGCTGACGAAGCCCGAGCTGATCAAGCTCGTCGACGCCAAGTAGCCCCGCACACAGCTTTTCGGCTCGCGGACCCGCACACTGCTGGGTCCGCGAGCCGTTTTTGTGTCCGCGAGCGTCGAGCGCGCGCGTAGACTTCCACGCACAAGAGCACGGAGGTGCGCGGTGGTACCGAATGGCCCGCTCACGTTTCCCGACTCGCCCCGGTCCGAGCTCGACCGGGTGCTCAGCGAACTCGTCTCGGTAGCAAACGACGTACTGACAACCGAGAGTCGACTGCGGGCACTTCTTCGCGCGAACGAGGCGATAGTTCAGCAACTCGATCTTCCGGTGGTGCTGCAGCGCATCATCGAGGTGGCCGTCGAGCTCGTCGGCGCCGACTATGGAGCACTCGGCGTCATCGCCACCGACGGCACACTTGAGCAGTTCATCCACGTCGGTATCCCCGATGAACTTGCCGCACAAATTGGACACCTGCCCGAGGGACACGGTCTTCTCGGAGCCGTCATCAGCGATCCGCACGCGATTCGCATCGCACATCTGTCGGGTGACGAGCGCTCGGTCGGATTTCCCGCAGCGCACCCGCCCATGGAGGCCTTCCTCGGCGTTCCGGTGCGGGTACGTGATGAGGTGTACGGCAACCTCTACCTCACCAATCGCGAGTCACGCGAGTTCTCGACCGACGACGAGCAACTCGTCACGGCCCTCGCGGCGACAGCGGGATTCGCGATCGGCAACGCCCGACTGTTCGCCGAGACCGCGCTGCGTCAGGCTTGGTCAGCAGCATCGGCCGAGATCACGGCTGCTCTTCTCGACTCCGAGACGACCGACTCAATGGCTCTTATTTCGTCGCGTGTGCTTACCCTCGCCAATGCCGAGCTGGTCTGCGTTGCCCTCGCGACCGACGACCCGCACGAGATCGCCGTGACCTCGGCGAGCGGGGTGCGTGCAGCCGAGGTCGACGGAACGTTCGTCAGGGTCGAGGGCACGGTGCTGGCCGAGGTTCTCGCCGGCGGGCCGCCACGGATTGTCGAAGAAGGCGCCGCGACATCCACCCTGCCGACTCTCGCTCTGGGGCCGACGCTCGCGGTTCCACTGGCCGCCGCCGGCGCAATCTTGGGGGTGCTTCTTGTGAGCCGCAGTGCCGGGTCGAGGGGCTTCTCTTCTGCCGAGCTCGATATGGCCGCCGATTTTGCCGGCCAGGGCAGCCTCTCGATGGAACTCGCCCAAGCGCGCGCCGACCAACAACGCGCACTGCTCTTCGAAGATCGCAGTCGTATCGCGCGTGATCTTCACGACCATGTAATCCAACAGCTTTTTGCCGCCGGACTCGAGCTGCAGTCTGTCGCGCTCGCGACAACAGCGAATGACGGGCCGCGCATCGAGGGAGCTATTTCGATGTTGGATGCCGCGACTCTGCAGATTCGCACTGCGATCTTCGCGTTGACCGGTGCGCCCACGGGCGCAATCCGCGACCAGCTTGTTGCGGTGGTCAGCGAACTCGGCTCGTCGTTCGCCACAACTCCGAACCTCGCGTTCGTCGGACCGATCGATCTTGTACTCACCGGGCGACTCGCGCACGACGTTGTCGCGGTCGTGCGTGAAGGACTCACCAACGTCGCCAAGCACGCCTCAGCGTCGAAGGTCGCCCTCACGGTGAGTGCCGTCGACGACCTCGTCACCGTTGAGATTGTCGACAACGGCGTTGGAGTTGCGGTCGGCCCGGTCGAGAGTGGCGTCGCGAATCTTCGGCGCAGGGCGGCTCTGCGCGGCGGCCGCTTCTCGCTCGAATCGAGCGACGGCGAAACACGTTTGCTGTGGTCGGTAGCACTCGAGGGGCTCCCGACGTGAGCGAGCCGATCAGGGTCTTTCTTGTCGACGATCACGAGATCGTGCGGCAGGGGGTCGCGTCGCTCCTGTCTGTTGCCGGCGGCATCGACGTTGTTGGCGAGGCGGGCAATGCCGAACAGGCACGCTCGCGCATCGCCGCAACCCGGCCGGATGTTGCGGTGCTCGATGTGCGTCTGCCTGATGGCAGTGGAATCGACCTGTGCCGCGACATCCTCTCGCTGTATCCCGAGATGCGCTGCCTCATTCTCACCGCCTACGACGACGACCAGGCGCTCGCGGCCGCGGTCGTCGCGGGAGCGTCGGGCTACGTGCTCAAAAACGTTCGGGGCAGCGGGCTCGTCGACTCTGTGCGCAGCGTTGCCGCGGGGCGCTCGCTCATTGCTCCGGCTCTCGCGCGACAGGTCGTTTCGGCGCTGCAGTCGCGCGTTCCGACCGATTCTCCGCTCGCCGTGCTCAACGAGCGAGAGCGCTCGGTCGTCGCACTCATCGCCGAGGGTCTCACCAACAGGCAGATCGGTCTTGAGTTGTCGCTCGCCGAGAAGACAGTCAAGAACTACGTGTCGAGTGTGCTGAGCAAGCTGGGACTGCAGCGGCGCACGCAGGCTGTTGTACTGCACCTCGAGAATTCCTAAGTCGGGACTTTCGGCCCTAAACATGGCGGGCAGCGACTGGTGAACTCGGATTACACAATCCGAAAGGCACCCAATGTCTACTGCAACACTGTCAACCGAAAGCGCCACACGCAGCGACGCTCTGCCCGTCACAGCACTTCGCCGCATCGGCGGCCTCGGCATTCTCGCGGGAGTTGTGCTCATCGCGGCCGGCGTCATCGTGTGGATCGCCATCACCGTGCAGCTGAGCGCCGAGCAGATCATCGTGAGCGATGACGCGGCCTACCTGGCCGGAACGCCGGTCAACAACCCCGTCGCTGCTTTTGCTCAGGCCGACATCATCAACCATCACGCGCTCGAGGCGAGCGGCGGACTCACCTATGCGCAGCTCGAGCAGGATGACCCGATTCGCGCGACAGTGATGAACGCGTCGTTCCTTCGCGCATCGCTCTTCACCTCGGTCGTATCGTATGGCGTCGCGGTCTTCGCAGCGGGCATGGGCCTTATGCTCGGCCTGTTCGGCTGGAGCATCCGCGCGCTCGTTCCCTCGAAGGCACGCGAATCAGCGTGACGACGCGGCGGGTCACGGCGACCGCCACAAACGCGCACGGCTACGTCACGCAGCTCATCAATCCCGACGAACCGTGGTCACCGCGGGCAGCGGGCGAGGCGATTCTCGACATCGAGTTGGGCCAGTACAGCTATTTTGTGAACTGGCCCGACCGGCGCACGCAGGTGCTCGCGCTGGACGATGCGGGTGGCACCTACCTGTACACGAGGTACGGCGACGAGGAGCACAACGGGTTGCTCGACCTGTAGCTGTGCGCGCGCCCGTGCCGCGACATCCACTCGCCGTCTCGTGGCCGCCGTTCGGGCTCGGGGCCGCCACCCGGGCGACGGCATCGAGACGTATCGGCGGCCCCGAAGCGTGCGGCACCCGGGGCGCGGGGAGTCAGGCGCGCGACCTGCGGTTGTGTGCGAACACAAGAACCGCAACCGCGGCGATCAGCGCAAACGCGGCAACCATCGCGATCGGCTCACCCGTCAACGTGAGCAGCGCCTCGGCCTGAGCGCGCATGCGGGCCCAGCGCGTTCCGGGCGGGTCGGGGTAGACGAAGTGCATCGCGAAACCGATAGCCACTGTCGCGAGAATGATGACGCCGCCGGTCCACAGTTGGGTGCGGTTGAGGCCGGCCAGGTCGCGCGTCAGCTCGTTCGTTGGCGCGGGCTGGTTGCGACGTACGGCCCGAGTGATGAGCCAGATCGGCAGCACAATGAAGCAGCCGCCGAGCCCAGCCCCGACGAGAGTCGCGAGCAGCAGCACAAGAAAACTGATCACGATGAGCCCGTAGACGTTGTCAGCGCCGCCATTGCCGTCGACCGCGAGCCCGGGCGGCGCAGTGACGAGCCACCCGACGAGCGTCAGCACTATTGCCCCGAACGCCGGAACAAAGCTCGCGACGCGATACCCCTGCCACTTCAGCTGGGGAGTGCGCGGGTGCAGTGCGATGAGCAGCTGCGCGAGCCCGTTCGCGGCATGCGCGACAAAGACGATCGCCATGAACCACGAGAAGTCCTGAGGTTCGGTGAGCACAAACCCGAACCAGGCCCAGAGACTGACCGCCGTTGCCGTGCCGATCGAAAACAGTGAAGGAAGAGTGAGGCCGTCGAGCTGCCCGTGCCGCGCCATGCGCGCTTACAGGTCTAGCGAGTCGCCGGGCTCGAGCGCGAAGTACTCGCCGCCCGTGCGCGCGATGACCTCGCCGAAGCGCGCGTTCGACATTCCCTTGCCCGCGACCGACAGCACCATCTCGTGCGTCGGAAAGGCCCGCTTTGGAGCGATCTCGGCGAGATAGTCCATCGCCTCGGAGATCTTCAGCCACGGCGCCCCGGCCGGCACCGCGAGTGTGTCAACCGGCACGGGAGGCACGGTGAACGAGTCGCCGCCGTACCAGAGCGTGTCGTTGATGAGCACCCCGACGTTGTCGATGACAGGAATCGACGAGTGAATGACGGCGTGCTTGCTGCCGTAGAAAGCAAGGGTGAACTCGCCGGCCGTGGACGTGTCGCCGTCGGCAACCGTTGTCATCTCATAGGTGGATGCCGCGGCCGCAACCCCAGCGGGAGCGTAGATCTTCGCGGCGGGGTTCATCTCGAGAATGCGGTCGAGATGTTCCGGAGTCCAGTGGTCGGGGTGTTCGTGGGTGATCACTATCGCGACCACGTTGCGCAGGTCGCCGAGCGGAAGGGTGAATGATCCCGGATCGACGACGAGAGTGTCGCCGGAGTGCGTCAGGACGAGGCAGGCATGTTCGCGCTTCACAAGTTGCATGGGTCGAGCCTAGGGCGTCACCATTGCGGGGAATACCCCCGGGGGGTATCGTGTTCAGAATGATCGCAGACATCAAAAAGCGGGCACTGCACCGCAGCAAGATTCTCGAGGGCCAGATGCGCGGCCTCGAAAAGATGATTGAGAACGAGGAGTACTGCATGGACATCATCACGCAGTCGCTCTCGATTCAGAAGTCGCTGCGCAGCCTCAACAAACTGCTCGTGGAGAACCACCTCCGCACCCACGTGAGCGACATGTTCGCCGCGGGCGGTGAGCAGCAACAACTCGCAATCGACGAGCTGCTCAAGGTGTACGAGATCAAGAACCGGGAAGAGTAAATGTCACACGATCACACATCGCCGCTGGTCGAGCCTGCAGAGACGGCGCCGGCGAATCACGAGCACGCGCACCACGAGCACGAGCACGAGCACCACGAGCACGCCGGCCACGACGCGCACGCCGGCCACGACGCGCACGCCGGCCACGACGCGCACGCCGGCCACGACGCGCACGCCGGCCACGACGCGCACGCCGGCCACGGCGACCACTCCCATCACGACCCGGCGCAGTTCAGGCGCAAGTTCTGGCTGAGCCTTGTGCTGACGATTCCGACCCTCGTGTTCTCGCATGGACTGCAAGAGATCCTCGGCCTCGACGGGCCACGTTTTCCGTTCAGCGACTATATTCCTGCGGTCTTCGGCATTGTGATCTTCTTCTACGGCGGACTCGTCTTCATCAAGGGCGGAATCCAGGAGATCCGCGCGAAGCAGCCCGGCATGATGCTGCTCATTTCGCTCGCGATGGTTGTCGCGTTCGCCTACAGCGCGGCGGTCACGCTGGGCTTCCCTGGCATGGACTTCTGGTGGGAGCTCGCAACACTCATCACGATTATGCTTCTCGGCCATTGGATCGAGATGAGCGCGATCATGGGCGCACAAAACGCGCTCGGCGAACTCGCGAAACTCATTCCCGACGAGGCAGACATGCTGCACGGAGACCATGAGATGCGGGTGGATGTCGCGTCTCTCACCGTTGGCGACGTTGTGCTCGTGCGCCCGGGCGCCGCGGTTCCCGTTGACGGCGAGGTGGTTGATGGCGAGTCTGACGTCAACGAGGCTCTGCTCACGGGTGAGTCGACCTCGGTCAGCAAGCGGGTGGGCGACGCGGTCATCGCCGGAAGCCTCAACGGCTCAGGATCGCTCACGGTTCGCGTCACAAAGGTCGGCGCCGACACGGCAATCGCCGGCGTGATGAAACTTGTCGCCGACGCGCAGGCGAGCAAGTCGGGCGCTCAGGTGCTCGCCGACCGTGCCGCTGCCCTGCTCTTCTACGTCGCGCTCGGTGCAGCGGTTCTTACGCTCATCGCGTGGGCGTTGATCAGCCCCGACGACCCGGCGTTTGTCATCGAGCGGGTTGTGACGGTGCTGATCATCGCTTGCCCGCACGCTCTCGGCCTGGCAATACCGCTCGTCGCGCAACTGTCGACCGCTATCGGCGCGAAGAACGGGCTGCTCATTCGCAGTCGGTCAGCACTCGAAGACGCGCGCACGATCGACGTTGTGCTGTTCGACAAGACCGGAACCCTCACCGAGGGCAAGCAGGGCGTCGCCTCTGTGACGCCGAGCGGTGCCCTTGACGCCGACGAGTTGCTGGGGCTCGCGGCATCCATCGAGGCAAAATCTGAGCACCCGATCGCGCGGGCGATTGTCGCCGAGGCGAAGGCGCGCGGGCTGTCTCTCGCTCGCAGCGCGAAGTTCGTGAACCTCGCGGGTCGTGGCGCCGAGGCAAACCTGGGCGAGCGTCGCATCACGGTCGCGAGCCAGCGGCTTGTCAACGAACGCGGACTGCAGGTCGGCGCCGAGCTTGTGCACTCGACGCGTGAGGCAACGGGCGAGGGCAAGACCGTCGTTCTTGTGCTCGAGAACGACACGGTGCTCGGCTCGATCGCGCTCGCCGATGTCATTCGTGCGGAGTCGGCAGAGGCTGTTGCGGGGCTCAAGAAGCGAGGCATCCGCGTTGCAATGCTTACCGGTGATTCGCACGCCGTCGGCTCATGGGTCGCCGGTCAGCTCGGCATCACCGAGGTCTTCGCTGAGGTGTTGCCCGGGCAGAAGTCCGAGGTCGTTGCGCGTCTGCAGAAAGACGGCACGCGCGTGGCGATGGTCGGCGACGGCGTGAACGACGCTCCCGCTCTCGCTCAGGCCGACGTGGGCATAGCGATCGGTGCCGGAACGGATGTCGCTATCGAATCCGCGGGCATTGTGCTCGCCTCGAGCGACCCACGTGGGGTGCTGGCCGCGCTCAACCTCAGCCGTGCGACATACCGCAAGATGCAGCAGAATCTGTTCTGGGCCACCGGGTACAACGTTGTGGGAATCCCGCTCGCGGCAGGTGTGCTGATCTGGGCGGGCATCACCTTGTCGCCCGCGCTCGGAGCGATCTTTATGTCGGTCTCGACGATCGTTGTTGCGCTCAACGCGCAGCTGTTGCGGCGGCTGAAGCTGTAGCGCTCTCGTTGGTTGAGTAGCGAGCGCCAGCGAGCGTATCGAAACCCTGTGGTTTCGATACGGCCGTGGGCGGCCTACTCAACCAGCGAGACGACATAATAAGCAGATGCCCGCGAAGAAGCCGCTCCGAATCGTTGTCGCGATCAATCCCACCGCTTCATTCGGCAAGGGCCGCAGCGTCGGGCCGGCGGTCGTCGCCACCCTGCGCGCCCTCGGGCATAACGTCACAAGCCTGCAAGAGCCGGACTTCGAGCAGCTTGTCGCCTCCGGTCGTAATGCCGTCGCATCCAAGCCCGATGCTTTTGTTGTTGTCGGTGGCGACGGAATGGTCAACCTCGGCACAAACCTCGTCGCGAAGACGAAGGTGCCGCTGGGCATTGTTCCGAGCGGGACGGGCAATGACATGGCGCGCGGACTCGGCATTCCGCACGACAACACCGAGGCCGCGATCGGGGCGCTGGTTGCTGCCCTCGAGCGCCCCGCGCGTGTGATCGATGCGGCGCTCATTAGTTCGAGCCACGAATTCGGCGAGCCCAAGCAGACCTGGTTTGCGTGTGTGCTCTCGGCCGGTTTCGACGCGATTGTCAACGAGCGTGCGAACCAGATGACCCGACCCAAGGGCGCGAGCCGGTATCTCGTCGCGCTCGGCATCGAGCTCATCAAGCTCAAGTCGATCAAGTATCGAGTGGTGCTCGACGGTGTCGAAACCGTTACGGAGGCTGCGCTCATCTCGGTGGGCAACAACGTCTCGATCGGCGGCGGTATGAAGGTCACGCCCAACGCGGTTATGGACGACGGCCTGCTCGACGTGCTCATCGTGCAACCGCTGTCGCGTATCGCGTTTCTGCGCGTCTTTCCGAGTGTGTTCCGCGGCGAGCATGTCAGTGACCCCCGCGTCACGATTCACCGCGCTAAGAAAGTCACAATCGACGCGGTGGATGTCGCGGCCTACGCCGACGGGGAGCGCGTCGGCCTGCTGCCGATCGACATCGAGGTCGTGCCGGGAGCTCTGCGCGTGCTCGCGCCTCTGCCCGAAGTCGCGCCAGTCTCCTAGTCGGTCGTTTCGCCTTAGTCGGTCGTTTCGCCCTCGGCGGGTGCTTCGCCCTCTTCCGGGGCGAGTCCCGAGACAGCCGCGTCGCTCGGGTCGAGGGCGACGCACGAGTACGCGGTGACCTCAACGTCGTCGACTGTCTCGCTGCTCACAAGAAACGACTGCTCGGTCTTGAGTCCCTCGGCGAGCGAGGTCTTGAAGGTCGTAAAGACCTCGGCGCACGAAGCGGATACAGCGTTCTGTAACCCGCCGGCCTCGTCGACCTGAGTCGTCGTCAGGGTGCCTTCTGCAAGCACCTTGAAGCTGTGCTCGGCGGAGCACGGGTTGATAGTGACCTTGCTCAAGTCGCTGCCGTCGCCGATGTACGAGAAGCAGTCACCGGTGAGAAGTTCGGTCGACTTGATCTCGGAGCTCTCGGTTACCTGGCCCGTGTCGTCGCGAGTGATCCCGCCGAAGAGCGAGCATCCGGTCAGAATGCCGGCGAGAGTAACCAGCGCAGCGGTGGCGGCAATTGGGCGCAGGACTGTCTTCATGGTTCCTCTTTGGAGTGATGCTCGGGGGAGTGCGTGCTGTCAGATCATCGTATCGACGAAGTGACAAAAGCTCTGCGCCCCGTTCGAGTGCCTCGTTTTGTCAGGAGCACCTTTCGTATGGCATACTCGTCTAGTTGTCGTGACGGCCCCATCGTATAGCGGCCTAGTACGCTGGCCTCTCACGCCGGTAACACGGGTTCGAATCCCGTTGGGGTCACCAACACTGATTTTCTCGAAGATCAGGCCAAAAGCCCGCACAAACGCAAGTTTGTGCGGGCTTTTTGTATGCCCATCCCCGCGTGCGCGCTACTGCGTAGCGAGCGCGCCAGTTCGCCGTAGCGCGCGTGAGACGTAGTAGCGCGCACGCCGGGGGAGACCGGGGGGCGGCGGGGCTACTGGCGCCCCTCAAAGCGCCGCACCTCGGCGTCGACTGCGGAATCGTCGAGGGCGCGACCGCGTGGCCCGTAGGCCTCGAAGGCCTTGAACGCGGCCCCGATACCCATTCCGAATATGACCCAGGCGGGCCAGAAGTAGGCGCTCGGATTGGTGAGAAACCACACGGCGACGACGACGAGCGTCACACCGGCGTACACGAGCAGGTAGTTCTTGAACTCCGCCTGAGCTTGGAGGCGGCGACGGGCGAGGGTGCGAATGTCTGTGCTTTCCATGCCCTCAAGGCTAGAAAGCGACATCCATTCGCACCATCAACCGGTTGGCTTAGTGCGTGATCGCCGGGTCGGTGGACTGCGTCTTGACCGGGTGGGGAATCGACTGGCTGATCTTGTCGATCCACGCGAGGGCGATTGCCGAGAAGATGAAGACCATGTGGATGATGACCTGCCACATAACGCCGTCCCACGTGTAGGTCTCGCCCGTGACGTTCTCGGAGTTGGTGGCGCCGAGGTCGCCGACCTCGATGAAGGTCTTGAGCAGGTGAATCGACGAGATGCCGATGATCGCCATTGCCAGCTTGACCTTGAGAACGTTCGCGTTGACGTGCGAGAGCCACTCTGGCTGGTCGGGGTGACCGTCGATACGGATCTTCGACACGAAGGTCTCGTAGCCACCGATGACAACCATGATGAGCAGGTTCGCGATCATCACAACGTCGATGAGACCGAGCACCGCGAGCATCACGCTTGCCTCGGTGACCTTCTCTGAGTGGTTGATGACCTCGTCACCGAGGTGCCAGAGCTCCTGCGCGAAGACCCAGACGTAGATCAGCTGGGCGACGATGAGCCCCAAATACAGGGGCGCTTGCAGCCAACGGCTGAAAAAGATCATGTAGCCGACCCCGGAAACCCATGGGGACTGCTCACGAAACTGGCGGGGGGCAGGGGAAGGAATTTCGCTCACCCAGCGATTTTATGGGGGTATCGCCTGAAGGTTCGCCTCGCGTCAAGCCCCCGATGCGGATTGCTTTTCACTTTAGGGCTGGGTAACACTAAAGGAGACCGCAAGGAGACTCACAGTGAATCTGCCGACCAGCGGCCCCGGTAGCGTCGTGCTACGCGGCCGGTATCGCCCCACCGACCTCATCGCACGAGGCGGCATGGCCTCCGTGTACCGGGCGCGCGACGAGTTTCTCGATCGGGATGTCGCGGTAAAGATCTTTCAGGCGACAACATCTGAGCAGATCGAAGTCGGCAAGCAAGAGCTCAAGGTGCTCGCGGGCCTCAGTCACCACGGTCTCGTCACCCTTCTCGACGCGGGTGTCGATCAGTCGAGCCCCGATGACCCACACATCTTTTTGGTTATGGAACTCGTCGAGAGCCGTGACCTAGCCGACGCACTGCGCGACGGCCCGCTCGGCTCGCGCGCCGCGGGCTACGTGGGCTTCGATATCGCCGAGGGCCTCGAGTACGTGCACCAGCGCGGAATCATCCACCGCGACATCAAACCAGGCAACATTCTTCTCGTCGACTACGGCGACAGCGACGAGGTTCGCCCGCGCGCAAAGCTCACCGACTTTGGCATCGCCGCTTTTGGCGACGTGCAGCCGGCGCCCCTCGACGGCAAGACCGTCGGCACTGCGGCCTACCTGAGCCCCGAACAGGCGCGCGGGGCCGTGCTCACCCCCGCGAGCGACGTCTACTCGCTGGGCCTCGTTCTGCTTGAGGCGCTCACGGGCTCCCTCGCGTTTCCCGGAACGCTCAAGGAGTCGATCGCGGCCCGACTCGAACTCGACCCGATTGTGCCCGACAGCCTTCCCGATGACTGGCGCAACCTGATCAGCGCCATGACGACGCGCATCCCGGTCGATCGCCCTCCCGTGCGCGATGTGATTCTCGCGCTGCGGCACATCATCATCGAAGAGCTGGGCAAGCACCGCGCCGATGAGTCGATAATTCCCGTCGACGAGCCGGCGCGGATGGAGGCGGTGCGCCGCTACAACCTCCTCGATACCCCGCCCGATGGCACCTTCGACCGCATCACGGCACTCGCTGCACGCATCTTCGATGTGCCCGTGGCAATTGTGAGCGTCGTCGATCACGACCGCATCTGGTTCAAGTCGCACCACGGGCTCGAGGTCGACGAGATTCCGCGCGACCCGGGGCTGTGCGCCTCGGCGATTCTCAACGACAAGCCGTGGATCGTCACTGACGCGAGAACCGACCCGCGCACGCTCACCAACCCGCTCGTGGCGAGCGAGTTCGGGTTGCAGTTCTACGCGGGGGTTCCGCTGCGCACGCGCGACGGCCACTCGCTCGGCACGATCTGCGTTCTCGATTTCGAGCCGCGCGAGGTGACCGAGTCAGAGATCGCTAGCCTCGAAGACCTCGCCGCGATGATTATGAGCGAGCTCGAGTTGCGTCTCGAGAGCCGCAAAATCGCCGCAGAGGCTCGCGCTGTATCCATCGAGTAGCCCGTAACGCGATAAGCTTTCAGTCGCGAAGGGGAGTATCCCGAACCGCTGTGGTCGTCAACACGGATTCCGATGGCGAAGTCCCGGTCACAGCAGCATCCATCTGATTGAAAATATCTGGATGCGGGGAGAGACTTTCGGGTTCTGTCACGCCCGCAATCACCACTCCATCCGAAACGGATTTCTATGGAAACGCTCGCCCTGCCCGCCTGGTTCGAGATCAGCTCTTTTGTCATACTCTTGGCAATTCTCGCGATCGACCTCATCATCGCCTACCGCCGGCCGCACATTCCGTCGACGCGTGAATCGGCTCTGTGGGTGGGCTTCTACATAGTTCTCGCGCTGATCTTTGCGCTTCTTATGCTGCTCATCGGCGACGCGGAACATGCCGGCCAGTTCATCGCCGGGTGGGTGACCGAATACAGCCTCTCGATAGACAACCTGTTTGTCTTCGTCATCATCATGGCCAGGTTCTCTGTGCCGCGTAAGTACCAGCAAGAGGTGCTTATGGTGGGCATCATTCTGGCTCTCGTCTTCCGCGGCATCTTCATCATTCTCGGCGCCGTCATCATCGAGCAGTTCAGCTTCGTCTTCTACATCTTCGGTCTCTTCCTGCTCTACACGGCCGCAAACCAGGCGTTCACGAACCACGACGATGAGGCCGAGACCGAGAACAAGCTCATCGCGTTCCTGCGTCGCCGCATCGCGATCACCGAGACCTATGACGGCGGAAAGGTACGCACGGTAATCGATGGCAAAAAGGTCTTCACGCCGATCCTCATCGTGTTCATCGCGCTCGGTACAACCGACCTCGTCTTCGCCCTCGACTCGATCCCCGCGATCTTCGGAATCACCCAGAGCCCGTTCATCGTTTTCACCGCCAACGTCTTCGCGTTGATGGGTCTGCGTCAGCTCTACTTCTTGCTCGGTGACCTCATCGACAAGCTCGTTTACCTCAAGTACGGCATCGCGTTTATCCTCGCGTTTATCGGCGTGAAGCTCTTCTTCCACGCTCTGCACGAGAACGAGGTGTTCTTCATCAACGGCGGACAGCACGTCGAGTGGGCGCCGGAAATCGGCACCTGGACCTCGCTCGGAGTCATCCTTGCGTCAATGGCCGTTGCCACGATCGCGAGCCTGATCAAGATCCGGGTCGACAAGAACCGTGTATCAGCCGAATAACTCGTAATACCCCTTGAGAGCCTCGGCTTGGTCGGCGACAATCGTGACTAAGCCGAGGATCTCGGGTGGCGTCGCCGAGAGCCACCGACTCCTGCTTTCGACGCTGGCGTCAGCGGCGAGGGGCAAACACTGTGACTCAGCAACCCGATCTTTTCGAATGGCTCACCGAGTTCGAGAATGATGAACGCGAGTCACGCCGCCGACGTATTCTCGGTCGCACCGGTGGCCTCTACTATCGCTACCCCGGCCAGGTAACCCTGGTCTTCGGGTCGATCGGCCTCGGCCTGATCATGCTGTTCGCCGCGACCGTCTGGCCGCTCGACAGTGGTGGCGGATCATGACGATGATCCCGCCACAACACGACCGCCCCGGAACGCGCGAGACAACAACCGCCTGGGTGTTCTCGCTCGTCGCCGCCCTCTTTCTCGAGGCCGCCGCAGTGTGGGGTGCCCTGAGCATTCTTGAGTTCCGCAGCGCCCAGGTGAGCGTTGCCAATGTCACCCCGCAGGTTGAGCCGAGCCGTCCGCCCACGCGAATGCCCGACCCGACACCCACCCCCACGCCCGACTCGCGTGTGCCGGCCGCGTGCCGCGATCTCTACAGCAACTCGATGATCAGGGCGCTGCGCTCGGCAGGGCTACGCATCGAAACTGCCGAACCGGCCGCGGGAGCACCCGCCTCAGGGTCTGCCGACGAGACTCTCGACGCACTCTTCGCAGACTCGACTCTCATCGAGTGCCGATGGATGGGTGGCGAGGGCAACCAGGCGTCGGGGCTTCTGACCGTCGTCGCGTCGACGACCCCGCAGGTTCACAAGGCCGCGGTGCGCCGAGTGAAGGCGATGGGGATGACGCGGCTCTCGGAAAACGGTGGCTCGCGATACATAGTCGAGGGAAGGGATGCGTCGAACCGCCTTCACGGGGAGTCGCACTTCTTTCGCGACGGCCTGTGGATAGCCACGCGGTGGTACGGCCACGGGCAGTACGGCTATACCGCCGACATCGTTGAGCAGGTTTTTCGTTAGGCATGGGCACCTCTCCCCATGCCGCACGGACCGGTCGGGGCCTTTCTCGCGCCTAAGGTTGGTACTTTAGAGCGACACATTCGTATCGAGGGAGGCGCCAGCGTGGAATTTACCTCGTCGATGTCAACCTCGAGCGCGATTGTCGACCTCTCAGTGAGCGCGGCAACCGACATTGGCACGGTACGCAAGGTCAACGAAGACAGCTTTCTTGCCGCCACCCCGATCTACCTCGTTGCCGACGGTATGGGCGGTCATCGCGCGGGCGACAAGGCCAGCCAGACCGTGTGTGCGACTTTCGCCGCAGCCTTTCCGACGCCTGTCGCGGCAACGGCCGACGCGGTACTCGACGCGATTCAGGCCTCCAACGTCGCGGTTCGTGACCTGTCTGATGCCGCGTCGCAGTCGATCTCGGGTACAACCCTGTCGGGCATCGCACTCGTCGAGGCGTATGAGGGTGCGAGCCTGCACTGGATGGCGTTCAACATCGGCGACTCGCGCATCTACGCGTGGGACGGCCGCGAGCTCTCGCAGCTGAGCGTCGATCACTCTGCGGTTCAAGAACTCGTCGAGGCCGGCCTGATTACCCCCGCCGAAGCCGCGATTCACCCGGAGCGCAACATCGTCACTCGGGCGATCGGCGCCTTCGATGCCGTCGACGCCGACATCTGGCTGCTGCCCGTGAGCGGCAATCAGTCGTTTCTCCTCTGTTCTGACGGACTCACAAAAGAGCTCACCGACGAACAGATCGGGTCGCTGCTTGCCGAGCACAACTCGGCACTGTCTGCCACGAGCGTCGCCCAGGCGCTTGTGAGTGCCGCGCTCGCCGCTGGTGGCAAAGACAACATCACCGCTGTCTTTGTTGAGTCGCTAGCATCGACAAACAGCCTCCCCGACGAAGATACGACTGGCCGCGCTCGCCGCGCCAACGCATACCTCGAAGACACAATGCCCAGGAGCTAGGAGCCCCACGACAATGCTTCGCTACCACTCCGCCGCGAGCGGACAATGGCTTCTCGCTGCCTCAGCACTGTCGGGCTCCGAGGGCCGTGTACTTGTGGTCGCAACCAAAGACGACCCGGCTGAGGTCGAACACATTTGGTCGCTCGTCTCGTCGAACACCAACGCGCAGGGCATTCTCGACGAGCTCGCGCGTAACGGACTCTCGGCCACCCCGGAGTTTGCCCTGCTCGAGTGGTCGGGCGAACTCGCAACCTCGTCGGCGACTCTCACCTGCATTGTGCGCGGTGCGGCTATCGTCACGGCGGGCGTTGACGGTGATGCAGTCGAGGTTGACGGACGTTCGGCGACGACGTGGGCCGAGCGCAGGCTCGAGTCCGTTGCATCCATCGATTTAAAGCTGGGGGTGGATGTCGCGGCTCTCGCCACGCTTCCCCTCGAGCGCGGCGTTGCCTGGGTTGACCGCATCGCGATCTTGGGCATTGGGTCGGCGACCCCTCCGGTGTCTGCGAGTGTGCCGCCCGCGCGCAGCGCTACCCCCGCCGCGAAGACCCCGCCGGCCGCAACGGCGCCGCCCGCGAAGGCCTCGACCGATGCAGCCGCTGATGCCCCCGCCCTTGTCGCGCCTCCGGCCCTTCCGATCATCGCGCCGCGCGCCGAGGCCATCGAAGACAACACGATCGCCGAGTTCACAATGGCGTCGGCTCCCGACCCCGACGATGAGCCCGCGCCCGTCGCCGACGTTGCAGCCGTAGCTGAGCCCGAGGCCTTTGGCTACGACAGCCTCTTCGAAGAGACGATGGTGCGTTCGATCGAAGACGCAGCAGTTCGACCAGAAGAGGAAGACGAGCACGCAGAGGCCGCGCCCGCCGCAGCCGCTCCGGCCTCTGCTGCGCCAGCCGTTTCGGGCGACCACGACGGAATGACAATGATGGGCTCCGATTTTGCCGCTCTGCGTGAGGCTCGCAAAAAGGCGCGCGAGAGCGGGGCGGGCGACGCCAAGCCGGGCGACTCAAACCAGGGCGACTCCAAGCCCGCAGCCGCACCGAACTACACGCTCGAGATTTCGACGGGCGGCAGAGAGCCGCTCGTGCAGTCGGTCATCGTGGGTCGCGCACCGAGCGTGAGCAAGGTCTCGGGTGGGCAGATTCCGCGACTCGTGACTCTCACCGGCAACGACGACATTTCACGCAACCACGCGCAGTTCTCGATCGAGGGCGACACGGTGGTTGTGACCGACCTTCACTCCCGTAACGGAACGACAGTCATTCTTCCGGGGCGCCAGCCGCAGCTGCTGCGTGCGGGGGAGCCGACCTCGGTTCTCGTCGGCACCATCGTTGACTTCGGTGGCGGCCTCACTCTCACCGTCAAGGATTCCTGATGCGCCGCGCCCCATCGCAGCCCCCCGAGCTTCCCGGGTACAACTACGTGCGCCTGCTGGGCACGGGTGGTTTCGCCGATGTCTTTCTCTACGAACAGCAGCTGCCGAAGCGCAAGGTCGCAGTCAAGGTGCTGCTTATCGACGAGCTCAACGACTCGTCGCACGCCGCGTTCATCGCCGAGGCGAACCTTATGGCGCAGCTCTCTGCGCACCCCTACATCGTCACGATCTACAACGCGGGAGTTGCAGAAGACGGTCGTCCCTTCCTCGTGATGGAGTACTGCTCGGGCGCGAGCCTGGGGGAGCGGTACAAGCGCGAGGTCTTTTCGGTCGCCGATGCCGTGCGCACGGGTGTTCGCCTGTCGAGCGCCATCGCAACGGCACACTCGGTCGGCATTCTCCACCGCGACATCAAGCCCGCGAACGTTCTCACCAACGACTACGGCTGGCCCGCCCTCACCGACTTCGGTATCTCGTCGACGCTCGATGACGAGCTGCCCACCCACACGATGAGCGGTCGCCCGGTCACCGAGACCGGCACGGCCGGCACCACCGAGAGCCAGTCGGTCGGTATGAGCATTCCGTGGTCGCCCGCCGAGATGTTCGAAGACGACCCGCAGCCCGACGTGCGTTCCGACGTCTTCTCGCTCGCAGCGACCATCTACACCCTTCTCGCCGGGCACACCCCGTTCGAGATCAAGGGCCGCTCGAACGGAACCCTCGACCTCGTTGGTCGTATCGAACGCGGCGCTGTGACTCCGATGACGCGCACCGATCTTCCGCGGTCGCTGCTCGCCGTGCTGCAGAAGGGTATGGCGACCAAGCGCGACGACCGCTTCGCGACAGCAGTCGACTTCGCCCGCGCACTGCAGCGCGTTGAGCTCGAGCTGGGTTACGCCCCCACGGGCATCGAGGTGCCCAACCTCGACATTGCTCCCGTTGAACGCGACGAGGTTGCGGGCAACGATGACGAGACCCGCGTTCGCTCGGTGTCGACGATCGCCGCGCAGGCTCCGTCGCCCCACGCCGACGAGACGCGCGTGCGCAACGTCACCTACATCACGCCTCCCGTTGTCGAGCCGACGAGCTCTGCGCCGCCGGTGTACAACGCCCTGCCCGAGAACACCGTTGTGCGCGCACCGCGTGCCGCCGACCCCGCGCAGCAGGTGGTTACCGAGCCTGCGGCCGCGCCATCCATCGCCGCGCCTGTTGAACCGAAGTCGAAGCGAGGTCTGGTTGTCGGAATCGTTGCGGCAGTCGTTGTTCTTCTTGTGGGCGGCGTTGTCGTCGCATCGATTCTTACCTCGGGCGACAACGTGCGCGACGATGCGGTTCCCACCAACCCGGTAACCGGCGAAGAAGATCCATCGGCGATTGGCGGCGAGGTTGTTCCGCAGCCGACTGACGGCGTCGCGAAGGTTGCGTCGAACGGCAAGAGCGTCACCTTCACCTGGAGCAACCCGGCGCCCGAAGACGGCGACACCTACCGCTTTGCGCGCTCAGAGCAGCCGGGCGCTGCCCAGCCGATTGCCGAGCCGAGTGTGACGGTCGACGGACTCTCGGCTGGCCAGCGCCAGTGTGTTCAGGTTTACACTTATCGAGGTGGTCAACTCAGTGCACCCTTAGAGATCTGTTCGGACGAATGAACCCCATAAAGGTTGAGTACTGCGGCGAATGGTACGAAATCGCCGACCCGAACGACTTTTCGATCGGTCGCGAAGCCGACCTGACGATCGACGAGAATCCCTATCTGCACCGCGTGTTCTTGCGCATCTATCAGGACTTCGGTCTGTGGTGGCTCGCGAATGTTGGCACGCTGCTGTCTGCAACGGTGTCGGATACAACGGGCAGCGTTCAGGCCTGGCTCGCGCCGGGCGCAAAGCTTCCGATTGTTTTTCCGAAGATGCACGTGATGTTCTCGGCGGGGTCGACAACCTACGACTTCACGATTCACGCGCAAGAGGACTACTACGACACAACAACGAGCGCGACGAGCAACGCGGGCTCGACGACGGTGATGCCTGTGACGCTCACTTCGAGTCAGCGACTTCTTATAGTGGCGCTCGCCGAGCAGGTGCTTATGCATAGCGTGCCCGGTCGCGGTTCGATCCCGACGTCGGCAGAGGCCGCGCAGCGACTGGGCTGGTCGATGACGACCTTCAATCGCAAGCTCGACAACGTCTGCGACAAGCTCGACAAGATCGGCGTTCAGGGGTTGCGCGGCGGCAAGGGAAAACTCGCGACAAACCGGCGTTCACGGCTTGTTGAGTACGCCGTGGCGAGTCACCTCGTGAGTGTCGATGACGTTGCATTACTTGACGAGGCTCATGGGGAGTAGTCCCCATTCGCTGAAGAGAAATGGTCATGTTACGGTGGCTGAGCACAGCACCCCCTCTAGGGGTTACACAACAAATCGGAGCGTAAATCGGTGGCGGTATCGAATTGGTGGGTGCGTAGCCGCAAGGTGATCGCATCTGCGACGGCCATTCTTGTTGTCGTAGCGGTACCAACGACTTTCGCGATTCTTCACGAGGGCTTTCCGGTCACCGATGTTGATCTCACAACGCGCGACGTGTGGGTCACCAACGGCGAGGAGTACCTCGCCGGTCGCCTCAACCGCCAGATCGAAGAGCTCAACGGTGCGGTAGCCGCCGCGAGCCCCGACTTCGATGTTGTGCAAAACGGCACAAACGTTTTTATGGTCGACGCCGTCACGGGAGTGCTGCAGCGCATTGACCCCGCTTTTACGCGACTCATCGAGAGCGTTGATATTCCCCAGGGTTCGTCGGTTGTTCTCGGCGGCACAACGCTGTCGATTCTCGCGCCAACGGGCGACCTGTGGACGGTCGATGTCTCGAATCAGCTCGACTTCAGCGCGGCAGACGAACCAGCCCTCAGCCTCGGAAAGGGCGCGGCAGCCACTGTCTCGCCGAGCGGCACAGTCTTCGCGGCATCGCTCGCCGATCAGACACTGACAACCCTTCGCGACGGCGAGAAGCCGGTCGAACGCTCACTCGAGTTCTCGTCGAAATACCAGCTCACCGCGGTTGGTGAGCGCGCAGTCGTTCTCGACACGGGATCAAACGAGGTTGTCGTCGATGACGGCACGCGCGTTTCGCTCGAAGAGTCGACCGGCATCAAGCTGCAGCAGCCCGGCAAGAGCAACGACGCCGTGATCGTTGCGACGGGCGACGCACTTCTGCGCGTCGGCCTCGGTGGCGGCATCGAGATCGCAAAGGGCACGATCCCCAGCCCCGTCACCAACCCCGAGGGCGTTTCGTCGCCCGTGTGGCTCAACGGCTGTGCGCACGGCGCCTGGGCCGAGAAGTCGCAGTACCTGCTGTCATGTGACGACAAAGAGCCGGCAGCGAGCGCCATCCCGCAGCCGACGATCGGCGCGATCGTAGAGTTCCGCGTCAACAAGTCGGTCATCGCGCTCAACAACCTGACAAACGGAAACGTCTGGCTCGTCGACAATGACATGCGCCTCGTCGAGAACTGGGACGAAGTAACGCCCCCGAAAGAAGAAGAGGCAGAGGAGGGCGACGAGAAATCGACGACCCAGTCGTTTGAAGACACCCTCGCAGAGCGCACCGAGATCAACCGCCCGCCGACGGCCAACGATGACCAGATGGGCCTGCGCGAGGGCCGCACAACAATTCTTCCGGTGCTCGAGAACGATACCGACCCCGATGGTGACGTGCTCACCATCACCAAGACGACAGAGGTCGAAGAGAGCGTTGGTGTGCTCGACCTCATCGACGGCGGCCGCGCACTGCAGTTCACGCCGGCAGAGGGCGCGTCGAACGCGTCGTTCGATTACACGGTGGATGACGGTCGCAAGGGTGTAGCGACGGCTCACGTCTCGCTCAAGGTCGTCAACGACTCCGTCAACACCCCGCCGAGCGAGAAGCGCTCGACAAAGGTGAGCGTCGAGGCCCGCGGAACCACCGAGTACAACGTGCTCACCGACTGGATCGACCCCGACGGCGACGACCTCGTTCTCGTGTCGGCGGCGCCCGTGAGCGGCGACCAGGTGCGGTTTACGCCCGATGGTCTTGTGACATTCCAGAGCAAGACCGCCGAGGTTGGCGAAAAAGAAGTTCGCCTCTCGGTCTCAGACGGGCACAAGACCTCAACCGGAACGTTCTTCGTCGACGTCAAGGCTCCCGGTAGCCTCGACCCGATCGGTACCCCCGACTACGCCGAGTCGTTCGAGGGCCAGACGGTAGTCATCAAGCCGCTCGACAACGACGTGACACCCTCGGGCGACAAGCTCGAGCTGCTCAGCATCGACGAGCTTCCGTCTAACGCAACGGTGCAGGCCAACCTCGAGCGCCAGACGGTCTCGTTCACGGCTCCGAAGGCCGGTACCTACTACTTCTTCTACGCGGTTGGCGCCGGAGCGAAGTCGACGATCGGCATCGTTCGCGTTGACGTGCGCGAGAACCCCAAAGAGCCGCTCGACCCCATCGCCGTGAAGGACACCGCGTATCTCCGCGCGAACGAGCCGACGATCATCAAGGTTCTCGCGAACGACGTGTCGCCCAACGACTTTGTTCTCGCCGTGCAGGGCACCGATACGTCGAGCACCGCAGAGGGCCTCACGGTAGAGGTGCTCAACAACACAAACATTCGTATTACGTCGTCGTCGGCGCTCACCGAGCAGACGCAGTTCACCTACACAATCTCTGACGGTCTCAAGACAGCGCTCGCGGGCGTCACAGTTGTGCCTGTCGCGCCGATCGTCAACCGCCAGCCCCCCGTCGCGCTCGACGACGGTGTGAGCGTTCGTGCCGGCGACATCGTGCGCTACCCGGTGCTTACAAACGACTACCACCCCGACGACTCGCAGCTCATCGTCGACCCTGAGCTCGCAGACGTGACGAATGTGGGCGAGGGCGGACTCGCCTTTGTCAACGGCCAGACCGTGCGCTACCAGGCGCCGAAAAAGGCCGGCGAATACTCGGTGACCTACCGCGTCTCTGACAAGTACGGCGAATCGGCAACCGCCGACGTCAAGTTCACCGTCAAGGCCGACGACGTCGAATCAAACCTGCCGCCGCAGCCAGAACCGCAGACAGCTCGCGTCTTCGCGGGTGAGTCTGTCGACATCGAGGTTCCTCTCGACGGCATCGACCCCGACGGTGACTCGGTGATGCTCACGCGCATTGTCCAGCCTCCGACCAAGGGTTCACCGAGCGGTATGACCGAGAAGGGCTTCACCTACACGGCGAACGCCGAGTCTTCGGGAACCGACACCATCCAGTACGAGGTCGAAGACACCTTCGGCGCTAAGGCGCAGGGCACGATCAGCATCGGTGTTGTGCCGGCGGGCGAGACAAAGGACCCGCCGAGCGCCATCGACGACAGCGTCGAGATCAAGCCCGGCCGCTCGGCGTCGGTCGACGTGCTTCTCAACGACTCCGACCCGAACAACCTGCCGCTGTCTGTGACAGAAGAGCTGCTCGAGGTCGACCCCGGAATTATCGCGCGGGTCGAAGACAACAAGGTGATTCTCGAAGCGCCAGAAGAAGAGGGCACCTTCTCGATTCGCTACGAGATCTCGAACGGAAGCTCGGGAATCGACAGCGCCTTTCTTCAGGTGCGCGTGACAAAGAAGGCGAAGGCCATCTACCCGACCGCGGCCGACTACTACGTGCCGTTCGATGACATCGTCGACAACGAGTCGGTCACCGTGAGCCTTGACGGCCTCATCGCCAACCCCTCCGGACTCGCGAACGAACTCGAGGTGGCAGTTGACGGCGTCAACGCCGATCTCGCCACCGTCAACCAGGGGAACCAGACGATCACCGTGCGACCGGGCGAGCGACGTGTCGCGATCGCGTACTCGGTCACGAACCTCGACGACAACCTCACCGGTAGCGCGTTCATCATCATTCCGCCCAAGGTGAGCGCGAGCTACTCGCCGCCGCCGTACCTGCGCGATGACCTCGGTGAGATCGTCATCGACATGAACGGCGAAGAGCAGTGGAAGCTCGAAGACATTCTTGTTGTGCCCTCCGGTCGCCCCGCTGTTATCACCGAGGAGAAGACCGTTGTTGCCCTCAACAGCGATGGCACGAGCTCGTACATCGACAAGAGCACAATCGGCTTCGTTGCTTCGCGTGACTACCGAGGACCAGCATCCATTTCATTCGAAGTGACGGATGGCGCGGACAAAGACGACATCAACGGCAATGTCGCAACGATTGTGCTGCCGTTTACGGTTGGCGACCCCGACTTCACCGACACGCCTCCAACCTTCACAACGCAGAGTGTGCGCCTCGAGTCCGGTCCGGATGGCGAGCAGACGGTCGACCTCAGGGCGTCGAGCGCGCACCCGAACCCGTCGCTCGTGAGCCAGTTCTCGTACGAGGGACTCAGCGGGCAGACCGAGCACATCCAGGCGAGCATCAGTGGTGGAGACCTCAAGGTCTCGTCACCGCTCGGTTCGCCGGTCGGCAGCAAGGCAACTCTGCGCTTCACGGTGAAGTACAAAGACTTCGAGATTCCCGGTGTTGTGACTGTCACGCGTGTGCCGTCGACAAAGCCGCTCGCGCAGGCCGTCGAAGACACCGATAAGGGCCGACGCGGCGTTGTTCAGCCCGCCTACAACGTTCTCGCCAACGACTACAACCCGTTCGAGAGCGCTGGAACCCCGCTCAAGGTCATCGCCGCCAAGGTAGAAAACGGCGGCGAGACGGCCGCGAGCGTGCAGTTCACACCGGACGGCAAGGTCACAGTCTCGCCAGGGCCGAGCTTCATCGGTGTTATCAGCGTTGTGTACACCGTCGAAGACGCCTCGAAAGAGCCGAGCCGCAACGTTCAGGGGCGCTACCTGCTCAATGTGCGCGACGTGCCCAGCAAGGTCGACGCTCCCGTTGCGACGCCCGGCGACCTGCGCGCCTCGGTGGCGTGGAACACCCCGTCGACCAACGGTGAGCCAATCAGCGGCTACACGGTGACCTGGACTCCCGCGCACGGCGCGGGCGGTGGCTCTGCAGAGCTGCCCGGCTCTGCGGCTAACCACACGGTAACGGGGCTCACGAACGGTACCGACTACCGGTTCCGAGTCGTCGCGCACAACGTGATGGGCGCGAGCACAATCTCAGACGAGAGCAACGCCGTGCGTCCGAAGGGACAGGCAACGGCCCCCACCTCTCTCAGCATCACACCGAGCACCTCGGGTAACGGCGTACTGAGCATGTCGTGGGGCGGCGCCGGTGCAAACGGTGGAGAGATCACCGGCTACACCTGGACCGTCTGGAGCGGTGGCTCTGCTGTCGCCTCTGCAAACACCGGCGCAACGAGCGCGACCTGGGCAGGCAACGTCGGAACGACGTACACCTTCTCGGTCGTCGCTCTCGCTACCGGTGGCGACTCGAACCCCTCGTCACGTTCGTCGGGTGCCACCCCGTCGCCCGGAAAGCCGAGCGTCTCGCTCAGCGCTCCCGGTGCCGCAGGTGACTACACGCTCAACGCGGCCTACGGTGCGGCCCAGGCCAATGGCGCAAACCCGAGCTACTCGTGGACGATCAGCGGGCTCGACTCCGGCTCCGGCGCGCCCAAGTCGTTCAGCCGCACGGGTGCCCAGAACACCGGGTACACCCTGACTGTCACGGTGACGGTGGGCAGCGTCAGCAACTCCGCCTCTGCGAGTGCTACAACACCCGGCCCGTATGTACCGCCCGCGCCGACCGAGTGGGCAATGAACGTGCCCGTCAACTCGTGCCCCGAGGAGTACAGCCTGCAGTCGGGCTACTTCAACAGCAGTGCGATCACCTGCTCGGCTCCCGGTGGCTGGGTGCGCGGCGACATCAACGTTCAGTGCAAGAAGCCCTCGGCCGACTGGTACCGCTTCCGTGATGGATCGCGTGGCTACGGCGACAACATGCTCGTCAAGGGCTCGACGATCAACGGACCCAAGGGTTCGGTTCCCAATTGCTAACCCCGTTTTCACCTCAGAGGAGTACCCGCACATGGCAGTAACCCAGGAGCAGGCGACATGGTTCGCCGACGCCTTCAACAAGCTGATCGGCAATGTCGACCAGGCGATTCTCGGCAAGACGCACGTGCTGCGTCTCGTTGTGACGGCGCTGCTCTCTGACGGTCACGTACTGCTCGAGGACTTTCCCGGTACCGGCAAGACGGTTCTCGCGAAGGCCCTCGCCAACACGCTCGACGGCACCAACTCGCGCATTCAGTTCACGCCTGACCTTCTGCCTTCTGACGTCACGGGTGTCACGATCTACGACCAGAACAAGGGCGTCTTCGAGTTTCACAAGGGGCCGATCTTCGCCTCGATCGTTCTCGCCGACGAGATCAACCGTGCTTCACCGAAGACCCAGTCGGCTCTGCTCGAGGTTATGGAAGAGGGCGTCGTCACGATCGACGGCATCGGCCACTCGGTCGGTAGCCCGTTTATGGTCATCGCGACCCAGAACCCGATCGAGCAGGCCGGAACCTACTCGCTGCCCGAGGCGCAGCTTGACCGCTTCCTCATCAAGACGAGCCTCGGCTACCCCGACCACGCGACAGCCGTGACCCTGCTGATGGACTCGGGCAACCGCGCCCGCGCCTCGAAGATCAAGCCGATCATCTCGTCGAGCTCGATCCCGACGATGTCGCAGCTCGCCTCAGAGGTGTTCGTTGACGCCTCGGTTATGGAATACCTCAGCAGCATCGTTTCGGCGACCCGCACCGACAAAGACGTGACCCTGGGCGCGAGCATGCGTGGCGCTATGGCGCTCTCACGTGCCGTGAAGACCTGGGCGATCGCCTCGGGCCGCACCTACGTCACGCCGGATGACGTGCGCGACCTCGCCGTTCCCGTGCTCGCTCACCGCCTCATCATCGACCCCGAGTCGGACTTCGCCGGCGTCAAGGCCGAAGACGTCATCAACCGCATCCTCGTAAGCATCGAACCCCCCACCTACCGCGCAGCATGACGATTGCCCCCGAGGCGCCGACTGAGCAGGCGCCGCCCGTTGCAACGAAACGTCGGCTGCCCGACGTCTCGGGCGTTCTGCCGCGCCTGAAGACCTGGGGCAGCGCCGTGCTGCGAGTTCTTCACACAGCGTGGCTGGTGATTTCGCTTCTCGCGCGGCGGGGCTGGCGCGTCATCCAACCGGTTGTTTCGATTGTCAGCTCGACCGGCTGGATCGTGCTGTTGACGATCATCGTTCTTGGCACTCTCGGTTTTCTCTTCGGCTGGCAAGAATTCGTTTATGTCGCGGTGACCCTGCTCGGCGGACTTCTCGTCGCCGTGTTCTTTATCTTCGGTCGCGCGGCTTTTGGCGTCGAGATCGAGCTCAACCCGCGTCGTGTTGTCGCGGGGGAGCGCGCCCTCGGCGAAATGAAGATCACCAACACGGGCACGAAAAAGTCGTCGCCGTCGCGCTTCGAGCTGCCCGTTGGCAACGGTATGGCCGAGTTTGTTGTGCCGGGGCTGCAGCCCGCCGAAATGCACGACGAGCTCTTTGCCGTGCCCACCAACAAGCGCGCCGTAATCGTCGCTGGCCCCGCCGTCTCGGTGCGCGGCGACCAACTCGGTCTTCTGCGTCGCACAGTGCGCTGGACCGACCCCGTCGAACTCTTTGTTCACCCGGTCACCGCACGCATTTCTCCCTCGGCGGCCGGCCTCGTGCGCGACCTCGAGGGTGAGATCACCAAAAAAATCACTAACAACGACATCTCGTTTCACGCGCTGCGCGAATACCAGCAGGGCGACGACACCCGCTACGTTCACTGGCGCACCTCGGCCCGCACCGGTCAGCTGATGGTTCGCCAGTTCGAAGAAACCCGCCGCTCGCAGCTCACGGTTATGCACAGCGCCGACCGCAACGCCTACGCCTCAGACGAAGAGTTCGAGCTCGCAGTGTCGATCACCGCCTCCATCGGAGTTCAGGTTCTGCGCGACGGCACCCGGTTGAGCGTTGTCAGCGACGTTATTGACCTCAAGACCGTCACTGTCACCGGTTTTCTCGATGACACCTGCCGCCTGTCTGCTGTTGCGTCGCCCTATGCAACGCCGCGTGACTTCGCGCGCGAGAGCACACTGCGCCTGCCACCGCCGAGCGTTGCGATGTTCATCACCGGCTCGAAGGTTGCGCCGATTGGCATTCGCGCCGTCGAGTCGCTATTCGGAAAAGACGCCCAGACGATCGGCTTCCGCGCCGAGCCTGGCGTGCCGTCGAAGGTGGGCTTCGTCAAGGGCCTCACCGTAGTCACGGTCGGCAACCTCGCCGACCTGCCCAAACTTTTGAAGAGGGTGCGATGACCGCCACCGACACCCAGACGACTCCCGCGCGCACCGTGCCGCGCGTGACAGTCGCGCCGCGCGCACTCGTAGACGTGGCCGTTCTCTCGATTCTGTCGATCATCGGCATCATCGGTTTCTCGACGGCTTTTCAAGACCAGGGCTGGCTTCTCGCCGGTATCGGCGGGCTCGTTGTCGGAACCGCCGCGGCGTTCGGTTCGCACTTTTTGCGCCTCGGCACCATCACAACGCTGCTGCTCGCGATCGTCGCGTTCTTCGTCTTTGGTAGCGCCTTCGCCGTTCCCGGCATCGCGCTTTTCGGCTTTATTCCCACGCTCGATTCGCTCGCCGCTCTGAGCATCGGTTCGGTCTACGGCTGGGCAGACATCCTCACGCTTCGGGCGCCCGTGAGTCTTCCCGAGTACGTGACTGCAGTGCCGTTTGTATCGACCTGGGCTGTTGGCCTCGTCGCGACGGTGCTTGCCGTGCGCTGGCTGCCGAAGCACCGGCGCACCGCCCCGCGGGCCGCCCTCCTGCTCATCGGCCCGGTCATCCTCTACGTCGCCGGAGTTCTTCTCGGCACCGAGAACCCAATCTTTGCCGCGCTGCGTGGAATCACCTTCGCTGCCCTCGCTCTTGTCTGGCTTGGATGGCGCCACACAACCAGCCAGAAGATCAATGCCGCCGGAAACCGAGTGCTTCTGCGCAACCGGCTCGTGGGCACGGCGATTCTTGTCGTCTCTGCGGTTGCTGTCGGAGTCGTCGTTGGCGGCGTGCTCGCGCCCGAGCCCGATAACCGGTTTGTGCTTCGCGAAGAGGTTGAGCCGCCGTTCGAGCCGCTCAACTACCCGAGCCCGTTTGCTGCCTACCGGCACTACACAAAAACTCTCGAGCAAGAGACGCTCTTTACGGTCTCGGGTCTCGAGCCAGAACAGCAGCTGCGCCTCGCGACCCTCGACACCTACGACGGCATCATCTGGGGCGTCGCGGGGTCCGAGATCGCGACGCAGGGCTCCGGTTCGTTCAGCCTCGTCGGCCGTGACTTTCCCGAAGCACCGCTCGTGACCGAGGGTGTCTCGAGCGAACTGACGGTCACCGTCGAGGGCTACAAAGACGTCTGGGTGCCCGACATCGGCTACACCTCGAGTCTCAACTTTGCTGGAGACGATGCAAAGGCCGCCGCGGAGGCGCTGCGATACAACGCCGCAACCGGAACCGCAGTTCTCACCTCTGGCCTCGCCGAGGGTGACAGCTACACGGTGACCGCCGACCTGCAAAAGGCCTACGCGGTTGAAGATCTCATCGACGTGCCTGTCGCATCGATCTCGCTGCCGCCCGTGAGCAACATTCCCGATGTGATCAACGCGAAGGCCCGCGAACTCGCTGGTGACGCCGAGACACCCATCGAGCAGTTGTCTGCGATCGAAACGGCGCTCAAGACCACGGGCTTTTTGAGCCATGGCGCGGCCGACGATGTCGTCAACTCGCGCGCCGGTCACGGGGCCGACCGTATGGTCGAGCTCGTCACGCGCGTTCCCATGGTGGGCGACGAAGAACAGTACGCCTCGGCGTTCGCACTTATGGCGCGCAGCTACAACTACCCCGCACGCGTTGTTATGGGCTTCAAGCCCGAGGTCGCGGCGGGTGGCGGCGAGGTCGCCGTTCGCGGCGGCAACGTCACCGCGTGGGTCGAGGTCGCGTTCGAGGGAGTCGGCTGGGTGCCGTTCTACCCGACCCCCGACAACACCGACGTTCCACAGGACGAGATCACCAAGCCGCAGTCAGAACCGCAGCCGCAGGTGCGCCAGCCCCCGCGCACCGAGAAAGACCCCAACGACCTCGTCGCCGGCGTCGAGATTGACGACACCAAAAAAGACGACAACTGGTTCTTGCAGATTCCGGGTTGGGTCTGGGTAGTCGCACTCTCGCTGCTCATCCCGGCCGCGCTCATCTTTATCCCGCTGCTGCTCATCACCGCGTTCAAGAACCGCCGCGCGCACCGCAGGCGTGAGGCTGCCTCCGGCGACCTCGCCGCCGCCGGTGCCTGGGACGAACTCGTCGACAGGTTCTCTGAGCTCGGCTACGAGATTCCGCAGAACACAACCCGCAAGGGAGTCGCCGCGGGGCTGCAGGGCCAGGTCGGTGAGGCCGGAGCGACGCTTCCGGGAATCGCAACGCGCACCGACGAAGCTGTTTTCTCCGGGGTGGATGTCGCGCGCGAAACAACTGACTCGGTGTGGACTGAGGCGCTCGCCGCTGTCGAAGCCGCGCGTCTCGCTGTCTCGCGAGCCCGCCAGGTCGTCAGCCGCTACCGCATCTCGTCTGCGCGGGCCTGGTTTGGCTCGCTTCTAGCCAAGGCTGCCGCCGAAGCCGAGCGACTGCCACGTCGTAACCGTGAAAAGCCCTCGGGTGGGGTGGGCTAGCATTAATCACTTCGCTCAGACGGGCGTGTGATGCACGGAAGAGGCAGCGATGAGTGAATCGGAAGACAACCCGTTTCTCATTACGCCGCCTCCCGGCATCGCTCCGACGCCCGCCGCCGAGCCGGTCGACGACGAGATCGTTGCCGAGACGTCACTCATCACCCCGCCCCCTGGTATCGAGACCGGCACGTTCAAGATGGCGCAGTCGCGCGCAGCCGAAGACGACAAGGTCGTCACCCTGTCGCCCAAGACGTTCACGACCCCTGGCGGGGCGGTCTTGCCGGTGGGTAAGCCGCGTGTTGTTCCGGCCGCGCCGGAGCCCCCCGCCGTCGCCGATCTGGTCGCCGACGCCGAGCCGGTTGCTGTCGCTGAACCGGCATCTCAGCCTGTCGCCTTCGCTGAGCCGGCCGCCGTTGCCGAAGAGACGCAACTCGCACCGCAGCGCAGCATCCCGGTGACGAACGCCCCGGCTGCCCCCGTCGGCCCGACGTGGCGCCTTGTTATGCCGCACGGCGATGCGCCGGTCGAGGTCGCCGGAGCGGTCGTCATCGGCCGCGGCCCCGTGACCATTCCCGAGTACTCGACTGCACAACTCGTCACGGCCTCAGATCCGAGCAAGTCGGTGTCAAAAACACACGCGCTTCTGGGTATCGACGCGAAGGGACTGTGGGTCGCCGATCTCGGCTCGACCAACGGCACCTTCGTGATAACCCCCACCGGTGGTGACGTGCGCGTGCAACCCGGAGCGCCCGTCTACGTTCCACCCGGAAGCGACGTGGAACTCGGCCAGTACGTCATCACGGTCGAGCTGGGCTAAGCACCCAGCAAGCCAGCAATTCCGGTGGTATCGTCTGAGGATGCATCTCGATCGGCTCGCGCTTCTTCTTAGCCGCGACGAGGCCTGATTCTCCGGCCGTCCTCGTCGCGGAGTTCGACGTTGGCTGAACCACTCGAAACGCAAGAAGGACAGCTTTTATGACTGCAGCATCTCCCGCGCTGACCCTCGCCGAGAAAGTCTGGAAAGACCACCTCGTTGTGAAGGGCGAAGACGGAACCCCCGACCTCATCTACATCGACCTGCATCTGGTTCACGAAGTCACGAGCCCGCAGGCCTTTGATGGTCTCCGTATGGCGGGCCGCCCTGTACGCCGCCCCGATCTGACAATCGCGACCGAAGATCACAACACCCCGACTCTCGACATCGACAAGCCCATTGCCGACCTCACGAGCCGCACCCAGATTCAGACCCTGCGCAACAACGCAAAAGAGTTCGGGGTTCGCCTTCACTCTCTCGGCGACATCGAGCAGGGAATCGTTCACGTCGTCGGCCCGCAGCTCGGCCTGACGATGCCGGGCATCACGGTCGTTTGCGGCGACTCGCACACGAGCACCCACGGCGCGTTCGGCGCGATGGCCTTTGGCATCGGCACAAGCGAGGTCGAGCACGTTCTCGCCACGCAGACACTGCCGCTCAAGGCCTTCAAGACCATGGCGATCACGGTCGAGGGCGATCTGCGCCCGGGAGTCACCGCAAAAGACATCATTCTCGCGGTCATCGCGAAGATCGGCACCGGCGGCGGGCAGGGCTACGTTCTCGAATACCGTGGAAGCGCCATCCGAGCATTGTCGATGGATGGCCGCATGACGATCTGCAACATGTCGATCGAGGCGGGTGCGCGAGCCGGAATGGTCGCTCCCGACCAGATCACCTACGACTACCTCAAGGGTCGCGCGCACGCGCCCACCGGTCAGGACTGGGACGACGCCGTCGCCTACTGGAACACCCTCGCAACCGATGACGACGCGGTATTCGACGCCGAGGTGTTCATCGACGCCAACGAGCTCGAGCCCTTCGTCACCTGGGGCACCAACCCCGGCCAGGGCGTCTCGCTGAGCCAGCCGGTTCCGAACCCCGCAGATGTCGAAGACCCCAACGAGCGCTCTGCCGCAGAGCGTGCCCTCGAGTACATGGATCTCGAGGCCGGCACCCCCATGAAAGACATCCGCGTCGACGCGGTCTTTATGGGCTCGTGCACCAACAGCCGCATCGAAGACCTGCGCGCCTTCGCGAGCATCATCAAGGGCCAGACGAAGGCCGAGGGTGTGCGCGTGATGGTTGTTCCGGGGTCTGCGCGCGTGCGTATTGAGGCCGAGGCCGAGGGCATCGACAAGATCGTCGAAGAGTTCGGCGGTGAGTGGCGCTTCGCAGGCTGCTCGATGTGTCTCGGCATGAACCCCGACCAGCTTGCGCCGGGCGAACGGTGCGCTTCGACATCCAATCGCAATTTTGAAGGTCGGCAGGGCAAGGGCGGGCGTACCCACCTCGTCTCGCCGCTCGTCGCCGCGGCCACCGCCATTCGAGGAACGCTGAGTTCGCCGTGGGACCTCGTCTCGACCGAGGTCAACGAGACAGTAGGAGCCCGCTAATGGACAAGATCTCGACAGTCTCTGGAATCGCCGTTCCGCTCAAGCGTTCAAACGTCGACACCGACCAGATCATCCCCGCACAGTTTCTCAAGCGCGTGACAAAGACCGGCTTCGAAGACGCGCTGTTCTACGGCTGGCGCCAGGACCCGGAGTTCATCCTCAACACGCCGCCGTTCGATGCGGGAAAAATCCTCGTCGCTGGGCCCGATTTTGGTACCGGTTCGAGCCGCGAGCACGCCGTCTGGGCGCTGCGCGATTACGGCTTCAAGGCTGTGCTGAGCGGTCGGTTTGGTGACATTTTCCGCGGCAACTCGGGCAAGCAGGGGCTTCTCGCCGCGCAGGTCGACGAAGCAGACATCGAAAAGATCTGGGCGCTCATTGATGCGCAGCCCGGAATAGAGGTGTCTGTTGATTTGGTTGCAAGAACTGTGAGTGCTGCCGATCTCACTGTTCCTTTCGAGATCGACGATTACACTAGGTGGCGCTTGCTCGAAGGGCTCGATGACATCGGCCTGACACTGCGCGACGAAGCTCAGATCACGGAGTTCGAGGCTCGCCGGGAATCATGGCGGCCGCTGACTCTTCCAGCAAAATAGCCCCCCCGGCTCACTACGCATTAACCGCTTATTCACCGAACCACGGCGAAGGGCGAGTTCCAGAAACAAAGGCGGCACACATGAATTCGCTCGTACAGGATGCCCACAAGGCAGGCGAGAGGGTTGGACTCAAGTCCGACAAGATCATCATCAACGGCGGAAAGCCCCTCAAGGGTCGCATCGAGATTCGCGGAGCAAAGAACCTCGCGACAAAGGCGATGGTCGCGGCTCTGCTCGGCGATGGCCCCTCGACGCTCAAAGATGTACCGAACATTTCCGACGTTGCGATCGTCACGGGAATGCTCGAGGCCTACGGTGTCTCGGTAACCGCGACCGACCCCGGCGTTCTGGTTCTCGACCCGACAAACGTTGAGAAGGCGCACTTCGCCCAGATCGACGCGCTTGCCGGCTCGAGCCGAATCCCGATCCTGTTCTGCGGACCCCTTCTCCACCGCCTCGGTGAGGCTCTTATCCCCGACCTAGGTGGTTGCCGCATCGGCGATCGCCCGATCGACTTCCACATGGACGCGCTTCGTGCCTTCGGCGCGATCGTCGACAAGAGCTACGAGGGAATTCGCCTGACGGCGCCCAACGGCCTCACCGGTGCGCTCATCGACCTTCCGTACCCGAGCGTCGGCGCTACCGAGCAGGTGCTCCTCACGGCGGTTCTCGCCAAGGGAGTTACCGAGCTCAAGAACGCGGCAATCGAGCCCGAAATCATGGACCTCATCGCGATCCTTCAGAAGATGGGCGCGATCATCACCGTCGAGCCCAACCGCGTCATCTTCATCGAGGGCGTCGAGAAGCTTCACGGCTACAACCACCGCGCCCTGTTCGACCGCAACGAGGCGGCAAGCTGGGCATCTGCGGCACTCGCAACAGAGGGCGACATCTTCGTCGGCGGAGCGAAGCAGCAGGAGCTGATGACGTTCCTCAACATCTTCCGCAAGGCGGGTGGAGCCTTCGATATTCACGAAGACGGCATTCGCTTCTACCACCCCGGAACGCCGCTCAAGCCTGTTGTCGTCGAGACCGACGTGCACCCCGGCTTTATGACCGACTGGCAGCAGCCCCTTATCGTCGCCCTCACCAAGGCCGAGGGCGTGTCGATCGTCCACGAGACCGTCTACGAGAACCGTTTCGGATTCACCGACGCCCTCATCGAGATGGGCGCCGACATCGTCGTTCACAAAGACGGCCTTGCCGGTCTGACGCGTCGTGTTCCGCAGCGACCGCTCGAGCAGGCGGCGGTCATCACCGGTCCGACGAAGCTGCACGGTGCCGACATCCGCGTTCCTGACCTGCGTGGTGGCTTCAGTCACCTCATCGCTGCCCTTGCCGCCGACGGCCAGTCGACGATCAGCAACGTGGGAATCATCAGCCGCGGCTACGAGCACTTCACCGACAAGCTCGAGGCGCTTGGAGCCGACTTCATCTACGAGGGATAATCCTTAGGTGACTGACGAGCCATCGAAGGTGGCACTCGAAAGAGTGCGCCGCGAAGCGACCCGTCGCGAGAAGACTCCGATCTTTCGTCTTATGGCGTTTATTCTTCTGCCGCCGATGTGGTTTCTCGCGAGAATCCAGGTCAGCGGAGAAGAGCACATCCCCGCAACCGGGGCGTTTATTGTCGCGCCGAACCACTACAGCGAGATCGACCCGGCTGTCACGGGCGTCGCCATGTGGAAGACCGGTCGGATGCCGCGTTACCTGGCCAAGGCGTCGCTCTTTCGTGTTCCGTTTGTCGGCTGGCTGCTGCGCACGTCGGGGCAGGTTCCCGTCGAGCGCGCTGGCACGCGCGGCGGGGGAGACCCGCTCATCGCGGCGCGCAAGATCGCGCGCGAGGGACTCGCTGTTGTTGTCTACCCCGAGGGAACGCTCACACGGGATCCCGACCTGTGGCCGATGCGCGGCAAGACCGGCGCCGTGCGGATAGCGCTTCAGGAGAACCTCGACGTTATCCCGCTTGCGCACTGGGGAACGCAGAAGATTATGCCGCGCTACGCGCGCCGCATCAGCGTCTTTCCGCGTAAAGATGTGCAGGTGCTATTCGGCCCGCCCGTTGACTTGTCTGCTTTTCGCAATCTTCCGCTCGACAACGCGACTCTTGCCGCAGCGACAAACGTTGTGATGGATGACATAACCGCCCTGTTCGAACAGCTTCGAGGCGAGAAGGCCCCAGCCAAGCGCTGGGACCCCGCCGAGCACAACCAACAAGAAACGGGCCGCTTTGAGCAGCACTGAACTACCCCACGCTGCGCGTAAGGTCGCCGTACTCGGCGCGGGTTCCTGGGGAACAACCTTCGCCAAGATTCTCGCCGACGGCGGAGCCGACGTGGCCCTGTGGGCGCGCCGGCCAGAGCTCGCGCGCGAAATCACGCAGTCGAAGCGCAACTCCGACTACCTCCCCGGAATCAACCTGCCGCGCAGCATCTGGGCAAGCCCGTCGCTGCCCGAGGTGCTCGAGGGTGCCGAGCAGGTTTTTATCTCGGTTCCGGCGCAGTCGCTGCGCGAGAACCTCAGAATCATTCGCGATCTCATTCCCGCCAACGCCATAGTCATCTCGCTGATGAAGGGCGTCGAAAAGGGCACAAAGCTGCGCATGAGCGAAGTTATGGAGCAGGAGCTGCGCATCGGTGCCGCGCGCATCGCAGTCGCCTCTGGGCCCAACCTTGCACTCGAGATCGCCAAAGAGCAACCGACGGCCGCAGTCATCTCGAGCGAATCGCGTGAGACAGCGACGCTCGTCGCGATGACAGCGACCTCGCCGTACTTCCGTTCCTACGTCAACACCGATGTCATCGGCACCGAGTTCGGCGGCGTTCTCAAGAACCTCATCGCTGTCGCTGTCGGCATCGTCGACGGCGTGGGCCACGGTGAGAACACCAAGGCATCGATCATCACCCGCGGGCTCGCCGAGATGACCGACTTCGCAGTTGCCTACGGTGCCCGGGCAGAGACCCTTGCCGGTCTCGCGGGCCTCGGCGACCTCATCGCAACGTGTGAGTCGTCACTCAGCCGCAACAACACGGCGGGGCGCCTGCTCGGCCAGGGCTACACCTTCTCGGAGGTCGTCAAGCAGATGAGCCAGACGGCAGAAGGTCTCTCGTCGGTTGCGCCGATTCTCGAACTCGCGCTCGCCAAGGGCGTTGAAATGCCGATCGTCTCGCAGGTCGCCGAGGTTCTCGCGGGAACGCTTGACCCGCGCGACATCGCACCCCACCTCACCACCGACCCGATTCCTCAGGGAGAGTAAGGATGCTGACCTCACTCGCCGACGGTCGCCTCCTTGCAGAGAAGACCGGAGCGACCCCTCCCGCCGTTTTTGCGCTCCACGGCTGGCAGCGCACGGGCAATGACTTCGGGCGCATCGTTGACGGCCTCGACGCTGTCGCTCCCAACTTTCCCGGCGCCTCGCCCGCGGCCGAGCCGCCGACCGAGGTCTGGGGGTCGCCCGAGTATGCAGAGCTCATCGCCGACGCGATCCGCCCGTTCGGACCGGTCGTTATTGTCGCGCACTCGTTCGGCGGCCGCGTCGCGGTGCACGTTGCGGCTCAGTACCCCGAGCTCGTGCGTGGCCTCGTTCTCACGGGCGTGCCACTGCTGCGACTCCAGGCGCCGCCCAAGGCGGCGCTCGGGTACCGCATGCTCAAGCGACTTGCGGCTCTTGGTCTTGTCTCGAAGGCGCGGCTCGATGCCGAGCGTCGCAAGCGTGGCTCAGCCGACTACAACGCCGCACAGGGCATCGTTCGCGACATCTTTGTGAAAGTCGTCAACGAGGACTACCGCGACGCTATGGCGCGCGTGACTGTGCCCGTGCGTATGGTCTGGGGCGAGAGCGACACCTCCGCCCCCGCGGATGCCGGCCTCGCCGCCTCGAAGCTCATTCCCGACGCGCGTTTTCGCGTCGTCCCCGGTGCCGGGCACCTTCTCGAGGGCAGCCTCGAGACGGCCGTGCGCCACGACCTGCTCGAACTACTCCTGGAGGTCGACTCACAGTGACCGTGCTCATCGCTACCCTCGTCGTCGGTGTTATCGCCGCCCTGCTCGGAGCCGGCCGCTGGCTGCGCGTCGCCCAGCGCGAGCACTACATAGCGCCGTGGACGACCCGCATCGCGCTGCTCTGGTTTCGCGCGGTTCCCGCAAACGTCACCTTTATTCTCGGCGCGCTGCTATTTAGCGTCGCTGGGTACCTCGGCTGGATCAACGACTCGGGCACCGCGTGGTTTGCCCTCGTCGGTCCGCTCTTTCTCGCGGCGGTTCCGCTTGGTCTGAGCGTGCGTGGAACCTCGGCGAAGCTCGCCTGGACCATCCGCCTCAAGCGTGTTGCAGTTGTCTGGGCGGTGCTCGTTCTCGCGATCGGCGCGCTCCTTGTGCTCCTACTGGGCACCGCGGGCGTCACGGTTACTCTCGTGCTCCTGCCGCTCATTACCGACCTCACGCTCGTCATTCTCAAGCCCGTCGAGAAGGCACTTTCGCGCAAGTTTCTGCTCAGCGCCCGCAAGCGACTGCAGCAGGTTCGCCCGAAGGTGGTAGCGATCACCGGCTCGTACGGCAAGACCTCGACAAAGGGCTACGTCGCACACGTGCTCGGCGGCGCGTTCAGTGTCGTCGCGTCACCGGCATCGTTCAACAACCTCATGGGGCTCTCGCGAGCCGTCAACGAGCGCGTTGTTCCCGGCACCGAGGTGTTTATCGCCGAGATGGGTGTCTACGGTCGTGGCGAGATCCGCGAGCTGAGCGAGAGCTTTCCGCCTGACATCGCAGCGATCACCACGATCGGCGAGGCGCACCTCGCCCGCATGGGCTCGCGCGAGGTCATCTTCCAAGCCAAGGCCGAGATCACCGAAAAGGCGTCGACTGTTGTGCTGCCGATCGACGAGATCGAGCTCGCCGGCCTCGCCGCGCTCTGCCGCACTCAGGGCAAGCGTGTCGTCACTGTGTCGACGGTTCCCGGAGCCGACGCAGACGTCATCGTCGACGGTGCCGGGGGCACTGTAACTGTCGCGGGTATCACCGCGCCCGTCACGATCCCCTCGGTGGGACACGCTGTGAACCTCGCGATCGCGGTCGGCATCGCTGTCGCGCTCGACGTCGAGCTCGCCACAATTGCCAAGCGGCTCCAGGCGCTCCCCGACTCGCGTCACCGTGCAGAGGTTCAGCAGACCGAGAGCGGGGTGCTCATCATCGACGACACCTACAACGCGAACCCAGTGGGCGCCGAGCGCGCACTGCAGGGTGCCGCGGCGATGGCTGCCGAACGCGGCGGACCGCTCGTTGTCGTCACACCGGGCATGGTTGAGCTCGGCAAGGTTCAGGTGCAGCGCAACGCGGAGTTCGCGACATCCATCGCAAATCTTGGCGGTCACCTCTTCGCCATCGCCCGCACCAACCGTCACGCGCTGATGCAGGGAGCGGCAAACGGCCCGCACCCCGTGCGTACTTTTGACCGCCGTACCGAGGCCGTTGCCGCGGCGCTCGATCAGGCCGGTGACCGAGGCGTTATCCTCTATGAGAACGACCTGCCCGACCACTACCCGTGATCGTCGCGGCCTTTTTCTCAGATCTTTGGAGTTTCTAACGTGAGTTCCCCGTGGGCTGTCCTCTTTGGCGGGCCGTCGCCCGAACACGAGATCTCGATCCTCACGGGTCTTCAGGCCGAGCGGGTGCTGACCTCCGCCGGTGAGGCCGTCACGCCGATCTACTGGGCGCCGTCGGGCGAGTGGTTCCTCGTGCCGAGCGGCACAGAGGCCAAGGACTACCTCGACGGCGTGCCGAAGGGCGCGAAGCCGATCGAGGTTCGCCTCTCGGGCGACTCGGGGCTCTACGTCAAAAAGAAGGCGCTGCCGATCTCGGCGGTGCTGCTCACCCTTCACGGCGGCGTCGGCGAGGGTGGGGGAGCAGCAGCGCTCTTCGCGCTCCTCGGGATTCCCGCCACCGGTTCGTCGCTCTTCGCGGGAGCCGTCGGCATGGACAAGCTCGCCTTCGGCGGTCTTATGCGCGTCTCGGGCGTCGCATCACTGCAGCGCGAGGCTCTCTCGGCGACGGTCGCTCCGACCTTCGCCGGCCCGTACATCGTCAAGCCGCGCTTCGGTGGATCGTCGATCGGAATCGAGATTGTCGAAGACGTGGATGCCGCGCGGGCGATCTCCAAGGCGAGCGCCCACCTGCGTGCCGGGGCCGTTGTCGAGCCGTACCGCCCAGAACTCGTTGACCTGAACATCTCGTTCCGCACCTTCCCTGCTCTCGAGGTCACGGCCGTCGAGAAGCCCCTGCGTGGAGCAACAACGAACGGGCTCTACTCGTACGCCGAGAAGTACCTCTCCGGTGGCGAGGGTTCCGAGGTCGGGCTCACGTCTGCGCCTCGCGAGTTTCCCGCAGTGCTGGCCGACGGCATCGCCGAGAAGGCTGAGGTTATGGCCCGCCGCGTCGCGGAGGTCACCGGCCTCACCGGCATTGTGCGCGTTGACCTGCTTCTCGATGAGGCAACCGGCGACCTGTTCGTCAACGAGGTCAACTCGATTCCGGGTGCACTGTCGCTCTACCTCTGGGCGCCCACTGTCGCGGCCTCGAAGGTTCTGCTCGACGCGCTCGTCGAGGCGCGCGACAAGCCGTTTGTGCTGCCGGCCGGCGGCTTCGGCTCCGGTGCAGCTCTTCGTGCCGCCGGCGGAATTGCGGGCAAGCTCGTTGGCCTGGACGGCCCCCGCGCGTAGCCGCCCGCGGGTCAAGCAGCCCACCCACGGCCGCGCTAAACCCGCGTGCGCGCTACTGCGTCTCACGCGCGCTAGTTCGCCGTAGCGCGCACGGTACCTCGTAGCGCGCAAGCCAGGTTTCGAGACGCTCGCTACTCAACCGGTGGGGCTGTCGCCGGTCGAGCAGGCAGCCCGCGGCCGTATCGAAGCCACTAGCCCAGCGAGTCTTCGATCTCGGTGCAGGTTCCGGTCTCGGTCGTGCGCGCGATGTCGTCGACGAGGTCGTAGAGCACGGCGCCCGGGGCAACGATGTCGCGGTTGATGATGACCTCGGTCGCGGGCGAGCGGCCGTAAGTGGTGAAAACGTAGTTGGGCGCATCGGAGTCGTCGCGCAACCAGTAGGTGCTCGCGCCGTCTTCGACGAGCACACACGGAAGAGTCGACGTCGGCGCGGGTTCTTCGACACCGCAGCGCACGATGACTGCCGTCGGCTCGCCGTACGCGACGACACCCTGGGCATCCGTCTCGCGAATCGGCAGGACTGCCACGGCATCGGGCGCGTGAACCACTACCTCGGCACAGCCCGGATCGATCGCGTTCTCTGCCGGTGTCAGCGCCACAGTTTGAGCGCATCCGCTCAGCGCGGCGGTCATAACTCCCGCGCTCAGAACCATGGCGAGGGCGACCAGTCGCGGCGAAGTTTTCATCGCTCTCAGGCTACCTTGGAACCATGACGGCCGATGAGACTGTGGGCTCGGTGGGGGAGACCGCGGCACTCGCGAGAATCTTCCCGCGCCTGCCCAACGCCGACGCCGCGATCGTCGGCCCCGGTGACGACTCTGCGGTCATCGCGGCGCCCGATGGTCGCTTTGTTGTCACGACCGACATGATGATCCACGGGCCCGATTTCAGGCTCGCCTGGTCAACGCCACACGATCTCGGCTGGAAGGCAGCGGCATCCAATCTCGCCGATGTCGCCGCGATGGGCGCGCGCCCGACAGCTCTCGTCGTCGCTCTCGCTGTGCCGGCCGAGTCGCCCGTGACCCTGCTCGAGGGGATCGCCGACGGTTTTCGTGACGCGTGCGCCGCCCTCGCCCCGGGCTGCGGCGTTGTCGGAGGCGACCTCTCGGTTTCCGACACACTCACGCTGGCGATCACCGCGTTCGGCGACCTCGAGGGTCGCGTGCCCGTGCTGCGGTCTGGTGCGCGCGTAGGCGACACGGTTGCGGTGTCGGGCGTTCTCGGACACGCGGCCGCCGGCCTCCGCATGCTGTTTGAACACGGCGTGATGGATGCAACGGAGCTGCGCTCGCGCGAGCCCCTCGTCGACGCTCAGCTCGCTCCGCGTCCGCCGATCGCCGACGGCAAACTCGCTGCTCTCGCCGGGGCGACGTCGATGCTCGATCTTTCCGATGGCCTCGCTCTCGACGCGCGCAGGGTGGCCGCCGCGAGTTCCGTTGGGCTCGATCTCGACTCTGCGGCTGTCGCGAGCCGCGACGCTCTCGACGGCGGCGAAGATCACTCGCTTCTCGCGACGTTCCCGGACGGAACGGCGCTGCCCGGGGGCTTCAGGGCGATTGGCAGGGTCGTGGCTGGCACGGGTGTGCTCGTCGACGGTGTGCCCTACGAGGCGCGCGGCGGTTGGGACCCATACGAGGGCTGGAACGGCGGCCTGGGCTAACTTTCAAAGCCGGTCGCGCGCACCCAGTACAGGGTCGTGTCCCCGTAGTTTTTGAGACGTTCGAGCGCGAGCCCCTCGGGCCAGACCGGCTCCGGCGAACGCGACGAGCGCTCGAGCACCAGCAGGGCCTCCGGTGCGAGTCGCGGAACGAGCGCGACAAGCGAGGCCTCGAGCTCAGCGTTTCCGAGCTCGTAGGGCGGGTCGGAGAAGACAAGGTCATAGGTGCCCGGCGTCGACTCGAGAAAGGTCTGCACGGGACGCGGAACGACCTCGATCGGCACCGGTCGGGGCGCCTTTCCGGCGATCAGCGCCGCGTTCGAGCGGCAGACGCGCACGCCCTTGGGGCTGCTTTCGACGAGGGTGACCGACGAGGCGCCGCGGCTGGCTGACTCGAGCCCGAGCGCGCCGGAGCCGGCGTAGAGGTCGAGTACGCGACATCCAACAATCGCATCTCGTGATTCGAGCGCGGAGAAAATCGCCTCGCGAATGCGGTCGCTGGTGGGGCGGGTTCCGGTGGCGGGAACGGCGAGTCGAAGGGAGCCGGCGAACCCGGCGATGATGCGTGTCACATCGCCCACCCTACAAGCGCGCGCCCTGGGTAGCTGAGCACGAGCGCCAGCGACGTATCGAAACCACAAGGCGTACACGCACGCGAGAATGGAGCCATGCCCGACCTCGAGTTTGAAACCGTCGACGGCCGCACACTCGACCTCGCGCGCGTGCTCGACCTCTACGGTGCCGTCGGGTGGACTGTCTACGCGAACGATCCGGGCACACTGTCGCTCGCGCTCGCCGGGTCGACGAGTGTTGTCGTGGCGCGAGACGGCGACGTGCTCGTTGGGCTCGCCCGGGTCATCAGCGATCGCGCGACGATCTGCTACCTGCAAGACGTGCTTGTGCTGCCGTCGCGCCAGCGCGAGGGAATCGGTCGGCGCCTCGTCGAGCTCGCGCTGCAGCCGTACGCGCACGTGCGCCAGAAGGTGTTGCTCACCGACGACGAGCCCGGGCAGAAGGCGTTCTACGAGTCGCTCGGCTACGCGCAGGTCGAGGGAAGCCTGCGCGCGTTCGCGCGCTTCGACGGCTGAGTCGGCCCGCAAGCGCGCACTCAACGAGCACGCAAAAGGTACCCTCTAACAGTGACTTCTCCGCTCGACGTGAAGCTGAGCAATGCGCTCGGCGGGCGCACCGCTGCCGCGATCAGCAAGGGCCTCTCACTCACTACGGTCGGCGACCTGCTCAGCCACTATCCGCGGCGGTACGCCCAGCGCGGTGTGCTCACGGCGCTCACCGAGCTGCCGCTCGACGAGAACGTCACGATCGTTGCCGAGGTGCTCTCGACCGACGTGCGTGAGATGAAGGCCAAGCGTGGATCCATCGTCGAGGTGCGCATCACCGACGGCAAGGGAATCCTGTCGCTGACCTTTTTCAACCAGCCGTTCCGTGCGAAAGAGCTGCGCCCCGGCGTGCGCGGAATCTTCTCGGGCAAGGTCGGCGACTACAAGGGAATGCGTCAGCTCGCGCATCCCGATTACGAACTTTTCGAACGCGATGAGATGGATGTCGCAGACGACGTCGAGAAGGCTAAGAGCTGGGCCGAGCTGCCGATCCCCATCTACGCCGCGACGTCGACCGTTGCGAGTTGGCAGATCCAGAAGTCGATCGAGATTGTGCTCGACACGCTTCCGGCGCTCGAAGACCCGGTGCCGGCCGAGGTACGTACCTTCCGACGCCTGATGCCGTACGCGAAGGCGCTTGAGCTCATCCACCGCCCGGTGACCGACGCCGACTGGAATGGCGCGCGCAAGTCGCTGCGTTTTCAAGAGGCCTTTGTGTTGCAGTCCGCCCTGCTGCGCGAGCGTGCGGTTCTCCGCGAGATCCCCGCGACGCCGCGCATCCAGGGCGACCTGCTCGACAGCTTCGATGCGGCGCTTCCCTTTGCGCGCACGGGTGACCAGGAGCGCGTGGGGTTTGAGATCAGCCGCGACCTCGCCGAGGGCGTGCCGATGAACAGGCTCGTGCAGGGCGAAGTGGGTTCGGGCAAGACGCTCGTTGCGCTGCGGGCGATGCTCGCTGTCGCCGAGAGCGGCGGGCAGTCGGCCTTACTCGCCCCGACAGAGGTGCTCGCGCATCAGCATTTCAGGTCGATCGTCAAAACGCTTGGGCCCCAGCTCACCGAGAAGCTCCGGCCGACGATTCTCACCGGTCAGCTGCCGGTTGCCGAGCGGCGCAAAGCCCTGCTCGGCATTGTTGCGGGGGCGTCGCGCATCGTCATCGGAACCCACGCGCTGCTCGGCGACAAGGTCGAGTTCATCGACCTCGGGCTCGTTGTCGTTGACGAGCAGCACCGCTTCGGCGTTGAGCAGCGCGAGAGCCTGCGGCAGAAGGGCGCGACCCCGCCGCACGTGCTTGTGCTCACCGCGACGCCGATTCCGCGCACGGTAGCGATGACGGTCTTCGGCGACCTCGACATCTCGACGATCGCCGAGCTGCCGAGCGGGCGCTCGCCGATCGTTTCGCACGTCGTCACAAACCAGAACCTCTACGACCGCGCTTGGCAACGTGCCGCCGAAGAGATCGCGAAGGGGCACCAGGTCTTTGTTGTCTGCCCGGCGATCGACGAAGCCGAGGTCGAAGAGCCACTCGAAGACGACGGGGAGGTCAAGCGCAAGCCCGCGAGTGTCACGCAGACCCTCGTCGAGCTCGCCGCTAATCCGGCGCTCGCCGGTGCACGCATCGCGCCCCTGCACGGGCGTATGTCGAGCGACGAAAAAGACGCGACCATGCAGGCCTTTGCCACCGGAGACATTGACGTGCTCGTCGCGACGACAGTGATCGAGGTGGGAGTCGACGTGCCCAACGCGTCGACGATGATCATTCTCGATGCCGACCGCTTCGGCGTCTCGCAGTTGCACCAGTTGCGTGGCCGGGTCGGACGCGGTGGGGTGCCCGGGCTCTGCCTTATGGTGACTCGGGCTGAGCCGGATTCCCTCGCCCGCGAAAGAGTCGAGGCCGTCGCATCCACCCTCGATGGTTTTGAACTCGCGCAGAAAGACCTCGAACTGCGTCGCGAAGGCAACGTGCTCGGCACTGGGCAGTCGGGCGGTCGCTCGAGCCTGCGCCTGCTGCGCGTTGTCAAAGACGGTGACCTGATCGCCGAGGCGCGCGAGCTCGCGTCGCAGATGCTCGCAGACGACCCGAAGCTCGACGACCATCCGGCGTTGCGCGAGGCGCTCGACCGGCGACTCGATGAGTCAGAGAAGGCGTTTTTAGCTAAGAACTAGCCGAGAACCGGGGCGGAACGAGGCCCGCGCCCAGCGCACTGCCATAAACGTGGCACAGGCTGTCGGTATGAGTTCCCGAGTCCCGATCGCAACTCTTGTGTGCGTCGTTTTCGCGCTCGCCGGGTGCAGCTCAACTCCGCCGAGTGATGATGCGTCGATGCCCGACATCCAACCGGTCGGAATGATTGACCTGCCCGCAGAGCTCGACGGGGGTTGGGCGGTTCGTGAGGATGACACCGACGCCGACCAGGACGCCGTCAATATCTCGCGCGCCTACGACCTCGTGGCCGCGGCAAGCGCGATCTACTCGCGCGGAGCGAGCGAGGTGCGGGTTCGCGCCGTCGAGGCGCAGTCGCCGCTCTACTTCGCTCACCACTCCGATGACGAACATCACGCGACACTCTTTGGCGATGTCAGCTGCCTGCTCAGCGGAACCGCCGCGACCTGCATGCGCACCTCGACCGACCTCACCCTGTGGATCGGCCCGCTCGACGGCCCGGCAGAGACGACGGCGGCTCTCGTTGAGTCGACCTGGGCCGCGCTTGGCGGTGGCCCCAGCGTCGCGTGGCCGGTGGGAATGGGCGATGAGGTCGAGCTTCCCGCGATGCTCGGCACACTCACGGCCTATGTCGACTCACCAGAGACAGAACCGCCGGGCACCGAAACGGCATCAAGCATCGAGATGGATGTCGCGGCGCTCTCCGACGCGTTCGGAGGGGTGCCCGCTGCAGAGCAGATCTACAGCGACAGCGAGGGTGACACGACGCTCGTCGCGACGGCGGTCGGCTCGACCGCGCCCGAGACCTACGTGCCCTACGTCGACCCGAACAAGCTGGGGCTTCTCGCTGCACCACTCGAGCGGATCGCGCCGAACGACGGCACGGCAGCGTGCCTCGTGCGCAATCAGCCGGTGACAGTTGAGGGTGATCCCCGCGATCTTGATCCTCGTGTCGTCTGGTGCGAGCGCATCGGTGATGGAGTGATGGTTCGCATCGATCGGGTGGGCGGCGACATCGGTTCCGACATCCAATCGGTCAAAGAATTGACCGACGAGCTGTACGTCGCTGTGACCGGTTAGTCACGGAACGGTAACAAACAACCTATACAGTGAGAGCTATGAGCAGGATCGCCGTAGTTCCTGGGTCGTTTGACCCCATCACGCTTGGCCACCTCGACGTTATCGAACGGGCCGCCGGCCTCTTTGATGAATTGCACGTTCTTGTTGTGCACAACCCTGATAAATCTGCACTTCTCCCCATCGCACAACGCGTCTCGCTGATCGAGCAGGCGATTGTCGACGGCGGGCTGCCAACGAACATCAAGGTGACGAGCTGGAGCGTCGGCCTGCTCGTCGACTACTGCACGGATGTCGGAGCCAGCGTTCTCGTCAAGGGAATCCGCTCGCAGGTCGATGTCGCCTACGAGACGCCGATGGCGATCGTGAACCGCAATCTCGCGGGCGTCGAGACTGTCTTTCTTCTGCCTAACCCCGCGCACGCGCATGTTTCGAGCTCTCTCGTGCGCCAGGTTTCGGCGCTCGGCGGCGATGTAGCGCCCTATGTTCCGAAGGTAGTCGCGGATTACCTTCAAGCCCCCTAGGCTGGCTTAGCTCGTCGCGGAGTGGTTTGTCCGCGAGAGTCAAGGGGGAAATACGCATGTTGGGGCCGATCCGAACCGTCACTCTGCCCGCAATGCGCGCCTGGGTTGCGGCGAAGAATCGTGAACTTGGCCAGCACCCCATGCCAGCTGACTCGGGCCAGACCCTTATCGATGGTCCCGATGCAGACCGGGTTCTCGTCTTTGGCTCCGGGCCTGCCGTCGGGTGGGGTGTGGAGAGCCAGGAGCTCGCGCTTCCGGGAAACCTGGGTCGCGTTCTTGCCGACCTGACCGCGCGCGGAGTTGTCGTCGACGTTGTCGCCGACCCCGAACTCACCGTTGCGACGGCGCTGCCTCGACTCGAAGAACTCAAGCTCTGGCGCTACGAGGCGATCATCATCCTGTTCGGACTCGGCGATGTTGTGAACGCCACCTCGAAACGCGCCTGGCAGCGTGACCTTCGATCGACCATTTCGTTTGTACTCAACAATGCATCGCGAGACTCATCGGTCTTCTTCGCTGGTTTGCAGCCGCAGCGAACGTCATCCACCTACGACAACTGGTTTGGCGGGCTCGCCGCGAGCCACATCGAGGCGATGAACGCGCAGACCGAAGAAATCTGCTCGTCGTTTGATCGAGTGCATTTTGTCGCGCTGTCGACCGCTGTTCGCCAACCCACCGACAACTACGATGCCTGGGGAACCGAGCTTGCCGACACCGTCTTCGAAGCCATCGAAGATCATCGTGTCGACCGCGGGGCCAAGGTCGCATTCGAATCGGTGACCGAGGAGCAACGACAGCAGGCCGTCGACGACCTCGGCATTGTCGACACCGAGCCAGAGGATCGCTTCGACCGCATCGTCACAATGGCGCGACAGTTGTATGGCACGGATGCCGCGGTCTTCTCGATCATCGACCGTGAACGTGAGTGGCACAAGGCCATGGCCGGTACTGACACCGTCGAGGTCGCTCGCAGCAGCTCGTTCTGCAATGTGACGATTCGCCAGACGGGCGGCATGGTGATCACCGACGCAACTACCGACGACCGTTTCTCCGACAACCCTGTTGTTACAGGCGACCCTGGCATCAGGTTCTACGCGGGAGTTCCGGTCGAGGGCCCTGGTGGCGAGCGCATTGGCGCGCTCTGCGTCTACGACCCCAGGCCGCGCACCGGTGAAGTGGTCGACGAGACGATGTTGCGCCAGCTTGCGCACCTCATCGAGGCGGAACTGCGAGTGGAGCCGGCCCGCTAGCCGAGTCGTCGGTATGAGTAGGCCGCGAGCCGCCGTACCTCCGGTCGCCGGTTGAGTAGGCCGGCCGCGGCCGTATCGAAACCCCGTGTCGCCGGTTGAGTAGGCTGCTAGCGGCCGTATCGAAAACCCGTGTCGCCGCTCGAGCGGGCCGCCCACAACCGTATCTCCGGTCGTTGGTTGAGTAGGCCGCCCGCGGCCGTATCGAAACCTAACTCAACCCCGCAACCATCCGCGCCGTACTGACAAACGTGCCGCGAATGGTGTCGGGTCCGTCCAAGTACCCGCCGACGAGCGCCGCGTCGCGCAACAGTACGAGCGCGCGGGCATTCTCGGCAGCATTGTCGCGGCCGGCGGCAACCAGCGCTTGCTCAAGAGTCGCGGCAAACCAATCGCGGTGCGAGCGCACTGTCGCGCGTACCGAACTCTTCGCGTCGGGATACTCCGCTGCCGCGTTGATGAATGGGCAGCCGCGAGTGTGATTGCGGCTGACGTCGTCGGCAATGCCGATGATGATCGCCTCAAGTAGCTCGTTCGGGTCACTGATCGATTCGGACGCCGCGTCGAAGAAATCGCGCAGTGCAGTGTCTTCCGCTGTGAGGTACGCGGTCACGAGGTCTTCCTTGCCGGGGAAGTGCCGGTAGAACGTCGCTCGCGTTACCGAGGCGTCGGCCACGATGCGGTCTACACCGACCGAGTGGATGCCTTCGCGGTAGAAGAGTTTCGACGCTGTGGATAACAATCGTGCGCGCGGCTCAGATGTGCGAGGTTGTGCGGAATTGATGGCCATAAAAAGATGATAGAACGATCTTTCTCTTTTTGCTTGACATCTTCCAAACCATGCGAGTAAGTTCTCAACCAGCAGAAAGAACGATCGTTCTTCCAAACGGGAGAGCGGCACTCCGACAGAAGGATTGAAGAAATGACCACCACAGACAAGGCAACCATCGTCCTCATCCACGGACTCTGGATGACCCCGACCAGTTGGAACACTTGGGCCGACCGCTTCCGCGCGCAAGGACACAACGTTGTCGTTCCCGGATGGCCCGGCATTGACGACCGCTCGGTCGAGGACATCCGTCGCGACCCGTCGGCACTCAAGGGCATCGGCATCAAGCAGATCGTTGACAACTACGAGCGAATCATTCGCGCCCTTCCGGGTTTCTCCGAGGGTCGCAAGCCGATCATCATGGGCCACTCCTTCGGTGGACTGATGACTCAGATGCTCGCCGATCGTGGACTCGGTAGCGCCTATGTAGGCGTCGCTCCCGGACAGCCCGCCGGCATTACAACTCTTCCTTTCTCGACTCTTCGCACGGGCTTTCCGATTCTGAGTAAGCCGTGGTCGAAGACCGACGCGAGCCCGTTCTCGAAGGCTCACTTTCACTACACATTCGGCAACGACGTGAGCCGCGCCGAGTCTGACAAGCTCTGGGAGGAGTCGGCTGTCAACTCGTACAACCGGGTCTTCTTCGAGGGCGTGGCTGGCGCCTTCAACGAAAAGGGCGGCGTCTCGCACGTTGACTACGCCCGCCCCGAGCGCGCTCCGCTGCTGCTCATCGCGGGAAGCATCGACCACGTTGTACCGCCGGCCATCGTCAACGCGATCTACGCGAAGTACACCGGCCCCGCGATAGTCGAGAAGAAGCAGTACGAGGGTCGCACGCACCGCCTCGTTAGCCAGAACGGTTGGGAAGAGATCGCTGACTATGCCCTCTCTTGGGCTGTCGCGCACGCGGCGGTCAAGGCCTAACTCACGGACGCTTCCCAATCCCGACAACACGAACGGCGCGCAACCCTCCGAGGCTGCGCGCCGTCGTCGTCTGCGCGCCGCCGATCTCCTTGACCCGCGAGCCGGCTCGCGACCTGAAACCCTGCCCTGTAAGACCACGACCGAGCTCCTAACCCAACGCCGAGACCCAACCCCAACCCCAAGACCAAGATCAAAACCAAGGCCCAGCCCCAACACCAAGAACCAGCCCCAACACCAAGAACCAGCCCCAACACCAAGAACCAGCCCCAACACCCAGCCCCAACATCCAGCCCGAACACCAAGACCCAACCCCGAGAACCAGACCCAGCTCCGGCGCCGAGACCAACATCGGCCCCAGCCCCAGCCCCAGCCCCAGCCCCAGCCCGGCCCAGCCCCAGCCCAGCCCGGCCCGGCCCGGCCCGAGGTCTAGACAGCCGCCAGCATGCGACGCATCGCCGGACTCTTGCTGACCAGTGGAATCGGGCGCTGAAGCGCGTCGACATCTGGTGGCGGAGTCAGCCAGTATCGACCGTTGATGAGACTGATGCGCCAGCCGTTGTTGTGAATCAGCAGGTGGTGATGTCGGCACAACAGCACCCCATCGGCAAGATCTGTCATTCCGCCCCTGCTGAACTCGTTGATGTGGTGAACCTCGCACCAACTGGGTGGTCGGTCACAATCCGGCCCGATGCATCCACCATCTCGGGCCGCTATCGCGATCCGCTGCTGTGAGTTGTGCAGGCGTTGCGTGCGGCCGAGGTTGAGCGCCTGGCCATCGTTATCGAACAGAATCGGTTGCAGGCCTCCGTCGCAGGCATGCCGGTCGACGGTTGCGAGCGACACTGCAGAACCGCTGCCCTCGAGATGACCCATGCCGTGGTTCTCGCCTGACGGGGTTGTGGCCAGGCTGCGCTTGTCGAGGTCGCGTTGCGTAACTAACATCTTGACCGCGGGCCGCCGTGCGCCGAGCTTCTTCGACGCCGTGCTGCGGGTCGCGACATCCACTAGATCTATCAGTGCATCGAGCGCCAGCTGAGCGTTCGTTCGCGAGTCAGCGAGTAGCGCGACTGCCGCAGCCTTGTCAGCGGGGTCGACGAAGCGAGGGCCGCCACGGCGCGGCGATGTCGCGCTATCAACCGCTGTCACAAGGATCGCGGCGGATTCGAGGTCGAGCAGGCCGGCGAGCCGGGTCATCCCATCGGGAAGCGGCGTGATGCGCAGGTAGCGGAGCTCGCGTTGCTTCTTCTCGCGCAAGGCGACGCCCGCGGCATCCACCTCGTCACGCAGCTCTCGTGCTCGCGCTGCCAGACGCTCGATGGTGAGGGTGAGACTCTCGTCAACCAGGATCGCCGCGATTTCGCCCAGCTGCGTTGAACTGACGGTGTCTGAGGGAGTGCCGATGCCGCTGCGAATGACCTCCACGGCCTCGCCGGAAAGCGTTGCCATGCGCGCCGCTCGCGCGAGCGGTTGGAGCCACGGCTCTGCCAGCGTTTGATCGGGCGATGCGTCGTCGGCGATGAGCCCGCCGAGCGAGACGAGTCGCCGCGCGGTGGCTGCGGAAGCTCCCGACACGTTCTGCACGAGCGACTGGGGTGTTCGCGCGCCAAGACGTTGGGCCAACCCGCTGTAGCCCAGCTCGCGGCGCGAACGGTGCGCCACTTCCGATGCCAGTGCCGCGGCGGACAATTCGACGAGCCGGATGATCGAGCCGACCTGCCGCTGATGCGCCACGAGCTCGTCGTCGGTCAAGCCACCCACCTGCTGGCGCGCCGAGTCGGCGCAGGCAGTAGCCGCAGCGACTAGCGCGTCGATGGAGGTGGCGAGTTCGGACATGGGTCAATTTTCCCATCATTCGAACGTATGTTCTAGTGAATGTGAATAACCTCTTTCCACAGATTTTTTGCGGAGAGGAGGAGGCGGAGAAGACGAGGCGGAGCAGACGAGGCGGAGAAGAAGAGGCGGAGAAGACGAGGCGGAGAAGAAGAGGCGGGGAAGAAGAGGCGGAGAACACGAGACGGAGAAGACGAGACGAGACGAGAAATCGAGCGAAGGAGCACGGCAAGCGAAGAAGCGGAACTGGTGGGACGAGGGTGAGCACGTGGGGAAGCGGGGAGGCGGCGAAGAGAGTGAGCGGGAAAAAGGCGCACACAGAACCAGCCGAACGAACAAGAAAGGCAACAGACAAAAGGGGACAATAGACGCATGACCCTGAAACTCGGATACAAGGCATCGGCAGAGCAGTTCGACCCGCGCGAGCTCGTCGAGATCGCCGTCGCTGCTGAAGCACACGGCATGGAGAGCGTCGCGGTCAGCGATCACTTCCAGCCCTGGCGTCACGAGGGCGGTCACGCTCCGTTCTCACTGGCATGGATGTCGGCTGTCGGAGAACGTACGAGCACCATCACGATCGGCACCTCCGTGATGACCCCGACGTTCCGCTACAACCCTGCGGTTCTCGCCCAGGCGTTCGCGACAATGGGGGTGCTCTACCCGGGCCGCATCTTCCTCGGCGTCGGAACTGGCGAGGCGCTCAACGAGATCGCCACGGGATTCCGTGGTGCTGGTGAGCAGGACTGGCCCGAGTTCAAGGAGCGTTTCGCGCGACTGCGCGAGGCGGTCGAGCTGATGCGCCAGCTCTGGACAGAGGATCGCGTCAATTACGAGGGCGAGTACTACTCGACGCACGATGCATCCATCTATGACCGTCCTGAGACGCCGATTCCGGTGTACGTCGCAGCCGGCGGACCCTTCGTCGCGCGCTATGCGGGTCGCTCGGGCGATGGCTTCATCTGCACATCGGGCAAGGGCATGGAGTTGTACACAGATTCGCTCATCCCGGCCGTGAAGGAGGGCGCCGAGAAGGTCGGTCGCGACTTCGACGACATCGACCGCATGATCGAGATCAAGCTCTCGTACGAGACCACGCACGAGGCCGCCCTGGAGAACACCCGCTTCTGGGCGCCGCTTGCTCTCTCGAAAGAGCAGAAGCACGACATCACCGACCCGATCGAGATGGAGAAGGCCGCCGACGCCCTGCCCATCGAGCAGATCGCCTCGCGGTTCATTGTGGGTTCCGACCCCGACGAGGTCGTCGCGCAGGTCAAGCAGTACACCGACGCGGGCTTTAATCACCTCGTGTTCCACGGGCCGGGTGCCGACCAGCGTCGTTTTCTCGAGCTGTTCGAGAAGGACCTGGCACCGCGCCTGCGCGCCCTGTAAGACCCCGCCGGTCGAGCTTGTCGAGACCGGATCGAGCGAAGTCGAGATCGACACCATCTCCACACGAATGGATGTCGCGCTAGCGCTCGAGCGCCGACTCAAGCAACGACGCGCGCGTGTAAAAGCCCGCGTCGTCGGGGCCGCAGCCGAGTCCACTTGAGACGATCGCGAGTAGCGCACCGTCGGCCAGCAATGGTCCGCCGCTGTCGCCCGTGCAGGTATTGACGTCGCCGGTCGGCACCGCGCACAGGTAGTCGTCGCGCGAGCCCATGGGTGAACCGGTGCACTCGTCGGTGATCTCAAGTGCAACGGGTCGGGCCGTACACGGGCTGAGCCCGCCGGGGGAGCCGGTGCCCCAGCCCCAGGCGACCGGGTCGGCTGTCGAGGTGGCGAGCGCGACGGGCGCGACCGTTGACGGCGTCGCGAGCCGGACGAGCGCGATGTCTGCCGTTGTGTCGAGCGGCACGAACGCGGTAACGGGTGTTCGGGTGCCGCCGATTGCAGCCGTGCTGCACAGGTTGTTCGCGCCGACGATCGCGTCGATCGATGACGGAGCGCGATCATTCAGGCAGTGGGCGGCGGTAGCCACAAGGTCGGGCGAAACGAGCACGCCGCCGCAGAAGTGAGTGGATGCGACGTCGTCAGTCGGCGCCGTGTGAGAGATGAGCGCGACGAGTGTAGGCGGAGGCGCGGCAGGCGTGGAGGAGCAACCGGTGAGCACAGCGATAAGTGCCAAGAACATCAGCGCCCGCGTCATGCCGACTACCGTAGCGCCGCGCCCGCGAAGGCGCTGCGACTTTCACCAAGCCGCCGATCGAGGAAGGCGACCCAATCACCAAGCCGCCAATCGAAGAAAGCGCCCCAACCAGGAGGCCGCCAATCGAGGAAGGCGCCCCAACCAGTAAGCCGCCAATCGAGGAAGGCGCCCCAACTAGCGAGCCGCCCCGACGCGGAAGGCCGCCGCCAAGGCGAACCTCGGCGACGGCCTTCGTGGGGGCGTCATGGTTGTTCATGATCAGACTCAGCGCGGCGGAAGCATGATTCGCATGCTGCGCTCGATGGCCCGTTCGCGTTCCAGGCGAGCAAGGTGGAGCTCGTACTGGTGGGCGCGACGCTCGCGACTTTCGGCGCGATGGGTTCTGCGGCTCCACGTGATGAGAGCCAGACCGAGGTGCAGAGCGATGCGGTCAACAAGACCGACGCGGTTGACGTGCTGCGTCTCGAGAAGTACCTCGAGTTGCGGCGGGTGTTCTTGTCGAGTTCTCGACAGTGTTGTATTCATGAGTGGTTCGTCCTTAAAGACTGTCGCGCGGGGCGCGACGGATAGCCGCTTGAGCGCGGCGAAACTGGCTGCGGAATGCCGAGAAGGAGCACACCGCGAGAGGGTGGATGACCAGACACTAAAGAGAGTGCTGGTCGGGCTTCGATAGCGGCCACCGTCGTGATCGGTGGCGAGAGCTGTCAGCCGATCAGGCGGAGTGGGCGCGGTCGAAGCCGGCGGTAAGTGGTGTCATTCCCACTGTTGTGAAGTCTGTCTTCGTAATCATCACGCACGGCTCCTTTCGTCTAGTTGGCGCGTCAACACCATATTGGAGGGCTCGCGGGCAGCGCAAGTATCCCGGGCGTGTCGCGCGAAAAAAACTTCGCCGGGCCGACAAAAACGCGAGCCGACCACACCGAAGCGCGACGTGTGGACGCGTGGCGATGCCCTGCTGGGGCGACTCATTCGAACGGCGACGGCTTCCATAAATCAACGTAACCACCAACCACTGACACAATGACGAGGTGCCAGAAAACGTTCCAGAAGACGAGCACGACGACGGCTGGTCGAGTGTCGCCGTCGAGTGGTCGCGACTCTGGGGGAGCGCGCCAGAACCCATGTGGCGCGAGATTGTGGCGGCAGCCGACATCCATTCGGGTGTAAATATTTTGGACGTTGGATGCGGCGCAGGCGAGTTTCTCGTCTTCGCGCGGGCGCTGGGTGCCGAGGCGAGTGGTGTTGACCCGGCGCCGGGTATGCGCGCAATTGCCGTGGAACGCGGGCTCGATGTGCGTGATGCTGGCGCTGAGAATCTTCCGTGGCCGGATGACACCTTCGACGTGGTGACGGCGTTCAATGCCCTGCAGTTCGCCGATGACACCTTCGACGCACTCGACGAGATGAAGCGCGTGCTGAAGAAGAATGGGCGATTAGTGATCGCGAACTGGGCAGAGCGTGCCCTCAATGATCTCGACGCCATCGAGCTGGCGTTGAGCGATGACGAACCAGAGCCCGACGGCGAACTGCGCGTCGAGGGCGGGTTGGAAGCGCTGCTCGAAGAAGCCGAACTCACGCTCGTCACCGCAGGCGTCACGAAGGCACAGTGGACGGCACCCAATGCCGACGAGCTCGTGCGCGCCGTTTTGCTCGGCGAAGACGAGAATGTCATCGCCGAATACGCGCCGGTCGTCGTCGCAGCCGCCGCGCACCTCAAGCGCGGCGACGGCTACGAGCTGACCAATGCCTACCGCTGGGCCGTGGCGACCCGCTCGGCGAGCCACCGGTCATAGGTCTGCTGGCCGAGGTCGGCAGCGGGTCCGGCGAGCAGCGAGCCGTCGCGCATCGCAACGAATGCGGCTCCGGGAAGGCTCAGCGGAATCACCAGCGCACGTCGACCAATCGCCCGCAGGTACGCGCGCACCATACGCGCGAGGTTTTCTTCGCGCGGTCCGGCGAGGTCGGCGACGCGTGCTTGGGGCGCGCCAGCCGCGAGATCGACGAGGCGCGATGCAACCTCGCTCGCCGCGACCGGCTGGGTGCGCATCGCCGGCACGGCAGTGAACGGCCCGAACGAGAGCTGGGCCACCATCTGCTGGGCGAACTCGTGAAACTGCGTTGCGCGCAGCAGGGTGAACGGCGCGTCTGACGCGAGAAGCGCCCGCTCCTGCGCGAGCTTGCCCTTGTAATAGCCATAGCTCGAGCCGTCGATGCCCACGATCGACAGCGCAACGTGATGACCCACGCCCGCGCGCTTCTCGGCGGCCAGCAGGTTCTCGGTGACCGTGCTGAAGAAGCGCGTCGCGGCGTCGGCTGACTGCGTCTGCAGGCTCGCGACATCCACCACCGCGTTGACGCCGATGAGTGCGGCATCGAGCCCGGCTCCCGTGGTGAGGTCAACTCCTTCGCTGCGGCTCAGCACAACGACCTCGTGGTCGCGCGCCCGGGCGGCGGACACAACGTGGGTTCCGACGGTGCCGGTGCCCCCGGCGACTGCGATTTTCATTCCTTCTCCTTCGTGGGTCGAGCGGGCAGTAGCAACAGAATGCCCAACAACAGGCTGCCGCCGAGGCTCACAACATTGCCGATGACGTCGATGGGTGCGAGTCCCTCAAGGTGCGCCAGGTGGTAGGCGAGGTGCGGGGCGCCGAAGACTGTCCAGGCGATGCCGACCGCACGGGTCGCGGCGAGCGACCGCGCGAAGATCGCGTAGATGCTCGCGGCGGCGATCGCGAGATAGAGCGCTCCGACATCACGGATGAGGTGCTCATTGAAGGGGCCGTCGACCGAGATCCACATAAGGCCCAACCCCGGAAACGCATCGTAAAACCCCTGTGGAAAAGTCGCGGCCCAGACCCCAACAAACAGGCCCATGGCGGCGGTGATGGCGAGCACTATGCGCCGCGAAATGTTGTTCATACCTATAAGACGACGTAGCGCGGCAGAATGTGATTAATAACCCAGATTGGATGCAACGTGGCCGAGCTCGACGAGGTGCAAGATGAACGGCGGCACCTTCTCAACCTCGCGTTTCGAATGCTCGGCACCTTCGCCGACGCCGAAGATGCCGTGCAGGAGACCTACATCCGCTGGTATCGCCTGAGCGATGCGGAACGTGAAGCGATCGAGTCGCCGCGCGGCTGGCTGACTCGGGCCGCATCGCGGGTCTGCCTCGACGTGCTGGGTTCTGCGCGAGCGCGGCGCGAGCAGTACGTCGGCGAGTGGCTGCCCGAGCCGGTGCCCGTTGCGATCGGCAACGACCCGCTCGACCGTGTCTCGCTCGACGAGTCGGTGAGCACGGCACTGCTCATCGTTCTCGACTCCCTCACACCCGCCGAACGCGTGAGTTATGTACTGCACGAGGTGTTCGCGGTTCCGTTCGCAGAGATAGCTGAGATCGTTGGACGCAGCCCCGCCGCGTGCCGCCAACTCGCGACATCCGCCCGCCGTCATATCAAGGAGAGACGACCACAGCCCGCAGCACGCGAACGGCACGACGCGCTTGTGAAGGCGTTCGTTGCCGCGTGTACAACGGGTGACCTCGCGGCGCTTGCCGCGGTGCTCGATCCGGAGGTTGTGCTGCGCTCCGACGGCGGCGGATTTGTGAGTGCCGCCCGCAAGCCGGTTTTCGGGGCAGACAACGTGTCGCGGTTTATCTTCGGCATCATCTCGAAGGAGCCGTCGCTTGAGGTGACCCAGCGAGAGACCGCCGACGGGCTTTCGCTCGCCTTCTGGCGTGAGGGTCGCATCGGGGGAGTCCTGACCTTCCGAGTCGTCAATGAATCGATCGCCGACGTGTGGATCATGATGAACCCACAGAAGCTTTCACTCTGGCGCTAACTGGGGGTTTTCATTGCTCTTGGCTAATCCGTAGGATGCTCACATGTTCATGATCTCCGCCTTCTACTTTCTTGTTCTCGTGCTCACGCTCGCGGACATCATTTCTGGCGGACCCGACAAGTTCAAGAACCTCAACAAGCTCACCTGGGTTTTCATAGTCATCGTGATTCCGGTCGCGGGCGCTGTGCTGTGGCTCGCTGTTGGCCGCGAGTGGGGCGGCTCGTCGGCGCCGCGCATGGGCTCGTTCGGCGACCCGCGTCGTGCCGAGGCCGCGGGCTTCACGCCCCGCCTCACCACCGAAGACGAGCTTGCCGCCCTCGACCGCGAAATCGAGCGCGCCGAGAAGCAAGACCGCATTCGCCGCCTCGAGGCATCGCTCGAAGAGAAGCGTCGCGCGCAGAGCTAGCCTGCTCGACGGCCCCGGCGTACCGTTGCCCGCATGGGCAAGCTCATCTACTCGGTCAATTGTTCGCTCGACGGCTACATCAACGACGCTAACGGCAACTTCGACTGGAGCGCTCCCGACGAAGAGGTGCACCAGGCGATCAATGACCTGATGCGTCCGGCGTCAACGATGCTGCTCGGCCGCCGCACCTACGAGACGCTCGCCGTCTGGGAAACCTGGGATGTCTCAAACGAGCCCCCGGTTATCGCTGACTTCCAGCGGATCTGGCTCGGTCTCGACAAGATTGTCTATTCAACAACGCTGATGGATGTCGCGACCGCCCGCACCAGCATTGCTCGAACATTCGACGCCTCGGCCGTCTCTGCTTTGATCAGCTCAAGCCCGGGCGACACGGTGATCGGCGGCCCGACGCTAGCGGCGCACGCCATTCGTGCGGGGCTAGTGGATGAGTTCCACGCGTTTGTCGCACCTGTAGTCGTCGGAGGCGGAACGCACTGGCTGCCGGAGGGGTTGCGCGTTGACCTCAAGCTGCGCGGAGTGCGCCAGTTCGCGGGTGGATTCGCTCAAACGGCGCACGGTGTACGCGCGTAGCTTCAGCGGCTAGGGGCGCCGAGCGCCACAATAGACACATGCCCCTCTCCCGCCCGGCCAGCCACCCGCACATCGGCTACGCCGCAATGCTGGAGCGCTTCCACCCCACGGAAGCGATCGAGCTGGCGCAACTGGCGGAGCAAAACGGCTTCACAGGCGTTATGGCCGCCGACCACTTCCAGCCGTGGGTTCCTGCGCAAGGCCAGGCGAGCTTCGTGTGGAACGTGCTCTCCGCCCTTGGCCAGGTCACGCACGGCGACCTGGGCACAGGAGTGACGGCCCCCACCTTTAGATGGCACCCCGCGATGGTCGCCCAGGCCTCCGCAACCCTTGCGGCGATGTATCCCGGACGCCACTGGCTCGGACTCGGCAGCGGCGAAGCCATCAACGAACACGTCGTCGCGCAGTATTGGCCCGACGCCCCGGAGCGCATCAACCGTATGTTCGATGCGGTCGACGTGATCAAGAAGTTGTACGCGAGCGGGCTCAGCAAGCGCGACGTCAAGCACGACGGACCCTTCTACAAACTCGAATCATCCCGTCTGTGGACGATGCCCGACGTGGCCCCCGAGATCCTCATCGCGACCGCCGGCCCGGTGACCGCTAAGCGTGCCGGACGCACCGTCGACGGACTCATCACCGAAGGCGCCCCCCTCGACAAGATCGCTCCGCTGCTGCAGCGCTTCGCCGAGGGCGCGCGCGAGGTCGGCCGCGACGCGAGCACGATGCCCAAGGTTCTGCGCCTGCACCTGAGCTGGGCTCCCACCGACGAAGAGGCTATGAAAAACGCCCTGCACGAGTGGCCCAACGGCGGTATGAGGTTTTCGAAAAGCGACATCCGATCGCCGTATGAGCTCGAGCAGATTGCGCGACTTGTGCGCCCCGAAGACTTTGGCGATCGGATGCTTGTGTCGAGCGACACCGACGCGCACCGTGCCAGCATCCAGAGTTTTCTTGATCTCGGATTCGACCGCATCTACCTGCACAACGTCGGGCGCAACCAGAAGGAGTGGCTCGAAGTGTTCGGGCGCGATGTACTGCCGAAGTTGGTGCGCTGATGTTGTCGGTGTGGGGGCTGCCGGGGATTCCGGAGGTGACGGCGGGGGATGATGTGGCCGAGTTGATCTCGGCTTCGCTCGATCTGGTTTCGACTAGCTCAACCAGCGCATTGGTCGACGGCGACATTTTGGCCATTACCTCGAAGATCGTGAGCAAGGCCGAGGGGCGCAGCATCCGCGCGGACGACCGCGAAGACGCCATCACCAGCCAGACCGTGCGGCTCGTCGCCTCCCGCAAACACCCCGGCGGCGTCACTCGCATCGTCGAAAACCCCCTCGGACTCGTGCTTGCGGCAGCCGGCGTTGACGCGAGCAACACTCCAGACGGCACAGTGCTGCTGCTGCCCGAAGACCCCGACGCGTCAGCCCGCGAGATCGCCGAAAAGCTGCGTGCGCGCTACGGCGTCACGATCGGCGTCATCATCACCGACACCCTCGGACGCCCCTGGCGCACCGGCCAAACCGACGTCGCAATCGGCGCCGCGGGTGTGCGCGTGCTCGACGACCTGCGTGGCCAGACCGATGCAAACGGCAAGCGATTGGATGTCACGGCTCCCGCCGTCGCCGACGAAATCGCTGCGGCTGCCGATCTCGTCAAAGGTAAAGCGAGTGGCATGCCCGTCGCGGTCGTGCGCGGCATGGGTCACCTCGTCACCGATCTGGACGAGCCGGGAGCCCGGGCGCTGGTGCGGCCCAGCGAAGACGACATGTTCCGCCTCGGCAGCGCCGAAGCCTACGCCGAGGGCTTCGAGGCCGGAAGAGCCAGCGAATCTAAAACCCAATGCAGGGCGACGTAGCTCATGGTGGCTTCGATCAATGAGAGCATTCTGAATGACGCGAGGAGGCGGGAAGTGAAGAAAGAGCAGTTGAGGTCTCGCTTCATTCGTTTCACGTTGATCGGAATTTGCGGCGTGTGCACCGTCGTGCTGTACAGCTTCTTTCCCGAGACCACCGAGCAGCTGATTATTTGGCTATTGATTGGAGTCGTGGGGTTGGGCGCGTTTTTCGCGTTCCTCGCGTCGGAGCGACATAGGGCACGAGCTTCGCACCAAACTAGTGGCGCCGCGAGCGGCAACGACTCCTCGACAGGAGTCGATAGCACCGTTCAGACGCCCGGCGATTCGCATCCAAACGACACCTAAGATTTCCCGACTTCCGCGGGGCGATAAATTGCTCCGACTTGCTGGTACCGTTCTGGGTACTCCGGTAGGTTCACGCGCTGTGGCCATCGCTGTGTACAAGAAAATGACGGGGCCAGCTCGAATGGCGCCGGGGTCCGGCCATACGAGTTAAGCCAGCCAGACTCCAGTTTGTTATTAGGACACGGCTTCAGTGCACAGGGGATCTGGTCATGGGCATAATGCCAGGCGGCGATGTGATCAGTTTCTTGGGGGGAATGCCATGAGGCCAGGTTTCTCCGGTTTTGTTGGCACGCTGTTGTTGTTAGCAACGCACGGAATTCTTCTGTGGGTGCTGGTCCCCTTGGGTTTCGTTCTTTGGTTGGCGACGTTTCAAGGGTTTGGAAAGAGACGTACATCACCCGCCGTCTTCCTTGGGTGGCTGGATCACAACCTTCTCGTCGCCTTGATGTGTGGTCCGTTTAGGTATTTTGTTACGAACAGGTCGATGCTCTGGATTGCTGCGCGCGATCGCCACACTGCAACGCACCGAATATCGGGCATGGCCTTTCTCTAGCAAACGACTGACGCCTGCGAGAGCAAAGCAGACCAACAGCGTTACGAGCCTGTCGGCCCCCTGTTTCGGCACCAATCGCAAAAACGCCTCAGACGGTTTCTAGCCACCAGTCGATTCTGGAGTACGCCGAACGGCCTGTTTAGTCGGAACGTGCGCAAAGAGAAGCAGCTTCCGGCGCGTCCTGAAGAACGGGAGCCTGCGCAACCCGAAGGCGCAGCCAGCACGGGCCAACAACGAAGAAAGACAGCGGCCGCGACATCCAAGCAAATTACCAGTGAGGATTCCGCAGGGGTCTGACAGACTGACGAAGTGAACACAACGGGCCCGAACATTGATGTCGACCGCATCCCGGCTGGCTCGACCATGCCGATGGACGAGTTCTATCGCTCGAGTGTTGCAATAGTCACGGCAATCGAAACCGTCATCGATGGCAAGCGCAACGCAGTGCTTATGGCCCTCACCGTGTTGCTCGCCGAGGGGCACCTGCTCATCGAAGACGTTCCTGGCGTCGGCAAGACAATGCTCGCCCGCGCACTCGCGCAGAGCGTCGGTTCGTCGGTGTCGCGCATCCAGTTCACGCCCGACCTACTGCCCGCCGACATCACCGGCGTATCGGTCTACAACCAGAACGATCACGAGTTCGAGTTCAAGCCGGGCCCCATCTTCGCGAACATCGTCATCGGCGATGAGATCAACCGCGCGAGCCCGAAGACCCAGAGTGCGCTGCTTGAAAGCATGGAAGAGCACCAGGTCACCGTCGACTCGAATACTTACGACCTCGCGACGCCGTTCACAGTCATTGCAACGCAGAACCCGATCGAGATGGAAGGCACCTACGCTCTTCCAGAAGCGCAGCGCGACCGCTTTATGATCCGCATGTCGATGGGCTACCCCGACCTCAACGCCGAGCTCAAGATGCTGCGCGACCGCGCTCGCTCGAAGCCCCTCGACTCCGTTCGTGCAGTCGTCAGCAACGCCGACCTGCTGCGCATGATCGCCACCGCGCAGGCAGTGCACACGAGCGAATCGATCGAACGGTACGCGGTCGCAATCGCGCACGCCACCCGCAACGACCGCAGCCTGCGGCTCGGGGCGAGCCCCCGTGCCGTGCTGCAGCTCATCCGCGCATCGAAGGCGCGCGCGGCTCTCGACGGGCGCGCCCACGTGCTTCCCGACGACATCAAGGCGCTCGCCGTGCCCGTGCTCGCGCACCGGCTCATCGCGGCGAGCCGGGTTGCAACCTCCGGACGCACGACGCCCGAGACTGTGCAAGAGATCATCACGCGCATCGTCAGCGAAACCCCTGTGCCGCTGGAGTCGGCCGGAACGGTCTGAGCAAGTGGCGCGCGACACCGAATCGCGGCAGAAGCCGCGCCGAACGACAGTAAGTTCGCGCGGCCGAGCCTTCGTTGTGTTCGGAATCATTCTGCTCATCGTCGCCTTCGGCACCGGCAACCGCATTATGTTGCTCACCGCGCTGCTGCTCGCTGCCCTGCTCATCACGGCCACGGTCGTCGTGCGCGTGCGTCGCCTCAGGATCGGCGCGCAACGCACCTTCCGCCCCGCGACGGTCGAGGCCGGCGGCACAGCGATCGTCACGCTTCTCGTCAGTAACCTCGCGTCGCGTCGCAGCCCCGCCGCGTTCTGGCGTGACACCCTGCCGTGGGCTCCCGGCTACACGCCCGACAACGTGCTCGCCCCGCTCGACGGAAAACGCGCCCGCCAGACCGCCAAGAGCAACGTCAAACTCGAGTACGAGGTGCGGCCGACGCGTCGCGGGCTCTTCGAGATCGGGCCGCTGTCGATCGAGAGTGGCGACCCGTTCGGACTCGTCGTCGGGTCGGTCGACCTGCGAGAGACCCACACGCTCGTTGTGACGCCGCGCGTCTACGAGCTGCCCGGCGCTGGCCTGATGCTCGACGCCGGATCCGGCGCGAGCACCGTCACCCAGCGCTCATCGAACGGCAGCGAAGACGACCTCATGACGCGCGAGTACCGCCGCGGCGACGCGCTTCGACGCGTGCACTGGCGTGCGTCGGCCCGGCACGGCGAGCTGATGGTGCGGCAAGAAGAGCCGCGCTCCCGCCCCGAGACGCGCATCATCATCGACACGCGCGTCGATGGCTACGACAGCGATTTCCCGTTCGGAATCACGGCGGACTCGAACGACACCGAGAGCGCCACCTTCGAGTGGATCATCTCGTTCGTCGCCTCCGTCGGCGAACACCTGCACACCGCCGGCTATGTCGTGACAGTGCTCGAAACGGCAGGCTCGGTCATCGAGCAACCAGGCTCACACCGCGGGGTGGATGTCGCGGCCGACCCGTTTCTCGAAAGCCTCGCCGCGCTGCGCCTGGTGCGCGATCTCGAAGAGCTGCACGCGGACACTCCAAGCGCCCAGCGCTCCGAGGCAACCCTCGCGCCCGTGCTTGCGGTGCTCGCGAGCCCGAGCGACACAACAATCGAATGGGTGCTTCACCAACGCCGCCCGTACGAGGTGGGCACAGCGATCGTCGTCGACTGCACCGACGAACTCGCCGACCGCATCGACGCCGCTGGTTGGAACCTCGTGCGCGTCACTGACCTGACCTCGGTCGCCGAAGCATGGACGCTCGCGATGGCGGTGATCTCCCGTGGCTGAACCCGTGCGCCGGGTGCGGGGCGACACAACGACCTGGCCACTCAGCATCGCGATACTCGTCACCCTCGGCATCACCGCGGCAAGCCTCGGCAGCCTCATCGACGACTCCTGGTGGTGGTTCGTCGCGATGGGTGCCTCGATCATCGTCACGGGTGCGATGGCGGCAACACGGGTGCTGCTGCGCGGCCGAGCGTGGCCGCTTTTGGCCGGAGTCGTCACACTCGTCGCGACGTTGAGCCTGTTCTTCGCGACATCCACCTCGATTCTTGGTCTGATTCCCACGCCCGACACCGTCAAACGGTTGAGCGATCTCGCTCTCGAGGGGGAGCGCTCGATCGCCGTGCAAGAGATTCCGGCGATTGTGACGCCGGGCATCCTCCTGCTGCTCACCGGCGGAATTGCTCTCGTCGCGATAGTTCTCGACCTCTTCGCGGTGACCCTGCGCCGACCTGCGCTCTCGGGGCTCGTGCTGCTCGGGATCGTGCTGATTCCGACGTTCATCGACCCGGATCTCAGCGACACGTTCTGGTTTGTGCTCGTCGGGGCGGCGTGGCTGTTTCTCATCCACGCGGGCTCACCGTACTTCGAGCCGCGCGCAGCTGTCGCGATCGGTGCCGCGAGCATCGTCACGGCGATTGTTGTGCAGCTCGTTGTGCTGCCATCGCCTCCCGTGATCGATCGCACTAACGAGGGCGACCTGGGCTACACAACGGGACTGAATCCGCTGCTCACCCTGGGCAAGAACCTGCGCCGCGATGATCCGGTTGTGGCGATGCGCTACATAACGAGCTCGGAGACCAACGAGTACTTCACGTTTTCGGTGCTCGACGTGTTCGACGACGAAGGCTGGAACCCCGGCGCGCTCTCGGCCGACGAACCGACCGATCTTGCGAACATCGCGCCGGCCCCCGGGCTCGACTCGGAGATCGCGACGCTGAGCATCACCGCGTCGGTCTCGATTGGCGCGATCGGGGGTCGATGGATTCCCGTGCCGTACGCGCCGACGCGCATCCGCGGGCTTGAGGGCAACTGGGTGTGGCAGCGCGACAATCTCGGCATCCGGTCGTCATCGTCATCGATGCAGGGCCAGAAGTACGAGGCTGATCTCGAGATCGCCGTGCCGACCGCCGCGCAGTTGCGGGCGAGTGGCGAAGACGTGTCGCAGGCGGTCTCCGAATACACGCAGCTCCCCGATGACCTGCCCGAGGTCATTCGCGAGCGGGCGCTTGAGGTCGCGGGTGACGAAGACACGAACTACGACAAGGCGATCGCGCTGCAGAACTACTTTCGCGATGGCTCGTTCGAGTACTCGGAGAGTGCGCCTGTCGACGAGGGTTACGACGGTGACGACGCCGACATCATCGCGGTCTTTCTCGACGGGAAGTCGGGCTACTGTGTGCACTTCTCGTCGAGCATGGCGGTGATGGCGCGCACGCTGGGAATCCCGGCGCGCGTTTCGGTGGGATTCACGCCGGGGGAGCTGCGCGACGGCAAAGACGGCCCCGAGTACGTCATCACAACCGACAATCTTCACGCCTGGCCGGAGCTCTACTTCGACGACGTCGGCTGGGTGCGCTTTGAGCCGACCCCCGGCACCGGCAATGTTCCGGTCTTCGCGGGGCCGCTCGACCCCTCGAACGACCCGACCCCTGATCAGCCCGACGACGAGCCGACCGAACAGCCGACCGGCTCACCGATCGCGCCCACTGCCACCCCGACGCCCACGCCGTCTGCGACCTCGTCGTCTGGTGTCGCGGCTGGGGAGTCGACGAGCACGCCCCTTTGGGTGACTCTTGGGCTCGGCATTCTGCTGGTGCTGTTCATCCCGTTCGTTCCGGCGATCATCCGGGCCGCGCGTCGACGTTCGCGGTTCGCGGCGGTTGCGCGCAGCGGCGATGCCTTCGCGGCCTGGAGCGAAATCGTGGATACCGCCGTCGACCTGCGCGTGCCATTTGTGCTGAACCGCACCCCGCGAGAACTCGAAGACAGTCTCGTCGCCTCGGCCGCCCTCGCACGGTTGCGCGCGGCCGTTGAGGAGGCCGCCTATGGATCGACCGACGGACTCGCGAGCCGCGACGACCTGCGGCAGGCGCTCGCTGCGCAGCGTGCGGCGGCCTCGCGCTGGACGCGTCTGCGTGCCCGGTTCGCGCCAGCGTCGCTGCTAACGGGGCGAACCCCCACGCTGGTTGAGTAGGCCCGCCAGGGCCGTATCGAGACCAAGGCGCTCCCGGTTTCGATACGCTCGCTGGCGCTCGCTACTCAACCGACGACGGGCTTCCGCGCGAGAAGTGGTTGATCTTTCGCCGCATTCCAGTTAAACAGGCCAGCGGAAAGTGGCCTGTTCAACCGGAGCGTGCGCTAACGGAAGGTCGTTCGAGACCCTCGCTGGTTGAGTAGGCCGCCCGCGGCCGTATCGAAACCAAGGCACTGCTGGTTTCGATACGCTCGCTGGCGCTCGCTACTCAACCAACGACAAACCATCAACCATTTACGACTCAGGCGGGCTGAACGCGATCACCGGGCGACCCGTCACGGGGTGCTCGAGCAGGGCAGCATCGACCCCGTACACGTCGCGGATCAGCGCGGGAGTGAGCGTCGCATCCATTCGCCCTGCAGCGACAACCCGCCCGCGCGACATCACGATGACCGAATCGCACCACGCGGCCGCGAGGTTCAGGTCGTGCAGCGCGGCGAGCACGGTCGTGCCAGCACCCGCGACGCTCGAGAGCAGCCCGAGCGTCGACAGCTGCGCCGAGATGTCGAGATGGTTCGTCGGCTCATCGAGCAGCAGCAGCGAGGGCTCTTGCGCGATCGCCTTCGCCAGCAGCACCCGCTGACGTTCGCCGCCCGACAGGGTTGTGAAGTCGCGGCGCGCGAGATCCGTAATGCCGACGGTCGCGATCGCCTGGTTGACGAGGGCGATGGATGTCGCATCCGGCGCCTCCCACATCGAGAGGTACGGCGACCGCCCCAGAGCCACGACGGCTTCGACCGTAAGCGGAAGCTCGGTCGCAGCGTCCTGCTCGACAAGAGCGACGAGGCGCGCGCGCTCGCGGCGCTTTATGCCGAAAAGGTCGGCGTCGTTGAAGCTGACGTCGCCCGTCTCGGGCTTCTCAACGCCGGCAAGGGCACGCAGCAGGGTGCTCTTGCCCGCGCCGTTTGGTCCGATGAGTGCAGTGAGCGAGCCCGGTGCGACGCTGCAGTCAACGCCGTCGACGAGTAGCTTGCCGTCGGCCCGGATGACGATGTTGCGCGCGTTCAAGCCGCTCACGCTTCGGCCCTCCGTCGGGCGAGCAGCAGGGCGAATACCGGCGCGCCGATGAGTGCCGTCACGATGCCAACGGGCAGCTCGCGCGGGTCGAAGAGTGTGCGTGCGATTGTGTCGGCCCAGACCAAAAAGATCGCCCCGACGAGCGCCGACAGCGGAAGCAGCGCGCGATGTCCCGGCCCGATGATGAGGCGCACCGCGTGGGGAAGGATGAGCCCGACAAAACCGATCGAGCCGCTGACCGAAACCATCGCGCCCGTGAGCAGCGCAGTCGCCGCAAGCAGTGCCCAGCGGGTTCCCTGCACGTTGACGCCGAGAGCCGCGGCAGAGGTATCGCCGAACGCGAAGGAGTCGAGAAGGCGCCCCGTTGCCATGACCGGAATCCCGATGATGATGATCGCCGTGCCCGCAATCGCGACGGCTGGCCAGCGGGCTCCGCTAAGGGATCCGAGCAACCAGCCGAGAATCTCACGGTAGGAGTCGCCGGTGACGGTCCAAAAGATGACAAAACTCGTGATGGCACCGGCGAGCGACGAGACGGCGAGACCCGCGAGCACCGTGCGGGTAGGGGTGATGCGTCCGAGCGCGCTGGCAAGCAGCAGCGTCGCGGCGAGCGCAAGCAGTGCGCCGAGAAACGCCGCGACCGGCAGCAGCACCGAGATGCCGAGCAGGATGACACTGACCGCGCCGAGCGATGCGCCCGACGAGAGCCCGAGTAGGTACGGGTCGGCGAGCGGGTTGCGCGTGAGCGCCTGCATCACGGCACCGCTGAGGGCGAGACCGGCGCCGACCGCTGCAGCAGTGAGAACGCGGGGCATGCGGAGCTCCCAGACGATTCCGTCGCGCAAGAGGGGTAGGGGAGACGTGCCGAAACCGAGGTGACTCGCGATTGAGGCCCAGACCTCGTCGAAGCGGATCTCCGCCGGGCCAATGGTGACGGCAATCGTGATGGAGAGCACGAGGGCGACGGAGAGGGCGATGGCCCACCAGAGAGCCGTCGTGGGTTTCGATGCGGCCGTGGACGGCCTACTCAACCACCGAGAACTCATCAGAACGTCAACGCCGCCAGTTGCTCGGCCAGATCTGCCGCGGCAGGAGCCGTGCGCACGCCGGCCTCGGCCGCCGCGAACGGGATGTACAGGTAGCTTCCGTTCTTCACGGCGTCGAGGTTCTTCGTCGCGGGGTTCGACTCGAGCAGCTCGATCTTCGACGCGGCAGTGTTCCAGGTCGCGTCGACGAGCACGATCACGTCGGGGTTCGCGTCGACGACGGCCTCCCAGGAGAAGGGCGACCACGTGTCATCGATCGAACCCGCAACGTTCGAGAGGCCGATCGTCTCGAGCACCAGCTGGGGAGCGCCGATTCCCGCGCCAACGTAGGGGGTGTCGGTACCCGATGAGTACCAGAGCGCGCTCAGTCCGCGATCGTCTGCCGTGATGCCGTCAACCGTCTCGGTCTGCGCGGTGATGAGCTCGGTCGCATCCACTCTAAAAATCGACGCGATCTCGGTGATCTCGTTGTTGATCTCGGCAAAGTCGAGCTTCGCGGGCTTGTAGCCCTCTTCTTTGCACGCTGCGGGCGAGACGTAGGTGTGCACGCCGAGCGCTTCGAGGTCTGCGCGCTCGCCCGCTCCGTCGCTCGAGAAGTTCGACTCCCAGCCGGCGTACACGAAGTCGGGCTCGGCCTCGAGCACCGCCTCTTGCCCGGGCACCATCTCAGAAAGAACGGGGATGGATGTCGCGGCCTCGGCATACTCGTCGGGAACAGGTCCGTCTTGAAATCCCGTGCCGATGATGCGGTCGCCGAGCCCGAGAGCGAGCAGCATCTCGGTAGACGTGGACTTGATGGTGATGACGCGCTCGGGCGCTGCATCGAAGGTGACAGACGTGCCGCAGTTGTCGACGGTCGGGGCCTCGGCCGCCGCCGCGGGTGTCTCGGGCGTGGGCGACGACGCGCACCCGGCGAGCAGCAGCGCGCTCGCGACTAGCGCGGGAATGGCAAAACGACGGTTCATGGGTATCTCCGGGAGGGCATACGGGCAGGGGGCAGCGGGGCACGGCAATCACGTGCGCAACCGAGCCGCTCCAAAACCGGAGACGAGCGCGCTGGGCCAAATCAGGCCCGCGGGTGTGATTCAAGCGTAGCGCTAGCTGCGACACTTGGTGCGTGAGCCAGTGGACCATCGTTGTGCCGGTCAAGGGCACGCCCGCCGCGAAGTCTCGCCTCGGCGCAAGCCCCGCCCTTGCCGAAGCGATTGCGCTCGACACGGTTGAGTCCGCGCTCGCCGTGGCTCCCGTGATCGTTGTGACGCCCGTCGCCGCTCCGTTCGAAGCGCTCGGAGCGACGGTGATTGCCGACCCGGGCGGCGGACTCGCTGCCGCGATCGACGCGGGCATTGCAGCCGCACACGGTCACGTCGCTGTGCTTTTGGGTGACCTTCCAGCCTTGCGCCCGGATGAATTGAGTGCGGCGTTGGATGCGGCCGCCGCGCACGCCCGGGCCTTTGTGCCCGACAGCGAGGGCGCGGGCACCGCTCTCATCACGTCGACGACCGATCACGCCGCCGCCTTCGGAGAAGGCTCGGCCCAGCGTCACCGTGAGGCCGGTTACGTGGAGCTTGAGGTCGACCCGCAGAGCGGATTGCGCAGCGACGTTGACACGCTCGAGCAGCTCGCGGCGCTGGTCGGCCGGCTCGGAAAAAGAACTACAGCCCAGCTGCGCTGATGGCGTCCGCTGCGAGCTGGGCGCTCGTGTCGAGGTCGCTCATCCAAAGCGGAACGCGGTGAACGGCGATCCCATCGATGGTGGCTTCGTCCGAAGAGTCAACGAGCCACCCATCGAGCAACCCGCCCGCCGACCGCGCTCCGTAGTGCGCCGCAACGGCCTGGGCCGAGGTCTCAACGCCGATCGCCGTGAGGCAGGCATCGGCCATGCCGCGAACGACGGATCCGTTGATGATGGGGGAGACCCCGACGACCGGCGCAGAGGTCGCGGCGAGCGCGTCGCGAATGCCCGGAATGCCCAGAATCGTGCCAATCGACACAACCGGGTTGGATGGCGCGATCAGCACAACGTCGGCGTCTGCGATGGCGGCGAGCGCGGCATCGGTCGCGGTCGCCGATGAAACTCCGCGCTGCTCGAAGCCGAGCGCCGGCACGGCGGCCCGGTGCCGGGTCCACCACTCCTGGAAGTGCATCGAGCCGCCCTCGACGACGACGTGAGTTTCGACTTCGTCGTCGGTGACGGGAATCAGCGTCGCACCGACATCCCACCTCGATTGAATTCGTGCCGTCGCCTCAGAAAGCGTGAGGCCATCGCGCAGAAACGCGCTGCGGGCGATGTGGGTGCCGAGGTCGAGGTCGCCAAGGGTGAACCACGGCCAGCCGACACCGTAGGCGTTGAGCTCGGCGGCCACGCGTTCCGTCTCGCCGATGCGCCCCCAGCCGCGCACTTCGTCGTTCGCGCCGGCGAGTGTGTACATGACCGAGTCGAGGTCGGGGGTGATGCGCAGGCCCGCGAGCCACATGTCGTCGCCGGTGTTGACGACGATGCGAAGTTCGGCCGACGGGTGCTCGCGACGCAGGTGCTCGCGAACGCCGCGGGCGAAACGGGCGCCGCCGACGCCGCCAGAAAGGATGGTGATGATCACCCTTCAACGGTAATGGACGAAAAACCGGCCTTCTATCGCCCGTCTATTTACGTGGGCGTCACAAGGGGAAACAATGGGGAAACGTTGGCCGTCAATGATGAGGGTCTGATCAGGAGGTTTTGTATGACAGTTGTACGTGCAGCCATCACCCAGACGACGTGGACTGGTGACAAAGAATCGATGCTCGCGAAGCACGAGCAATTCGCTCGAGACGCGGCAGCCCAGGGCGCGCAGGTCATCTGCTTCCAGGAGCTTTTCTACGGTCCGTACTTCGGAATCACCGAAGACAAGAAGTACTACCGCTACGCGGAGCAGGCCGACGGCCCCATCGTTCAGCGCTTCGCGGCTCTCGCGAAAGAGCTCAACCTCGTTATGGTTCTTCCGATCTACGAAGAAGACATCACGGGCGTCTACTACAACACTTCGGTTCTCGTCGAAGCCGACGGAACGATTCTTGGCAAGTACCGCAAACACCACCTGCCGCACCTCGACCGCTTCTGGGAGAAGTTCTACTTTCGCCCCGGCAACCTCGGTTACCCGGTGTTCGACACCTCGGTCGGCAAGATCGGAATGTACATCTGCTACGACCGTCATTTTCCTGAAGGATGGCGCGAACTCGGCCTCAACGGAGCGCACATGGTGTTCAACCCGAACGCCACAAAGCCCGGGCTTTCGAACCGCCTCTGGGAGGTCGAGGGACCCGCGGCCGCGGTTGCGAACGGCTACTTCGTTCTTCAGCCCAACCGTGTTGGCCGCGAAGACAACGAGTACGGCGAGCTCGCCGTCGACTTCTACGGCACCTCGCAGGTGATCGACCCGCGCGGCAACTTCGTCGGCGAGCGCGGCTCCGGCGAGCACGAAGAGATCCTCATTCGCGACCTCGACATGGACATGGTGCAGCAGATGCGCGACGACTGGCAGTTTTACCGCGACCGTCGCCCGGATTCGTACACGAGTATCCCGAAGCCGTAGTCAGTCCCGATGGTCGAGCGAAGTCGAGACCAGATCGAGCGAAGTCGAGATTTCGGCAAGCTCAATCTGATCTCGACAAGCTCGATCACCGAAGATCTTTAGGAGCAGTTCAATGAAGACCCTCATCAAGAACGGCACGGTCGTCAACGCGACGGGCAAGGCCCCGGCCGACGTGCTCATCGACGGCGAGACAATCGTCGCCGTGCTCGCCCCCGGTTCGAGCCTGCTCGGCTTCGACATCGAAGCCAACGTCGACACCGTGATTGACGCTGCGGGCAAGTACGTGATCCCGGGCGGGGTCGACGCGCACACGCACATGGAGCTTCCCTTCGGTGGCACCGCGGCATCTGACACTTTTGAAACCGGCACACGCGCCGCAGCCTGGGGCGGAACGACAACGATCGTCGACTTCGCAGTTCAGACCTACGGCCAGCGAGTGATGGACGGCCTCGCAACCTGGCACCAGAAGGCAGCCGGTAATTGCGCTATCGACTATGCCTTTCACCAGATCATTGGCGATGTGACGGATGACTCGTTGCAGGCCATGCGCGCGCTGCCCGACGAGGGCATCTCGAGCTTCAAACTGTTTATGGCCTACCCCGGCGTTTTTATGTCTGACGACGCCCAGATCTTCAAAGCGATGCAGGTGTCGGCCGACACCGGCATGATGACGATGATGCACGCCGAGAACGGCCCCGTCATCGACGTGATGGTGCAGCAGCTTCTCGCTCAGGGCAAGACCGATCCGTATTACCACGGTGTCGCTCGCGCCTGGCAGATGGAAGAAGAAGCGACCCACCGCGCGATTATGCTCGCGAACCTCACGGGCGCTCCGCTGTACGTCGTGCACGTGAGCGCTAAGCAGGCGGTCGAGCAACTCGCGGCCGCGCGCGACGTTGGGCAGAACGTGTTCGCCGAGACGTGCCCGCAATACCTCTACCTTTCGCTTGAAGAGCAGCTCGCTGCATCCAGTGAAGAATTTGGTGCTTTCGAGGGCGCGAAGTGGGTGTGCTCAACGCCGCTTCGGTCGAAGGAGGAGGGCCACCAGCACCACATGTGGCAGAGCCTGCGTACGAACGACGTACAGATGGTCTCGACTGACCACTGCCCGTTCTGCATGAAGGGCCAGAAAGATCTGGGGCTCGGCGACTTCTCGAAGATTCCTAACGGTATCGGCTCTGTCGAACACCGTATGGACCTTATGTACCAGGGCGTTGTCGACGGCCAGATCTCGCTCGAGCGTTGGGTCGAGATCACCGCAACGACGCCAGCGCGCATGTTCGGAATGTACGGCAAAAAGGGCGTCATCCAGCCCGACGCAGACGCCGACATTGTCATCTACGACCCGAACGGCCACACGTCGATCGGGTACGAAAAGACCCACCACATGAACATGGACCACTCCGCCTGGGAGGGCTTCGAGATCGACGGCCACGTCGACACGGTCATTTCGCGCGGAAAGATCGTCGTCAACGACAACCAGTACCTCGGCACCAAGGGTGATGGCCAGTTCGTGAAGCGCGGGCTGAGCCAGTACCTCATTTAGTTCTCCACCCCGCTGGTCGAGCTTGTCGAGACCACGTCGAGCGAAGCCGAGACGCATCCAATCTCGGCTCCGCTCGATCTGATCTCGACTTCGCTCGATCACCGAAAACGTAGAAAGCAGCACCCCATGCAATTCGGCGCAGTTCTTCAGACCAACCCGCCCGCCTCGCGCACCGTCTACCTCGCGAAGCTCGCAGAGCAGCACGGCTTCGAGTACGTCTGGACCTTCGACTCGCACCTGCTCTGGCAGGAGCCCTATGTGATCTACAGCCAGATTCTCGCCGAGACGAACCGAGTCATCGTCGGCCCGATGGTCACCAACCCGGCAACGCGCGACTGGACTGTCACTGCATCGACCTACGCAACTCTCAACGAGATGTACGGCAACCGCACGATTTGTGGCATCGGTCGCGGCGACTCCGCAGTGCGGGTGACAAACGGAGCTCCGACAACGCTCAAGACGCTGCGCGAATCGATTCACGTCATCCGCGAGCTCGCCAACTCCCGGTCGGTCGAGTACAACGGCGCGCAGCTGCAGTTTCCGTGGAGCCGTGGCTCGAAGCTCGACATCTGGGTTGCCGCCTACGGACCTCTCGCGCTCAAGCTCACGGGCGAGGTCGGCGATGGCTTCATTCTGCAGATGGCCGATTTGGATGTCGCGGAGTGGATGATCAAGACCGTGCGCAAGGCAGCCGCCGACGTGGGCCGCGACCCGGAGTCGGTTAAGTTTTGCGTCGCCGCCCCGATGTACGTCGGCGACTCAAGCGACCCGGCCACTCTCGCCCACATGCGCGACCAGAACCGCTGGTTCGGCGGAATGGTCGGCAACCACGTCGCAGACATCGTTGCGAAGTACGGCGAGGGCTCGGCCGTGCCGAAGGCTCTCACCGACTACATCAAGGGCCGCGAGGGCTACGACTACAACGAGCACGGTCGCGCCGGTAACACGCACGCCGACTTTGTGCCCGACGAGATCGTCGACCGCTTCTGCGTGCTCGGCACCCCCGAGCAGCACATCGAGAAGCTCACAGCACTCAAAGAACTCGGCGTTGACCAGTTTGCGGGCTACCTGCAGCACGACAACAAAGAAGAGACGTTGCGCGTCTACGGCGAGACGATCATCCCCGCAATGCGGGACCAGATTGTGGCGAAGGTATGACTCGACGTACCGGGAGGGGCAGAGCAGTCGGCTGGGGTGTGCTCGGCGTCGTCGCCCTGCTCGGCGCGTGGGAGCTCTATAAGTTTCTCGGCCCGGCCGCGGGCTTCGTTGTCGGAGCGACGGAGGGTGAGACCGGCTCTGGGGTGATGCTGCTGCCGCGCACCAACGACCGCGCGATGCCGCACATCTGGGACATGGTCGCGCGCCTCGGTGAGTCGACGAGCGGTGGCAACACACCGCCGCTCATCGTTCCGGTCATCACTGCGGGCCTCACAACGCTCGGCATCGCCGCAGTGGGCTGGGTCATTGGCATCATCGTCGGCACGATTCTCGGCGCGGTTATGCAGCGCTGGCGCCTCGCCGAGGCCGGGCTTCTGCCCTGGATTGTTGTGAGCCAGACGATTCCGCTCATAGCTTTTGCACCGATCGTCAACACGATTGGTATGCAAGCCAGTCGCGGCTCAGCCTTCGATTGGCCGCAAGCTCTCTCGGTCGCGATCATCGCGTCGTACCTGTCGTTCTTCCCGATCGCCATCGGTGTGCTGCGCGGCCTCGAGTCGCCCGACCGTATGCACCTCGACCTCATGCGCACCTATGCCGCTGGCTATTGGCAAACGCTCTTCCGCTTGCGCATCCCGGCCGCTATTCCGCACCTGCTCCCCGCACTCAGGCTCGCTGCGGCCAGCGCCGTCGTGGGCGCAGTTGTCGCGGAGGTTTCGATCGGCATGCAGGGCGGCATCGGCCGCATGCTCATTCAGCTCGCGGGCCAGGGGTCGAGCGACCCCGCCGCTCCGTGGGGTCCGACTCTCGGCTCGGTTGCACTCGGGCTCGTCGCCGCGGGCACCGTTGCCCTCATCGGACTCACACTCAAGAACTACCGCAGGGGAGAACAGACAGCATGACCATCGAATTCGCCGTCAAGGCATCCGGGGTCGGCAAGACCTTCCCAACAAAGGCCGGCCCGGTCGTCGCACTCACCGAGGTCGAGCTCACCGTCGCCGCTGGGGAGTTCGTCTCGCTCATCGGCCCCTCGGGCTGTGGCAAGTCAACGCTTCTGCGCCTCATCGCCGACCTCGACAGCGCCTCGACCGGCGAGCTCGAGATCTTCGGCAAGCCAGCGGCGCAGGCGCGCATCGACCAGGACTACGGCATCGCGTTTCAGCAGGCCGGGCTTCTTCCCTGGCGCACCGTCGGCGGCAACATCGCGCTGCCGCTCGAACTGCACGGCATGGCCAAGTCGGCGCGGGCGAAGCGTGTCGCCGAGCTCGCCGAGCTGGTGGGTCTCACCGACTTCATCGACCGCTATCCCGACCAGCTCTCCGGAGGCATGCAGCAGCGCGTGGCAATCGCGCGATCGCTCGCCGAACAGCCGCGACTGCTGCTGATGGACGAACCCTTCGGCGCCCTCGACGAGATGACCCGCGAGTACCTGCAGGGTGAGCTCACGCGCATTGCCAAAGAGACCGGCGCCGCAGTGGTTTTTGTCACGCACTCGATTCCCGAGGCGGTGTTTCTCTCTGACCGCGTAGTTGTGATGAGCCCGCGCCCCGGTCGTATCACCGAAATTCTCACGACCGACCTCGGCACCGTGCGCGACGAGACACTGCGCGAGTCGCCCGAGTACTTCGAGCGCGTCACCGCCGTGCGCGAGGCACTGCACGGTGCGCCCGTCGAGAGAGCGAACGAGCGATGAGTAGCGCTACTTACGAAGCGCCGGTCAGAGGCTGGGTCAAGGTCGCCGCGCCCGTTGTCGTTGGGCTGCTGATGCTCGGCATCTGGGTGCTCGTCGTCGACGTGCTCGATGCAGCGCCGCGTGCGCTGCCGAGCCCGATCGCGATCGTCGAAGAATTCATCCTGCGATTCGGCATCATCTGGGAAGACATGATGATCACCGCGACCAACGCCCTCACCGGCCTGCTCATCGGCAGCATCGTGGCGATAGTTCTCGCGGCGCTCGCCGCGACGTTCCGACCGATCGACGGAATGCTCGCCCCGCTCGTCGCATCAATCGCGGTTGTGCCGATCGTCGCACTGACGCCCATTCTCAACACAATGTTCGGTGCGTCGAGCCAGTTCGGTCGCCTCTCGGTTGCCGCGATTGCGGCATTCGTTCCGGTGTTTGTGAACGTGCTGCGCGGGCTGCGGCAGACCCGCCCCGTGCACCGTGACCTGCTCAGGGCGTCGGCCGCGACATCCATGCAGACGTTTCGGGTTTTGACGCTGCCCACGGCGCTTCCCTACCTGCTCACAGGCCTGCGCATCGCAAGTTCGATCGCTGTCATCGCGGCCCTCGTCGCCGAGTACTTCGGCGGGCCCGCCGACGGTATCGGCACCGCGATCGCCACCTACGCGAAGTCGGGCCGCGCCTCGCTCGCCTTTGCCTACGTCGCCGGCGGCATCGCCATCGGCCTCGCACTCTTTCTCGTTATGTCGCTGCTCGAGCGCGCTGTATCGAGAAGAAAGCCGGTCTAACCGGACAGTTCCATCGCACGAACCCTGCACCACCAACCCGCACCAAGAAAGGACCAGCATGAGACACAGCATTCGACGCGGCCTGGCCGTCGCCTCCGTCGCCGTTGTATCGGCAATCGCTCTCAGCGCGTGTGCCACTCCGGCAGACAACGCATCGGGCGACTTCGAGCCGATCACCGACATCAAGCTCCAGCTGCAGTGGCTGCCGCAGGCGCAGTTCGCGGGCTACTACGTTGCTCTCGACCAGGGTTACTTCGAAGAGGAAGGTTTCGACAGCGTCGACATCGTCCCCTCCGGCGGTGACATCGTTCCGCAGGACGCCCTTGTAAACGGTGACGTTGACTTCGCCGTCGCGTGGGTTCCGAAGGTTCTCGGCACGCTCGAGGCCAGCGGCGCCGAGCTCACCGACATCGCTCAGGTGTACCAGAAGTCGGGAACGCTGCAGGTCTCGTTCAAGGGTGACGGCGTCGCTTCCGTCGCCGACTTCGAAGACAAGCGCATCGGCTCGTGGGGCTTCGGTAACGAGTGGGAGATCTTTGCTGCGATGGCAGCCGAGGGTCTCGACGCTTCGAGCGTCAAGATCACAACGCAGGACTTCTCGATGAACGCCCTTCTCGATGGTGACGTCGACGCCGCACAGGCGATGACCTACAACGAGTGGGCTCAGATTCTTGAGACGGTCAACCCCGCTACAGGCGAGCTCTACACGCCCGAAGACTTCGACGTTGTCTCGTACGAAGACACCGAGGGTGCGATGCTGCAAGACGCCCTCTGGGCCGACACCGCTCGCCTCGACGACCCGGCCTACGCTGACGCCACAGTTCGTTTTCTCAAGGCAGTGACCAAGGGCTGGATCTTCGCTCGCGACAACCCAGAAGAAGCAGCGACCATCACCTACGACGCCGCAATCGCCGCTGGCGAGGGTGGAGCGTTCCCGGTCGGACCGAACCACCAGCTGTGGCAGATGAACGAGGTCAACAAGCTCATCTGGGCTGGCGGAGACTTCGGCGTTACCGACGAGGCTGCATGGGCCAAGACCGTCAAGGGCGCCCTCTCGGCGATCAACCAGGACGGCCTGCCGCTCATCACCGAAGAGCCGACCGACTCCGCGTACTCGAACGAGTACATCGAGAAGGCACTCGCTGAGCTCGAAGAAGAGGGAATCACCGTCAACGGTGAGTACACCCCCCTCGACGTCGTTCTCACCGAGGGCGGCCAGTAGCATCCAGTAATAACCTTGGGGTGGGCGGCTTTGCGGCCGCCCACCCCATCACTTTCAGGAGTACCCATGTCTTTGAACCCCGCTTCCTTGGATCCGGCACACGGCCAGCTCGCCTTTGACCTCGACCGCGCCCACGTCTTTCACTCCTGGAGCGCGCAGGGTTCGCTCGCTCCCTTTGTCATCGCCGGTGGTTTGGGCAGCACGGTCTGGGACTACGACGGTAAGAACTACCTCGACTTCTCGAGCCAGCTCGTCAACGTCAACATCGGCCACCAGCACCCGCGCGTTGTCGAGGCGATCAAGGCGCAGGCCGACCTGCTGACGACGGTCGCGCCCGCTCATGGCAACCTGGCGCGCGGCGAGGCCGCGGCGCGCATTCTCGCCAGGGCTGGCTCCCAATTCGGCAAGGTCTTCTTCACCAATGGCGGTGCAGATGCCAACGAAAATGCGATTCGGATGGCGCGACTCACGACCGGCCGCGACAAGGTTCTCTCTACCTACCGCTCGTACCACGGCAACACGGGCGCTGCGATTGTGTCGACCGGCGACTGGCGCCGCATCCCCAACGAGTTCTCGCGCGGCCACGTGCACTTCTTCGGTCCCTTCGCCTACCGCTCGGAGTTCTGGAGTGACTCACCCGAGCAAGAGAGCGAGCGCGCGCTCAAGCACCTTGAGCGCGTCATCCAATCTGAGGGTCAGGCTTCTATTGCCGCGATTCTGCTCGAGACGATCCCCGGAACCGCCGGCGTTCTGACGCCGCCTCCCGGCTACCTCGAGGGTGTTCGCCTGCTCTGCGACAAGTACGGCATCGTGCTCATCTTTGACGAGGTGATGGCGGGCTTCGGTCGCACCGGCGAGTGGTTCGCGTGGAAGGGCTTCGATGTCGTTCCCGACCTCATCACCTTCGCGAAGGGCGTGAACTCCGGCTACGTTCCGACCGGCGGTGTTGTGATCTCCGAGTCGATAGCTAACGCCTTCGAGCAGCAGGTCTTTCCTGGTGGACTCACCTACTCCGGTCACCCGCTCGCGATGGCGTCCATCGTCGCGACACTCGACGCGATGGAAGACGAGGGAATCGTCGACAACGCCCGCACGATCGGCGCCGACCACATCGGCCCCGGTCTCGCCGCTCTCGCAGAGAAGCACCCGATCATCGGTGAGGTGCGCGGCCTCGGAGTGTTCTGGGCGCTCGACCTCGTTGACTCGCCCGAGTCGAAGGAGCCGGTTTCGGGCGCCACTATCGCGCAGCTCAAGAAAGAGCTCATGGCGCGCGGCCTGCTGCCGTTTGCGGCCGACAACCGCATCCACGTTGTTCCGCCGTGCGTTGTAACGGCAGACGAAGTTGCTCAAGCGCTCGAGATTTACGATGAGGCGTTTACCGCGGTAACCGCGTAATCGCTCTCCGCGAGTCACTGTAACCCTAGGGTTGACACAATGGATGTCGCGTGGCATTCTTGTGCGCATGAACAGTCAACCCCGGGGTGACAAGTGACGCCCCCCGCGCTTCGGGTCGATGGAGCTGGTCCCATCGACTGGCGACTCGGGCACCGACCCGTCGAGCAGCGGGCGGCCGTGGCGGCTCGTCTTGCGGAGGCCGGGCTCGCGCCGCACCACCTTGCCGCAGCCCTCGCCGACGGCGGCGACGCGCTCTACGCGGCCTCGCGAACGGCAGCCGACGACTGGTCAGAGCCGTTCGGGGGAGACCTCGGCGTCGCGCTCCTCGCGGCCGAGGTGTCGGCTCTCGCCGCGCACCTCAACTCCCGTGCCTCGGCCGTTCGTGCGCTCGCGGTCGACGCTCTGCTCGACGACTACTCGGCCGTCGCGGTGGCCTCGGCTCTTGGGGTCTCGCGTCAAAAGGTCTACGACATCAGCAAGGGCGGCACGGTCGCCGCCTTCCTCGACATTTCGCCATGGAGGCAGCTATGAAGATCACCGAAACAGTCGCTCTTCCTCCGGTTGAGCAACAGGAACTCGTTCACCCTCTCGACCTGCCCGAGGCGCGCAAAGAGTTTCGACGCGCGTACATCACGAGGGCGCTCACGAGCCCGGGCATCGCTCTTGTCATCGCGGCGCTCATCTGGTTTCTCGTCGAGAACTGGGTTGCTCCGGTAACCAGCTTCTTCTCACTCGCGGTCATCGGCTACTTTGCCGCCTCATGGTCGGAGCGCGAGGCGTGGGCATACATTCCGCGCAAGCGTCGTGACCTCAATCGCGAACTTCCGTTCACGTGGCAGTTCGCGAGCTCTGTGCTGCTGGCAGCGCTGCTCTCAGTAGGTGTGCTGCTGCTCGGAGTTCGCATCGCCGACTTCCGAAGCGAGGTGCGGGAGTACGTGCTCGGCGCGGGGCTTGCCATAGTTGCGATGTGCGTCGTTGTGCTCATCATCGGGCTCGCGCGGCCGGCGAGGCGTCGGGCGGCGCTGTTTACGATTCCACCCATCGTTGGGCTCGCGACATCCATCGCCATTGTGTATTTCTGGGCGTTCCCCGGATTCGTTCAATCGAGCACGGTGCTGATGGGTGCGGGGATAACTGCGGTGATTGGGGCGCTCGCAGGAATGTGGAAGCTGCGCGAGCAGCGCAGAGGCTCCGCAAGCGCGTAGAATCATTCTTTGTGCCTAATTTCATTGCAACCCCGTTCACCGTTCCGGTGTTCGACCTCATGCACCGTCCCGGTGAGGAGCGCGAACGCCAGCTTGATGCTGCCGTCAGCGAGGGCTTTGGCAATGCGGTAATTGGCGTTCGCGATGGTGCACTCGTGCACCTCGATGTTCGCCTCGAGTCACTTCACGACGGAATTCTCGTTTCGGCTGACGTCGAGACAGAAGCTGTCGGTGAGTGCGTGCGCTGCCTGGATACGGTCAACCTGCCGATCGAAGTCGAAATCCAGGAGCTTTTCGCGTACTCTGAGGACGAAGCTTTTGACTACACGGTTATCGATGATCATGTCGATCTCGAACCGTTGGTCAGGGACGCGGTAGTGCTCGCACTGCCGTTCCAGCCGGTGTGTCGCCCGGATTGCCCAGGTCTTGATCCCGAAACGGGAGATCGACTGGCTGATTTCCCCGACAGAAAACCCAAAGAAGTGCTTGACCCGCGATGGTCTGCGCTTGCCGGGTTGGCAGCCGAAACCCCCCAGGATGTTGAAGGCAGCGATACAAACGCTGCCGATAGAGAGAAGAGAAGCTAATGGCTGTACCGAAGCGCAAAATGTCGCGGGCCTCGACCCGCATGCGCCGTGCACAGTGGAAGGCAACTGCCCCCACGCTCGTCAAGACCATTGAGAACGGCAAGACCGTTTACAGCCTCCCGCACCGCGCGAAGGTTGTCGAAGACTCGACCGGCACGCCCCTGTACCTGGAGTACAAGGGCCGCAAGGTCGCCGACGTTTAACTAACGTCCTTGTCTGACAAGACAAGAAAGCCCGTCACGGCCGATTCGGCCACGCGGGCTTCTTTGTCGTTAACTCTTGGCGTCGACATCGGCCCCGAGCTGCTGGAGCTTGCGCTCACGCATCGCTCGTGGGCGTACGAACACGGCGGCGCAGCGCACAACGAGCGCCTCGAGTTTCTTGGCGACTCGATTTTGGGGCAGGCGGTCACCGTCATGCTCTACACAGAGAACCCGTCGCTCGACGAGGGCGACCTCGCCAAGCGCCGCGCGAGCCTCGTCTCGAGTGTTGCGCTCGCTGAAGTTGCCCGCTCGATCGAACTCGGCCAGTACATCCGTCTCGGGCGTGGCGAAGAGCTCACCGGCGGCCGCGACAAGTCGTCGATTCTCGCCGACACAGTCGAGGCGATCATCGGTGCGGCCTACCTCTCGGTCGGCGGCGAACTCGCGACCGACCTCGTGCTGCGCCTCATTCGCCCGTTGCTCGACGATCCAGAGCGCTTCGGTGCCGCGATGGACCCGAAGACAAGCCTTCAAGAGCTCTCGACGCGCCTCGGCCGCGGCCTTCCCGTCTACGTTGTGACCGACAGCGGCCCCGACCACTCCAAGCGTTTTCACGCAGTAGTGATGCTTGGCACCGACGAGATCTCGTCGGGCGACGGCTCAAGCAAAAAGCACGCCGAAATGGCAGCCGCGCTCGAGGCGTGGACCCTTCTTCAGGCGAAGCTCGCCTAGACCGGTGCCCGAACTTCCCGAGGTTGAAGTCGTGCGCGCCGGACTCGCACCCGCGGTGACTGGCTCGACCGTCTCTGCCGTCACGGTTCTCGACCCTCGTTCGCTGCGCCGCCACCCCGGCCCGCCCGATGACTTCGTCACTCGTCTCACCGGCAGCACCCTCGTCGCGGCATCGCGCCGCGGCAAGTTTTTGTGGCTGCCGCTCGTCGAGGCCGCGCCTTCTACGGGAGCCCCCGAGGCCCTTGTCGTTCACCTCGGCATGAGCGGCCAGGTGCTGCTGCGCGACCGCTTCACCGACGACAACCTCACGCGCATTCGTATCGAGCTCACTCACCCGTCTCACGGCGACCTGCGATTGAACTTCGTCGACCAGCGGATCTTCGGCTCCATGGCGATCGATTCTTTACAACCGGCGATGGATGTCGCGGGCGAGCTCGTACCCTCCGCCGTCGCTCACATCGCGCGTGACCCACTCGATCCGCATTTCGACGATGCGCTTTTCTTTCGCCGACTCAAGGCACGCAAGACCGGAATCAAGCGTGCGCTGCTCGACCAGTCACTCATCAGCGGAATCGGCAACATCTACGCCGACGAGGCTCTCTGGGCCGCTCGCGTGCATTACGACCAGCCCACATCAACGCTGTCAGCCGCCAAGGCGCGCCTGCTGCTCGCCGAGGTGCGCGCAGTGCTCATCAAGGCCCTCGCCGAGGGTGGCACTAGCTTCGACGCGCAGTACGTCAACGTCAACGGAAACTCGGGCTACTTCTCCCACTCGCTCAACGCCTACGGCCAGCAGGGTAAGCCGTGCCCCCGGTGCGGTCGGCAGATCGTGCGCGAGCAGTTTATGAACCGCGGCTCGCACTTCTGCCCGTTCTGCCAGCGGATACGCTCGAACGCATGAGCCAGTCGATCACCGAACTCACTCCCGCCGACACAACCTTTCTCGACCAGCAGCGCTGGTGGGTCGCCGGGTTTCTCGCCGAAGACTCGGGCGCTTCGTTCGCCGAGCTGAGCGTCAAGCTGCAGGTGTTTCAGGCGATCATCGACAACGGCTGGGTCGCTCGCGACGAGACGGCGAAGCTTCAGGCACTCGGTGTTGTCTTCGGCGACATGCTCGCCGAGCTGCTCTCTGTGCCGTGGGTGATGGTCGAAGACGAGTTCGGCCGCGACCCCGCGCTACTCATCACCGACGATCCGGTGCTGGTCTTTCCGGTGACGATGATCTCCAAGCGCATAGAAGACGACGAGACGGTGGATGTCGCGGCGCTCCTCACCATCGCTGCCGAGAGCGCCATGGGCTACATCGATCCCACGACCGAAGGCATCGACGAGGGCTAGAGCGTCTTCTTCCACGCCCCCTCGTAACCCCAGGCGACGAAACCGATCTCCTCGTTTACCGAGAGCATGTGTCGGTTCTCCTCGGCGTTGAAGGTCGTGACCGACGGGTGCCCTGGCGAGACCTGCTCGAGGTAACGCAGATTCGCGAGCTTGAGCAGCATGCCGAGGCGGTGACCGCGATGCTCGCGAAGCACGATCGTGTCTCCCTGCGCGACCGAGCGGTGCAGCTCGGGTGGTACCGACAGCTCGGTGAAGCCCGCGGCGTCTCCCGTTGCGGTGTGCACAACGAGTGAAGTGAGGTTGGTGCGCGGACTCGATTCCTGGCCATCATCGTCTTCGATGACGCGCTCGGCGTTCCACGGGTTGTCGTCGGGCTCGAGGCCGGCGAACGGCGCATCGGTCTGCATTCTCGTCCTCAACAACGCGATCGCGTCGAGGTGCTCCACCGGAGTGCGACCCGTCCACGACACAACGTGATAGCCGGGTGCATCATCGACGGGAGGCAGCGCGGCGGGCAGATCCAACCGGCTCATCCGCTCGACCTGCTCAAGTGTGAAGCCGCGCGAGAGAAGAAACCGCGTCGCGTCAGACTCGAGCGGTACCGAGCCGAAACCGGTCGGCGCGTCAAGCTGCGGCCCGGGTGTGACCTTCTGCGCGACGGAGGTCTGAATGATCGTGTTGCCCGCTGCATCGACCATCTCGAGAAGGGAGTTATATAGAGCGGATCCAATACCGTGCCGTCTGAATGACGGGAGTACCTCGACAGCCACCCATGCGGTGGGCGAATCGCCGCCCTCGTGCTCGTAGATCGCGCGTGCGACGATACGGCCATCGACGCGCGCGACGAGAAGGCGCTTTGGTTCCCACGAGCGCTGCCAGTGCGGCAGCATCTCGGCGGGTTCGTAGGAGAGGTCGTGATTGCCCACGCTCTCTGCCTCGATCTCATTGCGAACGCGAATCATTTCGGCGAAGGCTTCGCCGCCCTCCGCGTCGATGGATGTCGGGATGACAAGTTCTTCAATGGTGAAATCGATGGTCATAACAGCTTCTTCCAGCCGCCCTCGCTCCCGATGGGAACAAAACCGACGGCCTCGTTGACGTTGAGCATGTGGCGATTCTCTTCAGCATTGAAGGTGATCACGCCGGGATGGCCGGGGCGTTCGCGCTGAATATGCACGAGGTTGGCGACCTTGAGGAGCATGCCGAGGGCGTGCCCACGGTGCTCTGACAGAACGAGCGTGTCTTCCTGTCCGATGGGGCGGTGCAGCTCTGCGGGAGCGTCGAGAACCGTAAAGCCCACAAGGCGCCCCGTCTCGACATGCTCGACGACCGACGTGAAGTGCGTGCGCGGGCTTTCGGCGATGCGATCGTCGTCGGCGCGAATGCGATCGGCAGTCCAGACGTCTTCGGGCTCTTCAAGACCTGCGGAGGGCGCATCGGTACTCATGCGGGTGCACAGGTGCGCAAGGTCGTCGAGCCACTTTTCGGGAGTTCGTCCAGACCACTGGTGAACGCGGTAGCCGTCGGGAGTGAGCGCGGCGAGGCGATCTTCGAGGTCAACGGGCAACGCGAGGCGCGATGCCCTCTCGACCTGCTCGAGCGAAAAACCGCTGCCGAGAAGAAACTGCACCTCGGGGTTGTCGATCGGCACCGATCCGAATCCGGTTGGCGCAAAGAGGCGCTCGCCGTCGTTCTGGCGCGAGACCGCATAGACGAGCAGTTTCGACTTACCTTCGGCGATCGCGATGTTCTCGATGTGCTCGAAGAGGGCTGTGCCTATGCCGCGCCGGCGATAGTTCTGCAGTACACCTCCGCCGAGCCAGACGGTGCCGGTCGCGTCATCAACGTTGACTGAAAAATAGGCTCGGGCAACGAGAGCGCCGTCAATCCGCACACCGAAACCACGGTTGGGTGTGTCGGGTTTCTTCCAGTTCGGAAGGATTTCTTCGGGCAGATAGCTCAGCTCGTCGCTGCCGTACCCCTCTTCTTCGAGGGCATTCTTAATGTCGCACATCTCGATGAACGGGCCTGCGTTGGGCGCGTCGATTGTCGATGGCACGGCGATCTCTTCGATCTCGTACAGGGTCATTTTTCCTCCAGGCAGTGCGTGCCGAGGGCAGCCGACCAGAATACCTCTCGCCCTGATTGAAACCAAGAATTCGAAACCCGTTTGTTGTAAACGGGGCGGGTCGTAGTGTCCGGTACCCTGAACACTGACATCGGACCGGGATGGAAGGGCGGGCGTGTGTATCTCAAGAGCCTGACCCTCAAGGGGTTCAAGAGCTTTGCACAGCCGACGACCTTTGCTTTCGAGCGTGGCGTGACGTGTGTGGTCGGCCCGAACGGTTCCGGAAAGAGCAATGTCGTCGACGCGCTCGCCTGGGTTATGGGTGAGCAGGGCGCCAAGACTCTGCGCGGCGGCAAGATGGAAGACGTCATTTTTGCCGGCACCTCGACAAAGGGTCCGCTCGGCCGCGCCGAAGTGATTTTGACAATCGATAACTCGGATGGCGCGCTGCCCATCGAGTACACCGAGGTCACCATTAGTCGCACGCTGTTTCGCAACGGCGGCAGCGAATACGCGATCAACGGCGAGACCTGTCGACTTCTCGACGTTCAGGAGCTGCTGAGCGACTCGGGCCTCGGCCGCGAGATGCACGTTATTGTCGGCCAGGGCCAGCTCGACAACGTGCTTCGCGCGAGCCCGGAAGAGCGCCGGGGGTTCATCGAAGAAGCCGCCGGAATTCTCAAGCACCGCCGCCGTAAAGAGAAGACGATCCGCAAGCTCGAGGCAATGCAGGCAAACCTCACACGCCTGAGTGACCTCGCGGGCGAGATCCGACGTCAGCTCAAGCCGCTCGGGCAACAGGCCGAGATCGCACGCGAGGCGCAGTCGATCGCGAGCATCGTGCGTGACGCGCGTGCTCGCATCCTCGCTGACGAGGTCGTCGAGCTTCGCGCCGCAATCACCGTCAGCAGCCGCAGCGAAAGCGAACGCAAGACAGAGCGCATCGTGCTGCAAGAGCAGCTCGACCAGGCCAAGCTGCGCGAGAGCCGCATTGAGCAGGCCCAGGTCGGCGACGCCGTCGATATCGCACGCCGCACCGCCTTCGGTCTCGAGTCGGTTCAGGAACGCCTGCGCGGCCTGTACTCGCTCGCGAACCAGCGCCTCGCGCTGCTTGGGCAGGAGGGCGGGTCAACCTCGATCGGCTCGACCGTCAGCGCGAGTATGGTGCAAGACGCCCGCGAAGAGGCCATCCGCCTGCAGGGTGAAGTCTCAGAGGCCGAGCAGCTCGTCGGGCGCGCATCGGCGGCCCTCGCGACAGCCCGAGCGTCACTCGATTCTCTCGACGACGAGATCTCGGCGCAGAGCGCCCTCGTCTCACGGCACGCCCTCGAACTCGCCGGACACGCGAGCCGCGTCGAGGTCGCCCAGTCGAAACTTGCAGCAACCCGCGGTGAGTCGCTTCGTCAAAAGAACGCGCTCGAGCTCGCCGAAGAGCGACGCGACGCGACCCGCGTCGAATTTGTCGCCCTCGAAGCAGAGGCCGCAACGAGCACGGAGGGCGACGGATCGCTCGACGTTGCTTACGAGAACGCCGAAGCCGCAGTCGCGGCGCTGCAGGCCGAGATCGAGACTGTGCGCGACGAGCTTCACGTTCTTGAGCGCGAGCGCGATGCTCTTGCAGCTCGCAACTCGGCACTTTCGCTCGCCGTCGACCAGAAAGACGGATCGACAGCGATTGTCGAAGCGGGGGTCAGCGGCATTCGCGGACTCGTCGCCGAACACGTCAAGGTTCAGCCCGGATACGAAGCAGCGATTGCCGCGGCACTCGGAACCCTCGCGAACGCAGTGCTCGCCGACACCCACGATGCGGCGCTCGCCGGTCTCGACCACGCCCGCGCGAGTGACGCCGGTCGCGTAGAGATCGTCGTCGCGGATGCAGCGGCAGCCCCCTCGCTCGGCCAGCTTCCGAGCGGCGTCATCGCGGCTCGTGACCTCGTAACCGCCCCAGACGGAATCACTGGGATTCTGGCCAGAGTCGTCGTCGTCGAGGATCTCGACGCCGCACGTTCCGCGTGGGATTCGCTCAGGCAGCTCGGCGACATCACGATCATCACCAAGCCCGGCGACGTGCTCACCGAGTACGTTCTGCGCGGCGGATCGGGTGCCACCCGCTCTCGACTCGAACTCGTTGCAGAGCGCGATGCTGCGGCCGAGAAGCTCGAGACAGTCAGCACCCAGATCGAGCGCACACGATTTTTGCTCGCCGAGAAGCGCGGGGCACTCGAAACCGCCAAGGCGGATGCCGCGACCGCCCTCAGCGCACTGCGCGAGTTCGACTCCGCTCTCGCCGCCCAGAGTGAGGCACTTGGACGCCTGCGCATCCAGCTCGAAGCCGCACAGGCAGAGTGGGAGCGCCTCTCGGCAGCCGTCGAGGCGTCAACCGAAACGGTGCGCATTGCCGAGGCCGAGGTCGAGCGCGCCAAGCACGACCACGACGAGTACGCGGCAATACCGCGCCCCATGCTGGATGTCTCGAGCCGAGACGCAGTGCTCGGCGAAGTTGAGGCCGCTCGGGCGGCAGAGCTTGAGCAGCGCATCCAGCTCGAAACCATTCGTGAGCGGGTGCGCGCCGAAATGGCCCGCGCAGAGGCGCTCTCGCGACAGCTTGAGGCCGACAGGGCAGCGGCAGAAGAACAGGCGCGCCTTGCAGTTCTGCGCCAGCGCCAAATCGCGTCGGCCACCTACGTTGTAGACGCGCTGCCGGCAGTGCTCGACGCCGTCGACCGTTCGGTGTCGCAAGCGCGGGTTGAGCTCGCCGCAGCGGAAGCCGAGCGCTCGCAGCAAAACGAGGAGCTCGCCGAGCTGCGCCGCCAGGAGTCATCGCTGCGCGAGCGCCTTGCCGCGGTGAGTGAAAATGTTCACGGCCTCGAGATGCAGATCTACGAGAAGAAGCTGCACCTCTCGACGCTTCTCGAGCGCGCGGGCGAGGAGCTTGGCCTCGTTGAGGATGTGCTCGTTGCCGAGTACGGCCCCGAGGTTCCGGTGCCAATCGACTTCGGAGAAACCGTGGTTGAGCCTGTCGAAACCAGGTCGAGCGAAGCCGAGACCGGTTTCGATACGGTCGCTGAGCGAGCTACTCAACCGACGACCCCCTACAACCGCGCCGAGCAGCAGGCTCGGCTCGCGCGAGCCGAGCGCAAGCTCGGTCAGCTCGGCCGGGTCAACCCGCTCGCCCTCGAAGAGTTCGCGGCTCTCGAGCAGCGCCACAAGTTCCTCACCGAGCAGCTCACCGACCTCACGAACACGCGCAAAGACCTGCTCACGATCATCGAAGACATCGACGAGAAGATGGAAGACATCTTCTCTGCAGCGTTCGAAGACACCCGCGAAGCCTTCAACCAGGTCTTCCCGGTGCTCTTCCCGGGCGGCTCGGGAAGCATCTCACTCACCGACCCCGACAACATGCTCACGACGGGCATCGAGGTCAGCGTGCGTCCGGCGGGCAAAAAGATCGAGCGCCTGAGCCTGTTGAGTGGTGGAGAACGCAGCCTCGCGGCCGTCGCCCTGCTCATCGCGATCTTCAAGGCGCGCCCCAGCCCGTTCTACATCATGGACGAGGTCGAGGCCGCCCTCGACGACGCCAACCTCGGTCGCCTTCTGCAGATCTTCGAAGACCTGCGCCAGACGAGCCAGCTCATTGTGATCACGCACCAGAAGCGCACGATGGAAATCGCCGACGCCCTTTATGGCGTCAGCATGCGCGCAGACGGAATCAGCGCCGTCGTCGGCCAGCGCGTCGCGGCCCACGCAAGCTGATTTAAGTTCGTGGATGTCGCGGAGCGCCCCTAAGCTGACTGCAAAGCCGCCCGTTCTGTCCGTCAGGATCCCATGACTCTCGTCGCCCGCATTCGCCGCGCTGTTGCTGTAACGCTCACCCTCGCGATCGTCGGCACGGGTCTTTCGGCCGCGCCCGCCGCCGCCGCAGAGTCCAGCGTGTTCTCGCGCTCCGCGCTTACGAAGCTCGTGAACCAGGAGCTGAAGCGCGATCATCAGCCCAAGGCGAAGAGCAACTCATACCTCACCGACTACGCCCAGGCGTGGGCGCGCAAGCTGGCGAAGTCCGGCTCGTCTCGCGTGAGCGCACCCGACCGCGAGATTCCGCCAACGGTCTATGGCGAAGATGCGTCGATCGCCGTCTCGCAGTGCAAAGACAAGCGCACGTTCCTCGGCGAGTCTGAGTTTCTCATCACCGCAGATTTCTGCATTCGCAACGAGTACTTTCTGCGCAACGGCGAACTCGACACAACTCATGTCGGTGTCGGGTACGTGCTCACCGCGAAAAAGTTCTACATCGTTGTTGTCTACGCCGACTACGGCGACGGCATAGCCAAGAAACTCACTTCCGCGAAGCCGTCGATCAAGGGACCCGTGCGAGTCGGTTCGACGGTGACCGCCCGCACGGGAGCGTGGAAGCCGGCTAGCTCGCGCAACCAGTTCACTTACGAGTGGGCCATCGCAGGAGAGTGGGTAAGCGATGAGCAGAGCTACCTGATTCTGCCGAACGACAAAGGTAAGAAAATCACCCTCATCGTCACCGGCCAGCGTGAGGGGTACTGGACTCCGGGCGGCGCGCGCAGTGTGAAGTCCAAGGCGGTCGCTGCCGGGGTTCTTGTCGCGAAGAGCCCCGTCGTTACGGGCTCGAGGAATGTCTACGAAACCCTCACGGCGAGCGTGCCCGAGTGGAGCCCGGGCGGCGTCGTGTTGAGCTACCAGTGGCTGCGCAACGGCGCGGCGATTGCCGGCCAAACCGAGCAGACCTATGAGCTGACTCTCGCTGACCTGGGCAAGAAGGTGGATGTGCGAGTCACGGGGCGACTCGATGCCTACACAACAATGTCGAGATCGACCGCTACTCAGACCAAGACTGCCGCACAGTTGCTCGAAGCCACACCGGTGCCTGTCGTCACGGGTGACACGATCTTCGGAGCGACGCTGAGCGTCGACACGGGCGTGTGGCAACCTGATGGAGTTGCCCTTGCAATTCAGTGGCGCATCAATGGTGTCGCGGTCAAGAACGCAACGGGGGAGACGTTCGTCATTCCGGCCGCTGCTGTCGGCAAGACAATAACTGCGAGCGTGACGGGGTCGAAAGAAGGCTTCGCCGCGAGCACCGTGGCGAGCTCCCCGACGTCGGTTATTGCGCCGCTTGAGTTCGCGACATCCACAGCGCCCATAATCAACGGAACGCCCAAGGTCGGCAAGAAGCTCACCGCGAGCGTCGCCGCGTGGGAGCCGGTTGCTGCGCTTACTTACCAGTGGCTTCGCAACGGCAAGAAGATTTCGGGCGCAACCAACTCGACCTACGTTCTCACCGCGGCAAGTGAGGGTACGACGGTCACGGTCGCAGTGACCGGAACGCGCGCCGGGTACGCGTCGGCGACCATACACAGCGCGGGCATCACCGTCAAATAGCTGCCCCAAAACCTGTGCCTGCGCTGGGTGCGTTCGCTTTGCGAACGCCTTGGTATGACCATTTCGCATTCGTTTATCGAACGTTTGTAGAAAAAATGCTGGTTAGAACGGGGTACAGCGGCGGCGATGTGTTCCACCCCCATTGTGGGGTGTCGATCACCTCGCAAATTAAGTAGTAGACATTAGTTGTGAAACCATTCATTTGGCTTCATTCGATGAGTGTCAGTTGTGACTAAAGTCAACGGATCCTTACCCTGAGGGTCCGACCCGACTGCTGGTGCGGTACTGAACAGGCATCATCGTGGCTACAAAAAGTACGTGTATTACTAGTTTTTCGTGGAACAGTGAAGCGCGCCCTGGTGGTGCGTCATGAGTCTGTTTTTGTACCCCCTCGACCAGGCCGTCGCGCGTGCGATCGAGGCAAGCCACATTCCCGCGCGCTCGCGCCTCGGAACCGTTGTCATCGCTTTCGAAGCCGTCGTCGGCTCGGTAGTGCTCACGATGGCCGTACTGACAACCTTCTTCGGCCTCGGCTACTTTGTACTGGCCAATGACGCCATGTCGCCTGCTCTCCCCGCGGGCACCCTCGCCGTCACGACAACTGTGGATGCCGCACAGCTTGAGATCGGCGACGTCGTCACTGTTGCCGGCGCAACCGGGGAGCTCGCGACATTCCGTGTCACAGATCTCGCCGCCGCGTCGACGGAGGGCTCACGCCTCGTTTCTGTCGGCGTCGACTCCGAGGCCGGCCACGCGGCACTCGAGGTCTCCGCGATCGATCGAGTCGTTGCATCCGCCCCCGGTCTTGGTCAGGCCGTCAATGTTGCAGCGACGCCCGTGATGTTTGCGCTCGCCGCACTTATGCTCGCCGCGGTGCTGGCGCAGCTGCCTCGGCGCAAGCGCGTCACCGCTCGGCACGCACAGACTGCCTGAGCTTTAGTTAACCCAAACGTCGGGAGTCGGGCGGCACCACACGCAGCCAGCGATACCCGTAGCCCTCGAGGGCGATCGTCAGCGCGCCATCCACCCCCGTATTTGTCGGTTCAGAGTCGCCCAGAAGATCGAGCAGGCTGAAACTGTCGTCGACATCGCTGAGTTTCAGGGTCACCGACGCGGGTTCAGCCGAGAAATTGTGAAGCGCGAGAAGACGGCCCTCGGCACCGGTGACAGTATGGGCGAGCACCGACGGTGTGTCGCTCGTCAGCGCCTCGAACGACCCCCAGCCGATCTCGGCCGACGCGCGGTACCTCTCGATGAGGCGGCGAACGAAGTGCAGCATCGAATCAGGATCATTGCGCTCGGATGTCGCGTTGACGTGCTCGGGCGCGAATCCACCCGTGACGACGGGAGAGACGAGCTTCGACGGCCGGGCATTCGAGAATCCGCCGTTTTTGCCATCGCTCCACTGCATGGGCGTGCGCACGGCGGAGCGGTCACCGGCGTCGAGATTCTCGCCCATGCCCAATTCTTCGCCGTAGAAGAGCACGGGCGTTCCGGGCAGGGAGAACAGCAGGCTGTAGACCATACGCACGCGGCGCGGGTCGCCCTCGAGCATCGGCGGGAGGCGGCGAATGATGCCGCGGCCGTAGACCTGCATGCGCTCTTCGGGGCCGAATGCCGCGAAAACCTCTTGGCGCTCGCTGTCGCTCAGCTTGTCGAGGGTGAGCTCGTCGTGGTTGCGCACAAAGTTGGCCCACTGCGACTCGACCGAGATCTCGGGTCGGCTCTCGAGCGCCGAGATGAGCGCTGCCGGGTCCTGGCGGGCGAGCGAGAGATACAGATTCTGCATCGCGATGAAGTCGAATTGCATGGTGAGGGCGTCGCCGTCTTCGCCGCCGAAGTATTCGAGCTGCTGCTCGCGCTCGAGATTGACCTCGCCGAGCATAACGGCCTCGCCCGACCGGCGCCCGAGAAATGAGCGCAGTGAGCGAAAGAAGGCCATGGGGTCGTCGAGGTCACCCTTGCCGGGCATCACACCACTCGGGTCGAGCAAGAACGGCACGGCGTCGAGACGGAACCCGCTCACACCCAACTGCAGCCAGTAGCCCATGATGCGGGCGATCTCGTCGCGCACGCGCGGATTGGCGACGTTGAGGTCGGGCTGGTGCTTGTAGAAGCTGTGCAAGAAGTACTGCCCGGTCTTCTCGTCGAGCTCCCAGACGCTGTTCTCCTTGTCCGGAAAAACGGGCTCGGGCTGCTTGCGCGGGGGAGTATCGCGCCAAACGTAATAGTCGCGATAGGGCGACTCCTTGTTCGATCGCGCGCTCACGAACCACGGATGCTTGTCTGACGTGTGGTTGACGACCAAATCAACAATGACCCGGATGCCGCGGTCTCGCGCCGTGCGCACGACCTCAACGAACTCGCCGGAGCTTCCGAGTCGCGGGTCGATGCCATAAAAGTCGGTGATGTCGTACCCGTCATCGCGATCCGGTGACGGGTAGAAGGGCATCAGCCAGAGGCAGGTGATGCCCAGTTCGTGCAGGTAGTCCATGCGGTGCGAGAGGCCCTCGAGGTCGCCGACCCCGTCGTCGTTCCAATCCATAAAAGTCTCGATGTCGAGGCAGTAGACGACGGCGGTCTTCCACCAGAGGTCGCTCGTATCGGTGATTCTCATGGCCGGCTTCCGTTCAGTTGCGGCAGAACGTGCTCGCCGAAGGTGTCGATAAATGGCTTCTGGTGTTGCCCGACGTGGTGAACGTAGATTCTGTCAAAGCCGAGTTCGGTGTACTGATCGATGGCGTCGACGAACACTCCAGGGTCAGAAGATACGAGCACAGAGTCGCGCACGTCTTCTGGCCGAACCACTCGCGCCGCCGAGTCGAAGGCCTCGGGGGTGTCGAGGTCCCAGGCGAGCGGGGGTCCGAAGACGTTGGTGCGCCACTGGTCGTGAGCGATGGCGAGCGCTTCGTCGTCGGTGGGAGCCCAGCTCACGTGCAGCTGCAGAGTGAGTTCGCCGCGACCGTCATTGTCGCGATAGACATCGACCATGCGCTCAAGGTGTTCAACCGGAGCGGCAACCGTTGCGAGTCCATCGGCCCACTGCGCGGCCCAGCCCGCGGTCTCGACGCTCACGGCCGCGGCGATGAGCGGCGGGATGACCTCGGGAAGTGTCCAAAGCTTCGCGCGATCAACCGTCACGAGCCCGTCATGGCTCACCTCTTCGCCTGCCAGCAGCGCTTTGATGATGGTCACGCACTCGAGCAGCCGCTCGTTGCGCAGCTCTTTTCGCGGCCAACCGTCGCCCGTGATGTGCTCGTTTGAGTTCTCACCCGAGCCCAGTGCGGCCCAGAATCGCCCCGGATACATCGCGCCGAGAGTGGCAATCGCTTGCGCGATAATCGCTGGGTGGTAGCGCTGGCCGGGAGCATTGACGATGCCGAACGAGAGAGACGTGGCTTCCAACGCGGAGCCCAGCCAGCTCCACGCGAAAGCCGAGTGCCCCTGCCGCTCGCTCCAAGGCGCTATGTGGTCGGAACACATCGCCGCTTCGAAACCCGCTGACTCCGCGTGGCGCACAGCGGCGAGAAGCTCGGTCGGGTGGATTTGCTCGTGGGACGCGTGGAATCCGATCAGGGCCATCGTTCTACGCTAACGAGCGCTCAGCGAATGTGCCTCTCGCTGTCGGGAGACTCCCAGCCGTGTTAGAACAACGTCGCGAAGGCGACAACGATCGCGATGATGCCGGCAGCCAGCACCGCGCCGGCGATGATAAAGGCGAAAGCCCACGGGTGAGCTGTTGCCCACGAAATGGCCTTGGGGTGGCGCGCGCGCAACTGAGCGGGGGTAATCGGCTCTGGAATCACGTCGGCGGGCTTGCCCGTCGCGTTGAGCAGCGCTGTCATGTCTTCGGGCGCCCACCACGAGCCGCTCAGGCCAAAGAGCTTTGTGCCGTCGTGGCGTAGCGCGACAAGCGTGGGGTTCGCCGTGCCATTCGGGTCGCTCATAGCGTGCGGAAAGACAAACGTGCCGATCTCGCCGAGCGGAATCAGTCGCACCTGACCGAACAGGTTCTTCTTGGTCACCTGAATCGCATCGGCCGAGTATCGCGTGTTGCGAAAGTACAGCCAGATGAAGCCGAGGGTTATCGCGATCGTCACAACGAGCACAATGCCGAGCAGCAGCGGGTTGCTGCGGTTGGTGCTGATGTTCAGAAGCAGAAGCGGCACGGTGATAATCGCACCCGCCTTGAGCGCACGTTTATAGACAACGCTCGACGGCTTGATCTCGTTCACGGTTCTCCCTGGCTGACCGGAACGTCCGGCACGCTGCCACCCTATCGGCAGGCTCTCGGTAGGCTGGGCACCATGGCTGAGCGTTCGAACCCCTGGTCCCTCGGCGGAGCTCTCCGCGGTATGTTCGCCCGCAAGACGATCGACGCCGACACGTGGCAAGACCTCGAAGACGCCCTTATCGTCGCCGACTTCGGGCCGGACATCACCGAGTCCGTCGTTGCAGAGCTGCGCGCGAGCGTTGACCGCTACAAGACGACCGACCCTGAAGACCTGCGACGGATGCTTCGCGAGACCCTCGAAGAGCGCCTCGCCAAGTACGACCCAACGCTCAAACTGACCGCTCGCCCCGCCGTCGTTCTCGTCGTCGGCGTCAATGGCGTCGGCAAGACCACAACAATCGGTAAGTTCGCGAAGTTTCTCGTCGGACACGGCCGCACCGTCGTCGTCGGGGCAGCCGACACCTTCCGCGCGGCAGCGGTCGAGCAGCTCGCGACGTGGGCCGAACGCGGGGGAGCGTCAATCGTGCGCCCCCAGGTCGAGCGCCAGGATCCGGCATCCGTCGCCTTCCAAACTGTCGAGCACGCGATCAACAACAGTGTCGAGATCTGCATCATCGACACTGCGGGCCGCCTGCAGACGAAGAGCGGCCTGATGGACGAACTGGGCAAGATTCGCCGCGTCATCGAGAAGCAGACCGAGATCGCCGAAGTGCTTTTGGTGTTGGATGCAACGACCGGCCAAAATGGCGTCGCTCAGGCCGAGGCGTTCATTCAGCACGCCGGTGTCACCGGGCTCGTCATCTCGAAGCTCGACGGCTCGGCCAAGGGTGGGTTCGTGCTCGCGGTGCAGGAGCGCACCGGTATCCCGATCAAACTCGTCGGGCAGGGCGAGGGTATTGGCGACCTCACCGGTTTTACGCCGCACGTGTTCGTGCAGCAACTCGTCGGCTAATTCGGTGTCGCCGGTTGAGTAGGCCGCTCGCGGCCGTATCGAAACCCTATGTCGTTGGTTGGGTAGGTCGCTTCGCGACCGTATCGAAACCCTATGTCGTTGGTTGAGTAGGTCGCTTAGCGACCGTATCGAAACCCTATGTCGTTGGTTGAGTAGGTCGCTTAGCGACCGTATCGAAACCCCTGGTTCCCAGGTTTCGATACGGCGCGGCGCGCCTATTCAACCGCCGAAAGTCGGGGCTACTTAGCCACCGTTGGCCACGCGGTGTGCGTGGCTCAGCTCGGCGTAGTGGCGCGCGTTCTCGATGAGGCCGAGGCGCTCGTCTTCTGAGAGCTGTCGCACAACCTTCGCCGGAACGCCCGTGACGAGCGAGTTCGGGGGAATGGCCGTGTACTCGAGCACAACGGCTCCCGCGGCGATGAGTGTTCCGGCGCCGATGACGGCTCCGTTGAGAACAGTTGCGCCCATGCCGATGAGGCAGTCGTCTTCGATCGTGCAGCCGTGCAGCACTGCACCGTGGCCGACGCTCACGCGTGAGCCGACGGTGAGTACAAGACCCTGGTCGGTGTGCATCGAGACGTTATCTTGAATGTTGCTGCCCGCGCCGATGCGAATGATGTCGGTGTCGGCGCGCAGCACTGAGCCGTAGAAGACGCTCGCGTGCGGGTCGAGCGTGACGTTTCCGATGAGAGTTGCATTGGGCGCAACCCACGCGGTGGAGTCGATCTTCGGGGTATTCCCCCCGAAGGGGACGATTAGGGGCATTGGACAAGATTAGGTCACTCTGGGGCCACATAACAGCCGGTCAGCGACGATTCGTCACACAATGCGTGAAAACACCGGCAAGCGCACGGGCTCCGGCTCGGTTAAACTGCTGGAATCATGGCCACCTTTGGAAACCTCACCGATCGCCTCGCCGATACCTTCAAGAACCTCCGCGGCAAGGGCAAGCTCAGCCCCGCCGACGTCGATGGAACCGTACGCGAAATTCGCCGCGCCCTGCTCGACGCTGACGTCGCGCTCGAGGTCGTCAAGGACTTCACCGGCAAGGTGCGCGAGCGCGCTCTCGGCGACGAGGTCTCGAAGGCGCTCAACCCGGCCCAGCAGGTCGTTCAGATCGTCAACGACGAACTCGTTGCGATTCTCGGAGGCGAAGCCCGTCGCATCCAATTCGCAAAGACGGCACCCACGGTCATCATGCTTGCCGGTCTTCAGGGTGCCGGTAAGACGACCCTCGCGGGCAAGCTCGCGAAGTGGCTCGCAGCCGACAGCCACACACCGCTGCTCGTCGCGGCCGACCTTCAGCGCCCCAACGCCGTCACGCAGCTGCAGGTTGTCGCCGAGCAGGCTGGTGTCGCGATCTTCGCTCCCGAGCCTGGCAATGGCAAGGGCGACCCGGTCAAGGTCGCCAAGCTCGCCCTGAAGCACGCGAAAGACAAGCAGTACGACGTTGTCATCATTGACACCGCCGGGCGCCTCGGTGTCGACGCCGAGCTCATGAAGCAGGCCTCCGACATTCGCAAGGCCACCAACCCCGACGAGGTGCTCTTCGTCATCGACGCGATGATCGGTCAGGATGCGGTGCAGACCGCTCGCGCCTTCCAGGATGGCGTCGACTTCACGGGTGTTGTTCTCTCGAAGCTCGACGGTGACGCACGCGGTGGTGCGGCGCTCTCGGTCGCATCCATCACCGGACGCCCGATTTTGTTCGCCTCGACCGGTGAAGGCCTCGACGACTTCGAGCCCTTCCACCCCGACCGTATGGCAAGCCGCATCCTCGACCTCGGTGACATCCTCACCCTCATCGAGCAGGCGCAAAAGAACTTCGACGAAGAAGAGTCGCGCAAGGTCGCCGAGAAGTTCGCCACCGACAGCTTTACGCTCGAAGACTTCCTGAGCCAAATGCAGCAGCTCAAGAACATGGGCTCGATCAAGAACATGCTCGGCATGCTGCCCGGAGCACAGGGCATGCGCCAGCAGCTCGACAACTTCGACGAGTCAGAGATCACGCGCACCGAGGCGATCATCCAGTCGATGACCCTCACAGAGCGCCGCCAGCCCAAGCTGCTCAACGGTTCGCGTCGTGTGCGCATCGCCAAGGGCTCGGGAACGACAGTGACCGAGGTCAACGCCCTCGTCAACCGCTTCGACCAGGCCGCGAAGATGATGAAGACCGTGGCCAAGGGCGGAATGCCGAACATCCCCGGCATGGGCCCGATCCCCGGACAGAAGTTCGGCGGAGCGAAGCAGCAGGCATCGTCAAAGAAGAAAAAGGGCTCGAAGTCGGGTAACCCCGCCAAGCGCGCGGCCGAGAACGCCGCGCTCGCCGCGGGTGTCAAGCCCTCGGCGGCTCCTGCCGGCTCTGGCTTCGGCCTCAAGCAGCAGCAGGGTGGACCTTCCGAAGACGAGCTCGCGACGCTGCAGAAGTTTCTCGGCCGGTAGTTTCTAGGCCGGTGGATGTCGCGGCGCCGGTTGCGCGCCGCGAACCGCCCGTCACGTCTGCGTGCCTCGCCGCTTTTGCCGTGCCGCAACCGTCGGGGCCGCCGCTAGTGCTCGCGGCCGCCGCTTCGTCAACGGCCCCGAGACTTTCCGGCGGCCGCGAGCGAAGGTTAGCGCCCACTCACGTTCAAATCGCACCCAACTATCAGTTTGACGCCGAGACTCTGAGCTATCTTCATCCCATGAGGCTCACCCTTGTCGCGCTCGCTCTGTCGGTTATCGCCCTCACCGGGTGCGCGGCAAGCGCGGACCTGGCAGATACGACGGATCGTGTCGTTGTGGTGCCCGACGACGTCGCTCCGACCCCCGAGGTTCTCGCTGAGGCCAGCCTCGCGGGCGACTGGGTGCTCAGTGATCTCGCGGAAGACCGACGGGTTGAGCGACCCGGCGGCTGGATCTTCGAGGAGTTTGAACCCAGTCTCGCTGGCACTTTTTCCCTCGGCGAAGACGGAATCTGGACGACGCCCGTATGCGGCGACCAGGGTGGCACGTACTCCTACGATCCCGACGGCTCGTGGTCTGGCGACGGCGGGCGACTAACCCTTCAATATTGCTTTGACGACCCGACGTTCCCAATAACTTCGTCGTCGCGAGTAGAACTCATAAATGGTGTGCTCACGTTCTTCGGAGAAGACGGAGCGGTATTGCGCTCAGCGGTTCGAGTGTGAGCCGCGCATTGGCACTGGCCATACTCGCTGCCATCGCGCTGGGCGGATGTGCAGCGGACATAAGTTTGCACCCGCGACCGACAGTAACCGCTGTCGCGGGCGAGGTCGTGCCCGACTTCGCGTCAACGACTGTTCCCGACGACATCTCCGGCATTTGGTATCTGTCGGGCAGCACTGACGCGGAGATGCGGGTGACCCTCGAGCCCGGTGGTTGGTATGGCGGATTCGAAGGTTGCAACTGGTACAGCGGGAAAACTTGGGCATACGGGGCCGACGGCGTACTCGAGCTGGATGTAGCGGTATTCACTCTCAAGGGCTGCATTGGCGAACGGGAGCACTTCGACATCTCGCGCGCCACGATGGCTGGTATGTCGGGTGACGAACTGCTGTTCTTCGATGACGCGGGTGGCATCGTCGCAGCCGGAGTACGCGCGAAACCATAGCGCGCGTACCGTGGGCTTGCGCGTCGCTCTAGCGCGACATCCATTGCTTTGTGTGTTGCGTTGACGACTATGCGCAGGTGTATCGCGCCTCGCGATCGTTACCCGTTTCGCAGTTTCACCGGGTTAGCCTGAGCTATCTTCAACCCATGAGACGCATCCTCGCAGTTCTCGCCGTCGCGGCCGTAGCGCTGACGGGGTGCACAGAGTCACCCGGCTCGTCCAGCGCAGACTCCGCAGCGATCGCCGAAGACGAGTCTTCGTTAGGGGCACGCGACCTCGTGAACACTTGGATTGTTGATGGCCCAGCGGGGTCCACCCAGTTGCTGATAACCGGCGACAAGTACGTCGTGTGGGATGACTGCGGCGTGTGGACCGGTTCGTGGGCTGCCTACGCGGGCACCGCACTCTTCGGTGCCGAGTATGGGTACGGCGAATGCACGAAGCTCGCGGAGAGCGGCAAGTTCTCCTGGCTGGCCGACACGACGAGGTACATGGGCGACAGCGATTCGATCACGCTCGGTGACTCTTCTGGCAACACGCTCGCGACGCTCACGCCGAGCCCGGTGGTGGCGGATCTCTCCGAGTACTCTGACCAGTTCATCATCGATCCGGAGTCCGACGAAGATCATGACCGCACCTTTGCTGACCGTGCTCCATTGCCTCAAGGAGCGACGGTCGCCGACGACATCGCCGGCACTTGGCACCTCGTGGGAGGCGAGACGAAGACCCTCGTGACGTTCACTAAGAACGGCGAAGTGGGTGGCTATGACGGCTGCAACTGGTTCGGGGGCGACAAGTGGTCGTACGACCGTCTGGGCAACTTCATTACTACGGGGATAGAGTCGACGGCCAGAGCATGTGCAGACGCTGACGAATTCGAGGTTTATCGCATGACGACGGCAGGAATCATTGACAACGAGCTCGTGCTCTACGACTTCACGGGCGACGAGATCGCGCGCGCCGAGCGGGTCTCGGCGTGATGCGCCGCCTCGCGGCAGCGGTCGCGATTGCCGCTTTGGCTCTCACAGGCTGCACGGCGACGCCACCCGCGCCATCTCCGACACCGATGGCTATCACCGATGCCGCGAACCTCATCGGCTTCTGGACCGTTGACGATTCCTTTAGTGACGAAGAGTCGATCCTGCGCATCGACAACGACGAGATCGCCGAGTGGAGCGACTGCGGCGTTCGCACCGGGCAGTGGAACGCTCGCGGCGCACTCATCGCGTTGCTCTTTACTGACTCGGACGTGCGTTGTGGAGACTCGGTAGTTGCGAGCTACTTGAGCAGTTATTCGGCGCTTTTCTCCTCATGGCGCACAGCTACAAATACTTTCAATCCGGTCGATGCCGATACGTACGAACTCATCGGCAAGAAGGGCGAGGTGCTCGCGACACTGACGCGCGGAGCCAAGCCTCCCAAGAGCGAAGGGATTGATGCCGGCCTCTACGTCACACCAATAGCCGCTGCAGACGCGACGACTCGATTTGCGAGCCTGCCGCCCCTAGTTTCTAACGGTCTGCCTTTGGCTATCCGGCCGGGAACATATACCCCTCAGGGTGGCGACACCATTACAAAGATCACTCAGCTCGACACAGTGCCGCACGTGAGGTTCTACGAAAACTCGTTCGTCGGTCTCGACGAGTGCGGCAACGCCGTCAACGGGGTGTGGTCGTTTGAAGGTTCGTCGATCCTCACCCTCGTGAGCAACGAGAGCAGGTCGAGCTGCGAGTCGATGGCGCTGTACGAGTGGCTGTCGAGCGCGGCTCGTGTCGGAGAGACTGACCCCGGCCTTCTCTTATTGGACGAGACCGGGGAACTGGTCGTCAAACTCGACCTGGATCTCGAACCTGGATATTCCACGGTCTTCGTCGACTGAGCGGGCAGCTCGCCGGCTCAGGGTCATAGGCTGAAGCAATGACTTCTGCCGAGACTCGCCCCGTCCGCATTGGCGTGCAGATTGCACCACAGCACGCCCTGTACCCAAAGATTCGCGAGGCCGCCGCGGCTCTCGAGGAGATGGGTGTCGACATCCTCTTCAACTGGGATCACTTCTACCCGCTGAGCGGCGAACGCGACGGCCTGCACTTCGAGTCGTGGACGATGCTTGCCGCGCTCGCCGAGCAGACGAGCCGCGTTGAGCTCGGCGCCCTCGTCAATTGCAACAGCTACCGCAACGCGAATCTGCAGGCCGACATGGCCCGCACGATCGACCACATCAGCGATGGCCGCTTCATCTTCGGAACCGGATCCGGCTGGTTCGAGCGCGACTACGACGAGTACGGCTACGACTTCGGCACCGTCGGCACGCGACTCGATGCTCTCGCGAGGGACCTGCCGATCATCGAAGAGCGCTGGGGCAAGCTGAACCCCGCGCCAACCCGCAAGATCCCGGTGCTGATCGGTGGCGGCGGCGAGAAGAAGACCCTGCGCATTGTCGCGAAGCACGCCGACATCTGGCACTCGTTCAGTGACGCGGCGACCCTCGAGCGCAAGCTCGGCATCCTCGCCGAGCACGGTGCTGCGGTTGGCCGTGACGTGAGCGAGATCGAGATCTCGACCGAGATTGGTAAGCGCAGCATTGACGAGGTCGAGGCACAGTACGCACTCGGTGCGACCCTGTTCACCGTCGGTATCAGCGGCCCCGACTATGACATCTCGGCGATCCCCGACTGGCTCGCGTGGCGCGACGCGAAGAACGCCTAGCCGCGGCTCCTCCCACCCGCACGATCTAACGGATTTCGGACAAACTAACGCGCCGATGCGCGCGAGTTTGTCCGAAATCCGTTAGTTGGCGGCGGTTGCGCCGGGCCCGCGCCGGGCCCAGGCCCAGGCCCGAGCCCGGGGCCGAGCTACCGCAGCTCGTCGACGAGCGACGCCACAACTGCCCGCAGGTCGCCCTCGTTGTGCGCTCCGACGGCGAGCTGCCTCTCGTAGGGAGCTCCCTCGGTGAGAGTTGTCTCGATGCCCATGAGCTCGTCGCGACATCCAAGCCGCTCTGCAACGGGCTCGAGGCGCGTGAGTAGCGCCCGCAGATCGTCTTTTACGAGGGCTTCGTTGCCGTGCGAGTCCTGGATGATTATCGCTTCCATGCCGTAGCGGGCCGCGCGCCATTTGTTTTCGCGCACGTACCAGGGCTGCATCTGGTCGATCTCTTCGCCGTTGTCGAGCTTGGTTGAGATGTCTTCGACGAGGCACTGGGCGAGGGCCGTCAGCGATGCGACTTCGCGCACGGTGGGCAGGCCGTCGCAGAAGCGCAACTCGACGGTTCCCCATTTGGGTGAGGGGCGCACATCCCACCGCAGCTCCGAGTGGTCGTCGATGACGCCGACGTGGGTGAGGTCGGAGACGATCTCTTCGTAGTTGGCCCATGCTCCGAGCTGGGGCGGAAGGCCCGCGGTCGGCAGCTGCTGAAAGAGCAGGGCGCGGTTCGAGGCGTAGCCGGTGGCGACTCCGGCCCAGTAGGGGCTCGAGGCCGACAGCGCCTGGAAGTGCGGGTAGTAGGTGAGCAGCGAGTTGAGAATCGGCAGCGCCTTGTCGCGCTCTTCGATGCCGACGTGCATGTGCACGCCCCAGATGAGCATCTGGCGTCCCCACCAGCGCGTGCGGTCGATGAGTGTCGCGTAGCGCTCGTGGTCGGGGGTCACCGCCTGCTCGTGCCACTGGCTGTACGGGTGCGTGCCGGCGCACATCAGGTCGATGCCGATGGGATCCGTGGCAGTTCGCACTCGGTCGATCATGACCTCAAGGTCGGTGACGGCGTCGGCAACGCGCGAGTGCGGCCCGCTGACGAGCTCGACGGTATTGGTGAGCAGCTCGGCAGTGACCTGCGGAAATCCCTCGTCTTCCGACGCGCCAATCGCGGCGAGAATCTCGGGCGCGGCGGGCGAGAGTTCGCCAGTGTCGCGGTCGACCAGCGCGAGCTCCCACTCGATTCCGACGTTCGAGCGAGCGGACTTGCCGAATTCGATCTCCATGGGGCGATTCTGGCAACTTTTTCTGGTGAGCGCGCGCGACCCGACGAAGGCTCGCGAAAGAAAGCAGAAGCACGCGGGGCCACGATTCGGGTCAGGGCGTTCCGCGTGCTTCTGGGGCGACTCCCCAGTCGCGGTACTAGATGGTCTATCGGGTTCGGGTAAACAGTATTGTCAGCACTGAGACTCCTATTAGGGGGAATCACCTAGCACCCGAAAGAAGTCGCCGTGAGTACACCCGTTCGCGTTGCTGTTGTCGAAGACCAACCCCTGTACCGCGACATGCTGGTCGGCTTGTTGAAGGCCGAGCCGGGTGTTGAGGTTGTGGCTGTCGCGTCGGGCGCGCGTGAGGCGCGCGAGTTGATATTTCCAGGCGGGGTGGATGTCGCGCTGCTCGACGTTGAGCTGGGCGACGGCAATGGCGTGGGGCTCGGAGTCTCGCTTCGGGGCCGCGACCCGAAGCTCGGCATCGTGCTCTTGTCGAGCCACGACGTGATGACCCTGCTGCTCGACCTGCCGGTGGGCATGTCGGCGGGCTGGAGTTACCTGTCGAAGACGAGTTCGACGACCATGGCAACGCTCACGCATGCGCTGCGTGAATCGGCCGCGGGCGGAACCGTTCTCGACCCCGGTCTTGTCGACCGCGCACGCCCGCGTGCCGGGTCTGCCATCGCGGGGCTGAGTGCGCGCCAGTACCAGGTCGTGCAGCTCGTGGCGAAGGGGCTCACGAACGCCGCGATCGCCGAGCGGCTCGAGATCTCTCCGCGCTCGGTCGAGAATCACCTCAATAGCGTCTACGGCGCGCTCGACCTCGAGCCCAACGGTGAGCGCAACCCGCGCGTCGCGACGGTGCTGCAGTTCATCGAAGAGAGTTCGCGTGTCTGAATCTGTAGTTTCTGCGCAAGACCGCCGCAGCGACCGCAGGGTGATTCTCGCGACGATGATCGTGGTGTTCTCGATCTATGGAATCGCTACGGTTCCGCAGATCGCGACGCAGGCTGCGTTCAGCGAGGGCCGGGGCGCTGACATCGCGTACATCGTCGCCGATATTGGCCTGCGGGTCACCGCCAACATCATTCTTCTGCTCGTGGCAATCACTCTTGTGATGTTGACCAGGGCGCTCGATCATCGTGGCGCGCGGCTCATTCCCGACCTTGTCATCGTGTGCATCGGCACGGCGCTTTTTCGTTCACCCTTGCAGGTGGCGATAGGCAATTACACGTTCGCCGACACCTCGAAGGTGCTCGTTGAGACGGGCACGGTTGTGCTTCTTGCGGTCGTCACGGCGGGTGCTGGGCTGTATCACGTCTCGGTGCGGCGTCGGGTGCGCGAGCAGGAGCGCGCCTCGGCGCAGCAGGCGATTCGTGCGGCGGCGGCCCTCGACGCGCTCGCGACCGAAGAGCTGCGCGTTCGTCGCGACGTCGCCGAGGGCCTGCACGGCACAGTGCAGCAGAGTCTGATGTTGCTCGGCATGCGCATCGACTTTCGCGCTGCAGACGTTCTCGCCCGCAATAAGGCGCACATCACCGAAGAAGACCTGCAAGACCTCGTTGAGATTCGTGCCGACCTCGACCGCATTCGCGAGATCGACGTGCGAACCATGAGCCAGATGCTGTACCCGGTCGGCCTCGAGCTCGGCGCGGTAGCCGCCCTTCGCATGCTTATGCAACGTCTGCCCGCGACAATCGCGAGCTCGGCGGCGTTTGACGACGCGTTCATCGAGCTCGAGGGCAACGGCAGCACAACACTTGCACTCGACCGGCGGCTGCTCATTGTGCGCATCGTCGAAGAAGCCCTCACCAATGCACTGCGGCACGGTCGGGCGAGTTCGGTTGCGCTCGCGGTCACCACCGACCGCGGCATCCTGACAATCGTTTTTGATGACGACGGATTCGGCATCGGCGCCGTCTTCACAACGAGCGGAATCGCCCGCCTCGACGAACGCCTTCGCGATTTTGGCGGCTCGATCGCGCTGAGTGCCGACAGTGCTCTCGGGGGCACGCGCGTGCTCGCAAGCATCCCCGTCGGCGATGTTGCGCCATAGGTTCGACCCGAAGCTGCCAGACCTCTCACGACGTCGGTGGATGTCGCTAGCCTGACCACATGTCCACCGAAGCGTCACCCACCGCCGTTGCGCCCGTTCGCGCGCTCAGCCCTCTCGTTCTCACGGCGATCATCGTGACGGTGCTCGCCTGGGCGAGCGCGTTTATTGTCATTCGCGGCGTCGGCCAGCATTTCGGTGGCGGCTCCCTTGCCCTCGGTCGCTTGCTCGTCGGCACGGCCCTGCTGTCTCTCGTGCTCATCGGCCACACCTGGGTGCGACCCACCCGTCGCGAGTGGGCGCAGGTCATCAGCTACGGCATCATCTGGTTTGGCTTCTACAACGTCGCCCTCAACATTGCCGAGCACACCCTCGACGCCGGAACGACGGCGATGATCGTCAACATCGGGCCGATTCTTATTGCGCTCGGTGCGGGCATCTTCTTGCGCGAGGGCATTCCGAAGTGGCTCGCCATCGGTGCTGCAGTCGCCTTCGGGGGAGTTGTGCTCATCGGTATCGGTACGGGTGGCGCGAGCATCGACGGGGTGGGAATAGCCTGGGCGCTCGCTGCCGCCGTCGGTTACGCCGCCGGGGTGCTGCTGCAGAAGCCCGCGCTCCGACGGCTGCCCAATCGACAGGTCACGTTTCTCGGCTGTGCGACGGGTATGGTCGCGTGCCTTCCCTTCGCCGGGGCGTTGGTCAGCGACATCCAATCGGCACCACTGCAGAGCCTGCTCGGGGTCGTTTATCTCGGGGCCATCCCCACCGCGCTCGCGTTCAGCACCTGGGCCTACGCGCTCTCGCGTATGCCCGCGAGCCAGCTCGGCGTCTCGACCTACCTCGTGCCGCCGCTCGCCATCGTTTTCGGGGTTATCGCGTTTGCCGAGGTGCCCGTGCCGCTTGCGATTGCCGGAGGTGTTCTGTGCCTCGTCGGGGTCGCCCTCTCGCGCAGAAAGTCGCGCGTTATCGTTCCGGCCAAAAGTCTGGCAGAATAGCCAGTTGAGTCTGCCGCAGCCCGACCCTCTAATCAGGCGCGAGCGGATTCCATCAGAGCTTTTGTTTGCCGAGTGTGCCCCCACGCTCACGGCTAGCGGTTCGCCACCAAAACATGTCTGTCAAAAGACACATACCAATTCAGGAGAATTGTGGCTGTAAAGATTCGTCTCAAGCGTTTCGGCAAGATCCGTGCGCCCTACTACCGCATCGTCGTGGCTGACTCGCGCACCAAGCGCGACGGCCGCTCGATCGAAGAGATCGGCAAGTACCACCCGACAGAGGAGCCCTCGTTCATCGAGGTCGACTCCGAGCGTGCGCAGTACTGGCTGAGCGTCGGCGCGCAGCCGTCCCCGCAGGTTGAAGCCATCCTCAAGCTCACGGGCGACTGGGGCAAGTTCAAGGGTGACGCTAGCGCTGTCAGCACCGTCAAGACCAAGGAAGCCAAGGTTGCTTTCGAGGCTGACGAGAAGAAGAAGCCTGTTCTCAAGCCCAAGGCTGAGAAGCCCGTTGCAGCCGCACCTGTTGAGGACGCCACAGAGGCTCCCGCAGAGGACGCAGCAGTCGAGACCGAGGCTCCCGCAGCCGAGGCCGCTGAAGCGGACAAGGCCTAACACATGCTCGCTCCCGCTCTCGAGCACCTCGTAAAGGGGATCGTTGATCACCCCGAAGACGTGCAAGTAGCAGCAAAGAGTTCGCCGCGTGGCGAGGTCCTCGAGGTGCGTGTGCACCCCGAGGACCTCGGTCGCGTCATCGGTCGCGCTGGGCGCACCGCGAAGGCTCTCCGCACCCTGGTCTCGGCTCTTGCCGACGGCCGCAAGGTGCGCGTCGACGTGGTCGACACCGACTACTAAAAGTGGCGCAGTCAGAACAGCCCCCTCGCACACAGTTGCGAGTTGGGCGCCTCACGAAGGCGCACGGCCTCAAGGGCGCCCTCAAGGTTGAGCTTTATACAGACGATCCCGCCGGGCGTTTTACGCCCGGCGCGATCTTCTCCCTGCAGGTGCCGGCGGAATCTCCGTGGCACGGCAAGACTCTCGAGCTCACCGAGCTCAAGTTCTACAACCTTCAGCCTGTCGCATTCTTCAAAGACGTTCCCGACCGCACTGCGGCCGAGAGCCTCGTCAAGGCGATCCTCTGGGTCGACCAAGACATGGATGCCTCGCCAGACGAAGACGACGCCTGGTTCGATCACCAGCTCATCGGCCTGCGCGTTCTGCGCGACGGTGTTGAGGTCGGCAAGATCTCGGCGATCGATCACTTTCCGGCGCAAGACCTCTTGACGGTTGACACACCGAACGGCGATGTACTCGTTCCGTTTGTGAAGGCAATCGTCGAGTCGGTCGACGTCAAGGCCGGCACCATGACCGTGACGCCGCCGATCGGACTCTTCGAAGAGGTTCCCGAAGACGACGACGAGCCCGCTGCGCCGACCAACTCCTAAGGGCTGATCGTGCGCATCGACATCGTCACGATCTTCCCCGACTTCTTTGGAGTTCTGGATATCTCCCTGCTCGGCAAGGCTCGCGAGCGCGGCATCATCGACCTCGGCGTTCACGACCTGCGCGACTTCACGCACGACCGTCACCGCACCGTCGACGACACGCCCTATGGCGGCGGCGCCGGCATGGTGATGAAGCCAGAGCCGTGGGGCGAGGCGCTCGACTCTGTCATTGCCGAAGAGTCGGTAGTGATCTTTCCGTCGCCCGCGGGCGAGCGGTTCACGCAGGCCACCGCGCGCGAGCTCGCACTCGAGCCGCATCTCGTTTTTGGTTGCGGACGCTACGAGGGCATCGACCAGCGCGTCATCGATCACGCTCGCACGACTGCTCGGGTGCGCGAGGTGAGCCTCGGCGACTACGTTCTTAACGGGGGAGAGGTTGCCGTAATGGCGATGATCGAGGCCGTCGGACGACTGGTTCCCGGTGTTGTGGGCAACCCCGCGAGCCTGACAGAAGAGAGCCACGAAGACGGGCTTCTCGAGTACCCCAGCTACACAAAACCGGCGACCTGGCGTGGACGCGAGGTTCCGCCAGTACTGCTCAGCGGCAATCACGCAGCCATCGCTGCCTGGCGCCACGACCAGCAGCTCGAGCGCACGCGCCGGGTGCGCCCCGACCTGCTGCCCCCCGCCTAGCGCCACTCGTTGGCGGCATCGACCGCAAGCGCGCTACCGCGGAACGTGCGCGCTGCGGCGAACTAGCGCGCGTGATACCCAGTAGCGCGCACGCTTCTGGGGCCAGCGGGAGTCAGGAACGCGCGGTCAGCACCCTCGGGCCGTCGGCAGTGATCGCCACAGTGTGTTCGGCGTGCGCGGCGCGGCTGCCGTCGGCGCTGCGGAGAGTCCAACCGTCTTTGTCGGTGTAGATGCGGTCGGTGCCGAGCATCAGCCACGGTTCGATGGCGAAGACGAGGCCTTCACGCAGCGGGAAGCCACGATTGCGGCGCCCATCGTTGGGAACGTGCAGGTCGCCATGCATAGTGCGGCCGACGCTGTGTCCGCCGAAGTCGGTGTTGACTCCAAAGCCGGCCTCGCGGCAGACATCGCCGATCGCGGCAGAGACGTCGCCCATGCGCCCGCCGGGCTGTGCTGCCGAAATGCCGGCGTCGAGCGCGGCGTTGACGGTCTCGATCAGGCGCAGGTCTTCGTCGCGAGGGGTTCCGACGACGAATGAGAGGGCGGAGTCAGCAACCCAGCCGCCCACCGACGCCGCAAAGTCGAGAGACACGAGGTCGCCGTCGCGCAGCACGTAGTCGAACGGCAGTCCGTGCAGGGCGGCGTCGTTCACCGAGGTGCACATCACCTTGCCGAACGGCGAGGCGCCGAACGACGGGTGGTAGTCGATGTAGCAGCTCTCTGCCCCGGCCGAGCGGATGAGGTCGTGGGCGATCTTGTCGATCGTGAGCAGGTTGGTTCCGACGGTGGATGCCGCGGCCGTCTGCTCGAGCACGCTCGCCACGAAGCTACCGGCGAGAGCCATCTCGTCGATCTCGGCGGGTGTGCGTAGCTCGATCACTGGGCGCGCGCCTCTGCCGCGTAGGTGCTGAGCAGGTCGTGAAGAATTGCGCGAGCCTTGCCGATAAAGCGCTCGTCGCCGTTTTTGTCGTACTGGAACGCGCGCTGCAGCAGCGCCTCGCTCACCTCAACGCTCACCTCGACATCGAGTTCGAGCGCGGGGGTGACAGCCAGCGAGTAGCGGTCGCGCATAAAGGTTGTGAACGCGAGCGCCAGTTGGGCGTTGGTGGGGTTGCGTCCGTCGACGAAGCGCTGGTCGATGATCGTGCCGAAGCGCAGGGCACGGAAGCCGGGCTCGTTGCGCGCCATGTCGACAGCGAGTTCGATCACCGGGTCGAGGCCAGACAGAAAGTCGTCGGGGGCCGCAGAGAGCAGTTCGTTCGTACGAGCCATGAATCGTTCCAGATTTCGCGCGGCAAGGGCAAGAAGCAGCGACTGGATGTTGGGGTAGTAGCGGTAGACAACGCCGACCGATGACTCGGAGCGCGCTGCGACGTCGCTTGTCGTGAGTCCGTCGATGCCCTTCTCGTCGATGAGTGCTGCCGCGGCATCCAACAAAAGCGTTACGCGTGTTGCACTGCGTTGTTGCATCGGGGTGTTTCGCAGGGCGTCGGATTGCTCAGCGGGAATCGGGATCGAGCTCATCAAAATCTCTCTGCATAGTCGGCGGGGGTACAGCCTCGAAAGATAGCCTTGAGTCATGCTTCTTCGTCGCGCGCTGTTCTATTGGCAGTTTACTGCAGCGTTACTGCTCCCCATCTGGGTGATCGTCATGCGCGGGCTGAATGTTTCGTCAACCGGCTGGGACCTCGTCGCCTACATCGTGCTGGGCGGCATTCTCAGTGTCGCGATGTTTGCCGTCGCGGCGATCACGACGGCTCGCAAGGGTGTGCGCACAACGCGTGCGCTCTCCAACCGCGACGCAATCGCGATTGGCGCCTGGCATGTGGCGATCATTGCCTATGGCGTCGTTGACTCGGGTTGGCTCGCGACCCTCATCATCCTTCTCGCCGTTGTCGCCTTCTGGAACGCCGTTATCCAGCTATTCACCGAGACCCGCGACCGGGTGAAAAGCGCGTTTGCGCTGCCCGAGTTTCCGGTTGACGCGGGGCATTACAACGCGTCGACCATCTCGAATGCCGAAGGTCCCGATGCGGGCAAGGTCATCATCATCGAGCCGGGCGACTCCAAGTAGCCTCAGACCCCGCAGTTGTGCGATAATTGCTCCTTGTGCTCGCGCACGGATCTGCCACAGGGGACCGTGATCACGCAATGCACACACTCAATCTTCGGTAAATCTAAAATCGTGGTCGACCTGTGGCGGTTGCAGAGAGCGAAAAATCATGCACATTCTTGATGAACTCGACAAGGCGTCGCTGCGCGACAACGTCCCGGCCTTCCGCGCCGGTGACACCGTCAAGGTCCACGTAAACATCATTGAAGGTACGCGCTCGCGTATCCAGGTCTTCCAGGGCGTCGTTATCGGCCGCTCGGGCGAAGGCGTTCGCGAGACGTTCTGCGTTCGCAAGGTCAGCTTCCAGGTCGGCGTAGAGCGTACCTTCCCGGTTCACTCCCCGGTCATCGACCACATCGAGGTCGTCACCCGCGGTGACGTTCGTCGCGCGAAGCTCTACTACCTGCGCAACCTGCGCGGCAAGAAGGCGAAGATCAAGGAGAAGCGCGACGCGTAAGTCGCCTTAGCCGCGACTTACCTCGCACACAGCTTTACCTGAGCTCCCTGCCACCTAAACTGGCAGGGAGCTCAGGGGTTTAATGACACGCGATACACCGACGGACGACGTCGAGACGAATACCGAAACAGCCGCCGTCCGCAGGACGCGTGGCGTAAAACTGTTTATCCGCGACATCCTGATTATTTTTGTTGCCGCACTGCTGATCTCCTTCTTGATCAAGACGTTTCTGATTCGCTCGTTCTACATTCCGTCGGCGTCAATGATGGACACCCTGCACGAGCAAGACCGCATCATCGTCAGCCTTCTCACGCCAGAGCCCATCGGCCTCAACCATGGCGACGTGGTTGTGTTCCAGGATCCGGGCGGATGGCTTGACCCCGTTCCCGAGCCCGAGCGCAGCCCGATCGAAGAGGGCATCGAGGGCTTTCTCTCATTTGTCGGCCTAGCGGCCCCCGACAGCGAAGACCACCTGATCAAGCGCGTCATAGGTATGCCCGGCGACACCGTCGTCTGCTGCGACGACTTCGGGCAGCTGAGCGTCAATGGCGTTCCTCTCGAAGAGCCATACATTCGCCTGCCCGACGGCGTGACGAAGGCCACCGAAAACGACTTCAGCGTCACCGTGCCCGATGACAGCCTCTGGGTTATGGGTGATAACCGCTACAACTCGGCCGACTCGTCGTACCACCACGCCAATGACCCGGGCACCGAGTTCGTTCCACTCGACAAGGTTGTCGGTCGCGCAATTCTTATCACCTGGCCCTTCGACCGCTGGACCTGGCTCGACAACTACCCGCTGGTGTTCCACGGGGTCGAGTCCGGCGAGGAGTAGCAGTGGCGCCGGTCAGCGATCCGACTCTTCTCGTCGAGGCCGAGCTGCACGCGAGCGGTTCCAAGTACGTGATTGGATGCGACGAGGTCGGTCGTGGGGCGATTGCTGGGCCTGTGGCTGTCGGGCTCTGTGTTGTTGAGGCGGGCTTGCCCGCGCACCCCGAGGGGCTGCGTGATTCGAAGCTGCTGAGCGAGAAGCGCCGCGAAACCCTCGCGCCACTCGCGGCGGGCTGGGCCTTGTATTCCGCGGTCGGGCTTGCCTCGTCTGAAGAGGTCGACCGGTTCGGCATCGTTGCGGCTCTCGGCATGGCCGGCCGTCGTGCTCTGGTCGAGCTACACGAGGCGGGCGCCGCCGTGCGCGAGAGCGTTGTGCTTCTCGACGGGTCGCACGACTGGTTGTCGCCGGCACTCGCGCGCCCCCTGCGGGTGCAGACGCGCGTCAAGGCTGACCGCGACTGTGTGTCGGTGGCCGCGGCATCCGTCGTCGCAAAAGTACATCGTGACCGCCTAATGATCGACGCCGATGCGCGGCACCCCGGTTACGGCTGGAGCGGCAACAAGGGCTACGGGTCGGCGGCGCACTTTGCGGCGATCGCGTCGCTCGGCGCTACCGATTTTCACCGCAAGACCTGGCTGCACGCGACCGCCTGAGCGGGGGTCTGCGGTCGCGCGTCGTTCGGCCTAGGATTGACGAACGATGGACGAAGACGAGTTCGAAGACTACGACCGCGAGGTCGAGCTGGCCCTGTACAAGGAATACCGCGATGTCGTGGGGCAGTTCCGCTATGTGGTTGAGACCGAGCGACGCTTCTATCTTGCCAACGAGGTCGAACTCGCTCGCCAAGACACCGAGCACGACTTCTACTTCGAACTCACGATGAACGATGTCTGGGTGTGGGATGTCTACCGTTCCGACCGCTTCGTCAAGAGCGTGCGCGTTCTCACCTTCAAAGACGTCAATGTCGAAGAGCTGTCGTCGAAAGAACTCGAGCTTCCGAAAGAACTCGCGCTCGACGAGTAATATTTGATGGATGTCGCGGAGCTGCTCGCGCGGCGTGATCAACTCGAGGCCGCTCAGGCGCCCCAGCAAAGCTGGATTCCGTACATCTACGAATCGAAGTCGGCGGCCGAGGGCTACTCGATCTACCCGAAGAGCTTTGGCCGGTGGGGTGTCGGCTACACCGAGCGCGCGTCGTTCAGCGAACGCGCCACGTTCTCGTCTCAGGATGCGGCGTGCCAACACCTGTGGGGTGTCATTCTGAGCGACACGGTCGAGAGTGGTCTTGCGCTGCATCGGTACACAATCCGGCCAGAGAACCAGGCCCTCGCCGTGCGCTCAGCCCAAGGCGCCGACCTCGATCGGTTTGTCACCAGCGGTGACTACATAACGCGGGTGGTTATCGCGACCCGAACTGACGTGCCCGCGGCAGTTCTCGAGACGCTGGCTCGCGACAAGCGCCCCGAGGTCGTCTGGCGCGTGGCGGCCAACCCAGCGACGCCCGTCGCGGTTCTCAAACGCCTCGCGCGCAACCGCGCACTGCATGCGCTGCTCGCGCTTAATCCCGCGCTGCCCGCGCCGCTCGTAGACAAGCTGCTGCGCGACACGGCAATCAGCGTGCGCTGGCGCATAGCGCGCAACCCGGCGGTGCCCGTCGACACTCTTGTTGGGCTCGCCCGCGACATCGACTACGGCGTGCGCTGGGGTGTTGCCGCCAACACCTCGACACCCGCACCCGTGCTCGCGTCGTTCGTGACCGATGCGGAGCCCGGAGTGCGGCTCGCGCTCGCGCTCAACCCGGTGGTCGCGCTCGAGGTGCTTGCGGCACTCGCGGCCGATCCCTTCGACGACGTGCGCCGCGAAATCGCCCGCAACCGACGCACGCCACAGCCCGCACTCGAGCGGCTCGCCTCGGATGCCGAGGTCAGCGTCGCGCTGTGGGTCGGCCGCAACTCCGCGAGCGGCGCCTCTGCGCTCACGGCTCTCGCGCGACATCCGGATGCCTGGGTAAGAGAGCACGCCGCCGACAACGTGAACACTCCCGTCGAGGTATTGAGGACACTGGCGCGCGACAAGACCGAGGGCGTGCGCGATTCGGCCACGGTCAGGCTCGCCGGTGCACCGGACTGATCTCGGCCCCGTCGACGGCACTGCCGTTGTCTTCTCTCACGGCGCCGGTGCTGATGGGGAGATGTTCGCTGCCCAGGCGCGAGCGCTCGCTGGTGCCGGGTACCGCGCGATCACCTACGACCTGCGGGGTCACGGCGGATCGCCAGGAGTTTTCAGCGCCGCGGCAGCCCTCGACGATCTTGCGTCGATCGTCGCCGAGCTCGACCGCCCGGCGCTCGTCGGCCAGTCTCTCGGCGGCAATCTCTCACAGGCGTTCGTCAAGGCGCACCCGTCGCTCGTTCGCGGCCTTGTTGTCATCGGATCCGCACACAACGCAGGGCCGCTCTCCGCACTCGACCGCTTCTTTCTCCGCCTCGCGGGCCCGTCGCTGTCGCTCATTCCCGCCGCGCGGCTGGGTTCGGTGATGGCAAACGCCTCGGCGGCGACCCCCGCCGGTCGCGACTACGCGCTGCGGGTCTTCTCGGCAATGCCCAAGAAGTCGTTCGTCGATGTCTTTGCCGCAACGACGTCGTTTCTTGATCCGGATGTCGCGTACCGCACGCCCGTGCCACTGCTGCTCATGCGTGGGGACTCCGACTCAACGGGCAACATCGCCACGGGGATGCCGCGCTGGGCGGAGATCGAAGGCGTCGACGAGGTTGTTGTGCCGGGTGCTGGGCACATCGCAAATGTTGATGCTCCGTCGCTTGTGAGTGCTGCGCTGCTTGAGTTTCTCGCGCGCTAGATTCGCGCTCGTGCGCCCGGCCCCTGCGGAGGTCGGGCGTCTTCTTTTGCCCTCTTGACAAGCGATAGTTAGCGATATATCTTTAACCCATCGCGTAAGACACGCGAGACAACTTAGATGCATCACGCAAGAAAGGATGGACACGCATGTTTAGCGAATCCACCAACCATGAACACAACAATCACGAACACCCGCACGAGGGCCGTCGTGGCCCTCGACCCTTTGGCACCGGTCACCCCTTCGGGGCCGGAGGCGCACGCGGCTTCGGCGGCTTCGGGCCTCGCGGCTTTATGCCGCCCGGACCGCAGCGCAAGCGCCGCGGAGACGTTCGCCTCGCGATCCTCTCCCTGCTCGCCGAGGCTCCGTCAAACGGCTACTCGGTCATCAAGCAGATCGGTGAGCGCTCCGGCGGAACCTGGACGCCGAGCCCCGGTTCGGTCTACCCGACGCTTCAGCAGCTCGTCGATGAGGAACTCATCGAAGCTGTCGGCGAAGGCAAGCGCACCGAATTCACCCTGACCGCAGAGGGAACCGCCTACGTCACCGACCACGCGGCAGAACTTGAGCGCGTCTGGGCCTCGGTCACCGAGCATTCCTCGGCCGACGCCGGCCTGCACGAATCGGTCGCGAAGCTTATGGGAGTCGTTCACCAGTTCCGCTTTGCGGCAACCGATGAGCAGCGCGCCAAGGCGGTTGCCCAGCTCGATGAGACCCGTCGTGCGCTCTACGGCATCCTCGCTGACTAGTCACTAGTCAGTTTCGATACGACCACGGGCGGCCTACTCGACCAGCGAGTCTTGTTGGTTGAGTAGCGAGCGCCAGCGAGCGTATCGAAACCCCGCCCCGCCCCTTCACAGGGGCGGGGCCTTCGACGTCTATAGGCTTGCCCAATGACAACCTCTCCCGAGCCAACCGACGAAAATCTCTGGCTCGAAGAGATCTACGGCACCGAAGCGCTCGACTGGGTCGCCGGCGAGAACGACCTGACGACGGCGGCGCTCGACTCGCCTGAGAGCCAGGCGTTGGCGGGTCGCATCCTCGAGGTCATTGATTCTGATGACCGCATCCCGCTGGTTTCACGCCGCGGGGACTTCTATTACAACTTCTGGCGCGACACCGAACACCCGCGCGGGCTCTGGCGCCGCACAACCTTCGAGAGCTACCTGACCGATTCACCCGAGTGGCAGATTCTTCTCGACATCGACGCCCTTGGTGTCGCCGAGAACACCGAGTGGGTCTACTCCGGCGCCCGGGTTCTCGCGCATTCCTACGACCGTGCGCTCATCCAGCTCTCGCCCGATGGCGGCGACGCGGTAGTGGTGCGCGAGTTCGACATTCCATCGCTGTCGTTTGTCACCGGTGGCTTCGAGGTGCCGCTCGCCAAGAGCCGCGTCTCGTGGATCGACCGCGACACCCTCTTCGTCGCGACCGATTTCGGCCAGGGAACGATGACCAACTCGAGCTACCCCCGCACCCTGCGTCGCTGGACTCGCGGCACCGCGCTCGCCGACGCCCCGCTCGTGCACGAAGTGGGCGTCGACGATCTCTCGATTGGCGCCTCGCACGACTCGACGATCGGGTTCGAGCGCGACTTCGTCTATGAGGCCCTCGACTTCTACCGTGAGCGCGTCATGCTCGTGCAGGGCGATGAGCTTGTGCACATCGACGTGCCCGAAGACGCTGACATCGACGTGCACCGCGAGTGGTTGCTCGTGCAGCCGCGCTCCGACTGGGGTTCGTTCGTGACGGGCTCGCTGCTCGCCATACCGTTCGAGGCCTTCCTCGCTGGCTCCCGCGATTTCACAACGATCTTCACGCCCACTGCGGCGCGGTCGTTGCAGTCCTGGTCGTGGACGGCCTCGCGGCTCATCCTCACGGTGCTCGACGACGTCGCAACCGAGCTTCTTGTGCTCGACCCGCTCTCGGCGTGGGCCGCGACGACACTCGCTGTTCCTCCGCTGTCGGCGACACACGTCGTCGATACGTCGCCCGATGACTCCGACGAATACTGGTTGCACACCGCAGGATTCACAACGCCGCCGTCGGTGCTGCGCGGTGTTATCGGGGTGGTGGATGCGACGGTGGTCAAGTCTGCGCCGTCATTCTTTGACGACTCACGCTTTGAGGTCTCGCAGCACTTCGCCGTCTCCGATGACGGCACCCGCGTGCCCTACTTTCAGGTCGCGCCGCGGGGTCTTGTGCTCGACGGTTCGCACCGCACGCTGCTCTCCGGTTACGGCGGATTCCAGCACGCGATGCTGCCCTCGTACAGCGGGGTCATCGGCCGCGCCTGGCTCGAACGCGGGGGAGTATTTGTGCTCGCGAACATCCGTGGAGGAGGAGAATACGGGCCCTCGTGGCACACCTCGGCGCTGCGCTCCAATCGCCCGCGTGCCTACGAAGACTTCGCCGCTATCGCCCGCGATCTCGTCTCGCGCGGTGTCACCGTGCCCGCGCGCCTCGCCTGCGAGGGCCGCTCGAACGGTGGCCTGCTCGTCGGCAACATGCTCGTGAGCTACCCGTCGCTCTTCGGCGCTGTGATCTGCGGGGTTCCTCTCCTCGACATGCAGCGCTACACAAAGTTGTCGGCAGGCGCCTCGTGGATTGCCGAATACGGCGACCCTGATGTCGCGTCGGACTGGGAGTTTATGAAGGACTGGTCGCCGTACCAGCTGCTCTCCGCCGACGTGACGTACCCACCGACCTTCCTCTACGCGGCAACCTCAGACGACCGCGTCGGGCCGGTGCAGGCACGCAAGATGGCCGCGCGCATGAAATCGCTCGGGGTCCAGTCGGAGGTGCTCTACTACGAACCGACCGAGGGCGGCCACGGCGGGGCTGTGGACAACTCGGCTAGCGCGCGGTTGTTCGCGTACATGTACGGGTTTGCCTGGGAACGGTTGGGTTAGGCGGTCAGCCGGGAGCTTAGCGTTAGTCGAGGTTTCTCGGCTCCCGCGCGTCGTGTGGTCCAGCCAGCCATTCGCCGGTGCGCTCGTAGAGACGCACGGTCTTGTAGTGGCTGATAAGGGCGTGAGTCACCGCCAGACGAATGACGAAGTAGAGCACGCAGAGCGAAATAACGACGCCGATGATCGGAGCAAGGAAGTCCATGGGCCCACTCTGTCGACATTTGCTCGACATTGCTGCGCTCCAGTACTGGTCACAGCAAGACTGACGTTCGGGCGACGGTTTCTCCACAGGCCCCAATGTGTGAAAGCTGTCCACAGCTTGAAGCGTCGGCGGACCACCGACCGACGCTCTTGCCCATCCTCATTGCATGGCAGCGAAAGACGCCCTCGGTAGACGCGGTGAGCAACTCGCGGCATCCTTTCTCGAAGGTGCCGGGCTCACGATTGTCGAGCGCAACTGGCGATGCCCACTCGGCGAAATTGACCTGGTCGCGCGCGAGGGCGATGAGCTCGTTTTCGTCGAGGTCAAGACGCGGTCAAGCACCGCATTCGGACATCCGCTGGAGGCGATAACCGCGATCAAGCTCGCGAGGCTACGCAGGCTCGCGGCGGCGTGGTGTGAGGCGAATCCGGGCAATCACGATCGCATCCGCATTGATGCGCTGGCGGTAGTCGCGCCGAACGGCGGACCGATCGAGATCGATCACCTACGGCGGGTGTTCTGATGCCGATCGGTCGAACCCACGCGGTGTCGCTGCTCGGGCTGCAGGGCGCTATCGTCGAAATCGAGGCCGACATCTCGTCGAACCTTCCGTCGTTTGTCCTCATCGGGCTGCCGGATGCCGCTCTCGGCGAGGCCCGCGATCGCGTGCGTGCCGCTGCAACGAATTCCGGATGTGGCCTGCCGAATCGCAAGCTCACCGTGAACCTTTCGCCGGCGGCACTGCCCAAGCACGGCTCTGGCTTTGACCTCGGGATAGCGCTCGCGGCGCTCGCCGCTGCCGGGCAAGTGAGCGCCGACTCGATCGATCGAGTTATGCATCTCGGCGAGCTTGGGCTCGACGGTCGGCTGCGACCGGTCACCGGCGTTCTCCCCGCCGTCGTCGGCGCAGCCCGCGCCGGATTCACGACAGTGATGGTGCCGGCCGGCAATGCTGATGAGGCCGCGCTTGTTCCCGACGTGAGAGTTGTGGGTGTCGCATCCTTGCGTGATGCAGTTATTTGGCACGGTGGAAAGCTCGAGCCATGGCCGGTCGAACCGATCCTGCGGCCGGCGCCGGCACCAGGGTTGTCAGAAGAACTCGACCTCGCCGATGTGATCGGCAATGACGACGCCGTCGAGGCGATGCTCGTCGCTGCGGCCGGTGGGCATCACGTGTTTCTGCTCGGCCCTCCCGGAGCGGGCAAGACGATGCTCGCCGCCCGGCTGCCGGGACTACTGCCCGAGCTTGATGCAGAGGCGGCGCTCGAGGTCTCGTCACTGAAGTCGCTCGCCGGGTTTCCGGTTGGCGCAACCCTCGCCACGCGACCACCGTTCGAGAACCCGCATCACTCGGCTACCGCGGCGGCGCTCATCGGCGGCGGCAGCGGAGTCATTCGTCCCGGAGCCGCCGCACGCGCCTCGCACGGCGTGCTCTTTCTCGACGAGGCGCCCGAGTTCGCGACGAGTGTGCTCGACGCACTGCGGCAACCGCTCGAGTCGGGAGTCATCAGCATCCATCGCGCTAATGCTGTCGCCCACTTTCCCGGTTCCTTCCAACTCGTTATGGCCGCGAACCCGTGCCCCTGCGGCCAGTACGGCGCGCGCGACGCGGAGTGCGTCTGCACCCCGCACGCCCGACGCCGATATCTGACTCGGATGTCGGGACCGCTGCTCGACCGCATCGACATCCAGCCGCGGGTGAACCGCATCACGTCGGCGCAGCTGAGGCTCTCGACCGAGTCGCCGCGACTCTCGACGAACCGCGCCCGTGAGCGGGTCACGGCGGCGCGGGCGGTCGCGACTGAACGCCTGGCCGCCACCCCGTGGAATCTCAACTCTCACGTGCCGGGCGCCTGGCTTCGCGGGCCGGGCGCTCGCCTCGGTGCCTCGGTCACAGCATCCATCGACCGCGCTCTCGAACGCGGCGGAATCACCATGCGCGGCTACGACCGCGTGCTTCGCGTCGGCTGGACCCTCGCCGATCTGGATGGCTCCTCGCGCCCGACCGCCGAACACATCGGCCGCGCGCTCTATCTGAGAAAGGCGATCTCCTCGTGACGTTTCCCATCGACAGAGCCCTGCTCGCGCATGTCACCCAGCGTGATCCCGCAGATCCCGATGCCCGAGATCTCGCCGCCCGCTCAATCTGGTCGGGCATTGTCGAGCCGGGAGACCGCATCGCGTGGCTCGCCATAGACGCACTCGGCGCAGCACCCGCGCTCGACGCGCTCATCGACAAGTGGGACGCCCCACACTGGTCGACTGCTCTTCAGGAATCCGCGACTCCCGAAGAGATGCAGCTTGCAATAGATCGATGGATGCCGCGGCTCGACCTTGCGGCGTCGACTCGCGCCCTGCGCCAGGCCGTGCGCTGCGGGGCGCGACTCCTTATGCCCGGCGACTCGCTCTGGCCGGTCGGTGTTGATGACCTCGGCGAGCACGCACCCCTCGCGCTCTGGGTGCGCGGCACCGACGAGGCACTGGTCGCGCTCAACCGATCGATCGCGCTCGTCGGTGCTCGAGCCGCGACCGGCTACGGCGAACATGTGACCATGGAGGCGTCCGCGGGGCTCGTTGATCGTGGCTATGCGATCGCATCCGGCGCGGCATACGGCATCGATGGAATGGCGCACCGCGCTGCCCTCGCGAGCAACGGGACGACTATCGCTTTTCTCGCCGGGGGAGTCGACCGCTTTTATCCGAGCGGACACGACGCGCTGCTGACCCGAATATCGGAGGTCGGTGCCGTCATCTCCGAGTTGCCGTGTGGCTCGGCGCCAACGAAGTGGAGATTCTTGCAGCGCAACAGACTCATAGCCGCCGCATCACGGGCGACGATCGTGCTTGAGGCAGGCTGGCGTTCTGGTTCGCTCAACACGGCGCACCACGCCAAGACTCTGGGGCGGCCGATCGGTGCGGTGCCGGGGCCGGTGACAAGTGCCGCCTCGGCGGGCTGTCACAAGCTCATCCGCGAAGAGATCGCTATGTGCGTAACCAACCCCGACGAGATGGCCGAACTCGCTCCACTCGCGCATACAGTGCAGCCCGCGCTCTTCGACGAGCAGACCTACACCGACGACACAACGCGACTCTTGGACGCGGTCAGTTACCAGGCGCCGCGCTCGGCACTGGACATCGCGAAACGATCCGGACTTTCGACCGCAGCAGTGCAGGCGAAGCTCGGCGAGCTCGAACTCGACCGGCGCGTTATCGAACGCGAGAGGGGGTGGGTGCGCGTGAAGCCAGAAAAGGAGAAGTCGAAAAAAGCCGACTAGGCCTTCGCGTCGACTATCCCGATGAAACGGCTACCGATGCCGTCGACCTCGGTGCGGTACATGCCGTCGGCTGCGTCGGGCACGTCGCCGATGTCGTGCCAGTCGCAGGTGAGGTAGGTGAAGGTCGGCCACCACTTCTTCGGGCGCGCCGCCTCGGTGAAGCCGCAGACGGTGCAGACCAGCTGAACCCAGACCTTCTTGCCCGTGCGGTTGGCGCGCGACTGTGCGAGCCAGGCCGGCGGGTTGGTGTCGAGCTCGGTGAACTCCGCGTCGGTCATCGACTTGGGGATTCCGTGACGGTTCGCCATTTCGAGCGGAATATCGAGGCGGAGGGCAACATCACGGCGGCTAATCACCGTTCAAGGGTACCCGTGCCAGCGAATCGCCCGGATACTGAGTAATGCTCTAGGTGAGACATCGTAGCGACGTACACTTGTTTGGTGATACCTCTCGGCCAGTACCCAGCAGCTGGGCACGTCATCGCCCACATCAGCGATACCCACCTGCTGGGCGGCGACAAGCTTCTCTACGGCCACGTTCCGAGCGACCTGCACATCGAGAAGGCGATGGCCCAGCTCGAGAAGACCGGCATCAAGTTTGAGGCTCTCGTCTTTACCGGCGACCTTGCCGACCTTGGCGAACGCGACGCGTACGAGCGGCTCAAGGCGATCGTTGAACCCGCCGCAGCGCGCATCGGCGCCCAGGTCATCTGGGTCATGGGCAACCATGACGAGCGTCCTGAGTACGCGAGTGTTCTCTTCGGTGTAGAAGAGACCACTGCCACACAAGACCGCGTTTACGACATCAACGGCCTGCGCATCATTTCGCTCGACACAACGGTGCCGGGCTATCACCACGGCGAGCTCACCGATGATCAGCTCGCGTGGCTCGCTGATGTGCTTGCCACTCCCGCCGCGCACGGAACGATCATCGCCGTGCACCACCCACCGGTGCCGACCCCGATGCTGTGGGCGATGGAGATGCTCGAGTTGCACGACCAGCAGCGCTTCGCCGATGTTGTGCGCGGAACCGACGTGCGCGCGATACTCGGCGGGCACCTGCACTACTCGACCCATTCCACCTTTGCGGGCATCCCCGTCTCGGTTGCCTCGGCTACCTGTTACACGCTCACGATCGGCGCCGAAGGCCGCCTGTTCTCGGGCGTCGACGCGGGTCAAGCCTTCAACGCCGTGCACGTCTACGAAGACCAGATCGTGCACTCGATTGTTCCGATCGGCGAGAACACCGAGATCACCGGTTTCTCGTCTGACAACATCGAGCTCATCGCAAGCCTGAGTTTCGACGAGCGTCTCGACCTCTTTTCGCGCAAGAACAGCCAGTTCAACGAGCCCGGTGCCCCGACCTCCGACTTCTAAGGCGCCTGCGTATCGGGCCGCGCAGGGATGTGCGACCTGTACTCCGCCACCACCCGCTCGAGGTAGCGCGTCACAATCTGCTGCTCTGCGGCGCTGAACTCGCCGATCACGCGGTCGATGCCCATCACCATCGGCATCAGCGAGCCCATCGCGCGCGCAACTGATGCGGGAGCCGGAACAACCAAAACTCCGCGACGGTCTGCCGGGTTCGGCACGCGCGTGACGTGACCAACGGCAGTCAGTCGATCGATGACAGTCGTCACCGCGGCGGTGCTGACTCCGAGGCGATGAGCGAGGTCGGTGGGGGTCAGCGGGCCGTCCTGGATGAGGTGCTCCATTGCGGTCAGATCGGTGGGGTTCACCGTGAGCTGCGTTCCGAGATGTGTTTCAAAAGCGGCAGACAGTTCGCGGATGTCGCGCAAGAGCACCGTCGCGTCGTGAACCCGCGGCGGCTCGCCCGGCGCGCGCTGCGCTGCTGCGGGTGCGACATCCGGGGTGTGCATGGTGTGAGTTTATCGCTATGGTTACTCGAAGATCTAGTTATAAGATCGTCTTATTAAATCCGCACTACCCAAGAGGGAACCATGCAGCGTCTGACAAGATTCATCACCGCGAAAAAGACGTCGTGGATTGTGCTCGTTACTGCGCTTCTTGCGGCTGGTGCGGTCTTCGCGTTGGGTTCGGGCGCCGAGGGGGAGACGTCACCGGGCGTCGGACTGCCGGATTCGGCTGAGTCGGCGCAGGTTGCCGCACTACAAGAAGACCTGCCCGGTGCCGACGCGACGAGCGCCCTTCTTGTCTACAGTCGCGACGGCGCCGAACTGACTGATGCAGACATCCTCGCGATCACCGAGCGCACAACCGAGCTCGCTGACCTCTCGCTCGACGGATTTGTTCCGCCGCCGAGCGTTTCTGAAGCGGGCGAAGCAGCCCTTGTTGTGGTTCCCCTTGATGACATGGCGGATGTCACCGAGCAGGCCGACCGTGCAGCAGACATTCGCGAGATAGCAAACGCTGAACTGCCGACCGGCCTCGAGGCGCTGCTCACCGGCCCCGAAGGCTTCGCTGTCGACGTTGCAGCGGTCTTCAAGGGAGCCGACTTCACTCTTCTCCTCACCACGGTCATCGTTGTCGCGGTTCTCCTCCTCATTACCTACCGCAGCCCGTGGCTCTGGCTCGTTCCGCTCACCGTCGTCGGTCTCGCGGATGGCCTCGCCGGCATTGTTGCAACACGCATCGCCGGGTTCGTCGGCATCACTCTCGACGCTTCGGTAACCGGCATCCTCTCGGTACTCGTTTTTGGCGCTGGAACCAACTACGCGCTCCTTCTCATCGCGCGCTACCGCGATGAGCTTCGCCTCATCGAAGATCGCCGCGAGGCCATGGCGAAGGCCCTGCGCGGCGCCGGCCCCGCAATCATCGCGAGCGGATCCACTGTTGTGCTGAGCCTGCTCACGCTCGTCTTCGCCCAGCTCACCGGAAACCAGGCGCTCGGCATCGCTTGTGCCACCGGCGTTGTGATCGCGATGCTCTTCGCGCTCTTCGTTCTTCCCGCAGCCCTTGTGCTGTTCGGTCGCGGGCTGTTCTGGCCGTATGTCCCGCGCTTCGGCTCCGAGGGCGCGACCGAACGCGGAGTGTGGTTCCGCCTCGGCACCCTTGTCTCGCGCAAGCCCATCGCCGTTGCGATCATCGGCGCGCTGCTGCTCGGCGGCCTCGCGCTTGGGGTTCCACAGATCAAGATCGGTCTCGCCCAGACACAGAAGTTCACCTCGGTGCCCGAGGCCGTCGTCGGTCAAGAGATCATCGCCGACGCTTTCTCCGCGGGCAGCGGCTCACCCGCAATCGTCATCGCCAACGCGGCCTACGCTGACGAGGTCGTGTCCGCCGCCGAAGGTCTAGCCAGTGTCGACTCCGCAACCGTGGGGGAGACAAACGGCGACATCACCCAGGTCTCCGTGGTGTTGGATGCCGCGGCAGAAACCCCCGAGGCCTACGCGGCTGTCGAGAACCTTCGTGATGAGCTCGCGTCGATCGACGGTGCGGATGCTCTTGTCGGCGGACTTGACGCCCAGACCCTCGACGTCAACAACGCGCAGACCGCCGACCAAGATCTCGTGATTCCCCTCATCCTCGGTCTTGTGTTCCTTGTGCTCGTGCTGCTCCTGCGCGCGTTCGTGGCGCCCGTGCTGCTGCTTCTTACCGTCGTTGCGTCGTTCTTCGCGAGCCTTGGCGCGAGCTGGCTGCTGTTCCAGTCGGTCTTCGATTTTCCGGCGATCGATACAAACGTTGTGCTTTTCAGCTTCTTGTTCCTTGTGGCGCTCGGTGTTGACTACAACATCTTCCTCGTGACGAGAGCGCGCGAAGAGGCCGTCGAGCACGGCACTAAGCAGGGAATGATCCGGGCGCTCGCGTCGACGGGTGGCGTGATCACGAGTGCCGGCATCCTGCTCGCCGCTGTTTTCGCGGTTCTTGGTGTGCTGCCGCTCATCACGCTCACCCAGATCGGAATCATCGTCTGCATCGGTGTGCTGCTCGACACGTTGCTCGTGCGCACGGTCATCGTTCCGGCGCTCGCCTTTATCGCGGGGGAGAAGTTCTGGTGGCCCTCGAAGGTTGCGAGGCGAGCGGCGCGCTAACCGCGGAATGTCTGCAGCGCGCGCGACGATAGAGGCATGAGCCTCGACGCGCACGTGAGCGACTTCGTGCGCTACCTGAGCGCCGAGCGGGGATTCAGCGAGCACACCGTGCGTTCCTATTGCTCCGATCTCGCGGCGCTGCTCGTCTACGCCGAGGCGCACGGGGCAAAAGAGCCCGCCGATCTCGACCTAGAGCTACTGCGCTCCTGGCTCTGGGAGTCGTCAAACTCCGGTCTCGCCAAGTCGACCCTCGCGCGACGGTCGGCGGCCGCGCGCAGCTTCAGCGGGTGGCTTGCCCGAACCGGAGCGACCGAGATGGATGCCGCGGCTCGCCTTCGGGGCCCGAAAGCCGACCATCATCTGCCGAGGGTGCTCACTCGCGTGCAAATCGATGGGCTGCTCGAGGGACTCGCGAACCGCGCGGCCACCGAAGACCCCTCGGCCCTGCGCGATCTCGCAATAGTCGAGCTGCTTTATGCCTCGGCGTTGCGCGTGAGCGAAGTCACCGGCCTCGACCTCGACGACGCAGATCTTGGGCGGCTCACGGTTCGCGTGCTTGGCAAGGGGTCAAAGCAACGTGTTGTTCCCTTTGGTATTCCCGCGAAGAATGCGCTTGTCGCGTGGCTCGCCGCACGACCGCAGGTGCCCGGTGAGACTGCGCTCTTTCTCGGCGACCGTGGCAAGCGCGTGGGCACTCGAGCCGTCTACCAGCTCGTGGCGAGCATTCTCGTCGACCTGCCGGGTAGCGGGCCCAGTGGTCCCCACACTTTGCGCCATACCGCGGCGACGCACCTGCTCGACGGGGGAGCCGACCTGCGCGCCGTGCAAGAGATGCTCGGCCACGCCAGCCTCGGAACAACTCAGCTCTACACACACGTGTCGACCGAGCGTCTGCGCGAGTCGTACGCGATGGCGCACCCGCGGGCGTAGGGCTGCGAACTGTTGCTGGTTGAGTAGCGAGCGTATCGAAACCAGGCCTAGCGCCGGGTCGGGAGCAAGACTGCCCTCGGCACCTCTCCGATCAGCAGAAGCGGTGACACGTACTCGCCGCCGAGCCGCACCCCGAAGTGCAGGCACAGGGTCGTGCAGTGTCCGCGAATTACGGTGCCAACCGGGTCGCCGCGCGCAACCGGGTCACCCTTGCGCAGCGTCGTTGTGACCGGCTCGTAACTGGAGAGGTAACCGCCGGCGTGCGCGATCGACAGAACGGGCCGGTCGACGACCACCCCGGCGAAGTGCACAACCCCGTCGGCGGGAGCGTAAACGGTGGTCGAGGTCACGCCGAGGTCGACACCACGATGCCCGGCGCCATACGGCGTGGCCGGGGCGAGGTAGGGCCGAGTGACGGTGTGTGCGCCGTCCAGCGGCCAGGTCCAGGACGGCGCAGCGAAGAGCAGCAGTGCGAGAGCGAGGGAGCGAAGCATCCATCGATTATTGAAAAGGGAGCGACCCGAGAACCCGACCCGTCGACCAACGGTGGATAACTAAGGCTAAAGCGCCGCTGTGCGCAACTCGGTGCTATGATTTTCGGAGCACTGCGCGCAAGCGCGGTGACTACGCGTGCCCATTCGGCAACAACTTCCACTCAGTCCCCGCAGAAATGCGGAGGCGGAAGCGTGCCGGGCACCAGGGTTCGCGATCGACCGATCGCGACGAACAACTGAGTTGGCGTGCATTAACGCGCGCCGGAAAAGGAGCACGGCCATGGCCGTCGTCACCATTCGCCAGCTGCTTGACAGCGGCGTTCACTTCGGGCACCAGACCCGCCGTTGGAACCCGAAGATGAAGCGCTTCATTCTGACCGAGCGCTCGGGCAGCCACATCATCGACCTTCAGCAGTCGCTCGCCTACATCGACAAGACCTACGACTACGTCAAGGACACCGTCGCACACGGCGGAACCATCCTCTTCGTTGGTACCAAGAAGCAGGCTCAGGGCTCGATTGCAGAGCAGGCGCTTCGCGTCGGCCAGCCCTACGTCAACCAGCGCTGGCTCGGTGGACTCCTCACCAACTTCCAGACGGTCTCCAAGCGCCTCGCGCGCATGAAGGAGCTCGAGGACGTTGACTTCGACGACACCACACGTGGTTACACGAAGAAGGAACTCCTCATCCAGAAGCGCGAACTCATCAAGCTCCAGAAGAGCCTCGGTGGTATCCGCAACCTGACGAAGACGCCTTCCGCGATCTGGATCGTCGACACCAAGAAGGAGCACCTCGCCATTGACGAGGCTCACAAGCTTGGTATCCCCGTCATCGCGATCCTCGACACCAACTGCGACCCCGACGAAGTTCAGTACCCGATCCCGGGCAACGACGACGCGATTCGTTCGGTTGGCCTGCTGACCCGCATCATCGCTGACGCAGCTGCCGAGGGCCTCAAGCAGCGCCACGAGAAGCCCGCCGATGGCGAAGAGGTAGAGCCCCTCGCCGCTTGGGAAGCTGAGCTTCTCGGCGAGTCCGAAGCCGCAGCAGAGGCTCCCGCCGAGGCCGCAGCGCCCGCCGAAGAGGTAGTTCTTCCGACTGAGGAGAACGACGCTGACGCAGTCGTCGCCGAGCACGAGGCAGCAGCAGACGAGACGCTCGTGCCCGTGCACGTCGAAGAGTCAGACGCCGCACTCGAAGCAGACATCGAAGCAGCTGCAACCCCCGCTGAAAAGAAGCCGGCTGCAAAGCCCGCTGCAAAGAAGTAAGGAACCCCGTTATGGCAGATTTCAGCCTCGCTGACCTCAAGACCCTGCGCGAGCGCCTCGGCACCGGCATGGTCGACAGCAAGAACGCTCTCGTCGAAGCCGGCGGAGACCTCGAGAAGGCAACCGAGATCCTGCGTCTCAAGGGTGCGAAGAGCAATGCAAAGCGCTCAGACCGTTCCACGAGCGAGGGCCTCGTCGCCGCGAAGGAGGGTGCCGGTTCGACCGTCATCATCGAGCTCGCGTGCGAGACCGACTTCGTTGCTAAGAGCGACAAGTTCGTCGCCCTTGGTGACAAGGTCATCGAAGCCGTAGCCGCTGCGGGCGCAACGACTCTCGAAGAGGGCCTCGCGGCCGCTTCGGGCAGCTCGACTGTTGCCGAAGTTATCGGTGACGAAGCAGCGATCCTCGGTGAGAAGATCGAGCTTCGCCGCCTCGCGGTTGTGACCGGCGAGAAGTTCGCCGTTTACCTGCACCGCACCAACAAAGACCTGCCGCCGCAGGTTGGCGTTGTTGTTGGCTACGCCGGAGACGACGCAGACACCGCTCGCAGCATTGCGCAGCACATCTCCTTCGCTGACCCGCAGTACCTCACGAGCGACCAGATCCCGGCAGAGACTGTCGAGAACGAGCGTCGTATCGTCGAGGAGATCAGCCGGGGCGAGGGCAAGCCTGAGGCTGCCCTTCCGAAGATCATTGAGGGCCGCGTTGCCGCGTTCTTCAAGCAGGTCTCGCTGCTCGACCAGGACTACGCGAAGGACAACAAGCAGTCCGTCAAGAAGGTTCTCGCCGATGCAGGCCTCACGGTGAGCGGTTTCGCTCGCTTCAAGGTTGGCGCGTAACTAGATTCACTACAAAGAGGCTCGGAACTTCGGTTCCGGGCCTCTTTGTCATTCCGTCGAAAACTGCTCCAAGACACAAGTTTTGGAGCAGTTTTCGACGGTGAGGGGTGCGGCGAACTAGTACCCTGAATAGGGCACAACCGCAGAACTACCGAGGAGCACCATGTCAGATCGCAAACGCCGGGTTCTTCTCAAACTTTCTGGTGAAGCATTCGGCGGTGGTTCGCTTGGTGTGAACCCCGACGTCGTCAGCGCTCTCGCGAAAGAAATCGCGGCAGCAACTGCGGACGCAGAGATCGCAATCGTCGTCGGTGGCGGCAACTTCTTCCGCGGTGCAGAGCTCAGCCAGCGCGGCATGGACCGCGGTCGCGCCGACTACATGGGCATGCTGGGCACAGTGATGAACGCCCTCGCCCTCCAGGACTTTCTCGAGCAGGCCGGAGCCGCGACTCGCGTGCAGTCCGCAATCTCGATGACCCAGGTCGCCGAGCCGTACATTCCGCGTCGTGCCGAGCGCCACCTGGAGAAGGGCCGCGTTGTGATCTTCGGCGCTGGCGCCGGCCTCCCGTACTTCTCCACCGACACCGTCGCGGCCCAGCGTGCGCTCGAGATCGACGCGCAGGTTGTGCTCGTCGCCAAGAACGGCGTTGACGGCGTGTACGACTCCGACCCTCGCCACAACGCCGACGCGAAGAAGATCGACGAGATCACCTACCAGGAGGCTCTCGTTCAGGGTCTCAAGGTTGTTGACTCGACGGCATTCAGCCTGTGCATGGACAACGCGATGCCCATGGTCGTCTTCGGCATGGAGCCAGCGGGCAACCTCACGAAGGCGATTCGCGGCGACCGCATCGGAACCCTCGTCAGCCGTTAGTTCCCGTCGCGTCGACCGGCACGCTCAGAGCGGCAATCGCCGTGCGCAGGGCTGTGCTCGAGGTATCGATCGTGTACGGAAAGTAGACGACCTCGACGCCCACTGCCGCGAATTCGCGCTCGAGGGCGAGTCCGCGAGCCGTGCCACGCCAGTCGTCACCCTTGAAAAACACGTCGAAACCGACGGAGCGCCACGTTTCGAGCTTGTCGGGAACAACTTCGGCGACCGCGTCATCCACAAATTTGATGTGGCGAACGATCTCGAGGCGCTCGGATAACGGGATGATCGGCGCGCGACCCTTGGTGAGCTCGAGCATCTCGTCAGAGACGACGCCGGCGATGAGATAGTCGCACTGTTCGCGTGCGCGCCTGAGGATGTTGAGGTGTCCGACATGGAAGAGGTCGAAGGCACCAGCTGCATAGCCGATTCGGGTCACGGGTTTGCCTTTCTGCGCGGAAATGAGCACAAACCGGCAGGTGGGGAAGACCCGGGTATAGGCAGATACTCTACTGATCCGGTGAAAGTTTGTCACCCGTATTGGGGACATGGGTTATAGTTCCTGAAACCTGTTTTCGCCGCGCGAGCGCCCGAACCGTCCCTTCCCGCGATTCCCGTCGCCCACGCCAGTGCCCTCCACCCGTCGAGGGGCTGTTGCGAGACGGAAATCCCAGCGGTGAAAGGAACGCTCATCATGAACGCCCAGGGAAAGCACACCGCGCCGCGGCATGTTCAGAAGCGACGCCTCCGACCTGTCCATCGCGGAGTCGCGATAGTGGGGGCCGGTGCGGTTGTCATCACATCAGCTTTTTTCGGCGTGATTGGCGCGACATCCACCGAACTACCCACCTATGCGCCCGTGCGTGATGTTGTTGCCGATGACTTCGGCCGCGAGGCTTCCGACGCGTGGGGTGCCGCAGAAACCGGCGGCGATTACGCCCTCTCCTCGCCGCAGAATTTCGCCGTTGATGGCAACGCCGGGCTCGCCGAGTTGCCCCGTTCGGGGTCGTCGCTCACCGCCTCTCTCGACGGCGTGAGCGTGCGCGACGTGCTCTCCTCCACAACGGTTGCCGTGCCTGAGTTGCCCACAGCGGGCAACGGCGTTTACGCCGGAATCCAGTCCCGCGTGTCGGCAACCTCGTACTACCTCGTGAGCGTGCGCGTCGCTCCCGGCGGTCGCGCCTTTTTGACGGCGCTGCGGGTCGTTGGCTCGACAGCTAAACAGGTCGATCTTGTGCGTGATGTTCCGGTAGCAACGGGCCTCGTCGAGGGCGACGCGCTCCACCTCGATGTCGAGGTCACCGGAACGACCGACGTTCAGGTGCGTGCTCGCGCCTACACGGGCGACACAGCGCCCGACTGGCAGCTCACAACAAACGACACAAGCGACGCGCGCCTCGAAAAGGCGGGCGCGGTGGCCCTCTGGGCGTACGTTTCAAGTAAATCAGAGCCGGTGGATGTCGCGTTTGACAGCGTGTCTGCGACAGAACTCGAGCGCCTCGAAGAGCCCCCGGCCCCGGAGCCGACCGATACGTCGGCCCCGCCCGTTGACCCGGACGACCCGGATGATCCGCAAGACCCAGAAACTCCCGACGGTCGCGGCGAGCCCGGAGCCGCCACGATCGGAACGACCGAATACCCGGTTCCGGCCGACGCGCTGTTTGCCGAGTCGGCCGGCTCGGTCGCGGGCAAGGGCTCGAAGGCATCCCCGTTTGCATCCCTCACGGCGGCGATTGCCGCGGCTCCCTCCGGCGCGACGATCGTGCTGCGCGAGGGCGAATACCACGGCTCGTTTGTTATCCCGCGCGGCAAGCGACTGACAATTCAGTCATACCCCGGTGAGGCCGTCTGGCTCGATGGCAGCCGAGAAGTTGCGGGCTGGGAGAAAGACGGCTCGCGCTGGCGGCTCGACGACTGGACCGTGCGCTTTGACGCGAGCCCCACGTATTCGCGTGGCGCTCGTGATGGAACGGCTCCCGGGTGGCAGTTTGTGAACCCCGACTACCCGATGGCTGCGCACCCCGACCAGGTCTGGATTGACGGTGAGCCTCTTGATCAGGTGGCATCGGCTGGCAAACTCACAAAGGGCACGTTCTACGTTTCCGATGACGCCGACCGCCTCTACCTCGGTTCTGATCCGAAGGGCAAAGAGGTGCGCGCCGCCGACACCGTGAAGGCGCTGGTCATCGCCGGAGCAGGCAGCACGGTGCGGGGCATCGGCATTCGCAACTACTCGCCGTCGGTACCCGACATGGGCGCGGTCGCGGTGAGCGCGAACAACGTCACAATCGAGAACGTTGCAATCGTCGACGCCGCGACGACCGGTCTCGCCACCTTCGCGAGCAACACAACCCTGCGTAACGTCACTATCGACGGCGCGGGAATGCTGGGAGCGCAAGCGAGCACGGCCGACGGACTCAAGGCATCCGAGCTGCGCATCGTCAACAACAACGCCGAGCACTTCAACCGCGCACCGGTCGCCGGCGGATTCAAGATTCACAAGTCGCGTGGTGTGGCAGTAACGGATAGCTCGTTTGTCGGCAACCTCGGCAACGGTCTGTGGTTCGACGAGTCGGTCTACAACATGAAGATCGCCGGCAACGACATAGTCGGCAGCACGGGAAACGGCCTCGTTGTCGAACTGTCGGCGACGGCGCTCGTCGCCGACAACATCATCACCGACAGCGGCAAAGACGGCATTCTCGTGAGTGACTCCGGTCACATCGACATCTGGAACAACACGATTGCCCGCAACGACCGAAGCATCAACATCGTTCAGGGTGATCGTCGTGCCGCCGACCTGAGCCTGCCGGGTCACGACAGGCGGCAGAAGCTTCCCGACCCGACTGTGACCTGGATCACCGAAGACATCAGCATCGGAAACAACATTCTCGCCGAGGGCTTCGGCAAGTGCGTGCTGTGCGTCGAGGACTACAGCCACGAACGCTCGGCCGCCCAGATGCAGATCAGTTCAGACGGCAACGTCTTTCAGCGCATCAGTGCGAAAGAGCCCACGTGGGCCGTCGTCTGGTCACGGGGCAAAGGCAACCCGCAGACCTTCAACTCAATCGCCGAGTTCAGCAAGGCAACGGGTCGAGACTCCGACAGTCTCGCGCTCGATGCAGAACCCGCCCTCGACGGAACCGCACTCGCTCCAGCGGTGCGGTCCGTCGAGAGCGCCATAGCCCGGCCCTTGCCCTCTCACGTTGCTGCCGGGGTGCAGCGGCCTACGGGCGTACGGCACCTGGGAGCCTGGGACTAAGGCGGCGGCGGCGCGACCGGGTCCCGCGCCGCCGCTGTCTCAGGTGCCTCGCGCGCGCCTCGGCATCAGCTTGATGACCGCCCAGACGCGCAGCAGGTCTCTGCGAATCGCCGGCACAAGCGCGAGAAGCGCGTACCAGGCAACGAGCGCGAGGGCTCCGAGCCCAACGCGCGCGATAGGCAGTTCGAAGATGGATGCGACGGCCCACGCCACGGCAGCTCCGCCCGTCACACCGACAAGAATGCGCCCGGCCCCCGCGTAGAGCCGCGCGACGGGAATCGTCGTTCGCCGCGAGAGCCACCACAGCGAGATGGGCCAGGTGAGGCACGGCGCGATCGCGTAGCCCCACGCGACACCGATCACTCCCCACTGCGACCCGACGAGAATGCAGGCGATGCGGATGACGGCGCTCACGAGGGAGAAGCGCACGAGGTCGCGGGTGAGATCGCGAGCGAGGTAGACCCAGTAGCCGACAAACGCGAGAGTCTGAAAGGTTGCGGCGATCGCGAGCAGGCGAAGGATCGGCGCCGCCTCGAGCCATTGGTCGCCGAGCAGGAGAACGGTGAGCGGTTCGGCAGTTCCGATCACAACACCGAGCCCCGCGACAAGCGTGTAGCCGAGCGCGAGTTGACCCAGCTCGACGAAACGCGAGAACCTTGCCGCGTCTGCGGAGAGTCGGGAGAGCACCGGCAGTGCGACCGAGGTGAGTGGGCTGCGCACCTGGTTGAGCGGGGTCATCAGCAGTTGGAACGCGCGGGAGTAGATGCCGAGCGGCGCCGCCCCGAATCGCGCCCCAATGACCACTGAATCGATGTTGTTCGCCACGTAGCCAATCAGTTGCGACGCGACAACATTGCCCCCGAACCTGACGAGCCCCCGCACCTGTGTCGAACGCCGCGGCAGTCCGGGCAGCCACCGTGCGGCGAAAGCCAGAAGGGCGAAGAGCACAAGCGCCTGCCCCAGTTGCTGTGCGACGAGCGCCCAATAGCCGAGACCCGCGAGCGCGGCAGTTATCGCAATGGCAAGGGATGTCGCGGCCGCCGTGATGTCGACGCGCGCGAGTGAAGCGAACCGCAGGTCACGCACGAGTGACGCGCGGTACTGGGTGGCCATACCGTTGAGCAAAAAGGTGGGGGCAAGTGCCCGCGCGACGTCGACGAGCTGGGGCGAGCCGTAGAACGCGGCGATGAGCGGGGCCGCCGCGACGACAACAAGCGCGAGCGCGAGCCCGATCGCCGTGTTGAGCCAGAACAGAGTCGAGCGCTGGGCCGAACTGAGCGACTGCGCCTGCACCGCAGCAGACGACAGGCCGAAGTCACGCAGAATCTCGCCGACGCCGATGATCGCGAGCACCATCGCGACAAGGCCGTAGTCGTGCGGGCTGAGCAGCCGCGAGAGCACAACGACCGACGCAAACTGAATGACCATCCGCGCCCCCTGCGCGCCGATCGTAACGAGCGCACCGCGCGCGGCTCGCTGGCCGAGTGGGGCTCCGTCGTCGCTCAGAACCGATCGACTCACTGCGGCACCGGGCTGCTACGCGCGAGGGCAAACTCTGCTGCCGAGAGTGCCGCCGCTGCTCGCTCGCGAACACCGGAGGTGCTGTGCGCCTCGGCGGCCCGGAGTTCCGCCAACACACGCGACGCGACATCCAGCCCGCTCGAAGACTGCACTCGCAGGTCGACGGTGTGCTCCCACCCGACTCCGTCGAGCAGGGGAGCGAACTTATCGGAGTAGGCGAGTGGCACGGCGGGCGTTCCGACCGAAAGGGCATTGAGGCACGCGTGCATGCGTGACCCGATGATGGATGTCGCGCCCGCGAGCACTGCGCGCACATCGTCAAGGTCGCGCGGGATTATCACCTCGGCGTCGCCTGCCCGGGCAGCGAACTCGTGGGCAGCTCGCGCGTCGCTGTCGGCATTGCCCGACTCGACGACGTGGGCGAGCACCGAGACCGTGCGGCCCGACGACTCGAGGGCATCGTGCACGCGCGCGAGAGTTGCACGGTAGAGCTCGGAATCAACGTGGGGGTTCGGGGTCCAGAGCAGCCCGGAGACGTTGAGAATAACGTCGCGCCGCGCGGCGGGGGAGGGCACCGGTAACGCGAAGACAACATCGGTTGTGCGAACCACCCGTGTGCGCACAAGGCTCTCGGCCAGCAGCGCGCTTCGCTCGTCGCGCGCGAGAACGAGCGCCGCGCGCGAGAGTGTGCGCCGGGCGAGCGCGGTGCCGGTGCGGGTGCGAAAAGGCCCGATTGTCTGTGGCCCGAGAATAACGGGAACGCCGGCCTGCACAGCGAACTCGGCGACGGCCGTCATCACGGCGTGCCTGTGCAGCCCGTAGATGTCAGAGAAGCTGTCGCCGGAGCGGGTGTCGACGACGAGGTCGAAGGTGCGCAGCCAGTCCTGCATGCCACGACGGCCGAGCACGCGCTCCCAGAAGAGCGAGCGCAGGCGGCCGATCGGAAGGTGCGGTTCGCGCTCGCCGTAGTTGTGAAAGGTGATCTCGGCGTTCGGCCAGACGCGGTGAACGAGGGCCGCTGTTCCGGCCGCGAGCACACGCACCCCGAGGTTGGGCGAGGTCTCGGTTGCCCAGAGCACAAGCACTCTCATCGCGCGTACTCCCGCACGACAACACCGGCGGCACCCGCGGCGATGCCGAGGCCACGGTGGGCAGTTCTGAGGCCGCGGGCCTGGTGCCGAAGCGATCCCGTGAGCACGCCGAAGCCGTACCGAGCCGAGCCGCCCAGCACACGCACTGAGCCCCTCGTCGCTGCCATCACCCGCACCCGTGCGCGCTCGGCGGGGGTGTCAGCGAGAAAGAGCTGAACGACTGTCTCGGAGTTGCCGTGACTGCGCGCGCGGTCGAGAACCCAGCGGCGCGTCATCCGATCGCTCGGCACGCGATCGATTGCGACAGACTCTTCGCACCACGCGATGCGCCCGCCGCGACGAACGAGCTCGCGTGAGAAGAGCGAGTCTTCGCCCGCGGCGAGCCCGAGGCGCTCGTCGAATCGCACGCCGAGGCGTTGCAGTTGCAGGCGGTCGAGCAGAAGGTTGCCGGCGGCCGCCACAGCGATCTCGGTTCCGGTTGCCATGCTGCGGCGGCGAAAGAACTCGCCGGCCGCGACCCAGTCGTCGAGCGCGCCGTCGAAGTCGGAGATGACGCGACCCATCACTGCGGCGGCACCCGTGCGCTGCCAGGTGTCGATGAGGGGTGCGAGCCATCCATCGGTCGGTTGCTCGTCGTCATCGATAAAAATGAGAACGTCGGCGTCGGCCGTCTCGTCGATCGCGCGATTGCGGGCCGCGGCGATTCCGGGAACGGGTTCGATGACGTAGCGCACAGTGACAAAAGCCGAGGCCGCGGCGATCGTCTCGACGGTCTGCCGCGCCGAACCCTCGGCGTCATTGTCGATGACAACAACGTTGACAATGGCGCCCTCAAGCCGCTCGAGCTGCTCGCCCTGCGCGATGACGAGCGGCAGTCCCGCGGCGATCTCGGCGGGCCTGCGGTAGGTGAGAACGGCTATCGCAACCGACGCTGGGTCGCGGGTCACGCCCGGCTCGATCTGCTGGGGGAGCCGGAGCGGCGCAGGGCAATCGCGCGCCGAAAGGCTTCGACATGCGCGCGCCCGGAGTGCTTCCAGTTGCGGGCTTCGAGCCGGGGAGGCGCGGCGGGCGGCGCGCTGCGCAGGCTCTGCAGGGCGGCTTGGATGTCGCGTGCCGAAAGCTCACCGTGGAACGTGTGCACCCAGCCGGCCCCCACCTCGTAGCTGAGGTCGTTGGTGACGGGGTTGTGCGGCACGAGTATGGGCCGGTCAAGCGAGAGAGCAGTGATCGCTGCCGACGAGTTGTGCATAACCCGGTACGGCAGCACCACAAGCTCAGAGGTCGTTACAAGCTCGGCGATCGCCTCGTCGGAGACGAAACCGAACTCGATGCTGATGCGTGGGTCTCCGATGGTGAGATCGGTGAGGGCAGCGGCGAGCTCGGGCGTTGACGCGTAACCCGCGATGCGCAGACTCAGGTCGTTGCCGCTCGAACCGGCCCCGACCGTCTCGCGCGCTCGCGTCGCGACGAATGCCGAGATGAGAGTTTCGACGCCCTTGTAGCGCCGGATGCGACCGAGGTAGCCGACCTGTCCGGGCACCGTCGCCGCGTGCGGGTAGCGGGCAAACCAGCCACGAAAGTTCGCGTGCGGAATCGTCGCGTGGGCGGCACCGACGGCAATCGGGGTGTGCTCGTTGAGACGCACGCGCAGTGTCGTCTGGCGGTCGATGAGCGCGAGAAGTCGGCGTTGTGTGGCCGAGAGATCAGACGGCTGACCGAGGTTATGAACGGTGCGTACAATCGGGCGCCGGGTGACGCGCAGTCGCGTCACAAGAACGAGAGTGAGCGCCTGCCGCACGAGTCGACGCATCGGTGTGCGCCCCTCAACGAGAATCTCGGGCCAGTGCACGTGAAAGACGTCGTAGCGGGCCGTAAGCGCTGTGCGCCAGCTGAAGTAGAGAAGCTCAACGCCCTCGGCCCGAATGCTGTCGGCGAGCAGAAGGGTGTACGGGTTGACCGAGGTCGCACGCGGCGCGGGAAAGCTCTCGAGAACCGTTAGGGGATGCTGACGCACGACTCTTCCTCCAGCGCTTGGAGTGCGCTGGCATAGGAAGTTGTATCGCTTCGGGTCAACGCACTTGCTGCGACGCTAGGGAAGAGCGTCTTGTGGCCTATAGGCTACCGCGCACACGAGGAGGAGTGCCATGGGGAATTCGACTGATCCGCGCCTCGCCGTGATCGTTGTCAACTACGGCTCGAGCGCGCTGCTCGTCGAAAACCTTGTGCCACTCGGGCGAGGGCTTGTCGACGCGGTGATAGTTGTTGTCGACAATCTCACTACCGTCGACGAGCGGGAGGCCGCGACATCCATCGCGAAAGCCGAAGGCTGGCAGCTTCTTACGCCCGACAGCAATCTTGGCTTTGGTGCGGGCGTCAACCTCGGGGCAGCGCATGCCCTCGAGCTGGGCGCCACGGCGCTACTTATTCTGAATCCGGATGCCGCGATCGAGCCCCGCGCGGCCGAAGCCCTCGTCGAGCGCTCGCGCGCCAACCCGCTCGCGCTGCTCTGCCCGCGCATCGTGCGCCCCGACGGCTCGACCTGGTTCGACGGCGCAGACCTGCACCTGACCGACGGGCGACTCCGCAATCGCGCGGCACGACCCGCGTCCGGTTGGGAGCCGTGGCTCACCGGCGCGTGCCTGCTCGCGAGTGCAGAGCTCTGGCAGCTCGTCGGCGGCTTCGACCTCGACTACTTTCTCTATTGGGAAGACGTTGATCTGTCGCACCGTGTGCTCGTCGCGGGTGGAAGCCTCGAGGTCTGCGACGACATTGTTGCGATGCATGCCGAAGGCGGCACGCAGGGTGCTGGCCACGAGACTGCGGGCGAGCCCAAATCGGCGACCTATTACTACTTCACGATCCGCAATCGTTTGCTCTTCGCTGCAAAGCACCTCGACGACGCCGGATACCAGCGCTGGTTGGCGAACTCGCGCGCCGTCGCATGGGAGGTGTTGCTGCAGGGCGGGCGCCGGCAGTTTCTGCGCTCACTCGCCCCGCTTCTGACCGCGCGACGAGCGCTGCGAGATGGGCGCAGACTCGGCGCTACTGCGCGAGCGGATACTTCGTCAAGTAGCTGAAAGTTACGAGGTATAGCAGTAGCATTGCGCATCGGCTGACCGACGGGAATCGTTCCCGTTACTTCCCCGCATTCGCCGACGAAGCGGAAGTGTGTCGTGACCCGTGCAGCAGCGACCCCTCGAGCGGCCTACCAACGCGGCCGCAACGAGCCAGCGCCCAACAGCGTGCGTGGTGCAATGGCGAGCCTTGCGGCGGCTCAAAAGCCCGCTGCACGCAGCGCCCCCGCCTACTCGCGGTTCGTCAATCGCCGCATCGGCAGGCTTCTCGCCGCGGTCTGTTACCGGCTGGGGCTCTCTCCCAACGCCGTGACAGCGGTGAGCGCCGTTTTCACCTTCTCAGCGATAGCGCTGCTCGTCATCTTTCCCCCGTCGTGGGGGCTCGGGGTGGCAGTCGCATGTGGGCTGCTGCTCGGCTACGCCTTCGACTCGGCCGACGGGCAGGTTGCCCGCCTGACCGGTGAATCGAGCCTCGCGGGCGAGTGGCTCGATCACGTTGTTGATGCGACAAAGGCATCGACCCTGCCACTCGCGCTCGCCGTGGGTTTCTACCGTTTCGAGGTTGTGCCGGTGCCGTGGTTGCTCGTTCCGATCGTGGGGGCGATCAGCTCGGCCGTTTTGTTCTTCGCGATGATTCTGACCGAGCAACTGCGCAAGCAGCGCCCGCCCGTGCAACCCGCCGAGGGGCAACAGGGTGCCCGCGGCTGGATTCGCTCGATAGCCGTCGCACCCATGGACTACGGAGTGCTCTGCCTGAGCTTTGTGCTGCTCGGGGCACTCCCCGTGTTTCTCGTCGTCTACTCGGGCATAGTGCTCGCGACGACGGTTTTTCTCGTGCTTGCCGCCGCTAAATGGTTCACCGAACTCGCTGGAGATACCCCATGACGCAGACCCGAATGCGCCAGATCGTTATTGCAGTCGCCGCCCTGATCGTTGTCGCGCTCGCCGGGGTTGGCCTCGCGGCAGCGCTGCGGGCGCCCGATGGCAGTGCAACCTCGCAAGGCCCGTCGCCCGACCCCGTTGCGAGCCAGGGGCCGAGCAGCGCGCCATCCAATGAAGCCGATGATGATGACGACGACAGCTCTAGCGATGGCGACGGCGATGGCGATGCCAACGATGATTCGAGTGGCAAGAAGTTCTACGGTGACACCGTGATCGACTCGGCCGATGGCGATGCGAAGGCGGAGTTCGCGAGCGGGCTGAGCGTTCGTATCGTCGATGTCACGCCGGTCGAGCTTAAGGGCGAGGGCATCGGCGCGACGAGCGGGCCGGGGTTTGAGGTCACTATCGAGTTGCTCAACAACACGGGCAAAAAGGCCAGCCTCGGGTCGGTCGTTGTCAACGCCTACACGGGTGACGAGCGCACGCCTGCCACGCCGGTCGAGAACGCCGATGGGTTCGAGGGCTCGATCGCGAAGGGCGCGAAAGACCGCGGTACCTACACGTTCGGAACGTCGTCAAACGAGACGCTCTTCATCGCGGTCAGCACCGCCGCCGACTCAGGCGTTGTTGTGCTCGAGCACCGGTAGCGCGCCGCGGCGCAATCGCGGAATCCTGACGCCGGAGTGCGACGTCGTGTGGGTGAGAACGGTTCCGGCCGGCGTGATTCCCGCTGAGGCGAGCTCACGAACGGCGTTGCGCACCTCGTTTGTGTGAACGCTTGAGGCGTCGGCGACGAGCACAACGTTGTCGACGAGCTGGCCGATGGTGAGGGCGCTCGACGACGACGCGAGGTCTCCGGCATCGAAGACGAGTACGTCGTAGTTCGACGAGTGGCGCTTGAAAAGTGCTGCGACGTCGTTGAGAGTCACAACTGTCGCCGACGGCCACGAGTCGGTGTCGACCGCACCCGCGTCGATGTCGGAGCCCACGAGCAGCACGTTGCGCCCCGACTCGATGTAGGCGAGAGCGAGGTTCGCAGCCACCGTCGACGCGCCCTGGCCGGCGATCGGCGCGGTCACAGCGATCGATCGTGCCCCGGTCTTTCGACTGCGCGCGATGCCGTCGAGCACTGCGCGCAAACGGCGGTAACCCTCGGCTGCGGGATTCGCCACGTCGCGGGCGAGAACGAGTCCCTCATCGGCGTCGGTGTCACCGTCGACCCGTGCGAGCACCGGCATTCCGCTCGCCTTCTCGAGGTCGTGTGACGAACGCACGCGGGTGTCGATCGCCCGGCGAATCACAATGACAAGAATCGCGAGAAGAAGGCCGAGCAGCACTCCGGCGACAGTGTTCACGCGGGTGTTCGGTGACGACGCGACGGTGGGCACCGCGGCATCTTCGACTGTGCGAACCGTGACGGTCGACCGACTGTTTTCGTCGCGCGGTGCGACCTCGCGCACGGTTGCCGTGAGGCTCTGAGCGATTTCGTTCGAGATGGATGCCGCGAGCTCAGGGTCGGTCGAATTTGCTGAGATGTCGAGCACCACAGTGTTCTCCGGTGTTCGAACGTCGATCTGCTGTGCGAGCCAGGCTGGCGTTGTGTCGAGCTCGAGGTTGTCGATGACGGGTTCGAGCACACGAGACGATCGCGCGAGTTCAGCGAACGACAGCATCTGGCTCTGGGCGTAGGTCGCGCCCTGGTTGAGGTCGCTGCCCGAGTCACCGTAGTTGATCGAGAAGTAGAGGGTGGACTTCGCCGTGTACGAGGGCGTCGCGAGTTGCGAGAGCCCAAAGCCGACGAGTCCGCCCACAATCGCGGCGCCGAGCACTATCGCCCAGTAGCGGGCGAGAAGCGCGAGGTAGGGGTGCAGTCGTTCGTCGGTGGATCCTGGGCTCAAAAACGGGTGGGCCATGTCACTCTCCTGGTGTGCTCAATCGGATTGGGGAAGGTAGCTGCAGAGTTTGTGGGGCGAAGGCTGGCCGCCGAGCGAGCTGGGTTGTCGCGGCGATGCCGATCACGAGCCAGATCATGATCGAGTACTGGGTGATGAGCGCGACAGTCGCGAAGGCGGGAATCTGGGCGACGACAGCGATCGTCGCGGGCTCGGCGCGGCCGCGCAGGCACAGGTAGATGGCTGCGGCAAGAGCGAGGCACACAGCGATGAGCGCAAGAGTGCCGGTCGTGAGCCCCGTGAAGATGAGCTGGCTATCGATCGACTGGAAGTTGCCGAACGAGAGCGCGCCCGTAGGGGAGTGGTGAACGAGGTCAGAGAACCCGACGAGGTTGGCGTGCTCGAGAAGCGGCAAAAGCTCGCCGCGATAATCGGCGCTGCCGGTGGCTTCTTCTCCCGCTTCACTGAACACGGTTGTGACAAAAGGCAGCATCGCAAGCGCAAGGATCGCCCCGCCCGAGGTGAGAAACCAGCGCTGCGCAAGGGTGAGCCGGTCGCGCATCAGAACGACGCACAGCGCGATGCCGAGGAACGCCGAGATGATGCCGATGCGACTGAAGGTGAACGCCGTCGCTGTCGCCATCACAATGACCATGACAAGTCGAACCACAAAATTAAACGTGGAGGCGAGCGTCAGGGGAATGGCGAGCGCAAGACTCGCGCCCAACGCGATCGCGTGCCCGAAGGCGCCCTCGGCCCGTAGTCGGCCGCCGCGCTCCTGAACCGTGCCCCACTCGAAGTAGAGCGAGTTGCCCGAGGTGAGAGTCAAAAACGGATTAAAGCCCGTCGCAAACTCGATGATCGCGAGCACCGCGACGACAGTGAAAATGACCGCAATCGCGCGGTAGAGAAACTCGGCCCCGAGGCGCGCACTCGCGAGACGGCCGAGAGCGTATCCGCCGGTGAAGTAGGCGAATGGTGTTACAAGAAACGCGAGGGCGAGCGCCGTGTCACTCGTGATGAGCGACGAGGCCGCAACGACGACAAGAAAAACGAGGAGGCCGTCGATGATGCTGAACCTGAACCCGCGCAGGGGGAGCAGGGCGGCGCCGCAACCCAGGGCGGCGACAGTCGCAACCGGAAGAAACAGATTGCCGTTGAAGCCGAGTCCCACGCCGATCCAGACCGGAACAAAGCACAGGGCAACGAGGGCAGCGCACACTGCGAGCCGGGCCGAGCGATGCGCAACTATAAAGAGGAGCGCGACGAGCACAACCCCAAGGCTGAGCATCAGCAGGTCGTTCATGGCGCAACCGTCTCGACGGCGGCGCGCATGGCCGCCACCGTCTCAGACCAGTCGTGCCGCGCGGCGACGCTGCCGCGCGGCCGACGGTCTCGGTCGCGACTCTCGCCCGCGACAACCCCGGCCTCAATGGCAGCGGTGATCGCGGCCTCGTCGGTAGGGTCAACAAAGCTCGCCGAGTCGCCGAGGGTCTCGTGAAAGACGGGCAGGTCGCTCGCGAGAACCGTCGCCGAAAAGTAAGCGGCCTCGATCGGCGGCATACCAAAGCCCTCGCCGAGCGAGAGAAAAATAAACAGTGACGTGTGCCGGTAGTACCAGCGCAGTCGCGCCTCAGACACAAAGCCGGTAAAACGGATGCGACCGGTAGCCACAGCTTCGCGCGCCGCGACATCCAACCCCTCTTCTTTGCCGTTTGCGCTGCCCACGATCACGAGGGGTCGATCGATTGTGACAACAGAAGAAGCAAGGGCGGCCCGGATGACGCGGCCGAGGTTCTTGCGAACATTGAGTCGCCCTACCGTAAGAACGAACCTCATTCCGTAAAGTGCCGGGTCTAGATCTTCCGGCTCGTCGGTTGCCATCAACTCGCGCGACATTCCGAGCCCGACAGCAATAACGCGTTGGGCGTTGGTGTGCTGTCTGATGCGCTCGGCTTCCGTCTCGCTCGAGGTGAAGACGAGGTCGGCCCGTCGCACCCAGCGGGTCATCAGAGAGAAATAGCGGCGCTCGACCGCAGTGAACCACTCGGGGTGGCTCTCGAACAAAACGTCGTGCAGGTAGATCGCGCTCACGCCCTCGCTGTAGCGCGCCGCAAAGTTGTGGGTGAGCACAAGATCAGCGCCGACAGAGCGCGCCACCCGCGGAACCGCCCGCGTCGCGAGCAGAGCCTGGGGCCAGAGCCGGGTTTCTACGGTTGCGAAGCCCGCCGAGCTGGCCGAGGCGCCGCGCCGCACAACGAGCGTGAGTTCGTCGTGCGGAAAGTTTGAGTGCCAGGCCGCGACGATCTCGCGCAGCACGTGGCGAAGGGAGGGAGGACCATTGACCCACCAGTACGCGTCAAAAACGACCTTCAACCGCCTCGCCTGCCCTTCCCTGGCAGACGAGGCGGTCCCTGATCTCCTACTGGGGAGATCTGGCATTGAAGTTGTCGAATCTGGTGACGATGCCCGCCGTTGAACTGGCAGACAGCGACGCCTGGACCGCAACAGAACCTGGTGCCTGAAGGGCGGCCGTCGAGTCCGTCACCGTGGCGAGCCACGCTGTCGGTTCGGTTTGGCCTGTCTTCCACACCTTTGCCTTGACCGTCGTCGGGGTGGTTCCCGTGACCTGCAGTCGCAGAGACAGTGGTGTTCCCGCGGTGTAGGTCACCCCCGCGACGGTCGCTGTTGTGAGCACGGTTGTGCCCTGCTTGAGAACGAGCACAACTGCGCCCGTCGACTTGACCCACACGTTGGCGACGTAGACATTGCTGCCCACCTGCCGCCCGATGATGCTTGTGTAGGCACCTCCACCCGTGGGTACTGCGTCGAGGGTGAAGGAGATTGTGCTGTCGGATGCCGTTCTCGACACTCCCGACAGGGTCATGGTGCGCGTGCCACTCGGAATGAGGGTGACTTCGCCGTAGCCGCCGGTCACCCGCAGGCTGTTGGCGCTGCCGCCGCTCACCGTGTAGGCGCCGCCCGTTGGCGCGGCTCCCCAACCGGGGCTCACCGTGCGACTGAAGTCGTCGCTGACGAATTCGGTGACAACAGGGGTGGATATCACAGTTATCGACTTGGTGAGCGAGGTGATGTCACCCCAGTCGTCTTCGACAGCGAGACTGACCGAGTAGGTGCCCGGCGCGGTGTAGGTGTGAGTCGGAGTAGCGCTCGTAGACAGACCGCCGTCACCGAACGACCACGAGTAGCCGACGATGTCGCCGTCCGGGTCGCTCGAGCCCGTGCCGTCGAAGCTGACGACGAGCTCGTTGGCGCTCGAGGTGAACTGAGACACGGGAGCGACATTGGGTTTCGTCGTCACGGTCTTCGTCACGCTGCCGGTTGCCCCGTCATCGTCGGTCACGGTGAAGGTGACCGTGTACGTTCCCTGAATCGCGTAGGTGTGGTTCGGTGAGGGGCCCGACGCAGTCTCGCCGTCTCCGAAGTCCCAGGTGTAGAGAGCCACAGCGCCGTCGGGGTCTGCCCAGCTGCCCTCAAACGACACCGTGCGGTGGTCGACGTCTGCCGTGAAGTCGGCAGTCGGGGGGATGTTGGGGTCGGGCTCTTCGATCTCGGCGCCGATGTTGTAGTGCTCGGTCACCTGTGCCTGCGTCAGGGCCGTGCCATAGACGGCCGCCTCGTCGAGGTCGCCCTCGAAGTACGGAGTCGAGGAGCCCCAGGTTGTGTCACCACCCACCCGCCAGTACCCCGTGTAGTCCTGGGCGCCCGTCGCGGGGTTTGTGCCAACGACCGCGCCGTCGACGTAGAGCGTGATTCCCGAACTGGACTGCGTGGCAACCGCGTGGTGCCACTCGCCGTCGTTGTATGCCTCGGGGCTTGTCGCGGTGTTCGTCGCGCCCGTGTAGGTGCCGAAGACGAGCTTGCCGTCGTCTTGCATGTACAGGTGCCGGTCGTAGTTGTTCGAGAGATCGAAGCGATTATTGCCGAAGCCAATGAGCTTTCCGCCCCTGGTCGTAGTCGTCTTGAACCACGTCTCGACCGAGTAGACCGTCGGGTTGGCGAAGGAATTTTCGCTCGCAACCACCGTCTCGCCCTCTCCGAAGAACGCCGCGAGGTTGCCACTCACCACTCCGGGAACTCCTCGGCGCACGGGGCCGTACCACTCGCCTTCGTTGTCGTTGGGGCCGGAGTCGTTAGCGACTCCGCCGCTGTTCTCCGACAGTCGCCAGTAGAGCTGCGGGTTGTCGTTGAACACCGCGGCGCCATACTCGTCGGCGGGGGCCGTCGGCAGCGACGACTCGCGTCCGGACGCCACGTAGTGCCCAACGATCTCGGGGCGGCTCAGCACCGTCGGGTAGATCGAAACCTGCGCGATGTCACCGGCGAAGTAGTTGCTCGAGGGCTGGTTCGTCCAGCCGCCGAGGTTGTCGCCACCGATGCGCCAGCGTCCGGTGAAGGGCTGGCCGCTCGTGACATCAGTGCGCGATCCCACGATCTTGCCATCGACGTAGAGCACCATTCCGTTCGAGCCGAGGCTCGCCGTCACCTGGTGCCACTGGCCGTCATTGAACGCGGCCGCGCTGTTGACGGTGCGTACTCCGCCAGGGTGCACGCCGAACCAGATGCGCCCGGCGTTGTCCATGTAAACGTGGCGGTCGTAGTTGCCCGAATTGCCGGTTGCCGAGTTACCGAAACCGATGATCTTGCCGCCCGACGTGGTGGTCGTCTTGATCCAGGTCTCAACGGTGAAGGTGTCGGGAGCCTCCTCGTCTGCGGGTGTCGGACCGAACCCGGTCGAGCCGCCGGAGAATGTCGTCGCCGTTGTTCCCGAGATGATTCCCGTCGAACCGCGAGTGGTTCCCACACCGAGGGTTATGTCGTTGAAGCCGGCGCTGTCGAAGGCCGAGGTTCCGCTCGACTCACCCAGCGGCCAGTACGACGACGGCTCTGATTCGAGAACCGAGTCGGAGTACGCGCCGCCGGTATCGGTCGTTGAGACCGTGGCCGTGGGGGCGAGTCGACTTATTGTGTTGCCATAACCGTCAGACACGTAGAGCCGATAGGTATGCGTGCTTCCCGGAACGAGTCCCTTGTCGATAAAGCCCATCCTCGCCCTCGTGTAGAAGTTCGAGTATTGGTTCTTTGTGTAAATCGGGGTAGCGGTCTGGCCGTCACGCACGAGCTTGTAGGTCAGGTTCGCGTTGTCGTAGTCGTAGGTAGCGGTCCAGGTCAGTCGTACCTCGCCGCGCTTGACCGAGGCGACGGTCGGCACGAGAGGTTCGTTGACGATCGGCGCGACCTTGTTCGGCGCGATCGAGGGGTTAGCGAATCGCACAAGACCGTACTGCGGCTGGCCGTTGACGTGGGTGAACTCTCCGGCATAGACGACGTAGCGACTGTTGCCGCTCACCGACCAGCCGGCCTGGCCCTGTCCGGTGTAGGTGCCCTGCTGCAGCTTCGGGAACCAGTCGAGCAGCGTCGGCGCCGGCCGACCTTCGAAGTTGAAGTACCCCATCGGGTCGCGCTTGACCGTGCCCGTCGCCGCCTTGCTGAAGGCTGTCGCGTAGTACATCGTCCACGGCTCGGTCTGCGGGAAGCCGCCGATGTTGCCGCAGTAGTGCGCGTGGCTCGCGACGTAGACGACGTCGCCCTGCGGGAACGACGAGTAGGTGTCACCGTGGCAGTCTTCGAGCCAGATCAGGTTGCCGGTCGCGGGGTCGGCCGAGAAGGTTCCCTCGAGGTTGCCGCCGGAGCCGAAAACATAGCCGGTTCCGTAGATGCGGTCTGGCGTAGCTATAAGAGAGGTGATGGATGCCTCGGTGCCGGCGTTGCGCACTATCGAGTTCGCCGCAAACGGCATCGAAGCGCCCGTCGACGCATTGACCGCGCCAAGGCCGCGCAGCGCAGTGCCCGCAAGGGTTGTGAATCGGCCACCGACGATGAGCTTGGAGTTATCGGTCGTGAGCGCGAGAGCGTTGACTGTCGCATCGGCGTTGGGTGCCCACGCGTTGACGGCACCGTTTGAGGCGTTGATCGATGCGACGTAGTCGCGCGGCTGGCTGCTTACCGTGCGGAAGGTGCCACCGACGTAGACGGTCGTATTGCTCGCGATTACCGCTCGGCCCTGGCTGCCGAGGATGGGCTTGAACGAGGGTATGACCTGGCCGGTGGCGGTACTGAACGCTGCGATGCGGTAGTAGCTCGCGCCATCCACCGTTGTGAAGTCGCCTGTGACGTAGATGCGTGAGCCATCGGGCGAAGCAGCGATCGCGAGAGCCTGGGCGTTGAGGCTCGGCGCGAAGCTTGTGATGAGGGCGCCGGTCTCGATGTTGTAGGCGAGGATGTTGTTGCGCGTGACCGCGTTGACCCCGGCAGCGGAGCCCGCTGGCCTCGCCTGGGTGAACTTTCCAACGACGTAGACGGTGTTGCCCACAACCACCTGCGCCCACGCGACGCCGTTGTGCTGAACCGTGGGGAGCGCGTCGGCGGCGGCGGTGACCGGCGACGCGGGGCTCGCGGGATTCGCCGGAAGCGTGTCGGCAGCGGCGCTCGGCACAAAGGCGAGGCCGGCGGCCGTGAGCGCGACGGCTGTCGCAACAGCCGCGAGCCGAAGCTGAATGGTTCGGGGGATATTCATGTCAACCTCTGTTCGCGGGTTCTGGTGCGGGGGATTGTGACGCGTTGTCCTGCTGCGCGGGCGTGAATCGTCTCGCCCGCAAAGATGCGGAGGCCGAGATCTTCGTAGCCGTCGGCCACGTCGTCCCAGTCGTAGGTGTTGCGCGCGCGCTCGCGGAGTCGTTCGCCGCGCTCGATGAACGTCGCGCCCTCGGCCTCGGCGCTCTCGAGAAGTACCGACAGCTGCGAGGGGGTCGCGAAGTAGCCGGCCTCAGTTCCGGCTACCTCGCGGTTGAACCCGACGTCCCACGCGAGCACGGGAGCGGCTCCGCCCATCGCGCGCAACAGGGACGGGTTCGTTCCCCCGACCGAATGGCCGTGGAGGTAGGAATACGCGTTGGCGTACAACTGGTCGAGAAGCTGCTGGTCCCACAGCCCACCGAGGAACCGAATGCGGGAGTCGCCCGCGGCCGCCTCGGTGATCTCTTCGCCGTGCCGCTGGGCGTACGGGGCGCTGCCCACAACAACAAGGGGCAGGGTCGCCGAGCTGCGCTGGTAGCCGCGCACAATAACGTCAACGTGGTTCTCTGGCTCGAACCTTGCGACGACGAGGTGAAAAGCGTTCGGCTCGAGGTCGAGTTCTGCGAGTCGGTCGTGGGCCGCGCCATCCACTATCTGTGCTCCGTAGGTGAGCAGCTCGGTGGGCGCGTTGTATTCGCGTTGGTAATAATCGGCGATGCCTCTCGCGTCGGCGATCAGGGCATCTGCGTGACGCACGCCGAAGCGCTCTGCAAAGCGGTAGTAGTTGCGGCCGGCGCCGCTCCACTTGTCGCGCATCCACTCGAGGCCGTCGACGTGCAGTGCGGTCGGGATGCCGAAGGCGCGCAGCACGGGCAGCAGCGGCGAGTTGGCGGCGTTGAAGACAAACGCGATGTCGGTGTTGCGTGTCAGTGCGATGTGTCCCGACGACAGGGCGGTGTGGCTCAGGGTCTCCGCGCTCTTGAGGTGCAGGGCGGGCAGGTGCTTGAGAGTCATGCCCCGCCAGGAGTCGAGTCGCTCGCCGGCGACGTTTCGGCAGTACACGGTGACGGCGTGACCGCGCTCGACGAGTCGCGCGCCGATCTCTTCGACAGCGGTCTCGAAGCCGCCGTAGGCAGCGGGGACACCGCGGGTTCCAACCATCGAAATGCGCAGGGGAGTCGTCATCAGAACGCTCCCAACGGGTTACGGATCTCGCGAAAGGTGCGCCAGACGATAACGATGTCGCCAACGAGAGACCAGTTCTCGACGTAGTAGAGATCGAGGCGAACGCTCTCTTCCCAGTCGAGGGTCGAGCGGCCGTTGACCTGCCACATGCCGGTGAGACCGGGACGAATGTAGAGGCGACGGTGTACGTGCTCTTCGTAGTCCTTGACCTCGCGTGGCAGGGGCGGTCGCGGGCCGACGATGCTCATGTCGCCCACAACGATGTTCCAGAGCTGCGGAAACTCGTCGAGCGAGTGCTTGCGAATGAAGCGGCCGACGCGAGTGACCCGAGGGTCGTCACGCAGCTTGAACAACGCACCGGCGCCCTCGTTTTTGGCGAGAAGCCCGTCGAGCTCACTCTCGGCCGCGACGCTCATCGAGCGAAACTTGAGCATCGTAAAGAGCTTGCCGTCTCGGCCCACGCGTTCTTGGCGGAAGAGTGCCGGCCCTGGGCTGTCGAGAACAACGAGCAGGGCGATGATGCCAAACAGGGGAGCGAGAAAGATCAGGGCGGCGCTCGCAACTGTCGCGTCAAAGAGACGCTTCATCACGTGCTTTCCACCCTCGAACTGTGGGATCTCAACGTGGATGAGCGGCAGTCCCTCGACCGGGCGCAGATGGATGCGCGGGCCGGCGACGTTTGCAAGGTTTGTCGCGATGATGAGGTCGGTCGCGGTTCCCTCAAGCGACCAAGCGAGGTCGTGCACGAACTCGGGTTGACCGGTCGGGGCTCCAGCGACGATGACGGCATCAGCACCGAGGCGGGTGACCTGATCGGCGACACTGTCGAGATCGTGAGTGACCGGAATGCCGAGACCGCCAATGCCGGGGCTTCCCGCCTGAACGACTGCACCGACGACCGAGTATGCGGCGCCCGAGCTCTTGCGCACCTGGCGCACGACGTACTCGACCTCTGCGGTTGTGCCGACGACAACAACGCGGCTGAGTGACTGGCCGGTGCGGCTGCGGCGTGCGAGCCACTTGCGCCACAACCAGCGTTCGAGCAGTAGGCCCGTGACGCCAATCGGAAAAGCGACGAGAAAGTAATACCGCGCCGAAGGCACGGGAAAGATCACAAAGGCGATGCCCAGGGTGCCAAAGGTCATGGCACTCGCGCTGACGATGCGCTTGTACTCGGTGACCCCGAGGCACAGCACGCGAGAGTCGCGGGTGCGGAACGCCCACAGCATTCCCGCCCACAGGAGAACAATTACGGTCGCGATGCCGAGCTGGCTGAGTAGCGCACCAACCGTTGGGCTCGCGGTTGACGAGCGCAGGGCGATCGCGGCAGACACGGCGGCGACGAGCGACATCACAGAGTGGTCGGATCGCAGCAGCAGGCCGCGAAACTGTCGGGCAAGGGCGGGGCCGGAATCGCGCGCCAAAAGGGCGGTCGGGCGGGCCGGGTGCGATCGCGGGCTTACGAGCGTGAGTCGGGGTAGCTCGAAAACGTTCGCGGACGCGGTGGCTTCAAAATCGTTCATCAGGTCCTGGCTCGGGGTCGGCAGGTTTAGATGCGGAGATGCCGTGAGGGAGCACGGCAACGACTGGGAAGTGGTCGCAGCATGTGTGGGGGAGTAAGACACCCCTTTGGGGGGTGATGTGAACGTAGTGCACCCTTTACAAAGTCACAAATACCCCCAAACGGGGGGTGTACTCCCCGTTCCCAAGGGTCTAAAGTCTTTCGATTTCGGAAAGGGAATCTGGTTCATAAATTCGCAATCCGGATTCGAATTCACGCGTGATTCCGGGCTTATTGAGGGCTTTTCGTCGCGAATAATCAAAAACCCCACGGTTTCCGTTGGGCACCCCAAAATGCACAAAATTTGAAGAAAATGGATGCGGCGCCCGATGTTGAGGAATATTCTTGGTCGCGGAACGAAGGTGACATTCCGTCCCGTCGCTCGGCGGAGGTTCGCACGGGCCACGCAGAGCTCGTGGACTGCGCAGCGTGCCCACTTAGGTAAACTCGTCGAGACACTAAGGAGTTTGCTGTGATTAGCGACGTACTGGCCGAGGCCAAGGACAAGATGGACAAGGCCCTCGAAGTGGCCAAGGACGACTTCGCCACCGTGCGCACCGGTCGCGCCAACCCACTTCTCTTTCAGAAGATCCTTGTGGACTACTACGGCAGCCCGACGCCCCTGGCGCAGCTCGCCTCGCTCAACAATCCCGAGGCTCGCACCCTCATCGTCACTCCGTTCGACAAGACCGCTCTCAAAGAGATTGAGAAGGCCATCGTTGCCGCTCCCAACCTCGGTGCCAACGTTGGCAACGACGGCGAGATCGTTCGAGTGACCCTCCCCGAGCTCACCGAAGAGCGTCGCAAGGAGTTCGTCAAGCTCGTTCGCGACAAGGGTGAGCAGGCGAAGGTTGCGCTGCGCAACATCCGTCGCAAGGCAAAAGACGACCTCGACTCCCTCAAGGAGGTCGGCGAAGACGAGGTCGCTCGTGCGGAGAAAGACCTCGAGGCAACAACCAAGGCACACGTTGACGCGATCGACGATGCGCTCAAGCGCAAAGAATCAGAACTTCTCGAGGTCTAATGCCCGACGCCGAGAGTCCGCAACCCGCTAGAAAGCACGCACCGTCGAGGGCCGACATCGACGCGACGGTTGCCGACATCGAGGCACAGGTTCGCGCTGCGAACGACAAGCTCAACGAGCGCTCGGGGCGCCCGCTGGTGATGGCGATCATCATCGGTGTGGCGCTCGGTGGCGGGCTGCTTCTCAGCCTCCTGCTGATCAAAGAGCTGTTTATGGTCTTTGCGGGCATCCTCATCGTGTTTGCAGTCTTTGAGCTGTCGACTGCCCTTCGCGGTGCGGGTCGCGACGTTCCGCGCATTCCGGTCATCGCGGCATCCGTCGCGATTGTGCCGGCCGCGTTCTACTGGCTGGAAACCGGGCACTGGCTTGTGTTTCTTGCGGGCGTTGCGTTCGTCGCTCTGTGGCGTCTCGCTGAGCTGATCGTCCCGTCGCGCAGGGCGTCGCCCCTCGACGTTCTCAAAGACCTGGGCGCCGGCACGTTTATCCTCGCCTATGTCGCATTCTTCGCGGGATTCGCGGTGCTGCTCACCGCCGAGGAAAACGGCCAGTGGTGGACCTTGGCGTTCCTGATCGTTGTCGTCTCTGTGGACATCGGCGCGTACGCGACGGGAATCAACTTCGGCAAGCACCCGATGGCTCCCTCGATCAGCCCCAAGAAGACCTGGGAAGGGTTCGCGGGCTCGGCAGTCTTCGCGATCACGGCCGCCGTGCTGCTCGCAATCTTCCTTCTTGAGCAGCCGTGGTGGGTCGGCGTCATCCTCGGTGCCGTTATGGTCTTGACGGCTACGGCCGGCGACCTCACCGAATCGCTTATCAAGCGCGACCTCGGAATCAAGGACATCAGTTCACTGCTGCCCGGGCACGGCGGATTCCTCGATCGCCTCGATTCGATACTTCTCTCGGCACCCGTGGCGTTTGCGCTGTTCCTGATCTTTACGTAGGGCAAGATAGACACGTGAGTACAACTTTTCCCCGCACCCGTAAGTCGCGTCGTGGATACAACATCGACGAGGTTGAGGACTTCCTTGAAGACGCCCGCCGTGCGTACTCACAGGAGTCGGGTATCTCGGTCGTGAACTCAGAGAGCATCCGCACCGTCGCTTTTGCAATGCAAAAGGGCGGCTACTCGCCGACCCACGTTGATGCGGCACTCGAGCGACTCGAAGACGCCTTCGCTTCTCGCGAACGCGAGCGGGCATTCGCCGTCAGTGGCGGTGACCAGGCCTGGTACGGCCAGGCGCGCAGCACAGCGCAGGTCATCCTCGACCGTCTTGCTCGCCCCGCTGGCGCTCGCTTCACTCGCGTCGGACCACTGACTCGCGCCTACAACGTCAAAGAGGTCGACGCCTTCGCCGACCGTCTCGTTGACTACTTCCAGCATGGCAAGCCGATGAGCGTCGACGAGGTGCGCACCGTCGCCTTCAGCGCGACAAAGCGCGGCTACACCGAGAGCCAGGTCGACTTGCTTCTTGACTCCGTAATTACTGTGATGCTCGCTGTTCGCTAGGTTCTCCCTCGGTTTTGCCAGACTCTTAGGCTAAAATCGAATATTGATGGGGAAACGTCGACTCGAAACGCCCTCTCCCGCGCCCTTTAGGGCTGCCAGGGGAGGCTTCCATGGACGCCACACTCGGGCCGCTTGGTCGCTCCCGTTCTTCGCGTTCTTTGCCTGTGTGACACTCATTCTTTCGCCCGCGATTGACTCGTCGGCGGCCGTAGCGATGAGTGACGATGGGCTCACCTCGTACACACCCGGCCCGACGCAGACCTTCACAGCGACATCCGAGGGTGAGGTCGAGACGAACCGCGGCAACTACGGCGTCTCCAAGATCAAGCAGAAGGTCGCCGCGGCATCGACCTCAGCTGCACCGGCGGCGGGCAACCCCGATCCCGGCAGTGCGAAGGCAATCGCCAAGGCCATGGTCGAGCAGCGCGGCTGGGGATCGAGCGAGTACGACTGCCTGGTCGCCCTGTGGGGCAAGGAGTCGGGCTGGAACATCTACGCGTTCAATGCGGGCAGCGGTGCCTACGGAATTCCGCAGGCCGTGCCCGGCAACAAGATGGCGAGCGTCGGTTCCGACTGGAAGACGAGCGCGAAGACCCAGATCACCTGGGGACTCGGCTACATCCAGGGCAGGTACCAGACGCCGTGCGGCGCGTGGGGCCACTCACAGAGCTCCGGCTGGTACTAGCGCACACCGTAGGCTGACCCCATGGAATGGGCCCTGTTCGGAGTGATCGGTGTTATCACTATCGTCGCGGCCGGTGCCTTCAGCAAGAAACTGGGCGTTGCGGCGCCCCTGATCCTCATCATTCTCGGCTTCGCCTTCAGCTACATGCCCGGCGCTCCCGTCGAGATTCCGCACGAGCTCATCCTGATGGGCCTCTTGCCGCCCATTCTGTATTCGGCTGCCATCAACGTTCCCGTTGTCGACTTTCGTCGCAACTTCAGCAGCATCTCGGCGCTGAGCGTTGTGCTCGTTATTGTGACGGCACTCGTCACGGGCTTTATTCTCTACTCGATCTTTCCCGCTCTCTCGCTCGCGGGCGGCATCGCCATCGGTGCGGTAATCAGCCCGACCGACGTAGTCGCGGCAACGGCCCTCGGTAAGCGCCTCGGGCTTCCACCACGCCTGCTCACGATTCTCGAGGGTGAGGGGCTCGTCAATGACGCAACTGCCCTTGTGCTCTTGCGGTCGGCGATTGCAGCGATCGCGGCGACAGTGTCGTTCTGGGACGTGCTCGTTGACTTCGCCTACGCGGCGTCGCTGGCCGTGCTCATCGGCCTGGTCGTCGGCTTTGTAACGGTGAAGGTGCGGTCACGACTTCACGACCCGATGCTCGATACGGCGATCTCGTTCGCGGTGCCCTTCATCGCGTTTATCCCCGCAGAGTATTTCGGAGCGAGCGGCGTGCTTGCCGTCGTCGCTGCGGGTCTGTATTCGGGTCACTCGAGCGCGAGGCGGTTCTCGCCCCAGGCGCGCATCTCCGAACGTCTCAACTGGCGCACTGCACAGTTTGTGCTCGAGAACGGCGTCTTTTTGCTGATGGGGCTGCAACTCTCGACGATCATCGCGGCGGTCGAAGAAGACGATCTGAGCGCGAGGCAGGCGGTTGAATACGGTCTGCTGATCACCCTCGTGGTCATCGCGCTGCGATTTATTTTTGTCTGGCCGCTGCTCTACCTGCTTCGTCGCAGGCAGACCCACGCCGCCCAGCGCAATTCGCGGTTTGCGGCGACTCTCAAGCGCGTGCGGTCGCTACCGGTGCGAGGTGATCGCTTCGAGCGACGCCGCAAGCGCGCCGAAGCTGTTCAACAACGGCGCGAGGTCGATCTCGCTCAGCTCGAATCCGAGGGGCTTGGATGGCGCGGCGGAATCATTCTCGGCTGGGCAGGCATGCGCGGAGTTGTGACCCTCGCGGCCGCGCAGTCGCTGCCCGACATGCCCTATCGCCCCCAGCTCATCCTCATCGCCTTCACCGTGGCGATCGTGACGCTTATGGTGCAGGGTCTCACGCTGCCGTGGGTAATTCGCGCGACCGGCATCCGCGGAACCGACCGCGAGGCCGACCGACGCGAACTCGCCGAGCTGCTCGACGAGATCGGTGAGGCGGGTCTTGCCGTGCTCGAGAGCCCCTCGTTTGAGTTGCCCGACGGAGAGAACATCGACTCCTCGGTCATCGAGCGCGTGCGTGCCGACACCCTCCTGAGTGCGGAGTCGGCGTGGGAGCGCGCCGAGCACGGTGCTGGTGTCGACGGCCTCACCCACTCGCCTCAGCGCCAGTATCGCGAGCTGCGCCGGGAGGTGCTGCAGGCCGAGCGCGAGGCGCTTCTCGAGGCGCGAACGACGGGGAGCTTCTCGTCGCGCATTCTGAGCCGCGCGCAGGCCATGCTCGACCTCGAAGAGACGCGCCTCGAGCAGATCGACAACCCGAGCGGAAGCTGAGCCGGGGTTAGGCTTGAAACATGCCTCGCTCCAATCGTCCCCGCGGTCAGCGCGGCGGAGGGAACGACGAAGACGACTTTGACATCTCGCGGGCTCTCGTCGGACGGCTGCGCACTGAGTCAAAGCGTGACGGACTGTGGAACGTGCAGCCGCTCGCCGCTGCCTCAGCCAATAAGTACTATGTCTGCCCCGGCTGCAGTCTCGAGATTGCGCCAGGCGTCGCGCACACCGTTGCCTGGCGCGCCGATGGGCTTATGGGCGAAGCCAATGACGTTGCAGCGCGACGCCACTGGCACCTGCACTGCTGGAAGATCAAAAACTAAAAACCTAAGAACTGAGGATGCCGGTGACCGAGGCCATTCGCGGCGGCACAGAGCTGCCCGCACAACGCGAGAACATCGAACTTCACACGAGCGACGGGCTCACGCTCGTCGGCGAGCTCTCGCTTCCGGTCGACAGGCCGCCCGTCGCGACCCTCGTGTTCTTGCACCCATTGCCGACCCACGGCGGGTTTATGGACTCGCACATCGTGCGCAAGGCGGCACTGCGGCTGCCTGCGCTCGCTGACCTTGCAGTTCTGCGATTCAACTTTCGCGGGGTCACATCAGCGCGCGGAACGTCGGAGGGTGCTTTCGGCGACGGTATTGCCGAAGAACACGACCTCGCGGCAGCCATGCAGTTTGTGCACGATCGCGGCCTGCCGCACGCGTGGCTCGTCGGCTGGTCGTTCGGCACCGAGGTCGCTCTGAAGTTCGGCCTGCGACATCCAATCGACGGAGCAATACTGCTCAGCCCACCATTGCACCGCGCCAAGCCGGACGACGTTGAGGCGTGGGCCGGCTCGGGCACACGGCTCGTAGCGGTGATCCCCGAGCTCGACGACTACCTGCGGCCCGCCGAGGCCGTTAAGGGATTTGCGAGCGTTCCCGAGATCGATCTCGTTGCTGTCGAGGGCGGCAAGCACCTGTGGGTCGGCGAAACGCAGACCTATCGAGTGCTGACCGAGATCGTGCAGCGGGTGAACCCCGCCGCACTTCCGCTGCCGACCGAGTTCTAGCTAGAGGGCGTTCTGCCTCGGTATGATCACTTCTTTCATGATCAGCTGAATGGCCGCGGCGACGGGGATCGCGATGAGCGCACCGAGCACACCGAGCAGTGTTCCACCGACGAGCGCGGCGATGACAACAACAACGCCGGGCACCTGAACTGCCGAGGCCATAACGCGGGGGTTGATGACGTAGGCCTCGACCTGCATGTAGACGAGGTAGTAGATGGCCACGGCGATGAGCTGCCAGCCCGCACCCTCGAAGAGCAGCGTCGCGAGAATGATGATGACGCTTGCCGACAGGGTTCCGACGAGGGGGATAAGCGAGCCGAGGAACGCGATAAACGCGAGCAGGGCCGAGTTCTCAACGCGGAAGATAAACGTCAGCACGATGAACGAGAGCACGCCGTTGATGAGGGCGAGGCCGATCTGGCCCATAACGTAGCGACCGACCGACGCGGTGATCTGCTCGGCGAGGTCGATGAAGCTCTCACGCTTCGAGGCCGGAACTAGGCGGTAGACACCGCGCTTGAGGCTCGAGAGTGAGGCGACGAAGTAGATCATCAGGATGACGACGATGATTGCGCCGAAGGTGCCGGTTCCGATTCCGACACCGACCTGCAGCACGCCCGCGCTGATGTCGGCGATCGTGTCGGGGTTGCTGAAGAATGCGCTGATCTGATCGACGATCGTCGACACTGTCGTTTTGTCGAGCCAGGGGAGTGTCGCCGCGATGTCGTCGACGATTGTGCCGTTGGTGACGCTCGGCACAACGTTTTTGGTAACGAGCTCGACGACGTTGGTGATCTGCTGAACCAGCACGGGAATTATCGAGAGTACAAGGCCCGCGAAGATTCCCAGAACACCCACGAGCGCGATCAGGATCGCGATGGGGCGCTTGACCTTGCGCTTCTCGAGCCAGGTGACGAAGGGGTCGAGGCCGAGGGCCAAGAAGATTGCCGCACCGATGTAGGTGATGATCGTCGCGAGCGAGCCGATCGCACCACCGATGACGATGGCCACGAGCACGCCCAGACCGGCGAGCAGGCCCAGACGGAAGGGGTTCTGAATCTTCATCGTGCTGGGCTCCCGGCTTTACTTGTCGTTATTCGGAACATCGACCTGCTCGGCGCCCGAAAGCAACCCTCGCAGGTTTTGGAAGTAACCGGAAACTGCATCACGTTCGATGCGAATCTTTGCAAGGCGATCCTCAGCATCGGCGACGAGAGCTGCGGTGCTCTTCTCTGCCTCTGCGACCATCGCTGCCGCACGAGCCTCGGCATTCGACAGCACCTCTGCGGCCGTGGCGTCTGCCTCGGAACGCAGGCGATTCGCTTCTGCACGGGAGTCGTCTTCGAGACTCGCTGCCTCGGCGCGCTTGTCTGCGGCGCGTGTCGTTGCCGCGTCGAGCTGCGCCTTCGCCTCGGCGAGGTAGGCCTCGGTCTGCTGAGCGGCTTCGCGCTGCTTGACCAGGAATTCCTTCTCGGCCTCGTCGCGGCGCGCCTTCAGCTCGACGTCGAGGTCGAGGCGAGCCTGCTCTGCGTCGCGAACTATTGCGGAGCGCGTCTCTTCGATCTGCTTGGCAAGGTCGGCACGCACGGTCTCGGTCTCGTGGGCAAGTTCGGCGCGCTGGCGGTCGATGTCGCGGGCAAGGTCGGTGCGCTGCTGTTCGACGTCGTGCGCGAGCGACGCGCGCGCCTCGGTGACCTCGGTAGCGAGCTCGGCGCGCGTGCGTGTCGTTGTCGCGTCGAGGTCGGCGTAGCCAGCCTTCGTTGCGGCGTCGAGAGTCGCGCGAGCCGCTGTCGTCTCGGCTGTCGCGTCATTGAGCAGGGTGCTCGCGGCGGTCTCGGCCTCGGTGAGGATGCGATTGGCCTCTGCCTCTGCATCACCGCGGATGCGAGCCACGTCTGCCGAGAGCTCGGTCTGCGCCGTGGCGATCTCGGCAGCGAGGTTGGAGCGCGCGGCCTCGACCTCGGCGGCGAGGTTGGCGCGTGTTGTCTCCACCTCGGTTGCGAGGGCGTCCTGGGTGCCGGTGACCTCGGCGGCGAGGGCGTCGCGAGCCGCCGTGACCTCGGCCTCGAGTGTCGCGCGCTTCGACGCGACCTCGTTGTCGATGGCCGCGCGCTTCGATGCAACCTCGGTGTCGATCGCCGAACGCTTCGACTCGACCTCGTTTTCGAGAGCGGCAGTTGTCGCGGCTACCTCGGTGGCGAGAGCCGCGCGGGTTGACGTGACCTCGTTGTCAAGATTCGCCTTCGTCGCCGTGACCTCATTTTCGAGGCTCGCCTTCGTCGCCGTGACCTCGGCCTCGAGGCTGGCGCGTGTGCCGGTAACCTCTGCCTCAAGCTCGGCCTTGGTGATCTCGACCTCAGAAGCGAGGGCGGACTGTGTCGTCTCGACCTCTGTCGCGAGGGCGGCCTTCGTCGACTCGACCTCAGCGGCGAGGGCGGCCTTGGTGGTTGCGACCTCGTTCTCGAGTGCCGTGCGTGCCTGTGCGGTCTCTGCCGCGAGGGTCTCGCGAGTCGTCGTCGTCTCCAGCTCGAGCGCGGCGAGTGTCGACTCGGTCTCGTTGGCAAGGGTCGCGCGAGCGGACTCGGTCTCGGTTGCGAGCGCGGCGCGGGCTGCAGCCGTTTCGTTGGCGAGAGCCGTGCGTGCGGCAGCGGTGTCGTTTTCAAGCTTGGCGTTCGCGGCAGCTGTCTCGGCCGCGAAGCGCTCGCGCTCTGCTGCCGACGCCTGCTCGAACTCTGCGCGGGCGGTTTCGATCTCGCGGGCGAGGTCGGTGCGGCCCTGCTCGATGTCACGGGCGAGATCGGCGCGCTCGCGCTCGTTGTCAGCCTCAAACGTTGCGCGACCGTGCTCGGAATCGCGGGCGAGCTGCGCGGCAGCCTCACGCGAGGCCTCGATCTCGCGGCTCACAACAGTCTTGAGCTCGGCGGCTTCGCGCTCGCCCTCGGCGCGCAGCGCTGCTGCCTCGCGTTTGGTTGTCGCGCGTGCCTCTGCGGCCTCTGTCGCGACAGCTCCACGGATGGATGCGGCTTCGCGCACGGCGTCGTCGACGACGGTCTTCGACTCCGCAGCTGCACGTTCGCGAAGAACAGCTGCCTCGGTCTCGGCCTCCGACAGGGCCTTCGAAGCGCGAGCCTCGGCGTCGCGTACAAGCCGCTCCGCGGCATCCTTCGCCTCGCCAAAGTGGCGCTGCGCCTCGGCCTGCACCGACGTACGAAGCTTCTCTGCGTCGATGTCGGCCTGGCTGATAAGACGTGTCGCCTGCTCTTCGGCCACACGCAGGGTGTTCTCGAGCTTTGTGCCGAGGCCCGCGTAGGTCGGGGTGCCGGTCTCGTCGAGTTCTGCCTGAAGGTCTTCGGCTACGGCGGCGAGGCGCTGGGCTTCTTTCACCGCATCGGCACGGTCGGCGTTGGCCTTGATGAGGTCGCGCCTCAGGTCCTGAACAGCCTTGTCGACGGCCTCTTTGCGATAGCCGCGCATTTCCGTACCGAAATCTGTGTCGTCAGCCGCCACGATTACTCCTTGTCGATGAACCGGACTTTCCGAGTTTAGTGGGCTGGTGGTGCGGGCCGAGCGCCGATCTGGAGAAAGCGCACCGGCCTTTGCCAGTCGATTCTCAGCGCTATTGTTAGGCTCCAGAACCGCCGATCGGGTAATCTTGACCGTCTTTGCAGTTGCCGTCGCGAACACCGGTTCGGATCGGTTCTCCTCTCGCCCCCTAGTGCGAGCGCCCGTTTCAACGGGGGAGGATGCCACTTCTTATGTGTGGCAGGCAGCTCGAAAGGAGAATTGTCCGTGCGATTTGTACTCGCAATAGTGAGTTTTGTGCTCGCTGCCCTCGCCATCGGTCTTGGCGTCGCGCAGAAGACCGTGCTCGCTCTTCCCGACGACGTTTCGGCGACCATTTCGACCGACACGCCCGCCCCCATCACCGTCATCGACGGCGCGGTGCTCAACGCCCACCCGCGTAGCCAGACCATCACCATGAGCGGTGCCGACACCGTTTTCGCCGCCTACGGCCGCACTGCCGACATCAAGGCCTGGGTCGGCGACACCAGCTACAACACCGTCGCGTTCGACGAAACCGGCGAGCTCGTCAACACTCTTGTGCCGGGGCAGCCTTCCGCGCCGACCGCCGCGGGATCCGACCTGTGGTACCTCGACTATTCAGACGAGAACGACCTCAAGATCACCGTCAACGTTCCAGAAGACGTCTCTCTTATTGTGATGGCGGATGGCACGGCGCCCGCCCCCACCGACATCAGCATCGTCTGGCCCCTCGACAATTCAACTCCCTGGTCGACGCCTCTCATCATCACCGGGGCAGGCTTGCTGCTTCTCGGTCTCGCCCTGCTCTTCTGGGGTGTTATTCACATGCGCAGTGCCCGCGGGCCGCGCCGAAAGTCACAAAAGATGCCCAAACTGCCTCGTCAGCCCAAGTACAAGCCCTCGCGCGTTCGCCCCAAGGCTCTCGAGTCGCCCAACAAGGGTCGCCGTTCGACGAAGACGAGCCTTGTCGCGGTGATCCCCCTCACCCTCGTCGGTGCCCTCATCCTGGGTGGCTGCAGCGCAGACTTCTGGGCCGGACGCTCTGCGAGCATCGAGACCGAGGCCACCCCGACGCCGAGCCCGACCGCAGCCGACGGCTCCGCGCTCGAGGCGCCGGCCGTTACCGAGGCGCAGGCGAAGCGGATCATCGCGCGCGTCTCAGCCGTTGTCACGCAGGCCGACACCGATCGCGATGCCGCACTTGCCCGCACGCGCCTCGCCGGCTCGGCCCTCGAGTTGCGTCTTGCCAACTACAAGATGCGCAAAGAAGACAAGACGGTGAAGGCACTCGCCCAGATCCCCGCTGGTCCGGTGCGACTCACGCTTCCGCAGCAGCGCGACTCATGGCCGCGCACGGTCTTCGCCGCAATTCAAGACGAAGATACAACGGTTCCTTCGGTCGCCCTCGTGCTCATCCAGGCGAGCCCGCGCGAGCAGTACATGGTGCACTACGCCATCACTCTTGAGCCCGGCGCCGAGATTCCACCGGTTGCCTACCCGACCGTCGGCACCAACCGCTTGAGCGCCGACAGCCCGCTGCTCGCGGTCGCCCCGGCCGAACTGGCCCTCGCTTACGCCGACATCCTGATGGTCGACAAAAAGAGCGACAGCTACGAGCTCTTCGAGGCCGAGGGTGACAGCCTTCGCGAAGACGTTGGGCTCGCAGAAAAGAACCGGCGCAAGAAGAAGATTCCGAGCACCGCCAAGCTCACCTTCTCGAACGAGGCGGGCGACGGCGAGATCGTCGCGCTGACCACCAACGACGGCGGCGCTCTCGTCGCTGTGAGCCTCAACGAGATCGAGACGATCCGGGTGGTCGAGAGCGGAGCGGCCGCAAACGCGCCGAAGAACGTCAAGGCGCTGCTCGGCAAGTCGCTCAGCACCAAGGGCCTCGTTGCGACCTACGGTGACCAACTCTTGTTCTACGTACCACCGGTCGGTTCTGACCAGAAGATCATCATGCTCGGCTACAGCCAGGGCCTCATCAAAGCGTCGGAGTACAAAAAGAAATGACAAACCTCCCGCCCAGCGCAGCAAACCTTCGCGGAGCAGTAGACCTGTCGTCGCTCGTCAAGCCCGCGACGAAGGCTCCAGCCGCCCCGAGCAATTCATCGTTGGTTGTGGATGTCACTGACGAGACATTCGCGAACGTTCTCGAACTCTCGAAGACGGTGCCGGTCATCGTCGAGATCTACGGCCAGGGCGTCGCTCCGACGATGGGCGCTCTCGTCTCGAGCTTTGCGGGAAAGCTTGTGCTCGCGACGATCGACGGCACCCGCAACCCGCAGCTCGTTCAGGCCTTCCGGGTAGAGCAGGTGCCGACGGTCGCCGTGATCATCGGTGGTGAGCCGATTCCGCTATTCGTTGGTGCAATCGAAGAGGCCGAAGCGCGCCAGGTCTTTGAGCAGGTTCTCGCCGCAGCAGCGCAGCGGGGCGTCACGGGAAGTGTGCCCGCACCCGCCGCAGACGGCACGCCCGCTGAGCCGGTCGAAGAGCCCCTGCCGCCGCACCACCAGGAAGCCTTTGACGCGATCGCCGCGGGCGATTACGCCACCGCGATCAAGGAGTACGAGACCGCCATCGTGCAAGACCCGCGCGATAGCCTCGCCGTTGCGGGCCTCGCGCAAGTGCGCCTCCTCGCGCGGCTCGATGGCGTAACTGCCGACGCCGTGCGCTCGGCCGCCGCTGCCGCACCCCAGGACGTCGACGCGCAGCTAGCCGTCGCCGACCTCGATGTCTCGGGCGGTCACCTCGACGACGCCTTCGGTCGTCTTCTCGAACTGTTTCCCACGCTCGACGCCGACGGCAAGACAGCCGTGCGCACGCGTCTTCTCGACTACTTCGAGATCGCGGGCGCCGAAGACGAGCGCGTCACTGTCGCGCGTCGTCGCCTGACGGGGTTGCTCTACTAGAGCTCGATCACGGGCGAGATGTCGTTGGTTGAGTAGGCCGCCCGCGGCCGTATCGAAACCTGCTTTGGTTTCGATACGCTCGCTAGCGCTCGCTACTCAACCGGCGACATACTCGCTGGCGCTCGCTACTCAACCGACGACAGCCTCGCTAGCGCTTGAGGCGCAGCCAGAGACCAGCGAGCGGCGGCAGCGTGAGCTCGGCAGAGGCGGGGCGACCACCCCAGGCTTCCTCTGTCGCTGTCACCGATCCGTAGTTGCCGACTCCGCTTCCGCCGTATTCCGTGGCGTCGGAGTTGACGAGCTCTTCCCACTCTCCGGCGAAGGGCAGGCCGACGCGGTACGGGCCGACAGTGTTGCCCGAGAAGTTGAAGAGCGCCGCGATGGCGTTTCCGTGGTTGTCCCAGCGCAAGAACGACACGACGTTGTTTGTCGAGTCACCGGCCTCGAGCCACTCGAAGCCTCCGGGCTCGTTGTCTCGCGACCACAGCTCGGGCGCTTCTTTGTAGACGGCGTTGAGACGGGAGACGAGGTTCGAGAGCCCACGATGCACGGGCTGGTCAAGAATCCACCAGTCGAGGCCGCGCTCTTCGCTCCACTCCGAGGGCTGCCCAAACTCGGAGCCCATAAAGAGCAGCTGCTTGCCGGGGTGTGCCCACATAAACGCGAGGTAGGCGCGCACGTTGGCAAGCTTCTGCCACTGGTCGCCGGGCATCTTTGTAAGAAGCGATCCCTTGCCGTGCACAACCTCGTCGTGGCTGATCGGCAGCAAAAAGTTCTCGCTGAACGCGTAGAGAAACGAGAACGTGATGTCGTTGTGGTGGTGCGAGCGGTACATCGGGTCGGTCTGGATGTACTGCAGCGTGTCGTGCATCCAGCCCATGTTCCACTTGAGGCCGAATCCGAGGCCGGTGCCCGCTGTGGGCTTTGTGACGCCGGGCCACGAGGTCGACTCTTCGGCGATCATCACGATGCCGGGGTTGCGCTTGTAGGCTGTCGCGTTGACCTCCTGCAGCAGGCTGATCGCCTCGAGGTTCTCGCGCCCGCCGTGCACGTTGGGCAGCCACTCGCCGGGCTCCCGCGAGTAGTCGAGATACAGCATGGATGCGACGGCGTCGACTCGAAGCCCGTCGATGTGGAACTCCTCAAGCCAATACAGGGCGTTGGCAACGAGAAAGTTGCGCACCTGAGACTGACCGAAGTCGAAGATGAGCGTGCCCCAGTCCATCTGCTCGCCGCGTCGCGGGTCGGAGTGCTCGTAGAGCGCCTGTCCGTCGAACTGTGCGAGCGCCCACTCATCCTTGGGGAAGTGGCCGGGAACCCAGTCCATGATGACGCCGATGCCGGCCTGGTGCAGGCGGTCGATGAGGTACTTGAGGTCGTCGGGGTGCCCGAAGCGTGAGGTGGGGGCATAGTAGCCGGTGACCTGGTAGCCCCACGAGCCACCGAAGGGGTGCTCGGCGAGCGGCATAAATTCGACGTGTGTAAAGCCGAGTTCGTTGACGTAGCCGATGAGCTCGTCGGCCATGTCGCGGTAGCTGAGGCCCGGTCGCCACGATGCAAAGTGCAGTTCGTAGACGCTCATTGCCGAGTTGTGCGGGTCGCGCTCTGCGCGAGCGGCGAGGTACGCGCCATCCGACCATTCGTGTTTCGAGCTGCCGACCTTTGACGCAGTGAGCGGCGGGATCTCGGTGAAGCGGGCCATGGGGTCGGCGCGCTGAACCCACTCACCCGACGGGGTCTGGATCTCAAACTTGTAGGCGGCGCCCGGCTCGACGGCGGGCAAGAAGATCTCCCAGACGCCGTTGTCGTCGAGGCGACGCATCGCGTGGGCGACACCGTTCCAACCGTTGAAGTCTCCAACGACCCGAACAGCCTTGGCGTGCGGTGCCCAGACCGAGAACGATGTTCCGTCGACACCCTCGTGCGGGCGGTAGTGCGCACCGAGAACGTGCCAGAGCTGCTCGTGGCGTCCCTCGCCCCACAGGTAGAGGTCGATCTCGCCGACTGCCGGCACAAAACGGTAGGGGTCGTCGGTTGTCCACAGGGGACCGTCGTCGTAGGTCGTTTCGAGTGTGTAGGCCTGGCCCTCGCCGGGCGCGTAGCCCTGCCAGAGGCCCTCGGCGACGTGCGTCAGGGGCACGCGCGACTCGTCGGCGCGCACGGCGGTCACAGAGGCCGCGAGAGGGCGCACGGCGCGAATGACAAAGCCATCGTCATGTGCGTGTTGCCCGAGCGTCGCGTGTGGCTGCGGGTGGCTGCCCGAGACGATCGACGTGATCAGCCCAGGGTGCAGCTCGGGCAAAACCACTGTCTTCTTCTTCGCGCCAGCCATCAGGAGCCCTTCGGGTAATCGATTCGCAAAATGTGAACAGGTTCTGTAAACGCGTCGAGTCTTACGTAGTTATCTGCGCCCCACGTGAAGACCTGCTCGGTCAGCAGGTCAGTCACAGTGAACTGTGTGGCGCCGTCGGCGTGTGCTACGAGGCCCAATTTTTCGAGGTCGAGGTGCACGGTTGTCTCGCGCACCGAGTGCGGGTCGAGGTTGGCGACGACGATGATTCCGTCGCTCGTTCCGGTCGTGGTGAACTCCCGCGAGAGAACCTTCGAGAACACCAGAATCGCGTCGTCGTCGCTGTAGTGCACCTCGGTGTTTCGCAACTGCGCGAGGCTTGGATGCAACGCACGAATCTCATTGAGCTTGCGAATGTATGGCGCGAGAGTTGCGCCGCTGCGCTCCGCCTTCGCCCAGTCGCGCTGCTTGTACTCGAACTTCTCGTTGTCGATGTTCTCTTCGGCTCCCGGGCGCGCGACGTTTTCGATGAGCTCGTAGCCCGCGTACATTCCCCAGAGCGGGCTGCCGGTTGCCGCGATCGCTGCGCGAATCTTGTAGGCCGGCCAGCCGCCGAACTGCAGGTATTCGGTGAGAATGTCGGGGGTGTTGACGAAGAAGTTCGGGCGAAAGGTCGCGCTCGTCTCGTGTGCCACCTCGTCGAGGTAGGTCTCGAGTTCGAGCTTTGTGTTGCGCCAGGTGAAGTACGAGTACGACTGCTGAAACCCTGCCGCGGCGAGCGACTGCATCATCGCGGGGCGGGTGAATGCCTCGGCGAGAAATATCACGTCGGGGCGATCTGACGCGATCTCGGCGAGCAGCCACTCCCAGAACTGCAGCGGCTTTGTGTGCGGGTTGTCGACTCTGAAGATCGTGACGCCGAGACCGATCCAGTAGCGCACAACCCGCAGAACCTCTGCGTAGATGCCCTCGGGGTCGTTGTCGAAGTTGACCGGGTAGATGTCTTGGTACTTCTTCGGCGGGTTCTCTGCATAGGCGATGGTGCCGTCGGGCAGCGTTGTGAACCACTCGGGGTGCTCGGTCACCCACGGGTGATCGGGTGAGCACTGCAGCGCGAGGTCGAGTGCGACCTCGATGCCGTTCTTCTTTGCAACACCGAGAAAGTAGGTGAAGTCTTTGACGGTGCCGAGGTCGGGGTGAATTGCGTCGTGACCGCCGTCGGCACTGCCGATCGCCCACGGTGAGCCGGGGTCGCCGGGGCCGGCGACGAGGGTGTTGTTCGGTCCCTTGCGAAAGCTCGTGCCGATCGGGTGGATCGGCGGCAGGTAGAGAACGTTGAAGCCCATCTCGGCGACGGCCGGTATGCGCTTCGCGGCTGTGCGGAACGTGCCCGAGATCCACGCGCCATCCTTGCCCCGCTTGGCGCCCTCGCTGCGCGGAAAGAACTCGTACCAGTTGCCAAACCCGGCGCGTTCGCGCTCGACCCGCAGGCTGACGGTCTCGCTCAGCGTCGAGAGGCTCAGGATCGGCTTCGCAGCGATTGCCTTGACGAGCCGGGGATCAAGGGCGACTCCCATACGCGCGGCGGGGGAGAGGCTTGTGTCTGCGAGAGATTTGGCCGCCTCTGCGAAGATCTTCGCGGTGCCGGCACGGCGCATCAGCTGCACGCCGAGCGCGAAGGTGAGTTCGACGTCGATACCAGCCGGCACCTTGATCTCTGCGTTGTGCAGCCAGGTCGCCCAGTCGTCGCTGTAGGCCTCGACCCGCCAGTTCCATTCGCCGATCTCGTCGATCTTGGCGAGAACGTGCCAGCGATCGGTGCCCGGGGCGCCCTGATGCATCTGATGAATGGATGTCGCACCGCCGGGCCGCGTGAGGTGAACCCGCGCGCCGAGGGCGTCGTGACCCTCGCGAAAGATCGTCGCGGCGAAGGGAACAACTTCGCCGACAAACGCCTTTGCGCTCCAGCGCCCCTCGGCTTCGACGGGGGAGAGGTGTCGGATGGGAATACGACCGATGCGCACGTCGCTGCCTCTCGTTGATTCGGACAGGCCAGTTACGGCCGCTTTACCGCTCGATGTAGTCACCACAATTCGAACGTACCGCCTTAAAGCGTGCAACTGGGGAGTAAGGAATAAGCTGTCCGCATTGTGGGGGACATCACAGGTACCCCCTGTTTTGGGTGAGCAAAACGCAGTAGAAGTGCTTGTCCACTAAACGTTTAGGCCACTAGGTTTCTTGATGGAGAACATTTGCCAAGGAATTAGGGCGACACCTAGCAGTTAGCCCCCTTGCTGATGTACAAGGCTCTGATCGATTTACCCCCGGTCACACCCCACCTTTACCTCCACACAAATCTGGTGGAACACCTTCGAACCGCCAGCACAAACCAAGACAACCCGAATGTCTTGTTGCGACACCCTGAGCACCGCGCTTCCCAGCGCGGAGCGCTGTTGTGTGCGCGGCTACTCGGGTTCTTTATCCGGCATCGAAACGGTGTCGCGAAAGGAATCTCCATGAACAAGCTCGTCAAGGGTTCAATCGCTGGCGCTGCTGGCATCGCCCTCCTCCTCGGTGGCGTTGGATCACTCGCTCTCTGGAGCGACTCCGCCACACTCACGCCGACCACCATCACGGCCGGTAACCTCGACATCGCTCCCACGGGCACAGCCGGTGCATGGACGCCCGCGCTCGCCAAGATCGTTCCCGGCGACACGACCACGTACACGCAGAACTACACGGTCGTCGCCTCGGGTGACAACCTCCACGCCACGCTGACCACCAACGTCGGCACGATCACCAACGGCATCTCCGGTGCGACCCCGACGACGACCTTCGTTGTCAAGGACTCGACCAACGCCGTTGTCACCCCCGTATCGGGCGTCTACTCGCTCAACCAGGGCACCTACACGGTAGAGGCCAAGGTTGTTGTTGCCTTCGCAGCGTCGACCGCGAACCAGGTCGGCACCAACGGAACCATCACGTTCAGCGGCCTCACGGTCTCGCTCAACCAGGTCACCGTTTAGTGCGCCGGGTGCCTCGTTCATCGAGCGAGGCACCCGCTCCTCTTTTTTGAGTTTCGTCTTCACCAGGCCTGACCGGAGGTGATCTTTTGCCTGCCATTTTTTCTGCACCGCGCCACCGCGCTGAGCGCCGTTCGCTTCTCAACCTGCGAAGCGTTATCGCAACGGCGGGCGCTATCGCCATCGGCACAGTTGCCGCTGCCGCGCTCTCGGGCGGCACACTCGCACTGTGGTCTGACTCGTCGAGCACAACCGCTCCGACGCTCACCGCGGCGAAGTTCGGCATCACTGCGGCCGAAAACTGGAACGACACGCTCTTCACCAACCTTCTTGTCGGCGAGACCGTGCGCCAGTCGTTCACCGTGACCAACACCGGTGACATCACCACGACAATCTCTGGCACCGCGACAGCCTCTGCGGCCTACGAGATTCGCTACGCGACGGGCGCCTGCACGACAACCGCTCTCACCGGCACCTCGGCGACGACAGCGGCCAAGGCCCTCGGCACTCTCGCCGCCGGCGCCACCGCCACCTACTGCCTCGAGCTCAAGGTCGCGACAACGGCAACGGCTGCCAACACCCAGGCCTTTACAGCCACCATCAGAGGCGCGCAGTGAGCCGCCGCCGACTGACCCGTGTCGAGACACGACGTCGTCTCTCGAACATCCGCGTCGCCATCGTCGCCGGTCTCGTCGCCTTTTTGCTCCTCGGCACCTCGGGTGTTGCGTACGCATTGTGGAGCGCGACGGCTCCGCTCACCTCGACCGCGGGCACCGCGACAGTCACGGTAAGTCAGGCGCTCTCGGCGTCGACCCTCGCCAAGACTTACACCTCGAGCGACCTCGTCGCCGTGGGAGTTGTCACAGTCACCAACACGGGAACGCGCAGCGGGGACTACTCGCTCGCGATCGCGGGCACGTCGACGTCGACGGCCTTCCGATCGGCGATCAACGTCGTCATTGGAACGGGAACCTGTACGGCGACCTCGGCACTGACGGGCACCGTCTCGGGAACGATGGCAGCGACTGTGACAAAGACCGGCACGCTCGCGGCCGGCGCCAGCGTCGCCCTGTGCGTGCGCACCTCGATCAGCGCGGCCAACGTCGCGGCGAACCCCGGCGTCTCGCTGTCGGGCACGGCTGCCACGTCGATCACCGTCGGCACGTGGAGCGCAAACGCCGCGACATCCATCGCCTTCACACAGGCGATCGCCGCGCCGACAGCTTTTCAGAGCGTGCAGGGCAACCGCTACAAGATCTATCAGGCCAACGTCTGTATCGCGTCGAACTGGGACTACAACGCCATCGCGCGCGGCGGTGTGTGCGAAAACGAGCAGACGAGCCAGTGGCGACTCGTAGACGCGCCCAACGGCAACAAGTACGTGCAGCGAGCCCACAACACGAGCACAACCCTGCAGGAACGTTGGAGCGCCGCGTCGAGCACGACTGTCGCGCTCAACACACCTGGCGACGTTGCTGCTGCGCGCTGGGCGATCACCGTACGCCCGGACGGCACCTACCGATTCGTCAGTGAAAGCCAGAATCGATGCCTCGCGGTTCTTGCGAACAACTCGCTCAGCCTCGCTGTGTGCAGCGACGCGAGTGCTGCGCAGGGCTTTACGTTCGAGCTCACCGCCAACTCGTCGCCGGCTCCCGTGACTCTCACCTGCGGCGGAAACAACGGCACCTGGAATGTCTACGGCTGGCCCGTCTTGACCGGGTACCAGCAGGAAGTGGATTACTTCGTCTACATTGACGGGGTGTACTTCGCTTCCCAGCCGAACGGCTACGACCCCAACGCGCACGTGTACACGGTTGATATGACCGCCGCCCAGAAGACCGTTGGCACCCACGCCGTCGAAGTGCGGCAGAGTGTCGGCGGTGCGCCACAAACCGTCACCGGTACCGGGGTGTACAAGATCGCCGCGGGCACGGGAAACATGACGTGTACCTAAGATCGCACTCCTTCGTTCGACGTGTCGCCTCGGTTCTGTTGGGTGGCACGTTGGTCGTTGGTGGTTTGGTGCTGACTGCGGGGCCGGCCGCGGCAGCCGGCGACCTCGAGGTCGATGCGCCGTCGCCCCTGTTCGGCAGCGTGTCATCGATGGTTCCACTCGAATCACGAACTGCAACTTTTGAGGTTCGCAACAATGGAACCGAGGCCGGCTACCTGCGCGTGTCGGTCGGCAATGTGAAGGCGAGTTCCACCAAGTACGCCGATGCCATGACGCTTGCAACGAGCGTGCCGGGGTTCACCGGCGACCCTGTAACGCTGTCGAGCGCCGAGCCGTGCAGCGTACTGACCGAGGGGCTCGTGCTCGAGCCCGGAGACTCTGTCACCGTGACCACCGACCTCGCCCTCGCCGACATGCCCGGAAAGCTCGGGCAGCGCAGCACCGCCTCGTTTCGTATCCGCGTCGGGCTGAGCGACTCGCGGCCCGGCACCATCGCCCCGACCCAGTGCTCACCGAACGCGGCGATTGTTGACGGCGTGCCCGTTACGCCCGCGGTCACCGGCGAAGACGAAGAAACGCCAGAACCGGATGCCACGGCAACCCCCGCGCCCGACCGCCCGATCGGCGCAGAGCCGTGGCCGACCTTTTTCGGTCTCAACCTGAGCCCCAACACCGTGCAGCTGCTGCAGGACTGGGGCGGGCTCGTGCCCGCGATCGCCTTCATTCTGGGTTCCGGCGGATTCTTTATCGCAGCCCGCCGCCGTCGCAAGCGCCAGGCCGACGACGAAGACGACAGCGACTTTGACGACCCCGACCTCGACTACAGGGTCGACGTGTGAGCGGGCGCCGCAGGATCGAGAAGGAGAAGGGCGTTCTGCACTTCATCGGTCTCGGCCTGAGCTGGGGGCTCTTCGCCCTCGTTATTGTTCTCGCGATCGGCGTGATAGTTGTGCCCTTTGCAACCGGGTCAACGCCCATGACCGTGCTCACCGGCTCGATGCGTCCGACGTACCCTCCGGGAACACTCGTGATCGTCAAGCCGATCGAAACCGATGACATTCGTATCGGCGACCCGATCACTTTTCAGTTGCGCTCTGGCGAACCCGAGGTCGTGACCCACCGCGTTGTGTCTATCGCCACCTCGGTCGAGGGTGACCAGGTTTTTGTCACAAAGGGCGACAACAACCCGCAGGCCGACGAAAACCCCGTGCAACCGGTGCAGGTGCGGGGCAAGGTCTGGTACAGCGTTCCGTATCTCGGCTGGGCGAACACCATCGTCAACGGGGAGAACCGCGTCTGGATCGTGCCGGCCATCGCGGGCGGCCTCTTTCTCTACGCGGGCTGGATGTTTATGAGCGGCATTATGTCGACAATCCGCAAGAAGCGTCGCAGCAGAACGGCCTAGGCTCTCTAGCGTGAAGGCAATCAGACGATTTACAGTTCGCACCGTGCTTCCCGAAGCGTTGAGTGCTCTCGAAGAACTCGCCACAAACCTGCGCTGGTCGTGGCACAATCCGACCCAGCGTCTCTTCGCTTCGATCGACGAACGCGTCTGGAACGAGATCGGTCACGAGCCGATCGCCCTTCTCGGCGCGGTTTCTTCTGAGCGCTTCACCGAGCTCGCTGCAGACGAGGGCTTCGTCGCTCACGCCAACTCCTTGCGCGACGACCTGCGCACCTATCTCACCGAGCCGCGCTGGTACCAGGGGCTTGAGAACGCACCGGCCTCGATCGCGTACTTCTCGCCCGAGTTCGGTATCGCCGCGGCTCTTCCGCAGTACTCGGGCGGCCTCGGCATTCTCGCCGGTGACCACCTGAAGAGTGCCTCAGACCTCGGTGTTCCGATCATCGGTGTTGGGCTCTTCTACCGCGCCGGCTACTTTCGCCAGGCGATCTCGCGCGACGGCTGGCAGCAAGAGACCTACCCGGTGCTCGACCCCGACGGCCTGCCGCTGAGCGTTCTTCGCTACCCCGACGGTCGTGCCGCCCAGGTGACCCTCGCGCTGCCCGACGGTCACGCGCTCTACGCACGCATCTGGCGACTCAACGTCGGCCGCATCACGCTTCTGCTTCTCGACACCGACATTCCCGAGAACGAAGACGACCTTCGCTCGGTCACCGACCGTCTCTACGGTGGCGGCGGAGAGCACCGCCTGCTTCAGGAGCTTCTGCTCGGCATCGGTGGCGTGCGCGCGATAACGATCTTCACCGAGCTCACCTCGACGCCCGTTCCGCAGGTCTTTCACACCAACGAGGGTCACGCCGGGTTCCTCGGCCTCGAACGCATCAGCGACCTCATCGGTGCGGGGCTCTCTTTTGCCGAAGCCCTGCAGGTCGTGCGCGCGGGAACAGTCTTTACGACCCACACGCCCGTACCGGCCGGCATCGATCGCTTTGAAACGCCGCTCGTCGAGCGCTACTTCTCGACCGAGCTTCTTCCCGGGGTGGATGTCGCAGACGTGCTCGCTCTCGGAACCGAGAACTATAACGGCGGCGACGCCAACACCTTCAACATGGCGGTTATGGGCCTGCGCCTGGGCCAGCGCGCCAATGGCGTCTCGCAGTTGCACGGTGACGTCTCGCGCGGAATGTTCGGCGCCCTCTGGCCGGGCTTTGACCAGGACGACGTGCCGATCACCTCGGTCACCAACGGCGTTCACGCCCCAACCTGGACCGACCCGCTGCTCGTCGAGCTCGCGCAGAACAACCTCGGCACCGGTGATACAACCGCCGCCGACTGGAGTTCTGAGGCCGTGAGCGACGCCGACCTGTGGGCAGTGCGCGGCGCGATGCGTGCTCAGCTCGTCGCCGATGCGCGCCACCGCATGAATGACGCGTGGAGCGAGCAGAGCCCCGGCATCGGCGTGCCCGCCTGGCACAAGAACCTTCTCGACCCCGACGTACTGACGATCGGCTTTGCGCGGCGCGTTCCGACCTACAAGCGACTCACGCTGATGCTGCACGACGAAGACCGACTGCGCGCGATTTTGCTCAACCCCGAGCGGCCCGTGCAGATCGTGATCGCCGGCAAGTCGCATCCCGCCGATGACGAAGGAAAGCGCCTCATTCAGCGCCTCGTCGAGTTCGCGTCTGAGCCCGAGCTGCGCGAGCGCATCGTGTTTTTGCCGAATTACGACATCGCAATGGCCAAGCTTCTCTACCCGGGCACCGACGTTTGGCTCAATAACCCGCTGCGCCCGCTCGAGGCCTGCGGAACGAGCGGTATGAAGGCCGCGCTCAACGGCTCGCTCAACCTGTCGATTCTCGACGGCTGGTGGGCCGAGTTCTACGACGAAGAGAACGGCTGGGCGATTCCGACGGCCGACTCGGCGGGAGATGGCGCAGAGCGCGACAAGCTCGAGGCCGACAGCCTCTACGACCTCATCGAGCACCAGATCGCTCCGCGCTTCTACGACCGAGACGCCGACGGAGTTCCGACCCGTTGGGTGCAGTCGATCCGCCACACGCTCTCAACCCTGTCGCCGTCGCTCAGTGCAGACCGTATGGTGCGCGAGTACGTCGAGCGCCTCTACATTCCGGCATCGCTGTCGCAGGCGGCGACCGCGAAGTCGTCGTACCAGCCCGCGCGTGAGCTCGCGGCGTGGAAGGCTCGAGTCGTCGCGGCCTGGCCCGCGGTGCACGTTCCCCACGTCGAGACCGGGGGAGTCGACGCGCTGCCGCAGGTCGGTGACACGCTCAACGTGCGCGCACACGTTGTGCTGGGCGACCTCGAACCCAGCGACGTCAAGGTCGAGATCGTCTACGGCCGCGCGCGCGGCGAAGACAAGCTTGTCGACATCGAGCGACTGGCGCTCAGCCTGTCGTCGCACGACCTCGGTGCTGCGGCGATCTTCAGTGGATCCGTTCCGCTCTCGCGAGCGGGTGGCTTCGGCTACAACGTGCGCGTTGTGCCGCGGCATCCACTTCTCGTGACCCCGGCGGAGATGGGGCTCATCGCCGTCGCCGAGTAGAGTTCCGCCTGGGCAGGCGACGGTTGTGCCGAGTGTCATTGGTGTTGGGCCCGCCGGGATAGCCTCAGTCCATGAGGTTTCTTCGCACGACCGTATTGCTTCTGGCCGCGCTCAGCCTCACCGGGTGCTCGATGTTTCTTGGTGCGAGCAAGGCCGACGAGCAGCGCGCCGATGATCTCGGCGCACGCATCAATGAGCTCGCCGGTGTCGAAGAGGCGTGGGCGAGCTACAGCGTTGGGCTCGATATCGGCGACAACCTCGTTGTCTCGGTCGAACCGGATTCCACGATCGACGCGGAGGGCCTAGTGGCGCTCGCCGCTCTCGTTGAAGAGCAGGTGCGCGCCTCGGGCTTCGACGGTTCGCAACGCGTTGTGCGCTTCGACTTGGAGAAAGACTCCGAGCTGGTCTGGACCGTCTCGGGCGACGACGAGTTCAGCGTGTTGCCCGAGACCGAGTTCTTCGCGCGCTGGTGGTCTGATACCCGCGTTGCAACAATCGAGAACGAGAACGTTGTGCTCGTGACGCTCGTTGCCGACCAGTCGCCGCGCTCGGTATATGAAGAGATCGTTGCCGACTCGACCGAGTTCAGCGTCGACAGGCACCTGCGCGTCGACGGCCCGGGGGAGTACATGCTCATCGCTGACCGAGCAGTCTTCAGCGACGCCCAGCTCGATATGGCTGAGCAAATTGCCGCACTCCCCGAGCTCAACGGGTGCTCATTCTCGCAATCCACTGACTACGAAGACGTGTCGACCAGCGAGGTCTACTGCAACGTCTCGACCCTGTCGGCGTCGGCCATGGGTGACAGTGTCAATCAGATAGTCGAGGCGCACGGCGAGATCGAGTCGACGAAGGTTGAGCTCTACGACGGCGAGTGGATAACAACTAATGACGTCGACTGAGCTAAGTTCAGCAGATGGGTAACCGACAAACGATGGCTAAGCGGGTATCGGCGCTCATCGCCACCGCGTTGATTGCGGTGAGCCCGTCCGCCTGCGCGGGCAATGAGCGCGAAGTGCTCGACCGCGACGCGATGTCGCTCGTAAGCGAACTGCGCGAGGTCGATGGCGTGCTCGACGCGAGCGCGTTTGTTCTCGAGACCAACCTCGCGCCGGCAAAGCTCGAACTGCTTCTCTCGAACGACCTCGACAGAGACGAAATCACGGCAACGGTTCTCGCCGCTCGCACGATCATCGTCGACAGCGCGAAGTACGGCGAGAAGTTCGGCGACAACAGTTCGCTTGAGATTTCGTACTACGACACGATCGACGCGCCGCGTGGCGAGTGGCTCCGGTGGGGCGACACGCCTTCGGAATCGACGATCGAAGCCGACATTCGCGTCTGGCAGGAATTCACCGAGGCCGCAGACACCGTGTATCTCTACTTCAGCAACGCTGGCGGCTTCAGGATCAGCGTGTATCCGGCCGTCGATGAGAACGGCGACGTGCTGACCGAAGACGAACTGCGCGAGCTCTTTCTGAGGCCGTGGCTCGCGGCGGGTAACTCCGCTGACGACCTGGAAGTCAAGGTGACCGGACTATGAGTGCACGACTCGTTACCGTCGCGGGACTAGCGCTCGCGACATCCATGCTTCTTGCGGGGTGTAGTTCTTACGCCAGCGCGCTCGAGGAGAACAACGATCTCGAAGATGCGCTCGTCGAGGCCGTCGCCGAGCAGACGGGTGAAGACATCCAGGTCTACCTGGGTGGCACAGGCATCGGCACGCAGCTCTACATCGACGACCCGGAGAACAGCGGTGAGCGGGGCGTCGCAATCGCCGAGGTTTTCGCCGAATCCGACCTCTCCCATCGCCAGTTCAACATCAAGTTCAGCGCGGAGAAGGGCAACTTCGACTGGAGCGGGTACGACGCGGCAGACGCCGACCGATTCGTCGCGGCCAACCACGCCTGGACCGAGGTCGATGCGATCGAGGGCCTCGAGCTGGCGACGAGCATGCCGTCGAGTGGTGTGCAGGGCAACGAACTGCTCTTTATCGGCGATGTCGCGACCGAGGCTGAGGTGAAACCGGCGCGCGACGCGATCATTGCGATCGTGACGGAGGCGGGCTTCCGCTATCGCGAAGACGGCATCGTCGTCACGGTGCGCGAGTAGGCGACTAGCGGGCGATCGCCGCGACAGTTCCGTTGGTGATCGCGAGTAGGTCGGCGGGGGCGAGCTCGATGTCGAAGCCGCGACGCCCACCGCTCACGTAGATCGTGTCGAACAGCTCAGCTGTCTCATCGAGCACCGTCGGGTGTGAGTTCTTCTGGCCGATCGGGCTGATTCCGCCAAGGATGTAGCCGGTCTTGCGCTGCGCAACGGCAGGGTCGGCCATCTCTGCCTTCTTGCCGCCGAGCGCGGTCGCGAGCGCCTTGAGGTCGAGCTTGCCCGTCACGGGCACAATGGCGACGACGAGAGCGCCGTCGAGGTCGGCGAGGAGGGTCTTGAAGACCTGTTCGGGGTCGAGGCCGAGCGCCGTTGCCGCCTCGTTGCCGAAGTCACGGTTCGCGGGGTCGTGATCGTAGGCGTGCTCGGTGAAGGCGATGCCTGCCTTGTCGAGGGCGACTGTCGCCGGGGTTGCGCTCATTGTTCTATTCAACAGGCCATGGCTGGAAGTGTGTCACTAAGTTACACCTGTTGTTTAGGGGGTCAAGCGGCGAGGTAGCGTTGGAAACACACAGTCGCACGCCTCAGGAGATACATGTCTGAACAGCCAGAACCCGCCAACTTCACCGCAGACTGGGAGGCATGGCACGAGGCCCGCGAAGCCGAGCTCGGCGACCCCTACGGCTGGCTCTCGGTAACCGAGATCGTCTTCCCCGGAGCAACCCCCGAGACCATCGCCCACGTTCCCGGTGCCTGGAGCGCCGACGAGAGCGGCATCACGGTTGCGCTCGAAGAGGGCGAGTGGCTCGACCTCGAGGGCGAGCGCATCACCGGCACCTACAGCTTCGGGCCCTTCGTCGAACGCGAGGCGCACTACCTGACGCGCGAAGACCTGCGCCTCGAGGTGAGCAAATGGGGCGAGACGTACATCATCCGCCCACGCATCCCTCGCAGCGCGGCTCTCGAGGCCTACCGCGGCATCCCGACATTTGAACCGGATGAGTCGTGGTCGATCGTCGGCGAGTTCCGTCCCTTCCCGTGGCCGCGCCAATTTCACCTCGACGCAGAGGGCGGGCTCAAAGAAACCTACGAGAGCCCCGGCGAGGTCTACTTCACCAAGGACGGCGTCGAGCACAGCCTCACCGCGTTCTACGGCCAGTTCGCTGACGGCCCCGGTGGGCTCTTCCTGCTCTTCCGTGACCAGACCTCCGGCAAAGAAACCTATGGCTCGAGCCGCAGCGTGCGCACCGCGCCCGTGCGCGCCGACAGCACGGTCGTCATCGACTTTAACCGCGCGATGAACATGCCGTGCGCGTTCTCCGACAACACCGTCTGTGTGCTGCCGCCCGCGCAGAACACGCTCGCGCTGCGTGTACTCGCCGGCGAGAAGACCCCGTACGAACGCCACTAAGCCCTCACAGCACCCCACCCTCACCTAGGAGAACCATGTCCACATTCACCCCTCGCCGCGCGGGTCTTGCCTTCGCTGCACTCGTTGTCGCGACATCCCTCGCCGCGTGCTCGACCCCCGCGGCAGAGACCGACACCGCTACAGAGAGCGGCCTGCCGGCTGCCTACGCGGGCAAGACCCTCGTCGTCGCCGTAAGCGACAACGAGGCACCCGCCGGCTACATCGACGAAGACGGCGAATTCGTCGGGGCGACCGCCGACCTTCTCGCGGCGCTCGCTGACGAGCTCGGCTTCGAGTACGAGATCGAGACGACTGACTTCGCCGCGGCGATTCCCGGCGTGCAGTCGAGCAAGTACGACTTCTCGTTCCGCCAGACCGGGATCACCGCCGAGCGCGTCGACATCCTCGACCTCGTCAGCTGGAAGTACGACGGCGTCACTTTCGCAAAGCCCGTCGACAGCGACGTGACCATCGGCGAAGACTTCGGCGGAATTTGCGGACTCACGGTCGGCATTCTGCAGGGTGAGGCCGCCTCCGAGGCGACTCTCACCGAGCTCAGTGCTACCTGCGAGACCAACGGCGAGGCGAAGATCACGATCTCGGCCTTCCCCGACCGCCCGACCGCTGACCTCGCCGTGCAGAGCGGCCAGGTCGACGTAACGACCAACGGAGTCGCGGCGATCGCCTACGCCGAGTCCCTCGCGCCCGGCACCTGGGGAACGACCGGCCCGGTCTTCAACCCGGTCTATCAGGGCCTCGCGTTCAACGAGGGCTCCGACCTCGCTCCCGTCTTCGAAACGGCGATCAACGACCTCATCGCCTCGGGTGCGTACGACGACATTCTCACCGAGTGGAACCTTCAGGATGTCGCGATCGACGAGTCGGCAATCGACATCATCGCCGAGTAGCCACCCTCGATAAAGCCCGGCGCTCCCGAGAGGGGGCGCCGGGCTTTGTTGTCAAGGCGTGACGCGGCTCAGAAACTCGCGCGTGCGTGCCTCTCGGGGGTTCGCGAAGAACTCCACCGGTGCGCCCTGCTCGATGATGCGCCCGCCGTCCATAAACACGACCCTCGACGCGACCTCGCGCGCGAACTGCATCTCGTGGGTGACGACGAGCATCGTGGTTCCCGAGGCTGCGAGGTCTTTGATTACAGCGAGCACCTCGCCGACGAGTTCGGGGTCGAGCGCGCTCGTCGGTTCGTCGAAGAGCAGAACGCTTGGCTGCATTGCGAGGGCGCGGGCGATGGCGATGCGCTGCTGCTGCCCGCCACTGAGCTGGCGCGGGTAGGAGTTCTCGCGGCCGGCCAACCCGACACGCGCTATGAGTTCGCGGCCAAGCTCATTCGCTGCACTCTTCGACAGGCCCTTGACCGAGCGGGGTGCCTTTGTAACGTTCTGCAGCGCCGTCAGGTGCGGAAACAGGTTGAACTGCTGAAAGACCATTCCCGTGCGAGCGCGTTGCCTGGTGATCGCGGCCGGGGAGAGACCGCGAAGCTCACCCTTGTCGAGCCGATAGCCCGCGAGTTCGCCCTCGACGAGAATCAGGCCGCTGTCGATGGACTCGAGCTGGTTGATGCTGCGCAGAAGCGTGCTTTTGCCTGAGCCGGACGGCCCGATGATAACGACGCACTCGCCGGCCGCGACATCCAAATCAATGCCGGTGAGTACCTGGTTCCGGCCGAAGCTCTTTGTTACTCCGGAGAGGGTGATGGCGGTCATTGTTAGATTCCTGCCTGTTCGTTGCGGGTTGCTCCGCGTCCGAAACGACGCTCGATGAGGTGCTGGAAGACCGACAAGATACTCGTGACAACGAGGTACCAGAGCGTCGCCACAACGAGCAGTGGGATGACCTCGAAGGTGCGGTTGTAGATGTTAGAGACGGCACCCATGAGGTCGGTAACGGCGATTGTGCTGACGAGAGAGGTCGCCTTGAGAATGCCGATGACGAGGCTGCCGAAGGGCGGAAGCATGCTGCGCATGGCCTGCGGCAGAACGACGGTGAGAAAGATGCTCGAGCGGGAGAGCCCGAGCGAGAGACCGGCTTCGCGCTGGCCCTCGTCGACCGACAGCACGCCGCCACGCACGATCTCTGCCGCATAGGCGGCCTCGTGCAGCGTCAGTGCGATGACGGCGACGAGAAACGATCCGACGAGGTCGCGTGAGTCGATGCCGACGATCTCCGGTCCGCCGAACGGCACGCTCAGGCTGAGTCGCGGAAAGAGGTAGCCGATGTTGAACCAGAAGATGAGCTGCACAAGCAGCGGCACCGAGCGGAAGAACCAGACGTATGCGCTGCTGAGGGCGCGCAGCACAGGGTTCGACGACAGGCGCGCGGCGGCGAGAAGGATTCCCGCGACGGCACCCGTGACGGTTGTGATCAGGGTGAGTAGCAGTGTCATGCCGAGTCCCTGCAGCACGAGCTTGTTGAGCACGTTGGCGGCGACGACATCCCACTGGAACGCCGGCGTCGACAACACCTCGTAGAGACCGTTGGCGACAAGCGCGAGAATCACCACCCCAACGATGATGCGGGCTGGATGTCGCCGAGGCTTCAATCGGGACGACGCGGCGACGAGGCGGGGGTCGATACTCACTGATCGAGGCTAGCCGTGGGCGTCGGCTCTCGAGCGCTGCTTCGTAACTTTACGCAACGAGTGTTGCTTTAAGGGCGGCGTGAGGGCGCGACATCCGCCCCGCTTGTATTGCTAATGCGCGCGGAACAGCTGCATCGACGCGCCAGCAACAAGAAGCTCGCTGCCCGGTCCGTGCTCGTGACCGGGAGGCGACTCGTCGAGGTCGGTCACCGCGGAATCCCACAGCAGCGTGTAGCTCTCGACGCCCTCGTGCTCGGGCAGTGTCACCGTTATGTCTTCTTCGAGACCGTGAACGATGAGCAGGATGCGGTTGAACTCCTCGAACTCAGGGGTCGAGGCCGCGAGGTACTGCAGGGTGCGCTCACCGGGGGAGTCCCAGTCGTCTTCAGACATCGAGAGGCCCTCTTTGTTGTACCAGTCCATCTGCGTGGCGCTCGGCACTGTCTCGCCGAAGCGGCCGAAGTGCACGGGGCGCAACGCGGGGTTCTCGCGGCGCAGTCGCGTCAGAAGTTTCGATACCTCGAGCAGGTCTTGCTGGCGCTCGTCGTGCTGCCACGAGACCCAGGTCAGCTCGCTGTCGTGACAGTAGGCGTTGTTGTTTCCGCGCTGGCTGCGACCGAACTCGTCGCCCGCCGTGATCATCGGGATACCCGCGCTCAGCACGAGGGTGCCGAGCAGGTTGCGCATCGCCTTGCCGCGGTTGTCGAGAATCGTCGCGTCGGTCGTTGGGCCCTCGGCACCGTGATTGAACGAGTGGTTGTTGTTGGTTCCGTCGCGGTTGTTCTCGCCGTTGCCCTTGTTGTGCTTGTCGTTGTAGGCGGTGAGGTCGGCCATCGTAAAGCCGTCGTGCGCCGTGATGAAGTTCACCGACGCGAGCGGACCGCGCTCTTGCGAGAAGACGTGGGCAGAGCCGGCGAGGCGACGGGCGAGCGACCCGATACCGTTCGGCGCCGTGCCGTGCTGGCGAGCCGCACCGATGTCGGTGAGCCAGAAGTCGCGCATGCGGTCGCGGTAGCCGTCGTTCCACTCCGAGTAGCCGTCGGGAAAGTTGCCAACCTGCCAGCCGCCCATGCCGACGTCCCACGGTTCCGAGATCATCGTGACGCCCTGCAGCTGCGGGTCGTCGAGGATTGCCGTGAGCAGCGGGTGGTCGCGCTGAAACTCGACCTTCTCGTCGCGGCCGAGAGTCGCCATGAGGTCGAAGCGGAAGCCATCGACCTGAACATCGTTCGCCCAGTAGCGCAGCGAGTCGAGCACAAGGCGTCGCGCCGCCTCTTGCGAGAAGTTGACAGTGTTGCCGCAACCGGTGACGTCGATGTACTCGCCCGTCTCGGTCTGGCGGTAGTAGCTCGCATTGTCGAGACCGCGCAGGCTCGTCGTTGGCCCCTTCGGGCCTTCCTCTGCGGTGTGGTTGTAGACGACGTCTAGAATCACCTGAAGGCCCGCGGCGTGAAGGTCGCGCACCATCGTCTTAAACTCGCGCAGCACCGCACCCGTGCCACCGGTCTGTGCAGCGCGGCTCGCGTACTCGGCGTTGGGCGTAAAGAAGTTGAGGGTGTTGTAGCCCCAGTAGTTGGTGAGGCCCTGCTTGATGAGGCGCTGCTCGCTCACCGACTGGTGCACGGGAAGCAGTTGAACACTTGTGACGCCGAGTTCCTTCAGATAGTCGGTCGTCGCGGGGTGACCGAGGCCGGCGTAGGTGCCGCGGATGTCTTCGGGCACACCGGGGTTGAGTTTGCTCAGGCCGCGCACGTGAGCTTCGTAGAGCACCGCGTGGTCGAGGTGGATCTTCGGCTTCTCAACACCCTGCCAGTCGAACTCGTCGTCTTGAACGTACGAGCGCCACTCGCCTCCGCTTGTGCGCGCGAGCCCGCGCGCGTACGGGTCGATGAGGTCGAGGGTCGGGTCGAACTTGTGCGTCGGTCCCTTCGGCCCCGTGGCACGCAGCGAGTAGCTTGTGCCCGGCTTGAGCGCCTCGTTAGCGACGCCCCAGACGCCGTCGCCCTCGGGCTGCAGCGCAAGAGTCGAGACGACCCACGTCGGGTCTTTCTCGTCAAAAATGCACACCTCAATGGCTGTGGCGTTTGCCGACCAGACGCGCAAATGGCCATCGTGAACGCCAAGGGGTGAAGACATGGGTTCAAGAGTAAAGCCCGTGTGAGTCATGCTTGTTACATGGCCATCTACCTCGACCACGCGGCGACCTCGCCTATGGGCGCCGATGTCATCACCGCGTACGCCTCTGCGCTCGCCGTTGTGGGCAACCCCGCGTCGATTCACAGCCAAGGTCAGAACGCCAAGCGCATGCTCGAAGAAGCGCGCGAACACGTCGCCGAAAGCCTCGGCGCCGACTCGGTTGAGGTCACTTTTACGGGCGGCGGCACCGAGGCAGTGAACCTCGGAATCAAGGGTCTGTACTGGGCGCGTAACGCCAACGGCGCGCGCCCCCGCATCCTCGTTCCCGAGGGTGAGCATCACGCGACGATCGACGCGATCGACTGGCTCATCAAGCACGAGAACGCGGTAGTCGAGTGGATCCCAATCGACGAGCTCGGCCGCATTTCGCTGCCGCACCTACACAAGGCGCTCGGCCCCGACGTCGCCCTCGTCACTGTTTTGCTCGCGAACAACGAGGTCGGCACTATCCAACCCGTCGCCGAGATCGTTGCGCTCGCCGCGGCGCACGAGGTGCCGGTTCACGTCGACGCGATCGCCGGCTACGGCTACCTGCCTATCGATTTTCACGAGCTCGGTGCCGCGGCGCTCTCCGTTTCGGCGCACAAGATCGGCGGGCCGGTTGGCACCGGCGCTCTCGTCATCGCGCGCTCGACGAAGATCGAGGCTCTCGTTCACGGCGGAAACCAGCAGCGCGGCCGCTCGGGCACACAAGACGTCGCGGGTGCCGTCGCCTTCGGACTCGCCGCGCAACAGATCGACCTCGGCGCCGACTTGTCGGTGTTGCGCGACCGGTTGATCCGCGGCATCCAGTCGGCAGTGCCGCAGGCGATTCTGCGGGGCGATCCCGTCGACCGCCTGCCGGGAAATGTTCACTTCACGTTTCCCGGTTGCGAGGGCGATTCCCTCCTTTTTCTGTTGGATGTCGCGGGCTTCTCGGTCTCGACCGGCTCCGCCTGCCAGGCCGGAGTGCCCGAAGCCTCGCACGTGCTTCTCGCCATGGGACTCAGCGAGGCCGACGCCCGCGGCGCCCTTCGCATGACGCTCGGGCACTCGACGACGGCTGCCGAGGTCGACGCTCTCGTAGAAGCGCTGCCCGCCGCCGTCGCGTCGGCAACGCGTGCAGGCCTGGCGGCGCATGTGCCCACGTTCGGCCAATAGTCGCTGGTTGAGTAAGGCGCTTAGCGCCTGTATCGAAACCCGCAGGCCCGGTTTCGATACGCGCGCTAGAGTGCGCACTCAACCACCGAGTGCTTCGCTGGTTGAGTAAGGCGCTCTAGCGCCTGTATCGAAACCGACCGACCTTTCCCTTGCGCGCACTCCGGTTAAACAGGCCACCCACAGGCGGCCTGTTTAACTGGAGCCTGCGCAACTCACGCGCCGTTTCGCCATGCTCCCATTAGTCAGGACGTCCGTCGCCTCGTCCTGAAAAGCGGGAGTGCGCGCAGGAAGGCCGGCACCCGCCGCCGGTTGAGTACGCGCGCCACTGAGCATCGCTGGTTGAGTAGGCCGCCCGCGGCCGTATCGAAACCCCTGCGCGCTACTACGGAACACGCGCCATCTCGCCGTAGCGCGCGTGACACGCACTAGCGCGCAACCGGAACGTAGACTGTTCCAATGCGTGTTGTAGCGGCGATGAGTGGCGGAGTGGACTCCGCGGTGGCCGCTGCGCGCGCCGTCGAGGCCGGACACGAGGTTGTCGGCGTGCACCTCGCCCTGAGCCGCATGCCCGGCACCCTGCGCACGGGAGCCCGCGGCTGCTGCACGATCGAAGACTCGATGGATGCCCAGCGTGCCGCGAACATCATCGGCATCCCGTATTACGTGTGGGACTTCTCCTCGCGCTTCAAAGAAGACGTCGTTCAGGACTTCGTCGACGAGTACACCGCCGGCCGCACCCCGAACCCGTGCATGCGCTGCAACGAGCGCATCAAGTTCTCTGCCCTGCTCGAGAAGGCCCTCGCCCTCGGCTTCGACGCCGTCGTCACCGGCCACTACGCCGACGTTCGTCAGGACGAGTTCGGCAACAACGAGCTGCACCGCGCCGCGACCTGGGCGAAAGACCAGTCGTACGTGCTCGGCGTGCTCACGACCGAACAGCTCGCGCACTCGCTCTTCCCACTCGGTACTACTCCCTCGAAGGCCGAAGTTCGCGCAGAGGCCGCCGCGCGCGGGTTCAGCGTCGCGAACAAGCCCGACTCCCACGACATTTGCTTTATCCCGGATGGCGACACTCGCGGCTGGCTCGCTGACAAGGTCGGCGCTGCCCAGGGTGACATTCTCGACCGCGAAGGCAAGGTGCTGGGCACTCACGAGGGCGCTCACGCCTTCACTGTCGGCCAGCGCAAGGGCCTCTCGATCGGCTACCCCGCAGACGACGGAAAGCCGCGCTTCGTTCTCGAGGTGCAGCCGAAGACGAACACCGTCGTCGTCGGACCGAAAGAAGCCCTCGACATCGCCGAGATCGCTGGCTCGAAGTTCTCGTGGGCCGGGCTCGACCCCGTAGCATCCAAGATTTCTGAATTTGATGGCGACCCGTTCGTGTGTGAAGTGCAGATCCGTGCGCACGCCGACCCGGTGCCCGCGGTCGCTGTGCTGCGTGACGGCGAGCTCGTCATCACACCCGACGCTCCGCTCAACGGCGTCGCGCCCGGGCAGACTGCCGTCGTCTACGTCGGCACGCGCGTTCTCGGACAGTGCACGATCGACCGCACGGTCTCTGCCGTTCCTGTTCCCGCGTAGGCCAAAGCCCTAATGAAGCTGGCCACACGCGAGTGGGGCTCTGGCGATCGCACGCTCGCGATCGTGCACGGCATCAATGGATCGTCCGCTCTCTGGAACTCCTTCGCGTCCCTTCTGGTTGAGCGACACAAGATCAGAGTGATCGCCGTCGACCTGCGCGGTCACGGGGCGAGCCCGCGCTCTACTTCTTACGTGCTCGACGATTTCGTTGGCGACCTCGTTGACACCCTGCCGCACGCTCCCGACATCCTTCTTGGCCATTCGCTCGGCGGTCGCATCGTGCACTCCGCAGTGCCCCTGCTGCAGCCCACCCGCGCGATCTACCTCGACCCTGGGTTCTCCGTCACCCTGCCCACCTTCGTGCAACGCGCACCAGGGCTCAACGCGCTGCTTGGGCGCACTCTCGCCATCTCGGCGCCCGGGGTTCCGCTCGCGGATCGCGCGACCAAGCGCGAGACAACTCGACAGTGGCATCGATGGATGTCGCGGCAGATCGTTCTCGACATGGTCGCCCGCCCGGTGCCGATAGCCCCGCCGGTTGTGCCGTCAACGGTTTTGTTGTCGCACCGGAGCCCGCTCGTGCCAGCGCGTTACGCCGAGCAATTGCGCGGCGTCGGCTGGGACATCCATACCCTCGATCGTGCGAAGCACGACATGTATTTGCTCGAGCCGGCCCGCACGCTCGACGCACTTGATGACTTCCTGCGCGTTGCCGACGAACCCTCGCTCTGACAGTGGCTCGCCCTAAACTCGAACCGTGGCTGACACCGATACCGCTGACGAACTTTCCGTTGCTCGCGATGAGGCCGAGGGGCTGACGACCCGCATTCTCGAGCTGCGCGACGCCTATTACGAGCGCAACGAAGTGCTCGTCGATGACGCCGAGTACGACACGATGCTCAAACGGCTCGAAGAGCTTGAGCGGTTGCACCCCGAGCTGCAGTCGCAGGATTCTCCGACGCAGACGGTCGGCGGTCGCGCCGAGTCAACGATGTTCGCCGAGGTCAGGCACGCCGAGCGCATGCTCAGCCTCGACAACGTCTTCTCGATCGACGAGTTTCGCGCCTGGGGCGCGAAGGCCGAGCGCGACTCTGGCCGCGCGGTTCGGTACCTGTGCGAGCTCAAGATCGACGGTCTCGCGATCAACCTGCGCTACGAGAACGGCGTGCTGGTTTCGGCGGCGACGCGCGGCGACGGTGTTGTCGGCGAAGACGTCACGATGAACCTGCAGTACATCCCGTCGATTCCGCGCAAGCTCTCGGGCAGCGGTCACCCCGCACTCGTTGAGGTGCGCGGCGAGGTGTTTATCCCCGTTGCTGAGTTCGAGAAGCTCAACGCACTGCAAGCATCGCTGAGAGATCGGGTCGTCGAAGATGCCCGAGAGAAGTGGCAGTCCCGAGGCGGCGCGGGGGAGTTCGACGAGCAGAAGTTTGCCGACTCCGCGGCCCGACGGTTTGCAGCCTTCGCCAACCCGCGCAATGCGGCGAGCGGTGGCCTGCGCCAGCAGCTCGACAAGAAGTCCGGCCTCGAGCTCGAGGCCGGGCAAGCCCGGCTCGCGTCGCTGCGCATGTACGTGCACGGCATCGGCGCCTGGCAGAACCCGCCGGTCGACAGCCAGAGCGAAACCTACGGGCTGCTTGCCGGCTGGGGTCTTCCGACCAGTCCGCACTTCATGGTCGTCGAGAGCGTCGATCTCGCTGTTGCTTTTATCGAGAACTGGGGCGAGAACCGCCACTCGATCGAGCACGAGATCGACGGCATCGTGATCAAGGTCGACGAGCTCGAGCTGCACGACGAACTCGGGGCGACCTCGCGTGCACCGCGCTGGGCCATCGCCTACAAGTACCCGCCAGAGCAGGTGAATACCAAGCTTCTCGACATCGTTGTCTCGGTCGGCCGCACCGGTCGAGCAACGCCCTTCGCGGTGATGGCGCCCGTGTTGGTCGCGGGTTCCGTCGTGCGCCAGGCGACCCTGCACAACCAAGACGTGGTCAAGGTCAAGGGTGTGCTCATCGGTGACACGGTTGTGCTGCGCAAGGCGGGCGACGTGATTCCCGAGGTACTCGGCCCGGTCGTCGAACTGCGTGACGGCACCGAACGCGCGTTTGTGATGCCAACCAATTGCCCGTCGTGTGGAACCGAGCTTCGCGCGATGAAAGAGGGCGACATCGACTTGCGCTGCCCGAACGCGCGCTCGTGCCCCGCGCAGGTGCGCGGCCGCGTCGAGCACGTCGGATCCCGTGGCGCCCTCGACATCGAGGTACTCGGCGAGGTCACGGCGGCCGCTCTCACGCAGCCCGTTTTTCCGGAGACCCCTCCGCTCGTCACAGAGGCAGGGCTCTTCGAACTCACGCTCGCAGACATTTTTCCGATTCGGGTTGTGCCCCGCGACAGCGAGACGGGCGAGCTCAAACTCGACGCCGACGGTGTGCCGCGTGAGCTCTCGCCGTTCAGTCGCAAGCGCAAGACGGGCAAGGGCGCCGATCCAGCGTTCGACTTAACCTCAGACGAGTTCCAGGGATCGCCCGACTACGTACCCTCGAAGACGGCGATCGATCTCATCGCCAACCTCGAGAAGGCAAAGTCGTCGCCGCTGTGGCGCATCCTCGTCGCGCTGAGCATCCGCCACGTAGGGCCGGTTGCAGCCAGGGCAACCGCTGACTACTTCGGTTCGCTCGACGAGATTCGCAAGGCCACCCGCGAAGAACTCGCGGCGGTCGAAGGTGTCGGAGGCATCATCGCCGACTCGCTCATCGAATGGTTCGCCGTCGACTGGCACGTTGAGATCGTCGATCGCTGGGCCGCGGCAGGAGTGCAGTTCGCGACGCCGAACCACCCCGGCCCCGGAGCTGCCGCGGCTGCCGACGGACCCCTCGCCGGCCTCACCGTCGTCGCCACCGGCTCGCTTGAGGGCTTCACCCGTGAGGGCGCGCAAGAGGCGATCATCGCCGCGGGTGGCAAGGCCGCGTCGAGCGTCTCAAAGAAGACCGACTACGTCGCTGCCGGCCCCGGCGCCGGATCAAAGCTTGGCAAGGCCGAAGAACTCGGTGTGCGCATCATCGACGCCGCGCAATTCGCGCTGCTCATCGAGGGTGGGCCAGCGGCGATCGCGCCGCCCGAGTAGACGCGGCGATGGATGTCGCGCTAGAGCCCCTGCGCCGCGCGAACCCGTGCGGCCTCGCGTGTTGCTGCCTCGTTCGCAACGCCCGCGCGTGAGCCGGCAAGCTTCGCGCTGATGTGCTGCGACACGGTGATCGGCTCGTAGAGCGGTGTCTCGCCGGCCGCGACGCACGACTCGATGGTCGCGATCACGGCATCGGCGTTGCCGTCGTGAAAGTACGCGGCGCTGCGCCGGCGGTTGATGGTGCCGTCGACGATGGGTGGCTTGACCCGGTGCAGGGTGGACTGCCACTGCTCGTTCGTCCAGCGCGCGGTGAGGTCGCCGAGGTTGATGAGCAGCGCGTCGTCTGCGGGGCTCACGTCGTTCCACGATCCGTCGTTGCCGAGCACCTGAAGACCCTTGACCTGATCGGCCCACAGCACTGTCACGATTCCGAAGTCGGTGTGTTCGCTCATCCCGATGAGGTCGCCGTCAAGGTCGACGGTTCCCGGTGGAAGCGCGTAGTTGTTCATGCGCAAAACGTCGATCGAGTGGTCGGTGAACTGGTTGAAGAATCCCTCGGGCAGGCCGAGCGCGTGAGCGAAGATGTCGGTCATTGCGCGCGAGACGCGGCCGGCTTCGGCGAAGTACGCTTCGACGCGCTCACGGTGCCCCGCGACATCCGGCCAGGTGTTTTCGGCGTAGTCGCTCGCGGGCAGGTCGAGTTGCGGAAAGTCCGATGCCTGCGACCCGATGTTGAACGCCTCGAAGAAGTCGTTCATACGCGTCGCCGACTCGACTCCGAGCGACAGGCTCAGCGACTCCGCCTTGGGCGGGCTGTAGCCGCGATTGGTTCCCTTGGGCGCGATCCACTGTCGCTTGGCGTCGAGGTCTAGGCCGAAGAAGTCGTCCATGGCGCTCGCGAGACCGTCGGTCACGCTCGTCGGGATGCCGTGCCCGAGAATCTGGATGAATCCGACCTCGCGGCAGGCGGCGTCGATCGCGCGCGCCGCTGCCTCTTTCTCGTCGACGGAACCGTTCGTCACCCAGGACGAGATATCAACTGCGGGAACGTGGAATGCCATGCATTCACGCTACTAGGTCGAGCTACGCCTGCGAGCTCGCATCGTTTCGGTAGACGAGCCCGTTGTCCGTCTCCAGTGAGCCGAGCGTCAGTTGGTCACCCTCAACTGTCGCCGTAAACCCTTCGCTGAAGACCGTCTCGATGTGCTCCTGCTGGTCGAGGTACTCGTTCGGGCAGTCAGCCGCGACGAAGGCGAAGTCTTCGACCGTGACTTTGCCATCTGACACCTCCCACGTTCCGCTGAAGTCAGCGCAGCCGCCATTGCCGATAAACGTTCCATCGTCGTTGAGATGCAGAAGACCATTTCCGAGCACGCTGCTGACTGCGTCACCCTCGACAAGGCTCTCGAGACGCCACTCGGTTCCGACGAGTGTGGAGGTCGGTACCTCGGCCGCGAGCGAGAACTCGAGCGTTACGGAGTCTGACGAGAGTGTCAGCGTCTCGCCGCTGACTGCAACTGTGGACACCGCGTCGAGCGCATCAAGGTAGCGCGGTTCAAACGCCATCAGGTCGGGGTCTTCGCACGCCGCCTCGGTCTGGAACGTCGGGGTGATGTCGACGGTGCCCGAACCATCGTCGTCGACGTCGATCTCGACGTCCGCACCGAAGATGTTGCACGCCGTGCGACCGCCGGTGTTGGCGCCCGTCAGGGTCAGGGTGGATGTGCTGTCTTTGAGATCGAAGTCGCCCGTTTCATCTGAGCCACTCTGCAGCACCCACTCGCCATCCAGAGGACCGGCGTCTGCGGTTGGGGAATTTCCGGACGCATCGGGACCTGTGGGGGAGCCGGTGCTACATCCCGTCAACAAGAGCGCCGCAATGGCAACTATCCCCAGTGTGGTGCGCATGGTGCTCCCTCGTCGTTCTGTGCTCCTACTCTTACAGACGAACGACGGGAATCAATCGTTGGGCGCGGCGAGCAGCACCCGCAGTTTCTCCTTCGCGCGGGAGTAGCGAGTGCGCGCGGCACCCGGCCGAATGCCGAGCAGGGCACCCGCCTCTGCGACGCCGAAGCCATCCCAGACGATGAGCTGCACGAGCTCGCGATCTCTCGCATTCAGCGAAGCGAGAGCCTCGCGCACATCGTCATCAAAAACGGAGGGAGCGGCAACTCTAATTTCATCACGCACCCGGTCGCCAAGCGCACCCTGGCGCACTCGCCCGCGCACGTGGTTGGCGAGCACCCCCTTCGCGACGCCAAAGGCGAAGGCGCGCAGTTCGTTGTCGGTCGCGGGCAGTCGGTCACGCTTGCGCCAGAGCACAACGAGTGTCTCTGAGAGGCAGTCGGCACTCTCGTCGCGCGGCAGCACGCGGCGCGCGAAGTACGCGAGCAACGGCTGCATCAGAGGAGCGATGGATGCCTCGAACCCGTTCGTCACCGCGAGGGGCGCCGTGTCGACGCTCACTGGAGAACACCCGCGTCGACGAGCCCGGTGCACTCTTCCATCGAGATGCGGCCGACCTTGCCATCGCGGGCGTCTTCGGCCTGGGTCACGTACATGTCGACGATTCCACCGCCGTCGGTTGCATCTGTCGCATCCCAGTGCGCGGCTTCGAGCAACACGTCGATCGCGGCATCCTGGCGCGCGGAGCCGTCGGGTGCGTCGTTCCACTCGTTGATCCACGCGCAGCGCGCGTCGGTTTCAAAGCCGCGCACGATGCCGGTGTTCTGCATGATCGCGCCGGGCGCACCGTCGAGACTGTCGCTCACGTTGCTCTGTCGCCAGACCGATGTTGCGCGCGCGAAGGCGTCTTCGTCGTACTGCGCGGGCAGCGAGATGTAGGCAGGGAAGACGGACGCCGCATAGTCGACGTAATCGTCGCTCATGATGTCGATCCACTCGGAGTCGTCTTGCTCCGTGCTGTCTCCCGCGTCGAATGGCCCGCCCACGCCAGGCGGATTCGGGTTACCGAACCAACCCGTTTGTGCGAGGTAGCGCACACCATCCGCGATGGCCGGCGACGCTGCGGTCAGGGCGAGAGCTGCCACAAGGCCGCCCGCGAGCCAGACCCGACGTCTGGGTGCGCGGCGCGGAGCCGGCGCCTTGGTTGCGGCACGAAGCATCCATGCCAGTGAATCGTCAGAAACGTCGAGGTCGCGCGCCGGGTCGTTGCGGCGAAGCTGGTCGTCAATGCTCATGGGTGCCTCCTTGGCTTTACCCAGTACATGTCCGGCAGAGCGCGAAACGTCACACGCTTAGAATAGGAGGGACCCCCGCAGCCGCCGCTTGAGCGGGACACGCACGCGTGCAGCGCTGCCAAACCACGGAGCCCCATGTCTGAACTTACGACCGAGACTGTCGCGCACCTCGCGCACCTCGCGCGCATTGCGCTCACTCCAGAAGAGATCGAGAAGCTCACGGGCGAACTCGGCGCCATCGTCGACAACGTCGCCAAGGTGAACGAGGTCGCGACGGCCGATGTGCCCGCGACGAGCCACACGATCCCGCTCGCCAATGTGTACCGATCGGATGTCCCGGGCGTGACGCTCACCACCGAACAGGCTCTCGCCGGAGCCCCCGAACACGACGGCAGCCGCTTCAAGGTTTCCGCGATTCTGGGGGAGGAGCAGTAATGACCGACCTCACTCGTCTCAGCGCAGCCGACCTCGCGTCGAAGCTCGCGTCGAAAGAAGTCTCTTCAGTCGAAGCGACACAGGCGCACCTCGACCGCATTGCCGCGGTCGATGGTGACGTTCACGCTTTTCTGCACATCTCAGACAACGCTCTCGCGAACGCCGAGGCGGCCGACAAGGCCCGCGCCGAAGGCCCCGTCGGCGAGTTGCACGGCGTTCCCGTCGCAATCAAAGACGTGCTCTGCACCATCGACATGCCGTCGACCGCGGGCTCGAGAATTCTCGAGGGCTGGATTCCGCCATACGACGCGACAGTTGTCGCGCGCCTGCGCAGCGCTGGCCTCGTGCCGCTCGGCAAGACCAACATGGACGAGTTCGCGATGGGCTCCTCCACCGAGCACTCCGCCTACGGCCCGACCCACAACCCATGGGATCTCGAGCGCATCCCCGGAGGATCCGGTGGCGGTAGCGCCGCTGCGGTCGCAGCCTTCGAAGCCCCCCTCGCTCTCGGCTCGGACACCGGCGGATCCATCCGCCAGCCCGCGGCAGTCACGGGTTCCGTCGGCGTCAAGCCGACCTACGGTGGTGTGAGCCGCTACGGCGCTATCGCACTCGCGAGTTCGCTCGACCAGGTCGGCCCCGTCACGCGCACGGTTCTCGACGCCGCACTTCTTCACGACGTTATCGGCGGTCACGACCCCCGCGACTCGACGTCGCTCACTGACACGTGGCCGTCGTTCGCCGCGGCCGCCCGCGAGGGTGCCGCGCGCGAGAGCCTCAAGGGTGTTCGCGTTGGAGTCGTCAAAGAGCTTGACTCTCCCGGATTCCAGGCCGGCGTGAGCCAGCGCTTCCACGAGGCGCTCGCCCTGCTCGAAGAGGCCGGTGCGGAGATCGTTGAGGTCTCCGCGCCTAACTTCGAGTACGCAGTCGCCGCGTACTACCTGATCCTGCCCGCCGAAGCGTCGAGCAACCTTGCGAAGTTCGACTCCGTGCGTTTCGGCCTTCGCGCCAAGGTCGCCGGAACCGTCGAAGACGTGATGGCCGCGACGCGCGAGCTTGGGTTTGGCCCCGAGGTCAAGCGCCGCATCATCCTCGGCACCTACGCGCTCAGCGCCGGCTACTACGACGCGTACTACGGCAGCGCCCAGAAGGTTCGCACGCTCATCCAGCGCGACTTCGACGCCGCGTTCGCCCAGGCCGACGTGCTTGTTTCTCCGGCGGCGCCGACCACGGCGTTCAAGCTCGGCGAGAAGCTCGAAGACCCGCTGGCGATGTACCTCAACGACGTCACGACCATTCCGGCCAACCTCGCTGGCGTGCCCGGCATGGGTCTGCCAATCGGTCTGGCCCCGGAAGACGGTCTGCCCGTCGGCATTCAGATCATGGCGCCCGCTCGTGCGGACGACCGCCTGTACAACATCGGTGCCACCCTCGAGCGACTGCTCGAGAACAAGTGGGGCCACACGCTCATCAGCCAGGTTCCGGAACTCAGCGTTTCTGAGATGCTCGCAGCGACAGAAGGAGCCCTCTAATGGCCAAGGCCGAACTTATGGACTACGACCGCGCACTCGAGCTCTTCGAGCCGGTGCTCGGTTTCGAGGTGCACGTCGAGCTCAACACGCAGACGAAGATGTTCTCCGACGCTCCGAACCCCGCAGCGCTCGGCAACACGCTGCAGCTGCCGAACACGATGATCACGCCCGTTGACCTCGGTCTTCCGGGCAGCCTCCCGGTCGTCAACGAGCAGGCCGTGAAGTACTCGATCAGCCTCGGCCTCGCGCTGGGTTGCTCGATCGCACCGTCGAGCCGCTTCGCGCGCAAGAACTACTTCTACCCCGACCTCGCGAAGAACTACCAGATCAGCCAATTCGACGAGCCGATCGCCTTCGAGGGTTCGGTCGAGATCGAGCTCACCAGTGGTCGCAAGATCACGGTTCCGATCGAGCGCGCCCACATGGAAGAGGATGCCGGCAAGCTCACGCACGTCGGTGGCTCGACCGGCCGCATCCAGGGTGCCGAGTACTCGCTCGTCGACTACAACCGTGCCGGCGTTCCCCTCGTCGAGATCGTCACGCACATGATCACAGGCGCCGAAGCTGACGCCCCCGAGGTTGGCAAGGCGTATGTCTCCGCCATCCGCGACATCGTTCTCTCGCTGGGAATCTCCGAGGCCAAGATGGAGCGCGGCAACCTCCGTTGTGACGCAAACATCTCACTGAGCCCCCGCGGCTCCGGCAAGCTCGGAACCCGCACCGAGACCAAGAACGTCAACTCGATGCGCAGCGTCGAGCGCGCGATCCGTTACGAGATCCAGCGTCAGGCTGCGATTCTCGACAAGGGTGGCGTGATCATTCAGGAGACGCGCCACTGGCACGAAGACACCGGAGTGACGTCGGCCGGTCGCCCCAAGAGCGATGCTGATGACTACCGGTACTTTCCCGAGCCTGACCTCCTTCCCGTTCAGCCCTCTGCCGAACTCATCGAAGAGCTGCGCGCGGCCCTCCCAGAGGCTCCTGCCCTTCGTCGCAAGAGGCTAAAAGAGGCGTGGAGCTTCACCGATCTCGAGTTCCAGGATGTGCTTAACTCCGGCCTGCTCGTCGAGGTGGAGGAGACGGTGGCCGCCGGCGCGGCTCCCGCTCAGGCGCGCAAGTGGTGGACGGGCGAAATCGCACGTCTCGCCAACGTCGCCGGTGTCGACGCGGCATCCCTCATCACGCCTTTGCATGTCAGCGAGCTCGTCGCACTCGTCGAGTCAGGCGAACTGACCGATCGTCTCGCGCGCCAGGTGCTCGAGGGCGTCGTCGCGGGCGAGGGCAGCCCGACCGAGGTTGTCGAATCTCGCGGACTAAAGGTCGTCTCGGACGACACGGCGCTCATCGCAGCGATCGACGAAGCGCTCGCGGCTCAGCCCGACGTGCTCGAGAAGATCCGCGACGGCAAGGTGCAGGCCGCCGGTGCCGTAATCGGTGCGGTCATGAAGGCGATGAAGGGCACTGCCGACGCGGCGCGCGTTCGCGAGCTGGTGCTCGAGCGGGCGCAGCAGGTCTAGTCGAATTTCGAAAGGCGTCCAGCGAGAACTGGGCGCCTTTCGTCGTTAAAGCTGTCGCTCCAGCCCATCCAGAATCTGGTCGAGCCCGATCTCGAACCCCGGCTCGCCCGGGACGTGGGCCGCGTGCTGCGCGAAGTGCTCCGTAAAGTACGGCATCTCGTCGGCCACCGAAGCTATCAACTCCTGCACCGCATCACTCGCGCCCTTGTCGCCCGCGCTGTAGTCGATCATCTGCAGTGTGTACCCGAGGATGTACCCGTCGAGCAGGTGATGGGCGTGGTAGGCGACATCCGCAGAAAAACCCCCGGTGCGCATGTGCATAAGTGAGCGGTCGATGTAGCGCAGGCGAGAGACGCCGGCGCTCGTTCCGTGCAGGCGGCACGACCACGGGTGCCGCAGAAACGCGTGGTGCACCGAGATGCAGATCGTGCGCACGCCGTCCCGCCAATCAGTGGCAGTTGGCGCGAGATCAACCTGTGCCCAGACCAGGTCGGTCATCCCGCTGAGCACGTCATCTTTGTTGGCGACGTGGTTGTAGAGCGACATCGCCTCGACTCCGAGCTTCGCGCCGAGCGTACGCATGCTGAGCGCCTCGACTCCCTGCTCGTCGGCAAGCTCGATCGCCGCAGCGAGAACGCGTGCGCGGGTGAGAGTGGGCCGATCCATAAATGCTCCTTGACGTACTTACGCCGTAAGTCTAATCTCGAAGGCGTACATACACTGTAAGTCTCGGGAGCCAGAATGCGCGCAATCACCTACGACACCTACGGATCTCCCGACGTGCTCACCGTCGACGACATTCCCGTGCCCGAGCCCACCGAGAGCCAGGTGCTCATCGAGGTCAAGGCGGTCGGCCTCAACCCGTTCGACTGGCACCTCTACCGCGGCGAACCGTACCTCGTGCGTATGGACGGCGCCTGGCGCCGCCCCAAAAAGAAGTACACAATCGGGGCGGATGTCGCGGGAACGGTCGTCAAGGTCGGGTCCCAGGTGACGCGCTTCAAGCCCGGCGACGAGGTCTACGGAGAGATCGGCCGCGGAGGGTGTGCCGACTTCGCCGCAACGTCGCACCTCAATCTCGCGCTCAAACCGGCATCCATCTCGTTTGAAATCGCGGCGGCCTCGCTCATGGGTTCGTTCACCGCGCTGCAGGGGCTGCGAAACAGCGGCAAGCTCGTCGCGGGGCAGACGGTGCTGGTCAACGGCGCAAGTGGGGGAGTGGGCCACATGGCCGTGCAGATCGCGCGTGCGCTCGGGGCCTCCCGCGTGGTCGCGGTCTGCAGCACAGGCAAGCTCGACATGGTGCGCGGCCTGGGTGCCGACGAGGTGATCGACTACACCGCAGAAGACTTCACGCGCCGCGGCGAACGCTTCGATCTCATCTTCGACACGGTCGGAACGCGACGCCTCAGGGCGATTCGTCGTGCGCTCGTTCCCGGCGGAACCTTCGTCACCGTCGGAAGCATCAGCCGCGGCAAACTCCTCGGCCCCGCGCGCTTTATGTTCGGCACGCTCATCGCCGGCGCGTTCGTGCGCGAAAAGGTCGCGGCGCTCACCGACACGCAGGCAACGCCCGAAGACTTCGCCCTGTTGTCAGGCTGGTTGGATGCCGGGACCGTGCGTCCGGTGATCGACGCTGTGTATCCGCTCGAGTCGACCGCCGATGCGATGCGCCAGGTTGAGGGTGGTCGGGTTGGCGGGAAGGTCGTGGTGTCGATTTGAGCCCGCTCGCCCCGAACTGGGGTGCCGAGCGAACCGCCGCCGCCGATAGCGTGACTTTGAAGAGTCCGCAGTGGGGAGCGTATCGCGAGTGTCCGATCTCAGATCTCGTTTGCCCGCTCAGGGGCTGATGCAGCGCACGCTCGAATTACATCCGCCGGGCTATTACACGCCGGCCGGTGACGCGCAATCTTGGTACAAAGGCGCGCTCGGTGAGATCGCCGTCGCTGGCGTTCTCGCGAGGCTCGGGCCAGAGTGGACAGTTCTGCATTCGGTGCCGGTTGGGCGCGCCGACTCGGACATTGATCACGTCGTCATTGGGCCGGCTGGAGTTTTTACGATCAACTCCAAAAATCACGCAGGCCAGAAAATTTGGATCGCCGGCCGTGGACTCTTGGTGTCCGGCAACAAGACGAGTTATATTTCCGCCGCGATATCCGAGGCGGCTCGGGCTGAACTAGCTTTGAGTAAATTCTCTGGGCTCACAGTTCCGGTGACTCCCATCATTGCGTTGGTTAACCCCGGTCCCCGAACGGTGAAGGCTCCGGCCGATGGTGGAGTTCGCGTCGTCGCCGACTGGGAGTTGCTTGACGTGCTCGATACTCATCGGGTCTTCAGCGACGAGCAACTGCATCGGATTGTGTCTGTGGCGACTCGCGCACAGACCTGGCACGAGAGTCCCGCCCCAGAGGTTGATCCGCGTCTCCTTGCCATCCACTTCAACGCGATCATGGCGCGTGAACTCCAGGGTTCCCGGCCTGCTCCAGCGAATGCGAAGTCTCTAACGACTGCAGCGGCGGGGCGTCCGAACAAGCCTCGTGGATTTGGTTGGAGGTTGCTGAGCGCCATCGGCGACGCGCTTGAACCTACCCCCGCGCCACGGTCGCGTGGCCGATCGCGCAGAAAGAAGAACGGCGTCGGCGCTGAGCTTCTTACGGGGCTCTTGGGAATCGGGCTCGCATGGTTCCTGCTTGTGGTCGTCATGCCCGTTGTCCTCGCGAGTTTGCAGGGCAGCAGATAGTCATTGAATCTGGTTACTAATGGGCGGCCGCTGCGAACCGACGCGCAAGAGTCTCAAACGCGTCCTTCAGCTCCGCAGGTCCCACCACCTCGACCTCCGCATCGAAGCGACCGAGCGACGCGGCAAGTCCCACCCACGACCACGACCCGACGGTGTACTCGGTGCGATCCGCGTCCACGGCCGAGGCGACCCCGTCACCCACGTACGGCTGCACCTCGCTCAGTGGAAGGTGCAACACGACCGTGCCCGTGCACGGCCACGCGTCGACCTGCGACGAGCCCTTGAACCTCGCCGCGACGTAGGCTCGCGCGTCTCCACCGGGAACCGACCGCGGCGCGAACCGTGGCCCGGTCGGCGTGCGCGGTGCAATGCGGTCGGCGCGGAAGATGCGCCAGTCGTCGCGCTCGAGATCCCACGCGACGAGGTACCAGCGCCCGTCTGAAGCGACGACATGGTGCGGCTCGACCCGCCGCGGAGAAGCATCAGAGCCCTCGTACTCGAACCGAAACACTTCCCGAGCCCGCACTGCGGACGACACCGCGATGAGTACATCGGGCGACACAGAGGTCGCGACGCCGCCCCGAGGCAGTGTCTCGAACGAGACCGCATCGAGCCGGTGCCGCAGTCGCGACGGCATGACTTGGCGCACGGTCGTCAGTGCTCGCAGCGCGGCCTCTTCGATTCCCGCGCCCGTCGCGGTCGCAGACTGCAACGCGACCGTCAGGGCCACGACCTGATCGTCGTCGAAAAGCAGGGGAGGCAGTTCGGTTCCGGCATCCAATCGATAGCCACCTTCTGGCCCCATCGTGGCCTGAATGCGATAACCCATCTCGCGCAGCCGGTCGACATCGCGACGCACGGTGCGGTGGCTGATTTCGAGCCGTTCGGCAAGCAGGGCACCCGGCCAGTCGCGCCTCGTCTGCAGCAGCGACAGCAGATTGAGCAGCCGCGACGTCGTCGTTGTCATGGCTCAAGAATAGTTTGCATCTAGGACAAAAACTGTCCTAGACGGCTGCGAGAGTGGTTCTTCGCCGGGCAAGCGCCCGGCACCATCCCACCCAAGGAGTCACTCATGTTCGCAGTTCTGACCGACATCAACTGGTTCGCCGTCATCGTCTCGACCCTCATCTTCGCCGTGATCGGCGGTGTGTATTTCACCGCCCTCGTTACCAAGCCCTACGCGGTCGCCCTCGGCAACGTCGGTAAGCAACTCCCCAAGCCCGGTGCGATTGTCATCGTCGGACCAATCGCTTCAGCCCTCGTCGTTGTCATCACGAGTGCGGTTCTGCTTCGAGCGCTCTCGGTGGAGACCCTGGGTGACGGAATTGCCTTCGGACTTATCGTGAGCGTCGGCTACCTTGTCGCCCAGACTTTCACCATCGCGATCAACCCGAACTTTCCGCGCCCGGTGCTCTACACGCTCATCAACGCGCCGTACTTCATCGTCTGCACCGTCGCCGCGAGCATTGTTCTGACTCTGTGGCGCTAGCCGCTTGACCTTGACCAAAGGGCAACCCGCAGGCTGTTGTGCGACAGGATGGATGACAGTCATCCAACGAGGGAGCGGAGCGCATGAGCGACCAACGCATGAGCATCGGCGAGTTTTCGCGCCGGTCGTCGCTGTCGCCCAAGGCGCTGCGGTTGTACGAGCGTGAGGGGCTTCTGGTTCCCGAGCGTGAAGACAACGGCTATCGCAGCTATGACACCGAGCAACTGCGCGATGCGCGGGTGATCCGGCTGCTGCGGCGTCTCGACATGCCGTTGCAGGCGGTGCGCGATGTTATTACCGCGCCCGCCGGGCAACAGGGTCAGCGCGTCGACGATTATTGGAACGCGGTCGAGAGCCGCGTCATCCAACAGCGTTCGCTTGCTGTGCACGCCCTCGAGTCCCTGTTTGGTCGAAAGGAGAATCACCCCATGTTTGAAATTCAGGAGAGAGATGTCGCCGAAGAGCGGGTACTCACCGAGCAGGCGCACCTGACGGTCGGTCCGTTGACCGACTGGATCAGCTCGGCGTTCGGCCGTCAGCACAGCACCGGGCTTGCCACGGGAGTTTCGAGCGTCATTTTTCACGGCGAAGTCAATGAAGATAGCGACGGACCCGTTGAGGCACTGACCATCATCGACGCCGACGCGAAGACTGACCTACCCACGCGAATCGATGCGGCGCGGCACGAGGCGTTCACCCGCATCACGAAGCGGCAGGTCGCGTTCCCCGAGATTCTCAGTGCCTACGACGCCGTCGAAACCTGGATCGCTCAGAATGGCCGCACGCAGATCGGGTCTCCGCGCGAGGTCTACTTCACGGATTGGGATGCGGCGGGCGACGACGACGAGGTGTGCGAGATCGCGTTCCCGATCGAGTAGCCCCCGACGGACGCGAGTTCGGGCGACGGCGCGCTCAAGAGCGAGCTCCGTCGCCCGAAACCACGTCCGCGGTGAAATTGGGTAGCGCTGCCCATAGTTGGCGCACGCCGGCGCGGGTTAGTGTTGAGCAGTTGTCAAAGCACGGGGGAAACACATGTCTGACGGTTCCGGTTCGATTCCTGCTGCGTGGTTCCCGGATCCCGATGGTGGCCCAGGGCAGCGCTACTGGGATGGCACCCAGTGGACCGAGCACTACCACCCGCCGCGCACCCAGCAGTTTGCGCCGCCGGCGGCGAACACGCAGGTCGGGATGGCGCCAGCCGCGAGCGCAGCGCCAGCAAGCGCCGCGAACGCCGAGCCCGCGAACACCGGCCCCGCGACATCCACTCAGAATTTTGCTCCTCCGGCAGCCGGCAGCCAGATCGTCGCACCGCCGCCGAAGAAGAAGCGCACGGCGCTCATCCTCAGCATCATCGCGGGTGCGCTCGTGCTGCTCATTGGCGTGCCGTCGTTTGTCATCTGGGGCGTTCCGGCGATCGAGGCGAGCCACGGTTTCACCGGTGCGGTCATCAATGACCCCGACTGGGACTACGCGTACACCGAAGAGATGATCGGCATTGAGCGCGATCATGAGTTTGAGTACCCGGTCGACTTCGATTACGACGAGGTTGAAAAGCAGTACCCGGCCCCGGGACTCGACGAGTCGGAAGGCTTCTACGACCGGCACTTCGCGTTCGAGGTCTTCGCCGACGCCGCTCTCACCAAGACCGTCAACGCCACGATTCTTCAGTACGACCCGGGCGAGCCCGTCGTCATCATGCCGGGTACCCAGGTCGGAGCCTATGGCCCCGACATGACCGGGCCATTCGACATAATCGATGAGGAGTTCGGTGGCTGGGGGCTTCACGCGGAGTACTTTCTCGTTCGCAAGATCGACGCCGCTGGCAACCTTCTCGACAAGCCTGTCGTCACTCGCTTCACAGCAAAGAGCGAGATCGAAGCACCGGTTGTGAGTTTCAGCACGCCCGACAACGACGGCAACCTCACCTTCGAGTGGAACGCGGTCGAAGGGGCAACCGAGTACTACGTCATTCGATCCAATCAGAGCATGGAGGGCGGCTCACGCTCGTTCTCGCGTCTCGCGGCGACGAGCGACCTCACGTGGTCGAGCTCCGAAACGTCGTACAAGAACGATGTAGCTCCGTGGCTGCTTGAGCAGAACTCCGAGATGCGGCTCTACGACTACGCGAGCTCTGACACGGTTGAGCTCGGCTGGGGTAGCGCAGGTTCGTCAGAGGGCTACGACTACGGCGTCATCGCGACAGACGGCACCCACTTCTCGCCGTACAACACCTACGACGCCGCAGAGGTCTCTGCGTCGTTGCCCTTCGAAGTCGCTTACGGCGCCTCGAAGAAAGCCAAGAAGTGGGGCAAGAGCGGTTACATCGAGGGCATCGAGAACGTTCAGAGAGAGCTATTTTTCACATCGTTGGATGGCGCGACCCGATCGACATCGGCCTACATCGACCCGACAGAAACGGTTACCAAGTACAAGGACCGCTGGGTGGTCTCGCTGCGCGGGCGTGGCACAGATCTCGGCCAGTGGATTCCGATTCTGCGACGCTCTGAACCCGACATCGACAAGGCGATCGCGCGATTCAATGAAGAAGTTGAGTCGACGGCGCCTACGACCGGCATGCCAACGATCGGTCTTGTGTCGGCGCCCGTCGACGAGTTTGCGACACCGGTCAAGGAAGCTCCCGCTACCGACTACCCGATCTACGGAAGCAACGATTACGCGAAGTTCCTCGCACAGCACTTCGTCGGGCACACGCAGGTCATCGACATCTCTGACTACCAGGGCAAGCCCGGTATGCCCGACGTGTGGGATGCCGCCAACGAGGCGCGCTACCAGAACCCGTATGCCATCAGCGTGAGCGGTTGGTCGCTGCGCGGCACCGATCTCAGCATCTCGTACACCTTCTCGAAAGACGAAACTGTGGAGATCCAGAAAGAGATCAACGACAAGGTGAACAAGGTTGTGGGCTCTGTTGTGAAGGATTCGATGAGCGACAAAGAGAAGGTCACCGCGCTCAACAACTGGATCACCAAGAACGCCGAGTACGACTACGACGCGCTCGCCGGGCTCGAAGAGACCGGGTCGATCCCAGACGAATACGCTCACGCGTGGACGGCTAAGGGAATTCTCGTCGACGGCATCGGCGTCTGCGCAAGCTACGCCTACGCGTTCAACGCGCTGGCCAACGCCGCCGGTGTCGAGAGCGTCGTCGTCAACGGCGACGTGAAAGAGGGTGGCGCTCACGCGTGGAACAAGGTGAAGGTCAACGGCAAATGGCGCGCTGTCGACCCGACCTGGAATGACTCGCCGGTTGCCAACGAATTCTTGATGATCACTGACAAGCAGTTCACCGGACCCTCTGCCCGGGTTCAAGGCAAGGAGTGGATGATGGACCTCGACATTAACGACTACAAGACCCGATGACCCTCAACTTCGCGGCCGAGCTCGAGCAGGTCACCCAGCACTGGACGCCCCGCGTGGTCGGGCAAGTCAACGACCAGTACATCAAGGTTGCGAAACTGCTGGGCGAGCTTGTCTGGCACGATCACGCCAACGAAGACGAGCTGTTCATCGTCGTTTACGGAACGCTCGTGATCCAGCTCGAGGGCCGCGACGATGTTGTGCTTGGCCCGGGGGAGGCGTTCGTCGTTCCGGCGGGCGTGCAGCACAACCCGGTTGCAGCCGAAGAAGCGGGAATCGTGCTGATCGAGACGGTGTCGACGAAGCACACGGGCGACGTCGAGAGCGAGCGCAGTGTGCCGATCGAGCGACAGCTCGGCGGCAACTGACCCCCCAACTAACGTATTTCGGACAAACTAACGCGCCGATGCACGCGAGTGTGTCCGAAAACCGTTAGGTGCGGGTGAGCTGCGGCGGGTGCCAAACAGGCTTCGCTTGCCGTATCTTGCACAACAAGCTAGCTTGTAAAGCATGACAGTGGATGTCGCCACTCAGCTTCGCAAGGGCGTTGTCGAGTCATGCATCCTCGGCTTGCTTGAGCGAGAGCCGATGTACGGCTGGCAGCTCTCGGAGACGCTCGTGGGGCAGGGCATGATCGCGAGTATTGGCAGCCTGTATCCGATTCTGTCGCGGCTCAAGGCACAGCAGCTCGTCTCGAGCTACGAGGTCAGCTCTGATGCTGGCCCGACGCGCAAGTATTACCGGCTGACGCCAGCAGGCGAGCGTCACCTCGACAACTTTCGGCTGCAGTGGGCGAGCTTTGTTCCTGCCGTTGACACGCTCACTGCAACCACACGATCCGCAAAGGACGCCTCGCATGACTGACACCGCAGCAATGACCTACCTGCTCGAACTTTCCGATGCCCTCGCTAGCGAATCGCCCCAGGTGCGCCGCGACATCGTTGCCGGCGTGCGTGAAGAACTCGAGGGACTTGACGCCGAACAGACCGCGGCGAAGATTGTGGAGTTGGGAGACCCAGCGTTCATTGCTGCGAGTGCCCGCGAAGAGCAAGCGCCGGTGCGCGTTGAGCCGATTGTGCAGCCACCCGAGGTCGGTGCACCGCTGCCGACCGCCGAACCGCGGTGGCTGTCGCTCGTCGCGGCAGTGCTCGTGATGCTCGGCGGAATTGTGGTGCCCTTTGTGGGCTGGGTAGCCGGTATCGCCGTCATGTGGACATCGAAGGCATGGATGCGACGCCAGAAGCTTGTCGTGACGATTCTGCCGGTCGCGGTATCGCTGATAGTAGTTGCGATAGCTGTCGTGGTCGAGATGTGGTCGGGAGGGGTGCACGGCGGCGGGCTCGACGGTTTTAACAACCCGCTGCTGCCGACTGTTTTCGACCAGGTCTGGGTTTGGTACTTCGTCTCACTCTTTATGGCTTTTGCGACAGGCATCTGGCTGCTCGCCACCGCGAAGAAAGACTAGCTAGCGCGCGTTCACCACCGTGACCCGTGGCCCCTGGGTCTCGATGTCTGCGACGTAGGCCGGGTCGACAACGTCGTCGGTGATGATGTTATCGACCTCGCCCAGGGTCGCGATGCGTCCGAATTCTTCGCGGCCGAACTTCGAGTGGTCGGCGAGCACAACTGTGCGCCGCGCGGCCTTCATAAACGCGGTCTTGACCGTGGCCTCACCGAGGTTGTGCGTTGTGATGCCGCGCTCGGTTGAGACGCCGTCAACGCTGAGAAAGGCTGCGTCGATGGTGATGCGCTCGACCTCGCTCGCCGTCCATGGTCCGACTGCCGAGCGGGAGTTCGACTGGATGATGCCGCCGAGTTGCATCACCTGCACGTCGTGGTGGTTGGCGAGCATCGACGAGACGAGCAGCGAGTAGGTCACGACAGTGAGCTTGCGATCGATCGGGATGAGCTCGGCGAGCTTAATCGTCGAGGTGCCGGCGTCGATCGCGATGGTGCTGTTGTCGGTCACCGTCGCGTAGGCCGCTTGGGCGATCGCGATCTTCTCTTTTGAATAGAGATTGCCGCGGTCGGTGACGGGGGAGCTGAACGAGACCCGCTCAACCCGCTGGGCACCGCCGTGGGCGCGACGTACGAGCCCGCGCTTTTCGAGGTCAGTCAGATCTCGACGTGCAGTTTCGCGCGTGATGCTGAATCGTTCGGCGAGATCTTGCACTCCGACCCAGTCTTCTTGCCGGATGAGCTCAAGGATTTCCTGTTGACGCTCCGCTGCGTACATTGTTTTCCTTCATTGCCAAATAAAAACAGATTAAGTCGGGTTAGTTTATGTCCGAAAATTTGGTTTTGTTCGTTCTTTATGCGTAACATACGTATGCAAACACAAAAACGGCACTGAAGACATAGTGCCTTACGTGACTGCTTGATCAGGGTTGATCCGCACAGCGGCTCGCCAGAACACACGGAGCCAATGTTGCCATTCCCCACCCGAACCCACGGCTCGAGCGTCGCTCGCCGGTTCGCAACACCCTCCGTCTCACGACCTTCCTTCCGCACCCCCGATGCGCTCGTTTTCGAGCGCGCTCTTCCGATTGGAAATTGAGAAATGAAGCAGGTTGTCTACCACGGCATCGAAGACGTCCGAGTTCAGGAGGTCGACATCCCCACCGCCGGCCCCGGCGAGATCGTTGTGCAGAACAAGGTCACGCTGACCTGCGGCACCGACGTGAAGATGTTCATGCGTGGCTACCGTTACGACCCGCCCCACCTCATCGGGCACGAGGCATCCGGTGTCGTTTACGCGATTGGCGAGGGCGTCACGAAGTTCGCAGTGGGCGACCGCGTTGTCGCGCACAACACAGCTCCGTGTCACAAGTGCTACTACTGCAAGAAGCACCAGGAGTCGATGTGTGAAGACCTTCCGTCGAACCTCGGTGCGTACGCCGAGTACCAGCTCATCCCGGCGAACATCGTTGCCGAGAACACCTTCATCCTCCCCGACGAGATGGACTACGAGCAGGCAGCGCTTATGGAGCCGCTCTCGTGTGCTGTCTACGGCACGAGCGAGGTTCCGATCGAGCTCGGCGATACGATCGTCGTCAACGGCTGCGGCCCCATCGGCCTGATGTTCGTCAAGCTCAGCACGCTGCGCGGCGCTCGCGTCATCGCTACCGACGTCAACGAGAAGCGCCTCGAGCTCGCCCGCAAGCTCGGCGCGGTCGAGACAGTTCTTCTCGGCGAGGGCGTCGACCAGGTGCAGGCAGTTCGCGACCTCACCGAAGACAAGCGCGGCGTCGACATCGCTATCGAGGCGACCGGCCTTGCCATCGTCTGGAACATGGCGTTCGACATGGTGCGCCCCGGCGGAACCGTTCTCTTCTTCGGTGGCACTAAGAGCGGGTCGACAATCACTCTCGACTGCACCAAGTTCCACTACGAGCAGATCACCGCGAAGGGCATCTTCCACACGACGCCCATCCACGTAAAGGCCGCCTTCGAGCTGCTCAAGCTCAACGTCATCCGTCACGAAGACTTCGTGCAGAACTCCTATGACATCGACCACGTCGAAGACGCCATCCGTGAGCACTCGCGCGGCGAAGTTATCAAGAACTCGATCCGATATGCCTGAGGCCACCGTGACATCACTTCTTAGCCCCGAGTTCGTTGCCATCGACGTGGTCGCATCGTCACGAGAAGAACTTCTGAGCGCTCTCGCCGACGGCCTCGAGGCTGGCGGGTACGTGACATCCGACTACAAGCAGGCCGTTCTCGACCGCGAGGTGAAGTTTCCTACCGGGCTTCCCACTCTTGGGCTCAAGGTCGCAATTCCGCACGCCGACCCCGAGTACGTCAAGAAGTCGTTCATCAGCGTCGCGCGCCTCGCGCAGCCCGTGGACTTCGAAGAGATGGGGGGCAGCGGCTCAAGCGTCGCCGCCGACATCGTCTTTATGCTCGCGATCGCCGACGGCAAGTCGCAGCTCACGACCCTGTCGGCCCTCATCGGCATGTTCTCGCAGGAGGACATCATGTCTCGCCTTCGGGATGCCGCGACATCCACCGATTTGTTTACCGTCATCGACGACGAAATCCGTCGCTCAATCTAGTTAGGAGCACACCATGTCAAAGAACATCCTCGTCGCCTGTGGCGGCGGAATCGCAACCTCGCAGACGGTCGCCGTCAAGCTCGAAAACCTCATCGCCGACAGTGAACTGAGCGGCCAGGTGACCGTCGAGGCCATCAACATCAACCAGCTGCAGACCTACATCAAGTCGGCAGACATCTACGTCTCGATCGCGCAGCACGGCGAAGAGATCTACGACATCCCGACCTTCAGTGGCATTCCGTTTCTCACCGGAATCGGCGCCGACACGGAGTTCGAGAAGATCGTCGCGGCACTCAAGGCGTGACGTTCGCACCACCCCCACCAATCCGCTAAACCCAGCAGAAAGAACGGCACATGGATTTCATACAAGGAAGTTTGGAATACGTACAAATCTTCTTCCAGAGCATCATCGACCTCGGGGCGCCGGTGTTTCTTGCGCTCATCCTGACCATCCTCGGACTCATCTTCCGCATGAAGTTCACGCGAGCAGTATCGGCGGGCCTTACGCTCGGCGTCGCACTCGCGGGTATTGGTCTTGTTGTCGGCTACATGATCGACAACGTCGGTGCTGCCGCGTCGTCGTTCGTTGACAACACGGGAGTGAGCCTCACGGCTCTCGACATGGGTTGGCCGCCGGCACTCGGGCTCGCCTGGGGCTGGAAGTTCGCCTTCCTGATGTTCCCGATTCAGATCATCGTCAACGTTGTCATGCTCACGTTCAAGTGGACCTCGACCCTCAACGTCGACATGTGGAACGTCGGAAACAAGGTGCTCACGGCATTCCTCGTCTTCTTTGTGACCGACCAGGTCTGGCTCGGTTTCCTTGTTGCTGCTGCACAGGCGGTTCTCGAACTCAAGAACGCGGATGTCACCCGCTACCGTCTGCAGTCGCTGACAGGTATCCCGGGTGTATCGATGCCCCACCCGATGTTCCTGACCGGCATCTGGCTGTACCCGCTCATCAAGGTTATGGACCGCGTTCTTCCCGAGAAGACCAACATCGACGCTCAGAAGCTGCGCTCGAAGATCGGTATCTTCGGTGAGAACCACGTTATGGGCTTCATCATCGGTTGCTTGATCGGTGCGCTCGGTGGCTACAACATCAGCGAGGTTCTGACGCTGGGTATCCAGGCTGCTGCTGCCCTGACGCTCTTCCCGCTCGTTGCAAAGCTTTTCACAACCGCGCTTACGCCGGTGAGTGACTCGGCCCAGACGTTTATGAAGAAGCGCTTCGCGAACCGTGAGTTCACGATCGGTCTCGACTGGCCGATCATGGCTGGTCGTTCGGAGCACTGGCTGCTGATGATCCTCTCGATCCCGCTGCTGCTGCTCTACGCGCTCATCCTGCCCGGCAACATCGTTCTGCCGTTCGGTGGACTGATGAACATCTGCCTCATCGTTCCGCTGTTCTTCTTCACCCGCGGAAACTTCGTCAAGATGGCGATCGGTACCGTCATCGGTATCCCGATGCAGCTGTACGTGGCCTCGTACTTCGCGCCCTACTTCACCTCGCTCGCCGAGTCTTCGGGAGACGCACTTGCTCCCCAGGGCCAGCTTCTCGCCTGGTTCGGTATGGACATCTCTGAGCTGCGCTACATCATCGTCTCCGCTGTTCAGGGTGAGTGGACTGGCATCGCACTGCTCGTCGCGACAGTGGTTCTCGCTTTCTTCTACTTCCGTGGAATGCGCAAGGACGACCTGAAGATCAAGACCGAGCTCGGCCTCGACGAGCCGGAGGTCGCCCCGACCCCCGTCGTCGAAACCGCTCCGGTTGTCTCGGTTGACGCAACCGAGGTCGACAGCGCGACAGCAACCAAGGCCAAGGCCTAAGAAGGGAACAAACCCATGACTGACAAGAAGATCCTCAAAAAGGTGCTGTTCTTCAGCACACTCGCCCTCGCGGTTGTGTTTCTCATCATCGGGTTCGCCACCTGGAACCCCCTGCTCAGCCTGTGTGCCCTCGGCCTCGGTATCGGTCTCACCCGGTTTCTCGACGTCGTTGGTATCACGACCGGCCAGGCCAAGGGCTGAGCTCGGTTTTATCTGAACGTGTGACGCGACGGGCGTCTACAGACCCCGTCGCGTCACACCCCAGTTGCCTCACACAAAGATTGGTTATCCCCGTGTCATTTTCTGCAGAAGTTTCCCGCATCATCGACCCGCTGATCGACGCTTGCGCGACTATCTACCGCTACGGTTGGGCCGAGAACCACGCGGGAAATCTGAGCTACCGGCTCGACGCCGACGAGGTCGCGCAGTTCCCGCGCAACTCTGACCCGCGTTCCTTCACTTTTCCGACGCCCTTTGCTGCTCTCGGCGGGCAGTCGTTTATCGTCACGGCGGCGGGTAGCCCGTTCCGCCTTCTCGAGGGTGCGCCGCAGGTGCACCTCGGCCTCATCACGCTCACCGACGACGGCTCCGGCTACTCGATCATCTGGGGCTTCACGAGCGGCAAGGTGCCGACGAGTGAATTGCCCGCGCACCTTCTCGGCCACCAGGAGCGCCAGGTCGCGCACCCCGACAACCGCGTCGTTCTGCACTGCCACGCGACGAACGTTGTTGCCATGACCCACATTCACGAGCCTGACGAGGGCGCCATGACGCGCACGCTGTGGTCGACAAACTCCGAGTGCGTTCTCGCGTTTCCCGACGGCATCGGGCTGCTGCCCTGGATGGTCTGCGGTACCGACCTCATCGGTCGCGAGTCGGCACAGAAGTTTCGTGATTCGCGTCTCGTCATCTGGTCGCAGCACGGTGTGCTCGCGTCGGGCGCCTCGATCGACGAGACCCTCGGTCTTATCGAGAGCGTCGAGAAGGCCGCAGAGGTCTACCTTCTGACTGTCGGTCGCGCAGAGCACTCGATCAACGATGGACAGTTGCGTGAGCTCGCTGTCGCGTTCAAACTCTCACCGAGAGAAGATCTTCTGCCGCTCGTCGCACCCGCTCTTTAGGAACTCACAATGGCCACTCGATTTCTCCTTGACTCACCATCGCCCATTCGCGAGTCTCTGCGCGGCCTCGCGCTGACCCACGCGGGTGACCTCGCCGTCAGCCTCAACCCGCTGTTTGTCTACGGAACTCGCCGGGCACCGGAGCGCACCGTTGCTCTCGTGAGCGGCGGCGGCGCGGGACACGAGCCCTTGCACGCCGGGTTTGTGGGAGTCGGCGGACTCGACGCGGCCTGCCCCGGAGAAATCTTTACGTCGCCCCACAACCGTCAGATCTTCGACGCGAGCAAGAAGGTCGCCCTGCCGGGTGGCGTTCTGCAGATCGTCAAGAACTACACGGGTGACCGCATCAATTTCGCGATTGCCGCCGAACGTCTGCGCGCCGAGGGTCTGTCAGTTGCCTCAGTTCTCGTCGACGACGACCTCGGCAGTGAGCGCGAAGGAAGCGACGTTGGCCGCCGTGGCACAGGAGCGACAGTGGTGGTCGAAAAAATCCTGGGCGCGGCGGCCGACGTTGGCTATTCCCTCTCTCAACTCGAGAGCCTGGGCAACGCTGTTGTCGCGGCCTCGCGCACACTCGCCGTCGCTAACGCGGCGCACTCGACGCCCGCGACGGGCGAACCCGCGTTCGACGTCACTCCGGGCAACCTCGAGTACGGCGTCGGAATCCACGGCGAGACCGCGGCGCAGAGCATCGCGCAACCGCCGCTCGAAGCCCTGGTCACGCGGATGGTTGGCGAATTGGTTGCGGCCGCGCCATCCGATCGCTATCTGCTCTTTGTCAGCGGACTCGGCGCCACAACCGCCCTCGAACTTCAGCAGATCGTCGCTGTCGCCCAGCGCTCGCTCGTGGCAATCGACCGCGAGGTTGTCAGCGCGGTTGCGGGAACGTACATTTCGGCGCTGGACATGGCTGGCTTCTCGATCACACTGACCGGGGTGGATGACGCGTGGCTGCCGTTCTGGTTCGCCGAACATGAGACTTCTCTGCCAACCCCGCTACCGGCTAGTGCAGTGATTCTCGAAGACGCTGAGTCTGCGTCGGTCGAGGGTGCCGCTGTGCCCGACGGTTTTCTTTCGCGCCTCAACGAGGTCTTCTCGTCGCGCCGCGATGCCCTCAACGAACTCGACCAGAAGGCCGGCGACGGCGACATGGGCAGCAACCTTGCCTCGGGCATGGCGACGGCTGTGCGCAACTACGTGCCCGCCGACGGCACGCTGAGCGCAGACCTTCGGGCCATCGCCGACGCATTTCTCGACGCCGTGGGCGGCTCGAGTGGGCCGCTGTTTGGGCTCGTGTTCCAGTCGCTCGCCGCGTCGACTGCCTCGGCATCTGACCTGCCGGCGGCAATTCGCGCGGGTCTCACCGAAGGGCTCACCGCAGTGAAGCGCGTCGGCGGCGCCCAACCCGGCGACCGCACGCTCATCGACGCTTTGCACCCCGCGGTGCAGTCGACCTTTGACGCTGCGGCCGTGCGAGCAGCGATCGACGGCGCATCGCACACGCGCGAACTCATCGCCCGCCGCGGTCGCGCGAGCTATGTCGGCGCTCGCGCCGTCGGACACCCCGACCCGGGTGCGGTTGCCGTTGCGCTGCTGCTCACGGCTCTGCTCGAACACGTTTCTGGTGACGATGTCACATCACTCTGGGCAGCGGCAGACGCCGTTGTCGCATCCTGATCCTTTGGAGAACAACATGCCCGAACGCACAGCAACCATCGCGGCCTCGGCCGGACTTCACGCGCGGCCCGCTGCCACATTTGTGCAGGCGGTCAACGCTTCGGGCGTTCCCGTGATGATCTCGCTCGAGGGCGGAGTCGCGAAGAACGCCGCGAGCATCCTGGCGGTGCTGAGCCTGGGTGCAGGCCAGGGCGCCACGGTCACGCTCGCGTCAGACGACGAGGCAGTGCTCGACAGTCTCGTGACGGTGCTCGAGACCGCCGACGAAGGTCACTAACCCAGCTCGAACTCGGTCGCTCCGAAACGATCGCCGTTGACCTGAACCTCAATGGCGTGCGCTCCGGGGTAGTGCACGCGCGTTGTCATCTGCTTGAAGGTGTGGCGCTTGCTGACGCTCACTGTCGCGCCGGGCGCGACAGTCGGGGTCGCGAGCTTGAAGACCTTAGGGGCGCGGGTTCCGTTGGCCTTGACGTAGTGCACAACGTAGTCGATGGCGAGCTGCGCAGGTTCGGTGCCGTCGTTGGTGACGTCGAACGAGAACGCGAGCGTGCCCGGCAGCGCGACCTCGAGCGCGTCAAGCACGGGATCCGACACGCTCACGGTCGCGGCACGAAAGCCCATGAGTTCAAGCGCCGGTGTGTAGCCGCGCTTGATGAGCGTGCGCAGGGCATGCCGCACAAGTTGGGGTGTTGTGTCGACGGGAGCGTCGAGCCAGCGCGCCGCCGTCTCGACGACGAGCTCAGGGTTCTGCCGCGCGAGGTCGTTGAGATGATTGGCAACCGAGCGTCGCACGTAGTCGCTCTCATCGCGGTACAGCGCGTCGAGAATCGGCAGCGTCGCCTCGGGCGTCTTCAGCAGAATCGGCACGCGAACGGCCCACGGCAGAAACGGTCGGGTGCCCTCGCTCGCAAGCCGACGCACGTGTTCGTCATCGCTCTGCGTCCAAACCTGAATCGCGTCGAGCGCGCGCTCGGGATGCACGGCGAGCAGCCGACGAATTGAGAACTCACTCGTGAGCCGCGGCGTGATCTCGCCGAGCAACTCGAGCCCGTCGTCGAACGCCTCAAGCGACGCATCGGCAAGCGCTGCCGAGACCACCGTCTCGGCGATGGGCCACATCGTCCAGCCACGAAAGTCGGCGCGGGTGAGCGCCCGGCGCACGAGAGCCGCGACATCCACGTAGCCGGTGGGAAGGTCGGCGAGCAGGGCCGCGCTCACGTGATCGGCGCGTTCGCGAAGGCTCAGTTCGTCGAGCTGGCCCGCGGCCTGTTGCAGCGTCGGTAATTCAGGAGATCCGCTCGCGATGAGCTGCGCCTCGAGTCGCTCGAGCACGAAACGATTTATCAGTTCATTCATTGCGCCCATGGTGGTTCCGAGTCTAGAAGGGGCCAACGACATAGACTTCGACCGATGACTGACACGAGCTCGACCCCGCCGACCACCGCTCTCAAGTCGGGAATGTACTGGCGCAAGAACAAGCTTCTCGGTCACCTGTGCCCTCCCGGCATTCTGACCCTTGATGCAGATCTCCTGAGTTTCCGAACCGCGACCGAGACCATCTTCAGCGCGCGGGTCGCCGACGTCTCGGCGGCATTCAGTGGCTGGGGCACACTGACGATCCGGGTGGACGGCGCGACCTACGACTTTGTCGGAACCGCGGGCGACATGTCACAGGAGTTCGAACCCGTGCTGCGCAAAGAGCTGCTCGACGCGACTCGCGACAGGCGCGCGGGAGCGGCGCTCAACGTCGTTAGCGGAGTCGCCCAAGCGCTCGCATCAGCCACAGCCCTCGCCGACCTGGCCGGTACCGCGGCGTCTGCTGGAAAGTACTCGGCTGGAGTCAAGGTGCTCAAGCAGTGGCCGCCCGTTCTTGAGGCAGCGGGTGCGAAGGTCACGTCGAAGAAGCCGAACAACCTTTGGTGGCTCTACGGCGGGCTCGCGGCGATTCTGCTCGTGGGCGCGATCATCGCGCTCCTGACGCGCTAGTCGCGTTTCTCGCTAGACGTAAGTCTCGATCGCCCAGTCGGAGATCCACGACAGCACGGGAGTCGTGAACACGGCGAAGACGATGATGTTCGCCATAACGGTTACCCAGAACACCGCACGAAACGACATCTTGCGTGTCTTGTGCCGCAGCAGTTCTTGGGCCAGAAGGCCGCCCGGCCACCCGCCAATGAGTCCGAGGGCCAGCAGCGACGGCTCGGCGATGCGCCAGCCCCCACTCGTCGCCGCCGACTTGTCGACAGCGTAGGCGGCGAAGGTCACGATGCTCGCGCTCACGTAGAGCACCGGAACAAAGAGCGGCAGCTCCCACGTCGTCGCGATAAATACGTAGAACAGAACAAACGCGGCAACGACGATGTAAGCGGCGAGGCGCAACGAACGTTTGCTTTGCTTGGATGTCGCGGGGCGATCCGACACGACCCCCACCGCGCGCTCTTTGCCCTCGGGTGTGGTCTCGCGGATGAACTCGAGACGATCGCCGATGCGCGGGCGCTGGGCCCCTGGCGCAAAGGCCGAGATGTGCACAAAAACGTCGGGTTTACCAGTGGCGGTGATGAAGCCGAAGCCGCGGTCATCGCTCCAACGCGCGAGAGTTCCCACTTCGCGCGCCGTCTTTGATGCCATCACTTGATCGTAGACGCGCGTAGCGGAGAACTCTTCCGGCAGGCAGCTTTGCCCTACAACTGGGGCAGACGGGTCGGTGCCCACGCCCGATCGGCGCCCGGTAGCCTGAATGAGCCATGCCCCGCCTCACACTGCTTTCGCCCCAACTGCGCTGGACCACAATCGGTTCCATCGCGCTCATCTTTCTCGGAGCGTTCGAGTCGCTCGCTGTAACCACGATCATGCCGACCGTGAGTCGCGAGCTCGACGGCCAGGCGCTCTACTCGCTCGCGTTCTCGGGCACGCTTGCCGCGAGCATCGTCGGCACGGTCGTCGCGGGCGGCTGGGCCGATCGCCGCGGTCCGTCGAAGCCGCTTATCGTCGCCATGGCCATCTTTGTGGTCGGGCTCATCCTCTCCGGAACCGCCGAGAGCATGGTCGTCTTCATCGTCGGACGTTTTCTGCAGGGGCTCGGATCCGGCGCGATCATCGTCGCGCTCTATGTTGTCGTCGGCCGTCTCTACCCCGCCGAGCTGCACCCGAAGATCTTTGGCGCCTTCGCCGCGGCGTGGGTGCTGCCGTCGCTCGTCGGCCCGCCCGTCGCCGGATTCGTCGCTGACACAACGAGCTGGCACTGGGTGTTTCTCGGTGTCGGCGTGCTGGTGTTTCTCGCGGCGGCGTTCATCGCGCCGGCGATTCGCCAGCTTGCGGGCATGGTCGTCGAACCAGCCGTCCTGTCAAAGTTCGGCTGGACCCCGATTTGGGCGATCGTCGTTGCGATCGGCGTCGTCGGCGTGAGTCTCGGCGGCCAGCTGCCTGGAGCACTCGCGCCGATCATCATCGTGGCCGCGTTCGCGGTCATCATCATCGCGCTGCGACCCCTCGTTCCGCGCGGAACCCTGCTAGTTCTTCGTGGACTACCGTCGACCGTTCTGCTGCGTGGAGCCTTCGCCGCCGCGTTCTTCGCGACCGAGGTCTACCTGCCCCTGATGCTCAACGAGCGGTATGGCCTGTCGTCGTCAGTCTCGGGCCTGATTCTCACGGTCGGGGCCGTCTCGTGGGCGCTCGGTTCTGAGATCCAGAGCCGCATGGGCGAGCGGATGTCGCATGACAACGCCGTGCGCATCGGCGCCGCCGTACTGCTCATCGGAGTCGCCACCCAACTCGTTACGGCGTTCTTCGTTCTCTCGCCGATCGTGGCCGCCGCAGGCTGGTTCTTCGCCGGGGCCGGCATGGGCCTCGTCTACCCGCGCATCTCGACGCTCGTGCTGTCGTACTCGACCGAGGGCAACCAGGGTTTCAACAGCTCGGCGATGTCGATCTCCGACAACGTGGGCGGTGCGACGACCATCGCCTTCGCCGGACTGCTCTTCGTGAGCTTCGCCGGCGCCGGATTCGTCGCGGCGTTTGTGCTGACCACGGTCATCGCGGTGCTCGCGGTGCCCCTCGCGTTCCGGGTGCGGGCAGCGCGCTAGCCCCGGCGTGCCAAATGCAGGACGCGCGGCCCGGCCCACGAGTAGTTTCCGTGCGGAGCGGCCCGCGGAGAGCGATCTCGTCCTGCATTTGGCACGGGTTGGCACGCGTCGGCGCCGGTCCGCACGTGATGGCGCTAGCGCACCGCGGGGTCGAAGCTCTGCAGGCCCATCACGCGCACGAGGTCGAGCTTGTCGGCGTCGGCGCTGCCGGGCACCGCGGTGTAGACGATTACGTGCATGTCAGTTCCCGGAACCTGCAGCGCATCGCAATCGAGAGTGATGTCGCCAACCGTCGGATGGGTCACTGTCTTTCGTGATCCGAGATGACGGCTGATGGATGCTTCGCCCCAGAGCCGCTCGAACTCCGGGCTCGCGGCGCGCAACTGTGCAACGAGCCGCGCGAGCTTCTCATCGCTGGGGTACCGCCCCAGAGCCGCGTGGAGGTCGCCGACGAGGTCGCTCTGAAACGCTTTGAAAGCGCCGGGCTCGTGCATCACGGGCATCGACCCGCTCGTAAATGCTCGCCACACGATGTTGGCGTCGAGTCCAACGAAACTGTCGACGTTGCCGAAGAGCGCTGCCCACATCGGGTTCCACGTGATGACGTCCCAATCCGCAGTGTAGACGCTCACCGGAATGTCGCCGAGCCGATCGATCACGCGCTGGATGCTCGCGGGCACGAGTCTCGGCACGCTTCCGGCACTTGGCAGGGCGACACCGGCTACGCGGTAGAGGTGGTCGCGCTCATCATCGGTCAGGCGTAGCGCACGTGCGAGCGACGCAAGCACCTGGGCAGAGGGGTTCTTCGCCCTGCCCTGCTCGAGGCGCACGATGTAGTCGACCGAAAGACCGGCAAGTATCGCAAGCTCCTCGCGGCGCAGCCCCGGTGCGCGTCGATCGGCACCCGCGGGCATTCCGACGGCGGCCGGGGTTACGCGGTCGCGCCACGCGCGCAGGATGCTGGCGAGTTCGGTCATGCACCCAGTCTGCGCCTGCTGTCGGTGCGTGGCTGGTACCGCCAGTACTACGGTCAACCGGTGCCTCCACGTTCGGTGCCCGGGCACGCACGCTTGAGACATGACAACAACACTCATCACCGGAGGCAACAAAGGCCTCGGATACACAACAGCACAGCGCCTCATCGCGGCCGGGCACACGGTCTACATCGGTGCTCGCGACGAAGCACGGGGCAAGACGGCGGCCGAAGAACTCGGAGCGCGGTTCGTTCAGCTCGACGTGACATCCAACGAATCGGTCGACGCCGCGATCGCGAGCATCGACGCACTCGACGTTCTTATCAACAATGCGGGAATCGTCGGACCGCGATCAGCACCGGAAGACCTCACAGCAGAGGAGGTGCGCGATCTTTATGAGACGAACGTCTTCGGCATTGTTCGGATGACGCGTGCGGCGCTTCCGTTGCTGCGAGGTTCGGCTGCGCCATCCATCATCAATGTCACGAGTGGACTCGGGTTCGCCCGCTTTGTGAATGACCCGACCCGCGTCGAATCGACCTTTGCGACTGTCGCCTACGGTTCGTCGAAGGCCGCCGTCATCATGATGAGCGTTCAGTATGCGAAGGCGCTTCCCGGCATTCGTGTGTCGGTCGCCGACCCCGGTTACACGGCGACCGACTTCAACGGACACCACGGCACCCAGACCGTCGAAGAGGGAACCGACGCAATCGTGCGCCTCGCACTCGAAGGCGCCGACGGCCCGACTGGCGGGTTCTACGACCGCGACGGGCTCAACGCGTACTAACGTCGTCGAGCATCGCGAGCTGGCCCTTGACGAGCTTCACCCGGGCATCGTCGAGGGTCAGCCAGCGGGCTTCGTCGAGCTCGGGGAACTCCTGGATCTTGCCCGAGCGCGGCGGCCACTCGAGTTCGAAGGTATTGCTGTCGAGGAACTCGAACGCGAAGTCGCTCTCGGCAGCGAACACCGTGAGGCGCTTGCCCGATGCCTGCCGGTACTCGCCGAGCAGCGAGTAGTTCGCGGCGGGCGGCTCGGTGCCGATCTCCTCGGTGAATTCGCGCAGGGCGGCCGCGAGTGGTTCTTCTTCGTCGGTGTAGATGCCCTTCGGAATCGACCACGACTGCTCGGTCTTCTTCGCCCAGAACGGTCCGCCCATGTGGCCCGCGAAGATCTCGAGACCCTCCGCTCGCCGATAGAGCAGGATGCCAGCACTCGTGATCGCCATGGTTCGACGTTACGCCGCTAGGGTCGAAGACGAACCGAAGGAGAACCATGCTCGTAGCATTCTCAGTCGCCCCGAGCGGTGGCGGCGCAGAAGAAGACGGCTCAGTTCACAAGGCCGTAGCCGCAGCGGTCAAGATCGTGCGCGAATCGGGGCTTCCGAACCAGACCGACGCGATGTTCACGACCATCGAAGGTGACTGGGACGAGGTCTTTGCCGTCGTCAAGGCCGCGACCGAGGCCGTCGGCGAGTTCGGGCCGCGGGTGTCTCTTGTGCTCAAGGCCGACATCCGACCCGGCTACACCGGCCAGCTCGCGGCCAAGGTCGCGCGGGTCGAGGCCGCGCTCGCCGAGTGAAGCTGCGCTTCGAGGCCGAGCTCTGGCCCTTCGAAGCCGGAGCCGGCTGGGTTTTCTTGACCTTGCCGGCAGACGAGAGCGAGGCGGTGCGCGACATCCCGCGTGCACCGCAACCCGGATTCGGGTCAGTTCGGGTGCGCGTGACGATCGGCTCGACGACGTGGCTGACCTCGGTGTTTCCGCAGGCCGGGGGCGGGCCGTACATTTTGCCGGTCAAGAAGGCCGTGCGCAAAGCAGAAGGCATCGATATCGGGGATGTCGCGAGCGTGACGCTCGAAGTGCTCGACTAGCCGAACTCGTCGAAAATTCTCGACTTCGCTCGAGCTGATCTCGACTTCGCTCGATCTGGTCTCGACGAGCTCGACCAGCGGGGGCGGGGTTTCGATACGGCGCTGGGGCGCCTACTCAACCAGCGACGACGCGCGTCTCAGTCGGCGGCGCGGCCCAAGAAGTGCAGCGCCGCATCTCGGAAGGCCCGCGATGTTGGCGCGTTGAAGTGGTTACGGCCGGGGATCTCGAAGAACTCGGAGTCGGGAACGAGCGCCGCAAGAGCGCGGGACTTCTCGAGGATCGCGTCTTCGCTTCCGGTGGCGAAGAGCACGGGCTGCGGGGGAGCGTTCGATGCCATCGGCTGGGGTCCTCCGCGCATGCCCTCGACGAGCGAGACGAGCGCCGAGAGGTCGTTGCCCGGGATTCCTCCGGCCATGGCGAGGTACGCGCCTGTAAGGCGATCGGTGACCTGGTCGCCAGACGCAATGTGTGCCCGCGCCTCGTCGATCTGAAAGCGCGTGAGCGGGTCGCCGTCGGGGATTCCGCCGAGCACAACGCGCGTGACGCGGTCGGGCAGTTCGAGCGCGGCTTGCCAGCTCACGCGTGCTCCGAGTGAGTAGCCCACGAGCGCCGTCTCATCGATCATGTAGGTGTCGAGCACGGCGGTGAGGTCGGCGACGAGCAGGTCCATCGTGTAGCTCGCAGGGTCGTGCGGCTTGTCGCTCGCTCCATGGCCGCGCTGGTCGATAGCTATGACACGGTAGCCCGCACGCGTGAGGTCACGAACCCAGCCTGACGCGTGCCAGTTCAGCAGACCACTCGAGGCGAAGCCGTGAACCGCAACGACGGTCGCGACATCCATCTCACCGAAAGCGTAGGTCGCGATACGAAGCCCGTCGGGCGACATAACAAACGTGGGAGAGGGGATGTCAGGAGTAACCACTCATCTATTCTCGCGAATGGATGCGCCCGATGATCACAGTTTGGGTATTGCGCGCAACCCCCCTATCAAACGCTACGAATTCTTGTTATCTTTGGCGAGCACTGGACACACCCGCTTTTCAGTGCTGGCGACCCGAGAGTCGATGGCGGGGTCGGCGAAAGGGCAGTCCCCAATGCCTCGCACAACCCTTCCTTCTTTTCGTGCGCTCGCGAGCGGAATTGCCGTGACGGCGCTTCTTGCGACATCCGTGATTGCAATCTCGGCAGCTCCTGCGCAGGCGTACAACGCCAACAGCCTCGGGCCCGTCTACCAGGGCGTCTTTGCTGGCGTGCCGGCCGAGTGCTACAACGGGCGCTACACGGTGCCCGCCGGCGTCAACTTTGTGCACATCACGGTCTCAGGGCAGAAGGGCTCCGCAGGGCCGAACGGCGACAACACCGGAGGCCGAGGCGGCCTCGGCGGGCAGGTTGAGGTCATCTCGGCAGTAACGCCCGGGCAGGTTCTTTACGCAGCACCGTCATCGAGCTTCGAGCGTGGTTTCTTCACCTCGGGAGCCGGGCGGGGTGGCAAGGCATCGTTCGTCTCGACAAAAGATCTCGCGTCGCCGTGTGCGGCCAACGACCCCACCCAATTTTCTGCCTCAGACATCTTGGTTCTCGCCGGCGGCGGTGGCGGTGGCGGCAGCGGCTATCAGGGCACGGGCGGTGGCGGTGGCAACGCGGGCGCCAACGGCAGCGAGGGTACCCCCGGCGGTGACAACGATCAGGGCGACGGCGGTGGCGGCGGTGGGGCCACAACAACCTCGCACGGTGCTCCCGGCGCGCGCGGTCACAGTGGCACGAGCTACACGCAGTGGGCGCACAGCGGCGAGTACTTCGGTGGCGGCGCGGGAGGACACGACAAGTCGTCCGGCGAAATCGGCGGCGATGTTGCAGCTGGCGCGGGCGGTGGAGGCGGCATCGGCATCTTCAGCGGTGGCGGTGGCGGTGGCGGATACGCCGGCGGCTCGGGTGGCGGCGGTGGCGCGGCCAACTACGTCAACCCGTCGATCAAGTCGAGCGCGCCCGACCCCACTGCAACGAACAGTGCGCTGACCGGCGTCATCGAGAACGGCACCGCAGCCGACGAGATTCCGATGATTACCATCACCCCTGTCTATGTACCCAACCCGCTGACCTTCACCTACGCAGAGCCCGAAGGTGCCGTCGACTCCAACAACTCGGTGACCGTCAATGTCACGGCCGGCGGCCAACCGGTCAAATTCGGAACGGTGGATGTCACGAGCCTGCAGTACTGGGCAGGTGCCTTCGAGACGCTCACGGTGGCCAGCAACGTGCCCGTTGTTAATGGCAAGGCGTCGTTCACCTGGGTTCCGCGCCACCAGGGCAGCCACAACCTCATAGCCAAGTACTCGGGTTACAGCTCCCAAGAGATCCAGATTCAGCCGAGGGAGACGCAGAGCGACAACTACACGGTCGGGGGCGCCTGGCAGGTGCCGTCCGTGGTGACCAATCCCTCTGACACCACAGTCACTTACGGACAGCCCGCAACCTTTACGGCAACGGGTGACTCCTTGCCGAAGCTCACAACAACGTGGCAGAGCTCTGACAACGGAAGCACGTGGACCGACATCGCCGATAGCACCGGCACATCGTTCAGCGTCACCCAAAAGGCGATGTACTCGTACAAGATGCGCTACCGCGCGAAGTTCACAAACGCTCAGGGCAGCACCTACTCGAATTCCGCGACACTGACGCTCAACAAGGCGCCGATCACGGTGACACCTCGCGAAGCGACAATCCCGTATGGCAACGCGAAGCCGACCACGTGGATCGTTGACTACTCCACACCCGGATTCTCCACCGCCCAGTTCTATTTCGGTGACAAGGCCGCCGACCACATCTCGGGCACCAACACGTGCACCACGACCCCCGCGATGACTGCGGTACCGGCGCCCGGCGACTACGTTGTGAACTGCTCCGGGCTCTCGTCGACCAACTATGCGATCACCAACGCCCCCGGCGTCTTCCACGTTGAGCAGGGCAAACAGACGATCACGTTTACGTCGACGGCCTCAGAGCCAAAGACCGGTGGAACCTACCAGGTCACAGCAACGGGTGGAGCCTCCGGCAATCCCGTGACCTTCAGTCGCGCGGCGAGTTCAGAGAACTGGTGCACCGTCACGTCTTCTGGTCTCGTGACCTTCACGTCTGCGTACTCGATGGACGGAACGGGACTCTGCAGAATTCAAGCCGATCAGGCAGGCGACTCGCTGCTTCCCGCGACAACCGCCACGCAAGACGTCACGGTCACCGGCATCCCTCCCAAGATCACCACGACGATGAAGAACCACACGATCAATTACGGTGACCCGATCACCCTTGCGGCGACGGCAAGCGGTTCGCCGGCACCCTACGTCTCGTGGGAATACTCCTACGACGGCGGCCCCTCGTACCAATACGTGGTTGACCCCTTCGCGAATTCAAAGCAGACGGAAATCACGATTCCGAAGCTGCAGTACTCCGACCAAAATGTTCTTGTGACAGCCACGTTCTGGAACCAGCAGAACCGCGGCAATCTTGTTACGACAAAGTCCGTGATCACCGTCGTCAAGGGAAAGCTCGTGGTGACCCCGCAGTCGACCTCGTCGACCTACGGCGAAGAGCCGGTGCACGAGCAAGCATCACTTGACTACTCGGGCTTTATCCAGGGCGAGAACCGAGGAGACGCATTTGCCTACGGCGTGATACCCGAGTGTTACCCGACGACAACCGCGACAACCGATGCGGGAACCTATCCGACTTCTGTGAAGTGCACCGAAGGGGAGTCGCGCAACTACACCCTCGACGTTCGAGCGGGGTCGCACACGGTCAACGCTGCACCGCTCACCGTTACTGCGGGCGAGCACACGATCGCCTGGGGCGACGACATCGGTGACGTGCCCCTGACCTACAGCGGTTTTGTTAACGACGACACGGAGGCCGATCTTGACACGCCCGTCACCTGCAAGACCGCCGTACGCATAACCGGCGTCGGTGACTACGACCTCTACTGCGCGGCCGGTGGCGACCGCAACTACACGATTGCCGAAGACGGCCAGGGTCACCAGGCGAAAACGACACTGCACGTGGTGAAGGCAGACCTGCTGATCACTGCCTCTAGCCCGACAAGCGTCTACGGCGCCAGCCCCGCCACGCCAACACCCGTCTACAGCGGACTCGCGAGCGACGATGCAGCCGATGCGCTCACAAAGGCGCCCGTCTGTACAACAACCACGACCGCGAAGAGCCACGCCGGCGTCTACAAGGACGCGACAACCTGCTCGGGCGCCACGAGCCCGAACTACACGATTGCTTATGCACCGGGCACCGCAACTGTCACGCCGGCCGCACTCAGCGCGTATGCCGACGACAAGGCATCCACCTACGGCGCAGCCCAGCCCAAGCTCTCTGTCTCCTATACCGGTTTCTTGAACGGTGACACGTCAGCCTCACTCACCGGCACAGCCGATTGCTCGATTCCCACGGCCCGCAACGCAGGCACGTACGTCATCTCCTGCCGCGGGCTGACCTCGAACGACTACACCATCACGTGGACCAAGGGCCAGTACACGGTGTCGCCCGCAGCTCTCGGGATCACTGCGAGCGCCACAAACTCGGTGTACGGCGCTGCTCGACCAGCAGTTGAGCCGATCTATACCGGACTCGTCGCAGGCGACCGGGCCCCGGCAACTGCGCCAACCTGCACGACGACAGTCGGCCCGACCACGTCGGTAGGCACGCACAGCAACGCCTCGAGCTGTTCGGGTGCCGCAGACAGCAACTACCAATTCACCTACGCGCGCAGTAGCGGCACCGTCACAGCCGCCGCCCTGACGATCACGGCGTCCGACGCCGCGACGACGTACGGAGACGATGCGCCGACTATCAATCCGTCATACGACGGGTTTGTGAACGACCAGGGCGCTGCCGACCTCGACGAGGCGGCGGTATGCGAGCCGAATACAAAGTCAGGCACGGATGTCGGAACCTACGCCTCGACGTGTGACGGGGCCGCCGACTCCAACTACACAATCGACTACGAGCAGGGCGAAGTTGTCATTGCGCCCGCCGACCTCACGGTGACGGCCTCGAACTCGACGTCGGTCTACGGTGCAGCGAGCCCGACGGTCACCGCCGCCTACGACGGACTGCGTGCGGGCGACACCGCTCCCGCGACCCCGGCCGAGTGTGAGACGACTATCGAGCCAGCAACAATCGTTGGCACCTACCCAGAGTCATCAACGTGTGCGAAAGCCGACGACGACAACTACGACATCGCGTACGTTGCGGGCGTCGGTACGGTTACGGCTGCGCCCCTCACGATTACCGCATCGAACGGAAAGGCGGCCTATGGCGCTGCGGCTCCCGTGATCACACCCGCCTTCGACGGTTTTGTGAACGACGACAAGGCGAGCGACCTCGACCATGCGCCCTCGTGTGTGTCGAATACCTCCGAAACGACGCCCGTGGGCAGCTACGTCTCAACCTGCGCCGCGGCATCCGATCACAACTACGAGATTGAGTACGAGACCGGTGTGGTGACGATCGGCGCAGCGCCGCTCGTGATCACGGCGTCGAGCCTGACGACGGTATACGGGCAGCTTCTGCCGACCGTCACACCGCTCTACGACGGCTGGCTCAACGAGGATGACGCGAGTGTGCTCGACGAGTCGCCCGCGTGTGTCACAACGGCGCTGCCCACAACGGGTGCTGGCGTGCACGCCGACGCGACAACCTGCTCGGGTGCGGCGGACGACAATTACGCGATCAGCTACGTGCCCGGCGCAGTGACTGTCACGCCGGCCGCGGCGACGATCACCGCGCTCGACACGAGCTCGGTCTACGGCTCGGCTCCCGTTGTTGCCTCCCGCTACGACGGGCTCGCGAACGGCGAACGTGAAGCCGACCTCGACCGTGCAGCTACGTGCACAAGTTCGGGCGACAAGTCGAGCACCGTGGGCAGCTACGTCACGACATGCGCTGATGCCAGCGATGGCAACTACACGTTCAGCTACGCCTCCGGTCTGGCTACGGTGACCCGCGCGCCGCTTACCGTGACCGTGGTGCCGAGCACGCGCGTCGAGGCGACGAAAAACCCCGCATTCGCCGCCAAGTTCGCAGGACTCGTCAACGGCGACAGCGCATCATCGCTGCGCGGCCTGAAGTACTCGACGCCCGCGACCGCTGAGAGCGGACCGGGGGAGTACCGGGTAACTGCGTCGGGACTCAAGGCGCCGAACTATAAGGTCACCTACAAGGCTGGAACGCTCACGGTCACGGCCGCCGCTCCGGTCGCGGCAGGTGGCAGCGAAGCTGAGCCCGGCGCGACTGACACCGACGCGGGCGCCGACACCGAACCCGATGCCGGTACAGAGACGGACGCCGGCTCCGACACCGAAACTGACACGGAAACCGACAGCGACGCAGACACCGGCACGGACGCCCCGGCGGTCACAACCCTCGAAGAGCCGACAAACGCACCCGTCGACCTGACCCTGTTGCTCTGGGCGCTCGGAGCGATTGTGCTCATTGGTGCGGGTAGTGCCACGTGGGCCGGGATCGCGCGCCGCCGTTAGCCAAACGGTGGTCGCGCCCCCGGTGCGAGATCAGTCGAAGCGTCGGTCGCGAGTGAGTTTCTTTGCGAAGGCGCTGAAACCCGAGAGGAAACCCTGCGGCGCAGACACGACGCTTGCCTCGGGGAGATCCGCTGCATCCACTCGCCCCTCGACAACATCGGCAATGTCAGACGGCTCGCCGATGATCTCGGTAAGACGGCGAAGTGTGTCGTCTGCGGGCGGTTCATTAAGCAGCGATTCAAGCTGGGCGGTCTCGGCCTCATCGAGAATAAAGGCCTCTGCGTAGTCCCTGATCGGGCTCGCGCGGCGAATGCTCTCGATCGCCGCGAGCACTGCGGCTTCGCCCGCCGAGGGATCGACGACCTGCCAGGAGTCGTTCCACTCGTCGCCGACGACACCGGTCGGGGTGTTGACGACGAACCCGCGCGCCGAGCCGAGGCGCCACATCATAAGCGAGCTCTGCATTAGCCACGCGCTCGAGTTAGCGGCCGCGAACGGAGCGTCGAACGCAACAACGAGTGAGCGGTAGTAGTCGCTCGATGAGGGGATGACCAAGAAGTCCTGATCGGCGCTCGCCGCACCTTCGGTGATCACGCCGACATCCGCGGTCGTGAGCCACGCAAAGGCGTCGTAGTCAGGAAAGGTGTTGGCGTTGAGCGCGCTTTCTTCGAATGGATGTCCCGTGCCGTCGTAGCCGACACTGTCGATCGACACGTTTGCCCCGAATTGCCGCGAGAGCGTCTTCGCGATCTCGTCGCGAGAAATCGGCTGCCACCCGGCGCTCGTGAACTTCAGCGGCTCGGCGTAGGCATCGTTAACGACGCGAGCGCGGAGGGTGCCGTCCTTGGCCTCCGCTGCGGAGACCAGACCGGCAACCCCCGCGCGTCGCAGGATTGCTTCAAACTCGTCGAGGTCGCTGGCGCCGCCGACGACCGTAACGTTGGTGAAGTAGTGGGGGAGAGGTTTGTGTTCGCTCACCCAGCGAACCTAGCAGCGGCTAGTTGGCGACGTCTCCGCGCCATGCGCCAGTCTCAGAACCCTGAGCCTCGATGAACTCCTTGAAGTTGCCGAGTTCCTTCTTGACCTCGTGACCGCCGACGCCGACGAGGGCGCCGAACTTCTCGAGAAGCCCAGTGGCCTCCCAGTCGAGCTGCACGGTGACGCGTGTCTCGGTGTCGCTGAGCTTGTGAAAGGTCACAACTCCCGCGTGGTTCTCTTCGCCGCCGATGCTGTTCCAGGCGACGCGCTCGTCGGGGTGCTGTTCGGTGATCTTCGCGTCGAACTCGCGCACCTGGCCGGCGATCTTCACGCGCCAGTGGGTGAGCACGTCGCTCTTCTGCTGGATCTCTTCAACGACGCTCAAGAACTTCGGGAACGACTCGAACTGCGTCCACTGGTTGTAAGCGGTCGAGACGGGAACGTTGACGTCGACGGTTTCGATGATCTGGGGCATTCGAATTCTCCTTGTGGGGGTTTCTTTTGACGCTACGCGGGCATCCTGACGCGCGGCAGGGGTTCGGTGTCACTCTCACCGCGCGTACAGGAAGAGTGCAGACTAGAACGATGTCCGCTAAGACGATCGACCGCGAGATTCTGCGCCTCGCGGTGCCGACCCTCGCCGCGCTCGTAGCGGAACCACTCTTTTTGCTCGTCGACACAGCACTTGTCGGGCACCTCGGCGGCCCGACGCTCGCGGGTCTCGGCATCGCGAGCGTTGTGCTGCAGACCGCCGTTGGCCTGCTCGTGTTTCTCGCCTACGCGACAACCCCCGCAGTCGCACGGCTGCTCGGCGCGGGCGACGAACCGGGTGCCCTGCGCGCAGGCATTGACGGCCTGTGGCTTGCCCTCGCGGTCGGCGCGGTGCTGCTCGTCGCCGGCCTCTCTCTGGGTGGTCCGGTCGTCTCACTCTTCGGGGCGGAGCCCGAGGTCGCGACATCCGCCACCACGTATTTGTTGATCTCGGTCTGGGGGCTTCCGGCGATGCTGCTTGTGCTCGCAGGAACCGGCCTCTTGCGCGGGCTGCAGAATACGCGCACCCCGCTCGTCATCGTCGGGTTCGGATTCGCCGCCAACGCTCTGCTCAACGCCATATTCATTTACGGGTTCGGGTGGGGCATTGCGGGTTCCGCTCTCGGAACAGTCGTCGCACAGTGGGGGATGGCGCTCTGGTTCGTTGCGGCAATCGTGCGACGTTCGCGGGGAATATCTCTGCGGCCGCGCCTTGCCGGAGTTTCGGTTGTCGCGGCCTCGGGCGGCTGGCTTCTGCTGCGCACGCTCTGGTTGCGTGCGGCAATGCTCGCGACAGTCTTTGTCGCCTCGCTGCTCGGAGTCACCGAGCTCGCGTCGCTACAGGTCGCGCTCGCGGTGTTCTCGCTGCTTGCCTTTGTGCTTGACGCTCTCGCGATCGCGGGTCAGGCGATGGTCGGGCACAGCCTCGGCGCCGCTGACCGCCATCGCGTTCACACTGTCGCGAACCGCCTCGTGCGCTTCGGGCTGCTCGCCGGCGTTGCGCTCGGGCTCGTGATCGCGGCGCTCTCGCCAGTCCTCGGACTCGTGTTCACGTCAGACGAAGCCGTGCGTGCCTCGCTGCCGATCGTGCTGCTGCTTATGGCGCTCGGCACTCCGCTCGCCGGATTCGTCTTCGTTCTCGACGGCGTACTGATCGGCGCGAACGACGGGCGCTACCTCGCGCTGACCGGTCTGCTCAACGTTGCGATGTACGCGCCGCTGCTGTGGCTCGCGCTCTCGTCGGGATCGCTTGTCGCACTCTGGGCAGCCTTCGGTTTTGGATACATCGGGGCGCGGGCGCTCACGTTGGGCATTCGTTGGCGGGTGCTCTTCTAGATCGCGTTGCTCTCGGTGTTCTCGCTGGTTGAGCCTGTCGAAACCAGGTCGAGCGAAGTCGAGACCAACCTCTGCCGCGGCGCGGTGTGTGTCGATGCCCAGTGGCGTTTGCCGAGACCCGGCGCGTGGACACTGATTTCGGCGGCACCCGCTTCGCCGGTACTCCGGTTAAACAGGCCGTTTGATGTGGCCTGTTTAACCGGAGTGCGCGCAACATTGCCCCTTCGAGAACGTTCCCGTTTCTCAGGACGCCGCCAACGCTGTCCTGAGAAACGGGAGTGCAGCCGAGTGGCGACGCTGGTCCGGCCCGAGTGCTGGTCGAGCCCCCCTCCGCTGGTTGAGCCTGTCGAAACCAGGTCGAGCGAAGCCGAGACCACGTCGAGCCCTTTTCGCTGGTTGAGCTTGTCGAAACCAGGTCGAGCGAAGCCGAGACCAACCCCTGCCGCAGCGCGGTGCCCAGGCCCGACCCGCCCGACCTGCCTACGCCCCGACGTACTGCTTGAGGTGCTGCCCAGTAAGCGTCGAAGCGTCGGCAACGATCTCGGCGGGGGTTCCCTCGAAGACGACGAGTCCGCCGTCTTGTCCGGCGCCCGGCCCGATGTCGATGATCCAGTCCGCGTGTGCCATGACCGCCTGGTGGTGCTCAATGACGATGACCGACTTTCCGGAGTCAACGAGGCGGTCGAGCAGTTTGAGGAGGTTCTCGACGTCAGCGAGGTGCAGCCCGGTCGTGGGCTCGTCGAGCACGTAGATGCCGCCCTCGTCGGCCATGTGAATGGCGAGCTTGAGGCGCTGGCGTTCTCCGCCCGAGAGGGTTGTGAGCGGTTGGCCGAGCGACAGGTAACCGAGCCCAACGTCGAGCATGCGCGCCAGAATCGCGTGGGCCTGCTTCGCGGGGGTGCCAGTGAGCGAGCCGGACTTGAAGAACTCCTCGGCCTCGGCGACCGACATTGCGAGAACCTCGGAGATGTCTTTGCCGTCGAGCTTGAGCTCGAGAACCTCGTCTTTGAAGCGCTTGCCGCCGCACAGCTCACAGAGCGTCGCGACGGTCGACATCGGTCCGAGGTCGGTGTAGACGAGTCCCAGTCCGTTGCAAGTGGGGCACGCGCCCTCGGAGTTTGCGCTGAACAGTGCGGGTTTCACACCGTTTGCCTTTGCGAAGGCCGTGCGGATTGGATCGAGCAGCCCGGTGTAAGTCGCGGGATTGCTACGACGTGAGCCGCGAATCGGTGTCTGGTCGACGGAGATGGTGCCCGAGCCGTGGGGGATCGAACCGTGGATGAGCGAGCTCTTGCCAGAACCTGCGACACCGGTGATGACCGTGAGCACGCCGAGCGGCACGTCGACGTTGACCTCGCGCAGGTTGTTCGCCGTCGCCCCGCGAATCTCAAGCGCGGTGGTCGAGGCCCGAACGGACGGCTTGAGCGTTGCCTTGTAGTCGAGATGTTTGCCCGTGAGGGTGTCGCTCGCGCGCAGGTCGTCGACTGAGCCCTCGAACTGAATCTGGCCGCCGTTGACGCCGGCACGCGGTCCGAGATCGACAACGTGGTCAGCGATGGCGATGGACTCTGGCTTGTGCTCGACGACGAGCACGGTGTTGCCCTTGTCGCGAAGTCGAATGAGCAGCCCGTTCATGCGCTGGATGTCGTGCGGGTGCAGGCCGATTGTCGGCTCGTCGAACACGTAGGTGACGTCGGTGAGGCTCGACCCGAGATGGCGGATCATCTTGGTGCGCTGTGCCTCGCCGCCCGACAATGTTCCCGCCGGACGCTCGAGCGAGAGGTAGCCGAGCCCGATCTCGACGAAGGAGTCGAGAAGGTGCTGCAGCGTCGCGATGAGCGGTGCGACACCGGGGTCGTTGACGGTTCGCAGCCAGTCGGCGAGCTCGTTGATCTGCATGCGGCAGGCTTCGGCGATGTTGATGCCATTGATTTTCGAGGCGCGAGCGCCCTCGTTGAGCCGCGTGCCGTCACATTCGGGGCAGATCGTGAAGGTCACTGCGCGCTCGACGAACGCGCGCACGTGTGGCTGCATGGCGTCGAGATCTTTGGACATCATCGACTTCTGAATCTTGGGGATGAGCCCCTCGTAGGTGAGGTTCATGTTCTCGACCTTGACCTTGCGCGGTTCTGCGTAGAGAAAGTCTTCGCGCTGCTCCGGGGTGAGATCGCGCAACGGAATGTTCGGGTCGACGCTGCCCGCGGCCGAGTAGATGCGCACCATCCAGCCGTCGGCCGTGTAGCCGGGAACCTTGATCGCTCCTTCGACGAGCGACTTCGACTCGTCGAAGATCTCGGTCAGGTCGATGTCGTTGATGCGACCCATTCCCTCGCAGCGCGGGCATTGACCGCCCGTGATCTGAAAGTCGCGACGCTCTTTTGTCGTTTTGCCGCCCTTCTCGAAGGTCACGGCTCCCGCGCCCGAGATCGAGGCGACGTTGAACGAGAAGGCCTGCGGCGAGCCCACGTGCGGGTCACCGAGGCGGCTGAACAAAATGCGTAGCATCGCGTTCGCGTCGGTCGCGGTTCCGACGGTCGAGCGCACGTTCGCGCCCATGCGCTCCTGGTCGACAACGATGGCTGTCGTGAGGCCGCTGAGCGAGTCCACGTCGGGTCGGTCGAGCGAAGGCATAAAGCCCTGCAGAAATGCCGAGTAGGTCTCGTTGATCATGCGCTGCGACTCGGCGGCGATTGTGCCGAACACCAGGCTCGACTTGCCCGAGCCGCTCACACCCGTAAAGACGGTGAGCCGCCGCTTGGGAATATCGAGCGAAATGTCTTGAAGATTGTTCTCGCGCGCGCCGCGTACGGAGATTGTGTCGTGGGTGTCTGCACTGTGCTTAGGCAAAGAATCGAGCTCCGTCATTGTCTCTCCCGCGAATGTGATGTGAACGCCGTTTACTTTATCGTGCACCTCCGACGGGATTCCTACGATCGGAGGATGGACAGCGACGAGGCAGTCATCAGGGCCGCAACCTGGAACGTGTGGTGGCGATTCGGCGAGGTTTGGGAGCAGCGCGAGCGGGGCATCATCAAGACTCTTCGCGACTTGGCGCCCGACGTCGTCGGACTTCAGGAGTCATGGGAACTCGACGGCACGAGCCAGGCCGGAGTGCTCGGCGAGGCGCTCGGTATGCACGGCGCCTTCGTTGGGCCGGGGCTGCCGCCGATACCGAACCCGCTCGAGCACGAGGGTCAGAACAACGTAACGATGGGACTCGGGCTTCTCAGTAGGTGGCCGATCAACGATCTCATTGCGCATGCGATGCCATCGAGTGATCGCGCGCTGGTTGCGCTCGTCGCATCCATCGATCATCCGCGGGGTCCGCTGCACGTGATCGTCGCGGCCCTGAGTTGGGAACCCGAGAAGCTCGAAGAGACCGGCGAGCAAATTCTCGAGCTCGAGCGACTCGCGGCGAACGAGTCGTTTGACGGCCCGATGCCCGTGTTGATTCTCGCCGACTGCAACTACGACTTCACGTTCGCGCCGATGCAGCAGTTGGCGCAGACGATGACCGACACGTGGGGCGCGGTGAATGACGCCGAGCTTGCAGATCCGCGCACGCTCAGCGACACCAATCGGTTCGCCCCGCCAGAGGCCGTCGCGCAGTACAACCACCGCATCGACCACGTGCTCGCGAGGGCGGGGGAGCGCGGCGAGTCCGTCGACGTTCGTGACGCGTGGATCGTGCGTGACGAAGTCGACGGACTGCCGCCGTCAGACCACTATCTCGTTGTGGCCGACATTGTGCTCTAGTGCGCCGCGGGCTTCCACTCGGCGTTCGGGTCTTCGACCGGGCGCCTGATGAAGAACACGGCGGGGATGGCGAGAAGCGAGATGACGGCGCCCACGATGAAGGCGCTGCGGATTCCCGCCGCCGTCGCCTCTTCTATTGGCGAACCCGCCGCGATGCCGGCCGTCACGCCGACGGTCATGATCGCGACAAAGAGTGCGGTGCCCGCCGCACCGGCGACCTGCTGCACGGTACCCACGATTGCGCTTCCGTGGGAGTAAAGCTTCGGGGTAAGAGAGGCGAGTCCTGCGGTGAAGAGCGGTGTGAACAGCAGCGCGAGACCGAGGCTCAGCACAACGTGCGCGACGACGACCGACCACACCGGTGAGGTGGCGTCGAGCATTGTCATGCCCCACAACGCGGCACTCACGATGATCGAACCGGGCACCAACAGCACGCGCGGGCCACGCTTGTCGAAGATGCGACCGACGAAGGGTGCGAGAAGCCCCATCAGCAGTCCACCGGGAAGCAGCACAAGACCGGTGGTGATCGGCTCAAGCCCCAGGACGTCTTGCATGTAGATGGGCAGCAGAATGATCGTTCCGAAGAGCGCGATCATGCTCACCGCGACCGTGCCGATCGAGAACGAGAAGTCGCGCGACAAGAAAGTGCGCAGGTCGAGCAGGGCCGAGTCGGTGCGCTGCAGTCTGAGCTGGCGCCAGATGAAGGCGGTCAGTCCGACGGCGCCGATCGCGAGGGCGATGATGCCCGCGAGTGCGTACTCGGTTCCGAGATTGCTGAGTCCGTAAACGAGTCCGCCAAAGCCGAATGCGGCAAGAACAACCGAGAGGATGTCGATGCGGGCGCTCGAGGGCTCGGTCACGTTGACCATAAAACGGGCGCCGATAGCGAGGCCGGCGAGAGCGATGGGAAGAACAAGAATGAAGATCCAGCGCCACTCGAGGTAATTGAGGATAAAACCTGAGATCGTCGGGCCGAGCGCGGGCGCTACCGAGATGACGATCGACACGTTGCCAATGACGCGACCGCGCGAAGCCGGCGGCACGAGGTTCAGAACCGTCGTGAACAGCAACGGCATCATGATCGCCGTGCCGCTCGCCTGAATGACTCGCGCGACGAGCAGAATCTCGAAGCCCTGCGAGATGGCGGCCACGAGGGTTCCGATGCTGAACAGGCTCATCGCAACGATGAACACGGGGCGTGTGTTGTAACGCTGCAGCAAGAAGCCCGTAATCGGGATAACGATGGCCATCGTGAGCAGGAACGCCGTCGACAGCCACTGTGCCGCCTGGATGGTGATGCCGAGGTCGCCGACGAGGTGCGGGATGGCAACACCCATCGTCGTCTCGTTGAGAATCACGACAAACGCCGAGATGAGCAACAGGGCAATGACCAGCGTGTTGCGCTTCGCGGTCGCCGCGTCGTTGGCCGCGGCATCCAATCGGATTGATGCAGTGTCAGTCATGGGGTTCCTGTCGTGAAGAAGGCGGGAAAAAGAGCGTGCGCGACACTGCGCCGAAGGGGTGTAACTCGATTGCGGTCTGGGGAATTCCAACGACTTTGCAATGTGAACACTGTACACTTCTGGCCGAACTTGGGGCAATCCGTTCTGTGCACGGCTCCGAACAACACTCAACACGATTTGAGGAGCACGCTTTGGCTTCATCCGCAGCAACAGTTCAGCTCGTCGCCCATGCCGAAAAAAACATCACGTGGGATGTCGCGACTCTCACCAACCCCACCTGGTTCTACGCCAAATTCGGTGTGCTGCCCGCGGTCGTTGACGTCTGGGGGCAGGTCGGCGAGTGGAACGCGGTGGGCAAGACCCGAACGCTCAAACTGTCAGACGGTGGTTCGGTAATTGAAACATTGACGGATGTCGCGCGCGGCGAGTTCTTCGCCTACGACCTGTCCGAGTTTCAGGGTCTCTTCGGCCGCATCGTGGCTGGCGCCCGCGCGGAGTGGAACTTCTGGGAAGAGGGCGACTCCACGGCGATCCGCTGGACGTACACCTACACGGCCCGCCCCGGCTTCGGACTGGTCGTCAGCGCAATCGTGCGCCTGCTCTGGTCGCGCTACATGCAGCGCACATTGCCCGTGATCGTGCGCGAGGCCGAGCGTCAAGGCACCCGCGTCTAGCGCCTCCGTTGGCTTCCGCTGATTGAGCAGGCCGCCCACGGCCGTGTCTCCCGTCGTTGGTTGAGTAGGCCGCCCGCGGCCGTATCGAAACCAGACCGAGCTCACAGCGCCGGCGGCCACACCCCGATGATCAAACACATGATCACGATCGTCACAAACTCGTGCGCAACATTGAGCACTGTGAGTCCGGTGGGCCTTCCATCGAATGCGTCGTGCGTGATGAACCGCGCGGCGGTGAGCCCGGCCCACAGGATGATTCCGGTCACTATCGCGTTGAGCAGCCACGAGCTGTCGTAAAACTGCCACGAGATGTAGATGGCGCCGGCGAGCACCCACGCCGTGATGAAACTCACAATGAGCGTGATGACGATCGGACGGATCGCATCTTTCGAGTTGCCGCTCGGTGTGATGTTGGCGGCCTTCATCCAGTAATTACCGAAGACTTTGGGTGTGTACCAGACCGACCCGACGATCATGCTCGACAGGGTGGCAGCGGCGACAGCCCAGTAGTTGATTTCAGGGTTCATGGCGGCACACTACTCCCGCTGGTCAAGCGAAGTCGAGCGAAGTCGAGATCTCAGAACGCCGCCATAAACACAATGACGCTCACCGCCGCGGGAACTACCGCAAGCACCCACATCACACCCTGCTTTGCCGGGTCAGGGCGAACTCCGCGATAGGAGATCATTGCCGCGATGAGAGCGCCGGCACCGAACACGACCGCGAGCGCCACTCCAGCCCACGACACAACGTGCGCGCTCATCATCGCCAGACTGTTGATGTTGATGTCTACCTCGACGCCAGTCTCTGCCGCGAGGGCCGCATCGAGCCCCGATAGTCCCGCGATTGTGGCGATCATTGCCGCGAGTGACAGCACGCCGAGAAACAAGGAGGCGTTGGCCACCGTGTTACCTAGTGGTGCCGCAGGTGTCGTCACGCCAACACCCTAACCGCGACCCCTTCGAGTGCGCCAGACTATAGACATGCCCGAACTTGTTGTCGAAATCCATGTGCCCCTCACGCGCGATCCGTCGATTCCCGAGGGTGAGTACGCCTTTCCGTGGATTGACGACATCACGGACCGCTTGAGCGAACTCGAAGAAGACGGCGTCGCATCCACCTATGACGATGGCGAGGAGTTCGGCGAGAACTACGTCTTCTTCATCACCGACGCCGACGAGGCCGCGCTGCTCGCCGCCGCCGGCGGCATTGCGACGATGCCCGGTGTGCCGCTCGGCGTCTACGCGATGGTCACAGACTCAGACGCCGAAGAGTTCGGCCTCGGCCGCCGCGTCGACATCACCTGAGCGCGGGCTCACGCACCCGCGACCGCCACCGCCCCAGCAGCAGCACCGCCGCCCCGAGCGAGAGCGACCCGAGCACAGCGAGCGGCAGGTCGAGCCCCCACTCGGTGACGCAGAACGCGGGCAAGAACGTCAGGAATGCGGCGACACCGACGACAAAGCCGGGCGGGGTGACGCCGACTTCGCGCGGGGCTTCCCAGCGGCCGACGACAAAAGACAGCGCGAAAAGCGCGGCAAAGACGATGACGAAGAAGATCGGCCGCGACATCCACCAGCCTGGGGATCCGGGGGAGGGCGACGCTCCCGGAATCAGCAGCGCGACACCCGACAGCGCGATGATGAGTGGCAGGTGCCAGAGGTAGATCGTCATAAGCCGCGTGCCGACGAGAAAGACCACTGCTCGGGCAGCGTGCGTGTTCATCAGGCGTGACAGCGCAGGCTTGAGAGCGCGAAGAATGCATGCCTGGGCGACTGCAAGAAGCACGAGCGGCAGTGTGGGTGGGTTGAGGTTGGCGAGCATGTCGTTTGAGTACCAGCCGTCGGGCAAAGTCACGGCAGCGAGCACAAGGTACGAACCGGCCGTGATCGCGAACAGCTGCACGCCGTTGCGGGCAGCGAACCATCCGTCGGCGTACCAGAAGCCGATCTGCTGCACGAGGATCCACACGAAGAACAGGTTCGCAAGCCCTATCTCGTTGATGCCGATGAGAAAACGCAGCGCGTCGATGACGATCACCGCGGCGAGCAGTACAACGAGAGTCGCGCGCGGGGCGCGGGCGTGCCATCCGGCCATGATCGGAACAAACGCCTGGCAGAGCGCGTAGGCCGCGAGAAACCACAGCGGCAGGCCAGCGCCGACGATCACAACGTCGAGCAGCTCTTGGTCGACGCCCGCAAGGCGAGCGACGCCGATGACCGCGACGTAAAAAATGAACAGCGGAAGCGCGGGCTGTGCGAGTCGCAGCACTCGGTTGCGCACGTACTGCGAGGCACCCTCACCGCGACGCACGAGGCTGCGCCAGGCGGTGAGGCTCGCGAATCCTCCGACCACAAAGAACAGGGGCATAATCTGTCCTGCCCAGGTCGCGAAAGCGAACCAGGTTTGCTCTTCGAGCGGTTTCGACACAACGAGTCCGCCGGCGGCGTCGAACCCGACACCGACCATCATGAGGTGAATCGCGACAACGAGCACAACGCTGAACACGCGTGCGATGTCGAGTGTGAGGTCGCGTTTCGAGATGTCGATGCTCGATGCGCGGTCTGCCGAGGTTCGGGAAGTGCGGGCGTCGCTGCTCATTCCGGCATTCTACGGTTATGGGTCCGCAACTTTGAGGACTAGTCATGGATGTCGCGGTCTGCCAGTCTTGGCCCCATGAACCGCTACGCGCTAGTGTTCCCCGTTCTGCTTCTCGCGCTCGCCGGATGCACGGCCGCCCCGGAGCCGGCACCCGAGCCGGCGCCTGTCGTCACCGTTGCGCCCAATCCGGTGGCCGCCCAGCTAACTTGCGATCAGTTCTCGACTCTCGTAGAGACCCCCATCTCGAACGGTCAAACGGGGCCGACGGTCGCCGACCTCCCCCAGAAGTACGTTGAAGGCATGTACCGCATCGCTGCTCGCGCCCTGCCGTTGATCCAGGTCGAGCCCGGCACGGATCTTGCGGAGGCTGTAGGGGACGCGCAGGCGCTCGTCACCCACGAAGACACCCTCGAGTTCCCCGACTTTGATCCGACGTCCGCCGAGTGGGATACCGCGCGCTTGGCCGTTATGGATGCCTGTGCTGCCGAGGGTGTCGAGTTGTACTCCGAGGGGTGGATCGGCGGCTAAACGTCACAAGCTCGATGTCGCGCAATTCGCCAGCATCGGCGACCGCCGTCAGGTACGAGCACGCTGGCTGCCGGCGCCGATCGGTCGGCGAGCCAGGGTTGAGCAGGCGCATCCCTGCGGGAGTCACGGTGTTCCACGGGATGTGACTGTGCCCGAACACGAGCACGTCGGTGTCGGAGAACTTCTCGTCGGCGCGGGTTTCCCGGCCCGCAGCAGAACCAGTCTCGTGCACAACAGCAATGCGAACGCCGTCGATCGTCTCCTGCGCAATTTCGGGCAGCCTCGCGCGCAACTCGGGGCCGTCGTTGTTGCCCCACACCCCGACAACACGGTGCGCGCGGGCCTCGAGTTCGTCGAGCATGCTCACGTCGACCCAGTCGCCCGCGTGAATAACAACATCCGCTGCCTCGATCGCCGCCCACACCCCGGGCTCGAGGTCGCGAGCGCGCTTCGGCACGTGCGTGTCGGCGATAAGGAGAAGTCGAGTAGCCACACTCGACGGTAGCGGCTCCGTTGTGAGAAACTCAGCCGTGAGGGCATTCGGCTATTTCTTCCTGGCGCAGGTCTGGGGCTTCTTCGCGACGGTTATTGTGCTTGTGCCGACAGGAGTTCTGCTCGGTGCGATCTTTGGCACCGTCGAGTTCTTCGGTGCCGCTCCGGGCATCCCGCTGCTCATCTTCTACTGGTTGGTTTCCGGTTTCGTATTTTTTGTGATGCCTCTCGGGCTCGTCTCGCAATTCTTTCTGAGCTGGATTTTCACGATTCGCTCACTACAGGTGCGGTACTCGAATGGTCCGATCGCCCGGAATGTGGGAAACGCCCGCAACCCCATATTCGAGCCGGTGACCCAGACCCGGTGGAGCTCAGCCTGGACAACCATCGGCAACCTCGGGTGGTCGCCCAATCGCTACATATTCGCCGGCGGCATGCTCGGCGGCGCGGTCTGGCTTTTTCTGCTGTGGCTCATTCCGCACCCGACTCTCGGGTCGCTCGAGCGCTCCGCATTCGGCGTGCTGAGTGTGGCCCTGGCGGCGCTCGCCGCGTGGCTGTGGATCAGGGGAGCACGACTGCGGCTCGGCCTGATCGAAGCGCCGCCGAGGCCCGCTCGCGCGCGCAGGTCTCGCGCGGGCGCGCAGCGTGCGGGTGCGCCAGCCGACCCCGCCGATCGAAACCGCCCCGCAACCTGGCATCGCACGAGTGACTCACAGCCCGAACCGGCGAAGCGTGCCCTTGTAACGAGGGCGCGCAAGGCGGCGAGGGCAAAGTCCGCGACATCCACGCCGAAACCACCGCCGCCGCGATACCCGTCGAGCTAACGCCGGCTACTAACGCCGGCTACTAACGCGGGCGAGTAACGCCGGCGCGGAACGCCCGCGGGTTAAAGCAAGGAGCCGAGCACCCGTGGGTACCCGGCTCCCGAAGCTGCCAGTTAAGGCTGCCGTAAGACGTTAGACGCCTCTATCCCTTTGCAGGCTTCGCGCGCTTCTCAGCACGCTTCTCCTTGAGCGACTTTGACGCCGCGGTCTTAGGGCTGGACTTCTTCGGTGATTTGTCTGCCATAGGGCACTCCTTCCCTCGGAAGCACGATCGGCTTCAATAACTTCGAGAGTACGCCCTCACGCGCGCCCATAAAACCCGAAATACCTCGAAGAATGGATGTCGCGGCTCGCGATCGACCAAACCCGACTCCTGACGCGGGTCTGGGCCTACGCTTGGCCCATGGAACGAGTTGCGCTCACCCCTGACCAGCGTCGCCGCGCAACAACAACGGGCGCCCTTGCTCACGTCATTTTCGCGGTAGGTGTCTGGCTCGGCATCACGTCGGCTCTCCTGCTTCTTGTGGCAGCGCTATCGACGGCGGACGACAGGGAGTCAATCGCCCAGAACAGCTATGGTGTCGACGCGGCGACGGGCGTGCTGTTGCTCGCCGTCGGCCTCGTTGCCAGCCTCGTGCTTGTCGCGGGCTCGATCGTGTTGAGTGGTCGACTTTTGACATCGGGCGGGCTTCGCTCGCCGTGGGCGATCACGTGGAGCGCGCTCGGCATCTGCGCCGGTGCCGACCTTGTGCTGAGCGCTATTTTCACCTTCGTCTCCTATGCGTCGTCGTATTGGGAAATCGTGGATCGCACGTTGTTCGCGGTGGTCGGAACAATCGTGGTGCTCGTCGTTGTTGCAGTGGTAGGCGCCGTTTTTTGGCGACTTATGGCTTCGGCGTTCCGCGGGTACGTGGTGCAGCCGACCCCGATCACAATCTGAGGAGAACACCCCATGCCACTGACCGGCGAGTACGCACCGAGCACATCTGATTGGGCGCTCAAGCAGACCGAGCTCTACCTGGCGTCGGGCGGTACAGAGGGCACCGACTTGCGCGGTATGCCTGTCATCCTCCTCACGTCGGTCGGGGCCAAGTCGGGCAAGCTGCGCATCACGCCGCTCATGCGTGTCGAGCACGAGGGCACGTATGCAGTCGTCGCGTCGCTCGGCGGTGCTCCGAAGCACCCTGTCTGGTACTTCAATATCGTCGCCCAGCCGCACGTCGAGTTGCAGGACGAAACCGTAAAGCGTGACTATCTCGCTCGCGAGGTCACTGGGGAGGAGAAGGCGATCTGGTGGGAGCGCGCCGTTGCGGCCTACCCGCCCTACGCCGACTACCAGAAGAAGACCGACCGCCAGATTCCGGTCTTTGTGCTGGAGCCGTTCGACGCGTAGGCGCTAGCCTCGGCGCATGGCGAAAGACGAGCTGCTGCTGCGACGTGCTGCAGAGTTCCGCGCCGAAAACGAGAAATACAACAAAGCTTTTGCCCTTGGCGGGGGAGACCTCGAGCAGCGGAATGCGGCGCTCGATCGCGCGGCGGGGAACTACTGGGAACACCTCGCTTTACTCAAGCGCGGCGACGCTGATGCGCTTGAACCCGTGCTCAGTTTTCTTGAGACCCACCCGCGCTTTTTTCGGTCGGGCTACCTCGCGGAGTGGATGATCAAAGCAATACTTCGTGGGCCTCGGTGGGAGATCGATTCAGAGCGAATCATGACCATCGCTCTCGGGATTCTCGACGACGGTCCATCGCGCGAGCTTCGAGCCGCGGCCAATCTCGCGAGCACCGTCTGGGGCTCTCATATGCAACAACAACTCGGCGAGCGGCACGCAACCGCCACGGCTGCGAGCGATCTCTCGACTGTGCGGCGAATCGAGTTCTTTCGCGAGCAGGCAAGTGCGCGGTACAACACGTTTCACGCTGCGCAACGACCCGACCGACCGGCCGGTCAGTCGCACGAGCGACGACTGAGGCGGTGGCGCGAAGTGCGCAGGAGAAAAGTCGTCAAGGCGCTTAGCAGTACAAGCCTCGCCGAGGACGGCATGAGTGACACGTCGCCGGAATTTATGTCGACCGCGAGCGCCGCAGCCATCGCCCGTCGCGTCGTTACCCGCCTCGAAGAGGGAATTCTGCCGCCCGAACTCGCAGCTGCGATGGAGAACGACGTCGCGCAACTGCACGGGTCGGTCAACCGTCGCGATTGGTCATTTATCGTGCTGTCGCTGAGCGAGGAGTTTTGCGCCAACGCCGCCTCATCGCGCCCGCCGGTGGGGTAGCCCCCCTGACCTGAATCTCGGGGGTTACCCCGATACCGGTTGTCAGCCGAGGGGTTCACACTTGAGTTATGACTGACACAACCGCAAAGCCCCGCCTCTCACGCCCCACCTCGGGTCGCATCATCGCCGGCGTCTGTGCCGGCATCGCGAACCGTTTTGGTTGGAACGTCGGAATCGTGAGACTGCTCACAGTTCTGAGCGTCTTTATCCCCGGACCGCAGGTCGTCATTTACCTCGCGCTCTGGCTGCTGATCCCCGCAGACAAAAACGCCTAAGCGCCGGGCGCGAGAAGACCCGCGACGAGGTCACTGATCTCGTCGCGCACGTCTGCGTCTGAAGCCGTAGCAGTGCCGTCTCCGGGCTGCCGACCGTAGTCACCGAACGAACCGTGATTTGCTCCATCGATCACGAGAAACTCGGTGTCGGCCGGCAGCTCGGCTGCGGCATCCATAATCTTGTCCTGCGTGCTGAGCCCGTCTTCACTCGCCGCGATGCTCAGCACCTTGAGGCCAGAGTCGCTGAGGTCGTTTGCGCAGTAGCTGCCGAAAAGCACAAGGCTCGTGATGCGCTCGTCGGTCTCGGCGAGCATGCACGCTTTAACACCGCCGAGCGAGTGGCCGCCGATGGCCCACGAATTGACGCCCTCAATGCCCGCGACGTAGTCGTCGAACGATCGCGCGTCGAAGAACGCGAGGTTGAGCGTGGGCTTGGTGATGACCACGGTTGTGCCGCTCTCGACGATTCCCGAGAGCTTGTACATATAGGCGTACGGATCGACCTTGGCGCCCGGGATATATACGAGGCCCGAGCCGTTCGGCGTCTCCGGCGAGAGAACGAGGGTGCCGTCAGTCGAGGAAACGGTGATGGCGTCGTTTTCCCAGACCTCGAGCGCGACATCCCGCTCGCCGAGCATTTCGATGTGCGCCCAGACGAGAAACCCGACAGTGACAAGGGCGAGAACGGCAACGATGCCGAGCAGAACAGAACGAAAGCGACGCATGACTCAAGTTTCTCACCGCGCGCAGGTAGCCTGAATCCATGAGCTCACTTCTCAATCGACTAGTCACCCTTGTGACGCTGTCGTTTGTTGTGCTCGCACTCAGCTCAGGCAGCTCGACAACAGCTCTCGTTGCCGGGCTCGCGGTGCTCGCAATCGCGACGCTCATCGTCGCCCAGAGTGCGGGGGCGCAGGGTGTGCGCGTCGAGCGCATCGCGCGTGACCGCGAGCAGCGCCAGAGGGTTGTGGCGATTCCGTCGCCCGCGCACCCCAACACCGTCGGACGCACGCGTGCCCGCGCGCCCGGGATCGTGACGCCGGCCACCTAGACCTCAGCTGCTCGACAGCGGTGAGGTGTGGCCAGACGCCACCCATCCCACCGACTGAACGGACAACTCATGGATCTGTATTCTCTTGCGCCCATCGCGGCGATTCTCGACCTCGCCTACGCGGGTGTCACGGCGCTTTCCGGCCTTCTCGAGCCTCTCGCGGGCGATGCGGCCGGCGCCCTCGCGATCGTCGCGCTCACTCTCGTCGTGCGCGCGATTCTTATCCCGGTCGGCATTTCACAAGTGCGCGCCGAGTTCACCCGCCGCCGCCTCGCGCCGATGCTGCGCGAACTTCAGAAGCGCTACAAGAAGCAACCCGAGATTCTGCAGCGCAAGACCATGGAGCTCTACAAAACCGAGAAGGCGTCGCCCGTCGCCGGCATGCTTCCCGCTCTCGCCCAGGCACCCGTGCTCTTCGTTGTGTACGGGTTGTTTGTGCTGCACACGATCAACGGCCACGCCAACGCTCTGCTGCACGGGCACGTGCTCGGCGCGAGTCTTGCGACGTCACTCATCAGCGGAACCGTCGCCTGGCCCGGCGTCATCGTTTTCGCTGTGCTTCTCGCGATCATCGCGATCGTCGCGTGGCTGCAGCGTCGAACAGCTAAAAAAATTGCGGCGATGGATGCAACGGCCGAGCCGAATGCCACGGCACAGGCGATGGCGCGCTGGCTCAGCTGGCTCCCGTTTATCACCGTCATCTTCGCGAGCGTTGTGCCGCTCGCCGCGACCATCTACCTCACGGTGACGACGAGCTGGACACTCATCGAGCGCACGGTCATGAGGCGGGCGCTGTCTGCGCGCTAGTGCTTCTCCTACGCCAGCGGGTCACGTGCGCGCTAGTGCGTCTCGTGCGCGCTACGGCGACATGGCGCGCACGAGACGTAGTAGCGCGCACGCGCAAGGGCTAGAGCTCGACAGTCTTGTTCTCGCCGACGTCGGGCTGCTGCTTGGTGATGAGCGCCTTGGCAAGCTCGAACGCCCGCACAACTCCGGGCTTGTCGATCGACCAGTACTCGGCGCTTGTTGCGTCAACGCGCAGGAGGGCGACCGAGGGGTCATCCTTGCCGTTTTCGAACCAGGCTTCGACGAACGGGTTCCACAGTTGGTCGATGCGCGTCTCGTCGTGGTCGACGGTTGCGGTGCCCGCGAGCGAGAGGTAGCTCTTGCCGTCTGAGAGTGCGACGTTGACCTGGGGGTCGCCCGCGACATCCTCGGTCTTGGGGCTGGGATCTGCGGTGAAGAACCACAGCGCGCCCTCGAAGGGCTGGTCGAGCACGGCGAGCGGACGGGAGTGCAGCTCGCCAGTGGCGCTCACTGTCGTGAGGGTCGCGACGCGCGTGCCCGAGATGATGGTGCGGATGATGTCGATGTCAGTTGTGTTGTCAGCCATACTTCGACGCTATGCCTGAGCCCGCGCGAAAAACAGGGCACTCAGGAGACTCTGTAGAAGGCGCCGTGTCGAAACCCACTATCGCCGTTCGACGCTCTCACGTAACGTTCCATCAACCAAAGGAGTAGCCATGAGATTTATCCTCTTCATTTGCGATGACCCCGAGGCCGAGCCGTACAACAGGGCAGAAGACAACATTCTCGAGTGGGTCGAGTCTCTCGGCGATCGCTCGATAGCGGGCGACAGGCTGCGGCCACCCGCTCAGGCGGTGACGGTGCGCCGCCGCGACGGCAAAGCCGTCCTGACCGACGGGCCCTTCACCGAGTCGAAAGAAGTCATCGCCGGCTTCGACATCATCGAGGTGGCAGATCGCGACGAGGCGATCGAGATTGCCTCCCGGCACCCGATGGCCCGGTTCGGTCGCGTCGAGGTGCGCGAGTTCTGGCCCTTCGAGCCCGGCGAGTTCGAGTAGGCCGAGCTCAGGCAGTCTTGAGAACGTTCGCCGTAAATCCGCGAACGCGCTCGAGAAGCCCAACGGCCCGGGCCGCGACGATGTCGGCGGGCTCGGGCTGCATGGGCTGCTTCGGCGGCAGGATGCGGATGATGTGCGAGCAGGCGAGGTCGTCGCAGATGTAGGTGCCGACTGTGTTGCCGTCACGACCGGCCTGGCCGGCGCGCGGGGCTGAAAACAGGGTGACCTGGTCTGATGGCTGCGGTGTGCGGCAGAGCGAGCACATCGCCTGAATGCCGTGCGACAGCGCGACTTCGGATGCCCGCAGCACAACGCCGACCGGCCGGTCGTCTACCCAGTGCACGAGGTACCCGCGCTGCGGCGAACCGGGATCGCGCCAGCCGAGGTACTCGCGCGAGTCCCAGATGACCTCGTGCAGGCCCGGCAGGGGCATCCGTTCGATTTCGCCCTTCGTCGCATTGACGAAGGCGCCGCGGATGTCAGATTCGGTGAGCGGCTTCACACGTCGAGCGTAGCTCAGAGGCAGCAGCGCTGGGCTCAGAGCCCGCGGTCGACCATGTCGAGAAGTCGTTCGGTCATCACGTCGATCACGGGATCGGTGAGACCGCGCAACGGACCGTCGATCACGAGCATCCCGAGCCCGTGCACGGTCGCCCACGCGAGGAGTTCCGCATTGGGGCGACGGGCAGCGGGCAGCACGCCCACCTCGACGAGTTCGTCGAGGGTCTCGCCGAGCACCTGGAAGGGGGTGAGGCCGAACGCGCCGGCCTTGGCGGGCGAGCCAGAGTTGCTGAGGTCGTCGGGCACGGTGAAGGCGGCGCGAAACAGGCCGGGCTCGTCGCGCGCGTACCTGAGGTAACCGCTTCCCACGCCGCGCAGGCGCTGGCGCGCACGCAGAGCCGCGTCATCCACTCCGGTCACTGCGTCGCGGTGCCCGACCATCGAGTCTGCGACAAAGCCCTGCGCCGCCGCGGAGACAGCAACGAGCAGAGCCTGGCGGTCGGCGAAGTGGCGATACGCGGCGTTGGGGGAGACCCCGGCCTGCCGGGTCGCCTCGCGAAGCACTATTGCGTCGGGGCCGCCGGTGCGAGCCATCTCGATACCAGCGGCGAGAAGCGCCTGGCGCAGGTCACCGTGCCGGTAGGTGTCTCGCAACTGTGCGACTGGCTCGCTCATGGTGCTCCATCATTGAGTTCTCGGGTGTGCCGCGTTGTGTACAGCGTTCACATTTTAGCCGACAGTCGGCGTATTGGGTGGGCCGACGGCACACCATAACCTTTTGCGTCAGACGCTGCCAGCCCCTGCTCGGGGAGTCGCGCTGGGGCTACATTAACAGTGCCATGGCGCGCGCCATTGAGGCATCTTCTTGAAATGGGGCGAAATACTCGTGGGACGACTCGTGTACGGTAACGGCGATCTCGAGGTCGACATTGAAGACCGAGTTCTCGCTCACCTGCAGATCGTTGTGGTTGCAAAGCTGCGCCGAAACGAGGGTTTTGTTCTCTCCTGGACCGATGAGCCCGCGGTCGGCGACGGGCGCAGCAGCATCTGGCTGCACCAGTCGATTCCGCTGTACTTCAAGTACGACGACGGCACGCCTCCGACGATTAATCGCCAGTGGCTCGAGGTGCTGACGGTCTCAGCGAGCAGCGCTGCGGGGCTGCGCATCGTCGAAGAGCCCTAGGTCTATCTACCCGCCGGTTACTCAAACTCGTCGTCGAGGCTGAATTCGGTTCCGTCGGCCTGCACAATCGGACGAGGCACTCCGACCAGTTGGGTCTTGCGCTGAAGCTCTTCGAGCAGAAACGCATCGACCGGCTCCTCGAGCTCCGAGAACTCCGATGCGCTGGCGATCTGGCTCGCCGGGCCGATGAGCACGGATGCCGCGCCGAAGTGTCCGCCGTCGATAGCGATGGGAAACTCGACAATGTCTGATCCGTTGGTGCGGGCAAGGGCGTGTGCGTAGTCGACGATTGCGCTCGCAATGCTTGTGCTTGTCAGAAACGAACCGCTGGCGTAGTACACGCGTCTCATGGGATCCCTTTCGTAGTGTCTCTACGGTAGGTCTGTCGATTCACGCGCAACAGGGGCTTGCAGCGGGTGATGCGATATCCCACAATGGGCTGCCGTGGGGTTGAATTGGCGAGTGCCCCACGCAACTGACTTTCTCCGTGACGACCTCTCTTCGGCGGGATTCTCCGTCGACTCCCTCAGCTCTTTGTGGGGTGTGGATGCCGCGGCGGCACTTCACCGCGGCAACAGGCTCCCGGCCCAGCGTGCCCTTGCGGCGCTCGACGGTGGCGGACGCCTCGGCACCCTTGCGACTCTCTTTGTGCTCGGCATTCCCGTTGCATCCAATCGGGTTGAATCCGCTCTGCCGCGCCTGGGTCTCGCCCGCGCCATCGAACTCGGGCTCGTCGCGGTCGAGGGTGATGCGGCGCGGCCCCTGCTCGACCTGCGCCCCTACGCATTTGTTGACTCGCTCGGCGCCGGCGCCTGGTGGATCGCGAGTGACCTCGGCGAGGTTGCCCTCGGTACGGCAATCCCCGAGGGACACGTGCTCGGCGTCGGTGGTGCCTCAACCACTCTGAGCGGGCTGATGCTTCAGCAGCACGTGGGTTCCGTTCTCGATCTGGGCACGGGCTGCGGCATCCAGGCGCTTCACGCGTCGCGCTTCGCCGATCGTGTCGTTGCGACCGATATCTCGCAGCGTGCCCTCGATCTCGCTGAGTTCAACGCGCGGCTCAACGGTGTCGACTCGATCGAGTTTCGCCTCGGCAGCCTCTTTGAACCCGTCGCGGGCGAGCTCTTCGACCGCATCGTGTCGAACCCGCCGTTTGTTATAACGCCCCGCAGCGAGGGCGTTCCGGCCTACGAGTATCGCGACGGTGGACTCGTTGGCGACGCTCTCGTCGAGTCGGTGATTCGTGAGGCACCCGCGCACCTCGCACCCGGGGGAGTCGCGCAACTGCTCGGCAACTGGGAGTACGGCGTCACAACCGACGGGCTCGATCGGGTCGCCGAGTGGACCTCCGGCCGTGACGCGTGGGTCGTCGAGCGTGAGACCCAGGATGCGGCGCTTTACGCGGAGACCTGGATTCGCGACGGCGGCACAAAGCCGGGAACCCCGGAGTTTGAAGCGCTGATGGCTGCATGGCTCGACGACTTCGAGGCTCGCGGCGTCACGGCTGTCGGTTTCGGCTACGTCACGCTTCGCGCCGACAATCGTGGGCTGCGCCGCTTCGAGCGACTCGACGGCGCGCTCGGTCGATCCGAGGGCGGGCTCGGCGTCTCGATCGGCGCATCACTCGATGCTCACGACTGGCTGCTCGACGCCGATCTCGTCAACGCACGACTAACTCTTGCGTCCGACGTCACTGAGGAGCGCCACTACTGGCCGGGCGACGAAGACCCGACGGTCATCGACCTGCGCCAGGGCGGCGGATTCGGTCGTACCCAGGCGAGCGGCACGGTTCTCGCCGCTGTCGTTGGTGCGTGCGACGGCGAACTGTCGATCGGTGCAATCTGCGCTGCGATCGCGCAGCTGCTCGAGGTCGACGCTGACGAATTGCTCGCCGAGGTCCTGCCGAGCGTGAGTGAACTGGTCTTTGTGGGGATGCTTACGCGGGGTGCTTGAGCAGGTAGGCGGCGACGAGCGGGCAGGTGGCCTCAACGCTCTTGCCCGCCTCGCGCGCGTCGGCGACGGCAAAAGCGACGAGCTGGGTGCCGAGACCGCGTCCGCCATATTCCGGGTCGACCTCGGTGTGCACGAAGGTGCGTGTGGCGCCATCGTCGGTGTAGAGCGCTTTGCCGACGGGTGAGCCGTCGACGGTCAACACGTAACGATTGCGGTCTGCGGCAAGAGTGATCGTGGTATCCATGTCGCGATACTAACCGCTCACACCTCGCTCCCACCTTGCGTACACCGGTCGCAAAGGAGAGCTTGCGAGTATCGAGGGATGCTTCGCCGCCACCCCGTTACCAGCACCGTTGGGGTGGTCTATTTCGTTGTGCTCTGCGTGATGATCCTCGGCCCGTGGGCAGACGATGAGGCGAGCATCGCGGGCAGCGCCATAGTTTTCTTTCCGGCCGGCGTGCTGCTCATAGTTCTCTTGGGCAGGCAGCGCTGGATCCTTGCGATGTCGGTCGGAGTTCTTGGTGTCGTCTGGCTCGAACTTGCGTGCATCGTCTGGCGCCCGGATGCCCCCTCCGTGCCGATCGACCTCGCCGCTGGAGTGGCCGGCGTCGTAGCCGGAGCGGCTGTCGCGGCGGCAATCGGAGCGGCCAGCGGACACAAGGTGCAGGAAACCGAGTCTTCCTTCACACGAGTTTCTCAGACTGGTAGTTCAGGGTGGAGCACAGAACGACAGCAGGACTGAGCCCGAGCGGTGCGAATTTACCGCCGCTACTGAGGTTCCACTAAGTCCGAGTATGGCCCCGCCCGAGTCGGTGTGCCCGTCCACCCGCTCATTGATGTGCACTTACCCGCTGCATGTCTCGGCGCCTCCGCGCGCGTGAAGTTATCGGAGTCTTACCCTTGCGTTTTAGCTTTTTGTCACCGAAGTCGGCTGTGCCCAAAAAAGACGTCGGCCCCCTCGGTTTTCTCCGCATCGACCGACGCGTACTCGCCGTAGGCACCATGGGTTTCGCGGGCCTCTGGCTCACCCTTCCCGCGCTTCCCGCCTCAGCCGAACTCGCGACCGAGAGCATCCCAACCGTGCAAGTGCAGTCGTTTGTCGCCTCGAAGGTTGCCGCAACCGAGGTCGAGACCGAACGCGAAGACTTCACCTTCTCGGAGTTCAGCCTCGTGCAGTGGCCAATTCGCTCCAACTCTCCCGTCGGTGACGGCTTCGGCAACCGGATTCCGCCGTGCGCGGGTTGCTCGAGCTATCACAAGGGTGTCGACTTCAACCCCGGCAACGGATCGGCCGTCGAGTCGGTCGCCGATGGCATTGTGACCGAGGCCGGTTCAGACGGCGGACTCGGCGTTCACGTCGCAATTCAGCACAAGATCGACGGCAAGACCGTCACAACCGTCTATGCGCACATGACGTACGGCTCACTCACCGTTGGTGTCGGCGACAAGGTTTCGGTCGGCCAGCAGGTCGGCACTGTCGGAAGCACCGGGCAGAGCACCGGCCCACACCTCTACTTCGAGGTTCGCCTCAACGGAACAACCCCCGTCGACCCGATCCCTTGGCTCGCCGCAAACGTCAACAGCTGATCTGCTTCGCTACGCGATGATTGTTGGATGACGCACGACGATCGATACGCCGGCGACGTGCTCGCGGGGTTCAACGCCCGCACTCCCGTGGCCAAAGCTCCCGAGCTCGCCGCCGATCGCGACCTGGTCGTGGAGCTCGCCGCCGACGGCTTCGTCGGCGCTGTTGTGCGCGTCGAGCGTGGAATGGTCGAACTCGAAGACCGCCGCGGACGCGTTCGCACCTTTCCGCTCGGCGGTGGTTTTCTCGTTGACGGCAAACCGGTAACACTTGTGCCTGCCCGAGCCGCGGCCGCTCAAAAGCCCACGCGCACGGCTTCTGGCTCGCTCGCCGTCGACAACGTGCAGGCGCGCGTCGCGTTGCCGAGCCGCATCTTCGTCGAGGGTCGCCACGACGCGGAGCTCGTTGAGCGGGTCTGGGGTGACGACCTGCGCATTGAGGGTGTCGTCGTTGAATATCTCGAGGGCGTTGACGATCTTGACGCGCTTGTGCGTGAGTTCGCGCCATCCAACACCCGGCGGCTGGGTGTGCTCGTTGACCACCTCGTGCCCGGCTCGAAGGAGAGCCGCATTGCCGAGACCGTTGCGCGCGGACCATTTGGAAAGCACGTGCTTGTTGTCGGCCACCCCTTTATCGACATCTGGCAGGCGGTCAAGCCCTCGAGTCTCGGGATCGCGGCCTGGCCGGTTATTCCGCGCGGCATCGAGTGGAAGCACGGCATCTGCGAGGCCTTCGGCTGGCCGCACGACGAGCAGGCCGACATCGCTCACGCGTGGAAACGCATCCTCGGGCGGGTCAACTCGTTTGCCGATCTCGAACCGGCCCTGCTCGGTCGGGTTGAGCAGTTGATCGACTTCGTGACGGCCCCCGCCGAGTAGCTCCACTCGCTGGTTGAGTAGGCCGCCCGCGGCCGTATCGAATCCACCCGCACTCGCTGGTTGAGTGCGAGCGCCAGCGAGTGTATCGAAACCACCCTGGCGCGCCTACTCGACCACCGACACCCGCTGTTGAGCTACGGCTTCAGCAGCACCTTAATGGCACGGCGCTCGTCCATCGCGGCATATGCCTCGGCGACCTCGGAGAGAGGCACCGTGAGATCGAAGACGCGCCCGGGGTTGATCGCGCCCGAGAGCACGTCTTTCAGCAACTCGGGAATGTACGCGCGCGCGGGGGCCATGCCGCCGGCTACCGAGATGTTCTTCGCGAACAAGACACCGATCGGCAATTCTGCACCGCCCGCGGGTACGCCGACGTAGCCGAGCCTGCCGCCCGGGCGCACGCTCGCGATCGCCTGTTCCATCGATTCCTTTGTGCCGACGGCTTCGAGCACAGCATCGGCGAGCACTCCGCCGAGCAGCTCACGAATACGTGCACCTGCCTCGCGGCCGCGCTCTTCAACGATGTCGGTCGCGCCGAACTCGCGGGCGAGAGCCTGGCGGTCGGCATGACGGCTCATTGCGATGATGCGGGTCGCGCCGAGGCGTGAGGCGGCCAGAATCGCGCTGAGCCCTACGGCTCCGTCACCGACGACGACGACCGTGGTCTCCGGACCAACACCGGCGGAGACTGCCGCGTGGTGGCCGGTCGACATCACGTCGGAGAGCGCGAGAAACGAGGGGATAAGGTCGTCGTCGATCGGGCCGGGAACGGCCACGAGCGTGCCGTCGGCGAAGGGAACCCGCACGAACTCGCCCTGTGCGCCGGGGAGAGGCTCGCCATTGGTGTCGTCGCCGCCAAAGAACGAGAGGTGGTCGCACGTGGCCTGCATGCCGTGCAGGCACGACGGGCAGGTTCCGTCGCTCGAGGTGAACGGCGAGATGACAAAGTCGCCGGGGGAGACGCTCGTGATGTCGGCCCCGATGCTCTCGACAACACCGACGAACTCGTGGCCGATCGGCTTGGGGTCGTCAACCGATCGCACTCCGCGGTAGGTCCACAGGTCCGAACCGCACACGCACGCGGCGACGACACGCACAACGGCGTCGGTGGGGGTGAGCACGACGGGCTTCGGGCGCTCCTCGATGCGCACGTCGCGTTCGCCGTGAATGATTGTGGCGAGCATAATCAGCCGTTCTGTTCTGAGAGGTTCTTCTCGATGAGCGAGTCGCGCACGCGCTTGCGCAGCACCTTGCCAATGAGTGATTTGGGCAGTTCGTCGACGACGTGAAGGTGCTTGGGAACCTTGTAGGGCGTCAGTTGTTCGCGCGCGAACGCACGAACCGCGTCTTCATCGAGCGTGGCGCCCGGTTCGAGCACTACTGCAGCGACGACGTCTTCTCCGCTGTGTTCGGATGGCAGACCAACGACGGCGGCGTCGAGGATTCCGGGGAACGTGCGCAGCGTCTCTTCGACCTCGCTCGGAGCAACGTTGAAGCCACCCGTGATGATGAGCTCTTTGATGCGGTCGACGACTCGCACAAAACCATCGCTGTCGACCGTGACGATGTCGCCGGTGCGAAACCAGTCGCCGTTGTCGTCGCCGTCAACAAAGACCGCGGCTGTCTCTTCTGGCTTTCCCCAGTACCCGCTAAAGACCTGCGGGCCGCGAACGAGAAGTTCGCCCTCCTCGCCGGGCGCGCGGTCGACAGTGGGGTTCTCCGGGTCGACAACACGAATCTCGGTGTTGGGAAGCGGCAGGCCCACGGTACCCGCGCGACGGGTCGGCGCAACCGGGTTTGCCATCAGCACGGGGCTGGTCTCAGACAGACCGTAGCCCTCGACGAGGGTTCCGCCGGTCTCGGCCTCCCACGGCTCGACGACCGCGGCAGACAGCGGCATGGCGCCACTGATCGCAATCTCGATACCCGCGAGAGAGACGCCCTGCTCTTTGGCGGCCTCGGTGAGGCGCTCGTAGATGGGCGGCACAGCCGGAAGGAAGGTCGCCGGGCGCTTCTTGACGACCTTGAGCACCAGGTCGGGGTCGAACTTGGGAAAGAGCACAAGTCGCGATCCCATGCTCATCGCGAAGGTCAGGCACAGCGTGAGTCCGTAGGCGTGGAACATGGGCAGCACCGCGTAGACGACTGCAGTTCCTCGCTTCACCGTTGGCACCCACGCGCGGGCCTGGGCGGCGTTGGTGGTCAGGTTGAGGTGCGTGAGGGTCGCGCCCTTCGGGTTACCCGTTGTGCCGCTCGTGTACTGGATGAGCGCCACATCGCTCGCCTCTGGCCGGTGGATGGCCTCGGCGATCGGTTCAGACTTGAGCAGCGACTCCCACGTGATGGTTCCCGAAACGTCGGTCGTGAGGGCGGCGCGAGACTCGCGGGCCTTCGCGATGGGCAGACGCAGTAGCGTGCGGGTGGCGAAGGGCATGCCGCGAGTGATGTCGACCGAGATGATGCGCTCGACCGCGACATCCACCGGGAAGTCCTGAATTGTCGCGACCACCTTGTTCCACGCGATGACGACCTTGGCGCCGTGGTCTTCAAACTGGTGGCGAAGTTCACGCGGCGTGTAGAGCGGGTTGTGCTCGACGACGATGGCGCCGAGGCGGAGAACCGCGTAGAAGGCGACGATGTGCTGCGGTGCGTTCGGCAGCACAAGCGCGACCGGGTCGCCCTTCTGCACTCCGAGCAGCCGGAGTCCCTCGGCCGCGCGGGCTACCTGCTCGGCGAGCGACGCGTAGGTGGTCTCTGCGCCGAAGAACTCGAGGGCAACATTGCCGCCGAACTCATGAGACGAGCTCTCGACGATGTCGAAGAGCGAGCCTTCGGGAAGATCAATGTCGTGGGGAACACCCGGGGCGTAGCTGGTCAACCAGGGGCGAGGAGTATCGATGGTCACCCCACAACTCTATTGGGGCAAGGCTCGACCGCCAGATCTTTAGCGTGAACGCACGAGGTCGAGGGCGCGTTCCCACGACAGCGACTGCCCGACCTCGACGGCGTGATGAAGGTCTGGGCCACAGAGCGCAACAAAAACGGTCCCCACTTTGTGAACGAAGCCAAGGGTCTCGGTTTCGGTGAGAACCGCGTAAAGATCGTCGCCGATGAGTGCGATATCGGGCTGGCGACTAGGAACAAGGAACACCATTGTCACTCCTGACACAACACGCCCGGGACTTGTTCACCGGGTCGGTTGAATGAACCTAACCCTCGCGCTGACACCTATAAAGGGGGCGCGACGCACTTTCAGCAGGCTCACACCTGAGATCGAGGTTCGTTGGTTGCGCCGTCGGGTTCCGCGGTGAATTGGAGACCGCCGGTGCTGTTCGCCGACTGGGTGAGAATCTCGAGCCACTCGCGATTGAGGTTCACGGGGCGACTTCCGGAGTAGCGAAAATACAGCGGAATGCTGCGATCTATCCAGATAGCGCTGCGGCCATCACCGACGCTGACGTCGTCGCGCCAGGAGAAGAAGAAGCTTTCGTCGCGGCGGAGTTTTGCTCCGATTACAACCTGGAGATGTGCCATTGCCCTGTCATCGAAAATAATCTCGATTGCGGAGTCTGCATACAGGATCTTGCCCACGATGCCCCTTTCGGTGTTCCAACCGACACGTGGATCATGTACCGGATGGATGGAACACTAGCCGCGATTGGCCGTGAATCCCATTCATTGCCCCTTCAGAATAAAAGGGGTTGCAAATCGGGCGCAAATGAGAGATTGGGACTGAGCTCTTCGGCGATGAGCGAACCGGTCGGTGCACGACCCCCATCCGGGTTACGGGTCATGCCGATCGCGTTCGAACGCACGCCTCCGGTCGTCGGATCTTCTTCGCCACGCTGCAGCCCGTGGGCGCGAATGAGCGGTTTGATGCGCTGTGCCAACCACGCCCGATATTCCTTCGGAGCGTATGACCGGGTGCCGTAGTACAGGTAGCTGTACTTCTCAACGAGGTGTGGATGCTGCAGCTCAAGCCACTGCATAAACCACTCTTTTGTGCCGGGTCGCAGATGCAGTGCCGTGTAGAGAACGCTCGTCGCACCCGATTCTTTGACAAGCCGCAGGGCTTCGTTTAGGTGGGCTTTTGTGTCGGTGAGAAACGGCAGGATGGGCATCATAAACACCGCACAGTTCATGCCTGCTTCGCGCACCGCGGCGACGGTGGCGAGGCGGGCGGAAGCCGTGGGGGTGCCCGGTTCGATGGACTGCTGCAGCGCGTCATCCATAATCGCGATCGACATCGCGAGGTCGACGGGCACCTGCTGCGCGGCCTCAGCGAGCAGGGGGATGTCACGTCGCAGCAGCGTGCCCTTTGTGAGGATCGAGAACGGTGTGCCCGAATCGGCAAGAGCGGCGATGACACCGGGCATCAGTCGGTAGCGGCCCTCGGCGCGCTGGTAGGGGTCGGTGTTGGTGCCGAGCGCGACGGGGTGCCGCTGCCAGCTCGGCTTGCGCAGTTCTTTGGCGAGAACCTCGGCAACGTTGACCTTAACGATGATCTCGTTGTCGAAGTCTTTGCCGGCGTCGAGGTCGAGGTACTTGTGGGTCGCGCGCGCGAAGCAATAGACGCACGAATGGCTGCAGCCGCGGTACGGATTGATAGTCCAGCCAAAGGGGAGCGCCTTTGTCGCGCCGGGAACGTGATTGAGCGCAGTCTTGGCGAGAACCTCGTGAAAGGTGATTCCCGCGAATTCGGGAGTGCGCACGGTTCGCACCACGTTGCTCAGCCGCACGAGGGCGTTGGGCGACTCGGAGTTGATCGCCTGGCCGTCCCATCGCATGCATTCATTCGAACATATGTTCGAAAGTTAAGCAAGCCTGTCGCTGGTTGAGTAGGAGCGCCAGTGACGTATCGAAACCGATGCGGGTTTCGATACGGCCGCGGGCGACCTACTCAACCACCGAGATAGCCGTTTTCTCCGTGCGCAACAGCACACGGCCCTCGGGGTCGACACCGCCGTCACCCACATTGACAACAACTCGCACGTCGCCGCGCGCAAGCGTGTAGACATCGCCCTCGACCGTCGCCTCGATCGTCGAGAATCGCGGATCGGTGAGCTGGGGCAGCTCGCGACGCAACCGGATCAACGCGCGATACAGGTCGAGCAGGCGGGCGTGGTCGCCCGTCATGGGCTCGGCCCAGTCAAGATGGGAACGCTCGAACGTCGAAGGGTCTTGAGGGTCGGGCACAATCGCCGGATCCCACCCCATCTTCGCGAACTCGGCGATGCGACCCTTGGCCGTTGCTTCTCCGAGCTCCGGCTCAACGTGTGACGTAAAGAACTGCCAGGGCGTCGACGCGCCCCACTCCTCGCCCATAAAGAGCATCGGGGTGAACGGCGAACACAGGTTGAGCACAGCGGCTATCGCGAGCCGCTCGAACCCCAGCTCGGGAGAGAAGCGGTCGCCGGTTGCCCGGTTGCCGATCTGGTCGTGGTCTTGCGCGAAGGTGACGAGCCTCCAGGTCGCAACCTCGTCCGGTATCGGCGCCCCATGCACGCGTTCGCGAAAGCTCGAGTACGTGCCGTTGTGAAAGAAACCCTGAGTGGATGTCGCGGCTAGCGCATCGAGCGCAGCAAAATCTTCGTAGTACCCGGTCGTTTCGCCGGTCACGGCGGTGTGAACGCTGTGGTGGTAGTCGTCGCTCCACTGCGCGGTAAGACCGTAACCCCCGGCCTCGCGCGGCAGGATGAGCTTCGGGTCGTTGAGGTCGGATTCGGCGATGAGGCTGAGCGGGCGACCGAGGTGTGCCGACAGGGCGTCGACCTCTTCGGCCAGCTCTTGCAGGATGTGCTTCGGCGACTCGTCGAGCAGCGCGTGAACCGCATCGAGTCGCAGAGCGTCGACGCGGTAGTCGCGCAACCACATGAGCGCATTGTCGATGACGAACGAGCGCACTGCCTTCTCGTCGAAGTTGACCGAGTCGCCCCACGTGTTCGAGCTGCCGGTGCGCAGGTACGGGCCAAACCGCGGCAGGTAGTTGCCGCTCGGGCCGAGGTGGTTGTAAACAACGTCTTGCACAACAGCGAGACCGCGGTCGTGGCAGGCATCGACGAAACGCGCGTATGCCTCGGGCCCGCCGTAGCCTTCGTGAACCGTGAACCACGCAACCCCGTCGTAGCCCCAGTTGTGGGTTCCGCTGAAGCCGTTGACGGGCAGCAGCTCAACGAAGTCGATTCCGAGGTCGACGAGGTAGTCGAGTTTTTCGATTGCGGAGTCGAGAGTGCCATCGGGCGTAAAGGTGCCGATGTGAAGCTCGTAGATGACGCTTCCCGCGAGCTGGCGGCCCGTCCACGGGGTCGTCGTGTGCACGGGCACCGAACCAACTACCGCGCTGTGCCCGTGCACGCCGTCGGGCTGCCGGCGCGAACGCGGGTCGGGCAGTACTGTCTCGTCGTCGTCAATGAGGTAGCCATAGCGTTGGCCGGGGGCGTCGGCGACGTCAGAGGTCCACCAGCCGTCGGCGGCCTTGTCCATGGGCAACAGCGTGCCGTCGAGCGAGAGGGTCACGCGCTGGGCAATGGGCGCCCACAGTTCGAAGGTCACGAGGTCTCCTCTGCCGCTTGAACGGGAATCAACAGCGCAACCGGGTAGGTCTCGAGCAGCTCGGCGAGGCTGACGCTGCCGCCCTCGAACTCTCGACCGGTGAACACGTCAACGTGCGGCCTGCCCGGAACGGTGATCGTTGTGTCGCGCCATCCACCCTCGCGTTCGAGGCTTACCGGCAGACGGGTTGCGACAGTGACGGCTCCACCGCGATCGAACACGACGGCGTGACGTGCACTCTCGCCGAGGGCCTCGAGCGGCGCGTAACGAGTGAAGAGCTCGGGGTGATCGCGGCGAAGGCGCAGTGCACGGGTTGTAACGAGCAGCTTTGCGGCACCCGTCGAGTCAATGGGCGGGTGAGCGCCCTCGTTGATCGCCTCGAGGTAGAGCCGGCGAATGTCGTAGTCGACGGCACGGCGGTTGTCGGGGTCGACGAGGCTTGTCTCCCAAAGCTCGCTGCCCTGGTAGACATCCGGAACGCCGGGCGCGGTGAGCTGGATGAGCTTGGCCGAGAGGGAGTTCGTCCAGCCGTACTGCTCGATGCGTGCCACGAAGTTGGGAACTATGTCGCTTGTGAACGCGCTATCGATGAGCGAGTGCATACGCGCTTCGAACTCTTCGTTCGGCGCGGTCCACGTTGTCGAGTTGCCGGCTTCGCGCGCGGCCTTCTCTGCGTAGTCGTGCAGGCGGTCTGCCGATGCGGGCCAGGCGCCGACTATCGATTCCCAGAGCAGGTTCTCAAGCGGGCCGTCGTCGAGCGGGGCGCGCTCGCGCAGTGCGGCAAGGGTTGTGCGCCACTCGTCGGGAAGCTCGGAGAGCACGTTGATGCGGGCGCGAGTGTCTTCGCCGCGCTTGGTGTCGTGTGTCGAGAGGGTCGTCATCGATGCCGGGAATCGCGCCTGGCGGTCGAGCTGACGGTTGTGAAACTCCTCGACGCCGATGCTGAACTCACTGGGGTCAGCACCAACCTCGGTGAGCGAGCCGAGACGTGTGTAGCGGTAGAAGGCGGTGTCTTCGACGCCCTTTGCCATGACCATGCCGCTGGTCTGCTGAAAGCGAATTGCGGCAGGCTCGTTCGGGTCGGAGAGAATCGGCACGATCTCGTCGATCGTCGGGGCAAGTTCGGGGCGCGCGCGGCGAGCGAGATCCGCTGCCTCGTGCAGGTGCTCGAGTCCCGAGGGCAGGTAGCTGCGGTACACGGGGAAGCACGCGAGCAGCTCGGCGATAGCGTCTGCCGTGTGCTCGGTCGTCTCGTGGCTGTCGGCGATATCGCGCACAAGCCGCTGAACCTCGGAGTTGAGAATCGTGTCGGCGATCTTGCGCTTGGTGAGACGAATCAACGTTGGCCACTCGACGGGCTGCGCACGGCCGCGCAGTTCGGTGTCGATGGCGTCGATGCCCGCTCGACCGGCGCGGTCGATCAGAATGCGGTCGATGTCAGCGAGAGCGTCGTAACCGGTGGTGCCGGCGACGGGCCAGAATGCGGGAAGCTGCTCGTCGCCCTCGAGAATCTTCTCGACGAGAACGTAGGCGTTGTCGGTCGCGACAGCGAGATTGTCAAGGTAGCCACCGGGGTCGAGGAGTCCGTCGGGGTGGTCAACGCGCAGGCCGTCGGCGAGTCCCTCGCGGAACCAGCGGGTGATCTGCGCGTGCGACTCTTCGAACACCCACGGGATTTCGACGCGAATCGCGGCGAGCGTGTTGACGGCGAAGAAGCGGCGGTAGTTGAGCTCGGAGTCTGCGCGCTGCCAGTGCACAAGTTCGTATGACTGGCGTGCGTGAACCTCGTGGGCCGTGCCGCCCTCGGTGTCAGGAGCCAGCGGGTAGGAGTTCTCGTAGTAGTGCAGGCGTCCGTCAGCGACCGTGAGCTCGGCTTCGTCGAGCGGGGTGCCGAGCACGGGAATGCGCAACCGGCCGTTGCCGGCGGCCCAATCGATGTCGAAAGCCTCTGCGTACCGCGAGAGGCGGCCGTGCTTGAGCACATCCCACCACCAGGCGTTCTGCTCTGGCTCGCTCACGCCGACGTGGTTCGGCACGATGTCGATGAGAACACCGCGGCCCGCCGCGTGCGCGGCGTGCGCTACGGCATCCAAACCTTCTGATCCACCGCGTTCAACGTCGATAGTTGAGTGATCAACGACGTCGTAGCCGTGCGTGGACCCCGTTGTCGCCTGCAGAACGGGGGAGAGGTAGACCCAGTCGGCCCCGAGCTCGGTGAGGTAGTCAACGAGCTCAGCCGCCGACGCGAGCGGAAACTCGCTCGTGATCTGCAGGCGGTAGGTCGAAATCGGTACTGCCATTACTGGCCTTCCGGGGTCTGGAACGCTGCGGTTCCGACGCTCGAGTTGGTGAGCACCTGCAGCGATGCGGCAACTGCTGAGTCGAACTCGGGCGCGGTCTCGACGTGAGCGCGAAGCACGAGTGTCGAGCGCGAGTGCGCGGTGATGGTTGTGCCGGCGGCGACGGGGTCGGTCGAGACCGAGATGCCCGCCGTGTCGACGACAACCTCCCAGTTCTCGGAGTACTCGTCGGGCGGCAGAACGAACTCAACGTCTTCGCCGTTCGCGTTGAACAGCACAAGAAAGTTGCGGTCGGTCACGCGCTCGCCGCGGGCATCGCGCCCGCGAATTCCGTTGCCGTTCAAGAAGATTCCGACAGCGCGCGCGAGAGGCGTCTCCCAGTCTTCTGGTGCCATCGCGTCACCGTCGGTTGTGAGCCAGGCGATGTCGGGAAGCGGTTCGCCCTCGCCGCGTCGAACCGGGCGACCGTCGAAGAAGCGGCTGCGGCGGAAGGTCGGGTGCTCCTTGCGCAGACGGGCGATTGCCGCGACGAATTCGACGAGCGAGAGGTCGGCTTCGTCCCAGTGCACCCAGGCGATCTCGGAGTCCTGGCCGTAGACGTTGTTGTTTCCGTGCTGCGTGCGGCCGAGTTCATCGCCGTGCAGAAGCATCGGAACGCCCTGCGAAAGCAGAAGTGTTGTCAGGAAGTTGCGCTGCTGGCGCGCCCGCTGCTCGAGAATCGTGGCGTCGTCGGTCTCGCCCTCCGCCCCGAGGTTGAACGAGCGGTTGTGGCTCTCGCCATCGTTGCCGTTCTCACCGTTCGCATCGTTGTGCTTCTCGTTGTACGAGACGAGGTCACGCAGTGTGAAGCCATCGTGAGCCGTAACAAAATTGATGGATGCGACGGGTCGGCGTCCCGAGTGCTCATAAAGGTCGGCTGAACCGGTGATGCGCTCAGCGAATTCGCCGAGTGTCGACGGTTCTCCGCGCCAGAAGTCGCGCACCGTGTCGCGGTACTGGCCGTTCCACTCTGTCCACTGCGGCGGAAAGTTTCCGACCTGGTAGCCGCCGGGGCCAACGTCCCACGGCTCGGCGATGAGCTTGACCTGCGAGACCACCGGGTCTTGCTGAACGAGCTCGAAGAAGGTCGACAGCTTGTCGACGTCGTAGAACTCACGCGCGAGCGTCGAAGCGAGGTCGAACCTGAAGCCGTCGACGTGCATCTCGGTCACCCAGTAACGCAGGCTGTCCATAATGAGCTGCAGCGAGTGCGGATTACCGGCGTTGAGCGAGTTTCCGGTGCCGGTGTAATCCATGTAGTACTGCTGGTCGTCGTCAACGAGGCGGTAGTAGGCCTTGTTGTCGATGCCGCGCATGCTGAGGGTCGGGCCCTGATGGTTGCCCTCTGCCGTGTGGTTGTAGACGACGTCGAGAATGACTTCGATGCCCGCATCGTGAAGCGCGCGCACCATTGCCTTGAACTCCTGAACCTGCTGGCCGAGGTCGCCGCCCGACGAGTAGTCGTTGTGGGGTGCGAAGAAGCCAATCGTGTTGTAGCCCCAGTAGTTGCTCAGGCCGCGCGACAAAAGCGCGTCGTCGTGAACGAACTGGTGAACCGGCATCAACTCAACGGCAGTGATTCCGAGCTTCTGAAAGTGCTCGATCATCGAGGGGTGCGCGATTCCGCCGTAGGTGCCGCGCAGGTCTTCGGGGATCGCCGGGTTGAGCTGCGTGAGCCCCTTGACGTGTGCCTCGTAGATGAGCGAGTCGGCGTAGGGAGTGTGCGGGTGGCGGTCGCCGGCCCAGTCGAAGAAGGGGTTGATAACAACGCCGAGCATCGTGTGCGCCGCCGAGTCATCATCGTTGCGCACGGTCGGGTCGTCAAAACTGTAGGAGAAGAGCGACGGATCCCAGTCGATGCGGCCGGTTGTGGCCTTCGCGTAGGGGTCGAGCAGCAGCTTGTTCGGGTTGAAGCGGTCACCGTTGTCCGGGTCGAACGGACCGTGCACGCGGTAGCCGTAGCGCTGGCCGGGCTGCACCTGGGGCAGGTAGCAGTGCCAGACAAAGGCGTCGACCTCGGTGAGCTCGAGGCGCTGTTCTTTACCTGACTCGTCGAACAGGCAGAGCTCTACCTTTTCTGCTGCCTCGCTAAACAGGGCAAAGTTTGTGCCATTGCCGTCATAGGTCGCGCCCAGCGGGTAAGCGGAGCCGGGCCAGGGGTGCATTATTTCGTCGGGAGTGTCCACGGTACTTACCCTAGGGAGCTTGAATGTGTTTTAGGCGTCATTAACGCTTCAACCCCTGTTGTTCACGCCGAACGCTAGGGTTGGCCGCATGAACACGACCGTGTTGTCTGTTTCGATAGTTATTCCGGCCTTTAACGAGCGGGACACGATCACAGCGTGTATTCTCGCGGCGCTCAACCAGACCGTGGCCGCGAGCGAGGTCATCGTCGTCGACAATCGTTCGACAGACGGCACGGGCGACATCGTGCGTGCGCTGCAGGTCGCCTACCCCGATGCCCCGCTCATCTACTTCGAGCAGAACACCGAGCAGGGCCTCGTGCCGACCCGCAACTTCGGTCTCGACCGTGCACAGGGCGACATCATCGGGCGCATCGACGCCGACTCGGTTCTCGAACCGACCTGGGTTGCCGAGGTGCAGAAGGCCTTCGCCGACGACACCGTCTCTGCGGCGACCGGTCCGGTTATTTACTACGACATGCCACTGCGCCGACTCGGGCTCAAGGCCGACGACGCGGTACGCCGCGTCATGCTTGTGCTGTCGCGCGAGTATCACTTCGTCTTCGGCAGCAACATGGCACTGCGCGCGAGCGCGTGGCGCGACATCCAACCGTATGTCTGTCGGGATTTCGACGATGAACTTCACGAAGACATCGACATCTCGATTCACCTGCACGAGAGGCACCACCGCGTCGCCTACGTGTCAGACATGGTCGCGGGAATGTCGGCGCGGCGGATCGACGACAGTCCGAGCGACTATTACTACTACGTCAACCGGTTTGAGCGCACCTATCAGCGGCACAACGTGCGCAATCTCGGCGTGCGCGCGCCCATGTGGTTGCTCATTGCCGCGTATCCTGCCCTCAAGGCCGTTCGTAAGGGCCAGGAATGGAGAGCCAATGCTGTTATCGAGTGAGATCCCCGCCGTTGTTTTCGCGCTGACGAAGTTTCGCGAGGGATACGCGACCGAAGATGTCGACAGCATGCTCGTCAACGCCCGCACCGCGCTCGATTCGTGGGAGCGCGGCGAGCGCCCGGCGCTCACCGCCGTCGACGTTGTGAACTCCCGTTTTCGGCCTACGAAGTTTCGCCAGGGCTACGACCAGGACCAGGTCGATGACTTTCTCGACACCGTGGTTGTTGCACTGCAGCACTACGAGTCCCGGTCGTAGCGGTCGCGATGACTCAGGTCGCGCTGTTGCGGGGGATCAACGTCGGCCCGTCATCGCGCATCGCGATGGCCGACCTGCGCGAGGCTTTTGAGCAGCTCGGGTGCACGTCGGTGCGCACGCTTCTGCAGAGCGGAAACGTGCTTTTCGAAGGCTCGGTCACCGCCGCTCGCGTGGAGAAGGCAATTGTCGCGCGCTTCGGTTATGAATCGCGCGTGCTCATTCTCGGCGCCGCGGCGTTCACGCGGGTCGTCACCGAGAACCCGCTGATGGATGTCGCGCACGACCCCTCGAAGATGATCATCACCTTTCTCGAGGCAGTGCCGGTCGGTATTGCGCTGCCGGCTATCGAGCCGCCCGAGCGCATCGCGCTCACCGATCACGCGCTCTACCAGTGGTGCCCCGACGGAATTCTCAAGTCGAAAGTGCCGCCGGCGTTCTGGCGCTCGCTCGGGCCGCGCGTGACGTCGCGCAACCTGCGCACCGTCGACAAGATCGCGGCGCTGCTCGACGCGTAGCTGCTCTTGGGCCGCTCCCGTGCCGTCGCCGACCCATCGTGCGCGGCCCTCCGACTGTCGAAAACTGCTCCAAAAGTTTGCGCGAAGAGCAGTTTTCGACAATTTCAGCTCTTGTCGAGCACCAGACTCAGCCCGGTGTCGCCACACTCGACAGTCTCGGCGTCGATTCCGTCGAGTCGCAGCAGTGAACCAGTCGCGCGATGTGGGTCGGTCGACACAACAACGCGGCCCGCGCTGTTCACGATCGTCGCCTTCTGTCCGATCGCGCGCACCCAGGGCAGAAGCATCCGCTCGATGTCAGTCACATACAGGTCGGCGCCGACGACGCCGACCATCGCTCCGTTGTGCACAGCGGGGGTTGTGAGCGTGAGCGTGTAGTCGTCGGTGCAGAGGTAGTCAACGTAGGGCCCGGTGATGTGCGGGGCGCCCGTGCGCGCGGGCACTCGCCACCATTCCAGGTTTGTGTAGTCGCGAAACGACTCATCGCTCTCGTCTTCGATGGTCTCGAGCCTGCGGATACCCGGCTCGGCTGCCCCGACCCCAAACGTGTTCGACTTGCCGAGCCACCAGGCGAGGTGCCAATCGGAGTCGGTGAGAAACTTCGGTGCGGCAACGAAGCCCGCGCCGATGACAATCGCACCCGGAATCTCGAGCCCCGCGACGACAAGAGACTCGGCGAGACTGTCGACCTCTCCCGCTGTGACGCGACCGTTGCCCGTTACAACAAGCGCCTCGATGCGCGTGCGCCAGTCGTCGATGTGCGCAAAGATCGCTCCAAAGGTCTCCTTGACAGCAGTGACGCAGTCGTCGATGGCGGTCATGATCCGGTCTCGAGCTCTGCCTTAGCGTCGAGCAGCCACTCGATCGCCTCGGCGATGTGCGCGACGGTGCGGCGACGAGCGAGTTCGCCATTCATGTCGGAGATCGCCTCGACGACCGCGCGGTGCGAGGCGCGGCTGCGGTCGCGGTAGTCCTGATCGCGCAGGCAGACCCAGAGCAGGGGAGCGAACTCACCCTGCAGCCGCAGTTCTTCGCGCACGAGACGGGCAGATTGTGAGAGCGCGGCTATCTCGAGCCGAAACGTGCCCTCGCCGCGGCGGGTAGAGCCTTCTGACGCGACATCCACATGCTCGATTGCTCGCTCGAGCTGCTCAATGTCGTCGGGCGTCGCTCGATCGGCAGCCAGCTCGGCGGCCATTGCGGCGATCGCCGAATAGTAGGCACCCATGTCGCGCAGGTCGACGCGCGAAAGCTCAGAAATGCGCCTGTCGATGCTGAGCTCGCGTTCGCCCTCGGCCGTGACGAAGCTGCCCCCGTCGCGCCCGCGCTTGGTTTCGACGAGTCCCTTTTCGCGCAGGGCTTCGAGGGCTTCCCGCGCTGTGACGGTTGCGACGCCGAACTGGCGGGCCATCTCGGTCTCGCTCGGAAGGCGCTCGCCGTGACTCAGCAGACCCAGTTCGATGGCGTCGGTGAGGCGCTGCTCGACGAGCTCGGCGCGGCCGGCGGCGACGAGCGGCGCGAATACCGCGGCGCGTGCGGCGGTCGCTGAACGAATCGACTGGGGCACTGCCGCTCCTCTCGGGGTCTCGGGCGTGTGACATGACCGTAACACTCCCGAGACCTAGTAGACATCTGCTTCCATATGATTTGATACACGGAAGGTTAGGGAGTTCAGTGGCGACACCAGCGATACGGCTTAGAGGTCTGACGAAGACCTTCGGTACTACCCATGCGGTCGACCACCTCGATCTCGACATCGCGCAGGGCGAGTTCTTCTCCATGCTCGGCCCCTCGGGCAGCGGAAAAACCACAGTTCTGCGCCTCATCGCCGGATTCGAACTGCCGACGGATGGCACGGTCGAGCTCTTTGGTGATGACGTGACCAACCGCGCACCTTTTGACCGCGACGTGAACACCGTCTTTCAGGACTACGCGCTTTTTCCGCATATGACGGTGCTCGAGAACGTCGCCTATGGGCTGCGCGTGCGGGGGATTGCGAAGAAGCAGCGCACCGACCAGGCGCGTGAGGCCCTGGCGTCGGTGCGGCTCGAGAGCTTCGGCGACCGCAAGCCGGGGCAGCTCTCCGGTGGCCAGCGCCAGCGGGTGGCGCTAGCGCGAGCGACTGTTGTGCAGCCCAAGGTTCTGCTGCTCGACGAGCCGCTCGGCGCGCTCGACCTCAAGCTGCGCGAGCAGATGCAGGTCGAGCTCAAAGAGATCCAGCGGTCGCTCGGCATCACCTTTATCTTCGTCACTCACGACCAGGAAGAAGCCCTTACCCTGAGCGACCGGATCGCCGTTTTCAACAACGGGCGCATCGAACAGCTCGGTACACCTGCCGAAATCTACGAGGGACCGACATCGCCCTTCGTCGCCGACTTTGTGGGCACGTCGAACATCTTCGACAACGACGAGTCGATCGCGCTACTGGGCAAGGGCGGTGTGCACTCGGTGCGCCCCGAAAAGCTCTCGCTCAGCTCGGCGGCCGGTGCCGACATCTCGCTGCCGGGCACCGTCTCTGAGGTCATCTACCTCGGCACGAGCACACGCATCATCGTGACGCTCGACGGCGGAAAACGACTGAGCGTTCTCGAACAGAACGTCGCTGCCCGGGCTTCCGACGATCGTGACGCCCGCGTCTTTGTGAACCTCTCGTCGACCGACCTCGTTGCCCTCTCGCTCACCTAATCACCAGTCCCACCCACAGAAATGGAGAAAGAAATGCACAGCACTCCGATCCGGCGTCCCGCGGCCTTTATTGGCCTCGCGCTCGCCTCTGTAGCGCTCCTCACCGCGTGCGGCACGGCAAGTCCGGGCGGCGAGGGTGGCGAAGCGGTCGACGAACTCGGCGAAACCGAGGGCAGCGTGTCGATTCTGGCCTGGCCCGGTTATGTCGAAGACGGCACAAACGACCCCGCTGTCGACTGGGTGACCCCGTTCGAAGAGGCCACCGGTTGTATGGTCACGAGCAAGACCTACGGAACGAGTGACGAGGCCTTCAGCCTGATGAAGACCGGCGAGTACGACGTCGTCGCGGCGTCGGGTGACGCCTCGCTGCGACTCGTCGCCGGCGGTGACGTGGCTCCGGTCAACACCGACCTTCTCGAAAACTATGACGCGATCTACGACTTCTTGAAGATGCAGTCGTGGAACAGCGTCGACGGTGTCTCGTACGGAATCCCGCACGGCTACGGCGCAAACCTGCTGATGTACAACACGGATGTCTTCACAACCGCGCCCACCTCGTGGGACGTTGTCTTCGACAAGTCGAGCGAGTACGCCGGCAAGGTCACCGCCTACGACTCGCCGATCTACATCGCTGACGCCGCCGTTTACCTGATGGCGCGCAACCCCGACCTTGGAATCACCAACCCCTACGCTCTCGACGAGACGCAGCTCGCGGCGGCGGTCGACCTGCTCAAGACGCAGCGGGAGAACGTCGGTGAGTACTGGAGCGACTACCTCAAGGAGATCCAGGCCTTCGAGACCGGTGACAGTGTTGTAGGAACGACCTGGCAGGTCATCCAGAACTCGGTGACAACGGGCAACACCGACGTTGTGCTTCCCGAAGAGGGAGCGACGGGCTGGTCAGACACCTGGATGATCGCCTCCGAAGCCGCGTCACCGAACTGCGCGTACGCGTGGCTCGACTACATCGCGAGCCCCGAGGCGAACGCGACGGCGACCGCCTACTTCGGTGAGGCACCGTCGAGCGACGCAGCGTGCGACTTCCGTGACGACTGCGAGAGCTACCACGCGGGCGACGAAGAGTACGCCTCGCAGATCTGGTACTGGTCAACCCCCATCGCCGAGTGCCTCGACGGTCGCACTGATGTCGAGTGCACCGACTACTCGGCGTGGACAACAGCCTGGTCGGAGATCAAGGGCTAGTGAGCACCTCAACTCGTGCAGTGGTCGCGCCTCCGCGCGCGACCACTGCACGGCGCATCTCGACCTTCCTGAGCAGCCACGCGAGGGCGAGGCTTGCCCTCCTGCTTTCCGCGCCCCTCGCGTGGCTGGTTCTGGTCTACATCGTCGCGCTCGCGGCGCTGCTGATCACGGCGCTGTGGAGCGTTGACAGCTTCTCGGGCGAGATCACCCAAAGCTGGAACCTCGACAACATCATCACTGTGGTGACGGGCTCGCTCTATCAGGCAGTGACCCTGCGAACGATCGGCATTGCGGCGCTCGTTACGATCGTCGACATCGCCATCGCGCTACCCATCGCGTTCTACATGGCGAAGGTCGCGTCGCCTCGGGCGCAACGTATCCTTGTTGTCGCCGTGCTGATGCCACTATGGGCGAGCTACCTCGTCAAGGCGTACGCCTGGCGCTCGGTGCTTGCCGAGGGTGGGCTCCTCGATTCCGTGACGGGTGGCAACTCGCCCGGTTACGGTATGCCCGCGACGATTATGACGCTCGCCTACCTCTGGCTGCCCTACGTGATTCTGCCCATTTACGCCGGGCTCGAGCGTGTTCCCAATAGCCTGCTCGAGGCATCCAGTGATCTTGGTGCTTCGACCGGGCGCACGCTGAGGCTCGTTGTCTTGCCGATGCTGTGGCCCGCGATCATTGCCGGCTCCATCTTCAGCTTTTCGCTCTCGCTCGGTGACTACATCACCGTCAACATCGTCGGTGGCACGAACCAGCTGCTTGGAAACCTCGTCTACACAAACGTCGGGGCCGCCAACAACCTGCCGCTTGCCGCCGCGATCTCGCTTATCCCGATCGCGATTATGTTCGTCTACCTCGCCGCCGTGCGACGTACCGGAGCCTTGGAGAACCTCTGATGCGACTCTCCCGACCCGCGCGTCTTCTGCTCGGAAGCCTGACCGGGCTTGTGCTCGCGATCATCTACCTGCCGCTGCTCGTTGTTTTTGTGAACTCGTTCAGCACGAGCCGCAACCTGACCTGGCCGCCGCCGGGATTCACCCTCGAGTGGTGGGGCCGCGCTTTTCAGAACGCCGGCGCGCTCTCTGCGCTGTGGACGAGCGTGCAGATCGCCCTCGCCTCGACGCTCATCGCGCTGGTGCTCGGCACACTCATCTCGATGGCTCTGCAGCGGTTCAAGTTCTTCGGCCGCGACTTTGTGAACCTGCTCGTCATTCTGCCGATCGCGCTGCCCGGCATCGTCACGGGTATCGCTCTCAACAACTTCTTTCGCACGATCCTCGACGTGAGGCTCGGCATTATGACGATCATCGTCGCGCACGCGACCTTCTGCATCGTCACCGTGTTCAACAACGTACTTGCCCGACTTCGACGCATGGGAACCTCGCTCGAGGAGGCGTCTGCCGATCTCGGGGCGGGAGTGTGGACCACCTTCCGCCTCGTCACTTTTCCGCAACTGCGGTCGGCGCTCTTTGCGGGCGGCCTTCTCGCTTTCGCCCTGTCGTTCGACGAGATCATCGTGACGACCTTCACCGCGGGCGCGGGGCTCACGACCCTGCCGATTTGGATTCTCGACAACCTGTTCCGCCCGAACCAGGCACCGATCGTCAACGTGATCGCCGTTGTTCTTGTCCTTGTGTCGATAATTCCGATCTACATCGCCCAGCGCATTGGTGGACCAGAGCAGGTCACCCGCTAGGGTTATCTCTGAACACGGGAGTCCGGTGATGCCGGGCTGAGAGGAAGCTTCTCCAAGCTTCGACCGTCGAACCTGATCTGGATCATGCCAGCGCAGGGAGGCAATCTCTTCTAACCCGTGCCCTCTTTATCGAAAGGGCACGTACAGTGCAGAAATATCTCGTCGTCGCGGTTGCCGCGGCGCTTATCCTTACCGGTTGCTCGACGACCACTTCGCCCCAAGACACAACACCCGAGAAGCTTGTGCTCATCACGCACGACTCTTTCAACCTCAGCGAGGGAACGCTCGCGCAGTTCACCGAGCAGACTGGCATCGAGGTCGAGGTGCAGGCGGCCGGTGATGCCGGTGAACTCGTCAACAAGCTTGTGCTGACAAAAGACTCGCCACTTGGTGACGTCGTCTTCGGCATCGACAACACCTTCGCGAGCCGCGCGGTGAACGAGGGCGTGCTCGAGAACTTTGTCTCGGCCGATCTCACCGACGCAGAGGCTCAGTACCTGCTGCCTGCCGATCAGGGCGGCGAACAGCTCACCCCGATCGACAATGGCGACGTGTGCGTCAACGTAGATCACGAGTGGTTCACCGAAGCAGGCATCGAGGAGCCCGTCACACTCGATGACTTGCTCAAGCCCCAGTACAAAGACCTGTTTGTTGTCCCGGCCGCGAACTCGAGTTCACCGGGGCTCGCCTTCTTGCTCGCGACAATCGCGGCGAAGGGCGAAGACGGCTGGCAGCAGTACTGGGCCGGTCTCGTCGCGAACGGCGTAAAGATCGACGCCGGGTGGAGCGACGCCTACTACGTCGACTTCTCGGGGCCGTCGAGCGAGGGCGATCGACCACTCGTCGTCTCGTACGCGTCGTCGCCGCCGTTCGAGGTTCAGGAAGACGGCACGGTGCCCACCGGTGCGCTGCTCGACACCTGCTTCCGTCAGACCGAGTACGCGGGTGTGATCGCGGGAACTCAGTACCCACAGGCGGCGGGCAAGCTCGTCGACTTCCTGTTCTCGACGACAGTGCAGAACGACATCCCCGAGAGCATGTACGTCTTTCCGGTGAACGCTGCCGCCACCCTGCCCGAGGGTTGGTCGGAGACCGCGAAGATCGCCGAGAACCCGTTCGTTGTTTCTCCCGCCGACATCGACGCGAATCGCGAAGCGTGGCTCTCCGAGTGGGCGGCGATCGCCGCACCGTGACAGCCGTGAGAGCGCGTCGACGCCCGGGTGCCATCTTCTGGATGGCGCTCGGCGTCGGCGTGCCCCTCGCGTTTCTCGCGGTCTTTTTCGTCTGGCCGGTTCTCGCCATGGTCGGTCGCGGTTTCTCTGAGGGCCTTCCCGCGTTTGAGGTGCTCACCCGGCCGCGCACTCTCAGGCTGATCGGGCTCACGCTCGCGCAGGCCGCCATCGCGTCGGTCGCCAGTGTGCTCATCGGGTTGCCGATAGCGCACGTGCTCTACCGGCTGCGGTTTCGCGGTCGGGGAATTCTTCGTGCGCTCGTGATCGTGCCGTTTGTGATGCCGACGGTAGTCGTTGGAGTCGCGTTCAGAACTTTGCTGCGCGAGGGCGGGCTACTCGGCTTTCTGGGCCTCGATGGCACGTTCGTCGCGATACTTCTCGCGCTCGTTTACTTCAACATCGCTGTGGTGGTGCGCACGGTCGGCGGCACCTGGGAGGGCCTTGACACCAGGCAAGAGGAGGCCGCGCAGGTTCTTGGCGCAACCCCGCGACGAGTGTTCTTCACGATCACGCTGCCGCGGTTGGCACCATCGGTCGTGGCCGCGGCATCCATCGTCTTTTTGTTTTGTTCGACAGCTTTCGGTGTTGTGCTTGTGCTAGGCGCAAGCCGATTCGGCACAATCGAAACCGAGATCTGGCTACTCACCACCCAGTTTCTCGACCTGCGTGCGGCGAGTGTTCTGTCGATCGCCCAGATCGTGATTGTGGCCGGGATGCTGCTGCTCGCGACGCGCGCCAGGGGCCGCTCGGCTGCCGAACGCCGGGTGGGCGCGTTGCACTCTGCCCGGGCGCCGCGTAGGTCTGACGCGCTGCCGGTCGCCGTCGCGGTGGTGACGGGGGTGCTGTTGTCGCTGCCGATCATCGCCCTGCTCCTGCGTTCGCTGCAGTTTCGCGACGGGTGGGGCATCGGCAACTATCTCGCCCTAGCCGGAACCGGCTCGCGCAACGCACTAGTGGTTCCCGTCTGGCAGGCACTCGCGAACTCGCTCGTCACCGCGGTGCAGGCGACGGCGATCGCAGTGATCATCGCGCTCGCCGCGAGCCTCGTTCTGTCGCGCACACCCCGCTCGGTTGCTGGGCGGAGAGCTCTCGAAATCTTCGACGGGGTGCTGATGCTCCCGCTCGGCGTCTCTGCGGTGACCCTCGGGTTCGGATTTCTTGTCACCCTCAACCAGCCGCCGCTCGACCTGCGTTCGTCGCCCGTTCTTGTGCCGATCGCGCAGGCGCTTGTCGCGCTGCCGCTTGTTGTGCGCACGATTTTGCCCGTGCTGCGGGGGATCGACCCGCGCATGCGGGAGTCCGCCGCCGTGCTCGGCTCCGCACCGTGGCGGGTCATGCGTGATGTCGACCTGGCGATTGTGGCTCGGCCCGTGCTCGCGGCGTCCGGACTGGCGTTTGCTGTCGCGCTCGGTGAGTTCGGGGCGACAACATTTTTGTCGCGGCCCGATCGCCCGACGTTGCCGGTTGTGATCTATCGCCTCATCGGGCTGCCCGGCGGCGACAACTTCGGAATGGCGATCGCGGCGGCGGTTGTGCTCGCGGCGGTTACCGTTGCGGTTATGGCGATGGTCGAGCGGTTGCGCGTCGGCACGATTGGAGCTTTCTGATGGTTCTCGAGATCAGCGACGTTACGGTGCGGTTCGGTGCGGGGTCGGGGAGCGCTGCGTCCGGTGGCGCCGCGGGTGGCCCCGCGGGTGGCCCCTCGGGCGGCGACCCGGGTGGCCCCTCGGGCGACACAGACCGGGCCGCGCTCGACCGGGCCGCGCTCGACCATGCCGCGCTCGACCATGTCTCGCTCGACATCGGCGCGGGTGAGGTGCTCGGCATCCTCGGCCCCTCGGGCAGCGGAAAGTCGACCCTGCTGCGCGCCATCTGCGGGCTCGAGACGCTCGAAGCAGGAACCGTGCTGTGGAACGGCACCAACATCACCGACCAGCCCGTTCATGAGCGCGGCTTCGCGCTGATGTTCCAGGACGGCCAGCTCTTCACCCACCAGTCGGTCGCCCAGAACGTCGGTTACGCCTTGCGCGTGCGTCGTTTGCCCACTGCGGCCCGGGTCGATGAGCTGCTCACCCTCGTCGGACTCGACGGCTTCGGCGATCGCCGCGTGACCTCCCTCTCCGGAGGTGAGCAGCAGCGGGTGGCGCTCGCGCGGTCGCTCGCCGCGTCGCCGCGACTGCTCTTGCTCGACGAGCCGCTCTCGTCGCTCGATCGAGAGTTGCGCGAGCGTCTCGCGCGCGACCTGCGGTCGATTCTTACGGCGACCGCGCAGTCGGCGATCTTTGTCACTCATGACCACAACGAAGCCTTCGCCGTGTGTGATCGTGTGGCGATCCTCATCGACGGGCGGCTCGTGCAGGTTGGAACCCCGGCGCAGTTGCGTGCGGCCCCGTCGACCGCGGCCGTAGCGAGATTTTTGGGGTTGGATGTCGCGGACTCGGCTCCCGACAACTCACGCCGCACGACCACCGGAGACCCCGGCCACGCGCCCTCTGGCGCTCCCGGCCGCGCCGCCTCTGTCGCGCCCGGCAACGCCCCGACCGATTCGCTACCCGGGCACGGAATGCCCACGCCGTGACAGCCACCCTGCTCATCGACGGTCGCTCGGGCTCAGGCAAGACCGAGCTCGCGACGCAGCTGGCCCGCGAGACCGGTGCCCAGCTCGTGCGTATGGACGCGCTCTACCCCGGCTGGCGTGGACTCGCCGCGGGCAGCGCGCTCGTCACCGCGATGCTGACCACGGGCCGCTGGCAGCGCTGGGACTGGGAGCACTCGCAACCCGCCGAGTGGCACGAGGTTGACCTCTCGCGTCCCCTCATCGTCGAGGGGTGCGGCGCTCTGACCGCCGCCAACCGCGCGCTCGCGAGTCGTGGCATCTGGCTCACGCTGGACGCGGCGACGCGAAAGCAGCGCGCTCTGGCTCGCGATGGCGACACCTACGAGCCGCACTGGGACGAGTGGGCGGCCCAGGAGGATGCCTTCATCCTGCGCGAGAACCCCGCGGCGCTGGCCGATGACCGAGTAGACGGGCACGCGAGTTTTGCGGCCGAGTGGCCGGCGACGTCCGCCGACCACGGCGACCGGCACGCGGTGATTCCCGAGGGCTCGCCCGCGAGATCCACCGACCGCGGCGATGGGCACCCGAGCTTTGCCGCCGGCCAGCCCGCGACATCCACCCCCTTGGATCGTTTCGCCCGCTGGCGCGCCCTGCTCGACCCTGCGAGAGTGGAACCGTGACTGGCCCATTTATCTCCGTGTCCGAACTCGCCGATGCCCTCGCCGGGCCCAACCCTCCAGCGGTGCTCGATGCGAGCCTCGAGCTTCACGCTCCCGCCCACGACGGCGACTACCGTATGAACGACGGTCGAGCGCGCTGGCTGGCCGGCCACATCCCTGGGTCGATTCACGTCGATGTCGCGACGCAGTTCAGTGACGTCGACGCGCCCACCCACTACGCGCACCCCGAGCCTCAGCAGATTGCCGACGAGCTCGCGCGTCTTGGTATTGGCTCGGGCGAACCCGTTGTGATCTACGACACAACCGGCACGATGTGGGCCGCACGACTGTGGTACCTGCTGCGGTGGATCGGCGTTCCGGCGCGGGTTCTCGACGGCGGCTACAAGGCCTGGGTCGCGGGGGAGCAGCCGGTCGAGGCGGGCGCCGCGACATCCACAGCGCCCGTTGCTAGCTGGCCCGCCGAGGCGGTGCGTCGCGCGTGGATCAGCAAGCAGGAACTTCTGGAACGCAGCGCCGACGACGATCGCCCGCTCGTCTGCAGCCTGCCCGCGGGTTCGTTCACCGGTGCCGATCCGACGCGGTACTCGCGTCGCGGGCGCATTCCCGGAAGCGTCAACGTGTCGAGTCGCGACCTTTTCGGCAGCAACGGAACCCTGAAGAGTCGCGTCGAGCTGATCCTGGCTTACGACGCAGCGGGGGTGGATGTCGCGGAGCACGCTCAGGAGGTGCTGCTGTACTGCGGCGGAGGCATTTCCGCCTCTGCGGGAGCCCTCACGCTCGCCGCTATTGGCCAGAAGGCTGTGCGTATCTACGACGGCTCACTCGAGGAGTGGAGCGCCGATGCCTCGCTCCCGCTCGAGGTCGGCTAACCCCCACCCCCGCTAGCCCCACCCCAGTTCGTGCAGCTGCTCATCGTCGATTCCGTAGAAGTGCGCGATCTCGTGAACAAGCGTTATGTGAATCTGGTCCTTGAGCTCGTCAAGGTCTTCTGAGATATCGAGCAGCGGTTCGCGGTACAGAATGATCCGATCGGGAAGCTCGCCGAAGCCGTACTGCCCGCGCTCGGTGAGGGCGACGCCGTCGTAGAGTCCGAGGAGGTCGAGCGAACCGTCTTCCGGCCGGTCTTCGGTGACAAAAACTATGTTGTCGAGCCCGTCGATCATGTCGTCGGGTAGTTCGTCGAGCTCGTCAATGACTAGCTTCTCGAACGCCTCGGCGTCGACCTCGTCGGGCGTCATTCGAGCTCGCCCAGGAGAGTCTCGGTGACCCAGCCGAGCCAGTCGTAGACGTCGCGCATCACGAGCGAATCGTCGTCTTCAGGACCCTCGTCGTCGTCAGTCTCGATGCCGAGTCGCGCGGCAATGGTGAGTCGGATGTCGGCGAGCGTTCGCAACCACGACTGCACCTGAGTGGCGTCAAGCCGCAGCTCGCCACCGGCCTGCTCGGCCGCGTCGAGGCTCGCAACAACAACCCGCGCGTTGGCGACTTTTCTTGCCGCAAGTGATCGCTCGGTGAGTCCGCGAAAGTCCCGGCTGGCATCGGCGTCGCCCCGATACGCGTCGGGAAGCAGCCGTGCGATCGCCGGGTCGGTGTGAATGGCTGCCGAACCGCCGATCCCAACCGATTCGTAGAGCGCCGCAGCGTCTGGATCGGCGATGGATGGCGCGCGGGCGAGGTCGTCGAGCATGTCGGCGACCTGCGCCGCAAGTGTGTGGATGAGGCTCAACTCGGGTTGCGAGAGGCTAGCGACGAGCGCGACACCGTCAGTGGTTTTTTCTTTCGAGAACGGAATCACGCGTCGGCCTTCTGCACTGTCGCCCACAGGCCGAAGTCGTGCATGGCCTCGACGTGTCGTTCCATCTCTTCGCGCGGCCCGGTAGCGACGACGGCACGACCGTCGTTGTGCACCTGGAGCATGCGCTTATCGGCTTCTTCGTGGCTGAACCCGAAGTAGCTGCGAAATACGTACGAGACGTAGCTCATGAGGTTGACCGGGTCGTTCCAGACCAAGGTGATCCAGCCGGAGTCGAGCACTGTCTGCTCGGTAATCTCGGTGGATTCGATCGTCTGCGTCACTCTTCAAGCCTCGCACAACAAATCTTTAAGTATTGGGCAAAACAAGAACGGCCCCGTCTTTCGACGGGGCCGTTCTTGTTTTTACTAACTGGGGTGAACGACGGGGCTCGAACCCGCGACATCCGGCTCCACAAGCCAGCGCTCTGCCAACTGAGCTACGCCCACCAGGCGGTTGTTTTTCGTTTTCACGAATGACAACTCATCGATTGTATTACAGGTGAGGGGCGAACTGTTCCACTACCGCAGCCGAGATCGTCTGAACTTCGTCAGAAGTTGGGCCCGGATCAGCTACAAATGCGGCACGACGGTAGTACTCGAGTTCGCGAATTGATTCGAGAATGTCTGCGAGTGCGCGGTGTCCACCGTCTTTTTTCGGTGCGTTGAAGTACACGCGCGGAAACCAGCGACGCGAAAGTTCTTTGATCGACGAGACGTCGATGCTGCGGTAGTGAAGGTGTGAGTCGACGCGTGGCATGTACTTGTTGAGGAACGCGCGGTCGGTGCCGATCGTGTTTCCGGCGAGCGGGGCTGACGCTTCGGCCGGAACAAACTTGAGAATGTACTCGAGCACCGCGTATTCGGCGTCAGCGAGCGAGACGCCATTGGGAATCTCGTTGATGAGCCCGCTCGATTCGTGCATGTTGCGCACAAAGTCGTTCATGTTGTCGAGCGCCGACTGGTCGGGGTTGATAACGATTGCAAAGCCGGGGTCAACGAGATTGAGGTCGTAATCGGTGATCACAACGGCGACTTCGACGAGCTCGTCGACCGTGAGGTCGAGCCCGGTCATTTCGCAGTCGATCCAGACAAGACGGTCAGCGGATGTAGCCATGATCGAAGTCTAACCGCGGGGTGCGACGGTGGTGTTCAGCGACGACAGGCTGGGGATGCCTGACCCTTGCGGGCGATCGCAGACTCCCTCGCGCTTCAACCCGCGTCACGGGCATCACTACCTCCAGCCTGTGCGAGCGCCCTACGCAGCGCGCGGCTCTTCGAAGGCAGATGCCTACGCCGCCGCTCGGGGTCTACCGTCGCCGGAGGCACGAGGTAATACTCGCCATCGTCGCGAACAATCTCCCAGCCGTTGTCGTGCAGCACGAGGTGATGGTGTTTGCAGAGCAGGATGCCGTCGTCGACATCGGTACGACCGCCGTCCCGTTTCCACTGTCTTATGTGATGCGCCTCGCACCACGACGGGGGTCTCTCGCAATCACCCCACATGCACCCGCCGTCCCGGGCAGCGAGAGCTATCCGTTGCAGCCGACTGTAGAGCCGTTGCTCGCGCCCGAGGTCAAGAACGTTTCCGCGAGAGTCAACCGTGACCTCGACGCTCGTCGCGGAGCACATCGCGGCGTCTACCGTCGCAATTGACAGCGCCTCTGAGCTGCCCTCGAGCACTCCGAACCCGCGCGATGCTTCGAGGTCGTCTGCCGTCACGATTATTCGCACGACCGGTGCACCCGTGCCGAGCAATTGGCTTGAATCCGCGTCGGCCCCGCTTTCGAGCAGGTGCAACATCACGTCGGACGCAAGTTGCTCGGCAGTTCGCTCGTCGCGGAGCTTGTCTTCGGCGAGCTCTGCATTGCTGCCGCTTACGAACCGTGGCCCGCCCCGCTTCGGCGATGTCGCGCGATCATAAAGCTCGCGGAAACGCGCGGCAGAAAGCGGATCCAACTCCCAACTCGCGTGCGTCATGCCGTTGGGGCGGTCATAGAGGCGGAGGCCGCGCGCCTCGTACTGCACGCGTTCACGATCCGCGACGCCCGCGACATCCAAGTTGTCTCGAAGTTCTCTCGCGCGCTTGAAAAGTCGGTCGGGGTCTAGGTGCACCGCGAAGTTCGTCAAGTCGCGAGCGGCCGCGGCCAACGCATCTGTGGTGACCGTGGCGCTTGGCGAACCGAGCCCGGAACGAATGGCCTCGGCCGCGGCGACGCTCAGCGTGCCGACACTAACCGCAGCTGCAACGGCCTCGAGCCAGGGGAGCTGCGACGAGTGCCGCATTAGCCCGCCCACGCGAACCGATGTTGCCGCTTCTCGGAGAGTAGTGCCCGTTGTTGCTCGAACCAGCAGCTCCGGCGTGCGGAAACCCGACTTCTGCGCCAGCCCATCGTGACCGAGCTCGGGGACTGAACGGACGGCGGTCTCGGCGGCAAAGACTGCGATGGTTTTCTGAGCAAGGCGGAGGTTCTCTGCAGCGACCCGACCTGCCTCAAGCAATGCGTTATCAGACAGGGCCGCAACGTCTGCCGCACGCGGAGCCGCCGCGGCAAAGTGCGCCGACGCCGCTGAGTATTCGGCGAGGATGTCGGTCGTTGTGGTCATGCATCAATTGTCTCAAATCGAAACTATGTTCGAATGAAATGGCAGCAAATGTGGATAACTGGGCGCGAGTTACTCACAGATCGACGTTAGTTGGCAGCTCCTGCCGAGATGGCAACAGCTTCGTCGACCTGTAACTCCGGTCGTGCGTCAATGTGTGCCAGTCGGCGCCGTCCGAGCACGATCACGAGCGTGGCGACGAGCACAGAGGCGGCGGCGAAGATGTACGGCGTTGACGGTGTAAAGATGCGCGCAAGCTCTGTGGCAATGGGTGGCGCGACCGCACCGCCAAGGAAACGCACCGACGAGTAGGCGGAGGAGGCGACCGAGCGGGGGAGATCCGTCGCCTCCATCACAGCCTCGGTGAGAACCGTGTTGTTCACACCGAGAAGCATTCCGCCCACAACGACCGCCACTATGAGGCCTACTGTCGACGACACAAAAAATGCGGCACCGAGGAGGTCAACAGCGAGCGAGGGAAGAACTATGGCGAGCACTGTCGTTCGCTTCAGGCGCGCGGTGAGGAGCGGAGCAATCCAGACCGACGTTACGGCGACCGATAGCCCCCAGCCAAAGAAAACAAGGCCGAGCCCGATTGCATCGAGCCCGAGCGGGAAGGGAGTGTATGCGAGAAGAACAAAGAAGCCGACGTTGTAAAACAGTGCAGTCGCAGCGAGCACCGCCAGGGCAGGGTTACGCAGCGCCCGGAATGGCGCAGAAAATCTAACGGGAACTCGCGCCGCATTGTCCGACCGGTCGAGAAGAATCATGATCGCGATGAAGGCGATGGCCATCAGCGCGGACGTGCCGAAGAATGGCCCGCGCCAGCTGATGCTGCCGAGCAGGCCGCCGAGCAGTGGGCCGATTGCGATGCCGAGTCCGAGCGCTGCCTCGTAGAGGATGATGGCGCTCGATGTGCCACCACTTGCGGCTCCGACGATCGTCGCGAGCGCGGTTGAGATGAAAAGCGCGTTGCCGAGGCCCCAGCCGGCTCTGAAGCCGATGACGGCTTCGACGTTGCCGCTCAGGGCTGCCGCGAGCGCGAAGGCGACGATGAGCGCGAGACCGATGAGCAGGGTGCGCTTTGCGCCGATGCGGCTCGAGACCCAGCTTGTGACGAGCATCGCTAGGCCGGTGATCAGCAGATAGCTCGTGAAGAGCATCACTGCCTGGGTGGGTGTGGCGTCGAGGTCTGAAGCGATCGCGGGGAGGATCGGGTCGACGAGTCCGATGCCCATAAAGGCGACGACACTTGCAAAGGCGACCGCCCAGACCTGCTTTGACTGGTGGAGGATGCTCACGCGACGGCCTCGCTCGACTGCGTGCGAGCGTCGAGGATTTCGGCTGCGCGCGCGAGCACGAGCCAGTCTGCTTCGGCGATGCCCGTGAACATGGGTTCCATGACGCGGGCGAGCTCGGCGCGCCAGTCGTCGAGCGCGCGGCGTCCCTTTGGCGTGATCTGAATGAGCCAGGCGCGTGAGTCGTCGACGTCTGCGATGCGGGAGACCCATTCGTCTTCCACGAGCTGATTGAGCACCTTCGTCATGCCGGGCTGGCTCACCCGCGCTGCGCGGGCGAGGTCTCCGTTGCGGCGTGGGCCGTCGGTGGCGAGGATCGCGAGCGTCGGCCAGGCAACGGAATTCACGGTGCTTCCCGTGCGCTGCGCCGCTATTCGCGTCAGTCGTGATGCTGACGAAATGAGAGTTTCAAGGGTCGAAGTCGAACTGGTCATTCCTCCACTATATAACTGAGTTATATAACTGGGTTACGCCGTAGGCTGAACCCGTGACGATACTTCTCATTCTCAACGCGATCTTCAACTTTGTGACCTGGCCCACGTTCTTCCGGCGTGTGGCAAAAGACCCTCGGGCGCGCGATTCCGCGGGAAAGCCCACCGCGTTCTTCACGGTGCACCTCGTGCTCTTCATCGTAGGAATTACTCTCGGAGCGGCATCCGCGGTCGCCGGCGTGGCGTCTCTGGTCGGTGCTTTCTAAAGATTGTCTGGTAGTAATTGACTCATGACTGACACAGAGGTAACCCTGTCCCGCGGCGACGAGTACGTCGTCTTCTACTCGCAGGGCCCGTACGACGGCCGCAACGACACCCGCATCTCGACTGACGGCTCGTGGGACACCGAGGTGACCGTGCTGGTCGCTCTCGACGGCAAAGAAACGCAGCTCGTCTACGACAACCCCGTTGTAAAGAAGGTTGGCGACCAGGTGCAGGTCACCTACACGTGGGACGCCGCCGATGGCGAGCCGATCGAAGACCTCGACGAGCGTCGGGACTAATTAGCGACCCGTCGCGGTTGGCACTGTAGTGAACCTGCTCTTTTTCTCGTCGTCGTTCTGCGATCCATGCATCCAGACCCGTGGAGTGCTCAAACACGTAGCGACTCTTGTGCCAGCCGCCAAGATCGCTGAGTTGGATGTCGCGCGCGACACTGCTGAGGCGGAAAAAGCCGGTATCCGCTCGACGCCGACGGTCATCGTGACGAGCGCCGACGGCACCGAGGTGTTTCGGGCCGAGGGTGTTCCCACTATCAACCAGGTGCTCGTAGCGCTGGCGAAGGCCGTATAGCGCCTCCCCGAACCGTCGAAAAGTGCTCCAAACTTATGAGTTTGGAGCACTTTTCTACGTATGGATGTCGCGCCGCCCACTCGAGCACACAAACCCGTTGCGCGGCAGAACCGCCGCCACAGTTTGTGTGCCCTCGTGGCACGCGACGTTCACCTGATCGGCTGCGGTATCGTGGTTGGCGCGCCTCTGTAGCTCAGTGGATAGAGCAAGAGCCTTCTAATCTCTTGGTCGCAGGTTCGATTCCTGCCAGGGGCACCAACAGTTCCTAGTCGTCAGTTCTTAATCGTCGTTGAGGCGAGGGTGCGCAACAGGCGTCTCGCGGTTCTCGTCGTCGATGGTCGCCTCGATGACCTCGTGCTGGTCGGTCGAGGGCTCCTGAGTCGCGGGCTGCTCCGTCGTCGAGTAGTCATTCGGCTGGTACTCGTTTGACTGCTGCTCCGACGATTGCTGTTCTGTCGACTGCTGCTCTGTCGAAGGAGTCGCGTACGGCGAGGTGTAGTTCGGGGCGACGTACGCGCGGGGAAGCTCGGTCGTGGGCTGATCGGCTGTGGGCTCATCAGCTGCCGGTGCCTCGAACGCGAAATCGTCAGCCGTGGCGTGCTCGGAGTTCGGCTGATCACCCGAGAGCTGATCACCCGAGAGCTGATCGCCCGAGGGCTGATCGCCCGAGGGCTGATCGAAGGCCGACTGTTCGGTCGATACCGGTTCGTTAGTCACATGCTCAGATGCGTTCTCGTCAGTCGCAGTCTCGCCGTAGGTGCGCTCCTCGGCTGCTGTCTCGCCGTACGTGCGCTCCTCCGTGGCGGATTCGACAGACTCCGACTGCTCGAAGGCCTGCGACGTTTCAAAGGGCTGTGCTGTCTCAGACGGGCGAGCGGCCTCGAACGACACAGTGGGCGCAGTGGGCGCAGCGGGCGCAGCGGGCGCAGCAGGCTCGAAGGGTTCCGCATTCTGGTCTGAATTCACGGGCGTCGCGATGGGCGACGTGTAGGTCGATTCGCCGAAGCTCGTCGGTGCGGGCACCGTGGGCTGTGAGGAGGTCGCGAATCCGGAGAAGGCACTGGGCGTGGGCTCAACAAGAGGTGCGGGCTCGACCAGCGGCGCCGGCTCAACCAGAGGCGCGGGCTCGGCGGGGATCGCGGTGGCAAAGACCGAGGGAGCGACCGCGGCCGCGGCAACGGGAGCCTGGTTCTCGAGGCGCTCGATGCGCGCGCGTTCGGCGGCGGCCTGGTCGGCTTCCGACTGGGCGAGGGCTGCGGCTGCGGCCTCTTCGCGAGCGAGTGCCTTGTCGGCCTCGGCCTGTTCGGCGGCGGCGCGCTCAGCGGCAGCCTGTTCGGCTTCTGCCTGCTCAGCCTCTGCCTGTTCCACGGCCCACTGCTGCTGCTTTTCGACGAGTTCGTCGTCGACGACGGCCTTGCTCTCGAACTTGAACTTTTCGAGATCTATCGCGAACAGTCGACGAGCCGCCTTGGGCTTGTGCTGCCACTCGGCGAGGCGATCGCGGAACTCGATGTAGTCCTGCTCGGCCTGCACCGTAAAGCTCGCGGAGTTCTCCCGGATCTTCGCGACCTGGTGCTCGGCCCATTCGGCTGCCGGAGCGGCGCCGTGGGTCGGAAGCAAGCGCAAGCGCACGGATGCAGCGCTCGCGAGGGTCTCAAGGTTGTCCTGATTTGCAGTGGGAAGAAGCGACCACTGGGTCGACTGACGCGCTACCTCGATGAAGGCCGCGACAGCCGCAGCGCGGTCATCCCGGTCTTCGCGAGCAAGGAGTCGGGTGATGGAGGCCCGCGAAATCGCAGCCGCTATCACCGTCGCAACGATGATCGCCACGAGTGGCACAATCGCCGTCGAAACCACGCGCCACCCCTCGTCGGAGTAGAGCCAGGTTGTAAATTCATTCCACCACTGCATGCTCGGAGGATACCCCGCGAAAGAGGGTAATCACGCGGGTGTACGCGCGTGTCACGGTGACTCTCAGGTGCGCGGCCTAATTGAAGCGGAAGCAGTCAAGCGCGTCATCCATGCGCCAGAATTCGCCGATGCCGACAAATCGGTTCTGCCGCACGATGAGGCGTTTCGCGCGATAGCGGAAGTCGCCGCGCTCGATGAAGCGGTCGATGTATCCGAGTACAACGCCACTTTCGCGAGTGATGCGCCAGAGGTCGTCGTTGAGCTGGATGACTGCAACTCCCGGCCACTGCGGTGTCGTCGTCGATGCAAAATCAAGGGTAGTCACTGGTAACTCCTGAATCTCGGCCGGCCACTTTCGAATGTATGTTCGATTGTAGGTTGTGCGACTGACATTGCTGCGTCGAGGAGAAGATATGAGACTCACGGGCGTTGCACTCGCGGTGAGGTGACAGAAAGCCCGGCCACAGGGGTGAGATCGGCAAGCGCGATCGCAGTTATCGCCCGGCGTCGCGCGACTGCGTGATTGTTGTGATCGGCCCGGTGCGGAAGGCGAGATCCGGGTCGAGCACTTTACCCTCGCGCGCCGTCTGAGCGAGGATGATGCCCACGAGCACAACTGCCGCGCCAGCCAGCTGAACGGGATTGAGTCCCTCGCCGAGCCAGATCCACGCGAAGAAGAACGCGAAGATCACTTCTGACGACGCGACGATGCCGGCCGCCGTCGCACTGAGGTGTTTGAGGGCGAGAAACGACAGGAGGAACGGCGCGAACGATCCCATCACAACGCACCACGCGAGCGGTGCCCAGAGCGGCAGTTCGGCAACCGACGGGGCGAGAAGCAGCGAAGGCTCGACATTCCACCAGCCGCTGAAAAATGCCCAAAACGCTGCGGCGAACCCTGTCGACCAGAACGCGACCGCCATCGGCGAGGTTGCCCCGACCTGGCGCTCGCCAACAATGAAGTACAGGGTGAGCGAGGCTGCGGCGACGAGCGCCATGATGACGCCGAGCCCATTGAGCGTGCTTGCCCAGATCTGCGCGACGACCGCGAGGCCAACGAGCACGCACGCGATGGCCACCCACAGTCGCGGCTTGACCTTCTCTTTGAGAAACACAAAAGCGATGACAGCAACGAAGAGCACCGCTAGGTATTCGATGAGCAGCGCGATGCCCACGGGCAGCAGTTGGATCGCGTAGGCGTACGACGCTTGCAGCACGGCGACGCCGGCGATTCCGAGAACTGCCATAACGAGCAACTGGCGACGCGTGAGCCTGAACGCACTGCGGTCGACAACGAGCAGGATGGCCCCGGCGATGAGGCACGTTCCCAGCACACGAAACTGTGTCAGCTGGGTCGGTGTTATACCGGCTTCGATGACGACTTTTGTAATGCTTCCGTTCGCGCCAAACAACAGCGCTGCGAGCAGCGCGTAGACATAACCCATTAGATAACTGTCGCGGTGAAGCTCTGCGAGCTAGCGCAGCGTTGTGCCGTCAACGGCGAGCGGATCGATTGCTGCGATCTCTTCTGCGGTGAGTGGCGCGGCCGACAGGGCGGCGAAGTTGTTCTCGAGCTGCGCGACACTCGACGCTCCGACGAGGGCCGAGGTCACCTGTGGGTGACGAAGCACCCAGGTGAGCGCAAGCTGCGCGAGCGACTGTCCGCGCTGCAGGGCGATCTCGTTGAGCGCGCGAACGCGCTGCAGGTAGGTGTCGCCAATCGCACCGGGCTGCAGCCAGCGGCCTTCGGAGGCGCGTGATCCTGCGGGCACCGTGCCATCCATGTAGCGATCGGTCAGGAGCCCCTGCGCGAGGGGGGAGAAAACGATGCTGCCCGCGCCGATTTCGTCGAGCACGGGGAACAGGCCGTTCTCGATGTGGCGGTCGAACATGTTGTAGCGCGGCTGGTGAATCGTCAACGGGATGTTGTGAACGGCGAGGGCCTTCTGCGCGGCGAGCGTCTGCTCGGGGGAGTAGTTCGAGACTCCGACGTAGAGCGCCTTGCCCGAGGTCACGGCGGTCGCGAGAGCGCCCATCGTCTCTTCGATCGGCGTCTCGGGGTCGGGGCGGTGGCTGTAGAAAATGTCGACGTAGTCGAGCCCGAGACGGCCGAGCGAGCGGTCGAGCGACGCGAGGATGTTCTTGCGCGATCCCCACTCGCCGTAGGGGCCCTCCCACATGTAGTAGCCGGCCTTCGACGAGATGAGCAGCTCATCGCGATAGGGCGCGAAGTCTTCGGCAAAGATGCGGCCAGAGTTCGACTCGGCAGATCCGTCGGGCGGGCCGTAGTTGTTGGCGAGGTCGAAGTGGGTGATGCCCAGGTCGAACGCGCGGCGCAGAATTGCGCGCTGGTTTTCGAGCGGTTTGTCGTTACCGAAGTTGTTCCACAGGCCGAGTGAAACAGCCGGGAGTTTGAGCCCGCTGCGCCCCACTCTCTTGTATTCGATCGATGAGTAACGGTCTGCGTCGGCGTTGTACGGCATGAGTCAAGCCTAGGGGCTGTGGGTAGGCTGGGTTTATGGAGAAATTCGTTATAGCGGGCGGCTGTTTCTGGTGCTTGGATGCCGTCTACCGAACCTTGAGCGGCGTGAGCGATGTCGTCTCGGGGTACACCGGCGGCGTCACTGTGCACCCGTCGTACGAGTCGGTGTGCACGGGTGCGACCGGCCACGCCGAGGCGGTCGCTGTCACCTTCGACCCCGAGGTCATTCCGGCCAACGTTATTCTCGACGTCTTCTTCAGCCTTCACGACCCTCGTCAGCTCAACCGCCAGGGCGCCGACGTTGGCACGCAGTACCGCTCGGCGATGTTCTACACCGACGACGCGCAGAAACACCTGTTCGAGGCAGCGCGTGATCGCGCGAGCGAATACTGGGATGGCCCCGCAGTCACGACCATCGAGCCCCTCGGCCACTATTACCGGGCCGAGGAGTACCACCAGAATTTCTTCGCGAAGAACCCAGGGCAGGGCTATTGCATGGCAGTTGCGCTGCCCAAGGTCAACAAGATTCGCAAGTCGTTCGCCGAGTACGTTCTCGCGACCTAACGAACGATGATGCGGCCGTCCTGCCAGAGCTGAACAGCCGCAACACGAGAATTGGATGCCGCATCGCTGCCCAAATCGAGTGCGAGGTAGAGGCGCGCGAGCATTGTCTCGACGGCGCGCACAGTTGTTCCGCGGCTCTCGGCCAGCGCCTTGGTCGACGCGCCTCCGGCCAGCAGGCGCATAACCTCGGCCTGCGCAGTTGTGATGAGGTAAGCGCCTTCGGGTACTTCGCGGCTGCGCTCTTCGGGCGAACCGGAAATCGAGCTGCGCACGGCGTTGGCAAGGTCGTCAACGCTCTTGAGCTGCGACTTGACGAGGTAGACGAGGTTAGGCGGAAGCTCGATGGCGTCTTCAACGGCGAGCTCCGGCGACAGGTGCGAGGTCAGCACAACGAGGCCGATCCACGGATACTCGCGGCGCACGCGCTGCAGCAGGGTTGCACCGCTTGTGCCCGGGCCGAAGTTGAGGTCGCTCACGAGCACGTGCGGGTCACCGTCGACGAGAAGGCGCCAGGCGTCTTTCGCAGTCGTCGCGGTTGCTACGTCGAACCCCTGCGAGCGCAGTCCGTCGCCGACGAGCGAGATGGTGAATGCGTCGTCGTCTGCAACAACAACGCGCAGGGCTGATTTATCGGGTGTCATGTCAGTGCTGCGACCTTCCATCGAGGGCTGAGCGAACAACTCGGAGCAGTTCGCCGGTGGTAAACGGTTTTGCAAGAAAGTTGTGAACCCCGGAGTCGGCAGCGCGCACAATGCCACCGTTGGTGTTGAGTCCGCTCATCGCGACAATGGGCATGGAAGGGTGAGCGCTGTGCAGGCGCGAGGCGAGAGCCGCGCCATCCATCAGGGGCATCATCATGTCGGTAACAACAAGATCGACGCTTCCGGGTGATGCGTCGCAGAACTCGATGGCCTCGTTGCCATTGCTCGCAACGACAGTGACATAGCCGAAGGCCTCGAGCGCCGTGCGGGTGATCTGCCTGATCGCCGACTCGTCGTCGACGATGAGCACAAGTTCGCCGTTTCCGCGGGGCAGTTCTTCTGTGACGTCGGCAGAGTGATCGATCTCAGACTCGCCGTCGGGCTCTGTGCTCGCCGGCAGGTGGATGCTGAAGCGTGTGCCCGAACCGGGCTCGCTGTAGACCTGAATGAATCCTTCGTGGCTGCGGAGAATCGCGGCGCTCGTTGCGAGGCCGAGACCGGTGCCCTGACCGAGGTCTTTGGTCGTAAAGAACGGTTCGAAGATCTTGTCCATCACCTCGGGAACCATGCCGGTTCCGGTGTCTTCGACCGTGAGCAGAATGTAGTCGCCGGGGGAGGCGAGGTGAGTGAGCGACGAGAAGCTCTGGTCGATCGTGACGTTGCGAGCGCCGACAATAAGACCGCCGCCGTCGGGCATAGCGTCGCGCGCGTTGTAGACGAGGTTGATGAGCACCTGAAGAAGCTGGGTCGGGTCGCCATTTGTGCGCCAGAGTCTGTCGTCGGCCTTGAGTTCGAAGTTCACGTTGTCGGCAAGAGCCTCATTGCACTCCGACTCGAGCTCGGTGAGCAGTTCGTTGAGATCGACCTCGATGCGGCGGCCCTCGACGCCACGCGCGAACGAAAGCACCTGGCGGATCATCTCGGCGCCGCGCTTGACGCTCGCCTCCATAACTCCGAGAAGCTCGCTGCGCCCGGGGTCGTTTTCGCCGAGTGCGAGCATTTGCACCGACATAAGAATCGGGGTGAGAACGTTGTTGAGGTCGTGGGCGACACCGCCCGCGAGTGTGCCGAGGCTCTCCATCCGCTGGGCGCGCAGCACACGCTCTTCTTGCGAGCGTCGCGCGGTGATGTCGGTGTTGACGGCGAAGATCGAGTCGGGGTTGCCCGCGTCGTCGTTGACGAGGGTCCAACTGCAGTCGACGATGATGCGCTCGCCGGAACGGGTGATCTGTTCGGTCTCGCCATTCCACGAGCCATCTCGTATCGTTGCCGCCTGGGCCGTATCGAAGACCTCGACATCGAGGTAAACGAGATCCCTGATCGATGAGCCGATGACCTCGTCGCTCGACCAGCCATACAGCTCACTGGCCGCGCGGTTCCAATATCGAATCGTGTGATCGAGGCCGCGCACGACTATCGCGTCTCGCGCAACGTCGAGAAGAGCCGCCTGCGCAACTATCCGTTTTTCGTCGGCCGCCGACTTCTCGCGGGCGAGCTCTTCTTCGCTGACATCGCGAAAATAGATAGCGAGTCCGGTGGTGAGCGGATAGACGCGCACGTCAAGCCAGAGGCCGAGCGGTTCGTAGTAGTCGCGAACCGTGATCGTTGTGCGTTCGAGTTCGGCGCTCTTGAAGGCGATAGCGAATTCGGTGCCGCGCCAGTCGGGCAGTACGTCCCACATGCTCTGCCCAACGAGGTTCTCCGACGTCTCGCCGAGAATCTCCTCTGCACGCGGGTTGACGTAGCTGTAGGCCCAGTCGGTGTCGAGAATCGCTATTCCGTCGGTGATGGCGTCGACCATCGACGACAGTCGCTCTTCGGTGTCGAGTTTCTGCGCCATCGCGTCGACCTGGTCGGTGATGTCGTAGAGCGCACCCTGCACACGCACGATGTCGCCAGACCTGTCGCGAATTGCCTCACCGAGGGCACGGATGCGCAGCAGTCGACCCGTGGCGGTGTACATCGAGCGCCGCTCGTCAAAGGGCGTGCCGTCTACTGCCGCCTTGTCGACAACGCGTTCGAAAGCAAGACGATCTTCATCGGGGTGCAGCGCAAACGCCTCTTCGAGGGTCGGGTGCTTGCCCGGCGCGAATCCCAGAATCTGGCACAGCTCGTCAGACCAGTGCAGTGTATTCGTCGAGAGTTCGATGGTCCAGGCGCCCATAAGCGCGAGCCGACCGGCCATTCTTTCGAGGGCTTTTCCGCGAGCAGCGACGACCTCGGTGTCGTCCTGTGCCTCGATGTCACGCGCAAAACCCATAATCCCGGCGACAGTGCCGTTGTTCTCGACCGGGAAGAGAGAGACAACCGCCCGCACGACTGTGCCGTCAGAGCGCGCGAGTTCTGACTCGAATCGGCCGGGCTCTCCTGCGGTTGCGCGAGCAAACTCGGCCTGAGCGTCGGCGGCGGTGCGTTCGCTGAAGAGCGACGCGTAGGGCGACCCGATGACCGTGGCCTCAAGCAGGTTGAGCTTGGTGAGAAGACCCGCGTTGCAGTCGATGATCGAGCCCGCGACATCCATCGCAAATGTTGGGTCTGTGTATCCGCGAAACAGGCTGTCGAACCCGAAGCGGCTGAGGGCTTCGCGCGGTGTGAGCGGCTCAGTCACTGGCCGGCGCACTTTGGGTGGCACCGGAAAGAAGAAGGGCAATCGTGCTGAGCAGCTCGCCCATGTCGACGGGCTTAGTGAGGTAGGCGAGGCCGGGAGTGACTGTGCCCTGTGCGACGATTTCGTCACCGCTAAGCACAAGAACGGGCACCCTGCTCAGCCGCAGCGTCGCGAGGGTCGTCGAGAGCCCAGGGCCGGGCATCCGCGCGTCGAGAACTATAAGGTCGGCGGCCTTCTCGGCGGTCGCCGCGATGACTGCGTCGCCGGAATCACTGACGGACACCTCGTAGCCAGCACCCTCGAGGGCGAAGCGAAGAACTGTGCGGATGAGAGGGTCATCGTCCGCAACCATAATGCGGGTCGCGTCAGGACCCCGGGTTGACATGCGCTCAGCTTACGGCTGATCTGTCTATCTGGTTTACGTTTCGGAAATTAGTTCCAGATCGTGCGCCGCGAGGGCAAGATGGTCGATGACGTGGCCGGTTGTCGCGGCGGTTGCCTCGGCGCTCGGCCTGACCGTCGCTGAGGCATGAAAGTTGAGCGCCATAACGCAGGCCGAGAGACGTCCGAGAACGGGGCCGTGCAGCACAATGCTCAGGTTCTCTCGTACCCGGGTCTCGGTCTCGGTCGAGGCGAGTTCGAGAAAAGCCGTCTCGTCGCGCAGTGCACCGGTCTGTGCGATGAGCTCACGATTCGCGGCCTCGAGTCCGATCGCCGCAGACAGCGAGGCGGCACTAAAAATGATGCCGAGCGGCAACGCGAACCGCAGGGCAATCTCGTGCGGGCCGCTCATCGAAATGGGAACAGCAATAAGGGTGGATGTCGCGGCGAGCCCCGCGACGAGAAAACTGCCGTAGACGAGGGCGTTATTGCGGTGCGGACCATCAGAACGCCAGCGCGCTGTCGCGGCGAGCCCGCCCCAGAGCACAAGAAGAGCAACGCCCAGCGCGATCGCCGTCTCGAGTGCGATCTTCGGATGCCCAACGACGAGGGCGTCGGGAATCGTGACGACAGCGATCGTGAGGATCGTGAGGAGCGCTACAACGAGTGGTCGCGAGTGCGAAAACCGGCTCGTGGCAAACAGCGAGGGGCGGGCGGCACGGGTGCGCGGCATAGTGATGCTCACGAGTCGATCGTCGACGAGCCGCGAGACATCGGTCGACACGTGGGCGAGGCGGTCGCTGATAGTGGCGAAAGAGTCGGTTCCGATTCCCTGTGCCACTCTCGCCAGGCTCAGCTGGATCTCGTCGATCACTGGGGCCACCGAGCGGCGAATTGCCTTGACAAGGCGGGAGTGGAGTTCGCCCGCGGACTCAGCGCTGCGCACACGCGCGTCTTCGAGCGATGCGGCGACAAGATCGAACTCGGCGAGCAGGTCGCGGCGATGTTCGTACTGGGCGAGCGCGTAGGTGAACAGCGGCGTCCAGACGAGCGAGACGCCGATCCACGAGAGCATGCGATAGCCGTACTGCGGGTCGATCGACGCGAAGTGTTCGGCGAAGAAGCCGCTTACAACGCCGCGCACAACTCCGACCGCTACCCAGAGCGGAATGAGCAAGTCGAGCGGCAGAATCGGCCAGCGGCGACGAAAGAGGGGAACAGCGAGCAGCAGGATTGCGACGGCGAGGTGCTGAGCGGCGGCAGAGGCGAGGGTGATCCACCATGCGTCGAAGGCGGAGTTGCTCTCTTGTACAACGACAAGAAGGGTGCTTGGCACAGCGAGAAGCAACCAGCTTCGGGCGCTCGCAGCGGATCTACCGCCCAAGGCTTGCCTGATGTTCAGCTGGTGCACGTGCTTACCTTATCTACGGCGGTAAACGGCCCCTCCAGCACTAACCCGAATAGGACTGGAGGGCCCGCCGGCACGAAGCTCTGATCGAGCGATTCGTGCACTTGTTACTACCCACGCTTAGTGTGTTCCTGCCCCGCCGAAGTGGCAAACGACTGTTGGATACTGTGTTCGGTATCCGAACGTTTCTTGATCGGTAGCGCTTCGCCAGCAACCGTTCTAGGGTCGATAGGGCATGGGAAAGGAGCTCAACGATGAGCGACATAACATTGGCTGGACACACCTGGGTTGCATTTGGACCGGCGGGGGCCGTGGGTTCAATACACGGCTCTGACGAGGGGTTTTCCGTAAGACTTCTCGCCGACGCCGACTGGACTGCGACATATCCGAGTTTGGATGTCGCGAAGAGTGCACTGCACTCGCGACTGTTGCCCGGCTCACCCTGGCCCGAGTTCACGGAGCACTAGTTCCTCTTCTCCTCACGAGTACGCCAAAGGTCGCCCGCTTCCACAGATGGAAGCGGGCGACGTTTTTGCGTGGCGAAGACGACGACACTCGTTCGCAGCGGGTCCGCGGCGGCTATCCCGGCACGAGTGTCGCCGCGGGCTCGTTGGCCACCTTCCATTCGTCGAACCTCGGAGAGTAATCAATGTCAGACATCATCACCCTCACCGGAATCGTCGCGACGACTCCGCGCCACGTTATGACCGCTGAGGGGTTGCCCATCACCTCGTTCCGGCTCGCGTCATCGCAGCGCCGCTTCGATCGCGCCGAGCAGCGTTGGATCGACGCGGACACCAACTGGTACACGGTGACGACCTTCCGTCAGGCCGCGGTGCACGCCGCCGGTTCGATCCACAAGGGGGAGCGTGTGCTCGTCACGGGCAAACAACACATTCGCGAGTGGAAGAGCGGCGAGCGCACCGGCACAACCGTCGACATCGACGCCGACGCTCTCGGCCACGACCTGTCATGGGGAACAACCGTCTTCACGAGGAGCGTCTCAACAGTCGTCGAGAAGGAGGACACCGAGGAATCCGAGTCGCCCGCGGGCGAAGCTCCCGAGAGCACACGTGTCGCATTGGTCGCGGTTGACGGCGAGGGCTCTACCGAGGTCGAAGACGAAGACGACGACGAGGACGAAGACTCCGACGACGACGACGACGACAGCAGCAGCAGTTCCAGCACCGGCAGCGAGCCAACACTCTCCCGTTTTGCCGTGCCCAACGAGAACACCCTCTCGCCGTTCTAGCTGAGTTGGGGGCGCGCGGCCGCTCGCGCATAGACTTTGCAGCAGCACGATTCGGCCATCGCCCACCCGGGGACGCCTGAGCCAGCCGCGCGGGAGGGGCACAATGCCACGCGCACGAGTTCTTCTCGCAGCATCGGCCACGGCGGTTCTCATCGCGGCGCTCGCCGGCTGTGCTCCGGATGACCGCGAGTCGCTGCTTGAGCCCGAGCCGATCGAAACTGTCGAAAGCACTCCCGTGCCAACGCCGACTGTAGCCCCCAGCTTCGAACCGGCGCTCAGCGCCGTCGAGAATCAGCCCTACTTCGACCAGGTGATGCGCACGTTGCTTCGCGCCGAGGGCAAGGTCGGTGGCAAGAAGGTCGTCAACACTCTCGTCGAGGCGGGCTTCGACAAGCGCGCGATCGAGGTGACCTTCGATAAGACGGCTATCGATCTCGATGCCGACAACCTGCAGTTCTCGGTGCAGGTCAACGGCGGATGCATCATCGGGCAGTTCGGCAACGTGAAGTACTCAAGCACAATCGCGCCAGTTCTCGGATCGGGCACGTGCTTCATCGGCAAGACCCGCACCATCGACTGGTAGCTCGTCCGCGACATCCATCGCCTTCCGTAGAATAGGCGCATGGCCGAATTTATTTACACGATGGTGCGCGCCCGCAAAGCGGTCGGCGACAAGCTCATTCTCGATGACGTGACTATGTCGTTCTTCCCTGGCGCGAAGATCGGAATTGTCGGCCCCAACGGTGCCGGTAAGTCCACAATCCTCAAGATCATGGCCGGACTCGACACTCCGAGCAACGGTGAGGCTCGACTGAGCCCCGGCTTCAGCGTCGGCATCCTGATGCAGGAACCCGAGCTCGACGAGACGAAGACAGTTCTCGAGAACGTGCAGGAGGGCGTTGGCCCCATCAAGGCGAAGGTTGACCGCCACGCGGCAATCGGGCTCGAGATGGCGGAGCCCGACGCAGACTTCGACGCGCTTCTCGAAGAGATGGGCCAGCTGCAGGAAGAGATCGACGCGGCCGACGCGTGGGACCTTGACTCCCAGCTCGAGCAGGCGATGAGCGCGCTGCGCACGCCGCCCGGTGACTACCCGGTGCACAGCCTCTCCGGTGGTGAGAAGCGTCGTGTTGCACTGACAAAGCTTCTTCTGCAGAAGCCCGACCTATTGCTGCTCGATGAGCCCACTAACCACCTCGACGCCGAGAGTGTTCTCTGGCTCGAACAGCACCTCGCGAAGTACCCCGGCGCAGTGCTCGCCGTGACTCACGATAGGTACTTCCTCGACCACGTTGCCGAGTGGATCGCCGAAGTCGACCGCGGCAAGCTCTACCCCTACGAGGGCAACTACTCGACCTACCTCGAGAAGAAGCAGGAACGCCTCACGGTTCAGGGCAAAAAAGACGCGAAGCTCGCCAAGCGCCTGAGCTCGGAGCTCGAGTGGGTGCGCAGCAACGCCAAGGGCCGCCAGGTCAAGTCGAAGGCACGTCTCGCTCGCTACGAGGAGATGGCAAACGAGGCGGAGAAGACGAGAAAGCTCGACTTCGAAGAACTCGTGATCCCGATTGGTCCGCGCCTCGGTTCGCAGGTCATCGACGCCAGGAACCTCAAAAAGAGCTTCGACGACCGTGTGCTCATCGACGGGCTCTCGTTTACGCTTCCGCGTAACGGCATCGTCGGCGTCATCGGCCCGAACGGTGTGGGTAAGACGACACTCTTCAAGACGATCGTTGGCCTCGAGCCGCTCGACTCTGGTGACCTTAAGGTCGGCGAGACCGTCGACATTTCATACGTCGACCAGAACCGTGGCGGAATCGACCCGAACAAGACCCTGTGGGAGGTTGTCTCTGACGGGCAAGACTTCATCCAGGTCGGCAAGACCGAGATCCCCTCGCGTGGTTACGTCTCGCAGTTCGGCTTCAAGGGACCGGACCAGCAGAAGAAGGCAGGTGTTCTCTCCGGTGGTGAGCGCAACCGCCTCAACCTGGCGCTGACGCTCAAGCAGGGCGGAAACCTTCTGCTGCTCGACGAGCCGACTAACGACCTCGACGTCGAAACTCTCGGATCGCTCGAAAACGCTCTTCTCGAGTTTCCCGGTTGTGCTGTGGTCATCACTCACGACCGGTGGTTCCTCGACCGCATCGCGACGCACATTCTCGCCTACGAGGGCACCGACGAGAACCCGTCGAACTGGTACTGGTTCGAGGGCAACTTCGAGTCGTACGAAGAGAACAAGATCGAGCGACTCGGTGCGGACGCCGCAAAGCCGGGCCGTTCGACCTACCGCAAGCTCACGCGCGACTAGTAACCCGTCGCTGGTCGAGTAGGCGCGCAGCGCCGTATCGAGACCGGTTTCGATACGGCCCTGGCGGGCCTACTCAACCAACGGAGGTTCGATGAGACTGCACATCCAGATCCCGCTGCGCTGGAGCGACTTCGACGCTTACGCGCACGTCAACAACGCCGAGATGCTGCGCCTGCTCGAAGAGGCGCGTATCCAGGCGTTCTGGCGACCGGACGAGGGTGTGGAGGCGGTGTCTGACATCGCGATTCTCGACGCACGACCTGGTGCCGAAATGATCAGTCTCATCGCGCGGCAAGAGATCGAGTACCTCGCGCCGATCCCGTACATGCGAGCACCGATCGACATCGAAATGTGGATCGGCCGCATCGGCGGCGCGAGCCTCGAGATTTGCTACGAGCTCTACTCGCCCGAGGGCGTCACGCCGCGCGTGCTGTTCACAAAGGCGGCGACGACGCTCGTGATGGTGACCGCGGCGACGGGCCGGCCGCAGCGCATCGCCGACGAGCTGCGCACCGTATGGGCGCCGTATGTCGAGGAGCCCGTGAGCTTTACAAAGCGCGGCTAGCGCTGCCTGAGCTTCGCGAGGTAGTACCGCGACGGCCACTCGCGCAGTGACCGCGGCGCGACCCGCGAGACAACGCGAGCGACTATCCACGCGAGCGCAGAGCGTCGAGGCCGGTTCGGCAACCCGAGTGCGTCTCGCAGCCCAGGGGGGAGCAGCGTCGACGTGAGCGCCGAGACAAACGGTAGGGCCGCGCGACCCCACAGCGGGATTGTCGCGGGGTGGAACAGGTCGTACGTAACCTGCCGCGCCTCGTCGGTGACAACAAGAGTCGCGCTGTAGCTCGCGAAGTACTCGTCGAAGGCCGCGCGGCTTTGCGGCCAGGCGGTCGACGGCACCTGCAGGCTCGTCGCGAGCGGCTCGTAGGCGGCGAGCACAAGATCGGCGAGCTCGTCGTCGACCGGTCCGTAGAGTCGCTCGTGCACTCTGAGAGCTGTGTCGTACAGGGTCGCGGCGACCCAGAGTTGGTGCGTTGCATCCATCGCGCCCGAAATGCCCGTGTGAGCGCGATTGACGTAGCCGGCGACGCGTTCGCCCTCTTCGGCAGTGCCGAGAATTACCGCGTAGACGAAGGTCAGGGTGTTGCGCAGGCGGTCGAGCGGCCGGTGAGTAAAGTCGCTGTGCTCGGCGACCCCTGCGCCAACGACGGGGTCAGAAACCTGCAGCAAGATCGCCGCTGCCCCGCCGGAGATGAGCGCGCCATTGCGGGCGAAACGCTCGACAGCGCCGTCGGTCATGGTGTCGACGGAGCCGCTGCAGACGGTGCCGCTGCGGGCACCCGCACCATTCCCTCTTGCGCGACCGAGGCGAGAAGCACCCCGTCGCGGGAGTAGATGCGGCCGAGCGACAGGCCACGGCCGCCGATCGCGGTGGGGGATTCCTGGGTGTAGAGCATCCACTCGTCGACCCGGCCGAAGCGGTGAAACCACATGGCGTGATCGAGCGATGCGGCCTTGAGACCCGGCGTTGACCAAGCGACACCGTGGCCGCGCATGATCGGTTCGAGAATCGAGTAGTCGCTCGCGTACGCGAGGGCCGCGCGGTGCAGGTTGGGGTCGTCGGGCAGCGGACTCTTCGCCCGCATCCAGACCGCCTGGTGCGGCACCTGAGCTCCCTCGACGGTGAAATAGATCGACGAGGGCACGTGGCGAATATCGAAGGCGCGTCCGTTTGCCCAGTTTGAGGCGATCGGGTGGTCAACGCCCGCGAGTACCTCGGCCGCGCTCGGCAGCGACTCGGGCTCGGGCAGATCGGTCGGCATCGCGACCTGGTGGTCGAGGCCATCGTCGGAATCCTGGAACGACGCGATGAGCGACAGAATCGGCACACCGTTTTGGTAGGCCTGCGTGCGACGGGTCGAAAACGACCGCCCGTCGTGAATCCGGTCGACCGAGAACGTAATCGGCAGATTGACGTCGCCGGGGCGCAAAAAATACCCGTGCATCGAGTGAATGAACCTGTCTTCGGCGATTGTGCGCATCGCCGCCGTGAGCGACTGTGCGAGCACCTGCCCACCGAACACACGACCCATCGGTTGCCACTGGCTGGGGCCGGTGAATATGTCTTCGCTCGTGCGAGCGCCCGTATCGGTCAGGTCGAGGGCGGCGAGGAGTCCGCTGACAGGGTCGGTCATGCACTGTAGTTTAGAACCCGTAATGAGCGACGTATTCACCCTTCAGGACTCCCTCGCCCTCAGCGACCTCACAACCTACCTCGGTCGTGCCGCCCGCGTTGAGGACGGCTCTGTGCGCCTGATTGCGAACGGCAGCATCCTCGCCGTGTACGTCGCTGTCATCTACCCGGCGGGCCTTCTCGACGAGAGCCCGACGGTTTTGGGACTGCGTACCTTCGCCCTGCCCAACGCCGACACCTTCGACGTTATTGTGCCCGTCGCATCCATGCTGTCGAGGCTTGAACGGGCCGGCAACGATACGAGGGATGTCGCAGAGACAGTTCGCGTCTCGATTCCGATGCAGGTCAACAGCGTTACCTGGGCCGCGATCTCGCCGCCGCGCGGTGGTTGGACGCCGCTGCCCACAACCTCGGCCGCCGTGCTCGAGGGAATTGCGCGAGCGGGAATCGATGAGGTCGCAACCGCGATTCCCACCGGCACGGGCGAGCAGATTGTTCACAAGGTGCGCTCCGAGGTATGGGGCCGACCGATCCCCGGCCTTGAGCACGTTCCCGCCGGAGCCGCCTTCGCGGCGTTGAGCCTCGGATTTCTGGGCACAAACGAGCAGGGAGGCGACGAGCCCGTCACGATCTTCGAGACAGGCCCGTGGACCCGCGTTACGACAAAGCGCGGCCACGTTCTCATCAAGCGCCGCGCCTGGTCGATCGCCCGCTGAGCCTCGTGAAGTTGGGCAGGTCGTTCAACGGCCTCTGGTTTGCCACGGGCGCCGCCAATCTTGGTGACGGTGTTGTGCTCTTTGCGCTGCCGCTGCTTGCACTCGCATCGGGAGCCACCGACGGTCTTGTCGCTCTCGTTACGCTTCTCGCCACTCTCGCGTGGCCGATCTTTGGTATTCACGGTGGATGGCTCGTCGACAGGCTGAGCGCACGGCGCGTGTTGTTCTGGGCCAACCTGATCCGCGGTCTCTATCTCGTCGCTCTCGCGATCGCCGTACTCATGGGTGCCCTGAGTTTTTGGGTGATTGCGGTCGCGGCCGTGCTCTACGGCGTGGCAGAAGTGCTTGTTGATACGTCGCTCGTGTCGGCGGTTCCGAGCACCGTGAAGCCCGTACAGCGAGGTGTTGCCAACGCGCGCATCGAGGCGACGATCACCGTCTCTAATGAGTTCGCTGGCGCACCGCTCGCGGGTGCCCTGATCTCATTGGGACAGGTCTTCGCCGTCGCGGGAGGCGGTGTTCTCTACCTTCTCGCACTGGTTGGCGTCGGGTTTGTGCGCCCGGTCTCTCAACCCGTGCACGTTGATGATCCCGATCACCGCATTCGCGCGGGCATGAGCTTCGTCTGGCGCAGCCCGGTGCTGCGCGGTCTGAGCCTGCTCAACGGCGGTATGAACCTGGTCTGGGGAATGTTCACGGCCGTCATCGTTCTCTACGTCGTCGCCCCTGGCCCACTCGACCAGAACGCCTTCACCTACGGACTGCTCGCAACCGGCATGGCGCTCGGTGGTCTCACCGCGTCGCTGCTCTACGGGGTGCTGCGAGCCCACGTGAGCGTCACTGTTTTGCTCTTCGTCGACACGCTCGGCACCTTGGTTCTAGTTCTCGCGCCGGCCCTCGGAGGTAACTACTGGGTGCTTATGGCGAGCGGGTTCACTGCCGCCGCGGCCAGCAGCATCTGGCGCATTTCGATGTCGGGAATCCGGCAGCACCTTGTGCCCGAGTACCTTCTCGGTCGCGCGTACTCCGCATCGCGCGTCATCAGCTGGGGCGCGCTGCCGGTGGGTGCCGGACTCGCTGCCGTGCTCGTTGAGGTGGGCGGCCTGCCGACGGTGTTCTGGGTCGCAACCGGCATAGCCGCGGTCGCTGTCGTTGCCTTTGTGGGTGTTGCGCTGCGACATCCACTCGCAAATTCTGATGGCGCCGACCGCACCTAGAACGCACAAACGCCCGCGCGCTCACAGAGCACGCGGGCGTTTCGCCGTAACTGGTTAGTACAGCCCCGAAGTTAGTACAGCCCCGAAGAGCTCAGGGTGCTGAAGATGATCACAAAGAGCACGATGATCGCGATGAAAACTGCGACACAGTATCCGATGGCGATCCACATGGTCGCGATGCCCTTGCCGGTGCGACGGCGCATAACAACGCCGCGACCGATGAGGTAGACAAGCGCCGAGAGGAACGACCAGGCCCAGTGGAAGGGCTGCGGAACTCCCGCGGCCTTGAGGGTGCGGTGGTCGAAGAAGGCAAGAATTACCCACGCAACGTAGGTGAAGAAGCCGAGGAGGTTTGAGATGATCTCGAGCGGGTTGACTGCGGTCGAGCCGTACACGGCAGCGTCGATTGTCGCGGGGCTGAACGCGAGGAAGATGCTCAAGAACGAGACGACCAGAAGGCCAATCTGCGCGTAGATGAAGGGGTTGTACACGGCGACACCCTCGGGCGCCTTGAGGGCGAGGCCACCCACCTGAGCCGCGGCCAGCGGGTCGTGGTAGTTCTCGGTCCACTGCGTGCCATCCCACCACCGGCTGCGGGGTGTGCCTGCGGGGTCCGGGTACCAGCCTGCGGGCGTGGTGGGGGTGCTGGGGATCGTCATGGGCTCTCTTTCGTTGCAGCGAGTCGTTGAGTAAATCTTACGGGCACGCGCAGCGCGGAGAACATGGGTAGCTCTACCCGCTGTTGTCAGCGGGCCAGAGCCGAGACTGCGCGCCCTGCCGCGCGTCCGCTGAACAGGCACCCGCCGAGGAAGGTTCCCTCGAGCGAACGGTAGCCGTGCACGCCCCCGCCCCCGAAGCCGCTCACCTCGCCGGCTGCATAGAGGCCCGGAATCGGGGCTCCGGTCTCGGAGAGTGCCTGGCCGTCGAGGTTCGTCTCGATGCCGCCCAGCGTCTTGCGCGTGACGATGTGCAGCTTGACGGCGATGAGTGGTCCCTTTGATGCATCGAGAAGCTTGTGCGGCTTCGCGACGCGAATCAGTTTGTCGCCGAGGTAGCTGCGAGCCTGGCGCATCGCGGTGATCTGGCCATCGCGCGAAAACTCATTGTCGAGTTGGCGATCGCGCGCGACGATCTCTTCGCGCACGAGAGAAAGGTCGAGCACGCCGTCGTCGATCTTCGCGAGAAGCTCGTCGAGGGTGTCGGCGACGAAGAAGTCTTCGCCCTGGTCTTTGAAGGCCTCGACTGGCCCGGTCGCTCCCTTGCCGAGGCGCTGCTTAAGAAGCTCGCGCACACTCTTGCCGGTAAGGTCGGGGTTTTGTTCGCTGCCCGAAAGGGCAAACTCCTTCTCGATGATTGCCTGGGTGAGGATGAACCACGAGTGGTCGTGTCCCGTTGTACGCAGGTGTTCGAGAGTGCCGAGGGTGTCGAACCCCGGGTACAGGGGGCCGGGCAGGCGCTTGCCCGTCGCATCCAACCACAGGCTTGACGGGCCGGGGAGAATGCGAATGCCGTGGCGTTGCCACACGGGAGCGAAGTTGGTGATGCCCTCGACGTAGTGCCACATGCGGTCACCGTTGATGAGGTGGGCGCCGGCGTTCTCACTGATGGCGAGCATCCGTCCGTCGACGTGCGCGGGCACCCCGCTCAGCATGTGCTCGGGCGCCGCACCCATGGCCTTCGGCCAGTACTGACGCACGAGATCGTGGTTGCCGCCGATGCCCCCGCTGGTCACGATCGTCGCGGCGGCGCGAAGCTCAAAAGCACCGGTGACGTCGCGGTTTGTCGGTTCGCCGCGCTCGGCGCTGTCGTTCTTGAGCACGCTGCCCCGAACCCCGACCACCGCGCCGTTCTCCGTCACGAGTTCGTCAACGCGGTGACGCAACTTGAGCGTGACAAGCCCCTTCTCGACACCGTCGCGCACGATCTTCTCGAACGGTTCGACGACGCCGGGCCCGGTACCCCAGGTGATGTGAAACCGCGGCACCGAATTGCCGCCGCGCTCTGCCCACCCGACGACCGGAAAGAAGCTGACGCCCCTCTCGCGCAACCAGTCGCGCTTTTCGGTCGCCGCAAACTTCAGGTATGCCTCTGCCCACTGCCGCGGCCAGTTGTCGTCGTCGCGATCGAAGCCCGCGTTGGCGAACCAGTCGGAGCGGGCGAGTTCATAGGAGTCCTTGATGCCCATGCGCCGTTGCTCGGGGGAGTCGATAAGAAACAGCCCGCCGAACGACCACCACGCCTGACCGCCGAGGGTTGACTCCTGCTCGAGCACCGTTACTGTTTTGCCTGCGGCAACGAGCTCGGCGGTTGCGACGAGCCCGGCAAGGCCGGCTCCGATGACTATCGCGTGGGTAGATTCGGGCATCCGTGACTCCTATGTCAGTGCTGGTCGACAGCTCGGTTGCTCACGATGTTAGTGGGTCAGGCGTCCCACTTGGGAGACACATTTGCGCCGCATACGATGGGTCGACAAAGGTGGTGAGTGTGGGCAGATCAGGCGCGATAGCGGCGGGCACCCTTATTGGCGACCGATACGAGATCGAGTCGGAGCTCGGGCGGGGCGGTCTGGCAACCGTGTACCGCGCACGAGACACGTCGCTGGGGCGCACGGTCGCACTCAAGATCATCGCCGTGCAGGGTGCGGATTCGACAACCATCGAGCGCAGCCGCTCGGAGATCGAACTTCTCGCCTCACTCAGCCACCACGCGCTCGTCACACTATTCGACGCGGGAGACCTCGACGGCAACACGGTTCTCGTTATGGAACTCGTGGATGGCCCAGACCTCGGCGCCCGCCTCGCCCGCGGCGCCATCTCACCCGCAGACGTTGCGCGTATGACAATCGATCTCGCCGAGGCTTTGCATACGGTTCACGAACGCGGAATCGTTCACCGTGACATCAAACCGGGAAACGTGCTTCTCGCGCCCTCAAGCCTTCCTAACGTCGAGTTTGTTGCCAAACTTGCCGACTTCGGCATCGCCTACCTGATCGACTCGACCCGCATCACGGCGACGGGCACCCTGATCGGAACGGCCGCGTACGTGAGCCCCGAGCAGGCGCGTGGCGATGCGCCCGGCCCCGCGTCTGACATTTATTCGCTCGGACTTGTGCTGCTCGAATCGCTCACGGGTAAGCGGGAGTTCACCGGTTCTCTCGTCGAAACCGTCGCGGCACGGCTCTCGCGCGATCCGAGCATCCCCGATGGAGTGGATGACGAGTGGCGTGCCCTGCTCTCGGCGATGACGGCGCAAATGCCGATCGACCGCCCCAGTGCGCTCGAGATCGCGCTTGTAGCGCGCAGCATCCAAGCCAACCAGCACATCGCGACCGCGCCGACAGTGCCCTTCGCCTCCGCCACGGATGCACCGACCGAGAACCTGGTTGGCACCGGGCAGCCCGAGGCTACCCTTGCGGCGACGCGCCTGTTCGACACGCCGCAGCCCGAGACAGCGCTGCCCGAAACGAGCCCTCCCGACCCCGCCCTGCCCGAGACGCAGGTTCTTGGTGCGGCGATGGCACAAGACAACGCCACCACCGACACCAAGGCGTCGCGCACCCGATGGCCGTGGATCCTCGCCGTTGTGGCAATCGCCATAGCCCTGGGCGGCCTTGTCTCAATGCTTGGCCGCGACCAAGGCACTGAGACCACCCCGACGCCGGTGCCGACCTTGCCAACACTCGATGACCCGCTGGGCACACACCTCGGCGATCTTCTCGAGGCGGTGAGCCCGTGATGCGCATTGCGGCCCTCGTTCTGGCCTCGACTCTTCTCCTCGCCGGGTGTGCGAATGCCCCCGTCCCTGTCGACGAGGCAGTCTCGGCATCACTGCAGGTCGGCGTCATCGAGGTGGCTGATGCGGCGGCCAACGGCGATTATGACGCGAGCCTCGCTCTGCTCGACGAACTACAGGAAGCGCTCGATGCGGCGATCGCCGACGACGCGCTCACGGCGGGCAAGGCGGCATCGATTCAGGCAGCGATCGACGCGGTGAGAAGTGACCTGACCGAGCTTGCGGCCCCGGAACCTGAGCCAGAGCCCGACCCGGAGCCGACTGTGGAGCCGGAGAAACCGGGCAAGGGGAATGCAGGAAAACCCGAGAAACCGGGAAAGCCGGGGAAGGGCAACTAGGCGGGTCGCCTTAGTAACTGTGGAACATCTCCTGAATCCTCACCGGATCAGTCGTCACGGTGAGAGCCAGGCAGGCGAGAATTCGCGCCCGCTGCGGGTTCTGGTCATCGACCGCGAGCCAGGCGTGGGCGCGCGGGTCACTCGCGCCCACGAGCGTGACGTGACCGCTGCCCGTACGCGTCGCCCGCACAACGAGAGCCCCGGAACCGTCAAGTGCGTCGATCACCCGAACGGGCACCGTGCCATTGCCGAATCCGGCGAAGACTATGACATCGTGCGGGGTGATCGAGCGCGCGTCGAGCCCCGAGTGGGCGAAGATAATCGACGAGCTCGGCAGGTCGCCGGGCACGGCAAACGGCACCTCGACGGCGCGGGCAACCGACCGATAGAAGCGCGGCTGGCCGTTTGTGACGGAACCCAGCGGCCCAAACGGCGACTCGAAGGCGTCGACGCTCAGGCTCGACGACTTTGTGACGTCGCGTGCGGTGTGGATCTCGTCGTTCATCACAACGAGCACACCGTGCCCGCGCGCGTCGGCCGAAGCGGCGACTGCGACTGCCGCGAACATGTTCATCGGCCCGTCCGGCGAGAGCGCGGTCGGCGGACGCATCGAGCCCACGAGCACAACCGGCTTTTGTGATCGCACGGTGAGGTGCAAGAGGTAGGCGGTCTCTTCGAGCGTGTCGGTTCCGTGTGTGATGACTATGGCGTCGACTGTGGGGTCGTTGGTCAGTTCGACGACCCGGCGCGCGAGCGCGAGAAGCAGCCCGTCGGTGAGGTCGGACGAATCGATCTGCGCGAACTGCTCGCTCGTCAGTTGCGCGATCTGGGCGAGTTCCGGAACGCGTGCGAGAACATCGTCAATGCCGGTCGCCCCGGCGCGGTAGCCGGTCGAATCGGTGGTGGATGTCGCGGCTCCGGCGATTGTGCCGCCCATCGCGAGCACGCGCACGTGGGGGAGTGTCGTCATGGCTCCAGCTTGCCACGCCGTCGCTGGTTGAGCCGCGCGCCCGCGGCTCTCGCTGGTTGAGTAGGCCGCCCGCGCTCTCGCCAGTTGCGTAGGCCGCCCACGGCCGTATCGAAACCAGACCGCGCCGCGCGACTCCCTACGCCCCCCGCAACCGCCGCGACAGCGCCTCTGCCGCGCTGCGGGTGGCGCGCCCGAGGAGCGTCCACTGGCGCTCGTCGATGGTGCTGGCGCGAAAGGTGAGACCGATCGCGGCGGCGGGATACCCGTTGTGGTCGAGCACAACGGCGCCCACCGACCCGTAGTCGTCGATGATGTCGCCGTCTTCGATCGCCCAGCCGCGTTGCCGTGTCTCATCGAGCAGTGCCGTGAGGGCGGCGCGCGTGACGTGACCGGTTCCGTTGCGGGCGGCGAGAGCCGCGACATCCGAGTAGATGGCTGTGACCTGCGGCACGGGCAAGGCGGCGAGCATCGCGCGGCCCGTCGCCGTGAGGTGGGCGGGCAGGCGCACGCCGATGCTCGTGACGACGGCCGGTGCCCTGGCGGCCGACACCTTCGCGGCGTAAACGACGTCGGAGTGGTGGAGAAGGCCGAGGTGCGCGACGACGGGCAGGCGCGTCTCGGCGACAAGCCGCTCGAGCACGGGAGTCGCGAGGCGCGAGAGCGCCTCAGACGAGACGACCGACGAGCCGAGTTCACCGAGCAGCGGACTGAGCGCGTACGCCTGACTCTCGGGGGTGTGGAGGAGAAAACCTTCGTCCTGAAGCACGCGCAGCAGGTGATAGGTGGTCGATCGGGGCAGGGCGAGGTCCCGTGCGACGGTCGAGGCCCGCACGGGACCGCCGTGGCTCGCGAGGTACTTGATGATCTGCAGCGTCTGGCGTGCGGCGGGAACGGACAAGAGAGCCAATCGTCTGGGATACCAGACACAATAGCGCGCTGGTTCAGAAAATCAGCGCTCTAATAAACCCATGACAACGGTGAGCATCAGCACGGGCGCAGTGAGTTTCGACGAGGTCGTCGCCGTCGCGCGACACGGGGCGCAGGTTGCGCTCAGCGAGCAGGCGACCAGCGCCATGCGGTTCAGCCGCGACATCATCGAGTCGATGGCCGCCGATAGTCGGCCGCACTACGGCGTCTCGACCGGGTTCGGGGCGCTCGCGACAAAGCAGATTCCGTCTGAGCTCCGCGCGCAGCTTCAGCGGTCGCTCATTCGCAGTCACGCCGCTGGCTCCGGCCCCGAGGTAGAGCCCGAGGTTGTGCGAGCGCTTATGTTGCTGCGCCTCTCGACCCTCGCCACCGGACGCACGGGTGTTCGCCCCATCGTTGCCGAGACCTATGCCGCAATGCTCAACGCGGGAATCACCCCGATCGTCTACGAGTACGGCAGCCTCGGTTGCTCCGGCGACCTCGCGCCACTCTCGCACTGCGCGCTCGCCGCGATCGGCGAAGGCCAGGTGCGCGTCGATGGCTACGAGTACCCGGCCCTTGCCGCGCTCGAAGCTGCGGGCATCGCGCCGCTAGTGCTCGAAGAGAAAGAGGGGTTAGCGCTCATCAACGGCACAGACGGCATGCTCGGGATGCTTGTGCTCGCGATCCACGACCTGCGTGCTCTCGTGGCGACGGCAGACCTCGCGGCGGCCATGAGCGTCGAGGGGCTCACGGGCACCGATGCCGTCTTCGCCGCCGATCTTCACGAACTGCGCCCGCATCCTGGCCAGCGCGATAGCGCCGCAAATATGCGCGCCGTCTTGAGTGCCTCGCCCATGCTGAGCCATCCGACCGATTTCACCCGCGTGCAAGACGCCTACTCGCTTCGCTGCGCGCCGCAGGTGCATGGCGCGGTGCGCGACACCATCGACCACGCGGCTCTCGTCGCCGGTCGCGAACTCGCGAGCGCGATCGACAACCCGGTCGTCACAGTCGACGGCCGCGTCGAGTCGAACGGCAATTTTCACGGGGCTCCCGTCGGCTACGTTCTCGACTTTCTCGCGATCGCCGTCGCCGACCTCGCGAGCATCAGTGAACGCCGCACCGATCGTTTTCTCGATGCAAACCGCAGCCACGGCCTCAACGCGTTTCTCGCCGACGACCCCGGCGTCGACTCCGGTCACATGATCGCCCAGTACACCCAGGCCGGCATTGTGAGCGAACTCAAGCGCCTCGCCGTGCCCGCGAGCGTCGACTCAATCCCGTCGAGCGCGATGCAGGAAGACCACGTGTCGATGGGTTGGCACGCCGCCCGCAAGCTGCGCCGTTCGATCGACGGGCTCTCGCGGGTTATCGCGATCGAGTTGTTGACCTCTGCCCGTGCCATGGACATGCGCGCGCCCGTCGTCCCGGGGCCGGTGGCCTCCGCGGTAGTCGGCCGACTGCGCGAGCGCGTGCAGGGGCCGGGTACCGATCGCTACCTGGGCGCCGAGATCGCTGCTGCTCACGACCTCGTTACGGACGGTTCGCTGCTCGCAGCCGCCCGTTTCGCAGGTGTGAGCATTATTTAAGCCCCAATAAAAGGGAATTTATATCCGATTCGTATTCTTGATTCGTTTCACCCTGTAAGGATGGGGGATGGGATTCTTACAGGGCAGTTCTACACCGGCCGCTAGTCATCCCATCTTCGCGTTTTGGACCTGGTGGTCTGACGGCGGAATGGATGAACTCACGCACGCAGTTTCAACGGGGGAGTACGGCGATCTTCCCGATCGTATTGCGGCGCTGACCGGCGCAATCGATCCAAACCTCGCCTGGGAGCTCGGAGCCGGAACGTCGGCTCCCTACCGCTTCTCGCTCACGGCAGGCGGTATCGCAGAGCTGCGCCCGCTCGCCGAGCGGTGGAAACGAGCCGCGCCAGCGTCGGCGGGCATCTGGGAGTTCGCGTCGTCGATCGTGCGGAGCACTGATCCGCTCGAGGGCGATATCTCTCTCGACGGTCGGGTGATCTCGCTCGAGCTCACGCGGTTTGCAGTGACATCTGACGACAAGCGCCTGCGTTTTAACGTCGTCGCGTACAACCCCGAGTTTATGTACCTGAGCCATCAGGCCCGCCTCGGTGCAACCTATCTGATGCTCGACTGGTGCCTCGGCGAAGACGACGTAGAACGCTGGATCGGCACAGTGGATGCCGCGACCGAGGTTGCGACAGATGCCCTCACGGCGCGCGAGCTTGCCGCCCGCGTCGACGCTCTTGCTGCCCGACGCGATGACAGCGAGTGGGCGCTGGTCACCCGCAGTGTGCGCGACGGTATTCCCGCGATTGCGAGCGTGCGCCCGTGGACGCGCTGGATCGACCACCCGCTGCTCGACCAGCACAACATCGTGATCGTGCCGTTCGCCGACATGAACGACCAGGGCTTGCCGTCGACCGCAGCGCTCGCTGTGCTTCGCGCGATCGAAGATGACCTCGTCTTTCGCTTCGGCCAGACGGGCCTGCTCGTCGCTCACGAGACCTGCGCGGGTGCACGCACGCTGCACTTCTATACCGACTCCAACGATCAGAACGTGAGCGACTCCCTGCAGCGGTGGGTCGCGGCACTCGGTGACGTCGAGATCGATCAGGTCGCAGATCCGAGTTGGCAGCGGGTGCGAGAACTCACGGGGTAATCTTTCGCGATCCGGGAAGTTAGTGACGCGTCAACGAGTTGGCCTTGAGGTATCCACCCGAAAGGACTTCCCATGACAATCCTCGTTACCGGTGCCTCAGGTCACCTTGGCCGTCTCGTCGTCGAATCGCTTCTCAACCGCGGCGTTGCTGCCGAGAACATCGTGGCCGGTGCGCGCAACCCCGAGCGCATCGCCGATCTCGCGGCACGCGGCATCCATACCGTTGCTCTTGATTACACCGACACCGCGAGCATTGACGCGGCCCTCGAGGGCGTCGACCACGTGCTTCTTGTCTCGAGCAGCGAGGTCGGGCAGCGCGCCGCCCAGCACTCGAACGTCATCACCGCGGCGGTGAAGGCCGGAGTCGAACACCTCGTCTACACGAGCGCTCCCGCCGCGACGACCTCGGCGCTCATTCTCGCGCCCGAGCACAAGGCGACCGAAGAGGCAATCGTCGCGTCGGGCATTCCCGCGACGATTCTGCGCAACGGCTGGTACTCCGAGAACTACGCCGGCAATGTCGCGCAAGCGTCGGCGACGGGCGAGCTCGTCGCGAGCGTCGGCGACGGACGCGTCGCGAGCGCAAGCCGCAAAGACTTCGCCGAGGCCGCAGCGGTTGTGCTCAGCGAGCCCGGTCACGTTGGCAAGATCTACGAACTCTCGGGCGACGTCGCCTGGGACTACACAGAGCTCGCGTCGGTGCTCTCGACAATCAGCGGGGTGGATGTCGCGTACCGCGCCGTGACCCCCGACGAGCATGCAGCTATTCTCTCCGCTGCCGGTCTCGACGAAGGCACGATTGGCTTCGTTGTAGGTCTCGACGCCAACACGCGGGATGGCCTGCTTGGCGTCACCACCGGTGACCTCTCGCGTCTCATCGGTCGCCCGACGACCCCTCTCGCCGAGGGACTCGCCGCCGCGGTCGCCTAGGGGCTACTTCCATTCCCACGTGTCGAGGAGCTGCTGAAGAATCTCTTCGCCGTCATCCTCGACCGTGGTGAAGGAGATCACCACAACCTGCACGTCGCCGTTCTCGGTCGGGTATGCCTTCGGCCCGTAGGCGACGATGGCGGCCTTGTGTGTGGTCTCCTCCTCGGTGGAATCGACAATGGTGATGTTGGCCTCCTGGCCGCCGAGGTCGCCCCGCTCGTCAGAGATGACAGTGCCGAGGCTGGGAATGAATTCGCCGTTGAGGTACTCCATTGTGCCGTCGAGGGTGCCGTCTGACCAGGTGTCGCTTGTCTCGACGCGAATGGGCTCGACCGTCACGGTTCCCCAGATCGCACCGACACCCGTGTTGGTGAAGGTGCCGTCTTCGTCGAGTTCACCCCACAGTTCGAGTTGCGTCGAGCAGCCAGCGATCGCGGCCGTGTTGACGTCATTGATGTAGCTCGCGGGCCCCTCGAAGGAGTAGCACGGGGTGTCGATTGCCTGCGAGGTAACCGGTGCTGGTTCGTCTCCGGGCAGGGTCTCGGTGTCGGCCGTGTCGGCCGTGTCGGGAGTGAGGGTCGCAGCGACGATCAGAATGATGATGACGACGATATTCGTCAGAATCGCGAGAATCGAGCCGATGAGCCCGCCGAGAGCGAGCCCGCGGCCGCGGTGACTGCGAAATGCCAGGATCGCAAGAACAACTCCGGCGATGCCGAGAATGAGCCCGAACACGGGAACAAGTCCGAACAAAAACGCACCGATGCCCACGATCAGCGCGGCGATGGCAAGTCCACCGGCGGTCTGCGGGGGAGTCGGATCGACCCAGGGCTGGGGCTGCGGAGGTGTGGGCTGCGGCGAGGCGGGCTGTTCGTAAGTCATGCTCACGACTCTAGAGTGTTGCTGGTTGAGTAAGCGCCCGCGCCGTATCGAAACCGGGTGTTACTCCTCGAACGTATTGACCATCGCGTGCGCCGCGCGCTCGAGGTAGCCCCACAAGGTTGTCTCGTGCAGCGGTGAGAGTTCGAGCGAGTCGACTGCGACGCGCATGTGCGCGAGCCAACGGTCGCGCGCGTCGGGGTTCACCTTGAATGGCATGTGCCGCATGCGCAGGCGCGGGTGCCCGCGCTCTTCGCTGTAGGTGCCGGGGCCTCCCCAGTACTGCTCGAGAAAACCGGTAAGCCGCTGGATCGCGCCCTCGAGATCTTCCGACGGGTACATCGGCCAGAGCACCTCGTCGGTCTGCACGCCCTCGTAGAACTTGCGTACAAGTTTCTCGAACGTGGGCCGGCCGCCGACCTGCTGCCAGAAGTTGCCCTGCACCGATTCGCCGCCCTGCGACATCCTGAGCGTGACGGGGTTCGGTTCACTCATGACTGGTCCTTCGGGAGCTTGGGAATCGCACGCGGGTCTGTCGCGCGTTTTGTCGACCGTTTCGACGTCGGTGCCGCGGGAGTCACGGGCAGTTGTGCGGTCTTCGGCGGGCGAGCTCCGCGCACCGACGCCGCACCCTCGAAGCCGCTCAGCACGATGCTGTTGAGCGCCGGCAGACGCACACCCATCTCGTCGAGCGCGCGCTTGAGACGGGCGCGCAACTCGCGCGCCACGTCGTCTTTGTTCGCGGGCGCCGTCTTGATAACAAGACGGATGACGATCGCCTCGGCGGAGATCGACTCGATGCCCCAGATCTCGGGCTTCTCGAGAACGCGCGAGCGCCACTTGCTGTCGGTGGCGAGGCCCTTCGCCGTGTCGAGAATGCGCTCCTGCACGGCCTCAACATCTGCCTCGTAGGGAACCGCGAGGTCAATAATGACGCGCGACCAGCCCTGAGACATGTTTCCGACGCGCAGAATCTCGCCGTTGCGCACAAACCACAGGGTGCCGTTGACGTCGCGCAGCTGGGTGACGCGAATACCCACGGCCTCGACAACACCCGTTGCGGTGCCGAGGTCGACAACGTCGCCCACACCGAGCTGGTCTTCGATGACCATAAAGATTCCGTTGAGCACGTCTTTGACGATGTTCTGTGCGCCGAAGCCGAGCCCGGCACCGAGGGCTGCGGTGATGAGTGAGAACGCGCCCGTCGCACCGGGCGAGATGACAGTGATGATGAGGATGAGCGCAACGATCACAACGACAGAGGTAACCGCGCTGTTGAGAACGCTGCCCAGCGCGCGGGTGCGCTGAACGACCCGAACCGCGGCTAGCGGCGAGGTGAGAAGCGCCTGCGTGTCGTCAACGTTCTGCTTGCGTTTGGCCCCGGAGACGACCTGATTGACCACCCGGTTGATAACAAACTGCAGAACCACACGCACAACGACGGCGATAACGATGATCAGCAATACGCGCAGCGGAGTAAATGCGAAGAAGGCGTCGACGCTGGTCCAGAGGGCATCCCAGTCGAAAGTTTCCATAGCCCATCCAGTGTATGCGGCAGGGGAGTTCTCCCCATGGGCAGTGGCTGGCAACGACCGTACGATGGTGAGGGATCGAAGGGTGGAATCTGTGGCCGGCCAATTGATAGGCGCGAACACCGCCGAGCTGCGCGAACTCGCTGGCGCGTTCAAGTCATCGAGCAGTGTGCTCGACGCGATCGAAACGCAGCTCAATAGCGTTGTCGCGCGCGCCGCCTGGAAGGGCCCCGACGCCGCCGATTTCGAGATGAACTACCACCGCTTCTATCGCCCGAAGCTCCGCACCGCAGCGGATGCCCTGCGCACCGTCAGCGGACAGCTCGACGCGCAGGCCGCGGAGCAAGACGCGGCGAGCGACGGGTCAATCGGCCTGTCGTCTGCCGCCGTCACACGCACAAGCGGGGTGGATGTCGCGGTGCCGCCGGCCTCGACCGACCCCGACGATGTCGCCGCATGGTGGGCACAGCTCGTCGCCGACGACCCCGTGGCAGCCGCGCAACTGGTCAAGGATCACCCCGAGCTGTTCGGCAATCTCGAGGGAATCCCTTACGACATCCGATCGATTGCAAACGAGGCGCAGTTGCCGGGCATGATCGACGCGGCACGTGCGGCGGGCGACGACACGCGGGTCGAGTATCTCGAGAACGTGCAGGAGGCCCTCGAAACCGACGGCAGCCCGGTGCGTCAGCTCATCAGTCTCGACGACGGACCTCCCGCGCTCGCCGCGATCTCGATCGGCGACCTCGACGAGGCCGCGTACTCCTCGTTCCTTGTGCCCGGTATGGGCAGCAACGGCCCCGACACCCCGACCAACCTCACCGAAGCGGCCCTCTCGCTCTGGATGGAAGAGCACTCACTCGCCACCCATAACGGGCTCGACGGTTCTGTCGCGGTCGTCGCGTGGATGGCCTACGACGCCCCCGAGATGTTTCCGCAGAGCAGCGAGGTCTTTCATGGAGACCGTGCCGTCGAGGGCGGAGCTGCACTCGAGAGCGCGCTGCTCGGCTACGCGGCGACGCGCGACGCGTCTGGACTCGACTCATACCTCTCTGTCGTCGGTCACTCCTACGGCTCGACGACTGCAGCTAACGCGCTCGCCGATCTGCCGGGCGGAGTCGTCGACTCGTTGACAACACTCGGCTCTGCCGGGCTCGAGAACAGCATCGGCAGCGCCGGTGATCTCAATACAACTGATGGCGTCTTCGCAATGCAGGGCTGGGAGTTCGGCGGCATCGCCGCCTTCGGTCGCACGGTGAGTGGTCGCCAAGACCCGACCGACGCAGACTTCGGTTCGATAGTTCTCAACACCGAGGTGCAACGCGTCGACGGTGTCGACATGTCGAACTCCAACCGGCACGACCTCTACTCTGGCGACAACCCGTGGAACCACCGCGGCTATCTCGACCACGGAACAAGCTCGCTCAACAACACGGCTCTTGTGAACCTCGGGCTCGGAGACGAGGCGATACTTGCCGAAGATTAGAACCGGCGCCCTTGCCCTCGCACTGGTTGTATTGACAACCGGGTGCGCGACACAAACACAACCCACGACGGAGAGTTCAATGACAATCGCAGAAGCCGAGACAAGCCTCGAGTCGAACCTCGATGCCGTTGTTGCTGTCGTCGGCGGCACCTGGGAGAGATTCGACGTCTCGCTCGAGCGCAACTGCGAGGTCTCGCCGGGCGTTGCGGGAGTGCGTAACGGTGCCTACCGTACGTCGGCCGAGGCTGTTGTCGCGCAGGAGAAGGTCGACCTCGTCACGGCGCACTGGACCAACCTCGGTTACGAGCTGACCGAGCGTACCGACGAGTCTGACGTGAGCGTGCTCAAGGTCTTTGCAACAACGCCGGATGGCGCGGAGCTGCAGTTCACCGCGAGCGCCAACGCGATGACGCTCGACGGCCTCACGGCGTGTGTGCCAGCGGAGTAGTGCTGGCGGACTAGAGCTGGCGATGTTCGTTTTTAGAGCATCAGTCAACGAATGGGCACCCCTGCCCATCGCCTAGGCCACAGGTGTCGAATAGCTTGTGGTCATGAAGGTCACACGAATTCTGCCCATACTCGCCCTCCCGATCGCGCTGTCCTTTGCCCTCGTGGGCTGTGGAGTCGTTGCATCCCCGGCCGATCCCGAGGCCGCACCGGAAACGAGCGAGACCGCTGAGGCGCCCGCCGCCCCGGCCGAGGGTGACATCGCCCCCGCGGGCACAAAGGTAGGACTCGACACCTACCTCAGCTATGACTACACCGGCGTCGACGACGTCACCGCTGTCGTCAGCGCCAAGCTTGTGAGCGTCGAGCCGGTATCCGACGCCCAGCTGAAGTTTCTCAACGAACAGTTCGACCAGCTCGCCGGCTACGACGTCTACCTCGTGACAGTCGACCAGAAGAAGGAATCTGGCGACCCGATCATCTACAACGCCGACTACACAAACTTCAAGGTCGTCGACGCTGAGGGAACCCAGGTTCAGGGCGTCACGCTCATCGGTTGGGACGAGTGCTCGACCGAGTCGTTCGACGAGCCGTTTGACACCGAGGGCGCAGTGCTCACCCAGTGCTTCATCGGTGCGTCACCCGCTGGCGGAAACGCTCCGGCCGGTGTCGCGTACACGGGTGGCTACGAAGACACCAACCCGTACAAAGACGAGCCGCTGCTCTTCATCAAGTAGCACAGCCCCAAACCGGCGCTCCCACCGTCGAAAACTGCTCCAAACTTTTTCGTTTGGAGCAGTTTTCGACGATACGGGCTAGACCAGCCCGTTCTCAAACGCGAAGATCACTGCCTGCACCCTGTCGCGCAGCCCGAGCTTGAGCAGTACACGACCGACGTGAGTCTTGACTGTCGACTCGCTCAGCACAAAGCGCTCACCGATCTCGCCGTTCGACAGCCCTTCGCCGATCGCGAGAAGAATCTCGCGCTCGCGTGGGGTGAGCGTGTCGAGCGCGCTTTCGGTCGCGGGCAGTCGCGCGCCGAACAGGTCGAGCATGCGGCGAGTGACCCGCGTCGATATCGCGGCCTCACCGCTCGCGACGGCACGCACGGCCGCGAGCAGTTCGGCCGGGCGGGTGTCTTTGAGAAGAAAGCCACTCGCTCCGGCGCGCAGGCCGCCGAAAGCGTACTCGTCGAGGTCGAACGTTGTGAGGATTATCACGCGCGAGGCCGGTGACACCCTGAGCAGCTCGGCTGTTGCGGCGATGCCGTCGAGTCCCGGCATCCGAACGTCCATCAAAACAACATCAGGCTTAGTGGATGTCGCGAGCCGAATCCCTTCGGCGCCGTCAGCGGCCTCACCGACCACCGTGATGCCCGGTTCCGCGTCGAGAAGCATGCGGAAGCCCATGCGCACAAGATTCTGGTCGTCAACGATGAGCACGCGGATGTCGTCGGTCATTCATGGCTCCTGGTCTGGGGAAGGGTGGCTGTGACTGTCCAACCCGTTGTGGTTGCGCCGCTCTCGAGTTTTCCGCCGTAGAGGGCAACGCGTTCGCGCATGCCCACAAGTCCGCGACCCGCGCCGTGGTCGCCGGTCGATTCTGCGTTGGGTCTTGCGGTCGCTTCTGCGCTCGGGGTGCCGTTGTCGGTGACGGTGATTGTCGTCTGCGACCGGCGAAACCGCACCTCGACAGTTACGGCGCTCGGGCCGGCCGCATGCTTGAGCGCGTTGGTGAGCGACTCCTGCACAATGCGGTAAATCGTGAGCTGGGTGGCGGGGTCGGTGGGTTCGTGCCCGCGCGACTCGAGGGTCACGGGGAGCCCGGCCGTGCGAAATCGTTCGACGAGTTCGCCGAGGTCATTAACCCCAGGCTGCGGCTCGAGCTCGGCCTGCCGCGAATCTGTGGGGCCAGATTCGGCGAGCACCCCGAGCATACGTCGCATGTCGGTGAGAGCCGAGCGTCCGGTCTCGGCGACCCGTCGCATCCCGTCTATTGCTCGTTGCGAGTCGTCGGGCGCGATGGCCGCTGACCCCTCGGCGAGAGTTACCATCACCGTGAGGCTGTGCGAGACGATGTCGTGCATCTCGCGCGCGATGCGGCTGCGTTCGTCGAGCGCCGCGAGTTGCGCGAGCTGTTCGCGCTCGCGTTCGAGACGTGCGGCGCGGTCAACAAGTGCTGCGACGTAGCGGCGCCGATTGCCGATGTTTGTGGCGATGAGCACAACAATGCCGATCGACACCGCCGCGGGAACCGCGCCATCGAAGATCTGCTGAACGATGCCGCCGGTGTCTTGCCCTCTCGCCGGCCCGCCGATGATGTAGGCGATGGTCGATACGGGAACCGCGATCGCGTAGCCCAGCCAGGCCGCCCGCGTTGATCCGTAGATCGCGAGGCCGTAGATCGCGAACGGGATGAGTGCGATGTCGGCGACCTGCAGCAGCGGTGCGGCGACGAGTGTCGCAACAAACGCAGCTATGAGGGGGAGCCAGGGCCGACTGCGGCGAAACAAGAGGGCAGCGGCCCCGAGGGTAAGAACCGTGAGCCCGGCAATGACGAGCGGCACGGGCTGCTCTGGCTCGCCCGGAACGATCGCGGTGAGAAGGGTGAAGCCCATCGCGGGAATCCAGTAGGCGAGGGCGATCACGATGTCGGTCGTGCGCGGGTGTCGCGCCCAGAACCGTCGAAGGGCGCCCGGAGGTCGGGGCAACCTCGGGGCTTCGTCAACCAGACGAGTTCCCGCGGCCGGCGCTGGCCAGTCGCGGGAACTCGAGTTGTCAGTCACGGTGCGACTTTACGCGTCCCGGCTCTTGAGTAGCAGTGCGCCACCCACGAGCGGCACTGTCGCCCACAGTGCAACCGTGAGGGTCGACTGCCAGGTCTCGAGTCCGCCCTCTGACGGCAGCATCATGCTTTCGCCGGCCGTCGTGAGCATAAACGGCACGAGGTCGATCGCCCACTGCGCCTGGGTGACGCTCGCGACGACCATCAGAATCGTCGGCAGAAGCAGCAGGATGCCGAGTGCTGCGGCAATGCCTCCCGCGCTGCTGCGCAAGATCGTGCCGAACGCGAGAGCGAAGACCGACACCAGCGAGAGGTAGAGGCAGGCGAGGAGAATGCTCGACACAAATTCGCCGCTGATCGCCGGCTCGAGGCCGTTGGAGTTCAGAATCACCAGCGCGACCGCCGCTGATCCGAGCGTGGCGATGAGACCGACGACGAAGGTTGTCACAAAAAGCACTATCGCCTTTGCCGCGAGAGCAGGAAGACGCTTCGGCACGGCGGTGAAAGTCGACCGGGCCATTCCCGTCGAGTACTCGCCACTGATAACGAGCACACCGAGCACCGCGACAACGAGAACGCCAAACGTTGTGCCGAAGGTCGACGCCTGAATGAGCATGCGCTCGGGCGTGTCGATGATCGGCCCAAAGTCTGAGTTGCTGAGGGCGCTCGCGAGCACAAACGACAGGCCGAGGGATACCACGATGACTATCGCGTACGACCAGATCGTCGAACGAAGTGAGCGAAGTTTGATCCACTCAGATCTGATGACGCGGCCGAGGCTGAGGCCCGAGCCCGTCACCGTGCGCGCGGGAGTTGTTGTTGTGGTGCTCATCGAGCTACCTCCAGGTCGGTGGGTGCGAGTGTCTGGTACTCGACATCGTTTTCGGTCAGTTGCATGTAGGCCTGTTCGAGCGAAGCGCTGCCTGGGGTGAGCTCGTGCAGCGGTATCGCGTTGCGGGCAGCGGCCTCGCCGACCTCCGCGGCGGTGAGGCCGGCGATCGTGAGCGAATCGTCACCCGAGGCGGTGATTGTGATCCCCGGTGCAGCGAGCACCTGCGCGAGAGTCGTTGCCTGCGGGCTGCGAAGTTTCACGCTCGAGCCGCTGGCCGCCGCGAGAATCTCGGCGATGGGAGCGTCGGCGATGATCGAGCCGCGCCCGAGCACGATGAGGTGGTCGGCAGTGAGTGCCATCTCGCTCATCAGGTGCGACGATAGAAACACCGTGCGGCCTTCGGCTGCAAGCGAGCGCACGAGGTTGCGCACCCACAGCACGCCATCGGGGTCGAGACCGTTGACCGGCTCGTCGAGGATAAGCGTCGCGGGGTCACCCAGCAGCGCGGCCGCGATGCCGAGGCGCTGGCCCATGCCGAGCGAGAAGCCGCCGACGCGCTTGCCCGCGACAGAATCGAGGCCGGTCATCCCAATGACCTCTTTCACGCGCGCCTTGCCGATGCCGTGGGTTGCGGCCATTGCGAGCAGGTGGTTGTAGGCGCTTCGGCCCGTGTGTACGGCCTTCGCGTCGAGAAGTGCGCCGACCTCTCGCAACGGAGCGGCGTGTTCGGCGTAGTGACGACCGTTGACGGTGACACTGCCCGCGCTGGGGCGGTCGAGGCCGACGATCATTCGCATTGTCGTTGATTTGCCCGCGCCGTTCGGCCCGAGAAATCCGGTGACAGTTCCGGGCTTCACTGTGAAGCTGATGTTATTGACGGCTGTTGTGGCGCCGTACCTTTTGACGAGTCCCTCTGCAGTAATCATGACTAAAACGCTACGCAGATGGATGTCGCGGCAAATCGGGCCGCGGCACCGTCTTGAGCGGCGCTCACTGGTACCCAGGTACGACAACGGCCCGGCACCCACGAGGGGTTCCGGGCCGTTGACTTCGCGAGTTACTGCTTGTCGCGCTCCTGAACCAGCAGCGCGCGCTCGACGCCCGCGAGGTTCTCGGTGACGAGGCGGCGCAGCGCCGGGGTGTCGGGGTTCGCCGCGAGCCACGCCTGTGTCGCGTCAACGAGCTCCTGCGACGCGAGCGTTGCGGGATAGAGCCCAACGATGAGCGTTTCGGCGATGTGGTAGCTGCGGTTCTTCCAGATGTCGGTGAGGCTCGAGAAGTACTTCTCGACGACGGCTTCGAGCGACGCGGGGTCGTTCGTGTGCTGGTAGCCCATTCCCGTCTGGCGCACGATCGTGTTCGGCTGGTCGTCGTTGTCGACGAGAAGTTCGAACACGGCGAGCTTCGCTTCAGCGGTCGGAATCGTTGCGCGTGCCCGGGCAGCTGCCTGCTGGCCGTTTGCCGTGTTGTCTTTCGCGAGCGATGCGTCGATGTCGGCAGTTCCCGCGGCACCGTTGAGCACAAGGCCCTCGAGCAGCTCCCATGAGAGGTCGGTGTCGATCTCAAGACCGTCGAGCGCGAGCGACCCGTTGAGAAGGCCCTGAAGCGCTTCGACATGTGCGGGAGTCGACGCGAGGTTCGCGAAGAACTTCACAAACTGGAACTGGCTGTCAGAACCGGCTTCGGCGGACTGCGCGAGTTGCCAGAGCGAGTCGCCGACGAGCGCGATCGTCTCTGCGCGCGTGGCGGGGTCGACATACACGCGGGCGACAGTCGAGAGCTGCGTCAGCGTCGTGCGAACTGTCGTCGACTCGGTCTCGGTAGCGATGTTGTTGAGCACGAGGCGCACGTACTCGCTCGCCTTCGATTCGCCGTCGCGGGTTGCATCCCACGCAGAACCCCACACGATTGCGCGCGCAAGCGGGTTCTCGATCGCGGCGAGGTGCTCGACCGCGGTTGCGAGTGATTCGTCGTCGAGGCGGATCTTCGCGTAGGCGAGGTCATCGTCATTGAGCAGAACCAGGGCGGGCTTGGCGAGACCGGTGAGCTCTGGAACACTCGTCTCCGCGCCATCCACGTCAATCTCAACGCGGTGAACGCGAACGAGCTTGTCGTCCTGCAGGTCATAGAAACCAATGGCGAGTCGGTGCGGGCGAATCGTCGGGTAGTCGGCTGCCGCCTCCTGAAGCACGGCGAATGACTTGATGGTTCCGTCGTCGGTTGTCTCAATCGCGGGGCGCAGCGTGTTGACGCCCGCGGTCTCGAGCCACTGTGCCGACCAGCCGCTGAGGTCGCGGCCGCTCGTGATCTCGAGCTCGGCGAGAAGGTCGCTCAGCTCGGTGTTACCAAACTCGTGCTTCTTGAAGTACGCGGCAACTCCGGCGAAGAAGGCGTCGATACCGACCCAGGCGACGAGCTGCTTGAGCACCGAACCGCCCTTGGCGTAGGTGATGCCGTCGAAGTTCACCTGAACGTCTTCAAGATCGTTGATCGTCGCGACGACGGGGTGGGTGGAAGGCAACTGGTCCTGGCGGTAGGCCCAGCTCTTCTCCATCGCCTGGAAGGTCGTCCAGGCCTCGGTCCACTCGGTGGCCTCGGCTGTCGCGATCGTCGAGGCCCACTCGGCGAACGACTCGTTGAGCCAAAGGTCGTTCCACCACTTCATCGTGACGAGGTCGCCGAACCACATGTGGGCGAGCTCGTGCAGGATCGTGACAACGCGGCGCTCCTTGATGGCGTCTGTCACCTTCGAGCGGAAGACATAGGTCTCGGTGAAGGTGATCGCGCCGGCGTTCTCCATGGCGCCTGCGTTGAATTCTGGAACGAACAGCTGGTCGTACTTGGCGAAGGGGTAGGGGTACTGGAACTTGGCCTCGTAGTACTCGAAGCCCTGGCGGGTCTTCTCGAAGATGTAGTCGGCGTCAAGGAACTCGCTGAGCGACTTGCGCGCGAAGATGCCGAGCGGAATGACCCGGCCGTCGCTCGAGGTGAGCTCGTCGCGAATAACCGCGTACGGTCCCATAACGAGTGCGGTGACGTAGCTCGACAGAATTGGCGTCGGCTCGAAGCTCCACGTCGCGGTGTCGTCGCCGGCGGCCGCGGGCTCGGGTGTCGGCTGGTTGCTGACAACCTCCCACGCTGCCGGCGCGGTGACCGTAAAGGTGAAGGTCGCCTTGAGGTCGGGCTGCTCGAAGACGGCGAAAACGCGGCGGCTGTCGGGAACCTCAAACTGCGTGTAGAGGTAGACCTCGTTGTCGACCGGGTCGACAAAACGGTGCAGGCCCTCGCCCGTGTTTGTGTAGGCGTTATCGGAAACGACCTCGAGCACGTTGTCGGCGGCGAGGTTGTCGAGCTGGATGCGCGCGCCATCGGCGACGTTCTCGAGCAGCGTTCCGTTGAGGGTCACCGAGTGAACGGTTTCGGTGACGGCGTCGATGAAGGTCGATGCGCCCGCCGTCGCGGAGAAGGTGACAAGCGTTGTACTGCGGAAGACCTCGGGGCCGGTCGTGACATCCAGTGTGATGTCGTAGCTTGTGACGTCGACAATCGCCTTGCGCTCTTGAGCTTCGACTCTGGTCAGGTTTTCTCCGGGCACGCGGCTCTCCTTGTGTTGGGACTTAGCGCTCGTGATCGACGAGCAGCACAAGAATCAACTGTAGTTCTAGCTCACGAGTTGCGGCAGTTTCTCAGTCGTCGGTCGCAGCACCGCGGTCGTTGCGGTGATAGCCCGGCTGAGAACCCCGCGCAGAATTGCGTCGGGGTCGTTCGCGCACGCCTCGCTGATGCCGGTTACCGAGAGCCCGATGAGCAGGTCGAGTGTTCGTTCGTCGAGCGGGGCGCGTGTGATGCCCGAGTTGCTGACGAATTCGCGTGCCCATTTCTCGGCGGCTGGCGCCGATTTCAGAGCGGCATGGATGTCGCGGCGCAGCCCTGCGCCCAGCTCGCCCGCGACGTTCGCCGCCGAAAGCTCGCAGCGCAGAAGCCCTGCCGCGAGCGCGCGTTGCCGGGTCTCGGCAGCGACCGGCAGCGCAGCTGAGGCAGCAATAGTGCAGACAATGAGGGGAATCTGCGGGTGGAGGCCGTTGAGTCCAACGACCGACGGAATGAGAATCGTGAGTTCGGACCGGCCCCGGTCGGTGGTGGTGTCGTTGACCGCTCGCGCAAGAGACGCGAGTGCGGGGTGGGTGCACGAGGGATGGTCGCTCCACTTTTCGCCGGCGAGGTATGAAGCGAACTCCATAAAGCAGGCGCCGCTGCGGGGCGATCGATGTTTGCCGCGGCTGAGAACGGGAATTGCATCGGGAACTGTTTTTGTGAACTCGCGCATGGCGGCCTCCACTCAGTGGTTCGTACAACAATTGTCCTCCCGCTGTTGCTAGAAGACCAGAGCTAGGGTTACGACTATGGCCAGCACAGTTTTCGACCGCTCGCACTCGAACCCCGCGCTCGTCGCCGCGTCGTTGGCGGGTAGCGCGCTTACGCCGTTCTGGCTCGACGGTCTCGACATTCCGCGCTTCGGACGGCTCGAGTCAATCGAGGAGTTCGACCTCGTCGTTGTCGGCGGTGGGTACACGGGACTCTGGACCGCGCTGCTCGCGAAGGAGCGCGATCCGTCGGCGCGTGTCGCGATCGTCGAGGCGCGCACCCTTGGTTGGGCCGCATCGGGACGCAACGGCGGTTTTGTCGAGGCAAGCCTCACGCACGGGGAGTCCAACGGCGCATCGCGCTGGCCCAAAGAACTTGAACAGCTCGAGCGGCTCGGGCTCGAGAACCTCGACGAGATCGAGGCGACCGTCGCTTCTCGCGGCTGGAACGTCGATTTCGAGCGCACCGGAACCCTCTCCGTCGCGACCGAGGAGTATCAGGTCGCTGCGCTTCGGGAGGCAGCCGACGGCGACACCGAGATCTTCTTCGACGAGGCGGCAGTGCGTAACGAGGTCAACTCGCCCACCTACCTCGCCGGACTCTGGAGCACCCGCTCGACCGCCGTCATCCACCCCGGCAAGCTCGTCGCGGAGCTTGCTCGAGCCTGCGCCGAAGCCGGTGTCCAGATATTCGAGAACTCGCCCGTGCGCGGGCTCGACTCGCACGCGGTTGGCGATCGTGTTGCCGTCGAAACGGTGCACGGTTCGGCGCGTGGCACGCGAGTCGCGCTCGCAACCAACGCCTTCCCGTCTCTGCTCAAGCGCTACCGGTTGCACACCGTGCCGGTCTATGACTACGTCTTGATGACCGAACCGCTCACGGAAGCGCAGCTTGCGAGCATCGGCTGGAATAACCGACAGGGCCTCGCCGACCTCGCCAACCAGTTTCACTACTACCGGCTCAGCGCTGACAACCGCATTCTCTGGGGTGGATACGACGCGATCTACCACTACGGCGGACGCATCCGACCCCAGTACGATGACCGCCCGGCTACCTTCGACACACTCGCGAGGCACTTCTTCGCGACCTTTCCACAGCTCGAAGGTGTGCGGTTCAGCCATCGCTGGTCGGGCGTCATCGACACTTCGACCCGGTTCTGCGCATTCTTCGGGCAGGCTCGCCAGGGTCGCATCGCCTACGCGGCAGGCTTCACCGGCCTAGGGGTCGCGGCAACCCGCTTTGCCGCGAACGTGATGCTCGACAAGCTCGCCGGCCTCGAGACCGAGCGCACGTCTCTCGAAATGGTTCGCGACGTTCCGCTGCCGTTTCCGCCGGAGCCCGCTGCCTTCCTCGGCGTGCAGGCCACTCGTGCTGCCCTCAATGCTGCCGACCACAATTACGGAAAGCGCAACGTGCTGCTCAAGACGCTGGACGCAGCCGGACTCGGGTTCGACTCGTGATCGACTTCGTCGCTGCATCTGAACTTTTCCTTCCGCTCGAGGTCGTGCCTCCATCTCAGCTCATCTCCGGTTCGCCCATGACGGGTTTCGCCGAGCTTGGGGACTTCGACGGCCACCCCTACGGTGTGTGGGAGATGACGGTCGGCGCGATGAGCGACGTCGAAGAGGATGAGCTGTTCGTCGTGCTTTCCGGTACTGGCACGGTGACGTTCTCGACCGGCGAGCAGCTAGCGCTCGAACCTGGAACGATTGGTCGCCTCACTGCTGGACAGGAGACGGTGTGGACTGCGACATCCACCCTGCGTAAGGTCTTCGTCTCGGGCGCCGCCTAGGGCGACTAGGGTGAACAAATGACACGACTATCGCTGGGGATCCCGAGCGCCAGGCGTGATCCCGCTGCTCGACCCCAGTCGCTCGGGCGCCCCGATACCCCCGGCTTGATCGATACCCACGGCCGCGTCGCCCACGATCTGCGGGTCTCCATTACCGAAAAGTGCTCGCTGCGGTGCACGTATTGCATGCCGGAAGCTGGGCTTCCGAATATCCCTCGCGAGAATTTGCTGACCGCTCCCGAAATCGCGCGGCTCGTCGGAATCGGCGTGCGCGACTTGGGAATCACCGACGTACGCTTCACCGGCGGCGAGCCTCTCATGCGGGCAGACCTCGCGGAGATCATCGGAATGAGCTCCGCCGTCGCGGCGGGCGCTTCGATTTCGATGACGACCAACGGAATCGGCCTCGACAAGCGCATCGACGAACTCGTCGCGGCCGGACTCACCCGCATCAACATTTCGCTCGACACCGTCGACCGTGATCACTACGCGCGCCTCACCCGCCGCGACCGGCTGCCCGCGGTGTTCCTCGGGATCCGCGCGGCACAGGAGGCCGGTCTCACGCCGCTGAAAATCAACGCAGTTCTTATGCGCGATACTCTCGCCGGTGCCGCCGACCTGCTCGAGTGGTCGCTTGCCAACAATTGCCGCCTGCGTTTCATCGAGCAGATGCCTCTCGACGCCGACGAGTCCTGGGCGCGCGACAACATGGTCGACGCGGCCGAGCTGCTCGACGTGCTGGGCGCTCGATTCACGCTGTCTTCTCCGAGCCGCGAAGACCCCTCGGCCCCGGCCGAGGAGTGGCTCGTCAACGGCGGCCCACAGACAGTGGGCATCATCGCGTCCGTCACCCGCTCCTTCTGCTCGGCCTGCGACCGCACCCGACTCACGGCCGAGGGCACTGTGCGCTCCTGCCTGTTCGGCGACGACGAGACCGACCTGCGAGGACTCATGCGTGGTGGCGCAGATGACGAGACGATCGCCGAATGGTGGCGCGCCGCCATGTGGGGCAAGCAGGCCGGCCACGGCATGGAACGCGCCGACTTCGTGCGACCAATGCGCAGCATGGGTGCGATCGGTGGCTGACGTCATCGTGCGCTACTTCGCCGCAGCGGCCGAGGCTGCCGGTGTTGAGGAGGAAACGCTGACGGCGAGTACCGTCGGTGAGCTTCGATCCATATTGAAGGATGCCTACGGCGAACCCATGCAGCGCGTGCTCGCCTCCGGTTCCTTCCTCGTCGACGGCGTGGTCAGCCGTGACGATGCGCGCGAGTTGGGCACCCGAGTCGACGTGCTCCCGCCATTCGCAGGGGGCTGAGTAGTCGAAGGGCTACGGCATCCGCAGCAGCGCGACACCGCTCAGGTTGATGCGCGGGTGGCCGTCCACCTCGATGATCGTCAACAGCACGTCACCGCAGGTGGAGCAGCGCACAACCGTTCCCGCGCCGCTCAGGTAGACGAGGGCGACCGCAAGCTCTGCGGTGTGCCCACACCCGGCGCACTTGCCCGCGGCGGTTGTCATGTCCTGTTCGAAGATCTCCGACAGGGTTCCGGCGAGCACATTGCCATCCACGTGGGTCATCAGGTTCCTCCGAAACGCTCGGTTTTGACGCGGGCGGGGTCGTGTCCGAGCTCGACGAGCCAGTCGGCGATCGCCTCAACGAATCCGGTTGGCCCGCACACGAACACACTCGGGCCGTCGGACGCGGGGATCGTGTGCTCGGCCAGCACGTCGCGCGTGACGCGACCAGGGGCCACGCGCCATCCACTCGGCACTTCACGGGTGAAGACGGTGGTGCGACGGTAGCTGCCGGCGAGTGCCTCGAGCTCGGCCGCGAAGAACACATCGCTCGGGGTGCGCACCGAGTAGAGAAGCTCGAACCGAGCCTCACTGGATGCAGCCGCGTGCGACCGGATCATCGCAACAATCGGCACGATGCCCGAGCCTCCCGCGATGAGCTGCACCGGCTCGGCCTGCTCCGGCTTCCAGACGAACCAGCCACCGAGCGGGCCGCGTACCTCGAGCTCGTCGCCCACCGCGAGCACGTCGACGAGAAAGGGCGACACCTCGCCGTCGGGCAGCCGGTCAACGGCGAGCTCGATGCGGTCACTGCCGTCGGCACTCGCGATCGAGTACGAGCGCGTCGCTGTGTAGCCGTCCTCGGCGGTGAGCCGCACGTCCACGTGCTGGCCCGCAATGTTGCCGCCCCAGCCGGGCACGTCGAGCACAATGCTTCGACCGCTCGGCGTCTCTTCGCGAACGCTCACCACGCGCCCCGATTTCCAGCGCCCCACTACCAATAGCGCTGCTCCTGCCAGGGGTCGCCGTAGATGTGGTACCCGTTCTGCTCCCAGAAACCGGGGTCGTCGTGGGCCGTCATCTCAAGCGAACGAATCCACTTGGCGCTCTTCCAGAAGTACAGGTGCGGGATGAGCAGCCTCGCCGGCCCGCCGTGTTCCGGGTCGAGCGGCTCGCCGTCGAACTCGAACGCGATCCAGGCCTTGCCGTCGAGAAGGTCGTCGAGCGGAACATTCGTCGTGTAACCGCCGTAGGAGTGGGCCATCGTGTAGTCGTAGCTGGTCTCCACGTCGGCGAACAACGTGTCGAGCGAGACGCCGCGCCACGATGTGCCGAGCTTCGACCAGCGGGTCACACAGTGGATGTCAGTCATCACGTCGTCGACGGCGAGTGCCTGCATGGCCTGCCAGTTCCAGTTGTGCGTGTCGCCGGTCTCTGTGGTGATTGAGAATTCCCACTCGTCCAGATCGACACGTGGTGTCGGGCCCGCAGACAGCACGGGAAAGTCGTGAGTGAGAAACTGGCCCGGGGGGAGCTCGGGGCTCTCCTCGCGCTGTCGTCCTGAGAAACCTCGAGTGAATCCAGCCATGGCGACTCCCAACCTGATTTCTGATCAGGCTAGTGCTCTCTGGTCGCGCTGCCTAGAGGCCGACCCACTCGGTTGCACCGTCGGCGAGGTGCTGGCGCTTCCAGATCGGCACTGTCTGCTTAATCAGGTCGACCAGGCGTTCGGAGGCGGCGAACGCCTCGCCGCGATGGGCTGCGGCCACCGTCGCGACGAGGGCGACGTCTCCGATTCCCAGGGCGCCAATGCGGTGCGCCGCCGCGACCCGCAGCCCCGTCTCGTTCGCGATCGTTGTGCAGGCCTCGTGGAGGAAGCGCTGGGCTTCGGGGTGCGCCGAATATTCGAGAGAGGAGACCGCCGAACCGTGATCGTGGTTGCGGATGATGCCGCGGAACGTCACAAGGGCGCCGTTCTCGTCGGAGGCGACGAAGAGCTCGAGCGCAGCGGCATCCAGAATCTCGGTCGTGACTATCGCGAGCACGTCAGGCATGCGCACCGCCGCCGGCGACCTGCGCGACGAGGTGGTCGAGTACGTCGCCCAGCACCTCCAGGCCGTCGGACACGCCCCCTGTCGACCCGGGCAGGTTGACGATGACCGTGCCGTTCGCGGTGCCGACGATACCGCGGCCGAGGGCGGCCTTCGGGGTCTTGGGCAGGCCGCGAGCGCGGATGGCTTCGGCGATGCCGGGCACCTCGCGGTCGATCACGGCGAGGGTCGCCTCGGGGGTGCGGTCGGTGGGGCTCATGCCGGTGCCACCCGTGGTGATGATCACGGCGGGGGCGGCGGTGAGCAGGCTCGCGAGGCCGCTGGCAACGTCAGCGTCTGCCACGATCGTGACCTCGTCGACCGCGTAGCCGTGCGCGACAAGCCAGTCACGAATTGCCGGGCCGGTAGTGTCGACGCGTTCGCCCGCGGCGCCGGCCGTCGAGGCCACGAGCACGGCGGCGGTCGACGGTCGCACCTCGGTGGAGCCCTCGCGCCTCCAGTGCCCGTGTTTGCCGCCGGTCTTGTCGTCGAGTCTCACGTCGGTGAGCATCGCGGCCGGGTCGACGGCCTTGATCATGTCGTGCAGGGTGAGGCCGGCGATGGCGACGCCGGTGAGCGCCTCCATCTCGACCCCGGTCTGGCCGGTGGTGCGGGCGGTCACGGTGATGCCAATCGAGTTTTCACCGAGATCGAAGTCGACCTTCACCGAACTCAGCGGCAGCTGGTGGCAGAGCGGGATGAGGTCGCTCGTGCGCTTCGCCCCAGTGATTCCCGCGATCCGAGCGGTGGCCAGCACGTCTGCCTTCGGCAGGTCGTCGGCCCGCACGAGAGCGATCACGTCGGGGCGGGTGACGAGACGTCCACTCGCCGTTGCGGTGCGGTGGGTCACGGCCTTGCCGCCGACGTCGACCATCCGCGCACGGCCGTCGAAGTCCAGGTGGCTGAGTTCATTCGAAGGGCTCAGTTCGCTCACAGGGTCCAGCTCACTCATAGGTTCCAGGTCTCCACTGTGTCGCCCGCTTCGAGACGGGTTGTCTCCGCCGGGATATCGATAAGAACATTGGATGCCGCGAGCCCCGCGACAAGGTGTGACCCTGGTCCCGACACAACGCTCACCGCGTTACCGTCGGTCGTGCATCCGCGCAGAAACTGCCGCTTGCCGGGGACCGAGTCGATGGCCGCCTCAATGGTGCGATGCGTCTTTTCGGCAGGCGCGCGGCCCGCCGCCGCACGCAGCAGCGGCGCGACAAGCACCTCGAACGAGATCTGCGTGCTGACCGGGTTGCCGGGAAAGCCGATCACTGGGACGCCGTGGAACGCCCCGAGCAGCTGTGGCCCGCCTGGCTGCATAGCGATCGTGCCGACCGTGGCGCCGAGCGGTTCGAGCAACTCGCGCACTACTTCGAACTCGCCCATTGAGATGCCGCCGGAGGTGAGTATCAGGTCCGTGTCGACGGCGGCCTCGCGTAGTGCGAGGTCGAGCGACGCGACAACGTCGTCGTCGTTACGCACGAGCGCGCTGACAACCGCACCGCTCGCCTCGACGAGTGCCGCGAGCGCAACGCCATTCGCGTCGAACACCTGGCCGAGGAGCGGCTCAACGCCCGGCGCGACGAGCTCCGCGCCGGTGGTGACGATTGCAACGCGTACGCGGGCGACCACGTCGACGCTAGCGATTCCTGCCGCGGCGAGCACGGCCAAGTGTCGCGGCGCGAGCGTGAGACCCGCAGGCAGAAGTGCGTCGCCGATCCGGGCGTCGCTGCCGGCGTTGCGCACGTATTCGCCTTCGGCCCGGCCCTTATGAACGGTGACGGTCGCGGCGGTGTTGGTCGTATCCTCCACCGGCACCACCGCATCCGCGCCTTCGGGGATGACAGCGCCGGTCATAATCTGCATCGCGGCGCCGGTGGGCAGGCTGCTCGGCTCGACGGCACCCGCGGCGATGATGCCCGCGATCGGAAGGGTGACCGGAGTGCTCGCGACATCTCGGGCACGAACGGCGAAGCCGTCCATCTGCGAGTTGCGAAACAGCGGCAGGTTGATCGGCGAGAGCACCTCGGCCACGGTGACGCGGCCAAGCGCTTGTGCGAGAGGGACGGTCTCGGTGCGTGGCGCGAGGGCATCGCGCAGGTGGTCGGCCACGATGGCGACGTACTCGTCGACGGGAATACGGTTCATCAGTACCTCGCCATTGTCGGGTCGATCTCTCTGGCCCACGCGTCAATGCCGCCGGTGAGGTGGCGGGCGCGGGTGAAGCCGAGCGACTGCAACAGCGCGAGCGCCTGTGCCGAGCGCACGCCGTGGTGGCAGACGAGCACGATGTCGGCGTGGGGGTCGAGGGTCGGGGCGACGGCCTCGAGTGACGCGAGGGGAATGAGCAGGCTGTCGGGCAAAGCCGCGATCTCTGCCTCCCAGGTCTCCCGCACGTCGATGAGAAGCGGATGCATCTCGCTCAACTCACGGGCCGAAACGTCGGTCGACAGCTTCTCGATGCCGCAGAACGCCTCGTAATCGATCAGACCGGTCACGGCCGGACGCTGCGGGTCGCGGCCGAACTCGAGCTCGCGAAAGCTTCCGCCCAGCGCGTCGTAGGTCGTGACGCGCCCGAGTAGCGGGGCGCCGACGCCGGTGAGCAGCTTGAGCGCCTCGCCGGCCATAAGTGCGCCGATCACGGCCACGGTGGCCGGGAAAACGCCGCCCTGCTCGCACGAGAGCACGGAGCCGGGCGCGGGCGGTGTGGGAAACAGGTCGCGGTAGCCCGGGCTGCCCGGTGCGGTGACGCTGAGCTGCCCGCCGTACTGCGAAACGGCGCCCCACACAACGGGGATGCCGCTCAGCTCGGCGGCGTCGGCCACAAGGTAGCGCGTGACGAAGTTGTCGCTGCCGTCGATCACGAGGTCGTGGTCGGCAAACAGGGGGAGAGCGTTCGCGGCGGTGAGCCGTTCGGAAACCGGGTTCATCAGTGCCGGAGCGATCTGCAGTGACCGCGCAATTGCCGACTCCGCCTTGTTGCGGCCGACATCGGCGGTGGAGTGCACGTACTGGCGGTGCAGGTTGCTGAGTTCGACGGAATCGTCATCCACAACGGTCAGCGAACCGACACCTGCCGCGACCAGCGCCGGGATGACAGTGCTGCCCAGCCCGCCCGCTCCGATGACCAGCACACGGGATGCCCCGAGAGCCTGCTGCGCTCCGCTCCCGAATCCGGGGAGCGCGACCTGCCTCGCGTAGCGCGCGATGTCCGACTGCATATCGCAATTGTCGCAGGTCGCTCGCCGGGGCTAGGAGTTCCGCATTCGCGTGAGAATCACGTGCCACAACCCGCACACGCGGGATTAGGCTCAACGCATGACAGATTTCCGGGTATCTGAAGCCGCCGCGCTGCTGGGAGTGAGTGACGACACCGTGCGTCGCTGGTCGGAGGCCGGCCGGCTCACCCTGCACAAAGAGCACGGGCGTTCGGTGGTCAGGGGCACCGAACTGGCCTCGCTCGCGCAGGAACTCGCCGCCGAGTCCGCTCTCTCGACGGCGTTCCCGTCGTCGCGCGCCTCGGCCCGCAACCGCATCACCGGAATCGTCACGAAGGTGACAAAGGATGGCGTGATGGCGCAGGTCGACATGCAGGCCGGACCGTTTCGCATCGTGTCGCTGATGAGCCGTGAAGCCGCCGACGAGCTCGGCCTCGAACCAGGATCGCTCGCCACCGCGAGCGTCAAAGCCACAAACGTCGTCATCGAGCTCCCCGGAGAGCATTGATGAAAAGAACACTCGCGCTGATTGCGATCCTCGCGCTCGCCGGCTGTGCAGCGACCACGCGTCCCGCCCCCGTCGCGTCGGAGCACGACCTGAACGGCAGCATCACCGTGTTCGCCGCGGCCTCGCTCACCGATTCGTTCGAGCAGCTCAAGACGGAGTTCGTGAAGGACCACCCCGATGTGGAGATCACCTTCAACTTTGGCGGCAGCTCGGCGCTCGCCGAACAAATCGTGCAGGGTGCCCCGGTCGACGTGTTCGCCGCAGCCAGCCCCGCCACGATGGCGACGGTTGTCGACGCGTCGCTTGCGAGCGACCCCACCGACTTCGCCTCCAACACTCTCGAACTGGCCGTGCCGACCGACAACCCGGCCGGTGTGAAGGCGCTCGCCGACCTCGAGAACCCCGACCTGAAGGTCGCCTTCTGCGCCGCCGAGGTGCCGTGCGGAGCCGCGACCGTCTCGGTGCTCGACGCGACCGGCCTGAAAATCACCCCCGACACCTACGAGCAGGACGTCAAGGCCGTGCTGACCAAGGTCGAGCTCGGCGAGGTCGATGCCGGACTTGTCTACAAGACCGATGTTCTCGCCGCCGGTGATGCCGTTATCGGCATCGATTTTTCCGAAGCGAGCGAGGCCGTGAACCTCTACCCGATCGCGACGCTCGCCGACTCGCAGAACGCTGAAGCCGCCGACGCTTTCGTCGCGTGGGTGCTCGCGCGCGAGGGCCAGGAGCTGCTGCAGACCTGGGGATTCGGTGCGCCGTAGGTCAACGAGCTCGATCGCCCCGGCGCTGTGGATTCCCGCGGGGATAGCGCTCGGGCTTCTCGTTCTGCCCCTTCTCGGTCTTATCGTCCGGGCGCCGTGGGCGCAGCTTCCGGAGCTGCTCTCCCGTCCGACAGTGCTGCAAGCGCTCGGCCTCTCGCTCGGTACCGCAGGCCTCACGACCGTGCTCAGCCTGCTCCTTGGCGTGCCGCTCGCCTTTGTGCTCGCGTCGTCGGTCGACTGGCCCGCCGTTCCCCGTCGGTTGGTGCGCGCTCTCGTCACGGTGCCGCTCGTGCTGCCGCCGGTCGTCGGGGGAGTTGCCTTGCTGCTGCTCCTCGGCCGCCGGGGCCTCATCGGCCAGCCGCTCGATGACTGGTTCGGCATAACGATCCCCTTCACCACAGCCGCCGTCGTTATAGCGCAGACCTTCGTTGCGATGCCGTTCCTTGTGCTCTCGGTGGAAGGAGCGCTTCGGGCGTCCGATCGCCGCTTCGAGATCGCCGCCGGCACGCTCGGAGCATCGCGGTTCACGATCTTCCGGCGCGTCACGCTGCCGCTCATCGCGCCCGGAATCGGAGCGGGTGCCCTGCTCTGCTTCACCCGCGCGCTCGGCGAGTTCGGAGCAACGATCACGTTCGCCGGCAGCTTCCCTGGGGTCACGCAAACACTGCCGATCGCGACCTACCTCGAGCTTCAGCGGGATCCGGACGCAGCCATAGCGCTATCTCTCGTTCTCATCGTTGTGTCGATCGTGGTGCTCGTCAGCCTGCGCGACCGCTGGACCGCTGGACTCAGCTCGTGACCCGCCTTGTCGCCGACGTGCGGGTCGCGCGCGGCAGTTTCGAGCTCGACGTTTCGTTATCGCTCGCCGAGCGGCGCACGCTCGCTATCGTCGGCCCGAACGGCGCGGGCAAGTCGAGCCTGGTCGGGGCCCTCGCTGGCTCCGTCGAGGTCGGCGAAGGCCGCATCCTTGTCGGCGATCGGGTGCTGACCGACACCGCGGCGGGCATCGATTTGCCGATGGACAAGCGCCGCGTCGGCGTCGTCTTCCAGGACCACCTGCTTTTCCCACACCTCACCGTGTTGCAGAACGTCGCGTTCGGCCCGCGGTCCGTTGGCCGAGAGGATGCGACGGCTCACGCCGCCGCCTGGCTCGACCGTCTCGGCATCGCGTCTCTCGCGGCGCAGCGTCCGCGTCAGCTCTCGGGCGGACAAGCGCAGCGCGTCGCCCTTGCCCGCACTCTCGCGGCCGAGCCGGAGGTGCTTGTGTTGGACGAGCCCTTCGCGTCACTCGATGTCGAGGTGCGCGCTGACGTTCGGGCGGAGGTAGCCCTTCACCTCGGGGGATTCCCCGGCCACACTATTTTGGTCAGTCACGACATTGACGACGTGTCCGCCCTCGCCGACGAGATGCTCGTCATCGAGTCGGGGCGGGTGTCGCAGCGCGGAACGCTGGCCGAGATCGAGGCCAGTCCGACAACCGCCTACATTCGCCGGCTGCTCAGCGGGCGCGGCGAGAACTGATGTCCCAGGCTTCAGGCACCGCGACATCCACCCACCACTCAGCAACCACCCCGCTAGCCTTGCTGCATGACTGACGCCGCCCCGAGAAAACGCCGTGTCTGGCCGTGGCTCGTGGCGCTGGCGGTTGTCGTTGCTCTCGCGACGGCCGCCTATTTTGCACTATCGACACTCAGCGGCGTCTTTCGCGCCGCGCCGGTGAAAACCGTCGAGCAGCTTGAGCAGTCATTCGCCGATCTCGACTGTTCGACGTTTCAGACGCTGACGTCGGCCCAGGTGCAGTCCTCTTTCTTCTCGACGACGGCGGAGTTCAGCTGCGACGAGTGGCTCACGATCGCGGCCGACTTCAGGCGTGATGGCGAGTATCGCTACGAAGCCTCGGTTGAGTCAGTCGAGGTCAACGGCACCCAGGCAATCGTGGCGCGCACCGAACATGATCCGGTCGACGACACTTCATTCGACGTCACCTACGGCCTCGAACTCACCGACGGAAGCTGGATCATTACCGACTACCTCGTCGTCGCGGCGGGGGAGTAACCCAGCCCTCATAGACTGGTGCGATGCGCATCCACATCGCGACCGACCACGCCGGCCTCGAGTTCAGCCAGGACCTGCAGAACCACCTGCGGGGCAACGGCCACGAGGTTATCGACCACGGACCTCAGAGCTACGACCCCCTCGACGACTACCCGAGTTTCTGCATCAACGCAGCGCAGGCCACGGTCAACGACCAGGCCGCGGGCATCGAAGCCCTCGGTGTTGTGTTTGGCGGCTCGGGCAACGGCGAGCAGATCGCTGCCAACAAGGTGACCGGTGCCCGGGCAGCGCTCGTGTGGAACGTTTCGACCGCAGAGCTCGCCCGCGAGCACAACAACGCGAACGTCATCTCGATCGGCGCCCGCCAGCACTCGGTCGACGAGGCAAAGCTTTTTATCGACACCTTCATCGCGACACCGTTCCCCGGTGAAGAGCGCCACGCACGTCGCATCGCGCAACTCGCCGAGTACGAGGCTACCGGGCTCATCGCCGGCCACCAGGTGAACTAATGCCCGAGGGCCACTCCGTACACCGAATTACCCGCCAGTTCGCGCTGCACTTCGTCGGCAAGGCTGTCAGGGCGAGTTCGCCGCAGGGGAGGTTCGCGCCGGGAGCTGCGGAGATCGACGGCCTCGAGATGACCGACGCCAAGGCCGTCGGCAAGCAGATGTTTCTCGAGTTCGATCACCGCGTGTGGCTGCGCGTGCACCTCGGCATGTACGGCGCGTGGGACTTCGCCGGTGACATCACCGCCGACGCGACGACCTCATCGGCGAACGGGCGGATGGGGCAGACTAACCAGCGCGGCACCATCACTGCGGCAGCAATGAGCGACGACGCCGAGTCAAGCAACGCGAGCATCGGCGCACCGCGCAAGACTCGCCTGCGCATGGCAGAGCAAGAGACTCCGGGCAGACTCGAGAGCTTTCCTCCCGAGCCCATTGGCGCCGTACGTGTGCGTTTATTGACGGATGCGACGTGCGCAGACCTGCGCGGACCAACGGCGTGCGAGGTGCTGCAGCCCGAAGAGGTCGCGGCCGTTGTAGCGAAGCTCGGCCCCGACCCGATCGTCGACGGCAAAAAGGGCGAGCAGCGGTTCGTCGACACCGTGCGCAAGAAGCCGACTCCGATCGGCCTGCTGCTGATGGATCAGAACGTTATAGCGGGAATCGGCAACGTCTACCGCGCAGAGCTTCTCTTTCGCGCGCGACTCGACCCGCATAAGCCGGGCAAGTTCGTGCCTGAAGAGACGCTGCGCGAGCTCTACAAAGACTGGACGAAGCTGCTCAAGCTCGGCGTCAAACTGGGCCAAATGATGACGATGGATGGGCTCAGCAAGTCTAAATACGAGGCGGCGCTCGCCCGTCGCGACGACCGCCACTGGGTCTACCATCGCGAAGGCAAGCCGTGTCGCGTCTGTGGCACCCCGATCGTTATGGAGATGGTGGCGGGCCGCAAGCTCTACTTCTGTCCGAAAGACCAGGTCTAAGCCCTCTCGCCAAGCTGGCAAACTTAGTTCATGCGTCACACCCCCACCTACATCATCACCGACCCCGAAGAGGTCAAGAGGCTCATTCGCGAAAACGCGTGGGCAACTTTTGTCTCAAACCCCGCTTCAGGTCTCGTTGCTTCGCACTACCCGATCGTTCTCGAAGAAGACGAAGAGGGAATCAGCATCGTGAGCCATGTCGGGCGCCCCGACGAGCAGTCACACGAGCTGGGGCAGCACGAGATGATGATGATTGTGCAGGGTCCGCACGGCTACATCTCGCCGAGCTGGTACGAGGGTCATTCGTTCATTCCGACCTGGAACCACGTCACTGCGCACCTCTACGGTGTGCCCGAGATTCTGAGCGACGAAGAGAACTTTCGTGTGCTCGATGACCTCGTCGATCACTTCGAGGCACCGATGGCCGAGCCGGTCTCGCTCGACATCGACGAGATTTACGCCCGCCGCATCGCGAAAGGAACGGTCGGTATTCGCTTACGCGTCACCCGCTTCGAGGCTCGCCTCAAGCTCAGCCAGGACAAGCCAGACAACGTGATGAACTCGGTGCTCACGGCCCTCGAGAGTGATGGCCCCTACAGCTCGCCCAGCCTTGCAGCGGAGATGAGGCGCGTACGCAATGCAGCGGAGTAACACTGTGCTGTTGAGCAACGCACGCCTCAACGGCCAACTGGTGGATGTCGCGATCGAAGACGGCGTTATCAGCGAGATCTCGCCAGCAACAACGGCCGGTCTTGACCTTGGCGGTCGCTGGATCTCACCGGGTCTCTGGGACAACCACGTGCACTTCAGTCAGTGGGCGCTCGTTCAGCAGCGCCTCGACGTGTCGGGCGCGACATCCGCCCGCGAAGCCGCAGAGCTTGTGCGCACGGCTCTCGCTCACGCGAGCGAGCCGCCGCTGCCGTTCGTCGCTCGAGGTTTTCGCGACGGCCTCTGGCCCGATCTGCCCGACGCTGCACTGCTCGATGCGGTCGAGGCCGTGCACCCTGTTGTGCTTGTCAGTGGCGACCTTCACACGGTCTGGCTGAATTCGCCCGCGCTCGCGATCTACGGCCACGCTGGGCACCCGACCGGTGTACTGCGTGAAGACGAGGCGTTTGAGGTCACGCGACGCATCGAGACCATCGACCCGCTCGAGCTCGACGTTCGGGCGCGCGCCGCAGCTCGCGAGGCGGCCCGCAACGGCGTCGTCGGTGTTGTCGACCTCGAGATGGACTGGAACCTCGACACCTGGCAGCGCCGCATCGAGGGCGGCAACGACTACCTGCGCGTCGACTTCGGCATCTACACGCAGCATCTCGATCGCGCGATCGAGCTCGGGCTTCGCACTGGCCAGCGCATCAACGAGCTGCTGACGGTGGGCAACTACAAGGTGCTCACCGACGGCTCGCTCAACACGCGCACGGCGTACTGCTACGACGAGTACCCCGGTCGACCCGGTGAGCACGGCATGCTCACGATGCCGCCCGCAGAGCTCATTCCGCACCTGCGCAAGGCTGTTGCGGCGGGAATCGTGCCGACGGTGCACGCGATCGGCGATCACGCCGTGTCGCTTGTGCTCGACGCCTTCGAGCTGTTGGGCTCGGGTGGCCGCATGGAGCACGCGCAGCTCGTCGCCGACAAGGACTTCGCGCGATTCGCCGAGCTCGGCGTCGTTGCGAGTGTGCAACCCGACCACGCGATGGACGATCGGGATGTCGCCGAGCTCTACTGGGCGGGGCGCACTGGTCGTACCTTTGCGCTGCGCAGCCTGCTCGACGCAGGGGCGCAACTCGCAATGGGTTCTGACGCACCCGTCTCACCGCTCGACCCGTGGATCACTGCCACGGCCGCCGTGGGTCGCACTCGGGGTGACCGTGAGCCGTGGCATCCGGAGCAGCGCATTACAACCGCGGAGGCTCTCGCGGCCTCCACCCGCACGACTGTCGCTGTGGGCCAGCCCGCTGACCTGATCGTGACCGACGTCGACCCGCTCGCTGCCGACGCCCAGGGGTTGCGTGACATGGGGGTCTCGGCGACGCTGCTCGGTGGACGGTTCACGTTCAACGAGCTTTAACGCAGAACTCGCTGGTTGAGTGGCCGGTCACGGCCGTATCGAAACCCGGTTTCGATACACGCGCTGAGCGCGTACTCAACCAGCGAGTGCCGGCGAAGGGTACTTACTTGGTCGCGAGGTGCGCGAAGAGGAACCAGCGGTCCTTCTCGAGTCCGCGAGCGATCTCGATCGCGACATCCTGCGACACGGCGTCGAGCTCGGCGAGTTCATCGACTGCAGTGCGAACCGTGACGAGCGTTGCGTCGATCGAGGCGATGATCTGCCCGATGACGGTGTTCGACTGCTGGAATCCGGGGGTCAGCGCCGGGGTTGTTGCCTTCGCGCCAACGGTCTGAATGCGAACGTCGAGGGGGAGGCCGAGGGCTACAACGCGCTCTGCTGCCGTGTCGGCGTAGTCGTGAGCGTGCTCAACGACCTCGTCGAGAAGCTCGTGCACCGCCTGAAAGTTGGCGCCGCGCACGTGCCAGTGGGCCTGCTTTCCATCAACCGCGAGGGCGGTGAGGTCGACAACCACGGGGCCGAGAAACTGGGCGACACCGGATACGACGTCGGCACTCATGGAACTCTGCGGTACTACCTGAACTTCAGTCATTGTGTGACTCCTTCTTCTCGTCTACTGCAACGCTACTCAGCTGGATGTATTCCGCAAGCAAGCTGAGGCGAAGCTAACGAAGGTAGGGCTAACCCGAATGCGGTTCGTTGGTGGGCCGGATGTCGCCCGCGTCGTCGCCGACCGACGCTTGGAGAATGAAGAAAAGTCTCGTTGCTCTGCCGGTCATTATGCTGCTGACCGGCTGTTCCTTTCTCGCTACCGAAACCGTTTCGACGATTGGCGAGGTGAGTTTTGACACCCCGCTCGCGATACCTCCCATCGCCGATTCGCGGGTGGATGCGACGGGCACACGTGTCTTCGAGCTGACAGCTGCGGCTTCCGAAACCCGGTTCGGTGCTGGCTCCGCAACTCCGACGTGGGGCTTTAACGGTTCGTACCTCGGCCCGACACTCGTCGCAGACAGGGGCGAGCGGGTGCGCGTCGCAGTAACCAACGCTCTCGACGAGCCGACAACCGTGCACTGGCACGGCATGCACCTTCCCGCGAAGATGGACGGCGGCCCGCACCAGCTCATCGCGCCGGGGGAGACCTGGAGCCCGACGTGGACTCTCGACCAGCAGGCCGCGACGCTCTGGTACCACCCGCACCTGCACGGCGAGACGACCGAGCACGTAATGCGCGGTCTCGCTGGCCTGTTTCTGGTGCGAGACGATGCGGAGGCCGCTCTCGATCTGCCGCGCGAGTACGGCGTCGATGACGTTCCGCTCATAGTCAGCGATGTGCGCTTCGCCGACGACGGCAGTCTTGACACTGAGGCACGGCGCTTTGTCGGCCCGACCGGCAACGAGCTGCTCGTCAACGGCACGCTCGGCCCATACCTGGAGGTCGCAACCACTGTCACAAGGTTGCGGCTGCTCAATGCTTCGAGCGCGCGGGTCTATGACTTTCGCTTTGATGACGGCCGTGACGTCGCACTCATCGCTTCCGATGGCGGGCTGCTCGAGAGCCCGGTGACCACCGACCACGTGCAACTGTCGCCGGGGGAGCGGGCAGAGGTTCTTGTGACGATGGCCGCGGGCGAGACTGCCGTGTTGCGGTCGACACCTCCCGATCTCGGTGGTCCCGCCGTGACGGCCGGCCAGAGTGCCGGAAACGACTCGTTTGATGTGCTTGAGCTACGCGCATCCAACAGGCTTAAAGAAAATGCGAGTGTGCCCTCGCGTCTCGCCGAGCTCGAGCGACCCGACGAGAACGCCGTGACCGCCGAGCGGCGCTTTGTACTCGACGGAACGCAGATCAATAACCACGAGATGGAGATGGACCGCGTCGACGAGATTGTGCGCCTCGGGGCGACCGAAGTGTGGGACGTCACAAACAACATGGCGCTGCCGCACAGCTTTCACGTTCACGATGTGCAGTTTCAGGTTCTGTCGATCGGTGGCGAGGCGCCGCCCGCCGAGCTGTCCGGTCGCAAAGACACGATCTACCTGCGGCCAAACACCGCATATCGCCTCATTATGCGATTCGACGACTACGCCGACGCGCAGTGGCCCTACATGTTTCACTGCCACCTGCTCTGGCACGAAGACCAGGGAATGATGGGCCAGTTTCTCGTCGTCGCGCCGGGAGATGAGCCGGCACTTCGCGAGAGCGACCACGAGCACGGGGGTTAACCCACTCGCGTTTTCGGGAGAGCGCACCATGCCGGGTTTTCGCCGCGATCGTCAGGCTTGAACCATACCGACCACAATGGACAGGACACCATGACTACCGCAACCGAACCCTTCTCGTACTGGCGCCTGTGGCGCGGAGTTCCGAAGGAACTGCTGTTTCTTCTCATCTCCTACCCCCTCGCGCTCTCTGCCTTTGTCGCGACGATCACGCTCGTCTCGACCGGGCTCGGCACCCTCATCACCTTCTTCATCGGCGTTGTACTGCTGATCGCCGCTCTCTATGTGTCGCGCGGATTCGGGTGGCTCGAGATCTCGCTGCTCGAGTGGATAGGGCGCGAGTCGATCGAGCGCCCCGACTTCAGCCAGGTGCAACCCGGATTCTGGGGCTGGCTCAAGTCGATGTTCTCCAACGGTCACTACTGGCTGTATTTGCTGTGGGCAATGGTCGTGAACTTCGCAGTGTCGTTTATCACCTGGACGTTGACGGTTGTTGTTGTGAGCATCGTCGCCAGCGGCTTCAGCTTTTGGGTCTGGGGTGACAACTTCGAGGTGAACGCCAACGGCGGCGAGTGGACGCTGGCTCAGTGGCTCGGCCTCGTCGCGGCTGACGCGTCGCCTGGGCACCTGCACATCGTGAACAGTGTTGTGTACTTCATCCTCGGCATTGTTTTTCTTGCCCTGCTCCCGTTCATCACCCGCGGCTTTACGCTCTTTCACCACCTCGTCGCCCGAGGTCTGCTTGGCGCGTTCAAGTCAGACGCCCTGCGCCAGCGCGTTGGCGCCCTGACGGCTGCCGGGGTTGCGGCGTCGTCGGCCGAGGGGCACTCGCTGCGTCGCCTTGAGCGCGACATCCACGATGGCCCGCAGCAGCGTCTTGTGCGCATGCAGATGGATTTATCTGCCGCCGATCGCCAGCTCGAGAAAGATCCCGCAAAGGCTCGCGCGCTCATCGCCGAGGCAATGGAGCAGTCGAAGGAGGCTCTGGAGGAGCTGCGTTCGCTTTCGCGAGGGTTCGCCCCGCCGATATTGCTCGACCGTGGGCTCATCGCGGCGCTCGAGTCCGCGGCTGTGCGCAGCACTGTTCCAACGCGAATCGTCGACGAGATCGACGGGTTCGAGGTTCCGCAAGAGCTCGAGCGCAACGCGTACTTTGTAGCGAGCGAGGCACTGGCGAACGCCGCGAAGCACTCGGGCGCGACATCCATCGACGTTATTGTTCGACTGCGACGCGTGCTTGACACTGACGCGACCCGCACAGACGCGACCTGGCTCGACGTGATTGTGACCGACGACGGCACGGGCGGCGCGGAGATCGCTGCGGGGCACGGCCTCGACGGCCTCGAGCAGCGTGTGCGCGGGTTCGGCGGCACTCTCGAACTGTCGAGTCCCGTGGGTGGGCCGACGGTTGTGAGTGCGCACTTTCCCGTCACTACCGGCTCCTAGACTGTGGGCATGACAGCCCTTCGCGTAGCGGTTACCGATGACTCGGTGTTGCTGCGCGAAGGGCTCGTTCGTGTTCTCGAAGAGGCGGGGGCGACTGTCGTCGGATCGTTTGGCGATGCCGAGTCGTTGCTCGCCGAGCTCGTTGAGCTGGCGCCCGATCTGCTGGTGCTCGACGTGCGTATGCCGCCGACCTACCGCGACGAGGGAGTGCGTGCGGCGATCGCGGCTCGGGCTCTGCTGCCCGAGGTCGGCATTCTGCTGCTGTCGCAATACGTCGAGGTTGCCTACGCACAGGAACTTCTCGCGTCAGGTGGTGGCGGCATTGGCTACCTGCTCAAAGACCGCGTGGCCTCGCTCGCGCAACTCGACGACGCCGTCTCGAGAATCGCGGCGGGCGGCACGGTTCTCGACCCGGAGGTAGTTGCGCAACTGCTCGGGCGTCGGCACGATCCGCTCGCCACCCTCACCCCGCGCGAGCTCGAGGTGATGGCGCTTATGGCCGAGGGGCGAACGAACGTGGCGATCGCGAGTGCGCTTGTCATTGGCACGGGCGCCGTCGAGAAGAACGTCACCTCGATCTTTCAGAAGCTCGGGCTCGAGGGCTCTGGCACCGATCACCGCCGTGTGCTCGCGGTGTTGGCCTGGCTGCAGCGGTAGCTCTCTAGCGCAGCTGCGTGACCCTGGCGAAGGTCTCTCTCGCGGAGTGCAGGCTCTTTTCGAAGCGCGCCGCGAACACTACGAGCAGCGTGCCGCCGAGGGTTCCGATGACAATCCAGACGACCCACGAGTGGGTGCTGTACAACTGCCTGAGCTGCGGTGAGAACGTCGCGAAGACATGAACGATTGTGACGACCGCTCCGACGATAAACGGTGCTTGCAGCTTGCGGGTGAGCCCGATGATGATTGCGGCAATCGCCACTACCGCGATCGCGGCAGCACGCCAGATCGGGCGGTCGGCAAACGTGGCGATGAGTGGCGGAACAAACAGCACAAGCAGACCCGGCCCGAGATGCGGCCAGCTGCGCAGGGCTCTATTGCGCGACATCCGGATGGCGCCACCGGCGAGCAGCGCAATCGCAACCGGCACCGTGCCGAGCTCGATCGGGTCGAGCGCGCCGACAACCATTCCCGCAACGGCGACGGCACTCGCGAAGCCGAGTGAGACCCACCCGACAGCCTTACTGAGGGGCGTGCGATCGATGAGTGCAGCGACGATGTGCAGGGCGCTGAACAGCAAAACTGTAGCGAGCGCGCGCACCTGGCCAACGCCGTCGGCGCTCAGGTTGCTGACCTCGAACAAGAACACAACTGTCAGTGCAACAAGCCCGAGACTCTGGCTCGAGATCGAGCGCAGTCGCGGATTGTCACCGAGGCGATCCCTGCCCTGCCCGAGCGCGGCGACGACCAGCACGGCGAAGGTCGCGCCGAGCCAGGCATCGAGGCGCGGGTCGGCGGTTCCGGCCGGAACCGCGAGAAACCACGACCGGCCGACAGCGACAACCAGCACGCCGATAAATCCGGAGAGGGCAGCTGCGTCGAGGTAGGGGCGCAGTGCCTCGCTACCGATGACGGTGCTGCCAACGAGAAGCAGAATTGCCGAGGCTGCGAACACGATGATCGCGCGCTCGATCTCACCCGAGGCCGCGTTGAGCGCGAGCGGCAACAGCGCGACGAGCAACCCACCCAGCGCGATGACGGGCGCCGCTCCGCGCTCGCCGCTGTGTCTGCCGGCGCGCCAGACAAAGAAGGCGATGGCAAGAAGCGCGCCACCAAGGGGCAACACGTAGGCCTCGACGTTATCGACGCTAGCTCCGGCCAAACGCCACCAGAGCCCGGATGTCGCGAGCGCGAGCGCGAGCCAGCCGAGATGCCGGCGCGACGAGCCCGACGCGAAGAGGCCGTCTCGACTGATGGCGAGGATGAGTGCCGCGACCGCGGCAATCGCGAGAACGAGCCACGTGGCGTCATCGAGGTTACGCACAACGAGCAGTGCGAGCACGGCGACGGCCGCAACGCTTGAGAGCCCGACGTCGCGCGTCCAGCGTGGTGCCGACGACTTCACAACGAGGGCGATGACATTGCTCGCGATAGCGATCAGCACGACGAGTCCGCTGATCTCGAGAGGGGTCAGAGCGCCGCTCCAGACCGCCTGAACAGCGGTAAGCGCCGTGAGCGCGAGAGCGACAATGCCGAGAGGGCGCCGCAGAGCCCCACGGTTGATAGTCATGGCCGCGATGTGCACAAGCGCCGTGAGAAGAAGAGTGACAAGAACACGCACTTGGCCGGCGTCGCTGTTGTCGATGACGGTCTGTTCGAGCACCGCGATCAGCACGAGTGCGACAATTGCGAGCGCCTGGCCGATGCGGCCCCGGAGCGCAGCTGCGTCGTCAATGCGAGGCAGAAGCTGCGCAAAAGCGGCGATGGCGAGAACAACAAAGGCCGCGCCGAGCCAGACGTCGAAGGTCACGTCAGGAGTGCCCGGTGCGTCGGCGATGAAGCGGGTGCGACCGACAGCGACGACAAGAACGCCGATCGCTCCTGCGGTCGCAGCGATGTCGAGGTAGTAGCGCGAGGGGCGCGCGGCGCGCACAAGGCTTCCAACCAGAAGCAGGGCAGCGCTCGCGACGCCGACGACTATGGGCCGCTCGACGGCACCCGTTGCACCGCTCAGTGCGACAGGAACTATCGCGACGAGAAGGCCGCCGAGCGCAATGAACGGTGCGGCAGTGCTCGATCGGCCCGCGCGCCAGACGAGCAGCGCGATGACAAGCAGCGCACCGGCGACCGGAAGAACAAACGGTTCAATGGCCTCGGTGTTGTCGCTCGCCAGCCGCCACCACAGGCCGGATACGCCGAGCACGAGCGCGAGCCAACCCGCAAAGCGCCGTGGTGAGGTCGATGCGAAAAGGCCGTCGGGGGAGATGGAGAGAAGCAGGGTCGTGACGGCGGCGAGCACAAGAACAAGCCAGGTCATGTCGGTGTTGAGCGCGATCGCCGTGATAACGGCGGGAACCGCGACAATCACTATGCCGGCCTCGCGCGCCCAGCGCGGAATACCCGAGGGACGCAGGAGGGTGATTGCAAGAGCGCCGGCCGCGACGAGAAGCGCCGCGGTGATCGGCGCGAGGTCGCTCGCGACCTGCGGCAGCCCAACGGTTCGCGCGAACGCGTCAAGCAGCCAGAACACGGTTGGTGCGAGCGCGACGGATGCGGTGATGCGCACCGGCCGAAGCGTCGCGTTGCCGCGCAGCACGACCCAGAGCAGCAGGCCGACGAGAAGGCCTGCGGCGACGGCGAGATTCAGCGCGGGCGCCGACACGAGGCCCTGCACGCTGAGCGAGGCCGCGAGATCGGCGATGCTCCACAGCGTAAACACGGCGACACCGGCGACAGGAGCAGCGGCGAAGAACAGCGCGCGACGGTCGACGTTGGTGAGCCACAGCGCACCCGGGACCGCCGAAACGATAACGAGCGCGACGGCGAGCACTGCGATGAACCGCAGCGAGTCAGTGTTGGCAACGAGGCCGGGCACAATCGACAGTTGCTGGGCGAGCGCGGCGGCTGCGACGATCGCGAGGGACGTGGCGCCCACGAGCAGCACGGCTCTCGCGACAGCGTGCGTCACTGCCCAACGCGCCGCGATGAGAAGCACAATAGCCGCGAGCGATCCGGCGAGCCACACGCTCTCACTCAGCCACGAGGTTGTGTAACCAAGCACAAGCGCCGTTGACGTCGCGAGCGCGATGGTGATGCGCAGAGTCACGCTTGCCCGACGCGTCACAAGCGCTGCGACCCCGAGAGCCGCGAGCACAAGCCAGGCCGCAACTATCGCCCAGACCGTGATGAGTAACGGCACGGCGATGAGGGCGACGACGGCCCCCGCAGCGACGAGCACCGCGAGTCGACGTCGCAGAAGGCCCGAGACAGCCGATGCTGCGACCCCGAGCACCACAACAATCGTGAGGGCGATCACACCGTTGACTGTGAACTCGTCGGGCGTTGCCAGCTCGCTCGTCGGCTCGAGGCTCCAGGGTGCAACGAGCGAGCGCCCCGCGGTCGCGACAGTCGTAATGAGCGCAAAAAAGAAGAGACCAACGGCAGCGATGCCGGTGACGATGGATGCCGCGACAGACGCTATGCGCAGGGGGCGAGCCCCGACATCCACTCGTCTCGAAATCACGTCAAGCGCAAGGGTCACAACCGTCGAGACCGTGAGCGGAACAATCGCCGTAAATGCGAGGCCAGGGTCGTGGGGGAGAACCGGGTGCACGCACGCGGCCGCAGCGACTCCACCGTAGGCGGCGAAAAGGTGCGAGAAGACCCGCACCGAACGCAGTTCGGTTCGCACTGCCTGAATGCAGTGAGCGGCGGCGATCGCGGCGGCGGCGAGCAGGGCGAAGGTGCCGATCCAGTCGTTGTCGCCCGGCAGCAGGAAGGCCGTGACGAGTGCGACAAGTAGCGCTGCAAACGCAACCGACTGAACGATGATGCGCTCGGGAGCGCCCGCAGAGGCCTCGACATTGGGCGACGCGCGGCGCGCGGCGAACGGGTGAGCGAGCCCGGTGGCTCCCGCGACGAGAGCCGCGAGCAGCACACGACTCGGTTCGTTGAGGCCCTGGGTGAGTCCGTAGCTGAGAACTGCGGCGCCGAGGCCGATTGCCGCAAAGCCGGCGATGCCCGCAACCCGCAGCCCGGAGAACTGGCGCCAGACGATAAAGCCGATCGCAGCAAAAAGGATCGTCGAACCCCAGTACACCGAATCTGTCGCCGAACCTGCCCCAAAGAGGTCGTTGGCGCGAACCGCGTAGGCGTCGATAAAAACAAGAACAACTGCGAACGAGGCGATTCCCTCGGCGGTTCCCGTGTAGTCCTTGCGGCGCAGCCACGACGCGAGAACAAACGACGCGAGTGTGACGCAGCCAATGATGATGCTGCGAACGACGAGGCCGTAGTTGATAAACGCGAAGACAACAAAGAGCACTGCAGCGAGCGAGAGCAGCGAGACTCCGGCAATAAGCAGGAGCACTTGGATGCTGGAGCGGCGCTTTGTGGCGGGCGCGGGTGTAGCTGGCGGAGGTGGTGTTGTTGGCGGAGTTTGTGGGTGTGATGGGGCTGCGACGACCGTGGGCGCGACGACGGTGGGCGCTACGACCGCTGGTGCTGCGACTACTGGCGGCGGTGTCACCGGTGCCGGTGTGACTGGCGCCGAGGCGGCGGGTACCGGAGCCGCGACGACGGGCGCTGCGGCAGCCGCGGCAGCTGCGGCGGCTGCGGCTGCGTTCGCCGTGCGCGCCTGCTCGGTGTCGAACCGGATGCGGCCGATGATGTTGAGCCGGCGGTCGAGTTGGCTCGCGACTGTAGACGACAGTTCGGCCAGCTCGACGGCCGCGGGGTGGTTGAGGTCGAGCCCACAGTTCCCGCACACGGCAGACGTAAGCGGGGCAAAACATGCCGGGCAGTGGGCGGTGCTGGTGAGGTCACCAGTGGTTCGGGGAAAGATCACGTGCCCCGCGAATCGGGAAAACGAGTTGTCAGAATCGGCCATCGAGTGTCTCCTGAGCGGTCGTGCGTTCAGGCTAGCGGCAAAGTCGAGAGGTGCTCCATGGACAGGCCTGCCCATGTGGATTACGTCGCACCCGCGTGTCACCATAAGAACATGAGATCTCGCCTGCTCGCCGCTGGCGCCACGCTCGTGCTGGCGGCAACTCTGCTCAGTGCGCCATCGTTTGCTGCGCCGCCTTTTGCCGCGGCGCAGTCGGCTTCGGCCGCGACGCCCGCATCGCCGGTGCCGACCAGTACGGGATAGCTGTGCGTGCCTCGCGTGCCGCGTTCCCCGCGGCAGGTAGCGCGGCGGCAGTTGTTGTGGTCAACGGCGAGGACTATCAGTCGGCAATCGTTGCGGGCACCGCCGCCGCGGCGCTCCACGCTCCAGTTCTCTACGTGTCACAGAGCTCGATGACCCCGGCCGTGAAGAACGAGATCGCACGGCTCGCGCCGGCGAAGATTGTTGTAGTCGGCGGCACAACACTCGTGAGTTCGAAGGTCGTGAAACAGCTCACGGCGCAGCAGCCCAACACGGTGCGCATCGGCAGCAATGCCTACACCGAGGCCGAAGAGCTCGCACGGCTCGCGTTCCCCGGCGGTGCCGACCATGTTTACCTGTTCCCGGGCAAAAAGAGCCCGGTCGGGGTAAGTGCCTCGGCGCTCGCCGCAACCGATGGGGCTCCGCTGCTTCTTGCGCGAACGTCAGATAAGACCGTGCGCGCCGCGGCCCAGGCGCTCTACGCCGAACTTGGCACAACTCGCGTCACAATCATCGGCAGCACGATCACAACGACCTACGCAGCCGAACTTTCGAAGCTCGGCATAACTGTCGACCGAATCAGTGCGAGCGGTTCAGCCAACCTCGCTTTTGCGATAGCGAAGCGGTTCACCGACCCAGGGGGAGTGCTCGTCGCGTCGTCGACCGATTACGACTCGGCTGTCGGTGTGCTCGCAACGGCGACCTCGACGCGCTCGCCGATTGTGCTGACCACCCCGTATTGCGCGTCACCGGGGCTGCTGAGCTACCTCGGCTCGAGCTCCGCGACATCCATGACCATCGTCGGATCGGTTTCGGTCGTTCGGGGGCTCGTCGCAAGCCTCGAACCCTGCCGTGACATTACCGACGCATCGAGTGCATGGGTGTTCGTTAATAAGAAGAACAAGCTCAGCCCCGCGAGCTACGTGCCGTCGCCGCTCAAGGTGCCGAGCATCCAGCGCACGGGCACTCACTTGTTGCGCACCGGCGCCGCCAACGCGCTCGAAGACATGGTGGCCGCCGCTCGAAGTGCCGGCGCGGGGCGCATCGGAATTGTGAGCGGCTATCGCTCGTACGCGACGCAGAAGGCGCTGTACGCGCGCTACGTTCGCACAAACGGGCAGGCTTGGGCCGACTCGCAGTCCGCCCGTGCGGGGTTCAGTGAACACCAGACCGGACTCGCGGCCGACCTTGCCGCGTGCTCTGCGACGTCGTGCGGCTCGATCTATTCGATCGCGTCGACCTCGCAAGGCAAGTGGCTCGCGAAGAACTCGTGGAAGTACGGCTTTGTTATGCGCTACGCCAAGGGCAAGACGAGCACGACCGGGTACGCCTGGGAGCCATGGCACTTCCGCTACGTCGGCAAAGAGCTCGCGGCCGACTATCACGCGGGCAAGTTCACGACGCTCGAGAAGTACTTCGGCAAGAAGGCAGCGCCAAAGTACTAACTCGCCGCAACCTCGGCCTGTTCGCGCTCGAGTCGCTTGATCAGGCGGTAGACGATGATGAGCGGAATGATTCCGAAGACGCCGAACGACATGTCGATGATCTGCCAGAGCAGCGGAATCTCGCGGATCGCACCAGCGATGAGCGCGAGCGGGATGACCCCGATGCACGCGATCATGCCGAACTGCACGACCCAAATGTTGCGCACGGGGTCGCGCAGCGGGCCGATGAAAGCGACGGCGATAACGAGGTGCGCAAAGGCGAGCCAGTCGGTGCCGTACGCGAGAAACGGGTAGGTGTCGTTCTGGTCGATGACCGCGAACTTGATGACGTCGATGTAGGCGACGGCGTCGGGCAGCCACTGCGCGACGAAGCTCGCGTGAAGAACATCAGACGCGATGCGCAGCTCGGTTTCGAGCGGGAATGCCGTGAGTCCACTCACCGCGAGGGCCACAATAAAAAACACCAGCCAGGCGCGGATCTGAACCTTTGTCGACATAATCCGAGCCTATGGCTGGATGTCGCGGCGCGAGTCATGCGAGCGATGTAGATGATGGCGGGCGCGACAGCCGTCAAGAGCCTCTTTAGGTCACGATTGGGCACTTATGTGAATAATGCTCTCGCGCGGCGAAGGGTCTTGTCCTAACCTGAAGCGATTCAGCGCGACTCACCGACCCGAGGGCGAAGCTCATGAATTCATCGAAGATTGTCTTAGTTGTCTCGGTAGCCGCGCTTGTGGCGGTCGGCGCGACGGCCGCCAGCGCGGTGGCCTCGGAGCACGCGGCGAGTTCGCCCTTTGATGACGTGGTGTTCAGCGCGGAGATCGAGTCGGCGCTGTCGAGTCTCCCCGCCGACGAGTACAGCGGCGTACAGCGAACCGCCTGGGTGAGCCCGATCCTCGACGCATTCGAGAAGCTGGAGGGTTACGTGGGTGGCGGTTTCACGACATCCACGAGCGAGACGGTTGAAGTGCAGTGGTACGGCACACGGACCGCTGAACTTGAGGCTGCAGTTGCGTGGGCAGAGTCCGAGGGCGCAACAGTTTCGATAGTGAGCGTGGACTTTACGCCCGCGCTTATGAAGAAGGCCACGACGCTGGTTGCGATAGCACTCGAGGATGCAGGCATCAGCTATGACGGAATCGGTTCCAACTGGAGTTTGAGCACGCTTGAGATTGTGATCCTCGGCCCGGATTCCTCGATCGACGAGGCGACGACAATCATCGACGCACTCGAACTCGGTATTCCGACGAAGGTGACCGCCAAGCAATATAACTTCGACGGCGTCGAGGATGGCGATGACGGCGTGATCGACGGAATGATCTCGACGACGTACTAGCCGCTTCCGTGGAGCTGACTCTCTGATGAAGCAATGAATTGGAGGGGATGACGAGAATCGAACTCGCATCATTAGTTTGGAAGACTAAGGCTTTACCACTAAGCTACATCCCCGTAAATCTGGCGGCATAACCACCTGACTACGAATAGTTACTGTAGCGCATGCGACGCGCAACCCCGAATCGACATGGGTGTCGCGGCAATACGCTCTCAGCGAGCGCTCGGCATCCGGCATCCAAATCGCCTTCTTCTGTCAGCTAGACTTGCCGAGGCCAATTTTCGGATGCCCAGCAACCGACGCCGCAAAAAATCACGGGGCGTAGCTCAGCTTGGTAGAGCGCTCGGTTTGGGACCGAGAGGCCGCAGGTTCGAATCCTGTCGCCCCGACAGCAACAACCAGATACCGTTCAGAACAACCTCAGGAGATCACCCCATGGTGAAGACCACGGTCGAGAAGCTCAGCCCCACGCGCGTGAAGCTCAGCATTTCCATCACGCCAGACGAACTCAAGCCGAGCATCACCCACGCGTACGAGCACATCGCGTCGCAGGTCAACATTCCCGGCTTCCGCAAGGGCAAGGTTCCGCCGCAGCTCATCGACCAGCGCGTCGGCCGCGAAGAGGTTCTCAACCACGCGGTCAACGATGGTCTCGACAAGTTCTACAAGGAGGCCGTCAAGGAGGAGAAGATCCGCACCCTCGGCCGCCCCGAGGCTGACGTGCTTGAGCTCCCGAGCATCAAGGACTTCTCCGGTGACCTGCTCATCGCAGTCGAGGTTGACGTTCGCCCCGACTTCGACCTTCCTGACTACGAAGGCCTGACGCTCACGGTTGACGCCGTCGAGGTCACAGCCGATGACGTTAAGGACGAGCTCGACACCCTTCGCGCGCGCTTCGGCACGCTCGTTACCGTCGACCGCCCGGCCAAGAAGGGCGACTTCGCTCAGCTTGACCTCGTTGCAACCATCGGTGGCAACGAAGTCGACACAGCGAACAGCATCTCGTACGAGGTTGGCTCCGGTGAGCTCATCGAGGGCATCGATGAGGCTCTTGACTCGCTCTCCGCTGGTGAGTCGACGACGTTCGAGTCCGAGCTGCTCGGTGGCGACAACGCCGGCGAGAAGGCTCAGATCAGCGTTTCGCTGCTCGCCGTCAAGGAGCGCGAGCTTCCCGAGGCTGACGACGACTTCGCTCAGATCTCGAGCCAGTTCGACACCATCAAGGAACTCAAGGCCGACCTCAAGGAGCAGATCGCTAAGTCGAAGTCCTTCGGCCAGGGCGCTCAGGCTCGCGACCAGATCGTTGACGAACTGCTCAAGAGCGTTGACATCCCCGTTCCCGCCAAGCTCGTCGAAGACGAGGTTCACCGTCACCTCGAGGGCGAGAACCGCCTCGAAGACGACGTGCACCGCGCCGAGGTCACCGAGTCGAGCGAGAAGACGTTCCGCAGCCAGATCCTTCTCGACTCCATCGCGGAGAAGGAAGAGATCAAGGTCAGCCAGGACGAGCTCACCCAGTACCTCATCCAGGGCGCCGCTCAGTACGGCATGGAGCCCGGCGAGTTCATCCAGGTTCTCGACCAGAACGGCCAGATCCCCGCAATGATCGGCGAGGTTGCTCGCTCGAAGGCTCTCGCTGTCGTTCTCGACAAGGCGAAGGTCGTCGACTCGAAGGGCAAGGCGGTTGACGTCTCGGCCTTCACCGCAGGCTTCAGCAACTCGGGCGACGAGGACTTCGTCGAGGCAATCGCCCCCGAGCGCGACGGCCACGAGGGCCATGACCACGGCGCGAAAGACAGCCACGGTCGCACCGCGAGCCACGAGCACTACGGTCACGACCACAAGTAATTAGCTTCAGCACGAACGGCCCGTCACTTCGGTGGCGGGCCGTTTGTAGTTTCCATCGAAAACTGCTCTTCGTGATGATTTTTGGAGCAGTTTTCGACGGTTAGCGATAGAGCTCGGCGAGCAGCTCGATGACCGCGTCCCGTTCGCGCGGGGCGTCGCCGCGCGTCCAGGCGAGATACACGGCGATGGATGGCGCGTCACGCACAAGCCGGTACACGATGCCGGGGCGACGGTACTGGTGAACTGTTGCCTCGGCGCTCATCCCAACAGCGCGACCGGCGCCGATGAGAGTGAGCCAGTCGTCGATGTCGTGCGTCTCGATGATCTGGGTTGGTGCCTCGTTCGGCTTCCACAGGTCGAGCACTGTGCTGCCGGTTCTGGAGTCGATGGTGAGCGGGCGCGTCGCGACCTGCGCGAGGGTGAGCGACCGGCGCGAGGCGAGCGGATCGTCGGAGGCGAGAGCGCAGTAGCGCCGCTCGAGCCCCACGAGAACAACGTCGTAGGCGCGCGGGTCGGGTGCACGGCGCACTATCGCGAGGCTTGCAACGCCCTCCGCGAGGCCCGCGCTTGGGGTGTTGCTGCGAACGAGTTCCATTACAGTGCCGGGATGTCGCGTGGCCCACTCCCGCTGAAACGCTGTCGTGTGTTTTCCGAGCGCCGACCACGCGTAGCCGATCCTGACGATGCTTTCGCCGGTTGTGACGTCGCGCTCAAGCTCGTCGACGCCGGAGAGGATGCGCCGGGCGTGGCGCAACGCCCGTTCGCCCGACGCGGTGAGCTCGGAGCTGCGCGTCGTTCGGCGCACGAGCCGCGTGCCGAGGTGGGCCTCGAGGGAGGCGAGGGTGCGTGACACTGTGGCCTGCGACATCCCGAGTTCTATGGCGGCGTCGGTGAAGCTGCCCTGGTCGGCGATGGCGACGAGGCAGCGCAGTTCGCGCAAATCCAGACTCATACGCACAGTGTATAGATAGTGCGTTTATTGCATTTTGTGCACAGCATGACGTGCGCGACTGTTGGGTTATGAAACGTGGCATCGCAACCCTGCTCGCGAGTGGGTTTTCCAACCAGTTCGGTGCTGCAATCGGTTCGCTGGCGTTCGCGGCAATTGGTCCGGCGGGAGTTGTCGCCGTGCGGCAGATCGTCGCAGCGATCGTTCTGCTGCCGATAGCGCGACCCAAGCTGCGCAGTTACTCGTGGTCGCAGTGGTGGCCGGTGCTGCTTCTCGCACTCGTGTTCGGCCTCATGAACCTGTCGCTCTATTCGGCGATCGAACGCATCGGGCTCGGGCTCGCGGTCACCCTTGAGTTTCTCGGCCCGCTCGCCGTCGCGCTGTTCTCGGCACGATCGAAGCTCACTCTCGCGTGTGGTCTTGTTGCGGCCGCCGGCGTTGTGGCGATCGCTCGCCCCGAGCCCACCACCGACTACCTCGGCATTGTGTTCGGCCTCGTTGCTGCCGCGTGCTGGGCGAGCTACATTCTGCTCAACCGCACGATCGGCAAACGTATGGTCGGCATCGAGGGAACCGCCGTCGCCGCCGGCGTATCGTCGCTGATTTTTTTTCCAGTGGGCATTGTCATCATCGCGGCGACCCAGCCGCCGCTGTGGGCGCTCGCCTTTGCCGTTGCGGCGGGCGTTCTCTGCTCGGCGATCCCGTACGTCGCCGACATGATCGCGCTGCGCACGGTGCCCGCACACGTTTTCGGGCTGCTGATGAGCATCAACCCGATCTATGCTGCGCTCATCGGTGCGGTTTTCCTGTCGCAGGCGCTCGGCCTTCTCGAGTGGATCGGTATCGTCCTCATCGTGAGCGCAAACGTCGCGGCGCTCGCCCTTGCCCGCGCTGCGAAAACGGCGCCCATACCTGTGCTGGTCTAGAGTCGTGCCGGTCTAGTCCCTGAGCTCGGCGGCATACGCGCGCACCGAGCGGCCGTAGAGCGGCAGGTAGTCGGCAAGAGCCGTCAGAGCGATGGATGTCGCGTCGCGCTCGTCTCCGCGGCTGACGAGGGCGAGGCTCAAGAAGGCTGCGGTTGGGCCGGTCCACTCGTCGCCCGGGTGCGCGTGAAGCTGCCGCTCGAGCAGCGCCACCGACTCGTCGATCTCGCCGAGGTTGCGCAAAGTGGATGCGAGCTGGATCGTCGCGCGGGGGAGTATCAGGTCGGGGAGGCCGAGCTCGATCGCCCGCCGGTACAGCGGTTCTGCCTCGGTCTCGAGACCCGCGGAATCACGGGCTCCCGCTGCCTCGAAGATCGCGACCGCGTCATCCATCGGCCGCTCGGCGACAAGCGCGTCAATAGCTGCCACAACGTCGAGGTCGGCCATCTCGGATGCATTCGCCCACACGGCGTCTATTCTTTGCTGCCAATCATCGAACATTCCGACAGCCTAAGTCTGCCGAGGGCGAACACGCCGGAATCGCCGTGGCCGCTCCACTAGATTCGAAACCAAGCGATAACTGCATCACCCAATTACAAACAACTGGAGCGCAACAATGGCCCAACCGGCATTGGTCTCGAGCATCTTCGACCAACTCCTCAAGGACCGCATCATCTGGCTTGGCTCAGAGGTGCGTGACGACAACGCCAACGAGATTTGTGCGAAGATCCTTCTTCTCGCGGCGGAAGACCCCAAGAAGGACATCTACCTCTACATCAACTCGCCCGGTGGCTCCATCACCGCAGGAATGGCGATCTACGACACCATGAAGTTCGTACCGAACGACATCGTGACGGTCGGCATCGGCATGGCTGCATCCATGGGCCAGTTCCTTCTCTCGAGCGGCACAAAGGGCAAGCGCTACATCACGCCCAACGCTCGCGTTCTTCTTCACCAGCCCTCCGGTGGATTCGGTGGAACCTCCGCCGACATTCAGACCCAGGCCTTTGTCATCCTCGACATGAAGAAGCGCATGGCTGAGCTCACCGCAGAGCAAACCGGCAAGAGCGTCGAGCAGGTTCTCATCGACAACGACCGCGACAACTGGTTCGACGCGAAGGGTGCTCTCGAGTACGGCTTCGTTGACCACCTGCGCGAGTTCGCTTCAGACGTCGTCGGTGGCGGCGGAACCGACGAGACCGTCTCGGATGACCCCGAGACCGCGGCAAAGAACTAAGGGAAGACAATGGACAACTTCAACCTCCCCGGCGTCGGCGTCACACGTCCGACTGCGGAAGCCCGCTACATCCTCCCAACGTTCGAAGAGCGCACGGCCTACGGCTACAAGCGCCAGGACCCGTACGCCAAGCTGTTCGAAGACCGCATCATCTTCTTGGGTGTGCAGATCGACGACGCCTCGGCCGACGACGTTATGGCCCAGCTCCTCGTTCTCGAGAGCCAGGACCCTGACCGCGACATCGTTATGTACATCAACTCGCCCGGTGGCTCGTTCACCGCGATGACGGCGATCTACGACACGATGCAGTACATCAAGCCCGCCGTGCAGACTGTTGTGCTCGGTCAGGCCGCTTCGGCTGCCGCCGTGCTGATGGCTGCGGGTACGCCCGGCAAGCGCCTCGCGCTTCCGAACGCTCGTATTCTCATCCACCAGCCCTCGACCGGTGACGCCGGCCGCGGACAGGCATCGGACATCGAGATTCAGGCCGCCGAGATTCTGCGTATGCGTACCTGGCTCGAGTCGACCCTGTCGTACCACTCGAACCGCACGCCCGAGCAGGTCAACAAAGACATCGACCGCGACAAGATCCTGAGCGCGGCAGAGGCGCTCGAGTACGGTCTCATCGACCAGGTGCTCGAGACGCGCAAGGCGATCCCCGCGATCACCAAGTAACTCGTTTTACACACAAGGGCCGCCGTTCTCCAGAACGGCGGCCCTTCTGTGTTGCAGAGAGTCCCTATTTTTTCTTGCGCACCGCCAACAGCGTGATGCCCACTGCCGCAACGACAGCGAGCAGCCCACCGCCGAGCCACAGGGCGCCCGAGATGTCGGCTGCTGGCTCAGCCGAGACGGGAGCCTCGGGCTCTTCTGTTGCGCCGCAGTTCTGCGCGGTGTCGAACCCTTCGGCAGGCGCAAAGTCGGCGGGCGGCGCCCACTCGAAAGCGATCGTGTCGCTCACCGGGTGTCCGTCGGCCGAGACGACCTGGTAGACGATTTCGTAGTCGCCCGCCGCGCCGAGTGCCGCCGGTGTCGACAGAGTTGCGCCGTCGATCGTGAGGCATCCGTCGCCGTAGTACGTGCCAGCGGCGTCTTTGACCTCAAGGCCAAATCCGGTGCCGTCGCCGACGAGGTCGAGAAGGTCTTCGTTCATGGTGACCGAGAAGGTCTCGGGCAGCGACGCGAGGGTCTCACCGTCGACCGGGGTCGACGTAACAAGAAAGCTGTGGGCCCACGCCGGGGCGGCCGTTGCTGCGACCGCCCCAACGCTGAGCGCCAGAATTGCTATGGCGCGCTTCATTCTCAGGCCTTGCGGCGAGCCATCACGGCCAGAACAACACCAACGGCGCCGACAACGAGGCCGCCGATGCCGAGGATGCGGGCGATGATGTCGTCAGACGAATCTGCGGCGGCTGGCTCTTCTTCTGCTGCGCCGCCGTGGTGGTCTTCGACCGGAGCGTCGTTGACGTAGAGAACGGGTGCCGGAAGCTCGCCGTCTTCTTCAACGTCGCCCCACGTGACGACGGTGCCGTCGGTGTAGCCCTGATCAACGGGAAGAACGATCGACCCCGTGTCGGGGATTGCCCCGAGTGAGATCGAGAAGACCTGCAGCGAGTCGGGCGCGATCTCTGACCCAGGCTCTGCTGTCCACTCAACGGTTGTCGCGTCGGTGCCGGGGGTGATCACGGCGTCCCAGCCGGCGGTCGGCACGTAGCGTACGCCGAGACCTTCGCTCGCCGGAATCGATACGGTGACGGAGTTCGTCGACTCGGTGTCGGACTCGTTGGGAACCTTGAATGTCAGCACCGTGTAGGCGCCGGCTTCTGCTGTGTTCTCTTCGAGGGTGACATGTGCGCTGGCGGCGAGTGGCGCGGCGATCGCGAGAAGCGCTCCGGCGCAGACGGCGATGGAGGCGCGAGTAATTGTGTTCATTGTTGTTCCTTAGCTGGGTCGTGCAAAAAAGAGAGGTGTGGCGTCAGTACGACAGCGCCGGTGGCCCTCTGTGTTGCAGCGATCCGCGGAAGAACTCAAAAACCGTGGGGGAGTCGACCCGCGAGATGACCGGTTCGACCGGCTGGTGCTCGACATGCACGGGCAGGGTGCCGACGACAACAGCGATGAACCTGAGCGCCGCGTCACGCATGCCCCAGAACGCCCGCTCGCCGAAGCGCAGAACCACGATGGTCGCGACTGCGGCGAGGGCGTGCGCTGCCCACATCCACCCGTTGGTGTGATGAGCGGCAACCGTTGTTGTCTCAAGAAGAGTGGATGTCGCGGCGTGCGTTCCGTGCCCGCCGACCATTACGACTGGGGTCTCGCCACCGCCTGTTGCCCCACCGAGGCTCGAGAAGAGCCCGTGAAAGGCAAACTGCGAGATGGCGACGGCAAGCGACATCCGAACCACTGATAACTGGCGCCCGGTGAGAGCGACACAGACGAGGGCAGAGAACGCGAGAGAGATGGCGAGTGAGAGCGTGCTTGGTGTTCCACCGCCCGCGAGAGCGTGCGACAGGCTCGCAATGAGGGTCGCAAAGACCGCGGCGAGCATGCCGCGCGTCAGTCGAGCCCACCTGCTGGACACCCGCACCCCTTTACTGTCGTGAAGTACCTAGACAACGATAGTTTGCTCGCGGGGTAGAACGGCACGCCGACAGGTTGTTACGCAAACGCGAGCGAGTGTCTGCAGCACGGGTTAGGCTCGATCAACACCAATTCAGGTTGTATGAGGAGGCCCACAATGGCTCGTATCGGAGAATCTGCCGACCTGCTGAAATGTTCCTTCTGTGGCAAAAGCCAAAAACAGGTGCAGCAGCTGATCGCAGGCCCGGGCGTGTACATCTGCGACGAGTGCGTCGAGTTGTGCAACGAGATCATCGAAGAGCGTCTCGCAGAGGCCGGTGAAGAGACCTCGAGCGAGTTCGAACTTCCCAAGCCCCGCGAGATCTACGCCTTCCTCGAAGAGTATGTGATTGGCCAGGAGGCCGCGAAGAAGGCGCTCTCCGTCGCCGTCTACAACCACTACAAGCGTGTTCGCGCGCGCAACACAATCAGCTCGGTTGACTCCGTCATTGATGACGTCGAGATCGCCAAGAGCAACATTCTTCTCATCGGTCCGACCGGTTGTGGAAAGACCTATCTCGCCCAGACTCTTGCAAAGCGTCTCAACGTGCCCTTCGCCGTCGCCGATGCAACAGCGCTCACCGAGGCCGGCTATGTCGGTGAAGACGTCGAGAACATTCTGCTCAAGCTCATCCAGGCCGCTGACTACGACGTCAAGCGCGCCGAGACCGGCATCATCTACATCGACGAGATCGACAAGATCGCCCGCAAGGCCGAGAACCCGTCAATCACTCGTGACGTCTCGGGTGAGGGCGTGCAGCAGGCTCTCCTCAAGATTCTCGAGGGCACCGTCGCGAGCGTGCCGCCGCAGGGTGGGCGCAAGCATCCCCACCAGGAATTCATCCAGGTCGACACCACAAACGTTCTGTTTATCGTTGCCGGCGCCTTCGCCGGCCTCGAAGAGATCATCTCCTCACGAGCGGGTAAAAAGGGCATCGGTTTCGGCGCCCCACTGCACTCCAAGGGCGACGACGTCAATCTCTTCGGCGAGGTTCTTCCCGAAGACCTTCACAAGTTCGGGCTCATTCCCGAGTTCATCGGTCGCCTGCCCGTTGTCACTACTGTGACGCAGCTCGACCAGGTCGCGCTGATGGACATCCTCACCCAGCCCAAGAACGCCCTCGTGCGCCAGTACCAGCGTATGTTCGAGATCGACGGCGTCGAGCTTGAGTTCGAGCACGACGCTCTCGAGGCCATCGCAGACCTCGCCGTGCTGCGCAAGACCGGCGCACGCGGCCTTCGCGCCATCATGGAAGAAGTACTCGGCCCGATTATGTTCGACGTGCCCTCTGACGAAGGCGTTGCAACAGTCATCGTCACCAAGGAGTCTGTGCTCAACAACGCGGCTCCGACGATCGTTCCCCGCGAGATCGAGCGCACCGAAAAGTCCGCATAGTTCTAGCAGCACAAAAAAGGCCCCGCTCTCGCGAGCGGGGCCTTTCTTGTATCGGGTCGTGTAGCGGGCTACTTGACGGTGATCGTCTTCGAAGCGGCGGGGCTGGATGTCGCGTAGCCAGCAGCCGTCGCGACAACCACAACGCGCACCTTCGAGCCTGAGGCGAACGCGTCAGCGCTGAGTTTGAGCGTCTTCGAGGTTGCACCCTCGATGTCTACCCACTCGCCGCCGTCGCTGACCTGCCACTGGTGCGAGAACGCGAGGCCCGACTTCTTCCAGGTTCCCGTCGACGCCACGAGAGTTTTGCCCAGCGTCGTCTTGGTGACGCTCTTGCCTCCCACGGTGATCGCTGGGGCCTTTGTCGGCTTGGGTGCGGCACCGGCTTCGACTGTCACGCTGTTCGACGTAGCGACTCCCGGAGCCACACCGGCAATTCTTGCCGTCACAACAACCGCGAGGTCTTCGTCGAGGTCTTCAGCGATGGGGGTGTACGACGGCGACGTTGCTCCGGCGATCTCGGTGCCGTTGACCGTCCACTGGTAGGTGAAGCTGGCCCCGACGACGTCCCACTCGCCAGCAACCGCTGTGATCGGGGTGCCGACTCGAGCCGACGTCACAATCTGAGTTTCGCCCGACGGAGTGCGTGCCTCGATCGGGTGGCTCGTGGCGGAGAGCTCGGTCTTTGTGTACCCGGCGCGCACGAGGGTAGCGGTAACCACTAGTTCGGACTCGTAGTCAGCAACGGTGGGAACATAGGTCGCCTTTGTTGCCTTGGCAATCTTTACCGGAGTTCCCTCATCGACCACGCGGAACCACTGGAAGGTGGCTGTTGTCGCGGTGGGCGAGACGTCGCTGAGATCGGCCGTGAGCGTGTGGCCGATAGCCGGGTTGCCCGAGACGGAGAGCTCGCCCTCGAAGTTTCCACCCGTCGTTGTTACGCCGAACAGCAGGGGTTCGGTCGAGACTGACCCGTTCTTTGCCCGTGTTGCCGTGACAACCGCTGTGACCTCGCCGCCCGCCTTTGTGGGGGAGTAGCTCGACTTCGTCGCGCCCGTGACTACCGTGCCGTCAACGCGCCACTCGAAGGTGTAGCCGGTCGCTTCAGGCTCGGTTGCTGCACCGTTGGTGTTGATCGTAAGCACACCGCCGACCTGGTTTGTGCCGCTTGTTGTGGGCTGGTCGAGCCACTCGAGCTGCTGCAGGGGGCGGGCGAGGTATTCGACGGTTGTCGTCGCGTAGCCCGGCTTGGTCGCTGTGACCTTGACCGAGAGCGCGAAGTGCTCCTGACCGGGGTTGGTTGTGTAGCTGGAGCCCTCGCCGGCGCCGCCCTCACCCTCTTCGTCCGAGAGGAACCACTGGTAGCTGATCGTCGCGCCCTTCGGGCTCCACGTGCCGGGAGTAACAGAGTAGGTGTCTGTCGTCTCGTCAAACGTGACTACCGACTTCTTGGTCTGCGTGAGTGCAGCAGCGGGTTGGATGTCGCCAACCTCAACCGTGCGCGACGTCGACTCGAAGCCGGCGCGAGTGACAGTCACTGTGGCGCTCAGACTCGAGCCGTTCGTGATATCAGCGATGACGGGCTTGTAGGTCGCCTTTGTCGAGACGACCTTCGTCTTCTCGCCGGTTGTGCGAACCCAGGAGTAGGCGAACGAGAGACCGGGGAGGTCCCACTCGCCCGCGGTGAGGGTGAGCGTCTGGCCGACTCGCGTTTCGCCGGTGATGACCGGCTCTTCGTAGGCGTTTGCCGCTGCACCCTTGAGCACGGGAGCCGTCGGCTCTGTGACGATGTTGCTCGCGAGCACGTACTCGGGCGGCCACACAATCCACGATGTGTTGGTGAGCGGGATCAGTCGAACAGAGAGCTTGTGCCCTGCGTCACCGGGTGCAACGGCGTAGGTGTTACCGATGGCGCCGGCGATGGGACGGTCACCGCGGAACCACTGGTAGTCGAATCCGATGATCTCGTCGTCCCATTCGCCGTTGTCGACGGTGAGCACGTCACCGACGGTCGGCTCGGTTTCGGTGATGGTGGGGAGAACGCCCGTGTTGCCCGGCTCATCGTTCGACAGCGGGGTGCTCTCGCCGAGGTCGATCTCGCCGAGATCGACAACCGGCTCTTCGTCGGTGATCGTAAAGCTTCCCTCGTAGGTCGCGAGTTCGCCGTCGTAGTCGTAGGCGCCGATTTCGAAGGTGTAGTTACCCGTGCGCAGGTTGCTGACCTCGAAGGAGTCCGGCGACTCGCCCTCGGTGTACGCGTAGTCGTAGGTGGTGTCACCGCCATCAAGCGGTGTGCGCTCAAAGTCGATCCACGCCTCGAGGTTGTTGTCGAACTCGCCGGCAAGGGTCGCGCTCACGCGGCCAGGAAAGCTCGCCATCCTGACGTCAACGCCGGTGATGGGTGCGCGTTCTGCGTCGATCACTGTCGCGTCTTCTGCGTCGACCGTGTCGCCGAGGTACGTGGTGGCGTAGTCGCGCTCAGGATCCGTGACCTCGATGAAGTAGCTTCCGCGGGTCACGAGCAGCGTGTATCGGCCGCGGCTGTCAGTCTGCACTGCCGCGTCGAGGAACGACAGGTCGTCGAATGACAATTCGGTCGGGTAGGCGAGCACGGAGACGCCCGCTAGGGGCTCGCCGTTTGCTCCGGTCACAATTCCGCTGACGCGCACTCGCGGGTCTAGCGTGAAGTTCGACTTCGCGTCTTTCGCCGTCACGTTGACGACGTTCGTGGAAGAACCGTACTTGCTTCCCGATCCGTAGAAGTCATAGGTGTTGGCGCCGACATCGTAGGAGCCCGCGGTCAGCCCCGGAAGTGTGTAGGTGCCCTTCCTCGTGGTCACGGCTGCGTGAGTGGGAACTTTTCCGTAGCCCGCATCGCGGCTGTGCTTCGATGCGACAACGAAGATGTTGGGAATAACTCGCCCGGTGACTGAGTCACGAACTGTTCCGCCGACGCTTGCGCCCTTATAGAGCTGGATGTCGCGGTTCTGGGTGCTTCCGCCGCCCTGCACGGTCACGGGTGTGGCGTATTCGCGAGTGTCGGTTCCGCCCGCGTACTGCACGGGGTAGCCGCTCGCGAAGAGCTGAACGTAGACCGTTCCCGACGGCAGGTCGGTGAACGCGTAGCGGCCCTTGGCGTCGGTGTAGGCGTAGTCGACCTCCGTGAACTCGCCGTTCTCCTTGGCGTAGGCGGTCAACTCGGCATTCCCCACGGGCTTTCCGGTCGAGCCCGTCACAACGCCGGTGAGCTCGTTGCTCGGCAACAGCTCCAGTTCGCCAACGTCTACGGGCTCGCTGTCGACCGCCACGGGCGGTGCGACAAAGGTGAGCGTTTCGAACTGGCGGTACTCGCCCTCACCCGTTTCTTCATCACCCTCGAAACCATCACCGTTGACTGTGAGCGTGTAGGCCCCGCCGTCGAGGCCGGTCAGTGTGAAAACACCGTTTTCGTCGGTGAATGTTCCTTGTTCATAGTCGTCCGAGGCGTCCGCCTCGGCAGTCGCGGTGACCAAGGCGTCGGCAAGCGGAACGCCGTCTGCGGTGATGATTCCCGTGTACGACCCGCCGAGGGTTATCGGCAGCGTAAGCGGGCCGTTGTCTCCCGCGGCGAGTGCAACGCGCGTCGCCTGGTGGATGGTCTCACTTGGCAGCGCCCCGTAGTAGCTCGTGAGGTAACGCGCTGACTGGTACTCCGAATCTTCGTCGTCGCCGAACTCCGCGACGCGAATGAAATAGTCGCCTGTGGGGACGGTGTCAAAGCTGTAGCTGCCGTCGGCGCCGGTTGTGGCCTCGGCTATGTATTCGTTGCGGTTGTCCTTCGCCGAAATCGCGCGGAAGAGCGTTACGGTGATGCCGGCGACCGGCGCCTCCGCGACATCCACGACCGTGCCTGTGAGCTCAGCAGCGACGCTGAGTTCGATGTCCGTTTCGATTGGCCTGGCCGCGGTGACGGCGAGGGGAGTCGCGCGACTCGACGAGAGGGCGTTGTCGAACCACTCTGCGGCGAAGCTTGTTCCCTCGAACTGCGCATCGCGAGCATTGAGGTAGTAGGTGTCGTCCCAGAGGCCGGTAAGTGTGTAGTCGCCCTCGGCGTTGGTTGTCGCGCTCTTGAGTGCGGTCTCGTCGACGTAGGTCACGTCTTCCCACGCGTCATAGCTGCTGGCGTAAACGTCGACAGTGGCGCCGCTGATCGCTCCGACACCCTCGCCCGTGATAGTTCCTGAAACTGTCGCGCCGGCGTCGAGCACAAAGTTTTTGCCCTTGACGGTCGCTCCAGATTTAACCTTGAAGGTCGTTGAGTCTTCGGGGTTCTCTACGCCGGGGTAGTACGCGCTCTTGTAGTTGCCCGCGCCGTCGTAGTTGACGTAGACCGTGTAGGTGCCGGCCCCGAGGTTTGACACGGTGTACTTGCCGTCGGCGTCGATCGTCGCGCGGCCGAAACCACACTCGACCTCCGAGTACACCTCGTCGAAGTCTTCGTATACGTCTACTGTGCAGACGTCGATGCTGATGTCGGAGGGCGCGAGGGATTCGCCATCATGGGCGACAACGCTGCCCGTGATAAACGACGACGCAGCGAGAGTTCCTGTGATCTTTGTAACCGTTTTGCCCGCGTCGACCCAGACAAGGTCTGAGCTCCACAGGGTCTCGCCGTTCTTCCAGTACTCGTCGACGTAGGCCGGAGTGCCCAGCGGGGCGACGAACTTCACGAAGTAGTAGCCCTCGCTCACGGCCAGGGAGTACGCGCCCTTCGCTGCCGACGTCGTTGACGCTACGGGCTCGTCAGAGACCTCGTCGGTCTCCTCGTCGTACCGGTACGCCTCAACCGTCGCGCCGACGATTGCCTTCTTAGCGGTCGTTGTCACGAAGCCGGAGATTGTTCCGTCGGGTACGGGGAGCGCTGCGGCGGTTGTGCTCGTTGCAACCACGGGAGCGGCGCTCGCAGCGACGGGCATCGAGATGAGGCCCGCGAACGCGAGACTCGCTGTGAGGATTGTGGCGACGGTAGCGCGGGTACGACTTATCACGAGCGACTCTGTTCTGTGGGTGGTGATGCGCGGCTGGCAATGCCGCGAACTGCTTACGTTAGCGCGCCGCGTGCCCGAAATCGAGACACTCTCACCCCCAGTGGAGGGGGCGATTCTGGCGCGGCAATAAACTGGGCAGAATTACGAAAGGCACGCGTCATTTTTCAGCCCATTTCTGCAGGCGTTGTTGCCGCTCTCACCGGTTTCGCCAGTTCGTTCGCGCTCGTCATCGCGGGGCTCATCGCCGTTGGAGCCACGGGGGCGCAGGCGTCGTCTGGCCTGCTCGCACTCTGCGTTGTTGTTGGGCTCGCCTGCATGGGGCTCTCGTTCTGGCTGAAGATTCCCATCTCGTTTGCCTGGTCGACCCCGGGCGCCGCGCTGTTGATCGCCGCCGGGCAGAACAGCCAGAACTTTGCGGCGGCAGTCGGCGCCTTTATGGTCTGTGCCCTGCTGATCGTGTTGTGCGGACTGTGGCCGACTCTCGGGCGCCTGATGACCCGAATTCCCAAGCCGATAGCCAGTGCGATGCTCGCCGGCATCCTCTTTCCGATTTGCCTCGCACCCGTGACAGCCGTTGCCGACCCCGCGACGACTATTCTCGCGCTGCCCATCGTTCTGGTCTGGCTTGTGCTCTACCGACTTGCCCCGCGCTGGGCTGTGCCCGCGGCGATGGCGGTTGCCATCGTCGTCATTCTCTTCACGGCAGAGCAGGGGTGGCTCGCGTCGGCATCTCTCGCGCCGAGTCTGCAGTTCGTTCTGCCCGTTTTTGACCCCTTCGTTGTGCTGAGCATCGGTCTGCCGCTGTTTATCGTCACAATGGCGGGGCAGAACGTTCCCGGTTTTGTTGTGATGTCCACATTCGACTACGAGGCGCCGCCGCGCGCGGCACTCGTCACTTCGGGCGCGGCCTCAGCGGGCGCTGCATTCTTCGGAGGGCACGTCATCAACCTCGCGGCCATCACGGCGGCTCTAATGGCCAGCCCCGAGGCGCACCCCGACAAGTCGAAGCGCTGGATTGCCTCATTCACGGCCGGCGTGTGTTATCTGCTGCTTGGGCTCGGTGCGGGTGTCGCGGCGGCCCTCGTATCGGCGAGCCCGCCCATCCTGATCGTCGCGGTTGCGGGGCTCGCCGTGCTTGGCGCGCTTATCACCGGCGTCACCTCGGCGCTCGAAGATCCGCGCCATCGGGTCGCCGCGATTCTCACCTTCCTGGTTGTCGCGTCGGGCATCGTCATCGGCGGCATCGGGTCGGCCTTCTGGGGTCTGCTTGTCGGCGGCATTGTGATGCTGTGGCTCGGATGGCGACGCAAGACTCAGGAATAGCTGCCGCCGCGACAGGTTGTACCTAACGATGACTTCTCTCAGCGTGCTCGACCTTGCTTCCGTCTACACCGGCATGACCAACAGCGAGGCCATCTCACAGACCCTCGAGACGGCGCGCGTCGCCGATGAGCTCGGCTACAACCGGTTCTGGGTAGCCGAGCACCATGGAATGCCCGCTGTCGCGAGCTCCGCTCCGGCGGTGCTCATCGGGGCGATCGCCGCGGCCACCACGCGCATCCGCGTTGGTTCAGGCGGAGTTATGCTGCCCAATCACTCCTCGCTGGTAATCGCCGAGCAGTTCGGCACCCTCGTCGCACTTCACGGTGACCGCATCGACCTGGGGCTCGGCCGCGCACCGGGAACCGACCAGCTCACGTCGTCAGTTCTGCGCCGCAATGTCGGGGCAGAGACCGTCGACGACTTTCCCAACCAGGTCGTCGAGCTTCTCGCCTGGTTCGGCATCATCGATCCGCTCGACAACGGCATCGGATCAAAGATCGTTGCAGTACCCGGCGCGGGCAACGCCGCGCAAATGTGGCTGCTCGGCTCGAGTGGGTACAGCGCGCAGCTCGCGGGCATGCTCGGGCTTCCTTTTGCTTTCGCTCATCACTTCGCCGGCGGCGACAACACTCCCGTCGCGTTCGATATCTACCGCAAGCACTTTGAGCCCTCGGCAGTTCTGAGCGAGCCACACTCGATGGTCGCCGTCGGCGCGCTCGTGGCGTCGAGCAACGAAGAGGCCGAGCGTCTCGCGCTGCCCAACTCACTGATGACGATCAGACTGCGCACCGGCGCGAAGCCCACTGAGGTTCCGACTCTCGCCGAGGCTGAGGCGTATCCCTGGTCGGTCGGCGAACGCGCGTTCGTTGCAGAGCGCAACTCGCATCAGGCGATCGGTGACGCCGATCACGTCAAGTCACGGATCGCGGCTCTCGTCGAGTCGACAAAGGCCAACGAGGTAATCATTGTGCCGCAAGGCCCCGACCTCGAGACGAAGATCGGCACGCTGCGCACTCTCGCCGATCTCACGAGCTAACCACTGGCACACTGGTACGCGTGAATAACGATCTTCCGCGCCTGCCTTCGTCCACTCTTCAGGTGGTTCTCAACCTCGGTGAGAAGCGCGCCTCGCGCCTCGCCCTTCCCCGTGGATTCGAGCAACCAGAGCTCGACGCCGAGTGGGATGAAGACGCGAAGGTAACAATCGTCTCGGTCGCCTACGAGCAGGGGCAGATCCATCTCGATGCGAGCGACACCGGCATCGACCTGCACTATCACGGTCGCCACGGCGAGCCCACCGACGTGTCGCCGTTCGGCCGCTCTGCAGCGCCAGCGATACTCGAGTGGGCATCCGCGTTCGCTTCAGACGTCCACGGGCTTATGCCGGGGCTCGAGCAGAGCGCCGCAGAGGCCGCCGCATGGCACGAGGCGGGCTACTCGCTCTACGTGTGCGAGACCGATCCCGCTCAGCTCGACCTCATCGACGTGCAGATCGAGGGCGAGATTCTGATGTTGCCCTGGCTCGGCGCTGGCTCTGTTGACCACCAGCACGCCGACGGCGACAACCACCCGATCGAACTGCTCTGGACGCCCGACGACGCCGAACCGCAGACACCGATCGCCCGCGCGTGGCTCGACCCACGCACCGAAGATCCGCGGTCGGCGGGAATCCCTGGCACCGATTGGGCGCGCGTAGGACTCTCAGAGCCCGAGGCGCTGAGCTGGCTCGAGAGCCTGTACCTCAACCACCACGTGATTGAAGACCCGGCGATGGCAGTCTTTTTCGCCGCGCTCGAGCGAATCGCGGGGCTCGACAAGTAACGGCCGTGGGCGGCCTACTCAACCAGCGCTGATTGAGTAGGCCGCCGACGTCGTATCAAAATCCTCTAGTTCAACCCGCGACGGTTCAACAGGGGCTCGATGACAGCATCGCGCCCGCGGAAGTCGCGAAAGGCCTCGAGCGGATCCTTCGACCCGCCAACGCCGAGCAGGCGCGAGCGGAACCGGTCACCGTTGGCACGCGTGAGACCGCCGTTCTCCTTGAACCACTCGACGGTGTCGGCGTCGAGAACCTCACTCCAGATATAGGAGTAGTAGCCAGCGTCGTAGCCACCCGCGAACGTGTGGGCGAAGTAGGTGCTCGAGTAGCGCGTGGGCACGGCGGGGTTGTCGAGTCCGACGGCGGCGAGGGCCGCAGACTCGAAGGCCGCGACATCCGTTATCGCATTCGGTCCTTCGAAAGCGTCGGAGCCGATCGTGTGCCACGCCTGGTCAAGAAGCGCTGCCGCGAGGTACTCCGAGGTACCAAAGCCCTCGTTGAACGCGCTCGAGGCCTGGATCTTGTCGACGAACTCCTGCGGCATCGCCTCGCCGGTCTCGTAGTGCACCGCGTAGTTGGCGAGAACCTCGGGCCAGAGCATCCACATTTCGTTGACCTGGCTGGGGAACTCGACGAAGTCGCGGTAGACGTTTGTTCCTCCCGAGCGCGGGTACTCGACCTGCGCGAATAGCCCGTGCAGCGCGTGACCGAACTCGTGAAAGAGGGTGTTGACCTCGTCGTAGGTGAGCAGCGTCGGCGAACCGGCGGCGGGCTTCGGCACGTTGAGGTTGTTGGTGACGATCGTGGGGTGATCGAGAAGGCGGTTCTGCTGGATGAGCGAGTTCATCCACGCACCGCCTCGCTTGGAGTCGCGCGTGTAGAGGTCGTACGAGTAGAGGCCGACGGGCGTGCCATCTTCGTTGAGCACCTCGAAGATGCGGGCCTCGGGGTGGTACGACTGCAGGTCGGGGCGCTCGGTGAAGGTGATGCCGTAGAGCTGGGTCGCCGCAAAGAACACACCCTGCTGCAGCACACGCTCTGCCTCGAAGTACGGGCGCATCGCTGCCGTGTCGACGTCGTACTTCGCCTGGCGCACCTTTTCGGTGTAGAAGGCCCAGTCGTGGGCCTCGATCGGATGCGGGGCGATCTCTTCGAGATCCTTCTGCTCGGCGAGAGCGTTGCGGGCCGCGGGCGGGGCAAGCTTTCCGAGCATGGATGCGACGGCCTCGGGTGTCTTCGCCGTCTCATCGGCAGTCACCCACGCCGCGTGGTTCTCGTAGCCGAGAAGCTCGGCACGCTCGGCGCGCAGGCGTGCGATGTCGAGAACGATCTGCGAGTTGTCGTTGGCGTTGCCGCGGCTGCCCTTCGAACGCGACGCGTCAGAGATGCGCTTGCGTGAATCGCGGTTCGTGAGGGAGGCGAGAAAGGGGTGGCCGGAGAAGTTCATCATGGTCACGAGGTACTTGCCCTCGAGGCCGCGCTCCTTCGCCGACTCGGCGGCGGCAGAGAGCTCGCCAGCTTCGAGACCGTCGAGCTCTTCAGCCGTGTCAAAAACAACCGCGAGGTCGTTGGTATCGGCGAGGAGGTTCTTCTCGAACTTCGTGGTGAGCGTCGAGAGCTGCTTGTTGTACTCGCGCAGCTTCTCTTTATCTGCGTCGTCGAGTCCGGCCCCGGCGATCGTGTACTCGTCGTAGTAGCGCGTGACGATGTACTTCGCTTCGGCGTCGAGATCGAGCGAGTCGAGCTGGTCGTGAACCGTCTTGATGCGCCAGTAGAGCTGCGCGTCGAGCTTGATCGCGTCGGAGTGCGCTGCCATAAGCGGCGCGATTTCTTCTTCGAGTTCGTTGGTGAAGTCGTTGCTGTCGGCCGAGCTCTTGTTGTAGAAAACGATGGCGACGCGCTCGAGAAGCTGACCGCTCGTTTCGAGGGGGATGAACGTGTTCTCGAACGTCGGCAGATCGCGCTTGCGTGTTATCGCCTGCACCTCGGCGAGTTGCTCAGCGAAGCCCTTGTCGAATGCTTCGCGATAGTGCTCGTCGGTGATCTCGGCGAAGGGCGGAAGTCCGTAGGGGAGTGTGCTCGGTTCGAAGAAGGGATTCGTCATAACTCAAGCCTATTCTCGAACCATGAATGCTCAGCCAGAGAAGTACTCACACGGCCACCACGAGAGTGTGCTCAAGTCGCACTCGTGGCGCACGATCGCGAACTCGGCGGCCTATCTTGCGCCGTCGCTGCGGCCGGGGCTCTCTCTTCTCGATGTCGGTTGTGGCCCCGGAACTATCACCGTGGAGTTTGCCGAGCGTCTGAGTCCCGCAAAAGTCGTGGGGTTGGATGCTGCGGCCGAGGTGATTGCGAAGGCAAGCGCGCACGAGGCTCCGAACCTCTCTTTTGTTGTGGGTGATGCCTACGCCCTCCCGTTCAACGACGACAGCTTCGACATCGTTCACGCTCACCAGACTCTTCAGCACGTCGCTGACCCCGTTGCTGTGCTGCGCGAGATGCGGCGCGTTGTGAAGCCGGGCGGGGTCGTCGCAGCGCGCGACGTCGATTACGCCGGAACGATCTGGTACCCGGAGCTGCCGGGCCTCGACCTGTGGATGCGCATCTACCAGCAGGTGCACCGCGGCAATGGCGGCGAACCGAATGCGGGCCGAAGGCTCAAGGCGTGGGCGCTCGAGGCTGGCTTCGCCGAGGTCGAGACAGCGGCATCCATCTGGAATTTCGCCGACGCGACCGACAGGGAGTGGTGGGGGAGTATGTGGGAGGCGCGCGTTCTGCAGTCGGCGTTTGCGGGTGACGCGCTCGAGAAGGGCGTTGCGACGCAGGAGGATCTTGAAGAAATCAGCCGCGCCTGGCGCTTATGGGCCGACTCGCCCGACGGTTGGCTTGGTATGCCGCACGGCGAGATCCTCGCGCGCGGTTAGCCGTTCACGGGGCTCGACTATTCTGCGCGAGTGACTTCTCTCGAGCGACGCCTGGGTACGGGCGACGCAGTGTTCCTCGGTCTCGGGTCGATGCTTGGCGCCGGCGTGTTTGCGGCCTTTACTCCCGCGGCACAAGCGGCGGGTGCCGGGCTGCTCGTGGGACTCGTTGTCGCGGTCGTTGTTGCGTTCTGCAATGCGAGCTCGTCGGCCCAGCTCGCCGCCGTGTATCCGACTTCGGGCGGAACCTATGTGTATGGCCGCGAGCAACTCGGCCCGTGGTGGGGCTTTATCGCGGGTTGGGGTTTTGTCATCGGCAAGACCGCGAGTTGCGCCGCCATGGCTCTGACCTTTGCCGCCTACGCCGCGCCCGCGGGTTGGGAACGCCCGGTTGCGATAGCTGCGGTAGTGCTCATCGGCGCCGTGAACTATCGCGGGGTGTCGAAGACCGCAACGCTCGCGCGTGTGCTCGTTATTGTGACGATCGTTGCGCTGGCCCTGGGCGTCGGCGTCAATGTCTCGACCGGGCTCAGCTTCGAAGGTCTCGATCTTGTCGCGTCGGGAGCCTACGGAATTTTGCAGTCTGCGGGGCTGCTGTTCTTCGCGTTCGCGGGTTTCGCGCGCATCGCGACGATGGGTGAAGAGGTGCGCAACCCGCAGCGCACTATCCCGCGTGCGATTCTGCTTGCCCTCGGCATCGTTGTTCTGCTGTATGCGGTTGTGGCCGTCGTGCTGCTTGGCGCTCTGGGGCCGGCCACGCTCGCCGCGACCGATACTCCGCTTGCGATAGGGCCGCTCGCGCCGCTCGTGCGCTTCGGCGCGGGCGCCGCTGCGCTCGGGGCGCTGCTCGGGTTGATGGCGGGCATCGGTCGAACGACCCTCGCGATGGCGCGGGAATCCGACCTTCCCCCCTGGCTCGCGGCGGTTCACCCGCGATTTCGGGTGCCGCACCGTGCCGAAGCCGTGCTCACTCTGGTGGTCGTCTCGCTCGTCACCGTTATTGACCTGCGTGGTGCGATCGGGTTCTCTTCGTTCGGCGTGCTCGTGTACTACTTCATCGCGAACATATCGGCGTTTACCCAGGGCGCCGACGTTCGGCGCCACCCGAGGGTGCTGCAGGTCGCAGGTGCAACGCTGTGTGCGGTGCTCGTTGTCACCTTGCCGGTGCCGAGCATCATCGGGGGAGCGATCGTTATTGCATTCGGCGTCGGCTACCGGCTGCTGCGCGTGCGCGTCCGCTAGGCGTCTTGCTTACGCAGCTTCTCGCGGGCAGCGTGGCTCACGAGGGGCGGAACAAAGTCGCGAACCGGAGCTCCGTCGAGTTCGTGATGTGCCTCGGAGACGATGCTGCGCACAGCCGTCGCGGGGAGTTCTGGATGTCGTTCGACGAGTTCGTCGGCAAGCTTCTCAACGGCGCGGAGTTCGTCTTCTGGGCTCATACCGCGAGTCTGTCCTGTGCCTCGCTCAGGGGTCAAGCTTTCGGGGCGGATTCGGTGCTGTGCACAATGCGTCGGTAATACTTGCAAAGAAGTAGTTGCAAACAAATGCTTGCAAAGAAACCTTTGCAGAGGTATCTTTGCACTATGACAGACAACGAGACACGTAGCGGCGGCGACATGCAGCCGCGCGTTGTCGACATGGAGAGCCTCAAGGCTCTCGCCCACCCGCTGCGGGTCAAGATTCTTGACACGCTGTCGACCTACGGAGAGTTCACCGCTAGTGGACTTGCCGATCGGCTGGGGGAGTCGAGTGGTGCCACGAGCTACCACCTCCGCCAGCTCGAAAAGCACAGCTTTGTGCGCGAGGTCGAAGGAAAGGGCACCGGTCGTGAACGCTGGTGGGAGCGGGTCCCCGGCGGAATTCGCATTGACGGGCCGAAGGCAGAATCCACCCCGACGGAGCGCGCCGCCTCGCGGCTCGTGCTGCGCGAGTGGATGAACAATCGGTCGGTCGTACTCAACGATTTTCTCGACAACGGCGACGCCGTACTCAGCACCGAGTGGCTGGAGGCGACGACGATCAGCATGTCGAATCTCTACCTCACTCTCGAGCAGACCAAAGAACTCTCTCAGCGACTCGAAAGCGTTCTCGACGAATTTGTCGACGCCTACCGCGGCCAACGCGTGCCCGGCTCCCGCGCCATCCAGGCGCACCTCAACGTATTCCCGGTCCTCGATGCGGACCAGATTCCGGAAGAAGATCCATCATGACCACCATCACCATCCAGTTCGCCCACCCGCGCGGCAATCGCCTCGCAGTGCTCGCCATGAGCGTCGGCGTCTCGCTGCTTATGTGGGCTGAAGACCGCGCCAAGCGCGCCGTCGGCCACGAGGAGCAGATGCTGCGGGTGCGTACGGCTCGCGACATCCAATCGCGTGAGCAGGCTGCGCTGCGACTCGCTTCCTTCCACTAGCGCGTGGCACGCAAGGCGCCGCTCGGCCCCAACTTCACCAAGCTCTTCTCTGCCTCGGTCGCGAGCAATCTCGCTGACGGGCTCGGGCGCACTGCGGTTCCGCTCATTGCGACGACGCTGACCACAGATCCGGTGCTCATCGCGGGAATCGGCGCCCTTGCCTTTGTGCCCTGGTTGTTGTTCGGAGTGCTGTCGGGAGTCGTCGTCGACCGGGTCGACCGGCGATACGCGATGGCGATCGCGAACGGACTGCGCGTTGTGGCGGCCGTCGGAATCGCGCTGCTCATCACAACCGGAACGATCACCATCTGGTGGCTCTACGCCGCAGTGCTCATCTTCGGCCTCGCCGAGACGGTCTACGACAATGCGACGATCGCGGTTCTGCCGAGTGTTATCCCCAAGGGCGGGCTCGAGCGGGCGAATTCCCGTATGCAGGCCGCCGATGGAGTCGTTCAAAACTTCATTGCGACGCCGATCGCCGGTGTGCTTTTCGCGATGGCGATAGTTCTGCCGGTGTGGTCGACCGCGGCCGGGTATTTTGTTGCCGGCGGCCTCGCGCTGATGCTTCCGCTGAGTGCCGCGCGAGCGTTTCGTGAGGGCGCGCAGCCGCAGAGCGCTCAGGCCGACGTTCGCGAGGCCTTTGGGTTTCTGCTCGGGCATCGCTTCTTGCGCGATCTTGTGCTTGTGGCGTCGATCGCGGGCTTTGCGCTGTCGCTCGCCCAAGCGACATCCATTCTGTTCTTTCTCGAAACGCTCGCGGTGCCGGTCGTCGCGATCGGATTTGTCACGGCAGCCATCGGAGTCGGCGCGGTCATCGGCTCGCTGCTCGCGAGTGTGCTCGTCGAGTGGCAGGGGCGTGGGCGCGTGATGTTCGGCGGCATGATTGTCTGCGGCGTGGCGCTTGTGCTCACCGGGCTCGCCCCCAACGTTTGGGTAGCAGTGCCGTTCTACGCGCTCAGCGCGTTCGGGGTCGCCGTGTGGAACGTCTCGTACGGCTCGCTGCGCCAGGAACTGATCCCGGGCGCGCTGCTCGGGCGCACCGTGGGCGTCATACGCACGATTACCTGGGGTGTCTTTCCGGTGGCGTCGGTGGTCGGGGGCTTTCTCGCGCGCATCGACCTGCGCGTGCCGTTTATCGTCGGCGGTGCGATGACGGTTGTGGTCGTTGTGCTCGCGGCGCGGCTGCTGCTCTCGGCGAGCGACCAGTCGGCTCCCGAAGAGCCCGCCGCCTAGTCTTCGTAGGTTGTGGCGACAGTTCCGTCGTGACCCATCCGAATTGTTGTGCCGTCGTCGAGCTGCACAACCGGGCGCGACTCGAGATAGGTGAGCGTCCAGCGCCACTGGCTCGTGTCGGCCTCGGCAAGCTGCGCCTCGGTGTCACGAATCGCGAGAACAACTGCCTCGGCGAGGTTCGCCGGGGGAACTGCGCCAACTGCCCAACGGGTTCCGAGCTGCATCAGGATTCCTTCTCGTAGGTGACCCAGGTCTTGCGGGTCGCGAGCTTGTTATAGACGCGCTGGGCGGTCTCGTTGTCTGCCGCGGTGATCCAGCGAATCGTTCCGCCGCCGTTCTCGCGCGCGACGATCGTTACGGCCTCGATGAGGTCGGTCGCGACGCCCGTGCCGCGCGCGGCCGGGTCAACGTACAGGTCGTCGAGGTGCCAGGCTGTCGCGTTTGTGAAGGTGTCGTAGAGCGCGCGGTACAGCGCGAAGCCGACGATCCTTTCATCCTTGAGCGCGACGAGACCCTGGATCTCGGTCGAGTCGCTCACGAGCTTCGCGAAGACGCCATCGACGATCTCCTGCGTGAACGCCGTCTCGTAAAACACGCCGTAGGCGACAAACAGCCGCGCCCACTGCGCTTTGTCCGACGGTTGGATGGCGCGAATCACTCGGTCTGCTCCGCGAGAACGATGTCGCTCACCTCGATGGTGTCGGCCACAACGAAGTTCACCGTCGCAATGCGACCAACGGCCTTGAGGTCGGGGAGTCCCTGTTCGAGAAGTGCGGGGCCGGCGATTGTTGCGCTCGTGACCTCGGTCTTCTGTGATGCCTTTGCGTCGGTCTTGGCCCGGCGAATGCCGATGAGCGCCTCGCTCACGAGCGGGAGCAGGCCGGTTGCCTCGGGTCCGCCCTCGGCTTCGGGCCACGGGGCCGTGTGCACAGAGGTGTCGTGGGTCCAGCTCCAGACCTCTTCGGTCGCAAACGGAATGAACGGTGCGAAGAGGCGCAGCAGCACGTCGACGGCCTGACGTAGGGCGAGAACAGCGCTCGCCTGGGCCTCGGGAGTACCCGCGCCGTACGCGCGCTCCTTGACGAGCTCGAGGTAGTCATCGCAGAAGACCCAGAAGAAGTGCTCGGCGGACTCGAGTGCCTTGGCGTGATCGAAGTCGTCGAAGGCCTTGGTGGCGGTCGCGATGACACCGTGCAGGGTCGCGAGCATGTCGAGGTCGAGCGGCTCCGTGATCGCGGCGTTGTCGATCGAGGGCACCTCGAACGAGTAGACGAACTTTGCGGCGTTGAGCACCTTGATTGCGAGCCTGCGACCGATCTTGATCTGCTTCGGGTTCTGCGGGTCGAAGGCGGCGTCGGTGCCGAGGCGGCTCGACGCAGCCCAGTAGCGCACTGCGTCGGAGCCGTGCTCGACGAGCATCGCGGCAGGCGTCACCACGTTGCCCTTCGACTTCGACATCTTCTTGCGGTCGGGGTCCACGATGAAGCCAGAGATGCCGGCGTTCTTCCACGGAACCTGGCCGAACTCCTGCTCGGCGCGCAGCACCGTCGAGAACAGCCAGGTGCGAATGATGTCCTGGCCCTGCGAACGGAGCGAGTACGGGAAGACCTTCGCGAAGAGCTCGGGGTCGGTCTCCCACCCTCCTGCAATCTGCGGAGTGAGGCTTGAGGTCGCCCAGGTGTCCATGATGTCGACCTCGCCCACGAACTTCGCACCGCGGTCGGCCTCGGTGTAGCCCTCGGGAACATCGGAGGCCGGGTCGATCGGCAGGCGGCTCTCGGCGGGCACGATGACGGCACCCTTTTCGCCCGCGGCATCCAATTCGTACCACACGGGGATCGGCACACCGAAGAAGCGCTGGCGTGAGATGAGCCAGTCGCCGGTGAGACCGCCGACCCAGTTCTCGTAGCGCACGCGCATGTGGTCGGGGGCGAAGGTGATGTCTTTGCCCGCCTGCACGAGGCGCTCGCGCAGCTCTGAATCGCGCGCGCCGTTCTTGATGTACCACTGGCGGGTCGAGATGATCTCGAGTGGCTTGTCGCCCTTCTCGAAGAACTTGACCGAGTGCTGAATCTTGCGGGGCTCGCCCGTCATCTCGCCGCTCGCCAGAAGCAACTCGACGACCCTGGCCTTCGCGCTGAACACGGTCTTGCCCACGAGCTCCGCGTAGATCTCCTTGGCGCTTTCGCTGAGAACCTCGGGCGCGTCGGCGAGGATGCGGCCGTCGGCACCGATGATCGTGCGGTTGGGCAGGTCGAGTTCGCGCCACCAGACAACGTCGGTCACGTCGCCGAAAGTACAGATCATCGCAATGCCCGAGCCCTTGTCTTTCTGGGCGAGGTGGTGCGCGAGCACGGGAACCTCGACGCCGAAGAGCGGCGTCGTCACGGTTGTGCCGAAGAGGTGCTGGTAGCGCTCGTCATCGGGGTGCGCGACGAGTGCAACGCACGCGGGCAGAAGCTCGGGGCGCGTCGTCTCGATCTCGACGGTGCCGCCGTCAGGCTTGTGAAAGCTCACGCGGTGGTAGGCGGCGGGCTGCTCTTTGTCTTCGAGCTCTGCCTGGGCGACCGCGGTGCGGAAGGTGATGTCCCACAGGGTCGGGGCGTCGGCCTGGTAGGCCTCGCCGCGCTCGATGTTACGCAAGAAGGCACGCTGTGCGGCACGCTGGGCGTCGTCGCCGATCGTGCGGTAGGTCTGGGTCCAGTCGACCGAGAGGCCAAGCATGCGCCAGACGTCTTCGAACTGCTTCTCGTCTTCGACGGTGAGTCGCTCACACAGTTCGATGAAGTTGCGGCGCGAGATCGGCACCTGGTCGGCAGCCTTCGACGAGGCGTTGTCGCCGCCCTCGAGCGGGGGAACGTAGCCCTCGACGTAGGGCAGCGACGGGTCGCAACGTACGCCGTAGTAGTTCTGAACGCGACGCTCAGTCGGGAGACCGTTGTCGTCCCATCCCATCGGGTAGAAGATGCTCTTGCCGCGGGCGCGCTGGTAGCGCGCGATGAGGTCCATGTGGGTGTAGCTGAAGACGTGACCGATGTGCAGGCTGCCCGACGCCGTGGGCGGGGGAGTGTCGATCGAGAAGACCTCGCCTGTGCTGTCACGATCGAAGCGGTAGGTACCGTCGGCCTCCCAGCTCTCGCCCCACTTGGACTCGAGTCCTTCGAGGGCGGGCTTGTCGGGGATGTTGCTGTCGGGAATTGCGTTGGACACAGCGGTACTTCCGTTCCGATATATGCGGCACCGTGTCGGTTGTGAGGTGCCTGATTGTTAGCACCCATCGTACCCGAGCTATCAGCGCGACACTGAGACCGTCTCGCTCGCGATCTCACCGTTCTCGTCTTCGAGCGTGACCGTGTAGGTCTGGCTCTCCTGTTCGCACAGGTAGACGATGTTGAGGTAGGTGTAGGTGGGCGGCAGGTCGCCATCGAACGGATCGTCGCGCGCGTTGTCGGTTCCGACGCCGATGTAGGCGCGCACGGCGTTTGTGCTCTCCCAGCTGAACTCGAGCGGAGACTCGGTGGCACCCTCGACGCACCCCGATGTTTCGGGGGCCGTGAAGCTGTCGAAGACGGGACCTGTTGCTTCCGGCTCCTCTTCGGGCTCGGTGGCCTCGGGCTCCGGCTCTTCGATCGGTGCCTCTGCGGTTGCAGAATCGACCGGCGTGGGAGTGCCCTTCGGCTGCAGCAGGATTATCGCGAGAACGATGATGGTGGTGAGCAGCACGCCGGCAATCGAGACGAGCGTCCAGAGCAGAGCGTTGGACTTCTTTGGCGGGGTTGCCGCGCGACGGCCGCCGCTACCGGCTCCGCCGCTGCCGCCGGACCCGCGGGTGGGGTACGCGGTGGTCGTTCCCGCCGAGTAGGTCGGTTCGGCCGCGACGAATCGTTCGGTGGGAATCAGATCGTCGGAGTGATCAACGAAGGCGTCGGGCGCAAAGAGTCCGCCAGCGGCAAAGGGGTCGTCAGACGGAAGCGCGTCGAATCGCTCGGTCGGCTCCGGATTGATGGGCGGGGCGGCCTCTTGCGGAATGAACGTCGGCAGGTTGGGCGGCGGCTGCGTTGTAAAACGCTCGGTGGGAGCCGGCTGCTGTGGTGCCGGCTGCTGTGGTGCTGGGTTCTGCGGTGTCGGGTTCTGTGGCGACTGTGCGCCCTGCACGTCAAACAGCTCGGTCGGCTGGTCGGGGTCAAAAGGAGCGGGCTGCGCTGGTTGCTGGGGCTGGGCAGGCTGCCGCTGTGCCGGGTTCGCTGCGGCCTGCGCGTCAAATCGTTCGGTAGGGGTGTCGGCGTTCTCAGCGGTGGGAGCGACGTAGCCTTCCTCCCACGGAAACTTCGGGAGGGGCTGCCTATCGCCGGGCCGGCCGGTGGGGGTGTCGTCGCTCACCCGCTAATCCTACGAGTTTCCGGCGATTCGCAAGCCACAAACGTGCTCCGTTAGCGAGTTGGAATCAAGAAGAGTGGATGTCGCGGCTCACCGCGTGAACAATGACCTCGCCGAGCTCCCGAGGCTTGGTGAACTGCGGCCAATGACCGGTGGGTAGGTCGATGAACTCGCGGTCGTTGATGCGCGCCAGCTCGGCGACGTAGGGGTGGCCGCCCTGCATCATCTCGATGAGCATCGCCGAAGGGAATTCGCACGCGACGACGGTGACGGGAACGTCGAAACGGCGCGGGTTGGTGAGCACCTGCTTGTCGTAGGCGGGGCCCACCGGCATCGGAATGGAGATCGAACGGAAGTGCGCGCGAATGTCTTCGGTCATGTCAACGAGGTCTTCGTCGTCGAAGAAGCCGAAGTCGGGCAGCGGGATTTCTCCGTCGACGACTGGCAATTCGTCGTTTACGCAGCCGCCGTCGGCCAGCGGCCCGCTGTCAACGTAGACGACTCGGGCGATGGCATCGGGTCGCACGTCAACGACTCCGTGAGCGACAGCGCCGCCGCCGCTATGCGCGATAAGAACGATGGGTTCGTCTGCGTTCGATTCACGAACCGTGTCAACGAGGGCTGTCACCGCATCGATGTGGTCGCGCAGGGTGATGCCTGCCCGGTCGGTGTCGTGCGACTCGAGGCCGGGCAAAGTCACGGGATGAAGCGTGTGGCCCGCGGCAACAAGTGCCGGAGTCACGTCGTGCCATGAGGAGCCGTCAAGCCAAAATCCGGGGATCAGAATGAGGTTCATGTTCGAACCGTAGCCCCAGCCGCCGACAGGCGTCGAGGCCAAGCCGCGAGGTGCGGGCGACCGCCGCGAGAGGGTGCCCCTCGCGGCGGGTCGCCCGCGGCGGCTAGTACGAGATGTCCGGCGCCAGCAGGTGGAACACGATCGCGAACGACGCGATGCGGCCCAGCGCGAGAAGCACAAGAACTCGGCCGGTTATGCGCAACCATCCAGCGCGCCGGCGGAAACCCTCGACCACCCAGATCGTCGCGGGCACCAGGGCGGCGAAGGCGAGCGCCTGCACCACCTGCACGACCCGGATGACCGCATCGGGCACTTCGGCGAACCCGACCAGTGCGAAGAACAGAACTGCCCAACTGACAGTCGCGATGACTGCCGCACCGGAGCCCGCGGTTGTCAGTCGGGCGGCGAGGCTGCGGGGTCGGGGCTCACGGCGGTGGCGGATGAGGTTCACCAGCACCATGATGAGCCCGGCAAGAAGCACAACGAGACTGACGGCTACGGTGAGGAGGGCGCCGGTTGCGGTGCGATCGAACGGGAGCTTGAGCATCGTAAACGCCGCACCGTAGCCGATAGCGTCGACCTCGCCGTCGGTCACGCGCATCGTAACGATGCGACCGCCGTCAACGTCTTGCCACACCCAGGGCGCGATCTCTTCAAACACAGCGGGCTTGTCTGACTCCGGGCCAGGTTCGAACAGGAGTGTGCCGTCGGGCTGCGCAGTAACGGCAACCTGACCGCTCAGGTCGAGCAGAGAGAAGAAGGTTGTGAACGGTGCGCGCGACGAGCCATAGGTGCCCGAGGCGAGGGCCGCGTGCTGGGCTGCCGTGTCGGTCGGGGTCACCGGTGAAGCATCGGCGGCAAAATAGCGGTCGGTGAACCCGTGCATCACTTCTTCGCGAATCTCGAGGCTGTCGATGGGCGAGCGGCCACCGCTGTTGATGGCAATGTAGATGCCCGTCGCGGAGTCGGGATAGAGCTGCAGGTGCGTGTGGTGAAACTGCGTGTCGCCTCCGTGGCCGACAATACGTTCGCCGTTGCGGTCTTCTTCGAAAAAGCCGATGCCCATGCGAGGGCCGTTCGCGAAGTTTTCGAGCGTCGAGGCGTCGAGCGCCGGGCGCTGCATCAGCGCGAGGGTCTCGGGCTCGAGCAGCGGCTCTGGCAGGTCGCCGAGCTGAGCGAGCATAAAGCGACTCATGTCAGACACGGGTGCCGAAAGGGCGCCCGCAGGCGAGCCACCGACGTACTCGAAGGGCGCGGCCGGTGCCTCAGCGTTCGCGTACGCTCCGGCGAGGCGCTTTTCGAGGTCTGCGGCGAGCGGCTGCTCGAATGACGACGAGGCCATGCCCGCGACATCCAGAATGTGGTCGTGAATGTAGTCGGCGAAGGGCTCACCCGACACAACCTCGACGATGTAGCCCGCGAGTGCGTTGCCGTAGTTCGAGTACGCGGGTGTTGTTCCCGGCTCGAAGACCTGAACGGGCGGGTCGGTCACGATTGTCTCGCGCAGGCTGGTTGCGTTGCTCTCGTTCTGGATCAACCCACGAACGCGCTCTTCGAATCCGGCGGTGTGGGTGAGCAGGTGCCGAAGTGTGATGGGTTCGTCAAACCTCGTCGGCAGTGTGAAGTCGAGGTAGTCGTTGACGTCGGTGTCGAGGTCGAGTTCGCCCGACTCAACGAGTTGCATAACCGCTGTCGCCGTAAAAAGCTTCGACACCGAGCCCGCTCGAAAGAGCGTCTGTTGCGGGTCGACGTCGATGGCAGGCGAGGTGGATGTCGCGGTGCGAGCGTGCCCGAAGCCGCGCTCTGTCACGACCGCACCGTTGTGCACCACCGAGACCGCAGCGCCGACGATTCCCGTGCGTTCGAGTGCGGCGGGAACGACCTCGTCAAGCCACCCGTTGACGTCGCTTGTGCTGATCTCGCGAGCGGGTTCGCTCGCCGTAGCCGGAACGGCCCCTCCTGGTGCGGCGGCGGCACCGAGTGCAACGGTTGTCGCGACAGTCGCCGCGACGACTGCCGCTGCGAGTCGTGCGGGGAGTGAATGCGTTCTCACGATAAACCTCCGATCGAGGCTCAGCGGCCTTCGAGCGCCGCTCGAATGGGATGCCTGCTGGCCTGTATCAAGCCTTTCGACGCCGCGGCTGGCGGGCATCGGGCCGAGGTCGACAGTGCGCTTACGACTTAAGGAGGTAGTCGCGCACCGATTATTCGTTCGTTGCGAGACCGTGCTGGTAGGCCCAAATCACGGTCTGGACGCGATCACGCACGCCGAGCTTTGTCATTGCTCGCCCGAGGTGTGACTTGACGGTGCTCGTCTCGACGTACAACTCGGTCGCGATTTCGGCGTTCGAGAGCCCACGTGCAAGCAGCCGCACGATGTCGAGCTCGCGCGCCGTGAGCAGGTCGAGGGCGTCGTCGTCGCGTGCGAGGGGAGCTGTGCGCCGCGCGAACTCGGCGATGACGCGGCGCGTCACTGTCTGATCGACGAGCCCGAGGCCCGCAGCGAGCTTGTGCACGGCATCGACGAGTTCGCTCGGCTCTGCGTCTTTGAGAATAAAACCACTCGCGCCGGCCTCGAGCGCCCCAAACACGTAGTCGTCGAGGTCGAAGGTGGTCACGATAAGCACGGCGGGTGGGCTGGGCAGTGCCCCGATCGCCCGTGTCGCCTGAAGTCCGTCGCCGCCGGGCATCCGCACGTCCATCAGCACAACATCGGGTTCGAACTTCGCTACGACGTGAACGGCTTCCGGCCCGCTCGCCGCTTCGCCGACAACCTCGATGTCGCCGCCGTCTTCGAGCAACACCCGAAAGCCCGCCCGCACAACCGCCTGGTCGTCAACAAGCACCACCCGGATCATCGCGCGCTCCACTCGTCGGGCTCATTGCGGTCTGCTGCGTCAACGGCAAGGGTGAGGCTCACGCGCCATCCATTCTCAGAGGGTGAAGCATCAAAATCGGCCCCGATGAGGTTCGCGCGCTCGCGCATACCAACGAGGCCGAGGCCGCGAGCGGGGTCTTTCGCCGTGCGGTGGATGTCGCGGCTCACCGCGTTGTCAACGCACAGGCTCACTCCTGCAGCGGTGTAGGCGAGGTCGACGCGAATGGGCTGACCGGGCGCGTGCTGCCTCGCGTTCGACAGTGACTCCTGCAGCACGCGGTAGAAGGTCACGTCAGCGATGGGGGAGAGCGTAAAGGGGGCGCCGCGGCGAGTGAGCTCGACAGTTCCACCGAGGGTGCGCGTCGCGTCGATAAGTTCGTCGATGACGGCGAGACCGGGAACGGGAGCTCCACCGTCGTCGAGAGTCACCGTGTCTTCACGAAGTACGCCGACGACAAGGCGCAGGTTGGCGAGTGTCGCTTTGCCCTGGCTGCGAATCCAGCGAAGAGCGGATCGAGCGGCCTCGGGGTCGCGTTCAACGAGTCGTTCGGCGGCGCTCGCCTGCACAACGAGCCCAGAGAGGTGGTGCGCGGCGATGTCGTGCAGTTCGCGGGCCATGCGGGTGCGCTCCGCGCCGATGGCGGCCTCGGTTCGCGAACGCTGCTGGGCAACCGCCTCGCTGGCTCGCAGTCGAAGCAGCTCGATGTACTTGGCGCGCGTTGCGACGTAATTGCCCACAAAAGCGGCTACCGCGTAGACGAGCGCAGCAGCGATCGCGTGATTGAGGGTGAGAAGAACGTAGTTCTCGCCAGCAGGGGGAGTCGTGCCAAAGAGCTGACCGGCGATGGCGGGTGCCGCCGCGCGGGCTAGGGCCGCACCGATAATTTCGATGAGTGCCGCAACCGTGAGCGCGCGAATCATCGCGACCCCGGTGAGATGCGCGCCAACCGAGTAGGCGACGACGAACACGGCGACACCCGTCAACGAGACGTCGGTGGGCAGCAGCGCGATGATGCCGACCTGCAGAGCGGCTGCGAGCGCGAGAGCGAGCGCCGGGCGCACCCGCCGCAGAATAATCGTCGCGGACTGCGCGACGGCGACAGCTCCGATTGCGACGAACTGCGCGAGTGGAACGTCAATTCCCTCGACGCCTCGCAGGTACGCCCCGAGTCCGGCGATGGCGGCGGCGAAGGCGATAGCGACGCACGCGGCGAGAAGAGCATCGCGGCGCAGTGCTGTACGAAGCCCGAGACGGTTGAGCAAACGGTCAAAACGCGCGGCGAGAGATGACTCGGGCCACGGGTCGATCGTGTGATGGGAGCGCTCGGAGGTCGCATTCATGCGCGTGAGCTCCGTTCGCCTGAAAATCGTCGGTCGGTCAAGCATCGTGCACAGTGGCCCGGCCGCGCATCAGACTCAGGTGCCGTTGTGAATTGCGACCTTTGGGGGTAGCGCGCTAGCCCAGCCGGCGCACACCGGCCCGAGCGCCGCCTGAAGGTAGGGCGCGAGGTCGCCCCGCGAGCTTCCGGCGTTTGCCCAGTCGAGAGCCGCCGCAACTGTCGCGCCGAGCACCGAGTAGCTCGCCGCTCGGGCAGACGACGCGTCGAAGGCGCGCAGAGAAAGGTAGCCCGTGAGCACGCGCGCCTGGCCCGCCAGGCGCGTCATCGCCGAGGCCTGCAGCTCGTGCACCGAGCCGATGAGGTCATGGTGGGTGAGGGCCCAGGGCACTCGCGACGGGCCGAAGTCGCGCGCCACGAGTAGCACCGCATCCATCACCGATTGCATGGGGGCGGTGGCGGACGACAGGTGAGAGCCGAAGAGAGCGAGGCTCTCATCGAGATCTACCCAGAACACGTCACTCTTCGCCGAGAAATAGTTGAAGAAAGTGTTGCGACTCACCCCGGCGCGCTGCGCAATCTGGTCGATAGTTGTGCGCGCGTAGGTCTGCTCGAGAAAGAGCTCGAAGGCGGCCTCTTGAAGCATCTCTCGCGACGACACAAGGGGGCGGCCACGTGCTGGAGTGGGCAATCTACAACTTTCGGGAATGTTTTTTGGACTCGGTCTATTTATGTAGAGTAGTCCACGCATCCCGATCACATTCCCGAGAGAAGCCATGTCTAAGAGATTGAGCCTCGCTGTCGCCGCGCTCGCGGCCACCGCCCTCCTTGCCGGTTGCGCCACCCCTGCCGCCGACGCAGAGCAAAACATCACCTTCGCTATCGAGGGCGGCAACCTCAGTGCCGGCCACATGGACCCGCACTCGAGCCAGCTCGACGTCAGCGCCCTTGTTGGCCGCAACGTTCTCGACTCGCTCGTCGCGCAAGACCTCGACGGCTCGTTCAAGCCGTGGCTTGCGAAGTCGTGGGAGATCAGCGACGACCAGCTGCACTACACCTTCCAGCTTCGTGACGACGTGACCTTCACCGACGGTGAGCCGTTCAACGCAGAGGCTGTGAAGGCCAACTTCGACCACATCACCGCAGAAGAGACCGCAAGCGCGCACGCCGCGGCCATGCTCGGAGCAGGTTCGGCCTACGTCGACACAACCGTCGACGATGAATACACCGTCACGGTGAACTTCTCCACGCCCTACGCGCCCTTCCTTCAGGCGGCGAGCACCTCGCTACTCGGCTTCTATTCGCCGAAGGTTCTTGCGTCGAGCGCCGACAAGCTCAAGACCGGCGGCCCCGACGTCACTGTCGGCACCGGCCCGTTTGTGCTCACCGCGTACACCCCCGACCAGCAGCTCGTCTACACGGCGAACCCCGAGTACAACTGGGGTCCTGAAAACGCCGAGCACACCGGGCCGAGCGACATCGAGAACCTGACGATCCGCATCCTGCCCGAGGCGAGCGTTCGCACGGGGGCCCTGACCAGCGGCGAGGTCAACGTCGCAACCAACCTGACCCCGAACACGATCGACCAGGTCGGCGACGGCTTTACGGTCAAGGCGGCCGAGTACCCGGGCATCCCGTACTCGCTGCACATCAACGAGACCTACGGCGTTTTCGCCGACCCCAAGGTACGCGAGGCCTTCTCGATCGGCTTCGATATCGACTCAGCGGTCGACAGCATCTTCTTCGGCCAGTTCAAGCGCGCGTGGAGCGTACTCGGCCCCACGACCCCCAACTCGTACGACGCGTCACTCGAGGGCACCTGGGAGTTCGACCCCGAGAAGGCCAACACCCTTCTCGACGAGGCCGGCTGGACCGAGCGCGACTCCGAGGGTTACCGCGTCAAAGACGGCAAGCGTCTCAGTGCCCGGTGGATCGCCTACACGCCGATTCCTGACGAGCGTGCGGCTCTCGCCGACGTGATCCAGTCTGACCTCAAGAAGATCGGGTTCGAGATCAAGCGCGAGGCCCTCGAGCCCGCCGCATACAACGAGCAGTACGGCCCGCGCACCTACGACATCACCGACTGGAGCTTCGCAAACGTCGATGCTGACGGACTCCGCAGCCACTTCCACACGGGAGGCTTCCAGAACGCGTCGACGGTCTCTGACCTGAAGCTTGACGCGCTGTTGGATGACGCGGTCGCCACGAGTGACGAGGCAGAGCGAGAGACGCTCTACAAAGAGGTGCAGCAGTACAACGCGACAGAGAACCTGATGGTTCCGCTGTACGTGCCGTCGCTGCTCACTGGTTACAGCGATTCGGTGAAGGGACTGCAGTGGGACCTCTACGGGCGCCCGCTGTTCTACGGCGCATCGATCGGCACCGACTAGTAACGGTGCTGAACAGTAACGGTGCTGACCAGTAACCTCTAACAAATGACAACAGTTGAGCGCCCCGCTGAGCTCGTAAAAAGGCTACGGGGTGGCAGTGTGGGCACACGCCTTCTCGGTCACCTCGGCGGGGTGCTCCTCGTTGTCTGGGGTGCAGCGACAGCCGGATTCTTCGCGCTCAAGCTTGTGCCCGGCGACCCGGTAGAGGTCATGCTGGGCGTTCAGGCGCAGGTGAGCGAGTCGGTCAAGGCGGGCATTCGCGAAGACTGGGGACTCAACGACCCCGTTCCGCTGCAATATCTCGAATACCTCGGGCGCCTCGTGCGCGGCGACCTTGGCACGTCGTACCAGCTGCGCGAGCCGGTGGCGAGCGTCATCACCGCACAGTTGCCCGCGACCCTCGCCCTCACCGGGCTCGCGATCCTTTTCGCGTTGGCGATAGCCCTGACGACAGCGCTTTTTGTACGAGGCGAATGGATGACGCGGCTCGCCTCGTCGGTCGAGTTGGTGCTGGTTTCCTCACCGTCATTCTGGATCGGCCTGCTCTTCATCTCGTTCTTTGCCTATCGGCTTCACTGGTTTCCGGTGACGTCGACCGACGGGTTGGCGGCGCTTATCCTTCCGGCGCTCACCCTCGCCCTGCCGATTTCGGGAATCCTCAGCCAGGTGCTGCGCGACGGACTCACGCGCGCCGCCGACCAGCCTTTTGCACTCACTGCCCGGGCACGTGGCATCGGGTACCCCGGTCTTGTCGCTCGCCACACCCTGCGGCACGCGGCGGCAGATGGGCTCACGCTCTCGGGCTACATTCTCGGTTCGCTCATCGGCGGTGCGGTGCTCGTCGAGACGGTCTTCGGTCGCCCCGGCATCGGGCGGGTGACCCTGCGTGCGGTGATCGACCGCGACCTGCCCGTTGTGCTCGGCATCATCGTGGTGGTGGCCATCGCTTTTGCGGTCATCAACCTTCTTGTTGACCTGACTTATGAGCTGCTTGATCCTCGACTGCGGGTGCGCTCGTGACAGTTCTGGCGGGAGTGCGCACTCGAAAGCCGCCGGCCGTCGGTGTTGTCGTCGCGGGAGTGTTTCTCGCCGCGCTTCTCCTCGCCGCGCTTGTGCCAACGATCTTCACCGCGACCGACCCGCTCAACGCAGAGATCTCCGAGGCGCTGGCGGCGCCGTCGGCCGCTCATCCGTTTGGCACCGACCAGTCGGGGCGCGACGTTTTCGCGCGCGTCATTTACGGGGCGCGGTACTCGCTGCTCGTCGGCTTCGGAGCCTCGGCGATCGCCCTCGTTGTCGGTCTGCTCATTGGCTTGATCTCCGGGCTCTCGCCCAAGCCGGTCGACACGGTGCTCGGCAAGGCGATTGTTGTTCTTATGGCCTTCCCCGAGTTTCTGTTGGCGCTTCTCGTTATCGCGATCATCGGTCCGGGAGAGTCGAGTCTCGTTATTGCGATATCGCTCGCCGCGATTCCGGCCTATGCGCGCGTCGCTCGGTCGCAGACGCTCGTTGTGCGCGGCTCGAGCTACGTGCGGTCGGCGACGGCTCTCGGGGTGCCGAGGCTCGCGACGATTGTGCGGCACGTGATTCCCAATACCCTCGGGCCGCTGCTCGTGATGGCAACGATCGGTGTCGGCACGGCGATTGTGTCGGCGGCCGGCCTGTCGTTTCTTGGCCTCGGCCCCGCGGCTCCGACACCGGAGTGGGGGGTCATCCTCTCTGAGGGGCGCAACCTTCTCGATCGCGCGCCGTGGGTCGCGGCGTTCCCTGGCCTCGTTATAACGGCGACGGTGATTGCCACGAGCGTCGTTGGCCGCGCGCTGCGTTCGGGAGGCCGCTCATGACGATCAGTGTCTCGAACCTCACGGTGCGCATCGGCGGCACGGATGTCGTTGACGGCGTCTCATTCGAGGTTGCGCCGGGAGAGTGCCTCGCGATCGTCGGGGAATCCGGGTCTGGCAAGACCATGACCGCGAACGCACTGCTCGGACTGTCGCCGGGTCATGTGACGGCAGATGCTCTGCTCATCGACGGCACTGACGCACGCCGCTACCGCGAGCGCGATTGGCGTGCCGTGCGCGGTCGTACGGCGGCGCTCGTGAGCCAGGATGCCCTAGTCGCCCTCGACCCGCTGCGCCGGGTCGGAGCCGAGGTCGCCGAGACCGTTGAGGTGCACGGGCGCAGCATGTCGCGGGCCGAGGTCGGGCAACGCGTCATCCAATCGCTCGAAGAAGTGGCGATCCCCGACCCCGCAGCCCGCGCGCGGCAGTATCCGCACGAGCTCTCGGGAGGGCTGCGCCAACGCGCGCTCATCGCGTCGGCGCTCGCCGCGGGGCCGTCGATTCTTATCGCCGACGAACCGACAACGGCTCTCGACGTCACTGTTCAGGCGCAGATTCTCGCGCTACTCGCCGACCTTAAGCGCCGTGGGCTCGCCGTGCTGCTCATCAGTCATGACCTCGCGGTCGTCGGTCGCATCGCCGATCGCGTCGCCGTGATGAAGCACGGCGCCTTTGTCGAGACCGGCCCGACCTCCGAGGTGCTCGCCAACCCGCAGCACGAGTACACCCGGGCGCTGCTCGCGGCGGTTCCGGTGCCCAAGACCGTCGCGTCGACACCGGGTGAGGTGGTGCTCGAGGCGCGCGGACTGCGCAAGGCCTACGGTGCCCAAACGGCGGTCGACGACGCCTCGCTTGAGGTGCGGCACGGGCAGACGCTTGGCATTGTGGGGGAGTCGGGCTCGGGAAAGAGCACTCTTGCGCGCCTGCTGCTGGGGCTTGAGCGACCGGATGCCGGGACTGTTCTTTTGGGTAGCGTTTCTCAGGGCTCCCGGGAGTGGTCGTCGCTCAGCGAGCGCGCTCGTCGCCCGCAGCGTGGGCGCATCCAGCTCATCGAGCAGGATCCCTTCGCGGCCTTCGACCCGCGCTGGAGTGTCGCGCGCATTGTCGGCGAAGCTGTGGCGCTCACCGAGACCTCGTCGCCCGCTCGCGTTCGTGAACTGCTCGCTCAGGTGGGGCTCGATGAATCGCACGCATCGCGCAGGCCCTCGCAGCTCTCTGGTGGGCAGCGGCAACGTGTTGCGATAGCTCGTGCCCTCGCCCGTCGTCCGCAGATTCTCGTCTGCGATGAGCCCGTGTCGGCTCTCGACCTGTCGATCCAGGCGCAGGTGCTGCGGTTGCTCGCCGCACTGCAGCGCGACCTCGGGCTCGCGATCGTTTTTATCAGCCACGACCTCGGGGTGATCGCCGCGCTGAGCGACGACATCCTTGTGATGAAAGACGGCGTGATCGTCGAGCACGGCCCCGCGAGTGCGGTGCTGCACGACCCGCAGCACACGTTCACCCGGCAACTTCTCGCGGCCCGGTAAGCGCCAGCATGAGAACCCTCTCATCTGGGGCTCATGGATCAGCCGTCGTAGCCATACTTGACCAATGAGACGAGTGCGGTGGTCAGTGAGGGTGCGTATCCTCGCCTCGATTCTTATAGTTACGGCACTCGGGATGGTCGTGGCGGGGGCCACGACCTTTCTCGTCGCCCGTGAACGCACCCTCGACGAGATGGACGAACGCCTCGTTGGCCGCGTCGAGAGCGCGAGGCTGGCGATCGAGGGTTCGACCGACCCGATCACAACGGTTCGAGCAGCGCTCAACGAGGTGATCAGCATCAACGTTCCGGCTCACGACGAGAGCTCGCTCGGCATTGTTGACGGCGTCGCGACGTTTATTCCGGCGCTCGAGGTCGATATTCGCCTCGAGAACGAAGACGATTTTGTTGCTCGCGTCGTCGATGAAACGAGCGATGGCGCGGTGCACGCTGGCACAACGCAGCTCGCTGGACACAACGTTCGCTATATAGCGAGCCCCATCACCGTCGACGGTGATTCGGAGCAGGGCATTTATCTCGTTGTTCTCAACGAAGACGAAGAGCTCGGCGAACTCGTCTCGGCCTTTAGCGTCTTCGCCCTCGTCGCGGCGATCACGCTGGTTCTCACGGCCCTCATTGGTTGGTTTGTTGCGGGCAACCTGTTGCGACCGATTCGCCAGTTACGACTCGCTGCCTCGCGCATCACGGCGAGTGATCGACGCGAGCGGATCGCCGTCGAGGGGCACGACGACGTCTCAGACCTCACGGTGACCGTGAACGACATGCTTGATCGCCTCGACTCTGCGATGACGAGCCAGCATCGTCTGCTCGACGACGTGCGTCACGAGCTCAAGACCCCGCTCACGATTCTTCGCGGACACCTCGAACTCGTCGACGCCTCGCAGCCCGCTGACGTCGAGGCGACGCGCGCGCTCGCCCTCGACGAACTCGACCGAATGTCGGCGCTCGTCGACGACATCGACACGTGGGCAAGCGTTCAGGGGCTCGTGCCAACGCCCGAGCGAGTGGATGTCGCGGCCTTTACCGACGGCGTCTTCGCAAAGGCGAGCGCTCTGCCCGAGCACAACTGGCAACTCGGTGGTCGCGCTTCCGGGGTTGTGACGCTCGACCCGCATCGCGCGACGCAGGCCTGGCTGCAGCTCGTCGACAACGCCGCTAAGTATTCGCCCGCGGGCTCGTCGATCACGCTCGGCAGCCAGATTCGCGACGGGTTCGTCGAGTTCTGGGTCGCCGACGAGGGCGCGGGGATTCCCGCGGGTGCAGAAGAGCGCATCTTCGAGCGATTCGGCCGTATTGACAGTGGCCGTGGCATCCATGGTTCTGGTCTTGGCCTACCGATTGTTCGGGCGATCGCCGTCGCCCACGGTGGGCGCGTGAGCCTGTCATCGAGTGACGCGGGTTCTCGCTTCGCGATAGTGATCCCGGTGACGGGCGAGGAGGTGACGGTGTGAGCACAATTCTTATCGCCGAAGACGAAACCCGAATCTCGAGTTTTGTCGAGAAGGGATTGCGGGCCGCGGGTTTCGCGACGACTGTTGCCGCGACCGGCCCCGACGCTCTCGAGCACGCCCTCGCTGGCACTTTCGATCTTGTGCTGCTCGACATTGGTCTGCCCGGCCTCGATGGGTTCGAGGTGCTGCGGCGCTTGCGGCAACACGACACAACGCTGCCCGTGATTATGCTCACCGCGCGCACCTCGCTGAGCGACACTGTCGCGGGACTCGACAGCGGCGCCAATGACTACATGCCCAAACCCTTCAAGTTCGACGAGCTTCTCGCTCGCATCAGGGTGCGGTTGCGTGACGCGGGGCAGTCGGCGGCCACGGCGCTGAGCGTCGGCACTGTGTCACTTGACCTTCACACCCGCCGTGCGACGGTCGGCGAGACGCAGGTTGATCTGTCGGCGAGGGAGTTCGCGCTCGCCGAGGAGTTTCTGCGGCACCCCGACCAGGTGCTGAGTCGCGAACAGCTGCTCAGCCGTGTGTGGGGAATCGATTTCGACCCCGGCTCGAACGTTGTCGACGTCTACGTGCGCTACCTGCGCGACAAGCTCGGCGCGGGCGTCATCGAGACCGTGCGCGGGATGGGCTACCGGCTCGTGAAGTAGCGAGCGCGGTTGACGTGCGAATGCCCCCGACCGGATGGTCGGGGGCATTTCGTGTGGGGTGATCTAGTCGTCGCTGCCGTGACCGCCGCCGTGTCCCGAGGAGTCGTCGTCGCCGCCACCGTGGCGACCAGAATCGTCGCCGGAGCGGTCGCGTCCGCCGTGGTGGCCCGAGTCGTCGTTGCCCTTGTCGTCAGTGCTGTCGTCCGAGCTCGAGTGGTGACCCGAGTCGTCGGTGCCGGTGTGGTGGCCGTTGTCCTTGGGGCTATCGTCGTTGGCGCCATTGTCGCTCGACGATGACGATGACGACGGCTTCGGAGTGGGCGTCGACTGTGAGTCGTCGCCCGCGATGTCGTCACTCGACGGGTTGTCATCGGCGGGGTTGGTCGTCGAGATCGCCGGAATGTCGGAAGTGTTGAGCGATCCGCCGACGGCGTTGGCTGTCGCGATTGCTCCGCCCGTGGCGAGTGTGAGGCCGAGGACGCTCGCCCCGATGATGGCGGGCCAGTTCTTTGTGATGTTCATGGAATCTCCCTGCGATGTGCCCGGTGGGTTAGGTGCCCGGTGGGGCTGTGATTCCACTCTCGTGTTTGCCGATGAGACGAGAAGTAGCCGGGGATGAGACGTTTCTCATGCTGACCGGTTCTGCTTCGGGGTCAGTCGTCGTCGCCACCGCGACCTCGACCGCGGCCCGAGTTGTCGTCGTCAGAATCGTCAGAGTCATCAGAACCGCCAGAGTCATCAGCATCGTCACCGCCTCGACCGTGACCGCTGTGGTCGTCGCCCACGTCTTCCGATTCGTGCGGGGTCACGGTGACGGGCGCGTCAGTCGTCGCGCTCGGGCTCGGCGTCGAGGTCGGTTCCGGAGCGTCGGGTGATGGCGTCACGGTGAGGGGGTCAACGGTTGTTACAGCTGTTGATTCGGTTTGGGCGGCGATCGCACTCGCAACCGCTACACCGCCAGCCGCGGCGAGAACGATGGCGGCTGCTATGGCGGGAACGAGAATGACGCGACGCATTGGTCAATTCTCCCCGTGATTGTTCGACGTAGTCGAAGAATGAGAGCTTTCTCATTATCAACTTGATCTAGTGCAACTAGAACAATAGAGTTGGGGGCATGGAGGTCACATCATGTTGATCCGGGTAGATCCAGCGTCGAGCATTCCACTGTTCGAGCAGCTCGCTGCAGCGGTGCGCAGCGAGGTGCTTCGTGAGTCGGTGAAAGCGGGGGAGCGCCTGCCATCGGCACGCGATCTCGCCGAGATCCTTGACGTCAACGTGCACACGGTTCTGCGCGGCTACCAAGTGCTGCGCGACGAGGGCCTCATCGAGCTCCGTCGCGGTCGCGGCGCCGTCGTAACCGACCGAGCGCGAGACTATGCGGCACTCGCCGCTGTGCTTCCGCAACTCGTCGCCGAAGCCAAGCGACTCGACCTGACACCCACCGCGCTCGCCGCGCTCATTCGAGAGGCCTACTAATGTCTGCTTACACCCCAGCCCAGCGCGTTCGTATTGTTGCGCTCGGTGCTGTAGTTCCGTTGCTTGTCGCGGGCATCGGCATCGCGACGATTCTGAGCTGGACCGACCTGCCCGACCCGGTCGCTACGCACTGGGGAATCGACGATGGCCCGAATGGTTTTGGCACTGTCACGCAGCTCGCGCTGCTGATCGGGCTGACTGTGCTCGGGTTCGCCGCGCTCGCAACGATCGGCACCCTCGTGATGCGCGCGGCGCCGACCCAGAGTTACGTGCCGCGCGTGCTTATCGCGACGAGCGCATGGCTGAGCGTTTTTATCACGCTGGGAATCGGAGGCACAGTAGCTATTCAACGCGGTCTCACGGATGCCGCGGACGCACCCGACCCCACGTCCTCCCTTCTCGTGGCGTGTCTTATCGCCGTGCCGATCGGTGTTGCCGCGTGGTTCCTCACGCCCAAGGCCGCCGTTCTTGAGGTGGCGCCAACGGATGCTCCCGTTCTTCAACTCGCGAGCGACGAGCGGGTGCTGTGGCAGCGCAGTATTGGCCCCAATGCGGCGTTTGTTGTGGTGCTCGTTGTGGCGATTCTGCTGCTCGTCGGGGGCACGGTCGTCGCGCTCATCGCGGGTGGTGCAGAGTCGGTGCCGCTCGTTGTGATTCCGGCGATCATCGTGTTCGCGACATCCACCACCCTGTTCTGGAAGGTTCGCGTCGACGCAACAGCGTTCACAACGCGCAGCAGCGTTGGCTGGCCGCGCTACCGGTATTCGATTTCGGAGATCGTCGAGGCCCGCGCCGTGACGCTCGAGCCGCTGCGGGAGTTCGGTGGCTGGGGGATCCGTTTCGGCGCGGGCGGGCGGCTCGGCATTGTGATGCGGGCGGGCGAAGCGCTCGAGGTCGAGCGTCGTGACGGCCGCGTGTTTGTTGTGACTGTCGACGACGCGACTACCGCCGCGGCGCTCATCAACGGTCTCGTGCGCAGGTCGGCCGTGACCGGCTAAACTATTGGCACAGGCTGTGATCCGCTATCACCGGGGAGCCTTCGGAAGAACGGTGCACACAGCACTCACTAGAACCGAGAGCAGTTTGAGTGGCGCTGTCGCTGGTTGAGTAGGTCGTTCACGACCGTATCGAAACCGACACGGCGCAAGCGGGGTGGTACCGCGGCCGAGAGGTCGTCCTCGTGCTGAGAGCCACAAGCACTGGAGCCGCACATGTCGTACCCCCTCAACTCGTCCGCCGATGGCGTTCCCGCATCCCCGAACTTTCCGGCGATCGAGACGGGCATCCTTGCGTTCTGGAAGGGTGACAAGACCTTTCAGGCGTCGATCGACCAGCGCGAGGGCTGCGAAGAGTGGGTCTTCTACGACGGACCTCCCTTTGCCAACGGCCTGCCGCACTACGGTCACTTGCTTACCGGGTACGCGAAAGACCTCTTTCCGCGCTTCCAGACGATGCGTGGCAAGCAGGTGCACCGCCGCTTCGGCTGGGACACCCACGGACTCCCGGCCGAGCTCGAGGCGATGCGCCAGCTCGGAATCACCGAGAAGCACGAGATCGAAGACATGGGCATCGCGGCCTTCAACGCGAAGGCGCGCGAGTCGGTGCTCGAGTACACGGCCGAGTGGGAAGCGTACGTCACCCGCCAGGCGCGCTGGGTCGACTTTGAGAACGACTACAAGACTCTCGACATCACGTTTATGGAGAGCGTGCTGTGGGCGTTCAAGCAGCTGCACACAAAGCAGCTTGCCTACGAGGGCTTCCGGGTGCTGCCGTATTGCTGGCACGACGAAACGCCGCTCTCGAACCACGAACTGCGTATGGACGACGACGTCTACAAGATGCGCCAAGACCAGTCGGTGACCGTGACGTTCCCGCTTGTTGGCCCGAAGGCCGAGGCTCTCGGCCTCACCGCCGTGCGCGCCCTCGCCTGGACAACAACCCCGTGGACCCTCCCCACAAACTTCGCACTCGCCGTTGGGCCGGCGATCGACTATGCCGTGCTCCCCAGTGGACCAAACGGGGCGGCGGATGGCGCGGCCGAGGGTGTTGCCGACTACCTGCTCGCGGCCGACACCATCGCCGCGTATGCGAAAGACCTCGGTTATGACTCGGCCGATCTTGCGAAGGCCGCTGTCACCCGCACCCTCGCAGGTGCAGAGCTCGACGGTGTTCACTACGACCGCCTCTGGGATTACTACGCCGACACCGAGAAGTGGGGCACGCAGAACGCCTGGCAGATCCTTGTCGCTGACTACGTCGCTACCGGCGAGGGCACCGGAATTGTTCACCAGGCTCCCGCCTACGGTGAAGACGACCAGATCGTCACCGGAAAGGCCGGAATCCCGGTCATCATCTCCGTCGATGACGGAGCGCGCTTCCTTCCGATGTTCGACGACATCGCGGGCCTTCAGGTCTTCGAGGCCAACAAACCGCTGACCCAGAAGCTGCGCGCCGAGGGTCGGCTGTTGCAGGTCAAGAGCTACGAGCACAGCTACCCGCACTGCTGGCGCTGCCGCAACCCGCTGATCTACAAGGCCGTGTCGAGCTGGTTCGTTAAGGTTCCCGAGTTCCGCGACCGTATGGGCGAGCTCAACCAGGAGATCAACTGGGTTCCCGACAACGTCAAAGACGGTCAGTTCGGCAAGTGGGTGGGCAACGCCCGCGACTGGTCGATCTCACGCAACCGGTACTGGGGCAGCCCGATCCCGGTGTGGAAGAGCGACAACCCCGCCTACCCGCGCGTTGACGTCTACGGTTCGCTCGCCGAGCTCGAGGCCGACTTCGGTCGCCTGCCGCTCAACGAGGCGGGGGAGCCCGACCTGCACCGCCCGTTCATCGACGATCTCACCCGCCCGAACCCCGACGACCCCACCGGGCAGTCGACGATGAAGCGCATCGAGGATGTCTTCGACGTCTGGTTCGACTCCGGCTCGATGCCGTTCGCGCAGGTGCACTACCCGTTCGAGAACGTCGAGTTCTTCGAGTCGCACAACCCGGCCGACTTTATTGTCGAGTACATCGGGCAGACGCGCGGCTGGTTCTACGTGATGCACGTGCTCTCCACCGCGCTCTTCGACCGCCCCGCGTTCAAGAACGTCATCAGCCACGGAATCGTTCTCGGCTCCGACGGCCAGAAGATGTCTAAATCGCTCAGGAACTACCCCAACGTCTCCGAGGTCTTCGACCGCGACGGCGCTGACGCGATGCGCTGGTTCCTTATGTCTAGCTCGGTCATCCGCGGCGGAAACCTCATAGTCACAGAAGAGGGAATCCGCGAGGGAGTGCGCCAGCTGCTGTTGCCGCTGTGGAGCACGTATTACTTCTTTACGCTCTATGCCAACAGTGCGGGCGAGGGTTACACCGCCACCTTCCGCACCGACTCAACAAACGTTCTCGACCGCTACCTTCTCGCCAAAACACGCGAGCTCATCTCTGACGTCGAGGGCCACCTCGAGCGCCTCGACAGCCCGCTCGCGGCGCAGTCGCTGCGTGACTTCGGCGACGTTCTCACCAACTGGTACGTGCGCCGCTCGCGCGACCGCTTCTGGTCGGGCGACGACCACGAGGCGTTCGACACCCTGTACACGGTGCTCGAGACTGTGACACGCGTCGCGGCCCCGCTCATCCCGCTCGTCTCAGAAGAGATCTGGCAGGGCCTCACGGGTGGTCGCAGTGTGCACCTCGAGAACTGGCCGGATGCCGAGCAGTTCCCGGCCGACCACGCGCTGGTTGTCGCGATGGACGAGGTGCGGGAGATCGCATCCAGTGGCCTCGCTCTTCGTAAGGCGCGCAAGCTTCGCGTTCGCCTGCCCCTCGCCAAGCTCACGGTTGTGACCGCCGAGACGAGCGGCCTTGCGGCCTTCGCGAGCATCCTCGAAGAGGAGCTCAACGTCAAGTCCGTGAGTTTCGAGACGCTCGAAGAGAACAGCCTCGACGCTTTTGGCATCACCAAGAAGCTCACGGTCAACGCGCGCGCCCTCGGCCCGCGACTCGGCAAGCAGGTGCAGCAGGTCATCCAGGCGGCGAAGGCCGGCGACTGGGCCGTCGGCGTTTCTCAGGAGCACGGCGACGGTGTGACAGTCGGCGGTATCGATCTGCTTCCCGGCGAATTCGAGCTCGAGCTGCAGTCCGCGAGCGAGGCTTCGGCGATCGCGTTCCTCAGCGACGGCGGGTTTGTCATTCTCGATACCGAAACGACTCCGGAACTCGAGGCTGAGGGGTTCGCGCGCGACGTGATCCGCGCCATCCAAGACACCCGTAAGGCTGCGGGCCTCAACGTGAGTGACCGCATAACCCTGTCTGTTGTGGGTGCGAGCACCGCCGACCTCGAAGCCCTCTCGGCTTTCGAGACTACGATCGCGAGCGAGACCCTTGCGACCGAAGCGCGCTTTACGGTCGCCGAGAATCCGGAAACCTTTGCGGCTGTCGAATCGGCAGCGGGGTCGCAGCGCACAACGCTCGCGGCAGAACAGTATGCGAACACGGGCACCCTCGTGATCGACGTGTGGAAGACAGGAGCCGTCAATGTCTGACGACAAGTCCATTGGTGACGAAGACTACGAAGAGAACTTTGACGAGAACGCCGACCAGCCCAACCCGCTGGCCGACCTGAGCCCGTTCGCCGAGGGCGACGAGGGCACAAACCTCGACGAAGACAGCGACTGGGAGCTCGAAGACACCGAGTACCAAGACGACGCCGACCGCGTCTACGCCGACCTACTCGCGCGCATCGGTGAGGCCGCCCCGCAGCCCCGCCTCGAGGCAACTCGTCGCGCAGTCGAGATGCTCGGTGACCCGCAGCGGTCGTACCCGATCATCCACATCACGGGAACCAACGGCAAGACCTCGACGAGCCGCATGATCGAGAGCATCCTGCGCGCCTACGGACTGCGCACCGGGCTGATGACGAGCCCGCACCTTGTGCGCGTCAACGAGCGCATTGTCATCGACGGCCAGCCGATCTCGAACCGATCGCTCGCGACAAACTGGGACGACATCACTCCCTTCCTCGCGATAGTCGACGCCGAGCTCGCCGCAAAGGGCGAACCCGAACTCACGTTCTTTGAAGCGCTCACGGTTCTTGCTTACGCGTCGTTTGCAGACGCCCCGGTGGATGTCGCGATCATCGAGGTCGGCATGGGCGGCGAATGGGACTCAACAAACGTCGGTGACGGCACGGTTGCTGTCTTTACTCCTGTCGCGCTCGACCACACGCAGCGCCTCGGTTCGACGCTCGCCGAGATCGCGCGCACAAAGTCGGGAATCATCAAGCCCGCCGCCAACGTCGTCTCGGCGTTGCAGTCGCCCGATGCCCTCGCCGAGCTCGAGCGGGCCGCAGAGCTCACCGAGTCGGTCTTCGCGCTCGAGGGAGACAGGTTCTCACTGCTCTCGACGACCGTCGCGGTCGGTGGCCAGGTCATCTCGGTCAAGGGCATCGCCGAGACTTACAGCGACCTGTTTCTTCCGCTCTTCGGCGATCACCAGGGGCACAACGCGGCGGTCGCTATTGCGGCGGTCGAGTCATTCCTCGGCGGTGGGTCACAGCCGCTCGTCGGAGATGTGCTCGCCGAGGGGCTCGGCTCCGCGACATCCCCTGGCCGCTTGCAGATTGTGGGAACGGAGCCGACGGTGCTCGTTGACGCCGCTCACAACCCGCACGGGGCTGCGGCTCTCGCTTCTGCGCTGAAGTCGTACTTCACGTTCGATGAGATCGCGGTTGTCATCGGTGTTCTCGAAGACAAAGATGAGCGCGGAATCATCGAGGCTCTGCTGCCGGTTGCGACGATCTTTGTCGCGACCGAGTCGGACTCCGACCGTGCGATCAGCGCCGACGACCTCTACGAGACAGTTCGTGAGATCGCCGGAGAAGATGCCGCCACAACGGAGCCGACCCTGCAGGCTGCCGTCGACGCCGCTCGCGCTTGGGCCGCGAAGGTACCCAAGCGTGCGGTTGTTGTCACCGGCTCGATCACCCTCGTCGGCGAAGCCATCGCACTCGCGAAAGCCGAGGAGTGGAAGCAGTGAGCGCCCCGCGCCGCGAACGTTCGGCGACCGAGTCGCTGCTCTCGATCGTGCTTGGCCTCGAGGCCGTGCTCGTGTTCTTCGCGGCGCTTGTCGCGTTCGGAACCCGGGTTGCACCCGCGGGGCTCGTCTTCGGGGGAGCGGCGCTGCTCGTTGTGCTGCTCGCTCTCGCCGGGCGCTTTGTGCGCTACCCGTGGGGTGTCTGGTTCGGCTGGGCACTGCAGGTCGTGCTCATCGCAACCGGCCTTCTCGTTTCACTGATGTACCTACTCGGCGTGGTGTTCCTCGCCCTCTATGCCTATTGCTTCGTGCGTGGGCGCCAGCTCGACAAACAAAAAGCTGCCTACTTTGCAGCACAATCCAAGGAGAACAACTCATGAGCGTCGAAGAAACCCTCGTACTCGTCAAGCCCGATGGCGTCGCACGCAACCTGACCGGTGAGATCCTCTCCCGCATCGAGGCAAAGGGCTACCAGCTCGTTGACCTCAAGATGTTCGAGCCCGAGCGTGCCCTGCTCGCTGCGCACTACGAGGAGCACGAAGGAAAGCCCTTCTACGAGCCCCTCGTCGAGTTTATGGAGAGCGGCCCCGTCGTCGCGATCCGCGTCGCTGGTAACCGCGTCATCGAGGGCTTCCGCTCGCTCGCCGGTACAACCGACCCGACGACCGCCGCCCCCGGAACCATCCGCGGCGACCTCGGCCGTGACTGGGGACTCAAGGTTCAGCAGAACCTCGTGCACGGCTCTGACTCGCCCGAGTCGGCAGCGCGCGAGCTCGCGCTCTGGTTCCCCGAGGCCTAGTTTTTCGGGGTTCGCGCCGCGAGTTTGCCACTATGCCCGTGAATTCACCGGCGTATTGCAAGTCTTGCGGCGCGAACCGCTACTCGCCGGCCGCGAGACCCGACACGAACGCCGTAAACGCATCGGCGTCGGTGAGCTCTCCCGCGTACTGCTGGCCGTTGACGAGCACGGTCGGGGTTCCTTCGACCGAGGTGAGGTCAGAATTGGGGATCGCCGAACGCGTTCGCAGCGTCGCATCGGTGACCCAGCTCTTGAACGTCTCGGAGCCAATGCAGTCGGCGACCTCCTGACTTGAGGCTCCGGCATCCGACACCAAGGTTTTTATCTCTGCCGTTGTGAGCCCCGACGTCTGCTCGGCCGGTTGGTTCGCGTAGAAGGCCGAGTTGACCGCCCAGAACTGCTCGGGCTCGAAGTTCGCGACGCAGGCGGCGGCGTTGGCCGAGCGGCTCGAGTAGCGCGTTCCGAGTGATTGCGAGTCGAGGTTGGCGATCGGGTGGATCTCGACAGTAGCCATACCGGCCGTGACCCACTGCTCGATTTGTGTCGCGTTCGTCGTCTCGAACTGCGCGCAATACGGGCACTGGTAGTCGACGTACATCACGATCGCCACGGGGTCACCCGCAGCAGGAGCGGTGGATGCAACGGGGTCGCCGTCTGCGGCAATTGCATCGGTCGCGACATACCCCATCGAAGTGCCGTCGCCGTTCAGCACTATGCCGTCGCTCGCCATGTTGAGCGGGCCGGGAGCGGCGGGTGCGTTGAGGTTCGACACTACGAGCACAACGACTGCGGCGACGGCGAGAACACCGAGCAGCACACCGCCCTGCGCGAAAAGTTTGTTGCGCTTGCGCTTCTTCGCTGCGGCCTCGCGTGCCTCTCGAGCGTGCTCACGGGCGGCGTCACGACGCGCCTTTTTGGTGGGTTCGGCGTTGGTCATGGATCCTCGCGAAAAACTAGATGTGGTTGATGACGTCCAACCTCAGTTGAGCGATCACTGCGACAACCAGATAAGAGACGATGACGAACGTAGGTAGCCATCCTGTGAGGCGCTTAGCAATTGGCACAACGCCGGCTCCGAACCTGCCGTTCGACAGGTTGTGAAGCGTCACTACCCAGAACGTGGGGATCATCACGAACCAGGTCACCATGCACCAGGGGCAGAGAGTGCCGAGAACAAAAATGCTCTGGCTGATGAGCCAGATGACAAGAGCGAGCCCGCCCGCGATGCCGAGGTTGAACACGATCCAGAACCAGCTGTCGAATCGCGCGCCGGCGAGAAGAGCTGCCCCGACAACGATCGGAGCGATCCAGGCGCCGAGTCCGATGATCGGATTGGGGAAGCCCAAGAGCGATCCCTGCCACGACTCGAGGTTGGCCTTGCACTGTACAAGTAGGCTGAAGTCGCAGCCGAGAGCCTGCTGCGGATTGATCAGCAGCTCGAACTTTTCGACGGTGAGCGAGAACGCAGCGAACCAGCCGATCACACCGACGATTATGAGAAAAACGGCGAGTGCGACGGGGCGTTTGTACGACTGGGTCTCGGTCACTCCCGGATTATTGCACGGGTCGTTTCACCCCTAACTGGGAATGCGTGCGATAATTTGGGTTAGTCAGTCGGGCGCCGCGCCCGTAGACGACAAATGACAGCTTTACCGGGCATCAATCCGGGCCACAGGGCAACGACATCGTTGCAGTGTCGGATAGCAAGTTCCGAAGCACTCGAGTGACAGAGACAGTGCAGACCAGACGAACCGTGTGACCAGAGCAAAAGTGCCGGTCATTGTGACAAGAATTAGTTGCGGATGTGCCCTGGAGGGCGCGTCACGCACGAGAGAGTACCCCGGTGGGGCTGCGGTTCCCGCCGAGGCTAGGAGTACACGCCAGTGGCGAAAGACAACGAAACACCCGAACCGAAAAAGCGCAAGGGCCTCTTCGGAAGCCGCAAGTCGGCAGCAGCCCACGTCAACGCAGCTCCGCCCGTAGAAGCAGCGCCCGTAGAAGCAGCGCCCGTTGTGGCAGCGCCCGTAGAGGTAGCGCCCGCTGCCGTCGAAGAAGTAGCGCCCGCTCCGGTCGCCGAGGAGGCACCGGTCAAGCGCCGCTCAACAGCGATCGAGGTGGATGTCGCGGCCGAAGCCCCCGCACGCACCACCCGCTCGCGCACGAGCTCTGCCAAGAAGGCAGACCCCGCGATCGTCGACGTCGAGGCCATTGCCGCCGACGAGGCAGACGCCCCGCCGAAGCGCAGCCGCAGGCCCGCAGCAAAAGACGAGGCCGCGACCAAGAAGGCACCGACGACGTCGCTGCTCTTCCAAGCTCCCGACATCGAGCCGCTGCCGCCGCTGCGCACCCCGCGTGGCGCAGCAGCAGCACCCAAGGCCGACGGACCCGACGAAGCCGGCACCGTTCGTCGTCGTTCGCGTCGTCGTCCCGGTGAAGAGGCTCGCGACGGAGACGACGCTCCCAACACCGTCGTGCGCGTGCGCCAGCCGCGCCCCGAGCCCGTTGTCAGCAACGAGCCGACGCGCGTTAAGGGCTCGACCCGCCTCGAGGCCAAGAAGCAGCGCCGTCGTGACGGCCGTGACGCGGGCCGCCGTCGCCCGGTCATCACAGAGAGCGAGTTCCTCGCGCGCCGCGAATCGGTTGATCGCGTGATGGTTGTGCGTTCGAAGTTCGGGCGCATCCAAATCGCCGTTCTTGAAGATGGTGTGCTCGTTGAGCACTACGTTGCAAAGAGCCAGGACATGTCGCTCATCGGCAACGTCTACCTCGGTCGCGTGCAGAACGTTCTGCCGAGCATGGAGGCAGCGTTTGTTGACATCGGGCGCGGCCGCAACGCCGTTCTGTACTCCGGTGAGGTCGACTGGGACGCCGCAGCCGAGAACTCGGCCGATGGCAAGCAGCAGGCTCGCCGCATCGAGCTCGCGCTCAAGCCCGGCGACAAGGTGCTCGTTCAGGTCACCAAAGACCCCGTCGGACACAAGGGTGCCCGCCTGACGAGCCAGGTTTCGCTGCCGGGTCGTTACCTCGTCTACGTGCCCAACGGTTCGATGAACGGCATCAGCCGCAAGCTGCCCGACACCGAGCGTGCGCGTCTCAAGAAGATCCTCAAAGAGGTGCTTCCCGAGAACACGGGCGTCATCGTTCGCACAGCGGCAGAGGGCGCTACTGAAGAGCAGCTCACGCTCGACGTCAGCCGCCTCACCAACCAGTGGGCAGAGATCAGCCGTCTCGTCGAGACGGCAAACGCTCCCGTGCTTCTGCACTCAGAGCCCGACCTGCTCATCAAGATCATTCGTGACGTCTTCAACGAGGACTTCCACAAGCTCGTCATCGAAGGTGGCGACGCAAAGGAAACTATCGAGTCGTACCTGCGCGGTGTGGCCCCCGACCTTCTCGACCGCGTTCAGGCGTACGAGGGCGGCAACGTCGACTCGTTCGACCAGTACCGCGTGAGCGAGCAGATCGAGAAGGCTCTCGACCGCAAGGTCTGGCTGCCGTCGGGTGGATCACTTGTGATCGACCGCACCGAGGCCATGACCGTTGTCGACGTCAACACCGGCAAGTTTGTCGGTTCAGGCGGAAACCTCGAAGAGACGGTCACAAAGAACAACCTCGAGGCGGCCGAAGAAATCGTTCGCCAGCTGCGCCTGCGCGACATCGGCGGAATCATCGTTGTCGACTTCATCGACATGGTGCTCGAGTCGAACCGCGACCTCGTTCTGCGTCGCCTCGTTGAGTGCCTCTCGCGTGACCGCACCAAGCACCAGGTCGCCGAGGTCACCTCGCTCGGCCTCGTACAAATGACTCGCAAGAAGCTCGGCCTCGGTCTGCTCGAGACATTCAGCGAGCCGTGTGAGCACTGCGCCGGCCGCGGAATCATCGTTCATCACGACCCCGTCACCAAGCACCGTCCCCAGGTGCAGACCGAGCAGCCCTCGACCGGCGGTCGTCGCGGCCGTGGCAAGGGTGGCACCGGTTCAAACGGATCGAACGGGTCGAACGGAAACAACCAGGGCGGCAACGCTCAGACCGCGCCGAAGAGCGCGCCGACCGAGCCAAAGCAGCAGCCGCACGCGATCACCGAAGACGTGCGTCACGCACTGGCGCAGATCGCCGCGAGCACCGTTCCGCACAGCGAGACGACTGAGGCAGAGCCGGCTAGTGCTCCCGAGGTCGTCGTCGCAGCCGCGGAGGCCGCCGTCGCGATTCTCGACATCCCGGTGCAGAAGCAGCAGCGCAACCCGCGTCGCATCTCGACAAAGGATGCGGAGTCGATCCTCGACTCCGTGCTCGAGGCTCTTCCCGAGCCCAAGCAGCCCGGCCAGGGCCGTCGCACCTCGCGTCGTGCCGGAAGCTCGGGCGCCGTTGTGAGCGCACCCGTCACCGACGACTAAGCATCAGCTCGATCTGACCCCACAAATAGGTGGGTGTACTTCTCGGTACACCCACCTATTGTGATGAGTGTCGCTATTCTCGCGGCCGGGGGGATTCGGGGAAATTATGATTGTGCATCGTCGCGCTGGGCGCTTGTCGATTCTTGCGGTTGTTGGCGCGACGGCTCTTGTCGTTTCGGCGCTTCCCTTCAACCCCGCGCCGCAGGCCGCCGCTGTCGAGTCGGCGCCCGCCGCTCCCGCGCCACTCGAGCTCGAACTCGCGTGGGAACGCGTGTTTATGTCGTCGAAGTCGATAACCACCGGGTCGCCGGGCGTCGCAGATCTTGATGGCGAAGGTCCGTCGGTGATTGTCGGAACAGGCGACGGTCTCGCCGTCGCGATGCACGTGAGTGACGGTACAACCGTTGACGGATGGCCATACCGAACGTCGAAGAGCACGGCTATAACATCGACGCCTTCAACAATTGGTTCTGGTTCCACGGCCCGAGTTTTCTTCGGTGTGGGCACTGCGGAGTTCCGCACAAAGGGCGGGTATCTCGCGCTTAAGGCCAACGGCAAAAAGGCCTGGTACCGCCAAGTGCATCTGCTGCCGAACGGCAAGGGCGAGATTCGCGGCGTTATGTCGTCGCTCGCCGTCGGCAACCTCTATAGCGGCAAAGACGTCATCGGCGGCTCGATGGGCCAGATGCAGCTCGCCATGGGCGTCAAGACCGGCAAGACCATCCCCGGTTTTCCGTGGCTGCAGGCCGACACCAACTTCTCTACGCCCGCGGTAGCCGACGTCTTCAGCTCCACCTCGCGCGACTACATCTTCGAGGGTGGTGACTCGACAGCCGGACGCTCGTACTACCAGACCTACAAAAACGGTGGTCACATTCGCATCCTCAGCCCGAAGGGAAACAAGGGCAAAAAGGCGCCCAACGAGGGAATCAAGTGCCAGCTCAACACGAACCAGGTTGTGCAGTCATCGCCCGCGGTGGGGCGTTTCCTTGCCAGTAACAAGGTCGGAGTGGTTGTGGGAACGGGCGTCTATTACAAGAACGCGAGCGACACCAACCGCATCATCGCGATGAACCTCGCCTGCAAAAAGGCGTGGTCGACAAAGCTCGATGCTGACACGCGCAATAGCCCGGCTCTCGCCGATGTTCTCGGTCGCGGCACACTGGATGTTGTCACCGTCACCCACAAGGGAACCGTTTACGCGCTCAACGGCACAAACGGCTCAGTGATCTGGAAGCGCGCTCTCGGCGAGACAACCGACGGTTCAGTGACAACGTTCCAGGCGCCCGGCGAAAACTTCCAGTACGTCCTCGCGCCGACCCAGGCCGGCCTCTACGTAATCGACGGGCGCGACGGCACCGTAGTCGCCAAAGTTGGTGACTTCCGGCTCCGAAGCTCGGCGACAGTCACCCGCGATCCGGATGGCTCGATCGGCATCACGATCGCCGGTGGAACGCGCGTTGCAGGTAGCAGCGGTTTTAAGGGCGTCGTTCAGCACTACACCCTCGTCGGCAGCAATGTCGAGACGATCGACACCCCCGGCTCGTGGCCGATGTTCCACCACGATCCGCAGCTCACCGGGTACTCCGACGACCCGCTTGTCGCTCAGGAGTAGCCGCTCGACCACGCATTAGAGTTATGCGGGTGGACACCCTTGTTGAGAATGATCATCAAGAGGTTCACCCGCATCGCTCGTTAAAGTCGCGCCTCACCTGGCTCGCCGTCGGGGTAGTCGGCATCGTCGCTCTCTTCACGGTCAGGGCGGTGACGGCCGAGACCGTTGACGCGGGTCTGCCCAACCAGCTGCAAGACCTCTTGACCCTCGCGACGAGCGTCATAGTCGAGTCGATGCCCTTTGTGATCCTCGGCATCGTCTTGTCGATCGCCGTGCAGGAGTGGGTGCCCGACACGTGGATTCTGCGCATCCTGCCGCGCAACCCTTTCGCCCGCCGCGCAGTCATCTCGTTTCTCGGCTTCTTTCTTCCGGTCTGTGAATGCGGAAACGTGCCACTCGCGCGCGGCCTGATGGTCAAGGGCTTTACGGTCTCCGAGTCGATGACCTTTCTGCTCGCCGCGCCGATCATCAACCCGATCACCATCGCGACGACCCACGCGGCCTTCGGCTGGGACGGCTGGGTTCTCGTCGCGCGCCTCGTCGGCGGTTTCGTGATCGCCAACCTCATCGGCTGGCTCTTCAGCCGTCACAACGACCAGCAATCGCTGCTCACCCGACGTTTCGCCGCCGAGTGTCGCCTGCCCCAGACACACGAGCACGGGGGAGCGCGCATTCACAAGAGCCTTGAGCTCTTCATTCGCGAGACCAGCGTGATCATGCCGGCGCTTTTTATCGGCTCCGTTGTTGCGGGAGCGATCCAGGTGCTCGTTCCGCGATCGGTGCTTGTGACGCTCGGCAGTAATCCGCTCTGGTCGATTCTGGCGATGCTGGTGCTCGCATTTGTAATCTCGGTCTGCTCGAACGTCGACGCGTTTTTTATCCTGCCCTTCGCCTCGACCTTTATGCCCGGGTCGATTGTCACCTTTCTTGTCTTCGGCCCGATCATCGACATCAAGATGCTCGCGCTGCTGCGCACGACCTTCACAACGCGGGTGCTCGTGCAACTCACTGTCATTGTGGGGCTGCTCGCCGCCCTGATCGGATTGGTCGTGAACTATGTCGCCTAGATTCGCTGGGCTGATTCTCGCCCTGACAGTCGTTGTGGCAACGCTGTGGCTCGGCGCCACCGGCCAACTTGTTCTCTACATTCACCCGCGGTACGTCGTTTTTACGATGATCATGGCGGCTCTCGCGCTTGTCATCGGCGTTGCGAGTTTTGCGATCAAGCCCGGTCACGATGACGATGCGCCCGCCACGCGCACCGGCCGGGTGATCTCGGTGAGTGCTCTCGCGCTGACGGCTGTGATCGCGGCGGCACTCATCGTTGTGCCACCCGCTACCCTCACGAGCGCCACCGTCGACACGCGCGAGATCAACAGCACGGGCGTGGGCGTCGAGGTGCAGTCGGTCGACAGCGCGTCATCCGAGTCAGACGCGGCCTTCGCGAAGTTCACCGTGCGGGACTGGGCATCGCTGCTCGCTCAGACGAGCGACACGGAATTTTATTCAGGCAAACCGGTGGATGTCGCGGGCTTTATCACCGCCGATGAGACCGACCCCACCAATGTCTTTTACGTCTCGCGGTTTGTCATCACCTGCTGCGCCGTCGACGCTCAACCGGTTGGGGTGCCCGTCTACTCACCGAACTGGGCAGAGAGTTACGAGGTCGACGGCTGGGTGCGCGTGACGGGTTCGTTTGTCGCTAACCCGAGTAGCGCGAGCGAACAGCCCATAGCCCTCGACCCCGCAACGGTCGAACTCATCGGAACGCCGGATGAACCGTATCTCTTCTGACAACGAGCCTGACCTCGCACCCGACTACGCACCTGGCAGCAGGCCCGACCACGGGCCCGGCAACACTCGCTTTCACCGCGCCTTCGCGATAACCGTGGGCGCCCTGGCGGCGCTCTGTATGCTCTTTGTGGCGCTCGCCTATCTGCAGGGACCAAAGCTCGAGTCCGCGCAATTCGACACCGACCGGGCCATCGCCGAACCCGGGCAACTTCTTCGCCTCTTCGCGAACCAGTCGATCGCCGAGGTGTCGGCTGATCAGGTCACCATTGAGCCCGAGGTGCCGTTCACGGTTTCGACCTCGGGTGAGGTCGTCGCGGTCACGTTCGCGTCGCGCCTGCACTACGACACGACCTACAGCGTCGCGATCGACGGCGTCACGAGCTCGTACAGCGACAGACCGGCGACTCTCAGCTACACCTTCACAACCGGTCAGGTGCCGCTGTACTACCTCGATCGAGGAGCGGGCACGCCCGAGACAGATACGCCTGAAACAGATACAGCCGAGATCATCCGCACCGGTCTCACCGGCACCGAGCGCACCGTGCTGTTCGCCGGGCCGCGCATCCAGAGCTTCGGAATGGTCACCGACACCGTCGTCGCCGTTGTGAGCCTTACCGACTCCGGCACGAGCACGTTGCAACTCGTCGACACCGAGACCGGACTCACCGAGAACGTCGCGCTTCCGGGTGATGGCACGATCACCAACCTGCAACTGAGCGACTCGGGCACAATTCTTGCGTTCGAGTTCACGAGCGCCGAGGTCGGCGCCGCCCAGGCCGGAACAGGCCAGGCCGGAACAGGCCAGGCCGGCACCGACCAGGCCGACACCGCCCAGACAGACACAGCGCCAGAGCCCGCGTACACCAGAGCGCTTCTGCGCCTCGACCTCGACGCGGGCCGCGACATCGAGCCCGTGCTGGGTCTCGGTGGAACGCCGCTCAGTGTTCTCGACTTTACTTTCGCTCCGGCATCCACCGATCTGGTTGTTCACACGATTGACTCGAGCATCGTACGAATCGGGGCGGATGGCGCGATCAGCCCGCTCGGCCAGTTCACGCGTATGGGGCACCTGTCGATCGACGATCGGGTGCTCACGGTTTTTGACCAGTTCGGTGCGCTCGCGTTGGAGCTCGACACCCTCGAGACCTCGCGCCTCGAGCCGGCTCCGCTCGACGGGCTCGCGCCCTTCGGCAGTGACGTCGACGTGTTGCCCGGAGGTGATCGGGTGCAGCGTGTCGCAGTGTTCCACAGCGACACCGGGCGTTTCGACTCGCTCGTTGTGCTCGACGACGGAACAACCTCACGGGTTCTATACCAAACTCCAAAGAGCGAGGGGTCGATCGACGGGTTCCGGGTGTCGCCGAACGGGCAGTACGTCGCTGTCGAGGCAGTGCCCAACTTCGAGAACAGTGTTGATGACGGCTACGCGGTAGATCGACGCTCGACAACTGTTCAGACGATCATTGTCGAGGTTGCGACGGGTGCCGTTGTGCGCGTCGTCGACGGCTTCGACCTCGAGTGGTAGCGCTCGGCTGGTAGCTCTCGACTGCTAGCTCTCGGCTGCTTGCTACAGGCCACGCTTCTCGCGCTGGGTGATGCGCAGTCCACTGTTGCGCAGGCGCGTCACCATCTCACGTACCCCGACGGGTGTTGCACCCTGCGCGACGAGTTCGTCGTACCTCTCGGCCGGAACGTCGTAGTGGTCGCCATCGAATCCGCGACGGGGGATACCCGCGGCCGCCGCGAACGCGTGAAGCTCGTCGAGCGACGAGTCGCTCACAAGGTGCGCCCATAGGGTGTTGTGGGCCGGCCAGATAGGTTGGTCTATCAGCACGGTCATGTGCCGATTCTAAGCAGGGAGCAATGGATGGCGCAGACACTGGGCAAAAACCTTCGCAGGCGCGGCGCGCTTGCCGCGCTGCTGACGGCGGTCGGTATTGCGGCCTGGCTCGTCGTCGAGCGCGCGGTCGGAGCCATCACGTGGCTCACCGCGTACGCGGTTCCGACAAACCAGGGCGAGTTCAACGACGCACCGGGAATCGCGGCAGACTACGGATTCGTGGCGCTGCAGCAGTTCGGCTTCAGTGTGCTGTGGGACGTTCTGCCTGTCGCTCTTGGGGTTTTCGCGAGCCTCTGGATGGTCGCGCCGGTCGCGGGGGAGCTCGCGATGCGCTTTGTTGTCGCTCGCGCGGTTCTCGCCACGGCGTGCGGCATTGTGCTCTACATCGTTGCCCAGTTCGCCAAGTCAACCTACGAGTACGTCACCCGCGGCTTCGACCCGGCGCTCGAGGCGATTCCGGGTAACGCTCTGCAGTTGTGGACCCAGTTTGGCTACGCGATCACCAACGGAATTACATTTTTCTTCGCGACACTCCCGCTTGTGGTTCTTGGGGTTGTGTTGCTCTGGTTATGGTTGCGGAATCGCGATCCGAAACATCCCGTCTATGGCATCCTCGACGAGGTGTGATCGGTTTGACCGATACAAGGGAATCAGCTAGTGTTGACCCTTGGTGTGCGCTGGCCTTTGAGCCGCGCAATTCACTGCACGCTGTCGAAGTGATAGCTACCAATCTTTAAGTAAGGGCAAATCGTGGTTTACGCAATTGTGCGCGCCGGTGGTCGGCAGGAAAAGGTCGAGGTCGGCACGATCGTCGTTCTCGATCGCATCAAGGCTGACGAGAACGGCAACGTAACTCTCGCTCCCGTGCTGCACGTTGACGGTGACAAGATCACTCACGAGGCCAAGGCACTCGCGAAGATCACGGTTACCGCCGAGGTCCTTGGCGACCTGCGCGGCCCGAAGATCGTCATTCAGAAGTTCAAGAACAAGACCGGATACAAGAAGCGCCAGGGCCACCGCCAGGAGCAGACTCGTATCAAGATCACAAGCATCGCGTAAGGGAGCTGTAACTAATGGCACACAAAAAGGGCGCGAGCTCCACACGTAACGGTCGCGATTCCAACGCTCAGTACCTCGGCGTCAAGCGCTTCGGTGGCCAGGTCGTCAAGTCGGGCGAGATCATCGTTCGCCAGCGCGGCACGCACTTCCACCCCGGCGTCAACGTCGGCCGTGGCGGCGACGACACCCTCTTCGCTCTCGCCGCTGGTTCGGTTGAGTTCGGCGCAAAGGGCGGCCGCAAGGTCGTCAACATCGTTACGCCTGCGTAACGACTAATACTCCGCTGCTTCGGCAGCACGCGTGGGCGAGCTTCGGCTCGCCCTTACGTGTTTTATCAGCACGCGTTGTAAGGCGCAGAAGAAAGGATTGGGAACCATGGCATCGTTCGTAGACCAGGTAACCCTGCACCTTCTCGCCGGCCACGGCGGCAACGGTTGTGTTTCAGTCAAGCGCGAGAAGTTCAAGCCGCTCGCCGGCCCCGACGGCGGCAACGGCGGCAACGGTGGCGACATCGTTCTCGTCGCCGATGTGCAGACGACGACGCTGCTCAACTACCACCGCGCGCCGCACAAAAAGAGCGACCACGGCCAGCCCGGCCAGGGTGACATGAAGTCCGGCACCTCGGGCGAGGAGATGCTTCTTCCCGTTCCCGTCGGAACCGTTGTCAAAGACGCCGATGGCAACCAGCTCATCGACATGGTCGAGCACGGCATGCGCTACGTTATTGCCGCGGGTGGCCAGGGTGGACTCGGTAACGCCGCCCTCGCGACGAACAAGCGCAAGGCTCCCGGCTTCGCACTTCTCGGAACCCCCGGCTATGAGGGTGACGTTCTCCTCGAGCTCAAGGTCGTCGCTGACGTCGCTTTTGTCGGTTACCCGTCGGCGGGCAAGTCTTCGCTCGTCGCCGCGATGTCGGCAGCGAAGCCGAAGATCGCCGACTACCCCTTTACGACCCTTCACCCCAACCTCGGCGTCGTCGAGTCGGGTGAGAACCGCTACACGGTCGCTGACGTTCCCGGCCTGATCGAGGGCGCGAGCGAGGGCAAGGGACTCGGCCTTGAGTTCCTCCGTCACGTCGAGCGCTGCTCGGCTCTTTTGCACGTTCTGGATGTCGGAACTCTCGACCCGGGCCGTGACCCCATCAGCGACCTCGACATCATCCTCGGTGAGCTTGCCGCCTACCCCGTGCCCGAAGGCCAGGTTCCGCTGCTCGAGCGCCCGCAGCTTATTGCTCTCAACAAGGTCGACGTGCCCGAGGGCAAGGATCTCGCCGATCTCGTGCGTCCGGAGCTCGAAGCTCGCGGCTACCGCGTCTTCGACGTCTCGGCCGTGTCACGCGCCGGGCTCCGCGAGCTCTCGTTCGCGCTCTCCGAAATCGTCGAGGCCGACCGCGTTGTCAAGGCATCGGTCGAGGCAAAGCCACGCATCGTCATTCGTCCGCGCGCTGTCAACGCCGTCGAATTCACCGTCAAGGTCGAAGGCGGGTCATACGGAAACGTCTACCGCGTGCTCGGCGACAAGCCCACGCGCTGGGTTGCCCAGACTGACTTCACAAACGATGAGGCAGTTGGCTTCCTCGCCGACCGTCTCGCAAAGCTCGGGGTCGAAGAGCAGCTGTTCAAGTCGGGTGCAGTTCCCGGCTCGACTGTCATGATCGGACTGTCGGGCAAAGAGGTCGTCTTCGACTGGGAGCCGACCGTCTCCAGCGCCGCGGAGCTCATCGCGAGCCCCCGCGGAACCGATGCACGACTCGAAGAGGGTCGTCGTCTCACGAGCAAGACGCGTCGCGCGAACTACCTCGAGCGCATGGATGCCAAGGCAGCCGCACGTGCGGAGCTCGAGAAAGAAGGCGCCGGCGGCGTCTGGAACGACGACGAGGGCTTCGAGGTCGAGATGAGCCGCAGCGAGCGCGCAGAGCGCGAGTCGCAGGAACAGGACCGTGACTAGTTCGATAACCTCCCGTTCTCAGGTCGCCACCGCGAAGCGCATTGTCGTGAAGGTGGGCTCATCATCTATCAGTGGTGAGAATGTTGGCCAGATCGCGCCGCTCGTTGATGCCCTCGCGGCAGCTCACGCGCGCGGCACCGAGGTTGTGCTCGTCTCCTCGGGTGCCATCGCAACGGGAATCCCATACCTGTCTCTGAGTGCACGCCCCACCGACCTCGCAACCCAGCAGGCGGCCGCCGCGGTCGGCCAGAACGTGCTCATCTACCGCTACCAAGACAGCCTCGATCGCTACAAGATCGTCGCGGGCCAGGTGCTGCTCACCGCCGGTGACATGGAGAACGACACGCACCGCGGTAACGCGCAGCGTGCAATGGAACGCCTTCTCGACCTGCGCATCCTGCCGATCGTCAACGAGAACGACACGGTTGCGACCCAGGAGATCCGCTTCGGCGACAACGACCGTCTTGCGGCGCTCGTCTCCGAGCTCATCGGTGCCGACCTGCTTGTGCTGCTCTCCGATATCGACGCGCTCTACACGCTGCCTCCCGCAGAGCCGGGAGCCCAGAAGATCACGGATGTCGCGTTCGACGACGACCTGCACGGCGTGAAGTTCGGCGACATCGGTTCTGCCGGCGTTGGCACCGGGGGAGCCGGAACAAAGGTTGCGGCAGCCAAGTTCGCCGCCGCCGCGGGAACCCCCGTGCTTCTCGCGTCAACCTCCCAGGTCGCACAGGCGCTCACCGGTGCGTCAATCGGTACTTGGTTCCACGCCCGCCCCTGACCCGCGGTGATCGAGCGAAGTCGAGATCAGGTCGAGCCTGTCGAGACCCCCTTGCCTCCCGCGTGAACCCGTTTCACACTTGACCCATGCTAAAAATCGCGACAATCGCATGGGGCGGCCCCGACGTCGCCGCCGGTGTCGAGTTTTGGACGGCGGCGCTCGACTACGTTGCGGCAGCAGAACCCGATATCGACTGGGTTCTGCTTCGTCCGCGTGAGGGCGAGGGTGTGCAGCTCGCAATCGACCAGAAGCAGTCCGATCATCAGCGTCGTCACCACATGGATCTCTACGCCAACGACCAGGCCGCCGAGGTCGACCGGCTCATTGCGCTCGGTGCAACGCCCGTCGACTGGGAGTACCCGGTCGATGCCGACTACATAGTTCTCGCCGACCCGAACGGCAATAACTTCTGCGTCGTGCAGGTCTAGCCCCGCGAAGCAAGCCGAGTGCGCGCTCAGCGCGTGTATCGAAACTGCGCAGCAGGTTGAGTGCGCGCTCAGCGCGTGTATCGAAACTGCGCAGCAGGTTGAGTGCGCGCTTCGCGCGTGTATCGAAACCCGGCTCGCTAAACTTGCGCCATGCCTGAAACAGCAGTCGCCGCGACATCCATCATCGATATTTTGGATGCCTCGCGCCTCGCCTCGCGCACCCTCGCCACCCTGAACGCCAATGCCAAAAACGTCGCGCTCGAGGCCATCGCGACGTCGATAGTTGCGGGTGCCGATCGGGTTATTGCCGCAAACGAGCTCGACCTCGCGAACGGTCGCGAGAATGGAATGAGCGCCGGGCTGCAAGACCGCCTGCGTCTCGACGAGGCGCGGCTTGCGTCGCTCGCCTCGGCGGTGCGCGAGATCATCGGGCTCGTCGATCCTGTCGGGCAGAACGTGCGTGGAAGCACGCTGCCTAACGGAATCAACCTCGCCCAGGTGCGCGTTCCGTTTGGTGTTGTCGGCGCGATCTACGAGGCGCGTCCGAATGTGACAATCGATATCGCGGCGCTTGCGCTCAAGAGTGGCAACAGTGTTGTGCTGCGCGGTGGGTCTGCCGCGCTCAACACGAACCGCGTGCTCGTCGAGCTCATTCAGGATGCGTTGGCGGCCTCGGGGCTTCCGCGCGAGGCTGTGCAGACAATCGACGAGTTCGGCCGCGATGGCGCGAAGCAGCTGATGCAAGCGCGTGGCCGCGTTGACGTGCTCATTCCACGGGGGAGTGCCGACCTCATCAACACCGTCGTGGCGGAGTCGAAGGTGCCCGTTATCGAGACCGGTGCTGGCGTTGTACACGTGTACCTCGACGAGAGCGCAGACGAGGCGATGTCGGTCGAGATCGTTCACAATGCGAAGGTGCAGCGTCCGAGCGTGTGCAATGCGCTCGAGACGCTGCTCGTGAACCGCGCATCGGCAGCGCGACTGCTGCCGCCGGTACTTGCAAGGCTCCGTGAGAGCGGAGTCACTGTTCACGCCGATGAGCGCGCGCTCGCGATCTTTCCCGACGCGATAGCCGCTACCGACGATGACTGGGCGACCGAATACATGTCGCTCGACATCGCGGTGCGTGTCGTCGACGACCTCGACGCCGCAATGGATCACATTGCCCGCTGGTCGACCCACCACACCGAATCGATAATCACCAACGACGTCGCGCGCGCTGAGCGTTTTCTCGCCGAGGTCGACTCCGCGGTGGTAATGGTCAACGCGTCGACGCGGTTCACCGACGGCGGCGAGTTCGGATTTGGTGCCGAGGTGGGCATCTCGACCCAGAAGCTTCACGCCCGCGGACCCATGGGACTCGCAGAGTTGACGAGCACAAAGTGGATTGTGCGCGGCAACGGCCACGTGCGCGGCTAGTATTTAGAGGGCTTGAAAGAGGAGAAAACCCATGTCATACATCAGCATCGTCGCGGAAGCCGCGGAACACGTTGAGTCGATCAACCCGTTCATTCCGGCAGGCATCGCGTTTGCGGTTCTCCTCCTGCTCGGCGTCGTGACCTGGAGCTACCGTGACGTAGCCAACCGTCACGCGCCCAAGGCTGGCGAGCACGACGCGCACGGCGCAGGCCACTAAGGCACCCGTGGGTGAGGTCGCACAACGCCGAGAGAGAATCGGCGTTATGGGCGGGACGTTCGACCCCATCCACCACGGCCACCTCGTCGCCGCGAGCGAGGTGCAGCAGAAGTTTGACCTCGACGAGGTGATCTTCGTTCCCACCGGTCAGCCGTACATGAAGACAGGCGTGAGCGAGGGCGAACACCGCTATCTCATGACGGTGATCGCGACAGCGGCAAACCCACGGTTTACTGTCAGCCGGGTCGACATCGAGCGCGATAAGCCGACCTACACGGTTGACACTCTGCGCGACATCCAAGCCGCTCGGCCCAACGCCGACCTGTTCTTTATCACCGGCGCCGACGCTGTCGCCCAAATTATGGAATGGAAGGATGTCGCAGACGTCTGGTCTCTCGCGCATTTCATAGCGGTTTCACGGCCAGGACACCGCTTGAGCGTTTCCGGTTTACCCAAGCAAGGCGTAAGCTCGTTGGAAGTGCCCGCTCTGGCAATCTCTTCAACGGATTGTCGCAGCAGGGTGAGCCGGGGCTTCCCGGTTTGGTATTTGGTCCCCGACGGTGTTGTTCAGTACATCTCCAAACACCACTTGTATCGGAGTAAATCATGACCACCTTCCAGGATTTGCCGCCTCAATCGCGGCGTGCGGTCCGGCAGAGTGAGCGCGACGGCGATGCCCATGCCGCAGTCACGTCAGCCCCGCTGAATCTCGCACAAACGTTTTTGCCGACGCCCGACGCCGAGCAGTCTGGCCAGCAGGCGCCTCCGCCGACCGGTCGTCGCTCACGCGTTGCGCCTCAGTCTGGTCTCGTTGACATGCCGACATCGCAGACGGATGGTGTCACCCCCGAGCCTCTCACCTACGTCACCCAGGGTGCTCCTGGATCGCAGCAGCCAGTTCCCGGCCAGCCAGCCCCGCCGCAGCCCTTCACGGGTCAGCCGGGTTCGGCCCAGCCTGGTGCGGCTCAGCCCGGTTCGGCTCAGCCCGGTTCGGCCCAGCCTGGTTCGGCTCAGCCGAACGCAGCTCAGCCCAACGCAGCGCAGCCCAACGCAGCTCAGCCGAACTCCAACTCTGCTCACGAAACCGGCGAGCAGCCGTCGTACCGCGTTCGTGACTTTAGCCCTGAGGCTCGTCGCGCCGCTTCTGGCACGGCTCCGCAGCCCGCTGCGGTTCCTCTCGACTACCGCACGCAGGCCGCGCCTCTACCGGTGCCCGCGCCGATGCCCGCTGGATCGTCGTCAACCGACTCCTCGCCCGCTGACCGCTCCTCTAACCAGTCATCGGCAGAAACGCCCTCGCCGACCACGGCCCAGCCTCCGGTTGCCGCGGAACGCGCCGCAGCGCCCGCCGCTCCGGTTCAACCTGCACCCGCCGCCGCGCCACTTGGACCGCCGATGAGTCGCCGCGAGCTGCGCGCTCGCGAGGCCGAGGCACTCGCCGCATCGGGAACGTTCTCGGGAGTCTTCGCCGTTCCCGAGCTCGTCGAGCCCGTTGTGACGCCGCCGTCGAACCTTTCTAACGCGATGGCCGAGTTCGAGGCTCTCACGCGCACCGCTCAGCCTGAGGTCGCCGATCAGCCCACCGCCGCGTCGGCGTCGGTTTCGGCTTCGTCGAGCACCGCTGACCAGCAGATCGCCAACGATGACTCGCAGCAGCACGACGCGCAGCAGCACGATGCCGATTCGCAGGCACGCGAGGCACAGGCACGCGAAGCCCAATCACGCGAACCACAGTCACGCGAAGCCCAGGATCGCGAAGCTCAAGACCGCGAGGCCCAAGCCCGCGAGGCTCAGGCCAACATCGCCGAGCAGCAGGCACAGGTCCAGGCAGCACAGGCCGCGCACGAGCAGGCCGCTCGCGAAGCCGAGCAGCAGCGCGCGCGTGACGCAGCTCTCGCCGCCCAGGCCACGGCGCAGGCGGAAGCCAACGCGCGAGCGGCGGCCGACGAGCGCGAACAGGCCGAGCTTCTTGCCGAGCGCAAGCGTGAGTACGAGGCAGAGCAGGCCGAGCGCGCTCGCGAGGCGCAGGCTCCCGCGAATCCCTTTGAGGCCCTCTTCGCGGCGCCCGCTGCGGCAGCACCGGCGGTGTCCCCAGCCGAACTCAACGTGCCGTTCGTCGCACCAGAGATTGAGCAGACCGGCAGCCACGCGGCATCCACCGGTCACTGGTCTCGTCAGGCCGAGATCGACGATGAGACTCAGTCGATTGAGAACACGCTCAGCCGCGAGGTTGGAATGGGCAACGTTGCAACGACAACGAGCGCTCTTGTGCTTCCGATCATTCCGCAAGACAGCGACTTCGGCTCGGTGCTCAACGGAACGGGCGAGGTGCTCATCACGGGCAGCATCGACCTTCCCCGAAGCCTGAGCTCAACGGGCGGCGACGCTCGCCGCTACGACGACCCCGATGTCGACAACCTCTTTGACGCCTTCGACAACGAGATCATCAGCACCGACTCGGCGCCGGTACGCGCCATCCGAGCCGTGAGCACTCACACGTCAACGCACGGCGTAGTTACCGCCGCAACCAAGCCCCGCGGCAACCGCTTGCTCGTCGGCGTAGCGATCGGCGCGGTAGTTCTTGCGATCGCCGTCGTCGGTTTGCTCGTCTTCGTCGTCAGCACGCTCAACTAGACCACACCTGTGACTCTGATCACACACCCACAAAGGACCCAGTGACTGCATCTCCTCGCGCCCGCGAACTCGTAAACATCGCGGCCATCGCCGCTGACTCGAAGCAGGCAGAAGACCTCGTCGCTCTCGACGTCTCCGGCCCGCTTCCCCTGACCGACATCTTCCTGCTGGCTACGGGTCGCAACGAGCGCAACGTTGTTGCAATCGCGGGCGAGATCGAAGACAAGATGATCGAGGCCGGCGCAAAGCCGCTCCGCCGTGAGGGTCGTGCCGAGGGGCGTTGGATCCTTCTCGACTTTGGCGACATCGTTGTTCACGTCTTCCACGAAGAAGACCGTATGTATTACGCACTTGAGCGTCTCTGGAAGGACTGCCCGGCTGTCGAGCTCGACGTGCCGTCGACGGTCAACCCCGCGTCTGTCGAGACCGCGGACTCCGCAGAGTAACTTCGCGCTTAACACTTCGTAACACCGATTTGTTTGGTGTCACACAAGTTGCCACACTTGCCATCGTGTCGCCCGTTGCCGTGTGACTTTCCGAGTCACAACTACCGGGTTGCCCATGATTTCCATAGATGCCGTCAGCAAGTCCTTCGGGAGCACGCTCGCGCTCGATTCCGTTTCGCTCGAGGTTGAGCGCGGCGAGATCTTCGGCGTAATCGGTCAGAGCGGCGCGGGCAAGAGCACGCTCATTCGCACCGTCAACCTGCTTGAACGACCCGACTCGGGCACGATCACCGTCGACGGCACCGACCTCACGCGCCTCGGCGCCCACGAGCTGCGCATAGCTCGCCAGGGCATCGGAATGATCTTTCAGCACTTCAACCTTCTCTCGTCGCGCACGGTGCAGCAGAATGTCGAACTCGCCCTCGAAGTGACAGGGGTGGATGTCAGAAGCCGCCGCTCGCGCGCTGCACAGATTCTCGATCTTGTCGGTCTGACGGCCAAGGCGAACGTGTATCCCTCGCAACTCTCTGGCGGTCAGAAGCAGCGCGTTGGTATCGCCCGCTCGCTCGCGACGCAGCCGAGCGTTCTTCTCTCCGACGAGGCGACAAGCGCGCTCGACCCCGAGACGACCCGCTCTATTCTTGAGCTGTTGCGCACTATCAACCAGGAGCTCGGCCTCACCGTTTTGCTCATCACGCACGAGATGGATGTTGTGAAGTCTGTCTGCGACTCGGCTGCCCTTCTCGAGCACGGGCGAATCGCAGAGCAGGGCAAGCTCGTTGAGCTCATCTCGCGACCGGGTTCGCGACTCGCGCACGAGCTGTTTCCGCTCGGTGAAGTGCCCACGAGTGCAACGGGCACGGTCATCGACATCACGTTCAGCGGGGGAGCGGCCGACCGGCCGGTCATTGCGCAACTGGCTCGCGATCACAAGCTTGACGTATCGATTCTCGGCGCGACGATCGAGACGATTGCCGGGAGCCAGGCGGGCCGCACGCGGCTCGAACTGCCGGGCGAGGCATCCAAGCATGCGGCGATTATTGCCGACCTGCGCACGCAGGGGCTCCTCGTTGAGGTTGTTCGGGGGGATGCAGCGTGATCGACACAACCGACCCAAAGTTCTGGACCGACCTGTGGCAGGTGCTGCTCGTCGGTACCGGCCAGACGCTCTACATGGTGTCGATTGCCCTGGTCGTCACGATCGTTGTCGGGCTTCCGCTTGGTGTGTTGCTTGTCGGCACCGAGCGCGGCGGACTGTTCGAGAAGCTCTTCGGCTCGCGCCGTGCGGGAATCGTCGTCAACCGCGTTCTCGACTTCATAGTGAATCTTGGCCGTTCGATTCCGTTCATCATCCTGATGATCGCCGTCATCCCGTTCACGCGCCTCATCGTCGGAACCTTCATCGGTTCGACTGCAGCAATTGTGCCCCTCGCGCTCGTTGCGATTCCGTTCTTCGCCCGTATGGTCGAGATCGCGCTCAAGGAGGTCGACTCGGGGCTCACCGAGGCCGCTAACTCGCTGGGCGCGTCACGCTGGCAGATCGTGCGCAAGGTTCTTGTGCCCGAGGCGCTGCCCAGCATTCTGTTGGGGCTCTCGACGACAGTCACCTCGATCATCAACTTCTCGGCGATGGTCGGAACTGTCGCCGGTGGCGGGCTCGGCGATGTCGCGTTCCGGTACGGCTACCAGCGATACTCGACGATTCACATCATCGCCGTGATCATCATCATCTTTGTCATCGTGCAGTCGCTTGCGGCTATCGCGACCTTCTTTGCTCGTCGTTATGCCCGCAAATCGATCGACGTGTCAGCCCGCTAGTTTCCATCAGCAGTTTCCATCAGCGACAGAAGTCAGCATCACTGTCGCTACCCCGCATTACACCCAACCCCCAAGAAAGAAGACATCATGCGTTTCTCTTCCCGCAGCGCGCGCCTTGCTGGTGCCGCCGTTGCCATCGCAGCTCTCACCGCTGGCCTCGCTGGTTGCGCTCCCGAGGCCGAAGTGCCCGCGGGCACCGACGACCTCGGAACCATCAAGGTTGGCGCCCTTCAGACGCCCGCCGGTGACATCCTGACTTTCATCTCGGAGAACCTCGCCGCTGATGCCGGACTCACGATCGAGTTCGTTCCCTTCACCGACTACAACACGCCCAACCTCTCGGTGAGCGACGGTTCGACCGACGCCAACCTGTTCCAGAACTCGACGTTCCTCGAGACCTACAACACTGAGACCGGTAGCGACCTCGTCAGCGTTGGCGAGATCTACCTGCCGAGTGCTGCGTTCTACAGCGACAAGGTTGGCTCGATTGCCGAGCTCGCTGACGGCGCGAAGATCGCTGTTCCCAACGACCCGACGAACGAGGGCCGTGCGCTCAAGATTCTCGCGGCCGAGGGACTCATCGAGACGACCGACGAGCCGACGACGCTCAACGACATCACCGCGAACCCGAAGAACTTCGAGTTCGTTGAGATCGAGAACGCAACTCTCGCGCAGTCGGTTCCCGATGTCGACACGGCGTTTGTGACGATCTCGTTTGCGCTGCCCGCCGGCCTCACCGCTGACGATGCGATCCTCATCGAGGGTGCTGACAGCCCGTACTACAACGTGCTTGCAACCACGCCGGCGCTTGAGAGCGACCCGCGCATTGTGAAGCTCAAGGAACTGTTGCTCTCCGCTGAGACTCAGGACTACATCAACGAAACCTGGGGCGGACTCGTTATCCCCGTCTCCTAGTTTCTCTCGCGCAGGGCGTCGGGCTTCGGCTCGGCGCCCTGCGTGCGTTAACCGCCAGAGAGTTAGCCCGAATGGATGTCGCGTGACTCGCCCGTGCACCCGTACCCGCGACACGCGCAGCCCGCTAGCCCGCGCCGGCCACCTCGCTCACACGCTCAACAACTCGCGCAGCGCGGCGCTCTTTGTGCGCATCGGAATGGCACGCTGCTGCGGGTCGATATCTCGCGGCGGGATGAGGTAGTACACGCCGTCTTTGTGAACGATCTCCCACCCATTGTTGTGGGCAAGTAAATGGTGATATCGGCACAGCAGTATGCCGTCGTCGAGATCGGTGCTACCACCGTCTCTCGCCCAGAACTTCGTATGGTGAGCTTCGCACCACGATGGCGGCCGCTCACAGTCTCCCCACATGCATCCACCATCCCGCGCGGCGAGTGCGATGCGCTGACGCCGTGAGTAAAGCCGCTGTTCGCGACCGAGGTTGATCACCCCTCCGGTGTCGTCGAATTCGATGGGTTCGACTGTCGCCCCACACGCGATCCTCTCGACGGTTTCGATCGAGATCGGCGACGACTGACCTTCGATGTGCCCGTGCCCGTCGCGGGCATCAGCTGCCTTGCCGGCGATCAGCACGCGCAGAACGGGTGCACCGGTGCCGAGTAACTGCGAGGAGTCAGCGTGAGCGCCCTGCCTGAGCAACTCGATGAAGACGTCGGACGCGAGCTGTTCGGTCGTGCGATCGTCACCCAGCACCGCTTCGCTTGTTGCGACGTCGTCGGGGTTCACAAATCGCGGACCGCCGCGACGTGGAGACGTCGCCCTGTCGAAGAGCTCGCCGACGATTGCCGCCGACTCGGGGTCGAGCGTCCAGTTGAGCTGCGACATCCCATCAGAAAGTTTGCGAAAGCGCAGTGATCGCTGGGCCCGTTGACGACGCTCCCTGTCGGCGATGCCAGCTTCGTCGATTGCGTCGCGGTGCTGGCGAGCCAATTGGTAGAGACGGTCGGCGTCGATGCTCGGGGCGATAGCGCACAGGCTCGCGGCAGCTTCGCGAAGCATCTCGACTGACACGTCGATCGTCGGTTCGCCGAGCCCATTGCGAATCGCCTCAGCGTGGGCAACCGATAGCTCACGATCGATCACCGCCCCACCGACCGGCGCGAGCCAGGGCGGCGATTCGGGAGAGCCGACGAGCTGCCCCACCCGCACCGCGGTCGTCGCCTCGCGCTTGGTCGAACCCGTTGTGACCCGCACAAGTTCTTGCGGCGTGCGGTGACCGAGTCGTTGAGCCAGTCCGGTCGAGCCAAGTTGGGGAGCCGAGCGGCGAGCTATCTCGCCCGCGATGAGCGCGGCGTTTGTTGTGACGAGTTGTTGTTGGCGAGCCGCGATTCGGGCGAGCGTGAGGAGAGATTCGTCGTCGATCGCCGAATAGACGGTCGGGTCATCGGGCACCGCCGCAAGCGCGGCAACGACTGCGTCGTGCTGTGCGAGGAGTGCTGAAGCGGTCATAGACCAATTTTCCCACTTCGAACATATGTTCGGTAGTAGAAGATCTATTGAGCATTTCTTCCTGTGGAGGAGAAGACGCCAGACCGGAAAACCAGACCTACAGTCCCCGCTGCAACCACGGCCGCAACGCGCGAGTGACAAGCGGAAGCGCGAAGTACGTCATGATCGGCGACACGATGACCACGAGCAGCAGCACGCGCAGCGGAAGAGCCCAATCCGACGTAAACCCCGAGAGCACCCAGTTCGTCGCGAGCGAGAGCGGATAGAAAACGATAAAAATCGAGATCATCTGCTTCCAGCGCGGGGGAGTCTTCTTCGCCGACGCGGGTGCCGCAATGACTTCGACCGACGCGGGCTCGTCGAACCACCCTTCAATACCCGTGCGGTGTTCCTCGGGGCTGTGCTCGACCATTCCGAGCGCTGATGCTACCCACCAGGCGCGCTCGGGTGAGTTCTGCCAGATCTCGAGGTCCGAGGCATCCGCGAATCTAAAAAGCATGTGCCATTCCGGCGACGACGGATCCGGACGTACCCAACCCGATCCGAGGTAGCCGGGACTGGCGCTGAGCAGGTCCTGCCCGGCGCGCGCCCACGCTGCGACTTCCTTCGCCCGTTCTGGGTCGACGATGCGGGTGACAGAAACGGTAATCGGTGTGGCCATGCACCCAAGTCTGCCCGACCCAGAGAACGATCAGAGCCGATTGGATGTCGCGCAGCCCGCGTTTTCGCTCCGCGCGGTTCGCGGCGCTCTCGATCTGTAGTAATCTTGACGAGTTCGCTTTTCGCAAGCGGAACACCGAGGGTCCATGGCGCAGCCCGGTAGCGCACCTGCATGGCATGCAGGGGGTCAGGGGTTCGAATCCCCTTGGATCCACTCTCAAGCACCAACAGAAAGAACCCCGTCGCGAGACGGGGTTCTTCTCTTTAAACGGTTCTTCGCTAACGCACGCTCTCGATCCACCACTGAGGCGCGTTTGCGATGATGACCCCAACGGCGTCTTCGATGTTGGCGAGGTCGTCATCCTGAATCCAGGCTTCCATGCTCGCGGTTGTGCCCGCCGCCACAAACGCTGCAACCATTTGGATGTCGCGGTCGCTCGCCGCGGGCAACGCGACTCGGGGCGTCGACTGTCGCAGGTGCAGCAGAAAATGCTCGCGCAGCAGGTAGGTCAGTGTTCGCCACAACGGAGCACTTGACGGCGCCCGGTAGACGTGCACGTAGTCGACGACGTGGGAGAGGATCGCAACTTCGGCCTCGATGCCTGCGGCGACCGGCGAGGTGTCATTGGCGACAATGACTTCGTACGCATCCGCGAGCGCCGTGAGCATGTCGGCTATCGCAAGCTGAAGAATTTCGAAGGTGGATGCGCCGTACCGGCGCACCTGCTCGAGCGAGACGTTCGCGGCGGAGGCAATCTCTTCGAGGGCGACCTGATCGACGGCGCCAACCCTTGCTCGCTCAAGTACCGAAGTAAAGATGAGTTGGCGATTGTTGTCGTCAATTATTCCCATCTGGAAAACTTATCAAACACTTGACGGGTGCACTGACCGGTTGGTGCGCCGCTTCGCCCGTTACCGGCTCGAGTCGAAGATCCACGACGGGGCAGCCGCGAAAATGACAGTCACCGCGTCATCCAAGTCTCGTGTGTCTCCGCTGCGCAGCCAGGCTTCCATCGCCGCGACTGTGCCGGCAGCCGTGTAGGTTGCGAGCATCTTCTTGTCGCGCTCCGAGGCGTCTTGAAAGGGCAACCGTTCGGGGTGGAATTCGATGCGCTGGGTGAGGTAAGTCAAGAACCTGCCGGTGACAACGCGCCAGAGCCGGTCGGTGTTCGAGCTGAGGTAAAGCGGTGCGTAGTCGATGAGGTGCTCGAGGATCATGCGGTGCGAGTCGGCGACGAGTGCGAACTCGTTAGTGTCGCGCGTTGCGATGAGTGCCATGTCTTCTTCGAGCAGGTCGAGCAGGTCGCCGAGTGCCGACTCGGTGATGTCAACGACCGTGAGGCCGAGCTTGTAGACGTCGGTCAGATCGACCCCGGCGGCGGCCGCGAGTTCCTCGGGCGAGATCGTATCCGCGGGTCGCTCACGCGCGATCTCCAGAACCGTTCTTTTGATGGGATGGAGACGCTCAGGCATGTGGACAACTTATCAAGATGGATATGCTGAGCGCGCCATAATTGCGCCCCAAATATGGGGACGCGCTCACGTTTAGAGTAGCGATGATGACATCTCCTCTTGATCACCGTGCACTTGTGGCACCTCTCAATCGCGACGAGATCCGCTCGTACACGAATTTCAGCAAGAGCGTGGGGGTGCCGGCGTACGATTCGGTGCCGATGACCCTGCGGTCGGTGGCGACGACGACCCTTGTATTGCTCTTCACTCCGTTATTCGCAGCCACCGGGGTCATCGGATTGGTGACGAGCGGCGTAAGCGCCGAAACCATCGCCATCGCGCTCTTCTCGGTGTTTCTTGTCGCGGGCGGTGTGATTGTTCTCGCGCGTATCCGCCTGCCTCGCCGCGGTCGACGACTGTGGCGCGAGAGGCTCGCCGTTTCACGGTTTGCCGAAGAAAATGGTGCGTCGTACGACGCGATAACTGCCGAGCTGCCCGGCGCGGGCATGATCTTCACAACGGGCAGTGAGCGTCGTGTCTCAGACCGTGTGCGGTTTGAGCGTGAGCCGAAGTTTGAGGTCGGCAATCTGAGCTATCGCATCAGTCTTCCGCGCAACGCCGTTCTCGACTTTCACTGGGGCTACGTTCGCATTCCGCTCGAGCGACGGTTTCCGCATACTGTTCTCGATTCGCGCGCAAACAACGGGATTCGGGGAGCTCGGCTACCGGCATCCATGTCGAATAGAGGCACTACAGAGCTCGAAGGTGACTTCAGTCGGTTCTTTGAGCTGACCGTTCCGCCTGGATACGAGCGTGACGCGCTCTACCTGCTGACGCCTGACCTTATGGCTGTACTCATCGACGAGGGTGCGGACTTCGACATCGAGATCGTTGACGACGAGCTGTTCGTCTACCGCCCGACGCCGTTCGCGCTGGCGACGACTGAAGAGTGGCAGCGCATCGAACGTATAGTCGACACGATCGGCGCGCGCACCCAACGCCGCACGGCTCGATATCGCGATGAGCGCGTTGGTGATCGGCTGCTCAATCGTGTCGCGCTCACTGGTCGGCGCATACCTGCAGCCAAGCTCTCGCTTCCGGCGTTGGCGATTCTGCTGGCAATCGGGGGCGCGCTAGTCGCGCTGATCTTCGCGCCGAGCTAGAGCGCTGTCGATCGCCGCACGATTGTAAGAATGATTGCGCGCGGTACTTTCGCTAGGTCCATAGGAGAGGCTAACCTTACTTCGGCGCGCCCGGCGCCATCCCTCCACAGATCTGGACACCACGATGCGTTTGACCCGTTCCGCCCGCGCGATTACAGCTCTCGCTGTCGCCTCGGCCCTTCTCCTCACCGGTTGCTCGACGGTGGTCGACGACCCGGCCGAGGCCGAGGGTGCCGCCTCAGACGCCTTTCCCGTGACCCTCGAGCACATTTACGGCGAGACGACCATCACCGAGAAGCCCGAGCGCGTTATCACTATCGGCTGGAACGCACAGGATGTTTCGGTAGCCCTCGGCGTTGTGCCCGTTGCAATCACAGACTTCACCTGGGGCACCGTCGACAAGTACCTCCCGTGGTTTGTTGAAGAAGTAGACGCCCTCGACGCCGAGTTGCCCGAGATTCTGACAATGTCGGATGCCGGAGAGTACGACTATGAGCAGATCCTTGCCTTGGAGCCCGACGTCATTCTCGCCCCGCATTCCGGGGTGACAGAGGAGGAGTACAAGCGCCTCACTGAGATTGCGCCGACCGTGGCCTATGACAAGGTCGCCTGGGGAGCCGACTGGCAAGACGTCACCCGCACTGTCGGCGCCGCTCTCGGCCAGTCAGAAAAGGCCGAAGAGCTGCTGACCGAAACAAACGCGATAATCGACGCCCACGCCGCTGACCACCCCGAGTTCGAAGACGCGACCGTTGCTTACGGCTGGGCGTGGGTTGAGGGGGATCCCGCGCTCGGGTTCTACATGCAGTCGGACGCGCGCGAGATTCTTCTCGAACAGCTCGGCTTCCAGCCCTCGGCGAAGGTCGCCGAGCTCTCGAAAGACGCAACCGAGTTCTACGAGTACGTGAGCCTCGAAGAGCTCGATACGGTGGACGCTGATCTCTACGTCGCCTGGTCGAACTCGCAGGAGGAGTACGACGCGATGCTCAAGAATCCCCTCGTTGCCGACTGGGCTCCGATCGCCGATGGCAATGTCTACATGATGACAACGCAGGAACTCGGCTGGGCCTCAAGCCAGCCGTCGGTGCTCAGCATCCCGTTCTCGCTCGACATTATTGTGCCGGAGCTCGCAGCTGTCCTCGCCGACTAAAAAAGCCGCGACCGGCCCGACCGGCCCGACCGGCACGGCCGCGACCGAACGCTTCGACAAGCCAGCAGGGGTGCGTGCGCGCACCCCTGCTGGCCGTCATGCCCGCAACGCCGCAGGGTTGGTGGTTCTCCTCGTGGCACTGCTGGCTATCTGCGTGCTCAGCGTTCTCGTCGGGGCTCGCGACATGGCAATCGGCGATGTTCTTCGTGCGCTTTTTGTCTTCGATGGCTCGACCGAGCATCTTGTGGTGTGGGAATCGCGGGTACCGCGCACCCTCATTGGTCTTGTTGTTGGCCCCGCGCTGGGTGTGTGTGGCGCCCTCATCCAGGCGTTCACCCGTAATCCGCTCGCCGACCCCGGAATTCTCGGCGTCAACGCCGGCGCTGCCTTCGCCGTGACCCTCGCGATCGGGCTACTGGGAATCACCGACCCGACCGGATACGTGTGGTTTGCGATGCTCGGCGCCTTTGCGGTGACTGTCGTCGTCTACGTTCTCGGCACAACGGGGCGCTCGGGCGCGACTCCAGAGAAGCTCACTCTCGCGGGCGTCGCTGTCGGGGCTGTGCTCGGGGGAGTGGGAGCGTCGATCACGCTCAAGAACCGCGAAGCGTTCGATGAGGTGCGATTTTGGGGAGTTGGCTCGATCGGTGGTCGCTCGGCCGAGATCCTGCTCACGATCGGCCCGTTTATTCTCGTCGGGCTCGTCATTGCCGTCGCGGTCTCACGGTCGCTCAACGCGATAGCCCTGGGCGATGAGCTCGGTCGCACCCTCGGCGCGCGCATCGGCACAACGCGCGTTCTGACAATTCTTGCTGTCACTCTTCTCGCTGGCGGTGCTACCGCAGTTGCCGGGCCGATTGCGTTCGTCGGTCTTATGGTGCCGCACGCCGTCCGCTGGTTCACCGGCCCCGACCAACGTTGGGTTATTCCGTACTCGATGGTTGCGGCGGCCATCCTGCTTCTTATCTCGGATGTCGCGGCCCGCGTCATTTTGCCGTCGGGCGAGTTGCGCGTGGGAATTATGACCGCTGTCGTCGGCGCCCCCGTGCTCATCATTCTCGCGCGCAGACGAAAGGCACACGGGCTGTGAGCGTCGACTTTGGCCGCGCCACGATTGTGCTGCGCTCGAGGGGAGGCGCGACATCCGTACGCCTCGATCGACGTTCGGTATTTGTCGTTGTGGCACTCATCGTTGTGCTGCTCGGCGTGACGGCGGCGACGCTCGCTATAGGCACCTCGCAACTCACCCTGCTTGAGGTGTGGAACGCGCTCTTCGGCCAGACCGACTCCCGCACGCGCATGATTGTGCTCGAGTGGCGGCTTCCACGATTGCTGTTTGCGGTTCTGTGCGGCGTCGCGCTCGCGATCAGCGGGGCGATCTTTCAGTCGATCACACGCAATCCACTGGGTAGTCCCGACGTCATTGGTTTTGACGCCGGCGCGTACACGGGCGCGCTGTTCGTCATGCTGGTCGTGGGCAGCGGGTCGTACTCGGCAATCGCCGGCGGATCGCTCGTTGGTGGCCTCGGCACTGCCGCGATCGTCTACCTACTTGCCTATCGCAGGGGAGTCGAGGGCTTCCGTCTTATCATCGTGGGCATCGGGGTGGGAGCTCTTCTCTCGTCGCTAAACACCTACCTGCTGCTCATCGTCGACGTGAACAAGGCGATTGTGGCCTCGGCGTGGGGTGCGGGGTCGCTCAACGCGCTCGGTTTCGAGCAGTTAGTTCCGTTTGTGCTGCTTCTCGCGTTGCTGCTTCCCGCTGTGGCAGCGGTGGCCCCCGGACTCTCGCAAGCCGAGCTCGGTGACGACGCGGCGCGCGCTCTCGGCAGTCACGTCGAGCGCAATCGCTTGCTGGGCACGATCATCGCCGTGGCGCTCACCGCGCTTGTCACTGCCGCGGCTGGCCCGATCTCATTTATCGCCCTCGTCGCGCCCCAGATCGCTCAACGACTCACCGGTTCGGCGGGCCTGGGTCTGGTGACTTCTGCCGCAGTCGGCGGCACCCTTTTGGCCGCCGCCGACTTCGCGGCTCAGCGCATCGCGCTGCCCGTTGGCCTCGTCACTGTTTCGGTTGGCGGGCTCTACCTCATCTGGCTTCTCACTCGGGAGTATCGAAAATCATGACTGGCGCAGCTCTCGACTCTCAGGGTGTAACGCTCGGCTACGGCAAGCGCACGATCAGCTCAAACCTGTCGGCACACATTCCCGCCGGATCCTTCACCGCGGTGATCGGGCCGAACGCGAGCGGCAAGTCGACTCTGTTGCGTGCCCTCGCGCGGCTCATCGCGCCCTCGGCGGGTTCCGTGCTTCTCGACGGCCGCGACCTCACGACCTTCAGCACAAAGGAGCTCGCCCGCACCCTCGGCCTTCTGCCGCAGACATCGATCGCGCCCGACGGAATCCGCGTCGCCGATCTCGTCGGTCGCGGGCGCTATCCGCACCAGGGTGCTTTCGACCGTTGGTCGGTGCGTGACGAGGAGGCCGTGGCTGCGGCGATGGATGCAACGGGCGTGACGGATCTCTCGGGGCGCCTTGTCGACGAGCTCTCGGGCGGCCAGCGCCAGCGTGTCTGGGTCGCGATGGTGCTTGCTCAACAGACAAACGTTCTGCTGCTCGACGAACCGACGACTTTTCTCGATATCGCCCACCAGCTCGCGGCACTCGAACTGTTCCAGGATCTCAATCGTGACCACGGGCATACCCTCGTCGCTGTGCTGCACGACCTCAACCAGGCGGCGCGCTACGCAACCCACATCATCGCGATGGCCGACGGCGCGATCATTGCAAGCGGTGCGCCCGCGGATGTGATCACGGTAGACATCATCGAGAGTGTTTTTGATATTCGGTGCAGGGTCATCGACGATCCGGAGTCGGGCACACCGATGGTGATTCCACTCGCACGCTCCTAAAGCTGTCGCGCCGCACAACATCCTGTGAGACCTGAATGTCTACTGGACGCCCGCTGATCGTAAGCGGAAGGTTGAATCATGACTGAATCAACACCTCGCGAATCGACACTGACCGCCCTCGCTCTCGTCTGCACCCTCAAGACCTCGCCAGAAGACTCAAGCTCAGAACTCCTCGCGACGCAGATTCTTGATGAGCTCGCGACGCACGGTGTGACCGGTTCATCGTTGCGCGTCGTGGACTTCTCGGTCGCCCATGGCGTGACAATCGACGAGGGCGAGGGTGATGAGTGGCCGAGCATCCGTGCCCGCATTCTTGCCGCCGACATCCTCGTTGTCTCGACCCCAACCTGGGTCGGCCAGCTCGCCAGCCCCGGCGTTCAGGTGCTCGAGCGACTCGACGCTGAGCTCGCCGAAACCGACGACAAGGGCCGCCCGAGCATGTACGACAAGGTTGCAGTGGTCGGTGTTGTCGGCAACGAAGACGGCGCGCACCACATTGTGTCGCAGCTCTTCCAGGGGCTCGGCGACCTCGGCTTTACGATTCCCGCTCAGGGCTCGACCTATTGGAACGACGTGGCGATGGGCGGCCGCGACTACAACTCGCTCGACGAGACTCCGAAGTCGGTAGCCGACGCCACACAGGCACTCGCTGCCAATGCCGCGCACCTCGCCCAGTCGCTCAAGACCGCGCCGTACCCCGCTTGACCCCACCGCGCGCTTAAACTCGGGGGATGCGCGATCGCCGACGTTCTGACTGGGTCTGGTTTGTAGCGATCGGCCTCGTCGCCGGTTTTCTCTCCGGCCTCTTTGGCGTCGGCGGCGGCATCCTTATAGTTCCCGCGCTGGTTCTGCTCGCGGGCTTCGAGCAGAAGCGCGCTGCGGGCACATCGCTCGCGGCGATTGTGCCGACGTCGCTCGTGGGCGTCGGCAGCTACGCGATCAACGGCCACGTCGACTGGCTCGCGGCGCTGTTGCTCGCGGCGGGAGCGATTGGCGGTGCGCAAGTGGGGAGCCTTCTTCTCGATCGGTTGCCCCGACGCGCCATCCAATGGGCATTTATTGGTTTTATCGTCGTAGTAATCATCTCGCTGTTCCTTGTCATTCCCTCGCGTGAGGCCGATGTGCACATCACGCTAGCCAGTGGCGCGGGGCTCGTGGTGCTGGGTGTCGTCGTTGGTGTACTGTCAGGCATCCTCGGCATCGGGGGAGGAGTAATCATCGTTCCGATGCTTGTGCTTCTCTTCGGTGCGAGTGACCTCGTGGCAAAGGGCACCTCGCTGCTCGTTATGGTTCCGACAGCGATTTCGGGAACCATCGGCAATACCGTTCGCAAGAACGTCGACCTTCCCGCGGCGATAGTTGTTGGTCTCGCGGCCTGCACAACGACGGCGCTCGGTGCTCTCGTGGCCGGCGTTATTTCGCCGCTGACTGCCAACGTCCTCTTCGCGATCTTCCTTGCGGGCGTCGCCGCGCAGCTCATCACAAAGGCGCTGAGGCAGCGCTAAATTCGGCGACCCCAAATGTTCACCCTGGGGCTACGCGGCAGACACTCGGCACTGTGAGGGTGGCCTCTGCCCGTCTTGCTGCCCGAAGGATCAAGTGTCGCTCGATATTCCGCGCTCGCTCACCACTCTTCGTGACCCCGCGGATGTCGCATTCCGAGGCGTTGCGCGCGGCGGCGGCATCATCGTTCTCACGATCATGTCGCTCGTTGGCGTTTTTCTCGCCTTCCGCGCGGCTCAGGCGCTGTCGGTCGGGGCAGGGCCCCGCCAATTACACCGTCACCGACGTGCGCTACACGGGTGATGCCCTTCCGGCGCCGATGGGGGCGGGTGAAGGGCGCCTCACGCTCGTGAGTGCAGCGGGCATTCCGTTTATGCCCGACTCGATAGTGCGCGTCGACGCGAAGCTCACCTCGACGGCGCAAGAGAGCCCCGGCAAGGTTGTTGGATACCCGGCGCTCGACGAGAGCGAGCTCACGATGGCGGGCGACACGAGCGCCCTGCCACTGCTTGTCCTCGGCATCATCCTTTTGTTTGCGTCGCTCGGCCTCTTTACTCTCAGTCGACGCTACTGGGGTCGCTGGCAGACCTGGATCGTCGCAGTTCCCGTGCTTATTGCCGTCGGCGGTTTCTGCGCTCAGCAGGTCGCTGTGCTGCTTCCCAACCTGATTTAGACGAACGTGCACAAAGAAGAGGAAACCCAGATGATCGAATCGACCGAGACTGCTCCGCTCACCGACGCGGTTGAACTCACCGACTTCGACACGGCGATGCTCGCCGGCGACGAGGTTGCGACGAAGCAGATCGACGTTCCGTCGCTCGCAACCCTCCACGCGCGAAACATTTCGGCGTGGTTCGGCGATCACAAGGTTCTCGACCGCGTATCGCTCGAGATGCCCGCGGGAAAGGTCACCGCGCTCATCGGCCCGTCGGGTTGTGGCAAAAGCACGTTCCTGCGCACCCTCAACCGTATGCACGAGCTTGTGCCCTCCGCCTCGCTCGCGGGTGAGGTGCTTCTCGACGGCACCGACATCTACGACGCTGGCCGTCGTATCACGCAGGCGCGTCGCGACATCGGAATGGTCTTCCAGAAGCCCAACCCGTTCCCTGCCATGAGCATCTACGACAACGTCGTTGCGGGAATCGCCCTCACCGGCATCAAGATCGGCAAGTCAGAAAAGGCAGACCTCGTCGAGGAGTCGCTGCTCAAGGCCGGTCTCTGGAACGAGGTCAAAGATCGCCTTCGCCAGGCCGGCGGCGGGCTCTCCGGTGGCCAGCAGCAGCGCCTCTGCATCGCGCGCTCACTCGCTGTCAAGCCGCGCATCCTGCTGATGGACGAGCCCTGCTCCGCCCTCGACCCGACCTCAACGCGACGCATCGAACAGACGATCATGGAGCTGTCGACCGACGTCACGATCGTCATCGTCACGCACAACATGCAGCAGGCGCAGCGGGTCTCTGACCAGTGCGCGTTCTTCCTCGCCGAAGCCGGAACCCCTGGTCAGATCGTCGAGCACGGCCCGACCGACGTGATGTTCGAATCCCCGCGCGATAGCCGCACCTTCGACTACGTCAATGGTCGCTTCGGATAACTCGTTCTTGCCCCGAATGGATGTCGCGCCTGCAGCCTAAGCGCGGCCCGGGTTGAGCGGTGCTGCAGGTGCCACCGGCTTGGGTGAGATCTCTGCGAGCCAACCCGCCATGCGCTGTGTACCTGCGCTCGTGCCGAGTTCGTGGCGCAGTTCGGGGGTGCGCCAGTAGAACTGCAGAGCGGTGTGCGTGAGCACGGGCGACGCGTCAAAGATGCGCACGTTGAAGCTGCGGCTAATCGCGCCCGTTTCGATCTGCAGAACGGGTATAGGCGCGTGACGGGCGCCGCCTGACGTCACGAATGTTGCGGCAATGCCGGTGATCTCTTCCCAGGTGTACTCGCTGCTTTCGCCTGCAACGAGGCGGTTAGCGATTCCGTGCTCGCCCAGAGTGAACCCGTGCAGACGCGGCCAGCCAGTGCCTTTTGTCTGGGTAATGATCGATCGGATGGCGCCGACGATGAAAAACAGGCCGAGCAGGCCGGTTGCGGCAGCCATGACCCAAAGTGCGATTGTTGCTGTCGGCGCTTCGTTGTACTCGGCCGCACCGAACTGCGTCATCCATGCAGCAACAGCTATGCAGCCGCCGCCGAGAATGGCAAAGGTCGCAACCATGGGCCACGGCACCGGTCGAAACTTGACGAAGTGAACCCAGTCGTCTGGGGGCGGGGTGATCGCCTTCGTCATCACAACCGCGTTTGCGATGCGCATCGGCTTGAGCGACGTAATTCCGTTCTGCCCCAGCGCCCAGGAGATGAACGCAAAAGCACCGAAGGCGAGAGTACCGAACAGCCCCGCCGACCAGTTGCCGCTCCTGGCGATTGTGACGAGTGAGAGGCCCGAGAGCGACCCGAAGACAATGAGGGCGGTTCTGATGCGCGGGGCGGTGCGACCGTTTACCCAGCCATCGGGAACGGAGAACGGTAGCTGAGGCATTGTCTGAGACTAGCGCGCTGCACTAGCGTCGTGACCAGGCGCGCGACTAGCGGGGGAGTTCGATGTCAGATCAGGTGCTCAGCTATGCGGGCGCTTCTCGGTTGAGCACTATCGGCGCCACGTCGACGCTCGAACTCACGAGCGCGGGCGGGGTGCAGCGCTACAGCGCGCCGTTCTTTTTTGACGGATTCGTCGACAACGCCGAGATCGTCGCAGCGGCTCTGTTGATCGTGGGGCGGGTTGCGCGCACGCGTTTCTACGTTCCGCCGAGTATGGTCGCCGCCGCGCTTAGAGCAGCAGACCCGGTCGTTACGAGCACGCCCGACGGCCTACGCTTCGAATCGTTTAGCCCGTGCGCGGGCGTCTACGCGCGACTCGATCTCGACGCCGAGTCTGTCGACACCTCGGTCGTCGCCCTCGGGGTGACCAACGTCGATTTCAACCCACAGATGCGCGCACTGCTCGCGAGCGTTGTGGGCGGCGAACCAATGCGGTTGACAGTTGGAAACGGTGACTTGACGATCGCCACTCTCGACACCACGGTGACAGAAAAGAAAGTACCTCTGCCCGAGCGGTGGCTTCGCAGTTTTGCGGAGGCGCAGGTCGTGGCGCGAGGCTGCTCAAGAAGTCTGACACTCGACGCGAGTGAGGCACGGCGATTTGTGAGCGGACTCCCGCGATCGACGTCGACGAAAAACGTTATGTGGGCCACCGAAGCGGGCCGAGGACTACGACTGGCGAGCAGCCCGTCGGCGGCATCTGTCGCACTCGCGGGCGCGGAACGGCTTCGAGTCATCGAACCGATTATGCGCTTCGCAAACGGGGTTCGTGCTTATGGAGGCAACCCTGCGAGCACCGCGAGCTTTTGGCAGGTGAACCTTCCCATGGGGCGCCTTGTTATTGGCCTGAGCCCCGAAAAGAGTCGCGGTTTCTCAGGCGAGGGTCAATTGCTCGATGACCTCGTTGACGCGAACAATGATGACGATGTTGAAGTGGTGCTAGCGCAACTCGACTTCGAATCGCGGCTCGACTCGCAGTCCTTCGGCCGTGCGGTCGGGCTCCCCGCTCACCGCCTCAGTACCGCACTCGCTACCCTCGCCTCGCAAGGCCAGGTGGGTTACGACCTGCATACCGCGTCGTATTTTTACCGGCCGCTGCCTTACGAATCCGAACTACTCGAGCAGTTGCATCCACGAATCGCCGGAGCCCGGGCATTGGTCGAGGCCGGATCTGTTGTCTGGGGCGAGGACGCGACTGCGACGGTGACTTCGAAAGGTGTCTCGTATCGCGTGCGGTTGTCGACGCCCGATCGACTCACGGCGACCTGTACCTGCGCGTGGTACGGCAAGCACCGTGGGGATCGCGGAGCCTGCAAGCACGTTCTGGCCGCGAAACTCGCGCGGGCGGACGAGGAGTGACCGAGTTTGACGACCGTGTGTCGCGCATCTTTCCTGGCATGTGGCGGGAGCGCGTCAATTTTGATCCACAGAAGTTTGCTGACCTCGCCGACACGATCGTTACCGAGCTCGGGCCCGTTGTCGATTCCATCGACGGCGATAGGGTGATTCGCGAGGCCGCCGCGAACCAGGGGAATGGCGACGCGGGCACCTCCGTGCTTGTGCTCGAAGCCGTTGGTCTTATCGACCTCGACCACACACCAGACGCTTATGTTTTCGCGCATCAAACGTCGCTCCAGATTGCCGGTGCGAGTGACTTTATTCTCGACACTAACCCGAAATTCGCCGAAGAAACCTTCTGGCGATTCTTCGAAATTGCGAGCGTTGGAGAGCTCTCGATAAGAAATGTCGATCGTTTTTCAACCAAGTGGGACACCAGGATTGTGGATTGGGTCGCCACCGGCAGACTCCCTCGCGACCGCGTTCTCGCGGGTTGTCTCGACGCCCTCAACCGTGACTTTGGCGGTCACACGTCTGGCTGGTACTCGGCTCTCTTCGCTCAGCTGAAACCCTCCGTCGAGGAGCTCGCACCGCTCGAGAGCAATATCCGTCGACTGCTTGGGTCGTCGGTGGGGGCTACTTCAACACTTGCAGTAGCGGCGTGCAGGCGACTGGATCGCGCTGGACTCCTTGATGTTGAGGCGTTCGTCGCTGCGGCCGGGGGAGCGCTGCACGGAACGAAGGCGTCAGCGCTGACAATTCTCGCTATCGCAGAAGACAGCGATGCTGAGTTCTTGTATACGGTGGCCCTTCAACATCCGCACCGCGACGTTCAGTTGGCCGCCGCGAAGTGGCTTATCGACAAAGGGTTGTCGGCAATCGTCGAGTCGTCTCGAGCGGCTATCGCGCCCTCTGTATTTGTGACCGTCGGGCTATCGCCCGAACCCATAGAACTCGAGCCGCACGAACCGGTCGAGCGAGTCTGGCCTCCGCTCGTTGTCTGGCCCAATGACGAGATTGTGGAGCGACTCGCGATACTGCTCGAAGACGCGACAGAGCCGATCGAGGTCGAGAACGGTTTGCGAACCCTGGCTCTCACCGAAGACTTCGACTCGCTCGCGCCGCTTGCCAAGGCGGCGCAGCGTGCAGTCCGCCGTGCGGAGAGCTATCCCAACGAAGGCGCGAGCATCAGCGCACTGATCGGCGTGATTGTGCTTGCAGCAGCGGGAATCGATCACGGTCCAGGGACCTCCCGTCTCATTGACCTCTACCCGCCGCTCGTCTATTCGCGATTCAACGAGGTTCGCGAGCGCGTCTTGCGCCGCGATGCGCCCCACGTGCTTCTCGCCACTCCCATCGACAGCGCTGGCTGGGTGCGACCCATTGATCTTGCGGCGCGAATCACAGACGACATTTGGTCTGCCGACCTCACCGCAGCGTTGCTTCGACTTTCTCCTGATGGTCGTGCTGACGCCCGCGCGGCATTGCCGGGACACCTGCCACGCGAGGTCGCGGCCGTCGTCGCCTTCGCGCTTGGTGGCAAGGCGGGCAAGATCCGCACCCCGCAGTGGTGGGTTGCCGCCGCACAGTCGCTCGACCCGCGCGCCGATCACAAGGCGCTGATCTCCGCCAAGCTCGGGCGCCGCGGTCAGGGACGACCTGTCTCCGCGAGGCTGATTGCCGAGTACACGCTCAATTCCGCTGCTGACCGTGCGAAGTACCGTGACCTCGCGGTCGGCTTATGGAAAGTCAGGTTCGACGCCGGAGAGAAGTTCTTTAGGGCACCGAAACATCCGATCGACCAGCCGACGGTTTTTCAGCCACAGACCAAAAGTTGGTGGGAGCTGAGCACTGCATTTGTGACGCTCAACTCTGACGTCGCAGCGTTTATTGGGCTGACGTGGCCGAGTTCTACCGAGGTCGTTGCCTATTCGGGCATGAGGGCGATCGTCAGTCGCAGTATCTACGGCGAAGTGGGACACGCTGCCGAGGCGACTCTCTCGGCTATCAATGCGAGCCCCGGAGAGATCGGTGAGCTTGGTCGCACGGCAATCGTTCTCTCGCTCTCCGGAAAGGACGTTCCGCTCCGACGGCAGGCGGCAGAAGTGTTTATTGATGTGGTTCCGGCGCGCGCGACTGTCGAAGAGGTTGCCGCGACACTTTCGTCACTCATCGGTCTTTGCACCCTGACGCGGTTGGCTGATTCGTTCGCCGATGCTGCGGGGCTATCCTCTTCGGCGGCACGGACTGTGACCGATCTGCTCATCGTGACGTTGCCAACGATCCCGCGAGAGACGACGGGCCTCGCGAGCCTACTTTCGCTGCTGGACGACGAATTGTTGCGCTCCGGTCGTGCCACCGACGACACTGCGCTCCGCCACTATCTCGGTGGCTTCACCGGAGTATCAAAGGCCACGAAGTCCGCGAAGGCGATGCTCGGCCGTTAGCTACCGCGGCCGCGGCGCGGGCGGCGGCGGGATCTCTTTGGCCGCGATGATGTCGGCGAGAGCGATGGTCTCGAGTCCGCGGGCTGTTGCGATGACAACGTGGGTCTCGTTGCGCGCGCTCACGTAGCCGAGCGCGTCGGTCGCCGCGAACTCGGAAGCGTGCAGGGCGTGCCGGATGACAACGCGCGTTCCCTCGGGGTGGGCGAACATCACCAGGAGCCCGGCTTGTAGTCCTTGAGGAAGACGCCGAAGAGGTCTTCCCCTGCCTCGCCGCGCACGATCGGGTCGTACACGCGAGCCGCGCCGTCCACGAGATCCAAGGGGGCGTGGAAGCCCTCCTCGGCAAGCCGCACCTTGGTGAAGTGGGGGCGCTCGTCGGTGATCCAGCCGGTGTCGACGGCGGTCATCAGAATGTTGTCGCTCTCGAACATCTCGCGCGCACTCGTGCGAGTGAGCATGTTGAGAGCTGCCTTCGCCATGTTGGTGTGCGGGTGGCCCGGCCCCTTGTAGCCGCGACCAAAGACGCCCTCCATTGCCGAGACGTTGACGACGTAGGTGCGGCGTGCGGTTGACGATGCCATCGAGGGGCGCAGTTTCGAAACGAGCAAAAACGGTGCCGTCATGTTGGCGAGCTGAACCTCAAGCATCTCGAGCGGTTCGACCTGGTCAACGTGCTGCGTCCACGAGTTGATGTGGTTCTCGTCGGGAACGAGCCCGCCCGCGTCGATCGCAGTTCCCGCCGCGAGGCGCTCGAGCGAGCTGGATCCGGCAGCCATCGCCTCGGCAGTGAGCTCGTCGGCCGTGCGCGCTGCTGCGGCGAGAATTGGATGGCTCGTTACCGACTGTGCGAGGGCGAGCGGATGCGCGTCGTTGGTGTGACCGAAGGTCACCAGCTCAGGCAGCGGGCCGTCGGGTAGCGGCGCCAGCTCGGCGTCGACGAGCGGTTTGTAGGCGCCGGGGGACCGGCGCACCGTCTGGGCGGCATTGTTGATGAGGATGTCGAGCGGCCCGGCCGCGGCGACGTCGTCGGCGAGACCGATGACCTGCGCGGGGTCACGCAGGTCGATGCCCACGACCTTGAGGCGGTGAATCCACTCGGCAGAATCGGGCAGTGCGGTGAACCGGCGCACGGCATCCCGGGGAAAGCGTGTGGTGATCGTTGTGTGCGCGCCATCGCGCAGCAGACGCAGAGCGATGTACATGCCAATCTTCGCGCGGCCGCCGGTGAGCAGCGCGCGCTTGCCGGTCAGGTCGGTGCGGGCGTCGCGCTTCTCATGGCTCATTGCCGCGCAATCCGGGCAGAGCTGGTGGTAGAAGGCGTCGACGATTGTGTACTGCTGCTTGCAGATGTAGCACGAGCGTGGCTTGATGAGCTCGCCAGCCGTCGGCGAGGCAGCGCGGGTGGCGAGCGGGATGCCGCGCGTCTCGTCATCGATACGGTCGGGCGCGCCGGTAGCGGTCGCCGCTACAACAGCGCGATCGGCGTCGGCAATGCGGGCGCGCTTCTCGAGACGGCCGACGCGCTTGACGTCTTTGAACATCTTCGCGGTCGCCTGGCGCACGGTGACGAAGTTGGGGTCGTCATCTTCGAGGTGCGCGAGCTTGGCGAGGGTACGCAGGGTGGCCTCGAGGTCGGCGGCATCGATTGTTACGGGCTCGACTGCGGCATCGTCTGCGTCGGGAAGGTCGGAAGAAGGCACACAAGATTCTAACGATGTGAGAATCTTGTCTCGTGCCCTACAAGATTCTGCTCGACTGTGACCCCGGCCTCGACGACGCGCTTGCCATTCTTCTCGCGCACGGTGACCCCGACATCGACCTCGTGGGCATCACGACTGTCGGCGGCAACGTGGGCATCGCCAACACAACAAAAAACGCGCTCGAGTTGCGGGAGTACCTCGGCTTCGAGAAGGTTCCCGTCTCCGCGGGAGCCGGCTCGCCACTTGTACGACCGACGCGAAACGCCTCGCACGTGCACGGCGAGGGTGGCATGGGAACCGTGAGTCTTCCCGCGGCGAGGCTCGCGACATCCACCGATCATGCTGTTGATTTCATCATCGACACCGTGCGCGCGCAGCCGAGTGCTATCCACCTTGTTGCGACGGGCCCGCTGACCAACATCGCCCTCGCGCTCGAGAAAGACCCGGGCATCGCCCGCCTCGTCGCGAGTTTCACGATCATGGGCGGGTCGTTTACCCGCGGTAACGCGACTCCCGCCGCGGAGTTCAATATCTACGCAGACCCCGAGGCCGCGAAGATCGTCTTCGACGCCGACTGGAACGTTGTGATGGTCGGCCTCGATCTCACTCTTCAGGCGCAGGCCAACGGTGCTGTAATCGAGCGCTTTAGGAAGCTGGGGGAGCTCGCCGAAGAGCTCATCATTCCGCTCGCGACCCACTGGGTGAACCCGCACGACGACGACTGGAACGGGCAGGCGGTGCACGACGTCGTTGCGGTGGCCTGCGTGACCCGCCCCGATCTTTTTGCGAGCCGCCGCGCGCGTGTTGAGGTCGAGACGCGCGGCGAGCACACCGAGGGTATGACGGTCGTTGATTTCAACTCGCCCAACCCGAACGCGACGGTTCCGGTGACGCTCGACGTTAACGGCTTCTGGGCCTACGTCGAGACTGCGTACGGGCGGGTCGCGGCTGCCCGCTAATCCTTCGGGATCACCAGCACAACGAGCACGCTGATCCAGAAGATAACGAGGCACACGATCGCGAGGCCGCGGATGACCGACATCCACCGCGGCATGTCACCGTCGACCTTGATGAGACCGATCGACGGCGGGCCGTTCCAGGTCGCACGAATTGGTACAGACGCCTCGGTTGCCCTGCTGCGCCCCTCGTAGGCGAGCACCGCCGAATACTGGAGCAGGTAGTAGAGGCTCCACGCCGAGACGCCGACACCCATCGCGATGAATATCGGGGTGAGGGGTGACGCGAAGAAGATCACCAGCGCGAGGCCGGCCAGCCCCACGCCGATCATGATGCCGATGGGGGCGAAGTCGCGTGAGGTGTCCACTCGCTCATCCTACGTAGGGCAGTATCGAGAGCATGAGTCTTCTCGATGCCGCACCCAGTCCGTGGGATCCGGATGCCGCGTTCGACGGCTTTGCCGACTGGGCATCCGGTCGCGGCCTGAAGCTCTACCCCGCACAGGAGGAGGCGATTCTCGAGATCGTCTCCGGCTCCAACCTCATCCTGTCGACGCCCACGGGAACGGGTAAGTCGCTCGTTGCGATCGGCGCCCACTTCGCGGCACTCGCGCAGGGCAAGCGCACCTATTACACCGCACCGATCAAGGCACTCGTGAGTGAGAAGTTCTTTGCGCTCGTCGACATCTTCGGCGCCGAGAACGTCGGAATGGTCACGGGCGACTCGAGTGTCAACGGCGACGCCCCCATCATCTGCTGCACGGCCGAGATTCTCGCGAACGTGGCTCTGCGCGGGGGCGAAGAAACCGAGGTCGACCAGGTCGTTATGGACGAGTTCCATTTTTACGCCGATGCCGACCGAGGCTGGGCGTGGCAGGTTCCGCTGCTGACGCTGCCGCGAGTGCAGTTCATACTGATGTCGGCCACGCTGGGCGACGTCTCGCGTATTGCCGACGATCTCACGACGCGCACCGGGCGCGAGACCGCGGTAGTCACGGGTGTCGAACGCCCTGTTCCGCTCAGCTATACCTACGCGACGACGCCCGTGCACGAGACCGTCGAAGACCTTCTCGCGACGAACCAGGCTCCCGTGTACATCGTGCACTTCTCACAGCTCGCGGCGCTCGAGCGCGCCCAGGCGCTGACGAGCGTCAAGATCATCACTCGCGAGCAGCGTGACGAGATCGCCGAGGCGATCGGGTCATTCCGCTTTACGACGGTGTTCGGGCAGACCCTGTCACGCCTCATCCGCTCGGGCATCGGTGTTCATCACGCGGGCATGCTGCCAAAGTACCGTCGCCTCGTCGAACAACTCGCGCAGCAGGGCCTTCTGCGTGTCATCTGTGGCACCGACACCCTCGGCGTGGGAATCAACGTTCCGATTCGCACGGTGCTGCTCACGGCGCTCACCAAATTCGACGGCGTTCGGATGCGACAGCTCACCGCTCGCGAATTCCACCAAGTCGCGGGCCGGGCTGGTCGTGCTGGCTACGACACTGCCGGCACAGTCGTCGCCCAAGCGCCCGAGCACGAGGCGGAGAATGCGCGACTCGTTGCCAAGGCCGGGGATGACCCCAAGAAGCTCAAGAAGGTCGTGCGCAAGAAGGCTCCCGAGGGATTTGTCTCGTGGGGCGAGCCCTCGTTCACCCGTCTCATCAACGCAGAGCCCGAGACACTCACGCCGCACATGCGTGTGACGCACTCGATGATCCTTAACGTGATCGGCCGGGGCGACTCGTCGAAGAACGGCGCCTTCGCCGACATGCGCGACCTCATCTTCGGCTCGCACGACTCATGGAAGGCGCAGCTCGGCATGGCCCGCACGGCGCTCTCGATCTACCGCACTCTGCGCGCGGCCGGGATCGTCGAACAGCACGTTGTGCCCGTCAGCCTGCCCGGCTCCGATGATGACGACCTCGTCAGCTGGGACGACACGATCGACATTCGCCTCACCGTCGACCTGCAGCCCAACTTCGCCCTCAATCAACCGCTGTCGCCGTTTGCGCTCGCCGTATTCGAGCTGCTTGACCCCGAGTCACCGAGCTACGCGCTCGACATGATCTCGATTCTCGAGTCGACGCTCGACGACCCGAGGCCGATTCTGTCGCAGCAGCAGTTTCTTGCGCGGGGCGAGGCCGTTGCATCCATGAAGGCCGAAGGCATCGAGTATGACCAGCGGATGGAGCTCCTCGAAAACGTCACCTGGCCGAAGCCGCTCGAAGAGCTGCTGAACGCGAGCTTCGAGCAGTACAGCGCGACGCAGCCCTGGGTCGCAGAGTTCGAGCTCAAGCCCAAGAGCGTTGTGCGCGACATGTACGAGCGCGCGATGACCTTCGCCGACTACGTGGGCTACTACAAGGTCGCGCGCAGCGAGGGGCTCGTTCTGCGCTACCTCTCTGACGCTTATCGCGCCGTTCGCCAGACCGTTCCCGACGAGGCCAAGACCGAAGAGCTGCTCGACCTCATCGAGTGGCTCGGAGAACTTGTGCGCCAGGTCGACTCGAGCCTTCTCGACGAGTGGGAACAGCTCATCAACCCGACGGCTCCCGGCGAGGTGGCGGTTCTGCCACCCGAGCCGCCCTCGGTAGTCACCAACACGCGAGCCTTCCGAGTGCTCGTGCGCAACGAACTGTTCCGCCGGGTGCAGCTCGCGGCCCTCGACAAGGTCGAAGAGCTCGTCGAGCTTGACCCCGATATCGACTGGGATGACGCGCTGGAGAAGTACTACGCCGAGTACAACGACATCGGAACGGACTCAGACGCTCGAAGCGCGGCAATGCTCACTGTGACCGAGGGTGCTGCGGTCTGGACCGTTCGCCAGGTCTTCGCCGACCCGGAGGGTGACCACGACTGGGGCATCACGGCGACCGTCGACCTCGCCGAATCGGCGGAGCTGGGGGTTGCGGTCGTGAAGGTGCTGTCGGTGGGGCCGTTCGGCCAGTAGCCGGTAGTCGAGCTTGTCGAGACCACATCGAGCGAAGCCGAGATGTGCAGTGGATTTCGATACGGCCGTGGCCGGCCTACTCAATCAACGACAGTCTTGTTGGTTGAGTAGGAGCGCCAGCGACGTATCGAAACCTGGTGGGTTTCGACTCCGCTCAATCAACGACAGCGGACGGGGTACTCAATCAGCGACCGGGCCGAGGTGCGCTCGCAGAAACTCGTTGTCGAACTTGCCCGCCGGGTCGAAGCGCGATCGCAACTCGAGAAAGTCGTCGAAGCGCGGGTAGGTCTCTGGCGCGAGCCGGGTGAACACCTTGCCCCAGTGCGGGCGCGCGCCGAGCGGAAGGAGCACAGCCTCGATTGACGGAAGCACCGCCGCGACCTCCACGGGCAGCTTCTTCCACGTGAAGTGGATTCCCACGGCGTCCGTTTCGTACGCACCGCTGAGCCAGAGCGTGTCGGCGCTCATCGTGCGCACCTCGGTGATGAGCAGTAGTGGACTTATCGAGTCGCGCAGCTCACGAACCGCCGCGAGCGCAGCGGTCGCATTGCGCCGGGGCACGAGGTATTCGCTCTGCAACTCTTCGCCGTTCGACGGGGTGAACTCGAGTTTGAAGTGGGCGAGCCTGTCGCTCCACGGTCCGGGAATCCCACCCTGCTGAGTCGTCGATACTGTCGCCTGGTCAGGCAGCATGTGCCGCTCGACGGCCTGGCGACGCGCCCCGAGAATTGTGGGCGCGGGCTCTGGCGCATCCATTCGACTCTTTGTCCACAGCATGTCGATCGATTCGCCCTGCCAGTTCGTGAAAACGCTGACGCTGTAGGCGGCGCCGGTGACGGCATCGAGGTTGTCGAGAAGGTCGTTCCATGGCAGGGCGTCGTAGAGGTCTTGCCGCACGTCGAAGGTCGGTTGGATGTCGAGCGACACGGAGGTGACCACGCCGAGCGCGCCAAGCGAGACGACGGCTCCGTCGAAGTCGGGGTCGCCGCGGCGCAGAGTCACGAGGTCGCCAGAGGCTGTAACCAGATCGATGGATGCGACGGCGGCAGCGAGCGTACCGTTGCTGTCGCCCGACCCGTGGGTTCCCGTCGCAACCGCACCCGCGACCGAGATGTGGGGGAGCGAGGCGAGGTTGTGCAGCGCCCAGCCGCGCTTCTGAAGCCAGGCGGCGAGTTCGCCGTACCGCATGCCGCCCGGCACAACAACTACCGAGCCGTCGATGACGGGCTCGACGTCGAGTGCACCGAGATTGACGAGAACGCCGCTCGAGTCGGCGAGGCCCGTGAACGAGTGGCGCGTGCCGAGCGCTCTGATCTTCGGCGAGTCGGCAACGAGCTGTTGAACCGCCTCGACGGTTGTCGGCTGTTCGATTGATGATGCCCGGTAGGTGTAGCTCTGCGCCCAGTTGTCGGTCATTCGTCAATTGTCCACCCCCAACCTCTGTGAGCCGTGGCTCTTAGACTTGCGCAATGTCAAAAACGCTGCGTGCCCGGGCAGAAGACGACTTCGCGTCGACCCTGTTTGCGGGCTCGGAGTTCTTTCGCCGCCGTGTTGTCGTCGGCGACCTCGCAAGTGACGTTCGCCGTGTCGACGGTCTGGTGGGCGGGCCGCAGTTTGTGCTTGTGCACGGCATCGGTGCGTCGTCGCGGTACTTCGAGCCGCTCGCAGTTGAACTCGCGAAGCTCGGCTCCGTCTGGCTGGTTGACCTGCCGGGCTACGGCTCGTCACCCAAGCCGCACCGCACCGTGACGCTCGACGAACACGCGCAGGTGCTTGATGGCGTGCTCGAGCAGTGCGACATTGTGGGGCCGGTGCTCGTTGGCCACTCGATGGGCTGCCAGGTTGTAACGGCCCTCGCCGCCATGGCTCCCGCTCGTGCCGACAGCCTTGTGCTTCTCGCCCCGACGATCAACGCCGCCGAGCGGTCGTTCGCCATGGCCTCGTTCCGGCTCGCGCAAGACATCACCCGTGAGCCGTTTCGCGCGAATCTTGCCGTCGGAACCGACTACTTCTTTCGCTGCGGCCCGGCATACTTCATTCGCCAGTTGCCGCAGCTGCTCGGCGATCGGCTCGAAGAGCGACTGCCCACCATCACAACGCGCACTCTCGTCGTCGCGGGCCGCCGTGACCCCGTTGTGCCCGTCGACTGGGCCGATCAGGTCGCGCGCCTGCTGCCGAACGGACGCCTCGAGGTCGTCAACGGCCCGCACGTGATGATGTTCACCGACCCCGTGCGCATCGCGGCCCTCATTGCGGAGCACTGCTTGTGATCGCGCGACTCTGGTTCTGGGCGCTCGACTACTGGTACGTCTCACTCGGGCAGATTCGTCACTTTTTCAGCCGCGGAATCCCTCCCGCGTTCGAGAAGGGCGACAAGGCGCCGGTGCTGCTGTTGCCGGGCGTTTACGAGACCTGGCAGTTTCTGCGCCCCGTCGCGCGCAGGCTCAACGCCGCGGGGCATCCGATTCACGTTCTGCGCGAGCTCGGCTACAACCGCGCCTCTGTCAAAGATTCGGCGGATGTCGCGCAGCGCTTCATCGAGCAGCACAACCTGCGCGGGGTGATCCTCGTGGCTCACAGCAAGGGCGGTCTCATCGGCAAGCACATGATGCTGTTCAACGATGAGGCTGGGCGAATCGACAAGCTCGTCGCCGTTGCAACACCCTTCGGCGGGTCGATCTACGCGCGCTACTTTCTCAACCGCGCCATCCGTGCCTTCGCACCAAACGAACCGACCCTTGTGATGCTCGCCGCGAACGCGGATGCCAACGCTCGCATCACGTCGATTTACGGCGAGTTTGATCCGCACATTCCGGCCGGTTCGCGGCTCGACGGTGCTGTAAACAAGAAGATTGCGGTCTCGGGACACTTTCGCCTGCTGAGCGATGAGAGGGTTCTGCAAGCGGTGCAGGCCGCCGTGGGTGTTGACTGATCCTTATGACGTCTCGTGAGCCCAACAATCGTGATCAGAAGCTGGTTCTCGCGATTGCGGTTCTCGCGTCATTTGTCACCTTTCTCGATGGCTCGGTCATCAACGTCGCGCTTCCGGCGATCAGTGAAGAACTCGGCGGCGGGCTCAGCGTTCAACAGTGGGTTGTTGATGCCTACCTCGTGACCCTTGGCACGCTTATTCTGCTCGCGGGTTCGCTGAGCGATGCCTTTGGCCGCATGCTCATACTTCGGGTTGGCCTCATCGGGTTTGGCGTGACATCCATTCTGATTGCGATTTCTCCGACCGCCGAGTTTCTCATCGTGCTTCGTGGCCTGCAGGGAATCGCCGGGGCGATTCTTGTGCCGTCGTCGCTTGCGCTCATCATCTCGACGTTCCGCGGTGCGGCGCAGGCGAGAGCAATCGGGCAGTGGACGGGGTGGACGAGTGCCGCGTTTCTCGCCGGCCCGCTGCTCGGCGGGCTCTTCGTCGACTACCTGTCATGGCGGCTAGTCTTCGCGATCAACGTTGTTCCGATCGTTGTGACGCTTGTACTGATGGCGCGGCTCGGGCAGAAAAACGTACGCCCAGAGGGGGCCGGAATCGACTGGCTCGGCGCCGTGCTGGGCATTCTCGGACTCGGCGGCCCCGTGTTTGCGCTCATCGAGCAGGCGAACTACGGCTGGTCGTCGCCAGCGATCTTCCTGCCGCTCGTGCTTGGCCTTGTCTCGCTCACCGCGTTTATTCTTCGCCAGCGCACGGTGAAGCATCCGATGCTTCCGCTCGGGCTGTTCGCCGTGCGCAACTTCTCGGTGGGCAACGTGGCGACGACCCTCGTCTATGCAGCGCTCTCGCTCGGCGGCTTTCTCATCACGGTGTTTCTGCAAGAGGTTGGCGGCTTCTCGGCAACCGAGGCCGGCCTCGCGTTTCTGCCGATCACAATTGCGAGCATCGCCCTCTCGTCGTTCTTCGGCTCGCTTGCGGGGCGCTTTGGCCCGCGACTGTTTATGGGACTCGGGCCGATCGTGGGCGGCTTGGGCTATCTGCTCATGCTCGGTATCGGCGAGAACCCGAACTACTTCACGCAGGTGCTTCCGGGAGTGCTGCTCTTCGCGCTTGGACTCACGGCGACCGTCGCGCCGCTCACTGCCGCGATTCTCGGGGCCATTCCCGAAGAGCAGTCGGGCATCGGTTCCGCAATCAACAATGCCGTATCGCGCATCGCGGGCCTCATCGCCATTGCCCTCATCGGTGTGATTCTCGGTGGGGCGCTGACCGTGGAGTCGTTCCACCGAGGGTTGATAGTCGTCGCGGCGCTGCTCATCGCGGGCGGGATCGTGTCGTGGGTCGGGATTCGTAACCCGGCTCGCGCTGGTTGAACCAAGCCAAGCCGGTTCGTGCCGCGAGTCTCGCAATACGCCGGTGTATCCACCGGCGTATTGACACTTCCGCGGCGCGAACGCCCTAGTGACGCCGCTAGCGCCGCGTGCGCAACCGGAACGCCGCGAGAAACAGCACCGTGCCCACAACGACCGCGACGATGCCGACCGTGAGGCCCACGTCGTTGGGCGCAACGAGCTTCGAGTAAATCGCGAGGGCCATGCCACCGAACGACAGGATGTAGCCGATCGTCATAAGAACTCGGTCGGCGGTGCTTCGGGCTGGTTGCTGGTCAGTCATTGCCCAAGCGTAACCGTGCCGCTAGACGGCGAGGTCTGTGCCCGAGATCGCGAGCATCACAACGTCAACGAGCGCCGCCGCGATGATGAGCCGAAACAGCAGCCGCGTCGGTGGTCTCGTGAGCGCGAGAACAACGCACGTCGCGGCGAGTCCCGCGGCGACAACAACCCCGAGCCACAGAATCGGCGAACGAGCAAGAAGAATGGATGCCGCGGCCAACGCCACAGCAACCACAACGCTCGACGCCCGCAGCCCGAGCCGGTGCGGCAACCCACGAACGCCGGTCTTCTCGTCGTCGGCGAGGTCGGGAAGAACATTCGCGAAATGCGCCGAGATGCCGAGTAGTGCCCCGGCCGCGAGTGCCCACCACGCGGCGGGTTGAGGTGCGGGCAGCGACGCGGTAACGAGCAGCGGCAGAAGGCCAAAGCTCACGACGTAGGGGAGCCCCGAGAGCGCGGTCTTCTTGAGCCCGACGTTGTAGCTCCAGGCGCTCGCGATAAACACCGCGTGCACGATGAGCGCCGCCGGCCCGAGCAGCGCGGTGAGCGCGAGTGCCGCGAACGCCGTGACAAACGCCGCCGTGCGCACAGCCCGCACCGAGATGAGCCCGAGGGCCACGGGCTTGTCGGTGCGGCCAACCGCCTTGTCACGCTCGGCGTCGATCCAGTCGTTCGAAAGCCCAACGGACGCCTGACCAAGCAGCATCGCCACGCTCAACAACACGATCGCGCCGGGCGCGAAGCCGACCCCGATCGCGAGCAGAGCGGTGACTGCCGTGACGGCGAGCGCCGGGCCCGGGTGGGTGCTGAGCGCGAGCTGACGCATGCGCCAATGCTAGGGCGTACCGTGCCCGGGCAGCGCACCGCGCCACGCGCGGCCGCCGACTTCCCGGGCACGCAACACATGGCCGCACGTTAGCCTAGGGGTCATGCCCTCTGCTGACCTCCACCACCTCCTGCCCGGGGCCTGGACCATTCAGGCAAGCAACTTCCCGATGTGGCTCAACGGTTCGCGACTCAACCCGCGATTCACGTACACGGTGCTCACCCAAGAGCCCCTCACCCTGACCGACGATGTCTCGTACACAACGCCCGAGGGCGAAGAAAAACACATTCTCGGTGTCGACAAAGAACACGCCGAAGGTTTCACCTGGCGCGGCAAAGGCCTGCTCAAGCTCGTCGCGAGCCACTGGTCGGTCGCCGGAGCCAACCCCGACGGCACCGTGCTCGCCATTCGCTTTGAGAAGACTCGGGTAACCCCCGCGGGCATCGACGTTATAGTTCGCGAGGGTGTCACGATTCCCGAGTTGCGCACACTCGTTGTGCGCAACAGCGAGCACTTCGGGCTCACGGCCGAAGACCTCGCCCAGCTGACCTGGCTCTAGGCCGGGCGCGTCAGCGAAGCCGCAAAGCCTCGACGACCGCGGCCGGTTGCTCGACCGCAGCAAAATGCCCGCAGTCATGGATGACGCGGGTCTCGGCCTGCGCAATTACCGCCTTCAGGCGCGCAAGGTCTTCGTCGCGCGCGAAAACGTCGCGGTCGCCCTGCACGGCACGTACGGGGCACTTAATGCGTGCCCAGCTCTCGAGCGGGTAACCCCGCACAAACTCGGCCGCTGCGGCAAAGGCCACCGGGCGCACGTCTGTCGCGAGCGCGTCGATGACGCTGTCGTCGACCTCGAACGGGTGCCGAAACAGCGGAAAGACAGCGAGCCGCAGCACTCCGATGCGACGCGCGAATCGCACGATCGCTCCCGTGCGCATAAGGCGCATCACTGCCAAGAGCATCGTGAACGCCGGCAGCGTGCCAAACCGGCGCGCCGGGTGCTCGACGCTCTCGATGACTGACCAGGTCGTCGCCGAGATCACTCCGACGCTTGCGACCCGATCGGTCGTCGCGGCGAGATGCAGCGCGAGAAATCCGCCCATCGAGTGACCAACGAGATGCCAGTCGGTGTAATCGAGGCTCTCGAGCGTCTCGACTATGAGGGCGCTCACCTCGTCGAGGCTCGCGCCGGTGGTCAGGGTCGCGTCGCCGAACCCGGGCAGGTCGAGCACCACAGGCTCGCTCACGGCGTCGAGCAGGGGAGTCCAGGTCGTCCACCGACCCGCGGCACCGTGCAACAGCACAGTCGCGCGCGTCGAGCCTCGGTGCGGATTGTGGCGCGCGACTATCGAGCCGGCGGCACCCGTTACGGTCGTCGCGGCGAGGCCGAGAGCCGCTGCATCTACCGTCAGTCGCACTGAACGGCAGTCTCAAGAAAGGCGGCGTAGCGCTTTATCGCGCGATCCACGCGGGGTGCCGCGCCGAACGGCTCGAGGGCGACGTCGACGCGTTTGGCACGCACCGTGCGTTTCCAGAGTCCGGTGACGTGTCCGTTCGCGACGATCGTGGGCATAAACATGCCGTTGGCACCCGGAACTATCGACTCCGCGTGTTCGTCATCGAGCGCCGCGCCGCGGTTTTGGTAGCCGAGCATGTACTCGTCGAATCCGGGAACGAGGTGGGTGGCGGCTTGTGCCGGCTCAAGCCCCGGCGCATGAAAGTAGCTCACGCCGTCGACCTCGAGCGTCTCGAGTGACCCGAGCGCGAGTGCGAGACCCTCGCGAGCCTCAGCCAGCGTGAGCGAGGCCCACCACGCAAAGTCGCGCACTGTCGCGGGGCCATGGCTCGTGAAGTATCGGCGTGCCCACTCCGCGAGCGACTCCTCGCGCTCGAGCCGACGCGGGTTCGCCACCCACTCGTCGAGCAGAACGAAGCTGTGCTGCTTTCCTGTGACGGGGCCGAACACGATGACCCCGGTCTGCGCGAGGTGCACAAGCAGGTGCGCGCCGCGCTGACCGGCTGTCGAGATGCCGTGCGTATTCCACAGTGCAAGAAGCTCGGTGCGTGTGAGCGAGCGCCCGCCGCCGAGGTTTTGCCGCGCGAGGTCGGTGGCGCTGGCGAAGTCGCGCTCCTCGAGCTCGAGCTGCCTGTGGCGCCCGGCAGCCACCCTCGTCTGCCGCGGAGAGGTGAGCCGCAGCATCCACCCGAGGTCTTCTGGGGCAACGAAGTGCAGGGTGCCGCGCGCGGGCCACGATCGCACGATCTCTCCGGCGGCGAGGGCCGCCTCGACCTGCGCGTCGGTGATGGTTGTCGAGCGCAGACCGATCGACCACTTGGCGCCGCCGAAGTCTTGCGCCTGCATCGCCGTCATGTGCCGCACAACCTCTGCGGCGCTCGCGTCACGCGGTGTAGCTATCCACTGCGCAGAAAGGCGCAAACTTGTGAGCAGTTTGCGCGAGCGGGTGAATGCCATGGCTCAAGTATCCCGGCTGCCGCTGACAGCGCCGGGTGGATGTCGCGCTAGTGGTGCGGCCCGGGCTTGCCGCTCGGGTGCAGGGCCTTGGCGATCGCGTCTGCGGCGCGCACGAGCGCGAGGTGCGAGAGCGCTTGCGGGGTATTTCCGGCCTGGCGGGAGTTGGCGACGTCGTACTCCTCGCTCAAGAGGCCGAGGTCGTTGCTGAAGCCGACGAGCCTGTCCATAAGTTCGACGGCGTCATCGACCCGTCCGGATGCTGCATATTGCTCGGCGAGCCAGAACGAGCAGGCGAGAAATGCGTTCTCGCCCTCGGGCAGTCCGTCGACTCCCGTTGCTGTGCTGTAGCGCAGAAGAAGGCCGTTCTCGAGAAGCTCTTCTTCGATTGCCGCGACGGTGCCGAGCATTCGCGGGTCATCGGCGGCGATGTAGCCAACCTGCGCGAGCTGCAGCAGCGAGGCGTCGGTGCCCGTGCCGCCGTAGTACTGCGTGTAGGTATTGCGCTCGGTGTCGAAACCGTTCGCCTCGATCTCGTCGCGCACCTCGGTGCGCAGCAACCGCCACTTCTCGACAGGTCCGTCGAGGCCGAAGTTCTCAACAGCGCGCACCGCACAGTCGAGGGCCGCCCAGAGCATCACACGAGAGTGGGTGAAGTGCCGCAGCTCGCCGCGGATCTCCCAGATTCCGTTGTCGGGTCTCTGCCAGTTGTCTTCGACGTAGCTCATCAGCGCGCGCTGCAGCGGCCAGGAGATATCGGGCTCTTTGTGACCGAGTTCGCGCGCGGCCTGAAGGGCGATCATCACCTCGCCGAACACGTCGCCCTGATATTGCGTGTACGCGCCGTTGCCGATGCGCACGGGTGATGCGCCGTTATAGCCGGGAAGCGAAGCAACCTCGTACTCGGCGAGTCGACGCTCGCCCGAGAGCCCGTACATAATCTGCACGTCGCCGGGGTCACCGGCGATGGCACGCAGCAGCCAGCCGCGCCAGCTCTCGGCTTCGCTCTCGAAACCGTGGTCGAGAAGAACGTGAAGGGTGAGCGAGGCATCACGCAGCCAGACGTAGCGGTAGTCCCAGTTGCGTTGGCCGCCGAACTCTTCGGGCAGGCTCGTTGTTGCGGCAGCGACGATGCCGCCGGTGTCTTCGTGGGTCAGGGCGCGAAGCACGAGCAGCGAACGGTGCACGGCCTCGTGGTAGACGGTCGATGCCGTGCACGATGCCGCCCAGTCGGTCCACCAGTCGTGGGTGGCGGCAATCCGTTCCGAAACGTCGAGCGGCTCGGGTGGTTGGCGATGCGCAGGAAACCAGGTCATAACTATGTCGACTGTCTCGCCGGCGGCGACCGAGAAGTGTGAGGTGTGGCGGTGGTCGTCGGCGTGAAGTTCTGGGCCGCGCACAACGAGGGCATCCGGGCCGGCGACGGCGACGATGCCGCCATCGACCTGCCTGATCCACGGAATAGCGTCCGCGTAGTCGAATCGAATGCGCAGTTCCTGGTGCATGGCGACGGTTCCGCTGATGCCGCGCACGCGCCTGATGACATCGGCACGTCGGTCTCCGTGCGGCATAAGTTCGGTGATCTCGACTTCGCCATCCTCGGTGATCCAGCGCGTGCGCAGGGTGAACGTGTCACCGATGTATTCGCGTCTCGAGCTGACGGGGGAGTCGGGAGCGAGAAGCCAGCGACCCGCGTTCTCGTCGCCGAGCAGCGCGCCGAAAGTCGAGGCAGAGTCGAAGCGCGGCAGGCACAGCCAGTCGATCGACCCGCCCGTGCTCACCAGCGCGGCCGTGTGGGTGTCGCCGATGAGCGCGTAATCCTCGATCGGTGCGGGCACTAGTTGCCGCTCACGGGTTGCCGACAACGAGGCGCATACCGCCGTCGAAATACTCGAGGTCGCGGAATGAGCCGTACTTCGCGTCCCATTGCCCCGAGGCGAGATCTGCGCCGAGTGCCGTTACGAACCGCTCAACGACGGCGTCGTCGACGAAGCTCCACGCTGACATGGCGCGGCGCACCTCGGGCTCGAGCAAACGCTCCGGCCTGCCGAAGAACGCCTGGCCGAAGCCGTCGATCGAGTCGTTGGGAATCATTACCGTGCGAATCTCCGCGGCACCCCCAAGGGCGTCAGAGATTCGCTCGAGTGGCGGCATCCGATTCGCTTCGACCTCAAAGAGTTCGGGAACGTAGTCGATGAGCCACCAGTGCAGCGGGGGCACCGGGTCGAAGGTCAGGATAACGACCGGGCCAGTGGTGACACGGCGCATCTCACCGAGACCGCGGGCGAGATCGGGCCACTGGTGAACTGTGACGCTCGCCATTGCCGCGTCAAAGGTGTTGTCGGCGAAGGGCAGAGAGTCTGCTGTCGCGTCAATGGCGACCGAGAGGTGTGCGGGGCGCTGGGCGCGCATCGAGGCTGACGGCTCGACGGCCGTGACCTTGCGGTCGGTGGGCTCGTATGACCCGGCGCCGGCTCCGACGTTGAGCACGGTTTGCGCGTCTCCGAGCGCCGCGTGAAACTCGGCGGCGATGCGCGGGTCGGGCTGGCGGATGAGCGCATAGCCCGCGCCGATCGAGCCATAGTCGGCGTCACCAGCCGAACCGTCGGAAAACCGTGTCATAGCTCTATTGAACACCGCCGTACGACGCGGTTAGGCCTTGCCGTCGGTGAGGATGCCCGCGTCGGCAAGCTGCTCAGCAAGCCCGGCGCCGTCGGGCGCGAAGATCCACAGCGCGTCGTCGTCGGTGCCCTCGCTGACTGCACGGCTGCGCCCACCGGCGAGCACGGCCTCACTCGTTGATAGCTGCCGAATCGCAACCGCAGCAACATTCCGTGGATGCGACGCCGTGAAGTCTGCGTACAGCTCTTCGTCGTGCTGGCCGTCGTCGCCCACGAGCAGCCACTTGAGCTGGGGGAGTTCGGCGGCGAGGCGCTCAAGGTTGTTGGCCTTGTGCTCTCGACCGCTGCGGAAGAACCTGTCGTGCGTCGGCCCCCAGTCGGTGAGCAGAAGCGGTCCACGCGGGTAGAGGTTGCGGTGAAGAAAGCGGCCGAGAGTCGGTGCGACGTTCCATGCACCCGTCGACAGGTAGATCACCGGGGCGCCGGGGTGTGCGCGCAGTAGTCGTTCGTAGAGAACTGCCATTCCGGGAACGGGGCGTCGTGCATGCTCGTCGAGAACGAAGGTGTTCCACGCGGCAAGCATCGGCCGGGGGAGAGCCGTGACCATTACGGTGTCGTCGATGTCGGAGATGACCCCGAACTCGGCGGTCGGGTCGACGATAAAAATGTTTGCGGTTACCGGCTCCGTATCGGCCGCACGAATAGTGATCTCGTGCCACCCGGGCTCGAGGTCGACCTCGACCCGCGCGTCGACAACTCCGCCGCGATCGGGAGTCAGTTCGTGTTCGATGCCCCCGGCGGTAACAACGACCGTGACGTCATCGACGGGAATGCTGAAGAAGCTGCGCCACCCGCGAACCTTCGCGGCGCGCTGTGTTGCTTCTTCGCCACGCGTGAGCACAACGCGACAGAGAACTCGCATCCACCCTGGGGAGCCGTAGCCCGCGTACGGAATGACTGTGGTGCGCAGGCCCCGCTTGCGGCCCCGCTTCTCGCGCCAATTGTGGAAGACGTCTTCGATGCGCGCCGCGCGGTGCATGAGCGGCGCCACGAGTTCTTCTGCGGCACCGGTGTGCGCTTTTCTGGAGCGGGGCATTGTGCAAGTCTGGCATGCTCTCGCTCCCGCCGTGGAGAACATCCGTGTGCCACGCTCAGCTTTTTCATAGACGCGTTGTTGACACTGGATACGGCGCCCAATGTACCGATCGGTACACCGGATGAATTATCACTCAGGTTTGGGCGTGTCATGTGAGAATTTTTCCCGCCCCCGCATTGGGGGCGCGTAGTATGACGCGAGAACATCAAAGTAGGAGGCAATCGTGACGGCAACAGCCCTCATTGACGCAACCGCAGCGGGAGCCCTTCCCCTGCGCAACGAGCCGGTTCAGGCTCGCAGTACGGCACGGCTCGCTGCGCTCCTCGACGCGGCTGCTGCCGTCGTCGCCGAGATCGGCTACGAGCGTCTGACAACCGCCATGGTCGCTGAACGCGCCGGCGCATCGATCGGCACCGTGTACCGATACTTTCCCGATCGTATTGCCGTGTTGCAGGCACTCGGCGCGCGCAACCTCGAGCGCGCGCTGACCAGGGTCAACGACGTAATCGCCGACGAGAAGCACACCAACTGGGCTGAGGCCCTTGGTGCGGCCTACGGATCGCTCGTCGAGCTCTTCCACTCGGAGCCCGGCTTCCGCAGCCTCCGTTCTGGCGACGTCATCGACCTGCACCCGGCGTCGAACGACCGCACCTACAACTCGATTCTCGCCGAGGCCATGTACAACGGGCTCGTCGCACGCTTCGACATCGTCGACTCGCCCGAAGCACGTTTTGCGTTCGAGACCAGCCTCGAGATCTCAGACGCTCTCGCGGCTCGTGCTTTCGCTCGCAACCCCGAGGGTGACGAGTCGTTTATGGTCGTCGGTCGCGACGTGACGTTCTCGATGCTTGCTCCGTTTTTCGGTAACCCCGAGTAGCTCATAGCGCGGTTTCGGCCGTTCTGTCGGTGGTGCGTGTGATGCTCAGCGTGCTCTCGGTAAATGACGTTTGGTGACCAAACCGGAATGACACCGGCACCGAATGGTGTTTAGCTGATTGCACCCCAGCTTCATAAGGCAAGTGTCGATTCGTGCACACCACGAGGAATGAGCCGCAGTACATGATTGAGTTCCGTTCGGTCTCGAAACGTTTTCCCGATGGCACTCTCGCTGTTGATGACTTCAACCTCGTTTTGCCGTCAAGAAAAACAACTGTTTTTGTCGGGTCGTCGGGCTGTGGCAAAACGACGCTCCTGCGCATGATCAACCGGATGGTAGATCCGACAGAGGGCAGCATCGAGATCGACGGCGAAGACATCGCGACGGTTGAGCCTGTCGCTCTTCGACGGCGCATCGGCTATGTCATGCAGAACTCGGGGCTATTGCCACACCGCAAGGTCATCGACAACGTTGCGACAGTGCCGCGGCTCACGGGCGTGCCCAAAAAAGAGGCTCACGCTCGCGCGCTCGAACTTCTCGACACGGTGGGCCTTGATCGTTCGCTCGCCAATCGCTACCCCTCGCAGCTTTCCGGCGGCCAGCAGCAGCGTGTCGGCGTCGCTCGTGGTCTCGCCGTTGACCCCAACATTCTTTTGATGGATGAGCCCTTCGGCGCCGTTGACCCGATCGTGCGCTCCGACCTGCAGCAAGAGACGATCCGCCTCCAGCGCGAGCTCGACAAAACAGTGGTCTTTGTCACGCACGACATCGACGAAGCTTTTCTGCTCGGTGACCAGGTTGTCATTCTCGAGAAGGGTGCAAAGATCGCCCAGATCGGCAGCCCGGCAGAGATTCTCGCCAACCCCGCCAACGACTTCGTCGCGAGCTTCATTGGCGCCGACCGCGGCAAGCGCTCGCTGCGCCTCGAGGGCACAAACGGCTCGCGCGTTCTTGTCGACAGCGACGGCCGCGCTGCCGGCCTGCTCGTCGATAGCGACAGCCTGGTCGGCAACGAGAGCTGACGCCATGAACTGGCTCATCAACAATCTCGGCCTCGTGTGGACGCTCTCTCTCGAACACATCGCGCTGAGCATCCCGCCGGTCATCATCGGTTTTGTTCTCGCCGTACCATTCGGGTGGCTCGCTCACCGCTACCGACTGACGCGCGGTGTTCTCCTCACTGTCGTCGGCCTGCTCTACACGATTCCGTCGCTCGCGCTGCTCGTGATTCTCCCGCCCATCATCGGCGTGAAGGTCTTGAGCTCAGAGAACGTCATCATCGCCCTGTCGATCTACGCTGTCGCGCTTATGGTGCGGTCGACGACCGACGCGCTCGACTCCGTTGATGCCGACATCAAGCAGTCGGCAACGGCGGTCGGCTACTCGTCGTGGCGCCGCTTCTGGGCCGTCGAGTTTCCGATAGCGGGCCCGGTTCTTCTCGCCGGCCTGCGCGTCGTCGCGGTCAGCACGGTGAGCCTCGTGACGATCGGTGCGTTTGTGGGAGTTCGCAGCCTCGGCTATCTCTTTATCAACGGTCTTCAGCGGTCGATTCCGCTCGAGATTCTCACGGGCGTTGTGATGACCGTTGTCATCGCGCTCGTTTTCGACCGACTTCTCGTTCTTCTCGGCCGGGTTCTTATGCCGTGGACGCGCAGCGGTGCCACAAGCCGCAGCGCTCGCCAGCGCATTGCGGCACTGGAGGCGACATCGTGAGCCTCTTTTGGGAAGCAATCCAGTGGATCTTCACCCCGGTGTGGACGATCATCAACACCGAGCGGGAGAACGACATTCTCACGCGCCTGGGTGAGCACCTCGGTTACACGTTCGTCTCCCTCATTGCCGCGACGATCATCGCCGTGCCGATCGGTTACGCGATCGGGCACACCGGCAAGGGGCGCGAGATAGCCATCGGTCTCTCGGGTGCGGCACGCGCCATCCCGTCGCTCGGTCTTCTCACGATTCTCGCTCTCGCTCTGGGCTTCTCCAGGGCGCCCCTCGCTGCGGTCATCGTCTTTCTCGTACTCGGAATGCCGTCGATTCTCGCCGGCGCCTACGCGGGCATCGAGTCGATCGACAAGCGAACAATCGATGCAGCGCGCGCCGTCGGCATGACCGAGTGGCAGATTCTCACCAAGGTCGAGATTCCACTCGGGCTTCCGCTGTTGCTGGGTGGAGTGCGTAACGCCGCACTGCAGATCGTCGCAACGGCGACGCTCGCCGCCTACATCGGCCTCGGTGGCCTGGGCGTCTACATCTTCGAGGGGCTCCCGATTCGCAACTTCACCGAAATGCTCGGTGGAGCGATACTTATCGCCGTTCTCGCGATAGCACTCGACGGCCTCTTCGCCGTTCTCCAGCACTTCGCTGTTCCGCGTGGAGTCACAGCGGGCCAAGTAAAAGAACTCCGCACGAGACCAGTCCGGTCGCGCGCGGTGGCGGGATTGTCCGCCAACTCAGGAAAAGGATAAAAATGTTCACAGCACTGAAAAAGGGCCGACTCGCCGTAGGCGCTGTCGTGGTTGGGGCTTCATTGGCCCTGGCAGGGTGCGCTTCGGGTGACCCCCTGGACACCGGAGACGCAGACACCGCTGACAAGGGCACAATTGTCATCGGTTCGCAGGCCTACTACTCCAACGAAATCATCGCCGAGATCTGGGCACAGGCCCTGGAGAACGACGGCTTTACTGTTGAGCGCCAGTTCCAGATTGGACAGCGCGACGCCTACCTTCCCGAGGTTGAGAGCGGCGCCGTCGACCTCTTCCCCGAGTACACCGGAAACCTCCTCCAGTTCTACTCGCCCGACACTGCCGCCACGACGTCTGACGATGTCTACGCAGAGCTCGCCGACGCTCTTCCCGAGGGCCTCACGGTTCTCGAGCAGTCGCCCGCGACCGACCAGGACTCCTACAACGTCACGAAGGCCTTCGCCGACGAGAACGGCGTCGCATCAATCGCCGACCTCTCCGGAATCGACGGCATCGTTCTCGGTGGCAACGCCGAGCTCGAGACCCGCCCGTACGGCGTCAAGGGTCTCAAAGACACCTACAACGTCGACGTGACGTTCAAGGCAATCGGTGACAGCGGCGGACCGCTCACCGTTCAGGCGCTCAAGGATGGCGCAATCACCGTCGGCAACATCTACAGCGGCGACCCCAACATCGCTGCAAACGAGCTCGTAACGCTCGAAGACCCCGAGGGACTCTTCCTCGCTTCGAACGTTGTGCCGCTCGTCAACGCTGAGATTGCTCCCGACATCGAGGACATCATCAACGCCGTCGACGCGAAGCTCACCGCTGCGGGCCTCTCGGCTCTCAACGCGCAGAGCGTCAACGACCAGCTCGCTTCCGACGCAATCGCGACGCAGTGGCTGACCGAAAACGGCTTCCTCGACTAGGAAACCGCTGAGCGAAGGGTCGGATGCGAAGGCGTCCGGCCCTTCGTCATTTTTGCCCAGCCTCAACATGGCAAGATGACAGGCATGAGGTTATCGACGCGTACCCGTTTGAGCGCCGGAATTGTCGCCCTCGCTCTTGTTGTCGGGCTCTCCGGGTGTTCAACGGAAGAGACGGGCAACCCGAAGGCGAGCAACGGAATCTCGATCACTATCGGTTCGCAGAACACGACCGAGAACCAGATCATCGCGCAGATCTACGGGCAGGCGCTCGCTTTCGAGGGTTACGACGTCGACTACAACCCTGGCGTCGGTAACCGCAAGCAGTACGTCAAGGCGCTCGCTGATGGCCTCGTCGACTTTGTTCCCGAGTACAGCGGTTCACTGCTGGGGTACCTCGACCGCAGCCTGAGGTACACCACCACCGAATCGATGGTGAGTGTGATGCCCGATCTTCTTGAGAAGCGCAAACTTCAGGTGCTCGAGGCGTCTCCCGCGCACAACGGCTACTCGCTCGTTGTCACAAAGGCTTTCTCGCAAGAGCACAACCTCGTCAACATCGGTGATCTCACGAACGTCGCAGCGTCGATCTCGATCGGGGCCACGCCCGAGTTCGAGGGTCTGAGCTACGGCCGAAGCGGACTCGCCTCTGTCTATGGCGTCGCGGGCTGGCGTTTTGACTCGATTGATGATGAGACGGGCGCCAAGGTCGTTGAGGCCCTCATCGAAGACAAGGTGCAGGTCGCTGGCGTTCACGCCTCGTCGGCTGCGCTCGTCGACAAAGACCTGGTTGTACTCGGAGACCCGTCGAAGATCATCGCGGAGCAAAGCATCCTGCCGCTCGTGCGCACCGACATCGCTTCCGGCCCGTTCTCGCGACTCGTCAACTCGGTGTCGGCCGAACTCACGACCGAAGACCTGCAGCAGCTCAACTATCTCAGCGAGACATCCACTCATTCGGCCGAGTCTCTTGCGCGCGACTGGTTGCTGGCACACGACCTGCTCGGCGTACCCACGAGCTGAGTCTTAGAGGCAGGCCTACGAGTTAGCCCTTCGACGATGTTGCTGTGTCGAGAGCCTCGTCGCTGTGGTGGCGCATGTGGCGTTCTTCGCGCTTGGCGAGTGTCTTTTTGACGACAAAAACGAGAAGCACAAACACGGCGATGATGCCGACGAAGATGTAGCCGGCGGAGTGCAGGCGGTCGGCCATCATGCGGTACCCGCCACCAGCGAGTGATCCGACCGAGACGTAGGCGAAGGCCCAGATGACGCACGCCGGTACAGTCCAGGCAATGAACTTGCGATAGGGCATTGTGCTCATTCCCACGGTCACCGGGATGAGCGAGTGAAAAACTGGAAGAAACCGCGAGATAAAAACCGCGGGGCCGCCACGGCGGTCGAGGTAGATTTCGGCGCGGTGCCAGTGATTCTCGCCGACTTTTTTGCCCAAACGCGAGGCACGGATGCGGGGACCAAAGAACCGGCCGAGCGCAAAGCCCACGCTCTCTCCGGCAAGCGACGCGGTGATGACCGTCGCGATGAGCGCGAAGTATTCAACAGCGCCCTCGACCGCCGTGCTTGCGACGAGAACTATCGAGTCTCCGGGAACAACAAGTCCGACAAGAATCGACGTCTCGAGAAACATTCCGAGGCCCGCGAGCAGTGTGCGCAGGATGGGATCGACCGACTCGACAGTCGAGAGAATCCACCCTAGGAAATCGTCCACTCGACGAGGCTAGCGCCGAAGGCTGCGAGGTTAGTGATCAATTGAGTGGCGAAGTGCCGTGAGTTTGTCGCGCCACAGTCGCGGGCGCCCGGGCAACTCGGCGAGCTCCGGGCCTTCGTGCCACGCCGTGACAATTCGCGGTCCGTGTAGAGCGCTGAGCGCCCACAACTCGACACCTTCGAGCTCGGCCGGAGTCACCGCCTCGGTGTACGTCTCGACTCCGAGCGCCTCGGCGAGTCCAATCAGCGAGCGAGCCGTGACGCTGTCGATGCGTTCAAACTCGGCGGGCGGGGAGCAGAGGATCGCGCCGCGCCACCAGACGAGCGACGAGTAGGCGCCCTCGACGACAAACCCGTCGTCGTTAAGAATCACTGCCTCGCCCGCACCGACCTTCTGTGCGGTTGTGCGCAGGCGCTGCATCGCGTCGAGGTCGGGCCCCTTGATCGTTGGTTGGGTGCGCGGGTCAGGGCCGGTGTGCGTGGCCGCAACAACGCCGACCGATCGCTCGGGCGCGCTGCGAAGCCGGAAGACCAGCAGGGGAGCCCCGCCGCGCGACTGCAACTCGACTCGCGGAAACCAGTCGCCCTCGCGCGGGATCGCGGCGATGACGGCATCCCAGAACTTGAGCGGGTCGATCTCGTCGTACCGCGCCTCACTGATCGAGTTGAGAAAACGCGAGCGGTGCAGTTGCAGAGCGAGGGTGCGGCCGTCGCTCACGAGCCAGGAGTCGGCGACCTCGACGACGGTGTCGGTCATGTCGCAGTAGTCGAGCAACTCGAGCTCATCGTTGTGCCAGCGGTAGATGGCGGCGGTCGGCGGCGCTGGCGTACTCATAGTCTTAGGTTATGCACAGCGGAGCCGTCACGTTCGCACTCGCGCACTGGGTCGACCCCGCTGATGCATTCGCGACGCTCTTTGCGGCGGGCGACGCGTTCTGGCTCGATAGCGGCATTGACGCGGTCGCCGGCCGCAGTTTTATGGGCACGGGCGAGGCGCTCGTCGGTTCGGTAGATGCCTTCGACACCGTGCGCGACGATCTTGCAGCGCGCGGCCGGTCAGACTTCGGCGGACTTCCGCTCGGCTGGGTCGGCTGGCTGGGCTACGAACTGCGCGGATACACGATGGATGTCGCGCAGGTGCCGACCTCTCGCTACCCCGACGTGGCGTTCTTGCGCGTCGACCGGGCGCTCGTGTTCAACCACGTCACACGAACCGTTGAGGCCGTCGCGCTGGGGGAGGAGTGGACTCCGGAGCTGCTCAAGTGGCGCGACGCGGTCGTTGCCGCGCTTGAGGCAGCGACATCCATGCCCCCAGTTGTTGCGGTGGATGCGCACGTCGACTGGCGCTACAGCGACGACGAGTACCTCGCGATGATCGACTCGTGCCGCGCCTCGATCATCGAGGGCGACGCCTACCAGTTGTGCCTCACGACCGAGGCGGCGGTCGACGTGCACCCCGACCCCGTTGCGACCTACCTGGCCGTTCGTCAGTCGAGCCCCAGTCATCACGGTGCGTTTTTGCGCGTCGGCGAGGTGTCGCTGTTGAGCGCGTCGCCCGAGACGTTTTTGACGGTGACTCCCGACGGGGTCATCGAGAGCCGGCCGATCAAGGGAACGCGCCCGCGCGGAGCTTCTGCGGCGGAAGACGCCGCACAGGCCGCAGAGCTTCTCGCGAGCGACAAGGAGCGCGCCGAAAACCTGATGATCGTCGACCTGATGCGCAACGATATTTCGCGCGTCGCGGTGCTCGGATCGGTGAGTGTTCCGTCGCTGCTCGCCGTCGAAAGCTACGCGCACGTTCACCAGCTTGTGAGCACGGTGCGCGGGCAGCTCGCCCCCGAAACGAGCGGAATGGATGCTGTCGCCGCCTGTTTTCCGGCGGGCTCGATGACCGGCGCTCCGAAACTCAGTGCGACCCTGCTGCTTGACTCCCTTGAGCGTCGCCCGCGGGGACTCTACGCGGGAGCCTTCGGACTCTTCAGCCTCGACGGCACTATCGATCTCGCGATGGTCATCAGGTCGATCGTGCTCGATGCCTCGGGCGCAACGATTGGCACGGGTGGCGGCATTACGGCGCTCTCGGTGCCGCTCGAAGAGCTCGCGGAGGCGAAACTCAAGGCTGCCGCGCTGCTTGCCGTGCTGACGACCCGCGGTGGCTCGGGCGCTTAGCCCTCGAGGTAGGCGACGAGCTCGTCGAGCTCGACGTTCCAGCCGTCGCGGTTCTGCTCGAGGCGTGCGCGGCGGTGAGCAGTGCCGCCCGCGACCTTGTCGAAGCCCGACTCTACGACTGTCACGAGAGTTGCATCGCCGTCGTCTTCGAGCGTAAAGCGCACAACAGTCGAGTCGTTGTCGTCGAGGGCGTCTGCGGGTTCGCCCGACCAGCGGTACTCGAGCACCGTCTGCGGCTCGAGAGCTGTGATGCGAAACGGAAAGTCGCCGAAGTCCTCGTAGCCGAAGACGCCGGTGCCGCCGACCTCGAGCGCGGAGAGTTCAGCACTCTCGCCCATCCACTCGGCGAGCTTGTCGGTCTCGGTAATCGCGGCCCAGACCGTTGCGCGAGGAGCCTCGACGCGAACCGTACGGTGGATGCTGTGGCCCTTGATTACTGCTGTGTTTGACATACCGCAAGAGTTGCGGGTTGGCGTCGAAAGTGCAACTTTGGGCCAGCGTTCACTCCGCGGCATCCATGTTTCTGTAATCTTGGATGCTGGGCCGCGCAGCTTTTCTCTAGCGCCCGGCTTACCCCCGCACACGAATTGGAATTCTCCATGCAGCAGAACCATGACCACGACGACGATGGTCCCGAGTACGACGTCGCAGCCCTGGAAGCAAAGTGGCTTCCAATCTGGGACGAGCTGCAGCCCTTCCGTTCGGGTGACCCCGACGACAAGCGCCCGCGCAAGTACATTCTCGACATGTTCTCGTACCCCTCGGGCGACCTGCACATGGGTCACGGCGAGGCCTTTGCCCTCGGCGACGTTGTAGCGCGCTACTGGCTGCAGCAGGGGTTCAACGTGCTGCACCCGATCGGCTTCGACTCGTTCGGCCTGCCGGCGGAAAACGCTGCAATCAAGCGCGGGGTCGACCCCCGCGAGTGGACCTACAGCAACATCGAGCAGCAGTCCGCGTCGATGCGCCGGTACGCGACATCCGTCGACTGGACTCGTATGCTCGCGACGAGCGACCCCGAGTATTACAAGTGGAACCAGTGGCTGTTCCTTGAGATGTACAAGAAGGGTCTCGCCTACCGCAAAGAGAGCTGGGTCAACTGGGACCCGATCGACCAGACCGTTCTCGCCAACGAGCAGGTTCTGCCCGACGGCACCAGCGACCGCTCTGGCGCGGTTGTTGTCAAGAAGAAGCTCACGCAGTGGTACTTCAAGATCACCGATTACGCCGACCGCCTGCTCGACGACCTCAACCAGCTCGAGGGCTCGTGGCCGTCGAAGGTTCTCGCCATGCAGCGCAACTGGATCGGCCGTTCGGTCGGTGCCGACGTTGACTTCGTCATCGAGGGGCGCGAAGAGAAGGTCACCGTCTTCACGACCCGCCCCGACACGCTCTACGGTGTGACGTTTATGGTCGTCGCGCCCGACTCCGACCTCGCTGCCGAACTGGCTGCGGGCTCGACCCCCGAGGTGCAGGAGGCGTTCGCCGAGTACCTCGCCCAAGCGCAGAAAAACACCGAGATCGAACGCCAGGATGCCTCGCGAGAGAAGACCGGCATCCCGCTGCGTCGTTTTGCGGTCAACCCGGTCACCAACGAGCGCATCCCGATCTGGGTCGCCGATTACGTGCTCGCCGACTACGGTCACGGCGCCGTAATGGGCGTGCCCGCGCACGACCAGCGCGACCTCGATTTCGCACGCAAGTACGACCTGCCCGTCGTTGTCGTCGTTGACACCAACGCTCCTGTAACCGCAGCGATCCCAACGCTCGAGCTCGATGAGAACGGCGTCGCGATTCTTCCCGACGACCTGCCGCCGCTCGCTCCGCACGAGACCGGTGAGGCGCTCGGTGGCGAGGGCCGCATGATTAACTCCGGTCCGCTCGACGGTCTGAGCAAGAGCAACGCGATTAAGCGCATCGTTGAACAGCTCGAGGCTGCCGGCACCGGACGCGCCGCAAAGACCTACCGCCTGCGTGATTGGCTCATCAGCCGCCAGCGCTTCTGGGGCACGCCGATTCCGATCATCCACGGTGCCGATGGCGAGCTCATCCCCGTGCCAGAAGACCAGTTGCCCATCACGCTGCCGTCGACCGAGGGCCTCGACCTGCAGCCCAAGGGCCAGTCGCCGCTCGCCGCCGCTTCGGACTGGGTCAACGTTGCCGACCCGCGTGACGGAAGCCCCGCGCTCCGCGACGCGGACACGATGGACACGTTCGTCGACAGCTCGTGGTACCCGCTGCGCTTCTTGAACCCGAACGACGACACCCAGGCCTTCGACCCGAAGCTCGCCGACAAGTGGGCGCCGGTCGACCAGTACATCGGCGGAGTCGAGCACGCAATTCTTCACCTGCTCTATGCGCGATTTATCACCAAGGTGCTCTTCGACCTTGGCTACATCTCGTACACAGAGCCGTTCAGCGCCCTGCTCAACCAGGGAATGGTGCTCTCTAACGGCTCGAAGATGTCGAAGTCGAAGGGCGGCGTCAACCTCGGCGACGTCATCGACGAATACGGTGTCGACGCAATCCGCCTGACGATGGTCTTTGCGGGCCCGCCAGAAGACGACATCAACTGGGAGGATGTCTCGCCCGCGGGCAGCGCGAAATTCCTCGCCCGCGCGTGGCGTCTCTCCGGTGACGTCACGTCATCGAAAGACATCGAGTGGAAGACCGGCGATGCTGCGCTGCGCAAGCACACGCACCGTTTCCTTCACGATGCACCCGGCCTCATCGAGTCGTTCAAGTTCAACGTCGTTGTGGCACGCCTTATGGAACTCGTCAACGTGACCCGCAAGGCGATCGACACGGGCGCCGGCGGGGCGGATGCCGCTGTACGTGAGGCCACCGAGGTCATCGCCGTCGCGCTCTCGCTTTTTGCCCCGTACACTGCAGAAGAGATGTGGGAGCGCCTCGGCTACGAGCCCTCCGTCGCCCTCGCCGGCTGGCGCAAGGCCGACCCGCGGCTGCTCGTCGAAGACTCGGTGACGGCCGTCTTCCAGGTCAACGGCAAGGTGCGCGACCGCGCCGATGTCTCGCCCAAGATCAGCGGCGAAGACCTCGAGAAGCTCGCCCGCGCATCAGAGGGAGTCATTCGTGCGATCGGAGACCAGGAGATCGTGAACGTCATCGTTCGCTCGCCTCGACTCGTCAACATCGCGACGCGCGCGAAGTAGTACACAGCTTTTCTCGTCATGCGGCGGGGTTGGATCACTCGATCTAGCCTCGCCGCATGACTGTTTCTGCCGACCTCGAGCGCACCTCGCGAAGACGGGTGGTGCTCGGCGCCGCGGTTGTGCTGTTGCTTGTTGCAGTGGGGTGCGCGGTGCTCTTCTCGACGCTCGCGCCGCGCGGGGTGTCGACGGTTGTGGCGCCCACGGCGTCTCCTGATGGTGGCTCGTCGGCGCGCATCTACGTGCACGTTCTTGGCGCCGTCGCTTCGCCGGGGCTCTACGAGCTGCCCGAGGGGTCGCGGGCGGTCGACGCGGTAGCTGCCGCCGGCGGTTTCGCGCGCAAGGCCGACGAGGCCGCGGTCAATCTCGCGCGCTTTGTCACCGATGGCGAGCAAATCATCGTGCCGGTAATCGGTGCATCACCCGCCTCATCGGGACCGGGCTCGGGGCTCATCAATATCAATTCGGCGGATGCGACAGCCCTCGAGACCCTGCCCCGCATCGGTCCCGCGATGTCGGCCCGCATCATCGCCTGGCGCGAGGCCAACGGTCGCTTCGGGTCGGTCGATGACCTCAAAAAGGTTGCGGGCATCGGCGATGCCACGTTCGCCGCACTCAAAGATCTTGTGACGACGTGAAACCCGTCTCCGCATGACTGACCTGCGCCTTGTCTGGCCCACTCTCGTCTGTTGGGCGTCGGCCGCAGTCGTTATCGGGATTCCGGATGTCGCTGTCTGGTTCTGTCTCGCCGGATTCGCTCTCGCCGCAGTGCTCGTCGTGTTGCGCCTGCCCACGGCAGCCGTGTGTCTCGTCGCAGCCGCGCTCGCCTGTGTTGTGATTGCGGTTGTTGCGCCGTCGCGATCACCGCCCGTGCTCGAGTCAGGGCGGATTGTGGGGTCCGTCGTCGCCAACCAGTCGCTGCCTACGGGGGAGCAGTGGCGAGGGACGCTAGTGGCTGTCTCCAGTGGGGCTGAGCCTGTTGATACTGACGTCGCAGGCACCGGCGGCACCGGCGGCGCCGCTGGCGGCGCCGTCTCAGTTTCGGTGCCCGTTCTTGTGTTTGGCGAGGCGCCGCCCGCGGGAATCGGTTCCGAGTTGCGAATCGAGGGCTCGGTCGTAGCTGCCGACCCCGGCGACGACATCGCGTACCTCGTCTTTCTCGACGAGCCTGCGGTTCTTGCCGCATCACCGCCCCTGTGGCTCGACTGGGCGAATACGGTGCGGGGTCAGTTTCGTGCGGCCGCCTCGACCCTGCCCGGCGACGGGGGAGCCCTGCTACCGGGTCTCGCGATCGGCGACACCGCTGGAGTATCGCCGGCGTTGAGCGATGCGATGAAGGCGAGTTCGCTCACGCACCTCACAGCCGTCTCGGGCGCGAACTGCGCGATAGTGATCGGGCTTGTGCTGATGGTGGGCGGGCGACTCGGAGCACCACGTGCGTGGCGCATCGGCGTTGCTCGTGCCGTGCTCGTCGCGTTTATCGTGCTCGTCACGCCAGAACCGAGTGTGGTGCGTGCCGGAGTGATGGCCGTGCTTGTGCTTCTTGCTCTGCTGGCGGGGCGACCCGTTCGCGGCATCCCCGTGCTCGCGCTCGCGAGCATTGTGCTGCTCGTGCTCGATCCATGGCTCAGTCGCAACTTCGGCTTTATCCTGTCGGTGCTCGCGACCGGTGGTTTGCTGCTGCTCGCCGGGCCGCTCACTCGACTCCTCGCGCGCTGGCTTCCGTTGTGGGTCTCGGCTGTGCTTGCTGTGCCAATAGCCGCGCAGATCGCCTGCCAGCCGGTCATCGTTCTGCTGCAGCCCAGCATTCCGATCTTCGGAGTCGTCGCCAACTTGCTGGCCGCCGCGGCGGCGCCCATCGCGACCGTAGTGGGGCTTCTCGCGTGCATCGCTCTCGCCCTGGCTCCACCGGTGGGCACTCTGCTTGTGCACGTCGCGTGGGTACCCTCCGCGTGGATCGCAGCCGTCGCACACTTCTTCGCCGCTGTTCCGGGTGGGGCCGTGCCGTGGCTGCCGGGGGCACCGGGTGCCGTGCTGCTCGCGCTGTGCACCGCTCTCGCGCTCATCGCCGTGTTCCGACGCCGTCGCTGGGCAACAGTTTCGGCGCTCGCGGTTCTCGTTGCCCTCGGTAGCGCGTCGACCGCAGTTCACGTCACTCAAGCACTCCAGCGCCCCGCTGACTGGATCTACGCGGGCTGCGACGTCGGCCAGGGCGACGCCTTCCTCGTGCGCAGCGCGGGTGAGATTGCGCTCATCGACACCGGCCCCGAACCCGGCCCGCTTGCCGACTGCTTGGGCACGCTCGGTATCAGTCACCTCGACCTGCTTGTGCTGACCCACTTCGACCTCGATCACGTTGGGGGAGCCCCAGCCGTTCTCGGCATGGCCGACCGTGTGCTCGTCGGCCCGAGCGGATCCCCGGAAGACGACGCGCTCGTCGCCGCGCTCCGCGATCGCGGTGCCGCCGTCGACGTTGCGTCGCGCGGGCTCGAGGGCGTGCTCGGCGAGCTGCGGTGGCGCGTGCTGTGGCCCGTGCGCGACACCGAGCCCGGCAACGGAGCAAGCGTCACGATGACCTTCGCCCCCGCGACAACCTGCGCGTGCCTGAGCTCGTTGTTTCTCGGCGACCTCGGCGAGGAGGCACAGGAGTCGATACTGGCACTCGCTCCACTGCCGCGCGCCCAGATCGTCAAGGTCGCGCACCACGGTTCAGCTGACCAGTCGCCAGAACTCTACGAGCGGGTGGATGCAACGGTCGCGCTCATCGGCGTCGGCGACAACGACTACGGCCACCCGACAGCATCGCTGCTCGACCTTCTCGCACGAGAGAGTATGGCGGTTGAGCGAAGCGACATCCACGGTCTTGTTCTCGTTTCTGCCGGCGACGCACCCGGCGAGGTGCGGGTCTGGACGGAGCGCGCCGCTGACGGTGGCGACGGTTAAGCTTGAGCCACCGAATCCGGGGCGCAGGGCGTGCCGAAAGAGCACGGCATCGTAAGGAGCACAGTGGCAGGCAGAGCACCCGCGCGGCCGACAGCGGCGAGCAAGGCGAAGATCCCGCAGCTCGCCTGGGACAAGATCCGCCCCGCGCGCGTTGTGCTCGTCTCGGGCACCGAAGCCTTTCTCGCCGATCGTGCGATTCGACTGCTGCGCGACACTCTGCGCATCGAAGACCCGTCGCTCGAGGTGAGCAACATCGAGGCCGACCAGTACGGCCCCGGTGAGCTCATCACGATGGCGAGCCCGTCGCTGTTTGCCGAACCGCGGCTCATCCGCGTGACCGGAGTCGAGAAGTGCACCGACGCGTTTATCACCGAGACGCTGCAATACCTCGAGTCGCCCGCTGACGACACCTACCTGCTGCTGCGGCACGCCGGGGGAGTGCGCGGCAAGAAGCTGCTCGACGCTATTCGCGGCGGACTCGGCAACGGCATCGAGATCGTCTGCGCCGACCTCAAAAAAGACACCGAGAAACTCGACTTCGCCGCCGCAGAGTTCAAGAGTGCCGGTCGCCGCATCACACCTGGCGCCCTTCGCGCGCTCGTTGGCGCTTTCTCCGACGACCTCGCCGAGCTCGCCGCCGCGTGCCAGCAGCTCCTCGCCGACGCGAGTGAAGAGATCAACGAGTCGACTGTCGAGCGCTATTACTCGGGTCGGGTCGAAACAAATGCCTTCAAGGTCGCGGATGCCGCAATCGCCGGCCGCCCCGGCGAGGCCCTCATCCTCTTGCGGCACGCTCTCTCGTCGGGAGCCGACCCGATTCCGCTGCTCGCCGCGTTCGCGATGAAGATTCGCACGATGGCGAAGATCAACGGGGTGCGCGGGGGATCCGGGCAGCTCGCGTCGCAGTTCGGCCTCGCTCCCTGGCAGGTCGACCGCGCGCGTAAAGACCTCAGCGGATGGAGCGACGACGGCTTGGGCCGCGTCATCGAGTTGCTCGCCGAGACCGATTCCCAGCTCAAGGGTGGCGGGCGTGACCCGGTCTACGCCCTCGAGCGTATGGTGCGCGTAGTGAGCCAGCGCGGCAACTCGTAGCGCGCGTGCGGCGCTCGCGCCCGCCCCAGACGTTCGCGCCGCGAGTGTGTCACTTTGCCGCGAAATTCACCGGCGTATTGCAAGTTTCGCGGCGCGACCAGGGCGCCGGGCTGCGGCGCGTAGCGCTCGAATACGTTGGTGCCGCGAGTGTGTCACTTTGCCGCGAAATTCACCGGCGTAGTGCAAGTTTCGCGGCGCGACCTACAAGGCCCGCGCGCACCCCGATTTTCGCGCCGCGAGCGTGTCACTTTGCCGCGAAATTCACCGGCGTTCTGCAAGTTTTGCGGCGCGAACCCCAAGGCCCGCGCGCACCCCAGCCCGCGGACAGCAAAAAGCCCCGCCCGGCGAACCGGACGGGGCTGAGAGCGAGAAACTACTTGGTGAGTGCGCCAACCTGCTTGGCGATCGCCGACTTCTTGTTGGCTGCCTGGTTCTTGTGGATGACACCCTTGCTCGCTGCCTTGTCAAGCTTCTTCGAAGCGATGACGAGCGATGCTGCTGCGGCATCCTTGTCGCCGGCTGCAATGGCGGTGCGGGTCGCGCGAATCGCGGTCTTGACCTCGCTCTTTACTGCCTTGTTGCGGTCCTGCGACTTCTTGTTCGTGAGGATGCGCTTGATCTGCGACTTAATGTTTGCCACGTGTGTGTACCTTTTCGATTCGAGTGTTTGTGTGGGCGGCCGTGGTGCCGGTGAGGAGTGGGGGTCCCGGCCGCCGATTCGTGCACACCCGCAAGATGTACACGTAAGCCAACAGGCAACGCTACCAGCACGACGGCCTCAAGGCAATTGCGCGAGGGCGTCGAGCAACACGCGGTGGTACTCAACGGGACGCGCGAGCGGCACAAGATGCGTCGCGCCCGGCACGTGCACGAGGGAGCCGTTGCGCGCGGCCCGCAGATACGCGCGCTCCTGCAGTCTGAAGTGGTCGAGAGTGCCATTCACAAAGACAACGGGAAGATCAATTCGAGCGATGGATGCGACAGTGCGAAGTTGCCGAAGCTCGACGAGCGCGTCTTGCATGACCTCCAGTGCGACGCCGCCCGCAAGAACGTCGGCAGCGAGTTGTTTGTTGCGCACAGTGAGCCCCAGCAGCGTGTTGTTGAGCAGCAGGCCTCGGTCGGGTGCGAGGTGAATCCCTGCCGCGAGCACCCGCCAGGCGTCGAGCACGGGACGCGTCGGTTGGGTGCCGCAGCTTGTCGCGACGATTCCCGCGGCCCTGCGAGGCTCGAGTCCGGCCCAGTGCAGGGCGAGGTAGCCCCCGAGTGACAGGCCGACGACGAGGGGCGGCTCCGCGACATCCATGCAGGCGTTATCGATTGTGCGCATGGCCCCGGCGATGGTGAACCGCTCGTGCATTCGGGAGCCATGACCGGGAAAGTCGGGCGTGACGACTGTGTACCCGAGAGCCTCGAGCCGCAACCGTTCGCTGCGCCACATCGTCGACGACGTGCGAAGGCCGTGCAGGAGCACAACGCAGCGAGTCATCCGTTCAGCGTATTAGCCTGTGATCATGCCGTCCCTCGCTCCACACATTGAGACAGTGCCGCCCTCGGGCATCCGCAGGGTCTACGAAATCGCCGGCCAGCTCGAGGGCGTGAACTACCTGGTCGTCGGCGAACCCGATGTCACAGTCGCCCCGCACATCGCCGAAGCAGCGAAGCGCGCTTGGGATGCAGACCAAACCAACTACACCGCAAACGCCGGAATCCCCGAGCTGCGCACCGCGATCGTCGACAAGCTCGCGCGCGAGAACAACCTCACTGTCGAGCTCGAACAGGTCTGCGTCACAGTGGGTGCGACGCAGGGACTCCACCAGGCAATGAGCATTTTGCTCGCGGCGGGTGACGAGGTTCTCGTTCCTGACCCGGGCTACACAACTTTCACCATGAACGCCCGAATGATCGACGCGCACCCCGTGCCGTATTCGCTGCGCCCCGAGAGAGGCTTTTTGCCCGATCTCGACGAGCTCGAGACCATCGTCACCGACCGCACTCGCGTTCTTATCGTCAACTCTCCCTCCAATCCTCTGGGCGTCGTCTATGGAGAAGACACCCTCCGGGCGCTTCTCGACTTCGCAAAGCGTCACGACCTGTGGGTCATCAGTGACGAGGTGTACGAATACTTCACGTGGGACGAGCCGCACATCAGCATCGCGAGCCTCGACGACAGCAACCGGGTCTTCTCGGTGTTTTCGTTGTCAAAAACCTACGCAATGACCGGCATCCGCGTGGGCTACCTCGTCACACCTGTGGGATTCGCGAGTGTTCTGCGCACTGTGCAGGAGGCGAGCGTGAGCTGCGTCAACACACCAGCCCAGTACGCCGCGGTCGCCGCTATCACCGGCGACCACACGCACGTCGCCGAAGCCAAGGCGCATTACCGCGCCAACCTCGACGCGGCGACGGGCCTGCTCGACAGCAAGGGAATCCGCTACCTCACGCCCCGCGGAACCTTTTATCTCTGGATCGACATGAGCCACGCGACCGGCGGCGATGTCGCGGCGTGGGCCGAGCGTTTTCTCATCGCAGAGCGGGTCGCCGTGGCACCCGGCAGCGCGTTCGGCCGCGCGGGTGAGGGCTGGATCAGGGTCTGTGTCGCGGCGGCGCAGCAGAACATCCTCGACGGCCTCGCAAAGCTGCCTTCGGTAAGCGCCGTTAGCACATTGAGCGCGGTCAGCGCGTGAGCCGCGTAGTCATCGCCGGTGCGAGCGGTTTTATGGGCACGTACTTCGCCCGACGCTTTCGCGAAGACGGCTTCGAGGTTGTCACAGTGGGCCGCAAGGGTGCCGACGTGCAGTGGGGCGATACGGCCGCGCTCGAGAAGGCGATCGACGGTTCAGACCTGCTGCTCAACCTCGCGGGCAAAAGCGTCAACTGCCGCTACAACGACAAGAACCGCAAGGCGATCTTCAGCTCGCGCCTGCTGACCACCGGAGAGCTCGGCCGCGCCGTCGAGTCGGTGGAGAATCCTCCGCCCGTCTGGCTCAACTCCAGCACGGCGACGATTTACCGGCACGCCGATGACCGGCCGCAGACCGACGACGACGGGCAGATCGGCGAGGGCTTCTCGGTCAACGTCGCGACCGCCTGGGAGCGCGAGTTCTTCGCCCACGCGAGAAAAGGCGTGCGTCAGGTCGCACTGCGCATGGCAATTGTGCTCGGCAACGGCTCGGCCCTCGCCCCGCTTCTCGCGCTCACCCGCGTAGGACTCGGCGGCCCGCAGATCGGCGGCAAGACTGCGCGCGGCGGGCAGATGTTCAGTTGGATCCACATCGACGATGTCTACCGGGCGATCCGCTTCATCCAATTGGATGTCGCTCTTGAGGGGCACGTCAACGTCTCATCCCCGCACCCGGTCAAAAACGTCGAACTCATGGCAACCGTACGCCGGGTGTTGGGCGTTCCGTTCGGAATTCCGCTCTATCGCTGGATGCTCGAGATCGGGGCGTGGGCCATCCGGACAGAGCCCGAGCTGCTGCTCAAGAGTCGGTGGGTCACACCGACAACGCTGCTCGCCGAGGGGTTCGAGTTCGAGCATCCAGAGCTTGAGGGCGCGCTGAGGAACATCACCGGCAAGTAGTAGCGCCGCACTATGGGAGAATTGCCACCAAATGTCTCCTCGTGCAAACTCCGCCCTGCAGCCCGCGTCGACCGACCCGGCGTTCATTCGCAACTTCTGCATCATCGCCCACATCGATCACGGTAAGTCCACGCTCGCTGACCGCATGCTGCAGATCACCGGCGTTGTCAGCGACCGCGACATGCGTGCGCAGTACCTCGACCGCATGGACATCGAGCGCGAGCGTGGAATCACCATCAAGAGCCAGGCGGTTCGTATGCCGTGGGAGCTCGACGGCCAGACCTACGCGCTCAACATGATCGACACACCCGGTCACGTCGACTTCTCCTACGAGGTTTCGCGTTCGCTCGCGGCCTGTGAGGGAGCAATCCTGCTCGTCGACGCGGCGCAGGGCATCGAGGCCCAGACGCTCGCGAACCTCTACCTCGCGCTTGAGAACGACCTCACGATCATTCCCGTTCTCAACAAGATCGACCTGCCCGCCGCTGATCCCGAGAAGTACATCAAGGAGATCGTCGGGCTCATTGGCTGCAAGCCAGAAGACATCCTGCTCGTCTCGGGCAAGACGGGTGTGGGAGTTCCCGAACTTCTTGATGCCGCAACGCGGCTCATCCCGCCGCCCGTCGGGGATGCTGATGCTCCGGCCCGTGCCATGATCTTCGACTCGGTGTACGACGCCTACCGCGGTGTCATCACCTACGTGCGCATGATCGACGGCAAGATCAACCCGCGCGAGAAGATCATGATGATGAGCACCAAGAGTGCTCACGAGGTGCTCGAGATCGGTGTCTCGAGCCCCGAGCCGATCGGCACAAAGGGACTCGGCGTCGGCGAGGTGGGCTACCTCATCACCGGCGTCAAAGACGTGCGCCTGTCGAAGGTCGGTGACACAGTCACCTCGTTTGCCAAGCCCGCCGCTGTCGCCCTCAAGGGCTACTCAGAGCCGATGCCGATGGTGTTCTCCGGTCTGTACCCGATCGATGGCAGTGACTACCCGATGCTGCGTGAGGCCCTCGACAAGCTCAAGCTGTCAGACGCCGCGCTCGTCTACGAGCCTGAGACGTCGGTCGCTCTCGGTTTCGGCTTCCGTTGTGGATTCCTTGGACTCCTTCACCTCGAGATCATCACAGAGCGTCTCGAGCGCGAGTTCGGCGTCGACCTCATCGCGACTGCCCCCTCGGTGATCTACGAGGTTGTCACCGACGACAAAAAGAAGACGACAGTCACCAACCCGAGCGAGTTTCCCGGTGGCAAGATCTCCGAGGTGCGCGAGCCGATCGTCAAGGCCTCGATTCTGCTGCCGAAAGACTTCGTCGGCACCGTTATGGAACTCTGCCAGGGCCGCCGCGGCACAATGCAGGGCATGGAGTACGTAGGTGAAGACCGCGTCGAGCTTCACTACACAATGCCGCTCGGCGAGATCGTCTTCGACTTCTTCGACCAGCTGAAGAGCAAGACCGCGGGCTACGCCTCGCTCGACTACGAACCGATCGGCGACCAGGCTGCCGACCTCGTGAAGGTCGACATCCTCCTGCAGGGCGAGGCCGTCGACGCGTTCAGCGCCATCGTTCACCGTGACAAGGCCTACGCGTATGGGCTGCTGATGACCGAGCGCCTCAAGAAGCTCATCCCGCGCCAGCAGTTCGAGGTGCCGATCCAGGCCGCCATTGGCGCCCGAATCATCGCGCGCGAGAGCATCTCGGCGATTCGCAAAGACGTTCTCGCCAAGTGCTACGGCGGAGACATCACGCGTAAGCGCAAGCTGCTCGAGAAGCAAAAAGAGGGCAAGAAGCGCATGAAGATGGTCGGACGCGTCGAGGTTCCCCAAGAGGCGTTCGTTGCGGCGCTCACCGGCGACACCGAGAAGAAGAAAGACAAGTAGCGAACGAAACGGTGGATGTCGCGGCTCCCATGCGTGGACGAACGCAGTGAGCGTTTCCAAACCGTTACGCGCCGCGACTCCGAAGTGAGGATGCTACAGCTAGCGTTCACTCATGACTTCCCATCGTCCCTTGGCCGCCGTTGTGGCTGTCGTTGTGAGTGCCCTCCTGCTGAGCGCATGCGCATCTCCCGACGCCGCTCCCGTCGAGCCTGCCGGGGCACTGTCAACGTCAACTCCCGAAGCCACCTCGTCAGCGCCGTCGCCGACCGGGACGGCGACGCCCGAAGAGGCAGGCTCAGACGCCGACGAGATCGTCTGGTCTAACCCGAACGTTCCGGCAGCGCCGCAACCGCGCGTGAACGTGCCCTGCGCCGAGATCGCTACGTCGAGCCTGCGCGAACGAGCGCTGGGTGTCGCTGACGTGCAGTCGATGGACTACGAACCGGGCAACGGCTTGACGGCAACGTCGCAGGCCGGCCTGCTGCAGTGCTGGTGGGCGGACAGCTCGTCGGAGGACGTGTTTTCAGAGCTCACAATCAGTGTGCTCCCCGATGCCTTCAACGAGTTTGACTACGAGTCGGCTCACAACGAGAGCCCTGGCACCTACAAAGAAGTACTTGGCGTCGATTCGGACATCGACTGCAGCGTCTACCAAAAAACCCAGAGTTGCACGATGAAGTTCATCATCGATGACTACTGGGTCGAGGTGACCTTCAACGGCGCGACCGCCACCGTCGCAAAGAAGTCGAAGGCCATCGACGTTGCGCTCGATCTTGGTCGCCACATCCAGTCACGGCTGCAGGCCGCGGGAGCACCCGCCGCGGCATTTGTCGTTCCGGCCAGCGCGCAAAAGATTTGGAAGAGTTGCAAGTTTGTCGACAAGTCCAAGAAGCTGCGACTCGCTGTCTCGTCGCCGTCGTTGGTGTCTCCGGAAATCGATGAACGGGCAATGAGTCAAAGAGATTTTGCTCACAAGCGCGGTGGTCTCACGTCGTGCTATTGGCACCAGAAGTCGGAGATTCCCGATGGCGAGGTTGGTGAGATCGAGCTGGAAATGATTCCCGGCGGTGGCTGGGCTTACCTCGACCTTCGGTCACGCGACATCGATTTCGCGAGCGAAGTTCCCAGCTATTCCGTCGAGCCAGCAACTGTTAACGGCGCCGAAGACGCCTACCTGAGCTGCAACGAGACTTCCTATTGTGCCCTTACAGCCCTCGTCGGCGGCAGTTATCTCAAGGTGACTGCGGTGACCAAAGATGGCGATGATGTCAGTGCGGGAGTCCAAGCGGTCAAAGCGATGGAGTACGTGATCACTCGTCTGCCGTGACCGCGGCGCTGGCCTCCTCCGCGATCAGGTCGGCGTTGACCGCGGCGCCGACCATCAATCCCTGCGCAGCGGACGTCACGACCTGAGCCATGGGGTCGCTCACGTTGCCGGCCGCCCAGACGTTCGGCACTGAGGTGAGCCCGAACCCGTCAACGGGAAGGTGGGTTCCGGCACCCGAGGGGTGGTCGACGGCGACGAGGCCGAGGAGCGCAAGTGTCTCTACCCGGGCGTGCATAAACGTGCCGACCGCGAGCGCTTCGATGGCGTGCGTCGAACCATCGTCGAGAGTGACTGTGGAGAGCGCGTCATCCAAAATATTGAGGCCGGAAATACTGCCGGTCACGATCGAGACGTCACGAGCCGACAGCTGAGCGAGCTCGTCGGCACCGAGTGTGACTGTGGGGTCGAGAAACAGGGTGACCCGATCGCTGAGCTGCCGGAACATCAGCGCTATGTGCGGCGCCCGCGCGTGCGTGCCGACGATGCCGATCGCGCGATCGCGCACCTCCCAGCCGTGGCAGTACGGGCAGTGGATGACATCGCGGCCCCACCGCTCGGCGAGCCCCTGGATCGCGGGTAGCTCGTCGTGTGTTCCCGTCGCGACGATCAGGCGGGGCGCGCTGAGCGTGTGATCACCGACAGAAACAGAGAAGCCGGGGTGGATGTCGCTGGCCGACCCGTCGAAGAACGTCACGCCATACGACTCGGCCTCCGCCCGGCCGAGGCGCTGAAGTTCGAGCGGGTTGACGCCGTCGCGGCTGAGAAAGTTGTGAACGCCCTCGGCGGGAGCGTTGCGGGGTTCGCCCGCGTCGATCACCGCGACCGAGCGTCGGAAGCGGCCGAGGGCTGTGGCGGCGGAGAGGCCCGCGGCACCGCCGCCGAGAATGATGACGTCGAAAGTGTTCATGCCTCAAGCCTGCTGCGGTCGCGACGAAATCGGCAAGCCGCGTTGCCGAAGTGGCAAACTGTGGCCATGGAAGACGTACTCGCCGGTGTCGGCGCACGCCTCAGGGCGATACGAGCCCACCGCGGAACAACGCTCGCAGAGGTTGCGGCGGCAACAGCAATTTCGGTCAGCACGTTGTCGCGGCTCGAGTCGGGGCAGCGAAAGCCCAATCTCGAGCTGCTGCTACCGCTGGCGCGCGAGTACGGCGTGCCGTTGGACGAGCTCGTGGGCGCCCCCGCGACGGGAGACCCTCGCATCCACCTGCGTCCGATGAAGCGGCACGGTCAAACGATTGTTCCGCTCAGCAAGGGTGCGTCGGGCATGCAGGCGTTCAAGCACATCATCGCGGCGGGTCCCGTGCCGGTTGTCGAAGACCTCAAGACGCACGAGGGTCACGAGTGGATGTACATCATCCGCGGCAACCTGCGTATGGTGCTGGGCGAGCACGACATTGTGCTGTCGGCGGGGGAGGCTGCCGAGTTCGATACCCGCACGCCACACTGGTTTGGCCGCGCCGACACCAACGCCGTCGAGTTTCTGAGTCTCTACGGGCCACAGGGCGAGCGAATGCACGTGCGGGCCTCGACTCGCTAGTTTCGCCAGCTGTGCTCAGGCGCATACCCGAGCACGCGTCGAGCCTTGTCGATCGACAGCAGGGTGTCGTTCTCGCCGGGGGTGGGGGTGTAGGGCACGCCAGGGAACTCGGCGGCAACGAGTGAGTCGTTCGAGACAGGCAGCACGGTGTCGGCAGCGGCAATGATAAACGCGTCGAAGCCCGGGCGACCGGCGGTGAGAGCGAGCCGCACGGCCTGGGCGCCGTCACGCGCGTCGATGTAGCCCCACAGATTCCAGCGACGCGAGGCGGGGGTGAAGGTGTCGAACGACGCGTAGTCAGACGGGTCCATCACGTTGGAGAACCGTAGCGCGGTGATGGACAGGGACGGGTCCCAGCGCACGAGCTTCTGCGCCATCTCTTCTTCGAGGTGCTTGACGAGCGAGTAGATGCTCTCGGGCCGGGTGTCGTACTCCTCGTCAACGGGGATGTACGGCGGGGGAGTCTCGAACGGCAGCCCGAGCACTGTCTCGCTCGATGCGTAGACGATCCGGTTGATACCCGCACGTCGAGCGCCCTGAAAGACGTTGAAGGTCGCTGTCATGTTGTTGTGGAAAACGGCCGAGTCGGCAAGGAGCCCGGGCGCGGGGATTGCGCCGAGATGCACAACGGCGTCGATACCGTTGTGCTGGTCGTTGACGCCGAAGAGCGCGTCGATGACCTGTCCGTAGTCGGTGAGGTCGACTCGCACAAAGCCCTCGCCGCGGGTGCCGTCTCGGTCGAAGACGATCACCGTATGGCCGTGTGAGCGCAGGTCGTCAACCACCGCCCGTCCGAGCTTGCCGTTACCGCCGGTCACTGCAATCGTCATCGATGTCATGACTCAAGTCTCCCAGCTTTAGAATCGAGGGATGGCAGTCGAACTGTGGGCCCGGCCCGTGAGCTACGCCGCCGTTGGGGCGACGCAGGCTTCGGACCTCCTTGTGCACCCTCCGGCGGGCTACCGGCCGATCGAACGCCGAGTGCGTATCGGTCACGGTGACGCACGGTTCGTCTGGGCCTGGACCACCGCGATGAGCTGGGGAATCCAGACCGGCGCAGGCTTTGTGGTGGCCCGTTCGGATGCGCCGGCCGAGGTCACCGAGAACACTTACGCGCCCGTGGGGTTCAACGAAGAGGGTGTGCCCGTTGCACCCGCCACAACCGTGGCGAGCGAAGAGGCGCACTTTTCTCCCGACGGCGAGCCATTCCTCGTCGCGGGTGACACGGCGGTTCTCGCGATCCCATTTCTGCTCTGGCGCGTGAAGGCACCAGCGCGCGTCGTCTACGTTGTCGACGAGCCGACTCGCAAGGGCTTTGCCTACGGCACTCTCAAGGGTCACCCCGAAGACGGCGAAGAGGCTTTTGTCGTCGAGCTTCAGGAAGACGGCTCGGTCTGGCTGCGCATCACCGCGTTCTCCCGGCCGGCGAACTTCTTCTGGTGGCTCGTCTATCCGGTGCTTCGCATCTCGCAGGAGTTTTTCACCCGCAGGTACGAGCGCGCGCTCGCCGTGGCGATTCCCGACTAGTTCTGCTGAAGCGCCGAAAGGGCCGCGAGCAGTTCGTCGAGTCCGGTGACGAGGTCGTCAATCACCAGGCTGGCGGATGTCGCGCGCAGCTCTTCTGCCGTGTACGCCCCGGTGGCTACCGCAAGAAACGACATGCCGGCCGCGTCTGCGGCGACGCCATCGTTCGGAGTGTCTCCGATGATCACGATGGGTGCGGGGCCGAGTGCGGCACGCGCGCGCAGGGTGAGCTCTGACCTGATGGGGGAGCGCTCGCCGAAGTACGAGCGCGACCAGTCGAACGCGCTCTCGTCGAATCCCGCGCCGGTGACCTTGTACCGTGCCCGGGCAGCGGAGTTGCCCGTGAGTAGCCCGTTGGTCCAGCCCGCGGCTTCGGTGGCGGCGACTGCCTCGAGGGCGCCCGGCGCCAGCGACCGGTGAGCGCCAGCGACGTGCCGAAGGCGGCTGAGTTCGTCGAGGTGGTCGATTGCCGAGCTGTGCAGCGCGGCATCCAACCCGTGAAGTTCGAGGGATTCCCTGATGATCTCGCCATCCGTGCGGCCGTGGCGGTTGGGCAAGCGCTCGCCGATGGGGTGCCCCGCGGCGAGTTCGACGGCGTCGTGGTAAAGATTTCCGGCGTCTTTTCCGTTGCGCACGAGGGTGCCGTCGACGTCCCAAAGTATGTAGTTCACGCTTCCATCGTGGCAGAGTGCTCAGCATGCATCGCGCAATCCGAGCCGCAACCGCCGCGTTTATGCGCAGCCCGATGCGTCGTGTCGTCGGGCCGCTCATCACGCCGACAGACCGGGCGTTGTTTCGACTGAGCGGCGGTCGACTCAAGCTCAGCGCACCAATGATCCCGTCTCTTATGCTGTTCACGACCGGTGCCAAGAGCGGCAAGCAGCGCGAAACCCCGCTGATGTGCTTTCCGCAGCCCGACGGATCCTGGCTCGTGGCGGGCAGCAACTTCGGCTACGAGAATCACCCGGCCTGGACTTTCAACCTCATCGCCAACCCGCAGGCGCGCGTTCACTTTCACAACGACCTCTATGACGTGGATGCGACGCTGCTCACTCCGAGCGAGACCGAGGCCGTGTGGCCCGCCCTCGATCGACAGTGGCCGGGCTATCGCGACTACGAGCTGACGGCGAAGCGCGACATCCGTGTATTTCGGTTGACGAGACGCGAGGCACAATAGAACGTGCCATCCGCTCTGCCGCTCGCTGATCCTGCCCCGCTCGACGGGTTGCTTCCGGCGACCGTGCTCGAGGGCGCGAGCGACCGCAACTTCGGCGTGTACCTCCACGTGCCGTTCTGCCGCGTGCGCTGTGGCTATTGCGACTTCAACACCTACACGAGCGAAGAATTGCGCGGTGCGAAGCGCACGGACTATGCGGGCCAGGCGATCGCCGAGATTCATCAGGCACAGCACGTGCTCGCTGACCTGCCGAAGCGAGCGGCGTCGACAGTGTTCTTCGGCGGCGGAACCCCGACCCTGCTGCCCGCGATCGATCTTGCCGCGATGCTCGGTGCTGTCATCGAGACTTGGGGCCTCGAACCCGGCGCCGAGGTCACAACGGAGGCGAACCCCGACTCCGTCGACCTCGACTACCTGCTGACGCTCAAGCGTGCTGGCTTCACGAGGGTGAGCTTTGGTATGCAGTCTGCGGTGCCGCACGTGCTCGCAACTCTCGAGCGCACCCATGACCCCGCCCGCATCCCGCTCGTTGTCGCGTGGGCACGTGAAGCAGGGCTCAACGTCAGCCTCGACCTCATCTACGGCACCCCGGGCGAATCGCTCGATGACTGGCGTGCCTCGGTCGAGCACGTGCTTGCCCAGCAGCCCGACCACGTGAGTGCCTACGCGCTCATCGTCGAAGACGGCACAAAGCTGGCGCGCCAGATTCGCAAGGGCGAGGTAGCAACGCCCGACGACGACCTGCAGGCAGACATGTACGAGCTTGCCGACGAGCTGCTGAAGAACGCCGGCTACGAGTGGTACGAGGTATCGAACTGGGCACGCTCGAGTGGCCAGGAGTCACGGCACAACCTGTCGTACTGGCAGGGCCACGACTGGTGGGGCGTCGGACCCGGTGCCCACAGTCACATTGGCGGCGTGCGCTGGTGGAACGTCAAGCACCCGGCGGCCTACGCCGACCGAATAGCGGCAGGTCACTCGCCCGCCGCGGGGCGCGAGACTCTCGATGAGGCAACGCGCGAGACGGAGCGCATTTTGCTCGGTACCCGCATTCGTGAGGGCATAGCAATCGATTCGCTGCCGAAGGCGTCACGGACGGCAGTCGCGGGGCTCATCGCTGACGAGCTCGTCGACGCGACATCCGCCATTCATGGTCGCATCGAGCTCACGCTCACGGGCCGTTTGCTGGCCGATGCTGTTGTGCGACGGCTGATTGCCTAGCGGCCGACAGAAAACCGACTACTTCACAAACGCAATGGTGAGCGGGTAGGTGTAGTACTCGCCCCGGTTGGCTGCGACCGCCGCGAGAATCGAGAAGATGATCGCGACGATGGCCAACGGAGCGAAAAGGATGAACCCGATGCCGAGCGTCAGGAATCCGATCAGAACGATCGCGACCGAGTAGATCACTATCGAGATCTGCAGGTTGAGAGCCGCGACAGCGTGCGCGCGAATGAACGGGCCGCGCTTTCCGAGGGTGAGAAGCACGACGAGGGGCACAACAAATCCGAGAGCGCTCAGGGTGCTTCCCGAGATGAGGCCGATCGCGATCCACGAAAGGTGGGTGAGTGTCGACCCGAGTCGTTCGTTTTCGGGAGTCATGGGCTGCGGCGGGGTGATGTACGGGTTCTCCGGGGTGCTCATAGACCCATTAAACAGTTGTGGCCGGCAAAAGCCGGCCACAACTCGAGATTTGCGCGATTACTTGATGAAGCGGATCGCGAAGGGGTAGCGGTAGGCGATGCCGTCTTTCACCTTGAGGAAGGCGATGACCGAGAAGATTGCGCCCGCGAGCCAGGCGAACCAGCCGAGTCCGCTGAGGGCAGCGCTCGCACCGAAGGTCGGGATGAACAGCGCTCCAGCGAGGATGCTTCCGACGATGCCGAGAGCGAAGATCGCGATAACGACGGTGATCTGGAAGTTCAGCGCCTCCTTGCCCTCCTGGTTGGTGAACGAGCCGCGGTCCTTGAAGACGAGCCAGATGATGAGTGAGGGCAGCGGGCCAAGAATTCCGCCGAGGTGAGCGAACGATGCCCACTGGTTGTCTTCGGCGGTGGTGAGAGGTGCGGCCGGGGTTGCGTCAGTCATGTGTGTGCCTTTCGAGTGGCGTGAAGTGTTACGGGTTATTCGAAGTGCAGGGCACCGGTACGCACACCCCCCGGATGGGAGTCACGAGCGGCACAGACACAAGGTAGCGGGTGGATCGCCCGGCGTGCAACGCCTGTCTCCCGGTGTGTCGCGATACAATTGGCAGTCAGGCTAACGGAGTGCTAACAGTCGAGAGGTGGTGCACGTGGTTTCGGAACGCAGCCTCGAGGTGCTTCGCGTCATCGTGCAGGATTACGTTGCCTCACGAGAGCCCGTCGGCTCGAAGTCGATAGTCGAGCGTCATTCCTTCGGAGTGTCGGCAGCGACGATTCGCAACGACATGGCCCTTCTCGAAGAAGAAGAGCTCATCGTTGCTCCCCACACATCGTCGGGGCGAGTGCCAACCGACAAGGGCTACCGCGTGTTTGTTGACCAGCTCGCCGACCTTCGCCCGCTCAACGGCGCGCAGCGCACGGCGATCGAGACTTTTCTCGGCCAGTCGGTTGACCTCGACGACGTTCTCGCGCGCACGGTTCGACTGCTCTCACAACTCACCCATCAGGTAGCTCTTGTTCAGTACCCCTCGCTTTCTCGTTCGCGCGTGCGTCACGTCGAGGTCATCGCCCTCGCCCCGCGCCGACTTATGACGGTTCTTATCACCGACACGGGACGAGTCGAGCAGCGACTCATCGATGTTCCCGCCGACGTCGACGACGATCTGCTCGGGCTGTTGCGCACCAAGCTCAACGGCACGCTCAGCGGCCTGGGGTTGGCGGATGCCGCGCATGCGCTTGCGGCAATACCCGAGAGCTTCGAGCCGATCCATCGCCCGATCGCGGCGCACGTCGCCTCGAGTCTCATCGAGCAGGTTGCCGAAAACCGTCAGGACCGCCTCGTTATGGCGGGCACGGCTAATCTCGTACGTACAGAAGAAGACTTCTCTGGAAGTATTTACCCGGTTCTCGAGGCAATCGAGGAACAAGTAACCCTGCTTCGGTTGTTCGGTGAAGTTGAAGGTGACACCCACGGTGTCGCAGTCAGTATCGGCAGGGAGAACGCAGACTTCGGTCTGAGCGAAACCTCGGTGCTTACGAGTGGCTACGGCGCCACCGGGGCGGGTGTCGCGCGACTCGGCGTACTCGGCCCGACCCGCATGGACTACTCGAACAACATGGCAGCGGTGCGTGCGGTCGCTCGCTACCTCACACGACTTCTCGGCGACGATTGACGCTCGAGTTCTAACGAACAACGCGGGAAACCGCGGTAAGGAATCTGAATAACGTGGCAGACCACTACGAGGTACTCGGCGTAGAGCGCACGGCGACTCCCGAAGAGATCAAAAAGGCATACCGCCGTCTCGCGCGCGAGTTTCACCCCGATGTGAACCCGAGCGCCGACGCCTCCGACAAGTTCAAGTCGGTGACGCACGCGTACGACGTTTTGAGCGATGCCAAGCAGCGCCAGGAGTACGACAACCCGAGTCAGGGCTTCCAGGGCGGAGGCTTCGGTGGCTTCGGCGACATCTTCGAAACGTTCTTTGGCGGCGCGGCTCCCGGCGGTGGCGGCAGCGGTGCTGCACCCCGCTCGCGCAAAGAGCGCGGTGCTGACGCACTTCTGCGCGTCGAGATTGACCTCGACGAGGTTGTCTTCGGCACCAAGCGCGACCTCGAGGTCGCGACCGCCGTTCTCTGCGACACGTGTGAGGGCAGCTGCTGCGCACCCGGAACACGCCCCGTGGTCTGTGACATCTGCCACGGCTCCGGCCAGATTCAGCGTGCGGTTCGCAGCCTCCTCGGCAACATCATGACCTCCAGCCCGTGCGGCACCTGCCGCGGATACGGCACCGTCATCCCGAGCCCGTGCCCCACGTGCGCCGGCCAGGGTCGCGTTCGCGCGAGCCGCAAGATCACCGTCGACATCCCCTCGGGCGTTGACACCGGCCTGCGCCTGCAGCTTCCCGGCCAGGGCGAGATCGGCCCCGCCGGTGGCGAGCACGGCGACCTGTACCTCGAAATCAAGGTGCGTCACCACGACGTCTTCAGTCGTAACGGCGACGACCTTCTCGCGACGATCGAGGTCAGCATGCCCGACGCCATTCTCGGCACCAAGGCAAAGATCAAGGGCCTCGATGGCGAGATCGAACTCGACATCAAGCCCGGCACCCAGAGCGCCGAGATTCTTACGCTCAACGGTCGTGGAATCACCAAGCTTCGCGGCCAGGGTCGCGGCGATCTCAAGATCGGCGTGCAAGTCATCACTCCGACGAAGCTCAACGCAAAAGAGCAGCAGCTGCTCACCGAGTTCGCGTCGAGCTACAAGGCCAAGAAGCCCGCTCTCGCAGAGTTTCAGCAGGGACTCTTCGCGAAGCTGCGCGACCGCTTCCTGCACGTCTAGGCGGCCATGGCGCACTTCTACATCAACGAGCTTCTCGAGACGGCGGCTGTCGGCGAGCGAGTGGCAATCGACGGTCGCGAGGCCCGCCACGCGGTGACCGTGTCGCGACTCGGTGTCGGCGAGAGCATCTCGATCGGCAACGGTCGCGGACTCATCGTCACCGGCGAGGTCGTTGTTGCCGAGCACACCGAGCTGTCGATCGAGGTCGCATCGGTCGAGCACACCGAGCGACCAACGCCGGCGATCATTCTCGTTCAGGCTCTCGCCAAGGGCGACCGTGACGAACTCGCAGTGCAGACAGCGACCGAACTCGGGGTTGACGCAGTAATTCCGTGGACGGGCGCGCGTTCAATCTCGCGCTGGGAGGGCTCAAAGGTCGCCAAGGGGCATGACCGCTGGGTGGCCATCACGCGTGAGGCAACAAAGCAGTCGATCCGCGGCTGGATTCCCGACGTTCTCGACCTCGTGTCGACCAACCAGCTGGCAAAGCTTGCACCGGCGACCCGGATGCTTGTGCTCGAGCCGACAGCGGAGGTCGCCCTCACGGCGATCGAGCTCACCGACGAAGACATAGTTCTCGTCGTCGGGCCCGAGGGCGGAATTGCTCCGCACGAGCTCGACGCTCTCACGGCCGCCGGTGCTGAACTCGTTCGGCTTGGCGACGGGGTCTTGCGCACCTCAACGGCGGGGCCGGCGGCCATCGCTGTGCTGAGCGCGAAACTCGCTCGCTGGTAAAGCCGAGAGATTAAGCTAGCTTTATGTCTATCTTCAGCCGAATCGTCGCGCGCGAGATTCCCGCAGACATCGTTTTCGAGAGCGATGCTGTAATCGCGTTCCGCGACATAGCCCCTCAGGCTCCCGTGCACCTGCTCGTTGTGCCGAAGACCGACAGCTACAAAAACGTGGCAGAGCTCGCCGCGGCAGACCCCGCACTGCTCGCCGAACTCGTCGCGACGGCCGACAAGCTCGCTGCCGAGCACTCGAACGGCGACTACCGCCTCGTCTTCAACACCGGTGAGAGCGCCGGACAGACCGTTTTTCACGTACACGCCCACGTGCTCAGTGGACAGCTTCAGGAAGGCACCCTTGCCGAGTAGCGACAACAGCAACGCGCACGACGCCGCGCACACACGGATCGGTTTCGACCGGATCGACGTCGAGGTCGACGGCGTGGCGATGGTGCGGTTGCTCGGCCCGCAAGACCGCCTGCTGCGCACTGTCGAAAAGCAGTACCCGCTCGTCACGGTGCACGTTCGCGGCAACAAGATCACGCTCACGGCGCCCTCAGACATCACCGAGGCCGTCGACCAACTCAACGCCGCCAGAGAGCTGGTGGAGGAACTCATCCGCATGGTGCAAAACGGTCAAGACCTTGAGCCCGCCGAAGTCAATCAGTCGGCGAAGATTCTTCGCGAGAAATCGGGAAGCCCGGCCGAGCTACTCAGCCAGGCGATTCTGACGAGCCGCGGCAAGAGCATTCGCCCCAAGACACTCGGTCAGAAAGAGTACGTCGACGCGATCGACGAGAACACCATCGTGTTCGGCATCGGCCCCGCGGGAACGGGAAAGACCTACCTCGCGATGGCGAAAGCCGTGCAGGCTCTGCAGCGCAAAGAGGTCGAGCGCATCATCCTGACGCGCCCCGCCGTCGAGGCGGGGGAGCGGCTCGGGTTCCTCCCGGGCTCACTCACCGACAAGATCGACCCCTACCTGCGCCCGCTCTACGACGCGCTCAACGAGATGATGGACCCGGAGATTGTGCCCAAGCTGCTCGCAGCGGGAACCGTCGAGGTCGCACCGCTCGCCTACATGCGCGGTCGCACGCTCAACAATGCGTTTATCATTCTCGACGAGGCACAGAACACGAGCCCCGAGCAGATGAAGATGTTTTTGACGCGCCTCGGTTTTGGTTCGAAGATGGTCATCACCGGCGACGTGACGCAGGTCGACCTGCCGGTGGGTGCCTCGGGTCTTCAGCTCGTGACGCGCGTGCTGTCAGAGATCGACGACATTCACTTCTCGCGACTCACGAGTGCCGACGTAGTGCGGCACACCCTCGTCGGCCAGATCGTCGACGCCTACACAAAGTTTGACGCCCAGAAGCAAGCCCGAGAGTACGAACGCACACCGCAGCCCAACCGGCCGCGGGGATGGAGGCGCTGATGAGCGTAGAGATCAACAACGAGTCGACGATTCCGGTCGACGAGACGGCCCTTCAGCGTCTGGTGACCTTCGCGCTTGACGAGATGCATGTGCACCAAGACGCCGAGCTGGCGATTGTGCTCGTGGACGAGGCGGCAATGGAGCAGCTTCACGTGCAGTGGATGGACGAGCCCGGCCCCACCGATGTGCTCAGCTTCCCGATGGACGAGCTGCGTCCCGGAACCGAAGAATCGATCACCCCGGCCGGCCTGCTCGGCGACATCGTTCTCTGCCCGCAGGTTGCAATCGCACAGGCCGAAACCGCCGGTCACTCGCCTCTCGACGAGATGCTTCTGCTCACAACCCATGGGCTTCTTCACCTTCTCGGCTTTGACCACGCAGAGCCGGAAGACGAAAAAGAGATGTTCGGCATTCAGCGCGACATCCTTCTCGCTTTTCATATTGCAGAGCGAAAGCGCTAAAGCATGATGATTCCCGTCTTCGTCAGCGTCGCTGTGCTGCTTGTGCTGTTTGGCGGCCTGCTCGCGGCGGCGGACTCGGCGCTGTCTGTGCTCAGTCGCACCGACCTCGTTGACCTCGCGTCGACAAGTCGGTCAAAGAAATCACTACTCGCGATTTCGGCTGACATGAGCACGCACCTCAACGCGATCAACTTTATGCGCGTTGTCTCTGAGACAACCGCGGCGGTGCTCGTCTCGCTCACCTTCGCCTACGCGATCGGCGAGTGGTGGATCGCCCTGTTGCTTTCTGCGCTCATCATGACCGCCGCGTCGTTTGTGCTCGTTGGCTCGAGCCCCCGCAGCGTCGGTCGGGCGCACTCCCGCGGCATCATCGCTTTCACCGCACCGATTGTGCGCGGAATCCGACTCTTTCTCGGCCCGATCGCCAACGCGCTCGTTGCAATCGGCAACCGTGTGACTCCGGGGCGCCCGCGCACCGCGACGTTCTCGAGCGAAGAGCAGTTGCTCAGCATGGTCGACGAGGCCACCGAACTCGAGGTTCTCGAAGAAGACGACCGCGAGCTCATTCACTCGATCTTCGAATTCAACGACACTGTCGCTCGCGAAATTATGATTCCGCGCACCGACATGGTGACGATCGAGCACGACGCGACGATCGGCACAGCGATGGGGCTCTTTCTGCGCACGGGAGTCTCGCGTGTTCCCGTTATCGGCGAGAACATCGACCAGGTGCTCGGTGTTCTTTATTTGCGGGATGTCGCGCGGCTGCACTACGAGCGCCCCACCGGTGCAGAAGACATCACAGCCTCTGAACTTGCGCGCCCCGCGAGCTTTGCGCCCGAATCGCAGAAGGCCGACAGCCTCTTGCGCCAAATGCAGCTCGAGTCGAATCACCTCGCGATGGTTGTCGACGAGTACGGCGGAATCGCCGGGCTTGTCACGCTCGAAGACATCATCGAAGAGCTCGTTGGCGACATCTCTGACGAGTACGACCACGACGTTCCCGAGTTCGAAGATCTCGGCGACGGCACTTACCGCGTGAGTGCGCGACTGCCCGTCGACGAACTCGGTGACCTTTTTGGTCTCGAGCTCGATGACGACGACGTCGACTCCGTCGGCGGACTCCTGACCAAGACCCTTGGCCGACTTCCCGTAGCGGGCTCCGTTGCCGAAATCTCCGGGCTTATTCTTCGCGCCGAGCGCACCGAAGGCCGACGCCGGCGCCTGAGCACCGTGCTCGTCGAACGCGACCAGGCACTCATCGACGCGCAAGCGTCATTCGCAGCAACCAACGAAACGAGCACAGAATCATGACCGAGCCGATCCAGTACCGCGCGGGGTTTGTGTCGTTCGTTGGCCGCCCCAACGTCGGCAAGTCGACACTCACGAACGCCCTCGTTGGCGAGAAGGTCGCCATCACGTCGTCGAAGCCGCAGACAACGCGACGCGCCATCCGGGGCGTTGTTCATCAGGCCAACGGCCAGCTTGTGGTCGTTGACACTCCGGGAATGCACCGCCCGCGCACTCTTCTTGGTGAGCGCCTCAACAGCATCGTTCAAGACACGCTCGGAGACGTCGACGTCGTCGGGCTGTGCCTCCCCGCGAACGAGAAGCTCGGCCCGGGAGATCGCTTCATCAGCGAACAGCTCGACTCTTTTCCGCGTGCCAAGAAGGTGGCGATAGTCACAAAGATCGACGCCGCATCGCGCCCCGCCGTCGCAGAGCAGTTGCTCGCGATCTCGGCGTTGCGTGACGACTGGGAGGCAATCATCCCCGTCTCGTCGACGAGCAACATCCAGCTCGACACCCTCACCTCGCAGCTCATCCGACTGATGCCCGTGTCAGAGGCGCTGTACCCGTCTGACGCCGTCACCGATGAGAGTCTCGAGGCGCGCATCAGCGAGCTCATTCGCGAAGCCGCGCTCGAGGGTGTGCAAGACGAATTGCCGCACTCGATCGCCATAACAATCGACGACATGGTCGAGCGTGACGACAAAGATCTCGTTGAGATCTACGCAAATCTCTTCGTCGAGCGCGACAGCCAGAAGGGCATCATCATCGGCCACAAGGGCGAGCGCCTTCAGGAGGTCGGTGCCCGCGCGCGTCACGAGATCGAAAAGCTCGTCGGCAAGCAGGTGTTTCTGTCGATGCGCGTCAAGGTCGCCAAAGAGTGGCAGCGCAACGCGAAGCAGCTCGGCCGGCTCGGTTTCTAAGCCTTGAGGATGATTTATCGCCTCGGGCGAGTGATAAGCAGCTCGCACGCTCGCCTTGGCGACCTCGCGCGACCTACCGTGTAGATATGTTCCGCCGACTGCGTCCGTACCAGTTTGTCATCGACGCCGCCCTGGCTGTCTTTTACTTTCTGTGCGCGATGGCGCTTCTCGACACCTACGGCGGTGTTGGAATTCGCGGGGCAGTCGTTGTCGCGGGCTACGCGGCGGCGGTAGGAATCAGGCGAAGTTCTCCGGCCCTCTCACTCGGTCTCGCCTGGATTTTCTCTTTTGTGCAAATGGGTATCGGCATGTACCCGAACCTCTACAACCTCGCCACGATTCTCGTCATCTACACAACGAGCGCCTACGGTGGCCGCATTCTTCGCTGGGTGGGTCTCGGGTCTGTCGGGGTCGGCTCGTTTATCGCAGCGGGGTATCTGACTCTGAGCGGGTCGGGAATGGGCGTCTCTGAGACCCTGTTCGGCGCCTACGATCTTCCCCAGGTTGTGCTGCAGTTCGGTCTGCTGTTTGGTGCGCTCATCACCGCCCTCGGTGCCCCCTGGCTTGCGGGTCTTCTTGTGCGAGCGGTTGTGCGAACCCGAGAGAGCAGTGCGGCGCGGGTCGTCGCCGAGCAAGACGTCATCGTCGAGCAAGAGCGCAACCGCATAGCGCGCGACATGCATGACGTTGTTGCGCACTCGCTTGCGGTTGTTGTTGCCCAGGCGGATGGAGCGCGGTACGCGCGAGCCGCCGACCCCGAGGCAGTTGACCAGTCGCTCATCGCGATCTCGACCACGGCACGCGAAGCTCTCGCCGATGTTCGACTCCTGCTGGGCCAGTTGCGCTACAGCGATGGCGATGGCCCGCAGCCGGTGCTCGCCGACCTTGATCGCCTGTTTGACCAGATGCGGGCCTCGGGCCTGCAGGTCACCTTCGCCGAGCGGGGCGACAAGCACCTCTTTGGTACCGGCGCCCAGCTCGCCGTTTACCGCATTGTGCAAGAAGCCCTCACCAACGCGCTGCGCCACGGAGATGCATCCAAGCCGGTTAGCGTTTCGTTTGACTGGACGTCGACAACCGTCGAGGTCGAGATTGCGAACACGATCACCGGCGCAGTGCCAACGGTGAGCCTCGGCCACGGGCTTGCCGGAATGCGCGAGCGCGCGCTGCTCGTCAGCGGTTCACTGACCGCGGGTGCCCAGGATTCACGATTTGTCGTTACTGCGTCGATTCCGACGACCACCACCAACACGGGCGCGATTGCCCTGGGAGAAGCCAGATGAGCACAACAATCCGCGTCGGTCTTGTTGACGATCAGGCACTATTTCGCGCGGGCATTCGAATGCTTGTGTCGTCGCAACCCGACCTCGAGTTTGTGGGTGAGGCCGGCAACGGTGTCGAGGGCATCGCGATGGCTGCCGAGCACAGCCCCGACGTGATTCTGATGGACATCCGGATGCCGGTTATGGACGGCATCGAGTCCACCCGCGCGATTCTGGCCGCGGCTGAGTCTTCGGGGCGACCCGCGCCGCGCATCATCGTGCTGACAACTTTTGACCTCGACGAGGCCGCGACGCGTGCCATTCGCGGGGGTGCGAGCGGTTTTCTCCTGAAAGACGCCGATCCGGAGTTTCTGCTCTCGGCGATTCGCACGGTTCACGCGGGAACCGCGGTCATCGCCGCGTCGGCGACCCGCGAGCTCTTCGAGCACTTTGACTCGCAGCACAGCGGGGGAGCGGAGCCCGTCGAGTTCTCGAGTCTCACCTCGCGAGAACGGGAGATCTTTTTGCTCGCCGCGCGCGGCCTGAGCAATGCAGAGATCGCCGCGAGTGAGTTTCTCAGCGAGGCGACTGTCAAGACACACATCAGCCGTGTGCTCGGCAAGCTTGGGCTGCGCGACCGCGTGCAGCTTGTGGTCTTCGCTTACGAGAACCGCCTGACCGACTAACCGTCGCGTGCGCTGGTTGTAGCGTTCCCGCACGGGCTGTCATCCTCACGATGTAGTCGATGCGGTACTCGCGCCCGATTCGCACGAGCCGGGTGTTTTCTAGCCTTGAAGCATGAACACATCACCCAGCTTCGTCGCTCGAGTCGACGCCCTCAGCAAGTCGTACGGTTCGGGAGCCAACGCCGTTTCCGCGCTCAGCGAGGTGACCCTCGGCATTCGATCGGGGGAGTTCACCGCGATTATGGGGCCGTCGGGTTCTGGCAAGTCGACGCTTATGCACATCATGGCCGGGCTCGACACCGCTACGAGTGGCACGGTGTTTCTCGCCGACACCGACATCACCAGCCTTGGCGACACCGAGCTCACGATTCTGCGGCGTCGGCGGGTGGGGTTCGTCTTTCAGTCGTTCAACCTTGTGCCCACGCTCAACATCGAGGGAAACATCCTTCTCCCGTTTGAACTTGACGGACGTCGCCCGACGACGCAGGAGCGCGATTGGATCGACCAACTCATCACCTCCCTCGGATTACGTGATCGACTGACCCACCGCCCGCACGAACTCTCGGGTGGGCAGCAACAGCGCGTTGCAATCGCCCGCGCGCTCGCGACCCGGCCCGACCTCGTATTCGCCGATGAGCCCACCGGAAACCTCGACTCGCGCACGAGCCGTGAGGTGCTCACGCTTCTGCAGACGGCGAGCCGCGAGTACGGCCAGAGCATTGCGATGGTCACGCACGATCCGATCGCGGCCTCGTACGCCGACCGCATTTTGTTTCTCGCCGACGGTCGCGTTATCGAAGATCGCGGGCGCTCGACACCCGAACAGATCTCCAGTTTTATGCTCGGAATGGAGCGTGCGGTATGAAACTCGCATCGCTTCGTGAGCACGGCCCGAGCATTCTCGTCGCGGCGCTCAGCAGTGCGTTCGGCGTTTCGGTGCTGCAGTTCTTCGGTGTTCTCACCCAGATCATCACCGCCGATAGCGTGACGGGGTCGAGCGGCACAGTCGCGGCGCTTCTCGCGGTCGTCGCCTTCGTCTTTATTGCGATAGCTGTCTACGTCGGCGCGGTCGTGACCTCGAACACCTTCTCGACGATCATCGCCGGTCGCACGCGAACAATCGCGCTTATGCGCCTTATCGGTTCGTCTGCCGCCGCGCAGCGCACCGCGGTCGCGCGCGAGGGACTGCTCGTGGGCATCGTCGGCGCGATCATTGGTGCGGCAGCCGGCACGCTCGCCACGGTCGCCGTGGTGTCAGTCGGGCTCTGGTTCAACGGCATCCCGTCACTCAGCTACAGCTTCTTCGCTCCCACACTGCTGCTACCGATCGCGGGTGTTGTGCTGACAACCTGGCTCGCCTCGTGGATCGGCTCGCGCCGTGTGCTTGTTGTCTCGCCCATGCAGGCAACCGGTGCGGCGCTCGAGCACAGTCGCGAAGAGACAACAGCGTCGAAGGGCCGCTCGACCGCCGCGATCACGTTGTTTGCGATCGGCATCGGCTTTCTCGTTCTCGCGATTCTCCTTGGCCTCATCACACCAGCGGCGGTGCTCGTGGGCATCGTCGGCGGCATCCTCTCGTTCACGGGGCTCGTGATGGGCGCGCACCTCGTGATGCCTCCCGCTCTCCGGCTCGTTGGGCGACTCCTCGGAAAGAGCGCGCCCTCCCGTCTCGCCGCCGAGAACGCCGTGCGCTACCCGGAGCGTTCGTCGCGCACAACAATCGGGCTGGTGATCGGTGTCACGCTCGTAACGATGTTTGCGGTCGCGCTGCAGGGCTACCTGAACCTCATCAACGCCGCCGTCGCCGCAGACCCCGAGTACTACGCGGGCATCGACGAAACGCTCGTTCTCACGGTGGTGATCTTCTCGGTGCTCGTCGGCTTCAGTGCCGTCATCGCCGCGGTTGGTATGGTCAACAACCTCTCGCTGAGCGTTCTGCAGCGCACTCGCGAGCTGGGGCTGCTTAGGGCGCTCGGCTTTACGGGCAAGCAGGTGCGCGCGATGATCGTCGCCGAGAGCGCGCAACTGACCCTCGCGTCGGTGCTCGTTGGCCTTGTGCTCGGAACCTTCTACGGCTGGGCCGGTGCCCAGTCCCTGCTCGGCGGTATCAACGGCAGCCCGGGGTTCATCATGCCGGGTATGCCGCTGCCGTTCCTGCTCGGCGTCATAGTGCTCGCGGCCGCCCTGACCTTCGGCGCCTCGCTCGGACCGTCCCGCCGCGCGACCCGCATAGCGCCGGTCGCGGCGCTCGCGGTCGAGTAGCTGGCCTGCCCCCATCGGCAATTCAGGAATCCTGCCATCGCGCGCAGCGCGCATCCCCGGCCGCCGCGAAAGCTCCCCGGCAGCGGTGGCAGGGTTCCTGAGTTTCCGACCGGGGGAGCCCGCACCCGGTAGCCTCGCACCATGCCGGTCGTCGAAAGTTCAGTAGTGGTCAGGGTGAGCCCCGAAGTGGCGTTTGCCGTTTCGCAGACGACGGGAGACATTCGCAAACGCTGGGACACCTTCATTCGCGAGCAGTACTTTCTCGATGGCGCAACGCGCGCGGCGATTGACGTTCGCACGGTAACCGTCTCAAAACGGGGTGCCCACATGACGAGCGAGTACGTCTCGTTCAACCCACCGCGCAATGTGGGAATGCGCGTGCTCGACGGCCCCTGGTTCTTTGAGAAGCTCGCGGGCGGCTGGCGTTTCGAGAAGCATCCCGAGGGCACAAAGGCGATCTGGAAGTACAACTTCACCTGCCGCCCGGCAATCATCAGGGCACCCGCTGAGTTCATCGGAAAGTGGCTCACCAAGCGTGACATCGATCGCCGCATCGAGGGTTTCGCGAGGGGCTGCGAAGACCCGGTTGTGCTCAAGGCTGCGGCCGAACTCGCCACTTCGTGGTGAAGTGCGTGAAGTGCTACCCTAAAAACATGTTCGGTCTGCTCCTTCTTAGCTGCCGCGACGAGTCCTAACCTCAGGCCTCACTCGTCGCGGAGTTCTGCGTTGGCTTGACCCACGAACTCAGAGCGAGAGACAAGAGACCATGAAGAACAACCAGTCGGCTTCTGCAATGCCGATTCACAAGTACCGTCCGTTCCACGAGCAGATCACCGTTGAGCTGCCCGACCGCACCTGGCCAACAAAGCGCATCACCGAAGCACCGCGCTGGTGCGCAGTCGACCTGCGCGATGGAAACCAGGCACTCATCGACCCGATGAGCCCCGAGCGCAAGCGCATTATGTTCGACCTGCTCGTGCGCATGGGCTACAAAGAGATCGAGGTGGGCTTCCCGAGCGCGAGCCAGACAGACTTCGACTTCGTGCGCAGCCTCATCGAAGAGAACGCGATTCCCGACGACGTCACGATCCAGGTGCTGACGCAGGCGCGCGAGCACCTCATCAACCGCACCTACGAGTCGATCAAGGGCGCGAGCAAGGCGATCGTTCACCTCTACAACTCGACGAGCATCCTGCAGCGCGATGTTGTTTTCCGCACCGACAAAGAGGGCATCAAGAACATCGCTCTCGAGGGTGCCCGCCTGTGCAAGATCGCCGAGGCTGCTGTGCCCGAGACCGAGGTGTTCTACGAGTACTCGCCCGAGAGCTACACGGGCACCGAGCTCGAGTTTGCCCTCGAGGTCAGCAACGCGGTCATCGAGGTCTTCGCGCCCACTCCCGACCGCAAGGTCATCATCAATCTGCCCGCAACCGTCGAGATGGCAACCCCGAACGTCTACGCCGATTCAATCGAGTGGATGTCGCGCCGCCTCGCCCACCGCGAGAACGTCATTCTGTCGCTGCACCCCCACAACGATCGCGGAACCGGCATTGCCGCGGCCGAACTCGGCTACATGGCCGGCGCCGACCGCATCGAGGGCTGCCTCTTCGGCAATGGTGAGCGCACCGGCAACGTCGACCTCGTCGCATTGGGACTCAACCTGTTCACCCAGGGTATCGACCCGCAGATCGACTTCAGTGACCTCGACGAGATCAAGCGCACTGCCGAGTACTGCAACCAGTTGCCGGTGCCCGAGCGCAGCCCCTGGGCTGGTGACCTCGTCTACACGGCGTTCAGTGGTTCACACCAGGACGCCATCAAAAAGGGCTTCGAGGCGATGGAGGCCGATGCCAAGGCCAAGGGCGTCACCGTTGACGACCTCGTCTGGGCGGTTCCCTACCTGCCGATCGACCCGAAGGATGTCGGCCGCGGCTACGAGGCAGTTGTGCGGGTCAACTCGCAGTCGGGAAAGGGTGGCGTCGCCTACCTGCTCAAGACCGACCACGCCCTCGACCTGCCGCGCAAGCTGCAGATCGAGTTCTCCGGTGTTGTGCAGGCCAAGACCGATGCCGAGGGTGGCGAGGTCACGAGTGACGCGATCTGGGAGATTTTCCAAGACGAGTACCTTCCCGCTCCCGCAAGCCGTCCAGAAGACAAGTGGGGCCGCTTCGAACTCACGCGCACTCGCACAGCGAGCGATCTCGCTGGCGAAGTGAGCCTGCAGATCGACCTGCGCATCGGCGACGAGACGGAATCGGCAGAGTCGACTGGCAATGGCCCGATCGCGGCGTTCCTCAACATCATGAGCGAGCAGGGCATCGAGGTGAAGCTGTACGACTACGTCGAGCACGCACTGAGTGCCGGTGGCGATGCTCTCGCCGCGGCCTACGTCGAACTCAATGTCAACGGCAAGCGTCTCTGGGGTGTGGGCATCGATGCCGACATCTCGACGGCGTCGCTCAAGGCCGTTGTCTCGGCCGTAAACCGTGCGGTTCGCGCCGAAGTGCCCGAACTCGCTGCCGTTTAGGGGTACAAACGGGTGATTCGCCGGGTGAGTGCGGCGAAAAACGTACCCTTTCGCTATTTTGTGGTGTTTTGATTGCCCTTGCACACGAGCAATGGCGATCAACGCGGTAGCGGTGCCCCCCACCCCGCTGTGTTGACCGTTTCTTCCCGATTTCGATCCGGAGTGATTCGGGTTCACTCCGAGTCGAGTTCGCTCGTGTGAGGTAACGGTGGGTTCCGTCTTCGGGCGGAACCCACCACCACAAAGGGTGTCAATCTGTAGCATTTCGGGTGAACGGCAGGGTGACGGCACACAGACCCCCTCGAAGGCGGGTTAGTCGCGCCGCGACATCCAACATATGGTGATGACGTATCCCCACGGATGTTGGACAGACCGCAGACCCGACTGCGTGTGTGTATTCGACGTTGCGTCGCAATTCGCGTCGCTCGATCCCGCGGGTGTATTTGACCTCGCCAGATCGGAAACTTCATTGTTGACTCGGGATATTCATGCGGAGACCGCTCGCATCACTCATGCCGCCCGTCGCTGGGGCTGGCCCGTTGTTCCTGCCAACGCGACGATCTCTGATGGCCTCGCCGACCGCCTCGAGAGCTGGCTCGACGGGCCAGGAAGTCTTCTTGTCGACGCCCCTCGCGGGTACGGCAAAACAACCCAGCTTCTCGCCTGGTTGACGGCTCGCGACCAGCACGATCTCGTCATCTGGATCGCGGGAAGCAGCTTTCTCAACACGTGGGAGAGCACGTGGAACACGGTGCTCGACGCTCTCGTTGATCTCGGCGAGATCTCTCGCGAGACGCGCGCGGCAACGACCGGCATGCAGCAGCTGTTCAGCGTCTTTCAGCGCCTCACGCGCCGGGTCATCGTTGTCTACGACGACTTCGACCGCTTCACACCGGTGCGCGACTTTGCTGACGTCGAAGAAAGTGCCCGGCACTTTCCGCTGCTGCGCAACATATTTCTCACGTCGACGCCCCTGCCGGAGTCGGGCCGTGAGGCAGACCCACATCGGGTCACCCTGACGCGCGCCGACCTTCGCTGGACTGCCGACTTTGCCCGCACCGTGCTCGGCCCCGACGTCGCGGGCTCGCGACTCGCTCACCGCCTCGACGACGTCGTTGAGGCCGCGGGCGGGCGGGCGAGTGCGATTCTTGACTACTTCAGGGTGGCGCGATCGGGCGGATTCACCGACCCGCTTCCCACTTTCCAGGCCGATTGGATGTCGCAGCGCGCGAACACGGCCGACCCCTCGGGCCGCGCGGCCATGCTTATGCTGCATCTCGCGCAATTCATCGAGGCGCCCGTCGACATGCTCGTCGACCAGGGTTTTCCCGACGCTGTCGAGCTTGTGCGTGTGCTTCGTGCCGAGGGGCTCACGTCTGACGCGCGATCGGCCTTCGCTTTCGCCGATGCGGTGTCGCTCGCGCTCACCGATCGCGATGCCCTCGCGACGCGCTCCGAGGCGATGATCGGCTCGGGTCTCGCCGGCCTGCACCGGCGTTCTGCTCTTGGGTTTGTGCGCCGCGGTGCCCACACCCTCGCCGCTTTTCACTACGCAAAGGCGGGGGAGTTCACCCTCGCGATCGAGCTGCTCAAGCGGCCGCTGCAGGACTACGACGGAACCGGCGGAATCGTGGCGGTGCGTGAGGCCTTCTACGCGATCCCCATCGATCGGGTCGCAGAAGATCTCGAGCTGCTCGCCATCAGGGTGCTCGCGACCCACCTCGAGCCGTCCAACGAGTCGCGTGAGAAGGGGGAGTCGGAAGCCCGACTGCTCTCTGCAACACCCGCAGACCTTCAGATGCTTCCGCTCAACCGCCGCACTCTCGTTGCTGCGGCAACCGTCAACACCCTCGTAATGCGGGGTCGTCCGTGGGATGCGGTGACTCGAGGTCGCGCGGCGGCGCGGGATCTTGACGGGCTCGGCTGGGAAGAGCTGCGCGGCATGGGGCGCACCCCCGGCCTGTTGTGGACTGCTCTCGCCGAAGCCGAACTTATGTGCGCAAACGTGCAGCGCGCGTCGGATCTCGCGAGCGTCGCCCGCGAGTGGAACGGCGAAGTTGGTCACTCGTATGCGGCAATGCGTGCGTGCGCCGTCAGCGCTGCGGCCTTTGCGATCGAGGGCAATCTCGGCCGCGCAGAAGAGAGCATCAGAGAGGCGATGTTCGTCTGCGAGATGCAGGGTTGGCCTGAGTCTGCCCTGCCGCCGACGATTGCGATAGCTCGGTTGAGCATCGCCGTCGCCCGCTGGGATTCAACGCTCGCCGTGCGTGCCCAGCTCGACTTTCAGCGACTCGCGAGCCACGATCGCGTCTGGGCAACGGCCGCGACGATTGCCAATTCGCTCGCTCTGCTGTGTTCCGGCAACAGTGTCGAGGCCCTCGCTTCGTCGCGCATCGCTCTCACCGATGCCGAATCGAGCAATGCGCCGGCACTCGTGCGCCACCTTGCCGTCATTGCGCACAGTGACGCGCTTGCCGCCGTTGGTCGTGCGGGAACAGTTCTCTCGTTTCTCGACGGCCAGGCAGAAGCCCCCGATCACGCTTTCTGCTACGGAGCTCGTCGTGCCGGGGCGGCACTCGCCATGGGCGACGCGCACCGCGCGATCCTCGCGACCGAGGAGTGCGTCGAGCACTCGCACACGCACCTGACCGGGCCTCTGTCATCGGCGCTGATCCGCCGTGCCGTGGCAAAAGAGATCCTCGGCCTCACCCACGCTGCCGACGCCGTTTTCGCACAAGCGATCGCCCTCATCGCGGCAAACCCACGCGCCGCCGGCTTTGTGAATCTCAATCCTGAGATGCTCGCCTCGCTGTGGCAGCGCCTCAACGTCACAAATCCGCACCTTGTGACAGCCACCTACGCGATTGCTCACACCTGGCTCGATCTCACCTCGCACTCGCCGCGCGACTCTGCTCCCTCTCCGCCGCTCGAGGCGCTCTCGCAGCGTGAACTTCAGGTTCTCGCGCAGCTCGCCGTGCGCGCCACCTACCGCGAGGTCGGAGAAGTTCTCTACCTGTCAGAGAACACTGTAAAGACGCACGTGAGCCGCATCTATCGCAAACTCGGGGCTTCGTCGCGGCGCGAGGCTCTCGACTCAGCCCTCAGACTCGGGCTCGTGGATGTCGCGGGCACGGCCATCTAGCGCCGTTCAGCGTCTGCGTCTGAACCGCGGCACACGCGTGAGTGGTCTCTGCTCGGGCAGTGACCACTTGAACAACACGGCGAGCACCCGCACGCCGAAGGTCACGGCGACGCAGATGATTGCCGCGACGAACACGTCGAGACCGAGCGAGACGCTGACAACGAGTGAGGCGCCACCGACGAGAGCGGCAACCGCGTAGAGCGATCCGACCTGCATAATCGCGATCGGCAGGTTGAGCAGAAGGTCACGCAGAATCGACCCGCCGACCGCCGAGAGCGACCCAACGAAGATCGCCGGTATGGCCGGGAGCCCCATCGCGAGGGCCTTAGTTGTGCCGATCGCGCCGAAGAGCCCAATCGTCAGGGCATCGAGCACGGTGATGAGCCCGGCGAGTCGCGAAAAGATGCGCTCGAGAAGCATTCCGAGCAGCGCGGCACCCGTGGCGACCGGCAGGTACCAGTCGCTCTGCAGCGCCGCCGGTTGCTCGCCGAGCAGGATGTCACGCAGCAGACCGCCCCCGAAGCCCGTCGCGATGCCGATGATCGCAACGCCGAGGAGGTCGAGGCGCCGGTCACGAAACTGCGCTGCGAACATCGCACCCTGCAGAGCACCGATGCCCACGGCGAGCAGGTCGGCCCAGAACGGGATAACAAAAGCAGAAGAAGTCACCCGCCTATTCTCCCGTGAGCTGCCTGTCGTCACGGGCTTGATGTCGCCCCGCGGCGGATAATAGAGATATGCCCCTGTACCGAGACGAAGCTGTGGTGTTGCGCACGCACAAGCTGGGTGAGGCAGACCGCATCGTCACAATGCTGAGCCGGTCGCACGGAAAGATCCGTGCAGTCGCAAAGGGCGTTCGCCGCACGGGATCGAAGTTCGGTGCGCGCCTCGAACCCTTTATGGTCGTCGACGTGCAGCTCTATGAGGGCCGCAGCCTCGACATCGTGACCCAGGCCGAGTCGCTCGGCTCATACGGCGCGGAGATTACCGCCGACTACGGCAAGTACACGGCTGCCAACGTGATGGTCGAGACCGCCGACAAGGTCACCGACGACGACGGCTCGCTGCAGCAGTACCTTCTTCTTGTTGGCGCCCTGCGCTCACTCTCGCGCGGCGAGCATGACTCGAGTATCACCCTCGACTCCTATCTTCTGCGTGCCCTCTCGATCGCGGGCTGGGCGCCGAGCTTCGTAGACTGTGCTGTGACGGGTGCCCCCGGACCGCACACGGTGTTTGTGCCCCAGCTCGGCGGTGTTGTGGCCGATGCCGTCGCGCCTCCCGGTTCGCCGAGGCTCGACCTCGGAACGCTCAGCCTGCTCGCGGCTCTGCTCGCCGGCGATTGGGAAACCGTCGCGACCGCCGACGATCGCCACCTCAACCAGGCCAGCGGCGTCGTCGCCGCGTACACCCAGTTTCATCTCGAGCGCACGCTGCGTTCCCTTCAACACGTGGAGCGCACAGCATGAGTGTCGGCAAAACCCACAAAGACGCCGTCGACTTCAAGCCGGTCGACTGGACGGGAATCTACCCGCCCGCGTTCGCCAAAGGTGCGGTGCCCGAGCACGTCGCGATTGTTATGGACGGCAACGGCCGCTGGGCAAACGCTCGTGGCCTGACGCGGGTGGAAGGACACAAGGCCGGCGAGGCTTCGCTGCTCGACGTTGTGGCCGGCGCCATCCAAATCGGTGTGAAGCACCTCAGCGTCTACGCCTTCTCGACCGAGAACTGGAAGCGTTCGCCCGACGAGGTCAAGTTTCTTATGGGTTTCAATCGCTCGGTACTGCACCGCCGCCGCGACCAGCTCAACGACTGGGGCGTGCGCGTGCGCTGGGCCGGACGCAAGCCGCGCCTTTGGGCCTCGGTGATCAAGGAGCTGCAGTTCGCCGAGAAGCTCACGGCGGGCAATAACGTGCTCACCCTCACGATGTGCGTCAACTACGGCGGTCGCCAGGAGATCGTCGACGCAGTGCGCTCGATCGTCGACTCGGGTGATGCGATCACCGAGAAGTCGATTCAGAAGCACCTGTACACACCCGAGCTTCCCGATGTTGATCTTTTTGTGCGGTCGTCGGGCGAGCAGCGAACGAGCAACTTTATGCTCTGGCAGAGCGCCTACGCCGAGATGGTTTTTCTCGACACCCTGTGGCCCGACTTCTCGCGCGAACAGCTCTGGGAGGCCGTCTCGCTCTACGCCTCCCGCAATCGTCGCTTCGGCGCCGCCGTGGATACACCGACCCCATGAGTGTGCTCGAGCGCATCCGTGTGCTGATGTTCGGTCGCCGACGCGACCGCGCATCGGCGCAAAACGCGATCGGCAATATCGGCCAAATTGAGGTTTTCGGGGCCGTTGTACACCAGCCCGCGTTCGGCGAGCCGCCCGCGGAGCCGATCGAGCTCGACCCCGACGAACTACCGTGGGAGCTTCGCTAACCACTCGTTTTTGGGCGGGAGGACTACGCTGTTCGGATGTCTACACCGGCTCCCATCCGCACAGGAATCATCGGCTTCGGTCTCTCCGGCCGCGTATTCCACGCCCCCTTCATCGCGACGAACCCCGCGTTCTCGCTCGACCTCGTTTCGACGGGCAACGCCGAGCGTGCCGCCGAGGCTACGGCTCATCACCCCGGAGTTGAGATTGTCGACTCCGCCGAGGCGTTGCTTGCACGGGCCAGCGACCTCGACCTCGTGATTCTCGCGTCGCCGGCGCACGTACACCTTGAGCAGGGCATCGCCGCCCTCGAGGCCGGCGCCGCAGTTGTTATCGACAAGCCGTTCGTTCCGACCCTTCTCGACGCGAAGAAGCTCATCGAGAAGTCTGAAGAGACCGGCAAGATGCTGTCGATCTTTCAGAACCGCCGCTGGGACGGCGACTTTCTCACGCTCAAGAAGCTCATTGCCTCTGGAAGCCTCGGCGACATCCATCGCTTCGAATCGACGTTTGAGCGCTGGGGTCGGCCCCTCACCGAGCGTTGGCAAGACACAACAACAGTGGCGGATGGCGCGGGCATCACCTTTGACCTCGGCAGCCACCTAATCGACCAGGCACTGCAGCTGTTTGGGCCGGCGACGGTCGAAGCCGCTGAGCTGTTGAGCATCCGCCCCGGAAGCGTGAGCGACGACGACGCTTTCATCTCGCTGTTGCACACGAGCGGCGTGCGGTCGCATCTCACGATGAGCCGTGCCGCCGCACAGAGCGGACCCCGTTTTCGGGCGCTCGGCAACAAGGGTGGCTACCAGGTCTACGGCCTCGACGGCCAGGAGCCGCAGCTGCGCGACTACGTTTGGCCCGGCGCTGAGGGGTATGGCCTCACGCCGTCGACCGAGTGGGGAACCGTTGGCGTTGACGGTTCGCTCGAGACCGTGCCGACCGAACCGGGGGACTACCCGGCGTTCTACGCCGGAGTCGCCGACAGCATCCTCACCGGCGCACCCGCACCGGTCGACCCGCGCGACTCGCTCGAGGTCATCCGTATCATCGAGCGGGCACATGCGATGAGCGCTAATCCGCAGTAGTTTTGCGCGGGGGGCCTGCGACACGCAATAAAACCGCGTCCTAGGGGCCTCCAATCCGCGCTCTCGCGCGTGAGAATTGATTCATGCTCTCCGTTTCCCCGGCACTGCGCCGTGCCCAGTCCAGTTTCGCGAGCGGGGCAGGTTTTCTCGCTGTCGCATCCATCGGAATCCCGACAATCGAGACGGTTGCCGCGCAGAAACGCGACCTCGACCTGTGGGCGGCGGCCGAGCGTGACCCGCAAGACTACGACCCGGTGGTCGAGCGCACCCGCGCGCACTACGCGACGCTCGTCGGTGTTGCGCCCGACCGGGTTGCGGCGGGATCCCAGACCTCGGTGTTCGCGGCGCTCGTCGCGGCCGCGGTGCCCGCCGGTGCCACAGTTCTTTGTGTCGACGGTGACTTCAGCTCGATTATGTTCCCGTTCCTTCAGCGGGCAGGCATCACGGTTGTCACCGCACCTCTCGACGGCTTCGCCGACGCGATTACCGACGACACCTGGCTCGTCGTCTTCTCGTTGATCCAGAGTTCGAGCGGCGTTGTGGCAGACGTACCGGCAATCCGCTCGGCGGCTGCGGCTCACGGCGCTTACACGTTCTGCGACGTCACGCAGGCCGCTGGCGTGTATCCCGTCGATGCATCGCTCTTCGACGTCACCGTGTGCCACACCTACAAGTGGTTGTGCTCGCCGCGCGGTGTTGCACTCATGACTCTCTCGCCCTCGTTCGGCGAACTTCTCACACCGCTCAACGCCGGCTGGTACGCGGGAGATAACGTGTGGCAGTCCTGCTACGGGCCCTCGATGGAGCTCGCCCGCGACGCCCGCCGCTTCGACGTCTCGCCGGCCTGGCCCGCGTGGATTGGGGCCGAGCCCGCCATCCGAATGTTCTCGGAGCTCGACATCAACGAGGTCTGGGCTTACACCTCCGGTCTGGGCGACCAGCTGTGCGACGCTCTTGGAATCCCGCAGCAGCATCAGGCGATAGTCACCTGGGCCGATCCCGATCGCACCGACCTCGGCAAACTCATCGCGGCAGGCATCCGTGCCTCGGGCCGCGCCGGGCGCCTTCGCGCGTCATTCCACATCTGGAATGACGAGATGGATGTCGCGGCGGTCGTTGCGGCGCTGCGCGCCTAGTTCGCGCCCGGCAGCGGACGCGACATCCACTCGTCCCTGCGCCGGTAGGCTGGACTTTTCTCGACCGGGCACCCAGCTCGGCTGAACACTTGGAGCACACACGTGGCAACGCCCAGCAAACTCGACGCCGTTATCAACCTCGCGAAGCGCAGAGGCTTCGTCTTCCAGTCCGGTGAGATCTACGGCGGGTCGCGTTCGGCCTGGGACTACGGTCCCCTTGGCGTCGCGCTCAAGGAGAACATCAAAAAGCAGTGGTGGCAGACGATAGTTCAGGGCCGCGACGATGTTGTTGGACTCGACTCGGCGGTCATCCTGCCGAAGAAGGTCTGGGAAGCATCGGGCCACGTTGAGGTCTTCAGCGACCCGCTCGTCGAGTGCCTGAGTTGTCACCGCCGTTTTCGTGAAGACCACCTTCTTGAGGAATTCGAGGAGAAGAAGGGTCGCGTTCCCGAGAACGGCATGCTCGACATCGCCTGCTCCAACTGCGGAACCCGCGGCCAGTGGACGGAGCCCCGCGCCTTCAGCGGCATGCTCAAGACGTACCTCGGCCCCGTTGACGACGAAGCCGGCCTTCACTACCTGCGCCCCGAGACCGCACAGGGCATCTTTGTGAACTTCGCGAACGTGCTTGGCTCTGCTCGTATGAAGCCTCCGTTCGGCATCGGTCAGATCGGCAAGTCGTTCCGCAACGAGATCACCCCCGGAAACTTCATCTTCCGTACGCGCGAGTTCGAGCAGATGGAGATGGAGTTCTTCGTCGAGCCCGGCACCGACGAACAGTGGCACCAGTACTGGATCGACGAGTCGGAGAAGTGGTACACCGACCTCGGCATCAGCCCCGAGAACATCCGCCAGTACGAGCACCCTCAAGAAAAGCTCTCGCACTATTCGAAGCGCACCGTCGACCTCGAGTACCGCTTCGGTTTCACCGGTAGCGAGTGGGGCGAGCTGATGGGTGTCGCCAACCGCACCGACTTCGACCTCAAGACGCACTCTGAGAAGTCGGGCACCGACCTGTCGTACTTCGACCAGTCGCAAGACAAGCGCTGGATTCCGTACGTTATCGAACCCGCGTTCGGTCTTACCCGCGCGCTGATGGCGTTTATGCTCGACGCCTACGCCGAAGACGAGGCTCCCAACGCCAAGGGTGGAGTCGACACGCGCACGGTTCTGCGCCTCGACCGTCGCCTCGCTCCCGTCAAGGTTGCCGTGCTGCCGCTGTCGCGCAACGAGCGCCTCTCGCCGCTCGCGAAGTCGGTTGCAGCCGACCTGCGCAAGCTCTGGAACGTCGACTTCGACGACGCCGGCGCTATCGGCCGTCGCTACCGTCGTCAGGATGAGATCGGCACCCCGTTCTGCGTCACTATCGACTTCGACTCGCTCGATGACAACGCCGTGACGATTCGCGAGCGCGACTCGATGGCGCAGGAGCGCGTTTCTCTCGACCGCCTGCGCGGCTACCTCGGAGAGCAGCTGCTCGGGGCGTAGTCTTCGGAAATGACCTTCCGCAGAGTTTCCCTCATAGTCGTCGTCGCAGCGCTCGCCCTGAGCGGGTGCACACCGACGGCACCGGAGGTCGAACCTTCAGCATCCGCGCCCGAAGCTGCTCCGGCAGAGACGGGCGCGGATGCGACGGAGTTCTGCGGCGTCTACCCAGAGGCGTACATCGACATCCAAACCGCGGCGATCGCCATCGGCGACGGCGGTGCGGTCGCCGATGTTTCGACCCAGGTGACTGTCGCGCGCGACTCGCTCGAACTCGCGTCGACCGGTGTGCTCGCTGGCGACGAATGGGCCGACTTTATTGCGACGCAGAAGGGCTACCTCGACGATGTTGATGCGGCTGTCGCGGCAGATGACACGATGACACTTCTCCAGACGATCGTCGACGGACCTTCGCCCATCGAACAGCTCACCGAGGTGTGCGCTGGGCAGCCCGGTTTCTAGGCCGCGGGAATAGTCCTGCGCGGCAGACGTTTGCTTAGGGGTGAGTACTCCCATCAAAGTAGACATCTGGTCCGACGTTCAGTGCCCCTGGTGCTACATCGGAAAGCGCAAGTTCGAAGCCGGGGCCGCCGAGTTCGGTGCCAATGGTGGCGGAGAGGTCGAGGTCGAGTATCACTCGTTCGAGCTGAGCCCCGACACACCGGTCGAGTACGAGGGAACACCCGTGCAGTACTTGAGCGAGCGCAAGGGTATGCCCGTTGACCAGGTCGAGCAGATGCTCGAGCGCGTCACGAGCATCGCAAAAGATGTCGGACTCGACTACGACTACGACCACGTGCACCAGACCAACACGGTCATCAGCCACGAGCTCATCCACTTCGCCAAGAGCAAGGGCCGCCAGCTCGAGATGAAGGAGCGCCTGCTCAAGGCATACTTCATCGATGGTGAGCACGTCGGCCGCATCCCCGACCTCGTCGCGATCGCCGTCGAGCTCGGCTATGACGCGGCCGAGGTCACCGAGGCGCTCGAGAGCCACCGGTTCCTCGCCGACGTCAAGGCCGACGTGGCACTCGCGCAGGAGTACGGCATCCAGGGTGTTCCGTTCTTTGTCATCGATGGCAAGTACGGGGTGTCGGGCGCGCAGGAAGCCTCAGCGTTCGCTAACGTGCTCGCACAGGTCGCCAGCGAAAGAGATGCCAAATAATGGATGCAACGAAGCCTCTGTTGATCGTAGGTTCACCCGATGCCGCCGCGTGTGAGGGCGACTTCTGCGAGATTCCCGACCACCACGAGCAGGCGGTTGTGAACCGCAGGCTCGACTCCGACCTGGTCTAGAAATCAGTCGCGGGGCTGTAGCTCGTCGGTGATGTCGGCGACCGTCGCGCCGTAGGCCGCGATGAGCTCGTCGGCCTCGACGAAGACGCTCAGTCCGTGTTCGCCAGCGCCGAGTGAGACACGTTTGCTGACGATGCGCTCGTCGGCGAAAACCGGCCACGCGGTAGTGGATCCCAGAGGCGTGATCGTGCCTCGTTCGTAGCCGGTGTTGGCGAGCGCGACATCCGCCGATGGAAGTTGCAGTTTGTTGACCCCAACGACCGCACGCAGCTTCGACCAGGCGATCTGGCGATCGCCGGGGACGAGCGCAAACAAAAACGTGTCGTCGCTTCGTTTGACAACGAGAGACTTCACGATGTCGCCAGGCGAGATTCCGAGAATGGATGCCGCCTCCTCGAGCGAGCGGGCGTTTGTGCGTTCGACAAACTCAACATCGAGGCCGCGCGCTGTGGCGTCTGCTTCGACTCGTGATCGTCCGGTTAGTGTCTCGCTCATGGGGGTGCCTTTCGTTTCTCTAGCCGGATCAACGGCTCGGGGCCGCGTTAACTTCCCAAGTTGAGCCGGGACTACGGGATCCAGATCGAGTTGGGCACGTTGTGCTCGGCGAGCCACTTGCGTTCGCCGTGGCGCACGATCACGCCGCTCTGCTCCTCCCACGATGCCTGGATCTCGTCTACTCCACAGCCGAGCGCCTCTGCGAACACCGGGAAGTCGGCGACCTTTACGGTGATGAAGTATTCGTAGTCCTGGCGCCCCACCCGGGCACCTTCGCCAAAGTGCTGGCCCTCGATGATGAAGTCGCCGTCGTCGGCGAATCGGGTGCGCACATACAGATCGGGGATTCCATGATCAGAGCTCATTCACCCATTGTGGCCGCTCGAGGGCCGTGATCGGCGGCTCGGGTTTGTTTCTGGGACAATTGCAGAGATGTCATCTCTTACTGCTGCCGCGCCCGCGTTGAAGATCGGGCCCCTAGAGCTCGATGTTCCCGTAGTGCTTGCGCCGATGGCTGGAATCACCAACACGGCCTTCAGACGACTCTGCCGCGAATATGGTGCGGGGCTCTACGTCTCAGAAATGATCACGAGCCGCGCGCTCGTCGAACGCACCCCCGAGAGCATGCGCCTCATTCGGCACCACGAGTCAGAGACGACGCGCAGCATCCAGCTTTACGGGGTCGACCCGAAGACCGTGCGCGAGGCCGTAACGATGCTCGTCGCCGAGAACCTCGCCGACCACATCGACTTGAACTTCGGCTGCCCCGTGGCGAAGGTCACGCGTCGCGGCGGGGGAGCGGCGCTTCCGTGGAAGCTCGACCTCTTTCGCGAGATCGTCGAGAACGCCGTCGACGCCGCTGGCGACATCCCGCTGACGGTCAAGATGCGCAAGGGAATCGACTCCGACCACCTCACCTACATCGAGGCCGCGAAAGCCGCGCAGGGTGCGGGTGTTGCGAGCATCGCCCTGCACGCACGCACGGCCGCCGAGTACTACTCGGGCACCGCTGACTGGTCGGCGATAGCGACACTCAAGGAGACCATCACCGACACACCCGTACTCGGCAACGGCGACATCTGGAGCGCAGAAGACGCCCTCCGTATGGTTCAGGAAACCGGGTGCGACGGCGTCGTCGTCGGCCGTGGTTGCCTCGGTCGCCCCTGGCTCTTCGGCGACCTCGCTGCTGCGTTCAACGGCGAGAAGCTCAAGGCCGAGCCGACACTCGGATTCGTTGCGCAGGCATTCCGTCGCCATGCCGACCTTCTCACCGAGTTCTATGACGAAGAAGAACGTGCCTGCCGCGACATCCGTAAGCATGTTGCCTGGTATTTCAAGGGTTATGCGGTGGGTGGCGAGACGCGCGCAGCTCTCGCGATGTCGTCGAGTCTTCAGGAGCTCGACGACCTTCTCGCGACTCTCGACGCCGACCAGCCGTACCCGGGCAAAGACGCCGAGGGCCAGCGCGGTCGCGCCGGTGCCCCAAAGAAGCCCACGCTGCCCTACGGGTGGCTCGACTCGCGGTCGCTCCCCGAGCTCGATCGTGCCGACCTGACAGCAGCAGAGGAGCACCACAGCGGTGGTTGATCTCAACGAGTACGGCGCGGCCGACTACGAACGTTGGTACCCGGAGCACAACCACACAACGCGCCGCAGTGACTTCGCGCGCGACCGCGGCAGGCTGCTGCACTCGAGCGCGCTGCGCCGTCTCGCTGCGAAGACGCAGGTGTTGAGTCCGACGGCGGGGCTCGACTTCGCGCGCAACCGGCTCACTCATTCGCTCGAGGTCGCACAGGTCGGGCGTGAGCTCGCGGCATCCCTCGGGCTCGATCCCGACGTTGTCGACACCGCGTGCCTCGCGCACGACCTCGGCCACCCGCCGTTCGGTCACAACGGTGAGCGCGCGCTGAGCGAGTGGTCGCTCGACATCGGTGGCTTCGAGGGCAACGCCCAAACGCTCAGACTGTTGACCCGCATCGAGCCGAAGGTCTTCGGGCCCGACGGCAAGACCTACGGACTCAACCTGACGCGTGCGAGCCTCGACGCGAGCTGCAAGTACCCGTGGCCCGAGCAGCAGGGCATCCCCGACCCGAGCGGCCGCAGCAAGTTCGGTTTCTACGCCGATGATTTTCCGGTCTTCGAGTGGCTGCGCCGCGGCGCCCCCGACCGGCAGAAGTGCATCGAGGCCCAGGTCATGGATCTCTCTGACGACATCGCCTACTCGGTTCACGACTTTGAAGACGCGATAGTCAGCGGGTACCTCGACGTTCCCGCGCTGAGCGCGCGTGCCGACCACGAGGGCCTCGTTGACTCGATGTTCGAGTGGATCGGTGGTGAGCTCGACCACAACGAGCTCATCGCGGCCTTCGACCGGCTCGACAACCTCGACTCGTGGATCGAGTCGTGGAACGGCAGCCGGATGGACCTCGCGCGACTCAAGAACCTCACCAGCCAGCTCATCGGTCGATTCGCGCACGAGGCCGTGCACGCGACGCGGGCGGCGTACTCGAGTGGCAGCCTCATCCGGTTCAATGCGAACGTTGTTGTGCCGCGAGAGACACAGGCGGAGATCGCCGTGCTCAAGGGCATAGTTGCGGCGAACGTGATGAAAACGAACTCGCGCAAGCCGATCTACCTCGAGCAGCGCGAAATTCTCACCGAGCTTGCCGACGCGCTGCTCGCGGATCCCTCACAACTCGATGCAGGCTTCAGCGCCGATTGGGCCGAGGCCGATTCGGATGCTGCACACAAGCGTGTGATAGTCGATCAGGTTGCTTCGCTCACCGACCAGTCGGCGATGGCGTGGCACTCGAGGCTCGTGCGTCGCTAAACCGGTGCACGGTGCCAGCGCGCAACCGCCGCGACTCGTACAATCAGTCCTGTGGCAGGCCTGATCAGACGTAGTGACATCGACGAGGTCCGATCGCGCACCAATATCGCCGACGTCGTCGGTGACTATGTGACGCTCAAGGGCGCGGGCGTTGGGTCGATGAAGGGCCTGTGCCCCTTCCACGAAGAGCGAAGCCCAAGCTTTCACGTGCGCCCGCAGGTCGGCTTTTACCACTGCTTCGGTTGCGGTGAAGGCGGCGACGTCTTCTCCTTCTTGCAGAAGATGGACCACGTCAGTTTCTCCGAGGCCGTCGAGCGTATGGCGGGCCGCATCGGCTACGAGCTGCACTACGAAGACGGGGGAGCGGCAGTCGACCAGGGCAACCGCGCCCGCATCCTCGCCGCTAACAAGGCGGCAGAAGAATTTTTCATCGCGCAGCTCGCGACACCAGAGGCCGAGCCGGGGCGTGCGTTTCTGGGCCAGCGCGGCTTCGATCAGGCGGCGGCCGAAAAGTTCGGCATCGGCTTTGCACCTCGCGGCGGCGCACTCGGTCGTGCACTCAAGGCCAAGGGCTTCAGCGAGAACGACCTCGTCGAGGCGGGGCTGCTCGGCAAGGGCGACCGTGGTGATGTCTACGACAGGTTCCGGGGCCGGCTGATCTGGCCCATTCGTGACACGACCGGCCAGACCCTCGGTTTTGGCGCGCGCAAGCTTCTCGACGATGACAACGGGCCGAAGTACCTCAACACTCCTGAGACCGTCGTTTATCACAAAAGCCAGGTGCTCTACGGCCTCGACCTCGCTAAGCGCGACATCGCGAAGGGGCGTCAGGTCGTGGTGGTCGAGGGCTATACCGACGTGATGGCGTGCCACCTCGCGGGCGTGACGACCGCCGTCGCCACGTGTGGAACGAGTTTTGGCGTCGACCACATCAAGATGATCCGGCGCGTGATGGGTGATGTCGCGAACGACGACACAACCGGAACCGGTGAGGTCATTTTTACCTTTGACCCCGACGCCGCCGGGCAGAAGGCCGCGAGCCGCGCCTTTGCCGAAGAACAGCGTTTCGCCGCCCAGACTTTTGTCGCTGTCGCACCCGACGGGCTCGACCCGTGTGACTTGCGCCTCAACCGCGGTGACGACGCCGTGCGTCGCCTCGTTGACACGCGCAAGCCGATGTTCGAATTTATGATCCGCAGGCAGCTCGCCGAGCACAACCTCGAGACCGTCGAGGGCCGGGTGGGCGCGCTGCGTGCTGCCGCTCCCGTCGTCGCGGGCATCCGCGACCAAGCTCTCAACATTGGCTACGTGCGCAACCTCGCCGGCTGGCTCGGCATGGACCCGGTCGAGGTCGGGCGCGCTGTCACATCGGCAAAGTCGAAGGCGCCCGCGAGCACTACCGACAAAACGGAAGCACCGGCAGCCCCCGCCGAGCGCCCGCCATCGATGACCGACCTGCGCACCGACCCCGCGACGCGGCTCGAGCGTGACGCGCTTATGGCGATCCTTCAACACCCGACCGATGTGGGCATCGACTACATCCGGCGCGCGGCGAGCGTGGGCTTCGGCGACCAGACTCTCGCCGTCGTGCGCGATGGCATTGCAACAAGCATCGAGCATGTGGATGCCGCTGACTGGCTGCAGCGCGTCGCAGATGAGGTTCCTGCGCTCTTCTCGACCCTCGTCAAGCAACTCGGTGTTGCGCCCATCCCGCAGCGCGAGGAGCTTCTCGCGAGCTACTGCAAGGGCGTTGTTGGCTCGCTCATCGAGCGAGACCTGTTGCGCCGCAAGAAAGACCTGATGGGTGCGCTGCAGCGCACCGACGCCGCGGCGGAACCGGATAAGTACAAAGAGATCCAGCGAAACCTTGTGACAACAGAGGCAGAGCGCAGATTATTGCGTGAAGAGTGATCTGATCGGCACATTCTTGCGCAAACGACTAATTACGGTGTCGTACGTTTCGGTCTCGTAAAGAAACCCGTTCGGGGGCCCTCTCGTGTGGAACGGTCTTCTGCTTCGTGTTATTACTAGTCACACAGCAATGCACGGAAACGCTCTTTCGCGCGCCCGGCCGCATTCCTTGAATCCAACCAGGAAGAGGTAGACGGATATGACGTCCGCATCCACATTCAGCAAGCGCGCTCTTGGCGTCGCAGCAGCTTCGGCAGCAGCGGCACTCGTGCTCGCCGGCTGCTCGAGCACTCCGAGCGGCGGCGGCGAAGCCGCTGACGAGCTCATCGTTGGCACAACCGACAAGGTCACGTTCATTGACCCCGCCGGTTCGTACGACAACGGCTCGTTCGCAATCATGAACCAGGTTTACCCGTTCCTGCTCAACTCGCCCGCTGGCACCTCCGATGTCGAGCCCGACATCGCGGCGTCTGCAGAGTTCACGAGCCCGACCGAGTACACGGTAGTTCTCAAAGAGGGCCTGACCTTCGCAAACGGTAACGAGCTCACCTCGAGCGACGTCAAGTTCTCGTTTGAGCGCCAGCTCGCGATTGCAGACGAGAACGGCCCGTCCGTTCTTCTCTACAACCTCGACAGTGTTGAGGCACCCGACGACACAACCGTCGTGTTCACGCTCAAGGCGGGCAACGACCAGATCTGGCCCCAGATCCTCTCGAGCCCGGCAGCACCGATCGTTGACGAGGAAGTTTTCTCGGCAACCGAGGTAACGCCTGACGCCGACATCGTTGCCGCCGAGGCATTCGCCGGCCAGTACACGATCTCGAACTACGACTTCAACAACATTGTTGAGTTCACGGCGTTCAAGGGCTACGACGGCGTTCTTGGCGCTGCCGCAACCCCGACGATCACGCTCAAGTACTACACGGAGGCCTCGAACCTGAAGCTCGCCGTGCAGGAAGGCGAGATCGACGTCGCGCACCGCAGCCTCTCGGCGACCGACGTTGCTGACCTCGAAGGCAACGATGACGTCAACGTCGTCGTTGGCCCGGGTGGAGAAATCCGCTACATCGTCTTCAACTTCGACACGCAGCCCTACGGTGCAAAGTCTGACGAGCCCGATGCAGCTAAGGCACTCGCTGTTCGTACGGCAGTTGCTGACCTCGTTGACCGCGAAGAGCTCTCTGACCAGGTCTACAAGGGCACCTACCTGCCGCTGTACTCCTACGTTCCCGCAGGCCTTACCGGCGCTACCGAGGTTCTCAAAGACCTCTACGGCACCGATGGTGGACCGGACGCCGAGAAGGCAAAGGCAGCTCTCGAAGCAGCCGGTGTCACGACGCCCGTCAAGCTCAGCCTGCAGTTCAACCCTGACCACTACGGTGAGTCGTCGGGTGAAGAGTACGCGCTCGTTGAGAGCCAGCTCGAGGCAGACGGTCTCTTCGACGTCGACCTCCAGTCGACCGAGTGGGTTCAGTACTCAGAAGACCGCACCGCTGACGTGTACCCGGCTTACCAGCTCGGCTGGTTCCCGGACTACTCCGACGCTGACAACTACCTGTCGCCGTTCTTCACCAAGGACAACTTCCTTGCGAACCACTACGACAACGCTGAGGTAGACGCTCTCATCAAGGCCCAGGCCGTTGAGACCGACCCCGCAACGCGCGAGGGCCAGCTCGAAGAGATCCAGGCACTCGTTGCTGCTGACCTCTCGACAGTTCCGCTGCTCCAGGGTTCACAGATCGCTGTCACGGGCAAGGACATCTCGGGCGCAACGCTCGACGGTTCGTTCAAGTTCCGCTACGGCACGCTCGTAAAGGGCTAGTCCAATCCGGCTAGAGTCTTTCTAGCGAAGAGTGAGGGGGCGACCCGCTTTGGCGGGCCGCCCCCTTTCCGTTCGACTGCTACTCGCACGTTAGGTGAACATGAGCTCCGGCACATCGCAGATTCTCACTCCACAGGGGGTGAAACCCAAGCGCTCGTTCCAGTTCCCTGGTGGAAACCTTGGGCGTTACATAGTCACAAGGTTCCTTCTGATCATTCCGACGGTTTTTATCCTCGTCACGATGGTCTTCCTTCTGATGCGCACGATCGGTGACCCGATCACCGCTGCGCTTGGTGGCCGACTGACGAGAGAAGAGCTTGCAGCCCGCATCCACTCGGCCGGTTACGACCGCCCGGTGCTTGTGCAGTACTTCGAGTACCTCGGCCAGGTCTTCACCGGCAACTTCGGCACGGCGATCAGTGACGGTCGCCCGGTTTCCGAGCTCCTTGTCACCTACGGTGCCGCGACTCTCGAGCTTGTCTTCTACGCGCTCATCGTTGCCTTCATCGTTGGTATCCCGCTCGGTATGGCCGCCGCGTACTTCCGTGACAAGTGGCCCGACGCCTTCCTTCGCGTCTTCGCGATCCTTTGCTACGCGACTCCCGTGTTCTTCGCGGGTCTGCTGCTCAAGCTCATCTTCTCGGTCTGGCTCAAGATTCTCCCGGTCTCCGGTAGAGCCGGTACCCGCACAGAGCTCGCGCTCAACAAGGTCGAGGGCAAGACGGGCATCTACCTCATCGACGCCATCCGCCTCGGCAACTGGGACGCCATTCAAGACGTGCTCGAGCACGCCGTGCTTCCCGGCGTCGCGCTCGGTCTTCTGACCGCGGGCGTCTTCCTGCGCCTCGTTCGTACAAACGTCATCGGTACCTTCTCAATGGATTACGTGGATGCTGCCCGCTCACGTGGTGTCAACGAGTTCCGTCTCGTTCGCAAGCACGCCTACAAGCCCGCGCTGATCCCGATCATCACCGTGATCGGCCTGCAGATCGCACTTTTGCTCGGTGGCGCCGTGCTCACGGAGTCCACCTTTGAGTGGAAGGGACTCGGCTTCAAACTCGCCGAGTACCTCGCGGCGAGAGACTTCGTCGCCGTGCAGGGCATCGTGGCGCTTCTTGCCGTGATCGTTGCGCTCTCAAACTTCATCGTCGACATCATCGCGGCGATCATCGACCCGAGGGTCAGGTACTAGACATGTCAGATACTCGCAAGGTTCCCCTGTGGACACGCCTGCCGATCATTCACCAGTTGCGCCAGAGCGTTGGCCTGCAGCGGGGGATGCTCGTCGCAGGACTCGTTATCACCGGCGCGTTTATCCTCGTCGCGATCTTCGCGCCTCTTCTCGCTCCATACGGCTACTCGCAGCTGCGCGACGAAGACGGCACGTTCGGTGCCCAGCTGCCTCCCGGCGGCGACCACATCCTCGGCACAACTGTCGGTGGCTACGACGTGCTGTCGCGCGTTCTGTGGGGCGCTCAGACGGCTCTCGCCGTGATGATCGTCGCTGTCATCCTGTCGATCTTCATCGGCGTGGTTCTCGGCCTCGTCTCCGGTTACATCGGCGGCTGGCTTGACCGCGTAATAGTTGTCATCGCCGACGCGGTGTACGCGTTCCCGACGCTGCTTCTCGCTATCGTCGTGGCAATTGCTATCAGCGGTGGACAGTCCAACCTGTGGGGCGGCATCTTCGCGGCATCCATCTCGATCACTGTGGTGTTTATCCCGCAGTACTTCAGGGTGATTCGTGCCGAGACCGTGCGCATCAAGGCCGAGGCCTACGTGGAGTCGGCAAAGGTCATCGGCTCGTCGACGGGACGCATTATGTTCCGTCACGTGCTTCGCAATGCGACGCGCACGCTGCCGCTTATCTTTACGCTCAACGCGTCTGAGGCGCTCTTCACTCTCGCGGCTCTTGGATTCCTCGGCTTTGGTATCAACCCGACGAGCGCCGCCGAGTGGGGCTACGACCTCAACAAGTCGCTCTCTGACGTCACGAGCGGTATCTGGTGGACCTCGCTGTTCCCCGGTCTCGCGATTGTGCTGGTTGTGCTCGGCATCACCCTCGTGGGCGAGAGCCTCAATGACCTCGCCGACCCGCGGCTCCGTGCGCGCCGGCGCGCAGACGGAACACCGCCCGTCACGGCCGAGACATCAGCGGTTCCCGGTGGCAGCCTCGACGACCTTCCCCGCGTCGAAGGATTGGAGGCACGCTCATGAGCATTCTCGATATCAAGAACCTCGAAGTGACGTTCGCGACCGACGGCGGCGACGTTCGCGCTGTCAACGACGTGTCGCTCACTGTCAACGCGGGTGAAGTTCTCGCGATCGTCGGCGAGAGCGGCAGTGGCAAGTCGGTGACTGCGAAGTCGATTCTCGGTCTGCTGCCCGAGACAGCAACAACCCGCGGCGTTGTGATGCTCGGCGAGAACAACGTCATCGCCGTGAGCAAAGAGAAGCTCCGCGCCATTCGCGGCACCGACGTTGCGATGGTCTTCCAGGAGCCCTCAACGGCCCTCAACCCGGTCTACACGGTCGGCTGGCAGATCGCGGAGGGCCTGCGCGCCCACGGAAAGTATTCGAAGCGCCAGGCTCGTGCGAAAGCCATCGAGATTCTCGACAAGGTCGGCATTCCCGACCCGAAGAAGCGCGTCGACTACTACCCGCACCAGTTCTCGGGCGGGCAGAAGCAGCGCGTTGTCATCGCGATGGCACTCGTTCTCGACCCCGGTCTCATCGTCGCCGACGAGCCGACAACAGCTCTCGACGTGACGGTGCAGGCCGAGATTCTCGACCTGCTGCGCCGCGTTCGCGACGACTTCGGCACGGCGATCGTTCTCATCACCCACAACATGGGCGTCGTCGCTGACCTCGCCGATCGTGTCGCGGTTATGTACAACGGCCGCCTCGTCGAAGAAGCTCCCGTTCGCAAACTCTTTGCGACTCCCGAGCACGAGTACACCCAGAAGCTCCTCGCCGCCGTGCCTCGGCTCGGCAGCGGAGCGGCGCGCGCCGAGGCTCGTGCCGCGGCGCGAACCGGCGACAAGGCGGCTCCGGTTGTTGTTGCCGACAAGCTCGTCATCGAGTACCCCGGTCGCTTCGGCACCGGCGGCTTCCGCGCCGTCAACGAGGTGAGCTTCTCGATCAGCCCCGGCGAAGTTCTCGGACTCGTCGGTGAGAGCGGTTCGGGCAAGACCACAATCGGTCGTGCCATCGGCGGCCTCACCAAGATCACCGGCGGCTCGCTGCAGGTGCTCGGCCACGAGATGCTCGGCATCAAGGAGCGCACCTTCAAGCCCGTGCGCAGTGACATCGGGTTCGTCTTTCAAGACCCGGCCTCGAGCTTCAACCCGCTGCTCACGATCGCGCAGTGCGTCGCCGAGCCGCTCGTCGTTCACAAGCGGGCGGGGGATGTCGCTGCAGCACGCCCGCGTGTTCTCGAGCTTCTCGAGGCAGTGCAATTGCCCACGAGCTTCGCCGACCGTTTTCCGCATGAGCTCAGCGGTGGCCAGCGCCAGCGTGCAAGCCTCGCGCGTTCTCTTGCGCTCAACCCGACACTGCTCATCGCAGACGAGCCGACGAGCGCGCTCGACGTGTCGGTGCAGGCGAGGGTTCTCGAGCTCTTCGCCGAGTTGCAGGCAGAATTTGGCTTCGCGGCGCTCTTCATCAGCCACGACCTCGCTGTCGTCGACATGCTCGCCGACCGCATTGCTGTGCTGTACCACGGCGAGCTCGTTGAAGAGGGTGCCGGTTCTGACGTGCTCGAGCGCCCGCAGCACTCGTACACCCAGCGACTGCTGGCCTCGTTGCCCGTGCCGGATCCTATCGAGCAGGAACAGCGTCGCGAGACACTGCGCACCCTGCGTCGCGGGCTCGGAGAGATAGCGTGACCGAGCAGTCAGCGACATCCGGGCCGCGCATTGCGGTGTCGGCGCGCGACCTCTCGATTCGCTACCCCTCGCGGCACCCCGAAACAAGTGTGCTCCCGGTCAACGGCATCGATTTCACCCTCAACGAGAACGAGATTCTCGCGGTAGTTGGTGAGACGGGTTCTGGCAAGAGCACTCTCGCTGCAACAGTCGCGGGCAATGTCGGCAATGGCCAGCCCGGAGTGCCGATCATTCACGGTGGTTCGCTCAAGGTGCTCGGTAAAGAGATGCGCCGCATCTCAGAGCGCACCCTCGACCGTGTGCGCTTTCGCATCGGCTACCTGCCGCAAGACGCTGGATCGACCCTGTCGGCGCGCCTGACAGTCGGCGAGAACGTTGCGATGCCGATCTTCGAGCGCGACCCGCGGTTCAACCAGGTCGAAGCGGGCAAGGCGGTTGCGACACTCATCGACTCTGTGCGCCTGCCGATGGGCATGATGAACAAGTACCCGCACGAGTTGAGCCGCGGCCAGCGCCAGCGTGTCGCGATTGCCAAGGCGCTGGTTCTCGAGCCGACAGTCTTTGTTGCCGATGACCCGACGTCGGGCATCGACGTGATGGTGCGCGACGCGATTCTCGACACTATTCGTGAGCTGCAGTCGGCGCATTCGTTCTCGGCGCTCGTGATCACGCCCGACCTTCGCGAGGTGCGTTTCTTGAGCAAGCGCGTTCTTGTTATGCACCGCAGCGTTGTTGTCGGTCACGGCCTCATCGATGACGTGCTCGACAACCCGATCCACCCTTACGTCGAGGGCCTAGCCCGTGCGTGGAACAACGAATCGTCGAGAGTCTGGGCAGATGCACACTGAGTCACCAACCGCGGCTCAGCACCGCGACCTGTCAACGCCCGTCGCACCGCACTTCACTCCGACCGCTGGGCCGATCGCGGTTCTGCCGCGCGAGAAAGATGTTTTTGTCGACGCAGTGCACGCCGCAGGGGGAGAGGTCGCACCGCTCTCGGCCGACACGCGCGGCATCGTCTGGCTGACCTACGGCAAGTCTGAAGAGCTCTCGAGCGCCCTCGACAACAACCCGGGCATCCAGTGGGTGCAACTGCCGTGGGCGGGCGTCGACGCTTTCGCGCCGCTTCTCGCACACTACGCCGACCGCACCGACCTGCTGTTTACGAGCGCTAAGGGCGCCTACTCCGAGCCGGTTGCCGAGCACGCGCTCGCGTTGACTCTCGCCACGCTTCGCGAGCTGCCGCAGAAGTCACACGCGACTTCGTGGGCGACAACGAGCACGGGAACCTCGCTCTACGGTCTCAACGTTGTAGTCGTCGGCGCCGGTGGCATCGCGATCGAGATTCTTCGCCTTCTCGCTCCCTTCCGCCCCAGCATCACTGTCGTGCGTCGGTCAACCGATCCGCTCGAGGGTGCCGACCGCACCGTCACGGCGGCATCGCTCGGCGAGGTTCTTCCCGACGCCGATGTGGTGATTCTCGCGGCGGCGTCGACGAACGATACGCGTCACCTGCTCGGAGCCGCGGAGTTCGCGGCCATGAAGCCCTCGGCGGTCGTTGTGAACATCGCCCGCGGGCCACTCATCGACACCGATGCCCTCGCCGTCGCTCTCGCTGCGGGTGAGATCGCGGGCGCGGGCCTCGACGTCACTGACCCAGAGCCGCTTCCCGATGGCCACGCGCTCTGGAACGAGCCGCGCTGCATCATCACCTCGCACTCCGCCGACACTCCCGAGATGACCGCGCCGCTTCTGGCCGGCCGCATCACGCGCAACGTCGAGGCTTTTCTCGCCGGCGGCGACTTCACCGGAATTGTCGACCCGCGCGCGGGGTACTAGATGACGACCTGGTTGGTCGGCGCCTACACGCCCGACATGGATGGCGCGGCTCGCGGCATCGAAACCCTCAGCTCGCACCCTGACGGTTCGCTCGGGCCCGCGGGGCTTGCTGCCCCGGCGACGTCTCCGTCATTTGTGCTCGCACACGCCGCAGCTGGGCACACGGAGACCGTCTACGCGGTCTCTGAAGCCACGGGGGAGCTCGTCGCCTACGCTCGTGGCGCGGGCAACGAACTCGTCGCAACGGCCACCGTCTCGTCGGGCGGCGAAGCCCCATGCCACATCGGTGTCTACGGCGACGTTGTCATCGTTGCGAACTACGTGTCGGGAACGCTCGGTGTTATCAGCCGCGACCCGATCGAACTGGTCCAAGTGCTGGAGGCCGAGGGAACTGGCCCGCACGAGGCGCAGGACGGCCCGCACGCGCACAGCACAGTGCAGCTCGCGAACGGTGACATTGTCAGCGCCGATCTCGGTGCCGATCGACTTCACGTTCACACGCTGCACAACAGCTCGCTGACGCGCACCCGTTCGGTCGAGCTTCGGGCTGGCACCGGTCCGCGAGACATTCGGCAGCTCGCATCCAACCACGTTCTTGTTCTTGGTGAGCTCAGCAACGAGCTGCTGCTTCTCGACGCTTCACTGCAGGTGCTCGCCACAACACAGATTCCCGGCGCGCGGCCGGGCGACCACGCCGCGGGCATCAGCGTTCGAGGCGATTTCGTCTACGTGACGCTGCGGGGGAGCAACCGCATCGGTGTGCTGCGTGTCGACGGCGACGAGCTCGCTTCGGTCGCTGACGTGTCGAGCGAGGGCGACGGGCCGCGGCACCACGTCATCGACGGTGATGTGCTGCACGTAGCCAACCAGCTGTCGTCGACAGTTGCGAGTTTCAGAATTGATGAGGCCGGAATTCCGCGGATTATCGCCAAACCGACGCCGGTATTTTCGCCAACGTACCTTGAGCGGTTTTAAGATGCTCGAACGTTTGCTAAAGTAAACATCGCTGTTTCAGCAATCCTCGATAGCTCAATTGGCAGAGCAACGCACTGTTAATGCGTAGGTTCTTGGTTCGAGTCCAAGTCGAGGAGCTAGAAGGCCACAAGGGGCTCCACCCCCTGTGGCCTTCTTTTATTTAACGACTACTCCCGGGGGAGTACGCGCGAGACCCCACCGGGCGGATGCCCGGTCCGCACTGCGCGGATACGATCGAGAAATGCATCCCTCCCGCCGGTTCACCGCAGAGAACTGGCGCGCCGCGCACGACTGGCAGGCGGCGTGGGATCCGGATGTCGCTTACAGCCGCTTCGGCCGCCGTTCGCCGCGCTGGGTGCGCGTGTGGGGCCCGGTCATCGTGTCGTTCTTTGTGCAGGTGCCCGCATCGCTGCTCGTCTGGGACCGCGTCACGGGCGAACGCTCGCTGCGCGCCGAGGGCTGGGAGCTTGTGCTGCTGCTCGGTCTCGCTCTCATCGGGCCGGTCGCGCTGATTTTCGCACGCAGGTTTCCTGGTCCTGTCGTCGCCATCGTCGCCCTCGCGGCATCCATCGATCTGATTCTGGCGGGCGCGTCTGACGGGCCTCCCTACATCGCGCTTGCGTTCGCGATCGGTTCGGCGATTATTCGCGGAGCCAGGGTGTGGGCGTGGGCGTCGATCGCGGGTTCCTGGTTGGTGACGGTAATCGTCTCCCTGCTCATCGGGATTCCCTGGCAGCCGTGGCGCGTCATCGGCGTAACGATCGGCATTCTGATTCTTGTTGGCTTCTCCGAGGTCATTCGCACCCGGCGCGAGCAGTTCGAGCAGGTGCGCACCACGGTGCTGCGCCGCAGGCAGTCCGAAGTGCAGGCCGAGCGGGTGCGCATCGCCCGCGAACTGCACGACGTTCTCGCCCACTCCCTGAGCCAGATCAACGTTCAGGCGGGCGTGGGGCTGCACCTCATGGAGAAACAGCCGGAGAAGGCAGCTGCGGCGCTTGCGAGCATCAAGGAGACGAGCAAGGTCGCCCTCGACGAGGTGCGCAGCGTTCTTGGAGTGCTGCGCGCCGAAGATGGAGCCGACCCGACTGCCCCTCTCGTTCCGGAGCCCGATCTGTCGCGCATCGCGGGCCTTGTGGCTTCCGTTACGGCGCAGGGGGTGGATGTCGCGCTCACCAAAAATCTCGACCAGGTACCCAAAGCGACTCAACTTGCCATCTATCGCATCGTGCAGGAGTCGCTCACGAACGTTGTGCGCCACTCACACGCCACGCGGGCGACAGTGGTGCTCGACGAGACGGCTCACGAGTTCACGGTGACGGTGACCGACAACGGCACCGGCCCGCTCGAACCCACAGAGGGTGGCGGCGGTCGAGGCGTGCTCGGCATGCGCGAGCGCGCCGAACTGCTCGGCGGGCATCTCGAGGCGCGCGCTGCTCACCCCGGATTTGTGGTCGTAGCAACAATCCCCAAGAAAGAGTCCCTCACATGATCCGCGTTGCAATTGCCGACGACCAGCAGCTCATTCGCGGCGGTTTCCGCAGCCTTCTTGAGTCCGAGCCTGACATTGAGGTTGTCGGCGAGGCGGGCACGGGCACAGAGGCCGTCGCGCTCGTTACGGCAGAGAAGCCCGACGTTGTGCTGATGGACATCAGAATGCCCGGCGGCGACGGACTGTGGGCGACCGAGCAGATTGTGGCGAACGCCGACCTGTCCGAGACCCGCATCGTCATTGTGACGACATTCGAGATCGACGAATACGTGGGCCAGGCAATTCGTGCGGGGGCGAGCGGTTTTCTCGTAAAAGACACCGAGCCGGTCGAGCTGATTCGCGCCGTGCGGGTTGTCGCGGGTGGCGACGCGCTGCTGAGTCCGGGTGTTACAAAGCGACTTCTCGAACGCATCGCGGGCGACCTCAAAGACGCGCCCGACACAACACAGCTCGCGGTTCTCACCGATCGTGAGCGCGAGGTGCTCACTCTCGTCGGCCAGGGGCTCACCAACGAAGAGATCGGGCGCGAGCTCTTTCTGAGCCCGCTCACCGCCAAGACCCACGTCTCGCGCATTATGTCGAAGCTTCTCGCGCGCGACCGCGTGCAGCTTGTTGTCGTCGCGTATGAGACCGGGCTCGTCAAGGCGGGCCGACCGTAGTACGTCGCTTGCCCATGGTTGCTCCCGACGGAGTAACCGAGGTGTAGCCGCAGGGCAGATTCGCCATTTCGCTGCCGAGAACAGACTCGATGCAGAGGTTCCGCCGGAACCGAAACCGAATGGAGAACCCATGCTTTCATCAGTCTCTCTCGCATCAATAGCCGCGCACGCCGGCCCGTGGGCAGCAGGGGGATTCCCCTGGCTGTTCTTCCTGATCCCGCTCTTCTGGATCGGACTATTTATCCTCATCGCCGCGACTTTTGGCCGTCGCTGGCGTCGCCGCGCCTTCGAGCAGGGCTATGGCCCCTGGGGTCACTCGAGCCGTGGCGCCGAGTCGACGCTCGCCGAGCGCTTCGCGCAGGGTGACATCGAAGAGGTCGAGTACCGCGCACGTCTCGAAGTTCTTCGCGCGAATTCTGGCCGCGCGCAGCAGTAAATCCCGCGCTAGTCTCTCTCTTGGCTCGAAAACGGGCCAAGAGGGAGACGTTCGTGAACAGCTGGATCGATGAGAACTCGATGTTCTTGCTCATCGTGCTTGCGTCGACCGCGGCCGTGCTGCTCCTTCTCGCTCTGACGTTTCTGATTCTCTGGCGCTTTGCCAGCCGTCGCCGGGCCAAAGAGCACGACCTTCGGGTGCGTTCCGAACGTGAACGCATCGACCTCGAGCTTTCGCTCGCCGAGCAGACTGGCCGCCTGCGCATCATTCGTGAACTGCACGAGGTCTCTGTTCACGACATCTCGGTGCTCATCAGTCAGGCCGACGGTGCACGGTTCGCGGGCGAGGCAGATCCCGCCGTCGCGGTTCGCGCGACAAGCGTTATCGGCGAGGCGGCACGCTCGACTCTCGCCGACCTGCGCCGGGTGATGTCGCTTGTGCGCGAGGGTGAAGCCGCGGTCGAAACCCAGCCGGAGCTCAAGAGCGCGCGCGACCTGTTTCGGGTTATGCGCGAAGCGGGGCTCGACATCGATTTCACCGAGACCGGAAAAAAGTTCCAGCTCAAACCCGGCGCCGAACTCGCCGTCTACCGCATTCTTCAGGAGTCGCTCGCAAACGCCCTCACCCACGGTGGCGAGGGAACAGTTGTGTCGGTTGTCTTCACCTGGACCGACGAGGGCTTTCAGGTCAAGATCGACGACGACGGAGCGCGCAACGAGGTGCGTCGCGCCGGTGGAGACCCGAACGAAGAGGCTCGTGCTCGGGCGTACAACATCGACGAAGACCTGCACGCGCTCACCGACGTTGTACACGGCGCGGGAATGACCGAAATGCGCGAGCGCACCGAGCTGTTTGGCGGAGTTTTCAGCGCGATTCCGGTTCCCGGTGTCGGATTCTCGATCACCGCGTCGTTCCCGACCCTGAGGTACCACAACGGCATCCATGGCGTGAACCTGGACTCCTAATGGCCGAACTCATTCGTGTGATCATCGCCGATGACCAGCCACTGCAGCGCTCGGGCTATCGGCTGTTGCTTGACTCGCAACCCGACATTGAGGTCGTGGGCGAGGCGGGTGATGGCGCGCAGACTCTCGCGCAGGTTCGTCGCACGTCGACCGACGTCGTTCTTATGGACATCCGGATGCCGCGGGTCAACGGTTTTGTCGCAGCCACGCGCATCGCGGGTGACGCGCAGGTGAAGGCACTCGGGCCGGCGCCGCGCATCGTGCTCGTCACGGCGCTCGACCTCGAAGACCACATCCCGGCGGCCGATGCTGCCGGAGCTTTTACCCTTCTGTACAAAGACGTCCCGCCCGAACTTCTACTCGAGGCAATTCGCGGGGCCGCCGCGAGCAGTGGCGCAGAGTAGCCCGGAGGAGTCCGCCGCCTGGCGGATGAGCCTCTCGGTCGGTCTCTCGGTCGCCGCCTACGGCATCTCGTTTGGAGCGCTCTCGGTGGCCGCTGGACTCGACGTCTGGCAGACCTCCGTGCTTTCGCTGCTGATGTTCTCCGGTGGCTCGCAATTCGCCCTCATCGGTGTGCTCGCCGGCGGGGGAGTCGCCGTCGGCCCCTCCGCTATCGCTGCGGCAACCCTGCTGGGCGCGCGCAACACCCTGTACGCGATTCGGATGTCGCCCATCATCGGCCCCGGATTTCTCAAGCGTCTCGCCGCGGGCCAGCTCACTATCGACGAGTCGACTGCTGTCTCGACGGCCCAGACCACCCTGCGTGCTCAGCGCATCGGCTTCTGGGCGACCGGGATCATCATCTTCATCGGCTGGAACCTCACGACCCTGCTCGGCGCCTTCCTCGGCGACCTGCTCGGAGATGTTCGGCAATACGGGCTCGACGCGGCAGCTGCGGCTGCCTTCCTCGGGCTGCTGTGGCCCCGTCTCAAGGAGCTTCAGCCCATCGTTGTGGCTATCGGCGCTGCGGTTGTCGCGGCCGTTCTCACGCCGTGGTTGCCGCCGGGGCTGCCGATCCTCGCCGCCGCACTCGTGGCCGTCGTCATCGGAGCCTTCGACTGGTTCGGGAGGCGCGCGTGAACCTCTGGACGATCATCCTGCTCGCGGCGATCGCCGTCGCCGCACTCAAGCTGCTCGGCTACCTCGTGCCGCAGCGGCTCATCGACAAGCCGACTCCGTCGCGCATCCTTACCCTGCTCACGGTTGCCCTGCTCGCCGCGCTCATCTCTGTGCAGACCCTCGCCTCGGGGCAGGCGATTGTGCTCGACGCACGTTTGCCCGCTCTGGTCGTCGCGGCGGGGCTTTTTGCGCTGCGGGTGCCGTTCATCCTGGTCCTAGTGGCGGCCGCGCTCACGGCCGCGCTGCTGCGCCTCTCCGGCCTCGCCGGTTAGGCATTTCGCTGGTTGAGTAGGCGCGCCAGCGCCGTATCGAAACCTCGTGTGCAATGGAGGTTTCCATACGGCCGCAGGCGGCCTACTCAACCCGCAAGTTCGCGCTACCCCTCGAGGTCGTCGACTCCCGGCAGCCAGGTGTTGCCCGGCCCGCCCCAGCCCGACTTCTTGATCGAGCGGGCGACGGCCTTCGCGTGAATGTGCTCGAGGCGGTCGGCATAGAGGATGCCGTCGAGGTGGTCGTACTCGTGCTGGAAGATGCGTGCGAGCCATCCGGTTGCGTCAATCTCGAACGGATTCTGGTCGAGATCGATTGCGCGAAGAACCGCACGCTCTGAGCGCCGCAGGGGAGCGCGGTCACCCGGGATGGAGAGACATCCCTCGGATTCTTCTTCCTCATCGGCGGCACCGATGGGTGTCGGCGAAATGAGCAGCGTCGGGTTGATCGCGACTCCGCGCCACAGCACGTCGTCATCGTCGACCCAGTTGTAGACGAACAGGCGAAGGCCGACACCGACCTGCGGGGCGGCTAGCCCAACTCCGGGAGCCTCGGTCATCGTGTCGAACATGTCGGCGACGAGCGTTTCAAGCTCTTCATCGAAAATCGTGACGGGTGCGGCTGGCGTGTGAAGTACGGGTGCGCCAGTGATCTGAATAGGAAGTACGGCCATTCTCCAAGAATATCCGGGCGGCACCCGGTAGATTCGACGGGTGCTGCCAGATATCACCCCTGTGCTCGAGGGATACAGTCTTTCCCCCGGAGAGTACATAGGAATCCCGATCGCCCTCGTGGGCGCGGTTCTGCTGTCCCTCGGTGCTCACTACCAACACAGGGGCGTCGTCAAGGTCGAGGCGAACTCGGGCGTCGAGCAGTCGAGCGGCCTCAACATCAAGCAGCTTCTCGCGCTTGCTGCCCGCCCGTCGTGGCTCATCGGCACAATTCTTCTCGGCGTGGCTGTGCTCTTTCAGCTCACGAGCCTCAACTTCTCGCCGCTCACTGTTGTGCAGCCTCTCGGCGCCGTCGGCCTCGTAGTAACGGCGATTCTGACCTCCCGCTCGAGCGGCATCAAGCTCGACGCGATCAGCAAGCGCGCGATTGCGTTCTGCATTGGCGGTGTCGCCGTGTTCGTGATCATCGCGTCGATGACAACGAAGTCGCCGCCCATCACAGAGGTGCAGCTCACCGCGGTGCTCATCATTCTCGTTGTCGTGCTCACTGTTGCCGCGGTTCTGTTCGGAATCTTCCGCAAGCGCATGCGCGCACTCGCCTACGTCGTGGCGGCAGGTGTTCTGTTCGGCTTCGTTGCAACCCTCGCAAAAGTTGTCATTGGTCGCATCCAAACCCTCATTGAACTTGAGTTTCAGCGCGGCGGCATCGAATGGCTCACTATCGGTTGTGTCATTGGTTTGCTCGCTGCGGCGGCCCTCGGCTCGTACTTTGTGCAGTCGGCCTACTCGTCTGGCCCGCCTGACCTCGTTGTGGCTGGGCTCACAGTGATCGACCCGATCGTGGCAATCACGATCGGAATCGTTGTGCTCGGCGAGGCCTCGTCTGCACCGTGGTGGGCGATCATCGCCTTCATCGTTGCAGGGGCCACCGCCGTGTACGGTGTTTTCCAGCTCGCGAAGCACCACCCGCAACTGCAGCACTGAGGTACCGTAGAAGCTTGCCAAACGGCCGGCCGAGATCCGCGATCGACGCGAACAGCAAGGGAACATCAACACTTGGTTGACGCCACCACACCCACCGACGACACGAAGCCGTTGCGCATCCTCATCGGTGCCGACACCTTCCTGCCCGAGATCAACGGTGCCGCTATCTTCGCGGCCCGACTCGCGGCGGGTCTCGTCGAGCGCGGACACGACGTTCACATCGTCGCCCCCGCCGCCACGCGCAAGCACGGCACCTGGACCGAGGTCATCGAGGGGCAGCCGATGACAGTGCACCGCCTGTACAGCTGGCGTTGGTACCCGCACCCGTGGCTGCGATTCGCGATTCCGTGGCGCATCGAGCAGAACAGCGCACGAATATTGGATGCCGTGAAGCCCGATGTTGTGCACTTTCAGTCGCACATCATCACGGGGCGCGGCTTGTCGCACCAGGCGCAGAAGCGCGGTATCCGCATCGTCGGAACCAATCACTTTATGCCCGAGAACATGCTCGATCACGCCCACATCCCCAAGTTTTTGCACCCGTGGGCGGTCAGCCTCGCCTGGCAGGCGGCGGCGCGCTCGTTCAACCGTGCAGAGGCCGTAACGACCCCGACGCGCAAGGCCGCGGACTTTCTCGCTGACGCGACCCACATCAAGGGCATCATCGCGATCTCGTGTGGCATCAACATGGCTGACTACACCCCGAACTTCGAGCCGCGCACCGACAACCTCATAGTTTTTGTCGGCCGCATCACCGGTGAGAAGCAGCTGGACAAGCTCGTTCGCGCTTTCGCACGCCTCGATAAGTCGTTGGATGCTCGTTTGGAGCTTGTGGGAGGTGGCGACCAGGAGCAGCAGTTGCGTAACCTCGCCAACCAGCTCGGCGTCGGCGACCGAGTGAAGATCACGGGTTACGTGGAGACCTCGTACCTGCGTGAGGCTCTCACTCGCGCGACAGTCTTCGCAATGCCGTCGATTGCCGAGCTGCAGAGCATTGCAACGATGGAGGCCATGGCTTCGGGGCTCCCCGTCGTCGCGGCCAACGCGATGGCCCTGCCGCACCTCGTTCACGACGGCGACAACGGATTCTTGTTCGAACCGGGCAACGTCGAGGACCTCGCCGATCGCCTCACCGAAGTGCTCACACTGCCGGAGGACGACCTTCAGAAGCTCAAGCACTCCTCGATGAAGATCGTTGAGGCTCACGACATCCAACGCACGCTCGACACCTTCGAACAGCTCTACCGCGGCGTACACATCACCGAAGACTCCGTCGTCGAGCGCCCGCTCGGCAAGCGCGCTCGCCTACGGGCATCGCTCAAGAAGGTTGCGGCGAGCGTCAAGCGTGGCGACGCTGACCCCGTAGACGCTGGCTAAGCTCTCGCTGGTTGAGTAGGCCGCCCGCGGCCGTATCGAAACCCCCGCAGGTTGAGTAGACCCGCCAGAGCCGTATCGAAACCCGCCTCCCAAACCCCGCTACAGTGTGCTCATGAACAGCACCCCAGCGACCCCGGTCGTCACAAGTTCATGGGCTCGTGCGACGGGCCGCCTTGAACTCGATCTACCGTCGGCATCGCTTCCGCAGCTGGTACTCGCGGCGGCCGCCCGCGCGCCGCAGTTCACCGTCGCAGACGTGCAACCCCACGGCGCCACGGTGCAGACCGGCGTTTCTGCGTTCTCGTGGGGCGGCAACATCACGCTTCAGTTCAGTGCAACAGGCGAATCTACGTCTGCGATCGATGCCCGGCTCGTGCCCCACGTGCCGACAAACGTGATCGACTTTGGCCAGTCGAAACGCACCCTGACCGAATTCCTCTCGACAGTCGCGGCTACGATCCCCCGCTAGTGTCTGCAACTCGCGACGCGCTGGCTCATGTATCGTAAATCCCGGCGCTTTCGAGCTCCACGGGGCGGTAGCTCAGCTGGTTAGAGCAGCGGACTCATAATCCGTCGGTCACGGGTTCAAGTCCCGTCCGCCCTACAAACGATTCGCGGCACAAGTGCCTCGCGTCTACCTCGGATCCGGTTGCAGCTCTTGGGTGCCGAGAACTTGGAGCATGGCGAGTCGTTCGCCAGTGTCCGTTCCGGGCGTTCCTCGAAACAGCACGAGGCGTTGCTGTGACGGTGGGCTGACTACAACGTCGCACTCGCAGTCAAGCAGGCCCACGAGCGGGTGCTGAAGGAGTTTCCGTGTCTTGGTCACAGTTGCGACTTCATTCAATTCCCACATGCGATCGAAGTCGGCGCTGTTAGTGCGCAGCTCGTCGACGAGTGCGCCGGCGGCCGGGTCATCGGCACGTTTTGTGGCGGCGACGCGAAGTTCGGCTGCATAATTGCGCCCCAACTGCTCCCGGTCGTTCGGCGCATATAGCACGGCGTAATCGGGGTTCAAGAACCAGTGCCAGAGAAAGTTCGATCCGAATCCGGGTTCACCGACGAGCTGACCGAGAAGTGCGACATTCAGAGGATTCTGCCCGACGACGTTGTGCAGATCGTCGGCAATCAGGGCCGGAACGCTTGTGGCAAGGGCATCGAGCACTGTCATCAGGCCGGGGTCGGCGTATCCGAGGCTGACGTTGGATTCGGGAGATGGGTGACCCGCGAGTATGTAGATGTGGTCGCGCTCGGTGAGCGTCAGGCGCAGTGCGCGGGCGATCGCTCCGAGCATCGTCGGGGAGGGCTGCGGGCCTCGGCCCTGCTCGATGCGTTCGTAGTAGTCGGTCGACATGTTCGCGAGCATTGCAACCTCGTCGCGGCGGAGCCCAGGGGTGCGGCGTCGAGGGCCCGCGGTCAGGCCGACGTCACGGGGGAGCAGTTGGTCGCGGCGCGCGCGGAGGAACTCTCCGAGCTGCTGTTGCTGGAAACGAGGCATCAGGTTCACATTGTCTCAGGGTTGGGGCCGGTGCGGCCGGATTCGCCGCGATCGAGGGTGGCGGCACGACACAGTTTCGGGTCCGGTACCGTGCCGCCGGGCGGGTTAGTCGCGGTAGCGGGCGCTGAGCACGCCGAGCACGTCCTGGTAGCGGCCCTCGGCTTCCGCGTTGCGCTGCCACTTAACCCGCTCAACGAGGATCTCGTCAGCCTCGGGCTGGCTCTTCAGCAGGCCGACGACCTCGTCGAGGAACTCCTCGAGCGGCATCGCGATCGGGCTGTCTTGCTGGCCCATGAGCGTCGTCTGGGTTGCTGGCGGAACGAGCTCGACGACCCGTACGTTGCTCTTGGTGAGCTGCACGCGCAGCGACTCTGTGAACGAGTGAATGCCGGCCTTCGTCGCGTTGTAGGTCGGGGTCGCGGCGAGCGGCACAAACGCCAGTCCCGAGCTGACCGTCATGATGGTTGCCTTCGGCTGGGCGAGAAGGGCGGGGAGGAACGCGTTCACGAGGCGGATCGGTCCGAGGAGGTTCACCGCGATGGTGCGTTCAGCCACATCGATGGATGCGGGGTCGCGCAGGTCCTCGGACTCCATGATGCCCGCCATGGTGATGAGTGCGTTCAGTGCCGGGTGGCGCTCGGCAAGCTGCGCGGCGGCGTTCGCAATGGAGTCGGCGTCGGTCGTGTCGATCTCGACGGTGTCGATACCGGGGTGCTCTGTTGCGATCTGCTGAAGAAGCGCGGTACGGCGGCCGCCAATGATCACGGTGTTGCCCTCGGCCTGCAGTCGCAGAGCGAGGCCCAGACCGATACCCGAGGTGGCGCCGGGGATGAAGATGGTGTTGGTTTCGGTGATGTTCATGACCCAAGTGTCGAACGACCAAAAGGAGCGAACCACACCCCGTTCAACCCCGGATCGCGAGTCCGGGTCTCGGTCTCGGTCGAGTGTCGAAACCACTTCCGTTGTGAACATTCGCGCGTCACAATCGATCTATGAGTGACCCGTTCACGAACCTCGAAGAGAAGACCGGGCGCACGATGCCCGCGTGGATCGGCGTCGTCGAGTCGTCTGGCCTCAGTAGGCACTCGGAGATTGTCGCGTGGCTCAAGACTGAGCACGCACTCACGCACGGCTTCGCCAATGGGATCGCCCTCGCGTTCCGCAACCAGGACAACGAAAACGACGACCTCGTCGCTTCCCAGTACGCCGGCCCAAAGGCTTCGCTGCTACCCATCTACAAGCGATTGGTTGCAGCTGCCATCGCCCTCGGCGATGACGTAGAAGTGATTCCGAAGAAGACGGGAGTCTCGCTGCGGCGGTCGAAGCAGTTCGCTCTCATCGAGGTGCCCAGCGCCAAGCGGGTGCAGCTCGGGCTCCAATTGCGTGACGAGCCGACGACCGAGCGCCTGCTCGCCGGTAACGCGATGTGCTCGCATCGTGTGTCGTTGTCGACAGTCGACGACCTTGATGACGAGTTGCTGGGCTGGCTGCACGACGCGTACGAGCGCGGCTGAGAGATTCGAGCAGATTCGAAGAAGCGCCCGCCGCCTGACGTTCTTACACTTGGCGCATGGCAACAGATACTTTCAGCCCAGAAGAGAAGAAGGCGATGCGCGAGCGCGCCAAGGAGCTCAAGGCGGCAGCGGGAAGGGAAAGCGACGCCGCGGCCAACGCCGAGGCGATCAGCATTCTTCTCGACGACGAACGTGAGCTCGCCGAGCGCATTCGCGACATGGTCGTCGCAGCGGCACCCCGGCTCGACCCGAAGACCTACTACGGCTTCCCGGCCTGGGCGCGCGCCGGAAAAGTTGTGTGCTTCTTCAAGCCGAAGTCGAAGTTCAAGGTGCGCTACTCGACCTTCGAGTTCGACACGGCGGCGACCCTCGACGATGGGGCGGTCTGGGCGACCGCCTTCGCCGTGCACAACGAGCTGACCGATGCCGACCTGGCAATGCTGAGCGCGCTTGTGACGAAGGCGGCGGGCTGACCGCAACTTGCCTCATCACCGCTGCAGACCAGCAGTTTTGGCGGCGAGACCGCCCCGGGTGCCGATTGGACGAAGCGCGGCGATTTCTTCTGGTCACGCGACTATCAATTGCCGTGTGCCACCCTTAGGCATGCAAAGCCTGCTCAGTCGCCTTATGCCGCTCGCGATCACGGTTCGCGGGTCGAAACGAAGATTCTCCAGTGCCGAGCTGACCCGCAAGCGTGTTGCCTATCTGCGCGAGCATCCCGCGAAGTGGGTGCCGCCCAAAAAGATCGGCGCCCGAGACATTGAACACGATGGATGGCGCGTCTACGAGGTCGGCGACGCGAGCTGGTCGACTGCCGCGGTCTACCTGCACGGCGGCGCGAACATCTACGAGATCGATGCGCGGCACTGGTCGATGATCGCCGAGTTGGCTGCCGCGACATCCACCCGGTTTATTGTTCCCATCTACCCGCTGGCGCCGCTCGGCACGGCCGGGCCGGTCGTCGAGGCCGTTGCGAACCTGGTCACAAAAACACAGGCGAGCACCGTGCTCGGTGATTCCGCCGGCGGCGGCATGGCGCTCGCGACGGCGATGGTGCTGCGCGATCGCGGCACCGGCACCCCACGGGTCGTGATGATCTCGCCGTCGCTCGATCTGACCCTGTCTGACCCGCGGGTCGCCGAGGTCGCGAAGACTGACCCATGGCTCGACGTTCCCGGCGCGGCCGCGGCGGCAGAGCTGTACCGCGGCGACCTTCCGCTCACCGACCCGCGCGTGAGCTCGATCTTCGGCGACCTCGAGGGGCTCGGTGAGCTCGCGATCTTCATCGGCACGCGCGACATGCTGCACAGTGACGCAGAGCGCCTGCGCGACAAGGCCGCCGAGACGGGACATCCGCTCGAGTACCACGAGGTCGAAAACATGCTGCACGTGTACCCGATCCTGCCGATTCCCGAGGCGAAGGTTGCGCGCCGGCAGATCGCTGACTTTATGACAGCCTGAGGTTCGACAGCCCGAGTCCACCGGGCTCGGGCAGCGCGAGGCGAATCTGCTCGTCGGTGAACATTGTGGCGGGTGCGAGGTCGTCGGGTAGCTCGTCGCTAGCGCCCCATGCCTCCGAAACTCCCTCGGCCAGCATTTGCACCTGGGCGGTCGCGATGAGCGGAACCTTCATGGTGAGTTCGGTCGCCCGGCCCAGCAGGCGCAACGCCCAGACCGGCCCGGGCAGCACGAGAACGCGACGCCCGACAATACGGGCGACCCTGCGAACGGCATCGCTGAGCAATAGCTCTTCGGCTCCGACAACCGCGACCGTTGAGCGGTCGAGCCGACCAAAAGACGCCGCAACAACAACGCCGACGAGATCACCGATCGGCACCGGGCGAATCGGCTTCTCGCGCAACCCCACTGTCGCAAACAGGGGGAGCGTCTGCACCGTGTGACTGAGGTGATCGATGAGGTGGTCGCCGCGACCGTAGATCATTCCGGCCTTGAGAATTGTGTAGTCGAGACCCGAGGCGCGAATCATTTCTTCTGCCTGCCACTTGGTCTCGTGGTACGGCGAACCGGAGCCGGGACGCGCCCTTAGAAAGCTCAGCATCACGATCTTTGCTACCCCGGCCGCCTTTGCCGCGGCGATGACGGCGGACGTTCCCGCGAGGTGCACGCGAGCGTAGGTCTGGTCGCCGATTTCGCGATTGATTCCGGCGGCGTGTACGACGACCTCGCAACCCGCGAAGGCCGTGGTGAGCGCGTCGACGTCGTCGACGGCGACCCCGGTGCGTCGGGAGATGATCACGGCGTCATCGAATTGTGCTGCGACGTGACGCCCGACGAAACCTGTTCCACCCGTAATCGCAACTCGCATGAACTCATTCTAGGTCATGTTCAAAAAACTAGCTGAGCTCCCGCATTCCCGCCCCGGCACCCCGACGTTCGTAGGTGACGGCGATCACCAGCAGGGCAGCGCCGGCCGTGGCGAGCGTGATCCACCACGGAGTCGACGAGATGTTGCGCCCGATCTGCACGCTAAACACCAGCAGGTTCTCGATGGGCAGCACGATGATCCCGAGAATAAACGGCGCAGCGAGACGTCTGAGCGAGCCCACAAGAATCGCCGCGAGCGCGAGAGCTATCACCAACACGGCGCGCCAGGTCTGCGGGTCGGTAGCCGTTGCAAGCATCGACGGACCGAGGGTCACAAACAACCCGGGAACAAGCAAGTTCCACGAACCCGTGAAGCCGACCGGCCATGATGTCAGCGTTGGCGCGACCTCGCGAGGGCGTCTCATCACGAGCGCCCCGGCGATCAGCAGCGCGACACCGAGCGGCACCGAGAAGGCCTCGACGCGCAACCACTCGCGGGTGCTCCAGCCCGCGACGCCCACGGCCCAGGCGAGAGCGAAGATGAACCACACCGGCGGAAGCGACCCCGCCCGCCTGACCGAGAACACCATAAGGGCAAGCAGGGCTATCGAGAGTGCCCAAAGCGTCCACATCGTAAAGAGCTCGACGCGCACCGCCGCAATCGGCCCGACGACGAGAAACACGAGCGCCGGCGCGTAAACCCAACGCGAGGGGGTGGATGTCGCGAGCACACGTCCGGCAGCCGCGGCGAGTCCCGCCGCAACCGCGCTCAGCCCGAATGCCGGAACGATCGCAAGGGCCTCGACCGACCCGACTCCGACGCGCAGCGCTTCGATTGCGCCGGCGCCCGCGAGCGCCACAACAACAAACAGCGTTGTCAGTCGCAGGCCGGCGAAACGCGCGGGCGAGATCCCGACGAGCACGAGCAACACGACGCCCGAGCCGATCAGCGCAACGAGTCGCACCGTCGACGGAGACTCGAGATAGACCCCGAGACTCGACACGGCCGCGACACCGAGACCCGCGCGATAGAGCCAGGCGGCGGGCAGCCCACGCGCGACACCGATCACGCCGAGCAGTGCGGCGCCGAGAGCGGGCGGCAACACGTAGGCCTCGGGGACCTCGACAGACGCCATGAGCAAAAACGTCCACAGTGCACCGGTGAAGGTGATGGCTGCGACGATCCAGGCATAACGGCGTTTACCGATCACCGCCGCCGCGATGGCACCGAAACCAACGATGACCAGCACGGTGAGGGTCGTTGCGAGTCCGGCCGCATCGCGCACAACGGAGAGCAGCACGGCAATAGTGGCAGTGACGAGTGACGAGATCTCGATCCAGTCGCGCGCGGCGAGGGCCGCGACATCCGATCGCCCGATCGCGACGAGCGCCAAACGGATACGTGATGTCAGGGGCAGCACAACCGCAACGATCACGGCGATGATCGGCAGGGTGACCGGTGAGGCGCTAGACGCGACGTAGTAGGCGCCAACACAGATCACAACAACGGCGAGCGACGGAACAAGAATCGCTGCTGCCGCGGTGCGCAGCGTTGTGTTGAGTCCGGGCCGGTTGGTCAAAAGCAGCGTGAGGGCGAGCGCGAAGGTGACGGCGGTCGAGAGACCGGTCCAGCCGCGAATGTCGTACAGCACGGTGGCGATGCCGAGGGCGAACGGCACGGTTGTCACGATGAGCACCGCGTACCAGTAGCGGGCCGGAATGCGCCGCACGAGTGTCGTCGCGATGGCGATGGCCGAAGCGACGGCAGAGACGACGCACAGGGCGATGATCGATTCCTCGCCCGCGAGCCCCACGGCCGTGCCGACAATGACGAGCGAGTAGGCGTAGCCAATACCGGCATGGATGGCGCGCACGCTTGCCGAAACACACAGCGCAACGAGAGCGAGCGCAGCAATCACCGCGATTGACGCTCCGATGACCGTCGACGGTGAACTCCACGCGAGAGCGGCCGTCAGCACGAGCGCTGCATGAGCGCCGACCACGAGCGGCGTGCGCGCGATGGGTGTTGCCGTCGTCCACCGGCGCGCGATGATTGCGAGACCCATGGCAAGCAGCAGCCCACCGACGACCTGCGCGAGGTGGGGGAGCTCAGGTAGCCGCGTGAAGACACCGAGCGACACCGCGCCCAGCCACAGCGCGACGCCGAGGGCGGCGGGGCGCGGGGCCGAGAGCCGCCACAGCAGCGCAGACGCGAGTGCCGTGCCCGCGAGCCCGATGGCCGTCGGCAGCGCCGTCGTCGACCCGAGCATGGGCAGCGCGACGACCGGCAGGCTCGCCATCGCAGGCGCAAGGGTAAAGAACAGGGTTACTGCCCACGCGCCCGAGAGGCTCGCGCGCGGTGCCCTGGCAACGGTCAGGAGCGCGAGCGCGGTCGCGGCGGCACCGGGAACGAGAGCGATGATCCATTCGGAGTCGACCCACTCGAGCGGCAGAACCGCGGCGGCGGTCGCGGCGAACACTCCGGCCGCGGCGTGCCAGAAAGTCGGGAACGCGACGCGAGCGCTGAGCCCCGCGAGGCACGCGAGAACGGCGAGAATTGTTGCGATTCCGAGCACCGTTGACTGCGCGACATCCATCCCGATCATGCTCGCGAGCTGCCCAAGAATCGCGGCGACCGCAAGAATCTGAAGAATGGATGCCGTGTGCCGATCGACGTCGAGAGCGCCCGAGAAGCGCGGCTCAAGCCGGTCGATGACAAGGCGGATGCCAAGGGCTGCCGAGGCGAGCCCCACGTGCCCGAGGATTGCCGTCCACGGTGTGCCGCCCGCGTAGCCGACGAGCGCCGGTGCGAGGGTGATGCCGACGAGTCCGCACCACAGCCACGTGCGCAGCCCGGCCACAGTCGCGAGAGCAACGATGCCCGTCGAGACAACGAGGGTCGCAATTCCGGCCGAGAGCCACGGGTTGGCGCCCTGATTGGCGATCGACACGATGTCGAGCACAACAAATACCATCGCGAGAGCGCCGACCGCCTCGGCCGAGAACCGCAGCCCCGTGCGCACAAGTAGCCACGCGCTGCCGAGAAAAACGAGGGTCACGGCGGCGACGACAAGCGATCGCACTAGCTCGTTGGTCAGGTCGGGGTTGAGAAAAGTGAAGACGAACGCGGCAACCGCGACGAGTGCGGCGCCCGCCGTGGCGAGAACCGACTGCTGGCTTACGGTGGAGGTGCTGGATGCAGTGGTGGTCGAGACGGTGCCGGTCGAAGCGCGGCGCGGATCGCGCGCCGCCAGAACAACTCGCGGCTTCACCGGGCGGTCGACAGTTACTCGGGGTGCGACGACGGCTATGGGAAGCCTGTCGATGATCGCCTGGCGTGCGAGCACGGCGTCAGCAGCTACGAGTGACGCCTCCCAGACCTCGACGGCGACGGGGCCGGTGAGGTCGGCGCGGCACGAGATGCACACCCCCGCGCGAAGCAGGGAATCACATCTGGGGCAGTCGAACTTCTCGGTGAGTTTGTTGGCGACTGATGTACTCCACGATCGTGACATGTCGCCAGCGTATGAGTGAGGCTGCGACCGTCGCGTCGCCCAGAGGGATGACCCGTGTCATCCTGCTGTGTAGTTCATTCCTGGTGGTTCATCCTGTGTACGACGTATGGGGTAGCCGTCAATGCTCCCGTCGGATGACGTGCGGGTCTGCCGCGGCTGCCAAGCTTGAGGGGTGAACGAATCGATCCGTGTTCTTGTTGTCGACGAAGAAGAGGGCATGACTAACGTCGTGGGCCTCGCGCTGGGTTTCGAGGGTTGGGGCGTAAAAACTATCGCCCTCGGCGAGCTGGCGATCACCGCGGTGCGTGATTACGAGCCGCACGCGATTCTTCTCGACATCACGTTGCCCGACATCAGCGGTGTCACTGTTGCCCAATCGCTGCGCGCCGCCGGCGTGACAACCCCGATCATCTTTCTCACCGGGCGCGATTCGATCGACGACCGGCTCGCGGCCTACGCGGCAGGTGGTGATGATTACGTCACAAAGCCATTTGGCCTCGAACAAATCATCGACCGCCTGCGCGAGGTCTTTCGCCGTCAGGGGCTACTCGAGTCAAACATCGTGCGCGGCTCGCTCGTGCTCTGCACCGAGACACGGCAGGCCTGGCTCGACGGAGAACCGCTGCTGCCCTCGCCTGCAGAGTTTGTCAGGCTGCTCGAGCAGGCCGCCTAGCTTCCCTTTGTTGCGGTGCGGTTCTCGGCCGAAACCATCCAGGCGTGCTGCTCGAGACCGGTGATGATGGCGTGCAGAATGTCGGCGCTCGTCGGATCCTCTTCGTCGACGGCGTCGTGAACCTCGCGCATGGTTCCCACGGTGTTTTCAATACGCACCGTTACGAGGTCAACGGCATTCTTTGTGTCGACCTCTCCCGCAGGAAACTCGGGCAGAGTCGTCGTCGCCGCGACCGTGTCGCTGCGCCCGTCGGGAACCGCGTGCAGAGCGCGCATACGCTCGGCAACCTCATCGCCTGAGTCGCGGGCGAAGTCGATGATTTCGTCGAGCTGGCGGTGAAGGTCGCGAAAGTTGCGGCCGACGATGTTCCAGTGCGCCTGCTTGCCCTGGCCGGCGAGTTCGATGAGGTCAACGAGAACGCTCTGCAGGTTGTCGCTCAGCGCCTTGGATGCCTTGAAGCCCTTTTCGGCGTTCTGTCGTCTCGTTGTGCGCGCGCCGGAGCCCGCGGGAATCGTGTCAGTCATCGTTTATCCCTTTCATGTGTTGAGCAGCTCTTCGCGCAGGTAGCGCGCGTAGCCGCCCTCGGTGCGGCCGTACTGGCGACCGCTCGTTCGAACCTCGAAGTCGTCGCTCGCGAGAGTTACGCACCCGAGTGCAGCGCACCGGGCGACGAGGTCAACGTCTTCGTGCTCGGCAAGAGGCGCGAAACCTTTCGCCGCCTCGTACACCGAGCCGCGGATGCCGAGATTCGCCCCGTGCACGTGCCCGTTGGGCTTGCCCGGCACATGACCCGCGTGCCACGCGGCGATCTGCTCGGGCGACAGGTCGTCGAAGTCAGGTCGCACGGTGCCAATGACGAGGTCGGTGCCGCGGGCGCCAAGCTCGATTTGATCGGCGATCCAGTTAGGGGGAACCACACTGTCGGCGTCGGTGTTTGCAATCCAGAGGGTGGATGTCGCGACCCGAGCCCTGTGCATCGCCCAGGTGACTCCCACGGCCCGAGCCCGGCCCACGTTGGCCTCGGTCACGTCGAGCACGTGCACGCCCTCGAACCCGTGGGCGATCTCGGCGGTTCGGTCGGTGCACGCGTCTGCGACCACCGTTACGTGCACGGGAACCGAACACAGTTCAGCGGCGGCGAGCACCGACTCGAGGCAGCGACCGATGAGCGCCTCTTCGTTGCGCGCGGGGATCACTACGGCCACGGCACGTATCGTCACAGGAGTCCCTCTCGTGCAGCCACCGAGGCCGGCTCGAGGCAGAACACCTCGAGCACAAAGTCATCTTCTTCGTGGCGCACGAGGCGCGGCAGGTCGATGGCCGCGTGCACTTCGTCGCCGCTCAGCGGGTAGTCCGCCACCGGGTGGCGCCAGTGGCACGCGAGCAGGGTGCCGCCGGGGCTCAGGTGGCTCCGAGCGTTATCGAGCAGTCGCGCAAGGTCGTCGCTCGACAGGTAGTAGCCGACCTCGCTCAGCACGATGAGGTCGAACTCGCCGTCGGGGAATGCCGCCGCGACATCCATCACCGCAAAATTCACGTTGGGCAGCTCGCGGTTTCGCGCTCGATCGATGGCGGCGGTCGAGAGATCGACGGCGAGCAGCTCGTCGACGCGGGCCGACAGATCTTCGCTGAGCACACCAATCGAGCAGCCGATCTCGAGCGCTCGTGCGTAACGTTCGCGCGGCAGCGAGGCCACGGTAATCGCACGCTTGCGGCGCTCGTACCAGCGCGATTCGAACTCCCACGGGTCGCTGTGGCGTTCGTAGAGATCGTCGAAGTACGTGACGCCCAGGCTTGTTGGGTGTGCAGTGTTGTCTGCAGACTCGGTGTCTTCTGCAGGCGCAGTGCTTTTCTCTGGCTCGATGAAGTACTCGGTGCCCGTCGCGAAGTGCTCGAGAAATTCGCGCGTGAGCATCGCCTCGTCGCCCGGTTCATCGCTGAGCGGCTCGACCTGCGAGGCATGCGTTGCGATCGCGTCACTCTTATTTGCCGAGAGCTTCACAAAGCGGTCGAGCGGTACATCGGTGTGGTCGGGTGTGCCCCAGTGCCACATCCAGATCGGATACTCGAGCAGCCGTGCACCGAGGTTGGCACACAGCTCTCCGACAACGCGGTGATCGCGGTGGCCGTCTCCACGCCAGGGTGCGACAACGAGGTCGGCGCCCTCGGTGAGCTTCGCGAGCTCAGCGGCGATCTCGTCGCGGTGTTCGTTGACCTTGCCGTCGGCGAACCACAACAGGTGAAGTGTGGCGGCGGGCGCGAGCAAAGCTACCGCCGCGGTCACCTCGTGCGCGCGCATCAGTGCAAGCTCGCCGGGCGTGTGGCTGGGGGAGTCGGGGTGCGAACCCGAGCCGTCGGTCACGACTATGACGCTCACGTCGACGCCGCGTGTGGCGCACTCGGCGATGAGTCCACCGGCCCCGAGGGTCTCGTCATCGGGATGCGCGGCTACGACGACGACTTTCGTCACTCCGTCGAGGTTCAACTCGGGCACGTCATCGAGCGCTCCGGCCCACTCGTCGACCGAAGTGCCGGCGAGGGCGGAGTTGAAGCTCACCACGGGCGTGTTCCGCTCTCTGCGAGGGCTCGACCGAGCGACGCAAGGTCCTTCTCCGCGTGATGCTGGCGAATGTAGAGCTGAAGGTCTGCGACGCGTTTCGCGTGCCCGTCGTCGAGCGCGAGCGGGGCTGGGCCGAGCGCGTGGGCCGCGCGCAGCAGAACATCTTCGACGGTGCGCGCAACGCTCGAACGCACACGTTTGGCGACGATGCGCACGGGCGCGCCGTCGTCGACGAGCCGCGCTGCATCGTCGAGAGCGAGTCGAGCGGTTTCCAGTTGCTCGTCAATCGCACCGAGATGCATAAGAACGAAGTCGTTGGGGCGTTTTGCGGCCGCGGAATACACGGCTCGTGCCAGCCCTACCGCCCCGCCGTACCAGCAGGCTGCAACCCCAATGCCGCCCCACGTGAATCCGTTGCGCGTGAGGTACCAGCCCGGTTCGCCGACCGGCAACGCCGCGACACTGTCAAAGGTCACGGGGCCGCTGGGGATTTCGACGAGACCGCGAGCGTGCCAGGCGCTGTCGTCAACGCTGACTCCGGAATCGTGCAGGTCAACCGCCCAGAGCCTGCCAGAGGCGGTCACGAGGGCCGAGTCGAGCCGCGATGCGAGCGAGCACCACTGCTTTGTGCCACTGAGAGTCCAGCCGGTTGCGCTCTCGTGGGCAACGAGCGTCGTGCCGGGTGCCTCAGACGCGAAGACACCCCACGTGCGCTCGACGTCGGCCGCGACATCCGCCTCATCGAGAATGGCGAGTGCGTCAAGGTGCGGTTCGACGATGCGGGCGGCACCCACGTCGAGGGCTGCAATGTGAGCGAGAGTTCGCCAAAGGATCGCGGTCTCGCCGCGACCCGGATGCACGCCCTGCCGGCCGATATCGACGGCGAGTGCGAGGGCAGCATCGACTGATGCAACGCTCTCGTCACTGATCTGATCGATGAGGCGATTGTCGCCATCTGCTCGGGTCAGGTGCACGGCACACCTCGCTTTCCGTCAGCGACAGTACGCGCGGCCGCGACAACCTCATAGGGATCGACGGACTGTTCTCAGCGTGCTAACGGTTAAGTGTCAACAACTTCACAAAATGTGTTATTGACCAGCGCCGAGAAACTCGGCGAGGGTCATCGGAGTGCGTCCGGTGACCCGCTCGATGTCATCGCTGACGGTCGCCTGATCGCCAGCGGCGATCGCCGTGTAGGTGCTCACCCAGGCATCGACCTGCCACGCGGGAGCGTTGTACTTGGCTCGCGACTCGTAGGCCTCGTCGAGGGTCTCGTTGTTGAAGCTCGTGGCCCGCCCGGTCTGCTGCTCGATGACCGCCGCGACCTCGCTGAGCGAGAGTGCCTCAGGTCCGGTGAGATTGTAGGTCTGGTTGGCGTGTGCCTCCGGATTCTCAAGCACCCGAATCGCGGTTCGCGCAACATCGGCGCGCGCGACGATTGCAGCACGGCCGTCGCCCGCCGGACCGCGGATCACTCCGTCGTCGCCCACCATCGACGGCATAAAGTCGAGGTAGAAGGCGTCGCGCAGAAATGTGAAGTTCATGCCGCTCGACCGGATGTGCTGCTCGGTCGCGAAGTGATCACGAGCGAGGGTGAACGTCGCGTCGGCAGCCGCGCCAAGAAACGACATGTACACGATGTGCCGCACACCCGCGGCTGCCGCAGCATCGACGAAGGCGAGGTGCTCATCGCGCCGCGTTTCGCTCTCCGCCGCCGACACCATAAACAACAGCTCGACGCCGTCGAGCGCGTCTGTCGGTTCGCCGTACACCGCCTTTGCCGCGACGGCCCGCTCGAGCTGCGGAGCGCGGGCGAGATCGCGCACGAGCAATCGCAGGGGCATGCCGGTGTCAGAAAGCTCGCGGGCGACAATGCCGCCAACGATGCCGGTCGATCCGGTGATGGCAGTGGTGGGAAGCGTCATGCCCCCACCCTAGGCGAGGCGTACCGTGGGAACCATGAAGCGAATCAAGCCCGGCCCCGGCCAGGAAAGCGTTTGGGACTATCCGCGGCCGCCGCGCGTCGAACCCGTTTCGAAGCACGTGACAATCGAGATGGATGGCGCGGTCATCGCCTCGACGAACGACGCAGTTCGGGTGCTCGAGACAAGCCACCCGCCCGTTTACTACCTGCCGCGCTCGGCCTTTGCCGCCGGGGTGCTGCAGCCCGCGCCCGGCACGAGCTTCTGCGAGTTCAAGGGTGAGGCGCGCTACCTCTCGGTGGGCAGCGCCGATCGTGCGGCGTGGTTCTACCCGAACCCCACTCGGGGTTTCGAGGAGCTCGCAGATCGAGTCGCCGTCTACCCGGCCGCGATGGATCGCTGCGCCGTCGGCGACGAGATTGTGACGGCGCAAGAGGGCGATTTCTATGGTGGCTGGATCACGTCAGACATCGTCGGACCGTTCAAGGGCGCTCCGGGCACCTGGGGGTGGTGAACCGTCGTAGTGCTAGGAGGCTTCGTGGGGCGGGCAGAGAGGTGACTCACAGCGAGGCTAGATAGGTTCGCCGCATGGGATTCTTCGATCGACTCTTTGGTGACGACACACAACAGCAGCCCGCTCAGCGCGGTGCAGCGGCGAACCGATCTGATGACGAAATTGCCGTCGAGCGGTACCGCTACCTTCTCAAGACCGCTCCGCCCGAGGCTATCGAGCAGGTTCATGCCGAGGCCTTCTCGAAGCTCACGCCCGAGCAGCGCGACATCCTCTTTGTGCAGTTGCAGGAGAACGCGGCGGCGGGCGATGCTCCGACCTCGAAGGAGCCGCAGGCTCTCGCCGTCTCGGCCACCCGCTCTGAACTGCGTAACCCCGGAACCATGGAGCGCACGCTCGGTGGCAACGGCGGACAGGGCGTCGGCCTCGGCGGCATTGTGATGGGCTCGCTTCTCGGAACCGTCGCGGGATACGTCATTGGCTCAGCGATCGTCGGCGCGTTTATGCCCGATCCCGGCGCTGAGACCTCGGCAGATGCATCGGGTGACTCTTCGGCTGACGCGTCGGGTGACGCATCGGCCGACACCGCAAGCGCAGATGGTGGCGGAGACTTCGGTGGCGGCGACTTTGGTGGCGGCGACTTCGGCGATTTCGGATTCTGATTCGACTTCATACACCCGCGCGTCACGCTTGGCAACCTCTACGTTCTGCCCCCGTTTAGGGGGTAATTTCTCCCTCAGATAGGAATTCCGAGGGAGGGAATCATGAGCACAACAATTGAGGCACCGTCGATCAATTCGATGGGTGACCACGGACCGCGCATCGAGTGGCAGGTTGTCGACTGCGTGCAAAACACAGTCTGGATCGGTCGTGTTCGTGGCGCTTTTGTCGGGATGGTCGAAGCCCGGTGGGGCGAGGGCTACGCCGTGACAACGCGACTCGGTCGCGGGCTCGGCACCTTCGAGACACTGGAAGAAGCCCAGGACGCGTTCATCAAGCGTTAGAAGAGTCGGCTCCGCGCCATCCAATGCAATATTCGCGTGTCGAATTGGGTTACGTCAGTGACCTCGACAAGGATGGAACGCATGACTGACGAAACGACCCCCGAATCCCTGCTCGCCGTGTACCGCGAGCGCCGCGAACTGGCGGTCGTGCAGCCGAAGGGCAACCTCGCGCTCGTCAACACGCAGTGGATCGACTCCGAGCAGACGATTTGGGGCGTGCCCGGAACGTGGGCTCCCGCTGAGGGTGGACTCGCCGTCACGGCAACGGCCGACGACGCGATCACCGTCGATGGCACCCTCGTCGAGGGAACTGTTGCGGTGCGGGGCAAAGACAATGCCGCGCCGAGCGAGATCGACTTTGGCGGCACCAAGTCGGGCTTTGTCATTGCCAACGGCGAGGGCGGCTACGCGCTTCGCGTCTGGGACTCGAACTCGGAAGACATTCAGAACTTCGGTGGCATCGACGCCTTCGACTACAACCCCGACTGGGTAATCACCGCTCAGTGGGCAGAGAACCCCGCCGGAACGACCCTCGGCTTCGAGCACCTCAAAGACAATGGCAACACCAAAGACGAGGTCATTCCCGGCTCGATCACATTCTCGAAAGACGGCGTCGACTACGACCTCGCCGCGTTCAAGGCGGGCCGCGCGCTGCAGCTCGTTTTCGCTGACGCGACGTCGGGCGACTCGACCTATTCCGTCGGCCGCTTTCTCTTTCTCGCGCCCAACCCCGACGGCACAATCACTCTCGACTTCAACCGCGCTGTTCTCCCGCCCTGCGCCTTCAGCTACAACTTCAACTGCCCGATGCCGCCGAAGCAGAACCGCTTCAGCGTGCCGATCGAGGCGGGCGAGAAGAACGTACTGACCAAGTCGGGCGAACTGCTGCACGCGTAGCGCCACGACCCGCGCGGCCCTGCCTAGCCGCCTCTGCACGTTGGTGTCGGCGGCACAGGGCAGACTGGGAGCGTGTACGTAGTCCTCGCCCGAACTCCCGACGGTATCGTCGCTCACCGCCTCGATGACAACGGGCGCCCGGCCGACGAGCCTGAGCTCATCGACGAAGAAGACCTCGCCGATTGGGCCGACCTCGAGAACGACGAGTCCAACCCGCGGTGGGTCTGGGATGATTCGCGCAAGTGGTACCCGCAACTGCTCGAGGGTGGTGTGCGCATTGCGCGCTGCGTCGACCTGCGGTTGAGCCACAGCATTCTGCGCCTGAGTACTCTGACGGCGGGGTCGCGCCTTGCGATGGCACCAAAGGGACCGTGGGACTCGAACATTCCCCTCGACCTCGCCCCGCAACCCGTCGCAGACCCGCACGAGTCACTCTTCGACTTTCACGAAGCCGCGGGCATCGACGAGCCCGATCCCGTTGCCGAGTTTTTGCTGCAGCGCGAGGCAATAGCTCAGAGCTCTGACCCCAATCGATTGAATCTGCTGCTGGCCGCCGAGAGCGCGGGTGGGCTCGTGGCCGTCGAGATGAAGCACGGCGGATTGCCGTGGGATGCCGACATCCATCGTGCAATGCTCACGTCAACGCTTGGGCCGCGTCCTGTCAATGGCGAGCGCCCCGCCGCCCTCGAGGCGCTGCTCGTCGAGATGCGCGCCGCACTGGATGGTGCCGAGATCAACCCCGATTCACCCGCAGAGCTGCTCAAGGCTCTGCGCCGGGCCGGAATCCCTGCCGAATCCACTCGCTCGTGGGATCTCCGTGAGATCAAACACCCGGTGATCGAGCCGCTTCTCACCTATAAGAAGCTCTCACGTCTGATGACGGCGAATGGATGGCACTGGCTCGACACCTGGGTCGTTGACGGCCGATTCCGCCCCGACTATGTGCCCGGTGGCGCCGCAACGGGTCGTTGGGGCGCCAGCGGTGGCGGGGCTTTGCAATTGCCGAAGCAGATTCGTGGCGCGGTTGTCGCCGACGAAGGCTGGAAGTTCGTCGTCGCCGACGCGTCGCAGCTCGAGCCGCGCATTTTGTCAGCGATGAGTGCCGACCGCCGTATGGCCGAAGCCGGCCGCGGCGATCTCTATGAGGGCATCGTTGCGACGGGCGCAGTGGCGACTCGTGCAGAAGCCAAGCTCGCGCTGCTTGGCGCGATGTATGGCGCGACGACCGGTGAGTCCGGTCGACTGATGCCGCGACTCGCTCAGGGCTTTCCGCAGGCGATCGCCATGGTCGAGGCCGCGGCGCGCGCGGGGGAGCGCGGCGAGGTCGTCTCGACGCAGCTCGGTCGCAGCTCGCCGCTGCCCAGCAGCCAGTGGCAAGACATCCAGGCGGCCGCCAACCTTGACGCAGCATCCGAGGCTCGAGCGCGCAGCCACTCGCGCAGCTGGGGCCGCTTCACCCGCAACTTTATAGTTCAGGGCACGGCGGCCGAGTGGGCGCTCTGCTGGATGGCGAACCTGCGGAATGCCCTATGGACGCTCACCGATGGCGCCCTCACCGACGGCCCGCACCTCGTGTTTTTCCTGCACGATGAGGTAATCGTTCACACGCCCGCCGAACTCGCCGATGACGTCGTCGCAATTGTGCGCAAGGCGGCTGCCGACGCCGGCCGACAGATCTTCGGTGCGCTGCCGGTCGACTTCCCGGTGACGGCCGTAACTGTCGACAACTACGGCGCCGCCAAGTAGCTCACGCCATACTCATCCGCCGCGCCGATACCTTGGCCGGCCGCGTCAGCACCCAACTGCCCACGGCAATCACTGCCGGTAGCCCGATGACAGTGAGCCCGATCTGCAGCCACGGCGGCACAAAGGGCATGTGCGGGTTGGCGCTGAGGGCGAGCGCAGGGACGAGTCCGATGACCGTGCCAACGACCGCGCCAAAACCGGCGATGATGAGCGCCTGCCAGAACGCGAAATTGCGCCGCACCCGCGGGCTCGCGCCGAGCGCGGCGAGAGTCGCGTCATCCTGCCGTCCGTCGAAACGAGCGAGGCCAATGGCGACGGCCGACGCAGCGATTGAGATGAGAGCGCTCAGGGCGAGGAGCGCCCAGGCGAGCACCGTCGCGTACTGCGGCGGACCGGTCTCGATCGAGGCGTAAACGCCGCCCTGGCTGTTTCCGGGCAGCGCGGTGAGGGCGGCATTGAGCGCGTCGGTTTGGTCGGTCGTCGGAAGCGCGCCGGTGTCGGCCACGACCTCACCCGGCGAATACTCGAGTTCAAGCGCGTCTGCCGTAGCCGGTGAGATGAATACGCCGTAGTTCACGGGGTGTGACGGCATATCGACTACCGCATCGATGGTCTCGGTTCGCAGTGGACTCCCCGTCGGAACCTCGTAGCTTGCCTCAACAGCGTCGACGCCCCTCCACCACGTGATGGTGAACTCATCGTTCTCGACATACTGCGGGTAGAGCGCAACGGCACCTCCCGAGCGCAGCGCATCGACCGCGGCCGGGCTCGGCTGGCGACCAAGCACGAGTGCCAAATCTTTCGCGTCGCCGACGAACAGGTGGCCGTCAGCAGCGCCGGTCATGCCGAGAAACCTCTGCATGCATCGCTCGTCGTTCACGAGGTCGTCGTACTCGCGTGTCGTGCCGTTGGCAAGCGCCTCGTCGTATTCTGGCGACCGCGTGTCTGTCGGGCACAGGTGCACCGCAGGAACCGTCGGGAGCGCGACAACATCGTCGGCAACAATGGGCGTGCCGTCGTCTTCGTAGCCGACCTCGAAAGGATCTGCGACGCTCGAGAGTATTCGCACGTTGTCCGTCGCCAGTGTCGACTTCAGAGCCTGCACAACAGCGCGGGAATCCTCATAGGCCTCGACCGATGAAAGGTCGCTTCCGGGCACTGAACTGAAGTACCTCAGATTCACTGAAACCTGCCCGAGTTTCGCAGTCCAGCCGTGCTCACGACGTGAATTCTCCTGCCCCGCCGAGATGAGGCACATCGCGATAACTGCAACGAAGACGGTTGTCATAATCGCGGCGAGAGCAGGCACTGCTCGACTCGGGTTGCGTGCCGCATCGCGCGCCGCGAGGCGAGACCCGATGCCACCGCGAGAGAGCACGCGGGCGATGCCACGCAGCACGAGTGGACCGCAGAGCACGAGGCCGAGCTGCGCAAGGATCGGACCGCCGATCATCATCACGACCGGCAGGGGCAGCAGGGGGTGGCCGTTGCCAATCCCGCGACCAGCTTCGATCAGGATCGCGAGAAGCACACCTCCGACGAGAGTGAGGGCGAACCCGGCGATCATCATCGTGAGCCCGATGGCGGGTGTGCGTTTGTTCGACGCTGGTGGCTTTCGCGCACCTCGAAGTGCGGCGACGATGTCAAAACGCGACGCGTTGCGGGCCGGAACGAGCGAGGCAATCCACCCGATGAGCACGGCGAAGACTATGCAGCCGGCCAGTGCCAACCAGGGAACGTGAAACCCGTAGTACTGCGTTGCGCTGCCGTCTGCGGTGAGCGCCATAAATGCCAACGCGCCGGCGACGCCGACCACACAACCAAGCACTCCGCCGATCGCGCCGAGCACAACGCCGTTGGCGGCGAGAATGCGAAAGAGAAGGCGACGGGGTGCCCCGACGCTCGCGATTGTCGCGAGCGCGCGCTGCTGTTGGCGAGCGGTCACTGTAAAGGCCGCACCCGCGAGCAGGATGACCTCGAACGCCGCGAAGACAGCGACCATTGCGACGACGGCGATCAGCGCGACGTTGTTGTTGTCGTAGCCCTGCACGTTGACTGCCGGCGGGCCATTGACGAGCACGTCACGAGAGATGGCGATGATCCCCTGACTGTTGAGCTCCTGCACGTCAGCCCAACTGAGCACACGATCGGGAAGGGCGTAATAGACGTCCCACGGATCCTGTGCCGTCGGGGTAGAGATCGCGCCATTGCGCGCGAAGAACAGTTCGTCCGAGTCCGCGTGGGTCTGGTCGTCAAGTACGCCGACGATCGTCATCTCTGTGGGCGCCGGCGCCTGAAACTCGACGGTGTCGCCGACCTGTGCGTCGAGCCGCGGCAGCAGCGATGCGGTGACCATCACCTCGCGATTGTTGGTGGGGCCGCGCCCCTTGATGACGTCAAACCTTCCCGCGAGCGATGGATGCCACGACTCGCCCTCGAGCACCTCGAAGTTCGCGCTGCCCGCGGCAGTTGTTGCTGTCACACTCGCTGAGCCGAGGGTGATGATGCGCGTGCCGACCGGCAGAACGTCGGAGGGTGACTTCAGTTCACCGGAGACCTGCTCGGTGTCCAGGTGGCCGAGGCTCTGTGGGTCTTGCACAAGCGTCTCCGACGGCGGGCTCACGACGACGAGCTGGGCCTCCGACTGTCCGAGCACGGTCGTCAGACGCTCATCGAGCGTCGCGTTTGTGCTGTCGTAGACGACAGCGATCGCGGCGAGTCCGGCGACGGGTAGCGCGACCATGCTCGCAATGAGCACACTTCTCCCGATCGACCGAAGGCTCGAGCGCGCGGCGATTTTAAGGGCGAGTCGATTGCTCGCCTTGCGTTCCGAGCTCATGACGTTGCCAGAAGCACGTTGACGTTTTGTTGAGCGCTCTCGTCGATGATGCGACCGTCGCGCACAAACACGATGCGGTCAGCCCAGGCGGCGTGCCGGGCGTCGTGGGTCACAAGGATTCCACCGGCACCGTCGTCGACCCGCTTGCGCAGCATTCGCAGCACAACTTCACCCGTTGTGCTGTCGAGAGCACCGGTGGGTTCGTCGGCGAGGATGATGCGGCGTGTGCCGACGACTGCGCGTGCGATCGCGACGCGCTGCTGTTGACCACCGGAGAGGTCGTCGGGGTAGTGGTTGGCCCGGTCGGTGAGCTCGACCGACAGCAGCGCGTCGAGTGCGGCGCTTCGTGCCTTGCGGCGCTTCCATCCGTCGAGTTCGAGCGGCAGCATCACGTTCTCAAGGGCGGTAAGCGCCGGAACGAGGTTGAAGTCTTGAAAGACGAAGCCGAGAGTGCGTCGACGAAGAGCTGCGACTCCGGCGGCCGACATCGTCGAGAGCCAGGTGCCCTCGATAACGACCTCACCGCTCGTGGGCTTGGTGAGTCCGCCTGCGATGGTCAGCAGTGTCGACTTGCCCGATCCCGACGCGCCCATAATCGCGACGAGCTCGCCAGCGTTGACGGAGAGGTCCACACCACTGAGTGCGGTGATTGCCGTCTCTCCCTTGCCGTACTGCATCGAAACTCCATCGAGCTGCAGTAGCGCGGTCATGACTGAACCTTCGCGGGGCGACCGCGCTTCGGCACCGCTGTCGTGAGCGGCGCCGGAGCGAGTCCGGCAGCGGCCGCGCGCGCGAGTCGTGTCTCCGAGTGGTCGAGCCAGCGCACTTCGGCTTCCGCCGCGAAGATCAACGAGTCGAGAACGAGAAGGCCCGCGAGCTCGTCAGACGACTCGGGGTTATCTGTCGCATTCTTGGCCCGAGTGAGCTCCTGCAGGGTGCTGAGTGTTGCTCCACGCTGAATCTGGATGACGCGAGCGATGTCAACGCCCGGCAGGGTCACTGCGATGGCGAGCTTGATCGCGAGTTCGTCGCGTGTGGCGCCCGAGCGTACAACGGGGGAGCCGAGCCAGGCGGCGACCTCGGTGGTTCCGGCGCCTGTTATCGCATAGTGGATCTGCCCGTCGGAGTCGATCTCCGAGCGCTCAACCAGCCCGTCACGCTCAAGGCGCTCGAGGGTGCTGTAGATCTGGCCGACGTTGACGGGCCAGGTCGATCCGGTGCGGCGGTCGAACTCGGCGCGCAGCTGGTAGCCGTAGCACGGCCCCTGATCGAGGATTGCAAGCAGGCTCTGACGAATCGACATGGGCACTCCGGTATTAGCTACTCGGTATGGATATACCGAGTATATGCATACCGGGAATGCGCGTGTCTACAAACGCGCCGACTACTCGTCGATCTGCGCGCGCGCCGCTACCTGTGTCGCCTGGCGGTAGACGCCGAGCATGCTGTCGACGTACCCGGCAGCAGAGAAGGTCACGGAGTCGCGTTGCGCCCCAACCGATAAAGCCTTGAGCGCGTCGGTACATGTCACGAGCGCGACGATCGCGTCGGCAAGACCCGCGGCATCAGGGGTGGCGCTCAGATGGCCGCTGTCGCCGAGCCCCTCGCGAAGTTTTGCGTCGCAGAAGAGCACACCGCGATAACGGGAGACCGCCTCCGCGATCGTCATGGGCTGGTTATCGAACCCGTTTGAGGTGAGCGCAACGAGAGCCGCGCCATCCATCAGGTCGATAACCGCTGAGTGATCGAGCGAACCGTGTACGACGAAGTTGGGGTGCGCGGCAGTGAGTGAGCGCACGGCGTCGAGCTCGCTTCCGTCGCCGACGAAGTCAACGCTGAAGCCGTTATTGGTGCGCTTGAGGGCGTCGACAACGGCTTCTGCAAAGACGAGCGGGCGTTTCTCCGGCTCGCAGCGCGCGACCCACAGAATGCGCGGGTGCGCCGCCTGGTCGTCGGTGAGAAGCTGCGCGGGCCGAGGCGAGCGTGCGATCGGGTTGGGTACAACCTGCACGGCTCGCTCGAGTCCGGCCGTGTAGAGGTCTGCGCGCTGGTGCGCCGATGGCGACACAACAACGTCGGCGCGCTGGGCGAGGCGCAGGGTGAGGTTGCGCAACAGGTCGTCGGAAGGCCTCCCGGTGTAGCCCTCCTTCGCAAAGCGGGCGCGAGTGATCTTCTCGAGAATGACGCGCATAAGCGGTGCGGCGAGGGTCGGGCCAGCACCGGTGCTCGTCCAGTAGAAGGTATGAACCGTGTGCACCACGGGGGTACCCAACTCGCGCGCGGCAGTCACGGCAGCGTGAGCCAACCCGAACTCGGTCTGCGGGTGAACGACCTGAATGCCCTCGGCGTAAAAGAACTCGGCGAGCTGGCTCACGAGCTTCTTTGTATTGCGAATGACGGGAAGCAAGAGCCCCGGAACAGTCACCAGTGCGGGAATGGCGAGGTCGAGCCCATCGACGTGGCCACGAGTTCGCGACACGGCAGCGACGAGGTAAACAACGTGCCCCTGCTCTTCGAGAGCTGCCTTCTGCTCGAGCATCGAACTCTGGGCGCCGCCCACATAATCGAGAAAAAAGTCACTCACAATGGCGACGCGCATGGAGCTCCTTCGAAACGATTATCCGTGTCGAGAATAACAGCCTTGTTATTCCCCAGTCTGATCCGGCATAATGCAGCTAACTAACTTCATAAAGCAGTCACACAACCGTTCACAGGTCGATGGGGAAGTCGCACCTAATCGAACGGAGAAAACAGTGACTGCATCAAACGCTCGCGGAGTGCTTTTTGTGCACTCTGCTCCTCGCGCGCTCTGCCCGCACATCGAGTGGGCAGCAGGACGCGCTCTCGAACGCGCCGTGAACTTTCAGTGGGCCGACCAGCCCGTGCTCAAGGGTGCTCAGCGCACCGAGTTCTACTGGGAAGGCCCTCGCGGCACCGGTGCGGCAATCGCCTCGGCCCTGCGCGGCTGGGAGCACCTGCGTTACGAAGTCACCGAAGACCCCACACCGGGCTCTGACGGTGGTCGTTGGATGCACACGCCCGACCTCGGCGTCTTCTTTGCCCAGACCGACACCGTCGGCAACATGGTGATTCCCGAAGACCGCCTCCGCTCTGCAATGGAACTTGCCGGCTCCAACGCCCTCGAGCTTCACCGTGAACTCCGACTCGTGCTGGGCCAGGCCTGGGACGACGAACTCGAAGCATTTCGACACGCGAGCGCCGACAACCAGGTCGTGTGGCTCCACAAAGTGGGATAGAGGACAGCATGGCAATGTCACTGCAGAAAGAACTCGAACTCCTCGTTGATGAAGTGGCGCCGACGCTCATCGACCTCGACCAGCTTGACCGGCTGGTGGCCGAAGACGAGAGTCCGGATGCCTTCGACGGCGAGTGCACACAGCACTCCTCGTGCATGCCGGTCTTCGTCAGTCGCTTCGACTGGAACTGACCAGCCCCCTTGACGCACGGCCCGTTCGCGGGTTTGCATGGAGCATGAGTTCGCTGACCGTCACACGTACCCTCGCGGCGCCGCCCGAGCGTGTCTGGGCAGCGCTCACATCGCCCCAGATCGCTCACTGGTTGTGGCCGAGCGCGTGGAACACCCGCGCAGAGGTCGATCTTCGCGTGGGCGGCAGCTATTCAATCGGCTCGGATGTCGCGCAGCTTGTCGTCTCAGGCAACTACGTCTCGGTTCAGCCGTTTCGCCGCGTTGTGCAGACCTGGCGGTGGGACGGCGAAGAACAAGAGACGCTCGTCACAATAAGTCTTGAGCCGAACGACGACGGGGCAACCGAACTCACGGTCGTTCACGACCGTTTTCACTCGCCAGAAGAGCGAGAAAACCACGTGCAGGGCTGGATCGATTGCCTCGAGCGCCTGCCGTGGTTTCTCGCCTAGCCGGAGCTAGTTGTAGCTGCGGAACGCCGCGACGGCGTTGTGCCCGCCGAAGCCGAACGAGTTCGAGAGAGCGAGCAGCGGGCCGTCTCCGAGGGCACGGGCCTGCGTCACCACGTCGAGCACGATCGCCGGGTCTTGCTCGGTGAGGTTGATCGTCGGGGGAGCCGTGCGCGTGTGCAGCGCGAGGATCGTGAAGATCGCCTCGAGGGCACCGGTTCCGCCGAGAAGGTGGCCGGTGGCTGCCTTCGTTGCGGAGACGGCGATGTTGGGCAGGTGGTCGCCGAACACGCGCAGAAGCGACTTGTACTCGGCAACGTCGCCAACGGGCGTGCTTGTTGCGTGCGCGTTGACGTGGTGGACGTCTTCGGGGCGGGCGCCGGCCTGCTCGAGAGCATTCTTCATGGCGCGCGCCGCTGCGTTGCCCTCGGGGTCGGGAGCGGTGATGTGGTACGAGTCGCTCGTGACCGATCCACCGGCAACCTCGGCGTAGATGCGGGCGCCGCGCGCGAGTGCGTGCTCCTCGGTCTCCATAACGATCGTCGCTGCGCCCTCACCGAGCACAAAGCCGTCGCGGGTGACATCGAAGGGTCGCGAGGCGGTAGCGGGGTCGTCGTTGCGCTTCGAGAGCGCCTGCATCGCGGCAAAGGCTGCGATCGGCAGCGGGTGAACAACCGCTTCGGTTCCACCGGCGAGAACTACGTCGGCGAGGCCCTGCTGCAGGTGGTCGTAGGCGTTCGCGATGGCCTCGGTGCTTGAGGCGCAGGCCGAGACGTCGGTGCGGGCGAAGGCGCGAGAGGGGATGGCCATGCTGACCGCTGCGGCAGCCGCGTTGGGCATCAGCATCGGGATGGTCATCGGAAGAACGCGGCGGGGGCCCTTCTCCTTGAGCGTGTCCCACGCGTCAAGCAGGGTCCAGAGTCCACCGATACCGGTGGAGTAGTCGACGCCGACACGAACTGGGTCGATGTCGCTGTCTGCGTCGAAGCCGGCGTCTGCCCATGCCTCACGTGCAGAAATGAGTGCGTACTGGGCCGAGGGGTCGAGGCGCTTGTACTCGACGCGCTCGAGAACTTCTTCGGGGCGAACGAGCGCCTGGCCGGCGAACGTCACGGGCAGGTCGAGCTCGGCAACCCAGTCGGCCTCGATCGGGCGAATTCCGGACTTGCCGGCGAGCAGGGCGTCCCAGGAAGACTGGGCGGTACCGCCGAGGGGCGATGTCGCGCCAATGCCGGTAACTACGATTTTCTTGGTCATTACAACATTCCTCGGTGGTTCAAACGTGTGCGGGCAACTGCGTTCGCGGGCGGCCGGCTGAGTCAGCCGGCCAGCCGCGATCGTGTGGCTTTAGGCCTGTGCTGCGGTGATGAAGCTGACGGCGTCGCCGACGGTCTTGAGGTTCTTGACCTCTTCGTCGGGGATCTTTACGTCGAACTTCTCTTCAGCGTTGACAACGATCGTCATCATCGAGATCGAGTCGATGTCGAGGTCGTCGGTGAACGACTTACCCAGCTCAACCGTGTCGGTTGCGATGCCGGTCTCGTCGTTGATGAGCTCGGCCAGGCCGGCGAGAACTTCTTCGGTGGACAGTGCCATTGTTTTTCTCCTAGGGGGTGTCGTTTGACCGTGTGCAAGTTTAGGGCAGTCGCGACCCTCGCGGGTCGCGGCGCTCAGGGGAGTACTACTACCTGGGCGCCGAAGACGAGTCCGGCGCCGAAGCCAATCTGCAGCGCGAGACCACCGCTGAGCTCGGGGTGCTCTTCGAGCAGCCGGTGTGTAGCGAGGGGGATGGATGCGGCCGAGGTGTTTCCCGTTGTCGCAATATCCCGTCCGATGACGACCGACTCTGGCAGTCCCAGTTGCTTGGCGAACTCGTCGACGATGCGCATGTTGGCCTGGTGGGGAATGAAGGCCGCGAGGTCGTCGACTGTGACACCGGCGACCTCGAGTGCCTGCTTGGCAGCCTTTGCCATCTCCCACACCGCCCAACGGAAGACCGTCTGGCCCTCCTGGCGCAGCGTGGGCCACTCGGCAGTGCCGTCGCGGTACTCGGTGAGAGTCGAGTTCATTCCGACCGCGCCGGCCTTTGAACCGTCGGATCCCCAAACGGGAGCGGCGATTCCGGGAAAGTCGCTCGGGCCGACTACTGCGGCGCCGGCACCGTCGCCGAGCAGAAACGAGATGCTGCGGTCGGTCGGGTCGACGATGTCAGAGAGTTTTTCGGCGCCGATGACGAGCGCGTAGTGCGCGGCGCCCGAGCGAATGAGCGCGTCTGCCTGGGTGATCGCGTAGCTGAATCCTGCGCACGCGGCGTTGGCGTCGTAGGCGGCGGCAGGGTTGGCTCCGACGCGGTCGGCAACAACGGCCGCCATTGACGGGGTCTGCTGAACGTTGCTGATTGTCGCGACGATAACGAGGTCGATCAGCTCGGCAGCGATGCCGGACTTCTCGATGGCCTCGAGGCCCGCAGTCGTCGCTAAGTCTGTTGCGCTGACACCGGCGGAAGCGCGCGTGCGCGTGATGATTCCCGTGCGCTGCTGAATCCACTCGTCGCTCGAGTCGATCGGGCCGACGAGGTCATCGTTGGGAACAACGAGGTCACCACGAGCCGCACCGTAGCTGTAGATGCGCGTGTACTTCACGCCCGTGGACTGGATGAGTGCTGGGTGGGTCATGCGTCATCCTTGTCAGAGGCGGTGTCAATGAGTGCGAAAGCTGCGGCAAGGTCGTCGGGCGTCTTGACGGCAACTGTCGGAACGCCCTTGAGGCCACGCTTAGCAAGGCCAACGAGGGCGCCCGCGGGGGCGAGCTCGATGATCCCGGTGACTCCGGCGGCCGCGAAGGCCTCCATCGTCTTGTCCCACCGTACCGGCGACGAGACCTGACCGACGAGAAGCTCAACGAAGTGCGACCCGCTCGTTACGGCGACGCCGCCCTTGTTCGTCCAGATCGGCAGCGTCGGGTCGTTGACCTCGAGCGTCTTCGAGAACGCGTCGAGGTGGGCGACGGCGGGCTCCATGTACGAGGTGTGGAAGGCGCCAGCGACCTGCAGCGGAATAACGCGCGTTCCGGCGATCGGGTTCTGCTTGAGGGCCTCGAGTGCGTCGAGTGCGCCCGCGACGACGATTTGGCCGCCGCCGTTGAAGTTTGCGGGTGAGAGGCCGAGCTCGGCGAGGCGGGCGAGAAGCTCGGCTTCGTCGCCGCCGATGACTGCGCTCATGCCCGTCTGGGTGATGGCGGCCGCTGCGGCCATTGCCTGGCCGCGCTCGCGCACAAACGCGACGGCGTCGGTCTCGCTCAAGATTCCCGCTGCAGCTGCCGCGGTGACCTCGCCGACAGAGTGACCGGCAACACCGGCAACCTTGTCGCGACGGCCGTCGGCGAAGAGAGCGCTGAGCGTCAGGAGTCCGGCGGCGACGATGAGCGGCTGGGCGATCGCCGTGTCGCGGATGGTGTCGGCGTCGCTCGTTGTGCCGTGGGCGACGAGGTCGAGTCCGACGGAGTTAGAAATCGTGCCGAGCTGGTCGCGAAAACGTTCTTCGGCGAGCCAGGGTTCGAGAAAACCGGGAGTTTGGGAGCCCTGTCCGGGCGCTACGACGACAATCACGGTTTCTATCCTGCCAGCGATTGTGCTCAGGTCGCTGTAACAAGGTCACTGAAGTCTCGGCGATTCGTTGGAGCGAGTCCACAAGCCGGCCCCACAGGTCAGTCGACGACGGGCATAAACCGCACTCCCGTGCCCGGCGTCGCCTGTGCGAGGTGCCACAGGTCGAGCTCGCTCACGACTCCGATGATCGGGTAGCCGCCGGTCACCGGGTGATCGGCGAGAAAGACGATGGGCTCACCCGAGGGCGGCACCTGAATCGAACCGACAACGGCGCCCTCGCTCGGCAACGAGCCGCTGCGACTGGCGAGAATCGCACCCTCGAGGCGCACTCCGACGCGATTGGTTTCGGTCGACACGCGCCACCGGGTCGTCACAAAGAGGGCGAGGTCGCTCTGGCTGAAGAGGTCGTGCCGCGGACCCCAGCGGAACCCCACAACGGGAGTGAGGGCGTGAACCCGCGCGAGCGCCGCGACGGGCGAGCCTTGCGACGGAGGGCCGACCTCGATCCGCTGGCCCGCCACGAGCGGCGGTGTGCCGATGGCCGAGAGGCTGTCCCACGACACCGATCCGAGCACCGGGGGAGCGACAAAGCCGCCATCGACCGCAAGATACACGCGCATGCCGGCCAACGGTGTGCCGATTGAGAGTGTGCTGCCCGCGGGCAACCAGAACGCGCGAGCGGTGACTGGCTCGTCGTCGACCGTGACGGGTACGGGGGCGCCGGTGAGCGACATCCATCGCCCCTCACTGAGCGAGGCAACGAGACCGCCGAGCGTGAGTTCGAGCGTGGCCGCCGAAGCGGGGTTGCCGACGGCGCGGTTGGCGGCGATGTGCGCGTCGCGGTCTGCCGCGCCCGCGATTGTGACGCCGAAGTGGGCGTAGCCGGGGCGGCCGAGGTCTTGAAGGGTTGTGAAGAGGCCGGGCCTATCGACGATGAGGCTCATACGCGCACGAATCGGATCGTGTCGCCGACGTCGAGTCGGGCGGGTGGGTCGGCCGCGACATCCCACGCAACGAAGTCGGTTGTGCCGATGATCGTCCAGCCACCCGGTGTGCCGCCAGGGTAGATGACTGTCTGGCCGCCCGCGATGGCGACACCGCCGACGGGGGTTGTGGTGCGCGGGGTGTCGCGGCGCGGAACCTGTAGCGGCTCGGGTGTGCCGTCAATGTAGGCGAACCCCGGTGCGAAGCCGAAGAACGCGACCACATGGTCGACCGAGCTGTGCAGCTCGGCGATCGCGTCGGCCGAGAGCCCCGTTGATGCCGACAATGTATCGAGATCGGCGCCGTCGTAGCGCACGGGAATCTCGACGACACGCGAGCTGGCGACACCGAGCACCGCCGACACGTCGAGAACTTCGAGAGCGGCGCCGACACGGGAGACATCGTCACGAGCGCGCACTGTCACGAGCACTGTCGTCGAGGCCGGCACAACGTCTTCGAGAGCGTCAGCCCAGTGCGATGCGCGAATGCGTGCGGCTACACCGTGGGCCAAACCCGGTGCGTCGAGCTCGAGCAGCCACCCCCGATCACCGGCGCGCAGCAAGCGGAACATAGCTAGCCGATCCCAACGATCTCGACACCGGAGCCCTCGAGCGCTTCACGAACCGCCCGCGCGATCGTGGCGGCACCGGGGGTGTCGCTGTGCACGCAGACGCTCGCAACCTCGCCGAGCTGTACGACGTCTCCGGTCAGCGCAACGACCTCGCCCGCGGTGACCATACGCACGGCGCGCGCGGCGGCTTCGGACGGGTTGGTCACAACCGAGCCCGCGACCGAGCGCGCAACAAGTAGCCCATCGGACTGGTACGCGCGGTCGGCGAAGACTTCGGCGAGCGGCGTGAGGCCGCGTTCGAGCGCGAGATTCCACGTAGCGGTTCCCGGTTGGCAGAGGATCGGCAGCGCCGCGTCGAACAACAGGGCCGCATCGATGATGGATGTCGCGTGCCCAACGTGATGGGCGGAGGTGTTGTACAGCGCTCCGTGCGCCTTGATGTATTGCACGCGCCCGCCCGCGGTGTGCGCCATCGCCTGCAGGGCGCCGAACTGGTACAGCAGGTCATTGGCGAGCGCGGCAGTCGTAACGTCGACGAATCGGCGCCCGAAGCCGGCGAGGTCGCGATAGGCGACGTGAGCGCCGATCGAGACTCCGCGGGCAACTGCTGCCTCGCACGTCGCGCGCATGATTGAGGGGTCGCCAGCGTGGAAGCCACACGCGATGTTCGCCGCAGAGATGACCTCAAAGAGCGCGTCGTCGTCACCGAATGACCACGCACCGAAGCCCTCGCCGATGTCGCTGTTGAGTGAGACCCGTGTCATGTCTCTAGCCAACCACTAACCGCAGCTGCCACGACCGCGGGCTGCTTGCGCGCCCAGCGAAAGTGATCGAAGTATCCCACGAGGTGCATCACGGTGAGATCGGCTGCGGCAGCTCGCTGCCCGAGGTGCTGGGCCGCTGCGGGCGTGATCATTCGATCGCCCTCGAGGGTCAGCATAAGAACGGGCTGGGTGACCGACGCCAGGCCGAGTTCGTCGTCGACGGTGCTGCCCGCGAGGCGGTACGCTCCCGTGCGAGCCTCGTGCGCCCAGTCTTCGATCATCGTTCGCGGTTGGCGGCCACCGAAGCCGAGCTTGTCGCCGGCGTGGTAACCGAGAGTGCGAGCGAGAAGCCCGATCGTTTTCACTTGCGTTCGCCGCCGCAACCGCAGACGTGGCGTCGGGAGCGTGCTGTGGTGGCTCGACCCGCTCGCAATTGCGACGACCCTGCTCACCGCTCGCGGTGTCCGAGCGGCGAACAAGAGGGCAAGCTGCCCGCCGAGGCTGTGTCCGGCGAGAATAACGGGCTGCGCGATCGGCGTCTGCGCGAGAACCGCGGGAATGTCCAGGTCGAGAGCGTGTGCGTAGCCAAAATCGTGAGCGCGGACGTCTGCCGTCGACGATTGCGGCATCCCGCGCAATTCGAGCGCGTAGATCGTAAAACCGCGCTCTGCCCAGTCGGTGAGAAACGGTGCGTAGTACGCGATCGGAACACCCAGACCGGGCAGAAACAGCACCGATGGCCCGGAGTCGCCATAGACCTCGACGACCGTCGTCGCGCCGTCGGCGCTCACGATCGGCAGGGTCATCGTGACGGCTTGCGCGCGGCGTCCGGTTCGGCGATCGAGCCGATGATGAGCGCCGACTGCAGAATAAGTGCCTCGCGCGCTCCCGTTGCATCCCAACCGATGACCTCGCTGATGCGCTTGAGGCGGTACCGCACGGTGTTGGGGTGCACAAAGAGCTCGCGTGCGGTTGCCTCGAGTGAACGACCGTTGTCGAGGTAGCACCACAGTGTGCCGAGCAGTTCGGTCGAGTGGTTCTGCAGCGGCTTGTAGATGCGGTTGATGAGGGTGCTGCGGGCGAGGGGATCGCCAGCGAAGGCGCGCTCGGGCAGCAGGTCGTCGGCAAGTGTGGGGCGCGGAGCATTGCGCCAGGCGCGCGCTACGGCAAAACCTGCGAGAGCGGCCTTCGCGCTCTTGACCGCATCGACGAGCGTTGGCACGGCGTGACCGAGCACAAGATGCCCTGGGCCGAACCCTGGCTCGAGCTGCTTGGCGATGTCGAGAAAGGGGAGAGAATTCTCGTCTTCATCGGTCGCACGACCGATAACAAGAACGAGGCGCGCGCCCTGCACGCCGATGAGCACGTCGGCGTCGAGGTGGCGCGCGGTGCGACGCAACTGGTCGACGTCGAGCATGCGCGGCGCCGTGCCGACGAGAACACAAACCTCGCCGTGGCCATTCCAGCCGAGGGCCGCGATGCGCGAGGGCAGCTCGGTGTCGTACTCGCCAGAGAGGATCGAGTCGACGACGAGGGCCTCGAGGCGGGCGTCCCACAGTCCGCGCTGCTCGGCAGCGCGTGCGTAGACGTCGGCCGCGGCGAATGCGATCTCGCGCGAATAGAGAAGAATCGCCTCGCGCAGAACCTCGTCACCGTCACCGATGCGAGCTTCGACAACCTCGACCGTCAGACGGATGAGCTGCAGCGTCTGCGTAAGCGAGACCGAGCGAAGCAGCTCTCGGGGAGCCGCGCCGAAGACGTCCGCCGCTATCCAAGCTGTCGAATCGGGGTCGTTGAACCAGGAGATAAACGACGTGATGCCCGCTTGGGCAACAAGACCGACCGCGGACCGCCGCCCCGGTGGCATATCGCCATACCAGGGCAGCGTGTCCTCGAGGCGCTTCAGCGTCGCCGTTGACAGCTCACCAGAAATGGTGCGCAGCCAGACGAGCGTCTGCTCCTTGGTCTTGGGTGTTGTGGCCACCGCTAGCTTTCGCCGCCGGTGGATCCCGTCGTTCCGGCGTTGACATCGTGCAGCTTGTACTTCTCGATCGCCTTGGCGGGAATCGACGGGTCGAGCTCTCCGCGCTTGACGAGTGCCTCGAGCGTACGAACGACCATCGAAGGTCCGTCGATCTTGAAGAATCGGCGGGCAGCCGCGCGGGTGTCAGAGAAACCGAAGTCGTCTGCACCAAGCGTCGCGTAGTCGCGCGGAACGAACTGGCGAATCTGGTCGGGAACCGCGTGCATAAAGTCGGTAACGGCGACGAAGGGACCTTCGGTCGCAGCAAGCTTCTTTGTGACGTAGGGGATCACCGGGTCGGCATCGGGGTTGAGGAAGTTCTGCTCCTCAGCCGCGAGGCCTTCGCGACGAAGCTCCGACCACGACGTGACCGACCACACGTCAGCCGCGACGTTCCAGTCATCCATCAGCAACTGCTGAGCCTCGAGCGCCCACGGCACCGCGACACCCGATGCGAGAAGCTGGGCACGCGGTCCGAGGTTGTCGGCGACCGAGAGCAGGTAGATGCCCTTGATCGCGCCCTCGCGGTCGAAGTTCGCGGGCTCTTCCGGCTGAACGATCGGCTCGTTGTACAGCGTCAGGTAGTACATAACGTTGGGGTCTTCGTGCGCCCCGCCATACATACGCTCGATGCCGCTCTTGACGATCGCACCAAGCTCGTAGCCGTAGGCGGCGTCGTACGAGACGACTGCCGGGTTGGTCGATGCGAGAAGCAGCGAGTGACCGTCGGCGTGCTGCAGGCCTTCACCGGTGAGGGTAGTGCGCCCCGCTGTCGCTCCCATGATGAACCCGCGGGCCATCTGGTCGCCCGCGGCCCACATGGCGTCACCCGTGCGCTGGAACCCGAACATCGAGTAGAAGACGTACACGGGAATGAGCGGCTCGCCGTTTGTCGCGTACTGCGTTCCCGCAGCCGTGAACGCGGCGAAGGCGCCAGCCTCGTTGATACCCACGTGGATGATCTGGCCCTGGGGGCTTTCCTTGTACGCAAGAAGAAGCTCGCGGTCGACCGACGTGTAGGTCTGGCCGTTCGGGTTGTAGATCTTCGCGGTGGGGAAGTACGCGTCCATACCGAAGGTACGTGCTTCGTCGGGGATGATCGGCACAATGCGGTTGCCGATCTTCTTGTCGCGCAGAAGGTCTTTCAGCAGGCGCGCGAACGACATGGTCGTCGCGATCTCCTGCTTGCCGGATCCCTTGCGAACGATTTCATACGCGGATGTCTCGGGCACATCAACCTGCGTGTACTTCGACCGACGCTCGGGTACGTAGCCCCCGAGCTCGCGACGACGTTCGTGCATGTACTGAATAGCCTCGTCGTTCTCACCGGGGTGGTAGAACGGCGGCTGGTAGGGGTTCTCTTCGAGAGCCGCGTCGGTGATCGGAATGTGCATCACGTCGCGGAACGTCTTGAGGTTGTCGAGCGTGAGCTTCTTCATCTGGTGCGTCGCGTTGCGACCCTCGAACGACGGGCCGAGGCCGTAGCCCTTGACGGTCTTCGCGAGGATGACTGTCGGCTGGCCCTTGTGCTCGCTCGCTGCCTTGAACGCTGCGTAGACCTTGCGGTAGTCGTGGCCGCCTCGCTTGAGGCCCCAGACCTGGTCGTCGGTGAGGTGTTCGACCATCTTGAGCGTGCGCGGGTCGCGCCCGAAGAAGTTCTCGCGAACGTAAGCACCCGACTCGGCCTTGTAGGTCTGGTAGTCGCCATCGGGGGTGCGGTTCATCAGGTCGCGCAGGGCGCCCTCGTGGTCGTTCTTGAGCAGTTCGTCCCACTCGCGACCCCAGACAACCTTGATGACGTTCCAGCCGGCACCGCGGAAGAAGCTCTCGAGCTCCTGAATGATCTTGCCGTTACCGCGCACAGGGCCGTCGAGGCGCTGAAGGTTACAGTTGATAACGAAGTTGAGGTTGTCGAGACCGTCGTTGGCTGCCCACTGCAGGGCTCCACGGCTCTCGACCTCGTCCATTTCGCCGTCACCGAGGAACGCCCAGACCTGCTGGTCAGAGGCATCCTTGATTCCGCGGTTCGTGAGGTAGCGGTTTGACTGTGCCTGGTAGATGGCGTTGATCGGTCCGAGACCCATCGACACTGTCGGAAACTGCCAGAAGTCCGGCATCAGACGCGGGTGCGGGTAGCTGGAGAGCCCACCGGTGGGGTGCGACTTCTCTTGGCGGAATCCCTCGAGCTGGTCTGCGCTCAGGCGACCCTCGAGAAACGCGCGAGCGTACATACCGGGCGATGCGTGGCCCTGGTAGAAGATCTGGTCGCCGCCGCCAGCGTGGCTCTGGCCACGGAAGAAGTGGTTGTGTCCGACCTCGTAGAGAGCGGCGGATGACGCGTAGGTCGAGATGTGGCCACCAACACCGACACCGGGGCGCTGCGCGCGGTGCACGGTGATTGCCGCGTTCCAGCGGATCCACGCGCGGTACTTGCGCTCAAGCTCTTCGTTTCCGGGAAACTCGGGCTCGTCTTCAACAGCGATCGTGTTGAGGTAGTCCGTGGTGGGAACCATCGGCACACCGAGGTGCAGCTCTTTCGAGCGTTTGAGGAGGCTGAGCATGATCTCGCGACCACGCTCATGACCCTGAGCCTTGACGAGAGCATCGAGCGACTCCTGCCACTCAGCGGTCTCTTCTGGATCCGTGTCGATGTTGTGCACCGAGTATGGATCCTGATCGTTTACCGTCACCCTTGACCTCTTTCTAAGTCCAGACAGATCCGGCACAGCTCCCAGCGTCGGGTTGCGACTGGGTGGGGGAGGCATGTGCCCCCACGATTCTAGTTCGCCCTCGGTGGCTCGTGCGTTCACTCGCGCGTTGCTATCCGGCAATGTGCCGCACAGAGGCGTAACATTGCCAATCGTGCCGGCCGGTCAACCTCGCGGCGGCACGAAAGGATGCACGACATGGCTCTGGAAAATGACACCCAGGCACCCGACTTCGAACTTGCTAACCAGTTTGGTGAGCACATCCGACTCGGCGAATTCAAAGGCAAGAAGCCCGTCGCTCTCGTCTTCTTCCCGCTCGCGTTCTCGAGCACCTGCACCTCTGAGTTGTGCACGCTCCGCGACAACCTCGCACTGTTCAAGACCAACGGCATCGAACTCATCGGAATCTCGGTCGACTCGAAGGCGACCCTGCGCGGTTTCGCCGAGGCCGAGGGCTATGACTTCCACCTCCTCGCTGACTTCTGGCCGCACGGCGAGGTCGCGAAAGAATACGGCGTGTTTCTCGAAGACAAGGGCTTCGCGAACCGTGCGACTTTCCTCATCGACATCAATGGCGTGATTCGCGCGTCGTTTATTACGGCTCCCGGCGAGGCTCGCTCCATCGGCGAGTACCAGGCCGCTGTAGAAGAGCTGCTGCCAGCGCGCGTCTAACCGTTTCGCTGGTTGAGTCGACCCGGTTATCGAGCTTGTCGAGATCAGGTCGAGCGCAGCCGAGACTTAGCCCAGCAGCGAAACAGCCCGCGCGATAACCAGCGCAAGCATCACAAACCCCGCGAACGACTCGATGAGCATAAGCAGCTTCGCGCGGTGCGAGAGCGGCATGGTGTCGGTCGGGCTGAACGCCATCGAGTTCGACGACGAGAAGTACAGGTAGTCGACGAAGCTCGGAGTCCAGTCGTCTTTGATCGACGATCGGGCCGCAACCTCGTCAACGGCGTCGTGGTCTTCATCTTGCGGAAACCGAAAGTCGGCCCAGGGCAGCGACTTGCGCGTCGCACGTGTTCGGGTGACGGGGCCGCCGCGGTCGAGTTCCCAGTAGAGCAGCGCGAAGACGATCACGTTGGTGATCCACACCTGAAGCGCCGCGAGCAAGAGCGCCGGGCCGTCGGCCTTTCCGGCGCTCACGAGCTGGATGATCAGCTGAACCAACGCGATCTGGTTTGCAATGAGCAGAAGACCCGCCTGGCCCAGCGAGAGAAAGCGCGTGAGCCGCGTCTCTTTGGTGAAGTGCGTTGGGTTCACGATGATGAGCGGCACAAGCAGAATCAGCCCGAGCGCCACGACTATGTAGCGCAACGGCGGAAAGAACATGCTCGGCAACGTCGCGTAGAGAGCGAGCGCGATGACGAGGGCGATGACGGCGGGCCAGCGGTGTTCGGCGCGAGCTTTGCGGGGTGCTTCTGCGGGCATGAACCTCACTGTATGCCCGCATGGATGTCGCGCAGCATCCGACTCGTGGGCTTGCGTGTCACTTTTCTGACCGCTATCGCGCGAGTGCTGCTAGCTTGCCGAGTTCGATTATGTCGCAACGGGCAGCGCGATCGTCGAAGGGCTTCTTGTGCACTACTCGGTCAGTGAGACGAACTACACGGCACGCACTCACCTGCGCATGATCATGTCCGATCAAGTCTGCGACGGCATGGACGACTAGTCGCTCTTCCGTCTCTTCCGTGACGGGTCTACCCTGCAGATAGGCCCTCAACGAGGAGGGCTGCGGCCCAGCTGCGATGCCTTCCCCATCGAGGAGGACTGCTCCTTTATCAGGGAGCGGCATCGTGCGCACACTCAAGCCTGTAGTTTCCATCGTGGCGAGCTTCGCCGTCATCGTCTCCGGCGCGGTTGCGCTGGGCGGGGTAGCCGCGCCTGCCGCCGTGCCGGGAACCGTGAGGTTCACAGCGTCGGGCGACTTCTCCGGCTCGGCCAACGCAGCAAGTGTTCTCAGCGCGATCGGCACGATCAAGCCCGACCTGCACCTCGCTCTGGGCGACCTCTCGTACAGCACCGCGCCAGAAGAGACCTGGTGCACCTTCGTCAAGAATCGGGTCGGCCAGACGCTTCCCTTCGAGCTCGTCGCGGGCAACCACGAGAGCAATGGCGAGGGCGGCAACATCAACAACTTCTCGGCGTGCCTGCCGAACCAGCTTCCCGGCGTCACGGGTACCTATGGCCGTCAATATTTTGTGGATGTCCCGGCAGAAGCACCCCTCGTGCGCTACATCATGATCTCGCCGGCCTTGACCTTCCCCGACGGAACCTGGACGTACCCTGCTGGCTCCGAGCGCTACAACTGGACCTCCGCTGCTATCGACGGAGCACGCTCGGCAGACATTCCGTGGGTTGTGGTGGGCATGCACAAACCGTGTATTTCGATGGGCGCCTACTCTTGTGATCCGGGAGCCGACCTGCTCAACCTGTTCGTCAACAAGCGCGTCGATCTCGTATTGAGTGGCCACGAGCACCTGTATTTGCGCACGCACCAGCTCGCGACATCCACCGGCTGCACGGCGCTCGTGCCCGGCACTGTCAACGCTTCGTGCATTGCTGACTCGGACTCGACGATGACAAAGGGGGCGGGTACCGTCTTCGCGATCGTGGGAACGGGCGGAACTCCCGCGCGCGACGTCAACCTCACCGACACTGAGCGGGATTATTTTGCGAAGTGGGGCGGGCTCAATGCGAACCCGACCTGGGGCTCCCTCGATGTGAGCGCCACGGCCACAACCCTGTCGGCGAACTTTGCCAGGGCGGCCGGCGGTACCCTGAGCGATTCGTTCACAATCGGCGCGGGCGGCCCCGTCAACCAGCCTCCGACTGCGAGCTTCACAAGTTCGTGCACGGGGCTGAGTTGCACCTTCAACTCGTCGGCGTCGAGCGATCCCGACGGCACAATCGCGTCGACTTCTTGGAACTACGGTGACGGCAGCTCCGGATCGACCGCGAGTCACACCTACGCGACGAGCGGCACGTACACGGTCACGCTAACGGTCACCGACAACGGGGGAGCGAGCGCGTCGACGACACGCAGCGTGACGGTCGCCGGAGCGGGCAGCCCTGACCTCGCTCGCGACGACTTCACGCGTTCCGTCGCGAGCGGCTGGGGCACCGCGACGACGGGCGGCACCTGGACAATCGCGAGCGGTCCGGCGAGCGCGCTACAGGTGACGGGCGGCGCGGGTGTAGTGACCCTGCCGCCGGGTCACACTCGTACGGCGACGCTCGGTGTGTCCGCGACATCCATCGACAGTCGGGTCGAGTTCACACACACGTCTATGCCCACCGGTGGCGGAGCGTACTCAACTGTCGTTGGCAGGCAGATCGGCACCTCGATGTACACCGGCAGCGCGTGGGTGAAGTCGACGGGCCAGGTCGCTGTTGTGCTCAAGCAGGGCGCGACGGTTCTTGGCAACGTCGTTGTGCCCGGGCTTACCTATACGTCCGGCACAACGCTCAATCTGCGGATGCAGGTCGTCGGCACGTCGCCGACAACGGTGCGCGCCAAGGTGTGGGCGGCGGGCACTTCCGAGCCGAGCGGGTGGACCGCGAGCGCGACGGATGCAACGGCGGCACTTCAGGCCTCGGGAGTCATCGGGCTGCAGAACTACCTGTCGTCGAGCGCTACCGGCAGCATGGTCACGCGGTTCGACAACTTCGTAGTGACGGCCGGGCCGTAATCCGCTCGATTATCGAGTTTCGCAATCTGCCACTATCCTTGAACTACTCGCGAGCAATCGTCGAGGGCCTTTAGCTCAGCTGGTAGAGCGCCACGTTTACACCGTGGATGTCATCGGTTCGATCCCGGTAGGGCCCACAGGTTAACCCAGTTCCGCGTCGCATGAGTCGCCTGGGTGGCACGTGGTGCTACGTGGAGAATTCTTTCTCGCGCACTCACTCGGAGTTTCCGTGCCTTCTGTCACCCTTTCTGCTCTCAAGCGTCCCCGCATTCTCGTCAGAGAAGTTCTCGCTGGCCTCGTTGTCGCCCTCGCGCTCATTCCCGAGGCGATTTCGTTCTCGATCATCGCCGGAGTCGACCCGCGCGTCGGCCTGTTCTCGTCGTTCATCATGGCGGTCTCGATCTCGATCCTTGGCGGTCGCCGCGCGATGATCTCGGCGGCGACGGGGGCCGTCGCGCTCGTCATCGCGCCCGTGATGCGCGACTATGGCATCGAGTACTTCGTCGCGACGGTCATCCTCGCCGGCGTATTCCAGGTGCTTCTTGCCGTGGCCGGCGTCGCGAAGCTTCTGCGATTCATCCCGCGCAGCGTGATGGTCGGATTTGTCAACGCACTCGCGATCATGATCTTCATCACGCAGCTTCCGCACCTCTTCGCCGTGCCGGTCGCCGTCTACGCTCTCGTCGCGGGTGCGCTCGTCATCCTCATAGTTCTTCCGCGCTTGACCAAAGCCGTGCCGGCGCCCCTCGTCGCGATCGTTGTACTCACGGTGATCACTGTCGTGGCCGCGATCACGGTTCCGACAGTCGGCGATCAGGGGGAGCTGCCCACGAGCCTGCCCGAGCTGTTCTTTCCCACGGTGCCTCTCAACCTCGAGACGGTGGGCATCATCGCGCCCTACGCGCTCGGAATGGCACTCGTCGGTCTGCTCGAGTCGCTCATGACGGCGAAGCTCGTTGACGACATCACCGACAGCGGGTCGTCGAAGACCCGCGAATCTTGGGCTCAGGGCGTCTCGAACATCATCACCGGATTCTTCGGTGGCATGGGCGGCTGCGCAATGATCGGCCAGACCATGATCAACGTGAAGTCGTCGGGCGCGCGCACGCGAATCTCGACATTCCTCGCCGGTGTTTTCCTGCTGATTCTCGTTGTGGTCTTCGGTGACGTTGTCGCGCTCATCCCGATGGCTGCGCTCGTCGCGGTCATGGTTATGGTCTGCGTCGCGACTTTCGACTGGCACAGCATCCGCCCGTCGACCCTGCGCCGGATGCCGAAGAGCGAAACGCTCGTGATGGTAGCCACGGTTGCCGTCGTCGTCGCTACCCACAACCTCGCGATCGGAGTCATCGTCGGAGTGCTCGTCGCGATGGTTCTCTTTGCCCGTCGTGTCGCGCACTTTGTCACAGTTTCACGCGAACTACGCATGGATGTCGCGCACTACACGGTCACCGGTGAACTCTTCTTCGCCTCGAGCAACGACCTCACGACGCAGTTTGATTACGCCAACGACCCTGCCGCGGTCGTGATCGACATGTCGGCGTCACACGTCTGGGACGCCTCAACCGTCGCCGCCCTCGACGCAATAACGACAAAATACGAGCGCCACGGCAAGCGCGCGACGATCACGGGGCTCAACGAGGCAAGCGCCGCGACGCACGGTCGGCTGACGGGCAAGCTCGGCTAGCGCACGCGTTACGGCAGGTACGAGCCTTCGCTCTCGATGTCGTCTATGACAAACGTGGGGCCGGTTTCTGCCGGGTTCTCGATCAGGTGAAACGTAAGCGACCTGAACTCGTAGGTCACAGTGGCCGGCTGGCCTCCCGATGTGATTTTGATCACGATCGGCAGAGTGCCAGATGTTAGCGTCAGGCCGCCGTCTTCACCGTCTCTGTAGGTCCAGTCGTAGATGACCGGCGCAACGTCTTGCAGGCACGCCGTCGGCTCATCCGCGTTCTCTCCGGAGCAGTCGGGAGAAGGCGCGAGGTCGTCACTGGACGCCAAGTCGTCGACGTACTGCACGTAGGAGTGCAAGTCGGGCGACTCTCCTTGATCCGCACGGGCTGCGGCCTGGTGGCCGAGGTCCTTCTGTGCTTTCTCCGTCAAGAAGACGGCGAGCTGCATGTCGTCGAGCACGTAGTCGACGGGAAAACCCTCGACCGCCCAAGAGGTGTTGAGCAAATGGCTGTTCGAGTATGCCTTCTGCGTGTACTGGCTGAGCATGCCTACGGCCAGTTCGACGTCCGCGAGTTCGAACTCGGTCGAATCACCAGTGATAGTGACGCCCTCCGCCATGGTGCGCTCTTCGTCGCCTCGCTGCAGGTCGTAGCCCGACGCTTGCGGCGTGGAGCACGCGGTTAGCAACAGAACAATCGCAGCGGCGGAAAGTAAAGAAATCGTCGACTTGGGCACCCGATGATTCTATGGGGCCGGATGCGCGGCGCAGCGCGGCGTTTTGAGAGGCAGACCACGCGCGTTCCTGAAAGCTCGCTGAGCCGCACATGTGAGCCATCGATAATCGAAAACATGTCGACAAACGTGCGTGCAATGAAGTGCAGTCCCGAAGACGTTTTTGCAGTTCTCGAAGACGGCTGGCTCTTTCCAGGATGGGTCGTGGGTGCATCGCGCATGCGCGACGTTGACGCGAACTGGCCGCAGGTCGGTTCGACCCTCAAGCATTCGTTTGGTGTGTGGCCGGCGCTCATCAATGACGAGACGATCGTCAAGGAGTACGACCCGCCTCGCAAACTCATGATCCAGCCGCACGGCTGGCCAATAGGGGAGGCCCTCGTGACGATCGACGTCAAGGCAACCGCCACCGGCTGCGTTGTGCGCATCCGCGAGAAGGCGGTCAAAGGCCCCGGAACTCTCGTGCCCGACGCCGTAATGGATATTGGCCTACATGCCCGCAACGTCGAGACGCTGAGGCGCCTCGCGTATCTCGCCGAAGGCCGTAGCGACAACGGTGAGAAGACGGTGCAGTCATGAGCCAGGTAACAGTACGCCGCGTTGCGGTAGTCACGGGCGGCACAGCAGGTCTCGGACGCGCGACGGTGCGCGAACTCGCGAGTCGCGGGTGGGATGTCGCGATTCTCGCCCGCGGAATCGAGGGGCTCGAGGCGACGAAGTCCGAAGTCGAGGCGCTCGGCCAGCGCGCGATAGCCGTATCGACCGATGTTGCCGACCGCGAGGCGGTAGAGCGCGCGGCCGACCAGGTCGAGGCCGAGCTCGGTCCGATCGACCTGTGGGTCAACGACGCGATGGTGGGGGTGTTCGGCGAGTTTCTGTCGACCGATCCGGCCGACTTCGAGCGCGCGACATCCGTCAACTATTTTGGTTTTGTCAATGGCACGCGGGCGGCGCTCAGCCGCATGGTGCCCCGCAACAGTGGAGCTGTCATTCAGGTCGGGTCGGCTCTGGCGCATCGCGGCATTCCGCTGCAGGCCGCGTATTGCGGTGCGAAGCACGCGGTGCAGGGTTTCACCGAGTCGGTTGTGACAGAGCTCATCCATAACAAGAGTGCTGTGACGGTGTCGCAGGTCGACATGCCGGCGCTCAACACGATTCAGTTCAACTGGGTCAAATCGCAGCTGCCGCACCACCCGATGCCCGTTGCGCCCATTTTCCAGCCCGAGGTGGGTGCGCGCGTCATTGCGAGTGTCGCCGAGCGCCCGCGGCGACGCACTTGGGTCGGGGAACCCACGTATGCCACAGTTCTCGGCAATCGATTCGGGTCGCGTTTTCTCGACTGGTTTCTCGCCCGCACGGGGTACGACGGGCAGCAGGCTCCCGAGAAGACCGAGCCGATGTGGCCGAACAATCTCTACGCACCGGTCGAGGGCGATCACGGCGCGCACGGAATCTTCGACGACCAGGCACGGTCAACGTCGCCTGCGGTGTGGGCGATCGAGCACCGCCGAACCAGCGCGGCGATCGCCGTCGGTCTCGGCGCCGCGGCAGCTACGGTCGCTGTCGGCCTGCTGAAGCGACGGTAGCCTCTGAGCATGCCCGACTTCGATGCAATTGTGGTGGGCGCCGGGCCGAACGGTCTCGCGGCCGCTGTAACGCTCGCCCGCGCTGGCCTGAGCGTTCAGGTGCTTGAGCAGGGCGAGACGATTGGTGGGGGAGCCCGCACCTCCGAGCTCACCCTTCCCGGATTCCGGCACGACATGTGTTCGGCCGTGCACCCGATGGCCCTCGCGTCTGAGTTCTTTCGTCGCTTCGAGCTCGAGAAGCGCATCGATCTTCGCAACCCCGACGCGTCGTTTGGGCACCCGCTCGACAACGGCCGCGCCGGAATCGCCTACCGCGACATCGAGCGCACGGTCGATGCCCTCGGTCGTGACGGAGCGGCGTGGCGCAGGCTGATGGCACCACTCGCGCAGCACGCAGACGAGGTATCGAACTTCACCGGCAACTCGCTTCTGCGCGTGCCGAGTTATCCCGTCACCGCGCTGAGGTTCGGTGTGCGATCGCTCGAGCAGGGCCTTCCCACCTGGAACAGCCGCTTTCGCATGGATGTCGCGCCCGCCATGCTCACGGGCGTTGCAGCGCACTCGATCCGACCGATGCCCTCTCTCGCGACGGCAGGCGTTGCGCTGTCGCTCACCACGTATGCGCACGCTCGCGGCTGGCCGATTCCCGTTGGTGGAAGCCAGTCGATCGTCGACGCACTTGCCGCCGATCTGCGTGAGCACGGTGGTGTGATTGAGACTGGCCACGCTGTCACAGAGCTGCCGAAGGCCAAGGCGGTCGTCTTCACAACGAGCGCCCGAGCGCTCGGCGAGATCGCGGGCGACGTTTTGCCCGATCGCTACCTGCGCAGCCTCAAGCGGTTCCAGTACGGGAATGCTGTCGCCAAGGTCGACTTCGCCCTGAACGGGCCGGTGCCGTGGACAAACGATGAGCTTCGAACAACGGGCACGCTGCACCTTGGCGGTTCGCGCGACGAGATCGCGCGAAGCGAGCGTGAGGTGCACGGGGGCAAGCACCCCGCGAGCCCGTACGTGCTCGTGGCGCAACCCTCGACTTTCGATGAGACGCGCGCGCCCGAGGGTAAGCACGTGTTGTGGGCTTACACGCACGTTCCGCGCGACTCGACTCGTGATCTGACCGAGGCGGTAACCGCCCAAATTGAGCGGTTCGCACCGGGCTTTCGTGACCTCATTCTTGCCTCGACGCACCAGTCGGCGCGTGACATGCAGAACTACAACCCGAACTACATTGGCGGCGATATCGCTTCGGGCGCGCCAAGCTTCAAGCAGCTTCTTGTGCGCCCCACACTCAGTCACGACCCGTGGCGCACTCCCGCCGCGGGCATCTATCTCGGCTCGTCGTCGGCATCGCCCGGCCCGGGAGTCACCGGACTCGTCGGCTGGCACGCAGCGAAGAGTGCGCTGAAGCATGAGTTTGGGCTGAAGCCGCCCGAACTCGGGCTCGGCGCCTAAGCGGGCGCCAGAGTTCCGGCAACCAGCAGCAGGGTGCCGACGATCACGAGAATGCCGGTTGCACCCAACAGCCACAACACGCGGGCTTTACCGCGCGGCGCGCTCGCGATCGCGAGAACTGCCGCGAGAAGCAGGCCGACGACCACTGGTGCGAAGGCGATCCACCGCTGCACCGAAACGAGCGGAACGAGCCGGTCGGCGCTGTAGAGGGCAAGCACGAGCGCGGGCAAGCCAAGGCCGAGCGACGCAGCTGCGGCAAGAGTGTTGAACCGCGACTGCGCGTCGGCTTCGCGTGAGCTCGAAACGCTCGACGCTGCCGCGAGAAGCGACTGCACGGTCGTAGACTCGGCGTCGAGCTGCTTGCGCATGTCGAGGCATTGGCGAACTGCGGCATCGTGCTGGCGCATCCACGAGCGGGTCGCGGCTGTTGCGGCCTCGTACGAGTTGATGATCGTCGGATCTTGAAGCCTGCGATACGCCTGATACGCGTCTTCGTCGCATGCCCACAACCACAGGCCTTCCCGAACACTTTCGCGCGCGACATCCGCCGCCCTGCTTGTGATCACGTTGAGTTGCAGAAGAGACGACACCACCGAGACCTGGTCGGTACCGCGCGTTTTGGGCGCGTTTGCTTGCGAGAGCAGATTCTCGAGCTCGTACCTGATCTCGCGCACTGCCGCGACCGAGTTGCGCGAGCCCTCAGCGAGGGTCTTGGCGAGGCGGGCTGCAACCATCTGGAGGCTGTCTTCAGCGTCAATCTTTATGCCTTCAAGCGAGGAGCGAATCATCGAGCACGCGTGCTTCAGGGTTTCTGACTCGTGATCGAGAGCGGTGAACGCGTGCGACTCCTCGAGCCACGCGTTGGCGATGTCAACGGTCAGCGTGACTCGCGATCCTTTCGCGACAACTATCCGTATCGCGCCCGCAACAACGATGCGCTCATCGGGTTTTCCGATGACGTGAAGCAGGGGCGCAATGCGCAGTACCGTCGAACGGTCTTCCTCGGCTGGCGCGACAAACGACGCAAAACGGACTGTCGGCTGAAGGAGAGCGGGTTCACTCATCAGGCGGCGACCTTTTCTGCGTAGCCGGTTGCTTCGTTGCCGATGTCGGCGCCCGTCGACATTAGAGCGAGACGAACGGCACGAGAGCCGTGAGGATCGCCGACACGATGAAGATTGCCGTGCCGGTTCCGGCGAGAACCCACTGCACGCGCTGCTGGCGTACAACCGCGGCGATACCAAGAAGGAACAGCGAGATCGTCATCAGAACCGTGTAGAGCTCGAGCTGGTCGCTGTAACTGTTGAACGAGTCGCCCTCCTTGATAACGGCCTCTGCGTTGGCCTTGGTGTCGGCGTAGTCAGAGAACAAGAAGTCCTGGTAGTCCTCGTCGTCGAGTGGGCTGTAGTAGAACTCGGGGTCGTTCGCGGTGAGCTCGGCAGCGTTCGCGATCGCCGCACCGAACTCTTCAGACACTGCCTGAAACTCAAGAACGTCGTACTTGGCCTGCGCGTCAGCGGCGATCGCCGGGTCGGAGCTTTCGATCTCGACCGTCAGTTCGGTGAGCCGGTTGTAGACGCCGGTGTCTTGAACGAACTGCTGGTTCGCCTCGAGGTAGAGCGACTCCGCCTCGGTCGAGAGGTTGCTGCCCACCTGGTACGAGCCGGCCATCTGGCTGTCGTAGAGGGCGCCCTGGAATGACGCGTAGGCGGTGACGATCGAGACGACGCCAAGAAGGATCGCGACAACGAGTTCGAAGTTGCCGAAGAGGCTCGAAATTGTGACTTTACGGTCGGCGGTAGGGGTTTCTGAAGACATAGGGATACTCCGAAGGGAAGGGCACAATGGGGGAGCTGTGGGCAGTCGTCAGCCTATTGGCGCCCAACACTTCACCTCGTCACGAATATCTGCGACGCCCTACCCCAGTTCGGGGCGTGTTCCGAGTCGGATACCGTTGACGAGTGCCGATCATCGCCCTCATCCTCGCGTCGGTGCTGTGGGGAACCACCGGCACAGCGGCGAGTTTTCTGCCCGACTCCGTCAGTTCGATAGCCATCGGTGCTTCGACCATGACCCTTGGCGGAGTGCTCCTTTTTCTGGTTTCGGCTCGCGGCGCGATCGCGGCCGTGCGTGATGGTGCCACCCGTCGCTGGCTTCTCATCGGTGCCGTGGGCGTCTTCATCTACCCGTTGGCCTTTTATAGCGCGATGGATGAAGCGGGCGTGGCGATCGGCAATGTTGTCGCTCTTGGTTCGGGCCCGGTCTTCGCTGCGCTCTTCGAGTGGATCTGGGAACGCCGCGGCCTCTCGACCCGCTGGCTCGTCTCAACGATCATCGCCGTCGTTGGAATTGTGCTGCTCAGCATGGGGCGTCACGCCGACGAGAGCCACGCGGGCAACATTCCGCTCGGAGTTGCTCTCGGCCTCCTCGCGGGTGCCGCCTACGCGCTCTATACCTACGCGTCGACCCGCGCCATCGCGACCGGTCATGCCGGTCGATCGGTCATGGGTGGCATGTTCGGTATGGGAGCGCTCGCACTCACCCCGGTACTTCTCCTCACCGGTGCGCCCATTCTCAATTCAGGGCTGTCGGTCAGTATTGCGGCATATCTCGCTATCGGCCCCATGTTTGTGGCCTATTTACTTTTTGGTTTCGGACTCAAAAAACTTCGCAGCAGTGTTGCGACGACAATCACGCTCATCGAGCCACTTGTCGCTACTTTGCTGGCCGTTCTGGTCGTCGGAGAGCAACTTGTCGCCCTCGGATGGGTCGGACTCGCCCTCATCTTCGTCGGCATAACTGTTCTAGTTACGGCTCGGCAGCCACGCAAAGTACCTGACCCGACTTAGTATTTTCAGATGAGCACCACCGACGACGCACGAGACGACGAATCGCGCGAGGGAGAATTGTTCGACGATTCATTCGTCGAGCCTCCTGTTCGACGGTCGACGTACACCCCTCCGACTCCTCAGTCGAGCCAGCCTGCCGAGCCCGCAGACCCTGCGGTGCATGACGACGACGAGCTCGCCAACGCGCTTTTCGAGGACTTCGCACGCACCACAACCGGTGCGATTCCAATTCATTCGTTGGATAACGCGGCCGACCTCGATCCGAACGATCCGTTCGCGGCTCTTTTCGCTCCCCGCCCTCCGGCAGAGCCCACCGCTTTCCAGCCGCCCGTGTTCGAGGCTCCGGTCGAATCGCCCGCCGCCGAGGCTCCCGCCGCCGAAGTTCCGCCCGCTGAGGCGCCGCCCGTTTACGAGGCACCGCCCGTCTACGAAGTGCCACCGGTCTACGAGGCGCCGCCCGTCTACGAGGCGCCGCCCGTCTACGAAGCGCCTGCCGCGTATGAAGCACCTCCCGCTTACGAGCCCCCGCCCGTTTTTGAGGTTCCCACCTACGAGCGTTCCGAATTCCAGGCGCCCGCCGCCGAAACTCCCGTTTTCGAGGTTCCCGTATTTGACGCTCCCGTGACGGACGCTCCCGTAACTGACGCCGAGCAGCCGCCCGCTTTCGCGCCGCCCGCCGCGCCGAGTTTTGAGCTTCCTGATCCGCCAGCATTCGACGAGAGCAACCCGCCGGCATGGCAGTCCGCAGCCGGGCCGGTAGTCAACGGGGCGCCCACTGACGCTCCCGTGTACGACATCCCCACTTTCACCGTCGAGCCAAATGAGCCCGCTCCGACTTTCGACGCTCCGGCGTGGGAGATTCCCTCCTACGAAGCGCCAACTTACGAAGTGCCTGCCTACGAAGTGCCTACCTACGAGGCTCCCACCTATGCGGCGCCGTCTTACGAGCAGCCTGCCGCCGAGCAATTTCCGGCCGCGTTTGAGGCACCTGCTGCCGATGACGCTCCCGCTCCTTTTGAGCAGCCCGCTTCGTACGAGGCGCCCGCCGCTTTCGAGGCGCCCGCTTCGAACGACGCGCCTGCAGCATTCGAGGCGCCATCTGATCACGACGCTCCTGCAGCGTTCGAAGCGCCTGTAGCAGAGCCCGCCGCGACGCCCGCTCCTCCCGTCTTCACTTCGCCCGAAGAACAGGCCGCCGCTCTGGCAAACCTCGCCGGACCGGCCGGTCGCCCGTGGGTTCCGCAGCGTCGCTCGATGACCGATCGCGAACTTATGACGGTTCTCGAGTCCGCTCACGGGCCCAACGCAGACCCCAACGCTCTTCAGGAGCTGCAGAACCAGCTCGCCCTGCGCGAAGAAGAAGCTCGCGAGTATCAGGACTGGGAGCAGACAATGCTCGCCGTCGGCACTCCCGAGGCCATCAGCGCGGTCGACCAGGTGCGTACGCAGTTCTCCGGAATCGTTCCAGAGCCGAGCTACCAGCCACCCGCGGCCGACGATGCTCCCGCCCCTCCGGTCTTCACCGGCCCCAGCTACGAAAATGTGGCACCGGTGGCACCAGCACCCGCCGCACCCACTCCCGAGGCTCCTGTCTATGAGGCGCCCGAGGCGCCTGCTGCCTTCGAGGCTCCCGCTGCTTCTGACGAACCAGCAGCGCAGCAGCCCGAGTCGAGCGGCTTCGACGCGGAATCCGAATTGATCGACGATGCGGCCCCGTCGTGGAGCTTCGCCGACACGATCGACGAGGCTCCGGTCGAGCCCGTGGCTCCCGCCGAGCCCGAGGCCCAGGTAGCTCCGGCCGAACCGGCTGCGGCAGTCGACGAAGACCCGTTCGCATCGTTCTTCGCGTCACGAGAAGCAGCAAACAACGCGGATTCGGCCGCGAACCCGCCGATCTTCCCGTTCGCAACGACCCCTAGCGAGCCGCAGCCCGAGACGCCGGTATTCGCCGACATCGTGCCCGAGGCTTCTGCTGACGAGCCGGTCTCCCAGGAACCCGCCGAAGCTCCGGCCCCGCCCGAGCCGTGGGCAATCCCGACCGACGTCACCGAGACCACAGCCGCCGCCGCTGCTTTCGCGTCGCCAGCGCCTGCCCCTGCACAGCCGGCACCCGCCGAGCCCGTTACCGAGGCGGCTCCTGCCGACTTCGCACCGGTCGAGTCCGAACCGGTCGAGTCCGCACCGGTTGATCCCGCACCAGCCGAGCCCAACATCTTCGACTTCTCGCAGCCGATACCGCCGCGTGTTCCCTCGGAGCCCACTTCGTTTGACTTCTCAATCCCGGCTGAGCCCGCACCGGCAGCCGAGGTCGCCGACGAGTCACCGGCGGCGCCCGCACCGGAGCAGAGTTTCGATTCTGCGGCTCAGTGGCAGCCCGAAGAATGGCAGCCGACCGCATGGCAGCCGGAGACCGTTGAGGTCGCCGAGCCGACGACAGAAGCCCCGAAGGCCGAAAGCGCTGCACCCGAAAACGCTGCGGCTGACGTCTCCACGACTGAAACTCCCGCGTTCGAAGCTCCGGCGGCATTCACAGAGCCAGCGCCGACTTACGAGCCAGCGCCGACTTTTGAGCCGGCACCGACCTCGTTTGACTCCGCACCCGCAGCGTTTGTTGCAGAACCGGCGCCGTTTGAAGCCCCCTCCGCACCCTTTGCTCCTGAGCCGGTACCGGTGCAAGAGCCTTCGGACCTGGCGTTCCCCATTGTCGAGGAGTCCGCTGCTCCCGAGCCGTTCACACCTCAGGCTTCGCAGTTCTCGTTCGACCAGCAGCCGTTCTCGGCTCAGCCGGAAGAACCAGCGCAGCCCGAAGCGCCCGCGCAGCCGGAGGAACCTTCGCAGTCCGCCGCACCCGCGTGGACGCCGCCGCAGGAGCCCGCCGCACAGACCGACTGGCAACAGCCTGCTCCGCCCGTCTTCAGCTGGAACGCGCCAGTGCCGCCAGCGCCGGCCGAGCAAATCACGCCGCCGCCGTTCGAGCCGCAGTCTGCCGAGACTCCTAACTTCGGTGCGCAGCAGTTCGACGCCCCCCAGTTTGACGCTCAGCAGTTCGCACCAGCTCCCATCCCCGAGGCGCCGATCGACGAGGTTCCGCCTGCCGAGGTTCCGATCGTTGAGACGCCCTTTGAGGCGCCCCAGCAGCCCGAGCAGCAGTTCGCGCCGCAGCAGCCCGAGCAGCAGTTCCCGCCGCAGCAGCCTGCGCCTGAACAGTACCTGCCGCAGCAGCCCGCGCCTGAACAGTACCTGCCGCAGCAGCCAGCGCCTGAACAGTACCTGCCCCAGCAGCCCGCTCCGCTCGTCGAGCCCGCAGCGCCAGAGCCCGTCGACATTTTCGACTTTTCGCAGCCGCCGCCATTCGTGATCCCCGAGCCGGTTTCGGAAACACCGGTGCAGGCACCGACTCAGGCGCCCGCACCTTCACCAGAGCCCGCCGAACTCACCTTCGACTCGTTGTTCGCCGTTGAGCCCGAGGCTCCGCAGACGGAACAGTTCCAGCAGCCTGAGCAGGCACAGCCCCAGGCACAGCCTCAGCAGACACAGCCAGAGCAGACACAGCCCGGGCAACCTCCGCAACCGGGAGTCGAGTCTCCGCCGGGTGATCCGCTGAACTTCGATGACCTGTTGGCAGGTGCAGGCGATCCTGCAGATCCGGTTTTCCTGGAGCCGCGCCCTTTCGTCGATTCGGCGGATTCGGATCAGGCCGAACCCGTCGTGACAACAACGACACACACTGAAACTGAGCTAGACAACACTTCTGCCGTACCGGCCAGCGCCGCAACAGTCGCTGCGCCAACCATCGATCAGGCCGAGGTCATCGAAGACGCGATTGTCGTCGACGACCCGAATCCTCCGGTCGATGTAATTGCACCGGCGACCGTCGCAGCCGTTGCGGTAGCGACGAAACCGCCGCTCGTCGAGGCAGCGTCCCTCGAACCGACGCCGCTCGATCGCAGGGTCGGTCACGCCGCACGCCTTTTCTGGCTCTGGTTCGCCGCAAACTCGTCAATCGTGAGCATCGCCTTCGGCGCCGTGATCTTCTCGCTCGGCATGAGCCTGCGCCAGGCGATCATCGGAACTCTTTTTGGCATCGTTCTGTCGTTCTTGCCCTTGGGGCTTGGAACGCTCGCGGGCAAGCGCAGCGGCCAGCCCACGATGGTGGTGTCGCGAGCGGCGTTTGGTGTTCGTGGAAACGTTGTGCCGGCACTTATTGGCCTGCTCACGCGAATCTTCTGGGGTGCCGCGCTTCTCTGGATTCTCGGCGCATCGGTCGCCGCGATTCTCGCGTCGGCCGAGCTCGACGGCGGTCTCGGTGCACCGCTCATCACCCTCATCAGCATGGGTGTCGGCGCGCTCGTGGCCATCACCTTCGCTGTCTTCGGTTACGCACTCATCGCCAAACTTCAGCTTGTGATCACAATCGTCTCGATCGTTCTGATCGCCGGACTCATCGCCATCACCTGGCGCTATGTCGACTTTGGAACGGCTATCGGTGTGCGCGACGGATCGTGGACCCTTGTACTCACGGCGACTGTTCTCGTCTTCAGCTTCGTCGGCCTGGTCTGGGTCAACTCGAGTTCCGATCTCGCGCGCTATCAGGGCCCCGCGACCTCCGGTGCGGGGTCGATGCTCGCCGGTTCGTTCGGGTCGACTCTTCCCACGTTCGTATTGATTGCCTATGGTGCCCTTCTCGCGGCATCCAACCCCCGTATTGCTCAGGGCCTCACGACTGAGCCCCTCGAGACGATCGGTCTTATGCTGCCGACCTGGTATCCCGTGCCGCTGATCGCGGCGGTGGCACTTGGTCTGCTCTCGGGTGTCGTCGTCACGATCTATTCGGGCGGCTTCGCCCTGCAGTCGGTAGGCGCACGGATGCCGCGGCTCACGTCTGCCGTTGTCATCGGCGTGCTGGTTACCGCGGGTGCCGTCGCACTCGCGCTGCTTGCGACCGACTTCAGCGAACTTTTCCGCGACGTCGCAACAACCATCGCGGTGCCTGTCGCGGCGTGGGCGGGCATCTTCGTCGCCGACACCATGGTGCGCTCGCGCCCCTATGACACACGCTCGCTGCTCGCACCGGGTGGTGTCTATCCGACGGTGAACTGGGTCAACCTCGCGGCGTTCGTCGTCATCACGGTCGTCGGCCTGGGGCTCACGAGCGCAACGCTCGCGGGCTTCGACTGGCAGGGCTACCTGATGCCTCTGCTCGGCGTTTCCGCGACGGATCCGCTCGCGACATCCGACTTCGGTGTTGTTGTTGCTTTGCTGCTCGGACTGCTCGTTCCTCTCGCGGCGGGTATCCCCACCATCCGTAAGCAGGAATCCGCGGTCGTCGCGCCAAACTAGAATCGACGCATGCCCCACACCGTCGCCGACGTCAACGCAGTCATTGAGACGCTGTGGCCGATGTCGGGCACCGAAGACTGGGACGCCCCCGGATTCCTGTCGGGCGACCCAACTGCACCGGTCGAGCGAATTCACCTCGCCGTCGATGCGGTTCTCGACACGGTCGATGAAGCCGTCGCGCTCGGCGCCGACGTTCTGCTCGTGCACCACCCTCTGCTGCTGCGCGGCGTCACAAGCGTCGCTGAGACGACTTACAAGGGCGCGGCGCTCGCTCGCCTCATCCGTGGCAACTGTGCGCTGATAGCGGCCCACACCAACGCCGACGTCGTCGAGCGTGGAACCTCCGGCGTTATCGCCGAACTTCTCAATCTGGTGGATGTCGCGGCTCTCGACGGGCAACCAACGGGTATTGGCCGCGTCGGCAGCCTCCCAGCTCCCGTCACTCTCGGCGACCTGGCCGGTGTTCTGGCCGAGCTATTGCCGCCGACCGCGGGTGGCATTCGCGTCTCCGGCGAGTTCGACGCCCCGATCTCGACGGTCGCGTTGTGTGGGGGAGCCGGTGACAGCCTGCTCGGCCACCCCGCCGTTCGCGCCGCCGACGTCTACATCACCTCAGATCTTCGTCATCACCCCGCCTCTGAGGCGCGCGAAAGCGCGCGCATCTCGGGCGGCCCCGCACTTATCGATGTCGCCCACTGGGCGAGTGAATGGCTGTGGCTCGATGTCGCAGCAGAACAGTTGCGCGAGGCCCTTCCCGGTGTCGACGTGACAGTAAGCGACCTGCGCACTGATCCCTGGGATTTTGTGGTTGTGCAGAACAACAGAGTGGAGAAACTATGGCGCTGAAAGCCAGTCCCGACGACCAGAAGATCCTTTTGGACCTTCAAGCGCTCGACACCAAGCTGACCCAGCTCGATCACAAGGCTCGCGCACTCCCGCAGCTTGCGGTCATCGCGGATCTCACGCGTCAAATCGAGGCGCTGCGCGTCGTTGAGCTCGAGCGTCGAGGTGCAACCGAAGACGTCAAGCTCGAACTGTCGCGCCTCGAGAGCGACGTTGAGGTCGTTCAGGCGCGCATCAAGCGCGACACCGACCGCGCGGCAACCTCGTCATCGGCGAAAGACGCTCAGGCCTTCGAGCACGAGCTCGTTTCGCTGCGCAAGCGCCAGTTCGACCTCGAGGAGATCGAGCTCACCGTTATGGAGCGCCTCGAAGAAGCCGAGGCAGCGCTGCTTGTTACGACCAACCAGATCGACGAGCTGCGTTCGACGCTCGGCGAGGTCGAAGCACAGAAGTCGGCCGACCTCTCGACGATCACCAACGAGCGCACGCACGCCGCAGCAAACCGCCAGACGATCGCAAGCAAGGTTCCCGCAGATCTGCTGGCGCTCTATGAAAAGCAGCGCAACCGTTACGGCACGGGCGCGTCGCTGCTTCGTGGGGGAGTCTCGAGCGCGAGCGGTGTGAAGCTTCTCGAGAACGAGATGGTCTCGATTCGTGCCGCGGCACCCGACGACGTCATTATGTGCCCGTCGAGTGACGCGATTCTCGTGCGCACCTCTGAGTCTGGTCTATAACCAACCGCTGATTGAGCCTGTCGAAATCAGATCGAGCGCACCATCGGTGATTGAGCCTGTCGAAATCAGATCGAGCGCAGTCGAGATTTCCCCCACGCACCAAACCCGAGCGATAGTCTGACCACTATGGCAACCCCCGAACGCCCCGGCTGGTACCCCGCTCCGTCTGGCGGAGGCGAGCAATGGTGGAACGGCGTCTCGTGGAGCGAGAGCCGCCGCGACGGTTCTGTCGCGCGCCAGGCCCAGTCGCATTCAGCGCCGGCGCGGTCGTCAAGCCCGGCGGCTCCGCCCCAGAACGCCGCGGCCGTATCGAACATCACGCCGCCGGCCTATCGCGCGCCCGTGATTCCTGCGGCGTCGACTCGACCGAATCCATACTCCGCACCCGTAGCGCCGCCGCCATACAGCGGCCCCGCCCCGAACTTCTCCGGTGCACCGGCACATGCACCGCCCGGTACGGGCCGTACGACCACACGTAACTCGGGCGGAGTCTTTCCGCTCATCGTGGGCATCGGATCCCTGTTCCTGCCCTTCCTCGGTTTCGTCGCGATCGTTCTCGGCATTCGCGCGCTGATCACGGCGGGGCGTAATCCTGAGTCCGCGGCATCCACTCGTCTGTTTGGGCTTTTGGGTCTGGGTCTCGGTGTCGCGGGCGTCGCGCTCGGCTCTGGCTGGCTGCTGCCGATCCTCACGCAGCTTTTCAACTGACGACCATGGCGTCCACCCGCCCGCTGAACGAGCTCGAGCTCTCGGTGCTCGAGCGCTTACTCGCGGGCGGTGACGAGTTGGCGACCGCGCTGCGTGCGCAACTGCCGTTCGCGCTGTACGCCGGCGCGTGGTTCGAAGGCTCGCAGTCGTTCGACATCGCGTTCGAGCAGCCCGTCGAGCCCGCGACCGTTGCGACGGCGATCACCTTCGAACCCGACCTGCACGTGATGTACGGCGACGTGTACATCGGTGCACCCTTTCTGTGGGTGAACGAGAAAGGTCTTCTCGACTCGTTCCAGTACCCGTGGGTAACTCCAGACATGCCCGACCGGTTGCCGCAATCGCACGAGCTGCTGACGAGGGAGCAGTCCGCCGAGCGCGGGGTCGTTCACGCACCGGCGTCGCAGAACCCACCGCGGCAATGGTTCCGCAACTCCCGCCGGTAGACTCCTAACGCGAATGGGTCGGCAAGACGGTCGCGTTGGTTCTTTCGAGAGTCACCGAGGAACGTCCGGGCTCCGCAGAGCATGGCGGTGGGTAACACCCACCCGGGGCAACCCGCGAGAACAGTGCAACAGAAAACAGACCGCCACCGTGCGCTTCGGCATGCGGGGGTAAGGGTGAAACGGTGGTGTAAGAGACCACCAGCGGCCGGGGTGACCCGATCGGCTATGTAAACCTCGCCAGGAGCAAGGTCAGACAGAATGCGTTACGGGCTGCTCGTCCAGCATTCGGGTAGACCGCTAGAGGCGTGCAGCAATGTACGTCGTAGATAGATGGCCGTCGATGGTGCTTCGGCACCGGGACAGAACCCGGCGTAATAGCCGGCCCATTCGCCTTCTACTGTTCGAGGCGGTTCTTCTCGCGCTTCTCGAGTCGATCGAAGTGGTACTCGATTGCGTACTCGGTTGAGGCGGCGACAAGCCACGCGAGCCAGAACAGCACTCCAAGGGCGAACACACCACCGCCGATGAGCTGCCACACCGCTGCAGAATCTCGCAGGCCGGTCTCGTAGGTGCTCGCGATGACGAGCCACGACACGAACCCGACTCCGCCGCCTCCGATAAGTGCAATTCGTGCGATGTCGCGAAGAACGGTTTTGGCGCGGTTGTTGTACTCCATGACGAGAGTATGACTCAAAATCTGTCTACTGGGAATGTCCCGGGCCGCGTGTGAGGTTACTTCTGGCATGAGTGAAATCCGCGACCTCACCGACCACGAGCGCTCAGTGCTCGAATTCCTCCTCGAAGGCGATTGGGATGGCGCTTCTGCCCTTCGCCACCAGCTCGCCACCGCCAAACACGCCGGTGCCGACGACTCAACCGCTTCGTTCGACCTCGCCGTCGCCCCCGATGCGCCGCGTGCCCCTCAAGCACTGAGCGTGCAGGGAGCCGGCGATGTCTACGTGCGAGTCGAAAACGGCACACTCGTCGGTCTCGGGTGCAGCGCGCAGCAGCTTCCGCCGCTCGCGGAGCTGTTTGCCGCCTAACCGCGTTTCCGTCGAAAAGTGCTCCAAACTCCCACGTTTGGAGCACTTTTGCGAATAGTGGCGTTCGCGAAAGGGTGAACCGCTAGAGTTCTCAATCACTCACCAACTCCGGAGCTCGCCATTCTCATCTTCTATGCCGACGAGTTCGGCGACACGTCGTTGGGCCTCGACCCCGCGAGCTCCACACCGGCGCTCAAGCCCGGCACAAGCGACTACTTCATCCTCGCCGCGGTGGGCGTTCGGGATGTCTCGCGCGCGCCACTCGCGCAGGCGCTCACGGCGCTCAAGAAGAAGCACTTTGGTTCTGACGTCTTTGACCGCGACTGGTCGACATCAGAGATCAAGGGCAGTCTGCTTAACCACGCGATGGTGCACGCGCGGCAGGGCAGGGTTGTCGCGGCTCCGAGTGCCTACCGAGCGCTCGACACAGTTGCGAAGACCGACGCGTTTATCGCCGATGTAGGCCTGCTTTTTTCCACCTATCGACCGATCATCTTTGTTCAGGTCATCGACAAGAAAACGATGCTCACGCGCGAAAGCGACCTGACCCCACTCGGGGTCGCGTACGCCTACATGCACCAACGCATAGCTCGGGTTGTTGAGCAGCAGTTCTCCGGCGAGTCAGCGATGATCGTCGCGGACGAGCAAAAGGAGCACGAGAAGCATTTCAACTCTGGGGCTCTCAATCGTGCGCGTGAGACGGTGACGAAGCTTTGGACTCACCAGCCGAACTTCAACCTGGTAATGGATAAACCACTGTGGATCGACCCAAAGCTGAGCTCGTGGGATCGCGAGATCATCCAGCTCGCCGACATCGTCGCGTTCAGCGCGTCGAAGGTTATGAGCACGGGCGCCGCACCCACCGACCGTCAGTTTTTGTGGGCAGAGATTCGCGCCTGCCTCAGTGTCACCGTCTCGACCGGGGGTCGGGTCTACGACGGTTTCGGAATCTACCCGAGCCCGAAGCAGCGTGACCTGCCATCGCTCTAGGGCTGCGACACAAATCGGTAACCCATGCCGGCTTCGGTGAGCAGGTACCGCGGCTCTGAGGGCACGGGCTCGAGCTTCTTGCGCAACTGCGCGAGGTACAGGCGCAAGTACCCGGTGTCTGTTGTGTACTGCGGACCCCACACCTCGGTGAGCAGCGTTTCGCGCGTGACGAGCCGGTCGGGGTTGCGCACGAGCACCTCGAGCAGGTGCCACTCGGTCGGCGTGAGTCGCACCGGCGAACCCGCTCGTGTGACAACCCGCGCGGCGAGGTCAACAACGACGTCGCCGAACGAGACGACCGGTTCGTCAGAGGTAGCCGGAGTGCGTCGCGACAGCGCACGGATGCGCGCGAGAAGCTCGTCGGCCTGGAACGGCTTTGTGACGTAGTCGTCGGCCCCGGCGTCGAGGGCATCGACCTTGTCCCACGATTCACTGCGGCCCGAGACAACGAGTATCGGCACCTGGCTCCAGCCGCGAACGCCTTCGATGACTTCGATTCCGCTCAGCCCGGGCATACCGAGGTCGAGAACTATGAGGTCGGGGTGCTCGCTGACGGCTGCATCGAGAGCCGCCCGACCGTCGGGTGCCGTGACAACGTCGTACCCGCGGGCTCCGAGCGTGATGCGCAGCGCGCGCAGGATCTGCGGGTCATCATCGGCAATAAGAATCTTCACGACCCACCCGCTCCCAACTCAACGACCATCGTGAGTCCGCCCCCGGGGGTGTCTTCGGCGTCGAGAGTGCCATCCATCGCTTCTGCAAAGCCCTTGGAGAGGGCGAGTCCGAGACCGACTCCCGTCGAGTTGTCGGTGTCACCGAGCCGTTGGAAGGGCAAAAAAACCTCTTCGCGACGGGCCTGCGGAATACCCGGACCCTCATCAACGACACGGATCTGCACGCGCGACCCGAACGCGCTCGTCGCGAGCAGCGGAAGGGTTCCGGCGGGGGAGTACCGCACGGCATTGGCGAGAAGATTGACGACGACGCGCGTGAGCAGTGCGGGGTCGGCGCGAACCGTGGGCACCGGCGCGAGGTCGAGCGCGACGTCCGCCGGCCCGAGGCCGAGCTCGTCGAGAGCCCCAATGACGATCTCGTCAACTGCGACGTCGCTCAGCGTCACGCCGAGCACACCCGCCTGCAGCCGAGACGCGTCGAGCAGGTCGGTCACGAGCGAGCCGAGGGAGGCAAGGCTCTCGTCGGCAGTCTCGACGAGCTCTCGGGTGTCGGTCGCAGAGAGCTGTACGTCGGTCGCCCGCAGCGTCGATACCGCGGCTGTCGCAGCGGCGAGCGGTCTGCGCAGGTCGTGTCCGACGGCCGCAAGCAACGCGCTGCGCAGCTTGTCGGCGGCCGCAATCGGTCGCAGGTCGTCGGCCTCGGTCGTGAGGCGGCGCTGAACAAGGGCCGTCGACATTTGCGAGACGAACGCACCAAGAATTTTTCGATCGGATGCCGCGAGCGGGGCCCCGCGCAGCAGCAGGCTCGCGTTCTCACCCAGTGGAATCGTCGTCTCATCGTCTGCGTCACTCATGAGTGACGCGTCTGTTGCCGTGTAGAGCGGCACGCCGTCCTGGCGCAGGATGACACTCGTCATTCCGAAGGCCTCGCGCAATCGCGAGACGAGGGCTTCGAGTGCGTCTGCGCCGCCAATCACGCTGCCCGCTACTGTCACGAGCACCTCGGCCTCGGCGGCCGACCTCGTTGCGGCACGCGATCGGCGTGCAGCCTGGTCGACGACGAAACTCACGAGCGCTGCGACTGCGAGAAAAATCACGAGCGCGAGCAGGTGAAGCGGGTCGTTGATGCGCACGGTGAAGAGTGGCTCGACGAAGAAAAAATCGAGAAGGATGCCGGCTCCTGCAGCAGCGAGAAGCGCGGGCCAGATGCCACCGACGAGCGCGACGACAACAACGAACAACTGATAGGCGAGCACGTCGCTCGTTACTGACTCCGGGCTGCGGAAGGCCGAGAGCAGCCAGGTGAGAAGCGGCAGCCCAGCTGCGGTCAGCGCAAAACCGACAAGACGTCGGCGCAGCGATAGGGCACCGCCAATGCGGGGGAGGCGCGAGCGCCCGGCCTGCGCGTGCGAGACGATGTGCACGTCAATGTCGCCCGCGAGCCTGATGACTCCCGCACCGATGCCCGCGCGGCCCAGGAGCGCAGCGACTCGGGAGCGCCGGGATGCGCCGATGACAAGTTGCGTCGCGTTGACCGACCGGGCGAATTCGACGAGCGCCACGGGAACCTGGTCTGCGACAACCTGGTGGAACGTACCGCCGAGCGCTTCGACGAGGCTGCGCTGCGTGGCGACGGCAGCCGGATCCGGTTCGGCGAGGCCGTCGGCGTTTGTCACGCGAACGGCGAGCAGTTCGCCACCGCTCGAACGCGCGGCGATGCGTGCCCCGCGCCGGAGAAGGGTCTCGCCCTCTGCACCGCCCGTGAGTGCGACGACTATGCGTTCGCGAGCCTCCCAGGGTGCGGCGATGCCCTGTTCGCTGCGATAGGCCTGCAGCGCGACATCCACCTCGTCGGCCAACCACAGCAGCGCCAGTTCGCGCAGCGCGGTCAGATTGCCGAGGCGGAAAAAGTTCGAGAGCGCCGCGTCGACGCGAGCCGCCGGATAAACAACACCGTCGGCGAGACGGTTGCGCAGTGCTTGCGGCGCGAGGTCGACAAGCTCGACCTGATCGGCGCGACGCAGCACAGCGTCGGGCACTGTCTCGCGCTGGGTGACCCCGGTGATCTGCGCGACGACGTCGCCGAGCGAATCGATGTGCTGAATGTTCACGGTCGAGATGACATCGATGCCGGCCTCGAGTAGCGCCTCGACGTCTTGCCAGCGCTTGCCGTTGATCGAGCCCGGTGCATTGGTGTGAGCGAGCTCGTCCACGAGAGCGAGCTGCGGCTTTCGCTCAAGCACACCCGACAGCGACATCTCGTCGAGCTGCACGCCCTTGTGTGAGACGGTGACCCTGGGCAGCACCTCAAGCCCGTCGAGCAACGCCGATGTGGCCGCGCGACCGTGGGTTTCCACGATCGCAACGACCACATCGGTGCCGGAGTTCCGCAGCCGACGACCCTCTTCGAGCATCGCGTAGGTCTTGCCGACGCCGGGTGCGGCGCCGAGCAAGACACGCAGGTGACCCCTGCTCACGCGCACTGCCTAATTCGTGGCACTGTCATCCAGTTCTGCAAGGGCGAGGTTGAGTTCGAGAACGTTGACGCGCGGCTCACCGAGGTAGCCGAGGTCACGTCCCTGAATTCTAGACTCGACAAGCGAACGAATGGATGCCTCGTCGACGCCCCGCGCCTCTGCGACCCGCGCGACCTGAATGAGCGCATACTCCGGGCTGATGTGGGGGTCGAGACCCGAGGCAGACGCCGTGAGCGCGTCGGCCGGTACCTCAGATTCGGCGATGCCTTCGAGCTCGGCTACGGCCGCCTTGCGGTCTTCGATCGCCGTGATGAGGTCGGCGTTCTCGGGGCCATAGTTTGACCCGCTCGACGCGCCGCCGTCGTAGCCCGCGCCCGCGGCCGAGGGCCGTGACTGGAACCACTCGGGCAGGGCTACTCCATCGTCGTCGGTGAACGACTGGCCGATGAGACTCGAGCCGATCACCTCACCATCGGAGCGCAGCAGGCTGCCGTTCGATTGTGCGGGCAGAGCGAGCTGGCCGACGGCCGTGATCGCGAGGGGGTACGCGAGGCCGAGAACCACGGTGAGTACGAGGAGCGCGCGAAGCGCGGTCCAGAGTGAACGGATGGTCATTGTGTTCTCCTAGAACCCGGGCAGGAGGCTCACGACGAGGTCGATGAGCTTGATGCCGATGAATGGTGCGATGAGGCCGCCGAGCCCGTAGATGAGCAGGTTGCGGCTGAGGAGTGCACTCGCGCTGACGGCGCGATATTTGACTCCGCGAAGGGCGAGTGGAATCAGAAAGACGATAACGAGCGCGTTGAAGATCACAGCGGAAAGGATCGCTGACGCGGGCGACGAGAGTCCCATGATGTTGAGAACTGCAAGCCCCGGAAAGACTCCGGCGAACATCGCGGGAATGATCGCGAAGTACTTTGCAACGTCATTGGCAACCGAGAACGTTGTGAGCGAACCGCGGGTGATGAGCAGTTGCTTTCCGATGCGCACGATGTCGATGAGCTTTGTCGGGTTCGAGTCGAGGTCGACCATGTTGCCGGCCTCTTTTGCCGCACTCGTTCCCGTGTTCATCGCCACTCCGACATCTGCCTGCGCGAGCGCAGGAGCGTCGTTGGTTCCGTCGCCCGTCATCGCAACGAGGTTGCCACCAAGCTGCTCGCGGCGAATGAGCGCGAGCTTGTCTTCTGGCGTTGCCTCGGCGAGAAAGTCGTCGACGCCGGCCTCGGCCGCGATGGCTTTCGCGGTGAGCGGGTTGTCACCGGTGATCATCACCGTGCGGATTCCCATGAGGCGCATTTCGGCGAACCGCTCCCGCAGTCCCTCCTTTACAACGTCTTTGAGATGGATGACGCCGAGCACACGCACATCGCCGGTGGCATCCTTGCGGGCCACAACCAGGGGTGTGCCGCCCGACTCGGAGATGCGCTCGACAGCTGCATCCAGCTCGGAGGACGTCGACTGCGCCCACTCCTCGACCATCGACGCGGCACCCTTGCGAACCTCGGCGCCGCCGGGCAGGTCGAGGCCACTCATGCGCGTCTGTGCTGTGAAGGGCACAATGACCGCACCCTCGGGCAGCTCGACCGGCCCGCCCGCGAGCTCGACAACCGATGAGCCCTCGGGCGTCGGGTCGGCGAGAGACGCGAGGCGCGCGACATCCACCAGCTCTGCGTGTGTTGCTCCGCCGACGGGCACAAACTCGCTCGCGCGGCGGTTGCCGTAGGTGATGGTTCCCGTCTTGTCGAGCAACAGTGTTGTGACGTCTCCGGCGGCTTCGACGGCGCGACCCGACATCGCGAGAACGTTGTGCTGCACGAGGCGATCCATACCCGCGATTCCGATCGACGAGAGCAGGCCGCCGATCGTTGTCGGAATGAGGCACACGAGCAGGGCGATGAGCACCGGGATGCTCGTGGGCTCACCGGCATACGACGAGAGCGGGTTGAGCGTGACGACGACGATGAGAAAAACGATCGAGAGCGTCGCGAGCAGAATGCTCAGGGCAATCTCGTTCGGGGTCTTCTGTCGTGACGCACCCTCGACGAGGCGAATCATTCGATCGACGAAGGTCTCGCCCGGCTTTGACATGATCCGCACGACGATGCGGTCGCTGAGAACTCGTGTGCCGCCCGTGACGGCGCTGCGGTCGCCGCCGTGCTCGCGCACGACGGGCGCCGATTCGCCAGTGATTGCCGACTCGTCGACGCTCGCTATGCCCCAGACGATGTCGCCGTCACCGGGGATGAGCTCCCCGGCGGTGACGACGACGATGTCTCCGAGACGCAGATCAGACGACGCGATCTCGTCGGACCTCGCTCCCGTCGCGTCAGTTCCCTCGGCGTAGTCGTTGACGCGGTGGGCGATTGTCGATGTGCGGGTTTCGCGCAGTGATGCCGCCTGGGCCTTACCGCGGCCCTCGGCCACCGACTCGGCGAGGTTCGCGAAGATCACGGTGATCCAGAGCCAGACCGCGACACCGATCGTAAAGCTCGGCGCAAGGGCGCTTCCGCCCGATTCGGCGCGCCCGATGAACGGCTCGGCGATCGCGATGATCGTAGTGAGAACGGCACCGATCTCGACGATGAACATCACCGGGTTGTGCCACATCGAGCGCGGGTCGAGCTTGCGAAGCGCGCCAGGAAGCGCTGCAACGAGTTGGTGAACCGAGAACGCGCTCGGAGACTTCGGTGCGACAGCCGGGGTCGTTGTGACAGGCGGTGTCGGTGTGAGAGTGGACATGGTTACTGCAGCCCTTCCGCCAGGGGACCCAGCGCGAGTACGGGGAAATACGTGAGTGCCGAAACAATGACGACCGTGCCGATAAGCAGGCCGACGAACTGTGGGCGGTGGGTGGGAAGAGTGCCAGCGGTTGCCGGAACCTTCTCGTGCGAGGCGAGTGATCCCGCGAGAGCGAGCACAAAAACAATCGGCAGAAAGCGCCCGAGGAACATTGCAACGCCAAGCGCCGTGTTGAACCAGGGGGTGTTCGCCGTGAGCCCGGCGAAGGCCGAACCGTTGTTATTTGCAGCGCTCGTAAAGGCGTAGAGCACCTCGCCGAAGCCGTGGAGCCCCGGATTCCAGATGGATGTCGCTTCGACATCTCCTCGCACCGCGGGGATCGCGAAGCTCAGCGCCGTTCCCGCGAGAACGAGCGTCGGCGTTGTGAGCACGTACAGGCTCGCGAGGGTTATCTCACGGCTGCCGAGCTTCTTGCCGAACAGTTCAGGCGTGCGACCGACCATAAGGCCAGCGAGGAACACGGCAATGATCGCGACGATGAGCATGCCGTAGAGCCCAGCCCCGACGCCACCCGGCGCTACTTCACCGAGCATCATGTTGACGAGCGCCATGCCACCGCCGAACGACGTGAAGCTGTCGTGCATCGAGTTGACTGCACCGGTCGAGGTGATTGTGCTCGTTGTGCCGAAGATCGTGGATCCGACGATGCCGAAGCGAATCTCCTTGCCCTCCATCGCGGCGCCAGCGAGCTCGGGGGCAGTTCCGCGGCCAGCGAGCTCGGCCCAGGTCATAAGCGAAACGGAGGCGATGTAGAGCACGCTCATCGCGCCAGCGATCGCGAGTCCCTGCTTTTTGTCGCCGAGCATTGTGCCGAGCGTGCGAGGCATCGCGAACGGAATCGCGAGCATCATGATCACCTGGAACATGTTCGACAACGGGTTCGGGTTCTCAAACGGGTGCGCCGAGTTCGCGTTGAAGAAGCCGCCACCGTTGGTGCCGAGCATCTTTATCGCTTCCTGGCTCGCGACCGGTCCACCGGGAACCACCTGGGTGCCGCCCGTGATGGTCGCGACCTCCTGGAAGCCGGCGAAGTTCTGAACGACGCCCGTTGCTATAAGCAGAAGCGCGGCGACCGCCGAGAACGGCAGGAGAATGCGCAGGGTCGCGCGGGTCAGGTCTACCCAGAAGTTGCCGATCGTTCCGCTGAGTCGATACGAGAAGCCGCGGATGAGCGCGACAGCGACGGCGATGCCCACGGCGGCCGACACAAAGTTCTGCACCGCGAGCCCAACGAGCTGCACCGTGTAACCGAGGGTGAGCTCGGGCGAGTACGACTGCCAGTTGGTGTTCGTTACAAACGAGATCGCGGTGTTGAACGAGAGGTGCTCGCTCGGTGCCTCGAGCCCGAGCGAAAACGGCAGAGCCGCCTGCGTTCGCTGCAGAGCGTAGACGAGCAGGATTCCCAGAACCGAGAACGACAGGATCGAGCGCAGGTAGGCACCCCAGCTCTGTTCGGCCTTCGAGTTGACGCCGATGAGGCGGTAGAAGCCGCGCTCAACACGCAGATCCTTCGGGCTGGTAAACACGTGAGCCATGAAGTCGCCGAGTGGGCGGTACAGAATCGCGACAATTGCCGCGATTGTCGCCACCTGGGCGATAAACAGCCAGACCGTTGCATCCATCAGAATGCCTCTGGCTTCACGAGCGCGACAACGAGGTAGCCGATGGCTCCGACGGCGAGCACGGCAGCGATGATCTCAAAGACGATCACAGGCGTTCCACCGCCCGACCGGCGAAGGCAACGAGCGCGGTGAGCGCCAGTATGCCGAGAACAAAAACAACGTCGAGCACGAGAATCTCCATCCAGAACGGATGTCGCGCATGATGGCGCGGCAACGACCCTCACTGGGCCGCGTGAAGATTCAACGCTTAGCGACCTCGCGTTTTGGCGTTCCTAACGAACCCCTAACGCTGCCGACGCAATTCCTAACGCCGCCGTCTTCTGGCGCTTCCGTCGAAAACTGCTCTTCATTCGCGATCGAAGAGCAGTTTTCGACGATCAGGAGTCTTTTGCCTTCTTTTTGGCGGTCTTTGGCTCGATTACTACAGCGTTGCCGTCGGCAGCGAGCGCCGCCGCCCCGAGGATTCCGGCGTTGTTGCGCAGTTTCGCGGGAACGATGGGCGCGCGCAGGTCGAGCAGCGGCAGAAACTCGTCGTGGTGCTTTGACACACCGCCGCCGACGATGAACAGGTCGGGCGTGAACAGCATCTCGAGCATGGCGTAATACTTCTGCAGACGCTCGGACCACTTCGCGTAGCTGAGGTCGTGGCGTTCTTTCGCTGAGAACGCGGCCTGCCGCTCGGCGTCCTTGCCGCCCATTTCGAGGTGGCCGAGCTCGGAGTTCGGCACGAGCACGCCGTTGTAGATCATCGCGGAGCCAATGCCGGTGCCGAGGGTTGTGAGAATCACGAGCCCCTTGACGTCTTTTGCAGCGCCGAATCGCTGCTCCGCAACGCCCGCTGCATCAGCATCGTTGACAAAATGGATGTCGCGCCCGAGCCCTTTTTCAAACAGCTTCTCCGCGTCGAGGCCGATCCATTTCTTGCTGACATTGGCGGCCGACATGGTGCGGCCGTTGCTCACCACGGCCGGAAAGCAGACGCCGACCGGAATGCCGTCTTCGACGCCGAGCTTCTCTGCAAGGTCAACGACCGTAGCGAGAATCGCGTCGGGCTCGCCGCCCTCGGGGGTCGAAAGTTTGATGCGGTCGGTGATGAGCTCGCCGGTCACAGTATTGACGAGGGCACCTTTAATGCCCGTGCCACCGATGTCGATGCCGAGTGCGGTTGTCATTCGAGTTCCTTAGAGCTGAGAAATCAGGAGAGGGTGAGAACGTCGACACCGCGTTCGGTGACAACCATTGTGTGTTCAAACTGGGCTGTCCAGCTCTTGTCGCGGGTGGTGACCGTCCAGTCGTCGTCCCACTGGTCCCAGGCGATCGTGCCGGGGTGCTCGGGCGTGCCCAGCGTGAGCATGGGCTCGATGGTGAAGACCATGCCTTCTTCGATCAGGGCGTCAAACCGCGGAGCCGAGTCGTAGTGGGGAATGATGAGCCCGGAGTGAAAAGCCTCACCGACGCCGTGACCGGTGAAGTCGCGAACGACGCCGTAGCCGAAACGCTTTGCGTACGACTCGATAGCACGCCCGATGACGTTGAGCTGGCGGCCCGGCGCCACGGACTTCATGCCGCGAGCGAGGGCCTCCTTCGTGCCGTCGACGAGCGCCGCAACCTCGGGGCGCACCTCGCCGACGAAAAACGTGCGGTTGAGATCGCCGTGCACGCCGTTCTTGAACGCCGTGATGTCGATGTTGATGATGTCGCCGTCTTCGAGCACCGTGTCATCGGGGATCCCGTGGCAGATGACCTCGTTGACGCTCGTGCAAATCGACTTCGGATACCCCCGGTAGCCGAGCGTCGACGGGTAGGCACCGTGCGCGATGAGAAATTCGTGGGCGACCTGATCGAGTTCTTCAGTCGTAACACCGGGTTGGATGGCGCGGCCGACAGCATCGATCGCCTGCGACGCGATGCGTCCCGATTCCCTGATCTGTTCGACGCGCTCGGGTGAGTAGACATCGGAGCCCGTGAACTCGCGCGGTCCCTTTTTGCCTACATACTCAGGCCGCTCGATATCGGCGGGAACTGAACGGAGGGGACTAACCCGACCGGGAACGAGGTGGCCGAGTGCATTGCGAGGCATGGGTCAAGCCTATCGGGGTTGACAGGCAACCAAAAGGTTGCCAATAATGGCGAGTGGACATCGTATTCAAGGCTCTCGGAGACGCTGTGCGGCTCGCGATTGTTGACGAACTCGTTGCCCGTGATGGCCAGACGCTGTTCGAGCTCGTTGTGCGACTCATCGAGTTGCACGGCTTTGCGCTGAGCAGGCAAGCGGTGTCGAAGCACCTGGCCATCTTGCAGAATGCCGGAATCGTGACGGTCGACCGTGTCGGCCGAACGAGCGTGCACCGATTGAACGGGGCGGCACTGGTATCCGTACGTGACTGGGTCAACGAGAGGGAATCATGATCATCACCACAGCGAGCGTCTTCGTCGACGATCAGGCGAAGGCTCTCGAGTTCTATACCAACAAGCTCGGGTTTATCGTCAAGACTGATATCCCGACGGGCGAGCATCGCTGGCTCACCGTAGTGTCGCCGCAGTTTGCCGACGGCGTCGAGCTTCTGCTTGAGCCTGCCGACCACCCCGCGGTCGGGCCATTTCGGTCCGCTCTTGTTGCCGATGGAATCCCGTACACGAGCTTCGGCGTCGCCGACGCTCAGGCGGAGTTCGAGCGGCTGTCGGCTCTGGGAGTGCGTTTTACGATGGAGCCGATGGACGCCGGCCCGGTCACGGTCGCGATTCTCGACGACACCTGTGGAAACCTGATTCAGATCGCTTCAATCAACTGATTCTGCTGGCCGGCGGGCGTACTATCGGCGCATGACTCAGTGGTGGTACAACAACAAGACCGGTGAAGTCGAGGAGGGCGCTCAGTCGCTCGGCTCGGATCGCGATGGCCCGTTCGACTCGCGTGAAGCTGCGGCGCGTGCCCCCGAGATCATCGCGGAGCGAGCGCGCAAATGGGCTGAAGAAGAGGCAGCGCGCGACTCCTGACGGAGTAGCGCGGCACCCGACGTGCTCTCGTCAGGCTCGTCCGCAAGCGCCCTGTTCGTTGGCCCGCTCGGTCGTGCTTACCTCGTCTTAACGTTCGTGAGTTTCGCCCTCATGGTGGTGCTTGTCACCGCGTTCGCGTTGGCGGTCGGCCTTGAGTCCGAAGGCTGGATCGGCGCGACTCAATTCATTCTTGTGCTGTACCTCCTGCTCGCGATCGCGCGTTTTGTGGTGGGCCGCATTGCTGCGCGTCGGCGTAGGAGCGTGCCCTAGCGTGTGCCTATCCCGCCGTTCCGTCTGCGATTGTTGCGATCGGCTCGGCGGGTTGGGTGTCGTAGATCTTGCCGGTGGGCGATGTCCAGCGCAGTATGCCGTTGCCGATGTGTTCGATTTTCCAGTCGGTGAGTGTTTTCAGGCGGTGGTGTTCTTCGCACAGGTGGGCGAGGTTGTCGTGGGCGGTGGTGCCGCCGTTGTGCCATTCCTGGGTGTGGTCGATGTGGCATCGCCGGGCATTTTTCGAGCAGCCCGGAAATCGGCAGGTTCCGTCACGGGTTTGCAACCACCTGCGTAGTTCTTCGGGGATCCGATACCGTTTTCGCCCGACCGATAACACCGCACCGGTGTCGGGGTGGGTGAGCAGCCGGGTTAGGGAGGGGGCGCGGGCGACGAGCCCGCGGGCGGTCTCGAGGTCGATCGGCCCGTATCCCTCAAGGTTCGCCGGCACGTCATCCCTGCCGACCAAAGTCAGCACGGGAACAGTTACGTGCACCCGCGGGCGAACGCTGGCGAGAATCTCGGCCAAATCGGGCGCCGAGAGCGTTGAGTCGATCAGGTCGGCGCCGGTGATGCTCACGAGCACCCCGTCGGGTCCGTGGATCGGGTACACGTTTGACCGGGGCGACGAGGTGCGTCGAAGTGTGCGGGCGGGCACAGCGCCGACCCCGAGCAGCGCTCCAGCGAAGGAGTCGGCCCGCAACTGTGCCACGGTGCGTGCATCGCCGGCGTCGCGGGCGCGCCGAGCGCCGCGGTCGAGTCGGTCGAAAATCGCGTGCGCCGTCGCCGCTGGGAGCAGTGCCGTGAGCAGTGCCATGCCGTCTTTCGCGGGTTCCACCTCAATGCAGCGTGTGTCGACCGCGGCCTCGTGCCGCAGCTCGATCGTTTCGGGGTGCATCCGCTCGCGCACGATGCGTGCCTTGCGGTGTGACTGTGCCGCCGTGTGTGTCTCGGCAAACGGCAGCACCCGCGATTCGAATTCCGCAAGTGCCGCGTCGGGGAGGGTGTAGCACTGCTCAACCAGCAGGTGCGCGTGGCGCCAACTGATGCGACCCGCGGCAAGCGAATCAAGGGTCGCGGGAAGCGACGCCACCAGCGCGACACTCGTCGCGATCAGGGTCTCCGCGGTGCGCTCCGGGATCCGCAGCGCGCACGCCACCTCCGACACAAGAACGCGCTGCGCGGCCTGCAGCAGGCTCCACCCGTGTGGGCCACCGGCCGCGGCTGGTGTCGGTGCGTTCAGCGACAGTTCGTGTGCTGCAGCGATCGCCCGCGCCTTGCGCGCGGCGGCCGCCGCTTCATCCCGCGCCGCCGCCGCAGCAGCATCAACGAGAGCACCAAGAGCCTCATTGTGTGCCGCCTGAGCGGTGGGGATGGGGGTTTTCATGCCCCCAGATAACACCCCGCCACCGACATTCCGAGCGCGGCAGGCACGTCCTGTGGAGAACTATAAAAGTGCAGGTCAGGGGAGGAGTGAGACCCGCGACGAGAGCGACGAGCTACGCGTCGTACTCGTGCTCCGGCGCCGGAAAAACGCCCGACGAGACTTCTTCGCGGTACGTGGTCGCCGCGGCGAGCAGCACTCCGCGAAGATCCGCGTACTGCTTGACGAACTTGGGGATGCGCCCCGTGGTGAGCCCCGCCCAGTCGGTCCAGACGAGAAGTTGGCCATCGGTATCCGGCCCGGCTCCGACGCTGATCGTGGGGATCGTGAGCTCGCGCGTGATCTGGGCAGCGACCGCCGACGGCACCATCTCGAGCACGACGGCGAACGCCCCGGCTTCTTCGATAGCGTGCGCGTCGGCGATGAGAGCCTCCGCTCCCTCGCCGCGACCCTGGATAACGTGACCGCCGAGCCCGTGCTCGCTCTGCGGGGTGAATCCAATGTGCGCCATAACCGGAATGCCCGCCGAAACAATGCGCCGAATCTGCTCGGCACTGCGTACGCCGCCCTCGAGCTTGACGGCGTGAGCGCCGGTCTCCTTCATAAACCTGAAGGCGGTGTGCAGCGCCTCGTCGGCACTCGTCTCATACGATCCGAAGGGCATATCGGCGACGACAAGTGCCCGCTTGACCGAGTGGGCGACGGCACGCGTGAGCGGGATGAGCTCGTCAACCGTCACGGGAAGCGTTGTGTCGTAACCGAACACCGTGTTGCCAGCCGAGTCGCCGACGAGCAGAAAGTCGATCCCGGCCTCGTCGAAGATCGAGGCGGTGAGCTGGTCGTAGCTCGTCAGTCCGGTGATCTTGATTCCATTGGCTTTCGCGTTCTGAAAGTGGCGGGTACGGACTCTTTTGATTGGCTCGGCCATGGGTCGAGTCTAGAACTCCGCCCGATAGCGTTGTCGTACCTATGAACCAAGGATTGGCCGAATGTTTTCACCAACAGTGACAAAGCATTGGTATGTGGATGTCGCGCACGCGCCGATGAGCGGCGAGACCGACACGGCAATTATCGATCCCACTCTGGGCAACGCGCCATCCATCGCTCTCGCTCGAAGGGCCGGGCTCGAACTTCTTGGCGACTGGCAGGTCATCATCGCGAACTAGGTGGCGAGAGCTACCCAGGCGACGAATGCGGCAACGGACACGGCGACGGCCGCCAGAAAGATGTACCCGATGAGAAGTCGCTGCGGCCGCTTGAACAACGACAACACGAGACCGACGGGCCACAGCAGCACAAGCGCGAAGAGAAACGCTCCGCTCGGCACGGTAAACGACCCGCCAATGCCATAGAACGCGAGAGCAACAGGGATGACGACCACGAGCGGTACGAGTGCGATGCCGTAGCCGACGTACAGCAGAACAACAGCGACGCGGGTTCGTGGGGTCATGCCGAGAGCTTAGATTGCCAGTAACCTTAGACAACTCAAGAACCACAGACAGAGGAGCTCATGGACAAGCAGCGCGACTTCGTTCTTCGCACCATTGAAGAACGAGGCATCAAGTTCATCCGCCTCTGGTTCACCGACGTTGTTGGCACTCTCAAGTCGGTGGCCATCGCCCCGGCCGAGGTCGAGGGAGCATTCTCTGAGGGCCTCGGTTTCGACGGCTCAGCGATCGAGGGCTTCACTCGCGCGTACGAGGCAGACATGCTCGCGCACCCCGACCCCACTACGTTCCAGATCCTCCCGTGGCGCGGTGAGATCGACCCGACCGCGCGTATGTTCTGCGACATCACAACGCCCGACGGCCAGCCCGCCGTGAGCGACCCGCGCAACGCGCTCAAGCGCACCCTCGCGAAGGCGGCCGACCGCGGCTTTACGTTCTACACGCACCCCGAGATCGAGTTCTACCTTCTCAAGTCGAGCAAGTTCGGCAAAAAGGGCCCAGAGCCGGTCGACTCTGCCGGATTCTTCGACAACGTTCCCGGTGGCACGGCTCACGACTTCCGTCGCCGCAGCGTTCGTATGCTCGAAGACCTCGGCATTTCGGTGGAATTCAGCCACCACGAGGCCGGCCCCGGCCAGAACGAGATCGACCTGCGCTACGCAGACGCTCTCACAACGGCCGACAACATCATGACCTTCCGCACGGTTATCAAAGAGGTCGCGATCGAGCAGGGCGTCTACGCGACGTTTATGCCGAAGCCGCTCTCCGGTCACCCCGGATCGGGAATGCACACGCACATGTCGCTCTTCGAGGGCGACACGAATGCGTTCTACGAGCCCGGCGGTCACTACCAGCTCTCGAAGATCGGCCGCCAGTTTGTCGCCGGTCTTCTCAAGCACGCACCCGAGATCACGGCGGTGACCAACCAGTTTGTGAACTCGTACAAGCGGCTCTGGGGCGGCGACGAGGCTCCGAGCTTTGTCACCTGGGGCCACAACAACCGTTCGGCGCTCGTGCGCGTTCCGCTCTACAAGCCCAACAAGGGCCAGAGCGCTCGCGTCGAGTACCGCGCGATGGACTCCGCCGCAAACCCGTACCTCGCGTTCTCTCTGCTTCTCGCTGCCGGTCTCAAGGGCATCGAAGAGGAGTACGAGCTGCCGCCCGAGGCCGAAGACAACGTCTGGGAGCTCAGCGATGCCGAGCGCCGCGCACTGGGCTACAACCAGTTGCCCGCGAGCCTCGACCACGCGGTCTCACTGATGGAAGACTCCGAGCTCGTCGCCGAGACCCTCGGTGAGCAGGTCTTCAACTACGTGCTGCTGAACAAGCGTCGCGAGTGGAAGGAATACCGCGCGCAGGTCACCCCGTACGAGCTGGAGAGCAACCTCGAGATCCTCTGATCTCGCGTAGCGCCACATGCCTCGCAACACAACGACCCTCAGTGACCTCGCCCGCCTCGGTTTCGCCGAGTTGGGCGAGGCGAGTGAGCGGCTCGAGGCTGTCGACGCGACGCTCGTTCCGCACTTTGCGCACGCCGCCGACCCCGACCAGGCGCTGACGCTTCTCGGCCGGCTCCGTGAGCATGCGCCCGACCAGCTGAACACACTGCTGGCGGATGACGCGGCGGCGGGCCGTCTCATTCAGCTTCTTGGGGCATCCCTCGGACTTGGCGAGTTTTTCGTTCGGCGCCCTGCCGAGCTCAACGCGCTCGCGACGTCTCTGACCTACCCGTTGCCGGCCGACGAGTACACCGCCGACCTACTTGAGGTCGTGCAGGGTCTCGACGGTGACGCTGCCGCGCTCGCCCTGCGTGTGCGCTACCGCTGGCATCTCGCACGACTCGCCTCGTGGGATCTGACGAACCCCGACCCCCTCGCCGCGATGAGTGTTGTCGCCGAAGCGCTGAGCGACCTCGCCGGAGCAGCCCTCGACGCCGCGATCGATGTTGCGCGTCGTTCGGTGAGATTTCCGGCGATGGATGTCGCGGCGACCCGCTTCGCTGTCATCGGCATGGGCAAGGCCGGGGCGCGCGAACTCAACTACGTGAGCGACGTCGACGTGATCTTCGTCGCCGAGGCTGGCGAGGGCATCGAGAACGATCGCGCCGTTGAGATCGCCACCCGCATCGCGATGATGGCGACCCGGTGTATTCAGGAGGTGAGCTTCGAGCCCGAACTGTGGGAGGTCGACGCCAACCTTCGGCCAGAGGGCAAGGATGGCGCTCTCGTGCGCACTCTCGAGTCGCACCTCGCCTATTACGATCGCTGGGCAAAGAGCTGGGAGTTTCAGGCACTGCTCAAGGCGCGACCGCTTGCCGGTGACCGCGAACTGGGCGAGCGCTACGTCAACGCCGTTGCCCCCAAGGTGTGGTCAAGTGCCTCGCGCGATAACTTCGTCGAGTCGGTGCAGCGTATGCGCGAGCGCGTCACCGACAACATTCCGGCAGCCGAGCTCGACGTGCAGCTCAAGCTCGGTCCGGGTGGGCTGCGCGACGTCGAGTTCACGATTCAGCTTCTGCAGCTCGTACACGGTCAGGCCGACGATGCAGTGCGTCAGCGCGCGACCCTTCCCGCGCTCATCGCTCTCGCCGACCAGGGGTACATCGGCCGCGTCGAGGCTGCCGAGTTCTCGAGCGACTACCGTTTTCTGCGCGTACTCGAGCACCGCCTGCAGCTTTCCCGACTGCGCCGAACGCACCTGATGCCGACCGAGCATGACGACCTGCGCGTTCTCGCGCGCGCGAGCGGACTTGCCACGAGCGCCGACGACCTCACCGATAAGTGGAAGCGCACAAAGCAGGCAGTTCGCCGACTTCATGAGCGACTCTTCTACCGCCCGCTGCTCTCGGCCGTCGCTGCTCTTCCCGAAGACGGTTTTGTGCTCACGAGCGAGCAGGCCGTTGCGCGTCTTGCGGCAATCGGATTTACTGACCCCGCTGGCGCACTGAGACACATCGCCGCTCTCACGGGTGGCGTCTCGCGCCGCGCGACAATTCAACGCAACCTGCTGCCGGTCATGCTGGGCTGGTTCGCAGAGGGAGCCGACCCCGACCACGGCCTTCTCGCCTTCCGGCGCTTGAGTGAAGACCTGGGGGAGTCGTACTGGTTTTTGCGCATGCTCCGCGACTCGTCGGGCGCCGCTCAGCGCCTCACGCACGTTCTCTCCGGCTCACGGTTTGTCGGCGACCTGTTTGAACGTATTCCCGAGGCAGCGGCCTGGCTCGAAAACGAAGACGAGCTACGCCCGCGCCCGCTCGAGGTTCTCATCGAAGAATCGCGCGCAACTGTCGCGCGACACCGTGATGATCAGGAGGCCGCGAGCCTGGCCCTGCGCACGGCGCGACGCCGCGAGATTCTCAGAATGGCTCTCGCCGCGATAGTCGGAACCATCACGGTAGAAGAGCTTGGTCACGCGCTGAGTGACATCACCGACGCGATTCTGACCGGCGTTCTCGGACTCGTTCACAACTACGGTGACGGCATCGAGTTCGCGGTGATCGCGATGGGGCGCTACGGCGGGCGCGAGCTCGGGTTCGGCTCGGATGCCGATGTTATGTACGTCTATCGCGCGGCAGGGGCGACCGACGACGAGGCGCAACAGCGCGCCCAGGCCATCGTCAAATCGCTCGCGCGCCTGACAGAAGACCTTCGGGTTCCGCTCGAACTCGACATTGGCCTGCGCCCCGAGGGCAAGAACGGCGCGATCGTGCGTTCGCTCGACTCCTATCGCGCCTACTACGCCCGCTGGTCGCTCACCTGGGAGGCCCAGGCACTTCTGCGTGCCCGCGGAGCGGTCGGCGACCCCGGCATGATCGAGGCATTCGAGTCGCTCGCTGACGAGGTGCGCTTTCCCGTTGCGATCTCTGAACAAGCGGTGCGCGAGATCAAGCGCATCAAGGCGCGCGTTGAGAGCGAGAGACTGCCTCAGGCCGCCGACCCGAGCCGACACCTCAAACTCGGTCGCGGATCACTCAGCGACGTCGAGTGGTTCGTTCAGCTGCAGCAGCTGCTGCACGGGGCGGAGGTCGCCGGCCTCAGAACCACCTCGACCCTTGATGCTCTCGCTGCCGCGCGCGATGAGGGGCTCGTGACGGCGGTCGAGGCCCAGAAACTCAAAGACGCCTGGATCTTCGCATCGCGCGCTCGTTCGGCGATGACCCTGTGGAACTCCAAGACCGCAGACGTTCTGCCCACCGATCGCCAGCAGCTTGAGGGAGTAGCGCGGCTTCTCGAATACCCTCCAGGCTCGGCGTCGGCGCTCGATGAGGACTACCTGCGAACCACCCGACTTGCCCGCCAGGTGTTCGAAAAGCGTTTCTACGGAACAGTTCCGCCAACGAGGCCCACATCGGCGTAATCTCGCTGCCATGAAGATCGGCACGGTTCTCAAGCACACCCTCAATCGTGTGACAAAGCGAATAGCGAAGAGCCGCCGCGGACCCTTCGCCCTCGTGCGCCATGTCGGACGCAAGAGCGGCAAACGGTACGAGACTCCGATCATCGTTCAACGCGTCGAGCGAGGGTTTGTCATCGAACTCACCTATGGCCCCAACGTCGACTGGTTCCGCAACATCGTCGCCGCAAACGGCTGCCGAATTCTGTTTCATGGCGTCGAGTACCCGATCGAGGGTCTCGAGCGAATGGATGTCGCGCACGGCATCGCCGCGTTCACTCCGGCCCAGCGGCGCATCCTTCGACTGTTGCACCGCGAGCACTTTGTCATGCTCTTCGATGCGCCCAACACGCCCGGATAGTGTTTCGGGCGCGTAACACTTAAAGTTTTTTTGGCCAATATTTGGGCCGTGCATAGACCGGTTTGTCTTGTACCCCTTTTGTGCTGAACCGGCCCGAGAATTTGTACCCTTTCTGAGAAAAGCCTGACCGGATAGCGCCTCCTCTTTCACCGACAAGTGTCGGACAAGCCTGTGCTGACCTGCACTTTTTGGGTGCGAATGTGACCGGTCACACTTCGGTCACCGAAGGCAGACCTAGGGCTGCGCGCGGGGCTCAGATTCGGTCGGCAGAAGTGCCGACATCCATGCCTCGCGGTTGTCGCGGCGGGAGCCATCACGGATTTTCGCTCGCATTTTCTGAGCTTGCGTGTGCCCCGAATAGGTGTCTTTAATCAAGCCACACGAACGACACGTCTTCCTCAGAGTCGCGGAACAACTTCCCAGATAGTCCGCCGCTCAAGAAACGAGGCACCCGTGTTTATCTTCATTTTGCAACTCAGGCACATGATCGAGGGTCACCCCGAGATCTACATGTTCGCCATCTACTCGGGACTCATCTGGGCGCTTTGGATTCTCAAGATGGTGCTCTCGAGCCGCTACCGGCCGTTCACCGGAAAGTTCACCGGCACCACGAGCGTTATCGTTCCGGTGCTCGATGAGCCCGAAGACCTCTTTCGCGACGTGCTTGCACGAATGGTCGAGCAGAAGCCCGGCGAGATCATCGTTGTCATCAACGGCGCGCCGAACCCCGTGCTCGAGCGCATTACCGAAGAGTTCGCGCCGCTCGCCCGCTGGGTGCACACGCCGATCCCCGGCAAGCGCAACGCGGTGATGATCGGCACGCGGCTCTCGACCGGTGACATCACGGTGCTCGTCGACTCCGACACCGTCTGGACCGACGGCACGCTCGCCGAACTCGTGAAGCCGTTCGCCGACGACAGCGTCGGGGGAGTGACGACCCGCCAGCGCATCCTCGAGCCGACCCGCAGCTGGATCACCCGCTGGGCTGACTGGCTCGAGAACTCGCGGGCGCTTTACTCGATGCCCGCGCAGAGTGTGCTCGGCCAGGTCGGCTGCCTTCCCGGCCGCACGATCGCCTTCCGCCGCTCGATCATGATGCGCGTGATGGAGAAGTTTATGACCGAGCGTTTTATGGGTGTTTTTCTCGAGGTGAGCGACGACCGCACGCTCACGAACCTCACCCTTAAAGAGGGCTACCGCACCGTCTACCAGCACACCTCGCTCGTCTACACCGATGCCCCGCTGCAGATCAAGAAGCTCGCCAAGCAGCAGTTGCGCTGGGCTCGCGGAAGCCAGTACAACACGCTGCGTATGCTGCCCTGGATGCTCGGCCACGCGCCGATTCTCGCGATCTTCTTCATCATGGACATCGTTCTGCCCTTCCTTCTCGCTGGCGTCATCGCCGGCTGGGCCTACCGCGCCTTCACCGGGCAGGGATACAACTTCTACGAGGGAATCCTCGGTGAATACGGCCTCGGCAGCGGCGTAATTATGGTGCTCGGTCTTATGGTGCTCTCGTCGGTGCTCAGCATGGCGATTCGCCAGATACGGCACCTCGCTGAGAAGCCGAGTGACTTCTTCCGGCTGCCCATCTTTATCATCGTCTCGACAACGTTCCTGATGCCGATTCGGCTTCTCGGGTTCTTCAGAATGGGGCACGCGAGCGGCTGGGGCACACGCGCCGGTGCCTACGCCGGTGGTGCCGCGAACGACGACGTTGTGAGCGGTCTCGCCGCGGTGCCACAGTTTGATGCGGCGTTGCCGGGAACCCCTCAGCTGCACGAATCCTTCGCCACCGCTCCACACGGCACCGTGCTCGTCGAAACCTCGCCGCGCCGAACCGCGAGTGCCGCTCCTCAGGCGCCCGCACGGCGCCGCCTCAACCCCAAGGCCGCCTGGCCCTACCTGATCGGATTCTCGATCTTCGCCCTGGAGGTGTTCTTCATTGTCAACTTCTAAGCCATCACGATCCTCATCACCCCGCGCCTGGTGGGCGTCAAGCTCACGCAGTGAGCGCGGAACGTTCGCCGGCGCAACCCTCATCGTTCTCACCCTCGCCGTAACGAGCGCGTTCGTCTGGAACTCACCGAATAACCCCGTCAACACCGCGGTGCGAGCCGTGGACGCAGTTGTTGGGCCGACTCGCGAAGACGAGTTGGTGAGCGAAAGGAACGCCCTGCTCAGCCAGGTCGTTGAACTGCAGGGTGAGCTCGACGCGACGGGCGCCGATCTCACCGCATCGGAAGCCGAAAAGAGCGAGATCCAAGCGGCGCTGTGGAAGACCGAGGGCGAGCTCGAAGCACTCAAAGCTTCACGCACACAGTCGCCCGCGCAACCGGCACCGGCCGCGCGTGAAACTGTTGTGACGGCGGGGGCGATCACCGCGCCATCCAAGTCGACTCTTGTCGCACCGAAGTCGCCGTACCTCGGGCTGTACACCGAGCAGGCACCGTTCAACTGGGCGACCTACGACTCGACGGCGAAGAAGATCGGCAGTAGTCCGAACACCGTTGGCTACTTTGGCGGCTGGGACGAGAAGTTCCGCTCGAACGCCGTTACAAGCGCCTGGACGCGCAAGAAACTGCCGATTCTCACCTGGGAGGCGCGCCCGATTGCCGCAGCGAATGACGTTGTGGACGAGCCGGAATACTCGCTGCCGAAGATTCTCGACGGGGACTTCGACGCCTACATCACCAAGTACGCCAAAGACATCAAAAAGACCGGGCTTCCGCTGGGCATTCGCCTCAACCACGAGATGAACGGCACGTGGTACCCGTGGTCGGAGAGCGTCAACGGTAACAACAAGGGCGACTACGTCAAGGTGTGGAAGCACGTTCACGACATCTTCGAGAAAGAGGGCGCGAACAAGTTCGTCATCTGGATCTGGGCGCCCAACATCATCAACAACCTGTCGTCGAGCCAGAAGTCGATCGACCACCTTGCTGGGCTGTATCCCGGTGATAAGTACGTCGACTGGGTGGGACTCTCGGGCTACCTGCGCCCCAACTACAAGCCCGACAACGACTTCAGCTTCGACTACACCTTCAAGCCGAGCCTCGACCAGCTGCGCGAGATCAGCGACAGGCCGATCATCCTCGCCGAGGTTGGTGCGTCTGAGATCGGCGGACACAAGGCGACCTGGATCACGAGCCTGTTCGAGGGGCTCGAGAAACCGGAGAACTCCGACATCGTGGGCTTCTCCTGGTTCTCACTCGCCGTCACCAGCTACGTCGGGGGCGAACGTGCAACAAACGACTGGCGCGTCGACTCACGTGCCGACACCCTCGCCGCATTCAAGGCCGGGCTCGCCCGACCCGGCAGCAAATTCTCACTCACCGCTAACTGACCACGCGAAAGGCACACAATGAAAAAGACACAGGAAACAACACCGCCACGCATCAGCGTCATCGGCACCGGCTACCTCGGCGCGACGCACGCTGCGGCCATGGCCGAGATGGGTTTCGAGGTCATCGGCGTTGACACCGATCCGGCAAAAGCCAAGGCTCTGAGCGAAGGGCGCGTGCCGTTCTTCGAACCAGGGCTCCCTGAGCTCATTCGCAAGCACGTGGCAAGTGGCCGCCTGCGCTTTACGACCGACGTCGCAGAGGCCACGGCGCTGAGCGACGTGCACTTCATCTGCGTCGGAACGCCCCAGCAGCGCGGCAGCAACGCCGCAAACCTCAGTTATGTCGAGGATGCAACGGCCTCCGTTGCACGTTCACTCACGCACGACGGGCTGATCGTCGGAAAGTCGACGGTTCCGGTCGGAACAGCCCAGCGTCTGCGCGGCATCATCGCCGCCGCAGTGCCCTCGGGCATTGACGCAGAACTCATCTGGAACCCCGAGTTTCTGCGCGAGGGTAAGGCAGTCGCCGACACCCTGACGCCCGATCGCATCGTCATCGGGGGAGTCTCGCCTCGCTCCGAGGCCACAATGCGTCAGGTCTATGCGCAGCCGCTCGCGACGGGCACGCCGCTCGTCGTCTGCGACCTGCCGACTGCAGAACTCGTCAAGGTGAGCGCTAACGCTTTTCTTGCGACGAAGATCTCGTTTATCAACGCGATAGCCGAGGTGTGCGAGGCCGCGGGAGCGGACGTGAGCGTGCTCGCCGACGCTCTCGGGCACGACGTGCGCATTGGCAGGCAGTTTCTCAATGCGGGCCTCGGCTTCGGGGGAGGGTGCCTTCCCAAAGATATTCGCGCCCTCATCCACCGCTCCCGTGAGCTCGGCGCCACAAAGGCCGCCGATCTTCTTCAGCAGGTCGACGAAATCAACATGTCTCAGCGCCAAGAGGTCATCGAGAGGGCGCTCGAAGCGTGCGGTGGGTCAGTGCTCAACCGGAGGATCGGCGTTCTCGGCGCGGCCTTCAAGCCTCTGACCGACGACGTGCGCGACTCGCCGGCGCTCAACGTCGCCGCCGCGCTGCATCTGCGCGGCGCTCAGGTCGTCATTTATGACCCCGAGGCCACCGAGACCGCGCAGCGGATGTTCCCGACGCTCACCTACTCCGACTCTGTCGAAGAGGCAGCGACGGGTGCCGACGTGCTTCTTGTGCTCACCGAATGGGACGAGTTCAATGCCATCGACCCCGCGGCGCTGCGCGAACGCGTTGCGGCACCGGTCATCATCGATGCCCGCAATTGCCTCGACGCGACACGCTGGCGCCAAGCCGGCTGGGCGCTCACGGGGCTCGGCAGCAATACAACCGCACCCGTCGTTCGTGTAGCCGCCGCCGATCTGCTGGTGAGCGCAAACTAGCCGAGATGCTCAACTCGGTCTAGCCACCGCTCCCTCGCGCCACTAAAGTGAACACCGTTTACATAACGGCGCGAGGGAGCACGGCATGGCAACAATTCAGATCGATGGCGGAACTCTATACTACGAAACAAGGGGAGAAGGCCCGCTGCTCATCCTCACCGGGTCGCCCATGGGTGCCGGTGGCTTCACCGTCTTGGCCGAAGCGCTCGCGAGCGACTACACGGTCATCACGCACGACCCGCGCGGAATCTCGCAGAGCACCCTCGACGACATCGAACAGGATTCGACGCCCGAGTTGCGCGCCGAAGATCTTGTCGCGCTCCTCGATGCGCTCGACGCAGAGACAGCCGACGTTTTCGGCTCGAGCGGCGGGGCTGTTACGGGGCTTGCACTTGTGACGCGACATCCACACCGGGTACGAACGCTCATCGCCCACGAGCCGCCACTTCTCGAGCTTCTGCCCGATGCGGCCGAGCAGCGTGCAGCAACCCAGGACATCGTTGACACCTACCGTTCCCAGGGTCTCGGCGCGGCGTTTGCGAAGTTTATGGAGAATGCCGGGTTCGAGCCGGGCGACGAAGGCCCACCACCGAGCGCGAACCCCGAGCAGGACGCCGCGGATGGTGCACGGTTTCTCGGGCACGAACTGCGGGGCACAACGACCTATGTTCCCGACGCCGCCGCTCTCAGTGACCGTTCCATAGTCGTCGGCCTCGGCGCAGAATCGGCGAAGCTGCTGACCGCCGACACGTCACGGGCCCTCGCCGCGATGCTCGGTACCGAGACCGTCGAGTTTCCGGGCGATCATGGCGGATGGATGTCGCACACGCAGGAGTTCGCAGCTGTAGTGCGCCGCGAACTCACCACCTATTGAGCCTGTAACGTCGAACCATGACCGACAGCGCTGACAAGAACCCCGACGCCATGAACTTCTGGCAACAGACGCGCTTCTACCTCTTCGAGCCGTGGTGGCGCGGGGTGTGGTTCGTTGGCGCGATCGTCTGGGGTGTTGTGCTCAACGTCTTGTACATCTCCGGCGGCGGGCAGGAAGAACTGCTCGGTGTGTTCTCTGTTGTGCCGATATTCGCGTTTATCATCGAGCAGCAGAACCGCGTGCGAAAGATCCGCCAGGAGAAGCTCAACAGGGAACGTATGAAGTGACCAAGTTCGACATCAAGAAGGAACTCCGCGCGCTGTATTCGCCGCGTGCGGGGGACTGGGCTTTTGTCGAGGTTCCACCCCAGCAGTTTCTTATGGTTGACGGGCACGGCGACCCGAATACCTCGCCGCTCTATCCGGCGGCCGTCGAAGCCCTCTATGGGCTCAGCTACGCGATCAAGTTCGCTTCGAAAGCAGCGGGCCGCGACTATGTCGTCGCGCCCCTCGAAGGACTCTGGGATTCGGATGTCGCTGACGCCTTCGTTCGCAACGACCGAGCTCTCTGGCGCTGGACGATGATGATCGCGCAGCCCGACTGGATAACGCCAGAAGCAGTGCACGCCGCTCGCGCGGCCAAGGGAATTGCGGCTCCGCGACTCGAGTCGCTCAGCGAAGGCCGGTCGCTGCAGATTCTGCACGTCGGACCGTACGCCGATGAGGCGCCGACACTCGCCCGTTTGCACGACGAAGTTATGCTGGCCAACGGTGTGACCTTCAACGGCCGCCATCACGAGGTCTACCTCGGTGACCCGCGCAAGGTCGCGCCCGAGAAGCTGCGCACAGTGCTGCGGCAGCCCGTGCGGGCAGTCTGACGGGGTACGCGATTGATACGCGACGGTGACCGGTTCGAGACCCACTAGTCGCGTAATCCTCAGTAGCCTCACGTTATGAGGCGAATTCTTCTGAGCGCAGCCGTGATCGTCGGCTGCCTCGCGCTCGCGTCGTGCACCGCCCCGATTAGTTACGGAATCAGGCTCAACGCCGATGGCACAGTCGATTATGCGAACTGCCCGAGCGGCATCTATTCGTTTGATGTCGACTACATCGTGGGTAATGACAGCGACTACGCCGAATGGAATCTCATTCCCGACGACGACACCGTCTCGCTATCGAACGAGGTTATTAGGTACGGCGTTGTGCCCGAGGGTTACTCCGGAGTCGCACTTGATCCACCCGCCGACTGGACGTCGGTGGAGGTCGCGGGCTTCCATTACGAACGCAACGAGCTCATCGTTGATGACTGGATCTGGGAAGACTATAACTTCGAATGGATCCCCGGTCAGCCCTGTATGGATGTCGACTGATGCCCATTCTCGGAATCGCAATCGCCCTCGTCGCCGACGTTCTGCTCCCCGCGGCACTCGCCGTGCTGCTCGTGCGGAGTAACTGGCGCCATCGCCGGAGCGTGCGTGGCGAGAAAGTGTTCTGGGCCTGGTTCGGCCCGATCCTGGGGTTCTTCGCGATCTGCGTCTTCGCCGCACTTTCGCGCATCTGTTGGTACGACGGACTGGGCGTGGTCACCGGCACAATCTTCGCGGCGCCCGGCAGTGTTATCCCGGCGCTGTTCAACTCCAACGTCATCCACTTTTTCTTCACAACGAGCGAGTGGGCCGACTACGGCTACTTCATCGTGACGACCATCTACTCGGTAGGCCTCATCTTCTGGTTCGCGCTCACGCCGCTCTCGATCAGGCGCATGTCGCGGCGGCGCGTGCCCGTGCCGCCGCCGGTGCCCGTGCAGGCGCCACCCCACGCATCGCCCACGGCGTGAGCCGCGACATCCACCCCGCCTGCCCGTCCTCAGCTCCACAACTCACGGTTTTCGGACAAACTAACGCGCCGATGTCCGTGAGTTTGTCCGAAATCCGTTAGACGGCGGCCGGTGCGCGAGAGGCCGGTGCGCGAGAGGCCGTAACGCAAACGGCCCGCACCTTCCGAAGAAGATGCGGGCCGCCCGACAACTAAGAGTTAGACGCTGAAGTACAGCTCGTACTCGAAGGGGTGCGGACGCTGCGAGGCCGGGATGATCTCGTTCTGGCGCTTGTAGGCAATCCAGGTCTGGATCAGGTCGGTCGTGAAGACGCCACCCGCGGTGAGGAACTCGTGGTCGTTCTCGAGGGCAACGAGTGCCTCACCGAGCGACGCGGGAACCTGCGGGATGTTCTTCGCTTCCTCGGGCGGGAGCTCGTAGAGGTCCTTGTCGACGGGCTCGTGCGGCTCGATCTTGTTCTTGATTCCGTCGAGGCCAGCCATGAGCTGCGCGGCGAAAGCGAGGTACGGGTTGCCCGAAGCGTCGGGCGCGCGGAACTCGATGCGCTTTGCCTTGGGGTTGGTGCCCGTGATCGGGATGCGGATCGAGGCCGAGCGGTTACCGGCCGAGTAGACCAGGTTGACGGGAGCTTCGAAGCCGGGAACGAGACGACGGTACGAGTTGAGCGTCGGGTTCGTGAACGCGAGAACGGCGGGAGCGTGCTTGAGCAGGCCACCGATGTACCAGCGTGCGATGTCGGAGAGCCCGCCGTAGCCGGTCTCGTCGTAGAAGAGCGGCTCTGAGCCGTTCCAGAGCGACTGGTGGGTGTGCATTCCCGAACCGTTGTCGCCGAAGAGGGGCTTCGGCATAAACGTTGCGGTCTTGCCCCACTCGAGTGCCGTGTTCTTGACGATGTACTTGAACTTCAGGATGTCGTCTGCCGCGTGCACCATGGTGTCGAAGCGGTAGTTGATCTCAGCCTGTCCACCCGTACCAACTTCGTGGTGAGCGCGCTCGAGGATGAGGCCGGCGTCGATCAGCTTGAGGCTGATGTCGTCGCGAAGGTCGGCCTGCTTGTCGACGGGGCTAACGGGGAAGTAGCCACCCTTGTAGGGCGTCTTGTTGGCGAGGTTTCCGCCAACTTCTTCGCGACCCGAGTTCCAGGCGCCCTCTTCGGAGTCAACCGAGTAGAAGCTCTTGTTCTGGCTGACTTCGTAGCGAACGTCGTCGAAGATGTAGAACTCGGCCTCGGGGGCGAAGTATGCGGTGTCGGCAATGCCGGTCGAGGCGAGGTACTTCTCTGCCTTCTTTGCAACCTGGCGCGGGTCGCGGTGGTAGATCTCACCGTTGCGCGGGTTGTAGATGTCGAAAACCATGATGAGCGTGCGCTCGGTACGGAAGGGGTCAACGTACGCGGTTGTCACGTCAGGGATAAGCTGCATGTCCGACTCGTGGATCGACGCGAAACCGCGGATCGACGAACCGTCGAAGAGCTGTCCGACGGAGAAGAACTCTTCGTCGACAGTGGAGGCGGGAATGTTGAAGTGCTGCTGAACACCGGGAAGATCGGTGAAGCGAATATCAAGGAACTTGACGTCAGTGTCCTTGATGAACTTGAGCACCTCTGAAGAATCACTGAACATGTGAAGAACTCCAATATGAGCTTGGTACGGGGCGACTGCAGGTGCAGCCTCTCCCGAGGGTAGGCGCAAGGGGTTTCGCCACAGTGACACAAATGTTTCGGGGATGTTACGGACTTGTGCCGGGCTACACTCAATCCCATGAGCTCGCCCGTTTCCAGCCCGAAGAAATGGCCGGGCGAAGACCTCGGTCTTCCCCGCACAGGACCACGATCGGTTGCCCGTTTGGGCCGCAGACTCGCCGCGATCGCGATCGATTGGGCAGTTGCATCCATCATCGCGTATTCGATTTTTGGTGAGGATGCCCGGCTCGAGATCCCGCTGATTTTCGCCGCCCTGCAGATCATTTTTATTGCAACGCTCAGCGGCAGTCTCGGGCACCTGCTGCTCGGGCTGCGGGTAGTGCCGCTCGTTCCACGCTGGATCGGCGTGTGGCGGCCCGCGGTTCGCTCGATTCTTCTTGTGCTCGTGATTCCGGCCGTCATCTGGGACGCCGACCAGCGCGGCCTGCACGACACCGTCGCGGGAACCGTGCTCGTTCGCCGCTAGATCGTCGGCTTGTTCCAGACGAGCGTGTAGCGCCAGTAGAGACGACGCCGAAAAACAGAACCGGGCAGGATGTCGCGGCTCACGTCGCGCACGCGCGACCACGTGTCGCGTGGGTCTTCCATGGGTGCGCCGTGGTCGTACCAGCCGCGCAGTGATCGCGCGACCCGCACGATCGGAGCGGTCGCCGCGCTGACGAGGTAGTCGCGGAACGTGCTGTCGACGGCGAGGCCCACGACGACGAGTGTGCCGCCGGGTGCGGTGAGCTCTGCCAGCCGAACCAGCGCAGTCTCGAGCGGGAGATGGTGGATCGTGGCACTGATCGTCACAACGTCGAAGGGTGCGCCCGGGGGAGTCGTGGCCAGCAGATCGCCCTGCTGAAACGCCACGCCCGGTACTTCGCCGTATGTCGCGGCCGCGACATCCACCTGGCGCTGGTCGAGATCGAGCCCGATGACACTCGGAACGACTCCGGCGAGCTGGGCTGCGAGCATACCGTCGCCGGGTCCGACGTCGAGGGCGTTACGCCGTGGCTTCTCGCTCACGACCCCCAGAATGAAGGGGAAGTAGGCGATGTTGTGGTTCCACGGCGCGCGTGCCACGGGTGGTTAGCGCGGTCGGCTCGAGCGAACCTTGAACGGGTCGACGCCCTTGGGAATCGGCAGGCCGTTTTTGCCGAGCGAGTTGAGGCGGTTGTTTACCGCGTGAACCTCGGGCTTGCGCAGCGCCGACTTGAAGCCCGCGAGCTTTGCGGGGATCTTGTGCAGCGGTGTCGAGTCGGCGTCTGGGCCAACGTAGATGTAGCTGATCGGCACGTTGGGAACGATGCGCGCTACCGACTTTTTCTCGTCGTCGAGCATGCGCTGGGTGCGGCTCTTGGGGCCTTCGCCGATGAGCACAACGCCGCCCTTGCCGACTGCGCGGTACACGGCGTCCTGGGTCTTGGGGCTCACGGTGATGGGCATTTCGCTTGCTGTCCACGAGCGGCGCAGCGAGCTCTTGAGAACTGCACCGACGGCACCGGGCTGGCCGGCGATCTGTCCGTACGCGGCGCGCTCGGCACGACGGCCGAGAACGATAAGCGCGAGAAGAACGGCACCGAGAACACCGGCGATGATCCACACGACGAAGAACACCGGGTCGCCGCTCGTGAGAAGAATCGCGAGCACAATCGAGAGGCCGATTGGCGCGATAACCGCGAGTGCGAGATACCAGACAACGAGCGAGTCGTAGCGGCGCGTCATCTGAAGCACCTGCCACATCTGTCGTAGACGGCCTGGTTCTTTGTTGGGATCTTTCACGCGTGCCATGCACTAAGGATAACCGGTGAAAAGACCTCTCCTTCCCCGTTGAGGGGTGCCGAAGTAGTGCACACACGCATGCTGTGGGCGAACAGCAGCCGCTTCACACGCTCACAATCGATGGATGCTACGCACGAGAAATTCTGCAACGCGCGCCGGCGACGTTGTCGGCGGGTACCCACTGCTGCGCAAACTCGGCGAGGGCGAGCGCGCCGAGGTGTTTCTCGCCACGGCCGTGGTCGGTGCGGGCGACGACGGGGTCGCTGTCAAGGTGTATCGACCGTCGGTCTCGTTCGCGAGCATCGACGCCGAACTCGAGTGCCTGAGCCGCGCAGAGCACGCCCACGTTGTGCACGTGCGCGACGTTTCGTCGACCTGTCTTGTGCTCGAGCGACTCGAGCTCGGCAGTCTCGCGCACCTCCTTGTGGCGCGTCGTTCGATTGCGCTGGGTGAGGCGCTCACAATTCTCGCGCCGCTCGGCGCCGCCATCGACGCGGTTCACGCGAGCGGAGTTGTGCACTCTGCGGTGCGGGCGTCGAGCGTGATGTTCAGGGCATCGGGAGCGCCCGTTATCGCGTGCTTCGGGCGCGCGTCGTCGACAGAGCCCGGCCGCACGATCGCCGCACTCGCTGCCGACCCTGGGGTGGTCGCTGACCGTGAGGCGTTCGCGCACCTGGCCAGGAGCGTGCTTGAGCGAGTGCCGTTTGACCGCAGAGTGCGCGCGATCGACCAGTGGCTCGACGAGCAGTCCCGCTCGGGCTTTCCCGACCCCATCGGTGACGAGCTTGCAGACCGCCTCTTCGACATCACCGAGCCGCAACCGGTGCGATTTGAGCCTGACTCCGAAGCGTCAGTTCTCTCGATCCCGTCGCGAGCGATAGCACCGGGAGGCGCTGGGCTGGCAGACGTTGTGCCGGCAGCCGTTGCGGCGGCAGACGTTGTCTCGCCGCATGAGCCGAGTGTTGTTCGAGGTCTCGGGCTACCGCCATGGCTCGGCGAGGCCCTCGAGTCGTCGCCCCTCACGGTTCTCCGGTCGCATCTCACCGGCGTGCGCCGGCCGGTGTGGATCGCCCTTGTGGCCGTGGGTCTCGCCCTGGGTGCCGCCATACTGGTCGTGCCCGAGAATCGACCGGCCGCTGTGCCGCAGCAGCCTGCGCCTTCTTCGTCTGCCGGCCCCGTCACCGAGGTGCACACAGATGATCCGCTCGATGCCGTGCCCCTGTTGCTCGCGGCTCGCGAGGGCTGCATCCGCGAGCTGTCGCCGCTGTGTCTCGAGGCCGTGGATCAGTTCGGATCGGCGGCGATGAGCACTGATACCGAGCTCATCGAGTCAATCGTTGACGGAACCGAACCGCCGATGGACGCCGTATTCGCCTCGACCGAGGTCACGCTCACCGAGCGACTTGGGGACTCGGCGCTCGTCTCCCTCGGCAAAGTGCCACAAACGCAACCGGCCTCGCTCCTTCTGATGAAGGGCGAGGCCGGTTGGCGAATCAGGGGGTACCTGATGGGCGATTGAACTAGATGCCGAGGCTTCCGGCGAAGTCGCCACCCTCGAGACGGTTCTTGATCGCAACGAGGAAGCCCGCCGCGTCAGCACCGTCGATGATGCGGTGGTCGTACGAGAGTGCGAGGTAGACCATCGAGCGGATGGCGATTGCATCGCCCTCGACGACGACTGCGCGCTTTGTGACGATACCGGTGCCGAGAATCGCGCTCTGCGGAAGGAACACAACGGGGGTGTCGAAGAGTGCGCCGCGCGAACCGGTGTTGGTCAGCGTGAACGTTCCGCCAGCGAGCTCGTCGGGCTTGAGCTTGTTGTTGCGGGTACGGTCGGCGAGGTCGGCGATCTGCGCGGCGAAACCGGCGATGTCGAGCTCAGCAGCGTCACGGATAACCGGGGTGAGAAGTCCGCGCTCGGTGTCGACCGCGATGCTGACGTTCTCCTGCGCCGGGTAGACGATGGTGTCGCCGTCGACCGTTGCGTTGATGATCGGGAACGTCTGCAGTGCCTCGGTCGCCGCGAGCGCGAAGAACGGAAGGAACGAGAGCTTGTTGCCGGTCTTGGCGAGGAAGTCGTCTTTTACCTTGGTGCGGAAGGCCGCAACCTTTGTGACGTCTACCTCGACAACGGAGGTGAGCTGAGCTGTCGACTGCATCGAGACGACCGCGCGCTCTGCAACAACCTTGCGCAGACGCGTCATCGGAACCGACGTGCCACGGAGCGGCGAAACCTCGAGCGGAGCGGAACCTGCCGAAGCGGCCTCTGCTGCGGGAGCTGCGCTACCGGCGGCCAGGATGTCCTGCTTGCGGATACGTCCGCCGACGCCGGTGCCCTCGATAGTGCCGAGGTCAACGCCGCGCTCGTTGGCGAGCTTGCGTACGAGTGGGGTGACATAGCCAGCGTTTGCGCTGAGTGCTGCGGCTGCGGCGGGAGGTGCTGCCGGTGCCTCGGTCGGCGCGGGAGCGGGGGTGGGTGCAGCAGCGGCGGGTGCTGCCGCCGGAGCAGGTGCGGCAGGTGCAGGTGCGGCAGGTGCCTCGGCTGCGGGAGCCGAAGCTGCCTCGGGAGCCGGAGCTGCCTCGACCTCAGGAGCCGGTGCGGCGTAGCCAGTGTTCTCGGCAGGAGCTGCGGGTGCGGCGGGAGCCTCGGCGGGTGCGGCCGCCGGAGCCGGAGCTGCGGGAGCCTCTGCTGCGGGAGCCTCTGCCGCAGGTGCCTCTGCCGGGGCCGGAGCCTCGGTCGACGGCGCCGTCTGAACGGCGGGCGCTGCGGGTGCCTCAGCGGGAGCAGCGGGTGCCTCAGTTGCGGGTGCCTCAGCGGCGGGTGCCTCGGCAGGAGCCTCAGGTGCAGCTTCTCCCGAACCGATACGCACGAGGGGTGCGCCGACCTCTACTGTTTCGTCTTCGGCAACGAGGATTTCCTCGATGACGCCGGCAATGGGCGACGGGATCTCGGTGTCGACCTTGTCGGTCGATACTTCAACAAGAGGCTCGTCGACCTCGACGCGGTCTCCCACGTTCTTCAACCAGCGGGTAACCGTACCCTCGGTGACACTCTCTCCGAGTGCTGGGAGGTTGACGGATTCGCTCATCAGTGATGCTCCTTTGTAAAAAAATCTAGGTCCAGCTTAGTTCCGCGCCGCCGGATTTCCCCGGCGGCGCGGGGTAAATCACATCGCGTGCAGCGGCTTTCCAGCCAATGCGAGGAAGGCTTCGCCCATCGCCTCGTTCTGCGTGGGGTGCGCGTGGATGAGGGGAGCGATGTCTTCGGGGTACGCCTCCCAGTTCACGGCGAGCTGTGCTTCGCCGATGAGCTCACCGACGCGGTCGCCGATCATGTGCACACCAACAACGGGGCCGTCGTTGACGCGAACGACCTTGACCGATCCCGAGGTGCCAATGATGTGGCTCTTGCCGTTACCGGCGAGGTTGTAGTCGTATGCAGTGATCTTGTCGGCGCCGTACTGCTCGATGGCCTTCGCCTGCGAGAGTCCGACAGACGCGACCTCGGGGTGGCTGTAGGTGACCTTGGGGATGTTGGCGTCGGAGACAACGATCGGGTTGAGTCCCGCGATCTCTTCTGCGACAAAGATTCCCTGCTGGAATCCGCGGTGCGCGAGCTGCAGGCCGGGAACGATGTCACCAACGGCGTAGACGCCGGGGATGTTCGTCGCGAGGCGCTCGTTGGTGATAACGAAGCCGCGGTCGATTGTCACGCCGACCTCTTCGAATCCGAGGTTGGCTGTCGACGGTCCGCGACCGACGGCGACAAGGAGAAGATCTGCCTCGATCGTTGCGCCATTCTCGAGGGTGACAACAACGCCCTGGTCGTTCTGCGTCACACTCTGGAAACGAACACCGAGCGTGAACTCGATGCCACGCTTGCGGTAGGCACGCTCGAACTGCTTGCTGATCGCTTCGTCTTCGTTGGGAACGAGGTGGGGGAGCGCCTCGATGATGTGCACCTCGGTGCCCCACGACTTCCAGACGCTGGCGAACTCGACGCCGATGACGCCGCCGCCGAGAACTGCGACCTTCTTGGGGATGAAGTCGAGCTCGAGTGCGTGCTCGCTCGTAATGACGCGGCCGCCGATCTCGAGGCCGGGAAGCGAGCGGGAGTAGGAACCGGTCGCAAGAATGACGTTCTTACCGATGATGAGGTCGTCGCCGACCTGAACGGTCGTGGGGGAGACGAGGCGTCCCTCGCCCTCGATCGTTGTGATCTTGCGGGCCTTGATGAGTCCCTGCAGTCCCTTGTACTTGCTGCTGATGACTTCCTGACGGTACGCGGTGACAGCGGCGATGTCGACTCCACCAAACGTGGAGGTGACGCCGTACTTCGCCGACTCGCGGGTCACATCGGCGACCTCCGCTGAGTGGAGAAGAGCCTTCGTCGGAATACACCCGACGTGGAGGCAGGTGCCACCGACCTTGTTCTTCTCGATGAGACCGACGGTGAGGCCCAACTGGCTCGCGCGCAGAGCGGCTGCGTAGCCACCACTTCCGCCACCCAGAACGACGAGGTCAAAATTCTGTTCCGACACCCAGCAACTCCCTTGATGTATCAGGATTGGAGAACGACACCTCGGCGTTATTCACCGATGGTCGAGATGGCAGGCTTAAACCCGCCCTAACGACTGTACTACGCGCGGGAAAAGTCCTCAGCCAGAGCAAGAAGAGCACGCACAGTGATACCCGTCGGACCCTTGCCGGTAAAGCCGTAACCGCCGCCCTCGTTGTTCGCGGGGCCAGCAATATCGAGGTGCGCCCACGGGATTGTGCGCTTCTCGTCGCCCTCACCCGTCGAACCTACGAACTCGCGCAGAAATACCGCCGCGATGAGCATTCCGGCCGCGGTGTTGCCCGGCTTGATGTTCGCGATGTCTGCGATGTCGGAGTTGAGCATGGGGCGCAGCTCCGACGGCAGCGGCATGTACCAGAGGTCTTCGCCGATGGTGCTGGCGACGTCGACGACGCGGCGCACGAGCGCTTCGTCGCCCATAGCGCCGACGTAGCGGTTGCCGAGAGCCACTCGTGCCGCACCCGTGAGGGTCGCGACATCCACAATTGCATCGGGCTCTTCTTCGCTCGCCGCGACGATTCCATCGGCGAGAACGATGCGACCCTCTGCGTCGGTGTTGAGGTACTCGACGGTGCGTCCGCCACGAATCGTGAGCACGTCGTTGGGGCGTGCGGCAGAGCCCGAGGGCAGGTTCTCTGCAATGCACATCCATGCCGTGAGGCGCACGGGCAGCTCGAGCTTCGCTGCGGCGAGCACAACGGCGGCGACCGTCGCGGCTCCCGTCATGTCGTACTTCATACCGATCATGGATGTCGGGGGCTTGAGCGAGAGTCCGCCGGAGTCAAAAGTGATTCCCTTGCCCACGAGGGCGAGGTGCTTCGAGGCACCGGCGGGGTTGTAGGTGAGCTTGACGAGTCGCGGTCCACGGGTCGAGCCGTTACCCACGGCGAGAATGCCACCGAATCCGCCGGCTTCGAGCTCGGCCTCGGCGAGAACCTCAACCTCAACGGTCGTGGATGTCGCGAGCTCAACGACTGCATCGGCGAGTGTCTGCGGGTAGAGGTGCGACGGCGGCGCATTGACCAGGTCTTTGACGGAGTGCACGGCGCTCACAACGGCGGTCGCGCGATCGGCGAGGTCTGCGGCGCCGCTCGCAATGACGGTGATGGTCGTCGCGGGGGTCTTTGTGCCGGCGAGCGATGCAGAACGGTGCTCGGTGTAGGCGTAGGCACCAAGACCGGCGCCCTCGAGAATCGCGACGGTCTCGTCGTCGCTTGAGGTGGGAAGCGCGAGTGCGATCGACTCGACGCCGACCAGCTGGCGCGCGGCCGAACCCGCGGCGTAGCGCAGTTCGTTGGTGCCAACGATGCCAGAGCCCAGTCCGATGAGCGCGAGGCTCGACGCCGCGGCATCGGCGAGGGGCAGGCGACGCAGTTCATCTGTCGAACCGGTGATGCCGATCTGAGCGAGTGACGCCTCGAGCGCGAGGAGTGCGGGCTCCGTCGAGGCGATGCGCGGCCCGTCTTCGGTGTTTCGCACACCAACGACAAGAACGTCGGCACTCACTGTGAGAAGGGGAGCGGAAGAAAGGGCGAGCACTGGCGCAGTCATTGTTCAATCGTACCGAGATGCGCTGTTCGCTCTCGGCAGACGTTGCCGGGTCGTATCGCCCGGCGGCGCCCGAGCAGCGCGGATAGTGTTGAAGCATGCGCGACCCTGAAGCTTTGTACGTCCTCTCTGACGAGGCCGCGAGTGTGCCCGCCGGTCTCAACCTCGTCGCCGGTCTCACCGGTTTCGCCGACGCTGGTTCGGCAGTCACCCAATTGACCGAGTTCTTCACCGATTCGCTCGAGACGACGATTCTCGCGACCTTCGACAACGACGAACTTCTTGACTATCGCGCTCGTCGTCCGATCATCTACTTCGATCAGGACCACCTCGAGAACTACGAGCCTCCCGTTCTCGCGCTCTACCTGGCGCATGACGACCTGGGGCAGCCGTTCCTGATCCTCGCGGGCTACGAGCCCGACTTCCAGTGGGAGCGGTTCACCGCTGCCGTGCTTCAGCTCGTCGAGCACTTCCAGGTCGCGACAACGACCTGGGTGCACGCGATCCCGATGCCCGTTCCGCACACTCGCTCGATCGGTGTGACAGTGAGCGGCAACCGCGCAGAGCTCACCGATGCGATGTCCGTCTGGAAGCCGCACACGCAGGTTCCCGCCAACGCCCTGCACCTCGTTGAGTACCGCCTGCAGCAGCTCGATCATCCCGTTGTTGGGTTCGTTCTTCTTGTTCCGCACTACCTCGCCGACACCGAGTACCCGATCGTCGCCGTCACCGCTCTCGAGAGTGTGAGCGCTGCAACCGGGCTCATCTTCCCGACCGACCGCCTGCGCGAAGACGGCCGTGAGTTCATCGCCAAGATCGATGGTCAGGTCGAGAACAACCAGGAGCTCGCTCGCCTCGTCGGCACCCTCGAAGAGCGTCACGACAGCTACATGCTCAACAACCCCGTGCGTTCCCCGCTCACCGACGAAGACGGCGAACTACCCTCGGCCGACGCGATCGCAGCGGAACTCGAGAAGTTCCTCGCGATTCGTCGCCCCGGAGATGATGACTTCCGTCTTCCGTAGCTCGCGTCTGCCCTAGCGCGCCGTAGCTCGCAGACCGTGGTCTGACCACGCTGTAGATTAAGACTGTGAACTCGAGACGCGCCTGGCTAGTCGTGTCGATCGGCGTTCTCGCCTACGTGGTTGCGGTTATGCAGCGCACCTCGCTCGGTGTCGCCGGCATTGATGCAACCGAGCGGTTCGAGGTTCAGGCAGCCCTCCTGTCGAGCCTCGCCGTCGTTCAGCTGATCGTCTACGCGGGCCTACAGATTCCCGTCGGAGTGGTTCTCGACCGGGTCGGCCCGCGGCTGCTTATAGCGCTCGGCGCCATCCTGATGATGGCGGGTCAGCTCGCCCTGGCGCTCGCGCCGAGCATCGGCATCGCGATCGTCGGGCGCATCCTCGTCGGCGCTGGCGATGCGATGACCTTTATCTCTGTGTCTCGACTCATCGCCTCGTGGTTCAGCGGCCGCACGCTTCCTCTGCTCACCCAGACGATGGGCACTGTCGGCCAGCTCGGTCAGGTGCTCTCGGCCGTTCCGCTCTCGCTCGCACTGCACAGCTTCGGCTGGAGCCCCACCTTTATCGCGGCCGCGGCGCTGTCGATGCTGGCCGGCGTTCTCGTTATTGCGATTGTGCGCAACAGCCCCGCTGACGCTCCTCCGTCGACTGCCCAGATGGATGTCGCGCTGCTCAACGACCCCCGCGGCGGCTGGACGATCGCGCTGCACAACCTCAAGGAGTCGCTCGCGCGCCCCGGAACCCAGCTCGGCTTCTGGTCGCACTTCGTCACCCAGTCGTCGGGCAACATGTTCACGCTGCTCTGGGGGTTTCCGCTGCTCTCGGTCGGTCTTGGCTATGGACCAGCCGCGTCCGCCGGCCTTCTTACCCTTGTTACGGCCACGGCGGTTGTGAGCGGCCCGATCCTCGGAATCCTGAGCGCGCGCTATCCCTATCGCCGCAGCAATATCGTGTTGGGCATTGTCGTCGCAATGGCGATCGCGTGGACCGCAGTTCTCGCCTGGCCGGGGAAGCCGCCGTTGTGGCTCGTCGTCGGTCTGATCATCGTCGTCGCCGTGGGCGGCCCCGGCTCGCTCATCGGCTTCGACTTCGCCCGAACGTTCAACCCGGCACGCAGCCTCGGCTCGGCGAGCGGTGTTGTCAATGTCGGCGGTTTCGCCGCGGCCTTCATCATGATGTTGCTCGTCGGATTTGTGCTCGACCTCATCGATCGCTCGAATGGAGGGTCGGGGGTTCCCGAAGAGCTCTACTCATTCGAGTCTTTCCGCGTCGCTCTTCTCGTTCAGTACCCGGTCATCGGCGCGGGGGTTGTCTTCTTACTGATCGCTCGCCGACGCACCCGCCGGCACCTGCACGCGAGCGAGGGAATAACTGTCGCCCCCCTGTGGGTTGTTATTGCAAGAGCCCTCCGCAGAAAGTCCTGATCGACCGAGACTGGCGGCGTGGCATTTGCTTTGCTGAACATGTGTGATAATTGACATAGGACCCGGTCTCGACCCTCAGTTCGCAATCATGATTCGTCATGCTGCTCGCGAGGACTTGACATGGGTCTTAGTTATGCCCGAATACCCCTGGAAGGTGTTGATATGGCAACCCGGACAAAGGCTGCGACAACCGCAGTAGTTGATGAAGACGTAGTAGAAGAGGTCACTGGCGACCCCGAAGCTGCGCCCGTGAAGAAGGCTCCCGCGAAGAAGGCAGCGCCCAAGGCGGCAGCCACAAAGACCGCGGCAGTAAAGGCAGCGCCGAAGAAGCGCGCCACAAAGGCGAAAGACGGCGACGACGAAGAAGATGCGGGCGACGTTGATCCCGCTGCTCTCGTCGCGGTAGTCGACGGCGATGCCGAAGACACCGACGACGACAGCGACGAAGAGGGCAAGGTCAAAAAAGACGCAGTTCTGCCCTCTGGCGCTCTCGTTCTGTCGGCCGGTGACGACGAAGACGAGATTCCCGTCTACTCCTCGGCGATTACCGGCGCGACAGCCGACCCCGTCAAGGACTACCTCAAGCAGATCGGTAAGGTCGCTCTTCTCAACGCGGCCGAAGAGGTTGAGCTTGCAATGCGCATCGAGGCGGGTCTCTTCGCAGAAGACAAGCTCTCGCAGATGACCGACACAGAGAAGAAGTCGCAGCTCGGCCGCGAACTCACCTGGGTCGCGAAAGACGGCGCTCGCGCCAAGAGCCACCTGCTCGGAGCGAACCTGCGCCTCGTTGTCTCGCTCGCAAAGCGCTACACGGGCCGCGGAATGCAGTTCCTCGACCTCATTCAAGAGGGCAACCTGGGTCTCATTCGTGCTGTCGAGAAGTTCGACTACACAAAGGGCTTCAAGTTCTCGACCTACGCAACGTGGTGGATTCGCCAGGCGATCACGCGTGCAATGGCCGACCAGGCGCGCACGATCCGTATCCCCGTGCACATGGTCGAGGTCATCAACAAGCTCGCGCGCGTTCAGCGCCAGATGTTGCAAGACCTCGGTCGCGAACCCACACCCGAAGAGCTCAGCCGCGAACTGGACATGACGCCTGAAAAGGTCGTCGAGGTTCAGAAGTACGGCCGCGAGCCCATTTCGCTGCACACCCCGCTTGGTGAAGACGGCGACAGCGAGTTCGGTGACCTCATTGAAGACACCGAAGCCGTTGTTCCGGCCGACGCCGTTGGCTTCACGATGCTGCAGAAGCAGCTCGAGTCGCTGCTCGACTCGCTCAGCGAGCGCGAGGCAGGCGTTATCCGCATGCGTTTTGGTCTTGGCGACGGAATGCCGAAGACTCTCGACCAGATCGGTGACACGTTCGGTGTAACCCGCGAGCGCATTCGCCAGATCGAGTCGAAGACGATGGCCAAGCTGCGTCATCCCTCGCGGTCGCAGTCCCTTCGCGACTACCTCGAGTAGGCCGCTGGTGCTGCGAGTTCTGCTCGCTATTTGGGCGGGCAAGCTCGCGGCTCTCGCGCTGCGGGCTCTCGGTCGAGCCGGCACTCACGTGCCGGGACTCGTCGCGCGCAAGATTCACCCCGGAATCATCGGGGAGATTCGTCATCCCGCACGAGTGATCGCTGTGACGGGCACCAATGGCAAGACCACGGTGTCGAACCTGCTCGCCGAAGCTCTTGCACTGCAGGGGCTCGTTGTGGCGAGCAATCGCAACGGATCGAACCTCGCCGCGGGCGTAACAGCGACACTCATTGGTGCGGTGAGCTGGACCGGCAAGCCGAAGGCCGACATCGGCGTCTTTGAGATGGACGAGCGGTCGGCCAAGCTCGTTTTGCCCGGCCTCGCGCCCGACATTCTCGTTGGCATGAACCTCACGCGTGACTCGATCAAGCGCAACGCGCACCCCGCATACATCGCGTGGATCGTCTCCTCGGCACTGAGCGAGAAGACGACGCTTGTGCTGAACGCCGACGACCTGATCATCTCCTCGCTCGGAACGGCCAACAACCCGCGCGTGTTTTTCGCCGTCGACAAGCTGCCGAGTGATGGCACCCGACCGCGCGGGGCGGCCGTTGATGTCGCGATCTGCCCGACCTGCGACACAACGCTCGACTGGGACTACTGGCGGTTCAACCACATCGGTAAGGCCGTGTGCCCGACGGGTGACTTCCGTTCACCGGAGGCGAGCTATCGCGCGCGTGACATCGATGCCGCGGGCAGTCGACTCACTCTCGACCTTGACGGCGATGCGCGCTCCGCACAGCTCATCAATACAAACATCGTGAACGTCTACAACGAGATTGCAGTTGCGGCGACGCTCGACGTGCTCGGTGTTGACCGCAAGAAGATCGTCGCCGTATTTGACGAGATCGAGCCGCCGACTACACGTTTTGACACCGATCGCATCGGCGAGACCGCGATAGTTCGACTTTTGACAAAGGGTCTCGTTGGTGTCGCGTGCTCGCGCGCCTTCGAGTATCTCGCTTCGTTTGCCGGTCGTAAGACCGCTGTGCTCAACATCGATGAGGTGAGCGAGCGCACGACCGACGTCGAGAACACGGCCTGGACCTACGACGCGGACTACGAGTATCTCGCCGACGACTCGCTCGAGCAGATAGTCGTCGGGGGAGTGCGCCGCCACGATCAGGCTCTGCGCCTGGCGATCGCGGGCGTTGGCCCCTCGCGCATTGTGCTCGTTGAGTCGGAGGTCGCCGCGGCCGACATCGTTGATGTTGACGGTGTTGCGGGTCTCTTCAACCTGCATAGCGTTCACAACGCCGAGATCACCGGTAACCCGGTGCAGCAACGACTGCGCGAGCGGTTGGGGGCTCAGTCGTGAGCCTGACCATCGAGATGCTCTTTCCCGAGATCGCCAACCTGCACGGCGATAACTTCAACATCACCTACCTGGCCCAGTGTCGCCCCGATGCCCGCATCGTGCGCACGAGCCTCACCGATACCCCAGCTTTTGCGACCGAGGCCGTCGACCTCGTCTATCTCGGTCCGCTGACCGAGAAGGGTCAGCTCGCGGCAATCGAGCGCCTGCGCCCGCACCGCGATCGCATCGAAGAGCTCATCGAGTCGGGCACACACTTTCTTTTTACCCACAACGCCCTCGAGGTGCTCGGCCAACGAATTCGCAACGACGAGATGGGCTACGACGTCGCCGGTGTTGGGGTCTTCGAGCTCGAGTCGACGCTGAGCATGTTCGGCCGCTACAGCGGCAAGGTCATGGGTTCCGTGCCCGGGCTGGCTACACCCGTCGTCGGCTACAAGTCGCAGTTCTCGATGGTCAGCGCCGCGACATCCATCGCGCCGTTTATTACGGCAGAGCGCGGAATCGGCCGCAATCGCGGCACGGCGCGCGAGGGTGTGCGACTCAATAACTTCATCGGCACCTCGCTCATTGGCCCGATTCTTGTCAACAACCCGCACTTCACGCGGGACCTTCTCGCGCGGCTCGACCCGAACTCAGAGCCGGTTCTCGCTCACGAGAGCTTCGCGCTTGCGGCGTACGAGTCGAGGCTCGAGGGCTTCCGTGATGATCGGCGCTGGCACGCGCACGAAAGGGTGACGTAGCCTGAGACATGGCTATCTCACTGGGAAACTTCACGTTCTACGCCGATGATCCCGTCGCTCTTTCGCGATTCTGGGCTGAGGTCTTTGGCTATCCACCCGCCGTCTTCGAGGGGGAGCTCAAAGAGCAGTTGCTCGCGAGCGGTCTGACCGAAGACGACCTTGCCAAACGGGGTCTCGCTGAAGACCCCGAGGGTAAAGGGCCGCGCCTGTTCTTCCACCACGCGGACTCACCGAAACACGGGCGCAACCGGGTCCATTTCGACATCAATTCGAACGGTGAACTCGAGGCTGAGAAGGAGCGCATCGTGGAACTCGGCGGTAGCGTCGTGCGACTCGTCGAGCAGAACTGGGGCCCGTGGCCAGAGCGCTACTACCAAATGCGCGACCCCGAGGGCAACGAATTCTGTCTGCAGGGCTAGCGCGGGGTTAGGGTGGAAAGCCACGAATCAAAGGAGATACCCGTGGTCTTTTCGAGCACCTTCGCGCCCGTTGTCATTCCGGAGTCGACTGTTTTCGACTACCTCTTCGGTGCGCTGAGTGCCGAAGACCGAGAGCGAGTGGCTCTCATCGACGGGGCGTCGGGTGCGCAGACGACCTACGGAGAACTCGTTGCCCAGATCGAACTCGTCGCCGGTGCACTCGCCGCTCGTGGTGTCGGACCGGGAGTCGTCGTGGCAGTTCACGCTCCCAACTCGCCGGCGTTCGCCTCGGTCTTTCACGGCATTCTTCGCGCGGGCGCGACCGCGACAACCATTAACGTGCTTTACACGCCCGGTGAGATCGCGGGCCAGCTGAGCGACTCGAAGGCGCGTGTGCTCTTTACGGTGTCACAACTGCTGCCGCAGGCGCTCGAGGCCGCGGCCACCGCGAGTCTCGCGCGCGAGAGCATTGTTGTCATCGACGGAGCCGAGGGGTTCCGGTCGCTCGCCGACCTGCTCGGCGAGGGTAACCCGGCGCCCAACATTGCGATCGATCCCGCGCAGACCGTCGCCGTGCTGCCGTATTCCTCTGGCACAACAGCACGCCCCAAGGGAGTCATTCTCACCCACCGAAACCTTGTGGCCAATGTCGCGCAGTCGCAGCTGCCGATAGCCACAAATGTTGACGACCGTGTGCTCGCTGTGCTCCCGTTTTTTCACATCTATGGCATGACAGTGCTGCTCAATCTCGCCTTCTCGACTCGCTCGGCGCTTGTGACGATGCCCAAGTTCGAGCTGCCCGAGTTCCTTCGTCAGATTCAAGACCACCGGGTCACCTGGGTGTTTATAGCGCCGCCCATTGCCGTCGCTCTCGCAAAGCATCCACTCGTTGACGATTACGACCTCTCGAGCCTCTCCGTTGTTTTCTCCGGGGCGGCACCGCTCGATGGTGCGCTCGGGGCTGCCGTCGCGGCGCGGCTTGGCTGTCTTGTGCGCCAGGGCTACGGAATGAGCGAGATGAGCCCCGTGTCACACGCGATCCCGTTTGATCGCGACGACATTCCGCTGAGCTCGGTCGGGCTCACGCTGCCGAACATGGAGTGCAAGCTCATCGACCCACAGACCGGCGACGAGATCGAGATTCCGACGACGGGGGTCAGCGAGCCGGGGGAGCTTCTCTGCAGGGGCCCCAACGTTATGCGCGGCTACCTCGGCAACGACGAGGCGACAGCACAGACCATTGACGCCGATGGCTTTATTCACACGGGCGACATAGCCACCGTGTCGGCCGAGGGATTCGTTACGATCGTCGACCGGCTCAAGGAGCTCATCAAATACAAGGGCTACCAGGTCGCGCCCGCCGAGCTCGAAGCGCTATTGCTCACCCACGACCTCATCGCGGATGCCGCGGTGATCGGCGCTCACGACGATGAGGGCGAAGAAGTGCCCAAGGCTTTTGTGGTCAAGCAGCCCGGCGCCGAGCTGACCGAAGACGAGGTGATGACCTTTGTTGCCTGGCATGTCGCGCCCTACAAGAAGGTGCGCCAGGTCGAGTTCATTGAGACAGTTCCGAAGTCGGCGTCGGGCAAGATTCTGCGCAAAGACCTCAGGACTTAACGAAGAATGGCCCCGCACACGTGCGGGGCCATTCTCGTCGAAACGACTACGCGTTCTCGAGAAGCTTTGACGATTCGTCGTGCCAGTTGAGCGCGGTGGCCGAGAGCTTGTCCTTGAACTTCGCTCCGTGGTGAGCGCAGAAGAAGAGTTCACCGCTCGCCATTGTCACTCGCACGTAGGCCTGTGCTCCGCAGCTGTCGCAGCGGTCGAGAGCGGAAAGCTCATACGTTGGTGCAATTTCATCCGTAGGAATCTGAGACATGGTGTGCTCCTTCGGGCTCTGTCACGATCAAAAATCCGTTATAGCTATACAAGCACGCCTGTGTTTCCGACGTGCGACATTTGCCGGTGATTTCGCTCTACGCGCAAAGTCGTGAGTGCTGCTGGTGTGGCAGCCGGGTCGGCGGCCTGTGCTTAAGTAGGCTGATCGATGGCCACGAGCCGAAATGTTTCCCGACCCCCAGGAGTACCCGCATGGCGAGTTCCGACTACTCAGCCAGGCACCTCTCGGTGCTTGAAGGCCTCGAGGCTGTGCGCAAGCGCCCCGGTATGTACATCGGTTCGACCGACTCGCGTGGTCTTATGCACTGCCTGTGGGAGATCATCGACAACTCGGTCGACGAGGCCCTCGGCGGCAGCGGCTCCGAGATCTCGGTCGAGCTGCACGCCGACGGTTCGGTGGGCGTGCGTGACCGTGCCCGCGGCATCCCGGTTGATATCGAACCGAAGACCGGTCTCTCGGGTGTCGAGGTCGTCTTTACAAAACTCCACGCCGGTGGAAAGTTTGGCGGCGGGTCGTACGCGGCGTCCGGTGGACTCCACGGCGTCGGCGCATCGGTGGTCAACGCTCTCTCCAGCCGCCTCGACGTTGAAGTCGACCGCGATGGCAAGACGTGGGCCATGTCGTTCCACCGCGGCGAGCCCGGCACCTTTGCCGACACGGGCGCTCCGAGCCCCGACGCGCCCTTCACCCCATACGTGTCAAACAGTGAACTGCGTGTAGTTGGCAAGGTTGCCAAAAACGTCACGGGAACCCGCATTCGCTACTGGGCCGACCCACAGATCTTCACAAAGGGCGCGACCTTCCAGACCGAAGAGCTCTTCGCCCGTGCGCGCCAGACGGCTTTTCTCGTTCCCGGCCTGGGCATCGACATCACCGACCAGCGCGGTGAAGAGACGACGGTGGAGCACTTCCGCTACGCGGGCGGCATCAGCGAGTACGTCGACTACCTGTCGACAGACGCCCCGCTCACCGACACCTGGCGTATGCAGGGCACGGGCACCTTTACCGAGACGGTTCCGGTGCTTCAGCCCACGGGCGCGATGGTGCCGACCGAGCTCGAGCGCGACTGCGAGGTCGACATCGCGCTGCGCTGGGGAACCGGCTACGAAACGACGTTCCGCAGTTACGTCAACATCATCGCGACTCCCAAGGGTGGTACCCACCAGGCCGGGTTCGAAGCCGGGCTGATGAAGTTCTTGCGCGCGCAGGTCGAGCTCAACGCTCGCCGCCTCAAGGTCGGCACCGACAAGCTCGAAAAAGACGACATCCTCGCCGGGCTGACCGCAGTGCTCACCGTGCGCGTTCCCGAGCCGCAGTTCGAGGGGCAAACCAAAGAGATTCTTGGTACGCCCGCCGTGCGCAACATCGTCGCGACGGTTGTCGCGAAGGAGATGGCCGCTCGCTTCGGTTCAACGAAGCGTGACGACAAGGCGCAGTCCGCCCTTGTGCTCGAAAAGATCGTCTCAGAGATGAAGTCGCGCATCTCCGCGCGTGCGCACAAAGAGACGCAGCGCCGTAAGAACGCGCTCGAGAGCTCCTCGCTTCCGGTCAAGCTCGTCGACTGTCGGTCAAACGATGTCGAGGGCACCGAACTGTTCATCGTTGAGGGTGACTCGGCGCTCGGCACCGCCAAGCTCGCGCGCGACAGCGAGTTTCAGGCACTGCTGCCGATCCGAGGCAAGATTCTCAACGTGCAGAAGGCCTCGATCGCCGACATGCTGGCGAACGCAGAGTGTGCCGCGATCATCCAGGTGATTGGCGCTGGCTCCGGCCGCACCTTTGACATCTCGCAGGCGCGTTATGGCAAGGTCATCATCATGAGCGACGCCGATGTTGATGGCGCGCACATTCGCACGCTTTTGCTCACACTCTTCTATCGCTACATGCCCGACATGATCAAAGAGGGGCGCATCTTTGCGGCGGTACCGCCGCTGCACCGCGTTGTTGTTGTGAACCCGGGCGTCAAAAAGAACGACATTCTCTACACCTATTCGGAGAAAGAACTGCAGGGCGTTCTTGCCGCGCTCAAGAAGTCGGGCAAGAAGTACCAAGACCCGATCCAGCGCTACAAAGGCCTTGGAGAGATGGACGCTGACCAGCTCGCCGAGACAACGATGAACAAGGGCAATCGCATGCTGCGCAAGGTTCTCATCGGCGACGCTGACAACGCATCGCGCGTATTCGAGCTGCTTATGGGCAACGATGTCGCGCCGCGCAAGGAGTTCATCATCGCGGGCGACGGCCTTAACCGAGACCGGATCGACATCTAGCTGTCGTTTCGGCGTTGCTTGCTCGCAGGTTCGACAGTGCTCGACGAAATTGTCATACTTAGGTAATGCTTACCTACGCGCCGACCACTCCGATCGAGCGAGATGATCGCCCGTCCTACCGCCCATACGAGGCGACGGTTACGGCAATCACGCGACTCACACCGCACTTTACGCGCGTGACCTTCACCGGTCCCGACTTCGCGACGTTCGGCACCGACGGGTTCGACCAGCGCATCAAGATGGTGTTTCCGTTGCCCGGGGTGGGCATTGCCGACCTTGGCCTCGATGGCGAGTGGTACAGCCGCTGGCGCGAGCTGCCGCACGAGAAGCGCAACCCGTTTCGCACGTACACGATCAGGGCAATCCGACCCGAGGCACGCGAGCTCGACGTCGACTTCGTTGCGCACGGGGCAAGTGCTGACGGCACCCTGGGCCCAGCCGCGCAGTGGCTTGCGCAGGCCAGTGTCGGTGACGAGCTCGTTATAGTTGGCCCCGATGCGCGAAGCATCAACTCCGCCCTCGGCATCGACTGGCACCCCGGCACCGCACAGCAGCTTTTGCTTGTCGGCGACGAAACCGCTGCACCAGCGATAACCGCGATCCTCGACCAGCTCGGGACGAACGTTACGGCGCGCGCCTTCATCGAAGTGCCGACGGCGGATGACGTGCTGCCCACCGAGGCAAACGTGACCTGGTTGTTCAAGGACTCCGGCGACGGCCTCGAGGCAGCCGTGCGGGCCTGGGCGGCCGCGGAGCCGCAGGTGCTGGCAAGCGCGATTGCCCTGCAGCGACAGGAACTCGAGGAGATCGACGTCGACCGCGAGATGCTGTGGGATTCTCCGCAAGACTCACCGGGCGAGTTCTACGCGTGGCTCGCGGGGGAGTCATCGGTGATCAAGACCCTGCGCCGCTTCCTCGTTTCGGAGACGGGAATCGACCGCAAGCGGGTCGCGTTTATGGGCTACTGGCGACTCGGTAAGGCAGAAGCCCAGGAGTGACTCGGCGCTACCTCGGGGCCCTTCTGCTGCTGGCGGCACTCGTGGGCGTTGCCCTTCTGAGTCTTGCCCTCGGCACACGCCAGGTCGCTCTCGACGAGGTGATTGCTGCAATCTTCTCGCCGGTCGCGGGCAACAACGATCACACGGTGATTCGTGACCTGCGAGTACCGCGCACGATTATCGGCATTGTCGCCGGGGCGGCTCTCGCCGTCGCCGGAACCGTGATGCAGGGACTCACGCGCAACCCACTCGCCGATCCCGGCCTGCTCGGGGTCAACGCTGGAGCCTCGCTCTTTGTCGTCATCGGCATCACCTTCTTTGGTGTCTCGGCTGCTGGTGGGTACATCTGGTTCGCCCTCGCCGGTGCGGCTGTCGCGACGGTTGTGGTCTACCTGATCGGTGCGGGCCGCGCGCGCAATCCCACACCGGTGACTCTCACTCTTGCGGGCGCAGCGGTGACCGCGGCGATCACTTCGCTCATCACCCTTCTGCTTCTCACCAACCTCGACACCCTCAACCAGTTCCGTTTTTGGGCGGTCGGTTCGCTCGTCGGCCGCGGCCTCGCCGAGGTCACGGCGCTCGCGCCGTTCTTCATCATTGGGCTCGCGCTCGCGCTCGTTGTAGCCCGAATGCTCAACGTTCTTGCACTCGGTGAGGATGTCGCGCGCGGCCTCGGACAGAACGTCACAGTTGCGCGCGTGTTGTGTGCGATTGTCATAGTTGTGCTGTGCGGCAGCGCGACCGCGGTCGCGGGGCCGATAGTTTTTGTCGGTCTCGTTATCCCGCACATCGCGCGGTGGATAGTCGGACCCGACTACCGCTGGATCCTTGTCTACTCACTCCTGCTCGGGCCGATTCTGCTTGTGCTCGCCGATGTTCTCGGGCGACTCGTTGTGCAGCCGGCAGAGCTTGAGGCCGGAATCGTCGTGGCGTTCCTCGGCGCACCGGTGATGGTGGCGCTCGTGCGCCGGTCGAACGCGGGTGTTCTGTGAGCGTCGTAACCGAGGCGCGAGCCCAGCGTCGTGGTCGCCAGCTTCTTGTTCTGAGCGTGCTCGCCGCGATCGCCGTCGTCATCTGCGCGCTGAGCCTTGCGGTCGGCGACTACACGCTGAGCGTTCCCGATCTCGTCGCAACCCTGCTGGGGCAGGGCGCGGGCAAAGACAACTTCGTTGTTCTTCAGCTGCGCCTGCCGCGAATGACGATGGCGATTGTTGCCGGCCTTGCTTTCGCCGTTGCCGGCGCGCTCTTTCAGGCGCTGCTGGGTAACCCGCTCGCCAGCCCCGACCTCATTGGAATCACCAGCGGCGCGAGCGTCGCAGCCGTCTTCGCGATTCTTGTGCTCGGGTTGAGTGGCTTTGCGGTCTCGGGTTTCGCGTTCGCGGGCGCGATGGTCGTTGCATCCACCATCTATTTCTTCTCCTGGCGCTCCGGCATCGCGGGCTACCGCTTTGTGCTCGTGGGCATCGCTATCGCGTTTATGGTTCAGGCCACACTGAGCTACCTGCTCACGCGCGCCGACGTGCGTGACGCCCAGGGCGCGCTCGTCTGGATGGTCGGCAGCCTGAGCGGCACCCGCTGGATCGAGGTCGGCGTCGTCGCGATTGCCGTCGGAGTTCTTCTGCCGCTCGTCTGGGCTCTCGAGCCGCAACTGCGGATGCTGCAACTCGGCGATGACACGGCTCGTGGTCTTGGGGTGCGGATCAACCTCGCCCGGGTGGGGCTTCTCGCCCTCGCTGTCGCTCTCGCCGCAGCGGCAACTGCCGCGGTCGGGCCGATCGCCTTTGTGGCCTTTGTCTCGGGGCCGATCGCCCGGCAGCTCACCCGCTCAGGCGGGGCCGCTCTCGTCGCGAGCGGGCTTGTCGGTATTGTGCTCGTCACGGCCGCCGACTTCGTCGCGCAGCACCTGTTGCCGGGTGGTGTGCAGGTTCCCGTGGGAATCATCACCGGCGCCATCGGCGCCCCGTATCTGCTCTGGCTGCTCGCTACTAGCCGAACTCGAGGAGAAGCATGACCGAACACTCGCTCACAGCGCGGGGTCTCACGCTCGGCTACGACGGCGCACCGATCGTTGACGGACTCGACGTCTCAATACCGTCGGGCAAAATCACCGTCATCGTCGGTGCGAACGCGTGCGGCAAGTCGACGCTGCTGCGCGGGCTGGCTCGGCTTCTCGCGCCACGCAGGGGAGTCGTCGAGCTCGATGGCCGCGACATCCACTCGTATCAGTCGAAGCAGCTCGCGCGATTTGTTGGCCTGCTGCCGCAGCAACCGGTAGCCCCGGCCGGAATTACTGTTGCCGATCTTGTCGGGCGCGGACGGTATCCGCACCAGGGCTGGTTTCGTCAGGCATCGTCGACGGATGACGCGGCAGTCGCCCACGCCCTCGAGGTGACCTCGACCGATGAGATCGCCGGGCGACGCGTCGAAGAGCTTTCGGGTGGCCAACGCCAGCGAGTCTGGATTGCGATGGCTCTCGCGCAGGAGCCAGACATTTTGCTTCTCGATGAACCGACGACATTTTTGGATGTCACGCACCAGGTCGAGGTTCTTGACCTGTTGATGCAGCTCAACAAGACCCGCGGCACAACAATCGTGATGGTGCTGCACGATCTCAATCTCGCCGCGCGCTATGCGGATCACCTTGTGGTCATGGCAAACGGCGCAATCGTGCGCGAGGGTTCGCCGGCCGCGGTGATTACGCCCGAGATTGTGCGCGAGGCGTTCGGGCTCGAATCCCTCGTGATGGACGACCCGGTGTGCGGGTCGCCGATGGTCGTCCCGATTGGCCGATTCCACTCCTTAGGGTAGGCTTACCTCAATCCTGTTTCTCATCAATGGAGTTTTTGTGCCCAAAACATCGTTCAAGGCCCTCGCAATTGCGGGCCTTGCCGCCTCACTTATCCTCTCCGGTTGCGCGAGCACGGCGCCGACCGACGAGGCAGAGACGCCCGCCGGCGACAGCTTCCCGGTAACCATCGAGCACGCCTTCGGCTCGACCGAGATCACCGAAGAGCCCGAGCGTGTTGTCACGTGGGGCTGGGGCAGCGCAGACGCGGCGATCGCCCTCGGTGTGACGCCCGTCGCTATCCCGTTCCAGGCCTACGGCGGCGACGAGAACGGCGTTCTGCCGTGGATCTCTGACGCGCTCGAAGAAGCGGGCGAAGAGATTCCGACGATTCTGCCCGACTCGGCCGAAGAGCCGCCCTACGAGGCGATCGCAGAGGCCGACCCCGACATCATCATCGCCGCCTACTCGGGAATCACCGAAGAGCAGTACGAGCTGCTGACGGCTATCGCGCCGACAGTTGCCTACCCGGGCGAGGCTTGGTCCACTCCGTGGAAAGAGCTCGTAACAATCGTTGGAGACTCGCTCGGCAAGAGCGCGGAGGCGACAGCAGTTCTCGACGACATCGACGCTTCACTCGCCACTCAGGCCGAAGCTCACCCCGAGTTCGCGGGCAAGACGATTGCCGCTGTCTGGGATGTCGGCGGGGTCTTCTACGTCTACAAGCCGGCTGACCCGCGCGTCGAGTTCCTCTTCGACCTTGGCTTCGAAAACGCGCCCGCTGTCGACGAGCTCGCAAACGGTGACTCGACGTTCTACTACACGCTCAGCTATGAAGAGCTCGACAAGCTCGAGGCTGACGTTGTTGTCGCGTACGCCGACACCCAGGCAGAGGCTGACGCCTTTGTTGCCTCGAGCCACGGCAAGACGATTCCGGCCGTTGCCGCCGGAAACGTTGCGACGGTTGTTGGCACGGAGTTCATCGCTTCGGTCTCACCTCCCACCGCGCTGTCGCTGCCCTGGGGCCTCGACCAGTTTGTGACAGCTCTCGCAACTGCGACCGCGGAGTAGCAACCGTCACATTTCGCTGGTTGAGTAGGCGCGTCATCGCGCACTACTCAACCAGCGTTGTGCGTTAAGACCCGGCCTGTACGATGCCGACGTGCTCGAACGCTCCCACGAACTGACCATTGGCGTCACCGGCGGGTTAGTGGGCGGCACCGTGCGTCGCGGGCTGCGGATGTGGCGGGGAATTCCCTACGCGCGAGCCGAGCGTTTTCGAGAGCCCCAACCGGCCGAGCCGTGGGCGGGCGTTCTCGACGCTGGTGCGTTTGGCCCGGTTGCCCCGCAAGATCGCAACGGACAGTTTCTCGGGCCAAAGAAGCACGTCGCGATGGCCGAAGATTGCCTCACTATCAATGTCGTAGCGCCAGCAGATGGCGGTCGCGACCTGCCCGTGATGGTCTTTATCCACGGCGGCGCCTACAGCGTGGGTTCGTCGCAAGAGATCCCGCGCCTCGGAGAAAACCTCGTGCGCCGCGGCGACGTTATATTCGTCAACTTCAACTACCGACTCGGAGCGCTCGGCTACATCGACCTCACACGATTCGCGACCCCCGAGCACCCGATAGCCAACAACCTCGGTCTGCGCGACCAGCTCGCCGCGCTCGAATGGGTGCGCGACAACATCGCCGCATTCGGCGGTGACCCGTCAAACGTCACCCTCTTCGGTGAGTCGGCGGGTGCCAATGCCGTGACGACGCTGATGACGGTGCCTCGTGCCGAGGGGCTCTTCGCTCGCGCGATAGCCCAATCGCCACCGCCCAACGCGATCTACGGAACGGAGCTCACGGCGGTATGGGCCGGCGAGTACGTCGAGCTTCTCACCGAGCAGGTCGACGACTCGAGCACCGAGAGCACAACCGACGACGGTGCCGCCGAGATGCTGATGACCGCCAACCTCGACGCGATAATCGCCGCGACGACCCGAATGCAGCTTCGCGCACCGGACGCCTGGCCCGGCACCATCGCGCTGTGCCCGGTGATCGATGGTGATCTACTTCCCGAGCGGCCGCTTGATGCGTTCAAGGCAGGCACGGCGCATCCAATTCCTTTGATTATCGGCACAAACGATCGCGAGGGTTCGCTGTTTCGTGGCCGCCTCGACATTCTCGCGACGACGCCTCCGCGAATCAGGGCGATCTTCGCCCGCACCAAAAAGAAGGCGCGCAAGGCGGTCAAGGCGCAGTATCCGGGGTTGCCTGCCCCGCGACCCGCCGCGGACTTCGGCGGCGACTACGCGTTCTGGTTTCCGACGGTCAAGGTGGCAGAGCGGCACGCGCAGTTTGCTCCCGTCTACTTCTACCGCTTCGACATCGCGCCGCGACTTGTGCGACTGGCGGGGTACGACGCGACTCATGGCCTCGAGCTCTTCGCGCTGTTCGACCGGATGGGCGGCTGGTTCGGCCGCGGCATGGGAGCTCTCGGTGGGCGTCGCGCCTTTATGCGCGCGGGGGAGCGCATGCAAGACGCGTGGATCGCCTTCGCACGTAACGGCTCACCCGGCGAGCACTGGCCGCGTTACACGCGCCGCAAGCGCCGCACGCTCATCATCGACGTCGTCGACAGGGTCGAGCGCGACCCGCGAGCGGAGCGGCGCAAAGCCTGGCAGGACTTTGTGCCACACGTCTAAGCCGACCGCACCAGCTACAGCGAGAAACCGATCGACCCAACGACTCCCTCGAGCAGCGCGCCAGAAGCATCGCGCTTTGAACCCGACTCGGGAAGGCTGCGTGCTGCTCCGTCGGTGCCCACGGCGACAGCTGGTGCCGCGCCGGCCCACGCGAGAGCGAGCACGTCTTCGCCCTTGAGGAAGCTGTGCGCGCGAACTCCACCGGTGGCGCGCCCCTTGCCGGGGAACTCCGAGAGCGCAGAGACTTTCGCGCGCCCCGGGTCGACGCCCGCGATCGTCTCGGTCGAAGTCGATACCGTCGCGACGACGACCTCGCCGGCCGGGTCGACGGCTCCGAAGAAGATCACCGATGCCTTTGCCGACAGGTTGATTCCGGCCATGCCGCCCGCCGAGGCGCCCTGCGGTCGCACAGCGCTCGACGAGAAGTGAAGCAGTTGCGCGTCGCTCGTGACGAACACAAGCTCGTCGGCGTCGGTGCCCTGCGAGACTCCAACGACCTCGTCGCCGGGCTTGAGCGAGATGACCTCGAAGTCGGGCTTCGACGGGAAGGCGCCCATTGCGACGCGCTTGACAACGCCCTGGCGGGTGCCGAGTGAGATGGGGCTGTCACCGTCGAGGGAGACAAAGCCGAGCACACGCTCTTTTTTGTTGCCGATCGCGAGGTAGTCGCCGATCTTGGCGCCGGCCCCGAGCTGGATCGAGTTCGCGGGAACGTTGGGCAGGTCGACCGCCGTAAAGCGAATGAGGCGACCGAGGTTTGTCACGGCGCCGATCTCGGTGCGGCTTGTTGTGTCGATCGTCGACAGGATCGCGTCGTGCTTGCTGCGGCGGCGCGCGGGCGCTGCCGCGACATCCACATCATCAGAAATATCGACTCGGATGGCGCGCCCGGTCGTCGAGAGCGCAACGCGGCATGCCGTGTCGGCGATTTCCAGTATCGGCACAACCTTCGATCGCGATGACGAACTCGTCGCAACACTCGCGCGGGCTTCGGTCAGCAGGGTGCGACGCGGTGTGCCGAACCGGTCGGCGACGTCTTCAAGCTCGCTCGACACGAGGGCGCGAACGCGAGCCGGGTCGCCGAGAATCGCCTGAAGCTCGGCGATTTGCGCGCGCAGCTCTTCCTGTTCTTTCTCGAGTTCGATGCGGCTGAACTTGGTGAGTCGGCGCAGTCGGAGTTCGAGAATGTACTCGGCCTGCAGCTCACTGAGGTCGAATACCTCGCGCAGTCGGCTGCGCGCCTGCTCGGAGTCTTCGCTCTGCCGGATGACCTGGATGACCTCGTCGATGTCGAGGATCGCGATGAGGAGTCCCTCTACGAGGTGCAGGCGCTCGAGCCGACGCGCGAGGCGCCACTTGCTGCGCCGAGTGATGACCTCAAGGCGGTGGTCAACGTAGACCTGCAGCAGTTCGCGCAGGCCGAGCGTGCGCGGACCGCCGTTGACGAGCGCGACGGCGTTGATGTTGAACGAGTCTTCGAGGGGCGTGTAGCGGTAGAGCTGCTCGAGAACGGCCTCCGGGCTGAAGCCGGTCTTGATGCCGATGACGAGGCGCAACCCGCGCTTGCGGTCGGTGAGGTCAGTGACATCCGAAATGCCGTTGAGCTTTTTGGAGTTGACGCCGTCTTTGATCTTCTCGATGACCTTTTCGGCACCGACCATGTACGGCAGCTCGGTGACGACGAGGCCCATCTTGCGCGCCGAGATCGACTCGACCGACACACGCGCACGGGTCTTGAAGGCGCCGCGGCCCGTCGCGTAGGCGTCTTTGATGCCGTCGAGGCCGCTGATTGTGCCGCCTGTGGGCAGGTCGGGGCCGGGAACAAAGGCCATCAGGTCTTCGAGCGTTGCGCGCGGGTTGTCGAGCAGGTGGCGGGCAGCGCCGACGACCTCGATGAGGTTGTGCGGCGCCATGTTTGTCGCCATACCAACTGCGATGCCCGAGGCGCCGTTGACCAGAAGGTTGGGGAACGCCGCAGGCAACACGGAGGGCTGCTCGAGCTGGTTGTCGTAGTTGGGAACGAAATCGACGACGTCTTCGTCAAGGTTCTCGGTCATCGCAAGCGCTGTCGCGTGAAGACGCGCCTCGGTGTAGCGCGGGGCGGCGGGGCCGTCGTCGAGTGAACCGAAGTTTCCGTGGCCGTCGATGAGCGGCACACGCAGGATGAAGTCTTGTGTGAGTCGCACCATGGCGTCGTAGATCGACGCGTCACCGTGCGGGTGAAGCTTTCCCATCACCTCGCCAACGACGCGGGCGCTCTTGACATGGCCGCGGTCGGGGCGCAGGCCCATTTCGGTCATCTGGTACAGGATGCGTCGCTGCACGGGCTTGAGTCCATCGCGGGCGTCGGGAAGCGCGCGCGAATAGATAACTGAGTAGGCGTATTCGAGGAACGAACCTTGCATCTCGGCAGAAACATCGACGTCTTCGATGCGTTCGCCCGTGGGCTCTGCTTTTGAGGTACCGGAGGTCGGGGCAGCGGGAGTAGTCATAAGATTGCCCCCATGTTACCGGCGCTCAATCCAGACCGTTTGAGCCTTGCCGACGTGTTGCCATCTGCGTTGTCTGCAATTCTCGGAGAAGAGAACCGCCTGGCGCTGCCGCGCGCAGATCGCGTTGTTGTGATGCTCGTCGACGGGCTCGGTGCCGTGCCGCTCAAGGCGCGCGCCGGCCACGCCCGCACTCTGGTTGGCGCGCTCACCAAGGCCGCAATCATCGACTCCGGTTTTCCGACGACTACCGCGTCGGCCCTCGCGACTCTCACAACGGGCGCGCGCCCCGGCCAGCACGGCCTTGTGGGCTACTCGGTGCTCGATACCGTCAACGACAGACTGCTCAAACAGCTCTCCGGCTGGGACGCGGCCCTCGACCCCGCCATCTGGCAGCCCGTTCCAACGGTGTTCGAGACTGCCGTGTCACGCGGGCTTCAGTCGATAGCGATCGGCCCGGAGCGCTACCGCGCCACCGGTTTCAGCGCCGGGGTTCTGCGCGGCGCCGAGTATCGCTCCGGTTCGTCGATTTCAGACCGGGTGGATGTCGCGCTCGAGTGGTTGCGCTCTGGCGCGAGTGGAATCGCCTACGTTTACATTCCTGAGCTCGACATGACCGGTCACGCCAGCGGGTGGGAATCGGCAGAGTGGACGCAGAGACTCGAGACGATCGACGGAGCCGTGCGCGACATCGCTACCGCTCTCTCTGCGGGCGACACCCTCGTTGTGACGGCTGACCACGGCGTGCTCGACATTCCCGAGCACTCACACATTTTTGTTGATGCGGTGCCTGAACTTCTCGACGGCGTGAGATTTCTCGCGGGGGAGCCACGCTGCCTCCAGGTGCACTTCGAGCCCGACGCGTCAGAGGCGCAACGGGCGCGGGTTCTCGACGCATGGCGCGCCCAGGAGTCGGGCCGCGCCTGGATCGCGACGCGCGACGAGGCAATTGCCGCCGACTGGTTTGGCGACGTGCGCGCCGATGTCGCACCGCGCATTGGCGACTTCCTCGTCGCGGCGCGCAAAGACGTCGCCTACTACGACTCGCGCACCATCAGCCCAACGGCTCACGGAATGATCGGCCAGCACGGCTCGTGGTCAACGGCAGAACTGAAGATCCCGCTGTTGAAGTATTTCGGCTAGCTGGCGTTAGGCCAGGTCGTCGTCGGGGCGAGCGCCGAACACAATGTCGTCCCAACTGGGCATCGACGCGCGGCCCTTGCGAGCCTTGGGAATCGACGGTTGGGGGAGCGTGGGCTGCGGCTGAGTCGGGTGATCCTCGTCAACGGGCAGTTCGATCGGAACATCAACGAGTCGGATCCCGTTCGATGCGCCTGGTGACGTGCTCGGTGATGAGGGATGCGAGATCACCGTGTCGTCGTCGGCAAAGCTCGCTGCTTCACGTTCGCCGCGACGGCGACGCAGGGCGTCGAGAAGATCGGCCGTCTGGTTGTGATCGCTCGGGCTCTCCGGGGCGAAGCGCGAGACCGGCTCTGTCGACGCCGGGGACGCAGGTGCGACCGGGGCCGAGATGGAGTCGCCGAGATCAAAGGCTCCGCTGTCAAAGCGGGAGTTGTCGGGCTGCTTGGGAGCACCGCTGACGGCGCGAAGGCGAGGAACGAGTCCCGCGGGTGCTTCGCCCTGCTGGGAGAGCGTCACTGCCTCGTTGTTGATCGGGGAGAGCGAGAGCTTGCGCGCGTCAAAGCTCCACCGAGCATCGTGATCGATCTGCTCCGCGGTGAACGAAAGCTTGACCACCCAACCGGCTCCGGGCTCTCTCCAGCTGGCCCAGTGCTCGTTGATCGCACCGAGCGAGTGGAGGCGAGAACGGATAGCTGTTCCGAATGTCGCGCCCTGGCCGACGAGGTCGACATCGGTTGAGTGAACAGCGACGCCGAGAGCCGTCTCGATGACGAACTCACGCTCGGCAAGAACGGGTCCCTCGAACTTTTGGATGTACTCGAGAGGCACTCCAGTGACCGAGGCAACGTCTTGCGCGCTCATTCCCGATCGGATGTGCGACTGAATTTCTTTGGGGGAAAGCTTGCGGCCGACGCCCGGATCCGGCGTGCTTTGCCGGAGTTTTGACTGAAGTACTTCGTCAATGGGGATTCGGAAGCGCTCACCGTCGTCAGAGACGACGAGGAGTGCCCCGTTCTCTACTCCGATAACTCGCAGGTCTTGCATGCCGGTTGTCCTCCAGCGCTCGATATTCCCGCTAAGGATGCCACGCTTTGTCCGCTACATCGGGGAATAACACGGGCGTGCCGCAAGTTGACCTGCAAGCACGCACGCGAAGACGATTCGACGGTTTGCTATTCGATAACCAATCATGCAAACTGTGCGCGCCGAATTCGTTAGACAAGGCACAAAAAAGAAGTGGATGGGCATGGCAACCGATTACGACGCACCCCGTAAGACCGACGACGACACAGAATCGATCGAGGCTCTCAAGGAACGCGTCCCGGACAAGATGTCGGGCTCTGTTGGCGACGATGACGCTGACAACCCGGGCAGTTTCGAGCTCGAAGGCGGAGACCTCTCTGACCTCGACCTCGACGTTGTGGTGCTCCCGCCGCAGGCTGACGAGTTCACCTGCGTGAACTGCTTCCTCGTGAAGCACCGTTCGCAGATCGACCACCAGTCAAAGCTCGGGCCGATCTGCCTGGAGTGCGCAGCTTAGTTCTGCGTCGCTTTTGCTATCGCCGCGGCGATGGCTTCGGGGTGCCGAGAGCTCACGAGCCAATATGGCGTCGGATCTTCGGCATCCCGTACTTCAATCATGACCACCGGCGTGATCCAGCCGCGCAGCAGCAGCCAGGCGCGAGCATCGAGCCGGCGACCGCGTTCGAGTGTTGCTTCCTCGCCCGTGTATGACGTCACAGCACCGACTACCTCGAGCGGAAGTCGCGCGCGACCCGCGATGAGCTCGGTGCTTGTGACGGTGATCGTCGCTGAGCCAAAAATAAGGGCCGCGGTAATTCCGAGGTAAAAGACGACCGCAACGACCACCCCGACTGTGAGGTTGATGGGAACGAAGACGAGGAGCGTCGCTGGAATGATGAGTGCGGTGGCGATGTATAGCCAGGGGGCGGGCCAGAGTCGCTCGCGATAGGTGGTCATGTACCTATTCGATCATCTTTCTTGCCACTCGAATGTTCTGCACTACCCTCGTCTCGTGGCAGATATCGTTGACGTACTCATTTCGGCGGGGGAGACTCCCGCGTATTCTCACCCCGGTGATGCAGGGGCCGACCTTGTTTCGACCGAAGCCGTGACTCTCGAACCCGGCGCTCGCGCGACTGTCGGCACGGGCGTAGCAATCGCGCTACCCGATGGTTACGCGGCATTTGTGATGCCGCGCAGCGGTTTGGCCGCAAAACATGGCGTCACCATCGTCAACGCGCCGGGCACCGTCGACGCCGGCTACCGGGGCGAGATTCGTGTCACCCTTCTGAACACCGACACTTCTGTGGCGTATTCTGTCGCGGTCGGCGATCGCATTGCGCAACTCGTCATCATGCCGGTGTCGCGCGCGAGATTTATCCCCGTTGAGACCCTGCCGGGAAGCCACCGCGGCGATTCCGGATTCGGTTCAACCGGCTATACAGCAACCCAAGGAGCACAGGCGTGACTGATGAAGCATTCGGCGAGATCGCCGCGGAAGACGCAAAGTCTGCCCCGGGGGATCGCTCAACCGCTGGCCCTCTCGACGAGAGCGAAGCAAATGCGGTGAGGCCCTATGTCGACCTCGGTGGCGTCAAGATCGTTCCGCGCGCCGACCTTCAGTTGCGCCTCGAGGTCGAAGAGGGCAGCAAGCGCGTCGTCGCGGTTGGTCTCGACTACGCGGGCTCCAGCCTTCAGGTCTCGCCGTTTGCCGCTCCCCGTGGCAGCGGGCTGTGGCACGAGATTCGTACCCAGATCATCGAACAGATCCACAAGCAGGGCGGTCAGACGCGAGTCACCGACGGACCCTTTGGCCCCGAGGTCCTCGCTCAGATCCCGGTGACCGCAGGGCCGCAGGCCGGCCAGGTGAGTCTCGCCCGCTTTGTTGGTGTCGACGGGCCACGCTGGTTCCTCCGCGGCCGCATCTCGGGCGAGGGAACTATCAACCCCGAAGCTGCAGCGCAGATCGAAGATCTCTTCCGCAGCATCGTTGTCGTTCGCGGCAACACCCCGATGCCGCCGCGTGACCTTATTCCGCTTCACATGCCCGCATCGGTTAACCCCGCAGGATCGTAATGAGCGACGACAAGGATTCGACGGCGATCAACGACGCCATCAGCGCAGCTGCAAGAAACAGCTCGCTGGGCAAGGTCACGGCGGCCGAGGCCATTAGTGGACCAGCGATCATCGCTGCCGTCGGTGGCGTGCGCGGTCTCATCGAGTCGATCCTGCCGAGCTTTGTGTTTCTCGTCGTCTACCTCATCAGCAAAGACGTTCTGATTTCTTCGCTTGTGCCGGTGGGCATAGCGGTGATTTTTATCATCGTGCGCGTCGTTCAGAAGAAGCCGGTAGCGCCCGCGATCAGCGGCGCAGTGATCGTCGCAGTTACTGCTGTGCTCGCGATCAGTACCGGCCGCGCCGAGAACAACTTCGTTCTGGGCATCGCGCTCAACGCCGGTTACCTTCTCGCAATGATCGTGAGCATCGTTGTGCGCCGACCGCTTATCGGTGTTGTTGTCGGACTCCTTATGGAGAACGCCAAAGACTGGCGCGACGACCCGCGCAAGTTCCGCGTTCTCACGCTTGCGACCTGGCTCTGGACCGCGATGTTCGCTCTTCGAGTGTTGGTTCAGCTGCCGCTGTACCTCGCCTCGAACGCGGCGGCCCTCGCGGTGACAAAGCTCGTGCTCGGGGTTCCCTTGTACGCGATTGTGCTCTGGGCAACCTGGTTGCTCGTGCGTTCGGTGTTCCCGCCCAAGAGCGCCGAGGTCGAAGCAGCCTGACTCGCCTGCAAAAGTATCTTGATATCAAGATATATAGTTGGCTGTACAGCACTCCTCTCCCGCTGAGATTTAGACGCCCGGGCTTAGGCTTGCCTTGCTAGCCCTGACGCTGGCTGGCAGCGAGGATTGTTCCAGGTCAGCAAGGGAGACGGCACAATGTCGGCAGTAAACAGCTTCGGGTCCAAAGACACACTCTCCGTCGGTTCAACCGACTACGAGGTCTACCGCATTGACGCAGTTCCCGGCCACGAGAAGCTGCCCTTCTCGCTCAAGGTTTTGCTTGAGAACCTGCTTCGTACCGAAGATGGCGCGAACGTCACAAAGGAGCAGATCCAGGCCCTCGGATCGTGGGATGCCGCTGCCGAACCCGACACCGAGATCCAGTTCTCGCCGGCACGCGTTGTTATGCAGGACTTCACCGGTGTTCCCTGCATCGTCGACCTCGCCACAATGCGCGAAGCTGTCGTCGAGCTCGGGGGAGACCCCAAGAAGATCAACCCCCTGTCGCCCGCAGAGATGGTCATCGACCACTCGGTTATCGCAGACCTCTTCGGCTCTGAGAACGCACTTGAGCGCAACGTCGAGCTTGAGTACGAGCGCAACGGCGAGCGTTACCAGTTCCTTCGCTGGGGCCAGACGGCCTTCGATGACTTCAAGGTTGTTCCTCCGGGAACCGGCATCGTGCACCAGGTCAACATCGAGTACCTGGCGCAGGTCACCTTCACTCGTACCGTTGGCGGAGCCCTCCGCGCCTACCCCGACACCTGTGTCGGCACCGACTCGCACACCACGATGGTCAACGGCCTCGGCGTGCTCGGCTGGGGCGTCGGCGGTATCGAGGCAGAGGCAGCGATGCTCGGCCAGCCCGTCTCGATGCTTATCCCCAAGGTCGTCGGCTTCAAGCTCTCCGGTGCCATCCCGACGGGCGTCACCGCGACAGACGTCGTCCTCACGATCACCCAGATGCTGCGTAAGCACGGCGTCGTGGGCAAGTTCGTCGAGTTCTACGGTGAAGGCGTCGCCCAGGTCCCGCTCGCGAACCGCGCGACGATCGGCAACATGAGCCCTGAGTTCGGCTCGACCGCGGCAATGTTCCCCATCGACGACGTCACGCTCGACTACCTGCGCCTCACCGGCCGCAGCGAAGAGCAGGTCGCACTCGTCGAGGCCTATTCGAAGCTTCAGAAGCTGTGGCACGACGCGAGCGTCGAGCCAAGCTTCAGCGAGTACATCGAGCTTGACCTCGCTACGGTTGTTCCGTCGATCGCCGGCCCGAAGCGTCCGCAAGACCGCGTCGAGCTGTCGAACGCCAAGAGCCAGTTCGAGCTCGACCTCAACGCTTACGCCTCGGTTGACCACTCAAAGGTTGATGACGCTCTCGAGGGCAGCTTCCCGGCGTCCGACCCGATCGGGCTCACCCCTCAAGACGAAGAGTCGGCACACGCCCACTCGCACAGCCACACGAGCCACGCTCCCGCCGTCTCGAAGCCCTCGAAGGTCACCCTCGATGACGGCTCGACCTTTACGCTCGACCACGGAGCGGTAGCCATCGCGGCAATCACGAGCTGCACAAACACGTCGAACCCCAGCGTGATGCTCGCCGCCGGTCTTCTTGCCCGTAACGCGAGCAAAAAGGGCCTCAAGGCCAAGCCGTGGGTCAAGACCACGCTCGCTCCGGGCTCGAAGGTTGTCACCGATTACTACGCCAAGGCCGGACTCACCGAGTACCTCGAAGACCTCGGTTTCTATACAGTCGGCTACGGCTGCACGACCTGCATCGGTAACTCCGGTCCGCTGCAAGACGAGATCTCGGCAGCGGTCAACCAGAACGATCTCGCCGTCACGGCGGTGCTCTCGGGTAACCGTAACTTCGAGGGCCGCATCAACCCCGACGTGAAGATGAACTACCTCGCGTCGCCGCCTCTCGTCATCGCCTACGCCCTCGCTGGCTCGATGAACTTCGACTTCGAGACCGACGCTCTCGGAACCGACGGCGACGGTAAAGACGTGTTCCTCGCCGACATCTGGCCGGATGCCGCAGAGGTTCAGTCGACGATCGACTCCTCGATCGACACCGAGATGTTCACCCACGAGTACGCGGGTGTCTTCGACGGTGACGAGCGCTGGCAGAACCTTCCGACGCCGACCGGCGCCACCTTCGAGTGGGATGCCGAGTCGACCTACGTACGCAAGCCCCCGTATTTCGACGGCATGACCATGGAGCTCACGCCCGTGACATCCATCTCGGGTGCTCGTGTTCTTGCAAAGCTCGGCGACTCGGTCACGACCGACCACATCAGCCCGGCCGGAAACATCAAGGGCGACACCCCCGCGGGCAAATACCTCGACGCCCACGGTGTTGCGCGCAAGGACTACAACTCCTACGGCTCGCGCCGCGGAAACCACGAGATTATGATCCGCGGAACGTTCGCGAACATCCGTCTGCGCAACCAGCTTCTCGACAACGTCGAGGGTGGCTACACCCGCGACTTCACGCAGCCTGACGCACCGCAGTCGTTCATCTACGACGCCTCGCAGAACTACCAGGAGCAGGGCATTCCGCTCGTTATCCTCGGTGGCAAGGAATACGGTTCGGGTTCGAGCCGTGACTGGGCGGCAAAGGGCACCTCTCTGCTCGGCGTCAAGGCGGTTATTACCGAGAGCTTCGAGCGCATTCACCGTTCCAACCTCATCGGTATGGGTGTGCTGCCGCTGCAGTTCCCTGCCGGCGAGAGCTGGGAGTCGCTCGGTCTCGACGGCACTGAGGTCATCGATATCGCGGGCGTCGAAGAGCTCAACGAGGGTCGCACCCCCAAGACGCTGCACGTCACTGCGACGTCGACGAGTGGCAAGCCCACTATCGAGTTCGACGCAGTGCTGCGCATCGACACCCCCGGTGAGGCCGACTACTACCGCAACGGCGGCATCCTGCAGTACGTGCTGAGGTCGCTCGTCTAGGCTTGCGTTATGGGCCTGCTCGAGAACATCAAGGGCCCTCGCGATCTCGATTCGCTCAGCAGTGAGCAGCTCGTCGAGCTCGCGGGGGAGATCCGTCAATTCCTTGTGACGGAGGTCTCAAAGACCGGCGGCCACCTCGGCCCCAACCTTGGCGTTGTCGAACTCACGCTCGCGATTCATCGGGTCTTTGACTCGCCGCGCGATGCAGTGATCTTCGACACCGGGCACCAGAGCTACGTGCACAAGCTCGTCACGGGGCGCCAGGATTTCTCGAAACTCCGACAGTCCGGCGGACTCGCGGGATACCCACAGCGTTCGGAATCCCCGCACGACATCGTCGAGTCGTCGCACGCGTCGAGCTCGCTCAGCTGGGCCGATGGAATCTCCCGGGCGTTTACGATGACGGGTCAGGCCGATCGTCACGTTGTCGCTGTCGTCGGTGACGGCGCTCTCACGGGCGGCATGACCTGGGAAGCCCTCAACAACATCAGCGATGACAATTCGCGCAATCTCGTGATCGTTGTCAACGACAACGGTCGTTCGTACGCCCCGACGATCGGCGGCATGGCGCATTTCCTCAACGACGTGCGCACTCGTCGCTCATACCGCAACCTTCACCGCTCGAGCGAGAAGCTCTTCTCGCGCTTCGGTGGCCCCGGTCGGGCCTTCTACCGTGGCATCCGCGGCGGAACTCACGGCTTCCTCAGCCGTTTCACCAACAACGAGGCTCTGTACTCGAACCTCGACATCAAGTACATCGGGCCCGTGCACGGTCACGACCAGCGTGCGCTCGAAGAGGCGCTCACTCAGGCGAAGAACTACGGCGCTCCCGTGATCGTTCACGCGATCACCGAGAAGGGCCACGGTTATGAGCCAGCCCTCGCCGATGCCGCCGACCAGTTTCACGCGGTCGGTCAGATCGACTCTGAGACCGGTGAACCGATCGAGGTCGCGTCAAAGCCAAGCTGGACGAGCGTCTTCGCCGACGAGATCGTTGCCCTCGCCGACCGCGACCCGAAGATCGTCGGTATCACGGCCGCCATGCTGCGCCCGACCGGCCTTCACAAGTTCGCTGAGAAGTACCCCGATCGTGTTCTCGACGTGGGCATTGCAGAGCAGCACGCCGTAACGAGTGCCGCTGGTCTCGCCTTCGGTGGGCTGCATCCGGTCATTGCAATGTATGCGACTTTTGTGAACCGGGCCTTCGATCAGGTGCTCATGGATGTCGCGCTGCACAAGGCCGGCGTCACCTTCGTTCTTGACCGCGCGGGTGTCACAGGCCCCGATGGCCCGAGCCACCACGGGATGTGGGACCTCGCGCTGCTCCAGGTCGTTCCGCACATCCGTTTGTCGGCCCCGCGCGACGCGACCCGACTGCGCGAGGAGCTTGCCGAGGCCGTGCTCGTCGACGACGCCCCGACTGTTGTGCGTTTCTCGAAGGGCACGGTGGGCACCGAGTTCGATGCCGTGCGTCGCACGAGCGACGGTGTCGACGTGTTGCGCGAAGCCGCCCACAAAGACGTTCTCATCGTCACCGTCGGACCGATGGCGAAGATCGGCCTTCAGGTTGCCGAGCGTCTCGCGGCGCAGGGTATTGGTGCGACCGTTGTCGACCCGCGCTGGGTTGTTCCGGTTCCCGAGAGCGTCATCGACTTCTCGCGTGATCACCGCATCGTTATTACCATCGAAGACGGCGTTCGTGTCGGCGGTATCGGCACGCGCATCCGCCAGGACCTTCGCGCTGCCGGCGTCGACACCCCGCTCACCGAACTCGGCCTGCCCGACGAGTTTCTCGATCACGGTTCCCGCGAAGAGATCCTCGAGGCAGTGGGACTAACTCCACAAGACATCGCGCGCGACGTCGTGTCGCAGGTGCTCGGCAGCAAGATCCCGGTGGCGCGACCACTGCCCGACGAGACCGACGCAGAGCTGCGCCAAGACCAGCAGTCGTAGGGCAACTAGGCGCGAAACACTGGTTCTAGATGTCGCGGTTGGCGGCGCGCGTGGCGTTGCCAGGTGATGAACCAGCCGGCTGCGGCGCCGAAACCCGCGATGGCGATGAGGCCGAGTGAGAGCGTTGGCCAGAAGTCGATCGTCGCGTACAGGATTGTCATCTTGGGGCCGATAACTGACGCAGGCACAACAACAATGGATGCCGCGATTGAACCAGCGATACCAGAGCCGATCGCGTGTGCGCGCCAGTCAGTCACCTCACTCAGTACGAGATCGACAAGAGCGACGAGGGGCGCGCCCGCGAATACCACCACGACAGCGCCCACCGTGACTGTGAGAAAGAGCGCACAAACAAAGGTCAGGCCGCCCCAGCCGACGAGCCCGAACGCAAAAATGATGAAGTCCATTGCGAGTACGAGGCCGGGCTGGGTTGAGACACCGCTGAGCGACCAGCCGACGACTATTGCAAGGAGCAACGATGCAAGCACCGTGAATACTGCGAGTCCGAAGGCCGACTGCAGCACGAGATTGCCGAAAGTGCGTGGCAGGGGCGCGCTCATGGCAGGTCCGTTGCGGTAAATGCGTCGTAGCGCGGGCGCTGAGCCTTCTTGCGCGCAGAGCGCAGGGCCGAATGCCACCCGGCGAGGCTCGCGACACCAGTGATGAGCGTCAGGATGCCTAGGTAGGGCGTGTAGTACTCCCAGCCGAGGGCAGCCGCCGCGAGGATCACGCTCACGATCACTCCGGTCAGAAGCCCCGCAGCGAACATGGCGAGTGAACGCACGAGCGCTGACGTCACGTCGCGCGTGACATGCCTGGCCAACAACGCGAGTGGAGCCCCGATCAGTACCGTGCCGAAGAAGCCGACAAAGCTTGAAACGACGAAGGCGTAGCCAGCCGCAAGAAACGCGAAAAGACCCGTGTAGGCAAAAAACAGCCCGGTGATCAGTGACACCGCGAGCACAAACCAGAGCAGCGTGTACAGGCTTCCGACGAGAAGGCTCGGCTCGTTGTTGACGTAGGTGGCGCTCACGCGCGCGCCTCGCTGATGATGTCGAGAAGCTCGTTGAGTGGACCCTTGACGAAGGGGAGTCGCGCCAGAGGGAGAACGGTGCCAAAGAGCTTTGTGCCGCGGCTGACGAGGCGACGGCTCTTCTTCTGAGCGGGCGTGTTGTCGTAGACCCAGAACAGCGCGAGAGCCATGTAGGCGAGCCACAGCAGCTCGGGAAGGCGTTCGCGAAGCTCAGCGGGGATCGTCGTGGTTGACTCCTCGACGACGAGACGGAAGACGCTCACCGCAAGCTCGCGTGGGCCTTCGGAGTCTTCGCCGAATGGGCTCACCGGCGACTGGGGCGCTATGGCCGCCGACAGAAAGCCCGGCGCGCTGTCGTGATAGGGCGCGAGGCCTTCGAGGCCGATAAGCATCGCGATCTCGAGGCGCTCGGCGATATCGGTCTTCCCGGCTAGGGCGACCTCCGCGTTGCTGAGGTGGGCCTCCTGCACTCGAGCGTAGAGCTCCTGCACGAGGTGATTCTTTGTGGGGAAGTAGTAGTACGCGTTCCCGACAGAAATCTCCGCTTCTGCGGCTATGAGTCTCAGTGTTGTTTGCTCGTATCCGCGTTCCTGAAACGAGGCGAGGGCTATCTCGCTGATCTTGCGCCGCGTCTCTTCGCTCTTACCCATGCGCCAATTATTGAACACGTTCGAAAACAAAGCAAGCTTGGAGTTTGCCCTGCCCCATGCTGCGACCAGCGCGCGAGCACAACGAGTTCTAGCCTTGAATAATGAAGACCATCACTCTCGGAACCAACGGACCAGTAGTAGGCCGCATCGGCCTCGGACTTATGGGCATGAGCGCCTTTTACACGGGAGCCGGGCAAGACGACGCCCGGTCGATCGCCACCATTCACCGTGCGATCGAGCTCGGAGTCACCCTGCTCGATACCGCCGAGATGTACGGTCCGCACCTCAACGAGCAACTTCTTGCGAAGGCAGTGAGTGACCGTCGCGACAAAGTAGTCATCGCTACGAAGTTCGGCACGTACCGAAACAGCACCGATGGCGCTTACGGCATCGACGGAAGCGCGGCGAACGTTCGTGCCTCGGTCGAGGGCTCGCTCACCCGCCTCGGCACCGACTACATCGATCTCTACTACCAGCACCGCATGGACCGAAACACCCCCATCGAAGAAACGGTCGGCGCTCTCGCTGAACTCATCGCCGAGGGCAAGATCCGCGGTTACGGGCTCTCTGAGGCCGCGCCCGACACTATCCGTCGCGCGCACGCAGTTCACCCCGTGACGGCGCTGCAGACCGAGTACTCGCTCTGGTCGCGTGACCCCGAGATAGAGATCCTGCCGGTCGTGCGCGAGCTCGGCATCGGTTTTGTTCCCTACTCGCCACTGGGTCGCGGTTTTCTCACCGGCTCAATCCGCTCGCTCGACCAGCTCGACGAGAACGATTTTCGACGCAGCAACCCACGTTTTGCGGACGACAATCTCGAGGCCAACATCAGCATTGTTGAAAAGGTGGATGTCGTGGCCTCCGAGTTGGGCGTCAAGCCCGGCCAAGTGGCGCTCGCGTGGTTGCTCGCGCAGGGTGACGACATCGCCCCCATTCCCGGAACGAAGCGCGTCAGCTACCTCGAGGAGAACGTCGCGGCCGACGCGATCGAGCTCAGTGACGCGCAGCTCGCCACTCTTGGAGCCGTCGGCGCCGCGGCGGGCGAGCGCTACGCGGACATGAGCAGTGTGAACCTGTAAGACACCGTCAACGCAAGCGCGCCACCATATCGGCGACGCCAACATGCCAGCTGTCGTCGCCGGTTTCGTCCCAGAGCTCTTTGAGCTCGGAGTCGATCATGATCCGCTCGACGGCGCCGCTCGCGAGAGCGAGCCAGCTGCGGTCGATTCGGCTGGCGTGCGCGCTGATCCAGACAATTGCCTCGTCGGGCAGCGAGTCACTGCGCGGTCCGCGGACCGAAGCCACGACCTCCGCGGCCGCGAGTGCGTTGTTGCACTCGGTGACCTCGGGCAGTTCGTCGATCGGTGTGTCAACGATGATGCTGAGCGCTTCGATAACAACTGACCCGTCGTCGTCGCTCTCGAGATCCCACACCCAGTCGGAGGCGTCATCGTTTTGGAATGGTCCCGGTCCCCATGCGCCCATCAGTAACCTCTCTTGTTACCTGAAAAGGCCGCCCGCGGCCGCTCGTCGATTGAGTGGGCCGCCCGCGGCCGTATCAAAATCGTACGTGTGATTTCGATACGTCGCAGGCGCTCCTCTCAATCACCAAGGGCGGGTTACACGTGCAGGTGCACGTAGCTCCACCGGCCGCCGAGCTCCGCGCGTACCTGGGATAACAGCTCGTCGCGCACAAACGTGTAGTCGAGCTGCTGCAACGACAGCGCGACGCGGCCACAGACCACTCCCGCGGAGTTGTCGAGGTCGCCCACGAGGCTGGTCGTTGCGCAACCCGTACAGGTCAGGAACGGCTCTGTGCCTGTCTCGAACCAGTCGTTGAGTGCCGCCATCCATTCGTCGCCGTCTGCGGGGGTCGCGCACACAGTGCAGACGCCAACGTCGGTTCCCTCGCCAGCATCAAAGGCCTGCCAGCCAGACACAACGGCGGCCAGGCCCTCGCCCAGGCGATAGGTCGGCGCGTCGTCAAGCCAGTCGGGGTCATCGAGCACCCAGCCACGAGACTCGAGCCAGGCGATGACCTGCGCCACGCGCGCCGGCTCGTCGGCCTCAGGTGTTGAGAGGTCGACGAGCCGGTCGCGATGGTCGCTCACTGGTTAGTCAACCGCGATCACGCAACGCCGCGGATGGGCGGGTTGTGGAAGGTTGCACCAAATGCACGCTCTGACGCGCCAGAGCGGTCGAGGTAGGGCGTGACGCCACCCATCTGGAACGGGTAGCCGGCACCGAGAATCAGACACAGGTCGATGTCTTCGGGTGCGGAGACAACCTCGTCGTCGAGCATGCGCTTGATCTCGTCGGCGAGCCCGTCTTCGATCCGCGTCTGCAGCTCTTTCGCGGTGAGCGGCGTTGTGCCGCCCGCGACGATTGCCCGCGCTTCTTTGTCGATGCCCTTGATCTTGCCCTTGGCATCGCGTTCGAAGATACGACCGAGGTCGGCGAGCTTGTGAAGATTCGCACTCTCGAAGAAGCGCTCAGGGAACGCTGCGTGGTGGGTGTCGAGCACGTGAGCGCCGACCTTGAGTCCAACGAGCTCGAGCAGTTCGAACGGCGTCATCGGCAGTCCGAATGGTCGCGTTGATTCTTCGACGACCTCGAACGGGGTTCCGGTGTCGACTGCGTGCATGGCCTCGCCGAGCACCTTGGCGAGAATGCGGTTGACGACGAACCCGGGGGTGTCGCGCGTGATAACCGCGTTCTTGTAGAGCTTCGCGGCGGTAACCATCGCCGTCGAGAGCGTCTCGTCATTAGTGGCGGGAGTCTTCACGACCTCGATAAGCGGCATCACCGCGACCGGGTTGAAGAAGTGGAAGCCCACGAGTCGCTCGGGGTGCTTGAGCTTCGAGCCGATCTGCTCGACCGAGAGCGACGAGGTGTTGGTCGCGAGAACAGCCTCGGGCGAGATGTACTGCTCGACGTCGGCGAAGACCTCTTGCTTGACACCCAGCTCTTCGAAGACGGCTTCGATTACCCAGTCGCAGTCAGCGAAGTCGGCCTTGTTGGTTGTGCCCGTAACGAGAGCCTGCAGCTGGTTGGCATCGTCTTGCTTGATGCGTCCCTTGTCGAGAAGCTTCTGAATCTCGTCGTGAATGTAGGCAACGCCCTTGTCTACTCGCGCCTGGTCGAGGTCGGTGATTACCACCGGCACCTTGAGGCGGCGCACAAAGAGCAGCGCGAACTGTGAGGCCATAAGCCCTGCGCCGATGACGCCGACCTTCGTCACCTTGCGCGCGAGGGCCTTGTCGGGAGCGCCGGCGGGGCGCTTGGCGCGCTTCTGCACGAGGTTGAAGGCGTAGATCGATGCCCTGAACTGGTCGCCGGCGATGAGGTCGGCGAGTGCCTCGTCTTCTGCGCGGAAGCCCGTGTGCTTGTCGGTGTTTTTTGCGTTCTTGACCAGCTCGATTGCCGCGTAGGGCGACAGCGCGATCTTTCCGATTTTGTCTTCGAGGCTCTTTGTCGCGATGTTGATAGCGATGGGCCACTTGCCGGTGCGCTCGATGAGGTTCGGCTCGTTCTTGCGCTTGACCTTTGTGGTGCCGGCGATGACGCCCGCGCTCCACTTGATCGAGTCTTCGAGAAAGTTTGCCGGGCCGAAGATCGCGTCGGCAATGCCGAGGTCAAAAACGTCTTGGCCCTTGAGAACACGGTTGTTCTTGAGCGGGTTCTCAACGATGACCTTGAGTGCATTCTCAACGCCGATGAGGTTGGGCAGCAGCCACGAGCCTCCCCAGCCGGGAATGATGCCGAGAAACACCTCGGGCAGGCCGAGGCCGCCGATTGAACTGTCAACCGTGCGGTAGTCGGCGTTGAGCGGAAGCTCTGTTCCACCACCGAGCGCAAGCCCGTTGATGTAGACAAACGAGGGAACACCGAGGGTCGACAGCTTGTCGAGGGTCCAGTGGCCGAGTTCGGCCATCTGCTTCGCGAAGGCGCGGCTCGGGATGTCGCTGACCTTTGAGAGGTCGGCACCCGCAGCGAGAATAAAGGGCTTTCCCGTGATGGCGAGACCGTGGATCTCGCCCGCAGCGGCCCGAGCCTTCTGCGCGTCAAGCACGCCCGCGAGCTCGAGCAGCCCCGCTGGTCCGAAGGTGTTCGGGCGGGTGTGATCGCGACCGTTGTCGAGAGTTATCAGCGCCAGGGTCTTGCCCTGAAGAATCGGGATGTCGCGCACATACGCGTGCGTCACAACCTCGTCGTCGGAGAGGGCGAGAAGACCGTCGAAGTCAGCTGCCGCGAATTCGTAAGCCATTACTTGCTTCCCTTTCCGTTGTAGTGCGGGTTCTCCCAGATGACCGAGCCACCCTGGCCGAGACCGACGCACATGGCGGTGAGGCCGTAGCGCACCTCGGGGTGCTCTTCGAACTGTGCAGCGAGCTGGATCATCAGGCGCACGCCGCTCGAGGCGAGGGGGTGTCCGATGGCGATCGCGCCGCCCCACTGGTTGACGCGGGGGTCGTCGTCGGCGATACCAAAGTGGTCGAGAAGCGACAGCACCTGGATCGCGAAGGCCTCGTTAAGTTCAAAGAGCCCGATGTCGTTGATCGTGAGGCCCGCCTTGCGCAGGGCCTTTTCGGTCGACGGAACCGGGCCGATGCCCATGATCTCTGGCTCGACACCGGCGAACGCGAAGCTCACCATCCGCATCTTGGTGGTGAGGCCGAGCTCTTGTGCGGCATCCGCGCTGGCGATGAGCGAGGCGGTCGCGCCGTCGTTGAGACCGGAGGCGTTGCCGGCGGTCACGCGACCGTGCGGGCGGAACGGGGTCTTGAGTGCCGCGAGACCCTCGAGGGTTGTCTCGGGGCGGAGGGCCTCATCGCGGGTCGCGAGTCCCCAGCCGCCGTCGCTCTTGATCGCAACGGGAATCAGGTCGGGCTGGATCTTGCCGTTCTCGTAGGCGGCGAAGGCCTTCTGCTGGCTCGCGAGAGCGAAACGGTCGGCTCGCTCCTTGGTCAGGTGCGGAAAACGGTCGTGGATGCGCTCGGCGGTGTTGCCCATGTTAAGTGCGTCGGGGTTGACGAGCTTCTCGGCGAGGAAGCGGGGATTCGGGTCGGCACCGAATCCCATGGGGTGGCGCCCCATGTGCTCGACTCCGCCGGCGATGCCGATGTCGTACGCACCAAACGCGATGCCACCGGCGATCGCGGTAACCGAGGTCATCGCGCCAGCACACATGCGGTCGATCGCGTATCCGGGAACGGACTTCGGCAGGCCTGCGAGAATCGCGGCAGTGCGGCCGAGTGTGAGTCCCTGGTCACCGGTCTGCGTCGTCGCGGCGATTGCCACCTCGTCGACGCGTTCCTTCGGAAGGTTGGGGTTGCGCTCGAGCAGGCCGATCATTGCCTTGACCACGAGGTCGTCGGCGCGGGTCTGCCAGTACATTCCTTTTTCGCCGGCTCGACCGAACGGGGTACGGACCCCATCGACGAATACGACTTCAGCTTTTTCGGCCACTTTGCCTCCAGAATTGAGCGAACTCTAACAACCCTAGGCAGGGCCTCTTTCGGCAAACAATCCTTTGACTGTTCCTACGAAGCTGGTTGCTGCGGGTCTTCGATCGTTTGGCTGGCTTCCACAAAGGCATCGACGATTGTCTGTGCGGTTGCGTCAATCTGCCACTGACGGGCGGCAAGAGCCTCGAGCGCCTCAGAGATACTCGACACCGTCAGTTCGGCGGGGGGAGTCCAGGCGACCCGGCGAAGAGTCTCGGGCGTAAGAATGTTTTCGATCGGGATGGCGAGCTGTTCAGACAGCTCGGTGATCGCGGCGCGCGCGGCCTTGAGCCGCTTGTCGGCGGCCGGGTTCTTGTCGGCCCAGACACGTGGCGGCGGAATCGCCTCGCCCGGAGCGCGAACCGCGGGAAGATCGGTGCTCGCGAGGCCTGTCTCGATTGCTGCCCACCAGCGGTCGAGCTGCGAGCGACTCGCGCGACCGGTGAACTCCTTGAGAGCGGCGAGGTCGCGCTTGGTCGCCGGAAGAACGCGCGCGGCGGCGGTCATTGCCGCATCGGGCACAAGGCGGCCGGGCGCGGTGTCGATTTCGCGAGCGTAGGCGTCGCGTGCCTGCCACAGCTCGCGGGCCACGGCCAGATTGCGCTGGCCACGGATCGAGTGAACACCGCTCAAGCGACGCCACGGTTCGTGGCGCACAACTGTGAAGTCGCGAGCGAGCACTGAGGCGAACTCCTCGTCGGCGATCTGGGTCTTGCCCGCGTTTTCGAGCAGTTCGCCCATCTTCTCGCGAAGGTCGACGAGCAGTTCAACGTCGAGCGCCGCGTAGACGAGCCAGGCCTGGGGAAGTGGACGCGTCGACCAGTCAGCGGCCGAGTGCTCCTTGGCGAGGTGAATGCCGAGCAGCTCTTCGACGACGGTTCCGAGCCCAACGCGGGGGAGTCCTGCGAGGCGTGCGGCGAGTTCGGTGTCATAAATGCGGGTGGGGTCGAGCCCTACCTCGCGCAGGCAGGTGAGGTCCTGGCTCGCAGCGTGAAGAATCCACTCCTCGCTCGCGATTGCCTCATTGAGCTCGCTGAACGATCCGATCGCGGGCGGGTCAAAGAGAAAAGTTCCGGCACCACGACGGTAGATCTGAATGAGGTAAGCGCGCTGCGAGTAGCGGTAGCCGCTCGCCCGCTCTGCATCGATAGCGATGGGGCCGTGCCCGGCCGCGAGCGCCGCCGTCGCCTCGAGGTACTCCTCGCGGGTCTCGATGACGTGCACGTGCACATGCGGAGCCTGCGCGGCGGGTTCCTCAGAAACCGGCAGCGCTGTGCTTCCCAAATCGCTATTCACGTCCGACTCGGCGGGCTGACAACACACTTACTCCCTCAACGGCTGGCGGGAATCCTGCCAGCATGCACAAAAGCTCACTCCAGCCTTCTACATGAGACGTTACATCGTGGTTGAGGGGTGTCCATGACGCACGAAGCTCGATCTGGGCCCCGTCGCCCTGTGATTCGAGCTCGCCGAAGCCGGTCGAAAGGATGCGTGTAGCTGTGCCAGAGGCCGCAATGTACTGGGCGCCACGCGAGTTGAGCGCGTCGACGAGCCACGACCAACTGACGCTCGCGAGAAACGGGTCGAGTCCGATTTCGGTCTCGAGCGGCGCCTGCGCGTAGCAAACGACGCGAAACTGACCGCCCCAGGCTTCGGGCGACGACGGGTCATAGAGCAGAACAAAACGGCCCGTGCCGATCTCTGAGTCGCTGTCGTGACGCGCGGGCGTGACATCCGCCGCGAGAGCAATCGAGTAGGGAGCGAGTCCGCTCGGTGCCGCGATTTCGGTCACAACGAGTTCCGGACGCGTGGCAGCCTTGCGCACCGCGTCGACCGCGGCCGCAAACGGGGCGGGAATGTCCATTCCTACATCTGTGTCGGGCACAGGTGAAGACTAGGCTTCTTTGCTATTTTGCACAGTGAGGCACGCCGTCACACGGCTCGGCTGTCACATACGCGCAGAAGGCGAGACCACATGGCGAACGACGACCACCCCGACTCCGTTGGCGGAAAGATCGCGACGGCAATCACTTTGGGGGTCGTCGGGCTCGCGGCTGTCGCGTCAATCGCTTCGGCGGCCCTCGCGGTTGTTGTGGCGCGGTCGGTTGTGACTCCGCCGCGCACTCGAGAAGAAGACATTCGCATACTTGGGTCGACCGAGACGTCTGTAACACTCTCACGCACGCTCGATTCGCTTACACCCGGCCAGTACAGCCTCTGGTTTGACCAAGACCGTGGTCACGCGCGGCTCGGTGAGATTATTTCGATGGATGTCGCGAGCGTCACCCGCGAACTCATCGCAGTCGACTTCGGTGATCTTTCGACGGCCGCGCGCGGGCGCTTCAGCGGCTGGTTCTACCTCGGCCCGACCGAGCTTGGCTTCGACTACACCGACGTGCACATCGGTACGGCGCTCGGTGATGCGCCGGCCTGGCTGATTCCGGCAGAAGAAGAGTCGGGCCGTTGGGTGATCCAGGTCCACGGCCGCGCGGTACGCCGGCAAGAGACCCTGCGTGCGGTGCCCGTCTTTCGTGCGGCCGGGTACACGTCGCTGCTCGTGTCGTACCGAAACGACGGTGATGCGCCGCGCAGCGCTGACAATCGCTACGGGCTTGGCGACTCCGAGTGGAGCGACATCGACGCAGCAATCGACTACGCGGCCGAGAACGGTGCAACAGAGATCGTGCTTATGGGCTGGTCGATGGGTGGCGCGACGGTGCTGCAGGCCGCAAGCCGCACCGCACACCCCGAACTCATCACCGGCATCGTTCTCGATTCGCCGGTCGTCGACTGGGTTGGTGTGCTCGAGTTTCAGGGAACCTCGATGCGTATCCCGCGCCCGATTCGTATGGTGGCGCTCGAGGTCATCAGCCGCAAGTGGGGCTCGCGACTCACCGGTCAGGCCGAGCCGATCAACCTCGCGCGCCTCGACTGGGTTGCGCGATCCGCCGACCTCGACCTTCCGATTCTTCTCTTGCACAGCGCGGATGACGGCTACGTTCCAGCCGACGGCTCGAAGGCTCTCGCGGCGGCGCGGCCCGACATCATCACCTACGACGAGTTCACAACCGCGCGCCACACAAAGCTGTGGAACTTTGATTCCCCGCGCTGGAACGAGGCTATTTCGCGCTGGCTGCGGGTACTGCCCAGCGTGCATACAGGCCGCTCAGCTCGTCGATCATCAACGAACTGAGTTCGAGCGCGATCGGGTCAAGCTCGGATCCGAGCAGGGGGAGCGATGGCCCACCGAGCGATGGGCTGGTCGAGAGACACACCTCGTCGAGAAGGCCAGCCTGCGCGAACTGTGCAGCGAGGTTCGGGCCACCCTCACACACGATCGACTCGAGTCCGTGGGCGTAGAGTGCGGCGAGAATCGCTCGCGGGCTGAGCGATCCGCCTTCTGAGTCGACCGTGATGATCTCGGCACCAGCGAGCGAGCTTGCCCGCTCCGCTGCTTCTGCCGGACACAGTACAAACAGTCGCCCCGCTTCGATCGGCCCCTCGATGCGGTGCCCGCTCAGGTCTCCCGTGCGGGTGACAACCGCGAGTCGGGCTTTTCGCGGCAGTTTGAATCCTTCGGCGCGCACACTCTGGGCGCCGATGAGAACGACGTCAGCGAGTTCGCGGATCACGCCCAGCAGCTTGCGGTCGGCGGGATTCGTCAAAGTTTCAGACGTGCCATCGCTTCCGGCAGCGCTTCCGCTCACGCTTGTGATCAGGTTGAGCCGCAGCCACCGGTTCGAGGGCGGGCGGTACAGGTCGAGAAGGCGGTCGCGAGAGTCCGCGACATCCAGATCAATCTCTTCAGCGGGGCCGGGGTGCACTCGCGTGAGTTTCACGCGGCGATCTTCTCGCGGATCTGTCGCTTGGTGCGACCGAGCAGCGCTGTCATTCCGCGAATGCGCAGGGGCGAGACAGCCTCGGTGAGTCCGATGGTGTTCGGAAAGTCGTCGGGAACGGCGAGCACCTCGTCGATGGTGAGACCCGCGAGACCCTGAACCAGGATCGACGCGAAACCGCGCGTCGTCGGTGCCTCTTTTGGTGCCATCGCGAACAGGTGCACAATTTTCTCGTCGTCGATATCGACGAAGATAAAAACGGGGGACTGGCACTCTTCAACCCGCTCGAACAGATCGGGGTGTTCGGCGTAGTGCGCGGGCAACTCGGGAAGTTCGTTCGAAAACTCGAGAAGGAGCTGAAGGCGATCCTTCAGCCCCAACTCGAGAAAGTCTTCACGGATCTGCGCGAGCGCTTCAGGCAGCTGGTAAGTCACAAATCGAGTTTAGCGAACGGGCACTGCTCCGGGATCGGCGCCCTGAACGATCGGCACACGAACCGCCGATCCCCACTCGGTCCACGATCCGTCGTAGTTGCGAACGCCCTCGAAGCCGAGAAGGTGGGTCAGCACAAACCAGGTGTGGCTCGATCGCTCACCAATGCGGCAGTACGCAACAACGCTGTCGCCATCCTTGAGGCCGGCACCATCGCGATACAGGGCGTTGAGTTCGTCGACGCGACGGAAGGTTCCGTCTTCTGCCGCCGCCTTGCCCCACGGAACGCTCTTCGCGCTCGGGATGTGGCCGGCACGCAGGGCACCCTCTTCGGGGTAAGCGGGAGCGGTCGTGCGCTCACCGCTGTACTCCTCGGGGGAACGCACGTCGATCAGCGGGTTGCCGAGGTGAGCGAGCACGTCGTCTTTGTACGCGCGAATCGGAGCGTCGTTGCGCTCGACGACGGGGTAGTCGACGGTCTCGGCCGACTCCGGCTCGGTTGTGTAGGCGCGTCCGTCGAGCTCCCACTTGGCACGGCCACCGTCGAGAAGGCGCACGTCTTCGTGTCCAAAGAGTGTGAACACCCAGAGTGCGTAAGCGGCCCACCAGTTGTTCTTGTCGCCGTAGATAACGACTGTTGTGTCGCGCGTGATGCCCTTGGAGCCGAGAAGCGCTGCGAACTGTTCGCCGTTGATGTAGTCGCGCTCGACCGGGTCGTTGAGGTCGGTGTGCCAGTCGATCTTGACCGCGCCCTCGATGTGACCGGTCTCGTACAGAAGAACGTCTTCGTCAGATTCAACAACAACGAGTCCGGGGGTGCCGAGGTTGGCTTCGAGCCACTCGCCGCTGACGAGACGCTCGGGGTGGGCGTAGCCCGTGAACTCTTCTGACGTGTCGACCGCTACGGCCATGGTGTCCTCCTGAGGGGCGAAAATTCGGGATGATCCGCCGGGTTAAGCTTGAACAAACCCGACTCAACGACCATACGCATCTGGCGTACTGTGCCGCTGGCAAACCGTAAGACTTCGACACACTTCTTAGACACATCTGGCGGCCTTTGTGACCACACCTGCGCGCGAACATCTCGTCGACCGAAAGCCCACTCTCAGTGGCGAACAGATCATCGCGCACCTCGTGCCGCCCCGCCAGTTCACCGGCGCGACGATCGAGACGTATCGCCCGGATCACGATTACCCCTCGCAGGCCGAGGCCGTCGCGGCAGTGCAGGCTTTCACCGCTGCCTGGCGCCCCTCTGGCGGACTCTTTCGCAAGCGCGCACCCGAGACCAAGCCGGGCATCTACCTCGACGGCGGGTTCGGCGTCGGTAAGACCCACCTGCTCGCCTCGTTGTGGCATGCCGCGCCGGGCCGAAAGTACTTCGGCACCTTCATCGAGTACACGGCGCTCGTGGGCGCCCTCGGATACGCCGAGGCCGTGAAGCTGCTCAAGGGCGCGTCACTCGTATGCATCGACGAGTTCGAGCTCGACGACCCGGGCGACACGCGGCTGATGTCACGCCTGCTCTCAGAACTTGTTGCCTCTGGCTCACGCATTGCCGCGACATCCAACACCCCGCCTAATGCTCTCGGAGAGGGCCGATTCGCCGCCCAGGACTTTCTTCGCGAGATCGACGCGCTCTCGGCTCGCTTCGAGACGATCCGCATCGACGGACTCGACTATCGGCGCCGTGACGTCGAGGGCCACGCAGTCGCCGTAAGCCCAGAAGAATTGGATGCCGCGGTCGAGCGTTTTTCGGGGTCTCTCACCGTCGACCGCTTCGGTGACATCGTCACGCACCTGGCCACCGTTCACCCCTCGAGGTATGTGCGCCTGATCGACGGCCTCGACGCGATAGCGATTCGCGACGTTCACGTTTTGACCGGCCAGACGGATGCCCTGCGACTCGTCGCCTTCGTCGACCGCCTGTACGACGCGCAGATTCCGATCGTTGCATCGGGCACGCCGCTCGACCAGGTCTTCGCCCCCGACATGCTCGAGGGCGGCTACCGCAAGAAGTACCTCCGCGCGATCTCTCGACTTATCGCGCTGACTTCTGGGGATCTCGCTTAGTTCGGTACCAGTGGGATCTTGCCGCGGCAAAGCTGCCGCCGACGACGATCGCGATCGCTGATCCGACGAGAACTCCGAGGGTGCCTTCGGTCACCGCCTCGGGGTTTGCCTCGAAGGCGAGTTCGTTCATCAGCAGCGAGACCGTGAAGCCGACGCCGCCGAGGGCCGCGATTGTCAACAGGTCGCCGATCGGTGTCTTCTCACCGTTTCCGTTGAGGGCATTCGCAATAAGAGCTCCACCGGTGATGCCGATTATCTTGCCGACGGGCAGCGCGACAACAATTGCCCAGAAGACAACGCCGAGAGCGCCCGCGCTGGGTATCACCACGAGTGTCGCGACGAACGCAAAGAGCGGCAAAATTATCGCGTTTGACCACGGCTCCATCGCATGGCGGGCCTGGGTGCCCGCCCGGCTGGCGAGAATGAGACCGAGCGAAACTCCGGCAATCGTCGGATGAATGCCGCTGAGCGCGACGAGCCACCACGCGACGATCGCGAGCGCAGCCATCGCCGCTATCTTCGCCGGGCCATTCGCGCGGTAGCTCAACCAGCCAAAAATCAGAATGACCGGCACGGCCGCGATGAGAGCGAGCGGGTTCAGGTCGTCGGTGAAGAAGAAAGCGATGATGCCGATCGCGATGAGGTCGTCGATGACGGCGAGGGCAAGCAGCAGGGCGCGCACGCGAGAGGGCAGGCCTCGGCCCACGAGCGCGAGAACCCCGAGCGCGAAGGCGATGTCGGTTGCCGTCGGGATCGGCCAGCCGTCTGACAGGCCTGGCTGCCGCACAAGCAGAAGAAAAATCGCGGCGGGCACAAGCACCCCGCCAATTGCGGCCGCCGTCGGAACCAGTGCTTTGCGCGCAGAGTTGAGCTCACCGTGGCGCAACTCGTGCTTGAGCTCGACCGCCGCGAGAAAAAAGAAGATCGCGAGAAGCCCGTCGGTTACCCAGTGTCCGAGGCTCAGGTCGAGACCAAGAACGGCGCCAGGGTGCGCGTCTCTGATGTTCGCTGCCGCGTCGCCGACCGGGCTGTTGGCGACGAGAAGCCCGACCGCCGCGGCGATAACGAGAGATATCGCCGAGAACTGAGGGTTCCGAAGAAATCGCATCCCTCTGATTATGGGGTGACTCATGGTGGCGCGAAACACGATGTTTACATACGCCCCTGTCGCGTAACCCTCCTGAAACACGACGACACAGCGGTCGAAACCTCACAGCACCACACTGGGGGCGTACCCGAGGAACCTAGAACGCGTGCGTGACCGGCCCCCGACGGTGCATCCTTTGCAAACGTAAGAGAGGTTTTACAATGGAACTGGATCAGGGCAACACAGCCTTCCTCCTCATCGCCGCTGCTCTCGTCCTGCTGATGACCCCTGGTCTCGCGTTCTTCTACGGAGGACTCGTTAAGGCCAAGAGCGTAATCAGCATGATGATGATGAGCTTCGGTGCACTCGGACTTATCGGCGTTCTTTGGGTTCTGTATGGCTACGCCATCACGTTCTCCAACGCTGGTGTCGGCGACTTCGTCGGAATCGACAGCATCATTGGTATCGACCTGAGCCAGCTCGGCCTCACCGGTGCCTACAACGAGGCGCTGTCGGGCGAGTTCTCCACGCCGTTCCCGACCCTCGCTTTCGCAGCGTTCCAGGCAACCTTCGCCATCATCACCGTCGCACTCATCTCGGGTGCTATCGCTGACCGCGCGAAGTTCGGCTCGTGGATGATCTTCGCCGGTGTCTGGGCAACAGTCGTCTACTTCCCGGTCGCAAGCTGGGTCTTCAACTTCACGCTCACCGACGGCGTCACCTCTGACGGTGGATGGATCGCCTACACGGTCGGCGCGATCGACTTCGCCGGTGGTACCGCGGTTCACATCAACGCTGGTGCTGCTGCACTTGCTCTCGCACTTGTTCTTGGCAAGCGCGTTGGCTTCGCAAAGGGTGCAAGCGTTCCTCACAACCCGCCGTTCGTTCTCCTCGGCGCCGGTCTCCTCTGGTTCGGCTGGTTCGGCTTCAACGCCGGCTCAGAGCTCGCAGCTGACGGCGTTGCCGCCATCGCCTTCCTCAACACGATCGCAGCTCCTGCGGCCGCTGTTCTCGGTTGGCTCATCGTTGAGAAGATCCGCGACGGAAAGCCGACCTCGGTCGGTGCAGCTTCCGGTGCGGTTGCTGGTCTCGTAGCGATCACGCCCGCGTGTGCCGCTCTGACCCCGGGCTGGGCAATCCTCCTCGGCATCATCGCCGGTGTTGTTTGCGCTCTCGCGATCGACCTCAAGTTCAAGCTCGGCTTCGACGACTCGCTCGACGTTGTGGGCATCCACCTCGTCGGTGGTCTCATCGGAACGCTCTACATCGGCTTCTTCGGAACCGGCGTTGGCCTCTTCCTCGGTGCAGACGCTTCGCAGCTCGGCAAGCAGGCAATTGCAGCATTCGCTGTTCTCGCCTACTCGTTCGTTCTCTCCTTCGTCATCGGCTGGATCATCCAGAAGACGATCGGCTTCCGCATCACAACGGAAGACGAGATCGCCGGCGTTGACACCGTGGTTCACGGTGAAGAGGGCTACGTTCTCACCGACGCTAAGTAACTAGCTACACACAGCACTTGGGGTGTCGTCCTTCGGGGCGGCACCCCTTTTGCGTGCGTTTTTTCAGGGGTGGATGTCGCGGCCGGGGCATCGCCTCGTTCGTCGTGTTTGCGCCTCTTGTCTGCCCGGCGTCAGCTCAGCGCCCGCGCGGCGCTCGCGCTCTCCGTGCTTCTCTTCGCGCTCTTCTCCGTCGCGCTTGGGGGGTAGTTCGGGGTTCTCCACAGTTGCCCTTGGGCGTGGTTTTGTGTCGGTGGCAGGGTGCACTGTATACGTATGAGTAGCCAGTCGTTGACCCTCACCGCGTCCACCGCGGAGGCCCTCGGTGTGGCCGTGGACGCGGTCGCGGCCATCGACCGACAGGTCGCGTCGCTGCATGCCGCGCGGGCGCGGGCGGTTGAGAAGGCGCGCCGGTTGTCGGTGGTGGCGGCGCAGGCTGCCGCACCCGCCGCGGAGCCCCACGCCTGGTCAACCGCCGAGGCGGCCCGGCGGGTGCTGGCTGCGGAGCTTGCCTGCGCGCTGCGGATGACGGAGAACGCGACCCAGATGCTCGTCGACACAAGCGCGATGCTCGTCGCCGACCTGCCCCTCACTCTTGCCGCGCTGACTGCGGGTGACGTGAGTTGGCGGCATGCGCAGGTCGTCGCCGACCACGCGTCGTCCCTGCCAGAGGCGGTGCGTGCCGAGTTCGAAGCGACGGTGTTGCCCTATGCGCTGACCCACACCGTGTCACGGTTCAACCGGTATGCCCGGGTGCTGCGGGAGCGGATGCATCCGGAGTCGATCGATGAACGGCACGAGAGCGCCGTGTCGAAGCGGTGGGTGGCGATCGCGCCCGCCGCCGACGGAATGGTCTGGCTCACCGCCCACCTGCCGGCCGAGAGCGCGCATGCGATCTTCACCCGCCTCACCGACGCCGCCGAGCACGCCCGCCGCGAGGGCGACCCGCGCACGGTGGAGCAGTTGCGGGCTGACGCGTTCTGTGGGGCACTTCTCGGGTCAGAGTTCTCGACCTACTCGGCCGCGGAAGTGCTCGGCACCCCGAACCTCTGCACCATTTTGGCCACCATCCGGCCTAACGTGCAGGTGATGGTGCCGATCCTGGCCCTGCTCGATCATTCCGACCAGCCGGCGATGCTCGACGGCTACGGGCCGATCGACCCCGACACCGCGGCACTGCTCGCCGCGAATGCACCGAACTTTATGCGGCTCCTGACCCACCCGGAAACCGGGGCGGTGTTGTTCGTCGGGCGGGAGAAATACCAGATCCCGGCCGAGCTGCGACGCTGGTTGCAGGTGCGCGACGGCACCTGCCGCTTCCCCGGCTGCGGCCGCACCGCGAAACGCTGCGACGTCGACCACACCGACGAGTGGCAATACGGCGGCACCACCGCCCACAACAATTTGGCCCACCTGTGTCGAAAACACCATCGGTTGAAATCCCTCACCGACTGGACGGTCGAACAGATCGGCGACGGTGCACTCCGCTGGACCTCACCCACCGGCAAAATCTACGAAACCGAACCCGAAGAAAACATCCCCACCCCGGCTGCTCTGCGCGAGTTAGTGGGCAGCGTCTAGCAGGGTAATGAGCTGGGCCAGCACGTCGTCGAGCTGTGCCCGGTGCTCCCGCACATCTGCAAGGTCGGTGAAGTAGGCCATGCGCCGGCCGTCGGAGTAATCACCCTCGAGAATCGGGCTCGTCACCTGCGGCGAAACCGCGTTATGAAAGATGAGCATGACCTTGTCCTGCGCCTTGACGTGAATCGTGAGCAGGTACTCGTCGCGGAAGCTGAAGGTCGGGGCGTTCCACTTGACCTGTTCGATGATCTCGGGGGAGTGCGCCGACACGATCGCGCGCACCTCGGTGATTGCGTCGAGCAGTGGGTGCTCGAAGGTCGCCAGATAGTCATCGATGGTTTGCGCCTTAGGCATGTGCGACCTCCTGAGTTTCATCGAGCACGCGTCGGCTCAAAATTGTGGCACCCGCTACGGCAGCCGGCATAACGATGACGGCACCGCCCGGGATGAGAAACAGCAGCCAGGTTGCGAGGCCAAAGCCCAGGGTCATCGGGCGGCGGCGCGCCAGCATCCGTCGCCTCTGTTTGAGGGTAAAACCGCGAATCTCGAATGCCCGCCCGGTGAGTTCGACAGTGAGAAACCAGCCGCCGACGAGTGCTCCGAGCGTGACCGCCGTGACCTGACCGATGACGGGAATGAGCCCGCAAGCGAAAAGAAGAAGGCCGAAAAAGATCGACGGCACAAGAATGCGCAGAGCGTCACCGATGCCCCGCCCCACGGAGCGCCAGAAGCCGATCTCCGGGTCTTTGGGCACGTCGCCGAGCGTGGTCTCGACATGACGCCAGATGCGCTCGTAGAAGGCGTCACCGACAGCAAGAGTGATTGCCGTGAAGGTGTAGATCACGAGCTGGATGGCGAGGATAAAGAAGGCAATGATCACAACTAGGCGAAAAGCTGTGCGCAGGGTTTCATCCCAGTCGTTCGCAAACGGCGTGGCCCAGGCCGCAATGGTCTCGAGGTTCATCGCGAGAACGATGATTGCCGCGAGGTAGACCGCGGCCACAATAACCGCCGGGATCACGCCGATCAGCATTAGCCGGGGAGCGGTTCCCCACACTCGCAGTCCCTGACCGAGGATGCCCACACCGGCGAACAGTTCTGCAAAAAAGCCGGGCCGACCGTCATCGCGAGCCACTCGCTAACGCTTTCCGAGCGTGGCTTCGAGGTGCTCGATCCGCTGCAACAGGTAGACGATGTACTCGCCGAGCAGCGCGTTCTTCTCCTCCGCACGATCCAGTCGAGGCAGCACGTAGTGCAGTGTCGGCATAATGGGCATCTGCAGCTCTTTGGCGTCGATTGCCGCGAGCGAGGTGCGCAGGCGCGAAAGCTCGGGAGATTCGGGCGGCAGAGCTGCGGGATCCGTCATGCGCACAGCCTACTGAAGGGCAGCGCATAAGCGCGTGGTGGGCGATACCGGACTCGAACCGATGACCTCTTCCGTGTGAAGGAAGCGCGCTACCAACTGCGCCAATCGCCCGGGGGATGATTCGTAATGACCCACCCGCGATGAACGAGCTTAGCCGATTCGGGCGGCGGCACGCGGCATCCAATCGCCTTAGCATTTGAGCGTCGAAATCGAGTGTATTTGCGGCCATCTATTTCTTTACAGGAGATTTTTCTCCGGAGATATGCTGAAAGAAGGCAAAATCGATGCGAACATGGCGTGTCGCCGATTGGCTCTCGTGCAATCAATCGGCTACAGTTTCAAAGCACGCAGAAATGCGCGCAAAAATGCGGATGTGGCGCAGTGGTAGCGCACAACCTTGCCAAGGTTGGGGTCGCGAGTTCGAATCTCGTCATCCGCTCGAGTGGGAGCAACGGTCCGCCGGAGGCTTTCGCCCCTGGTGGAGTGGCCGAGAGGCTAGGCAGCGGCCTGCAAAGCCGTCTACACGGGTTCGAATCCCGTCTTCACCTCCAGTACTCTTGTACACATAACTGAATATGCATGAGCGATTGGCGCAGCGGTAGCGCGCTTCCCTGACACGGAAGAGGTCGCTGGTTCGATCCCAGTATCGCTCACAGAAAAAAGGCCCCGAAGAGATTCGGGGCCTTTTGCTTTGTGTACCCTGTGGTCATGGTTGAGAACCCGCAGGCGCCCGTCGAGTTCGAGGGCGTTGCGCTCACAAGATCGGTGACCATCGACGAGAGCTTTGTCGTCAACGCCGCGAAAACCTTTTACCTTTACACCTTCACTCGACCCGTCTACCTCACAGTGATTTCCGTCATGAGCATCGGTTCGGCCGTGTTCTTCGCCGTGAGCTTCGGGGAGGACTTCGGATACCCAACGGCGGCAGTCATTGGCCTCGTTGCGTTCCCTCTCGCGTTCTGGCTCGTGATCCTTGTCGCCCAGCGCAAACTCCGCTCGCAGTTGCGCACCCAGTTGCCGATTGGGTCGGTGCTGAGCAGCGGCTTTACCGACCACTCGGTTGCACTGCGTGTGCCGACGTCGTCAGCGGTGACCGAGTTCTCTGCCTTCGAGAAACTCATCGAGCGCCCCGGTCTTGTGCTACTCAAGCACCGCGGCAGCCCGATTCACCAGGTGTTGCCGGCCGGGCTGTTTGGCGACGAGTCGATTGCCAATATCCGCCGAGCAATCGCGAAGTAAAAAACGGCAATGGGTGTATTTGAATCGTGGCGACGCAAGCACAGTGTCATCTCTTCGAAGGCCGCGGAGCACACTCTCGATGAGAAACGACCGCTTAAAGAAATCGAGCGTGCAGTTCTTGAAATGGCAATCTCGACGATGGATGCGGGACAGGCCGAGGCACGTGCGCAACTGGCCGTTGCAACCTATGGCGGACTCGCTCACCTCGGTACTCACCTCTGCTTCATGATCGACTTGCCCGACGACGTTGAACTCACTGCCCACAGAGAAGTTCTGGAGCTGGCTGTCGACTCGACTCCCGACACGCATCAGTCGATCGAAGTCTTCATTGCCGACGGAAGGCTCAGTAGCGTAGATCTCACGACGTACAACCAGGGAGACGAGGACTCGACCTGGCCCACGGTCGACCGTATTCATCCGGTACGAGCGAGGGAGTGAACTTCGTGAGTTCACGGTTCGGCCACAACCAGCCAGCCGGGCGCGGCAGAATGAAGCCGTGACCACAACCCTGCGCGCCCGGGCCATCCTGTTCGACATGGATGGCACCCTCGTCGACTCGACGGCGATCGTCGAGAAGGTCTGGGGCCGGTTCGCCGACGAGCACGGCGTATCGATAGCCGACATCCTGCGCACCTCTCACGGCGTCAAAGCGCACGACACGATTCGCAGGCACGGGCCGAAAGGCATCGACGTGGATGTCGCGGCAGCCGATTTGGCGGCGTTCGAGATCGAGCAGAATGACGGGCTCATTGAGATCCCCGGAGCCGCCCGGTTTGTTGAGCAGGTACCCGAGGCCGGGTTCGCTCTTGTGACCTCAGCGCCAAACGCTCTCGCGCGGATGCGACTCGAGCGCTGTGGCATCCGAGTTCCGCGTGTTGTTGTTGCTGCCGACAACGTGATGCACGGAAAGCCGCACCCCGAGCCCTATTTGAAGGCGGCCGCGGCGCTCGGTTTCGAGCCGGCCGACTGCGTTGTTTTTGAAGATGCCCCGGCGGGAATCCGTTCTGGTCTCGCAGCGGGCATGCGGGTCGTCGTCGTCGGGAGAGTGCACAACGAGGTTGCTCGTGGCCTGCCGCGCATCGATGACTACACGGGTGCATCAATCGGCCGGTCCGACACGGCAGGTTTCGTAATCAATCTGGGTGAGTAAGTAGGAGTGGGTATCCGCGAGTGCGCTGCTCGTCGCGCCTCGGACGCGGAAGCTCAACCGGATGGAAGATCGCGGCACGACCTGCATTTTTACTAGGAGCGTAGCGATAACCTTTCGTGAGCTTGGAGTTCACTATGGGTACGTTGCTCTACGGGAGCCCCGGCATTGAGGTCTCGTTCGATGACCGTGCGCTTATGCACCTTCAGGTCGTTATCACCGCGAAGCTGCGGCGCAACGAGAGTTTTATCTTCACGTGGACCGACTCGACACAGCTGGGCAGCGGCCGCAGCACAATCTGGCTGTCGCCGAGCAGCGACCTCGTCTACCGTTTTGCGGGCAATCGCTCGGCCTCGATCAACCGCGCCTGGCTCGACATTCTTATGCAGTCCGCAAATAGTCCGGCCGGGCTCTTCTTCACGCCGGAGCCCAACGGCAGCGCGGTCGAACATCCGCGAAAGGCATAGTAATGAACCAGCCATGGGCGCAGACCCTCACTCACACGCAGCACACGATCATCACCTATGTGCTTGTGCTCGCAGGGTTCGCGCTTCTTGCGAGCCTTATCCGAGCGTGGGCGACTCAGCATGAGGTGAGCCCCCGCTACCGTTCCGCGGTAATCGCGCGAATCGGAGTCAGCGCTGTCGCGCTTGTGTCATACGCGATGCTCGTTTTGGCGTTTCGCACTGGATACGATTCGACCGACGCGGGTTGGGTGCCCAACGCGGGAGCTGTCGACACGTTCCTTCTTCGTTACGCGGACTGGTCGATAACCGTGCCGTTGCTCACTGTCGAGCTGCTGGCTGTTTGCGCACTCGTTGGTGCGACGGTTCGCCGTACGCGACTTCTTGTGGTCGTTGCTGCCTTTCTTATGATTGCCACCGGCTTTGTCGGGGGAGTGCTCTCAACAACCACCAGCGAGGCCCTTGTCTGGGGTGCCGTGAGTTGTGTGTTCTGGATCATCGTCAGCGCGCTGCTTGTGCGTGAGGTGCGTCGCTCAATTGCGACTCTCACTGCCGAATCAGCGAAGCTATTGCAGTTTGCTGCGACTGCGCTTCTCCTTGGCTGGTTTCTCTACCCTCTCGTCTATCTCGTGCAGCTCGTCACCGAAGGCGGCGAGTGGACAACGACAATGCACGTTGCGTTCTCGCTGGGCGACATTATGGTGAAGGTCGCCTTCGGCGGACTTGTGCACCGGGTAGCTAAGCTGCGCACCGCAGAAGACGTGCGCGCCGGTAATGAGATCCACAACGAGTCGATCTGGATCTCCTCGGTCAAGCAATCTGATGCCGGTCGGCCGCGAGAGGTCTACCTCGCCGAGGGCGCCTCCGTGCACGATCGTCGGGTCAAGCCGCCGGAGATGTCGGCGGTTGCGGCACCTCTTCCGTTCGACCAGAACGACACCGTCTAAACCCTCGCGCCGATCGCACTAAAGTTGTTCGAATGAGTGCCCAGAAAACCGGATTCGACCTATTCACAGAGCGCAGCATCGTTGCGATGCGCGTCAACGGCGAACTTAAAGATCTGGCGACGACCGTCACCGACTCCGACGTCGTCGAGGGCGTCGACATTTCGAGCCCCGACGGCCTCAACATTCTGCGCCACTCGGCTGCCCATGTCGCAGCCCAGGCCGTTCAGCAGATCAACCCCGAAGCCAAGCTCGGCATCGGGCCGCCCATCACCGACGGCTTTTACTACGACTTCGACGTCGAGGTTCCCTTCACCCCAGAAGACGTCAAGGCAATCGACAAGGCGATGGCGCGCATCATCAAGCAAGGGCAGCGTTTCGTTCGTCGAGTTGTAACCGAAGACGAGGCGCGCGCTGAACTCGCGAACGAGCCGTACAAGCTCGAACTGATCGGGCTGAAAGGCGGCGGGAGCGACGACGAGTCGGTTGAGGTCGGCGGCGCAGAGCTCACGATCTACGACAATGTCGACCCGAAGACGGGAGAGGTTTTCTGGAAAGACCTCTGCCGCGGCCCGCACCTTCCCAGCACTCGCATGATCGGCAACGGTTACGCCCTGACTCGCACCGCGGCCGCTTACTGGCGCGGTTCGGAGAAGAACAAGCAGCTGCAGCGCGTCTACGGCACCGCCTGGCCGACCAAAGAAGAACTGCGCGCCTATCAGGAACGCCTCGAAGAGGCCGCCAAGCGCGACCACCGCAAGCTTGGCAACGACCTCGACCTTTTCTCGTTCCCCGACGAGATCGGCTCGGGCCTCGCTGTCTTCCACCCCAAGGGTGGAATCGTGCGCGCCGAGATCGAGAACTACATGCGCGATCGACTCATCGCGAACGGCTACGAGCAGGTCTACTCGCCGCACATCACCAAGGCTTCGCTCTTTGAGACCAGCGGTCACCTGCAGTGGTACAAAGACGGCATGTTCCCGGCGATGCATCTCGACGAAGAGGTCGACGCCGAGGGGCACGTGACCCGTCAGGGCCAGGATTACTACCTCAAGCCCATGAACTGCCCGATGCACAACCTGATCTTCCGTGCGCGCGGACGTTCGTACCGCGAGCTGCCCCTGCGCCTCGCCGAGTTCGGCACCGTGTACCGCTACGAGAAGAGCGGCCAGCTCTCTGGCCTCACTCGCGTGCGCGGCCTCACCCAGGACGACGCGCACGTCTACGTCACCCCGGAGCAGGTCAAGGGCGAAGTCGCGAGCCAGCTCGAGTTTGTTCTCGAGACCCTTCGTGGCTATGGCCTCACCGACTTCTACCTCGAGCTCTCGACAAAAGACCCAGACAAGTACGTCGGTTCCGACGAGGCCTGGCAAGAGGCGACCGATACCCTGCGCGAGGTCGCTACCGAGTCGGGGCTCGAGCTCGTTGACGACCCGGGTGGAGCCGCGTTCTACGGACCGAAGATCTCCGTTCAGGCCCGCGACGCGATCGGCCGAACCTGGCAGCTTTCGACCGTGCAGCTCGACTTCAACCAGCCCGAGCGCTTCGAGCTCGAGTACACGGCGCAAGACGGCACCCGTCAGCAGCCCGTGATGATCCACCGCGCGCTGCTCGGTTCGATCGAGCGCTTCTTCGCAATTTTGCTCGAGCACTACGCCGGAGCATTCCCGGTGTGGCTGAGCCCTGTGCAGGTCATCGGAATTCCCGTCGCCGAGCAGTACGAAGAGTTTCTCGCCGACGTCATCGATCGCCTCAAGAAAAAGGGCGTCCGTGCAGAATTGGATGCCTCGAGCGACCGTATGCCGAAGAAGATTCGTAACGCGACTCTCCAGAAGATTCCGTTCCAACTCATCGTTGGCGAAGAAGATCGTGCCAACAACGCGGTGAGCTTCCGTTTCCGCGACGGCCACCAGGAGAACGGCATCCCGGTGGATGACGCGATCGCCCGCATTCTCGACGCGATCGAGTCCAAGGCGCAGGTCTAATGAAGGACTACGACGGCACCGAGTACGGCGAGGTGGAGTCCGCTGCGGACTTCGCGGCGGTACCCGATGCCTTCCAGCGCCTCTGGACACCGCACCGTCTCGCATACATCGAGAACGGCCAGGCTCCGGGCAAAGACGTCTGCCCGTTCTGCATTGCGCCGTCGATGGACGACGAGAAGGCACTCATCGTCGCGCGTGGCAAGCACGCCTACGTTCTGCTCAACCTGTTTCCGTACAACAGCGGTCACGTGCTCGTCTGCCCGTATCGCCATGTTGCAACGTATGACGAGGCGACCGAGGAAGAGGTCGCCGAGATCGCTAGCCTTACGCAGACGGCGATGCGCGTTATCCGCGAGACCTCTGGATCTCACGGCTTCAACATCGGCATGAACCAGGGCAAGATCGCGGGCGCCGGAATCGCCGAACACTTGCACCAGCACATAGTGCCGCGCTGGGCTACCGACTCAAACTTTTTCCCGATCATCGCGCAAACAAAGGCCGTGCCGAGGCTTCTCGGCGAAGTGCGCGACGAGATCGCAGCAGCCTGGCCGAAATCCGAACACGAGTAGAATTGGCATCATGAGCAACACGAACGATCACCTTGGCACAACGCGCGTAAAGCGCGGTCTCGCGGAAATGCTGAAGGGCGGCGTCATCATGGATGTCGTCACCGCCGAGCAGGCCCGCATCGCCGAAGACGCTGGAGCAGTCGCCGTTATGGCGCTCGAGCGTGTGCCCGCCGACATCCGTTCGCAGGGTGGCGTTGCCCGCATGAGTGACCCCGACCTCATCGACTCGATCATCGCCGAGGTTTCGATTCCGGTTATGGCCAAGGCCCGCATCGGGCACTTCGTCGAGGCCCAGGTGCTGCAGGCACTCAAGGTCGACTACATCGACGAGTCCGAGGTGCTGAGCCCCGCCGACTACATCAACCACATCGACAAGTGGAACTTCGACGTTCCCTTTGTGTGTGGCGCGACAAACCTGGGCGAGGCGCTGCGTCGCATCACCGAGGGTGCTGCAATGATCCGCTCAAAGGGTGAGGCCGGCACCGGTGACGTATCCGAGGCGACGCGTCACATCCGCACAATCAACTCCGAGATCAAGAAGCTCACGTCGATGACCAAAGACGAGCTCTACGTCGCGGCCAAGGAGCTTCAGGCTCCCTACGACCTCGTTGCCGAGATCGCCAACACCGGCAAGCTTCCCGTTGTGCTCTTCACGGCTGGTGGAGTCGCGACTCCCGCTGACGCCGCTCTGATGATGCAGCTCGGCGCCGACGGCGTGTTCGTCGGTTCGGGAATCTTCAAGTCGGGAAACCCAGCAGCCCGCGCGGCGGCAATCGTCAAGGCAACGACGTTCTTCGACGACGCCCAGGTCATCGCTGATGTCTCGCGTGGCCTCGGCGAAGCGATCGTCGGAATCAACGTTGCAGACATCCCCGCGCCGCACCGCCTCGCCGAGCGTGGCTGGTAAGCGCGTAGGGGTACTCGCGCTTCAGGGAGACTTTCGCGAGCACCTCGCAGTGCTGGGCGGGCTCGGTGCAAATGCGGTGCCGATCCGACGGCCCGACGAGCTCGACAGCATCGATGGTCTGGTGATCCCCGGTGGTGAATCGAGCGTTATCGACAAGCTGAGCCGTATGTTTGGCCTCGCCGATCCGCTGAAAACCGCGATCGCCGGCGGGCTTCCCGTCTACGGCACGTGCGCGGGGCTCATAATGCTCGCCGACACCGTGCTCGACGCGATCACGGGCCAGCAGAGTTTCGGCGGCTTCGACATCGAGGTGCGTCGCAACGCCTTTGGTTCACAGGTCGATTCTTTCGAAACGGACGTGGATGTCGCGGTGCTCGGCGACCCGCCAATGCACGCCGTGTTCATCCGAGCCCCTGTGGTTGAGAGCGTCGGCGATGGCGTGACGGTTCTCGCGTCGCTCGACGACGGTCGCAAGGTCGCGGTCGAACAGGGAAATCTGCTCGGCACCTCCTTTCACCCGGAGATGACCGGCGACACCCGTTTTCACCAGTACTTTCTCTCGAAGCTCTAACGCCACGTGAGCGGCCGCCGCAAGTTCAACGACGTCTGGTTGTGGATGTGGGCAACGCCCGCTGTCGCGGTTCTCATCTCGATTCTCGCGGGGTCGATCGCGGTATCGAGCGAAGACGACAACGCCCTCGTTGATAGCGCGCCCGCCGTCGCCGTGGCGATCGTCGTTGAGGTCGATGAGCGATCGACTCGTGGCGGAGGGTGGCGCTACACGCCGCTGGTTGAGTTTGAGGCAACGCACGGCGTTGTGCATCGAGAGCGGCTCGCTGCGACCCGTGAAGAAGACGAATACGTTGTCGGCGAAACGATCACTGTTCGCTACTACGAGCCCAACCCGTCGCTCGTCTACGACGTCGAACATCGGCCCACCGCAGTGCTTCAGTGGACCTTCACCTGGGTCATGGGCGCGATCGGCGTTGTGCTGTTTGGCATGGCCACCTATCTGACGTTTATAAGACGGAAACCCTGGAGGGCACGGAAGCCATGAGCGGTCGGCGCAAGAACACAAATAAGTGGGCGTGGCTGTGGGCTTTTCCGGTGATTCTGCTGCTGATAGCTGGCGCGTCGATCGTGAGCGCGGTCTTTGCCGATCGCGATGTCACTGTTATCGAGAGTTCGCCAGCGGTTGCCGAGGCGACTGTGGTTGGCGTCGAAACGCACTACGGGCGTCGAGGTCGCCGTAGCTACGAAGCGACCGTGCAGTGGGTTGCGGCAAACGGAGTCACGGTGACGGTCGAGCTGCCGAGGTATCGAAACAAGGGCTTCTACGAGGTCGGTGATGTTGTGACGGTGCGGTACGCGACATCCGACCCCGAGTTCTGCTACGACGTGCGGCTGCCGCCGGATCCGGCAAGAAGCTGGATCATCGGGCGGGTGTCGTTGGCTCTGGGGCTGTCGACGGTTGCGCCTGCCATCGTGCTCACGAGGCGCGAATCGCGACGCAAGGCCCACGGACTAGGCGATAGTTGAGTCATGAAGCTCTATTCGGACTTTCCCGCACGCCGCACCCGCCAGATTCTCGGCGACCTCTTTTCTGTTGGTCTCATCGCGCTGTGGATCGGGCTGGGCGTCTTCGTCTATAACCTCGTGCTCGACCTCGCGACCTTCGGCGTGCAGATGGAAGACGCCGGTTCGCAGTTCCGAGAAACCATGACCGAGGTGAGCTTGACCCTCGGTGATGTGCCGCTCATCGGCAGCGGCATCAAGGCACCCTTCGACGGCGCGAGCGATGCAGGTGCCGCGCTCGAGGCCGCGGGCGTGCAGCAGCAGGTCGCTGTTCAGCAGCTCGCCACGGGGCTCGGCGTTGGTATCGCCGTGCTTCCGGTTCTCACGATTCTTGTGATCTGGCTTGTGCCACGCATCCGTTTTGCGCTCAAGGCGAGTGCTACTCACGCCCAGGTCAAGAGCGGTGCGAGTCTCGATCTTCTCGCGCTGCGGGCACTCTCGACGCAGAAGTTGTCGAGCCTCGCGGCCATCGACTCCGACGCTCTTGCTGCCTGGCGCAGGGGAGACGAGCGGGTTGTCAAGGCGCTCGCTCAGCTCGAACTGCGGTCGTCGGGCGTGCGCATTGAGTGAGCCTGACGCCTGACCTGACAATCGCTGGCTAGAATATTCAGCATGTCAGGCCACTCCAAATGGGCAACCACCAAGCACCAGAAGGCGATTAAAGACTCGCGCCGTGCAAAGTCGTTTGCCAAGCTCATCAAGAACATCGAAGTTGCAGCAAAGATGGGCGGTGCCGATCTTTCAGGTAACCCGACCCTCGTCGACGCCATTCAAAAGGCCAAAAAGACGTCTGTTCCCAACTCGAACATCGACTCGGCGGTCAAGCGTGGCTCCGGTCAGCTCGGTGAGGCCGTCGACTACCAGACGATCATGTACGAAGGTTATGCAGCGGGCGGCGTCGCCCTGCTCATCGAGTGCCTCACCGACAACAAGAACCGCGCTGCGGCCAACGTTCGCACGGTAATGAGTCGCAACGGCGGCACAATGGGTGACCCCGGCAGCGTCGCGTACAACTTCGCGCGCAAGGGTGTTATCTCGATCACCAAGACCGACGAGGTCACAGAAGACGGCATTCTCGAGGTAGTTCTCGACGCTGGCGCCGAAGAGGTCAACGACCGCGGTGCGGGATTCGAGATCGTCACCGAGCCGCACGACATCGTCGCGACCCGTACGGCACTGCAAGACGCTGGCATCGACTACGACTCGGCCGACGTTGAGTTTGTTCCCGGCGTCACAATCGACGTTGACCTCGAGACGGCGAAGAAGATCTTCCGCCTCATCGACGCGCTCGACGATGACGATGACGTTCAGAATGTTTACGGAAACTTCTCGATCCCCGCCGACGTGCAGGCCGCGCTCGACAACGAAGAGTAGTCACGGTGACTCTGCGTGTGCTCGGCATCGACCCGGGTCTCACGCGGTGCGGTATCGGCATCGTGGATGTCACGACCACCCGTAAGGCGAAGCTCGTGTACGTCGGGGTCATCCGCACCCCGGCCGATATGGCCCTTGAACAGCGACTGCTGCTCATCGGCACCGGCATCGCCGAGGTTCTCGACGAGCACAACCCGCACGCCGTCGCGCTCGAGCGGGTTTTTGCGCAGCACAACCTGAGCACAGTTATGGGGACCGCCCAGGCGAGCGGCGTTGCGCTGCACACCGCAGCTGCGCGCGGACTCGCGGTGGGCCTTCACACGCCGAGCGAAGTCAAGGCCGCGGTGACCGGCTACGGTTCGGCCGACAAAGCGCAAGTGGGCGCCATGGTGGCCCGCATCCTCGGCCTCGTGGAAGCGCCGAAGCCCGCCGACGCCGCCGATGCTCTCGCGATTGCTATCACTCATGCCTGGCGCACGGGCGGGGTCGCGGCACCGGCGAAGGTTGCGGCGCTGGCGCCTCAGGCTTCGACGGCACTTACCCCGGCACAGCGTGCGTGGCGCGCCGCCGAACAGTCGGCCCGCGGTCGCTAGTTCGCTATATCATTCGAACATGACTTCGAATGAGGCCTTTGTCTTGAGGGCGACCGCATGATCTCGTCGGTACGCGGAACCGTGTTGACAGCGCTTGGCACCACAGCGGTGATTGAGGTCGGGGGAGTCGGGCTCGCAATACATGTCACCCCCGCGCACGCCCTGACGCTGCGCGTCGGTTCGGAAGCGACACTGCGCACCGCTCTCATCGTGCGCGAAGACGACCTGAGCCTCTACGGATTTGTCGACGCTGACGAGTTGTCGGTGTTCGATGCGCTGCGCGGCGTCACGGGAGTCGGGCCGAGAAGCGCGATGGGGGTGCTCGCGGTGCTGTCACCGAGCGAGGTCGCGCACGCCGTCGCGCTCGAAGACGACTCGGCGTTCCGCAAGGTCTCCGGCATCGGGCCAAAGACCGCAAAGCTTATAGTTGTGTCGCTCGCCGGCAAGCTCACCGTCGCCCCCACTCGCCCAACCGCCGCGGCCCCCGTCGAGAAATCGGTGAGCGACAGTGTATTTCTCGCCCTCGTCGGTCTCGGCTGGCAAGAGCGGGCGGCGCTCGAAGCCATCGACGGCGCAGTCGCCCTCGCTAGCGAGACGGAACGCGAAACCGCACCGGCCCTGCTCAAGCTCGCACTCGCAGCCCTTGGACCGCGCTCGTGACCGAACCGATAGTCAGCGCCGAACCCGAGTCCGACGCCGAGCTCGCCTTCGAGGGTGCCCTGCGCCCCAAGTCGCTTGCGGAATTCGTCGGGCAGAAGAAGGTGCGCGGCCAGCTCGAGCTTCTACTCACGGCAGCCGCCATGCAGGGCCGCACGGCAGACCACATCCTGCTCGCCGGCCCTCCCGGGCTCGGAAAGACCACGCTCGCGATGATCATCGCCCACGAGAGCGGCCGACCCTTGCGGATGTCGAGTGGCCCGGCGATCCAGCACGCGGGCGACCTGGCCGCCGTGCTGTCGTCACTCGTTCCCGGCGAGGTGCTTTTTATCGACGAGATTCACCGCATGGCGCGCTCTGCAGAAGAGATGCTGTACCTGGCGATGGAAGATTTTCGCATCGACATAATGGTCGGCAAGGGCGCGGGCGCGACATCCATACCGCTTGATCTTTCGCCGTTTACGCTCGTTGGCGCGACAACCCGATCGGGCATGCTTCCCAACCCGCTGCGCGACAGGTTCGGCTTTACCGCGCACCTGGAGTTCTACGAAGAGAACGAGCTCGAGCAGGTGCTCGTTCGCGCCGCCTCGCTGTTGGGCCTCGACGTCGAGCCCAATGCCCTCGCCGAGATCGCCGGTCGCAGCCGCGGCACACCGCGAATCGCCAACCGTCTTTTGCGACGCGTTCGCGACTTCTCGATAGTCAACGACACCAATGCAGGGGTGGATGCCGTCAGGGCAGCGCTCGAGCTGTATGACGTCGACGAACTCGGCCTCGACCGGCTCGACCGCGCTGTGATGAAGATCGTTCTCGAGCGTTTCGACGGGGGACCAGTGGGTCTCAACACCCTCGCGGTCTCTGTGGGGGAAGAAGCAGAAACCATCGAGTCGGTCGTCGAACCATTCCTTGTGCGCATCGGTCTTCTCACCCGCACGCCTCGTGGCCGGGTGGCAACGAGGGCTGGCTGGAATCACTTCGGGCTGACGAAGCACGGCGAAGGCTCCAGCGAGACGCTGTTCGGGGATGGCCTATAATTCACACAGGCCTGTCAGTTTCATTTGTCTAAACTGACCCAGCCTCCCCCCAAAACTTTTGAAAGGTTTCTCATGCCTGAAGGCTTCGACCCGCTGAACATTGTCTTGATTGCGGTATTTGTACTGCTCATCTTCTTTATGTTCCGCAACAGCCGCAAGAACAAGGCAAAGCAGGAAGAACTGCGTTCGCAGATCGTTCCCGGTGCCGAGGTTATGACCAACTTTGGTCTGTTCGGAACTCTCGTCTCGATCGACGAGTTCACAAACGTCGCCGAGCTCGAGGTCAACCCCGGCAACATCGTTCGCGTTCACCGCCAGACAATCGCGAAGGTCGTTACCGACGAGGTCGTCGAAGGCGCACCTCGCTCGGTCGAAGAGGCAATGGAGATTGCCAACCGCGAGTACGAGCAGAACAAAGACAACGCTGAGCCCGTCGGTGAGCCCGAGTTCGGTGAGCGCGTCGACACCGCGCCCGAGAACGCGCCCGCTGAAGAAGCTGCTCCGGTCAAGAAGGCCACACGTCGTCCCGCTGCCAAGAAAGACAGCGAGTAACCACTAGCCTTGGGTGTTGGTCGCTCGTGGGAGCGGCCCCCTTAGTTTTGCGCGTGAAGACGCTCGCAGGCATATAGAAAGCTGAGTTCGCAGGTGGCAAGAACAACTCCGGTCAAAAAAGCGTGGCGCGCCCTCGCTTGGGGAACCGTCGCAACAGTGGGGCTTATCGCGCTTAACGGCGCCGGCGTCATCTGGGGCGACTCCTCGTGGGCACCCAAGCTTGCGCTCGACCTTCAGGGTGGAACGCAGATCACCCTGCAGCCCAAGCTCGAAAATGGTCAGGAGGTCACTCAGGACCAGCTCGACCAGGCTGTCGCGATTATGCGTGACCGCATCGACGCGAGCGGTGTCTCCGAAGCGGAGATCACCACACAGGGCACGGGTACGGCGACCAACGTTGTTGTCTCCATCCCTGACGAGCCCGACGAGGCGACGCGAGAGCGCATCCAGTCGTCGGCGAAGCTCGAGTTCCGCCCCGTTCTGCTCTCTGAGGCGGCCCCCGCGGCTGCCGTCGGCGGCGAGGAGGACGGTGCAACAGCGACACCGACTCCTGCCCCGAGCTCATCGCTCGAAACTGAGCCGAGTGTTGCACCCACCGACGCGAGCGACGAGAACTGGATCACTCCGGCCCTCTTCGACCAGTACACAAACTTTGACTGCGCGAGTGAAGACGCCGCAGAGACGAACCTTGCGCCTGCGGGCGAGCCGCTCGTCGCGTGCGACGACACGGGAACGTACAAGTACCTCCTTGGCCCCGTCGAGGTTGCCGGTGAGCGCATCGCTGACTCGACCAACTCGCTCGTCACAAACAGCTCGGGTGTGACAACCGGCCAGTGGGGCGTCAACATCATCTTCGACTCCGAAGGAACCGAGCAGTTCGCAGATGTGACGACGCGCCTCTTCGGCTACGGCGCAGGCACATCTGTTCGCAACCAGTTCGCTGTTGTGCTCGACGGCTTGGTTATCACCGCTCCGTCAACGAACGCCATCATCACCGATGGCAAGCCGCAGATCACCGGTAACTTCACGCAGGAGAGCTCGAAGGCACTCGCCGACCAGCTCAAGTTCGGTGCACTGCCGATCGCCTTCCAGGTGCAGAGCGAAGAGGTCATCTCGGCGACGCTCGGTGAGTCACAGCTCACGAGCGGACTTATTGCCGGAATCATCGGTCTGCTGCTGGTATTCATCTACTCGCTGTTCCAGTACCGACTTCTGGGGCTCGTGACTATCGCTTCGCTCATCGTTGCGGGAGTTGTCACCTACATAGTCATCGCGCTGATGTCGTGGCGATACGGTTACCGACTGTCGTTGGCAGGTGTGGCGGGACTCATCGTCGCCATCGGATTCACTGCCGACTCGTTCATCGTCTACTTCGAGCGCATTCGTGATGAGTTGCGTGACGGTAGAGGACTCGTCTCGGCTGTCGAAGCTGGCTGGGGCCGCGCGTTGCGCACGATCTTCGCCGCAAAGGCGGTCAACCTTCTCTCCGCAGCAGTGCTGTTCATTCTTGCCGTGGGTAACGTTCGAGGCTTTGCGCTCACGCTCGGAATCACAACGATCATCGACGTTCTCGTTGTGTTGCTCTTCACCCACCCGCTGCTTCAGTTGCTGGCATCCACTCGCTTCTTTGCAAGTGGACACCCGATCACCGGACTCGACCCGAACGCTCTCGGCGCCGTCTACCGCGGTCGTGCGCAGTTCCGTGCACCCGTTCTGAGTAACGCGAAGGCGGGCGCGACGCGGGAAGCCGCTCGACGCCAGACCATCGCTGAGCGCAAGGCAGCCGAACTCAACGGACCGTCGAAGAGTACAAAGAACGACGGGAAGGACTCCTGATGCTGAAGGCCATGGCTCAATTCGGTAACGACCTGTACACGGGCGAGCGCTCGTACGGATTCGTTGCCCGTCGCAAGACCTGGTACATCATCGCCGGCGTGATGGTGTTGCTGTCGATCATCCTGCCGATCGCTCGCGGAGGATTCGTCTTCGGTATCGAGTTCCGTGGTGGAAGCGAATTCCAGGTCTCCGAGGTTGCCTCGCTCACCGCCGACAACCGCGAAGAAACTCAGGACCTCGCGACCCAGACCGTTGAGGGCGTTGTCGCAGACTCCTCGCCGCGTGTTTCGATCGTCGGTAGCGAGGGCGTGCGAGTACAGACCTCGCAGCTCACGCAGAAGGAGTCGGCCGAGGTCCGTACGGCTCTCGCCGATGCATTCGAGGTGGATGTCGCGAACGTCACTGCCTCGTTCATCGGTCCGTCGTGGGGCGCGGATGTCACAGGCTCTGCGATCCGCGCGCTCATTGTGTTCGTGATCCTTTCGGCAATCGTTATGGCGCTGTACTTCCGCACTTGGAAGATGTCGGTTGCAGCAATCGTCTCGCTCATTCACGACATGGTCATCACGGCCGGTGTCTACGGTGCGCTCGGACTCGAGATCACGCCGTCGGCGGTGATCGGATTCCTTACGATTCTCGGCTACTCGCTCTATGACACGGTCGTTGTGTTCGACAAGATTCGAGAGAATACCGCCGAAGACGGCCCCGAGTCGCGACGTACGTTCGCCGAATCGGTCAACCTTGCCGTCAACCAGACCCTCGTGCGCTCGATCAACACGGGTGTTGTTGCCGTGCTGCCCGTCGCTGCGATTCTGTTCATCGGTGGAACGCTGCTTGGTGCGGGAACGCTGCTCGACATCGCGCTGTCGCTCTTCATCGGAATTATCGTCGGAACGTACTCGACGATCTTCATCGGCGCTCCGCTCTACTCGCAGCTGCGTGAGAACGAGCCCGAGATCAAGAAGCGCTCTGACCGACTCGCAACGCAGCGTCTCAACGCCGCTGTTCCCGCCGTACCCGCAGCAAAGTAGTACCGGTGGCCGAGACGTTCGAAAACATCGACGCTCCCGAGGCGATTGAACTCGCCTCGGGGAGCGCGGTGCTCGTCGACGTTCGGGAGACCTGGGAGTGGAACGCCGGGCACGCCCCGCAGGCAATCAGCCTGCCGATGTCGCAGCTCGAAGATCGCTACACCGAGCTCGACCAGGATGCCACCCTGCTCGTGATCTGCCACAGCGGCCAGCGTTCACTGTCGGTGACTGACGCGCTCACGCGCGCGGGCTACACGGCGATCAATGTCGTAGGCGGAATGATGGCCTGGCAGGCCGCCGGCGGCGACGTCGTTGTCGAAAGCTCCGACTCGCCCAACGTCTAGAATTGGGGGGAGGGGAGGAGCCTATGACCGACACAACGACCAACGGTTCGTCGCTGCGCACTCTCCTGCCGCGCATCTTCTCCCGAGCACAACCGGCCGGTGCAGTCGATCGACTACTCAAGACCGTTCGCCTTCACCACCCCAAGGCAGACATCCCGTTCATCGAACGGGCGTACACAACCGCGGAGCGCGCCCACTCGGGTCAGAAGCGCAAGAGCGGCGAGCCGTACATCACGCACCCGATCGCCGTCGCCCAGATTCTTGCCGACCTCGGCATTGGCACAAAGACCATCGCTGCCGCACTTCTTCACGACACGGTCGAAGACACCGACTACACGCTCGACATGCTGCAGAAAGACTTCGGCGACGAGGTAGCGATGCTCGTCGACGGTGTGACGAAGCTCGACAAGCTGCACTACGGCGACAGCGCGCAGGCAGAGACCGTGCGCAAGATGGTCGTCGCGATGTCTAAAGACATTCGTGTGCTCGTCATCAAGCTCGCCGATCGTCTTCACAACGCACGCACCTGGGGTTTTGTGCCCGAGGCGTCGGCGACCCGCAAGGCGCAAGAGACCCTCGACATCTACGCTCCGCTCGCTAACCGCCTCGGAATCCAGGCGATCAAGTGGGAGCTCGAAGACCTCTCGTTCTCGGTGCTCTACCCCAAGCTGTACGTCGAGATCGAGAACCTGGTCAAGCAGCGCACACCGCAGCGTGAAGAGTTCGTTCAGAACGTCATCGACTCTGTCAAAGACGACCTCAAGTCGTCGAAGATCAAGGGCTCGGTCGTCGGACGCCCCAAGCAGTACTACTCGATCTATCAGAAGATGATCGTGCGCGGCCGTGACTTCGACGAGATCTACGACCTCGTGGGTATCCGGGTGCTCGTCAACTCGGTGCGTGACTGCTACGCGGTGCTCGGCTCGATCCACGCACGCTGGAACCCGATTCCCGGTCGCTTCAAGGACTACATAGCAACGCCGAAGTTCAACCTCTACCAGTCGCTTCACACCACGGTTATCGGGCCGGACGGCCGCGCGGTCGAGATTCAGATTCGCACCAACGAGATGCACCAGCGCGCCGAGTTCGGTGTTGCAGCGCACTGGAAGTACAAGGAGCGCGTCAACGGTGGCAAGGCCGCCGCTGTCGACTCGCGCGCTCCCGATGCCGAGATGGCCTGGCTCGCCCACATCTCTGACTGGCAGTCGGAGACAAGCGACCCCGATGAGTTTCTCGAGTCGCTGCGCTTCGAGATCGGCGCCAAAGAGGTCTATGTCTTTACGCCGAAGGGGCGCGTCATCGGTCTGCCCGCCGGCGCGACGCCCGTCGACTTCGCCTACGCCGTGCACACAGAGGTGGGCCACCGCACGATGGGCGCGAAGGTCAACGGCCGACTCGTTCCGCTCGAGTCGACACTCAACAGTGGCGACTCTGTCGAGGTCTTCACCTCGAAGAACCCCGACTCCGGCCCCAGCCAGGACTGGCTCAACTTCGTCAAGAGTCCGCGAGCCCGCAACAAGATTCGTGGCTGGTTCACCAAGGAACGCCGCGACGAGGCGATTGAATCCGGCAAGGATGCGATAGCTCGCGCCATGCGCAAGCAAAACCTTCCGCTGCAGAAGCTGATGAACCAGGACATGTTCAACGACGTGGCCCTCGGTATGCACTACGAGGACATGTCGAGCCTCTACGCCGCTGTTGGCGAGGGTCACGTCTCCACCCAGTCGGTGCTCGAAAAGGTTCTCGCCTCGCTCACAACCGAGGCAGAGACCGAAGACTCCGAACTCACGTTCACGCCCAAGGGCCGCTCGCGCCAGTTGCGCAACAGCGACTCCGGGGTTCTCGTTCGCGGAGCGCCCGACATCCTCGTCAAGCTCGCCAAGTGCTGCACTCCGGTACCGGGCGACGAGATCGTCGGCTTTGTCACGCGAGGCACGGGCGTTTCTGTGCACCGCACCGACTGCAAGAACGTCAAGGCGCTGCTTACCGAACCCGAGCGCATCATCGAGGTCGAGTGGGCGGCGTCGTCGACGAGCCTCTTTCTCGTGCAAATTCAGGTCGAGGCTCTCGACCGATCGGGACTGCTCTCTGACGTCACACGGGTGCTCAGCGAGAACCACGTCAATATTCTCTCGGCGACGGTATCGACGTCGAGCGAACGCCTTGCGCTGAGCCGGTTTGTCTTTGAGATGGGTGACGTCACGCACCTCGACCGTGTGCTCAACGCGGTGCGCCGCATCGACGCCGTCTACGACGTTTACCGCGTCAACTCTGGTTGATGCCGGCTAAGACCGGCTAAGCCAGGTTCTCAAGTATTCGTAACCACCCCCGTCGCTTGTTGGGCAGGTTTCGGCGGCGGTCGAGTGCAGCCCTGCAATCGTCGAGAGTCAGGGCGCCGACTCTCGCAAGCGAGCGCAGCACCTCGCCGTCGATCTCGGTCGCAAACCGCGCGAGGTCGACGAGTGTGCGAACGGGCGAGGTGACTCGCTGATCGGCGATGACCGTGATCTCGTCTGCAGAGATCGCCACCTCGCGCACAATCACCCGGCGCGGGTTCGAGGCGCGCGCCCGTGCGCCGAGGCTCGCGCACAGTTCGTGGCGCGGCGGCGGGTAGGGGAGTGCGCCCCAGATCCAGGCGGCGGAGAGCCGCTCGGCGATCAGGCGGTCGGGCAGCTCGCGAGCGATCGACGACGCTCGCGTGAACCGATCATGCGGCTGGTCGACCGGGGTAAAGCAGTCACCGAGCCGGAGGAGTTCGCCATCGAGGCGAGCGGCACACAGCTCGGCGAGCGGGAGATCACTCGCTGTGAGAACGGGGCTGAGGCGCGACATCCATCAATGATGAATGTGCGCCCCGCCCACGATTCTCGCGCAGAAAAAGCTGTGGAGAGAAGCTACTTGCCCGGTGCTTACTTACCCAGTGCTCCGAGCCAGAGCTTGCGGGCGTCCAGGGCTTCCTGGGCGGCAGTGATCTTCTTTTTGTCGCCGGTGGCCTTCGCCTCTTCGAGCTCGCGCTCGAGCTTTGCGATTGCATCGAGCAGGGCGCTCGAGAAGCCATCGGTGCGAGCCTGCTTCTCGGGATTGCTCTTCTGCCAGTGGTCTTCGTCGAGCTTGCGCACGGCTGTTTCAACCTTGCGCAGGCGGTCTTCGATGACCTTGACTTTGTCGCGCGGAACCTTGCCTATCTTGTCCCAGCGACGCTGGATCGAGATGATCGCGTCTTTCGCCTTGACGCGGTCGGTCTCGGTGAGCAGCGGTTCGGCCTCGGCGAGAAGCTCAAGCTTGAGAGCGAGGTTTGCCTCGAACTCGACGTTGTCTTGTGCGTCGATCTCCGACTTGGCCGAGTAGAGCGCGTCGCCGGCTGCCTTGAACTTGGCCCACAGTGCGTCGTCGAACTTCTTTCCGGCACGACCGGCGAGCTTCCACTCGTCGAGAAGCGTGCGGTAGGCGGGAACGCCATCGGCGCCCTTGGGGGCGAGAGCCTCTGCCTTCTCAACGAGAGCCTGCTTCTTGCTGCGCGCGTCGCGGTGCACGGAGTCGAGCTCTGAGAAGAATGCCTTGCGGTGGGTGTCGATCGTGGCGCGAGCGGCGCGGAATCGCTTCCACAGCTCGTTGCCCTCGTTCTTCGGAAGACGCGGGCCATCGGCCTGGTGCTTCTGCCAGCGGGCGAAGATGTCATCGAGAGTTGCAGTGACCTGCTTCCACTGGGCCTTTGCCGGGTCTTGTGCTGCGAGCGTCTCTGCCTCGACAACGAGAGCGGTACGTTCGGCGATTGCTGCCTCGACGAGCGCCTTCGACTCTTCTGACTGCTTCTCGGTGAGCTCAGACACCGTGCTCGTGAGTGCGTCAAGACGCACCTGCAACGATGCGAGGTCACCGACGGCGTTTGCCGTTGTGACGTTGCCCGAGAGTGCGCGCACTGCCTTGGCGACGTCAGCCGCGGGAGCTCCGCGTTTTGCACGCTGTTCGAGCAGGGTTACCTGACCCGCGAGTTCGATGTACTTGCGCTCGAAGTAGGCAAGTGCCTCTTCGGGCGTGCCATCGGGATACTGCCCAACGGCGCGCTCGCCATCGGCTTCGCGCACGTAGACAGTTCCTGTCTCGTCTACACGGCCCCATGGAGCCTTATCGTCTACTGACACGTGAATTCACCTCGCTGTTGGTGGCCTGCTGCCTCATGCTGACCGCAATCAAGCCTAGGGCATCCTAATTTGATAGGAACGCCTACTGAATGGTTGCCGCTGTGATCGTTGTCGGAATGACGGGCGAACCGTCTTCTTCGCTCGAGCCCGCTGTCACTCCGCCGTCGACGATGTTGGTCTCGAGGTCGTCGAGGCCCGCCGTGACGGTTCCGACGACCGTGTAGCCGCCGGCCGAGTCGCTCGGGAAGGTCGAGTCACCGAAGACAATAAAGAACTGGTGTCCCTGGCTCTCGGCGTTGTCGGCCTGGCGGGCGAGGGCTATGACGCCGGTTGTGTACAGGTCGTCTTCTGGGGCGTTCTCGATCGGGCCGAAGGCGTAGCCATCGGTTGATCCGCCGACTCCATCAGACGAGCCGCACTGGATGATCTTTGCCGAGTCGCTGACAACCAAACGGTGGCAGGTCTTTCCGACGAGGTAGCCGGTCTGAATGTCATTGATCATGGATGCGACGCCCTGAGGTGCGGCGGCTCCATCGAGTGTGATCTCGAGAGGTGTTTCGTTGAGTGTCAGGGTTCCCGTCCACTCGCGGTCTTCGGCGAGGTCGGGGGAGGGAACGGCGACCGCACTCGCTGTTGGCTCCGGCGTGGGCATGCCGGGGCCCGTTGTGAAGTAGAAGACCTGCGCGGTTGCTGCGAGACCGGCAACAACAACAACGCCGACGACGGCGAGCCAGTTGTCGCGCTTGCGACGGGAGAGCTGCTTTGCGTGAACAGACTGACGCGCGTTGTAGCGCGCGAGACGGTCGCGCGCTTCGCGTGCTTCACGTTCGTTGGACTTGCTCGTTGCCACGGTTCCTCCAGAGGTGCGGGCTGATGCCCCGGGGCTGATGCCCCCATGAACTTTACGGTGCGCAGTGGGAGCCGACAAAACCGTGTCGGCGGCCGCGGTTAGCATTGGGTCATGAACGCCCAGCCCGGACTGCGCAGCGGGGCGACGCCATTGGCCGTCCGTATGCGGCCGACATCCATCGACGAGGTCGCGGGGCAGAAGCATCTGCTGGCGGCCGGCTCGCCGCTCGTGAGTCTCGCTACCGACATCTCGGGGGCCCAGGGCTCAGCCTCGATCATTCTCTGGGGGCCGCCGGGCACGGGAAAAACGACCCTGGCGAAGATCGTTGCGCACACGTCGGGCCGCAACTTCGTTGAGCTCTCGGCCGTGACAGCGGGAGTGCGCGACGTGCGCCAGGTAATGGAAGAAGCGCTCTCGCGCCGCGATCTCTACGGCATCTCGACTGTTCTGTTTCTCGACGAGATTCACCGCTTTACTAAGGCGCAACAAGACGCCCTGCTGCCAGGCGTCGAAAACGGCTGGGTGATACTCGTCGCGGCAACGACCGAGAACCCCTCGTTCTCGGTCATTTCGCCACTTCTGTCGCGCTCACTATTACTCACCCTCGAGCAGCTCACCGACGCTGACCTGGCGGTGGTCATTGATCGGGCCGTCAGCGACCCACGAGGGTTGGATGCGACGGTCGAGCTTCAAGACGAAGCGCGAGACGCGATAATCCACCTTGCCTCCGGCGACGCGCGTCGTGCCCTCACAGCCCTCGAGGCTGCGGCGCTCAGTGCCGGTGCTGGCACAAAGGCGGGCAAGAAGCCCGTCATCACCGCCGAGATCGTCTCTGCTGCCGTCGACAGGGCGCTCTTGCGCTACGACCGCCAGGGCGACGAGCACTACGACGTGATCAGCGCGTTTATCAAGTCGATCCGCGGATCCGACGCCGATGCCGCGCTTCACTATCTGGCACGCATGATCGAAGCGGGCGAAGACCCGCGCTTCATAGCGCGTCGCGTCATCATCAGTGCGGCCGAAGACATTGGTCTCGCCGATCCGCAGGCGCTTGTCATTGCCGTCGCGGCCGCAGACGCGGTGCAGCTCATCGGAATGCCCGAGGGGCGCATCCCACTCGCAGAGGCTGTTGTGTACCTGGCGACAGCGCCCAAGTCGAATGCCGCGTACAACGGCATCAATGCAGCGATCGCCGATGTGCGCGCGGGCAAGATCGGTCGGGTGCCCAAGCCCATTCGCGACGCGCACTACGCGGGTGCCAAGCGCCTCGGCCATGGCAAGGGTTACAAGTACCCGCACGATTCCGAGCTCGGTGTCGTCGAACAGCAGTATCCGCCGACAGAGTTGCTCGGTGCTCGCTACTACGAGCCAACGGAACACGGCAATGAGCGCGATGTGTCGGCACGCTGGGCAAAGTTGCGCAGAATCATTCGGGGTAAGTGATCTCGTGGTACTGTTATCGACGTCTAAGACCTGATTTTCGCGCGCGGCTGCAACGAAATCACTGGTCGAAGAGCACTGGGCTGTAGCCGCCCTGCTCTGTAAGACACTCCCTCTAACTTTCACCAGGTGCTTTTACAAGCATGGTTTTGCGCGCGCACGAGTGTTCGCGAGCCCCTGGTTTCCATTGTTAGTTTCAAACGAAAAGGACACTGTGTCTACCAAGTCACGTACCCGCAGCAAGACCCGCCTGTCGCGCGCACTCGGCATCGCCCTCACCCCGAAGGCAGCCAAGTACCTCGAGAAGCGCCCCTACGCTCCCGGTGAGCACGGCCGCACCAAGCGCAAGCAGGACAGCGACTACGCCGTCCGTCTTCGCGAGAAGCAGCGTCTGCGTGCCCAGTACGGCATCCGCGAGGCTCAGCTCAAGATTCAGTTCGAAGAGGCCCGCAAGGCCGCAGGCCTGACCGGTGAAAACCTCGTCGAGCAGCTCGAAATGCGTCTCGACGCGATCATCGTTCGTTCGGCAATCGCCCGCACGACGGCTCAGGCTCGCCAGATGATCGTTCACCGCCACATTCTCGTTGACGGCCAGCTCGTTGACCGCCCCTCGTTCCGCGTGAAGCCGGGCCAGCTCGTTCACGTCAAGACGAAGAGTGAAGCCATGGAGATCTTCCAGGTTGCAGCGGCCGGCGGACACGTCGACGTTCTGCCGAAGACCCCCGGTTACCTCGAGGTCGAGATCGACAAGCTCCAGACGCGCCTCGTGCGCCGTCCGAAGCGTGCAGAGGTTCCCGTGACCTGTGAAGTCCAGCTCGTCGTCGAGTACTACGCGGCCCGCTAGGTTTCATCCAGCATTACGCTGAGTGGCGCATCATCTTCGGATGGTGCGCCACTCGCCGTTTAAGGAGCTGACCATGACCGCCGCAGAAATTCCCGGGCTTATCGCCGCAATCGTTTTCGCGATCCTCGTCGCCCTGCTTGCGGTTCCTCTTCTCAAACTCGGCCGCGTGTTTGACGAGACGAGCAAGGCGATTCGAGGCTTGAGTGCCGACGTCACTCCGCTCATCGAAGAGGCCACGACAACGCTCACCGAGTCGAACCGACAGATCGCACGCGTCGATGCAATCACGAGCGACATCGCCGAATCGACTGCGAACATCACGGCGCTCGTTTCACTGTTTGCTGCTTCGATTGGTGGCCCGCTGATGAAGATCGCGGCCTTCTCGACCGGCGTACGTATCGCGTTGCGCGGCAGCAAGGCAGCTACCTCAAAGAAGTAAGCTGGAGGCCCGGCTTCGGCCGACCACCAACCTCAAGGAGAATGCAATGAAAAGCGCACTGTGGCTCATCATCGGCGTCGGCGTCGGATTTCTCGCGGCACACCAGGTGGCCAAGACCCCGCAGGGCAAGCAGTTCTTTGACGATGTCGACTCCAAGGCCCGCGAGTTCAGCGGAGCGGTCGTTGACGGCTATAAGCAGCGCGAGGCAGAGCTGCGTGCGGCTGTCGCCGAGGCTGAAGACGTAATCAACGATCTCAGCAACCGCACCAAGTAACTTTCCCTTTTTCGCTTTCGCACGTTCAGGACCCCATGCAGACCGCTGATATTCACCGCCGCTGGCTCACCTACTTTGGAGACCGCGGTCACACCGTAGTTCCGTCGGCGTCTCTTGTGAGTGACGATCCGTCGCTGCTCTTTACGGTCGCCGGAATGGTGCCGTTTGTGCCGTATCTCACCGGCCTGGTGCCCGCGCCGTTCTCGCGCGCGACAAGTGTGCAGAAGTGCATTCGCACGCTCGACATTGAAGAGGTCGGAAAGACGCCGCGCCACGGCACGTTCTTCCAGATGAACGGTAACTTCTCGTTCGGCGACTACTTCAAAGAGGGCGCGATCAGCTATGCGTGGGAGCTTCTGACGAGTAGCGAGGCCGACGGTGGCTTCGGGTTCCAGGAGAAAGACCTCTGGGTCACCGTCTACAAAGACGACGACGAGGCGATTGCGCTCTGGAAGAAGATCGCCGGACTTCCCGACGAGCGCATCCAGCGCCTCGACATGGACACCAACTACTGGTCGACCGGCCAGCCCGGCCCCGCGGGCCCGTGCTCGGAGATCTTCTTCGACCGTGGCCCGGCATACGGCGCCGACGGCGGACCGGCGACCGACGATGACCGCTACGTCGAAATCTGGAACCTCGTCTTTATGCAGTACCTGCGCGGCGAGGGCCAGGGCAAGTCGTTCGACATTCTCGGCGAGCTGCCGAAGAAGAACATCGACACGGGCATGGGCCTCGAGCGTGTTGCTTTTATCAAGCAGGGCGTCGAGAACATGTACGAGATCGACCAGGTTCGCCCGGTACTCGACCGTGCTGCCGAGATCTCCGGTCGCCGCTACGGCGCTGACCATGACGACGACGTGCGCATGCGGGTCATCGCCGACCACGTTCGTTCCAGCCTGATGTTGATGTCCGACGGCGTGACGCCGTCGAACGAGGGCGGCGGCTACATTCTTCGCCGCCTTATGCGTCGCACGATTCGCGCGATGCGCCTTCTTGGCGTTGACGCCCCGAGCTTCTCCGAGCTGTTTCCCGCGTCGCGTGACGCGATGAAGGCCGCCTACCCCGAGGTAGAGACGAGCTACGACCGCATCGAGCGTCTCGCGCTTGCCGAAGAAGAGACCTTCTTGCGCACCCTCGCAAGCGGCACTCAGATTCTCGACCTAGCCGTGCTCAAGACAAAGGACGCGGGCAAAAAAGAGCTGCCCGCCGACACAACCTTCCTTCTCCACGACACCTTCGGTTTTCCGATCGACCTCACCCTTGAAATCGCGGAAGAAGCCGGGCTCAGCATCGACCGCCCGGCGTTCGATGCGCTTATGCTTCAGCAGCGCACCCTCGCCAAGGCCGATGCTCGCGCCAAAAAGGGCACAATCGCCGACCTCTCGGTGTTCGGCGAGTTCCGTGCTCTGGGTGAGACGGTCTTTACGGGCTACGAGTACCTCGAGACGGAATCGACGATTCTCGGCCTCATCGTTGACGGCGTGAGCGTCAACAGCGCGAGCGCTGGCAAGATCGCCGAGGTCATCCTCGCCGAGACCTCTCTCTACGCGGAGTCGGGTGGACAAGAGGCAGACGCGGGAACGATCGTTGGCAACGGCTTCGAACTTGAGGTTCTTGACGTGCAGAAGCCCGTCAAGGGGCTCATCAGCCACAAGGTACAGGTCACAAGCGGCGAGGTCTCCGTTGGATCGCCCGCAACGACCCTCGTCGACCACGACTGGCGCAGGGGAGCGACGCAGGCGCACTCGGCGACCCACCTCATTCACGCAGCACTGCGTCAGGTTCTTGGGCAAGATGCGCACCAGGCCGGTTCGTACAACAAGGCCGGCTACATGCGCCTCGACTTCAGCTGGAACAACGCGCTGTCTGCCGCAACCCGCAGCGAGATCGAAGAAATTGCCAACCTCAAGGTTCGCGAGAACCTCGAGGTCGAGACGCGCATTATGAACCTCGACGACGCGCGCGCCCGTGGCGCGATGGCGCTCTTCGGTGAGAAGTACGGTGACGAGGTTCGTGTTGTCGAGATCGGCGGCCCGTGGTCGCTCGAGCTCTGCGCGGGAACCCACGTTGCGCGATCGAGCGAAATCGGGCTCATCAACGTGGTGAGCGAGACATCCGTCGGATCAGCGGCTCGCCGCATCGAGTCGCTCGTCGGCCTCGAGGCCTTCCGCGATCTCGCCGCCGAGCGTGCGATAGTGAGCGAGCTCACGTCGAACCTCAAGACGCCGCGCGAAAACCTTCCCGACCGCATCGCCGAGCTCGTCGCAAGCCTCAAGGCCGCCGAGAAGAAGATCGCGAGCTTCGAGGCAGCAGCACTCGCCGAGCGTGTTCCCGCGATTGCCGCTAACGCGCGCAGCGTAGGCAAGGTCACGCTCGTGAGCGAGAACGTCGGCACTGTCGCGACGAGCGACGAACTTCGTTCGCTTGTGCTTGCCGTGCGCGAACGCCTCGGTGCGAGCCCGGCTGTTGTCGCTCTCGCAGCCGACGTCGCGGGCAAGCCCGCAGTGATCGTTGCGACAAATCAGGCCGGGCGCGACGAGGGGGCGAAGGCTGGTGCCCTCGCCAAGATCGCCGCGGGCATTCTCGGTGGCGGTGGCGGCGGCAAAGACGACATTGCGCAGGGTGGTGGCTCCGACGTCTCGGCGATCGGCGCGGCACTCGACGCCATCTCCGCAGCGGTTGCGAGCTAGTGCGGTCGGGAGTTCGCCTCGGAATTGATGTCGGCACGGTGCGTGTCGGCGTCGCCCGTAGTGACCTGCACGGCATGCTCGCGACCCCTGTCGAGACCGTTGCTCGCGGCGACGGCGACATCGCAAGGATCGCTGAGTTGATTGGCGAACTTGACGTAATCGAGGTCATCGTGGGCTTGCCGCTTGCACTGTCGGGCCAGCGTACGGCGTCTACGGAGGACGCCACGGCTTTCGCCGTGCGGGTCGCCACTGCTGTGGACGTTCCGGTGCGACACGTCGACGAGAGACTGTCGACCGTGTCGGCCCAGGCCGCGCTACGCTCATCTGGTCGGTCGTCGAAACAGGGACGCCCCGTTATTGATCAGGTAGCTGCCGTTATAATTTTGCAGCATGCCCTCGACTTCGAGCGTTCCCGAGAAATCCCACCGGGCGTAGTCGTTCACCCGGACAAAGGACTGTAATCGTGACGAACGAGCCAAGCTGGGATGATATTTTCTCCTCCCAGGGCGCAGATCGCCCGGCCAAGGCCCCCGAGCAGTACGCTCCCATCGATGTTCCGCCAACGACCCGCCGCGGTCGCCGCGAGCAGGAGAAGCGTGGCAATGGCGATGGCCCCCGTCGCAAGGGTCGCTGGGGCTGGCTCGTTGTTGTACTCGCGTTCATCGTCGTCATAGCCGGAACGGGCTATTACGGCTGGACCAACTACGAGCCCCAGATTCGCAAGGTCTTGGGCATCGAACTTCCCAACGACTATGAGGGGCCGGGCGAGGGCGAAGAGGTCGTCGTCGTCATCCAGTCGGGAGACATCGGCTCGGATGTCGCGCACACCCTCGAAGACAGCGGCGTGGTTATGACGTTCGAGGCCTTCTACAAGCTTCTGCTCGCAACACCCGTCGAGTTTCAGCCGGGCAACTACTCGCTCAAGTCGAAGATGAGCGCCCAGTCGGCGCTCGAGGCCCTTCAGGACCCCGCAAACAAGATCACCCAGCGCGTGACGATTCCCGAGGGCACAACCCTGCCGAGCGCGCTCGAACTTCTTGCGGCGGCGACCGAGCTTCCCGTAGCCGACTTTAAGAAGGCAGCCAAGAACTACACGGCGCTCGGTGTTCCGAAGGCAGCGCCGAGCCTCGAGGGCTACCTCTTTCCGGCGACCTACCCCCTCGAACCCGGCATGAGCGCAAAGCAGGTGCTGCAGGTTCTCGTCGACGAGATGTTCAACCGCCTCGACGACGCGGGAGTTGCAAAGGAAGACCGCCACGAGGTTCTCACGATGGCCGCGCTCATCCAGCGCGAGGCCGGAAGCAACACCGACGACTTCTACAAGGTCTCGCGCGTCTTCAAGAACCGCCTCGATACCAAGGGCTGGAAGCTGCAGTCCGACGCCTCGGTCGCCTACGGCACGGGCAATCTTCACACAGTGTGGACGACTGCCGCAGAGCGCGCCGACGCGTCGAACAAATACAACACTTATGCCAACGCGGGCCTGCCAATCGGACCCATCGGCCTGCCGGGCGAGGTCGCCATTGACGCGGCAATCAACCCGGCGAAGGGCGACTGGTTCTTCTTTGTGCCGATCAACCTGCGCACCGGCGAAACAGTCTTCTCGACGACCGCTGCAGAGCACGATGCAGCAGTCGCGAAGCTGCAGCAGTGGTGTGCGGTGTCGGCGAACGCGACCTACTGCGACTGATCGTGACCCAACTTGGTGTGCTCGGTCACCCGATCGCCCACTCGAAGTCGCCAGCGCTCCACGCGGCGGCCTACAGTGCGCTCGGCCTCGACTGGCAATACGCGGCGTACGACGTCGAAGAAGCCGATCTCGCGGGTTTTATCGAGAACCGAGGCGATGGATGGCGCGGACTCTCGCTCACGATGCCCCTCAAGCGCGCGGTACTGCCCCTGTTGAGCTGGGCTGACCCGCTCGTCTCGCTCACGGGTGGAGCCAACACCGTGCTGTTCGACGGTGACACGCTGCACGGATTCAACACCGACGTGTACGGGGTCTGGGCTGCGCTTTCGGCGACCGGTCATTCCAGCTACGACCGCGTGAGCATTCTCGGCGGGGGAGCCACCGCGGCTTCGGTGATCGTCGCTGTGGAGCAGCTCGGGGCGCAAGAGGTCGAGGTGCTCGTGCGCACGGCAGCCAACGCTGCGCCGCTCGTGGCGCTTGGTGAGCGGCTCGGGCTCGACGTGACGGTGAGGGCGCTCGGCGAGTCCGTCGACGCAGACGTTGTCGTCAGCACACTTCCGGGTGGGACAACGCACGGCACCCAGTTCATGGGTGATGCGCTGCTTCTCGACGTCGCCTACGACCCGTGGCCGAGCGGGCTTGCCAGCAGTTGGAACGGCCAGGTCGTCTCCGGTCTCGAAATGCTTCTGCATCAGGCGCTCGCGCAGGTCAGCATCTTTACGACGGGGCGCCCCGATGGTGCGCTTCCGAACGAGGCATCCATTCTCGCCGCCATGCGTGCGGCCGTCGCCTGACCCTGTGGGAAGATTCTTAACATGCTTCGTTGGTTGACCGCAGGTGAATCCCACGGCCCCGAACTCATCGCGACTCTCGAGGGGCTGCCCGCCGGCGTTCCCGTGAGCATGGATGGCGTTCGGGCCGATCTCGCTCGGCGCAAGCTCGGCTATGGCCGCGGCGCCCGGATGAAGTTCGAAGAAGACGAACTGACCTTCTCGGCGGGAGTGCGCCTCGGATTCAGCTCTGGCGGACCCATCGCCCTGCGCATCGGCAACACCGAGTGGCACCGCTGGATCGACGTGATGAGCGCAACCCCGGTTGACCCCGCAACCTTCCCGAAGGGACGCGGCGCACCCCTCACCCGCCCACGCCCCGGCCACGCCGACCTCGTCGGCATGCAGAAGTACGGCTTCGATGAGGCCCGCAACGTTCTCGAACGCGCGAGTGCCCGCGAGACAGCGGCGCGCGTTGCCCTCGGGGCCGTCGCTCGCGCCTTTCTCAAAGAGCTCGACATCGAGCTCGTGAGCCACACGCTCTCGATCGGCACCGTGCACGTGCCCGAGGGTTCGCCGCTTCCGCAACCCGGCGACGTTGACACGCTCGACGGCGACCTGCTGCGCTGCTTCGACCCCGCGACATCCACTCGTATGGTTTCTGAGGTCGACGAGGCGCAAAAAGACGGCGACACGCTCGGCGGAATCGTCGAGGTGCTTGCCTACGGTGTCCCGCCGGGGCTTGGCTCGTACGTGCACTGGGATCGCCGCCTCGACTCGCAGCTTGCGGCCGCGCTGATGGGAATCCAGGCGATCAAGGGCGTCGAGATCGGTGACGGCTTCGAGACGACCCGCCGCCGCGGCTCTGCCGCACATGACGAGCTCGTGCAGGGCGCGAACGGCATCACGCGGCTGAGCGACAAAGCGGGTGGCACAGAGGGTGGAATGTCGACCGGCACGGTTCTGCGCGTTCGTGCCGGGATGAAGCCGATCGCGACTGTTCCGCACGCTCTTCGCACGGTGGATGTCGCGACCGGCGCGGCGGCCGAGGCTCACCACCAGCGTTCCGACGTTTGTGCGGTTCCCGCTGCCGGTGTTGTGGCCGAGGCCATGGTCGCCCTCGTTCTCGCCAACTCGGTGCTCGAGAAGTTCGGCGGTGACTCGATCGACGAGACCCGTCGCAACCTGCGCGGGTACCTCGACGCGATCCCCGCTGCTCTTGCGACGGCTGCCGCTTCCGACAGCAATGCCTGACGCTCCGGTAGTTGTTCTGATTGGTGCCCCCGGCGCTGGTAAGACGCGAATGGGCAAACGGCTCGCGAAGCTGCTTGACGTGCAGTTCATCGACACCGACAAGACGATCGTCGCCGAGCACGGCAGCATTTCTGAGCTGTTTGCCGCCCACGGTGAGGCGCACTTTCGGGCCATCGAGCGGGAGCATGTCGCGCGCGCGCTGGCAAGCGGCGCGGTTGTTGCTCTCGGCGGGGGAGCGGTGCTCGACCCTGTCACCCGCGCCTCGCTTGCCTCCCATCGTGTTGTGCTGCTGACGGTCTCTTCTGAAGCCGTCGCCGCGCGCATCTCCAACGACAAACGCCCGCTACTCGCCAACGGTCTCGAATCGTGGATCGCTATCTCAGAAGCGCGCCGCCCCATCTACGAGGAGCTCGCTCGCAAGAGCTTCGACACCTCGCACCGACCACTCGACAAGATCGCGGGCGACATCGTCGCCTGGATCACGGAGGACACCAAGTGACAACCACAACCATTTCGGTTACGGGCACAGAGAACTACGACGTTCTTGTCGGCAACGGCATTCTCGCCGAACTGCCGACCTACCTCGGCCCGTCGGTCAACAAGGTGCTCATCGTTCACCCCGCCGCGCTCGGCGCCAAGGCCAACGCCCTGCGCGAGAGCCTGATGCCGCGGTTCGAGGTGTTGCTGGCCGAGGTTCCCGACGCCGAAGATGCCAAACGCGTCGAGGTTGCTGCCTTCTGCTGGCAGATCATGGGCCAGACCGACTTCACCCGCACCGACGCCGTCATCGGCTTCGGCGGGGGAGCCACGACCGACCTCGCCGGTTTTGTCGCTGCAACCTGGCTGCGCGGAATCAGACTCATTCAGGTGCCGACCTCGGTCGCCGGCATGGTGGATGCCGCGGTCGGAGGTAAGACGGGAATCAACACCGCCGAGGGCAAGAACCTCGTCGGTTCGTTCTACGCACCGGCTGCCGTCATCGCTGACCTCGACACCCTCGATACCCTGCCGCGCAACGAGGTGCTCGCCGGGTTCGCCGAGATCGTCAAGTGTGGCTTCATCGCCGACGAGAGCATTCTGACGACGATTGAGGCTTCAGTAGAGCGTGTCACCGACATCACGTCGCCTGAGTTCCGCTCGGTCGTCGAGAAGTCGATAGCCCTCAAGGCACGCGTCGTCAGCGAAGACTTCAAAGAGGCCGGGCTGCGCGAGATTCTCAACTACGGTCATACCCTCGGTCACGCCATCGAGCACGCCGAGCGGTACCGCTGGCGTCACGGCGCGGCGATCTCCGTCGGCATGGTCTTCGCCGCGGAGCTTGCCCTGCTCGCGGGCAAACTCGATGAGTCCGTTGTTGATCGGCACCGCGCCATCCTGACGTCGCTCACGTTGCCCATCGACTACCCGCTCGGCCGCTGGAAGACCCTGCTTGGCACAATGCAGCGCGACAAAAAGGCCCGCGCGGGCATGCTGCGGTTCATCGTGCTCGACGCGGTCGGCAAAACCACCGTTCTCGCCGGCCCCGAGGAGCCGATGCTCTTCGCGGCTTGGCAAGAGGTCGGCGTCTAAGCCCGCCGCCGTCCGCCCGCGTCGCTACCCGCCGTCCGCGCGTCCGCGTCGCCGTCCGCCTGCCTCGCGCGTCCGCGTCGCCGAACTGTCACTTTCTGTCCTTCGTTCGCGATTGAAGGGCAGAAAGTGACAGTTCGAGGTCTCTACGCGGGCACGGGCTAAAGGCTTCCGCTGCGACCAGGCGCGGAGGCGTCGAGCAGCCAGTCGATCTGCGCGGTGGAGAGAAGACCGCGCAGGTGCACTCGCATGCCGAGCTCTTCGAGAAGGTCGGGCCACATCCCCTTGAGGATGCCGGTCAAGGTGTTCGCCGGGAGTCCGGTCGCTCGCAACACGGTGGCTATCTCCGCGCCCGTTGCCCCGCCATAGTGAAGCGACTCCACGGGGCCGGTGCCGATCGTCGACCAAGACTGCTCCGACGGCGCGCTAGCAACCAGCGCGGCAAGGATGCGCGGAAGCTCGGGCGTGTTGCCGTGGGCGTGATCCGACGTGACCTCGCCCCACGCATCGCCACCGCCGGGTTCGCTCCAGTAGGCCTTCGCAAGCTCGCGCACCGCCTCGTCATCCATGGCTCGACAGTAGCGCTCCGCTAGGCTCAAACCCATGAGCAACATCCTTGTGCTGAACGGCCCCAACCTCGGTCGACTCGGCAGTCGCGAGCCCGATGTGTATGGCAACCAAGACATGGATGCTCTCCGCACCCTCCTCGCAGCCGAGGCACCCGAGGGTACGACAATCGACCTGCGCCAGACCGACGATGAGGCGACTCTTCTCGGCTGGTTGCACGAGGCCGTCGATTCGCACAGCGCTGTCATCCTCAACCCCGCGGCCTTTACGCACTACTCGTACTCTCTGCGCGACGGTGCCGCTCAGGTGACAAAGGCCGGAATCCCGCTCATCGAGGTGCACATCTCGAACCCGCACGCGCGCGAGGAATTTCGCCACGTGAGCACCATCTCCGGTGTTGCGACCGGCGTCATCGCGGGCTTCGGTTTCGACTCCTATGTGCTCGCCCTGAGCGCCATTGGTCGCCTGCGCGCTTAGGCGGGTAGACTCTTTGAGGTTTCGATACGGCCGCAGGCGGCCTACTCAACCAACGACTTTTCCCAAAAGAACAACTGAACGGATTTCTCATGGCTGACTCCACCGCTGACATTAAGAACGGCGTCGTTCTCAACATGGACGGCCAGCTCTGGACCGTTATCGACTTCCAGCACGTCAAGCCCGGCAAGGGTGGCGCCTTTGTGCGCACAAAGGTCAAGAACGTGATGAGCGGCAAGGTCGTTGACCGCACGTTCAACGCCGGCGCGAAGATCGAGACCGAGGTCGTCGACCGATCTGACTACCAGTACCTCTACGCCGACGGCGAGAACTTCGTCTTTATGGATCTCGGCAACTACGACCAGATCACACTGAGCAACGCCCAGGTCGGCGACGCCAAGAACTTTATGCTCGAGAACCAGACTGTGACGATCGCGCTGCACAACGAGGCTCCGCTGTACGTCGAGCTTCCGGCATCCGTTGTTCTCGAAATCACCTACACCGAGCCTGGACTTCAGGGTGACCGTTCGACCGGCGGCACCAAGCCGGCGACAGTCGAGACCGGCTACCAGATTCAGGTTCCGCTGTTCATCGAGCAGAACACGAAGGTCAAGGTCGACACCCGCGACGGCTCCTACCTCGGCCGCGTAACCGACTAATGGGAGCTCGCTCCAAGGCGCGTAAGCGCGCCCTTGACCTTTTGTACGGCGCTGACGTTCGCGGCGAATCGATTAACGCGGCTCTCGCCACCGAGCAGGCTCGTGCTGACAACGACCCGAAGCGTGCGAGCTCGTGGGGCTATGCGCGCGACATCGTTGTGGGCATCACAGAGCACGGCGACGAGATTGACGAGCTCATCGAGACCTACGCGCAGGGTTGGACGATCAGCCGCATGCCTGCCGTCGACCGCGCGATTGTGCGCATCGGAATGTGGGAGATCCTCTTCAACGAGGAGATTCCCGACGGCGTGGCTATCTCTGAGGCCGTCGAGAGCGCCACTGTGCTGTCGACCGAAGACTCTGCCGGTTTTGTAAACGGCCTGCTCGCGCGGGTGGCTCAAACCCGCGCCTAACGGTTTCGTAGATCTCGGCGGTTCCGTCGAAAAGTGCTCCAAACCACATGGTTTGGAGCACTTTTCGCAATTTGGAGGGTCTAGAACAGGCGCAGCACGAGTGTGACGGCCAGCGTGAGCATCACGAGCGCGATGAGCCCATCGAGAACGCGCCACGCGACGGGTCGAGCGAAGACGCGGCTGAGCAGGCGCGCGCCGTAGCCGAGTGCCGTAAACCAGATGATGCTCGCGAGTGCGGCACCCGCGGCGAAGATCCATTTGCCGTCGGGGCCGTGCGTTGCCGCGAGCGAGCCGAGCAGCAGCACCGTGTCGAGGTAGACGTGCGGGTTGAGCCAGGTGAGCGCCACAGCGGTGAGCACCGCGGCGACGAGTGTCGTCTTCTCGCCGCCCACAGCCTCGAGTGCCTTTGGCCGGATCGCCCGACGTGCCGCGAACACCGCGTAGGCGAGCAAAAAGAGGGCGCCGGCGATCGTCACTATCGTGAGCGCCAGGGGAGCGGCCTCGACGAGCGCGCCAATGCCGGCGACCCCGAGCCCGATCAACACAACGTCACTCAGGGCGCAGACGGCGACAATCGCGAGCACATGCTCGCGCCGCAGCCCCTGACGGAGAACAAAGGCATTTTGCGCTCCGATCGCGATGATAAGAGACGCACCGGCGGTCAGACCGGAGACAAGGGGCAAAAGAAGAGTGGATGGCACGTGCCAACGCTAGAGCCGCGACATCCATTCGCGCTCCTAATCTTTTTTACGCAGCGTTAGCATTGCTAATCATGGATGTTCAACTCGACCAGCTGCGCACCCTTGTCGGTGTGCTCGACGCGGGGAGTTTCGACGCCGCTGCCCGAGCGATGAACGTCACCCCGTCTGCCGTGAGCCAGCGGATCAAGGCTCTCGAGCAGCAGGTCGGCCGGGTGCTCGTGCAGCGCTCCAAGCCGGTGCGACTCACCGACGCGGGTGCCGTTGTCTTGCGGCTCGCGCGGCAGCTCGAACTGCTCGAGGCCGAGGCAAGTGCGGCGCTCGACAATGCTGGGGTGACCAATCTCGCGATTGTCGCCAATGCCGACTCGCTCGTTACCTGGCTGCTTCCGGCCCTCGCGACGGTTGAGGGAGTGACCTTCGACATCAGGCGCGAAGACCAGGGACACTCGCTTGAGCTACTGCGCCAGGGCACGGTTATGGGTGCCGTGACGAGCGACCCGGAACCGGTGCAGGGGTGCACCGTGACGCGGCTCGGCGCTATGACGTATCGACCGATGGCGACCCGCGTATTCGCCGAGCGTTGGCCCTCGCTCGAGACCGCGCCGGTCGTTGTCTTCGACCGCAAGGATGCGCTGCAAGACGCATACCTGACCTCGCAGGGCATCGACCCCGCGGTGCCGCCTCGTCATTACATTCCGGGTTCGGCCGCCTTCGTCGACGCTGTCGCGCTCGGTATGGGCTGGGGGATGCTGCCCGACCTGCAGGCGGCCGGCCGTGACGAGCTTATTGTGCTCGACGCAGGCGGCGCCGTCGATGTTCCGCTCTACTGGCAGCAGTGGTCGCTCGACTCGAGGGCGTTGAGTGCGGTGGCGGAGGCACTCAAGCACGGTATAGTCGAGGCAACAGACATCCTTTAAATTCCGTCCAGAGAGGCGGGGAAGGAGGTCAGAATGACTGCACGCACCGTCTTGCATCAGGCTGATATCACCCGAGCGTTGACTCGAATCTCCCACGAGATTCTTGAGTCCAATCGCGGTTCGAACGATCTCATTCTTCTCGGCATTCCGAAGCGCGGCGTAATTCTCGCGAACCGCCTCGGCACGATTCTCGACGGCATCGAGCCGGGCGCCGTCAAAGTCGGAGCGCTCGACGTCACGATGTACCGCGACGACCTCGCCAAGAACCCCACCCGCGCGCCGTACCCGACGGCGATTCCCGCGGGCGGCATCGACGGCAAAACGATTGTGCTCGTCGACGACGTTCTCTTCTCCGGCCGCACAATTCGCGCGGCGCTCAACGCGATCAACGACCTCGGCCGACCCCGCGCCGTGCGCCTCGCCGCGCTCGTCGACCGCGGCCACCGTGAGCTGCCCATTCGCGCAGACTTTGTCGGCAAGAACCTACCGACGAGCCTCGCCGAGCGCATCAACGTGCGCCTCGAAGAGACCGACGGCATCGACGAGGTGACCATCGAATGAGACACCTGCTCAGCACCAAAGACCTGGCTCGCGAAGACGCGATCGGCATTCTCGACATTGCAGAAGACATGGCGGATGTCGCGAACCGCGAGGTCAAGAAGCTCCCGGCGCTTCGGGGCAAGACCGTAGTCAACCTCTTCTTCGAAGACTCGACCCGCACCCGCATCAGCTTCGAGGCGGCGGCGAAACGCCTGAGCGCCGACGTTATCAACTTCAGCGCGAAGGGCTCGAGCGTCTCGAAGGGCGAGAGCCTGAAAGACACGGCCCAGACCCTCGCCGCTATGGGAGCCGACGCCGTAGTCATTCGGCACGGCGCATCCGGTGCCCCCGCAACTCTCGCGCAGAGTGGCTGGATCGACGCGGGCATCGTCAACGCGGGCGACGGAACACACGAGCACCCCACCCAGGCGCTGCTCGACGCTTTTACGATCCGGCGTCGCCTGCACGGTGACGCTGCGCGCGGCAAGGGTCTCGACGGCGTCACTGTCACGATCGTCGGTGACATCCTGCATTCGCGTGTCGCACGAAGCAACGTCTGGCTTCTCACAACTCTTGGCGCGCACGTGCACCTCGTTGCACCCGCGACGCTTGTGCCGATCGGTATCGGCAACTGGCCGGTGACTGTCGGCTACAACCTCGACGAAGCGATCGCGACAAAGCCCGAGGTGATGATGATGCTGCGCATCCAGAGCGAGAGGATGCACGCCGCGTTTTTCCCCAACGCTCGCGAGTATTCACGCGAGTGGGGCCTTGACGACGAGCGGTTGGCCCAGTTGCCGACGGGTAGTCTTGTTATGCACCCCGGACCGATGAACCGCGGCCTCGAGATCTCGGCAAACGCCGCGGATTCCGCACGATCGACTGTGCTCGAACAGGTCGCCAACGGGGTATCGATAAGGATGGCTGTTTTGTATCTTCTGCTTGCTGGCGGTGCCGAATGAGCGTCCTGATCACGGCAGCAACACTGCCCGATGGCACAACGACCGACCTGTTTATCAAGGACGGCGTTTTTGCCGAAGCGAGCGGCACTCCCGATCGTGTCATCGACGCCGCGGGGCTTCAGGCCCTTCCCGGTCTCGTTGATCTTCACACCCACTTGCGCGAGCCCGGCTTCGAGCAGAGTGAGACGGTTCTTACCGGCTCACGCGCCGCGGCGATCGGCGGCTTCACCGCGGTCTTCGCGATGGCCAACACGATGCCCGTCTCCGACACCGCTGGCGTCGTCGAGCAGGTCGCCTCGCTCGGTGCAGAACACGGCTACGTAACAGTGCGGCCGATCGGCGCGGTCACGACCGGCCTCGGCGGCAAGGCACTGAGTGAGATCGGCGCAATGGCCGGCTCGCGCGCCAAAGTGCGAGTGTTCTCTGACGACGGCATCTGCGTCTCTGACCCGCTGCTGATGCGCCGCGCGCTCGAGTATGTAAAGACCTTCGACGGCGTCATCGCCCAGCACTCCCAGGAGCCGCGCCTCACCGAGGGCGCCCAGATGAACGAGGGCGAGCTGTCGAGCGAGCTCGGTCTCGCGGGCTGGCCCGCGGTCGCCGAAGAGTCGATAATCGCCCGCGACGTTCTTCTCGCGCAGCACGTCGGCGCGCGGCTTCACGTCTGCCACGTGTCTACCGCCGGTTCGGTCGATGTCATTCGCTGGGCGAAGGCACGCGGCATCCAGGTGACCGCCGAGGTCACACCCCACCACCTTCTGCTTACCGAGCAACTCGTTCGCGGCTATGACTCGCGGTACAAGGTCAACCCGCCGCTGCGCCGCGAAGAAGACGTGCTCGCCCTGCGCGAGGCACTCGCCGACGGCACAATCGATATCGTCGCGACCGACCACGCTCCGCACCCGCTCGAGGCAAAGGAATGCGCCTGGGGCGAGGCCGCGAACGGCATGGTCGGCCTCGAATCCGCACTGAGCGTTGTGCAGGCTGCTGTCGTCGACAACGGGCTTCTCACCTGGGCGGATGTCGCGCGCGTGCTGTCGTCGAAGCCCGCCGAGATCGGCCGTCTCGACGGCTATGGTGCGGCGTTCCAGCTCGGCAGCCCCGCCAACGTGACCCTGTACGACGCGAGCTACTCCGGCACCTTCACCACGGCGCAGCTGCACGGCAAGAGCAACAACTCGCCCTACCTCGACACCGAGCTGCCTGGGCGGGTTATCGCAACAATCCACAACGGGTATGCGACGGTTCTCGATGGCGAGCTGCTTGATCCAGAACAGGTGAAGGCGGCCGCCCGTGGATAGGCCTTTTCTCGCCGGTCTCGTTCTCGGCTTTCTCGCTCTTGCGCTCGGCGCGATGCTTCTCGGCTGGTGGCTACGCAGGCGCAAGCAGCGTGGTCTTCCGTCACTCGCTGTTGCGCCGACGGAGCTCACCGACGCGCAGGAGTTCGAGGGGCTCTACGTCTCGACAACGAGCGTCGACAACCCGCTCGACCGCATCGCCGTTCGTGGCCTCGGCTTTCGCGCCCGCACCACGGTGCTCGTCGCGGCCGAGGGTGTGCTCTTCGCGATCGCGGGTCAGCCCAACTCTTTTCTCCCGCTCGCTGACCTCAGACAGGTCGGCAGGGCGAGCTGGACCATCGACCGTGGTGTCGAACCGGATGGCCTCGTTGTCATCGACTGGACTCTCGGCGAGCGCGCGCTCGCGAGCTATTTCCGTATGGAGAACCCCGAGGGTTTCTTCACTGCGGTGCAGAACCTCATCAAGTTAGGAAGTGACGCGAAGTGACAAACTTTGCACCAGCCGTTCTGGTTCTCGAAGACGGCACCCGCTACCAGGGCCACGCCTACGGCGCACGTGGTCGCGCCCTCGGCGAGGCGGTCTTCGCAACCGGTATGACCGGCTACCAGGAGACCCTCACCGACCCGAGCTACGCCGGGCAGATCGTTGTAATGACGGCGCCGCACATCGGCAACACCGGTATGAACGACGAAGACCTCGAGAGCAAGCAGATCTGGGTCTCGGGCTACGTTGTGCGCGACCCCTCTCGCGTTGTCTCGAACCATCGCTCCCAGCGCAGCCTCGGCAGCGACCTTGAGTCCGAGGGAGTTGTCGGAATCTCCGGCGTCGACACCCGAGCGATCACCCGCCGCCTGCGTGACGCCGGCGCGATGCGCTCGGGCATTTTTTCGGGGGCGGATGTCGCGCTGAGCCCCGATGAGCAGCTCGACATCGTTCGCGCCGGTGTTGAGATGAGCGGCCTGAACCTTTCGAGCCAGGTGTCGACGGTAGACGCATACGTCATCCCGGCAGAGGGAGAGCGCCTCGGCAACCTCGCAGTTCTCGACCTCGGAGTGAAGACCAGCACTCTCAACTACCTCTCGGCCCGCGGCTTCGACGTGCACGTGCTTCCGCAGAGCGTCACCCTCGACGAGGTGCTCGCCCTCGAGCCCGTCGGCGCCTTCTACTCGAACGGCCCCGGCGACCCCGGAGCCTCCGACGATCATGTCGAGCTGCTGCAGGGGATCCTACGCGCCGACGTTCCCTTCTTCGGCATCTGCTTCGGTAACCAGCTTCTCGGCCGCGCGCTCGGGTTCGGCACCTACAAGCTGCCCTTCGGCCACCGCGGCATCAACCAGCCCGTCGTCGACAAGTCGACAGGTCGCGTAGAGGTGACCAGCCACAACCACGGCTTCGCTGTCGACGCACCGATCGGTGTTATCTCCGAGAGCTCGACCGGCTTCGGTCGCGTCGAAGTGAGCCACGTGAACCTCAACGACAACGTTGTGGAAGGCCTCAACGCCCTCGACATCCCGGCGTTTAGTGTTCAGTACCACCCCGAGGCCGCAGCCGGCCCGCACGACTCCAACTACCTCTTCGACCGGTTCCGCGACATGGTTGTGGCAAGCATGAAGGACAAGAACTAATGCCCAAGAGGGAAGACATCAAGTCGGTACTCGTTATCGGTTCGGGTCCGATCGTCATCGGCCAGGCTGCCGAGTTCGACTACTCGGGCACCCAGGCCTGCCGCGTGCTGCGCGAAGAGGGCGTTCGCGTCATCCTCGTGAACTCCAACCCGGCGACGATCATGACCGACCCCGACTTCGCCGACGCGACGTACATCGAGCCGATCACGTGGCAGGTGATTGAGTCGATCATCCAGAAGGAGAAGCCCGACGCAATCCTGCCGACCCTCGGTGGCCAGACGGCGCTCAACGCTGCGATCGACCTGCACAACCACGGCATCCTCGAGAAGTACAACGTCGAACTCATCGGTGCCAACTTCGAGGCAATCAACAAGGGTGAAGACCGCCAGATCTTCAAGCAGCTTGTTCTCGACGCCGGAGCGGATGTCGCGAAGAGCTACATTGCCCACACCGTCGAAGAGGCGATCGACTTCGCAGAAGACCTCGGCTACCCGCTGGTCATCCGCCCGAGCTTCACGATGGGCGGCCTCGGCTCCGGTTTCGCCTATGACCGCGCAGAGCTCATTCGTATGGTGAGCGACGGCCTGCAGCAGAGCCCGACCACCGAGGTACTGCTCGAAGAGTCGATCCTCGGCTGGAAAGAGTACGAGCTCGAACTGATGCGCGACACTGCCGACAACACGGTCGTCGTCTGCTCGATCGAGAACGTCGACCCCGTCGGTGTGCACACCGGCGACTCGATCACCGTCGCCCCGGCCCTCACCCTCACCGACCGCGAATACCAAAACCTTCGCGACATCGGAATCGACATCATCCGCGCCGTCGGCGTTGACACCGGTGGCTGCAACATCCAGTTCGCCATCGACCCGGCCGACGGCCGCGTCATCGTCATCGAGATGAACCCCCGCGTCTCCCGCTCGAGCGCCCTCGCTTCGAAGGCAACCGGCTTTCCGATCGCCAAGATCGCCGCGAAGCTCGCAATCGGCTACCGCCTCGACGAGATCGACAACGACATCACAAAGGTGACGCCCGCAAGCTTCGAGCCGACTCTCGACTACGTAGTCGTCAAGGTTCCGCGCTTCGCGTTTGAGAAGTTCCCGGCAGCTGACACGACTCTCACAACGACCATGAAGTCGGTCGGCGAGGCGATGGCCATCGGCCGCAACTACTCGACCGCGCTGCAGAAGGCACTTCGGTCGCTCGAGAAGCGCGGATCGAGCTTTCACTGGCGCGACATCCCTCGCAAGAAAAAGGCTCTTCTCGAACTCGCCTCGGTTCCGACCGACGGTCGCATCGTCACGGTGCAGCAGGCGCTCGTCGCCGGCGCCACTACAGAAGAGGTCTTCGAAGCCACAAAGATCGACCCGTGGTTTATTGACCAGATCGTGCTCATCAACGAGGTTGCCGCCGAGCTTCAGACGCTACGCGCCTTGGATGCCTCGCTGTTCCGTCTCGCGAAAGACCACGGTTTCAGCGACTTCCAGATCGCCGAGATTCGCGGCCTTACCGAGGCCGAGGTGCGTCGTCACCGCTGGCAGCTCGGGGTGCGTCCCGTCTTCAAGACCGTCGACACGTGCGCGGGGGAGTTCCCGGCGCTCACGCCGTACCACTACTCGAGCTACGACACCGAGACTGAGGTCATTCCGAGCGATCGCCGCAAGGTAGTCATTCTCGGCTCCGGGCCGAACCGCATCGGCCAGGGCATCGAGTTCGACTACTCGTGTGTGCACGCCTCGTTCGCGCTTTCGGATGCGGGCTACGAGACGATCATGATCAACTGCAACCCCGAGACGGTTTCGACTGACTATGACACCTCGGATCGCCTCTACTTCGAGCCGCTCACCCTCGAGGACGTGCTTGAGATCATTCACGCAGAGTCGCAGTCGGGCGAGCTCGTTGGTGTTGTTGTGCAGCTCGGCGGCCAGACGGCACTCGGTCTCGCGCAGGGTCTCAAGGAAGCCGGCGTGACGATTCTCGGCACAACGCCCGAGGCGATTGACCTCGCCGAAGAGCGCGGCCTCTTCTCGAAGATCCTCTCCGACGCCAAGCTCATCGCGCCGAAGAATGGCACGGCGACGAACGTCAACGAGGCAGTTGTTATCGCCGAGAACATCGGCTACCCCGTGCTCGTGCGCCCGTCGCACGTTCTCGGTGGCCGCGGCATGGAGATCGTCTACGACACCGAGTCGATGCTCGATTACTTCGAGCGCGTGAAAGACCAGGCAATCATCGCTCCCGGTTCACCGTTGCTCGTCGACCGCTTCCTTGACGACGCGATCGAGATCGACATCGACGCGCTGTACGACGGCACAGAGCTGTACATCGGCGGAATTATGGAGCACATCGAAGAGGCAGGCATTCACTCCGGCGACTCCGCGTGCACCCTGCCGCCCGTGACCCTCGGCCGCGATGTCATCGACCGCGTGCGCGACGCAACCCTCGCCATCGCCAAGGGCATCGGCGTTCAGGGACTCATCAACGTGCAGTTCGCGATCGGCCAGGGCATTCTCTACGTGCTCGAGGCCAACCCGCGTGCGTCGCGTACCGTGCCGTTTGTCTCCAAGGCGCTCGGTATCCCGCTCGCCAAGGCCGCGGCGCTCATTATGGTCGGCTCGAGCATCCGATCGCTCGTTGATTCCGGACTGCTGCCCAAGCAAGATGGATCCATCGTGCCGCTCGACTCGCCCATCTCGGTCAAAGAAGCGGTGCTGCCGTTCAAACGATTCCGCACCAAGGAGGGCCAGGTCGTCGACTCGGTTCTCGGCCCGGAGATGCGCTCGACCGGTGAGGTTATGGGCATCGACTCGAACTTCCCCAAGGCCTTTGCCAAGAGCCAGGAAGCTGCCTACGGCGGACTCCCGCGCACGGGTAGCGTCTTCGTCTCGGTTGCCGATCGTGACAAGCGCGCGATTGTTCTGCCGGTACTGCGTCTTCACCAGCTCGGGTTTACGATTCTCGCCACCGAGGGCACCGCAGAGGTTCTCAACCGCAACGGCATCGAGGCTCGCGTTGTACGTAAGTACTTCCAGGGCCAGCAGGTCGTCGAGGGTGAACCGTCGATCGTCGAGCTCATTCACAACGGCGAGGTGGATGTTGTCATCAATACGCCCAGTGGACGCAGCGCTCGCGCTGACGGCTACGAGATTCGCACAGCGACTGTCGCGGCCGACAAGCCGCTCTTTACAACGATCGCCCAGCTCGGCGCGGCAGTCGCGTCGTTCGAGGTGATTCGCGAGGGTTTCGAAGTGAAGTCGCTGCAGTCCTACGCGATTGACCGCGCAGAGAGGCTCGCTGCCGGATGACCAACTTTGGAAAGAGGCTCGCTCAGGTCTTCGCAGAGCGCGGGCACCTGTGTGTCGGCATCGACCCGCACTCCTACCTGCTGAACGAGTGGGGTTACGCGGACGACGCGGCGGGCCTGCGCGAGTTCGGACTGCGCGTCGTCGAGGCTTCGTCGGGCACCGTGGGAATCGTCAAGCCCCAGGTGGCGTTCTTTGAGCGTCACGGCTCGGCGGGGTACGCGGCGCTCGAAGACGTCATCGGTGCGGCTCGTGACGCCGGGCTGCTTGTCATCGCAGACGCCAAGCGTGGCGACGTCGGTTCGACAGTCGAGGCGTACGGCCAGTCGTGGCTCACGCCCGGCAGCCCGCTCGAGGCAGACGCGATGACGATCAGTGCCTTCCAGGGGCTCGGTTCGATCGATGCACCGCACGAACTCGCTCTCGCGAACGGCAAGGGACTCTTTGTGCTTGCCGCGACATCCAACCCGGAATCATTTTCGGTGCAGGGTGCGCGCGTTGCCAGCGGCAGCACAGTTTCGGCGTCGATCATCGACGGTGTGCACACCTGGAACCGCGCGGAGAACGCGCCCCTCGGCTCGGTCGGCGTTGTCATTGGCGCAACCGTCGACTTCGGTGCCTTTGGTATCGACGGCTCCCCGCTCGCGCTCACACCCATCCTCGCTCCTGGGCTCGGCGCTCAGGGCGCAAAATTCAGTGACGTCGGTCGCATTTATGGCGCAGCGGCATCCAACGTCATTGTGAGCGCATCGCGCAGCATTCTCGCTGCCGGCCCCTCGGGTCTCGCAGCGGCGATCGCAAGCCAGGCGACCGAAGTGCGAGACGCGCTGTGAGCCCGCGTCCGGCACCGCCCGAGGTCGACCGCGCCGCTGCCGCCATCGCCGCGGTCGCCGCTCGCCGCGCGCGCGCCGCTGTCAAGGCCGCCGTTGCCTCGCGCGAACGCACGGCACTCGACGTCGCAGAGACCGCGTGGGTCTCGCCAGACTCCGCTGAGGCGAGCCTGCGCGTCAAAGAGTTGCTCACGAGCATTCCGAGCCTTGGCCCCACGAGGGTCGCCCGCATTATGGCTGACCTCGCGATCTCTGAGAAAAAGCGCGTCGGGGGTCTCGGAGTGCGGCAGCGGGTGACGTTCCGCGCGTTTCTGCAGGCTCGCGCCGGGGGAGCACCCGCTCGTCTCACAGTGCTTGCCGGGCCAACGGCCGTTGGCAAGGGAACGGTCTCGACCTACATCCGCGAGAACTACCCGAACGTTCTGCTCAGTGTCTCGGCGACGACCCGCAAGCCTCGCCCCGGTGAGATTGACGGAGTTCACTACTACTTTGTGAGTGACGACGAGTTCGACCGAATGATCGCCGACAACGAGCTCCTCGAGTGGGCGAAGGTTCACAACTCGTATCGCTATGGCACACCGCGCCCGCCGATCGATGCAGCTCTCGCCGAGGGAAAGCGTGTGCTGCTCGAGATCGACCTGCAGGGTGCGCGGTCGGTGCGGGCAGTTATGCCCGAGGCGTTGCTCGTGTTTCTCCTGCCGCCGACCTGGGACGAACTTGTGCGCCGGCTCATCGGTCGTGGCACCGAAAGCCCCGCCGAGCAGCAGCGCAGACTCGACACGGCGAAGGTCGAATTGGCAGCGCAAGACGAGTTCGACGCGCGGGTAGTTAACACAGAAGTCAGCGAAGCGGCGCGTGAGGTCGTAGAATTGATGGCAGTGCCCGGAGCCTAAGGCCCGCACTCACCTACTTCCCCTAACAAAGGAGACCGTAATGGTCAGCAAAAACACCGGAATTATCGACCCGCCCATCGACGAGCTGCTCTCGAAGGTCGACTCGAAGTACCAGCTCGTTGTCTTCGCCTCGAAGCGCGCGCGCCAGATCAACAACTACTACGCCGACCTTCACGAAGGCAGCCTCTTCGACAACGTCGGACCGCTCGTCGACTCGACGATCGACGACAAGCCGCTCTCGGTTGCTCTTCACGAGATCAACGAAGACAAGCTCGAACTGAAGCGTCTGTCGGAAGACTAATCACGCTCATCTGAGGCTCTCGAAGAAATTCGAGGGCCTCAGCGTTCGTTAAGCCTCAGAAGTAGTCAAGAGGAGTACGCATGAACATCGTCGTTGGTATCACCGGTGGCATCGCTGCCTACAAAGCCGTCGGTGTGGTGCGCGCTCTCGTTCTTGCCGGGCACAGCGTTCAGGTCGTCGCAACCGACAACGCTCTGCGTTTTGTAGGCAAACCAACTCTCGAGGCGATCAGCCGCAATCCCGTGTACACCGACCTGTACGAGGGCGTCGCCGAGGTGCGCCACGTCGCAATCGGCCAGGCAGCCGACCTCATCATTGTGGCTCCCGCCACCGCCGACTCGATCGCGAAGCTTGCCCACGGGTTCGCCGCAGACCTGCTTGGCAACACGATTCTCGCCTCGACAGCCCCGCTCGTTGTCGCGCCGGCCATGCACACCGAAATGTGGCAGAACCCCGCCACTGTGGCGAACATCGCACTTCTGAGAGACCGCGGAGTGACGATCGTCGGACCAGGGGTGGGCCAGCTCACCGGCAAAGACTCCGGCCCCGGTCGGATGTCGGAGCCCGACGACATCGTGCGCGAAGCACTCGCGGTTCTTGTGCCTAAAACACTCGCGGGCAAGCACGTCGTTGTCACGGCCGGTGGAACCCGCGAGGCGCTCGACCCCGTGCGGTTTATCGGCAACCGGTCGAGCGGCAAGCAGGGGGTCGCTCTCGCCCTTGCCGCGGCAGCGCGCGGCGCATCGGTCACGCTCATCGGGGCCAACCTCGAGGTGCACGCGCCCGCGACGGTCGAGGTTGTTCACGTTGGGTCGACACTCGAACTCGCTTCAGCGGTGACTTCAGCCGCCGCTGAAGCCGACATCGTGATTATGGCCGCCGCGGTCGCCGACTATCGGCCAGAGTCGGTTGCCGAAGGCAAGATTAAAAAAGAGACGCAGGGCGACACCCTGCAGCTCACGCTCGTCAAGAACCCCGACATCCTGCAGGGGCTCTCAGCTTCGCGCCGCGCAGGGCAGATTGTTGTCGGCTTCGCTGCAGAGACCGAGAGTGACCGCGAGGCGCTGCTCGCACTCGGGCGCGCGAAGATTGCGCGCAAGGGCGCCGACTTTCTTGTCCTCAACACCGTGGGCTGGGCTGAGGGTTTCGCCACAGACGGCAACACGATCGTTGTGCTCAACGCGGCCGGGGATATAGTGGGCGAGGCCACAGGGACCAAGGCGTCGGTGGCCGGCCGTATTCTCGATCTGTTGTCCTGATCCCCTCCAACTGAGGCATTTTTTATGAGCACTGCACTGCGTCTTTTTACCTCCGAGTCTGTGACCGAGGGCCACCCAGACAAGATCTGCGACCAGATTTCTGACTCGATCCTCGACGCAATGTTGCTCGAAGACCCACACGCCCGTGTTGCGGTCGAGACTCTTGTAACGACCGGGCTCGTGCACGTCGCTGGTGAGGTGACAACGAGTGGCTACGTCGACATTCCCTCGATCGTTCGCAAGCGCATCTCCGAGATTGGATACAACTCGTCTGATGTCTGGTTCGACGGGCGCTCGTGTGGTGTTTCGGTGTCGATCGGCGGCCAGTCGCCCGACATCGCCCAGGGCGTCGATAACGCCATCGAGACGCGCGAGGGCACAAGCGCCGACGCCGCCGACTCACAGGGCGCTGGCGACCAGGGCATTATGTTCGGCTACGCGACGACCGAGACCCCCGAGCTGATGCCGCTGCCGATCTGGCTCGCGCACCGCCTCGCAGAGCGCCTCGCCGAGGTGCGCAAGACGGGCGCCGTCGACTACCTGCGGCCCGACGGCAAGACCCAGGTCACAATCGGCTACGAGGGCTCGATTCCCCGCTCGGTCGAGACCGTTGTGCTCTCGACGCAGCACTCGCCGTCGATCTCCACGGCAGAACTTCGCGAGGCGATGGCCGAGCTGGTCATCCGCCCAGTGCTCGAGGGCGCTGGTCTTGACCTCGAGGTATCGAACCCCACAATCCTGGTGAACCCCACCGGAATCTTCCACATCGGCGGTCCGCAGGGTGACGCCGGACTCACCGGCCGCAAGATCATCGTCGACACCTACGGGGGAGCAGCCCGCCACGGCGGGGGAGCCTTCTCCGGAAAAGACCCGTCGAAGGTCGACCGCTCGGCCGCCTACGCGATGCGCTGGGTCGCGAAGAACGCCGTCGCCGCCGGTCTCGCCGACAAGCTCGAGGTGCAGATCGCCTACGCAATCGGCAAGGCAGCGCCCGTTGGCCTCTACGTTGAGACCTTCGGCACCGCCCACACCGACGAAGAGACGATCATCGACGCGATTCGTTCGGTATTTGACCTGCGCCCCGCGTCGATCATTAAAGACCTCGACCTGCTCCGTCCGATCTACGCACAGACCGCGACCTACGGCCACTTCGGCCGCGAGCTTCCCGACTTCACCTGGGAGCGCCTCGACCGGGTCGACGACCTGCGCAGCGCCGCGAAGCTGTAACCGTGGGCGCGGCATCCATTGCACGGGTGCTCATCGACTCACCCCTGCCTCAGCTTGACCGGCTGTTCGACTATGGCATTCCCGATTCGATGGTGGATGTCGCGAAGCCCGGCGTGCGCGTGCGGGTGCCCCTGCGCTCCGCCGGTCGTATTGCCGATGGCTACATTGTTGAGCTCGCTCCGCCCGGCGACTACACGGGCGCCCTGAGTTCGCTCGACGAGGTCGTTTCAGAGGTGCCCGTTCTCTCGCCGTCGCTGTGGACGCTCGCGCGTCGAGTGTCTGACCGCGCGGCGGGTAATGCGAGCGATGTTGTGCGACTTGCGATACCCAAGCGCGCCGTTCGGGTCGAGAAGGCGTTTCTACTCTCGTCACAGGTGCAGTTGCCTCCCGTTGTTGCGCGCCCGGTGTCGGGCTACCCGTCGGGGGTGATAGAGAACGCGATAGCGACGGGCGGGCGACTCGCTGTCGACGCGATCCCGCTCGTTGCTGAAGCCGCCGTGGGCAGCTGGGTGGGGCACTGGGCCGTGACGATGACAGAGGCGGCGGCCGCGACTCTTGCGACCGGCAAATCAGCGATTCTCGCGGTGCCCGACTACCGCGACCAGGAACAGCTCGAGGCAGCCCTCGCTGGACTCATCCCCACCGAGCGTGTTGTGCGCCTCGATGCGCGGCAGGCAAACCCCGAGCGCTACACGTCGTTTCTTCGTGCGCTCTCGGCGACCGAGCCGATAGTGATCGTCGGCAATCGCTCGGTGGTCTACGCGCCGGCCCACAATCTCGGTCTTATCGCCCTGTGGGACGACGGAGACCCCCTCTACTCCGAGCAGCTGAGCCCCTACGTTCACGCTCGCGACGCAGCGCTGCTTCGTCAGGAGCAGGAGAAGTGCGCGCTGATGTTTTTTGGGCACTCGCGCAGCACCGAGGTCGAGCGTCTCGTCGAGCTGGGCTGGCTGTCTCCCGTGGGAACGTCGCCGTGGGTTCAGCCCCGCGTCATCCCGACCGCCCATCTCGACTCGAGCGACCCGCTCGCCGCCCAGGCACGCATTCCCACCGCGGCGTGGCGCGAGGCCAAGTTCGCTCTCGAGACCGGTCCGGTACTTGTGCAGGTCGCGCGCCCCGGCTACGCGCCCCGGCTCGCGTGTGCCGATTGTCGCCAGAGCGCGCGCTGTCAGCGGTGCGAGGGTCCGCTCGGGCAAAAGTCGGCCTCGGCCACCCCTGCCTGTGGTTGGTGCGGTGCCCTCGCCGTCAACTGGACCTGCTCGCACTGCGACGGCGTCAAACTGCGGCTCGTCGGTGCATCTGCGGGGCGCACGGCCGAAGACCTCGGCAGGGCGTTTCCCGGAGTGCGCATCATCGTCGCTGATGGTGAACGCCCGATTCTCGAGGTCGGCGCAGAGCCCGCGCTTGTGATTGCGACGCGTGGCGCGGAACCCATCGCGGCGGGCGGGTATCACGCAGTGCTGCTGCTCGACGGCGAGAGCATGCTCGCGCGTGAGAGCCTGCGGGTTGGCGAAGACTGCCTGCGCTGGTGGTCAAACGCAGCGGCACTTGCCGCACCGCGCGCTCCGGTTGTGCTGGTCGGTGTTGGCGGCGCCCTTGCGTCGACGCTCGCGACCTGGCGTCAGGGCGAGTACGCCCACACCGAGCTCGGCGATCGCCGGGCACTGCGGTTTCCGCCGGCCGTTCGCGTTGCGACTCTTACGGGAACGATCGAGGCGGTTGCCGCAGCTGTCGAGACAATCGACGTTGCGCCCCTCGATGTGCTTGGGCCCGTCGAGACCGGCCCCGGCACCGTACGCACAATCGTGCGTTTCGACTACGCCAGAGGAACCACGATCGCCGAGACCCTGCGTGCCGAGGTCGTGCGCAACGCGACAAAACGGCGCAAGCCTGTGCCGGGCAAGGGTTTTGCCGGGCCGGTCGCTCCGTCGCTCAAGGTGCGCTTTGATGACGCGGAGCCGTTTCTCGACGCCTAGAGCGTGCCGGGCCGGTATTCCATGGGGGAGAATTGACCAATGCCTTCCCTCAAGCTCGTGTTCGCGGGCAGCCCCAGCGCTGCCGTTCCGAGCCTCCTCGCACTCATCGCCGGCCCGCACGAGGTCGTCGGGGTTGTTACCCGGGAAGACTCACCGCAGGGAAGGCGCGGTGTTCTGACGCCCACGCCCGTCGCTGCCGCCGCCGACGAACACGGCATCCCGGTGATCAAGGCCAACAAGCTCGCGGGTTCTGCCACCGAGCAGATCATTGCTCTCGGCGCCGACCTCGGTGTGATCGTCGCCTACGGTGGTCTCGTTCGCGAGCCGCTGCTCTCTGCTCCCGCGCACGGCTGGATCAACCTGCACTTCTCGTTGCTTCCGCGCTGGCGCGGCGCGGCTCCCGTACAGCGCGCGATCATCGCGGGCGACGAGGTCACCGGTGCGGCGGTCTTCCAGCTTGTGCCCGAGCTCGACGCGGGTGACGTCTTCGCTGTGCTCGAGCAATCGATCGGCGCTTTCGAGACAGCGGGGCACCTTCTTGACTCGCTCGCTGAGTTGGGCGCCGGGCTTCTCGCTGGCGTCGTCGACTCGATCGCCGACGGCTCAGCCCGCGCCACGCGGCAGGTCGGGGATGTCACTCTCGCACCAAAGCTCACACTCGTTGACGGCGATGTCGATTGGTCGCAACCTGCCGCGACCGTGACGAGCCTCATTCGCGGTGTGACGCCGGAGCCCGGAGCATTCACAACTCTCGACGGCGGCAGGCTCAAAATTCTCGAGGCGCGAATCGCGCACGACTCACCGCGACTGGCTCCCGGCCACCTCGCACAGGAAGGCAAACTCATCCTCATCGGAACAGCCACACAGGCCGTGGAACTCATCCAGGTACACCCGGCGGGCCGCAAGGCAATGGATGCCGGGTCGTGGTGGCGCGGACGCGCCGCCGGCGCCGCGACCGTGGCCAGCACCTCTACGGTGGCCAGTACATCTACGGTGGCCAGCGCGTGAGCGCCGTGCAGCCTGCGCGCCGGATCGCGCTCGACGTCATTCTCGCGGTGCGCGAGTCAGACGCCTACGCCAACCTCCTGCTGCCGGTGCGCCTGCAGCGCGCGAAGCTTTCGACCGCAGACGCCGGACTCGCGACCGAACTCACCTACGGCACGCTGCGCCGTCAGGGCTACTACGACGCGGTAATCGCTCTCGCCGCGGGTCGTACCGTCGACAAGATTGACCCCGCAATTCTCGACGTGCTGCGGCTCGCCTGCCACCAGCTGCTCTCGATGCGTATCGCCCAACACGCGGCGGTCGACGAGTCGGTGCAGCTTGCGCGCACGGTCGGTTCGAACTCCGCAACCGGTTTTGTCAACGGGGTGCTTCGTACAATCACTCGCACGCCCGCCGATGAGTGGCGCGATCGTGTGCTCGGGCACCTCGACGGTGACGAACGGCTCGCCCTCGAGTTCTCCCACCCCCTGTGGATCGTGCGCGCCTTCAAGAGCGCGCTGACACTCGAGGGCCGCGAGTCAGAACTCGAGGCCCTTCTCGAAGCCGACAACGTTGCGCCCCGCGTCTCGCTCGTTGCGCTTCCTGGGCACTCGACGGTCGACGAGCTCGATGCCTACCCGAGCCCGTTTTCGCCCTTTGGCGCGACGCTCGATGGGGGAGACCCCACGGGTCTCGATGCGGTTCGCGCGGGACGCGCGCGCGTGCAAGATGAGGGCTCGCAGATTGCCGCTCTTGCGCTGTCACGAGCGCGGCCCGTTGTCGCGGGCGAACGCTGGCTCGACCTGTGTGCGGGGCCGGGCGGCAAGTCCGCGCTGCTCGCGGCCGAGGCATCCATTGCTGGCGCGGTTTTGACTGCCAACGAGCTTGTTCCCGCTCGCGCCGAGCTCGTGCGCAAGGCGCTTGCCGTCTTCGATCCCGCGCCCGAGGTGCTCGAGCTCGACGGCACGACGATCGGCGACAAGTTTCCCGAGGGTTTCGATCGCATCCTCATCGATGCGCCGTGCACGGGTCTTGGTGCGCTGCGCCGCCGGCCCGAAGCGCGTTGGCGCAAGGTTCCGCGCGACGTCGCGCACCTGTCGGGACTGCAGTCGAACCTGCTCGACGCCGGGATAAGGGCGCTCAAGCCGGGCGGCGTTATCGCCTACGTGACCTGCTCGCCGCACCTGGCCGAGACCAAGGTCATCGTCGAGGGCGCGCTCAAGAAGTGGAAGGGCGCAGTCGAGCGCATCGACACGCCCGCCGTTGTCGCGAGCTTCACGAGCGAAGAGGCCGACCTGCCAGACACGCAGCACGTGCAGCTCTGGCCGCACCGGCACTCGACAGATGCGATGTTCATCCAGCTACTCACCAAGATTTAATTCTTACTAAGGTCTAGGCATGTCTGTGCGTATAAACCCGAGTATTCTCGCTGCCGATTTCGCGAACTTCGAGAGCGAGCTCGGTCGAATCGCGACCGCCGATCTTGTGCACGTCGACATCATGGACAACCACTTTGTGCCAAACCTCACTTTTGGCCTCACGATGGTCGAGCGTCTGCAGCAGGTAACGCCGATTCCGCTCGACATTCACCTGATGATCGATGATCCCGACCGCTGGGCACCGGGCTACGCGGAGGCCGGGGCGTTCTCGGTGACCTTCCATGCAGAAGCGGCGATGGATGCGACAGCTCTCGCCCGTCGTTTGCGCGACATCGGCGCTCGGGCCGGAATCGCGATCAAGCCCGGCACGCCGGTCGAGCCTCTGCTCGAGATCCTCCCCGAGTTTGACCAGGTGCTCGTGATGACTGTCGAGCCCGGTTTTGGCGGGCAGTCGTTTATGCCCGACACCATGCCCAAGCTGCACCTGCTGCGCGAGGCAGTCTCGCGCTCGGGGCAAGACCTGTGGCTACAGGTCGACGGTGGCATCACTGCCGACACCATCGTGATCGCGGCGGAGGCCGGGGCAGATACCTTCGTCGCGGGGTCGAGCGTGTTTGGCGGGGTGCCCGCCGATCGCATCGCCGAGTTGCGCGCCGCAGCGGCGGGGCACAGCCACTAATGGCACGCGCGCTGATCTTCGCCCCGTTTATCCTCATCGCCGTCGCTATCGTCTTTACGGTGCGTGGAGCCAAGGCGAGGGCGTTGCGCCCTGTCGCCGACCGGTTCAGCACCCTCGCGATTCTTGGGTTCGTTCTGAGCTTCGCCGGTGCGCTGCCGGGCATCGTGCTGAGCCACGTTGCCCTCGCCGAGATCAAGCGCACTAACGAGCGCGGTTGGGGTCTCGCGGTGGCCGGGCTTTGGGTTGGCTACGCGGCGCTGATAGTTCTTCTGCCCGTCGTTGTCGCGTTCCTTGGGCACTTCGCTAACAACTGAGCGCGATCTACTCGTCTGACTCCAGCGGCAGCGGCCTGCCGTCGACGCCTTCGAGTCTGCGCGCATGCGGTGGCCGGGGTGGCTCTGGTTGCAGCGACTGCCGAATCAGGAACGGGCCGATGAGAACTCCGCCGAGGCCGAGAATGATGCCTCCCGGAAGCGCGAGCCAGGCGGGACCGTAACGGTATCCTCCACCGATTGTGGCGCCCAAGTCCCACCCGACCTGGTTGCCCAGAACGATGGTCGCTACGAGGAAGGCGAGGCCGCCAAGTACCAGGCCGATGCCACCCCGTAGTTCGGTTCGCTTGGTCTTGCTCATGCACGAAGTTTAGGTCTGCGCGCTACTAGGTTCCACGCGCGCTACGGCGAACTAGCGCGCACGTGACGCAGTAGCGCGCACACGGTCGTTCGCTGCGATTTCGCTGCGCCGCGACATCCATTCGATTCTGTCTGCTTGACTAGTCGCATGACAGATTCACCGAAGACCAAGCCAGAAGTCGAGTTCTACGAGGGCCCGGAGCCCACAGAGCTCGTAATCATCGACATCGAAGAGGGAACGGGCGACGAGGCCAAGCCCGGAGCAACAGTTGACGTTCACTACCTCGGCGTTGACTTCGAGTCGGGCGAAGAGTTCGACTCGAGCTGGAGCCGCGGCCAGAGCATCAACTTTCCGCTCGGTAGCCTCATCGCCGGATGGCAGCAGGGCATCCCGGGAATGAAGGTCGGCGGACGCCGCCAGCTCATCTGCCCGCCCCACCTCGCCTACGGCCCCGCGGGCGGCGGACACCGCCTCTCGGGTCGCACCCTCACCTTTGTGATCGACCTGCTCGGCACGAAGTAACACGACTCACCGCAAGCGCCGACTGCCTTCGGGTGGTCGGCGCTTTTGTGTGCTGTAGCGTCGAATCATGACTTCCCCTCGTGAAACGAACGTCTACCTGACCTGGATCAGCACGCTCCTCCGTTCGGGGGAGAAGCCCTCTCGACTTCAGTGGACCGCCGACGACCGTCTCGTCTTCGCCGAGATCCTCAACCCTGACACTGCCGAAGAGCGCATCATCTTCGACGTTCCGGTTGCGAGTCTCGCGAGTGCGAAGGTCACGTCACGCTGGGTGACTGTTGTTCTCAATGACGGGCGCAAGTTTCAGGTCGACCTCGCGACCGGAATGCACGCAGAAGTCTTTGCCCTCACATCGCGCGACGAGCAAAACGAGTACCTCGCGGCGCATCCGCTGCCCGACGAACAGGGCTGGGTCGAGGCACTGACTGCCGCGGGCGTCGAACTCACTGTCACAAGCAGCCGCAAGTTCTACGGCTACGCGGTGCTCGGGGCGCTCGGCATTTGTGTTGTTGTTGCGGTCATTGTGCTGCTGACGCAGTAGGGCGAGCGAGCCGGGGCTCAACACCCGGTAGCCTTAGAGCGTGAAAAACTTCGACGAGCTCTTCGCTGAATTGAGCGAGAAAGCATTGTCGCGCCCCGAGGGCAGCGGCACTGTCGCCGAACTGGACGCGGGAGTGCACCAGATCGGCAAAAAGATCGTCGAAGAGGCAGCCGAGGTCTGGATGGCCGCCGAGTACCAGTCAGACACCGAGACAGCCGAAGAGATCTCGCAGCTCGTCTACCACCTGCAGGTTCTGATGATTGCAAAGGGTCTCAGTCCAGAGGACATCTGGCGACATCTCTAGAGATGCCGCCCACCTCCCCTCTGATCTGAAAGACCACAATGCTTCGCATCGCAGTTCCCAACAAAGGCTCCCTGAGCGAAATCGCAGCTGAGATGCTGTTTGAGGCCGGTTATGCCGGTCGCCGCGACCCTCGTGCGCTGAGCGCGAGTGACCCGCGTAACGACGTCGAGTTCTTCTACCTTCGACCCCGCGATATCGCGACCTACGTCGGTTCTGGCGCGCTCGACGTCGGAATCACCGGCCGCGACCTGCTTCTCGATTCACGCAGCCCCGCAAACGAGATCGCGAGCCTCGACTTCGGCGAGTCCACTTTTCGATTTGCAGCGGCCCCTGGCAAGTTCACCGAGCTGAGTGATCTCGCCGGCCTGCGCGTGGCGACGAGCTACGCGGCTCTCGTCGGCGACTTTCTCGCCCGCAACGGCGTGCAGGTCACGATGGTGTCGCTCGATGGAGCCGTCGAGTCAGCGGTCAAGCTCGGTGTCGCTGACGCCGTCGCCGATGTCGTCTCGACCGGGTCGACGCTTCGTGCCCAGGGGCTCGAAATCTTCGGCCCCGTAATACTCGAGTCGACCGCCGTGCTCATCAGCGCAGGCAGCCCGCACCCGGGAATCGCGACTCTGCAGCGCCGCCTTCAGGGCGTGCTCGTGGCCCGTCAGTACGTGTTGATGGACTACGACGTACCCAAGTCACTTCTCGAGGCGGCAACCGCCGTAACGCCGGGTCTCGAATCGCCGACGGTGTCGCCGCTGCACGACCCCGAGTGGGTTGCGGTGCGGGCAATGGTGCCGCGGGCCGACACCAACCACGTGATGGATGAGCTCTACGAGCTCGGCGCACGCGCCATCCTCGTCAGCCCGATTCACGCCGCGAGAATCTAATGAGTGTCGCCACTCGAGTCATTCCTTGCTTGGATGTCGCGGCCGGCCGTGTTGTGAAGGGTGTCAACTTTCTCAACCTTCGTGACGCCGGAGACCCCGTCGAGCTTGCGCGCAAGTACTACGAGCAGGGTGCCGACGAGATCACCTTTCTCGACGTCAAAGCAACAGTCGACAACCGCGACACGATGTACGACGTTGTTACCGCCACGGCCGAGCAGGTCTTTATTCCGCTCACCGTCGGCGGGGGAGTGCGCAGCAATGAAGACGTCGCGCGCCTTCTGGGCAGCGGTGCCGACAAGGTTGGCGTGAACTCTGCAGCGATCGCGCGGCCAGACCTCATCGGCGAGATTGCCGATCGCTTCGGCGCACAGGTGCTTGTGCTGAGCCTCGACGTCAAGCGCAGCGGCGGTCGCTTTGTTGTGACAACGCACGGCGGCCGCACCGAGACCGACATCGACGCGCTCGACTGGGCGCGCGAGGCCATCGAGCGTGGAGCAGGTGAGCTTCTCGTCAACTCGATCGACGCCGACGGCACCAAAAACGGTTTTGACCTCGAGCTCGTCGAGCTGATGCGCGGCATAAGCACCGTTCCCGTCATCGCGAGCGGTGGCGCGGGCAAACTCGAGCACTTCGCCCCGGCGATCGCCGCGGGAGCCGACGCCGTGCTCGCGGCGTCAGTTTTTCACAATGGCGAACTCACGGTCGGCGAGGTCAAGGCGGCGCTGGCCGCAGAAGGTGTGGTCGTGCGATGAACGTCGAAACGATTCTCGAACGCGTGAGTTTCAAAGACGATGGGCTGCTGCCCGCGATCATCCAGGAGCAGTCGAGCAAAGACGTTCTGATGCTCGGCTACATGGACGCCGAGGCCCTCCGTCGCACGCTCACCGAGGGGCGAGTGACGTTCTGGTCGCGCAGCCGCAAGGAATACTGGCGCAAGGGTGACACAAGCGGTCACATCCAGCTCGTCAAGGGCGCAGCTCTCGATTGCGACGGCGATACCCTGTTGGTGACAGTCGAGCAACACGGGCCCGCGTGCCACACGGGAGCACACGCGTGCTTCGACGTTGATCCCCTCGATCCGACCATTGGGTTTAGCGAATGACCAGTACAACTGTTGCCGACTTTGAGCAGCGCCTCGCCGATGGACACCGCGTTGTGCCGGTAATTCGTGAGCTTTTTGCCGATGGTGAGACTCCCGTTGGCGTCTACCGCAAGCTCGCCGTTGGCAAGCCCGGAACGTTTCTTCTCGAGTCGGCCGAGCAGGGTGGCATCTGGTCACGATTCTCGTTCGTTGGTGTCTCGAGCTTCGGGGTGCTGACGCAGACCGAGAACACCGTCGCCTGGCTCGACTACGGCCTGCCCGCCGAACGCGCTCTCGGTGCGGATCACCCCACGGCACCGCTCAAGGCGCTCGGCCACCTCTATGACCGCTGGGCAACCCCGCGCGTCGACGGTCATCCGCCGCTCACCGGTGGTCTCGTTGGCTTCATCGGGTGGGAGGCAATCCGCCAGATCGAGAACCTTCCCGATGCGCCACCGGCCGACTTCGACGTGCCTGGGCAGGCCCACACCTTCGTTTCTGAACTCGCAGTTCTCGACCACCGCGATGGCACGGTGCTGCTCGTCGCGACGGCTCTCAACGACGGTGTGGACTCTGACGAACAACTCTGGAGCGACGCGCAGGCACGCCTCGACGCGATGCAGGCGGCGCTCAGCGCACCCTCGGAGGCGTGGATCGCCGAGGTCAACCTCACGGCCGCGTCGCAGCCGATCCCGCGCGTCACCCAGCAGAACTTTCACGACGCGATCGAGAAGTCGAAGCACTACATTCGCGACGGCGACGTGTTTCAGGTTGTTATCTCGCAGCGCTTCGATCACGAGATCACTGCCGACGCCATCGATGTCTATCGGGTACTGCGCACACTCAACCCGTCGCCGTACATGTATCTCCTGTCTCTCGTCGATGTCGACGGCGAGCCCTTTCACATCGTCGGATCGAGCCCAGAGGCGCTCGTCAAGGTTCAGGGCGAGCGCGTGTACATGCACCCGATCGCCGGCTCGCGGCCGCGTGGGGCGACGCCGGAACGCGACCTCGAGCTCGCCGACGAACTTCTGGCCGACGACAAGGAGAAGTCAGAGCACCTGATGCTCGTTGACCTCGCGCGCAATGACCTGCTCAAGGTGTGCATCCCCGGCACCGTTGAGGTCACCGAGTTTATGCAGGTCGAGCGCTTCAGCCACATCATGCACCTCGTCTCGAGTGTTGAGGGCAACCTGCGTTCCGATGCCAACCCGATCGAGGTGTTCACAGCCACGTTCCCCGCCGGCACGCTCTCTGGCGCACCGAAGCCACGCGCTCTCGCGATCATCGACGAGCTCGAGCCCGCCCAGCGTGGCGTCTACGGGGGGGTCGTCGGTTACTTCGACTTCGCCGGAGACCTCGACCTCGCTATAGCAATTCGCACCGCGACAATCGTCGGCGGTCTCGCGCGAGTGCAGGCCGGCGCCGGGCTCGTCGCAGACTCCGACCCCTCGGCAGAGTTTCTCGAATCGCAGAACAAGGCGGCGGCACCCTTGCGTGCAGTTGCCATCGCCAACACGATGCGCAGGGTCTGATGCCCGCCGCTCGCCTCAAGCTGCTCGCTATCCTTGGCGGCGCGGCCTTCGCGGGGCTCACGCTTCTCGCCTGGACCCAGCCCTGGTTCGACATCGTTCTCACCGACGGCAACTCACTGAGCGTGACGGGTGAGGTAGCCGCACCCGCGCTCACAGCGCTCGCGCTCACCGGACTCGTTCTCGTCGGATCGCTGAGCATCGCCGGCCCGTTCTTTCGCGTGGTTCTCGGATCTCTGCAGACGCTGCTCGGCATCACGGTCGCCCTGAGCTCGGTGCTCGCGATAGTCGACCCGATTGGTGCCTCCGGCGCCGCGATCTCAGAAGCGACGGGCATCGCGGGAGTGCAGCGTGTTGACCAGGTCACGAGCTTCACGAGCACCGTGTGGCCATGGCTGTCTCTGCTCTCGGGCGCGCTGCTTATCGCGGCGGGAATCTTCGTCGTCGCGACATCCAAGCGCTGGCCCGGTTCTTCACGCAAATACAGTGCGGTTCGTCTCGCTCCGGCCGACGGATCGCGCAGCTCGGTCGACGACTGGGACGCCCTGAGTGACGGCGACGACCCGACACATGAACCCTCCGATGACGGCACGCCTCGCGCGTGACGGTAGGCTATTTACATCCCCTGACTCGCTAGAAACTGGAGCACCATGAGCCACGACGATTCCGACCCCGGCCACGGCAACTCACCGGCCGCCTGGACCGCTGTCATCATCATGCTTGTCGCATTTACGGCCGGCACGCTCTTTTTCTGGCTCGATCTTCCTGTGCTCGTCTTCGCGTCTGCCGGCCTTCTTCTGATCGGTGCGATCAGCGGTCTTGTGCTCAAGCGACTCGGGTACGGTGTGGGCGGCGAACGGGTGAACCCTCCGAAGGTGCACAACTAGAGTGCTTTCTTCACTCGTATCCGGAGCTCTCGAAGACGCTGCGGAGCGTCGTCGTGCGCTGAGCCTCGCTGATCTCGAAAAACTCGCGTTCGCGCAGGCGCCGGCCCTCAACGCGCTCGACTTTCTCGCTCGCGAAAACCGCGTCAAGATAATCGCCGAGGTCAAGCGTGCGAGCCCATCGCGCGGTGCCCTCGCCGAGATTCCCGACCCCGCCGCTCTCGCCGCCAAATACGAACTCGGCGGAGCGAGCACAATCAGCGTTCTCACCGAGGGGCGAAAGTTCGGTGGTTCGCTCGCCGACCTCGAGGCGGTCAAGGCGGCCGTGAACCTTCCCGTGCTGCGCAAGGACTTTATAGCCGAGCCGTACCAGGTGTTCGAGGCACGGGCAGCGGGCGCCGACCTCGTTCTGCTCATCGCGGCGGCCCTCGACCAGCGTCAGTTGCTCGAACTCTTTGACCTCGTCGGTGATCTCGGAATGACAGCGCTCGTTGAAGCGCACAGCGCCGACGAGGTGAGCCGTGCGGTCGACACCGGCGCCGGCCTCATCGGGATCAACGCGCGAGACCTGAGCACGTTCGAACTCGACCAGAACCTCTTCGGTCGCCTCTCGTCGGCGATTCCCGAGGGCATCCTCAAGGTCGCCGAATCCGCCGTAAAGACTCCCGCCGACGTCGCGCACTACCGTGCAGACGGTGCAGATGTTGTTCTCATCGGCGAAGCGCTTGTTACTGGCGACCCCGTCGCCACCCTCACAGAATTCCTTGGTGCCTGATGGCTCTGCGCGATGAAGTTGGCCCCTATTTCGGAGACTTCGGTGGCCGATTTGTTCCCGAGTCGCTGATCGCGGCACTCGACGAGCTCACCGAGGCGTGGGACGCCCTCAAGGTCTCGCCCGAGTTCAAGGCAGAGCTTGCCGAGCTGCACCGCACCTACACGGGTCGCCCGTCGATCATCACCGAGGTTCCGCGCTTCGCCGAGCACGCCGGCGGCGCGCGCATCATTCTCAAGCGCGAAGACCTCAACCACACCGGATCGCACAAGATCAACAACGTGCTCGGCCAGGCGCTTCTGACGAAGAAGATCGGCAAGAACCGCGTTATCGCCGAGACCGGCGCGGGCCAGCACGGGGTTGCCACGGCGACCGCGGCTGCTCTCTTCGGCCTCGAGTGCACGATCTACATGGGCGAGGTCGACACAGAGCGACAGGCCCTCAACGTCGCGCGGATGCGTCTTCTCGGTGCCGAGGTCATTCCCGTGACCACGGGCTCGCGCACCCTCAAAGACGCAATCAACGATGCGATGCGCGACTGGGTGACAAACGTCGAGACAACCACCTACATCTTCGGAACCGTCGCGGGCCCGCACCCGTTCCCTGCGATGGTGCGCGACCTGCAAAAGATCATCGGCGAAGAGGCCCGGCAGCAGGTTCTTGACCTCACCGGCAAGCTTCCCGACGCGGTCACTGCATGCGTCGGCGGCGGAAGCAACGCGATGGGCATTTTTCACGCATTTCTCGATGACCCGGATGTCGCGCTCTACGGCTATGAGGCAGCGGGCGACGGCCACCTCACCGAGCGCCACGCCGCGACGATCACCCGCGGACGCCCTGGTGTTCTCCACGGCGCGAAGAGCTACCTGTTGCAAGACGAAGACGGCCAGACAATCGAGTCGCACTCGATCTCGGCCGGTCTCGATTACCCGGGCGTCGGCCCAGAGCACTCCTGGCTCAATGACATCGGCCGCGCCCACTACCTGCCGATCACCGACGACGAGGCAATGCAAGCACTGCGCCTGCTGAGTCTCACCGAGGGCATCATTCCGGCAATCGAGTCGGCGCACGCCCTCGCCGGAACGATCAAGCTCGGCAAAGAGCTCGGCTCTGACGCCACAATTCTTGTCAACCTCTCTGGTCGCGGCGACAAAGACATGGAAACCGCGGGAAAGTACTTCGACATTCTCGACACCGCGGCCCTCGTGGCCGAGGATGCGGCACCCGTCGAGTCCGACCTGGGCGGAGCAGAACGGTGAGCGCCGTGCAGAGCAGTTCAGTCGAGCGCGTCATCGCCGAGCGCAAGGAAGCCGGTTCCGGGGCGCTCATCGGCTACCTGCCGGTCGGCTACCCGAATCTCGAAGAGAGCATCGAGGCTGCCGTCGCGATAGTCGAAAACGGCGTCGACATTCTCGAACTCGGTCTTCCGTACTCAGACCCCGTGATGGATGGCACAGTCATTCAGGAGGCGACCCAGAAGGCACTCGCCAACGGCTTTCGCCTGAGCGACGGCTTTAAAGCCGTCGCGGCTATCACCGCTCGGGTTAGTGCGCCGGTTCTTGTGATGACCTACTGGAACCTGGTTATGCAGTACGGCGTCGAGCGCTTCGCCGATGACTTTCTTGCAGCGGGCGGGGCCGGGCTCATCACGCCCGACCTGATTCCCGATGAGGCACAGGATTGGATTGCGGCATCCACTCGAACGGGCCTCGATCGCGTTTTCCTTGCGGCGCCCTCGTCAACCGACGCACGGCTGAAACAGGCCGTTGAGCTGAGCAGCGGGTTCGTCTACGCGGTCTCGACGATGGGCATCACGGGCGCTCGCGCCGACGTCGACTCCGCGGCGCGTGCGCTCGTTTCGCGCCTACGTGAGGCGGGTTCAACGAGCGCGTGTGTTGGTGTTGGTATCTCAACCGGCGACCAGGTGCGCGAAGTTCTTCAGTATGCCGACGGCGCAATCGTCGGTTCTGCCCTCGTCAAGGCCCTCGCAGATGGGGGAGTCGACGCCGTTGCGCGCACGGCTGCCGCTCTCGCTGCGGGGACTAAGCTTGCCTAGTTCTCTCCCCGAAAGGCCCGAAAGGTGACCACGACAGTGTTCGTTCCCACGAGTATTCCCAGCCCCGACTATGCGTGGCAGGGCTTTCCTGTGGGCCAGTGGCTCTATGACCTCGGTCTCACGTTCGTGAACCCCGATGCTTTTAACATCCGCGCCTACGCCCTCTGCATTCTCGCGGGAATCATCGTCGCGGCAATTCTCACTCACCGCCGGCTGACCAAGCGCGGGGCTGAGCCGGGTGTTGTTCTCGACATCATCATCTGGGCGATTCCCTTCGGAATCATCGGCGCGCGCGTCTTCCATGTTGTGACGCACCCCGAGGACTACTTCGGGCCGGGCACCGAGCTCATCAAGGTGCTCTACATCTGGGAGGGTGGCATCGCCATCTTCGGCTCGCTCATCGGCGGCGCCGTCGGGGCCTACATCGGCTGCCGTGCAGCGGGTATTCGCTTCTGGAGCTTCGCCGACGCTCTTGCGCCCGGTCTGCTTATCGCTCAGGCCCTTGGCCGCTTCGGCAACTGGTTCAACCACGAGCTTTTTGGTGTTCCGACCGACGCTCCCTGGGGACTCGAGATCGAATCGACAAACCCGGCATTCCCGATCGGCCTGCCCGAGGGCACACTCTTTCACCCCACCTTCGCCTACGAGGTGATCTGGAACCTTCTCGGAGCCGCCCTGCTGCTCTGGGCCGGCCGCAAGTTCACCCTGCAGTGGGGCAAGCTCTTCGCGCTGTACCTCGTCTGGTACGGCGCCGGACGTATCGTTTGGGAATCGATTCGTATCGACCCGAGCGAGATCTTCTTCGGCGTTCGCACCAACGTGTGGGCAGCAATCGCCGCAGTTGTGCTGGGAATTATCATCTTCGCCGTGCAGAGCCGTCGTCACCCCGGCCTCGAGCCCTCGGCCTACCTGCCCGGTAAGGAATGGGCTGGCCCCGATGCTGCTGTAGACTCCGAGGAGACTTATTCGGATAGCAGTGACGATTCTGGCAATGGCGCCGCGGACACACCCGAAACACTCGCCACAAGCGGGTCCGCCACAAGCGGGGCAGTCTCGAAGTCCTAAGCCAGGGCCTATTTCTCCACCCGATGGGCCGTCGTTGTCCCACACGTTCCTAACATCGTGAGGACGGTAACTCATGGCTCTCACGCCACTCTTCCAGCAGTTCGGCACTGTGCCCGAAGCGGCGGGTCTCTACGATCCACGCTACGAGCGCGACGCGTGTGGACTGGCAATGGTCGCTACCCTGCGGGGCACAGCGGGCCATGACATCATCGATGCCGCGCTCGGCGCCCTTCGCAACCTCGAACACCGAGGCGCGATCGGCTCTGACGCTGGCACGGGTGACGGCGCTGGCATCATCACGCAGATCCCCGACGCCTTCCTTCGGGCCGTCGCGGGCTTTGAGCTCCCCGCAGTGGGTCGCTACGGCGTCGGAATGGCTTTTCTTCCGGTAGATGACACAGCTCGCGACGCCATCAAGACTGGCGTCGCATCCATCGCCGCTGAAGAAGACCTCACGGTTCTCGGCTGGCGCGACGTTCCCGTTCGCCCCGGTGAAGTGGGTGACCTCGCACGCGGCGCAATGCCCGTCTTCGAGCAGCTCTTTGTTTCTTCAACGCGAGTGGATGACGCGGGCAAGCCGATGGGTGGGCTCGAGCTCGAACGCCAGGTGTTCCGCTTGCGCAAGCGCGCCGAGCGGGAGTTCAACGCCTACTTCCCGTCGCTGTCGAGCCGCACACTCGTCTACAAGGGCATGGTCACGACCCTGCAGCTTGAGCCGTTCTACCCCGACCTGTCAGACGAGCGCTTTGCGTCGAAGCTCGCTCTCGTTCACTCGCGCTACTCGACAAACACGTTCCCGTCATGGCCGCTCGCGCAGCCGTTCCGCATGATCGCGCACAACGGTGAGATCAACACTGTGCAGGGCAACCGCAACTGGATGCGCGCGCGCCAGTCGCAGCTCGAGAGTTCGCTCATCGGCGACATCAAGCCGATCCTGCCGATCAACATGCCCGGTGCGAGTGACTCCGCGTCGTTCGACGAGGTCGTTGAGCTGCTGAGCCTCACGGGCCGCTCGCTGCCGCACTCGATCATGATGATGGTGCCGGAGGCCTGGGAGAACCAGACCGACGTCGACCCGAGCCGCAAGGCGTTCTACGAGTACCACGCGATGCTTATGGAGCCGTGGGACGGCCCCGCTGCCCTCGTCTTCACTGACGGCTCAGTCGTCGGTGCGACTCTCGACCGCAACGGCCTGCGCCCCGGCCGCTTCCTTGTGACCGACGACGGACTCGTTGTTCTCGCGAGCGAGATCGGTGTTCTCGACATTGAACCGAGCAAGGTAGTTCGTAAGGGACGCCTGCGCCCGGGAAAGATGTTCCTCGTCGACACGGTCGCCGGTCAGATCATCGAAGACGACGACATCAAGGCAGAGCTCGCAGCGGCTGAGCCCTATTCCGAGTGGCTCGACCAGGGTCGCATCCACCTCAAAGACCTTCCCGACCGTGAGCACATCGTTCACACGCCCGCTTCGGTGAGCCGTCGCCAGCGCACCTTCGGATACACCGAAGAAGAAGTACGCATCATGATCATGCCGATGGCGCAGAACGGCGCTGAGCCGCTCGGAGCCATGGGCTCCGACACTCCCGTCGCCGTGCTCTCGGAGCGCCCGCGCACACTCTTCGACTACTTCACGCAGCAGTTCGCGCAGGTGACGAACCCGCCGCTCGACTCGATTCGCGAAGAAGTCGTGACGTCGATGAAGCTCGGCCTCGGGCCGGAGCGCAACCTGCTCGCGGCGACCCCAGAGCACGCCCGCCAGATCATTCTCGACTTCCCGGTCATCGACAACGACGAGCTCGCGAAGATCCAGCACTTCGAGACTCAGAGCGGTCGCCGCCCGACAGTCACGATCAAGGGGCTCTACCGCGCCGACAAGGGCAAGAAGTCGATGGAGAAGCGCATCGCAGAGATGTGCAACGAGGTGGATGTCGCGATCGAGAACGGTGCGCAGTTCATCGTTCTCAGCGACCGTGACTCGAACCGCGACTACGCGCCGGTTCCCTCGCTGCTTATGCTCGCTGGTGTTCACCACCACCTCATTCGCAACCAGAACCGCATGAAGGTCGGACTCATCGTTGAGGCCGGCGACGTGCGCGAGGTGCACCACGTCGCGTTGCTCATCGGCTACGGCGCTTCGGCGATTAACCCGTACCTCGCGATGGAGACCGCTGAAGACCTCGTCCGCAGCGGAATGATCACCGGCATCACACCCGAGAAGGCCGTCAAGAACCTGATCAAGGCGCTCGGCAAGGGTGTTCTCAAGATCATGTCGAAGATGGGCATCTCTGTCGTTGGTTCGTACGCCGGCGCCCAGGCCTTCGAGGCGCTCGGCCTGTCGCAAGAGCTCATCGACCAGTACTTCACCGGCACCAAGACGCTTCTCGGCGGCATCGGCATTCAGCAGGTCGCCAAAGAGAACGCGATGCGTCACTCTGCCGCGTACCCCGAAGACGGAACCATCACGGTTCACGAGCGCCTCAACACGGGTGGCGAGTACCAGTGGCGCCGCGAAGGACCGCCGCACCTCTTCAACCCCGATACGGTGTTCCGCCTGCAGCACGCGACGCGTTCGCGTCGGTACGACATCTTCCGCGACTACACAAAGCTCGTTGACGACCAGGCCGAAGCGCTTATGACGATGCGCGGACTCTTCAAGTTCAAGCACGGTCTGCGCCCGGCGGTGCCGATCGACGAGGTTGAGCCCGTGTCATCCATCGTCAAGCGGTTCTCGACCGGCGCGATGAGCTACGGCTCGATCAGTGCCGAAGCGCATGAGACCCTCGCTATCGCCATGAACTCGATTGGCGCGAAGAGCAACACGGGTGAGGGTGGCGAAGACACCGACCGCCTTCTCGACCCCACGCGTCGCAGTGCCATCAAGCAGGTTGCCTCGGGCCGCTTCGGCGTCACGAGCATGTACCTGACACACGCGACAGACATCCAGCTCAAGATGGCCCAGGGTGCAAAGCCCGGCGAGGGCGGCCAGCTGCCCCCGACGAAGGTCTACCCGTGGATCGCTCGTACGCGCCACGCGACAGCCGGCGTCGGACTCATCTCGCCGCCGCCGCACCACGACATCTACTCGATCGAAGACCTCAAGCAGCTCATCTTCGACGTCAAGCGCGCCAACCCGCTCGCTCGCGTTCACGTGAAGCTCGTCAGCCAGTCGGGAATCGGTGCTGTCGCCGCCGGAGTGACAAAGGCTCTCGCCGATGTTGTTCTCGTCTCCGGCCACGATGGCGGAACCGGTGCTTCGCCACTTAACTCGCTCAAGCACGCGGGTACGCCGTGGGAGCTCGGCCTCGCCGAGACCCAGCAGACGCTGATGCTCAACGGCATGCGCGACCGCGTTGTCGTTCAGGTCGACGGCCAGATGAAGACCGGCCGTGACGTCATTATTGGTGCGCTGCTTGGTGCAGAGGAGTTCGGCTTCGCGACAGCGCCCCTCGTTGTCTCGGGCTGCGTCATGATGCGCGTGTGCCACCTCGATACGTGCCCGGTCGGAGTCGCGACGCAGAACCCGGTTCTGCGTGAGCGTTTCACCGGCAAGCCCGAGTTCGTCGTCAACTTCTTCGAGTTCCTGGCGCAGGAGGTTCGCGAGTACCTCGCTGAGCTCGGCTTCCGCTCGATCGACGAGGCAGTCGGACACGCCGAGGTTCTCGACGTCAACGGCGCCATCGAGCACTGGAAGGCAGACGGCCTCGACCTCACTCCCGTGCTCGTCGGACCAGAGTTCGACGAAGACGAGCCGCGCAACAACCGCATCGGCCAGGAGCACGAACTCGACAAGCACTTCGACGTTGAGCTCATCAGGCTCTCGAAGGGTGCTATCGAGCACGGCACTCCCGTTGTTATCGAACGCGACATCCGTAACACCGAGCGTGCGGTTGGCACAATGCTCGGTAACGCTGTCACCCTCAAGCACGGAGAAAATGGCCTGCCCACCGGCACGATCGAGGTCAAGCTCTCGGGTACTGCTGGTCAGTCGCTCGGGGCGTTCCTGCCGAGCGGAATCACGCTGCGCCTCAACGGTGACAGCAACGACTACGTGGGCAAGGGACTGTGTGGTGGCGAGATCGTCATCCGCCCCGACGCGCACAGCGTCTTCGCGGCAGAACGCAACGTCATCGCCGGAAACGTCATCGGCTACGGCGCAACGCAGGGCAGCATGTTCCTGCGCGGCATCGTCGGTGAGCGATTCCTCGTTCGCAACTCGGGTGCCACGGCTGTGGTCGAGGGCGTTGGTGACCACGCCCTCGAGTACATGACGGGTGGTCTCGCGATCATTCTCGGTACAACCGGCCGCAACCTCGGCGCCGGAATGTCGGGCGGAACCGCCTACATTCACGATCTGCGTCCAGAGCGCGTCAACCCTGACTCGCTATCGTCGGGGGAGCTTCAGCTCTCGCCGCTCGGCAGCGCAGACGTCGAGATTCTCACGGATCTTCTGCAGCGCCACTTCGACGAGACCGGTTCGGTTGTCGCGCGGGGCATGCTCGATGACGTCGATGCGGCAACGGCTCGCTTCACAAAGGTGCTCCCGCGTGACTACGCGGCGGTCATCGCAACACGACAGACAGCTGTCGACGAAGGTTTGGACCCCGATGGTGACATCGTCTGGTCTCGCATTATGGAGGTAACTGGTGGCTGACCCGAAGGGCTTCCTCAAGGTTCAGGAGCGCGAGCTCCCTGCTCGTCGTCCCGTCGCGCTTCGCCTTATGGACTGGAAAGAGGTCTATGAGCAGGGCGATGCGGCGACCGTGCGCAAGCAGGCCGGTCGTTGTATGGACTGCGGTATTCCGTTCTGCCACCAGGGCTGCCCGCTCGGCAACCTGATTCCCGAATGGAACGACCTCATGTGGCGCGGCGAAGGTGCCCAGGCAATCGAGCGCCTGCACGCGACAAACAACTTCCCCGAGTTCACCGGTCGCCTGTGCCCCGCACCGTGTGAGTCGTCGTGTGTTCTCGGCATCAACCAGCCGGCAGTCACCATCAAGAACGTCGAAGTGTCGATCATCGATCAGGCCTTCGCGAACGGCTGGGTAACCCCGCACGCTCCCGAGCGCCTCACCGGCAAGACTGTCGCTGTCGTCGGTTCCGGCCCCGCGGGTCTCGCTGCCGCCCAGCAGCTCACGCGCGCCGGCCACACTGTCGCCGTCTACGAGCGCGATGACCGCATCGGTGGGCTGCTGCGTTACGGCATTCCCGACTTCAAGATGGAAAAGAAGCACATCGAGACCCGCATCGCCCAGATGCAGGCCGAGGGCACCCGCTTCCGTGCCGGCGTCAACATCGGCGTCGACATCTCGTGGAGTGACCTGCGCGCGCGCTACGACGCAGTAATTGTCGCGACCGGCTCGACGGTTCCCCGCGACCTCGCGATCCCCGGTCGCGACCTCCTCGGCGTTCACTACGCGATGGACTACCTGGTTCAGGCTAACCGCGTGGGCGCTGGCGACACCGTCACCGACCAGATCAGCGCAGAGGGCAAGCACGTTGTTGTTCTCGGTGGTGGCGACACCGGTGCGGACTGCATCGGCACCGCGCACCGCCAGTCGGCGCTGTCAGTGACGAACCTCGCGATCGGCAAGCAGCCTCCCGCCGAGCGCCAGGACGACCAGCCGTGGCCGACGCAGCCGACACTCTTCGAGGTATCGAGCGCGCATGAAGAAGGTGGCGAGCGTGTCTACCTCGCATCCACCGTCGAATTCCTCTCAAACGAGGCCGGCGAGGTTCGCGCAATCCGCGTCGCCGAGACCGAGTACCTCGACGGACGTCGCGTGCCCAAGGCGGGCACAGAGCGCGAGATCCCCGCCGACCTTGTGCTTCTCGCGCTTGGATTCACCGGCCCGGAGAGCGAGTCGATTGCTGCTCAGTTGCCCGTACCGTTCGACGCGAAGGGCAACATCGAGCGCGACGGCGACTACCAGACCAGCGAGTCGGGCGTCTTCGTCACCGGCGATGCCGGTCGTGGCCAGTCACTCATCGTTTGGGCAATTGCCGAAGGCCGTGCTGCGGCATCCGCCGTTGATCGGTACCTTGAGGGGGAGACGCAATTGCCGTTCCCGGTCAAGCCGACGGATCACTCAATCTCACTCTGATCACCACCACCACCACACGAAGGAACTCATGAGACGCGCGAAAATTGTCGCAACGCTCGGGCCTGCAACGTCAAGCTACGAAAACATCAGGGCAATCATCGATGCAGGTGTCGATGTAGCTCGCATGAACCTCAGCCACGGCTCGTACGCCGTGCACGAAGAGGTCTACGCGAACGTGCGCAGAGCCGCAGACGACTCGGGAAAGGCAGTCGCTGTTCTCGTTGACCTGCAGGGACCGAAGATCCGCCTCGGCAAATTCGCCGCTGGGCCCCACGACCTCGCGGTTGGTGACATCTTCAAGATCACCATCGATGAGGTCGAGGGCACAAAAGAGCTCGTTGGCACGACCTACAAGGGACTCCCGGGCGACGTCGCCGCTGGTGACTTTCTGCTCATCGACGATGGCAAGGTCAAGGTTCAGGTCGTCGAAGCTGACGACCGCACTGTGACAACGAAGGTCATCGTTGCCGGACCGGTGTCTAACAACAAGGGAATCAACCTTCCCGGTGTTGCGGTCAATGTTCCCGCACTCTCTGAGAAAGACGAAGAAGACCTTCGCTGGGGCCTCAAGCTCGGCGCAGACCTCATCGCTCTCTCGTTCGTGCGTAACGCCGAAGACGTCGTTCGGGTTCACGAGATCATGGAAGAAGAGGGAATTCGTCTTCCCGTTATCGCCAAGATCGAAAAGCCGCAGGCAGTCGACGCACTCGAGGGCATCATTGACGCCTTCGACGCGATTATGGTCGCTCGCGGTGACCTCGGTGTCGAGCTTCCGCTCGAAGCAGTGCCGATCGTTCAGAAGCGTGCGGTCGAGCTTGCTCGCCGCATGGCGAAGCCCGTCATCGTTGCGACGCAGATGCTCGAGTCGATGATCTCCAGCCCCGTTCCCACGCGCGCTGAGACGTCGGATGTCGCGAACGCCGTGCTCGACGGAGCTGACGCTGTAATGCTCTCCGGTGAGACCTCGGTCGGCGAGTACCCGGTCATCACGGTTCAGACAATGGCCCGCATCGTCGAGTCGACCGAAGAGCACGGTCTCGAGCGCATTCCCGCGCTCGGCACCAAGCCGCGCACCCAGGGTGGAGCAATCACGCTCGCAGCCGCCGAAGTCGCTGACTTCGTCGACGCGAAGTATGTCTGCGTCTTTACAGAGTCGGGTGACTCGGCTCGTCGTATGTCGCGACTGCGCTTCAAGATCCCGATGAAGGCCTTTACGCCCGACCCGGCGATCCGTCGTCGTATGGCGCTCACCTGGGGCATCGAGTCGTTCCTCGTTCCGCGCGTGACCCACACCGACGAAATGTACCTGCAGGTCGACGAGATCCTCATCGGCCAGGGCCTCGCAGAGGTCGGCGACGTTGTAGTCGTCATCTCCGGCTCGCCTCCCGGAATCTCGGGATCGACAAACGACCTTCGCGTGCACCGCGTCGGCGACGCGAAGAACGCTGCAGCTCCGGCCTACGCACAGTAGCTCGGTCGGCTCCTCGTGAGCACACAGAGGGCGGTCCCATCCGGCACAACCGGTTGGGACCGCCCTCTGTCGTTATCCGCGGTTATTCGCCGCCGACAACGTTCTCCGTCGGTTTGTCATCGACGGGAGCCTGCTTCTGCTCGCTGCCGTCGCTCACATCGGCCTCGGTCGTGCCGAGTTCGGCTTCGCCGGCGCCTGTTGCGGTCGAGCCGGGGGAGACGATGCCGCGCTGCTCGTCGCTCAGTGCGTCATCACCGTAGCCAGGGTCAACGGGAGGAATGTTCTCTGGAATGCCATCGGAATCTGTCATGGCTCGACGCTAGAACCGAAGGCTGGATGTTCGCGCAAACGCGGCGCCTGTCTGGGCGTCTCGTGGGAATCCGCGAATTCTCACCTCCCGCGCCCGATAGCCTGAGCGCACCATGAGAATTTCTACGTTTGCCGCTGTCGGGGTTGTTCTTGTGACGCTCTCGGGGTGTTCGCTGTTGCCGAGCGTGCTTCCCGACGCCGAACGGCCCGATCCATCGGGCGAGTCGACGCTGGCGGGTCACACCTTCGAAGTAGTCGATCACTACGTCGGCGTCGAAGAGGTAGCGGCCGCCGCAATCGAGACGGCGTGCGCAGAGCCCGGCGACACATGGACCCAGGAGCAGGCCGACGCGCGCTGGCGCATGGCGGAGCTTCTCGATGCGTCTGAGTACCCGTCGAAGCTGCTCGCTGTGAAGTACTACATCGAAGAGGCCCAGCACATGGAGGAGTTCCTCATCGACGTTGTGCGCCCGCCCGAGTCGGCACCCGCGGCCGCCGCAACCTGTGAGATCGATACCGATCGCTGGAACGAAGAGATCACCCGCCAGAAGGATGCCTGCGCAGACGGAACAAACATCTGCTGGAGTCGCGATCTCACCGGAGCTGATGTGGAAGCGCCGACGAAGGCGCTCGATCCAAGCGACTACATAGTGGATGCAACGGGGCCGATCGGTGACGACTACGTCGGCGTTCACGAGCTCTCCGAAGCCGCTATTGAGGCCGACTGCGCACCGCGCACAGCAACCTGGACGCAGGAAGAAGCCGACCGGTACCGCGACCTCGCCGAGCTCTTCAGCCGCTCAGAGTACCCGTCAGCGCTCTACGCGCAGCAGAACAACGAGTCGCTCGCCGATAACTACGACGAATTTCTCATCGATCGCCAGCGAACACCCGAGTCGACAGCGGCAGCCAAGACGGCGTGCGAGTTCACAACTGAGATGTGGACTGCCGAAGTCACCCGCCAGGAGGCCGCGTGTGCCCCTGGTTCAACGAGCGCATCGGCGTGCTGGAGTCGCGACCTTCAGCAGTAGCCGCGGGGTGAGCCGCGACATCCATATCGCCATTAAAGTTTTTGTGCCGGATGTGGGACTTGAACCCACACGTCCAAAGGACAAAGCATTTTGAGTGCTCCGCGTCTGCCATTCCGCCAATCCGGCGCACAACAACGTTTAGAGAATACCGTAGGGTGATAACCGTGAGTGACCAGGAAGCAGTGTCTACAGCGCCTCGCCGCGTTGTTGTGGCCGAAGACGAATCCCTTATCCGCATGGACATCGTGGAGATCCTCCGCGACAACGGTTTTGAGGTGGTTGGTGAAGCCGGTGACGGCGAAACCGCCGTGGCTCTCGCGACCGAGTTGCGCCCCGACCTCGTCATCATGGACGTCAAGATGCCCCAGCTCGACGGCATCTCGGCGGCCGAGCGCCTCACCAAGAACCACATCGCTCCGGTCGTTCTGCTGACCGCCTTCAGCCAGAAGGAACTCGTCGAGCGCGCATCGGAGGCCGGCGCACTCGCGTACGTCGTCAAGCCGTTCACTCCGAGCGACCTGCTGCCCGCGATCGAGATCGCTCTCTCGCGCTACACCCAGATCATCACGCTCGAGGCCGAGGTCGCTGACCTCGTCGAGCGCTTCGAGACCCGCAAGCTCGTCGATCGCGCCAAGGGACTGCTCAACGAGAAGATGGGGCTCAGCGAGCCGGAAGCCTTCCGTTGGATCCAGAAGGCGTCGATGGACCGTCGCCTCACCATGCACGATGTCGCGCAGGCGATCATCGAGCAGCTCTCCGCTAAGAAGTAGTCGTGGCGGGCGAACTTCAACTCGCTCTCGCTCACGAGCTCACCCCGGCCAACGCTCCGCTCTTCGCGGCGGACATCGCGGCTCAGGCCGCCTCGCAGGGCATAGTGCTCGACTACACGGCGACAACCGTTGACTGGCTCGACTCGGTAGTCACAAGCCTGCGCGCCGGGGGAGTGCTCGTTACCCAGGTGCCCGAAGTGCTCTTCGGCTTTGGCTGCGTGCTCGGCCAGTGCATTTCGCGCGCGAAGTGGGTTGACGCCTCCTTTGCCGTGCCTATCGGACTTCGACTGATGGATGGCGCGCTGGTAGACCCCGTTGGCCACGCCTTCGCGACGCTGACCTCTGGCGACACGTTCGCGAGCTTCTACGAGCGGTACGCCTGAGTCGTTCGATGTACGCGCCTTGTTTGGGCGCGACGCGGAGGAGCGGCTCTAGCTCTCGCGCAGCATGTTCGTCATACGCACCGTAGAGAGCCTGCGACCCTCGTCGTCGCGCATAACTATCTCGTGGGTCGCGAGTGTGCGGCCGAGAACGAGTGCATCGCAGGTCGCTGTCACCCAGCCCTCGGTGACTGAACGGCTGTGAGTCGCGTTGATCTCGATGCCTACCGCGTAGCGCCCGGCACCAGCGTGAATCGCCGATGAGACCGAACCGAGGGTTTCTGCGATGACCACGTGCGCGCCGCCGTGCAGGAGGCCGATCACCTGCGTGTTTCCCTCGACGGGCATCCTCGCTACGGAGTGCTCGGCCGACAGCTCGATGAACTCAATGCCCATCTTCTTCGCGAGTGCACCGCCCTCTGATGAGATAAGGCGTTCGACGAGCTCGGCCGGCAGGTTCTCGGGAAAGGTCGTCATCGCATCCATTTCTGGGGAGTTGTGTGTCGGTTGCCGCGGCTAGGCTTGCTGCGTGTCGGACATCGAAAAGCCTACCCTCATGGTCATTGACGGCCATTCGCTCGCCTTCCGGGCCTTCTACGCGCTGCCCGTAGACAGCTTTCAGAATCGGGAGGGCCAGCACACTAATGCGATCCACGGCTTTATCTCGATGCTGCTCAACCTGCTGAAGAACGAGAAGCCCACGCACCTCGCAGTGGCGTTCGACATCTCGCGCTACTCGTTCCGCACCCGTGAGTACCCCGAGTACAAGGGAACGCGTGGCGAGACGCCCGCTGAGTTCGTCGGCCAAATTCCGCTGCTCGAAGAAGCTCTCAAGGCCATGGGTATTCAGACGCTCTCGAAAGAGGACTACGAGGCCGACGACATTCTTGCCACGCTCGCTCACAAGGGCTCGGCAGAGGGCTTCACCGTTTACGTCGTCTCGGGCGACCGCGATGCGATTCAGATGATCGACGACAACGTCACGCTTCTCTACCCGAACGCCCGTGGCGTGTCGGAGCTCAAGCGCTACAACCGCGACACTGTGCACGAGCGCTACGGCATCGAGCCCCACCAGTACCCCGACATCGCCGCCCTCGTTGGTGAGACGAGCGACAACCTCATTGGCATCGACAAGGTCGGCGAAAAGACCGCCGTCAAGTGGATCCAGCAGTTCGGCTCGCTCAGCGGAGTTCTCGAGCATCAGGACGAGATCAAGGGCGTCGTTGGCGAGAAGCTGCGCGAGCAGAGCGACCGCGCCATCCGAAACCGCAAGCTCAACCACCTGCTCACCGACGTTGATCTGCCCTACGGCCCGACCGACCTCGAGCGCAAACCGATCAACGAGACGGCAGTGCGCGAGGTGTTCGACAAGCTGCAGTTCAAGACGCTTCTCGAGCGCGTTGTGAAGATCGCGCGTGAAGAGAGCGGCGAGCCAGAGCCCACCGAAGCGGCGCCCGTTACGTCGAGCGCCCCACCGGTGAAGACGATGGTCGACGAGGAACTCGCCAAGTGGCTCGACACCGTTTCGGCGAAGGGCACTCGGCCGCTCGGACTCAGGGTCGAATCGCTCGATGGCGTTGTCACGGGTCTCGGTATCGCGAGCGAGACAGACTCCGCCTACGTTCCGTGGGCACCCGAGCGCCCCGACTACGTGGCTCTCGAAGCCTGGCTCGCCAGTGACTCGCCCAAGTATCTTCAGGCCGCAAAGCGCCAGATCAAGCTTCTTCGCAAGGCCGGATTCACCATCAACGGACTCGCCTTCGACACAAGCCTCGCGGCGTGGCTGCTGAAGCCGAGCGGCAAGGGCGACGACATCGCCAGCCAGGCCTACGACTACCTCGGCGAGACCCTCCCCGTCGTCGATCCGAACCAGCTGCTGCAAGAAGAAGAGGCACTCAGCCCGGCAACCGAGGCGTGGTACATCCTGCGCGTCGCCGAGTATCTCGCGAGCAAGCTCGATGAGGGCTCAAAAATCGTGCTCACCGACATCGAATTGCCCATCGTTCCCGTTCTCGCGACGATGGAGCTCGACGGCGTCACGGCGAACCGCGAAATCTTGTCGCGCCTCAACTCGGAGCTCGGTGTCACGGCCAACGATCTCGCCCAGGCCGCCTACAAAGAGATCGGCCACGAGGTTAACCTCGGTTCGCCAAAGCAACTGCAGCAGGTTCTGTTCGAAGAACTCAACATGCCCAAGACCCGTGCAAACAAGACAGGATTTTCGACGGATGCCGCGAGCCTGACCGACCTGCAGGAACAAGCGCCGCATCCATTTCTTGACCTGCTTTTGCAGCACCGCGACGCGACGAAGCTTCGACAGATCGTTGAGACGCTGGAAAAGTCGGTCGACGCGAGTGGTCGCATTCACACGACCTACGACCAGACCGGCACAACGACCGGCCGCATCTCGTCGAACGACCCGAACCTGCAGAACATCCCCGTGAAAACGAGTGTGGGGCGGGAGATTCGTTCTGCACTCGAGCACGGCCCCGAGTTTGAGACGCTCCTCACGGCTGACTACTCGCAGATCGAGATGCGTATCATGGCGCACCTCTCGGGCGACGAAGGCCTCATCGAGGCGTTCAACGGGGGAGAAGACCTTCACCGCTTTGTGGGCGCGCGCATCTTCCATGTCGACCCAGCAGACGTCACACCGCTTATGCGCACAAAGGTCAAGGCGATGTCATACGGGCTCGCCTATGGCCTCAGCGCGTTTGGCCTCAGCAAGCAGCTGCGCATCGAGGTCAGCGAGGCCAAGAAGCTGATGACCGACTACTTCGAGCGCTTCGGTGCCGTGCGCGAGTACCTGCGCAGCGTCGTCGAGCAGGCTCGCGTCGACGGCTACACAACAACAATCTTCGGCCGTCGCCGTCCCTTCGGAGACCTCACGAGCAACAACCGCGTGTTGCGCGAGAACGCCGAACGCCAGGCGCTCAACTCGCCCATCCAGGGTTCCGCTGCCGACATTATGAAGATCGCAATGCTCGGTGTGGCGACCGATCTTCGCGAGAAGCAGCTCTCGTCGCGGCTTCTGCTGCAGGTGCACGACGAGCTCATTCTCGAGGTTTCGCCCGGCGAGTTGGATGTTGTGACAGACGTTGTGCGCACTCGAATGGGCGCCGCCGCCGACCTCCGAGTGCCGCTTGAGGTGCAGGTAGGTACCGGGCGCAACTGGGACGACGCGGCGCACTAAACGCACGCTCGCTTAACAGGTTCGCGACACGCACGGCTGAAGGCTGGCTGTGAGTTGACAAACAGACATAAACGGACTTACATAAACCGAGAACAACATTTGGGTTGCTCTGTTTCGTTGAGTTTTCTGAGGGTCGATGTACGCACCGGAGCGTCACCAGGCAATCCTCGACACCGCACGCGAGTGGGGACGGGTCGAGGTGGCCGGTCTTGCGCGTGATCTAGCGGTGACCCCCGAAACGGTGCGACGCGACCTCACCGCCCTCGAGCGCCGCGGAGTGCTGCGTCGGGTGCACGGCGGCGCGATTCCGGTCGAGCGTCTCACCGCGGAGCTTGGTGTTCACGACCGCGAGACCCACGCAGCAGACGAAAAAGAGCGCATCGCGCGAGCCGCTCTCGACGAACTTCCCGACGGTGGCTCGATCATCCTCGACGCCGGAACAACAACCGTGCGCCTTGCCGAGCTGCTTCCCCTTGATCGTGAGCTGACGGTCGTCACTCACTCGATCCCGGTGGCGAACGCACTCGTTGATCGCCCCAACATCACACTTCACGTGCTTGGCGGCATCGTGCGCGTGCGAACGCTTGCGGCGGTCGGCGAGTGGACCAAATCTCAAGTGAGTGAAGTCTTCGCGGATGTCGCGTTTATGGGCACCAACGGCCTGAGCGTCGAGCGTGGAATCACCACCCCCGACCTCGCCGAGGCAGCGGTCAAGCGCGCGCTCATCACCGCGGCACGACGCGTTGTTGTGCTCGCCGACCACTCGAAGTTCGGCCGCGAAGATTTCGCTCGCGTCGCCCCACTTTCCGCTGTTGACACGGTAATCACCGACTCGGGCCTCGATTCCGAGTTCGCCGATGACGTTGAGAACGCGGGACCCCGGATGGTGGTCGTGTGATCATCACCGTGACCCTCAACCCGAGCCTCGATCGAACGCTCGTCGTTGACGACCTGCAGCCCGGAACCGTTCTGCGCACGAGCGAGCCGACGCTAGAGCCAGGCGGAAAGGGCGTCAACGTCACGCGAGCACTCGTCGCGAACTCGATAGCGAGCGTCGCTGTGCTGCCCGTCGGTGGGGGAGAGGGCGCAGAGCTCAGCCGCCTACTCGACGACGCCGGCGTTACCGCCCACTTTGTCCCGGTTGTCGGACGCACCCGATCGAACATCACAGTCGCCGAGCGCGACGGCACCGTCACAAAGCTCAATGAACCAGGGTTTGCCCTGTCGACCGACGACGTCGCTACACTCACGTCCGTGCTCCTGCGAATAGCTCGCCCCAGCGACTGGGTAGTCATTAGCGGCAGCGTTCCGCCCGAGTTCGACGCAGCACAGTTCAACGCGCTCGTCGAAGTGCTCTCCGCGAGCGGAGCCAGCCTCGCCATAGACACGAGCGGCGATGCGCTTGTTGCCTCGCTCGCCGCTCGCCCCCGACTTATCAAGCCCAATCGCGAGGAGCTCGCCGAGCTCGTCGGCGAGAAGGTCGACTGTATTGCCGACGTCGTAGACGCATCCAACCGGGTGCGCGACGGCGGCATCGAATACGTCCTCACCAGCCTCGGCGCCGACGGCGCAGTGCTCGTGGGTCCGGCGGGTGTTCTTGTGGGCGAGTCCCACGTGACCACTCCGCGTTCTACGGTTGGCGCCGGAGATAGCTTCCTTGCTGGTTTTCTCGGAAAGTTCTCGCTCGACGAGAACGACCTCGAGGCTGCCCTCACCGAAGCTCTCGCCTGGGGTGCAGCCGCGACATCCCTGCCCGGCACAGCAGTACCGGGACCAGCGGATATCGATTACACAAACGTCCAGCTGGTCGCCCGACCAGATCTGGATCGGCCCTTGCTGGCCAACTAACCCCATCCGAAATCCACGTACTAGACGTACAAAGGAGTACCAACTCAATGTCTGACTACACACCAGCGGTCACCGGCACAGGTGTCCGCGCCCGCGTTCAGCGGTTTGGCGCCTTCCTTGCTGGAATGGTTATGCCGAACCTCGGTGCGTTCATCGCATTCGGCCTCATCACAGCGCTCTTCATTCAGACCGGTTGGATCAACACGATCGCCGGAACGACCGAGGACCCGCTGCCCTTCACGGTTCAGATCGCAACGATCGTCGGGCCGCTGATCAACATCATGATCCCGATCCTCATCGGTTTCACCGGTGGCCGTATGGTCTACGGAAACCGTGGAGCAGTAGTCGGTGCAGTTGCAACGGTCGGCGCGATGATCTCGCCCGTCGCCCTGCAGCTCGTTCCGATCTCGCTCAACGGCGCTGAGGTCTCGGCTCCCGGATCGATCGCAGACGTCGGGGCCAACATCCTCGGTGCCTTCATCCTCGGACCGCTGGCAGCACTCGTTATCAAGCTCTGGGACCGCGTCATCGAAGGCAAGGTCCGCGGCGGCTTCGAGATGCTCGTTGACAACTTCTCTGCGGGCATCATCGGTGGCGCTATGGCCATCCTCGGTATCTACATCGTTGGCCCGATCACCTTCTGGATCTCACAGATCCTCGGACAGTTCGTCAACACGCTCGTCAACGCGAACCTCCTCCCGCTCGTCTCGATCATCATCGAGCCGGCAAAGGTTCTCTTCCTCAACAACGCTCTGAACCACGGTGTCTTCACGCCGCTCGGAACGGCTGAGGCTGCTGGCGAGGCCGGCAAGTCGATCCTGTTTATGCTCGAGTCAAACCCCGGCCCCGGCCTCGGAATCCTCGTTGCAATGATGCTCTTCGGCCCGCGCGCGATCCGTCCCACGGTTCCCGCAGCGATCGTTGTGCACTTCCTCGGTGGAATCCACGAGATCTACTTCCCCTACGTACTCATGAAGCCGATCCTCGTGATCGCAGCCATCGTCGGTGGCGCTTCGGGTGTTCTCTGGGAGTCGATCTTCGGTCTCGGCCTGTCCGGCCCCGCTTCGCCCGGCAGCATCATCGCCTGGGCACTCGTCTCGCCGCCCGAGAACATCGTTCTCAACCTCATCGGAATCTTCGTGTCTGCCGCAGTCGCCGCAGTCGTTGGCGCTGTTCTCCTCGGCTTCGGTCGCAAGGAGTCGGCAGTTGACGCCGCTGTTGACCTCGAAGCAGCCAAGGAGCAGAGCGCGGCAAACAAGGCCAGCTCGAAATCTACGACGGCAACGGCGTAGCCTCGAAGCACAGCTTCACAAAGAAACAATCAAGGAGATAGACAATGGCAACCATCGACGGATCGAGCATCAAGAAGCTCATCGTTGCGTGTGATGCGGGCATGGGTTCCAGCGTGATGCTGGCCAGCACGCTGAAGAAGCAGCTCGCGAAGCAAGGCGTGACCGTGGAGCACTCCCCGGTCGCGAACATCCCGAGCGACGCCGATGTGGTGGTCACCCAGGCAGGACTCGCTGAGCGTGCTCGTGGGGTAGTACCCGACGTCCCCGTTATCCCGTTCCAGCTCTTCCTGGGTGACCCCGGAATTGCCAAGCTCGTCAAGGCCATCCAAAATGGCGAATCGGTTGAGGTCTAATCGTGACTGACGAGCAAATTCCACTCACGCAGCTCCTCGCCGAGCAGTCGATTAACCTCACCGCGGAGGCAAAGGACCGCGATGATGCAATTCGACAGGCTGGGCAGGCTCTGCTTGCTGCTGGCGCGATCGACGCAACGTACATCGATGCGATGCTCGAACGTGAAAACTCTGTCTCAACCTTCGTCGGTGAGGGTGTCGCGATTCCGCACGGCACCCTCGCTGGCAAGGACGCGGTGAAGAACGACGCGCTCGTTCTGCTCCGCTTCCCCGAGGGCGTCGACTGGGATGGCAACGACGTGCGCATCGCGATCGGAATTGCCGCGAAGGGTAACGGCCACATCGCGCTGCTCTCGCAGCTCGCGACGGTGCTGCTCGAGCCCGAAAAGGCAGAAGCTCTTCGCAACGCAACAACGAACGAGCAGGTCTACGAACTGCTCGCTTCCGAGGACGAGGAAGAGTAACAACCTTCGTGAAGGTCGCTAAGTTCTACGCTCCGGGTGACATCCGTTTGGAGGATGTTCCGGAGCCCGAGGTTTCGCCTGGCACTGTCAAGATTCGAGTGCGCAATTGTTCGACGTGTGGCACGGACGTGAAGATCTCACGCTCCGGCCACCCGAACATGACGCCGCCGCAGATCATGGGACACGAAATTGCCGGCGAGATCACGGAAATCGGTGATGGCGTTGATGGCTGGGCCGTGGGCGACCGCGTTCAGGTCATCGCCGCCATCCCCGACGGAACGTGCGTTGAATGCCTCGCGGGGCATCCAACAGTGTGTGAAAACCAGCTCTCGATGGGCTACCAGTTTCCCGGTGGCTTCGCGGAGTTCCTCGTAGTACCCAACGAGGTTTTGCGGGTCAATGGCCTCAACCGAATTCCGGATGGCCTCAGCTTCGCTGAGGCATCTCTCGCTGAGCCACTCGCGTGTGTGCTCAACGGTCAGGAACTCGCGCGGGTCGGCGACGGCGACACGGTGGTGATCGTGGGCTCCGGCCCTATCGGTTGCCTTCACGTGCGGCTGGCTCGTGCGCGCGGCGCGGCGACGGTCATTCTCATCGACGTCAACGCTGAGCGCCTGGCCCAGGCCGCGCAGCTCGTCAAGCCCGATCTCGCGATCGTCGCGGGGGAGACCGATCCGGTCGCCGCCGTGCTCGACGCAACGGGTGGCCGCGGAGCCGACGTTGTTATAACGGCTGCCGCTAGCGGCCGCGCTCAGGAACAGGGACTCGCAATGCTTGCGCGTCGCGGTCGCCTGAGTTTGTTCGGGGGGCTCGCCAAGGATGCCCCCACCATCACCGTCGACTCGAACCTCGTGCACTACCGCGAGCTCACGATCGTCGGAGTCAACGGTTCGAGCCCCGACCACAACAAGCGGGCGCTCGAGCTCATCGCCACGGGAGAAGTTCCGGTGTCGGATCTCATCACCCACCGCCTGCCCCTCGACCGGGTGCTCGACGCCCTGGACATCGTGGCGCGCGGTGAAGCAATCAAAGTAACAATCGAACCGTAGGAGTTCCCATGTCAGAACGCACAATCACCGTCGCATCGAGCGTTGGTCTCCACGCCCGCCCCGCTTCGCTCTTCGCGCAGGCCGCGGCAAAGACCGGCGTCGCTGTCACACTGACCTCTGCCGCAGGCAAGAGCGTCAACGCCGCAAGCATTCTCGGAGTGCTCTCGCTCGGCATCGGTCACGCCGAGGTTGTGACCCTGAGCGCTGAGGGCGAGGGCGCTGATGCAGCACTCGACACTCTGAGCGAGCTTCTCAACACCGATCTCGACAAAGACTAATCGCGTGGCGGGTGGGTGTTCTAGGCTCGAAGAATGACAGCCGAGAAGCCCACCCGCACTCCGACACCGATCGACGCCATCGCTGAGGCATGGGTCGACACAGAGCTCGACCTCTTTCCCGAGTACCGCGTCTACCTCGGCCGCCCCGGCCGCGAGGGTGAATACGCCGACTACTCCCCGGCAGGTGCAGAGCAGGCGCTCACCGCCACCAAGAAGGTTCTCGCCGATATCAGCGCAGCGACTCCCGTTGACGCGATCGACGAGGTCACAAAAATGGATCTCGCTCGCGAACTGCAGCTCGAGATCGACAAGCACGAAGCGGGCTTTCACGAGCGCGACCTCAACGTCATCGCCTCTCCGCCGCAAGACCTACGGGCAATCTTCGACCTCGTTCCGACCGAAACGGCCGACGACTGGTCGAACATCGCGAAGCGTATGCACAACCTGCCCGCCGCAATCGACGGCTACATCGAGACTCTTCGCGCCGGCGTCGCGCACGGCAATGTTCCCGCCGTACGACAGGTGCGCGAGGTTCTCGAACAGGTAAAGAAGTACGCCTCAAAAGACGGCTTCTTTTACGAGTTCGCGGGCTCTGCAAAAGACATCCCCGAATCCCTCGCGAAGGATCTCGAATCGGGCGCTGCCGCCTCGGCTGCCGCCTACGACGGTCTCGCCACATTCTTCAGTGACGAGCTGCAGGGCAAGGCGACAGAGAAAGACGCCGTCGGCCGGGAGATCTACTCTCTCGCCTCCCGGTACTTCCTCGGCGCGGCTGTTGACGTCGACGAGACCTACGAGTGGGGCATCGAGGAGCTTGCCCGCATGACAGCCGAGCAAGAGTCGATCGCCAATGAGATCAAGCCCGGCGCATCCGTCGAAGAAGCAATTGCTTTTCTTGATGGCGACGCCTCGCGCAAGCTGCACGGCACCGACGCGCTTAAGAAGTGGATGCAGGAGACGAGCGATCGCGCCGTCGACGAGCTCTCGCGCAGCCATTTCGACATTCCCGACGAGGTCAAGCGCCTCGAGTGCATGATCGCGCCGACGCAAGAGGGCGGCATCTACTACACCGGCCCAACCGATGACTTCTCGCGCGCTGGTCGAATGTGGTGGAGTGTGCCAGAAGGCGTAACCGAGTTCGACACCTGGCGTGAGCTGACAACCGTGTACCACGAGGGTGTTCCCGGTCACCACCTGCAGATCGGTCAGGCGACCTACAACAAGGCGCAGCTCAACACCTGGCGTCGCAACGCCGGAACGAGTGGGCACGCCGAGGGGTGGGCGCTCTACGCGGAGCGCCTGATGGAGCAGCTCGGATACCTCGACGACCCCGCCGACCGTCTCGGAATGCTCGACGGCCAGCGTATGCGTGCGGCGCGCGTTGTGCTCGACATCGGTGTGCACCTCGAGAAGACGCTGCCCGACGGCTCCGGACCCTGGACGGGCGACTACGCCTTCGGCTTTATGGGCAAGAACGTGAACATGAGCCCAGAGTTCGTGCGATTCGAGGTCAATCGATACCTTGGATGGCCCGGACAGGCGCCCTCGTACAAGATCGGCCAGCGCATCTGGGAGCAGCTGCGTGATGACGCGGCAGCCAAGGCCGGGGCGAACTTCGACATCAAGGCCTTCCACAAGAAGGCACTCGACATCGGCGGAGTCGGCCTCGACACTTTACGTGCTGCACTCGCCTGATCGCGAATCGCGAACTATGGTGGAACCGTCGGTCTAGAGGCCGGCGGTTCACCAGGGGGCAATCTTTTTATGCGCGTATCGCGGTTTCTCACGATTATCACGAGCATTGCGGTGCTCGCGGGCGCCATCTCAGCGGTGAGCCCAGCTGCGAGCGCGCAAGCCGCCGACGAGAAGTTTGACCCGGGACACCTGATCAGCGACGCGCTGATGTTCGACGGTGGATCGATGTCGGTCGCACAGATCCAGTCGTTTCTCAACGGCAAAGTGAAGACGTGCAGCGCGAGCGCCCAACGGGAATGTCTCAAGAGCATCAAGGTCACGCAGGCGGCAAAACCCGCTGTCGACAACCGCTGCACGGGCGATATTCCGGCAAAGACCAACCAGAGCGCCGCGCAGGTCATCTACGCCGCCGCTGTCGCTTGCAACGTGAGCCCCAAGGTTCTTCTCGTCAACCTTCAGAAAGAGCAGGGTCTTATTACCAAGACCTCGCCGACGGCGACCAACTACAAGATAGCCATGGGATACGGCTGCCCTGACACGGCGGCCTGCGATTCCGAATACTTCGGTTTCTCCAATCAGGTTTACTGGGCGGCTCGTGCCTTCCAGGCATACAAGAACTCGCCTGGGTCCTTTCCGGCGTACCAACCCGGAACGCGAAAGATCAAGTACCACCCGGATGCCGCGCGTTGTGGCACGAAGTCGGTAAGCGTTGACAACGTCGCGACCACCGCGCTCTACACGTATACGCCGTACACGCCGAACGCTGCCGCACTTGCCAACCTGCGCAGCACGGGTGACAGTTGCAGCTCGTACGGCAACCGCAACTTCTGGCACTACTACAACTCGTGGTTCGGCAACACCGGAGCGGGGGACTACCTCGTCAAGAGCGGCACAACTACGTCGCTTCTCGCCGACGGTGGCCGCTGGGCGATTCCCTCGACAGCGACAAGGCTTCTCGCGACGGTCTCGGCCTTCGACGACACAGCGAAAGTCTCCAGCGCTTTTGTCGGCTCTGTGACGTCGAAGGGCAACCTCGGAATCGTTGCGACCGCGACATCCGGCAACGCTTACGTTCTTGCGAGCGGAAAGAAGTACTTGCTCGATTCGTGCACCGTCGCGACATCCATCGGATTTCCGTGTGCGAGCGCGCCGGAGATCGCATCGGGCCCACTCGGAAAGCTCGCGACAAGCACGGCGCTTTCTGGAAAGACCCGCATCAAGACCCAGACAGCATCGAAGCAGAACTATGTGCTCGAGAATGGCGTGCGTCGCGAGTTCCTGTCGAGCGCGAACGTCACCGGCTCGGCACTCGGCACGACAATTCAGGTTGACTCGGGCATGCTCGCCTCGATCGCCTACGGTGCCCCCTATGTCGCCAACGACACTCTGATGAAGGTTCGGACGACGGGTGACTACGTTCTTACTACCGGAACCGTCAGTTACCGTCTGCCCGAGCGTCTCGTCGCGCAGACCGCTGCTGAGTCGTGGTTCGACAGCCCTTCCGGTGCACTCGACGAAGGAAGCGTCGCCAAGCTTCCGAGCGTGACCGCGTTTCCGTCGATCTTCACCGATGGCACAAAGGCCTACGTGCTCAGCGCGACCGGCAAGCTGACGCTGACGGCATCGGCTGAGTGGCTCGCCACGATTCCCGCCATAGACGCCGATGTCGCAAGCCGAATCCCCACTGTCGGCTCGATTGGTGGACCGGCACTCGTGCGAACAATCTCATCGAGCAAGGCCTACCTCGTCGTTGACGGCGAACGCCGCGCCGTGGCCTCGGCCGACGTCACGAAGATCGCCGCAAGCTATGGCATCTCAGCGACCGCAAAGAAGCTGCCCAGTGATTCCGTCGCGGCTATTCCCCTGGGCGGCACAATCATTGCCGCGGGCACGGTTGTGCGCACTACGGCGAGCGGGCCGTACTTCCTCATTGACGGAGCGGGTTCTCGTATTGAGATGAGCGCCGCCACGGCGAAGGAATTCCTCGGCTCGGCAACTGCACGCACCGTAGCGACGAGCTCGCTGAGCGAGTACACGCTGCGTGCGGGATCCATGTTGCCCGGTGTTTCGTGCGCGACAAGTAGCTATCTTGCCGTCTCGGGAGTGCTGCACAAGGTGACCCCCGAGGTGGCCGCTGAGTACGGCAGTGCGTACGGGTTCACTTCAATCGACCAGTCAACGTGTCTCGCTCTCAAGCGCTCAAGCACAATCGGTGTGTTCCTCAAGTACGGAGCCCGCTACTTTGTCGTCGAAGACGGATCAACGCGAGAGATCACGGCTGCACAGTACAAGTCGGCTTCGAAGGGCGAGATTCCGGCACGCGTTGTGTCGAAATACTTCCTTCAGCTCCTTCCGCGCGACTGAGTTTGGCGGTGGCGAACGGGCCAGCTGGTCAGCTAGACTGACATGTCGCATTTGTGACGTTTTATTAGCCTGCCTGCCACGCACTTTCAGCAGCACCGCGCGGTGGGCCCGATATATGTCCACACTGGAGCACTAACTACATGACACTCGTAACGCCCGCCAAGGCGCCCAAGCAGGTAGCGATCAATGACATCGGATCTGCAGAAGACTTCCTTGCAGCGGTCGAAAAGACGCTGAAGTTTTTCAACGATGGTGACCTCATTGAAGGTACCGTCGTCAAGATCGATCGTGACGAGGTTCTCCTCGACGTCGGTTACAAGACCGAGGGTGTAATCCCCTCCCGCGAACTCTCAATCAAGCACGATGTGGACCCCACCGAGGTCGTCCAGGTCGGCGACACGGTTGAAGCCCTCGTCCTCCAGAAGGAAGACAAAGAAGGCCGCCTCATCCTGTCGAAGAAGCGCGCTCAGTACGAGCGTGCATGGGGCGACGTCGAGAAGATCAAGGACGAAGACGGAATCGTTACCGGTTCGGTCATCGAGGTCGTCAAGGGTGGACTCATCGTTGACATCGGTCTTCGTGGCTTCCTCCCCGCATCGCTCATCGAGCTTCGCCGCGTTCGTGACCTCACGCCGTACCTCGGCCAGGAGATCGAAGCCAAGATCCTCGAGCTCGACAAGAACCGCAACAACGTTGTGCTTTCGCGTCGTGCCCTCCTCGAGCAGACGCAGAGCGAATCGCGCACAACGTTCCTCGCCAACCTCGCCAAGGGCCAGGTTCGCAAGGGTGTTGTTTCGTCGATCGTCAACTTCGGTGCGTTCGTAGACCTCGGCGGCGTCGACGGTCTCGTTCACGTTTCCGAGCTGTCGTGGAAGCACATTGAGCACGCTTCAGAGGTCGTTGAAGTTGGCCAGGAAGTCACAGTCGAGATCCTCGAGGTCGACCTCGAGCGCGAGCGCGTGTCGCTCTCGCTCAAGGCCACCCAGGAAGACCCGTGGCAGGTATTCGCGCGTACGCACGCTATCGGCCAGGTTGCTCCCGGAAAGGTCACGAAGCTCGTTCCCTTCGGCGCGTTCGTTCGCGTTGCAGAGGGCATCGAGGGCCTCGTGCACATCTCCGAGCTTTCGGGCAAGCACGTCGAGCTCGCCGAACAGGTTGTTTCGGTTGGCGACGAGGTCTTCGTCAAGGTCATCGACATCGACCTCGAGCGTCGCCGCATCTCGCTCAGCCTCAAGCAGGCTAACGAGGGCGTTGACCCCGAGGGCACCGAGTTCGACCCGGCACTCTACGGAATGCTCACCGAGTACGACGACCAGGGCAACTACAAGTACCCCGAGGGCTTCGACCCGGAGACCAACGAGTGGCGTGAAGGCTTCGAGACCCAGCGCGAGAAGTGGGAGCAGGACTACGCTGCAGCCCAGGCTCGTTGGGAGCAGCACAAGAAGCAGGTTGCGGCCGCGGCTCTCGAGGTTGACGCCCCGAGCAGCAACGACGTGCCCGCCGGTGCATCGACGTTCTCGAGCGAGTCGGCTTCGGCTGGAACGCTTGCTGACGACGAGTCGCTCGCAGCTCTTCGCGAGAAGCTCAGCAACAACTCCTAACCTCGGTTAGACGCTAACTTCGGTTAGACACTGACGGCCGGTTCCCTTCGGGGAGCCGGCCGTTTTGCGTGTCGCCGCTCGCTGCCCCGCCGCCGTCGCCCGTCAGCGCCCGCCCTACCGTCGAAAACTGCTCCAAAACTTGCGCGTTGGAGCAGTTTTCGACGAAAGCAGAACGCTCACAACCGCGCATCCGTCGAAAAATGCTCCATGGATGTCGCGTTGGAGCAGTTTTCGACGGTGGCGCTAGGCGGCCGCGATAGGTGCTGCCCGCTCGCGTGACTTGCGGCGCGCGCGGCGGAAGATCGCCACAAAGAGCACAACGAGCCCCGCGAGGGCGAGAATCACGAGCACGGGAAAGAGAATCGCCAGAACGGCGAGAGTGACGCTGCTCGCGTCTTCGATCGAGCTCAACACGGGAGCCGCGGCCCCAAACGTGATGGCGTTCAGTGCGGGGCGCGCCGCCATCTTCGTGAGGTGCACGCCGAGCGAGATTGCGATGCCGAGCACTATCGGCACCCAGTTGTTGTTCTCGAAGAATGCCGCGGGGTCGGTTATTGCGTTGGTCTCGGTCGCGGCACCCGAGCCGAAGACGATGCCGCCGGCCGCGGGGCGAATTATCGTCTGGATCCAGTCGTTCACAGAGTCGACAACCGGGATCTTGTCTGCAACGATCTCGATGACGAGCAGAACACCAATGATGATGAGCACCCAGTCGTTGCTGAGCCAGGTCCAGGCAGCGGGAAGAGTGACGAAGTCGAGAAACTTGTCGGCGAGCCCGAGCACAAGCAGCGGAATGTAGGCGTTGAGTCCGGCCGCAGCAGCGAGACCGGTTCCGGTGAGCAGTTCGAGCATGAGCGTTCCTCTCGTCACGCCGAGGCTAGCATTGCAGGATGCTGCTGATCGGTCTCACGGGCGGAATCGCCTCCGGTAAATCCGTCGTCGCTTCTCGGTTGAAGGAACTCGGTGCAGTGCACGTCGACGCCGACGTTCTTGCTCGCGCGGTTGTCGAACCCGGTACGCCCGGCCTTGCCGCAATCGCCGAGACATTCGGCCCCGACGTGATCGCCGACGACGGCAGTCTCAACCGGCCAGCGCTCGGCGCCATCATCTTTTCCGACCCTGCGAAGCGCCTCGCGCTCAACGACATCACGCACCCCGCGGTGTGGGCACTCGCCAAGCAGCAATTTGTGGATGCGACGGCTCACGACCCGGCCGCGATCATCGTCTACGACGTGCCCCTGCTCGTCGAGGCCGCGGCAGATCGGCCGATAAAGTTCGATCTCGTTGTTGTCGTTAACGCCTCGACCGCGACGAGGTTGGAGCGCCTTGTGTCGTTGCGCGGTCTCACGCGAGAAGAGGCATCCCACCGCCTGAATTCGCAGGCGAGTGACACGGAACGGCTCGCCATCGCCGACGTTGTCATCGACACCAACGGCACTCTCGACGAGACCTACGCGCAGGTAGACATGCTCTGGGCGAAACTGACCGCTGAGCCCGGCGCCATGTCGGTGGCCGTGCCTAAGCTGGAGTAATGGAACCCACCCGTTCAGTGCGCCCTTTTGAGGTCATCAGCGAGTACACACCGAGCGGTGATCAGCCCACGGCGATCAAAGAGCTCGCTCAGCGCGTCAACGCCGGCGAGACCGACGTTGTTCTTCTTGGTGCAACGGGTACGGGTAAGTCTGCGACAACGGCGTGGCTCATCGAGCAGGTGCAGCGCCCCACGCTCGTTCTCGCGCACAACAAGACCCTCGCCGCGCAGCTCGCCAACGAGTTTCGTGAGTTGATGCCCAACAATGCGGTCGAGTACTTCGTGAGCTACTACGACTATTACCAGCCAGAGGCGTACGTTCCGCAGACCGATACCTTCATTGAAAAAGACTCCTCGATCAACGCGGAGGTCGAGCGACTCCGTCACTCGACAACCAACTCGCTACTGAGCCGACGCGATGTTGTAGTTGTGTCGACCGTCTCGTGCATCTACGGGCTCGGTACGCCCGAGGGCTACATGAATGCAATGGTCGCCCTTCAGGTCGGCACACGCATCGACCGCGAGACCCTCATTCGCAAGTTCGTCTCGATGCAGTACCAGCGCAACGACATCGACTTCTCGCGCGGAAACTTCCGGGTGCGCGGCGACACGATCGAGATCATCCCGATGTACGAGGAACTCGCAATTCGCATCGAGATGTTCGGTGACGAGATCGAGGCTCTCTACTCGCTGCACCCGCTCACGGGCGACGTTGTGAAGAAACTCGACTCCGTCTCGGTCTTCCCAGGGTCGCACTACGTCGCGGGCACCGACGTTATGCACAAGGCGATCGGCACGATCAAGATCGAACTCGAAGAGCGCCTCAAAGAACTCGAGCGCCAGGGCAAGCTTCTCGAAGCTCAACGCCTGCGGATGCGCACGACCTTCGACATCGAGATGATGGAGCAGATCGGTTTCTGCAACGGCATCGAGAACTACTCGGCCCACATCGACGGGCGCTCGCCCGGCGAGGCAGCGCACACCCTTCTCGATTACTTTCCCGAAGACTTTCTCGTTGTCATCGACGAGTCGCACGTTACGGTTCCACAGATCGGCGCCATGTACGAGGGTGATGCCTCGCGCAAGCGCACGCTCGTGGAGCACGGCTTCCGCCTTCCCAGTGCCCTCGACAACCGCCCGCTCAAGTGGCCCGAGTTTCTCGATCGCGTCGGCCAGCGGGTGTACCTCTCGGCGACCCCCGGTAAGTACGAGATGGGAATCACCGACTCCGTCGTCGAGCAGATCATCCGACCGACCGGTCTTGTTGACCCGCAGATCGTCGTCAAGCCCACAAAGGGCCAGATCGACGATTTGCTTGAGCAGATTCACCAGCGGGTAGAGCGCAACGAGCGTGTGCTCGTGACGACGCTGACCAAGAAGATGTCAGAAGAGCTCACCGAGTTTCTCACCGAGGCTGGCGTACGAGTTCGTTACCTGCACTCTGACGTCGACACCCTGCGCCGCGTCGAATTGCTCACCGAGCTGCGCCAGGGCGTGTACGACGTGCTCGTCGGCATCAACCTGCTGCGGGAGGGCCTCGACCTTCCCGAGGTCTCGCTCGTGGCAATTCTCGACGCCGATAAAGAGGGCTTCTTGCGCTCGTCGACCTCGCTCATCCAGACAATTGGTCGTGCCGCTCGAAACGTCTCTGGCGAGGTGCACATGTACGCCGATGTGATGACCGACTCGATGAAGCGCGCGATCGAAGAGACAACACGCCGCCGCGAGAAGCAGGTTGCTTACAACCTCGAACGTGGTGTCGATCCGCAGCCGCTGCGCAAGAAGATCGCGGACATCACCGAGGCGCTTGCTCGTGAAGGTGCCGATACCGCCCAGCTGCTGAGCGGTCGCGACGGCAAAAAGCGCTCACCAACGCCCAACCTTCGCCGCGAGGGGCGCGCTGCCGCCGGCGCGAACGAACTCGAAACCGTCATCGCCGACCTCAACGAGCAGATGCTCCAGGCCGCGGGCGAGCTCAAGTTCGAGCTCGCGGGTCGGTTGCGCGACGAGGTATCCGAGCTCAAGAAGGAGCTGCGGCAGATGGAAGCCGCCGGGCACATCTGATGCGCAGGCACATCTGATGCGCAGGGTGCCTCTCGCGCACCAATAAGCTTGACCAATGCTCGATTGGCTACTTGCGCACTGGACCGAAATTCTCGGCTTCGTATCCGGAGCGCTGTGCGTGTACTTCGCCGCGACCAGAAACATCTGGACGTTCCCGATTGGCCTCGCGAGCAACATCGTCTTCTTCGAGGTGTTTTTTCAGGCGCAGCTCTACGCTGACGCCGGGCTGCAGGTCGTCTACTTCGGGCTCGGTATTGCCGGCTGGATCGGCTGGGTTCGCGGGCGCGCCGTCGATAACAAGGCAGCAACCGAACGGATGCCGCGGCGCTACATTCCCGCGATTCTGATCGTTGCGCTTGCCGCAACCGCCCTCCTGGTCTGGGTGCTCGTAACGTTCACCGACTCACCAACACCGGTTCCCGACGCCGCAACAACCACCGTGAGCCTCGTCGCCCAGTTTCTTCTCAACCGCCGCTGGATCGAGAACTGGTACGTCTGGATCGCTGTCGACGTCGCCTATATCGCGCTCTACCTCTACAAGGAGCTGTGGATTACCGCAGCGCTCTACCTGATTTTCATCGCACTGTGTGTGCACGGGTTGCGCACCTGGCGCCGCGCACCGCACGAGGTGGTCGCCCGCGAGAAGGAGCCGCAGAGTGCCTCAGCGATTTAGCCACGGTCTCATCGTTGGCAAGTTTTATCCGTTGCACGCGGGGCACTCGGCTCTCATTCGAGCCGCCCTGCGCCGCTGCGACAGGGTTACGGTTCAGCTTCTTGCCTCGAGTGTCGAGTCAATTTCGCTCGAGACCCGCGCTGACTGGATTCGCCAGGAACACCCGACCGTGCACCTGGTCACCGGTATGGACGACGCAGAGGTCGACTTCGATTCGCCCACCGCGTGGGATGAGCACATGGTCGTTATCGAAGACCTTCTCGATGCGCCGGTCGACGCGGTTTTCACAAGCGACGCCTACGGTGCAGAGCTCGCGACGCGACTCGGTGCCGAGTGGGTGCAGATCGACGCCGGCCGCGTTTTTAACAGCGTGCACGGGCGCTCGATCAGGGCGGACCTCGAGGCGAACTGGTCTGAGCTGCCGGTGAGTGTGCGCGAGTCTCTCGTTGAGCGGATCGTCTTTGTTGGCGCGGAGTCCACCGGCAAGACGACGCTCTCCGCTGCGGTCGCCGAGCATTACGGGGTGCCTTGGGTGCCCGAGTACGGCCGGCTCTACACCGAGATTCGGGAGGGCGGCGCATTCACAGAGTGGCGTCCCGATGAATTCGACATCATCACCGACCGTCAGATCATCGACGAAGAGGCAGCAGCACGCCGCACGCCCAAGCCGTTTATCATCGGCGACACCGACGTTTTTGCGACAGCCCTCTGGTACGAGCGCTACCTCGAGGTCGAGAATCCCGCGCTTATGACGCGCGCCGCCGGCCACTGGCCATTGCTCTACATTCTGGCGGGCGACGAGATTCCGTGGGTCGACGATGGAACGCGCGACGGCGAGCACATCCGCCACGCGATGCACCGAAGGTTTCGCGAAGAACTCTCGAAGCAACCCACACCGTGGCTCGAGGTGCGGGGGAGTGTCGCCGAGCGAGTAGACCTGTGTGTCGCGGCGATCGACGCCGCTCTCGCGACAGCCCACGACTTCGCGGTCCCGCTCGAACTCCGACAGCGCAGCTAAGCTTTTGTCATGACAGACCGGTGGAACCGCGTTTCCGAGTCACCTACCCGATCCGCAGCACACGAGCCGGGACATCCACTCTCCGCAGATGATCTGTTCGGCGACTCGCCCCAGGCCCAGGTCTCGCTCGACGAGAAACTCAGGCAGACCTACTTCTGGCTCGTGAATAGCGCCGTTATCTCGCCGTTCTACGACGTCGAGTTCTCAACGGGTGCACCGCTGAGCTATTCGCTCGGCGACGCGGGCGCTGCACTGCACCTCGCTACCGACCAGTCGTACTCGTCGAACGTGTTGCTTCCGCTGCTGACTTTCGCGGTTGGCGGCCGCTGCCTTCTCGTCGGCGGGCCGGGGCGCGGCAAGACAACGCTCGCGGTGCTTATGGGAGTTCTCGCCGGATCCTCTTCGCGCGACGTGCGCCGCAACGTGCTCCAGGGGCAGCCGCAGCTCACGATCAGCGACATTGTCGGCACTCCGCTGCCGAAAGACCTCATTGAGGCGAGCGAACTCGGCGGCGTGCGCATCGCGTGGCGCAACTGGCTCACCCAGCCGGTGAAGATCGTCGACGAGTACAACCGCATTCCCACAAAGACGCAGTCGGCCCTGCTCACGATGGTCGCTGAGGGTTACGTGGAGAGCTACGACCAAATGCTGCGCACGGCGCCCGAGAACGGTGTCGAGAGCTGGTACTTCACGGCGAACGATGATTCCGGCGGAGGAACGTTCCCGGTCATCCAGGCACTGCGAGACCGAATGGATGTCACGGTAGCGGCCCTGGGATTCAACAGCCGTTTTTTCGACGAGCTTGTGGCTCGCGTCGAAGCCGGCGACCGGCCGGAAGACCACGTTCCCGCCGAGCTCTTGTTCAGCGGCGACGAGCGCTCCGGTATCGCGCGGGCGATTCGTGCCGTTGCCGTGCCGACGAGCGTGCGCCGGCAGCTCGAGTTCTTCTCGAGCCACTTCGAGTTTGTTCAGCACGGCGGTCGCACGTTTGAGTACCGCACCAAAGACACCGTCTCGACGGCGGGGCGCTCGGTGGCCGAGGTCATCGCTTCCAACTCCGGTGCCGACCTTGAGGCCGACCTCGGAGCGCAGACGCTGACGAGCATCTCTGTACGTGCCCTGCAGACGCTCATCCTCTACGCAAAGGCGATGGCCTACTTTCGCGGCGAGGCAGAGGTCACGCTTGCCGACGTCAGTGCGGTTCTGCCGTTTGTGCTGCGCGGCAAGATGCTGCCCAATCCGCAGCACCCGCGCTTTGAGGGCGGACTCGACACGGAACTCGCCTCAGACTCGGTCGCCTGGCTCGAAGAGTTGTTTGCCGAATCGGTGCGGCAGTTCCGCGCGCTCGATCTCGGCGAAAAAGACCCGGTGGGTGACCTGCTTGCCGAGCTCGGCAACGGCCTCGACGGTGTGAGCGCGATTGAGGCGTCGCGCCGGGTGACAATCGTCGAGTCGACGATCGCCGCGATTGCCCACTCAGGCAAGCTCTACGGTCGGCACTACGACGACCTTCTCGCCCTCAAGTATCTGCACCAGCGCTACTCGAACTATCTGCGCTGGCTCAAGGGCCAGGCGTAATGCGGCTGCCCGGTCACGCGGTGAACGCGGGTCTCGTTCTGACGAGACCCGAACTGCCCGCGTCGATGAGCGCGACGACCTCGCGGGTGGTCGGCTGGGGCGGAGACGCGGCGCTGTATAACCACTTCGTCGACGCTGGCCTGGCCGCCGGACTCGCCGACCGTGATGCCGGTGCGATTGCCGGCTGGCGCGCGGGAGTGCTCGACCTGAGAGACGACGCACTCGGGCGGGCGCGTGAGATTGGCGACGCCGCCGCGCCGGCACTTGGCCTCGAGGGCGGCGTCGCAGACTCCGTTGCGGTATTCATCGCCCAGCAGCAGCGAGACGCCTTCTTCTGGCCCGGCGCCGGCGTCGGTTCGGATGTCGCGGCCATCGGCGGTTTCAGTGGCCTTGGTGGCATCTGGCTCTCGCCGCCTACAGCGGCCAAGGCTGTCGCTCCGACGAGTTTTGCAATCACCACGGGGGAGTTGGACTGGCTCGTCCAGGCCGATGTGTTCGGCGCTCGCGTGCAGCCGCTCGCGGCCCCCATCGCTATCGATGTCGAGGCGAGCGTCAGAACGATCGTCTCTGAGCAGTCGTATGTCGTGAGACTCGTGCGACGATGACCGCGCTCACCGAGTCGCAACTCGTCGAATGGAACGCGGCGCAAAACCTGTGGGGCGTGCACATGCACGAGGCAACGACCCAGCCGAACGATGGCATTCCCAGTTTTGCCTGGTTCAGTTTTCCGCCGACGGTGACTGTCGACATCGACGAGGCGCGACGTCTTGGCGTCGATGGCGAGCTCACGACAATCTTCGCCCACGAGATCGGGCATCACGTGCTCTCGCCGAGCACACGCATCAACGACCTCAAGATCTCCCAGCAGATGGCGCGTGCACTCGCTGCCGTGTCGCTCTCGACGAGTGTCTCGCGGGCGATCCCGCACTTTCTCAGCAACCTCTGGTCTGACCTGCTCATCAACACGCGCGTCTATGAGATGCAGCGCGCAGCAGCTGGGGGCACCGAACCCGGAATGTTGCGCATGTGGCGCGTGCTCGAGAAGGAGCCCACGCAGGTGCTCTCGTGGTGGGTGATTATGCGCGCCTACGAAGACCTGTGGCGGCTGCCGTCGGGCACCCTCTGCACGGACGAACCTCCCGCGGTCGATGTTGAGCCCGTCCCCGAGAGCGGCGAAGATCTCGCCGCAGAACTGCGGCGCATTGCGACGCGCAATCCGAAGATCGACGCGGGCCTCATCGCCGACACCGTGCGCACGTTTGGCGACGACCCGATTCGTGGCGCGCTGCGATTTGGCATGATCTACGCGCCCTACGTCGTCAACAACTCGCCCAAAAACCTTCCGGCGTCAATGTGTGGCGGCGACGCCGACCCGCAGCCCGCGACCGGGGCCGAACTCGACGAGGTCTTCAGAGATGCCCGGCTCGACGAGGCGCCGCGACATCCACTCGATGGAGATTCGATGCCCGGCGAATCTGCTGACGGCGGCAGCGCAGGCTCGTCGACCGAGGGAAACTCGATGGGCCAGGGCTATGGCCTCGCCGAGACGCTCGCACTCTACGGCGACACCGAGAGCGCAGTCGTTATGCAGGCCTGGTACATGGCGCGAGCGCGTCCGTGGGTGAAGCCCTACACGCAGATTGCGCCCGCCGCGCGCGAGCAGGGCGCCCTGCCGGGGGCTCTCGAGACCTGGGCGATCGAAGACGATGTCGACCTGATTGATTGGGCCGCGACACTCGCCAACGGGCCGCGGGTTGTTCCCGGCGTTACAACCCGCACGCGCACGTGGCTCGATGACGAAGTGCCGACGACGACCGACAGTGTTGTTGTTGACTTGTACATCGACTCCTCGGGATCGATGAAATCGCCCCAGCAAGAGTCGCCTGCCGTGCTCGCCGGCACCATCCTGATTCTGTCGGTGTTGAGCGGCGGCGGCCGGGTGCGCGTCACCTCCTTTTCTGGCCAGGGCCAGGTCGCTGGGCACGACCGGTTCACCGGCAATCGTGACGAGGCTCTCGCTGACCTGCTGTCGTACTACGGAGGTGGAACGGTCTTTCCGCTCGATCTTCTCGAACGGCGCTACAGCCCGGCTGTGCTCGCTCGATCGACGACTCCAACGCGCCGCCACCTTGTTGTGCTCTCAGACGAGGGGCTCAGTTCGTTCTTCGGCACCGCACAGGAGCAGTACGCGGGAGTTGCTGCGCGCGTGGGCGCTGTTCTCGACACCGGAACTCTCGTTGTCATCGACAGTCGCAAGACAATCGCGCCGTTCGCCAAACGCGATGGCTACGCGACAGAATTTATCAACACGATGGATGACGCGCCCGCGGCCTGCGCCGCGCTCGCCCGTCGCATCGCCAGCTACCAACCGGAGGCGCTCACGCATGGCTGACTTCCTGTCGCGCTTTCGGCACCAGCCCCGCGCCGAGAAGCCCCTCGACGTCTGGCTCGCCCTCGGGGCCGACGAAGACCAGGTCTGGAGCACCCTCGACGATGGCCCGCCCCTCGCCGAGGTGATGAGCCGCATTTCTTCGGTTCCGCACGACTTTTTTGACCCTGCGGTCGATCTCGTCGCTCTCGCCGGCGACATTCTCGGCGCACCGCTCTCGACCGACCACGTCGAACTGCTCACAACATCGGCGAAGGCCGGCGAAACACGCCGGGGTGCCGCAGTTGTTCTCTGGGTCTGGGCGAGCGAAAACGTTGTCGCGCCGCTGCGTCCGCCGCTCTCGCGTGCGCGCGCAACGCGTATGGTCGGGGCACTCGCGTTCCGTCTTGCACCCGTCGTCGACCCCGCCGAGTGGCTCGTTATTGCCGAGCGGCGCGAAGAGGCTGCGCGTCTGCTGCTTCTGTGGAGCGGCCAGCTGCCCGCGGGAGAAGACGCCGTAACCGCGCGATCGCTCTGGGACCGCCACGATTCCCTGCGCCAGAACGCTGCCCTCGCCGCGACCCTCGGCGATCACCAGCACCGCCTCGAGGTTATGCGCAAGCTGCGCGAGAAGCACGCGGCAGAGGCGGCGGCGCGGTACAGCCATGAGTGACGAAGAGCACGATCCGCTGCAGCTCAGCGACTACGTGCCCGGCTCTTCGGTTGCCCTCACCGACGACGCGCGCTGGCCGGGGCTGAGCGCCGAGGGACGCGCCCGGCTCGACGCGGTGCTGTCGCATCCATTCGCTCCCGCCTGGCGGCACACAACCGGGCACCGCCTCGACCCTGCGGCGATCGAGAGAGCGCGGCGCCCCCTGCCGACACCAGGGTGGCTCGACGAGCACCTCGCTGTCGCACGCGAACTTCCGGCCTACCGCAACTACCCGCGCGCTCTCGCAGAGCTCGCCGACTTTCCGATCGTCTCGCGCGAAGATCTCGTCGTCGACGTTGCGGCGTTTGTACCGATCGGCGCCGACCTCTCACGTATGACCCAGGGCACAAGCTCGGGCAGCACCGGTCGCGCGCTGCTCATTCCCGACGACGTCGAAGACATAGCGCGCACCTTCTGGATGATGCACGCGCTCGTCGAGGCCGCCGGAGTGCCGTGGCGACCAGACCCCGCACGCCTCGCCATCGCGAATCTCGTCAACCAGCGGCAGGCCTACACCTATGCCTCGATTGTGCCGGGGTTCGGCGAGGCGGCGATGGCGCGCCTCAACCTCTCACCGACGCAGTGGCCACAGCGCAACGCTTTTCTCGCGAGCCACGACCCGCAGGTGCTCTCGGGCAGTCCGGCGAGTCTCGCCGAGCTTCTCGATGCACAGCTCATTGCCACGTTGCATCCACTCGCCCTGTTTTCGAGTGCCACTCACCTCGAACCCGCGCTGCGCACCGACCTCGAGCAGGCTTACGGATGCCGCGTCTTCGACGTCTACGGTCTGCACGAGACCCGCCCGATCGCTGTGAGCGACGATGGCGGGCCGTTTGTTGTGCTCGACCGTCGTGTGCTGGTCGAGCTGCTCGATGCAGACGGCGACCCGGTTACCGTGGGGGAGCGCGGCGAGATCGTTGTGACGGCGGGCGAGAACCCGCTCCTTCCGCTCGTGCGCTATCGAACCGGCGACTTTGGGCGGCTTGAAAGTCGTGATGGACGCGTCGCGATCGCCGATCTCGAGGGTCGCGAAGACGTCACATTTGTGGCCGCTGACGGATCCCCTGTGCCAAGCGTCGACGTCACCCAGCAACTGCAGGCGGCGGGCGCTCGTGGCTGGACCCTGCACCAGGCGATGGATGGCGCGGTCACCGCCGTTATCGTCGGTGCAGACACGGCGCGCTCGAGTGAGAAGCTCGCGCAACTCTTCGGTGCGCCGGTCGCTGTGACCTTCGTCACGAATCTCAGCGATCTCGGCGAGGGCAAGCCCAGAAGGTTCACCCGCGCGGCGAATGTCAGACCCCGCCCGTACAATTGATGGAGTGTCGATTTCACCTGTTCCCGGCCTGTCCAAACTCAGCGTTCGCGGTGCCCGCGTCCATAACCTGAAGAACGTCGATCTCGAGATTCCTCGTGATTCTCTCGTCGTCTTTACCGGTCTCTCCGGCTCCGGAAAGTCGAGTCTCGCGTTCGACACGATCTTTGCCGAAGGTCAGCGCCGATATGTCGAGTCGCTCTCGGCCTACGCGCGCCAGTTTCTCGGCCAGGTCGATCGGCCCGACGTCGACTTCATCGAGGGGCTCTCGCCCGCGGTGAGCATCGACCAGAAGTCGACAAACCGCAACCCGCGGTCGACTGTCGGAACCATCACCGAGATCTACGACTACATGCGCCTGCTTTGGGCGCGCATCGGAATTCCCCACTGTGCAGTGTGTGGCGAGCCGATCCAGCGCCAGACAGTTCAGCAGATCGCCGACCAGCTGATGGAACTCGAGACCGGAACGCGCTTCCAGATTCTCAGCCCGATGATCTCGCAGAAGAAGGGCGAGTTTGTCGACCTCTTCAAGGAGCTCGCCGCTGCCGGCTACTCCCGCGCCGTGGTCGACGGTGAGGTCATTCAACTGAGTGAGCCGCCCGTGCTCAAGAAGCAGATCAAGCACGACATCTCGGTTGTCGTCGACCGCCTCGTCGCTGCCGATGACGGTCTCACCCGTCTCACCGATTCGCTCGAGACGGCGCTGCGCCTCACCGACGGCCTCGTCTCGATCAACTTTGTCGACCTCGAGGGCGACGAAGCGTGGCGCACGTTCAGCGAGAAGCTTTCGTGCCCCAACAACCACCCCGTGCAGCTCACCGAGATCGAGCCGCGCACCTTCTCGTTCAACGCACCGTTCGGCGCCTGCCCCGAGTGCTCGGGTCTCGGCACGCGTATGTCGGTCGACGCCGACCTGCTCATCGCCGATGACTCGGTGAGCATCGCCGACGGCGCAATCTTGCCGTGGACAAACTCCGGCAACAGCCTCTCGCAGTACTTCGAGCGACTTCTCGAGGGTCTCGCGCGCGACTTCAAGTTCTCGCTCAACACCCCGTGGGGCGAGCTGCCCGAGAACGCGCGCACGGCGATTCTCAACGGCAACAACTTCGAGGTGACAGTCAAGTGGAAGAACCGCTTCGGCCGTGAGATGAAGTACACAACCGGCTTCGAAGGTGTCATCCCCTACATCGAGCGCAAGTTCCTCGAGGCCGAGACCGACGCGTCGCGCCAGCGCTACTCGAGCTACCTGCGCGAGATTCCCTGCCCCGTTTGCGACGGAAAGCGCCTCAAGCCCGAGGTACTCGCGGTAACGGTTAACGAGCAGAGCATCTCCGACGTCTGTGAGCTCAGCCTCGCTGACTCCTATGACTTTATGGCGCAGCTCACCCTCACCGACCGCGAGGCACACATCGCGGCAGCCGTCTTGCGCGAGATTCGCCTGCGCCTCGAGTTCCTCACCGAGGTCGGGCTCAGCTACCTCAACCTCGCGCGCGCCGCTGCGACCCTGAGCGGTGGCGAGGCCCAGCGCATCCGCCTCGCGACCCAGATCGGTTCTGGCCTCACCGGTGTGCTCTACGTGCTCGACGAGCCCTCGATCGGTCTGCACCAGCGCGACAACCGTCGCCTCATCGAGACCCTGGTCAAGCTCAAGAACCTCGGCAACACACTCATCGTTGTCGAGCACGACGAAGACACGATCCGAACCGCCGACTGGGTTGTTGACATCGGACCGGGCGCGGGCGAGCACGGTGGAATGGTTGTGCACTCTGGCTCGTACGAAGACCTGCTCGCGAACGAAGACTCGTTCACCGGCGACTACCTGTCGGGGCGCCGCTCGATCGAGACACCGAAGACGCGTCGCAAGATCGACAAAAAGCGCCAGATCACCGTCGAGGGAGCAAAGGCTAACAACCTGCGCGACGTTACGGTGAGTTTTCCGCTCGGCGTGTTTACCGCCGTGACGGGCGTGAGTGGCTCGGGCAAGTCGAGCCTCGTCAACGACATCCTCTACAAGGTTCTCGCTAACGAGCTCAACGGTGCGCGACAGATTCCGGCCAAACACAAGCGGGTCACGGGTCTCGATCACCTCGACAAGGTTGTTCACGTCGACCAGGCACCGATCGGTCGCACTCCGCGCTCGAACCCCGCAACCTACACGGGCGTCTTCGACAAGATTCGTAACCTGTTCGCCGAGACGATGGACGCCAAGGCGCGCGGTTACCTCCCCGGTCGCTTCAGCTTCAACGTCAAGGGCGGCCGCTGCGAGAACTGCTCGGGTGACGGAACCATCAAGATCGAGATGAACTTCCTTCCCGATGTCTACGTCTCGTGCGAGGTGTGCCACGGCGCGCGCTACAACCGCGACACCCTCAACGTGAAGTACAAGGGCAAGAACATCGCCGAAGTGCTCGACATGCCCATCAGTGAGGCCGCGGAGTTCTTCGAAGCGATCGGCGCCATCAGCCGTTTTCTCAAGACCCTCGTCGACGTTGGCCTCGGCTACGTTCGCCTCGGCCAGAGCGCGACGACCCTGAGTGGTGGCGAGGCGCAGCGTGTGAAGCTCGCTACCGAGCTTCAGAAGCGCTCGAATGGTCGAAGCATCTACGTTCTCGACGAGCCGACCACCGGTCTGCACTTCGAAGACGTGCGCAAGCTTCTGCTTGTGCTCAACGGCCTCGTCGACAAGGGCAACACGGTGATCGTCATCGAGCACAACCTCGATGTCATCAAGAGTGCTGACTGGCTCATCGACCTCGGCCCAGAGGGCGGTGCAGGTGGCGGACAGGTTCTCGCCACGGGAACCCCCGAGCAACTCGCGAAGGTGGAGAACAGCCACACGGGCGTCTTCCTGCGCGAGACCCTCGAGGGCATCCGGGCATAGCCTGAGATTATGAGCGAGACAGTTCTGTGGCGACCGAAGGCGGGGGAGATTCCCACGTCACCGGGGGTCTACCGCTTTCGCGACCCCCAGGGCCGGGTTATCTACGTCGGAAAGGCAAACAGCCTTCGCGCGCGCCTCGCCAACTACTTTCAGCCGCTGCGCAGCCTTCACGAGCGCACGAGGCGCATGGTGCTCACCGCGGCCTCGGTCGAGTGGACGGTCGTCGCCTCTGAGTTTGAGGCGCTTCAGCTCGAGTTCACCTGGATCAAAGAGTTTGACCCGCAGTTCAACGTCAAGTTTCGTGACGACAAGACGTACCCGTACCTCGCGATAACCCTCGGCGAACCCGTGCCGCGAGTGATGGTGACACGCAACAAGGGGCTCAAGGGCGCCCGGTATTTCGGGCCGTACACAAAGATCTGGGCGATTCGCGAGACCGTCGACCTCATGCTCAAGGCCTTCCCGATGCGCAGCTGTTCCGACGCTACCTACAAGCGCGCAGAGCAGACCGGTCGCCCCTGCCTCCTCGGTGACATCGGCAAGTGCGCCGCCCCCTGCGTGGGCCGCATCTCCAAAGAAGACCACAAGTCGATTGCCCTCGACTTCGCGTCGTTTATGGCCGGGAACGACACGCGCTACACGGTCGAGCTGACCAAAAAGATGGCCTCAGCGTCTGCCGCGATGGAGTACGAACAGGCCGCGCGCTTTCGCGATCAGCTTGCCGCACTCGAGGCCGCACTGGCGAAGAGCAACGTTGTTCTGAGTGACGAGGTCGACGCAGACATCTTCGGAATCGCTCACGATGAGCTCGCCGCCGCTGTGCAGCAGTTCATCGTGCGCGGCGGACGCATCCGCGGTGTGCGCGGCTGGGTCGTCGACAAGGAACTCGACGTCGAGCTCGGCGAACTCGTCGAGACAGTTCTGCAGAACGCCTATGACGACGCCGAACCGCCGCGGGAGATTCTGGTTCCAGCGATTCCGGATGACGCGGCAGAGCTTGAGACCTGGCTCACCGGCCTGCGCTCACAGGCTGGCAAGGTTGCGCTGCGAACTGCGCAGCGCGGTGACAAGGCAGCCCTCGCCCTGACCGTCGAGACCAATGCCAAAAATGCCCTGATGCTCTACAAGACCCGCCGCAGCGGTGACTTCGTTGCGCGCTCACAGGCCCTCACCGACATTCAGGAGGCGCTGGGCATGGCCGACGCGCCCCTGCGTATGGAGTGCTACGACGTCTCACACCTGAGCGGCACAAACATCGTCGCCTCGATGGTTGTCTTCGAAGACGGCCTCGCGCGCAAAGACCAGTACCGCCGATTCGCGATCGAAGAGTCGACAGACGACACCGACTCGATCTACCAGGTGCTTATGCGCCGGCTCGCGTACCTCAAAGAGCCCGAGGCAGTCGTCGTCGAAGACGATGAAGGCGAGAAGCGGCGCAAGAAGTTCTCGTACCCACCGCAGCTGCTCATCGTCGACGGCGGGCAACCACAGGTTGCGGCAGCGCAACGCGCACTCGACGATTCTGGAGTCAGCGGCATCCAACTCGTCGGAATCGCGAAGCGACTCGAAGAAATCTGGCTCCCCGACAGCGATTACCCGGTGATTCTTCCGCGTAATAGCGACGCGCTTTTTCTTTTCCAGCGCATTCGTGACGAGGCGCACCGCTTTGCAATAACGTTCCAGCGCCAGAAGCGACGCAAAGACATCTCGAGCGTGCTGTCTGACGTTCCGGGTCTTGGGCCATCGCGCGTCGCTGAGCTTCTCAAGCACTTCGGGTCGGTGTCGCGCCTCAAGGCTGCCGACGCAGAGGCGATCATGCAGGTTCGCGGCGTTGGCCCCCAGCTCGCCCGCACGATAGTTGCAGCGCTGCACAGCTCCTGACCCGCGTATCCTTGAGGCGTGCCCACACACCGAGCAACCCGATTGACTTTCGTATGACCGCGCACGACGAAGCCCAGGAGATCCTCATTGTCACGGGGATGTCGGGTGCCGGGCGCTCGACGGTAGGCAACGCGCTCGAAGACCTCGGTTGGTACGTCGTCGACAACCTGCCGCCGCAGCTATTGCGCACTCTCGTTGATCTCGCTCAGCACGCCGGCAACGCTTTGCCGAAGATCGCCGCGATCGTTGATGTGCGGGGCGGCAAGCTGTTTGCCGACGTGCAGGCAGCAGTTCAGGCGCTGCGCGACGCGGGCAACGTGCGGGTGCTCTTTCTCGAGGCGACAGACTCAGCTCTCGTACGTCGCTTCGAGCAGGTTCGTCGCCCGCATCCACTGCAGGAAGACGGCACGCTCCTCGATGGCATCGCCGCAGAGCGCGTGCGCATGGAAGAGCTTCGCGCCTCAAGCGACATCATCGTCGACACCTCGGATCTCAACATCCACCAGCTGTCGACAACAATCCAGGAGCGATTCGCCCACGCCGACACTCCCGGTATGCAGGTCACCGTAATGAGCTTTGGCTTCAAATACGGGCTTCCCGCTGACGCTGATCTCGTCGCCGACGCGCGCTTCGTTCCGAATCCATTCTGGATTCCCGAACTGCGGGCCCACACCGGGCTCGAAACTGTTGTGAGCGACTATGTACTCGCGCAGGAAGGCGTGCCAGAGTTCATTAGCAACTACGCCGCAGCCCTGAGCCCCGTGCTCGCGGGCTATCAGCGTGAGAACAAAAGGCACGCTACTATCGCTCTGGGATGCACGGGTGGAAAACACCGGTCCGTCGCCATTGCCGAAGAGCTCGCCGCACTGTTGCGCGGTCTGCCCGGCGTGGCCGTCAGCGTGAAGCACCGCGACCTCGGTCGCGAGTAGCAAGTGGGCTTTATCGCAATCTCAATCGTGAAAGAAGGAAACGCCTCGTGGCTCTAACCGCCGACGTCAAAGACGAACTCGCAAAGCTCGAGGTCAGCAAGACGACTGTGCGCGCCGCTGAGCTAGCGACGATCCTTCGCTTCTCCGGCGGGCTGCACATGATTTCTGGGCGCATCGCAGTGGAGTCGGAGCTCGACTCAGCAACCATCGCGCGCCGTGTGCGTAAAGACCTCGCGGAGCTCTACGGGGTTCGCAGCGAGGGCGCCGTTATCTCGGCGTCGGGTGCGCGCCGCACAAACTCCTACCTCGTTCGTGTTGTCGACGGGGGAGAGACTCTCGCTCGCCAGACCGGGCTTCTCGACGCTCGCCGTCGCCCCATCCGCGGCCTCCCCAACAAGTTGACAACCGGAAGCCGCGACGACCTCGCAGCCGTCTGGCGCGGAGCTTTTCTCGCTGCAGGTTCTCTCACCGACCCTGGTCGTTCCGCAGCCCTCGAAATCACCTGCCCCACCAATGAGGCCGCCATGGCCCTCGTGGGTGCCGCCGGTCGCCTACAGGTCTCTGCGAAGAGCCGCGAGGTTCGAGGCGTTCACCGCGTAGTAGTTCGCGACGGCGAGGCCATCAGCGCGATGCTCGTCATCATGGGGGCCTCAGAGAGCCTTGCCGCGTGGGAAGAGATGCGCCAGCGCCGCGAGGTTCGCGCGACAGCCAACCGCCTCGTCAACTTCGACGACGCCAACCTTCGCCGCTCGGCGCAGGCGGCGGTTGCGGCGTGCTCACGTGTCGAGCGTTCGCTCGAGATCCTCGGCGACACGGTTCCGGATCACCTGAGGTACGCGGGGGAGTTGCGCTTGCGCTTCCGAGACTCGAGCCTCGACGAGCTCGGCCACCACGCCGACCCGCCCATGACAAAAGACGCGGTCGCCGGCCGCATCCGCCGTCTTCTCGCGATGGCTGACAAGCGCGCGACAGACCTCGGCATTCCTGGCACTGACGCCAACCTGCCACCAGAACTCATCGACCTTTAAGCGGGAATTAACCCGTAGCTGGGAAGCTTCCGAAAGGCTGCTGGGTTGACATGGGTAGACTGAAAACGTCAACCGGGCAGCGGCCAACAGGCGCCCCGGTACCAATTGCTAGGAGATATTTCAATGGCTGACTACACCCTCCCGGAACTCGCGTATGACTACTCGGCGCTCGCGCCGCACATCAGCGCCTCGATCATGGAGCTCCACCACAGCAAGCACCACCAGGCGTACGTCACGGGCGCCAACACGGCTCTCGCGCAGCTTGCCGAGGCACGCGATAAGGGCGATCTGACCTACGTCAACAAGCTCGAGAAAGACCTGTCGTTTAACCTCGGCGGCCACGTCAACCACTCGATCTTCTGGACGAACCTCTCGCCCGACGGCGGCGACAAGCCCACGGGTGACCTCGAGTCAGCAATCAACGACGAGTTCGGCTCGTTCGACAAGTTCACAGCACACTTCACGGCAACCGCCATGGGTGTTCAGGGTTCCGGCTGGGCCGTGCTCGCCTGGGACTCCATCGGCCAGCGCCTCATCATCGTTCAGTTCTTCGACCAGCAGGGCAACCTTCCCGCGGGAATCGTTCCGATCCTGATGCTCGATGTCTGGGAGCACGCGTACTACCTCGACTACAAGAACGTACGCGCCGACTACGTCAAGGCCTTCTGGAACATCGCCAACTGGGAGAACGCTCAGAAGCGCTTCACAGTTGCGCGCGAGAAGACCGAAGGCCTGCTGCTACTCTCATAGCGGTACTGTGGCCGGGCAGCAATCTGCTCGGCCACCCTCCAATCCACCACCTAAGTGCGTCACTCAGGCGCCCGAAAACCTGGAGTTCCATTGAGCGTCAAGATCGGTATCAACGGCTTCGGTCGCATCGGCCGTAACTTCTTCCGCGCAGCCCTTGCCAAGGGCAGCGACCTCGAGATCGTTGCGGTCAACGACCTCGACAACCCCGCCGCTCTCGCGCACCTTCTCAAGTACGACACTGTCGGTGGACGCCTCGACGCCGAAGTAACGGTCGACGGCGACACAATCTACGTCAACGGCAAGCCGATCAAGGTTCTCGCCGAGCGCGACCCCTCGCTTCTCCCGTGGGGCGAGCTGGGTGTCGACATCGTCATCGAATCGACCGGCCGCTTCACCAAGTCGGAAGACGCACAGAAGCACATCGCTGCTGGCGCCAAGAAGGTCATCGTCTCCGCTCCTGCAACGGGCGCGGATGTCGCGACTCTCGTTCTCGGCGTAAACGAAGACACCTACGACTCGGCGGTCCACACGATCATCTCGAACGCATCGTGCACCACAAACTGCCTCGCACCCCTCGCGAAGGTCTTTATGGACAACTTCGGCATCGAGCGTGGTCTTATGACAACGGTTCACGCCTACACCGCAGACCAGAACCTCCAGGACGGCCCGCACAGCGACCTTCGTCGTGCACGCGCCGCCGCCGCCAACATCATCCCGACGTCGACGGGTGCCGCCAAGGCTCTTGGCCTCGTTATCCCCGAGCTCGTCGGCAAGCTCGACGGCTACGCACTCCGCGTACCCGTGATCACCGGATCGATCACCGACCTCACGCTCACCGCGTCGCGTCCCGTGACCGTTGAAGAGATCAACGCGGCGTACAAGGCTGCTGCTGAGGGCCCCCTCAAGGGAATCCTGAAGTACACCGAAGACGAGATCGTGTCGAGCGACATCGTCGGCGACCCGCACTCCTCGATCTTCGACGCCGGCCTCACCAAGGTCATTGGCAACCAGGTCAAGGTCGCTTCGTGGTATGACAACGAGTGGGGCTACTCCAACCGTCTCGTCGACCTCACGTCGTACGTCGCAGACCGCCTCTAGGTCATCCGTTTCAAACTAAAGAGAACCATGACGCTCCGCACTATCGATAGCCTCGGTATTCTCGCGGGCAAGACCGTACTCGTCCGTTGCGACCTGAACGTTCCGTTGAAAGACGGAAAGATCACTGACGACGGACGAGTACGGGCTTCTTTGCCCACGCTTAATGCCCTCATCCACGAGGGAGCACGAGTTGTTATCGTGTCGCACCTCGGTCGCCCCGAGGGTGCCCCCGACGAGAAGTACAGCCTCGCCCCTGTCGCCCAGCGACTCAGCGAGCTGCTCGGCAAGGGCGTAACGTTCGCGAAAGACACTGTTGGCTCCGCGGCTCAGTCCGCCGTCGACGGTCTCGCCGACGGTGAGGTAGCGCTGCTTGAGAACCTCCGCTTCAACCCGGGGGAAGCAAGCAAAGATGGTGCGGAGCGACTCGCTTTTGCACAGAAGCTCGCCGATCTCGGCGACGCCTTCATCTCAGACGGCTTTGGTGTTGTGCACCGCAAGCAGGCGAGCGTCTACGAACTCGCTGGCCTTCTGCCGAGCGCTGCAGGCCTGCTCATCGCCGCAGAGCTCGACGTACTCGACAAGCTCACCGAAAACCCCGAGCGCCCGTACGCGGTTGTGCTCGGTGGCTCGAAAGTCTCCGACAAGCTCGGAGTCATCGGCCACCTGTTGCCGCGTGTCGACACGCTCCTCATCGGTGGAGGCATGCTCTTCACCTTCCTCGCTGCCCTCGGTCACAAGGTCGGCGCGAGCCTTCTCGAGGCCGACCAGATCGACACCGTCAAGGGTTACCTCGCCAAGGCCGAAGAACTCGGCGTCAAGATCGTTCTGCCGACTGACGTTGTTGTCGCTTCAAAGTTCGGTGCTGACGCAGAGGTCGTTGTTACGGCAGCGGACTCCATTCAGGAGACTCCGTTTGGCGCAACCGGCCTCGGTCTCGACATCGGCCCCGAGACGGCCGCGAACTTCGCGTCGATCATCGCGGCATCCAAGACCGTGTTCTGGAACGGCCCCATGGGCGTCTTCGAACTTGCACCCTTCGCTGCCGGCACCAAGGCGATCGCCCAGGCGCTCACCGAGGTTGACGGTCTCGGCGTGGTCGGTGGTGGCGACTCAGCCGCTGCCGTTCGCGCACTCGGCTTCACAGATGACCAGTTTGGTCATATTTCCACCGGCGGCGGCGCCAGCCTCGAATTCCTCGAAGGCAAACACCTCCCCGGACTGGAGGTCCTCGGATGGCAGTAACAATCAACGGCGCGCGCACCCCGCTGCTCGCTGGCAACTGGAAGATGAACCTCGACCACCTGCAGTCGATCGCCTTCGTTCAAAAGCTCGCGTGGAGCCTCAAAGACGCGAACCACGACTTCGAGGCCGCAGAGGTTGCGATCTTCCCCCCGTTCACAGATCTGCGCTCGGTTCAGACACTGATCTCGGCCGACAAGCTTCCGCTCGCCTTTGGTGGTCAGGATGTCTCGGCGCAAGACTCCGGCGCGTACACCGGTGAGATTTCCGGCGCCTTCCTCAAGGCTCTCGACTGCACCTACGTCATCATCGGTCACTCCGAGCGACGCACACTGCACAACGAGACCGACGAGGTCGTTGCTGCCAAGGTGACCGCTGCTGTGAAGCACGGTCTCGTTCCCGTGATCTGCGTCGGCGAGACCGCAGAAGACCTCGAGCTGCACGGCCCGAGCGCAGTTCCCGTTGCGCAGCTCAAGGCTGCCCTCGCCGGGCTCGATACTGGTTCGAAGAGCGACGCCGTCGACATCGTCGTCGCCTACGAGCCCGTTTGGGCAATCGGATCGGGCCAGGCCGCGACCCCCGAGCAGGCCGAACAGGTTGCTGCGCAGTTGCGCGTCACCCTGCGCGAGCTGCTCGGCGATGACGTCGCCGACGCGACGCGCATTCTCTACGGTGGTTCGGTCAAGTCGGGCAACATCGCCGGATTTATGCGCGAGCCCAACGTTGATGGCGCACTCGTTGGAGGCGCCAGCCTCGACATTCCCGAGTTCTCGAGCATTGTGCGTTTCCAGAAGCACGTCGGCGTCTAAGACGCGAGTCTGAGACATACTCCGCGCGCGAGCGCGGTTATACTATCTGAGGCTGTTAAGCCGCTTCGAAAGGTTTCGCGTGGAAATTTTCCAGGTCCTCCTGCAAGTAGTGCTCGGTATCACGAGTCTTTTGCTGACCCTGCTCATTCTTTTGCACCGTGGACGCGGTGGTGGACTCTCCGACATGTTCGGCGGTGGCGTCACATCGAACCTCGGTGCATCGGGTGTTGCTGAGCGCAACCTCAACCGCATCACGGTCATCCTCGGTGTTGTCTGGATCACGAGCATCATCCTGCTCGGCCTCATCACCAAGTTCGACACCGGCGCGTAAGCGCTTCGTCCGTATTCATAAGTCTTTCGGGGAATCAGATGGCTTCAGGTGGCAGTGCAATTAGGGGTTCGCGCGTAGGCGCTGGCCCCATGGGAGAACAGGACCGCGGTTTTCACGCGGACCGCATCCAGGTCTCCTACTGGGACGAGCTCGGCAACGAGACGGTTCGCTACTTCGCGGCCAACCTCCCAGAAGAAGAGATTCCCGAGACGATCGATTCACCGCAGAGTGGTCTTCCGGCCGGTCGCGACAAGGCGAACCCGCCGTCGGTCGCCAAGCTCGAGCCGTACAAGACGCACCTCGCTTACGTAAAAGAACGCCGCACTGAAGAAGAGGCAGCAGGCCTTCTCGAAGAGGCGCTTCTCCAGTTGCGTCAGCGTCGCGGAAGCGTTCCGACGAGCTAGTTCTTATAACCTAAAAAAGCCCCGCACTTCGCAGTGCGGGGCTTTTTTGTGTAAAGAACTAGTGCGCGTCGGTCGAATCCGTCGCGGTCCAGAAGATCTCGGTTGTTGTGAGGTTCTCCGGCACCTCGGCCGTCGCATCAGCGTCGACAAACAGTGTTGTCTCTTCGCGACCCTTGACGCCCGCGGCCGGCACCTCGGTGCGGCTCGCACCGGCGAGAGTGAGCCCGAGTGCAGACGCCTTGTCAGCGCCGGCGAGCACGAGCCACACCCGCGCGGACGCGTTGATAACCGGGAGCGTGAGGCTCAGGCGCTCCGACGGCGGCTTGGGGGAGTTGCGCACGGCAATAACCGATGCCTCGCGCTCCCGGATGCCGTCGAGATCGGGAAACAGGCTCGCGACGTGACCATCGGGGCCAACCCCGAGAAACGTGATGTCGAAGCGCGGGTAGGCGAGACCTTCGGCAGCACTCTCGGCGAGTTCTGACGCGTAGGCCTGCGCCGCGACATCCAATTCGATGCCGTCATCAGAGGCACCAAACGCATGGATGTTGCCACCGTCGATCGCAAGCGAGTCGAGCAGCGCGTCGCGAGACTGAGTCTCGTTGCGCTCGGCATCGCCACGCGGAAGCCAGCGCTCGTCACCCCACCAGAAGTGCACTCTCGACCAGTCGACGCTGTCTTTCGCGGGCGAGGCCGCGACATCGGCGAGAACTGCCGCGCCCATCGAACCGCCGGTCAGCGCGATATCCGCGCGTGGGGCGACGGCGAGGATGTCGACGACTGCCGTAATAAAACGTGCAGCGACTGCTGCAGAGAGGGACTTCTTATCGGGGTGAACGAGCACCCGGCGTTCGTTTGTCACGCGCGTGGAGCCTTGGTCTTTCGTGTCGTTGCCGGCTTGGACCTTGCAAGACGCGGCTTCTTGGCTTGCTTGCCGAGCTGGCCGAGTCCGTTGAGAATAACCTCGCCGAAGAGATCGTCGGGGTCAAGCCTACGGAGTTCTTCTGCGAGGCAGTCACGAAGACTGCGACGGGGGAGCGAAATGTCGTGCGTCGGCTGGTTCGGCTGAATGAGCGTGGCTACGTTCGCGAGGCTACGCTCGAGCTCGATCGAGCCGGATGCACGGTGCAAAACGACACCCTGAATTCCGCTCGACCCGTGCGACTTGCTCGAGACCTCGAGCTTGACCGGCACCTGCAGCTGAAGCTGCAACCAGGCGGCGAGCAGAGCCGTCGAAGGTGAATCGGCAGCACCGTGCACCTCGACACCCGTGACGGGCTCGTAGGGCGGCTGGTCGAGAACCGCGGCGAGCTGCGCGCGCCACAGAGTGAGTCGGGTCCACGCGAAGTCGGTGTCGCCCGGCTTGTACGTCGACGCGAGGTTGTCGAGGGCTGCGCGCGGGTTCGGGCTCGACGCAGCATCGGTGATGCGACGCTGGGCGATGCCGCCGAGCGCCTCTTCAGATGCCGCGGCCGGAGCCGCACCGGGCCACCAGACAACAACGGGAGCGTCGGGAAGGAGGAGTCCGGTGACGAGCCCCTCCTGGTCGGTTGCTGCGTCGCCGTAGGCGCGAACAACGATGACCTCGCTCGCTCCGGCGTCGCCGCCGACACGAATCTGGGCATCGAGGCGGGCCTCGGTCTTCGCCTTCTTCTGAGCAGCAGCGGATTCGCCGCTGGTCGAGAGAACTATCACGCGCATCGGGTGCTCACGCGACGCGTCATTGGCGGCCTCGATGGCCTCCTCTTCTTCGCCGAGTGTCGTCGAGATGACGAGGGTAAGAACACGGCCGAGGGCGACAGCGCCGCCCTCTTCGCGAATCTTGACAAGAGTCTTGGAGATCTTGCTCGTTGTTGTGTCGGGAAGGTCGACAATCATGGTCGTCTCCATGTTCTGCCGTCGCGGGCAAGCAGGTCGTCTGCGGACTTGGGCCCCCACGTTCCGGGGCGGTACTGGTCGGGCTGGCCCTGGGTTGCCCAGAACTCCTCGATCGGATCGAGAATCTTCCAGCTGAGTTCTACCTCTTCGTGACGCGGGAAGAGCGGCGGGTCGCCGAGAAGAACGTCGAGAATGAGTCGCTCGTAGGCCTCGGGGCTCGCCTCGGTGAACGCGTGGCCGTACCCGAAGTCCATGGTGACGTCGCGCACCTGCATAGTCGCACCGGGAACCTTCGAGCCGAAGCGAATCGTCACACCCTCGTCGGGCTGAACACGGATCACAAGGGCGTTCTGCCCAAGTGTTCCGGTCTGGCTCTCGGCGAAGAGGTTCTGCGGAGCACGCTTGAAGACAACCGCGATCTCGGTCACTCGGCGGCCGAGGCGCTTGCCGGCGCGCAGGTAGAAGGGAACACCCGCCCAACGGCGAGTTCCGATCTCCAACTTGATCGCCGCGTAGGTCTCGGTGAGCGACTCAGGGTTCATGCCGTCTTCGTCGAGGAAGCCAACGACCTTCTCGCCACCCTGCCAGCCACCGGAGTACTGGCCGCGAGCTGTCGAGTTGCTGAGATCCTTAGGCAGCTTGACCGCCGCGAGCACCTTCTCCTTCTCGGCGCGCAGGTCTGCTGCGTCGAACGAGATGGGCTCCTCCATTGCCGTGAGGGCGAAGAGCTGAAGAAGGTGGTTCTGGATAACGTCGCGCGCTGCGCCGATGCCGTCGTAGTAACCGGCACGACCGCCGACCCCGATGTCTTCGGCCATCGTGATCTGCACGTGGTCGACGTAGTTCGCGTTCCAGATGGGTTCGTACAACTGGTTTGCGAAGCGCAGAGCCAGGATGTTCTGAACTGTCTCTTTACCGAGGTAGTGGTCGATGCGGAAGACGCTGTCGGGCGGGAAAACGCTCTCGACAACCGCGTTGAGCTCGCGAGCAGTCTTGAGGTCGCTGCCGAACGGCTTTTCGATGACAACGCGTCGCCACTGGCCATCCTGCTGCTCTGCGAGTCCCGATGCCTTCAGCTGCTCTGTGACGAGCGGGAAGGCCTTCGGCGGAATCGACAGGTAGAACGCGTGGTTACCCATCGTTCCCCGGTCGCGGTCGAGCTCTTCGATCGTCGCCTTGAGCTTTGTAAAAGCCTCGGCGTCGTCGAACTCGCCCTGCACAAAGCGAATGCCCTGAGCGAGCTGGCGCCAGACATCCTCATCGAACGGGGTGCGCGCGTACTGCTTTACCGCTTCGTAAACGACCTTCTCGAAGTCCTGGTCTTCCCAGTCGCGGCGAGCAAAGCCCACGAGCGAGAAGCCGGGCGGGAGAAGTCCGCGGTTGGCGAGGTCGTACACCGCTGGCATCAGTTTCTTGCGCGACAGGTCACCTGTCACACCGAAGATGATGAGGCCACTGGGGCCGGCGATGCGGTTCAAGCGACGATCCGAGGGCAACCGCAGCGGGTTGAACTCGGGCGTGATATCCACGGGGGACATTCAGCTCCTAGGTGATTCTCTAACTACTTGCCGAGCGCTGCGAGGAGCGCGTCGAGCTGCGTGGCAGGGTCGGTGAGGGTGAGGGTCAGAACGGGGCGACCGTGCTCGGCGAGAACACTCGCGTCGCCGGCTGCCTGCGCCTGGATGAGCTGCCCGAAGGTAAACGGACGGTCGGGGATAGCAAGGTCGCTCTCGAGCGCCGTTGTGATCTGCAGGAAGACGCCTGTCGCGGGCCCACCCTTGTGGTACTGGCCGGTGGAGTGCAAAAAGCGCGGTCCCCACCCGAAGGTCACGGGGCGTCCGGCGCGCTCGGCGACCGAGTTGCGTGTCGCGGCGAGCTCGGGCAGAGCGAGGCGGTCAACGTAGGCCTGAATCGCAACGTAGCCGTCTTCACCGAGGAACGAGAGAAGCGTCGAAACTGCCCCGTTGAGGTCGGTGACCCCATCGAGAACATCACTCGAACCGCGAACCTCGATACCGCTCTCGACGAACGCGGGAGCCGCGGGCTCCGGGCGAGCATCGAGAAGGCCACGGGTCGCGATCTTCGCCGACTCGACGTCGGGCTGGTCGAACGGGTTGATGCCAAGAAGGCGACCCGCAATTGCCGTCGCGTATTCCCAGACGAGAAGCTGGGCCCCGAGGGAACCGGCAATCTCGATCTCACCCTCGTTGACCTCGCGAGTGTCATCGAAGTCTCCGACAAGGCGAACGATCTGCAGGTCGTCGATCGAGTCGTCCAGCTCGGGAGCGTCGGTCGGGAGCACAACCGGCAGAAGCCCCTTGCCGTCTTTACCCGTCGACTCAGCAATGAGCTGTTCGACCCAGTCGCCGAAGCCGACGATGTGGGTTCCGTCGGCGATGATGCCAACCTTGTCTTTGAGCGGTCGTGTTCCGGCGATCGCCGCGGCAAGGATAAGCGCGGGGTTCTCCGGCTCGTCGACCGACAGCTGAGCCGACATAGCGTCGGCCTCGGCGAGAAGACCAGCGATGTCAACGCCCGCAAGCCCCGAGGGAACAAGACCAAAGGCCGTAAGCGCGCTGTAGCGGCCGCCGACGTTCGGGTCAGCGTTGAAGACGCGGTAGCCGGCCTCGCGAGCCGAAACATCGAGCGGCGAGCCGGGGTCGGTGACGATGACGATGCGCTCGATCGGGTCGATTCCCGCATCGCGGAAAGCCTGCTCGTAGACACGCTTCTGGCTGTCGGTCTCGACGGTTCCGCCCGACTTGGAGGAGATGACCACGGCCGTGCTGGCGAGGCGGTCACCGAGAGCGGCGGCTACCTGACCAGGAGCCGTCGAGTCGAGAACCGTGAGCTCAACACCGAAGGTCTGGGTGATGACCTCGGGAGCGAGCGATGAACCGCCCATTCCACCGAGAACTATGTGGTTGACACCGTCTTCGCGAAGCTTGTCGCGCAGAGCGATGATGTCGTCGACGAGCGGAGTCGAGATGGCAACCGACTCGGTCCAGCCGAGTCGCTTTGCTGACTCCTCTTCGGCGTCGGCACCCCAGAGCGTTGCGTCGAGACCCGTGATGCGGCTCGCAACGAGGTCGCTCACGAGCTGCGGAACAATACGGTCGACAGCCTCAGCGGCCGCTCCCGTCACCGCGATAGCGACACTCATTTTGCTGCCTCGAGTGCTGCTGTGACGGTGTCGAGAAGTTCGTTCCACGAGACGATGAACTTCTCAACGCCTTCCTTCTCGAGAAGTGCTGTCACGTCGTCGTACGAGACGCCCTGCGCAGCGATGGCGTCGAGCACTGCCTTCGCCGCGTCGTAGGAGGGGGTGATCGAGTCGCCGGCGATAACACCGTGATCGAAGGTTGCCTCGAGGGTCTTCTCCGGCATCGTGTTGACGACATCGGCTGCAACGAGCTCAACAACATAGGTCGTGTCGAGAACTGCCGGATCCTTGACTCCGGTCGAAGCCCAGAGCGGACGCTGCTTGTTGGCACCAGCGGCGAGAAGAGCCTGTGCACGGTCAGACGCGAAGGCCTGTCCGTAGACCTCGTAGGCCAGCTGAGCGTTTGCGACGCCCGCCTTGCTCTTGAGCGCGAGAGCCTCGGGGGTTCCGACTGCTTCGAGCTGCTTGTCGATCTCGGTGTCGACGCGCGACACAAAGAACGACGCAACCGAGTGCAGGTTCGAGAGGTCGTGGCCAGCGGCCTTGGCCTTCTCGAGACCCGTGAGGTACGCGTCGATAACCGCGCGGTAGCGGTCGAGGCTGAAGATGAGCGTCACGTTGACGGAGATGCCAGCGGCGATCGTCTCGGTGATTGCTTCGAGGCCCTCGAGCGTCGCGGGAATCTTGATGAGCGCGTTGGGGCGGTCAACCTTTGCCCACAGTGCCTTCGCCTGCTCGATCGTTGCTGCTGCGTCATGGGCGAAGCCAGGCTCGACCTCGATCGAAACGCGGCCGTCGAAGCCTGCTGTCGCGTCGTAGATCGGACGGAAGATGTCGCTTGCGGCTGCAACGTCGTCGGTCGTGATCTCAAAGACAGCGTCGGTGACACTCGTGCCGGCCTTCGCGAGCTCTGCGACCTGCGCGTCGTACGCCTCGCCCTTGGCGAGTGCGCCGGCGAAGATCGTCGGGTTGGTTGTTACACCAACCACGTTGCGCTCAGCGATGAGCTTCTCGAGCCCGCCCGAGTTGATGCGCTCACGGGAGAGGTCGTCGAGCCAGATGCTGACGCCTGCTGCTGACAGTTCTGCGGTGGGGGAGTTAGTCATTTTGCTTTTCTTCTTTCGGGGGTACGTGAAGTCTTAGACGGCTGCGATTGAGTCACGGGCGGCGGCCACTGCGGCCTCCGTTGTGATGCCAAACTCACGGAAGAGCGTCTTGTAATCTGCGGAAGCACCGAAGTGCTCGATGGAAACGGAACGGCCGGCGTCGCCGACGTATTCCTTCCAGCCAAGGGAGAGACCCGCCTCAATCGAGACGCGAGCCTTTACACCGGTCGGAAGCACCGACTCGCGGTACGCGGCATCCTGTTCGGCGAACCACTCGAGGCTCGGAGCAGAAACGACGCGGGCGTGAATTCCGTCGGCCTTGAGAACCTCGCGGGCTTCAACTGCGATCTGCAATTCAGAGCCGGTCGCGATGAAGATGACATCGGGAGTTCCATTGGATGCCTCGGCGAGCACGTATGCGCCCTTCGAAACGTTTTTGGCCGAAGCGAAGGTGTCGCCGGTTGCGTCACCCGTGCCGCGCTCGAACACCGGAATGTTCTGGCGCGTGAGTGCGATACCCGCGGGACCTTCGCGTCGCTCGAGAATCGTCTTCCACGCCCAGGCAACCTCGTTGGCGTCGCCGGGGCGAACAACGTCGAGACCGGGGATCGCGCGAAGCGTTGCGAGCTGCTCGACCGGCTGGTGGGTCGGTCCGTCTTCGCCGAGGGCGACGGAGTCGTGGGTCCAGACGAAGATCGAGGGAACCTTCATCAGGGCGGCGAGACGCACAGCGGGACGCATGTAGTCGCTGAAGATGAGGAACGTGCCACCGAAGGCGCGCGTCGGTCCGTGAAGAACGATGCCGTTGAGGATCGCTCCCATGGCGTGCTCGCGGATTCCGAAGTGAAGAACGCGGCCGTACTTGTCGGCTGTCCACTCGTGCGTCGACCACTCGGCCGGAACAAATGACTTAGCTCCGGCGATAGTTGTGTTGTTCGACTCGGCGAGGTCGGCGGAGCCACCCCACAGCTCGGGGATGACCGCGCCGAGGGCGTCGAGCACCTTGCCGGACGCGGCGCGGGTCGAGACCTCTTTGCCGGGCTCAAAGACCGGGAGTGCCTCTTCGACGCCGTCGGGCAGTTCGCCCGTGAGAAGGCGGTCGAGCAGCTTCTTGTTCTCGGGGTTTGCAGCGGCCCAGGCGTCGAAGCCCTTCTGCCACTCTGCGCGAGCCTCGGCTCCTCGGGTCACAGCCTTGCGGGTGTGCTCGATAACGTCGTCAGCTACCTCGAAGGTCTTCTCCGGGTCGAAGCCAAGGATCTCCTTGACGCCGGCGAGCTCCTCGGCGCCGAGAGCCGAACCGTGAATCTTTCCGGTGTTCTGCTTCTTCGGTGCGGGCCAGCCGATGATCGTGCGCAGGATGATGAGCGAGGGCTTGTCGGTGACCGCCTGAGCAGCTTCGATCGCGGCGTTGAGCTCGGCGACATCCTCGTGATATTCGCCCGTCTTCTTCCAGTCGACGACCTGAACGTCCCAGCCGTAGGCGAGGTAGCGCGCGTGAACGTCTTCTGTAAAGGCGATGTTTGTGTCGTCTTCGATCGAGATCTGGTTCGAGTCGTAGATCGCGATGAGGTTGCCGAGCTTCTGGTGGCCGGCGAGCGAAGAGGCCTCGCTCGTGATGCCTTCCTGAAGGTCGCCGTCACCAGCGATGACGTAGACGTTGTGGTCGAACGGGCTGGTTCCCTCAGCGGCCTCGGGGTCGAACAGGCCACGCTCGAAGCGGGCTGCGTAGGCGAAGCCCACGGCCGAGGCGAGTCCCTGGCCAAGCGGGCCGGTGGTGATCTCGACGCCGTCGGTGTGACCGAACTCGGGGTGGCCGGGTGTCAGCGAGCCCCAGGTACGAAGCGCCTTGAGGTCGTCGAGTTCGAGACCGTAGCCGCCCAGGTAGAGCTGAACGTACTGGGTGAGCGACGAGTGGCCCACCGAGAGGATAAAGCGGTCACGACCGAGCCAGTGCTGGTCGGACGGGTCACGACGCATGACCTTCTGAAATAGGAGGTAAGCGGCGGGAGCAAGGCTCATCGCGGTACCGGGGTGTCCGTTGCCCACCTTCTCCACGGCGTCTGCCGCGAGCACGCGCGCAGTGTTCACTGCCTTGTTGTCGATGGGATCCCACTGGAGAGCTGCCACGAGAATAATGACCCTTCATTTCTGCACTGCTTCGCCAGAACGGCATGAGTGCGCGGAGCGATTTCGCCTACCTGACTTCGTCGGCAAGCCGCAGGCGCACGCACCACCTCTGAGCGAGGTATTGGGTGAGGGCGCCGACGGTTGGCAAGCACATACAAGTATAGAGAAGGCTGAAGACGCTTTTGGGCGTGTGACGCCCGACCAGACTCGCGCGTCGTGTCGAGGTCGTACAATTAGACGTACGCACATCGGTGTTAGAGGAGTTATGGACGTTGCCGTAGAGAACCGCCAGACGAGCGGTCGCATCGGCCTCTCTCGTAAGGTTCGGGCGTACGTCGCCCTCACAAAGCCCCGCGTGATCGAGCTGCTTCTCGTTACAACCGCACCCGTTATGGTTCTCGCGCAAGCGAGCATCCCGGGCACGCCGACCGTGATCCCCAATCTCTGGCTTGTGCTCGCAACACTCATCGGTGGCTCGCTGAGCGCAGGGTCGGCGAGTGCCTTTAACTGCTATATCGACCGCGACATCGACCGTTTGATGAAGCGTACGCAGAAGCGACCGCTCGTCACCGGGGAGCTTTCTGACCGCGAAGCGCTGATCTTCGCATGGGTCATTGGCGTCGCATCCATTCTCTGGCTTGGTTTTACAACAAACTGGCTCGCGGCAGCTCTCTCGCTCGCGGCGATTCTTGTCTACGTGTTCGTCTACACACTCTGGCTCAAGCGCCGCACCGCCCAGAACATCGTCTGGGGCGGAATCGCGGGGTGCTTCCCGGTCGTCATCGGCTGGGCCGCCGTTACCGGTTCGCTCACCTGGGCGCCGATCATTCTTTTCGCTGTGATCTTCCTGTGGACGCCGCCGCACTACTGGCCACTCTCGATGAAGTACCGCGACGAGTACCAGAACGCGAGCGTTCCGATGCTCGCGGTAGTTCGCGGTCGCACGGTTGTCGGTCTGCAGATCATTCTCTACACCTGGGCAACCGTCGCGGCATCACTGCTGCTCATCCCGGTAGCGCCCATGGGGCTGCTCTACACGGTCGTCGCCGTCGCAGCGGGCGCGTGGTTCATCTTCGAGGCACACCGGCTCTACGGTCAGGCGATTCGCCACGACGAGGTAAAGCCGATGCGGCTGTTCCACAGCTCGATCTCGTACCTGACGCTCGTATTTCTGGGTGTCGGACTCGACCCGATCCTGCACTTCCCGCTGTAGGGCAGGTCCCTGCCAGGGCAGGGGCTCGCTACTTCTTGAGCGAGAGCACCACCGCGGTCATCGCCGCGGCAAGCGCGCACGCGAGAACCATGTGGATTCCCACAAGCACCTCGGGCAGCCCAAGGCGCGCCTGGGTGACGCCGATGATGATCTGAGCGATCTCGATGCCGAGCAGAATGACTGTGAACTTTCGCAGGCGCGCGTCACCGACCCGGAATGCACCAAGAACGAGCAGCACTGTCGTCGCAAATGCCGCGTACGCGGGCCAGGAATGTAGGTGCTGAAGCAACTCTGAACTCAGGTCGTTACGCGCAGAGCCGTGGTCGCCCGCGTGCGGGCCCGACCCGGTGGTCAGGATTCCGAGAATGACAGTGGCACCCACAAAAAAGGATGTCGCGTGAGCGAGCCCGACGAACCAGCGGGGGACTACCTTCGTTGTTCCGCGCGGGCCGTAGTAGACGCGGAAGACGAAGACCGCCGCGAGAATCACGAGCACGACGCTCACGAGAAAATGCAGGCCGACGACGTACGGGTTCAGGTTGGTGAGAACCGTGATTCCGCCGAGCACTGCCTGCAGCACAATGCTGAAGCACGGGATGATCGCAAGAACAAAGAGGTCGCGACGTTGCTTGCGGTAACGCAGAACGAGAAGCAGAGTGATGATCGCGACGATTTGGATGACAAAGAACAGCGTGCGGTTGCCGAATTCGATAGCGCCGTGAATTCCCATCTCGGGTGTCGCGACGAATGATCCCTCGGTGCACTGGGGCCAGGTGGGGCAGCCGAGGCCCGATCCGGTCAGCCGTACAGCGCCGCCGGTGCCCACGATGAGCAGTTGGATGATGAGCGAGGCCCAGGCAAAAATGCGAACGCGTCGGTCTACCCCCTGCGGAAGCCAGTTCCAGAACCGGGTAATTGGGCCGACTGTCTGCGACATGGTGCCACTCACAGCACATCCTCCTGTTTTTCGGGGCGACTCCCTGTAGAATCAACAGGTTCAGGAACACAGCCCACAACCGGGGAGTCGACGAAGACTACAGGGGTAAATCCCCCTGGTCCTGTTTCAGTCTAGGCACGCATTTACCCCTCACAGTCCGCGCGACGCGGGGGTGAGAGTGTCGGCATCGCAACGTTCGTCCCCCGGTAGCTTGCTGTGCGAGGGAATGTCGTGGTGGCCACCTCGGTTATCACGGCTAAGGAAAGAGGTAACTATGTCTGACGTGCTGATCGATCGCCCAGAGCTCAACAGTCTTGGACAATACGAATTCGGCTGGTCCGACTCCGACGCCGCTGGTGCGTCGGCTCGTCGTGGTATCAACGAAGAGGTAGTCCGCGACATCTCGACCCTCAAGGGCGAGCCGGAATCGATGCTCAACCTTCGCCTCAAGGGCCTCAAGCTCTTCGGCATGAAGCCCATGCCGACCTGGGGTGCTGACCTCTCCGGCATCGACTTCGACAACATCAAATACTTTGTTCGCTCGACCGAGAAGCAGGCCCAGACTTGGGAAGACCTGCCCGACGACATCAAAGACACCTACGAGAAGCTCGGTATCCCCGAAGCCGAACGTCAGCGTCTCGTCGGTGGCGTCGCCGCTCAGTACGAGTCCGAGGTGGTGTATCACACCATCAACGAGGAGCTCGAGGCTCAGGGTGTCATCTTTATGGACACCGACACGGCCCTGCGCGAGCACCCCGAGTTCTTTGAGGAGTACTTCGCGACGGTTATCCCGCCCGGAGACAACAAGTTCGCAGCTCTCAACACGGCAGTCTGGTCGGGTGGCTCTTTTGTCTACGTGCCGCCTGGCGTTCACGTCGAGATTCCGCTGCAGGCCTACTTCCGCATCAACACCGAGAACATGGGCCAGTTCGAGCGCACGCTCATTATCGCCGACGAGGGCTCGTACGTTCACTACATCGAGGGCTGCACGGCTCCGATCTACAAGAGCGACTCGCTGCACTCTGCAGTCGTTGAGATCATCGTGAAGAAGAACGCCCGCGTTCGCTACACAACGATCCAGAACTGGTCGAACAACGTCTACAACCTCGTGACAAAGCGCGCAATCGCTCACGAGGGCGCAACCATGGAGTGGATCGACGGAAACATCGGTTCGAAGGTCACCATGAAGTACCCGAGCATCTTCCTCGTGGGGGAGCACGCAAAGGGCGAGACCCTGAGCGTCGCGTTCGCCGGCCCCGGCCAGCACCAGGACGCCGGAGCAAAGATGATTCACATGGCGCCGTACACAACGAGCTCCATCGTGTCGAAGTCGATTGCCCGTGGCGGCGGTCGCGCCGGCTACCGCGGCGAGGTGCGCGTCGATGAGAAGGCGCACCACTCTGCAAACACCGTGCGCTGCGATGCTCTGCTCGTTGACACCATCTCGCGCTCTGACACCTACCCGGCCATCGACATCCGTGTTGATGACGTGCAGCTCGGTCACGAAGCAACCGTTTCGCGCGTCAGCGCCGAACAGCTTTTTTACCTGCAGTCGCGCGGTATGCCCGAAGACGAAGCAATGGCCATGATCGTTCGTGGCTTTATCGAACCAATCGCTCGCGAACTGCCGATGGAATACGCGCTCGAACTCAACAAGCTCATCGAGATGAGCATGGAAGGCTCCGTAGGCTAAATGTCGACAGCAACACCCGCACCACAGATCTCCGAGGCGCAGCACGGCGCGAAAGCGCACACCGACGGAGGATGGGGCAGAGCCGACGTGCCTGTCCAGACTCGGTCTGACCGCTTCTCGTCAAACGACCCCGCAAACCACCCGGATGTCACGGGCCGCGAGTTCGAGTGGAAGTTCACACCGGTTGCCCTCGTTCGCGACCTCATCGACGGAACCCTAGACGGAAGCGCGTACCCGTACGTCTCCACCGAGAGTGACGGCGTCAAGGTCGAATGGGTGACTCCCACCGACGAGCGCATCGGTTCGGCGGGCGCCGCTGAAGAAAAGTCGTCTGCGAACGCCTGGAAAGCCACCGAGCACGCACTCGCGATCACTATCGCGGGCGCCGAACCGCTCGAGGCGAACATCACGCGTTCGGCCTTCGGCACAGCGCCCCGCGCTGCCCACACGGTCATCACCGCAACCAAGGGCAGCACCGGACTCGTTGTGCTGCAGAACTCGGGCGACGCTGCGCTGAGTGAAAACGTCGAAATCGTTGTCGAAGACGACGCAACTCTCACGGTTGTCACCGTTCAGGAGTGGACGGATGACGCCACTCACCTCGCGAGCCACTTCGCTCGTGTGCAGCGCAACGGCAAGCTGCGCCACGTGATCGTGTCACTCGGCGGCAAGGTCGTTCGCGTTAACCCGACCGTGCACCTCGACGGCGAAGGCTCAGAGACCGAGATGTTCGGCCTGTACTTCGCTGACGCGGGCCAGCACCTCGAGCAGCGCCCCTACCTGCACCACGTTGGCCCCAACACCAAGGGACGGGTCAACTACAAGGGCGCGCTTCAGGGTGAGGGTGCTCACACGGTCTGGGTGGGTGACGTTCTTATTGGTCACGATGCAGCCGGCACCGACAGCTACGAGCAGAACCGCAATCTCGTGCTCAGCGAAGGCACACGCGCCGACTCGATCCCGAACCTCGAGATCGAGACCGGCGACATTCTCGGCGCAGGTCACGCGAGTGCAACCGGTCGCTTCGACGACGAGCAGCTCTTCTACCTGCAGGCTCGTGGCATCACCGAAGAAGAAGCACGTCGCCTCGTTGTGCTCGGCTTTCTCTCTGAGATCATCCAGAAGATCGGCAAGCCCGAACTCGAGGAGCGCCTGCACGTCGCCATCGACATCGAGCTCAACGGCTCGGTCGCTGCAGCCGAGGGAGCCGAGTAGTGGCAACGCGCGTTTGCGCGAAGGCCGACCTCAGCCTGAGCGCCGCACTGAAGGTAGTCGTTGACGGCAAGCCGATCGCCATCGTGATGGATTCGGCAGGCGACATCCACGCGCTCGGAGATACCTGCACACACGGCGACATATCGCTCTCCGAGGGCTTCGTTGAAGACGACACTCTCGAATGCTGGGCGCATGGCTCGAAGTTCGAGCTCACGACCGGCAAGCCCCTCACACTCCCGGCATACGAACCCGTGCCGGTGTACCCCGTAACAATCGTCGACGGAGATGTTTTCATCGACTCGACCCCCGTCAGCCAGGAAGCATAGACATGTCAGTACTCGAAGTATCCGATCTCCGCGTCAGCGTCGAGACAGAGCAGGGCACAAAAGAGATCCTCAAGGGGGTCGACCTCACGATCAACGAGGGTGAGATCCACGCGATCATGGGGCCGAACGGTTCGGGCAAGTCGACTCTTGCCTACACAATCGCCGGTCACCCGAAGTACCACGTCGAGGGCGGCTCGGTGAAGCTCGACGGCGTCGAGATGCTCGAGCTGAGCGTCGACGAGCGTGCGCGCGCCGGACTCTTTCTCGCGATGCAGTACCCGGTCGAAATTCCCGGTGTGACCGTTTCGAACTTCCTTCGCACAGCGAAGACCGCTCTCGACGGCGAATCGCCCGCGCTTCGCCCGTGGATCAAGGAGATCCGCGAGTCGATGGACGCCCTGCGTATGGACAAGGCTTTTGCCGAGCGCAACGTCAACGAGGGCTTCTCCGGTGGTGAGAAGAAGCGTCACGAGATTCTTCAGCTCGAGCTTCTCAAGCCGAAGTTCGCGATTCTCGACGAGACCGACTCCGGACTCGACGTTGACGCGCTCAAGATTGTTTCTGAGGGCGTCAACCGCGCCAAGGAGAACACGGGCCTCGGTCTGCTGCTCATCACTCACTACACGCGCATTCTTCGCTACATCAAGCCCGACTTCGTTCACGTTTTTGTCAACGGCAAGGTCGCAGAAGAGGGTGGGCCTGAGCTCGCCGACCGCCTCGAAGACGAAGGCTACGATCGCTTTCTCGCTGACGCGGGCGTAGCGTAGATCCATGGCTACTGCTCTTGCACCAGCTCTTTTCGACCAGGTCGAAGAGTCGCTGAAAGACGTTATGGACCCTGAGCTCGGCGTCAACGTCGTCGACCTTGGGCTCATCTACGATCTCACCTGGGACGACGAAAACAACGCCCTGATCATCAGCATGACCCTCACCAGCGCCGGATGCCCGCTCACCGATATTCTCGAAGAGCAGACTGCACAGGCACTTGATGGTGTCGTCGACGCTTTCCGCATCAACTGGGTGTGGATGCCGCCGTGGGGCCCAGAGAAGATCACCGACGATGGTCGCGACATGATGAGGGCTCTCGGATTCTCGATGTAACAACCTTTTTCCGGGTTCCGACTAATGTCGGATTATGTATCCGGGAGTAGACAGAGTGGTCGGTGCCGATCTGCGGGATCGCGATAGGCTCGGCCGCTCAATAGTTCAGAGCCAGCTCGTGACCTCTGCGGCGGTTCTGCTTCTCTCCTGGATCATTGTTCTTGTTTCGCCATCGAGTCTTGGCGAGCCGTTATTCTTCGGCGGCCTCACCCTTATTTTTGTCGTCACGGCCATCGCGCTGACGGTGAGTTGGACCACGCGCAATAAGCAGTGGGCGATAGTTTTGCCGCTGCTCGACATCGTTGCTCTTGTGTCGATGGGCGAGGCCTCACCCGAGTTGGGCAGCGGTATTCTTCTCGTTTTCCCGGTGATCTGGCTCGCTCGCAACTTCAAACTGCTCGGTGCCATCGGGGGAGTGCTGCTCTCGAGCCTGCTCATCTGGTTCTCGTGGTCACTTACCGGCACGCCAATTGCCGCCGGGGATTTTCCAAACCTCGTTCTGCTGCCGATCACACTGTGCTTCGTCTCGGCGACCTCGTACATCAGCGGCCGCCGCACCTCGAGCCAGCGCTCACTTCTTACCCAGCAGAACACCCTCATCGAGCAGGCCTTCGAGCGCGCGCGCCTGCAAGAGACGCTCTTGCAAGAGACGCTCGACGCCGTCGAGTTCGGCGTTATGAGCTTTGACGCGCGCGGGTCGATAACGCTCATCAACGAATCGCACAGGCGCTCGCTCAACGAATTCGGGGCACCACGCGGCGCGCTCATTCACCCCGTTTCGTACCTGCCCGATCGCGTCACGCAGTATCCCGAGGCGAGTCGCCCGTGGAACCGTGCGGTGCGCGGTGAGGCCTACGAAAACGTTGTTATCTGGGTCGGACGACCGGGTAGCCGCCAGGCTGCCTTCTCAATCACCTCGCGCCGCCTACTCGGGCCGGATGGCTCCGATCGCGGCGGCACGCTTGTGCTGCGGGATGTCACGGCTGAGCTCGAAGCGATCAACGCCCGTGACTCGCTCATCGGCTCGGTCTCGCACGAACTTCGCACGCCGCTCACGTCGATTCTTGGCTACCTCGAGCTTGCGCTCGATGACCCCGGCATGAGCGACGACACCAAGCGCATGATCGAGGTCTCGTACCGCAACGCTGAACGGCTCGCAGCGCTTGTCGCCGATCTGCTTCTCGCCGCGAGCACCGCCGACTCCACCCTGCCCGTCACCATGGAGGTGACGAACCTGAGCGAGATCGTTTCGGCGGCGGTTGATGACCAGCGAGTGGATGCCGCGGAGCGCGACATAACGATCACCGAGCGCGTGACGGGCGACGTCCTAGCCGAGATTGACCCATTGCGCATTCGTCAGGTGATGGACAACCTGCTGTCCAACGCCATCAAGTACAACCGCGTGGGCGGCAAGATCACCGTTTCGCTCGCGACCCGCGAACACGACGCTGTGATCTCGGTTCTCGACACCGGGCTGGGCATCTCGCCTCCCGATCTTGCCCAACTGTTTGACCGGTTCTTCCGCACCGAGAGCGCCCGCAGTTCGACGACCGTCGGCACGGGCCTGGGTCTCGGCATCACGCGCGACATAGTTCGCCGCCACGGCGGTGACCTCGTTGTTACGAGCGATCTCGGCATCGGCAGCATCTTCACAGTCACCCTCCCTCTGCACAACGAACGGCTCGCCCCATGATCATCGACACCCAGACCCTGCTTGTCGCGGCCGGCGCCGTTGTGGCAATCTCGGCCATTTGTTTTATTCTCTCGACCGCCCTGCGCCGCAACGAGCCCTACGGCCGCACGTGGAGCACGGCGTTTATAGCCGGCATCCTTGAGACCGTTGCAGCGATCGTCGTCGCCGCTGTTCCCGGTGGCTGGTGGGGTGGGGCGATCGGCAACGGAGCAGTTGTTCTCGCAATCGGTCTGATGTGGGCTGGATGTCGCCAGTTCAACGGGCGACGGTCGTTCGCCTGGGTTCCGCTCGTCGCAAGCATTCTCGTTGCAGCAGCCGGGCTCATCGAAGGCCCCGAGGGTGGCTACTGGGCCGGAGCCATCGAGCTCTTTGTTGGGGTTGTGATCTTCGCCGTCCTGGCCGGCGCGGAGACGATCCGTGGCAACATGCGCACGGCAATCGACGCACGGGTTCTGACAATCGTCTTCTGGATCGTCGCGCTCTACTACGCGATTCGCTGTGTGGTCTTCATCGTCGCGGGGGAGTCGAGCGATGTCTTCACTCAGTACTTCGGCACCGTCACAACAACGTTCCTTGCCATCATCCTCGTTATTGTCGCGGCTATCTCGATGACCGCCATCCAGCCGCCTGGCGGGCGCCAGCGCGACGTTGCGGCCGGTTCCCGTGGGCTCGTCATCGAGGGCGTCAGCGGGCCAGAGACGTTCGAAGCCCAAATGCGCGACTGGCTCGTGCGTTCGCGCCGTGATCACGAAAGCCTCGCGCTGCTCTCGCTCTCGGTTGAGGGTCTCAACCACATTACGAGCGCTTTCGGGCGCGAGTTTGCCGACCAGACCATCCGCACCGTCGGCCGCATCGCTTGCGAGTACTCCCCGGCCGCGGCTCTTGTTGCACATTCGGGCCGGGGCAGATTCCTCGTGCTGACAATCGTGCCCGCAGTGGGCACCGACGTGGCGGTTGCCGAACGCCTACAGACGGCACTCGTCGAGACTCCCGTCGATGCCGTGCAGGGCGTCCGAGCCATCGCCACGATCGGCGTTGCGACGACCGATGACGTCGGCTACGACTACACAGAACTCGTTCTCGCCGCCGGTGGCGCGCTGCGCGAAGCCTCGGAGACCAAGCCGGGTTCGATCGTCAGCGCCGCGACGATCGCCCTCTAGTTCGCAAGAAGTAACGCTACGACGTCGGCTGCGCGATCGCGATCGTCAGGGTGTCGCTTGCCGTCTGCTTCGAGTACGACTTCGAGGTCTTCGTCGTCTGCAAAAGCAGCTCGTAGGTGATCGACAGGGTGATGGATGTCGCGGCCGGATCTACGGCCGGAAGAATGAAAGTTGTGCTGTAGCTGTACGGGTTCTTGACGTAGTAGCCGGGGCTGACGGTTGCCGAGTCCACCGAAGGCTCCGGAGCAGTTAGGGCGCCGTTCGGGCCGGCGACCGCCGTTGTCGCTGTAACGCGCGACAGGTAGATCTTCTGGCCCTGGTCTTTGCCAAGGTCGGCCTTGAGCGAGAGCGTCACGGGCTTGTTGGCGTCGGCCGTCCACTTGTCCATTGTGAGGTCGGAGTAGTAGACGACGTTGAGCCCGATTGCACCGGCCTCAAGTTCGTGCATCGCCGAGCCGGTCGACAGGTCGTTGATGATGATCTCGACCTCGCCGGGATCGGTCGCCTTCGGCGTCGGCGTCGACGTCTCGGTGGGCTGGCCGCTGAGGAACGGCGCCTCTGAACATCCGGCGAGACCCGCGAGCAGGGATGCCGCGAGCAGGAAGGATCCGTACCGGAGTGTTGCTGTGCGTGTGATGGCCATGTCGCCCTCTCGTGAGCCGTGCGCCCTGTCGCCTTGAGGTTGGCTTGAGGCTTTCTTAAGACAATCCTGCGGTTGCGCTTGCGTGCTTCCTGAGGTCGGTCGTCCAGACTGAGACTAACAACGAAAGCGGATACAACCGCTCAATTAGAAAGTATCGCAAGCGAAATGACTTCAGCAGACAACAACGCTCAGGACTTCGGTGATAGCGCTGACACAATGGCCGCCGACTTCATGGCGTCTGTTGACACGTACCGCACGGATCGGCCGACAATCGGCTGTGTAATCCCCGCGTACAACGAGGCCGACTCGATCGCGGCGGTTCTCGAGTCGCTTCTCGCACAAACTCGCCTGCCCGACGTCATCCACCTCATCGTCAACAACACGAGCGACGACACGGTCAAGATCGCGACTGAGTACGCCGGCCCGCACCTGCGCGTCATCGATGGTGAAGAGCAGTTCACCGAGGTTTACGTTCACGACATCGGCAAGAACAAAGACAAAAAGGTTGGCGCACTCAACTACGGTTTTACCCTCGTTGAAGGCTGCGACTACTTTCTCGGCGTCGACGGCGACACAACGGCGGCGCCCGACGCGATCCAGCGACTCGAAGAAGAGATTGTCTCCGACACCCGCATCGGCGGTATCTCGGCTATTTACAGCATCGACGACAGCGAGATCCCGACCGGAATCGGCTCGTTCCTCATCACCGGACAGCGCGCCCAGTTTGCGGCCTTCAACATGCAGAACATGCTGCGCGGTCGCAACATGGCTGTGCTCGGCGGCCAGTTCTCGATCTTCTCGATGAAGGCGCTTCGCCAGGCGATGAACGACAACCACCAGTCGACCCCGTGGGTGAAAGACAGCGAGGTTGAAGACTCGCTTCTCTCGCTGCAGATCAAGAGCGCCGGTTACCTCACCAAGATCAGCGCGCAGGCCCGCGCAGACGTCGGCGGAATGACATCGCTGCGCGGCCTCGACGCCCAGCAGGTCAAGTGGAACTTCGGTGCCATCGAGCTGATGTGGCCCGGCCAGCGCGGCGACACCAAGGGTCAGCCCTTCCACCCGAACCTGCGCTTGCGCTGGCTCGAGAACCTGTCGATGGCGGTCAACGGCTTCACCCGCCTGATGTTCATCGTGCTTCTTGTTTCGTCGCTCTCGATCAGCGCGTTTGTGTTCAGCCCGGTCTGGCTCATCCCGCCCGTCATCGCGATTCTTCTCAACCTGCGCACCGCGATGTCGATGAAGGGTCGCAATAGCCGCGACATCCTGTTTGCGGTTCTTCTTTTTCCGGCTGAGATCTACATGTGGGTGCGCCTCGGCCACTTCTTCCGCGCGTGGACGAAGTTCCTTTCGAGCCAGAAGGTCGACAACTGGGCGGCACAGGCAAAGGCAGAGCGCGGAAGCGGAAACGGCTACCTCGTGCCGATCGCGATCGTTGTGCTCGTTATCATCGCCCTCGTCTTCACCTGGTTCCAGCTCAACGCTGTCGTGCAGTCGACGATCCTGTGGATCGGCTGGCCCATCCTCGGTGTTATCACCGCAATTCAGACCGTCACGATGATCGCGAGCCTGCTCAAGCGCCACCGCGGTTACAAGGTCTAACCCCACAAGCCCGAGAGACACCACCCGGCACCTAGCAGACCGGTGAGTCACCCGAAAAAACACAAACCCCCGATGCGCGCTTACCTCGCGCATCGGGGGTTGTGTCTCTTAAGAGGATTTAGCTGTCGGTCGCGGTGAGTCGGTATCCAACGCCGCGCACCGTCTCGATCCAGCGCGGCGTTGACGAGTTATCGCCGAGCTTCTTGCGCAGGTTAGCCATGTGCACCTCGATAGCGCGCTTGTCTGCGTCGCTGACGAAGTGGCTCGTCACGTAGCTTTCGCCGCGCAGCAGCAGCACAAGGTCTGCCTTGGAGCGAACACGGCGGTGCGAGTCGATGATCGCCACAAGAAGGTCGAACTCGCTGCGCGTCAGCTCGATCTCGTTGTTGTCTACGAGCACAACGCGCGACTCGACGTTGAGGCGAAGCTTGTTGTGCTCGAGCCAGCTGCCACCGAACTGCTGGGCGGGCGCCGCCGTGGCCGGGGCGACCGCGGGAGCCGGAGCAACAACTGGGGCAGCGGCGGGTGGTGCGACGAACGGGGGAGCGACGAAAGTAGGCGCGACGTAGGGTTCTGCGATCTCGGCAACCGGCTCAGCGACAACGGGAGCGGGCGTCCAATGGGTCGCCGGCTCGGCAGCAGGTGCGGGCTGTGCGGGCGGCGCGGCCGGAGTTACCTGAGCAGCGGCCGCGGCCGTCGCCTCTGACGAGACAGTTGCACGCGGGCGGCGCAACATCGCCTCGATTCGAGCGCGAAGTTCGCGCGGGCGGAACGGCTTGTTGATGTAGTCGTCGGCGCCAGCCTCGAGGCCCTGAAGTGTGTCGATCTCTTCGGCGAGGGCCGTGAGCATCACGATGTAGGTCGAGCTGAACTCGCGAATACGGCGCGCGGTCTCGAAGCCATCCATGCCGGGCATGTTGACGTCGAGGGTTGTAACGAGCGGTTCGTGCTTGCGCACTGCGGCAAGACCGTCGAGACCGTTGCTCGTCGCAACGACCATAAATCCCGCTTGCGTGAGAACTGTTTCAAGAAGGTGCCTGATGTCCTCTTCGTCCTCGATGACTACCGCCATCCTGACCTCGGATTGTGTGTCCATTTGCCGATGCTATCAATGACGCGGCGGTGCGACTGCTGAGAGCGCGCCGAAAGCCCCTATTTTGCGAGTTCGACGGCGCCCTGCGGCCACCACTCACCGGCGGCCGGTCCACCGTTGCACGAGCCGTCGCTTTCGCCGGGGTTCTTGATCCAGAGCAAGGCGTCGAGGGTCGAGCCGTCGTCGACGACAGCCGGGGCCTCGCCGAGTGCGCGCCCCGACGGATTGCACCATTCCCCGTTCGAGCCGTTGCCATTGCGGCCCGTGTCGATGACGTAGTGTGATCCACCCGTGAGTTCGCTTACTTCGGCTCCGTAGGCCTTTTCGGAGTCCGTCGCGTTGTAATTCGAGACGTTACTGGCGAAACCGCGCACCTTTGCAATGCCCGCCGCGTTGAGAAGGTCGGCCTGTTGGGCCGCGGGAAGCCAGGTCGAGTGCCCGCCGTCGAGGTAAATCGTTGCGCCGCTCGGAACGAGGCGATCGATTGCATCGTTGATCTGTGCAGCGCGATCGTCGCCGCTCTCGCACGAGGTCGAGAGCGCGAGGGCGTCGGGCTCGAGAATCACTACGCTCTTGTGTCCCTCAAGGCCCGCAGCAATCGACGAGACCCACGCGGGGTACTCCTCGGCGCTCAGCCCGCCCGCAGACTCGTTCGCGCAGTCGCGGTTCGGGATGCCATAGACAACAAACACCGCCACACGATCGGCGGCTTCGGCGTTGCCCGCAACGGTTGCAACGAAGTTTCCGACGTCGGCGGTGGCATGAGCCTCGGGCAGAACCCAGATCGCCGTGGGCGTCTCAGCGAGTCGAGTGAATGCGCCTACCTGATCGGCGGTCGCGGTCGCCAGCGCCTTCGACGCTTCGGAGTCGGGATACACGTAGGGTTCGGTCGCCGAGAAGGGGTTGCCGCCTGATTTGCCCACAACAGAAATAATCCACCCGGTCACTGCAGCGAGGGCGAGAACGCCGACCACGATGAGGGCAATAATCTGCCGGGACAGACGACGTTTCTTGGGCATGGATCCATTTTCCGGTATTAATGCGACGAAAGCACAATGCGCCGTGGCTGCGCAGCGCTGTGCCCACTACAAAACGTCGACCGCTATGCCGCGTAGACTGAGGTCTTTGACCCCTTCCGTGTTGCAGAACACACACCAACAATTGGACTTTGCCTGTGCTCGTCGTACATGACCTCGAGATTCGAGTTGGCGCGAGACTGCTGATGTCCGGCGTCTCGTTCCAGGTTTCCCGAGGCGACAAGATCGGCCTCGTCGGCCGCAACGGTGCCGGCAAGACGACTCTCACCAAGACGCTCGCGGGCCAGACGCTCCCGACCGACGGCAAGATCGAGCGCACGGGCGAGATCGGCTACCTGCCCCAGGACCCCCGCTCCGGCGACCCGGACATGCTCGCCCGCACCCGAATCCTCGACGCTCGCGGCCTCGGATCGATCATGCTCGGCATGGAGCAGTCGATGATGGAGATGGCCTCGACGGATGCCGCGGTCAGCGCGAAGGCAATGAAGACCTACGGCAACCTCGAGGAGCGCTTCACGAGCCTCGGCGGCTACTCGGCAGAGGCAGAGGCCGCAGTCATCTCGAGCAACCTCAAGCTGCCCGACCGCATTCTCGACCAGCCGCTCAGCACACTCTCCGGCGGTCAGCGCCGCCGCATCGAGCTCGCCCGCATCCTGTTCTCGGCCGCCGACACGATGATTCTCGACGAGCCCACCAACCACCTCGACGCCGACTCGGTGCTGTGGTTGCGCGAATACCTCAAGAGCTTCCAGGGCGGCCTGATCGTGATCAGTCACGACATCGACATTGTCGAAGAGACTGTCAACAAGGTCTTCTACCTCGACGCCAACCGCCAGGTCATTGACGTCTACAACATGGGCTGGAAGAACTACCTGCGCCAGCGCGCCGACGACGAAGAACGCCGCAAAAAAGAGCGCGTCAACGCCGAGAAGAAGGCCGGTGTGCTTCAGGCCCAGGCTGCCAAGTTCGGCGCAAAGGCGTCAAAGGCGGCGTCGGCGCACCAGATGGTTGCGCGAGCCGAGAAACTGCTGTCTGGCCTCGAAGAAGTGCGTGCCGTTGACCGCGTCGCCAAGCTGCGCTTTCCCGAGCCCGCACCCTGCGGCAAGACCCCGCTTATGGCCGAGAACCTCTCGAAGAGCTATGGCTCGCTCGAGATTTTTACAGCGGTGGATGTCGCTATCGACCGCGGCGACAAGGTAGTTGTTCTCGGACTCAATGGTGCCGGTAAGACAACGCTGCTGCGTATGCTTGCCGGCGTTGACACCTCAGACACGGGAAGCATCCTGCCGGGCCACGGCCTGCGCATCGGCTACTACGCCCAGGAACACGAGACGATCGACGTCAAGCGCAGTGTTCTTCAGAACATGGTCTCGTCGAGCCCCAACATCAACGAGATGGAAGCGCGTCGCGTTCTCGGTTCGTTCCTGTTCACGGGTGACGACGCCGACAAGCCGGCCGGCGTCCTCTCCGGTGGCGAGAAGACCCGACTCGCTCTCGCGATGATCGTCGTCTCGGGCGCCAACGTGCTGCTTCTCGACGAACCCACTAACAACCTCGACCCCGCGTCGCGCGAAGAGATCCTCGGAGCTCTCGCCAACTACTCTGGCGCCGTTGTTCTTGTCTCGCACGATGAGGGTGCCGTTGAGGCGCTCAACCCCGACCGAGTGCTCATCCTGCCTGACGGCACAGAAGACCACTACAACGCGGGCTACCTCGAGCTCATTTCGCTCGCGTAGTAGCGCGCCGGTCAGCCCGCCGATCGAGCGAGGTATCCGGTGATCGAGCGAAGTCGAGATTAGACCGAGCGGAGTCGAGGTTCAGTCTCGGCTGCGCTCGACCCGGTCTCGACAAGCTCGACCACCGGGGGCTCGACCCGGTCTCGACAAGCTCGACCACCGGGGGCTCAACGGCGGGTCACCGACCCGCGTCGACCAGCTCGTCTTCGATCTCGGCGTCGGTCTTGGCACGCGCCCGCAGCTTGACGCGGCGCTGTTCCGCGCGCTCCTGCTCTTCGGGGTCTTCGGCGTTGACAACGCGATACTCCTGGCGCAGCGCGTAGGCGAGACCGCCGAAGCCCATCAGCGCAAAAACGAACCACTGCAGCGCGTATGACAGATGCGGTCCTTCGTCGCGTGCCGGCCGTGACGCGGCAAAGGGGGTCGACGCCGGCGAGGGCGACTCCGAGGCGAGCAACCCGTAGGCACCCGTGAACATGGGCTCGCCGACCCGTTCGGCGAGGTCGGGCAGGTGAATCGTCGCGATCTGCCCCGCGGGCGCCGAGCGGCCAATGATCGTCGGCTCACCAGCCTTGAGTCGCGCCACAACAGTGACTTCGCCGGTCGGTGGCTCTGGGATGACGTCGGGGGAGTCCTGCGCACTGCCGCGCGCAACCCAGCCGCGGTCGACGATAAAAACGGATCCGTCGGAGAGCTGCAGCGGCACAAGAACGTCAAAACCGGGGGTGCCGTTAAACGGCCGGTTGCGTACAAGAACCTGCTCGTCGACGAGGTAGGTGCCCGTCATCTCGACGGGCGTCCACTTCTCGTCGGTCTCGAAGCTGTCGAGGGTCTCGAGAACGTCGGGCAACGGCACGGGCTGGCTCGCGTAGTTCGCGTCGAGACGATCGATCTCGGCGCGGGCGTCAGCGCGACGACTCAGCTGCCAGAAACCGAGAAGGCAGCACACGATTGCGAAGACCACGGTGAGCGCAAGGTAACCGAACCAGCGCTTCGAGAGCGCAAAACTCCACGCGCTCACGCTCCGACCTCCGACACTGTTACTCCGAGCGGCGTCACGATCACTGGGAAGTTGCGGGTAGTCAGGTATGACTCGAGGTATTCGGCGTGTTCGTCACACGCGAGCCATACCTTGACGCGGTCGAGACCGTGAATACGAGGGTTGCGCCAGTTGACGTTGTGGGTGGCGTCTTCGCGGCATCCGGCTCGTGAGCACTGGGTGGGCGCGTCTGCGCCGGGCAGACCGATCACTTGTCGTCGTCCATCGGCACGGCACGAATGGGCTCGGGCACAACGAGAACACCGTGCGCGACATCCACTCGCTTTGTGCTTCTCGTCGCACCCACGTTGTTGGCGAGCATCACGGCAACCGACGGCAGAATCAGTGCGGCGGCGAGCGGCACAAGAAGCCAGATTCCGTGCACAAAAAAGCAAATGATGACGCAGACCATACGAATCGCCATTGCGACCGTGTACTGGATCATGCGTCGGCGACGGTCTTCTTCCGGTGAGGCGGGAAGAGACGTGATCGACTGCTCGGATTTCATTGCAACGCCATTCACGCGGGTCCGGTTGGCCCGCACTTAACAAGCTTAAGGCTTTGTGGGCTGACAGTAGGCTGGTGCGCATGAGCACAGCACGTACAGTCCTTGTCACTGGTGGAAACCGCGGAATCGGCCGCTCCATCGCAGAAGAATTTGTGGCCCTCGGTCACCGCGTCGCCGTCACGGCACGTTCGGGCGAAGGTCCGGAGGGAACGCTCACTGTAAAGGCCGACGTCACCGACGCCGCGAGCCTCGACGCGGCGTTTACCGAGGTCGAAGCTGCCTACGGTCCGGTTGAGGTCGTCGTCGCGAACGCCGGCATCACCCGCGACACACTGCTTATGCGTATGAGTGAAGAAGATTTCACCGACGTTATCGACACCAACCTCTCGGGCGCCTTCCGCGTCGTCAAGCGCGCGTCGAAGGGCATGCTCAAAGCGCGCTTCGGCCGCATCATTCTCGTCTCGAGTGTCGTTGGCCTCTATGGCTCTGCCGGCCAGGTCAACTACTCGGCGTCGAAGAGCGGCCTCGTCGGAATCGCCCGATCGGTGACCCGCGAACTCGGCGCCCGAGGCATCACGGCGAACGTCGTCGCGCCGGGCTTCATCGAGTCAGATATGACTGCCGAGCTCTCAGACGACCTGCGCACCAAGTACCTAGCCTCGATTCCGGCGGCACGCTTCGCCCAGGTCGCCGAGGTCGCGAAGGTCATCACCTGGCTCGCGAGCGACGACGCCGCCTACATCTCCGGAGCCGTGATCCCGGTCGACGGCGGCCTCGGTATGGGCCACTAGCGCGCGTGGCAACCGTCGAGCGGCAGATTCTCACCGAGCTGCTCGACGTCCTGCCCGGGGTGGATGTCGCGGGGCTCGAGCTCACCGCATCGGGCGGGTTGCCCGGGCTATTTCCCGTCTCCGAGCTCGCGACGGCGTCGGTGAGCGTCGCGGCTCTTGCCGCCGCACGCCTCGCCGGTTCGCACAGCGTCACTGTCGACCGCGCCCGCGCATCTGCGTGGTTCGGCATGACCCTCGCTCCCGTCGGCTGGGACCTGCCGTCGCCCTGGGACCCGATAGCGGGCGACTACGAGTGCCGCGACGGGTGGATTCGGCTTCACACAAATGCACCCCACCATCGCGCGGCGGCCCTCGGCGTGCTGGGCGTCGCGTCGAATCACGATGCGGTTGCCGCCGCTGTAAGCGCGTGGGCGGGCGATGAACTAGAGACGGCGGTCGTTGACGCGGGCGGCTGCGCTGCCGTGATGCACTCGACCGACGAATGGGCGGGCAGTGCGCAGGGCATTGCAGTTGCTCTCGAGCCGCTCATCGCCTGGAGCGACGGTGGCGCAATCACTGTCGAGCGTTCCCTGCCCGGGCACGGAGCACCCCTCGCCGGTCTGCGTGTGCTCGACCTGACCAGGGTGCTCGCCGGCCCGGCTGCCACGAGGTTTCTCGGAATGCTCGGCGCCGATGTGTTGCGCATAGATCCGCTCGACTGGGACGAGGCAATCGCCCCCGAAGTCACGCTCGCCAAGCGCACAGCTCGGCTCGACCTGCGTGCAGCGGCCGACCGCGCGGTGTTTGCCGAACTGCTCAGGAGCGCCGACATACTCGTCCACGGGTATCGCGCTGGTGCCCTCGATGCCCTCGGCTTCGACGACGACGCCAGGCAGCGGCTGAGTCCGGGGCTCATCGACGTGTCGCTCGACGCCTACGGCTGGGGCGGTCCGCTCGAAGGTCGCCGCGGTTTCGACAGCCTCGTGCAGATGAGCACCGGCATCGCCCACGCGGGAATGCTGCACGCTGGCACCGATCGCCCCGTTTCGCTGCCCGTGCAGGCTCTCGACCAAGCCACCGGGTGGCTTATGGCCGCCGCTGCGCTCAGCGCGCTTGCGCACCGCCGCTCGACGGGCGTTGGGCGGTCGGCGCGGCTGTCACTCGCGCGCACGGCGCAGCTGCTTCTCGATCGCCCCGGCACGGGCGATCACGAGCCCTTCACTACGCCGATGGATGTCGCGGGAGAGGACACCGCGTGGGGCCCGGCGAACAGGGTGGTGCCGCCGCTCGACATTGACGGGCTCGAGCTCGGCGGGCGCGGGGCGAGGGCACTGGGCTCAGACGCACCCGAGTGGAACGCTCTCGCTGGTTGAGTAGGCCGGCCACGGCCGTATCGAAACCCTTGGGTTCTTCGCCGAGGTTTCGATACGGCGCTGGCGCGCCTACTCAACCAACGACATTGACTAACGGCGCTGGCGCGCCTACTCAACCAACGACGCGTACCTACCAACGACGAGAGTCAGCCGCGCAAACCCAACAGCGGCAGCAGCTGCGACATGTCGCGCACGTCGATGAGCACGTGCGCCTCGTCGCGCACGGGAGCCTTCGCGTCAAAGCCGACGGCGAGACCACAAATGGCCATCATCTCGAGGTCGTTTGCTCCGTCGCCCACTGCAACCGTCTGACGCAATTCGATGTCTGACTCCGCTGCCCACTCGCGCAGAGTGTCGGCTTTGGCTCGTGCGTCGATGATCGGTCCGGTGAGTCCGCCGGTGAGAATGCCATCTTCGACCTCGAGCCGGTTGGCACGCCAGTAGTCGAGTCCGAGCTTCTCGGCAACCGGGTCGAGCACCTCGTGAAATCCGCCGGAGACGACCGAGACCTTGCCACCCGCGGCCTGCACGGCGGCGACCATCTCGGGAACGCCCGCTGTCACAACGATGCGCGGCGCGACATCCACAAATATTGAGACCGGGAGTCCCTTGAGGGTAGCGACGCGCGAACGAAGGGACTCTTCGAAGTCGAGCTCGCCGTTCATCGCGCGGAACGTGATCTCTGCAACCTCGTCGAGCGTGCCCGCCTCTTCCGCGAGAAGTTCGATTACTTCGTTCTCAATGAGGGTGGAGTCGACGTCGAGCAGCACAAGAAAGCGAGCCATGGTTCGGGTGGGGCCTTCCGTTGGTGCCTAAGCGCGGGGTGCCTGCGGCGCAGTGCCTACGGCGAGACGCGGACGCCCTTGCCCACGATCGTGATGCCAGAGTCGGTGACGGTGAGGCCCCTCGCGCGATCGGCGTCGGGATCGACACCTACGGAGGCGCCCGCTTCGATCACCACGTCCTTGTCAAGAATAGCGCGGCGCACAACGGCGTTTGGTCCGACCCTTGCGCGCTCGAAAACTATGCAGTCGACGAGCATTGCGCCCGACTCGACGGTTGTCCAGGGGCCGAGAATGCTGCGCTCGATGTGCGCACCCGAGAGCAGCGAGCCGAGCGACACAATCGAGTCGATTGTTGTGCCGAGGTACCCGCGAGCGTCGCGCACAAACTTCGCGGGCGGCGAGTTGAGCTGCTGGCTGAAGATCGGCCACTCGCGGTTGTAGAGGTTGAAGATCGGGAGGGCCGAGATGAGGTCTTGGTGCGCCTCGAAGAAGGAGTCGATGCTACCGACGTCGCGCCAGTAGAACCTGTCGCGCTCCGTCGAGCCGGGTACGTCGTTGTTGTTGAGGTCGTACACGCCGGCTGCGCCGCGCGAGACGAAGTCGGGAACAATGTCGCCACCCATGTCGTGGTTCGAGTCGGAACGCTCGCCGTCACGGAGAACCGCATCGATGAGGATGTCGGCGTCGAAAACGTAGTTGCCCATTGACGCGAGAACCTCGGTGGGGGAGTCGGCGAGTCCAACGGCATCGGTGGGCTTCTCGCGGAACGCCTTGATGAGGGTCGGGTCTTTTTCGTCGAGCTCGATGACACCGAACTGGTCGGCGAGGGAGATCGGCTGGCGAATTGCGGCGACGGTGAGGCCACGACCCGAGGCGATGTGAGCGTCGATCATCTGGCTGAAGTCCATGCGGTAGACGTGGTCGGCGCCGACGACAACAACAATGTCGGGCTTCTCGTCACGCAGCAGGTTGAGACTCTGCAGAATCGCGTCGGCCGAGCCGGAGAACCAGCGCTTGCCGAGTCGCTGCTGCGCGGGAACCGAGGCAACGTAGGCGTCGAGCAGGCCGGAAAGGCGCCAGGTCTGCGACACGTGACGGTCGAGGCTGTGTGACTTGTACTGCGTGAGCACAACAATCTGGCGCAGACCCGAGTTGATGAGGTTGCTCAGCGCGAAGTCGATGAGGCGGTAACCACCACCAAAGGGGACCGCTGGCTTTGCCCTGTCTGCGGTGAGGGGCATAAGCCGTTTGCCTTCGCCACCCGCGAGAACAATTCCAAAGATCTTCTTCGACGCCATGTGTCCAGCGTAGGTGAGAGAACCAACCCGTACTAGCGTCTTGGGTATGCGAGTCGATCTAATTACGCGGGAGTATCCACCTGAGGTCTACGGAGGAGCCGGTGTGCACGTTGCCGAGCTTGTTCGCGCCCTTCGAGCCGGCAGTGACCTCGACGTGCGCGTGCGCGCCTTCGGCCACGAGCGCGACGAAGACGGCGTGTCGTCGTACCTCGTGCCGCCGGGACTCGCTGGTGCGAATCCTGCCCTCGCAACCCTCGGCGTTGACCTCGAAATCGCGCAGGATTCCGCGGGCGCCGACGTCGTGCACTCGCACACTTGGTACGCAAACGCTGCGGGTCATCTCGCCTCGATGCTGCACGGTATTCCGCACGTTGTCACGGCTCACAGCCTCGAACCGCTGCGCCCGTGGAAGGCTGAACAGCTCGGCGGCGGCTACCGCGTCTCGAGCTGGATCGAGAGCATGTCGTTTGCTGGTGCGGCAGCGGTCGTTGCGGTGAGCGACGGCATGCGCCGCGACATCCTGCGCTCATATCCGTTTTTGGATGAGAGCAAGGTCGTTGTCGTTCACAACGGCATCGATCTTGAGCGCTGGAAGAAGGTCGACGACGCCGATCTCGTGCGTTCGCTGGGAATTGACCCAGACCGGCCCTCCGTGGTCTTCGTTGGCCGCATCACTCGCCAAAAAGGACTGCCCTATCTGCTTCGCGCCGCGGCGCTTCTTCCTCCCGACGTGCAGCTTGTGCTGTGCGCGGGCGCACCTGACACTCCCGAGATCCTCGCCGAGGTTCAGGCGGGGGTCGCTGCCCTCGCCGAGGAGCGCACCGGCGTTGTCTGGATCGATCGTCTACTCAGCCAGCACGAGCTCTCCGCGGTGCTCACCCAGGCGACGACGTTTGTGTGCCCGAGCGTCTACGAGCCGCTCGGCATTGTGAACCTCGAGGCCATGGCGTGCGGCGCCCCGGTTGTCGGAACCGCTACCGGAGGAATTCCCGAGGTCGTTGACGACGGCGTCACGGGTCGCCTCGTTCCCATTGAGCAGCTGCAGGATGGCACGGGCACGCCGGTCGACCCCGAGAAGTTCGTGCGCGACCTGGCAGACACCCTCATCGAGGTGGTCTCTGACCCCGAGGCCGCGGCCCGAATGGGCGAGGCCGGACGCCAGCGCGCCGAGGCCGAGTTCGGATGGGATCGCATCGCCCTGAGAACACAAGAAATCTATGCGTCGCTCGTCTAGCGCGGCGCCCGGATTTGTGCCAGTTCGCGTCTAAGCTGGGGGCATCATGGCAAGCGTTCTAGAGCTCAACGACGTCTCGGTAGTTCGGGACGGAAATACCATTCTCGACTCGGTCACCTGGACCGTTGACAGCGAAGAACGCTGGGTCGTGCTCGGCCCCAACGGCGCGGGAAAGACAACGCTGCTGTCCATAGCATCTGCGTCGATCTACCCCTCGTCGGGACAGGCTCGCGTGCTCGAGGACACCCTCGGCAAGGTCGACGTCTTCGAGCTTCGTCCGCGCATCGGTTTTGCGTCGACTACTCTCGCCCGGCGTATCCCCGCCGATGAGAAGGTCGTCAACGTTGTGCTGACTGCCGCCTACTCGGTGACCGGTCGCTGGAACGAGCAGTACGAAGACATCGATGTGCGCCGCGCGCGCCGCGTTCTCGCCGAGTGGAAGCTCGGACACCTCGAGAACCGCCGCTTCGGTGACCTGAGCGACGGCGAGCAGAAGCGCGTGCAGATCGCGCGAGCCGTGATGACCGACCCCGAACTTATGCTGCTCGACGAGCCGGCAGCGAGCCTCGACCTCGGCGCCCGCGAAGAGCTCTTGCAGTTGCTCAGCGGCTACGCGCAGGCCGAAGGTGCTCCCGGAATCGTGATGGTCACCCACCACGTCGAAGAGATCCCGCCGGCCTTCACTCACGCGTTGCTTCTCGCCGATGGACGCATCACCGCACAGGGACCGATCGCCGACGTAATCACTGCAGAGGCGCTCAGCGAGACCTTCGGAGTCTCACTCGAGATCACCGAAACCGCGGGGCGTTTCGCTGCCCGGGCACGCTGAACCTCTGTTAGTATTGATCTTTGGCTCCGCTAGTCGGTAGCCACGTATTCTTCTTGCGGACGCCCGTTCGCGAACACTCCAAAGGAAAATCCATGAAGACCGACATTCACCCCGAGTACGCAGCGGTAGTCTTCCGCGACCTCGCATCGGGCGAGACCTTCCTCACACGTTCCACCGTGACGAGCGAAAAGACCATCGAGCTTGACGGCGTTACCTACCCCGTCATCGACGTTGAAATCTCCTCCGCCTCGCACCCGTTCTACACGGGTAAGCAGCGCATCATGGACTCCGCAGGACGCGTCGAGAAATTCAACTCGCGCTACGCGGGCTTCGGCAAGTAACACGCTTTGCGCGTCTTCTAGACGCAGCCTCAAGGGGCGGTCGACTTCGGTCGGCCGCCCCTTTCGTGTGCCCGCTCTTGTAGGTCGAGCTTTATCGTGCTTATCCTCGCTGCAACTGTTTTGAACCCACACCTGGTCTGAACTCGCGCAACGAAGCGCCGCAGGGAGAGTCAACGATGACTACAACAACAGCCATACGCAGGTCGAGCGCGATCATCGCACTCGCCGCACTCGTCGGTTCCGCGCTGAGCGTCGCACCAGCGCTGAGCGCTTCGGCCGCACCATCCAGTGTCGCCCTTGTCGGTAGCCTGCAAAGCGAGCTGGGGTGTTCCGCCGACTGGCAACCCGAGTGCGCTGCGACCGAACTTCAGCCGACCGGCGACGACCTGTGGGCGGCCGAGTTCGAGGTGCCCGCTGGCTCGTACGAGTACAAGGTCGCGCTCGACGACACCTGGGACGAGGCGTACGGCCTCGAGGGCGGCGCCGACAACATTCCGCTGACGGTCGCGGGCGAGAGCACCCTGCGCTTCGTCTTCGATTACGCGAAGAAGCGCGTCGGGCTCGAGGTCGTGTCGCTCGGTGGTGACTACTCCACGGCCGACGACGCGCTCGTCCACGCGCCGATTCGTCAGGCCGGCAGCGAGGAGCAGTTCTACTTTGTGATGACCGACAGATTTGATGACGCGGATGTCGCGAACAACGCGGGCGGCCTCGGTGACGACCCGCTCGTGTCTGGCTATGACCCCTCGCGCAAGGGCTTCTACAACGGCGGCGATCTTGCGGGGCTCGCCTCCCGGCTCGACTACATCGAGGGTCTCGGCACGTCGGCGATCTGGTTGACCCCGTCGTTCAAAAATCGTGCGGTGCAGGGCACCGGCGACAACGTCTCGGCCGGTTATCACGGCTACTGGATCACCGACTTCACCCAGATCGATCCGCATCTCGGCACCAACGCGGAGCTCGAGGCACTCATCAACAGCGCCCATGACCGCGGCATCAAGGTCTACTTCGACATCATCACCAACCACACGGCCGACGTGATCGACTACGAAGAGAAGCAGTACAGCTACATCGACAAGGCCACGTCGCCCTACCTCACAGCGGCGGGCGACCCCTTTGACCCCGCCGATTACGCGGGCACCGAGAACTTTCCGTCGCTCAACACACAGTCTTTTCCGTACACGCCGACCCTGACCGCGGAGAACGAGAACCTCAAGGTTCCCGCCTGGCTCAACGACCCCACGCTGTACCACAACCGGGGCGACTCGACTTTTGAGGGTGAGAGTGTGCTCGACGGTGACTTCGCAGGGCTCGACGACCTGATGACCGAGAATCCTGCGGTTGTCGACGGTTTCGCCGACGTCTACAAGGCCTGGGTCGACTTCGGCATCGACGGCTTTCGCATCGACACCGTCAAGCACGTGAACCTCGAATTCTGGCAGAAGTGGTCGACCGAGGTTCTCGACTACGCCCACGCGCAGGGCAAGCCCGACTTCTTTATGTTCGGCGAGGTCTACGACGCCGATGCCGCGAAGCTCGCACCCTACGTGCGCCGCACAGACATCAATTCGGTTCTCGACTTTGCCTTTCAGTCGCAGGCAACAAACTTCGCAGCCGGCAACTCTGCGAAGGGACTCGGCCAGCTGTTTGCGAGCGACGATCTCTACACAACGCCTGACTCGAATGCCTACGCACTTCCGACGTTTCTCGGCAATCACGACATGGGACGCATTGGCTACTTTCTCAAGAATGCCTCCGACCCCCTCGAGCGGGACGAACTCGCTCACGAGCTGATGTTTTTGACTCGCGGCCAGCCGGTCATCTACTACGGCGACGAACAGGGATTCGCGGGAGCCGTAAGCGGCAACGACCAGAGTGCGCGGCAGAGCCTCTTCGGCAGCGAGGTAACCGAGTATCAGAACCAGACGCTCATCACGGGCGAGACCGTCGGTGACGGCGACCACTTCGCAACCGACGTGCCGCTGTACGAGCACATCGCAGAGCTCTCGACCCTGCGAGGCGAGAACCCCGCGCTCTCGACCGGCGCCCAGATCGAGCGACTCGCGCAGACCGGTGCCGGCGTCTACGCCTTCAGCCGGGTCGATCGTGAGGAGAAGATCGAGCACGTCGTCGCTCTCAACAACGCGACCTCGGCACAGACCGTTGTGATCCCGACACTGACCCGCGACGCGGAGTTCAGCGCGCTCTACGGCGAGGTGACGGGCTCGTCGAACAACGCCGGCGAGCTGTCGGCGACGGTTCCGGCACTCAGTGCGGTTGTGCTGCGCGCCGACGCCACGGTGAGCGCGCCAGCGACGGCGGGCGCGATAGACCTCGCTACTCCCGCCGCTGGCGCGGGCGTCACGGGGCTGGCGCCCGTCGCCGCGGACGTCGATGACAACACCTGGCAGGAGACTAGCTTCGCCTGGCGGGTGGTCGGCGACAGCCAGTGGCACGCGCTCGGCACCGCAGAAGACACAAGCCCGCGCGTCTTTCACGATACGCGCGGCCTCGCCACGGGCACTCTCGTCGAGTACCGCGCCGTGACAGAAGACGCGGCGGGGCAGCGCGCTGCGACATCCACCTATGCCTCGATCGGTAACGCGGTGTCGCTCGACGATGTCGAGGAGCCGCCCACCGACGTTGATCTCGTTACGGTGCCAGGAAGCCACAACTCCGAGATGGGGTGCGCGGGTGACTGGCAACCCGGTTGCGAGGCAGCCGCCCTGACCGAACGTTCCGACGGCATCTTTGCCGGCACCTTCGACCTGCCCGCGGGAGACTACGAGTTCAAGGTCGCCATCAACGGCACATGGGACATCAACTACGGCGCCGGAGGCGTGCCGAACGGCGCAAACTCCACCTATTCGACGCCCGGCGGCGAGGTCACCTTCTACTACGACCCACGCAACAACTTCTTCCAGGCGACAGCGCAGGGCGACATCGTCACGGCTGCCGGATCATTCCAGTCGGAGATTGGATGCAGCGCCGACTGGTCACCGGACTGCCTTCTGTCGTGGCTGCAAGACATCGACGGTGATGGCGTCGCGAGCTTCGCGACCGACGCGCTGCCCACCGGTTCGTACGAGGTGAAGGCCGCGCACAACCTCTCGTGGGATGAGAACTACGGCGCCGGGGGAGCACCCGGCGGCGCGAACATCGCCTTTACGGCGACCGAGGGCAAGGTGACGACCTTTGACTACAACCTCGAGACCCACGTGCTCACCGTGACCTCAGAAGACCCGCCGCTGCCCGGAACCGGCCAACAGCAGGCGCACTGGATCAGTGCGACAACCATCGCCTGGCCCGCGGACCTGGGCGAGGGCTCGGCGTTCGCGCTGCATTTCTCATCCGACGCACAGCTCGAGGTCGGCGACGGCGCCGTGACGGGCGGCTCGTCGATACCGCTCACCGTCGACCAGGGCGGGCTCTCCGCGGCAGAAAAGACTCGCTTTCCGGCGCTCGCCTCGTACACGGCGCTGCGGGTTCCCGCGCTGAGCCGCTCGCAACTCGAGTCAGCCCTGTCGAGCGAGCTGCTTGTCGCCCGCACCGACGGCGGCACCCTCACCGCGGCGACGGGCGTGCAACTTCCGGGCGTGCTCGACGACGTGTACGCGACATCCATGCGCAAAAGAACGCTCGGCACGACGTGGAAGGGCGGCGTGCCGAGCCTCGCGGTGTGGGCGCCCACCGCACAGCGGGTCGACGCTCTCGTCTGGCTGAACGACGACGCCGAGCCCGTGCGCACGGCGATGGCACGACAGAAGGATGGAACGTGGACCGTGCGCGGCACCCGCAGTTGGAGCGGCGCCGACTACCTCTTCGAGGTGAAAGTCTTCGCGCCAACAACGGGAGCGGTCGAGACCAACCGGGTCACCGATCCGTACTCTGTTGCCCTCACTACCAACTCGCAGCGCTCGGTGCTCGTCGACCTCGCCGACCGTCGGTATCAACCGCGTGTCTGGCGCTCTACCGACGCGCCTCGAATCTCTCAACCGGTCGATCGGGCGATCTATGAGCTTCACGTGCGCGACTTCTCAATCTCAGACGAGACCGTGCCCGCACAACTGCGGGGCACCTACGGTGCCTTTGGTGTGCGCAGTGACGGCACTCGTCACCTTCGCGAGCTCGAGAGAGCCGGGCTCAATACTGTGCACCTTCTGCCGACCTTCGATATCGCGTCGATAGAAGAAGATCGCTCGGCTCAAGAGATCCCCGGCTGCAACCTCGCGGCGTTCCCATCGGATTCCGAAGAGCAGCAGGCCTGCATCGCCGAGGTCGCTGACACCGACGGCTTCAACTGGGGCTACGACCCGTTCCACTTCTCGGTGCCCGACGGTTCGTACGCCCTCGCCCCCGACGGCGGCTCGCGTATCGCGGAGTTCCGCGGAATGGTTGGCAACCTGCACCGGCTCGACCTGCAGGTGGTGCTCGACCAGGTCTTCAACCACACGGCTCAGAGCGGCCAGGGAGAGAGGTCAGTGCTCGACCGGGTGGTTCCGGGGTACTACCAGCGGCTCAATGCGACGGGAGCAGTAGAGACATCAACGTGCTGCCAGAACGTTGCGACCGAGCACGCAATTGCCGAGAAGCTTATGGTCGATTCGGTGGTGATGTGGGCGCGCGACTACAAGGTCGACGGATTCCGCTTTGACCTGATGGGGCACCACTCGAAATCCAACATGCTCGCGGTGCGCCGGGCTCTCGACAAGCTCACCGAGCGCCGCGACGGTGTCGACGGTTCCGACATCTACCTCTACGGCGAGGGATGGAACTTTGGTGAGGTCGCCGACAACGCGCTGTTCGAACAGGCGACTCAGGGACAGCTGGGCGGCACGGGAATCGGCACGTTCAACGACCGCCTGCGCGACGCAGTGCACGGCGGAAGCCCCGTTGACGGCACCACTATCCAGGAGCAAGGTTTTGGCACCGGTCTCGGCACAGATCCCAACGGGGCACCGGTCAACGGAACAACCGAAGAGGCACTCGCCCGCCTCGCGCAGCAGAGCGACCTTGTGCGGCTCGGGCTCGCCGGAAACCTCAGAAGCTACCGGTTCCTGACCTCCGACGGCACTGTGAAGCGCGGCGACGAACTCGATTACCGTGGCGCCCCCGCTGGCTACGCCGACGAACCCGACGAAATCATCAACTACGTCGACGCCCACGACAACGAGACACTCTTTGACCTTCTCGCTCTCAAGCTTCCGGCAGACACGGCGATGAGCGATCGCGTGCGGATGAACACCCTGTCTCTCGCTACTGTGACGCTCTCGCAATCACCGTCGCTGTGGCACGCGGGAACCGACCTGTTGCGCTCGAAGTCACTCGACCGCAATAGCTACAACTCGGGCGACTGGTTCAACCGCATCGACTGGAGCGGGGTTACAAACAACTTCGGGGTCGGCCTGCCGCCAGCCGCAGACAACGAAGACAACTGGAACCTGATGCGGCCGCTGCTGCAAGACCCGTCGCTCACCCCATCGGGCGCTGACATTGCAGCCGCGACCGCACAGGCCCAGAGCCTGCTCGAGCTCAAGCAGTCGACGCGGCTTCTTCGCCTCGGCTCCGCGGACCTCATCAAAAAGAAGGTCACCTTCCCGGGCAGCGGTCCGAACGCCGTGCCGGGCGTCATCGCAATGCATGTCGACGACACTCGCGGACGAGACATCGACCGACGCCTCGACGGTGTGCTCGTTGTCTTCAACGCCTCGCCCGAAGCGCAGTCAGTCTCGATCGCGTCGCTCAAGAAGAAGGGCTACACGCTGAGCGGCATCCAACTGCGCGGTGATGACGACGTTGTGAAGCAGACGAAATGGAACACGAAGACGGGCACTGTCACTGTTCCCGCCCGCACTGTTGCGGTGCTCGTCGACCAGCAGGGCGGCCACCGCACGGCGTGGTGAGTCTCGCTCAGCGCACCGGCCACAGCCCCGACGACGTGAAGCTCGGGTCTTTGGTGCGTCGCATGTAGTCCTGGAAACTCGCGGACTGGTCGGCGCACCACCCGACCTGAAGATCGTGAAGGTCGGCGACAGCGATCGCGAGCTGCGCCGGGTAGCGGCGCGCGAGCGCCTGGGCCACACGACCCGCGGCGACGGCGTCGGCACTCGCATCGTGCGCGTCGGTGAGGTCAACCCCGTAAAACTGGGCAGCTGCCTCAAGAGTGCGCTTGCCCTTGCGGTACTTGTCGACGGTCTTGTCGAGAACGAGGGGATCGATGACCGGGGTCGGGGTAGGCAGGGGAGTGAGCCCGTAGCGCAGCGCCTCGTGGTGCAGCAGTGACAGGTCGTAGGGCGCGTTGTAGATGGTCACGGCAATACCGCGGGCGAAGAGGTCGCTGAGTGCAGCGAGAATCTCGGGGACGACCTCAACTGCGGGGCGCCCCTCCGCGCGAGCGCGCTCGGTAGTAATTCCGTGAACAGCACTCGCCTGCGCCGGAATCTCAACGCCGGGGTCGGCAAGCCAGTCGAGTTGCTCGACGAGAACACCGTCGCCGTTCAACACACCCACGTGTGCCGAGACAATGCGGCTCGTTTCTACGTCGATCCCCGTGGTCTCGAGATCGAATACGCCAAGGGTCTCAAACCACTGATTGCTCATGCGCTCACTCTAAACGCGACCACCGGCAAAGTGCGCTTCGCCGACGTGCAGCCAATAAAAGGCCTGCGTTCCGAGTGTGAGAGTGAGGTTTCCGTCTTCGCCCACAGTCGGGAACTGCCCGCCACCAAAAAGGTCAAACAACGGCTGGCCCGCAAAGGCCGACGCGTCGATGGTCACCGATACCGGGTTGTGGGCAAAACTGAACACGCAGAGAACACGCTCGGGCATGTCGCCGAACTGGGTACCCGAGCCCTCGTATTCGCGCACAAAGGCGAGAACCGACTCGTGGTTGGTCGGCAACACACGCAGGGTACCGAGGCCGAAGGTCGGGTGCCCCTTGCGCACGTGAATGACGTTGCGAATCCAGTGCAGAAGCGACCGCGACTGGGCAAGTTGCGACTCGACGTTGATGTGCTGGTAGTTGTAAACGAGCGACTGAACGATCGGCAGGTAGAGCTTGCCAGGGTCGGCCGTTGAGAAACCGGCGTTGCGGTCGGGCGTCCACTGCATGGGAGTACGCGAGGAGTCGCGGTCGGGCAGCCAGATGTTGTCGCCCATACCAATCTCGTCGCCGTAGTACAAAAACGGCGATCCCTGCAGCGAGAAGAGCAACGCGTGCGCGAGCTCGAGCTCGGCGCGCGAATTGTCGAGCAGGGGAGCGAGGCGGCGACGGATACCGACGTTCGCGCGCATGCGGGGGTCGTAGGCGTACCACCCGTACATTGCCTGGCGGTATTCCTCGTTGACCATTTCGAGGGTGAGCTCGTCGTGGTTGCGCAAGAAAACACCCCAGCCCGCGCCATCCGGAATGTGCGTGTGTTCAGAGAGCACACGAACGAGTTCGCCCGCCTGCTGGGAACGCAGCGAATAGAAGATGCGGGGCATCACCGGAAAGTCGAAGGCCATGTGGCACTCGGGCTCTTCGTTTGTGCCGAGGAACGCAGCGACCTCGTTCGGCCACTGGTTCGCCTCGGCGATCATCACCCGGCCGGGAAACTCCGCGTCGACGAGCGAGCGCAGTCGTTTGATGAACTCGTGAGTGGGCGGCTCGCCCTCCCCGTCGCCCTCGTCAGACTCGTACAGGTAGGGGATCGCGTCGAGGCGGAAGCCGTCGACACCGAGCGAGAGCCAGAACCGCACGATGTCGAACATCGCCTCGTGAACCGCCGGGTTCTCGAAGTTGAGATCGGGCTGGTGCGAGAAGAAGCGGTGGAAGTAGAACTGGCGACGCTCTGGGTCGAACGCCCAGTTCGAGTCTTCGGTGTCGGTGAAGATGATGCGAATGTTTTCGTACTTCTCGTCGGTGTCGCTCCAGACGTAGAAGTCGCCGTACGGTCCATTCGGGTCGCTGCGGGACTGCTGAAACCATTCGTGCTGGTCAGACGTGTGGTTGAGCGGCAGGTCGATGATGACGCGCATGTTGCGCTCGTGCGCCTTTGTCACGAGATCGCGAAACTCGTCGAGGGTGCCGAACTCGGGCAGGATCGACTTGTAGTCCTGGACGTCGTAACCACCGTCGCGCAACGGCGACTGGAAGAACGGCGGAAGCCAGAGGGCATCAATCCCGAGCCACTGCAGGTAATCAAGCTTCGACACAAGACCCTGAAGGTCGCCGGCGCCGTCACCGTTGCTATCAACGAACGAGCGGACCATTACTTCGTAGAACACAGCACGCCTGTACCACTGCGGGTCAAGGGCCAATCCGGGAAGTTGGATGGGTGCGGTGAAGGTCACATTGCTCCATTCGGCGATGAAAAAAGCCACCCAATGGGCGCCAGGATTAAGTCTAGGGGGCTTGTGCAAGCGCTTGTGCAACCGGCACTGCCTAGACTTGGCAGCGATGTCCATCGAATCGCCTTTTGCCGAATTGCTCGCCGCCATGCCCCAATCAACGGGGGTCGTCTCCGTGCTCGGCAGTGAGACGCACTATTGGACCTACGGCCCGGATGACGCGGCCACAACTATCGTCGTCTGCCACGGGTACCGCGGCGAGCACCACGGACTCGAGCCCGTGATCGCGCACCTCGGTGACGTGCGCATCATCGGCCCCGATCTGCCGGGCTTCGGGGATTCGACGCCTCTCGCCGACGTCGGTCACGGGATTCCCGGCTACGCGGCCTGGTTCGCGGCCTTCGTCGACGCGATGAAGCTCGACACACCTCCGATTGTTCTCGGCCACTCCTTCGGTTCCATCGTCACCGCGTATGCCGTAGCCAACGGTCTTCTCGAGACCCCAAAGCTTGTGCTCGTCAACCCGATCGCGGCGCCCGCGACGGCCGGCCCCAATGGCTGGCTTACGCGTGCAACACTCGTGTTTTACCGCAGCACACGCTTTCTGGGCGAGCGCGCCGGCAGCTGGGTCCTCGGCAACTGGCTCACGGTGCGCGTTATGAGCGTGTCGCTCGCGAAGACCAAAGACAAAGCACTGCGCCGCTGGATTCACGACCAGCACCACACCTACTTCAGCCGCTTCTACGATCGCGCCACGGTCGTCGAGTCGTTCGAGGCCTCTGTCGCCAACGACGTGAGCGAGACCGGGCCACACATCACGGTGCCGACGCTGCTTATTGGCGCCGAACTCGACCTCATCACACCGGTCTCAGCGCTGCACGACCTGCAGAAGAACATGGCCGACGCGACCCTGCACGTGATCCCCGGTGTCGGGCACCTCATCCACTACGAAAAGGCGCAGATCGCCGCAGAGATGATCGTTGACTTTCTCGGCGCTGGGCGCGTCGTCACAAAGAACTAGCGGCTCTCCAGGGCGTTTTGCTCTGTGATGTCGTCTGTCGCGCACTCGAGCGACTCGATCTCGATCGGGTCGTCGAAAGCGATGAGGTCGAGCATGCCGTCGGTGTGCTGAAAACTGTGGATCGAGCCGTTGCGAATCGTACCCGCGTCGTCGCCGGGAGCAACCGCGTTGAGAATCGCCCTGATCACTCCGCCGTGACTGACAACGATGATGTTCTGGTCGGGATACTGATCGGCGAGTTTCATAATCGCGGGCAGGGCGCGCGCCGCGACCGCCTCACGCTCTTCGCGGCCGGGAACTGGTGCGTTGTTCGGGTAGCGCGCTTCGATAGTTGTGTAGTCGAGACCCTCGGCGTCGCCGTAGTTGCGCTCGACGAGCGCGTCATTGCGCAGGGGAGCGGGCAGCCCCACCTCGCCGGCAATGATCGAAGCCGTCTCGTAGGCACGCGAGAGTGGGCTCGCGATAATCGCGCTCCACTCGCGCCGAGCAAGCAGCCGACCCGTTGTCGCTGCCTGCTCGCGGCCCGTCTCGTTGAGCGGAATGTCGGTGCTGCCCTGGATACGACGCGCGCGGTTCCAGTCCGTCTCGCCGTGGCGGACGAGGTAGATGCGGGTCATCGAGGTCCTCTGTTCGAGGAACGCCCCTACGACCCGAGTCGCTGCATAAGCGCGGCGAGAGTTTCTGACGTTCCAGCCTCGATCTTAACCGCAGCGCGAGCGTCGCCTTTGGTGAGCCCACGATTGATGATGATGATGGGAACCTTGCGGCGACTCGCCTTGTCAAGAAGTCGGATTCCCGAATTGACAGCAAGCGACGAACCCGCGATGACAAGAGCGTCGGCGCGCTGCACAAGAGCGGCTGCTTCGGCGAAGCGTTCGACGGGCACAAACTCACCAAAGAAAACAACATCGGGCTTGAGGATGCCGCCACACACGCTGCACTCCGGCACAACGAAGTCGTCGACGGAGGCAATCTCCACGTCGCCGTCGGGGTTGAGGGGAATGTCGTCGTCGTTCGCGAGCCAGGGGTTCGCGGCGGTGAGGCGCGCTGCGATGTCGGCGCGAGCGAAGAACTGTCGGCAGTTGAGGCAGGTGACCCTGTCCATCGAGCCGTGCAGGTCGACGACGCGCTGCGATCCTGCGCGCAGGTGAAGTCCGTCGACGTTCTGGGTGATCACACCGTTGATGATGCCCGCCGTCTCAAGCTGGGCGAGTGCGTCGTGGCCCGCGTTCGGGCGCGCGCCGGCGAAGCGCTTCCAGCCGAGGTGACTGCCGGCCCAGTACCGCTTGCGGTAGTTCGAATCGGCGAGGTACTGAGCGAAAGTCATCGGGTTGCGCGGGGGAGCACCAGCACCGCGATAGTCGGGAATTCCCGAGTCGGTAGAGAGACCGGCACCCGTCAGCACCGCTATTTCGCGGCCCCGAAGAAGGTCGACCGCCTCATCGAGCGCCGTAAGTTCTGCGCTCGGGGCAACGGATTGACTCATCCGGGCCGCCTTCCTGTTGCTGTCGTGCTCTGTCCCTAGACTAAACAGCGAATCTTTCCGATATGTTTCCGATTGCTGGCAGATCGTCAGTGCTGTGAAGCACGCCGCCACCTGGAGCCCTCCCGTGCACGTAGAAATCATCGACGAACTTGATCGCCCGGGCCTCGAAGATTTTCGATCACTGACGGATGTCGCGCTGCGCAAGATCAAGGAGCCCGAGGGCGGCCTCTACATCGCCGAGTCGACAAAGGTCATCGCTCGAGCTCTCGCGGCCGGCCATGTTCCTCGCGCGGCTCTTATTCTCGAGCAGTGGTTGCCCGAGATGGAGAAACTCCTCGGCGACTTCGACATTCCGGTCTACGTCGGCAGCTCGGCGTCACTTGAGGCGCTCACCGGTTTCGAGATGCACAGGGGTGCACTCGCATCCATGCACCGACCGGCAATGCTCCCCGTCGAAGAGCTTCTTGCCAACGCTCGTCGTGTGGTGATTCTCGAAGACATCGTCGACCACACAAACGTCGGTGCGATATTTCGTTCGGTTGCCGGGCTCGGGGCCGACGCCGTTCTTATCACGCCACGCTGCGCAGACCCGCTCTACCGTCGCAGTGTGCGCGTGAGCATGGGCACGGTTCTTCAGGTGCCGTGGACGCGGCTTCCCGAGTGGCCAGACGCGCAGAAGCTGCTGCACAACGCCGGCTTCCACATCGCCGCGCTCGCCCTCGCCGACACGGCAGTGTCGCTCGACCTCTTCGAGACAGACCCGCCAGAGAAGGTCGCGATTCTTATGGGCTCCGAGGGCGACGGGCTCAGTCGCGCGGCTCTCGAGCACGCCGACACGATAGTCACGATCCCGATGCTGCACGGTGTTGACTCGCTCAACGTCGCCTCGGCGAGCGCCGTTGCGCTCTACGCGCTCAGGGTGCGCTGAGTCATAGCAGCGATTGAGCCTGCTGCCAGACGCGCATCTCGGCGACGCTCGCGCGGGCAAGGTCAGGAGTGCCGTCGTCGAGGTACCAACTCACGTTGAGACCGAGTCGCGCGAAACCCCAGCGCGCTATGCGGAGGGGGTCAAGTCCGCTCAACTCGCCGACGGCTACGAGCCGGTCGGCGACGGCACGCGCCGAGAGCGGGTCACCGAGCTGCTGCACAATCGGCCAGAAGTCGAAGGCCGCATCGCCGACGAGCGGCTTCGGATCGATGATGCGCCACGTGTCACCCGAGGCGAGGAGGTTGCCGGGGTTGAAGTCGCCGTGCAGCAACACGGGATCCGCAGGCTCTTCGGCGAGAGCGTCGAGCTCGTCGAGCGCGTGGGTGACAAGGCCCGCGGCATCCATTCGCTCGATTTCTGGCAGGACGCCCGCCAGTCTCGCGCGTGCCGCTGCCGAGTAGACCGCCATACCGTCGGCGAGCGTCGGCAAACCAACAGGCGGCGGTGTGGATGCAACGGAGCGCTGCAGCTCGCACGCAATGACTAGCGCGTCTGACGTGGGCCCGGTGTATTCGCTCAGCGGTGTGCCGGGAACAACCCGCTCGAGCAGCATCGACCAGGTCCACGGATCCTGGTCGTAGAGCTTCGGGGCCGCCGCGCCCAACGCCTCGAGTGCAACGGCCTCATAGACGGCCTCGAAGTGCGGATAGCCCACCTTGAGCACGGCGGGGGAGCCATCGTCGCGAGCGACATCGATGACAGCTGCCGCGTAGCCGCCCACGTAGGCGGTGCCCGCGGTGAGGTTCCAGCGATCGAGCATGGTTGAAACGATCTCGGCCGCGGAGGCGTCCCAGTCGGTTCGAGAGGTGTAGCCCTCGAGTGCCCCACGTTCGAAAGCGACTGCTGCCATACAGCGAGCCTAAGTTGTAGGCTCGCGTTACCCGAGTTGGAGGTCAATGATGAGCGAAACGGCTGGCAAAGGTCTGGCTACCGGAACCCTCGGATTGTTTGGTTCAACGGTCATCGGACTCGCCTCAACCGCTCCCGTCTACTCGCTCGCTGCGACGCTGGGTTTCGTCGTTCTCGCCGTCGGAGCCCAGGCGCCGATCGCGTTTATCATCGCCTTCGTTCCGATGTTCTTTATTGCGTTCGCCTATCGCGAGCTCAATCGCGCGGTACCCGACTGCGGCACAACCTTTACCTGGGCGACAAAGGCTTTTGGGCCGGTCGTCGGCTGGATGGGCGGGTGGGGCGTTGCGATAGCGGGAATCGTTGTTCTCGCCAACCTTGCCCAGATCGGCGGCAAGTACCTCTGGCTGCTCATCAATCCCGAGCTCGCCGAGAACACAACTGTCGTTACGCTCACGGGCGTTGCCTTTATTGCCGTGATGACGGCGATCAGTGTGCGCGGCACCGAGATCGGCGAGAAACTGCAGAACGTTCTGCTCGGCATTCAGTACCTCGCCCTCACGATCTTTGTTGTCGCAGCCATCGTCGCCGTCTCGAACGGCACCGCACCCGAGGGTTCGACGCTGCCGCAGCTCGACTGGTTCAACCCGTTCGCATTCGAGTCGACGTCGGGTTTTGTCGAAGCCATCCTTCTCGCCCTTTTTATCTACTGGGGCTGGGACACCTGCCTCGCCCTCAACGAAGAGACCAAAGACCCGCAGCGCACGCCGGGTAGGGCAGCGATTCTCTCGACGGTCATTCTTCTCATCACCTACGTGGGCGTCACGGTCGCCGCGATGTCATACGCGGGACTCGGCGAGAGTGGCGTCGGCCTGGGCAACGAGACAAACGCAGAAGACGTCTTCTTCGCTCTCAAAGACGTGCTCTTCGGTCCCTTTGCCTGGCTTCTTGTTGTCGCGGTGATGGTGTCGGCCGTCTCGTCGACCCAGACCACAATTCTGCCCACAGCGCGCGGCACTCTCGCCATGGCCGCCTACAAGGCGCTGCCCGCGCGCTTCGGCACCGTTCACCCGCGATGGAAAACCCCGGCCTTCTCGACCATAGTGATGGGCGCTGTCTCGATCTTCTTCTACGTCGTGCTCACGATCGTGAGCGAAGACTTTCTCTCTGACTCGATCCTGTCGCTCGGTCTCGCGATTGCCTTCTACTACGCAATAACCGGCTATGCCTGCATCTGGTATTTCCGCAGAGAGCTGTTCACGAGCGGCTACAACTTCGTTTTCAAATTTCTCTTCCCACTTCTCGGCGCAGTAATGCTCACGGCGGCTTTTGTTTTCTCGGTCGTCGACATGCTCGACCCCGACTACGGGTACACGATTCTTTTGGGCGTCGGCGGTGTGTTTGTCGTCGGCGTCGGCTCGCTCGCCTTTGGATTTGTGCTCATGCTCGTCTGGTTCTTCTTCGCCGGGTCGAAGCCGTTCTTCAGGGGCGAGTCACTCAACCGCGACACCGAGGTTCTTGTGCCCGAAAGTGAACACCCCACGGTTCGCAGCGTTGATGGAGGGTGGGGCTAAGCGCCATGGGCCTAGGTACCATAGGCACATGCCCCTCTCGCGTCGACAGATCCTACGACGGCGCCGTGTAACAGTCTTCGGCGCTCTCGGCCTTCTGCTCGCGAGCGGAATCTACCTGCCAATGACCCTGCTCGCGCCGCTCTCACCGGTCGCGGCGAGCATCGCGCCCTATGAAGCCCCCGTTCAAGAGCCCGTCGAGCTATCGTTTCCCGACTTCGGGTCAACGGCGGTCGGCGCCATAGGTTATCCGGGCGTGCTGGCGATCAGCGGCAACACAAAGCCGGTACCGATCGCCTCGATCACCAAGGTCATCACTGTGCTCGTTGTGCTCGACGAGAAGCCACTCGCAATCGATGAGGCCGGGCCATCCATTCTTATGACGAGTGCGGATGTCGCTCTCTGGAACAAGCAGGTAGCCCAAAATGGCAGCGTCGCACCGGTGAGTTCGGGCATCTCGCTCTCGGAGCGCGAGCTGATGGACCTCATCCTCGTCAAGTCGGCTAACAACTACTCCGAGACTCTCGTCAACTGGGCCTTCGGATCAGAGAAGGCCTACCTGCCGATCGCGAGGGAGTGGCTCGCCGAGCACAACCTCGACAACACCAAACTCACCGACTCGACCGGGTTCGACTCTGGCAACCGCAGCAGCTCGGCCGACCTCGTCGAGCTCGGCAAGATTGCCCTCGCGCACCCCGTTGTCTCAGACATCGTCAAGACCAAGTCTGAGAGTGTTTCTCACGTCGGCACGATCAAGAACACCAATGACCTGTTGAACGTCAAGGGTGTGCGAGGAATCAAAACAGGCACGACGGATGACGCGGGCGCCTGCCTGCTGTTCGCGATCGATTACGTGGTCGGCGATGAAACGATAACGATCGTGGGAGTCATGCTGGGCGGAGACACCCACCCGGCGCTCAATGACCGCATCAAGAAGTTGCTCAAGACCGTCAAGGCGTCATTTCACGAAGTGCAGCTGTCGGCAAAGGGTCAGGTCTTCGCGTCGTATTCAACGGCATGGGGCGATTCCTCCGACGTTGTCGCCACAGAAGAGACAAGCGTTGTGGTCTGGGGCGAGACGCCCGTGACCGCCCTCGTGCGGGCGCAAGCGGTCGGTGTGTCAGTGAGCGGCGAAGACGTCGGTGACCTGACGTTCGCCGTCGGTGACCAGAAAGTTGTTGTGCCCCTGGAGCTCAGCGCAACGATCGACGACCCGGGGCCGTGGTGGCGACTGACAAATCCGATCGAGCTCTTCTAAACCGGCGTGTAAACCTCTTGTGAACACTGCGGCGGCTATGCACTCCATTCTCAGCGTTCGCCTCTAGACTCATCACATCCTGAGCAATCGCTCGCACCTGCGACTGGGAAGTCACCCATGATCGAGGTCTTGTGAGCTCAGCTTCTGCTTCTGCGGCGTCCCCGTCAAGAATTGTTCAGACGGGCCCGCGTGGCCTGAAGAACCCGGTGTCGGAGTTCACGGCACTTATGGCAACCATTCGCGAGGCCGGGCTTCTTCGCCGCCGCCGTGGTTTCTACATTGCAACCTTTGCTGTCATCACAGTGCTGATGGCTGGCGCGTGGGTTGGCGTCGTTCTTCTCCAGGACACCTGGTACACCCTCATTCTTGCGGGCATTATGGGAGTTCTGTTCACCCAGTACGCGTTCCTCGCCCACGAAGCCTCGCACCGCCAGGTCTTCGAAGGTGGCAAGGCGAATGACCTCGCCGGCCGCGTGCTCGCCGACCTCTTCGTTGGTATCAGCTACTCGTGGTGGATGACAAAGCACTCGCGTCACCACGCGAACCCCAACACCGTCGCCAAAGACCCCGACATCGAGCCTGACTTCATCATCTTCCAGAAGGAGCACGCTGCCGAGGTCAAGGGCTTCCAGGTCTTCCTGACCAAGCGACAGGGCTGGCTGTTCTTCCCCGCGCTGCTGCTCGAGGGAATCAACCTGCACATCCACGCTTTCAAGACCGTTTTCTCGCTCGGTAAAAAGGTCGACAACCGCGCCGCAGAGATCGTCCTTCTCCTCGTGCGTAACCTCGGTTACCTTGCCGCTGTCTTCCTGATCCTCGACCTCGGAATGGCCTTCGCCTTCGTCGGCGTTCAGCTCGCTATCTTCGGCCTCTACATGGGCGCATCGTTTGCACCCAACCACAAGGGCATGCCGCTTCTGCCGCGCGACTCCAAGGTCGACTTCTTGCGTCGCCAGGTGCTCACGAGCCGTAACATCAAGGGCGGCTGGTACATGAACATCTTTATGGGTGGTCTCAACTACCAGATCGAGCACCACCTCTTTCCGAGCATGCCGCGACCCAGCCTCAAGCGTGCGCGCGAGATCGTCAAGGAGTACTGCGAGTCGAAGGACATCCTCTACACAGAGGCGCGTCTCACCGAGTCGTACGGCATCGTCATCGCCTACCTGAACCGCGTTGGCCTCGCAGCGGGTGGAGACCCCTTCGATTGCCCCGCAGCAATGCGCTACGGACGCTAACAGCTTCGTCGATTGAGTAGGCGCCCTAGCGCCGTATCGAAATCTGATTTCGATACGGCCGCGGGCGGCCTACTCAATCTGCGGTTAAGGGCTAGGCCTCGGGCCAGCCCGGGCGCTTCGGTGTCACGTTGTCTCCAGAAGACTGGTGCCTGATGCGCCGCAGCACCCACGGCACAAGGTGCTCCCGTGCCCAGACCATGTCACCAGAGCGCGCCTGGCGCCACGAAGCCGCCGGAAGCGGCTCGGGAGCGTAGGGCTCGAGATCGTTCTCGACGTTGAGTGTCGCGAGCACCATACGCGCGATCGTGTGGTGACCAACGGGGGAGAAGTGAAGGCGGTCGGGAGCCCACATGCGTGGATCCCGCAGCTCGGTCATCGGCCACATGTCAGCAACGATCGCATCGTGGCGCTGAGCAATGGTGCGCAGGTTCTCGTTGTAGATGGCGACCTTGCCGCGCGAACGGTTCAGAACGGGCGTCATTCCGATGTCGGGGCCGTTGAACATCACAACCGTTGCACCATTCGAGCGAAGACGCGCGATTGCCGCGTCAAAACGCACTGCAATCTCGTCGGGATCGGTGCCGGGGCGAATGATGTCGTTGCCGCCCGCCGAGATCGTGATGAGGTCGGGGTGCAGCTCGAGCGCGGGTTCGATCTGCTCGTCGATGATCTGCTGAAGCAGCCGCCCACGAATAGCGAGATTCGCGTAGGCGAAGTCATCTGCCTGCGAGTAGAGCACTTCGGCGACACGGTCGGCCCAGCCGCGATAGCCGCCGGGGCTCGCCGGCTCGGGGTCCCCGATGCCCTCGGTAAACGAGTCGCCAATCGCCACGTACCTTGTCCACGGATGCTGCGATGTCATCATCCAAGGATGCATCACTTAAACCCGGCTCGCCAACCAAACGACACGGCGAGGCATTTCCCCCTTTACAGGCGCCTCTCAGATAACCCCCAGACGACTTGACACCTTCTTGGGGGTCAGGCAAAGCTATATGAGTTCCCGAGACCCGGGATAAGCACGAATGATCGACTGGGAGGTCGTCATAATGAGTTGGTTGGCATTCATCCTTCTTGGCCTGATTGCAGGAGTTATCGCAAAGCTGATTCTGCCAGGTCGCCAGGGAGGCGGCTGGATCGCAACTCTGATCCTCGGCGTCGTAGGCGCACTTGTCGGTGGTTTCGTAGCGGGCCTCTTCGGCTTCAGCTACGAGGAGTTCTTCTCGATTGAGTCGTGGCTCATCGCCATCGTCGGCGCAATTATCGTCCTCGTAATTTGGGGCTTTATCACGCGTCGTAGCTCGCGAGCATAGGCTCGCACTTCTCACAAGGCCCGGTACCCCGGAAGGGATGCCGGGCCTTGTTGCGTTCGCAGGGGAATTGTCGTTCGCTGGTGCGATCATTGATCAATGAGCAAGCAAGACGGCAGCGGCCGCCAGGTCACGGCGGAGGGCGCTGACGACTCGACGGCGACGATCCTGCACGTCGATATGGACGCCTTCTTCGCCTCCGTCGAATTGCTCGAGCGCCCCGACCTGCGGGGCAAGCCCGTTATAGTCGCCCATGATTCGGCACGATCGGTCGTTACGGCTGCGACCTACGAGGCGCGCAAGTTCGGTGTCAACTCGGCGATGCCGCTCGCTCTTGCCAAGCGCCGCTGCCCGCAGGCCATCATTCTTCCCCCGCACTTCGACCGCTACCAGCACTACTCGCGCGAAGTTATGACGATCTTCGACGGCGTCACGCCCCGTGTCGAGCGTCTCGGCATCGACGAAGCCTTTCTCGACGTCGCCGGGGCCGGCAAACTCCTCGGCGGCCCCATCGCCGTAGCAACGCTTGTGCGCGAGCGCGTGCAGAGCCAGACCGGGCTCGTCTGCAGCGTCGGCGCCGCCTCGACCAAGTTCGTCGCAAAGCTCGCATCGAGCCGCGCGAAGCCCGACGGCCTGCTCGTGATCCCGGCAGACGCCACCCTGGGATTTCTTCATCCGCTGCCCATCGGTGCGCTGTGGGGCGTCGGAGGCAAAACCGAAGAAGCTCTCACCCGCCGCGGCATCCGCACGATCGGCGATCTTGCCAACACTCCCGTCGATGCTCTCGAACACGTTGTCGGCAAAGCGGGCGCGTCGAAGCTGCACGATCTGTCATGGGGCATTGATCCCCGCAGCGTGGAGACCCGCGCAGAAGAGAAGAGTGTCGGGCACGAGCTGACATTCGAGGTGGATGTCACTGACCCCGCCGTCATCCGGCGCGAACTTCTGCGGCTCGCCGGAATGGTCGCGGCTCGACTTCGGGCATCCGACACGGTCGGGCGCACTGTCGTTCTCAAGTTGCGGTTCGCCGACTTCTCGCTCATCACACGCTCGCGCACCCTCGCGGAGCCCACCGACCTCGGCCGGCGCATCTACGAAGAAGTGAGCGACATCTACGCGGGCCTCGGCCACCAGCCGCCGATACGCCTCGTCGGCGTACGAGCCGAGCAGCTGCTCGACTCCGGCTCGGCTCAGCTCGGCCTGTGGGACGCCGACGAGACCTGGCGCGAGGCCGAAGACGTTATGGATTCCGTGAGCGCCCGGTTTGGCCGGGGGAGCGTGACCCCCGCCGCTCTCATCGGCAAACATCGCGGCAGAGAAAGCACGTCGTCGGGCGAAAGCCCCATGCGCGACCCGCGAACGCTGCGCCCTGAGTGAACCGTGTCAGCCGCTTCGACTACCATTTGATCAAGTGAGCACACCTTCCCTGCCCGGCCCCACAGTCGGCACCTTCGCGGCGGAACACCTCTCACCCTCCTACCCCGAGCGCGCCGCACGAGGCACAGCATCAAAGCTCCGCGCGTGGCAGGCCGAGGCTCTCGACGCCTACTTTGCAACAGAACCGCGCGACTTTCTCGCAGCCGCGACACCCGGCGCTGGCAAGACCACCTTCGCGCTGCGTCTCGCCACCGAGCTCATTGCGCGCCGCATCGTCGACCGCATCACAGTCGTTGCGCCGACCGAACATCTCAAGAAGCAGTGGGCGGATGCCGCGCACAGAGTCGGGCTTCGGCTCGACCCCGGCTACCGCAACGGTGACCCCTACGGCGGGCGCAGGTATCACGGCATCGCAGTCACCTACGCTCAGGTGGCAATCCGCTCGTCACTGCACCGGGACATCACTGACTCCGCGCGAACCCTCGTGATCCTAGACGAGGTGCACCACGGCGGCGACGCGCTCAGCTGGGGCGACGCGATCCGCGACGCATTTGGCGGCGCCACCCGCAGGCTCTCGCTCACCGGAACGCCCTTCCGCAGCGACAGCTCGCCCATTCCCTTTGTGACCTACGCACCCGACGCGGCCGGCATTCGCACCTCGGTCAGCGACTACAGCTACGGCTATGGCCGCGCCCTCGCCGACGGAGTTGTTCGCCCGATCATCTTTCTCGCCTACGCGGGCAAGATGCGCTGGCGCACCCGTATGGGCGACGAGATGGAAGCGCGCCTCGGCGAGGGCGACACCAAAGACATAACCGCTCAAGCCTGGCGCACGGCTCTCGACCCCGGCGGGGAGTGGATTCCGTCTGTGCTTGCCGCGGCCAACACCCGGCTCAGCGAAGTGCGCCACTCGATTCCCGACGCGGGCGGCCTCATCATCGCGACCGACCAGGACTCCGCGCGTGCCTACGCCGAGGTTCTGCGCAACATCACCGGCGAGATTCCGACCCTTGTGCTCTCAGACGAGAAGGCGTCGAGCGACCGGATCGAACAGTTCTCCGAGGGCGACTCACGCTGGCTTGTCGCCGTGCGCATGGTGTCTGAGGGCGTCGACGTGCCGAGGCTTGCCGTTGGTGTCTACGCGACATCCGCCTCAACCCCGTTGTATTTTGCTCAGGCCGTTGGTCGCTTTGTGCGAACCCGACGCCGCGGCGAGGTCGCATCGATCTTTCTGCCGAGCGTGCCCACCCTCACCAACCTCGCGAAGACTCTCGAACTCGAGCGTGACCACGCGCTCGACCGCGACGCCGACCCCAACCTGCTGCTTGACGACTCGCTACTCGCCGCAGAGGAGAAGTCGGAGTCGGCGTCGGAAGGCCTTCTCGAAGAGTTCGAGTGGAAGGCCATCGAGTCTGACGCCAACTTCGACCGTGTGCTCTACGACGGAGGCGAGTTCGGCTTCTCGGCAGAGATGGGCAGTGACGAAGAGCTCGACTTCATCGGCATCCCGGGAATTCTCGAGCCGGAACAGGTTCGCGAGCTGCTCCAACAGCGGCAGGCGCGTCAGTCGCGCAGGGCAGCCGATCGCGAGAAGGCACTGCCAGAGTCTGAGCGCCAGCCACCCGCGCTCTACCGAACGCTCAAAGAGCAGCGCACGCTTCTCAACAGCCTCGTCGGTATGCGCGCGAAGCTCACGGGGGAGCCGCACGGCATCATCCACGCTGAGCTGCGCCGCGAGCTCGGAGGCCCGGCGGTGGGAACCGCGACGGTGAGCCAGTTGCAGGCGCGAATCGACTCGCTGCGCAGGCGGATGCACTCGTAGCTGTCGTCGCGGGTTGAGTAGGAGCGCCAGCGACGTATCGAAACCCTGATTTCGATACGGCCGTGAACGGCCTACTCAATCAACAAGATTCCTTAAAGCAGAATGACCCCGGCCTCTTAGCCGGGGTCATTCTGTGTTTTAAGCCTTCAAAGACTTGAGCTCTAACGAATTAGAGGGCGCGGATGTTCTCCGCCTGGGGACCCTTGGGTCCCTGGGTGATCTCGAATTCAACCTTCTGGTTTTCATCGAGTGACCGGTAGCCACCGCTTGCGATAGCTGAGTAGTGGGCGAAAACGTCCGGGCTACCATCCTCGGGAGCGATGAAGCCGAAGCCTTTTTCTGCGTTAAACCACTTAACGGTACCAATTGCCATGTAAAACTCCTCCAGGAGCGTTCTTCTTGGTCTCGATTGTCGAGACCCTACTGATCGGTCTCGAATGAGACCAACCAGTTCCCGCTAAGGCTATAGCACTAGTCCCCGAGAATTGCTATTTGTTGCAAAACTTGTTGAAAACTCGCCAAGGCTTGATTTTTAGTGGAAGTCGCGCGATAACGTGCGAACTCCAACATCGAGGTGTTCCAGCCGGTCGGCCAGAAGGTTGATCACACCCTCGGGACTTCTCTCCAGAACACCGCGCACGATCATCGCTGGCGACTCCCGAGCGACCCGGCGATAGCGATTCCAGACCCCGACGGAGCAGATCACGTTGACGAGCCCCGTCTCGTCTTCGAGGTTCATAAAGGTGATGCCGCTCGCCGTGGCCGGTCGCTGGCGGTGCGTAACAACGCCACTCACCTCGAGCCTGCGCCCCGACTCGGCCTCGCGCAGCCCGACTGCAGAGACGATGCCGCGCGCGTCGAGGGCGTTCCGCAGGTGGCGGATCGGATGGTCGGTGGGCGAGATGCCCGTCGCCCACAGGTCGGAGACAAGCTCATCGCGCTCTGAGGGCATCGAGAAGAGCGGCGGTTGCACGGCGACTATCGAATCGGGCAAAAACTCGGCGCGGTCTTGTGCGGCGTTGCCGGCGTTCCAGAGCGCCTCACGCCGATCGAGTCCCAGAGAATCGAATGCTCCGGATGCCGCGAGCACTTCGAGCTGGGCGGTTGTCAGCCCGACTCTCCGCACGAGGTCGTTCATGCTCGTAAAGGCACCACCGGCATCTCGTGCCGTGACGATGCGCTCGGCGAGGTCGAGGCTGATTCCGTTGACCTCGGCGAGCCCGAGTCGCACGGCGAAGGCTCCGTCGCGGCGGTGGGCGGCATCGGTGCGGGGGAGTGCGCGGTCGAAGGTGGGCACGGGCGGTTGTTCACGGTGGGTGCAGGAGTGCATGCCGGTGGGGGCTCGATCACCGGCGAGGGAAGTCAGGTCGCTCTGCACTCCCGACAGCAGGATGTCGGGAGTGAGCACCTCGACCCCGTGGCGGCGAGCATCGGCGACGAGCGACTGCCGGGAGTAGAACCCCATGGGTTGCGCGCGAAGAAGTGCGGCGAGAAACGCGCCCGGGTAGTGCAGTCGCATCCATGCGCTCGCGTAGACGAGCAGCGCAAAGCTCAGCGAGTGCGACTCGGCAAAACCAAAGTTCGCAAAGGCCTGGATCTTCGAATAGATCTCGTCGGCGACATCCCCCTCGATGCCGTTTGTTGCCATTCCCGCGTAGAGCTTCTCGCGCAGCGATTCGATGCGCTCGATGCCGCGCTTCGAGCCCATGGCGCGGCGCAGCAGGTCGGCGTCTTCGCCCGTGCAGCCGCCGACCGCCATCGCGACCTGCATCAGCTGCTCTTGGAACACCGGGATGCCGAGGGTGCGCTCGAGCGGTTCAACGAGTTTGGGGTGCAGGTAGGTGATGGGCTCGAGGCCGAGCTTGCGGCGCACAAAGGGGTGAACGGCGCCGCCCTGGATGGGGCCGGGGCGCACGAGAGCGATCTCGACGACTAGGTCGTAGAAGCGCCGGGGCTGCAGCCGGGGGAGCAGCCCCATCTGCGCGCGGCTCTCGACCTGAAAGACCCCGATCGAGTCGGCGTGGCAGAGCTGGTCATAGACGCCGGCCTCTTCGCGCGGCAGGGTGTCGAGGCTCCACTCTTCGCCGGTGTGCTGTCGCACGATGTCAAACGAGTACTGCAGCGCCGACAGCATGCCGAGACCGAGCAGGTCGAACTTGACGAGGCCCATCCAGGCGCAATCGTCTTTGTCCCACTGCACAACTGTGCGGTTCTTCATGCGCCCGTGCTCGATCGGTACAACCTCACCGACGGGGCGATCGGTGAGCACCATTCCGCCCGAGTGGATGCCGAGGTGCCGCGGAAACTTCATAACCTCGAGCGCGAGGTCGACAACGTCGGGCGGGATGTCGTGGTCGGCACTCTCGAGCAGAGCGCCGTGGCGTTCGACCTGCTTGGTCCAGGCGTCTTGTTGGCCCGCGCTGTGACCGAGCGCCTTTGCCATGTCGCGCACGGCGTTCTTCGGCCGGTAGCTGATGACGTTGGCGACCTGCGCTGCGTTGAGGCGGCCGTACTTCTCGTAGACGTATTGGATGACCTCCTCGCGCCGATCGGAGTCGAAGTCGACGTCGATGTCGGGCTCCTCGTCGCGCATGCTCGACAGAAACCGCTCAAACGGGAGCTTGTAGAAGATCGGGTCGACGGCGGTGATCATCAGCAGGTAGCAGACGGCTGAATTGGCGGCCGAGCCGCGACCCTGGCAGAGGATTCCCCGCTCGCGCGCAAACCGCACGATGTCGTGCACGATGAGAAAGTAGCCGGGAAAGTCTTTCTTCTCGATCACCGCAAGCTCACGCTCGATGCGATCACGGTTTGCGTCGGTGAGGTTGAGGTTGCGTTTTGCGACACCCTGCCAGACGAGCTCGCGCAACCAGCTCATCGGTGTGTGCCCCGCGGGAACCTGCTGCTTCGGCAGCCCCGGCTTCGCACGACCCAGCTCGAAGGCAAGCTCGTCGGCGACGGCAACGGTTCTCGCGACCGCACCGGGGTACCGGGCGAAACGCGCGGCCATCTCTGCGCCACTTCTCAGATGCGCTGAACCGGATGCCGGAAGCCAACCGTCGAGTTCATCGAGGCTGCGACGCGCGCGAACCGCCGCAAGAGCCGTCGCAAGGCGATGCTGCTGTGGTGCCGCAAAGTGCACGTTTCCGGTGGCGACGGTAGCGAGACCACGTTCGGCAGCCAGCGCGGCGAGCACGTCGTTGTGTGTGCTGTCGAGGGGCTCGCCGCGATCGAAGAGCTCGACGAGAACGTTGTCACGCCCGAACAGGCTCGAGAGCCTGTCGAGTTCGCGGCCCGCAGCCGCGCTACCTGCGGAACGATTGCTCGCACCCGTGAGCGCCTGGCGCACTGTTCCCTTGCGACATCCACTCAGAATTTGCCAGGTGCCCGCTGCGGTCTCGGCGAGCTGCTCGAGGCCGTAGAGCGGGCGGCCTTTCTCCTTGCCCGCGAGCTGGCCCGCGGTGAGGGCTCCGGCAAGGCGGTGGTAGCCCTCCTGGCCGCGGGCGAGCACAACGAGGTGGCTGCCCTCGGGGTCGGGCACGCCATTCTGCGGGGCGGTGAGGCCGAGCGAAAGCTCTGCACCGAAGACCGTCGCGACGGTGCGCTCGTTGAGAACACGCTGCGCTGCGGCAGCCTCGGCGAGCCGCACAACGCCGTAGAGGCCGTCGTGGTCGGTGAGGGCGAGGGCATGGAGCCCTAGGCGCGCCGCCTCTTCGAGCAGGTCTTCCGGTCGGCTCGCACCGTCGAGAAAACTGAAGTTGGAGTGCGCGTGGAGCTCGGCGTACGGCACTGTCCCCTCGGGCGCGGGCTCGATGGGCGGCGCCTGGTAGGGCTGACGCTTGTACGACCACGCGGGGCTGTCGCCACCATCGACCCCGGCGGGGCGCGGGTCGGGTCGGCGGCCCGAGAGCTTGCGCTCGAGCTCGGACCACGGAACGGGCGGGTTAGACCAGCCCATCAGTCGTACCTCGCTTCGGCCACCCAGTGGGAGCCGTCGAGCACAAGCAGCCAGGCGATGCCGTCGGCGTCGACGACCTGAAACCTGTGCACGCTGCGTCGCACACCGACGACCTTGCCCCGCCCGTGCGACCACCAGCGCTCGTCTAAGGGCCACGGACCGGCCCAGGCCGTCACGGCGCGCGGCTTGGCGCCGGACGCCCCGGAGAAGCGCGCTGGGGGCGCCGAGAGGATTCCGCGGTCGTCAACCAGCACGGGCTCACCATTGGCCGCGAGCACGTGCACGGGGTGCGGGTTCGTAAACACCGTCGCCGGAGCGGGCGCCGGAAGCTGGCCGGGCCAGGGTTGGCGCGCAACGGCAGCCGCGGCATCCATCGGCCTGTCGCCCCAGGCGACAAGGTTCTGGCGGTCGGCGAGAGCGCGCCCGCCACCGATTGTCGCCGTGAGCACACCCTCGTGCCCGAGCATGCTCTGCACGCGCGAGAGCCCGTGGTGAATGCGCTCGTCGGGGCCGGCGCCCCAGAGTCCCTGCTCGTGATTGCCGATCGAGTCGACGCTCTCGGGCAGAATGCGCACACGGATGATGCCGCTCTTGAGATCGCTTCCCTGTGTTGATGTTGCTTGGCCAGCCCCCTGCAACTGCCAGCGCACCCGGTCGACGACCTCGGTCGCCGTGAACGAACGCGGGTGCAGCCAGCTGCGGCCGGAGAAGCCGCCCGTGTCCGACTCGATCTCGATGTGGATAGCAGTGCAGACGAGCTTGGCAGCGGTGAGTCCGGCGATAAAGCTCTCGCTGATCGCGAGCACGCCGAAGGTCACCTGGTCAACCCGATCGAGCGCCGGCTCGAACTCGACGACGCGCTCGAGCTGCTTCGGGGGAGTGCGCGGCGCGACCGGCCGCCCGTCGAGACCGCGCGCGAGCGTGTGCAACCGCGCGCCCATACTGCCAAAGCGGGTGCGCACATCGGTCTCGTCGAGCTCGGCAAAAGCACCAAGCGAATGGATGCCGAGGCGCCTGAGCAGGGTCGCCAATTGTTGATCGCCCAGAATGCCGACAGCGAGGGGAGCGAGAAACTCTGCCGACTTGCCCGCGGGAACAATGCGCACGGAGGGGGTGAGTCTCGCCGCTTGCTCCGCCGTGAACGGGCCGTCGGCGACGCCCACTCGCGCACCAGGGATGCCGAGGTCGGCGAGCCCACCGATGAACGAGAGCGCAGCGGGTTTTTCGCCCCCGTAGTACTGCGCCGGCCCACGGGCCCGGATCGCGAGGGTTCCTGGCCGCACAACCTGCACCCCTGGAGTCATTCCCTCGATCGCGTCGACAACCGGGTCAAAGGCGCGGTTGTCGCGCACGGTCTCGTACGGCAAAACGATGAGGTCGGTGCAGCGCGACTGGGCCTCGCGCACCCGAAGGCCACGCTTGACACCCTCGGCACGTGCGCTAGCACTGCTCGCGAAGACGACACCCTTCTCGAGCAGCGCGATGCGCGAGTTTGGCGGCAGCGACTCTTCGCGCGTGACCGCGGTGATCGGCCAGTCGGGCGACCACAAGATGAGCGTGCGGGTGAGCTCGGTCATCCGGTTGCCTCGATGTATCGGGGTTCTTCGAGAGGTCTCTCAACCGCGCTGAACTCTTCGGCGAGATCGGGCAACCACAGTCGCGCGCTACGGGGGCGGCCACTCAACCGGCTCGTGACAGTGACAGTCGCCTGCCGCGCCTCGAGGTAGCCGTGGCCCTCGCCGATGCCACTCCAGTCGCTCTCGGTGAGCGTGAGCATTGCCTCGCTCTGCGGCCAGGTGCCGAGAACGATGAGGGTCGAACCACGCTGGCGCAGTCGCGCGGCGAGCCGTGTCACTGCGCCATCACTCGCGCGCTTCGGCGGGCGCATCACAACAACGCCCATCACATCGGCGATCGCCGCGGTGACGGCGAGCCACTGCTCGCCCGGCTCTGGCACAAGAACAAGCCGCTCGAGGTCGATGCCAAAGCGTTGCGCCGCCTCGACCCCGAACTCGGGAACGCCGATGACGCAGCACCAGGCTCCGCTCTTCGAGGGCTCGGCGAGAAGCGCCATCAGCAGGGTGCCCGACCCGGCGACCGAGTAGACCGAGCCCTCTTGCAGACCACCACCGGGAAGCAGTTTTGCTATCGCCGGGTGCGTCGGAATCGTGCGGGAATCAAGCTTCGTTGCCTGCATCGCGGCAATGCGCGACTGCAGGTCTTTGACAGTCGCGAGTGCGACTGGTGGGGACGCCGAAGCTGCGGAAGGCATCTCCTCATATTCGAACATACGTTCGAATATGTCAATTGCCACCGACATTGAGCGGCGTGCGCGGTGGAGCTAAAAACGATCGCGTTAGCGGTCGTGCGACCCCAGCGCCGACTGAGCCTGCGAAGGAGGGTTCACATCGGTCGCCGAAACCTCACGGGGTTTCGATACGGCCGTAAACGGCCTACTCAACCAGCGACAGATCAGGAGACGAGATCGAGCTCTTTCACCCAGTGCGACAGAAAAGCCGCCCCGGCGAAATCGTGAATGAGGTCGCCCTCGATAACGATCGGGTAGTCGCGCGTGAGCACGCCATCTGAGGGGCGCACGTCGACGTGCGCGACGTCGTAGCCCGCGGCGTGCAGGTGGTCGGCCATGAGGTAGTCACCGCGCGAGTCGCCGACCGAACGCCAGCGACGGGGGAGCGCCCCGAGGCCCGCGAAGTATTCGAGGGCGCGCTCTGCGCCGCGATCCTTGTCGAGAAGAATCGACTCGACGTCGGTCGAGATGATCGTGGGGTCGATGCGGAAGGGCACCGAGCCGTCCGCGGCGACCGAAACGCGATCGCCGAAGCGGATGCCCAGGCCGTGCTCGGTTACAAGCTTAAAAACTGCCTCGTTGAACGGCCCCTGCTGGGCCACGTAGTCGGCGTGCGCGACATCCATTCGCTGCTCAACAGAGATCATCGCGACCTTTGTCTCGTCGAAAAACATGGTGTCAGAAAAGGTGGATGCGACGAGCTCACGCACGGCATCGACGGTGTTCGCGGGCAGGGCGACAGACTCGTCGACGGTGACCTCACCGAGGCCCTTGGGGCCAATCGTTGACCAGGCCGCGCCCTTCTCGAAGACGCCGAACATGCGCACGTTGCCTGAGGAGAACGCCTCGGTTAGCCCGTTCTGAAGGAGAGGAGCGACGACCTCATCGCGGATAAACGCGTGCGAGCGTCCGGTGATAAACGCGATCGGCACTCCGGCCTTCGCGAGACGAACAAGATCGGTCACGATGCTCGGAATGGCGATTGTGCGGCTCACCGGCGAGGCGAGCGGCCCATCGACGTCGAAAAGAAGACCGAGGTTGGGTTCGTAGTTCACTGCTCTATCTTCCCTTGCGCTTGCGGGCGTTGCGCGCCTTGGGGGAGTTCGGCGAACCCGAACGGTTCTTCGCCTCGGCTCCGCCGCTCGTCGCGTACGGCTTGCGCTTCGCCTTCGCCTTGCCACCTGCCGCGGCGTTGGCGGCCTTCGGCGCACCCTTCGCACCAGGTTTGACGACCTTCGCGGGCTTCTCGGCGGGAGGTGTCGGGTTCGCGCGCGAGCTGTTGGCAGAGCGGCCGCGAACGATGCCGACGAACTCCTCGATGTCGGGCGTCTCACCCTCGGCAAGCCAGGCGACGGCGATCTGCGTCTGCGGTGCGTCAGTCACCGGGCGAGATACGAGGTCTTTGCGATTGTGGGCGCGGGCAATCGCGTGCGGCAGCACAATTGCGCCGACACCGGCAGCGATGAGCGCGATTGCATCGTCGACGCTTCCGGCGGGATCGTGAAGTGTGTAGCCGTCGAGCTGCGCAAGAGTTACCTCGTCGAGGTCGGCGATCGCGTCATCCACCGAAGCGACAACAACATGGTCTTCGTCATACAGGCGGATAACGCTCAAGCCCTCGGTGGCAACGGGCAGGCGCACAAAACTCACGTCGGCGAGGTCATTCGCGAGCACACTCGCCTGCTCTGGCACGGCAGTGGGAACGAACTCAAGGTCGGTGTCGCGGCGCCGGTCATGCCAGATTCGGCTCCACTTGGTGATGGTTACGCCGGGCACAAAGGCAATACGAAGGGGAGAGCTCACAGGCAAAGGCTACGCTGTAGGCATGAGTGAAGAGCGCGCACCCCAGTTGATGAAGCCCGCCACGGCGGCCCAAAAGCTTGGCGTGTACCTCCCCGCTACGCCCGAGGCGTTCCAGACGAGCGACATCACGCGGGCCGAATTGAACGAATTGACTGCAAACCCGCCCGAGTGGCTCGTCGCCCTTCGCGCCAACGGACCGCACCCGCGCTCCGTCGTCGCGGGCAAGCTTGGCGTCTCGAACGCGGGCCTCGCCCGCTCGGGAATCACCGACGCCCTGACGACTGCCGAGATCCAGGAACTACTCAAGGCGCCGCCGGCTTGGCTCGTCGAAGAGCGTGCGACGCAGGCCGAGGTGCGCGACGAGAAGCAGCGCATCAAGGAGCGCGATGCCTGGCGCCGCGAAGAGGCAGCGAAGGCCGAGCGCCAGAGCGGTGGCGGCGGGCGCTAAAGCTCGTCAGCGCCAGCAGGCGTTAGTCATTGCGCGAGCCCGTTCCGCGCGCGTTGTAGACGGTAGCTCCCGAGCGGCCGTAGTCGGCGAAGACTTCGACAGCGGCATCCCTCAGCACGCCGATCGTGACGCTGATGCCGCGGCTCTCGAGCTCGCCGATCCAGTCGGCGGGCATGGGGCCTTCGTCGAAACCGGTGAGGTCTTCACACTCGGGTCCATCGCCCGCGATAACGAGGTGCTTGACGCCCGACCAGACGAGTGCGCCGTAACACATCGTGCACGGACGCCAGTTGACGACGAGTTCGAGATCTTGCGACTCGGAAGCGCCGAGATCCCACGCACCGGTGTTCTCCTGGGCGAGCGACAGTGCCATTACCTCGGCGTGCACCGACGACTTGCGGGTCGAGAGCACAACGTTGACACCGATCGACACGAGCCTGGATGTCGCGCGGTCGACGACGACGGCTGCGAACGGCCCGCCGTTACCTTCGACGTGGTTGCGCGCCGCAAGCGTGTTCGTGAGGGCGACGCGATCTTCGTGCGTCGGCAGCTCGACATCAAGATCGTCGAGCGACGAGACGAGCCAGTCGGGCAGGGAAGCTGTGAACGAAGTAGCGAGGGCCATTACTCGAACGTAGTCGTTTTGTAGGGATTGCCGCTCGCGTCAAAGGTCGTCCAGTCGCCGTGCTGCTTGCCCGCGACGAACGAGCCTGAGCGCATGCGGGTTCCGTTTTCGCGAAACCACTCCCACGCGCCATCCATCTCGCCGTTCTTAAAGGCGCCGACGGCCTTGATCGAGCCGCTGCGATAGAAATGCGTCCAGATTCCGGTCTTTTTGCCGTCGATCTTTTCGCCCGTGCCCATGATTGTGCCGTCGGCGTAGGTCTCGGCGCTCTCGGTCACTTCGATAGCTCTTCGAGGGCCTTTGCGACGCGGCGATCACGGGTCTCGTCGGTCTTCGCGCCCTCGACCGAGAGCGTGTGCACCTTCTTTTTGCTGTTCGAGAGCGCTGCAAAAGCCGCGGCCGCAGCGGGGTTTGCGGCCAGGGCCTCGGCAAGAGCCGCGGGCACCTCGACCTCGCGCGGGGCCGTGTCGTGCTCGATGTCGATGACGACGTCATCGCCGCCGCCAAACCCCGAGGCGGCACGGTGTGCAGCGTTGAAGCTCACGAGATATTTGCCGCCCATCACGGCGACGGTGCCGCGCAGGCTGTACGTGCCATTGATGGTGATCGCTACGGGAGGCTTTTTACCCGCACCGAGCTCGTCGATGACCGAGGCCGGTACCTCTATGCCGACGTTGTTGCCGACCTGCAGAAGATTCGTACGGAATTGCATGCAAACACCTTAGGCCGCGCGCAGCCGATCCGAACCAAGCAATTTCCACACCGTGGTGGTGAGCGCGGGGTGCTCGAGAGCGATCTGGCGCAGCACCCGATATTCACGAGTGGCGGATGGCGCGTGGCCATCGTTGGCAGCGATCGCGTCTGCGCGCAACAGGTAGACAACGAGTTCGTCGACGGTAAACAGGTCGTCCATAAAGTCCCACGGATCTTCACCCGCGAGGCATCGCTCGTGGACGACCGTGTCGAGCTCATCGCGCGCCTCTGCCCGCAACACCTCGAGGCTCGCTTTCCCTCGGGGGAGGTGAGAGTTCGAAGACATGCTTCGACGATACGTGATGGTTCCGACGGCGCGCACGCCGGCAACGCGGAGGTTGTTGGAGCATAATCACGGCATGCTTTCGATAGAACTCGCCCGCAGTCTTGCAGCCCAGGGCATGCGCTGGAATCCCGCGAGCGGTGACTCCTTTTGCCTCGACGGTGACGACTTCGACGGGGAGGTTTTTATTCTCAGCGACATGACAATCGAGGCCCACGAGTTCGACACGGGCACAATCCTTGGGTTCAACGGAACTACCGAGTGGGCGCTCGACTCCGTCTCACTCGATGCGGCGTTGTGGATGCCGCGTGAAGACCAATTGCGCGAGATGCTCGGGGGCACGTTTGTGAGCCTCAACCGTTCTGGCGAGAGCTTCGTGGTCGAGACGACCCTGGGCAGTTTCGAGGCCACCGACGCCGGGCAGGCGTATGGACTCGCGCTGCTTGAGCTCGTCGGTCGCGCTGCGGCGTAGCGGGACCGATTAGTTCGACACCATTAGGCTGACACCGTGAAAAAACTGCTGCTGTTCTGTGCTCTGTCAGCAGCACTCGCGCTCGGCATCGCGACTCCCGCTCACGCAGACGGCGATGTCGAAGACTTCACCTTCTCGAGTTTTTACGGTGAGTACCACCTGGGAACCGACGCGGAGGGCCGCAGCGTTCTCACCACAGTCGAGACACTCACCGCTGAGTTTCCCCAAGCCGACCAGAACCACGGAATCATCCGAGCTCTCGTCGACAACTTTGACGGTCACCCCGTCGACCTCGAGATCGAATCGGTGACCGATGAAAACGGCAACCCGCGCGAGTACGAGACCGACAGCGAAGACGAGTTCACCGTGCTCACGATCCAGGACGAAGATGTGTTCGTTCACGGCCAGCAGACCTACGTAATTACCTACACGCAGCACAACGTCACGCGATATTTCGCCGACAACAACTCAGACGAGTTCTACTGGGATGTCAACGGCACCGGCTGGGCGCAACCGTTTGAGAACGTGTCGGCAACCGTATATCTCGAAGACGGTCTCTCGGCTGCATCCACGAGCGTTGATTCGTTCTCCGGGTCTGAGGGCGAGGCCAACCCGGCCACCATCGATGAGCTCGACGATGGCTATACCTTCAGCGCCTCGAACCTCGGCCCCGGCGAGAATCTGAGCTTTGCAATCGGCTTCGAGCCCGGCACCTTCGTCGAGCGAGACGGATCGTTTTTCGCGGCACCGTGGCCCACCCTCTCGCTGATCGGAACGGCGGGAGCGCTGCTCGTCGCCGTTCTCGCCGCAATCGCGCGCCGCACTCGGCTCGCCGATGCACCGGGTCGAGGGGTCATCGTCGCCGAATACATGCCTCCGAGTGAGGGCCTTCCGCTCTCGGCCCTGGTCTCGGGCACTGTAGCCAAATCGACGCCCGCGCACATCGTCAAGCTCGCCGTCGCGGGCAACCTGCGCATTCTCGAAATCGCCGGCAAGAAGCAGAAGTACCAACTCGAATTTCTTACGGTCGATGGCGCCGACACCGACGACCGCACCTTTCTTCACGCGCTCTTCGGCAAAGAACTCACACCCGGCGAAGACCGTAGCCTCGACAAGGTCGATGAAGCGGCTGCCAAGAAGATCACGAAGCTTCAGACGGCAACCGTCAAGCGGGCGGTGGCCGATGGCTATCGCCGCAAGGTCTCGTACGCCGGCATTGGCTGGCTCTTCGCGCTGTCGCTTGTGCTCGGCGCCGCGGGGGTGGTTTTCGCCATCGTGTCGCTCGTCGAGGCCTACGCAGGCGCGATTCCGGTTGCGTTCATCGTCGCCTCGGTTGTTGGGCTCGTCGCGACCTGGGTTCTGCTCTCTAAAACTCCTCTCGAGGCACAGGGTGTCGAACTTCGCGACTACCTGCGCGGCCTCAAGCTCTACATCTCTCTCGCTGAAGCCGATCGACTGCGCTACCTGCAGTCGCCCGAGGGCGCCATTACAACACCGATAGCGACGGATGACACAGCTCAACTCGTGAAGCTCAACGAGCGCCTTCTGCCGTACGCGATCCTCTTCGGCGAAGAGAAGGAGTGGACCAGGCAACTCGGCAAGTACTACGACGACCTCGGTGTCGAGCCGCAGTGGTACGCGGGTTCCACAGCGTTTAATACGGCGGTCTTCGCGAGCAGCATCGGTTCGCTCTCGTCGAGCGTGACCTCGGCATACTCCGGAAGCAGTTCGTCGAGCGGGTCAAGCGGCGGCGGCTTCTCTGGTGGCGGCGGAGGCGGCGGCGGGGGTGGAGGCGTCTAGTGGCTTCTTCTCCCATGTCGGCGTCGCCCTACGAGGTGCTCGGAGTGAGCCCGACCGCGACAACCGAAGAACTTCGCCGTGCCTACCGATTGCGGTTGCGAGCCGCTCACCCCGACACCGGAGGTGAAGCGCAACTGTTCCACGCTGTTCAGGCGGCCTGGGATCTCGTTGGCACGCCTGAGACTCGCGCCTCGTACGATCGGGGCCAACCGCGCGGCGGCAGCCACGAGACCTTCGCGGCTCGACCCGCACGCACACCGACAGCGAGCCGCCCACAGGCTCGCTCGTACGGGCACCCCGGCGGCTGGCGACGCGAGAAGTACCTGTCACTGATGCGCGAGTGGGTGGGACGTGGTGTTGACCTTCCGGACCCCTATGACCCGACGCTTGTGCGCACGGCGCCGCGCGACATCCGTCATGTGCTCTCTGATGCCCTCGCAGAAGAGGCAACTGCCCGATCGCTCACCGATCTCGGCATAGCTTTTACGCTCTGGCACGACGTGGCGACGAGCGGCGCGACGACGAGCCGCGGCATCACCGATGACGCCGACAAGCTCGACCACGTTGTTCTGGGGCCTACGGGCCTCTTCGCACTGCTCTCTGAAGACTGGGGCGCTTCCGTGCGCATCAAGCGCGGTGAACTGATCGGCGAGGCAATCGGCGACGAGCGGCCGTTCTACTCGCTCGCCACCCGCACCAAGGTCATTGCCCGCGCGGCGAAGGTGCGGTTCACGGCGATCGTCATTGTTATTCCCGACGATGCGTTTCCCGATTCCCTTGCCGAGGTGGGCAAGGTGCGCGGCTACCCGGCTTACCTCGTTCACCGCTCGCGCCTGCCCGGTCTGCTCAAGCAGGGCATCGACAACGAAGACCCCGTCGGCGGCAATGAGCTGTTCGACGCTCGCACGCGCCTGCAGTCGACGATTCGGTTCGTCTAGTCGGGTTCGTATGTGCGGCTCGTCGTTCGTGGCGTGCACCATAGTTAGCCCATGGACTTCTTCCTGCTTGGTCTGTCGGTAGTACTTCTGATTCTCGCGATCATCGGGTTTTTTACCGCGGCCGTAACGCCTCCGTCGTCTCGAGCTGTCATCGCCCAGTACGACCCGCCGCAGGGCGTCAGTGTGCTGCTCGGTGCAATCCTCATCAACGAACGCAAGCGCAGCGTCGCTGCGCAACTCGTTGATCTCTCGGTGCGACGCATCATCCGCATCCTGTCGCCCGCGGCAGCAGGCGAGGCATACCGCGTCGAGCTTCGCGACAGGCACCTGACCACCGAACGCGTCGAAGGCCAGGTTGTCAGCGCCGTGTTCGGCAGCAAAGCCCCAATGGGCACTGTCGTGCGAGTCAACAACCAGAACGGCAAGCTCGCCGCTCGCCTTGCGAAGGCACAGTTCACCGCACAACTTATTGCGTCGCGTAACGGTTACCAGGTGTCGAGCCGAAGCGAATGGCGTGTGTTCGTTCCCATCGCGCATGGGCTTCTTGTTATAGCCATGCTGTTCATTCAGCTGCACCTTGCGCCGATCGTCGTTCTTCTATTCGTCGCGTCGATCGTTCTCACAACACGGCGCAGGTCTGCTCTCACCCAGAAGGGCGTCGACCTGCGCGACCACCTGCTCGGGCTCAAGCTGTTTATCTCCCTCGCCGAGGCCGACCGGATGGCAATGCTGCAGAGCCCCACCGGCGCTCTCAAACAGGGCGAGATTTTTCTTCTCACCGAGAAGCTGCTGGGTTGGGCGGTGCTCTTCGGACTCGGACGCGAATGGGCGCGGGTTCTCGAGATCCAGGCACGCGAGCTGGGTGAATCGGTCGCGGCCGACGGTTCGTTCTCTGGCGATGCGGGGCTGTTCACCGCCATCTACTTCTCTGAGGCCTTCGACGGCTTTGCGCCGTTTGGCACCAGCGGCGACCTGAGCGATGCGGCCGCCGACCCCTCGACCGACGGCTCGGGTTATGACTTTGGCGATGCGAGCAGCGGCGGCTGGAGCGGCGGCGACTTTAGCGGCGGCGACGGCGGGGGAGACGGTGGCGGCGGCGGAGATGGTGGAGGCGGCGGAGGCGGCGACTAGTTCGCTGTGAAGCACTGCACGCTGCTCGCCCGGGAGTAGCCAGCTTTCTAGGCTTGCCGCATGACTATTCAACTCAACAAGGCAGCGGTCGACCACGCGCGATCACTTATTCGTGCTGGCAAGGTCGCGAAAGACCAGCGCGATGACTGGAGCGAAGACGCCCCAACACCCGACGAAGAAAACGGGTACATCGAAGATCACGGTTTCACCGAGTACGCGAAGTGGCATCTCGGTGACGACCCAGACGAGAACGTTGAGACGAAGGGCCGCTATAGCTTTCCGTTTGGCGACTTCAGAAACGTGCACAGGGGTGGCGTGATTTCTGCCGAGAGCCGAGCGGCCCAGAACGACCACCCGAGCATCGCCAATGCTGCGAAAGAACTCCTCGAGCTCATCGACGACGGCGACAAGCCGAGCAGCGCCATCCATGTAAAGAGGGACTAGAGATGAATGACGAACTCGCTAAGGCGACAAACGAATCGCCACAGAGCGATACCGACACCGAAGAGCTTCAGGAGAACCCCAGCGGCAGCCCCGCGCTCGACGATCCAGACATCGACCATTCGCGCGTCACGACCCTGCCTGGCACCGGTGGGCCGGATGACGAGGGCGACATTGACGTGGATCCGGGCAAGCTCAACCTGTAGGCGCCCGTCTCTTTCGTAGACTGGATGTCACGGCTCGACTTCCGCATATCGTCGAGCCGCACGGAGGTGGGCACGCAGTGACGTCTCGCTCGACCTTCGGCATAGTGCGACTGGTCGTGGCGCTCGTGACGGCCGTCGCCCTCATTTTTCGATTCATCTGGGGACTCGGCTCTGCAACGTTTACCCCCGGAAACTTCTTCGCCTACCTCACGATTCAGAGCAACATCGTGTTCGTTGTTATCACCGTGCTCGCGGGCCTTCTCGCGCTGCGACTCGACGCCGACCCGCAATGGCTCACAACTGCACGCGCGACGGTTCTCACCTGCACGGTCACGGCTGGACTCGTCTACGCGCTGATAGTTCAGCAGTCGGGCGAGCGCGGGTTTCCGATCTCCGTTCCCTGGTCAGACGTTCTTTTGCACTTTGTGCTGCCCGTCATCGCGCTTGCGGACTGGGTGATCGCGCCAGGTCGCGGTCGTGCCCAGTGGCGAGCCATAGCCTGGGCGGTCACCTTCACACTCGGCTGGGGCGGGGTGACTCTTGTGCGGGGTGCGGTAGTTGGCTGGTACCCCTACTTTTTTCTCGACCCCGACCAGTTGAACTCGGTGGGGGAGTTCTTTCTCTTCAGCGGCATTGCCGTCGGCGTGTTTGTTGCCGTCGGCGCGCTGGTTGTTGGGCTGTCCCGGCTTCGGCCCGTGCTGGGCCGCAGGTAGCGGTGCAGGAGCGCTAGTCCTAGCCGATAGCCGATAGCCGCTAGCCGACGAACGGTGCGAGGCTCTGCATCGCGGCCTGCGTGAGTGCCGTGTCGTCGAGCTCTGCGAACGCCGCGGCGCCGTCGCCACCGACGAAGCCCACAAGAATCGGTTCGCCCGTGATCGGCAGCAGGTTGATCCACTGGGTAACGACGTCGTCGGTGCCGAGAAGCGTCCAGGCGGTTGCCTCGGTCGTCCAGAACGGTTCGTCGAATTGCAGCCACACGGTCTCGACGGCACCGAAACCGAGGTCGGTTATCGCTGCACGGTGAGTAAAGGGAAGGAGGGGGTCGAACTCGATGCCGCCGCCCTTGAGCACGCCGAGGGGCACCGTCACGATCGTGCGATCAACGGTGAGAGACTCACCGCTGCCCAGGCGCAGGCTCACGCTGTCATCGTCGTAGTTGATGCCCACAACTGTTGTGCTCAAGAACGTCTCGACGCCCTCGAGCGACTTCTCGATGAGCGCGGTCATGCCGCCCGTTACGGCGACCCGAGTCTCGGCGAGTGCGACGGCCTCTGGCTCGATGTACCAGCTGGAGAGATCCGCGGCCTCGGCGCCCGTCTCAAGTGACAGTCGTGCGACGTAGGCGTCGAGCAGGGCCTCGCCGTCGGGCGCGACATCCATCGCCGTTTTCTGGGCACCCGACTCGTCAAGGGATTCGGCGAGCGACGACTCAACGCTCTGCTGGGTGGCCCAGGCGATAGCCGTCTCGAGTGCTGGTGGGCCGACGGTGTTCTCGGTGAGATCCGGCGCATCGGCGGTCGTCGAGCGCAGCAGCGAGTTTGTGACAGCCGCGGCGCCGAGACCGGCGGACGCGAGTCGGCCGATGACGCTCGCGTCGCTCTCTTCGCGCAACAGCCAGGCGCCAAACTCGACGGGCACGGGCCAGTTGTCAGAAACAGCGGTGTGGATGCGACCACCGACCCGGTCGCGTGCCTCGATGAGCACAACGTCAAAGCCATCGGAGGTGAGGGCACGCGCGGCCTCGGCACCGGCGGCTCCCGCGCCGATGACCGCGATCTTGTCTCCGGGTTCGGCCGTCGCGCGCACGCTCGCTACAACACGCAGCGCTGAGGCCCGGGCGCCGAGGAGTGTCGCGGGGCTGTCGACCGAGGTCGCCTCACCCGCGAAGAAGACTCGCTCGAGAAGTGGTTCGGCGAGGGCCTCGCGACTCTGCGGCGAAGCACCAACGGCGGTAAAACTATGGGTTCCGAGGGAGTACTTATCGGTCGACCACGCGCTGCGCACCATCCGCGCTGGGGCCGGAACACCGTTCGTCGGCGGGATGGTGATCGTGGGCTGCGGGGTTGGAGTGTCGGACGTGCAGGCCGCTACAGCGAGCAGGGTCAATCCAGAGCCGGCTCCGACCAGGAATGTGCGACGCGTAAAAGACATCTCCTCGCCAGCGTACCGGGCTTTGGCCACCACCACGTGGCCGCGCCCAAGCTGCCGATAAGCTCAAGGCCATGACGGCTGGATCGACGATTTCTCGAACACTCCGAGTCGCGGCTGCGACGGGTCTCGCGCTGGCTTTTGCTCTCGCGGGCACCGCACCAGCGAGCGCCGACACGTCGGACTTCACGTTCGACTCGTTCGACGCCCGGTACACGCTCTCGATGGAATCCGACGGAACCTCTCACCTCGAGGTCGTTGAAACTATCGTCGCCCGGTTTCCGAACTACGACCAGAACCGGGGAATCTATCGTGCGATTCCCGAGGTGGTGCAGTCGACGGCCACTGAGCCCGACATTCACTCGATAGTCGATGAGAACGGAGACGACGTCTATTGGGAGGAGTCGCTCGACGGCGAGTACCTGCTTCTCGCGCTCGGCACCGACGACTTCGTTTACGGCAAGACCACGTACGTCATCAGTTACAGCCTCGAAAACGTTGTGCTGCCTTTTACCGACCCGGAGCCGGCCGACGAGTTCTACTGGGACGTCAACGGCACCGGCTTTGACCAGCCCTTTGGCACAGTCTCGGCAACGATCGTCGTCGACGAGAGTGCTGCGGCCGCGCTCGACGGATATACGGCGTGCTACTACGGCGAGTTCGAATCTGACTCCACCTGCACCCTGACTCAGGCGGGTTCGACATTCTCGACGAGCGTCTCAAACCTTGGCCCGAGAGAGAACGTCTCGTTCGCGATCGGTTTTGCGCCGGGCACCTTTGTGCAGGGTCCGGACTATGAGGGCGACGGCTATCAGTACAACCCCGACATCATCGGCGGCCTCAACCCAGCACCGTGGTGGAGCAACCTCATCTCGGCGCTGTTCGCGCTCGGAGCGGTCGCGACAGTTGTTTTCGCGGCGATTCAGCGCGCGGCGAAACGCAAGTCGGTCGCCGGTCGCGGAATCATCGTTCCGCAGTATTCGGTGCCGAAGGGCATCAACGTGATGGTCGCTTCACACATCGTTGATCGCGAGCAGACGGCTTTTTCTGCGCAGCTCGTGAGCCTCGCCGTGCGCAAGAAGCTACGCATTCTTGACTACCCGGTAACCGCGAGCGGCGCCGAGTACACCCTGCAATACCTCAACGCCGACGAACTCGATGAGACCGAGCTCGAATTGATGCAGGCGCTCTTCGGCGGCAAGCTCGAAGAGGGCGAAGTGCGCGAGCTCGCTCCCGGCGACGTGACACTCGGCAACGCCGTTCGTGCGGTCACCGCGAAGGCGGGCACCGAGGTTCAGCGCCTCGGATTGCGTGGCAAACCCACGCTCGGCGTCGGCTGCCTGTTTCCGGGGATAGCCTTTGCGCTCTTTTTCTTATCGGTTGTCGCGGGAATTATGATCTCGGCCGCTACCCAGTCATTCTCGTTCTGGACCTTCGGCGCGGGCTTTGTCTGCTTCATCGCGATCATCTGCACGATCGTGCTTCTCGTCGGAAACGGCAAGGGGCCGCTGACGGCGCCGGGCGTCGAGTGGCGCGATTATCTGCTCGGTATGAAGATGTACCTCGAACTCGCCGAGAAGGAGCGCTTTCGCCTGCTTCAGAGCCCCGACAACGCGGAGCGCATCGATGTCGGCGACACCAAACAAATTATCAAGCTCTACGAAAAGCTTCTTCCCTTCGCGGTTCTCTGGGGCGTCGAAGACCAGTGGATGCAAGAGCTCGTTGTTCACGCTGGCGTCAACGAGACACCTGACTGGTTTCTCTCTAACAACGGCTTCAACGCCTCGTCGTTCACCCACGCCGTGCGTGGCGCGTCGGCGGCAGCGACCTATGCCGCACCAGCCGCGAGCTCATCGTCATCGGGAACATCGTGGGGCGGCATCGGCAGTTCGGGAAGCTCGTGGAGCAGCTCGTCGGGCGGCTCGCGCGGCGGTGGATTCTCCGGCGGTGGTGGCGGTGGCGGAGGTGGCGGGGGCCGCTAGCCCAGGCGCTCGACCGACTCTCGCGACGCTCTCTCTGGCGTGGTCAGGCCAAGCGGCGAATGTGAAAGGCGCGTAACGTAGTCAGGTGGGCAATCCCACGACTATGGAGGATTCCCTTTGAGCGACGAATGCCGACACGGCCTAGCGAACGGCGTTTGTGACGCCTGCTTCCCGAAGGCGAGGCCCGAGATTCCCGTGGCCCCAGCCCCGACCAGGGCAAGTCGTGCACGCACAGCGACTCTCTCGCGCAAGGCCGCAAGCGCGGCATCCGATCTCGATCTCGGGGCTCAGCGTGTCTACCACGTGACCCACATCGACAACCTCGCCGAGATTCTTGCCGGTGGCGTTATCAAGGCCGACAAGTTCGGCGCAGAGCCGACGATCGATATCTCGTCGACGCACGCGCGTGAGGCCCGCCGCACCATCACGGTTGACGACGAGGGCAATGCCATCGCCGACTACGTTCCGTTCTTTCTCTCGCCGACGTCAACAGCGTGGGGGAGCGTGCGCACTGGCGCCGTCGACCCGCGGCTCGCGACCGACGCGCCCGCGAATGACTTCGTTCTGCTTGTGACGTCGGTGGGAGCCGTGTCTGAGGTTCGCTCCGGCGAATCTGTGCTCGTCATTGCCGATCGCGATGCTGCGCACCCGCTCAGCCGCTTTGCGACGGCCCGCGATGCCGGCGACCGTATGCTGCGCCGCCTCAACGCTGACCTCGACACCGCGAGCATTCTCGAGGCAGAGTTTCTCGTCAAAGACTCGGTGCCCTTCGAGGTCGTGACGGTAATCACCGTCGCTAACGACCGCGCGCGCAACGCTGTCAAAGAGCTGCTTCGCGGCTCGTCATTTAACACACGCGTCGCGATTCACCCGCCCTGGTTCTCGGCCGAAGTCGTCTAGTTATGCACACCTTCGTCGATCGTGTCGCGACTGTTGACGAGCATCGTGATCTCGCACGATCGGTGGGGTGGGAAGATCACTTCTCTTATCCCGCGATCGGCGCGTCGCTTTCGGCGTCGTTACGCGGCTGCGTTGTGCTGTCAGGCGATCAAGCGGTCGGGATGGCGCGGCTCGTCGGCGATGGAAGCCACTACTTCTACGTTCAAGACGTTCTTGTGCACCCCGACCACACCGATAGCGGACTCGCAACGCAGCTCGTGCAACGCCTCGTTGATTGGGTAGCGCAGACGGCCCCGGCCGATGCTGTTATTGGGCTATTCGCGAGTCCAGAGGCAGTCGGCGTGTACGACGAACTCGGTTTCTCGACTGACGACGCCACCGGAATGCTTCTCGAAGTGCACGTCAAGCGATAGCGTCGTGCCATGAGCTTTCAGGCCTACATCGACACCATCAAGGCAAAGACCGGGCTCGATCCCGCCGACTTCAAGAAGCTCGCGCACGACAAGGGATTGCTCGCCGACGGAGTGAAGCCCGCACAGATCGTGGCCTGGCTTTCCGAAGACTACGACCTTGGCCGCGGCCATGCGATGGCCCTCGTCGCGACCTTCAAACCCGAGAAGATCGCGCGCTCGAACCAAGACGACGTGATAGCCAAGCAATTCGCCGGGGCGAAGGCGCACTGGCAGCCGGTCTACGAGGATCTTCTCTCGACCCTGCGCGAGACCGGCCCGGTCGAGATCGCCGCTACCCACAGCTACATCAGCCTGCTCAAGGGTGCAAAGAAGTTCGCGATTGTCGCGGTAACGGCCGACCGACTCGACGTTGGTATCAAGCTCAGGGGCACGGAGCTCAAGGGCACCGAGCCCACGGAGCGTTTTGAGCTCTCGGGTTCGTGGAACTCGATGGTGACGCACCGTGCGCGGGTCACTGCGCCCGACCAGATCGACGGAGAACTGCTCGATTGGCTCGCGAGGGCGTACGAAGCGGCCTAGCCGACGCGGAAACCGGCGATACCCGTCTCGGGCGCGTCACTCACGTCGAGCGCCGTGACCTCGGCGTAGCGCGGGCCGGTACGCAGCCACTCGAGCATGGGAGCCAGTTCGGCGCCCTCGATCTCGACGCGCACGGTTCCGTCGCCCTCGTTGCGCACGCTGCCGGAGATGCCGAGTCGCTCTGCCTGTTCGAGCGTTGCCCAACGGAAGCCGACGCCCTGAACGCGTCCGCTGACGATGACAATCTTGCGAGCCATTCACCCATACTGTCGCAGGCGGGCCGCCGGTGCGAGACTGTGGGCATGATCCCGTTTGTTCTCACCGAACCCATCGAGACGGATCGACTCAGTCTGCGCCTCATGACAATGCGCGACGTTGACGCTGTGCACGCCTACCAGTCGCTCGAAGAGGTGGCGAGGTACCAGCTCTTTGAGCCGCGGGATCGTTCGGCCGTAGCATCCAAAGTCGCCGCATGGTCGGAGTCCACAACCCTCGAACACAACGAGGACTACCTGCAGCTCGCCGTGGTTCGACGCAGCGACGATCAGCTCGTCGGCGACCTCTACTTCACTGTCAAGAGCGTCGAGAATTCGACGGCAGAACTCGGCTGGTCGTTTAATCCGCAGTTCACGGGTCACGGCTATGCAACAGAGGGAGCACACGCCCTGCTGCGCATCGCATTCGACACGATGAAACTGCATCGTGTTATCGCCGAACTCGACCCGCGCAACGATCGCTCGGTAGCACTGTGTCTGCGACTGGGTATGCGTCGCGAGGCTCACTTTGTCGAAGACATGATGTTCAAGGGCCAGTGGGCAGACACGGGTGTCTACGCGCTTCTCGAACGGGAGTGGCGTGACGGCGGCACACCGTAGCCTTGGAGTATGAACTCCGCTCTGCCGATCGACCCGAAGTCCGCTGCCCAGCTCGCCGAGAAAGGCCTGCGATTCGACCTCGTTGACACGACGGATGTCGCGGTTTTTCGTCCGTGGCTCGACGCTGACTCGCGCGGATTTCACGCGACACCATTCTCCGACGACACTGCCGCGCAGTTTATGGCGGGTGTCGCCGACCGTCGCACCTCGGGCGTCTGGGACGACTCGGGTGCCGACCCCGCGACCCCCATCGCGACGGTCAACGCTTGGTCAACGCCGCTCACGGTTCCCGGCGAGCGGCAGCTCGATGCGTGGGCGATCAGCGCCGTGACGGTTGCCTCAACCCACCGGCGTCGCGGTATCGCGCGGGAGCTTCTCGAGTCCGAGCTGCGTTCGGCGGCAGACCGCAACCTTGCAATCTCGATGCTCACCGTCTCGGAGAGCACAATCTACGGCCGCTTCGGCTTCTCACCGGCCGCGCTCAGCGCCGACTACGAAATCGACACGCGCAAGGCTCGGTTCACCGGGGTTGTTCCCGATGGTCGAGTGCAGTTTGTGCCGCTGACCCAGGTGCGCGAACAGGCACCCGCGATCATCGAGGCCAATCGCCTGCGCACGCCCGGTGACATCACAACCTGGTCACACCTCTGGGATCGCACCTTTGGCCTCTCGACCGACGACAAAGACCTCGCCAAGCGCATTCGCGCAATCCGTTACGACGACGTCGATGGCACTCCGCAGGGTTTCGCCCTGTACACGCTCAAAGAGCACGAACGTGACTTCAGCAAGCACACGGCGGTTGTGCACTCGCTCGTTACGGCGACCGATGACGCGTATGCGGGCCTGTTCAGCTTTCTTCTCGAGCTCGACCTGACCACGAAGCTTGTTCTGCCGCTGCGTTCGGTTGACGAGCCGATCCGTTGGCAGGTTGCCGACTTCAGGGCAGTCCGAGCCACCGATGTGCGCGACCATCTCTGGGTGCGCATTCTCGATGTGCCGAGGGCTCTCGCGGCGCGCGACTACTTTGCATCGCTCGATCTCGTTATCGAGGTAACCGACGATCTCGGGTTCGCCGCGGGCCGGTTTGCACTCGGCGATACCGTAGAGCCGACAACCCGCGAGGCCGACGTCACACTCTCTGTCAATGAGCTCGGTTCGCTCTACCTGGGCGGCGTCTCGGCGCTCACGCTCGAGCGCGCGGGGCGCATCACCGGGCATACCGAGGGTGCGGTCGAGCGATTGGATGCAGCGTTCCGTTCGCCGGTCACACCGTGCCTGAGCGTCTGGTTCTGACCCACTTATGACTCCACAAGAGCTTGTCGACTTCTGCCTTGCGCTGCCGCAGGCGACAGAGACGTTTCCGTTCGGCGAAGAGACCTCGGTCTTCAAAGTGAGCGGCAACGGCAAGATCTTCGCGTTGAGCGCTCTCGGCTCCGAGCCACTGAGCGTTTCGCTCAAAATCGACCCCGGCGAGAGCGTCGCGCTGCAAGAGGAATACCCGGGCATCACGCCGGGGTATCACCTCAACAAGAAGCACTGGGTCTCGATTGTTCTCGACGGCAGTGTTCCCGACGATCTTATTGAAGAGCTGCTGCGGTCGAGTTATGCACTCGTGCGACCGAAGACGCCGCGCGCTGTCACCCCCAACCGTTAGCCTCGGGCCATGCGCATCCTCCACACGTCCGACTGGCACATTGGGCGAAGCTTTCACGGGCACTCGACGCTCGCACACCTGACTGTTGTGCTCGACGCGCTCGTTGAGATCGTGCGCAGCGAAGCAATCGACGTTGTCGCTGTCGCCGGCGATATCTTCGACTCCGCGACGCCGGCAGCCGAAAACTACGAGGTGCTCACGAGTGCGCTGCGCGACATCCGTGCAGCTGGGGCGGTTGTGGTTATGACGAGCGGAAACCACGACTCTGCGACCCGCCTCGGATTTAATGCGGGGTTTACCGGGCTCGCGGGAATCCATATCGTGACGCGGCACGAGCTTCACGATCAGCCGATTGTGCTCGACGACGAGCACGGCCCGGTGAACTTTTACGCGTTGCCCTATCTCGAACCCGCACTCATTCGCCACGAGTACCCCGACGAAACCCTGCGCACTCACGAGCAGACCCTCGGCTTTGTTATGGGGCGCGTGCGGGCACACCTCGCGGCGAATCCGGCGCGATCGGTGGTTCTCTCACACGCGTTCATCGCCGACGTTGTGGCGAGCGGCGCCTCTGACACTCAGGTCGAGCGCGACATCAGCGCGGGCGGCATCGACCTCGTGCCGCTGAGCGTCTTCGACGGCGCCGACTACGTCGCGCTCGGGCACATTCACGGGCGAGCGGAACTGTCGCCACGGGCCAGGTACTCGGGTGCACCGCTGCACTATTCGTTCAGCGAGGCCGGCAAACCACGCGGCGGTTGGGTCGTCGAACTGACAGCGACCGGGCTCGGCGAGGTGCGCTGGGTCGACCTGCCGGTGCCGCGTCGACTCACGGTTCTCACCGGAACCCTCGAAAGCCTGCTGACGGATGTCGCGCACTCCGACGTCGAGCAGCACTGGATCTCTGCGGTACTCACCGACCAGGTGCGTCCGATGGATGCGATGCGTCGCCTCCAGGAACGATTTCCGCACGCTGCGACCCTCGAGTTCCGCCCCGACGTGACCGCATCGGAACGCACAACGTCGTACCGCGAGCGTGTTGGCACGCGCAGCGACGCCGAGGTAGTCGCAGGATTTCTCGAGCTCGTGCGCAACGGAGTCGGCCCGTCGGAAGCCGAGCGCAAACTCATCGCCGACGTGATCGCCGAGGCATCCGCGTGAGAATACTGTCACTCACGCTCGCCGGCTTTGGCCCCTTTCTCGACGAGCAGCACGTCGACTTCGAGCGCTTCGCCGAAGACGGCATTTTTCTCATCACCGGAAAGACCGGCGCGGGCAAGTCGAGCATTCTCGACGCGATCTGCTTCGCACTGTATGCGAGTGTTCCGCGCTACGAGAGCACGCAGCAGCGGCTGCGCAGCGACCACTGCACACCCGATGACCCGACCTGGGTCGAGCTGGAATTCAGCACGGGCGGCGTCGACTATCGCGTGCGACGCAGCCCCGAGTACGACCGGCCGAAGCAGCGCGGCGAGGGATTCACCCGCTCTCCAACGACAGCAGAACTCTATCGACGAGTGGGTGACACCTGGGAGGGCCTCGCCGCCCGCCCGGTCGACGTCGGCGTGCAGCTTGCCGAAATCATCGGACTCACCAAAGACCAGTTTCTGCAGGTCATCCTCCTGGCACAGAACCGGTTTCAACAGTTTCTCAAGGCCGGCAATGATGATCGCCAGGCCGTGCTGCGCACGCTCTTCGCCACCGACCGATTCGCGTCGATCGAGAACGTTTTTGCCGAGCGGCGCAAGGCGCTCGAGGCGCGACTCGCCGGCTCTCGCGACGGTCTTGCCCAGCTGACCGCGCAGTTTGCGGCGCTGGTTCCGATGGATGCCGCCCTCAACAGTGCTGATTCCAACGCCGCCGACATCAGCACCGCTCTGGATGTCGCTACCGAGCCGTGGCTCGACGCCGGTCTCGCGGCACTGAACTCTGCCCTCGCCGTGCTGACCGCCGACGCGCAGACAGCGGATGAAGCACACAGCGCAGCCGACGTTCGGCACCGTTTGCTCGTCACAACCCGGTCACAACAACTGCGGAGGGATGCCGCCGCCGCGCGGCTCGCCCAACTCACACTCGATGCGGAGTCAATCGACATCGATCGGGCGACACTCGCCGCGGCCCGAAGGGCAGCAGCGGTGTGGTCATCGGTGACGGCGGCGCGAGCCGCTGACGGTGCGCTAGAGTCCGCCCGCGCTGACGAGTCACGAGCACTCGCCACCTGGCAGGGCTTTGGCGTCGAGAGTGATGACCTCGCTCTCACCGTTCGCGACTTCACCGAACAACTGGGTTCACTTGCCGAGTCGCGCGCCGACGAGCTGCGACTGCCTGCACTGATCACCGCCGTCGACACCGCACAGAACAATGTGCGGTCGCTTGACGACAAAATTGCCGAGGCACGCGCACAGCTCGACGAGCTGCCCGCCACCATCGAGGCGACAACAACGATGCTTACCGCCGCCCGGGTCGAGGCAGGGGGAGAAGCCGCCGCGCGACTTGAAGTCGAGCGGCTCACCGCAGCCCAGGAGCAGGCACTGCTCGCCACGACCCTCGGCGCATCACTCGACACCGCTCGCGCGCACGAGGCAGCGGCACACGGCGCACACGTTGACGCCGCGGCCGCGCACCACACGCTGCTCGAACGCCGACTCGCCGGTCACGCGGCCGAACTGGCGGGGGAGCTCGTCGATGGCGAGCCGTGTGCCGTGTGCGGCTCGACCTCGCATCCGGCACCCGCAACCACAGCGTCTGAGCCGGTCACCCAACTCGATATCGACGAAGCTTTCGCGCGCGCCGAAACCCTGCGCGCTTCCGCTGCCGCCTCGCGTGACACACGTGCGGCGCTCGACGTGTCGCTTGCCGAGGCCGTCGCCAGAACCGACGGTCGCAGCGCCGACGACATCGCGGCGGCGGTTCGGGCAGCGAGCGATGCTCTCGCCGCCGCGGTTGCAGCGACCGCGCACGCAACGGCGGTCGAAGCAGAACTCGCGCGCCTCAAGATCGCCCTCGACGCCGGCGCACGTTCAGTCGACGACCTCGCCGCGCAGCGCGAGACGGCGACGAACGCCCATGCGACGGCCATCGCCACACGAGACGATGTCGAGCGCCGGGTCGCCGGGTTGCGTAGCTCGTTCGCGACTGTCGCAGAGCGCGTCACCCACCTCGAGGCGGTGCTCGCCGCGGCCGAGACACTCGAGGCGGCCATCAGCGCAACAGCCAGCCGCTCAGAGACCCAACAATCGGCGGCCGCAGCCCTCGAAGGGGCACTCGCCGAGCAGTCGTTTGCCACTGCCGCCGAGGTCGAGTCCGCTCGTCGCGATGCCAGCGAGATCACCACCCTCGAAACGCGTATTCGCGACCACGACCAGGGCGTAGCTACGTCAACGGCAACCCTCGCTGAAGAAGAGCTGCAGAACCTTCCGCAGGAGGTCGTCGAGGTCGAGACGGCGGAATCCGCTGTCGCCGAAGCCCGAGCCGCCCGGGACGCGAGCATCACCGCGCGCGCGGCAGCTGCCGAGCGACTGACAACCGCAGCGTCGATCGCCGATGACGCGCGGGTGAGGCTCGCGACATCCGCCGCGCTGAATAGTGAGTACGAGCAACTTCGTGAACTCGCCCAGGCAGTTGCGGGCAAGGATCCGAACACAATGCGTATGCGACTCGAGACCTATGTGCTCGCCGCGCAACTCGAAGAGATCGTCGCGGCCGCCAATGTGCGGCTGCGGGCGATGACAAGTGGGCGTTTTCTTCTCGAGCACGATGACTCGCTGCAGTATCGCAACACCTCGTCGGGCCTGGGGCTTGCGATTCTCGACGAGCACACCGGTCGTTCACGTGCGACGCACTCGCTCTCGGGCGGCGAGACCTTTCTCGCCTCGCTCGCGCTCGCTCTTGGGCTTGCCGAGGTTGTCACAAACCAGTCGGGCGGCATCACCCTCGACACGCTCTTCATCGACGAGGGCTTCGGTTCGCTCGACAACGACACGCTCGAGATCGCGATGGGCACCCTCGACGGGCTGCGAGCTGGCGGACGGACAATTGGCCTGATCAGCCACGTCGAGTCGATGAAGGAGCAGATTCTTGCGAAGCTGCGCGTGAGCGTCGACGGTAAGGGCCACAGCACGATCGAAACCGAGGTCGGCTAACGCCCTCTAGATTGGGGGAATGACCGAATCTCGGCAAACCCCGGCCTCTCGCAAGTTGCTCGCCATCTTCGTTGTCGCACTGCCCGCCGTCGCCCTCATCTGGGCTGCGCTGTCGTTCGACGTCGGCGAAGGTATTCCGGGCGGCAGCTACGGAGACGTCGCTAAGGCACTGAGTTTCGCAGTCATCATCGTTGTGCTCATCGCGCTGTGTGTGCTTCTGCTCGCGGGCGACAACTTCAATGCGCGGTACACGAAGGTGACCTACGGGCTTCTCGGGTTTATCTCGGGGGGCGCTGCGGGTTGGCTGCTCGCGTCACTCGGCGCGTCGCTTGCTTTTGGCGATGGCTACCACGCGGTGAGTGCGCTGTGGGCGTTCGGGGGAGCAGCGCTCACGGGCGCCGCCTTCGCGTACCTTGCGTCCGTGGCCGCGGGTCGCGGACGCCCGTTCGAACAGCCCGATCTTGTTGTCTCGGGGTCATACTTCTCGAAGCCGTTCGCACCTGTCGAGAGCGAAACCGTCACCTGGACACACCGCACGTACAACCGCGTCGACATCTTCGTCTCCCTCGCCATGACCGGGTGCGCGCTTGCCGTCGTCGGGTTCTCGATCTACACACTCAACCCCGGACCACTCATCGTCGGCGCGCTCATCGCTGTGGGTGCCGCGATCTTCTGGGTGGCGGGAGTGACCAACTATCGCATCGACACAAAGGGCGTCAGCACGTCGTGGGGCTTTGGTCTGCGTCCGAAACGAATCCTCGCCGCAGACATCAATCGCATCGGTGTCGCGCCCACGGGAACCGCGCTGCTTGAGGACTACCCCGACCTCACGGCGGAGCAGCGCGTCGATCGCGATGCTGTCGTCGCCGCTGCCGCGGAGGGTATGGGCGGCTTTATCTACGGCGACGCCATCGTGGGCGTCTTGTACGTCGTCGAGAGCAAAAAACTCAATCCTCTGGGCAAGCCCGAGACCTTTGCGGCAGTTGTGCGTAAGACGAACGTCGGCAAACTTGTGCGCGCGGCGGCCCAGCTCGAACCGCGCTGATCCGTAAACAGCGAGCACCGTTAGACAGCGAGCACCGCTGAACAGCGCGGGCCATTGAACAGCAAGCGCCGCAAGCGTATTCTGGCTAGCGAACCTAGCCAGAGAGGTTTGCCATGGAACCGGTCAACATTCTCGACGCTCGAAACAACCTGTCGAAGCTCGTTGCCAGAGCGGCGCGAGGCGAGCGTGTGGTGCTCTCAAAGCGGGGCAAGGCAATCGTTCAGATCGTTCCCGTCGACTCGCACGAGCACTCCGCGTCAAGCGCAGCTTTGTGGCTGACCGAGAACCCCGCTCCCGTCAGAAGTGCTCGCACCAGTGAAGCCCTAGACGCACGGATCCAGCAGGAACGCAGTGGCTGGGAGTGATCTATCTCGATTCATGCATTGTGATCTACGCGGTTGAAGATGATGGGGTGCGCGGCACGCGGGTTCGTCAACGCCTTGCCGACTCGGCGCACACTGCTGTTGCGATAAGTCCGCTTGTTCAGCTGGAATGCCTTGTCGCACCGCTTCGTGAAGATGACCTCGCACTCAGCGACCACTATCGCCGCGCGTTTGAGCAATTCGCAAACGTAGAACCGACAACCGCCCAATATCTTCGTGCCGCAGAATTACGTGCCAGCCATGGCATTCGCACACCGGATGCCCTGCACGTCGCCGCCGCACAGCTCTCGGGCTGCACTGAACTGTGGACGAACGACAAGCGTCTTGCCATTGCCTCACGCGGCCTCGCGATCGACGTACTTGGCTGACAGGCGCGCGGCGACCAAGCTCGAACCGCGCTGAGCCGTAGCCTTGCACTATGACGGCACTCATCGGCCCGCGTGAGGCACCCGATGTGCACGTGATGACGTTCAATATTCGACGTCGGATGCAGCACACTCGACGATCGAGCCCCGACCTCTGGTCGAAGCGTGCACCCGCGCTGCGCGAACTGCTCAGGGTCGAGCAGCCGTCGCTCGTGGGAATTCAGGAGGCGCTGCCCGACCAGGGAAGGTTTGTGCGCAAGAGTCTCGGCGAGCACTATCGTCGCCTCGGCCACGGTCGCAACGCCGACGGGAGCGGCGAGGGCTGCCCCATCTACTTCGACACACGTCGATTCGAACTGTTGCAATGGGGCGAACTCGCGTTGTCAGACACTCCGCACGAGCCGGGGTCGAAGACCTGGGGCAACATGATTCCGCGTGTACTCGTTATGGCGCGACTCGGAGATCGCGCGACCGGAAGCGAGCTCGTGTTTATCAACACTCACTTCGACCATCGGTCGCGCGGGTCGAGGGTCAAGGCGGCAACTCTCGTCGCAAGCCTGAGCGGGGACGCAACGATCATCACCGGCGACTTCAACACGGCTGTCGACACCTCGCCGTTCGCCGAATTCGCGCGCGATGGCTTTCACGACACGTGGGATTCGGCTCCGCGCCGACTCACCGCCGAATGGGGTACCTACCCCAACTATCGGTCGCCGAAACTTGATCGCAAACGCATCGACTGGATTCTCGCCGGCCGGCGGATTCAGGCGAGCGAAGTCGGCATCAACACCGCGCGATACGGCGGGGTCGCGCCATCCGACCATTTGCCTGTTCAGGCGGTCGTGAGGGTCGTCTAGAGAACCCCGACCGCCACAAGCTTGGCCTCAAGATCAGCGTTACTCGGCTCAACCTGGTGTGTGCCATCGGGGAAGGTGATGACGGGGATGTTGGTGCGCCCGCTGATCGCGAGTGCCGCGTCGGCCGCCGAGGGAATCGCCTCGAGGTCGATGTACTCGTAGTCGACGCCCTTGGTGTCGAGCAGGGTCTTTGCGCGGCGGCAATCGATGCACCACTCGGCGCCGTACATGGTGATGGGGGAAGTCATCAGGTAAGCCTAGGCGGAGCCCGGCGCGATTGCTGGCTGGCTAGGCTTGCCCCATGCTGACCCCCGATCAAAGCTCGAGAGCAGTCGCGGCAATCCTTGGCATGGCGAGCGGTGATGCGCTTGGCGCCGGCTACGAATTTGGCCCACCGCTGGCAGCGGGCACCGAGGTCGGAATGGTCGGCGGCGGCGTGTTCGACTGGGCACCGGGGGAGTGGACCGATGACACGTCGATGGCCTTCCCGCTGCTCGCTGAGCTCGCCGCCGGCAACGACCTGCGCGACGAGGCGACTCTCGACAGCGTGTGCACAGCCTGGATCACCTGGGCCGCTACCGCACAAGACGTCGGCAATCAGGTGCGCGCCGTGCTCAGCGCAAGCCAGCCGACCGCCTCCGCCGTTCGCGCCTCTGCCGTTCGCGCCTCCGCCGCGCTGTTCACGAGCGGCAATCCCCGAGCCGCGGGCAACGGCTCGCTTATGCGCACGGCTCCCGTCGCACTCGGCTACCTCAACGACCGAGCGGCGCTCATCGCGGCGGCCCGCGCGGTGAGCGAGCTTACGCACCCCGACCCCGACGCTGTCGACGCGTGCGTTATCTGGTGCGAGCTGATTCGAACCGCGATTCTCACCGGTTCATACGACTTGGATGGCGCGCTCGAATCGATTGCCAACCGCGACGTGTGGCGCGCGAGGTTCGACGAGGCCGAGGCGCAGCAGCCGGTGTTCTTCAGCAATAACGGTTGGGTGGTTCACGCGATTCAGGCTGCGTGGTCGGCCATCGCGCACACGCCAGAAGAACCATCGCAACTGCGCATAGCTCTCGAGACAATCGCGCGCTCCGGCGGTGACACCGACACGGTTGCGGCGATCGCCGGCGGACTACTGGGCGCACGCTGGGGCACCGCGGCGATTCCCGCACACTGGCGCTCGGCCATTCACGGCTGGCCGTCGTCGACGGCCGACGACCTCGAGCGACTCGCGCTGGCCGCCGTGTCTTAGGTCACGGCTACGCTCGAACCACCCCGACCACAGGAGTCAGATGTTCCTGCTTGACGACACAGTCATTTACAGCGCGAGCGACCTCACAGCCGCCGCGAGCTGTGAGTGGGCACTGATGCGCCGCCTCGACGCGAAACTCGGGCGCATTACGGCCGTCGAGCAGCCGGTCGACGACATGCTCGAGCGCGCCGGCAAGCTCGGCACCGTGCATGAGCTCGCGACCCTTGCCTCGCTCAAGCAGAGCCGTGAGGTGGTCGAGTTCTCGCCGGTCTTTGGCAACCAGGTCGCCGATGCCGCCGAGACAGAGGCCGCGCTGCGTAACGGCGCTGACGTGCTCTTCCAGGCCACCTTCTTCGACGGGCGACTGCTCGGCTACGCAGACTTCATCATGCGCTCACCCGACGGCAGCTACGAGGTCTACGACACCAAGCTCGCCCGCAAGGCAAAGATCACCGCGCTGTTGCAGCTCGCGGCCTACAGCGACCAGCTTGAGCTGCTCGGCATTCGCACGGGGCCCGAGGTTCACCTTCTCCTCGGAGACGGCCGCACGAGCACTCACGCGCTGCGCGACATCCTCCCCGTGTACCGCAAGCGGCGGGCTCGGCTTCAGAGCATCATCGATGAACGGCAGCTGGATGTCGCGGCCACCGAGTGGGGCGACCCCCGCTACAGCGCGTGTGGTCGCTGCGCCGAGTGCGCTGCACAGGTCGAGGCGCACCGTGACGTGTTGCTCGTCGCGGGAATCCAGCTCACACAGCGCCACCGACTCGCCGCCGCGGGCATCACAACCATCGACGAGCTGGCCGCCGCACCCGCGAGCATCGAAGGAATTGCAGCATCCACACTCGTCAAGTTGCGCGCCCAGGCTCGAGTGCAGCTCGCAACCCAGGCTGATGTTCCCGCGTTCGAGATTTTCGCGCCCGAGGCCCTCTCGGCCCTGCCCAATCCCGACGACGGCGACATCTTCTTTGATTTCGAGGGAGACCCCCTCTACAGCGAAGACTCCACAGACGGCACGGAGTGGGGGCTCGACTACCTGTTTGGCCTCGTCGAACCGGATTCGACGTTCCGCGCCTTCTGGGCTCACGACTACGCGCAAGAGCGCGAGGCACTCATCGCGTTTCTGGCCTACGTCGCCGAGCGGCGGGCGCGACATCCATCGATGCATATCTATCACTACGCGGCGTATGAGCGAACCCACCTTCTCTCGCTTGCCGCGCGCCACGGGGTCGGCGAAGAGGCCGTCGACGACCTGTTGCGCGCGGGTGTGCTCATCGATCTGTATCCGCTCGTGACAAAAAGCACGCGCGTAGGCTCGCACAGCTACTCGATCAAGAAGCTCGAACCGCTGTACATGACGACGCACCGCGAGGGCGTGGCGAACGCCGCAGACTCGGTGAGCGAATACGCCGACGCGCGCCAGCTGATCACCGACGGGCTCGCGACCGAGGGCCAGGCGAAGCTCGATGCGATCGCCTCGTACAACGAGTACGACTGCGTGTCGACTCTTGCCCTGCGCGACTGGCTGCTCGCCCGCGCGCGCGAGCACGGGGTCGCCCCCACACCGGCTCGCGACCTCGAGCTCGACCTGCCCGTCGCACGCGAGCCCAGCCCGGTCTACCTCGAACTCGCAGAGCATGTCGCAGATGTTCCCTTCGGCGACCGCAGCCCCGACGACACGGCAATAGCTCTCGCGTCCGCCGCGATCGACTACCACCGTCGCGAGGCGAAGAAGTTTTGGCAAGACCACTTCGACCGGCTCGCGCGCCCGGTCGACGAGTGGGCCGACGTGCGCGACGTGCTCGTCATCGAGCATGCTGAGGTCGTTGAGAACTGGTCGCTCACCGGGCGCCAGACCAAGGCGCGGCGCACACTGCACCTCACCGGCCGACTTGCTCCCGGAAGTTCGCTGCGCGCAGAGTCGAAACCGTTTATCGTCTACGGCGACCCACAGCCGCCGATCTCCGAGCGGCGCACACCCGGATCCGCTGCGTCGAGCGATGGTGAGATTCTCGAGGTGACCGAGAATGGATGGCTCGTTCGCGAGTTGCTCGAGGTGGGTGCCGATCAGCACGACCACCTTCCGGTTGCGCTCTCGCCCGGCAAGCCGCCGCCCGCGAAGCCGCAGCCCGAGGCGATCGAGGCCTGGGGCTCACGAGTGCTCGCCGCCCTCCCGTCGATGCTGCCCGACGCGGCGCTCGACATTCTGCGCAAGACTGCGCCACGCGGCCCGATCGTGGCCGCGGGAGATGACGTCATCGCAGCCATTCGCGACACACTTCTTGGGCTCGACAGGTCGTATCTTGCAGTGCAGGGTCCGCCCGGAACCGGAAAGACCTACACCGGCGCGCGCGTCATTCGCGACCTCGTCGAGAACCACGGCTGGAAGGTCGGCATCGTCGCGCAATCACACGAGACTGTCAAAAACATGCTGCGCGGAATCGTCTCGGCCGGGCTCTCGCCAGAGCTCATCGGTAAGAAGCCCAAGGCGGGCGACACCGACGTTGTGCCGTGGCAGTCGCTGAGCACCCTTCCCGGTTTTGTCGGCGAGGAGGGCGGTTGGGTGCTTGGTGGTACCGCCTGGACCTTCGCGAACGCCAACACTCTGCCGCCCGGCACCCTCGACCTGCTCGTTGTCGACGAGGCCGGTCAGTTCTCTCTTGCGAGCACAATCGCGTCGGCCGGCTCCGCCGAGCGGCTTCTACTTCTCGGTGACCCGCAGCAGTTGCCACAGGTGAGCCAGGGTTCACACCCAGAACCGGTCGACGTTTCGGCGCTCGGGTGGCTCACCGAAGGGCACGATGTGTTGCCCGCTGAGTTCGGTTACTTTCTCGCTCGCTCCTGGCGCATGCACCCCGCCGTGTGTGAACCGGTGTCGCGGTTGTCGTACGAAGGAAAACTCGAGTCGCAAGCGGGCGCGCGTCTGCTCGGGGGAGTCGAACCCGGGCTCCACCCCGTGCCCGTTGCTCACATCCAGAACTCGACGTCATCGGTAGAAGAGGCCCAGCGCGTTGTCTCGATCGTGCGAGAGTCTCTCGGCCGACCGTGGACTGTTGCCGGGTCGACGCGGCCGCTCGAGCAGACCGACATCATCGTCGTCGCGCCCTACAACGCGCAGGTCGAGCTCGTGCGCGAGTCGCTAGTTGCGGCGGGGTTCGGCGATGTTCCTGTCGGAACCGTCGACAAGTTCCAGGGCAAAGAGGCGGCGATCGCCATCGTGTCGCTCGCGGCATCATCGGCAGCCGAAGTTCCCCGCGGACTGGAGTTTCTCCTGCTGGCGAACCGACTCAACGTCGCGATCTCTCGGGCACAGTGGGCGGCCTACCTGCTCTACTCGCCAGCACTTCTCGACTATCTGCCCACAAACGCCGCGACGCTCGCGCAGTTGAGCGCGTTTATCGAGCTCGTCGAAAGTTAGCGCACCGCTCAGATCAGGCGGCGCAGCAGCTCGTCGACGGTGATGCCCTCGGCCTGCGCACGCTCGGCAAGCTTCGCCTGCTGAGCGCCACTGAGCGTGATCTCGTCGAAGTCGAAAGCGACCTGCTGGCTCACGGACGGCGCGGCCTGCTGCTTGGCGGTCACCGAAGGGGCCGCACCCGGAAAGCCGGGGCCGGTCGGGATTGCAGCGCCGCGTGCGTAGGCCTCGGAGACCGCGCGGGCACGAGAATCGGCCGCCTCGTTGAGCACGTGACCCACGTGGCCCTTGACCCACTCAAAACGGTAGCGGCGCCCCGCGATCGCCTCATCGATCTCCTTGAGTAGATCGAGGTTGAGCACCGGTTTGCCGTCGCCCTTGCGCCATCCCTTGGCCTTCCAGCCCGGCATCCACTTGGTCACCGAGTTGATGACGTACTGGCTGTCGCACAGGATGTGCAGGTCATCGTCGATGTGCGCGGTCGCCCGAAAAAGCTCGAGAACTGCCTTGAGCTCGCCCTGGTTATTCGTCGCGTGCTTCCAGCCGCCGGCGTCCCAGGTGTTGTCATCGATGTACCAGGCCCAGCCAGCGGGTCCGGGATTTCCCAATGCGGAACCGTCTGCTGCGGCGGTGATCGTCATGCCGTCAAGACTACTTGTCCTCCACAGCCTGCCTTGGCGCGCACGCCTCCACAACGGGCGATGGATGTCGCGCGCACCGCTCGACGACTGACGACACTGGGCCGATGAAACCTCCCCACTACGACACGGTTCGCGACCTCGCACTGACCACCGACGACCTGCTGCTCGAGCGCGTGCGCGTGCTTCTCGATGACGGTTATCGTCGCCAGCTCTGGTTGATGTTTCTCGACGAGAACTCACGCCAGTTGCCGTTGATTATGCCCACCGACATTCCCAAACGTCCGCGCCCCGGCGACACAGTCGGCTTCGGCGAGTTTCTCAGTGCCCTGAACGACGACGTCGGCGCGGCGGCGATCGTTGTCACGCTCGAGCGACGGGGCAGCGACATCATCACCGCGATCGATGCCGAGTGGTTCAGGCTCGTGAACGAGTCATGCGCCTATGCGCAGATTCCGCTGCGTGGGCCGCTGCTCTGCCACAGCCGAGGCGTGCGCTGGGTCGCCGCTGACGACTACGCGTTCGGGTAAGAGACGACGGTGAAAACTATGCTCGCGGCGATGACGGCCGCGAACAATACAAGCCAGACGGGCGACGGAACGTGCGTGCGCTGGTAGAGCAAGTAGGCGTCTGACGTGCGCAGCTGGTCGCGTCGACGGGTGTGAACTCCGACGACGGTGAGCAAGCCGCGCACCGAACCGATGAGCAGGGCGATGCCGATCACCAGCAGCGCGTAACCCTGAACCTCGGGCGTCGCGTAAAACCAGAGTGCGGCACTCACGGCAGCCGAGGCAAGCACAACGAGAAACCCGAACAGGTTGCGAATAACGAGTAGCGTAAGAACGAGAATCACGCCGCCGATAAAAAAAGCGATCGCCGTGTAGCCGTTGAAGACGCTCCACAGCTGCGCGGCACCGACGATAGCGGGCGCCGGATAGCCGAAGAAGCCGCTGACGACGGGGCCGATGCCACCGCGTCCGCTGCTGAGTGCGTCGCCCGAGTGGTTGCGGCGAATGCGGATCCCGTGGACCACCCGCCCGGTGAGCAGCGCGGCGACAGCGTGCCCGAGCTCGTGAACGAGCGTCGTAAAGAGCCCAAACCACTGCCAGGTGAAGCGCGGAATGCTTAGGGCGAGTGAGACAGCAATGATCGTGACGAGCGTCGCCGTGGGAATGGCGAGCGGAGCGGTCTGCGCAAAGAGAGTGTCGATGTGCTCATTCTGGCAGGTACCTTTGGTGCGTGCCTTCCTTTCGTGTGACGCTCATCGTCGGCGCGCTCGCGCCCGGTGTTGCACCCTCCCGCGTTTTGCCCTCGGCACGCGACGCGGCTGCCGAGCTCACGGTTGTCGAGGCCTCAGACGTTCAGGTCGTCGCCGGTGAGGCACGACTCATCGTGAGGTTTGCCGCCGAGTCGCGAGAGATTGCGATGCAGATTGGCGGGCACGTTGCATCCACCGTCTCGACAATCGCTGCGGTTGCGAGCTGGCGCGTGACGGAGAGAGTGAAGTCCGCATGGCTGTAGAAGATTTTCTCTCGCAAGAGAGCGTTGATGCCTACGCCCGGCTGGCCGACGCGTCGCAGCCGCTTGATCGGCTCCGTGGAATCCGCGAACTGGTTGCAGCGCTCGAGGCCGATGCCGCGTCACTCACCGCCGTCCGTGTGGCAATCGATGCTGGCGCATCGTGGGACGAGGTGGCAGCTGCAGCTGGGCTCAGCCCGGCGGCGACCAAGTGGCGCTGGCAGGGAACCGACGCCGAGATTGAGAAGCGCCTCGAAGCGGGCCGCAAGCGCTCGACCCGTCCGTCGAGTAAGCCGACCGACCTCCCCGGGCACTCGGTTGCCGAGGCGGCGGAGAAGCTCGGTGTCTCGGTGCAGGCCGTCTATCTGCGCATCACTCGGGGCACTCTCATCGCCGAAACCGTGACGCTCGACGACGGTCGCTCGTACCGTCGGGTGATGAATCTCTCGACTCCGGGGCCCGACCGGGGCTAGGGTAGCCAGATCAGAGTCACTCGTTAGGAAAGGAGAACGCCATGTTTGCACACGCTGTTCTCCACGCAATTTCCTAACAACCGCGTTAGCCGCCCCGTCACACGGGGCGCACGCTTGACTCAGAGGCTTACTCTCTTGGATCTTTCTCAGTACGGCTATACCCAGTTTTCTGTTCCATCCGGCACCCAGCCGGCACGTGTCCTTCGCCATAACGGATCGACGCTCACCGTTGTCAGCGACAACGGTGTGCAGACCGTGCGCAATGTTCCCGGGCTGTCACCGCAACCGACCGTCGGCGATTGGCTCGCCGTCGATGGCGCTGGCCGTGTGACCTCGGTCATCGAACGCACCGGCCTGCTTACTCGCGAGGCCGCGCACAAACAAGGCAGCCAGGTGCTCGCGGCAAACGTCGATGTTGTGCTCATCGTGTGTGGCGTCGACCGACCGATCAAAGACGGACGCATCCAGCGCGTCGCGACGATGGCCTGGGATGCGGGGGCAACCCCCGTCGTTGTGATCACCAAAGCGGGCGTAGCCGACGTCGAGCTTCCCGACCATCCCGGACTTCTCACGCTCGTCACCGATGCGCTCGAGGGTACGGGGCTCGATGCAGTTCGCGAGGCGATTGCGGGCAAAACGGCTGTTCTCATCGGCGAGTCTGGTGCGGGCAAGTCGACACTCACAAACGCCTTGCTCGGTCACGATGAAGCCATAACGGGCCGCGTGCGCAGGGGCGACAACAAGGGCCGTCACACAACTACCTCGCGACAGCTGCACCTGGTTCCGCCGCTGCCCGACGGTCGCGCGGGCGGTCTCATCATTGATACCCCGGGAATCCGGTCGGTGGGCCTCGTCGCCGAGGCGGCCTCGGTGACCGCGACCTTCGCCGAGATCGGCGAGCTGGCCGAGGGGTGTCGATTTGCCGATTGCCAGCACGCGGGGGAGCCGGGCTGCGCCGTCGCAGAAGCCCTTGACTCTGGCGCACTCGACGCGGGGCGCTACGGCGACTGGCTCAAGTTGCAGCGCGAGGCCGCATCGGCAGCACGACGTGCCGACGTTCACGCCTATCGCTCGCACGCCAAGCAGTTCTCGCGCGCGGGTCGGGAAGGAGCCGAGCGCAAACGGCGGGGTTGAGTGTGCCTAGTAGACGTCAATGATGAGAGAGTGCAGCGCCCGCAGCAGCCACTCTTCGTACTTGATCGGCCGCCAGCCGCGGTCTTCTGCGAAGGCGAGGTAGGTCTCGGGGCCGGTGACATAGCCGAGAACGTCGGCAACCTCGGCAGACGACGCGAGTGCGACAAGACCGCGGCTGGCCATCCAGTGTGCTCCGTTGACCATGTCGCGATGCCGACGCTGCTCAAGGTCTGCGAAAGCGGCGCGCGCGGCGGCATCGGCGTCGGCGGCGGCACGCAGGGCGCGAATGAGCGGGGCCGAGCGCTGGTTCGCGGCGCTGAGAAAGCGCACGTACGCGGCGAGCGCTCCGTCGGTGCTGGGGTTCTGCATAATCTCGACGAGCTCGGGGCGTGACGTCAAGGCATGCCGCCCCTCGTCACCCGCGAACGAGAGCTCGAACGCCGCAATCAGCAGCGATGCTTTGGGGCCAGCGAGGTTCACGGATTGAACCGAGACCCCCGCCTCGAGCGCTATCGCTTTCATACTCGTCGCCGCGAACCCGTCACGAATGAAGAGTCGGGCTGCCGCGTCGATGATGCGCCGTCGTGTCACAGCGGCCTCGGCTACCCGGGAAGGCGAAGAATACGTGCGCACTGACGCTCCAAATATTGGTTAGAGTGTGAGTCTAACGAATGAATCGAGCCGCGTGTCTACCTACCTCGTCTGTGCAACGCCCATCTACGGCAACGTCGCGCCGCTTCTCGCCATCACCGAACATCTCGTCGCGGTAGGCCACAGGGTCATTTTCCTCACCGGATCACGATTCGAGAAGGCCGTGAGCGATGCGGGCGCCGAGTTTGTCGCGCTCACGGGCAACGCCGACTTCGACGACCGCAATCCCGACGAGCACCTGCCCGACCGCCTCAAGTACAACGGCCTCGCCCGTGCCCAGTACGACATCCAGACGATCTTCGTCAAGCCGATCCCGGCGCAGTATCACGCGGTGAGGGCGCTCGTCGACACCCTCGCGCCCGACGCCATCCTCGCCGACTCGATGTTCGCCGGGGTCGGCCCCATCCTGTCGAGCGCGGCAAAACGCCCGCCGATTGTCGCTGTCGGGGTGACTCCGCTCGCCCAGGAGAGCGTGGATGTCGCGCCGATGGGCACGGCCATGCAGCCCTCCTCGTCGCCGCTGGGCCGCATCCGTAATCGCGCGCTCAATGTTGTTGCGACAAAGGTGCTGTTTCGCGACACCCAGAACACCGGCAAGCGGATGTTCGCCGAGGTCGGCGAGACGCTCGGCTCAAGCATCATGGATCTCTCGCGCGAGTTCGACGCCTTTGTGCAGCTCACCGTGCCGGCCTTCGAATACCCGCGAAGCGACCTCTCGCCCAATCTCAGCTTTGGCGGGCCGATCATTCCGAAGCCGAGCGGCCTCGCACTGCCCGAGTGGTGGGACGCCCTCGATGACCGCCCCCTCGTGCACGTGACGCAGGGCACAATCGACAACCACGACCTCGACCGGCTCATCCGCCCGACCATCGCGGCACTCGCCGACGAGAACGTCACTGTCGTCGTCACGATGGGCGGTCGACCCGCCGCCGATCTCGGAACCGTGCCATCAAACGTGCGCGTCGCGAGCTTTTTGCCCTACGACGTGCTGCTACCGCGCACGAGCGTCTACGTCACCAACGGCGGCTACGGGGGAGTGCAGCACGCGCTCAGCTGCGGGGTTCCGCTCGTCGTCGCCGGCTCGACCGAAGACAAGCCCGAGGTCGCGGCCCGCGTCGCGTGGTCGGGGGCGGGCATCGACCTGCGCACGGGAGCGCCACAGCCCCCGGCCATCGCGGCCGCCGTGCGCGCCATCCATGCCGATTCGTCGTACCGCGGTCGCGCTGCACAAATCGCCAACGAGATGGCTCTCACAAACGCCGCGGTTTCGGTTGAGTCGGCGCTCGAGGCCGTCGTTCGCCGCTGAGTCGGAATACCTGCGCACGACTGAACGCTGTACCCGGTATGAAGCGCATCGGGTTCCTCTCATTTGGTCACTACCAAGACGTGCAGGGGTCACTCGTGCACACCGCGGGCGATGCGCTCACGCAGACGATCGAGCTCGCGGTTGCCGCAGAGGAGCTGGGGGTGGATGGCGCGTACGTGCGAGTTCACCACTTTGCGACGCAGCTCGCCTCGCCTTTTCCGCTGCTCGCGGCAATGGGTGCCCGCACGACGACCATCGAGATCGGCACGGGCGTCATTGACATGCGCTACGAAAACCCGCTCTACATGGCCGAAGAGGCTGCGGCCACCGACCTCATCGCCGGGGGCAACCGGCTGCAGCTCGGCCTGAGCCGCGGATCACCCGAGACCGCGCTCAATGGCTTCGAGAGTTTTGGCTACGACGGCGATTCGTCGCGCGACAAGACCGAGATCTTTCGTGCAGCGATAGACGGCGCCGGAGTCGCTCGCGGAGCACGTGGCGGAATCCTCCCGATCGAACCGCAATCGCCCGGGCTCAGCGAGCGCATCTGGTGGGGCTCTGGCACGCGCGCGACAGCGGAATGGACGGGTGAGCAGGGCATGAACCTCATGAGCTCGACACTTCTGACCGAAGACACCGGCGTGCCGTTCGACGAACTCCAGCTCGAGCAGATCGAGATGTACCGCGCCGCCTACAAAGAAGCCGGGCACACCGGCACGCCCCGCGTTTCGGTGAGCCGCAGCATCATTCCGCTCGTGAGCGACGCCGACCGCAACTTCTTCGGCCTGCGCGCTCAGGTCGAGGGCAAAGACCAGATCGGGCACCTCGATGGCGGCTCCGCACGTTTTGGTCGCAGCTACATCGGCGAGCCCGACGTGATCGCCGGCGAGCTTGCGAAAGACGTTGCGATCCAGGCTGCCGACACTCTACTTGTTACGGTGCCCAACCAGCTCGGCGTTGATTACAACGCCGCCCTGCTCGAATCGCTCCTGAAATACGTGGCTCCGGCGGCAGGCTGGCGCTAACCGAATCGGACTGCAACTATCGGGTCTTATGCGCGCAGCTACCGCAGGATTGAGGTCAGAAAGGGGCAGACATGATCGGCGAATTGAACCGCCTCGTCGACCTGGTCGAACAGCACATCTCTGACACGCTCGACGTCGCCGGATTGGCAACGGGCGTCGGCACGACCGAGTATCACCTTCGACGAATGTTCTCGTCGCTCGCCGGAATGCCGCTCACCGAGTACATCCGCCGCAGACGCATGACCTTGGCTGCTGCGGAGATCATCAACAAACAATCACTGATGGATGTCGCGGTGAGGTACGGCTACGGATCGACCGAAGCGTTCGGCCGGGCCTTTTACACTGTGCACGGCGCGACACCGAGCGAGGTTCGCGCGGCCGGTGGTCCCCTTTCTACTCAACCGAGACTGAGGTTTCGCCTGACCGTAGAAGGGAATGAACCGATGCACACCCGCATCATCGACCGACCAGCGTTTGCACTCGTGGGGCATTCCGCGCGTGTGCCGCTCATTTTCGAGGGCGTCAACCCACACATCGCTGCCCACATCGCAGCAATCCCACCCGGCGAACACGCTCGGCTCAGAGCGCTGAGCGACACAGAGCCTTCGGGGCTGCTTCAGATCAGCGCAGACGTTGACCCTGACTATGCCGAGGGGAGTGAGCTGACCTACATGCACGGGGTGGCCATTACGCAGCTCAGCGCGACGCCCGACCGACTCGATCGCATCGACCTGCCACCGGGGCGGTGGGCGGTCTTCACCGCGTCCGGTCCGTATCCCGCCGTGCTCCAGTCGCTGTGGGCGTCGACGGCGACTGAGTGGTTTCCGTCAAACCCGTGGCGACTGCGCCAGGGCCCGTCGATCGTCGCCGTGCTTGAGCGCGCCGACGACTTCAGCACCGCGACGACCGAGCTCTGGTTGCCCGTCGAAAGCGCCTAATCGTCGAAAACTGCTCCATGCGCGAGAGTTTGGAGCAGTTTTCGACGGTTTTAGCGGGTGAGCAGGCCCGCGCGATCGGGGTTCTTGTCGAACCACTCGCCGACGTACCAGCACATCGGCACGATGTGGCGGTCAGAGGTCTTCTCTACATCGTCGACTGCGAACTCAACGACCTCGGCAGCGTAGCCGCGTCCGCGCAGGTGCGGAGCCGTGTAGGTGTGGTTGAACGAGATTGCTGAACCGTTGATGCGGTAGTCGGCGACTGCGGCGATGGCGCCGTCAATGCGCAGGACGTACCGCGAGGCATCCGGTTCATGGCTGAATTGTTTGTCCACGCGCCCAGCCTATGACCGAACCCGTAGCATTGCAGGATGCTGCGCAGCCTCGGGGGAATCGGCCGGATTCTGGCCACAACCTGGCCTGCCCTTCTCGCCTGGTATCTCGGCGGACTTCTGGTGCGGGCGCTCGTTATCGCCGTTGCCGCGCCGATCGGGCCAGAGAGTCCGCTCGCAGCGCTGCTTATCGTTCCCATCGCGGCTCTCGCGCGGCTCGTCTCCTACGTCGGTATGTTTCTCGCCGTGCGACGGGGCATGCGCACCTATCGCGAGATCTCTGGCGGCGACGTCTCATTCCAATCGTTCAAGGATGCCGCGGGCGAGTTTATGCGCGTCCTTCTCGCGAGCATCATTCCGTTCTTTACCCTGTATGCCGTCATCGGCCTTGTGCAGGAAGACCTCTCCGACTACGCACGCAGCGCCTTCTGGTACTCGATCGGCAGCGAGAACGGTGTTCTGCGCGTCGGCGACGGCCCTCTCGTTGTCATTGTGATCGTGGGAGCCCTTCTCGGTCGCATCCTGCTCAAGATCTTCGGCTCCAAGCTGCCGCGCTGGTTCGCGGTCATCGAGATCTACCTCGAGGCCACCTGGATCTTCGTTGCGCTGACCGGTGTGAGCGCAGTTTTCGGCCAGGTCATCGAGTGGATCGAGCAGCGTCGCGTCGTCGACTGGGTGCTCAACGCCCGCAAGTTCTTCAGCAGTCTCGCCGACCCGATTCGCGTTGTCTTCGAGAGCATCGACTGGCTCGCTCCGGTAATCGCCCAGCTGATTCTTCTTCCTCTCGCCTGGCTGCTGATTGCGGGCGTGATCTACACGCGAGCACTCGCGAACATCGTCGACGATGCCGTGCTCCCCGAGCGCCTCAGTCGAACGGTCTCGACCGGCTACTCGCGACTGCCGCGCATCTTGCAGCGCCAGGCATTTCTGCTGACCGACGAGTGGGATGACGTTGGCAGCCCATTCACCCAGTCGGGCAAACTCATCGCCCGCGCGGGAGTCGTGAGCCTCACGGTCTTTGTAAGCGCCTACGGAATCCTCTTCGCGATCAGCGAGTGGTTCACGTTCGGCGTCTATCGAGCCATCGGGCCGCACGAACAGTCATGGTGGTACACCCTCGACCCGCTACTCACCGTTGCCGTCACCGTTATCACCGAACCCGTGCGCATCGTGTTGCTCGCTGCGGCTTTCGACTGGTGCCTGCGCCGCTGGCAGGAGCGCCGCGCGCTCACACAGCCAGAAGAATCAGTGCTTGAGGTCGAAGCGGTAGACGGTATCTGAGCCGCCGAGGTCGAGGTCGACAGTCGCGCCGTCGTAGGTCGCAGACGGGGTGAGAAACACCATCTCGAACGAAAACGGCTCGCCGTCAAGTGAGCAATACGATTCCGATTCCGGCAGCCGTGCATAGCCGTACAGCGCGACATCACTCACCGTTCGCCAGACCAGCTCATCGCCGGAGCTGCGCGACGAGAGCGTGACATCGCACGTGTCTTCGCCGGGGGAGTTGTCAACCGGAGTGACGGTAAGAATGGCGGCGACGAGACTCGTGCCCAACGGAATATCGTTGACGGCACGGCCCTCGCCGGCAATCTCAACGCTCTCGGTGAGTTTCCACGAGTAGCCGACGGCCTCGACCGCGTCGCCGATCGAAATCTCAACGACCTCGGTCTCTTTCGAGTTGCGACTGAGCACCTCGAAGCCAAAAAGCACACCAACGAGCGCGGGCACGCACACGGCGATGACGATGAGCGAAATGCGGTTGCGGGTGAGCCAGCTCATTCACGTGCCTCCGCGATCTCGGCAGACTCGATGACCTCAACGTCGCTCACGGTGAGCCCGCTGAGATCCACCGATACAACGGCGATGTCGTCGAGTTGTGACGAGAGAATCGAGCGCAGAATGAGTTCGGCGTGAGCCGCGCCATCCAACTCGAGAACGGCTGTCGGCACCTCGAAGGCGAAGCTTCCGGAAAGTGGGATGCCGGGGTCGCCGAGGGAATCGACAAGCGAGGGCGACGGAAGAAATTCGGTGGCGCGGTACTCGACCTCGTCGATGCGGAGACGCGTGTTGTCGAGCGAGACATTAACTCGTCTGGCCTCGACCACCGCGTCGACAATGACCCAGGTCTGTTCGGTCTCGAGCACCTCGAGCGAGAAAGTGAGCGTCTGGCGAGCTGTTACGTCCAGTGCCTTGGCAAGCCGTGCACCCTGCACTTCAACCGAGAGCGTGCGGGTCTCGACGGCCTGGTTTGCCGCTCCCGCCACGTAAAACGGCTCTGTAAGTTTTTCGCTCGTGGGCGCAGTTCCGACGGCGACCGCTGCGATCGCGAGCATCGCGACACACGCAAGACCGGCTTGGATGCGACGGCGCGCGCTCAAAAAGTCACCTCTTCTGGCGGCTCAACGAACTCCACCTCGTCGACAGTCGTTTCGAGCAGCGCGACGACTTGCGGCCTCGTAAAGGCACCGTCGCCAAAGATCGGGTCGCCGTAGACGCGAAACCGGTCGAAGATGCCCATGTAGACGGTGTCTCCGGTTGCCACGGAATCTGTGGGGATGACCCAGATGAAGTCGACTGTGGTCGGCACGCTCGCACCGAGCGATGACGCCCGCTTGCCGCGCAACACGTCAAGCACAACGTCGGGCTCCGTCGTTGCTTCGATGAGGCCGTCAACCTCAATGCGCAATACATCGGTGCCCATCGCTGATGGCGCGGCCGTGACGTTCTCCAGCCGCGTCTCGACTATAAGAAACTGCTCGCCCTCTTCGGCAAAGTCGCCGGTCGTCGGCTGCTGGTTACTGACCCACGCTCGCTCGACAACTGTGCTGAGTTCGCCGCCCGTGTGACGCTCGCCGATTGCTACCTTTGGAAGCTTCTCTTCGGGAATTGAGCTAAACCCGCCGAGAAGCGCGACGACTGCGACAACCGTCGCGATGATCGCGAGAGTCCAGACCCACCATGGCACGCGGCGCAGGCGGGAAGGGGCGGGGGAAGTCACGCCCCCAGCTAATCAGATGAGAACTCAGCTTGCGCCGAATTGGGTAAAAACACGCACATCGGCGCCACTGGCGAAGAACAGGATTATCGAAATCGCCTGGGCGATGATCATCAGAATCGCGAGTGCGGCGAAAATCCTGCCCAGCGGAGAGCCGACGGCAAGAGCCACGATTGCCGTCAGCAGCGTCACAAGCGTGAAGATCGGTACAACAGCGAACGAGCCGAGCCCGAGAACTGCAGCGATCGACCCAAGTGTTGTGTCGCCCGGGAGGGCGGCAACGCTGACCGCGACAACAATCACGAGCCAGACGAGTATGACGAGGGAGAGAGCAAGCGACCAACCGCCAAGAGTCGCCGTGCGTTTGCGTTCGACTGCGGCCTCGGTCACAGGACCACCGTCGCCGCAATGCCCAGCGCGACGAGCTGGGCCACCAGAAGCGACAGGGCTACGACAGAAAGCAGTCTGCCGATCCAGTTGTTGACGATCAACGATGCAATCGCCAGAACGAGAACGGCGACAATCGCAATGGGGAGCACAACAAACGACGCGGTAATCAGCGCATCGGCGGCGACGGCGTTGCTGCTGTCACTCGCGACGGCCAAAACAACGAGCAGCCACACGGCGGGAACGAGGGAACCGATAAGAGCGGCGGCACCGAGACCGGCGCGACGGGTGCGGGTTGGGGTATCAGTCACCCACTCAGGGTAGCGGCGCCCCCTGAATACAGGGGACGCCGCCGTGCCTCGGAACTGCCGCGCCGCGGCGCTAGTCGCCCTTGACGTTGAGAACCTGACGCAGCGTGTGCCGAATCTCGACGAGGTCACCGGCATCAGCCATCACCTGGTCGATGTCCTTGTACGCCTGTGGAATCTCGTCGATGAAGGCATCGGTATCGCGGTACTCGATGCCGACCATGGCCTGCCTCAGTTCGTCATGGCTGAACCGCTTGCGCGCCGCAGTCCGCGAGAACTGCCGCCCAGCTCCGTGCGGTGACGACTCGAGGGCAAGCTTGTTGCCCAGCCCGCTCACAACGTACGACGCGGTTCCCATCGACCCGGGGATAAGACCGGGCTGTCCGAGCTTCGCCGAGATTGCTCCCTTACGGGAGAGCCACACACGCTTTCCGAAGTGGGTTTCCTCTTCGGTGAAGTTGTGGTGGCAGTTGATTCGCTCGGTCTCGACGATGGCTTCGCCGAAGAACTCCGCTGCCTGGCGAATTACCCTGTCCATCATCTCTTCCCGGTTGAGAAGAGCGAAGTGCTGGGCCCACCGCAGGTCGGCGATGTAGCGATCGAAGTCGTCGGTTCCCTCGGCAAGGTACGCGAGGTCACGGTCGGGCAGATCGATGTGAAACTGCTCCATAACCTTCTGCGCGACACCAATGTGGTGGCCCGCGATGCGGTTTCCCACGCCACGGCTACCCGAGTGCAGAAACAGCCACACGGCGCCTGTTTCGTCGAGGCTGACCTCGATGAAGTGGTTACCGCTGCCGAGCGAGCCCAGCTGCAGGTCCCACTTCGCCGCGTGGTCGCCGGGTTCGAGGCTGATGGCCTCTGCGTACTCGGTGAGCTCCGCAATCCTGGGCTCAGCGGTGGCAACTACCTTGCGGTTGTATCCACCGGCGGAGAGTGGGATGGCGCGTTCGATCTGCACCCGCAGCTCCTTCAGGAGACCGGCCGAAGCGAGGTCGTCTGCGGTGAACTGGGTGCGCACCGCGATCATGCCGCAGCCGATGTCAACTCCGACGGCCGCGGGCATAATCGCCCCGCGTGTGGGAATCACCGACCCGACTGTAGCTCCGCGTCCGAGGTGGGCGTCGGGCATAAGTGCGAGGTGAGGGAAGATGAACGGCATTGTCGAGGCGAGTCGAGCCTGCTCGAGCGTGTTCGGCTCGAGAATGCTCGCCCAGCTGAACAGGCGTTCTGTGATCTTTTCCATGGTCCTTTCGATTCTTTTGTGTGTTGATGTGTGTTGCAGTGCCCCGCGAATCACTGATCGGGAGAAGCGCGGGAGGAGGTGCGTCCGGGTGCGCGCTGCAGCGTGCGGGCACAAAAAAATGCCCCGGACCTCGACGGGCACGGGGCGCAGACCTGAGAGGTCTAGAGAATCCGTGCGGGCGCGAGTGTGTGGAGGGGTCGCTCACTGAGCGACTGAGGCAGCTGTTCGAAACGATAAGCGTTCACGGTGCTGCTCCTTCCACGTTGGTCGTGCCGGGCGGCACGGACTTGCCAACCTAGTGCAGCCGCGCGAGCGAGCGCAACACAATCGTCGAAAACTGCTCCACGCGCACGCGTTTGGAGCAGTTTCGCACGGTGCGAGCGACGGGGATCGCTAGATGAGCGCGAGGAGGCTCGGCAGGATCGCCGGCAGCACAAAGAGGCTCATCGCCGCGCCGCTGACGACCCCGGTAAGCAGCCAGACAACGAGTGCACCCGCTCCACCGCGCCCGACTCGTGCCGTGCGCACGATCAGGTAGATGAGCGGCAAAATCGCGAGGAGCACCGACGGCAGTCGAGAGTGACCGAGAGCGTCGAGCTTCTTGCGGTCTTTCTCCGCCGCGAACAGGTAGAGCACAAACGGTGCGGCGAGCGATGCAAGGCTAGCCGGCTCGGTGATGCCCATGGCGAGGTAGACGTAGATGAGATACGCGAGACCGGCCTGAATGAGCGGCACGAGCGCGAAGAACCAAATTCCGCCGGTCTGAGCGGAAGGTGCGGCGCTCTGCTCTACGGGAACCGCCGGCACCACGTCGAAGTTGAACGGCGAGCCTGCATCGTGAGCTGAATCAAAAGTCACGGGAGCGCTGAACGGGTTGGCATCGGGGGTGCCAAACGAGCTCGGGGAGAAGGGGTTCGCGGTGGGGGCGAAAACCTGAGCGACGGATGGTGCCTCGGCGGTAGCTGCGGCGGCGGCCGGCGCAACGATGATCGACGGGTCTGAGAACGGGTTGGTCGACGATGCGAACGGGTTCGCCGGCGCCTCGGCACTCTGGGAAACCATCGCGGGCGATGCGAGCCCCTCGTACGACGTCACCGGGGCGGCAATGGCGGCCGGCACCGGTCGGGCAACCGCCGCGACGGGTGTCGCCGTTACAGCCGGGCCGGGGTACGCGCTGAGGGGCAGAGCTGCGGCGGGCTCTGGCGTTGGTGCCACAGGCTCTGCGACAACGGGCGCCGGCACGTACGCGGGCGTCTGTGCAGCGGGCGTCTGTGCAGCGGGCGCCGGAGTGACGGGAGTGCCGTAGCTCGGCATAACCGCGACATCGCCGTAGAGGGTGCCGGGAGCTGCCGAGGGTGCGGGTACGGCGATCGCAGGAGCGGCTGGCTCTGCAACCGGAGTAGCCGTGGGGGCAGTTCCGCTCGCGGTGAGTTCGCGCAACTGGCGACGGGTAAGAGTGCCATCGGTGGGGAGGGCAACGTGCGCACCGGTGGGGTTCACAAACTGCTGAAGCTCTGCCTGCTGCGGCATAAACGCCGGCTGCGCCGCGGGAATCTCTGCGACGGGCTCGAAGGGGCGCTGTTCGAAATGTGTCTGTGGCCCGGGAAGGCTCGCCTGCACAAAAGGCTCCAGCGGGGGAGCGGGGGGCTGCGGTTCTGACACGGAAGCCGTCCAGGCCGTTCCGTCCCACCAGCGCGAACGAGCGTTGTTCTCGGGGTCTGGGTACCAGCCCGCTGGGATCGTAGTTACATCCCCAATAGTCGACACAATTTCCCCCAAGCGTCGTCCCCCACGGACGAATGATTAGTTTAGCGCGTCGAGCCCAAACGACCACGACACTCGAACGGGGGCGATTGGCCGGGAATCTGCTGGTAGCGGCCCACTACGAAGGTCGTGCGGTCCGAAGTATCTGCACAGAAACCACGCACAGTTGCGTGGGATAAACACGCGAACGCGGCATCCGGATGTCGGTGGGACCTAGACTGGCGACAGATTTCAGGGAGCGATTGGCTAAGTGACTAAAGAAACAATTCAGACCACCGAGATCAAGGTTGCGAGTTACAACCTTCTCAAGAACACCGCGAGCGCAGAACTCGAGGCACTTGTGCTCGATAACGATCTCGACATCCTGTGCTTGCAGGAGGTGGAATCCGCCGGACTTCCGAACCGCATCGGCGACCTCGTGCTTGCCGACGCTACAAAGTCGAACCGACTGGGGCTCGCGATCTTCTACCGCGAGAGCCGCTTTACGGCGAAGGAGACAAAGTCGTTTGCGCTCAAGAAGTCGCTGCACGACCTCATTCTTTCTCCCGCGCACGAGCGACTCATCGCCACTCGTATGACCGACTCAACAACAGGAAACGACGTAGTCATCGCGTCGTTCCACGCGGCGCCGCTCACGGCGACGAACTCGTTGCGTCGCAACCAGATCAATGCCGCTCACGAGGCACTCAAGGGCCTGGGCGAGTCGATTCCGCACCTTATGGTGGGCGACTTCAACTACCCGCTGTTCCAGAACGGTCTCACCGCGAAGCTCGGTAAGTCGGGCTACGACCTGACGCTGAGCGACCGGGTGACGTACACCCGCTACAAGGTGTTCCGCGGACACTTCGACTTCGCGACATCCGCCGGCATGAAAATTGACAGCGTGCGCACGCTCAAGCGTGGAAAGTCTGACCACCTGCCGATCATCGTCACCGCAACAATCACGCAGTAGGGCGCGAGGGCAGACACACGGGCCCAGAAACCAAGAAAGCCCCGGTGGATAACCACCGGGGCTTTTCTGTGCCTGATTTACCTCGAGTGCTTGGCAGTAGCACGGTAAATCAGGCGAGGTTGTTTGGACTTTAACAAGTCCAGTGCGCGAAAGGGGACTTGAACCCCTACGTCCGTTAGGACACTAGCACCTCAAGCTAGCGCGTCTGCCATTTCCGCCACCCGCGCGCTCTGGTGTTCCTTTGCAGAACCACCGGAAATGACAATAGCACGATGCGGAGGGTGTCAAAAACACATCACGCAATCGCGGCTGTGGCTCGGGGTAGCGTTGAACCATGAACCCCGGCAACGAGCTCGAAGAGACCGCGAGAATCGCCAGCGATCTCATCCGTTTTGATACATCAAACTTCGGCGAGGGAGTTTCGAACGGCGAGACGGATGCCGCGGAGTATCTTGGTGCGCAGCTCGAAGCCCTCGGCCTGACGCCTCAGTACTTCGACTCAGCGCCCGGACGCACAAGCGTTGTCGCTCGCGTTGAGGGGTCTGATTCGTCGAAGCCCGCACTCGTTGTGCACGGTCACACCGACGTTGTTCCCGCGGATGCGGCGAACTGGAGCGTTGATCCCTTTGGCGGCGTCATCAAAGACGGCATGCTCTGGGGCCGAGGCGCCGTTGACATGAAGAACATGGACGCGATGATGATCACCGCGCTCAAAGACATCCTCGGTGCCGGCAAGCAGCCCTCACGCGATCTTGTTATCGCCTTCTTCGCTGACGAAGAGGCGGGGGGAGTGCTCGGCGCCCATCACCTCGTTGACAATCACCCCGAACTCTTCGCGGGCGCCACCGAGGCAATCAGCGAGGTCGGCGGGTATTCGATAACTCTCGCCGGCGAGCGCGCGTACCTGCTGCAGACGGGCGAGAAGGCCCTCGTCTGGATCAAGCTCGTCGCGCGTGGCACGGCCGCTCACGGCAGCCGCGTGATTCACGACAACGCAATCACGAAACTCGCCGAGGCCGTCGCAAAGGTCGGCCGTCGCGAGTGGCCACTGCGCCTCACCAACACCACAGAGCAGCTCATCGGCGAACTTGCTCGCATTCTCGACGTCGACCCGCAGCGTGTATCGCCCGACGAGATTGTGCTGTCGACGGGAACAGCGGCCGGCTTCATCCAGGCGACACTGCGCACAACGTCGAATCCGACATTGCTCAAGGCTGGCTACAAGCACAACGTCATCCCTGACCTTGCCGAGGCGCTCATCGACATTCGCCCGCTTCCCGGTGAAGAAGATGCGGTTCTCGACGAAATCCGCGAGCTAGTCGGCCCCGACATTGAGGTCGTTGTGATGACGCGCGACGTCGGGCTCGAGAACCCGTTCTCCGGCGACCTCGTTGAGTCGATGATCGCGGCGATCGGCACCCACGACCCCGGCGCGCCCGTGCTGCCGTACCTGCTCAGCGGGGGCACCGACAACAAGGCGCTTTCGCAGTTGGGCATCGCAGGCTACGGCTTTGCGCCGCTCAAGCTGCCCGCCGAACTGGACTTCCCCGGAATGTTCCATGGCGTTGACGAGCGCGTGCCGCTCGACGCATTAGTCTTTGGCAGGCGGGTTCTCGGAGACCTGCTGCTGAACTACTAAGCGGGAGCACATGGGTTTCTTCGAAGCGATAATTCTCGGGCTGGTACAGGGGCTCACAGAGTTTCTTCCGATCTCGTCGAGCGCTCACCTGCGCATCGTTGGCGAGTTTCTCAGCGGGGGAGTCGACCCGGGGGCGCGCTTTACCGCGATCACCCAACTCGGCACCGAGACTGCAGTTGTTATCTACTTCTGGCACGACATAACCCGGATCATCGGCGCGTGGTGCAGGGGCCTCGCACGCAAGCTCCCGCAATCGCATCCTGATGTTCGTCTTGGTTGGTTCATCATCCTCGGCAGCATTCCGATCGCGGTCATCGGCCTGCTTCTTCAAGATGCCATCGAGACAACATTCCGCTCGTTGTGGATCGTCGCGATTATGCTCATCGTCTTCGGCATCCTGCTCGGAGTCGCCGACTGGGTGGGCCGCAAAGAGTTGCGTCTCAAAGAACTCACCTGGCCGCACGCGGTTGTCTACGGCTTCGCCCAGGCTCTCGCACTCATCCCTGGTGTCTCTCGCTCGGGTGGCACAATCACCGCCGGGCTCTTCCTGGGCTACGAGCGTCGCGCCGCGGCGCGCTACTCGTTCCTTCTCGCAATCCCCGCGGTGTTTGCGAGCGGGCTGTACCAGGTCTACAAGGGCTTCACGTGTGATCCGCTGACGGGTGACGTTTGTGTTCCCGAGGTATTCGGGCCCGTCGAAACGATCGTCGCGACCCTCATCGCCGGTGTTGTGGGCTTCGTCGTCATTGCCTTCTTTATGAGCTATATCTCGAAGAGATCGTTCCTGCCGTTTGTGATCTACCGCATTCTGCTCGGCGTTGTGCTCATCGTCTTGCTGGCAATGGGTGTGCTCGCGGCCTAGATCAGCACTTTCGGGTCTACTGTGAAAAGACACCACAGCCGGAGGGGAGCCCCGTGACCGCGTTCGACCGCGCACGACTCGCCCTCGCCAACTCGTTCGACAGCGGCACGAGCCTGTGTGATCCCTTTATGGGACTCTTCCCGGTCGACGGTGCTGCCGTATCTCTGCTCGGCGAACGGGTGGGGCAATCGACCGTCTGCTCAAGCAACGACACAGCGGCACGTCTCGACGAGATCCAGCTCGACTCCGGCGACGGTCCGTGCTGGCAGGCAATGACAACGCGGACGACAGTTGTGGCGGCCGACCTCCGTGCGATGCCCGACTCGTCCTGGCCGGGATTTCTCGACACTCTGCGCTCCGACCCAATATCGGGCGAGGTCGGGTCGATGTATGCGTTGCCGCTCACCGTCGGCTCGCTCGAAATCGGCGCGATCGATCTCTTTTCGTCAAGCGTTGGAGTTCTCACTAGGCCCCAGCTTCAAGAAGCAACCACTCTTGCCCGCATCGCGGCGTGGCAGGTTCTGCGCCGTGTTCTCTCTGACGAGGTGGATGGCGCGCTCTCGAGTGGCCCGCGACGCGAGGTGCATCAGGCAACCGGCATGGTTCTCGCTCAACTCAATGTTTCGGCGCAAGACGCGGAGCTTATGCTTCGCGCTCACGCCTTTGCGACGGGCCGCACAGTGCTCGACGTCGCAACGGATGTGATCGAGCGCCGTCTGGACTTCTCAGGCGAGGAGTGACCCGATGCGAGAAAGTGGCAACCGCCGTGACTCACGAGAGTACAATTACCGGCATGGTTGGCCAGAACAGGGAAAGCCGTCTCGCCACCACATTCGTGCGACTCGCGGACACCCTTGTGGTGGGTTTTGACATGGTCGACCTTCTGCAGTCTCTCGTCGAAACGTCGGCCGATCTGTTGGATCGGTCGGCCGCTGGTCTTGTGCTGTCTGACGGTAACGCGCAGCTTGAACCGGTTGCCTCGACAAGCGAAGAAATCGCACGAATCGAGCTTCTCGCGGTTCGATCGGGCGAGGGCCCGAGCATCGCGTGTGTCGCATCGGGCGCGGCGGTCGCAATCGACAATCTCGCCGACGACATGCATTGGCCCGCCTACAGTAGCTACGCCCAATCGCTCGGCTACGCCTCGGTGCACACCGTGCCGCTGCGCCTGCGCACCACAGTTATCGGTGCGCTCTCGGTATATGGCGAGCAGGCCGGACCACTCGCCAGCGCTGATGCCGCGATCGCACAGAGCCTCGCCGACATCGCAACGATCAGCATTCTGCAGGAGCGCGCTCTGCGCGAGAGCGGCGTCGCGGTAGAGCAATTGCAGCACGCCCTCAACAGCCGCGTGATTATCGAGCAGGCAAAGGGTGTTGTCGCCTACGTTCGCAGCGTGGGCATGGATGACGCGTTCACTCTGATGCGCGAGTACTCCCGCTCGAACAATGTGCCGCTGCGCGAGGTCGCGTTGCGCATCGTTGAACGTAGCCTGACAATTTAGCGAGAGACCCCTAGACGGAGTATTCTTGCACTGTGCCCTAGACCCTGGCACAAGCGGCCTATCTGGCCAATTGTGAAGGGGTAAGCAATGGATGATTCCATGAGTAAGGGAACTCCGCCGGAATCGAACGAACTCTCGCCGGTGCGCACACTGTCGCACGCGCAGCCATTCACCGACGAAGAGGCCGCCGCGTTCGGCGCCGAGGCAGACAAGCACGACGAGATCTGAAGCTGCCGGTGGTTGAGTAGCGAGCGCCAGCGAGCGTATCGAAACCAGCCCTAGCGCCTAGCGCGGGGGATCCCCGGCCTTGCCGCCGCTGTCGGGCTTGCCATCTTCGCGACGCAGGTACTTCTCGAATTCCTGAGCAATGGCCTCACCGCTCGCCTCGGGGGAGTCGACGGTATCGCGCGCCTGCTCGAGCTGCTCGATGTAGGTCGACATGTCATCGTCATCCGAAGCGAGGGCGTCGATGCCGCTCTCCCATGCCGCTGCCTCGTCGACGAGGTCACCGCGGGGGATAACAACGTCGACAATCTCCTCGAGCTTGTCAATGAGCGCGAGTGTTGCCTTGGGCGATGGCGCGTTGTGAACGTAGTGCGGCACAGACGCCCAGATCGAGAGGGTCGGGATTCCCGCGTTCTCTGCGGCGGCCGAAAGCACGGAGAGAATTCCGACCGGCCCTTCGTAGGTGCTGCGCTCGACGCTCAGCTCTTCGCGCACTCCGGCGTTCTCGCTGCTCACAAAGACCGAGATCGGGCGCGTGTGTGGCACATCGGCGAGCATCGCGCCGAGAAAAATGACCGACGTGATCTCGTTGGCCTCGATCGTCTCGAGAATTTCGGTCGTAAAGGTCTTCCACCCGCGGCTGGGTTCGGTGCCCACGAGCAGGTAGACGTTGTTGCCGTTATCGCCCGTTACATCGAGGTCGGCATCGGTCGCGAGACCCGCCGTGTGCGCTTCGAGCGGAGACACGGGGCCGTACATGGCAACGGTTGGCCAGATGATGCGGCGATTGCCATCGTCATCGAGCGCCGCCGTCGGGCGATTGAACTGGTAGTCGAAGTAGTCTTCGGGATCGACCTCGGTGAGCGGCACAAGGTCGAGCTGGTCGCGCAGCGTGCGCACCGCATTGCTCGCGGCCTCGCCGGCATCGTTCCAACCCTCAAATGCCACAACGAGCAGTCGACCGTTCGCGAACTCCGTCTTGTCTGCCACTGATAACCCTTCGCGATCGACGCCTGTAGTGACATCGACCTCTTTCAAGAATAGAACCGCCGGGCCTCTCGCGTAGACTCGCCCGTTGTGACTTTCTCTGCACCGGCCGCCGTTCTCTGGGACATGGACGGCACCATCATCGATTCTGAGCAGTACTGGATGGCTGCCGAGACCACTCTTGTCGAGAGCTGGGGCGGCACCTGGACGCACGACGACGGCCTCACCCTCGTTGGTTCGGGAATGTGGCACACGGCGCGCGTTATGCAGTCGCGCGGTGTGGACCTCGCCGAGCAGCCCATCATCGACATCCTCACCGAGTCGGTGCGCGGCAATATTGCCCGCGAGGTGCCGTGGCGCCCAGGAGCACGTGAGCTGCTTCTCGCACTGAGCGACGCGGGAATGCCGCAGGCTCTCGTGACAATGTCAGAGCGCCCCCTCGCCGAACTCGTGAGCAGCGCGATCGACTTCGCGCCATTCTCGGCAATCGTGTCGAGCAATGACGTCACCCACGCCAAGCCACACCCCGAGCCTTACCTACTCGGCGCCCAACAGCTGGGCATCGCGATCGCGGACTGTGTTGCGATCGAAGACTCTGAGCCGGGCGTCGCGTCGGCCGTTGCATCCGGAGCTGTCACTATCGGTGTTCCGCACACGGTTTCACTCCTCGACGTCGAGGCGCACACTATCTGGGAAACCCTTGTGGGTCGCAGCCCGGCAGACATCGCTGAAGTCTTTTCGAAAGGACGAGCATCATGACCCAGGCCTATCGTCAACAGAACGGGCCGTTCCGTGCGGGTGATCGCGTGCAGCTCACCGGCCCGAAGGGCAAGCTCAACACGATCTCGCTGCAGGCGGGCGGCGAGTTCCACACGCACCGCGGAGTTCTGCACCACGACGCGATAATCGGCCAGCCCGACGCGTCGGTAGTTCTCAGCTCGAACGACATCGAATACCTCGCCCTGCGCCCCCTGCTTACCGACTTTGTGATGTCGATGCCGCGCGGTGCCGCGATCATCTATCCGAAAGACGCTGCCCAGATCATCGGCGCTGCCGACATTTTTCCCGGTGCTCGCGTCGTTGAGGCGGGGGTGGGCTCCGGCGCCCTGTCACTCTGGCTGCTGCGCGCGATCGGACAGGAGGGGCACCTGCACTCCTTCGAGCGCCGCGAAGAGTTTTCGACGGTTGCCCGCGCAAACGTCGTCGGATTTCTCGGTACAGAGCCGACCAACTGGGACATCACGATCGGCGACCTCACCCACACGCTCGGTGACGTCGTCGAACCGGGTACCGCCGATCGCGTTGTTCTCGACATGCTCGCGCCGTGGGAATGCCTCGATGCTGTCTCTGACGCGCTTGCGCCCGGGGGAGTGCTGCTCTGCTACATCGCGACGGTAACTCAGTTGTCACGGGTCGCCGAGGCCATTCGCGCAACCGGCAACTTCACCGACCCCGACTCCAACGAAACGATTATTCGTGGATGGCACGTTGAGGGCCTTGCGGTTCGCCCCGACCATCGCATGATTGGTCACACCGGTTTTTTGCTGACCGCACGCCGTCTGGCGCCGGGAGCTGTGCTTCCCGAGCTCAAGCGACGAGCATCCAAGTCTGATTTCTCTGATGCCGACGTCGAAGCCTGGACTCCCGGATCGCTCGGGGAGCGCTCGACGAGCGACAAGCGTCTACGCAAGACGGCGCGCATCGCAACCCAGGTCGCCGAGGCCTCAGCCCAGGCGGCAAGCGACAGTAACGGAGCCGAGTAGAGTTGACTGGTTCCCCTGGCTCGAAAGAAAGAGGCGCCGTGCGCACGATTTCCGCACTCGTCGTGGCCACCGGCCTCGTGATTTCCCTCGCAGCGTGCAGCAGCACCCCCGCAGAACAGCTCGCGGCGTGCTCGCCGGCAGTTGCGTCGGGCAGCGTTTCCGACCTCGTTTCGACGACCGGCACCGGCTCGGCCGAGCCGACCGTCGCGTTCCCGACGCCGCTCGTCGCGAAGTCGACGCAGCGCACGATCGAGACAACCGGCGACGGTGAGATTCTCACCGATGGCGATATCGCCGAGATCCAGCTGACTCAGGTCAACGGCGCCGACGCTGCGGTCATCGGATCGAGCTACGCCTCCGGCTCACAGCTGTACCCCGTCGGCGGAGAAGACTTCATCGCCGAGATTCTCGCCTGCACCCCCGTGGGTTCACGCATTATCGCAACGGTTCCCGTGAGCGAATTCGCCGAAACAACCGACAAGGCAGCAACAGCTGTTTTTGTCATCGACGTGCTCGACGGTTTCGACGGCAAGGCCGACGGAACACCTCAGCTCGGCCAGAACGGTCTCCCGTCGATTGTTACGGCTCCCGACGGAACCCCCGGCTACACCTTCACCGGCGGCGACGCACCCGAGAAGCTCCGCACCGAAGTTCTGCAAAAGGGCGACGGCGCAGAGGTTGCCGAGGGCGACAAGATCGTCATCCAGTTCACCGGAGTGACCTGGACCGACGAGACCAAGCTCACCTCGACGTGGGACTCTCGTCCGCTGCGCACCAACGCAAGCGCCGAAGACACCATCGACAACGAATCGTCGCTGTACTTTCCCGGTACCGCGAAGCTCGAGCTCGTCGGCCAGACCGTGGGCAGCCAGCTCATCATCGCGGTTCCCGCAGCATTCGGCTTCGAGGGTGGCGGCGGAATCGCCGAGGGTGAGACAGTTGTCTACGTCGTCGATATTCTTGCGATCCAGAAGTAATCTGTACAGCTAGCCGCAGTAGAACCGACACTGGCCGGGTGTCCCACACCAGAGGATAAGTCTCGTGCCAAACGACGCTTCACGCTCAAGGATTCCCGTCGAGGAAAGGCTCTTCAGCCTCGTCCTCGCCCTTCTTGCGACCGAAAACGGTCTGACCAAGACCGAGATTCTCTCGACGGTGCAGGGGTATCGCCAGAGCTTCGACCACACGGGCGACAATGCCAATCTCGAGCGCAAGTTCGAGCGCGACAAAGACGACATTCGCGAGCTCGGTGTTCCGCTCGAGACGGTTCAGGCTCCCGGCGACCCCGGCAACAACCAGAATCTGCGCTACCGCATACCGCGCGGCGAGTACGAGTTGCCGGCGGAAATCAGCTTTTCGGCAGAGGAGACAACACTGCTCAACCTCGCGGCAATGGTCTGGCGTGAGGGCTCGCTCTCGGCCGAGTCACGACGGGCTCTTATCAAGCTGCGCTCGCTCGGCGTTTCGGCCGACGAACCGGTGATCGGCTACGCGCCCCGACTGCGCGTACGGGATGCAGCGTTCGAACCGTTGAACGCAGCACTCGGCCGCAACGCTCTTGTGCGCTTCGCCTACCTCAAGCCCGGCGAGGCCGAGGCTCGGGTGCGCGAAGTCGCGCCTCTTGCTCTCGTTCAGCACCAGGGCCGCTGGCACCTCTGGGCAGAAGAACCCGGCAACCCCGTTCGCAAGACGTTTCTTCTGCGCCGCATCGTGAGCAGAGTCGAGACGACCGGCAAACTCTTCGAGGCCCCGGAAGGCGACCTCTCTACTGTCGCGCTGCGTGATCTCGAAGAGGTGTGGAACCGCAACACGGCAGTCGTCGAGGTCGAAGCGGGGTCGGATGCAGCGATCCGCCTGCACAAGCGCCGCGGCACGGTCGAGACGGCTCCCGGCACGCTCGCCCTTCACTACGCCGACGCCAACATCCTCGCCGACGAACTCGCCGGCTTCGGCCCCGAGGTGCTCGTTGTATCGCCGCCGACGCTGCGCGATGCCGTGCGCTCCCGACTCGAACGGACAGTGACCGACCATGGCTAACGCGCCGCGCAAAAGCGCCCCGATGCAAGCGGGCGACAAGCTCACCTTTCTTCTGTCGCTCGTTCCGTACCTGATCGAGCACGACAGGGTGAGTGTTGCCGAGACCGCAGAGCATTTCGGCGTCAAGCCAGAGCTCATTCGGGAATCGGTGCGCCTCATCGCGGTATCCGGGGTTCCGGGGGAGACGAGCACCTACCAGTCGGAAGATCTCTTCGACATCGCGTGGGATGACTTCGAAGACAACGACTTCATCACCCTCACCAACCAGGTGGCAATCGACGACTCGCCGCGCTTCTCGGCGCGCGAGGCTTCAGCGCTCATCGCCGGGCTGCAGTATCTCTCCTCGCTTCCCGAGAACGCCGACCGTGCCGCAGTTGCGTCACTCGCATCCAAACTGTCGCTCGGTTCTTCTGGAGTGCCGAGCCAGGTCGCCGTCGAAGACACCGAGACCGATGCGACCCTCGCCCTCATTCGTGAGTCGGTTGCCGCGGGCGTTCAACTCGAGTTCGACTACCGGGGAGCCGTCGGAGAACTCGAGCGCCGCCGCATCGATCCGCTGCGCATCGAGTCGGTTGACGCCGACTGGTACGTGCGTGGCTGGTGCCACCTGCGCGAAGCCGTACGCACGTTCCGCCTCGACCGCATCTCTGACCCGGTTGTGACAAGCGAGCCGATCAGCCACGCCGCGGCCGATGTCGCCCTGCCCGACACACTGTTCGAGGCCTCAGACGACGATCTCGTTGTGACGATTGACGTTGCAAGCGCAGCGGAGCCACTGCTCGGAGACTATGTTCCCGATGGTGCCCAGCGCGTCGAGAAAGACGGCAGGGTTCGCACGTCGGTTCGGGTCTCGCACTATCACGGTCTCAAACGCCTCATCGGCAGTATGCCCGGCGTCGCGACTGTCGTTGACCCGCCCGAAGCGCGCGAGGCGATCGCCGCCTGGGCTGCCGCGGGAGCAGCGCGTTACAAATGACAGCCGCGATCCTCACCGCCACGATCTGGATCGTCTCGAGCGTTGCGCTCGTCGCGCTGCTCGCCTATACGGTGGTGCGCGTCATCCGTGGTGGCATAAGGATTTTCGTCGACTTCAGTGAGCTTGCCGACACAACGGCGCAGCTCGACAACGTGCAGGCGACGCGTGAGCTCGAGCGACCGCTGCCGTCGGTGCTGCTGCCCCATAAAGAGGTCAGGCGCGCGCACCACGAGCATTCGACGGCCAGGGCAGAGCGCAAGGCAGATCGGCGGGCGGCACGGCATGCTCGTGCACGCGCCCTCACACGCGCCGAGGCATCCACCCTGAAAGCACCTCAGGCACGTTCGAGGTAAACTTCTCGAAACGCAATCGATCACAAAGGGCGTACACAATGCTTCAAGGACTCACGGGCTGGCACCTTGTACTCGTTTTGGCGATCGTTCTGCTTCTTTTCGGCGCACCTCGCCTTCCCGCTCTCGCCCGCAGCATCGGCCAGTCGATGAAGATCTTCCGCAGCGAAGTGAAGACCGAGCCCAAGGATGACGACTCGCAGAGCGACGTCGCAGACGGCACAGTCACCCAGAAGCCCGCCGCCAAGAAGACAGAGTCTTAAGCCCGCATGGCTAGACGCCCGAGAAAGGGCGGCAATCCAGAGCGTCGGATGTCGCTCGGTGAGCATCTCATTGAGCTCCGTAAGAGACTCACGATTGCCGCTATTGGCATTCTTCTCGCCGCGATCGGCGGCTTTATCCTCTCCGACCGGGTCATCGAATTTCTCCTGATCCCGATCGCTGAGGTCGCAAACGATCGCAAGATCCTGCTCTCGTATACGACGCTCACCGAGCAGTTCGACCTCAAGTTTCAGATCGCCATTGTTCTCGGCATCCTGATCTCGAGCCCGATCTGGCTCTATCAAATCTTCGCGTTTTTTGTGCCCGGGCTGACCGGCCGTGAGAAGCGCTACACCTTCGGGTTCTTTTTCTCGGCCGTGCCGCTGTTTCTCGGCGGCGCAGCTGTCGGTTTTCTCATCTTTCCGCACATGGTCGCCCTGCTCACGAGCTTCAATGGCTCGTCTCTCGCCGTCACCTACCTGAGCGCGCGCCCGTACTACGACTTTGTGATGAAGCTTGTTCTCGCCTGCGGTATCGCCTTTGTGCTTCCCGTTTTCCTTGTGCTTCTCAACTTCGTCGGGGTGCTCTCCGCGAAGACGATTCTCAAGGGCTGGCGCGTCGCGATTCTCGTCATCACGCTCTTCTGCGCACTCGCGACTCCCTCGGCCGACATCGTCTCGATGTTCGTGCTCGCCATTCCGATGGTCATCCTCTATTTCGCGGCGGCCGGCATCGCTTGGATTCACGACCGGGGCGTCGAACGACGCAACGCCAAACTCGAAACAGAATTCAGCGTATGACCGACCAGCAGTTGAGCCCCGCCGAGCGTTTCGCTGCAGCGAAGAAGCGCACCGGACACCCGCTCGTCGAGGCGTTTCGCGCGGCTCAGGCGTTTGACCTCGACCCGTTCCAACGCGAGGCATGCCAGGTGCTCGAGGGCGGCAAGAGTGTGCTCGTCGCTGCCCCCACTGGTGCGGGCAAAACGATCATCGCCGAGTTCGCCATCTACATGGCAATGCAGCAGGCGCGCGCGAAGGTCTTCTACACGGCGCCGATGAAGGCGCTCAGCAACCAGAAGTTCCAGGAGCTCACCGCCGAGTACGGCCCCGAGAACGTCGGACTTCTTACGGGCGACACAAACATCAACTCGGGCGCGCGCATCGTTGTTATGACGACCGAAGTTCTGCGCAACATGCTCTACGCAAACTCCGACCTTCTGACCAACCTCGCCTATGTGGTTATGGACGAAGTGCACTTCCTTGCCGACCGGTTCCGCGGGGCGGTGTGGGAAGAGGTCATCATCCACCTGCCGCAGCACGTCAAGATGGTCTCGCTGAGCGCGACGGTGTCGAACGCCGAGGAGTTTGGCGACTGGCTGCAGGCCGTGCGCGGCGACACCGACGTCATAGTTTCTGAGGAGCGCCCGGTGCCCCTCGAGCAGCACGTGCTCGTGCGCTCGAAGATGATGTACCTATTCGATTCCTCAGGGCTGGCGGCGACCAACCGGGTCAACCCCGAGCTCGTGCGGCTCGCGGCTAGCGGTGGCCGCAACGAGCGCGGCCGCGCCGCCCTCGACAGCCACCGGCGGCACCCTGGGCGCAACCCCGGGCAGAACCGACACTTCGAGGGCGGTCGCATGGACCGCTCTGAGATCGTCGCCCTGCTCGACGGCAAAAACATGCTGCCCGCGGTGTTCTTCATCTTCAGCCGCGTCGGTTGCGACCAGGCCGTGCGCCAGGTGCTCAGAGCAGGCGTGCGGCTCACGCAGAGGCACGAGCGCGACGAGATTCGCGCGATCGTCGAAGACCGCTGCCGCACACTGCTCGACGAAGATCTCGGTGTGCTCGGCTACTACGAGTGGCTCGACGGCCTCGAGCGCGGAGTCGCGGCGCACCACGCGGGAATGCTTCCGGCGTTCAAAGAGGTAGTCGAAGAGCTGTTTCAGAAGAAGCTCGTCAAGGCAGTTTTTGCCACAGAAACGCTGGCGCTCGGCATCAACATGCCCGCGCGCACCGTTGTGCTCGAGAAGCTCGAGAAGTTCAACGGCGAAGCGCGAGTGCCGATCACACCGGGGGAGTACACGCAGCTCACGGGTCGCGCTGGTAGACGCGGCATCGACGTCGAGGGGCACTCGCTCATCCAGTGGGCCGACGGTCTCGACCCGCAGGCTGTCGCCTCGCTCGCGTCGCGCCGAACCTACCCACTCAACTCGAGTTTCAAGCCGACCTACAACATGGCGGTCAACCTCATTGACCAGTTCGGTCGCGAACGTACGCGCGAGATTCTCGAGTCGAGCTTCGCGCAGTTCCAGGCCGACCGCGCAGTTGTTGACCTCGCGCAGAAGGTGCGCCAGCAGCAGGTGTCACTCGACGGCTACGCGACGAAGATGAACTGCCACCTCGGCGACTTCGTCGAGTACTCCGGCATTCGCCGAGAACTGAGCGATCTCGAGCGCAAGGGCGCGGGGCGTTCCGAGGTCGAGAGCCGCGGCCAGCGAGAGCGCCGGCAGCACCAACTGAACTCGCTGCGCAAGCGCATGAAGCAGCATCCATGCCACGCCTGCCCCGATCGGGAGCAGCACGCCCGCTGGGCCGAGCGCTGGTGGAAACTCAAGCGAGAGACCGACCGCCTCACGAGCGAGATCCGCGGCCGCACGGGTGCCGTTGCGAAGGTCTTCGACCGCGTCACCGACATTCTTATGAAACTCGGCTACCTGATTTCGACAGACGGCGTTGTCACGCTCGCACCAGCGGGACGGATGCTGCGCCGCATCTACGGCGAACGCGACCTGCTGGTTGCCGAATCGCTGCGCCTCGGTCTCTGGAACAACCTCGATGCCGCATCTCTCGCCGCCATGGCGTGCTCGCTCGTCTATGAACCGCGGCGCGACGAGGGCCAGCTCGGTGACGCCTACCTGCCGCGCGGCAACTTTCGCGAGGCCTTCGACGAGACGGGCAATCTATGGGCACGCCTCGACGACCTCGAGCGCGACTCGAAGCTACCGGGCACGCAACCCCTCTCGACCGGTCTATGCCTCGCCATGTACCGCTGGGCACAGGGTGCGCGTCTCGACGCCGTGCTCGCTGAGGCAGACATGGCAGCGGGCGACTTCGTGCGCGTGACAAAGCAAACGATCGACCTTCTCGATCAGCTGTCGGTGGTCGCAGACATTCCCGTCGGGGGCACCGCCCGCAAGGCTCTCGACGCAATTCGTCGCGGAATCGTCGCCTACAGCTCGGTCGCATAGGCTCCCGTGATGTCCACAACGCGCACGGTGCTGCCACAGACGCGCACAGAGGTGCCCGAAACACGCCCCCTGCTCCCCATCTGGGCCGCTCTCGCGGTGGCCGCGGGCTCTGGCCCGATTCTCGACGCGGCCTTTCCTGACGGCAACTGGTGGCCGCTCGCCTATGTCGGCATCGCCCTTGTTCTCATCGCGCTCATCGGACGTCGCGCCGGCACGGGAGCACTCGTTGGCTTCGTCGCCGGGCTGTCGTTCTATCTGTGTCACATCGAATGGGCCTCGCTGTTTCTCGGCTTCTTGCCGATGACGGCTCTGTCGGTGCTCGAGTCGCTCTTCTTTGCGCTCGGCTCGATGACGATAACTCTCGCTTATCGCTGGCTGCCGCGGGCCTTTCCGAGTGCGGTGGGCCGCTTGCTTCTGCTGCCGGTTGTTGTCGCCGGCCTGTGGACAGCCCGCGAGGCAATCGCGAGCGTCTGGCCCTATGGTGGCTTCGCCTGGGGCCGCGTTGCCTTGTCGCAGTCGGAGAGCCCAATACGCGAGCTCTTTGGCTGGCTGGGCATCTCTGGTGTCAGCTTCGTTATGGTGCTGCTCGTCGCCCTTAGCATCGAGTGCGTGCGATCGGCCGAGGTGCGCACTCTCGCCATCGCGGTTCTCGCCGCAGGTCTTGTGCTGGTGATTCCGGCCTGGCCGACGCCGACCGAGGGCTCGATGCGAGTGCTCGCGGTGCAGGGCAACGGCCCCGCGGGCTACTTCGACGAGCGCGAGTATGGCGATCTGCTGCGGGCCCAGCTCGAGGCGACCCAACCGTTTGTCAGCGAAGATGTCGACGTTGTTGTTTGGCCGGAGGGCGCTTCGGAATACTCTCCGCTGACCACCCAGGTCGGTGCCAACGCGTTTGACGACGTGAGCGAGACCTTTGACGCGCCGCTTGTCGGCTGGGCTGTCACCGAGCGCGGCGAGGAGATCTTCAACACCTCGATCCTCTGGGAGGCGGGGGAGGGGCAGCTCGACTACTACGACAAGCAGCACCCGATTCCATTCGGTGAATACGTTCCCGACCGAGAGTTCTGGCGCCCCTTTGCGCCCGACCTGATTGACCTCATCGGTCGTGAATACACACCGGGCACAACCGACACCGTCTACAACATCGACGGTGTGACGGTCGGCGTCAACATCTGCTTCGACATCTCCGATGACACGATCCTCGGCAACAGCGTTCGTGACGGTGCGCAGATCATCTTCGCGCAGAGCAACAACGGCGACTTCGGCTTCACAGACGAGAGCGTTCAGCAGCTCGCAATCGCACGCATTCGCGCCATGGAGTTCGGCCGCAGCGTCGTCAATATCTCGACCGTCGGCACGAGCGCGATCATCGGTCCCGACGGAGTGACGATCGACCACCTCGATGATCACACTGTCGGCGCCATGCTCGAGAATGTTCCACTCTCGAACTCGACAACACCCGCTGCGGTTGCGGGCAAGTGGATCGAGTGGCTGGTCTCAGCGCTTGGTCTCGCGGGTCTCGCGATCGGCGGATGGCGCATCCGGAACATCCGGGTTAAAAGCAAATAGCCCCGCCCGTTGCTCGATGAGCAAGGACGAGGCTAAAAACTCGAGAGGTCGACTAAGCGCCGATCTTCTGCTGTCCACGACGAGCGCGAAGGTAATCGAGACGCTCCTGAAGGAGTTCCTCGAGTTCCGCACGCGTGCGACGCTCAAGCAGCATGTCCCAGTGGCTGCGGGGGATCTTCGTCTCTACCTCTTCGGCGACAACGGGAACGCCGTCGCCGTCAAGAAGCACTCCCTCTTGCCCGCTCTTCGCGGACTCCCACACACCGGGAACTTCAGCATCGGCAGCGAAAACAACCTCGAAGGTCTCACCATCTGCCGTGCGGTACGTGCTCTTCTTTCGCGGGGAAAACTCGACGCCAACTTCGCTCTGTAAGCTCTGGGTTCCGAGTCTCATGCCGCGCAAACTACGGTCCGCCATTGTGTGGCCTCCTTTTATTACTTGCGGTTCATACGAATTTATAAACCCGCCACCTGTGCGTATCCTTCCAACCGCGCCATAATGCGCTTTTGTTCACAGGACAGTCACAGTTATGCGACCCGTGAGCGTAGCACCTCGAGAGCGAGGTCAGAGCGGTCTGTCACCAGGCCATCGGCGCCGAGATCAAGCAAGCGATTCATGGATGTCGCGTCGTTGATCGTCCAGAAATGAACCTCGACCCCGGCGCGCTGAAACCGGTCAATCGTGCGCGAGGTGGCGATGGTGAGACCCAGCGCGCGCTCGGGCACCTGAACGGCGTCGACCCCGCGCAGGGCGAACCGCAGCAGGGGAGTGGCGCCGAGCTTGGCGAGCAAGAGCGCGACAACAAAGAGCGGGCCGGAGGCGCTCGTTGCGACGCTGGGTAGACCGGTGACGGCGCTGCGTCGACGGGCTCCGCTGAACGAGGTGACGAGCACGCGATCGACGGCGCCCGCGGCGTTGATTGCCGCGATCGTAGGCGCCGCGGCATCCATAGATTTAATATCGACATTGAAGCGCGCGGTCGGGAAAGCCGCGAGCGCTTCGGCGAGCGAGCAGAAGCCCTGTCCGCCGCCGAGGTCGATCGCCGCGAGCTGAGCTGCTGTGAAATCGCTCACGCGCCCGGGGCGGCCCGCGACACGATCGAGAACGTCGTCGTGACTCACTATCGAGATCCCGTCGCTCGAGGCGTGAACGTCGGTCTCCAGATATGTCACTCCGAGATCGAGCGCGGCGCGAAAGGCGGCGAGGGTGTTCTCGGGTGCGCCAATGGCAAGTCCCCGGTGCGCGAAGACGCGCGGCCGGGGACTGTCGAAGAACGGCCTAGGCGCCAGCGTTCGGACCCTTCGGCATAAAGCCCGCGCTGATGCCCTTGAGGGCTTCGGTGAGCTCCGACGGGATGATCCACATTTTGTTCGAGTCACCCTCGGCGATCTTGGGGAGAGTCTGCAGGTACTGGTAGGCGAGAAGTGCAGAGTCGGGGTTACCCGCGTGAATGGCACCGAACACCGTGGTGATGGCCTCTGCCTCACCCTGGGCGCGCAACACCTGGGCCTTTGCGTCACCCTCGGCCTCGAGAATCGCCGCCTGGCGAGCACCCTCGGCCTGGAGGATGGCGGACTGCTTTGTTCCCTCGGCGGTCAGGATGAGCGCGCGCTTGTCACGCTCTGCGCGCATCTGCTTCTCCATCGAGTCCTGGATGGATGCGGGCGGGTCAATGGCCTTGAGCTCGACGCGGCCGACGCGAACTCCCCACTTGCCGGTTGCCTCATCGAGCACAACGCGCAGCTGGCCGTTGATGTTGTCACGGCTCGTGAGCGCCTCTTCGAGGTTGAGGCTACCGACGACGTTACGCAGGGTTGTGGTTGTGAGTTGCTCAACGGCACCGAGGTAGTTGGCGATCTCGTAGGTGGCGGCGCGCGCGTCGGTGACCTGAAAGTAGACGACAGTGTCGATCGAGACGACGAGGTTGTCTTCGGTGATCACCGGCTGCGGCGGAAACGAGACGACCTGCTCGCGCATGTCGATGAGCGGGCGAAGCCGGTCAATGAAGGGCACAAGAATGTTGAGGCCCGGCATCAGGGTCTTGTGGTACCGACCGAGGCGCTCGACGACTCCGGCGTTGGCCTGAGGGATGATGCGGATCGAGCGGAAAAGGATCGTCAGGGCGAAAATCGCGACAACTACAAGGAAGAGGAAGAACACGACGTCTCCGAGCGTCAGATCATTCACAGGGCGATCCTTTCAGCGGGTTCGACGACAGCCGTCGCACCCTCGATTGACGAAACGATGACCTTCTGGCCCTCGTCGAGGTCTGTGTGGTCGGCCGAACGGCTCGTCCAGGTGTCGCCATTGCTGAGCTTGACGTAGCCGGAGCCATCGGAGAAGTCCTTTTGCACGGTTCCGCGCATACCGATGAGGGCATCGATGTTGCTGAGCGCAGGGTCTTCGCCCTGACGCAGCCGACGCAGCAGGGGAGGGCGCACGGCGAAGATCAGCAGAATTGCTAGCACCGCGGTGATGATGAGCTGGACCCAGAACGGCACCCCAACAAAGCTCGCGATGAGTCCGCCCACGCTACCGATGGCGAGCATAAGAAACGTGAAGTCGAGGGTAAAAACCTCGATCACGATGAAGATCAAAATGAAGGCCGCCCAGACGACCCACGCGTAGTCAACCAGGAATGATAGATCCATGGGATTCGGCACCTCTCATGATGTCGGCCTCCTTTGAAGCTATCACTGTTGAGGGCTCCTCGACCCGGCGGACTTGGTAGGGTCATTGATCGTGAGCAACCCCATTGAACTTGGATCCCTGTCCGGCAAGCGTGCACTCGTCACCGGTTCCTCTCGCGGAATCGGCGCAGACACTGTCAAATTTCTCGCGGAGGCCGGCGCGAGCGTCGTCATCAACTACCGCAACAAAGAGGCACGCGCACTCAAGCTCGTCGCAGAGATCGAAGCGGGTGGCGGAACCGCCATCGCCATCGGTGCCGACCTCACCGAAGCCTCATCGGTAGAGACGCTTTTCTCCGAGATTCAGGAGAAGCTCGGCGGGCTCGACATTCTCGTTATGAACGCCTCTGGCGGCATGGAGAGCGGCATGGCCGAGGACTATGCGATGAAGCTCAACCGCGACGCACAGGTCGACCTTCTGACGGCGGCGCTGCCGCTGCTCGCGCCCGGCTCACGAGTCGTGTTTGTCACGAGCCACCAGGCGCACTTCATCAAGACCGTCGAGACAATGACGGAGTACCTGCCGGTGGCACTCTCCAAGCGCGCGGGTGAAGATGCCCTGCGCGACCTCATCCCACGTCTCGAAGAGCAGGGCATCGGCTTTGTTGTCGTCTCGGGCGACATGATCGAGGGCACAATTACCGCGACGCTTCTTGAGCGCGCCAACCCCGGAGCGATCGGCGCTCGCAAAGAGGCAGCCGGCAAGCTCTACAACGTCAACGAGTTCGCGGCAGAGGTTACCCTCGCCGCTGTCGAAGAGATTCCCGCGAACAACACGCGCTATGTCGGCGACGTGAGCGACTTCACCGGATAAGGAACCCAATGAAGGCAGAAGACCTCCCGCTCCTGTGGAGTGTCTCATCGCCGAGCATCGCGCCCGACGGCGCGAGCGTTGTGTTTGCCGCCTCGCACGCATCGCTTGAGGCCGACGCCTACGTTGGGCAACTCTTTCGTGTGGCACTCGACGGTTCGAGCGCACCGCAGCGAGTCACTCGCGGATTCCGCGACAGCTCGCCCGCGCACTCGCCCGACGGCAGCCTCATCGCCTTTCTGCGCGCGAGCGCGGGGAGTGCACCACAGCTATACCTGATGCCGGCGCGAGGAGGCGAGCCGCTACAGCTCACCGACCGGCTGCTCGGGGTCGCAAGCTTCTCGTGGGCTCCCTCGGGGGCTTCAATCGCTTTCACCTCGCGCGAGCCGGAACACGGTCGCTACGGCAGCATCGAGAAACTCGACGCCTCGGCCGAAGCACCCCGCCACATCACAAACGTTCGGTACAAGAGCAACGGCACCGGCTACATCAACGACCGTCGCACACAGGTCTTCGCGATCGAGGTGCCCGCCGTCGACGCAGAGCCGGACTACCCAGCGGCGCCGAGCGCCGACGAGCGCTGGAGCACTGGCGCGACATCCACACTGCCAGAAGCACGTCAACTCACAACGGGCGATGACGACCACGGCCCGCTCGCCTGGACCACTGATTCGTCGGCGATCATCGTTGTCGCTTCGCTGCACGAGCAACGCGACTCCGACCTGCGCGCCGGCCTCTACCGGGTGCCCGCGACGGGCGGGGAGCCCGAGCTCATCACGCCTGCAGACTCGCAGCTCTCCGTTTCTGACGTCGCTGTAACGCCCGATGGAACGGTGTTTTTCGCCGCGCAGAACATGGGCGAGTCGGGGCGCGACTTCGTCGGCCAGAGCTCGGCGATCTACGCGCTCGTCGACTCCGTTCCGGTGCAGCTGACAAACCCCGCGGCAACCGACTTCGACGAGGGGCACCTGAGCGTCGCTTCAGAGTCGACGGTGCTCGCCGTCAACCGCACGCGCGGAACCCTTGAGCTACACGAGATTGCCCTGGGCGACCCCGAGACCGTCGCGAGCGGCAACTTTCTCGTCACCGACCACGCGGCGCTCGACGACATCACGGTTGTCGCAGTGACAACGCCCACGGCCTCGAGCGAGCTTGCCGTCGTCGAGAACGGCGCGCTGCGGTTTGTTACCTCGTTCGCGACGGTGCCGACCATCGAGCCACGCGAGCTCGAGATCATCGGCCGCGACGGCTACCCGGTTCACGGCTGGGTGTCGACACCCGCGGGCGAAGGCCCCCACCCCGTGCTCCTGATGATTCACGGCGGACCCCACTCGCAGTACGGCGTCGGCTTCTTCGACGAGACCCAGGTCTTCACCGAGGCGGGATACGCGGTTGTGTACTGCAACCCGCGCGGTGCGGCCGGCTACGGAACCGAGCACGCGCGCTCGATCCGCGAGCGGATGGGAACCCTCGATCACTTCGACGTCATCGATTTTCTCGAGGGAGCCCTCGCCTCAGATGAGCGATTGGATGCGACGCGCCTGGGCATTATGGGCGGCTCGTACGGCGGGTATCTCACCGCCTGGACTATCGCGCATGATCACCGTTTTACAGCGGCAATCGTTGAGCGCGGCTTTCTCGACCCCGAGGCGTTTCCGGGTACCAGCGACATCGGCGACTTCTTCGGCTCGGAGTACATGGGCTCCGACCCCGCACGGATGCGCGAACAGAGTCCTCAGGCCGTCGTCGCACACGTCACAACCCCGACCTTCGTTGTGCACTCCGAGCAAGACCTGCGCTGCCCGCTCGGCCAGGCCGAGCGCTACTACGCGAGTCTTCGTTCGCAGGGAGTCGAGGCCGAGCTGCTCATCTTTCCCGGTGAGAACCACGAGCTGAGCCGCGCTGGCCGCCCTCGCCATCGTGTGCAGCGCTTCGAGGCAATGCTCGACTGGTGGCACCGCTACCTGCCGGTGCACAACTGATGCGTCGCATTCTGCTCATCGCCCTCACCGCGGGCCTTGTGCTCGCATCGCCGCTCGCTGCCACCGCCGATCCGGTGCTCACGATCGATCCCGTCGACCAGAGCGTTGAGTACGGCGAGGCCTGGCAGTACTCGGTGAGCGTCGACGACTGCGTGCGCAAGTGCGCGACGGTCGTCATCCGCCAGTCTGGTGAAACATCGGGCGTTCGCGTGCGAACGAGCAGCGGATTCTCTGAGACCGACATCTCACAGAAGCCGCTCGCGCCGGGCGACTACGCGTTTCGCGCCTCCGCCGGCGGCTCGCGATCACCGAGCGCGACGCTCACCGTTGAACCCGCTGCACTCGACGTTGACCTACGCATCGTTCCCGACAAAAACCATCCGACGGGAGCGATAGTCATCGCCCAGCTCTCCGGTGCGTTCGTCGAGCGCATCCACGCGGTTGATTGCTCGGGCTGCCCCGACGTTGGCAGCCTTCCCACCGGAACCTGGGACGTCGCGATTCGCGACTCGGCGGGCAACGAGGTTTTTCGCGAGTCGGTGACGACAACGACCGCGAATGTCACATCGACCGAGAACGTGTCGCTCTACTGGCAAGACGTGCCCACTGGCGAGGAGTTCACGGCCTCGGCCGAGTTCACACCATCGAGCCAGATCGACAACTTCGCAATCACCGCCGAGCGCGACATCCCATACTCGTCGCCCGAGGCTCCGGCAGCGGGGGAGTTGACGATTCCCGACGCTCTGCCCGCGACCGTGCAGCAGCCCAACGGCCCGACGCTTCCGTTGTGGGGGATTCTCGTCGCAATCGTGGTGTTCGTGCTGCTCGTTGTCGCGGCGGCACTGATCGTGCGCGTTATTGCTCGCAGCTACTCGCGCCCCGCCGACGACGATGAACCGGTTGTGATTGCCGAGCCAGTCACGGCGGATGAGCCGGTGGTCGTCGCCGAGCCCGATCCCACGCCACCCACGCCAGAACTCACGGAAGGGCCACGCTCGTGATCGCCGCGCGAAAGATTGCGGTCGCTTTGGGGTTGGCCGCTGCATCCACCCTTCTTATTGCCACACCCGCGCACGCGGACACCCTAACGTCCACCTACTTTGTGGGCGAGCGAGCGGTCTCGGCACCGTTCGGATCTGACTGGCTGCTCACCGTCGCCGTGAGCCCCGTGGGTGGCGGTGTCGCCAACTCGGTCGGCCCCACCGATGGCACACTCTCGGTGCTCGTGGATGGCGCGCCCTTTATCGCGGAGCTGCCGGTCAACCCCGGCGGACTCGCCTTTATCGCCCAGCCGGCATCAGCGCACCCGTTGCCCGCGGGCGATCACGAGATCACTGCCGTGTTTACGCCGACGGCGGGTGGAGAGTACGGCGCGAGTCGGACGGGTCTGACGACAACGCTGACGATCACACCACTCAGCGTGACGCCGATCGTCGAGATTGTGACTGCCGCAGACGAGGTTGCGGTGCCGACAGTGCGCACCAGCTTCGCGGGTGAATACGTCACCGAGCTTGGCGCACCGCCAGCGGGGGAGTGGCGGGTGACGGTCACCAACGACGCGGGCGACGAGGTGTTCAGCCAAACCGCACGCCAGCCCACGCAGTCGGCCGACGGAGAGATCGACCCGCTCGACCTGCCCATCACCGCGCGACTGGACTCGGGCGCCACCTACAGCGTTGATACCGAGTTCGTCGCCGACTCGTCGATAGCGACTGGGCTGACCTTCGACGCCCCTGAACCGCTCGCCCTGATGACCGCTGATCTTACGATCGCAGAGAAGCTCGTTGAGCCGGTTGCCATGCCACTCTGGGCCATCATCGCTCTCATCGCCGCCCCGCTCGTCGCACTGCTCACTGTTGTCGCGCTCGGTCTCGCGCTGCGACGCCGTCGTTCGACGCTCAGGGAGTCTGAGCCGATCACGGGCGTCATCGAAGTGGACGACCGCGATGACGACACAACCGACGAAACGGGCGAAATTGTCATCGAAGACGAGGCTTCCGATCGAGGCGCAATGTCGAGAGATGATCATTCAGGATGATTTTTGCCCGCGGGCACCGCGCTAGCATCGGAGAATGACCGGTCTACAGCGCGCGCGCTTTCGCACGCGATCCACTCTTATGGCGGCGGCCACGGCAGTGTCAGTGCTGGCTCTCACCGCTGTTGGCGGCGCGGCATACGCGGCATCGCCGGTAAAGATCTCGTTCGAGGCGACGGGTTCGACAAGCATCCAGTACGGCGAAGAGTGGGGTTACCAGGTCAACCTCACCAACACGAGGTGCTCACAGTTCGATTGCACCGATGCTCTTGTGCTGAAGTTCTCGGGCGACAACGGCACAACCGTCACGGCGAGAACCAACATCTATTCGTTCGACGGTGGCTACATCAGCCAGTACGACCTGCCCGATGCGCTGCCCGCCGGAACGTACTCGATCTCGGCGACCTACGACGATCCCAAGGATTGGGCCGGAACAACCAATCCTGGTCTCGCGGCGTCAAACAAGCCCGCCACGCTCACCATCGCCGCCGCGCCGATCGCCATCGACTTTCGCATCGAGTCCGACCCGCATCAAAACACCGGCGCCGTAGTCAACGCTCACCTCACCGGGGACTACCTCGACCAGCTCGCCGGCTGCTACGGCTCGGAGGAATGCCACGAGCCACTCGGCGACGGCCGGTGGGACTTCGCGATCACCGACGATACGGGTGCAGCTGTTGTCGAGAAACGCATCTCGGCGCGCGGCACAAAAGGGCAGTTTGCCTCGTTCTACTGGCACAACGTGCCAGCGGGGTCGGACTTTACGGCGACCGCGAAGTTCACCTTCGCGGCTGCCGATCGCAAGAACTACGCCGTCGAACCAGCATCGAGCCTCTCGTTCACCTCACCAGAGGCCGTCGCCGCGGGGGAGCCAGGCTCACCCGAAATCGCGCCGGTCGCTGCTGAACCTCAGTCGCGTCCCTCGCTACCCCTCTGGGCGGTTCTCTCCTGGCTGCTCCTGATTGTGCTTCTCGCCGCGGTTGTTGCAACTTTTGCGCTGCTCGTGCGGCGCCAGCGTCGCGCCGCGACATCCATCGATGCCGAAGATTCAGCGACGGCCGGCGAACTCGTAAAGGTTGACAACTCGTGAAGCGACTCTCAGCCTTCGCCCTCGGGGCCGCCATCGTCGGTACAACACTGGTCGGCACAACACTGACTGTCGCTGTGCCCGCCTGGGCCGCAGACATTCCGACGTCAATCGCTTTTACGAGCGATGCGTCCGACCTCTCGGTGCCGTTCGGCTCTGCCTGGGACATGCCCATTCGCGTTACGTCGAAGTCTGACCGCGGCACCTATGACGTAACAACGAACGATGGCACCGTCGACATTTTTGTCGAAGGGATGCCGGGGGAGTACGTCACGGCTGCCACGATCTACCCGGGCGGCATGGTGTACTTCGCGCCGCCCGCGAATGAGCCGGCGCTGGGCGCGGGCGAGTATTCTGTCACGGCCGTTTTCACCCCCGCCGCGGGCAGCGAATTCTCGACGAGCAAGACCAAAAAGCCTGCTGTGCTGACCATCACAAGCATCGGCGTCACCACCTCTGCCAAGCTACTCACCGATCCGTCGGTCGTAACGGTGCCGACAGTGCGCACGAGGTTGTCGGGCGAGTTCGTTGACGACAAGGGTGTGCCGCCGAGTGGCACGTGGACCGTCACGGGAACCGACTCCGACGGTACTGAGGCGTTCTCGATCAGCGCTGACCAGCCCACCGAATCTGACGAGGGCGCTGTCGGCCCGCTCGATATTCCAATCACCGGCGAGCTTGAGCCCGGCGAGACCTACGAGGTGCGCACGGTCTTCACCCCCGATCCGCTGATTGCACGCGGAATCGACTTCGAGAACCCCGCACCAGCGACGTTCAGCACACCGTCGCTGACGCCCGCTGAGGTGCTCTCCGGGCCGGTCACCATTTCGATGTGGATAGTTGTGCTCAATGGGATTCTCTTCATCGGCCTTGTGGTTCTGCTCGTTCTTGTTCTCGGCGTCTGGTCGCGGGGTCGGGTCGCGAAGGAGGATGCTGCCTCACTGGCACCCGCCATCGCGGGCGCGCCCGGAGTTGCGGCAATCGGATCGGTTTCGCCGGTGGCATCGATCGAGAGCGCCGAAACTGTGCAAGACGAAGACGAGGTCGACACGGAGAACGACACGCTCGAGCGGGAGTAGCGTGGGGGAGTGATCAATCGCCTCACTTCGCGCGTTCTGCTGTTCAACCGCGACGGACGAATTCTCCTTTTTCTGACAAAAGCTCCGGATACCAGCGGGGTCGCGCGCTGGCTCACGCCCGGCGGGGGAGTGGACCCCGGAGAAACTCACGCCGACGCCGCCGTGCGCGAACTGTTCGAAGAGACGGGGCTCACCGGCATAGCGCTGGGGGAGCCGGTCTGGTCGCACGACTTCACGGTCGAGTGGGATGCCGCGGATCATGACACGGGGCACGCGGTGTTCTACACGGCGACAGTTGACCAGTTTGAACCGTCGAACTCGAATTGGACGGAAGACGAGCACGTCGATGTGCTCGAACACCGCTGGTGGAGTCTCGCGGAGCTTCTCGCTACAACCGAGGCCTACGAACCTCGCGAACTTATCAATCTTGTGCGTCGGCAACTGCCGTCGTGCTGAAGGAAACGGGCACATATTATGTCAAGTGAAATCGAGCAGCTCGTCTCCACGATCGAGGAGCAGGAAGCGCGCCTGCAGTTCACGCACTTTACCTACGACGACGCCTGGACGATCGGCTCGAGGCTCGTTGAGCTCGCCAGGGAGCGTTCCCTGGGCGTCACGATCGACATCACCCGCGGCGATCAGCAGGTTTTTCACGCCGCACTACCGGGAACGTCTGCAGACAACGACGACTGGGTCGCCAGAAAGATTCGTACGGTTCGTCGGTTCGGAAACTCGTCGTTTCTCGTCGGGCGCCGTCACGTGGCCGCAGGAAAAGACTTTGAGACGGCCACCGGCCTACCGCTCGCGCAGTACGCAGCACACGGCGGATGCTTTCCCGTGGTGATTCGCGACGGTGGCCTTGTGGGCACGGTTACCGTCTCCGGATTGCCTCAGGCAGACGATCACGCGCTCGTTGTCGAGGTTCTTGAGGAGTTCCTCGCTGCGTAAGATGTGCGCTGATAATGCACATTATGTCAAGTGATCGGGATTTGGCCGTAGACCTGGCTGCTACGCCTCGTCGATGAACACCTCTTCAATCGCGAGCCCGAACAGTTTCGCGAGACGAAAGGCTACGGGAAGGCTGGGGTCGAACTTCTCCTTCTCGATGGCGTTGATCGTCTGCCTCGACACGTCGGCACGATCGGCGAGATCGGCCTGGGTCCAGTCACGTGCGGCTCGCAGCTCCTTGAGCCGGTTCTTCACCGGTACCTCAGGTTGCCGACGGCGACCGCGACAATGTAGACGAGCGCCATAAGAATCGACAGATAGCCGATGTTGGCCTCGAGCGAGATGAGCCCGACGGTGCTGGCTGTCGCGTACGCACAACCGCCCACGAGCCCCACACCGAGCGCAAGCGCGATGGCGTCGAGCATAATCTTGCGCTGTAGGTCGTCCACTCCCCTAAGGAACGCGGCATGGGCGATGATCCATCCCCCGCCGACCACAAGATTGACCGACAGCGCAACCCAACTCATCACCGTCGAGTTCCAGAGGGTGTCCGGCCCGAACATTGCCAGCGCGAGCGTCACCACCCACAGAAAGGTCCAGAGCGCGAGGCGCCCGGTGTTCTTCAGATCCCGCCGGATCGCTGTATTGGTCTCCACGAGTCGCTCCCTTCGCACATGTAAAGCACACTTGACACGCTAGGTGTCTCGACGACATATGTCAAGTGTGCTTTACACGAAGGCTAGCGATCAGTTGTGATATTCGACCGTGAGCAACGCTGGCGCCCCCTTGAGTGTTCCCTTGAAGCGGGCGTAGACCTGACCACGGTTTCCCGACGATGTCGTCGTGACAATGTTGGTCTTAAACACGGCGGGCTCGCCTGCGCACACCGTCTTGACCCCGAGGTCGCCTGACGGAGATCCGTTGTACGCAGCGTCTACTGAGAAGCAGTACTTCGAGTTTTCGTGAATGGCGTACGTCACTTCGGTCAGCGTCGCACGGGTCGAGGAAACCTTTTTCCACTTCGTCAGTACGTACACATAAACCTTTTGAGTCTCGGCGGTCGACACCTGAAATTTGAAGTCGAGAGTCGTATTGTTTGTTCCGGCCTTTGTTATGCGCGTCGTTGTCTGATCGGCCGCACTCGCTGCGAGCGGCGCGGCTGCGACCATCCCCACTGCCAGGGCGCCCGCCACGAGCCCACTGATGATTCTCCGTCTGGTCCATCGCTTCATTACTAGGTCCTTTGGTCATCCCGACGAGCGGGGCGAATCCCCCGCCCGATCATGGTGTGCCAAGGCTTGCAGAGCATCGCCGTGTGCACAGTAGGCATATGTGCCGACTTGACCGAGGCTCACGCGTAGAGGATGCTGACACGCCCACAGCTCACCGCGTGAGAATCACCAGCTGCTGCGTCGCCCGCGTCATCGACACGTAGCGATCGACGGCTCCCTCGATGCCGTCACCGAGCGACTCCGGGTCAACGAGCACCACGAGGTCGAACTCCAGTCCCTTCGCTGTGGACGGCGTGAGCGAGCGAACTCGCGGCGTGCCGACGAGGGCAGGGGCACCGATCACGCACGCGATTCCGAGTTCGTTCGACGCGAGCCACTCCCCCAGCACCGCGGTGAGGTCGGCGGTCGAGCCGTACCTCACCGGCACTCCACTCACGCGAATGGAGGTCGGCACGTTCGCGTCGGGCAGGGCGGCGCGGATGACGGGCTCCGCGACATCCATCACCTCACTCGGGGTGCGGTAGTTGATGCTGAGCGACGCCAGAGTTACATCGTCGAGACCGATGCGCGTGAGTCGCTGCTGCCACGACTCGTGGAATCCGTGCCGGGCCTGCGCGCGATCGCCCACGATCGTAAACCTCCTTGACGGGCAACGGCGAAGCAGCATCAGCCACTCGGCGTCGCTGAGCTCCTGGGCCTCGTCGACAACTATGTGCGCGAACGGTCCGGCCAGTCCGTCATGATCGAGCTCGGGCAGCCCGCCCTCGTCGATGAGGCTGTTCTGGGCATCCTCGCCGCGCAACATCGACATGAGCTTGAGATCGCTGTCGTCGGCAGCGATGAGGTCGTCGACAACGCTTTGCATCTGTCGCTTCTGGGCGGCAATGCGCGCTTCGCGCCGCCGCTCTCGCCGGGATGACTCGGGGTCGCCGATGCGGTCGCGTGCGGCATCAAGGTAGGGCAGATCGGCGGCCGTCCAGGTGCGTGGATTCTCGCGGTGCAACAGTTGCACCTCGTCGCGCGATAACCATGGCGCGCAATAGCGCAGGTAGGCGGGCTCCGACCACAGGTCGGCGACGACGCCGGCCGGATCGAGCAGCGGCCATGCGCGGCCGAACGCTCGAGTCAGCTCGTCGTTCTGCCGCAGGGAGCGCCGCAGCAGGTGCACGGGCACCTCCTCGTCGTCGAATTTGTCGGTAATGATGTCGAGGAGTTCCTCCCAGACACGATCGCGCGATTCGTTGTGTGCGACTCCGGTTTCCGCCGCTTCGAAGGCGAAAGCCCACTCGGCGGCGCTCAGCGCAACATCACCCCACGGTGTCTCGACGAGCATGCCGGTCTTCGGCGGATTCTCGTAGTACCCCACAGCCGTTTCGATCGCGTCAACGAGCCGTGCAGACTGTTTGAGCGCCGCGACGCTCGCGAACTCTTCGACCGCCGACCTCCCCTCCTGCACAAGGTCGCGCAGAGTGCAGGTCTTAACACTTTCTTCGCCGAGGCTTGGCAGCACGTCTTCGACGTAGGCGAGGTAGGGCTCGTGCGGCCCAACGAAGAGCACTCCCCCACCACCCGCGAGTCTCCGCTCGGAGTACAACAAGAACGCCGCGCGATGCAGCGCAACGACAGTTTTTCCTGTTCCTGGCCCGCCGTCAACGACGAGGGCGCCGCGCGATCCGGCGCGAATAATCGCGTCTTGATCGGCTTGAATCGTTCCCAGCACGTCGCGCATCCGAGAGGATCGAGTGCTGCCAAGGCTGGCGATGAATGCCGACTGGTCGTCGAGCGCTGCGTTGTCATCGAGGGGGTCGCCGGAGAAAACCTCGTCCCAGTAGTCGACGACGTGCTTGAGCGCCCATCGGTACCGTCGCCTGCTCACGAGCCCCATTGGGTTGGCGTGGGTTGCGCCAAAGAATGGCTCGGCCGCCGGCGAACGCCAGTCGACAACGAGTCGGCGCCCATCGTCATCGGTGAGTCCAAAGCGCCCCACATATACAGGCTCTGGATCGCCGTCGAGCACCATACGACCGAGGCACAGGTCGATACCAAATCGACGGATGGCGCGTAGCCGACCCGCGAGCCTGTGCACCTCGAGGTCCCGATCGAGCGCCGCCTGCCCGTGGCCGCCAGGTGCCCTCCGTTCGGTCTCGAGCCTCGTCTCAAGCTCACTGATCGAGCGTTCGAGGTTTCGCGCGATCGCTGCAAAGTGCCGCTCGTCGGGAGCAATAAGAGCGGGTGCGCGCTTGGCCGAGAGTCGCTCGGGCAGGTCAAATGGGCTGGTCGCTGAAGTCACAGTCGATGATTGTCGCCCACCACCGGGGTCTTGCGGCAAGCCCCCCACTGGGTTATACATTGAATATGGAAGGGAATCATCCCTTCCTTTTTTGTTGCCGCGACCGCGAGTTCAACGGCCCGCGCCTTCACCGGATGGAGCACCGTGGGCCTGGGATTCGATATTCGCTTGTGGTACACGCCTGACACTGTCGCCCCCGACCAACTTGCTCTCGCGCTTCGAGACTTCGATTCGCGAATGGCTCTCGAGCGCGTCTCGCTGGCAGCATGGTCGTCTTACGGTTTTAAGTTCTTCAAGGAACTTGTCGCCTCCGGGCGCGGCGAGGTCATCCTCGATGGCGGCTACCCGATTCTGTATGCCGTTGACGCAGACGCCGTGGTGCCCTTCCTCACCGAGGGCGGTGTCAGCACACTCGAAGCGGGACTGGAAACGACCAGCGGGTACGCGACGCACCATAAGGTTGTGCTTCGCGACGAGGCCATCGCGGCCTGCCCCGCTGGCGCGACTCTCTATTTCGAGGCGTGGGACCAGTCTTAGTCGACTGGCACAACGTCGTAGATGAGGCGCGCGAACTGACCGACAGCCTGAGCTGAAACGAGCGTCAGGCGGTCAGACTCGATTCGTCGGGGCAAGAGCGGCGCCCCACCGTCGAGCGCGACGGGTGCGACCGAAATCGCTATCCGGTCAAGAACCCCAGCATCGAAGAATTGGCCCGCAAGGTCTCCCCCACCAACAACCCAGATGTTGCCATCGCCCGCGGCCTCGCGAATCGCCGGTAACGCGTCGACAACGTGCCCGCGCACAAAACGGATGTCGGCACCCTCGGGCACGGGATGCTCGCGTGTGGTGAAGACAAAGGTCGGACGATCACCGTGAAACTCTTGCCATTTTTCGGGGTTGTTCAGTATGTCTGACTCGGCGAGAATCCACTCGTAGGTTGTCGAACCCTCGACCTGCACGGTCACGTCTTCGGGAAATAGTCCCTCATCGGGATGTTCACCGCCGGCGACTGCAAAGAGCCAGGCGAGCGAGTTGTTACTGTCTGCGATCCACCCGTTGATCGTGGTCGCCGTGTCGAAAATTATGCGTCCCATGCGAGCAGGATACGACCCGCCACTGACACTCTTTCCGATCGAGCAGTTCTCAAGAAGTGGCGCGGCCGCTCCCGGCGTAGCGTTGATGTCGGTCCCACCCGTAGCGAATGAGGAGCAATATTGGCAGCATCAACAAAGTCCGGATTCTCCGCAGAAGAACGCGCGGCGATGAAGGAGCGCGCGAAGGAACTCAAGCTTTCCAAGTCGAGGGAAGAAGCAGAGAAAGACCAACTCGCGAAGATCGCCGAGCTTCCTGAGCTGGATCGCTCGATAGCCGAGGGTGTTCACGCCGTTGTGAAAGAGAACGCCCCAGAGCTCGAATCCAAGACTTGGTACGGCATGCCAGGTTATGCGCGCGACGGCAAGATCGTCTTCTTTGTGCAGCCCGCCGAGAAGTTCAAGACGCGGTACACAACCTTTGGTTTCAACGACATCGCCAACCTCGACGATGGCGAGTTCTGGCCGACGGCATTCGCGATCACCGAATGGTCGCCCACCGTGGAGAAGAAGGTCGTCGCGCTCGTAAAGAAGGCAGTGCGACCGCAGTAGCTCGCCCCCTCGTCGCGAGCTTCACTCCTCCCCTGACCTGCACTTTTACAGTTCTCCACAGGTCGTGCCTGCCGTGCTCGGAATGTCGGTGGCGGGGTGTTATCTGGGGGCATGAAAAGCCACCCGATCTCTGCTTTCGCAGCACACATCGAGGCTCTTGGTGCTCTCGTTGATGCTGCTGCGGCGGCGGCGCGGGATGAAGCGGCGGCCGCCGCGCGTAAGGCGCGGGCGATCGCTGCAGCACACGAACTGTCGGTGAACCCACCGACGCCAGCCGCGGCTGCTGGCGCACACGGGTGGAGTCCGCTGCAGGCCGCGCAGCGCGTTCTGGTGTCGGAGGTGGCGTGCGCGCTGCGGATCCCGGAGCGCACCGCAGAGACCCTGATCGCAACGAGCGTCGCCCTGGTGACGTCGCTTCCCGCGACCCTCGATTCGCTCGCCGCGGGTCGCATCAGTTGGCGCCACGCGCACCTGCTCGTTGAGCAGAGCTACACCCTCCCCGACACCACGCTTGCGGAGTTCGAATCGCGGGTGCTGCCGTTTGCCGAGACACACACCGCGGCACAATCGCACCGCAAGGCACGCATCGTGCGCGAGCGGATGCACCCCGAAACGATCGAGCTGCGGCACGAGGCCGCAGTCGACAAACGCTGCATCGAGGTGGAACCCGCAAAAGACGGCATGGCACTGCTCACGGCACTGCTGCCGGCCGCGACCGCACACGCGATCTTCGATCGACTCGACCGCGGCGCTCGGCGCGCCCACAACGCCGGCGACCCGCGCACCGTCGCACAGTTGCGAGCCGATTCCTTTGCTGGAGCGCTCTTGGGCGTCGGGAGCACGCCGGCGCGCTCCCTCAAGCACAAGCCGCTGCGCGGATCGAACGTCTACCCCATCCACGGACCCGACGGGGTGCTCGTGAGCGTCACCGGCGCCGACCTGATCGACTCAACACTCTCTGCGCCCGATTTGGCCGAGATTCTCGCCAGCGTTCGCCCGCGGGTGCACGTAACCGTTCCCGTGCTGACTTTGGTCGGCAGGGATGACGTGCCGGCAAACCTTGAGGGATACGGGCCGATCGACCTCGAGACCGCCCGCGGGCTCGTCGCCCGCGCACCCTCGCTGACCCGGCTGCTCACCCACCCCGAGACGGGCGCGGTGTTATCGGTCGGGCGAAGACGGTATCGGATCCCCGAAGAACTACGCAGATGGTTGCAAACCCGAGACGGAACCTGCCGATTCCCGGGCTGCTCAAAAAATGCCCGGCGATGCCACATCGACCACACCCAGGAATGGCACAACGGCGGATCGACCGCGCACGACAACCTCGCCCACCTGTGCGAAGAACACCACCGATTGAAAACACTCACCGACTGGACGGTCGAACACATCGTCGGCGGCATACTGCGCTGGACATCACCCACCGGCAAGATATACGACACCCAACCCGCCAACATAGTTGCCGGGTGAAAGGGAGACAACAAGGTCCCTCGACCTTCAGCTGCCCAACCGTTGTGCAGCTCTCGCGGCGAAGGCGCATCAGTCGGCGATACTCGCCCGGCTGCAGAACTTTCGGGCCGAACAGCCACGCTGCGAATCAGCCAACTACGAGATTCCCTCTAATACCGATCGCCGCGCCCTCGCGGATCATTTCTCACGTCAACTGCGATCGATTGGTCGCCAATCCGTCAGCTGTCGGAATGGTTACCATCGAGTATGGCTACGCACAACTCACCCGTCATTGTCATCGGAGCGGGGATCATCGGTGCCTCGACGGCGCTGCACCTGCTCGAAGCCGGGGTGCGCGACATCCACGTGATTGATGCTGGTTCACCGCTCAGCGGAACGACCGCGGCCGGCGCGGGCTTTGTCGCCCGCTTCGGTGCAGACCACCACCGTCGCATCGGTGTGGGTGCGATCGCGCTCGAGGAGTACAGCCTCGACTTTTATCGCGGCCTCCACGAATCGGGCGTCGACATCGAGTACGCGAACAACGGCAACATTGCTATCGCGCGCTCGACCGCGACGCTCGACAAGCTCACGTCCGGCATCGTCGAGCACCCGCTCGCGACCGAGGGAACGCGCGCGCTCGACGCCGACGCGGTCGCCGATCTCACCTTCGGCGGCGTCGACCCGGCCGCAGTCATCGGCGGCGTGTTTATGCCCGAGGCGATTCAGCTCACGACGGCGCTCGCCCTTCGCGAGATCCACTCCCGCCTCGAGGCGGGCGGCGTGACGTTCTCGTGGGGCACCGAGGTCACTGGCATCCGGGTCGCGGATGACACGGTGATCGGTGTCACGACCAGCACGGGCAACCTGGATGCCGCGTCGGTTGTGATCGCCGCGGGAGCCTGGACCGCGACTCTGCTGGCCTCGGTCGCGCGCCCGCTGCCGCTCATCCCGACGGTCGCGACGCGTTTTGTGTCGGCGCCCGCGGGACTCTCGCCACTGATGCCGACGATCCAGAGTCTCGAGCTGGGGCTGTGGCTGCGCGAACTGCGCGGAGCATTCTCGTGGGGCGGTGGTTTTGCCTACCGTCGCGTTTCGGCTCTCGAGACCGAAGAGGGCTTGTCGTTCGGCTTCGCCCGCCCGCACTCCCCCGCCCTCATCGCGCAGCAGTACGCCCATCAGGCGACGATCGCCGAGGTTTTTCCGGCGCTTGCCAAACTTGAAACGGCCGAAATCATCCAGGGCATTCCGGTCTACACGGTCGACGGCGGGCTCTACGCCGGCGCCGTTCCCGGAATCGACGGACTCTGGGCTCTGACGGGCGACAACGAGTCGGGCGTGACGCACGGCCCCGGCATGGGCAAGCTCGTCGCTCAGCTGGTCGCGGGACTTGAACCGTACGCCGACCCCACACCCTTCCGTCTCGACCGCGTCGACATGTCTGCCTACCCGGATGAGGCCGCGCTCGTCGCCGCGATGCAGGGCGATCGAGTGGCAGCGGCTCTGCGCTGACCCGGCTCGTGATTATGGCTCGTTTACGTCGATCTGTTACGGGCTTTTTGTCGGGCTAATCGACAGGTGATGGACAATTTGGTGACCCCTTAGACATCAGGAGCCCACCATGCGTTCTCGCATCCTTCCCTCGATCGCTGCAGTTGCAGCAGTCGGCCTGACCCTCTCGGCCTGCGCGACAAGCACACCCGAAACAAGCGACGGCATCATCACCATCGGCACAACCGACAAGGTCACAGCCCTCGACCCGGCCGGTTCGTGGGACATCGGATCGGCAGTTCTGCAGAACCAGGTCTTCTCGTGGCTTCTCACCTCGGCCCCCGGTTCGACAGAGCCCGAGCTTGACCTCGCAGCGTCGGCGGAGTTCACCTCGCCGACCGAGTACACGGTTGTTCTGCGTGACGGACTCACGTTTGCGAACGGCAACGCCCTCACGGCGTCAGACGTGAAGTTCAGCTTCGACCGACAGGTTGCAATCGCTGACGAGAATGGTCCCTCGTCGCTGCTCGGCGGACTCGACTCCGTCGCCGTCGAGGGCGACACAACTGTCATCTTCACGCTCAACACCGAGAACAACGAACTCTGGCCGCAGATTCTCACGAGCCCGGCGGCGATCATCGTCGACGAAGACGTCTTCGCGGCCGACGCGATCACCACCGACGAAGACATCGTCGACGGCAACGCCTTCGAAGGCCCGTACTCGATCAGCAACTACACCTTCAACAGCCTCGTTGAACTCACCAAGAACCCCGACTATGACGGTCTCCTTGGCGCGGCCAAGAACGAAACGGTTCTCGTCAAGTACTTCGCCGAGGCGAGCAACCTGAAGCTCGACCTTCAAGAGGGCGAGGTGGATGTCGCGTACCGCACGCTGAGCGCGACCGACGTCGAGAGCCTCAGCACCGACGACTCGATCGAGGTTCACAGCGGCCCCGGTGCCGAGCTGCGCTTCTTCTCGTTCAACCTCGAGACCCAGCCGTACGGCTCGAAGACCGACGAAGCCGATGCCGCGAAGGCTCTCGCCGTTCGTACGGCGGTCGCGAACATCGTCGACCGCGAAGAGATCGCGAGCCAGGTCTACAAGGGCACCTACGCACCGATCTACACGATCGTGCCGACCGGTCTTCCCGGATCGACCCCCGCCTACCAGAACCTCTACGGCGACGGCACGGGTGCGCCCGACCTTGAGAAGGCCGCCTCAGTGCTCGCCGACGCGGGAATCACCGAGCCGGTAGAACTCGCCCTGCAGTTCAACACCGACCACTACGGTGCGAGCACTGCAGACGAGTACGCGCTCATCGAGAGCCAGCTTGAGGCGACCGGCTTGTTTGAGGTAGACCTCCAGTCAACCGAGTGGACGCAGTACGTTCAGCAGTTCCAGACCGACTACCCCGCGTACCAGCTCGGCTGGTTCGCCGACTACCCCGACGCCGACAACTACCTTCACCTTCTCGAGGGTGACGAAGCAACGCCGTCGATCCTCGGCGCAGCCGCGAACAACGAGGCCTTCAACGCTCTCGTTCTTCAGGAGCGCGCACTCGAGCCCGGAGACGAGCGCACAGCAATCGTCGAAGAAGCTCAGGCCCTCGCGGCCGAGGCACTCGTGACGATTCCGCTGCTCGAGGGCACCGAAACTGTCATCGCCTCGACCTCGGTTGCCGGAATCGATGACACTCTCGACGGATCGGGACGCTTCCGCTTTGGCCTCCTGAGCATCAACTAACAACACGGTTGTCAGTGCGGCGGTCCACCCTCGGGTGGGCCGCCGTTCTTTGTTCAGCGCGGGCCGACCCGCGAGTCGTACACTTCGAACATGACCCTCAACGACATCCCTCTCGAAACGATCGACGGCGACCCGAAGACCTTTGGCGACTACGCCGACAAGGTAGTGCTCGTTGTCAACGTCGCATCGCGCTGTGGACTCGCGCCGCAGTACGAGAAGCTCGAAGAACTGCAGAAGACCTACGGTGATCGAGGCTTTACGGTTCTCGGTTTTCCGAGCAACCAGTTTTTGCAGGAGCTCGGCAGTGACGAGGCAATCAAGGAGTACTGCTCGGTCACCTGGGGTGTCACTTTTCCGATCTTCGAAAAGATCAAGGTCAACGGCCGCTCGGCTCACCCGCTCTACAAAGAGCTCAAAGAGACACCGGACTCAAGCGGCAAAGCCGGTCGCGTGAGCTGGAACTTCGAGAAGTTCGTTGTGCTCCCCGGCGGCGACGTGCACCGCTTCCGCCCGACGACCGAGCCCGACGCTCCCGAGATCGTCGAGCTCATCGAGTCGGGTCTGCCCGCTTAACCCTGAAGAACAGGTGCGTCGCCCACGGCGACTCTTCGACACGGTAGCGCTCGAGCTCGATCTCGCGATCAATCGAATCAAACAGGTGGATGCCGCGGCCGAGCACTCGCGGCGCTACATGTAGGTGCAGCTCATCAACGAGCCCCGCGTCGAGCGCCCGCGCGATGGTTTGTGCCCCGCCCATAACCGAGACATCGGTGTCGCCAGCCGCTGCCCGCGCCTTCTCGATCGCAGCGGCCGCGCCATCCGTCACAAATTCGAACGACGTTCCGTTCTCGGTGACGTAGGTGTCTCGCGGTTGTGAGGTCAGCACAAAGCAGGGCACACGAAACGGCGGCTCTCCATTCCAGCCGTTGGTGATCTCGTAGGTGCGGCGGCCCATCACAACGGCTCCGCGGTTCTCGAACGAATCGGTGAGAATCTGCGCGTCGATGCCGGTTGTTGAGGAGCGCGGGTCGGTGTCCGTTGCCGAACCGCCGAAGACCCAGTCGTGAAGGTGACCGATGTCGTCGCCCGGCCCCGTGACGTAACCGTCGAGCGACATGGTGATGTCTGCAATGACGTTCATAAGCCAACGCTAATGCGCAAAGATCGGGGGTTCACGGTTTTTCCACGGAGATGACTGTTCGAGTTGCGCAGCGACGCGCAGCAGCAACTCCTCCCCACGGCGGGCCGCGACGAGTTGCACACCGATAGGCAAGCCCTCGGCACTCTCGCCGAGCGGCAGGCTGATCGCCGGATGTCCGCTGACGTTGAAGGGCGCTGTGAACGGACCGACCTCGAGAATGCGCTCGATCCACTCACGCACCGAATAATCGGGGTTGTTGTAGTCGAGGGTGCCGTGGCGCAGCGGCAACTGGCCGAACGTCGGTGTCAGTAGAAGGTCGTGCGACTCGAAGTAGGTCTCGACAGCGCGAGTGACGCGCGCCCGGGCAGCCGACGCGCTCGCGACATCCACCTCACTGAGAAGCAGCGCCTCGTCGAGAAGCGTGCGTGACACACCCTCGAGCAGCGAGCGATCAGGCTGCACGGGTGCCGCAAGCATCGCGCGCCCGGCTTGCCAGGCGGCGAGCATCTCGGCGTCGACGACGTCGCTCGCACTGAGCGCCGGCGTGGCTGCAACTACCCGGTGTCCGATCCACTCGAGTTCTCTTCCCATGGATGTCGCGACCGCCGCCACCCGCGGGTCAACGTTGACGCCCGACCAGGCAGCGGTCGTGACGCCCACGCGCAGCGAGCCGGGGTCACGACGCTCGTCGATGGGACGCCCGGTGACCGCGGCGAGAAGAGCAGCCGTGTCGCGAACGGTGCGCGAGAGCCCAAGTTCGGCGATCAGCGTCGCAGAACCCGGCTTGAGTCCGACGAGGCCGCACTGCGACGCGGGCACGCGGATCGAACCAGCGGCGTCGCTCGCGTGAGCGAGTGGAAGAGCTCCGGCCGCAACAAGGGCCGCCGCTCCCCCGCTCGACCCGCCGACGCCGCGGTCGAGCGCCCACGGGTTGCGGGTCACCCCGAACGCGAGCGACTCGGTCGAGAAGCTGAGTCCCAGTTCGGGTTGTGTGGTCTGGGCGATCGTTACGAGCCCCGCGGCACGAAACCGCTCCATAAGATCGGTGTCGGCCTGCGCGACAGCGCCTCTAATGCCGCGGCTGCCCAGGCTGAAGGGAACACCTCGAGCAAAGGGGCCGATGTCTTTGATCGCGAAGGGAACACCCGCGAGCGAGCCCGTTGGGTCGCTGTGCAGCGCGCTCTCAAAAAGTGATCCGGTTATTGCGTTGAGGTCGGGATTGACCTGCTCGATCGCCCGTCGCGCCGCGTTCTCCACCTCGACGGCACTGACGTCACCGCTCGAAAGCAGTTCACGAAGACCGACCGCGTCGAGCGCTGAATATTCGCCGACCTCCATACGCCGATAATAAACGGGTGGAGATTACCGCCGACGACCGTTGCCCGTGCCTGAGCGGCGAGACCTATGGCGAATGCTGTGGGCGCTTTCATGACGGATCGGCTTTCGCGCCGACGGCCGAGCGGCTTATGCGGTCGCGCTACTCGGCCTATGCAACGGGCAGGCAGAGCTACGTCGCGTCGACCTGGCATCCGTCGACCCGGCCCGCCGACCTCGAACTTGACCCAGAGAAGCGTTGGTACCGGCTCGACATCCTCGCCGTACAGGCGGGTGGCCCGTTCGACACGGCAGGCACCGTGATGTTCGAGGCGTTCTTCAAGGCGCCAGACGGCAACTCATCGCAACTGGAGAAGAGCCGCTTTGTGCGCGAGAACGGGCGCTGGTTCTACGTAGACGGTATCTAGGGCGCGGCATCTAGGGCACGGCGCTGAGCGACGGCGCCGAGTGAGGGCGCTGAGCGGCGACTCTGTGCGTCGGCGCTGAGCGACGCTGTGCGGCGGCCAATAGGCTGTTCGCATGAGCACCCATGTTGTTGCACTCGACCAGGGCACGACCTCAACTCGCGCCATAGTTTTCAACCACAAGGGTCGGGTTGTCGCGATCGGGCAAAAAGAGCACGAGCAGATCTTTCCCCGCGCCGGCTGGGTCGAGCACAACGCCGACGAGATCTGGTCGAACACCCGCGAGGTCATCGGTCAGGCGCTCTCGAAGGCCGACATCACGCGCCACGACGTCGTCGCTGTGGGCATCACCAACCAGCGCGAGACAGCGATCGTCTGGAACAAGACAACGGGCGAGCCCGTCTACAACGCGATCGTGTGGCAAGACACACGCACGCAGCAGCTCGTCGATTCCCTCGCTGCGGAGGGCGGCATCCGTCGCTTTGCTGAAAAGACCGGCCTGCCGATCAGCACCTACTTCTCGGCAACAAAGATTGCCTGGATTCTCGACAACGTCGACGGCGCACGTGAGAGCGCCGAGAAAGGCGACCTTCTTTTTGGCACGCCCGACACCTGGGTCGTCTGGAACCTGAGCGGTGGCCCGGATGGCGGCGTGCACGTGACCGACGTCACAAATGCCTCACGCACCCTGCTGATGGACCTCGAGACCCTCGACTGGGACGACGAACTGCTCGCGGCGTTCGACATTCCCCGCTCGATGCTGCCCACGATCAAGAGCTCCTCAGAGACCTACGGCCTCGTCGAGCAGTCGAGCGTGCTGCGCGAGGTTCCGATCGCGGGAATTCTCGGCGACCAGCAGGCCGCGACCTTCGGGCAGGCGGCGTTCGACACCGGCGAGGCCAAAAACACTTATGGAACCGGCAACTTTCTCATCGTCAACACGGGTGAAGAGATCGTGCACTCCGAGCACGGGCTTGTAACGACCGTCGGGTACAAGCTGGGTGACGCTCCCGCGCACTACGCGCTCGAGGGCTCCATCGCCGTCACGGGGTCGCTCGTGCAGTGGTTGCGCGACAATCTCGGCATCATCCGCGACGCGAAAGAGGTCGAAAAACTCGCTTCGACCGTCGATGACAACGGCGGCGTCTATTTTGTTCCGGCGTTCTCCGGCTTGTTTGCTCCCTACTGGCGGTCAGACGCACGGGGCGCGATGGTCGGCATGACCCGGTTTGTGACAAAGGCGCACATCGCGCGCGCGGCTCTCGAAGCGACAGCGTTCCAAACCCGCGAGGTGCTCGACGCCGTCAACGCAGACACGGGAATCCCGCTCGAGGAACTCAAGGTCGATGGCGGAATGATCGGCAACGAGCTGCTTATGCAGTTTCAGGCCGACATTCTTGGTGTGCCGGTCATTCGGCCCGTCGTCGCCGAGACCACGGCGCTTGGCGCCGCCTATGCGGCGGGCCTCGCCGTCGGATTCTGGGGCAGCCTCGACGAACTGCGCGAAAAGTGGCAAGAGAAGAAGCGGTGGGAACCGGCGATCGACGACGCCGCGCGCTCAGATCTGATGGCGACATGGAAGAAGGCCGTCACCCGAACCTTCGACTGGGTCGACTAGCGCTGGGTAGCGGCAACCCAATCGTCGAGCTTCTGGGCTGCCTTGCCAGAATCGACAGTCTCGGCCGCGATAACGAGATTCGCAGCGAGGCGATCGAGGATCGGAACCCTGAGCTGGTCGGGGTTTTTCGCGAGATCGAACGCCGTGAGGCCGGCGGCAGTGTTGAGCAGAACTACATCGCGCACCGGGCCGGTTGCGCCCGCGAGAACGTCGCGAATGACTCCGGCGTTGCTCGCCGGCGTTGTACCGAGAAGCGCTTCGATCGGCGCCCGCGCGATGCCGAGGTCGAGCGGGTCGAGGTCGTGCTCTGTCACCGACCCGCGCGAAACTTCCCAGATGTGGCTGTGCCCTGTTGTTGTCAGCTTGTCGATGCCGTCATCGCCGCGGTAGACGAGCGCCGTCGCACCGCGCGTCTGGAACACACCGACAACGAGCGGCACACGCTCGAGCGACGCAACACCAACGGCGCTCGCCTCCGGACGGGCCGGGTTGCACAGCGGTCCGAGAATATTGAAGAGGGTCGAGACCCCGAGTTCGGAGCGCACCGGACCCGCGTGACGAAATCCGGGGTGGAATTTCGCGGCAAACGCGAAAGTGATTCCAACCTCGTCGAGAATTGCCGCGACACGCGCGGGCTCGACCGAAATATCGAGGCCCAACTCTGTCAAAACGTCAGAAGCTCCGCTCGCCGACGACGCGCCTCGATTGCCATGCTTGACGACGGGCACACCGGCCGCAGCAGAGATGATGGATGCAACGGACGAGATGTTCAGCACTGCACCGTAGGGGTCTCCACCCGTACCCACGATGTCGAGAACCATCGAATCGACGGATAGCTTTTCCGCGTGCGCGAGCGCGGCATCGCGGAATCCCACTATTTCGTCAACCGTCTCGCCCTTGATCCGCAGCGCAACAAGCAGCGCGGCGATCTGGGCACTCGTCGCTTCACCCGCGACAACCTGCTCCATTGCCCAGGTGGACTCTGCAATCGAGAGATCTGTTCCGTCGATGAGCGTGCCGAGCACGCGGGGCCAGGTAAAGAGCGAAGACATGGCTCAAATCCTAACGATGGATGCACGACTGACTGTCGGATAGCAAAACGTCGGCTGAGAAATCGACCATAATGGAGAGGTGACTACGACCTCACTCTCCCCCTCGATCGGTGCCCCCGTGGTCAACCGACCCAACATCGTTGCTACTGGCACGATCGTCTGGCTCGGTAGCGAAGTTATGTTCTTCGCCGGCCTCTTTGCTATCTACTTCACGCTGCGTTCCACTTCCCCGCAACTCTGGGAAAGCGAGACCTCGCTGCTGAACGTTGTCTTCTCGGGCGTCAACACCTGCATCCTTGTTGCTTCGTCGTTTACGGCGCAGTTCGGTGTGTTCGCGGCCGAGCGCCTGCAGCACCGCCGCAAGAGCTGGAAGCTCACCGAGTGGGGCATGGTCGAGTGGTTCTTCGTCACCTACGTAATGGGCGCGATGTTCGTCATCGGCCAGATCTACGAGTACGGCGTGCTCGTCAGCGAGGGTGTTTCGCTCTCGTCGAACTCCTACGGTTCCGCGTTCTACATGACCACCGGTTTCCACGGTGCTCACGTGATCGGCGGGCTCATCGCCTTCCTGCTGGTTATCGGCCGTGCCTACTCTGTGCGCAACTTCGGTCACAAAGAAGCAACCAGCGCCGTTGTCGTTTCGTACTACTGGCACTTCGTTGATGTCGTATGGATCGCCCTCTTCTTCATCATCTACGTCCTCCAGTAAGAATCGGAATACCCATAACAATGGCGAAAACCACAGCACGCAAGGCGGGACGTCGTTCACCGCTGGCCACAGTTGCACTGATCACCATCGGTCTGCTGAGCACGGGAGGCGTTTACGCGCTCTTCACAACAACGGCGACGGCTGAGACGTCGGCTGCTGACGCGACTCTTATCGACGAGGGTGGCAAGCTCTTCGCCGCGAACTGTGCGACCTGTCACGGTGCGAACCTTGAAGGCACAACCGAAGGCCCGACCCTCATCGGCGTCGGCGAGGCGGCAGTTCACTTCCAGGTCGACACCGGTCGTATGCCCCTCGCCTACAGCGGACCGCAGGCCGAAGAGAAGCCCGTGCAGTTCACCGACGAGCAGATCGAAGCTCTCTACACCTACGTTGGCTCGAAGGCACCCGGCCCCGGCATCCCGTCAGAGGAATACCTTGACGGATCGGGCGACGCTGCTCTCGGCGCCGAGCTCTTCCGCATCAACTGCGCAATGTGCCACAACGTCGCAGGCGCCGGTGGCGCGCTGACCGAGGGCAAGTTCGCTCCCTCGCTCGCGGGCGTCGAGTCTTCGCACGTCTACGAGGCAATGGTTACCGGCCCGCAGAACATGCCCGTCTTCAACGACACAAACCTCACGCCCGACGACAAGGCAGACATCATCACGTACCTCCAGTTCGTTGATGCCAACCCCTCGCCCGGTGGATTCGACCTTGGCAGCCTCGGTCCGGTCTCAGAGGGACTTTTCATCTGGATCTTCGGACTCGGCGCGATCGTCGCAGTCACCGTCTGGCTGACAGCAAAGTCCAACTAGTTTTACAACGCTTGTAACGAAATACCCGCGCTCCGGCGCACAGTTGAAGGGAAAACAATGGCAGACGACCACGGCACTGCTGTCGAGAAGGCCGCGCCCGACGCGCCCTCGGCAGGTACGGCTGTAGTGCTGGCCGAGGCCGACTCCATCCAGAACCCCGGTTTTCCGGAGCACCGCTTGCGCGTGACCGACACGGACCCGAAGAAAGAGAAGCTCGCCGAGCGCCGCGTCTCAGGTTTCTTCTTCCTGTCGATCATTGGCAGCATCCTCGCCGTCGTTGCGTACTTTGTGTTCCCGATCGAGCCAGGCAATCTCGGCTCGGTTCGACTCAACACAGCGTCACTCGGTATCGCGATCGCCCTCGGACTTCTCGGCATCGGTATCGGCGCTGTTCACTGGGCGAAGGCCCTGATGTCCGACGCCGAAATCGTCGAAATGCGTCACGGTACCCGCGGTACGCCCGAGGTACGCAAGAAGGCCGTCGACGTCTTCACCCTTGGAAACAAGGAGTCGGGCTTCGGTCGTCGCACCCTGATTCGTAACAGCCTCTTCGGCGCTCTCGCGCTCACCCCCATCCCCGCTGTCGTTCTTTTCCGCGACCTCGCGCCCGACGAAGAGCCCAACCAGCTTCTTCGCCACACGCTCTGGGAAAAGGGAACGCGCCTCGCCCGCGACCCCAACGGAACACCGATCAAGGCATCGGATGTCACGTTCGGCTCTGCCTTCCACGTGATCCCCGAGGGACTCAACGACGAGCACGACCGCCTCGAGCAGAAGGCAAAGGCCTCTGTTCTGCTGATGCGTCTGCACCCAGAAGACCTCAACGAGCTTCCCGAGCGCGCCGGCTGGTCGTACGACGGCATCGTCGCGTACTCAAAGATCTGCACGCACGTCGGTTGCCCGGTTGCTCTGTACGAGCAGCAGACACACCACCTGCTGTGCCCCTGCCACCAGTCGCAGTTCGACGTCGCAAACCACGCCAAGGTCATCTTCGGCCCGGCTTCGCGTCCGCTGCCACAATTGCCTATCGCCATCGACGAAGAGGGATACCTGGTCGCCCAGAGCGACTTCCTCGAGCCCGTCGGACCGAGCTTCTGGGAGCGTGAGAAGAAGTGAGCACCTCAACAGAGCCCACAACCGTAGAGTCAACTGGTCCCTTCGCAGACCCGACGACAAAGGGCGCTCGATTCACCTCGGCGGCCGCCAACTACATCGATGAGCGCACGAGCATCTCGGGCCTCGTCAAAGAGGTCGGTCGCAAGATCTTCCCCGACCACTGGTCGTTTATGCTCGGCGAGGTCGCGCTCTACAGCTTCGTGGCGATCCTGCTCTCGGGTACCTTCCTGACGTTCTTCTTCAACCCGTCGATGACCGAGGTGCACTACGAGGGTTCGTACGTGCCGCTCAAGGGCATCGAGATGTCTGCCGCTTACGCGTCGAGCCTCGATATCTCGTTCGATGTGCGCGGTGGTCTTCTTATGCGCCAGGTGCACCACTGGGCTGCACTGCTGTTCGTTGCATCCATCGGTCTGCACATGCTTCGCATCTTCTTCACGGGTGCCTACCGCAAGCCGCGCGAGATCAACTGGATGATTGGATTCGTTCTCTTCGTTCTCGCAATGGCCGAGGGTTTCACCGGTTACTCGCTGCCTGACGACCTGCTCTCGGGTAACGGTCTGCGCATCATCGACGGAATGCTCAAGGCGGTTCCGCTCATCGGGACCTGGATCTCGTACTACCTCTTCGGTGGTGAGTTCCCGGGAACCGACATCGTTGGGCGCCTCTACTCGCTGCACATTCTGCTGCTGCCGGCGATCCTGATCGCGGCGCTCGGTGTGCACCTTCTGTTGCTCATCATCAACAAGCACACGCAGTTCGCCGGCCCCGGTCGCACGAACGACAATGTTGTTGGTGTTCCCGTTATGCCCGTCTTCGCTGCAAAGGCCGGTGGATTCTTCTTCATCGTCTTCGGCATCATCTTCCTGATCGCGGCGAACTTCACGATCAACCCGATCTGGAACTACGGACCCTACGACCCCTCCCCCGTTTCGGCCGGTACCCAGCCTGACTGGTACATCGGATTCGCCGACGGCGCGCTGCGACTGCTTCCGCCGGGGCTCGACCTGGTCATTGGTGGCTACACGCTTCCGTTCGGTGTTCTTATTCCGCTCGTTGGGCTTGTGCTGTTCCTCGCCGTCGTCGCGCTCTACCCGTTCCTCGAGGCGTGGATCACGGGCGACAAGCGCGAGCACCACATCCTCGACCGACCGCGCAACACTCCGGTTCGCACGGCGATCGGTGCGGCTGGCGTCACGTTCTACGCGGTTCTCTGGGCCGCTGCGAGCTCCGACCTCATCGCAACGCACTTTATGTTGTCGATCGAGGGCGTTATCCACGCTCTCCAGGCGCTGCTCATCTTCGGAACGATCGCGGCGTACATCATCACAAAGCGCGTCTGCCTCGGCCTGCAGAAGAAGGATCGCGAGATCGCCCTTCACGGCTACGAGTCGGGTCGCATCGTGCGCCTCCCCGGCGGCGAGTACATCGAGGTGCACCAGCAGCTCGACGAGTACGAACGCTGGCGCCTCACGAGCTACCCCGACTACACGCCGCTGATGATCCGTCCGAACGCTGAGGGCAAGATCACAACTGCGCAGCGCATCCGCGCCGGCTTCTCGCGCTGGTTCTTCGAAGACCGCATCGTTCCCGTTTCCAAGAACGAGATCGAAGCGTCGAAGCACGACCACCACTAAGCGTCACACGCAGAAAGCCCGCTCACGTCTTAGGACGGAGCGGGCTTTCTGCGTTGTACCGGCGATCGAGCTGGTGACCGGTGATCGAGCGAAGTCGAGATCAGATCGAGCGCAGCCGAGATTATGAGCGCATGGATGTCGCGGCGCACGTCGTGCGAGCGCGGGGTAGCGACGCCGGTGATCGAGCGCAGCCACCGGCGATCGAGCGCATTCGAGATCAGATCGAGCGCAGTCGAGATTTCGGCAAGCTCAATCTGATTTCGGCAAGCTCAATCACCGGTCAGGCTCGATCAGCGCGCGGGCGCACTCTGACTTCGACAAGCTCAATCACCGAGCAGGCTCAACGAGCGAGTCTCTAATCGAAGGTGCGCTTGAGGTAGTCAGCGGTCGAGAGGTAGCCGAGCCCCTCGTAGTACCCTGCGGCGCGCTGTGAGACGACGGTGAGCTGGCGCACGCCCGAGGCGCGACAGACGTCTTCCGTGGCTGTGACGAGCGCGGTGCCGATGCGCTGGCCACGCGAGCTCTCTTCGACAAGCAGCTCTTGTAGCTGTGCCGAGGGGCCGTTTGTATAAAACAGCCGTGCGACGGTCGTGAGGGCGTAGCCCGTCACCCGGTCGTCATCGTCTGTCGATACAAGCACGATGTCGTCGCTCGAGGGGTCGACCGCCGCGGCAAAGGTCTCGTCAAACGCGACACGGTCGGGAACGTAGCTTGCGCGAAGTTCCCTGAGCAGGCCGAAGACGACATCAGCGTCAGCAGCGGTCGCGGGCCTGACTATCGCGGTCTTAATGAGCGTGGTACCCGCGGTAGAACTCGTACTGCCAGCCAACGAGGCTCACAACTACGACCGCAGCTCCGATGAACGAGACCCAGAAGCCCACGGCGAGACCGAGGAAGATGAGCGCCGCACTAGCGGCGAGCATTACCGGCCACCAGCTCCAAGGGGCGAAGAAGCCCTGCTCCGCTTCGCCGTCGTCGATGTTCGCGTCGAGGCGGTCTTCGGGAAGAACGCCGCCCTGGCCCTTGATCGAGAGACCGAGGTAAAAAGCGATGAAGGCCGAGAGCAGAGCACTCAGGCCGATTCCGACACTGCCGACCCAGTCGATCGAACCGTGGTTCGACGCGAGGAACGCCTCGTCGTTGAGTGCCCAGAAGATGTAGACACCATCGGCGAGCAGAAGGAAGACGGCGAGAATCCAGAAAATATTGGCATTGGCGCGCATTGTTACTTCACCTTCTCGTCTGACAGGTCGTACACGGGGGCGTCGGGCGCGTCCTTAGCCGGACCGATACCAACGGGGATGCCGGCTTCGGGGTGGTTCAGGTCAAAGGCGGGAGCCTCTGAACGGATGCGCGGGATCGACGTGAAGTTGTGGCGCGGCGGCGGCGAAGAGGTTGCCCACTCGAGCGAACGCGAGAAGCCCCACGGGTCGTTCACCGTGACCTTGGGCGCGGTGCGCGCCGTGATGTACACGTTGAACAGGAAGGGCAGCATGCTCGTCGCGAGAATTGCCGCTCCGATTGTGGAGACCTGGTTCATCCAGGTGATGCCGTCTTCGGGGAGGTAGGTCGCGTAACGGCGAACACCCGCCTTGACGCCGATCCAGTGCTGGATGAGGAAGGTTGTGTGGAAGCCGATGAACAGCAGCCAGAAGTGCACCTTGCCGAGACGCTCGTTGAGCATCTTGCCCGTCCACTTCGGCCACCAGAAGTAGAAGCCGGAGAACATCGCGAACACAACGGTTCCGAAGACCACGTAGTGGAAGTGCGCAACGACGAAGTAGCTGTCAGAAACGTGGAAGTCGAGCGGCGGCGACGCAAGGATGACACCCGTGAGTCCACCGAAGGTGAACGTGATGAGGAAGCCGATTGCCCAGAGCATCGGTGTCTCGAAGGTGACGGAGCCCCGCCACATCGTTCCGATCCAGTTGAAGATCTTTACACCGGTCGGAACGGCGATGAGCATCGTCATAAGCGAGAAGAACGGCAGCAGCACGGATCCCGTGACGTACATGTGGTGCGCCCAGACGGTGATCGACAGGGCAGCGATCGCAATCGTCGCGTAGACGAGAGTCTTGTAGCCGAAGATCGGCTTGCGGCTGAAGACCGGCAGTACCTCGGAGATGATTCCGAAGAACGGCAGGGCGATGATGTAGACCTCGGGGTGGCCGAAGAACCAGAACAGGTGCTGCCAGAGGATCACACCACCGTTGGCGGGGTCGTATATGTGCGCGTCAAACACGCGGTCTGCGGCGAGTGCAAAGAGAGCAGCCGCGAGAACCGGGAAGGCCATAAGCACAAGGATCGAGGTGACGAGTGTGTTCCAGGTGAAGATCGCCATGCGGAACATGGTCATACCGGGAGCGCGCATCGTGATGATCGTTGTGATGAAGTTCACGGCACCGAGAATCGTTCCGAAACCGCTGAGCGCGAGGCCGAGAACCCAGAGGTTGCCTCCCACACCGGGCGAGAACGTTGTGCTCGAGAGTGGCGCATACGCGAACCAGCCGAACGACGCGGCACCCTGCGGCGTGAGGAACCCGGCAACCGCCATCAGCGAACCGAAGCTGTACAGCCAGTAGGCGAAGGCGTTAAGACGAGGGAACGCGACATCCGGTGCGCCGATTTGTAGCGGCATAAGAACGTTGGCGAATCCCGCGAAGAGCGGCGTAGCGAACATCAGGAGCATGATGGTGCCGTGCATCGTAAAGAGCTGGTTGTACTGCTCTTTTGTTGCAACGACCTCGAGCCCCGGAGCGAACAGCTGGGCGCGAATGATCAGCGCCATAATGCCGCCGATGCAGAAGTAGATGAACGACGAGATCAGGTACATGTACCCGATCGTCTTGTGGTCGGTCGAGGTGATCCAGTTGACGAGAACGTTGCCCGTGCGAGCTACTCGCGTCGTTGAAGCGCCCGGTGCAATTGCTGTTGCTGTTGACATGGCCGCTTAGTCCTCGCTGCCTTCGTGTTCGCGTACGACCGCGCCCGTACCGGGCAGGTTCGTGTTGACATTGTATTCGGCGCCGAGACGACCCTCGAAGCCCGCTTCGCGCTGGCTCTCGATGTAGGTGTCGTACTCTTCGACCGAAACGACCTTGACCTGGAAGAGCATAAGCGAGTGGTACTCACCACAGAGCTCTGCACACTTGCCCTGGTACGTGCCTTCCTTCTCGGGAATGAAGTACCAGTGGTTGGTCTTGCCGGGGATCATGTCTTTTTTGTACAAGAACTCGATGATCCAGAACGAGTGGATGACGTCGCGCGACTCGATGTCGATCTGAACCTTTTTGCCTACCGGCAGGTAGAGAACGGGAAGTGCGTCGACATCAACGCTGTCGCTATCGTCGAGCTCCTGCGCCTGAACGCCTGCGCTGTAGACGTTCTCGTTGAGGTAGTTGAAGTCCCAGGCCCAGCGCTTGCCGAAGACCTCGATCTTGACGTCGGGGTTACCCGGGTCGGCTTCGATAGCGGCTTGGTCGCGAGCTGTGAAGGCGAAGAAGCCCAACACGAGAATGAGGGGCACGATCGTGTAGAAGATCTCGATCGGCATGTTGTAACGCAGCTGAACGGGAAAACCGGTCTGGCCCTTGCGGCGACGGTAGACAACAGCTGCCCAAATGACGAGGCCCCACGTGAGGGCACCGACGAGAAGGAGGACGATCCACGAGGTCACCCAGAGGCCGACGACGCGGTCGGTCTGGTTAGTGATGCCTGACTCTTCACCGGGCAGAAAACCACGGAGCTGAGCCTGCGTGCAACCGGCAAGTATCACGGAGACACCCAGTGCTAACGGGATGGCAGCCCACCGTGTAAGGCTTTTCGAGCGCACCTGGAACCTCTCGGAGACGTAGATAAGTACCTCGTCAGTCTATAACGACGAAAGAGGCGCCGACCTCCCGGTCGGCGCCTCTGCGATCGTGTCTCCCCGGATTTACCGGAGAAAAAATCTTTAGTGGAACGAATCCCCACACGCGCAGCTGCCCGCGGCGTTGGGGTTGTCGATAGTGAAGCCCTGCTTCTGAATCGTGTCTTCGAAGTCGATCGACGCACCATCGAGGTACGGAACGCTCATCTTGTCGACAACGACCTCAACACCGTCGCCGAACTCGACGCTCGCGTCGCCGTCAAGCATGCGCTCGTCGAAGTAAAGCTGGTAGATGAGGCCAGAGCAGCCGCCGGGCTGCACTGCGACACGGAGGCGAAGGTCGTCGCGCCCCTCCTGCGTGAGGAGGCTACGCACCTTCTCCGCCGCTGCGGCAGAGAGGCCGACGCCGTGCGCGGCGGCGCTTGTGTCAACAGGGGCGAGAGTGGTGTCAGTCATATCTGAATCCTACGCGCGGTCGTTGAGCTTTGCCAGCAAGAGCGCCTCGGTGAGGATGGCGCGCTGGAAAACCCCGAGGTGAAGCGACTCGTTCGGGCTGTGGGCACGTGAATCGGGGTCTTCGACTCCGGTCACGAGAATCTGCGCGTTCTCAAACACCTCGACAAGATCGGCGATGAACGGGATTGATCCACCGACACCCATCTCGATCGGCTCGACTCCCCACGCTTCGTGCATCGCGGCCTTTGCGTCGGTTGCCGCCCAGCCCGAGGTGTCGACGAGGAAGGGGTTTCCGCGGTTGACGTCGCTGATCTCGATGTGCGCGCCGAACGGAGTGTGCGCCTCGATGTGAGCGACGAGGGCGTCGTAGGCGTCATTCGAGTTCTGTCCGGGTGCGATGCGCGCGCTGACCTTGACCGCGACGCTCGGCGTGAGGGTGTTCGAGGCGTTGAGAACGCTGGGCGCGTCGATTCCCGTCACAGTGATGGCGGGCTGTGACCAAATGCGGCTCAGGATCGACCCGCGTCCGACGCTCGTCACTCCCTCGAGAAGACCAGCCTCTTCGCGCAGCTGCTCTTCGCCGTACTCGGGAGTTTCGCCGCTATATGAGGTCAGACCCTCGACCGCTACCGCGCCATCCGCGTCGTGGAAAGTCGCGAGAAGTTTGATTGCCGCGAGCATGGCATCGGGCACCGCTCCCCCGAACATTCCGGAATGCGAGGCGTGAGCCAGCGTTGTCACGGTGAGTTTGAACGTCACGTTGCCGCGCAGGCCGACGGTGAGCGCGGGTGTCTCGGTGTTCCAGTTGTCGGAGTCGGCGACGACTATCGCGTCAGCGCGAAGTTGCTCTTTGTGCTGATCGAGGAAGTTCTTGAATGAGCCGGAGCCGAACTCCTCCTCCCCCTCAATAAAGACAGCGAGTCCGAGATCGAAGTCGTTGCCCGCAACCTCAACGAGCGCGCGGATTGCGCCAATGTGGGCCATAACTCCGGCCTTGTCGTCGGCGGCACCGCGGCCGTACAGACGGTCGCCGCGAACCGTGGGCTCGAACGGCAGTGAGTCCCACTTCTCGTCGTCTCCGGGAGGCTGAACGTCGTGGTGCGCGTAGAGAAGAATTGTCGGCTTGCCGTTGCGGGCCGCGCGTGTCGCGAGCACCGCGGGTTGTCCGAGCTTCGAACCGTCGGCCAGGGGCGCCTGCGAGATCTCAACGGAATCGAAGACGCCGAGACCGTCGACGAGGGCCTTGACGGCCTCCGCGCTCGCCTGAACATGCGCGGGATCAAAGCCGTCCCAGGAGACCGAGGGGATGCGAACAAGGTTCGACAGGTCAGCGATTGTTGAGGGAAGGCCGAGCTGAACGGCTTGCTTGAGGGCGTCGAGAGAGGGATGCGGCTCGAGAGTAGTCATGCAGGTAATCTTAAGTCGACCCCGATCGCAAGGAAATCACGTGCCTAAGACCCCCGCCGACGGAGAAGCCGGCCCCGAACTCAACGCCAGCACCTCCGGTGAGCTCAACCAGGACAGCATCAACGCCAAAAAGGGACGCCCGACGCCCAAGCGCAATGAGGTAGTCGAGGCGCGCAAGCGTCCGCTGGTTTCGGCCGACCGTGGCGAGGCGCGCAAATCGTCACGCGCCGCAATGCAGATCGAGCGTGACAAGCAGCGCATCGGCTACGCGAACGGTGTCGAGAAGTACATGCCGCTGCGCGACCGCGGCGCACAGAAGCGTTTTGTGCGCGACTTCGTCGACGCACGCACGAGTGTCGGCGAGTTTATGCTGCCGATTCTCGTTGTTGTGATCATCCTGTCGCTCATCGACGTTGTCGCCGTGCAGATCACCACTATCGCGCTGCTCTGGTTCTTCCTCGCAGTCGCCGTCATCGACGTGCTGCTTCTCGGTCGCTCAGTCAAGAAAAAACTCGGCGCGAAGTTCGGTGAGTCGAAGGTCGAGTCGGGCGTGCGCTGGTACGCCGGCGTGCGCGCCATGCAGCTGCGTCAGATGCGTCTGCCGAAGCCGCAGGTCAAGCGCGGGCAGTGGCCTTCCTGAGTTGTGCAAGACCGCGGTTGATTGACCGCGCCCACAGGGGTCCACGGTACAAAAACGCCGTGTAGCCCTGCACCAGAGTCGCGCCCGCATCGAGTCGCGCCTGAACGTCGGCCGCAGTGTCGACGCCGCCCACCGAGATCACGCAGTAGTCGGCGGGCACGAGCGAACGAATGAGTCGCAGCACGTCGAGCGAGCGTGCCGCGAGTGGCGCACCCGAGAGCCCACCCGCTCCGGCCGCCTCGATGACCGCGGGGTCGGTGCGCAGGTTCTCGCGCGAGAGGGTTGTGTTTGTCGCGATGATTCCCGCAAGACCGATCGACAGCGCGAGTTCGCTGATGCAGCGCACCTCGTCATCGACGAGGTCGGGCGCGATCTTCACGAGCACCGGCACGCCGCCAGCGGCAGCCTGCACAGCTTCGAGCAGGGGCGCGAGCTTGTCGAGCTCTTGAAGGCCACGAAGCCCTGGCGTGTTCGGCGAGCTCACGTTCACAACGAGGTAGTCGGCGTGCGGAGCCAGAAGCTGCGTTGATTCACGATAGTCGTCGACCGCGTCATCCACTTCGACAACTCGTGATTTGCCGATGTTGATGCCGATGACGGGCCGGTTCTTGCGCGCAGCAGCTGCGGCGAGGCGTGATGCGGCAGTTGCTGCGCCCTCGTTGTTGAAGCCCATGCGGTTGATGACGGCGCGGTCGGGAATGAGGCGAAAGAGGCGCGGCTGTGGGTTGCCCGCCTGCGCGACGGCAGTGATAGTTCCGACTTCGACGTGACCGAAGCCGAGCTGGCCGAGGCCGCGGATTCCCTTGCCATCTTTGTCAAAACCGGCGGCAAGACCAAACGGCGAATCGAAGTAGAGGCCAAGCGTCTGAACACCGAGGCTGTCGTCGGGGCGGGTGAACCGGCGCACGAGCGAGCCGACGCCGAGAGTCGGCAGCAAGCGAATGACTGTGAACGCCCAGTGGTGTGCACGTTCGGGGTCGACGCGCGTGAGTACGAGGGAGAACAGCAGAGGGTACATGCGTCCGATCAGACGGTTTCGGTCGACGCGGGGTCGTGGTCGACACGGAGAAGGGTTATGGCGTCTTCAAAATCTTCGAGGGAGTTGAAGCCCTGGTACACGCTCGCGAAGCGCAGGTAAGCCACCTCGTCGAGCTCGCGCAGTGGCGGCAAAATCGACAGGCCGATGTCGTTGGCCTCGATCTGCGCCGCTCCCGTCGCGCGGATTGACTCTTCGACCCGTTGGGCGAGAATTGCCAGATCGGTGTCGGTCACCGGTCGCCCCTGGCACGCCTTGCGCACGCCGCTGACGATTTTCTCGCGGCTGAAGGGTTCAATGACGCCGTTGCGCTTGATCACAGAAAGCGATGCGGTCTCGGTCGTCGAAAAACGACGTCCGCACTCGGGGCACTGCCGCCTGCGACGAATCGACATTCCATCGTCGCTCGTGCGGGAGTCGATGACACGACTATCGGGGTGGCGGCAGAAGGGGCAGAACATGGTGCGTCAAGCGTACCGCGCTCTTATGCTCCGGGCTCGAACCGCACCGACACCGCCGCACCGTGTGCCGGCAGATCTTCGGCGTTGCTCAGCGCAACGATGCGCTCCTCTACCTCTTTGAGCCCCGCGCGGTCGTAGCTGATGACCTGCTGCGGCCTGAGGAAGGTGTAGGTGCCGAGTCCGCTCGAAAATCGGGACTGCCCACCCGTCGGAAGCACGTGGTTCGACCCGGCGAGGTAGTCGCCGAGGCTCACGGGTGAATTTTCACCGAGGAAGATCGCTCCGGCGCTGTCGATGAGGTCGAGCACGGCGCCCGGCTCGGCGGTCTGGATCTCGAGGTGCTCGGGGCCATAGGCGTTGCTGAATGCCGCTGCAGCACCGAGGTCGGCAACAAGAACAATCGCAGACTGCACTCCCCCGAGTGCCTCACGCACTCGCGCGCTGTGGTGCGCCACTGCGGCCAGAGCCTCGAGCTCGACCCGAACGCGCTGCGCGAACTCTTCGGAGTCGGTGACGAGCACCGCCGCCGCGAGCTCGTCGTGCTCAGCCTGGCTGACGAGGTCGGCTGCGACAAAACGTGCGTTGGCCGTCGCGTCAGCAATAACAACGATCTCGGTCGGGCCTGCCTCGGCGTCGATGCCAGCCGCTCCGCGCACAAGGCGCTTGGCTGCCGCAACGTAGACGTTGCCGGGGCCGGTGATCACCTGAACGGGGTCGAGGTCGATTGCCGGAACGCCGTAGGCAAGTGCGCCGATCGCGCCAGCGCCACCCATCGCATACACCTCGTCGATCCCCAGGAGCCCGGCCGCAGCCAGGACTACCGGGTGCACGCGCCCGTCAAAGGCCTTCTGGGCGGGAGACGCGAGAGCGATGGATGCGACGCCCGCAACCTGCGCGGGAACAACATTCATCACAACGCTCGACGGGTAAACGGCTTTGCCACCGGGCACGTAGAGCCCCACCCGCGCGACAGGCTGCCAGCGCTGGATGACCTGCGCGCCCTCACCGAAGTTCGTGACCGTCGCCTTCGGAAGCTGCGCCTCAGACGCGAGCGTCACGCGCTCAATCGCACCCTCGAGTGCTTCGCGCACCGCGGGGTCGAGCGCACGAACAGCGCGACCTATTTCTTCCGCGTGAATGTGAATGCGCTCGGGCCGCACGCCGTCGAGGCGCTCAGCCTGCTCGAGGAGAGCGTCTTCACCGCGCGAACGAACGTCGCCAATGAGGGTTGCTGCGATGTCGGAGGCTGCCGCGACATCCATCACCGCTCGTGGCACGATCTGCGCAAGATCGGCTCGGCCCAACTGCACATCGCGGAGGTCTATTGTCTGGATCATCGGTTCAATGCTAGTTGGGGCCGGATGGGGAATAGATCACCCGGAGAACAGATTGAGACTCTTGTATGGATAACTCGACATCGCCCCAGACCGAAGCATTCAAACAGGCTTTTCGTCGCCACGCTGCCGGTGTTGCGGCGGTCACCTCGCTCGCCCCCGACGGAACCCCGGTCGGATTCACGGCGACCTCGCTCGCGTCACTCGCGGCGGTTCCCCCGCTTGTGACCTTCAACATGGCACAGGTGTCGAGCGCGTGGCCAGCGATGACGGTGGGCAACAAGGTAGCGATTCACACCCTCGGCCCACGAACGCAGCACCTCGCAGCGAAGCTCGCCGCCGACAATTCAGTGCGGTTCGAGGGCGAGCATTGGGTGCCGGGGCCTTACGGAGTTCCCATTCTCGAGGGAGTCACATCGTGGATGCTCGGCTCCGTGCTCGAGGTGCATCCCGTTCACAACAACGCGGTGATTGTTGTGCAGATCGAGCTGGGCGAGCTCGGCGCAGAAGACGAGGCGCTGCTCTACCACGAGCGTGCGTACCAGAGGCCCGTCGCGCTCTAAGCCCGGTGATCGAGCTCGTCGAGATTAGATCGAGCTTGTCGAGATCTCGGCTGCGCTCGATCTGATTTCGACTGCGCTCAATCACCGCGGGGCGTTACCCCAGGCAGCCCGGCCCGAGCAGGCTCTTGAGCTCGCCATAGAGGTCGGCCGAAACCTTCACCGGGAACGGGATCTCAAACACGCGCGCCGTGTCACCCTTGATGAGCTTGAGGCGCACCTCGTTGTCACCCGAGTGCCGAATGAGCACGTCGTTGAGCGCCTGCACCGTGTCGGTAGTCGCTCGCGATTCCTGCATCGAGATCAGCAGTGGGCCAGAGCCGAGACTCTGCCCGAGGTCGGGAACCGTGAGGCTCGAGGCGTGAAGGTTCATGCCGTCGTCGCGCATGCTCACGCGACCGCGCACAACAACGATCGAGTCGTTGGCGAGGGCCGGCGAGAACTCCTGGTACGTCTTGCCGAGAAACATCACGCTGATCTCTGCGCCGAAGTCTTCGATTGTGACAATGCCGTACTGGTTGCCCGAATTGCGTGCGACGCGGTGTTGAACGCTCGTTACAAGCCCCGCCACCGTGACGTGCTCACCGTCGCCCGCGACGTTTCCATCGAGCACCTCGAGAATCGCGGCGTCAGCGAGTTTGGCGAGCTGAACCTCGAGGCCGGCGAGCGGGTGATCCGAAACGTAGAGGCCGAGCATTTCGCGCTCGAAAGCAAGCTTGTCGCGCTTTGCCCACTCCGGCCGATCGGGAACAACGTGTTCGGGCTGCGGTTCATCCCACAGGCTGTCGAAGTCGAATCCGACCTGGCCGTTTGCCTCGTTGCGCTTACGGCTCACTGCACCGTCGACGGCGTCTTCGTGAATCTCGAGCAGACCGCGGCGCGTCGCGCCTAGCGAGTCGTAGGCGCCGGCCTTGATGAGCGACTCGACGGTGCGCTTGTTGGTGACCTGCAGCGGCACCTTGCTCAAGAAGTCGTGGAATGACTCGAAGCGGCCCTTCTCCGTGCGTGCTGCACGAATGCCCTCAACGACGTTTGCGCCGACGTTACGAACAGCACCAAGACCGAATCGGATGTCGCCGACCGTCGCTCCCTCGGCCGCAGGCACGGCGGTGAAGTCGACAAACGACTCGTTGACGTCGGGCGCGAGAACCTTGATACCCATTCGGCGGCACTCGTTGAGGTACATACCGAGCTTGTCTTTCGAGTCGCCAACGCTCGTGAGCAGCGCCGCCATGTACTCGGCAGGGAAGTTGGCCTTGAGGTAGGCGGTCCAGTAGCTGAGCACGCCGTAGCCCGCGCTGTGCGCCTTGTTGAAGGCGTAGTCGGCGAAGGGCATCAGGGTGTCCCAGAGCACTTTGACTGCCGCTGCGCTGTAGCCGTTCGCGAGCATTCCGCTCTCGAAGTCGGCGAACTGCTTGTCGAGTTCGCTCTTCTTCTTTTTACCCATCGCGCGACGCAACACGTCGGCCTGACCGAGGGAGAACCCCGCGACCTTCTGCGCGACGAACATCACCTGCTCTTGGTAGACGATGAGGCCGTGGGTGATACCGAGGCTTTCTTCGAGCGGCTCGGCGAGCTCTGGGTGAATCGGCACAATCTCTTGCAGACCGTTTTTACGCAGCGCGTAGTTGGTGTGCGAGTTCATTCCCATGGGGCCCGGGCGATAGAGCGCGATAACTGCCGAGATGTCTTCGAAGCTCGTCGGCTTGAGCTGCTTGAGCAGCGACCGCATCGGACCACCATCGAGCTGGAATACGCCGAGCGTGTCGCCGCGGGCCAGGAGGTCGTAGGTTTTTTGGTCGGCGTCGAGGTCAAGGTCTTCGATTACCAACTTTGAGCCGGTGTTCTGCTCGATCATGCGCAGCGCGTCTTCGATGATTGTCAGGTTGCGCAGCCCGAGGAAGTCCATCTTGATGAGGCCGAGAGACTCGAGCGGCGGCTGATCGAACTGAGTGATGATCGCGCCGTCGTCTTCGCGCTTCATGATCGGCAGCACGTCGAGAAGCGGCTCAGCCGACAGGATCACGCCGGCGGCGTGAACTCCCCACTGGCGCTTGAGGTTTTCGATGCCGAGTGCGGTCTCGAACACCTTTGCGGCTTCCGCGTCGGTGTCGATGAGCCCACGAAGGTCGGCCGCCTCTTTGTAGCGCTCAGCATCTTTGTTGCGCACATCGCCGAGCGCGATGTCTTTGCCCATGATCGCGGGTGGCATGGCCTTTGTGAGCTTCTCGCCCACCGAGTACGGCATTCCGAGAACACGCGACGAGTCTTTGAGCGCCTGCTTCGCCTTGATGGTTCCGTAGGTGACGATCTGGGCGACGCGGTCATCGCCGTACTTGTCGGTGACGTAGCGAATGACCTCGGGGCGGCGGCGGTCGTCGAAGTCGACGTCGACGTCGGGCATCGAGACGCGCTCGGGGTTGAGGAAGCGCTCGAAGATGAGTCCGTGGTGGATGGGGTCGAGTTCGGTGATGCCCATCGCGTACGACGCCATCGAGCCTGCCGCCGAGCCACGACCGGGCCCGACGCGAATGCCCTGGCTCTTCGCCCACGCGATGAAGTCGGCGACAACGAGGAAGTACCCGGGGAAGCCCATCTGCTGGATGACCTCGACCTCGTACTTGGCCTGGGCGAGGTGCGCCTCAGACGGCGCGTTGTTGAAGCGCCGCATCATGCCCGCGGCAACCTCTTTCTCAAACCAGGTCGCCTCGGTCTCGCCCTCGGGCACGGGGAATCGCGGCATAAGGTCGCGGTGCTCGAAGTTGACGTCGACGCGCTCGGCGATAAGCAGCGTGTTGTCACACGCCTCCGGGTAGTCGCGAAAGAGGTGCCGCATTTGCGCTGCCGACTTGAGGTAGAACTCGTCGGAGTCGAACTTGAAACGGTTGGGGTCGTCGAGCGTCGACGCCGACTGCACGCACAAAAGCGCGGCGTGGGCCGTCGCGTCGTGGGCGTGCGTGTAGTGAAGGTCGTTGGTCGCGACGAGCGGCAGGTCGAGCTCTTTCGCGAGGCGCAGAAGATCGTTCATCGTGCGACGCTCGATGTCGATGCCGTGATCCATGATCTCGGCAAAGAAGTTGCCCTTGCCAAAGATGTCTTGGTAGTCGGAAGCCGCCTGGCGGGCCTCTTCGTACTGCCCGAGTCGCAAGCGCGTCTGCACCTCGCCACCGACACACCCCGTTGTCGCGATGATGCCCTTGCCGTAACGGCTGAGAAGCTCGCGGTCCATGCGTGGCTTGAAGTAGTAGCCCTCGATCGAGGCGAGGCTCGAGAGGCGGAACAGGTTATGCATACCCTCGTTGTTCTCGGAGAGCAGCGTCATGTGCGTGTACGAGCCGGAGCCACCGACGTCGTCTTGCGTCTGGTGGGCGCCGCCCCAGCGAACTCGCGTGCGCTCGCCGCGCGCCGTGCCGGGGGTGATGTACGCCTCGGTGCCGATGATCGGCTTGATTCCGTTGGCCGTAGCCTGCTTCCAGAAGTCGTAAGCGCCGAACATGTTGCCGTGGTCGGTAACAGCGATCGCGGGCATTCCCTCTTCGGCTGCCGCCTTCATCAGGGGGCCGACTCGCGCCGCCCCATCGAGCATCGAGTACTCGGAATGCACGTGCAAATGCACAAAGGAATCGTTGCTGGAAGGCACTACTTCTCCGCTAGTTGAGGCTGGAAAGCCAGCCTATCCCGCGGCACCGACCCGCCGCTCGACGACTCGCCCCCGATGTGAAGACGAGCCGTCGAGCGGCTATCTGACGGCGCAAAAACCGTGTCGAAAAGCTACAGAACCAGCTGCTCGTCGCACGCCTTTGTCTTGATGCGAGCGAGCGCGAGGTTCGCCTTCGAGCGGTCGAGAACGACGTAAAGAAAGATCTCGGGGGTCGAGCCGAGCGGGCGGATGATGTGGTACTGGCCGGTCAGGGTGATGAGAATGTCGTCGATTGAGTCGTTGAGCCCCAGCGCCTTAATGGTCTTGAGCTTCGCGCGCACGACCTCGGTGTTACCGGCGGCCGCGACATCCAAATCGATCCCTGATCCTGCCTTGCCGAGCAGCATTCCTGACGAGCTGTCGACGACTGCGGCACACATGGCGCCATCGACAGTGATGAGCTCTTCGAGTGACTCGGTGATGTTGGACATAGACGGTGCCTCCTGGCTGGTTAGTGATTTTTTGCGGGATGAAAACTTCATTGGGTTGTCACGACACGGGGGTCAGCATTGCCGCTACCTTCTCCGCGGTCTGGCGCGAGATGGCGAGCGCCTTGCCGAGCGTCTCGTCGTCGTCGAATAGGGCGGAGAGCACAAGCGGGTGCTCTGGAACTCGCAACTGAACGACGTGCCCGTGAGCCGAGGCGATGATCGTGTACTGGCTTGGACCGATGTGCAGTTCGCGCGCGACGGCCTCGCTGAGCGCCTGCATCGAACTCGCCATGCTGGCGAATCGCCCGCCGTCGCTCTCTGAGTTGGCGAGCCGCACGACCTCGAAGCCATCGTCGGTGAGCAGAGCCGCATAGACGAGCGACCTGCAGAGGTCTTTCATGTCGGCAAGCAGAACGGCGCCTCGTTCGATGACGTGCTCATCTTTGTGCAGGGCGATGCTCATACGACCTCCGTTTGGCGCGCGACAACTCCCGCGCGCGTTTCGATATTGATGATGAGAGCCATCAGGGCCATACGCATGTCATGCGAACTACGCGGGTCGACGCTGAGCACGGGAACAACAAAGCCGGGTCGCTCGGCCACGAGAGCACGCGAATAGTCGGCGATTTTGGGCAACCGTGCGACGTCGGTGCGCGAGATGCCGATGACGACTCCCCCGCGGTCGTACAGCTCGTGAAATTCGTCGAGGTACTCGAGCATCGCCGCAACAGGCTCCGGGGCGTCGTTGTTGACGAGCAAAATCATGCCCTCGGCGCGCTCACGAAGGATGCTCCACATAAAGTCGAACCGCCGCTGGCCGGGAATGCCGTAGAGCCGCACCTTCTCTTCATCGCCGAGAACGATCTCGCCGTAGTCGAGCGCGACGGTTGTGGTGGCCTTGTCGACGACGTCGCGCTCGGTGTTCGCCGCCTCGGTGGCAATCACGTCGATGTCGCTCAGCGTCTGGATCGCCGTCGTTTTGCCCGACCCCATCGGGCCGGCGAAAAGAATCACGTGTTCAGACATGACTCAAATCCCGAGCTTCTCGCGCAACCGCGAAAACAGACTGCGATGAGTGGATGTCGCGGCCGCCGGTTGCGCCTGCGTCGCGATGCGCGACTCAACGGCGCTCTCGAGCACCCCCATCAGGCTCAGGGCATTGATGAGCCGCTGCGCCTGCGCCACCGGCACGCCGGCGGTTGCGGCAAGTTCGTCGACGGTGAGCGAAACGTTGCCCAGCAGCGCGATCATCTGCATCTGGTCGAACGTGTGCTCGAGACCCGCAAGGTCGGGCCAGCGCAGCAGCCTAAAACTGTCGTTCGGCCGCAGCCAGAATGCCCGCGCGTCTTGGAACGAGTGAAGCCCCATGACCCAGAGAAGTCGATCGAGGTCGACGCCGGGAAGCAGAAAGATCGGCGGCTCTTCATACGTCGTCGGCTCGGTCTCGACGTAGACGGTCTGGGGGTTGCTGGGAAAACTCGCGAGCGAGGCGCCCCACACAAAAGCGTGGTGGCGAAAGTCGATGACTATCGGTCCGAAGCCCTCTGGCTGAAGGCGCAAAAACATCGGCACGGGAATCTGCAGGATCGAGTGCACGGCGATCGCGGCGCTAGTCCAGCCCGCTGGTGATTGTGTATCCGCTACGGCGATTCCGCCAGCGTTTTCTGCACTCAAAGACGCGCTGAATTCCACAATCCACCCCACTGAGAATCGCGGCGCTTCGTCCCCACCCGAGATCGATTTACGCTATCGATCGCGCCGTGAACTCACTATATGGCTCACAAAACAGACCGGTCTACTGCTGACCCGAACTGGGGGTGGCTCAGATTTTAAGAATCTCGCAAAACATCGAGCGCGTGCTGCAGGTCATCCGGATAGTTTGTCTCAAATTCAACCCACTGACCGGACGAGGGGTGGGTGAGGCCGAGCTTCTTCGCGTGAAGCCACTGGCGGGTGAGACCCAGGCGTGCGCTGATCGTCGGGTCGGCGCCGTACATCGCGTCTCCGACACACGGGTGGCGCTGCGCAGCCATGTGCACACGAATCTGGTGGGTGCGACCCGTTTCGAGGTGTACCTCGAGAAGCGAAGCAGAAGGGAACGCTTCGAGCGTCTCGTAGTGCGTCACCGAGTTCTTGCCGTCGGCGGTGATCGCAAACTTCCACGAGCTGCCCGGGTGGCGGCCGATGGGAGCGTCGATCGTGCCGCTCAGCGGGTCTGGGTGCCCCTGTACAACAGCGTGATAAATCTTTTCGACCTCGCGGTCGTGAAACTGGCGTTTGAGCTCCGTATAGGCGCGCTCGGATTTCGCAACGACCATAAGGCCGCTCGTTCCGACATCCAATCGATGGACGATTCCGGCGCGCTCCGCGGCTCCCGAGGTCGAGATGCGGTAGCCCGCGCCGGCGAGTGCACCGAGCACCGTCGGGCCTTCCCAGCCCACTGAGGGATGGGCGGCGACGCCGATGGGCTTGTCGATGACAACGAGGTCGTCGTCGTCGTAGACGATTCCGAGGTCGGTGAGAACCTCGGGAACAACGGCCGGAGGTTGCTTGGACTCCCACTGCACCTCGAGCCACGACTCGGCGACGAGGCGATCGCTCTTGCCAACTACAACACCGTTGACGGTTACTCCCCCGGACTCAGCCACCTCGGCGGCAAAAGTGCGCGAGAAACCGAGAAGCTTTGCGATTGCCGAGTCGACCCTGTCCCCGGCGAGGCCGTCGGGAACGGGAAGGCTTCGGGATTCCACGACTACTGCACCTCTTCGGCGGGCTCTGGCGTCTTCTTCTCGTGAACTACCCGCACGCCGTCGAGGCCGACTCCACGAATTGTGAGGATGATAAACAGCCCCATCGCCGAGACAATGCCAATGTCGGCGACGTTGAAGATCGCCGGGAACATGTAGACCTGAATGAAGTCGATGACGTGACCGTTGCCGAAGCTCGGCTCGCGGGTCAGGCGGTCGGTGAGGTTACCGAGGGTGCCGCCGAGAAGCAGGCCAAATAGCACGGCCCAAGCGAGCGAGCGGATGCGACGGGCGAAGAGGATTATCACAACGACGACGCCCGAGGCGAGAATCGCGAAGATCCAGGTCGACCCGGCGCCGATCGAGAACGCCGCTCCGGGGTTCTTGACGAACGTGAATCGAAGAAACTCCCCGATCACTTCGACGGGAACTCCGACGGTGAGGTCGCGGACGACAAAAAACTTGCTGACCTGGTCAGCGGCATACCAGCACACAGCAACAACGGCCAGCAGCACAAGAGCCCACGTGTGGACCCTCGGCTTACCGGCCGTTGTTACGGTGTCAGTTGGCTCCGGCAAAGCCCTGGTAGTTCGGCGCTGCGGGCTGCGGCGCCTGAGCTGCGGGTGCCGCGTAGCTTGGTGCGGCCGCGCCGGCCGGAGCTCCTACGAGACCAGCGTTGGAGTCGAGCTCGCGAAGCTGGCCCTCGATGTAGCCCTTGAGCTTCTGGCGGTACTCGCGCTCGAAGGTGCGAAGCTCTTCGACGCGTGCCTCGAGCTGCTGGCGCTCCTGGTCGAGTGCGCTCATCTGGCTGCGCTGGGTCTCCTGCGCCTCCTGAATGACGCGGGCCGCTGCCTGCTGGCCCTCGGCGATAAGAGCGTCGCGCTTCTCGACACCCTCGCGCACGTGCTCCTCGTGAAGACGGCGTGCAAGCTGCAGAAGGTTGTTTGTGTTGTTGGGGTCAGCGTTCGGGTCGCCCGCGAAGCCCGCGGCGGGTGCCGCTGCAACCGGTGCGGCCTGAGGGGCCGCCGCCTGCGGAGCAGCGAACTGCTCTGCGGGCGGCGCCTGCTGGTAAGCGGCTGCCGCCGGTGCCGCCACGGGGGCGGCCGGCGGTGCTTGCTGAGCAGCACGCTGGAGTTCATTGATGCGCGAGTCACTCGCGACGAGGCGCTGGCGCAGCTCCTCGTTCTCCTGGTTGAGGCGACGGAGTTCTACTACAACCTCGTCGAGGAAGTCATCAACCTCGTCCTGGTCGTATCCCTCGCGGAATTTGGTCGGTTGGAACCGCTTGTTGACTACATCTTCCGGAGTCAAAGCCATTGCCATCACCTCTAAAACTTTCGTTGGAACCGTTGAAAACCACAGTCACCGGGCAGTGACGAGCGAATCTGTTCAACCAGAGTACAACCATGTGGCCGTTAGATGAATGTGAGAACCACGTAACTGAGGATGATCGCAACGAGGAGCACGATGCTCCAGGAGAAATCGATCATGACAGCGCCCAGCCGAACCGGCTTGACGACGCGGCGCACGGCCCGCACGGGCGGGTCGGTCACTGAGTACACGGCTTCGGCGAGCACAAGAGCAGCGCCTCGCGGACGCCATTGCCGTGAATATGTTGCGATCAGGTCGAGTACAAACCTGACCCACATAAGAATTATGAAGATCGTGAGCGCCGCATATGCGAGCAGGGCGATGATAGCGATGCCGGGCACTACTCTCTACTGGTTGCTGCTGTACCTGCAGTAGTTGCTACTACTGCGCGAAGAACGAGGCGTCGACGTCGGACTCGACATCGGCCTGCTCTCCGCTGACTGCAACGTGGGCTGGTGATAGCAAGAATACCTTGCTCGTCACACGCTCGATGCGGCCGTACAGTCCCTGCGAGAGTCCGCTGGCGAAGTCGACGAGTCGACGAGCTTCGGGTTCGGTCATCTGCGACAGGTTGATGATCACGGGAATTCCGTCCCGGAAGTTCTCGGCGATGACCTGGGCGTCTTTGTAGGCGCGGGGGTGAACAGTGAGAATCTCGTTCATCTCGGCCGGCGCTGCTGCGGCCGCGGGGCGAGCAGTAACGGGGCGACGCAGCGGGGTGACCGGCGCGCGGTTCGCTGCGGCCGGTGCGCTGTGCGCAACGGGAGCGGCCGGAGCGCTCGGCTGCTGCGGCTGCGGCGTGTGGGTCTCGTCTTCGTAGTCTTCGTCTGCCAGACCGAGGTAAACCATGGTCTTGCGTAGTGGGTTTGCCATTGTGTTCCTCCGAGGTCTGGCGTACTGCTTTAGATCCGTGCTTTATCCGAGATTAACCGGCGGTCGGTCGGTTTCCCGTGATTGCCGTGCCGATGCGTAGGTGTGTCGCGCCTTCGGCGATAGCCTCACGAAAGTCCTGGGACATGCCCATCGAGAGTTTGTTCGCGTCGGGCGCGAGGGTGCGCAGTCGCTGCGACGCCTCACGAACTCGCGCGAACGCGGCCCGTGGTTCTTCGCCGAGCGGCGCGACGGCCATAACCCCACACAGGCGCAGTGTGGATGTCGCGAGCACGGCCTCGGCGAGAGACTCGAGCTCGTCGGGGCGCACTCCCCCACGCGCGCGATCATCGGTGAGGTTGAGCTGAATAAATGCGTCGACACTCGCGCCGTCAAGCGCCTTCACAAGAGACAGGCGATCAATTGAATGGATGACGCGGGCGTACTCGACGACCTGGCGCGCCTTTTTGCTCTGCAACTGCCCCACAAAGTGCCACTCGAGCTCAAGGTCGGTCAGTTGCGCGGCCTTGGGCCCCGCGTCTTGGTGCCGGTTCTCACCCACGTGGCGCACGCCCAGCCCAGCGAGCTCGCGCACGAGCGACGCCGGGTGAAACTTTGTGACGACGATCGTTGTGATCTCCGCCGGGTCGCGATCGGCAGCGCGTGCCGCTTCGTCGACCTCGGCGGTTACCCGCTCGAGGCGCTCGGCGAGAGTGCCTGTCGAGGGGTCGCTCACTTCAAGAAGTCGGGGATGTCCAGGTCACCGTCGGCATCGTCGTCAAAGCGGCTGTCGATGGGTGCCGTCGCGGGCGGTTCTGCCTGGGCGCTCCAGGCGGGTGCGGGAGTCTCGGTCGTCTCGACGCCCGTGACGGGAGCCGCGGCATCCACAAAATTGCTTCGCTTGGCTTCTGCCGGCTTTGTCGCGGGCTCGCCACCGTCGAAGCCCGCGGCGATGACAGTGACGCGCACCTCGTCGCCGAGGGTGTCGTCGATGACTGCACCGAAGATGATGTTGGCCTCGGGGTGCACCGCTTCTTGAACAAGGCGCGCTGCGTCGTTGATCTCGAAGATTCCGAGGTTCGAGCCACCCTGAACGCTGAGCAGCACACCGTGGGCGCCATCAATCGAGGCTTCGAGCAACGGTGAGGCAACGGCGAGCTCTGCTGCCTTGATGGCGCGGTCGGCTCCCCTCGCCGATCCGATGCCCATAAGTGCAGAACCGGCACCCTGCATAACCGACTTGACGTCGGCGAAGTCGAGGTTGATGAGGCCGGGGGTCGTGATGAGGTCGGTGATGCCCTGAACGCCGGCGAGAAGCACCTGGTCGGCGGTCGCGAAGGCCTCGAGCATGCTGATGCCGCGGTCGCTGATCTCGAGGAGACGGTCGTTGGGTACGACGATGAGTGTGTCGACCTCGTTCTTGAGGTTCGAGACGCCGATGTCGGCCTGGCTCGAGCGGCGCTTGCCCTCGAACCCGAACGGCTTGGTGACAACACCGATCGTGAGTGCGCCGATCGACTTCGCGATGCGTGCGACGACGGGGGCTCCACCGGTTCCGGTTCCGCCACCCTCGCCCGCCGTGACGAAGACCATGTCTGCGCCGGCGAGTGCTTCTTCAATCTCTTCTGCGTGGTCTTCTGCGGCGCGGCGACCCACCTCGGGGTCGGCTCCCGCACCGAGACCGCGCGTCAGTTCGCGACCGACGTCGAGCTTGACGTCGGCGTCGCTCATCAGCAGCGCCTGAGCGTCGGTGTTGATGGCGATGAACTCAACGCCGCGCAGGCCGAGTTCGATCATGCGGTTGACAGCGTTGACGCCACCGCCGCCTATGCCGACGACCTTGATCACGGCTAGGTAGTTTTGGTTTGATGTCACGTGTGTGCCTCCGCTGGCTGTACTCACTTGTCATACCGGACTAACCATCAACCTCTACTTGAGGTATAATGTTATGCCCAGTATGTATTTCCTGTTCTGAGAGTAAGTTGCACTCGCGGCGCGCTATCGCAGCGATTACAGCGTGTCGCACAATCAGCGCCCAATCACAGGCGCTCCCATACGGTCAGCGCTTGACGACGACGGCCTCGGGGGCTCGAACGTCGTACTCGCGAACGTCTGCTGCGTTCTTCTTGCCGAGCAGAATGTCGAGAACCCGCGCCTTCTCGGCCGAGTCGTCAACACTCCCCCAGACAACACGCTGGCGATCGCCGCGCAGTCGAAACATCACATCGTCTTTGGTCGTCGCGGTTATCGTGTTGACGCGCTCGAGAAGGTCGTCGGGCAGAACAAGCAGCACCTCGACGATTGACTCGAACGCGACATCCGACTCGCTTGAAGCAGTGATGAGCGGAAGCACGTCGGGGCGATCGTCGACAGTCTGAATGACAACGCCCGCGGGATCGACAAGGTCGAACCTGTCGCCGTTCGCAACAACTCCCACCGGCTCGCGCTCGACGATGTGGATCACAAGAGTGTTTGGCGGAACCGTCTCGGTCACAAAGCTGCGGATGAGCGGAAAGGTTGCGAGTTCACTCTCGAGCCGGGTGAGGTCGACGAGTGCGAGCGGGGTTCCGAGCTGGCCGTCGACGGCTTCGAGCACCTCGGTCTTATCGATGCGGGTTGTGCCCTCGATCGTGATCTCGCGAAGCGCGAGAAGCGGCGAGAAGACCGCGACTGCGAAAAGCACAGCGAGCACAACGACCATCGAGATCGCTGTCGTGATCACCGCGCGACGCGTGCGCGTGCGCTTTGTGAAGCGCTTGACCTCGCCGCGCTCAAACTTTTTGCGATCGCGCGCGGCTGCCCTCAGTTCGCGTCGAGCCTCACGCAGCTCGCGAGTCGCGGCCCGCTCGTCGTCGACAAAAGGGTTGCGTTCTTTTGGTGCCTTTGCGGCGCGCGGCACCTTGGCTGCGCGCTCCTGCTTTTCGACCGGGGGTGGCGTCGGCGGTTGCCTCCGCGCCTGCGGGTCGAAACCCTCCGGTCTCTTCACGAATCGCTACGCGCTCGGTGAGGTTTCGAGCGAGGCGAGCAGCTGCGGAACTATGCGGTAGACGTCGCCGCAGCTGAGAGTCATGATGATGTCGCCCTCGCGCGCGATCGACGCGGCGTAGTCAGAAGCCTCTTGCCAGTCGGGCAGAAACTCCACCCGCGAAGAATCTTCGAAGCGCTCGGAGACGAGCGCTCCCGTAACACCGGGAATCGGGTCTTCACGCGCCCCATACACATCGAGCACAATCGTCTGGTCGGCGAGCGACTCGTAGACGGCTGCGAAATCGCCCGCCATCATCTGGGTGCGACTGTAGAGGTGCGGCTGGTGAACGGCAATGATGCGCCCGTTTCCGACAACCGTGCGCGCTGCGCTCAGCGCCGCCGCAACCTCGGTCGGGTGGTGCGCGTAGTCGTCGTAGACACTCACACCACGCACAACGCCGTGAAGCTCGAAGCGTCGTTCCGTGCCGCCGAAGAGTTCAATACCCGCGATGGATGCCGCGGGGTCGAGCCCGAGGCCAACAAGAACCGCGAACGCTCCGGCCGCATTGATCGCGTTGTGTTTGCCGGGCACGCGAAGCTGCGCTGCGTACTCGACGCCCTCCCAGGTGACGGTGAACGCGACCGGGCCCCCGGAGGTGATCGAGTGGATGCGCACGTCGGCCGCGGCGTCTTCGCCGAAGGTCAGAACGCGCTTGTGGTCGAGAGCCTTCGTGACGCGCACGGCGCCCGCGTCGTCGCTCGACACAACAACGAGCTCGCTCGCCTTGGCCGCGAAAGTAACAAAAGCCTCGTCGAAGGCGTCGTGTGATCCGTAGTGGTCGAGGTGGTCGGCGTCGACGTTGGTGATGAGGGCGACGGCTGTGTCGTAGAGGAGAAATGAGCCGTCTGACTCATCGGCCTCGACAACAAAGAGCTCGCCGCTGCCGCGCGCACTCGAGACCCCGAGTGACTGGATCACGCCGCCGTTGACAAAGCTCGGGTCGGCTCCCATTTCGAGAAGAGCCGTGATGATCATGCCCGTCGAGGTCGTTTTGCCATGCGCACCCGCGACGGCGATGAGTCGCTGGCCACTGATGAGCCAGGCGAGCGCCTGCGAGCGATGCATAATCGGGATGCCGCGCTCGACGGCCGCGAGGTACTCGGGGTTGTTCGGCCACAGCGCGCCGGTGAAGACGAGCGCCGAGGCATCGCCGAGGTTGGCCGCGTCGTGCCCGATGGTCACAGTTGCTCCGAGCTCGCGCAGAGCCTCGGTGTTGTGGTTCTCGCTGCGGTCAGATCCCGTGACGCGGTGTCCGGCACCGAGAAAGAGGCGGGCAATGCCGCTCATGCCCGAGCCACCGATGCCCACAAAGTGCACGGAATCCAGCTCAACCGGGAGCTGCTGGGAGAAATCAGGCTTAATCATCGGTCTCGATTTTAGTTGGGTTGGCCTCATGCGCGCGGGCAACGAGGTCGGCGAAGCGGTCGGCGCCATCGAGAACTCCGACGCTCGCGGCACGAGCCGCCATCTCGGCGATGAGTGCACGGTCGACGAGCAGCGGAACGAGCGTCGACGAGACCCACTGCGGGGTGAACTCGGCGTCGGTCACGAGTAGTGCTCCCCCGGCATCAACAACGTCTTTTGCGTTGAAGCGCTGCTCGCCGTTGCCGACCGGGTAGGGAATGTAGACCGCGGGGATACCAATAGCAGTGAACTCGCTTACGGTCGCCGATCCGGCGCGCGACACGGCGAGTTCGGCAACGGCAATCGCGAGATCCATACGGTCGCAGTACTTGAGCAGTACATAGCCGGGCAGGTTGGGGTCGGTGACTTCGGAGCGCTCACCGGCGATGTGCAGCACCTGCCAGCCCGCCCCGAGCAGAGTGGGAACCGCGTCGTTGATTGTGCGGTTAATGCTGCGCGCGCCGGTCGAGCCGCCGGTGACAAGAAGCACGGGCTTCGCGGGGTCGAGACCAAACTCGACGAGACCCTGCTGACGAGCCTCGTGGCGATTGAGGTGTTCGATCTCGCTGCGCAGTGGCATGCCTACAAAGGTCGCGTTACGAATTCGGCTCGAGTGAAAAGCAACACCCACGAACTGCGTGATCCAGCTGCCGAGCTTGTTCGCGATTCCCGCGCGAGCGTTTGCCTCGTGCACAACGAGTGGCTTCTTTGCGCGACGTGCGGCGAGGTAGGCGGGGGCGGCTGCGTAGCCACCGAAACCGATAACAACGTCGACGCCGCGTGATTCGATGATCGCGACAGTCGCGTCAACTGCTTCGCGCAGCCGGGCCGGAAACTTCAGGGCGGCGGCGTTGGGGCGGCGCGGGAAGGGCAGCTTGGCGATCGTCAGCAGCTCGTAACCGCGGGCCGGAACAAGTCTGGCCTCGAGGCCCTCGGCGGTGCCGAGCACGAGCACTGTCGCATCCGGATCGCGTTGTGTGAGTTTGTCGGCGACGGCGAGCAGGGGGTTAACGTGACCGGCGGTACCGCCGCCGGCGAGAAGGTAGGTGGTCACCGTTCTTGGCGCACTCTCTGGGCTGCGGCGAGGCGTGAGCGCTCTGCCGGGGATGGGGTGGGGGTGAAGTCGACTGCCTGGTCGAGATTCGTTTCACTCGGGGCGCGATTGCGCGCGAATGAGAGCACAACGCCGATCGCGATGAGCGTCGAGATGAGTGCAGAGCCGCCCGCCGATATCAGCGGAAGGGGCACTCCGAGCACCGGCAGAACCTGAAGCACAACGGCGATGTTGACGAGCGCCTGGCCGATGATCCAGGTCATTACCCCCGCGGTGACAATGCGCGCGAAGGGGTCTCTGTTGGCGCGAAGAATACGGATGAACGCAAAAGCCAGAACAACAAAAAGCAGGAGAACAACAACGGCGCCGATGAGCCCGAGCTCTTCGCCGATGATCGCGAAGATGTAGTCGTTCTGGGCCTCGGGCAGCCACGACCACTTGGCCTTCGAGTTGCCGAGCCCCACACCAAAAACGCCACCCGACGCGAGAGCCCACATGCCGTGAGTCGGCTGCCAGCAGAAGTACTCGTAGTCGGCTGGCGTGCAGCCATACATCCAGGCGTTGATGCGCTTGGTGCGCGATGAGCCGGTGAACGCGAAGGCGATACCGATTACGGCGATGACCGAGAAAGCGACGATGAGGTGACGCAGTCGAACGCCGGCGTAGAAGAGCGCGCCGAAGACGATAGCGAGCATAATGACCGCGGTACCGAGGTCTTGCCCGAGCAACACAAGGCCGATGGCGAGCCCCGCGATGGGCCCGATGGGCAGCAGAACGTGCTTCCAGTCATGAAGCAGGCCGCGCTTCGAGGTGAGGAGAAAGGCGATCCAGATGATGAGCGCGACCTTAACGAGCTCCGACGGCTGCGCCTGAAAGACACCGAAGTCGAGCCAGTTGCGGTTTCCGCCGTAACCGTAGCCGAGGGGTGTAAAAACGAGGATCTGGCCGATCATTCCGACGCCGAGGCCGAGCCACGCCCACTTCTTCCAGAAGGTCGACGGCACACGAGAGACGATGAGCATCAGCGGGATTCCGAGAATCGCCCAGAGTGCCTGCCTCAGAAACTCACCGAAGAACGAACCGTTCGAGAGGTGCGACTCGATCGATGACGACGAGAGCACCATAACGAGCCCAAAGATGACGAGAAAAACCGTTGTGCCGAGCAGGAGAAAGAAGTTCGGACCCTCTGCGACAAACAGTCGCTTGACCGAGACGCGAGCGGCGCTCGACGAGCGCTCGGCGGCCGGCTCAGTCTTCGGCTGGGGGCGTGGTGGGCGAACCGTTGTCATCAGCTGCACCTCCCACGAGCTTCGTCACCGCCGCTGCAAAACGGCTGCCGCGATCGGCATAGCCCGTGAACTGGTCGAAGGATGCGGCAGCGGGAGCGAGGAGAACAGTGTCACCCTCGAGCGCAACAGCAGCCGACAAACGCACGGCCTCTGGCATTACCTCTTCAGTCTCAGTTGCCGCGACCTCGAACACCGGCAGGGCGGGCGCGTGTCGCGCGAATGCCGCAAGTACAACCGAACGCTCTGTGCCGAGAACAACCGCGGCCCTGAGGCGTTTCGCGTGCTTCGCGACGAGTTCGCCGATGTCGACGCCCTTGAGCTGCCCGCCCAGAACCCAGACGACCGATTCGAACGCGCTCAGCGACGCGTTGGCAGCGTGCGGGTTCGTAGCCTTCGAATCGTCGACCCAGCTCACACCGTCAGCCGTTGCGACGAGCTCGGTGCGATGCGAATCCATGCGGAAGGTTGCGAGAGCGTCGCGAACGACTGCGGGCTCGACGCCGAAAGCGCGAGCGAGAGCGGATGCCGCGAGCACGTTGGCAACGGAATGCGGCGCCGCGAGACCGGCCGTGACGAGTTCGCCGTGGGTTGTCAGTTCGAGGGCGGCATTGTGGCGGTCCTCGTGGAATGCGCGATCGACAATGATGTCGTCGACGACACCGAAGTCGCTCGGCCCCGGCATGCCTAAGTCAAAACCTATGGCGCGACATCCATCGATGACTTCGGCTTCTTCGACCATGTGCCGAGTCGCTTCATCGGCCTTGTTGTAGACGCACGCGATGCGGGTGTTGTCGTATACCTTCGCCTTCGCGGCCGCATAGGCCTCGGCGGTTCCGTGCCAGTCGAGGTGGTCGTCGTCGAGGTTGAGACACACGCTTGCGAGCGGCGAAAGCGCGCCCTCGGGGCTCGAATTGATCCAGTGCAGCTGGTAGCTCGAAAGCTCAACGACGAGCACGTCGAAACCGATCGGGTCGCGCACCGCATCGAGCACGGGAATACCGATGTTGCCCACCGCGGCTACCCGCGCGCCGGAAGCGTTGATGATGTGAGCGGTGAGCTGCACTGTCGTTGTCTTGCCGTTGGTGCCCGTGACGTTGATCCACTCGGCGGCGCGAACCTTATCGCGCACGCGCCAGGCGAGCTCGATGTCGCCCCAGATCGGAATGCTTTGCGCCGCCGCCCACAGCAGCAGCGGGTGGTCGGGGTGGAATCCGGGCGAGACGATGAGAAGCTCGGCATCAAAGTCGATGAGGCGCTGCGGAGGCTCGGTCAGGTCGGTCTCAACAAGGCCCGCACCGATGACCTCGAGAAGCTTCGCCTGCGGCTCCGGGGCGTTCGTCGCGACAACGAGAACCTCTGCGCCGAGCTCTGTCAGGGTGTCGGCGACGGCGAAGCCGGTGACGCCCAGGCCGAGCACACCGACGCGCAGGCCTTTCCAGTCAGCGTGCCAACTCGTGAGGGTTGTGAGATCGGTCACGGTTAGCGGCTAACCCATTCGAAGTAGAAGAGGCCAACGCCGACTGCGACAAAGAGCCCGGCGATGAGCCAGAACCGCACAACGACAGTGATCTCTGCCCAGCCCTTGAGTTCGAAGTGATGGTGCAGCGGACTCATCAGGAATATTCGTTTTCCCTTGGTGAGCTTGAAGTAGATGCGCTGCACGATGACCGAACCCGTGACGATGAGGAAGAGTCCGCCGATGAGCACGAGTAGGAGGTCGGTGCGGCTGAGGATCGCGAGGCCGGCAAGGGCTCCACCGAGACCGAGCGAGCCCGTGTCACCCATAAAGATCTGGGCGGGGCTGGTGTTCCACCAGAGAAAGCCGATGAGGCTGCCGGCGATTGCCGCGGCGATTACGGCGAGGTCGAGCGGGTCGCGCACTTCGTAGCACTTCTCGCGGTTCTCTTCGAGAATGTTTGCGAGGTTGTAGCACGACTGGTTCCACTGCCAGAAGCCGATGAAGATGTACGACGAGATGGCGAGAATCGACGCACCGGTCGCGAGTCCGTCGAGTCCGTCTGCGACGTTGACACCGTTCGAGGCGCTCACGACTATCACGTTGACCCAGATGGCGAACAACACGGCACCGGCGATGGAACCGAAGACCGTGAGCTCGAGCCACTGAATCTCGCGGACGCCAGAAATGAAGACGTGAAGAGCGCCGTCGGTGTAGTTACCCGCGGGGCTCAGCTTGTTTTCGTCGGGAAAGTTAACGGCGATGACCGCGAAGATGCTCGCGACAATGACCTGGCCGAGAATCTTCGCCCAGCCACCGAGACCGAGACTGCGCTGGTTGCGGGTCTTGAGAAAGTCGTCAATGAAGCCGACGAAGCCCAGACCGACCATAAGGAACATCACTAGGAAGGCGACGAGAGTGAACGGCTCGTTGGCGACGATGTGACCGACGAAGTAACCGGTAACGGCACCGATGATAAAAACGATTCCGCCCATCGTGGGCGTTCCGCGCTTCGCGTGGTGCGACTGCGGGCCATCGTCACGAATGAACTGGCCCCACCCGAGCTTGTTGAAAAGCCTGATGAACAGGGGCGTAAGAAAAAGAGTGAAGCCCATGGAGAATCCACCGGCGATGAGGAGTGCAATCACGCGCTTACCCCTCCCAGACGATCTCCGAGTGCCCCTAGCCCCGCGGCTCTCGACGACTTCACGAGCACAACGTCTCCGTTGCGCAGTTCCTTGTTGAGCAAATCGTATGCCTCCTCGGGGGTGCCGACGAGCAGCGACTCCCCGTCCCACGAACCTTCGAGGCCCGCGGCGTTGTGAATGTGCCGTGCGGAATCGCCGACGACAATGAGCTTGGCGATGTTGAGTCGCACAACGAGACGACCGATACGGTCGTGCTCTTCGCGCCACTCCTCACCCGTGTCGCTCAGTTCGCCGAGCACGGCTACCGAGCGACTTCCGTCGAGCGCGAGCTCGGCGAGTGTCTTGAGAGCTGCAGACGTCGATTGTGCGGTCGCCTCAGCCGCATCGTTGAGTACAAGGATGCCGGGGGCCGGGTACAGAGCGGTCATCGACCACTCCCCCGCCGTTGTCACCGACTCGACAGCGCTTATCGCTTCAGACAACTGTGTGCCCTCGGCGATGTGCGCCGCGATTGCGTCAAGCGCGAGATCGGCGAAAGGTTCACCGATCAGAGAAAGCTGCACGGGCTGACCGTCAACGGTAAAGGACGTGCCCGCTCGGGTGACCCGAACGTCGTCGGCAACGAGCGAGTGCACAGGGTGCGCGCTCGAATCGTCAAAAAAGGGATTGCTCACACCCAGCCAGCCTCGGCAAGCGCGGCACGCGCTTCGTCGCGGGCGGAGTAAGGGGTGCGCACACCCTGGATGTCGCGGTAGTCCTGGTGACCGGGGCCGGCCCACAGAATCGAGTCGCCCTCTTTCGCGAGTGACACTGCGACGCGGATCGCGCGCTCGGGCGGGCTGACCTCGTGCACCTCCGAGGGGTGCTCGGCGAGTGCTGCACCCTCGACGAGAGTCGCGCGAATCGATGCGGCGTCTTCGAATCGCGGGTGGTGGTCGGTGATCACAAGGATGTCGGAGTGCTCGGCGCCGACACGGCCCATCTCGTGGCGCTTTGTTGTGTCGCGGTCGCCGTCGGCACCGAAGACCATAATGACGCGACCCGTTGTTACCTTACGAACGGCGCCGAGCGTCTGTTCGAAGGCGTCGGGGCTGTGACCGAAGTCAACGTAGACGGTCGGGCCACGTTCACCCGAGACCCGTTCGGTGCGGCCGGGCAGGTAGGCGTCGATGCCGCCGGCCGGGTGTTCGTCGGTGGGCTCGAGCGCCTGCCCGATTGCCTCGAGCTCGAATCCGGCCTCGACCAGCATCACGATTGCGAGGGCGCCGTTGGCTGCCATGTGCCAGCCGATGAGCGGCACACGAGTTGTGAGCGAACGGCCCTCTGGGCCGGTCAGAGTGAATTCTGTGTACGACGCAGTTTCTTCGTCGATGCGCACGTTCCACTCGCCGACAACGCCCGGCGTCGCCGAGATTGTTGTGACGGGAATGCGTGACTCGTTGATAACCCGCTCGCCGTACGACGTGTCGAGCGAGATGACTCCACGCTTGCCACGATCGGGCTGGAAGAGCGGCAGCTTCGCCTGAAAGTACTCCTCCATGTCGGCGTAGTCGTCGAGGTGGTCGTGGCTCAGGTTGGTGAACGCGACGACGTCGAAGACGATTCCGTCGACACGGTTGCGGCTGAGAGCCTGTGCGCTCACCTCGATCACAACGGCGCGCACCTCGCTCTCGCGCATGCGGGCGAGAAGCGCGTGCATCTCGCTCGCCTCGGGGGTCGTAAGACGGCTGACGACTGTGAGGTCGCCGATGTGGCGTTCCGCCGTCGAGCTCAGGCCCGTGACGAGGCCGAGCTGGCGCAGGATTCCCTCGAGCAGGTACGAAACGCTCGTTTTGCCGTTGGTGCCGGTTGTGCCGAACAGCAGCGGCGGGTGCTCCATCGTGCGGTAGACCCAGGCGGCGATATCACCGAGGGCCGCGCGCGGCGAGTCGACGAGCACGATCGGCAGCCCGACGTCGGCGGCGATCTTCGCGCCGGCCGCATCGGTCAGCAGTGCGACAGCGCCACCGTCTTTGGCCTGTGCCGCGTAGCTCGCGCCGTGGCTGTGTGCGCCGGGAACTCCGACATACAGATCACCGGGGTGCAGATCGCTGGTAGAGAGCGTTACGCCGGTGATCTCGACTCCGTCGAGGGAGCCGCTGAACTCGAGGGCAAAATCATCGACGAGCCCGGCAAGGGATCGGGCCGAGGGATGCTCCGGTCGAAGGACCGTGGGAATCCGAGCGGTCACGCGGTTCTCATTTCTGCACTTGGGTGCCTCACCAGGTCTGGGGAATGTTAGGTGCGGGCTTTGTGGACGGTGTGACCTTGAAGGTCTTGATCAGCTGGGTCATGATCTTTGTAAAAGTCGGTGCTGCTGCACTTGAACTCTTTATCGTATCGGGCTTGCCGAACGTAAGAACAACCACGTACTCGGGGTTCTCGGCGGGTACCATGCCCGCGACCGAGATCACATAGTCATCTCCGTAGACGCCCTTCTCTTCGATCTGGGCGGTTCCGGTCTTCGCTGCGACGCGGTATCCCGGAATCTTCAGGTCGGCGCTCAGCCAGCCCTGCGTGACGACGTTTTCCATCATCTGCACGGTTTGCTTTGCCGCCGTCGCCGACACCGCGCGCACGCCCTCGGTCTCTGGAACCTCGGTGACCGTGCCGTCTGGCATTTCGCAGCCCTCGACGAGAGTGAGCGGCAGGCGCACGCCGTCGTTGCCGAGCGCCTGGTAGGCCGAAGCCACCTGCGCCGAGGTCGTCGTCATACCCTGGCCGAACGAGATCGCGTACTTCGTGATGTTGTCCCAGCGGCTCGTCTCGGGCACATCGCCGCCCGACTCGCCGTTGAAGCCCACCGCGGTCTTCTGGTCGAGGCCGAACTTCAGAAGGTAATCGCGACGGTCGTCGACGCCGAGCTTCTTCGAGAGAAGCGAGATGCCGATGTTCGACGAGTTGGTGATAACGCCACCGGTTGTGTAGTTGATGGTGCCGTGAACGAACGAGTCCTTGATCGAGCCACCACCCTCGACAGCGAGCCGGCCGGGAGTGACAACGTGGGTCGTCTGGGTGATCTTGCCCGCGTCGAGCAGTGAGGCGGCGGTGAGCGGCTTCATCGTCGAACCGGGCTCGTAAGGCGTGCTGAAGGCGAGCGAGCCCAACGCGTCGCGCCTCGCTGCGTTGAGGTTGTTCGGGTCAACCGTCGGGTAGTCGACGACCGCCATCAGGTGCGCGTCTTCGACTCGAACGACGACCGCTGTCGCCCAGTCCGCGCCGAGCTCCTTGGCGCGCTTGCCGACGACCTGCTGCACGTAATAGTTGAAGTCGCTGTCGATTGTGAGTTTGAGCGTGCCGCCCGCCTGCGAGGCCTTAGTCGTCACGGTGCTGCCTGGAATGCGCACTCCGTCGGAGCCGCGCTCATACACCGACGAACCGTTGGTGTTGGCAAGGCACGAGTCTTCGGTCAGCTCAAGACCGGTCTGCGCGCCATCCTTGCCCATAAATCCGACGAGGTTGGCCGCAACAGCGCCGTTCGGGTAAGTGCGGCTCGGCACAACCTCGCTGTACACCCACGGAATCTTCAGGGCCTGCACGGCGAGCAGCACCTTGAGCGTCTTCTTCTTGGCTATATAGGCGTGATTGGATGTCGGATCCGCCGTGAGCGCCGCGCGAACATCTTCTTCGGACTCACCCGTAGCCTCGGCGAGTTCTGCAACCCCCTGCGCGAACGGCACCTTGATTGTCGTCGTCTTGTCGCCCTCGACTACCTTGCGCGGAAACGTGCCCTCGATAACGCGCGGCGATGCAGTTATGTCGTAGCGATCGACGCTTCCGGCGAGAACTACGCCGTTGGTGTCAACGATTGACCCGCGAGCGGCGTAGTCGGTGACCGTAATCGAACGCTTTCCGAGTGACTCGGTGTTGAGTTCTTCTGCGCGAACGACCTGAATGTCGACAAGCCGCCCGACAAACAGCCCAACCACGAGCAGGATTCCGAGAATCGAAGCAGCAATGCGCCGCCTCGTTTTGCGTGAGTTGTCCACGTTCGTCCCTACAAACTAGCTGGCTACCGGGTCACGGGTGAAGGAAGTGTCCCTGGCGTTGACGCTACGTTCGATGCTGGCTTTTCGATCGCAGGCGCGCCCGAGTCTGGCTCTTGCTCAGTCGCGTCAGACGCGGCGGCAGTGCCAGCGCTTGCGGTTCCCGCTGTTGCGAGACCCTTGAGAAGCGCGTTGGGAACAAAGCTCTTGCCGTCGACAAGCTTGCTGCCGTCACCGGCGGCACCCGCGGAGCCCAGCACCTTGCCGTCGGAGAGACGGAGGAACATCGGGGTGTCGCTGCTGATGACCATGCCGAGCGATTCGGCGGTCTTTGCGAGGTTCTGCGGAGACTTGAGAAGGTCGAGTTCTTCACCGAGCGACTGCTCCTGGCGCGCGAGGTCGCGCTGCTCGACGCGAAGGCCAGAGATTTGGTACGCGCCATCAGCGAGCACGATGCTCAACAGCAGCTGTGCCATAAACAGTGCAAAAAGCGCACCCACCGTAACGAGTGCGTAGAAGACCTTCGGGCGCGAGCGACGCTGCGATCGGGTCGGAGCGACCTCGATGTGACGGGGTTGCGGCGCGAGCGGGCGGGGCGCTTCTGGGCGCGCAGGGCGCTGCGGCGCCGCGTAAGCGAGGTTGCTCATTCGACTCTCCTCAGTCTTTCTGCGGCGCGAAGGCGCACCGACGTTGCACGGGAATTGACTGCCCGTTCTTCTTCTGAGGCCATTTCAGACCCGCGTACAAGGAGTGAGAACTCCGGCTTGTGCTGCGGCAGCTCGACGGGAAGGCCCGCGGGTGCCGTTGACTTTGAGCGCTTTGCGAGGATGCGCTTGACCAAGCGGTCTTCGAGCGACTGGAACGAGAGGATGACGATGCGTCCCCCCACCTCGAGCAGGTCGAGAGCTGCGGGAACCGCGCGTTCGAGAACGGCGAGCTCCTGGTTGACCTCGATACGCAGCGCCTGGAAGACGCGCTTCGCGGGGTGACCAGCGCGCTGCACTGCTGCAGGAGTCGCTGCGACGATGATCTCGTTGAGCTGGGCGGAACGTGTGATCGGCCCGAGCTCACGTGCCTGAACGATCTTTGAGGCGTAGCGGGGCGCAAGCTTCTCTTCGCCGTATTCGTAGAAGATGCGACGCAGTTCAAGTTCGCTGTACTCGGCGAGGATGCGCTCTGCGGTCAGTTCCGAGGTCGGATCCATGCGCATGTCGAGCGGTGCGTCTTTGGAGTACGAGAAGCCGCGCTCGACCTCGTCGAGCTGCAGTGAAGAGACCCCGAGGTCGAAGAGAATCGCGCTGACCTCGGTGCGTCCGATCGAGTGAACAGCCTCGGTGATTTTGTCGTTGACCGAGTGAACAAAGTGGACGCGGTCGGCGAAGGGCGCGAGGCGCTCTTTCGCAATTGCAAGGGCGTGGGTGTCGCGGTCGACGCCGAGAAGCACGAGCTCAGGAAACCGCTGCAGAAAGGCTTCTGCGTGGCCGGCCATACCGAGAGTGCCGTCGACGAGCACCGCTCCGGGCTTCGCGATGGCGGGGCCGAGAAGTTCGATTGTGCGCTCGAGGTTGACCGAGACGTGGATGTCGTTGTGTGTCATACGTAGCGAGTAGGTCTCGATCGTTAGCCCTGATCCCCATCCGTCCGACCTGTCACCGGGGAAGTGTGACAGGGCGTATGAACGGCTGGGAGTCAGAACCAAGGAGCTAGAACAATCCCGGAATCACCTCCTCGGCGGTTTCAGAAAAAGCAGTTTCTTGTTCGGTGTAATACGTGGCCCACGCCTCTGAGTCCCAGATCTCGACGCGGTCGCCCGCGCCAATCACCGTGAGGTCGCGCCCAAGACCCGCGTACTCGCGAAGAGCTGCGGGAATCGTTATGCGGTGCTGGCTGTCCGGACGCTCCTGGCTTGCCCCGGAAAGGAACATGCGCAGAAAGTCGCGGGCCTGCTTGTTGGAGACGGGCGCCTTCCGGATCTTCTCGTGAACACCCTCGAACTCGCGCTCGCTGTACACGTACAGGCAACGCTCTTGTCCGCGAGTGATGACAAGACCCGACGCGAGTTCATCCCAGAACTTCGCGGGAAGAATGACGCGGCCTTTGTCGTCGAGCTTGGGTGCGTGGGTGCCTAGAAACACGTGTGCACTCCCCTCACTCTCCGGCCCAGGTTTAGGTGTTCTCCACTTTACTCCACTTTCCACCACAAAATGCAGAAATTTGGCCAAACTGGGAATATGCCCGCGCTGAATGCCAGTAAACGTCTGGGGTGGCCCAGTGGAGGGAAAAGGAGGCTAGGGGTGCATTAGAGCACAAAAAAAGGGGCCGACCCGAAGGTCGACCCCTTTTAGAGAAGAAAGTGGAGAGCTGCTACTGCTGCCCGCGCTCGTCCTGGCGCTTGTCCCAACGCTCGTTGAGACCATCCATAAAGCTCGATGACCGCTGGCCGCTCGACGCTGTTGGCCGAGGGCTGCTCTCGTGAGCCACTCCGCGACGCGGCGGCGCAAGAGCCGTCAGCACGCCGGCGAACATCACGATGAATCCGGCGAGACCGAGAATCGGCAGCTGAAGAACAACACCGGCAACCAGTACCGCGATACCTGCGATGACTACGAGAACACCAATCGCAACGATTGTGTAGTTTGGCTTGCCTCGACGCTGGCCGACGGTCGCGACGAAATCAGCGTCGTTTTGATAGAGATTGCGCTCCATCTCTTCGAGGAGTCGCTGCTCCTGCTCAGAAAGTGGCATCCTGTTCCCCTCAGCCTCGGGATTAGTGGCCCGGTTGTAGAAGTCAATAGTACGCCTCGTGAGCATCACTAGGCTAGGAGCGTGGCTGAGAGTACGCGGTTAGTCGACCTGGTCCAGCACCGCATCGACGAGTTCCTGGCGGAACGGGCTCCCCAATTGACCGCCATTGCACCCGAGTTAGAGCCTCTCATCGGCTTTTCTCGCGACTTCCTGTCCGGAGGAAAGCGCTTCAGAGCGCTCTTCTGCTACTGGGGATGGCAGGCGGTTTCTGACGCGGAACCGGGTTTCGACGTGCTCGCAACGGCTGGTGCCGAGACCGAGCTCCCAGCCGTTCTTCAGGCTGCGACCGCTCTCGAGCTCTTCCACGCGGCAGCGCTGGTGCACGACGACATCATGGATAACTCCGACACAAGACGCGGCGCCCCCTCGGCGCACAAGCGCTTCGAGGCCCTGCACAGTGAGGGCGAGTGGATAGGAAACTCGCGATCGTTCGGCACCTCGGCGAGCCTCCTGCTCGGCGACCTCCTGCTGAGCTGGAGCGACGAGCTGTTTGACGGCGCGCTCCGCAAGCTTTCGAGCATGGATGCCTCGGCCGCCGCCCGCGCCGAGTTCAACCTGATGCGCACCGAGGTGACAGTCGGCCAGTATCTCGACATTCTCGAGGAGAACGCCTGGCTGCGTCACCCCGATGTCGAGCTTCTCCCCCGCGCTCACCGGGTCATCGTCTACAAGTCGGCCAAGTACAGCGTCGAGGCGCCCCTCTCGATCGGTGCCGCACTCGGTGGTGGCACAACCGCGCAGCTCACCGCCCTGAGGGAGTTTGGCCTGCCGCTGGGCATCGCCTACCAGTTGCGCGACGACATGCTCGGAGTTTTCGGCGACCCGGCAGTCACCGGCAAGCCCGCGGGCGACGACCTGCGAGAGGGCAAGCGCACAGTGCTCATTGCATTGGCTCGCGCGGCGCTTCCGGCGAATGTGCGCAACACACTCGACGAACTGCTCGGCGACCCAGAACTCGATGACGATCAGGTGAGCATGCTGCAGACGGCGATCCGCGACAGCGGCGCCATTGAGCAGGTCGAGCGCATCATCGATCGCAATGTCGGACTCGCGAAGTCGGCAATTGCCGACGCACCGCTATCGGCGTCGGCGCGCTCTCAACTGCTGCAGCTCGCCGACACCGTGATTCGTCGAACGGCGTAGCTTTCTACGGCGCACGCCGCCGGAGCAACCTGTCGTAGCAGCAGGCAGGGTGCGCTAGAAGCCGAGCGCCTGTGCCACGCGGCGAACCTCGGCCTTGCGGCCGGCGCGCAGCGCTTCGATGGGAGAGGTGCCAAGGCTGTCTTCAGAGTCGAGAAGCCAATCCATCGCCTCGTCGTCAGAGAAGCCCGCGTCGCCGAGCACAACAAGAGTGCCCTTGAGTTCTTTGAGCGGCTCGGAGCCCGAGATGAAGAGAGCGGGCACCTTCCAGACACCGTCGATCTTGCGGGCAAGAAGGGCGCGGTCTTCGATGAGACGGCGAACCTGGCTGACCTTGAGGCCCAGCGCTTCGGTGAGGTCGGGAACGGTGAGCCAGAGAGTATCGGGTGAATCAGTCACGGGTTAAGAGTGCCACGGCGCTGCACGCATCGCTTGCAAAACCCACCGTCAACGCAAATGTTTCCAACAGATTAACTCAAACCACATGCGCCCCACTAATTGACAGTGGGTTATATCTGTGTCAGCGTGGAGGATCGACGTGTCACAGCGTCGTCCGGGCCGGGAAGCATGACAGAAGCACTACGGGGAACACTCATGACCGATATCACCGAGTACGAAACGGGAGCTACGGCACACAATGTGCTGTCGGGACTCGTTCCAACACAGCGATACGACGACCCGCAGCGCGCGAAGCACTCGCTTCCTCGTGAGTCGGCCTTCGCCAAGAACCTTTTCGCCACCGTACCGATCGTTCTCGTCGGCTCGATGGCAATGAGCATGAACCTCACCGGGCCGGTTTCGCCCGTCGAAGCGAAGCCATCGCCGAAGCCCAAGACCGAGACCTCCAACCTCGGACAGGGACTGCGCTCGACGGCCACGGCCGCCGCAACGCCCACCGTCGCCGCCATCTCGACGCCCGTTGCCAAGGCGGCCATCGCTGTTCCCAAGACCTACAAGGTCAAGGGCGGCGACACGGTGAGCTCCATCGCGGGCGCCTACGGACTTTCGACCGCCTCGGTTCTCGCCCTCAACGGTTTGAGCTGGAAGTCGATCATCTACCCCAACCAGGTACTGCAGCTCAGCAAGACGGGCACCTCGGTGACAACACCCGCCACGGCGACGCCGGCTGCGGCCGCGACATCCACCGTGAAGAAGCACACAGTTGTCAAGGGAGACACCCTCTCGGGCATCGCGAAGAAGTATGCGGTGACGCTCGCGGCAATCCTGAAGGCCAATAACCTCAAGGTCACGAACATCATTTACCCCGGCCAGAAACTCACTGTGCCTGCCAAGAGCACCACGACGACGCCGCCGAAGACCGAGACGCCGACGACTGAGACCCCAACAACGCCGCCGACGACCGGCACTCCCAGCGCCTCGGCGAAGAGTCACGTCGTCAAGAGCGGCGACACGCTCTCTGCAATCGCCAAGAAGTACAGCGTCACCCTCGCCGCCCTCGTTTCGGCGAACAAGATCAAGACGACGACGATCATCTACCCCGGACAGAAGCTCGTGATCCCGGGCACCACAACGACGACACCTCCCGTTGTGACAACGCCTCCGGTCGTGACGACTCCTCCCGTCGTCGAGCAGCCCACAACCGTGAGCGGCACGCACGTCATCAAGAGTGGCGACACCCTGTCGGCGATCGCCAAGAAGTACGGGATCACCCTCACGGCACTGCTGAACGCCAACGGCCTCAAGTCGACGAGCATCATTTACGCGGGTCGCACGCTCATCATTCCCGGAGTCGTTACAACGACCCCCGCCGGCACGGGCGGTACTGTCACGCTGCTCTCCGGATCACAGGAGACCCACGCGAAGACGATCATCTCGGTCGGTCGCAGCCTCGGCGTGAGCGACTACGGCATCATCATCGCTCTCGCGACGGCGATGCAGGAGTCGACGATGCGCAACATCGACTACGGCGACCTTGACTCTGTCGGGCTCTTCCAGCAGCGACCAAGCTCCGGTTGGGGAACCGTCGCACAGCTGACGACTCCGGCTCACGCTGCGAAGCTCTTCTACGGCGGACCCTCGAACCCCAACAAGGGAAAGACCCGCGGCCTGCTCGACATCTCGGGCTGGGAGAAGCTAACAGTCACCCAGGCCGCCCAGAAGGTACAGATCTCGGCTCACCCCGACGCCTACGCGAAATGGGAAGCCTCGGCACGCTTCTGGCTCAAGGATCTCGGATAACGAACCGGGTGCAATCCTGCCCCGAGCCGTGTTTGAGCGGGCTCTCCCAGCCGCCGAACTTTAGAATCGTGTCGTGAACACGAATAGCACCGACCCCATGATTGGCCGTCTCATCGACGGTCGGTACCAGGTCCGTTCACGAATCGCTCGCGGTGGAATGGCGACCGTCTACGTCGCGACCGACTTGCGCCTCGAGCGTCGCGTTGCCCTCAAGATTATGCACGGCCACCTCGCCGACGACGCAGAGTTCAAGGAGCGCTTCGTTCAGGAGGCGCGCTCGGCCGCTCGGCTCGCGCACCCCAACGTCGTCAACGTATTTGACCAGGGGCAAGACAGCGACATGGCCTACCTGGTTATGGAATACCTGCCCGGCATCACGCTGCGCGACCTTCTGCAGGAGCACAAGACACTCACAACCGAGCAGACCTTCGACATTCTCGAAGCCGTGCTCTCGGGACTCGCGGCCGCCCACAAGTCGGGGATCGTTCACCGCGACCTCAAACCCGAGAACGTTCTTCTCGCCGACGACGGACGCATCAAGATCGGCGACTTCGGCCTCGCTCGCGCCGCAACCAATAACACGGCAACGGGTGCGGCGCTGCTGGGCACGATCGCCTACCTCTCCCCCGAACTTGTGACTCGCGGCATCGCCGACACCCGCAGCGACATCTACGCGGTCGGCATCATGATGTACGAGATGCTCGCGGGCGAGCAGCCGTTCAAGGGCGAACAGCCCATGCAGATCGCCTATCAGCACGCGAACGACTCCGTGCCGACGCCGTCGACAAAGAACCCGCGCGTTCCCGCCGAGCTCGACGAGCTTGTTCTCTGGGCAACCGCCCGCGAGCCCAACGAGCGCCCGAGAGACGCCAGGGCCATGCTCGAGCAGCTGCTCGAAACGCAGAACCAGATGCAGAGCGCGCTGTCGAACTCAACATCCACCCAGCGCACGATGGTCTTGCCGAGTGCGCCAGTGGGCAACGACAACGAAACCCAGGTACTTCGCCCGCAGCAGGCAATGGCCGTCGCCCTCGCCGACACCGGCGGGGTGGATGGCGCCACTCACGCCCTCGCAGTGATCTCCGACAAGCGCAAAGCGCGCGGCTGGTGGCTGCTCGGGCTCGTGTTGCTTCTCGCTGCGCTTGCCGGTGGCACCGGATGGTGGTTCGGCTGGGGCCCCGGTTCTACGGCTGCAGTACCCGAGAGCGTAGTCGGCATGAGCCCCGAGGCCGCGACATCTGCCATCACCGAGGCCGGGCTCACGGTCTCTGACGAGATCGTCGAAGTAAATGACCCCTACGTTGAAGTCGGCGCCGTCGCCTCGACCGACCCCGCGGTCGGAGTCGCCGTGCCGCGCGACACGATCGTTACTCTGCAGATCTCGAAGGGGCCGGCGAGCATCGAGGTTCCCGCGTTCGCCGGAAAATCTGAAGAAGACGTGACGGCTCTGCTCGAAGAAGCGGGGTTCATTGTCGACGCCGACGCGCGCCTCGAACGGTTCAACGCGAAATCGGCAGCGGGCACCGTCATTGGACTGCGCGGTGTCGACGAAGGTGGCGACCTGTTCACTGTCAAAGCCGGCGGCGAATACTTCGACAAGGGCACGATTGTTCTCGTCGTCTCGGTCGGCGCACTGCCCGACGTCACGGGCAAAACCTTTGACGAGGCCAAGACCTTGCTCGCCAACGTGAACCTCACCGGTGAGCAGGGCGGGTCGGCGTACAACGACACGATCGAAGAGGGCAGGGTCATCGAGGTGCAGTCGAAGTCTGGCGCCAACTCGCCGATCTCCCCCGGTGACGAGGTGCTCATCGTCACTTCGCGCGGTCCGAACCTCGTTGCGGTACCCGACGTCACAGACAAGACCCTCGCCGAGGCCGTTGAGCTCATTGAAGCGGCCGGCCTCAAGGCAGACGTGCGATCGCTTGTGCCAGAAGACGACTGGGACGAGGACTACGCCATCGCGGCGAACACCGAGCCCGGCGCGGGCGAGAAGGTCAAAAAGGGGTCGACGGTCATCGTGCGGGGTCGGGTCTAGCTCAGCTCAGGCTGCGACGCGACATCCATGCCGCTGATCGTTGACAGCGCGCCCGAACGTTCGAGCGCGCTGTCAACTGAAACCAGCGCTGACGCGCCGAGCACGCCTAGACCGTAAGCGCCTGCGCCTCGCCGAGCTCTTCGGCAACGAGGAACGCGAGCTCGAGCGACTGCATGTGGTTGAGGCGCGGGTCGCACAGCGACTCGTAGCGCGTCGCGAGGTCGGCCTCATCGATGTGCTCTGAACCACCCAGGCACTCGGTGACATCGTCGCCGGTGAGCTCGATGTGGATTCCACCGGGGTGGGTTCCGACGGCGCGGTGCGACTCGAAGAAGCCCTTGACCTCGTCGACGATGTCGTCGAAGCGGCGCGTCTTGTAGCCGTTGGGTGTTGTGAGTCCGTTGCCGTGCATCGGGTCTGACACCCAGAGCGGAGTCGCCTCGTGCTCTTTGATTGCCTCGAGCAGCGGCGGAAGCGCGTCGCGAACCTTGCCAGCACCCATACGCGTGATGAAGGTCAGGCGGCCGGGCTCGCGGTTCGGGTCGAGCTTGTCGATGAGGCGCTTCATGTCGTCGACACTCGTCGTCGGGCCGAGCTTGACGCCGATCGGGTTGCGCACGCGTGAGAAGTAGTCGACGTGTGCGCCGTCGAGGTCGCGCGTGCGCTCACCGATCCAGAGAAAGTGTGCGCTCGTGTTGTACGGCGTGCCCGTGCGCGAATCGATGCGCGTCATGGGGCGCTCGTAGTCCATCAGCAGACCCTCGTGGCCGGTGTAGAAGTCGACGCGCTTGAGCTCGTCGAAGTCAGCGCCGGCAGCGACCATAAATTTGATGGCGCGGTCGATGTCGCGCGCGAGGAGTTCGTAGCGCGCGTTCGCGGGGTTGCGGGCGAAGCCCTGGTTCCAACGGTGCACCTCACGCAGGTCGGCGAAGCCACCCTGGGTGAAGGCACGCACGAGGTTGAGCGTCGAAACGGCCGTGTGGTACCCCTGAACGAGTCGCTGCGGGTCTGCCTCGCGGCTCTCGGGGGTGAAGTCGTACCCGTTGACGATGTCGCCGCGGTACGCCGGAAGCGTGACATCCCCCCGTGTTTCGAAATCGTTCGAGCGAGGCTTGGCGAACTGGCCAGCCATGCGCCCCATCTTGACGATCGGCATCGAGGCACCGTAGGTGAGAACGACGGCCATCTGCAGAATCGTCTTTACCCGGTTCTTGATCTGCTCGGCAGTCGCGCCGGCGAACGTCTCGGCGCAGTCGCCGCCCTGCAGCAAAAACGCGTTGCCCGAAGCAGCCTGGCCAAGCTTCTCGCGAAGGTCGTCGACCTCGCCCGCGAAGACGAGAGGCGGGAAGCTTGCAATCTGCGTGGATGCCGCGGCCACCGCCGAGGCGTCAGGCCACTGTGGCTGCTGCTTGATGGGCAGCTCGCGCCAATAGTCGAGTCCGGCGATCACTGCTGGATCAGCGAGGACTACGGGCTCTGACGGGTCTACCACGGGATTTCCTTAGGGGTGGGGGAAGAAGGGGCTCGGCGGCCCCAAGTTTCGAGCTTACCGAAGCTAGCGGCTCTTGGAGCCGGAGCGCTCTTTGACCGACGAGGCATAGACATCCACGTACTCCTGGCCGCTGATGCGGTTGAGTTCGTACATAATCTCGTCGGTGATCGAGCGGAGAATAAAGCGGTCTCCCTCGAGGCCCTCGAAGCGGCTGAAGTCGAGCGGCTTGCCGATTACAACGCCGATGCGGCGCACCTTGGGAATCTTCGAACCGATCGGCATTACCTTCTCGGTGTCCATCATTGCGACGGGAACAACCGGAACGTGACCCTCGAGGATCATGCGCGCAACGCCCGTGCGACCGCGGTACAGCTTGCCGTCGGGGCTGCGTGTGCCCTCGGGGTAGATGCCGAGCACATCGCCGCGCGAAATGACAGCGAGGCCCGTGTTGAGCGAGGCCTCGGAGGCCTTGCCGCCCGAGCGGTCGATCGGGATCATTCCGGTGCCCAGAAGAAAGTGCTTGACCGCCCAGTTTTTGAGGCCCTTGCCGGTGAAGTAGTCGCTCTTGGCGAGAAAGTAGATGCGTCGCTCGATAACGAGCGGGAGAAACACCGAGTCGATAAACGAGAGGTGGTTGCTCGCGAGAATCACGCCGCCCTCTTTGGGGATGTTCTCGAGTCCTGTTATCCAGGGCCTGAACACGGTTTTGAGGATGGGCCCCGCAACCAGGTTCTTCATGAACCAGTAGAACATTGCTACCTACCTCCGGTGGAAGTCATAACTTTACCGCTCGCGCGCGTGAATGCGGGCGAGGTCGGCCGCGCCAACGACGCCAGCGTCGTTCACGAGCTCGGCGATGAGGAATTCCGGCTCTGGGTGGTAGCCGCGCGCGGGCAGGTGCTGAAGGTACGACTCACGGATCGGATCGATGAGTAGGTAGCCCGCGACAGCGACTCCCCCGCCAATGACAAAGCGCTGTGGGTCGAGCACCGCGCCGAGCGATGCGCAGGCCTGGCCGAGCCAGCGGCCGAGCTCGGTTAGGGCGTGAAGGGCTCCCGCGTCGCCCGCGGCGATGTACTCGCCGACGATCGTTCCGTTGAGCGCGCCGTTCTCCTGGCGCGCTCGCGCGAGGGGAAGACCGATGCCGCCGACGTCGGCGATCTCGTTGGCCATACGCAGAAGCGCGCGGCCAGAGCCGTACTGCTCGATGCAGCCCTTTGCGCCGCAACCACAGGGCAGCCCGTCGGGCACAACCCGCAGGTGCCCCAGCTCTGCACCGGCGCCGAAGCCACCGCGGAACAGGCGGCCACCGCTCACGATCGCGCCACCGACGCCGGTGCCGACCGTCAGCATTGTCATGTCGGTAGAGCCACGACCGGCACCGAAGCGGTACTCGGCCCAGCCAGCGGCGTTCGCGTCGTTGTCGACGGTGATGTCGATTCCGACGCGCTCGGTGATGCGCGCACGAAACGGCTCGTTGCGCCAGTTGATGTTGGGTGCGTAATAGACGGTCGACTGCGCGGCGTCGATGAAGCCCGCCGCCGCTACTCCCGCCGCGACGACTTCGTGACCCGCAGAGAGCCGCTCGATCATCGATGCGACGAGGTTGACGATCGCCGTGGGGTCACCCGCCGGAGTCGGCTCCCGATGTTCGGCGATGATCTCGCCGTTTTCGGTCACGAGCGCGCCAGCGATCTTGGTTCCGCCGATGTCAATTCCGATCGCATGCACGAGTGTCGAGTGTAGTAACTCGCGCGACGGGGTGCGAGTTCACAGTGCTCGCGGGGGTGCTGGCAAGTTAGAGTAGGAAAACTCATCCGCCCCGGTGCCAAAGGAGTTACCGTGACCGAATTCTTCGTCCCAGCAGTAGTTGAGGCCGACCCGCAGGCCAACGCGACCGACCTTCTCGTCAAGCGCGTCGCCCTCGACCCCTCAGCAGTGCTTTTTGCGCTCCCCACCGCTGACGGCGGATGGTCGGATGTCACCGGCGGCGAGTTTCTCGCCCAGGTTGTCGCACTCGCCAAGGGTTTCGTCGCGGCGGGCATCGAGCCCGGCACCAAGGTGGCCTTCCAGTGCAAGACGCGCTACGAGTGGACCCTCGTCGACTTCGCGCTCTGGTTCGCCGGCGCGATTATGGTTCCCATCTACGAGACCTCCTCCCCCGCCCAGGTGCAGTGGAACATCACCGACTCCGGCGCGACGGTCATGATCGTTGAGACACCCGATCACTTCGCGCGCTTCGACGAGATTCGCAGTGACCTTCCGCAGATCACCAACGTGTGGCAGGTCAACCTCGGCGACCTCGACAAGCTCGCAGCATCGGGCACCGCCGTCACCGACGAAGAGGTCGAGCGACGCCGCAACCTCGCGATCGGGTCGGATGTCGCGACCCTCATCTACACGTCGGGCTCAACCGGTCGGCCCAAGGGTGTTGTGCTCACGCACTCGAACTTTGTGGAGCTCACGCGAAACGCCGCCGTGTCGATGTCTGACGTCGTCGCACCCGGAGCGTCGACTCTGCTCTTCATCACGACCGCGCACATCTTCGCGCGGTTCATCTCGGTACTCAGCATCCATGCCGGTGTAAAGGTCGGGCACCAGCCCGACACCAAGCTGCTCGTGCAGTCGGCCGGCTCGTTCAAGCCGACGTTCCTTCTCGCAGTGCCCCGCGTCTTCGAGAAGGTCTACAACTCGTCGGAGCAGAAGGCAGAGACCGGCGGCAAGGGCAAGATCTTCCGCACCGCGGCTGACACGGCGATCGCGCACTCCAAGGCCCTCGATGCCGGGCACGTGCCGCTCGGCCTCAAGCTCAAGTTCGCGGTGCTCGACCGCCTTGTGCTCTCGAAGATCCGCGACGCGCTCGGCGGAAACGTCAAGTTCGCCGTCTCGGGCTCGGCACCCCTCGGCCCGCGCCTCGGGCACTTCTACCGCAGCCTCGGCATCAAGATTCTCGAGGGCTACGGGCTCACCGAGACCACGGCTCCCGCAACCGTCAACCTCACCACCAAGTTCAAGATCGGCACAACCGGCCCGGCGCTTCCCGGTGTGGGCATTCGTATCGCCGACGACGGCGAGATCAGCGTCAAGGGAATCAACGTCTTCGCCGGCTACTGGAACAACGAGGCCGCGACCGCCGAGGTTATGGACGACGGCTGGTTCAAGACCGGCGACATCGGCGCCCTCGACTCCGACGGTTACCTCACGATCACCGGACGCAAGAAGGAGATCATCGTCACTGCCGGCGGAAAGAACGTCTCGCCCGCCGCTCTCGAAGACCCGATTCGCGCAAACCCGCTCATCGGCCAGGTCATCGTCGTCGGCGACAAGAAGCCGTTCATCTCCGCGCTCATCACACTCGACGTCGACATGCTGCCGACCTGGCTCAAGAACAACGGCGAGAGCGCTGAACTCACCCTTGCCGAGGCCTCGGTTCACCCGGCAGTCGTCGCCGAGGTGCAGCGTGCAGTCGACGCCGCGAACGCACTTGTGTCACGCGCAGAGTCGATTCGCAAGTTCCAGATTCTGGCGACCGACCTCACCGAGGCGAGCGGACACCTCACACCGAAGCTCAGCATCAAGCGCAACGTGATCGTCGAAGACTTCGCCGACGTCATCGAGGGCATCTACGGCGGCTCGCCGCAGGAGACCCAGGGCATCTCGCTCGCCGGCTAGCCAGTCGTACGGTGGTTGAGCTTGTCGAAACCAGGCCGAGCGTAGCCGAAGCAAGATCTCGGCTTCGCTCGATCTCATCTCGACAAGCTCGATCAGCGGGTTTTTTTTACTGCCCCCACCACGGCGCCTGCCGGATCGCTCGCATGGCGCTGCGCTTGGTCTCGGGCTCAAGCCCTTCGATGTACAGGTGCCCGTCGAGGTGGTCGGTCTCGTGCTGCAGCGCCTGGGCCATAACGCCCTCGCCGCTCACCGTTACAGGGTTGCCGTCGAGGTCGATGCCCTCGACGCGCGCGAACGGGTACCTGAGACGCGGAAAGTAGAACCCGGGAACCGAGAGGCACCCTTCGTCGACGAGGTCGGGCTCGCCCGAGACCTCAACGAGCACCGGGTTGATGACGTAGCCGATGTCGCCCTCGATGTTGTAGCTGAAGGCACGCTGGCCGACGCCGATCTGGTTTGCGGCGACCCCCGCGCGTCCGGGAACCTGCACGGTCTCGAGCAGGTCTTCGATGAGCCCGGCGGCGCGCTTGTCGCCCGGCACGATCGGGTCACAGACGGATCGGAGCACGGGGTCACCGAATATACGAATCTGGCGAACTGTCATGTGCGACTCTTTCTGCGCCCGTCTGGGCACTCTGAATCCCAGCGGGTGCCCACCGGGTGGTTGTGTGCGCCACGATCGGCGCTACGGGGCTGAGGGGGCCGCGGGTTAGGTATTGCGCACGGCGGGCAGGCCGTCGGCAACGAGGGCGGCAAGCTCGCGCGCGGCATTACGCGTGAGCGGGCGAAGACTCTTGTAGTCGATGACCGATCCAGCGGCGAGCTGCGGGTCGTACGGGATGCGCACGATCTCGCGAACGCGCGACTGAAAGTGCGCCTCGATCTCTTCGAGCTTGACGAGGTTGGTTCCGTGCGTCGAGGTGTTGAGCGCGACTATCGCGTTGCGCACGAGATCGCCGTAGCCGTTCGCCTCGAGCCAGGTCAGGGTCTCTGAGGCAAGGCGTGCCTCGTCGACGCTTCCGCCGGAGACGATGACTATCGAGTCGGCACGCTGCAGCGTAGCGCGCATCACCGAGTGCACAATTCCCGTGCCGCAGTCGGTGAGCACAACGCTGTAGTAGCGCTCGGCGAGGTCGGCAACAACGTTGTAGTCGTTCTCCGAGAACGCCTCCGACAGCATCGGGTCGGTGTCACTCGCGAGAACGTCGAGGCGTGTCTCGTCGCGCGACACAAGCGTCGAGAAGTCGGTAAAACCGGTGATGGATGGCGCGCGGGTGACAACATCACGCACTGTCGCGCGCGTCTGTTTGGTCACGCGCTCGGCCAGGGTGCCGCGGTCGGGATTCGCGTCGATCGCTATGACGCGGTCTTCGCGAACGTCGGCCATCGCCATGCCGATGAGCGCGGTGATCGTCGTCTTTCCGACGCCACCCTTGCGCGTCAGGATCGGAACGAACCGCGGCGAACCTTCGAAACGCTTGTCGATGCGCGCCTCGAGTTCTTTGCGTTCGCGCACGCGACGCGAATCGCCGATGTTGACGAGGTGCAGCGTTATCGCGTAGACGAAGGAGGGCCAGCGCCCTTCCGGGGCAACCCTGCGGCCCTGTGTCTTACCGCGGCCGAGCAGCCTGTCGTCGGTGAGCATCGCTGCGGGCTCGGGGGTCGACGAGACTCGACCCGACTTACGTCCGCGGCGGCTGTAGACGCTATCGGAATCGGGAAGCGCCGGAATCTCGACGGCCTCCGGCTCTTCGTCAGGAAGATCGTGCCTGACGTGGTCGTGCGAGACGGCGATCGACGTCGTCGAGACGTCGAGGCTCGGATTGATCGCAACGCGATCGATTGCGACTGCCATCTCGTGGGCCGGCGCCGCGTGAACTGTTGCGGGCAGGTCGATGGCAATGGTTACAGTCTGGGGGTTCGCCGCTGAGTGCTCGGAGCCACCGATGAGTTCGCTCGTGCGCTCGCCCGGCACTTCGGGGGTTTCTTCGAGATGCTGGACGACGTCGTCATCTTCTTTGCGTCTAGTTACCACGACGGCACTCCCTTTCGGTGCTGCAGACAAGACAGTTTACCGCCTGACCAGACTATGGCCCGGTCAGGCGGTAATTGTTGCGGCGCCTTATGCCGGTTCGATCTCCACGAGGAGGTCGCCGGCATCCACCTGCTGGGTCTTCGGAATGGCGAGTCGCTTGACGGTTCCGGCGACGGGAGCCGTGATTGCGGCCTCCATCTTCATTGCCTCGATCGACGCGACGCTCTGACCGGCCGTGACGGTCGAACCCTCTTCGACCTGAAGGGTGACGACGCCCGAGAACGGCGCGCCCACCTGGCCGGGCTTCGCGGCGTCGGCCTTTTCGGCGGCCTTCGACTCGACAGCGATGCTTGTGTCGCGCACAAACACCGGCCGCAGCTGGCCGTTGAGCGTGGCCATAACCGTGCGGATTCCCTTGTCGTCGGCCTCACCGATTGCCTCGAGGCCGATGTAGAGACTCACGCCCTTGGCGATCTCGATAACGTGCTCCTGGCCCTGCGTGAGGCCGTAGAGGTAGTCGGTGGTGTCGACGACCGAGAGGTCGCCGTAGGTCTCGCGTACGTTTTCGTAGATCTTCGTGGGGGCAGCGAAGAGCAGGCGGTTGAGCGTCGAGCGGCGTTCCGTCGCGTCGCCCTCGAGCGCCGCCTTGTCTTCGTCGCTGACGTCGGTGACGCCGATCTTGACGGTGCGACCCTCGAGCACCTTGGTGCGGAAGGGCTCTGGCCAGCCACCCGGCAGTTCGCCGAGTTCGCCAGCCATAAAGCCGATGACCGAGTCGGGAATGTCGTACTTCTGCGGGTTCGCCTCGAAGTCGGCGGGGTCGGCGTCGACAGCGGCAAGCGCGAGAGCTAGGTCGCCGACGACCTTCGACGACGGGGTCACCTTGGGCGGGCGTCCGAGAATCGTTGACGCCGCCGCGTAGAGGTCTTCGACCTTCTCGAAGTTGTCGGCAAGACCGAGCGCGATCGCCTGCTGGCGAAGGTTCGAGAGCTGACCGCCCGGAATCTCGTGCTTGTAGACGCGACCGGTCGGGCCCGGAAGCCCGGACTCGAAGGGCTTGTACACGTGGCGCACTGCCTCCCAGTAGGGCTCGAGGTCGGAGACCGCCTGCAGCGAGAGGCCGGTGTCGCGCTCGGTGTGCGCGAGTGCCGCAACGAGGGCCGATGCGGAGGGCTGGCTAGTTGTTCCACCCATGGGAGCCGACGCGACATCCACCGCGTCTGCACCGGCGCGCGCCGCCGCGAGAAGCGTCGCGAGCTGGCCGCCTGCCGTGTCGTGCGTGTGAACGTGCACGGGAAGGTCGAAGCGGTCGCGCAGGGCCGTCACGAGCTTCTCGGCGGCTCCTGCACGTAGGAGACCGGCCATGTCCTTGATCGCGAGAACGTGAGCTCCGGCGTCGACGATCTGCTCAGCGAGACGCAGGTAGTAATCGAGTGTGTAGAGCTTCTCGTCGGGGTTGAGAAGGTCGCCCGTGTAGCAGACGGCGACCTCGGCAAGCGCGGTGTTCGTCGCGAGCACCGACTCGATGGCGGGGCGCATCTGCGAGACATCGTTGAGCGCATCGAAGATACGGAAAATATCAACACCGGTGGATGCCGCTTCCCGAACGAATGCGTCGGTGACCTCTGTGGGGTACGGCGTGTAGCCGACGGTGTTGCGACCGCGCAGCAACATCTGGATGTTGATGTTCGGCAGTGCCTCGCGCATTGTTGCGAGACGCTCCCACGGGTCTTCACCGAGGAATCGCAGGGCGACATCGTAGGTCGCACCACCCCAGGCCTCGACGCTCAACAGCTGAGGTGTGAGGCGCGCAACGTGCGGCAGCACGGCGACGAGGTCGCGCGTGCGCACACGGGTTGCGAGCAGCGACTGGTGAGCATCGCGGAAGGTCGTGTCGGTCACGGCGACGGCGGTCTGCGCGCGCAGGGCGCTCGCGAACGCGACCGGGCCAAGCTCCTGCAGCTTCTGGCGCGAACCGGCGGGCGCGGGCGCCTCGAGGTCAACAACCGGCAGCTTGAGCGCAGGGTTGATGAGACCGGTTCCGGGGCCGTTCGGCTGGTTGACGGTGACCTCGGCAAGCCAGTTGAGAACCTTTGTTCCGCGGTCTTTCGACGGGTGGCCCTTGACGAGCCACGGGCGCTCTTCGATGAAGGCCGTGCTCAGGTCACCCGCGATGAACTCGGCATCGTCGAGCACCGACTGGAGGAACGGGATGTTCGTCGAGACACCGCGCAGACGGAACTCGGCGAGTCCACGACGCGCACGGGTAACTGCAGCCGGAAAGTCGCGGCCGCGGGCCGTCATCTTCACGAGCATCGAGTCAAAGTGGGGCGAGATCTGCGCGCCGGCGTTGATGGTTCCACCGTCGAGGCGGATTCCCGCGCCACCGGGCGAACGGTACGTCGTGATCTTGCCGGTGTCGGGGCGGAAGCCCGCCGAGGGGTCTTCCGTTGTGATGCGGCACTGGAGAGCAGCGCCACGCAGGTGCAGGTCTTTCTGCTGAAGGTGAAGCTCTTCGAGGCTCTGCCCGGCAGCGATGCGCATCTGCGACTGAACGAGGTCAACGTCGGTGACCTCCTCGGTCACCGTGTGCTCGACCTGGATGCGCGGGTTCATCTCGATGAAGAAGTGCTGGCCCTTGCGCTCGCCAGCGGTGTCGAGGAGAAACTCGACGGTGCCAGCGTTCTCGTAGGCGATCGACTTTGCAAACGCGATGGCGTCGCGGTACATCGCCTGGCGAATGCTCTCGTCGAGGTTGGGCGCCGGGGCGATCTCGACCACCTTCTGGTGGCGACGCTGCACGGAGCAGTCGCGCTCGAAGAGGTGAACAGTCTCGCCGTGCGAGTCGGCAAGAATCTGAACCTCGATGTGACGCGGGCGAACTACCGCCTGCTCAAGAAACATCGTCGGATCGCCGAAGGCACTGTCGGCCTCGCGCATTGCCTCTTCGAGGGCGGGGCGCAGGTCTTCCTTCTTCTCGACGCGGCGCATGCCACGGCCGCCACCGCCGGCGACGGCCTTCGCGAAGATCGGGAAGCCGATCTCATCGGCCCCGGCGAGAAGCTCTTCGAGATCTTTCGACGCGGGGGTCGACTTGAGCACGGGAACGCCCGCGGCAATCGCGTGCTCCTTCGCTGTGACCTTGTTGCCGGCCATCTCGAGCACGCGCGTGGGCGGGCCGATGAAGGTGATTCCCGCGTCGGCAGCAGCCTGGGCGAGATCGGGGTTCTCAGAGAGGAACCCGTAGCCGGGGTAAATGGCGTCAGCGCCACACTCCTTGGCTACGCGAATGATCTCGGAGACATCGAGGTACGCCCGAACCGGGTGCCCCTTCTCGCCGATCTGGTACGCCTCATCAGCTTTGAGCCGGTGCATGGAGTTGCGATCCTCGTACGGGAACACGGCGACGGTCTTCGCGCCGAGCTCGTACGCCGCGCGAAACGCGCGGATAGCAATTTCGCCACGGTTGGCAACAAGAATCTTCTTAAACATGCAGTCCTTCCGACAACACAACTCTATTGGAGCGGAGGGGCGAAGTTTTTCCTGCGGATCGCCGACACGTTGCGCCCTGTTTAGGTGTCTTGGAGCTTTCACGGGTATCGTCGTTGCTCGTGCATGTACTGAGCGTTAGCTCCCTCAAGGGGGGCGTGGGAAAGACCACTGTGACGCTCGGGCTGGCCTCAGCCGCCTTCGCGAAGGGCCTTCGCACTCTCGTCGTTGATCTGGATCCACAATCCGACGTCTCGACCGGTATGGACATCAACCCGGCCGGTCACCTCAACATTGCCGATGTTCTCGCCTCCCCGAAAGAAAAGATCGTGCGTGCAGCGATCGCTCCTTCCGGCTGGACGCGCGGTCGCCCCGGCAAAATCGACGTTCTCATCGGATCGCCGTCCGCGATCAACTTCGATGGGCCGCATCCAAGCATTCGCGACATCTGGAAGCTCGAAGAAGCTCTCGCCAACGTCGAAAAAGACTACGACCTCGTTCTCATCGACTGCGCACCCTCGCTTAATGCGTTGACGCGTACGGCGTGGGCAGCCTCAGACCGCGTGACAGTTGTTACAGAGCCCGGCCTGTTCTCGGTTGCAGCCGCCGACCGCGCACTTCGCGCGATCGAGGAGATTCGCCGCGGCCTCTCCCCTAGGCTCCAGCCGCTGGGCATCATCGTCAACCGTGCTCGCGTCCAGTCGCTCGAGCACCAGTTCCGCATCAAAGAGTTGCGCGACATGTTCGGACCCCTCGTTCTCTCGCCCCAGTTGCCCGAGCGCACCTCGCTGCAGCAGGCTCAGGGCGCCGCGAAGCCGCTGCACGTCTGGCCCGGCGAGAGTGCTCAAGAAATGGCGCACAACTTCGACCAGCTTCTCGACCGCGTGATGCGCACAGCGAAAATCGGCGAGTACGCCAGCACGCCGTAGCTCGTAGCTCGTAGCTCGTAGCTGCACCCTGGGCACGCGACGAGCCCGCGAATGTGATCTAGCGCATTTCGGACAAACTCGCGCACATCGGCGCGTTAGTTTGTCCGAAAACCGTGAGTTGACGGGTCAGGAGACGGCGATGGATGTCGCGGCTCACGCCGCGCACTCGCCGAGTAACGCGGGCCCGATACTTCGACGGGCTAGGAAGCGGCGCGGTTGTTGCGGCGCTGAGCGAGCTCGTCGGCCGGGTCTTCTGCGGCGACCGAGTCGAGCTCAACGAGCGAGGTCTCGACCTCGCGAAGAACCTTGCCCACGGCGATACCGAAGACACCCTGGCCGCGGCTGACGAGGTCGATGACCTCGTCGTTCGACGTGCACAGGTAAACACTCGCGCCATCGCTCATAAGCGTGGTCTGGGCGAGGTCACTGATGCCGGCCTCACGAAGTTGGTTTACTGCAACGCGGATCTGCTGAAGCGAGATACCGGTATCAAGCAAACGCTTGACGAGCTTGAGAACGAGGATGTCGCGGAAGCCGTATAGGCGCTGCGAACCGCTGCCTGCCGCACCGCGAACGGTGGGCTCAACAAGCTCTGTACGAGCCCAGTAGTCGAGCTGGCGGTAGCTGATGCCTGCCGCGCGAGCCGCAACTGCACCGCGGTATCCGGCGTCTGCATCGAGGTCGGGCATCCCGTCGGTGAAGAGGAGGCCGAGGTCGTAGCGGGAATCCTCGCTACGGCTGAGTTCACTCATGGCACTTCCCTAACCTTCATCGTCTAGTTGACGTTTAACTTCCGTACAACCCCACGCTACCGATGACCCAGCGTGTGTTCGCTCATTGCCGCCACATTGCGTCGGCGTGTCGCGCTGTTCTTCGACGGTACTACGAATCGAGGCGACCGAGGGCTGTTCTGATAAGACTGCTGCGAACGATTTCGAGCTGGTCCGCGATTTCGCGGGCCATCTCCATGGCACGGGCGCGGCTGGCCGCATCCTTGCGCCGCGAGACCGGCATAAGAGCGTTTTCGATGAGACCGAGTTCACGCTCGGCCGCCGCGCGAAAACCCCGAAGGTGGCGCGGCTCGATGCCGCTGCGCTGCAGCTCGACGAGCGACTTGAGCATCGTCAGCGCGTCTTCACCAAACACGTCGGCCGGAACGATGAGTGACGCAGAGATCGCGTCACCGAGCAGCATGGCGTTGGCGCCAGCCTCTTTGACGAGCTCATCACGAGAGAACCGACGCTCGCTCGCAAGAATGGATGGCGCGGACACGGCGCCCGGCAGCTCTGGCGTTCGACCGGCGTCGAGCTCGTCGAGGTATCCGCGAATCACCTTGAGCGGCAGGTAGTGGTCGCGCTGCATCGAGAGCACAAACCGCAGGCGATCCATGTCGGTCGACGAGAACTTGCGATAGCCCGACTCGGTGCGCGAGGGCGAGATGAGCTGGCGCTCCTCGAGAAAGCGCAGCTTCGACGGTGTCAGGTCGGGAAACTCGGGGCTGAGCTTCGCGAGAACCTGTCCGATGCTCAGCAGTGACGGCGCAGACGAGGATTTCGCCTGGGCAACGGTGCGGGGCACTACGCGCTGGCCGGCGAAGCGAGGTCTACGCGTGATGCGTAGAACGTCAGACGAAACTTACCCACCTGAACTTCGGCACGATCGCCCAGTTGTGAGATGTCAATGCGTTCGCCGTCGAGGTAGGTGCCGTTGAGCGAGCCGAGGTCTTTGACCTGAAAGGTTGTGCCGGTGCGAAGAAACTCAGCGTGACGACGCGACACTGTCACGTCATCGAGAAAGATGTCGGCATCGGGGTGACGGCCAACCGTTGTCACGTCGGCGTCAAGAAGAAAGCGCGCACCCGATGTCGGACCACGACGCACAATGAGCAGTGCGGAGCCGGAGGGCAGTGCTGCAATTGCGTCTTTTTCTTCGCTCGACGTCTCGCCCTCGAGTGCCGCAAGCTGCGCACCGAACTCGTCGCCAAAGGTCAGCGTTGTGTCGTTCTCCTGCGGACGACTTACGTCGGCCGCCGCGGGACGGTTCTCGTCAGCCGCATCCAGATTCCCGGAATCAACCATGGTGAACCTCCCTCTCCTGCTAGCTGTCCAGCGTATCGGATACCGGGCTCTCGCCAACCCGCGAATTTTTGAGATCTGAAAAAAGTTGAGCTATATGATCCCGCTATGAACCCCATCGGAGTTGTTCTGCTGCTCGCCGCTAGCGCGAGCCTGCTGTGCCTTCTTGTGTCGCTCATCACCCACGAGCATTCGTGGGTCGACCGGCTGTGGTCAATTGTTCCCGTTGTGTACGTGTGGGTCTTCGCGGCATCCACAGGTCTCTCCGACCCGCGCCTCACGGTTATGGCGATGCTCGTCACCCTTTGGGGCGCGAGGCTCACCTTCAACTTCGCGCGAAAGGGCGGCTACACCGGCACAGAGGACTACCGCTGGGCAATTCTTCGCGGTCGAATGAACCGCTGGCAGTTCGAACTCTTCAACCTGTTTTTTATAGTGCTCTACCAAAACGCGATTCTTGTGCTCATCACTTTGCCGGCGCTGACGGCGTTCGAGAACCGCACCCCGTTTGGAGCGTTGGATGTCGCGGTCGGCGCGTTGTTCCTGGCTTTCCTGCTCGGCGAAACAGTTGCCGACCAGCAGCAGTGGAACTTTCACGTCGCGAAGCGCTCTCACCCCGACGCCCGCCCACGGTTTCTCACAACCGGCCTGTGGCGGTACAGCCGCCACCCGAATTTCTTCTTTGAGCAGGCGCAGTGGTGGGCGTTCTTTCTCTTCGGCGCGGTCGCGGCCGGCTCTCTCGCGCAGTGGACGGTTCTCGGAGCTGCCCTGCTCACCGCTCTCTTCATCGGCTCGACGATCTTCACCGAGTCGATAACGCGGTCGCGCTACCCCGAGTATGCGGACTACCAGCGCGTGACCTCGCCGATTGTGCCGTGGGTGCCGAGGCACGCCGATCACAAGAGCGCGACCGTTTAGCAGCGCGGGTTAGCCTGAGGTCATGTCGTGCATCCGCTTCAACACCCCAGCCCAGCGCCAGGCCATGCGTGATTACGCGCCGACGATGCTCACGCCCGAGCAGGCCGCCGCATTGCACCCGGCACCCGAGGTAACGGCGACGAAGATCGCGCGCCTGCGGGTGCTCGCTGCAGACAAGAATCCCAAGATTCGCGAGAGCGTTGCCAGCAGCTACCACGCGCCGGAAGACCTCTTCGAGACTCTTGCGAAAGACCCCGACGAGGGAGTGCGGTCATGGCTCGCACGCAACGAGAACGTCTCGTGCGACATCCTTCGCTCGCTTGCTGACGACGAATCGGCAACCGTTCGCGGTTGGCTTGCCCTCAACTTTTTTGTGCCCGGCGACGTGATGGAGCGACTCGCCGAAGACCCCGACGACACGGTGCGCGGCCTTGTCGCGTGGAAGAAATCGGTAGCCGAGCAGGAGCTCGTCGACGCGAGCTAGTCGACGCGTTGTAGAAGACTCGGCCTAGTCGACGCGATACAGGAAGATCCGCAACCATTCGGGGTTGTGTGCGTGCACAAGCACGAGATACACAACGAGGTCGAAGATCAGGTGCACACACACGACGTAGGTGAGTGACTTCGTCTTCGTGAAGGTCCAAGCCTGAAGCAGCGCGAACGGGAACGTCATCAGCGGCCCCCAGCCCTTGTAGCCGAGCTCCCACAAGAAGCTCGTGAAGATCACGGCCTGCAGCAGGTTTGCCTGCCACATCGGAAAGTGCCGGCGCAGCAACGCGAAACAGGTGCAGATAAAAAACAGTTCATCCCAAATGCCCACGGCGTTGACCCCGACAAAGAGGCGCGCGAGCTCGTCGGGAGCACTCACGGCCGGCCAGTTTTTGTAGGCGCCCGTGCCGATGAAGTAGAGCGGCAAGATCAGATAGCCGAGCCCAACGACCGCGACGAGGTAGCCCTTCTCGAGTCGCGTCCACTTCTGGCCGGTGCGAATCGGAAAGCGCACAACGTGATCTTTGAAGACGTAGCGCGAGCCCAGGTAAGGAACAAGAACCGCGAGGGCGAGCACCGTGCCCATGATGACGATGTTGAGGTAGCTGATGTCGGCGGCGACCGAGATTGTCGAGATGATGCCAAGGCCCGACGCGATGAGTAACAGGTCGCGGCCCAGCGCCGTGCCGACGAAAAACCCGATCGCCACGCCCGCGACGAGCACGGCGTAGCCCGCGGGCTTGTTCTCTAAGCCAAACAGCAGGAAAGCGGAGACAGACACAAGTCCCGCAGGGATCAGCGCGAGCTTCGGGTGGCGCAGAACGGGGGCCGTGGCATCCAATGCAAGCTCGGTCATGGTTCTCAGCATAGGCAGCGTCCGCCGCCCTAGGCTTGCGGTATGAGTGCAAAGCGCGGTGACCCCATTTACGGTGTGGCGGTTGGTGCCGGCATTTCCCTCTTCTCACTGCTTCGGGTGAAGCCGAAGATCACGGGAGCCGAGAACATCCCCGACACGGGTGGCGCGGTTCTCGCTATCACTCACTTCGGCTACATGGACTTCGCGCTCACCGAGTGGATGGTCTGGCGCAAGAACCGCCGCCACGTGCGCTTTCTCGCGACAAAGGCAGCGTTCGACAAGCCCGCCGTCGGTTTTCTTATGCGTGGCATGCGTCACATCGCCGTCGACATGTCGGCGGGCGCCGAGGCCTTTCGCAACGCCGTCTACGCGCTGCGCGACGGAGAAGTTCTCGGCGTCTTTCCCGAGGGTGGCGTCAACGCCTCGTTTACGGTGCGCGAACTCAAGACCGGCGCGGCACGAATGGCGGCCGAGGCGGGGGTACCGATCATTCCCGTCGCCATCTGGGGCGGGCATCGCCTGATGACCAAAACTGCCAAGTCGTCGTTCGCTAAAAAGTTCGGTGTGCCCGTGCACGTGGCAGTGGCTCCCGCAATTTCAGTAAGCGAGTTGGATGACGCGGCCGACGTGACTGTTGCTCTTCACTCGACGCTCCAGGCACTCGTCGACGACCTGCAGGTGAACTACCCCGTCGACGGAACCGGGCAGCCGTGGCAGCCCGCGCACCTCGGCGGCACCGCCCCGACGCCCGAAGAAGCAGCGGCCGTCGAGGCTGCCCGCCAGGCGCGCAAAAAGGCCGAACGAGCAGAGCGGGCAGCGGCGTCAACCAAGCGCTAGCCGTTGAGCACGCTCAGCACGTTGCCTGAGGGGTCGCGGAACCACGCGATGTCCGGCCCCTCGCCCGAGGCCTTTCCGCGCTGGATTCCCTTGTCGTCGGTATAAAACCCGTCGTAGATCTTCGTCACAACGCCCTTGGCGTTGAGCTCGTCGACGGCCGCGTCGATGTCGTCGACCTCGAAGTTCAGAATCGTGAAGGTGGCGGGAACGTGGTCGCCGCCCTTGGGGTAGGCGATGACGCTCGCGCCGCCGGGAAGCGTGATCGTGAGAATTCCCATCGACTCGACCTCGGCAGTGAGGCCGAGCACGTCGCCGTAGAAGCTCTTTGCCTCGTCGACGTCCGAGACGCTGAAACCGCTGAATGCATGAGTGAACATTGTGCTCCCTACTCGATGTGTACGGTGTTCACAATGCCACCTTTCGAGCGTCGGTGGTCGGTTCTAGGGTGAATTGCAGAAAGGAATTCACAATGGACTGGAAAATCGAACTCATCTCCGTACCCGTTACCGACGTCGATCGAGCAAAAGACTTTTACGTGTCGATCGGGTTCAACGCCGACCATGACCAACGCGTCGACGAGAACCTGCGATTTGTGCAGCTGACTCCCCCGGGCTCGGCGTGTTCCATCTGCCTCGGTGACGGCATAACTGACAAGGAGCCGGGCTCACAGGCCGGAATCCAAATGGTCGTCGCGAACGCCGACGATGCCCTCGCCCACCTCACCGCGGCGGGTGTCGAAGCGCAGGGCGTCGTAGACCTCGCCTGGGGCAGGTTCGTCTATTTCGCCGACCCCGATGGCAACACCTGGGCCGTGCAAGAGTTGCCCGACTACTCGCGACTAGACGAGTGGCGAGCAGAGCACGGGGTGACTGTCACCGACTACTGAGCGCGCGTCAAGCGCTCAGCGCTCTAGAGTCGAAGAATGGTTGCCCTCAGCTCAGCGCGCGTTGACGCCTGGCTGTGGGCGATTCGGGTGGCCAAGACCCGTTCGGCAGCGACGGCGGCATGTCGCGCCGGACACGTGCGCGTCAACGACGAGCGCGCCAAGGCAGCGCAGTCGGTGAAGATTGGCGACGAGGTGCGCATTCGTCTCGACGGCGTTGAACGCATCCTTGTGGTGCGCGGCCTGCTCGTGAAGCGCGTCGGTGCCGCCGTGGCCGTTACCCTCTACGACGATCTGACTCCCCCGCCGCCACCACGCGAAGAACGCCCCGCAACCGTGGTTCGAGACCGCGGTGCAGGGCGTCCGACGAAGCGCGACCGACGCGAGCTTGAAAAGCTGCGCGGCCGCGACTCCGATGAGTTCGAAACGGATTAAGCCTCGGGCTTTGTCACCTTCGGCGCGGCGGCACGACGTGCCTCGGGCTTCGAGTTGAGAGCTGCGCCGATGGCGTCACCGGTGGCGCGACCCGTAACGATGTCGGCGATGTCGATTCCCACAAGATCCTTGATGATCTGAGTGGATGTCGCGAGCTGCCCGGCGACCGACTGGCCGACGGCGTTCGTTCCGCTTGTTCCATCGCTTGAGAGGATCGTGAGGTTCGAGATCGCGGAGAGCGGCTCGGACGCCGCGCGGATGATCTCGGGAAGAGCCTCGATGATCTGCTGGCGAAGCAGGTCTTGCGAGCGTTCCTGAAGCGCCTCTGCGCGGGCGAGAGCAGACTCTGCCTCTGCGTTACCGCGTGCACGAATCGCCTCTGCCTCTGCCTCACCCTCGGCACGGAGCGCCTCGGCTGCCGCGATACGACGGTTCTTCTCGGCGATACCTTCGGCCTCGACGGCCTCGGCCGCGCTCTTGCGTCGGTTGCGCTCTGCGAGACCCTCGGCCTCGATTGCCTCAGCCGACGAGCGACGAGCGTCGCGGTCTGCGTTTGCGGCGGCAACCGCAGCACCAGCCGACGCTTCTGCGTTCTTCTGAACCGCGTACGCCTCGGCGTCGGCGACGGCGCGAATCTCGGCGTCGAGCTCCTGCTTGCGCAGTCCGACACGCTTACCTGCAGTGACCTCCTGCTGGGCAACAACTTCCTGCTGGGCGATGGCTTCTGCAAGCGGGGCGGCAGCTGCCGCTTCTGCGCGTGCCTTGTCGGTCTCTTTCTGAATCTCGGCGTTACGAAGGTCGAGCTTGCGCTGCGACTCTGCGACGGCCTGGTCGGCACCGATGCGCGCTTCTTCAGAGGCCTGACGCGAGACCGACTCTGCGATCTCTGCAACCTGCTTCACGCGTGCGGCTTCACCACGACCGAGGTCGCGGATGTAGCCGTTGTCGTCGTCGATCTCCTTGATCTGCAGCGTGTCGATCTGCAGGCCCTGAATGTCGAGCGAGTCACGAACCGCCTCGAGCACCTGACCCTGCAGGGCCGAACGGTTGGTGATGATCTCGGTAACGGTGAGCTGACCGACGATGGAGCGAACGGAACCGCTCAGCACCTCTTCTGTCGAGGTCTCGATCTGGTCTTGCTGGTTGAGGAATCGCTGGGCAGCTGCGCGCACCATCGACTCGGAGCCACCGACCTTGACGACGGCGACAGCGTTGACCTTGATCGTTATCGCGTCCCGCGTCTGTGCGGTTGCCTGCACGTTCAGCTGGCGGCTGCGCAAGCTGAGCTTGAAGTGGGCTTCGACGATCGGCTTGACGAAGACGCGCGAGCCGAAGACAACACGCTGTCCGGCGTTCTCCCCCGCCTCCACGCCCGGCTTGACGACGCGCTGACGCGAGGTGACGATAATCGCTTCGTCAGGCTTGGCGACCTTGATGCCAGCGAGAAGAACGAAGACGAAGATGAGGAGGAGGATGACGGCGGCAATGATGCCAACGACGATCCAAACCTCGTTGGGTACCTGGGGGGTGTCCATAAACGGGCCTTTCGAGCAGGTTATTTCGAGCGTTTCTTAAGTATGCCGGAGAAGGCGACAACCAGGGCTAGAGCTCGTAACCAAAGGTATAGATGACAATCTCGCCCCCGTCGACAGTTACGCGAAGATCGCGCTGCGGAAGTCGCGAGAATCCGAGCTTTTCGTAGAGCCGGTGCGCACCGACCATCATGTCTCCACTGTTCATCACAACGCGGGCGAGACCGCGGGCGCGAGCGAGCTCGATGACGTGCTTGGTGAGGAGAATGCCTAAGCCCTTGCCGCGCGCGCTCGGCGCGACGGCGAGCAGGCGAAAGTCCAGTTCGCCGGGCTGGCCGAGGTCTGAGGTGAAGCCACCCACGCGCGGTGCCGTGACCGTCGCTTCGATTTGGCCGGTCTGTCTGTTCTCGACCACCCAGACTTCGTGAGCTCTAGCGCGCTGCTCGACCTCGGCCATCGACGCGAGGTAGTCGGCGGGCAGGTCGTAGTCTGCAGAGTTCGCGGCGACGATGAGTTGGCCGATCGCTTCGTACTCGTTCTGCCTCGCGAGTCGCACAAGTGGCGAGCTCTCATCAACGAGGTCGTAGGCGTAGGTGAACGACGTGACGTGTGCCGAGTCTTCAACGGGAGTGCGCGTGCGCTGAAAACCCGCGCGCAGGTACAGGCGCTGCGCCTTGAGGTTGAGACTTCCGGTGTCGAGAACAACGCGCGCCGCCCGCCACTCGCGCGCGAGATCCAGCGACGCGCGAACGAGAGCCTCGCCGACGCCGAGCCCCTGCGCGGCCGGGTCGACGGCGAGAAGCCTGATCTCGGCCTCGCCCTCTGTCGCGAGCCGCGCGTGAGGAGTGCCCGCGCGCAACAGGCTTGTGGCGCCGACGATCGCGTCGCCTCGGTCGGTGTCGAGCGCCACAAGTACCGCGCCGTCTGCCGCGCGAGCCGCGACATCCATCTCGAATTTTTGTCGTTGCGGCGTGGCGTGAACATGGCCATAGGGGCCGGCGAGAAACGCCGTCTGGGTCACCTCTGCAACGCGGTCGAAGTCGGCGGGCAGGGCTGTGCGGGTGATGATCGGCATGGTATCTGTAACGCTAGAGCAGCATGATTGATGCCATGCGCGTACTTGTTCTCGGAGGTTCGGAGTTCGTCGGGCGGGCGTTCGTTGACGACGCCCTCGCACGCGGTTGGCACGTGACGACGCTCAACCGTCAAACGCACCCCGCGCCGCCCGGCGTTGTGTCGCTGCGCGGCAACCGCTGGGAGGTCGACGGGCTCAGCGAATTGCGCGGTGGCTCGTGGGACATCGTTATTGACACCTGGTCGTGGGCGCCGGTTGCGGTGCGTGACGCCGCGCGTTTTCTCGCCGACAAGGCGCGCAGTTACGTCTACGTGTCGAGTCGATCGGTCTACACATCGCCGACTCCCGCCGGCGCTACCGAGAGCGCTGCGATCGTCGACTCCTCCCTCGATCTCACCGAAGCCGATTATGCACAGGCGAAGGCGGGTGGTGAGCTGGCGGCGATTGACGCCTTCGGCGATCGTGCGATCCTGCTGCGCGCCGGGCTCATTCTTGGCCCGCACGAAAACATCGGTCGGCTGCCGTGGTGGCTCTCGCGCATCGAGCGGGGCGGAGCCGTTCTTGCGCCCGGGGTGCCGTCCGCGGGCATTCAATACATCGACGCGCGCGACCTCGCGGCGTTTGGGCTCGATGCTGCGGCATCCAGTCTCGGTGGGGCCTTTGACATCGTCTCGCCCGTGGGGTTCGCGACTCTCGGCGATCTATTGGGTGAGTGCGTGGCGGCTGTCGGATCCGACGCGAGGCTCGAGTGGGTCGATCAGGAGATCGTGCTCGCCGCGGGAATCGAACCGTGGAGCCAGCTGCCGGTGTGGCTGCCCGAGGGCGAGCTTCACGCCACGCTGCACGAGGCTGACGTGTCGAAGGCTCTCGCTGCCGGGCTGCGAGTGCGGCCCGTGCACAACACCGTGCACGACACCTGGCAGTGGCTGCAATCGCTCGGCGGCGACGCGCCGCAGCGACTCGACAGGCCGAGGCTCGGGCTCGACCCGGCCGTCGAGGCGGCGGTTCTCGCTCAGCCGCGGTAGGCCGCCTCGAGCAGTGGGATCTCGATCTTCGTCATCTGCAGCATCGCGGTGAGCACCCGGCCCGCCGCTTCGCGATCTTCGTCGCCCATAAGTTCGATGAGGCGCTTGGGCACAATCTGCCACGAGAAGCCGAACTTGTCTTTCAGCCAGCCGCACTGGCTCGGTGCCCCACCGTGAGCGATGAGGGTATCCCACAGGCGATCGACCTCGTCTTGGGTGTCGACGGGAACCGCGAGTGACACAGCCTCGGTGAACTCAAAACCCGGGCCACCGTTGAGTGCCTGGAGCCTGAGGCCATCGAGTTCGAAGTCGACGGTGAGCACGGTTCCGGCGGGTACGGGCGCGCCCTCGCCGTACCAGGTGGTTGTGAGGATTCTCGAGTTGGGAAACGTCGCGACGTAGAAGTTTGCGGCCTCTTCAGCAGTGAGGTTGAACCACAGAACGGGGGTTATTGCCTGCATCGCGACTCCTTTGTTCGGTGGAACAAGTCAACTCCCGGTGGTCGAGCTTGTCGAGACCAGATCGAGCTTGTCGAGATCACAGGAGGGAGATCTCGGCTTCGCTCGATCCGGTCTCGACTTCGCTCGACCACCGAACTGCCTAGCGGTCGCCGCCGGGTCCACCCTGTCCGCCACCGGGCATTCCGCCACCACCACCACCCATGCCACCCGCGAGAGCCTCGCCGCCTGTCGCGGTCGCGACCGAGGTTCCGTCGACCGTGAAGGTGTACTCGGCACCCGACTCGATGTCGGCCGATGAGTAGACGAGTGACGAGAGGTCCTTGGTCGCGGCGAAGGTCGCAACCGTCGCGCCGTCGGAGTCGACGATCGACACAACGGTGCCAGCGGGCAGGGTGTCAAAGGTTGCCGAGACGCTGACCTGCTCGGAGTCGGCCGCGGGTGACACCGCCATGCCCGAGCTGCCCGCCGCCGCGAGGGTTCCGCCCGAAACAGTGAACGAGCCGTTCGCATCGAGCGCGCCGTTTCCGCTGTCGGTCGGGCCGTTGACGATTGTGTTGCCACCCGTGATGGTGAGGTCGCCATTCGAGTCGAGGCCGTCACCGCCCGCGTCAACCGAGAGTGTGCCACCAGAGATCGTGACGCTCACCCCGGCGACCGAACTCATCGATTCACCCGAACCGTCGGAACCGTTGACCCCGTCGTCGCTCGCGACAATCGACACGTCGCCGCCGGCGAGAGTGATCACCGTGCTCTCGAGCCCCTCGTACGAGGCCGAGATGTCGAGGGTTCCGCCATCGATGAGCAGCTCGGTGTCGGCGTGCACCGCGTCGTCACCGGAGGCGAAAGCGAGAGTGGCGCCCGAGAGGTGCACAGCGCCGTTTGAATGAACCGCATCGTCGGCGCTGTTGACGTTGATGGATCCGCCCTCGACGACAACGTAGGTGAGACCCTTGAGCGCCTTGGCCGAGGCGTCGTCGGCGATGGCCGTGCCGCTGCCGCCGCCCGCGACGAGGTCGAGATTTCCGCCGGTGATGACGAGGTCGGTCTGAGCGGAGAGCGCATCGCCCGCGCTTGTTACCGCGAGCGTTCCGCCAGAGATCGCGATGTAACCGCGGTCGAGGTCGTCTTCGTTGTCGCTCGAAAGGCCATCGCCACCCGCGTCGACCGTCACCGTGCCACCTGACATCACGAGCGAATCCTTTCCGCGGATTCCGTCGTCGACCGCCGACACCGTGATGGTTCCGCCAGAGATCGTGAGGCCGTCTTTCGAGGTGATGCCATCGTTGCCGCTGCCGGTAACCGCGAGCGAGCCGGTTCCCGAGATCTGTGTGTCGCCCGCGCTGTAGAACGCCGCGTTGACATCGGCATCGTCGGCGTAGCTCGAGGTGTCACTCAGGGTGTTCGTCGAGCCGTCGGCGAGGATCACCGAGAGGTTCTCGACCGCGGTGGCCGCGATAGCGGCAGTCGAGTCGCTCGAGATGTTGGCACCATCGAGCACCAGCGTGACATCCAACCCGTCTGCATCGATCACAACCTGGCCATCGAGCGACCCCGACAGAACGTAGGTTCCCGCGGCCGTGATAGTCACGGTGTCGCCGTCGCCCGTCACTGCGTCGGTCGCTTGCGGGTCATCAAGAGAAATCGAGACGGCGGATGTCGCGTCGTAGCTGGTCTCGCCCTCGAAGGCGGCCTCGTTGTCGGCGAGAACCTCGGCTGCCGTGACGTCGGCAGACACCGAGATCGAGGCACTCGAGGCGGTCGTCGTCGCGTCGGGTGTCGTTGCCGCGCACCCGGCGAGGATGCCGAGCGTTGCGGCAAGGGGAAGGGCGACGAGCAGGTTACGGCAGGTTGTGCGTTTCATGAGGCGATCCTTTGGGTCGGGGCGAGAGCCGGAAGTAGTTGGGTGTTGAGCACTCGGCGCCATTTGTTTGAGGGGAGGTCGGGGCGCATCGCCGCCATTCCCGTGCCGTACTTGGAGATGTTTGCGGGGCGATGGCCGTGTAGCCACAGCACCTTGTCGACCGGCGAGGGTGTCGAGCCTGACTTCGTCTCGACGACGACGAGGCCGGGTGTCGTTATCGTGTCTCCACCGGGAACCGACCAGCTCAGGCTCGTGTCGATCGTGGCGCGACTGTTGCTCTGTGGGATGAACAGCGTTGTGCGCTCGTACCGGGTCACCATCGAGGGGTGCAACTCGTGGGATTCGACTCCCCCGATTCCTGCTTCGGCGAGAGCGAAGTCGACGTAGCCGCCGTCGCTCGCGAGGGACGAGCGCTCATCGACCGGGTGCTCGACCCGCTCTTTCACCGTGAGGCTGCGACCTCCGCGGGTCTTCACCTCGAGGTAGCACTGTTCGGAGTCGACGTAGGTGCGCGTACGCACCTTGAACCGGCGGCGGCGCTTGCGAGCGGCGGCGAGGTAGCTCTCGAGTCCATCGGTGTCGAAGTACACGGACTCATACTCTGACGCTCGCAGCCCCTCGATCTCGAGAACGCGTGTCGAGGCACCGAGGTCATCGAGCACGCCGTCGAGCTGCGCGAGCGGAACGAGGTACTTGCGATCGACGCGAGTCATCATCGCTGCCGTCTCGTTGAGCTCGTCGAGGCTGATCGGCTCAAGCTCGTTGATCGTGTCACGTGCACTGACGCGGCTCATCGTGACACCACTGCTTCACGCACAACCGCGCGCTCGGCGAGCTGGTACTTGACGTCGACCGTCGTTGTGTCGTCGACGAGGTCAAGTTGCTGCACGGTGACGCCGTGCACTCTCGCGCCGAGCAGCCCCTCGAGGTGGGCGATGAGCGCCGTTTCGTCGGCGATGGCGCGGTCGACGATGATCACCTGGTGCCGGTACCGCTTGAGAAGGTTGCGCGAGTCACCGACAAACATCGTCACAAGGATGAGCGCCATAAGAACGAGCGGAAGAACGGCGAGTGTGCTCGTCATTCCGGCGATGAGTCCGAGCGCCAGTGAGGCGAAGTAATAGGCAACTTCGTGCTGCGCGATCTCTGACGATCGCAGGCGGATGATCGACAGCACGCCGAAGAGCCCAAGGCCGAGCCCGACGCCGACTGTGCTCGTCGCGAGCACCTCGGTCACGGCGAGCACACCGATGTTCACAACAAGGTAGGCGACAACCAGGTCGCGACGACGGTGCCGGCGAAAGTAGATGCCGAACGTCAAAAGCGTGATTGCAACGAGGTCGATCGCGATGATGGCGAGGGTGTCCATGGGTTACTCCTTGGGTTGGTATGTACCCACCCAAGACCTCGTGCCTATGGCAATCCTATGAACGGTCTGTGACGTTAGTGCGCCTCGTACACACCGTTGATCGAGGTGCCACCCGTGAGTGCGTTGTCGAACTCGACAACGTGCCCCTGCACTGATTCAAAGACCTGTGCGAGCAGGCCCTCGAATTCTGCCTCGGGAGCATCGTCAGACCACAGCGCAAAAACACCGCCGGGGTTGAGGTGCCGCTTCATACGCGCGAGCCCCTCGACGCTGTAGAAGTCGCGGTGCGAGTCGTTGAGCAGGTAGCGCGGCGAGTGGTCGATGTCGAGAAGAAGCACGTCGACGGTCTCGACCGGCTCACGGCGCATCAGAGCGAAGAAGTCGTCGGTGACGAGTCGCGTGCGCGGGTCGCCCGTGAGTTCGGCCGACACCGGCAGCAGTCCCGCCTCGTGCCAGCCGACGACTGCACCAAGCGCCTCGACGACGGTGAGGCTCGTCACGCGCGGGTCGTCGAGCGCCGCGCGCGCCGTGTAGCCGAGCCCGAGTCCGCCGTTCATCACAGTGAGCTGCTGTTTGTCGGTTGCCGCGAGCCCGACCGTTGTGAGCGCGATCTCGGCGACGGTGAACGAGCTCGACATAAGAAACTCGTCGCCGAGCTTCACCTCGAACACGTCGATGCCCAGGGTTGGGTCGAGCCGACGTCTCAGGCTGATCGGCCCCATCGGGGTCTCCTGGTAGTCGAGTTCGGCAAATCGCGCGATCATAAACACAGCCTTCGGCTCGGATGTCGCGAAAGTCGCGTTGCCCAACGATAAAGGTTTCACGTGCGCGCTACTGCGTCACATGCGCGCCAGTTCGCCGTAGCGCGCGTGATACCTAGTAGCGCGCACGCGGATTGGGGTCAGGCGGCCCTGGCGAGGATGCGCGTGCGATCGGCGAGAAAGAGGCAGCGCAACAGGAGGGCGACATCGACCTCGTCGCGCGACGCGAGAGCCGTCACCGAACTGGCGAGTGCGCCGAGCGCGAGCTCGCCGAGCAGCGCGGACTGGGCACGAAGCACGTCGATCTGGCGAGGGCTCAGTCGCGCGCTGCCGGTCGCGCTCACCTGCTCGAGCACGTCGAGCACCGTCGAGCAGGCGGAGTCGATGACCGAAACCGGCGCGGCGTGCACGGCGCCCGAGGGTGTTGCGCCAAACTGCTTCTCGAGCCGGCTGCGCAGCGCACTGAGCTTCGACACCTTCGCCACGGTCGGCCGAATGAAGTCGAGCGGATACAGCGCAAGCCCGGCCTTCTCGGCCACAAACACACTCGACACCTCGAGGCCCGACTGCTCGGCGTGCACGAGGATAAACCGCACCTTCGTGCGCGTCTCGACCATCGAGGCAATCTCATCGGCTCGCCCGCGGGCATGGCTAGCGAGTGGAACCCGCAGTTCGAGCACAGAGTCGTCGGCGTCGACGACCGGCCAGACAAGCTGCTGGGCCACCTCGTCGATGCGCGGCTCGCGCACCGCAACCGGCGCGAGAAGAAGTGCCGCTCCCTTAACAACGCCGAAGCCAACGACAGCGGGCGGCGGCGGCAGCTCCGTCCAGCGGCGAACGGCAAAACCAAGAAGCTCGTCGGCGTCGAAACCAGGCAAGGCCGGGTCGACGCGGCTCGTCGTCGACACGGCCAGTGAGCCGTCGGGCGTCAGGCGCGGTCGCGACAACCGGAACGGACCGGCCGCGATGCGCGCAACCGAGGAGTTGAAGAGCAGGATCGCGTGACCACTGCGCGCGAATGCCGGGTCGCTGCCCGAGGGGCGCGAGGTCGACACCGTGTGCACCTCGTGCGTCGCGCGATCGCCGACGATGAGCGAGATGCCGCGCGAACCCGACGGAGTCGAGAACCAGCGCGCGCCGAGCGGCACAAGGTCGAGCGAGTCTGTCGCGGTCGAGGCGCGGCGGACCTCGCCGACAAGTTCGGGAGTCTGCGCAACCCGAAGCGCCGCAACGAGCGCCCACGCGTCGGCGAGAGCGAGCGCAACGTCGAGCTCGCGCGAGGCGTCAGAGCGCGAAGCGAGGCCGCCAACGAGTCCCGCGGCGCGAGCAAGCACGCGTGCCAACAGCGGAAGCCCGTCGGCGCGCGCCTTGACGGCGACGGCATCGAGCCGCTCGGCCGACCGTTCGGTTGCGCGGGCGAGGCCCGCCGCCAGAGTCTCGGTGAGGCACTCGGCGGCGAGGTCGAGCGTGTCGGCGCGCGAGCGAATCTCTGGGGTGGATGTCGCGGCCTCCGGCCAGTGCCAGGCGCGACCTGTCGCGACAAACGCCGCGGCCACCGCTGCGAGGTGCACTGCCGCGCGGTCGGCGGCCGGAACGTCGGAGACGATTCCCGTGAAGCCTCCGCCCGCGACAAACACGATCGGCGTCGAGCGCTCGGCGACGTGAATGAGCGCCCGCGCGCCATCCACCTCGATTGTGGCGGCGGTAAGCGCGAGTGGTTGGGCGGCGCGTACCGCCGCGACGCCCGCTTTCGAGCAGTAGGCCGCGGGCGACGCTTCAAACAGCTCGCCGAGCACGTCGACCGGCGCGTCGGCGGTTGGCGCATCGAGCGCCCGCACGGCCATCGTCGCCGCGAGAATGTGTACGCAGACTCCGGTTGCGGGGCAGCCACACGTCGCTTTTGCCGGGCCGCGCGCGTCGAGACCTACGACAAAACCGTCTACCGTCGCGCTTTCGCCATCGAGTGCGACAAACAGTTTCGCCGCCCTGCGCACGAGTCCGACGTTGGCGAGAAGGGCAAGCGCCGCGTCGTCATAGCCGCGGTAGGCGTCGAGGGTCACCGCAGCACCTCGCCCAGCCACTCGCCGAAGTGCTCGGGCGTGAGGGCAGCGATCTCCATACCCCGTGCCGCCAGCTTGCCGCCGACGTTCGGGTCGTAAATGGCGCGCGCGTCTTCGTCGAGCGCGGCAAGACCGAGCAGGGTGACGCCGGCGTCGCGCAGCCGCCCGACTGTTGCAAGCAGCTGGGAGACCGAGCCGCCCTCCTCGAAGTCGCTGATGAGAGCGACGACCGTGTTCGCGGGCGTGCGCACGAGCGTCTCGCAGTAGCCCATGGCACCCGCGATGTCGGTTCCACCCCCGAGCTGCGCAGTCATCAGCACGGTGACGGGGTCGGCGGCGAGGTGGCTCATGTCGACAACACTCGTGTCGAAGAGCACAAGGCGCACTGTGACGCCCGGCAGGGCAGCGAGAATGCTCGCGCACACGGCGCTGTACAGCACTGACGACGCCATCGAGCCACTCTGGTCGACGCACAGCACAACGTCCCACGGAACTGTGCGCTTGACCCGTGACATAAACCGCGGGTCATCGATCATGATCCGCTTCGTCTTCGGGTCGACGTTCGCGAGGTTTGCGTTGATCGTCGCGCGCCAGTCGAAGTTCTGGGCAAGCCTCTGTGGTGACCGGCGAAACCTGTTTCGCCGACCCGCGAGTGCCGATATAAACCTCGGGCGGATGCGACGCACTACGTCTTCTACGACGCGCGCGATGAGCGTGCGCACCCCCGCCTCGACGCTCTTGTCGAGCTTGCCGCGAACGCTCATCAGCGCCGTTGCGAGCTGCGGGCTCGGCTCGAGGGCGGCGACGGTCGCCTCATCGGCGAGAAGCTCGGTGAGCTGGTATTTCTCGATCGCCTGTACTTGCATCCGCTCGAAGGTGGAGTTCGGAAAGAGCTCACGCGCCTGGCCGAGCCACGTGAGCGCCGACGGGTTCGAGCCGTCGAGGGAACCTCCGGCGCCACGCTCGAGGCGATGGCCGCGCGCGGCGTACTCGCGGTCGTAGAGATACGAAAGGGTGTTCTCGAGGTTGGCGTCTCTGCCGCCAAGAGTCAGGCGCTCGTCGGCGTAGCGCCCGAGAACGAGCCGCCAACGACGTGCGGCTTCGAGGTCGTCACTCATCGTCGGCTCCACCCCAGGCGGCGAGCCCATCGTTCGCGAGCGACGCAACGAGAGCACGTTCGACTGCGACGCCGCGAGCAAGATCGGCGCTCGACACGGCGGCGCGAGTCTCGAGAGTCGTCGCCGACACACCGGTCGCGAGGGCGATGTGCTCGGCAAGCGTTGCCGTCTCGCGCGGCTTGAGCCAGGCGAACGACCTGCGCAGTTCGGGAAGGTAGGCGAGAAAAGCGTCGGGAGTGAGACCCCGCAGCGCGTCATCAACGACGCCGAGAAGCTCGGGGTCGTGAACAAGAAGGTCGGGTGCGGCCTTCATAAATCCACTGAGAAAACGCACGGCACGATCGGTGTCGGCACCCGCGCCGAGCTGCGCACCAACAAGTGCGGCAAGCTGCGCGGTCGTTACAGCACCGTCGAGGGCGGCGAACGCCGTCAGCGCACCAAAGACGCCGGAGGCGCACTCCGGTTCGAGACGCAGCCGCTCGATCTCGCGAGCAACGGCGGGCGATTCGACGTGTGCCTCACCGAGTGCGCGAACGAGACCACGCAGGGTCAGCAGCGTGTCGATCGCGGCATCTTCTGCCTCGGCTGTGACGTTCGCGAGCGACGGGACAAGATAGGCAATCGGCGCGAGGGACTTCTCGACGAGCCCCAACAGTGAGTCGTCGAGACCAAATTCTTCGCGCGCCCGCCACAGAGCGAGAAGCCTCTCTGCCGCTCCCGCAAGTGAAGCGAGATCGGGGTCGGTCTCGAGGTGCGTTTCGACGAGTGTTGAGAGCCGGTCGAGGTGCTCATCGAGCCCAATCACAATCGCCTGCGCGAGCACGGTAACCGCCGAATACGCCGACCGGCGCCCCGTCGAACCCTCGAGTTCGAGTTCGGCGGCTCGCAAGCGACCGGCGGCGATGTCGGCGAGAGTCACACCCTCGGCACTCGCGCGCACGAGTTCGGCCTCGACGAGCGGGCTCCAGGCATAGCTCCACTCCTCGTGGAGTCGCCCGAGATTGCGGCCCGTTACAAAGTCCGGGCCAGCGAGGCGCCGCGCGAAGCCCGTGCCCAGAAATTCCATCAGCGCGAAGTACCGGCTGCGATCGCGATGGCGCTGCTTGCGCCGCACGTCGAGCGACACGGTGCGCGGCGAGCTGTCGTCGACCGAGAGTCGCAACTCCCCCGCGCGGCGCCGCGCCTCGTTGACCGCTGGTGGCTGACGCGCACTCGCGGGAACGGTGCCCAGCGCCGAACCGCCAAAGACCGCGGCGAGAGCCTCGCGCAGCGCGGCGCTCGGTGCCTCATCGGTGACAAACGACGACGAGATTGCATCAAGCACGTCGGTGCGGCCGGGTTCGAAACGACCGCGCAACTCGGCAAGCCGTTCGGCATGGATGACGGCACTCGCGACCTCGGGAACACTCACCAGCTGACTCGTGCCGGCCGCCGTCACGGCTCGCGCAACATCGACCAGCGCGTCGACAGCGACGCGCGACGGCCCCACCTCGGTCGACCTGAGCTGCGACCACACCCGGTCGTAGAAGCCCGGCGATGGCATACCCGCGCCGTAGCCGCCGAGAGCGTCTAGCCGACGGTAGTCGTAGCGGATGAGCCACGAGGAGTCAGTGGTGTCGGGAGCCGCCGGATAGCCCGCAGTCGGTGCCGAGTTTCGTACGAGTGCACCCTCGGCAGCCCCGGCGAGAGCCTCAACGAGAGCGAGAGTGTGGAAGGCACCCGTGACGACGACGATCGGGCCCGTTGTTGCCGCGCGGCGCTCGGCGATGCGCGCCGCCATTAGTGACTCGCGGGCGATCGACCCCTCGCTCACCAGCACATCGGGCTCGTAGTCGAGTCGAGCGAGGGCACTCCAGGCGAACACATCGGCGAAGAGCGCGCGCCAGTCAGCCAGCGCCTCGCGGCCGCGCAACTCGAAGAGGTGGTCCCACAGTTCGTCGTGGTCACGGCAGTGCTCCTGCCGCGCGAGCCGGGCAAGGGTCGCGGAGTGGGCGAGGTGCCGCTCTTCCTGGATGCTGCGCGACATCCACTCGTCGTTGTCATCTGTCACGTCAACGACGGGTCGGGTTCGCCAAGCGAGATCGATGAACGCGACGTCTGCCCCGGCGGCGGTGCCCTCGCGCAGTGCTACCCACTCGGGTGAGTACGAGGCGAGCGGAAAGAACCCGCTCGAGCCCTCTGTGTGGCTCAGGATCGCGACCGGCGGCACACACTCGTCGCTCACCAGGTCGGGCAGCAGCGCGCCGAACTCTTCCGGCCCCTCGATCAGCACAGACTGAGGCGCGATCTCGGCGATCATCGCGCTGACCGCAAACGCGCACGCGGGGCTGTGGTGACGAATCGGCGCGAAGTAGATGCCCTGCGTCTCGAGAGTCTCGAGCAACACACGGGCACGATCGAGCCGCTCCGGCGACTTCACCGTCATCCCCAGAGTTCTGAGGCCGCCTGGAAGAACTGCTTCCACAGCGGCGACTTGCGGGCGCGCTCGCGCACAACGTTGTCGACGTAGAAGCGCAGGCGCTTGGCGTCGTCGACGTTGTCTTTGAGCGCGACTCCAGAGAGCTGGCGTGCGATCTCGGCCGGGGTCACGGTGCCGTTGCCGAGGTAACGGGCCTCGAGCGCCGCGGCGTAGGCGACGTTGACAGCCTCGGCCGTCGACATCACCGTCTCGGGCGACTTGACCGGTGTGCCCTCAGCGGTGGTGCCCGTTCGCAGTTCTTGAAAAGCTGTGACGAGAAGCTCGATGACGTCGCGATCGACCCGCACAGAATCGCGCCGGTCGCCGAGCTCAAAGGCGAGCTGCAGCTCGACGAGCTCAACCTCAAAGGCACGGTCGGAGATCGGCTTCACCGTCTCGAAGTTGAACCGGCGCTTGAGCGCGGCAGACATCTCGTTGACGCCGCGGTCGCGCAGGTTGGCCGTTGCGATGATGTTGAAGCCTGGCTTCGCCGGTACGCGGGAGTCGCGCCCGAACTCGGGAACCATCAGTTGCTTCTCCGAGAGGATCGAGACGAGCGTGTCTTGAATCTCCGGAGCGCAGCGGGTGATCTCCTCGAAGCGCACGATGCTGCCCGACTCGAGGCCCTGGTAGATCGGCGACGGCACAAGCGCGCCGGGCGTCGGGCCGTTCGCGAGAAGCAGCGCGTAGTTCCACGAGTAGCGAATGTGGTCTTCGGTGGTGCCCGCGGTGCCCTGCACCGTGAGACCGGAGTCGCCGCTGATCGCAGCCGACAGTAGCTCAGAGAGCATCGACTTCGCCGTACCGGGCTCGCCCACGAGCATCAGGCCCTGGCGGCCGAGCAGCGTCACGATCGACCGATCAACGAGCGGGTCATCACCGTAGAACTTGCGACTCACGCCCAGGTTCTCGTCGCCGATGATAAAAGCGCGCACCGAGCGCGGCGAGAGTCTCCAGCCGGGAGGAAGATCGGCACCGCGCGCCGCGTCGTCCGCGGCAAGAGCCGCGAGCTCGGCAGCGAAACGCGACTCGGCGGGCGGGCGAATCTCGTCGGCCGCGACATCCAACGCATCTACCATGCTGTGTTTTTCTCCCAGTCGGTTTCGAAGGTGCCGGCTTCGGCAATTCTCACGTAGTCACCGTAGGCCTCGGCGAGCAGCACGGGGGGAAGCGTCGATAGTTGGATGTCGCGCCCACCCGCCCGACCGCGAACCAGCGGGCGTGCCGACAGTGTTGTGATCGCCGCGCGAATGTTCTCTTCTGGCAGCGAATTGCCGGTGAAGCCCAGCACAATTCGAACCCCGGCGCTCGTGAAGTCTTTGGTGTACTCGGTGAACCAGCCGCCGTCTTCGCTCGACCCGCGCAGGTAGTTGCGCTTGGTCGCGAGCCCACGAATCGTAAACGCGTCGCTCACCCAGCCCTGGTGGTCGGTGATCTCGGTCGTCTCGGCTGTGATGGTCGGCGTCGCTCCCCCGAATTGCTCGAACAGCGGCGTGACGCCGTAGTCGGCGATGTGTTGGGTCCACGAGGCTGCCTGCTCAGGGCTGACGAGAGCCGTGTGGGCAAGCGCGACTGTCGCACCCTCGGCGAGGGTCACGTCGTCGTCGTTCGCGTCGATCAGGGCACCATCGGCGAGGCGAAACAGGCGCTGCGCATCGCCGGGGTTCTCGACCCAGACGAGCCCCGCGATGAGCCGAGACACGATCGGGTGGCCGCGAAGAAACTCGGTCCACTCGGCCGCCGGCCACTCGCGCGTTATGCACATTGCCTCGTAGAGTCGCTGCGTCTGCATCGCGACGAGTTGCTTGAGCTCGCTGCGGCTCGCGGTGAGCTGCGCCTTGGCCTCTTTGACGAGCTCGGCATCTTCGAGTTCGCGCTTTGCCGGGAGCGACTTGAGAACGCTTCCGGTGGGGCTCGTGAGCTCAAGGCCGAAGGCGGGCGTGAGGCGGCCCGTGAACTCTCGCTCGCCGTAGCTCAGGCGAAGAATGCCGTCGTCATCAAAGCCCGCCGTCGGCACGGTGCGGTCGGCGAGCTGATCGGTCGTCCACCCCTTGCGCTCGGCCAGAGACTCAACGAGCTCGCGCGCTTTCGTCTGCACCGAGGCCGTGCGGTGGCGCCGCGCGACACCAAGCAGTAGCTGCATCACCATCGGGTCGTCGTTGTACGAGGCTGCGGTGATGAGCGCTTCGACCTGCGCGCGACGGCGGTAGTGATCGCGCATAAACGCCTGCGCGAGGGCGACGAACCGGTGACCAGGAATTCCGAAAGTGAGCGCCAGGATGCCCTTCGACGCGATAGCCGACCCGACGTACTGGCTCGCGTGCTCGCGCCGCATCTCTTCGATCATGTCGTCCAGGGTGCGGTCAGCGTATTCGCCGTAGTACTCGGGGTGCTTTTTCGCGAGGTCCTGAAAGTAGGTGTAGCGCTGCGGGCCGGTCGCCGCCGCGTAGGCACGGCTCTCGGCATCCGGTGGGTTTTTTGTGTCTTCAGCGATCCACGCGCGCGCGACATATTCGCCGAAGGCGGCCTGGCTGGCTTCGTCGAGCTGATCGGTGTAGCGCCCGAGGAGTCCGGCGCCCGCAGGATCGTTGAGCTTTGTGGCGAGAGTGATCCACCATTCGAGAACTTCGCGCGGCACCTCTGCCCCGCTCGCCCACTTCGCCGCAGGCAGACCCTCGAACGGGAACCACGCGATGGCCGCGGGTCGCGCGCCACCCTTTTTCGCCTCTGCGGTGAGAACGGCGGGCGACAGGTACTCGGAGATGTCAACGCCGAGTTGCTCGAGCGACGACAGGATCGCCGCCTTCGCACCCTCGCGCTTCTCTTTCACTAGCGCTGTCTGCAGCGCGGGGATGGCCGCGACATCCCGAATGCGCCCCAACCACTGCGCAGCAGTTGTGCGAATCTCGAACTTGGAGTTCGTGAGCCCCTGGCCCGCGAGGGCGACGGCGTCGACCTGCTTCGCGAGAAGCTGCTGCGCCTCGACGCGGTTGGTCTTGGCCGACCCGAGCGCCACCTCGCCGAGCCGCGTGAGCACCGATCCGGGAACCACGGGCATCGTCGCGAGAACGTCGAGAATGCGCGAGAAGTTCCACTCGTCGGCGTAACCGCGCTGGTTGACGCCCGTGCCGGCGGGAAAGGGCCGAATGCCGAGCACTTGCTCGATGAGCTCGGGGCGCTCGTGAAAGAACGGCCAGATCTTGTTCGGGTCTTCGATCTCAAACGCACTCATCTGGATAACGAGTTGCGCGATCGCGTAATCGGGCTGCGGGTACCCGGTGCGAGTCAATGCCTCATGGATGGCGCGCAGATCAAGCTCGCGCACACCGTAATTGACGATGCGCCACCACGCGATGTAGTTCGTCTTCGGCACAACGTGCATACGCAGGGCCGCGAAGATGCCGAGGTCGTAGAAACCTGCCTGCTCAACGAGGGTGCTCAGGCTCTCGATGTTATTTGGCTTGGGCGCGGTGCCACCGAGGAATGCGCCGTACGCGGCGATGTCTCGATCAGAGATTGCTTCGAGGCTTGCCAAGTGGGCAGTGTTGCGCGCTATGCGTTGTTTGGTCCACTTGTCGAACTCGCTCTCTTTCTCCTTCGTGAGCCACTCGCGCGTCGACGCCTTCGACCTGTCGACTACGGCGCGAGCGCGAGCCACGAAGTCAGCAGGAAGCGGAGCATCAACGACGGGCGCAAAGGGAGGAACCTCGACGGTGACCTCGTTCTCGACGATGACGCTGTCGCGAGTGATCGCCTCGCGAATGAGATCGGCGCGCTTGCCGGGCTTCTCGGTCTCGAGCGTTCTCGCCAGTAGCGCACGACCCGGTTCGGAGCGCGCGAGTACGGTGATCAACTCGGCGACGCGACCCGCGGCCGCGCTGGCAAGGATTGGCTCGAGAGTCGACGCTTGTGCCGCCTCGTCGAGGTGCGTGAGAAGAGCAAAGGCCTCGCCCCGCACGACCTTCGACGAGTCGGTGGTGAGTCGCGCGACGGTTGCGACAAAGGCGTCGAGAAGTGTGTTGGTGCCCACAAACGTGAGGAACGCGCGGCGCCCCTCAAGCGCAAACGACGGCACGAGGTCGCTGAGCGACTGCGGGTCGGACGCCACGTACCCGACGAGCCCCTGCATGGTGAGCAGGTTCGGCACGGGCATGCCTGAGTAGTTGCTCGACATTCCACTGCGGTCGAAAACTGTCGCGAGCACAATGCGCCGCGCCTCAAGCGCGGTGCTGCCCTCGGCCACGAGCATGCGCTCGAGTCGCTGTGGAGTCCACGGCGCAAGGCGGGCCGTGAGATCTTCTGTTTTGCGCACACCTTTTGCCTCGAAGATGTCGAGCACAAGGTAGGCGAGCCAGGCCGGGGTAAGCGGCGAGGTCTGATCGATCGCCCCCGGACCATCAAGCGCGGCGAGCAGTCGACCGAACCGCACAAAACGCTCATCGGGAATCGCCGCGGCACGGGCGTACAGGGCGCCGCGCGCGGTGAGCGACTTGTCAATCGTCCAGCCCTTTGACACCGCGTCGATGACCTTGTTGTCTTCGTGCTCCTTCGCCGAGTAGCGGTAGCCCACCTGGCCAGGGAAGCCGAGGTACCGGCGCGGCAGATCATCGTCACTCTGCGCCCACTCGGAGAGCAACGATGCCTCGTCACCGCTCTGAACGTAGAGAATCGCCCTCGCCCACATCTTCTTGTCGATTGCGGCGAGCACCATTAGAGCTTTTGTGAACTCCGATGCCTCGGGCTTCTTGCTCGAAAAAAGACGGGAAGCGAGACCTTCGAGCACGTGTCCTCCGACGCAGAACGGGCAATTGCCTCAACCCTAATCTGTGCCACCCTCATTTATCGATGGGCAGGGCTGCCCTCCCCCGGCGTGCGCGCTACTGGGTGCCATGCGCGCTATGGCGAACTGGCGCGCGTGTTACGCCAAAGCGCGCACACGACCTACGACGCGGCCGGTTCGATCGCGAAGTTGTCGCGGAACAGGCTCGCCGGGTCGTAGCGCCGCTTGAGCTCGCGCAAGCGAGTGAGAGTCGCCGGCGGAAACGCGTGCTCGAGATCTGCCGCCGACTGGCCCGTCTCGAAGCTCAGGTAGGAGCCGACCGAGAAGGGCGCGAGCTCGGCCCATGCGGCGTCGAGGCGCGCCGCGTTGGAACCCAGCACGGCGAGCGAGAAGTTGGCCGACCGGTGCGCGTACGCCGTCTCGTCGGGTGCGAGGTCGTTGACCGCCCCGCCAGAGGCGCGCACAGAGAAGAAGTGACTTGAGCCACTCGCGATGAGTCGCGCGGCTGCGGCAGCAAACTCGGGAGTGATGTGCTCGATGAGTGCCGACCGCGAGACGGGTTCTCCGCTGCCTTGGTGCGGGCCGTCTTGCGCGTTGCCCATAACGCTCGCATAGGTCATGAGCTGCACCGACTGGTCAACGAGCGGCGCGATCTCGGCGAAGGGCTGCAGCCGCTCGAGAATTGTGTCGGGGTCGTCGGAGTCGACAACCGCCATCACCTGCGCCATCTGCGCCTGGCCGGGGCGCGCGCCACCCAGGTACACGAAGCTCGTTGTGTCGCGCGGAGCCGCCTCGACGGCCGCGCCCCAGGCAACCAGAAAGCCCTCGGTGTCTGAGGCGTCAAACACCAGTTGGGCGTGACCCACCGCTCCGACCTCGTCGACCTCGAAGTCGAACGACAGCACCACGCCGAAGTTCGCCCCGGCTCCTCGCACGGCCCAGAAGAGATCGGCGTTCTCGTCGGCCGCTGCGCGAACGATCGAGCCGTCGGCGAGCACCATCTGCACGGCGCGGATGTGGTCAATCGTGAGGCCGTGTTCGCGCACGAGCCAGCCGATTCCGCCAGCAGTGGCGAGACCGCCGACGCCGACTCCCCCGTAGTCGCCCGAGCTGAGGGCCCAGCCGTGGGGCTCGAGGGCGTTCGCGACATCCACCCATCGCGCACCGGCGCCCACGCGCACGAGTCGCTGTCCCTCGTCGAGTACCTCAATAGCGTTGAAGGCGCGCAGGTCGATCACGATTCCGCCATCGTTTGTCGAGCGGCCGCTGATTCCGTGGCCTCCGCTGCGTACGCCGAGTGGATGCGACGGATGCGCGCTCGCGAAAGCGAGAGCCTCGGCGACCTGACTTGCTGTCGTCGGTTGCAGAACGATGCCGGGGTTGCCGCCGCGCATGTAGTTGGCCCGCACTCTGGAGAAACCGAAGTCGCCGGGTTCGACCACGCTGGCGCGCAACGACTCGGGCACGGAGTCGTAGTCGATCCCCTCGCGACGTAGCGCGATGGCGGCGGCGCTACGCACGGGTTCGGCGTCTCCGCCGCGCTCCCTGAGCACTGCCTCGCGCAGGGCGGGAGCTACCTCTTCTGCGAAGCGCTGCATCGTCGCTGGGTCATCGCTCGCGAGAATAAACGTGCCCGTGCCGTTCTCGATGACGAGGGGAAGCAGCTGTTCGACCCACTGCTCGGCCGGGCCGTTGAGCATGCCGCCGTCGCGTGCCGAGAACTGGCCACCGATGTTGAGCAGGCGACGGATCTCGCGCGGGTCGCGGCCAGCTTCGATCGCCGCCGCGTCAATGGCGGCGTGCCCCGCCTCGAGGTCGCCGGGCTGCAGGTAGGCGAGCGAGGGCAGCCAGCCGTCGGCCTTTGTGCCGGTGAGCCGCAGCATGCGCGGCTTGAGCGCGCCGAGCCAGATCGGAATGTCGTGGGCGGGTGCTGGCCCGCGCTTTGTGCCATTGACCTGGTAGTACTCGCCCTCGATACGCAGAGGCCGGCGTTCGCTGTCGTCCCAGATTCCGCGAATGATGTCGATTGCCTCGCTGAGCGCCGTCACGCCCTGGCCGGGGGTGAGGCGGCGCGCGCCCATGGCTTCGATCGCGTCCCAGAATCCACCGGCGCCGAGGCCGAGGTCAAAACGCCCGCCGCTGAGCAGATCGAGCGACGCTGCAGAGCGCGCGAGAACTGCCGGTGGCCGCATTGCAAGGTTGAGCACGTTGCCCGACAGGTGGATGGTCGAGGTGCGAGCCGCGACGAAACTCAGCAGCGTCCACGTGTCGAGAAACGACGCCTGGTACGGGTGGTCTTGGAATGTCGCGAGGTCGAAGCCCAGCTCTTCAGAGAGCACTGCGCGGGCAACAACGGCGTCGGGCGCCGCGTTTGAGGGGGTGATGAAGGTTCCGAACTGCAGGGAGTGGCGGTAATCAGGCATGGGTCAAGTGTGACCACATCGCGATGCAAGTGACAAACAAGGGGTTAGTGACTTACTCTAAGTAAGTGCCTACACAAACATCGATCACTCACATCGACGACGAAGCCTGCCAGGTCTTTCAGCGCTCATTCGAACTCGTCGGAAAGCGCTGGAGTGCGAGCATCCTCCTCGCCCTGACACGAGGAGCCTCCCGCTTCAGCGAGATCACCGAGATCGTCTCCGGCCTCTCTGATCGGCTGCTCGCCCAGCGCATGCGCGAACTCGAACAGAGCGGACTCGTCGAGCGCGAGGTCATTGCGACAACGCCCGTGCAGATTCGCTATCGGCTCACCGAGCGCGGTGCCGACCTGATGGAGGCCATGCAGCCGATCTCCGACTGGGGCCACCGCTGGGGAGTCTGACAACACTGAAAGCCGCGGGGGCTATCGTGCTGGCATGGATCCCATGCTCGCCAAAGCCGTCGACGCCATCCCCCTGCCCGATTCGGTCGAGGGTGGCTTGCTCTACGAACCCAAGTGGGACGGCTTTCGTGGCGTCGTCACCTTCGACGGCACCACTGTTGAGATCGGCAGCCGCGGTGCGAAGCCCCTCACGAGGTACTTTCCCGAACTCGTCGACGCCTTTCGCGAGCAGCTGACCGAGCCGTGCGTGCTCGACGGCGAGATCATTCTGCGCACCGGCAATCGACTCGATTGGGAGGCGCTCTCACAGCGCATCCATCCGGCGGAGAGCCGCATCCAGAAACTGAGCGTTGAGACGCCGGCGAGCTTTGTCGCTTTTGACCTCCTCACCGAACCCGACCTGCCATTCAGCGAACGTCGCGCGGCTCTCGAAAAACTCTCGCTGAACGCGCCGCTGCACAGAAGCCAGGTAACGACCGACGTCGACACGGCGAGGCGCTGGCTCGAGCAGTTCGAGGGCGCGGGTCTCGACGGCGTCGTCGCCAAACCGCTCGCGGCGGCCTATGCGCCCGGCAAGCGCCTGATGCTCAAAATCAAACACCACAGAACGGCGGATGTCGTCGCCCTCGGTTATCGAATTCACAAGAGTGGCGCGGGCGTCGGATCACTGCTCGTCGGACTCTACGACGGCGACGAGCTGAAGAATGTCGGCGGTATTTCTGCCTTCAGCAACGCGAAGCGCCTCGAGCTCATCGACGAGCTTGAACCGCTCGTCACCCGCACCGACGGCGTCGCCGCAACGGGCGAGCGGGAGCGCAACCGATTCTCATCGGGCAAGGATGTCTCGTTCGTCTCGCTCGCGCCCGAGCGGGTCATCGAGGTGCGCTACGACCAGATGGAGGGCGACCGCTTTCGGCACACGGTGCAGTTCGAGCGCTGGCGCCCCGATCGTGAGCCGCGGTCGTGCACGTTCGAGCAGCTCGAGGTGCCCGCGGATTACGACTTGTCGAAGGTGCTGCTCTAGGCCTTCTTTGCCCTGCTCGGCTGTACGCGCGGCGGCTCCCCCGGCATCTTCGGAAAGTCCGGCGGAAACGGCAGCTCGGCGAGCCCACTCTCGACGTCGCGCGCCCACCACTCGAGTAGCACGTCGATCTTTCCGGGAGTCGCGTGCATGTTCGCCCACGGGTCGCCCGTTGTCTCGAGTCGCTCGGGCACGGTGAGAATTGTGAAGTCGCTGGGCTGCACAGAAGCGAGCTCCTCCCAGGTCACCGGTGTCGAGACCGACGCGGTCGGCAGCGCCCGCGGGCTGTAGGCACCCGCCATCGTGCGATCGCGGTTCGCCTGGTTGTAGTCGACGAACATCTTTTCGCCGCGCTCTTCCTTCCACCAGTTGGTCGTCACGGTTTCGGGCAGTCGACGCTCGAGCTCACGCGCCGCAGCAATCACCGCGTGGCGCACCTCGAGAAACTCGTGAGTGGGCTCGATCGGCGCGAAGACGTGGATGCCCCGGTTGCCGCTCGTCTTCACAAATGCTTCGAGACCTGCTTCTCGCAGAACCGAACGCAGCTCGAAGGCCACGGGAACAGCCTCGGCGAACCCCGTGCCCGGCTGCGGGTCGAGGTCGATGCGCAACTGGTCGGGGTTGTCGGGGTCGCCCGCGCGGCTCGCCCACGGGTGAAAAACGATTGTGTTCATCTGGGCGGCCCAGACGGCGACGGCCGGCTCATCAATAACGAGCTGTGGATGCGACCTGCCGCTCGGGTAGGTCACCTCAACAGCCCGCACAAAATCCGGCGCTCCCTTCGGCGGGTTCTTCGAGAAGAACTGCTCGCCGTCGACTCCGGCAGCAAACCGCTGCAGCGACACCGGCCGATCACCGTTCGCGGCGATAAACGCGTCCCCGACCGCAACAAGATAGTTCGCCAGGTCGAGCTTTGTGATGCCGAGGTCGGGCCACAGCACACGGCTCGGACTCGAAATGCGCACGTCGTGTTCGCCGACCGTGATGACTGTCGCTTCGCTTGCCATGGCCACACGGTACTCGCGAAGCCCAGAGCAGATCCGCTCTCAGCCGATACATGCCGCTAACTGTCAGCCGGCGCGAGAAGCTCGGACCATGACCAGTGAAGAAGCTCCCCAGATGTTCACCGAGCGGGTTCGGCAGAGTCTCGCCCACCAGCGCATCCTCGTGCTCGACGGTGTGCTCACCGACGACAACGGAATGCTGCTCGCCTCGCAGATGCTGTCACTCGCTGCAGAAGACCCGACGGCAGACATCACCCTGTGGATCCACTCACCGGGCGGCTCCGTGCCCTCGATGCTCGCGATTCGCGACGTGATGCGGCTAGTGCCGTGCGACGTGTCGACCGTCGCGATCGGTCTCGCCTGCAGCGCCGGGCAGTTTCTCCTGTCTTCGGGCGAGAAGGGAAAACGGTTCGCACTCCCCCACGCCAGGGTGCTGATGCACCAGGGCTCGGCGGGCATCGGTGGCTCTGCCGTCGAGGTCGAGGTGCAGGCGAACGACCTGCGGCACACCCGCGACACTGTGCTCGCGCTGGTGTCAGAAGACACCGGGCAGAGCATCGAGCGCATCTTCGAAGACTCGCTGCACGACCGCTGGTACACGGCGCTTGAGGCGATCGACTACGGCTTCATCGACGGGGTCGTCGACAGCTTCGCGCAAGTGGTTCCCGATCGACGGGCGCGCATCGGGCTGGGGGTCGGCTCATGAGCAGCTACACGATTCCCAACGTTATTGCGCAGCATCCACGGGGCGAAAGAATTATGGATGTCTACTCGCACCTTCTCGCCGAACGCATCGTCTATCTCGGCACCGGAATCGACGCGGGCGTCGCGAACGCGCTCATTGCCCAGTTTCTGCACCTCGAGGCCGAGAGCTCGACCCAGGAGATCAACCTCTACATCAACTGCGAGGGCGGCGACCTGACAGCGATGCTCGCCGTGTACGACACGATGCAGTACATCGAAGCGCCCGTCGCAACAACGTGCGTCGGACAAGCGATCGCTGCGGGAGCCGTGCTGCTCGCGGCGGGAGCCCCCGGTCGCCGCGCCGTGCTGCCGCACACACGCGTTGTTCTTCACCAGCCGGCAGCGCAGGGGCGGGGAACGATTCCCGACCTCATTCTTCAGGCCGACGAGGTTGTGCGTGTGCGGGCCGAGATCGAAGGGATTCTCGCAACGCACACCGGGCAGACCGTCGAGACGCTGCGGCGCGACACCGATCGCGATCGGCTGTTTACGGCCCACGATGCTGTTGCCTACGGTCTCGCCGACAGCGTTCTGGGGGCGAGGTAATCGCGAGGCTCAGGCCGCGCGAAGCAGGTGTGCAGAGCGGTTCGGGCGTGCGAGTTGCTCCGAGACGCGCGAGGTCAGGTCAACGAGCGACGAGTCGAGAGCACCAGCGACCGCGGAGATCATCTCGCTCGAGGGTTCTTTGAGACCGCGCTCGATCTCTGAGAGGTACTGCGGAGAGATACCCGCCCGAGCAGCTGTCTCGACGAGCGTCTGGCCGCGGTCGGCCCGCAATTCACGAAGTTCTTCGCCAAGGGCTTCTCGCCAGAGCCGTTCGGGCGTTCGTCGTGGAACAAGGGGAATGATCTCAGCCATGGTTCACGATAATCAGCCGCCGACCGAGACGCACAGCGATTCTGCCCACAGCAGAACGCCGGCGTCTTGCGCTACCCGCGCGCGGCGATGGTGAAGACGAGTGAGTTCCACATCGCTTCGCCTCGGCCATCCTCGCAGCGGTAACGTGTGCCGCCGTTGAGCGGTTCGGCAACCATGCCCATCGTGGGCAGCTGGGCCTGACGACCGCGCCCACTGTCGCAAATGTTGTAGAACTGCAGATGGCCCGTGGTCTCGACGATCGAGAACTCGACAACAGGCGGAGCCGTGTCGGCCCAGACGTTGAATTGCGAGGCGTGCGCGGCGCCAACGGCGAGCACACCCTGGGTCGCGAGCCAGACTCCCTCACGGCAGCCGCTCGTTGTGTGTTCGAAGCTGAGGCGCACGAGGTTGCCCGCGCGAACGACAAGACTCGCGGCTCGCAGAACTGGCTCGCCGTTCGGGCCAACAAGATTTGACGCTTCTAGCTGGCCGGGAAGTTTGCGCAACTGTGCCATGCGCACAGCCTAAGTACGTGACATCCATTCACAAAGCCTCCGCCGTGAAATGGGCGACCCGTTGACTTCAGTCGATTTGTCCGATGGGCTCGCGCTTCTCGGCCTGGAATCGATCTTCGGTGCGGCCCTGAGCCCAGTAACCCGAGAGCGATCGCAGTTCACGACTTACCCCGCGCGCTGCGAAGATCGCGCGCAGCGCCTTCATCGACTCGCGTTCGCCGTGTGCGAAGACCTGAACGTCGCCCGCGGGCCACTCGATAGCCTCGACGGCGGCCGCGAGGCTCTCGCCACGACTGCGAAACACCCACAGAATCTCGATTCCGTCGGGAGCGGCGAGCGGCAGCATGTCGGTGAAGTCGTCGGCCTCGATGATCGCAATGCCCTTCGCGTCGGCGGGCATTGCCTCGAGCGCGGCCGCGATGGCGGGGGTCGCTGACTCGTCGCCGGCGAGAACGTGAGCCGCGACATCCAACCGAGGCGTATAGGCACCGCCCGGGCCCGCGATGGCCAGACGATCGCCGACCTGCGCGGCAGCGGCCCAGGGGCCAGCGATACCTTCGTCTCCGTGCACAACGAAGTCGATCGCGACCTGGCGCAGATCGTCATCGGCCCAGCGAACCGTGTAGGTGCGCACGACTGGCCAGTCGTCTTGGCCAAGCGTGGCGCGCAACGCCTCGATGTCGTAGGGCGGCTCAATGCCAAGGTGCGGCTTGACGAAGAAGATCTTGACGTACTTGTCGGTCGCCGTGGTGTTCACGAAGTCGCTGTAGCCGTCTCCTCCGAGGGTGACGCGCACCATGTGCGGCGTGATCCAGTCGGTGCGCTGCACCTCGAGAACTATCTGGTTCGGCATGGGTTCCTTTAGCTGTGCGGTCTAATACTCGGGAAGCGACTCGAGTTCGAGTCGCGCAAGATCAACGGTGAGCAGGGTGCGAAGTCTTTCGTCGCGGTCGGCCTCGTAGTCGGGGTCGCGAGGGTCGACGGCGAGAGCCTTGAGAGTTGTTGCGACGGCACCGCTCACCTCTTGCCAGGCCTCCTGACGCGATTGCTCGACAGTTGCCGCGATTTTCTCGTCGTCGGCTGCGACCTGCCTCAGCGCGTCGGCGACGCCGCGATAGATGCCGATGTTGCGCGCGGTGAGCTGGTCGCGAGCGAGTTGAACGTTTTGCGCGGCGAGAATTTCGATCTCGTTGCGCGCGAATTCGGCGAGCACCTCGGGCTCATAGCTCTGGTCATCGCGAATCGCGGTGACTATGAAGTGGTTCTTGACCTGCATGCGCACGGCAGTGAGGGCGATGAGCACCCCCTCCTCAACAACGCGTTCGACGGGCGCAGGTTCAACCGGTTCGGGTGCGACGAACTTCCCGAGGTTGACGCGCTTCGTACGCTTAAAGAGGGCCACTGAATATCCTGGCTGGGCTGGGTCACGGGGTGCGGAACGACCGCGTCCAGCCTACGCGAGGCCAGCGACGCGGGTCAGAGGTCTGATCGCCGGGTGAAGTGCACGATCGAGATGATTCCGATGACGACGAGAAACGCCAGTGCGACGGCGAACAGCACGTCCCAGATCAGCGTGGCCGGGGTCGTTCTGCCGATCGTTGACACGAGCAACGCCGTATAGGCGATGGTGAGTGTCGCAGACGACCTGAGCCCGGGACCAATAAGCCACCACGGGCGACGGCGAGATACTTTCTGTTCTTCGCTCATATATCGACCGTACGCACGAAGTCTGGGTGTTTCGGGAGCGCCAACGCGGATATTGTGTCCGAGAAACCCAGCCACGGACTACCGTTGAACTATGACGTCCGAAGAACCCACCCCCACAATCACTTTCTCCGAGCTCGGCCTGGACGACGCCGTGCTCAAAGCACTCAAGGATGTCGGGTACGAGACCCCCTCCGCGATCCAGGCCGCGACGATTCCGCCGCTGCTCGACGGGCGCGACGTGCTCGGTGTAGCGCAGACCGGAACCGGCAAGACCGCGGCGTTCGCGCTGCCGATCCTGTCGCAGCTCGACCTCTCGCAGAAGAGCCCGCAGGCCCTCGTACTCGCCCCGACCCGCGAGCTCGCGCTGCAGGTCTGTGAGGCCTTCGAGCGCTATTCGGCGCACCTCAAGGGTGTTCACGTTCTGCCCGTCTACGGCGGACAGGGCTACGGCACCCAGCTTTCGGCGCTCCGTCGCGGGGTACACGTTGTCGTCGGTACTCCCGGCCGCATTATGGACCACCTCGACAAGGGCACCCTCGACCTCTCGCAGCTCAAGTTCCTTGTGCTCGATGAGGCAGACGAGATGCTCAAGATGGGCTTCGCCGAAGACGTCGAGACGATTCTCGCCGACACCCCCGACGACAAGCAGATCGCGCTGTTCTCCGCGACGATGCCCGCGCAGATTCGCCGCATCTCGGGCAAATACCTCAAGAGCCCAGAAGAGATCACCGTCAAGAGCAAGACGACGACGTCGACGAACACCACCCAGCGTTACCTCATCGTCTCGTACCCGCAGAAGATCGACGCACTCACGCGAATTCTCGAGGTCGAGAACTTCGAGGGAATGATCGTCTTCGTTCGCACAAAGAACGAGACCGAGACCCTCGCCGAAAAGCTTCGCGCCCGCGGCTACTCGGCCAACGCGATCTCGGGCGACGTGCCCCAGGCGCAGCGCGAGCGCACGGTCGAGCAGTTGAAGAACGGCAAGCTCGACATTCTTGTTGCGACGGATGTCGCGGCTCGAGGCCTTGACGTCGACCGCATCAGCCACGTGGTGAACTACGACATCCCGATTGACACGGAGTCGTACGTGCACCGTATTGGCCGCACGGGTCGCGCCGGACGCAGCGGTGCCGCCATCAGCTTCGTGACTCCGCGCGAGCGCCGCCTTCTCGACCAGATCGAGCGCGCGACGCGCCAGCCGATGGTCGAGATGCGTATGCCCAGCGTCGAAGACGTCAACGTCACGCGCCTCACCCGCTTCGACGACGCCATCACCGCCGCTCTCGCCGACGACGCGCAGCTCAGCGACTTCCGCGACATCGTTCGCCACTATGTCGACCACCACGATGTCGTCGAGTCGGACGTCGCCGCAGCACTGGCGATCGTCGCGCAGGGTGGCACGCCTCTCCTGCTCGCCGCAGACGACCCGCGTTTCGCGCGACAGGTGCGCGACGCTCGCGAAGAGCGCTCGCCCCGCGAGGGTCGCTCGTTCAGAGACGACCGCCCCGATCGACCCGAGCGTCGCCCGCGCGACCCCAACCGTAAGCTCACCGCGTACCGCATCGAGGTCGGAAAACGTCACCGCGTCGAGCCGCGCCAGATCGTCGGCGCTCTCGCGAACGAGGGTGGACTCAGCCGCGAAGACTTCGGGCACATCGACATTCGCCCCGACTTCTCAATCGTCGAGCTGCCGTCGAACCTGCCGAGTGACACGCTCGACCGCCTGTCGGCGACGCGCATCAGCGGCAAGCTCATCGAGATCAAGCCCGACCGTGTGCGCCCGCCGCGTGGCGACAAGCCCACCTACGGCGACCGCCCGGAGCGCAAGCCGCGCTACTAGAGCGCGTCTCGACCGCGAACTTGTGAGTTGCGCACCCTCGGCGAGAGCCTGGGGTACGCAACTTCTGCTTTAAGCCGTCGAGAGGACGCAAAGTGTTGCTTGCCCGCGCGATACCGACACCTTGCGTCCACTCGGCCTTCTGCGCACCACTGGTCGAGCCTCACGCACGCCCGGACGTCGATCCGGGGCGACGTGAGCGCGACGGCGCGAGCACACGCGTGCCTAGCCCAGTGAAGCGACCGCCGCAGCCATCGCGCGCACCGCTTGCTCCAGAATGGGCCGCGGCATAGCGAAGACGAAGCGCACGTAGCCCTCGTAGCCGGCTCCGCACAGCTCGCCGTCGGTGACCGTGACACCCGCGTGCTCCCGAAAGAAGTCGGCGGGCGAGCCGTCGATGCCGAGCGAACGACAGTCGAGCCACGCGATGTAGGTCGCGTCGGGCAACGTGTACCCGATCGACGGCGCGAGTTCTGACAGCAGCGAGCCGAGCAGCCGCCGGTTGCCGTCGAGGTAGTCGACGACATCGTCGAGCCACTCGCGCCCGTCACGGTAGGCAGCGGTCGAGGCGATGACGCCGAGGGTCGACGCTCCGTGCTGCACCGAGAACCCGAAGCTGCGGTACAGCGTGGCGTCGGCCTCGTTGGAGGTGATGAGCTGGGCAGTCTTGAGGCCGGGCAGGTTCCACGCTTTCGAGGCGCTTGTGCCCGTGATCGTGTGTGCGGCCGCCGCAGCAGAAATGGAGGCGTACGGGATGTGCTCGCGGCCGTCGAAGCGCAGCGGCGCGTGAATCTCGTCGGCGAAGACGCGGCCATTGTTGCGCTCGACGACGTCGGCGATCGCCAACAACTCGTCGCGAGAGAACATTGTGCCGGTCGGATTATGCGGGTTGCAGAGCACAAACGTGCGCGCCCCGGCCTTGAAGGCGGCGTCGATAGCGGCGAGGTCGTGCGTCCATCGGCCGTCGGTGACAACACCGGGCACCTCGATGACCGCACGGCTACGCGTCGGCGGAAAACTCAGAAACGGCATGTAGGCCGGGGTCGGCACAATGACCGCGGAGCCTCGCGGGCTGTACTGCGAAATCGCGACGCCGAGGGCCGCCATCACGTCGGAGACGGGGTGCACGTCGGCGGGGTCGACCTGCCAGGAGAACTGCTGCGACATCCATGCGGCTGTTTCGGCTGCCATCTCTGAGGCAATGGCGGGCGAGAGATACCCGATCACGCCGGAGTCGATAGCGTTATGCAGAGCTTCTGTGACTGCGGGGGCCGTGCCGAAATCCATCTCCGCGACCCAGGCGCCGATGGTGCCGGGATTGAGGCTCCACTTTCGGCTGCTGGGTACGTCGAGCGCTTTCGACGAAATTGAATCGAAAGAGTGACCTGCCATACCGGCGAGGCTACCGAGTAGCGCTGTGCGTCCCAAATCGCGCACGAAGATACCCTTGTTGCCGTGGTCACCCAACGTAACAATGCGCCCGAGCGCGACAGAGCGGCCGACAGCGGAGTCGACAGCCGGGCGCTTCCCCGTTATGCGGCCGGGTCTATCGCCGTGCCGTTTGTGATCCAGAACAACAACGAGATCATCGCGCGCGACACCCTCTGGCAAGAGCACTCGCACCCCACGCACGAGCTGCTCTGGAATGACCGCGGCGCCTCGTCTGCCTCGGTCGGCGCGCGCACCTGGACGATCACCCCAACGACCGGCCTGTGGATTCCCGCGGGCCTCCCCCACTCGGGCTGGACGCCGGCCGGCACCTGGTTTCGCTCCGCCCAGTTCAGCGTCGACGCAGCGCCGTCGATCGCGAGTGGCCCGGTGTCGGTCGACATCTCGGCGTTGCTCAAACTTTTGCTCGACCGACTCGGCTCAGACGGGTTGGATGTCGCGTCCCGCGCCACAACCGAGGCCCTCATCCTCGACGTGCTCGCCCCGGCGTCCCGCGAGATTGTGCTCGTTGTGCCCGAGTCGGCGCTCCTCTCGCCGGTTGTGGCGGCCGTGCTGGATGACCCCGCTGACGCGACAACCCTCTCCGTGTGGGCGACACGACTCGGGGTCAGCGAACGCACCGTGACTCGAGCTTTCACTGCCGAGACTGGGCTCGGCTTTAGCCGGTGGGTGGCGGCGGCCCGGGCACAGCACGCTATAGCGCTGCTCGCGGCGGGCGACGAGATCGACGACGTGGCGGCTCGCGTGGGCTTCGGCTCGGCGAGCGCTTTTGGAACGGCTTTTCGTCGGGTGACGGGCGTGAGTCCGGGGCGGTTTCGCGCGTTGTAGCGCCGTGCGTGTCTGTTTCGCACTATCGGGTGTCAGTTCTGCTTGATTGCAAACACACGCGCCGTCGCCTAACTTTGGTAAGGCAAACCTAAGCTGTTGCGACGATGCAGCCCGCGACATCCATTCTCTGAAGGCCCGTTTGCCGGCCTCGAGAACGCGGTTCGACGCGCCACCAGCACCAACAACACAGCATTCACCACCGAAAGGACACCATGCCTCGCGCATCAACACGCCTCGCGTTGTCAGCAGCAATGCTCGTCACGCTCGGCCTCGCCGCCTGCTCCACGCCGGCGACGACCGACGACTCGGCTAATGGAGACTTCACCCCGATCACGATCGAGCACGCGCTCGGCACAACAACGATCACCGAGAAGCCCGAACGTATCGCGACCGTGAACTGGGCGAACCACGAGGTTCCGCTTGCGCTCGGCATCGTTCCGGTCGGTATGGCCGCCGCGAACTTCGGTGACGACGACGCCAACGGCACACTGCCGTGGGTCGAAGAGAAGCTCGACGAGCTCGGTGCCGAGACTCCCGTGCTTTTCGACGAGACCGACGGCATCGACTTCGAGGCTGTCGCAGACACCGACCCCGACGTGATTCTTGCCGCGTACTCCGGCCTCACCCAGGAGGACTACGACACCCTGACCGAGATTGCTCCGGTCGTCGCCTACCCCGAGACCGCGTGGGGCACCTCGTGGCGCGACATGATCCTGTTCAACAGCGAAGCGATGGGCATGGCGACTGAGGGCGAAGAGCTCGTCGCAGAGCTCGAGACCGAGATCGCCGAGAAGGCCGCGGCTTACCCGCAGCTCGAGGGCAAGAGCGCGATGTTCCTCACCCACGTTGACACAACCGACCTCAGCGAGGTGAGCTTCTACACGAGCCATGACACGCGCGCTGCGTTCTTCGAAGACATCGGGCTCACGACTCCCCCGAGCATCGCCGACGCATCGGCGTCGACCGAGCTCTTCGCGCTCACGCAGAGCGCCGAGCAGGCAGACGCGTTCAGCGACGTCGACATCATCGTGACCTACGGCGACGAGACCCTCGTCGCAGCTCTCGAAGGCGACCCGCTTCTCTCGCAGATGCCCGCCGTCAAGACGAACGCGATCGTCGCCCTGCCCGGCACGAGCCCGCTCGGCACCGCCGCGAACCCGACTCCCCTGTCGATCTCGTGGATTCTCGACGACTACCTCGAGCTGCTCGCCGCTGCGGCCGACAAGGCGTAGTGACAGCAACCCAGCAGACAGCTTCGGACGTCGCACTCGTGCGGCGTCCGAAGCGTTTGCGCGCGCTCTGGCTTCTCGTCGTCATTGCCGTACTCGTCGCCCTGATGGCGGCGTCGGTCATGATCGGCTCGCGAGAGGTTTCGTGGGCTGACGTCGTCGCGGCCTTGGGCGGGTCGGCCGACGGTTTCAACGAGGCGGCAGTTGCCAAGCGGATTCCTCGCACCCTGCTTGCCGTCATCGCTGGCGCGGCCCTCGCGGTTTCCGGTGCGGTGATGCAGGGGGTCACCCGCAACCCGCTCGCCGACCCCGGCATTCTCGGCATCAACATGGGAGCCTCGCTCGCGGTTGTCACGGGCATCGCATTCTTCGGCCTCGCCGCCGCGTCAACCTTCATCTGGATCGCCATCGCGGGCGCCGCAGCCACTGCAGCCTTCGTTTACGTCGTCGGCTCGCTGGGCCGCGGCGGGGCGACGCCGCTCAAGCTTGCCCTCGCGGGAGCCGCGACATCCGCTGCCCTCGCCTCGTTCATCAGCGCCATCGTCTTGCCTCGCGGAGACATCGCGGGCAGCGTGCGCTCGTGGCAGATCGGTGGCGTCGGCGGCGGAACCTTCGCGAACATCGAACAGGTGCTGCCGTTTCTCATCGTCGGCTTCGCGATCTGCCTTCTCGCCGCCCGGTCACTCAACGCTCTCGCACTCGGCGACGAGCTCGCCGCGGGCCTCGGCGAGAGGGTCGCAATCGCGCGCGGGGCGTCCGCACTCGGCGCGGTCATTCTGTGCGGCGCCGCAACCGCTGTCACCGGGCCGATCGGCTTCGTCGGACTCGTTGTTCCCCACGCCTGCCGCCTCATCGTGGGCGTTGACCATCGCTGGCTTGTGCCGTTCTCGGCGATCGTCGGCGCCGCGCTACTTACCGCGGCTGACGTGCTCGGCCGCATCGTCGCCCGCCCCGCCGAGATCGACGTCGGAATCATCACCGCCCTGGTCGGTGCCCCCTTCTTTATCTACATCGTGCGCCGCCAGAAAGTTCGCGAACTATGAGCGTCACCGAAACGGCCATGGTCGTCGCGCGCAATCGCCGCGCACGGTCCACGCGCCTGCGCGCTGTCGTCATCGTTTTCGCTGCGCTCATCGTTGCGGTCTTCGCCGTCTCGCTGATGGTCGGCAAAACCTTCTACACACCTCTCGAGGTTGTCGGCGTCATTTTTGGGCAGGATGTCGCGGGCGCGACCTTCACCGTCGGCCGGCTGAGGCTGCCGCGCGCGACCCTCGCGATTCTCGCCGGGCTGTGTTTTGGGCTCGGCGGCGTCACGTTCCAAACGATGCTGCGCAATCCGCTCGCGAGCCCCGACATCATCGGCATTAGTTCGGGCGCGAGCGCCGCAGCCGCCTTCGCGATCATCACACTCTCACTCGGCGCCACCCAGGTCTCAATCTTCGCGATTGTCGTTGGGCTCGGTGTTGCCCTGCTCATCTACGTGCTCTCGTACAAGAGCGGTGTGGCCGGTACCCGCCTGATTCTCATCGGCATCGGCATTGCCGCGATGCTCGACAGCGTCACTGCCTACGTGCTCTCACAGGCCGCGCAGTGGGACCTTCAAGAAGCCCAGCGCTGGCTCACCGGTAGTCTCAACGGCACATCTTGGGGCTCTGTGGCCCCCGTCGCGATCGCGATGGCCGTGCTTGCGCCCGTGCTTCTCAGCCAGTCGCGCAACCTGTCGATGACGCAATTGGGCGACGACGCGGCATCCGCCCTCGGTGTTCGGGTCGAACGCACGCGACTCGTTGTGATCATCGCGGCCGTTGGTCTGATTGCGTTCGCTACGGCGGCCGCGGGGCCGATCGCGTTTGTCGCGTTTCTTTCTGGGCCCATTGCGGCGCGCATCGTTGGGCCGGGCAGCTCGCTGCTGATTCCCTCGGCTCTCGTAGGAGCGCTACTTGTTCTCGTCGCCGACTTCATTGGGCAATACGCCTTCGGCACCCGCTACCCCGTTGGCGTGATCACGGGCGTTCTTGGGGCGCCGTACCTCATCTATCTCATCGTTCGCACGAACCGCGCCGGAGGCTCCCTGTGACAACAGACCACACCCTCACCCTCGAGCAGCTCACCTTGGGGTACGGCGATCGCACGGTCATCGAGTCTCTCGACCTCGCGATCGAGCCGGGCAAGGTCACGGCGATTGTCGGAGCGAACGCGTGCGGCAAGTCAACGCTTCTGCGATCGATGTCGCGTCTACTCGCACCGCGCGAGGGAACCGTGGTGCTCGACGGCAAAGACGTGCACCGTATGCCCGCCAAGGCGCTCGCGCGCACGCTCGGGCTTCTGCCCCAGTCGCCGATCGCGCCCGAGGGCATAACGGTCTCAGACCTCGTCGGTCGCGGGCGCAATCCGCACCAGGGCGTCTTCTCACGTTGGAACGAATCCGACGACATCGCCGTCGCCGAAGCACTTGTTGCGACCGACACGCAGTCGCTCGCCGACCGCCCGGTTGACGAACTCTCGGGCGGCCAGCGTCAGCGCGTCTGGATCGCAATGGCTCTCGCGCAGCAGACCGACGTGCTGCTGCTCGACGAGCCGACGACTTTTCTCGACGTCAATCACCAGGTCGAGGTGCTTGACCTGCTCACTGACCTCAACCGCTCGCGCGGCACAACGATCGTTATGGTGCTGCACGACCTCAACCTCGCCGCGCGCTACGCCGACCACCTCATCGCGCTCGCGGGCGGGCAGATTCACGCCGCGGGAACACCGGCCGAGGTTCTGACCGTCGAGACCGTTCGCGCCGTGTTCGGCCTCGACAGTCAGGTGATTGTCGACCCCACCTCGGGCAAGCCGCTCATGCTGCCGATCGGTAGGCACCACATGAGTGACCCGGCCGAGGGCTAGGCGACGCGACGGCGATAGGCGGCCATCGCGAAGAAGTACGCGATGACGAGGATGCCGACGCACCAGGCGAGAGCGATCCAGAGGTCGTTGCCCACTGGTTCACCGGCGAAGATCGACTGGATCGAGTTCACGATCGACGTGACCGGCTGGTTCTCGGCAAACACTCGAACCGGGCCCGGCATCGTCTCGGTCGGCACAAAGGCCGAGCTGATAAACGGCAGGAAGATGAGCGGGTAGGAGAAGCCCGTCGCGCCATCCATGGTCTTTGCCGCGAGGCCCGCGATGATCGCGAGCCAGGTGAGGGCGAGGGTGAACAACGCCAGGATTCCCGCGACCGCGAGCCAGTCGAGAACACTCGCCGACGTTCGAAACCCCATCAGCAGCCCAACGAGCACGATGATGACAACGGTGAGCAGGTTGGAAACGAGCGAGGTCAGCACGTGCGCCCAGAGCACCGATGACCGGGCGATGGGCATCGAGTGGAACCGCTCGAAGAGTCCGCTTTGCAGATCAACGAATAACCGCATCGCCGTATACGCGATGCCCGAGGCGATCGCGATGAGCATGATCCCGGGCAATATGTAGTTGATGTAGCTCTCGTCGCCCGTGTCGATGGCGCCGCCGAAGACGAAGACGAAGAGCACCATGATCGCAATCGGGGTGATGGCGGTTGTGATGATCGTGTCGGCGCTGCGGAAGATGTGCCGCAGCGACCGCTGGAGCAGAACCGAGGTGTCTGCGAAGAAGTAGGTGCTCATGACTCGTCCTTTCCTACGAGCGCGAGGAAGATCTCCTCAAGGCTTGGTTGCTTTTCGATGTACTCGACCTTCGTCGGCGGCAGCAGCCGCTTGAGCTCGTCGAGGGTTCCGTTGGCGATGATGCGCCCCTCGTGCAGAATCGCAATGCGGTCGGCGAGATGCTCCGCCTCTTCGAGGTATTGCGTTGTGAGCAGAACCGTTGTGCCGCGGTCGGCGAGTTCGCGCACGACCGCCCAGACGTCTTGGCGAGCCTCGGGGTCGAGCCCCGTTGTCGGCTCGTCGAGAAAGATCACCTTGGGCTGCCCGATGAGGCTCATCGCGATGTCGAGGCGACGTCGCATACCGCCCGAGTACGTCGCGACCTTGCGGGCGCCCGCCTCGGTGAGCGTGAACCGTGCGAGAAGGTCGTCGGCGATCTGGCCGGGGTCGGCGAGGTGCCGCAGTCGGGCGACGAGAATGAGGTTCTCGCGACCGGTGAGCACCTCGTCGACCGCCGCGAACTGACCGGTGAGGCTGATCGACTCGCGCACGGCGAGGGCGTCGGTGGCGACATCCAAGCCGTTGACCGTCGCAGTTCCCGCGTCGTGCTTGAGCAGAGTCGAAAGAATGCGCACGATCGTGGTCTTGCCCGCGCCGTTCGAGCCGAGCAGGGCAAAAATGCTGCCCGGAGCCACCTCGAAGTCGACACCCCGCAGAACGTGCAGCTCTTTGTACGACTTCTCGAGCCCTTTCACCACGATGGCGGTCATGATTCGCCTCCCTCCGCGAGCTTGATCGCCTCGAGCAGGCGGTCTTGTTCGCGCTTGATGTAGCCGCCCCTCGAGTAGTTCTGAATGAGCGAATCGATGAAGTCGATCGGGTCGTCGCCAACGATGGCGCGGATCGGTGTGTCGTCGGCAGCGGCGCGCTCGAAGATGTCGGCGAGGTCTTCGTAGAGCGACGCAGCACTGTCGCCATCAACCGGGCCAAAGTACATCGCGTAGCGCTCGAGCGCGTCGACGGCCGTGCGGTAGTTGTCGGGCAGCAACTTGGTTCGCGCCTTGTAGGCCCGCCAGCGGCGCTTGTCACCGATCATCTTTGTGGTGATATCTGAAATTCCCATGCTCATTTCCCTTTCTCACGAAGCTGTTCGAGTCGTTCTGACAAAAATCCCCAGGTCTTCCAGAACTCGTCGAGTTCTCGTTCCCCCTGGCTGTTGAGCGAGTACACCTTGCGTGGCGGGCCCTTCTCCGACGGACGCTTCTCGACGTCGACGAGCCCCTTCTGCTCGATGCGGATGAGCAGCGCGTACACCGTTCCCTCCGCGATCTCGGTGAACCCCTGCGCACGCAGAAGTGTTGTGATCTCGTACCCGTAGGCGGGAGCGCCCACGAGCAGCGCGAGCACAATGCCCTCGAGCGTGCCCTTGAGCATTTCCGTCATTTGTTTGCCCACGAGGGCACCGCCTTTGCTACTCAGTATTACTAGCTACCAGTACATAGTAGCGCTAAGTAGTGAGCGCGCAAGGGGTATTTCAGATCGAATGGATGTCGCGCGACATCCATTCGATTGATGGCGGTTGCGCCCTAAGAGCGCCCGATGGCCATGAGCTCACGCGCCGTCTGGGAGCCCTCGGGCACCACGATCGTGAGCGTGTTGCTCTGCATGCGCACGGTGAGCTCGACGAGCCCCACATAGATCGGGTGCGGCTGGCTCTTGATCGAACGCAAGCCCGACAGTGTGATGACAGTGTGGCGGTGAGACAGGTCGGGCTTCTTCAGCACGTTCACCCAGTCGCGGCGCGAGATGATGTGCAGCTCGGTCGGGGTTGTGGCAACGATCATCGCGCCGAGCACGTGGGTGCGGCCGAGCACGCGCGCGAGTCCCGAGCGGTGGGCCACTGATGCGTGCCCGTGAACCGCACGGATGCGCAGCAGTGGCTCGCGGCGCTCGAGTTCGCGCAGCTGACCGACGAGCATCCGATCGACGACGCTCACGTTGACGGCGGCACCATACGGTGACGACTTCTCGACGACAGGCTGCGGACGGATGACCTCGACGAGCGAGGCAATTGCCGCTGCGCCGGCACCGTTGAACTCGATCACGTGCACACGATCATTCGCCGTGTAGAGGGTGAGGCTGCCGTCGAGAACGTTGAGCGCCTGCGAGATGGCGACTACGTCCGAGTAGTCGATCACCGACTCGGTGAACCGGTTGCTCTCGCGACTGAGAATCGTGAGGCTCTTCTCCCCCGCGATGAGCAGGTGATCGTAGAGATCCATGTCGGGCGTCGCCTCGCGGCGGGTGATGTTGCGCGGCACCTTCAGCACAAGCTTCGCCGTCTCGAGGTTGAGCGGGTAGCCGGCGTACAGCCGCGGCACCTGCTCGACTGTCGTGACCCTGTCGATCCACGGACCGAAGGCGTCGAACTCGGGGGTCATTGCGGCGAGAACCATGTGGTCAGGGTATCCCCCCCGGGCGATAGAACCTCACGTCGCCGCTAGGGTGAGCGAATGAGAAAACTTCTGGTCGCCGCCATGATCGCCGCGTCGCTGTCACTGCTGGCGGGGTGCAGCACTCTCGCAACGCCCGAGCCCGAGCCGACTCGCGAGTTCGTAATGCCCGACTTCAAGATCACCGACTGGCACGACGCGCCGCTTGACGAGTTCACCGAGGCTTTCACCGATATCGACACGTCGTTTCTCGACGAACTGCCCGAAGCGGCCGCCCAGCGCAACGGCGACCTGCTCTGGAGCATCGGCAGCGGCTCAACCACCTCGGGATTCGCCGGCTTCGACACCTGGGCGCGTGCCAACTACTCGATCACCGACAACGGTGACGACCGCGAGACGGAATTTGTCACCGAAGATGACCGACTCATGAAAATCATCTATCGCGCCATGGGCGACGGGGTGATCGTCAACTTCTTCGTGAGCGACGACTCCGAAGCTTAGGGAGACAAGCACCCGGTTGTCAGACCAAAGTCGGTCGCACGAAAGTCGAGGATCGCAGTGAGAAAAAATATCCCTAAGTCTGATATCGACTCCGACGACGCCAGTAACGACAAGTTGAGGTCGCGCTACCTGCAAAGCGTGATGCGACGATCAGACAAAAGCATCGGTTCCGAGCCGAGCGAATCTCTCCCACTAAAGCTGATTCAATATTGGGACGAGAGCGACATTCCGCCTGACGTGCAGCGTTGCCTAGACAGCTGGCTTGTCACCGAAAGCCTGGGGTTTGAACGACTGATCTTCAATAAACAACAAGCACGCGCTTTTATCGAGGATCACTACAACGTGTCTCACCTCCTAGCCTTCGACTCCTGCACTCATCCAGCGATGCGATCCGACTACTTCCGGCTTTGCTATCTGCTACAAAACGGTGGCTTGTACGTCGATGCCGATGACGAGCTTAAGGAGCCTGCGGCGATTCTGTACCTCACGCGTAATTCCAGACTCAAGCTGCAGCCACTGTGTTACCAACTATCCACAGACTCGATGGTCGTGCCAGCTGATCACGTCGGCGATACGACTGACGATTTCATCTTCTACGCCAATAACGATCCGATATTCGCGCCCGTAAACCACCCCGTACTCGACGCCGCCCTAGTTCAGGCTACGAAACGCCTTGTTGCTGCCAACGGCGCCAGTAGAGATATCCAGTGGCTGGCAGGTCCAGGAAACCTCTCTGAAGTTCTAGTTCGCCATGCTCTCTTGATGGAAAAGTCTGATGTGCAGCCAGACTTTGAGTTTGTCCACTCGTGGGGCGAAATCGCTCCTGGCGACTGGAATTTGGCGTACAGAAAAGACGCCCGAAACTGGAGACAGTGGGTCAAAGGAGATGTTTCTCGATGAACCTTCTTGGGTCTGCAGAGCTGAAAGCCAAATTGGCTCACCGAATTCGAGTTGTAGTGCGTCACCTCGATCCGTTTCGAAAAACAGCGGCCTTCTCTACGCAGACCGACCATCGTTCGATAGGACGGGTCTATGTGATCAATCTGGACCGCAAACCAAAGCGTTGGAATTCGGTTCGAAAGGAGCTCGGGAGGTTTCGTTCCATAGATGACCAACCACTCGTCACCCTCACTCGTCGATTCTCCGCAGTGGACGCTCGATACCTTGTCGATACGCCACTGACCGACGTGCTCATACCAACTTTCACTCTCGCCGAGCAGCTCGCCGTCCACCCAGACCCCCTCCTGACTATCGACGACAGCGCAAGAGACCGAACGATCTTGATGACTAAACCTGAGATCGCTATTGCTCTGTCACACATCGAGGTTTGGAGACTGATTGCAGACGGAGAGTCAGAGTTTGTGATGGTCCTCGAAGATGACGTCATGATGCGCCCCGGTTTTGCGCGAAGGCTAAATAAGGAATGGCGCACACTTCTTGACGAACAGGCTGAACTCATCTACCTCTCTTACAGAGATGTCAGTGGAGTCTCACGAGACAAACCAAAATCTGTGCATAGGCAAAGGGGGCCTGGCCTGTGGGAAGCCTCAGCGTACGTACTTTCTCGAGGTGCTGCACGCGAGCTATTGACCGCACTACCTGCCAACGGCCCAATTGATCTCTGGATGAACTTCCAATTCGAGAATTTGCGCACTTTCACCACTTCGTCTCAACTAATCGAACAGCGGCTGGCCGAGCCTTCAACCAACGCTTACTCAATCCTCCCTGTGCTGTCTCAAGTCGGTTCTGTAACCCGCGAAAAAGTGCTCGTACTCAAAACGAAGCGGAAACACGGACCCGTGATTGCGATCGGCTCGAAAACATCCGGCCTCACCGCGCTCGCTGTCGCGCTCTCGACGCTTGGCTATTCCGTTGCGAGCGATCTGGCGACGCTTCCTGAAAAGGAACTCGCTCATCTACGGGAGCGCAAGGGCGGTGGCGCATTCGATGCTTTCGTCAACGTAGGCGCGTTTGATGAAACTCTATTGGCGAAAACACTGGCGAACAAAAATGCTCTATTGATCATCACTGACGAACAAGTGAGCCCTCCTGGTATTCCGGAGCACCGCATCCTGCGCTTACCACCAGCAGTCATCGACAAGTGGGATGACTTGTCGCGATTCCTGAATATTGACTATCCGAGTTATCCGTATCCATCCGATCCCGACCTCGGTCAACGTCAGCTGGATCAAGCCGTCGATGCCAGTGCAACAAGAGCTCATGCAGATCTTAAATGGGACCGCTCGCCATGGGTGATGCCTGCGTCGCGACTACAAGGTGGACTCGCTATCTCGTCAACACACGAACCGAGTGTTGAAGTAGCTCGGTGGAGAGAAGGTGACCAACTGCTTGAGGACGTATGGTTCATGCGTGGAGACACGTTCCCAAGCAACATGGCCATTTTCCGACCGTCGAACATAACCACCGAGAAGACGATCAACCTGTCCCTGAGGCCGGAGAAATCTCTCGTGCGCGATTTCTCAGCTGCCGCGCTTGCCGCTCGTGCACCATTCCTATACGGGTCGTTTAGCGCTTCGCTTCGGCCAGCCAAGGGGTCCGGGATCATTACGGGTCTATTCCTACACCGCAGCGGGCCTCGGCAAGAGATAGATATCGAGTTTCTTGGAAAAGACACAACCAAGATGCTCGTCAATGTCTTCTATAACCCGGGCGCCGTCGGGACAAAACTTGAGTACGGATATAGAGGAACTCCGACGGAAATTGAGTTGGGTTTCGACGCCGCGGATGCGTTCCACATTTACGAGATCGAATGGCGCCCGGAAGTCATCACATGGAAGGTCGATGGAAAGATTGTGTACCAACGAAGGCAATGGGGCCCGACACCCATTCCTGATCGACCGCTTGAGTTCAACATCAACATCTGGACCTCGCGGTCAGTCGAGTTCAGCGGAGTGCTGAACTCCGATGTGCTGCCAGCGACAACTCAGGTCAGTGGAATCTTTATCTCTGACTGACGCCGACAGAAGATTTCGACTGAGCTGACGGTCGGTCAGATCGTCGACATCAATGTGCCGTCGAGTTTTACTTGACCCAAGGATGCGGCTCCGGTCGTTGATTGTCGCCGACAGATTGTCCGGAGTCAGCGTCGAGTCAGCCGTGGTCGCGGCATCGGAACACCGCCGTTCGGAGGCTTCGCACTGCTTGGCCGCCCGGTCCCACAAATCGGAGACGGCGAGCTTCAAGTGCCCGCCGAACCTGTACGCCAACGGTCCTTTGACGTGCACCCGCCAGTCGCAGACAGTTGAGACCGGCAGGCCGAGGTACGATCCCAGCTCGGCGAAGTCCATGAGCGGTTCCAGGCTCAAAGAGTCTGGGCCTGCGAGAACGGGTTCTCGTCGCGGATCTTCATACGAGCAAGGTGTGCACCGGCAGCCCGAAACGACCGCAGGGAACAGGCTCGACAGGGACGAAAGGTTGGCCTCACCGGCTCCGGAGACTAAGAAACCGTAGGTTTTCGATTGAGTAGTCAAAACCTAAAACCAAAAAATCTCGGAAACCCGAAAGTTTCCGAGACATTTGTCGGGCTGACAGGATTTGAACCTGCGACCCCTTGACCCCCAGTCAAGTGCGCTACCAAGCTGCGCCACAGCCCGTGACTTGCCCGCTCCGAAGAACAGGCCTCGAATAGCTTAGCGCCTCTGAGGGGGTGCGCTATCCACTTCGCACCGCCACTAGTCTCAGATGGCTCGAGTTTGTAGGCTGCTCACGGCGCGGCATGGTCTGGCAACCGTGGCAGGGGTTGCAGACCGAGCCAGCGCCGTGTGCCCGGGCATGGAGCACAGAGAAAGAAAGGCAAGACATGGATGCTCGTCAACTGCGCACCCGCACCGCACTCTCCCACGCGATCCTTGGCCTCGCAGCGACGCGACCGGTCACCGACATCACCGTGAGCGAGCTCGCATCAGAAGCGGGAATCAACCGATCGACTTTCTACGAACACTCCGACTCACCCGCCGCGCTGTTGCGGTCGACCCTGCGTGACGAGCTCGACGAGATTCGCGACCGCTACCTCATCGACCCGTCAGACATCGGCGAGGCGATTACCGTGACAACGCGCGACGTTCTCACTCACGTTGAGTCGCACGAAGCCATCTACACCCGCGGACTTGGCCTCGACGACAACGCCGGCGAGCTTCACTCAATGCTGAGTGCGCAGTTCGCCCAGACGGTGCGTCAGCTGCTCACCCACGGAGACATCGCGCTGCCCGAGACCGACAACCCCGAGCTTTTGCGCAACAGCGTGCCGCGCTACATCGCCGACGGAACCGTGGGCGCCATCGAGTCGTGGCTCAGCAGCCCCGCTCCGCGCACGCACGAGCAGTTTCTCGCGACCTATCGCGTGCTGCTGCCTGAGTGGTGGCCGATCAGCTAGTCGGGGTGGTCAGCTCAGCGGGTGGTCAACGCAGCGGCAGGCGCGCCTTGAGAGCGGGCCAGGCAGCACCAAATCCCGGATGCAACGGCCGCTGCTCGACATCGGCAACGGGTATCCACGCGAGTGCTTCACTCTCGGCGTCGCCAATCACCGGCTCGAATAGCTCGAGGGCTTCTACGACGACGGTTGTGTAGCTCCAGAAGCCGAGGTCGAGCACGCTCGTGAAGAGCACCCGAAGGCTCTCCGGCGATACCCCGGCTTCTTCTTGCGCCTCACGCAGAGCCGCGACATCCGCCGCCTCGTTTTCTTTGCGGGCGCCGCCGGGTAGCCCCCAGGTGCCGCCGAGGTGACTCCAGCCGGCGCGCAACTGCATAAGAATGCCGGCGTCGGGGTGCCAGACGAGCAGACCCGCGGCGCCGTAGCGTCCCCAGAAGCGCGCACCGTCGGGCCCGAACACCCACGCGTCACCCTTGTCGCGCAGGTGTGCTGGCGGCAGGGGTGGCGGCGTGGTGTCGGTCATGATCTACGAGCGGCGCTGGCGCTTCTCGCGAACGCGCATGTTGACGTTGATCGGGCTTCCTTCGAAGCCGAAGATCTCGCGCAGGCGACGCGTGATGAAGCGGCGGTACTGCGGGTCGAGAAAACCGGTCGTGAAGAGCACAAACGTCGGCGGGCGCGATGCGGCCTGCGTACCGAAGAGGATGCGCGGCTGCTTTCCACCACGCACGGGGTGCGGGTGCTCTGCAACGAGCTCGGCAAGCAGCGCGTTGAACTTTCCGGTGGGAATGCGGGTGTCCCACGACTCGAGCGCAAGCTCGAGGGCCGGAACCAGCTTCTCCATGTGACGACCGGTCTTGGCCGAGATGTTGACGCGCGGCGCCCAGGCGACGTGGCCGAGGTCTTGCTCGATCTCACGCTCGAGAAGGCCACGACGTTCGTCGTCAAGGAGGTCCCACTTGTTGAACGCGAGAACGAGCGCACGGCCAGACTCGAGAACGAGGTCGATGATCTTCAGGTCTTGCACCGAGAGCGGCTCGCTCACGTCAAGCATGACAACGGCAACTTCGGCCTTTTCGAGTGCAGCGCTCGTGCGCAGCGTTGCGTAGAAGTCGGCACCCTGCGAGAGGTTCACGCGGCGGCGAATACCGGCCGTGTCGATGAAGCGCCAGAACTTGCCGCCGAGCTCGATCTGCTCGTCGACCGGGTCACGAGTTGTGCCGGCGAGCTCGTTGACGACAACGCGCTCTTCGCCCGCTGTTTTGTTGAGCAGCGAGCTCTTACCGACGTTCGGGCGTCCGAGAATCGCGACGCGACGCGGGCCACCCACTTCTTCTTTCGCGACGGCCGAAACCTCGGGAAGAATCGTGAGCACCTTGTCGAGCAGGTCGGCTACTCCCCTGCCGTGAACGGCGGAGACCGGCCACGGCTCGCCGAGTCCGAGGCTCCACAGTTCTGCGGCCTGCGGCTCCTGACGCGAGTCGTCGACCTTGTTGGCGACGAGAATAACGGGCTTCTTGGTGCCGCGAAGCAGGCGAACGACGTGCTCGTCGGTCGACGTGGCGCCGACCGTTGCGTCGACGACGAACAAAACAGCGTCGGCGAGGTCGATTGCTACCTCGGCCTGGGCAGCGACAGAGGCGTTGATGCCCTTGGCGTCGGGCTCCCACCCCCCGGTGTCGACGATCGTGAAGTGGCGGGTATTCCACTCGGCCTTGTAGTTGACGCGGTCGCGCGTGACACCGGGGGTGTCTTCGACGACTGCCTCGCGGCGGCCGATGATGCGGTTGACGAGCGCCGACTTACCGACGTTCGGGCGACCGACGATCGCGAGAACCGGAAGAGCGGGAAGGTAGGTGATCGCGTCGGGGTCGGCCGACGAGAGGTCGAGGAGCCCGAGGTCTTCGTCGTCAAGGTCGTAGTCCTCGAGTCCGGCGCGGAGCGACGCTGCGCGCTGCGCGGCGTCGGTGTCATCCATCGAGATGATGCGGTCTGCGAGCCCCGAGTCAATTTCGGGAAAGTCGTCAGTGTTGTCAGCCATTTTTAGCAGTCCTTTTGTGTTTCGGGCCGCTTAGCTACTGGGCGGCCCGCACGAGTTCAACCACAGCAGAAATTGTCTGCTCGAAGTCGAGATGAGTGGAATCGACGGTCACGACACCGTCTGCGGCGTTCATAAAATCGACGACCCGGGAATCCTGGGCATCGCGCGAGCTGAGTGCCTCGGCGGTGGTCGCGGCCGACTCCGTGGAAAGTTCGGCAGAACGCCTCGCCATTCTAGCTTCTTCACTGGCCGTAAGCAGAATGCGCACCTGGGCGTCGGGCGCGACGACGGTTGTGATGTCGCGCCCCTCGACGATGATTCCGGGCTGCTTTGTCGACGCGATGATGGAACGGAAGATGGATGTCACGTGCGCACGCACCTCGGGAACGCGTGCGACAGCGCTCACAACTGCCGTCACGCGGGGCTCACGAATTGCCGCGACAACATCAACGCCGCCCACACGAACGAAGTACTGCTCGGGGTCTGTGCCGATCTCGTAGTCGAAGGTCGGCAGCGACTCGATGAGCTCGGCGGGCCCGAGTGTGTCGATTCCTTCTTCGAGGCAGCGCCAGGCGAGGGCGCGGTACGCGGCTCCCGTGTCGAGGTAGGCAAAGCCGAGCGAACGCGCCGCACCCTTGCTCACGCTCGACTTGCCGCTGCCCGCGGGCCCGTCGATTGCGACGACGATTGTGCTCATGCCAGTGCTCCTGCGATCTTCCAGTCGCGCGCTTCGAGTTCGCGCACGAGCGATTCTTCTGCCTCGGGCACAACCGAGATCTCGGCGAGACCGATCTGTGCCCTGGGTGAGTGTTCAAGCCTGAGGTCTTCCATGTTGACCCCGAGCTCGCCGATCTCGGTCAGCAGCCGGGCGAGCTCGCCGGGCTTGTCGTTGACAATGACCGTGATCTGGCTGAAGTGTTTGGCCTGCCCGTGCTTGCCCGGAATGCGCGCCACACCGGCATTGCCGCCCGCGAGGGCCTCGGCGATGGCCCGGCGCGAGCCGGTGGCAGACACGTCGTCGAGCGCGGAAATCACGCCCTCGAGGTCGGCCTTGAATGCGGCGAGGATGTCGCTGACCGGCGCCGCGTTGGCCGCAAGAATCTGCACCCACAACTCGGGAGCGCTCGACGCGATACGTGTTGTGTCGCGCAGGCCCTGGCCCGCGAGTCCGACTGCGGCGTCGGTAGCGCCGCGCAGCCGAGCGGCAAGCAGCGACGCGACGACCTGCGGCACGTGCGACACGAGCGCGACGCTCTCGTCGTGAGCCGCGACATCCATCTCGATGGGAATTGCACCGAGGTCGAGAGCGAGGTCTTCGACCGGACCAGCCGTGCGGTAACTGATGCCGTCATGGCCGGCGAGCACCCAGGGTCGCCCGATGAAGAGGTCGGCGCGCGCAGAGACTGCTCCCCCGCGTTCGCGGCCGGCCATCGGGTGCGAGCCGATGTAGCGCGAGACGTCGGCCCCGAGCGCAGTGAGTTCGGCGAGGGGCGCGAGCTTGACGCTCGCGACATCCGTCACAATCGCTTCGGGGTAGGCGGCGAGTTCCGCCGCGACGATGGTCGCCGTGACGTCGGGCGGCACGCAGACAACGATGAGTTGCGGCTTGTCACCGGGGGTTGCGGCACGGCCGGCGCCGTAGTCGATTGCAAGGTTGAGGTTCGACGGCGAGCTGTCGGCGAGGGTGACGTCGACGCCCTTCGCCTGCAGCGCGAGCCCGATCGACGCACCAAGCAGCCCCGCGCCGACGATGCGCACGGGGCCTTCGAGGCGACGATCAGTCATCGCTGTCCCCACCCGCGGCTGTCGATCCCGTCACCGAAGAGGCGCGCGCGATAGTGAGAAGCTCGCCCACCTCTTCTTTGGTGAGGTCGCGCATCGCGTCGGGCGCGAGGCTGCCGAGGTGCAGCGGTCCAAACTGGCGGCGCACGAGGTCGATAACCGGGTGGCCGACTTCTTCGAGCATGCGTCGCACGATGCGGTTGCGACCGGAGTGCAGCGTGACCTCGACCACGGTCTCGGTTGCCGAGGGTGTGCCGATGATGCGGGCCTTGTCGGCCTCGATGAGTCCGTCTTCGAGCTCGATGCCCCCGACGAGCTTGTTGACCGTGTGCTGGGTCACAACGCCCTCGACCTTGGCGATGTAGGTCTTGAGCACCCCAAACGACGGGTGCGCGAGAATGTGCGCGAGCTCGCCGTCGTTCGTGAGAATGAGCAGGCCAGAGGTCTGCGCGTCGAGGCGTCCGACATTAAACAGGCGCTCGTCGAACTCGTTGGTGTAGCGGCGCAGGTCGGGGCGACCGCGGTCGTCACGCAGCGACGAAACGATGCCGGTCGGCTTGTTGAGCATGATGTAGATCTTTGTCGTGTCGAGCTGAATCGCCTTGCCGTCGACCGACACCTCGTCGGTCGGCAGCACCCGACGCCCCGCGCCCTCGACGCGCACACCATTGACCGCGACCCGGCCCGCGGCGATGAGGTCTTCGCAGACCCGGCGGCTCGCGACACCGGCAGCGGCCATAACCTTCTGCAGGCGCTCGCCCTCGGGGTTACCTTGAGAAAAATCAGCGTTGTTCATCGAATCCGTCCGAGCCGTCGGCAAGTAGAGGTGAGATAAGCGGAAGCTCATCGAGTGTGTTGATCCCGAGCTGGGTCAACAGCAGGTCTGTTGTGGCGTAGTGAATCGCGCCGGTCTCGCTGTCGGTAAACGCCTCGGTGATGAGTCCGCGACCGAGCAGGGTGCGCACGACCGAGTCGACATTAACGGCGCGAATGGATGCGATAGCTCCACGAGAGATGGGTTGCTTGTACGCGATTACCGCAAGTGTTTCGAGTGCGGCCTGACTCAAGCGCGACGGGTTCTGGGTCAGCACAAAGTCGCGCACGATCGCGTCATACTCGGTGCGCACGTAGATGCGCCAGCCGCCGCCGACCTCGCGAAGCTCGAAGCCGCGGCGTACACCCCCGTTGTCGCCGTCGAAGTCGGCCACAAGACGCTCGACCGACTGCCGCACGGCAGGAATCGGCACACCCAGCGCCGTCGCGAGGCTCACGAGCGTCTGCGGCTCGTCGGCGATCATAAAGATCGCCTCGAGTGAGCGCTCGAGATCGGTGATCTCGGCGACGTGGCGAGCCTTGACCGACTGATCAGTGAGGTCGGGGGTCTCGGCATCAATTGTCATAGTCGGCTCCCAGATTGGCGAGGCTGTCATCAGACCACTGTTCGGCGGTCCAGCGAATGCTGAGCTCACCGAGCGGTTCGAGCTGCTCGAAAGAAATTGCTGCCTGGCGGTAGAGCTCTAGCACGGCGAGAAAGCGGGCGATAACGACGCCCTTAACGTCTGCGCCGGCAATGAGCTGGCGAAAAGACATCGTCTCGCCGCGGCGCAGAAGCGCGATCACGTGAGCGGCCTGCTCGCGGATGCTCACGAGTGGCGCGTGCAAATGGTCGAGTCCGACGACAGGTATCTCGCGCGGGGCCATGGCAAGAGCGGCGAGGGCAGCGAAGTCGTCGGCGGTGAGTGTCCAGACGAGCTCGGGTGTCTGTTGGCGGTACTTCTCCTCGAGACGCACAGTGCGAAAGTGCCGGGTCGCCTCGGCGTCGAGGCCCGTTGCGAACCACTGCGCCGCCTCCTTGAAGGCGCGGTACTGCAGCAGCCGGGCGAAGAGCAGATCGCGGGCCTCGAGCAGCGCGACATCCTCGGCGTCAACGAGTTCTCCCTGGGGCAGGAGACCTGCAACCTTGAGGTCGAGAAGGGTCGCCGCCACAACGAGAAATTCGCTCGCCTGGTCGAGTTCTTCGACGGTGTCGAGTTGCTTGAGGTAGGCGATGAACTCACCCGTGACAACGCTCAGCGAGATGTCGGTGATGTCGAGTTCGTGTTTGGTGATGAGCGAGAGCAGCAGGTCGAACGGCCCGCTGAAGTTGCTCAGGCTGACGGAGAAGCCGCTGGCGTCAGCCTCGAGCTCGGCTGCGCCGCTAGGCGACTGCGCCACGGGAGATCAACTCTCTGGCGAGCTGGCGGTAGGCGTCCGCCGCCGAGTGATTGGGCGCGAACGAGGTGATGGGCGCCCCCGCGACGCTCGCGTCGGGGAACTTCACGGTGCGACCAATGACTGTCTCAAAGACGCTCGACCCGAAGGTCTCGACAACCCGCTCGAGCACCTCGCGCGAGTGAAGGGTGCGGGCGTCGTACATCGTCGGCAGGATGCCGTCGAGCTCGATGGCGGGGTTGAGACGGTCTTTGACCTTCTCGATCGTCTCGACCAGAAGTGCCACACCGCGCAGCGCGAAGAACTCGCACTCGAGCGGGATGAGCACACCGTGCGCCGCGGTGAGGGCGTTGACAGTGAGCAGGCCGAGCGACGGCTGGCAGTCGATGAGCACAACGTCGTAGTCGTTGGCGACCTTCGCGATGATTCGGGCGAGGATCGTCTCGCGCGCGACCTCGTTGATGAGGTGCACCTCTGCGGCCGAGAGGTCGATGTTCGCCGGAATTACGTGAAGGTTCTCGAAAGCCGTCTCGATGATCGCGTCGCGCGGGTCTTTGACGGTGCCAAGCATCAGCTCGTAGATCGTGGGCACGTCGTGCGCCGGAACACCCAGCCCGGCCGAGAGCGCGCCCTGGGGGTCGAAGTCGATGGCGAGAACCTTGCGGCCGTACTCGGCGAGGCTCGCTGCGAGGTTGATGGCTGTCGTCGTCTTACCGACGCCGCCCTTCTGGTTCGAGAGCGAAATGATGCGCGCGGGGCCGTGGCCCTTGAGCGGCTTGGGTTCTGCGAAGACCGTCACTGGGCGACCGGTCGGCCCCAGAACCAGGTCGTCGAAGCCTGCGAGAGTGGCGTCGTCGGAGTTCTGAGCGTTCATACAGCGATTCTATCCGCGCGCTCGGGGATGAGCCGTCGTGTACATGTCTCGCAGCGTGTCGGCCGTCACCAGTGTGTAGATCTGCGTCGTCGCGACGCTCGAGTGCCCGAGCAGCTCCTGCACAACGCGCACGTCGGCACCACCGGCGAGAAGGTGGGTCGCAAAGGAATGACGAAAGGTGTGCGGCGAGATCTCGAGGTCGAGCTGCGCACGTTTCGCTGCCGCGCGAATGATGAGCCAGGCATTCTGCCGTGAAACGCGCTGTCCCCTCGCCCCGAGAAACAACGCCGGCGTCGCGAGCCCGCGCGCCGAGAAAACCGGCCGCGCCCGCACGAGGTACGCGTCGAGCGCCGACCGCGCGAAGCTGCCAACGGGAACTATTCGCTGCTTGTTGCCCTTGCCGAAGAGCCGCACAAAGTCCTGCGCGCCACTGTTCTCTGACTCACCGCCGCTCAGAACGTCGTCAACGTTGAGCGCCACCGCCTCTGACACACGCGCGCCCGTCGCGTACAGCAGCTCGAGCAACGCCTTGTCGCGCAACTGCTGCGGATCGTCGCCATCAGTCGCGGCGAGCAGCGAACCCATCTGCTCGATGCTTATCGCCTTCGGCAGCCTTGTGCCGAGCTTCGGCGGAGTCGTCTCTGACGTCGCATCCACCTCGACAAGGCCCTCGCCGAGCAGAAACTTGTGGAATCCGCGCACCGACGACAGCATGCGCGCGAGCGACGAAGCGACGAGAGCGCCGTCTTCGCGCGTGCGCAGGTGTTGCGCGAAATCAGAGACCTGCGCCTTCGTCACAAGCTCGGGGCTCGCGACATCCACCGTTTCAAGAAACTCGGCATACGCCGCAAGATCGCGCGTGTACGCGGCAATCGTGTTCTTGCTCAGCCCGCGCTCTATCGCAACGTGCCTCAGGTAGCGATCAATCGCTACCGAGAGAGCGGATGCCTCGGCCACGGTGCGTCACCCGGTGCGAGAGTCGCCCAGTTGCGTTCGCGTGCTGCGACGGCCGCCAGGGCGCCAATAACAAGAATCGAATTTTGGATGTCGCGGGCGAGCACCGCGTCGACGATATCTTCGAGGCTCACCCAGGTCTTCTCGAGCTCCGCCTCTTCGTCGGTGCGCTCGAAGATCTCGTCAGCGTCACTCAGGCCGCGGGCAAGGTAGATGCGCAGGGCCTCGTTGCTTCCGCCGGGCGAGGTCTGAAAGTCGACGAGAACGTTCCACTGGCTCGCGACGAGATCGACCTCTTCGGCGAGTTCACGCTGGGCGCCGATGAGTGCCGACTCCCCCGTGATGTCCATAAGGCCGGCGGGCAGCTCCCACTCGCGGGCGCGAATCGGGTGCCGGTACTGACGAATCAGGCACACGCGGCCATCGTCGTCGAGCGCGAGAATCGCGACGGCGCCGGTGTGGTCCATAAACTCGCGCGTGATTTCGCCCTCACCGAGGGTGAACTTCTCGCGGCGGATGTTCCACACCTTGCCGTCAAAGACAACGTCAGACTCGCTGATCGGCAGGTCGACAAGGTCGTCTTGCAGACCAGCGTTAGCCGATTCAGACATCCGCAGGAACCGCTACCTCGAAGAGTCGCTCGGCCTGCTGGCGCTCGAGAGCGGCAGCGATGAGTCCCTTGAAGAGCGGGTGTGCGTGGTTCGGGCGCGAACGCAGCTCGGGGTGCGCCTGGGTTCCGACGTAGTACGGGTGCACCTCGCGCGGAAGCTCAACGAATTCGACGAGGTCGTGCTCGGTGTTGAGACCGGAGAACACAAGACCCGCGTCGGCGATCTGCTGGCGGTAGGCGTTGTTGACCTCGTAGCGGTGACGGTGACGCTCGGCGATCGTCTCTGAGCCGTAGGTCTCTGACACAATCGAGCCGGGCTGCAGTGCCGCTTCGTAGAGGCCGAGGCGCATTGTGCCGCCGAGGTCGCCGCCCGCGATGATGTCGACCTGCTCGGCCATCGTTGCGATTACCGGAAACTCGGTGTCGGGGTCGAACTCGCTCGAGCTTGCACCCGTGAGTCCGACGATGTCGCGCGCATACTCGATGACCATGCACTGCAGGCCGAGGCACAGGCCGAGCACGGGGATGCCGTTTTCGCGCGAGAACTTCAGGGCGCCGAGCTTGCCCTCGATTCCGCGAACGCCGAAGCCGCCGGGAACGCAGATGCCGTCGACATCGGCGAGAGCCTTCGCCGCACCTTCGGGTGTCTCACACGTGTCGGAGGCGATCCAGCGAATGTTGACCTTCGCCTTGTTCGCAAAACCGCCGGCCTTGAGAGCTTCAGTGACGGACAGGTACGCGTCGGGCAGGTCGATGTACTTGCCAACGAGGCCGATCGTGACATCGAACTTGGGGTCATGAACCGTGTCGAGAAGTTCGCGCCAGCCGTCCCAGTTGACGTCTTGTGCGTCGAGGCCGAGCTGCTCGATGATGTAGGCGTCGAGGCCCTGGTCGTGGAGCATCGTCGGGATGTCGTAGATGCTCGGCACGTCTACCGCGTTGACGACTGCCTGCTCGTCGACGTCACACATAAGCGCGATCTTGCGCTTGTTGCTCTCAGACACGGGGCGGTCACTGCGCAACACAAGAGCGTCGGGCTGGATACCGATGCTGCGGAGCGCAGCAACCGAGTGCTGCGTCGGCTTGGTCTTCTGCTCGCCCGAAGCGTTCATGTACGGAACGAGCGACACGTGCACAAAGAACACGTTCTTGCGGCCGAGCTCGTGACGCACCTGGCGCGCCGACTCAATGAAGGGCTGGCTCTCGATGTCGCCGACGGTTCCACCGATCTCGGTGATGATGACGTCGGGGGCGAGCTCACCCTCTGGGGCGGTCGCCTGCAGGCGCATGCGGCGCTTGATCTCGTCGGTGATGTGCGGAATGACCTGCACGGTGTCACCGAGGTACTCGCCGCGGCGCTCCTTGGCGATGACGTTCGAGTAGATCTGACCGGTCGTGACGTTCGCGGCCTGGTCGAGGTTGATGTCGAGAAAACGCTCGTAGTGTCCGATGTCGAGGTCGGTCTCGGCCCCATCGTCGGTCACAAAAACTTCGCCGTGCTGGAACGGGTTCATCGTTCCAGGATCAACGTTGAGGTACGGATCAAGCTTCTGCATAACAACGCGAAGACCACGCGCAGTCAGAAGATTGCCGAGAGAGGCCGCTGTAAGGCCTTTACCGAGGGACGAAACGACCCCACCGGTGACGAAAATGTGCTTAGTTACGCCCGCTTGAGAATTGTCCACCACGGGGTTCTATCGTATCTCACGTTTGACCCCGGTGGTGGTGCGTGTCGGAACAACTCGCTGGTTGAGTAGCGAGCGCCAGCGAGCCTATCGAAACCACTCCTCGTTGGTTGAGTAGCGAGCGCCAGCGAGCGTATCGAAACCACACCGCCGCGCAAGTCAGTGTCGCACCAAACACATTCCGGTTAAACAGGCCATTTCTCGTGTGGCCTGTTTAAACGGAACGTGCGCAAGGGGCAGCCGGGTTTCGATACGGCCGCTGTACTGGTCGAACCTGCGGTCAGTCTCATTCGCGGCCGCTGCGCGTCCGCGCTACTCAACCAAAGACAACTCGCTGGTTGAGTAGCGAGCGCCAGCGAGCGTATCGAAACCACACCCTAGGTTTCGATACGGCCGCTGTACTGGTCGAATCTGCGGTCAGTCTCATTCGCGACCGCTGCGCGTCCGCGCTACTCAACCAACGACATCCACGCTACTCGCGCAGCGCCGCCCCGAACTTGTCGGTCGCGAGCGCAACGGCAGCGAGCTTGGCCTCCGAGGCTTCGGCGGCGGTAAGCGTGCGATCCGGCGCACGGAAGCGCAGCGCGAACGTCAGCGACGTGAAGCCCTCGGGTACGCCCTGTCCGCGGTAATCGTCGACGAGGTGCGCCTCTTCGAGCAGAGCACCCGCGCCCTCGATGACCGTCGCGAGAACGTCACCCGCGGGCACCGTCACCGGTACGACGAGCGAGAGATCCTGAGTTGCCGCGGGGAATCCGACGATCGGCTTCGGCTCGACAGAGGCTGCCGCGAGTTCGAAGAGCGCGTCGAGGTCGAGCTCGAGCACCGCGACGACGCGGGGCAGGTCGAGTTCGTCGGCGAGAGCCGGCAGCAACTCCCCCGCGAAGCCGACGGAACGCGAGCCGACGAATACCTCAGCGGTGCGTCCGGGGTGCAGCGAGTCGTGCGAACCCTGTTCGAAACGCAGACTTACGGCAAGCGACAGCGCGAGCTGGCGTGCAGTGTCGAGCGCATCGGCGAGTCCGCTGGCAACGGCAGGCTGGCCCGGTTGCTTCGTGACGGTGTCACCCGCGAAGAGCGCTGCAAGGTGCCACGGCTGCGGCGGGATTCCCGCGTTGAGCGAGTCAAGAACCGCGTCGCCGGGGTGCGCGTTGCCGACGGGCAGCGGTCCGCTGCCGTACGCGACATCCATTTCGGGCAAGAAAACGTGCCCAATCTCGAACAGTGCGAGATCGGTGAGTCCGCGCGACAGGTTGCGCTGCGCGATGGCGATGAGACCCGGAAGCAGCGAGCGACGCATGATCGACGCCTCGGAATCGAGAGCGTTCGCGAGCTTGATCGTCGGCGCGCCGGCGGGGCTGAACAGGTCAGTCGCCTTCTGCGTCAGGAACGGGTATGCGAGCACCTCGGCGAGTCCGCCGAAGGCAAGACCCTGGGCCGCGGCGCGACGCAGCTTCTGCTCGCGCGTGAGTCCGCGACCGGGAGGCGCAACCGGAAGCTCCGACGGAATGCGGTCGTAGCCAACGATGCGCGCAACTTCTTCGACGAGCGTGGGAGCGTCGGTCAGGTCGGGGCGCCAGGTCGGGGGCGTGACGGTGAGCCCGCCGTCGGCAGGCACAACCGAAGCGCCAATGATTGACAGCGAGTTCGACACCTCGTCGGGCGTGTAGTCGACGCCGATGAGTGAGGCCGCGTAGCCATCCTTCAAGAAAATCGGGGTGGATGCGACGGGCTCGCCCCAGCTCGAACCGAGAGTGTCGAGGGTTCCCCCGGCAAGCTCAACGAGAAGGTGTGCCACGCGCGAAGCCGCGGCTGCCGAGATCGCCGTGTCGACACCGCGCTCGTAGCGCTTTGCCGCCTCACTCGGAAGCTTGTGGCGGCGAGCGGTGCGGGCGATCGAAACCGGCTCCCAGTTCGCGGCCTCGACGAGCACGTCGGTCGTCGTCGACGAAATCTCGGTGGCGGCGCCACCCATCACACCGGCGAGACCGATCGGCCCCGAGCCATCCGTCACAAGAAGGTCTTCGGTTGAGAGCTTGCGCACCTTGCCGTCGAGAGTCTCGATGGTTTCGCCCTCGGTCGCGCGACGAATGACGATGCCGCCCGTGAGGGTCGCGAGGTCGTAGCCGTGTGTCGGGTGCCCCAGCTCGAACATCACGTAGTTGGTGATGTCGACGGGCAGCGATACCGAGCGCACGCCTGCGAGGGCGAGGCGCGAGACCATCCACGGCGGGGTCGGGCGGCTCGCGTCGATGCCGCGCACAACGCGCGTCTCGAACGAGGTGAGCCCGACCTTGCCGCGAATTGGGTTGTTGTCTTCGACCGAGGAGGAGAAGCCTGAGCCCGGAACGACGTCAATCGAGTCGATCGGGTCGCGGAAAGCCGCACCCGTCGAGTGCGAGTACTCGCGTGCGACACCACGCAGCGAGAACGCGTAGCCGCGATCGGGCGTGACGTTGATCTCTACTGCGGCGTCGTCGAGGCCAAGCAGCGCGATGGCGTCGGTTCCGACCTCGGGGTCGAGGCCGAGCGACGAGAGCAGCAGAATTCCGTCGTGCTCCTCGCCGAGTCCCAGTTCACGCGCCGACGCGATCATGCCGTCGGAGACGTGACCGTAGGTCTTGCGCGCGGCAATCGGGAACGGCCCGGGCAGCACTGCTCCCGGCAGGGACACAACTACCTTGTCGCCGACCGAGAAGTTGTGGGCGCCACAGACGATGCCTCGAATGTCTCTCGCTTGTCCTGAGCTTGTCGAAGGGCCGACATCCACCTGGCACCAATTAATTGTCTTGCCGTTGGTCTGCGGTTCTGGCTCGAAGGCGAGAACGCGCCCGACAACAACCGGGCCGGTGACCTCGAAGGTGTGAACGTCTTCTTCTTCGAAGCCGACCTTGACGAGGGCCTCGTGAACGTGCTCGAGCGTCACGGAATCGGGCAGGTCGACGTACTCGCCGAGCCAGCTAAGCGGGACGCGCATCAGACCACCATTCCGAACTGCTGAGAGAAACGAATATCGCCTTCGACCATGTCGCGCATGTCGGTCATCGAGTTGCGGAACATCAGTGTGCGCTCGACGCCCATACCGAACGCGAAGCCCTGATAGACCTCGGGGTCGATACCCGCGGCGCGCAAAAGGTTCTGGTTGACCATGCCGCAGCCACCCCACTCGATCCAGCGTGCACCGCCCTTGGCGTTGGGCTGCCAGACGTCCATCTCGGCGCTCGGCTCGGTGAACGGAAAGTAGTTCGGACGCAGGCGAATCTGCGCGCCCTCGCCGAAGAGCGAGCGGGCGAGGTGCTCGAGGGTCCCGCGCAGGTGGGCCATAGTGAGCCCCTTGTCGATGGCGATGCCCTCGATCTGGTGGAACACGGGAGTGTGCGTCGCGTCGAGCTCATCGGTGCGGTAGACGCGACCGGGCGCGACGACGTAAACGGGCAGCTCGCGGCTCAGCAGCGAACGGATCTGCACGGGGCTCGTGTGCGTGCGCAGCACGAGGTGCGAATCGACCGGGTCGACAAAGAAGGTGTCTTGCATCGCGCGGGCGGGGTGGTCTTCGTCGAAGTTGAGCGAGTCGAAGTTGAACCACTCGTTCTCGAGCTCGGGGCCTTCGGCGACCTCCCAACCCATACCGATGAAGATGTCGCTCATCTGCTCCATCATGAGGGAGATTGGATGGCGCGCACCCGGCGTGAAGCGCGAGGCGAGAGCCGTGACATCCACCGTCTCGGTTGCGAGGCGAGCTGCCTCTTCGGCTACCGCGAGGTCGGCTTCGCGCGCCGCGACCGCCTGCGTGACGCGAGCCTTGGCCTGCCCGACGAGCTTGCCGGCCGCGGCCTTCTGGTCGTTGGGCACGCTGCGCAGGGCTCCGCCCAGTTGCGCGATTGTGGAGGTCTCCCCCACGTGGGCGTTGCGCGCAGCCTTAAGCTCGCTGACCGTCGTTGTCGCGTTGATGGCCGCGAGGGCTGCATCGACGGCGGCGCTGACTGCCTCTTCGTTGATCTCGATAGGTTCTGACACAGTCATCGAGTTTAGCTGCGCTTGCGACGCCACCTTGATACGTAGCCGCTGCCCGTGCGACGCGCGATGATGCGGGCTAGCCACGACAGAAGCAGGTTGACAGTCAGGTAGACCACGAGCACAACGAAGAACAGCGTGAAGAAGTAGCGGTTGCCGTAGGTGTTCTGCAGCTGGCGCACACCGATGTTCAGCAGTTCCTGATACCCGATGATGAACGCGAGCGAGGTGTCTTTGAGCAGCACAACGAGCTGCGCGATGATGATCGGCAGCATCTGGCGGAACGCCTGCGGAAACTCGATCATCATGCGCGTCTGCACGGGCGTGAGACCGATGGCGAGCCCAGACTCGCGCTGCCCCTTGGGCAGCGACTGGATTCCCGATCGCAGCGCCTCACCGATGATCGCGCCGTTGTACACGGCGAGTCCCGCGACTCCTGCCCAGTACTGGCCGGTGCCGAAAACGAGAAGCGTGAAGAACATCAGCAACAGCACGGGCATACCGCGGAAGAACTCGAGTAGCACCGTCACGGGCACACGAATCCAGCGCGTGCGTGCCGTGCGGCCGAACGAGAAGAGAATGCCGATGACGATCGCGAGAACTGCAGCAACTGCCGCCATCCGCAGCGTCGCGGCGAGCCCGCGGAAAATCACGGCGTTCCACATACGACCGTCGAGAATGATGTCCCAGCGAATCGGGTCGAACATACCGGGGATCACGGCGCCAGCTGCTGTTGTGCGCGGGGCGGCGAGGGTCATGACCAGCGCAACGATGCCGACGACAATGACGATTGTTCCGACTATTGAAATGATGCGCGAGCGCAGGCGAGCCTTTGGCCCGGGTACGTCGAAGAGAACACTTGTCATCGGAACACCGCCACCTTACGTTCGAGTCTCGCAGCGACTTGGCCAAGCGGAACAGTGATGATCAGGTAGAAAAATGCAACAGCGAGCAGGATGGCGATTACCGCGTCGCCTCGCAGATTGATGACCTGTCTGGATGCCGCGATCAACTCGACGACGAAGAATCCGCCCGCGACCGAGGTGTTCTTGGTGAGGGCAATGATGACGTTGAGCAACGGCGGGATCACCATCCGAATGGCCTGCGGCATAACCACGAGTCGAAGCGTCTGACCGAAGTCGAGCCCGATCGCCCGAGCAGCCTCTGCCTGGCCGATGGCAACACCGTTGATGCCTGATCGGATCGCTTCAGCAATAAACGGAGTCGTGTAGGCGGTGAGGCCGATGACAGCGAGGGTGAAGTAGTCGAGCTTTATTTCGAGGTACGGCAGCAGGAACGCGCAGAAGAAGAGCACGAGGGTGAGCGGAATGTTGCGCAGGATCTCGGTGAAAACCGTCGCGAACGCGCGGAACGCGGCGACGGGCGAGATTCTCATGGCAGCGATGATGATTCCGAGAACAATGGCACCGGTGCCGGAGAGCAGAAGAAGGCGAATGGTTGCCCAAAATCCGCTGAGGAAAATGGGAAGGTTGTCAATTACAGCGTCCATGTCACCTCCTTGGGTTTCTTAGTGCGAGTGGTCGGGCTGGCGAGTGGCCCGCCCGAAGCCGGGCGGGCCACTCATTTCAGTGCTTAGTAGCGGTCGACTGCCGGAGGCGTCGGGGTGTCAAGCACGGTTCCGGCTGTGGCTTCCCACAGCTCGGCCCAGGTGCCATCCTCGTAGGACTCTTCGAGCACGTCGTTGATGAACGAGCGGAACTCGGTGTCGTCCTTTGCGAGGCCGATGCCATAAGGCTCTTCCGTGAACGGGTTGTTGACAACCTCGAACTCGGGAGCGTTCTGGTCAGCGAGACCCGCGAGGATCACGTTGTCGGTTGTGACTGCAACAACAGTTCCCGAGCGCAGCGGCTCGAGGCAGTCGGCGTAGTCAGTCGCGGCGATGACGTTGTCGGTGTACTCCTTGATGTTCGCTTCGGAGGTCGAACCGGTGACGGTACAGACAGCCTTGCCCTCAAGGTCCTCGGGGCCAGCGATGCCCTCGGGGTTACCGGCGAGAACGAGGATGTCCTGTCCGGCGGAGTAGTACGGTCCGGCGAAGGCGATCTTTTCCTTGCGCTCGTCGTTGATCGTGTAAGTGGCGATGACGAGGTCAACTTCACCGGCTTCGATGAAGGGCTCGCGGTTCGCCGAGACCGTCTCGGTCCAGGTGATGCCACTCTCGGGGATGCCGAGCTTCGCGGCAATGAGCTTGCCGATCTCGACGTCGAAACCCTGCGGAACGCCGTCAGCGTCGACCTGGCCGAAGAGCGGCTGGGTGAACTTGGTGCCGATGGTGATCTTGCCTGCCTCGTTGAGGTCAGCCATTGTCGTTCCAGCCTCGAAGCTCACCTCTTCAACGGGTGTTTCAGCCTCTTCGGGGGTGCCAGCGCACGCACCAAGCGTGAGTGCTGCTGCCATAGCGATTGCGGATATGGTGAGAGATTTTTTGATTCTCATCGTGCTCCTTGTTCTGCTGTGCTCGCCCACCGGTTAGTGGGTAAGTATTTTCGAGAGGAAGTCCTGAGCTCTCAATGATTTCGGGGCCGTGAAGAACTCTTCGGGAGATGCCTCCTCCACGATCTCGCCGTCGGCCATAAACAAAATGCGCTGGCCGGCCTTTCGCGCAAAGCCCATCTCGTGGGTGACGACAACCATCGTCATACCCTCTTCAGCGAGGCCGACCATAACGTCGAGCACCTCGTTGATCATCTCTGGGTCGAGAGCACTTGTCGGCTCATCGAACAACATGACTTTGGGATCCATAGCGAGCGCGCGAGCGATAGCTACGCGCTGCTGCTGGCCTCCGGAAAGCTGTGAGGGCATCTTCGACGCCTGGTTTGCCACGCCCACGCGCTCGAGAAGTTCCATTGCGCGCTTTGTTGCGTCTGCCTTCGAGCGCTTACGCACATTGATCTGGCCGAGAGTGACGTTCTCGAGAACCGTCTTGTGCGCGAAGAGGTTGAACGACTGGAAGACCATTCCAACGTCTGCACGCAGGCGCGCGAGCTCTTTGCCCTCTTCGGGCAGCTGCTTACCATCGATCGTGATCGTGCCATCGTCGATTGTTTCGAGGCGGTTGATCGCGCGACACAGCGTTGACTTGCCCGAGCCACTCGGTCCGATAACAACAACAACTTCGCCCTTGTGAACGGTTGTGGTGATGTCTTTCAGAACGTGCAGTTCGCCGAAGTGTTTATTGACGTGGTCGACAACGACGAGGGGTTCCATAAACCCCAGCCAACCACATCCCACTTTCGGGGGACAACTTTTCGGTAAGACCTTAACCGGGTTGTAACAACGGCGCTCGCCCGTCGTCGTTGGTTGAGTAGGCCGTCCACGGCCGTATCGAAACCAAGGGTGGCGCACTCAACCGCCTAGCTGTCGTTGGTTGAGTAGGCGCGCCAGCGCCGTATCGAAACCCAGAGTCCGACAGGTTTCGATACTCTCGCTGGCACTCGCCACTCAACCAGCGAAACTGCTACGCGCGCTGCGCGAACGCACTCTCGTACAGGCACACCGACGCGGCGGTTGCGAGGTTCATCGACTCTGCGTGGCCGTAGATCGGCACGGTGATCGCGCTGTCGGCGAGAGCAAAGTGCTCGTCGCTCAGGCCGCGAGCCTCGTTGCCGAAGAGCCAGGCTGTTGGCTTCGCAAGAACACCTTTGCTGCGGGCAACAAGAAGGTCTTCACCCTTGATATCTGCGGCGAGAATCTGCAGTCCTGCCTTTGTCACACGGTCGAGAACCACGTCGAGCTCGGGCGCGAGTGCCACCGGAAGGTGGAAGAGCGAGCCGGTCGTCGCGCGAACGACCTTGGGGTTATAGAGGTCAACGCTGCGTCCGGTGAGGATCACAGCGTCGGCGCCAGCGGCGTCAGCCGCGCGAATGATCGTGCCGGCGTTGCCGGGGTCGCGAACCTCTTCGAGGATCGCGATGAGCTTGGGCTCGTTGCCGAGGATGTCTTTGAGCGACGTCGGAAACTGGCGGCAGACGGCAATGATTCCCTGCGGCGTGACGGTGTCAGCCATTGACTCGAGAACCTGCTCTGTAACGAACTCAACCTCGAGGTCGGCGGCCTTTGCCGCCGCGGCGATGTTCGGGTAACGGTCGAGCGCCGTCGGAGTCGCGAAGAGGTCGGCAAGCAGCTCGGGCCGGTAGGTGAGCGCCTCGCTCACAGCCTGGGGACCCTCGAGAAGGAAGAACCCCGTGTCCGTACGGTGATCCTTTTTGTTGAGCTTTGCTACGCTGCGGACGCGCGGCGACCTGGGGTTGTCAATCATGTTCCTGATGATAGGTGCACGGGCCACGAGGTCAGGCTCCCCCTCGCCGGTGAACGCCTTCTTAACCCCGAGTGGAGCTAACCCGCGGCGGCCTCGTCGTCTTTGTCGGAGTACCACTCGTGAAACTCCGAACAGCGACCGTCGTCGGCGAAGCGCAGCAGCCAGAGGTTGTCGAAAGCCGTGTCGACGTCGCGTGTGCCGTCGGCGTAAAAAACGGTGCGCCCGTGCACGACTACCAGTCCGGCATACATCGCTATCGGCTCGTAGTGCGCGTCGAAGTCACTGAATCCGTGTTCGTCGCGGTCGCGCAGCCACTCGGCGGTGATCTCGGCAGAACCCGTGGCGCGAATGCTGAAGGGCCGGTGCCAGACGGCGTCGTCGGTCCAGAGCGCGGCGATCAACACGGGGTCGTAGGTGCGCCACGCGGTCACGTAGGCGTCAAGCCAGCGCTGCACGCTCTCACTATCACGAGGGGTGGATGTCGTGGCTCGCGTCTGCCATTCGGGAAGGTCGAGATCACTCATGTCTCAACGATATGACCTGGCCGAATGCACAAAGGCCCCCGCACCGGAGTGCGGGGGCCTTCGAAGAAGAGGTGCTAGTTACGCAGAGACCTTTGCGTTGACGTCAGCCGGAAGTGCGGCCTTCGCTGTTGCAACGATCGCGGCGAACGTGGCGGGCTCGGTGACGGCGAGGTCAGCGAGAATGCGACGGTCGACCTCGATGCCAGCCAGGTTAAGACCCTGGATGAAACGGTTGTAGGTCAGGCCGTTTGCGCGCGACGCGGCGTTGATGCGCTGGATCCACAGGCGACGGAAGTCACCCTTGCGGGCGCGGCGGTCACGGTACGCGTAGACGAGGGAGTGAGTGACCTGCTCCTTGGCCTTGCGGTAGAGGCGCGAACGCTGTCCGCGGTAACCCTTTGCGCGCTCGAGAATAACCCGGCGCTTCTTGTGAGCGTTGACTGCTCTTTTTACTCTTGCCATTTTTCTATTCCTTCAAATCCGGGGTTCAGCGTTACTTGCCGAGAAGCTTCTTGATGACCTTTGCGTCTGCCGGAGCGAGAACGCGGTCCTGGTTCAGCATGCGCTTCTGCTTGCCGGACTTGACTTCAAGGTTGTGTCGCATACCAGCGCCCTGCTTCTTGATCTTTCCGCTACCGGTGACCTTGAAGCGCTTCTTGGTGCCCGAATGGGTCTTCTGCTTAGGCATCTCTTCCTCTTTCTATGGAACTACTCCGGCGGAGCCGGGTCAGTCTTTCTTGGGCGCGGGCTTGGCAGCGGCGACCTTGGCCATTGCTGCCGCGTTCGCGGGCTTGGGGGCGGGCATCTTGGGTGCAACGACCTTCGGTGCCGCGGGACGCTCGGAGGCAGGTGCTGCCTTCGACGCTGCGGGGGCCTTCGTGGCCGGCTTCTCGGCGGGAGCCGAAGCTGCCGGTGCCGAAGACGCGGGAGCCGACGAGGCTGCAGGAGCAGAGGTGCGAGGCGCCTGCGTGCGGGGAGCCGACGCAGGAGCAGCCGCGCGCGGCGCTGCCTTGATGAACTCGGCCAGCGGCGCCTCGGTCTTTACGGGAGCCTTTGCAACCGGCTTCTCGGCGGGAGCTTCGGCTTCGTCAGACTCGGCGCGGTCAGACTTCGACGGGCGCTTCGAATCGGCTTCTGCCTTCGCCGCTGCCTTGGTCTTGTGTGGGCCGATGACCATAACCATGTTGCGACCGTCAATGGTCGGGGTCGACTCAACCGAGCCGAACTCTGCGACGTCTTCAGCAAAACGCTGGAGAAGACGAACACCCTGGTCGGGACGCGACTGCTCGCGACCGCGGAACAGGATCATTGCCTTGACCTTGTCGCCGGCCTGAAGGAAGCCAACGGCCCGCTTCATCTTGGTCTCGTAGTCGTGAACGTCGATCTTCAGGCGAAAACGTACCTCTTTGAGGATCGTGTTGGCCTGGTTGCGACGAGCTTCTTTGGCCTTCTGGGCCTCTTCGTACTTGAACTTGCCGTAGTCCATGATCTTCGCGACCGGCGGCTTGGATGTGGGAGCAACCTCAACCAGATCCAGGTCTGCTTCCTGGGCGAGGCGAAGTGCAACGTCGATGGAAACGACACCCACCTGCTCGCCAGCGGGTCCGACGAGTCGGACCTCAGGAACACGGATGCGGTCGTTTGTACGGGGATCGCTGATGCGGAACTCCTTCTATGCGTTAGCGGCTCACTGAACGACGGTTGCCGTGCAGCACCGAAAGAAGAAGTTTCATCACCCTGTATTTCTATTCGTACTTCTCACACGGAATGTGAGACACACGAACGGGGTGTAACTACCCGGTAACCTGTAGAGGCGGTTGACGGGTGGGAGAAATCTCCACTTTCGATTCGGAATGCTCCGAAGCCTGCATAAGAATAGCAGACTGTGGGCCGCGCGCCTATTCACCATCACAAGGACTCCCCCATGGCTCAAGACAGCTTCGTCGAAGAAGACACCCGCGACATCTCCGAGGTTCCCGCGGTCGAGGTCATTCAGACGGTGTCGATTCACCTGATGACCGCCGCCGCAGTCAAACTCGGCCTCGCCGACGACCCGAACGCCGCCGATCAGGTCGACCTCGACGAGGCTCGCACGCTCATCGAAGCACTCGCCGGACTCGTCACCGCCAGCGCCTCGAAGATCGGCGACCACCACGCTCTCGCCCTGCGCGACGGACTCCGCACGCTGCAGCTTGCTTTCCGCGAGGCGTCGGCCTTCCCCGATGCTCCGGGCAAGGGCCCCGGCGAGAAGTTCACCGGCGCCGTCAACTAGCGCCGTCAACTAGTTTCTAGCGGGCTGACCGGTTCTCATCGGGCGAGCACGGTCGACGGCTGCGCGAGGTCGAAGAATTCGGTGATGAGGCTCGACGCGTCGAAGCCGCTCTGTGCCTTGATCGGCCAGATGTGACCGCCGTCGGCGATCGTCACAACGTCGACCTTTTTCTCGTCGGCGCAGGCAGCGAACGATTTGCGCGTTACACCACCCTCGACCACCGCAAACGGGGCAGCAGTGCCGCAACCGTCAAGGTTCGACCAGAAGTCGACCGCCATCGCGAGCGACGCGTTCTCCCACTGCCCAAAACGCAGCGCTGTTCGCTCATTCGTAGCTCCGCCCGAGTAGGGCACCGTCTTGTCGCCGGTTCCATGAATCATGAGCACGGATGTCGCGCCCGCCGTCGCGCAATCCGAAACGTTGAAGGCTCCCGAAACCACCGCGATACCCGCGAATTCACCGGGTAGCTCGCACGCGAGTCGGTATGCGAGCATGCCGCCGTTCGAGAAACCCGCGATGTAGATGCGGGCGGGGTCGACCGACTGCTGCGTCTGGATGTCGGCGATGAGCGCCTTGATGTAGGCGACGTCATCAACGTTGTTCTTGACCGGGTTGGCACAGCAGGCGCCGGCGTTCCACGAGTATTCGCCCGCGACATCCGCCGCCTGGGTGCCTTGCGGGTAGGCCACGATGAAGCCGCCCGCGTCTGAGAGCGCCGTCATGCCCGTGGCTTTTTCGGCCTTGCCCGCGTTTCCGCCAGCGCCGTGCACCACGAGAAGCAGCGGTCGAGGCTCGCTCACGGCGGTTGCCGGGGTGCGCAGCAGGTAGTCGCGATTGACTCCGTCTACCGTGATCGTGTTGGTGATCGCAACGGCCGTCGCGGCGAGGGCGGGGGCAGCTGCCTGCGGCTCGCTGACGGGGGCGCAACCCGCGACAACCAGAGCCAGAGCCGCGATCGCGCAGGCGACCGCGATCGAGGCTCGGGTGGATGTCATGCGGTCATTGTAAGCATCGATCAGATGCTCCACGCGACCATGTGTGTTACTGCGACGTTACAAGTTGAATTTTGAGGGAGTCGACGCCCTGGGCGATGGTCTCGCTCGCGCTCCACGCCTGCTGCATGCGGGCGAGCACGGCGTCGAGCTCTTGGCGGTTGAGGCCGGGAACCAGTGCGATCTTCACAATAAGTTCGGGGCCGGCCAGGCGTGCGTCGGGATCGCCCGCGGCAAGCGCGACCGAGCGCACCTCTTTGACGCCGGCCGCGGCATCGGCGAAGGCATCGAGCACGCCCTCGTCGAGGTAGCAGGGCAGCCACGCTTCGCCCTGCGCGATGGCCCAGAGCGCGGGCCGTCGAACGACGAACTCGGTGTCGCTTGTCGGGTCAATCACAACGAGGTCAGTATCTTCACTTGCCGCGGCGAGTGCGATGCGTACAGCGTCAACCGGAACCGGTCGCGCCTGCGGGTTCCACTGTGCCATCGACGTCACCGACGTAAACACCGGCAAAACGCGACGACCGTCTGCGGCCTCGACCGTGACGATCGCGAGCTCCTGAGTCTTGTCGATGACAACGCCGTGCTCGTTCTCGCCCGCTTCGCCGAGGTGGGCGAGCAGCGGAATCAGAAAACGTGACTCGCGGGCTGCATCAACAACGTCGGCCTCGCCGAGTTCCTTGCTTCTGAACCGTCGCAGCGCCTCGATGAGACGCTCGGGCGCGGAGCCGTCATCGGCAGCGTTGGTGTTGGGTTCGAAGTGGCGCCCCTCCCAGGGAACACCCGCCGAATCGCCCTTCGGCTCGCCACCGATTGCCATTAGTCGCTCGCGACGTCGAGGGCCTCTGCGAGGGTAAAGGCCTTGGCGTAGAGAGCCTTGCCGACAATGGCACCCTCGAGTCCTTGCGGCACAAGAGCGCGAAGCTCTGCGATGTCGTCGAGGCTCGAGACTCCACCCGAAGCGATGACGGGCTTCTGCGTGTGCTCCATAACCTGCTGGAGAAGTTCGATGTTCGGGCCGTTGAGCGTGCCGTCTTTTGTGACGTCGGTGACTACGTAGCGGCTGCAGCCGGCGCGCTCGAGGCGGGTGAGCACCGCCCACAGGTCGCCGCCTTCCTGCGTCCAGCCGCGGGCGGCAAGGGTTGTGCCGCGCACGTCGAGCCCTACCGCGATTGCCTCGCCAAACTCCGCGATGACGTGGGCCGCCCACTCGGGGTTCTCCAGCGCGGCCGTGCCGAGGTTGATGCGCTTGGCACCGGTCGAAAGCGCGGCTTCGAGGCTCGCGTCATCCCGAATTCCGCCCGAGAGCTCGATGTTGACGTCGCGAGGCGCGCTCTTGACGACCTTCTCGATGATGCTGCGGTTGTTGCCGCGGCCAAAGGCTGCGTCGAGGTCAACGAGGTGAATCCACTCGGCGCCCTGGGAGATGAACTCCTGCGCGGCGTCGACGGGCTCGCCGTAGTTGGTCTCGGTGCCCGCCTCACCCTGGAGAAGACGAACGGCCTTGCCGCCCGCGACATCCACTGCCGGAAGAAGGGTCAGGCCCGGGGTCCTGTTGAACTCGCTCATCAGTTGTACTTTCTATTCTTTGCTGGCGCTGCCTTGCGTGACACTCGCCGCGCACAAACACTCGATCGTACCGCTAGAGGGTCGCGAGCCAGTTCTTGAGAAGACGGATGCCCGGCTCCCCCGATTTTTCGGGGTGAAACTGGGTTGCCGTGAGCGGCCCATTTTCGACCGCTGCGATAAAACGTGTGCCGTGTTCGGCCCACGTGAGCTTGGGGCGCGGAAAGGGCGGCTGCACGTCGAGCTCCCACTCCTGCGCGGCGAACGAGTGAACGAAGTAGAAGCGCTCGCTCTCGATACCGTCGAACAACGTTGTGTTCTCGGGGGTCTCGACGGTGTTCCAGCCCATGTGCGGAAGCACGGGGGCCTCAAGCTCTGTAACGCTGCCCGGCCACTCGCCGAGACCGGGAGTGTCGTTGCCGCGTTCGACACCGGTCTCGAACAGCACCTGCATACCGACGCAGATTCCCATGACCGGGCGCGAACCGGTCAGGCGCTTCTCGATGAGAGCACCGCCGTTCACGGCATTGAGCGACTTCATAACCGCGGAGAACGCACCAACCCCAGGAACGAGAAGGCCATCGGCGGATGCGACGCGGTCGCGATCGGCGGTGAGCTCAACGTTCGCGCCAGCAAGTTCGAGAGCCTTGGCAGCCGAATGGACGTTGCCCGAACCGTAGTCAAGAACAACAACTGAAGGTTTTGCCACGTTAGAGCTTGCCCTTCGTCGACGGAATGCCCGTCACTCGCGCGTCGGGCTCGACTGCCTTGCGGAACGCCCGCGCAAACGCCTTGAACTCGGTCTCGGCAATGTGGTGCGGGTCGCGGCCACCGAGCACGGTGATGTGCACGGTGAGGCCAGCGTTGAACGCGATCGCCTCGAAGACGTGGCGAATCATTGACCCGGTGAAGTGGCCGCCGATGAGGTGGAACTCGAACCCGGCGGGTTCGCCCGTGTGCACGAGGTAGGGACGACCCGACACGTCAACAACGGCGCGTACGAGCGCCTCGTCCAGAGGAACCGTCGCGTCGCCGTAGCGACCGATTCCCGACTTGTCGCCGAGCGCCTGACGAATAGCGGTACCGAGCGCGATGCCGATGTCTTCGACGGTGTGGTGCACGTCGATCTCGGTATCACCGCTCGCCCTCACCGTGAGGTCAACGAGCGAGTGCTTCGCGAATGCATTGAGCAGGTGGTCGAAGAACGGAACTGTCGTCTCGATGTCGGCAATGCCGCTGCCATCGAGGTTGATGCTGAGGTCGATGCTCGACTCGCTCGTCTCACGCTGAATGCGTGCAACGCGGGGCTGTGTGCTCATAGAGCAATCCTACCGAGCGGCTTGCTCCGAGATTGTCTTGAGCTTCTCCAGTGCCACGGGCCACATTTCGTTGAACGAGGCTTCCCAGTCGTCATCAACGTCGATGTCGATGTTCAGGGTCGTGCGGCCACCGTTCTCAGTGAAGGTGTAGTTCTCGTGGGTTCCCACAACACTTTTCGCCGCGTCACTCGAGAAGTCATCAACGCCGTTGATGACCATGCCGGTGTACTCGATCGAGACAAACTCCTCGGGTCGCGAGACGTCGATAAAACCGATCATCCCCATGTCGTTGCCGTCTTCGTCGGCGCCAACAAACCGAATCGTGTCGCCCGTCGCCCAGCCGCCCTCGTACGACGATGTGCCACCGAAGGCAGTCGTCCATTCGCGATAGGTCTCTTCGTCGAGCATCGTTCGCCAGACCCGTGAAGCGGGCGCATCAATCTCTTGGGTGAAATGAAGAGTTTTCATGGCACCAAGGCTACGCGCGCTCTCCCAAGCTCGCCAGTGCCTTGAGGAATGCGGTGGTTTCGGCCTTTGTACCCGCCGTTACCCGCAGGTGGTTGGGGATACCCACGTCGCGAATGATGATGTCGTGTTCGAGCAGCGCTTCGAAGGTCGCCTGCGGGTCGTCGACTCCCCCGAACAACACAAAGTTCGCCCAGCTCTCGAGCGGCGTATATCCGAGCGCCGGCAGTTCGGCGACGATGCGGTCGCGCTGTTCGCGAATGTCGTCGACCATGGCGAGCATCTCGTCGGCGTGGCGCAAGGCAGCGGTTGCCGCCGCCTGTGTCAGGGCCGAAAGGTGATACGGCAGGCGCACAAGACGAAGGGCATCGGTGACTGCCGGATCTGCCGCGAGGTAGCCGAGGCGCACACCCGCAAACGCGAAAGCCTTGCTCATCGTGCGGCTAACAAGAAGTCGCTCGCGCCCCTCGAGCAGGCTCACCGCCGACTTCTGCTCGCTCGGCGCGAACTCGAAGTAGGCCTCGTCTACAACAACAATGCCCGTGGATGCCGCGTACGCAGCCTCGACCGTCTCGAGGTAGAGCGGGGTGCCCGTCGGATTGTTTGGCGCGCAGAGTATGACGATGTCGGGCTTTTCGCGTTCGATCCACTCGACGGCGAGCTCAGGAGTCACTGCATAGTTCTCGTCGCGCGCGCCGGCGATGTACCGCGTGCCGGTGCCCGAGGCGAGCAGCGGATACATCGAGTAGGTCGGGGTGAAACCGAGCACGCTGCGGCCAGGGCCGCCGAATGCCTGAAGCACCTGTTGCAGCACCTCGTTTGAGCCGTTCGCTGCCCAGATGTTGTCTTCGGTGAGGTCGGCGCCGGGCGTTTCTGCGTCGAGGTAGGCGGCAAGGCTCTCGCGCAGCTCGGTGAACTCGCGGTCGGGGTAGCGGTTGACGGTCAGCACCGCGGCCGCGAGGGACTCGACGATATCGCGGGCTACGGCCTCGGGAATCGGATGCGTGTTCTCGTTGACGTTGAGCGCAACGCGCACGGCCTTCTGTGGGGCGCCGTACGGAGTCTTGCCTTTGAGGTCATCACGAATGGGGAGGTCACTAAGCGAGGTCACCCACCCAGCCTATGGTCTTCTCTACTCCGAGTACTTCGCCGGAATCAGAAGCTGCTGGCCCGCGACGAGCGACGTGCCGAGTTCGTTGATCGACATCACGTCGGCGATGAAGTCGCGCGGGTCGGAGTCGGGAGCGTAGATCTCAGCGATCGACCAGAGCGTCTGCCCGCCCGAGACGGTGACGGTCTCGAGCTGCTCGCTGCCGCCGGTTGCGACGGCTCCTCCGCCGTTGAGAACGAAGAACATCGCGGCGATGACGAGCGGAAGAGCAGCGAGTGTTGTGAACACAACACGACCGCGACGGGTGAGACGAAGGCGCGGCTGCTTCGCTGCCACACGCTCCGTGCGTGCTGCTGCGGTTCGCGGTGCGAAGTCCAGTACTACTGCGCTCATCGTTCTCTCCTCTTCATCACTTGCATTGGCCTACGGGGTTTTCGTATCCGGCACTCGGCCGGGAGTACCGGATACGAAGTGGTCGAACCTCGTAACCGCCGCCGGTGAAATCTTCGGCGGTTAGAAGTTCTGTTCCGAACATACATTCGAATAACGTTCGAAAGCAAGTGAATATTCGAACATCAGGCCATATTTGTTTGCGAAACACTCGAACAGGTGTTTGTTTCTCCCCAAAAAGGCAGATACAGTTTCGAATGTCTGGTTCTTACGTAACCAGTAGCCACTGACATTGGAGCCTCATGGTTGATTACGACGCCGACGCCGCCCCCGAGCGCACTCGCCGACGCACGAGCCTGAGCGACAAGCAGCTCGCCATTCTCGAGGTCATCCAGCGCGCGGTTTCCACCCAGGGCTACCCGCCGAGCATGCGCGAGATCGGTGACGCCGTCGGACTCTCCTCCCTCTCGAGCGTCACGCACCAGCTCAACCAGCTCGAGCTCAGCGGTTACCTGCGTCGCGACCCCAATCGCCCTCGCGCCCTCGAGATCCTCATTGAGATGCCGTCGTCAGACGACTCGATCGAAAACGCGACCCCGGTCGGCGACGCAGCAATGGTTCCCCTCGTCGGACGCATCGCGGCCGGCATCCCGATCACAGCCGAGCAGCAGATCGACGAGGTCTTCCCTCTCCCCCGCCAGCTCGTCGGCAAGGGCGAACTCTTTATGCTCAAGGTCGTCGGCGACTCGATGATCGACGCGGCAATCTGCGACGGCGACTGGATCGTTGTACGCCAGCAGAAGACCGCAGAAAACGGAGACATCGTCGCCGCGATGCTCGACAGCGAGGCAACGGTCAAGGTCTTCCAGCAGCGCGACGGACACACCTGGCTGCTCCCCCGCAACAGTGCCTTTGCGCCGATCCTTGGCGACTACGCCGAAGTTCTCGGCAAGGTCGTCGCTGTTCTGCGCTCGCTCTGAGCTTTCAGCAGGTACCACGCCGCGATCGTGACAACCGCGGCAGCTAACGCCGCGCCGATACTGACCCTCGCGACCCGGAACACCAGCCCCGGATCGAATGGATGCAGCGGCTCGGCGATTCCGATCGCCCAGGTGATGAGTGCCGCAACGGCAAACGTCGCGCCCACGAGAACCCACGCCGCGTAGCGCACACGTGTTCCCGCCGTTCGCTGGCCAGGCACGCGACGAGTTCTGCGCGCCCAGAGTATTGCCCAGATGGCTATGGCCGCGAGCCCCACGAGCGAGCTTGTGTGCTGCAGCCACTTGTGTGCGACGAGCGGGCCGAACTGGGTGTTGAGCAGAGGAAGCGCATCGACGACTTCACCGGGGTGCGTGAAGGAATCCCACACGAGGTGCGTGACTGAGCCGATCACGAGGGACGCGACGACGAGCGCCGCAAACGCAACCTTGTTTGTGCGCGGCGTGCGCCGCGGCATCCGCTCGCTCAGCCAGGTTGGAGCGAGATCGAGCACGGGTGCGCGCAACAGACTCCACCACAGGGCGAGCACAACGAGACCTATCCCCAGATCAATCGTTACAACGCCCAGAAGCGTGTGGGTCAGTTCACGATGGGTATCAAACGGAACGAAGTACGGCAGGTCGGGCGCCATCGAACCAACGACGAGAGCTGCGGGAAGGAGCGGAGTGCGAAGAAAGGGAAGAACGAACGCGGCGTGACTCGCTGTGAAGGGCATCGCGCCTACTCGACCCGGTTGAGGGTGGACTCGGTGGTGTTGGCGGAACGCGCCCGACGTCTATGCCACACGACGCAGATCACAAGCGCGACTAGGCCGAACACCCCGACCGCGATCGCGAACGCCACGAAGAGAGCGTTCATGTCGAAGACCGTGGTTCCGACCCACTCGAGCTGGTAGATCCAGCTACCGAAGAACAGGAGGAGAAAACCTGAGCCAAGCATGACCCAGACCCGCAGGCGTTCTGCGTTGCTCACCAAGCTGCGGCTCACCACGCTGCGGGCAGTCCGCGCCACCCAGCGTCGCACCCAGACGGCAAGTATCACCGCTCCGATGACCGAGACAACAAAGTGCACGTAGTTCGAGACGCTCCACGGCCCAATCTCGAGTGCGAAGACCGGAAAGACCGCGTCGAGCGAGCCCTCATGCGTGAGCGTGTCGATCGCGAGGTGCGTGAGAGCTCCGACGACGAGGGCAAGCAGCACCCACGGCACTGTCGCGCGCTCGCGGGCGGGCATTCGCTCGCGCAGCCACGCAGGCGCGTAGTCGAGCACGGGAGCGCGCAGCAGGAACACCCACGCGAGAAGAGCGACTATGCCGACCGCGAGGTCGATTGTCACAACACCAAGAAGGGAGTGCGAGAAGTCCCGAGGAACGCCGAGCGGCAAAAAGTAGGGCAGGTCGGGAGCCATGGTTCCGATTACAAGGGCTGCGACAGGAAGCGGGGTGCGCAGAAACGGGAGCGCGGCGACGGCGTGGCTGACGGTGAAGGGCACTCGTCAAGTCTTGTCACAGTTGTCGCCCTGCGCGTCATCCATTCGAATGAAATAGCCGCGTGGGCGAGGTTGTGCGCTAGCCGTCGATTGTGACGCCGCGCATTTCGAGAGTCGTTCTGCCTTCGACAGCACCGCCCATCATGAGCGAGAGCTTTTTGAGGTTCGGAAACTGGCGGTAGTCGGCGACGGAGTGGAGGTCGAACGTGTCATCTTCGCCATCCCACTGGGGGTAGATCTGGTGGAAGATCTCGGATCCTCCGTCGATGTAGAGCGAGGTGATCTCGTACGCCAGTCGCGACGGGATGGGGAGGTCGCGAAAGTACGTGAGGGCCTCGGGGATGACCGCGAAGCTCTCCGCCTCGACATCGATCTGACGGGCCGTGTACCAGCGGGCGAAATCGCGCACGTCGAACCGGGGCGTCAGCATGCCCTGCTTGTACATCAGCTCTTCGATCACCTGCAGTTTGGCGTTGAAGTCGGTGAAGACCAGGATCGGTTCGGCGAGTGGCGTGATCGTGTAGTCGTTGAGCGACAGCGGCTGGGCGAGAGCCGAGATGCTGAGCGACATCCTGCCCGGGAAGGCCGCGCGCTCGATCTCATAGCCGCCGACCTTCATCGATCGGCTGCGAGAGGTTGCGACGCTCGACGTCCAGTCGGCCACGGCCGGTGCTGCGCCCGCGATCGTGACCTCGGTGGTCGAGGCCGCGCTCGACGGCGCGATCTCGTGGCCAACGCCGTCAAAGATCACAAGACTCTCGACAAGCCCGCGGGTATTTAGTTCGCCGACGATGCCGAGGTCGTTCCAGATGCGACGTGTGGCCTGGTCGGCACTTGACTCGCCGAGGGCAGCAAAAGCACTGACCTCTGCGGGAAGCTCGATGAGCTTGCCATCGAGAATGAGCCCCTCGCCGCCGAAGTCGATTGTGTGGGTGGCAGAACCCGGCTCCGGGTTTTTCCAGTTCACGACGAGCTCCTGGCGCGCGGGCTCGATGCCGGGCTTGCGCGTGAAGTAGTCGGAACCATCGCGGCGGATGAAGAAGTCGTAGAACGATCCGCTCGCGCGCCCAAATGCGCGGCTCAGCATGTACGGCCCGAGCTCGATGTAGAGCTTGTCTGAGTCGAACCCTGGCAGAAACTCGATCGCATCAACGGGAACTCCGTCGACCGTGATCTCACCCGCGAAAGTGTGTGTCGGGTTGGCGCTCGTCTTATCGGACTCATTGACCGACACGTAGACGTCAAAAGTCGCGATCAGCGTGCCATCGAGCGGGCCGAAGCTCTTGAGACCGTGTTCGTCCCACGTGCGAACGGCGTGCTCTTTGCCCTTCGTCGGGCGCGCCGGGCCTAATGCCTCGAGAGCCGCAAACGTCGTCAGGGGAAAGCCGAGAAACGCGCCATCCACCGTTATGCCCTTGGCACTGAAATCAATACGTTGAATTTTGCTCGCCGCCACGCCACCAGCCTATCTACGCCCGGCGGTTGAGTTAGCCGACCGCTTCGCTGGTTGAGTGGGCCGGCAACCTCGCTGGTTGAGTAGGCCGCCCGCGGCCGTATCGAAACCAAACCCGGTGGTTGAGCGGAGTCGAAACCAGATCGAGCGAAGTCGAGATCCACACTCGACCCCGCTCGACCTAATCTCGACTCCGCTCGATCAACGACTACGAGCCAGCAGCAACCTTCTCGCGCGCAACCTTCGTCGCCTCAACAACATTCGTGAGCGACTCAACGGTCTCCGCGTAGCCGCGGGTCTTGAGTCCGCAGTCGGGGTTGACCCAGATCTGGCGCTGCGGAATCGACGCGAGCGCGATCTCGATCAGCCCCGTGACCTCTTCGACCGACGGAACGCGCGGCGAGTGGATGTCGTAGACGCCGGGGCCGATGCCGCGCCCGAAGCCAGAGCTCTGAATATCGGGAACGACCTCCATCTTCGAGCGCGCCGCCTCGATCGATGTCACGTCGGCGTCGAGCTTGTCGATCGCGTCGATGACGACGCCAAACTCCGAGTAGCAGAGGTGCGTGTGGATCTGTGTCTTCTTCTCCACCCCAGCTGTTGCGAGGCGGAAGCTTCCCACAGACCAGTCGAGGTACGAGGGCTGGTCAGCTTTTTTGAGCGGCAGGAGTTCGCGCAGCGCGGGCTCGTCGACCTGAATGATGCCGATGCCGGCCTCTTCAAGGTCAGCGATCTCATCGCGCAGGGCAAGAGCGACCTGGTTGGCGGTCTCGCCGAGCGGCTGGTCGTCACGCACGAACGACCAGGCAAGAATCGTCACCGGGCCTGTGAGCATTCCCTTGACGGGCTTGGCTGTGAGCGACTGGGTGTACGACGACCACTCGACTGTGATGGGTGCCTCGCGGGCAACGTCACCCCAGAGCAGCGACGGGCGCGTACAGCGCGAACCGTACGACTGCACCCAGCCGTTCTGCGTGACAGCAAAGCCGTCGAGGTGCTCGGCGAAGTACTGAACCATGTCGTTGCGCTCGGGCTCGCCGTGCACGATGACGTCGATTCCGATCTCTTCCTGCAGGTCGACGACGCGCTTGATCTCGGCCTTGAGGTAGTCGTTGTACTCGCGCTCGCTCAGGTCACCCTTTGTGTAGAGAGCGCGAGCCTTGCGAATGTCGCCGGTCTGCGGAAACGACCCGATCGTCGTCGTCGGAAGGAACGGCAGGCCAAGGGCCTCGTCCTGTGCGGCAAGGCGCTCGGCGTAGTCGCCGCGGCTAAAGTCCGCGTCGGTGAGCGCGGCTGCTCGCTGGCGCACGGCTCCGTCACGAACGCCGGGAGCGTCGTGGCGATCCGCGAGCGCAGTGGTCGCGGCATCCAACTCGGCCTGAATGGATGCGCGCCCCTCGGTGAGTCCCTTCGCGAGAGTGGCGATCTGCGCGACCTTCTGGTCGGCGAAGGCGAGCCAGCTCTTGAGTCGGTCGTCGAGCAGCGGCTCGTCGTCGACGTCGTGAGGCGTGTGGAAGAGGCTTGTGCTGCTGCTGACCGAGGTTGCACCGGATGCCGCGAGCTTGTCGAACGCCGCGGCGAGGTCGCCGCGCCAGATGTTGTGTCCGTCGATGACACCGCCGACGATCACCTTGTCGGTCTCGCCTGCTGAGATCGCGCCGCCCTTGACCAGGTCAACCCCGATCGCCTCGATCGGTGTCGCGAGCAGCACGGGTAGCGCGTCATCCAGCGATCCATACGGTGCCGCGACGAAGATCTGCGGACGCGCGGGCACGGCACTCAGTAGTTCGTAGGCCTTGGATGTCGCGGCCAGCACGGTCGCGCGGTCGACCTCGATCGACTCGCTCACAAGCGCCGGTTCGTCGAGTTGTACCCAGTCGGCGCCGACGGCGGTCAGCCCTGCCAGTAGCTCCGCGTATACCGGAAGCAGGTCATCGAGACGGTCGAGCGGCTGGTAGCCCTCGGGAGCACTTTCGCTCGGCTTGGAGAGGAGAAGGAATGTCACGGGCCCAACGATTACGGGGCGGGTGCGGTATCCGCTCGCCGTCGCTTCTGCCACTTCGCGCAGCAACCGGTCTGACGCGAGGTGGAAGTCTGTCTCCGGTCCGATCTCGGGAACGAGGTAGTGGTAGTTCGAGTCGAACCACTTGGTCATCTCGGCGGGAACGTCCGATGCCTCGCCCCGCGCGATCGTGAAGTAGCCAGCGAGGTCAATCGTGCCGTCATCCTTGACGAGGCGCGCGAATCGCGTGGGAACCGCGCCAACCGTGACCGCTGCGTCGAGCACCTGGTCGTAGTAGCTGAAGGCTTCGGGAATCGAGGAGTCGGTGCGTCCGAGTCCAAGCGAGACGAGGCGCTCGCGAGTCGTGGCGCGCAGCTCTGCGGCCGCGGCCTCGAGTTCGTCGGCGCCGATCTTGCCGGCCCAAAAGGCCTCGACGGCCTTCTTCAGCTCGCGACGACGCCCGATGCGCGGGTAGCCGAGGATCGTTCCTGTGGGGAATGAGGCGTTCATGCGTTTTCTTTCTCTAGGAGGCCGACGCCGCGGAGAACCGCGAGCACCGGCTCGTGCTGGTTGAACGTGTACAGGTGGAGTCCGGGGCGATCGGTGCCGATCACCGCGCGGGAGAGTTCGATGGCGTGCTCGATGCCGACAGCGGCCTGGCCCTCGGGCGTCGACTGCGCCTCGAGCGCGCGCATGAGGTCAACGGGAACCTTCTCGTCGGTGAGCTCGAGAATGCGGCGCAGGCGCTGCGGGCTGAGCACCGGCATAATTCCGGGCAGAATGCGCATCGTCACGCCCGCCTCACGCGCCTTCTGCACGAAGCCGAGGTAGTCATCGGCCTCGAAGAAGAGCTGCGTGATGGCGAGGTTGGCGCCGGCGGCTTCTTTTGCGAGCAGGGTGTCGAGGTCTTGGTTGACGCTGCGCGAGCGCGGGTGTCCGTTGGGGAACGCGGCAACAGCGATCGTGACCTTCTCGCCGCTGCTCAGGCGCTTCGCGCCCGGAAACCCTGGCACGTCGACCTGGCGAAACGGTGCACGCTCGGCCTGCACGCGGTGGATGAGCTGAACGAGCTCCCCCGCGCTGCCGAGGTCGCCCAGAAAGTCATCGCCCTCTACGGCACCTGCGGGCGGGTCACCTCGTAGTGCGAGAAAACTCGTGACACCGGCATCCAAGAATTCGCGAATGAGTCGTGTCGCCTCGGCATACGACGACCCCACACAGGTGAGGTGCGCCATCGGCTTGACGTCGGTGTCGCCGAGGAGGCGCAGGAGAACGGCGAGCGATGCGCCGCGCGTGGTTCCGGCGGCGCCGTAGGTCACCGAGATGAACTCGGGGCCAGCGTCGACGAGATGTTCGAGCGACTCGAGAAGCGTCTCTTCGGCTGCCGCAGAGCGCGGTGGATACAGCTCGAATGAAAACGTTGCTTCGGTCACAAACCCCTCCTTATAGAACAACAGGATGGGCGGGTGCCGGGCTCGGCTGTCGCTCGCGGCGCCGTCAGAAGCGCGCCGAGAAACACACTAGCCCCGCTGGCTGGCAGCGGGGCTAGTGTTACGCGTTTGCCGTAACAAACGGATCGAACAATCGGTTAGACGTCGGCCGTCACGTACTCGGTGAGCTCCTCAAGGCGACGCGGGTGAACCCACGCCTTCACAAGCGTTCCCTGCTCGACATAGTCGGTCGAGACAACACGGCCGGCGACGTGCAGGCGCGAGATGATCTCGCCACGGTCGTACGGAACAAGCAGCGTCGCGAGCACCTCGGGCGCCGGAAGCAGCGACGTGATGCGCTCACGCAGCTCGTCGATGCCCTCACCCGTGCGGGCGGAGACGAAGATGCCGTTGGGCGCGAGTCCGCGAATCAAGAGTCGATCATCTTCCGAGACGAGGTCGCTCTTGTTGAACACAACGATCTCGGGAATGTCGCGCGCCCCAACGTCTCCGATGACATCGCGCACCGTTGCGAGCTGGCTGCCCGGGTCGGGGTGCGATGCGTCGACGACGTGCACGATGACGTCGGCGTTGCCGACCTCCTCGAGCGTGCTGCGGAACGCCTCAACCAGTTGGTGCGGCAGGTTGCGCACGAAGCCAACGGTGTCGGTAAAGGTGTAGAGCTTGCCGTCGTCGGTCGAGGTCTTGCGTACAGTCGCATCCAATGTCGCAAACAGCGCGTTCTCAACGAGAACGCCCGCGCGCGTGATGCGGTTGAGCAGCGAAGACTTGCCGGCGTTGGTGTACCCGGTGATCGCCACGTTCGGAACCTCGTTGCGATTACGGTTCGCCCTCTTGGCCTCGCGAGCCGGGGCAAAGCCCTTGATCTGCTTGCGAAGCTTCGACATGCGGGTATGGATGCGACGGCGATCAAGTTCGATCTTGGTCTCACCTGGTCCGCGCGAGCCCATACCGTCGCCGGATCCACCAGCACCACCACCCTGACGGGAGAGCGACTCACCCCAACCACGCAGGCGAGGGAGAAGGTATTCGAGCTGCGCGAGTTCGACCTGCGCCTTACCCTCGCGGCTCTTGGCGTGCTGGCTGAAGATGTCGAGAATGACGGCCGTACGGTCGATGACCTTGACCTTCACGATGTCTTCGAGTGCACGTCGCTGCGATGGGGCGAGCTCGGTGTCGGCGATAACGGTATCGGCGCCGACTGCGGCAACAACGCCGGCGAGTTCGGCGGCCTTGCCCTTACCGAAGTAGGTCGACGGGTCGGGGTGCGCGCGTCGCTGCAGAAGTCCGTCGAGCACAACGGCTCCGGCGGTCTCGGCGAGAGCACTCAGCTCGCGCAGGGAGTTCTCGGCGTCTTGCGTCGTTCCACCGGAGTAGATGCCGATCAGCACGACGCGCTCGATGCGCAGCTTGCGGTACTCAACCTCGGTGACGTCGTCGAGCTCGGTAGAGAGCCCGGCAACGCGTCGCAGGGCGGCACGATCTTCGCGCTCGCTCTGGTCGCCGTCGCGGGTGTCGTCGTACGCGTTGTCGCTCTGAAGCGCCTGGGCGGTGTCGGATCCAAAGCGCGAAAGCCCGGCTGCAGGCGATGCCTGAGTCGCAAGCACGCGCTCGATGACGTCTTCGTCAGTAAATTTCTGGTCTTCAGTCATTGGTTTAACCTTAGTTGTCTGGAGTTCGATAAGTTTTGGGGATGACTAACGAGCACTACTTCTCTGGAACGCCGGAGAGCGAGCTCAAATTGCGGTCAATCCACGCGACCATTGCTGGTCAAGCTGTGGATCTGACGACGGCAAACGGGGTCTTTAGCCCTGAGCGCGTAGACGCCGGTACACGAGTGCTGCTTTCATCGGTTCCAGCACCTCCTCCGGGCGGAAATCTACTTGATCTTGGTTGCGGCTGGGGCCCAATCGCCCTCACGCTCGCTACTGACTCCCCCCACGCTACCGTCTGGGCGGTGGATGTCAACGAGCGAGCCCTCGATCTCGTGCGTCGTAACGCAGAAGTTATGGGCCTCACAAACGTCAACGCCGTACTCCCCCAAGATGTTCCCGTGGATGTCGCGTTTATGACGATCTGGTCAAACCCGCCCATCCGCGTGGGAAAGAACGAGCTTCACGCGATGCTGACTCAGTGGCTGCCGCGGCTTGAGCCAGGGTCGGACGCCTGGCTAGTCGTGCAGAAAAACCTCGGGTCGGACTCGTTGCACCGGTGGATGGATGACACGTTCGCTTCGTCGTTGACCACTACCCGTGCCGCCACTAATAAGGGGTACCGGGTGTTGCGGGTTCGGAAGCGCTGAGAGCTCTAATCGAATTTGCGCCATGTTGTTTAGCAGTTGCGCGGGCGGATTCGGCCTTGCCGTTGGACTTCATGTTCAGCAGCAGGCGTCATGTGTTGGCCGCCAAGCTTCCCACCCTCACCCGCCACATGGTGGATGGGATAAGTATGCTACGTATTTTCGCTAGCACGCAGTCGCTGTGATCGAAATGGATCATTGGTTACTCGGCGAACGACCAATACTTCGTCATGCCAATACGGACAGATCTATGTGGTGCTCAGTCCGAGAAGGTCCGCGAGGCTCACTGTTCCCTGCGAGGTATCTGCGACCCAGAATGCCCAACCGTCCGCTATCGCACCTTGGGAGGCCATTTTCGCCGCTATGTCGGGCGTCTCGTATCGAATACCATCACGGACGAGACCATAGTCCTCGCTGACTGTGACGGTGACGTCCCACTGCGAATCGGCTGGGCGAAGCTCAAGTCCGACTTGAAGCCAGTCCTCATCAACCAGGCGAGCGAACGCGACGTCGCGTCGAACGTCCCAGCCACCCAGCGCGGCGACTCTTGCCACAGGACTGCCGTAACGCAGACTCGGCTCCTCAAACGTCCGGAACTTCCAGACCGCGTCGTTCATCTTGGGCGCGTGGAACACGCCGGCGTCTACGAGCTGGCCGAAACTCTTGATGGTGAGGCCGGTTGTCTTGACAAAAAGTTCTGGCTCAATCTGAGTGATGATGTCTTTGACCGTGCGCTCACGATCGTCGGTCAGGTACATAAAAGCGGGCAGCCGCGTGATGAAGCGACGGAGCTTTTCCTTCAAACTCGCACGCTTCTTCTCCGCTTCAGTCTTCGTCTTCTTCTCAGTCGACGAGAGGGGTGCCTTGGTGAGCTTCTTCAACTTGAGCTCTTTATTAGCCGCAATCAAGGCGGTCAGGTCGTTGCCAATGCCGCGATACATTTCGATGGTCTCGAGCGATGCGAGGAGTTCCGCGTTGTCGAGGATAGCTTCCATCGCGGAGAGATCGAGCGTGATGAGTTCAGGGCTGTTCCAACGGCGCGCAAGCATGGATGCGCTGATCCCGCTGGTCAGGTAGTCAAGAACATCAGATGCCTTGAGCTGTGACATTGCGTATCCGGAAAACGCCAGTACCGGGAGGAACTCCATAAATTCTTCGACGGCCTTCTCGTCGTCCTTCTCAGAAGTCGGCTCGGAGCGGAGCTTGGTCGCGTACTCGACCACCTGGCGTAGTGCGCGGTTGGGTGCGAAGTCGATGACGTAGCACTGCTCCTTCAGGACAAGCTCCTCAGTACCGCCTTCTTTCGCGTCGACAACGGTTGTTTTCCAAGGAGACTGGACACGGAAAGCCGCTTGAAAGTAAGACTCCGGTGACTTAAGTTCGCGCAGCATCAGAATGCCTGCCCAAGCAGGCACTGTGACCCCGGTCATGAGCTTGCCGCAGGAGAGTGTGATTGTCTTGGTATTGGCTGGATTTCCGCCGATCGCCTGAGCGACGGGAGGAAGTGCCTTGTCTCCGAGGCCCGCTTTCGTGCCCGCCGCCACGATCACTCGGTAGTCGTTGAAGAACGTGTTATGTGGACGACGGAGCAACTCCGCCATCGCGTCGCAAGCAGCTACGTTCGGCAGATACCAAACGGTGTGCTGGAGTGCGGTCAGCAGATTGGTGTCCTCGAATGGCAGAGGCGGTCGATTCTGCGCCGATACCGACGCCCACAGGTTTGTGATGTCTTCACCGCGAAGGAGGTTGAGCCATTTCTGTACTTCGTACTCATGAAGAAAACCGGTCGACCCGTCCTCGCGCTCGCCCACGCGGAAGAACTCGGTCAGAGAGAACTCTGCCTGGTTGTTGAGGGCGACCTCACGCAACGCGTCGGGCATCTCGTAGGTCATCAAGACCATTTGCGGCAAGGAAATGTAGGGGTTAGCGTCCGGCCCAGACCACGTCTTTTTGGCGTCCTGCTCGTCGGAATAGGTCCAGTTGTAGATCTCATTTTCGAGAAACTCGCCCTGCAGCAGCGCGCGGAAAGGTGTGCCCGAGAGATAGAGATAATTGTGAACGGTCAGCGCCAATGCGCTCTCCACGTTGGCGGTAAAGTCCTCGTCGAGGTCGGGCGTCTCGACCGCGTCCTTCTCCGACGAGTCGCCCTCAATGTGTTCTTCTCTGTCAGTGGAGTAAAGGGACTTCGCCGCATCGCGCCAAGCGCCGAAGTGGTACTCGTCGACAACGACGACATCCCAATCCTCAACGTAAAGCGCGGTGTTCTTGATTTTGGGCTCGCCTGCGGGGCCGGTGCCGAGCACGTCCTGAAATGAGGCGAACCAAACGACCGGCGACGGGTCGGCAAGGTTTGGTTGAGGGTCGTCCTTCCCCTTGAACCGCCAATCCTCAAAGTCGACGTGAGTTTCCAGGTCCTCGCGCCAGGCCGTTTCGACGGCAGGCTTGTAGGTGAGGACAAGAATGCGCGTCCAACCGAGCTTCTTGGCGAGCTGGTAAGTAGTGAAAGTCTTACCGAAACGCATTTTAGCGTTCCAGAGAAAGTGAGGAGGGTTGTCCGGATCAGCATTGGTGCGGAAATGAGCAGCGGTTACCTTGACCGCCTCCAACTGCTCGGGCCGCGGCTCGAAGGAGTGCTTGTACTTTAGGGATTCGAGCCTGGTGCCAGCCCTCACCGCCTCAATCGCCGCGAGAACTTCGTCTTTCGTCGCCTCGAACCACTCGCCGATCACGTTGTGGACGCCTGCCTTCTTCAGAGAGGCATGTACAGCCTTGTCCGTAAAGGTCAGACCGTTCACTGTCGTCGCTGTTTGGACAAGAAGCAGATCGTAGGGCGTTGTGACTGGCAACTTTATAGCGTTGAGCTGCTCCTTAATGCGCTGGGCGACAGCACGGTCGGTGTACCCAACCTTTATGAGCCCCTTGCCCGTTCGACTTCCGACCCAAGGCGTGTCAGCGTAGTCACTGATGGTGTACCCATAGACTTTGGGCTGACGGACGCCATTGGCAAGTGAGACGCTCACGTAGACATCACCTTCACCATCTGCGCGATGTATGCCTGCTCATCTTCGGTAATGCCGTACTTGGCGTAGAGCTCTTCATCGGTCCACGTCCTGTCCCACTCCTGCTGAGGCACCCACTCATAAGTGGACCGGAAGGCGTGCTGGCTAATCTTGCGAAGCGACACAATGAAGCGGAGGAATCGAGTGCGAAGGTATGACTCGGCGCTTGCCGCTGCGTCCTCGTCCGCGAACGGCCCAGCAGCTAAGTAGGTCTGGGTACACACGGAGTTCGGACCCGCAATTAGCGTGCGACCGAGCACTACATCTGGCAGCACGTGTCCACCGCTATTCCCTGGCCCAGCCGCGGGAAGCAGCAATTTCCATTCATCGATGAGCTGTGTGTTCTTGCCGATTAGGTCGCGCTCCATCGCAGCCTCGAAACGGCGGCTGGACGTGCTGGCGTAGAGCTTCACCTCCCCTGGGCCAGGCTCGCCAGGGTGGTGACCTGAATAGTTGGTCGGGAGGCCAAACGGGGTATCGCCAGTCAGGAGACCCATAAAGCTTGGTTCCGTAAACGCGAGGACCTTTTTCAGGATCTCAGCGGCGCGATTGTCTCGGATGAAGACATCGTGCTCGGAAAGGTCGCGCGGGTACGGCCCTGTGACCTCACGACCGCGTACGAGTGTGACGTCGCAGTCACCGTCGTACGCTTGGTCCCAAAAGAAATAACAGACGCCGCTCTTCAGATCGACGCCAGGGAACAGCTCTGCCGAGTTGGGGTAGTCGACCAGGCTCCGTATTCGGCGATCGGCCAGCATGTCCTTTCGGAACCGGTCTAGTCCACGCCCGCCGGCCATCCAGCGCGAGGGAATAATCATCGAGATGTACTTCGGCCCCAAGGACTTCGCTTGCTCGACGAACTGGTCATATAGCGGAGTGTCGTTAGTGCCCCCGCCTCCGCCCGTCATCTGGTAGGGCGGGTTACCCACGATCACGTCAAACTTCATCTCGAACACCTTCTCAATAGCCTTCCGGCCCGATTCGTGGATAAATGCGTAGGCGTGGTTCTCGCGATCAGCGCCTTCGAAGTCAGCCTCGCCCGCGCGGCATGTGCTGCAGCGTCCATTGACGTAGTTGTGCTCGACCCTGCCCATCCAAAGGTGGCCCTGTGGATCTGCGAACTGCGCGGCTGACTTCTGGCCAGAGGCGTCCTTGGAGAGGTAGAGCGATCGGCGGCTCATGAGCGCCGTAAGGTCAGAAATGGCGATCCCGAACATCATCTCCGTCAGGATGTGCTCCAAGCGCTCATCGTCGTCCGGGATCACGTCCGTGAGTCCCTCCATGAGGCGGCGTGTGGCCTCGCGGAGAAACACTCCGGTCTTGCTTCCTGGGTCGAGCCAGCGCAATGTTGGGTCACTCCAGACGCTAGCTGGAAGATGGTCAAGGACTGAATTAGCGACGGCCGGTGGTGTGAAGATCTCATCATTGGATAGGTCAGCGATAACTTCGAGCACATCGGGCTCGCGCTCACCACTCATCGCGTCGAGCTCCGGCCATTGCGACTCGGCACAGCCGTGTGACCGTTAGTGATCGGGCTCTTGGCCCGGTGAAGGCTCGTTGCCGGACCATGCCAGATCTCGATTGGGGATTCGGCCCCAAAAATCGACAGTTCGTCGGGCGCGGGGACTGTAAGGTCACCGAGCGTCGTCCGAGCAAGGACCACCTCGCTATTTCTCGGGTCCCAGGTGTACTCAACGACGGGCAGTTTGTCTCGACCACTGTCTTTCCCATCGGGATTCGTCCTGAGCATGTTACCGATCTGGATATTGTGCTCAATGGCCCACCAGGCTGACTGCGCGAGCTGGTCTGTTGAGTGCAAGACGCTGCCCGCGGCAAGCGCGTACCAAGAAGCGAACGCAGCCATCAGGCGCTCGCGGGCACCAACCTCATGGCCCGTCTTGCCGCCCACGACGTTATCGATCGATATGTCCACGGCATAGATAGAGGCGATCGCTTCGAGACCATGGAACGCCAACGCCTCGACGGTTGCTCCCGCGGCTAGGCGTCCAGCCCTGTAGTCGTCGGTAACCGTATTGAGCTTCCGCTCGAGCACTGCGATAAGGAAGTTGCCGTCGCCACAGGCGGGCTCTAAGAAGGTTGCTGAGGGGTGCGACGCCCAAACAACGACTGGGAACTGGTCGAGCATCGCTTGGACGGTCGCCGCCGGAGTGAAGACTTCGGCCAGATCGCGCACTCGTTCGGTCGACTTGACTAGCCGCTCGACCACGCCCGGGTTCTTACTCAAGAGCACTCCGCTTCTTTGGGTGACCCACCCGATTGCCGATTGCCCGGCACCGACGGCCCCGACCGAGCCTACGGATGGGCCTGACCGGCTCAAGGGCACCTGAATAGAATGAGTCACGGCTCCATCATGCCCGCTAATGCAGTCTCTTAAGGGTTGCCGAGCTGAAGTACCTTGGTGACGCCGGGAATCGGATTTGTTCACGGCCCGCAATCGCTGGCCGTGCCAGATTGAATCTGCGTTTGGCCGAGTCAAACGAACAGTTCCCAATTCGGCCCCGAACTGGAGGCGTCCAATCTTGTCGAGTAGCCGGCCAGGGAGGCTCCACCGAGCCTGCCGTGACTGGCGCGAATAAGCCCTACAGGTCGCGAGTCGGTCGGGCGGCACGACGAACTCGACGTTGGCAGCGCCATCGGGGAGCGGCCCCGGAATCGGGATGTAGACGAGCTCCACACCGTCGAGTTCCTCGTCGCTGGCCAGCGCCACCTCAGCGTGCGCATTGGCGACGTTAATGCCGGGGCCCGGGCGCTGCACGTCCAGGTTGCGGGCGCGCACCTGATGCTCGCCGTGGTCGAGCCGCCAGCAGCCCATATCGACCTGATATCCGGAGAGATTGCACTGTACATCCCGAACACCACTCCGGGTGCTGATCGACAATGTCTCCCCCCAAGGGATAACGCCGAGGGAATCCTTGAGGTCCGACCGAATACTACCGAACATAAACCAGTTCAGCGAGGGGGACCAATCCTTCGTCTGTCTCACGTGCCCAAAACTGGTAGCCAGTCATGTTTGTCACACCGAGGTGGCGAGCCGCTTCGTCCAGGGAATCGAATTCGTGTGTGCCATTGATGAGAATGGTTCCGTCTTCCGATACGACTGCGTCGACAATCCACGCCGGGTCGACTGGGTCGAGGTTGTCTCCGAGATTCAACAGAGACTGCTCAATCAAGTCCTTGAGAGTGGGCTCTTCTGCCGCTGCCGAGGTCTCGGGCTGAAGCAATGGCGAAAGGTCGGCGACATGCCCACGGCCTAGTCGAGCGAATGCATCTCTGGTGACCACCGCGATGAGTTTGCGGCGCTGCTGCAGAAACTCGTCATAATCGAGCGTCTCCCAGCCGTCGGGCAGTGCGTGCCAGTACTTCTGCTTGGCAAGCCACTCTCCGTCCTGTCCGCGGTCGGCAACGAGCTGTGGCCAGTATTCCCTGGGGTCGCGGTCGGAGATGAGGATGTTGGTGTCCCAGTCGGTAGGCGCGAAATTTGCCGCTTGGTTGATGCGCTTCATGTCCGTCGTTCCGAGAGTGTTCTCCTGGTACGCGCGGGGGAACAGATGATGCCCCTCCGCTCCCTTGACGTTGGGCAGTGAGGGGTCCATCCACTCTCGCACGGACATGCGAAGCATGAACATGTCCGCGTCGTGTACGTTGAGCGCCGCGAGGTAGCACTGGTACGCCGGGGAAAGAGCCATGCTCGATGTCACTAGCGCATCAGGCATGCGGTACTCCCAGAAGTCCGGAGTGAGTTCGTTGGCTATCACTTCTTCGGCGATCCGAACAAAACCAGCGCTGTCGCCTTGAGCGAGTGCAGAGAACCTATCCAAATCCTTCTGGAGCTGTGACTCCCCGCTGCCGGTGTAACGAGCGGTCAGCTGCGACATGAACAGCCATCGACCGACGAGAGTTCGAAGCTGTTCGAGCTCCACATTGAACTGAGTACGACCAAGCAAGAAGAAGACGTATGTCGAGACGATGTTGGTGTTTGACGTAATTCCCTTGCGCGAACGGAATCCCGCGGTCTGGATCGAGCGGACGAACTCTGTCCAGTGCAAGCGGTTGGTGACTACCGGAAGAGCATTGCGCAACAACGCCAGCTCTCGCTCTTGCCGATCAGAGTCGACGAGTCCGCTGGTTCTATCCTTCGCTTGCAGCGCGTTATAGGCGTCGGACAGCTTCGCTCGGCTCTGCCCAATAGCGATCACGCTACGGATAATGTGCCCGCTCTCTACATCGATGTAGGGATTGATGGCGGTCCAGCTGACCTTCGTGCCGAAGACTTCACTTGCGTGGGCGGGAGTCAGGCGTGAGTTGCGGGCGAACTGCTCGATCTGCTCGCGACCCTCGGGCCAGAAGACACTGAGCCAGGTGAGGATGTAGTCGTAGGCCTTGAGCGAGACGCCTTCGGAGTTGATTCGTACGAAGATGTCGGCAACGGTGCGCTTGTCCACGTCCTTCTGAATGTGGACAACATCGAAGCTGTAGTTCTGCAACCCGTGTAGACGAACAAACACATTGGCCAAATGGTCATCTTGCTCATCGGTCAGCTCTTTGCCTGACGCTTTATACCGCTTTACGAATGTGCGGTGCGCAGCTAGGGGGGACGCAAAGCAAGTTGAGATGTCTTCGACCCAATCGGCAGACCGAGCGAACGCGGGGGTTCGAACTTCGAACTTCTCGGTGAATGGGTTGAAAGAAATCGTTATCGACTTGGGGCGATAGTTCTCGTCCCTAACCGACATTCCCTTGACCGCGGCGTAGAGGCTCGTTAGCCGTTGCTGGCCATCGACGATCTGGTGCGATGCATCCTTGTCGACAACGCCAGATATCGAGCGAGTTTCTCCGCCCGCGGCGACGTCCCAGAACATCAGCTCGCCAACCGGATATCCCCGATACATCGAGTCGAAGAGATCTCGAACCTTCGTGGCCGGCCAGACAAAAGGTCGCTGCAAATCAGGGAGCTGGATAGATCCGTTCTCGACTGATGAAACCAATGACTCAACACGCCACGGAACAGTCTTGAAAATTGTGCTCATGCAGATTTCTCCTGGTGGCGGTCTGATCGGGTCAACGTGAACTTGCCATTGAGTCACTAGCCGCGGGGTGCGTGTCCTGGCTCTCTAACGATAGTGAGTAAAGCACGGGCTTCCGACATGCGGTGCTGGCCAGTCAGCGCAGGAACTCAGCCGAATCCAGCACCACACAGTCGTACTTCGCCCGCGTCATTCCGACGTACATCATGTCGGCGAGGTTGAGCGCGTGAGTTGACGTGAACTCGACCGCCGACGGGTTGAGGTCGGTGATTATCACCGCATCGGCCTCGAGGCCCTTGAACTTGAAGATCGAGTGCCAGCGCACGCGGCCACCGGAGCCGTCTGGGGCGGAGAGCTGTTTGCGGAGCCAGCGCTCGTCCGCAGACTTTTGGGGACGATCCAGTAGCGAGGCGGCGAGCGAGTTCGTTGCGAACGGGCTGAGGATGCGGATGTCTTCTGCGTCGAAACGGAGCAGCAGCGAGCGGAGAGCGGAAGCCAACGCGGCAGCCTCAGAACCTGGCTCGACGCGAACAACCTCGAGGTCGTTGGGCACACTCGTCGAGATGCGGTGACCTGTGAGCTTGAGGTCGATGCGGAGCGCACGCTGCATCTTGCCCGAAAGTTGCGGCCCGGTGCGGCAGTTCGTTCGGAGCCGCACGTGGTGAATGTGCGGGATGATCGTGCGCGCGACATCCAACGCGTGAACGCGTTCGCCACTCGGGCGCAGGATTTGCTGGCTCTCATCCCCCGCGAGCACGAAGATTGTTCCCTGTGCGGATCCGGTGCCGGAGAGAGCGAGCAGCAGTTCGAGCAGCAGCGGGTTGCCGGCGATGTCCTGAAACTCGTCGACGAGAATCGCCTCGTACGACGCGAGGTGCGGCTTCGCTTTGAGCTGCCCGATCGCGTAGGTCGGCAGGGTCGTTTCGTACCAGAGCTGGTCGGCGTCGTCGGGGTTGCGGGGCAGGTCGCAGATCTTGAGCATGAGGCTGTTGAGGTCGCGCACCTCGATCTCGGGGCGCTGCGTCTGGCGGCGCAGTTCGTCGGCCATAAGCACGTTCCAGCAGGTGACAAGCGTGCGTTTGCCCTGCTTGCCCAAGCGGCGGGCGGCCTCGGCGAGCACAAAGCTCTTGCCGGTGCCGGCGGATCCGTCGAAGTAGAGGTGCGGGTTGGTTTCGACCATCTCGAGCAGCGCGACCTGCTCGTCAAGCAGCGTGCGCTCCTGCCTGCGCAGCTGACGCTTCTCGTCTTCGTGCGTCTGGTGCGCCTTGAAGTCGCCGAGCAGCGCGCTCGCCATCTCTTTGGCGCGCTCGGGAGTGAACGCATCGCGGTCGAGGGTGACGCCGTCGATCGTCGCGAAATGCGCGAAGTATGCGTCGAGCGTCTTCTCTACGATCCAGGTGGGCTTGCGGATGTCGTCGTGCCACGCGAGTTCCCACTCGAAGAACTGCATGTCGCCCGGCGTCTTATTCTCGAACTGGTGGCGAGCGATCGAAGTCATCCACAAAAGTCGGGCGAACGGTTCGTCGCCGAGCAGTTTGCTCTGCGACAGGAACCCGCGGATGCTTCGGCGCGCGCCATCCAACTGTTTGAGCGGACTTTTGTGCGGGTTCGGCAGCTTGTCCATGTACCAGTCGCCGGCCTTGTACTCGACGAACTTGGGCGACTTGGCCTCGATCACCAGCACGCCCTTGCCCGGTGCGAACACGATGAAGTCGCTCTCGCCCATAAGCGCGCCGAAGTTCTGGGCGAGATCGAGCGAGTGGATGACGATCCAGTCGGGGCGGTCGACAATGCCCTGCATTGCGTCGAAGATCTCGCGCTCAGAGCGGTTGGCGCCCTCGCGCGGGTAAGGCGGCATCATCGTGACCATATGTCACAATCTATCGATCAAGCGATGGATGTCGCGGCCCCGCGTTCGGGGCGGCTACGCGCTGAGGTTTTTTGCTTCCAGGGGCTGCGTCCTTGGGAAGCGCAGATGCACGCATCGCGGGATCCGCGGTGTTACGCGCAAACCCATCCGTTCAAGGTCCAATCAATTTGCGTGCGTGCCATCTACTGGGGGTAGTCGATTCGGCACATATCCTCACTGTTTTATGGAGTCGGCGATACGCTTCAAATTGATCGCTTCTCAACGAATCGAAAGGCCGATGCATGTTCAAAGATGGCATGGACTTGGCCTACCGTCCTTTCGACGGTGACGCCTGGGAGTGGTTAGCGAAGTTCGCGCCGGAAACACTGCTCGTCCTAGGAAAGTCCACCGAAGAACACGCCGCTCATGCCGAGGCGCTCAAGGTCGGTGACGCCCGAACGCTGGAGTCAAACGCAGCGAAACGACACCTCCACGATGGCCTCTATGTATCTAGGGTCGAAGGTTCCGTGCGAGCGGTCGCGGCTGTCGGTTCGGCGAATTCTGCGATCGAGACTCAGGCGCGATATCGGACAGATGACTCTCATTTGGGAATGGCCCACGATTTCTTGATCGACTTTTGGTCGTCTGCGTCTCCATTGTTAGGAAGCGCCGAACTCTCACCGGGCGATCTAGTCCGCCCCAGATCCAGCGATGCGCTCGGGCGAGTTCGACGGTTGATCCGCAGGCACGATCACTACGAAGTCGAGGTCGAGCTAGGCACTAGTGTGCAGAGCTTTCAAGAAGTCGATCTGCAAAAGGTTGACGGCGATCCGAGCGCGCCTGATTTTTGGATCAATCAACCCCCCGCGAACGCGGAATCAATCACCCTGCTCTTGTCCCTACTCAAACTCACGAATCCTTTGACCGATCTTCTCTATTCATTCGCGGCGACCAAAACGACCTTTCAGCCGTATCAGTTCATTCCGGCGCTCAAAATACTCACTTCCGCGACCGGAAGACTCCTGATCGCCGATGAAGTTGGACTCGGAAAGACAATCGAAGCCGGTCTCATCTGGACTGAACTCGAGCAGAGAACCACAATTCGACGCGCGTTGGTCGTCGTGCCTGCGGCGCTCCAATTCAAGTGGAAGCAGGAGATGGAGCGGCGCTTCATGCGCCCGCTCAAGATCTTGACGAAACAAGATTTACGGGAATTCGTTCTTCAACTTCGCGAAGATCAAGACCCCGAGCTAATCGGTGTGATCTCGATAGATGCGCTAAGGGGCGCATCCGACTTGCTGGCTGACTTGGCAGAACTTCATCCCCATTTTGATCTAGTAATTGTTGATGAAGCTCATGTGCTTAGAAACAGGCAGACGCGTTCTTATCAACTCGGAGCCCTTCTTTCTGATCTAGCCGACTACTTGGTCTTCCTGTCTGCCACGCCGTTGAACCTCGGCTCAAATGACCTGTTCAATCTTGTGAACTTGTTAGATGAGGGAGGCTTCCCTGACGCTGCGGTCTTCGAGGGTCAGCTTGAGCCCAATAGGGCGTTGAACGAAATTGCTCGAAACCTCGCGGACAGCTCACGTCGCTCGCGCGCTGAAGCGCTTGCGCTACTCGCAACCATCCCAGCGATGACCCACGGTGCAGCTATCGCACGCCGCCCTGACTTTCAAAGGCTAGAAGACAACCTCGCGGGTTCGGGACCAATCTCACAAGAAAAAGTTGCGGCAATGAAGCGGCAGCTTTCTGAACTTAACACCCTTGGCGGAGTGCTTTCTCGGACTCGCAAGGTTGATGTACCCACAAAGAAGGCAAAGAGAGTTGCCGAATCGATTCCCGTCGAGTGGACCCAACGTGAGCGAGAGTTTTATGACGCACTTTTCGACTTCTACCGAAACCGTGCCATCGAGTCTGGCGTTCCAACCGGCTTTGCACTTCAGATGCCACTTCGACAGGCTTCGAGCTGCCTCGTAGTGGCCCAAGGACGTTTGCTTTCCCGAGAGGGCTGGGTAGAGCCACTCGAAGATGCAGAGATGGACTTTGTCTCAGATGCTGAGCCCATGCTCAACTCCCCATCTCTGCCATCGACCTCGACAATGTCAGGCTCTCTCGGAGCTGACTCGAAGTTTGCTGCACTTCTCTCGCGCCTCCAAAAAGCACGGGCGAACGGAATGCCACAAGCCCTCATTTTTTCATTCTTTCGGGGCACCGCAGACTATGTGGCCGCTCGTTTGAAAACTGATTTTCGAACTGGGGTGTTGCATGGCGGTGTGCCTGTTGCAGATCGCCAAGCGATTCTCGACCGGTTCAGCAGTGGAGAGATAGAAATTCTTGTGGCTACCCAAGTTGGTTCTGAAGGACTCGATTTCCAATTCTGCAATGTCCTGGTGAACTATGACTTGCCGTGGAACCCGATGCAGGTGGAGCAAAGAATTGGACGACTCGATCGTTTCGGTCAGAAGTTCGACAAAATCTTTATCTTCAACATGCACGTGCCAGGGACTATCGAGAGTGACATCATCGAGCGCTTGTATCAGCGAATTGGGGTTTTTGAAGACTCGGTCGGTGACCTGGAACCGATCATGCACTCGACACTTCATGACATCACTCACAGTGTCCTAAATCCCAATCTGTCGCGTGCCGAAATGATCGTTGAGATCGATCGACTGGCAATTGCCACGGAGCGGCGAAAGGAGCAGTTGAAGGAACTCGAAAAGTCGAGTGCGGTTCTCACTACCGTCTCCCAATTGGACATCGATGGGCTTACACCGAGTGGACCTACAAGCGGGCGTTATGTAGGCGCGAGCGAACTAGATCGCCTGGTTCGATTGACGTTTGCGCGATACGGAGGAACTGTTAGTTCGGAAACCGCGAGAGGCTCGCTAATAGTGCGTGGCACTCCCGAGATGGCAGTGGCTATGAGAGACATACCTCGAAGTAGCCGCGGGACGATGATTGGCATTGGGCGACTCATCGGCCAGCTTAGGGATGGCGCCGCAATAGAAGTCACGACTTCATCGGACGTGGCTCTGGCCGAAGATCTTGAACTGATCACCGCGAGGCATCCACTCATAGCGTTGGCGACACAAAGCCTGATTCGTGAACCGCATCTGTTGGGGCGCTTCGGTGCCGTGGAGCTCAGCAACTCCTTGGGGTCGAAGTATGTCGCACGCGTCGACATCGCGAGGTCAAATGGCGTCCGAGAAATCTGCGAGATTTGGGTCACAGCGATCAACGTCGAGACAGGCGAGCGTGACACTGAGGTTGAGTCACGGCTAATGGTTGACGTAGCCGAAGGAACCCTGCAGACAACTTCCGCGCCAAGCTACGAGGCACTACAAGATTGGCTAAAGAAAGTGGACAACGAGGTTTCTGCACGTCAAAGCTTCGAACGGAGTGAGCGCTCGCAGGACAACGTCGCGCTCGTCGACGCACGAATCGACTCTGAACGACACTCAGTCACGATAAAGCTTGACAGAGCACGCCTTCAATTGACTGAACACCTTGCCCGCCACGCAGAGTCAAGCCTACGAAGAATGCTCGAGGGAAGAATCCGCAACTTAACACAGGAGTATGAAGATACGCCTCTGTCCCTCGAAAAGAAGAGAAGCCTCACGCTGAGCGTCGAGCGCGCTGCCACCTTGTTCGTTGTGGGCTAGTTAGTCATAGGGCATCTGGTGCCAAACGAGCGAAGGATCCTTCGCTCGTTTGTCCGTATGGTCTTTGACTACCACGACGGCTTCGTGTCGCACTCCCCGAATCACGGGCCACTGAGCTATTCGCATGGACGACTCGCGACCTGCTCCGTCTCGAATGAATACTCGCCCGTTTGGTTCGAGGCTGACGAATGCGGGTCGGGAGCCGAAGGTAAATGCGTGGCCTTCGGCTTCTCTGCCATCGAACCTAAAAGCGATCGTGGTGCCGCCGATCGAGCGCACCTTCAAAATCGCCGTGCCCTTTCTCGGGAGATCGATACCCGATGAATCCCAACGAAACTTTGTAGAGTCCGTATTGATCGCCGACTCGGGCGTGTAAAGCGGGGAATACGCTCGATAGACAATGCAACTTTTCGGAACTTCGCTACCGTCGTCAAACCACTCGAGTACGAAATCGAAGCCAGGACGATGAAGATTCAACCGCTCATACGATGCCTGCTCAGCTAGCCCCAACACAATTGCAGAGGCGGGGTCATCGTCAATTCCTACGTAAATTTGTTCGGGGCTGAATACCGTTCCAAGCGATTCCACGACTGCCGGCACTCTTGCCATTCCGCCCATTACCAGCACATGATCAATTCCTTTGGCCAGTTCCTTCATGCTCAGCTGACGTGCTTGCCGCGGTGAAAGTGTCTTTCGCTCGTGGCCACCAACGAACTGCACCATCAGAGCTGCGCGGAGTGCCCATTCGACAGTACGGAGCGCTCGCGTTAGTTGCGGAAGAAACGCACTTTCAAGTTCTTCACGGCTGTACCGCTGATTTGGAAGGCTGGCATGCGGATAAGAAAACACCACCGGAACATCACGCAAGTCACTGAGTTCCAGTTTGGCGGCGCGAGCATCTGCGAGTATCCAAGCCCGGAGTTCACTGGCGTTCGCATGAGAGTCAATGTCGAGGCCCGTTTCCGAAAGCTTTCGTTCGAGTTCCGCAGCGATCAACTCATCAAGTGCGTCTCCGGCTTCGTCGACTCCCACCGCGGCCTGGACCGAAATGGCCGGCGTCATTCCTTGGCGCGCATTGACTTCTAAAACGGCCACGTCGAGGGTTCCACCGCCCATATCAAACACCAGTACATTGCCCGAGACATCCGATCCCCGTCTGAGTCGATGGTTCACCCAAGCGATTCCAGCAGCAATTGGCTCATCGATGAGGGTCGCGTCTCCAACCGCAATACCGGCACGCGTCGCAAGGCGCACTAGACGCTCCCGCTGCGGACCAGTCCACATCGCGGGGCAGCCCAACCTCACGCTTCCATGGTCGGTGAGTCCGGCCATGTTGGATTCCGCAGCAGAACCGATGTGACGCAGAACCTCCACAATTGCCTCGTCAGCGTCGACGACAACATCACCTGAGTCAGTCGTCATTATCACGTGCAGTTGCTCGCGCGTGATCACCCTTTTGATCGACCTAATGACCTGCGACTCTGGGAGTGCGGATGCCTCGTCTCCGACGAACCATTTGACACCATCCTTAGCAACGACAGTTGGAATCCAGCGCTGCGTTCGCCCGATGGGCACTACCTGTGGCGCGAGCGCCGTGGACTCTGAAACAAGTGACGTGGAGGTGCCAAAATCTAGTCCCCGAATGCGCCCATCTGCCATGCGTCTACTCCAGTTTCGTCTGAATGACTCTCGACTTAATTAAGATAAATTCCTCATCTTTAGTCTTCCATTTGTAGCCGGACCGTACGACATTCACCAGTTGGCCGACGTCAGGGCGTGCGCCCGGGGCATCATGAATAGCTGGTTCGTAGGAGACTTCCGCACCGGGAACGTCGATCACCTCAACATTTTGTCGAGAAAGATAAGCACGAACGCGGTTGTTGAGCTCAAACGGCGTCAATGCGCCCGCCTCACCCTCGATCAGGAGCGCAAGCTGCGCAAGAACCTGAATCGAATCGAGCTGGCTCTGACGAGCGAGACGCGCCGAGTGATTGTTGCTTTCGTCGGCGGCGCGTCGAAGCTGATCTCGAAGGTCCGCATTAGTTGCCGTCACTGTCGCGAGATCGGCTTCTAGGTTCTTCGACCCTGCTGCCGTAGATGCTCGTTCCTTCTCCGCAAGCTCAGCACGCGAGAGCGCGTCTAGAAGCTTGGCTTCATCAGTGATCTCGGCGGTTACTTTCCGAAGAATTTGGTCTGTGCCCGCTCCACGCGTCCAAAGCGCGGCGAGTCGATCGGCTTCGATCTGGTCGAGCGCTACTGATGGCAAACCAAGTATTTCGGCCACACTCGTCCGCGTACTTGCTCGTCGAATAGCTTCTTCAACGATCGGCGTTACAAATCTCGTTCCGATAATGGAATCCCGCAATGGCGCGTTTAGCGCGCCATTGCCGGCGCGAGATAATGCCTGAAGGTCGAGACCGACCCACCACACTGGACGATGGAGTTCATCAGTGTGCAACGAATAGAGGGATGCGATGAGTCCGGAACGCCCTTTACTCATCTCAAATGGGAGGTTTTGTAGAGCCGCTGACAGCGCGTCTAGATCAACGAGGCCCAACGCTTCCCGTCGGGTCCCTGGCGATCGAACGGCGTCCGCGAGAAGATCAACGAAGTCGGCAAATGCGACTCTTCCGGCTTTCGTTTCAGATTCTCCTGCCCAAATCACAACACGGGCGATAGTCGGAACATCGCGCACCCTCGACTTCATCAAATGTGAAGCGAGTCGAAGCAAACGTTCAATCGAATCGGATCGATCGTCGTTCCCAACGTGACCCAACTCGTCCATTGCAGCGAGAAAGAGTGACTCGGCGACGTCTCCGGTCCTCCACGACTCGTACCCGTCATCCCGAACAATCTTTTGCAACTTCATGCCGGACGCAAGGAGCACGCGCAATCGTGCGGAATCGACTGATGACAGACGCGAGATTGCATCGGCTGCGAGGCGCGATTCCACACCCTCGAGCGCGCGACTCGATGCGAGTGGGGCGCTCGCCATCTCAGCCACCATTTCGGAGGGAATGCGCTTGTCGAAGTCCGCACCGCTAAGCCACGAGACTAAGTCCACTTTGCTAGCGGTCACATGCTCACGTTCGCCCGTCGAAATGACGCTTGACTCTGGTTCCGACGGGTTAGTGAGGTCGACGGTTTCTATGGGGACGTTTGCGAAGTCGATGATTCCCTCGACATCCTCCACAAGCGCGGTTTCAGATGTCCATTGGTAGCGTGCCGGAGTTGTCTTGCTCTTAGCTACGTCGGGATGCGATTCGAACTCAACGCGAACTTTCACCCACGACTTCGCAACCTCATCTTTGTCGAATCCATAACTCACAACTACCGCACAAAGCTCCACACCGCTGCGCTTCGCAGGAGAAACTTCGTTCAGTGCGAGAAGGAAGACGCGTGCAGGACGCTCCTCGAAAAGGCCGACAAGTCGTCTCTGATCGACGAACTGCAAAAAGCGTGCAGATCCCAACACTGCTTTCGTTGCTCGCGATCCAAGCTTCACTGACTCGTTCTCGCCGTCGGACCATCGCACGAGATATTGGCTCGGGCTTAGCTCATCGACAACTGAACCGACTCGACCGCTCTCGCGCTCGACTATTACAAAGGTCTCACTCACTTCGCCAGCATAATCTGAGCAGACCTCCTGCATCGCCGTCCGCCCCCTAGCGAAAGCAATATGGAGAGCGTCGCGCATGCCATCAAGCCTTCTGCCATTAGCCAGCCCTTCCGAATCAATCGAGATATCTCAGCTACCACATCTCGCATTCGGTTCAACCAGCGGCTAGCAGCGCCACCAACCCCGCCTCCCCCACAATCGGGATCCCATAGTCGCGCGCCTTCTTCGCCTTGCCCGAGAGCGAGTCCGGATCAGCCGCCACAACGAGCTTGACCTTCTTCGTCACGCCCGCCCACGGCACGAAACCGCGCGCGACGAGCTCGCCGTGCCAGTCATCGCGCGGACGCAGCATCTCACCCGTGAGCACGATCAGGTCGCCAGCGATGAGCGCGAAGGTGGCGACCGGAGTCTCCAGCAGCTCTACCGAGCGAAAGACCATTGCCGCCTCGATCGTCTCGGCCGGAAGGGACAACGCTGTGCCGACCATCTCCAGATCGCTGCGCTCGTCGTCGGTGAGCACGCCATCCGCCCACGCCACAGTTGTCAGCTGGCCGAAGTACTCGATGTGCAGCGTCTCACAGGTGGCGCGCCCGATCCCCTTGGACTCCGCCAGCGACACAAGTTCGTTCGCCTCGTGCGCCGAGATCTGGCGATCGAGCAGGCAGCGGTCGAGAAGCGCGAGGTAGTCGAGCTGTTCCGCCGTGCCCGTGAAGTCGGGCAGCTTCACCGTGATGCGCTCGAGAAAGCTCGTGGCACGTTCGCCGGCGCTGCGGCGTTCGACCCAGGCTGCAGAAGTTGGAGCGAGCGACGTGAGTTCGGCAATGAGGCCCGGCTCGCGCCATCCATGCCACATAGGAACACTCGCGAGATACGCCGACAGCAACTCGGCCGTTGCGCGCGCATCGACCGAGGCACGGTGCGCGTTCTCGAGCTTGATGCCGTAGGCGTCGCAACAGTCGGCGAGCGAACGCCCGGCACCGGGGATGAACTCGCGAGCGAGCTGCATTGTGCACATCGGTGTGACAGAGAACCAGTAGCCGAGGCGCTCGAACTCTGCGGTGAGAAAACCCACGTCGAAACTCGCATTGTGAGCGACAAGAACGCGCCCGGCGAACAGGTCGACGAGGGCAGGCGCGATGTCGGCGAAGCTCGGGGCGCCGAGAATGTCGGCCGCCGCAATTCCGTGGATGCGCTGCGGCCCCAGGTCGCGCGACGGGTTGACGAGCGTTTGCCACTCCCCCGTAATCTCGCCGTCGCCGCTCACGTGCACGACCGCGATCTCGAGCAGGCGGTCGCCACGGCCGGTGAAGAGTCCGGTGGTTTCAAGGTCAACGACGGCGAATCCGGGATGCGACATAGAGTTTCCTCATTTTTCGGGGTACCTGAGGTTATCGATCACGGCATGGATGTCGCGGCCCCACGTTCGGGGAGGCCCCACGCCCCGAACCGGGGGTTCTACCCGCCTGTCGCGCGCCGATAGCTTTGCCGCATGGACTTCTCTGACCCCTCAACCCCCATCATCGGCGCACTTGTTGGCACGGGCATCGTCGGGCTGCTGATCTCGCTCGGCTTCTTCGTGCTCGCGTTTGTTCTGTCGGCCTTCATCACCGCCCTGTGGGTGCGGCTGATTCTGGTGTTTATGCGCAAGGCGCTAGATCGTGAGTATGGCCGGATGCGGATGATCGGGCAGGGGTTTGAGCCTGGGCGCATGACGGTGCCGCCCATCAATCCGCCGTCGCTGCCGTTGCGGAATGGGCAGGGACCTCGGGACTGGTAGCGGCGCAACTTACGCTGCGCCATCCGGGTGGCTTAAGAGTCGGTAATCACTCCTCGGCGGGAGGGTTTGCATTCTGCCTTCGCCGCGCGCCGTCGGCGATCTTGAGCGCAAACTTATCGGAAAGAGCCTGAGCACTCCCGAGTGCGTCACCCGCGAGCCGACCAGCGTTTGTAACCCCAACGGCGGCAACCTGAACCACGTTGTCGCGTGTCTCAACGACCGCAGTCGCCCAGCGCCTGGCCTCGTTCAGTTCTCGCCCGCCTTCAATTCCTAGGCGCGCATAAAGTTCCACTACATCGCTGACCACATGATTCGTTGAGGCGATGACGGCGGGCGAATCGATCGGATTTAGAAGCACACGCTTATTGGCCCGGGCCGCCGCCTCGACCATTCGTGTGACAAGACGCTCACTGCTCCTAGCGATGAGATTGCGGCGGTTGTCCCTCGCGGCTCTCAGCGCGATTCGATGGCTGTCGAGCTCGTGTGGCTCGGCATCGAATACGCGATCGAGTTCAAGAATTGCCAAGGCATCCTGTAGTTGGAAACAGCGAGCCAGTACAGCGAGCCAATCCGGAACACTCGATTGCGCCTTCTTTGTGGCCGCCGCAAGATCGCCCTTTGTCGCCTCGAGTTTGTCGGCGATACCGTCGAGCTGTCGAAGCGCGTACGCCTGTGTGCGCGCGATAGTCACTGCAGTGCCCTGAACCTTCGACCAGGTCACGTCGGAAACTCGCCAGGTCTGATCGCGGATTGTCATCGCGTCCTCAATAACAAGATCGACTCCGATCATGTCGGCAATTACACCGTCTTTCTGGGCGCGAAGTACATCGTCGACCTTCTCATCGATGACTGCCAGATACTCCGTTATCTCATCCATTGAGCGTTGCATCGCGACCTGCGACATGATTCCGCCGATACCAGTCAGCACGGCGGGATTCGTCGCGATAGACAGGATGCTTGGGTGGAGAACTATCTCGATAATTCGGTGGGTCTTGCCACTGCTTGTCACGATGGCGCGCCCGAGTCCCTTTGCGGATCCCGTCATGAGCGGCAGAGCTTTCATCAGCTCCGCGGACTTCTCGCTGACCTGAACCCATCGCCCGGCATTCGCGCTGACGATTGCGCCGACCTCAGCTGCCGCCGAACCGGCCCTGAACGCGGAGTCAAGGCGCGACAGATTCATATCCCGCGCTTCCAGATCGTGGCTGTCCAGGAATCGCTCGATCGCAGACGGCTCTCCGAATATCGCGAGGCCCTCCCCGTCACTTACTAGCTCAACTTCATCGTTCATAGTGGGCTCCTGAAGAGGGATCGGGCGGTTGTGACGAGCTTAGAGGTTTCTTCAGACATTGAAGATCGGGGCCTCGATCAGTGCGAAGACGGCTCGTTGTCACTCGCGCGCGGACGGCCAACAGCAAGGCGAATCCCTTAGCTCACCCGGTTTCGACTTCGCTCGAGCACCGGGCGGGATTTCGACACGGCCGCGGGCGGCCTACTCAATCAGCGATGGTTGCGACTAGCTCGACCTTGAAGCGGTCTTCGTTCTCCAAGAACGCGGCGTAATAGTCGGGGCCGCCCGCGAAGGGGTGCCGGTTGGCGTACAGGAGCGTCCAGCCGTGGGTGAGCGCCGCAGCTACCAGCGACTCGATCTCTTCGGGCGCGCCCGCGTGCAGGGCGAGGTGGCTGAGCCCGGGCAGGCGACGGTCGTGGGCACCGGAGGCGAGCTCGAAGACGATGTATGTCTCGCCGAAGATGTAGCTAACTCCGGCGGGCCAAGACTGGTACTCGGTGTAGCCGAGCTCGGTGAGGAGCCAGCCCCAGGTTTGGCGGGCGACATCCAAGTTAGGGACTCGGAGTTCTACGTGGTGGAGGGGGCCGCGCATTGTTTTCTCGACTTCGCTCGAATTGGTTTCGACTTCGCTCAACCACCGGGTTTCGATACGGCGCTGCGCGCCTACTCAACCAACGACATGCGGTTAGACGCTTAGGTCTCCGCTGTAGACGAGCTCGGCTGGGCCCGACAGGGAGACGTGCTCCCCGTCTTCTGTGGGGAACATTCTTACGCCCACCACCCCTCCGGGCACCGTCACGCGCCACTGGTTGGGAGCCCCCGCACCGGCCCAGTGACGGGTGGCGAGGGCTGCTGCTGCGGCGCCGGTTCCGCAGGAGAGGGTCTCTCCGCTGCCGCGCTCGTGAACGCGCATGCGGATGTAGCCGATGCCATCCTTGACCAGCGGGTCGGCCGGCACCACGAACTCGACGTTCGCGCCGTCCTCGGGCGAAGGATCGAGCTGCGGGATGTAGCTGAGGTCGGCGCTATCGAGCTCCTCGTCGGAAGCGAGCGCGACGACCACGTGCGGGTTACCGACGTTTATGCCGAGGCCGGGGCGCTGCACCGCGAGGTCACGGGCGCGCACGAGGGGCTCACCGCCATCGAGGCGCCAGCGACCGAGGTCCACCTGGAAGCCCGTGAGGTTGCGCTGCACGTCACGAACACCGCTGCGCGTGCCGATCGGAAGCGTCTCGCCGGGCTCGAGCTGCGCGAGGCCGTTGTCGATGAGGAAGCGGGTGAACACCCGAATGCCGTTCCCGCACATCTCCGAAACCGAGCCGTCGCTGTTGTGGTAATCCATAAACCACTCGGCCGCGGGGTCTTCCGCAAGTGCTGCCGCGCCATCCGCCAGCGCCTTTGACCGCACCGCGCGCAGGATTCCGTCTGCCCCCACACCGAAGTGCCGGTCGGCGATGACAGCCATCTGCGCGGGGCTGAGGTCGATCTCGCCGTCGGGGTCAGCGAACAGCACGAAGTCGTTGCCCGTGCCGTGGCCTTTGGTGAAGTGGATGGTGGTGCTCACAACTCCAGCCTAGCTTTCGCCGCCGTGCAGTTCTGGCGCGGCGATTCAGCGCAGCGGCGACCCGACAACGTCGAACCGGAACCCGCCGAACTCCCCCGACAGCAGCGGACGCGCCGACGCGATCGATGCCTGCACCTCGGGCAGGGCAAGCGACGCCTGATGCGCCTCGGCGCTCTCCCATAACTCGACGACGAACACCGTGTCAGGCTGCTCGTCGTTCACGCCGACCTCGTAGGCGAGGCATCCGGGCATGCCGGCGCTGCGCTGGGTCAGATGGGCAACGAGCTCGTCGCGCTTGCCGGGCAGGGCACCGAGGGTTCCAACATTGGCGAAGGTCATGGCGCCACGGTATCGCCGGCCGCCGACACGCGCTCCATCGCCTTCGCGACCCGCTCGGGATCGTCGCCGTCGAGCCACTCCGTGCCCGGATACCGCTTGAACCAACTGACCTGGCGCCGCGCGTACTTGCGGGTGAGCGCCTGCGTCTGCTCGATCGCCTCGATCTCGGTGAGCGTGCCGTCGAGTTGTCCGAGCGCCTGCGCGTAGCCGATCGCGCGCGCGGCCGTCACGCCAAGTCCTGCCGGTCGGAGTGCCGCTGCCTCCTCCACAAGGCCGTCGCGCCACATGTTTTCCACGCGTTTGTCGAGCCTCGGGGTCAGAATCTCACGCGGCGACGTGAGCCCGAGCACGGTCGTCGGCCGCCAATAGGCGTTCTCATCGGGAAGCCCCGACCCAAACGGCTTGCCCGTGATCGCGATCACTTCAAGCGCACGCACAAGGCGCCGCCCGTTACTCGGACCAATGGATGTCGCGGCCGCCGCATCGAGCTGCGCAAGCCGCGCGTGCAAAAGTCCTGGTCCTCGTGCAGCAAGCTCTTCTTCGAGCTCAGCCCGAATCGCGGGGTCGGTGCCCGGAAACTCGAAGTTGTAGATGACGCTCGAGACATACAGTCCTGAGCCGCCCACGAGTATCGGCGTCGCACCGCGCGACTCGATGTCATTGATCGCCGCGCGGGCATCTATCTGAAACTGCGCGACGCTTGCCTCTTCGCTCGGCTCGAGGACGTCGAGCATGTAGTGCGGGATGCCCCGCCGCTCCTGCACAGGCAGCTTGGCGGTGCCGATGTCCATCCCCCGGTAGAGCTGCATCGCGTCGGCGTTGACGATCTCCGCCGGCTGCCCCTGCTGCGCCAACGATGTAGCGATGTCGAGCGACAAGCCAGACTTGCCGGTGCCCGTGGCGCCGACGACGACTAAGAGCATGTGTCTAGCGCTGGCCGTCGGTGATGTCGTAGATCGGGATGGTCACTGCTGTGGGAGGACCAACGCGCAGGCTCGGGAGTCCGAGGGATACGGTCTTCGCTCCCCCGGTGCTCGTCGCCGCGGGAACCGCACACGACTCGGCCTCGGCACGGTCCCAGGCATCGCCCGAACGGGTGCGTCGAACCTTCAGCGGAGTGCCATCCGAGTCGGCAACGAGGTGGAACGTCGAGGCTTCGGTGATCGTGACCGTGACGACGTCTCCGGGGCGAGGAAACTCGCTGCCCGCGGGTACCTCGAAGTGAACGAGACGCGAGTCTTCAGCACGACCGGAAAGGCGGTGGGTTGTGCTCTGCTTCTTGCCCTCTGTTGAGGAGACGAGCACGTTCACGGCAGTGCCGACGAGCTTCTGATTCTCTTCGCGTGTGATGTGGTCTTGCAGCGCGGTGAGGCGTTCGAACCTCTCCTGCACAACGGCCTTGGGGATCTGGTTTTCCATCTCGCCAGCAGGGGTTCCGGGGCGCACCGAGTACTGGAACGTGTAGGCGGTCGCGAAGCGCGACTCCTCGACGACACGGAGTGTCTCTTGGAAGTCTTCCTCGGTCTCACCGGGGAATCCGACGATGATGTCGGTCGAGATGGCAGCGTGCGGCATCTGCGCACGAACGCGCTCGAGAATTCCGAGGAACTTGCTCGAGCGGTAGCTGCGACGCATGGCCTTGAGAATCGCGTCGGATCCCGACTGCAGCGGCATGTGCAACTGGGGCATTACGTTCGGGGTCTCGGCCATGGCGTCGATGACGTCGTCGGTGAAGGCAGCGGGGTGCGGGCTCGTAAAGCGGATGCGCTCGAGTCCCTCGATCTTCCCAGCCGCACGCAGCAGCTTCGAGAACGCCTGACGGTCACCGAACTCGACACCGTAAGAGTTGACGTTCTGCCCGAGCAGCGTGACCTCGATCGCGCCATCGTCGACGAGAGCCTGAATCTCGGCAAGAACATCACCGGGGCGACGGTCTTTCTCCTTGCCCCGCAGAGCCGGAACGATGCAGAAGGTGCACGTGTTGTTGCATCCAACCGAAATCGAAACCCAGCCGCTGTAGGTGGACTCGCGCTTCGTCGGGAGTGTGGAAGGGAACACGTCGAGTGCTTCGAGAATCTCGATCTGCGCCTCGTCGTTGTGGCGCGCGCGCTCGAGCAGCGTCGGCAGCGAGCCCATGTTGTGCGTGCCGAAGACAACGTCGACCCAGGGAGCCTTCTCGAGAATGACGTTTTTGTCTTTCTGGGCGAGGCAGCCGCCGACGGCGATCTGGAGTCCCTCGTGGTTGCGCTTGACCTCGGCGAGCATGCCGAGGGTTCCGTAGAGCTTGTTGTCGGCGTTCTCGCGAACGGCGCAGGTGTTGATCACAACGATGTCGGCTTGGCCGCCGTCAGACTTCACATATCCGGCCGCTTCGAGCGAGCCGCTGAGGCGCTCGGAGTCGTGCACGTTCATCTGGCAGCCGAAGGTGCGCACCTCGTAGGTACGGATCTTCTGGGCTGCGTCAGTCAGGGTGGGCGCTTCGAGCAAGGTCATGATGGGTTCCAGTGTAATTCGGATGCGCGGAGACAACCGCTCCGGGCCGCCGTTCGGTTTCGTGGCCGCCGACCGAGCAACGGCCCCGAGACACACTGACAGCCGCGAGCTAGCTAAAGCGCGGGCCGCTCGAGCTTCCTTCGAGCGCGGCCTTCATCGCGGCGGAGAGCACGGAGCCCCCGTAGCCGCGGCGCTGGAGGTAGGCACTGAGGCGGCGTTTCGCGGTCTCCTGGTCGTAGGAGCGCAACTGTGAAGCGCGTTTGACGGCGACCTCGATGGCACGCTCGAGCTCGTCGTCGGCATCGAGAGCTTCCAGTGCGCCGGAGATCGCAGCGTCGTCAACCTTGCGGCGACGCATCTCTGCCGCGATCGCGGACTTGCCGAGTCCCTTGCGCTCGTGAAGTGTGCGCACGAGGTTCTCGGCGAGCTGAACGTCATCGAGCAGACCTGCGCCTTCGAGGCGAGCAACCTCGGCCTCGATGTCTTCCGGTTCGAGTTCGCGGCGCTCGAGCAGGAGTTCCATTTCGCGCGACGACATTCCGCGGCGGGCGAGAGCATTGAGGCTCACGTTGCTGGCGCGGCGCTCGGACTTCTTTTCGGCGCGGAGCTCTGCTGTGCTCGGGCGGTCTTCGTGAACCGGGTTCTCGATGAACTTGGGGAGGTGGCTGAGGTCGGTTTTGGGGGTGGGTTGAGGGGTCTCGAGCGGTGCGATCGCGGGCTCGGCGGGGGCGATGGGCTCGGCGGGATCGGAGAGCTGGGCGGATCTCGGCTGCGCTCGATCTGATCTCGACTGCGCTCGATCAACGGTCGGGACTCGATCAACGGACGGCGCGGGATCCGCGGCGGGATGCGGCACACCGCCGGGCACCGAGCCACCCGCGGCGGCTCCTGCACCAGCCCCTGCAGCTGCCCCGGACGACGGCTCTACGTACCAGCCGTCGGTATCGGAGACGGCGGAAGATCTCGGCTGCGCTCGATCTGATCTCGACTTCGCTCGATCACCGGCGGCGGGGGCCTCCGACGGGTTGGCCGGCGCCGTCGCGCCGAAGAGGTACGTGACCTTCGCCAAGCCGTCGGAGGACAACCGCTACTCCCCTACTGCGGTGAGCAGCTCGGGCTTTGCGACGGGAACGACGGGTGCTGCTGCGGCAGCCGCTGCAGCCGCGGCCTTGCCGGCCTTGGTCGTCGGAGCCTTGACGGGAGCGACAGGCTCCGTGCCACCCGAGGCTGCGAGAGCCTTGGCGGCAGCAGCAGCCTGGTCGGCCTTGCCTTCGATGCCGATTCCGAGCTTCGCCATAATGCGGCGCTCGATCTCGAGAGCGATCGCCGGGTTGGCGAGCAAAAAGTTGCGCGAGTTTTCTTTACCCTGGCCGAGCTGGTCGCCCTCGTAGGTGTACCAGGCGCCCGACTTGCGAACGATCTCGTGCTCAACACCGAAGTCGATGAGGCTGCCCTCACGTGAGATTCCGATGCCGTAGAGAATGTCGAACTCGGCCTGCTTGAAGGGCGGCGCCATCTTGTTCTTGACAACCTTGACGCGGGTGCGGTTACCGACGGCGTCGGTGCCATCTTTCAGGGTCTCAATACGACGGATGTCGAGACGCACCGAGGCGTAGAACTTGAGCGCCTTACCACCGGCGGTGGTCTCGGGGCTTCCGAAGAACACACCGATCTTCTCGCGCAGCTGGTTGATGAAGATCATCGTGGTGTTTGTCTGGCTGAGGCCACCGGTGAGCTTGCGGAGGGCCTGCGACATTAGGCGCGCCTGCAGACCGACGTGGGTGTCACCCATCTCGCCCTCGATCTCGGCGCGGGGCACGAGTGCTGCAACCGAGTCAATGACGATGAGGTCGATCGAGCCGGAACGCACGAGCATGTCGGCGATCTCGAGCGCCTGCTCACCCGTGTCGGGCTGCGACACAAGAAGGGAGTCGATGTCGACGCCGAGCTTCTGTGCGTACTCGGGGTCGAGGGCGTGCTCCGCGTCGATGAAGGCTGCGATGCCACCGTTGCGCTGCGCGTTAGCGATGGCGTGCAGGGTGAGCGTCGTCTTACCCGACGATTCAGGGCCGTAGATCTCGACGATGCGGCCACGGGGAAGCCCGCCTATGCCGAGCGCGACATCCAATGCAATCGAGCCGGTGGGGATAACGGCTACGGGAGCCCGCTCGTCGCTGCCCAGTCGCATGACTGAACCCTTGCCGAACTGGCGGTCGATCTGGGCGAGTGCTGTGTCTAGTGCCTTCTCGCGGTCTGCTGCTGATGCCATTGCGTGCTCCTTGAATCGTGGGTTGCTGCCCATAGGCTGTCGCGATGCTCGAGGGCCGATCGTGCAAGGCCCTCAGCCTCCCGACAAAGGCTGTTTGGTGATGAACTCAACGTACGTGTGCCCTCCGACATTGTCGGGAGCGACGTGCGATCTGTGCATAACCCGTCTTCGAAAGACGTTATGAAGGAGACTACAGACATCCGAACGAATGTTCGAACAATTCGAACACGGCGTGTCTAAGACTTCGGCTCGCGCTGCCCAACACCCGTGCGCCGCTCGAGGGGCACATCGTTCGCCTCACATAGCGCAAGCCAGACCGCCCGCGCCGGAACGCCGGCCTTGAGCGCCTGCTCGGCGGTGCGACTGCCGATCGATCCGAGAACCAGGTCATGCGTGAGCACACGACCATAGGCGTCGCCGAACTCGTCGCCCACCGCCATCCAAAATTCGCTCAAACGCATGTTCCAAGACTACGGGCCTGCGCGCGGCGGGGCTGCGCGGTCGACGTGTCGATAGAGTTGAGGGGCGCTCGTCGAAGGCGGCGCGACATGGAGGACAACACAGATGGCGCCCAGCACACCCCATCGCCCGCCGCCCACCATCCCGGGCTTCGAATATCTCGAGGTTCTCGGCACCGGTGGATTCTCCGATGTGTACCTCTACCAGCAAAAACTTCCGCGGCGCAGGGTCGCCATCAAGGTGCTGCACGTCGATGCGCTCAACCGTCAGCTGCGCCGCCAGTTCGTTGCAGAGGCCAATCTCATGGCCCAGCTCTCGAGCCACCCGGCAATCGCGACGATCTACGCCGCCGACATCAGCGGCGAAGAGCACCCTTACCTCGTTATGGAGTTCTGCTCCGGCGGCAGCCTGGGTTCCGTCTACCGCGCAAAACCCCTGACCGCGCCCGAGGTTCTCAACATCGGCATCCGCGTGGCGTCAGCCCTCGAATCGGCCCACCGCGCCGGAATCGTTCACCGCGACGTGAAGCCCGCCAACATCCTGCTGACCGACTACGGCTCCCCCGTGCTCACCGACTTCGGCATCTCGATCGGAGACGACGGCGTCAACGAGTCGACGATGTTCCGCGGCGACGTCACGGTCACAACCGGCGGCAACGATTCGACGACCCTGAGTCTGAGCGTGCCGTGGGCACCGCCCGAGGCCTTCGACGACGTTCCCGTGAGCAACGAGCGCAGCGACGTCTATTCGCTCGGCGCGACACTGTTCAGCCTGCTCGAAGGGCGCACCCCGTTCGAAATCGCGGGAGCCAGCAACGGCGCAGTGCAGCTGAGCCGCCGCATCGAGCGCGGCGAACTCAATGCGTCAACGCGCGACAACATTCCCGAGTCGCTGCGCGCCGCAATCGCCCGCGCCATGGAAGTACGCCCCGCCAACCGCTTCTCTTCTGCCCTCGAGTTCGCCTCCGCTTTGCAGGCCGTGCAGCGCGAGCTCGGCATCGGCGAGACCCCGATCGAGATCGGTAAAGAACCGCATCGCATGGATGTCGCGGCCGAGCCCGAGGCCGCCGAAACCGTGATCCGCCCCGCCGCTCTCACACCGACCCCGGCACCCCCGGTCACCGAAGACACCGACGTGCGCCACCCGAGCGGTCCGGTGCCCGTGCAGGGACCGCCCGAGGCCCCCGAGCCCGTCGCGGTTGAGGCCAATGCCGACGTCGCCGACACCGAAGCCACCCGCCTGCGCCAGACTCCCCTGCCGCCGCTGACCTTTGCGGCACCAGCGGCTGCGGCACCAGCGGCTGCGGCACCAGCCGCGGCGGCACCAGCTGCTGCGCCGCCCGCACCCCCGACGCCCCCAGCGGCGTCGACTGCACCGTCGAATGTTTACACCTCACCAGCCACGCCGAAAAAGTCGCTGCGCCTGCCCATTATCATCGGCGCGGCAGCACTTGCGATAGTGATCGCCGGCGCGGGCATCGTGATCGCGAACCTTCCGAACAACGATGACCCGGCTGTCGCGAACGGCGGATCCGGCGAGAACACCGACACCGGAACCTACCCGCTCTGCGACACCACAACACTCTCCGGAGTCGCGGCTCCCATCGACGTCGAGGTGAGTGACTTCGCGGCAGTAGACAAGCCACTACTCGATGCGGCCGTGGCTCCCAGCGACGGCCTGCTGTGTGCCTACACCGTGCCGAACGGCGTGACAGGCAGCGAGAGCCAGGGCTTCTACTACGACGGCACCGGCTCGACGTTCGAGACCGTTCAGGCAGCCCTGCCCGACGGCTATACCTGCGGCGAGCTGACGGTCGTCAAAGATCTCGACGGCAACGACGTAAACCTGCTGCAGTGCACAAACCGCAACCTGCACGTGCGCCTGTACAAGTTCATCAATTCCACACCGGTCGACGTGATGGGCGAGGCGTCGTACGTGGTCGTAGAGATTGACGCGCCAGAGAGCTAGGGCCCGGCGTGACTGAGGCGACGGCAGGCTGAATGCACGAATGCCCCGGCCGATTGGCCGAGGCATCCATGTCTAGAAAAGCTTGTGTCAGCGGCTGACGAGATCCGCATCGAACTCTGCAACGAGCTCGTCGGGCAGCGTGTCGGGAATTGTCGGCACTGCATCGAAGACAACGCCCTCGATGACGGCCAGGCGGTCGCCGACCTCACGCATGATCACGGATATCGGAGTCTCGAGAGCTTCAGCGACAGACGCGAGAATTTCGGAACTCGCTTCTTTCTGTCCCCGCTCAACCTCGCTCAGGTACCCGAGAGCGACGCTTGCCTTGCTCGCAACCTGGCGGAGGGTGCGGCCCTTTTGCAAACGGAAGTCGCGGAGCACGTCTCCGATTTCTTGGCGAACTAGAACCATTGGACCCTCCTCATGACTTATTCATGCCCTGCTGCACTAAGTGTGGAGCAGTAACACTACAACGCCGTTACCGAGAACTCTAACTACTGCACTCTGTATGACGCTTGTGAATCCACGAGATGTAACGAGATGGAAACTCCGCGTATTCCCGTGAGCCCTCGGCTCCTTCACAAGCTCAGAAGTCGCTCAAGTTCTAACAGTGATTCGGAGACAACGGCCGATCGGATGGCTTCTCTGTCACCATCCAATGACAACTCGATAACGTGGATGTCGATTCCGAGCGCTATGGCGACGAAGACGATGCCTACCGCAACTCCTCCTTGCGGGTCGGGGCCGGCGACACCGGTCGTCGATATGCCGATATCGGCGGGCAGGTCGTCGATAGTGAGAGCGGCGCGCACACCGGCGGCCATCTGGCGTGCGACGTCGGGGTGCACGGGGCCGTGAAGAGCGAGCAGGCCGGCGTCGACCCCCAGCAGGCTGTGCTTGAGCCGTGTGTCGTAGGCGACGATTCCGCCGCGGACGACCGCCGAGGCTCCGGGAGTCTTGATGAGTTCGGCAACGAGCAGTCCACCCGTTAGCGACTCGGCGACGGCGATGGTGAGCCGACGCTCCATCAGGGTCGTGACGACCTCTGCGCTACCCAAGACGGTAGGCCTTGATCGCCGCCCAGATGTAGTCGAGCCCCGAGAGCACGGTTGCGATGAGCGCGGCGGCCATGGCTGCCCAGTTGATCCAGAGCACCCACTGCGCCTCACCAAGAAGGTCATAGAAAGGAGCGAGGAAGAGCGAGATGGCAACGGCCTGCAGCACCGTCTTGAGCTTGCCGCCGCGTGACGCCGGGATAACCCGGTTGCGCAGCACGGAGAAGCGGAAGATCGTGATGCCGAGCTCGCGCACGAGAATCACGATCGTGACCCACCACCACAGCTCGCCGAGAATCGAGAGCCCGATGAGAGCAGCGCCCGTGAGCGCCTTGTCTGCGATCGGGTCGAGAATGATGCCCACGTTGGAGACGAGTCTGCGGCTGCGCGCGAGGTAGCCGTCGAGAGCGTCGGTCGCGATGACTATGACAAAGGTCGCGGCGGCGATCCAGCGCAGGGCGCCCATCTCGCCGTCGTCGGCGAGGAGCATCCAGAAGAAGACGGGAGTAAGCAGAATACGAACGACGGTGATGACGTTTGCGATGTTCGCGATGCTCGCCGGGCCGTCACCGTTACGGATGACGCGGCCGGCGAAGGGGTTGGGGCGAGGGGCCGCGGGGCCGCCGGTCACTGTGTCCACGGTTACTCCCGGTCGGTCAGGCTCCAGGCGTCTTCATCTGACGACACCTCGACCTCATCGTATCCGGCCTGCGATTCGGCGAGTGACTCGGCGACGAGGTCACGGGGCGGTGCGGCGGGCGCCGAGGCTGCCGCGGGCGCGTCTCCCCCACGAAGGCGAGCAAGCACAGCGGGCAGCTGCTCGACCGTCACGAGCACGTCGCGGGCCTTCGAGCCCTCAGACGGGCCGACGATGTCGCGGCTCTCGAGAAGGTCCATCAGGCGGCCGGCTTTCGCGAAGCCGACGCGCAGCTTGCGCTGCAGCATCGAGGTCGAGCCGAACTGCGTGCTGACGATGAGCTCGGTTGCCGCGAGCAGAAGCTCGAGGTCGTCGCCGATGTCCGCGTCGATGTTTTTCTTCTCGGCGACGACGGCGACGTCATCGCGATACTCGGGGCGAGCCTGGGCGATGACGTGCTTGACGACCTCGTTGATCTCTTCCTCTTGCACCCACGCACCCTGCACACGGATTGCCTTCGAGGCACCCATGGGCAGGAAGAGCGCGTCACCCTGGCCGATGAGCTTGTCGGCGCCGGGCTGGTCAAGAATAACGCGGGAGTCGGTCATCGACGAGACAGCGAAGGCGAGACGTGATGGAACGTTGGCCTTGATCAGACCCGTAACAACGTCGACCGACGGTCGCTGCGTTGCGAGCACGAGGTGGATTCCTGAGGCACGCGCGAGCTGGGTGATGCGCACGATCGAGTCTTCAACGTCGCGGGGGGCGACCATCATCAGGTCGGCAAGCTCGTCGACGACGATGAGCAGGTACGGGTAGGGGCTGAGCTTGCGCTCGCTTCCCGGCGGCAAAACAATCTCGTTTGCGACGACGGCTCGGTTGAAGTCATCGATGTGACGGAAGCCAAACGACGCGAGGTCGTCGTACCGCATGTCCATCTCTTTGACGACCCAGGCGAGGGCCTCTGCGGCCTTCTTCGGGTTCGTGATGATGGGCGTGATGAGGTGCGGAACTCCCGCGTAGATCGAGAGCTCGACGCGCTTCGGGTCGATGAGCACCATACGAACCTCGGCGGGCTTTGCGCGCATCAAGATCGACGTGATCATCGAGTTCACAAAGCTCGACTTACCCGATCCGGTGGAACCCGCGACAAGAAGGTGGGGCATCTTCGCGAGGTTTGCGACGACGAAGCCGCCCTCAACGTCTTTGCCGAGCCCGATGGTCATCGGGTGAATGCTCTTGGTCGACGCCGATGAGCGCAGCACGTCACCGAGCGAGACGATCTCGCGATCCTTGTTCGGGATCTCGACACCGATCGCACTCTTGCCCGGAATCGGCGAGAGGATGTTTACCTCGTTCGACGCGACCGCGTAGCTGATGTTCTTGGCGAGGGCCGTGACCCGCTCAACCTTGACTCCGGGGCCGAGTTCGAGCTCATAGCGCGTGACCGAGGGACCACGGCTGAAACCTGTCACCGCGGCATCCACCTGGAACTGCTTAAGCACCTCGGTGATGGATGCGACGACCTCATCGTTTGCGGCAGAGCGCGCCTTGGGCGGGGTGCCTGGCGTGAGCAGAGCCGCGGCCGGTAGGCGGTATGCGGCTGTCGACTGCCGAGGGGTGGGCGCGGCTTCCGCTGCGGGTGCCGCGGCCGGTGCTACAGCGGGTGCGGAACCGTCGTCGAACTCGCCGGCCGGCCCCTTCTCGCTCGCCTTTGTTGTGAACCCGGGCAGGATTCCGGGGCCATCGTCGCGCACGCCGGTGACCGAGGGTACGACCTCACCCGTGAAGCGCTTGACGGCATTCTCGGCGCGCACGAGCTCGTCGAGTAGTTCGATGCCAAATTCATCAGAATCGTTGAGTGACTTGACCGGGGCGGCGGCACCGGGCGCGATGACCTCGGTGCCCGGCTCGCGGCCGACAACCGGCGAGTCAAACGCCTGGCCGTCGAGCCCCTTCGACTTGTTGCGGCGCCACCAGGGCAGGCTCGCGGGGTCTTCGATGTCGAGTCCGAGATCGGTGATAGAGCCAAACTCGAGTGGGCCAGACGCAGAGGTGTCGCCCTTTTGCTTGGGCTCCTTGGCAACCGGCTCGGGCAGCTCGGCGCCGAACAGGTAGGCATAGAGCTCGCGAAAACGTGCGCCGACCTTGTTGGGCGGCGTCTTGGTGATGATGAACAGCGAGAGCACAAGGAACGCGACAACAAGAGGAACGGCGACCCAGGCCGTTCCGAGCATCATCCACGAGGCAAGAAGCCAGCCGAGCACACCACCGCTGAAGGCGAGGGCTTCGACGCCCGCCGAGGGCGCTACTTCGCCGCCGAAGATGTAGCAGAGGCCGGCAACACTTGTGAGAAGCAGGGCGAGGCCGATGCCGATTCGGGTGTTGTCGTGAACGCTCGCGGGGTGACGGAAGAGCCACACCGCGAAGACGAGCATCACAACCGGAAGGGCGAACGAGACACGGCCGAAAAGCAGGCCAAAAGTGAAGGAGCTGAGCGCTGCCGCTACCGAGTCCGACGAGTTGAACCACTCGACGACGGCTCCGGCAATCGCGAGCAGAAAGATAAAGAACGGAAAGCCGTCTCGACGCTCTTCTTTCGCGAGCGTCTCTTTGCCAAGAACACGAGCCGCACCGCCGACGATGTGCGCGAGGCCGAGCCAGGCGCTCGACAGAAGCCCGGGCTGGTCGACCGGGTCTGTCTTCGCGGCGGGAAGCTTCTTAGTCGGCGCGTTTTTGGTGGGCACAGCCTTGGCGGGCACAGCCTTAGTGGGCGTCGCGCGACCACGGGTCGACGTGGTGCGCGCACGCGACGTCTGTTTTGTAGTCGTAGCCATGCGCTCCACGGTACCTCCCGCCACCGTCAGCGGGCGGTTAGCAAGGGCGCGTGTCAGTACCGAATCGCGTCGATTACTTTGACGCGAACCGCCACGAGCGCGGGCAGAAGACCGGCGAGGGCACCGACCGCAACCGACGCGATGAGTCCGAGAATTGCGGCCTCAATCGGGAACGGTGGGATGTCTTGAAGGTTGCCGCCGCTGACCTGCTCGAGAATCCACGGATTAGTGACCACGAAGACCGCGACAACCACGCCGACGATTCCGGCAACGAGGGTTCCGACGATGCTCTCCATCATTACCGCGAAGAACACCCGACCGGCCGTCGCGCCAAAGCTGCGGCGAATACCGATCTCGCGAATGCGTTGCTTGACGGTCACGAGCGAAATGTTCACGAGGCTCAGCGCACCGAGAAACAGCACAAGCGCCGCTACCCCGCCCACAACGAGCTTGAACGGAAGAAGCGGATCGTCGCCGCCCTGTTGGCCTTCGAAGTCCATACGACCGATGTCTACGGTTGTGCCCTCGCCGAGGGCGCCAGCGATGTCACGCCGAAGAAGCTCCGTGAGCTGGTCAGACATGTCCGGCGGAATCCACACCTCGTACTGCGGCGTCGACTGCGCGAGCATGTCAGGCGTGGCGGTGCGCTCCCATGCGGAGTAGAGCATCCGCATCTCGAAGTAATCCTCTTCCCACTGCTGCTTCGGCATTACACCGACAACGACTGCCACCGTCTTCGAATTGCCTTCACCGAGCATCTCGATCGTGGGGTGGGTGCGCAGGTCGGGCGAGCCGATGCGCTCCCACATTGTGTAGTTGAGAATCACCGCGGGCGCGAGACGCTTCTCGTCGGCGGCCGTGAACCATGCCCCCTGGTCGACGATCGTGCGGTGAATGATCGCGGCGTCGACATCGGTTGTGATGATCTGCACCTCTGACGCTCCATCGGGAAACTGCACGTCGCTCGCTGCATAACCGCTGCGCGACGAGTATTCGATCTTGTAGCGGTCAATAGCCGTGTCGAACGCCTCGCTGAAGGCCGCGGCATCCATCTCGCCTGAATCGTTGTAGGCCGAAACGTAGAGGGTTGCCGGGCGGCCCGCCTGCTCGTACGCCTCACGTTGCGCCTGTTCGGCGATTCCCGCGACACCAACAACGGCCGTAATCGCCGCGACTGCGACAGCGACGCCGATGAGACTCAGAAGTACACGCGTGCGATGGATGCGCAGCTCGGCCCAGGCCTCAACGAAGGCTCCCACAATCGCGGCGAAGAAACGGCTCACAGGGTCACCTCCGGTGCGGCCATTTCGAGAACGCGCGAGACGTTCACCGGCGAGAGCACTCCGCTGTCGAGGCGATAGTGGCGGCGCGCGAGGGCCGCGACGTTGGCATCGTGGGTGATGGTGATGAGCGCGGCACCCGACTGCTCGGCGACGTCGTCGAGCAGTGCCATGACTGAAGCACCCGTCTCGATGTCGAGAGCTCCGGTCGGTTCGTCGGCGAGGATGAGCCGCGGGCGGCGAACGAGAGCGCGTGCAATTGCCACGCGCTGTTGCTCACCTCCCGAGAGCTTGTCGGGCATCGAATCCATTCGGCCACCGAGGCCGACGCGTTCGAGCATCTCGGAGGCCAGCCTCTTGCGGCGCCAGAACTGCTCCCCCGGCGCGTACAGCAGCGGTGTCACAACGTTTTCGAGTGCCGTGCGTCCGGGTAGCAGGTTGAACTGCTGAAAGATAAAGCCGATGTCGGCGCCGCGCTTGCGGTCGCGCGCACCCGATCGCAGCTGTCGCACGGGTTCGTCGTCGAAGTAGATCGCGCCGCTCGTGGGGTTGTCGAGAAGGCCAAGCAGGTTGAGAAGCGTCGACTTGCCCGAACCCGAGCGGCCGACGATGCTGACGTGGTCACCCACGTTGACCTCGAGATCTACGCCCTTGAGAATCTCAAGCGGGCTCGCGTCGGGCAGCTGCACCGATCGCGTCACCTGCTCGAGGCGTAAAAGAGTCATCGGACGGGTTCTTCGCAGATGATGTTGCCCGAGCCGTCATCGAAGCACTCTTCGCCGCCCATCCCATCGTCGGGGCCGCCGCTCTGCGCGCCAGGAACGAACTGCAGAATCGTTTCGCCCTCTTCGAGCCCTTCGACGATCTCGACATTGATGCCGTCGTTGAGACCGAGGGTCACGGCGCGCAACTCGGGCTCCGCGCCATCCACCACGACGTAGACATTGCCGGTCTCAGCGACTCCCTCGACGGCCGTCATCGGAACAACGAGCACGTTCTCGGCGATGCCGCCGGTGATAACGATGTCGGCGGTGAGACCGGCGAAGACGCGAACGCCCTTGGGCACCTTGCAGCTCACCGTTGGTCCGCCACCGGCGCTCTCGCCGTTCTCATCGGTTGCGCCCTCGAGAGGCGACGTGATCGCAAGGCCTGTGCAGGTAAAGGGGGCAGGGCCGCCGTTGATGGTGACCTGCGCCTCTTTGGGCTGCTTGAGCAGGCGATAGAGCTGTTCGGGCGGGATGCTTCCGCTGATCGAAAACGATGACGGGGCGATCTGGGCGAGCGGCTCACCAATTGCAAACGTCTGGCCCTTGAGCGCGGTGAGGCTCGAGATGGTTCCCGACTTGGTTGCACGCACGGTTCTGGTCTGCGTGCTCACCTCGCCCTTGTCGTTGATGACCTCGGCCGAGAGCAGCACAATGCGCGCATCTTTCTTGACCTTCTGGCCCTGCTTGACGAAGATCTGCTGCACCTCGCCCGAGAGGGTCGCCGGCACAGGCACCGCAGAATCGGCATTGACGGTGCCAGAGAGCGAGACGTCGTTCTGCACGGTGCCCAGGGTCACCTCGATCTGCGGCTCGACAATTTCGGCGCTCGGCACGGCCGGGTTGTTGTCTTCAACAACGTCGGGAAAGAACGCGATCTTCACGAGAGCTATGGCGACCGCCGCGAACAGGAGAATGCGAAGAATGGGAAAAACCCACGTGCGTGCGATTGTCATCTGCGACTCCCCTGTTGGAACAAAAACTCACGCAACCATAACGCGAGCCATTCTCTAACCGAATCAGTCGCGAGGATGAAGTGCAACCCAACGTTTTGGGCTTTTCGTTCGTCGCGCTATGCGCCGCAGGTTGCTCCGGCGCCCGAACGCGCGATCCCGCTGTCCCGGCCGCCTATCGGCACAATCGTCACGAAATCGACAGTGTCGCTACCATCGTGGTCGTCTTGAATCTCGAAGATAATTTTGCCCAACGTTCCGTCGACGGCCAGCACGTCGACACCGTCCTTGGGGATGACTCGGGCGTCCGGATACGCGGCCAGAACCTCGTCGCCAAGGGAACCGACGCCGACGCCTTCGGCCGTTGTGATGTCGGGCGTACGAATGACGATCATCTGCACGTCACCCTCGCGCGCTGCGTCTTCCGTGTACACGTAGAACGCCTCGTCGCCTTCGGGATAGTTCGGCACCCACCGCGCGACTACCAACGAGTAGCCGTCATCCTTGCAGGCCTCTTCATCGAAGACGACCAGCGCAACGGCAGGATCAACGTCGTCAATTGGCTGGCCCGGCACAAGGTAGCCGAACCCTTCCGTTGTGATGTCAATCTCTCCGATTGCCGGCTTTGTCGGCTCGGGGGTCGGCGTCGGCGTCTCGACCGGAGTCTCGATCGGCGCCGGATCCGCAACTTCGGGCGGCGCCTCACTGGCACAGCCCGCGAGCGAGACGGCGAGAAGAGCGACAACTGCGGCGCGCGAAATGTTCATACGCTCACCATAGAGGGCAGCAAAAAGGCCGGGCGTCATCCTCACGAATGACACCCGGCCTCGTCTTACTACGCTTCGATAACGACCGGCACGATCATCGGCTTGCGACGGTGCTGCGTGTTGACCCAGCGCCCGACGGTGCGGCGAATGACCTGCTGGAAGGCGTGAGTGTCGCGCGTGCCGTTGGCCGCGGCATCCTCGAGCGCCTTGATGACCTGCGGCAGAACGGCGTCGAACACGGCGCCATCTTCTGCAAAACCGCGGGCCTGAATCTCCGGCCCGACGATAACGCGACCGGTCTGCTTGTCGACGGCGACGAAGATCGAAACAAAACCTTCTTCGGCGAGGATGCGACGGTCTTTGAGGTCGGCGTCGGTGATCTCTCCGACGCTCGAGCCGTCAACGTAGACGTAGCCCAGATCGAGCTGGCCGACGACCGACGCGTAACCGTCGCGCAGGTCGATGACCGTTCCGTCTTCGGCGATGATCGTGTTCTCTTCTGGCACGCCCGACTGAATGGCAAGTGCAGCGTTGGCAACGAGGTGACGCTGCTCGCCGTGCACCGGAAGCACGTTCTTCGGGCGCAGGATGTTGTAGCAGTAGAGCAGCTCGCCTGCGGCGGCGTGACCCGAGACGTGAACCTTGGCGTTGCCCTTGTGCACAACGGTCGCGCCGAGCTTCATGAGCCCGTTGATGACGCGGTAGACGGCATTCTCGTTTCCGGGGATCAGGCTCGACGCGAGAATGACAGTGTCACCCTTGCTCACGGTGATCTGGTGCTCGAGGTTAGCCATGCGCGCGAGAACCGCCATCGGCTCGCCCTGGCTACCTGTCGACATGTAGACGAGCTGGTTGTCGGGCAGGTCGACTGCCTTCTTGGCATCGAGCAGAACACCCTCGGGAACCTTGAGGTAGCCGAGATCAGCAGCGATACCCATGTTGCGCACCATCGAGCGGCCCATAAGAACAACCTTGCGGTTGTTGGCCGCAGCGGCATCCAACACCTGCTGTACGCGGTGAACGTGACTCGAGAAGCTCGCGACGATTACTCGGCGCGGAGCCTTCGCGATGACCGACTCGAGAACCGGCCCGATGTCGCGCTCGTTCGGCGTGAAGCCGGGAACGTCGGCGTTTGTCGAGTCCGACATAAAGAGGTCAACGCCCGCCTCGCCGAGTCGCGCGAAGGCACGCAGGTCGGTGATGCGGTTGTCGAGCGGAAGCTGATCCATCTTGAAGTCACCTGTGTGCAGCACGGTACCGGCGGTCGTGGTGATGGCGACGGCGAGGGCGTCGGGGATCGAGTGGTTGACCGCGACGAACTCGAGGTCGAACGGGCCGAGCTGCTCCTTCTGCCCCTCGGCGACGGTGAGCGTGTACGGCGTGATGCGGTGCTCTTTGAGCTTGGCCTCGATGAGCGCGAGCGTCAGAGTCGAACCGATCAGTGGGATGTCGCTGCGCAACTTCAGCAGGTAGGGCACCGCGCCGATGTGGTCTTCGTGGCCGTGGGTCAACACAACGCCGACGATGTCGTCGAGGCGATCGCGAATGGGCGAGAAGTCGGGAAGGATCAGGTCAACGCCGGGCTGGTGCTCTTCTGGAAAGAGCACGCCGCAGTCGACGATGAGGATCTTGCCGTCGATTTCGAACGACGCCATGTTGCGTCCGATTTCGCCGAGTCCGCCGATGGGGATGATCCGGAGGGTTCCGGGCTTGAGTTTTGCAGGCTGATAGATCGTGACTGGCATCTGTTCCTTTATTGCGTTCTTCGGGGTCTCACCCCAGGTTTAAGTCGTTAGCGGGTGGTGCCCGCGACCTTGGGCAGCGCTCCACCGGCGGCCGCATTGCGGTCGGGGCGGAAGTTGCTCAGGTCGAGCCCGGGAATCTCGCCGACGAGAGCGATCTCGTCTTCGATCATCGCGGCTTCGAAGTCTTCTGGTCCGACGAGCGGAAGGCGCACGCGTGGGCTACCAATGCGGCCAAGGCCGTGCAAAATGTACTTCGCCGCCACCGTTCCCGGCACGTGAGTCATAACCGCGCGAACCAGAGGCTCGAGAGCCTTGTGCGCGGCCGTCGCCGTCTTGAGGTCGCCCGCGTTGACGGCGTCGACGATCACGCGATACGGGGCAGCGGCGATGTTCGCCGTCACGCCGATGAGTCCGCTCGCGCCGATCGAGAGGTGCGGAAGCACCAGCGGGTCATCGCCGGAGAAGTACAAGAGATCGGTCTGGTTGAGCACACGGCTCACCTCAGACAGGTCACCCTTGGCGTCCTTCACCGCGAGGATGTTGGGGTGCTTCGCTGCACGCAAAATGGTCTCGTACTTGATCGGGATACCGGTGCGGCCGGGGATGTCGTACAGAATCACCGGAAGGTCAGTCGCATCCGCAATCATTCTGAAATGCGTGAGAACGCCCGCCTGAGTCGGCTTGTTGTAATAGGGCGTGACGATCATTACGGCGTCGGCGCCGGCCTTCTCGCTCGCCTTGTAGAGCTCGATCGCGTGCGCTGTCTCGTTCGAGCCACCGCCCGTGATGATCTTGGCGCGGCCGTTGCTGACCGACTTGGCGACCTCGACGAGTCGCAGCTTTTCGGGGTCGGTGAGAGTTGATGTCTCGCCGGTTGTTCCCGTGACAACGATGCCGTCGGCACCGTCACTGATGACGTCGTCGATGTGCTTCTCTACGCCGGCCCAGTCGACTTCGCCGTCTGCTGTGAACGGAGTCACAAGGGCGACAAGAACCTGGCCAAAGGGATTAGCGATCGTAGACACCCTCTAAGGGTATCGCTGAATCACGGCGGCTCAGCCCGAAACTACGGGTCGGCCTTTCAGCACCCACGCGGCACGCAGTCGCAGCCCGAAAGTCAGCGGACCAAAACCGAGAACGCCGAGCAGCATGGCCAGCATGAGCGAGAAGAATCGTCCTGCGCCGATGGGCTCGACGCCGAAGTTCGCGAGCACAATAACGACGAGCACAAGCGAGACGAAAATCATCGCCGCGCCGAGAGCAATGACGCCGACGCCCGGGCTGGGCTTGAATCCCCCGGCTTTGTCGACCCGGCGTTCTTCGGGAGTCGTTGACGCGAAGTAGGCGAGCGATTTCGGCAAGCGCGCGAAGGCCGCGACGAGCACAACAACGCCTGCCGCGATCACGACCCACGGGGTGCCGAGAAACGCGCCCGTGGCCTTCGCCTGCGGATTCGCCGCCCAGGTCTGACCGTTGTCGATGATGACTCCGATCGCGCCGATGGCACCCGTCACTATGAGCGCAACAGCCCAGCCGAAGGTGACGCCCGCGTTGACGTACTTACGTCGAGGCGTGGATGTCGCGGGGTCGGTCATACCGGTGCGTACCGTGTGACGATCTCGTGTACCGCCGCGAATGCGCCCTCACGGGTCGTGTCGGTCACTTCTGCATCCGGAACGGGCCACGACGGGTCGTCCTCGAACACGGGGCTGTTCGTGAATGCCCATGAGCTGCCGTTGCTGCGGCGCACAAACAGCGCGCCGTCGTCGGTTGTCGAGGCGGCACGCAGCATGATCGCAACGTCGTCGTGGGCATCGAGCAGCTTCTGCGCACCCTTCTCGACGGCGTCAGCGACGGTCGAGCCGGGCTCGAGCGGCACGATGTCAAAGGTGCCGACGGGCGCGCGGCGCACCATCACACAGAGCGACTCGCCCTGCACGAAGATCGTGAGGTCAGACTTCTCGGTCGTCGCGGCGAGAAACGAGATCCAGTGCGATGCCGTGCCGAGGGTGTAGCCGACGAGGCCCGCCTCGTTGCGCGGAAGCACCTTCTCGGCGTTGTCTTCGATGTAGCCGCGAGCGATGAGGCTCGAGAGCCCGATCTTGAGAAGCTCGTCACCCTCGCTGACGACGGGAATACCGAGTAGCTCACGGCTGCGGTTGGCGCTCGCGTCTTCGCGACCGGCGAGAAGAAAGCCGAGTTCGTGCGCCGCAAAGCGGGGCGGTCCGCTGAATGTTGCAGTGGTCATTGTTGTTCCTTTGAGTGGATGCTGCGCTTCACAAGTGTGTCAGGGATTCAGGCGAGAGTTTCAGGCCCGGGCTACCAGGGCGTGTCTCCGTCGCCGAACCAGTCCCACCCGGTGTCGAAGACATCCCAGACGAGACCGACCGCTGCGACAACGGGTGCGGCGGGTGTGAGCGGCGGGATGAGGCAGACGACCTCAGCGACACCGAGCACACCACCGATGATGTTGCGAGTGTTGCCCCAGGGGTTGTCGTTGTCCCACTCGGTGAAGATCGCCGAGACTCCGAAGACCGCGCCGCCCCAGGGAACGAACTTGCCAGCCTTCGAGAAGATGTCGGCACCCTTGGTGACCCACGGTGGGATGTCGTCGAGCCACTTTTTGGCGCCCGCCTCAATGCCCTTCCAGGCCGACTCGACGAGACCCCACGCGGTGCCCGCGTAGTTGGCCCAAGTTGTGACGTCTTGCCAGAGCGACCACTCCTGCTCCCAGGGGTCGATGTCGTCGGGCTTGGTCGCCGTCGGCGGCTGCGCGAACCAACCGGGATCGGTGGTGCGCAGCGAGTTGGAGACCTGCAGCTGCTGTGCGGCCTCTTGTCCGAGCAGCGTTGTGAGATATTCGAGGGTCTGGCGAACGCTCGCGATATCAGCGCTCGCCTCGGCTGCCGTCTGAATGCTCTGCGGCGCAATTATGAGAGCACCGGGGTCGAGCACGTAGTTGAGGGGGTTGAGCGACATCAGTCGCGCGAGTCGCACCTGGTTCTCGACGAGCGCGAGGCCCGCCGAGAGTGACGAGACGTTGATTGCAGCGTTCTGTGCTGCTGTCGGATCCATTCCGATATTGCGTGACATTGCGGCTCCTGGGGGCTCAGCGGTGGTGCCGGTTACGGAAAGGACTCGAAGCCGAGCGACTCGAGTCGCCCAGCAGCGCGAAGCAGTCGGGCTTTGACGTCGACGTCCCACTCGTCAAAAAAGCGGTCGGCGTCGGGGCCGGTCCACTGCTTATTGTCGCGAAGCGCGTGGATCTGGCTCGTGATGAGCGCCTCGGTGGCGCGAAGCTGTAGCGCTGATGCGGCAAACGCCGCTCTCGTAATAAGCATGTGAACTCCCGGTGCTCTGTGTTTATAAGTTAGCCGACTAGTTCTCAGGTGGGCGATGGGGAGGGGTGCCCATCTTCGTGTTGCACCCGCAGCGTCGCCATTGCTCGCGCGCAACTTCAACGGACACGGCCTGTCTGTCACCGTCGCGTCCGACTCTTGACCAGTGCAACACAACGTTCCGGTCTCCCAGGGTTCTAAGTCGCGATGCGCCCCTCGAGAGATCAATATGGATGTCGTGGCTCACCAACTCGGGAGGCACTACTCCGTGGTGCTCGAGCGCACTCACGCAAGCGAGACGGCCACCCACACGCGCGGCGAGAATAACGTCGTCGCGAACGCCAAGGTTTGCCCACAGCCCTTTCCGCACTCGCACGATTCGGTCGTAGTCCTGCCACAGCCGAATCTCGACGGGCGAAAACCCGCCCCGCAGAAGTTCCGCCGTCGTCGCAATGCCGTCGTACAGCGCTATGTACCTGACGATGGGCAATGGGCGATCCATCTATCCAGCGTGTCCGGCAGTACCGATTGCCGCTGGTCCATCAGCGAATGCGTGTAGGAGCGCTGGCTTTGCAGGTTGGGGAGGAAGAGAGTGACGGACCGTAACGATGACCGACCCAAGGGGCGAAGGCACGGGAAAGACCTGCCCTTTGCGTACCCTCCCGTTTTTCAGGACGCCACAACTCTCGTCCTGAAAAACGGGAGTGTGTGCGAAGTGCGACCGCTCTGCGGAGGTCAGGCCGCTTCTAAGTGGTCAATGGCGAATAGTCGACCGAATCGCGACGCACAAAGCCGCCGCCACGCGCGGCGACACTACCGAGCGCCAGCCAACACCTACGGCGAAACGCGCCCGTTCGCGTTGAACGACTCGTACGTGAGCGGCATGAGTCGCTCGAAGTGCTCTTCCATCTGCTCCGCGACCATTTCGATCTCGCGCTGCGGGAACGACGGAAAGTGCGAGCCCTCGCGGGTTGTGCGCAGCGAGAGGAACGCCATAAGCGAGCGCGCGTTCATCGTGACGTACATCGACGAGTAAATGTTGAGCGGCAGCACGATGCGCGCCACTTCTCGGGCAATGCCCGCGTTGAGCATGCGGTGGTAGCTGGCGAACGCCTCGGTTGAGGTGGCGCGCACCTCTGCCGCGACAAGTTCGGACTGCTCGGGGGTGCCCGGCAAGAAGTTGTAGGCGCCGGCCTTTCCGACCTGCAACAGGTTGCGCTCGGGCGCGGGCACGTAGAAGGTGCCGTTGAGCTGACGGTAGCGTCCGCTTTCTTCGTTGTACGAGTTCATACGGTGCCGCATAAATTCGCGGAACACAAAGATCGGCGCCTGCACGTAGAACGTCATCGAGTTGTGCTCAAAGGGCGAACCGTGACGGTCGCGCATGAGGTAGTTGATGAGCCCCTTCGAGCGCGAGGCGTCGAGGTCTTCGTCTTGCGCACCCTCGAGGGTCTTCTCGCCCTGGGTCGACACCCTGGCGGCGAACAGCACGTCGGCGTCAGAGGCGTTGGCCCTGACGAGCTCGACAGTCATGTCGGAACGGAAAGTGGGCTCTTCAGTCGCAGTCTCTTCAGGCACGGCTTTTACGATAACCGTTCCCACCGTCATAGTCCGACACATCGACCAAATCGCCTCAAACCGGTCATATCGTGAAGGCACCATGACTCCCCTGGCCGTCATCTCAGTACTCGCGGCACTTGTTGTGCTCGCAACGGTGCTCGGGCTGATCTGGAGGGCACAGAACGGCCGCGTACGCACGAGCACCGGCGACCAGACAATCAGCGGGGTGGATGTCGCGGCCGAGCTCGGAGCGACGGCAACCCTTCTGCAGTTCTCAAGTGAGGTGTGCGCGCCGTGTGTGTCGACGCATCGGGTGCTCGACCGCGTGGCCTCGGAAACGGCGGGGGTCGCGCACGTGGAGGTCGACATCACGCGACATCCCGATCTCGTCTCACGCTTCAATATTCTTCAGACACCAACAACTCTTGTGCTCGACAATCGCGGAGTCGTGCGTTCGCGCATCGGCGGAGCCGCGCGACCCGACACGGTGCGCGCCGAACTCGCGCGTATCGCAGCCGCCTGACCCGGAGGAACTTATGAGCACAACGGAAAAGCCAACGCTCGCAGCCAAACCCGGCCAGAAGGGCATCGACCCGCGCGGCCCGCGCTTCGGGGCCGGCATCACGGCGCTGCTGCTTCTCACAACGATCGGTCTCGCCCTGGCCGGAGCCACGGTGCCCGCGACTGTACTACTCGCGGCCCTCGTCGCGCTCTTCGCCTGGGGTGCCTTTGCGGGCATCCAACGTCATCCGTATGGGCTCATCTTTAAGGCGCTCGTGCGGCCGCGGCTGAAGCCTCCGACCGAGCTCGAAGACCCCGTTCCGCCGACGTTCGCGCAGGGCATCGGATTCGTCATCACACTGGTCGGGCTTGTGCTGCATGTGGCTGGTGTTCCGTTCGCGCTGCTGATCGCGACATCCTTCGCCTTTATTGCCGCTTTCCTCAACTCGGTCTTCGGCTACTGCCTCGGTTGCCAGATCTATCTTCTCTTGGTGAGGGCTGGGATTCTGGGGCGCAGGAGTGCGGTCACGCAGTAGCGGCACCTAGTCTGGGGTTGACGGAAGGAAACACCATGTCAGTCACCAGCGAAGCAACAACCCTGTGGTTCGGCGATCTTTTCTCGGGCAGCGGCACAACGTCGCTTGATTCGTCCGACGCGGCGGAGTTTCCCGTCTCGTGGGCCGCGCGCTCAGAGGGAGTCTCGGGCAAAACGAACCCAGAGGAGCTGCTCGGCGCGGCACATTCCGCGTGTTTCTCGATGGCATTCGCCAACGAACTGGCTACCGCGGGTACCCCGCCCGAGAGCCTTCAGGTCACCGCAGCCGTCACGTTCGAGCCCGGCAAGGGCATCACGGGCAGCCACCTGCTTGTAAGCGCGAAGATTCCCGGCATCACCGAAGAAGACTTTCAGCGCATCGCGACAGCGGCCAAGGAGAACTGCCCCGTATCGCAGGCCCTCGCGGGCATCCCGATCACCATCGAATCCAGCCTCGCCTGATGAATGGCGGGCCGCTGCGGGTTCTGATTGCCGGTGCGAGCGGCCTTATCGGCACGGAGCTCACAACGCAGCTCGAGGCACACGGCCACACGGTTGTGCGGCTCGTTCGTCGTCGCGCTGAGAAAGACGACGAGTTCAGCTGGGATCCGCCGGCGCGCACGATCGACGCCGAGGCTCTCGACGGCGTTGATGCCGTTGTCAATCTCACCGGCGCAAACATCGGCCGTGTGCCGTGGACTCCGAGCTACAAGCGCTCGCTGCTTACCTCTCGGATCGACACAACTCAGACGCTTGCCGAGGCGATTGTCGTTGCATCCACCCCGCCTTCGGTTTTTCTTTCGGCGTCAGCCGTCGGTTTCTACGGCGATCGCCCGGGCGAGATTCTCGGCGAGGAATCGTCGAAGGGGCACGGCTACATTCCTGACATCACTGATGCGTGGGAGAAGGCAGCGCTCATCGCCGCACCTGTGACGCGGGTCGTCAATCTGCGCACGGGCCTTGTGATGGCCAGGGGCGGCGCTCTCAAGCCGATGGCACTCACAACGCGGCTCGGGCTCGGGGCGCGCTTTGGCTCCGGGGCTCAGCATTGGCCGTGGATCAGCCTGCACGACGAGGCCGCTGCGATTCAGCATTTGCTGACGTCCGAGCTCGCGGGGCCGGTCAACCTTGCGGGGCCAACGCTCGCGACTGCCGAAGATATCTCGCGCAGCCTAGCCCGCGTTCTGCACCGCTGGCACCCGTTCGTTATCCCGACTGTCGCGATCAGCGTCGGTCTCGGCGAGGCGGGTCAGGAGCTTCTGCTCAACGACCAGGCGATGGTGCCGACGGCTCTTATCGCCGACGGCTTCGAGTTTCAGCACACGACTGTCGACGCGGCGATCGAGGCTGCGTTCGTCTAAGAACGTTCGAGCCGGATGGCCTCGCGCGTTGCCCAGCGTGCGCGTGCGCGGTCTCCGCTCGCGTCGTAGGCGAGTCCGAGAAGCAGCCAGGCGCGCCACGAATCCGGGGCGGCTTCGACAGCTTCTTTGTACTGCGGAAACTGCGCGTCAGCGGCTTCGGCCACGGCGCGACCGCTTGGCAGGCGCGGAAGGTCATCGATCGGCAGCCCGCCCTCTGTACGCAGTGTTTCAAGCAGTCGCCCCGCGCTGCGCACAAACAGCAGTTCACGCACGATGACCCACCCGCCGATGAGCGGGATCACGAGCAGCGCGATTCCCATAGCGATGCCGATGGGCTGCTGCGTGCCGATGAGTACAAACCCGTACTGCACTATAAAGACGAGGTAGATCGCGAGCAGACCCGTCATCACGAGTACGCCCGCTTTGCCCGTGTTCACGACCCGAGGTTGATGAGCTTGTCGAGGCCGACGGTGACACCGCGGGCGGTTCGTGCGGCGCGCAGCGCAAGAAGGATTCCCGCTTCGTACGATGTCGACGACAGCGTCTCGTGCGTAACGGTGAGGGTCTCGCCCTCGCCGCCGAAGATCACGTCTTGTCTTGCCACAACGCCGCTCATGCGCAGGCTGTGGATCGGCACACTCGAGACCTGCTGGCCGCGGGCTCGCTGGTCGGCGTGCGGGGCCTTGACTGGGCCAAGGGCTGCGCGCGCGTCGCCGATGAGCTCTGCGGTGCGAACGGCGGTTCCGGAGGGCGAGTCGACCTTGCCTGCGTGGTGCGCCTCGATGATCTCGATCGATTCGAAGAACGGTGCAGCAAGGGCGGCGAACTGGGTGGCGAGCACCGAGCCGACCGAGAAGTTCGGAATGATGATGACGCCGACGGCGAGCTTGTCGGTGATCGTGCGCTCGAGCGACGTAATGCGCTCGTGTGACCAGCCCGAGGTTCCGACGACGACATTGATGCCGTTGGCGACTGCAAACTCGACGATGCTCGGCGAAACCGACGGCACGGTCAGGTCGATGACCAGATCGGTGCCGAGCATGTCAGAGAGCGGAGCCTTCGAGTCGAGGCTCGCAAAGAGCTCGAAGTCTTCCGAGGCCTCAATGAGTCGGGTAGCGAGCTGGCCCATGCGGCCGGTTGCGCCGACAACGGCGACCTTCGTGATCATGGCTCCATCGTACCGGCGGGCCAGCCGTAGGCTTGATGCATGGTGCGCTACGTCGAATCCCTCGTCACGGAGGCCACGGCCCACGAACTTCTCGAGGAGTACTTCACGAGTCGCGGAATCTCGACCCTCAACTACGTGATCAAGCACCCCGATCCGGCGAACTTCATCGCGCCCGAGGGTGTCTTTCTGGTTGTTGAAGACGACGACGGCCCCGTGGGGTGCGGCGGAATCAGGCGATTGGATGTCGCGCGGTACGAAGTGAAGCACGTCTGGATCCGGCCCCGCGCGCGCGGAACAGGTCTCGGCCGCCGCCTGCTCACCGAGCTCGAGCGTCGGGCCGCAGAGCTCGGGGCCGAATACGTGGTGCTCGACACCAATGCCTCGCAGGTCGAGGCGGGCAACCTGTACCGCTCAGCGGGCTACGAAGAGGTCGAGCCCTACAACGACAACGGCAACGCGACGCACTGGTTCAGCAAGAAGCTGGCCTAACTAGTTCGTCTAGTACGGCTGCTCGAGCGGAAGGCCCGTGCGCAGCTCTACCGGCAGGTGGCCGAGGTCGTTGTGGGTGACGAGCACGGGCGGCTTTGCCGAGCGCACCCGGATGATCGTCAGGCCGCAGTTGGCCTGGTGCACCCCGAGCCAACGCCACTTGGGAGCGTCGAGCACCTCGCGCACAAAATAGCCGATGACGAAGTTGTGGGTGATGAGAAGGTCGTGGCGATCACCGCGGGCCGGGGCGAGAAACTCGCTGACAGCGTCGGCCATCTGGGCTTCACCGGCCTCGATCTCTTCCCTCGTCACTCCCCCGAAGAACGAGTCGAAAGCGCGCGGCATGTCGGGCGTCGGCCCGCTCGGGTAGCAATCGAAAAGCAGCGACGTGGGGCGCGGCTCAACAGCGGGAAGGCGAGTACCGATGATCTTGGCGGTAGCTGCGGCGCGCTCCAGCGGCGAGTGCCAGACCTCGGTGAACGGAACACCACTCAGGCGATCCGCTATGGCCTCAGCCTGGCGACGGCCACGCGGCGACAGCGGGCCATCGGGAAGGCCGTGCTCCGCATCCTGCTGCTCACCGTGACGAACGAGATAGATGTAGTGGGACACGCGAAACCTAACGCTAAGCCGTGATCGGGTCGGAGGCTGGCGACTCTGCCAGCCCTTCAAAAGCTGCCTCGTCAACTGTGCCCACAGCGGCGATAGAAAGCGGTCGCGAAACGAGTTCTTCAGCAAGTTCACGGATATCGTCGGCCGTCACGAGCTCGAGGCGGCGCAGGGCCTCATCCAGGTCGACGAACTCACCCATCGTGATTTCGCTGCGGCCGAGCCGCGACATCCGAGTGTCTGAATCTTCGAGGGCGAGTGCCGAAGCTCCGCCCAGCTGACCGACGGCGCGGCTCATCTCTTCTGCCGTGACTCCCCCGGTGGCGATTCCGCGGAACTCGCTCAGCATCAGCTCGGCGACCTGGCCGGCGCGTGCCGGTGAGCAGCCAGCGTAGATGCCGAACAGCCCGGCGTCAGAGTAACTCGGCGAGAACGAGTAGACGGAATAGGCGAGTCCACGCTTTTCGCGGATCTCTTGGAACAGCCGGCTCGACATTCCGCCGCCGAGGATCGAGTTGAGCACCGTGAGGGTTGCACGACGCGGGTCGGTCGCCGCGAGCCCGGGCACACCCAGCAGCACGTTGGCCTGCTCGATCGGGCGCTGCACGATCGTGAGGGCGCTGCCGCGAGTGATGTCGTCGCCGGTGCCATCGCGACGCTCAACGGGTCGCGCTTCGGTCTCGAGGTTCCAGTCAGCCTTGCGCAGCGCACTCGTGACCCCCGCAACGAGCTCGTCGTGATCGACGGCTCCCGCGACGGTGATCACGAGGTCTTGCGAGCGATAGTTGGCCCGGTAGTGCTGCCAGACTGCGTCGCGGGTGACTGCCTGAATCGTCTCCGGGCTTCCCCCGATGGGTCGCCCAAGAGCGTGGTCGCCCAGAACCGCCTCGAAGAAGCGCTCGCTCGTAACATCGGCCGGGTCATCGTCGGCCATGGCGAGCTCTTCGAGAATGACGCCACGCTCGGTCTCGAACTCGTCTTTGTCGAGCGTCGACGACGTCAGCATGTCGGCGATGACCTCAACGGCCATGGCGAGATCTTGGTCGCGCACCTTCGCGTAGTAGCAGGTGTACTCCTTGGCGGTCACGGCATTGTGCTCGCCGCCGACAGCATCGAAGCTCACGGCGATGTCGAGGGCCGACCGCGTTGTTGTGCCTTTAAAGAGAAGGTGCTCGAGAAAGTGCGTGGAGCCGAAGGTGTGCGGCAGCTCGTCGCGGGAGCCGACCGCGACCCAGTAGCCGATCGTCGCGCTTCTCGCTCCGGGAACCGACTCGCTCAGGATGCGCACACCGCTCGGCAGCACCGTGCGGCGCACGAGGGATTCACCCGCAGCCGTAAAAGAGAGATGAGCAAGATCGAGGGGTAACTGCACTGCGCCGGTCATCACCGGTCGAGCCTACGTCATGCCCGCGACGGCAAATTGTGGGAGCGCTCTCGATAAAGTTTTGAAACGTACCAAACCGGTCGGTGCACCTCTCCGAACGCTAAACGTGCCTTTTGCGCCCTCGAACGGGCGTTCTACCCCAGAACTCGGGTCACAAAATGGCAAAAAACGACGAAATTAGTACCAAGGAGGACAAACAGACAAGTCTGTCTGTCCTCTAAGATTGCGAAAGTAATAATGAATACCCCCCATGAAACGTTCCGACGTAACCCGAATTTCGAAGGAGTCCCCGTGACGGTGGTCGACACAGACCCGACAGCGCAGCGCGCGCCCTGGGCGAAGCAGCGCATTCTCGACACTGCGAATGACCTTTTCTACGGAGAGGGCATCCGCGTCGTCGGCATCGACCGTCTCATCAGTGTCTCGTCTGTAACCAAGGCAACGTTCTACAAGCACTACGGCTCCAAAGACGCACTCATCCTCCGCTACATCCGCGGGCGCCACGAGGCAATGCGTTCCGAGATCACCGAGCTCGTCGACACAACCGAAGACGCCGAGACTGCTCTTCGTGCGATCGTGGGCGACCTCGTGACATCCATCCCCCAGCCTGACTTCCGCGGCTGCGCGTTCCTCAACGCTGCCGCCGAGTTTCCCGACCCACAGCACCCCGTGCGCGATGTCGTGACGAGCCACCGCGAGTGGTACACCGACGTGATCGCCGGGCTTCTCTCGCGCATGTCTCACCCGATGCCGGGTGAAGGCGCCGATGAGTTCTTGCTCGCCGTTGATGGCGCACAGGTGGGCGGTTACGCGGGTGACCCGATCGCCGCGACGACAAGCCTGCAGCGTGCGGTTGACCGAATTCTCGCGGCCGCCGGTCGCTAAGTACGTCGCATAGCGCATTCAGATAGCATTCAGCAAACACCCACTTTCGAGGGTCAAACCCGCTAGGGTTGGGGCGCGGCACCGCATGGTGCGGGCCGCGCACCACTGAATCCCGAAAGGCCATTCATGATCACGATCGACCTGTGGTTCATCCTTCAGCTCGTCGCGTCAGGACTTGCTGTCTACGACGCAATCGTTCGACTGCGCGGCAAGCGTGGCAACTCGATTCTCGCGATTGCAGAGCTCATCCTCGGTGGACTCTTGCTGCTCTCGCTCTTCGTCAGCCTGCCGGGGTTCGTCGCGGCACTGCCGATTGCGCTGTTGCTGCTCGTCGACCTGTTGCTGCTCATCTTCTTGCGCGCAGGTCGTGGAGCACGCGGCAACCGCACGATCACGATCATCGCCGCAGTACTCACGGCGATCATTCTTCTCGTGCGCGCCGGATGGCTCGACCTTCCCGGTCTCTAGACCCACGCGCACAGATGGCCCGGCTCCTCACGGAGTCGGGCCATCTGTCGTTGAGGCCTAGTGGGCGCTGACCCGATCGAGGTCGGTCGCCTGCGAACGCGTCAATTGGATGCCGGCCGCCGCAGTGAGCTCGGCTACCTGCTCGGGCGCACTCGCAGAAGCTACCGGCGCGACAACATTTGGCTTGTCGAGAAGCCAGGCCAGCGCGATAGTTGCGACCGAGACTCCGTGTGCCGCGGCGACGGAGTCGAGAACGTGGAGAATGCGCATACCGCGACGGTTGAGCATCTTCGCAACTTCTCCCCCGCGCTGGTTCTTGGCGAGGTCGGAGCGTGAACGGTATTTTCCGCTGAGGAACCCGCTCGCGAGAGCGAAGCGCGGCATCACGCCGAGCCCCTGGCGGTTCGCAACGTTGGCGAGGCCACCTTCGTACTCGAGGCGATGCATCAGGTTGTAATGGTTCTGCAGTGCGACCATCGGAGCCACACCAACCTGCGCCGACGCGATGCGCGCCTCGAACAGACGGTTGCCCGTGTGGTCGGAGCCGCCGAAGTAGCGCACCTTGCCATCGCGGATGAGCTTGTCGACAGCGAGAAGGGTCTCTTCGAACGGAACAGTCTCGTCGTCGATGTGTAAGTAGAGAAGGTCGATGTGCCCGGTGCGCAGACGCTCGAGCGAGGCATCCACCGATTTGAAAACTGCGCCAGCCGACAGGCCGGGGTTCTCGTGGCTCTTGCCGATCTTTGTAGCGACGACCATCGAGTCACGTTTGCCGTTGTCGCGCAGCCAGTTTCCGATCATGATCTCGCTGCGACCGGCCGCGTAGGAGTCGGCGGTGTCGATAAAGTTTCCGCCAGCTTCGGCGTACGCGTCGAGGATGCCGTTCGTTGATGCGGAGTCAGCGGTCCAGCCGAAGACATTGCCGCTCATGGCGAGCGGAAAGACGCGGAGATCGGAACTGCCGATTGACCTCATGAGTGATCGCTTTTGAGTCGTTACCGGGTTGGTATCGAGCGCGATCGTCATGGGTATCGGTCCTTTTTCGAGCTGAAACTGCGGAGTAGACCACTCGGTCTGTTGGGAGGACTGTACGTCACACTTACGACGTTTTTTGGTACGACACGGAATCGTTATCTGTCCGTAGTGAGAAATGTTCGTTGTTGTCCCCCGGACGGGTTACGGCGGGTACAAGGCGCCCCGTGTCGAGGCGTGGCAACGGAGAGGGCACGCAAACGGCCCCACCTCCGAAGAGGTGGGGCCGTTCGTCTTACGTGAGCGCCTGGCGAGAGGCCTCACGCAGATCTATGCGCTGGCCTTAGCCTTCTGCGGGGGCCTCGGGGCCCTCGGAGGCTGCGGCGCTCGAGTCGGTGTCTGCGGCGTCAGCCTCATCCACGACGGGAGCGAGCGAGAGCTTTCCACGGTCATCGATCTTGGTGATCTCGACCTGGATCTTCTGGCCAACACCGAGAATGTCTTCGACGTTCTCAACGCGCTTTCCACCGGCGAGCTTACGAACCTCGCTGATGTGGAGCAGGCCGTCCTTGCCCGGGGTGAGCGAGACGAACGCACCGAAGGTAGCGATCTTGACGACCGTACCCAGGAAGCGCTCTCCGACCTCGGGGTTGAGCGGGTTGGCGATCGCGTTGACGGCGGCGCGAGCAGCCTCGGCGCTCGGTCCGTCGACTGCGCCGATGTAGACGGTTCCGTCGTCCTCGATCGAGATGTCGGCTCCGGTGTCGTCCTGGATCTGGTTGATCGTCTTGCCCTTGGGGCCGATGAGCTCACCGATCTTGTCGACGGGGATGTTGACCGAGATCACGCGGGGCGCGGTCGGGGCCATCTCGTCGGGAGCGTCGATCGCAGCGTTGATGACGGCGAGGATCGCGGTGCGAGCCTCCTTCGCCTGCTTGAGCGCGCCATCGAGCACGGAGGACGGAAGTCCGGCGAGCTTGGTGTCGAGCTGAATCGCTGTGACGAATTCGCTGGTGCCGGCGACCTTGAAGTCCATGTCGCCGAGAGCGTCTTCAGCGCCGAGGATGTCGGTGAGAGCCGCGTAACGCGTCTCGCCGTCGACCTCGTCGGAGATGAGGCCCATCGCAATGCCCGCAACGGGTGCGCGCAGCGGCACACCAGCGTTGAGCAGCGAGAGGGTCGAGGCGCAAACGGAACCCATCGACGTCGAACCGTTGGAGCCGAGAGCCTCGGACACCTGGCGGATCGCGTAAGGGAACTCCTCGCGGGGCGGCAGAACCGGAACGAGTGCGCGCTCGGCAAGGAAGCCGTGTCCGATCTCGCGACGCTTCGGCGAACCAACGCGACCGGTCTCACCGGTCGAGTAGGGCGGGAAGTTGTAGTGGTGCAGGTAGCGCTTCTTCGTGACCGGAGCCAGCGAGTCAATCTGCTGCTCCATCTTGAGCATGTTCAGGGTCGTGACGCCAAGGATCTGGGTCTCTCCACGCTGGAAGATAGCCGAACCGTGAACGCGCGGGATGACCTGAACTTCGGCGTCGAGCGCACGAATGTCAGAGAGGCCACGGCCATCGATGCGGATTCCCTCGGTGAGCACGCGCGTACGCATGACCTTCTTGGAAACCGACTTGTAGGCAGCCGAGATTTCACCGAGCGCGGAGCCGGGAAGCTCGTTGGCCTCGACCTTCGCTGCGATGTCTGTCTTGACGCGATCCTTGAGAAGGTCGTCCGCCGTCTGGCGCTCGATCTTGTCGGCGATCTTGTAGACATCCTTGAGCTCGTCGTAGGCGAAGCCTGCAACTGCGTCGTAGGTTGCCTGCTCGTAGGGCGGGAACAGCTGGTAGTCGGCGATCGGCTTTGCGGCCTGGTCGGCGATCGACTGCTGTGCCTTGATGAGCTGCTTGAGGAACGGCTTTGCCGCCTCGAGGCCCTGCGCGACGATTGCCTCGTCGGGCTTTGTGGCGCCGCCCTGGATCAGGTCCCAAGCGAACTCGGTTGCCTCAGCCTCGACCATCATGATCGCGACATCCTCGTTGCCGTCCTTGTCAACGACAAGACGACCGGCGACGGTGAGGTCGAACACGGCCTCTTCGAGCTGGCTGAACTTCGGGAACGCAACCCACTGGTCGCCGATGAGGGCGAGGCGGATGCCACCGACCGGTCCGTAGAACGGAAGGCCGGAGATCTGCGTGCTTGCGCTGGCAGCGTTGATGGCGAGAGCGTCGTAGAACTCGTCGGGAGCGATGCTCAGAACGGTGATGACGATCTGCACCTCGTTGCGCAGACCCTCAACGAAGGTCGGGCGCAGGGGGCGGTCGATGAGACGGCAAACGAGGATCGCCTCTGTCGAGGGGCGGCCTTCGCGGCGGAAGAACGAACCGGGGATCTTGCCGGCTGCGTACGAGCGCTCTTCTACGTCCACCGTGAGGGGGAAGAAGTCGAAGCCCTCGCGGGGGTGCTTGCCAGCGCTCGTAGCGCTGAGAATCATTGTGTCTTCGTCGAGGTACGCGGCAACGGCACCCTGTGCCTGCTGAGCGAGTCGACCGGTTTCAAAACGGACCGTGCGCTTGCCGAACTTACCGTTATCGAGAACGGCCTCGGCAAACTTGATTTCTGGACCCTCCATAGTGGGGGTTTCTCCTCTTTTTTTATGGTCGCCACCCGTGTGGCAGCGACGCTCAAGGAGCAGGAGCGGGCATCGAGACGCGTGCGTACGCGCAGTGTCCAATAGAGGTCGGGGCGCGTCTGGTCAACAGTAGAAAGCCACTCAGTTACTGAGTAATTCACCACCGGTGACCAGCTTCTTGCCAGCCTGCTCCGTTGTCTTACCTGTTCAGACTACCAGTAGTCGTGTCTGACCCCTAGGAAACGACGCGCTGGGCCGCGGGCTTGGGCGCGAACGGGCGCGTCGGACGCAGCACGCCGCGGGCCTTGATGACCATTGCGTTCTCGTAGTGGCCGATGAGCTCGTCGCCGAGCTTTGCCCAGGTGCGGTGCGCGACCGAGACACGTGCCGACTCGGCGAAGGCGCGACGTTTGGCCTCGTCACCGACGAGGTCGATCACGCGGTCGCGAAAGTCGACGAGGTCGCCAGGGCGGTAGAGCCAGCCGGTGCGGCTGCTCTGAACGAGGTCGAGGGGGCCGCCCTTACCGGTCGCGACGACGGGCACGCCGCTCGCCAACGCCTCCTGCACAGTTTGGCAAAATGTCTCGTTCTCCCCAGGGTGAACAAAGAGGTCGAAGCTCGCGACAGTCTGCGCGAGAGAATCTCCGTCAAGAAAACCCAGGAACGTTGCGTTGGGCAGCATCGCCTCAAGCGCCGGGCGGCTGGGGCCGTCACCGACGATAACGAGGCGAGTGCCGGGGATGTTCGCGAGGGCGCGAAGATCTTCGACCTGTTTCTCAGGCGCGAGCCTGCCGACGTAGCCGATAACAACCTCGCCGTTGGGAGCGACGAGTCGGCGTACGTCGAGAGAACGACGGCTCGGCGCAAAACGCTCGCCGTCAACACCGCGCGCCCAGAGCGACACCCGCTCAACGCCCAGCGAGGTGAGTTCGTCGATCGCAGAAGAAGAAGGAGCGAGAGTCATTGTCGAACGATTGTGGATGCGCGCGACGTGCTGGGCGAGGGCGGGGCCCGCCGCACGTATTCCGTAGCGCTCCGCGTACCCCGCGACATCCGTCTGGTAGATCGCGACGCTGGGAACGCCGATCATTTCTGCGGCGCGCACACCCTGCCAGCCCAAAACGAAGGGCGATGCAACGTGCACGACGTCGGGGCGAAACTCTTCGAGCATCGTGGCGAGCCGTCGCGCCCTGGCGAAGGTCAGGCGAACTTCGGGATACGACGGAAGCGGCACAGACCTGAGGAGCGACATGGATGCTCCGTGCAGAAGTTCTGCGTCGGGATCTGCGGTTTCGGCGCGCGGCCCAATCACAAGCGCTTCGTGACCTCGATTCTTGAGGTGCTTGAGCGTCTGCAACAGGGAATGCGTCACGCCGTTCATGTGGGGAAGAAAGGACTCTGCAACCAGTGCGACTCGCATGGGTACATGCTCACCCGCGTCGGCCCGGATTCTTAGCGAAAAAGCTCGCTAAACACGAGGGTTCACCTGTCGTTCGCCTTGGTCGATGGGGCGTCGTCTGCCGTTCATCAAACGCGACTAAACAGGGGGCATGGATGACGCGTGGCTCATCGCCCTGGCCGAGTCAGCCTGGCTGTATCCGGCTCTGTTCCTGCTTGTGGTCGGCGACGCCTTTCTGGTCGTGCTGCCGAGCGAGACGGCTGTCGTTACCCTCGGAGCGCTCTGGGCAAGCACCGGGCATCCTCACGTCGGCCTCATTGTCGTCGTTGCGACGCTCGGCGCGATCGCGGGCGACAGTGCGTGTTTCTTTGTCGGCAGGCGGGTCGGGCTCGACCGATGGTCGTGGCAAACGCGTGGGCGCATCGGCGCGGCGGTAGGGCGCGTGCGCGAGACGATCCTCGAGCGCACTGCTGTGCTGGTGTTTACGGCGCGATACATCCCGTTCGCACGCATCGCCGTTAACCTCACGGCTGGCGCGAGCGGGGTGTCGCCGCGGCGATTTCTGCCACTCTCGGCCGTAGCTGGGCTGTCATGGGCGTTGTACAACGTGGCGGTGGGGGCGTTCTTTGGCGCGATTATGCCGGAGTCTCCCCTCGTGGCGATTGTGTGCTCAATCGCCGTCGCTGCGGTGTTGGGGTTTGTGATCGACAGCGCGATTCGGGTGTCGACGCGGCGACATGGGGAGTCCTCCCCGTAGTGAGCAATTGTTGGCATCGATAGGCTGAGCCAACAGTTGACCACTACGCAACGACAGGACCCCATGCGCACTCGATCTATTGCTTCCCTCGCTCTCGCAGCGACATCCATCATTGTGCTCGCCGGTTGTACGGCCAGTGCATCGCTCACGGTTCCCGCTGACTCCGTCGCCACCCAGGCCGCCGAAGCTCTCGAAGCCCAGATCGGCTCGCTGCCCGAGATGGATTGCGGCGAAGACGACGTCAAGCTCATCGACGGCACAGTTGTTGACTGCGTTCTGACCGACCCCGCGACCGGTTCGCAGTACGACGCGCCCGTAACTATCTCGGGAGTTGACGGACTCAAGTACAAGGTCAACGTCGAGGTTGCCGACACACCCATTGCCGGCTCCGAGGGCGAGACCGAGACCGACGACACGGCCGCCGGCCCGCGCGTGCTGCCGAGCGAACTCGCGACCACCGCCGCTGGTGCTCTCGAAGAGCAGTACGGCGCGCTCCCGCTTATTACCTGCCCCGGTTCGGAATTGCTTGACCTCTCGGTCGGCTTCACGATCGACTGCGAACTGACCGAGACGGTATCGGGCGCTCAGGGCATCGCGACAATCACCATCACCGCAATTGATGGCGCCAAGTACAGCATCGACGTCAAGGTCGTCGACGCGTAATACCTCGTCGCTGGTTGAGTAGGGCGTCTGCCGCGGTATCGAAACTGCGCAGGAGGCGCTTTCTACTCGACCAGCGGCACGCTCGTCGTCGGGCGTTTTCGCCGGAATAGCGCGACACCGGCCGCTCCGATGAGTGCGCCCAGCGAGTTAGCAAGGATGTCGCGCACGTCAGGAAACCTGGCGGGGAGGAACTGCTGCGTGAACTCGATGCCGCACGTCATGGCGATTCCAACGACGATTCCGATCCACACGTGGCGGCTCAGAATGGCGACCAGAGCGCCAATTGGTACGAACATTCCGATGTTGGCGGTGAACTCGAGAGCGTCGTAGCTGATCGGCAGGATCTTCAGAAGTTGCAGCAGCAGCTCGTTGCGTGCGGGGTTCGGCGGCGCGGGATTCAGGGTCACCCAGCCAACGAGGACCAGATACGCCGCGAGGGTGATGGCGAGGATGCGGCGAGACACCGGCTAAGCCTGTCACAGTGCTTCGCTAGTTGAGTGGCGCGCCAGCGCGTATCGAGCCGGGGTTTCGATACAAGCGCTAGAGCGCTCACTCAACCTGCAATGCAGTTTCGATACGAGCGCTAGAGCGCTCACTCAACCTGCGACGCAGTTTCGATACGAGCGCCAGAGCGCTCACTCAACCTGCGAGGGTTTCGATACGGCGCTGGCGCGCCTACTCAGGGACTTACTGGGCTCCGTAGCCTCCGACCGGGCTGAAGCCGGCCGGCAGCTCGAACGGGTCGCGCACCTGCGACGAGCGGTCGCTGGTGACAACGAGTGCTGCGAGCTCGCCGGCCGCGCGCTCGATGCGTGCCGCGAGTCCACCTTCTGCGCTGCCCCAGTCTGACGACGCCGCGTAGACGGCGGTCGGCAGAACCGTTGCATGCAGGTAGGTGAAGAGCGGACGCATCGCGTAGTCGAGAGCGAGCGAGTGCCGCTCGGTTCCACCGGTCGCACCGATCACTACCGGCATACCGGTGAGTGACTGCGGGTCGAGCACATCGATGAACGACTTGAAGAGTCCGCTGTAACTCGTTGTGAAGATCGGCGTGACGGCGATAAGGCCGTCGGCGGTCGTGACCTTCTCGATTGCAGCCTCAAGCTTGACGCTCGGAAAGCCGGTGACGAGGTTGTTTGTCACGTCTTGCGCAACATCACGCAGCTCGACGATGTCAACTGTCGCGTCGATGCCGAGCTCGGCCAGGTGGCGAGTTGTCGCATCCACGAGCCTGTCGGCAAGAAGGCGCGTCGATGATGGTTGGCTGAGCCCCGCGGAGATTACCGCGATGCGGCGGGCGGTCATGACTGCACCGCCGCTGCTGCCTTGTCGTCGGCGGCCTGAACGAGCGCAGCCGCGTCACGAGCTGCGACGAGCGACTCGTGAGTCGGGGCGTCGGGCACGTGGGCGGGGCGGTTGACTGCCATCTCCTTGCGCAGTACAGGAACAACCTGCTCGCCGAGGATGTCGAGCTGCTCGAGAACCGTCTTGAGCGGGAGCCCGGCGTGGTCCATCAGGAACAACTGGCGCTGGTAGTCGCCGTAGTGGTCGCGCATGGCGGCGTAGCGGTCGATGACCTGCTGCGGGCTGCCGACCGTGAGCGGGGTCTGCTCGGTGAAGTCTTCGAGCGTCGGGCCGTGACCGTAGACGGGAGCGTTGTCGAAGTAAGGGCGGAACTGCTTGACCGCGTCTTGCGACTTGGTTGCCATAAAGGCCTGGCCGCCGAGTCCGACGATCGCCTGGTCGGCAGTGCCGTGACCGTAGTGCTCGAAGCGCTGGCGGTAATAACCGATGAGGCGCATGTAGTGCTCCTTCGGCCAGAAGATGTTGTTTGCAAAGAATCCGTCGCCGTAGTACGCGGCCTGTTCTGCGATTTCGGGGCTGCGGATCGAGCCGTGCCAGACGAAGGGCGCGACACCGTCGAGCGGGCGCGGGGTCGACTGAAAACCCTGAAGGGGCGTGCGGAACTGGCCCTGCCAGTCGACGAACTCTTCGGTCCACAGGCGGTGGAGAAGGGCGTAGTTCTCGATCGCGAGCGGGATGCCCTCGCGAATGTCCTTGCCGAACCACGGGTACACCGGCCCGGTGTTACCGCGGCCCATCATGAGGTCAACGCGGCCGTCGGCAACGTGCTGAAGCATCGCGTAGTCTTCGGCGATCTTCACGGGGTCGTTGGTTGTGATGAGCGTCGTCGCCGTCGAAAGCTGCAGCGTCGTTGTCTTTGCGGCGATGTAGCCGAGCATTGTCGTGGGACTCGAAGGAACAAACGGCGGGTTGTGGTGCTCGCCGAGTGCGAAGACGTCGAGGCCGACTTCTTCTGCCTTCAGCGCGATCGTCAGGATGTTCTTGATGCGCTCGTACTCGGTGGGAGTGGAGCCGTTGGTCGGGTCCGCTGTGACGTCCCCGACGGTGAAGATTCCGAACTGCATGATGTCCTTCTTTGTTCAATGCGTTTGCATGGATATTCTAGTCAACGCTCCGCGGCGAAAACTATTCCCAATTAGTTGAGGGGCGCTGCGACGGCCTTCCAATACGCGACGGCGCGCAGTTGGCGAGTTCCAAAACGCGAGATCACTCGCACTGCAATGGCGAAAACGGGAATGGATGCGACGGCCATAAGCACGCCGATGGCCGCCGCTATAACGCTCGGCCCCCAGTTCTCGACTTGCCCCATCGCCACGGCAAACATGGTGAGACCACCGGCAAGCAGCACGATCGACTGGACGATAAGAAACATCAGCAGGCCGTTGAGGTAGGCGACATCGGCGAACCGCGGACCCACGAAGTTTGCAATCTCGCGAGGCACCCCAATGCCGTGCGCCCGCACGGCGACCACCCGACTACGTAGGTCTTCGAACCGCAGAATGCGCCCCCGCCAGTTGACCATGATGCCCGCCCAGACGATGAACGGCCAGGTGAGAAAAAAGAACGCGATGATTCCGCCGAGCGAACCGAGGTCGGGTGTGCCAAAGATGCCTCCACCGAAGACAGCCGCGAGCACCGGCAGCAGTGCGAGCCAGGGCGCCGCGAGGCCCGCGATGATGACAACGAGTCCGACGGTTGTCGAGAATCGCGCGCTGCGCTCGCGCGCGTCGTCGCTCGGTGCAGCGGCGGAATGGAGCCAGGCCTCGCCTGCCGCAAGTTCTCCCCGAAAGGCTTTCGAGAGCGTCCAGAAAAGTCCGCGTTTCGGCCCCGCCGCCGCGATTGCCGTCGCCTCGGCGATCGCCGCCTGCTGCGTCGGCGCATTCGTTGTGTACGGCGTCACAAGCCCGATGTCGCGAATCGTCGCGGTGCCGACACCGGTACCTGTGCCCGCCAGAGACTCGCGCAGTAGACGAAGTTCGGCCAGCAGCGTCAGCTTGGCAAACGACATGGTCTCGTGCGCGAGCAGCCCGCGCGAGACGTTGTCGCTGAAGGCGTCTGCGGCAGCCCGCTCGCCGAGCTCGTGATCAAGCGGTGGCCTGAGTGTGACCGAGGGATCCGGCTCGATCGGCGCGCGCTCGACGAGGGTGATGAGCGCATCGAATTCGGCCGTCGAGAGCTCGGCGGGCATCCGAGCCGACACTCCTACGAGGGCGTCGATGCCCGGCAGCGCAAGCCGCAACTGAAAGCGGCCGTCAGAGAGTCCGTCGGGAAGCCGATAGGCGCGATGGATGTCGCTGACCGCGTGTGTGCGCAGGCCCACCCGCACCCGTGCCCCTGACGCGTCGACATAGACCGGGCGCGTCGCCCGCGGCAGAAGCATCGGGGCGATGAGCACCAGGACCACCCCGATCGAGACAAGGTAGCCCACGAACCACGGCACAGTCGCGCCGAGCAGCACGGGGCCGAACTCCGTCATGGGCGCCGCGATGAAGAGCGCGATGCCGAGAGATAACCCGATGGCGAGCAGCACCATCGCGCGAAAACTGCCGCGACCAATACGCGTCCATCGTCCCGTGACAGATTCGTCGAGGATGACTCGTGACATGCTCCAACACTATCGAGAGGGGCGGGGTTCTTCCCCACCCCTCTCGCGTGCTTAGTTGAAGCTCACCACGTAGCTCGGCGTGCCCGTGTTCGAGTTGTCGACCGGCGCCCCGGTGTCGTTGACGACGTGGTCGATAGTTCCCGCGCCGAGGTTCACCGTGAGCAGGCTGTGCAGCTTCACGCCCGGTCGTACTGGCACCTCAAAGCCGCGACTCGCGTGTAGGGTCGGGTCGACGTTTGTGTAGATGTACGCCCCACCACCCCACAGCTCGTGTTTCTTGACGCGATCATTGACCTTGTAGGCGGCCCAGCCGAGCGTCGACCCGTGTCGCCATGCGGCCTGATTGGGAGCGTCGTACGGCAGCTCGTTCTGGTAGAAGATCACGCGCCCGTTCTCGCCATTCCAGATGGTGTTGTACTGATGAAAATGCTCGACGAAGAGTCCAGTGGCCGTGACGTTGTCGCCGTTGACGATGACGCCGTTCTTGGTTGTGTTGACGTTCCAGCCCCAGCCCTCACCGTGGTCAGCACGCCAGACCCAGAGGTGATCGAGAAGCACGTTGTCGCTGTTGACCTCGAGCGAGACCTTCGCCTTGCCGACGTGCGGGCCGCCAATACGGAAGAACACGTCGCTCAGCGTTGTCGGATTCTTGGCGCTGCCCCTGCCGTGCTTCGAACCCACCTTCAGTAAAACATCGGAGCTCTTCGCACCGGCGTCAATCGTGAGCCCCGCGATGATGATTGCGGGTGCATCGCCGACCGTCAGCGCCGTCGCGCCTCTCTGCGCCGTGAGTGTCGCGAAGCCGAGACCGAGCACAACCGTGCCTTCGCGCTCGACCCGAATCGGCTCGCTGACGTTGTAGACGCCCGGCGTGAGGATGAGGTGCTTGCCCGAGCGCAGCGCGCGGTTGATCTCGCGCACCGAATCAGACGGGTGCGCGACGAAGAACTTCGAGAGCGATAGCGAGGTGCCGGCCTGGTCGCCGTCTTCCCACGTTGTTCCTCGTGTGTTCTTTTGGGCCTTAGGCACAAAGACGCGATATTTGCCCTTCGCGTCGGTGTACAAGAACGGTTTCTCGCGACTCAGCGGTGTCTCGTCGAGCGTCGTGTACGGCGGCGTGGGGAAAGACGTCGCGGGCGCGCCATCCACCCCGGAGAAGACCTGGTTCCACACACCGTTCGACCACGCGCCAATCGATGAGTTGCGAACGAGATATTGCTGCTGCGAGCCGTTGGTGACGTCACCCGTTACCGAGTCGGCAATAAAGCCGCCGCTTGCATACTGCGGGCCGGCGGTGCAGTAGTCCATAAGCGTCAGTGGACCGTTGACCTTGACCCGCCGCATCGGAGCCGCCTGCGACGCCGCCCAGAAGTTGGCACTCGCTCGGCAGCCCTCGCCGCCCGTGACGTTGATCGTGAGATTCGACACCGAGCGCCAGAAGTTAGTGAGCGCGATGCAGTTGTCGGCAGTCAGGCAGCGGTTGTAGACGTCGATGTGGCCGTTGATCGTGACGTCTGTCGGCAGCAGGCCGAGGCCCGCGACCTCGGTGTAGTAGCCGACTTGAAACACGAGCGGGTCGTCGACCGAGCCGTACTCCCCCGGCAAGAAATAGAGCGAGTAGCGCGCTTCGCCCATTTCGTTGTCGACCTGCTCGGCAGCAACTTCATCGACGGCGGCTTGGATGTCGCTCGTCGCCATACTCGGATCAAAAACCAGAACGTTCTCGCCCAGATCTGGTGTTGCGCCGCGATGAGCCGGTGCCGCAACAGCGGGAACCACCCCACCAACAGCAAGAGCGAGAGCCGCGACTCCCGCTAGCAGAAAGCGTTGAACAACCACGATGTTGACCTACTCTCTCGAGCGGTCAGAGCGGCCCCACCACGGACAACGCTGACCGAGTGTTAAGTGTTTCGCTGAACCCTATCCGGGGGTAGAACCCGGAGTCCAGCTATGTACTCAACACCCGGTCAGCGCCTATCCTTCTGCGAGAACAATCACCTTGTCGCCCGCCGCGAAGGCCAAACGGCCAGCTTTGCGCGGGTTGACGTGAACGCCGTAGTCCTTGTCGCTGTCGCGGGCATCGGCGGCCAGGCGGTAGCCGATCGCCGTCTCGCCGCGAAGGCGAGCCGCCTCAAGCACCGTGTAGAAGTCGATCTCGACGCCCGGCTTGATGTACTGCTGAGCGGGCCGCAGATAGATCTCGCTGCCTGTGCTCGAGAAGAGGTCTTCGAAGACGTCGGTGAGCTGCTTGTTCTCTGACATCTGCGAGAGCATCAGGCTGATGAGCTTGTCGCTCACTATAAAGTCGTCGGCACGCGTGACCTCGGCGAGCTCGCGGTTGCGGTCGTCGATCATCTCGCTCACAACGTTGAGGTCGAGGCCATTCTCATCGGCAATCTCGCGCAGGTGAAGAAGCGTGATGAGAGTTTTTGCGTCGGCGCGCTGGATGTCCATCGCGTCTTTGTAGGCAAGAACGATGATGTGCTCGAAATCGACGACGGGGATGCTCGAGAGCACCGAGCGACTCGTCGCGTCGCCCGCTTGAAAGTGCACCGCGAGATTCGGGTACTGGGTGAATGACGGCGTCTCGACATCTGCGACAACGAACACGCTCGATCCTGGTGCGACGTACTCGCTCAGCTCGGCGAGCATCGTGTGAAGCCCCTTGTTGTAGCCGAGCACAAGTGTCTGCTCCGGTGTCGCCGTGAGCTTCTTCGGCTTGTTGATCGCACTCAGGTCGACGACGCCCGTGCCCGCAATACGAATGAGGCTGTCGTCTTCTGCGATAACGATGATCTGGTCGCCGCTTTCGTAAACGGTCGTCGAAAAGGGGTTGATGTGAACGGCACCGGCCTTGACGAACCCGATCACCGCAGACTCAGCGAAGGCGAGCTGGGTCTCGGCGTACGTCTGCCCGACGAGGTTCGGCTGCTCGGTGAAGTAGATCTCGTCACCGTCAAAGTCGAGAAGCTCGGTGTAGACAACGCTGAGGCCGCTCTGCCGCGACGTCTGAACCGTGACCCGGCTGATGAGGTCGCCAGCGAGCACCCAGCTCGCCTCGTGCTTAGCAACCAGGCGCGCCGCCTCGAGGTTCGTCGGGTCTTGGATCTCACCGACGATGTGGTAATCGCTTGACTTGCGGTTGGGGTTGTTGGTGATCGCGAGGGCCGTTTTGATCACTACCGAGTCGGGGTCATCCGCCGACTCAGGCGCGAGAAGAATAATGCTGCGAGCCGTGTGCGGGTTGGCGAGCTCGAGGTCGGTGAGGTCCATCGGGTCACCGCTGCGCACGATGATCTTGGTCTTTCCGGGGCGGGGAATCTTGGCCCGGATCGCGTCTTCCATCTCGACCTTGTCGCCGTCGGCGAGCACAACGATCACCGATCGCCCACGCGATGCGTTAGCGATAACGATCTCGCTCACGATTGGAAAGACCTTGGTGCTCCAGCCGAGCACAAGAGTGTGATCTTTTTCGATGACCTTCGAACGCCCCTTGCGAAGCTCTTCGACCTTTGTGTTGAACGCGCCGGAGACGATTCCGATGAGGCTCGCGACGATGAGGAGGCCGCCGATCGTCACGATGAGCATCGCGAAACGGTAGCCCCAGCCCTGGTCGCCACCGACCGCGCCCGCATCCATCGCGCGCATCAGGTTGGCCCACAGCGCCTCACCGAAGTCGAGCGGGTCGGCGACACCGTCGGGCTCCGGGTAGATGTGGAACACCACGACTATCGCGGCAAAGATGAGGATAAAGATGAAGGTCGCGAGCGCGAGAAGGCCGGTCAGTGCCACAAGCCCCTTCGACATCACGTTGTCGAACCAGTAGCGCAGACGGGCGCCAATGCCGGGCTTGTTCATTGTGTCAATCTCCAAGGGTAAGAACGCAAGTTTACGGCGCGACGAACCGTTGCGTCCTCAGGGTTAATCCCCCATAAGGCGGGTCATTCCTGAAGATTCCCCCAACGAGCCAGCCACATGGATGTCGCGGCCGCGCCTCCCCCTAGCGTTGAAGTTATGGCCAAAGAGACCGGACAAGACGCTCACACCCGAGAAGTGACAGCACCCGACCCCGAAGACCCGCGCAAGCCCGACTCTCTCGGCGACATCACCAAGCCCTCGTGGAAGTACATCGCACTCAAGACGGTGCGCGAGTTCACGGCAGATCAGGCGACCGACCTCGCGGCCGCACTCACCTACTACGGGGTTCTCGCCGTCTTCCCGGCCCTGCTCGCCTTTGTGTCGATTCTCGGGCTCTTCGGTGATGCAAACGAGACGACCAACGCGCTGCTCGATCTCGTCGGAGGGCTTGTTCCCTCGTCGACGCTCGATGCCGTCAGGGAGCCGATCCTCGCCATCACAAGCGCCCCCGCCGCGGGCCTCGCGCTCGTCATCGGTATCGGCGGCGCGCTCTGGTCTGCGTCCGGGTATGTCGGAGCGTTCGCGCGGGCGATGAACCGCATCTACGCGATTCAGGAGGGACGCCCGGTCTGGAAGCTGCGCCCGATCACGCTTCTTGTCACTGTTCTCGCAATGCTCGTCGCCGTCAGCGCCGCCGTGCTTCTCGTTATCAGCGGACCGATCGCCGAGAACGTGGCCGATGTGCTCGGCGTCGGAGTCGTGGGGCTCACCATCTGGAACGTCATCAAGTGGCCGATTCTCGCGTTTCTCGCCGTGCTCGTCATTGCCGTGCTCTACTACGCGACGCCCAACGTCAAGCAGCCCAAGTTTCGCTGGATGAGCCTCGGAGCTCTTGTCGCGCTCGTCGTGTGGGTCGTCGCATCCGCCGGATTCGCTTTTTATGCGGCGAACTTCTCGAGCTACGACGAGACCTACGGTGCCATCGGTGGCGTCATCGTCTTCTTGCTGTGGGTCTGGATCTCGAACATCGCGCTGCTCTTCGGCGCTGAACTCGATGCCGAACTCGAGCGTGGACGCGAACTGCAGGCGGGCATTGCGGCCGAGGAACACATCCAGCTGCCGCCGCGCGCCACGTCAGTGAGTGACAAGGCGGCAGCGCAGCACGAAAAAGACATCACCCGCGGTCGTGCGATTCGCTCGCAGAAAGACCCGGTCGGCGCGGCCCACGATGCGCGCGAAGTGCGCAAGGCAGTCGAGGCCGAGGAAAAGGAAATCGAGAAGGCCGCGGCCAAAAAAGACCGTGGAACGCCCGAAGAGCAAGAGCTGGCCTTCAAACTTGCGAACACCGCCTTGCACGCGTCGACGGCTGCGCAGATCAGCAACGTGATTAACGGAACGAAGAGGCAGCAAAAGCAGCGCAAGAAGGCAGCGAAAGCGACCAAGCGCGCCCGGTGAGCGTGCGTCGGTGATCGAGCTTGTCGAGACCAGGTCGAGCGAAGCCGAGACTACTTGCGTGCCAAAACCCCGCGTAGGGCGAAGTAGACAAGCCCGGCCACGAACAGCACGATGATGATCTTGACGATGAAGTAGATGACGCTGAACAGCACGTTGACGAGCCACCAGGCGATGACGATCGCGAGAACCGCGACGATGAGAGAGATGACCGTCGACTTGTTCATGACTCAAGTCTCGCAGAAGCACTCAGACCGGTCGGACGTGCTGTAGCTTTTCGCCATGCCCGACGACACAGCTCCCGACAACACGGCCCCCAAAGAGACGGCGCCCGAAGTCGCGCCTCACGCGGCCCCGCATCCCGCAGTCACTCCGCCGGCCTATACCCCGCCGGCCGGGCGCCTTCCCTCGTTTACCCCGCCGCAGTATGCGCAGGCCGAATACGTCAGGCCCGCGACATCCACCCCGCCTGAAACACCCCGGCGCCCACTCTCGCCACTCGCGATCGGTCTCATCGTCGGCGGTGCTGTGCTGCTCGTCGTCGCGATCGTTGCCTCGGCCGTGACCGTAACGAACTACTTCACCGAGGTCGCTTCGGGCGCGCGCGAACCGTTCGGCGCGGAGCCCGCCATCGAGGGCGAGAAGGCTTCACCGCTCGCGCTCAATCCGACGCGTTGCGATGACGAGTGTTTTACCGAGGAGGTCGTCGCGGGCGCCGCGAGTCTGACAGACGAAGAGTTTGAGACCTGGGGTCTCACGGAGTTCGACGACGGAAAAACAACCTCGAGCATCGCCGACGAGTACGACTACACCCGCGATAACTGGGAGTCGTACGGAGGCTCCCCCGAGTCGTGTTTTATTGCCTACCCGCAGTCACCGATCCTCGACGAGTTGGAGGCCGACGACGACACTGTGCGGCTGTACATTGACGGCACCCACTCTGACTCGTATGAGTCGACCTACTTTCAGCAGACCGCGCGCTATTTTGCCGACTCGGCTTCTGCGGTTGACTTTATGGTCACACTCGACGAGAAACTCGATGGCTGTTCGAGCTACAGCTACACAATCGACGACAGCGAATGGGCACCGAAGGTAACTCGAGCCGTCGCTCTCGACATTCCGGCCAATGTTGCCGCGATCGGCTGGAGCGAGACCACAGAATACGGTCGCTACTACTCGGTAGACGTCCAGCGCGGCAACCTCGTTGTGCGAACAATGGTGACGTCGTACGACGGAATGTCCGAACACGAGTTTCGGTCGATCGTAGAGGGCATCGCCCGCAACATCGCATACCTCGACCAGGTCGGCGAATAGAAAACGAGCCGCCACCCCGAGGGGTGACGGCTCGTTTTGTAGCTAATCAGCTCTTCTTTAGCTTTGCAACCAAGATCGGCGTGACCGAAGCAGTTATCGACGCAGTCCGAGGCGCTCGATGAGCGTACGGTAGCGGGCGATGTCCACGTCGGACAGGTAGCCGAGAAGTCGACGACGCTGGCCAACCAGCAGAAGCAGTCCACGACGCGAGTGGTGGTCGTGCTTGTGCTCCTTGAGGTGCTCCGTGAGGTCCTTGATGCGTGCGGTCAGCATTGCGACCTGCACTTCGGGGCTCCCGGTGTCACCAGGGTGAGTTGCGTACTCGTCGATGATCGCTTTCTTGGCATCTGGTGCTAAAGGCATAGATGGCCCCTTTCCCTCGTTGCGCGGTGCCCGTCACTGAATGTGCGAGCTCTCTTTATCCGCGGCCGTTAGACGGCAACCTTGGGAGTTTAGCAGCAATCGACGGCCGCCATCAGCCCTGCGACTCGGCAATCAGCGTTCCGACGACGGTGACGACCAGTATCACCGCAAGAATCCAAGCGAAGAAGACGGATGCCGCGGCCTGCCCTCGCCCGCCAACAGTGCGGTCGGCGGTCTCGGCGAGACCCCGGTACCCATTGACGAGGGCGAGATAGACGAGCACTCCCGAGCCGATCTTGAGAATCAGGAACACGGCCATGCCGCCCGCCATGAGTGGAATGAGCGGCACAAATCCGACGACTATCGCGAACGAGAGAAACATCAGCGCCTTCGCCGCTGACGGGCTGCGCGGCAGGCTCTTATCGACGGCCGGTGGCGTAACGCGGGCGCCGCAATTCTCGCAGCGGGCGACGCCGGGCGTGAGGGGTTGGCGACACTGCGCGCAGGTAGTGCGCACCTCGTTGGACTCACTCATAGTCGGGAGCCTAGACCTCTCAGTGCAAAAGAGAAGGGGACCTTGACCACATGGCCGAGATCCCCTTCTGCACCCGCTGCCTAGAGGGCTGCGAGCAGGATGAAGGTGGTGATCAGCCAGAACACCGTGCCGATCGACGCGATGACGACCGCCGCGATCGCGAAACCGCGACCCCTGAGCGCGCCGTCTTTTGTCTCGCGAAGACCACGGATACCGAAGACGAATCCGGCAACGATCACGCCGGCAACGATCACACGGAAAATAGCGAACGCGACGAGAACCGCGCCGACGTCGCCGGTGCCCGCGATTCCATTGATCACGTTGTTCGAGAACACGTTGATCACAAACTGCGAGATCGAGAAGATGAAGCCGAGTCGTGCTGCCTTGCTCTGCGCGACGACCGTTGCCGGAACTCCGTACGCGGCAGGCGCTGCGCCGTCGGTCGGCGTTGCGGCGGGAACGCCATAGGCGCCGGGGGCTGGTGCTGCGGGGGCCGACGCGGCAGGAGCTGCCGCTGGCGGCACCTGAGGCCCTGCTACGGGAGTGGGCTCTGGGGTGTTGGCGTCAGTCATTGTGCTCCTCTTGTGGTTCAGTCGAGCGTAGCGCGTACTGAGCGTCGCTCAATAGGGCTTGCCAAGGCGGTAGCTTTGAACAATGAGCGACAGGCAAGGACCTCCTCCACCTCCCGAGCGCATCACACCGTACGGATCAGAGCCCGACGACAACGTTCCCCCGGTTCGACGCTCTCAGGCCGATTGGGCGGCACCTGCCATGCCGGTAGAACCGAGCGCCCCGACGGCCCCTGCTTCGCCAGCGGTACCCACTCCGCCCGCCGCGCCGTCTTCTCCCCCTCCGCCGACCCCCGCTGGGTACGCCTCAACACCGAGCGAAGAAGAGCTGAGCGCCCCAGGCTCCGCCGGGTATGTCGCTCCCGTCACGCCTGCACGCGATCACTCGCGAAATCTCCTCATCGGCATCGGTGTTGTCGCGGTTGTCGCCGTTGTGCTGATCGTCGTTATGGTCGCTGGCTTCCTGGCCAGTCCCGCTCCTGGCCCGCAGGCCGACGACGATCCCGTAATCCCGACGTTTGTGCCTGCCGAGCCAACCCCCGAATCGACAGAGGAGGCGGGCGGCACCAACACCAAGGAGTTCACTTACGAAGGAACGGGAAACGCCAAGATCAACGTCACGCTGCCCGATGGTGACAGCGAGCTCGCGATCGCCGACATCACTCACCGTGGCGAGCGCAACTTCTACGTGTCGGCCTACGACACCGACGACTCGCTCATCGGTGGCGTTGTAACGGGGCAGGGCGACTACACGGGAACAGTTGTGCTCAACGCGCTCTTTGACCTCGAAACGTCAAGCCTCGACATTCTCGCCGACGGGCGATGGACGGTTACCATCCGCTCGATCGACACCCTCGAAACGCTGCCTGCCCCGTACGCGGGCACAGGAGACACGGTCTTCCGCTACGACGGCAAGGGTGGAACGGCCTCAAGCACCTACGACGGCGAAAGCAACTTCATCGTGTGGAGCTATGGCGAAAATAAGCAGCTTCTCGAAAACGAGATCGGCACGTTTACAGGGTCAACCAGCATGCAGTCGGGACCAGCCATCATCGCCGTCGTCGCACGCGGCGACTGGACCATCTCGGTCAAATAACGCGAGTTACGGCGCCGAGACCGCAACGCGTCGAGCCGCCACGGCGTTCTCGGCCCAGATGTGCGCGTTGTGCGAGATGTAGGTCAGGTTCTCTTCGGGGGTGTCACCGAGTGGCTCGTACACGCGAACGAGTTCTGACAGCTTGACGCCTCCGTAGGCGAAGCTCTCGAACGGGTTGGGGCCGGGCTTTGCGACCTTGCCGCGAGCGTCGAGAAGCTTGTGAATGTCGATGCCGAGCACGCCACGGCCCGATTCCCATGCCATCTTGATCTCGTACTTGACCCACTTGCGCAGCGAGGTGCGGTTTCCGATGAGCACAACGAGGCAGTCCTTGCCGCGCAGGCGCTCAGCGACCCAGCGAGTGACGGCCGTGTCTCCGCCGTAGCCAAGTTCTTCCCACGCCATGGGGCTGATCGGCTCATCGGCCTCGAGCGCAATTGCCCGGCGCACAGTCGATGCACGAGCCGCATCATCGCCGAAGTGATAGCTGTAATAGGCACTCGTCATTGGGGCACTCCCGGTACGTGCAAGGACACAGACTCAAGCGAAGGCGAAGCTGTGCCGTTGTGGGTCGACGATGAACTCCCGTCGGTGTCTCCGAGGATAGGTCACGAGCGGCTCGCGAGACATCCCCCGAAGGGGAGCAGACAACATGGTGGGGTACAGAGTTGTCTGCCTCAGCGCGAGAACAACAAACGCCCCGGTTCACGCGCCGCGACAACCGCTCCCCACGCGATGAGGCCCTGCCCGACAATGTAGAAGAGCATGATCGTGAAGTCGACCTGCCAGAAATCGAAACCGGGCAAAAACAGGTGCAGCCCGAGCAGCGAATCGGAAGCGAGAAAAACCAGGGCTCCGGTGGCCACCCATCGGTTGCAGCCGAGAGCCGCGGCCGCAACGGTACCCAGAATGGCCCCGTACACAGCGATTGGCGCGAGCAGAGAGCCGGCGTGCGCCGCGAGTACAAGGACAAACGCGAGCCACCACACGACAAACAGCCACGCCCACCGCGACGGTCGGCGCAGAGGGATGGCTCGCGAAAGCAGTACGAGGTAAAAGACGTGCGCAATCAAAAAGCACCCGAGGCCGATGAGAAACCCGAGGTCACCCGGAGAGGCGAGTGACACATCACCGAGCCAGGAGAAAACAATCGCGAGCGAGCCATACAGCGCTATTCGTGACCGCAGGGTCGGCAGCGACCACAGAAAGCCAAGCAACAGCGCGATCATAAGCAACGGCTTTGTGAGATGCGCGAGCGACTCGTCGGCCGTAAAGAGTGCATACAGGTGCGCGACGCCAACAATGACAAACGGCGCAAAGCGCACGAGCAGCCACCAATTTCGGATCACACTGCAACTGTATGGCGCTACCGTGACTGCATGTCTACAGCTCTTATCACCGGTGCAACGGCCGGCATCGGCGCAGAATTCGCACGCCAACTGGCCGCACAAGGACACGACCTGGTGCTTGTCGCACGCGACAGGTCACGACTTGAGCAACGCGCTCGCGAGCTGAGCACCGAACACGGGATCGTGACATCCATTCTGTCGGCCGATCTTATGACGCGCGAGGGTCTCGCTCTGGTCGAAGAGCGGGTCGCGAAGAGCGACATCGACGTTCTCGTGAACAACGCGGGTTTCGGGCTTGTGCCACCGTTTGATGAAAACAGCATCGACGATGAAGTCGGGCACCTCGAGCTGCACGTGCTCGTGCCGATGAGGCTCAGTCACGCGGCGCTCGGTCAAATGCTGCCGCGCACAAGCGGCACGATCATTAACATAGCGAGCGTGGCGGGCTTCACACCTCGCGGAACCTACGGCGCGGCGAAGGCTTGGGTGCTCAGCTTCTCGCGCTGGGCGAATATTCACTACGCGAGCCGCGGCGTAACCGTCACCGCAGTCGCGCCCGGCTTCGTTCACACCGAGTTTCACGAGCGAATGAACGTCGACAAGAGCACGGTGCCGTCGTTTATGTGGCTCACCGCCGACCACCTCGTACGCGTCGCCCTGCGGGACGTCGCGAGGGGCAAGGCAGTGTCGATTCCGAGCGCGCGGTACAAGTTCGTTGTCTGGCTCACAAAGTGGATGCCGTCACGAATAATCGCGAAGGGTGCGTTGCGCGGCCGCTAGGGCTCAGATTTCGATAACGATCTTGCCGCGCGCGTGACCGTCTTCGAGGTGTTCGAAAGCCGCCACAACGTCGTCGAGTGGATAAGTCTGTTCGATGGGCACAAGAAGCTCGCCTGCCACAACGAGGTCGGCAAGCTGGGCGAGGGTCTGGGTGTTGATCGGTCCGCGACCCTCACCCCTGACCCCAAGAGTCTCTGCATCGGCCGCGATCGTATTGATGCGGTCGCGAGCGACTCCCAGCGCGATGGCCGTCTCGACGGTGTCGGCCCCGTGGTTGTCGAGCGCGGCGGTGATGGGCGCGAGTTCTCGCAACCGCGACTCGAGATCAGCCCCGTACGCGACCGGGATGACCCCCAGAGAGTCGAGAAAGTCGTGGTTCGCGGCGCTCGCGGTTCCAATGACCCGCGCGCCGGTGCGTAGAGCGAGCTGCGACGCGAGAACACCGACTCCCCCGGCGGCCGCCGAGACGAGCACGGTGTCGGCGGCGGTCAGCGAAACCGCGGCGACAGAATTGAACGCAGTCTGCCCGGCGAGCGACAGCCCTCCGGCCGTCACCCAATCGAGCCCCCCTGGCTTCGCGGCCAGGTTGGCCGGGTTGGTCAACACGTACTCTGCGACCGCGCTACCGGCGACGAGGCCGAAGACCTCGTCACCAACCGAAAACTGCGTCACTCCCTCACCAACGGCCTCAACGACGCCCGCCATCTCGCGCCCGATGCCCGCGGGCAGTTTCGGATTCCACTCGGGTTTCGACCCATTGCGCGTTTTGTAGTCCGAAGGGTTGATTCCGGCAGCGCGCACGGCGATACGCACCTTGCCGGGAGCAGGATCTGCGATCTCGACTTCGGTGATGGTCAGCACCGACGCCGGGCCGAATGACGAGTATCGAGCGGATCGCGATGTGATGGCAGCCATAGCGTCAGCCTAACCAGCACCCGGTGTTAGAACCCGAGCGCCGCCGCGAGAATCTCGTACATCACGCCGATGAACGCCGCGGCAGCGGTGAGCGCGAGTGTTCCGACCCAGAGCAGCTGCAGGCGCCAGGCGCGGGCCACCTCAACGCGCAAGGTCTCGAATTGCCGGCGCATTGCCGCGGCATCCATTCTCGGTGTGTCGTCTTGGTGCCAGGTCGACGACTTTTTGGCCGCCTCGGCGATGCTCTGCACGTCTTCGGGGGCGAGCACACGACGGCGCAGAGTGAGCCACTGGTCGAGTTGCGTCGCAGTGAGAATTTCGACGTCACGATGCTTTTGGCGCACGGTGAGTGATTTGGGCGAAACAACGGCGAGAATCGCGGAGACCTCGATCTGAGTGCCGGCGGCAGCGGTGAGAATGCGTTCGACGCGACCCATCTCGTATTCCATGTTGCGGATGTCGGGGTGACGAACCCCGCCCACCATCAACGTGCGCTGCGAAGCCCACACGGTCTGCTTCGAGTGATTGCGCGTCGCGACGATGTAGACGCCGCTCGGCCCGATCACGAGGTGGTCGATGTCAGAGGCTCCAGCCGCGACCGGCAGGCAGTGCAAGACCACCCAGCCCTCCCCGAGTGCCTCGAGAGCGTCACCGACCTCGATCTCACCGACCGCAGCCTGGTAGAGAAAGTGCGTCTGCGAGGTGAGCGGGGACTGGCCGACGATGCGACCGAGAAGGGATCGTTGTGGAAGCTGCGACTGCACGGCGAGCAGTTCGGCGATCGCCGACTGGCCGGGGCGATGATCAACGAGACCGTCGGGGAGGTCGCGCGCTGACACGCCCTCGTCCGTCATCATGTGATCCCACCCGTGTGTACTGCGGCCACCACTGGTCGGAATCCGCGTAGGTCTAACTGTGCCCCGCCCACTGGTGAGGCACTACCCCCAATGGTGAGGGTGCGCGCCGCACAACGGGTGAGATACCGGGTGAGAGCTAGACGATTCCGGCCGGGAGGGTTGTCGAGGTGACAAGGTGCAGTCGTTGGGTCGGACGCGTCATCGCTACGTAGAGAGCCGCGGCACCGCGATCGATCTCGGCAACGATGTCTGACGGCTCGACAACGATCGCAGTGTCGAACTCGAGCCCCTTCGACTCTTGCGGCGTGAGAACGGCGACCGAACGACGCAGACCGGTTGCTCCGCGACCCACGAGGTCACCAAAGTCGTCGGCGAGCCGCGCGTACAGGGCGTCGGCGATCGAACCCGACGCGATGACTGCCACGGTGCCCGACTCGTCGATGGAACGGTCGGCGCGCAAAATCTGCGCAACGGAGGTCGCGGCATCCACCTCGATCTTCTCGATCGCCACGGGCCACTCGCTCGAACGCACTGAGTGACTGCGCGTGACTTCGAGCCCGTGCGCGAGCGCCATCGACTCTGCAGCCGACGCGATCTGCGCGGGAGTGCGGTAGTTGACAGTGAGTTCTTCGAGTCGCCAGGAGTCGCCGAAGGTCGGGGTGAGCGCTGCATCCCACGATGTTGCACCAGCTGCGGCGGATGCCTGGGCGACGTCGCCCACGATTGTGAATGACTTGAGCGGGCCGCGCCTGAGGAGGAGACGCCACTGCATGGGCGAGAGCTCCTGAGCCTCGTCGACGACGATGTGCCCGTAGGTCCAGGTGCGGTCAGACGCCGCGAGCTCGGCCGTTGTGCCGCGCTCGGCGAATCCGTCGAAGCCTGAGGCGAGCGTCTCGGCGTTGACAAGCCCCTCGACCCCCATGTTGCGAATTGCCTGCTCGGCGTTCTCGATGTCGCGCTTGCGCTGCTTCTTCTGCTCGCGACGCTCGGCCTCGTTGCGCGACTCGACCTCGCCGAGCAGCTCAGCGGCCTCGTCGAGCAGGGGAACATCGCTCACCGTGAAGCCGCTGCCGCGCGGCCGCTGGAGAAGCGCGCGCTGGTCGGCTGACCAGCCGGGGGTCAGCGACGCGAGCCACTGCGGGCGAGCGTAGAGGTCTTCGAGCAGCTTCTGGGGAGTCAGCGGCATCCACGCGGTGTTGAGTGCGACCTTGACGTCGTACGAGGTTCGAATGTCTTCACGCAACCAGGCCTGGTCGCTGTCTTCGATCGTGTTGCCGTTGCCGCGCAACTGTTCTGCGAGCAGGCGGGAGAGAGCGCCGAGAGCAGCCTTGTTGAACGCGACGCGGGCGACGTTGTGCGGCTTTCGGCCCTCCCACGCGCGCTGCATTGCATTGCGGATGAGCTGGGGCTCAATGACAAGCGTCTCGCCATTGATGTCGACAGCCTGCGCCGAACGCGGCACAATCTGGCGCGAACGCACGGCGCGGTTGAGCAGCGCTGCCATTTCGGCCGAACCCTTGAGTCGCGCGACATCCGCCGTCTCGTCGAGTGACGTATCGAGCCCCGGGTACAGCTGCCCGACGCTCGAGAGCACAACGCCTGTCTCGCCGAGCGACGGCAGAACCGCCTCGATGTACTGCAGAAACGACCGTGACGGCCCAACGATGAGCACACCAGACGAAGCGAGGCGCTCGCGGTGCGAGTAGAGCAGGTAGGCGGCGCGGTGCAGGGCGACGGCGGTCTTGCCTGTACCCGGCCCGCCCTGAACGACCAGCACACCGCGCAGCTCAGAGCGAATGATGCGGTCTTGTTCGGCCTGAATCGTCGCGACGATGTCGCCCATGCGCCCCGTGCGTTGCGCGGTCAGCGATGCAAGGAGTGCCGCTTCACCCTGCAGATTGGATGTATCGCCCTCAAGCAGCGCAGAGTCGAAGATCTCGTCGTCGATGCGAACAACATCGCGACCTTTGCTCGTCAGGTGCCGCCGCGCGCGAGCGCCGAGCGGGTTGGCTGCCGTTGCCTGGTAAAACGCGCGAGCCTGCGGCACACGCCAGTCGAGAAGAATAGGCTGCAGGTTTTCGTCGCGCAAACCGATTCGGCCGATGTACCGGTGGGTCACGTCATCGGTCGCGTCATCAAAAGTCAGCCGACCAAATGCGAGGCGCTCGTCGATCTCGGTGAGCTGGTTGACCCGGTCTTCGTAGATGCGCGCAAAGGCGTCGCGCTCTGAACGATTTTGGTGGGTTCCGCCCTGGTTGGTTGCGCGAACTTTGACGAGTTCGCCGGCCGCTTCGTCACGCAGCGCGTCAAGCCGGGCGTACAGCGATGCAATGTACTCGCGCTCGTTCGCTAGCTCTTCTGACGCCACGTGAATACTCCCCCAAGAACCAGTTTCGACCCAATAATCCGGCTATCAATCCTAGACGTTTTGCGCAGGTCCGATTTCCGCCAAAGTATTGCGTGGTGCCCGCGACGGGTGCATTCTGGTGTCAGATCAACTCATCGCCCAGAAGAGCCGGAGGCAACGCCCCGCCACTGGGCGATGAGTCCGTTAAAGCACTCGAGACCTGACACTATGGGCGTGTGCAGCGCAATGTGGATTACTCAGCCCTGACCCGCCCGACGACGCGTGCGGAGGTTTCTGCCTTCAAGTCCGCGACCCTCGCGAGCGGCAAGAAGTGGGCAGCCGTCGCGCCGGTGAACTTCATTGTCATCGGGGTCGTGATAGTTCTCGCACTGGTCTTTCTGTTGAACTCAACGAGCAGCACGCTCGGTGCGGTGATTCGCGGCGTATTCTCTGGCGGTTCCGGTTCGAGCTCGGCCATCATCATTCCCGCGCTTCTCGTCGCGGGGCTCAGCACCCTGTTTGTGCTTCTCGCGACCGTGTTCGGTTCATCGCGTTGGAAGACTTGGATGCGCCTGAGCCAATTCGCCAGCGCCAACGGGTTCGTCTTTTCGCCGTCCGACCCCAACCCGAGCTACCCCGGCGCGATCTTCGCACTCGGTCACACTCGCACCTCGTCAAATCATCTGCGCACCTTCGCCGGCAGGTTTCTCGATTACGGCAACTACACCTACGCAACGGGCTCGGGCAAAAGCAGAGCCGAGCACAAGTGGGGGTTTCTTGCGCTCGGTCTCGACCGCAGCCTGCCGCACATGATTCTCGATGCGAAGTCGAATAACTCGTTCTTTCGCAGCAACCTGCCCAGCACATTCTCGAAAGACCAGGTGTTGTCACTCGAGGGCGACTTCGACGAGTACTTCACCCTGTACTGCCCGGCGCAATACGAAACGGATGCGCTCTACGTCTTCACGCCCGACCTTATGGCTCTGCTCATCGATGAGGCGTCGCCCTTCGATGTCGAAATCGTCGACAACTGGATGTTCGTCTACTCGAGCGGCCACTTTCAGATGCTCGAGCCCTCGGTCCACGAGCGCCTGCTGCGCATCGTCGACACGGTGGGCGCAAAGACCCTCACTCAGACCGCTAGGTACGCAGACGAGCGCGTGGGTAACCCGGCTGCAAACATCGTCGCCCCACAGGGTCGCCGCCTTGCTCGCGGTTTTCCCGCTGCGCTCATCTCGCTGGGTGTGCTCGTTTTTGTTGTGATCGCGATCAACATCCTGAGTACGGTGGTGCGCTAAGCGCCCTACTGCACGGGAGGCGCGGGAGGCGCGTACTGCACGGGCGGGGCCGCAACGGGAGTTCTTGCGTGCAGCGATGCGCGAGTTGCGACGATGGACGCGAGAAGCGCGGCCTCATCGGCCTCTGCACCAATGTTGGCGCGACCCGTGATGAGTCGCTGGCGGGTGAAAGCGAGGCGCGTCGAATCGCGGGTGTACTTGCGCATAGCCGGGGCGACGCCACGCGCGCGGGCCCACGACATGGCCTGACGACGCCCGGCACCCGTCGCGAGAGCGTTGATCTCGTCGGGGTTGTACCAGCCAACCGCCGCGTACTCGCTCAGTCGATCGTGGGTGAGCTTCGCCTCTTTTTTGCGCAAGAAGATCACGAGCAGCACGGCGCCAACAAACAGCGGAAACTGCACAAGCGCGTAATACCCGAAGAAGAAGTCGCCGACGAAGAACAGCGCGCCGTTCCACAGGGCGTGAAGCAGAATCGCGGGAATCAGCCCGATGAAGAAGAACCCGACTCCCCCGGCTGTGCTCGCGCGACGTGCGGCAATGCCCAGAAGCAGACCCGTCGCGGCCGTAAACATCACGTGAGCGAACGGCGACATAATTCCACGCATAAAGAAGATGGATGTCACTGCACCAATCGAACCGCCAGAATTCAGCAGTTCGGCGCCGAAGTAAAGGATGTTCTCGGTGAATGCGAATCCGCCGGCAATCCACGCCGCATAGACGAGCCCGTCAATGGGACCATCAAAGTGCTTGCGCGCGAAAAGGAAGATCAGCAGAAGCCCGAGGCCTTTTCCGGCCTCTTCAACGATGGGCGCCTGGATTGCCGCTCCAAAGAACTGGTAGGCCGGGCCGGGCCCACCGAGGCTGTAGACCGCGTTCTCGATCTGCGCGCCGACGAGAAGCGCGATCGCGACGGCCGCCGCCGCGCCCCATAAGAAGGCGAAGACGAGCACAAGGCGCGGTTCCGGCTCCCAACGGTCGATCCAGTGAACGCCGACGAGCACAATTGCGAGTGGCACAAGCGCGAGAATGCCGCCGATGCCAAAGGCAACCGGGCCGAGGCCGAGAAGCAGGTAGCCCGTGACTCCAAGCGAGACCACGGCGAGCACGGAGACTCCGATGATGCCGATCGTGAGCAGGCTGCCGCGTCGAGTGGCGGGTGCTGACAGCAGCGGGCCCGTTGCGATCGCGGCATCCTGTCGCACGCTTACCGGTGCGTCTGCGGGGCTGGGGGCAACGCCGTCACCGTATTTGGCCGCGGGAGCACCGTAGGGGCTCGTTGTTGGAGCTTCACTCGAAGTCATGCATTGACCCTAGCGGTCGGGCACCAGTCGGCGTGGGAGGTCAGCTCTGCTGGTCGCGAAGGATTTGCAGGGCCTTTGCCACCCGGTCACCGAGACCGGCAACGCCCTTGCGCGATGTGCGATCGAATTCTTCGAGAAGCTGCACGACCTCGGCACGCTGCTTGAGGTAGATCGCGTGTTGAGCGGTGCGCGCCGCGAGGGCGGCGCGGGTGCTCGCGATTCCGATCGCGACGCTGATCGGTGTCGCAAGAAAGAGCACAACCACGATGGGCAGCGCGCTGCTCGAGGCGGCGCCCACGATGTCGATGAGGGTGAAGAGCCACGGCACGATCGACACGAGCAACGCAATGATGCCGATGAGGCTCGCGCGCCAGAAGACCTCGAACGCGACCGACCAGCGAATCGACCGCACCGCCTGGTTGCCCATCGGTGCGTGGTCTTTGAAGCCCTCGGAGATGTCTTCGAGCTCGGCGCGCGCGCCCGCTACAGCCGCCTTGTTACGACGACCGATTCGGATGCGACGCTGTCGCACGTCGGCCTCGTTGAGCATTGCCCTGAACTCGACGACGCGCTCCGCGGTGATGCGCTCGCCCACGAGGTCCATAAGGTCGGCCCGGATCGAGGCGTAGTCGGGGCGCTCTCGGCGGATGACTCCCGCAACAATCGCGAGACCGCCGAACGCGCCGGCCAGTACAACGAGCGCGACGATCGTCCAGCCCCAGAACGAACCACTCTCGAACAGAATTCGCGCCGCGAACTCGACACCAAAGGCGAGCGAGATGGCGAGAACGGCGATACCGGGAAGAGTCCAGAGCAGCTCGGTTGTGCGCCTGCGCGAAACTCCGCCGATGTAGCGGTAGTCACGAGCGCGAGCCGCCTCGACGATGCGCTTGGCCCACGTGCTCACTTGCGCAACTGTCAGAGCAAGCCACACCCCGAGCGCAATGAGCGAGGTAACGACTGTGACGGCACTGAATTCTTCCACGGTGCGACAGTACTAGACCTGCGACAGCGTCAGACCAGCACGCGCGCCTTGCGCGAGATGCCCACGCTCACGATTGCGGCGATCATGCACAGCCCGGCAGCTCCGAACCACGCGATTGTGTACTCGCCCGTCGAGTCGCGAACGAGTCCCGCAGTAAAGGCAGCGATTGCCGCACCAATCTGGTGTGAGGCGAAGACCCAGCCGAACACAATCGGGCCGTCTTTGCCGAAGATCTCGCGGCACAGGGCGACGGTTGGCGGAACCGTCGCCACCCAGTCGAGACCGTAAATGACAACAAAGATAATGATGGGCGGCTGCACAGTTGCATCGAGAAGAAACGGCAGAACGAGAAGTCCGACGCCACGGAAGGCGTAGTACGCAGCGAGCAGGATGCGGGGGTTGACCCGATCGGTGAGCCAGCCCGAGGCGATAGTGCCGACGATGTCGAAGATGCCCACGAGGGCGAGAAGGCCCGCAGCTGTCGTCTCGGCCATTCCGTGATCGTGAGCACTCGGAATGAAGTGGGTGCCAATGAGTCCGTTGGTCGTCGCGCCGCAGATCGCAAAGCCCGCGACGAGCGCCCAGAAGGTGCGCACGCGTGACGCCTTCGCGAGAGTGGAGAGCGCGTTTTTCACGGCGTTTCCGCGAACAGGCGGCTGGTACTCGTAGGTCTCCGGTGCACCGTACGGCGTCATCCCGATATCGACGGGATGGTTGCGCAAGAAGATCAGCACTAGCGGAACAACTACGAGCGCACCGAGCGCTACGAGCAACGAAGCCTGCCGCCACCCCTGGTTCTCGACCAGCAGCGCGATGAACGGCAGAAAGGCGAGCTGGCCCGTGGCGCTGCCCGCTGTAAGAATCCCGACGACGAGTCCGCGGCTCTTCACGAACCACTGGTCGGCAACGGTTGCCGCGAACACGAGAGCCATCGAGCCGGTTCCGAGACCGATGAGCACGCCCCAGGTGAGCACAAGCATCCATGGCGCCGTCGCAAAAATGCTCAGCCCCGCGCCTGCAGCGACAAAAAGCAACGCGATGGATGTCACCCGCCGCAGCCCAAACCGCGCCATAAGTGCGGCGGCGAACGGCGCCATAAGCCCAAAGAGCAAAAGGTTGACCGTCACGGCGAGCGAGAGTTGAGTGCGCGACCAGCCGAATTCCTCTTCGAGCGGCAGCATCAGCACGCTCGGTGCCGCACGAAAACCAGCCGCGCCGACGAGCGCGAGAAACGCGACGGCGGCGACGATCCACGCGGGATGGATGCGGCGGGTGCGGGTGGAATTGCTCACCTACCGATTATGGTCGCGTCGCGACTGCCAGACGCGTCGAGATACTGCCAACCCCGTCGTTGATTGAGTAGGCCCGTCACGGCCGTATCGAAATCCCCCGTCGTTGATTGAGTAGGCCGTTCACGGCCGTATCGAAATCCCCAGCGGTTTCGATACGCGCTGGCGCGCTACTCAACCAACGACACTGGGCGGAGTTTCGATACGGCGCTAGCGCGCCTACTCAACCAGCGACACACGTCAGCGGGTGAGCAGCCCCGCATCGAGCGTGAACTGCGCACCGGTTGCGAAGCGGGCGCGATCGCTGGCCAGGTAGAGCACAAGCTCCGCGACATCCTGAGTCTCGATCCACGGAACGCCAGGCAGCAGGTTTCCGGCGCTGCGTTCGGCAATCTCGATTGCCGTGGCTCCCTCGAACTCGGCGAGTCCGTCGTTCATGGGCGTGTTGACGCCCGTCGGGTGGATGCTCACAACACGAATACCGTAGGGCGCAAGCTCGATCGCCCAGGCCTTGGTAAGCCCGGTGAGCCCGTGCTTCGACGCGACGTAGTGCGAGAGCCGGTTGCCTCCGCGTAGCCCCATCACCGAGGAGTTGTTGATGATGACTCCCCTGCCCGCGGCCTTGAGGTGCGGCACAACGGCCCGCGTCACAAGAAACGGACCCTTGAGATTGATGTCGACCATCGAGTCCCACTCGAGCTCGGTCATCTCGTCGACGGCGGCGTAGGCGACTATGCCTGCGTTGTTGAACACGATGTCAATGCGCCCAAACTCGGTGATCGTGGCATCCACCGCATTCTGAATGGATGTCGCGTCGCGCACGTCGCCCGCAAACACAAGCGCGCGGCGCCCGAGCGCTTGTACCTCGGCGCGCAGCGAGTCGAGCTCACCGGTCGAGCCCTGGGCGTAGGCCGGGTAGGCGATCTTCGCCGCAACATCGAAGCCCACGATGTCTGCACCCTCTGCAGCGAGGGCGAGCGCCACGGCACGTCCCTGCCCGTGCGCGGCTCCGGTGATAAAGGCGACGCGACCATCAAACTGGCCCACGATCAGCCTTCCGTGCGGGTGTCGCCGGGCTTGCGGTACTCGTAGAGCACCTCGTCGAGCGGCACGCGCCCCACCATGTTGATGAGGTTCGTGGCGACCATCTGGCCCGCAAACGCGACGAGGATGACACGAAGTCGCGGACTGAACGCCGCCGACAGTCGCGCATACATCTCGTCGGGAATGCCGTGCGGGTCGCGGGCGATGAGGCGGCCCCAGTCCATCAGCAGCTGCTCGGTCTCGGTGACCTGCGGGTTGTCGACGTTCTCGCCAGAGTCGATGAGAATCTTGCGAAAGAACACCGAACAGACGAGACAGTCGTTTTCTTCAGAGATCGCATAGGAGAAGAGCGAGACGGCTCGCTCGCCAATGAAGGGAACGAGCTCGTCGCGCAGCGTGTACCACTCCATGTAGGCGGTGAAGCTCGGCACGTGGCTGAGCAGCGTCGCCTTCATGTTTGTGATGCGACCGCCATGCAGTTCAACCTGACGGTCGCTCGCAGCACGAGCCTCTGCGTCGAGGCCGTCGTACGAAGTGATGGGAAGAAACGGGGCATTCGTCTCGGACATCTGCCCAGCCTAACCAAGCGGTCAGGCAGCCTTCTCAAACTCTTCAGCGGGAAGTAACACAACCGGGCCGTCGTCGAGCTGCGCGCGAGCGCGCACGGCGTCGGTCAGGGGGAAGGTTGTGATCGCAATACCGTCGAATACCCCGCGGCGCACGGCCTGGAAGACGTCGGACGCGGCCTGCTGCCCGATACCGTGGGCGTTTTTCCACGACCGGGCGACCGTGTAGTCGTCGGCGGTAATGGCAACCTCGGCAGTGCTGCGGTCGTCGACGATCACACCGCCCAGGTCACGCGCCCACGCCTCAACAAAGCGGTGTGCGCCAGACGCATCGGCCTCGACGAAGACCGTGTTGCCGTTTCCGATCGAGTGCAGCTGCTTACAGATTGTGCGTGCGATGAGCCCCAGCGGCAGAAAGCCGACGGCCTTGTCGATCGCGACATCCTTCGGAAAACCAATGAGGTCGCGCTCGCTGAGCAACGGACGCAGGCCCTTGTTGGCGGCGTCTGCCGGATAGGCGACGCGGTCGCCAGGCGCGAAGCCCGCGGCCTCGGGGCCAACGGCTTCAATGAACCCCGCGGCGTGCAACCCGATTGCCGTCATTCCGACGGCGGCGAGGCGAACTCGTACCTCTCCGGTGCTCGGGCGCGGGAGGAGTCGTGAGGAAGAACCCATTTCGATTACTCGTTCCTGCCGGCGTTTTCGGGTCTTCGCCGACAGTGATCACAACCGAAACGGGGGTATCGATATTCCCTAGAACACCTTGCCGGGGTTGAGGATGCCGAGCGGGTCAAAAACGCGCTTGATGTCGCGCTGAAGTTCGAGTTGGTCGCTTCCAAGCTCGTCGCCGAGCCAGCGGCGCTTGAGTAGTCCGACCCCGTGTTCACCCGTGAGGGTTCCACCGAGACGGAGTGCCGCGAGAAACATGTCATCGGCGGCTTGCCAGACCTCGGGCGGAACATCCGGCCCGTCAAAAACAAAGTTGGGGTGCAGATTGCCGTCGCCCGCGTGCGCGACGGTCGCGATTTCGACCCCGTACTTCGCGCTGATCTCGCCAATTGCGGCGAACATCGACGGCAGTGAACTGCGAGGAACGCACACGTCTTCGATGAGCACGGTGCCGCGAGCCTCCATCGCCGGGTGGAAGGCACGACGCATGCCAAACAGGCGAGCGCTCTCGACGGCGTCGGTTGTGAGTTCAGCCTCGCCACCCAGCGATCGGATGACGCTCAGCACCGCTTCGGCCTCTGTCGTTGCAGCCGACCCGTCGGTCTGCACAAGCAGATAGCACTCGTTGCGCACATCGAGGTCGAGATAGGCCGCGATCGAGCGCATGGCGTGCGGATCGAGAAGCTCCATAATCGATGGTCGGATGCCGGCTGCCGTAATCACCGATGCGGCTCGAGCCGCGGCTTCAACTGTAGGAAAGTACGCGCCTATCGTCGAGGCAACACCGCTCGGCAACGCCCGAAGCTTGACGGTCGCCTCGACGACAACCCCGAGAGTGCCTTCAGAACCGATCATGAGCCCGGCGAGGTCGAGACCAGTGACGCCCTTGACCGTGCGGTGACCAAATTCCATCAGCCGCCCGTCGGCGAGCACAACTTTGAGCCCGAGCACCGATTCGCGCGTAACGCCGTACTTTGCGCACAGTAGGCCGCCCGCGTTGGTCGCGATATTGCCGCCGATTGTTGAGATCGCTCGGCTCGCGGGGTCGGGCGCAAACCACAGTCCGGTGGGTTCGAGGGCCGTGTTGAGATCGGCGTTGATGACCCCGGCCTCGACAACGGCGAGTTCGTCGTCGCGCGCTACTTCGAGAATTGCGTTCATCGACGCCGTGGAGAGCACAATCTCGCCGGCTCCGGCGATCGCGCCGCCCGCGAGGCCGGTTCCCGCGCCGCGGGTGACAACGGGAGTGCGGGTCTCGGTCGCAAATCGCATCGTCGCCTGCACGTCGGCGACAGTGCGCGCGTGAACGACGGCGAGCGGAGCTGCGTCTGAGATGTGGCCCGATTTATCCGCCCTGGCGCGCTCGAGATCAGCACTGCTCGTCGACACGACATCGCCGAGTATCTCGCTGAGCTTTGAGAGAGTGTCAGTCACACTCGCAGTTTATGCTCTTTGAGGCCGTGTCTGATTTCCGCTAGAAAGCGGCGGCCCATCGTGCAATTGTGGAGGGTATGGACGCCCTGTTTGCCGAACGCTACCGTGCGATGTCGTCGCGCGACGCGCGGTTCGACGGGCAGTTCATCACCGGCGTTCAGTCGACCGGCATCTACTGCCGACCCAGTTGCCCCGCGATTACACCGCACGCCCGCAACGTCTCGTTCTACCGAACCGCCGCCGCTGCTCACGAAGCCGGTCTTCGCGCCTGCAAGCGGTGCCTTCCCGACGCCGTGCCCGGCTCGCCCGACTGGAACACCCACGACGACCTCGCCGCCCGTGCGATGCGACTCATCACCGACGGGGTCGTCGAGCGGGAGGGCGTCACAGGACTCGCGTCGAGGCTCGGCTACACAAGCCGTCATCTGACTCGCGTTCTCGTCGCAGAACTCGGGGCCGGTCCGCTCGCTCTCGCCAGAGCCCATCGCGCCCAAAATGCCCGCGTGCTTCTCACGAGCACCGACCTCCCGATCTCCGATGTCGCGTTCGCCTCAGGCTTCTCGAGCATCAGGCAGTTCAACGACACGGTGCAGGCCATTTACGAACTCACGCCCACCGCCCTGCGCGCCTCGCGTCGGGCGCCTGTCTCGTCCCCCGGCAGCATCACGCTTCGCCTGCCTGCGCGCCCGCCCTTCGACGGCGCCGGAGTTATGCGCTACCTCGCCGATCACTCGGTCACGGGTCTGGAGTCGGCGAGCGCAAACAGCTACGAGCGCGCCATCCAATTGCCGCACGGCATTGCCCGCATAGCGCTCAGCGTTGACGGCGACGCTGTCACGTGTGTCGCTCGGCTCGACAACATCGCCGATGTCTCGACCCTCGTAGCGAGAGTGCGACGGCTTTTTGACCTCGATGCCGACTCCCTCGCGATTGACTCCGAACTGGCGCGCGACGAGCTTCTCGCGCCGCTCGTTTTGCGTCAGCCCGGCATTCGTATCCCCGGGGCGATGGATGCCAACGAGGCGCTCTTTCGCACCCTTGTCGGCCAGCAGATCTCGATAGCGGCGGCCCGCACCGTGCTCGGTCGCATCACACGCGAGCTGGGCTCTGTTGTCGACGACGAGACAGTGCTGTTTCCGACTGCCGAGCAGTTCGCGCAGCGCGCCACCGAGGTGCTCAGGGGGCCGGCTAACCGCATCCATTCGATTGTTGGTGTTGCCGAGGCTCTCGCGAGTGGCGAGCTACACCTCGACGTTGGAATGCCTGTCGCGGAGTTCACCGAGCGACTCATGGCGATGCCGGGCATCGGCGCGTGGACGGCGGGCTACCTCGCGATGCGGGTGCTCGGGTCACCCGATGTGCTTCTGTCGAGCGACCTCGTTGTGCTGCACGCCGCACGGGATCTCGGCCTGCCCGCGACAGCGAAAAGCCTCGCGGCACACGGCGAGCGCTGGGCACCGTGGCGCAGCTACGCGGGTCTGCATCTCTGGCGCTCGCGGGCAAGCTCCCCGCCTGAATAGCCCTTCGCGGTTAGCATCATGGTGTGACCGAAGAAACCCTGCTCAATGACGGGCGCAACGAAACCGAGGTCGAGCGCCTCGACCGCAACTGGAATGAGATTCTGCAGGAGCTGCGGGTAACCCAGACCGGCACACAAATTCTGAGCGGATTTCTCCTGACCCTCGCCTTTCAGCAGCGGTTCACCGATCTCGACCAGTTTCAGATCGACGTCTACCTTGTGCTCGTAGTACTCGCCGCGCTCGCCACGGCTCTTGCGCTCGCACCGGTGAGCCTGCACCGCGCGCTGTTTCGCCGCAACGCCAAGGAGCGCGTGGTGCGCGCCGCCAACGCGATACTCAAGATGACACTCGCGGCAGTCGCCCTTGTGCTCTCGGGCACGGTGCTGCTGATCTTCGACGTTGTGCTCTCACGACAAGCTGGCCTCATCGCGGGCATCGCTGCCTTTGTCATAATTACGGCGGGGTGGCTCTCGCTTCCGCTCTTCGCGCGAGCCTGGCGCGATCAGTGACGACACCGTCGACGGCGAGCATTCCAACTACAAAGGGCATCGGGCGCACGGCCTGGGTCTATGCCGCGAAGCGCGCACAGCACGGGTTCGTTCGCCACCGCGGACTTGATTCGGCCGCGGCGCTGACGTTCTTCGCGACTCTCGCGCTCTTTCCCGGTTCGCTTGCGGTCGTCTCCGCTTTCGCGACCGTCAACGATCGCGATTCGGCGATCGAGAACATCCTCACCGTCGTCGGTGAGTTCGTCACCGACTCGACGATCGAGACCATCCGCCCGCCGCTCGAGTCGCTGCTGTCTATCTCGAACCCGTGGCTGGCCTTTGTCATCGGCCTCGCCCTGGCCGCCTGGTCACTCTCGAGCTACGCGACGGCTTTTGGTCGCGCGATGAACGCCGTCTACGAGGTGCAAGAGGGCCGGCGGGTTGTGCTGTTCCGCGGCCTGATGATTCTGCTCGCCCTGCTGCTTATGGTCGGCTTCGCGGCGATAGCCGTCATTCTTCTCACCACCCCGCGAGCGGCAGAGGCAATCGGCGAGACGGTGGGAATCGGGCAACCGTGGCTGACCGTGTGGAACTTCGGCAAGTGGCCGGTTCTTGCGATTCTCGTCTTTTTGATCATCGCCGTGCTCTACTACGTCACCCCCAACGTCAAGCACTCACGCGTGCGCTGGGTCTCGTGGGGAGCTCTCTTCGCGATCGTCACCTGGGGCGTCGCGACTCTCGGCTTCGCCATCTACGTCATGACCGTATCGACCTACGACCGCGTCTACGGCTGGATCGGCGGCGGACTCGCACTCGTGATCTGGTTGTACATCACCAACCTTGTGCTCGTGCTCGGCGCAGAGGTCGACGCTGAGCTCGTGCGGGTGCGGCAGCTCACTGCAGGCATACCCGCAGAAGAGACCATTCAGCTTCCGGCGCGCGGAACCGGGCGAACACTTCGCCTCGCGCGCATTAGAGCAGAAGACGTGCAGGCGGGTCGCGCAATCAGGGAGAACGCTGAGGGTACGCCGCAGCCGTAGATCGTTCGGCGCGTGCTGCCTAACTTTGACGCATGCACACCGACGGATTTCCGAAACAAGAACAGGAACAACCGGGGCTCACCGGTCCGATGGACCCGCGACCCGACCACGGCGAGACGAGCTACGTGGGCGCCGGGCGCCTCGCCGGCAAGCGCGCTCTGATCACCGGCGGCGACTCCGGCATCGGCAGGGCCGTTGCAATCGCCTTCGCTCGTGAGGGCGCAGATGTCGCGATCGGCTACCTTCCCGAAGAACAGGAAGACGCCGAAGACACCGCGGCCTGGATCGAGCTCGCCGGACAGCGCTCGGTTCTGCTTCCCGGTGATCTCACTGACGAAGCCCACTGCCAGTGGATGGTGCGCGAAACACTGAGCGAGCTCGGTGGCATCGACATCCTCGTGCTGAACGCCGGTTACCAGGAGGCCCGCGACGGCCTCGAGAACCTGCCGACCGAAGAGTTCGACCGGGTCTTTCGCACAAACCTCTATTCGATGATGTGGATAGCACGGGAGACGATTCCCCACCTTGCCGAGGGCTCCTCGATCATCACGACCTCATCGATCCAGGCATTCAACCCCTCACCAGAGCTCATCGACTACGCGATGACTAAGGCTGCGCAGGTTGCGTTTACCAAGGCGCTCGCCGCAGAACTCGGCGAGCGCGGCATCCGGGTCAATGCCGTGGCTCCCGGCCCGATCTGGACGCCGCTCATCCCCGCGACGAGCTGGCCCGACAAACTGCCCACCTTCGGGCAGGACACCCCGCTCGGCCGCGCCGGGCAACCGGCCGAACTCGCGGGTGCGTACGTCTACCTGGCGTCTGAGGCCGGAAGCTACGTCTCGGGAGCCGTGCTCCCGGTCACCGGAGGAAAACCGCTATGACACCCGCAGCCCCACAACTCAAAGACCCCGACCTCTACGAGAAGCTCGTCGACGAGGGCAATAGCAAGCAAAAAGCGGCGCGCATCTCGAACGCTGCGGCGAAGAAGGGCCGATCTGCGATCGGTCGCAAGGGCGGAAAGTCGGGCGACTACGAGGATTGGACTGTCGCCGACCTGCGCGGCAAAGCGAAAGAGATCGGCCTGACCGGCTACTCGAAGCTCACCAAGGCGAAGCTCATCGACGCCCTGCGCAACAGCTAGCCGGTCTTCTTCTTCGGGGCAGGCTTCTTGGCCGCTGGCTTCTTTTTCGTCGCCGCGGCCCCACGGCTCTTCTCGACACTGCGCCTCAGGGCATCCATAAGGTCGAGCACCTCGCCGCCCTTCTCTTCGGGCTGCTCGCCGAATGTCTCTTCTGTCGATACCGCGTCGCCCTTCTTGAGCTTCGCGTCGATGAGTTCGCGCAACTGCGCCTGGTACTCGTCGGTGAACTTGTCGGGCGCAAAGTCGTTCTCGAACGACTTGACGAGCGCCTCGCTCATCTCAAGCTCCTTCGCCGAGATGCGTACCTTCTCGTCGAGCGCCGGAAACTTCGCCTCGCGCACCTCGTCGTCCCACAGGAGCGACTGCAACATCAGCACGTCACCGCGCACCCTCAGAGCACCCAGTCGTGTCTTTTGTCGAAGTGCGAACTGCACGATCGCCGTTCGGTCGGTCTCTTCGAGGGTGCGACGCAGCAACGCGTAGGCCTTGTTCGATTTGGAGTCGGGTTCGAGAAAGTACGAACGCTCGAACATAATCGGGTCGAGCTGCGAGCTCGGCACAAACTCGACGACGTCGATCTCGCGACTGCGCTCTTCGGGAAGGCTGTGCAGGTCTTCCTCGGTGAGAATTACCGTCTCTTCACCGTCGTCGTACGCCTTGTCGATGTCGCCGTAGGCAACGATCTTGCCGCAGATCTCGCACCGACGCTGGTACTTGATGCGGCCGCCGTCTTTGTTGTGCACCTGATGCAGCGCGATGTCGTGATCTTCGGTGGCGCTGTAGACCTTGACCGGAACGTTGACGAGGCCGAACGTCACGGCGCCCTTCCAAATAGCTCTCATAACCCCATGCAACTCCCCCAGCCGTGAGTTGCACCAGAGCACAACAAGACCTCTAGCAATCTCGCAGCGACTGCGCGAACCTCGGGGAATGGCAAAAGACAGCGGCGACACGGTCACCATCGACGGACACCGGCTGCGCATCACCAACCTCGACAAGGTGCTCTATCCCGAGACGGGAACGACAAAGCGCGACGTCTTCGATTACTACGCGCGCGTTGCCGACGCTCTCATCACCCACGCCGCCAACCGACCGGCGACCCGCAAGCGCTGGGTTCACGGGGTGGGAACGGCCGACGAACCCGGGCAGACCTTTTTTCAGAAGAATGTGGATGACGCCACTCCCGCCTGGGTCAAACGACGCTCGATCGAACACTCTGACCACACAAATGAGTACCCCCTTGTCAACGACCTCGCGACGCTCACCTGGCTCGCGCAGATCGCCGCACTCGAGATTCATGTGCCCCAGTGGCAGTTCGGCCGCACGGGAGTGCGTAAGAACCCCGATCGCCTCGTTCTCGATCTCGACCCGGGCCCTGGCACAGGGCTTGCCGAATGCGCAGAGGTCGCCCGCTTCGCCCGCGACATCCTCACCGACATGGGGCTTGACCCCCTCCCGGTGACGAGCGGCAGCAAGGGTATTCACCTCTACGCGGCTCTCGACGGAAAGCAGGATTCTGAGTCGGTCAGCGCCGTTGCCCACGAACTCGCTCGCGCCCTCGAAGCCGATCACCCCGATCTTGTCGTGAGCGACATGAAGAAGTCACAGCGCGAGGGAAAGGTGCTCGTCGACTGGAGCCAAAACAACGGTTCGAAGACGACGATCACCCCGTATTCGTTGCGCGGCAGGCTGCGGCCGATGGTCGCGGCTCCGCGAACGTGGCGGGAGCTGGCATCCAAGAATCTCGACCACCTCGACTACACCGAAGTTCTACGACGCCTCGAGAAGCGTGGCGACCTGTTGGCCGAGCTCACCGCGGGGCACCTCTCGAGTCTCGAACCGACGCACGAGAGGCTCGAAGGATTTGACCGGCTCGAGAAGTACCGCTCGATGCGTGATGGTGCGAAGACGCCAGAACCCGTTCCCGCCGACGCACCCGAGTCGTCGACCGGCTCAAGCTTTGTCATTCAGGAACATCACGCGCGCCGCCTTCACTACGACTTCAGGCTCGAGCACGACGGTGTTCTCGTGAGCTGGGCTCTGCCCAAGGGTGTGCCTACCGACCGCAAGACCAATCACCTCGCCGTGCAGACCGAAGACCACCCGCTTGAGTACGGCTCGTTCGAGGGCGAGATTCCGGCGGGTGAGTACGGAGCCGGCTCGGTAACGATCTGGGATGCCGGAACCTACGAGCTGGAGAAATGGCGCGATGGCGAAGAGGTCATCGCCACACTGCACGGTGAGAAACACGGCAGCCACCGCTACGCGCTCATCCATACCGGAAAGGGTGACGGTAAGGCGCAGAATAATTGGCTCATCCACCTGATGGAAGACTCGCACGAGCCCTCACGCGAGCCCGCGAAGAAAAAGCCCGAGCGCGCGGCCCCGCCCAAGCCCATGCTCGCCACCCTCGGCAACGAGTCGCTCATCAACGACGAGGGCGATTACGCCTTCGAGATGAAATGGGACGGCTACCGAGCCATTGCTCAGATCGCAGACGGCGAGGTTCGGCTGCTGAGCCGCAACGGCAACGACATGACCGCAACCTACCCGGAGCTCGCCGACCTCGTGAGTGCCGTCAACGGTGACGCGGTGCTCGACGGTGAGATCATCGCACCGGCACGCGGCGGCAGGCCCGACTTCGCGCGGCTTCAGTCGCGCGGCAAGCTCAGCAAAAAAGCCGACGTTGAGAAGGCGATGGCCTCAACCCCGGTGCGATTTGTGGCGTTCGACATCCTCTCAATCGATAACGAGTCACTGGTCAAAAAGACCTACGACGAGCGGCGCGAACTTCTCGAAGCCACGGTGACCCCCGGTGGGCCGGTCGACGTGCCGCCCGCGTTTGAAGGCGACCTCGACAGCGCGATGCAGTCGAGCCGCTCTCTCGCTCTCGAGGGCGTTATCGCGAAGCTACGAAACGCGCGGTATTCCCCCGGCCGCCGCACCGACGCGTGGGTCAAGATCAAACACCACGCGACGCAAGACGTTGTAATCGTCGGCTGGCGCCCCGGCAAGGGATCCCGCGCGCACCGCATCGGCTCGCTGCTCATGGCCATTCCCGAGAGCGGCGGCTACCGCTACGTGGGTCGAGTGGGAACCGGCTTTACCGAAGACTCTCTCGACACCCTTCTCACCCGGTTGCGCTCGATCGAACGCAAGACGAACCCGGCAACCGACGTTCCGGCGGCAGACGCGAGCGACGCACACTGGGTGACGCCGCGCATCGTGGGCGAGGTGGAGTTTGCCGAGTGGACGCCAAGTGGTCGCATTCGCCAACCGAGCTGGCGAGGCATCCGAACCGACAAAAAGTCCGGAGACGTGACGCTCGAGCGCTGAGTGTTGCCTGAGCGTACGCTGTCAGCCAATGCGCCCGCCCGTAGGGTGGGTTTATGAACCCCTTCAAGCTTGTTCCCCTCGTTGTTGGTCTCGGTGTGGGCTACGTACTCGGCACAAAAGCCGGCCGCGAGCGATACGACGCCATGAAGACCCGAGTCGACGCGGTCTGGGAGAGCCCGAAAGTCGCGAAGGCCCGTCGAGACGTCGAGGCATACGCTCGCCAGCAGGCGCCGATCATTCGTGACCGCGCCGAGGCCGTAGCGAAGGCGGCCCCCGGAGTCATTGCCGACACCGCGAAAGACGTTGCGACGAAGACCTCAGAGGTCGCCAAGGACGTCGCGGGCAAGACGGCAGACGTGGCAAAAGACGTTGCAGGCAAGACCGCAGACGTCGCGAAGGACGTCGCCGCGACAACTGCCGCAACGGCCAAGACAGTCGCTGACAAAACAACCGCAACGGCGAAGGATGTCGCGGGCAAGACCGCCGCGACGGCGAAGACCGTTGCCGACAAGACCACGGCCACCGCACACGACGTTCGCGAGCAGGTAGGCAAGACCGCGAGCGATATTCGTGAGCGCGGCGAAGAGGCCGTCGAGCGCGCGACAAACGCCGTCGGACGCGCCCGCGACGAGGCCCTCGAAGACGCGACAGACGACACCGACGACGACGCTGCTCCCCTCTCGGGCGAGGCGTCAGACGCTGGATTCCCCAAGAAGTAGCGCCGATCGAGCGCCGCCGCCGCTCAGCCTCGACTGCGCTCGGCCCGGTCTCGACTTCGCTCGACGAGCGACGGTGGCTCAGTCTTCGAGCGTCTCCCCCGGCGGCACAACGGGCAGTCGCAGCGCCGCAGTGATCGGCACCATGCCGCTCAGTCGCTCTGGAGCGAGAACGCGCTTGACGTCGTCGGCCGTCATAAGACCCGCCTCAACCACAAGCTCGGCAATCGAGGCGTTCGTCGTGAGGGCGGTGTGGGCAAGCGTGGCGGATGCCGCGTAGCCGATGTACGGCGTCAAAGCCGTCACGACTCCGACCGACGACTCGACCTGCTGCGCGAGCCGCGCGGTGTTCGCAGTAATGCCGTCGACGCAGTTGATCCTGAGCGTGTAGCACGCCTTTGTCATCCACGAGAGCGACTGAAGAATCGAGTGCGCGATAACCGGCTCGAAGGCGTTGAGTTGCAGCTGCCCCGCCTCTGCGGCGGCCGTCACTGTCGCATCCGCGCCGATGACGCTGAAGGCGACCTGGTTGACGACCTCCGGGATCACCGGATTGACCTTGCCCGGCATAATCGACGACCCGGCCTGGCGCGCGGGAAGGTTGATCTCACCGAAGCCGGCCTGCGGGCCGCTCGAGAGAAGGCGAAGGTCATTGCAGATCTTCGACAGTTTGACTGCTGCACGCTTGAGCGTTCCGCTCAGCGTCATAAAGATTCCCGCGTCGCTCGTCGCCTCGATGAGGTCGGGCGCCGTTTCCATTGGAATACCGGTCACTGCCTCGAGGTGCTTGCGCACGGCTTCCGCGTACCGCGGGTCGGCGGTGATTCCGGTGCCAATCGCCGTTGCGCCCATGTTGATCTCGTTGAGCCAGTGAACGACCTCAGAGAGCCTGTCGTAGTCCTCGGCGAGCGTGTGCGCGAACCCGCGAAACTCCTGGCCAAGGGTCATCGGCACGGCGTCTTGCAGCTGTGTGCGTCCGACCTTGAGAATGTCGTTGAACTCGATGCCCTTCGCGGCGAAGGCCGCGGTGAGTAGCTTGTGCTCGGCGAGCAGGCGTTTGACGCCGAACACCATCGCGAGCTTGATTGCGGTCGGGTAGACGTCGTTGGTGCTCTGGCTGCGGTTGACGTCGTCAATCGGGTGAAGGTGCGAATAGTCGCCACGTTCGTAGCCCATAAGTTCGAGGCCCCGGTTGGCGATGACCTCGTTGGTGTTCATGTTGGTCGAGGTTCCGGCACCGCCCTGAATAACGCCGACACAAAATTCTTTGTGCAGCGCGCCATCCACAATCTCGATGCAGGCGCGCTCGATGATGTCGGCCTTCTCTTGCGAGATAACGCCGATTTCAGCGTTCGCCCGTGCCGCCGCCTGCTTGACCCGCGCGAGCGCGGTGATCAGGTCGGGGTAGTTGAAGATCGCGCGCCGCGTGATCGGAAAGTTCTCGAGGGCGCGCGCCGTGTGCACACCCCAGTAGGCGGTGACGGGAATCTCTTTGCTGCCAAGAGAATCGCTCTCGGTGCGGGTGGGCAGTGCCTGCTGCTGCGCTTGTGGCGCGTGCGTCGTCATGTTCTTTCAGTCTCCTTCGACCGTCAGTCTCCAATGGCGCCATACGACCGGGTGGGTCGGCGCCGAGGCAAGCCTACGCGGGGTGCAGAGCAGGAACTATGAGGTAGATGCCGAACAGTACGAACAGACCGCAGACGACGTAGATCGCGACCGAGGCACGTTTGCGCCAGGGCTTTTCGCTGTCGCCGAGCCGTAGCGCGAGGGAGAAGAGCGTAACAACGAGGCACGCGGCGATCACCGCTGAGACAACGACGCTTACAAAGGCCAGCCAGTCGATCATGAGCGGTTGGCCTTCTTCTTCTTTTTCGGGCGAACAAACGCGCCCGGTTCCGGCTGGTGGAAATGACGGGAGTCGACGGCGCTGCGTCGCGACCACAGGAAGATAAAGAGAATCGCACCGACGGCGAGAACTACATCGATAATGATTCCGACAAATCCAAAGCCCGCGATGAAGGCGGCAACCGCGCCGACGAGCCCCGCGGCGGGGATTGTGATGAGCCAGCCGAGTGCAATGCGCCCCGCGGTCTTCCACCGCACTGACGCTCCCTTGCGACCAATTCCCGTGCCGATGACCGAACCAGATGCGACCTGGGTGGTCGAGAGGGCGAAGCCGAAGTGGGTGGAGGCGAGAATTGTCGCTGTGGTTGATGCCTCTGCGGCGAAGCCCTGAGCTGGCTCGACGTCGGTGATGCCGCGACCGAGAGTCTTGATAATGCGCCAGCCGCCCGAGTAGGTGCCGAGCGCGATGGCAAGGGCACACACAAAGATCACCCAGATGTGCGGCCCCTCGTCGCCGGGCTCCTGAAAGCCTGCGGCGATGAGAGTGAGGGTGATAACACCCATGGTCTTCTGGGCGTCGTTTGTGCCGTGGGCGAGGGAGACAAGAGAAGAGGTGAAGATCTGCCCCTTCTTGAATCCGTCACGTTCGCGCTTGCGGGTAATGCGAAAAGCGATGCGGGTGACGATGAATGCGATGAGCCCCGCGGTGAGAGGGGCGAGGAGTGCGGGAATGAGGATCTTCGAGACAAGAACGCCGCCGTCGATCGCTCCAATGCCCGCACCCACGATCGTCGCGCCGATGAGTCCGCCGAATAAGGCGTGACTCGAAGAAGAAGGAAGACCGAGCAGCCAGGTGACCAGGTTCCAGACGATTGCACCAATCAGACCGGCGAGCACAAGCGCCGGGGTGATCTGAATACCGCCATCGCCCTCTTTGATGAGGCCACCCGAGATGGTCTTCGCAACCTCAGTAGAGAGGAACGCGCCGACGAAGTTGAGCACCGCCGCGATGGCCACTGCCACCTTGGGCTTGAGCGCCCCGGTGGCGATCGGCGTCGCCATGGCGTTCGCCGTATCGTGAAAACCGTTTGTGAAATCGAAAACGAGGGCTAGTGCAATGACTAGCGCGACCATGAGCTGAATTTCCACTGTCGCAACTCTAGCGCCTGCTTAACGGCGCGTGTACGACGCGTGGCGCACGTATTAACGGGATGTAACAAATGCTCGGCACCCCCGAGATTGGGGGCATAGATATTGGTGCGGCAGGGGTGCGCTACAGTGCCAGCGCTCACTAGTATCAGGTGACTCGAAAGAAACCACTTTCGGGTGAGGGGAAAAACATCGTGTCTCAAGACGACCTTTTCGGCGCACCCGCTGGTTGGTATCCCGATCCGCTGGGGCTTCCGCAGCTGCGTTGGTGGAACAACCACGCCTGGACCGAGCAGACATCTGCCGCACGCCAGCCCATGGTTATGCAGGACACCAAGTTCGCCTGGGCAGACGACGAGCTTCCCACGCGCCGCGAAGAGCGTGAGCGCGAGCGAGCAGCCGACGAGCGTGAGCCCGTCGCGAAGGTGGCACCCACCGTTGACTCACTGCGTGAGCTCGAGCCGCCGCGCGCATTCACCAAGATCGACGAGCCGGAGCCTGTTGCTACCCCCGCCTACACGGCGCCGGTAGTCGAGACCCCTGCTCCTTCAGCAGCACAGCCTGCAGCCGCACAGCCCGCAGCAGCACAGCCCGCAGCCGCAGCGCAGACCGCCGCCCCCGCTGCTCCCACCGCCACAGCTCCCGCCGCCGCACCTGCCGCCCCCGCAGCAGCAGCGACCGAAGCCCCGGCCAACTCGCTCTACACGCCCGACCCCTTCGTTGAGCTTGACGAGCACGTCGTCAACATGACGCCGTCGTTCGGAAACCTTTTCGACGCGACGACGCCCGGCGCCAACCTTCTTATGGGCGCGACCGAGACATCGCTCGACAACCTCTTCGGCGCAAAGGCCGACCGTCGTCCGCGTCGCGCGACTCCCCTGCTCACCGCAGAGTCGCTCGCACCGGCCCGCGCCGTCGGCAAGTCAAACGCACGAGTGAGCACCGGCCCCGCCTGGATCATCGCGATGGTTCCGCTCATCCAGCTCGTTGTCGCCCTCCTCTACCTGACGGCTTTTGGCATGGCAGCCAACCTCACGGTCTTCATCGCGATTCTCGCGGTGCCGTACCTGCTGGTTGTCGCTCTCGCCTTCGTCGACTACCGCCAGCTCAAGGCCGGCGGACACGCCAAGCCCGCTCACTGGCTGTGGGCCTTCCTTTCGGCACCCGTTTACCTGATCGTTCGCGCACGCACGGTGATTCGCGAAACCGGTCACGGCATTGGCCCGGTTCTCGTTTGGTTCGGCCTCGCGGCCCTGCACGCGGCATCCGCCCTCGCCATCCCCGGTCTCCTTATCTCGCTGATGCCCGGATTCTTCTCAGCGCAGATCGAGCAGTCGGTAGCACGTGACGCCTTCAACAGCGCCGCGTCTGAGATGAGCGTTACCTGCCCCGCGGTTCCGCCGCTCCTGATCGGCGAAACCGTCGAGTGCCAGGGCCTCGCGAGCAACGGAAGCAACTACGACATCACCGTCGCCCTCGAGCGCGCCAACGGCTGGATCCTCTGGCAGGTCACCGACTGGGGCGTCTGGGGCCTCAAGAGCGACAGCTAGAGATCGTTCATAAAACGGCGTGCGACTTCGGTCGCACGCCGTTTTTTATTGACGGATGCCTTCCCCCATCTTTTAACGTGTTTGTTACGCAGCGAACTTGCCGGTACACCCCGCGGTTTCGATAGCATTGTGCTCGGCTGGCTCCCCCTGTTTGGGGGCGGGCCAACGACTAGTAACTGAACCGTCTAGTGCATAGTCTGATGAAGATCTTTCGAGTTGCCCGGCCCTGAAAGCGAACGGTAGTCCTGATGACCGTGACACCCGCACAACCAACTCCTCCGGGGTGGTACCCCGATCCTGAGGGGCGCCCCGAAAAGCGCTGGTGGAATGGTTCGAGCTGGACGGGCACCTACGCTCCCCTCGCCGCGCCGGCCGCCGAGACGCCGCCGATGAGCACAACCGTGCAGCTCACGAGCGCGTCGCAGCTGTCGTCGACGCCGTCTGGCCCCGGCTACGCGTCACTTCTCGCGGTTCTGCCGGCAGTTCCGACCTTCGTCGAGCCACCAGCGACCCAGGCTTTCGCCCCTGGCGGCGCCTACGCGAACGCACCCGCGCCCGCAGCTTTCCCGACCCAGTTGAGCGCCCTGCAGTCCGGCACAAACGCTGGCCCGCCCGCGCTCCCCGGTCTCGCGGCTCTCCCGGCGTATGCGCCGAACAACCCCGCCGTCGAGCCGATCTCCCCCACGCTGGCCTCGATGCCCGCACCCTCGGCGGCAGCCGCTCGCCCCAACCAGGGCTCGACTCAACACCGCGCATCGCATCTCGCGCTGCCCGCTGGCCCGATCAACCCTGGTCCGACGCCGTACTCGCCGCCGTACCCGCCCGCTCCCTTTACCCCGCCCGCATCGTGGGCTCCGCCGACGCAGCCGTCGCGCTCGGCACACGCGGCACCGGAGCCGACAACAGCTGTTCCGGCGAACGCACCTGGCTACACTCCCACGCCGGCACCGATCAACGCGCAGCCGCTGCCTGCTGCACCGTGGGATCCGCCTGTTGTGCCGCGCACACAACAGCAGCCCGCACAACAGCAGCCCGCACAGTCACCGGCCCAGCCGGCCGCGGCGGCACCGAACCCGTTCGCAACCGCCCCGCTCGCGCAGCCGGCAGTCATCCCGATGCCCAACCCATTCGAGGCGCCTGCGAGCCCGGTGGCGGCGGCACCCAACCCATTCGCTCCCGCGGCCGCGACGCCCTTCACCCCGGCACCCGCGCTGAGCTACGTTGCGCCGAGCTATTCGCCGCCGGTCGCGACATCCACCCTCGCCGCTTTTGACAACAGCGCGGGCGGGTTCATCGCTGACTCCGACGCTCCGGCCTACCAGCCGTTTGCGATGAAGCCCGACATACGTCGCGGTCCCGTCGGACCCCCTGAGCGGGTCTACACGGGTTCCGCGTGGCTTCTTGCACTGACCCCGCTCTTTGTGGGCGGCATCGCGGTCGCGATCGTGATGTTTCTCAGCGAGTTCTACTCTCGCTTCGCCCAGATTGGCGTTCTCGCGATCATTGTCATCGTCGCCATCGCGATGACAGCGCGCGACAGTCGTGAACTGCGCGAGGCCGGCTACATCAACCCTCCGTCGGCGGGCTGGATCGTTCTCACCCCCATCGTCTACTTCGGTGTTCGTGCTGCTCGCACGGCGCAACAGGGCAAAAAGGGTGTCGCGCCTCTTGTCGTCTGGCTGCTTCTCGCTGTCGCACTGACGGCCGCCTACTTCTTCCTGACGCCCGCTGCCGCACAAGACCTTCTCATCAACCCGACCGAGTAGCTTCGGCGGCTCGGCCATAGGCTTAAGTCGTGAACTCCCTCTCGACAGCGCTCGCGCGTGGAACAGTAATTCTCGACGGCGGCCTCGGCACTCTTCTCGAGCAACGCGGCCACGATCTCGCGAGCGAGCTGTGGTCGGCACGAATGCTCATTGAGCAGCCCGACACAATTCGTGAGGCACACCGCGAGTTCTTCGACGCGGGCGCGCAGGTCGGCATCAGCGCCTCGTACCAGGTCAGCTACGAGGGCCTCGCGGCAGCTGGCCTCGACCGCGCCGAGACTGATCGCCTTCTCGCGCTCAGTGTGAGCCTCGTAGCCGCCGCGCGAGACGAGTCACGCGCTCAGGGCTGGGTTGCCGCCTCTGTGGGCCCCTACGGGGCAATGCTCGCCGACGGCTCCGAGTATCGCGGCGATTACGGTCTGAGTGTTGCGCAGCTGCGCGAGTGGCACGCGCCGCGCCTTCGAACACTGATGGATGCCGGAGCCGACGTTCTCGCTATCGAAACCATCCCCTGCCTCGCAGAGGTTGAGGCCGTGCTCGATGGGATTCAGGGATCCGGAGTGCCCGCCTGGCTCGCCGTCACCGCCGCCATGGGCACGCTGCGCTCGGGAGAGTCGCTTGCCGAGGCGTACGCGATGGCCGACACCGTCGACGAGATCATCGCTGTCGGCATCAACTGCTCTGACCCACTCGACGTCGCGAGTGCAATCGCCGCCGCGCGCAGCGTAACGGTCAAGCCGATTGTTGTGTACCCGAACAGTGGCGAGCAGTGGGACGCGAAGAACCGCCGGTGGATGGGCACACCCGGTTTTCCGTCGAGCCTCGTGCGTGAGTGGCGAGACGCTGGCGCGACCCTCATCGGCGGGTGCTGCCGGGTCGGCCCCGCTGAGATCTCCGCGATTGGGAGCGCTCTCAAAAGTTGATGCTCGGACGACGGTGAGCGAAGACTGCTCATAATGAGCAGCGATCGAAATCACCCCCGTGATGTTCGACGCCTCAGCCTTCGGTCACCGTCGTCCCTAGTCCCCCGACTAGTGCATAAACCGAATGTATTGGGTCAACCGACCCAACCGCTGCCCCCACAACGGGTTACGGATGATTTTCCGACCTTTAGATTATGATTCGTCGCCTGCGGCGTCGAGCGCATCGCGCAACAGGCTCATTAGAGCCTCGAGCTGGATGTTCGACTCCGCGGCTACCTCTTCGTCTGATCCGTCGAGAGCGCGAGCGGCAAGTCCCGCCTTGCTGTCGATGAGCTCGGCGATCTTGGCGTCAATCGTGTGCGCGGCGATGATGCGCCACGCTGTGACCGGCAGTTCTTGTCCGATGCGGTGAACGCGGTCGATGGCTTGGGTCTGCTCGGCGCTCGTCCAGCTGAGCTCCGCGAGCACAACGTTCGACGCCGCCTGCAGGTTGAGACCCACGCCGGCCGCCGTCAGCGAAGCGACGACAACCGCTACCTCGGGGTCATTGCTGAACGAGTCGATCGCTTCCTGGCGAGCCTTGGCACTCTGGTCACCACGGATCGACACGGACTTGAGTCCGACCTTTGCGAAGTGGGCCTCCGCCTGGTCCATAACGTCAATGTGCTTGGCAAAAAAGACAACCTTGCCCACGTTGCGCGCGAGCTGGGCCGTGTAGTCGGCAGCGAGAGCGGCCTTCGCCTGGCCGATCTTGCGCACCATCGTAAAGACGTTGTCGCCGGTCTTGGCGGCTTTCGACTCTTCGAGCTCCGCGTGAGCGACGACCCGCAGCAGGTCGCTGACCTGCGCGTCGGGCTTGAGCGCGCGAACACGCTTGTACGTGGCGAGAAGTCGGGCGGTGAGAGCTGCCTCTGCCGCGCGAATCGAGCGACCGAGATCGTCGTCGAGCTCTACCGGAATGTCTGCGACGCGGCGGGCAGGGATGTCGGCCGCGACATCCACCTTCTTGCGGCGCACGATACCCATGTCGATGACCGCCTGACGCGCCTCGGCAAAGAAGCCGAAGTCTGCCGGCGTGAGACCCGTGTCTTCGAGCTTGTCGATGAGGGGCGAGAGCGGCTTTTTGTCGTCGATCCAGCCGAGGAACTGCCAGATCGCCCGGAAGTCGTCGATCGTGTTGATGAGCGGCGTTCCGGTGAGGGCTATAAAAAGCGCCTTGGGTCGCGTGGCGCGGATGCTGCGACTGAGGGCGAGAACGTGCTTCGAGCGCTCGCTCTTGAGGTTCTTGATGAAGTGCGCCTCATCGACGACCATGCCCTTGAAACCAAATCGACCGAGCCAGCCCACGTGTCGATCAAGCACCTCATAGTTGACGATTACAACGTCGCTGAACGCGTCGACGTCTTTACCGTCGCCGTGAACAACTGTCGCGGTGCGACCGGGCGTCCAGAGTTCGACCTCGCGCGCCCAGTTCGTCTTGACGACGTTGGGAACAACAACAAGAAGCGGGTATGAGTTTGAGACCGAGGCGGCGAGTAGCGCCTGCGCGGTCTTGCCCAGGCCGGGCTCATCGGCGAGTAGGAACGTACGGTGACCCTGCTTGACCTCTTCGACGAAGCGAGCCTGGTGCCGCATCATCTCGAGGTTGCCGCCGGGGGTCGTGAGAGTCGCGGCCTCGGGGAGGTCCATGCTCGCGGCACCGCCGCCCGCGCCGTACTCGAACGCGCGGAACAGGGGTTCGATGAGCTCCCAGTTGCCGAGGCGGTTGGTCTGAACGATCTTCGGCGCGAGTGCGCTGAAGTCGGGGGCGAGGAAGGGGTTCGACATCTGCATCTGACGCACAGACTGCGGAACTACCTGCTTCTCGATGGTCTTATCGACGGGCTTCGGCTCGACCGAGATGATGAGCTCGTCGGGGCTCAGCTCGACACCCGCTGCGATGAGCAGGTCGCGGCGCAGCGCCTTCGCGGCTGCCGTCACGGGAGCGTCTTCTGCGAGCATCGCGATGAGCGAGGTGTCGCGTGCGGCAGTCTTGGCGAGGATTCCCGCGAGACCGTCGAGTCGCTTCTGCTCGTTCGAACGCTCGGCGTCGGTGAGGCTCGCGTCGATCTTTACCCGTGCGCGCTCTTCACGCAGCAGCAGGGTCGCGACCTGAAAGCGCGCGCGGTTTGCTGGCTTGAGCGGCCCCTTGTGCACGGCGGCCTCTACCTCGCGCGCGACGCGGGCGAGAACGGGAATGACCCCGGCGTCATCGCCGGCGCGCGGTCGACGGTTTTGGGTGTTGCCACCTCGGCGCTGCTGGGGCTGTGATCCAGTGCGCTGGCGTTTCTGTCGCTGGCCTGATTCGGCCATGGTTACTCCTCGTGCCCGCCTGCAGCAGGGTGCAGGTGCGGGTAATACTTCGTGCAATGCATACGTAGTACGGGTGGGTACAGTCAGGCCAACACACGAGTGTCGGGTGACGGCGACCGTTCGAGAGATCCAGACCCGGTCGCGATGCGGCCGGTGGATTCGGCGGGCGTTGCCCCTAGTCTACGCGGTCTACCGACATTTCAGCGCTTGTTGCGGTCTTCCGTGTTGCGAACCTTGATGAGCACGGCGGCGGCGATGAAGACGATGGATGCCGCGTACGACCATAGGGGCCACTCATCGGTACCGATCGGAAGCGGAAACACCGGGTTCCAGACGACGGCGACGGGCACAAGCAGCGCGAGCCACCACCACTGCCGCGCCTGCCAGGCAAACACCGCGATCACTAGCGCCAGAATGCTCACCGCATATTGAATTACCGTGTAACCACCCGTTCCAACGAGGGCAAGACCCGCGAGGAGCGCAATGGCGCCGAGGATGCCCGGAGCGAGGGCTGTGCGGCGAAACTCTGGAGTTGGGTAGCGATCAGACATCCCCAAAATTCTACGACCCATTGTGTAACGTTCACCCGCCAGACCCGCGTGGTTGGCCTTTGTTCAGGTTTTATCCGCTTGAATGGAGGCTATGAGCCTCAGAACGGCCGAATATACACGGCCGGACCACTTCATTCTTCACCTCAGCGATACGCACTTCGTCACCGAAGGCGACCTCTACGGAGCAGTCGACAGTGAGCGACTGCTTCAGCAGCTCTTCGATGAGCTCGAAGCGTCGGGCGGAAGGCCAGAGGCAATTGTCTTCACCGGCGATCTCGCCGACAAGGGCGATGCGGCGGCCTACGCCAAGTTGCGCGCAATAGTCGAGCCCGCTGCCGAGCGGCTCGGCGCGCGCATCATCTGGGTTATGGGCAACCACGACGACCGCGGAACGTTCCGCGAGCAGCTTCTTGACCAGGTGCCCACAACCGCGCCCGTCGACCGTGTGCACTGGGTAAACGGCCTGCGCATCATCGCGCTCGACTCCACTGTTCCCGGCCATCACTTCGGTGAGATCTCGCCGTCGCAGCTTGACTGGCTTGCAGAAGAGCTGTCGTCGCCCGCCCCGCACGGAACGATCCTCGCCCTGCACCACCCGCCCGTGCCGAGCGTTCTCGACCTCGCCGTACTCGTCGAGCTGCGCGACCAGGGCGAGCTCGCCGAGGTTCTTCAGGGTTCTGACGTGCGAAGCATCATCGCCGGTCACCTGCACTACTCGTCGACGGCAACCTTCGCCGGCATTCCGGTCTCGGTGGCCTCGGCTACCTGCTACACCCAAGACCTCAACGTTCCCGTGGGCGGAACCCGCTCACGCAACGGCGCTCAGACCTTCAACCTCATCCACGTCTACGAGAACACGGTTCTTCACTCGGTTGTGCCGATCGGCGCCTACCCCGAGATGAACTATGTCAGCGCAGATGAGACCGCAACGATCTTGCGCCGTGAGGGCGTGCGCATCGCGCCGGCTCGCGAGCTCGCCATCGAAGAAGACACACTTCTTACGGTGCCGATCGACATCATTCGGCTGGCGAAGGCGACAAGCACGCAGAACTAACGCGCCCCGCTAGATCGCGTGCGAGTGCTCGACGCTTGAAAAGTTCGTCTCCCAGGGGGCGACGATCGGGAAGTAGTTCTCAAGGAACGCTCCGACTGCCGCAGCGCGCTCTTCTGCCGAAATCTCGGGAAAACTGCCGTCGTTGAGGCAGAACATGTCGACGTTGCGCTTTGCGAGAAGCTTCTCCATCGCGACAAGGCCCTCGCGCATCGTTGTGTCGACGTAGCGCACCTTCGCGTGCTCCTGGATCACCGCACGCCCGGTGAGCAAGGCGTAGTAGTGGTACAGCGAGTTGGTGACCGAGACATCGGTGCTCGCCCTAAAACGGCTCGCTGCGGTGCGCCTGAAGTCTTCGGGAAACTCCTTCTCGAGTTCAAGAAGAACTGCCCGCGTGAGAGGAGCCGCGCAGTGCTCGAGGTGGCGAGTGATTGTTACACCAAAGCGCTCGGCAAGCAGGCCGCGGTTGACCCGAGCGGCGTTCTCGAAGCCGCTGCGCTGGGGAGTCGTTCCGCCAAGGCCAATGCGAGTTGTCGCCTCGACGAACTTGGTGACGCCACCGGGCGAGAAGAACATATCGGGGGTAACCGGGCGACCGAAGAACATGTCGTCGTTTGAGTAGAGAAAGTGCTCGGCGATGCCGGGGATGTGGTGAAGCTGGCTTTCGACGGCGTGGGAGTTATGCGTCGGCAACACTGACGGGTCGACGAAGAAGTCCTCGCTGCGAACGACTGTGACCTTCGGCTGCTCGGTCAGCCAGTGCGGCGTAGGCGAGTCGGTGACGATAAAGATGCGGCGCACCCACGGTGCGAAGACGTGAACGGATCGAAGCGCGTAGCGCAGTTCGTCGAGCTGGCGGAAGCGGGCCTCGTGATCGTCGCCCTCCCCCACAACGTAGCTCTGCATCCGGCGAGCGCGTGCTCGCTGAAACTCGATGTCGGTGCCATCCACCCAGGAGAAAACCATGTCGATGTCGAAGGTGACGTCGCTCGACAACGTTGCAAACATCGTCTCGATCGTGCGCCACTGCACACCGTAACGCTCGACGGTTGTCTCAACGAGTTCGGTGCGCGGCAGGGTGCGGCGGGTCAGCGCGCTCTCTTTCGGTGCCTCGATGATCGTGTCGCCAAATGCCCACAGTTCCATGCGCACACCCGACGCGGCACCGTAGCGAAGACCGCCGGCCGAAGACACGCGCGGGCGGTACAAAACAAATGAACGGTCTTTCCGTCCGAGCGAAAGCAGGCCGTCGGCGACGAGTACGGCGGGCCCGGCCTTTTTGCCTTCCGTCTTGAGCAGAAACGGCTCGTCGGCCATGTTCTCGACAAACGTTGCGCGCAGGCGCTCGCTGTCGGCGATATCAACGACAAGGGTCGGTCGCTCATCGTTGCCGCGCACGAGCATAAAGCCGATGTCGGCACGCTCGAGAGCCGCGCGAATAAAGAGCAGGTCATCAATCATTGCCTCGACGGGCGGCAGAACGTCATTGACGAGAGCAAGCACTCCGGGGCGAACCTGTGCGGAAGCGTTGCGTGCGTCTCTTACGTTCTTGACCATCGGGCTACCTTAGTCGAGCAACCTGAGGTCAGCCGTCGCAGGGCCCTCGAGAACGGCACCCCTTGCAGAAAATCGCGATCCGTGTGCAGGGCAATCCCACGAGTTTTCGCCGTCGTTCCAGGTGAGAACCGCGCCAAGATGACTGCACACGCCCGATACTGCACAGGTCGCGCCATCCACGGTTGAAATTGCAACGGGGTGGATGCCGCGGCTCCCGACCACGCCCGAACCCTCCCCCGGCGGTTCCGTCGGCACACCGCGCGTCAGTGCGCCCGCCCATCCCTTTGCGTACCACGAGGCGACGGCAAGGTTCTCGCCGATACCCGTCGCGATCGCCCGCGGTGTTGTCACCCGTCGTCGCAGCGCCTTTTGCCACGGCGCGCGGCCGCCGGTGATGTCGGCGTGCAGGGTGAGGGCGGCAGCAACGCCGTTTGTCATTCCCCACTTTTCGTAACCCGTGGCGAGGTAGACACGGCCGCGACCACGCGGAAGCTTGCCGACGAACGGCACGTGATGCGGTGTCGAGTAATCCTGGGCTGCCCATTCGTGAGTGAGCTGCGCACTGGGCCAGTAGCGCGTCGCCCAGTCGCGCAGCTCATCCATTGCGTGACGCGGGCTTGGCGAGCGGCCAGTGCCGTGCCCGTTGCCACCCGTGAGCAGCAGACCACCCGAGGTGCGCACACTGCGCACCGGCGAATCGGCGCTCAGGTACATGGCCGACGGAAGCTCTGACCCGTCGACCGTGAAGCTTGCCGCGTAGCTGCGCTTGGCTGTGATCTTCGCGAAGTACAGCCCACGATCGAGAATGGGGCTTCCGGTTGCGATGATTGCCGTGCGCCCGAAGATGTCGCCGTCAGCGGTCGAGACTCGCACCGGATCTGACGCGCGCATCCCGGTCACCCGTGCGCCTTCGTACACACGACCTCCGAGCGCGCGAATGTCGGCGGCGAGCGCCGCGACGAGCTGCGCGGGGTCGAGCTGAACCTGGCCGGCGAGCGCAACCGCGCCGTAGGTGCGGAAGGGAAGCCCGGCGTCGTCGAGCCGCCGCACCGGCAGCCCCACCGATCGGGCGACCTCGAATTCGCGCTCGACCGACGGCGTCGCGTCAGCTGTTGCCGCGTAGGTGATTGCATCGCGAATGTCAGCGTCGATCGACCTTGACGCAAGATACTCACTGAGCCAGCCGAACGCCGCACGATTGCCGTCGGCGTAGGCCTGCGTCACTGACTGGTAGAGGGTTCGCCGAATCGCCGAAAGATGGGTTCCCTGCAGCAGGCTGAGCTTGGCCGTCGAGTTGCCCGTTGTGCCAGCCCCCAGATAGCGCGCTTCGAGAACCGCGACGCGTCGACCGGAGCGCGCCAGCAGAAGGGCAGTAACGAGTCCGGTGATTCCCCCACCGACAATTACGTCATCGACGTGGGTTCCAGGAACAAATCCGTCGGTTGTCACGGGGTCGGCGTTTGCGAGCCAGAGAGAGGTCATTCCCGAACCGTAAGAACGCCCAGTGGGAGTTAGCTGGGCGCCTGTGAGTTAGCTCTAGGCTCTTTACATGTCCACCCCCGTTGAGCGCTTCCAAGAGCTCTTGCGCATCGCCACAATCTCGCGCAATGAGGTCGAACTCACCGACTGGGCAGCTTTCGACGAATTCCGTTCGACGCTCGCGCGCCTGTATCCGGCCGCTCATGCAGCGCTCGAGCTCGAGGTCATCGCCGACCACTCTCTGCTCTATCGCTGGCGGGGCGTTACGCACGGCGACCCCACGGTTCTTATGGCTCACTACGACGTCGTTCCCGCAACCGACGAGGGCTGGGAGCACCCCGCCTTCGGCGCGACGATAGTCAACGACACCCTCTACGCCCGCGGAAGCATCGACAACAAGGGCTCGCTTGTCGCAATCTTCGAAGCTGTTGAGCGTCTCGCGGCCGAGGGCTTTCGACCCAACAACGACGTGTACATCTTCGCCGGCCACAACGAGGAGACGGCCGGTGACGGGGCCGGGCTGACTGTCGCCGAACTGCGAGCCCGCGACATCCACCCCGCTCTTGTTCTTGACGAGGGTGGTGCGATCGTCGAGGGGGTGTTTCCGACGGTCACTAAGCCGTCCGCCGTGATCGGGGTGAGCGAAAAGGGCATTGTGACACTGGTGCTGACGGTTGACCAGGTCGGAGGGCACGCCTCGACCCCGCCGCGATTCTCTGCGACGGCACGACTCGCGCGCGCGATTGTGCGCCTCACCAAAAAGCCTTTTCCCGCACGGATGTCGCGGCCAACGATCGAGATGGTCGAAACCCTCGGCGCTCACGCATCGGGCGCCCTGCGACTCGCCTTTACGAACACGTGGATTACCAGGCCACTGCTTGTCGCCCTGTTCTCGCGGCTGAGTGACGAGACGAGCGCAATGGTTCGCACAACCGCCGCCGTCACACGATTGAGCGGCAGCGCGGGCTCGAATGTTCTCGCCGAGAGCGCGACGGCCGCCGTCAACATTCGCGTCGCTGTCGGGTCGAGCGTTGCCGAAGCCATCGCGCACGTGCGCAAGGCCGTGCGCGACGACCGCGTGACGATCAGCGTCGAAGAGAGCTCGGAGCCGTCACCGGTCTCGCCCACTTCTGGCGCGGCGTGGGAGCTTCTCTCGCGCACGATCGTCGAGGTCTTTCCCGGCACGGTTGTGACGCCCTACATCCAGCTCGGCGCGAGCGACAGCCGTCACTTCACCCAGATCAGCGACAACGTCTACCGATTTACGCCGTTCGAACTCTCGGCCGCACAGCGCGCCGCTCTTCACGCGCGCAACGAGAACATCACCATCGCGACCTGGCTGCGCGGCATCGACTTTTACGAGAAGCTCGTTCGGGCGATCTGACCTACGCGCCCTGGTCTAGGTTCCCGGTGCGGTCTTCAAGAGCCAGCCGTCGAGAAGGCTTGGCTGGTCGGTGATGATGCCGTCGACACCGAGTCCCAACGCCTCAGACCAGCGCTCTTCGCTGTTGAGTGTGTAGAGCAGCACGCCGAGCCCCGCTTCGTGCATGTCTTCGACCGCACCGGGGTAGGTCTCTAGCGAATCCGGGCTGGTGAGTATAGCTATCGCGCCAAAGTGGTTGGCGAGACCCACGGGGTCGGCCGGTAGCTCGCGCATGATGATCACCCGCGGAAACGACGCTCCGCGCTTCTCGATATTCATGATCGTTGTGAAGTCGAAGCTCGCGAATGTCACGCGGTGCTCGAGTCCGTGAGCGCGAACGAGGTCGATGACCGTCTGCACGTCGTCTTCTTGCCAAAAGCCCTTGAGCTCGAGCAAAACCTTCTTGCTCGAGGGCTCGACGAGCTCGAGAAACTCGTTGAGGCTCGGCACTCGGGTCTTCTTAAACTCTTTCGAGTACCACGAGCCCGCATCAAGTTTGCGTAGCGCCTTATAGGTCAGCTCGCTCACCTCGCCCGTACCGTTGGTCGTGCGATCAATTGTCTCGTCGTGCATCAGCACGGGCACGCCGTCTTTTGTCAGCTGCACGTCGGTCTCGAGAAACTCCATCTCGCTCGCTATCGCGCTCTTCATTGCCGGGATGGTGTTCTCTGGTGCCGCCGCACGGTCGCCGCGGTGGCCGGCGATAAAGGCTGGCTGCCCGGGGGTTCGCAGCGATCCAAAAACGTTGCCCGCCGACGCTCGCGACAGCCCCGGAACGAGCACCATTGCCACAACGAGGGCAGCGGTTACAGCCAGGGCCGGCAGCACTCGCGTGAGCACGGGCCGCACAAACCATGTCGTCATTGACACGCCTTCTGTTCGGGTTGACCCGCGATTGCGCCGCGTTTTTGCAACTGGCGGGTTTCTGCAACTGCGGAGTTTCTGCAACTCTAGCGGCTGCCGTTACCGTTTTGTTACATTGCGTTAGCTAAAAAGCTCCCAGACCTTCGCAAAGGCTTCGGGCAACGCGACACCGTTGCGCGCCGCTGCACCAAGCTCGCCGCTCGAGACCTCCGCGAGCACGAGAGCGCCAAGCGCCGGGTTCTGCGCGGTCGCCGCAACGAGGTTCGCATCGGCAGCCCCACGCAGTTCGGCGCCGACGTAGAGAAACATCACTGTCGCGACGATCGCCCACTCGACGGAGCCGAGGCGCTGGTAGGTCACAGACCCGCGTGTCGCAGTCACCTGCTGCGGAGTCGCATCGTCGCTCGGATCGTCGGCGATGTACACAACACGACCCACCCCCGTGAACGAGAGCGCCGCCGCGCACATCGCACACGGGTGTTCGGTCGTAAACAGTGTGAGCGTCGACCAGTCGAGATCGGTGTCGAGCACAGCGAGAGCGTTGAGCTCGGCGTGCGCAATGCGTGTGTGCTCGAGCCGGTGCTCGCCCGTCGCGACGTCGTAGGCGTGATTGCGCCCGCGCGCGATGACTTCACCCCGCTCGTCGACGACGCTCGACCCACACGGCAGGCCGCGCGACGCGAGCCCCGCCCACTGCTCATCGAGTGCCGCGCGAGCACCGGCCGGCAGTGCGTTCCAGGAGTCGAGAATCTGCATGACCTAAGTCTGGTCGTTCGAATTGGCGATGGATGCCGCAGCAGCCGTGATGCGTGCGGCCATCCCCGCGAAAATCACGCCGTGGAACGGCAGGATCGCAAACCAGTAGGCCCGGCCGGCGAGCCCGGCAGGAAAGAACACCGCACGCTGGCGGTAGTGCGACCCGCCGTTGTCGTCGGGTTCGACCGACATCTCGAGCCACGCCTTACCCGGAACCTTCATCTCCGCGCGAAGGCGAAGAAAGCTACCGCGGCGCAACTCTTCGACCCGCCAGAAATCGAGGGCATCACCGGGCTGCAACCGCGCCGCGTCCCTGCGGCCGCGCCTCAGGCCAACGCCGCCGACGACCTTGTCCATCCAACCGCGCACTGCCCACGCGAGCGGAAACGAGTACCAGCCGTTCGCGCCGCCGATGCCCTCGATGACGCGCCACAGGTTCTCGGGTGTTGCGGTCGAGTGCTGCTCGCGAAGATCGGTGAACACCGTGTGGCCAGACCAGTTCGGGTCGCTCGGCAGAAGATCGCTCGGAGCCCCCGCAATCGAGGAGTCTTGCCAGCTAGTTTCAACCTCGCCCGCCTTGACCTTCTCGAGTGCGAGACGCACGGCCTTGCGATAGCCGGTGAGCCCGCCCTCGGGGTCGGGAATGTATTTCTGTATGTCGTGCTCGCCGACAACCGCGTCAAACTGCAGCGACGACACGATCGGCACGGCGAGCGACTTGGGAATCGGGGTGACGAGGTTGACCCACTGCGCGGCGAGCCACGGGGTGAGCACGGGCAGACTCGCAATCGGCCGCTGGGGCAGACCCGCCTCGACCGCGTAGCCGTTCATCATCTGTCCGTAGCGAAGCACATCGGGGCCGCCGATGTCGAAGGTGCGGTTGAGTTCGCCCGCGACGTTCGCGCTCTCGACCAGGTAATACAGCACGTCGCGCACGGCGATCGGCTGAATAAAGTTGCGCACCCACTTCGGCGCCGGCATATACGGCAGCACATCGGTGAGGTGCCTGATCATTTCAAACGAGGCCGAGCCCGACCCGATGACGACCCCCGCCTGCAGCGCGATCGTCGGAACACCGGAGTCTAGAAGAATGCGCCCAACCTCGGTGCGGCTGCGCAAGTGGGGCGAAAGATTGCCCTCGGGGTGCAGGCCGCCGAGGTACACGATGCGCTCCACGCCCGCGCTCTTCGCCGAGCGAGCCATGATGTGTGCGATGCGCTTCTCGGTGGCCTCGAAGTCGCCCGTCGACGCCATCGAATGCACGAGGTAGTAGACGATCTGTTGGTCGGCGACCGCCCTATCGACGGATGCCGCGTCGTCGAGGTCGCCCTCGACCGCCTCCACCCGGTTGGCCCACGGAACGTCGCGCAACCGCCCAACGTCACGCACGAGAACTCGCACCTCATGCCCCGCCTCAAGCAGTCGCGGAACGAGCCGCCCACCGATGTAACCCGTAGCTCCCGTGACAAGAATGCGCATCCTCCCAGCGTATTTTCGCTGGCTGGGAGCCGCGTCAGTTGCTGTGAGTGTGCCGGTGGGTCTGTCGAAAAACTAGATGAGTGACTTTGTGTGCCAGACAGTTTTTGTCTCGGTGAAAGCGAGCATTCGATCGATGGATGGCGCGGGCACGCCCGACACGGGTGCGAGCACGCGCTTGAGGGTGGCTGCCGCGGCGATCTGCAAGTCGACCCAGTCGAGCGCATCGGCTCCCGCGAGGTCGAGGCCGTTCACGTCGGCGTGCGAGGCGAGCCACGGAGCGATCTCTGCTGCCGAGCCGGTAAGCACGTTGATAACTCCCCCGGGCACATCGCTCGTTGCGAGAACCTCGGCGAGGCTGATGGCGGGCAGCGGAAGACTCTCGCTCGCGAGAACGACGACGGTGTTGCCCGTGACAACCGCTGGCGCAATCACGCTCACGAGCCCGAGCAGGCTCGACCCGGTTGGCGCGACGATGGCGACCACCCCGCTCGGCTCCGGGGTCGAGAGGTTGAAGTACGGTCCGCTTACGGGATTGCCGTTGCCCGCAACCTGCACATACTTGTCGGCCCAACCGGCGAACCACACCCAGGTGTCGATCGCGACATCCACCTGGCTGCTCGCGACGGCAGCGGTGACGCCCTCGCCCGCGACAATCTCGTCGATGAACTGGGCACGACGGCCCTCGAGAAGTTCGGCGATGCGATAGAGCACCTGGCCGCGGTTGTAGCCCGTCGCACCCGACCAGCCTGCGACCGCTGCCCGGGCAGCGACAACCGCGTCACGCGCGTCTTTGCGGCTCGCCTGAGCGGCGTTAGCGAGAAAGGCACCGCCGGCCGACACAACCTCGTAGGTTCGGCCCGACTCGCTACGCGGAAACTTTCCGCCGATGTAGAGCTTGTAGGTCTTGGGAATTGTAAGGCGGGTCATGAGCGCACCTTCTTGTTCGAGACGGACCTCGTCCGCCTGGTTTCGACAGGCTCAGCCATCGACGACGGATCGAGGTAGGCGGCCAGGCCGTGACGGCCACCCTCGCGACCGAACCCGCTCTCTTTGTAGCCGCCGAAGGGGCTTGCCGGGTCGAAGCGGTTGAACGTATTGGCCCAGACGACTCCCGCCTTGAGCTGGTCGGCAACCGCGAGAATTTTCGATCCCTTGTCGCTCCAGATACCGGCAGAGAGACCGTAGGGCGTGTTGTTGGCCTTGGTGATCGCCTCTGCCGGCGTGCGAAAGGTCAACACGCTCAGCACCGGCCCGAAGATCTCGTCACGCGCAATGCGGTGACTCGTCGAGACATTTGTGAAGATCGTCGGGGCGAACCAGAAACCATCGCTCGGGATGTCGCACGCCGCAGTCCAGCGCTCGGCGCCCTCCGCGTCGCCGATGTCAGAGAGCTCGCGAATGCGGTCGAGCTGCTCGCGCGAGTTGATAGCACCGATGTCGGTGTTCTTGTCGAGCGGGTCACCGAGGCGCAGGGTCGAGAGTCGCGCCTTGAGCCGGTCGACAACCTCGTCGTGGATGTTCTCCTGAACGAGAAGTCGGGAGCCCGCGCAGCACACGTGCCCCTGGTTGAAAAAGATGCCGTTGACGATCCCCTCGATGGCCTGGTCGATCGGGGCGTCATCGAAGACGATGTTCGCCGCCTTGCCGCCGAGTTCGAGGGTGAGCTTTTTGCCACTTCCCGCCGTTGAACGGGCAATCGCCTTGCCCACTGCGGTCGAGCCGGTGAAGGCGACCTTGTTGACGTCGGCGTGATTAACGAGCAGCTCCCCCGTTGATCCGTCGCCCGTGATGATGTTGACGACGCCCTTGGGCAGATCTGCCTGCTGCAGGATCTCGGCAAAGAGCAGCGCCGTCAGCGAGGTCGTCTCGGCGGGCTTGAGCACAACCGTGTTGCCCGCGGCTAGGGCCGGAGCGATCTTCCACGCGAGCATCAGCAACGGAAAGTTCCACGGAATCACCTGAGCCGCAACACCGAGGGCACGAGGGTTCGCGCCAAGACCGGCAAAGTCGAGCTTGTCGGCCCAACCTGCGTAGTAGAAGAACCACGCCGCGACGAGCGGAACGTCGACGTCGCGGCTCTCCTTGATCGGTTTTCCGTTATCGAGGCTCTCGGCAACAGCGAGTTCTCGGCTGCGCTCCTGCACGAGCCGCGCAATGCGGAAGAGGTACTTGCCGCGGTCGGCGCCGGAGAGCCTCGACCACGTGCGCTCGTAGGCCCGGCGCGCTGCAGCCACCGCGACATCCACGTCAGTTGTATTTGCCGTGGCAATCTCGGCGATCTTCTTCTCGGTGGCGGGCGAGACGCTCGAGAAGGGTGCTCCGTGTCCGTCGACGAACTCGCCGTCGATGAAGAGGCCATAGGAATCACGGAGGTTGAGCAGGGCCGTCGACTCCGGGGCCGCAGCGTATTCGAGGAATGACATTTTTTGGTCCTTAGTCGAGAGTCACGTAGTCGGGGCCGGAGTAGTGACCGGAGGTGATCTTCTGGCGCTGCAGAAGCACGTCGTTGAGAAGTGACGACGCGCCAAAGCGGAAGAGGTGCGGAACGAGCCACTCCTCACCGACGGTTTCGGCGACCGTCACGAGGTACTTGATCGCATCTTTCGAGGTGCGGATGCCGCCGGCCGGCTTTACGCCGATACGCTGCCCATCAACGGGGCCGCCGGTCAGGAGGTACCAGTCGCGCACCACCTCGAGCATCAACAGGGTCACGGGCAGCGTGGCCGCCGGGGCTACCTTGCCGGTCGAGGTCTTGATGAAGTCAGCACCGGCGAGAATGGCAAGCCAGCTCGCGCGGCGCACGTTGTCGTAGGTGGTGAGCTCACCGGTCTCGAGAATGACCTTGAGGTGCGCGTAGCTGCCGTCGGAGCGGCGACAGGCGTCTTTGACAGCGACGATCTGATCAAAGACAACCCCATAACGGCCGGAGAGAAATGCTCCGCGGTCAATGACCATGTCGATCTCGTTGGCGCCGGCGTCAACCGCATCTCGTGTGTCGGCGAGCTTGACGGCGAGACTCGCGCGACCGCTCGGAAACGCCGTGGCAACGGCGGCAACCGAAATGCGGCCGTCGTCGGGGTCGCCGTGCAGTGAACCGAGGGCGTCGACCGCTGAGCGCACCATGTCGCCGTAGACACACACGGCGGCGACGCGCGGCGTCGAAGAGTCGCCGGGGTCGGGGTTCACTGCCTTGGCAACGAGAGAACGCACCTTGCCGGGGGTGTCGGCACCTTCAAGGGTGGTGAGGTCGATCAGGCTGATTATCCTGTCGAGCGCCCACGCCTTCGACGTCGTTTTGATCGAGCGAGTTGCGAGCCCTGCGGCGCGCTGCTCGAGTCCGACGGCATCGACACCAGGGAGACCCTCGAGGTGCAGCCTGAGCCGTTTTTCGGTCAGGTCACCCCCGATGAGATCGAGCGCGCGCTGGGCGGGGGCAAGAACCATTGTCATGGAAACTCCTCGGTGAGATCGACGGTGATCTACTGCAAGGCTAATCGCGTCGAACTAGTTGCGCACGACTGTCTCGAAGTGCGCGTTCCAGGCGCCGCCGCGATCGCGTTCCCAGTTCGCCCAGTCGACCGGCCGCCCGCGCAACAGGTCTTCGAGCTGGTCGAGGTTGGTCAGCCAGTGCGCGCTGATGTTTGCCGAGAACCGCGGCTCGACGTCGCTCTCGATGCGCACCCCGAGGCGCGTTGCTCCCCCGCGGGTTCCACCCTCGAGAATCTCGAGGGTGAATTCAAGCGACCCGATATTGGATGTCGCGATGCGCAGCCGCTCGAGCGGCTCAAGCAGTTCGATCTCGCCCCTGGTGTTCGCGAGATAGGTCGGGCCGATCCACTCGAGGTCGTAAACACCACCTTCGCGGGGGTCGATAGTTGCGTCGGCGAGCCAGCCGATCACGAGGTCGGGGTCAACGAGGGCATCCCAGACGATCTCTACGGGGAGGTCGTAGTCGCGCGTGAAGGAGAGAATTGAACCGCTCACGCACCCCAGCCTAGGCGCGCCCGCCGCGAACTGACAGCGCCTCTTCGCGCCCTAAACTAGCCCGATGAGCAAGTCGCCAGCAGCGTCGCCGCAACCCGCCCCGAAGCGCAACCCAGCACTCGTCGCCCTCGACCTGTCGGCGGGCTTTGTGCTCGGCGTTATCGCACTGTTCATCGGCCTCGCCATCGTGGGAGTCACCGGCAGCTACCCAGGGCTCCTCGATGCCTGCGGCACCGGCCCGTACGAGGGAATGGTCTGCAACGAGGGCTACCTCTCGACTGTCGTCTTCGTGATTACCGCGATCGCGATCTTCGCCTTTGCCATCCCCGCCGGAATGTTCGTTGTCAACGCGATCCGCAAGCGCACTGCCTGGTACTGGCCGCTCATCGGCATCGCAATCTCCGTTGCAGCGTTCTACGCCGGAACATACTTCGCGAGCCTCGCCGCTCCAACCATCTAGGAACACCAGTGAACACTCGCCTCGCTCTCGCCGTCGACTTTGGCGGAACAAAAGTCGAAGCCGGCTTCGTCGATGACACCGGTGTAGTGCTTCCGGCTACACGGTTCCGCAGGCCGACCGGCGCAACGTCAACCTCTGACGAGCTCGCAGCCGCCGTGCGCGGCGTCATTCTCGACGCCCTCGCGACGCAGCCGGAAGGCACCGAGCTCGTGGGTGTCGGTGTTGGCTCCGCGGGGCCTATCGAGGTGCGCGCCGGGCTCACGTCTCCGCTCAACGTTCCCGCCTGGCGCGGGTACGCGATTCGCGATCTCGTCGCCAAGACAGTCGGCGGAGTTCCCGTGCGCTACCGCATGGACGGCCTCTGCATCGCGCTCGCCGAGCACTGGGTGGGCGCTGCCCGCGGCTACGACAACGTTATGGGCATGATCGTGTCGACCGGTGTGGGCGGCGGAATCATCACCCAGGGTCGCGCAATCGAAGGTCCCACGGGCAACGCCGGGCACATCGGCCACGTTGAAGTCGGCGGCTTTGACGTGCTCTGTAAGTGCGGCGGCATCGGCTGTGTTGAAGCCATCGCGTCGGGGCCAAAGAGCGTCGAGTGGGCGGTCTCCGAGGGCTGGACGGGGGCCACGGGCGAAGACCTCGCCGCCGCGTACGCGGCCGGCGACCCCATCGCCCGCGCGGCGGTCGAGCGCGCCGGACGTGCCATCGGCCAGTCAATCGCGTCGGCAACAGCTCTCGTCGACCTCGAACTCGTTGCGATCGGCGGCGGGTTCTCGCGAGTGACGCCCGACCTCTTTGACTTCATTCGCGAGGCAATCGCCAAGCGTGTGCAGTTTGGTTTCGTCACAAAGGTCAAGGTCGTGCCCTCGGGACTCTCTGACGCCGGCCCGCTCATCGGTGCTGCGGCGCTTGTGCACCAGGGCGAGCTGATCAGCGACTACTAGCGGGTGCTCGCCGCGAGCTCGTCTTCGACGAAGCCGTGGCGCCCGAGAATAACGCCGGCCACGAGTCCGGTGAGACTCACGCCGAGCAGGAAGACAAGCGCCGCCGTCCACCCCTGGGTTGTATCGTGCAGCACACCGACGATGAGGGGGCCGCACGCGCCGATCGTGTACGCGGTGGCCTGAGCGAACCCGCTGAGTGCAACAGAACCGGCGTGGCCCCGCGTGCGCGAGTTGATGAGCACAAGCGACACCGGAAATAGAATCTGGCCACTGCCGATCAGGAGCACCCAGAGCCAGATCGGCCCGGTTGCCGCGAACAGCAGCCCGAGGTAGCCGAGCACAAAAAAAGCGACGCCCACGTAGATGATCAGGCCGCCGTTCTTGAGCCGAGCGACGACTATCGGCGCGATGATCGAAGCGGGAAGACCGGCAAAACTAAACAGCGCGAGAAGAGATCCGGCCTCAACGGGGGTTACCCCGGCGATGTCGACGAGCACCTGCGGCAACCAGGCGAAACTCGCATAGGCGTTGATCGCCGAGACAGCGAGAGCAATCGCAACGGCGATCGCCGTGCGCGAGCGCCACAGGCGGGCGACAAGCGCGGGCGGCGCCTCGTCAAGCTCGGGTGTTGGGTCGAGGGCTGCCGCGGCGAGGTGTGCGCGGTGACGGGTGAAGAGCACAACCCACGGGATGATCGCGACCAGCGCGAGAGCCGACCACACACCGAGCGAAAACCGCCAGCCCACCGAATCGGCGAGTGGTGCGGCGAGCAGCGCAGGTAGAGCCGTGCTGATCGACATAATCGTTGCGTAGCCCGCGGTGATCGCCCCGATGCGATCGGGAAAATAGCGCTTGACGGCGGGAGGCAGCAGAACGTTGGCGATGCCCATACCGACGAGAGCGAGCGCGCTGCCGATGAGCAACACGGCGTACGACTCCGACAGAGCGCGAACTATGTGGCCGGCGACCATAACAACTATTGCGAGAACGAGTGCGCCCTCGAGCCCCAGTCGGCGAGCGATGGGAGGCGCGATAAAGCCCGAGAGCGCAAAAAAGATCGGCGGAAGCATGCCGATGATTCCAATGCCAACACTCGTGAGCTGGATGTCGCGGCCAATCTCCTCGGTAATCGGAGAGATCGCGGCGACGGCCGACCGCAGGCTCAGGGCGATGAGCATAATTGCGAGTAGTGCGACGGTGCGCCCGGCCCACAGGGGAAGTCGTGGTGTCTCGGGCATCAAACCAGTCTAGGTGTGGGTCGTACACTCGAAACGTGAATGACATGGCCAGCTACTTTCCGCTCAGCCAACGGCCGCGGCGCGACGAGTCGGGCGTGAGCAACAACTGGGCGAGGCACACCGGAACCGTGCTTCTCGAGCTCGCGGGCCTTCTCGAGTCGCTCTCGCCCGAGGAGTGGCAGTCGGCCTCGTTGCGCGAGGGAATCACCGTGCGCGACGTTGTTGCCGAACTCGTGTGGCTCGAGACAACTTCGCGCTGGCATCGCCTGACGCGCCGCAGTGCACCGTCGCTCGATGGCCCCGCTGCGCTCACCGCCGCCGTGCGCGAGCTCTCGACTTCGGCGCTCTCCCCCTCGGCGACGCGCACCATCGCCCAGCTCAGCCACGCAGTCGTCGCCGCCTACGAGGTTGCTCGGGCAACGCGCCATCCACTCGCAATTGATCAGCTCGCGAGCGGGGCCGTTGCACTCGCCCGAGGTCTGAGCGGGCCCGTGGGAGCACGGGCCGTCACAAACGAACGCACTCTCGTAGCGACTGATGCCGAGTGGAGCGTCGGTCGCGGACCGGCGATCGAGGGCACCGCCGAGGCAATCGTCTTGTTCCTCTTCAATCGAGGAACGCTCTCTCGCTAACCCTTGGGCGGGTAACCGAGCAGGCCGCGGATGACCTCTTCGTCTTTTGCCATCTGCTCCCTGAGGGCGTCCATGCCCGAGAACTTCTGCATGCCCCGGATGTACTTCACAAACGAGACTTCAACGCTCTTGTCGTAAAGATCGAGGCTCGCGTCGAGAACATGCGCCTCGACCTGCTTGTCGGGCACACCGTCGAATGTCGGGTTGTTGCCGATCGACACCGCGGCTCCGTGCCTCTCACCGTCGACAGTGAACCACGCGGCGTAGACACCATCGGCCGGGATAAAGCCCTCGATAGCCGGCGCGAGGTTTGCAGTCGGGTAGCCGAGCTCGCGGCCGCGCTGCACACCGTGCACAACAACGGCGCGAATCGTCGGAAGGTGACCAAGCAGGTCGGCGGCCTCATCGACGCTGCCCGCCGTGAGCAGCTCGCGCACCCAGGTCGATGACGCGCGGCGCTCTGTGGCGGTCGCTACAACGTCTTCGATGAGTGTGACCTCGAAGTCGTAGCGCTTGCCAAGCTCCCGCAGGGTATCGACGGTGCCCGCACCCTTTGCACCGAAACGGAAGTCAGAACCGACGAGCACGACCCGTGCGTGAAGCGCGTTGACCAGGATCGACTCGACGAAGGACTCGGGCGACTGCTCACTGAACGCCTTGTCGAACTCGAGCATGACAGTTGCGTCGAGACCGGTTTCGCTCAGGCGTTCGATCTTTTGCGCGTTACTGAGAAGCGGCTCGGGGCAGAGCTCTGGGCGCAGCAGCGCGAGAGGGTGGCGGTCGAAGGTCACGGCCGTCGCAACGAGGTTCTTGCTTGCGGCAACGCTCGTGAGTGCCTCGATGACTTTGCGGTGACCGGCATGAACACCATCGAATTTGCCGATCGCGACGGCACTCGGCCCAAAGTCGTCGGGTACGGCTGCGAGGGAAGCGAAGAACTGCATCAGTTGCGTGGCCTTTTTACGTAGAGCCAGATCATGCCCACGATGGGCAGCAGAAGAGGAACAAATGCGTATCCGCTGCCGAAGGTGCTCCACACGGTCTTCTCGGGAAAGAGCTGCGGGTCAACGAGGCTCAACACACCGACGGTGAGCACAAAGAGCAGTTCGAAGCTGATCGTGATCCACGCGACGCGGTACCAGACGTCGCCCTTTTTGATCAGGGCGATCGTCGCGACTATATAGACGACCGCGGCGAGCGCGGAGAGCGAATATGCGATGGGAGCGTGAGAGAAATCAGACGCGATCTGAAAGAACGATCTGCCCGTTGCGGCAAGAGCCAGGAGGGCATAGGCGGCGATAAGTACGCGCCCGACGCCGGTCGAGCGCGAAGAAGTTGTGGTGGTCATCGGATACAGATTACGCGACCTGAACGAACCAGATTTGGTTCATGCGCACGACCATAACCGCGACGGCGAAACATGCGACGCCCAGCACTACCGTGCTCCAACGCGAACGGTCGACAAGGCCATAAATTATCGCGAGCGGCGGGATAAGAATCGCCGTCACGAGGTAGGTGTAGAACTCGAGAACGTTGCCGGTCGGTGTGTTGCCGAAGAGCGGGCTGAGGATGGCGATCACAAGCTGAACAACGAGCAGCACCCCGACAAAAGCCGTCGCGCCCATCGTGAGGTCGGCGGGCTTTTTGCCCGCGAGGCCGAGAACCACCGCGAGAAGGCCCGCCACCACCGCGATGCAGGCCTGCACCCAGGTGAACCACTCGATCACGCGATGACCTCGTCGGTCGGAAAGTTCACAAGCGGTTTGCCGACCGTTTTCGTCACCGTCAGTAGGCCGACGAGGCGCCCATCGGGAGCGACGGCGGCAATCGGCCCGCCGTCGAGCTCTGTCACCGTAATGCGCTTGCCGTGCACGAGGTCGATGACTTGTTGCGCGCTCGCGTTGTATCGCGGAAAGAGAAGCTCGGCCGTCGCGACAGGACTGCGTAGTTGCGCGGCGGGGTCGAGGTCGTCGAGGGTTGCAGCATCGTCGATCGAGAACGGTCCGATGCGCGTGCGCCGCAGGGCGGTCAGGTGACCACCCACCCCGAGGGTGTCGCCGAGATCGCGCGCGAGAGCCCGAATGTAGGTGCCGCTCGAGCACTCGACGCGCACGTCGACATCAACAAACTCGCCCTCACGCTTGATCTCGAGCACCTCGAAGGCAGCGATCGTCACGGCGCGCGACTTGAGCTCGACGGTCTCACCCTCGCGCACGAGTGCGTAGGCGCGCTTGCCGTCGACCTTGATCGCGCTCACCGACGACGGCACCTGCTCGATCTCGCCGCGCAGCGGAACGATGCCGGCCTCGATCTGCTCGTCGCTGATCGCCGATGCGTCGGTGGATGTCGCTGTCTCGCCCTCGGCATCGTCAGTCGTCGTCGACGCCCCGAGCCGGATTGTCGCGAAGTACTCTTTGTCGAGACCCACGAGGTAGGTCAGCAGTCGCGTCGAGCTGTTGAGGCCCAGCACGAGCAGCCCCGTCGCCATCGGGTCGAGAGTGCCGGCGTGGCCGACCTTGCGTGTTCCGGCGAGCTTGCGCGTGCGCGAGACGACGCCGTGACTCGTGATTCCCTGAGGTTTGTCGACGAGGAGGATCCCGCTCGTTGCTCCCGTGTTCACCGTACGAGTTTAGGCTGTTCCCATGCGGATAGGTGTGCTCGGTGCGGGCGCCGTCGGAGGCGTACTCGCCGCACTCCTTGATCGGGCAGGGCACGAGGTAGTTGTCGCCGCGCGCGGCGCACAACGTGAAGCGATCGCGTCGAGCGGGCTGCGCCTCGGCGGCCACTGGGGATCCCACACGGCACGGGTCTCAGCCACTCCCCTGCTTCCTGCTGGTCTCGACCTCGCGATCGTGACAACAAAGGCACAGGACGCCGCCGCCGCCATCGCGTCGAACAGCGTCGCGCTCGACGGAATCCCCGTTCTCGTGATTCAAAACGGCCTCTCCGGGGTATCAGTTGCAACCACCCTGTTGCCCAACTCCCCCGTCGCCGGCGGGCTCGCGTTGTTTGCCGCGTCATTTGTCGCGCCGGGTGAGGTCTCGGTCACGAGCCCCGCGCCGACGTACCTCGGTGGGCCCGCCGCCGCCCTCTTCGCCGAGCTGCTCGCAGGCGTGCTGCCCGTGCAGATCGTCGACAACTTCGCAGGCGCGCAGTGGACAAAGCTGTTTATCAACCAGCTCAACGCGCTGCCGGCGATCACGGGGCTCTCGGTGCAGCAGTGCGTAGCCGACCACCGGCTGCGACTCGTGCTCACCGCGAGCATGCGCGAGCTTGTGCGGGTCGCGAAGTCGGCCGGCGTGCACTTCGAGCCACTGCAGGGGCTCACCGACGCGCACCTCAGTCTGTTCGCGCGACTTCCGCTGTGGGCGGGCCAGCTTCTGCCCCTTCGGTTCGCCCGCTACCTCGGCTCAACGCCCAATCCAGGGTCAACCCTTCAGTCAATTCGTCGCGGACAGCCGACCGAGATCGACTTTCTCAACGGGGCGGTTGCGGCAGCCGGTCACGCCCCGGTCAACGCGCTGCTCGTCGAGCTTGTGCACGAGGTCGAGCGCACCGGAAAGTTCTTGACGCCTCGGCAGCTGTCGACCCTCAGCAGCTATCGGCGAACACGCGCCTCGGGTGATTGACGTCGGAGTTGTCGATGATCGCCGTCGCACGAGTCGACGGCTTCTCCTTCGCGTAGAGCTTCTGCCCTCCCGAGTAGCGCTGGCCAACACCAGACGGACCATCGCGCTCGAGCAGGCGCTGCTCTGCGACGGCGGGCGCGACATCCAACCAGATTGAATAGTTCCAGATGCCGCGAAGTTCGGGTCGATTGAGAAAGATGCCGTCGACGACGAGAATCGCGTCGTCGGGAGCCGTGATCCACTTGGGCTCGACCGCTGCATCGGCGACGTGGTCAAAGTTCTCAAGAACAAAAGCACCGGTTCCGGCCTGACGAAACGGATCAACGAGGACGCGGCGAAAAGTCGCATAGTCATAGGAATCTTCGTAAAAGCCGCGTGGTGAGTCTTTGCCCTGCGCGTAGCGTTCGTCGCGCGGGCGGTGGAAGCCGTCGATCGAGGCGTGAACCGCCGCGTGACCGGCCTTCTCAAGCGCCTCGACGAGAGACTGAGCGAACTGCGTTTTGCCCGCGCCATCCACCCCATCGACGGCGACGATAACGCGCCCGCGACCGTAGTTATGAAGGATGTCGGCAGCGAGGGCCTCGAGCACGTCTTTCTTCTGGGGTGTCCACCGTGTCATACAGCCCAGTCTAGATTTGAGGGGTGAACAATGTCGGGACGCAGCTCGCCGCACCCGTCATCGCCTGGTTCGACCAGGCCGGGCGCGACCTCCCGTGGCGGCGCGAGGGATTCACCGCGTGGGGAACCCTCGTGAGCGAATTTATGCTTCAGCAGACTCCCGTTGTGCGGGTGATTCCGCGGCTCGCCGAATGGCTCGAACGCTGGCCAACCCCGGCGCACCTCGCCGCCGTGCCCTCGGGTGAGGCGGTTCGCGCCTGGCAGAGCCTCGGCTACCCGCGCCGCGCCCTCAACCTTCACGCCGCAGCTGTTGCCATAACCGAGCGACACGCCGGGAATGTGCCGCACGACGTCGACGAGCTTCTCGCTCTTCCCGGCATCGGCGACTACACGGCTCGCGCGGTCGCCGTCTTTGCCTACGGCAACCGACACCCCGTTGTCGACGTCAACATTCGTCGCGTTATTGCGCGCGCCGTGCACGGGCAGGGCGAACCGGGGCCGGCAGCGCGCCGCGATCTCGCCGACATGGAAGCACTGCTGCCCGCGTCGCTGCCGCAGGCCCGCGCGTTCAACGTCGCGATGATGGAGCTCGGCGCCCTCGTGTGCACAGCACGTTCGCCCAAGTGCGACGCCTGCCCCATCGCCGCGCAGTGCGCCTGGCGCACGGCGGGCTACCCGCAGTTCGAAGGCAAGCGTGCCCCGGTGCAGAAGAAGTTCGCCGGCTCCGACCGGCAGGTGCGCGGGCTCATCCTGAAAGAGCTGCGCGCTTCAGAGGTTGCTGTCACGCAAGCCGAGCTCGACACGGTCTGGCCCGAGCCCGTGCAGCGGTCACGCGCTCTCGCCGGCCTGCTCGCAGACGGACTTGTTGTAGCGGTCGACGGCGGGTTCGAGCTGCCGTCGTAGCCGCCTAGCCCTGATTCTTGTGCGTCTCGGGGTGCGTCGCGAGCATTATCGAAATCGGTCGACCGTCGGCGTCTGCCGGGCGTTCCTTGAATTCGAGGATCACCGCGTTGAGCCTCTCGATGAGCTCCCGCTCGCTCGCGGCGTTGAGCTTGACCCCGAGCCGCGTGACCCCGAGGTCTTCGGCACGCACGCCCTGGATCTCTTCGAGAAACGTCTGAACGAGCACGGGGCCGATCTGGGGTGCGGGAAAGTCCCACGACCGACGAGTGGCGAGATAGGGGATCTCGAGCGCGCCACGCTTGCCCGTGCGAGCGTCTTCTGCCGCGAGAAAGCCCGTGTCGACGAGTGTGCGCACGTGGTGCAGGCTCGTGCCCGGGTTGAGATCGAACTCGTCGGCGATCTCGCGATTTGTGCGGCTCTCGTGCAGGCAAAAGCGCAGGATCCGCATGCGCAGCGGTGACGTGAGAGCGCGCGCCATCGCCTGGTGTGTTGCGTCGTGCTCCGGTTGCATTGCACAAGCCTAGCGGTCAGTGATTGGCATATCTCAATCACTCGTGCATACTTGACCGATGACAACTGCGAGCCTGTGGCGCCACGGTGGTTTTCTCCGCCTGTGGGGCGGCGAAACCACGAGCCAACTCGGCGCTCAGCTGGGCGCGATAGCCATTCCCGTGCTCGCCGTAGTGCTTCTTGACGCGACCGAGTTCGAGGTGGGCGTTCTGGGCGCGGCCGGTACCGCGGCCTTTCTCGTCGTTGGGCTTCCGGCCGGTGCCCTTATCGACCGAATGCTCAAGCGCCGCGTGATGCTGCGTGCCGACCTCGCTCGCGCGATAGCGATGGGCGTCATCCCACTGCTCTGGTTTCTCGGCGTTCTCGAGATGTGGCATCTCATTGTTCTCACAACGCTTGTTGGGGTTGCGCGGGTCTTCTTCGACGTCGCCTACCAGAGCTACATTCCGGTGCTCGTGAATCGCGACCAAATCGCCGACGCCAACTCCAAGCTCGAGACAACGTCACAGCTCGCGGGCATCGGCGGCCCCGCGCTCGGTGGTGCTCTTCTCACCATCATCCAGGCGCCGGCGATTCTCTTGACGACAGCCGTGACCTACCTCGTGTCGTTCCTGATGCTCACAACGATCAGGGACACCGAGGTACCCGCGCCCAAGGAAGACCGTCGCCCGCTCTGGATCGAGATTAAGGAAGGTCTCGCCTTTGTCTGGAACGAGAAGCTCCTGCGCCGCATCGTCGCCTGCACGGGCGTTGGCAACTTCTTCTTCTCTTTCGCCATGACCCTCATGCCGATTCTTGTGCTTCGCGAGCTCGGGTTGAGCCCCGCCGTACTCGGAATTGCGACGGGTGTCGGCGCGGTCGGCGGACTCCTCGGAGCCGCAGCATCGGCGAGACTCACGGCGTGGATCGGCGAAGGCACGATCATCGTCTGGTCTGCGATCGGGTTTGGTGTCGCCGGGCTGGTCTTCGCGGCAATGACGATTGTTCCCTCGGCGCTCACGATCCCGGTGTTTATCGTCGCCGAGTTTCTTGTGAGCTTCACCGTGCTCGTCTACAACATTGCCCAGGTCAGCTTTCGCCAGCGCATCTGCCCGCCTCCCCTGCTTGGGCGCATGAACGCCTCGATCAGGTTCGTCGTCTGGGGCGTTATGCCAATCGCGGGGCTACTTTCCGGCATCGTCTCAACGGCGATCGGGGTGCTTCCCGTGGTCTGGATCGGACTCGTCGGCAGCCTTCTCGCCGCGGGGTTCGTTCTGTTCTCGCCCCTCGTTGGGATGCGCAAACTGCCCGACGCCGTGTTCGACGAGGCTAATGAAGCCGCGAAGGCCGTTGACGAGTAGTGCCTAGACCGACGGGCGCCCCGCGGGTACCCGCTCTGTCGACTCGATGAGCACAACAAGCGAGTCGACAAGCGCACGCGACGAGTGAGTCTCTCCCGGCGCCCATTGCACCGCCTCGCCGGGGTTGAGAGTGCGCGAATCCTCGCCACCGGTGACCTCAACGACTCCAGAGAGCAGGTGAAAGACCTGCCAGGTCGGCGCCTCGTGTGCGCCGAGCCCACCATTCGCCGCAATACGCACGGTGTTGATGGATGTCACGGAGGGGCCAAGCAGAAAAGCCATGTCGACCCCACTCGAGCCGAACGCACCTATGGCGCGCGAGGGGATGTGGTGATCGAACATGGCTCTTCCTGGTTAGTTACGGACGAGGTCCGGCCTCGAACACGGCGTCGTCATCGTCATCGTCGTCTTCGAACTCGTCTTCTTCGTCTTCCGAATAGACCCGAGGCTTGACGTAGGGGTCTTCGTCGCCCGCATACTGCGCCGACTTCGCGAGTGACTCGACCTCGGTGTCGCGGTTGCGCGCCTCGGCGAGCAGTGACTCGATGAGCGCCGCATTCTCGGGAACACCGTCGGGGATAAACGCGATCGACGGGGTGAGCCGAGCCGTGAGGTTCTTTCCCACCTCGCTGCGGATCATGCCGGTCGCAGACTTGAGAGCGGCTGCCGTGTCGGCACGCTCCTCGTCTGAACCGTAGACCGTGTAGAAGACCGAGGCCTGCTGAAGGTCACCTGTAACGCGAACGTCGGTGATCGTGACAAAGCCCAGGCGCGGGTCTTTGACTCCACGCTCGAGCACCTTCGCGATGATCACCTTGATGCGGTCCGCCATTTTCGCGGCGCGTGCTGCGTCGGCCATGATTTCTCCTTCTTACAAATCTCGGCTTCGCTCGATCTGGTCTCGACGAGCTCGACCACCGGGTCGTGCGTTAACTGTAGGAGGCGGATGCTTGTATCCGGCTAAGGAAAGTCGGGGTAGGGGCCCCTTGTTCCGTGCCGGATGCAAGCATCCGCCGCCGCGCGTCAGTTAGACGCGGGGCTTTTCCTTCATTTCGATTGTCTCGATCTCGTCACCGATCTCGATGTCGTTGAACTTGCCAAGACCGATTCCGGCCTCGAAGTCCGTACGCACCTCGGTGACGTCATCCTTGAAGCGACGCAGCGACTCGATGGCGAGGTTGTCGCCAACCACAACACCGTCGCGAATGACGCGAGCCTTGGCGTTTCGAGTGATGGTTCCAGAGCGCACAACGACACCCGCGACGTTTCCGAACTTCGACGAGCGGAAGATCTCGCGAATCTCTGCAACACCACTCTGAACTTCTTCGTACTCGGGCTTGAGCATTCCCTTGAGCGAGCTCTCGACATCGTCGAGCGCCGCGTAAATGACCGAGTAGAAACGCACGTCGACGCCTTCGCGCTGCGCACGATCGCGAGCCTTGGGGTCGGGGCGCACGTTGAAGCCGATGATGATTGCGTTGTCTACGGTTGCGAGGTTGACGTCGCTCTCGGTGACAGCACCAACACCGCGGTGGATGATGCGCAGCTGAACGCTGTCGTCGACCTCGATCTTGAGCAGTGCTTCTTCGAGGGCTTCAACAGCACCCGAAACGTCACCCTTGATGATGAGGTTGAGCGACTCGACCTTGCCGTCTTCGAGAGCCTTTGTGAAGTCCTCGAGGCTGATGCGCTTGCGGCTGCGAGCGAGAAGAGCATTGCGCTCAACCGCTTCGCGCTTTTCGGCGATCTGGCGGGCAGTGCGGTCGTCATCGGTCACAAGGAACGTGTCACCGGCGCGGGGCACCGACGTCAGGCCGAGCACCGAGACGGGACGAGCGGGTGTGGCGAACTCGACGGAGTTGCCGTTCTCGTCGAACATTGCGCGAACGCGACCGTACGCGGTTCCGGCGACGATGGGGTCTCCGACCTCGAGCGTTCCCGATTGGATGAGCACTGTAGCTACAGCACCGCGGCCCTTGTCGAGCTTCGCTTCGATGGCGACTCCACGAGCATCCTTGTTGGGGTTTGCGCGCATGTCGAGGCCAGCGTCAGCCGTAAGCAGCACGGCGTCGAGAAGGGTGTCGATGCCGATGTTGTTGAGCGCCGAAACGTCAATGAACATCGTGTCTCCGCCGTACTCTTCTGCGACGAGGCCGAATTCGGTGAGCTGCTGGCGAACCTTTGCGGGGTTTGCGCCGTCCTTATCGATCTTGTTGACAGCGACAACGATCGGAACGTTGGCCGCCTGAGCGTGGTTGAGAGCCTCAACCGTCTGCGGCATAATTCCGTCGTCAGCCGCGACCACGAGGATCGCGATGTCGGTGACCTGCGCACCACGAGCACGCATGGCGGTGAACGCCTCGTGACCCGGTGTGTCGATGAAGGTGATCTTGCGCTCGACGCCTTCGTGAACCGTCTCGACCTGGTAAGCACCGATGTGCTGCGTGATGCCACCGGCTTCGGAGGCAACAACGTTGGCGTTACGGATCGCGTCAAGGAGGCGCGTCTTACCGTGGTCAACGTGACCCATGACCGTAACAACGGGAGGACGCACAACGAGGTCTTCGTCGCTTTCGTCTTCGAGCTCCTGGTCGAGGTCGAGGTCGAAGCCGGCGAGAAGTTCGCGGTCTTCGTCTTCAGGCGAGACCATGTCGATCTTGAAGCCGAGCTCGTCACCGAGGATCGCAAACGTTGCCTCGTCGAGTGACTCGGTTGCGGTCGCCATCTGTCCGAGGTGGAAGAGAACGGTTACGAGGTTTCCGGGGCTTGTGTCGATCTTGTCGGCGAAGTCGGTGATCGACGCGCCGCGACGAAGACGGATGACCGTCGAGCCGTCGCCACGGGGAACACTAACGCCACCAAGCGACGGGGCTTCGCGGAGTTCGAACTCGGCGCGCTTCGTACGCTTCGACTTGCGTGCCTTGCTCTTGCCGCCACCGCGACCGAATGCTCCAGCGGTTCCACCACCGGGGCCACGTCCACGACCGCCACCGCCCGCGGGGCGGTTCGGGCCGAAGTTCGATCCGGGTGCACCAGCGGGTGCTCCACCGGGACGGAATCCGCCGCCGGCTCCACCGGGACGTGCTCCTGCGCCACCGGGACGCTGGAATCCGCCACCGGCTCCACCGGGACGCTGTCCGAACCCACCGGGGCGAGCGCCCTGGCCGGGTCCACCCGGACGCGGGGCGCCGGGACGAGGTGCGGCGGGACGCGGGATACCCGCGGCTCCGCCGGGGCGAGGCATGCCCTGGTTGTTCGAGTACGGGTTGTTGCCGGGACGGGGAGCGCCGGGGCGCGCCATTCCCTGGTTAGACGCGAAGGGGTTGTTGCCCGGACGCGGGGCGCCGGGGCGAGGTGCACCGGGGGTAGCCGCGTCAGCTTCGGGCGCATCGGTCTTCTCGACGGCGGGAGCTGCAGCAGCTGCCTCGGCCTGAGCCTGGCGCTCTGCAACGGAAAGGGGCGCGGGGGTCGCGACGGGAGCCTCGACCTCAGCTGCGGGTGCAGCCGGTGCCGCGGGGGCTGCCGGTGCGGGGGTCGGGGCCGCGGGACGCGCGGGTGCCTTTGCGGGCGCCTTCGCTGCGGGCTTCTCGGCCGGAGCCTTGATGCCTTCGGCCTCGAGCGCCGCCTTGACCTTACGGGCAACGGGCGGTGCGATGGACGACGACGGTCCCTTGACGAACTCCCCCATTGTCTTGAGGTGTTCGAGTACTACTTTGCTTTCAATGCCGAGTTCTGCTGCGATCTCGTGCACGCGTGGGTTTGCCACAAATTCTCCTGTCTGAGCCTGCGACCCAGAACAGGGCGCAGGCGATTAGTGGACGGAACTCATTTCGAGCCGCTCATTAGTTGTCCATAGGTCAATCAGCCTGTTCGTTAGTGGAGGCCCCGGATGGGGCACCAATGTGTGCGAGTAACTCGGTCGTGTCGAGCGCGCTTGACGATCGCAACGCCCGGCCAAAAGCCCGGCGTTTGATCGAGGCGGCTATGCACTCGGCAGTGGGATGAACCCACGCCCCTCGGCCGGTCATCGTCGCGGACGGATCCGGGATGACGACACCCGCGCGCGCAACCACTCGCAGTAAAGCGGAGGGATCGGTGCGCAGACGGCAGCCAAGGCAAGTTCTAACAGAATTCATACTACCCCCTTCTCGGGGTCTACTCTCCGGACGTTCGCCGTGAGTGCGAATATATGGGCGTTGTCGCGGCAACCGGGGCAACGACGACAAGCGCAATAACCACCCAGAACACGATGGATGTCGCGTCGAGAGCCAGCGCGCCGGCAGCACCCGCGACGAACAAGACAAACGTCACTGCCAATGCGCCGAGAAACCTGACGGCTGCGGCCTCATCGCCGTGCGCTCGTAATCGACTGTAGGTCATTGCGGAACCGTAGATCGCCATAAGCGCGAGCGGGATGACAACGAGCGCGACGAGCCCCGACTCGTCGGGAACGAACATAGTAATCGCGAGAAAAATCATCGCGATGAGCGCGGCGATAATGATGGGCATCGGATGCTCCTTGCACGAGTGTGGGCCCACACTCGCACGAAGGCCCGCGAAGCGAAAGGTCTTGCGCGCGGGCTAGAGGTCGTCGACTATCGCCCGAAGTGCGACGAGGTGGGTTGCAAGAGCCGTGCGTCCCGCGGCCGTTACCGAGAGCCAGGTGCGTGGCCGTTTGCCCACGTAGCCCTTGCGCGCCGAAATGTAGCCGGCGGCCTCGAGCACCGAAGCCTGCTTGCTGAGCACCGAGTCACTCACTTCGATCGCGTCACGCAGGGTCTTGAAGTCTGCCTCGTCAACGCGCACGAGAGCCGCGATGATACTGAGCCTGATGGGCGCCGACAGATGTTCGTCGATTCCGTGGCGGGGGTGGGTGGCGTCGATAGTCATCGACGTGCCCCACGCAGACCCGTGACGATAAGCGGGGCGGCGACGACGACAGCGAACGGAACCCAGAAGAGCGGCGTCGCGACATCCACGAGAAAAGTGAGGGCGACCCCGATGGCGAAGAGCCCCATGGTGAGCGAGAGCCCCACCATGTAGCGGGTGGTCGCGCCGTAGCTCGTCGAGCGACGCAGCGAGTTGTAAACGGTCACCGAGGCAATGATTCCCACGAGGTAACCCGCGCTCGAAGCGATGATGAGCGGCACGTTGTTCGTCGGAAAGATGTAGACGATGGCGAGGAGAAAGAGCGCGACGAACACCGCGATAGCGATCGAAACGCCAGCGATGGCGCGGCTTCCGCCGTGGGCGATGCGCCCGCCAGAGGCATCGCCGGCAGTTGCCGCGTTGAGAAGCTCGCGGGCTTCGGCGGCTGTTGGCTCGGTAGTCATGGGGTGCCTCTTTCGCAAAAAGTGGATGCAGCTTCCCGGTTGGGAACCTGCATCCACTATTGCATTAACTTTCCAATATGGAAAGTACTTTCCTGATCTTGAATCAGTCCTCGAGAATGCTGTCCGGCTGAATATCAATGCGCGCACCCGTGAGCTTCGCGGCGAGGCGGGCGTTCTGGCCTTCTTTGCCGATCGCGAGCGAGAGCTGGTAATCGGGAACAAGGGCGCGAACTGCCTTTGTCGCCTCGTCGATCACGTACGAGCTCGTGACCTTCGCGGGCGAGAGGGCGTTTGCAACAAATGTCGCGAGGTCTTCTGAGTAGTCGACGATGTCGATCTTCTCGTTGTTGAGCTCAGCGGTCACTGCACGCACGCGCTGACCGAGCTCGCCGATGCACGCGCCCTTGGCGTTGATGCCGGGCTCCATGGCGCGAACGCTCATCTTTGTGCGGTGTCCGGCTTCGCGCGCGAGCGACGTGATCTCAACGAGCCCCGACGCAATCTCGGGAACCTCGAGTGCGAAAAGCTTGCGCACGAGTGCCGGGTGTGTGCGGCTCACGGTGATTTGCGGACCCTTGAGGCCCTTCGAGACGCTTGTGACGTAGACGCGAATGCGGGTTCCGTGCGCGTAGTTCTCGCCGGGCACCTGTTCTTCGGGCGGCAGCACGGCTTCGATGGTGCCAAGGTCGACCTGGATCATGCGCGGGTTCGGACCCTGCTGAATGACACCGGCGACGATGTCACCCTCGCGGGCCTTGAACTCACCCATAACCGCTTCGTCGGCGATGTCGCGAAGGCGCTGGTTGATGACCTGCTTCGCAGCGAACGCCGCGATGCGACCGAAGTCGCTCGGGCTGTCTTCGGCCTCGCCGATGATGTTGCCTTCGTCGTCACGCTCGGCGACAAACACCGAGACGTGTCCGGTCTTGCGGTCGAGGTGAACGCGAGCCTGCGACGGTAGGATCTCTTCGTTCTTCTGCTCACCCTCGCCCGAGTGCTTGAGGTAGGCGGTAAGGATGGCTTGCTCGATAATCTGCACGAGCTCGTCGAACGGGATCTCCCGCTCGCGTTCCATAAGGCGCAGCACGCTCAGGTCGATGTCCACTGAGGGCCTCCACTATTCATATTTTTAAGGCTCAGCGGGGATGCCCGCTGACTTTTGCCTTGTCTACGGTACCCGAGCGGGAGACAGCCTGCTACCAGGGCTTGTCGGTCAGTGAGCCGTCGCCGTCATCTTCGCCGCGCTCACGAGACTCCTCGTTTGCTTTTTCTTCGGCTCCGGCTTCGCCCTGCTCACCGAGTTCGTCGAGCTTTTCGTCGAGGCTCTCGTCGCCCTCTTCCTGGGCATCGCGGGCGTCCTGTTGAGCCTGGGCCTCATCTTTTTTGGTCTCGATGCGATCGCTCGCGTCGTCGAGCTCTTCCTGCTGCGGCGGCTCGCACTCCGGCCCGCCCTCGGCAATCACCTGCTCGGCCGTTTCGTAGAGCAGAACGGCGCCCTGAAAATATCCGCCGTCTTTGTAGATGTCGCCGAGAAGCTCCCAGCTCAAAGCCAGATTGATTCGGATGTCGCACTGCTTCTCCTCGGGAGCCAGTTCGAGAGCCTTCTCAAAGTCGTCAACAGAGTCGACGTAAAACTCATTGGCGGCGTGCGCGTCGGCGCGATTGAAGTACGGAATCCACGGCTCGACGATGTTGAGGTCAAGAAGCGACTCCGAGCGCTCGATGCTCGTGTCGTAGTCGCCGACGTTGTAGGCCTGAATCGCGGCCTGGGTCGTGATCGACAACCCCATGAGCTTGAACGCGACAAAGAGCGCGAAGACGACAACCGGAAGGCTAAACAGGATGAGCTTGAGACGACGCTTGCCTCGCTTGCGCGAGTCTTTCGCGTCGAGCTCCCACTGGTTCTCCTGAAGTGTCACGACTGTGCCTTCCTGCGCGAGGAACGGAGCTCGAGAATCGCGCCGGCGATGCCAGCGACCTCGAGGAGAGCGAGAATACCGAGCGGAATCGCCGGAATCCAGTAGAGCTCGACCGGGCTGCCGGGCGTGCCGTCAGACATGGTCACGTCGCCAACGTCAATGCCGTCGACTGCCGGGCCGAGCGACTCCCCCGCGGCGCGGTGAAAGTAGTTGACGCCGAGCTCGCCGGCGATCTTCGTCAGCGCCTCTTCGTCGATGCGCGAGACTGCTTCTTCGCCGGTTGTGTAGTCCTGAATGTAGGTGACCTCGGTGTCATCTGCCGCATAGCCATCAAATGAGGCCATGCGCCCGCCCGTTGAGGTTCCGTAGCCGAGAACCGCTCCACCCGTCACAAGCGGCGCGAGCTCGTCGAACGTCTTCGGCGCGATCTCTGCGGTCTGCTCACCGTCGCCGAGGTAGTAGACGATGCGCTGTTGCCCTGGGTTCTCTTCTGCAGCATCGGTCAAAATGCCCTTGAGAAAATCGAGAGGAGCGTCAATGCTGCTTCCCCGCGAGTAGTAACTGATCTCGGGCGCGAGCACCGACGCGGCCGATTCGATTGCCGTGGCATCCGTTGTCAGAGGAACACGTTGAACGGGCGCTGCATCGAAGGTCACGAGCGAGAATTGCGCTCCGGCCAGGTCGTCAACGAGCTGCGCGATGTCGGCCTTGACGCCGTTGAGACGCGGTTCTGCGTTGCCCCAATCTTCGGCCGAGACGCTGCTCGTTGTGTCGACGACGATGTAGACCTCAACACCGCCGGCGGCGGTTGGGCCGCTCGAGGTCGCGGGAATAACGGGCCGAAGCGCAACGAGAAGCAAGAGCGCAACCATCACAACGCGCAGCACCCACGAGAGTCGCAGTCGTCGCGTCTTCGCAACGGTGAGCTGCCAGACCGCGAAACCGGCGAGGGCGATCGTGAGCACCACGAGCACGCCGATCGGCAGAACGGGTTCGAGAATCATCGCTTGAGCCTCCAGGCGAAGGCGAGAAGACCGGCAACCCCGATGAAGGCGAGCACAACAAGAAGCCCCGGCTCGTCGTGGCGCACGAGCTGCACGGGGCCCTTCATCAGCGCGGCCTGCTCGGCGGTGATCTGGTCGACGATCGACGGGATGCCGTTCGGATCGTCGAGCGGGTAGTAGCTGCCGCCCGTCGCCTCGATGACGGTCTTGAACTCTGTGGCGAGCTCGTCGAGGTACGACTTCGCGGTTGTGTCGCCGGGGTTGATCCCATAGACGCGCACGTCGCGCTCGGTCGCGAGGGCTCCGGCCTCTTCGAGGGTGAAGATCGGTTTTCCGGCGATGAGGTTGTCGGTGACAAGAATCACCGAGCGCGAGCGCGGTTCGTCTGTCGCGTCGAAGCGCACGGCGCAGGTCGCGAGCCCGTCGCCGACGAGTGACGACCCGTCGCCGATGAGCGTGCCGCGGTAGTAAGTCGCCTCGTCGCTGCCGAAGCTCTCTTTGATCTCGGCAAACTGCTTCTGGATGTACTCATAGTCACTCGTCAACGGAAAATACGTGACCGCCGAGGCATTGAACACAACAAGACTTATCCGCTCGCCCTCGAACTCGTCGGCGAGATCACTGAACACGTCGACAATCTCGGAGTCGTAGTCGACCATCGAGCCCGACACGTCGAGGCACAGCACGATGTCGCGGTTCTTGAGGTCAGGCTGCGTTACCTCGAGACTCGCGAAGCGCATAGTGAGGCCGACGGCAACAAGAACAAGAATCAGAATGGATGTCGCGATCCCGGCGAGAAGCGCCTGGTAACGCCGCAGCGCTCGGGTGTATCCGGGCAACTCTGTGAGCCTCTGGCTGTTCGCAACCGGTAGCGAGTTCGCCGATACCGCTTTCGCCGCGCGACGGCGGCGAAGCACCCAGAACGCCACCGCCGCGATTGGTACGAGCCAGAGGAGCGGCATCCACCAGAAGATCACTTCCATTCGGACACCAGCTTTCGCGCACGCTCCACCGCGACATCCACCGGGCCTGAATCAAGGCCACTGAACGCGCCCGGGTACAGGGTCTCAACAGCGTCGGCGAGAGGTTCCTGGCGCGCGTTGCGCAGGTCTTCGAGCGTCATATACGGCGCTCGAACTCCGCGAGCCTCTGCCGCGAAGGTGCGAATGACCCCGCTGAGTTCGTGGTGCGCCTCGGCGTAGGCGATGGTGCCCGACGAGTAGCGCTGGTAGACGGTGTCGATAAAACCTATGTAGCGCTCGCGCGTCGACGGAGTAAGGATCGGCGGGCCGTACTGAACGTTGGACTGCGGCCGTGCGCGTTTGCGGGTCATCAGCGCGATCGCCACGTACCAGGCGATGATGAGCACAATGATGCCGATTCCGAGGAGGAACCAGAGCGGCGAGTACTGAACCGGCGGGTAGAACGACTCATCTCCGGGCATGACGGTGCACCTCCAGGAGTCGGAACAGGCCCGTGACTACCTCGTCGGCGCGACTCACGCGCCCGCTCGAAATCGCGAGCTTGTCGAAGAGGTCAGTGGTCTTTTCGACGCGCGACCTGACACTGCCCTCGAACTCGGCGCGCAGCTTTTTGTCGGAACGCAGAATTCCCGGCAAAGCTGCGGCGTGCTCGACGTCGTGCATTGCGCGCTCCGCCCAGTCGTCACGCATAAGGTCGGCGTCGGCGACGGTAAGCCACAGCACCTCGTGCTGAACCCCGAGCCGGCGCAGCAGGCGCACCTCGGTATCGCCGAGCTCACGATCGTCGGCGATCACAAGCACGATCATGCGGCGTCGGAAGGTCGTCGAGGCGTAGAGCAGCTGCCGCGCGAGGTTGCTCGGCGGGCTGTCAATTGTCGTCGCGGAGTGGATGCGCTGAAGAATGCGCTCGAGGTGTGCCTCTGTCGACCCCGGTCCGACAAAGTCGGTGTGGTCGGCGTTGCCCGCAACGAGGGCCACCCGGTCGCCGTGGCGGGAGGCGATGTAGGCGAGGGTTCCCGCGGCGAGAACGCCGATGTCGCGCTTGGATTCACCGTGTTCCGCGACGGCCGACATCGCCCGACCCGTATCGACGATGAGCAAAAGGGTGTGCTTACGGGCGGCGATAAACCGCTTGATCATGGGCGAGCCGAGGCGCGCCGTTGCACGCCAGTCGATGTCGCGCACTTCGTCACCCGGCACGTACGGCCGAATATCGTCGAACTCGAGACTGCGACCGTGGAAGGTCGAGAAGTACTCCCCCTCGAGAAGCCCCCGCACTCTGCGATGGGCGTGTATCGAGATCGTCGTCTTGACGCGACGCAGGAGAGAAGTCACGGCGCCTGAACTGAATCGAAGATCGCGTCGATGACCGTTTCTGGCGCGATGTCGTCGGCGATGGCCTCGAAGTTTAGAATGATGCGGTGACGCAGCACAACGTGGCGCAGCGCCTTGACGTCTTCGGGGATCACGTGGTCGCGGCCGTTGATAAGAGCGAGCGCACGGGCGGCGCGCGAGAAGGCGATACTCGCGCGGGGGCTCGCTCCATACTCGATGCAGCCAGCAAGCTCAGGGGCGATGTACTGGCCCGCGTGGCGCGTCACGTAGACGAGCGAGACGATGTAGTTGGTGATCGCGTCATCCACGAAGACGCGCTTTGCTGCTTCTTGCAGGAACAGCACGTCGTCGACACTCGCGGCAGCCTCGAGGTGGTCGGTGTCGTAAACGCCCGAGTCGATGCGCGCGATGATCTCGATCTCTTCGTCGAACTCGGGGTAGTCGAGCACCTCTTTGAGCAAAAAGCGGTCGAGCTGCGCCTCGGGCAGGTGGTACGTGCCCTCTTGCTCGATCGGGTTCTGGGTCGCGAGCACAAGGAACGGCGTTGGCACGTGAAAGATCTCGCCGCCGATTGTCGTCTGCTTCTCCTGCATTGCCTCGAGCATCGCGCTCTGGGTCTTTGCGCTCGAGCGGTTGATCTCGTCGAGAAGAACGAAGTTCGAGTGAACCGGGCCCAACTGCGTTTTGAAAGTGGATGTCGCGGCGTCGAAGATCTGCGAACCGATGATGTCGCTCGGCAGAAGGTCGGGGGTGCACTGCACGCGAGTGAAGCTCGCGCTCACGGCGTCGGCGAGAGCCTTTGCCGCGGTGGTCTTCGCAAGCCCGGGAACACTCTCGAGCAGAATGTGCCCGCCGGTCAGCAGCGCGATGAGCAGGCTGCGACGCAGCCCCTCCTGGCCAACAACCTTTGATTCGTAGGCCTTCGAGACTGACGCGAGAATCGTGCTCACGCGGCCAAGGTCGGTCGCGCTAAGTCGCTCGCTCAATTGCTCTCCTGCGTCTCGGTTGTGCTGGTGGCTGCGTTGCTGGTCAATGTTGACAGAACGTCACTGACAGCGACCTGTGTGCGCTCGCCTGAGCGGCGGTCCCACAGTTCGACGATGCCATCAACCGCGCTGCGGCCGACGATGATGATCTGCGGAACGCCGAGAAGCTCGGCGTCGCCGAACTTCACACCGGGAGAAACCTTGGGCCGGTCGTCGAAGAGCACGTCGTAGCGTGCGGCGTCGAGGGTCGCGACGAGCGACTCAGCGACATCCTTCACCGCATCTTCACGACCGGCAGCAATGACATGGATGTCGTAGGGCGCGACATTCTTCGGCCAGATGAGACCCTTCGCGTCGTTGTTGCTCTCGGCGATGACCGCCATGATGCGCGTGACGCCGATGCCGTACGAGCCCATCGTTACCGTAACGAGCTTGCCGTTCTCGTCGAGCACCTTGAGGCCCAGGGCCTCTGCGTACTTGCGACCGAGCTGAAAGACGTGGCCGATCTCCATACCGCGAGCGAGTTCGACGGGGCCGGAGCCATCGGGCGCGGGGTCGCCGGCAACGACATCCGCGACCTGAACGATGCCGTCGTTGCCAAAGTCGCGGCCAGCGACGAGGCCGAAAACGTGCTTGCCCTCGACGTTCGCTCCCGTGACCCACGAGGTGCCTTCTGAGACGCGAGGGTCGACGAAGTACGGAATCTTCGTGGATGCAGCTTCGCCGAGCACGGCGCCGCTCTCCGACCACGGGCCGATGTAGCCCTTCACAAGACCGGGGTTCTTCGTGAAGTCGCCCTCGTTGGCCGCCTCTACCTCGGCGGGCGCGAAGGCAACCTCGGCGCGCTTCATGTCGACCCCGCGGTCACCGGGCAGACCGACGACGACGAGCGAGCGATTGCCCTCGAGGTCGGTGAGCGCGAGCACAACATTCTTAAGGGTGTGTGCAGCGGTGTAGCCGCGGTCGGGGTAGAGCTCGTTCGCGACGGCGACGAGGGTGTCGATCGTCGGGGTGTCGGGGGTGTTCTGCACCTCGGCAGCGGGCAACCCGGCGAAGTCAATCGCGTCGGGAACCGCTGTTGTAAACGCCTCGACGTTTGCCGCGTATCCGCCCTCGCTTCGCACGAAGGTGTCTTCGCCGACCGGTGTCGGGTGCAAAAACTCTTCGCTGCGCGACCCGCCCATGGCGCCGGCGTCGGCCTTGACGATCGCGTACTCGAGACCGAGGCGCGTGAAGATGCGCTCGTAGGCGTCGCGGTGCTGCTGGTAGCTCAGGTCGAGCCCAGCGTCGGTGTAATCGAAGCTGTACGAGTCTTTCATCGTGAACTCGCGGCCACGCAGCAGTCCGGCACGCGGGCGGGCCTCGTCGCGGTACTTGTCCTGGATTTGGTACAGCGAGAGCGGCAGGTCTTTGTAGCTCGAGTAGAGGTCTTTTACGAGGAGAGTGAAGACCTCTTCGTGCGTGGGGGCGAGAAGGTAGTCGGCGCCCTTGCGGTCTTGCAGACGGAAGATGCCGTCGCCGTACTCGGTCCACCGGTTGGTGACCTCGTAGGGCTCGCGCGGGAGGAGTGCCGGAAAGTGCACTTCCTGGGCGCCGAACGCGCCCATCTCTTCGCGAATGATGTTCTCGATCTTGCGGCGCACCTTGAGCCCGAGCGGCAACCAGGCGAAAACGCCGGGAGCCTGACGGCGGATGTAGCCCGCCCGCACAAGAAGGCGGTGGCTCGCGACCTCGGCGTCTACCGGATCGTCTCGAAGGGTGCGGACAAAGAGCTGGGAAAGGCGAGTGGACACGGGTGCAAGCCTAACCGCGGTAAGGCGTGATTGCGGCCGCGCTCACTAAGGCACGACCGCAACCACGGCTGAGAGAGGGCGGGGACATGGCTCCCCGCCCCCAGATTTTCTCTATTGATTCGGTCCGACGCTCGCGTTAGCGAGATACAGCGACAGAAGGGAAGGACCAGGCAACCCGCTCAACACGTCAACCCGCAGCGCCGTCTCGAAGTACTCCCCCGAGAGCGGCGTGTGGGGCGCCGATGGGAAGGGTGCGACATCCGGCCTCGAATTGAGTGTCAGGTTGAGCACACCGGCGAGGCTCTCGAGCACCGGATCGAGCAGCGTAATCGTCGACGTCACGAGTGTTGTGAAGTTGGATGTCGCGGTCGAAATGGCTCCCGTGAGCGGTGTTGTGAGCTGGTTCAGAACGAGGTTGAGAACCGCTGGCGTGACCGTCGTCACTACGGGGTTGAGAAGCCCCGCCGTGAGCGACGCGAGGATCGGATTGAGCAACGCATCACCGATTCCCGTTCCGCCGAGCAGCGTGACCGATGGTCCGGTCACAACCACGCCCGCTCCGCCGGGGCTCGCGTACTGGGCGAGGGTGCCCAGGTACTTGAGCTTGACCTCGAAGGCGTCGATCGGGCCGATGCCAGGAGTCAGCGGCGGCACAGCCAACAGGTGTGCGGTGAGCTTGAGGTTAACGTTGATCTCGAGCGTCGCCGCGGCGAGGGCGGTGTCGAGCGCGGTGTCGATCTGCGCGAGTCGCGCCTGGAGGAGATCTTCAACGCGCTCGACAACATCATTGAGCTGTGCGGCTGTAAGCACCCGTGTGTTCGCGGGCCGGTTGTTGAGTCCACCGGCGAGCGCTTCGATATCGATCGACACCGTGCCAGAGGCGAGGTCGATCGCTACAGTGCCATCACTCAGCGGGCTCGTGAGGTAGTTGGTAACCGTCGACAAATCGATTGTCACGGCTGCCGTTGTCTGGTCGGTGCCACCGAGTCCGAGCGTCACGAGCGGGGTCGAGGCCGTTGTCAGCAGCGAGCTGATCGCACCGGTGAGCGAGGTGACGGCGCCAGTGGCGATGTTCGTCTCCGCCGTGCCGTTCGTCGTCGGTGTGCCGATGAGCGTGTTGAGAAGTGTCTGCACTCCCCCGACGGCCGTCGGAACTGTGCCGCCCGTGCCCGTGAGCGCCTTGACGGCATCACTCGTGAGCTGCGCCTTGAGCGAGCTCACAAGGTAGGAACGGTCGAGATCGGTGGGTGAAGGTGCTCCTCCAGCCCAGGCGGCCGGGCATCCATCGAGGGAAGCAACGGCGGCGACCGCCCCGATCTCGACCGAAACATCGGTCAGTCCTGCGAGGGCCGCGGTGAGCCCACTGATGTCGCTGAGTCTCAGCGTGCCGACCTTGCCCGCTGTTCCGCTTGAGACGGCGCCCGTGTCGACCGCGCCGGTGTTGGTCACGGCACCCGCGGCACCCGTCGAGATGCCGGTCTCGTGCGCCTGGCCGTACTGGTTGTAGGTTCCGGTGCCCGAGTTAAGCGGAAGGGTGAGCGGCGTGATGCCGATGTTCACGGCATTGAACAGGGCAGTTGCGCTGACTCCCGCACCAAACGCGTCGGTGCCGGCGCCCTGCGACACCGCCCCTGGAGAAGTGGATGTCGCGGAGGTGCCGTCGTTATTGACTACAACACCGCGGATTCCCGCGATTGCGTCGAGGTTGATCGCCCCGATGCTGCCGTTGAGCATGCGCCCCGTTGCGCGTGACGTCAGGTCGGTCGGTGCGTCACAGTCGAGGGTGCCGATGTCGCCGTAGTTGCGCTCGGTGTCGTTCCAGGCAGCGCTGCTCGACTGGATGCCGGTGAGGGTTGCCGCAGCGATGGCGAAGACCGCCACAGCCGACGCTGTTGATCTCGCGAACCGCGGCGTGGCCCGGTTGAGGAGCTTGTTCATGCTTCGACCTGCCTGTCGTTGGTTGAGGTGCGAGGAGCGCCGGTGCGCTGTCGAGCGAGGATGAAGCCGCCGAGAAGAAGTCCGGCAGCAAGAAGAATTGGGCCGAGAAGATCGACACCCGTGATCGCGAGACCGTCGGGGATTCCGTCTCCGTCACTGTCGCCGTCATCGTCGCCATCGCCGGGGATAACGATTACCGCTTCACTCTCGTTCGCAGTGAAGCCGAAACCGATCGTGCCGTTCTGGTTCTGCAGGTTGCCGGGTGTTGTCGGCAGCAGCGAAAGTTCGACAAGAAAGTACGGGCCGCTGTTGAGCGGAATGAATCCAAGGTCGCGCACGAGCTCCTGGTCGACCTCGGCCAGCGGGCCGTCTTCGATCGTGGTGACGAGTCCCGCACACGTGGGTTCCGGAAGCGCCGTGAGATCCCACTCGGAGGTGCAGCTGTCGAGTCTGAGCTGAAGCCCCTCTGGGTCGTTAGAGAGAACGCCGTCGGCTTCGATCTCGAGCGAGAGCTCTCCCTCTTCTTCAGCGTCGACAAGGTGGGTGATGATCTGCCAGTAGCGAGAGTCGCCAGGCTGCATTTGTGCTTCGTAGAGCGGGTTCTTCGAAATCTCCAGTGATAGGTATCCATCTGTGTCTGGAATCACGTATGCGGCAGCGGATCCAGCCAGTGCCACTACGCCAGAACTGGCGAGTGCCGCTGAGACTAGGAACCCGGTTATCGCTACGGGTCTGGAGAGGCGTTTCATTCCTCGTCCCTTTCATCGGTGTGAGGCCACCACGCCCTGAGCACAAGACCGGCCATAACAACCGTGATGAGCCCGAGAGCGAGGGGTGTGCGGAGGAATTCAATGACTTTTCCACCCCCGGGGATGCCCAATTCGACGAGTCCGACCTTCTCGACCGTGTACGGTCTGGGGTCGGGATCGTCGTTGGCATCACCCTGCAGGGTGATCTCGCGCGTCGACGCAGCAGCTGCGGCCGGCGCGATGTCGATGACGCGGTGGGTGACGGGCGACTTCTTGTCGCGGGCGACGGTGACGATGTCGCCGACCTCGAGCTCAGAAGCCGCAACGCCACGTTCGATGACGAGCGAACCCGCCGGAAGCCCGGGCGACATGGATCCCGTTGCGAGGATCACTGACTGCCATCCGATGAGGGGAAGGGCCGCGAGGGCGAAACCCGCGAGGCCAAGAACGATGATCGTTATGACGACGAGACCGCCAAGCGCACGCCCCACGCCTGCGCGGCTGACACCTTCGACTGCTGGGGAAGCAGTGACGCGGTGTCGCCCGATGCCGGCGGCGTGGAGCGTGCTGGTCATGACAGGTTCTCTTTCTTACCCGGAGGCGCTGTTACTTGGACTCAGCGGTGAAGTTCCAGATCGGCTGCGCGTCGAGACCCTGGAGGGCATCGTCGGCACCGTCAGGAAGCTCAAGCTGGAAGCAGACAGTCTTTTCAGCACCCGCTACGGTCGGTGTTCCGGCGAGAAGCTCGAAGGCGTCAACCGCCGAACCGGTGGCCGTGCTCGAACCCGATGCGACGAGCGAGGTTCCCGCGGCGAAGCCCGCTGTTGTGCAGGCAGCCGGGTTGGCAACGATCGCCGCGCCGTACTCGAGAGCGTCGAACAGTTCCTCGTCGCCCGTGCCGAGCTCCGGTGCGTTGAGCGTGAGGTCACCCGCGGCCGAGGCAATGGGTGTGCGGAGTCGCACAAAGCCGTAGACCGGAACGCCCGGTGTGAGGTTCTGCGCGGCGATCGAGAAGTCGACCTTTCCGCCGGGGCTCGCGAGGTCGTTGGTCCAGCCGGTCGTGGCGCTGGTCGTTACGTTCTGGTTGACCTCGAACGACGAGGCTCCGACGCTGTTCTGCGTGTCAGCTCCACCGAACACCCATTCGGTGTCGGTCCAGGCCGCCATTGAAGTGATCGTTGCGCCCGAGGCGACGATCAGACCGGCGGCGGCGATGACCGCGATCTTCTGGTTGCGCTTGCGTGACCGAAGGCCCGCGCGTTCTGCTGTCATGTCCTGCTCCCTGAGGTTCGAGCGAGGTCACGTATTCCGGATCTGAACGTCATCGTTAAACCCGACAGCAGAACGGATAGTGACCCCGTTTCTTGTTTGTTGAAAGATGAAGCTACGCGATATCCACAGGAAAACAAGAGCATTTCGGGGTGCAAAAACGGTCGTTCTATCCCCCACTTCGGGGGAGACAAACCGGTTAGTCTGTACCCCAATACGGATTTTCTATCACCCAGCAGCTCACCCGCTGTGAGTGAGGTGGATGTCGCGCGCGGTCATAGCGCCCACCACACGCCTATTGGCGTGGATGCCAGCAAACTACTGCTGACCGAGCGGTCAGCGGGCGCAGCGCTTTCCGGGAGCGCTCCCGCGATCGCGCGCGCGCCGAGCCGAGCTCACGCGGCCGCAAGCTCATCGGTCAACGGCACATGTCGCGCGGCGTGTACCCGGAGCCCGGAGAAGGGGCCAACAATCCGGATGAGGTGTCCGCACGAGTAACATCGCGGCGTGAGCGGCTGATGCGCTATCCGGTCTGGGCGGGTGCAGCGACATCCATTCGCCGCCCAGTGGTTCGCCCAGAGTGTCGCGGGCCGGCCAAGGCGCTCGCGAACTGCTCCGATTGTCTGGTCGGCACACAACGCACCAGACAACCGCGACACTTCACCGCCAGCGGCGCCGAGATTCACAGCTGCGCGGCGCTGTGCGCCCGCATGCGGAGCTAGAGGGGCTTAGACGGTGACCACTGTCGGCGAGCCAGTCTCACCGACGGGCATCGCCGCAGCGAGGCGGTTGGCCTCTTCGATGAGCGTCTGAACGATCTCGGCCTCCGGCACGGTCTTGATGACCTCGCCCTTGACGAAGATCTGGCCGCGTCCGTTGCCCGAGGCGACGCCGAGGTCTGCCTCGCGGGCCTCCCCCGGTCCGTTGACGACGCAGCCCATAACTGCAACGCGCAGCGGCACGGTCATCTTCTCGAGGCCCGCTGTTACATCGTTCGCGAGCTGGTAGACGTCAACCTGCGCACGGCCGCAGCTGGGGCACGAAACGATCTCGAGCTTGCGCTCGCGCAGGCCGAGCGACTGAAGAATCTGCAGGCCGACCTTGATCTCGGTCACCGGGGGTGCCGACAGCGACACCCGAATAGTGTCGCCGATGCCCTCGGAGAGCAGCACACCGAACGCCGTTGCGCTCTTGATTGTGCCTTGAAACTCGGGGCCAGCCTCTGTAACACCGAGGTGCAGGGGCCAGTCGCCGCGCTCGGCGAGAAGGCGGTAGGCCTTGATCATCGTTACCGGGTCGTTGTGCTTGACCGAGATCTTGAAGTCGTGAAAGTCGTGCTCTTCAAAGAGCGAGGCTTCCCAGACGGCGCTCTCAACGAGTGCCTCCGGTGTTGCCTTGCCGTACTTCTGCAGCAGGCTGGGCTCGAGAGAGCCGGCGTTGACACCGATGCGAATCGAGACGCCCGCGTCTTTCGCTGCCTTGGCGATGTCTTTCACCTGGTCATCGAACTTGCGGATGTTGCCGGGGTTGACGCGCACCGCTCCAACACCGGCATCGATCGCCGAGAAGACGTACTTCGGCTGAAAATGAATGTCGGCGATGATCGGAATCTGGCTCTTCATCGCGATGATCTTGAGGGCGTCGGCGTCGTCCTGGTGCGGAACGGCGACGCGCACGATGTCGCAACCGGTCGCGGTCAGCTCGGCGATCTGCTGAAGCGTTGCATTGATGTTTGTGGTCTGCGTCGTAGTCATCGACTGAACGCTCACCTGAGACTCGCTGCCGACTCCGACCTTGCCAACCTTGATCTGGCGGGTCTTGCGGCGGGGCGACAGGGTTTCGGGGGCTTTCGGGAGACCGAGATTGATAGCAGGCACGAATCTAGTTTAGGTCCGTGTGCTGTACGCCTGCTGGCCGCACCCTGTACGGCCAGCTACAGGATGCTGATCGGCTTGACGATGTCGGCGTAGATGAGCAGCAGGCTCATGCCACCGAGCAGCACAACAACAACGAGCGTGAGCGGAACAAGCTTCGCGATGTCAACGGGGCCCGGGTCGGGTCGCTTGAAGAGTTTCGCGAAGAAGCGGCGGATGCCCTCCCAGAGCGCGCCCGCGACGTGACCGCCGTCGAGCGGCAGCAGCGGGATGAGGTTGAAGACAAACAGCGCGATGTTGAGCGACGCGAGAAGCTCGAGCAGCCCCGAGAATCGCGTTGCGAGCGGGATCGTGGTGATCGTCGAGATTTCGCCGGCGATACGGCCAACACCGACGACACTCACGGGGCCGGTGGGGTCGCGCTCTTCTGGACCGAAGGCCGCGTTCACAACGTCGATGAGGCGCTGCGGCAGGTTGAGGATGATGTGGGCGACCGAAGCGATCCTGTCGCCAACGAGCGGCAGAACTGCAGTGATCGGCTGGCGCTCGATGGCCTGCGCGAAGGTGATGCCGAGAAGACCGATCTCTTCTGTGCGGTTGTTGCCCTCGGCGTCTGTCGCGATTGTTCCGTCGTCGTTGTAGACGTAGCGCTCGGTGAGGCGCGGAGTCGCTTCGAGCGTGAGCTCTTCGCCGTTGCGGTCAACAACGAGAGTGAGCTGCTCACCGGGAGAAGCATTGATGATGGATGTCGCTTCCGACGCCTCGTCGATGGCGTTTCCATCGACGCTCAGAATCGTGTCGCCGGGAAGCAGGCCAGCCTCGGCGCCGGGGGCAGTCTCTGTCGTCGAGGTGCACTCCTGCACCTCGCTCGTGGCGGGCACAAGGCACTCGTTGACGACGCTGATCGACGTTGTGGCGTTCGCTGTGGTGATTCCAAAACCGCAGAGCACGATCGCGTAGAGAAGAATGCCGATGAGCAAGTTGACGACCGGGCCGCCGAGCATAATGACTATGCGCTTGAGAACCGGCAGCTTGTAGAAGACGCGCTCTTCGTGACCCGGCTCGATCGTGTTTTCGCTCTGTTCGCGGGCGTCTTGCATCAGGGTCTGGAGAAAGCCCGTGCTCGCGTCGCGTGATGCTTCGCCGGCCTTCGCGGGCGGGTACATTCCCGCCATCGAGATGTAGCCGCCGAGCGGGATGGCCTTGAGGCCGTACTCGGTCTCGCCGAACTTGCGCGACCAGATCGTGGGGCCGAAGCCGATCATGTACTGGCCGACGCGCACGCCGAACTTTTTGGCCGGAATGAGGTGCCCAACCTCGTGCAGGGCGATCGACACGGCGATGCCAATGGCAATAACAAGAACGCCCAGAATGTACAGCAGCACGGTTTCCACGCAGTAACCCTAGTGCTCGATTACTTTGCGCTTGCTGTTAGAGCGATGCGCGAGTCTGCGCGCTCTCGCGCCCAGCGCTCGGCCTCGAGCACACCGGCGAGACTGAGCTCGCCGACCTCGTGTTCGTCGACCGTCGCGGCCACGGTGTCGAGAATGTCGAGGTAACCGATGCGACCGGCGTGAAACGCGAGAACAGCTTGCTCGTTTGCCGCGTTGAACACTGCGGGGAACGTGCCGCCCGCGCGACCGACAGTTTTTGCGAGTTCAACCGCCGGAAACGCTTCGGTGTCGAGGGGCTCGAAGGTCCACGAGCTCGCAGTCGTCCAGTCGAGCGGCGCGCCTACCCCGGCGACCCGGTTGGGCCAGTCGAGCCCGAGCGAGATCGGCAGGCGCATGTCGGGCGGGCTGGCCTGCGCGATTGTCGATCCGTCGGTGAACTCGACCATCGAGTGCACAATCGATTGCGGGTGCACGGTCACGGCAATGTCGTCGTAGGGCACGTCAAAGAGCAAGTGGGCCTCGATGACCTCGAGCCCCTTGTTGACGAGCGTCGACGAGTTGGTTGTGACGACGAGCCCCATGTCCCAGGTTGGATGCGCGAGAGCCTCGCGCGGCGTCACCGAGGCAAGCGACTCGCGACTGCGACCGCGGAACGGACCGCCGGAAGCCGTGAGAACGAGCCGGCGCACTTCGCTCGCAGAACCCGAACGCAGCGCCTGCGCGATGGCGGAGTGCTCGGAGTCGACGGGCACTATCTGTCCGGGAGCCGCGGCCGCAGTGACGAGGGCACCGCCGACGATAAGACTCTCTTTGTTGGCGAGGGCAAGCGTGCGGCCTGCCTCGAGTGCCGCGAGAGTCGGGCCGAGGCCAACCGAGCCCGTGATGCCGTTGAGCACAACGTCGCACTCGACGTCGCGCACGAGTTGAGCCGCGTCATCCGCCCCGAATGCCATGTGCTCGACGCCAAAGGTCGCGGCCTGCTCGGCGACGGTCTCGCGATTGGTTCCCGCGGCGAGACCGACGACCTCAAAGAGGTGCGGGTTTGCCGCAATCACGTCGAGCGCCTGAACGCCGATGGAACCGGTTGACCCTAAAACAATGACCCGACGCATGTGTGAATTCTCGCACTTGCGCCGGGTCACCGTGTGACGCGAAAGTTACTCGGCCGTGCCGAGCGAGACGATATTGACGACGAACACGATCGTGTCGGTTCCGCCGATGTCGCCGCCGTTGCCCGCTGCACCGTAGCCGTCGATGGGCGAGATGATGACGATGAGGGTCGTTCCGACCTTCTGGCCCTCGATCGCCTTGCCGAAGCCGTTGACAACACCCGAGGTGTTGAACGGCGAGGGCTCGCCGCGTTCCCAGCTCGAGTCGAAGACCTTGCCCGTTGTCCAGTTGACGCCCGTGTAGTTGACAACCACATTGGCGTCTTCGCCGACGACCTCGCCATCACCCTCGGTGATGATGCCGAGCTCGCTCGTCGCGGGCGGGGCGGTGTCGGGAATCGTGATCGTGGGAGCGCCGTCGGCGTCGAACTCGACCTCGGGTGCGCCCTTCATGTCTTCAAACTTCTGCGGAACAAACGTGCCGGTCGCGATGTCGATGAGGTCCGCGACGAAAACCACCGAGTCTGCGGGGTCAACACCAAGATCCGGTGAACCCGTCTCGCCCCAGAGGTCGGTCGGCGGGATAACGCCGACAACGCGAGATCCGACTGTTGTGCACTCGAGGGTCTTCACCAGACCAACGAGAAACGCCGACTCGTCAACGGTGATCGACTGGGTCGCGCCGTCCGCCCACCCAGTTGTTGTGAGCTCTTCGCCCGACGAGCCGTTGTACAGGGTGAAGTGCACGTTCGCGTCGCCGTTGGTCTCAACCATCGGTCCGTCGCCCTCGATGACAACCGTGCGCTCGGTTGCGGTCGTTGTGATCGGAGTATCGAACTCGACCGTCGGGGCTTTTCCATAGTCACCCTCAACGCTCACGGAGTCTGAGGCGTCGCCCGGCTTCGTGACGTCGCACGACGCCGACGAACCAGGCGTGCTCTGGCTCGAATCGTCTGCGGGGGTCGAGCAGGCTACGAGCGAGCCAACGAGTCCTGCGGCGAGCAGGAGTGCAATACCAGTGCGCACGGGGCACCTTTCAAATCACGGGAGGGAGGGAAAGCCTCGAACAGTCTGACCTATAAAAGCTGAAAGCGGCGTGGATGTCGCGCCCGATTGCTCGAGAGCTAGCGAGTGCGGGTTCGCGCGACAAGAGCGCCGAACAGAATCAGCAGGCCAACAAGCGCCCAGCCCACGATGAGCGACCCGACGGGCACACCCAGCAAGGCGATGGGGCGAATGACCTCGATCACGGGAATCACCTGGTCGTTTGTCTCCGACGGGATGATCCTGATGTCGGTTGTTACCTGCAGCTTCGGGTTTTCGTAGGTGAGGTCGAGAACCGTGAGAAACGAACCGCGCGGAGTGAGAGCCGGGTCGGTGACCTTTCCGGCCCAGACCGTGTTGCGCGCGGCGTTGAGCTGCCCGCCGCCGCGCACTGCCTTCTCAACGTCAGCGCGCTGGTCGCTCAAAATGTAGAGGCGCACATTCTGCGGGGTTTTTGCCGCCGCCGAGAGGCGCATCGGGTACACAAAAGTCTTCGTCTCGAAGGTGATGCGAACCGGCTCGAGTTCACCGTCGAGCACGTCATCAGAGGTCAGCTTGATTGCGACAAACGACCAACCCTGCGAGATGTAGTACTTGAGCTCGCTCTTGGCGGCACCCGTCATCTGGTAGTCGTTCTGGCTGAGCCACTTTCGCAGCCCCGCGGCATCCGATGCCCTGAGGGTTGTCGCCTCGATCGGGCCGAGGGTGACGCGGCTGACGATCTCGGGTTCAGCACCGTCACCGCCGCTGACCGACGCAAACCCCCACCAGTCGTCAACGTACGCGGGTCGCGGTGCGATGGTTTCGGCAAGGGCCGCAAACTCGGCGTTGTCACCCTGGGTGACGGTCGCGGGATTGGGCGTCGGAAAAACGAGCCCTGTGTCACCGGTCTGCGCGAGAAGTTCAAGCGAGAGGTCGATCTGCTCGACGCCGTCTGCATACGAGACGATCGCAGTCTCGCCTTCAACGCTGACCTCGGAGTTGGGGCCGACAGCGAGTCCACCACAGCCACATGCCATCGCCGGAGAGGCGACCTGCAGGCCCACTAGGGCGAGAGTCACAATTCCAATAGCCCAGAGTCGACGCACCGTCCCATGGTGCCATACGTCGGCTTAGCGAAAGACGATTACCGGCTCATGGAGCACAGGAAAATTGACGGATGCCGCAATGAAGCACTTCTCGCTCGCCTCAGCGTGCAGGCGCAGGGCGAGATCCACGTCGCCCGACGAGATCGTGACCCGCGGTCGCAGGGTCACAGTCGTCATGTGACCGCCACCGTTGTTCGTCTGCTGCATCGTGCCGGTTGCGTCGTCGCCATACTCCTCAACAACAATTCCGTTCGATGCAGCGACGTGCAGGTAGCTCAGCAGGTGGCACTCGCTCAGGGCTGCGATAAGAAGCTCTTCGGGGTTCCAGCGCTCGGGGTTTCCTCGGAACGCCCTGTCGCTCGAACCATCGATCGACACCTTGCCCGCCGCGGAGACAACGGTCTCGCGGCCATACGACCGGTAATCGCTCGTGCCTGAGCCGCGGTTGCCCGTCCATTCGAGGGCGACGGCAAAGTGATGTTCGAGGTTCATGCTGCCATTCCATCACGACCCCTGACCTGTCGCTGGTTGAGTAGGCGCGCCAGCGCCGTATCGAAACCCGGATTTCGATACGGCCGCGGGCGGCCTACTCAATCAGCGAGGGCTGTACAGGCTCGCGACCGCCTCGCGGAAGGCCGCCGTGTGCCGCGCGACATCCGCGCTCGTCGTCGCGGGGCACATAAGCGCCATGTTGTGAAACGGAGTGATGAGAATGCCGCGGTTGAGCGCGTGAAGGTGCAGGTACTGCTGCAGCTCGAAGTCTTCCGCGTTCGCGGCGTCTGCGCCGTCGAGTGGGGCACTGCTCATAAACGAGTACTCTGCGCGTGCGCCGAGCTGGGTGACCTGCCACGGCGCTCCGAACTCGTCGAGCGCGGCCTGCACACCCTCGGTGAACTCTGTGGCTCGCTCGATCATCGTCTCGAACGCCGCATCAGTCAGCACCTCGCCGAGGGTCGCGCGAATGCCGGCCATCGAGGCCGCGTTGCCCGCGAGCGTGCCGCCCACTCCCCCGACGTCGATGTCTTCGAGCTCGAGCGACTCACGCACGCGCGTCGCGTAGTCAGCGGTCATACCGAACGCCGCCGCCGGGATTCCGCCGCCGATCGTCTTGCCGACGACAACAGCGTCGGGCCGCAGTCCGTCGCGCTTCGTCATGCCACCGGGCCCCGCACACAGGGTGTGCGTCTCGTCGATGATGAGCAGCGTTGCCGTCTCTGTGCACAGCTCACGCAGGGCATCGTGCCATCCGGCATCGGGCAGAACGATTCCGATGTTGGTCATCGCAGGCTCGATGAGCACCGCCGCGACATCCAATCGCCGTAAAGCTTTTTCGAGCGCCGGCACGTCGTTGAACGGCACTACAACCGTTGTGTCGTCGAGGGGCACGGGCGGCCCGATGTTTCCGCGGCGGGCGACAACCTGCCCATCGTCGTCGAGGGTCGCGAAGGCCTCGTCGACGGAGCCGTGGTAGCTGTAGTCGATAACAAGAATGCGCTGGCGGCCCGAGACGTGCCGCGCGTAGCGAATGAGGCTGCGATTCGCGTCGGTCGCAGAGAGCGTGAACTGCCAACTCGGCAGACCAAACCTCTCTTCGAGCATGGATGCAGCGATCGCGGCGTCGGCCGTCGGCAGCATGTACGTCGACCCCCTGGCCAGCTGCTCGGAGATGGCCTTCACCGACGCATCGGGCGCGTGGCCGCACATGGCGCCGGTGTCGCCGAGGCAGAGGTCAACGTGATCGATGCCGTCGACGTCGGTGAAGTGCGCTCCCTTGGCCGTGTCGACGTATACGGGCCACGGGCCGGGCCACTTGGCCATCCACAACATAGGAACGCCGTCGGGCATCGACTTCTTTGCCTCGAGCCAGAGCGCCTTCGACGCGGGGCGCGCGGCCTCAAAGGTCGCCACCTCGTGCTGCCAGAGCTGCGCGAGCCGGGCGCGGTCGTCGTACACGGCCTCTAGCCCTGCCGAGCGAGTCTCTTGGCCCGCGCTGCAGTCGACACCTGCGAGACGACAACGAAGATGATCGCTATAAAGAACACCGCAGAGGCGATGACGTTGGCCTCGGCCGGAATTCCGCGGGCAGCAGCCGTGTAGACAAACTTCGGGAACGTCACAAACGGGCCAGCGTTGAAGTTCGTGATGATGAAGTCATCGAAGCTCAGCGCGAAGCTCAGCAGCGCGGCGGCGATGATTCCGGGCATCAGCAGGGGCAGCGTGACGCGAGCGAAGACCTGGGCCGGGCTCGCGTAGAGGTCGCGCCCCGCTTCTTCAAGCGCCGGGTCCAGGCTCGCGACTCGTGCGCGCACTGTGACGACTACGAAGCTGATGCAGAACATCGTGTGCGCGAGAATTACCGTGAGCGCGCCCTTTTCGACCCCTGCCGTCAGAAACTCGGCGGCAAGTCCCGCACCGAGAACAACCTCGGGTGTTGCCATCGGCAGAAAGAGCAGCAGGGTCGTCGCGTTGCGAAACGGGAACCGGTAGCGCACGAGAGCGATGGCAATCATCGTGCCGAGAATCGTTGCAAGAAGGGTCGCCGTGAGCCCAACAAAGATGCTGTTGCCGAAGGCCTCGCAGACTCCCTGTGCGTTACACAGTTGCGTCCAGTTATCGAGGGTGAAGCCGCGCCAGACGATGTTCGAGCGACGCGAGTCGTTGAACGAAAAGATGATCGTGTAGACGATCGGGATAAGCAGAAAGACAAACGCGAGAGCGCTGTAGACCCAAATCGCGTAGCGGCCGATGAAGCGAGTGAGCTGTGACATCAGATCAGGTCGTCCGTTCCACTCTTTTTGACGTAGACGCTCACAAAGATGAGAATCGCCGCCATCAGCACAAGCGAGAGCGCCGCGGCTATCGGGTAATTCTGAAGCACAAGGAAGTTCGCCTCGATGACGTTTCCGATCATCGCCGTGCTCGTGCTGCCGAGAAAGTCGCGACTCGCGTTGATGTAATCGCCGGCCGCCGGGATGAACGTCAGGAGCATTCCGGAGATGATTCCCGGAGCCGCGAGCGGCACGGTGACCCTAAAGAAGGTGGATGCCGGGCTCGCGTACAGGTCTCCTCCGGCCTCGACATACCGCAGGTCAAGCTTCTCGAGCGAGGTGTAGATCGGCAGCGTCATAAAGGGGATGAAATTGTAGGTGAGTCCGAAGATCACCGAGAACGCCGTGCCCGTAACGTGCTCACCCTCGGGTAGCAGCTGCAGCGTGTTGAGGAACGAGACAAAGGGACTCTCATCAGAGAGGAGCTGCTTCCAGGCGAGAGTGCGAAGCAGGAAGCTGATGAAGAACGGTGCGATGACCAACGTGAGAGCCAGCGCCTGAATCAGCGGAAAACGCCGCAGCGTGACGCCGATGAAGTACGCGAGAGGAAAACTGAACAACAGCGCGAAGACAGTTGCCGTCGCGGCGAAAACGAACGAGCGGATGATGTGCTCGCCGTAGGTCGAGATGACCGCCGTGTAGTTCTCCCACTTGAAGGCTGTCTCGAACTCACCGATGTCGCCGAACTCAACCGGCTGCTGAAATGACGTGAGAACGAGCGAAAAAAGCGGCGCGAGAAAGAACAACCCGAGGTACAGGATTCCGGGCAGCAGAAGGATAAGCGCTACCTTGCTGCGCTTGCGCAGTGCGGGTTCGGCGACGGCTGTCGCGGTGCCGCCAAAAGCTCCGAAGGCCATTCCTAGGCCTCTTCCAGCTCCGCCTCGAGCTTCTCGCGCTTCTGAACGGCGAGAGCGTGGGTATCGGTGTCCGCGGCGAACCGCGGCGCATCGGCCGGGTCATCGGCGAGGCCAAAACCGTGGTCGGTGGTCCAGGTCAGCCAGACCTCGGCACCCGCGTTGACAACGGGACCGAAGACCATGTTCTGCGCGAAGACAACAATCTGGCCGAGACCGGGAATCGCCACCTGGTACGAGGTGCTGACCCCAGAGAACGAGACATCGCTCACCCGACCGGGGCCGATGATGTTGACGCCCGGCGCCGACTTGGGCGCCTCGGTGTGCAGCATAAGTTTTTCCGGACGCACACCGATCGTGACATCACCGGCATGGCGCTGGGCGCGCTCGCGAGGGATCTCGATCTTGCGGCCCGCGACATCCACGATTATCGAATCTGAACCGGAGTTGGTGACGGCTCCTGTGAACAGGTTCGACTGGCCGAGAAAGTTCGCGACAAAGGCGGTCTTGGGCAGCTCGTAGAGCTCTTCCGGAGCACCCATCTGCTCGATCTGGCCCTTGTTCATAACCGCGACGGTGTCGGCCATGGTCATGGCCTCCTCCTGGTCGTGGGTCACGTGCAAAAAGGTGAGTCCGACGTCTTGCTGGATCTCTTTGAGCTCGAGCTGCATCTGGCGACGCAACTTGAGGTCGAGGGCGCCGAGCGGCTCGTCGAGCAGCAGCAGCGCCGGACGATTGACTACAGCACGTGCGAGGGCGACGCGCTGCTGCTGACCGCCCGAGAGCTGCTGCGGCTTTCGCGAGGCGAGGTGATCGAGTTCGACGAGCTTGAGCGCCTCGTGTGCCTTGGCCGTCGCGTCGGCGATCTTGCGACGACGAAGACCGAAGGCGACGTTCTCGAGGATTGTCATGTGCGGAAATAGCGCGTAGCTCTGGAACACCGTGTTCACCGGCCGCTGGTACGGCTTGGTGTGGGTGACGTCTTTGCCGCCGATGAGAATCTGCCCCGCCGTTGCGTCTTCGAGGCCGGCAACGAGGCGCAGCGTCGTTGTCTTGCCACAGCCCGAGGGGCCGAGAAGAGCAAAAAACGATCCTGCCGGAATCGTCAGGTCGAGATTCTCGATTGCCGTGAACCCCGGGAATCTTTTGGTGATTCCCTTGAGCTCGAGATCAGCACCGGCCTCCGCGAAACTTCCCTGCGCCATAGTTGCGTTAGTCCTTGTGATCAGACGCCGAGAAGGACGCTCTGGAACTGGGTTCCGAACTCCTGCTCTTCAGCGCTCGTGAGTGTGCGGAACAGCTTGACCTTCGAGAGCGTCTCTTCGTTCGGGAAGATGAGCTGGTTCTCGGCGAGCTCTGGATCGATCGCCTCGGCAGCCTCCTTGGCGCCCTCGACGGGGGTGATGTAGTTCACCCACGCGGCGACCTCGGCCGCAACCTCGGGCTCGTAGTAGTAGTTGATGAGCTTCTCGGCGTTTGCCTTGCGGGTCGAGCCGACCGGGATGAACATGTTGTCGTTCCACAGTGTGCCGCCGCCGTCGGGAATTGCGAACTCCCACTTGTCGCCGGCCTCGGCGTTGATCACCGTGATGTCGCCCGACCACACGATCGCGGCGAGGGTGTCTTCGTTGGTGAGGTCTTCGAGGTACGAGTTGCCCTTGACGTTGCGAATCTGGCCCGACTCGACCTGCTCGCGGAACACGTCAATGCCCTTTGTGAAGTCTTCGGCGGTGAAATCGCTCGAAATGTCGATGCCCTGCTCGGAGAGAATGAGCCCGATTGTGTCGCGCATCTCAGAGAGCACACCAACACGGCCCTTGAGCTCGGGAGCCCAGAGGTCAGAGACACTGCGCAGCCCGTTGGGAACCTTCTCCTTGTTCCACGCGATTCCCGCGAACCCGCCCTGCCACGGAAGCGAGAACTTGCGACCGGGGTCGAAGTCGGGGTTCTGCAGGCTCGGAGTCAGGTTCGCGGCGTTCGGAATGTTGGCGAGGTCGAACTCCTGCGTGTATCCGAACCGGATAACCCGAGCGGCCATCCAGTCGGTAAGTACCGCGATGTCGGCACCGATGTCCTGGCCAAGAGCGAGCTGGTCTTTGACCTTGCCGTAGTACGAGTTGTTGTCGTCGACATCGACGAGGTACTTGACCGAGATGCCGGTCTCCTGCTCGAAGCGCTGCAGTGTCGGGTAGTTTCCATCGTCGTCTTCGTCGATGTAGGCAGCCCAGTTTGCCCAGTTCAGGGTCGGGTCGTTGGCCGAGTTGTCTTTGGCTGCGGTGGGGGCTTCGCGCTCACCAGATCCGCCTGGCGCGCACGCGGCGAGAGTGAGGGCAGCTGCGAGTCCGCCGGTGCCGGCAAGCATTGCGCGGCGCGATACCTGCGACTTGCGGGCCTGCATCACAAGGCTGCGAATGATCGGATCTTCGGGAAAGGCTCTATTCACGAAAAAACTCCTTGGCTCTCGGTGCAACTCTGTGGATTGATACTGGCACAGGGGGTGCCGATCACGCACGAAAAAGAGAGCAAATGCCCGACCTTGTAACAAGGATTTCACGAATTCGGTACTGAAACCGGCCTTTGAGGTACGGAATCCGCAGCTTTTGCTGCGCCCCAAGCTAGCGGTGTGGATGTCGCGGCTCGAGCCGCGCGCGGCTGACTCGACCGCTCGGCTCGAGCAGCACAACGGTGCCGTCGGCCCGGGAGACCGGGGGCGGAAGTGCACGCAGCTGGGTGAGGGTTCGAAACTCGGCAACGCTGCAGCCGTCGAAGACGATCGGCACCGTTGCTCGTAGCCGGGCAATCGCGCCCCAGTGCTCCTGCCAGGCCGAGACATCGCCAATCATCGCTGTCGGAAGCCCGCCGGTAGTGATGCTGAGCTCGGCGTTTGGGGCCGGCCCGACAACGCGGCACGACTCGGCGAAGATCGCGGCAACCGCAACCGGTCGCGAGCTGACGACAGCGAAGACCGGCGGTGGCTCGAAGTGCGCCGGTGTTATGAGATCGTCTACCGGTACCCGTTCGGTATACGCGACCTGCACCCGCGCGCCGAGCCACTCGCCGCCTCCGGGTGGCAGCCTCGGGTCAAACCGGGTTGCGCCACCCGCGAGGGCGTGTTCGTGTCGATCGGCGACCCGCAACACAAGCCGCGCGGAACAGAGTCCGGCCAGGGCGTGCAATTGCCCGCTGAGTCGTTGTGTGGCAATCGCAACATAGAGCCCCAGTGCGGCTCCAGAGCGCAGGATCACCGCGAGGTTGTCGACAAGCTCTGCCGAGTGATCGTGCCCGAGTGCGTCGACGATCGAGTCGAGATCGTCGATCAGCAGCACCTCGTTGAGCGCGACCCCCTCGCGCACGCGAGCCGCGTAGTGCGCGAGGGTGTCCCACGCGACATCAGGGTCACGCGCAACACGTACTCCCCCGGCTGCGGCGAGGGTAGCGAGCGCCGTAGAGGCTCCCGATCGCGCGGCTCCCACAACGAGCAGGTGCCCGTGCACACGCGGGTGCCAAACCGCGAGGGGTTGGGACTGCTCGCTCGGCAGGTCACTCACCCCGAGTCGCACACAGGGCCCTTCAGCGCATTCGTGTGGCTCGAGCGACTCGAGGGGAATGAATCGCGGCAACGGGTCGCGCCACGGCCGCCGAAGCTCCTGGCTGCCGCTCTCGGTGGGCCAGGCCGATGCCACGGCCCCGATGTCGGCGGGAGTCGCGAGCGCGAGCTGCACTTCGCGCGGTGCCTCACCATCGAGGCTCAGGATGGCGCGGCCGCGCGCCGCCGCAGAAAGTTCGGCCGCGGCGGGCGTGCCAACTACGGCGACGCTGTCGGTCGCGGAGTGCACACGCAGAGAGACGCGCACGCTGACGTTGGCGAACACGGCATCGCGCACAACCGCTGCGGGCTGCTGTGTGCAGAGAATCAGGTGCAGGCCAAGGGAACGCCCGCGGGCCGCGAGATCGGCGAAGAGCTCGTGCAACTCGGGAAGCACACGTGCCACGGCCGCGAACTCATCGACAACGATGACGAGGCGCGCAAGCTCGGGCGCCGTGTTGCGGTCAAGGTCTGCTATCGATCGCGCTCCCGCTGCCGCGAGGGTTCGTTCGCGGTGCCTGATCTCGGCGCCGAGAGACTCGAGGGCGCGCTGGGCGCCCGCCGTATCGAGGTCGGTCAGCACTCCAACACAGTGCGGCAGGGTGCCGAGGCCCGCGAACGAAGCGCCGCCCTTGAAGTCGACAAGAAGTAGGTTGAGTCGCGACGGCGAGTTGGTCACCGCCATCGCAAGCGCCCAGGTGATGAGCAGTTCGCTCTTGCCGCTCCCTGTTGTGCCACCGATGATGGCGTGCGGTCCGGCGGCCACGAGGTCGATCATCGTTGGACCCGCGACATCCACCCCGATTGTCGCGGTGAGGCCCGCGGCGGCGCGTTGGGCGAGCGAACCGAAGGGCACTAACGCGGCAAGTGTTGAAACTTCGGGAATGCGCCCCTCGGCGCGCGCCCGTGTCGCGAGGCGGTCGGCGAGATGCGCGGCCTGGGCGGCAGAGAGGCGTTCGAGAGAGTGCAGTTCGAGCCGCTCTCCGTCGGAAAGCACCGCCGCATTGCCGTCGACGATGCACCCAACGTCTGACGGTGCTTCACGCGCATGACTCACTAGCGCCACTCGAACCGCTGCACCCTCGCTCACAAAACCTGTTGCTCCGGCAACCGTGCTGTGTGGCAGCGCGGCGAGCCACGACTCACCGCCGTCGACAGCCACGCGCCAGTAATCGGGCGGCAGCCGCGCTGCGAGCTGCACAATGACAGAGCGTGCAAGTGCTGCAGCGCCCGGCCCGGTATCAACGATGGCAATACCGAGCCGCAGGTCGACGACCGCGGGAGCGCCCTCGAGCGTTCGCGCACTGGTGGCAAGATCGTCGAGCTGTCGGGCGCGCGGATTCACCCCGTCGAGCCGCACGTCACTCGCGATGGCTGCAGTGCCGAGACGAACCTCTGTGCTGCCATTCCAGACCGCGCCGAGCGACCCAACCGGCGGAAAACGCGCGATGAGAGCCGCTCGCTCTGCCCGATGAGCGGCGTCTAGTTCGGAGCGGGCCGTCGCGAGCTCCGCGTTAAAGCGCGCGCTTTCGGCACGCGCCTTGCGTTTTGCCTGAAAGCGCGCGTCGATGAGACTGCCGATGGCGATGAGCGGCCCGAGCCCCGCAAATAGCAGTGACAACGGAGATCGGGTGACGGCCCACATCGCGAGGCCCATAATCATCGGCGCCGCTGTCGCGACGAGCGGAAACGACCAGGGCGCGGGAGGCTCTGGCAGCGAGGGAGCAAGAATCGAGGTCACGAGTTAAGACAACTTGATGGCTCAAGCGAACGGGAGGCACACAAATTTTCGGTGCAGAACCGGCAGGTTTTTGGCGCCGCTGAGGAGTGGCTAGCTCACTATAAAAAACTGCTCGCCGATGTCGACTCGTGAGCCGCGCGTCACGAGATAGCGCTTGCCCGGCTCGCAGCGGGTTCGCACACCGTCTGGCGGTCGGTAACCCGTGCCGTTGCCCGAGAACCTGTCGTTGATCCAAAAGGCTCCCGCGGTCTGACCGAACTCAAGGTGCGTCTTCGAAACCGATTTGCTCGGATCGACGATCGGCACGAAGTGGTCGAAGTACTCCCCCGGTTCGGCGACCGGATTGCGCCCGAGAAGTCCCGTGCCAAATACCGTCACACTCTCGCCGGTGCTGAACTGAAGAACGTAGCGGTCGCCGAGCGCGACGCCCGACGTGATGCGGGTCTCCTCGACATCGAGATGAGTCGGCTCCGGCTGTGCGAGACGGGCGGGTTGTTCGAAAGCAGGCCTTTCGTCAGCCTGCGGTTCGACAGCCGGCGTCTCGTCAACAAACTGGGGTTCCTCGCCGGCGACGTGCTCTGGCCCCGAGTCGTCGGCCTCGTCCTCGGCCTCGCCGTCGGCTGCCCCGTTGTCAACGGCCTCGTTATGAACTGCCTCGTTATGAATTGCCTCGTTGTCAACGACCTCATCGAGCACGGCCGCGTCAAGGTCGATCTCGGTTTGCATAGCGAGTTCCGGCGGCAGCTCGACGTCGGCGGGCAGAAGATCAGCGAGCGTCGACCGCAGCGGCGGTCGGGTGACCGTTACCGAGCGGCCACATTCGCCGCAAAACATTGCGCCGTCGGGCAGCTCGGCCGAGCAATACCTGCACGTCACTACGTCACCCCTGGCGCTTGAAGAATCTGCTCACACTATAACCGCCGAGCGATCGGGTCGATATTCGAGCGCGCAGTCGCTCCCAGCGCGTGCGGCCCCTGTCGAGCGCCGTCTCGAGGTCGGTCAGCGCGCGCCAGACCTTGTCGGCGTCTTCAGCTGCGGTCTCGGTGGGCGAGAAAACTGCACGGTCGGCGACGGCGGCGAGCACTGCGGGTTTTCCGCCGCCTACAACGTGCGCGAGTTCACGCCGCGTGGCATTGACGGGTGGGTCGTAGCCGTGGTCGACGACAGCGTCGGCGTACTCCTGCCAGCCGCCCTTGACTCGATCGAGCGGGTTCGCAGCGGTGCGCCTGAGCCTGCGACGTCGAGCCTTCGCCGCGATGATGAGCAAAAACGGCGCGAGAACTACGGCGACCGCGAGGGCGACCCAGCCGGTGATGCGCAGGATGGTGAGAACTACAACAAGCCATTCGTCGAGGGCCCGTGGGTCATCCTGAGTCGCCTCGAGCGGTGTGTCGTCGGGGCGCTCAACGGGGTCCGTGGCCTGCGGCGGAATGATCGGAAGCGGTCGCGAAACGACGTTCGGATCTTCGGGCTCTTCGTCGGGAATCGGCCGTTCCTCTGGCACGGGGTCGATTGTCACCCAGCCGTATTCCGCGGTGTTGACCTCGATCCACGCCGACACCGAGGCACCGGTGACATCAACCGTTCCTCCCGTTGTTGTCGGAGCGAACCCAAAAACCACTCGCGCCGGAAATCCCAGCTGCCGTGCCATAAGCGCGGCAGTCACCGCGTACTGCTCGGCGTCTCCGATCATGCGCTGGTCGGTGAGCAACTGGGTGACGCGATCGGCGGAGTGCCCCGAGCGACTCGCCGGCTCGTCGTCGTCAATTCCGTGACTGATGTAGCCGTTCTCGGCGAGGGCCGAAATCATAGCCTGCAGCTGCGCACCTTGGCCGTCGACGCCTTCGACGTACCCCGAGAGCGCGAGTTCGAGCTCGGCCGGCAAAGCTCCAAGCTGCGGCACCGGCGCCGTACCCGGCACAACGTCGGAGATTTCGGCTGACGACGGTTGCACGGGCAGAACCGCGTCAAGCGTGTATCCGTCACCATTGCCAAGCCCGCCGACGATTGCGGCGGTTGATCCGTTGTCGTTGTAGTAGAAAGAGTCGCGCAACTGGGTTGTGCGAGGGCCGGTGAACGTTACCGACTCGAGCTTGCCGACAGTCGGCAGCCAGACTCCCGAGTAGTTGACTATCGACACGTCCAGAGAAATGTCGTCGCCCTCGACCGCCGACTGGTCGAATCGCAACGGCACCCGCGTGAATGATCCCGATGCGCTGTCGACCTCGGCGCTGCCCACCGAATAAACGATGCCGTCGTAGCTGTCGAGGGTCGCGATGCGCACGCGCGCGCCCTCGGGCAGACCGTCGACCGTAAACAGCACCTCGTCGAGCGCGGGTTCTTTGAGATAACTGCGAAAGGCAGCGAGCGGACTCACGTAGTCGCGCGGGTCAAAGGGCTGCTGAACCGATGAGCGCAACACCTGCCGACGACCATCTGGTGCGAGAAACACCGCAGCGGCCGTTGCGGCGCCGCCGGCGATCGCGAGAATAACGACGGCGCTGATAAACGTGCGAACACCGAACAGGCGGTGCTCCCCCGGCGCCGTGACTATCTCCCGCGAGGCGGCCGACGCGTCTTCGGCCACGCTGTCGATCGCACGCCGACGGGCGTACCAGCGGCGCCACATCAGCCAGAAGAGGCAGGTCGAGGCGAGCGCGAGGGTGATAACGATCGGCAGGGTTGCGTAGTCCGGGCCGAAGATCACACCGACAACAAAAATGATCACCGGAGCAGCAACCCCGATGTCGCCAAATCGCGACCGCAGGGCGAGCGAGAGGGCAGTGACGACGAGCACAAGCAGTAGAACAAACGGCGGCACAAGCAGCGCCTGGTAGTTGCCGACCGGCAGCGTGATAGTCAGAAGCTGCTTCCAGCCGAGGGCAACACCGGCGACAAGCTGCCTGAGCCCCTCGAGCGTTGGCAGCACACCGTAGGCGGCCTCCTGCGGAACAGCGAGCGGAACACCGAACACAATAAATGCACCAAAGGTCGCGAGCATCACCACGGCCGACGACCAGCCGAACAGGCTGCCGAGAATCGCGATGATGGATGCGACAACCGTTGTCACGGCGATGAGCACAACAATCGCGGTCGACTGATAAATCGGCCAGAGGGTGATCGACGCGATGCCCACGGCGAGCCAAAGCAGCAGCGTGTTGACGATGATCGCGCCGGGTCGCGGGCGCCCTGGGTACCTGCGCTCGCGGCTCATACGCTCGTCGCCTTCGCGAGCGAGCGCGTGAGGTCGCTCAGATAGCCGATGGTCAGAACGCTCAGTCCGGCAACCCTGCGCAGGTCGGGCAGTGCGCCCGGGTCACAGACGACCGCGATGACCTCGACCCCGAGCGGAAACTTCGTCGACGCGGCCCGCAGCTCGCTCGGCGTCGGCACGGAACCGCAGACGAGAAAAGCGAGCGAGACACCGGTCACCTGCGCGCCGGAGACCCGCGCGACATCCACTATGCCCAGGGCGTTTTCGGCACTCTCGACGACTGCGAGCTCGTCGAGCAACCGGCTGCGACTCAGGGTCGACAGGCGCTTGACGGCAAAGACTTTGCGAACCGCGAACTCGGGCGTGCGCTCGCTAACAACAACAGACAGGTCACGGATGTCGCGGATCGCCCGCACACCGAGCGAACCCGCGACGCTCACGGCAAGCTCGATCTCGTCATCGCTCGCATAGTCGGCGCTCGCGAGGCTGAGCGCGATGATCAGGTGGCTGCGACGGGTCTCTTCGAACTGGCGCACCATGTGGGTGCCGGTCTTTGCCGTCGACTTCCAGTGGATGTAGCGGCGTTCGTCGCCCGGCTGGTACTCGCGCAACGCGTGGAACGAGACGTCGCTCGACGTGAGCTCCTTCGTCGGGCTGCCCTCGAGGTCGCGAACGAGACCCGTGCTGAGGCTCGGGATTCCGATCGTGCGCGGGTGAACAAAGAGCTGGGCAGGTTCGGTCCAGACGAGTTCGCGGCGCACAAGGCCGACTGGGTCGGCGCGTACGGTTCGCGCGGGGCCGACCGATACCGTGCCGCGATGCGTTGTCGGAACGCTGAAGCGCTCAACGCTCGTTGCACCGCGAGCGAGACTGGGAACAGCTATAACAACAAGTCCGCGGCCGACGGGCACCTCGACCAGAGCACCGAGCGTGCGCGTGCGCCCGGGGTTGGTGACGGTGATTGTGCCCTCGGCGACCTCACCGACGACAACTCTCGGGTGCTCGAGCGTCAGCTCGATTGCAACACTCGTTTTGCCAACGAGGTAGACGACGGCGACCGCGAGAAGCACTACCCCGGCCCAGCCCGCGACGACGAACTCGACAAGCGCCCAGCGATATCCGACGGTGAGGGCAATCGGCACGGCGAGAAGAATCGTCCACCCGAGAGGCGTGATAACCGCTGCCGCACGCGCTCCCACTCGTCGCGCGGCTGAGCCGATAACGCCCGCGACCCGCGCGATTGTGACAACCGCGTCGGCGAAGAAACCCGTGCGATTGCCGACTATGCGCGTTCGCGCGTTAGTGAGCCCCGCTGTGGCTGTGGGAAAGTTCGTGTCTGTGCGCAGCGTCACACGGCTTGCCGATCACTCGGCGGTGGGGTCTCGATGAGAATTTGGCTCATTATGCTCGCCGCCGTCACGCCGTCGAACTCGGCCTCGGGGTCAAGCACAAGGCGGTGCGCGAGAACGGGCTCTGCGAGGGCCTTGATGTCGTCGGGAATAACGTAGTGGCGACCTGCCGCGGCCGCGTAGGTCTTTGCAGCGCGCACGAGCGCAAGAGCGCCACGCACGCTCGCGCCGAGTCGCACCTCGGTGGCGCCACGCGTTGCATCGACGATGCGCGAGACATAGTCGTTGACCGAGGGGTCGACGTGAACGAGACGCGCGAGGCGAGCCATCTCGACGACGGTTTCTGCATCGACGACGGCCGGTACAACCGTGTCGTGAGCACGGTTACCCGCGCCCTCGAGAATGCGCAGGGTCGAGGCGTGATCGGGGTACCCGATCGACGTCTTCATCAAGAAGCGGTCGAGCTGTGCCTCGGGCAGTCGGTAGGTGCCCGCCTGCTCGATCGGGTTCTGGGTAGCGATGACCATAAACGGCACACCAACGTCGTGGGTAGTTCCGTCGACAGTGACCTGGCCCTCTTCCATAACCTCGAGGAGTGCCGCCTGAGTCTTCGGCGAGGCGCGGTTGATCTCGTCGGCGAGAACAACGTTCGCAAAGATCGGGCCGCCGTGAAACTCGAACGAGCTCGACTTCTGGTCGTAGATGCTTACACCGGTGATGTCGCCGGGCAGCAGGTCGGGCGTGAACTGGATGCGGCTCGCGGTGCCCTCAACCGACTGGGCGATGGCGCGCGCGAGGCTCGTTTTGCCTGTTCCCGGGTAGTCCTCGAGCAGAAGGTGGCCCTCGCTCAGCAGCGCCGTGAATCCGAGTCGAATGACAAAGGTCTTGCCGAGAAGAACGTGTTCGACGCCCGCGACGAGGCGGCCAAAACGATCGGCAAACCACACGGCCTGTTCAGGGGTCATGGTCATTGTGTGATTCCTCCAGTAGTACAACGGGTTCGCAGCATTATCCGCACGACCTCGGGTCGCCCGATTCCGGGTCTTGGTCGACAAAGGGAACAACCCCGACCGTGACCGTCGCTCGCACGAGAGACTCCAACGCATCCGACGGTACATTGTCGTCGGCCGTATACGTGTAGCCGGTCCAGTCGTCGGGGGCAGAAGCCAGGCGATACGCGAAGCGGTATGAGACATTGGTCGGCCCGGCATTCGCGGGCTCCTGTGCCTCGGGTGGGATACCAACAACACAGCTCGACACGCTCGCGCGAACGTTCACCGGCACCAGGGTTGTTCCCGACGACTCCGCGCCACAGTACGATTCGCTACTGTCGCGGCAGGCGCGGAACGTGACGGTGGTGGATGTCGCGTAGTGACTTGTGTTGCTGCGACTCGTGAGCCAGTCGCCGCCAACCACATCGCGCCAGGTGCCGCTGCCGTTGAGCTGGTACTGGTACTTACCGACGATGCCGTTGGCGTGAAGGTCGGTATTAGCGCGGATGTCGTACTGCCCGCCCGCACGGTAGGCGATGCTCGCTGAGCCGCTCGCTTGACCCGGCGGTCGTTTGCTCTCGGTCGTTCCCGTGGCACTCGCCGTGCAATAGCTGCCGTTATCCGCGTAGACAAAGTAGGTGTAGCTCTCGCCGTCGACGGTGTTGGAGTCGATCCAGCCTGACGACACCGACGCACCGTTACTCCCGTCGGCCGCGTAAGGCTTGCCCGGTCCTGCGGTGCACGACGGGGTCGCGACGTCGCCGTTTACGCGACCGATTGAGTAGCTCACCGCGCCGCCACCGTTGGGATCGCTCGCCTCCCAGGTGACCCGTATCTCACCGTTCGACGACGCAGGGTTCACAGCCGCCTTCGGACCGGGGCTTCCCGAGATCGGCGGCCCGACGGTGAGCACGGTTCGGCTCGTTCGGCGCCAGTCAGCCGCCGAGACAACCTGGGCGCTATTACGGGCATACACCGACACCGTGTAGCTCGTGTTGTTGGCGAGTTCACCGCCCGCCGTTGTTGTGAACGGCGAGGTGGCGGTTGTTGAGAAGTTGACGCCCGGTCCCTTGATTTCGACGGTGTACCCGACGACCGCCGTGCCCGGGTTCGGGTCGGGCACCGTCGCCCACGCGATAGTGAGTGACTTGCCGTTCGGCGCGTCAGCGGGGTCGGTTGGGTCGGCCGACACACTCGTCGGGGCCGCCGGTCGGTAGTCGATTGTGTAGACGTCCGAAGCGGGGCTCGCTGCCGACTCGCCTATCGCGTTCGTTGCGGTGACCTGGAACCGGTACTCGGCCCCGACCGTGAGGTTGGGCAGCGAACAGATGAGCGACGTGCCGCAATCGAAGCTGTAATTGCCCTGGCTTGAGCTGGTCACCCGATAGTTCGTGATCGGCGAGTTGTTCGGCTGCGGCGCCGTGATGCGCAGCTTGAGTTCACCGGCGACAAATGCGTCTGCCTGGCGAACGGGCTTTGCGGGCGCATCGGGAACGTCTTGAACCGAGATCTTTACAGAGCCCCAGACGAAGCGGTCGGGGTCTCGGGTCGCGTCACTCACCTGGTACTGAAGGCTCGTGTCGATCGGCTCTGCGCCTTCGGCAATTGTGATCGTCAGGTTCTTGTTGTCTGAGCTTGCGGCGACCGACACACCAGCGGGCAGTTGACCGCCGTCGATGCCACGCACGTTGACAACACGAAGTGGTCGACCCGGGAACGGGTTTGTCGCTTCGTCGTTCGCGAGCACGTCGACGACCGTCGTCTCACCGCGTTGGGTGACTGCCGAGTCGGCGGCGGGCACGGCGAGCGGACGGGTCGACGGCACAACCCGCAGCTCGATGCGGCCGGAGCGGCCGTCCTGGGCGGCATCACGAACTCCGAGCGAGATCGCCGTCGTTGAGCCCTTGACCGCGTCTTCGTTGGCCTTGAGCACAAGGGTCTGCCCGTTGATGTCGTAGCTGAAGCCGACGGGAGCCGGGTCAAGAACCGAGTAGGCGAGCTCGTCAATGTCATCGTCACCGAACGGGTAGCTCGTGAGCGCCGTGAGGTCGATGACCTTCTCCTGCGCGGGTTCGAACTCGATGACCGCGCCCGTGAACACCGGCGCCTGGTTCTCGCGCGGCAGAACCGTGATGGGCAGCACAAGGTTCGCCCTGCGCCCGTTGGGATCGTTTGCGCTTGTACCGTCGGTGACCTCGAACGAGATCGATGCCTGGCCGAAATAGAGGTCGGCCGAGGTGAAGCTCACCGTGTCACTGTCGACTACGAGCGAGTCGCCGTTCGCGTGGGTCGCGCGCACCGTGCTCGAGTCGGTGAGGCGCACCTTCTTGCCGCCGACGGCGAGCACGTAGTCGTTGAGGTCGATCTCGACAGTGTCTTCACTGTTGACAGTGATGCTGCCCGCACGACGATCGAGCTGCGGAAGTGCGTCGCTGTATCCCGGCACCCAGATAAAGGCGTACGACACGATTGCCGGGTCATCGGGATGGGTCACCGCAAAGGGAATGATCTGCCGCTCGTCGCCGACCGTCACACTGATGCGCTTGTTGGCGAGAACCTCAGCGCTCGAGGCGTATGCCGGAAGCAGCGAAACGCCGAGCCCGCTCACCGGTCCGTCGGCGAAGAAGACGTTTTGCAGCACGTCGACGTCAACGCTCTCCTGGTCGAGTACGTCAGACAGGGTGAGCACGGTGTCTTGTGCGATCGGGTACGAGAGGGGCGCGTCGGCGTCAACGCTGACCCTGATGAAGTTCGAACTCGTTCCGCCGAATTCGTTCTGAATCGTGTACACAATTCCGTAGGAGTCTTCGATCTGCGGTGCGACTATCTCAACGAGTGTGCCGTCGATGATCGTCGCGGTGATGTCACTCGGATCGATGGATGCGACGCGCAGCGGGCTCCCGTCGGGGTCGGAGTCGTTCGACAAAACCTGAACAGTGATTGTGGCGCCCGGCCTCACCCGCACGTCGTCTTCGATCGCGACCGGGTTGCGCGCGCCATCCAATCGCGGGCTGATTCCCACGCGCACGGTGCCCGTCGCGCGGGCGCCCAGGGCGTCCATCACCGTGTAGGTGAAGGTGTCGGTGCCGGCCGAGTACTCCCCCGCCTCGTAGATAACAAAGTCAGAACCGACCTCGGTGACGCCGCCCTTTTCAGGGTTGGTCTCCTGGCCAAGAAATTGCACGGAGTCGCCGTCGGCGTCGATACCGTCGAGAGGAATCTCGATGCGCACCTGCGCGCCCGCAAGAACACGCGCCGTCACCGTCGAGGGCACCGGCGCGTGGTTGGTCTCGACGTTGGGCTCGCGCACCTGAATGCGCACCTCGGCCTGCGCCGACTGGCCAGCCTCGGTGAGGATCTCGTACTGAGCGACAAAGTCACCCGTGTGATTAGGCGCGAGGTAGCGCAGGGTATTGCCCGAAACGAAGAGTAGGCCGGAGTCGTCACCGAGACCCTCGACGAGTTTCGGGTTGAGAATGATCGGCTCGCCATCGGGCTGTTCGTCGTTGGCCATAACGGCGATTGTCATGGCGTCACCAACGCGCACTGTCGCCCGGTCGTCACGCGCTATCGGCGGTTGCGAGCGCACGGGCGGCGGAACCTCGATGACCGTGATGGTGCCCTCGGCTTCGGCGAGACCGTTGCTCACGCGGTAGTTGACGACAACCGAATTCTCGAGCGGGCCGGTGAGGGTGACGCGAACGAGACGCTGCTCGAGCACGTCGGCGCGAACGTTTGAGGCGCGCGGTACGTCGGTGACTCCCGTGACGAGCAGAACGCCGCCCGAGGGGTCGATGTCGGTCGCCGCAACGTCGACGTTGCGGCTCGAGAGTGTTGTAACAAATACCGTTTTGGGCACGGTGATCGGAGTTGTGTTGGAGTCGGGCGGAGCCGCGACATCCACTCGAACAAAACCGGTTGCGGTAGACGTGTCGTCGGTGACGACATACTCGAGATAGAACGTGCGTGACTGCTCGCTGACAAAGCGGAAGGTTCCGGTCTCGTAGCTCGGTGTGAGGGTGACTCCCGATTGCGCCTGTACGGCGTTGAGGCGAACCTCGCCGGTTCCACCACGCACGTGGTCGAGCGGTGAAATTGTTGTCTCCTGACCCGCGTAGGCGAGAACAACAAAGGGGTCGGCGATGATCGGCACCTCGCCCGTTTCGCGCACGGTCACGGCGAGCGAACCAGACCCGTCGTCGCTCCCGTCAGAGACAACGAGCGCGACCGACTTGAAGGCTCCGCCGCTGCCCGAGTCGGCGTAGATAACAACACCCTCGGGCTTCGAGGTAACGAGGTCGGGCTCCTGGATGTTGGCTGAGGCCAGGTAGAAGGGGTCACCGTCGGGGTCGACCCAGTCGCCGAGAACGTTGGTCGTGACAGCGCTGCCCGACTCGACGAGAGCGGTAGTCGTGCGCACCTGGCGCGGCGGGGAATTCTCGCCCTCGTCACGAATGTCGATGGTGACCTTGGCGGTGGCGGTTCCACCGCGGCCGTCGGTGATCGTGTAACTGAAGCTCACAGTGCCGCGAGCGTTCGACGCGAGAGCGATCTGCAGTTGCTGGTTCGACTCGATGACATCGATGTGGCCGACCGACGACGGCACGTTCGAGACCGTGCTTATTACAAGGACGTCGCCGTTCGGGTCGTAGTCGTTGAGCAGCACGGGCAGCACACTCGTGCGGCCGGGGCGAGCGCCGAGCTCGTCGTCGACGGCGACCGGAGGCAACTGGTTTTTCTCGGTCACCGGGGGTGTGTTCTCGTCGTTCTCCTCGATCACCTCCTGGTCTTCGATGACCTCGATGAGGTCGTCCCAGTTGTCGATGAGCTCGCCGTTCGACTGCACCGCCCACGAGTTGCCCGACACCGAGTCGTTGAGTAGCACACGCTTGCCGTTAAGGCGAAAACCGATTTGCGCGCTGCCGCCCATCGACTCGAGGTTGAGAAGGGTGCCATCGGCAGCACCACCCGTGCAGTGACGCCATGCGGTGCCGGTTGACCACGCAGCAAACTCGCACGACCCGACGACAACGGGAATCGCCGGTGTTCCGGTTACCTCGCTCGTGATGCGCACGGGAAGGCTGCCATCGAGCGGCACCCTGATGAGTCCGGTGCTCGACGCGATGAGCACACTCGAACCGGTCGAGCTCGGTGCCTGAAGCCGGGGATTTGTCGCTCCGTCGAGAAACTCGCCGAGTTCGACGATGCGCCCGCCGATGTCGAGCCTGCTCGACTGGGAATCGAGGGTGACCCAGGTGCCGGCGACCGACGTGATCTGGGCCTGGCCCGCAGCTGTAGTGAGGCTCGACGACCCCGTTGTTGCCACAGCGCTGTCGAGCGCGGCATCCACTCGATAAATCTGGCCGCCCGTCGACGAGAAAGCGAAGAGCAGACCGTTGTCGTCGACACTGACAACGGTGTCGGCGCCGAGGTTGATCTGCGCTTCCTGGCTTGCGTCGAATCCGGCGATCTCGGCGACCGCGAGAATCCACAGCTCACCGGTGCCCTGCGCATAGATCACGACGTTGTCGCCAGCGAGAAAGACCTCCGGCTGGTTGGGCGGCAGCGGAACGCTTTCAACGATCGTGGATGTCGCGGCGTCGACTACATCGATCGTCGCGTCCCCGCGGTTGAACAGCAGCACTGTCGCGCCGTCCTGAACGATATCGACGTCAGAAGAGTCGCTCGCCACAACCGCATTGAGTTCGAGAACCGAGGTGTTGGCCCGGCCGATGAACTGCTCGTCACCGTTCGCGACCCAGACTGAGGAGTCATTGAGGTCGGCGCGCTGCGCGGTGTAGCCGCCGGAGGTCAACGCGACAGTCGCCACAAGTGCAGCAATGAGCGTCGCGCTCGTTGCTGTGACAACGACGGACCTGTGTGCAATAAGCCAGCGCCGGATCATCGGGCGACCATTAACTCGGAACGTCGACGCACTTGGGGTTGCTCGCGTCTCCGAGCTTTCCGTCGCGGGTTACCCGCACAGTTATACATACGTGCTCGCCCGCGGCGACGTCGACGGCAAACGCTTCCTGGGTCTGAACACTCTGCCCGCCGCCGTTGATCGACACCTGGTACGAGTCGTCGGTCGCGAGACCGGGGTCGTTCCAGGTGAAGGCAATCGAGTCGCCGGCGAGGGTGGCCGAGATGTCGGAGACAACGGGGATCTCATTGGAGTTCTGGCGAATGACTATAAGAGTTGTGATCGCGGCGAGTGCGATGACTGCCACAGAGCAGGCCACAAGCACCCAGAGCAGCACCTGCACTCCCCTGCTGCGCGGCACCTTCGCCGAGCTCGACTGACGCGAGCCGGTCTCGCGCACGATTGTTCCGACCGCGTTGTAGTCGGCGATCGATGCGGCGGTACGTCGACGTCGACGACGGTTGGCGCTCGGAGAAACCGCGCCGGCGATGCCACGAACCCGCGTGCGGTCTTCGAGGTCGGCGACCGTCGCGAGAGCCCAGTCGTCCATCGCCACTTCGACGGGTGTTTGGGCAACTCCGAGCTCGGTTTCTACCGACTGAAGCTCGTGGATGAGTTCGAGAACACTCGCCTGCCGGTTGGAGGGCTTGCGCGACATGGCCTTTGAAAGAGTGCGCTCGAGACTCGCTGGCACATCGGAGCGACCGATCGACTCGGGCTTCGCGCGATTGATGCGACCAACGAGATCGCTCGAGGTGTTTGACTGCCCCGGAATCTCGAACGGCGAGCGCCCAGCGAGCAACGAGTACACGGTCGCCGCAAACGACCACACCTCGCTCTCAACTGTGCCCGCCGTTTCGTCCATAAGAACTTCTGGCGCCGACCACGGGATCGACATACCCACGGCCTGCTGCTCGTCAGACTCACTGAGCGTGGCGGCGATACCAAAGTCAGAGAGCACCGGGTGCCCGTAGGCGGTCATAAGAATGTTTGAGGGCTTGATGTCGCGGTGCAGAACCCCGGCCCGATGCGCTGTCTCGATCGCGCTGCCGATCTTGACGGCGATGCGCAGCACCTCGGCGACGGGGATGCGCTCGCTGCGGTACCGCTGGCTGAGCGACGACGAGCACAGCTCCATCACGAGGTACGGGCGACCGTCGGATGACACGCTCGCCTGATACACGGTGAGAATCGAGGGGTGTGTGCTCAGTTGGGCCATCAGATTGGCCTCGGCCTGAAACATCTGTCGCACTTGCTCGTTGACGACCTCGCTCAGCATGACCTTGACGGCGACCTGGCGCCGCGGCATGTTCTGTTCGTAGAGAAAAACGTCTGCAAAGCCACCCGAGCCAAGGATGTGCATGTGCGAGAACCCGGGCAGGGTGGGGGGCTGCGAAGGCAGTCGGCGCGCCACAATTCCCCCTTTGCCGTGAACCAAGTGTTCCCATTGTAGGCAGCTACCCCTGTCACGTCTCAGGTATGACAGCTTTGTCGGCTTTCCGTTACTGTCGCCTCACGCTAGGGCTCGAGCACCTCGATGATGATGACTGTGACGTTGTCTCGACCGCCCGACGCGAGGGCAGCGGCGACGAGGGCGCCGGCCGTTTCCTTGACGCTCAAGTTGGCCGCGAGATGCATACGAATTCGCGCGTCGACGACCTCACCCGACAGACCGTCGGAGCACAGAACCAGCCGTAGCCCCGGTGTTGCAGGAATCATCCAGTAATCGGGGGTGGGACGCACCTGGAACCCCACGGCACGCGTGATCACGTTGCCCTCGGGGTGATTGATCGCCTGCTCGGGCGTGATAATTCCGCTGTCTACAAGCTGTTGAACGAGCGAGTGGTCGACTGTCACCTGCGAAAGCTTGTTGCCCTCGAAGGCGTACACCCGACTGTCACCGATGTTGAAGATCACAAAGTAGGGCTCACCGCCCACAAGGGTCAGTGCCGCTCCCGTGACGGTTGTGCCAACGCCGATCTCGCTGCCGTTCGAGACGATCTCGATGTCCTGGGTCGCACGGTCGAGGGCACGCTCGATCTGCGAGGTCTGCACAAAGTCGTTGCTGAGAAGTTCGGCGAGACGGGTAACAACCGCGTCACTCGCGCGATCACCCGCGAGGTGACCGCCCATACCGTCGGCGACGGCGAACATGGGCGCGTCGGCGATGAGGCTGTCTTCGTTTGCCGCGCGTTTGCGCCCGACATCCGTCACACCAGACCACGCGAGGCTCACGCTCGTTCCCTTGCGGCCGGGGATTTTTGTTGTGCTTCGGCCGGTGCCCACTCCGATGACGGTCATTGTTTTTCGCTTCCGTCGTAGCGCAGTCGTGTCGCGAGGATCTCGATGAGGTTACCGTCACCGATGTCGATGAAGGTACCGGGGGTTACAACAAGCGACTCACCCTGCCGCATCCGACGCGGCGGGTTACCCGGAATCACAACCGTCGAACCGTTCACCGAGTTCAGGTCTGTCACGACGACACTCGAGCCGCGCTGACGAATTTCGAGGTGGGTTCGAGAGACGTCGGAGTTGGGCGACTCGACTGTAACGAGTCGCAGGCGCTCACTCGTTGCGATGCGCGGGGGTGCCGGCTTACGCCCGATGAACACAACGGTATCGAGGTTGACCGGCGCTGCCTCATAGCCGATGCGAAACGAATACGCGGGAGTCGTCGCTGTTGCAGGGTCGGCCGATGCGAGCGGCGGCTGGACAAGCGGGTGGGGCTGCTGCGGAAGAGTGGGGGCACCGGTTCCCACGATTGTGTCGTCGAGATCGGGGGCCGGGTGCTCGTAGCCGTCCGCTGGCGGGATCGTGCGTGCCGCGCGGGTGTTGTCGAGATCGGGGTCCACTCGCCCAGCCTATTCTTGTGAGCCACAGATCTGGTGGGTGCGACAGAAAGTAGGCCGCACGGCCACTGATTCCGTCACTCTGACGCGCCGATACATACGGAATCGCTTGTGAGCACCCGCCAAGGCTGACAGAATCAACCCATGAGCACTAACGGTCGAGTCACAACAAAGCCCGTGCAACTGGACAACGTCTCGAAGGCGATCATCGAACAATTGCAGGCCGATGGTCGTCGCTCGTACGCCGAGATTGGCAAGGCCGTTGGCCTGAGTGAGGCCGCGGTTCGCCAGAGGGTGCAGAAGCTCACCGACTCCGGGGTCATGCAAGTCGTCGCTGTCACCGACCCCATGCAGCTCGGCTTCTATCGCCAGGCGATGATCGGCATCCGGGTCTCGGGCGACACAACAGTCGTCGCCGAAGAGCTGGGCACACTCTCGGCCGTCGACTACATAGTTCTCACGGCCGGCAGCTTCGACATCATGGTCGAGGTTGTCTGCGAAAACGACGACGACCTCATCGACCTTCTCAACAAGAAGATTCGCGCGATCGACGGCGTCGCATCCACCGAGACTTTCGTTTATCTCAAACTTCTCAAGCAGTTCTACAACTGGGGTACAAGGTAAAAATGAACACCTATAACGAAGCCGACCTTCAGCAGAAGGCCAAAGACCACCTCTGGATGCATTTCAGCCGCCAGTCTGTGCTCGAAGAACACGGTGTTCCGATCATCGTCAAGGGCGCTGGTCACCACATCTGGGATTCGAAGGGCAAGCAGTACTTCGACGGCCTCTCCGGGCTTTTTGTCGTCAACGCCGGCCACGGCCGCAAGCGACTCGCCGAGGTAGCCGCGAAGCAGGCAGAAGAGCTCGCGTTCTTCCCGATCTGGTCGTACGCGCACCCCAACGCCATCGAGCTCGCTGACCGGCTCGCCGAGTACGCGCCTGGCGACTTGAACCGCGTCTTCTTCTCGACCGGTGGTGGCGAGGCGGTCGAGACTGCCTTCAAGCTCGCCAAGTATTACTGGAAGCTTCAGGGTCGCCCCACCAAGCACAAGGTCATCTCGCGCTCGGTCGCCTACCACGGCACCCCGCAGGGCGCGCTAGCGATCACGGGCATCCCGGCGATGAAGGAGATGTTCGAGCCCATCACGCCCGGCGGCTTCCGCGTGCCAAACACCAACTTCTACCGCGCCCCCGAGCACGCCGACGACCTCAACGCCTTCGGGCAGTGGGCGGCCAACCGCATCGAAGAAATGATTCTCTTCGAAGGCCCAGAGACGGTCGCCGCCGTCTTCCTTGAGCCGGTTCAGAACAGTGGTGGATGTTTCCCACCCCCGCCCGGCTACTTCCAGCGTGTGCGCGAGATCTGTGACAAGTACGACGTTTTGCTCGTTGCCGACGAGGTCATCACAGCCTTCGGACGCATCGGCAACATGTTCGCCTCGACGACCTACGGCATCGAGCCCGACATGATCACGTGCGCCAAGGGAATGACGAGCGGGTACTCGCCCATTGGCGCGACAATCGTCAACGAGCGCGTCTACGAGCCGTTCAAGCACGGCGACGTTGCGTTCTATCACGGCTACACCTTCGGCGGACACCCGGTGTCGTCGGCGGTCGCCCTGGCCAACCTCGACATCTTCGAAGAAGAGAAACTCAACGAGAACGTGCGCGAGAACTCGCCGATCTTCCGGGCCACCCTCGAGAAGCTTCTCGACCTGCCGATCGTCGGCGACGTTCGCGGAGACGGCTATTTCTTCGGCATCGAACTCGTGAAAGACAAAAAGACCAAGGAGACGTTCACCGACGAAGAGTCCGAGCGCCTGCTGCGCGGTTTCCTCTCCGGCGCGCTGTACGAGGCCGGCCTGTACTGCCGCGCCGACGATCGGGGGGACCCCGTCATTCAGCTCGCTCCCCCGCTCACGATCGGGCCGAAGGAGTTCGACGAGATCGAAAGCATTCTGCGCAGCGTGCTCACCGAGGCCTGGACCAAGCTCTGACCGACTACCGCTCACTCAGCTACTGGCACGATTCCGTCGCCGACGATCTGACTCCCCGCGCCGCCCTTCCGGGCGACCTGACGGTGGACGTCGCGATCGTCGGCGGCGGGCTCACCGGCCTGTGGACCGCGTACTACCTGCTCGAGCGCGAGCCCTCACTGCGCATCGCGATTCTCGAGAAAGAAATAGTCGGATTCGGCGCGAGCGGGCGTAACGGCGGGTGGTGCTCCTCATTGTTCCCGGCGTCGACCGCGGCACTCGAGCGGTTGCACGGCCGCGACAAGGCTCTCGCGATGCGCCGCGCGATGATCGCGACGGTTGATGAGGTGGGCCGCGCGACATCCATCGAGGGTATTGACTGCGATTTTGTGAAGGGCGGAACCCTCTCACTCGCCCGCTCGAGCGTTCAGGTGTCTGCTGCCCGGGCCGAGGTCGCCGAGGCGGCCAGCTTCGGTGTCGACGACATCGGTTACCTCGACGACGCCCCGGGCGGCGCACTGGGGGCGAGTTTTGACCCGGCGTGCGCGCGTCTGCACCCGGCAAAACTTGTGCGCGGTCTCGCGCGCGTTCTCGAGTCGAGGGGCGTGCAGATCTTTGAGGGCACCGAGGTTCTCGACTATTCCCCGCACACCGTGCGCACAACCCGTGGCACAGTCACCTGCGAGAACTTCGTCGTCGCGACCGAGGGCTACGGCGCAACGTTGCCCAAGACCCGACGCCGGGTGCTGCCGCTCTACTCGCTCATGATCGCGACAGAGCCGCTGCCCGACTCGGTCTGGGACGACATCGGAATCGCCCACGGGCAGACCTTCACCGACTACCGTCACCTCATCGTCTATGGCCAGCGCACGGCAGACAACCGCTTCGCATTTGGCGGCCGCGGTGCGCGGTATCACTGGGGCAGCGCTATTCGCCCGGAATACGACTCGGTGCCGCGCGTCTTCGAGCACCTGCGCGAGACGCTCGTCGATATTTTTCCCCAGGCGATGGATGTCGCGATCACCCACCGCTGGGGCGGCCCCCTCGGTGTGCCGCGCGACTGGCACGCGACGGCGAGCTACGACGCCGCCACGGGCGTCGCGTGGGCGGGCGGCTACGTGGGCGACGGCCTGAGCACCACCAACCTCGCCGGCCGCACGCTCGCCGATCTCATCACCGGAACGTCGAGCGACCTCACCGCCTTGCCGTGGGTCAACCACTCGTCGCCGTCGTGGGAGCCCGAGCCGCTGCGCTTCATTGGCTCGAATCTCGGGCTGCTCGCGATGAATATCGCCGACGCCGAAGAGCGGGTTACCTCGCGCCCGTCGATTGCTGCGAGACTGATGGGGCCACTCGTTGGACACTGAGATCGCCGGGCACTGAGCTCGTCGGGCATTGAGCCTGTGACGGCGCAGGTTGAGACAGCACCGACCCTTGAGCGCAGGAGACATTGTGACGCTTCCCCCGAACGACGCGACACCCGCATATTCGGCGATTCCGCAGCCGCGATACGGTGAGTCAGTTCCAATGGGCGAACCTGTGCCGATGGGCGAGTCTGTGCCGATGGGCGAGTATGGCCCGACTCCCGGTGCGCCGGCCGCTAAGAAGCGTCGCTGGCTTGTGCCGACGATCATTTCGGGTTCGATTTTTCTCCTGATCATCATTGGTCTCGTCGTCGCTTACGTGCAGCGTGAGAACCTTCGCGATCTCTTTACCGTGTGGAATTACGAGCCAACGAGCGTCATCGAGGGCTACATCGAGCGCACCGAGATGAGCGATCGCGGCGAGTTTTTGTTCAAGGCGAGCACACCCGCCGTTACCGCGGGCGACAGCTTCAACGACACCTGCGGCGCACTCGAGGAGGGCACGGGCGTTCTCGGCTGCTACCTGCCGCAAACCCGCACCATTCTGCTCTTCGATGTGACCGACGATCGCCTCGACGGCGTAGAAGAAGTTGTTGCGGCGCATGAAATGCTTCACGCAGCCTGGGACAGGATGAGCGCCTCTGAGAAGGCAGAGCTCGAGTACATGCTCGAGGCCGAAGCCGAGGCCAGAGCTGATGACAAGAAGTTCAGCGATCGTATGGCGCTCTACGCTCGGGCCGAACCCGGCGAGCGGCTCAATGAGCTGCACTCGATAATCGGAACCGAGCTCGACGAGATCTCGCCAGAACTCGAAGCGCACTATGCCGAGTTCTTCGACGATCGTTCAGTGGTTGTGGCGCTGCACCTCACCTCCGAGGCGGTGCTCACCGACATCGAAGATCGCGCGACTGCCCTCGTCGAGAAACTCGAGAATCTCAACGACGACATCGAAACCGACTACAAGCGCTACAACGACGGCTTCGACGACCTCAACAACGACGTCGACGCCTTCAACGCGAAGAACAACTCATTCGGCTTCAACAATCAGGCCGAGTTTGATGCCGAGCGCAACGCGCTCCTCGCGCGCGAGGTCAAACTCGACAAGTTGTTTGCGTCGATCCAGAAGCGCAGCGACAGATATGACGCGTTGCTCGACGACCTCAAGGCCCTCAACTCGACAACCGCAGAACTCAATGAGGGGCTGAACATCGTGCCTCGTGAGAGCGAGTTCTAGAGCCGCGACATCCATTCGTGAAGCACGCGGATAAAATTTCTGGAAATTTTGGTGACATGTCACCGTTTTTCGGAATAACCACAGGTTCAATGCGCTTGCATGGTGTTATGACTACTTCAATTGAGACCCGTCCCGACTTCGTTGCGGGCACCTGGAAGCTTGACCCCACGCACTCGGAGATCTCGTTCTCCGTTCGTCACCTCGCCATCAGCAAGGTTCGCGGCTTCTTTGAGACCTTCGACGTCACAATCGTGACCAACGAAGACCCCACCAAGAACAGCGTTGTCGCAACCGTCGACGTTGCCTCGGTCAACACCAACCAGAAGGACCGTGACGGTCACCTCAAGACGGGCGACTTCTTCCTCGTCGAGGAGTACCCCACGATGGACTTCGTCTCCACCGACTTCGCAGTCGACGGCGACGACTTCACCCTCACCGGTGACCTCACACTGCGCGGCGTCACCAAGAGCGTTGTGCTCAAGGGTGAGTTCGGCGGCATCACGACCGACGGTTACGGCCAGACCAAGGCTGGCGCGACCGCGTCGACCAAGATCGACCGCACCGAGTTCGGCGTCAACTGGAACGCAGCAATCGAGGCCGGCGGCTTCACACTCGGCAACGACGTCTCGATCAACATCGAGCTTCAGGTTGTTCTTCAGCCGTAAGTTTTCTGTTTGACTCGGCCCGGTAGCTTGCTGCCGGGCCTTTTCCGTTAAGCCACGACTATGGTGAATGGATGTCGCAGCGCCTCAAATCCGCACTCGTACTCATCGCGCTTCTCGCGATTTCCTTCGGCGTCGCAGCTCTGGGCAGCATCGCTACGGCCGGCAATGTCGACGGTTGGTATGCCTCGGCCGAGAAGGCGCCGTGGAACCCGCCGAACTGGCTCTTCGGCCCCGCCTGGACACTGCTCTACACGTTGATGAGCGTTGCGGCCTGGCTGACCTGGCGTCGCGGTGGGTCGTTGAAGCTCTATGTGATCCAGCTTGTGCTCAACGCCATTTGGACGCCCGTGTTCTTCGGTCTCTACCCGGTGATCGGCGCACCGGCGTTGTGGATCGCGCTCGCGATCATCGTGGCCCTCGACGTCGCGGTGCTTCTCACGATGCTGAGCTTCTGGCGCGCGTCGAAGCTCGCCGCCTGGTTGCTCGTTCCCTACTGGGCGTGGGTGCTGTTTGCGACGACGCTCAACGCCGCTCTCGCCATTCTCAACAGCTAGGCTCTGGCCGCCGCCACGTTGTCGACGCTGAACAACTCCGAGATCTCTGCAACGTCGGCCGCGCTGGCCTTCCACGCGGTTGCTGCGCCGGCGTTCTGCACGATCTGCTCGGGTTTTGTCGCCCCGGCGATGACGCTCGTGAGGCCCGGCTGGGCGAGCAGCCACGCCATGGTTGCCTCGAGCATCGTTGCGCCACGCTCGTCACAGAAGGCGCGGTAGCGCTCGATGATGTCCCAGGGGGCCGTATCGACAAGGTGCGAGCGGATCATCATGATCCTGCTGTCTTTTGGCCCGCCGTCGCGCGTGAATTTTCCCGTGAAGAGCCCGTTGTAGAGCGGGAAGAACGGAAGGAACCCGAGCCCGTACTCGTTGACCGCGGGCAGCACCTCGTTCTCGGCGTCGCGAACGAGAAGGCTGTACTCGTTCTGGCTGCTGACGAACTTATTGTGACCACGAATGCGCGCAACGTATTCGGCCTCGGCGATCTGCCAGCCGGCGAGATTCGAGTGCCCGAGGTAGCGCACCTTGCCCTCGGCAATGAGCTCGTCGAGAGCCGCGAGGGTCTCTTCGATCGGCGTCAGCGGGTCGGGCTGGTGCAGCTGGTACAGGTCGATCCAGTCGGTCTGCAGGCGACGCAGGCTCGCTTCGACAGCGAGACGAATGTAGCGGCGTGAACCGCGCGCTCCCCAGTCGGGGCCATTGGTGCCCGCCATGTCCATTCCGAACTTGGTGGCGAGCACGATGTCATCGCGGCGCCCCTTGAGGGTGTGCCCCATAAGTGTCTCGCTCAGGCCGCGCTCAGAACCGTAGATGTCGGCAGTGTCGAAGAAGGTCACGCCCGCATCGATCGCGGCATTGATGACGGCGTTTGTGCCTTCCTGCGTTTCGCTCGCCGTGCCACTGCGGCCGAAGTTGTTACACCCGAGCCCGATGGTTGAGACGCGGAGTCCGGAGCGGCCGAGATTGCGATATTCGATGTCAGGCATGGATCGATCGTATCCACTTCTCCTCCACATCCCCGGTCAGCGCGGGGTTATGCGCCATGTCCGAAAAGCGCTGGAGCGGCATGGATGCGACGGCTACCGTTGAGGCATGAGCATCACATTCTCGTCCCCCTCCTTCATCCGCCGCGTCGACAGTCCTATCGGCCGCATCGAGCTCACGAGCGACGGCGAGTTCATCACCCGGCTCGCCATCGAGACGGCCGGGCACCTGCCCTACGAAGAACTGCCCGAGCGCACGAACAAGGTTCTCGACACCGCCGTCGACCAGCTCGCCGAATACTTCGAGGGCACCCGCAAGCACTTTGACGTACCGGTGCGGCTCACGGGCACACCCTTCCAAGAGTCCGTGTGGGAGCTGCTGAGCGACATCCCCTTCGGGGAGGTCACCTCATACGGAGCAGTCGGCATCTCGACCGGTCGACCCACGGCGGGCCGGGCCGTTGGTGGGGCCGTCGGCGCCAACCCGGTGCCGATAATCGTGCCGTGCCACCGCATTCTCGCTTCAAACAATCGGATCACGGGGTACAGCGCCGGTGAGGGAATCCCGACAAAAGCCTGGCTGCTCGAGCACGAGGGGATCCCCCACACTGTCTAGTTTTGTAATCGGCGACGACGGGCTCGGTCGCTGCGCGTGGTCGGCGGCCGACCCGGAATACCGTCGCTACCACGACGAAGAATGGGGCACTCCCCTGCACGGCGACGTTCCGCTGTACGAGAAGCTCAGCCTCGAGGGTTTTCAGGCCGGCCTCTCGTGGATCACCATCCTTCGCCGACGCCCGGCCTTTCGCGAGGTCTTCCATGGCTTCGACCCGGCACGCGTCGCTGCCTTCGACGAGACCGACGTCGAGCGGCTGATGGGCGAGACGCGCATCATTCGCAACCGCGCGAAGATCCTCGCGACGATTGCCAACGCGCGACTCACCCTCGAGCTCACGCGCGACTCCCCTGGCGCGCTCGACGCGCTGCTGTGGTCGTTCGCTCCCGAACCGCGAGAGCACGCACCAGCGAGTTTCGCCGACGTCCCCGCGACAACACCCGAGTCCGTCGCAATGAGCAAACACCTGCGCCGCCTCGGTTTCAAGTTTGTCGGCCCGACAACGCTCTACGCGCTTATGCAGTCCTCGGGAATGGTCGACGACCACGTTGCGGGCTGCTTTCGCGCGACTGCCTAAGCGGCGGGTAGTTCCGCGCCGTAGCCAACGCGCGGCGGGGTGAGCCCGGCCGCCTTGATGAGGTGGGGCTCGTACGGGTCTTTGCCAAAACCGAGGATAAAGAGCCAGACGACGGGCAGCAGAATGCCGAGAACGAGAGTTCCGACATCCTTGCGAAATGCTTTTCCTGTCGACCACATGCCGATGTACAAAAACACCGACGCGACGATCCCGCCGCCGGGAACGAGCGTAGCGAGCACCCACCAGCCGCTCTGGCCACCGAGTTCGAGCCAGGTGTAGGTGCTGTAGTACGGAACCCACGCCTTCCACGGCTCGATACCGGCCTTCTTGAACAGCGCCGCGAGCGGCAGGCTGATGAGCACATAGATCGCCGCACCAAAGACGAGACCGCCGATGATCGAGAGCGTCAGAATGAGAATCGAGAGGCCTATGGCATCAGTCTCGTTGTACTGCATAAGGTGTCTCCCTGGTGTGTACGCCGGTAGATGAGCGAAACCCTATTCAATCAGTTAGACGGTCAGCTCGAGTTCACCGGGCTTTCCCACAGCGAGACGGATGTCGCGGCTCGCCGCCCACTCGATGAGGCCCGCGACATCCACGTGGTCGATGCCCGCCTGGGCGAGCTCGCGAACGAACTCGCCCTTGCCCTTTTTGTTGAAGTGGTTGAGGGCGCGCTTCTGGCCATTGGGGCCTTCGGTGACGACCCGAAGGTAATGAGCGCCGGCCGGAGCGGGCCCGAGGTTCGCATACGCCTCAGATCGCAGGTCGAGCACAAGACCCTCGTGCGCGGCGAGAGCCTCGGAGATCGCCGCTGCCCAGTGCTTGCGCAGGGCAACGCCGGGAAGCTTCGAGTCGTGCGAAAGGCGGTAGGCGGGGATACGGTCGCCCGCGCCAATGAGCCCAAAGAGCGCGGAGTGCACAACAACGTTGCGGGCAATCCAGTCGCGTGCTTCATCGTCGAGGGTCTCGGGCGAGAGTCCCTCGAAGAGCACGCCCGTGAAGCGATCCATGGCGATCATCGTCGGCGACGAGTGAAGCACCCGATTGCGGTCGATCTCGAAGCGCTGCTTCGGCCCAAGGCCGAGTGCTGCCGTCGACTCTTCGACGCTGCGCGACAACTTCTTAAGGGCCGAGATGGCCGCTGAGCGCTGCGGGGTCAGCGAACCGTACGAGAGAGCCGCGAGGTCGAGAGCAGAATCCTCTACTCCCCCGTCTCGTTTGGTCTCGGACGGCGGCAAAAGAACGAGCATTAGCCCTTGAGAAAGGTCAGGGCCCGCTGCACGATGACCTCGAGCGGTTCAACAGAGTCGAGCGTGATGCGCGCGGCGTCGGCGCTCGGGCCGGTCCACTCCGCGTACTCGTCGAGGCTCTGCTCAACGGCGTGCCAGGTGGGCTCAGCGAGGTTCGGCAGGTTGCGGCTGCGAGTCTCGAGGCGCGCGCGGTGAATCACGGGGTCAGAGCAGACGACCTCAACGAACTTGAGCGGCTCGCCGAGTCGCTTGGCGAGGTTCACCCACTGCTCGCGAGCGGGCAGCACGGCGTTGACGGCGTCGATAATCACTCCACCGCGACGCGACCGGACTATCGCCTCAGCGAGGGTCTCGGCCACGAGGTACGCGGCGAGACCCGTCGGCTGATCGGAATCGATTCCGGCGCGAAGGATCGACGACTCAATCGGGTCAACAGAGACAATGGGCTTGCCCAGCTGTTGCCCGATGAGTTCGGCGATTGTGCTCTTGCCGCTACCCGGCAAACCGGCCATGGCTACGAGCACGGAAACTACACCAGCTCTGCGTTACGCGCGACGATCGTGACGTTGTTGTTCTCGACCGAGAGAAAGCCGTCTTCGGCGTTAGCCGTGACAACTGATCCCTCTGTCGTTGTAACACGCACTTCGCCGGCGCCGAGGATGGCGAGAATCGGTTCGTGCCCAGGCAGAATACCGATCTCACCTTCCGTCGTACGCGCGACGATCTGCTTCGCAAGGCCCGACCAGACTTCCTGGTCGGCCGAGACAACGCTGACTGTGAGTTCGGCCATGGTTAGCCGTTCTCCTTCTGGATCTTGGCCCACTGCTCTTCGACGTCGGAGATACCACCGACGTTGAAGAATGCCTGCTCGGCGACGTGGTCGAACTCACCCTTGACGATCGCGTCGAACGACTCGATGGTCTCCTTGAGCGGAACAGTCGAACCCTCGACACCGGTGAACTTCTTCGCCATGTAGGTGTTCTGCGAGAGGAACTGCTGAATGCGACGTGCGCGCGAGACTGTGATCTTGTCTTCTTCAGAGAGCTCGTCAACACCGAGGATCGCGATGATCTCCTGGAGTTCCTTGTTCTTCTGCAGGATCGCCTTGACGCTCGTTGCAACGCGGTAGTGGTCGGCACCCAGGTAGCGGGGGTCGAGAATACGCGAGGTCGAGGTCAGCGGGTCGACGGCCGGGTAGAGGCCCTTCGACGCGATTTCACGCGAGAGTTCGGTCGTTGCATCCAAGTGAGCAAATGTGGTTGCCGGCGCGGGGTCGGTGTAGTCGTCGGCAGGCACGTAGATGGCCTGAAGCGACGTAATCGAGTGACCACGCGTCGAGGTGATGCGCTCCTGGAGCACACCCATCTCGTCTGCAAGGTTGGGCTGGTAACCCACGGCGGAAGGCATACGACCCAGAAGGGTCGACACCTCGGAACCGGCCTGCGTGAAGCGGAAGATGTTGTCGATGAAGAGCAGAACGTCCTGCTTCTGCACGTCGCGGAAGTACTCAGCCATCGTGAGGGCCGAGAGTGCGACGCGAAGACGCGTTCCCGGCGGCTCGTCCATCTGGCCGAAGACTAGGGCGGTCTTGTCGAAGACACCGGCCTCGTCCATTTCGGCGATGAGGTCGTTGCCCTCACGGGTGCGCTCGCCAACACCGGCGAACACGGAGACTCCACCGTGGTCCTGCGCAACGCGCTGGATCATTTCCTGGATAAGAACAGTCTTACCAACACCTGCACCACCGAAGAGGCCGATCTTTCCACCCTGAACGTACGGGGTGAGAAGGTCGATGACCTTGATACCGGTCTCGAAGAGCTCAGTCTTCGACTCGAGCTGGTCGAAGGCCGGGGGCGTGCGGTGGATGGGCCAGCGCTCGGTGATCTCGATCTTCTCGCCGTTGATCGTGCCGTCGGCGTCAGCGTTCATGATCTCGCCGATGACGTTGAAGACCTTGCCCTTTGTAACGTCACCAACCGGAACGGAGATCGCCTCGCCGGTGTCGCGCACGTCCTGGCCGCGGACGAGTCCGTCGGTCGGCTTGAGCGCGATGGCGCGAACGAGGTCGTCACCGAGGTGCTGTGCGACCTCGAGCGTGATCTCGTTCGACTCGCCGTCGATGGTGATCGTCGTCTTGAGCGCGTTGTAGATCGCGGGGATCGACGCGTGCGGGAACTCGATGTCAACGACGGGGCCCGTTACGCGGGCGATACGTCCGACACCGGCGACTGCGGCCGACTTGGCGGGAGCCTTCTTGGTTGCGGTAGCCATGGTTTCTCTTCCTGTTACTTAGCCGAGCTCAGGGCGTCTGCGCCGCCCACGATCTCGGAAATCTGCTGGGTGATCTCCGACTGGCGAGCGTTGTTCGCGAGTCGGGTGTAGTCCTTGATGAGCTTGTCCGCGTTGTCGCTTGCGGACTTCATTGCCTTCTGGCGAGCTGCGTGCTCTGATGCAGCGGACTGCAGCATGGCGTTGAAGATACGGCTCTCGATGTAGACGGGCAAAAGCGCGTCGAGCACATCGCCAACGTCGGGCTCGAACTCGTAGAGCGGGAGAATCTCGTTGTCGTCCGGCTCGTCGACACCCTCAACAACCTCGAGGGGAAGAAGGCGAACAACCTCGGGAACCTGCGTGACGACACTCACAAAGCGGTTGTACACGATGTGGATCTCGTCAACGCCACCCTCGCTCGCAGGCTGAAGGAACTTGGCAACTACTGCCTCGCCGATCGCCTGTGCACGGCTGAACTCGGGGCGCTCGGTCTCGCCGATCCACACCTCTTCAGCGTCGCGCTTGCGGAACGAGAAGAATGCTGCCGCCTTGCGTCCGACGATGTAGTAGACGACCTCTTTGCCCTGGCTCTTCAGCAGCGTCGCAAGCTCGTTGGATTCCTTGAGCACGTTGCTGCTGAACGCTCCAGCAAGACCACGGTCTGACGTGAAGATGACGATCGCTGCGCGTTCGACCTTCTCCGGCTCGGTCGTGAGGATGTGGTCAACGTTCGAGAACGTTGCCACAGCCGAGACCGCGCGCGTTACAGCGCGCGAGTACGGCCCTGAAGCCGCCACCCTCTGCTGCGCTTTTTGAATACGCGAAGCGGAGATGAGCTCCATGGCCCGAGTGATCTTCTTGGTCGTCTGGGCAGCCTTGATCTTCTGCCGGTAGACCCGAAGTTGCGCTCCCATGTTTCTCTTCCTGTGTATGTATCTAGTAAGTACTAGGCGGTGATCGAGCTGGTCGAGATCAGATCAGGCGCGCGTTAGCGCTTGCCCTTGACGATCTTTTCCTGGTTGACGTCTTCAGCGGGAAGCTCCTCGAACTGCTCTGAGCCGACCGAGGCGAGAGGCTTGCCCTCACCCGTCTGGAACTCGAGCTTGAACTTCTCAACACCGGCATCGAGTGCCTTTGCTGTGTCGTCGTCAAGAACGTTTGTGTCGCGGAGCGTGTTGAGAACCTCGGTGTTACGAGCGAGGTAGTCGTGAAGCTCGGTCTCGAAACGCAGAACGTCCTGAACGGGAACCTCGTCGAGCTTGCCGTTGGTACCGGCCCAGATCGAGACGACCTGCTTCTCAACGGGCATCGGCGAGTACTGCGGCTGGCGCAGAAGCTCGGTCAGGCGCGCACCACGTGCGAGCTGGCGACGGCTCGTTGCGTCGAGGTCGGATGCGAACATCGCGAATGCCTCGAGCGAACGGTACTGGGCCAGTTCGAGCTTCAGGGTTCCGGAAACCTTCTTGATCGACTTCACCTGGGCGTCTCCACCAACGCGCGATACCGAGATACCGACGTCGACAGCGGGGCGCTGGTTGGCGTTGAAGAGGTCTGACTGGAGGAAGATCTGGCCGTCGGTGATCGAGATCACGTTGGTCGGAATGTAGGCCGAGACGTCGTTTGCCTTGGTCTCGATGATCGGAAGACCGGTCATCGAGCCAGCGCCCAGCTCGTCAGAGAGCTTTGCGCAACGCTCGAGAAGACGCGAGTGCAGGTAGAAGACGTCACCGGGGTATGCCTCACGTCCCGGCGGGCGACGAAGAAGCAGTGATACTGCACGGTAGGCCTCAGCCTGCTTCGACAGGTCATCGAAGATGATGAGAACGTGCTTGCCGCCGTACATCCAGTGCTGGCCGATAGCCGAACCGGTGTAGGGGGCGAGGTACTTGAAGCCGGCGGGGTCAGAAGCGGGCGAGGCGACGATCGTCGTGTACTCGAGTGCTCCGGCGTCTTCCAGCGCGCCCTTGACGGCTGCGATGGTCGAGCCCTTCTGGCCGATAGCGACGTAGATGCAGCGAACCTGCTTGTTGACGTCGCCCGAGTCCCAGTTGGCCTTCTGGTTGATGATGGTGTCGATCGCGATAGCGGTCTTACCGGTCTGGCGGTCACCGATGATGAGCTGGCGCTGGCCGCGGCCGATCGGGATCATGGCGTCGATTGCCTTGATGCCGGTCTGCATCGGCTCGTGAACGCTCTTGCGCTGCATAACGCCGGGAGCCTGAAGCTCGAGAGCGCGGCGGCCCTCCGACGCGATGTCGCCGAGTCCGTCGATCGGGTTGCCGAGCGGGTCGACAACGCGGCCGAGGTACGCGTCACCAACGGGTACAGAGAGAACTTCACCCGTGCGGGTGACCTCCATACCGGCGACGATGCCGCTGAACTCACCGAGGACAACAACACCGATCTCGTTCTCGTCGAGGTTCTGGGCGAGGCCCAGGGTGCCATCGGCGAACTTGATGAGCTCGTTCGCCATAACGCCGGGGAGTCCCTCAACGTGAGCGATGCCGTCGGCTGCGTCGGTGACGTATCCGACCTCTGTCTTCGAGGCCTTGCCGGGCTCGTAAGCCTTGACGAAGTCCTTCAGCGCCGCGCTGATCTCCGCGGGGCTGATTGTGAGTTCTGCCATTTGTTCCTCTTTTTCGTAAAAGTACGGGCGCGCTAGCCAGCGAGCTGAAGTCGAAGTTCTTTGAGTCGTGAAGCGACGCTGCCGTCGATGACGTCGTCACCGATCTGCACACGAACGCCTCCGAGAAGCGTGGGGTCAACAACCTGGTTGATACGCAGTTCGCGACCGTAAGTCTGGGCAAGCCCGGCGCCGAGGCGAGCGAGCTGCTTTGCGTCGAGCGCAGTTGCGGTAGTAACCGTTGCAACGCTCAGACCAGACTGATCAGCGACGATGGATGCCGCGTTCCGAAGCAATTCGGCGATACGGCGGCCGCGCGGCTGCTGTACGAGGTGTCCGATGATCGACACCGTCTGCGGGCTCGCCTTGGAGCCGAGCAGGGTCTCGATGAGAGCCACCTTTGCGGTGTTTGAGCCGAGCTTCGACCCGACAGCGAGCTCGAGGTCGTTGTCAGAGTTGACTGCCTCACCGAAGGCGAAAAGCTCTGCCTCGATGCCGGCCTTCTCTGCCGAGTCCGCGATAACGCGGAAGCCGATCTCTTCGATTCCCGCGAGAAGGTCATCCTCGCTCGACCAGCGGTTGGTAACGATCGTTGCGAGCAACGAACGTGCCTCTGAGCTGATCGTCGAGAAGACGCTTTCTACGATCGACGACTTGTCGGCAGCGGCCGTCGACGGGTCGGCAAGGGCGGCGCGCAACGGCGAGGACTCACCGATGACACGACCGGCAGCGAGAAGCTGCTCGCCCTTGGCCAGATCAGTCTTTCCGCCGAGCGCGGCGAGAGCCGAGCGCGAGGCGGAGAGAGCTTCTCTTGTCGCTGATCCCATTACTTGGATGCCTTCTGCTTTTCGGAAGCCTCGAGGTCTGCAAGGAAGCGGTCGACGATGCCGGCCGCCTTCTTGTCGTCGCTCAGCGACTCACCGATGACGCCGGAGGCGAGGTCGATCGCGAGCGATCCGACCTCTGCACGAAGCGAGACAACTGCAGCCTGGCGCTCGGCCTCGATCTGCGACTGTGCGCTTGCGACGATACGAGCTGACTCGTTTGTCGCCTGCTCCTTGAGCTCGTTGAGGATCGAGGTTCCGTCGAGGCGAGCCTGCTCACGGATCTTCGCTGCCTCAGCGCGCGCGTCGGCGAGCTGCTTCTTGTACTCCTCGAGAGCCGCGTCGGCTTCTGCCTGCGCGTTCTCCGCCTTCTTGATGCCGCCCTCAATGAGCTCGGCACGCGCATCCAGCGTCTTCTGCATTGCAGGAAGGACAACCTTCCAGAACAGGACGAGGATGATCGCGAAAGGAACGAGCGACCAGATGATGTCGTAGATCTCGGGGATCAACGGGTTCTTGGTCTCGGCAACTTCCTCAGTCGCGGCGCTGATGAATGCGTGAAGCATGGGATTCCTTTTGGGGGGATCGAATTAAACGAAGATGAAGTACGTTGCGATACCGATGAAGGCAAGTGCCTCGGTGAATGCGATACCGATGTACATGAGCACCGTGAGGCGACCCTGCAGTTCAGGCTGGCGAGCGACGGACTCGATCGTCTTTCCGACGACGATACCTACACCGATTGCCGGGCCGATTGCTGCGAGGCCGTAGCCGACAGTTGCAATGTTTCCGTTGAGTTCGGCGACGATGGATGTTGCGTCCACGTTGTGTTTCCTTCCGTGATGTCAGGAGGAGCGAGTGCTCGTCCCGGGTTTTTAGTGCTTAGTGTTCGTCAGCCAGCGCGAGCTGGAGATAAACAGCGGTCAAGAGGGTGAAGACGTATGCCTGCAGCACGGCGACGAGGATCTCGAAGAACGTGAAGACGACACCGAAGGCCAGGGTTCCGACACCGAAGGCGATGTAGCCGCCGGAGAGCCCGAAGAAGAAGAAGTGCGTCGCCGCGAAGAACAGCACGAGCAGAAGGTGCCCGACGATCATGTTCATCAGGAGTCGCAGCGTGAGCGTAACCGGACGAAGAATGAACATCGAGAGGAACTCGATCGGCGTCACGATGATGTACAGGAAGGGAGGAACTCCCGGCGGGAAGAGCGCGTTCTTGAAGAAGGCTCCCGGGTGCTTCTTGAGCCCGGCGTAGATAAACGTGAAGTACGAGACTGCCGCGAGAACAAGCGGTACACCGATGACCGACGAACCCGCGATGTTGAGCAGCGGGATGATTCCCGTGATGTTCATCACGAGCACCATAAAGAAGATCGTCGTCAGGATCGGAAGGAAGCGACGGCCATCCTTCTTGCCGAGCAGGTCTTCAGCGATGTTGACGCGAACGAGGTCGAGGCCCATCTCGACAAGACCCTGGAAGCGGGTCGGCACGAGCTTCATACGGCGTGTGCCGAGCCAAAAGATCAGGACGATCACAACAACCGCGAGGAAGCGAATCAGAACGATGCGGTTCATCTCGAACGGGGTTCCCGCGAAGAAGATCGCGTCCGGGAAGAACTCGTTGATGGATGGCGCGTGGAACGTCACTCCGCCGTGGTCGTCGTCAGCGGCGAAGGGAAGTAGCGGGGACAAAGCGAGGTGTAACAGCGCTAGCTCCTGGTTCGGGGCGTGTAACCACGCGGCGAAAGAAAGGGGGGTTTTGGAACTCCCTAACCCTATCAACGAATGAGGGTTAAGCCGAATCCTTATTACTAGGGCGCAGTGCGCTCCGTGCCTGCCTCGTCACCGGGCAGTTTTACGTCGCTCACGTAGGGCAGTCGCGAGCGCGCGATGACTACAACGTCGACGATGAGGCTGCCGATAACGCCAACGATGACCGTGAGAAACAGCACGATCGTGTTGACCCACGGCTGGTCTTTGAGCAGCACGAGCAGAACAAGAAAGACGATGAACTTGAGAAACCAGCCGCCGAGAACAACCGCGAAGAAGGCGGGGTTGAGCATGTCACCCTTGCTCACGCGGATGCCAAAGAGCACGCTGAGCGCGGTGATTGCGACGAACCCGAAACCGACAACGGCCCCGACGAGCGCGCTCACCAGCCCCTTCTGCGGGTCGACGATGAGTCCGATGATCGAACCGACGACCGCGATCACGGCGGCGAGGATTCCGCCCCAGAGAATGATGCGTTTGAGGATGGGCGTTGCGCTGTTCACAGGGCGACGTCTTTCTGTGTGGGAACGGATGCTGTGCGACCGCGCTTGCGCAACGGACCGAAGGTGACGACCGAGCACAGAATGAGCCCGGTGACGATGAGGATCGTGGCGACAGGCCACGGGAAGGCGAGGAACGACAGGCAGCCAAAGGCGACTACCGCAGTCCAGCCGTAGAAGATCAGCACTGACTGCAAGTGGGTGTGCCCCATGTCCATAAGCCGGTGATGTAGGTGAAGTCGGTCAGCCGCGAAGGGCGACTTTCCGGCACGCAGACGACGGAACACGGCAAGCCCGAAGTCGAGAAGCGGCACAACAAGAATCGCGAACGGCAGCAGGATCGGGATAAACGCCGGGAGAAGCGTGCGGCCACCCCAGGTCGCCGGGTCGACGCTTCCGGTCACGGAGATTGCTGAGGCCGCCATCAGAAGTCCAACGAGAAGCGCTCCGGCATCCCCCATAAAAAGCTTTGCGGGGTGAAAATTGAGCGGCAGAAAACCAACGCACGCGCCGATGAGCAGAGCCGAGATGAGCGAGGCCAGGTTGAAGTACTCGGTTTGCCCCGTGTTGACGGCGAGGATGTAGCTGTAGATAAAAAAGACGCCGTTGGCGATTAGCGCAACGCCGGCGACAAGACCGTCGAGACCGTCAATGAAGTTGATCGCGTTCATCACGAGCACAACCGCGAAGATCGTCACGATGAGTGACATGGTCGGCGAGAGCACGGCCACCGAACCCGGAATCGGCAGCGTGTAGATCTGCGTGCCCGTCGCGGCGAGCAACCAGCCCGCGATGATCTGGGCGGCAAGCTTTGTCATCCAGTCGAGATCCCAGATGTCGTCGGCGACCCCCACGAGCACAATGAGAAGGGCGGCGCCCACGAGCCCCCAAATGACAAGCGGCTGCGAGAAGATCAGTGCGAATCGTGGCAGCTGCGAGGCGACGACAAAGGCCACAACGATGCCGAGAAACATCGCAACGCCACCCAGACGAGGCGTCGGACGGGTGTGAACGTCGCGCTCGCGCAACTTCGGGTAGAGACGGTAGCGGTGGCTGAGCTTGAGCACCAGCACGGCGAATCCGAAGGTCACAACCGCGGCGACGAGCACAACAAGTGCGTAGAAGATCACTCTGTGCGCTCCCGGCCGACGACCTCGATGATCGCCTCATCCGAGATAACACCGCTGCGCACTATGCGGAGCTTGCCCTCGGGCAGCAGCAGACCCGTCGCGTCAACGATCGTCGAACCGGTTCCGGGGCCAGACTCGTAGGCCGTGCCCGACGGGCCTGCCTCGAGGTAGACGGCGACACTCTCGCCGAGCATTGCCTCGGCCTCAGCGGCGGTCATGGCGGCGGGCTCGCCCGTGAGATTGGCGCTCGACACAGCGAGAGGTCCGGTCTCCGAGAGAATTTCGAGAGCGATTGGATGCGACGGCATACGCAGCGCGACGGTGCCACGGGTCTCGCCGAGGTCCCACATTAGAGACGAGCGCGACGGAAGAATTATTGTGAGGCCGCCGGGCCAGAACTCGGCAACAAGGGCGCGAACCTGATCGGGAACAACCTCGGCGAGGGCGTCGAGGGTCGGGATTCCCGGGATAAGAACGGGCGGCGGTGACTGGCGCCCGCGACCCTTTGCCTTGAGCAGGCGCGCGACGGCCTCGGGCTGAAAAGCGTCGGCGGCGACACCGTAGACAGTGTCGGTGGGGATGACTACCAGCTCGCCCCTGCCGATAGCCGAACGTGCGAGGCGGGTGCCGGTCAGCAGCTCAGAGGCGACCGAGGTGTCGTAGATGGGGGCCATGTCAGGGTTTATAGTACCGGGCGCAACGGGGATGAAGTCTGAGCGCTGTAGCGTTGGACGTGCTGTGGACCTCTACCTATTCGACTTTGACAAAACCCTGTACCAATACGACTTTCGTCGACGCCTGCCCGAGTTCTCGCGAATCACCGGAGTCTCGCAGTACCGCCTCGCCAGCTCGTGGTGGGCGGCAGGGTACGAGCGCCGTGCCGAAAGCGGCGAATGGCCCACCCCTTCTGCCTATCTCGAAGAGTTTTCGCGCGTCACCGGGTCACGGCTTCTGACACTCGACGAGTGGGCCGACGCGCGGCTCACGGCAATGACACGCATCGATGGGAGCGTCGCCGCACTGCGCCGCGCGACATCCATCGGCACTGTCTCGCTTCTGTCGAACAACCCGGCGCCATTCGCGGCGGCGCTCCCCCGGCTCGCGCCCGATGTCTGCGAGCTCGTCGGCGACAACCGCCTGATCAGTTGCGAACTCGGCGTGCGTAAGCCGTCAGAACTCGCGTATTCGCGGGCACTTGCGCGCTATTCCGCCCGGCCGGAAGACACGTTCTTCGTCGACGACTCCCCCGAGAATGTACGCGGCGCGCTCGCGCTCGGCATCCATGCGCACCTCTTCACAACAGCTGCGGCCTTGGATGTCGCGATCACGACCTTTACGGAAAGAACCCGATGACCCTCCTGTTTATCTTCGACATGGACGACGTGCTGTACGACTACGACTGGCGCGTACGCATGGCCGGAATGACCGAGATCACGGGAATCCCTCTCGCAGAGTTGCGTCGCCGCTGGTGGCACGACGAGGGCGAGTGGGCGGGCGAGGCCGGACAGTTCGCGTCGGTCGAGGCGTACTTCGCGGCCTTCCAGCAGGCTCTCGGCGTCAGTGTCGACGAAGACGAGTGGGTGCGCGTGCGTCGCTCGGCAATGACCCCGTGGCCCGAGTCGTTCGCCGCTGTGCGTCGCGCCTCAGAGCTCGGCCAGGTCACGCTGCTCACCAACAACGGTCCGCTCGCGCACAAGCACCTGCGCACCCTCGCGCCCGACCTCGTCGAGTTATTTGGCGACCACATGTTCACGTCGAGCCACTACGGCGCTCGCAAGCCCGACCCGGTGGTGTTCGAGCGCGTGCTCGAGGCGTACGGTGCCCGCGCCGAAGACGCCTTCTTCGCCGACGACATGCAGATCAATGTCGAGGGTGCTCGCAGCATCGGCATCACTTCGTATCATTTCGGAACGTCAGCGGGCATGCTCGCCGCGATCGAGGAGTTTGCCGCGGAGCGCGCGGCGGTCTAGCCCCTGGCAGCGCGCACCCGTCTCAGCTCCCACCGTCGAAAACTGCTCCAAAACGATCTCGTTGGAACACTTTTCGACGTAAACAACAACCGTGGTCCTACGGTTCCGTCGAAAAGTGCTCTAACAGGCACATCTTGGAGCAGTTTTCGACGGTGGCGCGGGCTGGTCCGCTAACCGCGCCACCCGCGCGCCACGAGGGCTCTGCGAATGCGGCCCAGAATTATCGACCTGTCGCCAGTCAGGTGTTCCTTGTGAACCTGAACCACTGTGCGACCCGCTTCCACGAACGACGCTATGCGATCCAGGTCTTTGACACGCTGTGCAGTCAGCCCGAAATGGTACTCGCCGTCGTACTCGATTACGACATTGAAGTCGGGGTAGACCAGATCCCCGAACCCGAGAAATCGGCCGTTGTCGTCGAGGATTGCAAGGTTCACCGCCGGCTCCGGCAAACCGTGCTCGAGAAGCATAAGCCGCACCTCGGTTTCGGGAGGCGAATCGGTGCGCGGGCGGATGAGCGCGAGGGCGTCGCGCAAGGTCCCGATCCCAGGGCTGGCTGAGGACGCCAGAACACGAGACTCGAGTTTCGCGAGCGTGGTCAAGGGATTTTGCCGTCGAACCAGTGCATCGCCCAGAAGGACGAGCTCGTCGCGAGCAAGGCTGCCACCGCACTGCAGCCATGCATCGACGGGAGAACAAACGGGTAGTCCGAGGGTTACGTACGAGCTCTCGAGCGGCGTGTAGTGCGGCCTCGTTCCTCGTGCGCGCGGCGGCATTCGAGGCGGAATCGCTCCGACGTGCACCTTGTGTTCGTCACGTCGAGAGCACGAGGCTGGTCAGCTCGCAGAAGCATTGCCCTGGCTTCAACCGCGGCGCGTAGTCAGCTGCAAGCTGGCGAACCACATCCTCTGGTGTCGCGGGCAGCCATCTGTCGGCGGGGGCGCGCGTGCCATGAAATGGCGCAACCAGATCGCTGCTTCGTGTGCGACCGTAATTCACGCCCGAGTTTCGCGCCTGGCCGATGCCAAACGCCTGCGACGCAAGGTGTGGTGGAAGTTGGATTCGACGCGACATCCATCAAAGATCGTGTCTCAGGCGTCTAACCGTTGTCGCAATCGCGAAACTGTTGAAAACTGCTCCAAGACTCGGCCTGTGGAGCAGTTTTCGACAATTAGGGGCGGATGGCCGTCGTCGCGCGATCGCGCCCGACGAGGTCACGGTGCGACGCGACGGCGGTCCAGCCATCGGCACGCAACAGCGACGCGATCGCAGAAGCCTGCAGCTCGCCGTGTTCGATGACGAGAGTTCCGCCGGTGTGTAGGAGCCTGAGCGCCGTCGTCGACACGTCGCGCACGATGTCGAGGCCGTCTTCGCCGCCATAGAGCGCGATCTCGGGGTCGTACAGGCGCACCTCGGGGTCGCGCGGGATCGCCCCGACCGGGATGTACGGCGGGTTCGAGATGACAACGTCGACGGTGCCGTCGAGCGACGGCAGCGCGTCAGCGAGGTCGATAAACACCGGCGTCGCGTTGGACGCGAGCTTGAAGTTTTGCTTCGTCCAGACGTAGGCGAGCGGCGACACCTCGACGCCCCACACGCGAGCGTGCGGAACCTCTGTCGCCATCGCGAGCGCAATGGCGCCGCTGCCCGTGCCGAGGTCAACGGCAAGCGGGGCGGCGGATGCGACGGCGCGAAGTGCGTCGATCGCGAACTGTGCGACCTGTTCTGTCTCCGGTCGAGGCACAAAAACTCCGGGGCCAACAGCGAGCTCAAGGTTGCGGAACGGAGCGACACCCGTGATGTGCTGCAGCGGTTCGCGGGCAGCGCGACGCTCAACGAGCCCCGCGACAGTCACTGCATCTTCTGACGAGAGCACAACGCCCGTGAGAGCCTTCGCCTGCACTCCCCCGCGGCTGTAACCGAGCACGTGGCCGACGAGGAGTTCTGCGTCGACGCGCGCGCCCGTGATGCCCGCCGCCTCCAATATGGTGACGGCGCGCTCAAGCACGGCGGTGAGGGCGTTCGCACTCATCGAATCAGACGAGCTAGGAGTCAGATCCAAGGTCAGCAAGTCGTGCCTCCTCGTCGGCCTCGATGCACGAACGGATGATGGGTTCCATCGCGCCGTTCATCACGGCATCGAGGTTGTATGCCTTGTAGCCCGTGCGGTGGTCGGCCACACGGTTCTCCGGGAAGTTGTAGGTGCGGATGCGCTCGGAGCGGTCCATCGTGCGAATCTGCGACTTGCGGAACACCGAGGCTTCGGCGTCAGCCTCTTCCTGGTACCGCGCGAGAATGCGGGCGCGAAGCACGCGCATTCCAGCTTCACGGTTCTGCAGCTGCGACTTCTCGTTCTGCATCGCCACAACGATTCCCGTGGGAATGTGGGTGATGCGAACGGCGGAGTCGGTCGTGTTGACCGACTGGCCGCCGGGGCCGCTCGAACGGTAGACATCGATCTTGAGATCGTTCTGGCTGATCTCAACTTCTTCTGGCTCATCGACCTCGGGAAAGACGAGAACGCCGGCCGCCGAGGTGTGAATGCGTCCCTGCGACTCGGTCGCGGGAACACGCTGCACACGGTGAACTCCACCCTCGTACTTGAGCTGCGCCCAGACGCCCTCTGCAGGGTCGGTCGAGTTGCCCTTAATGGAGAACTGAACGTCTTTGATGCCGCCGAGGTCGCTCGAGGTCTGCTCGATGATCTCGGTCTTCCACTTTTTCGACTCCGCGTAGTGCAGGTACATCCGCAGGAGGTCGCCCGCGAAGAGCGCGGATTCCGCGCCACCCTCGCCGAGCTTGATCTCCATGATGACGTCGCGGGCATCCAGCGGGTCGCGCGGAATCAGCAGGCGTCGCAGGGTCTCCTGCGCCGTCTCGAGTTCCTCGGTCAGGCTGGGAAGCTCGGCAGCGAACGACTCGTCTTCTGCCGCCATCTCGGTTGCAGCCTCGACATCGTCGGTGAGCTGCTTCCAGTGATGGTACGCGGCAACGATTCGGCTGAGCTCCGCGTAGCGCCGGTTGACCTTCTTCGACTTCGCGGGGTCAGAGTGAAGCTCCGGGTCAGCGAGCTGCTCCTGGAGGGAGTCGTGCTCCTCCAGGAGGCCCTGCACTGATTCGAACATTAGTTGTCCTTTGTCGCACCCGTGCTGGGCATCGACTTCTGGATCTGCATAAGGAACTCGACGTTCGAGGAGGTCTCCTTGAGCTTGCCAAGAACGATCTCGAGCGCCTGCTGCTGGTCGAGACCAGCGAGTGCGCGGCGGAGCTTCCAGGTGACCTTGACCTCGTCAGCGCCGAGCAGCATCTCCTCGCGACGTGTGCCTGAGGCGTTGACGTCGACGGCGGGGAAGATGCGCTTGTCGGCGAGAGCGCGCGAGAGGCGCAGCTCCATGTTGCCGGTGCCCTTGAATTCTTCGAAGATAACCTCGTCCATCTTCGAACCGGTCTCAACGAGAGCGGTCGCGATGATGGTGAGCGAGCCACCCTCTTCGATGTTGCGGGCAGCACCGAAGAAGCGCTTCGGCGGGTACAGCGCCGACGAGTCGACACCACCGGAGAGGATGCGCCCGCTGGCGGGGGCCGCCAGGTTGTAGGCGCGTCCGAGGCGGGTGATCGAGTCGAGAAGAACTACGACGTCGTGACCGAGCTCGACGAGGCGCTTGGCGCGCTCGATGGCGAGCTCAGCGACCGTCGTGTGGTCTTCTGCCGGACGGTCGAAGGTCGAGGCGATGACCTCACCCTTAACTGTGCGCTGCATGTCGGTGACTTCTTCGGGGCGCTCGTCGACGAGAACGACCATGAGGTGAACCTCGGGGTTGTTCTTGGCGATGGCGTTCGCGATTGCCTGAAGTACGAGCGTCTTGCCCGCCTTGGGCGGCGAGACGATGAGTCCGCGCTGTCCCTTACCGATTGGCGACACGAGGTCGATGATGCGGGTCGAGAGCTTGGACGCCTCGGTCTCGAGGTTGAGTCGCTCGGTCGGGTACAGCGGGGTGAGCTTGCCGAACTCGACGCGGTTCGCGGCGTCTTCGATCGACATGGCGTTGATCGAGTCGATGCGCACGATGGCGTTGTACTTCTGGCGGCCCTGGCCCTGGTCGCCGTCGCGCGGCTGGCGAATGGCACCTACGACGGCGTCACCCTTGCGCAAGTTGTACTTCTTGACCTGGCCGAGCGAGACGTAGACGTCGTTGTTGCCGGGAAGGTATCCGGTTGTGCGCACAAATGCGTAGTTGTCGAGCACGTCGAGAATTCCGGCGACGGGAATGAGCACATCGTCTTCGGTGATCTCGGGCTCGAAGTCGTCACCAACGGGGCCACGGCCACGCTTGCGGTCGCGGTAACGGTTACGTCCGCTGCGCTCGCTCTGGTCGTCGTCCTGTGCCTGGCGCTCTGAGGTTTCTGCGCCGCGCTGCTGGTTCTGGTTGCGGTCGCCGTTCTGGTTACGGTCGTTGGCCTGCTGGTTACGGCCACCGCGCTGCGAGCCACCCTCAGACTGCTGGGCAGCCTGGTTCTGGTTGCCCTGGCGTTCTGCACGCTCGCCGTTGTTGTTGTTGTTGTTGCCACCGTTGTTGTTGGCGTTGCGCTCCGCGCGCTCGGCGCGGTCTGCACCGTTGCGGTTGCGGTTGCGGTTGCGTCCACGCGACGAGCCACCCTCGCGGGGTTCCGACTCATCGGTCGACTCGGTGGGCTCTGCAGACTCGGTGGGTGCGCTGTCGTCGGAAGCGGCGGGAGCTGCTTCGTCGGCTGCAGGCGCTACCGACTCGGCGACCACTGCGTCTTCGATGCCGGTCTCGGTGGAGCCGACGGCCTCGACGGCCGCGACGGGCTCGGGTGCGATCTCTTCAGACGGTGCGGCAGCTGCGGCGGCGGCAGCGGCAGCCTTTGCCTCTGCGTCAGCCGTGTTGGCGCGGCGCGGTGCGCGCTTCTTGGCGACGGGAGCAGCGGGTGCTTCGTCTGCCGACGCTGCGGGTGCAGCCGATTCGGGCGCCTCGGCAGCCGGAGCCTCCGCGACGGGCGCGTCCGTGGTCGGCGCCGATGCTGTGTTGTTGTCCTGGACCTCGTTGATTGCGTTCACGAGCTCTCCTTTACGAAGTTTGGATGCACCGTTGATGCCGAGCTCGACGGCGAGAGCCTGAAGCTCCGGAAGTCGAAGGGCGGTCAAGTTTGCGCGGGAGTCCGTGCTTGTTGCACGGACATTTACGTCAGTCACTACTGGGATTCCTTTCCCCTGCCAGAAACCAAAGCGTTCTGGTGGAGAGCTGATCGCCGACCCGTGTCTGCGCGGTTGCGCAGGAATCTACTGGGAAGGTCGATGCTTTGTGATTGCAACCCGGGCCGTGGAAAGAGGCGAGAGCCTTGTTCCCTTCGGTGCGCTGGCTAGGCCAGAGCTTCTACCGGGTGCGAAATCACTGTAGCACCTTTGAAGTCGACGGCCAGCATAAGCGGTTGCCAGGGTGTCGTCGAGTGCGCCGCTACGAGTTCCGCGGCAAACGTGCGCTGCGCAGGATCGCTGCCGAGCACAAGAAGTGAGGGTCCCGCGCCCGAGACGACGGCAGCGAGGCCGTTGTCGCGCAGAAGCGTGATGAGGTCGTTTGTCTCCTGCATTGCGCTCGCGCGATAGCTCTGGTGCAGCTTGTCTTCTGTCGCGTCGAGCAGCAATTCGGGGCTCTGAATGAGGGCGGCGATAAGCAACGACGACCGCGAGACGTTGAAGATGGCATCTTGCCGTGAAACTGACTCCGGCTGCAGGCTACGCGCGAGCGCCGTCGACATCGTGGTCTGCGGAACAAAAACAACGGGAGATACACCGCGGTGCACCATAAGTTTTTTGTGGCGCGGGCCCGATTCCGACATCCATGCGATTGTGAGTCCGCCGAAAAGCGCGGGAGCTACGTTGTCGGGGTGACCTTCGAGGTCGGTGGCGATGCGCAGCAGAGCCTCTGAGTCGATCTCGACAACGCCTTCGAGAAGGCCCTTCGCCGCCATAATTCCCGACACAATTGCGGCACCGGATGATCCGAGCCCACGCCCGTGCGGTATCGAGTTGCGCGCGACGAGGTGGAGTCCGGGCATTGCAACACCGAAGACTCCAAAGGTGTGCGCGATCGTCTGGGCGACGAGGTTGGAGCCATCGGTAGGCACCTCCCCGGCACCGACGCCGATGACTTCGACGAAGACTCCGGGCTCGTCGCGCACGGTGACCTCGAGCTCGTCGTAGAGCGAGAGCGCGAGACCGAGCGTGTCGAAGCCAGGGCCGAGGTTGGCTGTTGTCGCCGGCACCTTGACCGTGACCCCGCTCACCAGGAGTTCGGTCATGCCCTTACAAGACCGAGCACGCTCGCGACCTCGGCTGTGTCTACCGGCACGACGGTCGGGGTGATGTCTGAACCGTCGGCGGTGCGGAGGGCCCACGATGGGTCTTTGAGCCCGTGGCCCGTGACGGTGATAACAACGGTTGCGCCAGCGGGAATCTCGCCGGCTTCTGAGCGCTCGAGGAGTCCGGCGACACCTATGGCCGACGCGGGCTCAACAAAGATGCCGACCTCTGCAGAGAGGATGCGGTGCGCTTCGAGAATCTTCTCGTCGGTGATCGCGCCGAAGTAGCCGTCGCTTGTCTCGCGCGCGACGGTGGCGAGCTCCCACGAGGCGGGGTTGCCGATGCGGATGGCGCTCGCGATGGTGTCGGGGTTCTTGACAACGTGGCCGAGCACGATGGGTGCAGAGCCCGCGGCCTGGAAGCCGAACATACGCGGGAGCTTTGTCGTTGTGCCGGCAGCGAGGTCTTCGCTGTAGCCACGGAAGTAGGCACTGTAGTTGCCGGCGTTACCGACGGGCAGCAGATGGAAGTCCGGTGCGTCACCGAGAACCTCGGCCACTTCGAACGCCGCGGTCTTCTGGCCTTCGATGCGGTCGTTGTTGACCGAGTTGACGAGGTGCACGGGGTAGTTCGCACCGAGCTCACGAGCGATGTCGAGGCAGTCGTCAAAGTTTCCCTGCACCTGAAGCAGCTGCGCGTTGTGAGCGATCGCCTGGGCGAGCTTACCCATGGCGATCTTGCCCTCTGGCACGAGCACGGCAGAGGTGATTCCGGCGTGGGTAGCGTAGGCGGCTGCCGAAGCCGAGGTGTTGCCGGTCGACGCGCAGACGACGGCCTTGGCGCCGTGTTCGACGGCCTTCGAGACGGCCATTGTCATTCCGCGGTCTTTGAACGAACCGGTGGGGTTCATGCCCTCGAACTTGATCCAGACCTTCGCGCCCGTGCGGGCCGAGAGTGCGGGCGCGGGAATAAGCGGTGTGCCGCCCTCGCCGAGGGTGACGATGGGGGTTGCGTCCGTGACATCCAGACGATCGCGGTATTCGTGGAGAACTCCACGCCACTGGTGTGCCATTACAGACCCTCAACTCTCAGAACGGAAACAACTGCTGTCACAACATCGTTCGCAGCGAGTGCCGCGACAGTTGTCGCGAGGCTGGACTCGGATGCCTCGTGCGTAACGATTACAAGGGTAGCGGCGGGCTGAGTGTCGTCTTTACCGTCGCGCACTGTCTGCGAGACGGCTTCGACCGACACGTTGTGGTCGCTGAAAAGTGTCGCGACTGTCGCGAGCACGCCCGGCTGATCGACGACGGTGAGCTCGATCTGGTAGCGGGTGCGCACGTTTGCCATCGGCAGGATCGGCAGGTTGGCGTGGGTCGACTCCGCGACTCCGGGGCCGCCGATGACGTGGCGGCGCGCTGCCGAGACGAGGTCGCCGAGAACGGCCGATGCCGTCTCTGGTCCTCCGGCGCCCGCGCCGTAGAACATCAGGCTGCCCGCGGCTTCTGCCTCGATGAAGACTGCGTTGTTCGCGCCGTGAACGGCCGCGAGCGGGTGAGCGAGCGGGATAAGCGCGGGGTGAACGCGCGCGCTGACGCCGTACTCTGCGCTGCCGTTCTCACGCGTTCCGTCGATCTCGATGCGCTCGCAGATCGCGAGGATCTTGATAACAAACCCCGCCTTGCGCGCGGCCTTGACCTGCTCAGCGGTGACCTCGGTAATTCCCTCGCGGTAGACCGACTCGAGCGGAACAGTTGTGTGAAAAGCGAGGCTCGCGAGAATCGCTGCCTTCTGTGCGGCGTCGTAACCACCGACGTCGGCGGTCGGATCAGCCTCGGCGTAGCCCAGTCGCGTCGCCTCGGCGAGGGCGTCGTCGAACGAGTCGCCCGTCGCATCCATCGCGTCGAGAATGTAGTTGGTTGTGCCGTTGACGATTCCGAGAATGCGCGTCACGCGATCGCCGGCGAGGCTGTCGCGCAGCGGGCGGATGATCGGGATCGCGCCGCCGACTGCCGCCTCGTAGTAGAGCTGCGCGCCGACCTGCTCGGCCGCCTCGAAGAGCTCGGGGCCGTGCGTCGCGAGCAGCGCTTTGTTCGCGGTGATAACGTCGGCGCCCGAGTTGATCGCCTGCAGAACGTAGGTGCGGGCCGGCTCAAGTCCGCCCATAAGCTCGACAACGATGTCGGCATTAACGATGAGCGCCTCAGCGTCGGTCGTCAGCAGTTGCTTGGGGATCGCTGGCGTGCGCTCGGCTTCAAGATCACGAACTGCGACGCCGACGAGCTCGAGGCCCGCTCCGGCGCGGTTGGCGAGCTCTTCGCCGTGGGTGAGAAGAATGTCGACGACGTTGGCGCCGACAGTGCCTCCCCCAAGGAGCGCTACGCGGAGGTTGCGGTACTCGATCATTCGCTGTCCAATCCGGCGTCCCTCGCGAGGAGGTCCGCTTCTGTTTCGCCGCGCACGAGGATGCGTGCTCGGCCGTCCCTGACCGCCACAACGGGCGGACGGGCAAGGTAGTTGTAGTTGCTGGCCATCGCCCAGCCGTACGCACCGGTCGCCGGTATCGCGAGGATGTCGCCGGGCTCGACGTCGCCGGGCAGGTAGTCGGCGTGCACAACGATGTCGCCGCTCTCGCAGTGCTTGCCCGCGACGCGCACAAGCTCTGCCTCGGCGGTCGACGAACGATTGGCGATGCGCACCGAGTAGTCGGCGCCATAGAGAGCGGGGCGGATGTTGTCGCTCATGCCGCCGTCGACGCTGACGTACTTGCGAGTTGCAGTGGTTTCGCCTGCCTCGCCGGTTGAGCCTGTCGAAACCAGCACGTCTTTGATCGTCCCCACCGAATACAGGGTCGTCGTCGACGGCCCGATGATCGAGCGGCCGGGCTCGACGGCGATAACGGGAACCGGGATGCCGCGCTCGGCGGCCGCGTCGGCAACGATCCGGGCAATGCGCTGGGCGAGAACATCAACCGGCAGTGCCTGGTCAGACGAGTTGTAGGCGATGCCGAACCCGCCGCCGAGGTTGAGCTCGGGCACCGGGCCGGTCTCGAGAAGCTCGGCGTGCACGGCGAAGAGTCGGTGAGCGGCCTCCGCGAAACCGTCGGCCTCGAAGATCTGCGAGCCGATGTGCGAGTGCAGGCCGAGAAACTCGAGGGAGTCGTGCGAGCGGATGCGCGCGACGAGAGCCGCGACATCCATCAGCGGTATTCCGAATTTTTGGTCTTCGCGGGCCGTCGCGAGGTATTCGTGCGTGTGGGCGTGCACCCCGCTGTTGACGCGAAGGCGCACGGGTTGCACGCGGCCGTGGCGTGCTGCAGCTTCGGCAACACGCTCCACCTCGATCGGGCTGTCGAGAACTATCGCTCCGATTCCAACCGAGACCGCGCGGTCGATCTCGGCGAGGCTCTTGTTGTTACCGTGCAGCCCGAGGCGGGCGGGCTCCGCTCCCCCGGCAAGGGCAACGGCGAGTTCGCCACCGCTGCAGACGTCGATGTTGAGGCCGTCGGCCATCATCCACGCGGCAACCTGCGTCGACAAAAATGCCTTGCCCGCGTAGTAGACCTTCGCGCTCGATCCGACAGCGGCAAAGGCATCAGAAAATGCCGAGTGGATGTCGCGCGCACGACCCCGCACGTCGTTCTCATCGACGACGTAGACGGGTGTTCCGTACTCGGCGACGAGCTCGCTCGCACGCGCCCCCGCAATAACGAGTTCACCCTCGGGCGAGCGAGAGGCATTGCGCGACCAGACGCCCTGCTCGAGCGCGTTCGCATCGAGGGGGTATCGCAGCCACGTGGGGGCGAGTGGATTGACTGACACGTGCGCCTTAGATCAAGGGGTTTTTGCGGGACTGGGCGAGCGAACCCGGCGTGGTCCCTGAAGCCGAGTCAATGGTACAGGTCGAGACTATTCGGCCTCGCACGTTCCCGGGGTGGCGATTCCGCCGCCGACGAGCGGCACCTTGGTACCGCTCGCAGAAATGGTGATGGATGTCGCGGTCACGCCAATCGCGTCGAAGGTCAGTGACGCGGGGAGCTTGTCCGCCACGCACAGGGTTCGCACCTTGAGCAGCGACTTGCCCGCGGTGCCGTACTTGCTCTCGGCGAACTCATCGGGCGTCATCACTGTGTCGCCGACGGCGATCGTCTGCGGGGTGAGCACAAGCTCGCCCTCAACCGCCGTGGGAGCGAGAGCCACGGTGATCTTTTTGCCGGCAACCTTCGAGGCAACGGCGATGACTCCGTCGCCAAGGGTTGATGTCGTCTTTTTGCCCGAGAGTGTCGAGGCAAATGCGAGAGCCGGCTCTTCGGGCAGCGTAAACGCGACGTTGAGCGTGTCGGTCGGCTGGCTCGTAGACGTCGGAACTCCCGTTGCCGTCACTTTTATCGCACCGGTAAGAGCACCGAGAGTCGCCTCGGGAATTGCGATAGTAACGTCGTCAATTTTTCCCGCGGCGGCCTGGCCAAGAAAGAGTCCCTCGCCGAGGTCGACGGTGACGGTGTCTTCGTTGCCCTTGAAGGTGTCGCTGATCGCCCCGGCGACAACGCCGGCAACGGCATCGCGCGCGAAATTGTCTGCTGCGATGGTGGCGAAGATGCCGAGCCCTACGAAGATGACGAGAAAAATGATCGGGCCGGCAAGGCGACGCGCGAGGCTCTTGCGCGGAATTTCAACCTGCTCGAAACCGAGGTCACTCGGGTCGAAGCTCAGATCGGCGTCCCACGAGGGGATCTCTTCTTTGACCGGGCGCTGAATCTCGGCGAAAGGGTCATCACGCGGCGGCAGCTGGCGCGATGGCTGCACAGGGTGAGCCGCTTGCTGCGGGAGTGCGGGCTGCTGCTGGGGTTGCGGCTGCTGCACCGTGGGGTTGAGTGGTGGATTTGTGCCTCCGCCAAAACCCCAGTCGAAACTGCCCTGTTCACGGTCCATGTCTTTATTGTGACCGGCGAACGACGAATCCTCGGGAGCTATCGCGGCGGTGCGCCTTCTCGGCTCTGGTTGGATTCGGCGGCCTTACTCGGCCGGGCAGACGCCCATCTCGGTGAAGCCCGTGCCGCCGAGCGCAGTGCCATCGGCCTCGAGGTCGATCTGCAGCTGCGGCCCCGAGACGGCGACGTCTGTCACGGTAAGCGCGGCGGGCAATGAACTCGCTACGCAGAACGTCTGGGTGTCGAGAAGCGAACCGGCGAGGCCGGCGAACGGGCCCGACTGCAGGTCTGCCACCGAGATCTCGGCGCCGTTGAGGGTGATAACGCTCGGCTCAAATCCGATCTCCCCGTCGACAACGACGGGAGTCACCTCGATTCCCACGGGAACTCCAAAGCCAAAAATGCTGAGGTCGGACTCGAATGCGACGTTGTCACCAACGAGCGAAATCGAATCGATGTCTGCGGCCGTGACATACGAGGTGAGCGGGGCGAGGTTCTCTTCTGGCACAACGAGCCCCACGCGGAACGTGTCGACGGGCGCATCTGCAGAAAGAGGAATGCCGGTCATCGCGATTTTCACATTGCCCTCAACGGGACCGAATGCCACCTCGTCGACCGTGACATCGACCGAGTCGATGCTGCCCGTTATCGCCTGGCCGATGAGCGAGCCGGGGCCGATAACAACGCCGACCTCCTTATCGGGTTCAAGCTGGAAGGCCGAGCGAACCTGGTCGCGCACGTATCCCTCGGCGTAGTCGCGAGCAACAAGATCGCCAACGATCCAGCCTCCGATGACGAGAAGCACAAGCACACCGAGGGCGATGAACCAGCCGTAGCGGCGCTTGCGCTTCTTCGGCTTTGGCTGCTCGTCGGTGTCGACCGGAATCTCCTGGGTCGGGCTGACGGCGGTCAGCTCACCGAGATCTTTCGTCTCTGCATAGTCAGCGCTTGTGTCTTCGGGCACGGTTACATCCTCTCGGGAGCACTCACGCCGAGCATCGCAAGGCCGTTGCGCAGCACCTGACCCGTCGCGTCGTTGAGCCACAACCGCGTGCGGTGCACGTCGGTGATCTCGTCGTCGCCCTGGGGCGTGACGCGGCTGTCGCCGTACCAGCGGTGAAATGCGCCAGCGACCTCTTCGACGTACCGCGCAATGCGGTGCGGCTCGCGCAGTTCAGCAGACTGTCGCACAACGCGCGGAAACTCTGCGAGCACACCGAGCAAAATGCTCTCGGTCTCGTGAACGAGCAGCGACGCGTCGAAGACCTCACGCGTGACGCCCGACTCGGCCGCCTTGCGAGCAACCGCGTGTGTGCGTGCGTGCGCGTACTGCACATAGAACACGGGGTTGTCGGGGGTCTTTTTGCCCCAGAGCTCGAGATCAATGTCGATCTGCGAGTCGATTGACGAGCGCACTAGAGCGTAACGACCCGCGTCGACACCCACGGCCTCGACGAGGTCTTCGAGGGTCACAACTGTTCCAGCGCGCTTCGACATGCGCAGCGGCTCGCCATCGCGAACCAAGTTGACCATCTGCCCGATGAGAAGTTCGAGGTTGTAATAGGGCTTGTCGCCGAACGCGGCAGTCATCGCCATAAGGCGCTGCACATATCCGTGGTGGTCGGCGCCGAGCATGATGAAGTTGCGCTCGAAACCGCGCTCGCGCTTATTCAGGTAGTACGCGAGGTCGCCCGAGATGTAGGCGGCTTCACCGTCGCTCTTGATAACAACGCGGTCTTTGTCGTCGCCGAACGACGTTGTGCGCAGCCAGGTCGCGCCATCGGCCTCGTAGATGTGGCCGAGTTCACGCAGTCGCGCGACTGCACGATCGACGGCGCCTGACTCGTGAAGGTCGTTCTCGTGAAAGTAAACGTCGAAGTCGACGCCGAAGTCGTGAAGGCTCGCCTTGATGTCGCCGAACATCAGCTCGACGCCGACGGCACGGAACACCTCTTGCAGTTCGTCAGCGGGCAGGTGCTCAAGGTTGCCGGGGTAGTCATTCTCGACGCGAGCCGCGATGTCGAGAATGTATTGACCCGCGTAGCCGTCTTCGGGAGCAGGCTCACCCTTGTGCGCCGCGACGAGGCTGCGCGCGAAGCGGTCGATCTGCGCGCCGTGATCGTTGAAGTAGTACTCGCGCGTGACGACGCCGCCCTGAGCCTGGAAGATGCGGGCGAGGCTGTCACCAACCGCGGCCCAGCGAACGCCGCCGATGTGGATCGGCCCGGTCGGGTTGGCCGAGACGAACTCGAGGTTGATTGTCACGCCATCCAGCAGGTCACCCGTGCCGTAAACCGTGCCGGCCTCGACGATCGTCTTCGCGAGAGCACCAGCGGCCGCCGCGTCGAGCGTGATGTTGATAAAGCCGGGGCCCGCGACATCCACCTTCGAAATGCCGTCGGTCGCGGTGAGCGCTTCAGCGATCTCGGTCGCGAGCTCGCGAGGGTTGACGCCGAGTGGCTTGGCCAGTTTCATCGCGATGTTTGAGGCCCAGTCGCCGTGATCGCGGTTGCGCGGGCGCTCGAGGGGAACGTCGTCGATCGAGACGCTCTGGGTGGCGCCGCGTCGCTCGAGCACGCTTGAGACGACGGCGAGCAGGGCTGAGGAAAGGTCGGCGGGATTCACGGTGTTCAAGCTTATCGCCGCCCATGCACTGTGCCGGCCGAACCTGAAGGTTCACAATGGTTCTATGTATTCTGCGACCTCACGAATACGCGCCATTGTGGCTCTTACGGTGGCCGTCGCGACCGGCGAGGCCGCGTGCACTACGACGCCCGATCCGGTCGAGCCGCAGTCGACAACGACTCCCCCGGGCATGCCGGTCATCAGGTCGTGCGCGGAGCTTGTCCCGCCAGAGGTCGTTACCGAGTTCGACGACGGGTACGTCGCTCAGGAACCCTTCGTTGCCACCGCCGGCACTCACGCCGCCGAGATTGCCGAGCTCAACGGAGTCGTTTGCGCGTGGAACAACGAATCGAGCGGGGAATCAATCGGGGTCGCCGTCGCAAACCCGACGAGCGACGAACTCGCCGATCGCGAGGCCGCTGCCGGTCGCTCTGCCTCGGCGTTCGCTGGCTATTTCGCGGCAGACGACGACAGTGCACAAGCCCAGGCGTTCAGCGGGCCGTATTGGATTGTCGTCGACTTCTCATTTGGCGCAGACGAAGACGACATCGCCCCGTTCATCGACTCTGTGCTCGAGTCGCTCGCAAGCTAGTCGATCTGCGGCTAGCCCAGCTGCAGGCGCTGAACACCGTCGTCGGTCGGCAGTTCGTCGACGATCGCGAGCACGTCGAGCTTGCGCAGCGTGAGGTCTGCCCAGTGGTTGGTGAGAAAGGCGATGTCGGCAGCATCTCGACCGGTCGAGATGCGCAGCATGCTCTGCCGCGGCGCGAGACGCGTCGCGTCGACGACCCACCACTCGCCGTCGACAAATGCCTCGGCGACCGCGTGAAAGTCCATCGGGCTCAGGCCGGGAGCGTAAACAGCTGCCATACGCGCGGGAACATCGAGCGCCCGCAACAGCGCAATAACGAGGTGCGCGTAGTCACGGCAGACTCCGCGGCGGGCCATAAGCGTGCGCGCGGCACCATCGGTCACGAGACTCGAGCCCGGAACGTACGAGAGCTTGTTCCACACCCAGAGGGTGACCGCGCTGAGCAGGTCGTGGCCGATGAGCCCGGCGAACTCGCTGCGAGCCGTGGGAAGAAGACTGTCGGATTCGCAGTAGCGACTCGGACGCAGGTAGACAACGGGGTCAAGCTCGTCGATCGGCGCGGGCTCTGAGCGGCCCTCCACCGTCGCGCTGTACTCGACAATGAGCGTGCCGGGACCTTCGGCGATGCGGTGCAGGCGTGTTCCGTGGCGGTCGGTCAGCTCGGCGACGTCGAGCTCACGACCGTCGAGAACGAAGCTCGCTTTCTCGCTGGTGAAGTTCGCGAGATTGGCAACAGCGATGCTGAAAACCATGTCGGTGCGACCGGCAAGGTCGAGCTCAAGACGGGACGAGACATTACGCAGCATCCCATGATCTTGTCACGAACTTTGGCGCGATATTTACGGCACAAGGATGTCTGTGGTCCAGCCCGTTTCGAGCCGTTTGTACCGTAGCCTTGTGTGCTCGCGAGTCGTGCTCGCCTGCCAGAATTCGATCGTCTCGGGGCGCAGAACATAAGCGATCCAGTCGGCCGAAACCTCGCCGCTCTCTGCCCGCTCGAGCGCCGCGTCGACGTCTCGCTCTGCGGCAGAAACCGGTTCGCTCTGGTGCCCCGCGATGACCCCCGCGCGGGCGTGCACACCTCGCTCGAGAAAATCGGCGGCAGACTCCTCGGGGCTCCCCCGCTCGACGGTGCCAACGACGCGCACCTGGCGCCCGAGCTCGCGCCAGTAGAAGAGCAGCGCGGCCCGCGGGTCGGCGCCGAGCTCGCGACCCTTGGGGCTGTCACTGCTCGACGCGAACCAGAAACCGCGCGCGTCGAGATTCTTGAGAATTACCGTGCGCGCCGCGGGAGCCGCAGTGGCAAGAGTCATCGCGTGCGGCTGCTCGACGCCCGCATCAATCGCCCGCGACATCCACTCGTCAAATAATTCAAGCGGGGTGGATGGCGCGCTGCCCGCCTCGAACGCCGGTAGATCGTCGCGGAACACGGGTAATCCACGAAGGGTCGCACGCCAGTTCTCGTTCACGCGTTTGAGACTAGATCGGGCTGGTAGCCTTGTCACGCACTTGGGCCCCCTTAGCTCAGGGGATAGAGCACTGCCCTCCGGAGGCAGGGGCGGCAGTTCGAATCTGCCAGGGGGCACCACACCGTTTTATCCTCGAGGGCTAGTCCCTCGCGAAGGCCGCCGCGTAGTGCGCCTCGAGATCGACGTAGAGGTCTTCGCCGATGTCGAAGACGACCTTCTCGATCTCGCCGCCCGTGAACTCGAATCGCGATCCCGCGTACTCGCTCGAAACGGCGTCGCCGCTGTCGTAGCCGATGCACAGGCCCTCACCGCAGAGCGAGAAGTGCCCGAGCACTGTTCGAATCTGCTGTTCGGCGACCTTCTGGTCATCGATGTAGAGCGCAAGCGGTCCGAGGCCCTCGCGGTACTCGCCCATCCCCTCCTTGGTGAACTCGACACCGATGATGTGCTTGCCCGACCGCGGAGCTGGTGCCGAGATTCTGTCTTCCGGTGGGATGCCGAGGAAGTTGTACGAGTAGGTCACCGTGCCGTCCTTGATGAACAGCGCGTGGCCACCGAACCGCGAACCGTGGGCGAAGATCACCCCCTCGGCATCGGCGTTGAGGTCGACCTCGGCGAGAACCCGGTACGAGACGCCGTGCACGTTTGCGGCGGATCGCTCGGGTATCTCCGTCGTTCCGGGGTAATAGGTGTACTGCCCGCTCGGCGGCACGGGAACCTTGAACTCCATCGCCACAAAGGTTTCGAAGTCTTTCGGGTTGCCGAGGATCTGCAGGTCGTTGAGAGGCAGCACCTTGTTGGCTTTCGCCTCGGCGAGCCACAGAGCCTTGAGCTCTTCGAGCTTGTCGGGGTGTTCAGCGGCGAGGTTGTTCGACTCTGAGCGGTCGACATCGGTGTTGTAGAGCTCCCACTCATCGTCGTCGAACTTACTCATGCCACTCACAGGCCCGTGCACCGCAACGGCTTTCCACCCGTTGTGCCAGATGGCCCGACTGCCGAGCATCTCGTAGTACTGGGTCTCTTTCTGCGTTGGCCCGTTGGGCTCCGCGTCGAAGGAGTAGCGCATCGAAACGCCGTCGAGCGGGCTCTGCTCGACACCGTTGTAGGTCGCCGGCATCTCGACCCCACAGGCGTCGAGAATCGTCGCGACAATGTCGGTCGAGTGGTGGTACTGGTTGCGCACTTCACCTCTTGCCGCGAAACCGGCGGGCCAATGGATCACCAGTGGGTCGGCGACTCCGCCCTGGTAGGTGTAGCGCTTGAACATCTTGTAGGGCGTGGAGAATGCCATCGCCCAGCCAGTCGGGTAGTGGTTGTAGGTGTCGGGGGTGCCGAGCTTGTCGACGAGCTTGAGGTTCTCCTGTTCGTCGTCGGGGTACCCGCCGAAGATCTTTCCCTCGTTGACCGACCCGTTCGGGCTCCCTTCGCCCGAGGCCCCGTTGTCTGCCGCGTAGATGACTATCGTGTTCGCGAGCTGCCCCGATTCCTCGAGGTAGTCGATGATGCGCCCCACCTGCACATCGGTGTACTCCGAGAAACCCGCGTAGACCTCGGCCATGCGACTGAACATCGCCTTCTCTTCGTCGTTGAGCTCTGCCCAGGGTCGCACGAGGTCGGTCTGCGTGAAGGTTCCGTCGGGCATCGGGTTGATGTCGCCGTAAGGGGTGTCAGCCGGAAGAAGCCCGCGCTCGATCATGCGCGGCAGAACCCAATCGCGGTATGCCTCGTATCCGTCATCGAACACACCCTTGTACTTGTCGATGTACTCCTGGGGCGCGTGGTGTGGCGCGTGGTTCGCGCCGGGGCAGAACCAGAGGTACCACGGCTTGTCGGGCTCGGTCTGCTTCGAGTCGCGAATCATCTTTAGCGCCTGGTCGGCGAGGTCTTTCGACAGGTGGTAGCCGTCTTCGGGTAGGTAGGGCTGGTCGATGTAGTGATTATCTTCGGCGAGCGAGGGATACCAGTTGTTGGTCTCACCGCCGATAAAACCGTAGAAGCGGTCATAGCCCTGCGCGAGGGGCCAGTTCTTCTTCGAGGCTCCGGCTGTCCACTCGTCGATTGGCACGTTGTGGTTCTTGCCCACCCAGTAGGTCGACCACCCGGCATCCCGCAAAATGTTTGCCATCGTGGCGTTCTCGGGCGGAATGTGGGAGTTGTATCCCGGAAACCCCGTCGACGATTCCGAGATCGTGGCGAATCCGTTGGAGTGATGGTTGCGGCCGGTGAGAAATGTCGAGCGCGTCGGCGAACAGAGGGCGGTCGTGTGCCACTGCGAGTACGTGAGCCCGCCCGCGGCTAGGCGATCCATCGTCGGCATCTGGATGCGACCACCGTACGGTGACCAGGCCGCCTGGCCCGTGTCATCGAAGAGAATCACGAGCACATTCGGTGCGCCCGCCGGCGCCCTGTCGGGCAGAAATGCGTCCCAGTCTGCGAGAGAATCCCGCACATCGAGCTGGATGCTGCCGTCGAACTTCTTAGCCATGTCGTCCTCCACGAGTGTCGGTGAGGCGACGCTATTCGCGAGACGGCGGGCAGAACCTCGCACCGAACGGGTGAGAGAAAAGGGGCTTAGAGCGATGCTTGGTCTCGCCCGAGCGACTTGGCCCTGTACATGGCGCCGTCGGCTTCGCGAAGCAGCTCGTCGGCCGTGAGCCCACTTCGCGCTGCAGCGATTCCCACCGAGGCCGTGACTGTGACCATCGTTCCGCCGACAAGAATCGGCTGCCGAACCGCATCTATGATTCGCGCGACGATGCTCGCGGCCTCGTCTGGCCCGGTGTCTTCGCACAGAACAATAAACTCGTCGCCGCCGAGTCGCGCGACCGTGTCAAGCGCTCTCGTCGTTGCGCTGATCTGATTAGCGACGTGAATCAGCAGCGCGTCGCCCGCGTCGTGACCGTGGTTGTCATTGACGTACTTGAAGCCGTCGAGGTCGACGAAGAGAAGAGTCACGTCGGCGCCGCGCTCGTGTCGAGACATCGCGACCCGAAGTCGGTCCATAAGCAGTCGACGGTTCGGCAAGCCGGTCAGGGCGTCGTGCAGTGCGAGAGCAGCGAGCTGCGCCTCGGCATGACGCAGCATCGCGCCTGCCATGTCGCGGGCAAGCTCCTCGGCCTCGAGCTCGAGGCCCTCCCACGGATCCGAGCGACCCGAGACGCTCTGAGTCCACGAGCTGAACGACGAACGGGGCGAGAGGGGCGTGAGCCGGTTGGCGAGGGTCTGGTCGCCGAGCCAGTTGACGTCTTCGCTGATCTCCGGGCGGAACCAGAGGAGGTGCCCCGCGCTGCCGGGAAGCGGCACAACGAGAAGACCTGTGACAAGCGGGAGGAGAGCCGCGACATCCACAAAATCGGTGTGAAGCGACTCGGAAACGAGACGACCGTCGTACTTCTGGGTGATGAGGTCGAGCGCCGCGGCGATCTCGGCAACCTCGGGCGTAGTGCCGACCGTTGAAATTTCGCCCTGCAGGCAGATCGCAGCGCCCTGCGCGGGAATGTGGTCGAGTACCGTCACGTCGCCGGTAAGAAGCGCATCGGAGATGTTCGCCTCGTCGGTCGCGCGGCGCAGAACGAGCTGGTCGACGAGCTGGGCGCGGATGCTACGTACCTGCATCTGACGGGTAAGACGGCGAATCTCCATCATCGAGCTCAGCTGCAATGCGACCTGGTTCGCGAGAACCTCGAGGCCCTGTCGCAGAATGTACGGAACTCGGCGCGTAGTGCGGTTCGCCATCGTGATCATGCCGATGAGCACTCCGTCGCGCACGAGTGACAGTGAGAGGGTCGACGCCTGCCCCATGTTGCGCATGAACTGCAGGTGGTGTGGAGACACACTTCGCAGCTCAGCGAGACTGAGGTCGAGGGGCTCCCGGTCGTCGTCTGCCGTGAGTGACAACAGCGCCGACGTCTCGCCCTCGCTGCTGACGATCATGCGCGACGTCTTGCTGAGGTAGAGCTCGCGGGCCTGGGCCGGAACATCTGACGCTGGGTAGTGCAGCCCGAGGTATGGCTCCATGTCGTCTGCACGCTCTTCCGCGACTACCTCGCCGTGACCGTCGGGGTGAAAGTGGTAAATCATCACGCGATCAAAAAGGGTGAGCTTGCGAAGTTCCTTGGCCGTTCGCGCCCAGAGTTCCTGGGCGGTCGTCGCGGTCGTGAGTTGGTGAATAGCGTTATAGATGGATGGCGCGGACCGATACTCGGGCGCCACGAGTGACGCCTCGAACTCGATGATCGCGAGTTCGCCCACCCCATGAACTATCGCCTCGAACCGCTGCCCAGCGATGGTCACCGAAATCGGGTTCGCCGCCGGCTGGCCGCCGCTCAGCACCTCGCGGTGTTCGTCGACCCAATCCTGCCCAACGACAACACTGACGTGGGTGCCGAGAATGTCGAGAATCGAAATGCCGAGTATGGCCTCGCAGTTGTCGGAGGCGTAAACGGCCAGCAGGGTGTGCGTCGAGACGGCAATGAGAGCGCCGTGCGGTTGGATCGAGCCGGGTGTGCGGATCGGCTCACGCACGCACTCGTCGAGTCTGAGCTGTTCGTCTTCGGGAAGCGGAAGACCAAGCGGTTCGGGTATTCGTGACATCTGTACTCTCATTAAGCCACAGTCACCATCAACGCGTCACTCCCGAACTGGGGATTGCCTCCGGGAGCGGTAGACAAGGCGGTTGAGATTGCTCGAATCGTACTCGCTTTTGTGGTTCTGAAACCTAGTCCGGTCTCGCGAAAACCGCCGACCAGTCGTTCTTGACGCTCACGCGGGTGAAATCGCCCGCGGTGACGCGCTCGATGATGCGCTCGGCACCCTTTGTGTACGGCGGATCTCCCCTGCCGGTGTCGTCGTCGTGGTCGATGACGAGCGAAAGGCCGCGGGTGTAATCGAGCATGTCGATGTCACCGTTGGCGTTGCCCGCCGCAAAAATCGGCCGTCGACCGACGCGGCTCCAGATGCGAACCGGCTTCTCGGGGCCGTCATCAAGAAACGACAGCGAAGCACCGTACCGCACCTCGCCGCCCGAATATTCGAGTCCAAACGCCGAGCCGACGACCCGCTCGGGTGGAATGCCGTAGTAGTCGAGCGTCATGGGCCGCATAAAGTCACGCTCGCCGCCCGACACGATGTAGCACGTGAACTTGTGCGCCTCGAGGTATCGAAGCAGCTCGACCATCGGCTGAAAGACGGCCGAGCTGTACGGCCGCTTGAGCGTGAGATGCTCGGCAACCTCGTAGAACTCGGTGACCGCTCGCTCGTAGTCATCGACCGACATGCCCTGGGTCGACGTGAGTATCGCGCCAACGATGACCTTGAGATCTGAATCGTCTCCCGCGTAATGCTTGTCGACAGCGCCGCCGAGCCAGCTGAAATCGTGGCTTCGAGCGGCGAGGTAGGGCTGCCTCTCGGCGAGCGCGGCGTCGGCGTCGGCCGCGGCTGCCCACTGCTGAACGAGAAAGTGCAACTGGGTCGGCATGGGTTTCTCTGTCCACAGCGTTCCGTCGTTGTCGAAAACTGCAACCCGTTCGGCCTCGGGAACGCTCACCGACACGGAGTCGACAAACGAAACGATTGCGCTGCGTGCAGCGCCGTCGCGCCAGGAGGGGAGGTCGTTCATGTCGCCGACTGCACCACACTCTTCGCAGATTAGGGTCACCCGACCCGGATGAAGTCGTACGGAACGAGTGCGGAAACCATTGGCGCATGCAACCGTCGACGATCGAGAGGCGCCTCATTCACGGCGGCTCGTTCAGCATGGGCTCCGAAGCGTTCTACGCCGACGAGGGGCCGGTCGTCACAGTCGAGGTTGAGCCTTTTGAGATCGACGTTCACCCCGTGACAAACGACCAGTTTGCCGAGTTCGTCGCGCAGACAGGCTTCGTCACAACCGCAGAACGCGAGCTGCCAGCCGAGCTCGGTGGTGGCGCACCGGGATCACTCGTTTTTCACGAGACCGCGGGGCCGGTGTCACTCAGGGATTGGCGCCAGTGGTGGCGGTGGGTTCAGGGAGCGAACTGGAGACACCCGTTCGGCCCTGGCAGCGACATCCATGTGTATGGTTCTCACCCGGTGGTTCAGGTGTCGTGTGACGATGCCTCGGCGTATGCCGCGTGGGTGGGAGGCCGACTTCCCACCGAGAGCGAATGGGAGTTCGCGGCGCAGGGCGGCGAGGCGACGACCTACGCGTGGGGCGAAGACGTGCGACCCGACGGGCGATTGATGGCCAACACCTGGCAGGGAGCCTTTCCGTATCGCAACGAGGGCGCGGAGGGCTGGCGGGGCACCTCACCCGTGGGGAGCTTCGACGCCAACGGCTACGGGCTGTTCGACATGATCGGCAATGTCTGGGAGTGGACGAGTTCGCCCTACCTGCCACACAACTCTGCTGATTCGTGTTGCGGTGGCGAATCGGGCGACTCCCAAACGCGGCGTGTGCTCAAGGGCGGCTCTCACTTGTGCTCGCCCGAGTACTGCCTGCGATACCGACCGGCTGCGCGCTCGCCGCAATCCGACGACACGTCGATGACGCACATCGGGTTCAGGGTCGCCTACTGACCCGCTTCTCTCACCCGACATGGATGACCCCTCCCCGCTAGCGCGCGCGTCATAGTCGTCTCGACAAGGGAGACGGCAATGAACTATCTGTGGAACGACTTTTGGTACATCATCTGGCTTTTCTTCTGGGGCTTCGTTTTCGTCGCCTACCTTGTCGCGATCTTTGCGGTGTTCGCTGACATCTTTCGCGATCACTCGCTCAACGGCTGGGCGAAAGCGGCCTGGGTGCTGTTTCTGATCTTCATTCCGTTCCTCACGCTCATCGTCTATGTCATCGCCCGCGGCGACCGGCTCGCCGAGTCACGGTCGGCACAGGAAGACCGCTCCGTTCCCTCCGAGGACTACGCCCAGCCCAAACCCTTCGCCAACCCCGCGGGCGAGATCGCGCTCGCCCAGCAGTTGCTCGAGAAGGGAACAATCAACCAGGGCGAGTTTGACGCGATCAAGAACAAGGCAATGGGCAACCGGTACTGATTGTGCGGGTGACCGAGGAGCAAGACCGGCGCGGCTGGTGGGGAGCGTTCGCGGGGCTGATAACCGCCGTGCTTATAGCTTTTCCGCTGTCGACGACCCTCGCCATCGCGACACACCCCATTGACCAGCGCCTGCTCGGCGGCCCGCTCGAGAACGCATCGCACGGTTGGTTTGCCACGTTCTGGTGGCTGCTCACCCTGCTCATCGCCGCGCTGCCCTTTCTTGTGGGCTTCGGCATCGCACGCTCGTCGGCCCGCGGGCTGCGAATCGTCGCATCCATCGTCGCGGTTATCGTCATTGTGATTGTGGTTCTTGGCCAGCTCTACGTGTTTTGATACCCCGAATTGGGGCATTCGCTAACATGAGAGTTGTTCCGGATCGCCTGTAGCATCGCCTACATGCAGCGCTTGAGTGCACTCGAGATTGTGCTGCGCCACGTCGCCGAGAGCAGGGCACCCCTCGCGGTTGCTGAGGCGCAGGCCATCTTCGCGCGCACTGGCGATGCCTACTCGCTCGGTCTCGTATCGTTCGCCGAGTTCATCTGCCAGCGCTACGAGTCTGCATCCACAACCGCACAACGGGCGCTCGCGGAGGCCACCGATATCGAGGCGATAATGCTCGCGCGCGCTGTTGCCGGTCTCGCCGCATCCGGCTGGACGCTCGACGCGGCCGAAGACACACTCGCCGCCGCCCGTGACGACCTCGGCGTTCTCGGTAGCTTGAAACCCGACTCCGCGATGTTCATTCGCTACCTTCTCGCCGAGGCCGCGCTGGACTGTGCGCGCTTGCGCCTCGCCGGTGAATTTCTCGACGCTTCTCCCGACCTCAACCCCGACTTTCTCTCGGGCAGCGACGGCCGGCATCCATATTTCACGATCATGCAGATTATGGTCGTTCGGGTTCTTGCCTTTCAGGGGCGCATCACCGAGGCGATCGAGTTTGGCGAACAGGCACTCAACGAATCAGGCGATGGGATGCCGCGGCTGCTGCTCGACGCCACAATGTGTCTCGCTCGCGGAAACGCGGCGCAGAAGTCGACGATGCGCGCGCTCGCCGAGCGTGTTGAGCGCTCTCTCCCCGATCCGCACGACTACTTGTCGAGCGGCGGTTATCTTCTTGTCGCCTTTGGGCTCATCGCAACGGCAGATGTCGAGGGTGCCGCGCGTCTTGTGATTCGCGCGGGGCGCACTCCCGGTCTCGAGGGCCTCACCATCATCGACCGGGCTCTCGGCCTCGAAATGCTTGTCGCCGCGGCGGTTGCCGCCGATGACCTCGATGCCTCACGCTCGTGGATGCAGTGGGCCGAGCCGCTCGCCGCGACGACGATCGGCAGACCGACTGTCGAACGCATCCGCAGTCGTGTGGCACTGCTCGCCGGCGATGCCGCAGCAGCTGCAACCTGGGCGCGGCGAGCCATCGAACACTCGCGCGCTGACGACCGCGCAGTCGAAACGGCAGAGGGCGAGATTCTTCTCTCCCGCGCCCTCATCGCGCTCGAACAGCGCGGCGTTGCGAGCCTCGCGCTCGAAGCCCTCGCCGCCGAGTCGACGTCGAAGGGACATCTCGCCGCGCGGCAATCCGCCGCCCGTGAGCTGCGCAGCATCGGGCGTCGATTGCGGCCGCGCGAGGGCAGCGGCTTCGCGGGTCTATCCGCGCGCGAGAGGGATGTCGCGCTGCTCATCATCGAAGGCTTTTCGAACGCCGCGATCGCGACCGAGCTGCACCTCTCTGAGCACACGGTGCAGGTGCACGTGTCGCGCGTGCTCGCGGCCTTCGGCGTCGCGTCGCGATTCGCGCTAGCGGCGCAGCTTGCAGACCAGGTCGCGACGCCCGACGACATCGATCCGCCCGCGCCACTCACACCACGTCAAAACGCCGTCGTTGACCACCTCGTTCTCGGCCTGAGCAACGAGCAGATTGGCACTGCCCTCGGCGTGAGCGTCAAGACCGTCGAGAAGCACGTGAGCGAGATTTTTCGCCGCTGGGGCGTTGCGTCGCGCATCGGCGTTGGCCGCATCGCGCGGCGACGAGCCGACCGCTAAGACTTAGGCGTCGAGGCGCTTGAGAACGTGAATCGGAATTGCACAACCCAGCGTTGTGATCAGGATTCCGGCGATAAATACGATGCCCTCGTAGCCCGTGGCGGTGAAAGCCTCGCCCATCAACCAGAGGCCACCGATGAAGAGCGCGAAAGAGATGACAAAGGCAACGACGTTCATGGTCACAGCCTACCGGCTTGCTACGATGCGGGCGTGAACCGAACAGTCGTCATCGCTCCGGATTCCTTCAAAGGAACCCTGACCGCGAGTGCCGCGGCTCATGCGATCGCTGCGGGCTGGCGGTCGGTGCGACCCTATGACGAACTCCTGCTGCTGCCCCAGGCCGACGGTGGTGAGGGCACCCTCGACGCGATCGAGGCGGCAACCGACGGAGCCGTGCGTCGCTCGATCCCCTACATCAGCGGGCCAGACAGCAGAACGCATCCCACCCACCGCCACACGGGCGAATGGCTCGAGCTGCCGGGCGGAACGGCGGTCGTCGAGCTCGCTCAGTGCGCCGGGCTTCCGCTGATGACCTCCCTCGACCCCCTCGGCGCAACCTCTCGCGGCCTCGGCGACGTCATTGCGGCGGCGCTCGCGGCGGGGGCGACGTCTCTAGTGATCGGCCTGGGCGGCTCAGCATCAACCGACGGCGGAGCCGGCGCGCTCGAGGCCCTAGGACTACGACTTATGGATGTCGCGGGCGCGCCCCTCCCGCCCGGCGGCGCCGCGCTCAGCACCCTCGACCGTATTGACGCGACAGGGCTCGCGGGTGCGCCGTCGGGCGGGGTAACCCTGCTCACCGACGTGGACGCGCCGCTCCTCGGCCCCACGGGAGCGGCAGCGGTCTTTGGTCCGCAAAAGGGTGCGCTGCCGCGGGAGGTCGCGCTTCTCGATGCCGCGCTCGAACGTTTTGCTCTTGTGGTCGGCGGTGACCCGGTCGCGGCAGGCGGCGGCGCGGCGGGCGGCACTGCCTTTGGATTTGTGAACCTGTGGGGCGCGGCGATCGAGCCAGGTGCGCGGCGCATTGCGGCGCTCAGTGGGCTCACTCAGGCGCTCACGACGGCAGACGTTGTTCTCACGGGAGAGGGGCGCTTCGATTCGCAGTCGCTCACCGGCAAGGTTGTCGGAAATGTACTCGCTCTCGCGGGTGACACAACAGTGGGGATCATCGCCGGTTCGGTCGATTTCGACACCGAGACATGGACGGCGTCGCTTTCTGATCTTGCCGGTTCGACCGACGAGGCGATTGCCAACCCCGCGCGATGGCTCGAGGCTGCAGGAGCCGAGGCGGCGCGCAGCCTCTAGCGCGCGTGCCCCTCGAGAAACTCATAGAGCTCACGGTCGTCGACCCCGGGAAAGGTTCCCGATGGCAACGGTGAGAGGATGTTGGCGTGCAACTTCGCACTCGACCACGCCTTGCCTCGCCAGCGCTCTGTGAGTGAGGTGGCGGGTCTGCGGCAGCACGACTCGTCGGGGCAGCGCGACTCGAGGCGGGTGCTTGTCTCACGACCCCTGAACCACTTGGCGTGAGCGAAGGGAACCCCGATGGTGATCGAGAACTCCTCTGCACTAGTTGTGCCGGTCTGGGTGGAATCGAAGAACGTTCCCTCCGGGGTATCGGTGTACTGGTAGTACTCGGTTGTGCGGTTGGCGTGGGTGAGCGCCTTGCGGGCACTCCAGTTGCGACACACGAGTTGACCCTCGGTTGAGCCCGTGACATCCACGGGCAGGCGCAGCCCGTCGTTCTCGTAGGCCTTGTGCACGGCGCCATCGTCACTCACGCGCAAGAAGTGCACTGTGATGTCGAGGTGCGCCGTCGCGAGGTTTGTGAAGCGCAGCGCGGCCGCCTCGTGGGTAACTCCGAAGGCATCGCGAAAGTCTTCGACCGCGATGTTGCGCTGGGCCTTTGCGGCGCGCAGAAACTCGAGCGATTGGCTCAGCGGCATGAGGCACGCCGCCGCGAAATAGTTGATCTCGAGGCGCTGCTGCAGAAAGTCCGCATAACTCTGGGGCTCAGAGTGACCGAGAATGCGATGCGCCATCGCTTGAAGCGCCATCGATCGAAGGCCGTGCCCGCCGGGGATCGACGCGGGTGGCAGATAGATGCGTCCGTTCTCGAGGTCGGTCACACTGCGCGCGGAGTGCGGAAGGTCACTCACGTGCACAAGTTCGAAACCGAGCTTTTCGGCCATACGCGACACCGTGCGGTGGGTGAGAGCACCTGAAACGTGCCCAACATCGCGCACGGCTTTCTCGGCGAGATCGTCGATGTCGGGCAGGGAGTTGTCGAGGGTGCGCATCCGCTCGCGCAGTTCGGTGTTGGCGCGACGGGCCTCTTCGGGAGTCGCAATCGCTTCTCTCGAGCGCCGCGCGAGTTCGTGATGGAGTCCCACAAGAGACGCGAGAGTCTCGTCGCCCATCGACTTCGCGGCGCGAATAGTGGGAAGCCCGAGCGAGGCGTAGACGGGGCTGCGCTGCATTCTGTCGAGCTCGATCTCGAGTCGCGCACGTTCGCTGGGCGGCGCATCGTCGAGAAGGGTCGACACCGGCACGCCAAGGCTCGCCGCGATTGCGGTGAGAGTTGTCAGGCGTGGTTCGCGTCTGCCGTTCTCGATGAGCGAGAGCTGGCTTCCGGCGATTCCGACGACCGCACCGAGTTGGTCGAGGGTGAGGCCGGCCTCGACGCGAAAGTGGCGAATGCGCGAACCGAGAGTGACAAGATCTTTCATTTTTCGACCTTACGAAAGAACTGCTGTTTTTACCAGCGTTCACGGGGTGCGCATCGCCAGAAGGGGGTTCACCATGGAATAACAGCCACTTCTTGCACGGAAAGGACAGCAGATGACCCTCACGAGTGAAACCATCGCAGCACCGCCGAGCAGTGCCTCCCCCGAGGTTGCGGCCTGGGTGGCAAGCATCGCCGCCCTCACCGAACCGGATGCCGTCGTCTGGTGCGACGGCTCGATTGGCGAAAGCGATCGACTCATTCACGAGATGCTCGACACCGGAACACTCACCCAGCTCAACCCCGAGCTGCGTCCCTACAGTTTTCTCGCCCGCAGCGACCCGAACGATGTCGCGCGAATCGAAGAACGTACGTTCATCTGTTCGAAGGCCGAGGCGGATGCCGGCCCCACGAACAACTGGCGCGACCCTGTCGAGATGCGCGCGACCCTCACGAATCTCTTCGAGGGCAGCATGCGCGGGCGCACTCTTTACGTTGTGCCGTTCTCGATGGGCCCGCTCGGTTCGCCGCTCGCGCGTCTTGGGGTTCAAGTCACCGACTCCCCCTACGTCGTTGTGAGCATGGGCATTATGACCCGCATGGGCACCCAGCCTCTCGAGTCGATCACTCCGGGCACCCCCTGGGTTCGGGCGGCTCACACGGTCGGCGCTCCCCTCGCCCACGGCGAGACGGATGTCGCGTGGCCGTGCAATGACACAAAGTACGTGTCGCACTTTCCCGAGACACGCGAGATCTGGTCGTTCGGCTCTGCCTACGGCGGCAACGCCCTTCTCGCGAAGAAAGCCTTCGCCCTGCGCATCGCCTCGGTAATGGCGCGCGACGAGGGCTGGCTCGCCGAGCACATGCTCATTCTCAAGGTGACGAATCCACGCGGGCGCGTCTTGCACGTGGCCGCGGCGTTTCCGAGCGCGTGTGGCAAGACCAATCTCGCGATGCTGACGCCGACCATACCGGGCTGGCGGGTCGAGACCATCGGCGACGACATAGCGTGGCTCGGCCAGGACTCCGAGGGGCGACTGCGGGCCATCAACCCCGAGTCCGGGTTCTTTGGCGTCGCACCCGGCACCGGCGCATCCACCAATAAGACGGCAATCGACACGCTGTGGGGCAACGCGATCTTTACGAATGTCGCCCTCACCGATGACGGTGATGTCTGGTGGGAGGGGCTCACCGACAGCTCACCCGAGCACCTCGTCGACTGGACCGGCGCAGACTGGACTCCCGCCTCCGCAGAGGCGGCAGCTCACCCCAACTCGCGCTTTACTGTCGCGGCGTCACAATGCCCGTCTATCGCAGACGAGTGGAACGACCCGCGCGGCGTTGTAATCGACGCCATCATCTTCGGTGGCCGCCGCGCCACAAACGTGCCGCTAGTGGTGGAGGCACGGGACTGGGAACACGGCGTCTTTATGGGCGCCACTGTCTCATCCGAGCGCACGGCGGCCGCTGAAGGCACTATCGGCGAACTGCGGCGAGACCCGTTCGCGATGATGCCGTTCTGTGGCTACAACATGGCCGACCACTGGGGGCACTGGCTCGAAGTGGGCGCGAAACTGCGCGAGAGTGGCGGCGTGCCGCGCATTTTTCAGGTCAACTGGTTTCGAACCGACGACGACGGCCGCTTTCTCTGGCCAGGCTTCGGCGAGAATTCGCGAGTTCTCGCGTGGATGCTCGACAGGGTTGACGGCAAGGTCGCTGCGATCAATTCACCGCTCGGCCTCACACCCCGCGAAGGAGACGTGGATGTCGCGGGCCTCGACCTGCCCGCGGCCGACTGGCGTGCGCTCTTCGAGGTCGACAGCGACTCGTGGCTCGACGAAGCCGCTGACGCCGAGCGCTTCTTCGCGACCTTCGGCGAGCGCCTTCCTGCGGCCATGACGCGCCAGCTCGACGAACTTCGGCGCAGATTGGCCTGATTGTCGCCACAACGTTTCTCTTCGGTCGTGCGTCTTAGAAGATAAGGACACAAACGAGGAGGACCAGTGCCGCAGGCCGATCCATCACCCCACCGCGCAGGCAGTTGGGAGAACGTCGTCGAGCGACTCGTCGCCGAGCGCGGAGAAGCGCTCACCCGCTACGCGTTCTTCGTCTCGGGCAGTCGCGATGATGCGGCAGATCTAGTGCAAGACGCGCTTGTCAAGACCTTCGGCCGCCTGCGCAACGGATACTCGGTAGCGAGTGCCGAAGCCTATGTACGCCGGGCGATTCTCAACACCTGGCTCGACGGCGGTCGACGCACCTCGCGCTGGCGCAAGATCGCACACCTGCAGGCCGTGCCCGAGGCATCCGAGTCTCCCGCAGAAGGCACGGAATCCCGCATCGATCTCTATGAAGAGATGCAAAAGCTGACGCCGCGCGAACGTGCCTGCATTGTTTTGCGCTACTACGAAGACCTCAAGGTCGACGACATCGCGGCGACTCTCGAGCTCAGCTCGGGTGCCGTCAAGCGCTACCTGAGCGACGGGCTCGCCAAGATGGCGATTGCCCTCGATGACAGCGCTATCGAGAACAACGTGACGAACCTGAGGAGCGCGAAAAATGGCAACTGACAACAACATTCACAAGCTCTTTAATGACTCGGATGACGCGGGACTCGGCTCGATCGACACCCAGGCGGTGATTCGCCGCAGTCGTGCCCGTCGTCGCCCGGCACAGTTCGCGATCGGAGGCGCCCTCGTTCTCGCGCTCGGTGGTTTTGGCATCGCCGGGCTTCAGGTGCTCGGCAACAACGCGCCGCAGGCAACAACCGCGGGCGCCGAATCGTCGGAAGACACCGAGATCTCGACTCTCGGCGACGATGCCGAGACCGGCTACATCGACCGTGCCCCCGCCGACAAGATCAACCTGTGCACGGGCACCGTCGCAGAGGTCGCGTCGAGCGAGACCGGGCTCACGCTCACCGTCGACTTTGCCGACGCCCCCACCGGCGCCACGTCTGTCGAAGGAACAGCGACACTCACCAACAACGGCACGGAACCCGTCGTTGGCTACACCGCCGCGAGCCCGGCGATCACCGTTGCGCAGAACGGCATTGTGCTCTGGCACAGCAATGGCGCGATGATCGCGATGGCCGTCGACGTCGACCTCGCCCCCGGTGAGTCGCTCGAGTACGCGACATCCTTCCAGCCGGTTATCTGTGGCGTCGAAGACGACATGGCGGAGAGCTTTGGCGAGAAGCTCCCGCCGCTGCCCTCGGGAACCTACGAGGTCTCGGCGGCGATCGACGTCATCGGCGAGTCAGCCACCGAACTCGTAACGGGGCCCGCCTCGACTGTGACACTCAAGTGAAAGGGTTCGCGATGAAACGTCTTGCAATAGTCGCACTCGCCTGCCTCGCTCTCGCCGGGTGCGGGTCGAGCGAGGCACCTATCGATGACGGGATGGGAGTGCCTCTGCCGATGCCGATCGAAGAGGGCATCGGCGGGGAGATCCCGCCGACCCTGCTGGTGTCACCTGAAACCGGCGAGGGTTTTGAGGCTCTCGTCTCGGGTGAGCTGGCACTCAACGTCTTCAACTGTGTGACTCTCGACGGTCAGCTTCTCGTTGCACCGGCAGGTTCGGTAATCGAGGGCACAACGGTATCGCTCGCGGGGTACGGATCGTTCGAGCTCGGAACAACGGTGTCAAAGCTCAGCGGCGGCGAAGAGACCATCGCGGTCGCAGATGCGACTGCCGAACAGATCGCCTGCATCCCCGGCGACGACACCGAAGTGACCTTCACGGTCGTCTCGCCAACAACGAAATAGCTCCGCTACCCGAAGGCCCTCGCCGAATACGGTGGGGGCTTTCGCAGGTTCAGATATACCCCTGATCGCTAGAATCCGAGGGTAACCTGACGAAAGGCGCCACCCTCATGGCAAAGCAGTCAATCCTCGGCCGCATCACCCAGCTGGCCAAGGCCAACATCAACGCGTTGCTCGACAACGCGGAAGACCCGCAGGTCATGCTCGACCAGATGGTGCGCGACTACACCTCGAGCATCGCCGAGGCCGAGAGTGCGGTCGCCCAGACGATCGGCAACCTGCGCCTCATCGAGCAGGACCACGCAGAAGACGTGGCTGCCGCGGCTGACTGGGGTCGCAAGGCACTCGCCGCGAGCGCAAAGGCCGACCAGCTGCGCACCTCGGGCAACACGGCGGATGCCGACAAGTTCGACAACCTCGCCAAGGTCGCCCTCGGCAAGCAGCTCTCCGCCGAGAAAGAGGCGAAAGACGCCGAGCCCACAATCGCCTCGCAGACCGAGGTCGTCGAGAAGCTCAAGCAGGGTCTCGACTCGATGCGCGAGAAGCTCTCGGAGCTCACCTCGAAGCGCAACGAGCTCATCGCCCGCGCCAAGACCGCCCAGGCGCAGTCGCAGGTCTACGAATCGCTCAAGAGCATCGACATTCTCGACCCCACGAGCGAGATCAGCCGCTTCGAAGAGAAGATCCGTCGCGAAGAGGCGAAGGTACTCGGCCAGCAGGAGCTGGCGGCTTCGAGCCTCGACGCGCAGTTCGAAAGCCTCGAGAACCTCGACAAGCAGACGGAGATCGAAGCTCGCCTCGCCCAGCTCAAGCTCGGTGCCGGCGGCAACGCTTCGGCTATCGAGCAGTAGGAAACACCTGAAAGTACGGCCCCGAGGGAATTCTCCTCGGGGCCGTACTCGTTGGTGGTGACATGACAACAATCGGAATTATCGGAGCAGGGTACATCGGCAGCCAGATCGCACGAGCGGCGATTGCGAGCGGGTATGACGTCGTCATCAGCAATTCGCGTGGGCCGGAGACGCTCACAGAACTCGTCGAAGAGCTTGGCCCCAAGGCGCGAGCCGCGACATCCACCGAGGCCGGAGAAGCCGGCGACTTCGTGGTCGTGACGGTTCCCCTCAAGGCATACAAAGATGTTCCGGTTGCCCCGCTTGCGGGCAAGATCGTCATCGACACCAACAACTACTACTTCGAGCGCGACGGCCACATCGCCGAGCTCGACAATGGAACGGCCACCGTGTCGGGCCTTCTGCAGCAGCACCTTCCCACGAGCCGCGTCGCCAAGGGCTTCAACCACATCAAGTGGGGCGACATCACGACCGACGGAACTCCTGCGGGCACACCGAACCGCCGCGCACTCGCAACCTCGAGCGACAACGACGATGCCGCCGCGCTCGTCACGAGCCTCTTCGACGAGTTCGGGTTTGACACGGTCAACGCCGGACCGCTCAGCGAGAGCTGGCGTTTCGAGCGTGACCAGCCCGCCTACGTTGTGCGCCAGAACCGCGACGAGCTCGTCGCTAACCTCGCGCTCGCGACGCGCAACGGCGATACTGACTAGGTGCCAGCTGCCTTTGTTGTAGTCCCCCAGTGGCAGGGCTCCGGGTCGTCGCGCGCAATGCGCCTCGTCGACGGGGCCCTCGCCATTCATGGGGATCTTCCCGCGTCCGCGACAACGCTCGTCGATATTCCGCTGGAGGCGGGTGACGCGCGCGGCACGGCGCTCCCCCGGCTCAGTTCACTCGAGATGGTGCGCGACAGGCAACTCGCTGTTTTGCGCGAGCTGACGAGCCCCGCGATCACGATCGGTGGCGACTGCGGCGTCGAACTCGCGGCTGTCGAGCACGCAATGCTTCGCAGCCCGGATGTCGCGGTTCTCTGGTTCGATGCCCACCCCGACCTTCACACGGCCTCAACCTCGGCCAGCGGCGCGTTCACCGGTATGGTGCTGCGCGCGCTGCTCGGTGACGGCGAACTGGCGCCCGCCGTGCCGCTCGACCCGTCGCGGGTCATCCTCGTCGGCGCGCGGTCTGTCGACGACGCCGAGGCCGAGTACCTCGCGAGCTCAGGCATCGCGTCGGTGGGCCTCGCCGATGCCGCGCAACTCGTTGCGGCGGTCGCGGCGACGGGCGCGACATCCATCTATATCCACATCGACGTCGACGCGCTCGACCCCGCGGAGTTCGCGAGCAAGGGCGACCCGGTGCCATTTGGCTTTACCGTCGCAGAGCTCGTCGCGCTCATCGGTGCGGCGCGCGCTTCGTACGAGCTTGTCGGCGCGGGTATTACCGAATTCGCGCCGTCGTCGCCCGAGGCCGCGAACGACGACCTGCCGACGATTCTGCGGATCATCGGGGCGCTCACGCGCTAGCCCTAGGCTTGGCGCATGTCACAACCCAGGGTCACCGTCGACCGCGACGGCCACGTTCTTCTCATCGGTTTCAACCGCCCCGACAAGCGCAACGCAGCAGACATGCAACTTCTGCAGGAGCTATCGGCGGCCTACGCCGAGCTCGAGCGCGACCCCTCGCTGCGCGTGGGCTTCGTCTACGCGCACGGCGACCACTTCACGGGCGGGCTCGACCTTGCCGACGTCGGCCCGCGCATCGGCGCCGATGGACTCGACATCACCGGCGACGACGGCCTCAACCCCTGGCAGGTCTCGGGCGAGTCGTTGAGCAAGCCGGTTGTTATCGCAGTGCAGGGCACCTGCCTCACTCTCGGCATCGAACTCATCCTCGCTTCGGACATCGCCGTCGCGGCGCAGTCGACGAGGTTCGGCCAGATCGAGGTTGCACGCGGAATTCTGCCCTTCGGCGGCGCGACAATTCGTTTTCCGCGGGCGGTCGGCTGGGGCAATGCGATGCGCTGGATCCTCACCGGCGACATGTTTGACGCCGCAGAAGCGCACCGCATCGGGCTCGTGCAAGAGGTTGTCGCCGATGGCGAGCAGTACGACCGCGGTCTCGAGATCGCTCGCCGGGTCGCGGCCCAGGCTCCGCTCGCTGTGCAGGCCGCTCTCGCTAACGCGCGGCTTGCCGTGCGCGAAAACGACGAGGTCGCCGAAAAGGCACTGCAGCCCGACCTCGTGCGGCTCGCGGCCTCGGAGGATGCGCGAATCGGCTTGGAAGCTTTTCTCACCCGCCAGCCGGCCGACTTCATCGGAAAGTAGCATTAGCCCATGAGCGAAACCGAGTGGGACGTCATCATCATCGGAGCCGGCGCTGTCGCCGAAAACGTAGCGGATCGTGTGGTGCAGGGTGGCCTCACTGCCGTTCTCATAGAAAGCGAGCTTGTTGGCGGCGAGTGCTCGTACTGGGCCTGTATGCCGTCGAAGGCGCTTCTGCGTAGCGGCATCGCCTTGCGCGCCGCCCAGAACGTCGAGGGCACCAAGCAGGCTATTACAGGCGGCTTGGATGTCGCGGCGGTACTCAAGCGCCGTGACGGCTTCACCCACGACTGGGACGACAAGAGCCAGGTCCTCTGGGTCGAGGGCGCGGGCATCGGGCTTATTCGCGGTCACGGCCGAATCACCGGTGTAAAAACGGTGTCGGTCGAGAAAGACGGCGAATTCACGAACCTGACGGCGCGTCACGCGGTAGTCGTTGCCACGGGCTCTGACCCGGTGCTCCCTGACATTCCGGGGCTCATCGATATCAATCCGTGGACGCCGCGCGAAGCGACGAGCGCCAAGGTCATTCCGAAGAGCCTCGCGATCATCGGCGGTGGCGTCGTCGCTGTCGAGATGGCTACCGCTTACGCGAGCTTCGGCTGCGAGGTAACGGTTATGGCGCGAAGCGGTCTGCTCGGTGGGCAGGAAGACTTCGCGGGAGAGCTCGTTGGCGAAGCACTCAAGAAGCTCGGGGTGAAGATTTTCAACGCCGCCCCGAGCGTTGTGAGCCGCGACAAGGTCATCACGATCACCGTCGACGGTCACAGCTTCGAGGCGGAGGAACTGCTCGTGGCAACCGGTCGACAGCCGCGCACAACAGGCATCGGCCTCGATACGATCGACATCGAACCGGGCCACTGGCTCGACGTTGACGACACTCTGCTCGTAAAGACGACCGACTGGCTCTACGCGACCGGAGACGTCAACCACCGCGCCCTGCTCACCCATCAGGGCAAGTACCAGGCGCGAGCCGCGGGCGACGTGATCGCTGCCCGAGCTCTGGGCAAGACAGTGAGCGACGCCAAGTGGGGCACCCACGTCGCGACGGCCGACATCGAGGCTGTTCCGCAGGTCACCTTTAGCGACCCGGAGGTCGCGTCGGTTGGTCTCACGAGCGACGCAGCGCGCAAGGCTGGCTACGACATCCGTGTCGTTGATTATGACCTCGGTTGGGTCGCGGGTGCGAGCCTGCAGGCCGACGGCTACGAGGGTAAGGCTCGGATGGTCGTCGACGAGAAGCGGGGAGTCATCATCGGTGTGACGTTTGTTGGCCAGGATGTCAGCGAGCTCATCCACGCGGCGACAATCGCCATCGTGGGCGAGGTTCCGCTCGACCGCCTCTGGCACGCGGTTCCGGCGTACCCGACGATGAACGAGGTCTGGCTTCGACTGCTCGAGACCTACGGTCGTCCGACCAGCGACGCGTAAACGCCGAGCACACTGGTTGCCGCCGCGCCCCAGCCGAGACCTTCGGCGCGGGCGCGGGCCGCGGCACCGAGGCGGTCGCGGCGCGGCTTGTCGGCGATGAGCGCGGTGATCGCTCCGGCCCACTCCTCGGGATCCCGTGTATCGAGCAGCACCCCGGTCTCGCCGTCGATCACTGCCTCACTCAGACCGCCGACACGCATCGCGACGACGGGTGTTGCACTCGCGGCCGCCTCGAGAGCAACGAGCCCGTAGGTCTCGACATACGAGGGCACGAGCGTGACTGAAGAGTTCGCGAGAAAGAATGCAATCTCGTTGCGATTGAGCGCACCGAGAAAACGCACATCTCCCGAGAGACCGAGTCGAACCACGAGCTCACGCAGCTCGGAGAAGTAACCGTCGGCCCCGAGCGCCGGCTCACCAACGATCGCGAGAATCGGGCGCGGCCCTCGCATCGCCGCGAGCGCGCGAATCGCGAGCTCCTGGCCCTTGAGCGGTTGGATGTTGCCAACAACCGTGAGAATCGGCCGCTCGGTCGGCACACCGAGAAAGGCGTGGGCGGTGACGGCACTGCTCTTGAGGATGGGCGTGAACGTGTCTTTGTCGACGCCCGGCGGAATCACCCAGAGCTTCGACGCGGGCGCGCCAACGTTGTCGATGAGCGTTGACGCCTCGGCAGCGGACACGGCAATCACCGCGTCGGCTTGCGTCGCGAGATAGCGCTCGCTCCACAACCGCCGGTCGCTCTCGGGCGCTGTGTGCGGAATGTCGGCGCCGTTCTTGAGCACCCCGAGCGTGTGAAAGCTCTGCACAAAGGGAACGCCCAGCTCGATCGCAACGGGAAGGGTCGCGATCCCACTGAGCCAGTAGTGCGAATGGATGACGTCATAATTGGCGGAGCGAGAGAGCTGCGCAACGGCCTCGCCGAATTCGTCGGTCACCGTTGCGAGTGAGCCCTTGGGCATCGCGGACGCGACACCCGCGCGAAGAGAGTGAAGTGTAACGCCGGGTGCGACTGCTCGTGATTCGGTCTCGCCCGAGGAGCGCGTGATGAGGTCAACGCTCACCCCGCGTGCACCGAGTTGCAACGCGGTCTCGAGAATCGTGACGTTCATACCGCCGGCATCGGTCGCGCCGGGCTGCGCGTCGGGTGAGGTGTGCATCGACACCATGGCTACCCGCTGCACAACACTTGTCACATAGCCACTGTATTGTGCGAAGCATGCAGCACGTCAGACCGATTTCGCCGAATCGTGTAGCGCGCGCGATGCAGCGGTGGGCGGATGCCACGACTCGCCACCGGCTGTTGACGCGGGCCCTGTTGCATCCAATCGTCGCTCGTCCCGGCTACTGGTTCGCGACCGGTGCCGGTTGCGTGTGGGGTGGGTTGCTGAGTCTTGGGCGCATTCGCAGCGAGGGCGGCGTCATCGTCGCCCGCAAGTGCCCGCGCTGGGCGTTTGGCCGCGGCGGAACAACGATCGGCGCTGTCTACCTCACGCACAACAACTACGCGCCGGCGGTGCTCGAACACGAGGCGGTGCACCGTGCGCAGTGGAAACGGTACGGGCTGGCCTTTATTCCGCTGTACATTGCCGCAGGGGCAGTCGCTCGCACGAACCGCTTCGAAGTAGAAGCAGGACTACACAAGGGCGGATACGCATGAAGACAGTTATTCTCACCGGGGCAAGCTCGGGCATCGGTGCACAGGCGGCAGCGCGCATCGCCGAGCAGGGCTGGACCGTGGCGGTCGTCGGCCGCAACGCAGAGCGCACGAGGGATGTCGCGGCAAGGGTCGGCGGCACCGCTCACCTCGTCGACTACGACAGCTTCGACAGTGTGCGCACCCTCGCCGCCGAACTGCTCGAGGCGTACCCCGTTATCGACGTTCTTGCCAACAACGCGGGCGGGCTCGTTGGCGAGCGCGCACTCACAGAAGACGGCCACGAACGCACATTTCAGCACAATCACCTCGCGCCGTTTCTGCTCACCAACCTGCTCACAGAGCGACTCGAAGCCTCGAACGGCCGCGTCGTCGGCACGGCGAGCATTATGAACCTCGTGGGCAAGGTGCGCCTCGATGACCTCGAGTGGCAGACGCGGTCGTGGCGATCGTGGGCCGCCTACGGCACGAGCAAGCTCGAGACAATTCTGTTCGCGCGTGAACTTGCGAAGCGCACATCCCTCGAGTCATATTCTTTTCACCCCGGCTACGTCAACACGGGCTTCGGCGCCGACTCACCGCTGATGCGCTTCTCGCAGAAGCTGCGCCCCGGTGGCTTCGGAATCACCTCAGCGCAGGGTGCGGTGCCGCTCATCCGTCTGGTGACTGAGGAGCGAGTGGATGCCGCGAACGGCGCCTATTTCGATCAGCTCAAGGCCAACGGCAGAACGCGCTCCGCGGCCAACGATGCGCAGCTTGCGAGCGACCTTTGGGATCGCAGTGCCGAGCTTGTTGGGCTCTAGTTCGAGCTGAGCACGCGGGCAGCACCCTCGTGCGCGATCCACGCGTAGACGCTGTGGTCTTCGAGACCGCTCACGGGCAGCATCTCGCTGAGCCACGCGTCGACCGACCGGCGAAGTGACTGGCCGCGGTCGCGAACGAGCCAGCAGATGCCGAAGCGCCCGGGAGCCGTGAGGGTTGCTACGTCGTCGGCCGTTGCGACCTCGATGAACACCTGGCCTCGAGCGCGCGCGGGGAGAGTTGCGAGGGCGGTCTGGATGAGGGGCAGATCTGCCTCTGTTCCAGCTAGCAGAATGCGGTCGTTCTCACTGGGGTTCCAGCCGATCGATGCGGTGTTCTGCTCTGCGTAAGTCACGATTCCAGTATAGGCATGCCTAACCTAATGCGCGCTGTGGATAGTCAAGTTCCCCTATGGTCTTTTTCGCCAGCGATTCAGTAGCGTTGGCGCATGTCTTTTCCTCGCGTAATTATTGCTGGTGCGATCGCGCTTTCCGTCGGCCTCGGCGCGACAGCATGCGGTACCGAGACTCCCCCGGTTGCCGCGCCAACCGAGGCGCCCATCGTCGAGACCCCAACGCCGACACCCGAACCCACGCTCGAACCAGCGACGTGCGAAAACATCGTGACTGCCGAGTCGTACACGGAACTCACAGCCGACGGCCTGTCGATAACGCCGCAAGACGAGTTCGTCGCGAAGATGCAGAACGAGGGCCAGGTGCTCGCGGTCTTCGGTGAAAACGGCGGCGCGATCTGCCAGGTGGGTGGCGGTTTTCAGGCAACCGAGATCTACGGTTTTGCGCACTTCGATGATGACCAACTCGGCGAACTCAACACGTACCTTGCCCAGAACGGCTTTGCCGAGGTCGAACCCGCCGACATCGACGGGCTCCTCTACGAGGTCGTCTCCGACTCGGGCAATGTCGACCGCTTCTACCTGCTCGCGCCTTCGGGCGACGTGATTGTCGGTGGAACGCGCGATCGCATCAACGAAATCGCCGGGCTCGCGCCGCTCACGCCATAGTCACCACTGCGGTGGATGTCGCAGCTGCCACCTGAGACGCCGCTCGAGCTGCGCCCCGATGGAGAGAAGCACGTGTTCGCCACCGGGCCGCCCGATGAGCTGCACACCCATCGGGATCCCCTCGGGCGTCTCGTAGACGGGCAGCGTTATCGCGGGCAGCCCCGACACGTTTACAAACGACGTGAACGGCGTGTACTGCACCTGCTGCTCGAAGTTTCGTTCGGCATCGTTGTAGTCGAACCAACCGACCGGGCGCGGTGTGAGCGCGACGGCCGGGGTGAGAATGGCATCGAAGGTCGAAAACTGGCGAATCACACTGCGCTCGAAAGTTGTGAGCGCGACAAGCGAGGCAGCGAGCTCGCGGGCGCCGAGCGCACGCCCCTGCTCGACAAGCCATCGGGTGATCGGTTGCAGCAGGTCAAGCTCGTCGCCCTCCGCGGCGATTCCCGCCGCCCCTGCCTGCCAGAGGTTTCTGAAGTTCGGTGGGTACTCGGGCGAGGGCTCGAGAGTGTATTCCTCGAGACCGTGACCGATCGCGGCGAGCTCGGCGATGGCGAGATCCAGGGCGGCACGAGCTTCGGGTGCGATCTCGATGTCGTAGGTGTCATCCCACGGGGAGTTGGTCACAATGCCCAGCTGGTAGCGCCCCTCTCCGCGGGTGGCGGCGTTGAGCAGCGCACCACCCTGCCAGCGCGGCGCACCTGTCGCGAAGGGATAGGCCGAGCCACCGATCATCGCGTCGAGAAGCATGGCGGCGTCGGCAACGTTGCGCGCGAGCGGGCCGGTCGCGACGAGACCACCGAGCGACAACATTCCCGAGCCGCTCGGCACGAGTCCACGCCCCGGCTTGAGGCCCACGAGACCACACGCGGCGGCCGGGATCCTGATCGACCCTCCCCCGTCGGAGCCGGGCGCGACGGGCAGCAGCCCGGCGGCCACCGCAACTGCCGCGCCTCCGCTCGATCCACCCGCGCCGAGCGCGACGTCGTAGGGGGTGCGCGCGGGCGGCGCCACGAGTGACTCGGTGTAGGCGGGCAGCCCGAACTCGGGCGCATTGGTCTTGCCCAGGCTGACTCCCCCGGCGTCGTCGAGTACCTCGACGATTTCGTCAGAGGTCTCGGGCACAAAGTTTTCGAAGAGCCGCGAGCCGAAGGTCGTGCGAACGCCGGCGCGACGGCTGAGGTCTTTGTCACCGAGCGGGAGCCCCCAGAGCGGTGCTGGCGTGCGCCCCGCGGCTTCGAGCTCGGCGGCACGCGCGAGCGCGCCATCCACCGTCACGGTTGTAAAGGCACCGAGCGCGTCGTTGTGCTTTGCGACACGTGCGAGGTAGTGCTCGGTGAGTTCGGTGGGCGTGATCTCGCCGCGTTGCAGCCAGTCCCACTGTTCCTGCGCGCTCAGGTGATGGAGTTCGAACATTCTTTGAGCCTAGGTCTTGACAGCACCGATTGAAGCTGGTTGGTTAGTTACATGAGTAACGAACCAACCAACGGGGCGAACCGTGGATGACTCGCGACCGATCTTTCTGCAGATAGCCGAGCAGATCGAAAACGACATCATCGACGGAACAACGCCCGAGGAGAGCCAGGTTCCCTCAACCAATGAGTTCGCCGCGTTCTATCGCATCAACCCGGCGACAGCGGGCAAGGGCGTCAACCTCCTCGTCGACGAAGGAATCCTCTACAAGAAACGAGGCATCGGAATGTTCGTAGCAACCGGGGCCCGCGACATCCTCGTAGCCAAACGTCGCGACCACTTCACTGCCGAGTTCGTTCAACCGCTTCTCGCCGAAGCGGCAAAACTCGGCATCACCACCCAACAACTCGCAGAAATGATCACGAAGGGTACAGCGCAGTGAGCACAATCATCGAAGCCCGCAACCTGACAAAAAGGTTCGGCTCATTCACGGCGATTGACGACGTGAGCTTCACGGTCGAAGAGAATCGCATCTATGGTCTGCTCGGTCGCAACGGCGCGGGCAAAACCACGATCATGCAGCTTCTGACCGGGCAAGACTTCGCGACCAACGGCACAGTGAGGGTCTACGGGCAATCGCCGGTCGAGAACTCGCGCGTGCTGAGCAACGTGAGCTTTATCAAAGAGAGCCAGAAGTACCCCGACGCCATTCGCGCGAAGCACGTCTTCGCCGCGGCACCGAACTTCTATGGCAACTGGAACGCCGAGCTCGCCGACGAACTCATCGCCGCCTTTCGCATCCCCCTCAACCGCGACATCAAAAAGCTCTCGCGCGGCCAGGTATCGGCAGTCGGAGTTGTTGTCGGCCTCGCCTCGCGCGCGCCGATCACCTTCTTCGACGAACCGTATCTCGGCCTCGACGCTGTGGCGCGCCAGCTCTTCTACGACCGCCTGCTCGAGGACTACGCACTCTTCCCGCGCACCGTCATTCTCTCGACCCACCTCATCGACGAGGTGAGCGACCTTCTCGAGCACGTGCTTCTGGTCGACGACGGTCGAATCATCATCGATACCCCCGCCGAGGAACTCCGCGGCAGCGCGTCGACGGTAGTCGGCAAGCGAATGGATGTCGCAGCCTTCGTCGAGGGCCGCGAGGTCATCCATACCGATGGCATCGGCGGTCTCTCGTCAGTCACCATCACCGGGCAGCTCTCCCCCGCGGAGCGCGCAGCCGCCGCCGACGCGGGCGTTGAGCTCGCGCCCGTCTCCCTGCAACAACTCATTGTGCGACTGAGCTCGCACGAGAACTCGGAAGGAACAGAGCTATGACCGCCGTACCCGCACTGAGCGCGCCCCCGGCATTCAGCCGCGTGTGGAACGTCGTTCGCCTGCACATGATCAGCAAGAACACCTTCATCGTTATCCCGTGGCTCATTCTCGCGGGCGCGATGGTCGTCTCGCTTGTTATCCCGCTGTTGCTCGCTTTCAACGGGGTCGCGCGCGAAGACTTTGAGAAGGGCGCCGTCAACAGTTGGGCGGTGCTGTCGCCCATGTGGTACCTGTGCGCGGTCGCGGTGCTGGCGATCGCGCAGTTCTTCCCGTTCTCGCTCGGCTTCGGTGTGACCCGACGGGATTTCTATCTGGGCACCTCTCTTGTGTTCGTTATGTCGTCGATCGCCACCGGAGCTGTTCTCGCGACCCTCGGCGTGATTGAGAAGGCGACAGACGGCTGGGGCCTTGGGGCGCGAATGTACACGGCGCTGTTCTTCGACCAGGGCAGCTGGGGAGCCAACTTTTTTCTCTTCACGGTGATTCAGCTCGGCATTCTGTTCGTCGGCGCCGCCATCGCGACCATTTACATGCGCTGGCGCATGTGGGGCATGCTTGCCTTCTGGCTCGGCTCGGTAGTTGTTATCGTCGTCGGACTTTCGGCGATCACCTTCACCGACAGCTGGCCTCGGGTCGGCGAGACACTCGCGAACCTCGGAATTATGGGCATCTTCGCCTGGACCCTTGTTCCCATCGCCCTCGCCGGCATCGCAGGTTTCTTCATTCTGCGTAGGGCGACCCCAAAAAACTAACGGATCTGCAACGGATGTCCGGCTACTTCCGGGCATCCGTTGCCGCCTGTTAGATTCCGTTCTATGCAAGTCCTGTCGCGCATTGCGCTTGTCGCGATCGTCACCCTGCTCGGCGGTTGCGCCGCTGAGCCGGTCGCTTCGCCGGTTGCGACGCCTCCCTCCGACGTCAATGAGAGCCCCGCGCCGACGCAGGCGGCACCCATCTTTGTGCAGCCAGAAGACTGTGACTCAGTAGTGCCGCAATCGCGCCTCGATGAGTTCGCCAGTCTCGGGCTGATCTTGCTCGGCGGCCCCGGAGGTAAGTACGGCACCGAGTATCAGCTCGAGCCGAGCCCAGAAGAGCAGGTCGGGGGCATCACCTGCATCTGGGGTTTCGACGAGAGTGACATCTCGAGCGTCACAATCTCGGTCGCACCGCTGAGTGCAGACGTGCGGGCCCAAGCGCTCGACAGTTTCGCCACCCAGGGCCTCGACGAGAACCTCACGGAGAACAGCGCGACCTACGCGACGTCCGGCGACGAAGACCAGCCCGCCATTCTCAACGTGCTGCGCGACGACAACTGGATCTCCGTCATCAAAACCGTTGGCGGCGACGACTCCGCAACCGACGCTGCCGCGATTGCGGCCGAGGTCGCAGCTACCGTTTACCGCTAGTTCTTTTCGAGCGCTTCAACGACCTGGCTCAGAACCCGCTGAAAGGCGCTCGCCGAGTCGGCGACAACCGCGCGACCGGCGATGGGCCCCGCCCAGTGAAAACGTTCGGCAACATTCACGAGTTCGTGCTCGATTCGCGAGCCCGCGTCATCCGCCAGCACACGGTATTCGGCGCGGTACCACCAGCCACCCTGTGCAATCGCGCGTCGCGTGCCAGGGTCTGTGACAAAAAAGCCCTCACCCGCGGTTGCCTCGACGATGGGGGCAAGGGCGGCGAACACCTCGTCGGGCTCGGCCTCGATCGTGCCGGCGTATGACCTGAGAACCGTGTGCTTGGTGGGGCGTTCGAGTGGAGCGGTGTTCATATTTCAAGACTACGGGGGTGGAGTCGCCGCAATTTTGGTACATTTGTTCCACTATTGAAACGGAGCACCACGTGGGCTACATCTACCTTTCCATCGCCATCATTGGCGAGGTCATCGCAACGTCCTTTCTCAAACTTACGAGCGGTGACAAAGCCGTCTGGTGGGCGTATCCGGTTGTGGGCATCGGTTACGTGATCGCCTTCGGGGCGCTCTCGCTCGCTCTTGGCAAGGGAATCCCGCTCGGAATCGCCTACGCGATCTGGGCGGGCGTTGGTGTTGTGCTCGTTGCACTCATCTCCTGGATCGTCTTTCACGAGCCGCTCTCGATGCTGCAGGTGGCGGGAATTGTGCTCGTTGTGGGCGGCGTCACTCTTCTCGAACTCGGCGGAAAGCACTAGTGGCGCTCACCGCTAAGGGCGCTGCGCGGCGCGAGCTGCTTCTCGCGGCAGCGTTGCGCATCATCGAACGCGAGGGACCAACCGCGGTCACCCATCGTTCTGCGGCGAAGGAAGCCGGCGTGCCGCTCGCCGCGGCGACGTACTATTTCGCATCGATTGACGACCTCCTTGTCAGCGCGATGCAACTCGCGGCAGCGCAACAGGCGCAGGTCTTTGCGACGCTGAGCGCGAGCGACATCTCGGGTTTCGCTCGCGAACTCTGGAGCTGGATCTACGAGACCCGCGCTATAGCGATAGCCCAATACGAGCTCATGCTGCTCGCCATGCGACGCGACGCGCTACGCGCTGACGCCGACGCCTGGTACACGGCGCTCGAGAACTCTCTTGCTCCACTCGGGTTCAGCCCCGAGCGCGCGCGTTCGGTCGCCTTCGCGATTGACGGCCTCGCACTCAGCATGCTGTGGCGTGGTGAGCCCGCGACCGTCGAGCAAACAGAAGGCGCGCTGCGGCAGCTGCTCGCCACCTAAGACGGGTCTGCGTCCGGGCAGCGGACGACTTACTTGAGTGACTTCTGCAACAACACGGTGCCGAGCCAGCGCCCGAACTTGAACCCGACCTTGCCCATGTGGCCGATCTGCTTGAACCCGAAATTCTTATGCATCTGAATCGACGCGTCGGCGCCCTTGTCGGCGATGACGGCGATGATCTCCTTGACGCCGGCCGCCTTCGACCGGTCGATGAGCTCGCGCAGCAGAACCTTGCCGAGTCCCTTGCCGGTCGCGGCCGGCCCGAGGTAGATCGAGTTCTCGACCGTAAAGCGGTAGGCAGCTTTCTCTTTCCACGGCGTCACGTACGCGTAACCCAGAATCTGCCCACGCGGGCTCTCGGCAACGATGAACGGTTGCCCGAGCTTCTCGACCTTCTCGAACTTTCGACGCAACTGCACGAGGGTCATCGGAGTCTCATCGAAGGTTACTGTCGAGTTCATAACGTAGTGGTTGTAGATCTCGCGCACCGCGGGCAGGTCGGCGAGCACCGCTGGCCGAATCTCATACTCAAAGGGCTGCGACTGCTCGAGCACAATCTTGGGCTGGTTCGGCGGAACCCGTCGCGGCTGGTACTCCTCTTCAAGCATGGCCCTATCCTTTCACCCGCAACAGCGGCCAATCACTCAACTCGCCAATCCACAGGCTGCGCACCGAGACTCTCAAGCAGCTCATTGGCACGACTGAATGGCTTCGATCCGAAGAATCCGCGCGCTGCAGACAGCGGGCTTGGATGCGCAGACTCGATGACGGGAGTCTCGCCAAGAAGCGGCCGCAGATTGGCGGCGTCCCGGCCCCACAAAATCGCAACGAGCGGTGTGCCGCGCGCGACGAGCGCGCGGATCGCGAGCTCGGTCACCGCCTCCCAGCCCTTGCCCCGGTGCGAACCGGCGAGCCCGGGCTGCACCGTGAGCACGCGGTTGAGAAGCATCACGCCGTTGTTCGACCAGCTCGACAGGTCACCATGCGACGCGGGCGCTATTGCCAGGTCGCTCTGCAGCTCCTTGTAGATGTTGCCGAGGCTTCGCGGAAGCGGACGCACATCGCGCTCGACGGCAAACGATAGCCCGATGGGATGCCCCGGAGTCGGGTACGGATCTTGCCCAACGACGAGCACCCGCACGTCAGACATCGGCGTCGTAAACGCTCGAAGGACATTCGCGCCCGCGGGAAGGTAGCCACGACCCGCTGCGGTCTCGGCGCGAAGAAAGTCACCGAGGGCCGCGATGTTCGGCGCCACGGGTTCAAGAGCCTCGGCCCACGCCGGGTCGACGAGCTCAGAAAGGGGGCGCGTGATCGGCACTAGGCGCCGAGACTGCTCACGAGCACGCCGTCATCGTGGGCTGTGACCTGCCACACGCTTCCGCGGCCAACAACCGAAAACTCGTCATCGCCGACGATGAGCGCGGTGAACTCGTCGATCGCGACGCCGCCCTCAACGAGACCGGCCTCGGTCGCAGCAATGAGCCGCGTGAGGGTTCCCCACTGCGCGGCGTGAACATCGACGGCGAAATCAACGAGTCCGAGGCCAACGGTGATCGTCACCTCATCGAGATCCTCTGAGAAGTCTTCGTCGCACACGGCGATTCCGTCGATCTGCCAGCCGCCGATGATTGCCGTGTCTGCGGCGATCGCCGCGCCCGCAGAGAATCCGAGGTAGGGCAGGCCGTCGGTGACGAGAAGTCGCAGCTCGTCGATGATGGGCGTCACCGCATCCAAATATGCGGGAGTGAGTCCCCCGCCGATCACAAGGCCATCGATGCCCGTGAGTACGTCTGTTGTGTAGAGCTCGCCCTCGCCGACGGTTGTGATGCGTGGGTCACACTCAGCTGCGCGCACGAGCTGCGAGCGGTACTCCTCGGCGTACCGGGGCGCATCGTCGCCACCGCCGACGAGAAGAACGCCGATAACCGGAACCGTGCGGCCAGCGAGCGACGCCCGTGCGGCTGCCTCGGCCAGAAAGCCGACGTACACCTCGCCGTCGTAATCGTCGCTCCGACCGCCGCCTACGAGGTGAATGCTCATGCGTCGAGGGTAACCGGCGGAAGCGCCGACCACGGAAAAGTGATCCAGAGTGGCGTGCGGCGCCAGGTGTAGTCGGGCTCGTGCATGGTGCCGGGCTTTGTGTAAAGAACGATCGAGCGCACGTCGGCGCCGCTCGCCTTGAGCAGCTGCACGACCATGTCGAGGGTGCGGCCGGAGTCGGAGACATCGTCAACGAGAAGCACTCGCTTACCGTTGAGCGACGACTCGTCGAGCAGGGGCGGAAGAACGATGGGGTCGGGGAGCTTCTCACCAATTCCCGTGTAGAACTCGACGTTGAGGGCACCGCAGCTCTTGATACCGAGGGCGTACGAGATGCTTCCCGCGAGCAGCAGGCCGCCGCGCGCGATCGCCACGACGACCTCAGGCTCGAACCCGCTCGCGAGCACCTCGTGGGCTAGATCACGGCTCGCATCGCCAAATTCGAGCCAACCCAGTACTTCGCGTTCAGAATTCATATTCACACGTTATCTCTCGCTTATTGCGAGCGTGTTGCGTGGATGTCGCGTACCGGTAGCATCCGAACATGTCACTTCTTCGGGGTAAAGCCGGCGCGGTTACCGTCGGGCTCATCGGGTTTCTGTTCTTCGTCGAGTTTGTGAGTGGAATCCTGCAGGGGTTCTACGTTCCGCTCATCCCCGATCTCGTCGACTACCTCGGTATTCGTGACGCCGACTTCAACGTGTTCGAGGGCGCGCAGCTGTTGCTCTCCGCGCTTGTTGTGCCGGTGCTCGCCAAGCTCGGCGACATGTACGGGCACAAGAAGATCCTTCTCGTCACAACCGTGCTCACGGCAGGAGCGACCTGGTGGCTCGCGTTCTCCGGTGACTTCACGAGCTTTCTCATCGCGTGGACCCTGCAGGGTTTCTACGTCGTCTGGCTCCCGCTCGAGATCGCGCTCATCTTTGATAAGGGCCGGCGCTCGGGCCACGCAGCCTCGGCGACCCGCAAGGCTGCGGCACTGCTCATCGTCGGCCTCGAGGCCGGGGCAATCGCGGGCGCTCTTGGCGGTTCGGCAGTCTTCGAGGCATTCGGGGGCGCGGCGGCGCTCGCGACATCCATGATCCCGACCCTCATCGTGCCCGCTGTCGCTGTCACCCTCGTCTTCTTCGTGATTCTGTTCGGGGTTCCCGAATCGGAGCCGCTGCCGGGTCGCAGTCTCGACTGGATCGGCTTCTCGCTGCTCAGTATCGGGCTGCTGCTCATCACCTCGGGGCTCACGTTTCTCAAGTTCAACGGCCCGGGCACCTGGTGGGTGTGGCTCATTATGGTTGCCGGCGCGCTTGTGTTCGTTCCGTTTACGCGGTTCGAGCTCAAGCAGAAAGACCCGGCAATCGACCTGCGCGTGCTCGCCCAGCCCAACATGTGGCCCGTGCAGCTCACGGCGTTTCTGGTCGGAATCAGCCTGCTCGGCGCGCAGGCTCCGCTCTCGACATTTGCCGGCACCGACCCCGATGAGGTCGGCTACGGCCTCGGTCTCGCGTCGGGTTCGATCTCGATTCTCATCGGCGTCTACCTCATCTCGATGATCATTGGTGCGCTGCTGTTCCCGGTCGTGTCCAGACTGCTGTCGCCGAGAAAAGCGCTGATCATCGCCGCATTCTTCGTTGCCGCGGGCTACCTATTGTTCTTGCCGCTGCACCACGAGACCTGGCAGGTCTTTACAAACATGTTTATCGCCGGCCTCGGCTCGGGTGTGCTGATGGGAGCGATGCCCGCCGCTGCCGCCGCCGCTGCCCCGCGCGGCCAGACCGGTATCGCGTCGGCGCTCACCAACACAACGAAGACCATCGGCGGCTCGTTCGCCTCGAGTGTCTTCGCGATCGTTCTTACAATCGGCGTCGTGCAGGTCGCCGGTTCAACGGCATCGAGCCTCTTCGGCTACATGATGGTCTGGACCATCTGCGGCGTCGGCGCACTACTTGCCGCGGCGCTGCTGTTTATGGTGCCCAAGCTGGCGTTCGCCGATGAGGTCGAGCTGAGCGATGAGGTCATCGTCAAGGCAACATCCGCTCTCTAGCTGTCGAAACGGCTAATAGGGAAAATAAAGCTGGGATTCGGCACCGCTTTGTCGGCCATATACCGGAGCTTATTTTCCGCAGGCCCGACGGCAAGCCAGTCGGATCGCTTGGTTGCTAGCCACGAATATTCTCGACATTGGCGAAGTAGGCTCGCGCTCTCAAGTCCGCTGGCGAACTGAATATGTATTGCTCGTCCACGCGCAGGAGGCCTTGTGCGTCTTCGGTCGACAGGAGGACCGGATCGCTCTCCCAGTGTCCGCTCCACACCTGGATCAACCCGAGACGCAAGAGTTCTGACAGCGCGACGCGAAAATCATCGACCGTACCCGTGAGCTCAGTGGTTTCGTCGTCTGACGTATAAAACGCCTCAGGAAGCGGGATGAGATCTTCCAGCCCCAGTTGCAGGAGTTCGCGTTGAAGTTTCGTGAGCGCGTTCACGTCGAAGTCGCCGGGAGCACGGGCTGAATCGTCAGGCGAGGTCAACATCATTGAGACAGTATGGCCGGGCTAGACGCCTTTTTGAGCGAGCGTGAGCGGTCCGTTGATCTCTTACTGCTTTGGTGTCAACGCCCCTCGAATGACCTTGTGCGGCGCCGCCTGCGCGACGGGCTTGATCGTCACGAGGTCGAGGTTGACGAAGAACGGCAGCTCGACACCGTGCACGATCGCCTCTGCGATGTCTTCTGCGTGCAGTGGGTTGGCGACGTTGTCGTAGACGGCATCGGCCTTGGCCTGGTCGCCTCCGAAGCGCACGAGCGAGAACTCCTCGGTGTGCACCATTCCGGGCGCGATCTCGAGAACACGAATCGGCTCACCGGCGAGCTCAAGGCGCAGCACGGCGGTCACCGCATGAGCCGCGAACTTCGAGGCGTTGTAGCCGCCACCACCCTCGTAGGCGACGTGGCCAGCGATCGAAGTGACGTTGACGATGTCGGCACTGCCGCTGTCGGCGGAGGCCGCACGCAACAGCGGAAGCAGCGCGCTCGTCACGCGCTTGAGGCCGATCACGTTGACGTCGAACATACGAGCCCAGTCGTCGGGGTCACCGTCTTCGACGCTCGCCATACCAAAGGCCCCGCCGGCGTTGTTGACGAGGGCGTGAACCGCGCCAGAGCCCGCGAGGTAGGCGCGCAACGCGTCGACATCGCTCTGCTTCGTGACGTCAGCGACAAATGTCTCGGCGCCGGTTTCTTCGGCGAGCGCGGCGAGCCGGTCGGCGCGACGAGCGACACCGACAACATCCCACCCCTTCTCACGGAACAGGCGAACTGTCGCCGCTCCGATTCCTGAGCTGGCACCGGTTACTACAACGCGTCGAGAAGTCATTAGTCAAAACTACCGTCGGTACACTTGCCCTAATGAACAGCGCACCCACCACCCGTGTTCCGTTCTGGGACAACGCGCGCTTCGTGTGCGTCGCCCTCGTTGTGATCGGCCACGGAATTCAGCGCCTCACCGCCAACTCCGACAACGCCCTGACGCTGTACCTGCTCATCTACGCCTTCCACATGCCGGCGTTCGCGATCATCTCGGGTTACTTCTCGAAGTCGGGTTCGCCCACTGTTCGCCAGATGCGCAAGGTCATCACCGACATCCTTCTCCCGTATTTCATCATGGAGACGATCTGGACCGTCGTGCAGTGGCTCGTCGAGGGCAAGACCGCCTTCAACCCCACAACGCCGAGCTGGACACTGTGGTTCTTGCTCGCCCTCGGCATCTTCAGGCTTGTTCTCCCCTATCTCGCTCTCGTGAAGTGGCCGCTGTTCTGGGCCGTCGTGTTCTCGGTTGGCGTCGGCTATCTCAACAACGTTGACTCGACTTTCTCGCTCTCGAGGGCAATCGGAATCCTCCCGTTCTTCGTACTCGGCTGGAAGCTCAAGCAGTGGGGCTTTGTCGAGAAGTGGCGTCTCGTTGATCGGCCGACCTGGGCAATCCGTGGCGCGGCCGTCGCTGTCTTCGCCATCTGGATCGTTGTGATTGTCGTCAACATCAAACAGTTCAGAGACTTCAACCTGCGATTCTGGTTCTTCTACGACGACTCGTACCGTGGCCTCGGCGAGGCCGAGTGGTGGGCCGGTCTTGTTCGACTCGCGCTGATAGTTCTCGCCGTAGTTCTGAGCGCCGCGTTCTTTGTGCTCATCCCGCGCTCGAACACCTGGATCACCGAAATGGGCAAGGCGACGATGTACGTCTACCTGCTGCACAGCTTCATCCTTTACCCGCTGCGCGAGACCGCTGTGCTCAAGGGCGACGACCACGCGCACGCCGTTTACCTTCTCGCCATGGTTCTCGCCTGCATCGCGATCACCGTGATGCTCACGGCTCCGATCGTCAAAAAGATCTTCAGGCCCATCGTTGAACCGCGCGCGAACTGGCTCTTCTCCGAGCGCGCGGCAGTGACCGAGAAGCGCACCTCCACTGACCCGACAGGTTCGCGCCGTAACGGATAGCTACGTCTGGTTACGTCGTGTGTCGGGCACCATTGCCGCGCTCGCTTGGTGGTTCGTAGGGTGGCACCCAACGGGTAGCAGCCCGTCCCCCGACACAAGGAGACGCTCATGAGCGACTGGCAGTTCGAAACCAAGCAGATCCACTCGGGAGCCGCTCCCGACCCCGTGACCAACGCGCGGGCGACGCCGATTTACAAGACGACCTCGTACGTGTTCAACAACGCCGATCACGCGAAGAACCTCTTCGCCCTCGCCGAGTTCGGCAACATCTACACGCGCATTCAGAACCCGACGCAGGATGTCGTCGAGCAGCGCGTGGCAGCACTCGAGGGCGGCACCGCAGCGTTGCTGTTGTCCTCCGGCCAGGCCGCCGAGACCTACGCAGTTCTCAACATCGCACAGGCCGGCGACCACATCGTGTCGTCATCGTCGATCTACGGCGGAACCTACAACCTCTTCAAGTACACCCTCGCCAAGCTCGGCATTGAGACGACCTTCGTCGAAGACCAGGACGACGCTGAAGAGTGGGCAGCCGCGGTTCGCCCCAACACCAAGCTGTTCTTCGGCGAGACGATCGGCAACCCGAAGATCAACATCCTCGACATCAAGCTGGTGTCGGATGTCGCGCACGAGCATGGAGTTCCGCTCATCGTCGACAACACGATCGCAACCCCGTACCTCATCCGCCCCTTTGAGCACGGCGCAGACATCGTTGTGCACTCGGCGACAAAGTACCTCGGCGGACACGGCACCGTCATCGGCGGCGTAATCGTCGACGGCGGCAAGTTCGAGTGGTCGAAGAACGTCGAGAAGTTCCCCGGACTCACCGAGCCCGACCCGAGCTACCACGGCGCGAGCTACACAACGGTTCTCGGCGACTCGATCGCCTACATCATCAAGGCGCGCGTGCAGCTGCTGCGCGACCTCGGAGCATCGATCTCTCCCGACAGCGCCTTCCACCTCATTCAGGGCATCGAGACACTGTCGCTGCGCATCGAGCGCCACGTTGCAAACGCTCAGGCCGTTGCCGAGTGGCTCGACAACCACGAAGACATCGCGTCGGTCAACTACTCGGGCCTGCCCACCAGCCCGTGGTACGCGGCAGCCAACAAGTACGCCCCCAAGGGCGTCGGCGGCGTTCTCTCGTTCGAGCTCAAGGGTGGCGTTGACGCCGGACGCGCGCTTGTCAACAGCGTGAAGCTCTTCAGCCACGTTGCGAACATCGGTGACGTGCGAAGCCTCATCATTCACCCAGCGTCGACAACACACTCGCAGCTCACCCCCGAGCAGCAGCTCACCTCGGGAGTCACGCCCGGACTCGTGCGCCTCTCGGTCGGCATCGAGAACATCGCCGACATCATCGCCGACCTCGAGGTCGGCCTTGCTGCGGCCCGCGCGGTAGCCACGGCAAACGCGAACGCCTAGTAAGACCTTGTCGCTGGTTGAGTAGGCGCGCCAGCGCCGTATCGAAACCCCGGTTTTGGTACGCGCGGGCGCGCCACTCAACCAGCCACAAGCGCGTAACACTTCAAAACCGCTCGCCCAAACGCGGGATACTTGCATAGACATGGACTGGCAGACACCCGAAGACACAGTGCCCTCGGCTTTTATCACCGAGGCGAACGCACGCTCGGTGCTCGGCAAGCCATCTGCAACCGGCGCGTGGCGAGACGGTGACCACCCCGGAGACCGCGAATTTCTCTCCATCGGGGCCGTGACCCTTGAGCGCGGCGGCGTCTTGCCCACAGTTCGGGTCGCGTACGAGACGTGGGGCACACTGAATGCCGACGGCTCCAACGCGGTTCTCGTTCTTCACGCTCTCACGGGCGACTCGCACGTGACGGGCGGCCCGGGCCCCGGGCATCCAACCGCCGGATGGTGGAGCGGCATCGTCGGGCCAGGCAAATCAATCGACACCGACGAGTGGTTCGTTGTCGCGCCAAACATGCTCGGCGGCTGCCAGGGCACAACCGGTCCAGCGTCACATTCGCCGGCCGGGCGGGAGTGGGCGGCATCCTTCCCCTTTGTCACAATTCGCGACCAGGTGGGTGTGCAGGTCGCGCTCTCTGACCGGCTCGGCATCGAGCGATGGGCAGCGGTTGTCGGCGGCTCGATGGGCGGCATGCAGGCGCTCGAGTGGGCGGTCGGCTACCCCGAGCGCGTCGAGCGCGTCGCAATCCTCGCGACTCCGGCGATCTCGAGCGCCGACCAGATCGCTCTCAACACCGTGCAGGTCGACGCTGTGCGCATCGACCCCAACTTCGCCGACGGCGATTACTACGAGGCTGCCGACGGCGACGGCCCCTACCGCGGGCTCGCCCTCGCGCGACGCATGGCCCTTCTCAACTACCGCTCCCCCAACGAGCTCAACGACAGGTTCGAGCGCAGCTGGCAGAGCGGCCTCAGTCCGCTCGGCGGCGGTGGCCGGTATGCCGTCGAAAGCTACCTCGACTTTCACGGCAACAAGTTCACGCGGCGCTTCGACGCCAACAGCTACATCACCCTCGTGGAGTCGATGAACTCACACGACGTAGGCAGGGATCGCGGCGGTGTCGTGAGCGCCCTCGGGCGCGTCACGGCCAAGGCGCTTGTGCTCGGCATCGACAGCGACAGGCTCTTCCCGGTCGAAAACCAGCAGCTGATAGCGCGGCACCTGCCAGCGAACATTGACGGCGACAATGCGATCGTTTTGTCGTCGCAGTTTGGCCACGACGGATTTCTCATCGAAGACGAACTTGTTGGGCCGCACATAGCGCGATTACTCGCGACCTGATCGTTATAGCGCCGGGGCCGCACTGGCACAGACTGGTCTACCCCAGTGGCTAGAGTGGCACTGAAGGGGGTTCGATGACTGACGTGCACGCGGCGCTCATTCGTGTTGCCGTCGTCGATGATCACCAGCTTGTTCTCGACGGCCTTCGCTCGCGGCTCTCGCAGGAATCAGACGGCATCTCTGTTGTCGCCGCGGAATCAAACTGGACAAGTCTCGTCACCCACACGGAGTTTCCGGTTGATGTTGTTGTTCTCGACCTGCACCTCAACGACAACATTCCGATCGGCGCCAAGCTGCGTGCGCTGCGCGCGGCCGGTGTTCCCGCGGTTGTGATGAGCCGCCACTCCGACGGCGCAACGATCAACGCGGCTTTGCGCGCGGGAGCCATCGGGTTCGTCTCGAAGTCCGAATCGGCCGACGAGCTTGTCACAGCAATCCGTTCCGCTGTTGCGAGCACCCGGCACCTGTCGCTCGCTTCGCAGCGCGCGTTCGAAGAGCTGCCAGAGTCGGTAGACGCAGGTCTTGGCCGCCAGGAACAGAACGCCGTCGCGCTCTACGCCTCTGGCCTGTCGATTCGCGATGTCGCCGAGCGCATGGGCACCACCGAAGAGACCATCAAGTCATACCTCAAGCGCGCGCGACGCAAGTTTCGCGACATCGGCCTCGACCTCGGAACGCGCGAGCTGCTGCAGCGCCACGCTGAACGCGAAGGCTGGCATGCCGACTAGGTCGGCCCTCGTCACACTTCTGCTCGCGACACTCGCTCTCGCGGGCTGCTCAACCCCGCTCGACACCCTGCCAGAGGGGGTTGAGATTCTGGTGTTTCAGAACCGCTCCGACTACTCGACGCGCACGCTGGTGATCGGGGTGGTCAACGGCAGCACCGAGCCGCTCGAACTGGACCGGGTCGAGTTCTCGTCGCCGCGCTTCGACGACACAGCGGTGTGGGATCGCGGCACCACAGTGCGCGCCGGCGGCCAGGTCGACCTGCGAGTGCCCCTGCCTGTTTCGGTGTGCGGGGTGTCGGGCGCGCCATCCATTCGCGTGATGTTCACAACGGCAAGCGGCATGGATGGCGCGGCCACCGTCACTCCCGTCGACTCTCGTGACCGGCTCGACGAGATTTCGCGTGAGGAGTGCCTCGTCAAAGATGTCGCGCGCCTCGCCTCGATCACGATCTCGCGCGATGTCGACTGGGCTGCCGGTGCCCACGCTCCTGCGACCGTGCGGCTAGAGGTCGAGCGCACCGACGCCGCAGGCGACCTGACTATCGACGCCGTGCATCAGACGGTGCTCCTCTCGCTTGTTGACGCGAACCCCGATGCCCTGAAGTTTGTGCCGGCGCGCTGCGACCCGCACGCTGTCGCCGAGGACAAGCTCGGCACAGTCTTTGCGGTTGACGTAACAGTCGACGGCACCAGCGGAACCATTTCGGTCGCGGCCGACGACGAGACGCGGGTCGAAATCTACGACTACATCGCAGACTATTGCGGCTATGAGGCCCCTTAAACGAGCGGCGGGGACCGCGATTATTCTCGCGATCCCCGACAATGCCCCCGCTTGTGGCTACTGCTGTGCAGTGCACCCCTCTATGACAAAAACTGTACCCCGCGGATTGTGCCCCACTGAAACGGTGTGGCACCCCCACTTCTAGTGCCAGACTGTGCCAGCATTCAATGCGGGTATCTGCCCGAAAGCGACAAGTACCACACGAGCGGAAATACCGATGGATCAGATCCTCAAGGAGCGTGATCGCCTCCTGCACAGGACGGCGCGCCTCTACGGCCTGAGCTTCACCGTCGTTTCTCTTCTCTGCCTTGTGGTTCCCGGCGCGATTCCACCCGAGAGCTACCTCGTTGTGCTGCCGCTCTACGCGGTGCTCGCGACCGGCCAGTACTTTCTGGGCCGCAGCCGCGCGATCGGCTGGGTGATCGGCATTCTCGTCGTGGGGGTGGTTCTTCTCGTGGTGCTCACCGTGGTCTCGAGCCCGAATCCGACGCAGGCCGTCGCATCGGCTGTCGCGCAACTCGCGGCGGCAAGCCTTGCAAGCCTCGCGATTGTTCTTACGTCGAGCACACGTCGCATGATCGCGCTCGGTATCGCCGTTGTGCTCGTTGTCGGCGGCACGATTTTTCTCACGATCAAGTGGGAGTCAACGCTTCCCATGATCGCCCTGATGGTGCTCGGGTGGGTGCTCGCGACTATCGTCGGCGTCTGGGTGAGCGCAGGGGTGCCACAGGCCGCGCGCCGCATCGCCAGCATCGGTCGCGCTCACCGCGCTGAGCGCCAGGCGAGCGAGCTCGAGGCACAGCGTCGTCAGGGTGCGCGACTTCTTCACGACACCGTTCTCGCGACCCTCACCCTTCTCGCGCACTCGGGTGTCGGCGTCGCCCCCGCCGCTCTGCAGCAGCAGGCAGCCGACGACGCGAAGCTTCTGCGCCAGTTGCGCCTCGGCGCCACCCCGACCCCGCAGTCGTCGGGCGACTACAACCTTGAGCCCGTCGAAGAGACGGTGCTCGGCACAACCCTCGAATCGGTCAAACAGCGCTTCGGGCGCATGGGTCTCGAGGTGAGCTGGCACGGAACGGGCCAGGTGCTGCTTCCGAGCGACGTGCTCGACGCATTTTTGCTCGCTCTCGCCGAGTGTCTCGAGAACGTGCGCCGCCACTCTGGTGTGACAGAGGCACACGTCACTATCGTCGACGACGCGACAACCGTGCGGGCAATGATCACCGACGCCGGTGTGGGCTTCACCCTCGACGACGTCGACTCGGCACGACTGGGATTCAAAGAGTCGGTCGTCGGCCGCCTCAAGGAGGTCGGCGGGCACGCGCGCCTCTTCTCCGCCCCCGGATCTGGCACAACCGTTGTTCTCGAGGTGCCGCGATGAGCTACAACATCAACGAGAACACCCTGGGCACGGCTATTGCCTCAAACCGCGCAAACCGGGCGCTGCTCGCGACGCCGGGCGGCAAGGCCCGTCGCCAGGAGAGCCAGCACAGGGCGAGCCTTGGCACCGCATTTATCGGCATCGGCGCTGCGCTCGTTGTTGGGGTGCGCGCAATCTACGGTTTCGCCTGGTTCGTCTCGATGTGGGGCGACTATCCCAATCCGGTGTGGCCGCTCGCCGCATGGATTCTTCTCATCGCGACGCTTGTCACGGCCTTTGTCACGGCGCGCGTCATCGGCGACCGCCTTCCCGACTGGATGTACCTCGTCTTCGTCAGCCTTCTCGCGATAGTTGTGATGCTCGACCTCATAGCCATCTGGGAGCTTCACAACATCGGCCACTTCGCAACGGCATCACTGACGGCGACGATGGCACTGCTGCTCGTTATCACCCTGCGCGGCCCGGTTGACATTCTCGCGACGACGGCGGTCTTCGGTGTTGCAATCGGCGGCGCAATGATCGTCAACACTCCCCTGCTGCCCGAGACGATCTCGCCGCAGATCACTTCGCTCGCTTTTGCGGTTCTCCCGGTCATTATCGGCGTCTCGGTCGTGCGCGGGTTTCGCCGCATGGTGCAGCTCGAGCTCGACAGGGTGCTCGTGCAGAGCACGGTGTCGGCCCCACGTTTTGCGGTCGGCATGCTCGCCTCAGAAGAGCTCGCACGACTCGACCTCGCCGCCGAAGAACTTCTCGACTCTGTGGCAACCGGTCGCAACGCGCTGCCGCTGCGGCCCAAGATCGCCTCGATCGCTGCGTCTCTCGCCACCGAACTGCGCCTGCACCTCATCGAAGGGCGCCGCGAGACCTGGCTGTACCACGCGATCTCAGAGTCCGAAATGCTAGGGCGCTCCGTGACCCTCGTCGACCGCGGTAGCCTCGCCGGCCTACTCGACGCGAACCAGCGCGACGGGCTGCTCTCCGCTATCTGGCTGCTCCTGAGCGACAATGTAAAGACCACAACTGACCGCACAGTGCAGGTTCAGGTGGGCCCCATTGACGCGGCAACCCAGACCGGCATCGGCCAGAAGCTTCGTGTGCCGATCGTCGTCACCACCACGGGCGTGACACGAAATCGTGTCGATCCTTCGACGTGGGACGCCATCCGTCGCGCGGGGCGTTACAGTGACAGCACTCAGAACGCGAGTCTTCGGGTCGACATTGAGTGCTTCGTTGATAACCCAGCAGACATGTAATTACTGACAAGAACTACACACGAAAGGGACTCCGTGTCTCCAACAGATGACCGCATAAGACTCGCTATCGTCGACGACCACCGCATGATTCTTGGCGCGCTCACCGAATGGATCAAGAGCGCGCGTGACATCGATATGGTTGCCGCGGTTCCGAGCTGGCCAGAGCTGCTGTCGCACGACGCGTTCCCCGTCGACGTTGTTCTTCTCGACCTCGATCTCAAAGACAACATCCCGATCTCGCTCAAGATCTCGACCCTCAAGACCATGGCGGTTCGTGTGGTTCTGATGAGCACCTACTCCGAGCCCAACGTTGTGCGCGAGGCTCTCGCGGCAGGCGCTCTCGGGTACCTGGTCAAGACCGAGGAGGCCGACATGATCGTCGAGGCGATCCGCTCGGCGGCTCGCGGCGAAGCCTTCATCTCGGCAGAACTCGACCTCGCACTGAACTCCGGTGAGATCGGCGGAGCTCCAAAGCTCAGCGCCCAAGAGCGCCGCGTTATGGCCCTCTACGGCGGTGGCGAGCCGGTCAAGGCGGTCGCCTTCCAGCTCAGCATCTCCGAAGAGACGGCAAAGAGCTACCTCAAGCGCATTCGCGAGAAGTACCGGGTCGCGGGCTTTGACGTCGGAACAAAGGTCGCGCTGCGCAAGCGCGCAATCGAAGACGGCATCCTGATCGAGTCAGACGGCCCCCGCGCCCTCTAGCGTGCCGCCTGCGCGCTAGTGCGTAACGTGCGCGCTACGGCGAACTAGCGCGCTTGATACCTAGTAGCGCGCACGCAGACAGCTAGCGCTTGATCGGGCGGCGACGCTCGAGCAGCACAGCGAAGACCGTGAGCGCGATGCCGGGCACGCAGAGCAGCAGGCCTACCCACGCGGGCGAGAGGTAGCCGAGTCCGGCGGCGATAGTGACGCCTCCGAGGTATGCCCCGAGACTGTTGCCGAGGTTGAGCGACGCGTGGTTGACCGCGGCAGCGAGAGTCTGGCTGTCGCCCGCGACATCCATGAGCCTCGTTTGAATTGCAGGCGAGAGCGCAGATGCCGCGCCTCCGACGAGGAACAGCGTGATGAGCAGGCCGGGCACGGTGTGCGCGAAGAGGGCGAACCCGAGCAGGGCGACGACGAAGAGCCCGAAGCACACAAAGATCGTGCCGACGATGTGGTGATCGGCCGCGCGCCCACCGGCGAGGTTACCGATCGTCATACCGAGACCGATGACAACGAGCGCGATGGGCACAAACGAGGCGTCCATGCCCGTGACTTTTGTGACGACGGGCGCGACGTAGCTGTAGACGGCGAAGAACCCGCCGAAGCCGACTGCGCCGATGAGCAGCGCGAGCCACACTTGCGAGCGCTTGAAGACAGTGAGTTCGCGCGCCATAGTCGCGGTCGGGTCGCCCGGCTGCACCGGCAGCGCGAAAGCGACTGCGACAAAGGTCAGCGCGAAGATCGCCGCGACGGCGAGGTAGGCAACGCGCCAGTTGGTGTTCTGGCCCAGCAGGGTGATGAGCGGAACACCGATGACGTTCGCGATCGTGAGCCCAGAGAGCACAATCGCGACACCCTGGCCACGCTTCTCCTTGCCAATGAGCGAGGCGGCGACGAGAGCCGCGATGCCGAAGTACGCACCGTGCGGAAGTCCCGCAATAAAGCGCGCGAGCACAACGAGCCCAAAGTTCGGCAGCACAGCAGAGGCGATAGTGCCGACCGTGAAGGCCGCGAGCAGCCAGAGCAGAAGCTTCTTGCGCGCAAAGCGTGCCGACAGCGCCGCGATGGTCGGGGCTCCGACCACAACGCCGAGCGCATAGGCGGAGATGAGCCAGCCGGCCTGACCGATCGCGTCGGCCTGCGACGTCGCCCACTCAGCGGGAAGAAGGTCCTGAGCGAGTTCGGGAAGCAATCCCATCGCAACGAACTCTGTCGACCCGATACCGAAGCCGCCGAGAGCGAGGGCGAGAAGGCTGAACACCACTCGGTTACGTGAGTAGGTCTGAACCTCATCGAGGCGCGCTGAAGACAAGGAAAAACTCCTTCGGTGGGGTGGGATACCTACAGCTTGCCACGTGCGGTGACGCCGAGCGGCCACACCGAGTCGCCCGCTGGCGGGTCATCGTCAGCAACGCTCTGTGGCGCGCGCGCATTCCACAGGGTCGCGATCGCCCAGGCCAGAAGCACAAAGTAGAGCAGGTTGCGCACGGTGATAACGAGCACAAGAAACGTGTCGAGGCCGAGAAAGCTCGAGTAGAGCACCGGGTACAGCCATTGGGTGAGCCCCGCAATGACAAGCACAAGCACGGCTGGCACCCTGAACGAAAAACCACGACCGCCGATGGATGTCGCTAGCCCCAGGATTATCGGAACAGCCAACCAGCTCACAAACTGCGGTGAGCCCACTTTGTTGAACGCGATGAGTGTCGTCACGAGGGCCAGTGCGAGCGGCGGAAGCACGTGCGCCTGGGGCACACCACGTCGCACGGCGAGGATTCCGAGAGCAAGGACGGCGAGCGCCACGACGGCCATAATCGGCGTCATCACCTGGCTTGCGACATCCGTGCCCGCGCCGGTAATTCCGTAAGTGAGAATGTTGTGGTCGTAGTACACAAAGGTGTCGGGAACACCCGCCTTGGCGAGCCACAGCCAGATGGTTGAGACGGGCGCCTCGACCTGCAGAGCGCGCCCGGTCTGCTGGGTGATAAAGCTGAAGACATTGGCGCCGGCACCGTAGGTCGCGGCGATGATGATGATTGCGGCGCTCACGGCGAGAGCTGTCGCGATGACCGTGAGCCGCGCGCGCATCGCAACAACAACAGCGGCGAGAAGCGCGGCCGGCCAGACCTTGATCCAGGTCGCGACGACGAGGATAACCGTCGCTGCTCCCGGTCGCTTGGCGAGAAGCAGCACGCCGATGATCGCGAGTGGAACGGTGACCGAATCAATGCGGCCGAGCGCGATGGGCCCGAGAAGAACGAGAAAACCTACCCACCACCACGCGATGCTGAGGCGCTCGCGAGCGAAACCCCAGCCGGTGAGCATGCCAAACGCGACGGTGTTGAGAACGAAGACCATGCTGAGCCACGCGCTGCCGTACAACTCCGGTCCGGCGAGGTACGGAATGAGCATGGGAACTATCGCGGCGATCGGGTAGACCCAGACCCCGTCGATGCCTACCCAGTAGTCGGAGAGAATCGCCTGGTCGATCCAGAACTTGTAGGTGATTGTGACGTCACCCATGGGCAGCCCCGGGCCGATGAGATTGAGCATGCCGAGCCACAGGTGAACGAGCACAAACAGCACCCAAAGTGTGAACTGGCTCACCAGTATCGCGTGTGCCGCGTCGGCCACACGGGCGAGAAAGGTCATGGTCACCCAGAGTACAGCGGGTAATAAATCGCAACCGGTTACGCCGACGAAACGTTGCTGCACGAAGATGGGATGACACAGCATTCCATCAAGGAGCAACCATGTCCCGACTTACCTCCCGCGCCCTTGCCACACTCGCGGCGACTGCCGTTGTCGTCTCGCTCGCGGCCTGCACGCCCGCCGCTGAAGAACCCACAAGCGAGGGCGCCAGCTACGTCACCGACGGTAAGTTCACCGTCGGTACCGGCGAGCCCGCTTACTACCCCTACGTCATCGACGACGCCCCCGAGTCGGGCGAAGGCTTCGAGGCGGCCGTCGCCTACGCCGTAGCCGACGAACTCGGCTTTGCCGCAGAAGACGTCGTCTGGGTTCGCTCGACCTTCGATGAGGCAATCGCGCCCGGCGCCAAAGACTTCGACGTCAACCTGCAGCAGTTCACAATCACAGAAGAGCGCGCCGAAAACGTCGACTTCTCGTCGCCGTACTACTCGACGCCCCAGGCAGTCATCACTGTCGAGTCGTCGCCCGCGGCGTCCGCGACATCCATCGCCGACCTCGCTGACCTGCTCATCGGCGCGCAGACGGGAACAACGAGCTTCACAACCATCGAAAACGTCATCAAGCCCACTGCCGGCGCGCAGGTCTTCAACTCGAACGACGACGCGAAGCTCGCGCTCGAGAATGGCACTGTCGACGCCATCGTCGTCGATCTGCCGACCGCGTTCTACCTCACGGGCGTTGAGCTCACCAGTGGCGTGCTTCTCGGCCAGCTCGAGGCCGACGCCGGCATTAGCGACGAGTGGGGCTTTGTGCTTCCGAAAGACTCGGCGCTCACCGCAGACGTCACGGCAGCTGTCGACGCCCTCCGCGAAGACGGCACACTCGACGCAATCGCCGCCGAGTGGCTTGGTGCGGATGCAGGCGCTCCCATTCTCAACTAGCGTTCAGGGGTGACCTCACGCTCTAACGACGAGGCCCGGCAGCCCAGTTCTGTTGAACTTGATCGCCGGGCCTTCCGTCGTCGCCAGAACTCCCGGTCGGTGCTGCTGAGCATCGGATCGACCCTCGTATTTGCCGTCGTCATCTGGATCACGATCGTCAACACCCCCGGGTGGGCGCGCGTGCAGAAAACGTTCTTCGATCCCGACGTTTTTGTCGCCTCATTCCCCCGCGTCGCCGAGGGCTTTCTTCTCAACCTGCGGGTCTTGTTCTTCGCCGTCATCGCGGTATTCATCGTCAGCATCGTCATCGCGCTACTGCGCACACTGCGCGGTCCTGTGTTCTTTCCGGTGCGGGCTCTGGCCGCCGGCTACACCGACCTCTTTCGCGGCATCCCGCTCATCATCGTTCTGTACCTCGTCGGTTTTGGAATCCCCGGCCTCCGGCTGACCGAGACCCGCATTCCGGCCGAGGTGCTCGGCATCGTCGCACTCACGCTCACCTACTCGGCCTACGTCTCCGAGGTCTGGCGCGCCGGAATCGAGGCAGTGCACCCCTCGCAGATTCAGGCCGCGCGGTCGCTCGGCCTCTCGCACGCGAAGACCATGCGTCTTGTTGTGCTGCCGCAGGCGCTGCGCAAGGTCACCCCGGCGCTCATGAATGACTTCGTCGCTATGCAAAAAGACGTCGGACTCATCTCGGTGCTCGGCGCCGTTGACGCCGTGCGCGCCGCGCAGATCGAGACCTCGCAGGCTTTCAACTTCACCCCCTACGTCGTTGCGGGCCTGCTGTTTGTGCTGCTCGCGCTTCCGATGATCAGGCTCACCGACTGGTACACGGCCCGCCTGCGCAGCCGCGAACAAGTGGGGTCGATCGTCGTATGACTACCGTGCTCACGCTCGACAACATTCACAAGTCCTTCGGCGAGGTCGAGGTGCTGCGCGGCATCAACCTCGCTGTCGCCGAGCACGAGGTCGTTGCGCTCATCGGCGCGAGCGGCTCGGGCAAGTCGACTCTGTTGCGCACAATCAACCTTCTCGAGCGCGTCGACGACGGCCAGGTCTGGCTGCGCGGCAGCGATATCAGCGACCCGCGCGTCAAGGCCGACGCCGTCAGGGCGCGCATCGGTGTTGTCTTTCAGCAGTTCAACCTCTTTCCGCATCTCACGGTGCTCGACAACGTCACCCTCGCGTCGCGCCAGGTGCTCGGCATCTCGCGTGCGGTGGCCGAGAAACGCGGCGAAGAACTTCTCGCCCGCATCGGTCTCGCCGACAAGGCGCGCGTCTACCCCGACCGCCTCTCCGGAGGTCAGCAGCAGCGCGCAGCCATCGCGCGGGCCATCGCCACCGAACCCGAGCTACTGCTGCTCGACGAGATCACGAGCGCTCTCGACCCCGAACTCGTCGGCGAAGTGCTCGACCTCGTTCGCGAGCTCAAGGCCGACGGAACAACAATCGTTATGGCCACCCACGAGATGTCCTTCGCGAGGGATGTCGCAGACCGCGTGGTATTTCTCGACAAGGGTGTTATCGAAGAAGAAGGCCCACCCGCGCAGCTCTTCGGTGCGCCGCGGCAGGCCCGCACGCGGGAGTTTCTATCGCGGTTCAGCGGGTAGCGCGCGCATCGGTGGTTGAGTAGGCGCGCCAGCGCCGTATCGAACCGGCCGGGATTTCGACACGGCCGTGGACGGCCTACTCAATCAACGACGGCGGAGAAGCTCCGCTATTGTCGGCGAGACCTGCGCCGCAAGATCGAGGATCGTCAGCGGCCCGCCCTGCGACGCGCGTTCCGCCGCGAGACCGTGAATCATGGATGCCGTCACCGCGAGCCGCGCAAGCGTGTCAAGATCGGCGACCTCGTGTGTTGCAACAAGCGCACCGAGGATTCCGGCGAGTGCGTCACCCGCGCCCGCGGTCGCGAGCCAGCTCGGAGCCGACTCGGCAACCAGGCGTTCCGAACCACCAACGGCATAGGAGCGATGCCCCTTGAGCAGCACCGCGACACCGAGCTCCTGAGACGCCCGCACGGCAGCATCGGAGTCGATCGACTCGCGTGGCACACCGAGAAGACGCGCGAGCTCGCCCGCGTGCGGCGTGATGACCACGGGGCCGGTCGCGCGTTCCCACAGCGGCAGGGCTCCCCCGTCAAGCACAACGGGCAGCCCCTGGTCGAGCGCCTTGTGCAGCACACGCAGATCGAGGTCGGCCTTGTCCATGCCAGACCCGAGCAGCCACGCCTGAACGCGCCCCTCGCCCGCCACAGCTTCTGGCCTGCGCTGCAGAACGATCGAGGTCGCGTGCGTCGGCCCGAGGTAGCGCACCATGCCGACGCCCGTGCGCAGCGCCGCCTCGACGCCGAGCACGGCCGCACCGGGGTAGGTGTCGCTTCCGGTAACAATTCCCAGTACGCCGCGGGAGTACTTGTCGTCGTCGGGGCCGGGCACCGCAATGTGCCGAGCCGCGTCATCCATCGTCCATGGCAAAAAATCGCTCATTTGCTCACGCTACTGTGGCTGTGTGCCTTCTCTCTTTACGCCGCTCACAATTCGACAAGTAACCTTTCGCAACCGCATCTGGGTTGCCCCGTTATGCCAGTACACGATCGAGGAGAAAGACGGTGTGCCGCGCGACTGGCACATCGTGCACCTCGGATCGATGGCCGCCGGCGGCGCAGGTCTCGTTATGGCCGAAGCGACTGCCGTGAGCGCCATCGGACGCATCTCTGACGAAGACACCGGAATCTGGAACGACGCCCAGCGCAACGCCTGGGCACGAGTCGTCAACTTTCTGCACTCGCAAGGCGCCGTCGCGGGAATCCAGCTCGCCCACGCGGGCCGAAAGGCATCGGTCTGGCCCGAGTGGGGCTACGGACGTGATGGATCGATGGATGTCGCAGACGGCGGCTGGCAGACGGTGTCGGCCTCGGCGCTCGCGTACGCCGGTTATGCCGCCCCCGTTGCCCTCGACGAGACGGGCATCGACGAGGTAGTCAACGACTTCGTGGCCGCCGCGGTTCGCTCGATCGAGGCCGGTTTCGACGTGCTCGAGATCCACGCCGCACACGGCTACCTGCTTCACCAGTTCCTCTCCCCGCTGAGCAACCAGCGCACCGACCAGTACGGCGGAAGCCTCGAAAACCGCGCGCGCTTGCTGCTGCGTATCATCGAGGGCGTTCGCGCTGTCGTCGGCGACGATATGCCCGTCTTTGTGCGTTTCTCTGCGACTGACTACGCTGAGGGCGGCTGGGACCAGGAGCAGACCGCGATCGTCGCCGGCTGGGCGCGCGCTGCAGGCGCCGACCTCTTCGACATCTCGACCGGCGGAAACGTCTCGGGCGTGCGCATTCCCGTCGGCCCCGGATACCAGGTGCCGTTCGCCTCGTTCGTACGCGATGAGGCGGATGTCACGGTCTCAGCGGTCGGACTCATCACCACGGGCGCTCAGGCCAACGAGGTCATCGAGTCGGGCCAGGCCGATGCTGTGATGCTCGGCCGCGAGATGATGCGCGACCCGCACTTCGCGCTGCGTGCGGCCCACGAGCTCGGCGTCGACCTCGACTACTGGCCGCAGCAGTACCTGCGTGCGCGCTGGCCGGTCGCGATCTAGCCCGTCGCCGGTGATCGAGCGAAGTCGAGATTAGATCGAGCGAAGTCGAGATTTCGGCAGGCTCAATCTGGTCTCGACAAGCTCGACCAACGAGGCCGGCCCTAGTTGCGCCGCGTCGCGTCTTGAACCTCGCCGACAAGCTCCTCGATGATGTCTTCGAGGAACAGCACGCCGCGAGTGGCTCCCGTCTCGTCGAACGCCCGCGCGACGTGAACACCTGAGCGTCGCATCGTGGCAAGAGCGTCTTCGAGATCTGTCGAGCGGAAGATCGAGATGAGCTGCCGAATGCGCTTCGGCGGCACGGGCTCGTTGTATTCCTCTTCAGGGAGGTCGATGACGTCTTTCAGGTGGATGTACCCGGTCGGCTCATTCGCCTCGTTGACGAGCACGTAGCGCGAGAATCCGCGCTGCGCGACTGCCTTCTCGACGTCTGCAGGCGTCGCGTCTTCTGGCAGAGTCACGAGTGACTTGAAGCCGATCGCGATGTCCTGCACCTTTTTCTCGGTGAACTCGAACGCGGCACTGAGTGTTCCGGTCGAGTCGGTGAGCACGCCCTCCTTCGTCGACTGCGCGACGATGTTGGCGACCTCGCCGAGGTTGAAGACGCTGTTCGCCTCGTTCTTGGGTTCCACGCCGAAGAGGCGCACGATGCCGTTAGCCGTCGCGTTGAGGGCGACGATGATCGGTCGAAAGACGGTCGCGACAAACACGAGCGGCGGCGCGAGAAGCAACGCTGCGCGGTCGGGCACCGAGAATGACAGGTTCTTGGGAACCATCTCGCCGATGACAACGTGAAGAAACGACACGAGCACGAGCGTTATAACGAACGCGATGGTTCCGGTCGCCTCTTCGGGCAGGTGCAGGGCGTGCAGCGGCACCTCGAGCAGGTGGTGAATCGACGGCTCAGAGACGTTGAGAATCAGCAGCGAACACACGGTGATACCGAGCTGGCTCGTCGCGAGCATCAGCGTCGCGTGTTCCATCGCCCACAGGGTCGTTTTTGCGGCGCGTGAGCCGGCCTCGGCCCGTGGTTCGATCTGCGAGCGTCGCGCGGAGATGATCGCGAACTCAGCGCCAACGAAGAATCCGTTGACGATGAGCAGAACAACGAGCCAGACGATTCCTATCCAGTCGCTCATGAGGCGCTCCCCTCTGTCGCAACCGGTTCAGGGGTCGGCGTGTAACGAACCCTGTCAATGCGTCGCCCGTCGAGGCGTTCGATTCGAAAAACACCCGTCTCGATCGATACGAGGTCGCCAACCACGGGAAGTCGTCCGAGTTCGCTCATCAGCCAGCCACCGACTGTTTCGTAGGGGCCCTCTTCTGGCACAACAACTCCGGTGCGTTCGAGCAACTCATCGGGGCGCAGGATTCCGGGGAAGGTGAACCAGTCGCGCGAACGCACAACGTCGGGCTTTGTGCGGTCGTGCTCATCAGACACTTCACCGACAAGCTCTTCGACGAGGTCTTCGAGGGTCGTGACTCCGGCGGTTCCGCCGTATTCGTCGACGACAACTGCCATCTGGTACCCGCGGCCACGGAGTTCCGCGAGCAGCGAGTCGAGCTTCATGGTCTCGGGCACGCGCAGGGCGTCGGACTGCAGCGCAGACACCGGCACGTCGGCACGCTTCTCGCGGGGAACCGCGACGGCCTGCTTGATATGCACGAGCCCCACAACGTCGTCGATGCTGTCATCGATGACCGGGAAGCGCGAGAAGCCTGTCGTGCGGGTGAGTTCGATGACGTCGGCGGCTGTCGACGTGCGCGAGATGCTCGCGACACGAGGGCGCGCGGTCATCACGTCTTGCGCCGTGTGGTCGGAGAACACGAGAGTGCGGGCGAGCAGGGTCGCCGTGTCTCGGTCGAGGCTGCCCTCGCGAGCCGAGCGCCGCACGAGTGACGACAGCTCTTCTGCGGTGCGGGCTCCCGAGAGTTCTTCTTTGGGCTCGATGCCAATCGACCGCAGAATCGCGTTTGCCGTGTTGTTGAGCAGCGAGACGGCCGGCCGGAAGACGGCGGTGAAGCCGATCTGGAATGGGATTACCAGCTTCGCGGTAGCGAGCGGAAGAGCGAGAGCGAAGTTCTTCGGAACGAGCTCACCAATGATCATCGACAGCAGCGTCGCGATTGCGACACCAAGAATTGTCGCGACGATCGGCACGGTCTCGCTCGGCAGGCCAACCGACGTAAGCGGCGGCGTGAGAAACGCGGTGAATGCGGGCTCGAAGGTGTAGCCAGACAGCAGCGTTGTCAGTGTGATGCCGAGCTGCGCGCTCGAGAGGTGCGTCGATGTGCGCTTGAGCGCGCTGATCGGCATCGCGAGTCGTTTTTCACCCTTGGACTGGCGAATCTCGAGATCGGATCGATCGAGATTAACGAGGGCGAACTCGCTGGCAACAAAAAGGCCGGTGCCGACTGTCAGTAGCAGTCCGATACCGAGTAAGAGCCACTCAGACATTGCGGCCACCCACTACGAGTGCAGAAGCGAAAAAAGGTCTATGAGGGGGGTCATCCATTGTGTGGACGACTATACCAAGCCTGAACTGAACAGATACAGGAAGAGCGCGGCGCCAATACCCGCAAGCACAACCGAAATAACGCCCCACAGCACAGAGCGCACCTTGAGCACTGCGAGCGCGACAACAAGCACCACGCCAGCGATGAGCTCGATGGTCCAGTACACCGGGCTCGTTGTGTCGCTGACATAGAGCAGCCCGTAGACGCCTTCCCCCGCCAGAACCGCGGATGGCGCGGCAGAGCCGAGCGCCCTGAGCACTGTTGACGACGACCGAAGCCAGGCCGCGGCTAGCCCGACGATAGGACCGGCGACGAGCGCGATGATCGTCCAGAAGTTGTCGAAGCCGATTCCGTAGTCGAATCCCTTGAGTCGGGTGACGAGACCGTAGCCCTCGTTGAGCGCGATGAAGGCAACGATGCCGAGCGGTGCAGCGAGCCATCCACGAGTCTTCGAAAAGTAGATCACCGCGAAGCAGATGACGACCCACGAGCCCGCCGAGTTCGCGAGCGAGTTCACCGATTCGGGCAGAAACTGCTGCCCGATCGACGTGAGCCCGCCGAGACCGAAGCTCACGGCCGCGATGAGAAGCGCTCTGAGAACTACCATGGCGCTACCACGAGACGGGCAGCGCCTTGCCCTCTTCGTACCCGGCGGCCGACTGGATGCCAACGAGCGCGCGCGCGTGGAATTCGGCGAGGGATGTCGCGCCGGCGTAGGTGAGCGACGAGCGCACGCCCGAGGTGATCATGTCGAGCAGGTCTTCGACCGAGGGGCGCAGCGGGTCGAGGTAGATCTTCGACGACGAGATGCCCTCGGCAAACAGCTTCTTGCGCGCAAGTTCGTAGGGGTCGAGGCGGTCGAACCGCTCAGAGACAGCCTTCGTCGAGGCCATGCCCCAGCTCTCTTTGTAGAGCTGGCCGCCTTCGTCGCTGCGCAGCACGCCGGGCGCCTCGATCGTTCCAGCGAACCACGAACCGATCATGACGGATGCCGCACCAGCGGCCAGCGCGAGCGCGACGTCGCGGGGGTACCGCACGCCTCCGTCGGCCCAGACGTGTGCGCCGAGCTCGCGTGCTTCCTCAGCAGTCTCGAGCACCGCGGAGAACTGGGGTCGCCCGACGGCCGTCATCATGCGCGTTGTGCACATTGCGCCCGGTCCGACACCAACCTTGACGATCGTGGCGCCCGCGCCAACGAGATCCTTGACGGCCTCGCGGGTGACAACGTTGCCCGCCGCGATCGGCACTCCAAGGTTGAGTTCGGAAACGGCCTTGATCGCGCGAAGCATGCCCTCCTGGTGGCCGTGCGCTGTGTCGATGACGAGCACATCGACTCCGGCAGCCACGAGGGCCTTGGCCTTCGCCGCGACGTCACCGTTGATACCGACGGCGGCGGCGACGGTCAGTCGCCCACTCGTGTCGAGTGCCGGCGTGTACAGCGTCGAGCGCAGAGCACTCGTGCGGCTGAGAACTCCGACGACGTTGCCGTGGTGAAGAACGGGCGCGAACTCGAGGCCCGCGTTAACAAGAAGATCGAAGGCTGCGCGCGGGCTATCAATGTCGTCGGCGTCGATCGAGGGCAGCGCACCGTGGAGAAGGTCACCGAGTCGGGCGTCGGGCAGGGCGGTCGCGAGGCGGTCGGCCGCGATGACTCCGAGGTACGAACCGTCGTCGTCGCGCACGACGATTCCGTGCCCTGCGACGGGTGGCACTTGGGTGAGCGCTGTCTCAACCGTGTCGGAAGCCGCGAGGTACAACGGGGTGTCCCACGACACGGGCTGCTGCTTGACCCAGCGGATCGCGGCATCCAAGTCTTGAAGGTGCATGTCTTGCGGAAGAACGCCGAGTCCGCCGCGGCGCGCGAGAGTCGCAGCGAGGCGCGGGCCGGTGACGGAGTTCATGTTGGCTGACACGATCGGGATGCTCGCGGCTGTGCCGTCGAGCGGTGCGAGCGAGACATCGAGGCGCGAAGAAACGCCTGATCGGCTCGGTACAAGGAAGACATCCGAGTAGGTGAGGTCGTGCTGCGGCTGTGTCTCGTAGAACTCCATAAATTAAACGCTAGACCACCCAGCTTGCGACCGCGCCTCTCAGCCAATGCGACTACCCTTGGAGGTGGTGCGGCCAGTGAGGGCCCATCCTGCGTTGTGAAACTCGAGCGAACTGAGAGTGGGCGGTCGGCTGTGTCGAGCCAAGTCACTGGACTGGTACCAGAAGACGGATCATCAAACGAATTTGGAGCCAACGAATGGCTCGTCGACGAGATGTACGAGAGGTACATCGTTGACAAGAATTCCGTAGACCAGTCGTGGTGGCCGATTCTCGAGAGCTACAAGCAGCCCGCCCAGGTGAGCGAGGCGCTGCGTGGCCAGCCGGCTCAGGCGCAGGAGCAGACGCACACCGATCCGACGCCGACCACGTCGATTCCGATCGTGAAGCAGGCCGAGCCACAGCCGCAGGCCGAAGCCCTGCCGCAAGCAGAAGCACAGCCGCAAGCAGAGTCGCAGACCGGCGGCGAGGCGCAGATCCCCGAGGTCGTCGCTGAGGCCTCGGCAACACAGGCTCCGGCAGCTCAGTCAGCACCCGCAACTCCCCCGACCGGCAGCACACCCATCGCTCGCACGACCTCGGTCGAAGCCAAGCCGACACCGATTCCGGCTGAGGCCCCCGCAAAGGCGCCCGCACCCGTCGAGTCGACGACGCCCTCCCCCGATGCCAACGTTGTGGCGACGCTCAAGGGCGCGGCGAAGGCGCTCGCGACGAACATGGACGCGAGCCTCACCGTGCCGACCGCGACGAGCGTTCGCACGATCCCGGCCAAGCTGATGATCGACAACCGCATCGTTATCAACAACCACCTCAAGCGCGCTCGCGGCGGCAAGGTGTCGTTCACGCACCTCATCGCGTGGGCCATGGTCGAGACCCTCAAAGAGTTTCCGAGCCAGAACGTCTTCTACGACGAGCCGGACGGCAAGCCCTCTGTGGTCACCCCCGCGCACATCAACCTCGGAATCGCCATTGACATCCCGAAGCCCGACGGCACGCGTTCGCTCGTCGTTCCGGGTATCAAGCGCTGCGAGACCATGTCGTTTGCCGAGTTCCTCACGTCGTACGAAGACGTCGTCAAGCGCGGCCGCGGCAACAAGCTCACGGGCGCTGACTACGCCGGCAACACAATCTCGCTGACCAACCCCGGCGGCATCGGCACCGAGCACTCGGTGCCCCGCCTGATGCGCGGCGCGGGAACGATCGTCGGCGCCGGAGCCCTCGAGTACCCGGCAGAGTTCCAGGGCGCGAGCCCGAAGACGCTCTCCGAGCTCGGCATCGGCAAGACGATCACGCTCACGAGCACCTATGACCACCGCGTCATCCAGGGTGCGGGCTCGGGCGAGTTTCTCAAGAAGATCCACGAGCGCCTCATCGGCCAGCACTCGTTCTACGAGAGCATCTTCGCTGCCCTGCGCATCCCGTACGACCCGATTCACTGGGCTGCCGATATTTCGGTGGATGTCGCAGACAACGTCAACAAGACGGCCCGTGTTCAGGAGCTCATCAACTCGTTCCGCGTGCGCGGCCACCTCATGGCCGATGTTGACCCGCTCGAGTACCGCCAGCGCTCGCACCCCGACCTCGACATCTCGAGCCACGGGCTCACATTCTGGGATCTCGACCGCGAGTTTGTTACGGGCGGCTTCGGCGGAAAGCGCGCGGCACTGTTGCGCGACATCCTCGGCATTCTGAGGGATTCCTACTGCCGCACCATCGGCATCGAGTACATGCACATTCAAGACCCGATCCAGCGTCGCTGGATTCAGGACCACGTCGAGAAGCCGTACACAAAGCCCGGCCACGACGAGCAAATGCGCATTCTTGGCAAGCTCAACGAGGCCGAGGCCTTCGAGACCTTCCTTCAGACCAAGTACGTCGGCCAGAAGCGCTTCAGCCTCGAGGGTGGCGAGTCAACGATCGCCGTTCTCGACTCGATCCTGCAGGGCGCTGCCGAGGCCAAGCTCGACGAGGTCGCGATCGGTATGGCCCACCGCGGTCGCCTCAATGTTCTGACCAACATCGCGGGCAAGACCTACGGCCAGATCTTCCGCGAGTTCGAGGGAACACAAGACCCCAAGACCGTTCAGGGGTCGGGTGACGTTAAGTACCACCTCGGCACCGAGGGCACCTTCACCGCCGCCGATGGCTCGACGATCCCCGTCTACCTCGCCGCGAACCCCTCGCACCTCGAGGCCGTCGACGGTGTGCTCGAGGGAATCGTTCGCGCAAAGCAAGACCGCAAGCCGGTCGGCTCGTTCAGCATCCTTCCGGTTATGGTGCACGGTGATGCCGCCATGGCGGGTCAGGGCATCGTCGTTGAGATTCTGCAGATGTCGCAGCTGCGGGCCTACCGCACGGGCGGCACAATTCACCTCGTTGTCAACAACCAGGTCGGCTTCACAACCCCTCCCGGTGAGGGCCGCACGTCGATCTATTCGACCGACGTTGCGAAGACGATCCAGGCACCGATCTTCCACGTCAACGGTGATGACCCCGAGGCAGTTGCTCGCGTCGCGTCGCTCGCGTTCGACTACCGCCAGGAGTTCAAGCGCGACGTTGTCATCGACCTCGTCTGCTACCGCCGCCGTGGACACAACGAGGGCGACGACCCCTCGATGACGCAGCCGCTGATGTACAGCCTCATCGAGGCCAAGCGCAGCGTGCGCACCCTCTACACCGAGGCTCTCGTCGGTCGTGGCGACATCACCGCCGAAGAGTACGAGGGCGCCCACCGCGACTTCCAAGACCGCCTCGAGCGCGCCTTTATGGAAACCCACGCCGCGCAGACGGGATCGATGCCCGTCATCACCACCGATGCGAACGCCGTCGCCGACCTCGAGCGCCCCGACGCGCAGCAGGACGACCGCGTGGGCGAGCCCGAAACCACGGGCGTCGACGAGTCGGTCATCCAGCTCATCGGTGACGCTCACGACAACCCGCCCGCGGGCTTCACCGTGCACAACAAGCTGCAGGCGATGCTCAAGAAGCGCGTCGACATGAGCCGTCAGGGCTCCGTCGACTGGGGCTTCGGCGAGCTTCTCGCTCTCGGTTCGCTGTTGCTCGAGGGAACCCCCGTTCGTATGGCGGGTCAAGACACTCGACGCGGCACCTTTGTGCAGCGCCATGCTGTTCTCCACGACCGCCAGAACGGCCAGGAGTGGCTGCCGCTCGCTAACCTGCGCGACGGTCAGGCCCGCTTCTGGATCTACGACTCGCTGCTGAGCGAGTACGCGGCAATGGGCTTCGAGTACGGCTACTCGGTCGAGCGCCCCGACGCACTTGTGCTGTGGGAGGCCCAGTTCGGCGACTTCGCCAACGGAGCCCAGACGGTCATCGACGAGTTCATCTCGTCGGCCGAGCAGAAGTGGGGCCAGCGTTCGAGCGTTGTTCTCCTTCTCCCCCACGGCTACGAAGGTCAAGGTCCCGACCACTCGTCGGCGCGCATCGAGCGCTACCTGCAGTTGTGCGCCGAGAACAACATGACTGTGGCTCGACCGTCGACGCCCGCGTCGTACTTCCACCTTCTCCGTCGCCAGGCTTACGCCCGACCGCGCCGCCCGCTCATTGTCTTCACCCCGAAGGCGATGCTGCGACTGCGTGGTGCGACGAGCGAGGTCGCCGAGTTCACGAGCGGCAAGTTCTTGCCCGTGATCGACGACAACCGCATCGCCGACAAGGCGTCGGTCAAGCGCGTGCTTCTCACGAGCGGCAAGATCTACTACGACATCATCAACGAGCTCGACAAGCGCGAGCAGTCAAACGTCGCGGTTGTGCGTCTCGAGCAGCTCTACCCGCTCGCTGTTGACGAGATCAACGCGATTCTCGCCCAGTACCCGAACGCCGACCTCGTCTGGACGCAAGACGAGCCCGAGAACCAGGGCGCCTGGCCGCTGATGTGCCTCGAGCTCGCGAAGCAGCTCAAGGGTCGCACGATCGCCGTGGCATCCCGCCCGGCGTCCGCTTCTCCCGCGACGGGTTCCAACAAGCGCAGCGCGCAGGAACAGGTCGACCTCATCAGCCGGGCGCTCACCATCTAGCGCTTATGGTCACGTACCTCGACCCCGGCACCCTGACCTTCGATGCAGTCATCGAACGTTCAGACGTGCCGGGGTCGTCGTCGTTTGTCGCAGTGCCCTTCGACATCGAGTCGACGTTCGGAACGCGTGGCCGGGTTCCGGTGTGGGCCGACTTCGACGGCGAGACCTATCGCGGCTCGATCGTCACCTTTGGCGGGCCACATCACCTGCTGCTTGTGCTCACCGAGCTTCAGGAACGCCTCGGCAAGGGTCCCGGCGACCGGGTGCACGTGACTGTGCGGCTCGACACCTCGCACAGAACTGTAGAGCTGGGGGTGGATGTCGCGGAGGCCTTCGCCCACGCGGGCGTCATCGACAGCTACCGGGCCATGTCGTACTCGCACCAAAAGGAGTACGCCGCCTGGATCGACGACGCCAAAAAGCCCGACACCCGCGCCCGCCGCATCGGCAAGGCGATCGACATGATCGCGGAGGGCGCGCGGCTCAAGTGACTAGGCAGCGCGCCGCTCGAGAACCCTGCGCAGTGGCGAACGGTCTCGCCAGTTCGCGTTGATCGTGACAAACGCGCGGTAGAAACGCTTGATCATTCCCCGCGTTGTGCGCAGCGGCCGGGCGGAGATTCCAACAACGAGCGACTTGTCGTAACCGATGCGTGCGCGGGCGTCGAGCACAAAGCTGAGATCCATATCGTCATGGATGTCGCGACCGAGGTGCACGTCGGCACGTGCCTCGCGCCACACGCTGCGCCGGATCGCGAAGTTCGAGCCGAAGAGCGGCCGCTGTCCGGTGAGGGGCCGCACCGACCTGAAATAGCCGGCCATGTAGAACACCTGTCCCCACCAGGCGAGCGCCGGCCCGGCGTCGTAGAACACACCGGGCCCGGTGAGAGCTCCCAGCTGCGGGTCGGCGGCGAAGGCTGCCCCAATGCGCTGCGCCCAGTCGCGAGGAACCCGAGTGTCGGTGTCTATGCGGGCGAGAATGTCACCGGTCGCGACATCCAACCCCGCTGTTGTTGCGGCAGGAATGCCGGGCGTTGACTCGACGACAACACGTGCGCCGGCATTGTGGGCAATCGCGGCGCTGTCGTCTGTCGAGCCGTTGTCGACGACGACTATCTCGTGAATGTCGATGGTCTGTGCCGCAAGGTCGGCGAGCGCCCGCCGCAAAAGGTCGGCGTCGTTGAGAACCGGGATGATGACGCTCAGGGTAGGCATGCGCCAAGTTAATCCCGAATGGCGACTTCGGGTGAGGGGCTGGTCAACAGCCCGACAAAACGCTAGTTAGGCGTTCGCCTCGGCCAGGCGCGACAGAATCTGGTTGCGCAGGTCTTCTGGCGCCTTCTCGTTGCAGGCCTGCTTGACCTTGAGGGTCAGCGTGAGGCCCACGAGGTGCTCGCCCGAGCAGTCTTCGCAGGTTGCCATGTGCTCGGCGATGTCGGCAGCTTCGCCGACCGTGAGCTCATTGTGAATGTACTCTTCGAGTTCGGCCTTGGCCTTGTCGCAACCGCAGTCGGTCATTTTTTGCTCCCTGTGGCAGGCACAACAATCCCACGATCGCGTGCGTAGTCAGCTAAAAGGTCCCGCAGCATCCGGCGGCCGCGGTGCAGCCGGCTCATCACTGTGCCTACGGGTGTTTTCATGATGTCGGCAATCTCCTGGTAGGAGAAGCCCTCGACGTCAGCGAAGTAGACCGCTAGACGAAAATCTTCTGGAATCGACTGCAGCGCATCCTTGACCGCACTGTCGGGCAGGTGGTCGATGGCTTCGGCCTCGGCCGAACGCGTCGACGACGACTGTGTGATCGATTCGGCGCCACCGAGCTGCCAGTCTTCGAGGTCGTCGATGGTGCCCTGGTAGGGGTTGCGCTGGTTCTTGCGGTAGTTGTTGATGAACGTGTTGGTCTGGATGCGGTACAGCCAGGCCTTGAGGTTCGTGCCCTGCGTGAACTGACCGAACGCCGTATAGGCCTTGACGAAGGTCTCTTGCACGAGATCGGCGGCATCGGCCGGGTTCTTGGTCATACGCATGGCAGCGGCGTAGAGCTGGTCCATGTACTGCAGCGCCTGGCTCTCAAAGAGCTCGCGCACGTCGGCGACGGCCTCCGCGGGCTCGGTCGTGGCAGGCACGGCGGGGGTCGGCTCGTTTGTTGCATCCGTAGTCATCGGGGTCAAGTCTAGATCGCGCGGGCGCAGCGCCCGGGGTGCTTCAAGAAGCGTCATGCCTCGAGACTCCGATCAGTCGTAAGTGTCACTCGGTGAAAGTGCCGATACCCTAGTAACCGATGCAGGTATTCAGGTATTCCGGACCAGAGTTCACCCCCTACGCGGAAGACGAGCTCGCGCCTCTCGCCGGCGACGGCCCGTGGCCCGCACCATTCGCGAAAGAGCCGCTCACCGCATCGATGCAGCTGCCGGGATCGAAGAGTCTCACGAACCGCGAGCTTGTTCTCGCGGCTCTCGCGAATGGTCCCTCCCTGCTGCGTGCTCCTCTTCACTCGCGCGACTCTGCCCTGATGATCGAGGCGCTGCGCGCGCTCGGCGTATCGATCGAAGAGGTCGAGGGCAATGGAGCCTTTGGCCCCGACCTACTAGTGACACCCGGCGAGCTCGAGGGCGGCGCATCGATCGACTGCGGCCTCGCCGGAACCGTTATGCGCTTTATGCCGCCGGTCGCCGCGCTCGCTCTCGGCCCCGTGGCTTTCGACGGTGACCCGCACGCGCGCAAGCGACCGATGCGAACAGTCATCGACGCTCTTCGTGATTTAGGGGTGGATGTCTCGGACGACGGCCGCGGCGCACTCCCCTTCAGCCTGTATGGCACTGGCTCGGTTGCGGGTGGCGAACTCGAGATCGACGCTTCGGCCTCGAGCCAGTTCGTCTCCGGCCTGCTGCTCGTCGCGCCGCGTTTTGAGAATGGCCTCACCCTTCGTCACACCGGCGAGAAGCTCCCGAGCATGCCCCACATCGAGATGACCATCGCTGCCCTCGCCGCACGCGGAGTTGTCGTCGACAGCCCCTCGCCCGGCGTCTGGGTTGTGCCGCATTCCGAAATTCAGGCGATCGACATCGACATCGAGCCCGACCTCTCGAACGCCGCACCGTTTCTCATCGCCGCGATAGTTGCGGGCGGAACTGTGGCCATCGAAGGCTGGCCCGCAGAGACCACGCAGGTTGGCGCGCACCTCGAGCAGATTCTGCCCCGCTTCGGCGCGACTGTGCGGCGCGAAGGCACGTCTCTTGTTGTCGACGGGGGCGACGGCCTTCGCGGCGGAACGACCTTCCCCGGCGTTGACCTCGACCTCAGCCTCGGCGGCGAGCTTGCGCCCGCTCTTGTTGCACTCGCTGCCTTCGGAACATCGTCGAGCCGCGTGACTGGAATTGGCCACCTGCGCGGTCACGAGACCGACAGGCTCGCCGCTCTCGCCGCAGAGATCAACGGCCTCGGCGGCACAGTCGTCGAGCTCGAAGACGGCCTCGAGATCGAGCCGGCGCCGCTTCACGCCGGCGCGTGGCACACCTATGACGATCACCGGATGGCGCATGCCGGTTCGATTGTTGGGCTCGCGATCGACGGCGTACTAATCGACGACATCGCGACGACATCAAAAACCCTGCCCGAGTACCCGCAGCTCTGGACCGAGATGCTCTACGGTCAACCGAACAGCGACCTGACGGTGGCCCTGTAGACCATGAGCTGGCTCAACGATCCCAACGACGACGCGGACGAAGAGTATTCCGAGTACGACGAATCGGCGGTGCGGGTGCGCCCCAACCCCAAGGGCAACAAGCCACGCACGAAGATTCGCCCCGGTCACGAGGGAGCTATTACCGGTCGCGTCTTCAGCGTCGACCGTGGCCGCTACGGCGTCTGGGTCGACGAGAACACCAAAAAAGAGCGCCAGATTGTCGCCACCCGCGCTCGAGAACTCGGCAAGAAGTCGGTGGTGACGGGCGATCGTGTTGACCTCGTCGGCGACGTATCGGGCGACGAAGGCTCGCTCTCGCGCATCGTTCGTGTGCAGACCCGCGAGACCCTGCTGAGGCGCAGCGCCGACGACACCGACTCCGTTGAACGCATCATCGTGGCCAACGCCGACCAGATGCTCATCGTCGTCGCCGCGGCAAACCCCGAGCCGCGCACACGGCTCGTCGACCGCTACCTCGTGGCGGCTTTCGACGCCGGCATCACGCCGATTCTGTGCATCACAAAGACCGACCTTCAAGACCCTGCCGAGTTTCTCGCGAACTTCGCCGGCCTAGGAATCCAGACCTTCGAGAGCCGCAGCGACGAGTTCGACATCGAGGCGATCACCGCGCAGCTGCAGGGCCACACAACCGTCGCGGTCGGGCACTCGGGCGTTGGCAAGTCGACCCTCGTCAACGCACTGGTTCCCGACGCCAATCGCGCCGTCGGTCGCGTGAACGATGTGACCGGTCGCGGGCGCCACACGTCGTCATCGACAATCTCGTACCGCATCGGCTCTGGCTGGATCGTCGACACCCCCGGTGTGCGATCGTTCGGGCTCGGGCACGTCGACACCGACAACATTCTCAAATCGTTCACCGATCTCGCGGTGATCGCCGAAGACTGCCCGCGCGGCTGCACCCACCTGCCCGACGCCCCGGACTGCGCGCTCAACGAACGTGTGCCCGAAGAGCTCGGCGAGGCCGGGGTGCTGCGCCTCGACAGTTTTCACCGTCTCCTTGTCACTCTTAAACCGGAGCTCAAATGACACTCACACACTCAGACGATCTAGCCCTCGCCCTCAAGCTCGCCGGCGACGCCGACCTGATCTCTTTCGACAGGTTCCAGTCACTCGACCTGATTGTGACAACCAAACCCGACCGCACTCCCGTCACCGACGCCGACCAGGCCGTCGAGCGCAGCATTCGCACCGGCATCGAAGCGGCGCGCCCCAACGACTCGATTCTCGGCGAAGAGTTCGGCACAGAGGGCACCGGCAGCCGGCAGTGGATCATCGACCCGATCGACGGAACGACCAATTACCTGCGCGGCCTGCCGATCTGGGGCACGCTCATCGCGCTCGCGATCGACGGCGTGCCGGTGGTGGGCGTTGTCAGTTCGCCGGCTCTCGGCAAGCGCTGGTGGGCCGCGAAGGGCCACGGCGCGTGGTCGCAGAACGGCGACGACGAGCCCCGTCGCATCCATGTCAGCGCTGTTGAAAACGTTGAAGACGCAATGCTCAGCTACAACAGCATCCAGGGGTGGGATGGCGCGGGCTACCTCGACGAGCTCGTCTCGTTGCAGCGCGATGTCTGGCGCGCGCGGGCGATCGGCGACATGTGGGCCTACATGCTGCTCGCCGAGGGCTCTCTCGACATCGTGAGCGAATTCGACCTCAAGCCGTACGACATGGCCGCCCTTATTCCGATCGTCGAAGAGGCCGGTGGCCGCTTCAGCACCGTGACGGGTGAGCCCGGCCCGTGGGGCGGCAACGCCCTCGCGACAAACGGAGTGCTGCACGACGACGTGCTCGCGCGGCTGGCCAAGGGCTAAGCGCGCAGCTTGAGATAGATCGCGCGAATCCCGAGGCCGATCGCGAGAACAACGCCCATCGCGAGAAGGCCCCCGACGAACGTGCCCGGCACGACCGCAATGCGTCCGATCAAGATGCCCGCCGCGACGCCAGTGGCGACTCCGCCGCACAGGCTGGCGGCGACTATGGCAATTGCCCACACAGTGCTCAGTCGGGATCCGGCGGTGACAAGACTCAGCCCGAACCGGCGCAGTTGAGTGAGCGATGGCAGGCCGAGCCACCCGATAAAAACAGCCGCGGCAAGAACGGCCATTGTCGGATTCGCGACGAACGCAACGAGGCCGTTGTCGAGATTTTCGGTGATAAACCACCAGCGGTGGAACAGGCCGCGCGACCAGTCGCCCGTAAAGGTCGGGATCGCGAGGTCGCACGTGAGCATCGCGAGCATAATTCCGACGAGTGTGAGCCCAATGCCGTGACCGTGAATTGATTGGCCCTTGTCGCGAGCCCGATAGATGCCCTGAGCGAGCCGCAGCCCAAAAACAATGCACGCGACACTCACCAAGCTCAAGACCGTGATGATCACGATCTGTTGCACGGTCGGGCCGGTCCACTCTTCTCGCACCCTCGAACACTAGCGTCCGCGCGGCTTGGGTAGGCTCGCAGCATGCTTCGTCGGGTTCTGATTGCCACGCTTGTTCTCACCGCGCTTGCCGGGTGCACTCCGAGCGCAACGCCGACCCCCGACGTTGTTCCCGTCGCGCAGCCGGTCGAGTTTGTCGTTGGCGACTGCATCGACAACTCTGAGGTCGACGGCGAGAAGTTCAGTGACGCCGTCGATTGCTCAGAACCGCACGACAGTGAGGCGTTCGCCGACATCACGCTTCCCGATGGCGACTACCCCGGACAGCCCGCCATCTACGAAGAGGCAGTGACGGGCTGCGAATCGGCGTTTTACGGTTTTGTGGGAGTGCTCTACAACGAGTCGACGATCGGCGTCACCTACTACTACCCGACGTCGGAGCGCTGGGCGGCCGGCGACCGCACGATTCTCTGCCTCGCTCAAGACGCTGCCGACGGCGAGTTCATCGAGTCGACCGGGTCGCTCGAGGGTGCGGCGCGATAACCGTGTCACTCTTCGTCGCGTTGAGTCTCATCGCGAGCGTGACCTACGGCACTTCTGACTTCTTCGGCGGTCTCGCCGCGCGTCGCCTCAATGTTCTTCACGCCACTGCGGGCACGTATGTCGCGGGCACTGTGGTCGTGGGCGTCGGGTTGCTCGTCATCGGTGGCGAGTGGACGATGGATGCAACGGCTCTCGGTGCCCTCGCCGGCGTGCTCGCGATCATCGGTTTTGTCACCTTCTACGCTGCCCTGGCTATTGGCCCGATGAGCCTGCTCTCCCCCGCGATCGCGTTGGTCGGCGCCGTGGTTCCCGTGGGTGTCGCGGCGGCAACCGGAGCGCGGCTTGACGTTCTCGCGTGGGGAGCCATCGCGGCAGCGGTTCTCGCGACTGTTCTCATCTCGGTGCCCTCGTCGCGCACCCGCGAGCGCGTGACCCCGCGCGGCGCGATTCTTGCCCTCATTGCCGGTCTCGGGCTTGGCCTCTCGATCGTGGCGATCGATGCGACCGACGCGACATCCGGACTCGTTCCGGCATTCGTCGAAATGGTGACGGGCGTTTTTGTGCTTGCCGTGCTGCTTGCGGTGATTCGTCTCACTCGTTCTCGGTTGGGGGCGGCGCGTTTGGGGCTGCTCGCGATCTTCGAGCCGCCGCCCGCTGCCTCTCGGCAGCGCTCTTCGGCTCGCCAGGCCTGGGTCAACGCTGCGGTCGCCGGAGTCCTGCTGGGGCTGTCAAATGCGCTCATCGTTCTCGCCCTGCACGAGGGAAACCTCGCGATAGTGTCGGTGCTCGTGAGCCTCTACCCGCTCGCGACGGTTGTTCTCGCGGCGCTTGTGCTCAAAGAGCGCCTGACGCTCGTGCAGGTCGCCGGAATTGTTCTCGCAATTCTCGCCTGCATCGCACTCGCGTCTTAAATGCCGAGCGGGCGACGAGTTGCCTCGCCGCCCGCCCAGCAGGAGTTACTTGATAACGGTAGTCGCGTTCGAGAACGCCGACTCCGCCTTGGTGTATCCGGCCTTGCTGCCAACAACGCGCACGGTGATGGTTGTGCCCTTCTCCTGCCAGCTCAGCGTGAGCTTCGCCGCCGTCGAGAGCTGAATGAGCTCGTCGTCGGCGTACCAGGCGTAACGCGTGGTTACAGTCGAGGTGCTCCACTTGATGCCCTTGGCCGTCAGAACCGAGCCGACCTTCTTGGTGCCACTGATCGTCGGTGTCGCCAACGACGACAGCGTGCCCGCGGTGATCAGATCGCAGCAGACTCCCGACACGGCGAGGCTCGTGTATCCGGCCTTGCTCGCGGTGACCTTGATGCGAATCTCCTTGCCGAGGTCGGCTGCGCTCAGCACGTAGGTCGACTTGGTCGCGCCCTTGATTGCGACGTCGTCACGAATCCACTGGTAGGTGTACGTGAGCCCCGTCGTTGTGTAATCGGGCAGCACGGCGGTGAGCTTGGAGCCGACCGTCGAGTCACCGGTCGAGGTGGGCTCGGTGCGAGCGCCCGGCTCTGTGCTGATCTCGATCACGCCGTAGCCGATTGCGGCGGTCTTGGGCGAGGTCTTCTTCGCCGCCTTGGTGATTCCCTCTCGCGTCGCGGTGACCGTCACGCTGAGCTTCTTGCCGCGGTCGGCAGCTGTTGCCACGTAGGTAGCCTTCGTCGCCTTCGCGATCGCCTTGCCCTCGCGCAACCACTGGTACTTCGTGCCTACGGCGCCTGGGTAGTTGGCGCCGAGTTCGACAGAGAGTGTTGTGCCGACCTTGAGGTCACCGGCAACCGTTGGCGCAATTGTCAGCACCGCTCCGGCGGGCAGCGCGACTGTGACCTGAACTGTCTCGGTCGTCGCCACCTCATACGGTGATGCCTCGTCGGGCGAGTAGACCGCGTAGACACCGTGCGTGCCCACCGTCCACTCGCTCGCGGCGAGGTTCGCGACACCGTTGACAACGTCAACGCTGCCGAGAGAGGTCGCCGGTTCTCCCGTGCGGAAGAACTCGACTGTGCCCGTCGCGTCTTCGGCCGCTCCACCGCCGACCGCATAGGTCGCAGACAGGGCAACCGAGGTTCCCGTCACAACCGGCGTGACGCTGAATCCGGTCACAACAGTGACGCTCGCCGCGAGTGACGACGACGCGCGGAATGCAGCACCCGACGCGGGCGTGTAGACCGCGTAGTAGCCATGCTCGCCGGCGCCGAGCTCGGCACTGACCTTCGCGATGCCGTTGGCAACAGGGGCAGAACCCACTGATGTCGACGTTGTGCCCGTGGTGAAGATCTCGACGGTGCCCTCTGCGCCGGTAGCCGTCGCCGAGCCCGATCGAACGGTTGTTGTGAACTCGGTGCTGCCGTCAGCAAACGCTGTTGTGACGTCGAGGGTTGTGGCCGCGGCATCCTGCTCCGCCTTGTAGCCGGTGAAGAACACACCAGCGGCCGCCACGGCCTCGGTTGCGAACGCGACGCCATTGACGTGGCTGTTCGACCCTTCTGTGGCGCTACCGCGAAGCCCCTGGGTGTACCACCACTCGGTCATGTACTCGGTGTTTGTGCCGTTGCCGTTGTCTTTGATCCAGCCGCGGGTGATCGGTGCCTTTTCGCCTGCCTTCACCGCATCTTTGTTGTACTCGATGAGAAACGGCACCTGAAGACGGTTGACGCTCTTCTGGGTTGCCGAGCGGTCGCCGCCGGGGTAATACGTGATGCGGTTGGTGGTTGTGTACTGGGTGACGAGGTTCGGAAGGTACTGGGTGACGAGGTCGCCGTAGAGGTACGACAGGGCCGAGTTACTGTCGCGAATGTGCAGGTTGTTCGACGACGTTCCGTCGATGCGCAGGTCGAAGTTGTAGACGACGGGCACCTCGTTGTCGTGGGCGAGAGCGTTGATCTGCTTCACAACGGCTCGGGTGTTGTGGCACCAGGTTCCGCCGAAGAGAATGACGTGGTCTCCGGGGGTCTCGAGCAGGTACTTAAGTTCGGGGTAGCTGAGCTGGTAGACAACGAAGTCGTCTTCGGTCTCGTCGGTGAAAATCGCACCACCGTGTGTTGCAGCGTTTGTGTAGTCAGTTGTGTGACGACGGTTGTACTCGCCCGTGAAGAAGGTGAAATGACTCACCGTGTCGAGCTGCGCAACGCCCTCGTCGACGACGGGTGCGAAGACCGAGCTCACGAGTGCTTTGTAGGCGTCAACGGCGCCGGGCTCTGCCAACTGTGCAGCCGTGCGGGTCTCACTGAGCGCCGAGATGATGCGGTCGTCTGTGTCGACGCCGCCCACACTCTCGGTGTGCCCCTTGTCGTAGACGAAGAGATAGGGGTCGTTCTCGGTGCGGTCGAACACCGTCGAGGTGTCTTTGTTGAGGTTGTTCGTGAGAACGCGCGTATAGAGCGCCTCGACCTGACCCTCGACCGTGGCGTTTTCGCCCGTGCGCGGAACATAGTTGCGCACGTCGACGTACTCACCATCGAGCTTTGGGTCGAAGAGGTAGATCTTCTCGACGCCGAGGCCGGTCGCGACCGAGTTGATGTGCGCGATTTCTGCCTGGAGCTTCGGATCGGCGGCGTTGCCTACGAGAAACGCGTAGGTGCCCGCCTTGTTGAGCAGGTATTCGAAGCGCTCAAACGTTACGACCTCGAACACGTTGTCTTCGGGAAGCGAGGGATACGTCTCGGTGATGTACCCGCGAACCGCGAGGTCGGGTGACTCGGCGACGGCCGCGGCCGGTGCGAGCAGGGGCGCCGCGACCACGGAGGTCGCGGCAAGTGCGAGGGTGAGAAGCGTCGCGGCTGCTCCCCTTCGTGCTGTTGCAATGGACATAGTTATCCTTCAGATAGGTGGGTGAGGGCTAAATTTCTAGGCGGCTGGCTCGGTGCGGCGGCGACGAATCGCGTAGACACCGAGAGTCGCGGCGCCGGCGACGAGAATTCCGCCGAGCACAAAGAGTCCGGGGTTTACACCGCCCGATTGCTCGCCGATCGTCACGGGCGTGCGCGAAATCTCTTCGCCCTCGTAAAAGACGACGATGTTGTGTTTGCCCGCCGGAACAGAATCGGGAATCGTCGCCTCGAGGGTGAACGTGCCCGACGAATCGGTAGCCACCGTCGCGAGGGTGATCTCAGGGTCTGAGTGCAGCTCGACGACAAGGTCGTCGACGTCGCCCGCGAAGTTCTTACCCGAGACGGTGATTGTGCCGCCCGGCGCGGCCGCGCCCGTCACCGTAACGTGCCCGGATACCGGTGTGAGTGCGGTGGGGGTCGGCGTCGGAGTGGGCGTAGCAGTCGCCGTGGGTTTCGCCTTCGGCTTGTCGGTCGACGGCTTCTCGGCGGGCTTCGCCGGCGTCGTCTGAACCGTTTTCGGCTTGGGTTTCGGCTTCGGCTTGGGCTTTGGTTTCGGCTTGGGCTTGGGCTTGGGGGTCGAATCCCAGACGAGCTTGCCCTTGTAGTAGACCTTGCCGACGACCTTCGAGTAGTCGGGCTTGTCGTTGGCGTCGAGAGTTGCGCCCGGAATCTGTACGCAGGCGATGTCGTCGATGGTGTCCCACTGCCAGGCTGGCTCGTCGCCACCGTCGCAGTAGACCTTGTTGTTGTAGTCGCACGGCGGCGCGGCCTCGGCCGGTGACGAGTGGGTGAGCACGGGCGCCAGCCCAATTGCCAGCGCAGCGAAAGCCGCGACAACAAAACGCAGGGGTGAGGTCTTCATCGGTTGTTCTCTCCTGTTGTTGCGAGTTCGTTTTCGTTGAGCGGCGGGGGTGTTCGTTCGTCATCGTTGAAGATCGCGTCATCCAATCGCCCCTCTTGTCGGGCGACGATTGTCGAGGTGACTCCCGCCGCCGTGACGTTGGCGAGGGTGCGTGCCATGTCGGCAACTGTGCTGATCGGAAGGGTGAGCGCGAGAAGCTCTACCGGAAGACCCGCGGCGACGAGCACGGTTGCGGCAGTGACGGTCGCGGTACCGGGAACTCCCGCGGTGCCGAGCGACACAAGAAGCCCCAGCACGATGAGCACGAGGTAGTCGGCGAACCCGTAGTCGAGACCGAGGGCGTTGACTCCGAAGATCGCGACGAGAACGGGCCAGACTCCCGCGCAACCGGGCATACCGATTGTTGCCCCAAGCGGAGCACTGAAGCCCGCGATCTCGGCGGGAACACCAATGCGCTGCGTGAGCATGTTTGTTGTCACCGGAAGCGTGCCGATGCTGCTCTGCGTCGTAAACGCGGTGGCCTGGGCGGGCAGGAACTTACGGAAGAACAGCAGTGGGTTGACATTGCCCCACACCCGCAAAAGCACGCCGTTGACTAGGTAGGCGTGAATGAAGCACGCGAGGTACGCGACGGCGAGCATGCCGATGAGTGACCAGAAGGTCTCGGCGTTGTTGGCGACCCTGGATGCCGCAGACGCCGTGAGGGCGAGCACCGCGTAGGGCGTGAGCGAGATAACAAAACCGACGGCCTTGAAGATCACTGCCTTTGTAGCGATAACGAAGTCAGCGAAGGGCTTGACCTTCGCCGCGTCCCGACCGGCGACGAGCACATACGAAACCGCGATGAGCAGAGTGAAGAGAATGATCGGGATGATGTTGTCCTCAGCGATGTCTCCGACGATGTTCGTCGGAAAGAAGTTGACGAACACCGTCGTGAACGGAGTAACGACCTGCTCGAGCGAGACATCTTCTGTGGCTTCGAGGGCCGGTCCGGCACCCTTGCCAACCTCGAACGAGAGGGCGAGCCCGAGGGTGATGAGAATCGAGATGAGCGTCGACAGGCTCAACCAGAACACCGTGCGCAGGCCGATCGCGCGCAGCTGGGCGACGGTGCCGAGATCCATAACACTCGAGAGCAGCGAGATGATGATGAGCGGCGCGACGATGGCGAGAAGCACATTGAGGTAGGCCGTGCCGATCGGGTCAATCCAGGTCACGTGGTCACGAAATGCCAGCCCGACGGCGATTCCCGCGGCGAGGCCCACGAGGGTGCGAATGCTGAAGTTCACGCGGCGACGCCGCAGGTACCAGAGTCCAACAAACAGCCCGAGGGCCGTCACGAGTGCTGCCGCGCTCAACCAATCCACACCATGCTCCATCGCCGTGGGGCAGGCGCGAGCGCCCCGAACGGCCGAGCTACTCGGCACCCCGCAATGAAAGCTAGGGGCTGGCTGAGAGAAGCCTGAGTTTGGTAACGAAGTATGCCGGTCAGTTACGTAATGTGACGGGGCACAACAGAGTGCGATAGTGACCAATGGTGGAGATGCGGGGAATTGAACCCCGGTCCACTGCTGTAATTCTGCGCCTTCTACGGGTGTAGCTTGTGCAGACGTTCTACTCGGCTCCGGAATTTGCCACAAGCACCTAAACCGACGAGCCCAGCCATAGTGCAAGTCCCCCGTAGCCCTAAGGCGTAACTACGGAGCAATCTCTCTAGATAATGCCGGAACCCGGGTAGAGAGCATTCCCGGACCGACAGACCTTTAAATCGCTAGCTGCTAGGCAGCAAGAGCGAGGTCAGTGCGCTTAACGTTGGCACTTATGTTTTTCAGAGATCGTTTACGAGATAACCCTGAATCCTCGACCCGCTTCTCGCAGTTTTGCAGGCAATGTCGAAACCGATCATCCCCATGTTCGCCGTTATGGCGGGTCACTATCGCACTCTGTTGAATTACCAATGCACCGTTGCCGGTGCAGCCCTCTAGTGTAGAACGAAAGCGCGCTGGTCGCCAGACAGGAGTCCACATGACCGACACAGTCATCACAGTGCGCGGAGAATTCACCGCGTGGTACCCCGCCGAGCGCGCGTCAGTCGTTGCAAGCATTCAGGTGGATGGCACGGCTCGCGATTCAGTTTTCTCACGTGCGACCGCCGCGGCCGATGAGGTTCGCGCCTCGATCGAAGCGCTGCATAACCCGAGCGCCGGCCCCGTGACCTGGTGGTCGTCAGACAGCGTTCGCGTCTGGAGCGAGCGCCCGTGGAACCACGAGGGCAAGCAGCTCGACCTCGTCTATTCGGCGGCGATTGGCTACCGGGTGAAGTTCAGCGACTTCGACGCGCTCGCCCTGTGGGTCGAGCAGGTCTCGGCGGTCGAGGGCGGCACTGTCTCGAGCGTGAGCTGGGATCTCACCGATGCCACGCGCAACGCGGCGATCACCGAGGTGCGTTCGCGATCGGTCAAAGACGCGGTGACCAAGGCATCGGTCTTCGCCCAGAGCATTGGCCTCGGCAGTGTGACAGCCGTCGCGCTCGCCGACCCGGGCATGCTCGGCGATCAGGGCTCGGCACCCGCACCCGAGGCTGACTTTCGCATGATGAAGGTGGGCGCCGCCGACTCCGGGGGCGCGCTGCAACTCAAGCCGGAAGAGATCGAAGTCTCCTCGCTCGTCGACGCGAGGTTTGTGGCGCGCTAGCTCAGGACCGTGCGGCCGTCTGCTGCCTCGATCAGGTTCGTGTCATGCGCTGCGACGAGCACTGCTATGCCCTGTTCGGTAAGCCCGCGCAGAATGCGGATTACAGCGTCGGCGCTCGCCCGGTCGAGTGACGCGGTCGGCTCGTCGGCCATAACGACCTGTGGCTCGAGCAGCAACGCCCGGGCAAAGGCAACGCGCTGACGCTCTCCGCCGCTGAGCCGGTCGGGGTAGTGACTCGCCCGTTCCTCGACCCCCAGCCGTTTGAGCAGCGTCATGGCTCGATCGTGGAGCTGCTTCGTTCGGCGACCAGGAACTGCCGGCAGCAGAACATTCTCGAGCGCCGTGAGGCCCTGAACGAGAACCCCGCCCTGGTCGAGGTAGCCGACGTGCGTTCGTCGCAGCGTTGTGACAGCGTCATCCTTCATTCCGCCGAGCGCCGATCCCGACCAGCGCACCTCGCCTGAGGTCGGCGCGACAAGACCGGCAGCGACGCGCAGAATGCTTGTCTTGCCCGACCCGCTTCGGCCTGCAAGGCAGTGCATACTCCCGGGCTCAAGCGCGAGGTTGTAGTCGTCGACTATCGATAACGGCTTGTGTCCGGGCCGGTCGTAGTGGATTGTGAGGTCCGCGAGTTCGATTGCTGCACCGCTCACGAGGTGACCGCCTTTCGTCCGACGAAGAGAACAACGAGTGAAGCAAGAGCGGCCGCCGCGAGGGCGACACCGGTGACAAGCAAGGGGTGGGCCAGATCGAGGGCACCCGCACCGAACCATGTTGCAACGCCGCTCACGAGCACGGCAGGCACAACGATCGTCACGGCCTCAGTGCGCTGGGCGAGCTTCAGTTGCCCGCTCGTCCAGCCCATTGCGCGCATCACTGCCCACTGCGTGCTACGGCGAGCGAGGTCAACGCGCCTGCCCAGCACAGCCAGGATGAGCCCAGCGATGACACCCGTCAGCCCGAGCGCGATCTGCGAAAGGGTTGCCTGGCCAACGGCAAACTGACCAAGAAGGCTCGACCCGGCATTCGCCCTCCCCTGCAGAAACACACTCGCGAGTCCAGCCGCCGACAGGGCGACGATCAGTATCGCGAGAAAGTGCGTTGACGATGTGAGAGAATGGATGCGACCCTGCCGAACACCGAAGGCGACGATACTGCGGCCCCGCACGCGCTTGGTTGCACGCCTTGGCACACGTCGTGGGGCGGTGCGTGATCCCAGACCGACGGCGACGGCCGACGTGACAACGACAACGCCGACCCCCGCTCCCGAGATCACCAGCGACAGCTGCGTGAGCCCCGACAGCAGCGCCGCAGCGAGCCCCGCGAGCACAACGACAACGAGCCCCGGCACCTCTTCTGCTGCCATCCATCGCCCGATGCGCCCGCGGGTGAAGCCGATCTCGCGCATCACCGCGGCCTGGGCTCGTCGCCGCGGAACACTGGCGAACTGCACCGCGCCGAGCAACAGGGCCGCCGATCCGAGTGCGAGCGCGAGTATCGACGCTGTCGCTGTCGAGATCGCGAGGTCGGCGCGCGACGCGGCACCGAGCTCCGACCAATTCTGCGTAACATCACCCAGATCACCGACCCGTTGCTTCTCGTCAATTGAGGCGACACCAAACGCGTAGTCGGCTACGTGAACTGTGACCTCGGTGGGCGAAGAACCCGCAACGATCGTGGCCGTGTAGCCCAACGCCTCGATGCCCGTTGCGGTTTCGACGACGCGGTGGAGAGCGGCGTCAGAGTAGCCCTCGATTCCGCCAACCCGCACTCGCACCGCGCTGATCGGGTTCTCCTGACCCCAGGTCTCCGCGCTGTAGATCGAGGCGATAGCTACGGTGCGCGGGCCCACGAGCCCGAGGCCCGAGACGCTGGGATTCATCACGGCGCCGTCGTCGAGGGTCGAGTTGATCGGTTCATACGCGCCGAGCGGCACGTAGCTGAGTTCAGATTGCAGGCCCGCCACCGCGTTGTTACTGAAGCTGCCCACCGGCACAGCGACTGACTGGAATTCCGACTGGGGCAGGCTCTTTGTTGTGACGTAGACGCTCTCCGAACCGGGCCTCTCCGCCTCATCGTCAGTTGTGAGAAGGTTCGGCATACCCACTGACCAGTTCGGAATCGGATAGTGGTAACCCACGGCCCCAAGGTCGACGCCAGAACCGGCCCGCGTATAGGGCGAGTTGCTCACGGTGCCGGTGTACTGAATTGCAAGAGTGTTATAGACGTCTTTCGCGTCAATCTCCACGGCCGTGCTGCCCGGCCACGGAATCGTCGCTGTTGTCGTGATAAAGGGATTGAGCAGAGCACTCACATCGGCAGTGCTCGAGCTCGGGGCGCCGGCTGCCTCGCCAGCTGTGGGCTCGCGCGGAAGTTTGTAGGGATACCCCTCTGCACCAGAGATCCGCGGAGCGTCCCCATACGGCTCCACGGTGACTGTTATCTCGAGTGGCGCCGCTCCCGCGTCTGAAACAAGCAGTGGAACGTATGAGCCCTGCTGCTCTGCCTGCACAGCTTCATAGTCCGCACCGTTGTCGGCGTATAGCTGTTTGATGAGGCCAAAGATTTCTTCACTCTGAAACCCCGCGCTCTGCGCGGCTCGAGTGGCCTCCTGCTCTAAAAAGTCTGCGGCATAGTCACTGTCGGAGCCTTCCGCCCAGGCCGTGATCATCGCGGCGTTTGTGTCAGCACTCGGCGCGAGTTGCTCAAGCGGGGCGAGAAACGCACCTGCTTCGCCGAGCAGCTGCGCTTCGGCCTTCGGGTCGACGAGAGTAACGCGGGTGACTGACTGCGGTGACTCCGTAAGCCCCACCAGCCAGGCACCATTGGACAACCTGTCATCCCCGCCCCAGCCAGACGAGTCGTCGGTGGTTGTAATCGGTTGGTACGTGTCGAAAGGCTGGAAGCAAAGCAGGTTCCAGAGTTCCGGATAGCTCTCTTCGGTGATCGCGTACTGTTCGAAGCTGCAGGAGGCAGTCGACTCATCGACCTCGCGCTCGGTGGGCGGCTCAACGGGCAACTCATCGATGACGAGCATCGTCGACGACTCGGAGACAACTCGCGGGCCAAGACCATCGTCGGTCGAGTATCGAGTTGTGACCTTGAAGGACTGCGGTGTCTCGCTCGCACCCCTAACAAAACCCTTGGGCACGGTCACGGTCGGCGACCCATACTTGAGCCCCGGCGCAACCATCTCACCGATAGGAGCAGCGACCTCGACACCGCCGACCAACCTGATGCGCTCGAGGTCGTCGAGGCCGAGCCCGTCGCCGCCACTCGCGAGCGAGTTCGGCGTAAGAAGCTCACCAACGTCACTCGAGCCGCCCGAGCTCGTTACGAGAATGTCATAGGCACCGCGCCAGTTGTCGTCGAGAGTCGCCTGAAGCGCCGCCGCGGCAGAACTCTGGATTCCGGATGCCGCTATCGCGACGCTCGCGAGCAGCAGAACCGCGACAAGCCGGCTGCGCTCGCGACCGAGCCGCCGAACGGCTCCGGGTATGCCGCGACGACTGCTCGCGCGACGGTGGTGGCCCGCGAGCGCGTTGTGCCTCACTGTGCGCTCCAATACTCGAAGGCGCCGTTGCGGCCGCAGCGCGACATCCACTCGTCTGTGCTTATCTCGTGCTCGCCGACATCGGCGACTATGACAAAAAGCGCGTTGCCACTTTTGCGCGAACACACGGCCATTTCTGGGACTGTCGATCCACGCCCGCTCACATCGAGCCCGTCGAGGGCGATCTGCTCGACGGTCATCACGCCGTGCGGGTCGAACGAGCCGATGTCTCCGAACGAGAGTGTGCCGTCGTCGCCGCGAAGCACGTCAACCTCAGACCCAGAGACGACTTCAGACCAAGCCTGCGTGCACAAGGCGAGCGGGTCGATGTCGTGAAGTTCGCCGGCCGCCCTGTCGAGGGTGAACCGCACCCCGAAGAATGGTTGGTCGCCAACCGAGTCACTTTGCAGGCACGAGAGTTCGTAGCTGCCGCCTGTCGCTTCGATCGTCCACGGTCTCGTCACAACGAGCGCGGCCGCAGTGCCGACCAGCAGAGTGACGGCGACGAGCGAGCCGATGAGCGCGTGAAGCCGACGCTTCGATCGCCGCACTCGTGCATCGACTGCGTCAAGAACGTTGCCCTCGACGCGACCGAGAATGAGGTCGAGATGGGTGCCGTTGGGCGGGTTCTCGTTCACGCTTGCCCCCTCACAGTTGCTCGAAGGCTCACGCGGATGCGCTCTACCCGCTTGGCAATCGCAGATTGACTCAGTCCGAGCTGCGCTGAGGCCTCGGAGTAGCTGTAGCCCTCGATGAGGCACAGCGTGCAGATGCGCTGGTCGACGCCACCCAGCTTCTCGATCTCCTGCATCACCCAACGCAGCTCGTCGGCGTGGGTTGTGACCCCCGCGGTCGCTATCGCCTCGTCGAGTGAGACGACGCCGCGGTAGCTCTCTCGGCGCACGTGATTGCGAATCATGTTGCGGCAGGTCACAAGCAGCCACGGCAAAGCAGAACTGCCAGCGATTCGGATGTCGCGCAACTTTGCCCATGCGACAACAAACACGTCCTGTGTAATGTCTTCTGCATCTGAGGCGCTATGAGTCACGCCCCACGCGAAGAGGTACACGGCTTTGGAGTGGCGCGACATAAGCGCCGCGAAGGCACCCCGGTCGGAACGCAGGGCGCGAGCGATGAGCTGATCATCGCTATCTGACTCGTACACCCGCGCCCCAATCGTTGTGTGTCCCACTCAACTAATGTCGTCAGCTCGTTGATCATGACGGCGGGCGACGCAATTGCGGCACCGTAGTGTTGAGGAACACTAACAAAAGGGGACGCTCCAATGAAGACCGCAACGCGCACCACCCTCACCGCCATCGCTTTATTCGCCGCGGTCAGCCTCGCGGGGTGCGCAACCGCAGCACCCGAGGGGCCCGCACAGGTCACACCCGAGGCAGAAGCGCCCGCGACATCCAGCGATTTCTGTGCTGAGTTTGAGGCCGCAGGCGGAACCGGCGCATCCTTCGGTGGAGTCGCCCTGTTCTACCCGAAGGAAGACCTCGTCGCCGGCCTCGAAGACGCCGTGACGGTTCTCGCTGTCACGCCGCCCGATGACGTCTCAGAAGAGTGGAACGCGCTCAAGGCGTTCTACGAAAAGGCGCTCGTCGCGGCCAACAAGCTCGACGCCGGCCAGACGCTGGGCGACCCGGCTCTGCTTGAGGAGAGCGGAACGCTCACCGACGAGGTCGACACCCTCACCGACTACTTCTTCGACACCTGCAGCTAGGCCGCTGCCCGCGAGGGGCTACTCGCCGAGGTTACGACGTGCGCCCATGGCGCGGTCGGCCTCGCGCTTGTCCTGGCGCTCGCGCAGGGTCTGACGCTTGTCGTACTCGCGCTTGCCCTTAGCGACGGCCAGCTCGACCTTGGCGTTGCCGTCAGAGAAGTAGATGCTCAGGGGAACGAGCGTGTAACCGCCCTCTTTCACCTTGTTGTGAATCTTGAGAATCTGCGCCTTGTGCAGCAGCATCTTGCGCTTGCGGCGCGGTGGGTGGTTGTTCCACGAACCCTGATTGAACTCGGGGATGTGCACGGCGTCGAGCCAGGCTTCTCCCCCGTCGATGAAGCCATAACCGTCAACGAGGGTCGCTCGACCGGCACGCAAAGACTTGACCTCTGTGCCGGTCAGAACCAGTCCGGCCTCATAGGTGTCTTCGATCGTGTAGTCGTGGCGAGCTTTCTTGTTGCTCGCGACAACCTTCCGGCCCTTCTCGCGTGGCATGCTTCTATCCTTCAGTGACGGTGCGCGACTGCGCAGCCGTTCAGCTTATCTGAGAATCAGACCTTGAGGTAACGGCTAATCGCGAACCCGGCCGACGCGGCAGCGAGTACCCCACCGAGCACAATGATTATCGGCACAACGAGCAGAGCATCGCCGAGTCCGACGAGGGGCACCGAGTTGCCGATCGTGTCGAGCAGGTAGCCGCGCACAAAGAACTGCACAAGTGCCACGACCGCGACACCGGCGAGCAGCGATCCGATCAATGACGCGAAGACGCCCTCGAGAATAAACGGTGTCTGGATGAAGCGGTTCGAGGCGCCCACCAGGCGCATGATCCCAATCTCTCGCCGCCTCGAGAACGCGCTCAATCGAATTGTCGTCGCAATGAGCAGCACCGCTGCGATCAGCATCAGCGAGGCAAGCCCAATTGCGGCGTAACTCGCGGCGTTGAGAATGTCGAGAATGCCGTCGAGGTAATCGCGCTGGTCGACGACGCTTTGCACACCCGGCAGGCCCGAAAGGCTCTCGATGAGAACAGTGGCCTGGTTGGGGTCAACGAGCTTGACCCTGAAGCTCTCGGGCAAGAACTCGGGCGTCGCGAGGTCAACGAGCGGGCTGCCCTCGAAGCTCTCTTTGAAGTTCTCGTAGGCGAGCTCGTGGTTTTCAAACTCGTAGCGCTCGATAAACGGCGAGAGGGTGTCTGACTCGAGTTGCGCCTCGACAGCGTTCTTCTGCTCGTCGGTCGCCTCGGCCTGGGCACACGTGCCGGTGTCGTCGGTGTCGGTGCACATAAAGACGGCGACCTGGGCACGGTCGTACCAGTAGCCCTTCATCTGGTTGATCTGAAACTGCAGAAGAACCGCGGCCCCGACAAAGGTCAGCGAAATGAAAGTCACAAGAACGACGGAGATAACCATCGTGATGTTGCGGCGAAGGCCATTGGCCGCCTCGCCGAGAACGAGTCCAAGCCTCACAGTGCGGTTCCCTCAATCGGCGTCGAACCTTCGGTGCCGGCAAGGCCAAAGTTCTGAATCGGCACGGCCTGAGTCTGGTAGCCGCCGCGACGTTCGTCGCGCACGATGCGGCCATCCGTCAATTCAATGACTCGACGCTTCATCTGGTCGACGATTCCCACATCGTGGGTCGCCATGATCACCGTCGTGCCGCCGAGGTTGATGCGCTCAAGCAAAGTCATAATTCCGGCGGATGTCGCGGGGTCGAGGTTTCCGGTGGGCTCATCGGCGAGCAAAATCGCCGGCTTGTTCACGATTGCGCGAGCGATGGCGACGCGCTGCTGCTCACCACCGGAGAGCTCATGCGGGAAGCGGTTCGATTTGCCTGCGAGTCCGACCATCTTGAGAACGTCGGGAACTGCCTCTTGAATAAAGCCCTTGCTCTTGCCGATGACCTGCAGCGAGAAGGCGACATTGTCGAACACAGTCTTCTGCGGAAGAAGGCGGAAGTCTTGAAAAACGACGCCGAGATTGCGACGGAAGTACGGCACCTTGCGGCTCGTCAGCGTGTTGAGCTGCTGCCCGAGCACGTGGATCTGACCCTTTGTGGGTTTCTCTTCCTTGAGCACAAGGCGCAAAAAGCTCGACTTTCCCGAGCCCGAGGCTCCGACGAGAAAGACGAATTCACCCTTGAGAATCTCCATGCTCACCCCATTGAGGGCGGGTCGGGAGTTTCGCGGGTAAGACTTGGTGACTGTATCGAACCGAATCATGACGGTATGAGCCTAGGCAGGGCTCACGCGATACGCCGTCGCGACACTCGCACGCAGGTGTTTGTCAGTGACCCCAGTGTGGGGTCGGGGCCAGATGATCGGGAGCGGGCCGACCGGCATCGGCGGGTTTCGCTCGAGCCCGATGGCCTCGTCGCGCGTGACGTTGGTGGTCGAGCCCGAGCGGGAAAACTTGCCCTCTGGAACAAGCTCATCGGTGGGAAAAACGCGCTTGACGCCTCGAGCAGGCGAGAATCGCACACGGTTGTCTATTGGTGGCCCGGCTCTGGGACGCGAGAAAAATCAGTCGAATCGCACATGCCGAATGATCGGCAGCTCGTCATCGGCGTGGGGCGGATCAAGCGCGATCGCCACCGCCTCCTCGCGGGTGATGTTGTACGGCGATCCCGATCGAGCAAAGCGCCCTTTGGGGTCGAATTTGTCGCGAGGGATATCAATGTGGGATCTTTCGAAGACCCTCGCCAGAAGCTCTCGGGAGCCCTCCGGCGCAAGGTCATCATCGTCCCGCACTGTAGCCGCAAACTCGAGGGTGCCCGGCTTGCCGAAACGGATCACGACGACGTCGGCCTCGATTTCTGACTCGTCGATTTTCGCGCGTGTGATCTCGCCGAAGGGCAGCGATCTCTTTCCTATCCGAATCTCGCCGCGTGACAGGCTCGCTTCGGCCCACGGTCCCGAGCGCCCAGCGGCTGTCCGGATGATTTCGATAACGACCCACACCACCGCCGTGATCACATCGATCAGAAGAAATGCCTGGGCATTGCGAACGTTTTCACTGCGCGCGCGGCGCACTCCGCGAAGTTGAACCCAGTCCGACACCGCTACTCCTCGATGGCTCGCTTGCGCCACTTGATACCGGCGGCAATGAAGCCGTCGAGCTCGCCGTCGAACACCTTGGAGGGCGTGCCCTCTTCGTATTCGGTGCGCAGGTCTTTCACCATTTGGTATGGCGCGAGCACGTAGCTGCGCATCTGGTCGCCCCAGCTCGCGGTGATAACACCCGCGAGGTCTTTTTTGACGGCAGCTTCCTGTTCCTTCTGGATGATCAAAAGGCGCGACTGAAGAACGCGCATCGCGGCGGCGCGGTTTTGAATCTGGCTCTTCTCGTTCTGCATGCTCACGACCGTTCCCGTGGGAATGTGCGTGAGGCGTACCGCGGAGTCAGTTGTGTTGACCGACTGGCCACCGGGGCCGCTCGATCGAAAGACGTCGACGCGAATGTCATTCTCGGGAATGTCGATGACCTCGGTGTCGGGCATCAGCGGGATGACCTCGACGGCCGCAAAGCTCGTCTGGCGCTTGCCTGCTGCGCCGAAGGGCGACATCCGCACGAGCCGGTGGGTTCCTGCCTCCACGCTCAGCGTGCCAAAAGCGTACGGAGCATCAATCTCGAACGTCGCAGACTTGATGCCCGCCTCTTCGGCGTAGCTCGTGTCCATCACCGTCGTGGGGTACTTGTGCTTCTCGGCCCAGCGCAGGTACATGCGCATAAGCATCTCCGCGAAGTCAGCGGCGTCGACCCCACCGGCTCCCGAACGGATGGTGATAACAGCGGGGCGGTCGTCGTACTCACCATCGAGCAGGGTCTGCACTTCGAGCTCGCCGAGCACTTTGGCGATGGCCTTGAGCTCGCCGCGTGCTTCGTCGGCGGCCGCGACATCCGACTCATCATTTGCAAGTTCGACCATGATCTCGAGGTCGTCGAGACGACTCTCGATCGAGGTGATTTTCGCGAGTTCGGCCTGGCGGTGGCTCAGCGCGCTCGTGATCTTCTGCGCCTTGTCGGTGTCATCCCAGAGGTCGGGCACGCCTGCCTGCTCGCTGAGATCAGCGATTTCTGCCTCGAGGCGGTCAGGGTCGACGACTGAGCGGATGTCCGCAAAGGTCGATCGAAGGGCAGCGATCTCTACAGTAAAATCCAGCTCGTCCATGTCATTGCCAGTCTACCCGTGGGCGTAGTGTCGAATGAGTGAGTACCGCAGAGCCCTCTTTCCGCTGGCGCTCGATCGCGCTTCCCGCTCTTCTTCCGACGCTGCTCTTCTCGATCGGTGAGGGCGCGATCATCCCGATCATTCCGATCGTTGCCGGCAACCTCGGCGCTACCCTCGCCATCGCCGGACTCGTTGCGGCAATTCTGATGATCGGCGAACTCGTCGGCGATATTCCGAGTGGATGGCTCGTTTCGCGCATCGGCGAGCGCCCGGCCATGATCGGGGCAGCTCTTCTGTCGGTTGTCGCGCTGGTGATCTGCCTACTCGCACCGAACCCCGTTGCCCTCGGTTTTGGCATCTTCCTCATCGGTCTTGCGACCGCCGTTTTCGCGTTGGCACGGCACGCATTTATGACGAGCTTTGTGCCGGTCTCCCATCGCGCGCGAGCACTCTCGACGCTGGGCGGCATCTTCCGCGCGGGCGTCTTCATCGGCCCCTTCATCACGGCCCTGGCCATCGAGCTCACGGGCACCGCAACGAGCGCGTTCTGGATCCACATCGTCGCCTGTCTCGGCGCGGCGGTCATCCTTATTGTGCTCAAGGACCCGACCGCCTCCTTCGGCTCCGTGCGCACGGTGAAGGTCGACGGCAGAAAGCTGCGCGAGGGCGAGGCTCTCGTTGCGCGCGAGGCTCAGGGACTCTTTCGCACCATCTGGTCGAACCGCGGTGTTCTCGCGAAGCTCGGAACAGGCGCATCCCTCATTTCGGCGATGCGGGCGTCGCGCGCGATCATCCTTCCGCTGTGGGCGCTCAGCATCGGCATCAGTGAAACGAACACGGCGATCATCATTGGCATCGCCGGCGGCGTCGACTTCGCTCTGTTCTATGCCAGCGGCCAGATCATGGACCGCTTCGGGCGCCTCGCGAGCGCGCTCCCCTCGATGCTTGGTCTCGGAGTCGGGCACCTTGTGCTGGCGTTCACCCACGACGTCGATGCGAACGTCGAGTGGTTCATCTTTGCGGCCATCTTTATGTCGCTCGCCAACGGATTGGGTAGCGGCATCCTTATGACGCTCGGCGCAGACCTGGCAGACAAGAAGAACCCCGCGCCCTTCCTCGGCGCGTGGCGCTTCACAAGCAGTCTCGGCGGCGCCGGTGCTCCCCTCGTGCTCGCGGGCATCACGGCTGCCGTGTCGCTCTCGCTCGCCGCCGGCACGCTCGGAATTGTCGGTCTCATCGGTGCCGGAGTGCTCGCACGCTACATCCCGAGGTACGTGCCGCGGGTGCCGCGGCGCTGACCCCCCATCTCTGGGGCGATGGATTCGGTATCCGAAATTCTGTCACGTCGATAGGCTGGCAAAAACGCTGCTGTCTCCGCGCGTTTCCCCCAAGATTCGCCCGAAAATGAGGCCTCATGCGCTCGGTCAGCCCCCTCTCCGCCCGGATTCGCCGCGCATGGGCCTTTACGCTCGTACCGGCGATAGTCGCTGCGACTCTCGTCACGACTGCCGCAGTCGGCAGTCAGATCGCTGTAGCGCAGCCGGAGAACGACATCGTCGCGGCCGAGCCCGTCGTGACAGAGACGCCGGCGCCCACCGACCTCGACCCGACCCCGGCCCCGGCCGAACCCGCGCCGGCAAGTGCACCCGAACCCGCGCCGGCGCCCACGCCTGCACCCGATCCGGCACCCGCGGAATCCCCATCGCCCGAAACCACGCCCACGCCCGAGGGTGCACCGGAGATCGCACCCACCGCTACGCCCTCGGCCACCCCGCAAACTCCTCCCGCCCTCCAGTCAACCCGTGCGGCACGTGCAGTGGCCGCGCTCTCCGCGGATGAGACCGGCGTCGCGATCAACTACTTCACAAACAACCCCTCGACCGGCACCTTCTCGAGCACCGATGGTTCGACGTGCTCGACCTTCGACCAGAGCGGATCGGGCGCCGACTGGGTCAGGTACCCGTGCGTCGCAACGGCGTTCCCCGAGGGCCCGCTCAACGCGCTCCCGCCCACCGGAACGTTCACGCCGACCGCACCCAACGACGACCAGTTCAACGGACTCATCGAGGCGCGCAATCTGGGCACCGCGACCCTGCAGAGCTATTACCTCGAAACGCGCCTCGCGCGTGCGGGCGATGCGAACGACTCGACCTTCGCGACCCATCTGACCGGCCCGGTTACGGCCGATTCGTCGACCGGTGTCACCAACTTCGGCAACATCATCATCGAGTACTCGAGCGCCGCCAACTCCTGCACCCTGCTACCCGCCGCGAACTCCGGCGGCTGCACCGACGACTGGACGACGGCGTTCCCCTCGACCAACCCGCGCGCTGTCACCGCCTACCGAATTCGCTTCGCCGCAGCCATGCAAATGGCGCCCGGCGGACGCATGTTCTTCACAGCTCCGCTGCTGGCCGGCTATAACGCGGTTGGCGCCACTGGCGAGGTCGCGTGGGACTCATTCACCTTCAGTGCGATCGATGCGGCGGATGTCGCGTCCGGCTACCTCGAGGCCGGCAGGTCAAACATGGCGGGCGTCAGTGTGCCCGCCCGCTTGAGCATCGGAAACCGCGTCTGGCGCGACTCCGACGACAGCGGAACTCTCAACGGCGCCGACGACACCAACCCGGGAATTGCGGGCGTGACTGTTGAGCTCTTCCGCGACGCCGACGGCGACGGTGTGCCCGAGAACGCCGCGCTCGACAGCACAACGACCGACGCAGACGGCTACTACCTCTTCGACAACCTCGATCCGGACTTCGATCCCTCCCACAACCGCTATCTCGTCGGCATCCCGGCGAGCAACTTTTCGGGCGGCGCTCTCGATGGAATGCGCAGCAGCACGGGCGACGCGAGCGGCGACCTCCTCGATGCGGGCATCGACACGGGCACGTCGGTGATGTCCCAGACGATCGAGCTCGACGAGGGCTCAGAGCTCACCGGCGAGACCGACGTGAGCGCAAACCCTCGCGACGGAGCCTTCTCCCGCGGTGCCCGCGGAGAGGCTGACGCCAACAGCAACCTCGCCGTCGACTTCGGATTCACCGCCGACTCGACCTTCGCCATCGGCAACCGGGTCTTCGCCGACAACGGTGCCAATGGCGCGGGCGGCTTCAACGCCGCGCAACGCAACAACGGCCTGCACGACACCAACGAGTCGGGCGTTAATGGCGTGCGAGTCGAGCTCTACCGCGACGGAAACGGCAATTCAACGCCCGACTCGTCCGAGCTCGTCGCGAGCACCACAACGACAGCGGGGGTCTCCGGCGTCGGTCGCCCGGGCACCGATCTCAACGGCTACTACCTCTTCGACGGCCTCGACGCGGGCACCTACTTCGTTGTCATCCCGGCATCCGAGTTCCAGGTGGGCGACGCACTCGGCGGATGGCACAGCAGCACCTTCAACGGTACCGAGACGGTTGGGGCGGCCGGCAGCGCGCCCGCGACCGACCTCGACGACAACGGAATCGAGCCCGCCAACCGCCGCCCCGACCTCACCGGCGTGCGCAGCGGGCCCATCGTGCTCGCTGCAGCGACCGACGAGCTGACCGGAGAGACCGACCTGAGCCACGTTGTGGGAACGGACTCCACGCCCGACGCTCTGAGCAACCTCGCCGTCGACTTCGGATTCATCCCTCCGATGAGCATCGGCAACCGCGTCTGGCTGGATGACAGCAGTGACACCGCCCAGTGGTCGGCCGGCGGCAGCCGCAACAACGGCCTGCTCGACGCGACCGACGACGGCAACCTCGTCACGGCAGGCCTGCAAGACCCAGGCATCGCCAACGTCGATCTGCAGCTCTACTTCGACGCGAACAACAACAACAGCATCGACGGTGGAGACACTCTGGTTGCCACAACGACGACCGTCACCAACGGCTACTACCTGTTCGACGGGCTCGCACCGGGCAACTACCTCGTGCGTATCCCGTCCACCGAGTTCGGGTCCGGCCAGCCGCTGAGCGGTCTCCTGAGCAGCTACGACGCGGTCGTTCACGTGAGTCCCACGAACCAGACCGATCAGAACGACAACGGTGTCGACAATTCAGCGCCTGCCGCAAACGGTATCGCGAGCTCCCAGATCCGGCTGGAGTACCTCGCCGAGTCCGCCGCCGAGACCGACAACGCCGCGACGCTCCCGCGCGGCCGCTTTGGCGAGACCGACGCAGACAGTGATCTCACAATCGACTTCAGCTTCGTTCGCCCGGCGCTCAGCATCGGCAACCAGGTGTGGCTCGACGACCACCCGACCAACCAGTCGCTGCGCAACAACGGCGCTTTCGACTCCGGCGAGACAGCAATCGCGGGCGTCGCGGTCGCTCTCTATCGCGACACCAACGCCAACGGAACTGTCGACGCGGGCGAAGACACCGGCCTGCGCGACACGACCAACGCCTCCGGCTTCTACCTCTTCGATAACCTCCCCGCGGGCAACTACATCGTCGCCGTCACGGCAGACAACTTCACTGCGGGCGGTGCGCTCGAAAATCTCGTGTCGAGCCGCAGCACGGCTCCCAACCCGCTGCCCTCCGACAATCAGACCGACAACAACGACAACGGGGTGGATGTCGCGGTCGCAGGTGTTGGCGTCATCTCGAGCCGCATCAACCTCGCGTCGGGAGTTGAGCCGACCAACGAATCCCCCAACAACAGCCCAGCGGATGGCCCCAACGGCCGCGGTACCCACGGCGAGGCCGACAATAACAGCGACCTCTCCGTCGACTTCGGCTTCTACACTCCGATGAGCCTAGGCAACCGGGTCTGGCTCGACGACTCGACCAACCCCGCCAACTGGGCGTCGACACGCAACAACGGCGTACGGGATGCCACCGACGACCTGTCGTCGGGTATCGCGGGCGTCTCACTGCGTCTCTACCGTGACCTCGACGCGGATGGCGTCGTCGACGCGGGCGAAGACACCGGACGAACCACGACCACCAACGCGACGGGCTACTACCTGTTCGACGGACTGAGCCGAGGCTCGTACATCGTCGCGGTCGAGGCATCCAACTTCTCGGGCAGGTCCGCCCTTGTGGGCCTCGTGAGCAGCTTCACCGCTGCCGCACCGACCGACAACGACTCGGACAACACGGATGACGGTATCGGAACCGCCACGTCACCCGTTTTCGGCATCGCGAGCCCGAGCATCCTGCTCAGCTATGCCAGCCCGACGACGGGCAGCGAGTCGACAAGCGAGACCGACCCCACCCCGCAGGTGCAGAGCAGCCGTGGCGTCAACGGCGAGCGTGATGCGTTCTCCAACCTCACAGTCGACTTCGGCTTCACCGCTCCCCCGATGAGCATCGGAAACCGTGTCTGGCTCGACGTGACGTCGACCGACCCGAGCAAGTCTGACAACGCCGTGCACGACGCGGCAGAGATCGCCGCGTCATCCGTCGCCATCGATCTCTACCTCGACGCGAACTCCAACGGCGTGCCGGATGGCTTGCGCATCGCGAGCACGGTAACCGACGGGTTCGGGTACTACCTGTTCGACAACCTGCGCCCCGGCGTGTACCTCGTGAGCGTCGCAGAGGCGAACTGCGCGCCCGGCGGCGCACTCGAGGGCTGGGTAAGCAGCACAACGCTCACCGTCGCCGACAACCAGGTCGACCTCAACGACAACGGCATCGACGGGGCGCGAACCTACGGTGTGGTTTCGAGCCCCATCGCCCTCAGCCCGGGTAGCGAGCCGACGACCGAGTCGCCCACGAACGGCCGCGGAACCCACGGCGAGCTCGATAACAACAGCGATCTCACCGTCGACTTCGGCTTCGTTCCCGCCTCGGTGAGCGTCGGTGACTTCGTCTGGTTCGACACCAACGGCGATGGCGTACAGAACAGCGGCGAGCCCGGCATCGAGGGCGTCACGGTCACGATCGAGACCGAGAACGGCGACCCTGTCACCCACGTCTCTGCTGCGGCAGTGGCTTCCGAGGTGACAGATGCGAACGGTGCTTACTCGTTCGACTCGCTGCCGGTTCTGGGCGCTGACGACCACTACGTAGTACGCGTGGATGCGACATCCACCGCTCTCGAGGGCCTGACGCCCACGGCGACCGGCGCGGGCACGAGCGCGAACGACTCCTCGACGGAGACTGCAGAATCGGGCGACCTGACCGTCGACGACGACCGCGATGCGACGCTCGACTTCGGTTTTGTGAGCTCGACGGTCTCGGTTGGCGACTTCGTGTGGATCGACCTCGACCGCGATGGTTTGCAGGATTCCGGTGAGCCGGGCCTCGACGATGTCACTCTCTCCCTCGAGAACGCAGATGGCGACCCTGTCACCGACGTGTTCGGCGACGACATCGATCCGGTCACGACTGACGGTTCTGGCGCATACATCTTCGAGAACCTTCCGACGCTCGACGCGGGCGACCACTATGTCGTGGTTGTCGACTCGGTGCCAGACGGCTACATTCCAACTCTGGAAGGCGTGGCGCCCGCAGCACTGAATTCCTCGACCGATTCGGCCGAGTCAGGTGACCTCACAGACGACGGTGACACCGATCTGACGCTCGACTTCGGCTTCGTTCCCATCGTCGCAATCGGCGACTTCGTCTGGGTCGACGTAGACCGCGATGGAGTCCAGGACGAGGGCGAGCCCGGACTCGAAGGTGTTCCGGTGACCATCGTCGACCTCGATGGTGTGCCTGCGGTGCACACCGATGGCTCTCTCGTCGCAACCGTTACCACCGACGCCGACGGCGCCTACCTCATCGATGACATTCGCCCCGGCATCTACACGCTGACCTTCGGTGCTGTGCCCGACTACAACCGCACGGTCAGCAATGTAGGCACGCCGGCGAACAACTCGGATGCCTCACAGACAACGGGCGAGGTGACGGTTACTGTCGCGACGAGCGTGTCAGGCAACACCCGCGCCGTTGTCGCCGAAGATGGCGTAACCGACGCGCTCTTTATCAACCCAACGGTCGACGCGGGCTACACCGGGCAGTTGAACGACCTCGGCATCACGGCCACCTACGACTCGCTCAACACGTCCACTCGCCTCGTAACCTGGAACTTCACTGTCACTAATGACGGCCCCGACGACTTCGCCGGCCCCGTCGTTGCGACCGTGACGCTGCCAGCCGGCCAGTCGTTTGACACCGCGGGCTCGGATGTCGCGTGCGCGGCCTCCGGCCCGGCAGTCACGTGTTCGTTCCGCGGCGCTCTGGCATCGGGTGCAGAGGTCGACTTCACGGTCGTGACTCGCTTCACCGGCTACCCGGCATCGCTCGCTCTCACCGCGAGCGTGGACGGCGGAGACTTCGACTACGCGACAAGCAACAACTCCGCGTCGGTGTCGGTACCGAGCGCAGACCTGCCGAAGGCGCCCGTGCCTCCGGCCGCGCCTTCTGGCGGATCCGGATCCGGCTCCGATTCGGGTTCCGGGTCCGGCGTCACACCGGCGCAACCCTCGTCCGATTCCACCGTCGCGCCGAACGCTGGGCCGACCGCGACGCCCACGCCGGCGCCAACCTCCGACCCGACGGGCGAGCCCACACCCGAGCCCTCTCCGAGTGCCACAACCGCTCCCGACGACACCGAGGCGGGAGATGCACTCGGCTTCCTGCCGTGGGTCATCGGCGGGATACTTCTGCTGCTCGCTCTTCTCTTCGCCGGAGTTCTGATTATGCGGAGGCGCTAGGCAAGACCCCACGTCGGGGGCTTCGCAGACAGGCCACGCGGGTCTACTGTCGTGCCATGAGTGCAAGCCAACGACGGCTGCTTGAGAAGGTAGCCACCCCGATCTTCGACGCGATACCCGAACTGTCGCCGCGCATCATCGAGCCTTCGAAAGAGAAACAAAAGGCACTCTCGATCGCCGATTCGACTTTGCTCTTTCAGGTCGGCGCGTACCGCGCAATCGCGATCTACCCCGTCGATCGCGACACCTGGAACGCCAAAGAGTTCGACTCTGAATCGGGCGCGCTCACGCTGCTGCGCGAGAAGACCTCTGCCGTCGCGCTTGACGCCCTGCCGGTATGGGTACTCGCCGCGAGCATCTCGAGCATCGACGATCAGCTCGCCGCTTACAAGGCGACGGGATTCCCGAGCCCCGCGCACGAGGCGTCGGCCGCGACTCTGGGTCGCCAGCTCGCCGTGCTTCGCCAGCGCCTCAACTCGCGCACCCGTCAGGCGGCGATCGTCAGCACCGACGACGACGACTTCGACTACCTCGGCTGAAGCGTTCTGAGGTCGTAGACCCAGTCGTTCGACCTGATCGGGTTTCCGGGCGGGTACTCGTCGTCGATAGGCCCGAGCAGAGTGAACCCAACCTTGCGACAGACCGCATTGGATGGCGCGTTCTCGACCTTCGGCAGGGCGTGAACGTACCGCCGCTCTCGTTTTTTCGCCGCCTGCTCAAGCACAAGTGCGACGGCCGCACTGGCAACTCCGCGCCCTTGGAACGCGCCCAGCACTGTCCATCCGGTTTCGTAGACGTCTTCGCCCTGCCACTCGGTCGTCCAGAAGCCTGCGCCGCCCACCTTCTCGTCGCCGACCATTATCCGGAACATCCACGAGGTGCCGCGCTCCCAGCCGGAGAAATACCGGTTGTGCCGCTCTACAAGTTTTTCGTCGGTCTCCGGCCCACCCAGTTCTGTCATGAGCTCGGGCGCGTTCATGGCAACGACGAGGTCGAGGTCGTGCTCGGTCCACTGCTCGATGCGCACTTGTGTCATGCGGCAAGCGTCGCACCGACCGCCGACACGCTACGAGAACACTGACCGCGCAACGGCCTGTACCTCGATGCGGAAACCTTCGGGAACGAGCAGTGACACTACCGGCGGGCGCCAGTAGGCCGAGAGCTCGACGGTGGCACTCACGCCGTCTTCGCTCACGGCCCGCTCAACGCGAAGCTTCTCGAACTCTCCGACCGGGTTGTCGTCGAGGTAGTCAGAGACGGCCGCCGCGACATCCTTCGATTTCAGTTCTGGTCGCAGCGCTCCCCCATCGCTGATGGCGACGTCATCGAGATCAAACGATTCTGCGCCGACGAGAGCCGCGCCATCCGCCGCGGTGAACAGGCGCTTACGTTCGAGGTACAGCGACGTCGCTGCCACAACGAGCAGCACAAGAACGAGCGAGAGGAATCCGTAGAAGATGATGAGCGGAAGCGTCGAGCCGTCGTCGTTGCGCAGGTTGGGGGCATGGCGGCGCATCAGTCGCTGCCCCAGAACCGCGAGACCTGTTGCGTGGCGGTCGCGCTGATGGGCACGGCAAGCGGTGCATCGATGGTGAGCGCGGGCGGAACGAGTGGCAGCGGCACCTCGATCGTGACCGAGAATGTGACAAACCCGCGACGAGTGAGGCACTCGCTCGGGTTTGGCACGCAGCGGATTTTCACAGTCGCATCATTGGCATCGAGTCCGTAGTCAGCGAGCGCAAACTCGATGGCTCTCGCGGCGCTGGCGCGGGCATCCACCCCGTTGTCTGCCTGCACAAAAACACGAGCCGCCTGCCGCGCCGCACCTTCGGTAGAGAGTGCGGCCGCCTGGATCGCTGACATCACCAACACGAGATAAACGAGCGGCACCAGCAGAATCATGCCCGCCGTCACAAACTCGAGCGACGCTGTTCCATCATCAGTCGCGAAGAACCTCGATCGCCGCATGGCCAGACACCTCCAGTCCGTCAGGAATACCGACGAGGCCGATGAGCGGCAGGGGTGTTTGCACCGTGACTATCGCGGAGGGGTGGCCGCGGTATTCACCACGGGTAGCCGAAACGTCGTTGGCGTAACCGGGGCCGATCGCTGTTGCAATGAGGTCGCGTGTGCGCGTTGCTCCATCGGCGAGAGTGTTGTCGGCGAGTGCCGCAAACCGCGCTCCCTCGGATGCCGCGTCAAGAACAGTGTTGCGAACGTGAAGGGCGAGGCCAAGCTGGATCACCGAGAGCGTGAGCACCGTGAGCATGGCGCTCACGAGCACAAACTCGGCGACTGCCGAACCGTCGTCGCCGCTCAGATCGCGCCGGTGACCCGCTTGATTGCCATCTCGAAGACCCCGGAGAGTGCGGGCCCAGCGACCGCCCAGATGAGTATCACGAGACCTGCCGTCATAAGGGTAATGAGCACCCACCCCGGAACATCTCCGGCGTCGCTCGAAAACCGTGATCTGACCCATGTGCCTGCCCCTTTGACCATGTGTCGAGAGTGCCAGCGGGCAGAATCCGGTGCGCGAGTTTTCCACAGGCTGTCCGGACTTTTCCGGGATTGGTATTCGCGACCCGACAGAGCACGCGCGCGCCATAGCGTGACTCACGTACGCTCGCCCCTCACCACTCTGGAGATGCACACGATGTCAACCGAACCCGTAACTCTAGAGCGTGAGCTGGCCCAATGGCGCCTCAAGAATGACTCCCGAGGGTTCAAGGCGGTGGAAAAGCGCGCGACGAAAAAGCGCACGCTCAGCGACTGGCTGAAAACGGTCAAGGAGAATCTGAATCCCACGCGACCCAACGGAGTGCACGCGGGCCGCGACAGGATCCGCACCCTGGTAAACGAGATTGATGTCGCAGCGCTGAGTGATGCCGAGCAGCAGCAACTCTCATTAATCGTGGGTCGCGCAGACGAGGTCGTGTCGAACTTTGATGCCTCGTGGACGCCCTACGCGCAAGAAGTAACCGCCGCCGCGAATCGTCTCAAGAGTGTTAACGCTTTGCGAATCGCCGGTCAGGTAGTCGTGGTTCTCGTCGGAGTGATCTGCATCCCATCGCCCGGATGGTGGTTCGGTTTCTTGCTCATCGTCGGATCGATCATCGCAAGCTCGGTGCTCAAGAAGCGTTTCACGAAACAAGCGTGGGACCTTTGCGGCGTCGCGAACCGGCCCGTGCGGATCGCAAATGGACTGCTCGGCGGCCCACCGCGCGGGCGACTCGATGCGTCTGGAATGTACGCCGAGGTAGACCTCATCTGGTTGACTCAGCTCAGCCCCGCCCGACGCGACGTCGAGTTTCAGCAGCGCGCTGCTGTCAAGGCTGAAGCTTTGGGCAATCTCGCCCAGTCGTCAGCTCCGAGAGCCGACTACGCCTGGCTCCAAGATACGCGTATCAGGAACGAACTCGACGAGATCTTTATGAACATCGCCGGTAGCCGAAGCGACACTCTTGACAGGAACGTTGTGCTCAGCGCGATCAAGCGCGAGCTGCCCTCGTATGCAACTGTCGACGAGGCGCTGCCCGTTCTACGCGACATCGTCGAGCGCCAGTGGAACAAGTTCGGCTCCAACGGGCAAACCGACCGAACGATCAGCGCTTCGGAACGGGTTCTCTACGACGACGAACAGTAGGTCGCCACAGCGCGGGCGGTCGAAGAATCGAGGCGCTCACCGTGGGCTGCCTCATCAGCAAGGTCGCGACGACCAGGGCGATTGCCCCGGCGACCAGCTTGTCGACGACGGAGACCGTGATGTTCGAGGCGAGAACGGCCTCCCATAGCGATGCGCCGTAGCCCTGCAGCATCGAGAAGATGCTCGCCGCCGCGTCGTTGACCGTCAAGCCGTGGAAACCGAGGGCGATAATCGGCGCGGCGGTCAGCGTGCAGGCACATGCGACGATGAGGTTGAGCGCGAAGAAGCACAGCGGTGTGCGACCGAGTCGCCACGACCGAACGCCATAGCCCCAGATGAGCGCTCCAACGATGTTGACGAGCGCAAACGGAAGCGCCTGCGGGCTGTTACTGAGCGACGCGAGAACATTCGTCGAGACTCCGACGACTACGCCGTACCAAGGGCCGAACGTTATCGAGACGATCGCGGTGCCGATCATGTCGAGAAATAGCGGGGCACCCATCCGGGCGGATGTCGCGTTGCCAAACAGGTTGAGCCCGAGACTGGCAAGCATCACGATGGCAACGAGTGCGCGGCCGGTGGGCAATGTTGCTTCGTCAAGGGGCAGAGGTAGTGGCAGCGGCGCCGATGGTTGGCTTAGTCGGGCGCGCAGGCAGCGCTGTCGCCATTCGTGAGCCGCCGACTCATCACCGCCGAGCGCAATGACGATCTCAGCGACGAGGTCGGCATTGATGCGCCGGCGTCCGGGGCGAAAAGAGTCGTAAACGGTCGACCGAGCTACGCGAGCTACTGCGGTTGTTGCTCCCTCAGCCAGCCGAGCGCGAGTTATTCGAGCGGCGATCTCGTCGTACGTGACTCCGCCAGCTGCAATCCGCAGCGCCTGCAGACCAGCGACGAGCGTGTCAAAGGTCTCGCTCGCTGCCGTGTAGGTCATCTGTCGGATTATTCCACAGCGGGGTTGCCTTAGAAGCCCATCTGCAGCACAACAATCCCCGGAAAGATCGCGAACGCGACGGTCACGATTAGGGGCATGCGAACTGCCGAACCTGGCTCTGCTGCGACTATGCTGGCGTCTGGATTCGCCCTAGCCGGGCCTCTCACCGCGGACGTCCGGCCATTTCTGGAGGGGGAGGCTGCCCGTTCGAGCCGGGCCGAATTGCGCAAAACCCGTCAGAAACCCAACTGCAAGACGACCAAACCCGGAAAAATCGCGAATGCAACAGTGACCGGCAGGATCAAAAACACCAACGGCACGAGCATCGCCACCTCTTTTTTGCCAGCGACCTCGAGCAGCGAGCGCTTGGCTTCGTCGCGGGAATCCTGTGCCTGGGCGCGCAGCACCTCGACGATGGGAGTTCCACGCTCGAGTGCTCCGGTGATCTGGTCGACAGTGCGGGTGAAGGGCACGAGTTGCAGGTCGCGAGCGACACGCGTTATCGAGTCGGTGAAGGCGATGCCGGTATTAACCTCTGCAACAACTGCCGCCAGCTCACCAGCGAGCTCGCCATGACTCACGCGAGAGACACGTCGGATCGCATCAAGGATTCCCTCGCCCGCCGAGAGACTGAGCGTAAGGAACTCGAGCACGGTGGGCAACTCGCTGTCCATTCGGGCGAGCCGCGCTTTCGCCCTGCGTTGCAGAAGGTAGTCCTTCGCGACGACTCCTCCAGCTGCAAAGACAGCAACGACGACGAGCTGCGCGACAAGTGGAATACCCCGTGTTCCGGCTATGACAATCGCGATGACAACACCACAGGCGGCTCCGGCCGCACCCCAGGCGAGTTGCTGCGAACGAAAGTCTTCGACAGAGAGTGGTGACCCCGCTTGGCGAAGTCGGTGACGGGTCTCAGACGGATTGCCGAGCACCGCCGAGAGCCCCGCCCGCAAACCGGAAACGACGGGGGTCAGCACCAGGCCGAACACGGGTAGCGGGTCGACGGTCTGCCGCGCGAGCAGTTCGCGCGCGCCAGGCGAGACGTCGCGCACATACGGAGCGACGCGGCTCGCCAGCTTCGGACGACTCAGGCGCGGCACCATCGCGACGAGAGTCCACAGCCCAAGACCGAGCGCGAGGCCGCACAGCAGAGTCCATGCTCCGAGCGAGGTCACGCAAACCACCTGCGCTCTTCTGGGATGCGCCCGAGCGCAAGCATCAGGCGGTAGGCGACAACGGTGACGCCGAGCCCGGCGACGATGAGCACAGCCCCGGTCGCCGTGTTGTACGCGGCAGCAGCTTCGGGCCGGGTCGCGAGCAATAGCAGCACGATCCAGGGAGCTGCGACCCCGAGCCGCGCCGCGTTCACGACCCACGACTGCCGCGCCTCGACCTCAGAGCGAATAGCGGCCTCTTGCCGCAAGTACGAGGCGAGGTTGCGCAGCACCAGCGTGAGTTCGCTGCCGCCGACCTCGCGCGACATCCGCAGAGTTTCGACGATACGATCGGCGACCGGGTCGGCAAGCGCATCCTTCAGCTGGGTTATGCACAACGAGAAATTGCCGGTCGCGCGATACTCCGCTTCGAATCGGGCGAATGCCGGTCGTGTCGCAAGCGGTCCGGCATGCGCGAGGGTCATCACGCTGTCGGGCAGCGCCAACCCCGACCGCACGGCAGACACAAGATGATCGACGACGTCGGGCCAGACAATGCGCGCAGCGGTTCGCCGAGCCCGCGAACGCTGCCGCACGACGGCCGATGGCACGAGCAGCCCGACCAGAGCGACGGCACCGGCGAGCACCGCAATGGGAGTCAACGCGAAAGTGACAGCGCCAAAAACAATGCCAAGCAGAATGGATGCAACGGCAAACGCTCCGACCGACACCCGCTCGAGCCCCGCATGCCGCAGCCGCGTCTCGACGAACCCGATCACCCCATTCGCGTGAACAACACGGCCCGCCCGCGAAGGCCACATCAGCGGAGCGAAGACAAGCACTATGCCCACCCCGAGCGCGAGCCCGGCGAGTGCGGCACCCCACGCCGACGGACCGGCGATTGCGAGATTCATCGCGCGAGCACCCGTGCGGGGTCGAAGCCTGCCGCTTCGAACTTGGAGGTACGAGTCGGGTAGCTGCCGGTCGGCTCGAGCTGCCCACCATCGAGGGTAAAGAGCGCACTCGCCTCAATGACCCCGCTCGTAACGTTGCCGCTTGGGGCAAGAAGCTCTACTACGCGACGATGCCCCTTTCGCATTTCGAGGTGGACAACGAGGTCGATGCAACCCGCAACCGTGGGCACAACGAACCCGGAGTCTATGTTGCGACCGGCCAGCAGCGGCAGGGTCGAGAGCTTCGAGAGCGCGTCGCGAGCGCTGTTCGCGTGGATGCTCGACATGCCCGGCAGCCCCGAGTTCAGCGCGATAAGCAGATCGAGCGACTCGGCTTCACGCACCTCCCCGACGACGAGCCGGTCGGGTCGCATGCGCAGCGACTCCTTGATGAGGCGCCGCAGCGTGATCTCGCCCGACCCCTCGAGCGAGGGCTGTCGACACTGCATCGCGACGCGGTCGGGTGCCGCGAAGTCGAGTTCAAAGGTCTCTTCGACAGTGACGACCCGCTCTGACGGGCGCGCGCACGACAGCAACGCGTTGAGCATCGTCGTTTTGCCGGTCTGGGTCGCGCCAGAGACGAGAATGTTCTGCCCGGCGAGCACGCTCATCCGCAGGTATTCGGCAGCCTGGCGAGTGAGCGAGCCAAGCTCGACCAGCTCGTGCAGGTTATGGATGCGCTGCGTGAACTTTCGAATGTTCACCGCCCAGTGCTTCTGGGTGATGTCGGGAATCACAACGTGCAGCCGCGACCCGTCGGGCAGCGAGGCATCAACGAACGGCGACGAAAGGTCGACGCGGCGACCGGTCGACTGCAGCATACGCTCGACAAGATCGCGCACCTCGGCGCTCGTGAGGGCGACCGTCGTTGGCTCGGAAACACCGCTGCGAGCGACGAAGACCTGGGTCGGGCCGTTGATCCAGATCTCCTCGACTGTCGGGTCGTCGAAGTAGGGCTGCAGTGCTCCGAACCCGGTGAGGGTCGCGATGATCTGCCGCGTCGCGGAGGCTTCGTCGGCGAGCAACGGCACGGATCCGCCGAGCGCGCGCTCACTGTAGCGCTGCACTTCGTCGGCCACGTAGCTGTGCGCGACGTCTGCCGTGAGGTCGACGCCCTCGCGCCGCACACGCTCGCGCACGCGATCGGTGATCTGGCTGAGGGCGTGCGACATCTGGCCAGTCTGGGCCGCGTCCGCGACATCCATGCTGGATTATCCACAGGCGCACGCGCGATACGCTACGCACGATGCCTACCCCCAAACTTTCCCTCGCCAACGTCACCCCGACCGCCCTGCATGGACTCACCGATTCCGACCTTCTCGAAGTGAGCGCGGGGTCGCACGTCGAGGCCCAGCGCTTCACCGGCGCCGACATCGCTGGCACCGACCTCACCGGAACCGATTTCAGCGAGTGCGAGTTCAACGCCATCGACGCCGACCAGACGCAGCTGCGTGGTGCGCGCATCAGCGAGTGCAACTTCGACCGCCTGAACGCCGCCGTGCTGCTCGCGGCCCGCTCCGTCTTGCGCGACGTGAGTATCACCGCATCGCGCCTCGGCTCGATCGAGCTCTACGAATGCACGTTCAACTCGGTGATCATCAGCGACAGCAAGCTGGGCTTCGTAAACCTGCGCGGCGCAGAACTCAACAACGTGATCTTTCAAGACTGCTCGATCGACGAACTCGACCTCGCCGGCGCAAAGATCAACCGTTTGACGTTCATCTCAACAAGCATCGACACGTTGGATGTCACGTCTGCGACCCTGCGCAACGTCGACCTGCGCGGCGCGAGCCTGCGCCAGATCAACGGACTCGCCGGCCTGCGCGGCGCCATCATCAGCGGCGAGCAGTCGCTTGAGCTCGCCGAAGTTTTTGCCAACCACCTCGGGCTGCAGGTCACGGGCTAGCATGTCCGCATGAGCCAAGCTCGCCTTGTGGTTGTCGCGCTGATCGCGCTCGCCTTGAATGGCTGCAGTGCTCCCCCGCAGCCCAAGCCCGTCCAGCCCGACCTGCCTCAGCTCGGCCTGCTGGGCATGTGGCGGGTGACGGCGGAGGGCGTCGACACCGACACCTGGCTACGCCTGGGCGATGGCGCGGTGATTCTCGCTCCCGATTGCGACCTCGAGGGCGGGTGGCTCGCCACCGAGACGGAGTTCGTCGCAGACGTTCTGATGTGGAGCGGAGATTGCGCAGGCCTTGAGCGTCAACCGGCCTCGTGGTTGACCACAGCCACGACCTACAGCTCGGTGGGCACCGGTTGGCAACTTCTCGACGCCGATGGTGCGGTAACGGCGACACTCACCGACGATGGCTGGCCCGAAGGCACAAGCGAAACCGCCGAAGAGGCGCTCGCCCCACCGACTGTGACCACGGCTTTTCGCGCCCGGTATGCCGAGCCCGCACCGCTTCGTGCGGGTCTCAGACGGGCAGACGCCGATGCACTCATCGGTCGCTGGGTTCCCGAGTTGGCGACGACTGTCGCACCCCACCTTCGCTTCACCGACGACCGAACCGTACGCACGAGCGATGGATGCAACGTCACAACCGGCAGGTGGCTCGTCACCGAACGCGGCACCCTCGTCACTACTGGCTATTCGAGCACCCTGGTCGGCTGCGACGGCATCGATGTCGTGGGTGCCCTCGACAAGGCGGTCACCGCCGCGATCGACGGCGACGGCTCGTTGCACCTCATCAGCGCATCGGGCGCCGAGCTTCTCACGTTTGTTCGCGACGAGTGACACCAGCAACCTCTGGCTAGAATTGACCAGCCCGCGGGAGTGGTGAAATTGGTATACACGCCAGATTTAGGTTCTGGTGCCGAAAGGCGTGAGGGTTCAAGTCCCTTCTCCCGCACTGTTCATCGTGCACGCGGTGCCCCGCGTCATCCGATCGGATGATGTCGACGGTCTCACAGCAAAGCCTTGCCGTTCTCCTAGTAACCTGTGTGAAAACCTTGGCCGCCGCCGATTGACCTCAACGGCAACCGACGACTGGAGAACTTTCCGTGATTCCCAACGCACTCATTCCATTCTTGGACCCGGAGAACCTCATCAATGGGTTCGGTCCGTTCGCGCTGCTCGGCATCTGCTTTATCGTCTTTGCCGAGACCGGTCTTCTCGTCGGGTTCCTGCTGCCCGGTGACACGTTGCTCGTTATCACCGGTCTGCTGACCTTCGCGGGTGTCATCGACATTCCGATCTACTGGGTCTGCCTGGCTATCGCGCTCGCGGCGTTCCTCGGCGGAGAAGTCGGTTATCTCATCGGCAACAAGCTCGGCCCGAAGGTCTTTGAGCGAAAAGAGAGCGGCCTGTTTAGCGTTGCCAACGTGCAGCGCACAAACGCGTTCTTCGAGCGCTTCGGTGGTCTCGCGGTCATCGTTGCCCGATTCGTTCCGATCGTTCGCACCTTCGCCCCCGTCGCCGCTGGTGTTGGCCACATGGACCCGAAGAAGTACTCGCTCTACAACGCCATCGGCGCGTTCATCTGGGGTGCGCTGCTGACGTTCGGCGGCTGGGTGCTCGGCTTTATCCCGCCGCTCGCGAACTTCGTCACCGAGTACATCGACGTGATCCTGCTCGGCGCAGTTGCCATCACGCTCATCCCGACGATCTTCCACTACGTGCAGTCGGTAGTGAAGGCTCGCAAGGCACGCCTCGCGGGCACAACCACAGAGGTTGCGGCCGAAGAGCTCGTTCTCGATAAGTCACTGTTCGACCAGGACAAGGCGAACGACAAGAAGTAGGCGAGACCGGGTTTCGATACGGCTCTGGCGCGCCTACTCAACCAGCGAGTAGGCGAGACCAGCGACCGCTCAACCAACGAGTAGATCGTCGAGCGGCCGATCGAGCCGCTCGGACATCGCCACGAGCGCTCCCTCGGCGCGACCGCGCACTCGGGGTGACGAGTCGCTGTTCATCAGCGTTCGCAGCCCCTCAGAGTGCTCGAACTCGCCGACGCCGCCGAGTGCCCATGCTGCGGCGTCGCGAACGCGCCAGTTCTCGTCGCCGAGCAGGGCCGCGAGCCGCTCTGGCTCAGCCAGGGATCGCACGGCACACACCCGGGCACAGACCATGCGCACCCGCCAGTGCTGGTGCCCGAGCCCCGCAATCACCGCAGACGCTGCCGAGTCGACCCAGTAATACTCGAGGGCACGCGCTCCCCACGATTGAAACCAGTAAGCGTCGAGGTCGGGCGAATAAGCCCGCCCTCCGAGATAGCGCAGAAAATCGCGATGCTCCTCGCCGCTGACGAGCAGCGAGGCGCTTCGAGACGCAAGCTGCGCTGCGCCGAACTCTTCTACAGCCGCGCGTAACCGTGCGCTGTGCGAGAGCTCGACCGGAACCCTCACGCCAGTCGTGCAGCCAAACGCTTGTGCGACTGCTCTGCAGCTCGGCGCACGTCGATCTCCGCGTCACGGAAGAGCTTCGCGATGAGCTCAGAGTCAGAGGCAACGCCGACCTCGGCGAGCGCGCGGGCCGCACCGGCGCGCACGCGGGCAACGTCATCGGTGAGAAGCGGGCGCAGGGTGTCGGCAAACGGCAGCGAGCGAGTCGCAACAACACGAGTGCACATCTCACGCACTCGCCAGGCCTGGTTCGTCAGGCCGGCGTTGATGCCGTCTGCAACTGTGTCGTTCCAGACGTAGAGAAAGGTGCGCGCACCCCAGACCTCGGGCCAATAGAGCGGCGGCGCGCCATCCAATATGCCTTGGGCGTGGGTGCCACCGACCCACAGCAGAAACTCCTCACCGGCGTTGAGGCCGGCGAGGAGCGCCTTTGCGCGGTCGATAACTTCGGTTTCGCCGAGGGTCTCAACAGCGAGTGCGATTCGGTCAGCGGGGGAAGCGTCAAGCGGGATGTCTGTAGTCATTGCCCGCCCAGCCTACGCGCGTGGCTCCCACCTGAACATCGCACGCGCGGCGAAGATCGCGAGAACCGCCCACGCGAGGCTCGGCGCGACGAGAACAAACAGGTTCTGGATGTCGCTGCCGGTCCATCCCGCAATGATCAACTCGGTGATTCCGCCACCCGGAAGCGCCCGCTTGACCCAGGTCAGTTCTTCGACTCCGGTGAACACGACCCAGATTGACGTTCCCAGGGCTGCGAAGAACAGCGGCAGGGTCGTCACCTGCGCGTGCTCGGGCGAATTGGTGATGCCCGCCGTTGCGAGGGCGAGACCCGCGAACATCACCTCGGCGAGAAGCACACCGAGAATGACGAGCCAAACAGACTGGGGTTTGTCATCGGCAGTGGCGGCGAGAATCGCGAGAATGGCACCGACCTGCACGATGCTGATTGCGACGATTGGCGCGATGAGCCCGCCGATGATGGCGCCGTCAGAGACAGCGCCGCTGCGCAGACGCTTGAGAAACAGCGTCTGGCGACGCGCGGCGAGAGTCGTTGTCGCCGTGACGTAGACACCCATCGAGATCATGATCATGATGACGAGCACCGCGCTCACGGCTGAGCCGCCATCGTTGCCCGAATAGACGAAGTAGGCGCCGAGCGCGAGCGGGATAAGGATCGCGCACGCCGCGACGAGGCGGTTGCGCACGAGCATACGAAGTTCTGATGTGGCTATTGCAAACATTGGGGGCTCCTAGGAGTTGCTGAGTGAACGGAAGACGTCGTCGAGGCTCGACGAGGTCGCTGACAGGCGGTCGAGCCGGTGGCCCGCAGAATCCGCCCAGGTGAGCAGCGCCGTGAGGTCGCGCTGTAGCTCGTCGGTCTCGATGCGTGTAACACCGTTTTGGGTCGCTGTGACGGCGAGGGGAAGGTCGACCCTCGCGGGAGCCACGAAGCTGATGTACGCGGGCTGGTTCTCGACGAGCTCGGCAAGTGTTCCCTCGCGCTCGAGGTTGCCCTTGTGCATAAGCCCGATGCGGTCGGCGTACTTCTGAGCCTCTTCGAGGTAGTGGGTGGTCAAGATGATCGTCGTTCCCTCACCGCGCAGCTCGGCGACGACGCTCCACAGCTGGTCGCGTGCCGTCGGGTCGAGGCCCGTTGTCGGCTCGTCGAGAAACACGAGCTCCGGGGTTCCCCAGATCGCCATACCGAAGTCGAGACGGCGCTTCTCACCGCCAGAGAGCTGGCCAACGCGGGTCTCGCGCTTGTCGACCAGGTCGATCTTGCCGAGCACGCGGTCGTCGACGTCGGTGCGGCCAGAGATGCTTCCCGCGAGGCGCAGCGACTCTGCAACCGTGAGGTCACCGGCGAAGCCCGACTCTTGCAGCATGATCCCCATGCGCGGCCTGATCTTCATACGATCGATCGGATCCCCGCCGAATACCCGCACGGCACCCGACGACGGCTTGCGGTAGCCCTCAATCGTCTCGAGCGTTGTGGTCTTGCCCGCGCCGTTTGTGCCGAGTAACGCGTAGAGCTCGCCCTGCGCCACCGAGAAGCTCAGCTTTCGAACCGCCTGAAACTCGCCGTGTGCGCCGTAGTTGTAGCTCAGATCCGCGGCCTCGACCACGGGCCCTGCCATCGAAGAAGTTGTCATGCTCTAACGATGGCCGCGACATCCAACCCTGCGTAGTGGCATCTCGCCCGCGTTCAGATGACATTTGTCACTGTGGATGTCGCGTGCCGTGCCGGTACCGTTGAACAATGACCCGGGCGCAATCGACTTCAGCACGCCCAGCCGCATCCCGCGCCCCGAGCGGAGAGCGGGCACTGCGCCGCATGCGGGTCTACACGACCTCGTCGCTCGCGATAATCGTTCTTCTGTACTGCGGTGTCGCGGTTCAGCAGACACAGACCGTGTGGCTACTCGTCGCGCTGCTCGGCACAACGATTGTTGTAACCGCCTACGCGTTCTACTGGGAGAAGTCCGCACCGCTCTGGCTGACCATTGCCGCCTTCGCGACCTCGCTCAGCGTCTGGATCGCGACTGTTGTTATCAGCGAGCTGCCGACCTCGATCTTTCTCCTTGCCGTATCAACGTCGATCTACGCGTTCGGCGGGGGCTACGCGCACTGGCAGCGGGCGGCGGCGATTGGCATCGCTGCGGGAGGGATTCCGCTGCTTGTTGTTGTGGTCGTCGAACCCGGTGCCGACGTTGTGCCGTGGCTGTTCGGCCTCGCGATTGCCTTTGCGCTCGCCCTCGGCCTCTTTGGGCTCAACCGTTATGCGTTCAACCTCTATCTCGAGATCGACGACGCCCGCCGCCTCGCCGCCGACCTCGCTGTCGCCGAAGAGCGCTATCGGTTTGCGGCTGACCTTCACGACATTCAGGGGCAGACGCTGCATGTCATCCGGCTCAAGACGCAGCTCGCCGATCGCCTTCTCGACCGCGACCCGCTCGCCGCTCACGAGCACCTGCGCGAGGCGGGAGAGCTCATCGCGCAAACCCTCGCCGGCACTCGCAGCCTCGCCTTCGGCGATCGCACGGTATCAAGCGCGAGCGAACTCGCCAACGCCGAGGCCCTGCTGACCGCGGCGGGCATCGACTACACGGTGACGGGTGCACTCGCTGTCGGCGACCACGACGAACTCTTCGGGCTCGTTGTGCGCGAGGCCACGACCAACATTTTGCGGCACGCTCAGGCCTCCCGCGTGGCAGTCGAACTCGGCCCACACACGGTCACCGTGACCAACGACGGAAGCCCGGCAACGGCGCGCACCCTCAGCGGGCTCGCACGACTCGGCGAGCGCTTCGAGGCAGCCGGCGGATCGCTGAGCACATCATCGGCCGATGGAACCTTCGTAACGACGGCGAGCATCCGGTGATCCGCATTCTGATTGCCGACGACGAGAACCTGCTCAGGCTCGCGCTTGCCGCGCTTCTCGACCTCGAAGACAACCTCGAGATCGTCGCGCAGGCCGACAACGGCACAGACGCGATAGCCCTCGCGATCGAGCACTCCCCCGACGTTGTGCTGCTCGACCTTGAAATGCCAGGGTTGGATGGCATCGACACCGCGTCTGCAATACTCGCAGAGCGGCCAGACCAGGCGATCATCCTTCTCACGCGGCACGGTCGACCGGGTGTGCTCAAGCGAGCGCTGCGCGCCGGCGTGCGCGGCTTTCTCGGCAAGAGCGTCGAACCAGAGCGCCTCGCCCAGATCATCGCCGACGTGCACGCCGGAAACCGCTACGTCGACGCAGAGATCTCGACGGCCGCGATGATCGACGACAGCCCGCTCACCGACCGCGAGCTCGACGTGCTGCGGCTCACCGTCGACGGCCTTTCGGTGCGCGAGATCGGCGCTGGGCTCCACCTCGCGTCGGGAACAGTGCGCAACTACCTGTCGTCGGCGATGCAGAAGACCGGAACCGCCGCGCGGCATGAGGCCGCTCGTGTGGCGCGGGCGCGGGGCTGGCTTTAGACGGCGACCCAGATCGACTCGAGCGCCTGATCGCCGAGGTCGTGTTCTGTGCCGTCGGAGAGCCGCACAACAAACGACCCGCCGAACGGTTTGCGACCGAGTACCTCGATCACCGTGTCGACAACGATGCCCTCGGCCTGAAGGTGTCGCAGCAGCATCGGGTCGCGGTCGCTGATGCGCACAACCGCCCCACTGTGACCTTCGACCGCGTCGGCGAGCAGCACGGCCGCGGGAACGGAGATCGTTCCATCGGCACCCGGAATCGGGTCTCCGTGCGGGTCACGACTCGGGTGACCGAGTTGCGCGTCGATCGCGTCGAGAAGCCTGTCGCTCAGCGCGTGCTCGAGCACCTCGGCCTCGTCATGAACTTCGTCCCAGGCGTAGCCGTACTGCTGCACGAGCCAGGTCTCGATGAGGCGGTGACGTCGCAGCATGCGCAGGGCGAGGGCCGCGCCATCCATAGTCAGAGAAATTGCACCGTACGGAACGTGCGTGACGAGCCCCTGCGCACTGAGTTTCTTTACCATTTCGGTGACGGATGACGCCGCGAGCCCGAGCCGGGCGGCGAGCACCGACGTTGTGATCGGCTGCGGTTGCCACTCGGTGTGCGAGTAGATGACCTTGACGTAGTCTTCGACGGCTGAGGGGTACGAGGTCATCACCCACCCACGATAACGAGAACTATCAGCAGAACGTTGATCGCGACGATCGCAATGGTCGAGGTCCAGCCTGCGATGCGCAGCCAGGCGGGGTTAGCGAACTCACCCATGTCGGTCTTCGAACTCGCGATCTTGACGAGCGGGATGAGCGCGAACGGAATTCCAAAGCTCAGCACGACCTGGCTCAGCACAAGCGCCTGCGTGGGGTCGAAACCGACGGCGAGCACGGCGAGCGCTGGGATCAGCGTGATGACCCGGCGCACAAGAAGCGGGATCTTCACGTGCAGCAGGCCGCCCATAATCGCCGAGCCGGCGTAGGTGCCAACGCTCGTCGACGCGAGGCCGGAGGCGAGCAGGCCGACAGCGAAGATCACGCCGATCGTTGGCCCGAGAGCCGTGACGATTGCTGAGTGGGCGCCGTCGATCGTGTCGGTGCCACTGACCCCATTTCCGTCGGCGCCGCGCAGGTTGGCCGCCGCAAGAAGAAGCATCGAGATGTTGATGGCACCCGCCACGAGCAGGGCAGCGCCGACATCGACGCGGGTTGCCTTGAGCAGCGAACGAATGCGACCGGGGTCGTGCGAAACACCGTGCCGGTCGCGCGCGAGGGCCGAGTGCAGGTAGATCACGTGCGGCATCACCGTGGCGCCGAGCATGCTCGTCGCGAGCAGTACGGAGTCGGTGCCCTCGAACCGCGGAACGATTCCGGCCACAAGATCGCCCGGATCGAGGTCGCTGACAAAGAGGCCCGAGACAAAGCCGACAACGATCACCGCGAGCAGCGCGACAATGACAACCTCAAACGACTGTTGACTGCGTCGGGACTGTATCGCGAGGATGGCCATCGACGCGATGCCCACGATAACGCCGCCGAGCAGCAGCGGCACACCGAAGAGGAGGTGCAGGGCGATGGCTCCGCCGATAACCTCGGCGATATCGGTCGCGGCCGCGACCAGCTCGGCCTGCAACCAGTAGACGCGGCGCGGCCCGGTCTTTAGCCGCTCACCGAGAAGCTCGGGAAGACTGCGGCCTGTGACGATTCCCACCTTTGCCGACTGGTACTGCACCAGCACAGCTACCGCGTTCGCGAGAATCAGCACCCACAGCAGCAGGTAGCCGTAGCGCGCACCCGCCGTGAGGTTGGCCGCCACGTTGCCAGGATCGACGTACGCGATGGCGGCTACGAAGGCCGGGCCGAGCAAAAGAAACGTCGCGCGTTTTTCGAGTCGTTGTGTGGGTGTTTTCGGCACACCTAAATATTAGCGGTGAAACTGGTCTTCATGCGCCGCGTGCTCGGCAGGCTCAAGCTGAAAAGTCGAGTGTTCGACGTCGAAGTGACCAGCGAGGCATCCACTCAGTTCGTCGAGAAGAGCGCCCGTGCCACCGCTGGCAAAGAGCTCGGCCGAGACCACAACGTGCGCCGAGAAAACCGGAGCCCCCGATGTAATCGCCCACACGTGAACGTCATGCACATCGATGACGCCATTGGCGCCGAGAATGTGGGCGCGAATCGCCTCGACGTCGGTGCCGTGCGGGGCGGCCTCGCTCAGCACCCGCACAACGTCGCGAAGCAGAACGAAGGCGCGAGGAACAATGAGCGCAACAATCACGAGCGACGCAATCGCATCGGCGAGTTGGAACCCGGTCGTCAGAATCACAACACCTGCGACGATCGCCGCGATCGAACCAAAGAGGTCGCCGATGACCTCGAGATAGGCACCACGCATTCCGATGGATGTCGCGGCTCCCCCTCTGAGTACAGACAGCGCCGCGAGGTTCGCCGCGAGCCCCACCGCGGCGACGATGAGCATCGGCACACTGAGCACCTCAGACGACTCTGGGTTTACGAGTCGCCCGACCGCTTCGATGGCAATAAAGACGGCGATGCCGCTCAGCAGCAGCCCGTTGAGCAGGGCGCCGAGCACCTCTGCACGCTGGTAGCCAAAGGTCTGGCGATCGGTCGCGGGCCGCGCGGCGATCCCCAGGGCGACGAGAGCGATGACGAGGCCGAGCAAGTCGGAGACCATGTGCCCCGCGTCGGCGAGAAGGGCGAGCGAACCCGAAATCCACGCGCCGACGACCTCGACAACGAGAAACGTTGCGATGATCGCGATGGCGATGCTTAGCCGAGTGCGATTGCTCGCACCGGGGCCGTGATCGTGCGAATGGGAGTGGGTCACGAGTCAAGGCTAGGCGCGCTCTGACCCCACTTCTAGTGTTCAGAGCTAGATAGGAATGAGTGCCGTTATCAGCAAGCGTGGATAGTACCTCTCGTTCGTTTTGCGAACAAGAGATGGGTCCAAGGATTTGACAAACCGCAGAGGCGATTAGGGTTACCTTATGACTTTGCCCGATGTTGTCGAGCCTCGAATGCGCCGTGACGCTGCGCGCAATCGCGACCGCGTCCTTGTCGCCGGCCGTGCGGCGCTCGACGCAGGTGAAACGCTCCAATTGAATGAGATCGCCCGTTCGGCCGGTGTTGGCGTGGGAACCGTGTATCGCCACTTCCCCACCACCGCTGACCTACTCGAAGCACTTGTCACCGACAAGCTCGAGAGCCTCGTTGCCGAGGCCCAGGATGCCACGTCGCTCGACGACCCGTGGGACGCCCTCGAAAGCTTCCTCGCCCGCTCCGTCAGCCTTCAATCGGCGGATGTCGCTTTCGCCACCGTGATGGCCGCAGACAACGATGCGCTGCCGATCACGACCCAGCTCAAGGCCTCGCTCAACCGGGTCTTCGAACGCCTCATCGAGAAGGCTCGCGACGCCGGCCGGGTTCGCCCCGAGTTCCGCGCGGCAGATCTACGGGTGATGCTGTGCGGCGTCGCCTACGCGAACCGGCTCTCGGGCAACCAGCCCGGAACGAACCGTCGCTACCTCGACGCGTTCCTTCGCGGTATCCAGGCCTAGTTTTCGCCCAGCAGTCTTGCGCGTACAACGGGCATAATCGCCTCGAACGCGCGCGCCCGGTGACTCACGGCGTTCTTCTCGTCGGCGCTGAGTTCTGCAGCGCTCACCTCGAGACCTTCGGGCTTGAAGATCGGGTCGTAGCCAAAACCGCCGACGCCCGCGGCTTCGGTGAGCACTGCTCCCGGCCAGACCCCGAGCTCGACGTGCTCGAAGTCGCCCCGTTCTGAATCACCGACCACGAGGGCCGCAGCGCACGAGAACCACGCCGACCTGTCGCTCGCATCAGCGAGATTAGTCAGCAGCAGTTCGAGATTGTCGCGGTCGTCGCGCGTTCCCGCGTATCGCGCCGAGTGGATTCCCGGAGCGCCACCCAGTGCCGTCGCCGAGATGCCAGAGTCGTCGGCTATCGCCGCGAGTCCCGTGTGGGCCGCAGCGGCGCGCGCCTTGATGAGGGCGTTGGCCTCGAACGTGTCGCCGTCTTCGACCGGCTCGGGTCCGTCGTAGCCGATGAGCTCGATCCCGTCGAGCCGATCACCCAGAATACGACGAAGTTCGTCGACCTTGTGCGAGTTGTGGGTCGCGAGAACGAGCTGAACTGTCATCGTGCGAGAGCCTCGTTCTGCATTCTCGTGAGGTCGACGCCACCGGCGAGCGCGAGGTCGAGAAGCGAGTTGAGCTCGTTACGGTCGAAGGGCGCACCCTCTGCCGTGCCCTGCACCTCGACGAAGAGACCGCGACCAGTGACGACGACGTTCATGTCGGTCTCGGCGCGCACGTCTTCAACGTAGGCGAGGTCGAGCATCGGAACGCCGTCGATGATTCCGACACTCACGGCCGCCACGCTGTCGATGAGCGGCTTGGAGTTCTGCCCGATGAACTTCTTTGTGCGACCCCACTCGAGGGCGTCAGCGAGCGCCACGTAGGCGCCCGTGATGGCAGCGGTGCGCGTTCCGCCGTCGGCCTGCAGCACGTCGCAGTCGATGACGATGGTGTTCTCGCCGAGAGCCTTCATGTCGACGACGGCGCGCAGCGAGCGACCGATGAGACGCGAGATCTCGTGAGTGCGACCACCGATCTTGCCCTTGACGGCTTCACGATCCATACGATCGTTCGTAGAGCGGGGAAGCATCGCGTACTCGGCCGTGACCCAGCCCTTGCCCTTGCCCGCAAGCCAGCGCGGAACGCCGTTGGTGAACGACGCCGTGCACAGCACCTTGGTCTTGCCGAACGAGATGAGCGCGGAGCCCTCGGCCTGGTCGCTCCACCCGCGCTCGATCGTGATCTCGCGCAGGTCGTTGTTCTCGCGGCCGTCGTGACGCGTCATGGGAGTTCCTTAATCTGGGTGATGGTGCCGGTCTCGACAAGGTCAACGGTTGTGACCTCGGGGCCGAGAAAGCGTGAGGCGAGGCGCGTGAACTCCGCTGTGGAGTCCCCCGTCGCCTCGAAGGTGTACTTCGGCGCCGCTGTGGCGGTGCGCTGCAGGTCGTGGGCGACGAGAGTGCGATAGACGTCGTAGGCGGTCTCTTCGGCGCTCGAGACGAGCGTGACGCCCTCCCCCATGACGTACTGGATCGCCCCGGCAAGCAACGGGTAGTGCGTGCAGCCCAGCACAAGCGTGTCGACCTTTGCGGCCTTGAGCGGGCCGAGGTACTCCTCTGCCGTCGCGAAGAGCTCAGCGCCGCTTGTGACGCCACTCTCGACAAACTCAACGAAGCGCGGGCAGGCCTGAGTAAAGATTTCGAGAGTGGATGCCGCGGCGAACGCATCTTCGTAGGCACGCGACTTCACAGTGCCGGTCGTTCCGATCACCCCGATGCGGTTGTTGCGCGTCTGTCGCACAGCCGCGCGCACCGCCGGTTGAATCACCTCGACAACGGGAATGCCGTAGCCGTCGGTAAACCGCTCACGGGCGTCGCGCAGCATCGCGGCGCTCGCCGTGTTGCAGGCGATGACAAGAAGCTTGACGCCCTCGGCTACAAGGTCGTCCATCACATCGAGCGCGTAGCGGCGCACCTCGGCGATCGGCTTGGGGCCGTAGGGCGAGTGAGCCGTGTCTCCGACGTAGGTGATCGACTCATTGGGAAGCTGGTCGATGATCGCGCGAGCGACGGTGAGGCCACCAACTCCCGAGTCGAAGACTCCAATCGGCGCATCAGTCACAGCAACCGAGTTTAGCGTTTCGATAGGCTCCCGTTATGAGCACCGCGCTGTTGACCGACCGCTATGAACTCACAATGCTCGACGCTGCACTGCGCAGCGGTCGCGCGAACCGCGAGTGCAGTTTCGAGGTATTCGCCCGCAGGCTCCCCGAAGGACGCCGCTATGGCATCGTCGGCGGCACGGGTCGATTGCTTCAGGCAATCAGCGAGTTCACCTTCGGAGACTCCGAGCTGGCATGGCTACGCGATAACAAGGTCGTTACGAGCGAGACCCTCGACTGGCTCGCCAACTACAGGTTCAGCGGCACGATCGAGGGATATCGCGAGGGCGAGGCATACTTTCCCGGCTCACCCCTGCTCATCATCGACGGCACCTTCGCCGAGGCCGTCATTCTCGAGACGCTCGCCCTGAGCATCCTCAACTACGACAGCGCCATCGCGAGTGCCGCAGCTCGAATGGTGACAGCTGCTGACGGCCGTCCCCTCGCTGAGATGGGCTCGAGGCGCACAGGTGAGCGATCCGCCGTGGCTGCGGCTCGCGCCGCGTACATCGCAGGGTTCGGCGCCACGAGCAACCTCGAGGCCGGACGCACGTGGGGCATCCCAACGATGGGCACCGCAGCTCACGCCTTTACGCTTCTTCACGACAGCGAAGAAGAGGCCTTCCAGGCCCAGGTCGACGCCCTCGGGCCGGGCACAACTCTTCTCGTCGACACGTACGATGTCGAAAAAGCGGTCGCACTCGCCGTCAAGGTTGCCGGAACCTCGCTCGGCGCCGTGCGCATCGACTCGGGCGACCTGCCGGCACAAGTGCAGGCTGTGCGTGAGCAGCTCGACTCGTTGGGCGCGACATCCACCAAAATCACTGTGACGAACGACCTCGACGAGTACACGATCGCGGCCCTGCGTGCGGCACCGGTTGACGCGTACGGCGTCGGAACGAGCGTTGTCACGGGCTCCGGGCACCCGGCCGCGGGAATGGTCTACAAGCTCGTCGCTCACAAGAACGATGAGGGCGAGTGGATCTCGGTCGCCAAGAAGTCAGCCGAGAAAGCGACGGTCGGTGGCCGCAAGCGGCCGGTACGTTCGCTCGGCAATGGCGTCGCCTACGCCGAGACGATTTACATCGAAGATTCGTCTGGGCCCACGGCGACCGAGCGCGACCTGCTTGTGCAGCTCGTCACAGCGGGCGAGGTCGACCCTCAGTGGCTCGGGTCTGCTGGCACGGCTGCCGCTCGAGAGCACCGCGCGGGTGCCGTCGCGGAGCTTCCCGTCGACGCGCTGCGCCTCGGCCGTGGCGAGCCGGCGATCCCGACCGTCTATAAGTAACGTTCCGCGGCGAGGCGACGAACCGGTTAGGCCTTGAGCTTCTCGTAGATCTCTTTGCAGGTCGGGCACACCGGAAACTTCTCGGGGTCGCGCGACGGAGTCCAGAGTTTGCCGCACAGTGCACGCACCGGCTTGCCGCTCAGAGCGGACTCCATGATCTTGTTCTTCGGCGCGTAGTGCGAGAAGCGCTCGTGATCGCCCTCTTCGACCTGCTCTTTGTTGAGAAGCTCTTCGAGTTCACGGTCGAGAGTGTCGGTTCCGCCGCCTGTGAAGTCTGTGTCAGCCATGGGTCAATTGTAGGCGCGGCAACTCGCGACCGCCGGGTTCAGTTCTGGCTCGCGAAGACGAGAAGCTCAGAGGTGCGGCGGTCGTAGAAGCGCGCTCCAATTGCCGTGCCAGCCGTGAGCACGAGCAGGCCGAGCCCAACACCGATCGCGAGTGACAGCAGGTGCCAGAACGAGCCGTAGATGAATCCGAGAGCCGCCGCAGCAATCGCGGGCGAGGCAAAGACGATGACGAAGATGAACGTGAACGCCTGGATGCCACCGGCGGGGCTACCGACACCCTGCGGCTGCGAGAACGGGCTGTCGCCGGGTCGCACGGTTGAATACGGGAATCGCGCCGAGGCCACGCTCGATACTCCGAGTCCGGCCAGCAGCAAGCTCGAGCTCACACCGACGAGCGAGAAGAGAACGATCCAGTCGCCGTACAGCCACGCCGAAACCAGCGAGCCGATGGCGATGAGCGGCACACCAAGAACCAGCACGGGAATGATGCGACCCCAGCGGTCGGCTCGGCCGCGGGTGCTCGTTGAGAGGTGCAACCAAATGGCCGTGTTGTCGAACGCGACGTCATTGTGAACGAACCAGCCGAGAAACAGGCAGATGACCGGCAGGGGCAGAAGCGCGAGCTCGTTGAGCTGCAAACCCGCAACCGAGAGAACGATGACCATAACCACCGGAATGAACGGGATGGCGAGAAGAGACGAGCCGTATCGCGAATCGCGGAACCAGTAGGTCATGCTGCGTGCAGCGATCGCGCCCGTGGGCGTACGGGCGAACCAGTCAAACCAACCGAGGCCGGCATAGGTGCGCACGTGGGGCTGTCGCAGCGGCGTTGTGAGCATGGCACCAACGAGCACCCGCCACACGATGGCGAGAATCACGACCCACCCGGCCGCTATCGCAAGCTTGGCGAGGGCATCGTCGATGTTGCCCGCTGCGGCGTCTGCGGGGATCGCCCATGCCGCGCCCAGCGGAGTCCAGCCCAGAATGTTCGCGGCATCACCGAGAAGCTCGAGGCCACGGTGTCGCCAGTCGATGGTCATAACAACGACGATGACCGGCGAGAGAGCGAGAAGCGCGAGGATGCTGAAGATTGCCGTGAGGTCGCGAGCGCGTCGCGTCGAGATCAGAAACGAGGCGAGTGAGGTCGAGACGCGCGACGAGAGCAGGCAGGTCGCAACGATGAGCACAACCGAGAGAATCGCGAGCACCTCGCTCACACCGTCACGACTCCAGGTCACGAGCTGGGCGAGCGAAATGACCGTGATAACGACTGCCGGAACACTAACAACCGCGCCGATGATGAGCACAACGGCCAGCTTCGTTGTGTTGATGCCGAAGAGTCCGAACTTTCGGGGGTCGAGCGCATCTTCGGTGCCGAGAATGAGTGGCAACACCGTGACAACGATCACCACGACGGAGCCGACGACGATGACCGTCGCGCGCGCGACATCCACCTCGACAAATCGGAGTGAGACAAGACCTGCCACAACGAACACCGCTGAGGCAACGCCGTAGAGGATGCCGAAGGCGAGGCCAACGACCTGCCAGAAACTGCGACGGAACGAGTTGACGAAGAGCGTCAGCTTCAGTCGGAGAATGTGTGCAACCACTCCATGCCCTCCGCTGCCTTGCGTCCACCGGCGAGTTCGACGAACTTCTCTTCGAGGGTTTTGCCCGCCGTGACGTCGGCCATCGGGCCAGACGCAAGAACCGCTCCGTTTACGATGACCGCAACCGAGTCGCAGACGCGCTCGATCAGGTTCATGGTGTGGCTCGAGATGATGATCGTTCCGCCCGCGGCGACGTACTTCTGCAGAATGTCGATGACGTTCGCAGCCGAAACGGGGTCAACCGACTCGAACGGCTCGTCGAGCACAAGAAGCCTGGGCGAGTGAATCATCGCTGCGGCGAGCGCGAGCTTCTTCGTCATACCTGCCGAGTAGTCGGTGACGAGACGGTTGAGCGAGTCTTCGAGGCCGAACGCCGCGGCGAGGTCGGCGGTGCGAATGCGAATTGTTGCCTTGTCGAGACCACGCAGTACGCCCGAATAGTAAAGAAGCTGTGCGCCGGTGAGGCGGTCGAACATACGCAGGCGGTCGGGCAGCACGCCCATCTTGCGCTTGGCGACAACGGGGTCGCTCCACACGTCGGCACCGTGAACTGTGACTGTTCCGGCATCGGGACGAAGAAGGCCGGTGACCATCGAGAGGGTGGTTGTCTTACCCGCACCGTTCGGGCCAACGATTCCGAAGAACGAGCCTGCAGCAATCTCCAGATCGATACCCGAGACCGCTGTCTTGTCATCAAAGCGCTTGACGAGCCCCGTGATACGTAAAACGATCTCGCGCTCGGCGGGTTCGTCAACGACGACGGGAGCCACGGCGCTCACGCGGCGGGGCTTGCGGGCAGGCTTGGATGCTGCTGAAGTGGGCGTTGCCGACTCTTCCGATACCTCAGAAAGGGACGCAACGTCGTTTAGATCGGTCTCGGAGTCCACCGCACAACCGTATCAATGCTGCGGCCCATCTACTGTCCTGCCTCGCTGATCGAGTGGCTTGCATCACAAAACGACAACATCCGTGCGGTTTACATGGAGTTTTGAGGTGCCGTCGATAAAGTGCATAGCAGCACAACGGTGTGTCGATTACTCCCCCTATTGATTAACACAAGAAAAACACTTCTGGTTTTTCACCATATGAGGGGTCAAGATTTTTAGTAGAGGAGACACATCGTGACTACGCAGATTGTCATTTTGGCCGCTGGTATGGGCAGCCGACTGGGACGCTCGCTTCCCAAGCCGCTCACCGAGCTCGCCGACGGCCGCACCATCATGCAGCAGCAGTTCGACAACATTCAGCACGCCTTTGGCAAGAACGCCCAGGTCACCGTCGTCGTGGGCTACAAGCTCGAGCACATCATCGAGGCTTTCCCACAGGCATCGTTCGTCTACAACGAGCAGTACGACCAGACCAACACGTCGAAGAGCCTCATGCGCGCCCTGCAGGCGTCGGCGCCCGGCGGAGTTCTCTGGATGAACGGAGACGTTGTTTTCGACCCCGAGGCTCTCGAGCGCGCTGCGAAGCTCGTCGCTCGCGACCAGTCATTCGTTTCGGTCAACACCGCAAAGGTCTCTGACGAAGAGGTCAAGTACACGACCGACGCAGAGGGCTACATCAAGGAACTTTCGAAGAGCGTCAAGGGTGGTCTCGGCGAGGCAGTCGGCATCAACTACATCTCACGCGACGACAAGGCAGTACTTCTGCGCCAGCTCAAGCGCGTTGGCGACCAGGACTACTTCGAACGTGGAATAGAGTTGGCGATTGAGCAGGACAAGCTGCACATTGAGCCGGTAGACATCTCCGATCTCTACGCTGTGGAGATTGACTTCGCTGAAGACCTCGAGCGGGCGAACCTCTTCGTCTAATCGAAGCTCAGCGGATCTCTCGGAGGTCGTTGACCTCAGAAGGACCCCCGTGACCCTTGCAGTGCCCGAGCGAAAAGCCTGGTCGCCTGTAGCGCGGTATCGCCACACGCTGTTTTTGCTGACGTCCCGTGACCTGAAGGTTCGCTACTCGACGTCGTTTCTCGGCTATTTCTGGTCGATACTCGATCCGCTGGTGATGAGTGGAATCTATTTCTTCATCTTCACCGTGGTCTTTCAGCGCGACGACATCGGCGCCCAGCCGTACATCGTGTTTCTGCTTTCCGGGCTCCTGCCATGGATGTGGTTCAACGGCGCCGTTTCCGACTCGACCCGCGCGTATATCCGTGGCGCGAAGCTCATTCGATCGACAAAGATCCCGCGCACGATCTGGGTATCGTCACTCGTTCTGTCAAAGGGCACAGAGTTCATTGCGAGCCTCCCGGTTCTTGCGGTCTTCGCGATCTTCAGTTCGGCAGTTTTGCACTGGCAGGCGGTCTTCTTCGTTCTTGGAGTCGCGCTTCAGGCCATCCTGCTTATCGGCATTGGGCTCATCGTCGCTCCCCTCGTCGTCTTCTTCCGCGACCTCGAGCGAGCGGTCAAGCTTGCGCTGCGCTTTTTGTTTTACGCGTCGCCGATCATCTACGGCGTTCACGACCTTCCGCCGGAGCTTCATGTCTGGGCGGCCTTCAACCCGCTCAGCGGCATCTTCTCGCTCTATCGCGGTGCGTTCTTCCCCGAAGAACTCGACCTCTTTACGATTCTTGTCTCCGCTGGCCTGAGCGCCGCAATTCTCGTCATCGGAGTTCTTGTCTTCAAGCGCACCGAGCGCGCCGTGCTCAAGGAGATCTAATGACCGAGACAGCTGTTATTTCGGTCGTGGATGCGGGAATTCGTTTTCGCCGCAATCGCCGCTCCCGTCGCAACTTCAAAGACCTCTTCGCCGGGCGCAAGCGTCGCACGCTCTCGGGCGAGTTCTGGGCCCTGCGCAACGTGACGTTCTCTGTGCAGCAGGGCGAGGCGATCGGTGTTGTCGGTCGAAACGGCCAGGGCAAGTCGACGCTTCTCAAACTTGTCGCCGAGGTTGTGCTTCCCGACGAGGGCCGCGTGAGTGTGCGCAAGGGTGTCGCTCCCCTCATCGAGATCACCGGTGGATTCGTCGACGACCTCACGGTGCGCGACAACGTCTACCTCACCGCCGGCCTCCACGGTATGACCAAACCCGAGATCGCCGCCCAGTTCGACGAGATCATCGCCTTCGCCGAGATCGGCGACTTTCTTGACACCCCGTACAAGCACCTGTCGAGCGGAATGAAGGTGCGCATCGCGTTCGCCGTCATCTCGCGGCTCGAAGAGCCGATCATCCTTGTCGACGAGGTGCTCGCCGTCGGCGACAAGGGTTTTCGCGACAAGTGCTACAAGCGCATCGAAGAGCTGCTCGCCGGTGGCCGAACGCTGTTCTTTGTCTCGCACAACGAAAAAGACCTGAGAAGGTTCTGCACACGTGGCCTGTATCTCGATAAAGGCGAGCTTGTGTTGGATGGCGCGATAGATGATGTTCTTAAGCGCTATAACAACGACTACGGAGTGTAAGCATGGCTAAGGCTCCTACGGGCATCTCGACGAGTAACCGAATGGTCGTTTCGGGAGTTGATCGTCTTCTCACCGTGCAGCGTCCCGTTGTGCTCGCGCACCTTCGCGCCATTCGCGCGGGTCGACCCAACGCGTCTCCCGAAGAAGTTATCCGCATTCTCGAGAAGCGTTATCTCACTGCCGTGACAACCGGCGGCGCACTCGTTGGCGCGAGTGCTGTCATCCCCGGCGTTGGCGTCGGCGCCTCCCTCGCACTCTCCACGGTTGAGACCGGCGGCTTTCTCGAGGCGAGCGCTCTTTTTGCGCAGTCGGTCACCGAGGTGCACGGCATCGCGATCGACGACCCCGATCGCGCTCGCGCTCTCGTCATGACGCTCATTCTCGGTTCTGCGGGTTCCGACCTCGTTAAACAGCTCGCCGGCGAGGCAGCGGGCACCGGCCCTGGGCGCAGCGCCTTCTGGGGCGAGACGCTCACCAAGAACCTCCCCAAGGCCGCGATGGGCAAGATCGCCGACCAGATCAAAAAGACCTTCCTCAAGCGCTTCGGCGTCACGCAGGGTGCAAGTTTCGTTGGCCGCGCCATCCCGTTCGGCATCGGTGCCGTCGTCGGTGGAACGGGCAACCACCTTCTCGGCCGTCAGATCGTCAAGAGCGCCCGTGAGGCGTTTGGCCCACTGCCCGTGGGGTTTCCCGATGCTCTCGCTCCACGCGTGCGCGAGCCGCGCATTCCGCTTCGCGCGCGTCGTCAGGCGCGCAAGGCGCTATCTGCCCTGCCCGACGAGACGCAACAGCTACCCAACGAGTAGCCGGCGCAGGGCGGCGTCTGAGCTGCCACCGTTCGAGTCAATGGTTCTCCCCCGCTTGTAGAGGCTCACGATTCGCGGGTCGACGTAGCTCTTCTTCGCGATCGCGGGAGTGTTGCCCAGCGCCTCGGCCGCATCGCGCATTGCCTGTGCGAGCGCCTTCGAGCGACCGGTGCGCGTGCGCTCCGGCCCGTGGGCGGCGAGACTCTCTGCCGCGGCGATGGTGCCCCGAAGGGTGCGGAAGTCTTTTGCCGTAAACGAGCCACCCGTCGCCTCGCGAATGAAGTCGTTGATCTCCTCTGCGGCAAGGATGCGCCAGTCGTCGCCCTCGCGCCAGGCCATCAGTCGCGCCGTCGGACCACGGCGCTTGAGCGAGCGCACAAGCGCAGCGAGGTCGGCGTCGGTGATCTCCGAGCTCCACTCGTGGCCACTCTTCGCCGGAAAAGCGAGAGCGATGGTGTCGCCACTGACCTTGGCGTGAGCGCAGAGCAGGGTCGACAGGCCGTGGCTGCCGTTCGTCTCTGCGTATCGCTCAGAGCCGATGCGCAGCGCACCGGTATCAAGCATGCGAAAGGATGCCGCGAGCACGCGCTCGCGCGTGACACCGTCGCTGCGCAGGTCTCGTGTCACCTTCGAGCGGGCAGTCGGAAGCGCCGCGGCAAGATCGAGTGCGCGATCAAACTTCGCGCGGTCTTTTGTTGCGCGCCACTGCTCGTGATAGATGTACTGGCGTCGGCCCGCGTCATCCATGCCGGTTGCCTGTATGTGGCTGTTGGCGTGTGGTGCGATCCAGACGTCGCTCCACGCCGGCGGAATCGCGAGGTCTTCTGCACGTGACATGTCTGCGGCGGTAATGCCGGTGCCGGCAAACTTTCCGGATTTTGTTCGGGTAAACCCGGGCTTGGCGAGGTTGCTGCGGCGAAGTCGGGGCATACTTCGACGGTACGCTTCTCGCGCCTTCGACGGCAGGGCTTGCGCTTATCCACAGGTGAATCGGGGGTGACGGTGGTGCTACTTATAGTGCTCGCATGACCAGTCACGAGATCGCTTACCGCGTGCCGCTTCGCGTCGACCGTTCCGACGCTCCCCGGGTCTATCGGCTCATCAATACGAGCGCCGAGACCCTCACCGGCCTTCGGGTCACCCTGCTCGGATCAGGGGTTATGGCTCCGCTGTCGCGGTTGCGCGTGCAACCCGGTGGGTTCGTGTCGATCGTCGTGCGCGGCGACAACCTCAGCCGATCGAGCGTGCTCGTTGTGCGCTGGTTTCGCCCGGGAGGTGAGGAGTACCTCTGGCGGGTGAGCTTCTGAAACCCGTCGTCTAGTCGTTGTCTGACGGAACCTGATCTTCGTCTTCGTCGGCGCTGAACGGGTCAGACTCGCTCGTGCGCTTGTCGCCAGAGTGAATTGCCTCGTTGCGGTCCCACTCGGCGACGAGCTCTTCGACCGCAAGGTGGAATCGCGCGGTCGCGGCTCCCGGAGTTGTATCGCCGAAGTGGCGCTGCACCCAGAACTCGAGCGATGCCTTGGCCTCTTCGCTGTGCTGCACGCGATCGACGATGCTCACAATGTCCGAGGCCTCGTCGGCCAGCAGCCACTCGCACGCGCCGAGGTAGCCGCTGTCATCAACGTCGGCGAGCGGTGACACCGGGCGAGCGACGATGAGCGGTCGACCGACCGCGAGCCGGTCATAGACCATTGCCGAGACATCGGTGATCGCGACATCCGCCGCCGCAAGCTGCCAGCCGAGCGTTGGGCCGTTGTCGAAGATGTGGTGAGCGGCCGGGTCGGAGCTGTTGGCGGCCGCGATCGAAGCAATGATCTCTTCGTTCGCCGCGCGGTATTCCTTGTTGATAACACCGCTTCGCGGGTGCGGGCGATAGATGACGCGGTGCTTTCCGGTCGAGAGAAGAGTGTTGACGAGCGTGACACCGTGCGATGCGATCGAGCCGTAGGCGGCCGCCTCGCGATCGCCCTCCCAGGTCGGGGCGTAGAGAACCACCGTGCGGTCGTCGGGTTCGTAGGGCAACTCCCCCGCGAAGTGATCTGCTTGCGGGCGGCCGATCTGACGGGTCTTGCGGTCAACGTCGAAGTCCCACAGCTTGCGGGTCAGGCGCTCACGGGCGGCCTCGCCAGCGATGAGGCTGTAGTCGTACGCCTTGAACTGGTTCGTCGTCATGTACATCTTGTCGCTCTCACCGTGGTTGATGAAAACGTGCCACATGCGGCCGTACCGGAACATCTGAAAATTCTTGCTGTTCTGGTTGACGTAGAAAACGATGCGGATGTCGTTCGTGTCGACGAAGGCCTCGAGGTCGGTGACCTTGCGCAGGTAGTAGGTGGGTACCGGTGCTTCGTCCCACAGGCTCAGAGTTGTGCCGGGAGAACGGCCGATAATCGCGACGGGCCAGCGCTTCGCGAGCTCGGCGAGGGGCGCGTACCACTGGCGAATCTGGTACAGGTTGACGCGCGTATCGGCGAAGTAGACGGCGATCTTGATCGAGCCAGGCTCGGGCATCTGCCTCGCAGCACCCTGTGTCTCGACGTCGCGGCGGTTGCGCCGGGATCGCAAAATGTTTCGCAAAACCCGTCGCGCTGAATTCACATCATTGACCAGACCCACCCCCCGATTAAAGCAGTGGATGTCGCGGCACCCCGACAACGACCGACACCGTTACTCACCCGATACCCACGCCCGATGCGCGCAGCCGCGCCCTGTTACCCTGAACCGTGCCACAGTCCGCTCCCCGGAACGCCTTCGCGAGCGCCAATGTCCGCAAGCTCCTCGCGCTTCCGGTCTATGCCCTCGGGGTTGCCGCGAGCCTCGTAGTCAAGCGACGACCCAACCTGTGGGCGTTCGGCTGCGGCTCAGGTATCGGCGAGGGAGCGCTTCCGCTCTACCGTCTCGCAGAGCAGCCCGGTCGCGAACTCGTCTGGCTTGCCCGCAACGATCGCGAACTCGCCCAGGCCGCCGAACTCGGCATCACCGCCGTGCGCAAGCTCTCGTGGCGCGGCTTCACCACCACCCTGCGCGCGGGGGTGCTCGTTGTCACCCACGGTCTCGGTGACGTCAACCGCTTCGCCACGCGCGGCGCTTTTGTTGTGCAGCTCTGGCACGGTATTCCGCTCAAGCTCATCAACCTCGACTCCCCCGTGACCTCGAGCAGCGCGAACGGTGCCCTCTCGCGCATCCTGCAACGCATGTACCGACTCGCGGCCTCCACTATTTCGGTGATGCCCGCGGCATCAGAAACCTCCGCGGCTCGCCTGCGCACGGCATTCGGCCTTCCCTCGAACCGCGTCGTCGTCACGGGTGACCCACGCGACGACATCGTTGTGACGGCGACGGGCGCACAATCGCGCGCGCTGCTCTTCGACGCGCTCGGGCGGGCGGATGAGGGCGAACGGGTTGTGCTCTACGCTCCGACCTGGCGTGACGGTGCGGCCGACCCAGGCGTTCCCACCGATGCGGAGTGGCAGCGAATCGGGCGCTGGCTCGAGGCGAGCGGCTCAATACTCGTTGTGCGGCCGCATCCACTCAGCGTTGGCGACTATGCGACGAACGAGTCGCGCGTCGCCATGCTGCCGGCGACAGCGCTCGGCGATGTGACACCCGTGCTTCCCGCGGTCGACGTACTGATCACCGACTATTCGTCAATCGCCTACGACTTCTCCCTCACAGGGCGCCCCATCGCCTTTCTTGCCCCGGATCTCGAGTCGTACTCGACCTCGCGCGGTCTGTACGAGCCCTACTCCGAGTTCAGCGGAGGCACCGAGGCCCGCTCGTGGGGAGCGCTTCTCGACGCCCTCGAACACGCCGATGACGCCCACTGGCAGCGGCTGGCTGAGCACTCGGCTTCACTCGCTGTTAGGCATCATGCGTACCGAGACGGCGCAAATGCTGCGAGAGTGTATTCCGAGATCTCCACCCGGCTGAAAGTACTCCCCATGACTTCCACACTTCCCGTCGGAACCGCGCACAGTGGCGCGGTCATCGACGCGGTCACGCTCGACTCGAGCGCACTCACTCTGACAATCAGTGGCCTACTTTCGGCCGGCGACCCCGGCGAGCTCTCACTCGTTGGCTCACGACTGAGTCTGCCCGCCCGCGTAACGCGCACCGCGTCTCGGTGGACAGCGACGATTCCGCTCACCGTTTCGCGCTGGCACGGTCCGGCCCTGGCCCCACCAGCGGGTGCCTACGTGCTCGGAGGCGACGTCGACGCGACGCTTCCCGCGAACCAGCTAATTGACGGCTACTTTCGCATAGCGTTCACCCGAGTTGACGACTCGTCACCCGGCCTTATCGTTACCATCGCGGCACCTCTCACCGACGACGAAATCGGTCCCGAGAATCAGGCGCGCCTCGAAGCCGCCTATCGCGCGTCAACCGATGGCCCTGACGATGCAGTCTTCTTCGAGAGCTTTTACGGCCAAAACGCATCGTGCAACCCGCGAGCCATCGACAGCGCTCTCGCCGAGCTTCGTCCGCAGACCGCGCGCTACTGGAGCACTGTAGACGCCTCTGTCGAGATTCCCGAGGGCGCGACGCGCATCGTCGAGGGCAGCGAACTGTGGTGGCGCGTTCGCGGCACGGCTCGCGTGCTCGTTATCAACGACTGGCTGCGCAAGCGGTACAAGAAGCGCAGCTTTCAAAAGGTGTTGCAGACCTGGCACGGCACGCCTCTCAAGAAGATCGCGCTCAGCCGCCCAAAGGTGGGGGTGCGCACACGCATCGCCACGCTTCTCGAGAGCGCGCGCTGGAACATCCTTCTCGCCCAGAATCCTCACTCGGCCGGCATACTGCGCAAGGCCTACGCCTTCTTCGGCCCGGTCTGGCAAGAGGGTTACCCCCGCGACGACGTCCTTCTCGCCGGTGATGCGAGCGCGGTGCGTGCCCGACTGGGAATCCCCGACGACGTCACCGTGCTGCTGTATGCGCCGACCTGGCGCGATGATCGCCCCGACCACATCGATCACTTGGATGTCGCGGCCTTCAGCGACTCGCTCGGCCCCGGCTATGTGACGCTCATCCGCGGCCACTCGCGCACGCTCAAGCCCGGCCGCAACGTTGAGGCGAGCAACGTGCTCGACGTCACGGGCTACCCCGATGTCTCAGAACTGTTTCTCGTCACCGATGCGCTCATCACCGACTACTCGTCGGTGATGTTCGACTTCAGCGTCACCGGTAAGCCCGTGTTCTTCTTCGCCCCCGATCTCGATCACTACCGCGAGCAGCTGCGCGGTTTCTACTTCGATCTCGACGCGGTAGCGCTCGGGCCCGTCGTTCAGGACTCCGAGAAGCTCGTCACTCTCATCAAAGACCGCGACAACGTGCGCGAGGCCTACGCCACGAAGTACGTCGCGTGGCAGCAGCGCTTCAACCCGCGCGACGATGGCGCAGCGGCTCGCCGCGTTGTGCAGCGCATGATCAACGAGAAGCTGCTGGGCTAGACCGGGCTTTTCTAGATTTCGGTGCGCGAAGTGTCGACGGTGTCGCGCGCTCCACGCAGCAGGCCGACGATAAAGCCGGCGCCCCAGTTGAGGTGCATCGTGGGCAGTACAAGAACGAACAGCCAGCGGTCGCGCCAGTTGCGGCCACGGTCGGAGACGAACGAGAGCCAGAAGACGAGCGCGACGTAGGTGATCGGCCCGAGGTAGATCGCAGACAGAAGAAGGCTCGGCCACCCGGATACGACACCGGTGAGCTGAAGAATTGCAAGCGCGATGCTCAGCACGATGTTGACGACCAACAGCGGGGGCACAAAAAATCGCAGCGGATTGCGCCCACCGTAGCGGCGCACAAGCTCTCCACGCCACGTACCTGTCGCAGCGAACTGGCGGCCAAGCTTGTTCCAGTTCTCGCGTGGCCAATACGTCACGGCGAGTTCGGGGTCGAACCAGACCACGTGCCCGGCGCCTCGAATGCGCAGGTTCAGCTCCCAGTCCTCGCCACGCTTGAGTGACTCGTCAAACCCGCCGACCTCTGTGAGAACGTCGCGCCGAAAGACGCCAAGGTAGGCGGACTCGGCCGGCCCCTCCTCGGTACCGCCGTGGTAGCGACCACCGCCAAGACCGAACTTGCTGTTGTAACCGCGGGCCGCAGCACGCTGGAAGGGAGTCTTGCCATCGGCGCGCATAACGCCGCCCACGTTCGCGGCCCCGGTGCGCTTGAGCGTCGCGATCGCGTGGGTCGTGTAACCGGGTTCCAGTTCGGAATGAGCGTCGACGCGCACGATGATCGAATGAGTGGATGCCGCTATCGCAAGGTTGAGTCCGACGGGGATGTCCGTGTCGGGGTTTCGCACGATGACGATGCGAGGGTCTGCGGCGGCGAGGCGCTCGACAAGCTCGGTGGTTCCGTCGTTCGATGGCCCGAGGGCGAGAATCACCTCTTTAGCGCCCGCGTAGTCCTGGTTGAGAACCGTCAGAACGGCGTTCTCGATATACAGGGCCTCGTTGAGCACGGGCATCACATAGGAGACTCCTGGTGTGGCGTCATCCATGTTCGTGAGCTTATCAGCCGACGCAGCAACGGCACGGGAGCGCGAAGCGCCGCCGTGCCGTTGCGGTTGTTCGATCAGAGGGTTCCGAGCGTGACATCCGTGCTCAGCGTCTTGCCGCTGCGCACGTAGGTGATCGTCGCGGTCTCGCCGGCCGCGAGGGCGCGGATCTGAGCCGTCAGGTCGGTCTTACCGGTAATCGGTAGGCCGTTGATGCCGGTGATCACGTCGCCGACCTTGAGCCCCGCGTTGGCTGCGGCACCGCCGTCAGAGATCTCCTTGACGCTGGCGCCGACAGTGAGGCTGCCGGTGACGTCTGCGTCTTCGGTGACGTCGAGAACACTCGCACCGAGAAGGCCGTGCGAGGCAGAGCCATCGGCGATGATCTCGTCGGCAACACGCTTGGCAAGGTTCGAGGGAACCGCGAAGCCGACACCGATGTTGCCGCTTGCGCTTTCACCGGCACTGGCAATTGCGACGTTGATACCGATGAGAGCGCCTGCCGAGTTGAGAAGTGCGCCACCGGAGTTGCCGGGGTTGATTGCGGCGTCGGTCTGGATGACAGGCACCGAGATCGTTGATGAAGCCGTCGACTGGGTGTTTTCTTCTCCCGTGTCGAACTGCCAGAAGTCGAACGGGTTCTCGCCGCTGTCGCCCTCGGGCGCCTGCTCGGTTTCGGTACCTTCCGGCACGGCCGACGATGCGATCGTGATGCTGCGGTTGAGTGCGCTCACGATGCCGTTGGTCACGGTGTTGCTGAGCCCAAGCGGAGCACCAATCGCGATTGCGGTGTCTCCGACGTTGAGCGCTGCGGAGTCTGCGAACTCGATCGGCACAAGGTCACTCACGCCGTCGATCTTGATCACCGCGAGGTCAACGATGGGGTCAGTGCCGACGATCGTCGCGTCGAAGAGGCGACCGTCGCTCATCTGAACGCTCACCTTTGCGTCTGCCGCTGCGCCCTCAAGCGTCACAACGTGTGTGTTGGTGAGGATGTAGCCGTCTTTGCTGATGATGACGCCAGAACCGGTGCCGCTCGCGTCAGACCCGCTCGCCGAGATTGTGACGACCGACGCGCCCGCGGAGGCGGCAACTGCCGTGATGGTCGTTGCGTTCTCGGGGTCGTTGACCGTGATGTTTGCCGGAATCGACTGCGCGTCAGTGGTCGTTGAATTGTTGTTAGAGATCGACCAGTACGCGACGCCGGCGCCGGAGATGCCGCCGACGAGAGCGCCAATCGCAAGAGCTGCAACGAGCACAACCGGGGCGGGGCGCTTGAACGAGGATCCCTTGGCCGTGGATGCTGCGGGAGCGGTGGGCGCCGCGGGGGCACCAATGTTTACGGGAGCGCCGAGTGCCGCGGGAGCGATCGGTGTTGTTGCGGCGGCAACCGGGGGCGCCGCTGGCACGGGCTGGCCGTCGGGCGTATACACCGGCGAGGGCTTACCAACGGGACGCGGTGCGACCGGCGCATCAACCGACGAGGTGCCGGCGACGAAGGTGGAGTCGGCGACGGGTGCAGGTGTTGTAGGTGCCGGAGTGATCGGCGCCGCGGTGGTCGGCGCCGGCGTTGTTGGTGCTGAAGACGTGGGCGCCGGTGATGTTAGCGCGGGGGGAACGATGCCAGCCGGGGCGACTGCCTCTGAGTCGGGGGTCTGCGGGGCGCTGGATGCCGCGGGGGCGGGTTCAACGGGAGCGGGTGTTGCGGGCGGTGCCTCAATCGGGGTCTGAGGGGTGCCGTCTTCGGGTGTTGAGTTTTCGGGTGTTTCGGGTGTTTCGGTCATGGGGTGCTCCTTCCAGCGGTGCCAGCATCCACCGCCAACCTGAGCATTCTATTTGGGGCCGCTGTGAGCAGGCTGCCCCTTTGCCGCATGCCCGCCTAGCAGCCCGCTCCCCCCGGATTCTCGACGCAGTCCTGCTCGAACAGAAGTGTTTGGGCACTGCCCGCCGTCGCCCGCAACCGATTAGTCGGAACCGAAAGAACGCCGTCGATTGAGACCCACGGGCCGCCACCAAATCGGTACTCGGCCGTGTAATCCACGACCAGATCGATGTAATACGTTCCGGCCCGTTGATAGACGTGGCTCGTCGCTGTTTCGTCAAACTCGCTGTCACCGTTCGCGCGCCAGGGCGCTCCGCGTGTTCCTTCCGTCGACCGCGAACCGTCGCCGTAGCTCCAACTCCACCGCACCGGCGTAAAGCGCACTGCAGCTGCAGACCCCAGCAACTCCCCCGGCACGATCCGCACGCCGCCCGTTGCGTAGAAGTTGGTGTCGAGCCCCACAACCATCCAGCCGTTGGGCTCCATGTGATCGACTTCGGGCGCCGGACGGAACCGTGCGATGTCGCTCCACGTCACACGCCGGTCGGGATGATCGGGATTGATGACCTCGAAGCACTCGCGCACATCGCAGTCGGGGGCGTCCGGGTCTTCCCCGGCGGAACCGCCACCGCTGCCACCCTGGGCACCGCCGCCGTTACCCTCGCTACCTCCCCCGGAGCCACCACCGCCCGCGCCAGGGGTGTCGGTGCTACCGTCGCCCTCAAGCGATACGTCGTCGTCATTGATGCACCCAGATAGCACTTCGGAGGTCGTACACGCTTGAGCAGCGTTCATCGTTGCCCCCGGCAAGAGGACGATCAGAATGGCCACCGGCGCGATTATTGCTCCTCGCAAAAGTCTGCTCCTGTCCAAAGTTCGCTGGAGCGGATCAAGAGGTTGGGTTCACGCTCTTCGGTCTGAAATGAGATTTCCAGAGGCACTCGATCATCACGACCGGCGGGCGTCACATCCTGATCGTTCTGATCAAGAAGGCGCGCATTCGTAGCGACAATGCAAACGTAAACCGAGATGGTCGCCGGACTCGCAAGATCGTCCGTGTACTGCTGCAGCGTCATGCCGTCAAAGCTCAATTCGCCTTTGCTATGTAAGTGGTCAGCTCGCAAATCCTCAAAGGATTCAAGGACCTCGGGCAAATACTCGCTGTGCACGTATTCGCCAATAGTGTTTGGGTCTGCGCCGTCTTTGGCGGTGATCGCATCCGACGCCGCTAGGTACTCCCCATACGCAACCTCCGCGGCGGCCAGCGCCTCTTCGTCGGTCGCGAATACTGGGGCAGTTGTGGGGTCGGGTTTGGGGAGCACGATGGGGTCGTCACCGGTGCATCCGGCGAGGAGTAGGGCAGCCGCGACAGCGAGGGCTGGGGCGAGGCGGAACGTGAGCTGCGACATCCACCCACGGTAAGAGAGATCGGCGTGACGGAAGGGGCTTTGTCCACAGGCTAAATTGGGGGCATGACAGTCAGCGGATCCTGGCAGCGGGCTGCCCGCGGCGCGATGCTTCTCGGAGATAACGGCGAGCTGAGCCCGACAATTTTTGCCGAGATGTCGGGGCTCGCGGCCGCGACGGGGTCGATCAATCTGGGGCAGGGTTTTCCCGATGAGGATGGCCCGGCCGATGTTCTCGAGGCCGCCCGCCAAGCGATCAGCGACGGCTTCAACCAGTACCCACCCGGAACCGGCATGCCCGTGCTGCGCGCCGCGATCGCAGCGCACCAGAAGCGTTTCTACGCTCTCGACGTCGACGCCGACCGCGAGGTTCTTGTCACGGCAGGCGCGACCGAGGCGCTTGCCGCGACGATCCTGGCCCTCACCGAGGCCGGCGACGAGGTCGTGACCCTCGAGCCGTTCTACGACTCCTACGCGGCGATCATCGGCCTGAGCGGGGCACGGCATGTCACTGTTCCGCTGCGCGCTCCAGACTTTCAGCCCGACGAGGCCGACCTGCGCTCAACGATCACCGACAGCACACGCCTCATTCTGATCAACAGCCCGCACAACCCAACGGGAACCGTGCTGAGCGTCGAGACCCTGCGCGTCATCGTTGAGCTAGCGAACACGCACAACGCGCTGATTGTGACTGACGAGGTTTACGAGCACCTCATCTTCGACGGTGCCCACACACCAATAGCGACGTTGGATGGCGCGCGCGACCGCACGATAACGATTTCGAGCGGCGGCAAAACTTTCAACACCACCGGGTGGAAGATCGGCTGGCTCACCGGCCCCACCGAGATCGTGCAGTCGATCGTCGCGGTCAAGCAGTTTCTCACCTACGTCAACGGTGCACCGTTTCAGCCGGCGATCGCCGTGGGCCTCGGGCTTGACGACAGCTTCTTCACGGGGATCGCGGCGACGCTCAAGGCGAAGCGCGACATCCTGTCGGATGGCCTTCGCACGGCAGGCTTCACTATTTCGACGCCGCAAGCCGGGTACTTCGTTGTGGCTGATGCCGCGCCGCTCGGTTTCGACGACGCGTCGACTCTCGCGCGCAGGCTGCCAGAACTCGCGGGTGTCGTCGGTATTCCGGTGACGGCGTTTATACGGCCACAGAATCGCGGAGGTTACTCGAGCCTTCTGCGCTTCGCTTTCTGCAAGCGCCAGTCGGTGCTCGAAGAGGCGTCGGCGCGACTCGCCGGCCTGAACCCGCGCTAGGCCGCGTTCGCTCCAGCGAGGGGCAGGCGCACGATAAACGAGGTGCCGACCCCGACGATGCTCGCGACATCCAGCTCGCCCTCGTGGGCAACGATGATCGCCTTGGTGATGGTGAGCCCGAGTCCGACACCGGGAACCGCTGCGCGCGTCGCGGTCGACGCGCGGAAGAACCGGGCGAAGAGCTTGTCGAGCTCGTCTTCTGGAATTCCCATTCCCGTGTCAGTCACGGTGATTTCGGCCTTGCCATCGACCTCTCCGACGATGACCGCGACGCTTCCGCCGCGAGGCGTGAACTTGATCGCGTTCGAGATGAGGTTATCGACGGCCTGACCGAGACGAACAGCGTCGCCGTGAATGAGCATCGTCTCTTTGCACATGTCGGCTGAGAGGCTGACGCCAGCGGCATCGGCGACCGGCTTCGCCGACTCGATCGACGCGCGAACGACGGGCTCGAGTTCGATGTCTGAGGCGACGAGCGAGAATGAGCTCGAGCCCACCTGCGCGGTAAAGAGCAGATCACCGACGAGGCGCAGAAGTCGATGCGCGTTGCGCTCTGCGACGCCGAGGTACTGCACCTGCTCGTACGAGAGCGGGCTCTCTTCGTCGTCGCGCATCAGCTCGAGGTAACCGAGAATCGAGCTCAGCGGGGTGCGCAGCTCGTGCGAGATGAGTCCGACGAACTCGTCTTTGAGGCGGGACACCTCAAGAGCCTGGGTGACGTCGGTCGCGACGAAGAGGTATCCACCGGTCTTGCCGTGCTGGTCGGTTCGACGTGTGACGGCGATCTCGACGGTGATTGTGCTCTCGTCGTCGCGGCGGTACGTCCACTGGCGCACTTCGGGCACACCAAGTCGTGCCGACTCGACGAGTGCCGAGAAACCCGGGTTGAGAACGGTCTCTCCGGGCGGGTAGTTGAGCTCTTTCGACCGCTCGTTGAGCTCGTCGGCGAGGTGGAACTCGTGAACGTAGCGCTTGCCCTGCGTTTCGTCGGGGCTGAGACCGAACATACGCTCGGCTCCGGGGTTCCAGACGTCGATGAGACCCGTGACGTCAGAACCGATGACCGATTGCTCCGTAACGGCGTTGAGCACGCTACGCGTGAGCTGGTCTGCGTCGCGCAAGCGCTGCTCGTTCTCGCGCAACCGCTCGGTGTAGTCGACGGCGCCCTTGAGCATCACATCGCGTTCTTCGGCGAGAGCACGCACCCGACTGACTTGCAGGCGACTCTGACGCGACATCTCATTGATGATTGCTGCGGCAATGGCGAAAATGATGGGGCTGATGATGCCGCGTAGCCAGTCGGACGGCTCGACGAAGACCGAGATACCGAGGATAAAGGGCATCATCAGCGCAATCGATGTGCCGATGGCAGCCACAAAGATATACCTGCGTCCCGCCTCGGAAGCGATCCAGACCACCGGCAAGATAATGAGACTCGCGAAGAGCGAAGAGACGCCGCCCGTTCCTGTTCGCAGAGCACCAAGGGCTAGCAGATCGATGCAGGGAATGACGACGGCCAGATGGCGCAGTGAGGGAACCCACGTGAAGAGCGCGGCGAGGCCGGTGGACAGGGCGATTGCCCACACGCTCGCAAAGACAGCGGGCAGCGCCGTGATCTGGATGTCGGGGATTACCAGCGTGAGCACTATCGCCGCGGCAAACGCCAGCGTCGTGGGCGTGTGCTTGAGCATGGGCGATGGTTCGTCAACCCTCATCAGGTTCCACGCGCGTTCGATGAGCCTCACGCCATGATCTCCTGAAGCTGGGTGGCAAGATCGCGGGGGCTAAACGGTTTCGTCAGGTAATGGTCGGCTCCGGCATCCACCCCCGCCTGAATTGCTGACTCCCCAACACCCGCCGACAGCAGCGCGATGCGCGTGCCCGCAAACGACTCGTCAGCGCGAATGAGCGTCGCGACCTCGAGGCCGGTCATGCCGGGCATCGAGACGTCGAGCACCACGAGATCGGGGTGAGCTTCGGTGACTGCGCTCCACGCGCTTGGTCCGTCGGCGGCCTGGCCGACGAGGTCAAATCCGGCCTTGCGCACGGCGATCGCGACGAGACCGCGAATGTCGGGGTCGTCGTCGGCAATAACTACACGAAGAGTGGATGTCACGGCTGAACCCACCCGGGAACGCAGTCGCGCAGCACCTGACGAACTGCCTCGCCTGTGACGGGTTTGGGCAGAATCGCGTCGGCGGTCGGGTAGTCGGTTGAGTCAAGCACCGAGGTTATGGCGATGGAGACCGTGGGAAGCTCGACGCGAAGGCGAGCAGCGAGTTCCCACCCATCGATGCCGGGAAGCACAAGATCGACGACGGCGAGGTGCGGCGGGGTCTCGCGGTAGGAGTCGATGGCTTCTTCGGCCGTCGACGCTGTGACAACAACACAACCCGCGCGTTCGAAATAGCGACGCAGAAGCAGTCGCTGATCTTCACTGTCGTCAACGACGAGCACGTTCACCGGGCTCGTCTGGATGGCCGCTGTCATGCCGAAACCTCGGTGAGGTCGCGAACCACTTCCAACGGCTCACAGTCGATACCGCGGGAGAAACGCGACCAGTAGCGCGCAGAGGCGAGGGCGGTATCGGGGTCGAGGTAGCGTGCACGCTCACCGTTCACCGCGAAGCAGGCGATCATCTCAAGCTTGTGCTCGAGGTAACCCTCGACCGAAACGAAGCGGTTGGGCCTGAAGTCAACCGACGACGTGGAGCTCTGGTAGCACGCGATCGTGCTCACGCCGGGCGCCGCCATGATCGTCGCCTCGTTGACGATTCGGTGATCCTGGTTGCGGTCGTTGGGGCTGTGGACGTAGATCACCGTGGGGTTGATCTGGTCAACAACACGACGAATGACCTCGGCCGAGTGCTCGAGGCTCATCTGCCCCGCTGCTTCGTCTTCGAGAATGAGGTGCGCACCGATGCGGTTGGCCGACGCGGAGCTCTCGTTCCACGCGACTCGGATGCCACCGTCGCGCTCACCGCGCGACAGCGTGAGAACCGTCACGTCGTCGCCCTTGGCAGAGTGGGCAGCGAGGATGCCACCGACGCCGATCTCGACGTCGTCGGGGTGTGCACCGATCGCGAGCACAACCTTGCGCACGTGAACGACCTCGGGCACGGTGCGGTACTCCTCGGCGAGGCGTTTGACGTGCGCGATGAGGTCGGTGGAATTCACCGGCTTCACAAAGAACTCGCTGGCCTTGTTGCGCAGGGCGGCGACTGCGTAGTCGACCGAGGCGTGGGCCGTCATAACGATAACGGGAAGCCCCGGCTTCGACTCGTGAATCTGCGAGATGAGATCGAGTCCCGAGATGCCGGGCATCTCAATATCAGTCACAACAACGTCGGGGTTGAAACCGGCAAGCGCGGCATCCAATCCGCTTGTTTCTAACATCGCTATGACAATGCACGACAATCGCTTTTCGAGCACTGTCTTTGTGTAGTTTGCGACGTCCGGGTCATCGTCAATAACGATGACGCGATATGGCTCGACCATTTTTCCCCTGTTTTACGCTGTCGCCTTCACTGTACAGCTAACGCAGAGCCGTCTCGTCGAGGGGTGTTCGTTATTGACCGGGGGCGATTCTTCTGAGTGAGAGCGCGGGGTTGGTTGCTCGGGCACTCGCGACCCTTGCCGGGCTCACCCACGCGGTGGCGACATCTGTCGACTCCCCTATCGTCGCGACCTCAACGCCCATCGGATCAACGATCATGCTGTTGCCTGCGCCGATCGGTGGCGCCTGGTCGGCAGCAGCAATGTAGATGATGTTTTCGATTGCTCTCGCGGTGATGAGTGTGCGCCAGTGGTGCTCTTTGAGGGGGCCGCGCACCCATTCAGACGGCACCGCAACCAGGTCGGCGCCGGCATCTGCTACGCGGCGCATCGACTCGGGAAAGCGGATGTCGTAACAGGTCTGCAGGCCGACCGTAAAGCCGCCCCAGGCGAAAGTCTGCGGCGCATCGAGTGGCCCGGCGACGACCCAGTCAGACTCCCGCTGCCCGAACGCGTCGTACAGGTGAACCTTGCGGTACACAGCGACAAGCTCGCCGCTGTTGAGAGCAACCAGGGTGTTCGAGAGGCGGTCGGGGTCGTCGGTCGACTCGAGAATTCCAGCAATCAGATGGATGCCGAGGCGCGCGCTGAGCGCCGCAAGACCAGACACGAACTCACCATCGAGCGGTTGCGCGGCATCAACCCAGTCGCGGCCCATCGTCGGAGTGAAGTACGACGAGTACTCGGGAAACACAACGAGGCTCGCACCCCGCGCGACAGCGGTCTCGGCGAGGTTCGTTATCGTCGCAAGGTTTTCAGCGCTGTCGGGCCCGGGTGCGAACTGGGCGACGGCGATAGCGGATTCTGGCATGGGTAAAGGCTAGCGGGCGCGTCTCTAACGGGCACCCAGTCGCGCAAGCGCAGCCGTGAGAAAGGGTGCGGTGTGGCTTGTTGACGAGTCGGCGACGTGCTCGGGCGTGCCTGCGGCCACAACCTGCCCTCCAGCGTCGCCCGCCCCCGGACCGAGGTCGATGACCCAATCAGCGTCGGCGACGACTCGCATGTCGTGCTCGACGACAATGACTGTGTTGCCGCTGTCGACGAGACGGTGGAGGTGGCTCATGAGCCGATCGGCGTCGGCCGGATGAAGGCCCGACGTGGGCTCGTCGAGCAGGTAGAGGGTGTCGCCTCGCTGGGCGCGGCGCAGCTCTGACGCCAGCTTGACGCGCTGCGCCTCACCGCCAGAAAGCTCTGTGGCCGACTGACCCAGCGAGATGTAGCCGAGTCCGACGTCAAGGAGAGCGTCGAGGTGCTGAACTATGTCTAGGTCGTCATCGAAGAATTCCCGTGCGCTGCTTACGCTCATCGCGAGCACGTCGGCCACGGTGCTGCCGCTCAGCAGAATTTCCAGGGTCTCCCGGTTGTACCGCGTGCCACCACACGCCGTGCACGGAGCATGAACCGTGGGCAGAAACAGCAACTCGACCTCAATCATGCCCTCGCCCTTGCAGACCGGGCACCTGCCGTTCGGGAGGTTGAAAGAGAATCGACTTGAGTTGTAGTGCCGACGACGCGCCTCCGGGGTTGCAGCGAATCGTTTACGGATCTGGTCGAAGACTCCCGTATACGTTGCAACGTTCGATCGCGGCGTTCGTCCGATCGGCTTTTGCGTTACCTGCACCACCCGACGCACACGATCGGCTGGCCCCGATGCGCGACCCGAGGTGGTGGTCGGTGCTCCGGCGACGAGCGGGTCGTCAAAAGAAGGCTCAGACTCAACCTCCGCTTCGTCAGTGACACTGGACAGGTCTGCGCGAAGGAGATCGGGAATGCCGTGGTTGATGAGCGTCGACTTACCGGATCCAGACACACCGGTGATCGCGGTAAACGCCCCAAGCGGAAAATCGACGGATACGTCGGACAGGTTGTTGCGCCTCACATCACGCAGTGACAACTGGTCGTCACCGGTGCGGCGCTGGCGCGGTTGAGCAGGCGCGGAGTCTGCGCCATCGAACAGATAGCGACGAGTCACCGACTCCTCCACGTCGCGCAGACCATCGATCGCGCCTGAATACACAACAGTTCCCCCGGCAGTGCCGGCACCGGGACCAATGTCGACGATCCAGTCCGCCTCTCGAATGACATCAAGCGAGTGCTCGACATAAAAGACGGTGTTGCCAGAATCTCTGAGGCTCTTCAGGATGCGCAGAAGGGCTTCCGTGTCGGCGGGGTGGAGGCCGGCCGACGGTTCGTCCAGCACAAATACGACTCCGAACAGGCGCGAGAGAACCTGGGTCGCCAGCCGCATACGCTGCAACTCACCGGACGACAGGGTGGCGGTCGTGCGGTCGAGGCTCAGGTATCCGAGCCCGAGATCAATGATCGGCTCGAGTCGCCCCAGAAGCTCGGTTGCGAGTTGCTGAGCGGCGAGACGCTTTTCCGGAGCGAGGCTCTCGGTCGACGAGGTTCGCCACTCGGAAAGCAAAACACCCTCCATCAACCGAGCGACCTCGTGCAGCGGCATCGACAAGATCTCGGTGATGTCGGCACCTTCAAACGTAACGGCGAGAGCATCCGGCTTGAGCTTTTTGCCGCCGCACGCCGGGCACGGAGCGCTCACGATGAACGCCGACGCCTTCTCACGCATCCGCTCGCTCTTTGAGTTCGCGAACGTCTCGAGCACGTAGCGTTTTACCCCGAGGAAGGTGCCCATGTACGACGCGTCTTTGCCGGCAGCCACGGCCGCGCGCACTTCGCTGGGCGAGAGATCCCTAAATATGGGCACCTGAGGAGACTCGTCGGTGTACAGAACCCAGTTTCGCTTGTCGATGGGCAAGTCACGCCACGGGATGTCAGTGTCGTACCCGAGCGAAATCAAACTGTCTTGAAGCTGTTTTCCGTGCCAGGCGGTTGGCCAGGCCGCAATCGCTCGATCGCGAATCGACAACGAGTCGTCAGGAACCATCAGCTCTTCGGGCACGTCGTGGACGCGCCCGAGTCCGTGGCAGACAGGGCAGGCGCCCTGCACGGTATTCGCCGAAAAATCTTCTGCCAGTAGCATCGGCGCATCGGTCGGGTACGTTCCGACCCGCGAAAACAGCATACGAACGACGTTCGCGACAGTCGTCGCGCTACCTACTGAAGAACGGGCAGAGCCGCTCGTTCGACGCTGAGGCAGCGCCACCGCGGGCGGAAGACCGTCGATCGAATCAACGTCGGGTACGCCCACCTGATCGATAAGGCGCCGGGCGTATGGGGCGACGGATTCGAAGAATCGGCGCTGTGCCTCGGCGTAGATCGTGCCAAAAGCCAGGGAGCTCTTCCCCGACCCTGAGACGCCGGTGAACGCGACGAGCGAGTTGCGCGGAATGTCGACGTCGATGGATCTCAGGTTGTGCTCGCGCGCTCCCCGCACACTGACGGTGTTCAGGTGTGGTCGAACAACTGAACGCTCTGGTACTGCCATGCCACACATCTCCTCGTGGGCCCCAGCTGTGGTGGGTGCCCGGCTCTTCGACGTGCGCGGCAACGGTGGCGGCAGACGAGTCGCAATACTCTCATCCCGAGGTGTGACCCAGCCGAATGTCCGGGCCGGGCAGGGGCTTAAAGCGAGAGGTCCCGGTCACGTTTTCACGTGACCGGGACCTCTATTTGTTGCGGGGACAGGATTTGAACCTGCGACCTCTGGGTTATGAGCCCAGCGAGCTACCGAACTGCTCCACCCCGCGGCACAAGGGTTAACACTAGCACGGGTTTTGAGGGGGCGTTACCGAGTGGGAGGTATCTCGGCTTCGCTCGATCTGATTTCGACTTCGCTCAATCAACGAAAGGCGTCTGGTCTCGACAAGCTCGACCACCGGGCAGAGTCAGTTGCGGGTGGCCGCGATGCTTACAGCTAGGGGCAGCCACTTTTTGTCGGGCCACGCGAACATACGGTCGACCGTCGGCACGAGCGACTCGAACATGCGATACGGCACCTCGTAGTGCTCGTGCAGAAAATCGAGGCGCAGTCCCGCGTCGAGCAGTGCGCCGACGGTGTCGCTGAGTGGATGCATCCATTCGAAGGTTGTTGTGTTGTCTGTTTCGACGCCTTCGGCCGCGTACGTCTCGCCGCTTTCGACGACGTCGGCGACGCCGTCAGTGTCGTACGGGTAGGTCATCTCGAGCGCGCCCGATGCGTCATCAAACACAAAGGCGGTTGGATGCCCGTCAGCGAAGTACAGGCGGCCGCCGGGTTTGAGGTACCAGGCGATGAGCTTCGCCCACTCCTTCACATCGGGGAGCCAGCCGATCGTTCCCCAGGTGGTGTACACAACGTCGAAGCTCTCGGGCTCGGGCAGGATGTGCTTGAGCTCGTAAACGTTCGCCTCGATGAAACGCGAGCTGTCAGCCAGCCCCACCTCGGCCGCGAGGGCACGCGCCTGCCGAATCGCCGGCTTTGAAAAGTCGACGCCCACGACCGTAGCGCCGCGCTGAGCCAGCACAAGGCTGTCGGCGCCGAAGTGGCACTGCAGGTGCAGCACCCGCAAGCCGTCGAGCCCGTCGGGGAAAAGCGAAGCGAGCTCGCGCTCCTCTACCGGGTAAAGCTCGCCGTGACCGGCACGCAGAGCACTCTGGTCGTAGAACTCGCTCGCCACGTGCAGTGGGACTCGTTCGTCCCACTGCGCGCGGTTTGCATCAAGCCATTCCCCCGAAGTGAGGTCGACCATCGTTGTACTACTCGCTCGCCGCCAGCGCCCTGGTGAGGGCGTCGGTGAGGTCCTTGTCGGCCTCGGCCGCTGCAACGAGGTCGTTTGCCGCGTAGGCAGCCGTACGAGCCGCGAGAGCCGTCTTGGCGTCAGCGAGAGCCGCGGTCAGGGCAGCACTAGGTGTGCCCGTACCGGTACCGGGATCTTCTTCGTCGTCGCCGTTTGTCGGATCCGGGTCGGGAGTGACAGGTGTCTCACCATCACCCGCGCTCGCTCCCGAGTCACCGTCGAAGAGTTTGTCGAGCGCGAGGTCGAGGGTGTCTTCGAACGCGATCTTGTCGCCGAAGCCAACGAGAACCTTACGCAGCAGCGGGTAACTCGTTCCACCCGTCGCCTGCACATAGACGGGCTGCACGTAAAGGAGCCCACCACCGACGGGCAGCGTGAGGAGGTTACCGAGCAGAACGTCGGTGTCACCCTGCTTGATGATCGCGAGCTGGTTGGCGACGATCGTGTCAGAACTGAAGTTGTTCTGAACCTGACCGGGGCCGGGCACCGTATCGCCGCTGGGCAGGGTGAGAAGCGTGAGTTTTCCGTAGTCCTCCCCCGCGTCGGCATTCACCGCCAGGTAACCGGTCAGGTTATTGCTCGTGGATGTCGCGCTTGAGCGAGGGATATAACTCGAGTACAGCGTGAACGCCGGCTCGTCTGCTCCCGGAAGTTGCATCGTCAGGTAGTACGGCGGCTGCAACGTCTCGGGCGAGGTCGGATCCTGCGGGGTCACCCACTGGTCGGTTCCCGAGTAGAAGGTGTTCGTGTCTGTCACGTGGTACGAGCCGAGGATCGAACGCTGCATCTTGAACAGGTCGGCGGGGTAACGCACGTGGCTCAGCAGGTCGGCGCTCATGTCGTCGGCCGACTTGAGGGTAGACGGGAAGATCTTCTGCCACGTTTCGAGCAGCGGGTCTTCGTCATCCCACGAGTAGAGGGTGACTTCACCGTCGTACGCGTTGACGGTCGCCTTCACCGAGTTGCGGATGTAGTTGAGGCTGTCGGTCGGGTACAACTGCGCCTGCGTGTTGGTGTCGGCGATGGTTGTGCTCAACTGCTGAACCGTTGAGTACGGGTAGTTCGCGGTCGTTGTGTAAGCATCAACGATCCAGAGCAGCTCGCCATCAACGATCGCGGGGTACGGGTCGCTGTCTACAGTCAGGTACGGAGCTGCCTTCTTCACGCGGTCAAGCGGGTCGCGCTCGTAGAGAATCTGCGACGAGTCGGTGACAGCACCAGACAGGAAGATGTCTTGCGACTGGAACTTGATTGCGTAGACAAGCTTCGCAAGGATGCTGTCGAGCTTCGGCCCGCCGTTGCCTTCGAAGGTTGTCACGCGGTTCGACGAGGAGTCCTCTTCGTCAGCCGACGCCGGGTAGTCGAGCTCGATCGGGTCGGCACCCTCGGGAGCGCCAACGATCGAGTAGGCCGGCGAGCTCTCGCCGAAGTAGACGCGCGGCTCGAAGTCGGGAAGGTCACCGACGGTCGGGATCTCCGACTCGAGGAATACCGGCTGACCGTCGGTCGTGCGCTGGTTTCCGTAGGCAGCTACAACACCGAAGCCGTGGGTGTAGACGACTGCGTCGTTGTACCAGCTGCGGTTGTCGCCGAGGCCGTCTTGGTTCAGCTCGCGAACGGCGATAACCGTGTCTTGTGTCTTGCCGTCGATCTCGTAGCGGTCGACGTCAAGGTTCGGCGCGAACTGGTAGAACTGGCGGATTCGCTGCAGTTGAGCGAACGAGTCAGAGACGAGCGCGGGGTCGATGATTCGAATGTTCGCAGTCGTCTCGGCGTCTTCGCGCAGCGCGCCGGCCTCTGCGTCAGTTGCGGCGTCATAGGGAGTCTCGGCAACGTCGGCTACACCGTAGGCATCACGTGTCGCGGCGATGCTTCTGTCGATGTACTCGGCCTCGAGCGTGCGAGCGTTCGGGTTGACCTGGAAGGTCTGAACTACCCACGGCACAAGCGAGCCGATAACGAGCGTGCTGACAACGAGCAGCGCCGTGCCGATGACGGGAAGGCGCCAGCGGCCGATGACTGCGGTGACGATAAAGAGAATCGCTACGAAGGCCGCAATGCCGGCCAGGATCGCCTTGCCGGGGATCGTCGCGTTGGCCTCTGTGTAGCTCGCACCCGTTGCGACGAAGCCGTCGCCGGTCGCGGTGAGGGTCGTGTACTGGTCGAGCCAGATGCTGACGCCCTGCAGAAGCAGGTAGAGAGAGGCGGTGATTGCGAGCTGAACGCGAGCGGAGCGCGAGATGCGCACCTCGCGACCGGCGACCCGAATTGCTCCATAGAGGTAGGTGGTCGCGAGCGCCGCAAGGCCGGCGATGAGCACAACGGCAGACGCGAAGGCGACTACACCACGGTAGAAGGGAAGCTCGAAGACGAAGAACGAAACGTCGAGACCGAACTGGGGGTCGACCTCACCAAAGGTCGTGCGGTTGAGGTACTGGAGAACGGCTGGCCAGCGCGTCGATGCCGAAACTCCGGCGAAGACGCCGAGCACAACCGGGATACCGATCATGGCGAGGCGACGCAGCGGCTCGATGACCTGCTGGTAGCGGTCAAGTTGCGAGTTGAGTTTCGCGTACGTGGGCCGGGCGCGGAACGCGACCTCGATGCTCACGTAGACGGGAATCGCCATTCCGAAGAATCCGACGAGGAACATCACGGCTATCGATGTCCACTGGGTGGTGAGAACCGAGAGGTAGCCGAGCTGGTCGAACCAGAGCACATCGGTGTAGAGGCCCGCGAAGATGAAGAAGATCACAATAAACACGGCGAGGATCGCTGCGGTTATGGTGAGGGCTGCCCTCGTGCGGTTGGCTGGCGGCGTTGCTGTCGACGTCACGTGACTGCTCCTGTGTCTAGTTTGCGGTCAGGGTCATCTTAAGGGACGACCGCCGGAGTAAATGCTGAGTGCTCACTCTGCTGGGCAGGTAGCGATGCCTGCGAGGTCTCCCGATGAGATGCCCTCGAGGGCGGCGAGAGAGTCGTCAAGTGTTGCAACCGAGAGAACCGTCAGTCCATCGGGAATATGCCCGGTAACTTCGTTGCAGTTCGTCGCGGGAGCGAGAAAGTATTCGGCGCCGGCATCGAGAGCGCCGTACATCTTTTGGCGGATGCCGCCGATCGCGCCGATTTCGCCCTCACCCGTGATGGTTCCGGTGCCCGCAACATTCTCGCCACCGTTGAGTTCGCCCTCGGTGAGCTTGTCGATGATGCCGAGCGCGAACATCTGGCCGGCACTCGGCCCGCCGACGTTCTCGAGCTGAATTGTCACGTCAAACGGAAACTCGTACTCGCTGCTGAGGAACACGCCAACAACCGGTGCCTGTGGCTCTTCGTCGCTCAAGACCGGAGTGATCTCGACAGTGAGTTGCTTGCCATCGCGCTTGATGACGAAGGTCGCGGGCTTCTCGATTCCGTTCTCTTCGAGCGCGGCGCGCATTTGGCTCACGTATCTGAACTTCTCGCCATTGACGCTGACGATCTCGTCACCCTCTTCGAGAACCCCGATCGCTGGGCTGTTCTCGAAGAAGTCCTCGACGATGAGGGTGCTGGTGAAGTCGTAGTCGAGTTCGGCGAGCGCGGCAGCGATTGCCTCCTGCTGCGAGACCTCCATCTGAATGCGACTCTGCTCAGACGACTCTTCGACGGTCTCCCCCACCGGGTACACGGAATCGACGGGAACAACCGCTTTGCTCGGGTCGAGCCATGCCGTCGCGGTCTCGAACCAGGTCAGCGGACGCTCGCGGTTGCCGTAGATCGACACCGTGAGCATGTCGAGGGTTCCCGTTGTGGGAAAGGTCTCTTCGAGGGGGATGTCGATGAGAGGCACTTCTTCATCGTCGATTGTGACTGTGCCGAGAGTGTCGAAAACCGGGCCGGGCTCTTGAACTACATAGGGCGACCGCACGAATGAAACGGCGATGATCGCAACAACAGCGATGGCGAGCAAAATCCAACCAACGCGTGCCGCGGTCGGGCTGCGGCGGGGGTGATCGGGTTGTGTGTCGGTGAAGAGTGACACTGTTTCCTTTGGCGACGTGTGCGGTGAACGAGGGTGTTCGCCACGGGCGCACAGCCAAGGTCTCCAGCTTAGGTGAATTCCCGGCAATGCCACCGGTGCAGGGTCTAGCGTAGTTTTTATGCCTGAAGATTCGCGGGAAAACCCCGAAGACGAGTTCCGCGACATGCTGCGGGAGCTTCTCTCCGGCAACGCCCAATTCGATCCAAGCCAACTCGCCAGCGCTGCTGGTCTGCCCAACGACCCGGCACTTCTCGAGCAGATGATGAGCCAGCTGCGCAACGTTCTCAAGGCGAGTGAAGACGGCGTTAATTGGGATGTCGCGCTCGAGCAGGCGACGAAGCTCGCCGGTGGGTCGAGTGTTGTTTCACTCCCCGCCGAGAGGTCGCAGCTCGAACAGGCCCTGCACGTTGCATCCCTCTGGCTCGCGGAGACGACTGAGATCTCAGAACTCACTGTCGAGCCCCGCCTGATGAGCCGCACCGAGTGGGTAACCGCGACGATGCCGATCTGGATCCAGCTCGCAGAGCCGGTTGCCACGAGCATCGCCAACTCACTCTCGAAGGCTTTCAGGGAGCAGGCCGCCGAGGGCATGGGCGAGCTTCCCGCCGGCGCAGAGGGCGTTGTGCGCAATCTCGGTGGAACCCTCTTCGCCATGCAGCTCGGACAGGCCGTCGGGCAGCTCGCGAGCGAGGTTGTCTCGGGTGGCGACATCGGTATCCCGCTGCTTGGGCCGCTCGGTGAGGCCGACCAGCAGGCAGCGCTGATCCCGCAGAACGTTGTGGCATTTGCTGCCGGTCTCGATGTTCCCATCGACCAGGTGCAGCTCTACCTGTCGGTTCGTGAGCTCGCTCACGCCCGACTGTTCCGTCATGCGCGCTGGCTACGCCTTCAGCTGCTGAGCTCGATTACCGAATACGCCCGCGATCTGCACTTCGACGCCGAGCACATGGCTGAGGCTCTCGAGGGAGTCGACCCGTCGAACCCCGACGAGATTCGCGAGATGCTCTCGAGCGGTGCGTTTATCCCGCCGAAGTCCGAAGATCAGCTTGCGGCCCTCGAGCGACTCGAGACGATGCTCGCTCTCATCGACGGCTGGGTAGACGTCATCACCTCCGACGCTACAACGCGACTGCCCCGCAGCGCCGCGATCGCCGAGACGGTGCGCCGCCGCCGTGCTGCGGGAGGCCCTGCCGAGTCGGCGTTCGCGACCCTCGTCGGCCTCGAACTTCGCCCCCGACGACTGCGCGAGGCGTCGGCGATGTGGCGCAGGATCACCGAGGCCGCTGGCCCCGCAGAGCGCGACGCTCTCTGGTCGCACCCCGACCTCGTTCCGACGGCCGAAGACATCACCGACCCGACGGCACTCATCGCGCGCATCACCGGTGGCCCGGCAGCGCCCGACGACTTCGATCGCGCTCTCGAAGACCTCCTCAACGACGACTCCGACGACAGGCCACACGAGGGCACAGCCGGCTGAGTTTGCGGCTAGTTGCGTGTTGGGCTGGCTCCACGCTGTGGACTAATCACTCGCGCGACTCTCGGCTCGTGGCATCCTCGCCCGATGGTGCTCAAGCTCGATCCTCGGTATCCCCTCGTCTGGCGCAGCCCCGACGACGTGCAGTTCGGGGTGGCGTCACCCGTCGCGACGATCGACGGCATCACAAGCGCTGACGAGAGAATGATCGCCGCTCTCACCGAGGGAGTCAGCGAATCCGGACTCGGAATGATCGGCAGAAGTGCCGGAGCAAGCGGGTTGGATGTCGCTGCGCTGCTTCAGCGCGTGCGGCCAGCGCTCGCCGCTCCCACCCCGGTTGCACAACGGGTGCTGGTGTCGGGAGCCGGCCCGACCGCCGACGCTGTGACGCGAGCCGTTGCATCCACCGGGCATTCGCTTGTTTCTGAGCACCCCGACCTCGTTGTTCTCGTCGCGAACTTCGTTGTGCCGCCCGCTCTGCACGGCGCATGGCTACGGCGTGACGTGCCGCACCTTCCGGTTGTTGTCTCAGACGCAACGGTCGACATCGGGCCCGTCGTCGAACCGGGCCTCGGCCCGTGTCTCTACTGTCTACTGCGCGACCGCACCGAGCGCGACAGGGCGTGGCCCGCGATCGCGGCACAGCTCAATGGTCGGGCGAACCCTGCCGACACTCCCGTACTCGCCGGTGAGGTCGCCGCGATAGTCGCGCGACTCGTGTCGTCGCGGCTCGAGCATGGCGCAGCGACCGTGCACAGCGCACTGTCACTCGATATCGACTCCGGCGTCATCTCGTCGACCGAGCTCACGGCGCGCGCCGATTGTGGTTGCGCGCAACTTGCTACAGGTCAGCCAAGAATCGACTCGCCTGGCGTCGCCCCTGTCGCGACGCTGCACCCCCGCCGGCCTCGCTCCACGAGAGCGCAAGCTTCGTCCGGGCACGCGTAACACCGACGTAGAGAAGTCGGCGCTCTTCTTCGATCGCCTCTTTGGTCGTCGCGTAGCTGATGGGCATAAGGCCTTCGGAGAGCCCAACGAGGTAGACCGACTCCCACTCGAGGCCCTTCGCCGAGTGCACTGTCGCGAGTGTGACAGCCGAGCGATTGGGCTCGTGCTGACCCTGCTGGCGCTCGAGAAGTTCGGCGACGAAATCCTTGAGGGTCGTCGAGGCGTGTGCCTCTTCGGCGAGCGCCATAATCGCGTTGAGAGAGTCCCACCTGTCGCGCACCGCGCCACGGGTTTCGGGAGCCTGTTGGGTCCAGCCGAGCGATCGCAGAACGTCGCTGACAGTCTTGAACAACGGCTCACCGAAGATCGACACCGAGGCGCCCTTGAGCATCATGATCGCCTCTTTGACCTCGCGCAGGTCGAAGAACCGCGTACCGCCGCGCAGCAGGAAGGGCACTCCCGCGTCGCCGAGAGCTGTCTCGATCGCTGCCGCCTGCACGTTGATGCGGTAGAGAATCGCAATGTCTTCTGGTTTGACGCCCGCCTCGATCTCCGCAGCGATCGACTGGGCAACGGCGCGCGCCTCGCGACTGTCGTTTTCGTAAGCCGTGATGCTCGGCGGCCGACTCGGCCCCTCGTTCGTTGCCGCGTGCAGCGAGAGCGCGCCGGGGCGCCCACGCATCAGCCGGTTCGCTGAATCGACGATCGCCGGGGTCGAGCGGTAGTTCTGCTCAAGCCGCACGACGACAGCATTCTCGTGCGCCGCCGGAAAACCGAGCAGGTACTGCGGGGTCGCGCCGGCGAACGAGTAAATGGTCTGGCTCGCGTCGCCAACGACGCACAGGTCGTTGCGGTTTCCGAGCCAGAGCTGCAGCAGGTCGTGCTGGAGGGGCGAGACGTCCTGGTACTCGTCGACGACAAAGAATCGATACTGCTCGCGCACCTGTTGGGCGACGCGCGGCTCGCTCTCGATCATGCCCGCCGTTGCGAGAAGCACGTCTTCGAAGTCGAGCTGCTTGCGCTCGTCTTTGACGTCTTCGTAGGCCTGCTGCAGGTCAACGGCTTTCTGCACGGTGAGCGACGGCGGCAGTGAACGCCTTGTCGCGGCTTGCGCATACTGCGCGATGCTCAGGCGTGAAACCTTGCGCCACTCGATCTCGGCGGCGGTGTCGCGCAGGGTCGCGGTGTCGAGCTTGAGCTTGATCGTCTCGGCCGCATGCGCGAGTAGGCGCGCCTTCGAGTCGATGAGCCGGGGCATCGTTCCGCCGACGACCTGGGGCCAGAAAAAGCTCAGCTGCGAGAGCGCAGAGGCGTGGAAGGTGCGGGCAGAGACGCCGCCCGCACCAAGCTGCCGCAACCGCGAGCGCAGCTCGCCGGCCGCGCGGCTCGTGAAGGTGAGAGCCATGACCCGGCCGGGTGGGTATACGCCACTCGCCACCCCGTAGGCAATGCGGTGGGTGATTGCACGGGTCTTTCCGGTTCCGGCACCCGCGAGAAGGCACACCGGCCCGAGTAGCGCCTCGGCGGCCTGCCTCTGCTGCTCATCGAGGTCGGCGAGAAGAGACTCGGGGCTCGTGACATCCACTGTCATTTGTGTCCTTCGAGGGGGCCGCCGTACCACTCCTCGATAATCGCTCGCGCGATCGAGGTGGGGCCGGGGAGAAGAATTTCGCCGGCGGCGTCGCGCAGCTCGTCGCGGCTGAACCAGCGCAGGTCGAGAATTTCGTTGCCGTCGGGGGTCAGAACGCTTTCGACGCTCTCGTCGACGCGGGCGAGAAAGCCCACCATCAGCGAGGCTGGGAACGGCCAGGGCTGGCTGCCGAGGTAGGTCGGATCGGTAACACGGATTCCCGACTCCTCGAAGACTTCGCGGATAACGGCGGCCTCGAGCGACTCGCCCGGTTCAACGAAACCCGCGAGCAGCGAGTAGCGGTTGTTCTCCCACAGGGCGTTCGAGCCGAGCAGCAGGCGGTCGTCGGCGTCGGTGATTCCCACGATGATCGCGGCATCGGTGCGCGGAAATACCTCGGCACCGGTATCGGGGTCGACCCGCACCCAGCCCGCCTTCGCAGACACCGTCGCGTTGCCGGTGCGCGGCGAGAAACCGTGCGAGCTGTGCCAGTTGAGAATGCCGAGGGCCTCGGCAAGCAGACCCGTGTCGCGGTCGCTCAGGGAATCGCCCATACGCCGCAGGTTTCCCCAGTCACTCTCGGCGAGGTGCCCGGCATCGTGAAGCAGCGCCGCGACAATCGGTGTGCCGACCGGTTCGGGGCTTGTTGTTGAGAGCGATCGACCGAGGTACACAAGCTGCGCGGCCGGCGGGATCGCGTCGAAAGGAACGAGAGCGAGATTCTCCGGGCCGGCGAGCAGCGCCGTTCCCTCGAAGATCGGCAGAACGCGCGCCGTCGGGTCGTTGCGAAGCTCGTCGAAGAGGTTGTCGCGATCGCGCGTGAGGTAGTCCCTGTCGACTTCGTAGCGTGACAGCGGGAGGCGCGCGAGAAAATCCAAAGACATTGGGAGACCCATCCGAAGTGCGTGGCTATGCGTGGCGTACAACGCCAGCGAGGCTAGGGCGACCTACCCTGTTGGGTATGGCACGGTCCCACCTCACTCTAGCCGCGCTCGCGACCTCGGCAGTCGCAGAGCTTGACCTCGTTGCAACGAGCGAATTTGGTTCGCGCGTCGACAACGAGTTCGACTCAGCACTGCTCACCGGTCGCGACGGCAAGCACTGGATCATTCGCGTTCCCCGCACGGAAGCAGCGGAGTCGGCGCAGTCTGCCGACCTCGTCGCACTGCGGGCGATCAGCACGGGTGTGCGCACCCGTCTGCCCTTCGCCGTCTCCAACTACGTCGGCCAGACCCCGGTGTCGGGCACCCGCGCCGTCGTCTATGAATTTGTCTACGGCACCAAGGTGCCTCTTGCCCACGTGGATGACGCGCTCGCGACATCCATCGGCAAGGCTCTTGCGGCGCTCCACGCGCTCCCCACGAGCTTTGTCGCCGATGCCGGCCTGCCCGTACTCGGCGCGATCGAGGCCCTGCGGTCGGCAGTGAGCATCATGGACCGCGCGGCTGCCACGGGCCACGTTCCCACTCCCCTGCTCTCGCGCTGGGAGTCGGCCACCGAAGATTCCAAGCTGTGGCAGTTTCAGCCGACCGTCATCAACAACGCTCTCGGATCTGACTCGTTCCTCTCGAGCGAAAGCAAGGTCACGGGCGTTCTCAACTGGCAGGAGCTGCGCGTCGGTGACCCCGCCCGCGACCTCGCCTGGCTGCTCGCCGACCCGGTCGTCGCAGAACCGGCTTTCGAGGCCTACATTGCGGCGCGCGGAACGGCCGACCGGCAGGTCAAGCAGCGCGCGACGCTGTACTCAGAACTCGAGGTAGCCAAGTGGCTGTTGCACGGCACCGAAACGAGAGATTCCGAGATTGTGGATGACGCGGTGTCGATGCTCGATTCGCTCGTCGATGACGTTCAAAACGACGTGATGAACCCGATCGGGGCGCAGACCATGCCGACGATGGCCGTCGACGAGGTTCAGGCGTTCCTCGATCGCAACGAACGCGCCGTCTAGCTGCCGATAGCGAATGCGGCTACCGCCGCGCCGCTGACGCTCAGCGCTGTTGCACCGATGATGACGGTCGCAATGAATGCTCGACGCAGGTCTCTCGTGTCGTTTCCGTCAACGCGAAATTCCATCGAGATGATGTTCTTGGCGGTCTCGAGGTCGTCGAAGGTTCCGACCATCGATCCACGCGAGTCGGTGACCTTGTAGCCGACGATATCGGTCTCAACCATGCCGAGGTAGCCCTCGTCAGAGCGGGCGACCCACAGGCCGTTGTCGGGGTTGCTCCACATCGCGCGGTTGAGCTGGCGTGGGTCGGCGATCTCTGCGATCTCGGCGGCTGGAGGGGTTGCGATGGTTGTCACTTGCTCATAATGACATGGTCGCTGAACAACTAGACAATCTAGTAAATAGGGTTGACGGATCGTTCTATCGGCACTAGCGCGCCATACTCTCGCGCCACAGGGCCGTCAGCTCCGATTCGCTGAAGATGCGCTCGGGCGTGATCACGGTGTCGTCGGAGACGAAATAGAAGACGGCGTCAATGAGGTCGGGGTCGATGCCCTTCCAGTGCGCGTAAGCGAGCCGGTAGAGCGCGAGCTGCAGCTGTTTCTCTTCGAGGTCGGCTGCGTCTCGTGGCGCCTTGCCCGTTTTCCAGTCGACGACCTGGTAACGGTCACCCTCTGTGTAGACCGCGTCGATCTTGCAGATAACGATGCGTCCGTCGAAGGGCAGGTGGATCTCGCGTTCGACCTCGAGCGGGCGACGCGCTGCCCATGGTGACCGCGAGAAGGTGTCTTGCAGGCGTGCGAGCTCTTCCTGCTCGAGAGAGGCGTCGGGTTCGTCGATTTCTGTGACGAGCGCGTCGATCACCTCGGTCGAGCCGCTTATGCCGAAACGCTCTTCGACCCAGGAGTGAAAGAGCGTGCCGAGTGTCGTCGCGCGATAGGGACGCTGCGGCATCGGTCGACGAAGGCTCGAAGCGACCGAGACGGGGTCGGTGACGTAGTCCTTGAAGCGCGATGCCGGCACACGCGTGGGCAGGTCGACAGTTTCGCTCGCCTCAAGTCGCCTGCGGCGCTCTTCGAGCAGCAGGTCGAGGTCGGCATCCCACGCTCCCCCGTTGCCCGGTCGTGCGCTCGCGACGCGCAGCGCGGCCTGCTCGACTATTTCGCGCCTCGACCCGAGCGGGTCAAGCGGCCACGAGATCTCGTTGCCGGTGAGGTCGAGGGGGTTATCGGTGTGCTCGCTCATGAGCGGAAGCTCTGCGATGATTCCCTGCTCGGCAAGTGCACGGAGAAACGGACTCGGCGCCCGCTGGGTCGACTGCCCCGCCCAGAACGAACTTGTGATGAGCAAACAGTGCCTCGCGCGGGTGACCGCAACGTAGGCGAGTCGACGCTCTTCGAGCTCGTGGCGGTGTTTCACTGCCTCAACGAAAACGGCCTTGGCTTCGAGAAGCTCTTTGCGCGTCGTCGCCTCGCGCCAGGCGAACTCGGGGAGCTCGGCGGCGTCACCGCGAAACTCATACGGAAGGGTGCCGAACGACAGCCAGCCGGTGAAACCCTCGCGCGGCTTGCCGGGGAGCTCCTGCTCGGTGAAGCGCGGCACAACGACGAGATCCCACTCGAGTCCCTTTGAGCCGTGCACGGTGAGCAACTGAACGGTACCGGGTTCGGCCTTTTCAGGTCGCGGGGCGAGTCCGTCGCGCCACTCGGCCTCGCGCAGCCAGGCGAGAAAACCGCCGAGGCTCGTCGAGTCGTCGACGGCGAGGTAGCCAGAGAGGGCGTCAAAGAACGCCTCCATGTTCGCGCCGCCGAGCGGGCGAGACTCATTGGCAGCCACCTCGATGTCGAGAAGCATCTCCTGTTCGACGAAGGTCACAAAGTCGAGAAGCTCGAGCCCCGAGCGCGCCCTGAGCCGCGCGAAGAGGCGGCCAGCGTCGCGCAACCGGGCGAGACCGATCTCGCTGAAGGTCTCGAGCACAACGTGCCCCTCGCGCGCCGTAGCGACGAAGTCGAGGGCGTCAATGAGGGACCCACCCTCACCCTCGGCAACCGACGAGCGCATCTTCTCGCGCACGTCGTTGTCGAGCGGCTGGTGGGCGTAGTTGCGATCGCGCAGCCACGACGCGACCCGGCTGAGCACCTTGAGATCGCGCACCCCGATGCGCCACCGCGAGCCCGCGAGCAGCCGAACGAGCTCACTGCCCGCCGTCGGGTCGTTGACAACGCTCAGGGCGCTCACGAGGTCGGCGATTTCGGGCTCGGCCATCAGCCCGCCGATGCCGAGCACGTGAAAGGGCACATCCTTTTCGCGCAGTGCCTCGATGAAAAACCGTTGGGTAGATCGCGTGCGAAACAGCATCGCCGCCGTCGGAAGCACACCCTTGTCGTTGGGCACAAGCCGGTTCTTGAGCCAGACGGCCGCGGCGAGTGCCTCTTCTGGCAGCATCTCTTCGACAATCACATCAACCGGGATGTCGCTTGCCGTCGCACTCGCAGCAAGCTTCTCGACGCGCACCCTCGTCTCCGACACGAGCGGTTCGACGAGGGCATTCGCGATATCGAGAATCCGCTCGCCGTTTCGCCAGCTTGTCGTCAGCGCGAACTCGTGAACGCTGCCAGCACCGAACTGGTTCGCGAATTGCTCGAGGTTTGCAGCACTTGCGCCGCGCCATCCATAAATTGATTGATTGGGGTCGCCGACAGCCATGACCGGATGCCCGCCAAAAAGCTCGCTAAGCAGCCAGGTTTGTACGACCGAGGTGTCTTGGTATTCGTCGAGCAGCACAACCTTGTAGCGATCGCGGAAGTCGGTGGTCACCGCCGGAATCGTGCGCACTATCTCGAGGGCTAGCGCGACCTGGTCGGAGTATTCGACGAACCCGCGGCGTGCCTTGACGAGTGCGAACTGCTCGGCGAGCTCAAGCAGCACGGGGAGCCCACCGATCGAGCGAGCCAGGTTGAGCGCCTCGGCATACTCGCCCCGACCTCCGGTCGGCAGCTCGGCGAGGGCGCCGAACTCTTCGGCCATCGCGCGCACCGCTGCGGCGTCGGCGACGTTCTCGCTCAGGGCGTGACTGAGCGAGAGCACTGCCTTGGTTATAACGTCGACGTTCTTCTCGAGGTCGGGCAGTCGGTCGTCGCCGCTGCGAATGACGAGCGAGCGGGCGAGTTGCCATGCCGATGCCTCGCCGAGCACGGCGCCGTCGCTCTCGCGCCCGAGCAGCACTGCGTTGTCGCGGTAGATCGTGTTGGCAAAGGAGTTGTAGGTAGCGACGGCGGGCGGGTCAAACTCGTCGTAACCCTCGGCGACAAGCCCCGCCTCGGCGAGCTGGGCGATGCGCTCGCGAATTCGCGCCGCGAGCTCTCCGGCTGCCTTTCGCGTGAAGGTGAGGCCGAGGATCTCGCCGGCACTCACGTGGCCATTGGCGAGAAGCCAGAGCACTCGGTTGGCCATCGTTTCGGTCTTGCCGCTGCCCGCGCCGGCAATAACGAGCGCGGGTTCGAGCGGCGCCTCGATGACGGCGCGCTGCTGGTCGGTGGGTCGCGGAAGGCCGAGCGCGTCGGCGATTGTGTATGCACTGACGATCACGTGCTCAGTCACTCGAGACGCTCCTCACTCTGTGCAGCTTGCGGCTCGGGTTTCCGTTGCCCCAGCCCTCAAGCTCGAGAAGCCCGTGAAAATGTGCGCTCGCCATGTCGGCTGCCGCTTCACGAATGCGGCTGCGAAAGAGCTCGAGCCCCTCGGTATCGAGTGGCGCCTGAACCGCCTCGCGGTACAGCTTTGATTTCACGCCCGACTTCACAAACAGCAGCTTCGCGCCGCCCGAGGCGTGCTCGCCGAACTCGGAGAGAAACTCGTCGAGCACTCCCTCCGCGTAGGCGAGCTGGTAGGCGCCGAGCTGCGGATGTTCGTCGATCTCAGCCTGGCGGGTCGTGGGTTTTCCCGTTTTGAGGTCGACGATAACAACGCTGCCATCGCTCGCCCGCTCGACCCTGTCGATCGATCCGTTGACTCGGGCCCGACCGATGTCGAGCGCGAATCGGCTCTCGGCTCCCACGAGTGTCTTGCCGTCGCGCACAAAGTCGGCAAGGTATTCGGCAACACCTGCCGCGAGTATTCGGGTAGCGCGCTTCTGGTGTTCGGCAAGCCAGGGCGCCTCGAACTCAAGCTCTTTCCACCGCCCCTCGATGGCCGACCACAGTGCGTCGAGGGAGGGTTCTTCGGCCGTCTCCATCGCCCAGTGCACAATCGTTCCGATAGCCATCGCGGTGTTGGGTTCGCTGCCCGAGATCGACTCGACGAACCAGTCGAGCGGGCTGTCTTCGAACTTCGCGAGCTGTGACGGTGAGACGGGAACCGTTTCTTCTTCGCCGAATAGCGGATCTTCGGTCGAGGGTGCGAGAAGGCCGTGCCACTCGAGCGGGTTGGCACCCGGAACCTGCTCGGCGGCGAGGCGCGCGAGTGCCGACGCGGCGGCCTCTGACTCGCGGCCGGTGCGCGCGCGACCGACGAGCTCGCGTCGCAGTCGACCGGTGATGCCACGCAGCGAGAGCGGAGCCTGCGACCCGATGTCGGCGATTGTCGCGTCGGGCGGCAGCAGGCTAAAGAACACGCTGCGTGCCTCATCTTCGTTGGCGACTGCCGCGACTATCACCTGGGTTGTCGCGCGCGAGACGGCGAGGGCAAACATGCGCAGCTCGTCGTTCAAGACCTGCTTGCGCTCGTTGACGATTCCCGACTCGACCCCCGTAGCGACGCGCACGAGTTCTTGTGGGTTGAGCAGCGAGCCGCGCAGTCGCAGGTTGGGCCACGCGCCCTCTTGCACCCCGGCGACAACAACAATGTCGAACTCGAGCCCAACGACTCCCGGCGCGGTTGTGACAAACACGGTGTCGGCGGCGGGCTGCGGCGACAGGGTATCTTCGGGAACCTCTGCGTCGAGAACGTTCGCGAGAAAAACGCTCGCTGCAGAGCCGGGCTCGCGCTCGACGAAACGCTTCGCGGCGGTGAATAGCGACACGATGCCGTCGAGGTGACGGTTGACCTCGTCGGCAACGATGCCCGTGCCGAGAGCCTGGGCGAACCAATCTTTGGCGAGACCGCTGCGCTCCCAGACGAGCCACAGCAGCTCTTCGATTGTCGCGCCCTCGCTCGCGCTCTCGCCAACGGCAGCGAGCAGGGCAGCAACGCGTTCTGCGTTGCGCGCCACCCGGTGGTCGATGGTTGCGAAACGGCCGGGAGCTGCGAGTGCCTCGACGAGCAGTTCGTCGCTCGATCGATTGCCGTCGCCGGCGAGCTCCTCGCCGCGCAGGGCGAGCCTGAGGCGACGCAGAGCGAGGCGGTCGAGGCCACCGAATGGCCCCGAAAGAATCTCGACGGCGAGCTCGGCGTTCAAAGCCGTGCGGCCGGTTCCGACGTCGACCACGAGCAGCAGGGCGCGCGCGGCATGATCGTCGCGTAGCGCTCGACCACCGACCGCGGTGCGGCTCGGCACCTCGGCGAGGGCGAGCGCACGCGCGGCGGCCGGCACCTGCGCGCCGGAACGAACGACGACGGCTATGCGACTGAAACGCACACCGCGGGTGAGGTGGTGCTCGCGCAACAGGCGGGCGATGGATGCCCACGTGCGGCCGGGCGTCGGTGCCTCGACGGCGACTACTGCAGGCACGGCGGACACGTCGGGTGCCCCAAGCACGCGCGGCACCGCAAACGCCGCACGTTGCGCGCCGGCCGCCGCGGTGCCGATGCGCTGCGTGACGCGGGTTGTAAAAGTGCGCAGGGCCGGGCCGTGGCGGTGCACGGTGCTCAGCACAAGGGAGCTCAACGCAGGCAGACCGAGCACCGTCGAGAGCCTGCCCAGTGCGTCGGGCTCACCGCCGCGAAAGGCGTTGGCCGCGACATCCGGATCGCCGAAGGCAACGATCGCGACACCTCGGGCCGCGAAGGCGCGAAGGAGCGCGAGGGTCGACTCGGTTGCCTCTTGAAGATCGTCAACGACGATGAGCTTCAACCGCGCAATGCGCTCGGTGACAAATCCAGAGACCGGATCGAGCGCCGCAACCGCGAACCTAATGAGTTCGGCGGAATCGAGCTGGTTGGGGCGTGACGCCGTGATGACGTCGTAGTACTCGTCGAGAAAATCGGCGGCGGCTACCCACTCCGGGTGCTCGTGAGCGTGACCCAATGCGCGCAGTCGCGCGGGGCTCACACCGTATTCGGTAGCGCGCGACATCAGCTCGCGCAATTCGCTGCGAAAGCCGCGCAGCCGGCGCACGTCGGGGCCGAGAATCTCGGGCCACACCGGGCCCGTGCCCTCGTCGATGTGCCCGTCGAGAAGCTGGCTGATGTCGGCGTCTTGGTCGCCGCCCGTTACAAGACGCGGAAGCGGAGCGTTGGCGTTGCGCGCGGCGTCGGTGACGATCTCGAAGGCCAGGGAGTTGACGGTGCGAGCGAGAGGCCCGTTGGTAGGAACCGCGAGCCGCAGCGCGAGGTCGTCGCGCAACCGTGTCGCCGACGCGCGGCTGGGGGTGAGCGCGATCACTTCTTCTGGCGCGTACCCGTGCTCGAGAACGCGCGACGCGACAAGTTCGATGAGAGTCGAGGTCTTTCCCGACCCCGGAGCACCGAGAACTGCGGCCGACGCGTCGAGCGCCAGACGAACAACCGCGCGCTGCGATTCGTCGAGTTCTATCGGCCGGGATGGCGACGATGTCGCTGTCGCAAATCCCTTGATGGCCATGGCTCTAACGGTATCGGCAGCCACAGACAGTTATGCCACGAGTGAACGTGGAGCCGCGACATCCATTCGGTGTCGTAATCTTTCCTCGTGGACATTCGCATCGGTATCGCCAACAGCCCCCGGGAAATCAGCTTCGAGTCGTCGCAGACGGCTGCGGAGGTCGAGCAGATTGTTGCTACGGCGCTCGATAAGGGCACCTCGTACTTCAAGCTCGTCGACAACAAGGGACTCATCTACATCGTCCCCGTTGCGTCGTTCGCCTACCTCGAGGTCGGCTCTGAGTCGACCCGTCGCGTTGGTTTTGTGGCCTAACCCATGGAGCTTCTCTTCGTCGTTCTGATCTCCGCATCGGTCGGCACGATTTTGCGCTACCTGCTGCGCGGTCGCGAGACCTACGGTGCAGCGCTTCTTCCGGCGATCAGTGCCGCAGTGTCGGCGATCGTCTGGGTGGGGCTGCTCTGGGGCCTCAACTGGCAGTTCGACGGCACCTGGATCTGGGTGGCATCGCTGCTCTCCGGCCCGATCGTCGCGCTTATCGTCGGAGCGAATCTTCCGCGCGCGCGTCGCGAGCACGACCGCGAGCTGCTCGGCAAACTCTCTGGCGGCCGCGCTTAGCCAGCTTTAGGCTGTGAGGCCCAGCGCGTCCATCCGACGCGTGTGGGCCGCAACGAGCTCGGTGAAAACCGGCTCGATGCGCGCTTCGTCAGAAGCGGAATTTGTGGATGCAACGAGCGATCCCCGCGCGACTAGCATCGTGTCGCCGAGAAGCCTTCTGCCCCACAGGGCGAGGCGACTCGCGAGCTTCGGGTTCTCGTCGATGGCTTTGCGCAGGAGCTCACCAACTTCGGAAGCACCCGCGTCGGCAGTAAGCACTGCCGTTACACGAGCAGTTACATCGTCGGGCAGACCGCCGGCGAGACGCACAAAGAACTCGTCGAGAAAACCCGCGGTGATGTGGGTAGTGACGAGAGCTTCGAACCAGTCGGTTCCAAGCGTCGAGGCACGAAAGGCGTCCATCGACGGGGCGAAGGGCTGCATAACCGCGCCGGGTTCGAGGCCGAGCTTTTCGATCTCCGCGGTGAGTCCGCGGTGCTTCTCGAGCGACAGAGCTGCGACTCGCCCAAGCACGTGCTTGGCGTCGGCAGACGGGGCCGCGCTGACCGCCTCGCTGAGTCCTTCGAAGATCACGAGCTGCGCATAAGCGGCACGCCCGAGAAAGGTAGGAAGGTCGGGCGTTAGTTCGCCGAGGTCGACACGAGTGAGATTTTCGGAGTCGGTTCGCGTCCTGAGCTTGGGCGCGGCGGACGGCTTGCGTCGACGCTTGAACGGAAACCAATTGACCACTGCGACAGCCTAACGGTGAATTGTGACCCCGTACGGCTAAACTGGTCGCGCTGCCCCCCATTTCTGGCGGGGGCATGTGCGCCCCAGGACAAAGCGGGCGCATCCCGCTTATCTGACAGGGCCATTTCTTTTGACTTTCGCTGAACTCAATATCGACCAGGACATGGTCGACGCACTCGCCACAAAGGGCATCGTCGAACCGTTCCCCATCCAGACCCAGACGATCCCCATGGGACTCGCCGGTCAAGACATCATCGGCCAGGCCAAGACCGGAACGGGTAAGACCCTCGGCTTCGGACTCCCGCTTCTCCAGTCGCTCGGCCTCAACCCCGAGCCCGGTGTTCAGGCACTCGTTGTTGTGCCGACTCGCGAGCTGTGTGTGCAGGTTGCAGAAGACCTCACCCTCGCGTCGTCGAACCGCGACACGATCGTCGCGGCGATCTACGGCGGCAAGGCCTACGAAGGACAGGTCGAGCAGATCAAGAGCGGTGCGCAGGTCATCGTCGGAACCCCCGGTCGTCTTCTCGACCTCGCCTCGCAGCGCCTGCTGAGCCTCAAGAACATCAAGGTTATGGTTCTCGACGAGGCCGACAAGATGCTCGACCTCGGCTTCCTCGCCGACATTGAGAAGCTCTTCGCTCAGACGCCGCCCACCCGCCACACGATGCTTTTCTCGGCAACGATGCCCGGCCCGATCGTGGCCCTCGCTCGTCGCTTTATGAACAAGCCGATTCACATTCGCGCTACCGACCCCAACGAGGGACTCACGCAGGCGAACATCAAGCACGTCGTCTACCGCGCGCACTCGCTCGACAAAGACGAGGTCATCGCCCGCATTCTGCAGGCCGAGGGTCGCGGCAAGACTGTCATCTTCACACGCACCAAGCGTGCTGCAGCCAAGCTCGTCGAAGAGCTCAACGACCGCGGCTTCAACGCCGCAGCCGTTCACGGCGACCTCAACCAGGAACAGCGCGAGCGGGCCATGGCCGCGTTCAAGGCAGGCAAAAAAGACATTCTTGTTGCAACGGATGTCGCGGCTCGCGGTATTGACGTCAACGACGTCACGCACGTGATCAACCACACGATCCCGGACGATCACGACACCTACCTTCACCGCGCGGGCCGCACCGGCCGCGCGGGCAAGACTGGGATCGCCGTCACGTTCGTCGACTGGGACGACATGCACAAGTGGAGCCACATCAACAAGGCTCTCGACATGGGCATCCCGGAGCCGAAGGAAACCTACTCCTCTTCGCCTCACCTTTTCGAAGACCTCGACATCCCCGCCGGCACAAAGGGACGCCTGCCCGGCGCACCGCCCGCAGCGGCACGCGAATCGTCCGCGCCGAAGAGCGGCGGCCGATCCTCACAGGGTGGCTCACGAGAAGGCGGTGGCTCACGTCCCCCGCGCCAGCGCACGGCACCCTCGACCGACGTCAAGCGCGAGAGCGCAGAAGGCGGCGGAACCCACGACGGCACCGCGCCGACCCGCCGTCGCCGTACGCGCACGCGCCGCGGTGGAGCTGGCGCTCCCGGCCAGACCCCGCCCGCAGCGTAAGCAGCGCGATGGCTAGCGCGCGAGCGTACCCGCGGGTGCGCTCGTGCGTGACGTCGTGGCATACCCGCTCTTCTTCGCCGTCACCCGCACGGTGATCGACTTGAGCGCTGAGGTTGACGTGAGCTTGTAGGTCACCGAGGTCGACTTACCCTTGATCGCCTTGCCGTTCGCGTACCACTGATAGGTGAAAGTGGGCGCGGGTGACCATTCGCCAGGCATCGCCGTGAGGTGGTTGCCCGCCGCGAGGGTGCCGCTGATGGTCGGCGTGGGTGCGGCGTCAAACGCCGCGACGACGGTCTTGACACCAGAAACCTTGGCGAGAGACTTGTAGCCGGGCTTCGACCCGGTGACGGTCAGTGTGAGCTTCGCGCCTATTGACTCGGTCGAGACTGTGAGGTTCTTAGCCGTAGCTCCAGGGATTGCGACGCCGTCGGCCTTCCACTGGTACGAGTACGTTGCGCCGGAGGGCGACCACTTGCCGACGGTGCCCGCGAGCGTATTTCCCGCGATGGCACTTCCCGTGACAGTTGGAGTGGCGGCCGTCGTGAAGGTGCTCTGTGGAAGACGCCTGTAGGTACCCGCAGTTGTTCCGTCGCTCAACCACATCGACGCCTTGCCCTTCCAGTCCTTCGCTGTGACAACGATCGTGCCATTTGCAAGAACTGCGAGGTCACTCGTGCGTGTCAGGCTCTTGGTCAGGCCCAGGTCGGTTACGACTGTAGTTCCCTCAGGCGTTCCGTCTGACGCATAGACCATGTCGCGCAGCGCGACGTAAAGGTTTCCGTCATTGAATACGAACGGTGTTGGGCTGAGATCTTCGCTACCACCACCGTCCCACAGCACACCGAGGTTGATAGGTGCTTCGCCGGACGCGGAGATCGACCACAGATTCACTGAGCTGTCGACCTTGTTATAGGTCGTGTACCAAAGCTTGCCGCCGAACGTCGCGATGTATTGGGCGGTATTCGTCGAGATAGTGACGCCGCGACCGTTGACGATCGTCTTGAGCACACGGCCTTTGGAGTCGAACGAGCTGTAGTAGAGCTGCCCATCGAACGACACGAGTTGCGAAAGGAACGACATGCTCGGATACAGGGCGGGTTTGGTCGTGCCCTGAACCGTGCCATCCGAAACGAGGATTCGCCCGCCCATGTCGGCGACATAGTTTCCGTCGTGCTCTATGGCGAGGCCAGACCCAGACTGATTGTTGAGCACCCCGGCCAGCGGCACCTCGCCCGTCAGGTTCAGACCGTCGGTCGTGCGCACAGTTCCTGTGTTGTCGCTTGACCGCGTTATAAAGAAGAGCGAGCTGCCCACGACAGCGAATGACGAAGGATATGAGCTGTACGGACGGTTCTTCGAGGTCTTCCTCGGGTCGATATCAAACGCGACGCCCGTGCCGCCGACCGTTCCGTCGCTACGCCACACCTCGACGCCAGCGGTTGCACTTGTGGCGCTGAAATAAAGCTCACCGTTGAAGACAGTGAGCTGTTGAGGATTAGCGCCGCTGGCATTCGGGGTTTCCGCAGTCAAGCGAACGGTTCCCGCTGCAGTGCCGTCGGTCACCCACAGTTGCAGCCCGGTCGCATCCGTAGCGACGAAGAACGTCTTGTCTCCCACCGGAGTGAACTTCGCGTCGTTGTGATAGTAGCCCTCGCTGACAAATCCCGACTTTGACCCCGGGTAAATATCCTTCACCAACCTGGTGCCGGCGTCGGTGCCATCGGTAACAAAGAGTTCGGCTCCCTTTCCCAGTGCTATCCCGGCGAAAAGCACAAGCTCTCCATCAGCGACAGTGACGGGTGAGTGCATCGGCGTTGCCGCGATCGCGCTGAGGGCGGGCGTTGCGACGACGAGCGACAGTGCTGCGACGAAGCCAAGTGCTGCGGTGCGACGGGTACGAGACATAACGTGCGTGCTTTCTCGAGGTGGAGCACCCGGATGCGAGCGCACCATCAGGCTAGATGCGCGCACACAGGGCGGCATCATCCCTCAGGATGATACCGAGCAAAGTTCGATAACGGTGTGATCTCGGACGCGGGCGGCGCGCTCAACCAACGAACGGCGCCGAGCCCGTTCCTCGCGCGATGAGATTCTCGAGCACCGAGGGCGCAGTCGTGTTCTCGGCTAGCCGGTTGGGCTTGCCAAGGCCGTGGTAGTCACTCGAGCCGGTAACCGCGAGCCCGAACTTTGCGGCGAGCTTGAGCAGCCAGCGCTTTCCGTCATCGGTGTTGTCACGGTGGTACACCTCGAGGCCGAACAAGCCCTCGTCGACGAGCTGCTTGATCACCGCGTCATCCATGGTTCGGTATTTGCCGTGAGTCGCGGGGTGAGCAAGCACGGGCACTCCCCCGGCGGCGACAATCATGCGCACTCCCTCGAGCGGCGACGGCGCGTAGTACTTCTCGTAGTAGCCCCCGCGCCAGTGCAGGATGCTCTCGAACGCGGCAGAGCGATTGGCCACGTGTCCCTTAGCGACGAGAGCGTCGGCGATGTGGGGGCGACCGAGGGTTCCGCCGTCGACGGACTGGGCGAGCACGTCGTCCCAGGTGAGGTCGTAGTCGGCGGCGATCTTCTCGACGATGCGCTCTGCGCGGTGCAGGCGCCCGTCGCGGATGCGCGCCGTCTCTGAAATGATGTCGCCGTTGGACGGGTCAAAGAGGTAGGCGAGCATGTGAACGCTCGCCGGGCCGTAATTGGTGCTGAGCTCCATGCCCGGAATGACCGTGAGCCCCGTGCCTGCCGCGGCGGCAAAGGCCTCCTGCCAGCCTGCGGTCGAATCGTGGTCGGTTATCGCAACCGCGGCGAGATCGGATGCAACGGCAGCCCGCACGAGCTGAGTCGGGGTTTCGGTGCCGTCTGACACGCTGCTGTGGGTGTGCAGGTCTATCGCGCGTTCGGGCATCCATCAATCGTACCCACGCGCTCACGCGCAGGGTTTTCCCGGGTCGCACTCGTCTAAACTCGCACGGTCATGTTTCGCCGTCTCCTCGCCGCCGCCCTCCTCGTTGGGCTATCGGTCGCTCTTCTTGTCTTCGCCTGGCCGCAGCTGTTTCGACTTCACACGGCGGCGGGGGTCGCACAGCTGGTCTCGCTGCGCGGAACAGCGGTCATCGCGGCAGCGGTTCTTGTGCTCGCATTCTTTCTTCTCGCGCTGGCCGCGCCTCGTGCACGTCGGCTCGCGTCATCCATCGCCCTGATATTTCTTGTCTTCGCCCTGCTCAACAGTGCGGTGATCGCGAGCCGCGGAGTCGGCGACACGTCGTTCGAGACCGCCGGCGACAGCGACCTGACTGTGCTCACCTGGAACACTCTCGGCGACGCACCAGGGGCAGAGGCCATCGCCGAGCTCGCTCTCGAAGCCGGAGCCGACGTTGTTGTGCTGCCCGAGACCACCGAAGAGCTGTCGGTAGCGGTCGCCCAGGCGATGCGCACGGCGGGATCCCCCATGCAGTCACTCACCTACGCGTATGACGTTGTGTCAAAGGCCCGCTCGACGAGCCTGCTGGTCAGCGAAGACCTCGGCGCCTACTCGTTTGACGCCGCGACCCGCACAACGTCGACCCTGCCGAGCGTTGTTGCGACGCCGGTGGATGGCGCGGGGCCCACGATCATCGCCGTGCATTCGGTGGCGCCCATCCCCGGTGAGATGCGCAACTGGCGAGCCGACCTCGGCTGGATTCGCGACGCGTGCCAGGGCGACAACATCATCATGGCCGGCGACTTCAATGCAACGATCGACCACTTCGCCGGGCTCTCGACAGCTGACGGGTCAACCGTCGGCGACTGCATAGACGCAGCGGATGCGAGCAATAATGCCGCCGTCGGAACCTGGCCAACATCAATTCCCGCGCTCGCGGGGTCGCCCATCGACCACGTGATGCAGACGCCCAACTGGCGCGTCTCGGGCATGCGTGTCGTCGAGACGCACGACAAGTATGGAAGCGATCACCGCCCCGTGATCGTGCAGTTGTCACCCGCGGGCTAGCGAAAAGTCTTCACCATTTCGTTACCAAAACCTGCGGGTTGCGGATAGACGATCCGTGCCTTTCGCTGCGATAGTGAGCGCACGTCCCTTCTTTTGGGGTTATCAGCGCGGAGGTGTTCGATGTTTTCTGAAGATTCCGATGATCTGTTCGAGCCGCTCGAAGAGATGCCCGCACCCGTTTCGGCGTTTGCTCATCTTGGTGTCGCCACCCGGCCCGCGGCCGTTATTCACGGAGCGCCCGACTACAAGCGCTCGTAGACTGGGGCCATGGCGAAAGACGTAAAAGCTCCCCGCGCGACCTCCAACCGATCGACGACACCCGTGTCTGAGTCGTTCCGCGAGTACATCTCCGGCAACTGGGCCGGGCGGCCCGACGAGACACCGTCGCCGCGCGCGCACGCCGAGTTTGCTGCAGCCCGTCGCTCGGCGCTCTCGGCGATGCACCCGGGCAAGCGGCTAATCGTTCCCGCTGGCGCCGCGAAGGTGCGCTCGAACGACACCGACTACCCCTACCGCGCGCACTCCGCCTTCGCCCACCTGACCGGCTGGGGTGCCGATGCAGTAGCGGGCAGCGTTCTCGTGCTCGAGCCCTCGGCTGTCGGGCATGTCGCGACCCTGTACTTCAGGGAGGCCGCTGGCCGCGACTCCGACGAGTTCTACGCCAACCCCGAGATCGGCGAATTCTGGACCGGACCCCGCCCCTCACTCGCTCACGTCGCCGCTGATCTTGGCCTGCTGACCGCCAACCTCGACGCCTTTGCCGACGTTCTGGATTCGGTCGATGCAGACACTCTCGTGCTGCGCGACGGTGACCGCGACATCACCGACCAGGTCGACGGGCGCCGCCTTCTGGCCGCCGACTCGGAGAACCTCGACAACGACGGCGACACCGAGCTCGCTCGTGACCTCAGCGAGCTGCGCCTGGTCAAAGATGCCTACGAGATCGCCGAGATGCGCGCCGCGGTCAACGCCACAAAGCAGGGCTTCGACGACGTCATCGCCGACCTGCCGCAGATCGTCGCTCACAACCGCGGCGAGCGTCTCGTCGAGGGAACCTTCAACCGTCGCGCTCGCGCAGAGGGCAACGCGGTCGGATACGACACGATCGCAGCTTCCGGCCCGCACGCCTGCATCCTGCACTGGACCCGCAACGACGGCCCCGTTGTGCCCGGCGACCTCATCCTTCTCGACGCGGGCATCGAGCTCGAGAGCCTCTATACCGCTGACATCACCCGCACGCTGCCCGTCTCGGGTACGTTCACTCCGGTGCAGGCGCGCATCTACCAGGCGGTGTTGGATGCCGCGGACGCAGCTTTTGCCATTGTGAAGCCCGGCATCCGCTTTCGTGAAATTCACGCAGAGGCCATGCGCGTCATCGCCGAGCGCACCGCTGAGTGGGACCTGCTGCCCGTCTCGGCGGCCGAGTCACTCGAGCCGGAGCACCAGTACCACCGCCGCTACATGGTTCACGGAACCTCGCACCACCTCGGCATCGACGTGCACGATTGCGCTCAGGCACGCCGCGACCTCTACCTGGACGGCGTGCTCGAGGCCGGCATGGTGTTTACGATCGAGCCGGGCCTGTACTTCCAGCCCGACGATCTCACCGTTCCCGCCGAGTTCCGCGGCATCGGTGTGCGCATCGAAGACAACATCCTCGTCACCGAGTCGGGCGCCGAGAACCTCTCGGTCGGTATCCCGCGCACCGTCGCCGACGTCGAGGCGTGGTTCGCGCGCTAGTGAGCTACGTGCGCTTTCACGCAGCGAGCGCCAACGCCCGGGGCACGTTTCCGGGTGTCTTCGCGCTCGCGAACGGCCTGGCGAGCGACGGCTTTCTGAATGACGTGGATGCCGCGTGGCTCCGCCGCGCGAACGACGCGGGTAATACGGCATACGCCAACCCCACGATCACGCACCCGGACGTTTACGATCGCGCGCTGAACCCCGCGGCCGCCGCATGGTTTCGCGTGTCGGCGACTCACCTCACTCAGATGGTCGAGGACTACCTCGACCTGCTCACGCGCTACGGGGTGCACTGGGTCGAGTCGCGATCAGACGACCCCGGTCACGTTATCTACTCGGACGACGTGCAGGTCGTTGTGGTGCCGCACGACCGCCGCGACTAACTCTCAGCCGGCTCCGGCCGCGCCAGCACCTCGTTGGCCTGCACCGTGAGCGAGGGATCAACGATGACCTGGTAGTTGCTCGCGAGCACCTGGTGGGTCGAGGTGAAATCGCGACGCTTGCGGTTCGCCGAGAAGGTGAAGACTCCGAACAGCATGCCGAAGCCGGCGCCGATGAGGGTCGCGGCGAAGACGAGAGCGAAGTTCGGCACTTCGGAGAAGATAAAGAAGACGAGGCCGACGAAGATACCGAGCCAGGCTCCCGTCGCCGTGCCGGCGAGTGCGGCGCGCAGTGTTGTGAGCTTGCCGGTGACGCGTTCGACGGTCTTGAGGTCGTTGCCCACGATTGACAGCTGCTTCACATCGAGGTCGGCTTTCGACAGCCGATCGACGATTCGCTGCGCCTCGAGGTAGGTCTCGTAGGTGCCGAGAACGTCGCCCTTCGGGAGGGATGGCTGTTGCTTGGCACGACCCAGCGGACTCTGATTGCTCACGACAGCCATTCTTCCACTCCGGCGGTAGGGTTTTAGCTGTGAGCACCACACGCGTTTTTGCTGCCCGCCTGGCCGGGTGCTCCGTTTTCGACCCCAACGGCGACAAGGTGGGCAAGGTTCGCGACGTTCTTGTGGTTTTCCGCACGAGCGATGCACCGCGAGTCGTCGGTTTTATCGTCGAGGTTCCGGGCAAGCGCAACGTTTTCCTGTCGATCGGTCGCATCACAAGCATCGGTTCCGGCCAGATCATCACAACCGGCCTCATCAACCTGCGCCGCTTTGAGCAACGCGGCGGTGAGGTGCGCATCATCGCAGAGCTCATCGGCCGCAAGGTGACCCTGCGCGACGGCTCGGGCTCGGCGACAATTGAAGATGTCGCAGTCGAAGAGACCGGCCTCGGCGAATGGGAAGTCTCGCAGCTCTTCTGCCGCCGCCCCAAAACCAGTTCTTCGCCCTTCGCCAAGGGCGCGACGGCTTTCGTCAAGTGGAGCGACATCCGCGAGGAGAAGGCCGCAAAGGGTGAGGCGCAGTCGGCGACGCAACTCGTCGCGAGCTATGCAGACCTGCTGCCCGCCGACCTCGCCAACGCCATGCTTGACCTGCCCGAGCAGCGCATGCTCGAGGTTGCCGAAGAGCTCAGCGACGACCGCCTCGCCGACGTTCTCGAAGAGATGCCCGAGAGCGAACAGGTCGACATTCTCAACCAGCTCGACGACGACCGTGCAGCCGACGTTCTCGACCAAATGCAGCCCGACGACGCCGCCGACCTCATCGCGGCGCTCACCGACGAGCGCGGCGAGACCCTGCTCGACCTGATGGAGCCCGAAGAGGCAGAAGACGTGCGCTTTCTGCTCGCCTACGCGCCTGATACGGCGGGTGGTCTGATGACGACGGAGCCGATCATCGTCTCTGCCGACGCGACGGTGGCCGAGGGCCTCGCGCTCATTCGCCGTCACGAGCTCGCTCCGGCACTCGGCGCTGCGATCTGCGTCACCCTTCCTCCGTACGAGCCACCGACCGGTCGCTTTCTCGGCATGGTGCACTTTCAGCGCATGCTGCGCTACCCACCGAACGAGCGTCTCGGCACTCTTCTCGATCAGTCGCTCGAACCAGTTCGCGCTGATGCGAGCGCGGCGGAGGTCTCGCGAATCCTCGCGAGTTATAACCTCGTCTCGGTTCCCGTTGTTGACGAGAACAACCGACTTGTCGGGGTGGTGACCATTGACGATGTCCTCGACTACCTGCTTCCCGATGACTGGCGAAGTACCGACTCGGATAACGAGAAAGTAACAACTTCGACTGCCGCTATACCCGTAAAGAGGAGGACACCGCATGGCACGCGCTAACCGCTCGACCCGCGCCGACGTTCGCCTCGACTCCCCCAAAGGTCTGCGCACCTCTTTTCGTCTTCGCGGCAGCGGGCAAGATCGCTTCGGTCGCTTCACCGAGGGCATCGCTCGCGGCATGGGTACACCCGGATTCCTCTTCGGCCTGCTCATCTTTGTGGCGATCTGGCTCACCTACACGATCGTGGCGCCCGACGACTGGCCCAAGATCGACTCGGTCGCCCAGGGCTTCACCGTGCTGACCCTCGCGCTCTCAATTCAGGCGTCAGCCGGAACCCCGCTTCTCCTTCTCGCACAGAACCGCCAGGAAGACCGCGACCGCGTGCAGATCGAGCAGGATCGCCAGCGCGCCGAACGTAATCTCAACGACACCGAATACCTCGCCCGCGAAGTTGTGGCCCTGCGACTGGCGATGCGCGACATCCCAAGCAAGGATTTCATCAAGGCCGAACTGCGCTCACTGCTCGCCGAACTCGAGAAGCCGGCCGAGGACAACGACAAACGTGAGTGAGTCGGCGGTCAGGGCCGCACTCTCGCGCGTCATCGACCCCGAGCTTCGCCGCCCCATTACAGAACTCGACATGGTGGGCGCCGTTCGGGTCGACGGCGATGCCGCGCACATCGAACTGAAGCTGACGATCGTCGGGTGCCCCGCAGCCGACACCATCGAGCGTGATGTGCGGTTGGCCGCGGCATCCACCCCTGGTATTGATTCTGTGGTTGTGGATGTCGGCGTGATGACCCGCGACGAACGCGATGCGCTTACGCTCAAGCTGCGCGGTGGACGCCCCAAGTCGTCGCAGTTCGGGCCGGACTCGCTCACACGCATCATCGCCGTGACAAGCGGCAAGGGCGGCGTCGGCAAGTCGACGCTCACCGCCAACCTCGGGGTCGCGCTCGCTGCAACGGGTCTGCGGGTCGGAATTCTCGATGCCGATGTCTTCGGCTTCTCGATTCCGGGGGTGCTCGGCATCGCGGGCGCCAAGCCCACACAGGTCGGCGAGATGATTCTGCCGGCCGTCGCGCACGGCGTGAAGGTCATCTCGATCGGCATGTTCGTCGAAGAGAACACAGCCGTATCGTGGCGCGGGCCGATGCTGCACCGCACGATCCAGCAGTTTCTCACCGACGTCTTCTTCGGAGATCTCGACATACTGCTGCTCGACCTTCCACCGGGAACAGGCGATGTCGCGATAACCATCGGCCAGCTACTTCCGCAGGCCGAGGTGCTCGTCGTCACGACCCCGCAGCAAGCGGCGGCCGGTGTCGCCGAACGCAGCGCCCTCGTCGCCCGCCAGACGGGCCAGCGCGTTATCGGCGTTATCGAGAACATGGCGGGGCTCGTTCAGCCGGATGGCAGCATTCTCGAACTCTTCGGAACGGGCGGCGGCGTGGATGTCGCGGCTCGCCTCTCGACGCCAGAGGAGCCGGTCGCGGTGCTCGCGTCGATCCCACTGAGCGTTGCGCTGCGCGTCGGCGGAGACAGCGGAACTCCCGTGGTGCTGGCCAACCCGCAGGATCCGGCCGCTGTCGCGATCAGTGCCCTGGCCGCGCAACTCGCGCGCGGCGGACGCGGGCTCGCGGGCCGCAAGCTCGGCCTGAGCGTGAACTAACTCTCGCCGGTTGAGCAAACCCCTCGCTGGTTGAGTAGGCGCGCAGCGCCGTATCGAAACCCGCCGGTCGATCAAACCTCGCCGGTTGAGTAGGCGCGCCAGCGCCGTATCGAAACCCTCGCCGGTCGAGCTTGTCGAGACCAGATCGAGCGAAGCCGAGATCACCGCGCCCCCATTAACCCCAAAAGCGCGACCCCCAACACGCATTCGCGGTCGCGCGGGGATCGCGCTTTGTGAGTGCCGCTAGCAGAATGCGGCTGCGTCGCTATTAGAAGCGGCGCGTGGGAACGCGACGGTATCCGTCACGAACGACGACGACGACTGTCGCGATCGTTGCGAAGAGTGCGAGGGCGGTGAAGGTGATGAGTTCGATGGTCATTGCGGGTTGTTCTTTCTCTAAGGTCTGAGTACATTCCACACCCGCAAACCTTGTAGCACAATCTAACGTTTCTTAGGTAACTGTGTAGTCTGGCTACATGGATGTTGGCCGACTAGAACTGCTTCGCGAGCTCGCCGAACGCGGCTCGATCACCGCCGTCGCTCGAGCGACGAACCGCACGGCTTCGGCGGTTTCGCAACAGCTCAAGGTGCTTGAGCGTGAGGCCGGAATCGCGCTCACCGAGCGCCACGGCCGCGGCATAATCCTGACCGGAGCGGGTCGAATGCTCGCTCAGACCGCGACCGATGTTGCAGTCGCTCTCGAGCGCGCCGACGCCCTGTGGGCCGACTTCAAACAGGCGCCAACCGGAACCGTCAGCATCACAACCTTCCCCACCGCTGGCCAGATGCTTTTGCCCGGCCTGCTCACTGCGATCGCCGATGTGCCCGGCCTCGAACTCGTGTGCACCGACCAAGACCCCCTAATGCCCGACTTCGCCGACCTCACCCCCGACTTCGACATCGTTCTCGCCGACTCGCCGGGCATGCTCCCGTCTTGGAAAGAGCGCGGGCTCGCGGTTGTGCTCCTGATGACCGAGCCGCTGGATGTCGCGCTGCCCGAGGGCCACCCGCTCAGCGCCAAGGCATCGCTGTCTCCCCGCGACCTCATCGATGAGCTGTGGGTGGGTGTGCCCGATGGGTTCCCCTACGACCGCATCCTGCGGCAGATCGAGACGATCAACGGCTCGCCCGCGCGCATCGGCCAGCGTTTTCTCGACAACGGCATTGTCGAGGCCGTCGTCGCCGCGGGCCACGGCATCGCGATTCTGCCGCGCTTTACAACGCGCGACCACGAGAACGGTCTTGTCACGCGACCCCTCACGGGTGTGCGCACAACCCGTCGCATCAGCGCATTGATGCGCCCCGACCGCGCCGAGCGCCCGTCGGTTCGACTCGTCGTCGAGGCCCTACGCACCGAGGCCAAACGCGTCGAGGCAGAGCACGCCGCCTAGCGACTAAGCCAGGGCTTGAGCGCTCTCGTCACAGCAGGAAGCACCCAGTACGCCATGATCGGCGTGAGAACGAGGGTCGTGATGAGCACCTTGAGCGCTGTCGCGAGATCGTTCCAACCCGGCACGATGGATGTCGCGACCAACGTAAAGACAAGGTTGACCGGAAAGAATCCGAGCCAAATGCTCGTTGCCTGCTTCCAGCGCGGCGGAGCCTGGGCCGGTGTATCGAACCAGCCCTCGATTCCCGTGCGTCGCTCGACCCGCTGCTCGAGCACAAGGTCTTCACCCGTGGCCAGCCAGCGCATGCGTTCGTCGGAGTTCTCCCAGGCGTCGAGCAGGCCCTGATTCGAGAACCGGTAGAGCATGTGCCACTGCCAGGAGTTCTCTGCCGATCGCACCCACCCTGAGCCAAGAAAGCCCGGGTAGCGGTTGGCGAGGTTCACGCCATTCTGTACCCAGTGCGTGACCTCGGGGATGCGGGCCGGATCGACCGTTCGGGTGATGGAAACCGTAACGGGAACGGAAGGCTGTGCTTGTGGCGTGCCTGCGTTCCCCAACTCTTCTGGAGACATGTCTCAAGTATCGCGCGGCGGGATTTCGTGCAGATTAAGTTGCCCTCGCTGGTTGAGCAGCGCTCGTTCGCTGGTTGAGTAGCGCGCGACGAAGGAGCCCGCGTATCGAAACCACCAACTACGTTCGCGGCTCCACCACCCGCGCGAGCAACTCGGTCAGCAACCGCTCGGTGAGCGGCGCGGGCAGCGCAGCGATGAGGGCGAGAAAGGGTGCCATGCGGTCGGGCAGGCTCGCGTCGCCAGACACGAGCCCGATGCCCTGCAGCACGGCGAACGCGGTCTCAGAGTCCAGCGCGCCGAGCCCCTCGAGCATGCCCTCGGGCAGCGCCGCGAGAACGTCGGAGGGCGACACGGGCGGCTCGCCCCGCACCTCGTCTGCGGCCTGAACGAGGGCGGCGCTGAGCTGCGGCAGCACACCCTCGGTCACGGGTGTGATCGTCAGGTGCGTCGTCGGCGGCAGCGCCGTGCCGTCGGCCTGCGCGAGCCCTGGCTGAAGCTGCAGCAGCCAGCCGTGGGCGCGCGCCTGGTCGGCCCAGTGGTGCGGGTCGACGCGGCGCTCAACCGGCACAGACTCATCGGTCGCGACGGCGAGCAGCGGCCCGACCGGCTGACCGACCACCCGCAGCCCCTCGATCGACTCGATGAGTGAGACAAGCGAAGCCGTCGAACGCTCGCACGACGCGGCGAGCGCGGCAAAACCGTCGCGGCCGAGCGCGTGAATGATCGCCCAGGCCGCGGCAAGCGGCCCTGCGGACTTCGAGCCGAGCATCGTCGCGTTGACGACCGGATACCCCGGCCACTGTGTCGTCGCGAAGTACTGCGAGCGTTGTCGGTCACGGCCGCGCTGCAACAGCACCGAGGCACCCTTGGGCGCGTAGCCAAATTTGTGAAGGTCGGCGCTGATCGAGGTCACGCCGGGCACGCGAAGGTCCCAGTCGGCGAGCCCCGGCCAGAACGGCAGCACAAGCCCGCCGATGCACGCGTCGACGTGGCAGGCGATTCCGCGCTCGGCGGCAGCGGCGGCAACCTGCGCGATCGGGTCGAGGGCCGCGTGCGGGTAGCTCGGCGCCGAGACGACAACAAGCGCGACATCCACCCCCATACGTTCGATGAGCGCCTCGGCGGCCACGGCGCCCGACGGCAGCACCGGCACAAGGTCGAGTTCGAGGCCGAAGTAGTGCGCCGCCTTCTGAAAGGCAGCGTGCACGGTGACGGGGGCGAGCAACCGCGGCGTTCCGGTTCCTGTCCAGTTGTCGCGCGCAGTCTTGACGGCGAGCAGGCAACTCTCGGTGCCACCCGTTGTGACAGAACCCACAACGTCGGCATCGCCACCAAGCAGATCGCGGGCGAAAGCGATGACCTCGCCCTCCATCACGGCGACCGACGTGAACGTCGTCGGGTCGAGACCGTTGACCGGTTGCACAAGCTTCATCGCGTCACTCGCGAGGGCGTCAAGCTCGGCAAGGCCCGAGTCGTAGACGTACGACAGCACGTGGCCGCCGTGTGTCGGCGCATCGGCGTCGCGAAGCGTCGATAGGCGGGCAAGGATGTCGCTGGGTTGCTGTTCGAACTGGGTCATCGTGTGTCTCCTTCGATGTCAGCGCGCCTCAGCGGATATCGCGAGAACGACACCAGCGAGAGCGCGATGAGTGCGGCGGGCACGGCGCTGAAGCTCACAACGATTCCCGCGATCGCCGTCGGCGACTGCCATCCGAACGACGCTCCCGTCGACTCGATGTAGCCCGTTGCGGCGAGCACAATCGTCAGCACTGTCGCACCGAGCGCCATGCCGGTTGTTTCGCCCGCCGTCCAGACACCACTGAAGGTTCCCGCGTGGCCATCGCCGTTGCGCTGCGCGTCTTCTGAGATCACGTCGGGCAACATGGCCATCGGCAACGACTGCATTCCGGCGTAGCCAGCGCCGGCGAGCGCGACAGGCAGGTAGACCCACGCACCGGGCGCCCAGATGAGGCCGATCATCGCGAGGGCGGCGATGCCGAACAGGCTCGAGGCAATGACGAACCCGCGCTCTTTGCCGATGCGACGGGCTACCGCCTGCCAGACGGGCGCAAAAATCAGCGCGGGGCCGATGAGGGCGAGAAAAAGAAAGGTTCCTGCCCCCTTCGACTCAAGCACCCAGTTTGCGACGTACTGCGCGCCCGCGAGCATCACACCCGTCGCGAGACCCTGCAGCGCGAAGGTGAGCAGCAGCGCGCGGAACGGCTGGCTGCGGCGCAGTGCGGCGAGCCCGTCGCGGTAGTTCTGCGCGATCGATGTCGCTGTGTGTGGCACGGCTGGGCCACGCGGGGCAACGAACGACGACACAAACATACCCAGCCCGATCACGAGCCCCGCGACCACGGCCATCACGAGGTAGCCGGTGTACTCGTTGTCAAACGACTCGCGCAGCGCCGGCCCGCCAGCACCGAACAACAGGATCGCAATCGTGAGCACAACTACCCGCACCGAGATGAGGCGCGTACGTTGGTCATAGCCATCGGTGAGTTCGGCCGGCAGGGCTATGTACGGCACCTGAAACAGGCTGAATGCCGTCGCCGTGAGGGTAAAGGCCACGAGCACCCAGAGACCCGAGACGATGGGCTCGAGGCCGGCCGGAACCGCGAAGGTCAGAACGAAGAAGACCGGCAGCGCGATCGCACCGATGAGCATAAATGGCCGACGCGATCCCGTGCGCGCGAGGCCGCGGTCGCTGCGGGCACCGATGACGGGGTCGATGAGCACGTCCCATACCTTGGCGACAGTCACAAGCAGCCCCGCGGCAAGCGCGGCGATGCCGAGGGTGTCGGTGAGAAAATAGACGAGAACAAGCCCGGGAAGCGTTGCAAACCCGCCGGTTCCGAGCGATCCGATGGCATACGTAGCGATGGTTCTTCGGGTAAGAACATGCCCCTGTGCAGTCATAACCGGAGCTTACTAAGCTGTGCCCATGCCCGGTACAACGATCGACCGGTCGCTCGCCGAGGAGCTCTCGTCAGCCCTCTCCGCCAGCGGCACAGAAACCGCACAAGTGCTCGCACCCTTCACCGGCGAGGTACTCCATAACCTGCCGCTCTCAACAGCGACAGACGTGACGGATGCAGCAGCCGCCGCCCGCGTCGCCCAGCGCGCCTGGCGTGCCGCGGGTTGGGCACACCGTCGCAAGGTTCTGCTCAAGGCTCACGACCTGTTGCTCGCAGACCGCGAGCGCCTGATGGACGCCGTGCAGAGCGAAACCGGCAAGACCCGCGGCCAGGCCTTCGAAGAGATCTTCAGCGGCGCTTCGGTCACGCGCTATTACGCCGTCGCCGCGCGCAACTTTCTCGCGACCCGGCGTCGACGCGCGGGAATCCCTCTCGTCATCCAGACGCGCGTGAGCTACAAGCCCAAGGGCATCGTCGGGGTAATCACCCCGTGGAACTACCCGCTTTCCCTCTCCCTGATGGACGTCATCCCCGCCCTCGCCGCAGGCAACGCAGTTGTGCAAAAGGCCGATAACCAGGGCGCCCTGAGCATCCTCGCCTCGCGCAAGGCATTCATTGATGCCGGTGTGCCCGCAGCACTCTGGGCGGTTGTCGCCGGCGACGGGGCAACCATCGGAAACGCCGTGGTGGATGTCGCAGACTACGTGTGCTTCACCGGCTCGACAGCGACCGGCACCAAGGTCGGCGAGCGCGCTGCCGCACGCCTCATCGGTGCCTCGCTTGAGCTCGGCGGCAAGAACCCGCTGCTTGTGCTCGACGATGTAGACCCGGTGAAGGCGGCCGCGAACGCCGTCTACTCGTGCTACTCGTCGATGGGTCAGCTCTGCGTCTCGATCGAACGCATCTACGTGCAGCGCGCGGTCGCCGACGCGTTCACTGCGGCCTTCGTCGAGCGTGTGTCATCCCTCGTTCAAGGACCGGCTTTTGACTTCTCGACCGACGTGGGCTCGCTCACGTCCACCGCTCAACTCGAGCGCGTGAAGGCCCACGTTGACGACGCCGTCGCGAAGGGTGCAACGGTTCTCACCGGCGGCAAGCCTCGCCCCGACCTCGGTCCCCTGTTCTTCGAGCCGACAGTGCTGACCAACGTGACCGCCGACATGGCGTGTGCTGCCAACGAGACCTTTGGACCGGTCGTTGCGATTCACGTCGTCGACACGGTCGAAGAGGCAGTCGCCGCCGCCAACGCGTCGGAGTTCGGTCTCAACTCGTCGATCTTCGCGGGCTCACGCAGTCGCGCGCGCGCGGTTGCCGACCAGATCGACTCCGGAAGCGTCAACATCAACGAGGGCTACCGCGCGACGTTCTCCAGCATCGACGCACCCATGGGTGGCATGAAGCACTCGGGTCTCGGGCGCCGCAACGGTCGCGAGGGCATCCAGCGCTTCGCCGAGGCGCGCACGGTCGCGGAGTCGACCGGACTACTGACGCTCCCCCGCACCGGCAAGGAGTTCGCGGGTATGGCCGGAATTATGGTCACGCTGCTCGTCGCGCTGAAGTTCATCCGCCGCCGCTAGCGAAGCTCCCGGCGGTCGAGCTTGTCGAGACCAGATCGAGCGAAGCCGAGATCAAGCGACCCTCGCACGCTCTCGGCGCGATCCCCACGAAGTCGATCCGCGACATCCAATGTAAAGAATTCTTGACACGCGCCACAAGCGCGCGTTACTGTTCCCATGTCAACAATTCTTTACATGGGAGCAACAATGTCATACGAAGAAAAAAGCACCTGGGTTATGGGGGTGCTCGCAGTACTCGCGTACGGAATCTACGTCTCGATCGTGCTGGGCATGGCGAAAGACACTCCCATCACCGAGGTCGACTACGTGCCCGCGATCCTGTGGACGATTGGCGGATCGATCGTTGCATCCATCGTCATTCACATGTTCATCGGCGCCAAGAAAAACGCCGACAAGCGAGACCCACGCGACCGTGACATCTACCGCCGCGGCGAGTACATCGGACAGTCCTTTCTCGCGCTCGGCGCGGTCGGCGCAATGCTTCTCGCGATGTTCGAGTTCGACACGTTTTGGATCGCCAACGCGATCTACCTCGCGTTCGTTCTCTCGGCGATCCTGAGCTTCATCGCCAAGAGCGTGTTCTACCGCCGTGGGCTCCCCACGTGGTGAAGCCCACGAGCGTCACCAACAGCATTCGAGCGCTGCGCGCCGAGCATGGCGAGATGACCCAGGCCGATCTCGCCGAGCGCATCGGCGTCACGCGCCAAACCCTCATCGCGATCGAGCAGGGCAAGTACTCGCCAACGCTCGAGCTCGCGTTTCAGATAGCCCGCGTCTTTGGGGTTCCCCTCGACGACGTCTTCCAGTACCCGAGTTGAAAGGTTCGACAATGCAGGCAATAGTCCAAGACGTCTACGGCGACGCCGACGTGCTCCAGCTGCGCGACATCCACACCCCGCCCGTTGGCACCAACGACGTGCTCGTTCGCGTTCGCGCGGCCGGCGTCGACCGCGGTGTCTGGCACCTCATGACCGGAACTCCTCATTTGGTTCGGCTCTTCATCGGGCGCACCGGCCCCAAGTCGAAAACTCGGGGCCGGGATGTCGCGGGCACTGTCGAAGCGATCGGCGCCGGCGTCACGCGTTTTAACGTCGGCGACGATGTGCTCGGCACAAGTGACGGATCATTCGCAGAGTTTGTGAGCGTCAACGAGAAGCGGCTCGTACTCAAGCCCGCCTCGGTCTCGTTCGCGGCGGCGGCGGCCATTCCAACCTCGGGAAGCGCGGCTCTACTCGCAGTGCGCGACCTCGGTCACGTCGGAGCGCAAGACAACGTGCTTGTGCTCGGTGCATCGGGCGGGGTCGGCGTCTTCGCTGTGCAACTCGCCGTCGCTGCGGGAGCTGCGGTCACGGGCGTCAGCTCGGCCTCGAAACGAGACCTCGTGCTCTCGCTCGGCGCGCACACGGCGCTCGACTACGCGACAGACCCGATCGGCAGCGGATACAACGTGATCGTCGACATCGGTGGTGGCATTCCGCTCGCCGAGCTCAGGCGTGCACTGACCCCCAAGGGTCGGCTCGTGCTCGTCGGGGCAGAAACCGGCGGAGCCTTTCTCGGCGGTCTCGCCCGTCAGTTGCGCGCTTCGGCGATCTCGCCCTGGGTCAAGCAAAAGCTGCTGAGCCTAGTGTCGAGCGAAAAGGCCGAGACGCTCGAGCATCTCGCTTCACTGCTCGCGAAGGCAGAACTCGTCGTACCGATCGATCGCGAGTACACGCTCGCCGAGACGCCAGCCGCGATGCAGCACCTCGCCGACGGTCACGTGCGCGGCAAGGTCGTTGTGACGCTCCCCTAAACGCGGGTGCGCGCTACTGCGTCTCACGCGCGCCAGTTCGCCCTAGCGCGCAAGGTACGTAGTAGCGCGCACGGGGTCAGGTCAGGTCAGGTGGCCTCGTTGTCGAAGGGCGCAGGCTTGCCTTCGCGCTCGAACCGCTTGCGCTGGGCGTAGGCGCCCTCGATCACGGGCTTCACAACCGGAACGGGCTCATCGTCGATGAGGGCCTCGCGAATGATGCGGCGTGGGTCGTACTGGCGCGGGTCGAGCTTCTTCCAGTCGACGTCGTCGAAGTCCGGGCCCATCTCCTCGCGCATCCGGTCTTTGGCGCCGTTGGCCAAATCACGAAGCGAGCGGGTGAGGCGAGCGAGCTGTGATGCGTAATACGGCAAACGGTCTGGGCCCAGCAGAAAAACTGCGATCACCGCGATGATGAACAGCTTCTCGAAAGACAACCCAAAGGACACTCGTTCAGGATAGCCGCCTGCAGCCGCCGACCCCCGTACTCTTGACTGGAACAAGGAGCAACAACGTGGCTGGCAAAGAATCGAGCTGGAAGTTCGCAGAGGACTTCACCGTCGAACGGGCGGACATCGCGCAAACGCGTGTGAACTCGATCGAGGTGGGCGTCGAACCGATCTCGGTGGCGACGGGAGCGCAACTCGCGGCTATCGCGGCAGCGACCGGAGCATCCAAGATTATGGAGATCGGCACGGGTCTCGGACTCTCTGGACTCTGGATGCTTGTCGGCGCACCCGAGGCAGAGCTCACGTCAATCGACTCCGAGCTCGACCACCAGCTTCTCGCGAAGGCGGCGTTCGCGACCGCGGGCGTGCCGTCGAACCGCGTGCGACTGATCGCGGGGCGTGCCCTCGACGTTTTGCCGCGCATGAACGAGTCAAGCTATGACATCGTGCTCATCGACGCAGACCCCGCGAGCATCATCGAGTACGTCGAGCACGGCCTGCGAATGGTACGCGTCGGAGGCAGTGTGCTCATCCCCCACGCTCTGTGGCGCGGCCGTGTTGCCGATCCGGCGCAGCGCGACGAGACGGTCACCATCTTCCGCGAGCTCCTTCAGGAGCTTGCGGCATCCGATGCCGTCGTCGTTGCACTGTCACCCGTGGGTGACGGACTGCTGCAGCTTGTTAAGAAGGCTGACTAAGCAGTTGCTACAACACCCGCGAGGGCGTCGTGAAGCTCTTTAGCTTCAGCGTCGTTGACTGATACGACGAGTCGACCTCCACCTTCGAGCGGAACTCGAACGATGATGAGGCGACCTTCTTTAACAGCCTCCATAGGCCCGTCTCCGGTCCGCGGCTTCATGGCTGCCATGAGAAGTCCCCTTTCATAGGTACTCGTCCATTATCGACTATGAATCGACTTGAAAAAAATCGAGAGCGACGGGTTGCGCTCACGGGGGCGTCCAATCGTAGCCATCGACCCACCATGCGATGTGGATCCAGCCGACCTGACCGGCGACACACAGCAGCACAAGCACGAGCCGATAGACCCACGACTTGGGCACGGCGAGCGCCCCGAGCAGCGGAAACATCGGCACAAACAGGCGGAACGTGCTCGATTGCGGAAAGAAGACCGCGAGCAGATAGACAAGGTAGCTCGCGACCCAGTAGCGAAGATCGACACCGAGCCTTCTGCCCAGTGGCGAGAACAACAGCACAACAATCCCGACGAGAACCACAATGCCCGCGCCGACGATAAAAGCGCCCGCGGGCTGACCGAGCCAGAAAGCCGCACCCTCGAACCACGGCGAGAAGGGGATCAGCTGCTCCCCCGCGCTGTAGGCCCGGCGCCAGGCAAACTCCGTGTCGGTGTAGGCAGTCAGCGACCCGGTGACGGCGGCCGCGATAAGCAACCACGCGACGCCCATAAAGGCACTGAACAAACCGGCGACGATGGATGCAGCGATCTCACGCGGCGGATACGGATCTTTCGCGCGCGTCACCCAGCGATGGATGACGTGAAGAAGTAGCGCGAGAGCGAACGCGAGGCCGCTCGGCCGCGTCAGAGCCATGATCGCAATGACCGGCAGCAGGCGCCAATAATCACGCCTGAGCAGCAGGTACAGCGCGAGGGTCAAAAAGAACGTGTGCATCGACTCCGCGTAGGCCACCTGCAGAATGGGCGAGAGCGGCGCGAAGCAGAACAGAACGACGGCGAAGAGCGCGGTGCCACTCGGCAGCACAAGGTTCATCAACTTGTAGAAAAGCAGGGCCGTGCCCGCAGCGAAGGCAACGGAGACAATCACCGCGATGACCGGGTAGCTGGCGCCCGTAACGAGCATCAGCATTCGCGCGAGTGCCGGATAGGCGGGCATAAATGCCCAAGCGTTCTCGGCGACCTCGCCGGTATCGGTCAGTGGCAGCACGTTCGGGTAGCCCGTGACGGCGATGATGAAGTACCAGTGGCCATCCCAGATGCGAGCAAAGTCGAAGTAGCCGGGATTGGCCGAGGTCCACGAGTTGTCGGTCTGCTTGCTCGCGAACGCCATCATGATCGTCGTCGTTACGACGCGCGAGACGACGAAGACCGCGAGCACCCTGAGCCACCACGGTGTCAGCCGATAACGCACCCTCAGAGAGGGCCGACTGGGCGCGACTACGACGCCGTCAGCCACGCCCGCAAGCCTCGCTCGCACGCGGTGATCTGGTCGACGGCAACACGTTCGTCATCGGCGTGAGCCTTGAGCGGGTCGCCAGGGCCGTAGTTGATCGCCGGAACGCCGAGGGCCGAGAAGCGCGCCACGTCAGTCCAGCCGTACTTCGGCTTCGGAACTCCGCCAACGGCAGCCACAAATGCCTGCGCGAGGGGAGCATCGAGACCGGGCCGGGCGCCGGGCGCGAGGTCGACGACCTTCACGTCAAAGCCATCGAAGAGCTCGCGCAAGTGCGCAGCGGCTTCTTCGCCGCTGCGGCTCGGCGCAAAACGGTAGTTGATGTGCACCATCGCTTCGTCGGGAATCACGTTTCCGGCGATGCCACCCGAGATGCCCACGGCGTTGAGCCCCTCGCGATAGACGAGGCCGTCGACCTCGACCTCGCGCGGCTGGTAGTTCACGAGACGGTTGAGAATCTCGGCGGCGTCGTGGATCGCATTGTGCCCAACCCAGGAACGCGCGGAGTGCGCGCGGAGCCCAAAAGTTCGCACCTCGATGCGGGCGTTGCCGTTGCATCCACCCTCGATTTCAGAGTTTGTCGGCTCGCCCAGAATTGCGAAGTCGCCCGCAAGCAGCTCGGGGTGGGTGCGCGACAGGCGGTTGAGACCATTGAGGTGCTCGCTGACCTCTTCGTGGTCGTACCAGATCCAGGTGATGTCGACAGCGGGCTCGGTGATCTCGACGGCAAGCTTGAGCTGCACGGCGACACCGGCCTTCATGTCGACGGTGCCGCGGCCCCAGAGGTATTCGACCCCGCCGTCTGTTTCATAGCGCGTCGGCAGGTTGTCGTTGAGCGGAACGGTGTCGATGTGTCCCGCGATGACAACGCGCTTGTCGCGGCCGAGATTCGTGCGCGCGACGATGAGGTCACCGTGGCGTTCGACCGACAGGTGGGCGGCTCCCGCGAGCGAGGCCTCAATGGCATCAGCGATCTCTAGCTCATTGCCCGACACCGACTCGATGTCGCACAACTGTCGTGTGATGTCGATGGATGTCGCGGTCAGATCGAGAGAGGCCATGGGCACAAGTTTATGGTCGGTACGCTGGGGGCATGGATTCACGCGCTGCCTGGGGCTACGGCCTCTCAACAATCTCCGCCGACGGAACCGTGCTCGACACCTGGTTCCCCTCGCCCCAGCTCGGCCCCGTGCCCGCGGGCACCGACCCCTACATCGCGCCCGCAGAGCTCGAGGACTACATCATCACCGACGAGCGTCGTGCCGTGCGCGTCGACTTCGTGACAGTACAGATCAACCTTGACGAGCCCCCGGCGTCAACGCCCGACACCTACCTGCGCCTGCACCTTCTCTCGCACCTTCTGACTCCCCCGAACTCGCTCAACCTCGACGGAATCTTCGCGCACCTTCCCATCGTCGTCTGGACCACCGCCGGCCCGGTGCATCCCGACGACTTCGCCCGGGTGCGCCCCGCTCTCAAGCGCGCTGGCATCGCGACTCAGGGCATCGACAAGTTCCCCCGTCTTCTCGACTACGTCACGCCGGCCCGCGTGCGCATTGCCGACGCCGCGCGCGTGCGTCTCGGCGCTCACCTCGCGCCCGGCACCACGGTGATGCACGAAGGCTTTGTGAACTTCAACGCAGGAACCCTCGGCACCTCGATGGTCGAGGGCCGCATCTCGCAGGGCGTCGTCGTCGGCGACGGCTCAGACATCGGTGGCGGCGCCTCCATCATGGGCACCCTCTCGGGCGGTGGCACCCAACGAGTCTCAATCGGCGAACGCGCCCTGCTCGGAGCGAACTCGGGCATCGGCATCTCGATCGGTGACGACTCGGTAGTCGAGGCCGGGCTCTACGTCACGGCCGGCACAAAGGTGCGCGTCGTCGGAACCGACGACATGGTCAAGGCCGTCACGCTCTCGGGCGTGCCCGGGCTGCTCTTCCGCCGCAACTCGCTCACCGGCGCCGTCGAGGTGCTACAGCGCTCGGGCGACGGAATCGCGCTCAACGCCGCGCTGCACGCCTAGCGCGCCCCGCCCGCCCCGCGCCACCTGCGCGCTACCCCTTCCCGGACCCAAATGCAGGACGGCTCGAAGCGCGAGCACCCTCACGCTGAGTAGTTTGCGCCCACAAATCTCTGGGCACCCTCTTCTCCTCCTGCATTTGGGACCAGTGCCGTTGTCCACAGCGGCAGCGGGTGCCGCGCCGGGCACCAACCGGGGCAGCAATCATCGCGGGATGAATCTCGCAATCGACATCACCAGCCTCGGCGGGCTCGCTGCAACGTTCGAGCTCCACGCTCTCGGCTGGACAAAGCGCCAACTAACGGCAGCCGTGCACTCCGGCGAAATCATCCGGGTTCGTCAGGGCTGGTACGCGACCGCGTCGACTGCCACTGCCAACCAACAGGCAGTGCGAGTCGGCGGCCGACTCACCTGTGCGAGCGGGGCTCACGCGCTGGGGCTATGGCTCTACCCTCCCGCGAAGCTTCACGTTGCTGTAGTCCAGTCGAGCTCGCGGCTTCGTAATCCGCATGACAAAACGAAGCGACTGGCAAGGCACCCGGATGCCTCAACAATCGTCCACTGGACCGATCGGCACGCGACATCCAATCGCTATGTTGCAAGCGTGCGCCAGATCCTGAGCGACATGGTCTGGTGCTACAGCCCCGAGATCGTCGTTGCGGCGGTCGACGCTGCGTTGCACGCGCGCATGATTCGACTCGCGGACTGGCTGGCCGACACCGCGCCGCTTCCGCGACGGCTGCGAAATTTGCTTCGCCGGGTGGATGGCGCGTCCCAACCGTTTCTCGAATCGATTACGCGATTTCGACTCAGCATGCTCGGCATCCGCGCGCGACTTCAGGTTCACGTGTCCGGCGTTGGGCATGTCGATCTTGTCATCGGGTCAAAACTCGTCATCGAGTTGGACGGCTGGAACTATCACAAGGACCGCGACCAATTCGAGGAAGACCGGCGCCGCGATACGCGGCTCGCGGTTCTCGGCTACCGCGTGCTGCGCTTTACCTATCGCCAGCTGATGCATCGGTGGAGCGTCGTGCGCGCGTCAATTGAAGCATGCATGTCCCGCGGCGACCACAACTGACGATCGCGCCAGGCGTTGTCGGCCACGAGTGGTGCCGTGCCTGTCCCAAATGCAGGATGGTCCGCTCGCTGGGACTACCTTGGGCCAGTCAACTGCTGGGGCGACAGCGTGCGGCCAGCCGTCGCGTCCTGCATTTGGGACCAAACGAGCAGGGATAGCCGTGGGGCGCGGCGGCGGGCTAGCGCGTGGGCCACTCGCGGGCCGCGGGACCCGTGTAGAGCTGCTGCGGGCGACCGATGCGCGTTGCGGGGTCGTTGTTCATCTCGCGCCAGTGGGCGATCCAGCCGGGCAGACGCCCGATTGCGAAGAGCGGGGTGAACATACGCGGCGGAAAACCCATGGCCTTGTAGATGACTCCCGTGTAGAAGTCGACGTTGGGGTACAGCTTGCGCTCGATGAAGTAGTCGTCTGCGAGAGCTGCCGCCTCGAGCTCCTTCGCGATGTCGAGAAGGTCGTCTTGAACACCGAGGGCTTCGAGAACCTCATCGGCGCTCTCTTTGACGAGAGTCGCGCGGGGGTCGAAGTTCTTGTAGACGCGGTGGCCGAAGCCCATGAGCCTGACGCCCTCTTCTTTGTTCTTCACACGCTCAACGAACTTCGAGACGCCGTCGCCAGATTCCTTGATCTCGCCAAGCATCTTGAGAACCGCCTCGTTGGCACCACCGTGCAGCGGGCCATAGAGAGCGTTAATGCCGGCCGAGATCGAGGCGAAGATGTTGGCCTCTGTCGAACCGACGAGACGAACTGTCGACGTCGACGCGTTCTGCTCGTGGTCTTCGTGAAGGATAAGAAGTCGGTCGAGCGCCTTCGACAGCACCGGGTTGACCTCGTACGGCTCGGCCATTGTGCCGAAGTTGAGCTTGAGAAAGTTGTCGACGAACGAGAGCGAGTTGTCGGGGTAGAGAAATGCCTGTCCGAGGCTCTTCTTGTGCGCGTAGGCGGCAATCACCGGAAGCTTCGCGAGAAGTCGCACGATAGACATCTCGACCTGCTCGGGATCGTGAACACTCAGCGAGCCCTCGTAGTAGGTCGAGAGTGCCGAGACCGCGCTCGAGAGCACCGACATCGGGTGGGCGTTATGCGGAAGTGCGTCGAAGAAGCGGCGCAGGTCTTCGTGAAGCAGCGTGTGGCGGCGAATCTTCTCGTCGAACTCCGCGAGTTCAGAGGGGGTGGGCAGCTCGCCGTAGATGAGCAGCCAGGCGACCTCGAGGTAGGTCGAGTTCTTCGCGACCGACTCAATCGGGTAACCGCGGTAGCGCAGAATTCCCGCATCGCCATCGATGTAGGTGATCGCGCTCTTGGTCGCTGCGGTGTTTACAAAGCCTGAATCGAGGGTTGTGAACCCCGTCTGCTTCATAAACGTCGAGATGTCGATGGTGTCTCGACCGTCCACGCCACGGATTACAGGAAACTCTGCTGTTCCACCGGGGAAGTGCAGCGTTGCGGTCTCGGTCGTCTCTGGCGTTGAGTCAGTCACGCCTACAGCTTATTCGCTGGCACTGGCTACTGTGACATCCGCTAGGCAGACGGTCGATCAGTTGGAGATCTGCGCCAATCGGTTGACGGCAGCGTCGATGCGCTCATCTGACACCGTCAGGGCGATCCGCACGTGGTTCGGCGTCGCCGCACTGTAGAACGAACCGGGGGTGACAAGAATGCCGATTTCGGCAAGCGTGGCGACAGTGGTCCACGAGTCGGTGCCGTTCGTCGACCACAGGTAGAGGCCCGCCTCGCTGTGATCGATGCGGAAACCAGCACGCTCGAATGCCCCAACGAGACGAGTGCGGCGCGAACGGTAGATCTCGCGCTGCACGGCAACGTGCTCGTCGTCGCCGAGGGCGGCAACCATCGCCGCCTGCACGGGAGCGGGAGGCATCAGCCCCGCGTGCTTGCGCACTGCGAGGAGCTCGGAGATGAGTTTGCTGCAACCCGCGACGAACCCCGCGCGGTACCCGGCGAGGTTCGACTGCTTCGAGAGCGAGTAGACGGCGAGCACCGAAGAACGATCGCCGTCGATTACGCGCGGGTCGAGAATCGACGGCGTGGGCAGTTCGCCCTCCCAGGCGAGCTCCGCGTAGCACTCGTCGCTCACGATGATCGCTCCGAGCTCGCGCGCACGCGCAACCGCTGCACGCAAGAACTCCACCGAGAGCACACGCCCATCGGGGTTTCCGGGGGTGTTGAGCCAGATGAGCCGGGTCGCTTCTGGCCACTCGGCCGGATCATTCGACGCGAGCACGGTAGCCCCGGCCAGCGCCGCCCCGACCGCGTAGGTCGGGTATGCAACGGCCGGATGCACAACTACGTCACCCGTGCCGAGCCCGAGCATCAGCGGCATCCATGCAATTAGTTCTTTTGAGCCGATGGTCGGCAGAACGTTGGCTACCGTGAGGTCACCCACCGATCGGCGGCGTGCGTACCAGGCGACAATGGCCTCGCGCAGCTCGACGGTTCCGGCGGTCTGCGGGTAGGCGTGAGCGTCGGTAGCTGCAATGAGCGCATCAGTGATGACGACCGGCGTTGGGTCTACGGGCGAGCCAACAGACAAATCGACAATGCCGTCTGGATGCGCCCGAGCTATGTCGCCAAAGGGTACAAGCGCGTCCCACGGAAAGTCGGGGAGCTCAAGCATTACGCGCCGTTTTGCGGGGCGAGAGCGAGAATGAGCGAGTGATCGGCGTGAATCAGGCCGACCTTTGATGCTCCGCCGGGCGAGCCAACGCCGCTCTCGTTGAAGAACTCGACGTTGGCCTTGTAGTAGTCAGCCCACTGGTCGGGAACGTCATCTTCGTAGTAGATGGCCTCAACGGGGCACACGGGTTCGCACGCACCGCAGTCGACACATTCGTCGGGGTGGATGTAAAGCATGCGGTCGCCCTCGTAAATGCAGTCGACGGGGCATTCGTCGATGCAGGCACGGTCTTTAATGTCGACACAGGGCTGGGCGATGACGTAGGTCACTGGATCGATGATCCTTTCACGGCGGGTACGGGTTCAATCTTACCGGGTGCTTTCCTGCGAAGATTCGGCCAGGCCAGCACAAAGAACGTGGCGACGATCGGCACAAACGTCCAGAGGTAGCCGGCGAGGTTATCTGCGACGACGACGGAACCGCCGCGCGTTGGGGTTGCGACGAGTGCACTCATGCCGAGTAGGGCGGCGGCGGCGACGGTCGGAAGCACACGCGTCTCAAAGACAATGCGCAGTCCCGCGAGGAGTGCTATCGCGCAGATGAGGGCGACGATGATCCCCCAAGGGAACAGAACCGTGCCGATCAGCACCGTCGACTGCTGAACCGCCGTCATCAAAAGGCCGGCGACCGCTGAGATCGCCAGCACTATAACGATGAGCGAGATCTTGGTGACGAGACTGAGGCTCGAGAATGACGAGCCCTCATCGACCGGCGGGCGCAGCCGACTGAACGACTCGGTGCGCCCGATGGGCACCTCAACACCGTTGGCCCGCGCGTAGCTGTGCTCCCTGAGCGATATCTGGCTCGCGTGTGCCGCCATGGCCGCGCGCTTTCGGTCGAGCACGTCAGAGATTTCGTTGGTCGTCGTCGCAGACTTGGCGTCATTCTCGATGATGAAAAACGGTGTGCCCATCACCTCGGCTGCCCGTCGCGCCGCCTCATGAGCACGGATGTTGTCGGGATGCCCGTACCCTCCCCTCTCGTCGTAGCTCACGATAATCGTGGGGTCGACGTCGGCGATGACCGAGGCAATATCTGCGGCAACCTCGCCGAAGGGTGCGCCTGTGAAGGAGGAGAAGTCGACGGCGTCGAGCGGAATGGCACCCGTCGCATCCCACTGAACTCCCGAGTCGCGGTAGACGCGGGGTTCCTTGCCGGGCCAGCGGGCATTCGCCGCGCCGAGAAGCCTGTGGTCAGTCACGCCGAGGATACGCGTGGCCTCGGCAAGCTCGGCAACTCGATGCGACCCGAGATCGGCAACCGGTGCGCCAAGGTTGGTTCCGCGCTCTCCGCGCGTGCAGGTCAGCACCGTGACCTGGGCACCGGAGTCAACGAGCAGTGCGATTGTTCCGCCGGTGAGGATGGATTCGTCATCCGGGTGCGCGTGAACGAATAGAACTCGCTCGTTTTCGTTCGACATTCGACCTCTCCGGTTGTAGTGGACAGCATAAGCAGATAGGGGTAGTGTTTCGCCGGTAAGGCAACCCTTACTAAATCCCCCCGATTCAGCTGGACGTTACCCGTGCTCGCAAACTTTCTCATCGGTCTCCGCGAGGGGCTCGAGGCCGCTCTGGTCGTGGGAATACTGATCGCGTACGTCGTCAAGCTGGGCCGCTTCGACGTGCTTCCCCGCATCTGGCTGGGTGTCGGCCTCGCCGTCGCGTTGTCGCTCGGCCTCGGCGCCGTGCTCACCTTCGGCGCCTACGGACTGAGCTTTGAGGCGCAAGAGCTCATCGGTGGCCTTCTATCGATCATCGCGACGGCATTCGTCACCTGGATGATTTTTTGGATGCTGCGTGCAGCACGCGGGCTCTCGCGCGAGCTGCGCTCCGAGGTCGATTCCCACCTCTCCGGGGCCGGGTGGGGCCTTGTGCTCGTTGCGTTCCTCGCCGTGGGCCGCGAGGGCATCGAAACCGCTCTATTCATCTGGGCCGCGGTTCAGGCGAGCGGATCAACGACATTTCCGCTCATCGGGGCGGCACTCGGCATCCTCGTCGCAATTGTTCTTGGCTACCTGATCTACCGTGGCGTTCTGCGCATAAATCTGACGAAATTCTTTACCTACACGGGCGTTTTTCTCATCGTCGTTGCGGGCGGCGTTCTCGCCTACGGTGTTCACGATCTTCAGGAGGCAGGATTCTTGCCCGGCCTGAACAATCTCGCCTTCAACGTGAGCGCGATCATCCCGCCCGACAGCTGGTTCGGAACCCTTCTCAAGGGCATCTTCAACTTCTCCCCCGCGACGACATGGCTCGAGGCAATTGCCTGGGTCGTCTACGTCGTGCCGGTTCTCACGATCTTCATCACAACTGTGCGCCGCCACGACGCCCGGTCAGAAACCATCGCACCCCGCGTTGTTACAGAAGGAGCAGAATGACACAGCGTCGCCTCGTTGCGGGACTCAGCCTGGGGGCAGTAGCAATGCTCGCCCTCGCCGGTTGTGTCGCCAACAACCCCACCGATTCCGACTCAACGGCTCTTACGGTCGACAGCAGCGCAACCGCCTGCACCGTCTCGTCGGCAGAGGCCCCGAGCGGCAACGTCGTCTTCACGGTCTCGAACTCGGGTGACCAGGTCACCGAGTTCTACCTGCTCGCCGAAGACGGCCTGCGCATCATTGGTGAGGTCGAGAACATCGGCCCCGGCATTGACCGCAACCTCGTGATCCAGGCACGCCCCGGCAATTACTTCACCGTGTGCAAGCCCGGCATGATCGGTGCCGGCGTCGACAAGACGGCCTTCACCGTCACAGACTCGGGCGTCGACTTCGCCGCCGACGAAGACCTCGCCGAGCAGATCGAAAGAGCCAACGCCAACTACAAGTCGTACGTCAAAGACCAGGTCGAGAACCTCGTCGTGGGCACAGAAGACTTCGCAGCCGCATACAAGGCGGGCGACGACGACACTGCTCGCGAGCTCTACGCGCCCACGCGCGTCTACTGGGAGCGCATTGAGACCGTCGCCGAGTCGTTCGGCGACCTCGACCCGAGCATGGACCTGCGCGAGGCCGACTTCGAAGAGGGTCAGGACTGGACCGGGTGGCACGCCATCGAGAAAGACCTCTGGCCACAGGATGCCGAGGCCGGATTCGAGGCGTACACGCAGGAAAAGCGCGACGCACTCGCTGACCGCCTTGTCTCTGACACCGACACGCTCTACGCAAACGTTCAAGACCTCGAGTTCACCCTCGACCAGCAGGCAAACGGCGCGATCGGCCTCCTCGACGAGGTAGCAACCGGCAAGGTCACCGGAGAAGAAGAGTTCTGGTCGCACACCGACCTCTACGACTTCCAGGCGAACATCGACGGCGCGAAGGTGCTCTACGCGGGTATCCGCGACATCCTCGTTGAAAAGGATGCCGAGCTCGCCGAACAGCTCGACACGGAGTTCGATGAGTTGCAGACGCTTCTTGACGCACAGCGCGTCGGCGAGTCCGATTTCAAGCTGTACACCGAGCTGACCGACGACGAGATCCGCGCGTTCTCTGACCAGGTCAACGCACTCGGCGAGCCGCTGTCGAAGCTCACGGGCGTTCTGGTTCTCTAAGCTCAGAACATGACTGACGACTCGGCCTCCGCGAAGCCAGGACTCTCCCGAAGGGGATTGTTTGGACTCGCGGGGGCCGGTGTTGTTGGTGCAGGTATCGGCTTCGGAGTAGACCGGGTTCTCACGCCGGCGGCGAGCTCATCGGGCGCCGCGGCGGTGTATCCGTTCTACGGCGAGCACCAGGCCGGCATCGTGACTCCTGCGCAAGACAGACTGCATTTCGCGAGCTTCGACGTGAGCGACATTTCACGCGACGAGCTCAAGGAGCTGCTTGAAGACTGGTCGTACGCGGCAAACCGCATGACCGCGGGTCAGAGCGCTGGCGAGTTCGGCCCGGCTGACGGACCATACGACTCGCCGCCCGACGACACGGGCGAGGCGCTCGACTTGCCACCCGCTGGGCTCACCATCACCTTCGGTTTCGGCCCGTCACTGTTCGACGAGAGGTTCGGCCTCGCGAGCAAGCGCCCCGCCGCGCTCATCGACCTCCCCCACTTCCCGGGCGACGCCCTCGTCGACGCTCTCGTCGGCGGCGATCTCTGCATCCAGGCGTGCAGTGATGACCCACAAATCGCCGTGCACGCGATTCGCAACCTCTCGCGCATCGCCTTCGGTCGCGCAAAGCTGCGCTGGTCGCAACTCGGCTTCGGCCGCACGAGCTCGACGACGCGCGCGCAGGCCACACCACGCAACCTCTTTGGTTTCAAAGACGGCACGGCGAACATGCGAGCCGAAGACACGTCAATCGTCAACAAAGAGGTCTGGGTCGATGGCGATGATTGGATGGCGGGCGGTTCCTATCTCGTGAGCCGCAAGATCCGCATGACGATCGAGACCTGGGATCGCACATCGTTGCGCGAACAGGAGCGCGTCATCGGCCGCAACAAGGGCGAGGGAGCCCCGCTCAGCGGCGGAACAGAGTTCACCGAGCCCGACTTCAGCATCACGGGTCGCGGTGAGGCTCCGCTCATCGACGAAGAGTCGCACGTGCGGCTCGCCCACCCCACGACCAACGCGGGAGCAACGATGCTCCGCCGCGGTTACAACTTCGTCGACGGCAACGACGACCTCGGTCGTCTCAACGCTGGCCTGTTCTTCATCTGCTTTCAACGCGACCCGCGCGAGCAGTTTGTGCCCATTCAACTCTCGCTCGCTCGCAACGACGCGATGAATGAGTACGTGCGCCACGTCGGCTCAGGCATCTTCGCGGTGCCGCCCGGCGCTACCGCGTCTCGGCCTATCGGCGCGGGGCTCTTCGACTAGTCCGAAATCGTCGCTAAGTACATAACGCTGCCGGCGGGTGCCCCCTCGGGATTAACGACCACCGCCACCTGCCACTCGTCCGAGTCGTAGAGCACCGACTCCGGCGCGGGTGTTTCAGCAGAGACCGAGAACCCCGCGTCATCCATCTGTAGGTCGATGACAGTTGCCACATCGGCTTCGTCGGTCTCGATGCTCACCATGTACGTCGTGCTGGTGCCGTCTCGCGCGATCATGCCTCGCAACACCTCGCCGTCGATGAGTGGAACGGACGAAGGAAACCCTTCAGGAACGCCTGACGTGATTTCCGCAGTGCCATCGCCGAACGGCAATAGGGTCGGCACGGCAACGGGTTCGGCGGCTGGCCCCGAAGACTGCGAGCATGCGGTGAGGCCAACACCGATCGCAAGCACAACTACTAGCGCGGCGCCCCGATGCCGAGCGGCAATCACTGAAGCGGCGCGACCGTGTAGTTGGCCAGGTAACCCGTGTCGTTCTCCTTGGTGATCACGACGAGCACCGAGTAATCAGCGTTCGAGAAGGCCTGGGTAGCACCCTCGCCGGTTGTGCCGCCGACCTGCGCCGTGAAGCCAGCGCCCTCGAGCTGGTCTGAGATCTCGTCCATCGCGTCGGGCCCGTCGACACGCACCGAGACGTTGAAGCCGCTTCCGAGAGCAACCCCGAACGCGATCTCGCCATCGATCAGCGGAACCTCAGCGGGGAATCCCTCCGGCAGATCAGTGCCCGGCAGCTCGACTTCGGTGCCCGTTGTCTCCTCAATAACACCCTCGACCTGCCCCTCAATAAGCGAGCAGCCGCCGAGCGTGAGACTGAGCGCGATAACTGTCGGCAGAACGAAAAGTTTCTTCATTGTCACTCCTGGGTGATCGGGTAGACGGTGTAGCCGACCGAGACGCCGTAGGTGGGGTCATCGCCGGCGGTGAGCTGTATTTGGTACGCGTCGTTGGTGAACGCCGCAAAGAAAGCATCGCCATCGGCCGTTGTCACTGTGTTTTCGAAGCCCGCCGCCGTGAGCACTTCGCTCGCCGCCGCAAAGTCACTTGCCGCATCAATCGAGTGAAGCCAGACAACCCAGCCGGTTCCGAGATCGTTGCTCACAACAACATCGCCGTCGAGAAGAGGTATGTCTTTCGGAAAGTCCTTCGGCAGGTCCAAAGACTCAGACGGGGTGGATGTCGCGCTGCTCGACTCAATAGGCGTGGCTGTTCCGGCGCTCGTGCTTTCGGGTGCTGGCGGTTCGCTTGCGCAACCCACGAGTGCGAGTGAGACGGCGATTGCCGCTGCTGCAACGATTGTGCCCTTAGCCATTCACTTCTCCTCAGATCTGCCCCAGTGTATTTCCCACTCTGGCAGACCAACCATGGGGGAAGCCCGTTAACGACGGAAGGGACCCCGCAATGCGGGGCCCCTTCCGTGTGCGAAAGTTACGCGTTCTGCTTCTTGAGTCGTGCAGTCGAACGCTGGCGCGCGTTGGCGTCGAGCTCGACCTTACGAATGCGAACGAACTCGGGGGTGACTTCAACGCACTCGTCTTCGCGAGCGAACTCGAGGCACTCTTCGAGGGTCAGCTTGCGCGAGGGGGTCATACGCTCGAACGAGTCCGAGGTCGACTGGCGCATGTTGGTGAGCTGCTTTTCCTTGGTGATGTTGACGTCCATGTCGTCAGCGCGCGAGTTCTCGCCGACAACCATGCCTTCGTACACCTCCTGCGTGGGCTCTACGAAGAACGACATGCGCTCCTGCAGGGCAACCATTGCGAACGGGGTCGCAACACCGGCGCGGTCGGCAACGATCGAGCCGTTGGTGCGGGTCTCGATCGATCCGGCCCAGGGCTCGTAGCCGTGCGAGACGGCGTTGGCGATACCGGCACCACGCGTGATGGTGAGGAACTCGGTGCGGAAACCGATGAGTCCACGCGAGGGAACGATGAACTCCATACGCACCCAACCCGTGCCGTGGTTGCTCATACCCTCCATGCGGCCCTTGCGAGCTGCGAGAAGCTGAGTGATGGCGCCGAGGTACTCTTCGGGCGCGTCGGTCGTGAGGTGCTCGAAGGGCTCGTGAAGCTTGCCGTCAACGCGCTTTGTGACTACCTGCGGCTTACCGACGGTGAGCTCGAAGCCCTCGCGACGCATCTGCTCGACGAGGATGGCGAGAGCGAGCTCTCCACGGCCCTGGATCTCCCAGGCGTCGGGGCGTCCGATGTCAACGAGCTTGATCGAGACGTTACCGATGAGCTCGCGGTCGAGGCGGTCTTTGACCATACGAGCCGTGAGCTTGTGGCCCTTGACCTTGCCGATCATCGGCGAGGTGTTGGTGCCGATGGTCATCGAGATCGCGGGGTCGTCGACCGTGATGGTCGGCAGCGGGCGAACGTCGGTCGGGTCTGCGAGGGTCTCACCGATGGTGATGTCTTCGAAGCCCGCAACTGCGACGATGTCGCCGGGGCCGGCGGTCTCTGTCGGGTAGCGGTCGAGAGCCTTTGTGATGAGCAGCTCGGTCACGCGAACGTTTGCGACTGTTCCGTCGTGCTTGACCCACGCGACGGTCTGGCCCTTTTTGATGTTGCCCTGGAAGACACGCAGCAGAGCGAGGCGACCGAGGAACGGCGAGGAGTCGAGGTTGGTGACCCAGGCCTGCAGCGGGTGGGTGTCGTCGTACGACGGCGCGGGGATGTGCTTGAGAATCGCGTCGAAGAGCGGCTCGAGGTCGTCGTTGTCGGGCAGCGTGCCGTTCTCCGGCTTGTTCCAGCTTGCTGCACCGTTGCGGCCCGAGGCGTAAACGACGGGAACGTCGAGAATCGCGTCGAGGTCGAGGTCGGGGTGCTCGTCTGACATGTCGCTCGCGAGGCCGAGGAGAAGGTCCTGGCTCTCAGCAACGACCTCGTCGATGCGCGCATCGGGGCGGTCGGTCTTGTTGACGAGAAGAATAACGGGGAGCTTGGCCTCGAGCGCCTTACGCAGAACGAAGCGGGTCTGGGGCAGCGGGCCCTCTGAAGCGTCAACGAGAAGAACAACGCCATCAACCATCGAGAGGCCGCGCTCGACCTCACCACCGAAGTCAGCGTGGCCCGGGGTGTCGATCACGTTGATCGTGATGTTGCCACCGGCGTGGTTCTCTTCGGAGTGCTTACCGTTGTAGAGCACAGCGGTGTTCTTCGCGAGAATCGTAATTCCCTTTTCGCGCTCGAGCTCGTTGGAGTCCATTGCGCGGTCTTCGAGGTGCGCGTGCGCCTCGAAAGAGTTGGTCTGGCGAAGCATGGCGTCGACGAGGGTTGTCTTTCCATGGTCGACGTGTGCGACGATTGCGACGTTGCGCAGGTCACTGCGAGTGGCGATTGCCATAGGTTTTCCTTGCATTGAGGTGGCGAGGCGCATCGCGCGGCACAATGGGCTGAAACAACTCAAGTGGCACTGGCACGAACACGCACGGACGCTGGATGAGGGTCTGTGGGGTGCGCAGGATCACAACATCGGTGCCCTGCACAGTCATTCTACCGGGTGGATGACCCGGATTCGCTGACAGCGGAGGGCTGCCAGTCCCAGATATTCCAGAAAACTCCCGGATCAAGGGCAGAATTGCGCACTCCGGTCACTCGATCCGAGTGTGCTGTGACCACCGGGTACTGGTAGAGCGGCACCCCGTACGCGTCTTGCCAGAGCCGAGCGTCAATCTCGGCGAGCAGCTCGCGCTGGTTCTGCGGGTCGGCGCTCATCGCGAGTTTGTCGAGAGTCGCATCAACTTCGGGGTTCGAATAGCCGTTGAAATTGCTGATGGATGACGCGGACCCGAGCCGCGCCTCGGCCGCCGACACCGCGCGGTTCGCCGTGTTCCAGCCGAACAGGGCTGCGTCGTAAGCACCGGGAGTACCGAGCGCCTCGGCCCATCGCGGCTGCGCGCAGCTTGTTACGGCGAAGCCCGCGGGCGCCGCCGCCTCGCGAATGAGCTGGTACTCGGCAACGCGCCGGGGGTTCGCCGCGTCGAAAAGCACACACACGGGAACGCGTGTTTTGCCCGCCTCGCCCACGCCGGCCTGCTCGAGCAGCGCTTGCGCCCCCGCGACATCCACTCGCGTGAATTGGTCTGAACCGTTGCTCGCGACCGACTCCGCGTAGCCGGTCTCACCCTGCGTAAAAACAAACGACGAGAGCAGTTCGGCGTCGTCGCTTACCGGGCTCACGAGTTCGTCAAGAATCTGCTGGCGCGGTACAACCTTGAGAAAAGCCTCGCGGACGAGCGGGTCGTCGAAGTAGCCGTTCTTACTGTCGCGCAGCTGCAGGTCGAGGTGCTCCCAGGTGCCGCCGAGGGTTGTGTCGACGGTCACGGCGTCGAGCCCCGAGAAAGCGGCGAGAACGTCGGTCGTGGCGGTGGGGGTCGCGACATCGGCAGTACCCTCAGCGAGGGCGGATGCCGCGGCAAGCGGGTCGGCGACGGTGACAACCCGCACGGTCTCGACACTCGGCTGGTTGCGGCCACGGTAGCGCGGGTTGGCGGTGAGGGTCACCGACTCCCCCGGCTCGATCGCGCTTACCGTGTACGGGCCGGAGCCAACGAGCAGCGCTTCGCTCGACGGCATCGCGTCGAAGTTGAAGTCGGAGTTCCACGCTCGCGAGAGCTTGGCGAGGTCGATGTCGTCGCCCGACTCGATCGCCGTGATCACCGCCTCTTTTGCGGCGGTGGGGTCATCGAGCCCGAGGGCCTCCCCCGCGACAACGTGAGCGGGCACTCCCACCTGGAAGGCGAGCTCCCAGTCGACGAAGAACTCGTCGTAGACGAGTGTTATCGAACGGCCGTCGACGACCGGTACGGCGCTCACCCGATCGAGACCCGCGACTGGTGCGCCGTCGAAATAGACTGCGTCGGTCGGATACTCGTCGCTGAAGCGCCCCGTCTCCGCATCGACGAACCGGTCGGGCGAGAAGTCGGGCGTGGTGAACTGCCCGGAGTTAGCGGCCCACGACAACAGCAGGTCTGCCGCGTCGACCGGGACTCCGTCTGACCACTCGACACCGTTGGCGATCGTGTAGCGCACGGTGAGCGGGTCGCTCGAAACGAGCTGGTAACTGCCAAATGATTCGTCGCGCACAAGCTGAGCATCGGCGTTGTAGTAGTTGAACCGCGCGTTTGTCGCATACGCGATGCTGCGATTGGCCGCCGTGTTGCCGTAAGCGGTGCCCGGGTTCGCAGACGTAAAGGGCTGGTCGGTCACGACGGTGACCTCGCTGCCCTCGACGACATGCTGCATCGGCCCGCACGCGGTGAGCGTGAGGGCCGATACAACGAGTACTGCCGCGGCAAGAACCTGTCGAGCCGTCGTCATACGGTTAGCCCTTTGATGCCGCGCGGAGTTCTCGGCGCTTGCGCTGCTCGGTCGGGTCGGGCACCGGGATCGCCGCGATGAGGCGCTGCGTGTAGGCGTCTTTCGGGTTGCGAAGAATCTCGTCGGGTGTGCCCTGCTCAACGAGCTTGCCGTGGTTCATCACAACAATGCGGTCGGCAAGACGGTCGACGACGGCGAGGTCGTGGCTCACAAACAGGCAAGCGAAGCCGAGTTCTTCTTGCAGCTCCTCGAGAAGCTCGAGAACTCGCGCCTGCACCGACACGTCGAGCGCCGAGGTCGGCTCGTCAGCGACGAGCAGCTTGGGCTTGAGCGCGAGCGCGCGGGCGATGCCTACGCGCTGGCGCTGACCGCCCGAGAGCTCGTGCGGGTAGCGGTTACGAAAGCTCTTCGCCAACTCGACCTGGTCTAGAAGTTCGCCGACGCGCTGGTCAACTTCCTGACGCGAGTAGTTCTTCGTCAGAAGCAGCGGCTCGCCAATGCTCTGGCCGACAGGCCAGCGCGGGTTGAGCGACGAACCCGGGTCTTGAAAGACGATGCCGATGTCTTTGCGGGCTTCGCGCAGCTTCTTCGGGGTAATTCCGACAAGGTCGTGACCGGCAACCGAAGCCGTGCCAGAGAGGAACGGGAGCAGTCCGACAACACCGCGCGCGATAGTCGTCTTGCCTGAACCCGACTCGCCGACGAGACCAACGATCTCGCCGGGATAGATCGAGAAGCTCACCTCGTCGACCGCGCGGAACGCGGGAACGCGGCCGCGCGAGGGGTACTCGATGACTGCGTTACCGAGGGTGAGAACGGGCTCGCCCTTCGACTGAACGGCTTCACCCAGGCTCTCGCCAAGTCGCGGAACAGCTCCGAGAAGCTCCTGCGTGTAAGCGTGCTGCGGACGCTCGAAGACCTCGGTCACCGGACCGCGCTCGACGATCTCACCGTTGCGCATCACAATCACGTTGTCGGCGAGGTCAGCGACGACTCCGAGGTCGTGAGTGATGATGACGATCGCGCTGTTGAGGCGCTTGTGAAGATTGCGCAGCAGATCGAGAATCTCGGCCTGAATCGTCACGTCGAGCGCTGTGGTCGGCTCGTCGGCGATGAGCAGATCGGGGTCACACGAGATCGCTTGGGCGATCATTGCGCGCTGGCGCTGGCCACCCGACAACTGGTGAGGAAAGGAGTTAAAAGCCTTCTCGGGGTCGGGCATTTCGACGATGGCGAGAAGCTCGAGCGCACGAAGCCGTGCCTCGGCGGGCGTCATCGGGAAGTGCACGCGCAGCGCTTCAACGATCTGGTATCCGATGCGGTACACCGGGTTGAGGGCCGTCATCGGCTCCTGGAAGATCACCGCGATGTCGTTACCGCGCACCCGGCGCAGCTCTTCGGGAGTCGCGTTGAGAATCTGCTTGCCGTGCAGCTTGACACTTCCGCGTGAGCGGGAGTTCGGCGGCAGCAGTCCGAGCAGCGACATCGAGCTCACGCTCTTGCCAGAGCCCGACTCACCGACGATCGCGAGAACCTCGCCGGGGTTGACGCGGTAGCTCACGTCGTGAACGGCGGTCACCCACTCCTTGCCAACCCAGAAGTCAACGGCGAGCTTGTCGACCTCGATGATTGGTGCGTTTGCGGTCTGTGGAGTTTCAGTCGTGGCCATTATTTGCGCCCCTTGCGAGAGTCATTGAAGGTCGGGTCGACTGTTTCGTCGTCGGCAGCTATACGGCCATCGCCGGCAGCGCGGTCGCCCTTCGGACGGAAGACTCCGCCGAGGTAGCCAACGGCTCCGGTGACAACCTGCGCGTAGGGACCACCGACGTACGGCAGGCGGCGCTGGCGAGGATCGAAGGCATCGCGAAGTCCGTCGCCGATGAAGTTGACGGCGAGCGCGATCGAGATGATGAACACACCGGGCCACCAGAACAGCCACGGCCTCGTTGCGAAAGCACCCTGGTACTGGTTGAGCAGCTGGCCGAGAGAAACGTCGGGGAACTGGATTCCTACCGACAGGTAGCTCAGCGCCGCCTCGAGAATGATCGCGCCGCTCATCGTAAGAGAGAGCGAGACGATCACAACTCCGAGGGTGTTCGGCAAGATGTGGCGGAAGATGATGTGCGAGTTCGAGGCTCCCGCGACTCGCGCAGCGTCAACAAACTCGCGCTCGCGCAAACCCATGAACTCACCGCGCACGAGGCGGGCAAGACCGGTCCAACCGAACAACCCGAGGGCGACGGCGAGAACGAAGGCGCCGAGCGCTCCGTACGTGCGGCCGATGACCGCGGCGAGAAGGAGGAACGGGATGATGATGATGATGTCGGTGATGCGCATCAGCACGGCATCGATCTTCCCGCGGAAGTAACCCGAGAGCGCACCGATGATGACACCGATGACGCCGGCCACAAGACCGTAGACGACGACAACAACTATCGACTGCTGCGCGCCGCGCATAACGCGGGCGAAGATGTCGCGACCGATCTCATCTTGACCGAAGGGGTGCTCACCGAAGTTGAACGGGAGAACCCAGGTCGGTGTTCCACCGGGGTTCGAGATGGGATAGGTGTTCTCGTAGTTGTACATCCACCAACCGGGGATGCGGAATCCGAAGATCTCGATACCGATCGACGAATAGATGAGGATGACCATCAGGCCAAGCGCGACCATCGAGATGACAGCGCCCTTGTGGCGGAAGAAGCGACGGCGCACAATCGTGCCCTGGCTGAGTCCTTCGACCTCGCGCTGCTCAATGGTCAGGTCGTCGTTGTGTGCCACGTTCGGCGGCTCAGGCATGAGGGTCATTTGTTCACCCGGATTCGTGGGTCGAGAGCGGAGTACGCGAGGTCCGCGATGAGGTTGAAGACAAGGGCGACGATGCTCGTTATGAGGAACACACCCATCAGCGGGTTGAGGTCGACATGCTCAACGGATGTGATGAACAGTCGTCCCATGCCGCTCCAGCCGAACACGCTCTCCGTGATTGCTGCACCACCGATGAGTGCCCCAATCTCGAACGCGATAAGCGTTGTGATGGGGATGAGCGCGTTGCGGAAAGCGTGACGCATGATGACGGTGCGCTCGGTGAGACCCTTCGCGCGAGCCGTGCGTACGTAGTCCTGGTTCATCACCTCGAGCAGGCTGCCACGGGCGTACCGGCTCCAGGCCGCGAGCGAGAGCAGCATAAGCGCAATCGTCGGCAGCAGGAGGTGGGTGAACGTGTCGAGCAGCTGAATCCAGATCGATCCGTTGAGGTTCGGAGTTGCCGAACCGATGGTTGCGATCGGGCGTCCGCCGGTGAGTCCGACGTAGTCGGGCCACGAGACCATAAGGCGGTCGGCGATCATAAGGATCGACACAACGATCGCCGTCAGCACGGCGGCGCGAATCGAGACGATGCGATCGTCGCCGCGGAACAGCCAGCCCGCGAGAACCGCGAGGGCGATGAAGATCGCGAACACGATAACGATGCCGAGTGGCCCCGGAACGTAGAAGTAGATGTACTGAATTGGGTACCAGAGAGCGGCACCGAGCAGGGCGATGGACACCGACGCGTACAGCGCACGGCGGTTGCTGAGTCCCGTTGTCACGTAGGTGACACCGAACGCGGCGATGAGGCCGAGAAGACCGATCCATACGATTCCGAGCGACGGGGTCGTGATTCCGTCGGTCAGCGCAATGTAGGAGAGACCCGCACCGGTTATCAGGATGGCGACACCGAAGTTGAGGAAGTACTTCTTTGCGTTACCGCCCACGATGCTCGCCCAGACAAAGCCGACGACTATCGCGATTATCACAATCGCTATCGGTGGTATCTCTGGTGCTTTGAGGAAGTCGTTGAAGCCGATCGCAATGTAGAGCTTGAGCAACTGGGCAACCCAGAAGATCGGCAGCGAGAAGAAGAGGAAAGCGATGAATGTCACGCCGTAGTCGAAGCCGCTGTACTGGCGGATCGCCGTTGCCATACCGATGGCAACACCCAGCAAAATCGACAACACTGTCGCTGCTGTGACGAGGTTGAGCGTGCTTCCGACGCTCTGCGCGAGAAGATCGGTGACCTTCGCGCCCTGGAGGTTGACTCCGAGGTCGAGTTGACCGATGAGCCCCTTTGCGACGCCGCTCAGCCAGAGGAAGTAGCGAAGGGGTGCCGGGATATCAAGGTTGAGCTGCTGGATCTTTGCTTCGATCAGAGCTTCTTTATTGGGGGCTGTTGAGCCTCTCAGATCTTCGAGAGGGTCTCCCGCGTTGGCGGCGAGGTTATAGATCAAGAAACTTGCGGCGAAGACCACCGCGACAGCTGCAGCCAGCCGTCGAAGAATATATTTCAACACTCGAGTGTTTACTTTCTTTGGTTTGGAACGTCGTCGTTGCAGAGAGCGCAGTCATCAACACTACGTCAGGGCAGCGGCGAATTCCCCGGGAAGGGGGATGCCGGAGCGAGCTCCGACACCCCCCTCTGTTACCAGGATGTTTGCCTGGGACGGCTTATTAGGAAGCCGGCTCCCACTCCCAGAAGTTCCAGAAGTAGGTCGGGCTCAGGAAGCCGGGAACAACGCCCTTAATGTCGCTGCTCCATGCCGTGATACCGGGGAACTGGAAGATCGGAACAGACCAGGCCTGCTCACCGACGAGCTTCTCAGCCTCGACGAGAAGCGGCTGGGCTGCAGTCGCGTCTTCTGCCTGACCAACCTGGTCAAACAGATCGTCGATCTCGGGGTTCGACCAACCGTAGTAGTTGTTCAGACCCGTCGTCTGGTAGTTAGCACCCGACTCACCAACAGCGGTGCTCGTCGACTGCCATCCGAAGAGAGCAGCGTCGTAGCCCGACTTGTTCGCCTCGAGGTCTGCACCCCAGGTCGGCGAAGAAGCGTTGATGACGTTGATGCCGGCCTTCTTAGCCGACTCGTTGATAAGCGTGTACTCAGACGCGCGGCGCGGGTTCGTGTCGCTGAAGAGGAGACGAACATCGATCTTGTCAACGCCAGCCTCTGCGAGCAGAGCCTTTGCGCCTTCGATGTCCGGGTCGATCAGGTCGAGCGATCCGTTGACTTCTGCAGCCTGCTCAGCACCTTCGGTACCGGGGAGGAAGATCTGCGAGTTGCGCAGTTCGGCGTCCGGCTGGAGGGGCTTGATAAGCGTCTCAAGGATGGTTCCACGCGGAATCGTCTTGAGGAACGCCTGGCGAACCGCGAGAGCCTTTGCCTCGTCGCCACCGTAGGTCGCGGCGTCGAACGGGCCACCGTTGGTGACCTGAAGGTCGACGTGCTCGTAGGTGCCCTCAGGCGATCCTGCGTACTCGACGCCATCGATGCCAGCCTCGAGCTGCGCTGCGAGGTCAGCCGTGGGCTGTCCTGCAACGATGTCAACTTCACCGTTCTGAAGAGCGGTGAGCTGAGCCTGGGCGTCAGGGATAACGCGAACCGTGATGGTTTCGTACTTCGGCGACGGGCCCCAGGTGTACTCGGGGTTTGCCGTCAGCGTTGCGTAGCCATCGGTCGAGTTGAGGTCGGTCAGGGTGTAAGCACCGGTGCCGTAGAGCTTCTCGGGCTCTTCGGGCAGGTCGCGGAACTTGTAGTCCTGGTTGAACGTCTTCGAGACCGGGGCGAGGAACTCGAGGTCCTTGTCCTGGATGGCCTTGATGAGGGCATCCTTTGCGGCCTTGGCGTCGTCGTACTCGCCCGGGTAGGCAAGCTCGACGGTTCCGTGTGCGGAAACCGGCGAGACGGCCAGCGCGAGCTGCCAGTCAACGTAGTAGTTGTCGTACGTGAGGGTGATGCTGCGGCCCCCATCGCCGATCTCGGGAACCTTGCTGACGTTGTCCAGACCGAAGCCTTCGACGGCGCCGGTGTTCCAGAAGGTGCCTTCCTGGCCGGTGAGCTCACCGGTCTCTTCGTCGGCGGTTCCTTCACCGTCCTGAACGTGGGTCGTGTTCGCGGCCCAGTAGAGGAGGAGGTCGGCTGCGTCGACCGCTGTTCCGTCGGACCAGTTGACACCCTCGTTAACCGTGTACTTGACGGTCAGCGGGTCATCGCCGGTCTTCTCGATCGAGCCGAAGCCCGTCTGCGGAACCAGGTTCGACTCGTTGTCGTAGTACTGGAAACCGTCCTTGAGCATGTAGTTAACTACCGCGTTGGACGTCGCGTTGGTGTCCGCGAGTCCGTCGTTGAACGCGTAGTAGTAGTCGTTCCAGGCGACCGTGATGGCCGTACCTTCGATTACCTCGGACTCACGGGGCGGTGGGGTGCATCCGGCGAGAGCGAGCGCTCCGACGGAAACAATTGCCACACCTCCGATTAGGCGCGATATTTTCAATTTTCCTCCTGTGGAAACTGGACACTCGGCAGCACCGTTGACTGCGTGCGAGCCGACCTTGATACATGAACCATAAGTAGGCTCACACACCCGAGACAAACTGTAAGGAGAAACGTTACACAGTGGTAACGCGGCGACTCTTTATTTGCGCGGTGCACAATTATCACGCGTGGATACCGCGATTTACGCAATAAACCGGCGTGCAGTGGTTCTGTGCGGCACTTTACGTCTCGATCATCGGCGTAGCATCGACGAGGTGAATTCGAATAGCGCGCCAGAGAGTGCGTTTGTCTCCCGTGGTCGCGTGTGGGCAGAGATCAGCATAGTTCTCGCGCTTTCACTGGGCGCATCGGCAATTCGCTCGATTGTCATCATCGTTGAAAGGCTCACTCTCACCGAGTCACTCGGCAGTCAGACCGCGACCATCAACCAGTCGGCGAGCGAACGCCCTGTCTTCGATCTCATCTACCAGCTGCTAAGTGTTTTTCTGGGCCTCGCGCCTGTCGCCCTCGTCTGCTTCTTGCTCTGGCACGCCGCCCGACCACACCTCGGCAGACTCGGCCTCAGCTTCGACCGCCCGTGGCGCGATTCTCTCGGCGGGCTCGCCCTCGCCGCCGCGATCGGCATTCCCGGCCTCGCCTTCTATCTTTTGAGCCGCGCCCTCGGAATCAACGTCAACGTTGTGCCGACTGTTCTCGACACCTACTGGTGGACGGTGCCCGTGCTCGTGCTGCTCGCGATCAAGGCGGGCATCCTCGAAGAAGTCATCGTCGTCGGTTATCTCTTTGCCCGCCTTCGTGATCTCGGTTGGGGCACCTGGCGCATTATTTTTGCAAGTGCGGTGCTGCGAGGCAGCTACCACCTGTACCAGGGATTCGGCGCGTTTATCGGCAACGTCGCTATGGGCGTTCTATTTGGATGGCTCTACTCACGTTTCGGCCGCGTGCTACCTCTCGTTATTGCGCATGCCCTTATCGATATCGCGGTATTCGTTGGCTACGGCTGGGCCGCCGTGACTTTTCCCGAGTTGTTTGGCACAACAAAATCCCCGTAAGCCCCGCTACAAGCCCTTGACACCTGTTTGAGGGACATGTGTAGGGTGTGTCATCGCACATTGTCCAGAGGGCGCCTGTGGGCGCTCCGACGCAGATGGGGTGAACGATGAGCAACGATGCTCGTAATGCGGTTCCGATAGTTCCAGTCAGCGATTTTGAAACAGTCGAAAAGTCTGAACAGTTCCAACGCCTCAAAAAACGACATCGGGGATTTGTTTTCCCACTCGCCGTGGCGTTTCTCCTCTGGTATTTCGCCTACGTTCTTCTCGCCGATTACGCTCACGACTTTATGTCGACGCGGGTCTTCGGCAACATCAACGTTGGCCTGCTTCTGGGCCTCGGCCAGTTCGTCACAACCTTCGCCATAACCACCTGGTACGTCTCCTACGCAAATCGCAAACTCGACCCCCTCGCCGAAGAGATTCGCGATGAGCTCGCTCGAGGTGTCAAGTGACCGCCCTCGCTGCGGCAGTCGAGACAACGACTGTCGGAACGCCCTGGCTCAACATCACGATCTTCGGCGCATTTGTCGCGGTGACCCTCGTCATAGTTCTGCGCGCAAGCCGCAATAACAAAACGGCTGCTGACTACTACGCGGCCGGTCGATCGTTCACGGGGCCGCAGAACGGCACGGCTATTGCCGGCGACTATCTATCCGCGGCATCCTTCCTTGGGATCTGTGGCGCCATCGCGATCAATGGGTACGACGGGTTCCTCTACTCGATCGGATTCCTTGTCGCCTGGCTTGTCGCGCTGCTTCTCGTCGCCGAGCTCATGCGCAACACGGGCAAGTTCACGATGGCCGATGTGCTGTCGTTCCGGCTCTCGCAGCGGCCGGTGCGAGTGGCGGCAGCAACGACGACGCTCGTGGTGTGCTTCTTCTACTTGCTCGCGCAGATGGCGGGAGCAGGCGGACTCGTCTCGCTTCTGCTCGGCATCGACGATCGCGTCGGCCAGTCAGTTGTTGTGGCGGTGGTCGGCGCGCTCATGATTCTCTACGTGCTCGTCGGCGGAATGAAGGGCACTACCTGGGTGCAAATCATCAAGGCCGCACTGCTCATCTCAGGTGCCGGCGTGATGACCGTGTGGGTTCTCGCAATTCACGGGTTTAACCTCTCTGACCTTCTCGGCGCCGCAGCCGAGACAGGAGGCGCCGCCGTGCTCGACCCCGGTCTGCAATATGGGCTGACCGACCTGTCGCGGCTCGACTTCATTTCGCTCGCACTTGCTCTTGTGCTCGGCACCGCGGGTCTCCCCCACGTGCTGATGCGCTTCTACACGGTGCCAACGGCGAAAGAGGCTCGCAGAAGCGTGGTCTGGGCGATCTGGCTCATCGGCCTGTTCTACCTGTTCACGCTCGTTCTCGGCTACGGAGCAGGCGCGCTCATCGGCGCCGAGGCGATCAAGGCGGCCCCGGGAGGAGTGAACTCGGCAGCACCGCTACTCGCTTTCGAGCTCGGCGGTCCGGTGCTGCTCGGCATCATCTCTGCCGTGGCATTTGCCACGATCCTCGCGGTCGTTGCCGGCCTCACCATCACCGCCGCGACGTCGTTCTCTCACGACGTCTACGCGAGTGTTATCAAGAAGGGCAAGACCGAGCCGGGCGCCGAGGTGCGTGTTGCACGCATCACGGTAGTGGTCATCGGAATCGTCGCGATCATCGGCGGCATCGGCGTGCAGGGGCAGAATGTCGCGTTCCTTGTGGCACTCGCCTTCGCCGTTGCAGCTTCTGCGAACCTTCCGACCATTCTCTACTCGCTGTTCTGGCGTCGGTTTACAACTCGCGGTGCACTGTGGAGCATGTACGGCGGTCTCGGATCCGCGATCATCCTTATCGCTTTCTCCCCCGTTGTTTCGGGCAGCGAGACCGCGATGATCCAGGGAGTCGACTTCCACTGGTTCCCGCTCAACAACCCGGGAATCATCTCGATCCCGCTCGGGTTTGTGCTCGGCTGGCTCGGCACCATCACGTCGCGCACGCTCGAGAATCCCGCGGTCGCCGCCGAGATGGAAGTGCGTTCGCTCACCGGTCACGGTGCCGAGGGTGCCACGCCACACTAGGACCATCGGTGGTCGAGCTTGTCGAGACCAGATTGAGCCTGCCGAAATCTCGGCTTTGCTCGATCTGGTCTCGACTCCGCTAGTGCGGTCTAGCCGTAGGAAACGCATTGACCAACGACTGACGTGAGGTTGCCGTCCGCCCCGCCCATCTTCGTAAAACCCCATCTGAGGGAAGTCTTGCCCGAGTTGTACTTGTGCTTTCCGGGACCGTAGAACGCGATGAGTTGATACGCGGATCCCTTGATGGGCTGATGAGCCAGCGCTACCGTGCGCGTGTTCGTCCAGACGATTTGTGCGAACTTCGTTCCGCAGTGTTTCACTTCGCCCGTCCAGTAATCGGCCGCGGAAGCGGGCGCCGGGCTGAAGAAGCCGCCGGCGACAACGAGCGCCGCAACCGCGGCAACCTTTCGACGATCGAGAAAAGAGAATTTGCTACGTGATCTGTTCATAGGAATCCAATCTTGTTCACCGACAACTCAAGAAAATGGCCAAGATACGAATATTCTTCGCCATATTTAGAGAGGCTAGTGCCCAAGAGACGTGTGACCTAGGACAACCTGTCTACTACTCCGCGAACGCCTCGATCGGCGGGCACGCGCACACGAGGTTGCGGTCACCGTAGGCCTGGTCGATGCGGCGAACCGTAGGCCAGTACTTGTTCTGCAGCAGCCCCTTGACCGGGTAGACAGCGAGCTCGCGCGAGTACGAATGCTCCCACTCCCCCACGATCACCGAGCGCGCGGTGTGGGGAGCGTTGCGCAGCGGGTTGTCGTCGGCCGGCCATGAACCTGCGGCGACGGCATCCGCCTCTGCCTTGATCGCGATCATCGCGTCGATGAACCTGTCGATCTCGGCAAGGTCTTCGCTCTCGGTCGGCTCGACCATCAGGGTTCCCGCAACCGGGAACGACATCGTCGGGGCGTGGAACCCGTAGTCAACGAGACGCTTCGCGACGTCGTTGTTGTCGATGCCGGTCGCCTCCTTGAGCGGACGCAGGTCGAGAATGCACTCGTGCGCGACGAGACCGTTGTCGCCCGCGTAGAGCACCGGGTAGTGATCGCGCAGTCGCACAGCGACATAATTGGCGGCGAGCACTGCGGCACCGGTTGCTTCGCGAAGTCCCTCTGAACCCATCATGCGCACGTAGGCCCACGAAATCGGGAGGATGCTCGGGCTGCCGTAGGGCGCCGCGCTCACGATGTTCGCCGGGTTGCCGCTGAACTCGCGCTGCGCGAGCGGGTGACCGGGCAGGAAGGGCGCGAGGTGCGCTTTCGCCGCAACCGGTCCGACGCCGGGGCCGCCACCACCGTGCGGGATGCAGAACGTCTTGTGCAGGTTGAGGTGCGAGACGTCGCCGCCGAAGTCACCAAAACGCGCGTAGCCAAGAAGTGCGTTGAGGTTGGCGCCGTCGACGTAAACCTGGCCGCCCGCTTCGTGAACGGCATCCGTTATGTCGCGCACGTCGTGCTCGTAGACGCCGTGCGTCGACGGGTAGGTGATCATCAGGGCCGCAAGGTTGTCGGCGTGGGTTGCGATCTTGGCGCGCAGGTCATCGAGGTCGACGTTTCCCAGGTCGTTTGTCGCAACGACCACGACCTTCATGCCCGCAAGAACCGCCGATGCCGCGTTTGTGCCGTGGGCGCTCGACGGAATGAGGCACACGGTGCGATCGAGGTCACCGTTTGCGCGGTGGTAGCCGCGAATGGCAAGAAGTCCGGCGAGCTCGCCCTGGCTACCGGCGTTCGGCTGCAGCGACACCGAGTCGTAGCCGGTGACCTCCGCGAGCCAGTCCTGCAGCTGTTCGATGAGCGTGAGATAGCCCTCGACATCAGCCTCGGGGGCGAATGGATGCAACCCGGCAAACTCTGGCCAGGTGACAGCTTCCATCTCCGATGCCGCATTGAGCTTCATCGTGCACGAGCCGAGCGGAATCATTCCGCGGTCGAGCGCGTAGTCCTTGTCGGCGAGGTACTTGAGGTAGCGCATCATGCTCGTTTCAGAGCGGTGCGTGTTGAAGACCGGGTGAGTGAGGTACTCGCTCTCGCGCGACAGCCCCGCGGGAATGTGCTCGAGGTCGATGGTCTTGCCGAAGATGCGCTCTTCGTGGCCACCGAACGCGATCGCCACCCGGTGAACGTCGAGTTCGGTCGTGGTCTCGTCGAGCGAGATGCTGAGCGTGTCGGCGTCGACGACCCACAGGTTGATTCCGAGTTCGCGGGCGCGGTCGGCTATTGCCTGCGCCTGGCCGGGAGCCGCCACTGTGAGGGTGTCAAAGAACCCGGTGTGAGCAATCTCGAACCCGGCGTCGGCAATAAAGTCACGAAGAATTGCAGTCGTGTTGGCGACCTTTGTCGCGATACGGCGCAGGCCGTCGGGGCCGTGGTAGACCGCGTACATCGACGCCATAACCGCAAGCAGAACCTGCGCCGTGCAAATGTTCGACGTGGCCTTCTCGCGACGGATGTGCTGCTCGCGAGTTTGCAGCGACAGCCGGTAGGCGGGGTGGCCATCCGCGTCGACCGAAACGCCGACGAGGCGACCGGGCAGCTGGCGCTCGAGTCCGGCGCGCACGGCCATGTAGCCCGCGTGCGGTCCGCCGAAGCCCATCGGAACACCAAAGCGCTGCGAGGTGCCGACCGCGACATCCGCGCCGAGTTCGCCCGGAGACTTCACGAGGGTCATTGCAAGAAGGTCGGCCGCGACAACGGCGAGCCCGCCCTTCTCTTTGACGGCGGCGATGATGGCTGTCGGATCCCAGATGAGACCCGAGGCGCCGGGGTACTGAACAAAAACGCCGAAGGCGTCGGGCAGTGCCTCGGCAAGCTCGACCTCGTCTCGACTGTGCTCGAGCACCGCGGCGAGCGGCAACTCGACGAGCGTGATGCCAACGGCTTCTGCTCGGTTCGCGAGCAGTGCCTTCGTCTGCGGAAGAGCGTCAGCATCCACGATGAACGTATTTGTCTTGGCGCCCGAGGCACGACGAGCGAGAAGCATGCCCTCGACAACGGCGGTGCCCTCGTCGAGCATCGACGCGTTGGCCGTCGTGAGTCCGGTGAGGTCGGCAACCATCGTCTGAAAGTTGATGAGCGCCTCGAGCCGGCCCTGCGAGATCTCCGGCTGGTAGGGCGTGTAGGCCGTGTACCAGCTCGGGTTCTCGAGCACGTTGCGCTTGATGACGGCGGGGGTGATCGTGTCGTAATAGCCGAGTCCGATCATCGATCGCTTGACGGAGTTCTTCGACGCGAGAATGCGCAACTCGGCGAGAGCCTCACGCTCGGTCGCGGCATCCGGAATGCTCGAATTCTTGATCGGCTCGACCTTGATCGAGTCGGGAACGGCCGCTGCGACAAGAGCATCGACAGAGTCGTAGCCGAGAGCTTCGAGCATCGTGGCCTGTGCGGCCTGGCCCGTTCCGATGTGGCGCTGGGTAAAAGGAACCGACATTACTCGGCAACCAGTGCTGAGTACTCGTCGAAGCTCAGGAGTGTGGGCAGCGCGGTGTACTGCACCTTGATGAGCCAGCCATCGCCGAAGGGGTCGCTGTTGACGATGCTCGGGTCGGCAACGACTGCCTCGTTGGCCTCGACGACGGTTCCGTTGACGGGAGCGAAGAGCTCGCCGACCGACTTCGTCGACTCGATCTCGCCGACGACCGAACCCTCAGCGAGATCCGAGCCGACCTTGGGCAGGTCGACGTACACAACGTCACCGAGCTTGTCGGCCGCGTACGCGGTGATACCGACGGTCGCAGTGTCTCCTTCTACGAGAACCCACTCGTGTTCTGCGGTGTACTGGAGGTTCGTCTGCTCAGCCATTACTTGGCCTCTCTCTTATAGAAGGGAAGGGAAACGATGGATGCCGGAATGCGAGTTCCGCGCACATCGATGGTCAGTGGTTTATCAAGTGCGTCGGGTTCGACATACGCCATGGCGATCGGAAAGCCGAGCGTGGGAGACAGCGCGCCGGAGGTGACGATGCCGACGGCAACGCTGGGCGGCTCGACTCCATCGGGTTCGCCGACGAAGACGCCGTAGTCGGCGCGACCGGCGCGGCGGCCCTCGGTCGTGAGACCGACCAGCACTCGAGCGTTCTCGGCCGGCCCGGCTTCGACAGCGGAGCGACCGACGAAGTCGCCTTCCTTTGTCAGCGCGACGACTCGGCCAAGTCCGGCCTGCACCGGAAAGGTATCAACGCCGAGCTCGTGCCCGTAGAGCGGCATTCCCGCTTCGAGGCGCAGAGTGTCTCGGCTCGCAAGACCTGCTGGCACAAGACCGTGGTTGGCTCCGGCAGCCACGAGGGCGTTCCAGAGGTCTGCCGCGTGCGCGACATCCACGTACAGTTCGAAACCATCTTCGCCCGTGTAACCGGTGCGTCCGATGTAGACATTGGAGCGGTTGAATGTGGCGGCCGTCGACCAGTAGTACTTGAGCTCGTCGAGCGGCGTGAGTCCCTCGAGAATCTCGAGTCGTGTGGTTGCTTCGAGAATGGCGCGCGAGTTTGGACCCTGAACGGCGATGAGTGAGATGTCGTCACTGAGGTCGTTGACCTCGACGTCGAACGCCGTCGAGCGCTCGAGCAGCGCGGGCACAACTGCGAAGCGGTTTCCGGCATTCGCGACGACCAGATATTCGTTCTCACCATTGGCGTAGACGACGAGGTCGTCGATGATTCCACCCTGCTCATTAAGAAGGAGTGAGTATTTGGCCTGCATGGGCTTAACCGCTGAGATCTTGCCCGCGAGCGCATAGTCGAGGAAGGCTGCCGCGTCGGGCCCCTTGACCTGGATCTCGGCCATGTGGGAGATGTCAAAGATGCCCGCGGTTGTTCGAACAGCGTGGTGCTCGGCGAGATCGGAGCCGTAGCTCACCGGCATCTGCCATCCGGCAAAGTCGGTGAAGCTCGCGCCACCGTCGACGTGAATCTGGTGGAGGGGCGAATAGCGATCGGTCAAAGAGTTCTCCTGGGAGCGCGAGGGCTGCGGATGGAACTCCCCCTCTGTCATGGACCTGAGAGCTTCACCAGTTGTAACTGGTTTTCACCGTGGGTTGCCGATCGAACGACATTTTCAGAGTGGCCTTCATGATGCGGTACTGAGACCTGAGAGATTGGCAGGGAGGCTTGCTCCTTCGGTGTTCACCGTAGTGAACTCTCCCGCATCGCGATATGTGCGGCCCGATATTCGATTGTGCGCCCAGCCTAGCAAGCGTGTGTTTCGTGCGTGCTACAGGTTAAACAAAAGTGCCACCCGGGTCGGGCTCCCAGGTGGCACTTTGCGGCCTGCCTACTTCTTCTCGCAGGCGATGCCGTCTTTGTCGCGATCGGACTTCTTGTTCTGCTTGTAGACCTTGGTGTTGACCTTGAAGTTGGTTACCTTCTTGCTCGAACCAGAGACCTTGTCTTTCGCGCCGCTCTTTCCCACGCCGTGTGGGTAGACCTTGTTGAGCGCCTTGCAGTTGGCGTACTCCTTGCGCGGCATGTGATCGGGTGCCGCCGTCGCGGGCAGGGCCGGTGCGAGCACCAAACCGACTGCCAGTGCGAGGCCTAGTACTGCTGAACGTGAATTCATTTCGCCCTCCTTTGGGTATGGGCAACAGTACGTGCGTCGCGTCGACCCGCCTACGCCCCCAAACAGGTGGTTGCGCCGCGCTCGTTGACGCTTCAGCCGCGGTTGGCGATGCGTTTCATGTAGAAGCCGAGAATGCGCGGCACGATGAGGTACACCGCGAGCGGCACAACGATGAGCGTCAGAACGAGTGCTCGCAGAATCGGGTGCCAGTCGCCAGTGAACGCGCCCATTACGGTCATGCCGATTGCGACGAGCGGAAAGATCGTGATCCAGGTCGCGATCGCGCGCACATGCACAGAGGGCGCCGAGACGCGCGGGGCGGTAAGGGTGTCAGCCATAATTTCTCCAATTGCAACTAAGTGGTTGGAATTGACTATATGGCTATCTTTTCAGAATTGCAACTATATAGTTGGACTCATGGCGTGGGATACAGAGAAGACCAAATCACTGCTGCTGGATGCCGCGACGCAGGAGTTCTGCACCTTCGGCCTTGCGGGCGCCCGCGTCGACCGCATCGCGTCAATCGCCGGCGTCAACAAAGAGCGCATTTACCAGTACTTCGGCAAAAAGGATGACCTCTTTGGCATCGTGCTGGCGCGCCAGCTCGCCTTCGTTATGGACGAGATCCAGATCACCGGTACGGGCATCGAGGCCGTGACGACCTACGCCGGTCGGGTTTTCGATTACCAGGTGGCGCACCCCGAACTCGCACGACTGACCTTTTGGGAGGGCCTCGAACGCTCGGAGCCGACAGCCCTCGAGGCGCGGCGGGCGGGCGCGGCATCCAAGGTCGTTCGATTGCAGGAGGCGTTGCCAACACTCTCGACGTCAGATGCACATGAGCTGTTGCTGACGATTCTCACTTTGGCCGACGGCTGGCAGGTGCTCGGCAACATGGACCGCATTTACACGGGAACGATCGAGCGCGACGCCGCTCGCAACGCTGCACGACGGAAGGCAGTGCTCGCCGCGGTCGAGGCGTACGCGCGCGGGCTCATCTAGGAGCCGAACGTCTCCACTTGCGCGGTCGTCAACTCGATGATCCCGTCGAGCAGCTGTTTGGTCGTCGTTGAGCTCAGGAGCGTGATCTGGTCGAGCTCGCCGAGGGGCGCGATGCCCGCGAGCTGCCAGGTGCGCGCGATGCGCTCTTCGGAGATCTCGACGTCGGCGGCCCACTGCTGATCGCTGAACTCGCTCGCCATGGCGAGGCTGCGTCTCACCACTTTTTCTGCGCGCTCGAGCAGAGGTTCGAGTTCGTCGTCCCATTCGAGGTTGTCGAGCTCGCGCAGCTGCGCCTGCGGAAAAGGGTCGTCGTCAAGCCAGTCGACGACCTCAAAACGGCGATCCCCCTCGGCAATCACCGCGATGAACCCCTCGGCCGCCTCTAGCTCATCGATGCGCGCAACCGTACCGACGGCGAATCGCTTCTCTCCCCCGCCGACCTCCTGGCCGCGCTCGATCAGCACAACACCAAACTCGCTCGGCTCGTCTTGAAGAATTCCAGCGAGCATCACGAGGTAGCGCTCCTCGAAAACGCGCAGTGGCAGAGGCATATGCGGAAACAGCACTGAGCCGAGCGGGAACATCGGAAAGGGCGTCATCCACTCACTCTTCCCCATCGGCAGCCACAGTGCCAGCATGGAAGCCATGTCGATCATTGAAACTGTTTCAGAAGCTGACGTGACGGGGCTCGCCGCCGAGCTGTACGCCGAAGACGTGGACGACCTCGGGTACGTGCCCAGTCACACCCGCGTGATGGCGATCAACCCCGAGGCCGTTCGTGCGTTCGAGAACCTCATTCGGGCCATCGTGAGCCACATGGACAAGCGGCGCTACGAACTTGTGACGCTGGCAGCGGCACTCGGCGCGAGGTCTGAGCACTGCCGGCTCGCGCACGGAGCCAAGAGCCTCAAGTACATCGACGAAGATGAGCTCGAGCGTGCGGCTGCCGACTTTCACAACGCCGGGCTCACTCAGGCGGAGGTCGCGATGATGGCCTTCGCCGAACGCGTGAGCAAAGACTCATACAAGATGACGGATGCCGACAGCCAGAACCTGCGCGACCACGGCTTCACCGATCGCGAGATCGTTGACATCACGCTGGCTGCTGCCGCGCGAAACTATTACAGTCGCGCCGTTCAGGCTCTCGCCGTCGAGGTGGATGTACCGCCAGCGCTCAGCGATGAACTGAAGCGGGCGCTTCTCGCCGGGCTTTAGGTCAGCTCCACCAGGAGTCGAACATCGACACCGGCAGCTGACGCTTGTGCTCGGTTGAGCGGTAGCGGGCTTCGATTGCCTCGGCGACGTCGTCTGCGACATCCAACCCCTCAAGGTAGTTATCGAGATCGGCGTAGGCGAGACCAAGGTTTGCCTCGTCGGTCTGTCCGGGGTTGTCGTCGAGCAGGTCTGCAGTCGGCGCCTTCTCGTAGAGCCGCGCGGGTGCCTCAAGGTGCTGAAGAAGCGACTTGCCCTGGCGCTTGGTAAGTCCGGTAAGCGGAAGCAGGTCTGCTCCGCCGTCGCCGAACTTCGTAAAGAAACCCGTGACGGCCTCGGCAGCGTGATCGGTTCCGACAACGAGAAGGCCGTTCTGACCGGCGATCGCGTACTGGGCGATCATGCGCGATCGCGCCTTGACGTTTCCCTTGTTGAAGTCGGTGAGCGGTTCGCCGAGCGACTCGCCAAACTCGTCTTCGAAGCCGTCGACGGCGCGGTGGATGTTGAAAACGACAGTGCGGTCGGGCTTGATGAAGCTCAGCGCGAGCTGCGCATCGGCTTCGTCGGCCTGAACCGTGTAGGGCAGGCGAACGGCGATGAAAGTCGCCTCGACGCCCTCTTCACGCAGCTTCTCGACAGCGAGCTGGCACAGGCGGCCGGCGAGGCTTGAGTCCTGTCCGCCGCTGATGCCCAGAGCGAAGCCCTTTGCGCCCGATTTCTTGAGATAGGCGACGAGAAAGTCGACGCGCTTCGTCACCTGCTCGGCGGCATCGATCGACGGGGCGACATTGAGGTCTGAGATGATCCGCTGTTGTTCGGGGCGCATTCTCCAATGTTATTGCTCGTGGGACTGGGTGCCACGTGTACGCCCCGTGTGTAGACCCGCAAAGGATCGGCCTTTGGGTTGTATCGATCCATCGACTGGTGAATCGTTGATGACTCGCACGCAACCGGAAGGTATGAAAATGCTCACACTCACGGACAACGCCAGCACCGCTATCAAGGGACTCGCAGAGCGCGCCCTCGGCACAGAGACAGGCGGTTTGCGCATCAGCTCGCCCGAAGAAGGATCGACCGGACTCGCAGTCGCGGTAGCCCCCGAACCCGCACCGCTTGACGAAATCATCGAAAGCGATGGAGCGCGAATTTTCTTGGATGCAACGGCCTCGGCTGCTGTGTCTGACAAGATTCTTGACGCTCAGCTCGACGACGAAGGCTCAGTGCGTTTCGCGCTGGCCCACGCCGGAGCCTAAAGCGTTAACGAACAATCGCCGGCACTCCGCTCCCACGGTGTGCCGGCGATTTTTTTGTTCTCTAGAAGCTAGTTCGTTTTAAGGGTTAGGAAGCCTTGGGCTCGAGTGAACCAGCGAGCACCTTGTCGAGTTCACCTGAGGCGTCGAGGTCGGTAACGCTCAGCGCGAGAGCGAGCTCAGACTCGAGAACCTGGCGCGCCTTCTGCAGCATGCGCTTCTCGCCGGCGGAAACGCCGTGGTCCTGGTCACGGCGCCACAGGTCGCGAACGACCTCGGCCACGCGGTAGACGCTGCCGCTCGCCATCTTCTCCTGGTTGGCCTTGTAACGGCGTGACCAGTTGCCCGGCTCCTCAACAAAGGGATCGAGCAGAACCTTGTACACAGCCTGCACACCTTCGGCGTCGATGACGTCGCGAACTCCGACAAGCTCAGCGTTGTCGACGGGAAGCTGAATCGTCAGCTCACTCGTGTGAACCCGAAGAGTCATAAAGCTCTTCTCTTCACCCTTGACCGACTTCTGCTGGATGTCCGTAATCGTGACCGCTCCGTGGTGGGGGTACACGAGGGTTTCGCCGACGGTGAGATTCATCCGGATGTGCCTCTGTTCTGGTTTTTTTGAGCCGCGAGCGCGAACGCCAAGGTAACAAGTTTACCCGACTGGAGCACCAGCCGCTGACGGGGAGTTATTATGCACGCGCACCGCCGTAAAAACGAGAAGATTAGCGACGGGCATGGATGCGACGATCACAAGTAGGGCGATGCGAATTCGTTCTCGGGGTGTGGCGTTTTTGGTGAGGGCTGCGGATATCACTGCGACAGCAAGAACTGCGAAGACAATTGTCGCGATCGTTAGTGCAGCTCGCACCTCGTAATCAGTTGGGCCGCAGCCTCCCTCGCAGTATTGGGTCGTGACGACAAAGTCCCACTCCCCGAAGATGAAGATCACCAACAGATTGGCGAACAACCCCAGAGCGCACACAACCGCGATGACGACGCCGAGAAGAGCGGTTAGCCGCCCCGCTCCAGCCACGATCCGCGCGGCGAAAACAGCTCCAAGAAGACCGCTGGAGACGGTGGCGGCGAGAAGCACAGAGCCGCCAATTATCATCCAGCCCTGCAACCCCGCGTTCATCCCGACCACAATCCACACGATCCCGGATGAACTGATGAGGGCGAGCCCAAAGCCCACCCTCACCGTCAACGCACTCGCGGGTCGAAGCATCCCGCGAAGGTAGCAGCTTTTACTTCGCGAACGTCTGCTCGTAGATGCCTTCGAGGTAGTCCGAAGCGAGGCTGCTGATGCCGCAGGAGAGAATCCGGCCATCGGTGGCGGCGATGAGGTAACTCTCGCCCTCTTCGTAGACGAGCGGTCCGCCGTCGGAGATAGCGCCGTCACCCTGCGTCGTCTCGACGGTGTCGGCGACCTCGCCCGTGTAGAGATTAGTAACCGTGAGGAGCACAGTGTCGCCCTCGATCGAGGTGGCCGTGGCCTTGAACGCGACATCCGTCGTCTCGAATGATGCGGGGGTAACTTCCAAACACTTTGCGGCGATGCCATCGGCGGGCGCGGTGAGCTGGGTGGGCGGCGTCGACGCGGTCAGTGATGCGACGGCGAAACCCCCGAGTGCGAGAGCAGCGACGCCACCCGCGATGGCAAATGTGAGTCGGGCGCGGGGACGGCGTGCAGGGGTGGTCGTTGTCTCGGTCATTGCAGCAACTCTCAGTCGTTCGAATCGATCAGGGCTGAGGGGAGAGAGCGATGATGCGGGATCGGCGTCCCTCAGGGTCTCGTCGAAGTTCATGCGCTGTCTCCTTCCTTCACTGCTGTATGTCCGTCGACTGTCTGGTTCTTTCGAAACTCGTTCTTCAACTTCTTGCGAGCGCGGTGCAGCCGAATCGTCGCGGCGTTGACGGAGATGCCGAGAGACGCGGCGATCTGCTCGAGGTCGAGGTCGTCCCACGCCCAGAGCCGCACAACTTCGGCTTCTGCGGGTCGCAGCCTGGCGATCGCATCGCGAATATAGCTGGTATCGCTCGCGGCGTGATCTTCGACGACTCGCGGCGGATCAATCGTCGCAATGCGGGCGAAGAGTCGCGTCTGTCTTCGCTGCGATCGCTCAGCGTTCGCAAGCTGCAGCCGAGCGACCCCGATTGCCCACGGAATCGCGTCGACCGGCACGTCGTCAATACGGCGCCACAACACCGTGAGCGTCTCGCTCAGAACGTCGTCGGCGGTCGCCACGTCAGTGCGCCGCGCAAGATAGCGGCGCACTGGTTCGACGACGTCGTGCATCACACGCTCGAAGCGCTCGGCGTTTGTCACGGTCTCCACACACGGTTATGTCCGGCAGCGCGCGGATTCTTTCAGGCGCCTTGGGACACGTTAGTGGGCCTCGTGCTGACTAGACGCCGAAGTTCGCCGACGGAGTGCGGAATTCGGTGACCGCCCCGGTTGATTCTTCTGCAATCAGCCAAACGCGGAGTGCCAGGTCGCTGCCTTCTGCGGAGTCAGGCAGCGACACCGAGCCGACATAGATATCGAAACGGCCGTCGACCTCGTTCGTTGATTCGGGGTATTGGGCGGCAAGTTCCGAGCCAGAGTCGCCGACCTTGATCCCTTCGACGGTCTCGATCGAGGCCGAGCCGAGAACGTCACTCGTAACGCGAACTGTGAACCCCGGGTAGTGGGGAGCAGTGCCGTCACCTTCGTCATCGTAGATCTCGAGCCCCGGCCACGTAATAAGGTCGAGCGGTCCGCGCTCGGAATACGTGACGCCTTCTTCGACCTCCGGGCTTTCGCCCGCTACCTCTGTGAGCAGCTCAACAAGATCATCCGTCGGCTCGAAGTAGCCGGTCTCGAGGAGAACGCTTCCGTCATCGCCAAGAAGAGTTATCGACTCGGCAGTGATCACTATCGATTCAATTTCGGGCTCGGCGACTGGCGTGGGTGTAACGGTTGCCACGGGTGACGTTGAGGGCGCCGCGGCGGGCGGCGCAGGCGTCGCGCACCCGGCGAGGGCCAGCGACGTAAGTACAGCGCTTGCGAGCAAAAAGTGACGTGACCTCATGGCTCATACCGTACAGTCCCGGTGCACCTTTTCGGTGTTCCGGTTTGGTAACAAGCGGATACTCACTAGCCTTACCAGATGCCAACATCCGCGAGCACGTCACTCCCCCGCACCATCGCGCGAATCCTGCTCGGCGCGACCCTCATTCTTGCGGGAACGAGCCACCTGACATTCGCCCGCGAGGCCTTCGTCGCACAGGTGCCCGTCTGGCTACCGCTGCCCGTGGACTTCGTCGTCGTCGCTTCGGGCATCGTCGAGCTTGTGCTCGGGTTGTCGCTCATTATTTTGAACCGCTACAAGGTCTGGGTGGGCTGGGTCGTCGCTGCCTTTTTTGTCGCGATCTTCCCCGGAAACATCAATCAGCTCGTCACCCACAGCGACTCCTTCGGACTCAACACCGATGCCGCGAGGTTCGTTCGACTGCTGTTCCAGCCGCTGCTTGTGGTCTGGGCACTGTGGTCGACGGGAGCGTGGCAGGCGTTTCGCGAGTGGCGAGCTTCGCGGCGCTCGTAGCGGTCATCTAATGGATGTCGCGGGGCCGACCGTGCGGCGTCGCGCCTGAATCGGCGCCACAAGAGTGCCCTCTTTGGGGTATCGATAGCGCCGCGCGCGACCTCTTCTCCGCGGCACCAATAGTGCCGCGCGCCGCCCTCCTCTCCGTCGCGCTTGGGGGTAATTCGGGGTTCTCCACAGTTGCCCTGCGGCGCTGTTTTGTGTCGGTGGCAGGGTGGACTGTAGACGTATGAGTAGCCAGTCGTTGACCCTCACCGCGTCCACAGCGGATGCCCTCGGTGTGGCCGTGGACGCGGTTGCGGCCATCGACCGACAGGTCGCGTCGCTGCATGCCGCGCGGGCGCGGGCGGTTGATAAGGCGCGCCGGTTGTCGGTGGTGGCGGCGCAGGCTGCCGCACCCGCCGCGGAGCCCCACGCCTGGTCAACCGCCGAGGCGGCCCGGCGGGTGCTGGCTGCGGAGCTTGCCTGCGCGCTGCGGATCACGGAGAACGCGACCCAGCTGCTCGTCGACACAAGCGCGATGCTCGTCGCCGACCTGCCCCTCACTCTTGCCGCGCTGACTGCGGGTGACGTGAGTTGGCGGCATGCGCAGGTCGTCGCCGACCACGCGTCGTCCCTGCCAGAGGCGGTGCGTGCCGAGTTCGAAGCGACGGTGTTGCCCTATGCGCTGACCCACACCGTGTCACGGTTCAACCGGTATGCCCGGGTGCTGCGGGAGCGGATGCATCCGGAGTCGATCGATGAACGGCACGAGAGCGCCGTGTCGAAGCGGTGGGTGGCGATCGCGCCCGCCGCCGACGGAATGGTCTGGCTCACCGCCCACCTGCCGGCCGAGAGCGCGCATGCGATCTTCACCCGCCTCACCGACGCCGCCGAGCACGCCCGCCGCGAGGGCGACCCGCGCACGGTGGAGCAGTTGCGGGCTGACGCGTTCTGTGGGGCACTTCTCGGGTCAGAGTTCTCGACCTACTCGGCCGCGGAAGTGCTCGGCACCCCGAACCTCTGCACCATTTTGGCCACCATCCGGCCTAACGTGCAGGTGATGGTGCCGATCCTGGCCCTGCTCGATCATTCCGACCAGCCGGCAATGCTCGACGGCTACGGGCCGATCGACCCCGACACCGCCGCACTGCTCGCCGCGAACGCACCAAACTTCATGCGACTGCTGACCCACCCGGAAACCGGGGCGGTGTTGTCCGTCGGGCGGGAGAAATACCAGATCCCGGCCGAACTGCGACGCTGGTTGCAGGTGCGCGACGGCACCTGCCGGTTCCCCGGCTGCGGACGCACCGCGAAACGCTGCGACGTCGACCACACCGACGAATGGCAATACGGCGGCACCACCGCCCACAACAATTTGGCCCACCTATGTCGAAAACACCATCGGTTGAAATCCCTCACCGACTGGACAGTCGAACAGATCGGCGACGGTGCACTCCGCTGGACCTCCCCGACCGGCAAGGTCTACGAAACCGAACCCGAAGAAAACATCCCGACGCAACACCTGAGTCGCGCCGAGATTGGGCTCGCCACCTAGCCCCGCCTCACATCGCCACGCAACACATCGCCGCGTCGCAGATCGTCGCGCCTCACATCGCCGCGCGCTGAGGGTGACGGCCGCCATCCACACCGGGATAACGGCCGCCCTCGTAGCTCTGCGAATCGGCGTTACAACCTAGTGGCGCCGCTACGGCACTAGCGCCGCTACAGAACCAGAGTCGCTACGGAACCAGAACCGCGCGACCGGCGACCGTTCCGGCCTCGAGGTCGGCGAAAGCCATAAGACCGTCGTCGAGCGCGTAGGTCACGGTGTCGACCGAGATCTTGCCCTGACGAGCGAGGTCGAGCACCTGGCGCTGGTCGGAGCGCGTGCCACCGTAGGAGCGGCGCACGTCCACACCCCAGGGCAGGGTCGAGGTCGCGGAGTCTGCCGCGTACTCGAAGCTTCCGCCACCGAGGCCAACAAAACGCAGCGCGCCATCGGGAGCAACAACCTGCGTCGCAAGGCTCACGGTCGGCTGCACACCCACGAAGTCGAAGACAGCGTCGGCACCGTATCCGCCGGTGAGATCGAGAATGGTCTTCGCCGAGTTGGCGTCGCTCTTGACGATCTCGTCAGCACCGTGCTCGCGTGCGATCTCGAGCTTCTGGTCGCTCGAGTCAACGGCAATAATGCGGGCGCCGGTTGTCTCCTTCAGAATCTGAAGACCCATGTGCCCAAGACCACCAACGGCGATCACTACCGCGGTCGAACCAGGGGTAAGACGGTGGCGTGCGCCGTTGATCGCGTGCATGGGAGTGAGTCCGGCGTCGGCGAGAGGAGCGGCCGTGACCGGGTCGAGATCACCGAGCGGCTCGAGGTAGCGCGCCTTGACCTTGATGAACTCGGCCATTCCGCCGTCCGGGCCGAGGCCGGGGCAGGGCGGCATACCGAGACGACCGCCCTGGTTCACACAGACGTTGTCGCGACCCTCGATACACGGGCGACACACGCCGCACGCCCAGACCAGATAGACGAGCACGGCGTCTTTCTCTGCGAAGCCAGTGACATCGGCTCCCATGGCCTCAACCCACCCCGATGTCTCGTGGCCGAGCGTCATGTTGGGCACCGGCCACTCGGGCGTGTGCAGCACGTGGATGTCGGAGTGGCAAAGCCCGGCACCGGCAACGCGCACGAGCACCTCGTCGGGGCCGATCTCGGGAATGGGTACGTCTCGGATCTCGATCTTGCCGGGGGAAACAAGCTGTAGCGCGCGCACGGGCACGTCCTTTCTTGCCGGCCACCATTGGCCAGCTCCGTGATCACAACATACCACTTATCTGACACATGACTGATAGTGAAATGGGTATGCTGGCGCGATGGATCCACGGCAGGCTCGCACGCGCTCGGCGCTGAGCGACGCGATCCATGAACTCGCGACATCCAAGCCAATTGACGACGTCACGATGAGCGAGATTGCGCGCACCGCGGGAGTGACGCGCGACACGGTACATCGACACACAACCAGCCCGGCGCACCTGCTCACTGTTGTGCTGGGCGAAGAGCTTGATGAAATCGTCGCTGCGAACTCGGCACTTCCGGTGCGGCTACCGAGCGGAACCAGCGTGTTCGAACGGCCGACCGTTGTGCTGCTCGAGCACATCGTTGAGCACGAAGCGATCTACCGCAATGCCCTGCTGCCGAGGCTCAACTCGCACCTTCGAGAGATGTTGTCTGATCACATCACGACAGGTTTGCTCGTGCACTTGCGAGCCCACCCGGAGATCGCCCCCGACGTGCTCGGGCACCGTCCCGATGACGCCGCGATGACAATGCTTGCCGCCTACGCCGGCGCCGGAACCGTGAGCGTCATCGAACGCTGGCTGTCTGAAGAGCCTCGTGCGAGCATCGAGTACGCAACAGCCGCGATCCTCGCCGCGGCACCCGAATGGTGGCAGGGAGTAGCGCGATGAGTGAAGTCGACGTAGAGCTGACCGACGGGCGCACGCTTCGTGTGCATGACAGCGCAACGGGCAGCATCCCGGTGCTCTGGCTGCACGGATCACCGCAGACGGGCGCGATCCTCAGACCGCTGCTCGACGCGGCCGCGACCCGCGACATCCGATTATTCTCCTACGCCCGACCCAGTTACGGTGGCTCGTCTGCGCACCCCGGCCGCACAATTGGTTCGGCGGCAGACGACGCGGCTCAAGCCGCCGACGCCCTGGGCATCAAATCGTTCGCGACGATCGGGCACTCCGGCGGCGCGGTTCACGGTCTCGCCCTTGCGGCCCTGCTCGGCGGGCGCGTCACGGCACTTGCGGCAATGTCACCGCTCGCTCCCTACGACGGCACCGACGCCTGGTTCGACGGTATGGCCGGAGGTGGCCCGGCGCTGCGTGCTGCGCTGCTCGGGCGCGACGCCTACGTGCAGTTCGATTCGACGGCAGAATTCGATCCCACGAGCTTCAACGCCAACGACTATGCAACGTTGGATGGCGCGTGGTCGACGATGGGCGACGATGTTGCCGAGGCATCCAAAGCTGGATCCGATGGGCTCACCGACGACGACCTCGCACTCGTCTCACCGTGGGGCTTCGACGTCAGCTCGATTACCGCGCCCACGCTTATCGTTCACGGAGGCGACGACCGCGTGGCTCCCGTCGCTCACGCGCGCAGGTTGCACGAGCAGATCACCGGCTCGCAACTGTGGCTGGCGCCTGACGATGGGCACCTTTCGGTGCTCGAGCGACTCCCCGCGGCTCTCGACTGGCTGCTCGACCAGCGCTAGCTGCTCTAGTCGCTCAGGCCGAGCCCGTACACAATGCCCGAGATGAGAGTCGGGATAAGCAAGAGCACGGTGATGCCCAGAGCGACGAGAGCGAGCACGTTGCCACGCGAACCCTTGCGATACGAAAGCGCCGCGAACACCGCGCCCGCCGCCCACGGCACTCCCGCAAGAAAGACGCCCTGCACGTCGTACATGTAGCGCAGCGGCTCGCCGCCGCCGATGCGCGCGATTGCCTGGATGCCACCGAACGCGAGAGTTGCGAGTAGCGCCGCACCCGAAAGGATGATCGCCGTCACAGCGAATCCGCCAAAGCCCGGCTTGAGCGGCGGCAGTGGCCGGGAGCGACGCACCGCAATCACGATCGCGATGGCAATTGCCGCAAAGAGCAGGTCAATCGAGATGCCAATGCTGTACAGCCATTCGAGTGGTGCGTTCTCCGGGAAGCCGAAAAAGGCCACGGCGTTGATGATCCAGCCGACGGCGAGAATCGCGATTGTGGCGATGGGAACTACGACATTGCGCTTCTCGACAACGCTGGGCACAACGGTGGGCGCGGCTAATTCACTCATGGTGCAACAGTACGGTGATTAATCCTTGCTTCGTCGCAGGCGCCGCTTCACACGTGCGACAGTCGCATCGGTGAACTCGTTTGAGAGTTTGAGCGTCTCTTCCGACAGGTCGGCACCGCTCATAATTGCGAAGATCGTCGACTGCGCTCGCTCAAGCTGCGCCTCGGCGTCGTACTTGGCGGGCTCGTTAGGGGTGTCGGGCATTGTGGGCGCCCTACTCGCCGAAGCTGTATTCGACGTCGACAGCTATGGGCAGCGGAAAAGTCACGGTGTCTCCCGGTTGCCATGCGTCGAGGTTGGGCGCGAAGAACCCGATCATGCTGACTACGGCGCTTCCGAGAGCGATCACCCAGAGCGCGAGGAGCGCGTGCCGATACACCCTCGCACGACGCGGCACACGTGTCACGCCCCACGCCACAGCGACAAGCACGACGACAACAAAAACGTTGGGATGAAGCGAGAGACTCACCGACGCATCAGCGGTAGAGCTGCTGCGGCCCGCGTTGCTGAGAAGCGCATAAGTTAGTGCGATCCAGACGACCGACCACCACAGGTCTTTCGACTCGCGTCGCGCCACGTCCGCTTCAATCGCGGGCCTGTCCAGTTCAACGGCCGGAGTGCTCATGCGATCACGCTAGCGCTTTGCACGTCACATTCGTCGAATCAACCACAATTCCCGGTTAGACAGCGCCAACATCCACAAAGCCGGGCCGCGCGACATCCGTGCCGAAAACAAGGCGGCGGTTCGCGATCTTGTCGGTGAAGAAGCGGTCGTGGCTCACAACGACGACGGCGCCCGGAAAGTGCAGGAGTGCGAGTTCCATAACCTGGGTGCTCGCCATGTCGAGGTGGTTCGTGGGCTCATCGAGCACAAGCACCGAGGCGCCCGAGAGCAGGCACTGCGCCATCGCGACGCGCGCACGCTGACCACCGGAAAGGTTGCCGATGCGCTGCTTGAGGTCGGCCTCGGAGAACTGGAACATCGTGAGAAAACGTGCGACCGACTTGCGGGTCGCCGTGAGCGCGAGGCTGTCGGGCAACGCGTTGACCGAGTGGGTAACTGTGTCGTCGTTGTCGAGCTCGTCGAGCATCTGGTTGTACGAGACGACTTTCGCTCCGGCCGCCCAATCGGCGCGACCGTGATCAGCCTTCTCCTCGCCGAGAAGCACTCGCAGCAGGGTGCTCTTTCCGCTGCCGTTGGCACCGAGCACAACGATGCGATTGCCGCGCCGGATCTCAACTGTGACGTCTTCGAAGAGCAGCTTGTCGCCGTACGACTTGCTCAGCCCCTCGATGCGGCAGAGCACGTCTTTGACGTGAAGGCCGCCATAGATCTCGGTGATGATTTGGTCGACGGGGCGCGGGGTGCGCGCCTTTTTGATGCTCGAGAGCTGCTTGTCGAGGCTGCGGCTCGCGTTCTTCGCGGCCTCACGGCGACTCGCGATACCCTCGGCCTCGAAGGCCAGCAACTCGGATTCGTGCACGAACTGCGCCTCGAGCGTCTTGAGCCGAAACTGCTTCTGAATGACGTACTCGCCGAAATTGCCCGGGTACTCGTGAAGGTGAAAGTTCTCGACCTCGATGATGCGCGTAACAACCGCGTCAAGAAACTTGCGATCGTGCGACACGATGATCGCGGCGCCCCGGAAGTCTCGGAACCACGCCTCGAGCCACTCGACGCCCGCGACATCCAAGTAGTTGGTCGGTTCGTCGAGAAGCAGCACATCGGGGTTCTCGAGCAGGATCTTCGCGAGTGCCGCGCGGTTGCGCCAGCCGCCCGAGAGTTCGTCGATCGCGCAGACGCGGTGCTCCTGGGTGAAGCCGAGCGTTGTGAGGGCGGTGTCGATGCGTCGTTCGTAGTCCCAGCCGTCGAGGCGCTCCATCTCTTCGAAGAGCTCGGCCTGCCGGGCGATCAGAGGGTCGTAGTCGGCATCGGGCTGGGCCATCGCTGCGTCGATTGACGCTAGCTCTGCCTGCACGGCATGGATGTCGCTGAAGAGGCCGTCGAGAACCTCAACGATTGTCGACTCGCCGTTGAGTTCGGAGAACTGCGAGAAGTAGCCGAACTTCGTTCCCGGCTCGATCGTGACGGTGCCGGAGTCGGGGTGAACCTGCTCGAGCGCGAGCTTCAGAAGCGTCGACTTGCCCGAGCCGTTGCGGCCGATGAGTCCGACGCGATCCTTGGCCTCGAGGCGGAAGAACGCCTCACGCAGCACCTTCGAGTTCTCGAAGCTGACCTCGACATCGTTCAGGCGAATCAGACTCATGCGTGTGCTCCCGTACCGTGCAGCACCGCGCCACCTCGGTGTTCAGGGTACAGCGCGTCGTTTGTGAGCGAGAACCCGCTGCCGTGACGTTCGCGCCGGTTGTTTCTCACTATGCCTGTGAGTTTCGCGGCGTATTGCAACTATCGCGGCGCGAACCAGGCGTGCCTAGGCCGGCACGGGCACCGCGAAGATCGACGTGCCCACCCAGCGAGGAACGTCAGCCGAACCCGTCACAACGAGCTCGCCACTCGCCAGGGCGCGATCCCACGAAATCTCCCCGCGCCACACCCGCACCATCGTGCGCAGCTTGCCGTCGAGCGTCGCGGAGATCTCGTAACCCGGGTCAAAGTCGCAGATCTCGATGCGGTCTCCGGCAGCCACAATCCACCAGTGGGTCGCGCGACCGTCGCCGTCGACGAGCCGTACAGCCAGCGTCGTACGTTCGCGTGGCCACTCGGCGATTGGCATCGTGCGCTGCATATCCCAGAGCAGCAGGTGCGGGTCGAGATCTTCTTCACCGAGATCGCCGATCCAGCGCATGCCCCACGAGCTCAGGCTTTCGACGAGCGGGCGAAGCTCCTCCCCCGCCTGGGTGAGCGAATACGAAGTGTGCGTGCCCGCGACATCCCGCCGCACGATGCCGACGCGCTCAAGACTACGCAGCCGCTTCGACAACAGCGCGGGCGACATCTTGGGAACGCCGCGACGCAGGTCGTTGTAATGCCTGCTGCCGAGGAGCATCTCGCGCACGATGAGTAGTGTCCATCGTTCGTCGAGAACTTCCATCGCCTTGGCGACGGGGCAGAACTGTCCGTATGAGGTCATAAATCCGGTTTACGCCTCCGCGGGCGATCTGACCAGTACAGATTCTGTACCGGCCCCACTACATTTCGCGCACTGGATGTCGCGGGCTTCGCGACGGACCGTGGAATGACCGGGCAGCCAACCGGCCACCCACGACGAAAGGACAATCATGACCACCATCGACATGCAGGCAGACAGTGAACTCAAGGGCCGCCACCGCGCCATGTGGGCATTCGGCGACTATCCGAAGATCGTCGACGAGATTGTGAACCCGCTCGGGCCAGAAATCGTCACGCTCGCCGGCGTCGGGGCGGACGATACGGTGCTCGATGTCGCAGCGGGAACGGGCAGCGCCGCCATCCCCGCGGCGCAGCTCGGCGCGACAGTGACTGCATCTGACCTCACACCAGAGTTGCTCGCCGCCGGACGTGCCGCGGCCGGTTCGCTAGAGCTCGAATGGGTCGAAGCCGACGCGGAGCACCTGCCGTTCGACGATGAATCGTTCGACGTTGTGCTTTCGACCATCGGCGTGATGTTCGCGCCGCACCACCAGATGGCTGCCGACGAGCTCGCGCGGGTCTGTCGCGCAGACGGCACGATCGCCCTCTCGAGCTGGACGCCGGAAGGATTCATCGGACAGCTCTTCGTCACGATGAAGCCATTCGCCCCGGCGCCCCCTTCCGGCGCGCAGCCCGCTCCCCTCTGGGGAGCGCCGGCACATCTCGAAGAGTTGTTCGGCGACCACGTCGAGATACTGCGGCAGGAGCGGCGGATGCTACCGGTGACCAGGTTCTCCAGTGCTGCGTCGTTCAGGGATTACTTCCGCGAGAATTACGGGCCCACGATCGCGGTGTACCGCTCGCTCGGAGAGGAGACAGCGCGCATCGAGTCGCTAGACGCCGCGCTCGAGGCGCTCGCTGAGGAGCATGCAGTGACGACGTTGCCGTTCACCATGGGGTGGGAATACCTTGTGTCGGTGATGCGGCGCAAGTGAGCACGGCCGCGCCGGAGCTTCGGGCCCCTGTTGTTAATTCGACTGAAACGCACTTCCGCTTTGACAGCTGAAGGGCGCGATGTTGCGCGGCGACGCGGCGCTGTTGGCTTGCGTAATACTGAGTGCATGTTCGACGACATTGGAACAGCAGTCCCGAAAGAGTCATTCGTCGAACTTCTGATTCAACTCGTGCCGGAATCGAGAAATCTCGTTGATGAGCATTTCGCCGATTACGACGAGCTACTCATCCACCTGCTCATGTCAGACCTCCTGCGTTTTGCCACTGCTGCGTTCGCCCACGATGACATTGATCTCACGCAACGACTTCTTCAATTCCTCGATCACGCACTACGTGAGGGAGACGAGCGGGTCAACAACGCAGTCGCGGTCTCCTTCGTAGAGAACATAGGCACACACGAGGGTGAGACGCCGGAGTTCATTGCTAGTTGGCCGCGTGGCCTGCTCGATGAAAGAGACCGCCAGCGACGCGGTGATTCAACAACCACAAGCTAGGCCACAGATCGTGACCCTGCCTCTGGCTGACCGAGAAAACCTCTCGTAGGCACGGCCGGTTTCCTGCTACGTCACCGCTCGATTGGGTGACAAATTGTTGAATCGGAACTCGACCGGGTTCCGTCGCCGATCTTTGCGACTCCGGCCGCTACGGTCGTTTGTGGGTCAGTGCATGGAAGCGCGGCGTCGTCGAACGGATCTCTCGCGCGCTCAGCCTTGCGATAGCACCCCAAGCATTTCAGCTCCGTTGGCACAGTTTGCGCGTGCAGATAGCCCGCCCCTGCAACGACACGTTCGGCTACGCGAGCGATGAGGTAACGCTCGTCGCCACTATGACGCGCGCGAGCCCGTCAGCGCATCGACGATAACCCTGGCGTCGACGTCGAGGGTGTCCGCGGCAACCATACGTCGGCGCTGCTTGCCTCCGTCTTGCCGCGTGAACATCACGCGTGCCGCCTGCAGACCAGACGCGGGGAGGATCTCGGCGCTCGTTGCCTCTCTAGTCCACTCCTCGGCGCGGATCCGCGGCGCCAGCGCCGACGGGCTGTCGATGGCAGGAAAAAGAACGGCGGAGGGCGTTATCGTGACCGCGAATTCGGGCATGCGCGGCTCTCGTCGAAGTTGCCGCACTCCCAGCGCCGCAATTGCGATGGGCACCACGAGCATGGCGATCACGGCGAGCGCCAGGGCCACACTGACATCGAAGCCTTCGATTGCCGCGAGAAGGAGCGGCGACAGCGACATGAGCCCGAACAGCATCCCGACGATCAGCAGCAGGATTCCCTGCTTGCGCACGAGCTTTCGGAGGGTCCGCTCGACCGCCGCTTTGCTAGCCTCGTCGTAGTGCACAACTAGCGTCGATTCGGTCATGTGTGCCTCCCCCTAAGCTCGTCGTCAGCCTACACAAGCGACGCCGAGGCACCCTCGTTGACACGGGCGGCTCAGTTGTTGAAGCGGAACTCCACGACGTCGCCGTCTTGCATCACGTATTCCTTGCCCTCGATGCGGGCCTTGCCCTTTGCGCGAGCCTCGGCGATGGAGCCGGTCTCGACGAGGTCGTCGAAGCCGATGACCTCAGCCTTGATAAAGCCCTTTTCGAAGTCCGTGTGGATCACACCGGCTGCCTGAGGAGCCTTCGCGCCCTTCGGGATTGTCCAGGCGCGGGTTTCCTTTGGTCCGGCAGTGAGGTACGTCTGCAGGCCGAGGGTGTCGAAACCGATGCGGGCGAGCTGGTCGAGACCGGATTCGTCCTGGCCGGTCGAAGCGAGTAGCTCCGCTGCGTCTTCGGCGTCGAGGTCAACCAGTTCAGACTCGAGCTTCGCGTCGAGGAACACAGCCTGCGCGGGTGCGACAAGTGCGGCGAGCTTCGCCTTCGCGTCGTCAGACGTGAGTACAGCCTCATCCACGTTGAAAACATAGATAAACGGCTTGACCGTGAGGAGTCCGAGTTCGGAAAGAAGCGAAAGATCAATCTTGGATGACGCGGAGAGGGGCTTGCCCTCGTTGAGCCAGGCAACCGCGGCATTCGCCGTGTCGATTGTGGCCTGCGTGATCTTCTTTGCGCGCAGCTCTTTCTCGTAGCGAGCCTGGGCCTTTTCGAGGGTCTGCATGTCAGCGAGCACGAGCTCGGTGTTGATCGTCTCCATGTCGGACGCAGCATCCACCTTGCCGTCGACGTGAACAACGTCGGGGTCTTCGAATCCGCGAACGACCTGCGCGATCGCGTCGGCCTCACGAATGTTCGCGAGGAACTTGTTGCCGAGGCCCTCACCGACCGACGCACCCTTCACGATGCCGGCGATGTCGACGAACGACACGGCGGCGGGCAGGATGCGCTCCGAGCTGAAGATGCCGGCGAGAACCGCGAGGCGGCTATCGGGAAGCGAAACGATGCCCGTGTTCGGCTCGATCGTGGCGAACGGGTAGTTCGCTGCGAGAACCGACGACTTGGTCAGAGCGTTGAAGAGGGTGGACTTGCCGACATTCGGGAGTCCAACGATTGCAATAGTGAGAGCCACGGGGGTCTAGTCTACGGCGTAGCGCCGGTGGGGCCGCCCTAGTGCGTTGGCGAGGGGCTGGGTGCCGAGGGATCCCAGTACAGCTCGCCGTTCGAGTCCACGGGAAAGACTCCTTCGAAGGGCGAGAATGTCGTCCACGAGCCGTCAGTCTCACGCAGGAAGAACTGGGCATCGCCATCAATGTCGAGCTGGTCACCGTCGGAGTACTCCGCCGCTTCGCCGGCGGTTGTGCATCCGTCCGGAACCGAGACAACTCGGATTTCGGAGTCGTTGAACTCACCCTTCAGAACTTCGTCAATCCTCACTTTGTAGGTCGCGGCATCCACCTCGTTGAACAGCGTGAGGCCGTCGCTGGCGAGCACCTCGCCCACAAAGACCAGATCTGACGACTCGGCGAGAGCCGATGGGTCACCCTCGAAACTCACGTAGTCGCGACACGTTGTGACCTGAAGCTCAGGACCGCAGCCAGTGAGCGCCGCCAGGAGTAGTCCAACACCCGCAAGCTGAAGGAGCCTCATGGCCGAAGTCTAGAGCGCGACAGTTGCCGGCGGCGGAAAATTCGGCGCCGCGAGCGCCTTCTCCATCGCAATCGAAATCGCGGGTGGAGCCTTCGTCTCGATTCGGTGACGCCTGGCCCACCACGCCGTAAATCCTGCGGCCACAAGACACATCGCCATCGGCAACAGCATAAACGGACCACCAGCTCCCTCACTGCGGTCGATGCCCTCGTCGAGCTGACCGAAGAGCACAGCGGGGATAAAGATGAGCACGTTATTCGTCGCGTGAATGAGCATGGGTGCTTCGAGCCCACCGGAGAACCGCGCAGCGACAGACATCGAGACACCGAATAAGAAGTAGTACGCGATGAGCCAGGGGTCACCGGCAGCGTGCGCGAGACAGAAGAGCCCGCCCGAGAGAATAGTCGAGACAACAAACGACAGCGCGGGGTTGGTGAACCACGAACCCGCGGAGCGCTGGATGAGTCCGCGAGCGCCGATCTCCTCACCCGCGGCCTGCAGTGGTGTGGTCAGCACAACGATGACAATGAGCGCGATGACCGACGCGTCAACACGAACTTCGCCCGCGGGCTCGAGCGCGAAACTCAGGGCGATGTAGAGGAGCCAGGCGGGAACGATGACGATGGCGAGCCGCGCCATCCATGCCCAGCGAATCCGACCGGCCACGGACCACAGCGTTCGAAATCGCACACCGAAGAGCCAACGCTGAATAAGCATCGAAATGGGGATAAGTGACGCGAGGCCGAGGTTGTTGAACAACATAACGGCCGGTGTGAACGCAACTGTGCCGCTGAGCAGGTCGTTTTGCGTCATCGCGCCTGTGGAGAGATCGATCACGATCGCGATGAGGCCGAAGAATGTGGACGATATGAAGTAGCCGACGACGAGCAGCACAATTGCAACGATGCCGCGCCACGGACCTCGAATCGCGACGAGCGCTTGGTCGTAGGTGACCGGGCGCGGAGAAGCGGCAACGGGTGGCGGGGGAAGATCGCTCATGTTGCCAGCCTAGGCAGATTTTCTTAGCTCTTGCCGAGATCGGCGTGGTCACAACCGAGCGTCGGACGCCCGTGCGACCATCAAAGAGTGCCCCTGAACTTCACCGCCATCGACTTCGAGACAGCAAACTCCTCGGCTGCGAGCGCGTGTTCGGTGGGGCTCGTCAAGGTGCGCGACGGCCGCGTCGTCGACTCGGCAAGCTGGTTCATTCGACCGCCGCTCGGGCACGACATCTTCAACGAGTGGAACATCCGCATCCATGGAATCGAAGCGATGGATGTCGCTGACGCCGCCTCGTGGACGTCACAGTTGCCCGACCTCATCGCCTTTGCCGAGGGCGACCACCTCGTCGCCCACAACGCCGGATTCGACATGGGCGTCATCGCGGCCGCGTGTGCCGCAACCTCCAACCCCGTGCCGAGCTTTGCCTACGCGTGCAGCCTGCAGGTCGCGCGCAAGACGTACCACCTCGACTCCTACCGGCTTCCGGTTGCCGCCATGGCCGCGGGCTTCGAAGACTTTCAGCACCACGATGCGCTCGCCGACGCTCAGGCCTGCGCTGCGATTATGGTGCACGCTGCCCGCCGCCACGACGCCCTCGACATCGAGCACCTCGCACGCATCACGGGCACACGTATTGGGCACATCGGCGCGGTCGCGGCAGACCTGCGGCCGGTAGCGCTGGGTTAGTCAGCGCTGGGCGCCGAGCCCATCACGAGCGCGAGGTTTGTGACGTATTCGCCTCCGAAGTCGACTCGTGTGACGTCGTCGGAATCGAAGACGGTAGTTAGGGTCTCCCAGACGGCGTTGGAGTCGAGCTCCAAGATGGACAGGTGCTCGGCATCGACAGCGCGAACTACACCGACCCACACGGAGTCGGGTCGAGCCATCTCGCGGTGCACTGCCACCAGGGGCGAGGCCTCTTGAGCCGTGCGCACAACACCCGGCAGGTCATTGATGAGACAGAGTTGTGGTGCGGCCGGGGGCCAACCTCCTCGCGCGGCAAGCACTCGAGCCTGCACGTCGCTGTCGCCCTCGGCGAGCTTGTCGATGGAGAAGATGTCGCGAATGCGCAGCGCCGTCCACCCGTCCGAGCCGAGCTCACCATTAGTTCTCGCAAGTAGAACCCAGTCGTCACTGAGCGCCACAACATATCCATCCACGCGATCGGCACCGTCGAGCGTGCGCACGACGCGCACGTACTTGGTACGAGCGATCGCGGAGTGCAGCTTCTCAAAGGCGCGCTTGCGCTTCATGGATGACGCGGGCATAACGTCAGGGTAGCGCGGCGGTCGCAGAACTGAGCTAACCCCAGGCAGCCCGCAACGCGAGGATCGCCTCGTCGAGGTCTAGCCCCTGCGCACGAGCTTGAGCAACGAACGTCGCTGCCCCCGACACCTGCGGAGCCACCTCAACATTCGCACTCACTCGGGTTCCCGCACCACGCTTCGATTCGATGAGGCCGTGCGACTCGAGCTCGGTGTAGGCGCGGGCGACGGTTCCGGGAGCGAGGCGCAGGTCGGCCGCGAGCTGCCGCACACTCGGCAGGCGGTCGCCGCGCGCGAGAGCACCGACGGCGATGAGGTTCGCCAGTTGAGCACGAATCTGCTCGAACGGCGGCGTCGGGTTCGCGTCATCGACCGTGATCACGCGTCGACCGTTTCCGGCTCGGCAACGACCGAGCCCCATCGCAGCGCCGAGGTGGCAGCGGCAAAGACGAGCAGCACAATGGCGAGTGCTACGAGTGCAATGCCCACGATGCCTTCCACAACTCCAATCGCGTAGGTCGGCTGCAGGTGTACGGGCAAGTAGTCACCAGCCAACGCAACGCCTTCGCTCGAGACCTGCCAGTCGGGTGACTCGGTCCACTGCGTTGCGGTGTTAGACGTGGCGTTACCCGCGATTGCCGCGACACCACCGAAATATGCGAGAAGCGCTGAACTCGACAGCAGCATGATGAACCGCGTCACCGACCGGCGCAGCGCGTCATCAACCACATAGAGATCGGGATTCGTCGGGCGCGGGGCCGCCGCGACGCGGTTGAGAACGAGGAGCACAACAGCTGCGAGCACCACCGTCGCGAAGATGACCGGAGTGCCGTAATACCAGCCCGGATACGGGCTCGCTGTGCTCGAGCCGCCGACGACCTCGATAGTGAACGCGCGGTAGAGCCCGAGATCGTCGCGCGTCGAGGTGACTCCCGTCACGAGCAAGAAGGCAATCAGGATGCCGGCACTCGCGAGCGGCAGCGCGAAACCCCAGCGCGGGCCGAAGCTTCCGCCCGATCGCGGAACCAGGTCTGCGGTGCGCACTCCCTCGCCCCTGGGCCAGCTGACGATGGGCGAGACCGCCAGCACAAGACCAGCAACGATCGCCGCGACCGCGAGACCGAGCGCGTTACCCAGTCCGAGCCAACTCCGGGGCTGGAGCCCAATCGGGTCAAGCGTCGCGACAAAGCCGATCGCGACGAACAACACAAGGGCGAGCGTCATGCGTGTGCGGCTGCGTTGCACCTGGGCCGCGACATCCATCGCATATCGAGGTTCAATGATCGGCGCAGGCAGGTCGCCGCGCGAGCGAGACCGAAGCGCGACGATCACAACAACGACCCCGCCGAGAACGACGAGCGAGAGCGAAAGAAGTCCGAACACCTTGAGCACCTAACGTTGAAACTTGTATCAGTGAGCTAATACAAGTTGATCGCCGCGCTTGTGTCAAGTGATTGGTACAAGGCATCGCTGGTTGAGTGCGCGCGAGCACCGTATCGAAATCAAACGTCGGGTTTCGATACGGCCGTGACCGGCCTACTCAACCAACGACACGTGCCGGTTTCGATACGGCCGTGACCGGCCTACTCAACCAACGACACCGTTAGTTCTGCGGGAACCCGAGGTTGATGCCACCGTGCGACGGGTCGAGCCAGCGCGAGGTGATCGCCTTCTGGCGCGTGAAGAAGTGCACCGCGTCGGGTCCGTAGGCCTTCGTGTCGCCGAAGAGCGAGTCCTTCCAACCGCCAAACGAGAAGTAGCCGACCGGCACCGGAATCGGCACGTTGATGCCGATCATGCCGACCTGCGCCTCACGCTGGAACCGACGCGCGGCCCCACCGTCGTTTGTGAAGATCGCCGTGCCATTCCCGTACTGTGACGAGTTGATGAGCGCGAGGCCCTCGTCGTACGACTCGACGCGAACTACCGAAAGCACCGGCCCGAAGATCTCGTGTTTGTAGACATCCGAGGTCGTGGCGACCCGGTCGATGAGCGTCGGGCCGAGCCAGAAGCCGTCGGCCTCGCCGTCGACCGAAATGCCGCGCCCGTCGACGACAACGTCGGCTCCGTCAGCGATCGCGACGTCGATGTAGCCAGCGACCTTGTCGCGGTGCTCGCGCGTGATGAGCGGACCCATGTCGCAGCCGCGGGTTCCGTCGCCGACCGTGAGGCCGCTCATGCGCTCCTTGATCTTGGCGATCAGCTCGTCGGCGACCGGCTCCACTGCGACGACGACCGAGATCGCCATACAGCGCTCGCCCGCCGAGCCGAATCCCGCATTGACTGCGGAATCGGCGACGAGGTCGAGGTCGGCGTCGGGCAACACAAGCATGTGGTTCTTTGCGCCACCGAGCGCCTGAACCCGCTTGCCGTGCTTCGACGCGGTCTCGTAGATGTACTTCGCGATCGGTGTCGAACCGACAAATGAGATGGATGCGACATCCTCGTGTTCGAGCAGGGCGTCAACACTCTCTTTGTCACCGTGAACAACGTTGAGAACGCCATCGGGCAGGCCTGCCTCTGTGAGCAGCTGCGCCATCCAAATCGCCGCGCTTGGGTCTTTCTCGCTGGGCTTGAGCACGACCGTGTTGCCTGCGGCGATCGCGACCGGGAAGAACCACAGCGGAACCATCGCCGGAAAGTTGAAGGGGCTGATGATTCCGACGACGCCGAGCGCCTGGCGAATCGAGTAGACATCGACGCCGGTCGACACGTTTTCGGAGTACTCGCCCTTTGCGAGGTGCGGAATGCCTGTGGCGAATTCGACAACCTCGAGTCCGCGGGCGATTTCGCCGAGCGCGTCTGAGGTGACCTTGCCGTGCTCACTCGTGAGAATCGCGGCGAGCTCGCCCTTGCGCGCATTGAGCAACTCGCGGAACGTGAACATCACGCCCTGACGCTTCGCCCAGCTCGCCCCCGACCACTCGGGGAAGGCGGCCTTCGCAGCCTGCACGGCCGCGTCGACGTCCGTCGTCGTTGCGAGGCGAACCTCGCGCTGAACAGCGCCGGTCGCGGGGTTGTAGACGGGAGCCGTGCGGGTCGATTCACCCGTAAAGGCAGCGCCATTGAGCCAGTGGTCGAGGATTTCCATGGTGTCAGCCTAGATTGTCCGAGGCCACTGTCACACTGAACTTATGGAGCTCATTCTCGGTCTGATCGTCGGCCTGCTGCTGGGTGCGGTCATCGGCGTACTCATAGCCCGTTCGCGGCGTGCCTCGGCGATTCTGGAGATCCGGATGTCGGAGGCCGCCGCGCGCTCGACTCTCGCCGCGGAGCTCGCTTCCGCGCAGGCCACCGCCTCGGGGTTGCGCGAACAACTGGGCCTGCACCAACGCCAAAGCAGCGAGTCTGTTGAGCGCGAGCGGGTCGAGAGCAAAGTGCTGCAGGCGCTCACTCCCGTGCAAGAGACCCTGCGCACAATGCAGCAAAAGGTCACCGATCTCGAGCACCAACGCGCGTTGCAGCACGGCGAGCTATCCGAGCAGTTGCGCAGCGCGACCGAGAGTGAAGAGCGCTTGCGGAGCACCGCGGAATCACTCGCGTCGGCACTTCGCTCAAACAGCACCCGTGGAGTGTGGGGCGAGACCCAGTTGCGCAATGTTGTGCAGGCCGCCGGGCTCATCGAGCGCGTCGACTTCGACGTGCAGTCGTCGATCCACTCCGATGCCGGCGCCGGCCGCCCCGACATGATCATTCATCTCCCCGGTGGAAAGAACATCGCCGTCGACGCGAAGGTTCCGTTCGCCGCCTACCTCGAGGCATCCGCGATCGCTGTCACAGCGACGGGCGAAGAGGGTGCTCGCCGCGAGGCCTTTCTCAAGCAGCACGTGCGCGCCGTTCGCGCCCACGTCGATGCCCTGGCGAGCAAGGCCTACTGGGCCGGTTTGGATGCCTCCCCCGAACTTGTTATCGCGTTCATCCCGAGCGAGTCGCTTGTCTCGTCGGCGATGGAAGCCGACCCCGGAATTATGGACTACGCCTTCTCGAAGAAGGTCGCCCTCGCCTCGCCCGTGACCCTGTGGTCCGTGCTCAAGACCGTTGCCTTCTCCTGGCAGCAAGACGTGCTCACCGACCAGGCCAAGACCCTCTTCGACCTCGGCAAAGACCTCTACTCACGACTCTCGACCCTCTCTGAGCACGCCGACAAGTTGCGCCGCTCGATCGACTCGACGGTCAACAGCTATAACCAATTCGCGAATTCGCTCGAGACGCGCGTGCTCGTCACGGCCCGCAAACTCAACGCCCTCGACGAGTCAAAGGTTCTCGCAGAGACGGTGCTCATCGAGAACAGCCCCAAGCAGCTCACCGCAATAGAGTTCGAGCTGCCATCCCTCGACCTCCCCGCGCAAGAAAAGAGTGCCTAGCCGCCGAGCCCCTAACGAGAGAGCCGCAGCGGAACTGGTTTCTGTTTTCTCGCGAGTTTCGTGGTGATGTGATGGGCACGCTTTTCGCCCGTCACATCACCACGATGTTTGAGCTGAAAACAGATGCCAGTTTCGATGTGGCGGCTACAGCCACTTCTCCGCAACATGATCCGCCACAACCCGGCGAATCGTCCCCGACCGCCCTCGCAGCACGATGCTCTCGGTGTGGATGACGGGGCCGGCGCGGCGCACGCCGTCGACGAGCTGGCCGTCGGTGACTCCGGTCGCGACGAAGTAGGTGTTATCGCTCGTGACGAGGTCGTTGACGCCGAGCACCCGGTCAACATCGTGGCCGGCGTCGATTGCGCGCTGACGCTCGTCGTCGTCTTTCGGAAGCAGGCGGCCCTGGATGAACCCGCCGAGAGCCTTGAGCGCGCACGCCGTGATGATGCCTTCGGGGGTTCCGCCGGTTCCGACGCACATGTCGATGCGCGTGCCGTACATCGCGGCGTTGATACCACCCGCGACGTCGCCGTCGAGCATAAGACGAGTGCCGGCGCCCGCCTGGCGGATCTCGGCGATGAGCTGAGCATGACGCGGTCGGTCGAGAACCGCGACGACCATGTCGGAGACGGGCTTGTTCTTGGCCTTCGCGAGTGCGCGAAGGTTTTCGCCGATGGGCTGGCGCAGGTCAACAACGCCGTGGCCCTCGTGGCCGGTGACAATCTTCTCCATGTAGAAGACGGCGCTCGGGTCATACATCGAGCCACGGTCGGCGACTGCGATCATGCTCAGGGCATTCTGGCGTCCAGCTGCGGTGAGAGAGGTTCCGTCGATGGGGTCGACGGCGATGTCGCAGGCTGGCCCGCGGCCGTTGCCAACATGCTCGCCGTTGTAGAGCATCGGAGCTGCATCTTTCTCGCCTTCGCCGATGACGACAACACCGTCAAAATTGACGGTTCCGAGAAAGGTGCGCATCGCGTCGACAGCGGCGCCGTCGGCGGCGTTCTTGTCGCCCATGCCGATAAACGGCACGGCGCGAATTGCCGCGGCTTCTGTCGCTCGTACGAGCTCCATGCCGAGGTTGCGGTCGGGGTGCAGGTAAAGAGTGCCAGTATCGGTGTTCACCACGGGGTCCTTAAATTGTCTTCAATGAGAATTTTGGATGCGCCGTGGTGGGGCTCAGCGGAGCCGACGCGATTCCAAGTTTAGTTCAGAGGCCCAGCGCGTCGAGCACTTTGACGAGGGCATCGGGCTCGCCCACATTTCCGGGAACAACGACGTAGAGCCGTTCGCGACCATCGACCGCGACGAGCTGCCAGACGGAGACACCGGGCAGCACTTGGCCAAGCACGGTGGCGCGCGTCGCGCCAATACCGATGCGCGCGACATCCGCCGATGTGATTCCACCCTTGGAGACGACGACTTCGACGTTGGGCAGAAGCTCACGCACCGAGGTGGTGAGGGCCTGCATAACGAGTCGGCCGTGGTCGAGCGTGTTGTGCTCCGCGAGACGTTCACGTTCTGTTGTGACAACGGTGAAACCACGGTCAGCGAGAACGAGAGCCGCGGCTTCGGCAACCGCGGCACCGGTTTCGACCGGATCTTCGAAGGCATTCGCGGTCGGGATGACGACCGGTGCGCCCCACTGCTCGGCGACGAGGTCGAGTTGCGCTGTTGCTCCCGCGGTGTGCGATCCGCACACGAGCAGGGTGGGCACGGGCGACGGCACAAGTGGCGTCGGCAGCAGTCCGTCGCTTTCGACACCCGCGAGGGCTGCCGCGAGGGGCGAGGCGCTGCGTACAACAATGTTGGCTCCGCGGGCCCGTGCCGCTTCGACGCCGCGAGCGATGAGCCGCACGTCGTCGTTGGTGACGGCGTCGGGCACAACCACCGTGCCGGGAGCGGCCGAGAGCAGGGCGTTCTCGACGGCGCCTTCACGCACGGCGTCGAGCGAGACGAGTGAGGCATAACGCCCCGACTTCTCGTGAACGTAGTTGACCATCACGGCGGTCGAGAACGGAAAGACCGGGTCTTCTGCAAACTCGGTGAGGTGAGCGGCGACTCGCTCGGTGCCCTGGCGAACGTAGTGCACGCCGCCCTCCGTGGTGCGACCACCGTCGGGGAAGGCCGGCACAAACAGGATGACCGACTCTTCGTCGGCAAAAACGAGCGTCTCGGTGAAGACGTGGCCGCGGAGCGTCGAATCTCCACGGAGGACGAACTGAATGTCTTCGCCGAGCTGAACAGCGGCGTCAGCAGCATCCGATCGAATGGTGCGCATGAGCGCCACGGCTTCGTCTTCGGGGATGGCGCGGGAGTTCGTGAGCAGATAGACGCTGTCTGCCTCGGTGAGGGCGTCCGCGATGAGTGTGGCGCTGCTCTCGAGCAGCACAATAACGTCGCTCGCAGACTGGGTGCCTGTGGGGTCGTCGTCGAGAACGATGGTCTTCATCGGGGTTCCTAAGGTTTGGGGTGTGCCGGGGGCAGATCTCGCTGCCCCCGGCACAGGGAGTGGTGCTTACTTACTTGCCCGACGCGATGATTGCGTCAACTTCAGCGCGCTGCTTCTTGCCCCAGGTCTCCTTGGTGAGGAGCGCTGCGATGAGGCCGATCGCGCCACACGCCATGTAGACGAGAGCAACGCCGCCGAAACCGAGCGGGATGGCGACAGCGGTCGCGATGAGCGGGATGAATCCCGAGATGGCTGCCGAGAACTGGTAGCCGAGCGAAGCGCCCGAGTTGCGGGTTGCAACCGGGAAGAGCTCGGAGAACCATGCGCCCTGCGTGCCGGCGAGCATGTCGTGGATGATCGTGAGCCCGAAGATGTAGGCGAACACAATGAGCATCGCACTGCCCGTGTTGACAAGCCCGAACAGCGGGAAGCCGAACGCGATGAGCAGCAAGGTTCCGACGATGTAGACGGGCTTGCGGCCGATCTTGTCACCGAGGTGTCCCCAGAGGATTGTTGCCGCGACACCGAGGGCTGCTGCGATAACAAGACCCGTGAGCGCGACCGAGCGTTCAGCGATCGGCTCGTCGCCGCTCGTCAGGTACGAGATGAGGTAGGTGACGATGACGTAGAAACCACCGGACTCAGCGAGACGCAGACCGATCGCGCGCAGAACGTTGCGCCAGTCGCTACGCAGTACCGAGAGGATCGGGTTCTTTTCGAGATCGCCAGCGGCCTTGGTCTCTTCGAACTCGGGCGACTCGCTGACCTTCAGACGGATGATGAGACCAGCAACGATGAGTACCGCCGAGAGAAGGAACGGCAGTCGCCATGCGAGCTCGGACTCGAGACCGACGGAGAAGAGGAAGACGAGGTTGGCGAGCAGAAGGCCCAGCGGTACGCCGGCCTGCGGGATGCCGGTGTACTTTCCACGCTTCTTCCACGGCGCGTGCTCGAACGTCATAAGAATTGCACCACCCCACTCGGCGCCAAACGCGAGGCCCTGGATGACGCGGATGAGCGTCAGCAGGATCGGGGCGAGCAGACCAACCTGCGAGTACGTCGGCAGAACACCGATGAGCACTGTCGCGCCACCCATTACGAGAAGCGCCGTAACGAGAACGGGCTTGCGACCGTACTTGTCACCGAGGAAGCCGCCGATGATTCCGCCGAGGGGGCGCATCGCGAAGCCGATACCGAAGGTGAGGAAGCCAAGGAGAACACCAACGACCGGGTCTTCCGCGTGGAAGAACGCGTCACCGAAGTAGAGAGCGGCTGCCGTGCCGTAGGCGAGGAAGTCGTAGTTCTCGATGGTCGTGCCTACGGCACTACCGATCGCTGTCTTGAGCTTGTCGGGCGAACCGTCTTTGGCTCGTGAGGACGCCGAAGCCGGCGTTGTCGTCGTGGTCATTTTGATCTATCTCCTTTGATAATCCGCGGTCGGTGCCGCTTCTCTTAGCCGACGACGGAAGGAGACCCGGAGACTACCCGGGAGGGTACGTCCCTCCGACGTTGCCAATCTTGTAAAAGTCATGAATGTGGTCGCTGACCAGTCGTGCTGCCTGGGCTGCTTCCCGGTTTTTTACTGCTTCGAGGATGCCGCGGTGCTCGGCCCGAACTACCTGGGCCGTTTTGCGCCAATCCTCGAGTCCTTCGTAGGCCTCGATCATCTGGCGGTTGATTGCCGTTCTGAGCGATCCCATGAGGTGCGAGGTGAGAGCGTTGCCGGTTGATTCAGCGATCCTGACGTGGAAAGCCGTGTCGAGCCGGTTGAAGTCCTTCGCCTCTATGGTCGGGTCATCCATCAAATCGAGGATGTCGGCCAACTCAAGGTGGTCGGTATCGGTAGACCTATAGGCAGCCTCCGAACACGACCAGGTCTCGAGCGCTACTCGCGTGTCGAGAACGTCCGTCGCGCTGAAGTGGCCGAGGGCCAGTTGCAGCTTGAGCAGATTGACGAAGCCAGGTCCGGGGGTTCCGACGAGCACTGCTCCGCCGTCCGCTCCCCCGCCGCGGCGAATGTCCACAACCCCTAGCGCTTCGAGCACCCGCAGCGACTCGCGCAGCGAGGGCCTCGAGACTCCAAGTAGCACGGCAAGATCCCGCTCGCTCGGCAGGTGGTCGCCCGCCTTCAGCCGCCCATCGAGGATTCGCTCCTCGATCTGCGACATAACCTGCTCGTACGTTCGAAGTCGCTGGACGGGTTCCCATCCCTCTGCGGTTGTCACAGTTTTTGCACCCCTTGGCCGTAACCGTGCGGGAGCGTTGTACTCCCGCACGGATCATCCTAGGTTCCATGAGTGATGGGACTTCGCTAGACCGCGGCGTTGTGCTCGGCGCGGAATTCCGCTTCAAGCTCGCGACGGAACTTCACGGCCAGCAGGCTCTCGTCGAGCTCAACGTCGTTCCACGAGACCGTTTGGTCTTTGGGAATGTCGCGGATGAGCTTTGCGCCGTGCGCGAGGCCAAGGGGAAGGGCCTCCTTCTCCAGCGAGAGGTGCGCGGGTGCGAGCTTGCCGAAGACGGTGAATCCGCCTTCGCCGTCCAGGGTGTCGCCAACCTTGAGCTCTTTTTTAGCTGTCGTTACAACGTCACCGCGGAAGCCCGAGGGCGTTCCGGTCGCCTCGTTGCGCAGCACTGCAGCGGCGATCGACACATTGAGCTCGAGTCCGATCATGTGGTACGGGCGGTAGAGCGAACCGTATCGGCCCGAGTCGTCGGTCTTGACGCCGTACTCGGCGAAGCACTGAACCGCGTAGTCGGTCGTTGCCTCGAAGGTCACGTAGACACCCCAGCGAAGGTCGCGCTCGACCTCGCTGCCGTCACGGTTGAGGCTCGAGATGAGCTCGACGGTGCCGCGACGCGAAAGCGTGCCGCCCTTCGACTTCTCCTTGAGCATCTGCGGAAGGTCATCGACACCGACGGGCGTGAAGTTGAGGCCCTCTTCCTGCGGAATGAGACCGGTGCCGTTGGCGACAGCTGCCATCTCGATCGCCGACTTTGTTCCGTCGAGGAACGAGTTGAACATCTTGGGGTTGTAGTCACCCGACGAGAGCTGCTCGTCGGTGAAGCCGTAGTAATCCCAGACGGTGTCGGGGGTCGAGTAGTTGTACTCGGGAAGGTACTTGGTGCCCTTGCCTGCCGCGACGACGTCGAAACCGACGGTGCGGCACCAGTCGACGAGCTCGCAAATGAGTGCGGGCTGGTCACCGTACGCCATGGCGTAGATGACTCCGGCAGCCTGAGCGCGGCGCTGCAGCAGCGGACCAACCATGCAGTCGGCCTCGACGTTGACCATAATGACGTGCTTGCCGTGGTCGATTGCCTTGACCGCGTGGTACGTGCCGATGAGCGGGTTACCGGTGATCTCGAGGATGACCTCGATCTCGTCGAGCTCGATGAGTGCGTCTGAGCTCTCGGTGAGGTAGGTGCCGCCGTTGCGCAGTGCGTCTTCGAACGAGTCGGCCGAGTAACGCTCGATCGGCCAGCCGGTGCGGTTCATAGCTTCGCGAGCCTTGGGAAGGTTGATGTCGGCGACGCCCACAACGTGGATGCCCTTCGAGCCGACGGCCTGGGTGAGGAACATGGAGGCGAACTTGCCGGCTCCGATGACGCCGACGCGGATCGGTCCCGCTTCTTCGGTGCGCTTCTCCAGCAGGGAGAACAGGTTCATAGTGACTACTCCTTTGTAGGCGTTGAGCGCCAAATCTTTTGCGTTAGATGGTCTGACCATCTGCTGTTTGACAGTTTTACCCGTCGAAAGAGCTTTGTCAAGAGCCGCACACGCAGTCACGCTGGCTAGACTTTCCCCGATACCCCGGCTCGTACCAAGGAGAAAATCTCAATGCCCGTCGCAACCCCAGATCAGTACGCAGAGATGCTCGACAAGGCGAAGACCAACGGATTCGCCTATCCCGCAATCAACGCCTCGTCATCGTCGACGATCAACGGAATTCTCAAGGGCCTCTCCGATGCCGGCTCGGATGGCATCATTCAGGTCACCACCGGCGGTGCCGACTACTTCGCCGGCCAGAGCGTCAAGGCACGCGCATCGGGAGCCCTCGCTTTCGCCGCGTTCGCTACCGAGGTCGCCAAGAACTATCCCGTGACCATCGCGCTGCACACCGACCACTGCCCGCAGAACGCGCTCGACGACTTTCTCCTCCCCCTGATCTCTGCATCAGAAGACGAGGTCAAGGCCGGTCGCAACCCGATCTTCCAGAGCCACATGTGGGACGGCTCGGCGGTCCCCCTCACCGAGAATCTCGAGATCGCCAAGCAGATCCTGCCGCGCATGAAGGCAATCAACTCGGTGCTCGAGGTTGAGATCGGCGTCGTCGGCGGCGAAGAAGACGGCGTTGCCCACGAAGGCTCGAACGACGCGCTGTACACAACGCTCGATGACGCGATCGCCACGGTTGAGGCTCTCGGCTTCGGCGAACAGGGTCGCTACATGGCGGCGCTCACATTCGGCAACGTGCACGGTGTGTACAAGCCCGGCGGAGTCAAGCTGCGCCCGGCCCTGCTCAAAGAGATCCAGGACGGCCTGCAGGCCAAGTACGGCACCGAGGCGTTCCCCCTCGACCTCGTCTTCCACGGTGGATCGGGCTCGACCGACGCCGAGATCGCCGAGGCCGTTGCCAACGGTGTTGTGAAGATGAACATCGACACCGACACGCAGTACGCCTACAGCCGCTCGATCGCAGACACGGTTCTGCGCAACTACGACGGATTCCTCAAGGTTGACGGCGAAGTCGGCAACAAGAAGACCTACGACCCCCGCGCATGGGGCAAGACCGCTGAGTCGGCACTCGCGACTCGCGTCGTCGAGGCCACAAAGCAGCTCGGATCGTTCGGGCACTCAGGCAAGTAGCAGTGTTTGCGGCGCAGCAGGCTAATCCTGCTGCGCCGGAAACTGAAACTTGAGAAGCTCGCGACTCGGGTCCCAGGTGAGATCCTGTACGGCGGTTTGCGGCGTCAGGTAGTACGGGGCGAGCATCATCGTGCGGCGCCCCTCCGGCAGGTCGACGTCGATGCTCAGCGCAACGGCGGTCGAGCCATCCATCTGCCCGCGTAGTTCGATAAAAAGCGACCCATTGGTCGTCGGGTTCTTCATCACCGCGAGCAGCAGCCCTCGCAGCGCCGAACGTTGCACGGTGTTCATCGAGTCGGCGCGCCGGTCGGGATCAACGACGTACATCGAGCCGTAAAGCGCGAGCGAGTCGAGCCAACTGCGGTTTGCCTGGTTGACGAGGTCAGATCTCAGCGTCCGCGCCAGTTGCCCGGCGAGCGCGCGATCGTCTTCGTCGACGTGACCGGTTTCGGCGATGCCCTGCAAAAACGGCGCAACTCGTGTGCCCAGCCGCGCGAGCGTGCGGCGCTCGACCTGGCGCGCGGCCTCGACACTCACCGTCTCGAGCGACTCGGTGTCATCAGCTCCCGCATTCGCGAGCAACCTCTGGGTCGTCGAGACGATAACAAACGAGAAAATGGATGTCGCGACCGCCGCAATGACAACGGCACTCGCCGCGATGATCATTGTGCTCACGGGTGGCCACACGGTGCGCGGGCCCATAAAAGCGAACCACGCCCCGACCGAAACCGCGGCGGTGAGCACAAGCCCGTAGACAGAGAGCTGCACTACCGAGGAGTAGGGGGCGAGCGCGCCGAGCAGCATGCCCGCGCCCAGCGGAATCCACCAGTGCTGCACAAGAACTGTTGATTCGCGCATGCTGAACGACGAGAGGGCGACGGCAATGAGCGCCAGCGCGATCGGCACCATCGCGTGCATCGAAGTGAACCGGGAGCGCAACGGCTGTGTCCACAGTTGCACGATGATGCAGGCGCCAAAGAACAGCGCGATCGCCACGAGTTCGATCCACGGTTCGACGAGCTGCGGCCAGGTGACGAACGTGACGGCGATGCCGTAGGCGAGCAACATCACGGCGAAAACGAGCGGAACAAGCGGCCGCGTGAACCAACTCATCGGGTCGGTCTGCTGCGGAGAGAGTTTCCACGATTCAGGAAGCATGAGCGCCCTCCGCAACCGGAACGCTGAGCAACACCGAGGTGCCCTTGCCGCGTGTCGACCAGATGCGCACGGTGCCACCCAGTGACTCGATGCGATGAATGATCGACGTGCGAATGCCGAGCCGATCGGCGGCGACACCATCGGGGTCGAAGCCCACGCCGTTGTCGACGATCATCGCCGTAACGAGACCCGGTTGGGTTGAGAAGACGAGCTCTGCGTGCGAGGTTCCCGCGTGCTGCAGAACGTTCTCGAGACAGGCCGATACGGCGCCCATCATAAGCGACTCGGCCTCGGGCGTGAGCAGCACGGGCAGTTCGGTGTCTTGTGCAACATCCACGGTGAGACCGCGCCACTGAAACTGGGTGACAAGGGAAATCATCGCGTTGCGCACCCGGGCATCGGGCGACGAGATCGCTTGCTCGGGAGCCGACTCACGAAGCCACGACGGGTCGGCGAGGGTCGCGACATCCATGCGCAATCTCGCACGCGCGCGGTCGTCGAGGGTGCCGAGCGAGTTCATCACAACCGAGAGGTCGTTGAGAACCGTGTCGTGAACTATTGCTGCCGCACGCTGTTCGAATTGGTCTTCGAGGTCCATTCGACGGGTGTCAGCCTCGAGCTTGGCGAGGTCGGGAACGTTGCGCGTCTGAATCGCCTGGATGAGAAGCAGCGCCGTGAAGGCCGTTGTGTAAATAAACAGGGCCATCGTCGGCCCCCACCCCGGCGAGAACGGCACACCGGCCCACAACGACACCAGCAGGCCAACAACACACGAGACGAGGTAGCCGAAGACTCCCCACAACAATCCGAGAAGAGGACGACTTGTGCTGCCACCGACGAGAACGAGAACGAGCAGCGGTCGATTGACGACGAAACTGCCGTCGCCGTTGAGGGTCGGATCCGCGCCGAGCAGCGCGGCGCCGTAGACAAACGACAGCACGCCGCCGACGGCAAGAAACAGCACACGCGTGGCGTCGCTCGGCCAGCGGCCAATGATTAGGAGCAACACGAGCATGCCGACAAGACACAGAATCGGCACAAGAATGCCGTGCGACAGCCCGCGCGCGGCAAGAACGTCGATGACTATCGGAAACGACAGGAGGACTATCGCTATCGACACTCCCCAGGCACCACGCGAGACCGCGGTCGTGATGACGCCGGATGCGACCTCCCGTGGCAGCACGACGATGCGTGCCGATGACGGGGTCAACGAAGGCTTTCAGCCCAGGTGAGATAGGCGGGGTCGGCCATCACGATCGGCATAAAGATCAGTGCCATAACGATGGTTGCCAGAATTCCCGCGATAAGCGGGATGAAGAACGTGATCTTTCCGCTGCGCAGGCGGCGCACCGAGATCATCACCGTGATGGCGAGAATGCCGAGCTCGATGATCGCCGAGGTGAGCGCGACCTCGTTGATCTGCGCGACCGAATCAAAGCCCGTGAACCCGACGCTCGCGAGCGACTCCTTGAGAGCCTGACCCGTCGAGTCGAGGGTGAGAAAACGGGAGAGAAGAGTAAAAGCTCCGTAGGCGAGAAACGCTGTTGTGATGATGCGATCCCAGCCGCGGGGCGCTGCAGTGTGGCCGGTCGGCGGCGCGGCGCGCACCTGCGTTCCGACTACGGGCGGCGGCAACTGCGGTGGAGTGTGCGGAACTCCGCTGGCCTCGGACTGCTCTTCCGGGGTCGCGTACTCGCCGTATTCGGGGCGGGGACGATCGCTCACTGGTTTTGCCAATCGAGTTTGCGGGTGCGGCCGCCGAGACCTCGCTCGTCGGCGTTGCCAAACTTATCGGTTCGCAGCTCTTTGGGCAGCGAAAACATCAGATCTTCTTCCGCCGTGACAACCGTCGAGACATCGCCGTAGCCGGCATCGGCGAGGTCGGCGAGAACCTCCTGAACAAGAACCTCGGGCACAGACGCACCACTTGTCACGCCAACGGTCTCGACGCCCTCGAGCCATTCCTGCTGGATCTCGCTCGCGTAGTCGACGCGATACGCGGCCTTCGCGCCGTACTCAAGCGCGACATCCACAAGACGCATCGTGTTTGAGCTGTTCGAGGAGCCGACGACGATCACGAGGTCAGCGTCAGCGGCGACCTTCTTGATCGCGACCTGGCGGTTGGTCGTTGCGTAGCAAATGTCATCGCTCGGCGGATCTTGAAGGTTCGGAAAACGATCACGCAGCATGTTGACGGTGAGCATCGTCTCGTCGACGCTCAACGTGGTCTGCGAGAGCCAGACGAGGTTGTCGGGATCGTCAACGACGAGAGTCGCGACATCCGCCGGGCTGTTGATAAGTGTTGTGCTCTCGGGCGCGTGGCCCATCGTGCCCTCGACCTCTTCGTGTCCGGCGTGGCCGATGAGAAGAATGTGCTTGTTCTGCTTTCCGAAGCGCACGGCCTCGCGGTGAACCTTCGTCACAAGCGGGCAGGTGGCGTCGATTGCGTCGAGCTCGCGGTCGGCCGCACCCTGCACAACCGCGGGCGAAACACCGTGCGCGCTGAACACGATGTGCGACCCGAGGGGAACCTCTTCGACGTCATCGACAAAGATTGCGCCCTTGGCCTCGAGGGTCGACACAACATGGATGTTGTGCACAATTTGCTTACGCACATACACCGGTGCGCCAAAGTGGTCGAGCGCCTTCTCCACAGCAATGACCGCGCGGTCGACTCCTGCACAGTAACCGCGAGGGGCTGCGAGGATCACCCGCTTGTGTCCGGCGACAGGGGTATTCTGTAGCCTGTTGCGCTGGGCCGGGACGCGCGGCATCTCAATGTGCACGCTTGCGTTTCCGTTAGTGATATTGCTCACCCGACAATTCTACGGTGGAGCGCGGCCCGAAGACTGGGAGAGGGAGACATGACGATAGTGGATGCTCCGCCCACCGTTGATGCGCCGTGGCCCGTTGGGCTGCTCTCCGCCAAAATCAAAGGCTGGATCGATCGACTCGGCACCGTCTGGGTAGAGGGCGAGATCACCCAGTGGGGTGTGTCAGGCGGAAACGTCTACGGCAAGCTCAAAGATCTCGATGCCGACGCGACAGTCTCGTTCACCATCTGGTCGTCGGTAAAGGCAAAACTGCCCGCCGACCTCAAGCAGGGCGACCGCGTCGTTGCTCTCGTCAAGCCCAATTACTGGGTCAAGGGCGGCACCCTCACGATGCAGGTCTTCGAGATGCGCCACGTTGGCCTCGGCGACCTTCTCGAGCGGCTCGAGCGACTTCGCGCGCTACTGCGCAGCGAGGGGCTGTTTGACGCCTCACGCAAGAAGCCCCTGCCGTTTTTGCCGAACGTTATTGGTCTCGTCACCGGGCGTGACAGTGACGCCGAAAAAGACGTGCTGCGCAACGCGCAATTGCGATGGCCCGCCGTGCAGTTTCGGGTCGTTCACGCCGCTGTTCAGGGCGAGCGTGCCGTCACCGAAGTAACAGCGGGCATTCGTCAGCTGGATGCCGACCCCGAGGTCGACGTCATCATCGTCGCGCGCGGCGGCGGCGACTTTCAGAACCTGCTCGTTTTCAGCGATGAGACTCTTGTGCGCGCCGCGGCGGCGTGCGTTACCCCGCTCATCTCGGCAATCGGCCACGAGGCAGACCGCCCGCTGCTCGACGACGTCGCCGACCTGCGCGCGTCGACCCCCACCGACGCCGCCAAACGCGTTGTGCCCGATGTGGCAGAAGAACTCGCGTTTGTCGCACAGTCGCGTGGTCGCATCCAAACTCGCATGACGGGTCTTGTGCGCATCGAGATCGACAGGCTCGAGCAGGTGCGGTCGCGGCCGGCGCTCGCGAATCCCGGTGCGCTCATCGACGCGCGCGCAGAAGAGCTCACGCGGTACGTCGCGCGCAGCCACGAGCTCGTCGACCGCGTGGTCGAGCGCTCACTCAGTCAGATCGGTGAGCTTCGCGGGCACCTGCGCGCCCTCTCACCGCAGCGCACCCTCGATCGCGGGTACGCGATAGCCCAGTTGCCTTCTGGCGAGGCGCTGCGCGCGGCGTCCGATGCACCAGCGGGAACGCTCCTCTCCCTCACACTCGCCGACGGCCGCATTGGTGCACGGGTCGAGTCGAGCGTTGTGCCCGCTGACAGCGCGGCTGGGTAGAATCTCCTCGTGGCAAACGCGGAGAAGACTGAAGTAGCAGAGCTCAGTTACGAGCAGGCTCGTGATGAACTTATGAGAGTGGTTTCCGAACTCGAGCAGGGCTCTTCAACTCTCGAAGAATCGCTCGCCCTGTGGGAGCGCGGTGAAGCCCTCGCCCAGCGCTGCGAAGAATGGCTCCTCGGCGCGAAGGCTCGGCTCGAAGCCGCCCGCACCGCTTCAGCCGCCACGTCGGAGTAATCGTGTCCAACGACAGGCCCATCGTCGCCGATCTCGGTCGCCCCGAGACTCCAGAAGAGACGGCGGCGCGCAAGGCCGAAAGCTCGCGCCGCCATCGCGACAGCACAACCGTGCGTAACCTGCTCATCGCGCTCGGTGTCTCGCTCGCGATTGTGCTCGTCACCGTGCTGCTCGTTGTGCGCCCCGAACAGCCCCCGCGCGAACCCGTCGACTACGCGACGATCGCCGCCGAGTCGACCGCCGAGGCGCCCCTCGCGGTGCCGTCACTCTCCCCCGAGTGGACCGCCAACCGCGCGGTCGTTGAGACCGGCAGCGATGGCATCCAGTCGTGGATCATCGGCTTTATAACGCCGAAGACTCAATACATCGCCATGACGCAGGGAATCGACGCGAACCCGTCGTGGGTGGCCGCTCAACTCGGCACACTCGCAGCAACCGGAACCGACACGATCGACGGCGTCGAGTGGACGATCTACGACAATCGCGAGGGCGACGACCCCGGCAACATGGCCTACGCGATGGTCGGCGAGATCGACGGCAGCACCTATGTGCTCAACGGCACGGCAGAAACCTCAGAATTCGAAACTCTCGCGGAGGCCCTGAACTAACATGCCCGACCAGATTCGTACTCCCGCAAAAGCGTGGCAAGAGATGGTGCGCGGCAACGAGCGCTTCGTCACCGGTGAGCCGAAGCATCCACGTCAAAATGTCGAGCGCCGCGCCGAACTCGCAGAGAGCCAGGCCCCACACGCTGCGCTGTTTGGATGCAGCGACTCGCGTCTCGCCGCCGAGATCATCTTCGACAAGGGCATCGGAGACCTCTTTGTTGTGCGCAACGCCGGCCAGGTGATCTCAGACTCGGTCATCGGGTCGCTCGAATACGCGGTGAGTGTGCTCGGTGTTCCGCTCATCGTTGTGCTCGGGCATGACGCCTGCGGTGCCGTCGCGGCAGCCATCGACTCGGTGAAGCCGGGTGCAACGCCGCTTCCGCCGCACATCGCGGGGCTGACCTCGAAGATCGTGCCGGCGGTGCGCCGCGTGTCGGTTGTCGCCAACGGAGCCCCCGACCCGCTCGATGTTGGGCGCGAACACCTGCGCGACACAATCGCAGAACTACTCGCGGGCTCTGAGCTCATCTCCGACGCAATTGCCGCCGGTACGCTGGCTGTCGTGGGTGCGAACTACAAGCTCCTCGAAGGTCGAGCTGCACGCGACATCCACGTCGGCATCATCTAGAACCACCAACGGAAGGCCCCACTGTCGTGACCACCAACACCGACCCCCGTTTTCGCGTAGAGCACGACACGATGGGCGAGGTTCTCGTTCCCGTCGACGCTCTCTACTCGGCGCAGACCCAGCGCGCCGTCGAGAACTTTCCGATCTCCGGCTCGGGTCTCGAAGCCGGCCAGATCGTCGCTCTCGCACGCATCAAGAAGGCTGCGGCGCAGGTCAACGGGTCGCTCGGCATCATCTCGTCTGACATCGCCGGTGCGATCGCCTGGGCCGCCGACGAACTGATCTCTGGCAAGCACCACGACCAGTTTCCCGTTGACACCTACCAGACCGGCAGCGGCACCTCGTCGAACATGAACATCAACGAGGTGCTTTCGTCGCTCGCGTCGACCCACCTCGGCGCGGCCGTGCACCCCAACGATCACGTCAACGCGTCACAGTCGTCGAACGACGTGTTCCCGACCTCCGTTCACGTCGCTGTGACCGGCGCCCTGCTCGGCGACCTGATCCCGTCGCTCTCGCATTTGGCCACAGCGCTCGACGCCAAGGCGCTGCTCTGGAAAGACGCCGTCAAGGCCGGTCGCACTCACCTGATGGATGCAACGCCCGTCACCCTCGGTCAGGAATTCTCGGGCTACGCTCGCCAGATCCGCCTTGGCATCGAACGCGTGCAGTCGACGATCCCCCGCGTCGCAGAGGTTCCGCTCGGCGGTACTGCCGTCGGCACCGGAATCAACACGCCCGCGGGCTTTCCACAGAAGGTCATCGCGCTTCTCGCCGAAGACTCTGGCCTGCCGATCACCGAGGCACTCGACCACTTCGAGGCTCAGGGGGCGCGTGACGCACTCGTCGAGGCCTCCGGTGCGCTGCGCGTCATCGCGGTCTCGCTCACCAAGATCTGTAACGACCTGCGCTGGATGGGCTCTGGCCCCAACACCGGCCTCGGCGAGCTGCACATCCCCGACCTGCAGCCCGGATCGTCGATTATGCCCGGCAAGGTCAACCCGGTGATCCCCGAGGCCGTGATCATGGTCGGAGCGCGCGTTGTCGGCAACGACGCGACAATCGCCTGGGCCGGCGCCACCGGCAACTTCGAACTCAATGTCGCCATCCCGGTCATGGGAACGGCGCTTCTCGAGTCGATCCGCCTTCTCTCCAACTCGACGGTGCTGCTCGCCGACAAGACGGTCGACGGCCTCACCGCCAACCTCGAGCGCGCTCGCGCCCTTGCCGAGTCCTCGCCCTCGATCGTCACACCGCTCAACAAGCTCATCGGCTACGAGGCAGCCGCGAAGATCGCTAAGCACTCGGTCGCGGCGTCACTCACGGTGCGCGAGGCGGTCATCGACCTCGGCTTCGTCGAGCGCGGCGAGGTCACGCTCGAGCAGCTCGACAGCGCGCTTGACGTGATGTCGATGACGCACCCCGGCTAGCTCTCTCTTGCCTGCCCGGGCACACGACGGGCAACGTTCGCGGGAGTGAACCGCACCCCGCCGACCGCGACGAGCACTACCGCGACCAGCAGCACCTGCACAATGAGGCGCAGCGGGTCTAGAAGCACTTCGGGGACCGTGCCTGACATCCCCAGTTCGAGCAAGCCAAACACCCCGGATGCTCCGAGCAGGCTTATCGCTGTCGCAGCGATCACGAGTGCGGCAGCGTCACGTTCGCTCAATCGACGGCCGACCACAAAGACCAGCACACCGAGCACAAACCCGGCGATCGCCCACACCCAAAACACCTGAGTCACGAGTGCCTCGAATTGCAGCTTGAGGCGGATCCACTCTTCGTAGAGTGCCGCGTTCTCTTCGCCGAAGTTCAGAGGCGTTCGGGCGGGCCAGGCGATCACGGCACCGTAGATCACACCAAGCGCCGTCACCGCCCAGACGAGAACCGCGCCGACGATCGGAGCGCGCAGGCTGCTGCCGGTCGGGCGCCACAGCAGCCCACACGCCACCGCGATAAGAAGAGCGGCGACGGCGAAGACCGGCGCGTCACGAAGATAGGCGTCGTCAGAAAACGACAGCCCCAGCGCGGCGACCACGGGTGCGGTTGTGGCGAGTGCGAGAAGCGCGACCGCCCAGCGCGCACGTAGTCCGCGTACCCACACGAGAGCGACGATCGGTGCGAGCACCGCGTAGGCGAGAAGCAACATGCCCAGAAAGAAGTCAACGAAGTCCCAGACCACGATCGACGTCAGGCCACTGAAGCCCACGCGAGGGTACTGGCTCAGCGAGAGCAGGGCGGCGCTGAGCGCGAGGCCGAGGGCAAGTCGCGAGCGCCGTTCACTCTGCTCGGCCGATGGCACCGGCCGAGACGGAAGGGGCCGCTCGTACGTTGCGGCAAAGGTCAGCGCTGCGACGGCGATGCTCGCGGGGCGAAGGCCATTTTCCCTGGCGTCGCGGGCATCCGCGAGCCACTGTTCGCGGTAGCGATCGCGCATTGCCGGCGGCAGCGTGCGCGCCGCCGCGCGGATGACGATGCTCATACCGTCACGACCCGAGCTGTTGCAACACGAGCTGTTGCAACGCTGGTGGATGTCGCGCGCTTGGCCGCGAACGAGGTAACAGTTGCTCGGGCGGCTGTCGCCCCCTCGCCCGTGAGCTCGTAGTAGCGGCGACGGGGTCCGACGCGCGACGGGTCGTCTTCCCACGATGAGGTGAGCCAGCCCGACTGCTCGAGTCGCTCGAGGATCGGGTAGACGCTGCCGGCGGGTCGCCCGCTCGACTTGATAACTAGGAGCCCCCAGCACGGCTCCCCCGCGTCGAGCAGCACGCTGAGAACATCGACGGTGGCCGGGGTGACGCGAGCGAGAGGCTTCATGCTCGCAACTCTAGCTATATAGAGATAGCGGCGCAAGATTCCTCGCTGGTTGAGTAGGCCGCCCGCGGCCGTATCGAAACCAGGTCCGGTTTCGATACGGCGCTGGGGCGCCTACTCAACCAACGACACGCTCTACAAGCCCAACCAGCGAGCGAGACTTACGCCAGCTCGTTCGACTCCAGCATCTCGGTGACGAGCGCCGCGATTGCCGAGCGCTCCGAGCGCGTGAGGGTGATGTGCCCGAACAGCGCGTGGCCCTTGAGCGACTCGATGACCGAAGCAACGCCGTCGTGGCGTCCGACGCGCAGGTTGTCACGCTGGGCGACATCGTGCGTGAGCACAACGCGCGAGTTCTGGCCGATGCGCGAGAGCACGGTGAGCAGCACATTGCGTTCGAGCGACTGGGCCTCGTCGACGATCACAAACGCGTCGTGTAGCGAGCGACCGCGGATGTGCGTGAGCGGCAGCACTTCGAGCATGCCGCGCTCGATGACCTCGTCGAGAACGTTCTGCGAAACGACAGAGCCGAGCGTGTCGAAGACAGCCTGTGCCCACGGGTTCATCTTCTCGGCGGCGTCGCCGGGGAGGAAGCCGAGCTCCTGCCCACCGACCGCGTAGAGCGGACGGAACACCATAATCTTGCGGTGTTGCTGCTTCTCGAGAACCGCCTCGAGGCCGGCGCAGAGGGCGAGTGCCGACTTACCAGTTCCGGCGCTGCCACCAAGCGAAACTATGCCAATCTCGGGGTCGAGAAGCATGTCGATGGCGAGGCGCTGTTCGGCGCTGCGACCGTGGAGTCCGAAAATGTCGCGGTCTCCGCGAACAAGACGCAGGCTTCCCCGAGACGTAACGCGACCGAGGGCGGATCCGCGATCCGAGTGGATGACGAGCCCGGTGTTGATCGGAAGGTCCTGAACCGCACGCGACGTGAGCTTCTCTGCGTCATACAGTTCGGACATCTGCTCACTCGACAAGTCGAGCTCCGCCTGCCCGGTGTAGCCAGAGTCGACGGCGAGCTCAGCGCGATACTCCTCGGCCGTAAGACCGATCGACGCGGCCTTGACGCGCAGCGGAAGGTCTTTCGATACAACAGTTACTGCGAGGCCGTCGTTCGAGAGGTTCATCGCCACGGCAAGAATGCGCGAGTCGTTGTCGCCGAGCTGCAGGCCCGACGGCAGTACCGACATGTTCGAGTGGTTGAGCTCGACGCGCAGCGAACCACCGTTGCCTACGGCAATCGGAAAGTCGAGGCGCTCGTGCTTGACGCGAAGATCGTCGAGGTTACGCAGCGCCTGGCGCGCGAAGTATCCGATCTCCGGGTCGTTGCGCTTGGACTCGAGTTCGGTGACAACAATCACCGGGAGCACAACAGCATGTTCGGCGAAACGGAAGATCGCTTGCGGATCCGACAGCAGAACCGACGTGTCGAGCACGTACGTTCGTTCGAGAGTGGAGGAGGCTTGGGCCCCCGTCGACTTCTGCTGGGGACTCATTGACTCGGCCACGTGCACTCCATCCCCGAGTGCTCGCACTCGGATCCAGTCTGCGAAGACGGCCATGGAGGTTTCAGACGAACTTACGTGGCCGTCTCGATCAGGCGCCATACCTAATGAGTTGAAACTAAGCTCCCCCGCCGACATTCGTGCAGCGACACGCGGCGAGATTTGTGTCGTTCAGATTAAACGTTCTTAGACGCTGACGGCCGAGGCGAAGCTCATAAACGCCGCGCGCACCATGTCGAAGGTCTCTTCGTTGGTGTTGACGTGCGGGCTCAGGCGCACCTGGCCACCGCGCGTCGTCGTCGAGATTCCGTGGTTGTACAGCGATGCACCGAGCGTGGCGAGCTGTTCGGGCGCGGGTTCGACGACAACGATTCCGGCGCGCTCACTCTCGGCGCGCGATGAGATAACCGCGAGCCCAAACTCGTCAGCGATGTCGATGAGACGCGTTGTGTTCTCGAGTATGCGCGCACGAATATTCGACACACCGATGGATGCGATCTCCTCGAGCGCGACCGCGAACCTGCCCTGGGCGATGGGGTCGGGGTTGGAGATGGAGAATGCCTTGGCGCCACTACCGGGAGCGAACACCTCGTCGACGGGCGTTCCCTCTTCGTCTGTCGCGCTGAAGCCCGAGAACACCGGGGTGAGGTGCTCGAGCGCGCGATCGCTGAGCGCGAGAAAGCCTGTGCCCCAGCCGGCGCGGGTCCACTTCTGGCCGCCAGAGACGATGACGTCAGCAACCTCGAACGGAGCATCCACAATTCCGAACCCCTGAATCGCGTCGACGATCAGCAGCCGGTCTCCGATGACCTGTCGAATACCGTCGAGGTCGGCGAGGTAGCCGGTGCGAAAGTCGACGAGCGAAACGGCAACTGCCGCTATCGAGTCATCGAGCTGATCGCGCAGGTTTCCCGGGGTGACCTTGCCGTCGTCGGTCTCGAGCCAGCGCGGGGTGAGTACCCCGAGCGACTCTGCGGCTCGGGCGGCAGCGAACGTGATACTCGGAAACTCTGCGGGCGATGCAGCGAGTCCGCCGGTGAGGCCGAACATCGTGTGCATAAGCCCCTGGCTTGTGTTGGGCTGAAAGACTATGTGATCAGACCCGAGGCCGGTGAGGGTGCCGACTGCTTCACGCACACGGGCGTCTTGCGCATCCAATTGACTGAAACTACCGAAGCGCGCGCGACCGAGGAGCCCGGTGAGCGCGTACTGCTCGTCTTTGACCGAGCGGCCGACGGGGCCGACCCGCGCGAAATCGAGGTAGCCGGGCTCGTCGGTGAATTGCTCAGCGTATGCGTCGATCTGCATTAGGAACCGAATCTCCTCTGCCGGGTGGCGTATGCGCGAAGGGCTCGCAAGAAGTCGACCTCGCGAACGTCCGGTCCAAGGGCTTCCATAAAGTAAAACTCGCTGTGGGCACTCTGCCACAGCATAAAGTCGCTCAGGCGCTGCTCGCCCGAGGTGCGAATCACGAGGTCGGGGTCGGGCTGGCCACCGGTGTACAGGTGCTCGGCGATGAGTTCGGGCGTCAGCAGCGCGCCGAGATCGTCGAGGGTGCCACCGCTCGCGTTGTGCGAGTCGACAATCGAGCGCACGGCGTCGGCGATCTCTTTGCGCCCGCCGTAGCCGACAGCAAGGTTGACGTGCAGTCCGGTGTTTGCAGCGGTGCGAGTCTCGGCAGCAACGAGCGCGTCGCTGAGCCCGGCGGGGAGTCCCTCGCTGGTGCCCACCTGCTGCACGCGCCAGTCTTCGGTGTGCGAGAGGTCTTCGGCGAGCTCGGCGATGATGTCAAAGAGCTGGTGCAACTCTTCAGACTCACGGTTGATCAGGTTGTCGTTCGACAAGAGATAAAGGGTGACAACGCCAATGCCGAGGTCGTCGCACCAAGAGAGAAACTCGTGAACCTTGGCGGCCCCGGCGCTGTGGCCGTGAGCCGCGGTCTCGAGCCCGCGGGCGCGCGCCCATCGGCGATTGCCGTCAATGATCATTGCGACATGGTGCGGAAGCTCGACGTTACCGAGTTGCCGACGAAGGCGGCTCTGGTACAGACCGTAGAGAAAGCCGCGGCCAAAGGGGATGCGCCTCGATTTCACGTCCCTACGCTAGCCCAAACCGCATGCGAATATGCTTGGCGAATGAGCGCACAGCAGCCAGAGAACACCACAGTCGACGATGAGGGTGCTGACCTTCCCAACGTTCCGCTGTTGGATGACGCGCTTGATCACCCCGGCGAAGAGAAGAAGCCGAGCTGGCGCGGGTGGATCCATGCGGGTACCTTCCCGGTGGCGATCGTGCTCGGCATCATCCTTATCGTTCTCGCGGATGGCGCGGCAGCCAAGATCAGTTCGGCCGTGTTCGTTGCCTCGTCGCTGCTGCTCTTTGGAACGAGCGCTCTCTACCACCGCATCAACTGGAGCCCGAAGGTCAAGTCGATCTTCAAGCGCATCGACCACGCCAACATCTTTCTGCTGATCGCGGGCTCGTACACACCGATCACGGTTCTCGCCCTCCCCCACGACAAGGCCGTGCTGCTGCTCTGGCTCGTCTGGGGCGGTGCGACGCTCGGCATTGGGTTCCGCGTGTTCTGGGTCGGAGCCCCGCGCTGGCTCTACGTACCGCTCTACGTTCTGCTCGGCTGGGCCGCGATGATGTTTATCGTCGACTTCTTTCAGGCGAACGCCGTGATGATGACGCTCATCATCGTCGGCGGTCTCTGCTACACCGCGGGCGCCGTGTTTTACGGCCTCAAGCGGCCCAACCCGATTCCCGGAGTCTTTGGCTTTCACGAGATCTTTCACTCGTTGACGCTTCTCGCTTTTCTCTGCCACTGGACGGGTATCTTCATCGTGGCAACGAACCCGCCCGTGCTTTAGGAGTCGGTCTTTCCTTCGGCCGCCTCAGCCGCCTCGGCCTCAAGCTTTTCGCGCACTTCTTCGCGGTAACGCACGCGACGCACTCGACGATTCATGTCGACGAGCAGAAACACCGTGATGAGTGCGACGAGGAACGTCGCGAGAAATCCGACCCACGTGGGGCTGATGAGGTCTTCGTCGCCCGTGTAGACGCCGAAAGTGGGAGTGGGTGCCGGCGTCGGGTCGACCGTGCTGAGCCACGAGCCGAAGCGCAGGCTGAGGTCATTCAGGTAGTTCATGCATCCTCATCGGTAGTGCGCGCGGGCTTTCCCCCGGTGTCGGCGGGATACCCTTGAGGTACAAGACTACCTAGGAGCACAGTGTCGACCGATCTCGATTCCCGCTACGGTCGCACGCGCAGCAACGCGAAGCGCACGAAGTGGCTTGCGTGGTCGGCAGTCGGCGGCTTTGTCGTGGTCATCGCGGCCTGGCTCATCTGGGGCGGGCTCCTGGGCGCACCCGCGCAGCTCGAGGTGCGCGACGTCGGTCACACAATCATCGACGACGGACTCGTCGAGGTTGGGTACGAGCTCAATGCCGAGCCGGGCGCGAGCGTGAGCTGCGCCATCCAAGCCCTGAATTCCAGTTTTAGCATCGTCGGTTGGAAGATCATCGACGTACCCGTATCGAACGAGCGAACCCGTTCACTGTCTGAAACCGTGCGCACAACGGAACTGGCCGTAACCGGGTTGATCTACCGCTGCTGGCTCACCTAAGCTGGGTCGATTGTCCGCCCGTCATCTATTGGAGTACTCATGAGTAGAGAAGCTCAGGTCACCTGGCTGACGCAGGAAGCTTTCGACCGCCGCACAGCGGAACTCGAGCAGCTCACCGGTGAAGGTCGCCTCGAAATCGCCAAGAAGATCGAACTTGCGCGCGAAGAGGGCGACCTCAAGGAGAACGGCGGCTACCACGCCGCGAAAGAAGAGCAGGGCAAGATCGAGGCGCGCATTCGTGTGCTCACCGAGCTTCTGCGCACGGCAGTCGTCGGCGACGTCGACAGCGCGTCGGGACTCGTCGAGTCGGGCGTTGTTGTGACGGCGAACATCCTCGGCGACGAAGAGCAGTTTCTGCTCGGCAGCCGCGAGATCGTCGGCGAAGACAGCGACCTCGACGTCTACAGCGAGCAGAGCCCGCTCGGACTCGCGATCATGGGACACAAGGTCGGCGACAAGGTCGCCTACACGGCGCCGAACGGCAAAGAGATCGCGGTTGAGATCATCAAGGTCGAGAACTACGCGGGCTAGCCGTTCGCCCTGGCTCGTCAGTTGTCGAGCGAGCGCGCTGTCTCGATGAGTTCGCGCGCGTGCTGGAGTCCGCTCTCGGAGTCGGGCAGACCCGAGAGCAGTCTCGCCATCTCTGAGATGCGTTCGTCGCCCTGCAGCTGCTGAACGCTGCTCGCCGTCACTGCGCCCTCGCTGTCTTTCGTGACGCTCAGGTGGTTGGTCGCAAAGGCAGCGACCTGGGCGAGGTGAGTCACGACGATGACCTGCGCAGTGCGGCTGAGGCGCGCGAGGCGGCGACCGATCTCGATGGCGGAGGCTCCACCGACACCCGCGTCGACCTCATCGAAGATAAAAGTGGGCACGGGGTCGCTGCCCGCGATAACAACCTCGATCGCGAGCATCACGCGCGAGAGCTCTCCGCCTGAGGCTCCCCGACCGAGCGGGCGCGGATCGGCACCGGAGTGCGGCTGCAGAAGAATCGAGACCTGGTCTTTGCCCGTGAGGCTGTATTCGGTGCGATCTGTCACATCGACATGGATGCGAGCACTCGCCATCGCGAGAGCGGCAAGCTCGGCCGTGACGCGCTCTGACAGGCGAATCGCGGAGGCGCGACGCACCTCGGTGAGGCGACCGGCGAGCTCAATGAGCTGGGTGCGGTCGGCCTCGACCTGAACGCCGAGCGACGCGATGCGGTCGGAGTCGTTGTCGAGCTCGAGCAGACGGCCGCTGCCACTGTCGAGGTAGTCGATGACCTCGTCAAGAGAGGTGCCGTACTTGCGCACGAGAGTCGCGAGCTCAGAGCGGCGCTCTTGCACCGCCTCGAGTTCACGACCGCCATCGGTGTCGAGGCTCGAGAGGTAGCTCGAGAGCATGCCCGACACTTCGGAGACCGCGAAGGTCGCCGCCGCGATGGCCTCGGTGATCGGCGCGAGCTCGGCGTCGTGATCCATAACGCGGTCGAGCTGGCGGCGTGCGGTGTCGAGGGAGCTGAGAGCGTCGGGCGCCTCATCAGACGACTGGCCCGACACAAGATCGAGCGCCTGCGCTGCCGCAAGCCGCAGGTCTTCGAGGTTCGTCAGCCGATCGGCCCGTTCGGCGAGTTCGGTGTCTTCACCGCGGCGCGGCTCAGCTTGCTCGATCTCAGCCATCGCGATGCGCAGGTCTTCTGCCTCGCGCACGCGCCTGTCTCGCTCGGCGACAAGCACGTCGAGCTCGCCCTGGTTGGCCTGCCAGCGGCGGTAGACCTCCTGGTAGTTGCCGAGCAAGCTCGAGAGCTCTGTGCCCGCGAACCTGTCGAGTGCTTCTCGCTGCGCTGTGGCCGAGCGCAGGCGCACCTGGTCGGACTGCCCGTGCACAACAACGAGCTGCTGCCCGATCTCGTTGAGCACACTCACCGGGGTTGTGCGCCCGCCCACTACAGCGCGGCTGCGACCCTCTTGCGACACGGAGCGACCGAGGATGAGTTCGTTGCCGTCCATGTCTCCGCCGGCATCACGAACGCGCTCTGCAACACTGCCCGACTCGTCGATTTGCCAGTGCCCTTCGACCACCGCGGCGCCAGAGCCGGAGCGGATCGCAGAGGCGTCGGAGCGCTCCCCCAGCAACAGACCGAGAGCTGTCACAACCATCGTTTTACCCGCGCCGGTTTCGCCGGTGATCGCCGTGAAGCCCGGGCCGAGTGGCAACCGTGCTTCACCGATGACGCCGAGGTTGCGAATTGAGATCTCTTCGATCACTGCGACGCACCCTCTTCTTCGATCGGGCCGCGCCAGCCGGTCACGGGCAGGTTGAACTTGCGCACGAGCCGGTCGGTGAACGGACCCTGCGAGAGTCGAGCGAGCCGCACGGGAACCGGCGATCGTCGCACAACAACTCGCGCACCACGCGGCAGGTCGTGCGCACGGCGACCGTCGCACCAGAGCACACCCGTGCCCTGGGTGCGGTCGAGAACCTCGACGGCAAGTGCGGAATCCGGGCCGACGACGAGCGGTCGGGCGAACAGCGCGTGCGGGCTCAGCGGCACAAGCAGCAGGGCATCGAGGCTGGGCCAGACGATCGGCCCGCCCGCGGAGAAAGCGTAGGCAGTCGAACCCGTGGGGGTCGACATAACAACGCCGTCGCATCCAAATGAGCTGAGGGGGCGGCCGTCGACCTCGATAACGACCTCGAGCATGCGCTCGCGGCTCGCCTTTTCGACAGTCGCCTCGTTGAGTGCCCAAGTCTCGTAGATGACCTCGGAGTTGACCTTGACCCGCACGTTGAGGGTCATTCTCTCTTCGACGAGGTAGTCGCGCGCAAGCGCACGCGTGATCGTCTCGGTGAGGTCTTCACGCTCGCTCTCCGCGAGAAAACCGACGTGGCCGAGGTTGACGCCGAGCAGCGGGGCAGAGCAACCGCGGGTGAGTTCTGCGGCGCGAAGAATCGTTCCGTCGCCGCCAAGCACCACAACGAGCTCGAGGTCGCCGATCGAGATGCCCTCGCCGAGAATTCTCATCGGACCGAGATCACCGTCGTACGCCGTGATCTCGGCATACTCGTCGGCGGTGAGCACGGGAGCGATGCCCGCGTTGAGCAGCTGCCGGCAAACCTGCACTGCGGCGATCAGCGAATCTTGTCGCCCGGTGTGCGCGACGACAAGGATGTGCCGGTCAGTAGTCACAGCTGCTGCCTCTCTTCTCACCGACATGAATTTGGCAGTACAGAACCTGCGTTAACCATTCTGTCGGATACCCACCGTCGCTCGCTCACTTCGAGCTCTGACCGGTGGGGTTTCTCAGAAGTTCGCGCCTGTGAACGAGAGGACTGCGGAGAGAGAACTATGCGTCGACCAAACCTGCGACAGTGTCGAGCCAGTTAGTCGGATTTGTGCCCGTCTCCGCGTTGAACAGAACGAGGTACTCGTGATTACCCGCTGTACCGACGATCGGCGACGAAATAACGCCCGCGGTGCCGAGACCCAGATCCCACGCCGCCCACAACACGGTGGTTACTGCCTCGAGTCGGAGCCCGCGATTGCGCACGATCCCCTCGCGAATACCGGTGCGTCCCACCTCAAACTGCGGCTTGATGAGCAGCACAAAGTCAGCGCCGGGCGCGACCGACTCGACAAGAGCCGGCAGCACCTGGGTCACCGAGATAAACGACAGGTCGGCGACAACAAGGGTCGGAATTTCAGGCGACTTGGATGCCTCGGCCAACGAATAGGGGGTCATAAAGCGCGCGTTGAAACCCTCGACCACGGCGACGCGCGCGTCATTGCGAATGAGGCGGTCGAGCTGGCCGTGTCCAACATCCAATGCGATGACCTTCGTCGCGCCACGCTCGAGAAGCACCTGCGTGAATCCACCGGTCGACGCACCAACGTCGAGAGCAACCCGCCCGCTCGGTGAGACGCCAAAAGCGTCGAGCGCGCCGATGAGCTTGTGCGCCGCACGACTCACGTAGCGGTCGAGCCCAGCTACCGCGAGCTGTTGTGACTCGGTAACCTTCGTCGCCGGTTTGACGACGCCCACGCCGTCTATTGTGACGAGGCCATCTGCGATGAGACGCGCGGCATGGGTGCGGGAACGGGCGAGCCCACGTTCGGCGAGTGCCGCATCCAGTCGCGAATCGGGCATCGCGCTTAGTCCTCGACGTCCAGTTCGACGTACTCGTCACCGTCTTCTTCAACGATCTCGATGGTGTCGTCACCCTCGGCCTCGTGCAGGGCGTCAGCCGCTGCGTCGGCGCGGTCGTACCACTCCTGAGCCTCGGTCTCGCGACCGAGTTCTTCGAGAACAGTCGCGTAGGCCGCGAAAAGGTTGGGGCTGTAGCTGAACGCCTTGGTCGGGTCGAGCTGCGGAATCTCGAGCTCAACAAGCGCCGCGTCGGGCTGCTCGAGGTCGAGGCGCGCGCCAGACATGGCAATCGCCAACTCGACCTGCACAGGAACCGCGAGGCTGCTGCGCGCAACCGAACGACCGAGCTCGAGAGCCTTGTCGGGGCGACCCTGGCCACGCTCGGAGTCCACCATCATGGGCAGCTGGTCGTCGCGGCCGGTAATGCGGCGGTAGGTGCGCAGCTCACGAAGAGCGAGTGCGTAGTCTTCGATCGCATAGGCGGTGATGGCGAGAGTCTCACGCACAACACCGATGCGGCCGGCACGGCGGGCGGCCGAAAGCGCGTGGCTATGAGCGAGCTGCGGATCGGTGTCGATGAGACGCGCTGCCATCACAAGGTGGCGAGCGACGCCGTCAGCGTTCTCTTTGTCGAGAGTCTTGAGCTCGTTACGGGCAACGCGATCAAGGTCGCTGTCTTTGACGTCTTCCGGAATGTCGGGGGCATCGTGGTGCGCACGCACCGAGCGGATGTTGAAGGGATCGCGGTCTTCCTGCGGCTCAGAGAACCGAGCGTTTTTGTCGCCGCGAGCCGGTGCTCCGCCCGCGGTCCAGAGGCCACGCTTCTCGGCGGGCTTGCCGCCACGGTCAGACTGGGCGCCGCGGTCGGGCTTGCCGCCACGGTCAGGGCGCCCGGAGCTCGCGGGGCGTCCCTTCGCGGGGCCACCCGATGATGGGCGGCGGGCATCCGGTGTTCGACCAGGTCGCTGCTCACGGCGGTCACGATCGGAACGCCCGCTGTCTGAGCGCTCTGGGCGGTCTCCTGCATCACTCACGATGTCTCCTGGTCTCTATTTATGTCTGGGTTTAGCTTAAACAACAATGGCCACCCCGAAGGGTGGCCATTGTCTAAGTTAAGTCCGGCGGTGTCCTACTCTCCCACAAGGTCCCCCTTGCAGTACCATCGGCGCAGAGAGTCTTAGCTTCCGGGTTCGGAATGTGACCGGGCGTTTCCCTCTCGCT